>Ga0213841_1000002_pt1 | contig 1750898 bp, 1726 predicted proteins | sample SWPATP23_FD_160125 | JGI IMG/M metagenome (GOLD analysis project Ga0213841, IMG submission 160125) | Coastal seawater microbial communities from Marineland, Florida, United States - SWPA TP2 #3 | ecosystem: Environmental > Aquatic > Marine > Coastal | place: USA: Florida | collected 2016-08-14 | reverse complement strand
AGGCCTGGTCCGCGTTCGCTCGCCACTACTAACGGAGTCTCAATTGATGTCCTTTCCTCCGGGTACTTAGATGTTTCAATTCCCCGGGTTCGCTTTTTAACCCTATGTATTCAGGTTAAAATACCTCGCTATTGAAATGTCAGATACATATCCCGCGAACGGAATATTTATCCAACATCTCGGAGGTGGGTTTCCCCATTCAGAAATCACCGGATCAAAGGATGCTCTCGCCTCCCCGGTGCTTATCGCAGAGTGCCACGTCTTTCATCGCCTCTTACCGCCAAGACATCCCCCGGATGCCCTTTTGACGCTTGATCGTTTTTGAAACCCATGTGCAGTGGAAAACGCATACGCGAACCCACCACATGGATCTCGATCAGACATGTTGGTTTCTTGCAGACTGACCCTTTGGATGACTACCTTACGGCAATCATTTTATCGGCTGAAGCAACCAGGCCAGACCCAATGGGTCGAGCGGCATGGCTGCCGGATCAATCTTTCCCTTACGATGACAAATATCCCGGAGCTTGCTCCGGAAACGGACGTTCTTCTTTCGATCGTTGTAGCGCCATGAAGGCGATGGTGGAGCCAGACGGAGTCGAACCGACGACCTCCTGAATGCAAATCAGGCGCTCTCCCAACTGAGCTATGGCCCCGTAACCCCGGCTTCCCGCCAGGTCGCATGCCCTGCCCTGCGTTGCCGCAGGCTTCGATGGTGGGCCGAGGAAGAGTTGAACTTCCGACCTCACGCTTATCAGGCGTGCGCTCTAACCACCTGAGCTACCGGCCCATGACTGGTCAGGGCCAGGCCCATCGCGGTCAAAGTCGAAGACAGGCGATAAAGCGCCCGCGGGGCTCGCTTAGTGCTCGGAACCGCATGATGCAGATCCAAACAACGAACGAAGGAAGAGAAACGGAGACGGCGCGACAGCCGCATATGTTTTGCTCCTCGATGGGAGCTAATTTTAAGAAGCCTTGGAGTTCCGCGTGAGCAAAACAATCCAATGCATCCTTAGAAAGGAGGTGATCCAGCCGCAGGTTCCCCTACGGCTACCTTGTTACGACTTCATCCCAGTCACTGACCCTACCGTGGCCGCCTGCCTCCGAAGTTAGCACAGCGTCTTCGGGTAGAGCCAATTCCCATGATGTGACGGGCGGTGTGTACAAGGCCCGGGAACGTATTCACCGTGGCATGCTGATCCACGATTACTAGCGATTCCACCTTCATGCCCTCGAGTTGCAGAGGACAATCTGAACTGAGACAGCTTTTTGGGATTATCCCATTGTCACTGCCATTGTAGCACGTGTGTAGCCCTACCCGTAAGGGCCATGAGGACTTGACGTCATCCCCACCTTCCTCCGGCTTGCCACCGGCAGTTTCCTTAGAGTGCCCACCCAAACGTGATGGCAACTAAGGATGAGGGTTGCGCTCGTTGCGGGACTTAACCCAACATCTCACGACACGAGCTGACGACAGCCATGCAGCACCTGTCACCGATCCAGCCTAACTGAAGGAATCCATCTCTGGAAACCGCGATCGGGATGTCAAGGGTAGGTAAGGTTCTGCGCGTTGCTTCGAATTAAACCACATGCTCCACCGCTTGTGCGGGCCCCCGTCAATTTCTTTGAGTTTTAATCTTGCGACCGTACTCCCCAGGCGGAGAGCTTAATGCGTTAGCTGCGTCACCGACAGGCATGCCTGCCAACAACTAGCTCTCATCGTTTACGGTGTGGACTACCAGGGTATCTAATCCTGTTTGCTCCCCACACTTTCGCACCTCAGCGTCAGTACCAGTCCAGTTAGCCGCCTTCGCCACTGGTGTTCCACCGAATATCTACGAATTTCACCTCTACACTCGGTATTCCGCTAACCTCTCCTGGTCTCTAGACTTCCAGTTTCAAATGCAGTTCCGAGGTTGAGCCCCGGGATTTCACATCTGACTTAAAAGTCCGCCTACGTGCGCTTTACGCCCAGTAATTCCGAACAACGCTAGCCCCCTTCGTATTACCGCGGCTGCTGGCACGAAGTTAGCCGGGGCTTCTTTACCAGGTACTGTCATTATCATCCCTGGCGAAAGAATTTTACAACCCTAAGGCCTTCATCATTCACGCGGCATGGCTGCATCAGGCTTTCGCCCATTGTGCAAGATTCCCCACTGCTGCCTCCCGTAGGAGTCTGGGCCGTGTCTCAGTCCCAGTGTGGCTGATCATCCTCTCAGACCAGCTATAGATCGTAGGCTTGGTAGGCCATTACCCCACCAACTACCTAATCTAACGCGGGCCGATCTTTCGCCGATAAATCTTTCCCCCGGAGGGCGTATACGGTATTACCACTCGTTTCCAAGAGCTATTCCGTAGCGAAAGGTACGTTCCCACGCGTTACTCACCCGTCTGCCACTATGTCGTTCGACTTGCATGTGTTAGGCCTGCCGCCAGCGTTCGTTCTGAGCCAGAATCAAACTCTCAAGTTGAGTGTTGATCTGACGAAACCATCCATTGGAATATGGACGGTTACTCAAGCTGTTAAGCATAAGTATTGCGTTCTTTTGACGAGAAACCCTTTGTCACAAAGAACAGGCCGAAACCCATTCGATGGATAAAAGAATTTTCTCTCAAGAAACGCATCCGTCGTGATCGTATGAACCTGCCGTCGATTGCTCTCTGGCGAGGTTCGCAAGCCATCACGCCGCCTGCGTTTCTCTTCCTTAATCTCTTACGATGTCAAACAGCTGGAACCGGAGTTCCGAAGCCCTTCAGAAGCCTGCGGCCCCGTCCGGAAGTGGCGGCTTATATGGGCCGCCGTTTTCCCCGTCAACACCCTTTTTTGCGCCTTCTGCAGTTTCCGGTTTTAACCGTGGAACCACCAGATTTTTAGCGCAAAAGAAATCCCTGACCGGTGACCGGCCCGTTATTTCCGAGCGTTTTGAGGAACCGCCTATATAGCTTCTGTTCGGTCCGAGCTGCAAGCTCTTTTTGCACTTCCCAGAAGCCTTTTTGGCGGGCCCGCTTCCGAAACCCGAGGGCGTCTTCAGCGGAGGCCGGGAGATACTCAAGGCACGGGGAGGCCGCAACCCCCTTCTGCAGCAAATCGCAAGAAATAATGCGATTTCACTGCAGAGCGGCCATGCATCAGCGCCGAAATTCGAGCTCTAAAAAGCTAGAGCCTTGTAAAATCAGTATTGTGTCGCGATGTAGGATTTCATCGCTTCGGCTTCGGCTTCTGTCTCGGCGATCTTCCATTTCACCAGATCGCCAATGGAAACGACGCCAATCAGGCGATCATTGCGCAAAACCGGCAAGTGTCTGACTCGCCGATCCGTCATCAGTTGCATCGCATCATCCACTTTCGTGGTCGATTCAATGGTGATGACATCGCGGGTCATGGCGTCTCCGACATGGATATTAAGGGCCGAAGCCCCGTTGCGTGCGACGTGGCGAACAATGTCGCGTTCGGAAAGAACACCCACGATCTCTCCACCGTCGCCCAACGCCACCACTGCGCCTATTCTTTTTTCGTCCAGGATCCGGGCGGCTTCGGAGAGGGTCGAATCAGCCTTCACCGAGATAATTTCGCGCCCTTTGTCATTCAGTATCTGGTCTATTGTCATGCGCGTCCTCCGTTATGTGCGGACCGCTGGCCGGCCTCGCCGTTACGGAAACCTACCATAAAGGCGGCATTCCGGCGATCAGAATCGCGAACGGGGCCTTTGCGCGCGGTAAATCTGGAACATCATCGCCCCCGCAAGGAAGCCACCCATATGCGCCTGCCAGCTGATTCCGGCCCCTAACAGCGACGGCCCCATCAGCCACAACGCCAGATTCACGACGGCGAAGAACAGGAAAACGGTCAGGAACCTCTTCGACAGGATCTGCCCGCCCCGCCCCTCCTGTATCAGCACCCAGGCCGCAAACAGGCCGCTGGCGCCGCCAGACGCCCCGATAAGGCCCGTTCCGGCCGGATATTGGGTCACCAGGTGGAAAAACGAACCGCCCACCACGGACACAGCGAACACCACAAGGAAAGGAATCGCCCCGCTTTTCCGGCCGATAGAGAGCGACGCGTGCACCAGCCGCCCGAAAATCACGATCAATGCCGCATTCAGGATAGCGCCCGCCCATCCATCATGAAGCAAGGCACTCGCCAGAAGCGGCACCAAAGCCTCTATTGGAGAGTTGTAAGGCAATACCCCTTGCGCCCCAACGCCCATCGACGCCCAAAACCTGTCCGGCTGGAGCACGCCCAGCGGAAGCATAAAGCCCTGCCAGCTGGACGGAGAGAAAACGCGAACGACATGCGCCAGGATGATGAGGCCGGCGAGGCCGGTCACCGCGGGCGGGGCTTCTATAACAGGAGGCGTCCTGGATGCACGCGTCACGGGAAGGAATCGGACCTTGTCTGTGGAACAACAACCCGGTCAGGCTAGTCGGCCACAGCCTTCATGACCAGCGGGTACGGCGGCGGGCACATCAATAAAAAAGCCCCGCCAAACGGCGGGGCTTTCCATAAGAAGACTGTTGTGACGCTTAGAAGGACTTGCGAACGGTCACACCATAGGTCGCCGGCTGGTTCGGATATCCGGAGAACGAACCGAGCTGCGCCACGGCCGGGAACGCCGCCATGATGTATTCCTCGTCGAAAATATTCCGCCCCCAGAATGTCAGGCTGATTCCGCTTTCGGAGGTGAAACCAAGAGACGCGTTGAAGAGATCATACTTGCGTTCCTGGCCGATGATCGCCTGCTCAGCCGGATCATCGCGATACGTCGCCGGACCTTCATGCTGCCAGTCGCCGCGGACGAATGCATCCAGACCTTCAAAGTTGAAGGTATAGAGCGCCGAGACAGATGTGGACACTTCCGAGATGGCCGCCGGCTTTGCCCCGGAGATGTCTCCCGCCGAGGAGTTCTCGAAGCTGTCATAGACCGGATCGAGGAAGGTGCCGGCGAAGCCGAGCGTCAGGTTCTCCGTCGCATTCCATGTCGCGTCGAGTTCCAGGCCCTGCGTTGACTGCTCACCCGCATTCGCAAGCGCGAAGCCCGTGCCAGTAAAGATGTTGGACTGGAAGCCTTTGATCTTCTGGTCGAACACAGCCACGTTCATGGCGAACGTGTCCCAGGCACCTTTCAAGCCGACTTCGAACACTTCCGACTCTTCCGGACCCGCAAACCGGGTGCCCGTTGTCAGGTTCGGTGGGTTGAGGCCTGCCGCAACTAGGTTCGAATACCCCGTCGGAGTCGGACGGCTGTCACGCGACAGGTTCCAGGACGACGCCTTGAAGCCCGTGGCATATGATGCGTACACGTTCATATTGTCCGTGGCGTCATAAGCGAGGCGCAGCGTGTAGGTCGTGTCGTCGTCATTGGTCGAGCCGCTTTCCACCGCATTCGGGAAGTTCACGAATTGCGGGAAGAATTGCAGCAGCTGCAACTGGGACGTTGCGCTCGCTGCCGTCGACTGGATCGTCGCAAAGATGTCCGGATAAGCCGCCGCGAACGCGCCGACCTGAGCCGGGCTGGTCGGGTCCACACCCGCCTGCAGGAGCAAAGCGCCTGTGGCCACCTGGGAGATGTATGGCGACAATGGGTCAAGATCGATCGCGGAGAAGGTATCCGTCGACACAACCGTGCCATACGCGTCCTTGTTGTCCTGCGTATAGTTCAGGCCCAGCGTCGCGGTCAGGCGGTCGGTCACGTGATAGTCCACCGTGCCGAACAGGGAGAATGCCGTGTTGTCCTGACCATACGCTTCAATCATCCCCTGCCCCGGCTGGAAGAAGAAGCCCTCCGGCACGCCGAAGACCAGCGGTTCAAGCCCGGTCAGCAGGCCCTGGGACAGGAAGTCGATATAACCCCGGATGTCCTGACCATAGAGAATCTGGTTCTCGATATCGACGGATTCATCGAAGTAGAAACCGCCGACCATCCAGTCGATGGCCCCATCGCCGGTCGATGTCAGGCGGATCTCCTGGGTGAAGGTATCGATGTCTGTGTCGTTGGCGTTGCGGGCCAGCAGGTCAGCGCTGGTGAAGTCTGAATCCTGGTCGGTCTTCAGCTTGGACGACCGGTATGCCGTGATCGAGGTAACATCCGCAAACCCGAGCGCGTAGTCAGCCTGAACCGACAAGCCGGAGTTTTCGACGTCATTGGAGGAGTCGAGGTTGTTGTAGACTTCATAAGAGAACGGGTTCTCCGGATCGATCTGGCCGCCCAACGCAAAGATCGCCGCACCGGTCATGCCGTTGACGATATTGCCAGCCACGCAGCAGGTTTCGTCGATCTTGTCGAAGTCCCCGATGATGCGGAAGCTGAGATCCTCGGTCGGCTCGATCAGCAACTGGCCGCGAACGCCCCAGCGGTTGCGGTCGTTGATGTCGGCGCCCGTATTGAGGTCATCCGCATAACCGTCACGCGTATTGTAGTTGGCCCCCAGGCTGAAGGCGACGTTCTCGGCGAGCGGGCCTGTGACATCTCCGGCCACGCGGAACATGTTGTAATTGCCAACTGTCGCTTCGGCCGATCCGCCCCATTCATATTGCGGCTTCTCGGTGACAATCGAGATCACACCAGCCGAGGCGTTCTTGCCGAACAGGGTCGACTGCGGGCCACGCAGGACCTCCACGCGCTCGATATTCGGCAGATCGGAAATCTGGGCTGCCGAGCGAGAGCGGTACACACCATCGATAAAGACACCGACCGACGGCTCGATGCCGGCATTGTTATCGCCATTGCCGAAGCCGCGGATAATGAAGTTGGTGTTGGCCGAAGACTGGAACTGTCCGATACGCAGCGACGGCACGATCGACTGAAGGTCGTTCAGGTCGACGATTTCCGCCTGTTCGATAACAGAACTGTCGACAACGGAGACAGCCACCGGCACGTCCTGCAGCGTCTGCTCGCGCTTGGTCGCGGTAATGGTGACGGTTTGCAGCGTTCGTGACGCATCTTCGTCGGTCGTTTCCTGTGCGTGGGCCGGAACCTGGCTGGCTGCCAGAGCCGTCAGGCCGACACTGAAACTGAGAAAGGCTTTAAAGCCTGCACGTGAATAGGCATTGGATGTAGACACGAGGTCACTCTCCCTTTGGACATTGATTTTTGAAAGACTGCTGAAGTGAGTGGAGGAAACGCCAGTCTTTGCGAGTTTTCTCGCACACCTTTCGTATCCTTAAGGTTACCGACAGCAAGGGTTTCGCCCGTAAATTGTGTCCAAAACGAAAATCCGTTGCCGGAAAGCCACGAACGGCAAATGAAGCGCCGCGCCTGTAGGCGTTTACCAGGTGGATTTGCCCTCTTTTTCGGGTGGTACGTCGAACATTTTATCTGACGATCCGTCACCCCCGCGCTGAACGGTCAACACGAATCACTCAGTCGTCCCGTCGAGGGACACGTTTGGGAAACCATGCGGCACCAGCACGCGAACTTGCGAGGGCTCCACTCGCCTGAGATGGCTGTTTTTTACCTCAAAGGGGAAAATCCCGCCCCAACCCATTCCAGAATTCGCCACGGGAGGGAAAAGCCGCGTCTGGAACAGTTATTGCGGAAGAGAGCCCCGAACCGGCCCGCGGGGGCTAGCTTAAAATTCGGAGTTCCATCCAATCATGAATGACCGGTCCATTCATCCCAACACCAGAGTCCTGCTGGACGCCTGGCGTCGCATGAACGCAAACAACGCTTCCGCCGCCTTTGAGTCGCCACGGGTCGAAGACCATCCCGGCCTGATTGATCGCCTCTTCGTTCTCGAGAACAAACGCGACGGCGCCTGGCTGTTCCGCACGGCTGGCGGATCACTGACCGGCCTGCTGGGCCGGCCGCTGGTGGACCATGATTTCCTGAACCTCTGGTCCGGGCCGGACAAGTCGATGATGTCGGCCTTCCTCGATGCCGTTCAGCTGGACGGCGCCCCGGGCGTCATCCGCGGCCGCGGCGAGACAATGACAGGCCAGCGCGTCGAGCTGGAACTCACCATCATGCCGCTGGCCAAACAGACCGAACGCCCGGACAGCAACCGCATGCTCGGCCTCTACCAGACGCTCGGCGGTGAGCCCATGCTGAAGGGCCGCCCCGTCTGGCGTCACCGGGTCTCGATGCTGGTCCCGCCCGATACCCGCATGAGCGAGCCGCGCGTGAAACTGGTGGCCTCCAACGGCTAAACGCCCATCGCCGGGTCGCTGATACTGTCGCGGCCCGTTTCGATACGGCCAGCGAGGCGACGTTCGAACCCTTCCGCGGACACCGTGATGTCGTACCAGGCACCGCTGCCGCTGGTTTCAAATTCCCGTTTTACCGTCTTGCCTGCTCCCACGGTCACGGAGACCGGCTCAGAGCCGTCATAAACTCCGGCAGACAAAGACAGTTCCCGCTTCGTCCGGCCCTTGTTCTTGGTCATCAGGGTAACGATCCGTGTACGCAAATTCAATTTCGCAGAGGTTTCGATCGCCGTAGACGCGTCGCCTTGGAACGTGCGCAGGAAACCGTTCGGCCCCAGCACCCACAGGTCATACTGACCGGCGTCCTGGCCGAGTTCCCAAACATCCGAAATCGCCTTGCCGGCTTCAACCGTGTAACGGCGCGGAATGCGGTCGAGGTGGCGTTTGTCATAAACGTGGAAGACCGCGCCCGCCTTTCCCGTATTGGAAAATTTCAGCGAGATCGTTTCCGGATTGGCCTCTGCCGTGACGTCCAGCGCATAAGGCAGCGCGCGCGACAGCCGCGTGCCCTGCTCCTGCGACAGAAACTGCGGCTCGGCTGGCGGCTCGATGCGCCGGCGATGGATCTGTGCCAGCACGGCTTTCTGCGATCCTTCGGCAGGCGGCAGGTCCGGGAAGACCGGCTCGTTCGGTGTCTGGAAATCGAAACAGGAAGTCAGGTCGCTGCAGACCGCGCGGTGCCAGGGACTGATCGCAGGCACCGTCACGCCGAACCGTTTCTCGAGGAACATGCCCACGGACGTGTGATCGGCGACCTGGCTGTTTACCCACCCGCCGCGGCTCCATGGCGAAACGACATAAAATGGTACACGCGGACCAAGCCCCCAGGGACGGACGGAACCGCTGATCGTGTCGTCTTCTTCCAGCAACCGCTTCTCCGGGTCGGAGAAATAGAAGCCCTTCACATCCACGGTCGACTTGCCCGCCAGTTCGCCGTCCACTGTGTAGGATGGCGGGGCGGCCGGCGGCAGGTGATCGAACAGTCCATCATTCTCATCGAATGTCTGGAAGAAGACGGTGCGGCTCCAGACCTCCGGATTGGCCGTCAGGGCTTTCAGGATACGGGACGTGTATTCGGCGCCCTGCAGCGGTGTCGACGCGCTCGGATGCTCTGACCAGTCTTTCGGCGGCAGGATCCAGGTCACCTCCGGCAGGGTGCCAGCCTCCACATCGGCCGCAAACTGCTCAAGCGAGAAGTCCCGCATCCCCTTCTCGTAAAGCGGCGAGCCGGGTTTTGCCTCGCGGAAGCTTTTGAATGCAAGCCCGCCATGCATGGCGCCGGTCCAGTTATCGTTCGTGTCCTGATAAATACGCCAGGAGACGCCGGCCTCTTCCAGCACATCCGGAAGGGTCTGCCATGGCAGGGCGGAGCCCTGATAGGTGTAGCCCGGTTCCGGCAAGGCGCCCTTGATCCAGCAGCGCAGATTGTTCGGCTCGCTGTCCGCTTCCGTCCCGTTGATCCCCCGCGCGCGCAGCTCCGGATCATGGTTGGAGCCTGACCAGAACACGATCCGGTTCGGGTCCGTGCCGGTCGTGATCGAGCAGTGATAGGCGTCGCAAATGGTGAAGGCTTCGGCCAGCGCGAACTGGAACGGTACGTCCTCACGCTTGAAATATCCCATCGAGAAGGGATTTTTGTATTTCGGCCAGTATCCGAACTTGCCCTGGTTCCACGCCGCCTGCGAATCCCCGAACGAATGCGGCGTGCCCGGGTGGGCGATGGCATTGGTCGTCTTCGTATCAAGATGGAAAGGCGGGATCTCTTTCTGACCGTCGGACTGGAACCAGACCGGCTTGCCGCTTTCCAGGGGAACCGTGTGGCGGTCTCCAAATCCGCGCACGCCGCGCAGCGTCCCGAAATAATGATCGAACGAGCGGTTTTCCTGCATCAGGATGACGATGTGTTTCACATCCCGGATGGTTCCGGTCTCGCTGGCCGCAGGTGTGGAGAGTGCCTGGGCAATCGCTTCAGGAAAGGCATTGGTGGCAACGCCGGCAGCGGCGCCCGCCCCCATCATACGCAAAAACTCGCGGCGGTCCGTCGTCATGATCCTGCATTCTCCTGTCAGCTGCTATGGCCATCCCTGATTTGCCAGGTGGTCTAGCCGGGCTGCATGACAACAGAATGAATTTAACTCATCGACAGCAGACAATTTTGTGAAATTTATTAAACACCACTGACCAGCCCAGCCGGCAGGTGACCGCACACAGGCCCGTCCCGCCGCACCGGCCGTCTGTTGCCTTCGTCACGGCGCGCAGTACCCTCGCCAAATACTCGCAGCAGGCATTGGAGCGGCAAATGCGGAACTTCCTCGTCCTCACACTCATCATGACCCTTTGCGGTGTGGCGCAGGCAAACGCAGAAGACTGGCGCGCCGCTGCGGAAAAGCACACGGTCGAGATCGCCAACTTCACCTTCCACACGGGCGAAACCCTGCCCTCGATCACGATGACGTATTATACGCTCGGCACGCCCCAGCGGGACGAAGACAGCAAGATCACCAATGCGGTGATGCTGCTTCATGGGACGGGCGGCAATGGACAGTCCCTGCTGCGTCCGTCTTTCGGTGACGAACTGTTCGGGCCCGGCCAACCGCTCGATCTTGCTCGCTTCTACATCATCTCGCCGGACAATCTCGGCCACGGCGAAAGTTCCAAGCCGAGCGACGGCCTGCGTGCTAATTTCCCCCGCTATGACTATGACGACATGGTCGATGCCCAATACCGCATGCTCAGCGAGGGCACCGATGTAAGTGGGCTGGAAATGATCGTCGGCACATCGATGGGCTGCATGCACGCCTTTGTCTGGGGCGATACCCATCCGGGTTTCGCCCGCCGCCTCGTGCCGCTCGCCTGCAACGCCATCGAAATCGCCGGGCGGAACCGGATGTTCCGCCAGATGATCATCGACGGCTTCGAGCAGGATCCGCACTACAATGACGGCAACTATGCCGATGCCGCCGACCTGGAAACCGGGCTGGCTATCTGGGCCAACACGCTGATCCTCGCTGGTTCAAATCCCTACCGTTCTCAGGCAGACGCGCCGACCCGCAAAGAAGCGGTCGAACAGCTGCACAGCACGATTGAGCGTTATCTTTCCAACCCGGCAGATCCGAATGACACGATCTACCAGTTCGACGCGTCGCGGAACTACAACCCCGCGCCGCGCCTGTCAGAGATTGGAGTGCCCGTCCTCTGGATCAACTCGGCGGACGATTTCATCAATCCGCCCGGTCTCGGCGATCCGGAGGCGCTTGCAGCCCGGATGCCGAATGCGCGCTTCGTTCTGGTGCCCGCGACCGCGGAAACCCGCGGCCACGGGACACATACTTTCCCGGTATTCTGGAAAGACGACCTGGCAACCTTCCTTGCAGAGTATCCTTGAGGTCTAGGCGCTCGCCATCGCCGGCAATTCCGCACGTTTCAGGAGCGGCTTTTTCAGGATCAGGTCGGCGGCTTTTTCGGCGATCATGATCGTCGGCGCATTGGTGTTCCCGCCGATCAGCGTCGGCATGACCGAAGCGTCGACGACGCGCAGGCCTTCAACGCCTTTCACTTTCAGCTCGCCATCCAGCGGCTGGGTATCGCTGACGCCCATCGCGACCGTCCCGACCGGGTGATAGATCGTCTCGCCCGTACGGCGGATGAAGGAATCGATGTCTTCATCAGACGTGGCGCCCGGGCCGGGCATGATCTCTGAGCCGGTGAACGGCTTCAGCGCCTCCTGCTGACAGACTTCGCGCACCATCTTCACCGCTTCTCGCATGGCGCGGCGGTCTTCTTCCGTCGCCAGATGGTTCGGGTCGATGGACGGATTGGCGAACGGGTCGTTCGAGGCGAGACAAACCGTGCCCCGGCTTTCCGGGCGCAGCTGACAGGCGTGAACCGTGTAGCCATCCTTTTGCGGGTCGTGCTTGCCGTGATCCATCATGATGGCATTGACGAGGTGCAGCTGCAGGTCGGGCATTTCGAGGCCAGGACGCGATTTCAGGAACGCCCCTGCCTGTAGGAAATTGTCTGCGCCGGGCCCGGTCTGGTTCATCAGGTAACGCAGGCCGACGCCCAGCTTCTTGAGGCCCTTCTGCATCGAATAGGCAGAGATGGGCTGCGTCATCTCATGGATGACCGTCACATCGAGGTGGTCCTGCAGGTTCTGGCCGACACCCTTGGAATCGACCACAGTCTTGATATCGAACCGGCCCAGATGTTCGGCATTGCCGATGCCCGACAGCTGCAGGATTTGCGGGGACTGGACAGCGCCGGCACAGACGATCACCTCGCCATCGGCGAAGATCGATTGCGGCAAGCCGCCCTTGCCTTCCACCACTTCCACACCCGTGGCACGCGTGCCTTCGAACAGGACACGGGTCACCCGGCCGGTCGAGATGACGGTCAGATTGTCCCGAACGCCCACGATCGGGCGCAGGTAGGCATAGGAGGCGCTCCAGCGTTCGCCCTTGTGGATGGTGCGCTGGTAAGGGCCGAACCCTTCCTGCTGGGCACCATTGAAGTCATCGGTCCTGGCATAGCCCGCCTGTTCCCCGGCCTTGATAAAAGCGCGATAGATCGGGCTGGACATCGGCGAAGACGACACGTTCAGCGGGCCGCTGCCGCCATGGAAAGCGTCCTCGCCCTTGTCCAGGGTCTCTGATTTCTTGAAGTAGGGCAGGACGCTCGCATAGTCCCAGCCCTTCAGCCCCATCTGGCCCCACTGGTCATAATCACCGGCGTGGCCGCGGATATAGATCATGCCATTGATGGAGGACGAGCCGCCCCAGCCCCGGCCGCGCGGCCAATAGAGCTTGCGCCCATTCATGTGTTTTTGCGGCTCGGTCCAAAACCCCCAGTTGAAATCATTCTCCTGCTTGATCAGGCTCCCGACCCCCGCCGGCATGCGCACCATCAGCGAGTTGTCTTTCTTCCCCGCTTCAATCAGGCATACCTTTACCGCCGGGTCAGCCGACAGCCGGTTGGCAAGGGTACATCCGGCGCTTCCTGCACCAACGATTACGTAATCATAGCGTTCCATGGGATCCTGTTTTCCTCGTCCGCCGGTTGAATTCCGACGATTGATGCAACACTTTGTGAACGAAAGCGTGCTAAGTAAAGGGCGTGGGGAGAAGTAGTCCGAAAGGACGGGTCAGCTCAAGGAGTGATTGATGACCTTCTCTACTTCTCAGGCTCTGATGACGTCAGAAACGCCAGAAGAATATTTCGATCGCCGCCGCCATAAGCGTGTGGACATTCAGCTTCCGGGCCGATTCCTCACTCATATTGGTGACGATGCATCGCTTTCGACGATCAATCTCTCCTGCTCGGGCGCACTGGTCCAGTCTTCGACCCTGCCCGATCCTGGCGCCGAACTTGTCTGCTATTTCGATGACCTTGGCCGCGTGGTCGCCACCGTTGTGCGCCATACTGGCGAGGGCTTTGCCCTGTCGTTCAATGTCGCCTCGCACAAGCGCGAGAAGATCGCCGACCGCCTGACCTGGCTGCTCAACAAGGACATGCTGAACCTGTCCGAAGAGCGTGAAGCCCCACGTTATGCGGCCGATGTGCCGGCACAGGTCCTGCGCCGCAGCGGCCAGATCCTAAATTGCCGCGTGCTCGACATATCGCTGACCGGTGCCAATTTCGAATGCAAGGGCGCCGCCATGCCGAAGCTTGGCGAGATTGTCAGTGCAGGCACGATTCCGGCGGAAGTCGTCCGCACGGGCCGTGACGGCTTTGCCGTGCGTTACCTCCAGAAAGACGAACGCGATTCACTCTGATCCGGCCGGTCCGGGCTGTGGATGCCTGGATCAGTCGATCCGTTTCAGGCCCGTCTTGTGGCGCTTCCAGTTCTCGACATAGTGCACTGCCGACATCTTGATCACCTGGACCTGATGCTCGGAGACCGGCTTCACCACTTTGCCCGGCGCGCCCATCACGAGTGAATTATCGGGAATTTCCTTGCCCTCCGGGATGAGGGAATTTGCCCCGATGATGCAGTTCCTGCCGATCTTCGCGCCGTTCAGGATGATCGAGCCGATACCGATCAGAGTCTCGTCACCGATCGTGCAGCCGTGCAGCATGACCATATGGCCTACGGTCACATCGCGGCCGATGGTCAGCGGCTTGCCGACATCCGTGTGCAGAACGCAGCTGTCCTGAATGTTGGAATTCTCGCCGATCGTGATCGGGTCGTTATCCCCGCGCAGCACCGAGCCGTACCAGACAGACGCATTTTCCTTCAGGATGACATTGCCCATCACCTGGGCCGTCTCGGCGACCCAGTAATTGCCGTTTGCAGGCAGGTCTGGTCGATTTCCATCCATCTCGAAAATTGCCATGCCTCATCCCTTCATTTCGCTTGCGGATTTAATGTTTACCACCTGATAACTCTGGTAGTGTCTATTCATCAACAGATTCGGACGTGGAGTACGGTCATCCTGAGACTGTGTCATACCCCGCCGCCCGGAAGATACCGGGTTGAGGTCCTGCCGCCCATCGGGCGTGTTGCCTCCCCTTCCCCCCAAGTTTCCAGCCAGCCGCTGTGCATTCCTGCCAGCGGCTTTTTTAGTCCCTGCAGCAAGGAGACCTCCCATGGGAAAACGCAACGCAGCCAAGCGCATGAAAACCGCTTCGGAAGTGAACACCTCTGCCTGGTTTGAAGAAACCGGCCGTGTGAGGGGTCCGCGGCTGCAGGCTATTGATGGAGGTCGGTCCTGGCATCCCGACGATGCTGATCAGAAATACAAGCGCGCCGCGACAGCCCCTGAGGGCGACCGGGCCCAGCGCTATCAGAAGAACGTCAAACCCCGCTCCGAGAATCAGGCCCGTCTGATGGAGGCGATGGACGAATACGCCCTCGTCGCCGCCCTCGGCCCGGCGGGCACGGGCAAGACCTATCTCGCCATCTGCAAGGCGGTCGAGGCGCTGCAGAAGGGCAAGGTCTCGCGCATCATCCTGTCGCGTCCTGCGGTCGAGGCGGGCGAGCAGATCGGCTTCCTGCCCGGCGCCATGGAAGACAAGCTCGCGCCTTACCTGCGCCCGCTCTACGACGCCCTGTCCGACCGGCTCTCGCCCGGACAGCTGAAACACATGCTGGCCGAAGGTGTGATCGAGATCGCGCCGATCGGTTTCATGCGGGGACGCACGCTCAACAACGCCTTCATCGTCATCGACGAAGCGCAGAACTGCACCTACACGCAGCTGAAAATGCTGCTCACCCGCCTTGGCTGGCACTCCACCATGGTGATCACCGGCGACCCGGCCCAGTCAGACCTGTTGCCGGAATTCTCTGGCCTCGCCAACGCAGCCGAGCGGCTGGAGAAGCTGGAAGGCGCTGCGGTCGTGAAACTCGAAGGCCAGGACGTCGTCCGCCACCCGCTCGTCGCCGACATGCTCAGCGTGCTCTGAAACAAAGCCCAACGCACCCTTGATCAGCCCGCCGGAATGCCCTCCGGCGGGCTTTTTCTTTAAAGGTTCATCCGTAACACGGCTGCACCTTCAAAGCGCCCGGCGCGCAGATCGTCCAGGGCTTGGTTCGCCTGCTCCAGCGGATAGGCATGGGTCGAGGTCTTCACCATGGCGTCCGGCGCGATCTTCAGGAACTCCACCCCGTCCTGCCTTGTGAGGTTCGCGACGGATTGTATGCGCCGCTCCTCCCATAGGTCCGCATACGGAAAGGCGGGAATGTCACTCATATGGATACCGGCGCAGATCACCGCGCCGCCCTTGTCCACGGCTTTCAGCGCGGCGGGCACCAGCGCCCCGACCGGCGCGAAGATGATCGCCGCGTCCAGTCTCTCCGGCGGCGTCTCCTCGCTGCTGCCGGCCCAGACAGCGCCCAGCGAACGGGCAAAATCCTGCCCTTTCTCGTCGCCGGCCTTGGTAAAGGCAAAGACTTCCCGCCCCTGATGTACGGCCACCTGCGCGATAATGTGCGCTGCTGCGCCGAAGCCATAAAGGCCAAGCCGCCTGCCCTCTCCCGCCATGCGGTAGGAGCGGTAGCCGATCAGCCCCGCACACATCAATGGCGCGGCGGCCTCGTCCGAATAGGCAGCCGGGATCGGAAAGCAGTAATGCGCGTCGGCCAATGTATACTCGGCAAAGCCGCCATCGCGGGTGTAGCCGGTAAACTCCGCCGCCTCGCACAGATTTTCCTGCCCGCGCTGGCAATAGACGCAACGCCCGCAGGTGTGCCCGAGCCACGCCACGCCGACCCGGTCACCCACGGCAAAGCCCGCCGCGCCCGACCCCAGCGCATCGACGACACCGATGATTTCATGTCCCGGAATCAGCGGCAGTTTCGGCTTCTTCAGGTCTCCATCGACGACATGCAAATCCGTCCGGCACACAGCACAAGCCGTCACCTTGATCCGGATCTCGCCTTCGCCCGGCACGGGATCCGGCACGTCCTTCAGGACGAGCGGCGCACCGGCTTTCTCGAACACCATCGCACGCATGAGAGGCTCCTCGTCATTGCCGCTGCATCGTCCGTCGTCGTCATGTTGCACGTCAAGCACCGCCGCAAGAAAACTTGTTCCGCCTTCAATTGAAAAATCCCGTATTTACAAGTGCATTGCTTGGTTACCAAAAATACGGCTTAATCATTCCCGCAAGAGAGGTGCCGGTCAGAGAGCACCCTGGGGATGAGTGTGGCAGACATTTTCCTATCATACAGCCGGGCGGACAGGCCGAAGGCACAACAGATCGCAAAAGCGCTGGAGCAGGAAGGCTTTACGGTCTGGTGGGACAAGGTCCTCCGTGCTGGGCAGACCTATGACGAAGTCACAGAAGGCATGCTACGTGATGCCCGCGTGGTCATTGTGCTCTGGTCGGAAGTTTCCGTGAAATCAAAATGGGTCCGGGCAGAAGCCACATTGGGCGAACGTACCTCGACCGTCATTCCCGCAATGATCCAGGATGCCGAACGCCCGATCATGTTCGAACTGACCCAGAGCGCTGACCTCATCGGCTGGGATGGCGACCGCGAAGACAGTCACTGGAAGGGCTTCGTTGCCGACATTCGCTTGGCGCTGGAACGCCAGGAGGTAAAGGCAGAGGCCGCGCCGGCCGCAATCGAAACAGCCGCCGCCCCGCGCGATGCAACCATCGAGAACACGTTCTGGACCTCCATCGCGGACAGCGATGACCCCGCCGACTACGAGGCCTATCTCAACCGGTATCCCGATGGTCATTTTGTTGACCTCGCCCGCAACCGGCTCGCCGGATTGGCAAAGATTGCAAGTCCCTCAGCGGGACAAGCTCCCGCGCCGGACGCACAGCCGCCCGTTTCACCGCCCCAGCCTGCTCCGACGCCTGCGTCAAAGCCAAACCGGCTTATCCCTGCCGGCATCGGCTTGGCTGTCGTGGCGTTGGGAGGCGGCGTGGCCGCTATGGTGATGTCGGGCCCGAAGCTGGAACCGCCGCCCGCTGTTGAAAAACCGGTCGAAGATCCGCTGGCAGCCTTTGCCGATTGTGACACGTGCCCCGCAATGATTCCCATTCCGGCCGGCACCTTCCAGATGGGCTCACCCGACACGGAAGCCGGACGGACCGGCAATGAAGACCCGCTCCACGAAGTGGCGCTGCCCGCCTTCGCCATCGGGCAGACCGAAATCACCTTCGATGAGTGGGATGCCTGTCTCGAGGGTGGCGGATGCAATGGCTTCGAGCCGTCAGACCGGGGCTATGGCAAGGGCCGGCAACCCGTCATCGGCGTGTCCTGGACCGATGCCAATGCCTATGCCCGCTGGCTCAGCAGCAAGACGGGCCGGGCCTACCGGCTGCCGACCGAAGCGGAATGGGAATACGCCGCCCGCGGCGGAACCACGACGGCCTATTGGTGGGGCGACTATTTCGATGCCGCCATCGCGCCTTCCCGGGCCCCTGTCCCGGTCGACACGCTGGCCGAAAACCCGTTCGGCCTGAAAGGCATGCTCGGAAATGCGCGTGAATGGGTCGAAGACTGCTACATCAACAACTACACGACGGCACCGACAGATGGCTCGGCCCAACGGGACGGCGATTGTGCACGTCGGGTATTGCGGGGCGGTGCATGGGGACGCGACCCGGACGACCACCGGGCCGCAAACCGGGCCCGGATTGACCGCAACGTGCGCGATAAGGTCTTTGGCTTCCGCGTGGTGACCAGCGACTTGTCCGCCGAATGACATCCACATTTCGCCAGACGACGCCTCACCGGGCGTGCATGTGATATTCCGGGACAGTTTATTTTATGATGCAGATAGCCAATCGCGATGTCTTCCCCACCAGCGCAACGATCGAAGTGTTCGCTCCGGTCCAGACCCTGTTCCAGATCCCGGCAATAGACGAGGCGTTCAACAAGCATGAAGCAGCGGCCGTCCGCGCCAAGCGGCGCTACCATCGTTTCGGACGCCTGGCGATCGTCCTGATCGCATTCAGCTCGATTTATACGGTAGCCGACGCAATCATCATTCCTCCGTACCCGGTACAACCGTTGGCTAGTGCCCTGGCTGCCCTGCTGGCCGGGCTCGGCATCGTTCTGCAAATCTACCTGATCACGACGCACCAGAAGGAAAAGTGGCTACTCAACCGCTACGCCGTCGAGCGGCTCAGAAGTTCGAAATTCCAGGCCTACCATCTTGGTCACATAGCGCAGGACGCGAACGAACTCGAAATCCTGTCGAACCAGTATGCCGCGCGGCAGGTTGCCAGTATCGAAAACGAGCTGAACGGCGGGGATTCGGTGTTTCGTGCCTTCCAGCCCGCTGCAGCCGTGTCCCTGCCCCGAACACCGAAAAAGCCTGCAAATGCGGACCTCGCCCGGATCACCAAGGAAGCCTACGGCGAGTTGCGCATCCAGTATCAGAAACGGTTCGCCCAGAGCGAGCTGACCCATTTCGCGAACCGACGGCGCATCTTCTACTCCTCTCAGGACATGATCTATCTCAGCGCCGCAGCGTTTGCCTTCTTTGCGCTGTCGACCAAATTGTTCACCGGACTGGATGGATCCGCCACATCCGGCTGGCTCGATTTCCTGGCCGTCACCCTGTTCATTGCGGGCGCAACAGTATCCATTCTCGACAATGCGTCGATTGAGGAACAGTCACAGACGCGCTTTGAGCAATATGTCCGTGATATCGAACAGATTGCGAGCCATGCGGACGAAACCAATTTGCTCGATCTCGTACGTGATATGGAGCTGCTCTGCCTGCAGGAGCTCGATACCTTCTGCCGCGCCGGGGAACGTATCAGCTACCGGCTCTGATATCAAAAATGATGCCGCAGGCCTGCCGATGATGGAGGCCTGCGGTATTTCGTAAACTGCTGATCAGAATCTGTAGCGGACGCCGACTTCGATCAGGTTCGATTTGTTTTCGACTTCGAGGTTCGCCGGGAACAGGTCGACCTTGTATTTCCCGTCCTCAACTGAGCGGTAAGTGTACTGACCGAATACATCCCAGCGCGCATCGAAGCTGTAGGTTACGCCTGCCATGACCTGGTAGGCAAATCCGTTGTCGTCATCGTCCACGATGCCCACGCCCGACGGGTTGAAGGTCACATCCGTCTTCGCATAACCGATGCCTGCGCCGACATAAGGGGTCAGGCCGGATTCATTGGCGAAATCGTAATAGCCATTGAGGAACAGGGCGGTTGTCTTGATGTCACCGCGCCCATCGGCCACGACATCGGCAACTGTCACGCCCAGCGTATCGGCGGAGCCTGTGAGGGCGCCAGCGTCGAGGGCATCGATGGAACCGCCGCCGAGTGTCACGCTCTTGTGCGTATCGACATCGGCCTTTGACATGGCGAGCTGAACCTCTGCGCGGAATGCCGGTGAATATTGGTACCCGGCGGCGGCCGAGTACGACATGCCGTTATCAAATTCGGTTTTCCAGCCAACCGGCGTGCCGGACGCGATCGGCGTACCAGCCGGCAGCGCGCCGCCATTGCCGGTTACGAAATCGACGCTCGTCGCGCCTGAATTGTCACTGTCTGATTGCATGGCGGCACCCACCGTACCTGACACATAAAATCCCTGTGCATGGCCCGGGGCTGCCAGAAGCGCACCGATAACTGATGCTGCGGCAATAACTCCAAGTCGCATAACGTGGTCCCTTTTTTTGATGGCCGGCCTGCCTGACCGGTAATGAATCTACGGGCTTCCTGGCAACGCAGATGAACCGATAACAAGAACGTGATCAACGGGCATAGGCCCAGCCCAATCCGCAGACATGTCAGCGAAATTTTCGTCTTTTTTCAAGGCATATATGATGTATACAGAGCGCCCAAACCCCGGTACCAGCACCCGTGCCAGTCTTCCCGGCATGACGGATCTCACCGATTTCTTATCTCTTACCTGGCAAACGATCGGCCTCGCCATCGCGATGGCCGGTTTCAGGGCCGGGTTGCGCGATGTGCCGGACACGATCTCGAAGACGATGAAGCGGCGGTGTCTGGCTGAGCTGAAGCGGATCGGTATTGTGCTCCGCCGCCTGATCTTCCTGATGGCGTTGCAGGTGAAGCTCGCGCCGGAGAAACCACGCCCCGGCTAAGACTATTTCAAGAATACCGAAGGCGAGACGAAGTCGAAATACACCTTCTCTCTCTCTCGTGCCCACTCAGGCGGGCGAAACGCCGGGCTTTCTGCACGGGCCGATCATCGTGCCAACGCGCGGGCCCGTACTCGCCGCGCCGCTGATCGAAGCGCTGGCCGGCCCCCGACACGAGCTGACCCTGTCCTCAACCAGGAAATTTGCCGAAGCGCCTTAGGCGTTTCCGGGCAAGCGTGCTGCCCGGACGCCAAGCCATCCCTTCTCGGAGAAATCGATCCACCGGATCGATTTCTGATCTCTCTAAGCCTCGTCCTCATCCTTCGCCACAGAAGCAGCGAGTGAGGCGGACAGAAAGCGGTCGATGTCGCCGTCCAGCACGCCTTGCGTGTCGGAGGTTTCCACCTCAGTCCGGAGATCCTTCACCATCTGATATGGCTGCAGGACATAGGAGCGGATCTGGTGGCCAAAGCCGATATCGGTCTTGCCGGCATAGCTCGCATCGGCGACTTCGCGGCGTTTCTGCAGTTCGAGCTCATAGAGGCGGGAGCGCAGCATCTGCCACGCCTGGTCACGGTTGCGGTGCTGCGACCGGTCGTTCTGGCACTGGACCACGATGCCGGTCGGCTCGTGCGTCAGGCGGACGGCAGAGTCGGTCCGGTTGACGTGCTGGCCGCCCGCGCCAGAGGCCCGATAAGTGTCGGTGCGCACATCGGACGGGTCGATCTCGATCTCGATATTGTCGTCAATCACCGGCGTGACCGTGACCGAGGCAAACGAGGTGTGCCGGCGCGCGGAGCTGTCGAACGGCGAAATGCGGACGAGGCGGTGAACGCCCTGCTCCGACTTCAGCCAGCCATAGGCGCTGTCACCCTTGATCTGCAGCGTGGCGGATTTGATGCCCGCCTCTTCGCCTTCGCGCTCGTCCATCTCCTCAACCTTCATGCCGTGCTTCTCGGCCCAGCGCACATACATGCGCCGCAGGATCGAGGCCCAGTCCTGGCTCTCCGTCCCGCCTTCACCGGCATTGATCTGGATATAGGCATCATTGCCGTCGGCCTCGCCGGAAAGAAGCGCGGCCAATTCCGCCTTCTCGGCCCGGTCAGCGGCGCGTTTCAGGGAAGCTTCAAGGTCGGCAACCATGTCGTCGTCGCCTTCGGCGAGCTCCAGCAGCTCACCGGCGTCTTCGGCTTCTTTTTCGAGGGCCTGAACGGTTTCAATCCCTTCGGCCAGTTTCTGGCGCTCTCGCATCATGGCCTGCGCGGCCTGCGGATCGTCCCAGAAGTCCGGCTTTTCGGAGAGGGCAGTCAGTTCATCGAGGCGTTTTGTGGCTGTATCCCAGTCAAAGACGCCTCCGTAGCAGAGCGGCCGAGGAGCGGATCTGGTCAATCAGGGACTTGATTTCTGCGGACATGTGTTCGGCCTTTCGAAAGAATAAAATCTGCGAGGCGGGCCTATAGCGCAGCCGCCCCGCAGGGTCAAAATGCGTCAAGGTCAGTAAGTGCCGTCGAGATCCCCGCTGACAACCTGCTCCTGAGGTTGCATCGGATCATCTTCCGGCACGACACCGGCATCGCGTTCAGGGTCGAAACCGGACACGCTGCCCGAGCTGCTGCCTGTGCCGCAGCTACCGGAAATCGACAGGCAATCATCACTGCCATTGAAGGCCGAAAGCCCCGGCTCCGTACCCGGACGGAAGGCTTCATCAATGATGACACTTGTGTCCGGCCCTGGCAGCTCACCGGTGCGGGCATCGATCTTCACCAGGCGCACGCCGGGCGGAATGCGGAACGGAATAGCGGCCTGGTCAGCCAGCGCCTTCTCCATGAACTCGGTGAAGATCGGCGCAGCGACAGACCCGCCGGCCTCGCCTTCCCCAAGCGTGCGGTTGTCATCGAAGCCAACCCGCACACCGACAACAAGGTCAGGCGAGAAGCCCATGAAGATGGCATCGCGATAATCATCGGTGGTCCCGGTCTTGCCGGCCAGCGGCTTACCGACACGAAGGGCCCGGCGGCCGGTGCCGCGCTCGACGACACCTTCCAGCATGTGCGTGATCTGGTAAGCGACAATCGGGTCGAGCACCTGCTCGCCGACCTCGGCCAGTTGCGGCGGCTCCTGGCCGTCCCACTCTTCAGACTGGCAGCCTTCACAAGCCCGTTCGTCATGACGGAACAGCGTACGGCCGTGACGGTCCTGAACCCGGTCCAGCAGGGTCGGCGTGATCTTCTTGCCGCCATTGACGAACCCGGCATAACCGCGCGCCATGTCGATGAGATAAGCATCGCCCGCGCCGAGAGACATGGCCGCATATGGCGGCAGCTCGTCATAAACGCCCATCCGGACGGCCAGATCGCTGACGGCTTCCATGCCGATATCCTGCGCCACACGCGCGGTCACCTGGTTCAGCGATTTCTCAAGCGCGATACGCAGCGTGACCATCCCGTAGGACCGGCCTTCAGTATAGTTGGACGGGCGCCAGTAATCGCCGGTCGACACATCAAAGGAAACAAAGGGCGCATCCAGCATCCGCGTTGCCGGCGTGTAGCCTTTTTCGAGCGCGGCGGCGTAGACGAACGCCTTGAAGCTCGAACCCGGCTGGCGCTTGGACTGGGTGACGCGATTGTAGCTGGATTTGAAGAAGGAATAACCGCCCTGCATGGCCAGGATCCGGCCGGTGTGCGGGTCGAGTGCGATCAGTGCACCATCGACTTCCGGCACCTGGCGCAGCGTGGCATTGCCAACCGGCACCAGCATCGGCTCAATCTCGCCCTCGTCGATCTCATTGCCTTCCGGATCGTACTCCGCTTCCTCGGATCGCGGCGCCAATGTTTCGTCGGCATTCAGGACCTGCCGCTTCAGCTCTGCGAGCACGACCTGCCCGACCTGAAGCCCGGCCTTGCCGCCCTGTGGCTTGTACGTGTTGGCCCATTCAACCTCTTCGGTCGGCAGCTTGATGGTCGCGCCATCGGTGAGGAGAAGTGTTGCACCAGACCGGGAGACCTTCTGCACCATGGCCGCTTCCCAGGTGCCATAGCCGCCCGGCAATTTCACTTCCTTCAGCGCCTCCTGCGCGCCGTCGCCGGGATCGATTGTGGTCACCGGACCGCGCCAGCCATGGCGGCGGTCATAGGCGATCAGGCCATTGCGCAGCGCCTGCTGCGCGGCGAGCTGCAGATGCGTATCGATCGTGGACCGGATCGAAAGGCCGCCCTGCTCCAGCGTTTCCTCACCATAGGACTTGATCAGGTCGCGGCGGAGTTCCTGGACGAAATACGTCGCGGCCACATATTCCGGCCCCTTCAGGCGGCGCGTTGTGGTGAGCGGCTTCGCCTTCGCCTCATCGGCTTCTTCCTGGGTGATGTACCCATCTTCGACCATACGTCCGAGCACATAGTTCCGGCGGGCCAGAAGGCGTTTCGGGTTTGTATACGGATTGACTGCCGATGGCGCCTTGGCCAGCGATGCCAGCACGGCCGCTTCGGACAGGTCCAGCTCTGGCAGGGATTTGTTGAAATAGTTCAGCGCCGCCGAACCGACACCATAGGACCGCCCGCCGAGATAGATTTCGTTGAGGTACAGTTCGAGGATCTGTCCCTTGGTGAATTCCTTTTCCATGCGCTGGGCGACAATAGCTTCCTTTGCCTTGCGCTTCAGGTTCTGGTCCCGGGTCAGCAGCATGTTCTTGGCCACCTGCTGGGTGATCGTCGACCCGCCCTGCAGGCCGCCCTTGCCGGTGATCTTGTTCTTCACCGAATTGATGCCGGCCCGAAGGATGCCGACATAATCCAGGCCATTGTGATGGAAATAGTTCTTGTCTTCGGCCGCCACGAACGCTTCGACAACGTGGGTGGGGATCGACTCGTAGGGCACGAAAACGCGGTGCTGATCGGCAAATTCCGCAATCAGTGTCCCATCCCCAGCGTGGACCCGGGAGGTGATCGGCGGCTCGTATTGTTTCAATTTGGCAATCGATGGCACAGTGCGGCCAAGCGCAGCGAAGTACAGCCAGAGCGCGATGATGCCGATAATGGCCAGAACGAAGCCGAGCACGAACAGCCGCCGCATCCAGATCCACATCCAGCGTGGTCCAGGCAGGTAAAACCCATTGATTCCGAAGCGATTTTCGACGCTTTCGTATCTGCCGTCAGTCATGAATACTTTCCCTGCCGTCTGCAGACGGAATCGCAGCCTTTTCAGGCGATAGTAAGGCGCGCCGCAGGCGCGTTAAAGAGGCGGGTGTCAGATGTCCTGCCGGTCGACTTCGCCGTCTGTCAGCGACACATCCGGAAGCGCCTTGCGTTCCGGCTCCGGCTCACTGAGCCCATTCTCCAGCCGGTCTATCAAGGCGGCCTTCTCAGCGGCAGGCGGGCGATTGTCCAGCGCCGTCTGCCAGGCCTCTGCCGCCGCTTCCTTGTTATCCAGGTACCAGTAGATGTCGCCGAGATGGGATTCGATCTCCCAATGCTGGTGCGGCTCGAGCTCCTTGCGGGCGAGTTCGATCAGGCGCTTGGCCTCGCTGAGATGGCCGAGCTTGAAGTAGGCCCAACCGAGCGAGTCCGCGATATAGGGGTCGCGCTCTGCCATGGCGCGGGCGCGGCTGAGCACCTTGAAGCCTTCTTCCAGCTTGTCCGTCCGCTCGATCAGGAAATAGCCGAGCGTGTTCAGCATGTACGGATCGTTCGGGCGGGACAGGCGCTCGGTCCGGAGGATAGCGAGTGCCTCCTTGATCTGGCCGTTCCGGCCAAGCGCATCGGCCAGCACAACGCGGCGATCGTGCGTATCGTCGAGGTCACGGGCCTGTTCGGCATGTTCGACAGCCTGCTGGGAGTCGCCGAACTGATTGAAGATGTCCGTCGCCAGACCGTGCGCTGCCGCCTTCTCCGCCGGATTGTCCGACATGGCGATCACTTGCTCGATCAGTTTCCGCGACGCTTTCTCGTCATTCATGCGCGAGTGCAGCTGGAGCGCGCCATAGAGCGTCGGGAGCTTGTCATCGTCATCCGTGAGGCTGAGCGCCCGGTCGATTGCTGCGCGGGCGGCATCCTCCTGCCCTGACATGAGCTTCGCCTGCGCCGCCGCAATCTGAAGGGATGCGGTCGCCTCTGGCGCTGTGTTGGCCACATGAGCCACGCCATCATAGAGGGCGCTGGCATACATCTCGTCGATGATGCCGGAGCGCAGGTCTTCATTTTTCGGAGAAATCAACAGCGCCACCTGATCGAAGGCAGACCGCTGGTCATCGAAGCCGTCAACCCGGCCGCCCATCATGATGCGGCGAATGATACGTTGTTCCTGAAGCGAGCGGGAGACATCGGACAGCGACTGGCTGAAGGCCTCGGCCACGGACTGAGGCTGGTTCCGCAGATTCTTGCCGGTCTCCAGACTGTCCATCGCGGCGGCGTAGCTGATCGCCTCCTCCGGTTCGGCGTCGGCCAGCTTCTGGTACACGGCCTTTGCTTCTTCGATCCGGCCCAGCCGCTGCAGCAGCAGGGCATGGCGGGAAACCACCGTGCGGATGTGGCTATAGAGGAGCCCCTTGGGGTCAAACTCATGCTCGGGCGCCTCGATCTTCGACGGCGTCATCGACTCATAGACGGCAAGCGCCTGTTCCGGCCGGCCAAGGGCATCCAGCATCGCGGCCAGCGACAGGTCTCCGGTCAGGCCCGGCATGCCGCTGGCGGCGCCGCGGTGACGGTTGATCGCCTCGTCCGCCTTGCCTTCCATGGCGAGCAGCCAGGCATCGAGATAGATGTAGAAACTGGTTTCGCCGGTCTCACCGGACCGTTCGCTCGCGTCTGCCAGTGTCTGGCGGGCTTCTTCGATCCGGCCGGCCGCTGCCTCATCCAGCGCGATGAAGGCATCGAATAGCGGGCTGGCATCGCGGTCTTCCATGTCCAGTTCGCGGGTCAGCGTGATGAAGGCGGCCATGTCGCCGGCCTTCACCGCATCGGACGGAACGGCATAGGCATCCGGCCCGACCGGCTTGCCACGTTCGTCCAGAACCGAGGTCGCGCGCGCAGCGTCGGACAGGACGGCATAGGTCTCGGCGATGGCGGTATCTTCCGGCATGGTCTCGACCAATGCCGGTGCTGGAGCGGCAGCGCACGCCCCCAGCGATACGGACAGGGAAAGCGACAGGACAAGCGCACTTGCCGCGACAGAATTCTTGAGGCGCATGGGCTCTCCGGTCTCCAGCCTAGCTGATACATCAAGTGAAGCAGCCCCGTACGGCAAGAGCAAGGCAGCCACATGTTGAACAAGGCAGGTTTGCTGCCTTGTTCATAAACAGGGGCTTAATCTGCCAGGTTTGCGACATCGGTGCCCGGCACGAACAGGACAGCGCAGGCACTTGTGGCCAGCAGCGCCCCGGCAAGTTGCGCAATCAGGAAGCCCGGCACGTCAGTTGGGCGGACGCCGGCAAACGTGTCTGACAGGGATCGCGCGATCGTGATCGCCGGATTGGCGAAACTCGTGGACGCTGTCCACCAGTACCCGGCCGCGATCACCAGCGCGACCGCCGCCGGAACCGCTTTTGGCGCGTATCGGATCGCACCGAAAATGGCGAAGACAAGCGCGAAAGTCGCCACGCCTTCCGACAACATTTTGGCCGGTCCGGACCGGTCGGTCATCGCGACCTGGATCAGCGGCAGCTCGAACATGACATGTGCCAGCAGGCCGCCCGCGACGCAGCCACCCACCTGAACCACAACATAAACCAGCGCCATCGACGCAGAAATCTCCCGGCGGGCAGCAAAGGCCAGCGTCACGGCCGGATTGAAATGCGCGCCGGAAACCGGGCCGAGCGTGGCAACAAGCACCCACAGGATCGCTGCCGTCGCTGCCGTGTTGCCAAGCAGGGCGACGCCATCATTCCCGGCGCTGACCCCAAGGGCGAGAATACCGGAACCGATGACCACGCCTGCCAGCAAGGCCGACCCCAGAAACTCCGCCAGCAATCGTCTGGTCACATCCATCATCGCCCCCTGCCATCCTCAATCCGGAGTGCAAAAGCGGAACAGCCCGCTCCTGGTCAGGAACGGGCTGCAACACGATCGTAGGTAACGGTCCAATCACATGTTCGGGTATGCGGGGCCGCCGCCGCCCTCCGGAACCGTCCAGTTTATGTTCTGGTTCGGATCCTTGATATCGCAGGTCTTGCAGTGGATGCAGTTCTGCGAGTTGATCTGGAACTTCAGCTCGCCACCTTCCTCGATCCACTCATACACGCCGGCCGGGCAGTAACGGGCGGACGGGCCTGCAAAGACATCGTGCTCAGACGATTTCTGCAGGGCCATGTCGGCGACCTTCAAGTGCACCGGCTGGTCTTCCTCATGATAGGTGTTGGTGAAGGAGACGTTGGTCAGCTTGTCGAAGCTGATCACGCCATCCGGCTTCGGATACTCGATCGGCTTGAAGTTCTTGGCCGGCTTCAGCGATTTTGCATCGGACTTGCCGTGCTTCAGCGTACCGAAGAAGGAGAAGCCGCCCAGCAGGCTGGAGATCCACATTTCGATGCCGCCCATCGGGATGCCGATGGCGGTGCCGAGTTTCGACCAGAGCGGCTTCACGTTCCGGACAACCTTCAGCTCCTTGTAGACCGAAGACTGGGTGTAGGCCTCTTCATAGCTTTCCAGCACGTCGCCCTGACGACCGTCCTTGATGGCAGCGAAGGCGGCTTCAGCGCCCATCATGCCGGTCAGGATGGCGTTGTGGCTGCCCTTGATGCGCGGCACGTTGACGAAGCCGGCGCCGCAACCGATCAGCGCGCCGCCCGGGAAGGCCAGCTTCGGAACGGACTGGAAGCCACCCTCAGTGATCGCGCGCGCGCCATAGGCTACGCGCTTGCCACCTTCGAGATGCGGCAGCACAGCCGGGTGGTGCTTGAAGCGCTGGAATTCCTGGTACGGCGAAATGTACGGATTAGCGTAGTTCAGGTGAACCACGAAACCGACCGAGATGAACGGCTCGCCATTGTCGCGGAAGTGATAGAGGAAGCTGCCGCCGCCGGTGGAGTTGTCGAGCGGCCAGCCCATCGTGTGCTGGACATAACCTTCCTGGAACTTTTCTTCCGGAACGGACCAGAGCTCTTTCAGGCCAATGCCGAATTTCTGCGGATCACGGCCTTCATCGAGATTGAACTTCGCGATCAGCTCTTTCGTCAACGAGCCGCGGGCACCTTCGGCGAACAGGACATATTTGCCCAGCAGTTCCATGCCCGGCTGGTAGTCGCCCTTGTGGCTGCCATCGGCTGCGATGCCCATGACGCCGGAGACGACGCCCTTCACGCGGCCATCTTCGCCGTAAACAACTTCAGAGGCGGCAAAGCCCGGGAACACTTCGACGCCGAGATTCTCGGCTTCCTGGCCGAGCCAGCGGGTCACGTTCGCCAGCGAACCGGTGAAGTTGCCATGGTTCTTCATGAAGCCCGGCATCGGCAGCAGGGACATGTCCGCCACGCCTTCCGGACCCAGGAACAGGAATTTGTCAGCCGTCACTTCCGTTTTCAGCGGACGGTCGTCGCGGGTGCGCCAATCGGGGATCAGCTTGTCGAGGCCGACCGGATCCATCACGACACCCGACAGGATGTGCGCACCGATCTCGCCGCCTTTTTCCAGAACGACCACGGACAGGTCTTCGCCTGCCTCATTGGCCAGTTGTTTGAACCTGATGGCTGCTGACAGACCGGACGGGCCGCCGCCCACGATCACCAGGTCGAACTCCATCGATTCCCGTTCCATAGCGTCATCCGCCATTGGTTTCTCCTCGCTTCGGCCTTAGAGTTGCCGCCCATATCTGCAATTACTTAAGCACTTACAATGTCTGCCGCGAAGGTCCAGAGCTTCTGAATGCCCGCCCCTACGTCAATCACTGCCATCGATGCCCTCACCGACTGGTGGGAAGAGATGGGCGTGGAGGTGGACCATGCGAGGGTCGATGCGCTCCTGAAGGCCGCAGACACTGTAGTTTCTGCTGCACCGCAGCAATCCGCGCCTGTCCGCCCGCGCCGCCGCAAACCGACAAACTGGGTCGATGAGGCCCGCTCGCAGGCCGCAGGGTGCGACACTCTGGACGCCCTGAAGGCAGCCATCGAATCGTTTGAAGGCAGCCCGCTGAAGGCTGCGGCGCACTCCACCGTGGTTTACGACGGCGCCCCCGGCGCGAGCCTGATGGTCATCGGCGAAGGCCCGGGCGCGGAGGAGGACCGGCGTGGCCTGCCTTTCGTGGGCAAGGCCGGGCAGCTGCTGGACCGCATGCTGGCGGCCATAGAGCGTAGCCGCGAGACCAATGCCTTCATCACCAACGTCAATTACTGGCGCCCGCCCGGCAACCGGAACCCGGACCAGGAAGAGCTGGATGTCTGCCGGCCCTTTGTGGACCGGATGATAGAACTGACGAAGCCGAAGCTGATCGTGGCGGCTGGCGGTGTTCCGGCCAAGGCGCTGCTGGACACGCAGGATGGCATCATGCGCCTGCGCGGCTCCGAGCATATGTTCACCACAGCGGGCGGCTTTTCCGTTCCGCTGATCCCGCTTCTGCACCCGGCCTACCTGTTGCGCCGCCCGCAGGAAAAGTCCCGCGCATGGCGGGATTTGCTGCTGGTCGAAAAACGCCTGGGGGAACTGGGCGGCTGATGCCTGCTCCGCTTTCCATCATCATTCCAACGCTGAACGCCGAGGCGGAGCTGCCGCTTTGTCTGGAGAGCCTGATGCCCGGGCTGGAGGCCGGGCTGATCCGGGAGGTCATCGTGGCCGATGGCGGGTCGGAGGATGCGACGGCGAGAATTGCCGGGGCGATGGGAGCCAATCTGGTCACCGGGGCGCGAGGCCGCGGGGCACAGCTGGCCGCTGGAGCAGCTGCCGCGCGGGGTGACTGGCTGCTGTTTCTGCATGCCGATACCGCGCTTTCGCGTGACTGGGCCGAGCGCACATTGGATCATATCATGACCAAACCGGACCATGCCGCTTTCTTCGAATTGCGATACCGGTCCGATGCGCGCGCGGCCCGGACTTTGGAAAAACGCGCCAATCGGCGTGCCCGGATGCTGGGGCTGCCTTACGGCGATCAGGGCCTGCTCATCAGCCGGACATTGTATGACGAAGTCGGCGGCTATCTGGACGTACCGCTGATGGAGGACGTGATGATCGTCCGAGCCATCGGCAAGCCACACCTGACCGAGCTGAACGCCGAAGCGCGCACCTCCGCCGCGAAATATGAGCGGGACGGCTGGGGCAAGCGGTCTTGGCGCAATGCGTTCCTGCTCATCCGCTTCCTGCTCGGCGCCAAGCCGGAAGACCTGGCGAAACGCTACACCTGACGAGGAGCTTCTCATGAGCGACGACCGGAATTCCGTGGAACTCTACCGGCAGGAGGGCGAGAATTTCCGTTCTGTCCGCGCGACGCTGGAGGGTGACAAATTCACCTTCGACACACAGGACATGGGCAAGCTGGTCGAGGAAATGTGGGGCGATTCAGACTATGAGTTCTGGACCATTGTGCCGAAGGAAGCCTGGGGCCAGCTGCTGATGGCCCTGTCGATCGAGTTCTTCGCAAACGACCCGCAGGCGACGGATCGCCTGCACGACATCTGTATCGCTCATGGTATTCCGCATGAACGGGGCAGCTGGGCCTAGTCGCCGTCCCACCAGACCGGATCGTCGAAATAGGCTTTTTGCGCGGTACGCAGGTAATCCGAAATCGAAGTCTCCGTCGGCAGGCTACACGTATAGGAATCGAGTTTCTCGATACCGTACGCCTCGCGCTCTTCCTGGCTGACGTCACCGCACCAAGGCAGTTCGACATCGAACGCTTTGAGGCCATCGGCGTCGAATTCCGGCGCCCGCCGTGTGACACCGACGATGTAGGCCGTCTCGTCATCCTCGACCATCCTGATCTCGGTCAGCCAGACCGGGCCGACTGCCGTATCCATCAATGGGACGAACCGGATGCCCATCGGCTCCTCATCCTCATCTTCTTCCGGCGGGGGCATCATCAGGTAACCCTTGTTCCCCCGGTTCGGGACGGTGCGGGCGCAGTCGTCCTCGTCACTGCAGACCAGGATCGCCGACGCCTCGTCGAGGCGAACCGCTTCGCCTTCCGGGATGAACGGCGTTTCGCTCGTGAAGCAGGCAGACAGGAAGGCCGCGGCGCCGATGGCCAGGGCAATGTTCAGGCGTTGCATCAGAAGGCCTCCTTTTATGGCCTAGATTTGTCCCGGGCATCTTTCGCCGGGCACAAGACGAAAGTAAGGCATTGGCATGGGACGTCCAACTCTTCTCGTATTCGCCAAGCCGCCGCGCATCGGCCTGTCCAAGACAAGGCTGGCCAAAGGCATCGGCCCGGCGGCCGCCCGGCGCATTGCCGGCTTCACGCAGGCGCGCACCTTCCGGGCGGCCACTCAGTCCGGCTGCAATACGATCATCTATGCCGCGCCGGACAGTGCGCTTCGTACCGTCACCACGACAGATTGGCCGGCTCACCTGCCGCGGCGCAGCCAGGGCCATGGCACGCTGACCGAGCGGCTGGAGAAAGGGTTCAATGAAGCCCCGCCCGGCCCGGTCCTGTTCATCGGAACCGACGCACCGGACGTCTCCGCCGCCTTGCTGCGCCAGGCCGTTCGCCTGCTCGCCCGGCACGATGCCGTCTTCGGCCCGGCAGAGGATGGCGGCTTCTGGCTGTTCGGCATCAACAAGGGCCCGCGCACGCACTCCCCATTCCGCAATGTCCGCTGGTCCGGGCCGCATGCAATGCAGGATGTCTGGTCCAACCTGCCTTCCCACGCGAATATCGGCCTGTTGCCCATGCTGATGGACATCGACCAGCTGAGCGACTGGCGGGCCTGGAGCCGCCGGCGGCACACGTGGCGGCCGCCTGCGATCCACAGGAAAAAACTCGAGGGACACTAGTTTGTTCTTGATTTGTTCTGTGCCGCATGGCTTTCTCAGCTCATGCGGACCGGACAGAAACTCTCCCCCAAAGGCCGTGTCAGCCTGATCGACACGCAGGCAGCTGCCGAACGCGCCACCCAGCGCGGGCGCGGCGCCGTCTCCAACCAGACCGGCCGGTTCGAGCGGGAAACCCGCTTCGCCTTCGATGATGGTTGGGACACGATCGAACAGGACGCTACGCGGATCGAAACGCTGGTGATGCCGGAAACGGCGCGGACGGTGATCACCTTCAACCGCTCGCCCGACATTTCCTTCGACCGCACGATCAACCCCTATCGCGGCTGCGAGCATGGCTGCATCTATTGCTTCGCCCGGCCGAGCCATGCGTTTCACGGGCTCTCCGCCGGCCTCGATTTCGAAAGCCGGCTTTTCTACAAGACCAATGCGATCCGTCAGCTGGAATGGGAGCTCTCCCGCCCCGGCTATCTCTGCCGTCCCATCGCGCTTGGTATGAATACCGATGCCTACCAACCGATCGAGCGGACCTACCAGATGACACGCCAGGTTCTGGAAGTGCTTGCGGCGCACAATCACCCCGTCAGCCTGCTGACAAAGTCTGCCCTGATCCAGCGCGACATCGACCTGCTCGCCCCGATGGCCGGGAAAGGCCTGGTGCGGGCGGGCGTCTCGATCACGACGCTGGACCGTGCGCTCAGCCGCAAGATGGAGCCGCGCGCCGCGACGCCGCAGCGGCGCCTCGAAACCGTGCGCGCGCTCAGCGAGGCCGGTATCCCCGTTACCGTGATGACGGCGCCAATCATCCCGGCGCTGAACGATCATGAGATCGAGGCCGTGCTGGAAGCTGCTGCCGCCCATGGTGCGGGCGGGGCCGGCTATGTGCTGCTGCGCCTGCCGCACGAAATCAAGGATCTGTTCCATGAATGGCTGGTCCAGCATGTGCCGGACCGCGCGGCGAAAGTCATCAACACGATGCGCGACATGCGTGGCGGCAAGGATTACGACGCCCGCTGGAACGAGCGCATGCGCGGGCGCGGCCCAGTCGCGGACCTGATCGCGAAACGCTTCGCCCGGGCAACAAAACGGCTCGGTCTCAGCAATCCCCGGCCATCGCTGCGGACAGACCTGTTCGCCCCGCCCGTCCAGCCGGGCGGCCAGATGGCGCTGGACCTCTAGGCCTCAGCCGGGCGCGTCGCCCAGAGCCGCCAGCTCACCCGCATTGAAGACGCGGCTGCGAGTCAGGAAGCGTTGCTCGCGTCCATTATCGAGCGAGAACATGCCGCCACGCCCCGGCACGACATCCAGGATCAGCTGGGTGTGATTCCACGCCTCGAACTGGCTGGCCGAAATGTAGACCGGCACGCCGTCGATCTCGCCCAGCTTCACGTCCCGCTCGCCAACCTTGAAGTCATCCGCCGGATAGCACATCGGACTCGACCCATCGCAGCATCCGCCGGACTGGTGGAACAGGATCTCTGGATAATCCTGCCGGATCTCGGCGATCAGGTGCCGCGCCGCATCCGTGGCGGTCACGCGCGCTGGCATATTGGTTACATTTGTCATCGGATCACCTCCGGAAAGATACGGACGGCCCCGGCCTACGCTGCCACCGGGACCGTCCTCCTGCCGTCACACCACGGCAGGATCAGAAGAAGCCAAGCTTCTTCGGGGAGTAGGAGACCAGCATGTTCTTGGTCTGCTGGTAGTGGTCCAGCATCTTCGAATGGTTCTCGCGGCCGATACCGGACTGCTTGTACCCGCCGAAGGCCGCGTGGGCCGGATAGGCGTGATAGCAATTGGTCCAGACGCGGCCCGCCTGAATGCCACGGCCGAAGCGGTAGCAGGTGTTTGCTTCGCGGCTCCACACTCCGGCGCCGAGGCCATAAAGCGTGTCATTGGCGATGGCGAGCGCGTCGGCTTCATCCTTGAACGTTGTAACGGAAACCACCGGCCCGAAGATTTCCTCCTGGAACACCCGCATCTTGTTGTGCCCCTTCAGGACCGTCGGCTTGATGTAATAGCCACCGGCAAGGTCGCCGCCGAGATTGGCCGCCTCGCCACCGATCAGCACTTCGGCGCCTTCCTGCCGGCCGATGTCGAAGTATGAGAGGATCTTCTCTTTCTGCTCCGAGCTCGCCTGCGCACCGATCATCGTGGCCGGGTCCAGCGGGTTGCCCTGCTTGATCTCGCCGACGCGTTTCAGGGCACGTTCCATGAAGCGGTCATAGATGTTTTCGTGTATCAGCGCACGCGACGGACAGGTGCAGACCTCGCCCTGGTTCAGCGCGAACATGACGAAGCCTTCGATCGCCTTGTCGAGATAGTCATCGTCCGCACGCATCACATCTTCGAAGAAGATGTTCGGCGACTTGCCGCCCAGTTCCAGCGTGACCGGGATCAGGTTTTCGGACGCATACTGCATGATCAGACGGCCCGTCGTGGTCTCGCCGGTGAAGGCGATCTTGGCGATGCGGTTGCTGGAGGCGAGCGGCTTGCCCGCCTCCAGGCCGAAGCCGTTCACGATGTTCAGCACGCCAGGAGGGAGGATGTCGGCGATAAGCTCTGCGAACACCATGATCGTGGCCGGGGTCTGCTCGGCCGGCTTCAGCACCACGCAGTTCCCGGCCGCCAGTGCCGGGGCGAGTTTCCATGCCGCCATGAGAAGCGGGAAGTTCCACGGAATGATCTGTCCGACCACGCCGAGCGGTTCATGGAAATGGTATGCGACCGTGTCGTGGTCGATCTCGGAAATGCTGCCTTCCTGCGCGCGGATGCAGCCTGCGAAATAGCGAAAGTGATCGATCGCCAGCGGCACGTCCGCGGCCATGGTTTCGCGGATCGGCTTGCCATTGTCCCAGGTTTCGCAGGTGGCGATGAGTTCGAGGTTTTCCTCCAGCACATCGGCGATCTTGTTCAGCATGCCGGCGCGCTCAGCCACCGCAGTGCGGCCCCAGCCGTCCTTCGCGGCGTGTGCGGCGTCCAGCGCCATATCGACATCGCTGGCGTCGGACCGGGCGATCTGGCAGATCACCTTGCCGTTTACCGGAGACGTATTGTCGAAATAGCGACCGCCGTTCGGGGCGACGAACTTGCCACCGATGAAATTGTCATACCGTTCACGGAACGGGGCCTTCATTTCGGACGTGTCGAGAATCTGTGTGTCGGCCATATCATTTCCTCCAGATCATTGGCGCTCTTCGTCGGGTGCGAAGACTGGGAGGAATGTTCTGCCTGCTGCAGGCCGCTGTCAGCCCGCGTCAATCCGGTGAAATGCGGAATGTGTCTCAGGAATGAGACACATTTGCCGGCAAATCAGTCGCGCGAGAGGCCCAGCTGCTCCATCCGGCGGTACAGCGTCGCCCGGCTGATACTGAGGGCGCGGGCGGCGGCAGCCATATTGCCATTGGCCCGGGCAATGGCCCGGCGCAGTTCGCGCCGCTCGGCACTTTCGAGCCCCACGCCGCGTTGTTCCGAATCCCCGAATAGATCCCCGGCCGGGCGCGGATCGATCCTGTTGTTATGCCCAAGGCCATAGATCGCTCGGGCCGCACGCGTAGCTCCGACGACGAGATCGTCTCCGTCCACCGCCAGCAGCACGGCGCCCTTTTGTCCGTCGCCGGATCCACGCAGGATACGGCGGCTGGAAAATGCGCTCTGGAAATGATCAGCTTCGATCTGGCGGGCTGCGTCGGTCACGGTCTGCGCGATCAGCGTCGCGAAAGGCTGGGTGAGATCGTCCCGGCAAGAGGAAACATCGAGCACAGCGGCGATGGCGCCATGCTCGTCGAAGATGGGCGCGCCCATGCAGCTCATCACCGTATTGCGGTCATGGAAATGCTGGTCGCGATAGATTGTGACAGCGCGCTGCTCAGCGATACAGGTGCCGATGCCGTTCGTGCCCTGCACGGCTTCGGACCAGACGCCGCCTTCGCAAAGGCCTGCCGCCCGGAACAGCGCTCCGTCGCTGTCGGCCATGCGGTGGTCGATCACCACGCCTTCAGTGTCGGAAAGGAACACGCTGCAGCCCGCCAGGCCGAGGCTGGCATAGAGGCGGTCCATCACCGGCGCGGACGTCGCGAGGATCCGGCCGAGGCCGTCGCGGCGAACGTGCAGCTCGGATTGTTCAAGGCGCGCGTCCGAATTGCCGGGAGCATCGGGCTCCAGGCCGTAGGTCTTCATCGAGCGCGCCCAGGAGGCCGCAAGGCTCGATTGCGCCGCCGCGCTTCGCGACAGGGCCACAGAGCGCACCTTTTCGGCGTGCCCGACGGGCGGATCATCCCTTTTCATGCCACATAAGGTATCACGGGCGCCCGGCAAACGCACCTTACCGAAAGGTTGTACGCCGGACCTGCAGCGGTTCTTACGGCTGGCCCTTGGGCAGGTGCCATCCGAAGATCAGCGCTGCCCCGCGCAGGATGAACGCCACCAGCATGCCGGAGGCGAACGCCCAGCCTTCCGGAACACCCGCAAAATGCAGCAAAGCATAAAGCCCTGCACCGACCAGCGCCGCGGTCGCGTAGATGTCTTCCTTCAGCAGCAGCGGGTCGCGGTTGGCGACAACATCGCGCAGCACGCCGCCGCCTGTGCCGGTCAGGACTCCCATGATCACCACGAACAGAGGGTCGTGCCCGAGGCTGGCTGTCTTTGCCGCGCCAGCGATGGCGAAAATGGCAAGGCCGACCGCATCGGCCCAGCGGATCGGCTTGAATGTATCGACCAGGCTGTGAAGGAAAAATGCGATCACGCCGCCCGCAATGGCACACCAGATGGTCAGCGGATCACTCAACCAGAAGACCGGCTGGTTCAGGATGATGTCGCGGATCGTGCCGCCACCAACCGCCGTAATGATCGCCAGAACGACAGCACCGAAAATGTCCATCTTGTTGCGCACGGCAACAATGCCGCCGGAGAGAGCAAACACGAAAGCACCGATGGGATTCACTATGGTGAGGATCAGGTCGAGGTCGAATATCATGGGCCGCTTCCTAATCCGATTTTGCCCCGACTTCCAATCCCGGCGATCACCGCCTGAATTGCACAGAAAATCACAGGGATTTCCACAGATCGAATCACAGCCCTATCCACAACACGAATCAGCAACTAGTTTCGACTCCGGAACGATTCGAGGCCGGAACGAAGCGGCGCGGTTAGGGAATCACTAACCGGTGCAACGCACTGATTCGGGCTTCTGTCTTTCACGCGTTGCGTATTCGGGGCTGTACTATGGAACTGCAAAAGAACGTCATCATGCAGGGCGACTGCATCGATATCCTTTCCCGCCTGCCCGACCGGTCGGTGGACCTCGTCTTTGCGGACCCGCCCTACAATCTCCAGCTCGGTGGCGGCCTGACCCGTCCGGACCAGTCGACCGTCGATGGCGTGGACGATGATTGGGACAAGTTTGACAGTTTCGACGCCTATGACCTGTTCTGCCACCAGTGGCTGGAAGAGTGCCGCCGCGTGCTGAAGGACGATGGCGCCATCTGGGTGATCGGCTCCTATCACAACATCTTCCGCGTCGGCGCGATCCTGCAGGACCAGGGCTTCTGGATCCAGAACGACGTGATCTGGCTGAAGTCGAACCCGATGCCGAACTTCAAGGGCACCCGCTTCCAGAACGCGCATGAAACGCTGATCTGGGCCGGCAAGTCCGAACAGTCGAAATGCACCTTCAATTACGACGCGCTGAAAGTCTTCAACGAAGACAAGCAGATGCGCTCCGACTGGATGATCCCGCTCTGCACCGGCGGTGAACGCCTGAAGGACGAGGCCGGCAAGAAGGCTCACCCGACGCAGAAGCCGGAGGGCCTGCTGCACCGCGTCCTGCTGGCAACGACCAATCCGGGCGACGTGGTCCTCGACCCGTTCTCGGGCACGGGCACGACCGCCGCCGCCGCCAAGCGCCTTGGCCGCAACTATATCGGCATCGAGCGCGACGAGACTTATGTGCGCCTGTCCCGTGCCCGCCTGAAAGCCATCGAGCCGATCAATGGCGAAGACCTCGAAACCGAAAAGAGCAAGAAGTCGCTGCCGCGCGTGCCGTTCGGCGCGCTGCTGGAAAGCGGCTGGCTGAAACCGGGCGACCGCCTGTTCAGCCCGCAGCGCCGCTACCAGGCCCGCATCCGGGTCGACGGATCGCTGACAACGGGCAACGTCTCAGGCTCGATCCACCGCCTCGGCGCGCACGTCCAGCAGGCCCCGGCCTGTAATGGCTGGACCTATTGGCACTATGAGACCGACAAGCGTGATCTCGCGCCGATCGATCTCCTGCGCCGCCGTTACCGGGAAGAAATGGGCCTGAACTAGGCCCGGCAATTCATACGACCAGCATCCAGACCGCCACGGCCGCCAGGATAGCGCCCAGCGCCATGTTCATCCTGTGCGCATGGGACTCGTCCTGAAATTGTCTGGCGATCCCATTGCCAACTGCCGTCCACACGGTGAAGGCGACCAGATTGTTGAGCGTGAAAACAGTGGTGATCATCCAGATGACCGCAAATCGATCCTCCGTCCCGTCAGTCAGGAATTGCGTGAACATCAGCGCGATGATGACATAGGCTTTCGGGTTGAGCGCCAACAGGATGACGCCATCCATGAACCCGGCAGGCCGGGCCTCTCTCACGCTTTCAATGGCGCCGGCCCGGAAAAGTTTCCAGGCGAGATACAGCACGTAGGCTGACCCGGCCCATTTGATGACCAGGAACACCTGTGAAGAACGTTCGAGCGCTGCGGCAAAGCCCAGACCGATCGCCGCGGTCACAAGCCACGTGGCGAGATGATAACCGGCGCTCGCCGGCAGGGTCGCCGCCAGGCCGAAGCGCGCGCCATTGGCCGCAAAGAACATGTTTCCCGGCCCGGGACTTTAGGCCAGTGGAAACAGGAACAGGAGCAGCGCAAGCAATTGTGTGATCATTGAGGAATCTCCCGGTATGCCTGCCGGGTTTTCCTTGCTCGGACCGCCGCCAGCGACCCGATTCTTGCGGTCAGCCCGACGTCGCCAGCCGGAATGCCTTGGCGAAAACGCTGGGCAGGCCTTCCACCCCGGCCAATGGCACCCAGACGCCGTCTGCCTTCGGGCGGCGCGGCAGGTTTGCCCGCTGCACGGTGAGGCGCAGATCGAAATGCGTGAAGACGTGGCGGACTTCGCCAATCTCCTCCCAGCCTGCCGCGAAGGGGGGGGCGAGATCTGAGCGCTCGCCCTCCGACCAGTCGCTGGTGGGCAGGCCCAGCATGCCACCGAGCAGTCCCTTGTCCGGTCGCCGCTGCAGCAGAACTTCGCCCTTGTGAACCGCCACGAAGGCCGCGCCGCGCCGGATGGGCTTCACCTTTTTCGGCGGTTTGATGGGATAGCGCTCCGGGTCGCCTTCCGCCTTGGCAGCGCAATAAGCGGCAAGCGGGCAGATCAGGCAGTTTGGCTTGGTCGGCGTGCATACCGTGGCGCCGAGGTCCATCAGCGCTTCGGCAAAGTCCCCCGGACGGTCGTCCGGTACGAGACGTTCCACTTGCTTATGGAGGCGCTTCTTCTCCTCGGGCCAGTCACCTTTTAGAGCCAGAAGGCGCGCGAAGACGCGATCTACATTGCCGTCCACCGCCGCGGCCGCCTGGTTGAACGCGATCGCGGCGATGGCGCCCGCCGTATAAGGCCCAATGCCCGGCAGCCTCTTCAGCGCCTCCGCCGTTTCCGGCCAGCTGCCGCGCGCCGCAATCTCCCGCGCACATTTCAGCAGGTTCCGCGCCCGGGCGTAGTAGCCGAGCCCGGCCCAGGCCGCCATGACATCTTCATCCTTCGCCTCGGCCAACGCCTCGACCGTCGGCCAGCGCTTTGTAAAGGCATGGAAATACGGCGTGCCGTGAGGAATGGTTGTCTGCTGCAGCATGATCTCGGCCAGCCAGACGCGGTAAGGGTCCCGCCGCTCGCCCAGCGCCGTGCGCCACGGCAGATCCCGCCCATGCTTGTCGAACCAGACGAGCAAGTCTGCAGGCAGTCTGTTCAAATCCCCGTGTTTCGGCACAGCCTGCCTTCCCGTTGTCTTCATTCCCGTGCAATCTCAGATCAATGGTGACCAGATCAAGCATCGATCCCATTGAGGAGGCCCGCGCACGGGTCCGTCTGCGCTACATGCGCGGCCGGGCCGTCCATCCGGGCATGCCGAAGATCGGTGTGGCGGCTGAGCGGCTGACCCGCAAGTCCGGTGCGAAGAAACTGCCGCCGATCCAGGTCCTGAAGAGCCGGTGGCGCGAGATCGCCGGGGAGCAACTCTACAAGTTCTGCCGGCCCGAACGCCTGAGCGGCGGCAAGGACGGCCGGGTGCTGACCCTGCGCGTTCTGCCTCAGGCGGCTCCGATGGTTCAGCACCAATCAGAGACAATCCGCCAGCGCGTCTCGGTTGCGGCCGGCGGCGATGTGATCTCGATCAAACTGGTGCAGGGCGCGCTGAGCACCACCGATGCTCCCCAGAAACCGCGCCGGGTGATCCGCCCGCTCACCCCGAAGGAACGCGCCGAACTCGAAGCGAGCACGGCCGGCATTCAGGACAAGCGGCTGCGAGAGGCAATTGTTGCGCTCGGGGCGGCCATGCTAACCGCTGAAAACCCCAAAAACACACGGGACCCATCATGACCGGACTGCCCCGACGCCTCGCCACCGCTGCACTCGCCTGCATTGCTCTTGCGGCTCCGGCCCTTGCCCAGGACGACTGGAAAGAGTGGAGCGCCGCAGACGAGCTTGGCTGGGTGGAAGGCGACGCCGATGCGCCCGTCACGGTGATCGAATACTTCTCGCCCACCTGCAGCCACTGCAAGGAATTTGCGGAAGAGGTCCTGCCGGTCGTCGAGGAGAACTACATTGCCACGGGCAAGGTCCGTTTCGTCATGCGCGAATGGGTGCGTAATTCGGTCGACAAGACGATCCTGACGCAGGCCCGGTGCCTGCCAAAGGAGGACGGCGTTTCCTACATCAAAGACATCTTCGCCCGGCAGGATGAGATCTTCGTCGCCGCACAGGTCGGAACCCTGCCCGGCACGCTTTTGATCGTCGGCACACCTTACGGCATCACTGACCGCGAGAAATTCGACGCCTGCTATCAGGATATGGATATCCGCTTCGACATGCTGGAAGTCGACAAATCCTCGGAACATTACGACGTCCACGCCTCGCCGACTTTCATTGTCGACGGAATGGCCCATGCCGCCACAACCGTCATGATGACGCCCGAAGGATTCACCGCTTTTCTTGACGCGGAACTGGCCAAAGCCGCTTCTGCAACCAACTGAATGCGCGCCAAAAGTTAACAGCAGCCCCCGCTTCCGTTAACCAGTTGGCAACCCAATCGACTCAATTCTTAACGCGAAAGCCATGATCATGAATCTTCTCTCGAGACGCTCCGCCCTGGCCGCAGTTTCGGCCCTGATGCTTGCTGCATGTGGCGGTGGCGACGGCGGCTCCACAGCTGGCGTACCCGCCATCACGAAGGGCGACCATGTGAAGGGCCCCGAGAACGCCCCGATCACGATCATCGAATACGCCTCGCCGACCTGCCCGGCCTGTAAGTATTTCCACGACGACATCCTGCCGGCTCTGACGGAAAAATATGTCGTCACCGGCAAGGTGAAGTTCGTCTTCCGCGAATACCCGATCCACGAGCCGGATGTGCCGGCCTATGTGCTGGCCATGTGTGCCGGAGACGACAAGTTCTTCGACGTCATGGATGACTTGTTCCGCAACCAGGTCGGCGTCGTCACCGCTGCCCAGAACGGCACGCTGAAAGCCACGCTGCAGACGATCGGCAAGCGCCACGGCATTGAGACGACCGCCCAGTTCGACGCCTGCATGGAAAACCGCGACTATCGCACAGCGCTGGCCGACAAGTACCAGGTCGCCACCGAGAAGTGGGGCGTCGACTCGACCCCGACTTTCATCATCAATGGTGAGAAGCACCTGTTCGGCGGCGAGACCGGCTCGGTCGAGAATTTCTCGAAATTCATCGACGGCCTGCTGGGCGAAGAAGTGCCTGCGACGGAAACCGAAGCTGCCGCCCCGGCCGAAGACGCTGCGCCGCAGCCGACTACAGCTGGTGAAGATGCCGGCGTGCCGGAAACCACAGACCAACCATAAGACAAGGGAGCCGGAATGCAGATCACTGAACTTCGCATTGCCGGCTTCAAGTCGTTTGTCGACCCGCAGGATTTTCCCGTCGAACCCGGTCTGACCGGGATCGTCGGGCCGAATGGCTGCGGCAAGTCAAACCTCCTCGAAGCGCTGCGCTGGGCCATGGGTGCAAGCTCAGCCAAGGCGATGCGCGGCGGGGAGATGGATGACCTGATCTTCTCCGGCTCTGCCGGACGTCCGGCGCGCGAGACCGCCGAAGTCACGCTGATCCTCGACAATTCCAAACGCACGGCGCCGCCCGAATTCAATGGCTCAGACACGCTGGAGATTGTCCGCCGCATCCGCCGCGGCGCGGGCACGTCCTACAAGCTGAATGGCCGCACGGTGCGCGGCAAGGACATCACGCTCCTGTTCGCGGATGCCTCGACCGGGGCAAACTCCCCGGCGCTGGTGCGTCAGGGGCAGATTTCCGAACTGATCGGATCGAAGCCGCAGAACCGCCGCCGTATCCTCGAAGAAGCCGCAGGCATCGCGGGCCTCAATACACGCCGCCACGAAGCGGAGCTGAAACTCAACGCCGCCGAAGCAAATCTCGAACGTCTCTCTGAGGTGTCTGCCGAGGTGGAGCGACAGCTGGCCAGCCTGAAGCGGCAGGCTGCGAAAGCGCGCCGCTACAAGAAGCTGTCCGAAGAGATCTACGCCCTCGACGCGCTGATCGCCCATCTGCGCTGGCACGAGGCGAAGCTTGCCTGCGAGACGGCGCGCGAGAAGCTGGAAGAAACGAAGCGTCAGGTCGAGGATACGTCCCGGCAGGATGCCGCTTGCGAAGCTGCACGCGTCGAAGCCGGCGAAGGCCTTGCCCCGCTGCGCGAAGCCGAAAGCCTCGTCGCGGCGAAACTCGGCCAGGCACGGATTGCGCTCGCCAAGCTCGAAACCGAACGCAAGGTCGCCTCCGACGCCCATGCCCGGCTGGAAGCCGAAGCGACCCGCCTGATGGAGGACATCGAGCGCGAGCAGGCCGCCAAGACCGAAGCGGAAGACGCACTCGCCAACGCCAAGTTCGAACTCTCCGCCCTGCCGGTGGAAGACGAAACCGCCAATGCCGAGACCGAAGCGCAGACTCGCGCCGCGCTCGAAGCCGCGCGTGCTGAGCTGATCAAAGCTGAACAGGCTGCAGACGACTCACAGGCCCGCCTGTCCGAAGCGCGTGCCCGTCGTCAGGCCTCTGAGGACCAGGCTGCGGCCCAGACCCGGCGCAAGACACAGCTGACCGCTGAAGTTGAACGCCTGCATGCCGACATGGCCGCTCTCGAAGATGCCGTTACACTCGTCAGCAAGCTGAAGGCTGCGAAGGCTGCCGAAGAAGAAGCTGAAACAGCGCTTCAGGCTGCAGAACATGCCGTTGAAGAAGCTGAACAACGCCTTGCCGCCACGCGTGATGCCGAGACGGCTGCCCAGCCGCAGCGCGATGAAGCCGCGAGCGCTGTCCGCGAATTGGAAGCCGAAATCGGCGGCCTGCGCAAACTGCTGCGCAAGGCCGAAGGGTCGAGCGCCCCGCCGGTCGTCGAGCGCATCCGCACGAGAGACGGCTATGAGAAAGCCATCGCAGCCGCCCTCGGTGACGACATCGAAGCCCCGACTGACAAGGCCGCCGCTATGTATTGGGGCGGCGCCGACGCCGTTGGCCAGGCGCTGCCGGAAGGAGCGACGCCGCTCTCTCAGTACACGGATGCGCCGGGAGAACTCGCCGCGCGCCTGTCACAATGTGGACTGGTCGATGTCGCAGATGGCGCGCGCCTCGCCGGACAGCTAAAGCCAGGCCAGCGTCTGGTTTCGAAGGAAGGCCATCTCTGGCGCTGGGACGGGTTTGCCCGCACACCAGACGCGCCTGTCAGCGCCGCTGCCCGCCTGGAACAGCAGGCCCGCCTTGAAGCCGCCCTTGCCGAACTTGGCCCGCTACAGGAAACGCTCGCGGCGCGTGACGCAGATTTCACCGCCGCACGTGACGCCCGGATCGCCGCAGAAGAAGCCTTGCGCAATTACCGCTACGAAGTCGCCCCGGCCCAGCGCGCGCTGAACATGGCGCGCAGCACAGTGACGGAAGCAGCGCAGGCCTGCGAACGCGCCGCAATGAAACGCGACACGGCCGACGAAGCGCTCTCGCGGGCGGAGTCCGAACTGTCCATCGTCAATGAGAACCTCGCCCTGATCGCACCGTCCGACAGCCGCGAGCAGGAAAGCCAGCTCGAAGCGCGTCTCGCCGAGGCCCGCGCCGCAGTCGCCGAAGCCCGCTCTGCCGAGATTGAAGCGCGGGGCCGCCTGACCGACATCACACGCGGCCGGGAACAAGCCGCCGCACGCCGGCAAGGTCTTGAGCGTGACGTGCAGACCTGGACGAGCCGCATCACTGCGGCGTCCGAACGGGTTGGCCGCCTGCTGGAGCGCCGCTCCGCCGCGGCGGCCGAAGCGCTGGCCGCTAAGACCCGCCCGGAACAGCTCGCCGCGGAAATCGACATGCGATCTGCTGAGGTCGCGTCCCTGGAGGCCGAGCGCCAGAAGGCCGCCGACCAGCTTGCCGAAAAGGAAGCTGCGATCCGCGAAGCCGAGTTCGCTGCCCGCCGGGCCTCTGCTGCCGCCTCCGAGGCACGCGAATCCCTCGCCGGCTGGAAAGTGAAACTCGAAACGGCCGAAAGCCGCCTTGAAGAATCGGTCGAGATCGCCCGCAATAATTTCCAGCGCACACCGGAAGGCCTGCTCGCCATTGCCGAAGCCGGCCTCGATGAAGAGGAAATGGGCGAGTTTGCTCCCCGCGACATCGAACGCCGGGCGGAAGACCTGCGCCGTACCCGCGACCAGCTCGGCGGCGTGAACATGGAAGCCGAGGAAGAAGCCGCCGAGATGGAAGAGCGCCTCGGCGCGCAGGTGATCGAGAAGGAAGACCTGACCAAGGCGATCGCCAAGCTGCGCCAGGGCGTCGAAGCCCTGAACGAGGAAGGCCGCGAGCGCCTCGTGAAAGCGTTCGAGCAGGTAAATGAGCATTTCAAGGCCCTGTTCACGGCGCTGTTCCGCGGCGGCCAGGCCGAACTGCGCCTCGTCGATGCCGACGATCCGCTGCAGGCCGGCCTCGAAATCTTCGCCCAGCCACCTGGCAAGAAACTGGGCACGCTGAACCTGATGTCCGGCGGCGAGCAGGCCCTGACGGCGGCGGCGCTGATCTTCGCCGTCTTCCTGTCCCGCCCGGCTCCGATTTGCGTGCTGGACGAGGTAGATGCCCCGCTGGATGACGCAAACGTCGACCGTTTCTGCAATATGCTGAACGAGATGCGCCAGCGCACCGACACGCGTTTCGTGATCATCACGCACAACCCGGTCACGATGAGCCGGATGGACCGGCTTTTCGGGGTTACGATGCGCGAACAGGGCGTTTCAAAGCTGGTTTCTGTGGACCTGCAGGCCGCCGAAGAGCTTGTTGCGGCGGAGTAGCGCACACATTACGAAAATAATCCAAGAAAAAACAGGGGGATAGCTTTCTGCATCTCCGGTTGACTTGGACAGCCTGCCTACATAGTTTGCGCCGAAATCCGGGGGGAAGCCCCGTCGGCAAGGATTCGCGGCTGCGGAGCATCTGAAATCATGTCCAGCGAGGGACCGAACGACCTCGGCGAACGCATCGCCAAGGCAAAGGCGGCCCGCGATGAGCGTGAGGCGAGAAAGCGGCGCGATGAGCAGGCAGACGGTGTCAGTCTCTCGGCAGGGGGCTATGCCCTGCGTTACGGTGCCGAATTCGTCGCCAATGTCTTTGTCGGAGGCTTTATCGGCTTCTGGATCGACAAGTTCGCAGGAACAGAGCCCTGGGGATTGCTGATTGGCGGCACCTTCGGGTTCGCTGCAGGGATCCGGGCCATAATGCGTGCCTATAAAGAGCTGAACGCTCGGGCACTTGAAATGACACAGGGGCAAAGTGCCCCGAATGAAGACGGGACCGAGGACGAATGACCTTCCTGATGCCGAGCGTAGCGATCGACCCGATCCACCAGTTCCAGGTCAGCAAATGGCTGGACCTGAATATCGGTGGCGTAGACCTGTCCTTCACCAATGCCTCCGGCTTCATGCTGCTGGGCGTTGTGCTGACCATCGCCTTTTTCGGCGTGGCCGCTTCGAAGGGCCTTCTGGTGCCGTCCCGCCTGCAGTCGATGGCCGAAATCGGCTATGGCTTCGTCGCTGACATGGTGCGCGGCGCAGCCGGCGAGGAAGGCCTCAAATTCTTCCCGTTCGTCTTCACGCTCTTCTTCTTCATCTTCTTCGCCAACATGATCGGCATGGTGCCATACGCCTTCACCACGACGAGCCACATCATCGTGACCGCTGCGCTCGCCCTGCTCGTGATCTCGATCGTGATCGGCTACGGCTTCTACAAGAACGGCCTGAAATTCTTCAAACTGTTCGCCCCGTCCGGCGCGCCGTTCCTGATCTACTTCCTTCTGGTGCCGATCGAGGTCATCTCGTTCTTTGCCCGTCCGCTGACCCTGGCGCTGCGTCTGTTCGCCAACATGCTGGCCGGTCACATCATGCTGAAACTGTTCGCCGGCTTCGCCGTCACACTGATCGGTGCCGGCATTGCCTACGTTCCGGTGGCACTTCTCGCTTTCTCGATGGGCGTTGCGCTCAACGCGCTCGAATTCCTGGTTGCAGGCCTTCAGGCTTACGTCTTCGCAATCCTGACCTGCGTCTATCTCAACGACGCCCTGCACCCGTCCCACTAGGACCCTGTTCGCCGGTGCGGCGTCAAAGCCGCACCAAAACCGCTTGACGCCTCCCACCGAACACGCTTCACGGGCGGCAAAATGTAGAAACCTTAAGCATTCCAACAAGGAGACACCCAATGGAAGGCGATATCACTCTCGGCCTCAAATATGTCGGCGCTGGCCTCGCAACGCTCGGCATGATCGGTGCTGCAATCGGTGTGGGCAACATCTTCGGCTCGTTCCTCGACGCCGCCATGCGCAACCCGTCCGCTGCTCCGCAGCAGACCGGCAACCTCTTCATCGGTATGGCCCTCTCCGAGGCGCTCGGCATCCTGTCGTTCCTCGTCGCCATCCTGATCCTGTTCGTGGTCTAATCGACCAACGTCCAGCCTGAACGGGCCGGCGGCACAATTGCCGGCCGGCCCGATCCTGTCGTATCCCGACACAGAGGTAACCTGATGCTGATCGCATTGCTTGCTGAAGGCGCTGCCCACGGGCACACGCCGGACGACGCACCGCCGGCCTTCCCGCCGTTCGAGACCTGGCACATGCCGGGCCAGTTGTTCTGGCTCGCAATCCTGTTCACGACGCTGTACCTGGCAATGTCGCGCTGGATCCTGCCGAAACTGTCTGACACGCTGGAAAAGCGTTCAGACCGGATCGCTTCGGATCTCGATCAGGCAGCCCGTCTGAACGATCAGGCGACCGAAGCCCAGCAGGCCCTTGAACTTCGCGTGGCTCAGGCCCGCAACAAGGCCCGCGAAACCTCGGAAAAGGCGAGCGAGAAGATGGAGGCCGAAATGGCCGCCGAAACATCGCGCGTCGATGCCGAAATCGCCAAGAAACTGGAAGCTGCCGATGCCCGCATCGCCACGCTCCGTTCGAATGCGATGGCAAATGTTGAGCAGATCGCTGTCGACACGGCCGAAGCCATGACGGCCCGGTTTGGTCTGAAAGCCTCTGCCGGCGACCTGAAGTCTGCCGTCTCGGCCGCGATGGAGAAGAAGTAAGACCATGAAACGCATCGTCCTCTTCTCTGCTGTCGCTGCATCGGCCCTCCCGGCCTTTGCCGCTGAAACCGAACATGGCGCCGCCGGTGGCCATGGTGGTGGCGGCTTCCTCGGCGGACTGGCCTATGCCGCGACCGACCCGGTCACCTTCACCGCTTTCCTGGCCCTTTGTGGCTTCCTCGCCATTGCCTGGCGCATGGGTGCCTTCAAGACCGTTCTGGGCGGCCTCGATTCCCGCGCTGACGCCATCCGCAAGGAACTGGAAGAAGCTGCCAGCCTCCGCGAACAGGCTGCCGAAGCCCTCGCCGCGGCTGAACGCAAGGCCCAGGACGCCGACAAGGAAGCCGAAGCCATGATCGAACAGGCCAAGGCCGACGCCAAGCGCATCATGGAAGAGACGCGCAAGGACATCGCCGAACGCCTCGCCCGCCGTGAAGCCCTCGCCGAAGCGCGTATCTCCCGCGCTGAAGCTGAAGCGACCGAAGAAGTGCGCCGCGCTGCTGCCGATGCTGCTACCGAAGCGGCCCGCCGCCTGCTGGCCAGCGATACGGCTGTCGACCAGTTCGAGAAAGCGGCCCGCGAAATCGAGAAGGCCCTGACCAACTAAGGTCCCTTTCAGGCAATCTATACAGAAAACCCCGCGAAGTTCGCTTCGCGGGGTTTTTCTATGGGGCCAAACAAACCCGTCACTTCGTCGGCTCCGGGACACCGGTAAGCATCCAGCGCCCTGCACGCCTGAACTGGCTTAGCTGAGCTGCAGCTTCACGAGGCGGGCATAGGCGCCGTTCGCGGCGAGCAGGTCGTCGTGGCTGCCCTGCTCCACCACACGGCCATCCTCGACCACCAGGATACGGTCAGCGGCCCGGACGGTGGACAGGCGGTGAGCGATGATCAGAACGGTGCGGCCGCGGCCAAACTCACCGAGGGCCTGCTGCACGCGGGATTCGCTCTCGGCATCGAGGGCCGAGGTCGCCTCATCCAGCAGCAGGATCGGCGCGCCGCGCAGGATGGCCCGGGCAAGCGCGATGCGCTGGCGCTGGCCACCTGAGAGGTTGCGGCCCATTTCACCGGCAGGCGACTGATAGCCCTGCGGCAGGGCCATGATGAACTCGTGCGCGAAAGCCGCGCGGGCCGCGACTTCAATCTCGGCCTTCGTGGCGCCCAGCCGTCCAAGTGCGATGTTCGCCTGGACCGTGTCATCGAATAGCGCCGAGTCCTGAGAGACGAGGCCCAGATTGGCCCGCAAGCTCTCTCCGGTCATCCCGCGGATATCCTGACCGTCGACGCGGATCACGCCGCCAGAAGGATCATAGAGACGTAGCAGCAGGTTGAAGATGGTGGACTTGCCTGCACCGGACGGGCCAACGATGGCGACCGTCTCTCCCGGCGCTGCCTTGAAGCTCAACCCTTTGAGGGCGGGCGTCCCGTCCGGATAGGAGAAGGCGACGTCCTCGAAGGAGACATCGCCGGACACTTTGCCGAAACGCCCCGCGCCCGGCCGGTCTGCCATGACTGGTTTGGCTTCGATGATCTCGAACACGCGGTCTGCCGCAGCGCCGCCTTCCTGCGCGACGGAGTTCAACGTGCCCAGCGCGCGGATCTCAGGCGAAGCAACGCCCAGCGCCGCGATGAAGGCCAGGAGATCGCCGAGGGACATCTGGCCCTGCGAAATACGCCAGGCCGCAAAGCCGAGAATACCGGCCAGCGCAACGCCGCCCGCGATTTCGAGGATCGGGTCGACGGCGGCGCGGTCGGCCAGGACTTTCAGGAACAGGCGGGAACGTTCGGCGAAGCCGCTGCGCGCCCGGCCTTTCTGATAGGCTTCGAGGCCATACGCCTTGATCACACGCGCCGACTGGAAGCCTTCGGAAAGCAGCGAGGTCATTTCGCCGACCTGCTTCTGTGCCCGGCGGGAACGTTTGCGCACGCGGTTGCCAAGGCTGATGACCGGCGCAAACGCAATCGGATAGGCGACGAGGATCAGCAGGGTCAGCTGCCAGTCGATCCAGGCCATCACGCCGAGACAGCCAATCGTTGTCGCTGTGCTCTTGGTGAAATTGTTGGCAAAGCGCAGCGCGGCATCGCGGATCGCGTTTACGTCATTGATGAAACGCGAAACGAAGCCGCCCGACGCATCCTCGGACAGGCGTGCGAAATCGCCGTCGATCAGCGCTTCGAACTCATGGGTCTGCATGCTGACAAGGCCGCGCTGGACGCCGGTATTGTTCAGCAGCGTCATCAGGTACATCGTCAGCGAGCGGGCCGCGGCGAGGGCCACAATCGCGGCGCCGATGTGCAGGATCCAGCTGGAATCGGCATTGCCGCTTTGGCCGAAACTCGCTTCGAGCCGGTCGCCCATCAGCTTCAGCACAAAGGTATAGGCCATGGCACACAAGGATGTGCCCAGCGCCATCAGCGTGCCGCCGACGAACCAGCCGAGGTGCGGCCGGAAATAGGCCGCGAACAATCTCCGCAGGCTCCCCCGCTGCGCCTTCGGTTGTCCGGGATCAGACGTGATGATGATCCCCCGTCAGCGGATCCAGCAGCTTGTGGGCGTGCAGAATGAAGTAGCGCATTTCGGCATGGTCCACCGTGCGCTGTGCCGCCGATTTCCAGGCGTCATAGGCGTCCTTGTAATTCGGGAAGGCGCCAACAAAGTCCATCTTGGACAGGTCTTCGAATTCGACTCCGGTTACGTCCTTCAGCTCACCGCCAAACACGATGTGCAGCAATTGCTGCTGGCTTTTCGGGGCGTCGCCCATTTTTCTGTGCTCCATGGTTGTGGCGGCGCTGGCCGCCCTTTCCTGTGGGTCAGGTATACCCACAAATTCTGTCCTGCGCACTAACAGAGGGTGAAGCCCGGCGCCAGCCGCGATGACACTGCGCTGCGCAGGGACTTCCTGATTGAACACAAGGAGTTCACCCTTGTGGGTGGTCACCGTGCCGCCTGCCTGTTCGACGAGCACTGTCCCGGCGGCAAGGTCCCAGTCTGACTTGCCTGCCAGCGTCACGGTCGCGTCCCATTCACCGGTCGCAACCAGCGCCATGCGCAGCAGGGTCGAGTTCGGTTTCGGACGGGCGATCACAACATTTGGCCATGGCTCCGGCCAGCTCGGATGATCGATCATGCCTTCATTGGTGATCAGGCGGCAGCCGGTCTCTTCCGAACAGTGGGAGACCCGGATCGCCTGTCCGTTCAGGAACGCGCCGCCCGCCTCCCAGGCTTCGTAGAAGCGGTCCTGCCGCGGGGCATAGAGCACGCCGGCAACCGCGCGGCCTTCCTCGATAACGGCCAGCGCAACGCACCAGTTCGGATCGTCGCGCATATAGGCCCGTGTGCCATCGATCGGATCGACAACCCAGCAGCGCTGTTTCTGTCGCGCCGCGAGGCTGTCGGTGGTTTCTTCGGACAGCCAGCCATATTCGGGGCGGGCGCGCTGAAGGTGCGCCGCGCAGAGCCGGTTCACTTCGATGTCGGCTTCGGTGACCGGGCTGCCCCCGGTCTTGTGCCAGACGCGGTTCGGCTGCCCGCCGCGCTGGTAAGAGACGGCCAGCTGGCCGGCCTCGCGGGCGAGCGCCCGCATCGTGTCCATGTCTTCGAGGAGCGTCCGCTCAGCTGCCCGCAAGACTCATCCCTTCCACCAGAATACTCGGCGCATCGCGTGTACCCCGGAATTCGAGGTTCGACGCGGGCACGAGGCGCGAGAACATCGACGGCAGGTCGCCAGCGATGGTGACTTCCGAAACCGGGTAAGCGATCTCGCCATTCTCGAACCAGAAGCCCGCGACGCCGACAGAATAGTCGCCGGTGTTCGGATTGATCGACGGGCCGAACATGTCGGTGACCAGCAGGCCTTTGCCAACATCCGCCATAAGCTCTTCCGGCGTGTTTTCCCCGGCGCGCAGATAGATGTTGGAGGTCGTAACGCCGGGCGGATCGCCAAAGCCGAGTGCGGAGAACCCGTTCGGCTCCAGTCCAAGCTGTTTTGCCGACGGCGTGTTCAGCAGCCAGGTGGTGAGGCGGCCATCTTCGATCAGGTGCGTCTCGCGCACCGGCAGGCCTTCGCCATCATGGTTGCGCGAGCCCATGCCCATTACCCGGAACGGATCATCGGTGATGTAGACACCCTTGGCGAAGACCTGATCGCCCATCCGGTCTTTCAGGTAAGAGACGCCGCGCGCAATCGACGGTCCGGAAATCGCGCCCAGCAGCGCGCCGATCAGGCTGGCCGAGACGCGCCGGTCATAGATGACGGCCGCCTTTTGCGTACCGAGCTTGCGGGCGCCGAGGCGGGCAATGGTGCGATCGCCGGCTGTTTTGCCCACTTCTTCGGGCGACGGCATCTTGTTGAGGAAGCGGACCGACCAGGAGTCATAGTCCCGCTCCATCTTGCCATCCTTCTCGGCCACGGCGGAAAGGCCGAGGCTGGTGGAGGATCCCGTCTTGAAAGCCGCAAAGCCATTGGACGCGGCAACCCAGCGCTTCGAGCGGTTCCAGGAGGCCCCGCACCCTGCCACCGTCTTGATGCCCGGAATGGCAAGCGCCGCCGCCTCCGCGGCCAATGCACGCTCTTCAAGCGACTCGGCCGGCATTTCCGGCTCACCGGTCAAATCCATATCGAGATCGCCCGTGGCGAGCATGGAAGCATCCGGCAGGCCGCAATACTTGTCTTCCGGCACAGCCTTCGCCATGGCCACGCAGCGTTCGGCCAGCATTTTCAGGCCGTCGGGCGACAGGTCTGCGCTGGAAACATGCGCCTGGCGTTTTCCGTAGAAACAGCGCAGCGCAACGGACACGCTTTCCTCGCGTTCAATGCTCTCCAACTTGCCGTCCCGCACGGCGACGCCGACACCGTCCGCCTCGCCGATGCGGGCGTCTGCTGCGTCTGCGCCGGCTTTGCGGCACTGCTCAATGAGACCGGCGAGGAGATCTGCCGGTGGAATCCTGAAATCAGCCATGCGCGCTAGATGGCCTGCGGCTTCTGCAGGCGCAACTCCCCGAGTCAGAAACAGTCATGCGTTGCACTTGCGGAACGCCCCCAAATACAAAAGCCGCCAGCGTTTCCGCCGGCGGCTCCGTTATTCCCCCGCTCAGACAGATCAGTCGTCCCGGCGCGCATCCGGCAACCGGTCGTTGATGTCGTCCCGGATGTCGAGCAGCGTTACGATCAGACCGCAGATCAGGCTGGCCGCGATCCAGCCGCCCACGGTGAACACGGCGAAATCGGCCACCTGGGCCAGCGTGCCCGTCAGGCCCACGAGTTCGCCCGTGAATTCGCCCTTGTTGTAGATGCCCAGTGCGATCCCCGACACGATGACGGCAATATAGGCCACGTAGATCATCGTTCGGAAGCTGTTGATAATAAAGAACTTCATGGTCTTCCCCTTTCTGGAGCAAATCGGAATCTAAGGGGATTAACCCTGTTCGTCACGCAAATACTCGTCAGAAACGAACCTGACTCTCATCAGCTGGTGCAGATTTGCACTATCCTGCGCGCTCAGCTGTCTTCCTCAGCCGACAGTTCACACTTTTCCATTTCCTGTTCGGCATCGAAAAACTGCATCTTTTCCTCGTCCGACAGGCTGAGAATGTATTCGCCGACCGGGCGTTTCTCGCGGGAAATCGCTACGGCAGAGCGCTTGAACAGGTCCGGGCTGAGTTCGGACTGCATGGCATCGACAATACAGGCACACGTCTCCGGCACCTCGCCTTCCGCGATACAGGTATCGACAAGCTGATCGTGGCTGTCTTTCGGGCCGCCACACCCGGTCAGCGCAGCGGCAAAAGCCAGCCCCGCAAGCATGATCGTCCGCATCGGCGTCTCCCTCACCGGTAACGCGGGCGAGCGAAGCATGAATCCCACTGTGGGGGAAGCGGTGCCGTTTCGAGGTGCTATTCGCGCTGCAGGATCTTGTCGACCTGGATGCCCTTGCCGAAATCGCGCAGGAAATCCTCTTTCACCTCCAGCCGGTCATAGTCTTCGGCGATCCAGTCGAGGAAGGGCTTCCACTCGTCTTCCGGCCGTCCCGCATTGAAGTCGGCATAGGCCTGGAAGAAGGCATCCAGCATGCCCGTCTTGCCGTGCTTGATGTGGAGATATTTCAGGGAAAGTTGCTCAGTCGCCTGATGGAACGGGACTTTTTCCTTGAGCAGCATATAGAGCACAGCCATCAGACCGGCCCGATCTGCACCTGATTTGCAATGCATCAGGGCCGGATATTCGATCGTCTCGAACAGGTCGCGGGCCGCGAAAATCGCTTCGCGGGTCGGCGTATCACGGGAAAAAACCTGAAAATCGATCAGTGTAATACCGGCCTGTTCGCAGGCTTCTTTCTCCAGCAGGTAATAGCCCTTGGTGCTTTCACCCCTCAGATTGAGGATCGTCTTCAGTCCCAATTCTTTCGCATATTTCATGACCTTGGCGGGCGACGGCTGGTTCGACCGGTACATGTCCGGCGAGATCTGGTGGAGATTCTGGTAGATCGCGCGCAGGAAGCCATGGTCCTGCCAGACCATTTCGCGCCGTGCTCGTGCGCGGCCTTCCCTTGTCGAAAGGTCCGCCGCGATGTGCTTGCGTTTCTTGCGCTTTGCCTTGGGAGTCAGTTTCACCATGAAGCTTCGCGCTTAACCTTACGCCCGGTTTCCATCAAGCGCTGGCTCGCAGGGAAATCTAAACCGGGCGGTAAGGTTCTTTTACGATCATGTCATGAATTGCTGGCCCTCCAGGGACGTGAGCCATGCCTGCCAAAATGCCATTTCGCGCTTTCCTTGCGGCTCTTCTGGCCGCCGGGGGCGCTGCATTCATGGCTGAAGCCCAGGGCCGGATCGGAATTCAGCCCGCCAGCGTGGAGCTGGAACTGGATGCCGGCCAGCCGATGCGGCAGGTCGTGACCGTCGCGAACCTCGATCCCGCCCGCCCCGTTTCCGTATCGCTCGCGCTGGCCGACTGGGCCTTTGACGCAGATGGCGCACCCATTTTCACACCTGCCGGAGAGAGCGAAACCTCCGCCGCCGCCTGGACCCGCTATGGCGCGCCGACCATTTCGCTGGCGCCCGGCCAGTCAAAACAGGTGTTCATCAACCTCTCTACCCCGGAACGGCCCCCGCGGACCGGAGACTATCGGGTCGCCCTGCTTGCTTCATCCGTCATGAAGGACGCGGAAGGCCGCTGGCAGAAAAACCAGATCGCCTCCCTGGTGAGCATGACGATCGGCAAGGCAAGTTCCCGTCCGCGCATCGAGGCGAGCCGCCTGACCGTCACCGACGCCGGAGCCCCGGCGATCGGCCTCGACTTCTCCAATACCGGCAACGCCCATGCGCGCCTGGAGGGTGTGATCGAAGTCCGCAGCGGCACCGAAGTCGTGATCACGCGGAAGCTGACCGATGTGATCGTGCCGGAAAAAGGCACGCGTACCCTGATCGTGCCGCTGGGCCAGCCCCTGCCGGCGGATGCCGATATCGAGGTCCGCCTGACCAACCTGTTCGCTCCGCAAACCACGCGCGGCGAGAAGGCGCTCCTGGTTCACAAGGTGAAAACCGAGGCTGAGGCCGCGACCGAAGTGGTGGACCTGTCCCTCCCGGTCGGCGGGCTGAATTAGGCACTTTTCCAAAAAAATCACACTGCCTGCATCCATTCAGGCCCTTCGCTGCATCTGACAGTCAAACAGCGGCAATTCCGCCGCGCGAGTTTGCAAGAAGGAGCCTGAAATGACCGAAGACATTGTCGTCCCGGCCATATTGTTCGGATCAATCGTCGGGATTGTGTGGCTGGTCAGCTATTTCAATTCCCGCAAACGCAACACCATCCATGAGACGCTACGCCATGCCATCGACAAGGGACAGGTCCTGTCGGACGACATGATGGTGCGCCTGTCGCTGGCGAACGACCCGGTGCGGGCTGACCTCCGCCGCGGCGTGCTGTTCATCGCCGCCGGTCTTGCCTTTGCCTTCCTCGGCACGATGGTGGGCATGGAAGAAGGCGAAGCGATCCGTCCGATGCTGGGCGTTGCCGCCTTCCCGGTCTTCCTGGGTGTTGCATATCTGGGCCTGTGGGTGTCGGGTCGCAATGAACGGAAGGCCTGACCTCTTTCTGGTCACGGACGAAGGACGGGACATGCGCACGGATCCGGACCTGGCAGCAGATGCTGCACGCGGCAGCGAGGCGGCTTTCGCCGAACTCGTCCGCCGCCACCAGGCCCGCGTACGCGGCATGGCCCGGCGCCTGACAGGGTCGGCGAGCGCCGGTGACGACATTGCCCAGACCACCTTCCTGACGGCCTGGCAGAAGATCGCCACCTATGCCGGCGGCACGTTCAGCGCCTGGATCTGCGCCATCTGCTGGCGAGAATTCCTCCAGGTCCGCCGCAAGACAAGGCCGGAGATCGAGTTCGACGAAACGGCCGAGATCATTCCCTTTGGCGCGCATGGTTCCCGGCCCAGTGACCAGCAGGACGACCGGATGGACCTCAGCCGGGCACTGGAAAAACTGACAGAGGCCCAGCGTGTCTGCGTCGTCATGTGCGTCGCCGCCGGCCTCACCCACCGCGAAGCGGCCGAAGCCACCGGTTGGCCGCTTGGCACCGTGAAATCCCATGTGTTGCGTGGCGTCGAAGCCCTCCGCAAACACCTTGCGAAGCCCGAAGTGGCGTGATGGAGTAGAAACATGCGCGAAGAAGAAACCTTCCAGGACCTGTCCAGCCTGTTCGCGGCCGAAGACCGCGCGCTGGAAGCCAAGCCCTTCGTGGACGAGGTGATGGGCAAGGTGCGCCGCCGCGCCCTGATGCGCCGGGGCATTTTGCTGGCCGTGGGCGGCATTGGCGCCGTCGTCGCCGCGCTCCAGCTGCCGGGCCTGCTCGGCGAGTGGGTGACGCTGGACAGCACCGTGACCAAAACGATCTCCTCCGCCCAGCAGCAGGCGGGCCTTCTGGCAACTGCCGATCCGCTCTGGCTGGGCATTGTCGCGGTGGTCGGTCTGTGCGTCGCCGCCGTCACCACACTGGAACGGACCTAAAGACCACACGACAGGTGAGCGGAGAAAACCCATGATACGCCTCCGCCCGATGCTGGACAGCGAGTTCGCTGACTATGTCGCCTATTTCGTTCCTGACTATGCCGCGGAGATCTCCGCGAATTATGATCAGGACATGGACAGCGCGCTGGCGAGCGCGAAACGGGACGTCGAGCGTGATTTGCCTCTGGGCGCCGATACACCGGGACAGGACCTTTTATGCATCATTGGCGAAGACGGCGCCGCCACGCTCGGCTATCTCTGGTGCAAGCCGGATAAAGACGGCCCCTGCGTTTTCATCAGCGACTTCTACATTCTTCCAGCCCATCGCGGAAAGGGCTACGCCAAAGCCGCCCTGACAGCTCTGGAGGAGATGTATGCCAAGACAGGTCACAGCGAAGTCCGGCTGCGGGTCGCCTCGGATAATGACATCGCTCAAAACCTGTACCGGAGTGCCGGCTTCTCTCCGACGGGTATCAATATGAGGAAAGCCTTCGGCAGAGCCACCCCGGAGCGGAGCTGACCTTTCTTCCAGCACGTTTGCCCGGAAACGCTCTCGCATTCCGGCAAAATCATAAAACCTGGAGAGGCTCAGCCGCTATCGTTCCACGCCACGGCGAGCGCTTCATTAAGGCGTACACTGAGGACCTGCCAGAAGCTCTCGGCGAGCCGGCCCGCGCAGAAGCGTGGCACAGCCTGAAGACTGACCGGCGTTATCTCACCTGCCGTCCGCCAGCGGTGCAGCGCCCGCGCCGTCTCCACCGCCTCTGAAAGAAAATCGCCTGTCTCATCCATGCAGAAGAGGACGGAGGCGATGCGAAACTGTCGGACTCAAGCACGCAGATGTGTTGTGGGTGTTGGGTTTGGGGGTGGATGGAACGGGATCTGTCCACGGAACCGGCCAACAAGATGGCAGGAGACATCCGCGGCAGGCCTGGAAGTCTCACAGGCTGTCCGCTCTTGTAAATGCAGTCCGCCAATTCCACTTATTGTGACGCCGGTCAAACCGACGATCCCCGCACCGGTGACAGGCTTTCTCGGCGGAATCCATGGACATTGCACTTCTGATTGTCGGCGGCCTTCTGGGCCTTGTTTTTGGCGGTGACCTACTTGTTCGCGGCGCTGTTGACCTGGCCCGCAGGGTCGGTCTGTCGCCGCTCGTGATCGGCCTCACCCTTGTTGGCTTCGGCACGTCCACACCCGAACTGGTGACCAGCCTGCAAGCCGCTTTTGTCGGCTCCCCCGGTATTGCGGTGGGCAATGTGGTCGGCAGCAACATCGCTAACATTCTGCTCATCCTCGGCGTCGCTGCATTGCTCGCGCCTGTCATTATCGACAAGGCAGCCTTCCGGCGGGACGGAACAGTGCTTGTCCTTTCCACACTCATGTGTCTGGGCGCGGCCCTGTTCGGGCGGTTTACACCGGCGATCGGGGCCTTCTTTGTCCTGACATTGATGGCCTATCTCGTCTTCACTCTTCTCAATGAACGGCTGGCGAGCGCCTCGAAGCCAGAAGTTGAAGTCGTTGGCGAACGGCAAGTACAATCTGGTAGCGTCTGGAAGGACCTCGCTTTTATCGCGGCCGGTCTCGCGCTCACGATCCTTGGCGCCCGTTTTCTGGTGTTCGGCGCCATCGAGGTCGCTCAGGCCTTCAAGGTTTCTGAAGCGGTCATCGGCCTTACTATCGTCGCCGTCGGCACATCCCTGCCGGAACTGGTCACGACCATTGCCGCCGCCCGCCGTGGCCAATCCGACATCGCGTTCGGCAACATTGTCGGCAGCAACATTTTCAACGTCTTGTTCATTCTCGGCACAACCGCCCTCATTCATCCCATCGCGGTACCGGCCTCTATCGCCACATTTGACATCTGGGTGATGACAGGCGTGACCGCACTTTTACTTCTGGTTGCCGTGACGCGCTGGCGCATCAGCCGGGTCGAAGGCGCAATCCTTCTTGGTGCCTATGTGGCCTACAGCGTCTGGCTCGGCTCGATGGCCGGTTTGTAGCGTAGCTGCCTTTTTTCAGCGGGACGGAGGATTCTTCCACGCCATGCCTTCCAGCAGGGGCTTGGACTCGCAGAGCTGCAGACTGGCGATGCCTGTAATGAAGGCGAAGGTACGAGCACAAGTCACGAGACGCATTAGCGCTTTTGATTGACGAACTGGCGGGTCCGCTGAACAAAATACTGGAACCGAGGGCGATCCAGCCTCCGGTTTGTCGACGGATTCTGTTGAATGAGTTCCTTGTTTTCAGAACCGGCAATCGAGATCGCCATCGTTCTGTTGCTGGTGGTGGTGGTCTTCTTTGGCTTCATAAAGGAAAGGTTTCCGGCTGACGTCACCGCGCTCCTGGCGATGGGGGCGTTGCTGCTCACCGGCATTTTGACCACCGAGGACGCGCTCGGCGTCTTCTCCAATTCGGCACCGATCACGATCGGCGCCATGTTTGTTCTTTCAGCCGCGCTGGAACGCACGGGCGTCATCGATGCGGGCGGCCGCCTGGTTTCCCGGCTGGCCACGAAAACCTCCCCCGTCATCGCCGTCATTGCGATGATGACGGGCGTGATCGTCCTGTCCGCATTCATCAATAACACGCCTGTCGTTGTCATTCTTATCCCCGTGGCGATGAGCCTGGCGAAAAGCATCGGGGTATCCGCATCAAAGCTGCTGATCCCGCTCTCGTTCGCCTCCATCTTCGGGGGGACCACCACGCTGATCGGGACATCGACGAACATTCTTGTAGACGGCGTTTCCCAGACCAACGGCCTTGCGCCTTTCGGCATGTTCGAGATTACCGGCGCCGGCCTCTGCCTGGCCCTGGCTGGCGCGGTCTACATCGCCATTGTCGGCCCCTTCCTGCTGCCCGTACGCGAGACGCTCGCCGCCATGCTGCCTGACAGCAAGGAGCGTCGCTTCATCGCCCAGATCCTGATCCCGATCGATTCCCCTCTGGTCGGCAAACAGCTGTCCGAGACGGGGTTCACCGCCGGGAAAGGCTATACGATCGTGGACGTATTTCGCGAAGGCCAGTCCCTGCGGGCGGACCTGACGTCGATCAGGCTCAAAGGAGGCGACCGGGTCGTGCTGCGTTCACCTGTGGCAGAGATGCTGACGCTCCGCGAGGCTGGAAGCGTTGCCATCGGTGCGCAAGCCAATGCCCGGCCGAGCTTCGAACCGGTTCAGACCAGTGAGACGGTCATCATGGAGGGCGTGATCGGCCCTCAGTCCCGCCTGATTGGCCGCCGCCTTGAAGGGCTGGGCCTCGCCCGGTTGTACGGCGTCTACGTGCTCGCAATCCATCGGCGCGGAGAGAACATGGCACCGCAGATGGGGAACCTGTTCTTTGAGGTGGGTGACACGGTCCTGATCGAAGGGCCTGCCAAGGGCGTGCGGCAGGTTTTCGAAGAAGGCGATTTCAACAATCTCACCCAGACGTCCGAGAAGGCCATCAAGCGGGACAAGGCCCCGATTGCGGTCGCAGCCGTTCTGCTAGTCATGGGACTTGCTGCGATTGAAGTCCTGCCGATTGTGGCCCTGGCCATCATCGCTGCGACGGCTGTCGTCGCGACCGGCTGCCTCGATCACAAAGAGGCCTACAAGTCCATCCAGTGGGACATCCTGATGTTGATCTTCGGCATGCTCGCGCTGGGCATTGCCATGGACAAGACCGGCGCTGCCGAGCTGATCGTCAATAGTCTCGTCGCGCTGACGGGGGGGCTCGGCCCGATCTACATCCTCGCTGCGCTCTACCTGATCACTTCCATCCTTACAGAGATCATCAGCAACACTGCGGCGGCGATCCTGCTCACGCCGATAGCCATCGGTCTCGCCGAACAGTTCGGCATTGATGCGAGGCCTTTTGTGGTGGCGGTCATGTTTGCGGCAAGCGCAAGCTTCGCCACACCGATCGGTTATCAGACGAATACGCTGGTCTATACAGCAGGCGGCTATCGCTTCGCGGATTTTTTGAAGATCGGACTTCCGCTGAACATCGTCATGCTGGTGGTCGCGGTTTTCGTCATTCCGGCATTCTGGCCGCTGGCTCCTGCTGAATAGCGCTCAGCCCTCCCGGGATATGGGAGGGTTCTTCCACCCCATCCCCTCGAGCAGGGCCTTGGTCTCATAGAGCGGCAGTCCGACAATCGCCGTGTAGCTGCCGTTGATGCCGGTGACGAAAGCGCCGGCGGCGCCCTGGATGCCGTAGCCGCCGGCCTTGCCCTTCCAGTCGCCGCTGGCGACGTAATCGGCGATGTCCCGGTCGGTGAGGCGTTTGAATTTCACGCGGGCGAGCACGGTGCGGGCGCTGAAGCGGCCATCGGGCGCGCGCACCGCGATGCCAGTGATGCACTGGTGCGCCCGGCCGGAGAGGAGCCGCAGGAAGGCCTCGGCCTCGGCCGCGTCGGCGGCTTTCTCAAGGTTCCGGCTGCCCAGCGCGACGACCGTGTCGGCGGCCAGAACAAAGCCCTCTTCGGGGCAGGCCAGCGCCTTTTCGCGCGCAAGCCGTTCAGCCAGCGCGCGCGGGCTTTCGTCCTTGCGGCGGGTTTCGTCGATGTCTGTGGGGCAGATGGCGTCCGGCACAATGCCGATCTGGGCGAGCAGTTGCTGCCGCCGGGGGCTTGCGCTGGCAAGGATGAGCCGCGCGGCCCCGGTGGACGCCATGACGCTTACTTGAAGCGGTAGGTGATGCGGCCCTTGGTCAGGTCATAGGGCGTCATCTCGACCATCACTTTGTCGCCGGTCAGCACGCGGATGCGGTTCTTGCGCATCTTGCCGGCCGTGTGGGCGATGATCTCGTGGTCATTTTCGAGTTTCACGCGGAAGGTCGCGTTCGGCAGCAATTCCACTACCGTTCCCTCGAATTCAATCAGTTCTTCCTTCGACATGCAGTCTCCAAAACAGGACGGTCCAACGCGCCGCCATCCGTTGATTTAGGGTGCGCCTTAGCGCTTTGCATGGATTCCGGCAAGGATTCGAGTCATCCGGCGGCCTCTCTGACCGCCCCTGCCCCCAAAAACGCAACCGGATGAGAGGCGGAAAACCTCTCATCCGGCGCGGGGGAACTATGCTCGCGGGGACTGGTTAAGGTCAGGCCGCGTTGGCTGTCGCCAGGGCGTGGACATCCGCCGCTTTGAGCACCTGGCCGCCAATGGCCCAGTCGCCCTGTTCGACTTCCATGACGCGGACCCAGGTCACCGGGCGCATCGCTTCGCCTTCCACAGCGACCATGGCGTCGGTGACGCGCTCGATCAGGTCTTGCTTCTGGGCTGGGGTGAAGACGTCTTTGATCACATCGATCGTAACGAGAGGCATGTTGATTTCCTTTTGTTTTTTGTCAGGGGCCAGGACCATCCCGGCGCCGATGAGTTGAACTTACGGCAGGCCGCCCGGGCAGAATTGGAGAGGGTCTGGAGAATTTGTGGAGAAATTCCGGATTCCGTCTAGTCTGGCCCGGATGATCTATCTTTTTGAAGATTTCGAACTGGATCAGGCCAGGTTCGAGTTGCGGCGCGGAGGAGAAACGCTGCCGACCGAACCGCAGGTTTTGTCGCATCTCCTCCTGCTGGCGGAGAACCATGACCGACTGGTGAGCAAGGACGAGATCATCGACAAGATCTGGGATGGACGGGCAGTGTCGGATTCGGCCCTGTCCAGCCGCATCAAGTCCGCCCGCAAACTGCTGGGCGACGATGGGCGGGCCCAGCGCCTGATCCGCACGGTGCATGGGGTCGGCTTCCGCTTCGCGGTCGAACCGGAATTCCGGGGGGCTGAGACGCCCGTCGCGACAGTGACCGAAACGGTCATCGAAACGGCGGATGCCGCACCGGAGGCCCCGGTCTCGGGCAGCAAGCCCTCCATTGCCGTGCTGCCCTTCCGGCTGATCGGCATCGCGGGCGAGTATGCGCCGATGGCGGATGCCCTGCCACATGAGCTGATCACCAGCCTGTCGCGCCTGCGCTGGCTGTTCGTCATCGCGCGCGGGTCGACCTTCCGCTTCCGGAGCACTGAGCCGGATGTGCGGAATATCGGCGAGGTGCTGAACGTCGGCTATGTACTTTCCGGCGCGGTGGAGATCATCGGATCGCGCATGAAGGTGACCGTCGAACTGGCCGAAACGAAGGATGGCGGCGTGCTGTGGGGCGAGCAGTATGCCGGAGAGATCGGCGATGTTCACGAGTTCAGGGAACAGATCGTCTCAGCGGTCGTGTCGGAGCTCGACGTGCATATCCCGCTCAATGAGGCGCGCATGGCGAGGGCTCTGCCCGCCACCAGCCTTGATGCCTGGTCGGCCTATCATCTCGGCCTCAACCACATGTTCCGCTTCACCCGGAAGGACAATGAGATCGCCCAGGGCCTGTTCCGGCAGGCGCTGGAACGCGTACCGGATTTCACGCGTGCCCATGCCGGCATGTCCTTTACCCGCTTCCAGAACGCTTTCCTTCACTACGTTCCGGACACGGATGCAGAGATCGCCGGGGCGCGTGCCTCGGCCGAGCAAGCCATGGCCTGCGATCCGATGGATCCGTTTGCCAACCTGGTGATGGGCCGTACCCATTGGATCGAGAAAGACCTCGACGGATCCTATCACTGGCTGGACAGGGCGGTGTCCCTCAATCCCAATTATGCACAGGCGGTGTATCTTCGCGCCCTGTCGCAAACCATGTCGGGGCGCGGCGTGGAAGGCGAACAGGATGTCGATCTCGCGATCCGCCTCAGCCCGCTGGATCCATTGCATTATGCCATGCTCTCGACGCGTGGCCTGACCCACCTTCTCCGGGATCATCACCAGGAAGCGACCCTTTGGGCTGAACGGGCCGTGCGTACGCCGGGGGCCCATGTCCACATCACAGTCATCGCAGGCATGGCCCGCAAACTGGCAGGTGATGATGAGGCCGCAAACCGCTGGATAGAACTGGCCCGGCAGCGCGATCCGGATATCAGCGTGGAAGGCTTCTTCAGCGCCTTCCCCTTCAACGACCCGGTCCAACGGGCCAAAATCGAAAATGCGCTGAAGTCGTTGGGTCTCTAGCCTGCTGCCCGAGCCTGGCCCGCATGGAGGGCACAGATCAGGGTGAACAGGCGCCGGGCGGTCAGGAAATCGATCTCGACCTTGCCCTGCAGACGTTCTGCCAGAAGCTCCGAGCCTTCATTGTGAACACCGCGCCGGGCCATGTCGATCGCTTCGATCTGGTGCGGCGACTGGGTGCGGATCGCATCGTAATAGCTGTCGCAGATCATGAAATAATCGCGGATCACGCCCCGGAACGGGTTCAGCGACAGGATGAAGGTGTGAACGTCCTTGCCGTGCTCGTCGCGCACAGCGAAGACGAGGCGCCGCTCAACCTTGGATAGGACCAGGATGAACGGGCCCTCGCCGTGCTCCGGCAGGGCGAAGCTGTTCTGTTCGATCAGGTCGAAGATGGCGACACGGCGCTCATGCTCGGCGTCAGGCCCCGAGGCGCCCAGCGTGTCTTCGTCGATCTCGACAGCGATGAGGCGGTTCTTATCCGACATCACCGGTTCCTGCGTTAGACCGGATGGAGATGGAGCGCGCATGCGCCGGCAGGCGCTCTGCTTCGGCAAGGCGCAGGGCCGCCGGGGCCAGCGCGGCAAAGCCTTCGGCGCTCGCGCGCTGCACGCTCATGCGCTTCAGGAAGTCATAAAGACCGAGGCCAGAAGAGAAACGCGCCGCGCGGCTGGTGGGCAGCACGTGGTTCGAACCGGTAACATAGTCGCCCAGCGCTTCCGGCGTGTGGTGGCCGAGGAACACTGCCCCGGCATGGCGGATCTTCGGCAGCATGGCGTCGGGGTCAGCCACGGCGAGCTCGACGTGCTCCGCGGCGATGCGGTTGGCGATGGTGGCGGCCTCGTCCAGGTCGCGCGCGAAGATGATTGCCCCGTGAGACGACCAGGACCGGGCCGCGCGCTCGCCCGTGGCCAGCGTTTTCAACTGCTTGTCCACAGCGTTATCCACAGCCCTGCCCACAGCCTCATCCACAGCAATCAGGATCGACTGGGAGGATGGGTCGTGCTCGGCCTGGCTGAGCAGGTCTGCCGCGATCCAGTCCGGATTTGCGGTCTCGTCCGCGATGACGAGGATTTCCGAGGGCCCCGCAATCGTGTCGATGCCGACGCGGCCGAAGACCTGGCGCTTGGCTTCAGCAACGAAGGCGTTGCCCGGCCCGACAATCTTGTCGACCGGTTTCAGCCGCCCGGCCCCGAAGGCCAGCGCACCGACCGCCTGTGCCCCGCCGAGCGGGTAGAATTCGTCGACCCCTGCCCGCAGGGCCGCATAGGCCACAGCGGGGGCCATCTCGCCCTTCGGTGCCGGGGCGACCATGACGATCCGGTCCACGCCTGCGATCTTGGCCGGAACGGTGTTCATGAGCACGGAGGACGGGTAGCTCGCCCGTCCGCCCGGGACATAGACGCCGACGCTTTCCAGCGACGTCCAGCGCCAGCCAAGCTCGACGCCAGCCTCATCCGTAAACGAATGGTCTTCCGGGCGCTGGGCGCTGTGATAGGCGGCGATGCGATCATGGGCGAAATCGATGGCGGCTTTCAGGTCTGCCGGGCATTCGGCGGCCAGCGCAGCAAGGTCCACATTGTCGGACTGCAGCGTGGTCGGGTCGATCTGCAGCTCGTCGAACTGGGCCGTATAGCGGGCCACAGCCTCACCGCCGCGGACTTCCACCTCATCCAGGATCTTCGCAACGATGCCGCCTACGTCATGGCCATCCGCCCGCTGTTCCCCAAGGAAGCGGCTGAACCGGGTCTCGAAATCCGGTGCGGATGTGCTGAATGTACGGGCCATTGGCGCGGAATTCCCAGGAAGGATTGGTGTTTTGAACCCCGCTTCATGGACTCTCCATCCGCCGCTGGCAAGGCGCTGAGTCGGCGCATTCAGCCCGTCAGGCTTGGCCACCCCCGCTTCCCGGCTTAGGCTCGCCCATCCGGCACGGTTTCGGAGGACCGCCAATGTTCAGCCATGTCACCCTCGGCACCAATGACTGGGCCGCCGTGAAGTCCTTCTGGGCAGCAGTCATGGAGGCGCTCTCCATCCCGGTCATGTTCGAATATGATGGCGGCATTGCCTATGGCGAAGCCACTGGGCCAAAACTGTTCATCGGCCCGCCGTTCGACGGCCAGCCCGCCACGAACGGCAACGGCACGCATGTTGCCTTCATCGCAGACAGCCGGGCCAAGGTGGACGCATTTTATGCGGCCGCGATGGCCAATGGCGGATCGGATGAAGGCCCGCCCGGCCCGCGCCCGCACTATCACAAGAACTATTACGGCGCCTATGTGAGAGACCCGGACGGGAACAAGCTCCAGGCAGTCTGCCACCGGGCGGAGGGGTAGCGCCTACCGCTTCCGGCGTTCGTGGCTGGGCGTGTGCCTCGTATTCCAGATGTAATCGCTGTCGAGCAGGGTCGCGTCGAGGGCTTCCACGGTCAACTCGATTTCGCCGTCGCCTGCGAAGAGGAGCGTGATTTTGCCTCCGGGCGGCTCGGCGTCCGGCGTGAAAGTCACCTGTAGTAACGACAGGATCAGTTCCGGGTCGGCCTTGGTCACGGCGCGGGTTTTCACGCCCAATACGCCGTCAAAGGCAAGCAGGGAGCGGACACGCTCGCCGTCGCGGCGCTTGGTGACGCCCTCTTCCCAGCGGTAGCGGTTGATCTCCAGCGAGAAGCGGCGGATGCGCGCCTCGTAGTTCAGGTTCTCGGCCTTCACGACGGCGTCCTGCACCGCGGCGGAAATGATTTCGAGATCCTCGGCCTCTTCAGCCAGGAGGCGGAGTGGTTTCAGTTCAGACATGCCAGCCCCTTCAAGTCGTCGCCCCTATTCCTCTTCCCCGGACCGGCGCTCGATCTTCGCGCCACAGGCCGTCAGTTTCTCTTCCAGCCGTTCGAAGCCCCGGTCGAGGTGGTAGATGCGGTTCACCACGGTTTCACCCTCGGCCGCAAGCCCTGCGATCACGAGCGAGACCGATGCGCGCAGATCTGTCGCCATGACAGGCGCTGCTGTCAGCTGGGGCACGCCCTTCACGATGGCTTCCTGCCCGCGCACGGTGATGTCGGCGCCGAGGCGGGAAAGCTCCGGCGCATGCATGAAGCGGTTCTCGAAAATCGTCTCGCGGATGACGCTGGTGCCGTCGGCGATGGCCATCAGGGCCATGAACTGGGCCTGCAGGTCGGTCGGAAACCCCGGGTGCGGCTGTGTGGAGAGGTTCACGGCTTTGAGGTGCGTGCCGTTCCGGCGGATGCGCAGCGTGTGGGCGGCTTCATCAGCGTCCACGGTGACGCCAGCCTCACGCAGCTTGGCGATCAGCGCGCCGAGCGCATCGACCGGGCAGCCGTCCAGCGTCACGTCCCCGCCCGCGGCGGCCGCGGCGATGGCATAGGTGCCCGCCTCGATCCGGTCTGCCATGACCGAATGGGTCGTGCCTTTCAGGCTCTCGGCGCCCTTGATGCGGACGACGGCCGTGCCGGCGCCGGTGATATCCGCGCCCATGCTGTTCAGGCAGTTTGCAAGGTCTTCGATCTCCGGCTCACGCGCGGCGTTTTCGAGGATGGTCGTGCCTTCGGCCAGCGTGGCGGTCAGCATGGCGTGCTCGGTCGCGCCGACGCTCGGCATGGAGAAATTGATGTGCGCACCCTTCAGACCGTGAATGGCCGCAGCCTTCACATAGCCCTGCTCCACTTTCAGGTCCGCGCCCATGGCGGCCAGCGCCTGAAGGTGCAGGTCCACCGGCCGGGCGCCGATGGCACAGCCGCCGGGCAGCGACACGGTGGCGTGGCCGGAGCGCGCGATCAGCGGGCCCAAAACGTTGAAGCTCGCCCGCATCTTCCGCACCTGGTCATAAGGCGCGATCGTGCTTTTCAGCTCGGCGGCGTTCAGGTGGCAGGTCGACTCGCCCTTCGGCCAGTAGACCTCGACGCCGAGTGTTTCCAGCAGCTGCGCCAGGAAGCGCGTGTCCGCCAGGCTCGGCATGTTGGTGAGGGTGATCGGCTGGTCCGTCAGCAGGCAGGCGACCATGAGCTTCAGCGCCGAATTCTTGGCGCCGGAGATCGGGATATGGCCATTCAGCTTGTGGCCACCTTGAATAACGAGTCTGTCCATGGGGGCTCTTATACCGTGCTTCGCGGTTTTGGGAGGGCCGGATTGTGTTGATTTTCAGCGGGTTTCAGCGGAGCACCAGCGGCAGGCGTTTCAGGCCGCGGAGACCAGCGCGGGAAATCCATTTCACATTCTCTGCGCCGCCCTTGATGGCGAGGCGGGGGTAGCGGCTGAGCAGGACGTCCAGCGCGACTTCTGCCTCCAGCCGGGCGAGGTGGATGCCGAGGCAGATGTGGGGACCTGAGCCGAAGCCGACGTGGCGGTTCGGACGGCGGGCGAGGTTCAGCGTCTGCGGATCTTCGAACTCAGCCGGGTCCATATTCCCGGCGGCGAGGAAACCGAAGACGCGGTCGCCGCGTTTCAGCGCCCTGTCCTCGAACGCCATGTCTTCTTTCACAAAGCGCGGCTTGGTCATCTGCACCGGCGTGCAGTAGCGCATCAGCTCGTCGACAGCGATGAAACGAGCCTCCTCATCCATGGCCCGGACGGCATCGGCGGCGCCCGGCTGAGTCAGCAGCGTCCAGACGCCGGAGGACAGGAGGTGCGTCGTCGTCTCATGCCCCGCCACGAAGAGGACGAAGACCATGGCGAGCAGCTCATTCTCGCTCATCTTCTGGCCGTCTGCCTCGGCATGGACGAGTTCCGACACGAGGCCTTCGCGCGGTTCTGCGTGCAGGGCGCGGAACTCCTGCCGCAGCATGTCCTGGATGTGACCGAGCCGGAACAGGCCCCACAGCATGGTGAGCGGAGAATCGGTGGCAGTCAGGTTGCTAAGCGTGCGGGAGAGCTTTGCCTCGGTCTCTGGCCGGAAGCCGAGCAGGCCGTAGATCACTTTCAGCGGCAGCGGACGGCAGAAGCCGGACACGAGATCCGTGTTCCCGTCCGTTTCCATCAGGTCCAGCAGCTCATGCGCATAGGCCACGATCTTCCGGCGCTGGGTCAGGATCGCCGCGCGCCGGAACGGGGCATCGGCGAGGCGTCGCAGGCGCGAATGATCCGGATCGTCCATGGAGAGGACATTGTCCGCCATGATCTTCAGTGACTTCGGCAGGAAGGGCATGCCGAACGCCGCCTTGTGCCCGGCATGGCGGGCATCGACAACGAACCGGTCCTTGTCCTTCAGCACGGCATGGATCGCCGCGTGGCGGGTGACGAGGTCGATTTCGCCCAGAATCGGCATCTTTGCCCGGTACCAAGCATTTTCAGCCACAATGGCGGTCAGCATCTCATGGGGGGCAGCAAGATAAGCCCGTGATGAGAGGGAAAGCGTCACTTGCCTTTGTCCGGTTTGGCCGCGGAATCGGCCGGCGGCTTGCGCGCGGCGGCCTTGCGGCGGCGCAGGTTGGCCCGCAGCGCAGCGGCCAGGCGTTCAGCTTTCTCGTCCTTGGGAGGGGATTTGTCTGTCATGTCAGGTGCAATTCGCGGCGAAACGGTCTTTTCATGTCGGATGGCTTAAGCTAAACGCCGCTTTCCGCACCTGCAATGCCGCGGTAGCTCAGTGGTAGAGCGCATCATTGGTAATGATGAGGCCGAGAGTTCAATTCTCTCTCGCGGCACCAGCGGATCCCCGGAAAATTCAGCGCCACCTACGGGGCCTTACGGCTTTTCTTCCATGGGCCGGGCTCCTATGGGATGAATATCCAACCCGCGAGACGTAACCATGGCCTCCGTGAAGAAGCCCCGCTTTACCTATAACCGCCTGAACCGGCGGCTCGATGTGCTGGTGCGGGGCAAACTGTGGCTGCAGGTGATTCTGGCGCTGTGCACCGGGATCGGCGTCGGTCTCGTTCTTGGGCCAGACCTCGACTTTGTACCACGTGACCAGGCCGCCGTGATCGGCGACTGGCTGGGCTTGCCGGGGAACCTGTTCCTGGCGCTGGTGCGGATGGTGATCATTCCGCTGGCGGCCAGTTCCATCATCCTCGGCATTGCCGGCACCGGCGGCGGGGAAGCGCTTCGCACCGTGGGCCGGAAACTGCTGGTCTTCGTGATGCTGACGACGGTGACCGCCGTGATGATCGGCATCTCGCTCGCACGCTTCATCCGTCCGGGCCGGGGTCTGGAGCACGTCTACCCTTCCCCGCCCAGCCTCAAGCCGGAAAACCTGCAACTGGCTGAACCACCGCCTTCGCCGCTGGAAGGCATAACGAAAGAGTTGCCGGACATGATCACCGGCCTCATTCCACAGAACATTGCCGCTTCCCTGCTGGAACAGGACATGCTGGCCATCGTGATGTTTTCCCTGTTCGTGGGCATCGCGACGGTGACCGCCGACAAGAAGGAACTGACCCGCCCGCTGGTGGCGCTGGCGGAAGCGATGCTGGAAGTCTCCATGACGGTGATCCGCACGGCGATGCGCTTTGCGCCGCTCGCCGTGTTCGGCCTGATGGCGGAAACGACGGCCACCAACGGCTTCAGCACGCTGGTCGACCTTGCCACCTATTGCGGCATTGTCCTGTCAGGCCTCACCTGCCTGCTCCTGCTCTATCTCGTGATCGTCACCGTGTTCGGGCGGATGAACCCGGTGAAGTTCATCGAGGCGGTGGTGCCCGTCCAGCTGCTTGCCTTCTCCACGTCCAGTTCGGCCGCAGTGATGCCGCTGACGATGAAGACGGCGATCGACAAGTTGAAGACGCCGCCCTCTCTGGCAGGCGCCGTGGTGCCGCTGGCCTCGACCGTGAACATGGCCGGCACGGCGCTCTACCAGTCCGTCGCGATCATGTTCCTTGCGGACATTTCCGGCACGCCCTTGTCACCGGGCGATCTCGCTCTGGTGATGGTGACACTGACCGGGGCCTCCATCGGCGCGCCGGCTGCGCCGGGCGCCAGTATCGCGATCCTTGCGACCACGGCGACGAGTTTCGGCGTGCCGTTGACAGGCCTGCCGCTGGTCATGGGCGTCGACCGGATTCTCGACATGGCGCGGACACTCGTGAACGTGACCGGCGACCTCGTCCTCTGCCGGATCGTGACGCCGAAAGGCAAACGCGCAAACGAAACGCTGGAACCGGAGGAGTCCCCGGTTGCGACAGAACAAGCGTCGGCGGAAAGCCCGGCCTGAATGGCCCTGCCTGAATGGCCTGGCCTGCTACTCCGCGAAGCCGCGATCCCGCATGAGGGCACCGATCTCGGCATCGCGGCCACGGAACAGGCGGTAGGCCTCGGCCGGATCCATCGAATTGCCGGCAGCGAACAGGTATTTGACCATCGCGCTCGCGACATCCTGATCATAGAAACCACCGGAAGCTTCAGCGAACGCTTCTGCGGCGTCTGACGTCAGCACATCGGCCCAGAGATAGCCGTAATAACCGGCCGCATATCCCTCGCCGGAGAAGACGTGCCCGAATTGCGGCGTGCGGTGGCGCATCACGAGTTCGGACGGCATGCCGAGTTCATCGAGCGTCTCACGCTCGAACTTGTCGGGATCGAGGCCTTCCGGATCGGCCATGTGAAGCTTCATGTCGATCAGGGCGGACGCCAGGTATTCCGTCGTTGCGAACCCCTGATTGAACGTGGAGGCCTTGCGGATCTTCTCGACCAGTTCTGCCGGCATCGCCTCACCTGTCTCTGCACTGACGAGATAGGTGTTGATGACGTGGTCGGTCGACAGCCAACGCTCCAGCAGCTGGGACTGGAACTCGGTATAATCGCGCAGGCCGCCGGTCAGGCTCGGATACTCCACTTTCAGCGACAGATAGTGCAGCGCGTGACCGAACTCATGGAACATGGTCTCGGCATCGTCCCAGGAGAGCAGCACCGGCTCGCCTGGGGCAGGTTTCACGAAGTTGGAATTGTTGGCTGCCAGGACATTCTTCTCACCCCGGAAGCTTTCGTGCGAACGATAGGTCGTCGCCCACGCGCCGGAACGCTTGCCGTCACGTGCGAAAGGATCGAAATACCAGAGGCCGACATTACGGCCCGTCGCCTTGTCGTTGACCTCATACACTGTGACATCCGGATGGAAGACCGGTACGGAACCATCGGTGATCGGTACGAATTCGAATCCAAACACTTCACCTGCGACGTCAAACATGGCGAGGCGCAGATTGTCGAGCTGGAGGTATTGCTTCACTTCCTCGGAATCGAGGTCGTATTTCGCCTTGCGGACTTTCTCTGCATAGAAACGATAGTCCCACGGTGCGATCGTGATGCCTGCACCTTCCGCATCCGCCAGGGCCTGCATATCCGCGACTTCTTCGTGCACACGGCCGACAGACGCCTTCCACACCTGCAGCATCAGGTCGAAGGCCCGGTCCGGCGTCTTCGCCATCCGGTCTTCCAGGCGCCATGCCGCGAAATTGTCGTAACCGAGCAGCGCAACACGCTCATCGCGCAGCTTCAGGATCTTCGCGATGATGGCATTGTTGTCGTGCGCATCGCCATTGTCGCCGCGATTGTAATAATTGCGCCAGACCTGTTCGCGCAGGTCGCGCTCGGTGGAGAAGGTCAGGAACGGATCCATCGAAGAACGCGTGTTGCGCACGGCATACATGCCCGGCTTGCCGAGCGCGTCGGCAGCCGCCGCAGCGGAGCTCAGATAGGACTCCGGCAGGCCGCCTGTCTGATCCTCGCTCAGATAGGTGACCCAGCCTTCCTCGTCGGCCAGCAGGTTGCCGGAGAATTCGGCATAGAGCCCGGCCAGTTCCTTGTTGATCTCCGCAAACTTCTCAGCCTTTTCCCCCGTTAGCGTGCCGCCATTGCGGGTGAACTGCTGATGGATGATTTCGACGAGACGCTGCTGGGCGGGAGTGAGCGTGTCGTATTCCTCGCCCTGCCGCACAGCATCGACGCGGGCGAACAAGGCCTGGTCCTGGTTGATCGAGTCGTAGAACGCCTGAATTTCCGGATCCATCCGCGTTTCGATCTCACGGAATTCCGGTGTCGAAAGGTTCGACCCCCAGAGGTAATAGTAGGCCAGCACACGGTTCAACTGGCGGCCGCTATCTTCCATAGCAGCGATTGTGTTCTCAAAGGTCGGTGCATCCGGGTTGGCCGTGATCGCATCAATCTCTGTGCGCTGTGCGGCCATACCCTCTTCAAGTGCCGGCTCGATCAGGGCGATATCCATCTTGTCGAAGGCCGGAACCCCGCCATAGGGGCCTTCAAAAACATCGCCCGGGCTCCAGGCCGTTTCCGCCGTCGCTTCCGGGACCGCCTCGGTTGATTCACTCGTGCTTCCGGCCAGTTCGACCGGATCACTGGCTTCGGTGACATCCGGCGTAATTCCGGCACAGGCGGTCATCATGGTGGAGCCGAGAATGAAGGACAGGAAGGGTCTGGATCGGGTCATGTCAGGTCCTGATTGGAAGTTGCGGGAACAAAAGCGGACCGGGCGCTGTCCACCTTCGAACGAATTGTAACTTTATATCAGCATGATCGCCGACACAGGCAACCATGCGCCTCAGTTGTTCAAATTATTCTTCTGTTTTAAACAGAATTGCCACACCAGCAATCCCAAATCGAAAAAGGGCAGACCTTTCGGCCTGCCCTTTTGTTCAAGCGCGCGAACCCGATCAGGCCAGCGTGCGGCGAAGGGCGGCGGCCCAGCCCTTCAGTAAAGCTGTTCTCTGCTCATCACCCATCTGCGGCTCGAAACGCACGCCTTTGACCTCGCGCGCCTGCCAGTCCGCCCCCTTCATCCAGCCGAGCTGCATCGCAGCAAGTGCCGCCGCGCCAAGCGCGGTCATTTCCCGATAGTCCGGCCGCACAACAGGACGGGCGCAGACATCGGACAGGAACTGCATCAGCCAGTCATTGGCGACCATGCCGCCATCGACTCTCAGCTCACGGATCTCCACACCGTCCGCCTCGAACGCGTCCAGCAGGTCCCGTGTCTGGTAGGCAACTGCCTCGAGACCTGCGCGGACGAGATGGGCCGCAGTGGTTGCGCGCGTGATACCGCTAATCGTGCCACGCGCATCGGCATTCCAGTGCGGCGCGCCAAGGCCGGTGAAGGCCGGCACAATATAGACACCGCCATTGCCAGGCAGCGCCGCGGCCATCTCTTCGCTTTCGGCTGCGTCGGAAATCAGCCCCAGATCGTCGCGCAACCATTTCACGACTGTGCCGGCATTGAAGATGGAGCCCTCAAGCGCCATCGCCCCGCCTTCCGCGGTTTCATAGCCGACCGTCCCCAGCAACCGGTTCTTCGACTCCGGCTTCTCTGCCCCGGAATTGGCAACAAGGAACGCGCCGGTGCCGTAAGTGATCTTCGCCATGCCTGGCGAAAGGCAGCCTTGTCCCACCAGGGCAGATTGCTGGTCACCTGCCGCGGACAAGATCGGCAGCGCCTTTCCGAACAGGCTTTCATCACAGAGCCCGAAGTCCGCAGAATTGGGCTTTACCTCCGGCAGCATGCTCATCGGCACACGGAACAGGCTGCACATGGCTTCGCTCCAGCCACCGTCATCTCCCAGACCGAGACGATAGAGCAACGTGCGCGAGGCATTGGACACATCGGTTGCATGCACACGCCCGCCTGTGAGGTGCCAGATCAGGAAGGTTTCAACCGTACCGAAGGCAAGTTCTCCCGCTTCCGCCCGTTCGCGTGCGCCGGTCACCGTGTCCAGGATCCACGCGATTTTCGTGCCGGAAAAATACGGATCGATCAGCAGGCCGGTCTCCGCCTGAACGGCTGCCTCGTGCCCTGCCGCCTTCAGCGCATCGCAGGCGTTGGCCGTGCGCCGGTCCTGCCAGATAATCGCAGGCGCCAGCGGCTTGCCGGTCTTGCGCTCCCAGACGAGGGTCGTTTCCCGCTGGTTGGTGATGCCGATCCCGGCGATCCGTTCGATGCCGCCCGCCTCAGCTAGGGCGGCCTGACAGACTTCGACGGTTTTCTCCCAGATCGTCTTGCCATCCTGTTCGACCCAGCCATCGGCAGGATAGGCCAGCGGCACTTCTTCCTGGGCAAGGGAGACCTGATTGAAGTCCCGATCGAACACGATGGCCCGGGTTGAGGTTGTTCCCTCATCGATCACCAGGATAGCATCTGCCATGTATTTGTTCCTCCGGGATTTTCCGGGAGGATGGACCGGGCCGGCCAATGTCGTCAACGCATCTCGCGTCTCGGCCCACGATCACCGAACCACCAGAGCGTCGCAGCCATTGCGGCGAAGGTGGCCGTGTCCACAATGCCCGCCTGTCCGGCCTTATCCGCCCCTAGGAAGACTGTGCCCGTGGTGCCCCAGAGCAGCACGGTCAGAGCGGGCCGGGTCAGCGCGCGTACGGCGTTCACCCAATTGTCGCTCTCGCCGATAACTGCCTCCGCTGCCATGGACGCCGAGAGACCTACCCAGGCACCGGACGTTTCTGCAGCATGCAATTCTGCTTCCCGCCCCGCCGCGTCGGCCTCGATGCGAAGCTTCTGCATTTCGGATTCATGCACCCAGCGGGCCTGTTCATGCACCGGCGCTTGACGTGCCTCAACCAAGCCCGCGGTTCGCCCGATCACCATACCGACGAGTCCGAACAGCCCTCCGCCCGCCGCGCTCGCGGCCAGCGCCAACCGTCTGCATCAAAGTCAGAAACAGTTTCGATCAGCATACGCACAAGTCTGAGCGCCTGGCTTGCCTGTTGGATTGAGGAGGCCGGAACAGAAAAGCGCGGCCCGTGTCACCGCAGGCCGCGCCAGTTGCCGGTGTCGGATACGCCCGGCTTTATCCCCTTGCCTCAGCCAGCAGTCGCGGGCGCTGCGCCCCAGGTACGTGGCTGGTTCAGTTTCTCGATCGCAGCCTTGTACTCCGATTCCAGCTGGTCGACATAGTCAGCCACGGGGCCGCGCTTCTTGACTGCACCGATGCCCTGGCCACAGCCCCAGATGTCTTTCCAGGCTTTGCTCTTGGTGTTTCCGCCGGAGCCGAAGTTCATCTTGCTCGGATCGCTCTCGGGCAGATTGTTCGGATCGAGCCCGGCGGCCTCGATCGACGGCTTCAGATAGTTGCCGTGCACGCCGGTGAAGAGGTTCGAATAGACGATGTCCTCAGCGCCATAGGACACAATCGCGTCCTTGTAGCCTTCGACAGCGTTGGCCTCATCGCAGGCGATAAAGGCCGAGCCCATATAGGCAAAGTCAGCGCCCATCGCGATCGAGGCAGCAATGGCTCCACCATTAGCGATAGAGCCGGACAGCGCCAGCGGGCCATCGAAGAATTCGCGGATCTCCTGGATCAGCGCGAACGGCGAAAGCCGGCCAGCGTGACCACCCGCACCCGTACAAACGGCGATCAGGCCGTCGGCGCCCTTCTCCAGCGCTTTCTTGGCGAAGAAGGTGTCGATCACATCGTGCATCACCACACCGCCATAGGAATGGATCGCGTCGTTGACGGCTTTTTGCGCCCCGAGCGACGTGATCACCAGCGGCACCTTGAACTTCACGCAAGCCTCGACATCGTGCTCCAGCCGGTCGTTCGACTTGTGCACGATCTGATTTACGGCAAATGGCGCGGCCGGACGATCCGGGTTCTTCTCATCATGTTCGGCCAATTCCGTCGTGATCCGGTCCAGCCACTCATGCAGCACAGGCCCGGGGCGGGCGTTGAGCGCCGGGAAGCTGCCGACGATACCAGCCTTGCACTGGGCAATGACCAGCTCAGGACCGGAAATGATGAACAGCGGCGATCCTATCAAAGGCAGGCGCAGGTTCTGGAGCACGGGCGGCACAGCCATGGGCAATTTCCCCTTAAAGTGAACAGTGTTTACATTGACCCTAAATCTAGCGTCCTGACCACTCCGGGCAAGCCATAACGTGGGGGGAAGCTGATTCCGTTACGGCCTCGTCTTGAAATCGGATCAGCTGGTCCCGCTTATCCCAGGCGGTGTCACGAGCACCTTGTCCACCCGGCGGCCATCAAGGTCCATCACTTCAAACCGGTAGCCGGATATGTGTACCACATCGCCGTCGCGGGCGAGGCGCTGCAGATGATGGATAATCATGCCGCCAACCGTCACGGCACCCCCATCGGCCTCCCCGAAATCCGGGGCCGACAGCAGGATTTCCAGATCCTCGACAGGCATCAGGCCGTCAATCAGCCAGGATCCGTCTTCGCGCCGGGCCGGGCGGTCGATGCCCTCGCTGGGGGAGAACGCGCTGTCACCCGCAATGGCGCCGAGCAGATCTGCTGCGGTGACCATGCCCTGGATGCTGCCATGCTCGTCCACGACCAGCACCATGCGCACTTCGGTATCCTGCATGGATTCCAGAAGGCGCATGACCGAAAGCGTTTCCGGTACGAACGTAACCGGCCGGGCGACGGTCTTGAGGTTCGGCCCCTCGCCGCTCAGATCAGTGGCGAGAAGGTCCTTTGTCTGGACCACGCCGAACACACGGTCCAGTCGCTCATCCGCGACCGGGAACCGGGACTTGCCGCTTTCGAGGATCTCCCGTTTCACGTCTGCCCACGGATCGGTTGTATCGATCCAGACAATATCCGGTCTTGGGATCATGATGGAACGCACGTCCCGGTCGGCGAGTCGCATGACACCGCGCATCATGCGCTGTTCTTCAAGGTCGATGACGCCGCTCGTCGCACCTTCATCCAGGATGGCGTGGATTTCTTCTTCGGTTACCGGTTCCTGCTTGATCCCTGCAAGGCCCAGCAGGCTGAGCAGGCCTTCGGTCGAAACGCGGAGCAACCAGACAACCGGAAAGGCCAGCCTGGAAACGAATGCCATGGGCGGCGCCATGACTTTGGCGATCGCCTCCGGCGCGATCAGCGCGATCCGCTTGGGCACAAGTTCACCGATGACGAGCGACAGGAAGGTTGTGAAAACGATCACCAGCCCGAACGCGATTTCCCCAGCTTCCGCCTCTATGGCCGGCACATGTTTCGCAATGAAAGGCGACAATTCATCTGCAATCGCTGTCGCGCCATAGGCACCGGCAATGATACCCACCAGAGTGATCCCGATCTGCACCGTCGACAGGAAACGGGATGGATCAGCCTGCAGGTTGATCACCGTTTTGGCGCCCACATCGCCCTGGTCCGCTTTTGACTGGAGCCGCGCGGTCCGGGCGGAGACGATAGCCAACTCCGACATTGCGAACACACCGTTCACCACAATCAGTCCGAGAAGGATAAAGAATTCGACCATGGCGCGTTGTGCCTCTGCCAATAAGGTGGAGCCGGTACGGGCGAGACCCGGCCGGCATGAGCGCCAGAACAGCGCAGGTAGATAGAAAAACAGAGCCTAGAGAGCTTGGTGCCCGCGCTCAATGCCCATCGGGCAAAGCGCTCGCTTAACCAATCCGTGCGCTGCCGCCACCATCGACCGGTAACAGGGCGCCGGTAATGAACCGGGCTTCGTCACTCGCAAGGAACAGGGCTGCGTGCGCCGTGTCCCAACCGGACCCCATGAAGCCCATCGGCACGCGTGCCGCCCGCTCCTTGCGCAGCTCGTCCTCCGGAACGCCGCGCATCTTCGCGATCCCGCGGATCGCCATGGGCGTATCCATCAGGCCCGGCAGGATGGCGTTGCACCGCACGCCGCGCGACGCACCGGACGTTGCCACGCTGAGGGTCATCCGGTTCATGCCCGCCTTGGACACTTCATAAGCCATCTGGAACCCGCCCGCGAGCGATGCCAGCGACGAGATGTTGACGATCGCGCCCGCGCGGCGCTCCCGCATGCCCGGCAACACCGCTTTGGAAACCAGCCAGGCCCCCTTCAGATTGATCTTCAGCGTGCGATCAAAGGCCTCTTCGGTCAGCTTGTGCGGCGGACCATCACCCGCATCACCAATGCCAACATTGTTGATCAGGATGTCCGGTGGACCGAACGCCTCTTCAGCAGCTGCGGCAATCGCCGCGGCATCGTCCGGATCACATACGTCAGCCGCAAAGGCTTTCGCGCTGCCGCCCTCCGCGAGGATGTCCGCGACGGTCGCCTCGGCTCTGCCCAAGTCCCGGTCAACACACAGAACTCTGGCGCCAGCCCGCGCGAACAGGAGTGCGATGGCTTTCCCATTCCCGACCGTTTCACCCGGTGTCTGGCCGGCACCTGTCACGATCGCGACCCTGCCGGACAGGCGGCCGGTCACATCTGCAAGGCTCATTTGACGAGGTCCGGGTCGAGGGTCAGGTCATCGTCCAGAGGTACACCAAAACTGTTCAGCATCATGGAGACCTGCGTGTACTGGCCGACCGTCATGACCAGATCCATCTTCTGTTTCTGACTGAAGCCGGACAGCGCTTCCCAGGTTTTATCCGTAATGAACGCATCTGATGTCAGCTCATCCGTTGCCTGAAGCAGGGCCTTGTCGTTCGCGCTCCAGCCCGGCGCGTCCGGACCGGCCTTGATGCGCTCGATTTCGTCTTCGGTCAGGCCGCAATCGAGCCCAATGCGCTTGTGCTGGGCCCATTCATAGCCGGCCTTCCAGTTGTATCCGGCGCGGAGGATGACCAACTCGCGGTCGCGCGGGCTGAGGTCATTGTATTTCGACAGGATGTATCCGCCCCAGCCCATGAAGCGCTTGTAGGCCTTCGGCGCGCGGGCGAGCGTGCGGAAGACATTGAACACAGGGGCGTCGCCGAAACGGCCCGCGATCATTTCCTTCACTTCCGGGCCCATCTCCGAATCGGCGAGCGGCGTGATACGCGGTGTCTTCAGTCTCATGGCTTTCCTCCCGGCCTTTATCTCTTCCGGGAACTAAACCTGTCACGCGAACACACCGCAAGCCGGACGTGAGGTCAGCCGCGCTCCATCCGGGCCTGCATCATGGACAGCCAGGCGTGCTGGCGGTGAATCATGGAGACGAGTTCGGCGTCGTCGCCCTCCTCCAGAAGGCGGTCGAGCCATAGGCCCAGGATTCGCGTATGCGAGCCCATCCACTCTTTTAGCAGGTCCTGACGCACGCCGCGGGCTGCATCGCCCTCGCCTTGCAGCACACCACACGGGCTGGAAGCGTCCGCCGGGACATGTCCCGCACCCCCGTCATGCCGCGCGGTTCCCCGGCGTGCGCCAGTGTTCGATAAGCCGGAATCGCCCGTATCTATTGGGCCATCGCATGGAATGAGCCTCAGAACCGCACGTGCTTGTTTCATGGGAATCTCCAAATTGCGAATTATTCTCATTCGCATTATTGGCATCTTGCGTCAAGACGTTCCGGGCCGCTACGGAATGCCGCCAAGTAAGTGGTTCACTTTTTCAATTCTTTGCGCCAATACACGGGCCATCATGGCAGACGACATCCTCCCGCTTTCCAGCACTTTTCCGGACGCCACCGAAGCCGAATGGATGGCTTCGGTCGAAAAGGCCCTCAAGGGCCGTGGCATCGATGCAATCACCCGCACCACGGCGGACGGGCTGAAGATCCGCCCGCTCTATCGTGAGAGCGATTTTCCGGCTTCGAAAGACCCGCTCGGCACGCCCGGCGAGGCGCCTTATCTGCGCGGGCCGACGGCGGCGCCGGACAAGTGGCTGCCCTGGGATATCCGGCAGGCATTCACCCATGCCTCGCCTTCGCACACGCATGGCGAAGTGCTGCGGGATCTGGAACGCGGCGTGAGTTCGGTTGAACTCAGCGTCGATTCGACCGGACGACACGGTGTCCAGGCCATGACCATGCCGGACTATGACATTGCCTTGAACGGCGTCGACGCGACCATCGCAGGCGTTGCGCTTGACCCGGTCATGACCTCCGGAACACGCGAAGCCGCCTTCCTGGCCGAGTGGGCCCGGAACAAGGCGGACGCCAAACTCGACTTCAACATGGACCCGCTGGGCGCCCTCGCCCGCACAGGCAAACTGGCCGGCGGCCTCGACGCCGCCTTCGCCGAGGCGGGCGCGCTCGCCAAGGTGCTGGCCGCGAAATACCCCGCTGCGAACCTCTTCCGCATCGATGCCCGCGCCGTACATGAGGCCGGTGGATCGGAAGCGCTGGAACTCGCCGCGCTGATCGCCTCGGCCGTCGACACGCTGCGCCGCCTTGCCCCGCACATCGGTGCGGCGGACGTGGCCGCGAAGACAATCTTCTGCCTCGCCCTCGACGCCAATTACGGTATCGGCGTGGCGAAGCTGCGCGCCGCGCGCCGCCTGTGGGCCCGTATTGAAGAAGCGCTTGGCCTGACCTCGAAACCGATGCGCCTTCAGGGCTACAGCTCTGCCCGGATGCTGACACGCTATGACGCGTGGACCAACATGCTGCGCAACACTGCGGCCGCCTTTGCGGGCGCTGTCGGCGGAGCGGACATCCTGACCATCCGCGCCTTCAACGAGCCACTGGGCACGCCGGAAGAACTCGGCCGCCGCATCGCGCGCAACACCCAGCTGATCGCGATGGAAGAAAGCCAGCTCGGCCGCGTGGCGGACCCGACCGGCGGCGCATGGTTCACCGAGACGTTCGCCAATGAACTGGCCGAAGCCGCCTGGGCCGAATTCCAGAAGATCGAAGGCGAAGGCGGTTATGCCGCCTCCCTCATGTCCGGCGCCTTCCAGGGCCGTGTGAAAGCGACCCGCGACGCCCGCGCCAAGGATATTGCCAAGCGCAAGATCCCGGTCACCGGCGTTTCCGAATTCCCGCTGCTGGAAGAGATCGCCGCCCCGGTAGCCGATCAGCCGCACCTGCGCTCGGGCGCCGAACTGACGGACGAAGCGCTGCAGGCGCTGGTGCCCGACCTGCCGCCCGCCACGGAAACGGACGCGACCGCCGAGGCGCTGGAGCCGATTCATCTCAGCGCAGACTTCGAAACCCTTCGCGACAAGGCCGCTGCGGCACCCAAGCCGCCGGCGATCTTCCTCGCCACGCTTGGCCCTCTCGCTGAATACACGGCCCGCGCAGACTTCGCCCGCAACCTGTTCGCGGCGGGCGGCCTCGCCGCCAAGGAACCGCCGGTGCCACCGAAAGACGCCGCCGAGGCCGCGGCTGCCTTCAAGGCGTCCGGCTGCCGCATCGCCTGCATCTGCGGTAGCGATGCACGCTACACGGATGAAGCAGATGCCGCCGCAAAGGCGCTGAAAGAGGCCGGTGCGCAACATGTCTGGATCGCCGGCAAGCATGAAGGCGACGGCATCGACTCACAGGTCTTCATGGGCTGCGATGTGCTGCACAATCTGAAACTCGCCCACGCCGAACTGGGGCTATGATCGCCATGATGCTGGAATTCACACTCGACAACTGGGAGAACCACCCTTGCGTAAAGGGACGTCCGGCCATTGAGCGGGACGTGCGGGAGAACCGCGCCATCTTCGCAACGGCCGGTTCAGGCGAGGAAAGTGTCGCTCCGGTCGATTGCCCGCTACCCGCCGTGCTCACACGCGCCAATGGCGACCGGGTCTCCGTCATCATCCTGCAGGCACAATGGTCTGCAGACCGCTCGGGATATGTGTTCGGCGCCGTCGACCAGAACGGCAAGCCTTACGTCGCCACGTCCAGCGAAACCCTCATCCTGAAACAGCCGACTCCGGAATGGACGGCTAATCTGGAGATGTCCAAATGACCGACTTCCCCGACTTCACAAAACTGGATCTCGGCACGCCGCACGCGAAGGCCGTCGCCCCGAAAACCGGCGAAGCCTGGGAAACACCGGAAGGCGTCGAAGTAAAAACCGCCTATACCGAGGCCGACCGCGCCGGGCTGGACTTCCTGGACGATTATCCGGGCCTCGCCCCGTTTGGCCGTGGCCCTTACCCGACCATGTACACGAACCAGCCCTGGACGGTTCGTCAGTATGCGGGCTTCTCGACGGCGGAAGACTCCAACGCTTTCTACCGCCGCAACCTGGCCGCCGGCCAGAAAGGCCTGTCGGTCGCGTTCGACCTGGCCACGCACCGCGGCTACGACTCCGACCACGTCCGCGTGTCGGGCGATGTGGGCATGGCCGGCGTGGCCATCGACTCCATTTACGACATGCGTACGCTCTTCTCCGGCATTCCGCTGGACAAGATGTCCGTCTCCATGACGATGAACGGCGCCGTGCTGCCGATCCTCGCGCTTTACATCGTGGCAGCTGAGGAACAGGGCGTCGGGCCGGAAAAACTGGCCGGGACGATCCAGAACGACATCCTCAAAGAGTTCATGGTGCGGAACACCTATATCTATCCGCCCAAGCCGTCGATGCGGATCATTTCGGACATCTTCGCCTACACGTCGCAGAACATGCCGAAGTTCAACTCGATCTCGATCTCCGGCTATCACATGCAGGAAGCAGGCGCCTCGGCTGACCTGGAGCTCGCCTACACGCTGGCCGACGGCATTGAATATATCCGCGCTGGTGTGGCAGCCGGTCTCGACGTGGACGCGTTTGCGCCGCGCCTTTCCTTCTTCTGGGCGATCGGCATGAACACGTTCATGGAAGTTGCCAAGATGCGGGCCGCACGCCTTCTCTGGGCGAAACTCGTCAAAGAGAACTTCAACCCGAAGAACCCGAAATCCCTCAGCCTGCGGACGCACTCGCAGACCTCCGGCTGGTCGCTGACCGCGCAGGATGTCTACAACAACGTCATCCGCACCTGCCTTGAGGCCATCGCCGCCACGGGCGGGCAGACGCAGTCGCTGCACACCAACAGCTTCGATGAAGCCCTCGCCCTGCCGACCGACTTCTCCGCGCGGATCAGCCGGAACACGCAGCTGTTCCTGCAGCAGGAAGCCGGTGCCTGCCAGACGATCGATATGTGGGGCGGCTCCTACTATGTCGAACGCCTGACGCACGACCTCGCCGCCAAGGCCCTCGCCCATATCGAGGAAGTCGAAAAAATGGGCGGCATGGCGAAAGCCATCGAGGAAGGACTGCCGAAACTGCGCATCGAGGAAGCCGCCGCAAACACGCAGGCGCGCATCGACAGCGGCACGCAGACTGTGGTCGGCGTGAACAAGTTCCTGCTGGACGAAGACGAAGACGTTCCGGTGCTGAAGGTCGACAATGCCGCCGTACGCAAGATGCAGCTCGACAAGCTGGCGCGCCTGAAGTCCGAACGGGACGAAGCCGAAGTCGCCGCCAAGCTGGACGCGATTGCCGAAGCGGCTGCCGGCACCGAAGGCAACCTCCTCGCGCTCGCTGTGGATGCCGCGCGCGCCAAGGCGACCGTCGGCGAAATCTCCGAAGCCGTCGAACGCAGCCAGGGCCGCCACCAGGCCATCATCCGCTCCATCAAGGGCGTCTATGGCGGCGGCGTGAAAGGCACCGAGAAGGCCGACGAGGCGCTCAGCCTCGCCGCAGCCTTCGAGAAGAAACATGGCCGCAAGCCGAAAGTCTACATCGCCAAGATGGGCCAGGACGGTCACGACCGTGGCCAGAAGGTCGTCGCCTCCGCGCTGATGGACCTTGGCTGGGATGTCGAGATCGGCCCGCTCTTCCAGACACCGGAAGAAGCTGCCGCCGACGCCCGCAAGGCCGAAGTCGACATTGTCGCTGCTTCCTCGCTTGCTGCAGGCCATTTGACGCTGGTGCCGGAACTGAAGCGCGCGCTTGGCAATGAAGGCGCGGCCAACGCCCGCATCATCGTGGGCGGCGTGATCCCGCCGCAGGACTTCGATGCGCTCTATGCAGCAGGCGCCTCTGCCATCTTCCCGCCCGGCACCGTCATTGCCGACAGCGCGCTGAAGATGCTGGAAATCCTGACGGACGGCGACGACGGGGCGAAGACGGCGGCAGAGTAGCGGTGCCGATTGTCGGGGCGCAGGCTTCTGATAGGCTTCCACCATGGCAAGCCTGACCTCAACCTCCGGATACGCTGCAGAAGCAGACGATCTGTTTGTGCGTTACGAGGCGCTGTCGGCGCCGGAAACACATGCGCATTGGCGGCATCTGTTTCCTGAGCCGCGTGCACGCACGCTCGATATCGGCGCAGGCACGGGGCGGGATGCCGCCTGGCTGGCTTCGCTCGGTTATTCCGTGCTGGCAGTGGAACCAGTGGAGACGTTGCGCCTGCGAGCGGCAAAGCTTCATCCGGAACCTGAGATCACATGGCTGGAAGACCGCCTGCCGGGGCTGGCGAACACGCACGCTCGAGTCGAGCGGTTCGACATGGTGATGCTGAACGCTGTGTGGATGCACCTGACCGAAGAAGAACGCACCACCGGCATGGAACGCGTGGCGACGCTCCTGGCGCCGGGTGCCCGGCTGTTCATGAGCTTGCGCCACGGCCCCATCCCGGAAGGACGCCGCATGTTTGATGTGACAGGCGAAGAAACCATCGCCCTCGCCGCGCCTTGCCACCTCCGCCCCATCAGCCACGTCCGCAAGAACTCCATCATGGCAGAAAACAAGGCCCGGGGCGTTGAATGGACCGCGCTGGTATTCGAAAAAGACTCTTGAAACGCTGGGCTCGCCTCCCCAAATATATCGTTATTCGATAACACAAAAGGATCGCCCTCCATGCTCGTCACCACCACGCCCACGGTTCAGGGCCATGAGATTTCGAAGTATCTCGGCGTCGTTTGCGGCGAGGTCGTGGTCGGCGCGCATCTCGGCAAGGACATCCTCGCCAGCTTCACCAATATCGTCGGCGGGCGCTCGAACGCCTATGAAAGCACGCTGCGCGAAACGCGCGACGATGCGCTGGCAGAGATGATGGAAGAAGCCAGGAAGCTCGGCGCCAATGCCATTGTCGGCACGAAGTTCGACTACACCGTGATCGGTCAGGGCGGCTCGATGATGATGGTGGCGGTCTCCGGCACGGCCGTGTCGCTGGTGTGAGCATGCTCTACGAGACCGCTCCGACAGCGGAGGACATTCTTGGCCTCGCCGAAGCCTGCATCGCCCGCCTGCCCCAGCAAATGCGGACCGCCGCCGACGCCGTGCGCATCATCGTGGAAGACTATGCCGAGGACGAAATCCTCGACGAGATGAAGATCCAGGATGCGCTGGAGCTGTCCGGCCTCTATTCCGGTGTGCCGCTGATCCATGAAAGCGTGACGCATCCGTCGATCCAGCAGCCGCTGGTCTATCTCTACCGCCTGCCGATCCTGTTCGAATGGGCTGCGCGGGGAGACGTGACGCTGGACGAGCTGGTCGCCCACGTCACGATCCACGAATACGGCCACCATTTCGGTTGGTCCGATGAGGAAATGCACCGCCTGCTGGACAGTATGGACTGACGCGTCAGGCCTTCGACTTGTGCGCCAGCGTGTGGGCGTGCTTCTCCCAGTTCTGCCCGTCGAACTTGTTCACGGTGACGTTCAGGTCCTGCCAGTCATCGATGCACCGCCAGGTGACGGCCACGCCGTCCGGATTGGAGCGCGGAATGTAGAAGCTCTTCACCCCGCATGTCCGGCAGAACAGGTGTTTCGCCACGCCCGTATTGAACGTGTACTCGACGAGGTTGTCGTTGCCCTGTGTGAGGCGGAAGCGGCTGGACGGGACGATGATGTGGATATTGCCCGACATGGCGCACATCGAGCAGTTGCAGTCCTCCACCTCAAACGCGTCAGGCAGGTCCACTTCCCACCGGACCGCGCCGCAATGGCATCCGCCAAGATGGGTCTTCAGCTCGCTCATCGTCTTTCTTCCGTCTGGTTCAGCCCACCCAGTGCGGCGGGCGTCTCCCCGCCCATGGCCGGGCCTGTTCCAATTGTCCAGCCAGACGGAACAAAAGGCTTTCAGACCCATACCGTCCGCCAAACATCATGCCGATCGGAAGCCCACCTGCCGCTTCTTCGGTCGGTTCCGTCCAGTACAGCGGAACGGACATGGCGGGGCAGCCGGTCTGGTTGAAGATCGGACAATGCGCGCCAAAGCCGGCAATCGCCTTGCCCATGGCATCACCGTCCTGCGTCAGCGCCATTGTGCCCAGCTTGTCGGGCGCGCGATGCGTCACCGGCGAGAGCGTCAGGTCAAACTCGCCATCGATCAGGAATTGCTCATAGTCGATGGCGACCGAATTGAAGAGATTGTTCGCCTTGGCGAGTTCCACCATCGGCACGGTCCGGCCGAGATGCGCCATGGACGCCGTGATCGGTTCCATCTCGTCCTCGCGCACCGGCCGGCCCAGCATGGCGGAGCGGTCGTCGAAGGCCGCGGCGATGTTCGCGGAGATCGTGAACAGCGCATACTTCGCGAGCAGTTCCCCATCGAATTCCGGTCCGGTCTCGACCACTTCGTGCCCCAGATCCGACAGCAGCTTCGCGGTTGCCATAAGCCCCGCATCCGCATCGGCATCCGGCATGGTGCCATTCGGCGCCCGCTTCCAAAGCGCGATACGCAGCCTGCCAGGATCGCGGCTGACTTCCTCCAGATACGGACGGTCCGGCGCCGGGGCCACATAGCGGCTGCCCGTCTCCCGGCCATGGCAGGCATCCAGCAGAGCCGCGCTGTCCCGCACGCTGCGGCTGACCGCATGGACGGTGGACATGCCGTTCCAGCCCTCGGTGCGCCCCGGCCCCATCGGCACGCGGCCGCGGGACGGCTTGATGCCGAACAGGCCCGTACAGGAGGCTGGAATGCGGATGGAGCCGCCGCCATCGCTCGCCTGCGCTACCGGCAGCACACCCGCAGCAACGGCTGCGCTCGCTCCGCCGGACGAGCCGCCCGACGTGCGGGTCAGGTCCCACGGGTTCCGCGTCTGGCCGTAGAGCGTGGATTCGGTGGTCGTGGTCAGGCCATATTCCGGGGTAGTCGTCTGGCCAAAGAAAACGAGGCCTGCTTCGCGATAGCGCTTTGTCAGCACGGAATCGCGCTGGGCAACATTGCCTTTCCAGGCGACCGAGCCATTGGTCAGCGGCGCGCCTTTTACTTCAACGGCGAGATCCTTGGTGACAAAGGGCACGCCGGCGAAGGGCCCATCGCCGACGCCGGTTTCCAGCTGCGATTTCGCGAGATCCGGATAAAGCGCGCTGAAACAGTTCAGCTTGTCCTGCGCAGCCTCAGCCCGCGTGACAGCGGCTTCCAGCAGTTCTGCGGCGCTGACCTGTTTGCTGCGGACAAGCTCCGCCAGACCCAGACCATCATAATCGGCGTATTCTTTCATTCGGCCCTCCCGTTTTGCCACCACTGTGGAACGCCGGGCGCCGAAAGGAAACCCTGATTACGGCTCCATATCAGGCGGCGGGGGCGGAGGTGAAGGGCCATCCCCCGGACCACCGCGTTCGCCCGGTCCCGAACCACGCTTGGGATTATGACCGCCCGGTCCGCGTCTCAGGATCTGCGCCATATGCTGGCGCTCTTCTTCCGACATGGAGGCAAACAGGTTCACCATGGCTTCGTGTGTGGCCTCATTCACCGCATCGTCTGCCGATCTCAGTTTGCGGAAAGCCTCCCGCACCGCGTCGGCGTCATAGGGCTCGGCGATGACTGCTTCAGCCAGCTGCCGGCGCGATTCGACCCGCGCCGTGCGCTCTTCCGCAGACGCTTTGAAAGCTTCCTTGAACACCCGCCGCATGGCCTGACGGCTGCCATCGTCGCGGTCACCCCAGGAGATACGCTCCCGCGGCGGCCTATCCGGTGTGCCCTTCGGGCCTGCCTGCATCAGGAGCCCAGACAGAAGGCCCACAAGAATCATGTTCGCCATCAGCGAACCAATCAGCCACAGGGGCCACCGCCGGGGCGTATCAGACGTGTCGCTCATTCTGCCGCCTCACTCATCAATTCATAATCGCCAAATCCGAGGGCCGCATACATCACAACGTCGGTCTCATCCGTCGTCTCGGCGCTGGCCACCGATGCGGGCAGCGAAACATTCACACCAATCACAAGCCCCATGACCAGAGAGGCCACGGCCCCCGCTGGCAGCCATCCCGGCAGGAACCGCCATAGGCCGAACTTCGCCCCGGCATCCCGCTTCGGTTTCGGCGCGCCCGCCAACAGACTGTTGCGCAACGATGCGGACACTTCGGCCGCCGGAACGAGGTCGAGGAACTGGTCCAGGCGGCGGGCATCATCCAGAGCTTTCGCAAACAGTCCGGGCGCCTCCGCCATGCGGCGCGCAGCAATCTCCCGCATCGCCTCGGGAAAGGCAGCAGGATCGGCACCGTAAGCCTCGATCAGTTCGAGGACCCGTTCGTCAGACAAGGTCGATGTCATCCTTTGGTCCTTCATGCCACACTCCGTTCGGCCAGTGTCGCCCTCAAGCTGCGCCGGGCGCGCGCGAGAAGGCTTTCCAGCGCTTCTTCACTTGTTTCCATGATTTCCGCCGCCTCCACCTGAGAGTGTCCTTGCAGGGCGCAGAGCGTCAAGGCAGCTGCCTGGCGCTCCGGAAGGTTGGCGATTGCTGTTTCGATCGCCTTCACCCGTTCGGTCTGCAACAGCCGTTCAGGTGGGGTCAGCTCCGGGTCCGTCATCTCCGGCAGTTCGCCGGGCAGGGATTCGCGGCGCTTGCGCAGGATGTCGTAACAGAGGTTCAGCGCCACGCGGTGCAGCCAGGTCGAGAACCTGGCTCGCGGTTCCCAGGTGGGCAGCGCTTTCCATGCGCGAAGGAAGGTCTCCTGAGTCACGTCTTCTGCTTCCATCCGGTCGCCCAGCATCCGTGTTGCCAGGCCGAGAACTCCCGGTGAGTACCGGTCGACCAGCCACGAGACGGCTGACGGATCGCCCGCCGCCGCCCGTGTGATCTGGTCGAGATCCGATACAAAAGCCACGGAACCGAGCTTACTCCGTTGAAGGCGGGATGCACGCACTCAATACGGTGGTGTCACATACTGAATGCGTGCCGTGCCGCCCAACCGGGCCTGAGCCCGATCTCTTATTCGTCTTCCGGCGGAGGCGGTGGTGGCATGTCGCCCCGCATGCCGCGGAAGCCGGCCTTGCGATCCGGGATTTCGTCGATCGCGATCACGCCATCGCCATCCTTGTCGAACCGGTCGAACATGCGGTTAGGCTTGGAGGTGAATTCTTCAGCACTGATCGCACCGTCACCGTCGGTGTCCATACGCTTGAACATCTCGGCCTGACGCTGCGTCCTCTTCTGGGCCATCATGGCTTCGTGGTGCGCAGTCATCTCGGCTTCGCTGACCTTGCCATCCTGATCGATATCAATGGCAGAGAACATCATGGCACGGTGGGCATCGACTTCGGCTTTGGTGATGTTGCCATCACCGTCCGTGTCCATCGCCTCCATGCGATCCTTCATCATGCCCGGTCCTTGACCGCCGCCGCGTGGGCCAGCGAGTGCCGGCAGAGCGATTGTGGCCACCGCGGCCAGGGATGCTGTCGCGAGAAAGATACGTTTCATAAGGGGGTAGCTCCTCTCTTTCGCGGCCGCCGCTGTGTCCGGGCGACCAGTGATTATGAAACGGGAGAAGGCCCGCTTTCCGTCGCGTCGAGGTGCAGTTTTTCCACAGCCAGCTGGTGAAGCCTTGATTTTGTGGAAGATAATTCAGTCTCCAGATCACGGAATGTGCCGGCTTCGACGGCCCTGCAGAGCCTGTCCCGCAGGCCTGCCGGCATGACATCGGAGCGCGTTTCGGTGCCAATGGCCACGCGTTGGACCTGTTGGAGTGCCTGGAGAAGGCGCAGGCCTTCCGTCAGCAGAAGGCGTTCCTCGATGTTGAAGCTGGAGCGTTCAATGGCGTCCTGCGTGGACGCACAGATCGCTTCGCCCCGTCCACCGAGCAGCATGTCCTGCTGCACGACGAACTCCACATCGATCAGTCCGCCCTCGGCGGTTTTGAGGTCCCACAGTCCCTTGCCCGGCTTTTCCCGGTAGAGGCGTTGACGCATGTCGGTAATGTCAGCCGGGATAGCTTCCGCATTTGTCTTCGCACGTTCCGTGATCGCATCGAAGGCAATATCCATGACGGTCTGCCCGAGCGCCTCATCTCCCGCGACCGGGCGCAACCGGGTCAGCGCCATATGCTCCCAGGTCCAGGCATCCTTGTGCTGATAGGATGTGAAGGCTGGCAGGCTGACCGCAACAGGGCCTGCGCGGCCGGATGGGCGCAGGCGCATATCCACTTCGTAAAGGGCGCCTTCCGCGGTGGGCGCCGTCAGCGCAGTGATCAGGCGCTGGGTGAAGCGCGTGTACCAGGTCTGCGCTTCCAGCGGGTCGGCATCATAGATGACGAGGATGTCTAGATCGGACCCGGCGGTCAGTTCCTTGCCGCCCAGCTTGCCCATGGCGAACACGCCCCAAGAACCGTGTTGCGGCCCGTTGCGGCGCTCGGTTTCCCATTTCGCCGCGGCGGCCATTTCCCGGATTGTGTCGTCGGCAAGCGCTGTCCAGTATTCCGCCGCATCCTTCGCCGGGATAAGCCCGTGCAGCAGGCGGTGGCCAGTCAGGAAGTGCTGGTCGCGGTGATAGCGGCGCCAGGCATCCAGCGCGCTGTCGAAGCTCGTATCAGGTCCGATCTCAGGCCGCACCGGCGCTTGCCCGCTGACGAGCGATTCCAGCAAGTCCGGACGGCGGGACAGGATTTCCGCGAGGCGGGGCGCCAGCGCCAGCGTCGCGACCAGATCGTCCAGCAGGTCCGGTTCTGCCAGCAGCATGGCCAGCGTCTGCACACCGGACGACATGCCGCCGAAGAAACGGGAGAACCAGCGGAACGCCTCGTCAGCCTCACCCGTCTTGCCCATGTCTTCCAGGAGGCGCGGCAGGATCGCCGTCAGTAATTCGCGCCCGCGCGCCGTACGCGTGGCGGGCACACGGCCCCGGTGCCAGCTGCGGATCGTCTCGATCGCCGCACTCGGATCACTGAAGCCGAGACCTCGGAGGGTTTCGACCGTGCCCGGATCGTCATCGACCCCCGTGAACACGAAATTGCCGGACCGGGTTTCCCCAGCCGCCCTGTCTTCGGCAGCAAACAGGGCGTCATAGGCCGACTGGACGATCCGGCGTGTTTCGAGAACGTCCCGGTCAAATTCCTCCAGATTTCCATAGCCACTGAGGAAGGCGACCACTTCCCGCGCTTCCGGGTCCTTCGGCAGCGTGTGGGTCTGTTCATCATTCCGCATCTGGATGCGGTGCTCGACATTGCGCAGCTGGCGATAGGCTTCGGTCAGGTCGCGTGCTGTCTCGTCCTCAACAACTCCGCCAGCGCGCAGGGCCTCCATCGCGCCAAGGGTCGTATTGTCCCTCAGTTCAGGACGCCGGCCGCCGAGGATCAGCTGCTGGGTCTGAACAAAAAATTCGATCTCGCGAATGCCGCCCGGCCCCAGCTTGATGTCAGGGTTCGGAATACTGAATTCCCGCGCCTTGGCCTTGGTGTTGATCATCCGTTTGATCGCCTGGATGTCACCAATGGCCCAGTAGTCGAGATTCCGGCGCCAGACATAAGGCTCCATCCCCTTCAGGAAGCGCTTGGCCGCCGCGATGTCTCCGGCGGCCGGGCGCGCCTTGATCCAGACCATCCGTTCCCAGTTCTGGCCGACGCTTTCATAATAGACTTCCGCCATGGCGGTGGACACGGCCAGCGGTGTCGAGGACGGGTCGGGTCTGAGGCGCAAATCGGTGCGGAAGACATAACCGTCTTCGGTTATATCATCGAACATGCGGACGATATCCCGGGCGACGCGCTGTGCCGCCTCGCCGGGCGAACGTTCCCCTCCGTCGAACAGGTCGGGGTCATAGAAGATGCAGAAGTCGATGTCGCTGGAGTAGTTGAGTTCGAACGCGCCCATCTTGCCAAGCGCAATGGCGAAGATGCCATCGCCGGAAAGGCCATGATGCGCGAGGGCGACTTTGAGAGCGGTATCGACGCACTCACAGGCGAGTTCTGTCAGCACCAGTGTGACGTCCATGACGTCCAGCGTGCCTGACAAGTCTTCCCCGGCCAGCGACAAATGCGTTGCCTGTTTGGCCCGGCGCAAAACACGCATCGCCTCTTCGATGGGCTTCTGGCCCAATTTCGGCAGTATACGTACGGTTTCGATGGCTTCGCGCCAGTCCCGGTCTTCCAGATCCCGGCCGACCAGCCGCCGCAGATATGGCGCCCGTTCGCAGGCAAGTGCCAGCGCTGCTTCAGGAGTTTCAGCAATCGGTCTGACGTTCAGCATGCTTATGCCCTGGGCAATCTCAATGTCGCTTTCAGCCCGGGCGATCCCTCCGGGCCGTTTCCGTCAGACAGGATCAATTCACCGCCATGCATTTCCGCAACTGACACAACGAGGGCAAGGCCGAGGCCGCTACCCGGCTGGGTGCGTGCCGAATCCATCCGTTGGAAGCGTTGGACCACCCGCTTGCGCGCGTCCGGCGGAACGCCCGGTCCGGTATCGATGACTGTGAGATCGACCGTGCCTTCCGGGCCGCGCGCCACGGTAAAACTGACATTTCCGCCCACGGGTGTGTACTTGATGGCATTGTCGAGCAGGTTCGACAGAGCCTGGCCGATCAGGTCCCGGTCGCCCAGAACCATCAGGTGTTTCGCGATCTGGCTGCGGAAGCTCTGTTCGGCCTCTTCACAGGCCGGCTCGAACAGTTCGGCCAGTTCTTCGGCGAGTTCGCTGACGTCCATCCGCACGCGCTCGCCTTCTGCACCCGCTTCGAGGCGGGCAAGGCGCAGGATGGCGTTGAAGGTGCCGAGCACCCGGTCGACTTCCTCAACCGTCTCTCCAAGCGTCGCTTCGGCGCTTTCCTTGGACATCGGCTCGGAGAGCGCGATCTCCAGCCGGTTGCGCAGACGCGAGAGCGGGGAGCGCAGATCATGAGCAATTGCGTTGCCGGTATTGCGGGTGGATTCGACCAGCTTCTCGATCTGGTCGAGCATCGCATTCATGCGCTGGCCCAGACGGTCGAACTCGTCGCCGGACCCTCGCACAGGCACGCGGCGGCCAAGCTCGCCGCCCATCACCATTTCTGCCGTCCGCGCGAGTTCATCTGCCCGCCGCGCCGCGCCGCGAGAGATCAACAGACCGCCCAGCAATGACAGGACAAGCCCGATGGGCGCGGCAATGAAGATGGCGTTCTGGATCCGACCCACAATCGCGGTTTGCTGCGCAGTATCAAACGCCACCAGCAAAGCCCCGCCATTGTCGCGCAGGCGCACGATGCGGCCTGCCACGGGACGGACGACTTCGGACCCGTCCGGCTCCGTCAGCGTGACTTCGAAGTACACGGTCTGGACATCAAGATCAGGATTATGCGCAGGCATGCGCTGGAAGTGTCCGGCGATACGGCGGCCCGAGGCATCTTCGAGATAGTAGAAAAAGGTCGATCCGTTGCGGGTCATCCGCTCGAACACCGACTCGCTGAGGCGTTCCATGCCGCCGGTGAAGTAGGCATTACCCAGCTGTTCGAATTCCAGATCCATCCGCCGGTCGGATTCCGCGCGAATGTAGTAAACCGTCGAATAATAGAGGTAGACCAGCAACGCCGCCGAAAATGCTGCGAACATGGCGCTGTAGAGCAGCGCCAGCTTGAATGTGGTCGTCCTAAGGAAGGTCGGCAGGGCGAATTTCATGGCTCGCTAGTGCCAGCGCCCTGCCAATCCGTCTAGCCCTGCAACCTGTATCCGGCCCCGCGGACCGTGTGCAGCAGCGGCTCGTCGAATTCCTTGTCGATCTTGGCGCGCAGGCGCGAGACGTGAACATCGATCACATTGGTCTGCGGATCGAAATTATAGTCCCACACTTTCTCCAGAAGCATGGTGCGCGTCACGACCTGGCCAGCATGGCGCATCAGGTATTCCAGAAGGCGGAACTCACGCGGCTGCAGGTCGATCTTCTGGCCAGCCCGCGTGACCTTGCGGGTCAGCAGGTTCATTTCCAGGTCGCCCGCCTTCAGCACGGTGACCGGCGGTTCCTGGCCCGGCGTGCGCCGGCCGAGCGCCTCAACGCGTGCAGCAAGTTCTGCCGGTGCGAACGGCTTGGCGAGGTAGTCCTCGGCGCCGGCCTTCAGGCCCTGTACCTTGTTCTGGACGTCGCCCAGCGCCGACAGGAAGAGCGCCGGTGTCGTGCCGCCCGCGTCACGGAATTCCTTCAGCAGGGTCAGGCCGTCTTTCTCTGGCAGCATGCGGTCGACCACCATGGCGTCGAATTCTTCCGACCGCGCCTTTGCCAGTCCACGCTCGCCATCGTCCGCTTTGTCCACCGAATGCCCAGCCTCAACGAGGACCTTCTCGATAAAGCTGGCCATTTCTGCGTCGTCTTCGATCACCAGCACTCGCATGGGATCCTCCTGAACTGTGTCTAGCATTTCCGCCTCACTTAGTCTTCGCTGATGTCGATGGTGCGGTAGGTCGTGATCTGGCCCACACGCACAGCGATCAGTACTTTGGTCCGGTCCGCCTTCTTGGCGGCATCGATGGCCTTCTTCAGAACCTCAACGCTCGAGACCGGCTCATTGTTGGCTTCCAGGATGACCATGCCGCGCTGCAGGCCGGCCTCTTCGATCGCTCCGCCACGCTCAACCTCTGAAATCACGAGACCGGCTTCGTCCTTGTCGAGGCCGAGACGCTGGCGCATCTCGTCGTCGAGCGGAATGAAGGTCACGCCGAGTGATTCCATGGTGGCTTCGTCGGCATTGTCGCCGGAGCCTTCGGACAGGGCCGAAGCCGGAATGCGCTGGGCGCTGAGATTGTCGCCCCGCTCGCCGACGACGACATTGATCGTCTGACGCTTGCCGCCACGCATGATGTCGAACTTGTTCGATGTGTTGGCGATCAGACGGCCGACAAGGCGGGTCGTCGAGGTCGCATCGCTGACCTTCTGGCCATTGACCGACAGGATGATGTCGCCACGCTGGAGGCCGCCTTTGGCCGCCGGGCTGTTTTCGGTCACGTCAGCGATGATGGAGCCATCATTGTTGTCCATGCCCTGGGCCTCAGCCATGTCTTCGGTGAGGTCCTGGATCTGGACACCCAGCCAGCCGCGGGAGACATGACCATCCTTGATGATGGCCTGGGTCACTTCCTGGGCCAGCTCGGCCGGGATCGCGAAACCGATACCGACCGAACCGCCGGTGGGCGACAGGATCTGCGTGTTCACACCGACGACATTGCCGTGCAGGTCGAAGGTCGGGCCGCCGGAGTTGCCGCGGTTGATCGCAGCATCAATCTGGAGAAAGTCCGTATACGGGCTGTCATTGCCGAGCTCCCGGCCATCGGCCGAAAGGATGCCTGCCGTCGCCGTACCGCTGAATCCGAACGGGTTGCCGAGGGCCACGACCCAGTCGCCCTTGCGGAGATTATGGGAGTTGCCGAAACGCACATAGGGGTATGTCCCCTTATCCTTCACCTTGATAACGGCGAGGTCTGTATCGGGATCAGTGCCGATGAGTTCGGCTTCCAGTTCAGCCCCGTCCTTCGTTACCACTTCAATCTGGACGGCGTTCTCGACCACGTGATTGTTGGTCACGATGTAGCCGTCCTGCGAAATGAAGAAGCCGGAGCCGAGCGAACGCGCTTCGCGGGTCTGCGGCTCCTCGCCTTGTTCTTCTTGCTGGCGGCGCTGCTCAAGGAAGTCGTCGAGCCCCGGCAGACCGCGGAACTGTTCGAAGAATTCCTGCATGTCGCCCATGTCGTTGACCTGGCGTTCGGATACCACGTTCACGCTGACGACGGCGGGTTCGACGCGTTCGATCAGGTCGGCAAAGCTCATCGGCGCGCCCGCAGGCGCCTGGATCGCGATCGGCTGAGCGCCGGCCTCTGGGCTGAGAATCTGAGGCGCGATCGACAAGGTCCCAACCGCTGCGGCTCCGAAAAGCGCTGCAACCAGTGCCTGCCGAGAAATGCCAAGTTTCATGATTTCTCTCTCCAACTCTCTGAAATATCGCCGTTTGTCCGGTCGGACGTTACATAATCATACGAGAACGAATGTGGTCATTAAAAGACAGTAAGTCGAATGGAATCAGGAGATCACGCCGGTGCCCAGGAACGGACCGACGCTCTGTCCGATCAGCTCATTTCCGGCAGGCGAGGAATGGAGAGGAATCCGATCGAGGCCCGGCCGCGCCTGGAAAACTCTTCTCAACCAGCCGCCGAATGATGGGGTCGACAAAATTCTGAAACTTCAAATCTTATCAGATTTAAACATACCGTTAGTATGACTAAATCGAAAAAGCCCTTGAAATACTACAGTTTGCGAGACATACTTGTTTTCACTATAGATCAGAAGGGGCTGATTTGTGCGCTTGATTAACCGCATGCCAGACAGGCTGTTGCGTCATCGCGCCTATGCCTCAAACCAGTTGCCGGCGCTGGAAGGGCCCAATCCCCGGGCCTACCGGTGTCAATCACCACTTCGTACGTCTTGCCTACTGCCAAGGTGGCTTGCGAAGTCCCATTCAGACGTCAAGCAATGTCCCCACCCAGCCTGACGGCTATTCCCACGGGGGTCGGCGCCGGCAAACCCTGCCCCTCACAATTTCGAGATCCTGTCTGAATGGCAGGCGGGGTCAGACGTCTTCCGATTCGATCTGGTCCACGACTGTCCGCTTCCGCCGTGCGGTGAGGAAGCCGATGAGTCCGCCGATGGCGAGCAGGAGAAACGGACCAAGCCAGAGCAGCATGCCGCTCAGATTGTTTCCCTTCGGGCGGAACAGCACGAACTCGCCATAGCGGCTTTCAAACCAGTCGCGCACTTCCTGGTCGGTAGACCCTTCGCCGACCATTTCGCGAATGCGGGTCCGCATATCCTCGGCGATCGGCGCAGCGGATTGGGAGACGGGTTCATTCTCGCACGCCACGCAGCGCAGCTCCCGCATCAGCGCCTGCGCGCGGGCCTCCTCCGCCGGATTATCCAGCGGAACATCGGCCGCCAGTGCGATCACGAGAGACAGGAACAACGCCTTCATCGCTTGACCTTCACCATGCTGAGACAGCCGCCGAGGCCAATCAGCAGTACGCCAAAGTATACGAAATCAATCAGCGGATTGAAGTAGACCCGGAAAACCCAGCGTGCCTGCCCGTCCACGACACGCTGCTCGCCAAGCGCCGCATAAAGATCGCCCGTGCCGGTCTTGAAGATCGCGGTCTCGGTCGTCGGCATGCGCGCGGCAGGATAGTAGCGCTTCATCGGCTGCAGCACGGTCGTCACACCGCCCTTCACGGCGGTCAGCACCGCCTTGTCCGCATACCAGTTCGGCCCCTCGATGGAGCGGACATCTTCCAGAGTCAGGGTCCAGCCAGCCGCCTCGCCCGATCCGCCTTCTGCCAGCGCAACCGTGGTTTCATACCGTTCGGTCGTTTCGATCACGGCGCCGATGATGAACAGGCCGATCCCCATATGGGCGAGGGTCATGCCCCAGACGCGCGGGGAAACGCGGAACACGCGCTTCAGCGTGACGGCACGGCGCCGCAGTTCCCACAAGGCACCGCCGATCAGCCAGACGCCAAGCGCCAGCCCAAATGCCGCGCCCAGTGAAATCTTCCAGATGCCAATACCCAGCGCGGCAAACACGGCGACCAGTGCGGCACCTGCGATGGCCCAGCGCGTCCACTGCTTCAGATCCGCCTTGCCCCACGCCCAGTTCTGGGCGACGGGCAGCAGGACGAGCAGGACCGCCAGGATGGGCACGAAAGTCAGCCGGAAATATGGTTCGCCTACGGACATGGTGCGTCCAGCGGCTTCGGCCATCAGCGGGAAAAGTGTGCCCAGCAATACGGTCAGCGCTGCCACGATAAGCACGATGTTATTGGCCATCAACGCGCCTTCGCGGCTAACAATCAGCCAGGGCTTGGCGCCTTTCAGGGAAGGCCCGCGCCAGACGAACAGGCCCAGGGCGAGCACGCCATAGACCATCAGTCCGAACAGAAGGATCGTTCCACGCTCCGGATCAACAGCAAAGGCATGAACGGAAGTCAGCACACCGGAGCGCACGAGGAAGGCGCCCATGATCGAGAACAGGAACGCCAGCACGGACAAAAGCGCCGTCCAGGCCGCAAAGTTTTCGCGCTTTTCCGTGACGATCACGGAGTGCAGCAAGGCCGCTCCGATCAGCCAGGGCATGAGGGACGCATTCTCCACCGGGTCCCAGAACCACCAGCCGCCCCAGCCAAGCTCGTAATAGGCCCAGTAGGATCCCAGCGCGATGCCCAAGGTCAGGGGCACAAAGGCGGCGAGCGACCAGCGCCGGGCTTCCTTCGCCCACACCCGGTCAATGCGCCCATCCATCATGCCGGCCGCAGCGAGCGCGAAAACGAAGGAGTACCCGACATAGCCGAGATACAGCATCGGCGGATGGAAGGAGAGTGCCGGGTCCTGCAGGAGCGGGTTCAGCCCCGCCCCCTGAAAGGGCGCCGGGTCGAGGCGCAGATAAGGTGAGGACGCAAACAGCAGGTAGCCCATCGCGCCGGCGGTCAGGAACCCCTGCACGCCGAGCGCATGGGCCTCGAAATTCACACGTCCCGTCTTCATCAGGGCAGCCGCCGCTGCGCCGAACGCAAAGGTCACCAGCGCCCAGAGCGCCATGGAGCCTTCATGGTTTCCCCATGTGCCGGCAATCTTGTAGAGCATCGGCTTCAGCGTGTGGGAGTTGTTCGCCACAAGCAGGAGCGAAAAGTCCGAAACGGCAAAGGCATGCACCAGCGTGAGGAACGAAAACGCCATCAGGCCAAAACCGGTCACGGCGGACATGCCTGCCCACCGGCGATCGCCCTTCAGGCCGAAGATCGTCTGCGCCAGCGCGGCGCCGAGCGCCAGGAAGGCCGCGAAATGCCCGGCTTCGATCATCCGCCGATTGCCTCGGGGCGCAGTTCGCGCGGCTGGTAGTTCTCGTCATGCTTCGCCAGGATCTGGCGGGCGGTGAATGTGCCGTCGGGACTGAACTGGCCGATAGCAACAACGCCCTGCCCTTCGCGGAACAGGTCCGGCGCAATACCGGTGAACGCGACCTTGATGTCGGCGTCGCTGTTGTCCATCACAGTGAACATCATGGTGGCGCCATCCGCCGAATAGGTCAGCGACCCCGGCTCGACCCAGCCGCCGACTTTCACCTCACGCCCCTCTTTTGGCAGGCCTTTCTCGGCCAGCGTTTGGGGTGTGTAGAAAAGGTTGGCATTCTGGCGCAGGGCCATGAAGGCAAGCCCCGCCGCAGCCAGCAGCAGGACGGCGGCGATGCCAAACGTGTAGAGTCGTCGAGTGCGTGCGCGCATGCCGGTCTTATAGAGCGACCCGCGCCAAATTGGGAGTGCGGCAGATGCATCCGGCGCGGGCGAGACCCTGACGCCCGTATGGGCAGGCTGGAAAGGCCTGAACCCAATAGAGACGTGGCTGTCTAATTGCGGGCTGTGCGTTTATACTGGGGATTATGACGCCTGCAGCATTTGAGACCTTTTTCGGATGATCGAACTGACGATCAATGGGCGGCTGGTCGAAATAGCCGAGGGTGCCACGCTGCTCGATGCTGCCAGCAAAGCAGGCATCCATATCCCCACGCTTTGCCATTATCCGGGCCTGCCGTCCCATTCGGTCTGCCGGATGTGCCTGGTCGAGGTTGAAGGCGAGACAAAGCCGCGGCCAGCCTGCACGACTCCGGCGAATCAAGGCGACGTCGTCGAAACGGATTCAGATGCACTTCGGGAATTCCGGCAGAGCAATGGAGAGTGGCTGTTAGCCCGCCACCCGAACGACTGCATGCGATGCGAGGTCAACGGGTCCTGCAAACTGCAGAGTCTTGTCGCTGAAAACCAGTGGGAGGAGCGCTGGGAGGAAATTCCCCCGGGATCTGCCGCACATCCTGAACATTCATCAGCTGACCACACGTCGCCCAGCATATGGCGGGACCTGTCCAAATGTATCGAGTGCGGCCTGTGTGCCGAAGCCTGCGGCGAGGCCGGCCAGCAGCAATACGTGATCGGGTTTGCCGAACGCGGAGACGAACGCCTACCCGTCACCGTCTTCGACGACCCATTGTCTGAAACCCAGTGCATTTCCTGCGGTCAATGCACGCTGGTCTGTCCGGTCGGCGCCCTGATAGAGGCGCCGCATTGGCACGACGTTCTGCATACGCTCGACGCGCGCAAACGCACCTCTGTCGTCCAGGTTGCGCCAGCCACACGTATCGCGATCAGCGAAGAGTTCGGCATGGCGCCCGGGACTGTCAGCACCGGCAGGCTGATCAATGCGCTGAGGCAGCTCGGGTTCGATTATGTCTTCGATACGAATTTTACAGCTGACCTGACCATCATGGAGGAAGGGACGGAGCTGCTGACCCGTCTGGAAACACAGACGGACCTTCCACTGTTCACATCCTGCTGTCCGGGGTGGGTGAACTGGCTTGAGCTCAACCGGCCCGATCTCCTTCAGCATCTCAGCACGACGAAATCCCCCCAGCAGATGCATGGCGCCATCGCAAAGCGGGGCCATTTCGCGCGATCCCTCGGACCGGAATTCGCCGAGGGAAAAACGGAGCCCTATGTTGTCAGCGTTATGCCGTGTACGGCTAAAAAAGACGAGGCCTTGCGGCCGGGTATGTCCGGTGACGTGGATCATGTGTTGACCACGCGGGAACTCGCCCGGATGATCCGGTCCCGGGGCATTGCATTTGGCGCCCTTTCCGAAGACGGCAGTTTCGACAGCCCGCTCGGCCAGAGCACAGGCGCAGCGCAGATCTTCGGCGCCTCTGGCGGTGTGATGGAAGCGATGGTTCGTACCGCAGCCCACCTCACAGGGCAGGAAGACCAGGTTCCGCTGGAGTGGCAGCAATTGCGTGACGTGCGCGAAGCCGTAAAGACGGCGACCATTCCCGGCATCGGAACCGTAGCGGTCTGCAATGGCATTGCCGCGGCTCAGCGCATGCTGGAGACAGACGCATGGCGCACGGCATATGTGGCCATCGAGGTCATGGCCTGTTCGGGCGGATGTCTGGGCGGCGGCGGCGAGCCGAAATCCATGGACCCTGATGTCCTGAAAAAACGCAGCAAAGCGATCTACGACATCGATGTCAAAGCCCCGCGCAGGCGCTCCTATGAGAACCCTGACGTCCGGAAACTGTACGATACGGAACTTGGGGAGCCGAACTCGATAGCCGCGCACGCCCTGCTGCACACCACCCACACGGCAAGGCGCTCAGACCGATCGCTGCTGGCGCGGTTTCTCGATTGCGTGGACCGGCGCGATGCCGAGGCCGCCGCAAGCCTGTTCCATCCGGACGGCGTCTGGTCCACCGCCTCACCCTTCGGCGATATCCGGGGCGCAGACAACATAGCGGCGCTCATCCGCAGCGGCCTGCCACCCAGGAAATTCGGCCCTCATTTTGTGCGGCATCATCTGGAGCCGCCTGCCGTGCCAGATGATCTCGTCGTCGTTACGCCTGATGGCCAGCGATGCCGGTTCAGCATGGAAACATGTTCGATAGATGCGGATGGACGATCCCGGGTCGGGATCAGAACCCTCGAACGCCACATCCTCTAAAACAGGCCGGCGTCAACGTTCCGAACCACGCCATCACAGCTCGCGTGGCACGCGAATTGCTACTGGTTTCCCTTTCCGCTTCGGCCTGGGAGACCCGTATTGCGCCAGCTTAGAATCTTTGGCGATCTCACCGTCCAGGTGGGGATCATCCTGATCAGTGTGGCGGCCCTGTTGTCCCTGATGCGCGATGGGTTTCACATCTTCGTCCACGAAAGCTTCGCCTGGCTGATCGGTGTGACACAGGCTTTTTTCGGGACGCTGTTTGAACAGCCGACTGCGGCGAAAATAGTCGACCTGGCCGGAGCCGCCCTCCGGCGCGTTTTCGCTGTTGTGGGTGTAGAGGCAAATTTCTCGCCCGATCCCCATTGGGTTTACATCTTCATCCTGCTCGCCGTCGCGTTGGGCGGATACGCCCACACGCTCAGGAACTTCAAAACCCAGCCTGCCTTCAGCGCGTTCCGCTATGGCAATGCCGTCATTTGCGCATTTGTCGGCGGCATGCTTGCAGGATCTGCCCCCCTCGCTCATCCGGGCATGTTTGCCTGGCCCATTGCGGCGCTTCTCGCATTCATCGGGCTGAACGCAATCTGGCGGGCATCGTTCGATGGCAAACCGGGCCAGCGGCGGATGGCGGCCCGCGCTGCTCTCCTGTCCCTCTCCGCAGCCGTCCTGACCGCCCGGATCGCCTTCGACCTGGAGCCGGAAGGTGGCGTGGTCCACCCGCACTCAAGTCCGGGACTGATCCTGCTCGCATTGATCACGGCCGGGTTCGGCGGCTGGTTCATGCGGTTTGGTCTGGGGGCAACACGCACCGACGAAACGGGACAGCGTCTCGGAACGCAGGTTCTCGCCGTCTTCGGTGTGGCCGCCATGGTGATTGTCGCAAGTCAGGCGACATTCTGGATGGGGCGCGCCTCGGGCGGCACCAATGTCCCGTCCGCAGGATCGGTGTTCCAGGATTGTGCAGACTGTCCAGACATGGTGGCGATCCAGGCTGGGCGGTTCCTGATGGGAACGACCGTTGAGGAAGCCGAGCTGCTGAAATCCGCTGAGCTCTGGAAACCGGCGCGCCACACTCAGGAAATGCCATCCGATGAACGGGAAACCACTAGCTTTGCATTGGCCCGTACCGAAGTCACCGTCGCTCAGTTCAAGGCATTCATGGACGCGACAGGTTACAAACCGGCAGGCTGGTGCTGGGGGCTACGCGACGGCGGTCTCGATTTCTACGCAGATGTAACCTGGGACGCCCCCGGCTTTGCTCAGGAACCCGACCATCCGGTTGTTTGTGTGAACTGGCTCGACGCGCAGGCCTATGTGCGCTGGCTCAGCCTTCGGACGGGGGAAACCTATCGGCTGCCAACCGAAGCGGAATGGGAATATGCCGCGCGGGCTGGCTCACGGTCGGTCCATGCTATCAACGAAAATACGCAGGCGGACTGTATGCTGAGAAACGCTGCAGATGTATCGGCCAAGCAGAACTTTCCGGATTGGAACACATTCAATTGTGACGACGGCGCAGCCTTTACGGCGCCGGTGGGGTCCTATGCTCCAAATGGCTTTGGCCTATTCGACATGACGGGCAATGTCTGGGAATGGGTGGAGGATTGCTACGGCCCCCTACAGGCCGCAGACATGGATGGCGACGCGCAGCAGCCTGACTGTTCAAATCGTGTGATACGCGGTGGCTCCTGGAACTACGGCCCGGGCGAAGTGCGAGAGGCAACCCGAGATATTCACGCACCATCCACGCGAGGCAGCGGCCTGGGATTTCGGGTCGCCCGGGAGCTGGCCCTGCCTACCCCTGAAATTGCCTATTCCGAAGGTGCCGGTCCCGGTCCGGGCGCAGCCTCTTCCCCCTGACCGATGGCTTCGATCATGCCGCGGAAACGGTCCCGGCGAGGATCGCCTTCGGGAAGATTATTGTAGATATACCGCATGGCCTGTTCGGCCTTGTCCTGGTCGCCTGCCTGCGCGGCCCCCATTGCGGCCCACATTCCGGCGCGCACCTGCGTCTCGTCCAGTTCGTAAGCCCGGCCATACAGCCTCGTGGCCTGCGGGCTGACCCCGCCACCTGACAACGCCACCAGCGTATCGGCCAGCGCCACAAGCGCCGGAACGAAATTCTCGTCACGCCGCAAGGCCGACTGGTAAGCGCGCGCTGCGTCCTCCGGGCGGCCCTCTGCGCGCAGCATCTCGCCAATAAAGAAATGCGGCTGCGGGTCGTTCGGGCGCTGCTGCGTCGCGAGTTCCAGGCGCGACAGGGTTTCCGCAGGCGTCAGTGTTTCCGGCGCCGTGGCGATCTTCTGGGCGAGGCCTTCCTGCCGCTTGGCCATCGGTTCGTCGGGCATGCCCGGCTTGCCCACCACCAGATAGCCTGCCACGGCCACAGCGAGGCAGAGACCGGCGACAGCAATATTCAGGCGGTTCATCGTTTCGGAAACCTCAGGCGTGCGCGCAGGCCCCCGGCCGGGGCCTCATCCAGTTCAAGCACGCCCTTATGCAGCTCTGCCAGCTCTGTGACAATCGACAGACCCAGTCCGGTGCCGGGGGTTGTTTCATCAAGTCGCACCCCGCGCTTGAGCGCGCCTTCGCGTTCTTCTGCGGTCAGGCCCGGACCGTCATCATCGACTTCGATCCGTAATTCGGTGGCATCGTCGAGCACGCTGACCCGCACATCGGCCTTCGCCCATTTGCAGGCATTTTCCATGAGATTGCCCACCATCTCCTCAAGGTCCTGCCGCTCCCCGCGGAAGACGGCTGCCTCGCCACCGAAGACGGTCACATCAATGCCTTTGGCGTCATAAAGCCGGTTCATCAGCCGGGCGATACCATCCAGAACCGGGCGCACTTCCGTGCGCGCGCCCAGCGCTTCAGCCCGCGCAGCCATGCGGGCACGCTTCAGATAGTGCTCCACATTGGTCTGCATCGAATCGACCTGGCGGCGCACGACATCGTCCAGCTGAGTCTTGCCTGTCGCCTCGTTGCGCAGGACCGCAATTGGTGTCTTCAAAGCGTGGGCAAGATTCCCGACATGCGTGCGCGCCCGCTCGACAACCTGCCGGTTGTGGTCGACCAGCTTGTTCAATTCTTCCGTCAGCGGCTGCACTTCGGACGGGTAATCGTCGGGCAGTTTCAGCCGCGTGCCTTCCCGGATCTCGGCAATGTCATGGCCGAGCTTCACCAGCGGCCGCAGTGAATAGCGGATTCCGGCAACCATCGCGGCGAACACGCTGCCAAACAGGACCACCATTGTGCCGATCAGCAAATTGCGAAACCGGGTCGCCGCGGCGTCGTTCTGTGCCCTGTCTGCGGCAGCGACCAGCACAAGCGGCGTCGCGCGGTTCTCCACAATTATAGCCTTGGCTGCTGCGAAGATACGCTGGCCGGCGGGCCCCGGCCCAATCCCGAACTGCGTCGTGCCCGGCGTGGCGAGCGCCCGCTTCAACAGGCGCGGCGACACCGGCACGGGCTCGTCCCACAGGCTGCGAGAGCGAAGGTCACCAACCGCCTCGCCGTCTTCGTTCACCGCAACAATCGCCCAGTAGCGGCCGGAATACTGGGTCTGGTAGCGGGAATCTGTCGACAGGAAGACGTGGTTGTCGTCGGTCACCCGGCCATCCGGCAGGAACGCCCCCTCGCGTGTCATGTCGCGCGTCAGAGTGATCAGGGTCTGATCCAGATCGTCGGACAGAAGGGACAGCGTTTGTGCCCGGTAAAGCGCCGACAGGGCCAGCGCCCCGCCGATCAGCACGATCAGGCCCCAGACAGCGGCCGCCAGAATGATCCGCCGGGCCAGCGACAGGCGCGTCCAGCGGTCAAGGAATGTATCAGGTCTGGTGTCGGCGTCGCTCATACCCGGCAATCAGCACGGGGCGGCATCAGCCGGCCACGCGTGCTTCATTCTCCGGCACAACGAGTCGGTAGCCGAGACCACGCTCGGTCTGGATACGGTCCTGCCCGATCTTGCGGCGCAGGCGGCCGATGAACACTTCAATCGTGTTCGAGTCGCGGTCAAAATCCTGATCGTAGATATGCTCGACCAGTTCCGTACGCGGAACAACCCGGCCCTGATGGTGCATCAGGTAGGACAGGACGCGGTATTCGTGCGCGGTCAGCTTCACCGGCTCGCCATTGATCATGGCGCGCGCGGCGCGGGTATCCACCATCAGTTTGCCGGCTTCCAGCGTCGCAGCGGAATGACCAGCCGCACGGCGCAGCAGCGCACGGAGGCGGGCCAGCAGCTCTTCAGTGATAAACGGCTTGGTCAGGTAGTCGTCGGCCCCGGCATCGAAGCCGGCCACCTTCTCGCTCCACGAATCGCGGGCGGTCAGGATCAGAACCGGGAAGGACTTTCCGTCCGCGCGCCATTTCTTCAACACACTCACCCCGTCCATCTTGGGCAGGCCAAGGTCCAGGATCACTGCATCATAAGGTTCGGTGTCACCCAGGAAGTGGCCATCCTCACCGTCTGCGGCGAGATCGACCGCATAACCTGACTGCCCCAGCACGTCGGCCAATTGGCGGCGCAGGTCAGCATCGTCTTCTACAACCAGGATACGCATGGTTCAGCTACTCCCTGAAATGGCTAAGAGCTAATGTCGGCTCAGGCACCGCGGCGGTCAAGGATGGCGCCCGTTTGCGCATCGACCACGAAATGCATCTTGCGGCCGTCCTTGGTCATCCAGTCGATCTCGTAGACCGATTTGCCATTGCCCCGGTCATACAGGTCGGCACTCAGCTGGTATCCGCCATATTGCCGCTTCAAATTGTTGAAAATCTGGCTCAGCGGCACAGTGCGCCCCTGATTGCGCGAATCGCGCGCCTGTCCGGGCGAGAACTGGTTCATCCAGTCCTGCGCCGACGCCGCGGGCGCGAAGACGAGGCCAAGGGCCAGAAAAAGGGCGGCAATCCGTTTCATATCCTGCCGTATAAGGCCGCAGCTCTGAATGTGAAGTGAACGATACCGTTCACTTTCATTCAGTGCCTCCACCCCTCAAATGCAGGCAAATGCCGCCCCGGCAACCCGCCTCACGGCGGACCGAGTGTCCAGGCCGGGCTGAAAATGACCAGCTTCATGTCCCGCGGAGTCATCGACATGGTAAATCCGGCCCTCGGATCATTGTACGGGCGCGCATCGCTCCAGCTTTCCATAGACAGGGCAATCCTCGCCCTTTCATACAGTCCTAGAGTCTCGCTTTTGCGCTGGATTCTCACGAATCGCTCCGTGGTGCCATGACTGCCTGTATCCCGCTCAAAGCCCGCTTCGCCATTCTCCAGACATGGCTGCAGCCATCCGACCGCGGACCTCAACCGCGTCTCGAACGCAGCCCGATCCGCAACCATCATCTCCGCGCCGTCTTCACTGCCCGGCATCTCCCGCAAATGGCACTCATACGCCGTGGTGACATATTTCGGGGTCACTTTGCCGATCGGCCCGTCCACCAAACGGCAGTCGTCGAAACCGTCCAGAACCCAATCGCCGGTCAGCGCCACATCACGATGTAGCCAGCCGGTCGCCAGCGGGAAATCCGACGTCAGGGGCCGGACCGCTTCCAGCTTGTCCGCGACCTGCTTCAGCTCGGCGCAATCGGCCAGCGCCGAGCCTGCCGGCACAAGCGCCGCTGCCAGCACGAAGGCCGTTCTGAATAGTTCTATCCGTTTGCGCATCTTCCTACTCCTTCGCCGGAGTATCGACCTGCGCCTGGAACTGCAACATGACCTGCCAGCCCGGCGGTCCGCCCCGCCCGCGCATGAAGGGCGTATAGCTCATCTCCAGGAAAGCGGGATCGACGGTGAAACCGCTTGCACTGTCGGCCATGTCCACCGGTTTATACGTGAGTTTGTGGTATACCTGATAATCTCCGTTCTCGGTATCCTCGGCGGTTTCCCATCCGTCACCGAGACAAGCCCGCATTTCACTGGCCGCCGTATCGAACGCCGCTTCAGCATCTGCGCGCTCGTCGTCCCGGCCTATGGAATTGCCCTCGAAAAGGGGGCAGCTGTAGGTGTAAATCGTCGTGCCGGCGCCAAAACCGTTCATGACACTTGCGGTACAGGCCGCGCCGAAAGGCTTGTGCATCCCGATGAAAGTATCCGACAGCGGCGTGTCGCCCATCATCTTGTTGACGCCACGCAGGCGCTTGAACGGTTCGGCTTCGGTGCGCGCGTCGAGCATGGCCTGGATATTGCCGCACGGCCCAGCCGCTTCTTCAGTGCCGAATTCGGAATCGGCCGCTCCGCAGGCCGAAAGCGTGAGCATGGACAAGCCAATAATAGCGATGCGCATAATGAGCGCCCCCCTGAGGTTCAGTTTCTGGAACTGAACTCATTACCGGCAACGCCCCGGCCGTATATCCCCGGAACAAGGGAGGCTCGGTTGACCACCGGAAAGCAAATCAGGCAGGCGTCAGGATTTCTCCGCCCACTTGCGCAGGCCTTCGTCCTTCGGATTCTCCAGGACGATCTCCAACCGGACATACAGATCGCCCGGCGGCGCGGTTTTCACGCCTTTCCCCTTCAGCCGCAACTGCGCGCCTGTGTTGGAGCCAGCCGGGACTTTCAGCGTGACATGGCCGGAAGGTGTTTTCACTTCCACGCTGCCGCCGAGAACGGCCTCCTTCAGGCCGATGGGCAGCTTCATGCGAAGGTCTTTGCCTTCACGCTCCCAGATCTTCGATGGACGGACCTCGATTTCCAGAAGCGCGTCGCCGGGCGGGCCGCCATAAGGCGATTGCTGGCCCTGGCTTTTCAGACGAAGCGTCTGTCCGGTGTCGATCCCGGCAGGAATGTTCACGTCCAGCGCCCGGCCGTCGGCCATGGTCATGCGGCGGCGCGCGCCGAGCACGGCATCCTCGAAGTCAACCTGCACACGGTAGCGGACATCCCGGCCCTTCTGCGGACCCGGGCCGCCGCGGCGGGACCGGCCGCCGCCGAACATGCCGGATAGGATGTCTTCGAACGGGTCGCCCTGCGCGCCTTCGAAGGGGCTCTGGCCCGACGCGCTTTGCCAGCGGAACCCGCCAGCACCACCCGGATGACCACCGCCAGCAAAGCCGGTCGGGTTACCGTCGCCGTCAATCTCGCCGCGGTCGAATTTCGCCTTCTTTTCCTTATCGCCAAGGATGTCGTAAGCGGCCGAGACGCGTTTGAACTCTTCAGCCTTCTTGGGATCATCCTTGTGCTGGTCCGGATGCAGGGCTTTCGCCTTTGCCCGGTAAGCCTTCTTGATCTCGGCCTCCGTCGCCGAGCGCGGAACGCCGAGCACGATGTAGGGGTCGATGGCCAAGTGAGTCGGATCCTTCTGGTATTTCATTTGCTGACATACAGTTAGGGTGTCCCGAGGGGGATTGGAACCCACTTGCCACTGCGGCCATCTGCGCCGATTTCAGCCAGGCACGCTGCGATCGCGCCCGATGGAATCGCCGCTGAGGGCATATCCGTCTCTATCTCATCGCCAAATCCGGTGCCGGTATCGAACTGAACAGCGAACCGACCGGCATTGGCCGCCTCCGGCAGGGCCCAACTCTCCGGCAGGTCCCCACCGCGGCGAACCCAGCTGAGCAACCCGGCAGACGCGCGCAGATGAAAGATCGTTCCGCGAAAAATCGCGTTTGGCCTACCACACAATTTCCATCTGACACTTTGAATGCGCAGTCAGAGGGTGTGCTTCTAAAAGGTACGCCATTTTAACCTAACGCCTCGGTTCTTTTGTGAGGCACCACCTGTATTCAACACCTTCTCACCCAACAGCCAAATAATTTGTATGCGCACCAAACCCGAAGGCCCATCGCCTGTGTTATCTTCCTTGCAGCTGCAGCTTTGTGTAGACGCCTTCGCGGAAGGCCGGGCGTGCCACATCCGGCGCTGGTTTGCGGATCAGGCGGGCGGCTGCCTCGTGCGCCGTCACCAACGGCACGGACGCCGCCACCTCCCCCACCATGCGCACACAGCGATAGGCGACCGCGTTGCGCAGGTCGCCATCGCAGGTCAGCGCGCCCCCGCTCCCGGCCGCCCCAATTCAGGCCGCCGGGATCAGTCAGTGCCACCATGGGTGGAGCCGATTTCGACTCATGCCTGTTTTTTCCCGGGATCCAGATCCACACCATGCCGCTGCATCCGCCTCCGTCGTTTGATGGCGTGAAGTTAAGATGCGGCCGTAACCCGGGGAGTGGGATTTGAATTATCCAATAATTACAAAGAAAAACATGCTTATAGCTGCGGAACTGGCGCTGCTATTTCCCACAGTTCTGCGACGTTCTGGCGTAGCCATCAGGAGCCAAATCTGCTTTGTCGTTAGCTTCCGTTTTGAGGGGTCGAGGAGCTGAAGAATGTCGGCGCGTGTGATTTCTATTGCCAATTCCAAGGGTGGCGTCGGCAAGACCACAACTACTGTCAGCCTGGCTGAAGCCTTCGCGGCCGAAGGCCGCCGCGTCCTGGTCGTTGACCTCGACACGCAGGCCAATGCCTCCCTGCTGGTCTTCGGCAATGAGGGCGACGAACACCTGTTCCAGGCCATCAACGACTACGCTACGATCTCCGACTGGCTGCTGGAGAATTTCGAGGCGAACGAGCAGAAACGGCTGGAAGAGTATATCGTCACCGACGCCTCCGACGTAACCGCGAGCGGCAAGCCGCTGCCACTGGACCTGATCCCGTCGAGCCCGCGCCTGCGCAAGACCGAGAAAGAGCTGATCTATCACCTGACCGAGCAGGGCTATTCCATGGAAGCTCTGGAGAACCAGGTCGGCCGGCGCCTGCGCGACGACTTCAACCTGCTCAAGGCGAAGTATGACGTCATCCTGTGCGACTGCCCGCCCGGCATCTCCACGATGACGGAATCGGTCCTCGCCGCCAGCCACCTCGTGATCGTGCCGACCATTCCGGACTTCATGTCCACACTCGGCCTCGACCTCTTCACCGGCGACGTGATGACCAATCTGCGCGAACGCGACGTGAAAAAGCTCCCCATGGTGCTGGCGACCCGGTATGACAATTCTCAACACCAGCAGGTCGTGCTGAACGCGATGCGCGAAGCGGCGGCTGCCCAGGAAGCCGAGTTCACCATGTTCAAGACGGTCATCCCGATGAAGTCCGGCTTTGCCACCAACCCGATCGAGCTTGGCCCGGAGCCGACGATCGAGGCGAAATGGTCCGGCGGCGCCCTGCCGGTGATCAAGGACCTGCTGGCAGAAGTGAAGGCGGCGCTGGCATGAGCGGCGACGCACACAAGGCTGGCGCCGAAGCGCTGACAGCCCTGCTGAACCAGGCTTTCAGCGCGCTGGGAGAGAAAGAATACGCCGCTGCGGCCGGCCTGCTGACCAAGAAGCTGATGATCTCCGCCGGGCAAACCGTCGAGGTCATGCGCGCCCTGCGCGATGCCGTCGGCAAGGACATCTTCGAAGCCCAGCTTAAATCGTTGACGGCGCATCAGGCCCGCCTGCTTGCCCGCCGCCTCGACAAGACCGTCCCGGACATCGAGGTCTCCACCGCGGGCGCCGCCTGCGCCTGGATCCGCGACCTGATGGACGGCAATACGCCCGATACGGTCGAGACTGCCGCCCCTGTCACCGAGGCCCCGGCTGAAGAGCCTGCCGCAGAAACCGAAGCCGAAACCCCGGCCGAACCGGAAACGCCAAAGCCCGCTTCCTCCGGTTCCTACTTCGGCCGCAAGAGCTTCCGCACCGGGAATTAGGCGCCTCACAACTGCCGAACGCCCAGCACAGCTTCATCCAGCATCAGCGCCCAGACGGCCCAGCTGGCGCGCAATCTCCGCCACGCTGCGCCCGCTGAGATACAGCAGCCGCATCACCCGTCCGTGCCGTTCGGTGATGTCTCACCTTCATGATCTTCCAGCCATGCGCGGAGGTTAGTACAGGACCTTACCCGTACGATTGAAGGAGCGCGTTCAGCTCATCTCCCGCACGCCCGCAATGCATTGCGAGGGGCATGGATCAGAGGTCGGGTCCGTCACCTCGCCCGTCTTCTCGATGGCAGATTTCGCGCAATCATAGTCGAGGTCCACGATGGCATCGAACTGGTTAAGATAGACCTTGCCGGTCAGATCATCCAGGAAATGCGTGCGTTTCAGCCGGTCCATCACCGGTCCCTTCACTTCGCTGAGGTGCAGGGTGACGCCGGCATCCTTCAGGCGCCGGTTGATCGCTTCGAGGCTTTCCAGGCCGCTGACATCGATATGGTTCACCGCCGGACACATCAGGACAATGTGCTCGACGTCCGGCCGGTTCCCGAGGACACAGTAGACCGTATCCTCCAGGAAGCGGGCATTGGCAAAGTACAGGCTTTCATCGATCCGTATCGTGACGATATGTTTCGGGATCACAACGGCATGCCGGTTCACATTGCGGAAATGGTGGGTGCCAGGCACCTGCCCCACAATCGCAAAGTGCGGCTTGGAGGTGACATAGAGGTGCAGGCCGATAGAGACGATGATGCCGGTGGTGACGCCCAACTCCACGCCCGCCAGTAGCGTGACGAGGATCGTGCCCAGCATGGCGGCAAAGTCGCGCTTCGAATAGCTGAGCGTGTGCACAAGTTTCTTCAGGTCCACGAGGCCCAGCACGGCGACGATCACCGTCGCGGCCAGCACGGCTTGCGGAAGGTTGTAGAGCAATGGCGTCAGGAACAGCGCGGCAAGCGCAATGCCGACGGCGGTGAAGGCGCCCGCGGCGGGCGTCTCGGCACCGGCGTCGAAGTTCACGGCGGAGCGGGCAAAGCCCCCGGTCACCGGATAGCCGCCGGAGAAACCTGCCCCGAGGCTGGCGGCACCGAGCGCGATCAGTTCCTGGTCCGGGTCGATCCGCTGGCGGCGCTTGGCGGCCAGCGTCTGCGCCATGGAGACCGATTCAATAAAGCTGATCATCGCGATCAGCGCTGAGGAGCCAAGCAGCGAGCGCCAGAGGCCGGGGTCGAAATCCGGCACGGTCAGGCCCGGCAGGCCTTTCGGAATGTCGCCGACAATGTGCACGCCCTTGGCTTCCAGCCCGAAGGCCGTCACGGCCACACCGCCCAGCGCCACGGCCAGAACCGGTCCGGACCGCGCCAGCGTGCCAGCGATATTCTCCTTCAGGCCGAGCCCCAGCAACAACGGCTTCAGGCCTTTCCTTGCCCAGAACAGGAACGCCACCGCCGGAGCGCCGATGGAGACCGTGTACCAGTTCACATCGCCAAGGTGGCTGATGATGCTGGCCAGCGTCTCGATGATGTTGTGCCCGCTCGCCTGCACACCCAGCAGGTATTTCAGTTGGCTGACGGCAATCAGGATGCCGGTCGCGGTGACAAAGCCGGACACGACCGGATGGCTCAGGAAATTGGCGAGGAAGCCCAGCCGGAAAATGCCCATCACCACCAGCATCAGGCCGGAGAGGATGGCCAGAATGATCGCGGCCGTCAGGTATTCCGGCGTGCCCTGCTCGGCCACCTTGCCCGCGGCGACGGCCGTCATCAACGACAGGATCGCCACCGGCCCGACGGCCATCGTCCGGCTCGTGCCGAAAATGGCGTAGATCACCAGCGGCAGGATGGAGGCGTAGAGCCCCACCTGCGGCGGCAGGCCCGCCAGCATAGCATAGGCCAGCGATTGCGGGATCAGCATGACCGTCACAATCACCGCCGCCACCATGTCATTGGTGAACGTGCCGCCATTATAGGTACGGCCCCATTGAAGAATGGGCAGGTGATCAGACAGTTTCACGCGTTCAGCCCCCGGCTTTTCCCGCCACTATAGAGCGTTCAGCGGAATTTTCAGATAGCTGGTGCCGTTATCGTCCGGCTCCGGCATCTGACCGGCGCGCATGTTGATCTGGATCGAAGGCAGGATCAGGCGCGGCATGTCCAGCGTTGCGTCCCGCGCTTCGCGCATGGCGACGAACTCGTCCTCGGTGACCCCATCATGGACGTGGACATTGTTTGCCCGCTCCTCAGCGACCGTCGTCTCCCACTTGTACTCGTCCCGGCCGGGCGCCTTGTAGTCATGGCACATGAACAGGCGGGTTTCGGGCGGCAAGCTCAGCACTTTCTTGATCGAACGGTAGAGCGTGCGGGCGTCTCCGCCGGGAAAGTCCGCCCGGGCGGTCCCATAGTCCGGCATGAACATGGTATCGCCCACGAACGCCGCGTCTCCGACGACATAAGTCATGCAGGCCGGCGTGTGGCCGGGCGTGTGCATGGCATGGGCTTCGATGTTCCCGATACGGAACGTATCACCGTCCACCATCAGCTTGTCGAACTGGCTGCCGTCTCGCTGGAAACGGGTGCCTTCATTGAAGATCTTGCCGAATGTGTCCTGCACGGTGCGGATCTCGGCGCCGATGGCGATCTTGCCGCCCAGCTTTTCCTGAATGTACGGCGCTGCCGACAAATGGTCGGCATGGACGTGGGTCTCCAGAATCCACTCTACTTTGAGATCATTTTTCTGAATGAACTCAATGATCTCATCAGCGGACTCGGTGTTCGTGCGGCCGGACGCCGGATCGAAATCCAGCACCGAATCGACCACGGCGCAGACCTTCGTCTCCGGATCGGTCACGACATAGCTCACCGTGTAGGTCGGCTCGTCGAAGAAGGCTGTCACAACTGGGTTCGTCATTGCGGGCTCCTTATTTCCTGGCTTTGGCTGTCTTGGCGATGCGCACATCCGGGTCGGCCTGTTTGCCCAGCATCACCGAGCAAATCGCATCCACCATCGCATGCGCGCGCTTGTCTGAAAGTGTATAGAAAACCTGCCGCGCATCCCTGCGCGCCGTCAGCACGCCTTCCTCGCGCAGCTTGGCGAGTTCCCGCGACAGGCGCGGCTGGGGAATACCGAGATCCGCCTCCATCTCTCCGACAGACGTCTCCCCGCCGCGCAGCTGGCAGCAGATCATCAGCCGGTCAGGATGGCTGAGGGATTTGAGCAGGCCTGTGGCTTCGGCCACCAGCGGCTCCATTTTCTCACTGTCCCTGATCATCTCGTTCTCTCCGATCTCACTTTACACTTTACATAAGTGTAAATTACGAGATTCCAAGAGGTCCCCAACCTGGGTCAAAACCGTCATCCAGTTTTCAGGAACCGGGCGCCAGGCCTGTTGCCGGAAAGACGCACACGCCGGCCAAAGCGAGCTTTTCGACCCACGCCCCTGCTGCAACCATAGCGCGTCACACAACGGTGACAAAACCGAAACAGGCCCGTCAAGAAACTGTGGGAAGGGCGCTTCGGTTCACCGAACAGAGGGGTCTGTCATGCCAAAATCTTATCGTTCACTACTCGCGCTCGGGGTTGCTTCCGCCGGGCTGATCCAGGCGGCTTCCGCCGACGTCATCACTGGTCAGGTCACGGACGCATCCGGCGAAGCGCCGCTGCAGGGCGCCATCGTCACGATCGAGGAACTCGGCCGCACCGCCGCGTCCGACCGTTACGGTGATTACCGCTTCAACAACATTCCGGCCGGCGACTATACGCTGTCCGTTTCCTATATCGGCGCTGACAAAGTCACCTCCGACGTCTCGCTCGCTGGCGCCGCCACCGTGAACTTCACGGTCGGCAGCGACACCCGCTACATGGACAATGTGCTCGTGGTCGGCTCCACCGCCGCCCAGGCAGGCGCCATCAACCAGCAGCGTGCTTCCAACGCCATCATCTCTGTCGTGGACTCCGACGGCCTCGGCAACTTCCCCGATACAACGGTTGCCGACTCGCTCGGCCGCGTTCCGGGTCTCTCTATCGAGAACGACCAGGGCGAAGGCCGCTACGTCTCGATCCGCGGCATCAACACCGACCTGATCGCCTCCTCCATCAACGGCGTGCGCACACCATCGCCGGAAGACCGCCGCGGTGTTCTGCTGGACGGCGTGCCGTCTGATCTGCTGGACGGGATCGAAGTCCAGAAATCCCTGACCCCGGATGTCGATGCCGACACGCTGGGCGGCGTCATCAACATGAAGACCATTTCGGCGTTCGACCGTGACGGCCAGTTCATCCGGGCGAAAGTGGAAGGCAGCTACAACGAGATCACTGAAGAGATCTCGCCGAAAGCGACCTTCACCTACACCAACACGTTTGGCGACAAGCTGGGCGTGGCCTTCTCGGCCAACTACCAGGACCTGCGCATCCAGTCTCACAACAACGAGACCGGTGGCTGGGGCGAGGTCGATGGCGCCGACTTCGAGCAACCGCAGGACGGCAGCTATCTCGTGCCTAACGATGACTATGAGATGCGCTGGTATGACCTTACCCGTGAGCGTATCGGTATTGTCCTGAACCTCGACTATCGCCTGAATGAGTCCACGGACCTCTACCTGCGCACCCTGTACAACCAGTACACGGATGACGAAGTCCGCAACAAGTTCGAGTTCCGCGAGATGGACGAGGAAGTCGTCTCCGTCTCCGGCACCTCGGTCGCCTATCGCCGCGGCGAAGTCGACGCCGAAGTCCGCCAGCGCGAGGAAGTCCGCAACATTCAGACCTATGCGCTGGGCGGCGAAACCTTCACCGGCCCGTGGCAGTTCAATTACGAACTTTCCTACGCCTTCGCCGAAGAGGACGACTCGAACAATCACGACGTCAACTTCCGCTCCAGCCCGGAGCAGCGCGACAGCGATATCGGCTCGATCACCTTCGATTACAGCAACCCGGAAAAGCCGGTCATTTCCGGCAACGCCCTCGCCTTCCTCTACGATCCGTCCAACTACACGATGGACGCATTCGAGCGGGAATTCACCGACAACCAGGACACCGAATGGACCGGCAAGATCGACGTCGCCCGCGACTCGCTCATCGGCGACATCCCGGTCGTCTGGAAAGGCGGCCTGAAGCTGCGCGACCGTGAGAAGGTCCGCGACCAGAACCTGAAAATCTACGAAGCCGACGACATCTTCCTGACGGACTACATCAAGGCCAATGCAGAGGTCTCCGGCTGGCGCATGGCCAACCCGATGTACCAGTGGCCGGATGCCGACCTGACCAGGGCGCTGCGCACCACGCTGACGGATGCGGATCTCAACGAGGATGACACCAACCTCGAAAGCATCTCGGGCGACTATACGATCGACGAACAGGTCATTGCCGCTTACGGCATGGGCACGTTCGAGGTCGGCATGGTGACGGCTGTCATCGGTGCCCGTGTGGAACGCACGAAAGTGGACTCCTTCGGCTATATCTACGCTGAAGGCGATACGCCGGACAATGCCACCCGCCGCAACTTCTCGGACGAGTACACGCACGTTCTGCCGAGCGTGAACCTGAAATACACGCTGGCCGATAACCTGTTCGCCCGCGCGGCCTATTATGCCGCCGTCGTGCGCCCCGGCTTCGGCGAGATGGCCCCGCGCGTCCTGTTCAATGACGACCGTGACGAAATCGAGATGGGCAACCCGGACCTCAAACCGTATGAGGCTGACAACTACGACCTGTCGATCGAGTTCTACCCGACCCAGCTGTCAGTGATCTCGGCCGGCATCTTCTACAAGTCCATCGACAATGCGATCTTCCCGGCAACTTTCGACATCGAGGACCTGCCGTCGAACATCAATCTCGACTTCCTGGATGCCGGCACGGTGGCAGGCCTCGACGAAGTCTCGACCTATGTGAACGCCGGCAAGTCCAAGGTTCGCGGCATCGAGTTCAACTATGTGCAGGAACTGGGCTTCCTGGGCAAAGCCTTCGACGGCTTCCTTGCCTCGGCCAACGTGACGCTGGTCGATTCCGAATCCCGGCTGCCGGATGGCCGCGAAGTGCCGCTGCTGAAGCAGAACGACACGGTGTGGAACGTTGCCCTCGGCTACGACAAGGGCCCGTGGGACCTGCGCGTATCGGCCAACTATCGCGGCGACTATCTGGACGAACTGTTCGGCGAGAACATCGACCGCTACACCGACGGCCACCTGTCCGTCGAAGCGTCGGCCAAATATGAGCTCAACGACCACATCCAGGTCTATCTCGAAGGCAAGAACCTGACCGACGAACCGGAATACTATTACCACGGCAACAAAAGCCGCCTGTCGCAGAATGACGAGTTCGGCTGGTCCGGCGTGTTCGGCGTGCGGCTGACATACTAATCAGCCTACGCTAGTAGTCAGACTCAAGGGGGCCGGGATTCATCATGCGGATTCCGGCCCGATCACACAAGATCAGGATATTTTGCAATGAAATCCACCTACTGGCTCGCAGCCCTCGTGCCGCTCGCAGCCTGCGCCACCACCCCGCCGACCTATACTGGCGAGATCGCCACCATCGTGGCCATGAACGAAACCGCCCCGATGAATGGCGAAGGCGACCTTGCTGACGACCCGGCCATCTGGGTCAACACGGCCGATCCGGCCAGTTCGCTGATCCTCGGCACCAACAAGGATGAAGGCGTTTATGTCTATGCGCTCGACGGCGGCGAGCTCCAGGAGCTGCCCGTTGGCCAGGTCAATAATGTCGACCTTCGCGGCAATATCGCCATCGCATCCAATGACGCCCACAATGTGATTTCGTGGTTCGACATCAATCCGCAAACCCTGACCGTGTCCCACATCGGCAACTCGCCGACTGGCAAGGACGAGCCCTACGGCATCTGCGCTGGCCTGTCGGGTGAGACCTACAAGGCAGCCGTTACGTACAAGGACGGCACAATCCAGATCTGGTCGGCCACGTGGGAAACCGTTGATACGCTCAGCCCGTCACTGGACCGCGTGGTGAAACTGCCTTCGAAACTGGAAGGTTGCGTGTTCGACGATGCGAATGACCGCCTGTTCGTTGGCGAGGAAGCTTTCGGCGTGTGGGTGGTGGACCTGAAGGACGAGACCGCTGAACCGTCTGTCGTGGATACGATCGCGGCGGCCAATGGACTCGTCGAAGACGTCGAAGGCATGAGCCTCTGGCTCGGCGACGATGCCGACTCCGGCTATCTCGTTGTGTCAGCGCAGGCCGCTGACCGGTATGTCGTCTACGACCGTGCCCCGCCCTTTGCCTGGCGCGGCGTCTTCACGATTGCGGACAATGAAGCCACCGGCATCGGCGGTGTGAGCCATACGGACGGGCTCGACATCTCCTCGGCTCCGCTACCAGGCCTGCCGGGCGGTCTGCTGGTTGTCCAGGACGATGCCAATCCGGTTTCCGAATTCAATCAGAACTTCAAGATGGTTGACTGGACTGCCATCTCCGAGGCGCTCGATCTGAACTGATCAATAGTGCACCAGGACCCAGACGCTGGCACTGTAGATCAGGGCCAGCGTCCCGATCCTCACCACCGCTGAAATGATGTACGGGCGGATATCGTCCCATGTCGTTTCCCGGGCGATATCGGCCACAGCGGTGGCCACGTCATGATGCATCTGGCTGCGGTCTTCTCCCGCGAGCATCAGCATGATCGCGCCCGTGCGCGTCTGTTTCTGGTTTCCCGCCTCTACCAGCACTTCCTCGAAGACACGGGCAGCGATGGTCTCGGTCAGCGCCCGTTTGGGGTGCCATCCATGGCGGTGCAGCTCTGTCAGCGTCAGCCGGATTGCGGGATAATTGATCCACAGGTCGCGGATCATGAACACCGCCAGCGTGATCACTGTGAGGGTTGCGAATATCGGCCGGGGCATGCCCGCAAAATGGTGCAAGCCCCAAAGCCAGCACAGGATCGCCAGCTTGATCCCTGTGGCGATGGCAAACGTGCGAAAGCTGCGCGTGACAAACAACATCGTATCGGCCCGGATACGATGACGGGCTTCCTGAACAGCAGATTCAATGGCTTTGCTCTTCCGGCCGCTGATCTCCTTGCCCAGCAGCTTGCGTCCGGCAACGAGGCCGGCACCAAGCGCTGACAGGATCATGAGCGGAACTCGCATGTCACTTATTTAGGGTGCGTCGGGGCGAATGTCTCGTCCGCACCTCATGGCGGAGGCTTTGTGGCGCCCGCGCTACAGCATCGACATGAGAAAGCGTTCGGCGTGGCGCTGGGCGGTCTGCGGATGGCGGATCACCGAATAGCCGGCCACCATGGCAAGCGCGGTTGTCGTCAATGGACGGCGCTCAACAAAACTGCGCAGCGCATCGATCGGCAAGTCAGCCAGCGCATCGGCGGTCGCATCTTCGACTTCCCCCACTTCTTCTTCCATGGACCGGAATGGCTGAAGGCAGAAAAACAGGCCGATCGCTGCCAGAAGCAGACCAATGCCGGCCACGGTCAACGCGGCGGCAGCAAGTCCCATCACCTCGGCGAGCGCAATCGTGATCCCCACAAACAGCGCCAGCACGCCGCCGAGTCCGAACAGGACTCCGACGGCGGCCGCAAAGAGGCGAAGTTTTGTTTCGTCGATCATCACTTCCGGCCCAGCATGGCAATCAGCAGGCCGGCTCCGAAGGCGACACCGACAGCCGTCATGGGCTTCTCGCGAATTTGGGACTGCAAGTCGGCCCGGACCGACTTCAGGCGATCTTCTGCGTCGTGAGCCAGTTCCTTGCCCTTCTCGACGCTGTCGCCGGCCTTCGATGCCGCAAGACCCTTGATGCTACTGAAGGCCGACTGAAGGTCCTTGCGCAGAGTCGCCATGTCTTCCTTCAGGTGGTGCAGGTCATCCTTGAAGTCTTCGTCATTGGCGATGTCATGGTTTTCTTTCACGATAGTGGTCATGGATTGGTCCTTTCCGTGTCTCGTGGAAAACAACGGCCAGATGCCTGCTCGGTTCCATGGCATGGCGGGAAATTAACTCATCCGGACACGGAACCGTGATCATCCCGTCCGGAACTGGTTCTCAATCCACACGTTGGTGCGGTGAAAGGAGGCAATCATGCAAACGCAACAAGAAACAGACCTCACACCGAACGAAGCCCGTCAAGGCGAACGTGTCGGCCTGATATGGGTGCTCGCCGCTGGCACACTCGTCGCGATCATGGGCATCGGGGCGGTGATGCTGGTTCAGGCAGTCTGATCCGGATACGTCACAAACGAAAAATGCCCTCCCGGCCGGGAGGGCATTTTTGTCTTCTCTGACAATCAGTCCGGGTCAGGCGGTCTCGCGCGCCGGATGGAAGAACAGGGCCTGGCCGATGGCCGCCTTCACCGTGTTCTCCTGGAACGGTTTGGGGATCAGAAATGTCGGCTCCGGACGGTCCCCTGTCAGCAAGCGCTCCGGGAAGGCTGTGATAAAGATGATCGGCACGTCCATTTCCTTCAGGATATCATTCGCTGCGTCGATGCCTGAAGATCCGTCGGCAAGCTGGATATCGCAAAGGATGAGGCCTGGCGGATCAGACTTCACCATCGACATGGCTTCTGTGTAGGTGGTGGCGTTACCGGTGACCTGATGCCCCAATTCCTCGACAAGGCTCTCGAGATCAGCCGCAATAATCGGCTCGTCTTCGATCACCAGCACTTTTGTGGACAGCTCGGCCTCGATTTCCGCGATCGCAGCGCGTTCCAGTTCGGCCTGCTCACCTTCGCTGATCCCGAGGATATGAGCGGCTTCGGTGCGCGAAAACCCTTCCAGCGCCGTCAGCAGAAATGCCTGTCGCTGTATGGGCGCCAGCTTCTGAAGGCGCTCGGTCGCCACATCGTCGCCTTGCGGCCCGTCTTCCAGCTGGGCACCAGTCGTGCCCCAGACAACATGGAAAAAGCGGTAAAGCGCGACCCGGGGGTCGCCGTCCGCGTCAATTTTATCCGGAGAGGCCACCAGCGCCTCAAGCGAGGCTCGAATATAGGCGTCTCCACTCTCCTGAGCGCCTGTAAGCGCCCGGGCGTAGCGTCGCAAATAAGGCAGGTGCGGCGCCAGATTCTTCACAAGATTCATGGGAAAAACTCCATCAACACTGCGTTACCAACCCACTCGCCGGGATTTGGTTGCATACAAAATCAAATTTTTTGCGGTTTGCGCGGAACCTTTGGTGAATTCACGATTTATATTGTCAGACGAGCGCCACAATCGCGCACCGAAACCGAACTGAACTGTTTAGGGCATTTTTGAAAATGGACGACAAGAAAACCGACGGTCGCAGGGTGGCCGATACGGAGCGAAAGCGTCGCGGTGACCGCCTGGGAGAACAGCTTCGCCGTCTTTATGACGACGTCACTCAGGAGAGCGTACCCGACGATTTCATGCGGTTGCTTGAAGAAGCCGACCGCAATCGTTCCCCCGACACCCAAAACAAGTCTTCATAGGTGAGCATATGAGCGAACCCACAGAACGACTTGATGATGCGACGTTCAAACAAGAGCTCGCAGAGCTGATCCCCCACCTGCGTGCGTTTGCTCGCAGCCTTTGCGGAGATTCGACCTTGGCCGACGACCTTGCTCAGGATGCGATGCTGAAGGCGTGGCACGCCCGCCAGAGCTTTCAGGCCGGCACGAACATGAAGGCATGGGCCTTCACCATCCTGCGGAACATTTTCTACTCCGAAAAACGTCGCTCATGGCGCCGGTCTTCCCTGGACCCCGAAGTGGCAGAAGCCACACTGGTCTCGCCCGCAAATGCCGGAGACGAACTGGACCTGCTCGCCCTGCGCAATGCGCTGAACATGCTGCCCGATGACCAGCGTGAAGCACTCGTCCTCGTCGGTGCAGGCGGACTGGCCTATGAAGAGGCAGCCGAAGTTTGCGGTTGTGCCGTCGGCACGATCAAGAGCCGTGTCTCGCGAGCCCGCAAGGCGGTTGCGGAGCTGTTGGAAAATAACGAAGCAGGGTTCAGCAGCGACGACGACATCAATGCCGGTGAGGCGTTCGACGACATCATGAACCAGGCAGCGGTTATTGCAGCCGCCAACGGCACCTGAATCTGAGTGCCTGACAGGGCGGCCTCATCCAGCTTGCGACGTCGCCTTGTGGCGACGCTTGCAATTGCTTTGACGCCGGTTCTGCTGCTTGGCGCTGCCAGTGCTTACATGGACGCGCGGGAGGCTTTGCGAACGCGAAGCAACGAACTTCTGCTGATTGCCGGCGCCTCGGTGGATGGTGTCGACCAGGCCATCGACGAAGCAGAATTGCTCCTCGGCCTGTTCAAGGACGAAATCGGCACCAATCACTGTAACGAAGTTTACGACAAACTGCTGCCCAGTATCCCGGCCCTTTCCAGTGTGATCCGCTTCGACGCCGAGGGTATCGCCCTTTGCGCCAATACGCGCGACCCCGGCTTCGCCATGTCCAATCCGGACTGGAACCAGCGGCTGAAGCACGAAATACCGACTATCCGTACGGATGCGTTTTTCGGACAAGCCTCCGATGACTGGATCTTTGCGATCTTCACCCGGGTGGACAAACCCGACGGCACATTTGACGGTTCGGTGGCGCTGGGACTCCGGTCGCGTTCGCTCGCCAATTTTGCCCGCGCCAGCGTCCTGAGAGATGGTGTCGAAGTCGCCATTGCTGATGTCGATGGCCGCGTGTTCGGTTCAGAACATTTCCTGCAAATCGAACCTGAGTGGGTGGCTCAAGCAGCCGAAACCCGTTCCGCGAAAATGTTCGTCCTGCGGCGCAAGAATGCGCCCCCGATGGATGTGGTGATCCGGCCGGTTGGTCCGGCAAACGTTTTCGCCGTCATTTCGCGCGAGTCACCCGGCTTCTGGAGCGAGTTCACGCTTCAGCCGGTATCATCTTTCGGCTTGCCGCTGCTGGCCTTCTCGATCGCCCTGCTCGCCGTCTGGCTCGCAATCGACAGCCTCGTCCTGCGTTGGATATCACGCCTTATCCGCGTCGCGCGTGTCTACGGCGCTGGCCGTTATGCCTTTCGGGCAGCAGACGCCATGGCGTCTGCGCCTGCGGAAATAGCGGAACTTGCCAACGCGATGGAAGACATGGCCACAAATATCGATCAGCGCGACAGTGACCTGAAAGCGGCGATCGAAGTTCGCGATGACGCCGTGAAAGAAATCCATCACCGGGTGAAGAACAATCTCCAGATCGTCACGAGCTTCCTGAACCTTCAGGGGCGTCAGCTTCAGGACCCGGAAGCCCGCCAGGCGATCGCCGCTGCCCGGCACCGGATCGATGCCCTGGCGATTGTCCACCAGACACTCTACCAGCACGAACGCCTGGAACTCGTCAGCATGCAACCCTTTCTCAAAGGGTTGATCGACCATCTGGCTGAAGCGCTTGGCACGGAAACGCTGAACATCCGGATTTCGCAATCCTACGACAATATTGAACGCCCGGCGGACGATGCCATTCCCGTCGCGCTGTTCCTCGTCGAGGCAGTCACCAATGCAACCAAGTACGCATTTGGCGACGAACATGGCGGCAACATTTCCATCGATCTCAAGAAGGATGCGTATGGGAACGTCACGCTTGAAGTTATAGACGATGGCGTGGGCTTTGATTCCATCGGCGCAACCCGCAAAGGGCTCGGCTCAAAACTCATGTCCGCCTTCTCACGCCAGCTCGGCGCGGAGCTGACGATCGACAGCGCTCCCGGCCAGGGCACAACCATCAGGCTTTACATGCCAGACGGAAAAAAGGCCCCGGCCTGAAGGCCCGGGACCTTTTTCGATCCGTGATCCGGATTCTATTTTATTTCTCGGAAGCCAGTGACTTGAGCATCCAAACGGCCTGCTCGTGCCAGGACATTCTTTCCGTCAGCATGTCTGCCGTCACATAGTCGCTCTTCTCTTCGCACCACTCCGTTGCAGCACGCATATTGAGAACGGCGGTTTCGTGGTCGGCGATCAGCATCGTGAGCATCTGTCCCACCGAACGTTCTTCATCCTTGTCGTTGATCGACGACAACTCGCCATACTTGGTGTAGCTCGCCGGCGCCTTGTGGCCGAGGGCGCGAATACGTTCCGCCAGTTCGTCGATGGCTTCATACATATTCTCGTACTGCTCTTCCGTCAGCTTATGTACGCCCATGAAGGTCGGGCCGGTAACGTTCCAGTGCACGCCCTGGGTCTTGATGAACAGCATGTAGGTGTCGGCCAGAACGATGCCGAGCGCATCGGCAATCTTCCTTCGGTCGTCCTCGGAAATACCGTTCCGGGTGGTGAAGTCGGGTTTCTTGATGTCGAGGGCCTCAATGGCCATGATAATCTCCTTTCGTGTCCTTGATGAACTCCTGCCGGATCTTACTGCGGAGGATCGGCAGCTTCCTCCATCGCCTCACCGGCCTCGTCGATCGCACCATCGATGTCATCGGCAGCATCTTCCATGGCATCGGCCGTTTCGTCCGCGGCCTCATCAATGGATTCCCCGATCGTATCGGGCTGGTCGATGTTATCGATCGCTTCATCGATCGACTCGCCCGCTTCTTCCATCGGGCCTTCATTGGTGTCGCAGGCAGCGAGGATACCGGTCGCGACAAGTGCAGCAGCAATCATTTTCATACGCATCTCAAATCTCCTTTGATGATGTGCCCCCTTTAGAGTCACGCTGATACAACGCCCGGCGCACGCAACTGTTCCATCCTCGAGAGATTCCAGGCGCTCTTTGTTTTGGGCACAAAACTGTTTCCCTCATAGCTGAGAGCAGACACACTCATGAAGCTCCCATCGAAGTCGAGCACATTGAAGGAAGGCGGAACATCGCGAAGACGCATCGACAGAGTTCCCGACGTCACGGCAACATAGCCTCCATCAGGCACACGGATGATCTCCGCCTGTGGGGCATGGACGTGTCCGGTGAGCAGCACATTGACAGGACTGCCTCCGAGACGGCTGCTTGCGCGGTGCCCTCGCCGGGTGGCTGTTTGCAACGGGGTGTCGGTCGGCGGGATAAATGGATGGTGGCAGCTGAGCAGGCGGATGTCTTCGGCAGCATCCCGCTGCAGAATGCCGTCCAGGTCTTCAAGATCCACGGACCCTTCAGCCCAGTTTCGTCGCGCCTGCCAGCCGCGGGCCGTATTCAAGCCATCGATTCGGATATTTCCCATACGCAATGGGAAGGAAAACTCGGATAGATACTTCTCATACCGCCCGAAGGGGTTGAGCACGCGGTGATGCAACTGGAACATCGGCGTGTCGTGATTGCCGGGCGTACAGGCACACGGCAGGCCGAGCCCCCGCAACCAGTGCCGGGCCGCGTCGAACTCCCGGCGTTTCCCGCTTTGCGTCAGGTCGCCTGACACAACGACCGCGTGTGGCGCAATCTGTTTGATATATCGGGCGGCGGCATCGAGTATGCGGGGATCAGCGGCGCCGAAGTGAATGTCTGCGAGATGCACAAGCCTCAATGGCTCGTCTCCGCACATAACACACGGGCCGCCTGGCCGATTAATTCGACATGGACCGGCGAGGTGAAACTCACTTGTTCGCCGTCCAGTGTTGCCGGGATCTCCGCGCCGCCAAGATCATGCACCGTGACACTGTTGGTCACATCATGCTGTACCGGACCGGCATCTTTCCAGCCATGAATCATGGCATCCAGCGCGGTGGAAAACAGCTCCATCGTGCTGCCTGGATCAATTGCCGCAACTTCAAATGCCGGGGACGGACCGCTGGTAATCGCGACGGCGGCGGCAACCGCGCTGATTGTTTGTTCAGACAAGCCAGACTGGCCGTCCCTTGTCTTCCAGGCGAGGCGCAATCGGGTCTCAATGTCCAATACGTTTCCCTCGACAAGTGCCTGCGCAGCATCACGAAGCTCTCCCTTGCGGACAGCCTCTCGCGTTTCTGCCAATCCCGTCAGCCTGCCGAGCAGCGTAGCGATATAGAATCGTCTGTTTTCAATCTTGCCTGCAGCGATTGTTTCCACATCTGGCTTCGACAATACGTGATCAAGAATCTGATACCAGGCGCCATCACCGTACAGGCGTTTCGGCAACATGTTCATTGTCCCGCCAGGCAGCGCGAGCACCGGAGGACCGGACATGCCGCAGGCCGTCAGAGCACAGGCCAATGTGCCGTCTCCGCCCCAGACGACCACGGCATCCGCATCACTGCCCGCAGCCGCGCGCACATGATTCTCGAGTTCGTCGGATCCGCAATGCAATTGCTTGATATCATGGCCAGACGCCTTGATCGCCGCTTCCAGCTCATCCGCCGCGCCTTTCGGCACGGTTCGGGACAGGGGATTGATGACCACTGCGAGTTTCATGTCGGAATCTCCTTCAACAGAGTTCCAACGCACCAGCCAAACGCATGTTCCATGACACGACACCGGAACCTGAGAGGCTTATGGGCGTTTCCAAGCCATGGCTAATTCATCTACCACCCGCCTGAGCCCGATCTGCCACCTTCCCGTACGCTCAACCTGGAAGGCGACAATACTATCATTGGGCCGCATTCGCGGGCCGCGCGCTTTTGGTGCCCTGGCGTCTCTCATGCTGGCAGGCATCCTGTCGCTCTTCACGTGCCTTAAAGCTGGAAAAGCGAATTCTGTTACCCAAACAAGAAAAGGCACTGTCTTGTTGCTTGCCTACAGCAAGGTCTGAATTCATTTTATACTCTGCATAAAGAAAGAGCGCACCGGCTGGCGCGCTCTCTCCTCCCCGATGTCGAAAGTTTAGTTCGACATCTCTTCTTTGACCTTATCGGCCGAGTCTTCAATCACGTCACCGCCAGCCTGGATATCTTCACCAGCGCCAGCAACCGTATTGCAGGCCGCAGCCATAAGCGTGATCAGTCCAAGACCAGCAAACTTCAGTGTATTCTTAGCGGTGTTCATGAATATTTCCTTTCTGTCGAACCATGCACCAGAAACGTTCAGCAGGCGGCATGGTTCCAGAATCTTTTCCCGGAACACTTCCTGGTCGGATCCGTTATCTGATCATCGGCACCAACGCCGAAGAGAAACAACAAAGGAGACTATCATGCTTGGCTGGGCCATTGCATTTTTCATTCTCGCCATTGTCGCTGCTGCTCTTGGCTTTGGTGGTATCGCTGGCGCTTCTGCCGGTATCGCGCAGATCCTGTTCTTCGTCTTTCTCGCCCTTCTTGTGCTGACCTTCGTGGTGCGAGCGGTGAACGGGCGAAGCGTGACCTGACCTGCGGTCATAGAAAGCAAAAAGACAAGGGGTGCCTGAGGGCGCCCCTTTTTGTTTGGCTCAATTGGGATTTTCCGACCCGTTTGCGCCACGATGGCATGAACCTCGAAAACTGGATGGGGCATCGAGGCCAACAAGATGCGCTACTTCACCACGAAAAGGAAGTGATCGAGTCCCTGGATTAGATGAAGGATGGAGCGGGTAGACGGAATCGAACCGACATACTCAGCTTGGAAGGCTGCTGCACTACCATTGTGCTATACCCGCGTCGCAATCATGCAGCCGCCTGAGGTGGTGGAGGGAGCTGGATTCGAACCAGCGTACCTTGCGGACCAGATTTACAGTCTGGCGGTTTTAACCACTCACCCATCCCTCCACGGGACCTCACGGGCTGCACGGCGTTGACGCCGTCCGACCGGGGCTTCACATAGGCGCCGCAGCACCGCCGATCCACACCGGAAGCGGCCTTATAAGGAAACACCAAATGGCGCGCAACCATGGAAGACGGCGAAATGCACAAGGCCGCCCGGGACGCCCACAGGACGGCACCCCGCCGCAAAGTCACCGACCCGGTCCCCGGCATCCCAACAAGGGCCACACAACCAGCGATTCTGGCGTCTGGATCTGGGGTGTCCATGCCGTCGAAGCCGCCCTGGCCAACCCGGAACGCAAGCTGATCGAGCTCCTCGCGACCGAAAATGCCGCGGCCCGCCTGCCTGCCGACGCGCCGAAGCCGCAAATTGTGACAGCCAAGGACATCGACCCGCGGCTGCCGCCCGGTTCGGTCCATCAGGGCCTCGCCCTGCGTGCAGAGCCGCTGGATCCGGTCGCGCTGGAAGACCTGATCCATGAAGGCGTTGAGCGGATCGTCGTGCTGGACCAGGTGTCCGACCCCCACAATCTGGGCGCGATCTACCGCTCGGCCGCTGCCTTCGGCTTCGGGGCCCTGGTGCTTCAGACCCGGAATGCCCCGCCGATCACCGGAATCGTCGCCAAGAGTGCAGTCGGTGCCATCGAAACCGTGGCCGAGGCCCGGGTCGTGAACATTTCCCGTGCCCTCGAACAGCTGGGCGAGGCGGGGTACCACACGGTTGGCCTCGCCGGCGAGGGCGAGGCGGACATCGCGCAGGCCGTCAAAGGCGCAGGCAAACTGGCCATCGTACTGGGCGCAGAAGGCCCGGGCCTCCGCCCCGGGGTCGCCAAGGCCTGCGCCGAACTTGCCCGCATCCCGATCAGCGCCGCCATGGAAAGCCTCAACGTGTCCAATGCTGCCGCAATTGCGTTCTACGAAGCAGCTCGGAACAGTTTTCCCGGGGGCTGAACCTCTGCTAGGGTCTGCCCCGGATTCACCGTACGGAGCACGTGACCGCCATGTTGAGATTCCTCTCCATCCTCGTCCTTCTCGCTGGCCTGCTCGTGGCGGGTTATGGCGGTTCGCGCCTGATGGAGGTGTATGCCCCGAAATCCGGAATGACGGTCGAGGCGATGCCCTCCGAGGAACCGATCATGATGGATGATGTGACCGTCGAAGCACTGCCTGAAGCAGAAGCCCTGCCGCCGATCCCAGACGAAGAAATTCTGGCCGAGACGGCATCGGTTCCGTCTATTTCCCGGTCACTGCCGGCTCCGACGCTGGACGAGCCCATGTTCGGCACAGAAGGCGTATCCGGTAGCGGCGCAGCGGATGCCGGCGCCATGGCCAGTATCGAAGTGGCCCCGGATGTCATGGCGCCCGCCCCGTCCGACGCTTTCCTCGAAAACCTGAAGACGGTGCCGGTCGCCCATGAGACGCCCACCACCGCAGAGTACAAGCGCCCCTTTGAAGCGGTGCTCGCCATTGATGCAACCGGCGATTCCACAGCGGTCGACGCCCTGCCGGGCCATGGCAATATTTCCGAGGGCACCGCTCAGGTGTCCAAGACCGTGGAAGCGCGCCTGTCAGGGTCAGGCTTCGCTATCAAGGCAATGACGCCTGAGCAACAGACCATCTCGCCGCTGACCGAGAACACCTGGCGCTGGTCGGTCACCCCACTGACCGCCGGCAATCAGGAACTCACTTTCGACATCTATGCCATTGATGACGGTCCGGCCGTGCCGCTGCGGACATTCCACAATACGGTGACGGTGAAGGTGACAGGCCTCAATCGCGCGATCGCCTTTGCAGACCAGGCAAATCCACTGGCGGTGTTCCTTGGCGGGGTCGGCTCCGTGCTCGCCGGCCTGTTCGGCGCCATCAAGTTCGTCCGCCGCCGCTAGAATATCCGGCAAGCCTGCCCGGTTTGCCTGACCGGGTTCAGGCTTCCGTTTCGCCAAGATAGCGGCCGCTTTGACTTTGCGTTCAAAGGCCGGTTTGACTGGCGGCTATGACCAAGACGACTGCCACGCCGCCTTTGACCCTTGATGCTGCGCAGGAATTTCTGCGGGAACAGGCCCAGCGGATCGATATCGACCCGATGACCAATTCGGTCTTCGCGCTGACCCAGACGCTGTTCCGGGATCTCGAAGATGGGAAAATCACCCAGACCGACCTCGCAGCACTGGCTAATGAAGTTCACTTTGAACTCATCAATGAGCGCGCCGAACGTTTCCGCGCCCAGCATGCCGGAGCAGATGAGACTGCCGCCTGGGCGCCGCTGGTCGCCCGCCTGGAGGAGATTGCGAAGGAGGGGTTTGAAGCTTTCGCCGCCGCGATCGCGCAGGAACGTGGCGGGCTCGTTTTTACCGGCCACCCGACTTTTGCGCTGTCGACGGAGCTGCGCGCCGCCTTCGCCGCCCATGTCAGCAAGCCTACCAAAACCAGCCGCACCCGTCTCGCCAAACTGATCAAGACCGACAACCGCGCCTGGAACCAGTCGATCAGCCTCCATGGAGAGCATGAGGAAGTGCAGGCGGCCCTCGAAAACGCCGCGCACGCCCAACGAAGGATGGCGGAGACCATCCTCAAGATTGCGAGGAAGAGATTCCCCGACCGCTGGCGGGCGCTTCGCCCTGCCTTGCCAACCCTGGCGTGCTGGGTCGGCTACGACCTCGACGGCCGGGCTGATATTCACTGGTCGCAGTCCCTGACCTTCCGCCTGACCGAAAAAGCCATGCAGCTGGAGCGCTATGCGGCACGCGCGCAGGACATACTCTCCAGAACCGGGAAGTCGGCGTGGCTGGATGGGCTGGCCGGGCATTTGCGCCAGGCAGCGGCGCTGACGCGCAAACATGCCGCCCTATTTGCAGCGGACCTGACCAATGCAGACAATCTTGTCACAGCAGCCAACGCGATCACTGAACACGCGCCGCACACCATTCTGGACGCCGAGGAGGTTTTGGATAGCCTCGATGAGGGCGTGCGCAATGCCAGCGACGATCTTGCCGCCGAACTGATCGCCTTCCGTGCCGAAGTCGAAGCCCAGCAATTGGGAACCGCGCGCATTCACTTGCGCGTCAACGCCGCTCAGGTTCGTACGGTGATCAATCGCGATCTCGGCCTCGAGACCGAAGACCGGGAGCTCGGCCGGGTCGCGCTGGCGGAGCTTGCTCAGAAGGCCCGCAAGTCAAAACCCGTGAAAGTGAATTTCGGCGATCTGTTCATGGAACAGTCGACCGCCCGGCGTCAGTTCATGATGTGCGCCCAGATCCTGAAACATATTGATGCCGGATCCGTCATCCGCTTCCTGATCGCCGAGAGCGAGAACCCGGCTACGGTGATGGGGGCCCTGTACCTCGCGCGCCAATATGGCGTCGATGAGATGCTGGATATCTCACCTCTGTTCGAAACCCCCGAAGCGCTTGAAACGGGCGGGCGCTTTATCGAACGCCTGCTGGAGGAGCCGGAATTCCTCGCCTATGTGAAGCAGCGTGGATACCTCTCCATCCAGCTTGGCTTTTCCGATGCCGGACGGTTCATCGGGCAGGTCGCCGCCGACATGGCGATCGAGCGCATCCACAACCTCATCTCCCGGGCGCTGGCCGCCAGGAATGCCGGCGTGGACCTGCTGATCTTCAACACGCATGGCGAATCCATGGGGCGGGGTGCCTGGCCCGGCACATTCGAACAACGCTTCGATCACCTGCTGACACCATGGACCCGCGCCGGCGCAGAAATGCGCGGGCTGAAGCTGCGCCACGAGGTCAGCTTTCAGGGCGGGGATGGCTATCTCCATTTCGCTACTCCGGTCCTTGCAGACGCAACCATGGCGGCCTGGGGCGTGCACACTTTCCAGCCTGTGGACGAGACCTCGAAGACAGACCCGTTCTATACGCGCACGGATCTCGTCTGGGATTTCTACCGCGCCCTGCGCGCCTGGCATGAGCGCCTGTTCGTGAACCCGGATTATGGCCGCCTGCTCGGCGCCTTTTCCAGTGGGCTGACGGTCAAGGCCGGGTCACGTCCGAAGCGCCGTGCGGCCGGCCCTTCCGGCCCACGCTCGCTGCGCGCGATTTCCCATAATGCGACCCTGCAGCAGCTGGGTGTTCCGGCGAATACCGCCGCCGGGATCGGCTCCTCCCTGCAACGCGAAACCGAGCGGCTGGTGAACCTGATCGATACCAGCCCCCGCATGCGGCACCTCGTTTTCCTCGCCGCAAAAGCCCGCGGCCTGACCAGTCTGCCTGCGCTCCGCGGTTATGCCCGCGTCTACGACCCCGGAGTGTGGATCGCCCATGCCCGCATGATGAAGACCGAAAGCGGCGCTGCCGCCTATCGCGCAGTCTATTATGCTCTACGCGCAGATGAGACCGCTGTCTCAATCGACCGGATCGCCAATCTGCTATCGGTAGACCTGCGTCGGTTCGACCGCCTGACCGCCCAGCTGGAGGATGCCCCGTCGACGGAAGAGCGTCATGAGAATCGCCTCGCCCTGCACGTACTCCATGCCGTGCGCCAGGCCTTGATGATGCGGGCTTTCGCGCTCGCAGGCAGCCTGCCGCGCCTTTCAGAGCGCCATGACGCCAGCGCCCGGGATGTCGTCAACATGATCTCGGAAATGCGCTTTGCCGAGGTCGTGGAGCTGCTGGGTGAAATCTTCCCCTGCGCCCGGAGCGAGGACACGCCCCTGCAGGCGCTGACCGAACCCGGCAGCCAGATGCGCAGCGCTTCCTATGGCTACGAACGGATCCATAAGGACATCATCGATCCATTGGATGAGATCGGGCGCACACTGCATGGCATCAGCCTCGCCATCACACACGCCTATGGCGCATTCGGCTAGGACCGTAATCAGTATACCGGAATGCGGGTGTCCCGGGCGTTGAGATTGACGCGGCTGGAATAACGGCCACTGTCCGGCATGCTGAGGACGACCCTTTGGCGCCGGCGATCGATCTGCAGTCTGAAAGACGAAAGAAGGTCCAGCCCCAGCACCATCGCGGGCTCCTCCTCAAGTCCGAGGTATTTGAACAGCGGCGGGTCGCTCACCAGTATGTCGACACCCGACATCCGGTAATCCCCGATGGCCAGCATCCGGACAGAGGCGATCCGCAGGGACTGGTCGCCACCTGTGGCACCCTGCAGGATCTTCGTCTTCTCTTCATTGGTTCTGGTGTGGGACTGTTCTGCAAACCGACTGTTGATAAAGGTCACGCTGGAACCGGTATCGACCAGTGCGCGGCCTTTGCGGCCATTGATCCGGACATCCACGAAAATCAGGCCGTTCTCGTCAGTGTATTTCATTGAGCTTGGCACCAGCCGGGCAGACCGGTCGGGGCGTCCATCATAGACCATGACACGCAAATTCTCGAAGTCGAAGTCGATAACATCCCCTTCGAAGGCATTTGCCGGCAGCACATTCTGCGTCCCGGTGACATTCAGGTCGACGTTCAGCGCTACCTGTACATCCTTCTTTGCCACGTTCCCGACGAGAAGCGTATCCAGTTCGACAACCGGATAGATTTCTTCCCCGGTCAGCCCCAGCACGCTGATCATGGGCACATTGTCATCCAGTTCCGGAAGCTGAGCCAGGCGCGCCGTGCGGCGGTTGATCATGGGAAATGTTGCGGCCGTATCGATGATACCGGTCGCCCGGTCATTCCCGTTCACCTCGAGACGGACGACCATGTGATCGTATTCATTCACCTCGAACGGGATCACCTGGCGCTCACTGGCCAGCGCCGGGAAAAAGCCCAACAGGGCCAGAACACTCAAGAAGGCACCTTTGATGTGCCACCCGGACGCCATTTTGGTCGTCCGGCGTTTCGACTCCCTCGTCATTTGCTCAATATCCCACATCCGATAGGATAAACAAAATCACACTGTATTGACGTTAGGTACTCTGCCCCGGCGTCACGACTTCCGCTGCCCCTTACGTTCGCGTAAACCTGCGTGACACAAACTGAGGAAACCGGAGACTGATCATGGCTGACGCCTTCATCATCGACGCCTGCCGCACACCGCGCGGTATCGGCAAAGTCGGCAAGGGCTCGCTTGCCCACCTGCACCCACAGCACCTGGCCGCGACCGTGCTGGGCCAGATCGCCGAGCGCAACAAGCTCGACACTGCCACTGTCGACGACGTGATCTGGGGCTGCTCCAGTCAGCGCGGCGCCCAAGGTGCCGACATGGGCCGCATGGCCGCCCTCGATGCCGGCTATGACATCAAGGCCTCCGGCGTGACACTCGACCGTTTCTGCGGTTCCGGCATCACCACGGTGAACCTCGCTGCGGCGCAGATCATGTCCGGCATGGAAGATTGCATTGTGGCCGGCGGCTGCGAGATGATGAGCTACACGGCAGCCACGGCAGACCCGAAAAACCCGCCGATGATGGACGCCGGCAACCTCCACCTGCGCGAACTGCACCCGCAGTCCCAGCAGGGCTGCTGCGCCGACGCCATCGCCACGCTCGAAGGCATCACCCGTGAAGCCGTCGACCAGCTGGCCGTGGTCAGTCAGGAACGCGCCGACCGCGCCCTGAAGGAAGGCCGTTTCAACAAGTCGGTCGTGCCGGTTTACAATCGCGACGGCACACTCGCCCTCGACAAGGACGAGTTCCCGCGTCCAGGCACCTCGATGGAAAGCCTCGCTGGCCTGAAGACCGTGTTCAACATGTTCTGGGACGTGCCGGTCGACGACAAGGGCATGACCTATGGCGGTCTGATCGAGAAAGTCTATCCGCAACTGAAAGGCAAGATCCAGCACGTGCATCATGCCGGTAACTCCTCCGGCGTCGTCGACGGCTCCGGCGCTGTACTCATGACGTCCGAAGGCTATATGAAGAAGCATGGCCTGAAGCCGCGCGGCCGCGTTGTTGCCACGGCGAACATGGGCGACTGCCCGACACTGATGCTGAACGCTCCGGTTCCTGCGGCACAGAAAGTCCTGGCCAAGGCTGGCCTGACCACCGGCGACATCGATGTCTACGAAATCAACGAAGCTTTCTCGGTCGTCGCCGAGAAGTTCATCCGCGACCTCGATCTCGACCGCAACAAAGTCAACATCAATGGCGGCGCCATGGCCCTCGGCCACCCGATCGGCGCAACCGGTTCGATCCTGATCGGCACCGCGCTGGACGAGCTTGAGCGCTCCGGCGGCCGTTATGGTCTGGTCACCATGTGCGCCGCTGGCGGCATGGCGCCTGCGATCATCATCGAGCGTCTCGACGCCTGATCGCCTGCCTGAAGCAGGCACACAGACAAGCGCCCGGTCCTGGTAACGGACCGGGCGTTTTCCGTTCTGGTTGCGCAAAAACCACAAATGCGAATGCGTATGAGAATTATTTGCAATATTACTTGCGATTCATTCTCACTTTCATTAGGCCGTCTCCACCGACTGCATAAGCGGTCCTCAGGGAGAACGAAATGAATAGAGCCATTCGCAAGCCGCGGAGCCTCCGCACACAGGTTGGTATGTATGCGGCGGTTGCCGTCGCCGCCGCCGCCCCCGCTTTCGCAGACGAGTCCGACGAGCCGGAACTGCGTAACGAGACGATCACCGTCACCGACGTGACGGCAGACACCAACCCCTATGGCGACCCGAATGCGCCCTATCGAGCGATCCGCTCGGCCAGCGGCCTCTTCACGGAAGACCTGCTCGACACGCCGAAGACCATCACGGTCATCACCGACGAGACGCTGCACGACCTCGGCGCCAAATCCTTCCGTGACCTCTTCCGGTCCCAGCCGGGCATCACGCTCGGTACCGGCGAGGGCGGCAACGCGTTCGGCGACCGGATCTTCATCCGTGGCTTCGATGCCCGCAATGATGTCTATGTCGATGGCGTCCGCGACCCCGGCGTCGGCTCCCGCGAGACCTTTGCGGTCCAGCAGATCGAAGTGCTGAAAGGCCCGTCGTCTGCTTTCGGCGGCCGCGGCACGACCGGCGGCGCTGTCAGTCTCGTCTCCAAGAAGCCGGGCCAGGGCGACTGGGGTGATGTCGAGTTCACGCTCGGCTCCGACGCAACCCGCCGGGCCACCCTGGACGTGAACCATGAAGTCACCGACACGCTGACCGTCCGCCTGAATGCCATGACGCACGATTCCGAAGTCGCCGGGCGCGATGAAGTGTTCAACGACCGTTGGGGCCTCGCCGCCGCCGCAGAGTGGACGCCGACCGATGCGCTGACTTTCGGTTTCGATTACTACCATCTGTCTACCGACTACCTGCCAGACTGGGGCCATCCCTACGACACGGAAAACAACCGTCCGTTCGCCGTGGACCGGGACAATTTCTACGGCGTCCTCTCCCGCGACTTCGGCGAAACCTTCGCAGACGTCTACACAGCCAACACAAACTGGGTGATCTCAGACAAGGTCGAGTTTGCCTCCACTCTCCGTTATGGCCAGAGCAAGAACGCCTACACAGCCTCGGCCCCGGAACGTCCGGACCCCGTCGCCCGGACGGTGAGCGCCAATGCCAAGCGCCGGGATGCGATCACGGACTACTGGACGAACCAGAGCCGCTTCACCTTCCGCTTCGACACCGGCACGATCGGCCACACGCTGGTCACCGGCATCGAGCTGTCGCGCGAGGAAACGCTGAACCGCCAGCGCGCCTTCACGGAATGCGCCGAACTGCCCTGTACCGGCGCGGCTTCCAATCCGCTCCTGAACCTGGACAATCCGGACAATTCCATTCCGTGGGGCAGCGATACCGAAGTCACCGGCCGGCCGACGATCGAGACCGAAACGGCCGCGCTCTACGCGCTCGACACGCTGACCTTCAGCCCGCAATGGGAAGCCTTTATCGGCGTGCGGGCAGATACCTACTCTGCTGATGTGACCGGCCTGACCAATCGGGACGGCACACCGACACCAGATCGCAGCGCCGACAGCGACTTCATCAACTGGCATGCCGGTCTTGTCTACAAGCCTGTCGAGAATGCCTCGATCTATGCAAGCTACTCCTCCGCTTCGAACCCGCCCTGCGAACAGCTTGACGCTTTCGCCCTCGACTATGGCGGTTGCGATGCGCTGGTCGCGGCGATGGATCCGGTCGAGAACAATTCCTTCGAGCTTGGCGCGAAGTACAATCTCGGCGGTCACCTCGACCTGACCGCGGCTGTGTTCCAGATCACCCGCGACGGGGTTCCGATTTCCAATGGCCGGGGCGCCACGACGGCCGGGTCTCAGGACCAGGAAGTAACCGGCGTGGAGTTCGGCGTGGCCGGCAACATCACCGAGAAGTGGAGCCTGTTCGGCGGTCTCACAATTTTCGAGACCGAAGTGACCGACAGCACCATCGCCTCGCAGATCGGCGAGATGTTCCCGAACGTCTCGGAAGAGAGCTTCACGCTGACCTCCCGCTACCAGTTCACCGACCGCCTGCACCTTGGCGGCACGGCTGGCTACAATAGCGAGAAATATGGCGGCACCGTCGCGGCGGGCTCGACCTTCGTGCCGGACTATTGGCGCTTCGATGTCTTCGGCGGCTACCAGCTGACCGACAATATGGAGGTGACCTTCAATATTCTGAACGCCACGGACGAGCTCTACTATGACGCGCTCTACCGCTCCGGCACGCCGTTCTCCTATGTTGCGCCGGGCCGCTCGGCCTTTGTGACACTGGACATCGACTTCTGATCATCCGAAAGAGGGGCGGCCCTTTCGGGGGCCGCCTTTCATTCTTTTTGTAGAGTCCGCCCATGCTGATCTGTATCCCCCAAGTCCTGACCAAGGCGCAGGTGAAAGACATCCGCCAGCTGATCGATGCTGCCGAGTGGGTGGATGGCCGCGTCACGGCGGGCGTCCAGTCCGCCGAAGCCAAGCGCAATACGCAGCTGCCGGAAGACAGCGAGGCGGCCCGCAAGGCGCAAGCCATGGTGAGCGTCGCCATTGGCAACAATCCGGTCTTCCTGGCGGCGGCGCTGCCGCAGAAAGTGTTTCCGCCCCTGTTCAACCGCTATGTCGTCGGCGACAGTTTCGGCGCCCATGTCGACAATGCGATCCGTTCGGTCAAGAACTCGCCGGAGCGGATCCGGACCGACTTGTCCTGCACCCTGTTCCTGACCGAGCCGGAAGATTATGACGGCGGCGAACTGGTGATCGAGACGCTGTTCGGGGCGCAGGAAGTGAAGCTGGAAGCCGGAGACCTCGTCCTCTATCCGGCCTCCAGCCTGCACTCCGTCAGCGAGATCACGCGCGGCGCGCGGATTTCCTCCTTCTTCTGGCTGCAGAGCATGGTGCGCGACGATGGTGAGCGGACCCTGCTGTTCGATCTCGACCAGTCGATCCAGGCATTGGTGGCGGAGAAGGGCCACAAGGACCCGGAAGTCATCCGCCTGACAGGCATCTATCACAACCTCATTCGCCGCTGGGCCGAGGGCGCTTAGGTTTCCGCCAGCACCAGCGGCCGGACAGGCCGCAACACGCGGTGCTTCATATGTATAGAGATCATAGGGCGGCGGGGCATCGGCCACAAAAGTCGGTTCGATGTTACCAAAACAGTCGACCGCCATCAGTGCGTCCCGCCCGGTGCGCATGTGCCAGCGGGCAACACGCAGCAGGTTCCACGCCAGCCATGGCCAGAACACCGGCCAGACATGGTTGAAGAAAGGTTGGAGATCAGGATGCATGCGCGGGAGGATGGCCCGCGCGCGACCCTGTGGGATTGAGCCCGCATTTCCGCGCCACTTTCCCAACCGGGACGGGGCAGAGGCAAGGGGGATAGCGCCTGCTCTTTCCCCGCCCCTCGTTCCCCCTTAAGGTCCGCCCATTGGAGGAGCTTCATGAAACACGCATCGCTTTTCGCCGCGCTGACAGGCGCCGCCCTGCTTGCCGCCTGCACGACCGCGCCCGTTGAGGCGCCGGCTGAAACAGCCGCCGCGCCTGCCTATGATGAAGCCTTCCCGCCTGCGATCGAAGAGGTCTCCTTCGACAGCCATGGCGACCGCCTGAACGGCCTGGTCTATGTGGCGGACGGGCCGGGGCCGCACCCGGCGGCGGTGCTGCTGCACGGCTTTCCGGGCAATGAAAAGAATCTGGATCTTGCGCAGGACATGCGCGCGGCGGGATGGAATGTGCTCTTCTTCCACTATCGCGGCGCCTGGGGCAGCGAAGGCGACTACACCCTCACCCATGTGATCGAGGATGTCGGCGTGGCAACGGACTGGCTGCGCACCCATGCGGACCAGTACCGGACCAATCCGGATCATATCGTGCTTGTGGGGCACTCCATGGGGGGCTTTGCCTCGCTTCAGGCCGCCGCGCGTGACGAGGCCATTGCCTGTGCCGCGGGCATCGCCCCGGCAGACATCGGCGTGTCAGCAAAAGTGTTCGAGACGAACCCGGAGGCCAAGGCCGGCTTCATGGCCTACAGCGACAGTTTGCAGATGCTGCACGGCCTGACCGGCGAAAAGATCATCGCCGAGGTGGAGGCGAACAAGGACGCGTTCAGCCTGCAGGGCCTGGCGCCAAAGCTGGAAGGCAAGCGCATCCTCATCGTTGGCGGCGACAAGGATGGTTCCGTTTCGGAAGAGCTGGTGATCCGCCCGCTCATTGCCGCTTATGAGGCAGACCCGGCCATCGACACGACCGGCGTGATGCTCTCCGGCGACCACTCGTTCTCATGGTCGCGGGGTGAATTGATCTCTACCGTGATCAACTGGGCGGAGGCCTGCCGCTAGGCCGCCGTCCAGGCCATGGCTTCATCCAGGGAAGCGAGCGGGTACACCCGCATCTTGCCCGGAATGAGCGGCGCAAAGAAGCGCATGGAATTGGCGAGCCAGCCAATGTCGGTGACCATCGCGATACGCTTGAACGCGGTGTAGTGCGCCGTGCCGAAGACCGCATCGTCCAGCATGGCATGGGCGGTGTAGGTTTCGAATTCCGGACCGAAGCGGATCAGGATGCGCGCTTTGCCGTGTTCCTGGATGGCGGCGTCGACGGCAGGAACAAGGATCGTCTTGTAATCAGAGTCGGTGATCTTGCCCTCGGCATCGAAGGCAACAATCCCGGGCGGGGCGGAAGGGATGCGCTTGAACATGGCCTTCAGATGGGCCCACCCTGCCCGTCAGGCAAATGAACTTGCGGCCATGTCGGCCTGGTTCGAGAAAGCCTAGTTCGGGCGGTCTTCTTCGTGGTCGCCGTTCCAGAAGCGCTTGATGCGGCCAAGGAAGCCCTCGCTTTCGGGGTGGCAGTCGGCGCCGGAGCAGTCGCAGAATTCGCGCAGGATGTCTTTCTGGCGGGGCGTCAGGTTGCGCGGCGTTTCGACAAACATTTCGACGAACAGGTCGCCGGTATGACCGGACTGGCGCACAGACGGCATGCCCTTGCCGCGCAGGCGCAGCTTGCGGCCGGTCTGGGCGCCTTCCGGCACGACGACGCGGGCGCGGCCACCATCGATGGTCGGGATCTCGATCTCGCCGCCAAGGGCCGCCGTCACCATCGGCACCGGCGCGCGGCAGTAGAGGTTCGGCCCGTCGCGTTCGAAAATGTCATGCTCGACGACATCGACGAAGATGTAGAGGTCGCCCTTGCCGCCGCCATTGGCCCCGGCTTCGCCTTCGCCGGCGAGACGGATACGCATGCCGCTTTCGACGCCGGCGGGGATCTTCACGTTCAGCGTGCGCTCTTCGCGCACCTGGCCGGCGCCGCCGCAATCCTTGCACGGCTTCTTGATGGTCTTGCCCTTGCCGCTGCAGCGCGGGCAGGTGCGTTCCATCGTGAAGAAGCCCTGCTGGGCGCGCACGCGGCCTGCGCCGCCGCACGTGTCGCAGGTTTCAGGCTCGGTGCCCGGCGCGGCGCCCGACCCTTCGCAGGTCTTGCAGTCGACGGCCTGGGGCACGTGAATGGTTTCGTCCTTGCCGGAGAAGGCCTCGGCAAGCGTGATCTCGAGATCGTAGCGCAGGTCGGCCCCGCGCTGAGGGCCTGCACGGCGACGGCCGCCGCCGAACCCGCCTGCGCCGAAGACCTGGCTGAATAGGTCCTGGAAAATGTCTTCGGGGTGGACGCCCGCGCCGAACGGATTGCCGCCACCGCCCATGCCGTTTTCGAAGGCGCCATGGCCGAACTGGTCATAGGCCGCGCGCTTCTGCGAATCGGAGAGGATCGCATAGGCCTCGCCGACTTCCTTGAACTTCTCTTCGGCTTCGTGATCGCCCGGATTCTGGTCCGGGTGGTATTTCATGGCCAGCTTGCGGTAGGCGGATTTCAGCGCCTTCTCATCGACATCGCGTGAGACGCCAAGAACCTCGTAATAATCGCGCTTGCTCATGGATGAATGGCTCGCCGTTTCTCTCTAGTCCTTTGCCCTGTCGCGTCATGTGGGGCGCGGATTACACACGTGCAAGGGAGGGATGCAGGCAGTTTACGTGGGGTTCCCCGTCAAATTGCCTGACGGATTGACTGGATCAGCTCGGCCCCGGGCCAAACTGGCTCGCGCCCTTCTCGATCAGCTCTGCGCCGGTAGGGCGGATCTGCATCACGGCGAGGCCGCGCTGGCTGGTGCCGTCGAGGCGGAAGCGGAACAGGCCGTTAACGCCGAAGAAGCCGTCGGGATCTGTCACGCCATTGTATTTGAGGTTGTCTTCCGCCGCGAGGCGCACGGCGACGGCGGCCGCGTCATAGGCAACGGCGGCGAGGTCTGTCGGTGCCTTGCCATAGATGCGGCGATAGGCTTCGCGGAATGTGGTGAGGTTTTCCGGATCGGGCGTGGGATAGACGGCGCCGTCCAGCGTCGGCTCCCGCCAGATGGATTCATCGCTCCAGAGGCTCGTGCCCATCAGGGTGACATGAGTCATGTCGACGCCATTGTAAGGCAGCAGCGGCGCGATGGAGAGCAGCTGCACGCCGCGCTCCGGGATCATCACGGCAATCTTGTTTCTCGGGCGGACCTCGATCTCGGATTTGAGGATTTCGGAAACGGACCGGGCCGCTTCGGTGGCGCCGGTCTCCGGCATGTAGAAGGCGGAGGTCAGCACCACACCGCCATTATTGAAGGCCTCGGTGCGAAGGGCGTTCTCGATCTGGCGGCCATAGGCGGTCTGCGGCCCGAGGAAGACATAGCTGAAAATGCCCTGCCCGGCCGCGTATTCGACCATGCGGCGCACTTCCTCTTCCGGCGAGACGGAGGCCAGATATGAGCCGCCGCCTGCGGCTGAGCGGTCGGTCGAGAAGGCAATGACGGGGATCTTCTTGTCCTGCGCGCGCTCGCGGATGGCCTTCACATTGGCGCCGAACAGCGGGCCCAGCACGACATTGGCCTTCTCCTGAATGGCCTCGTCGATGCGCGCTTCGGTGATGGAGGTCTTGCCGGCCGTGTCCTTCGGGATGATCAGGAAATTGTCACCGGCATACTGGAACAGGGCCAGCTCGATCCCGGCCAGCATGCTTTCCGCTTCATTGCGGACCTGGGCATTCGGATGGGAGAACGGCAGCAGCACGGCGGCGCGCTTGATCTCGCGCCCTTCCATGAAGGCTGGCGTCAGGCCGCCATCGCCGACGACCTGGGTCAGGTCTTCCGGCTCGCCCAGATCCGTGACGTCGACGCCCTCTTCCGGCCCTTCCGTCGGGCCGGTCACCGGCTCTACCCGCGGGCTTCCCGTGCCGATCTGGACTGGCGGACGGGCTGGCGCGCTGGCACAGGCGGTGGCGAACAGGAAACCGATGAGAAGAAAGCTTGGCGCTTTGATCGTCCTGAGCAATGGTTGCAGCAATGTCATCTCCTGAAACATCTCCTGAAGCATCCGGCGCACAGACGATTCCCGGCTGGCGCGACTCTAGGGGGGCCGGGCCGGACGGGCAACCGTCGCAGGCATTGTCCCCGGGTCTGTATGTTGTCTCCACGCCGATCGGCAACCTGCGGGACATTACGCTCCGCGCGCTGGACGTGCTGGCCGCAGCCGATGAAGTGCTGGCCGAGGACACACGCGTGGCGGGGAAACTCCTGTCCGCCTATGGGGTTAAGGCTCGCCTCAGCCCCTATCATGACCACAATGGGGCGGAACGGAGACCCGAACTCCTGCGCAAGCTGAGCGAAGGCGCACGGATCGCGCTCGTCTCGGATGCGGGCACGCCGCTGGTATCCGATCCCGGCTGGAAGCTGGCGCATGAAGCGCTGGAAGCCGGCCACCGCGTGTTCCCGGTGCCGGGCGCTTCGGCCATGCTGGCGGGCCTGGTGGCCAGCGGCCTGCCGAGCGACCGGTTCTGCTTCGCGGGATTTCTGCCGCCAAAACAAGGCGCGCGAAAGCAAAGCCTCGAAAGCCTGAAGGCCGTACCGGCCACGCTGATCTTCTATGAGAGTGGGCCGCGCCTCGCCGATACGCTGGCGGACATGGCCGCCGTGCTGGGCCCCGGCCGGGCGGGCGCCGTCACGCGCGAACTGACGAAGCTGTTCGAGGAAACCCGGCGCGGCACGCTGGCTGACCTCGCCGCGCACTATGCCGAAGCCGGCGGCCCGAAAGGCGAGATCGTCGTGCTGACCGGCCCGCCCCTGGAAGAGGCGGTCACGCCGGAACATCTCGACGCAGCACTCCGCGAAGCCCTCGCCGATCAGCCGACCAAGGCCGCCGCCAATGCCGTGGCCGACGCCCTCGGCTTGCCGAAGCGGGACGTCTACCAGCGCGCCCTTCAGATCAAGGCCAATGGCTGATCCGGCTCAACTGAGGAAACGCTCCATCAGTATGCCATTATAGGTAACCTCATCTACACGCCTGTAATCGCGGGAAATTCCGATCTGGCTGAAACCGAACTTCCGGAACAGGTCCGCCGCGCGCTGATTGCTGTCGAACACGACCAGCTCGACCTTTGAAATCCCGCAGCGCGGCGCATGGGCGAGCGCTGCCGATATCAGCCGGCTGCCCGTACCCGCCCCGCGATGCGAGGTGAGAAGGCCCATGCCCAGAATACCCCGATGGCGGCACTCGGGAATCTCGACAGGGACAATATCGATCCAGCCGACCAGCCGTCCCTCATCCAGTGCACAATACATCGGCAGGTCATTGTCGATCATATGGTTCGGGAAGGCGCGTTCCGGATCGAAAGGCGGAAGCGTGACGCGGCCGAGATACCGCTTCTCGGCGGCAACCTCCTCCACCGCCGCGCGCCAGGGACGGATCAGGTCCTTCCGCATATAGACAATATCGATGCTCATGTCCGCCTCCTCCCACAGAGGTGCACCTGCCGGGATCGTAACATCTGGTTGACAGACGACAACCAGAGCTTCCGATAGGCACCGGGCGAAGGGAGCGAGCAGCCGCTGGCGGAAGCCAGGCGGCAGGCCGCGGAGAAGCGCTAGGGCGAGCGGCTGGCGGCGCTTTAACTGCAGGCCAAAGGCTACCGCATACCTGAGCGGCGGTTGCGCGCCCATGGGAGAGATCGACCTGATTGCCAAACGCGGCAACCTCGTCGCCTTCATTGAAGTGAAATTCCGGGCAGATGTTCAAATTGCCGCAGGTGCCGTCACACCATCCGTCTGGCAGCGTATCGCGCGGGCGGCAGATTGCTGGCTGGCCCGTCACCCGGCCCATTCAGATTACGGCTGGCATCATGACCTGATCGAGCTCGCGCCCCGGAAACTGCCGCAACATCTACAGGATGCATCGCGGCCGGGCATGGCATGATGCGAGCCGGAGATTAACCGGGACTGCAGTCACGTTAACAACTCAAAGAAACTCATAGGTAGGCGGATGAGATCAACCCGGGTTGTTTCAGACCACTGACAATAGAATTCCTCCAGAAATTAAGGCTTTGCGGCCACCTCCTGTTAACCCTCGATCAAACCAAATCCTCTAATTACCGACCCGGTTGGAGAGTTGAGTTTTAAGGGAGGCCATCAGTCATGGATGCTGCTATTGCGATGCAAAAAGAGGCTGTGCTAAAATCTGCGCCAGCCTCTGATCTGAAGCAGGTATTCCGGAACGCACAGCGCGCGTTCGACCTGATCCAGAAGCACCGCACCCCGCCGGATCCCAAGACCTATGCCGTCTGGTATGCCTATGTGGAGGCCGTTGACCCGCGCGTGATCGAACGGGTGGACAGCGCAGTTGCCGAACATGGCACTCTGACGCCCTTTGACATCAACTCAATTTTCCGGGAATTGCTGACCGAGGAACCTGCCGCCGTTTCCGCGCGTCATACGATTGGCATGGCCATCGAAAAGGAAATCGATGAAGTCATGAAGATAATCCAGCAGGGTGTTCAGAACAGCGACGAATTCGGCGCCTCGCTGGACAAGGCCAACAGCGCCCTGCCCAAGGCCGTGTCTGCCGACAATCTGGCCTCGTTGCTATCCAACCTGATGGAAGACAATCAGCGCATGGCCCAAACCACGCGTGAGCTGAACCAGGGCCTGATGGAGTCGCAAAAGCAGATCGCAACACTCAACCAGGAGCTGGAGGAAGTCCAGACCCAGTGTATGCGCGACCCGCTGACCGCGATCGCGAACCGCCGCGCCTTTGACGAGCGGCTTGAGCGCGAAGTCCGCGCCGCTGCCGAAACCGGGGAAAAGCTGTGCTTTGCCCTCGCCGATATCGACCATTTCAAGGCGGTCAACGACACCTATGGTCACCAGGTCGGCGATGCCGTGCTGCAGCAGTTCGCTGCTGTCGTGACGCAGAACATCAAAGGACAGGACATGGTCGCCCGCTATGGCGGTGAGGAGTTCGCGATCATCCTTCCGGAAACGGACCTGTTCTCGGCCTACAACCTGCTCGTGAAGATCAAGTACAACTTCAAGAGCTCTGAAACGCCGATCGACGGCACACTGAAGACGATCAAGGACGTGACCGCCTCCTTCGGCCTTGTGCGCTTCGAACCCGGCATGACGCCGCGCGACATGATCAAACAGGCCGATCACTTCCTCTACGAGGCCAAGAATGCCGGACGTGACCGCGTGAAAGCAAAGGGCTTCTAACGCCCCTGCTTCAGGTCTCACCAGCGGAATCTACCGGATTCCGCCAGCCTTCCCCCTCCGTCACCCACGTAGTTTCCCTGATTGCTGATTCTGCCGTGCTGCGCGGTAATGGTGTGTCTACTCCGGTGGAGGGAGTGCATCATGGATGGCAGCTTTTACTCGGGAGAATTGTCGGCTCATACTCGTGAGGATGGGCGTGAGTGGGACGAATTCTGCGCCGGAGTAGACGAATTTCTGGACCGCGAACTGACCGAAGACCTGCGCGAAGCTGGACGGCGGACGACGGGGATGAAATCGGATGCGGAATCGTGCCGGATCTGGCGTGAAAAACTGAACACCCGCGGCTGGTACGCGCCGACCTGGCCGGTGGAACATGGCGGCGCAGGGTGGAGTGCGGAACAGCGCATCTATTTCGAAAATGCGTGCGCGGCCCGCGATGCGCCAATCCTGATGAATTCCGGGGTGCGGACGATTGGTCCCCTGATCATCGAAGCTGGCACGCCGGAACAGAAAGCCCGCTACCTGCCGGCCATCCTGAACGGCGAGCATGAATGGTGCCAGGGCTTCTCCGAGCCGCAGGCAGGATCTGACCTGTCGGCCCTGTCAATGAAAGCGGCGCGCGACGGCGACGATTTCATCCTGACCGGCAGCAAGATCTGGACGAGCTTTGCACAGTACGCGACACACATGTTCCTGCTGGCCCGCTGCGATCCGGGCGAACATGGCGGCAAAGGCGTCGTCTTCCTGCTGGTGGAGATGGACCGTCCGGGTATTGAAGTTCGCCCGATCAAGTTCATTGATGGTGAGTACGAAACGAACGAAGTGTTCTTCAACAGCGTACGCACGCCTATGGCGGACCGCATCGGCGAGATCGGCGAAGGCTGGAAAACGGCCAAGCAGTTGATGTCCATCGCACGCGGCAACAATACGACGACCGGCCTGCTGCGCCGGGCGATGCGCGCCGCGCGGCGGAACGCTGCGACGGGCGGCGCCCTTTCCGCCTCGCTCCAGATGCACTTTGCCGAACTGGAGATGCGGATCGACACGCTCGAAGCGCTGGATGAGCGGACGTTCAACGGGGTCGGCACACTGGTGGGCGGACCGGCTTCCTCGCAGCTGAAACTACTGGCGACAGAACTGCACCAGGCGATCACGGAAGCCGCGCTCGAAGCAGCCCCGGACAGCGATTTCGCACAGGCCAAATACCTGGCCACCCGCGCCGCGACGATCTATTCCGGCACCAGCGAAGTGCACCGGAACATTCTCGCCAAGGCTATTGGCTGTCCGTAGCGGGTGCCGGTTCCCAGTTTTCCAGCCACGCAATCGTAGAGATGGGTACCTCCATATCCGCTGTCTCTGCAGACCGCCAACTACCCTGCTGATAGGCGGCGGCGGTGCGATAGATGAGATTGCAGGCTGCCTTCCTGTCCGACACATGTACCGTGGCACCAAACATTTTTCCGAGGACGGAATAAAATCCTGAACTTCCACGCGCAGCGGCATAGGCGTCCATGGTGCGGCCCATGGATTCCATCACCTGCGCATCGTCCGCTGTTGCGCTGAACCAGTCTTCTGCGGGGACTGGCCCGGCTGACACAAGCGGGTCCAGAGTGTCAGTCGGAACGACGACCGGCTGCGGCAGGGCGTCTTCGACAATTGCCAGCGTTCTGGCATTGAAGTCACGCCAGCTGTAATTGGTGGATTCCCCCGACTTCAGAATGGCATCCCGGTAGGCCTTCACTTTATCGACCAGCTCGCGGGCCGTGTCCGGATCTTCCTCGACAATGTCGCGCGCCCAGCTCAGTTGTGAGTTGGCGAGCGATTTGCGAGCGAGGTTTGGCGTACTGCTCAACTGTTCGGTCATCTCGCAGGCGCTGGCCATGCGTTCCGCAAACGGCACGGCGACATGTCCGAACCGTCCGTTCCGGGTGAACCAGCTACCGGCAGCTGACACGTCCTGATACTGAACATCTCCACAGGTTTCTGGACCTTCCTCAGCGGACAGATAGGGGTGGGTCTTCCCGGCGCGCACATGCATATCCAGCAGGGACGAGATCAGGTTTGTGCGCAGATCGCTCTGTTCCGAATAGGACAAACCCATCTCTACCGGGAAATCGCCCTTCGCCACCGTGTATTTACGGTTGCGATCCGGCAGCGCCCAGAAGGCCTGGCTGTAGCTGAACGCTTTCTCGATCTCCGGCATGATCGCGTCGGCGCCAGCCTTCGCAGCATTGAGGTCTTGGGCCCTGGTGAGGTGGGCAACCACCGCATAGTGCAGCGCATAGGGGTTTTCGGGGCACCGGGTCGCCGCACCGTCGAACGCTGGCAAAACGTCTTCGAGACGAGAGCGCCTATAGCGGACATCCTCGACCGCCTGGAGCAATGACGCGACCAGACCGCCGTCGCAATCCAGGTCGGGCTGACCTTCCGCGCTCGTCGGGGCGGCAATGATCACCGCCATGACAAATCCAAGCGCACCAGCCTTTACTTTTCGCCACATGAGATCCCTCCGGTTCACCCCCAAGTCGCAAGTTAAAGGCGTTCTGCCCACAACTCCAGAGGGATAGCTTCAATCAAATGGACGGCCTGTCGCGCCGCAGAAGATGAGCTCTGCCCCGCTCATGAAAATGTTTCGGATCGAAACCGTATGCAGGAGATCGGCGATGTCTTCCGGCAAGGCGTTCGCGTCGACATAGGGCAAGGAGTCTGCCTGCACGGCGCCCGCCGTCAGGTTCACCAGCGCCATCAGCATGCGCATGCCGCTACCGCTTTCCAGATCCATATCCCGGTCCATTTTCTCAGCAACAGCCTGGCCGGTGGAGAAAATACGCTGCTTGGTGGAGACCATCGACTCCAGGGCAACATTCCGCTCGATCGTCCGGGCGAGCTGTGCCCGCAGCATGAGCATCGCGGGGAAGTTGATCATGCTGTCGATAAACGCTTCGCAAAAGGCCCTGCCCGACATGCCGGGCGTCAGCGTTTCACCCAGCTGCGTAAATGCCCGGATGAAAGCCCGCTCATAAATGGCGAGGAGCATTTCCTCCTTGTTGCCGAAATAGAGAAAGACCGTGCTCTTTGACACGCCGACATTGGCGGCAATCGCTGAAACCGCGAACCTTTCATTCCCCGATTGGAGGAGCAGCGCCTCAGCCGCATCGAGAATCTCTACACGGCGGGTTTCCTTTTCCCGGTCCGTACGCGCGCGCTGGAAATCTTCGCGGATTGCCATCAGGCACCTCTACCAATTGCCCGGATGGAATGAAGGCCCGCGAAACGCGAACGCCTGCCTCGAATCGCATGCATTCCACCCAGAGCAGACGACTCATTCTCTGGGGGCACTTTATAGGCGGAATCGGTGACAGCAACGTCACATCCGCAACCAACTGCATTACTTACAGATCACGAATGCCGGATACCGATCATCAGGAGCTCTGCGCCGCTAAGAAACGCATCGCGAAAATCGAATGACCGAACGCCATCGGTCACATCTTCATCCAGTTTCTCCGTCGCCAGCAGCTTGCCGATGTCGGCCTGGACAGCGCCACACATCAGATTGACGAAGCTCTTCACCAGGCGGCGGCCCTGCCCCGGCTCCAACTTCAGCAATTCCTCGACCTTGTCCGCCGCCGCCGTCCGGTAGAGATATATCTCCTTTACGGCATCGTGGATGTAATCCTGGTTGAGGCTTTCTTCCACGACACGCATGATCATCGGGCGCATCAGGCGGAAGCCCGGAAACTCCACAGCAGTGTCGATGAAGGCTTCGCAGAACGCCTTGTCCGACATGCCTTCATGGACCCGGCTGAGGAAGGTCTCGAAGAAGTTTTTGCCGACGCGTGTATACAGCGTGGTCAATAATTCTTCCCGGTTCCGGAAATGCAGGAAGATCGTGCTTTGTGACACACCGAGGCGGCTGGCCACATTATTGATGGAGAACCTCTGATTGTGGGTTTCCAATACCAGCGCTTCGGCGACGTCCAGGATCGCGACCCGGCGGGCGGCGTTCTCCCGGTCGGACCGGGGGCGCATGAAATCTTCTCTGATATTCATCTCACCCCTTTAGATTGAATCTCAAGAATTGAAAAGCCTGTAAGTAACCGTTAGTCATTTATGAAAGTGGCGCAAGACCCGGCGCGCACCTGATCTGCAACAGCCGTAACAGTCCTCGATCCGGAATGACGTTTCGCCCATAAAAAAAGCCCCTCCTGTGGGTTGCAGGAGAGGCTCTTTGTTTGCACGCCGCTAATCAGGCGTCGGCGGTTTCTGGCGTCTTGGCCTTCTGTCCGGAATAGTCGAATTCCTCTGCATCGAGGTCGATGTTCGGGATTTCTTCTTTCTCGTTCCAGTAGTCCTGCGTGTGCTGCCAGATATATTTGGAGCCGCGCTTCGGCAGGAGGTGCATGGAGCGCATGAGATAGCCGGGGTTGAAGTCTTCCGGGTCGATCCAGGGCAGGATCTCCATGTCCTTGTCTTCCTCGCGCAGCTTCACACGAACCTGCGTGACGCCCTTCTCGTCCATGTGCTTCAAGAGGCGGGTGATGAAGTCTCCCATCAGGTCAACACGAAGCGTCCAGGACGCGCGGAAGTATCCGAACACCCAGGCCATGTTGGGCACGCCGGTGAACATCATGCCGCGATAGGTGACCGTCTCGGAGAAGTCGACCGGCTTGTTATCCACCGTAAACGGAATATCGCCGAGGACTGAGAGATTGAAGCCCGTCGCCGTGATGATGATGTCGGCTTCCAGCTCCTGCCCGCCCTTGGTCAGGATGCCCTTCTCGGTGAAGCGCTCGATCTCGTCGGTCACGACATCGGCCTTGCCGGAAGCGATGCCCTGGAACAGGTCCCCATCCGGCACGAAGGCGATACGCTGGCGCCACGGGCGGTAGCTCGGCGTGAAGTGCTTGTCGATTGGATAGTCTTCGCCAAGGAACGCCTTTACGCCTTCCAGAAGTTCCTGGGTGACCACGTCGGTCTCTTCCAGGCAGCGGCGGGTAAAATCGTGCTGGTCGAACAGGACTTTCTGGCGGGCGACCCGGTGGATCGTATCCCAGTCGATGCCGATCTTTTCAAGTTCGGTGACCATCTCGTTTTCATTCCGGCCCGGGATGAAATATGTCGGCGAGCGCTGCAGCACGGTGACGTGCTCCACTTCGCCTGCAATTGCGGGCACAACAGTTGCCGTCGTTGCGCCGGAGCCGATGCAGACAACTTTCTTGCCCTTGAGGTCGATGTCATCCGGCCACAGCTGCGGGTGGATGATCTGGCCCTTGAACTTGTCCATGTCCGGCCAGTCCGGCGTGTAGGGCTTGGTGTAGTTGTAATAACCCTGGCACATCCAAAGGAAGTTGCAGGTAAAGGTCAGCACTTCATCCGTTTCGATCCGGCGCACTTTCAAGGTCCACAAGCTGTCCTTCGAGGACCATTCGGCCGACAGGATCTGGTGGCCGTAGCGGATGTGCTTGCCGAGGTCATTCTCCTCAATCACTTCGCCCATATAAGTGCGGATCTCTTCCGCCGTCGCGATCGGCGTCCCGGTCCACGGCTTGAAGCGGTAGCCGAAGGTATAGAGGTCGGAATCGGAGCGGATGCCCGGATATTTGTGCCACAGCCAGGTGCCGCCAAAGCTTTCGAGCTTTTCCAGCACGGCATAGCTCTTGCCGGGGCATTGCGTTTTCATGTGATACGCCGCGCCGACACCGGAAATGCCGGCCCCCGCAATCAGCACATCGAAATGTTCCACCTTGCCCTCAGCGGGCTTTGCTTTCGTTTCCGTCCCTGTCATGGCTCTCCGTCCACCTGATCCCGCACCAACGGACCACCCGAAGGCGCATTTCTACACGTTTCATTGAAACCAGAAAAATCGCCCCCGCACTACGGGACACCCCGTATGACGTCGCGGCAGTGGGGCAAGTTTGCGCCCGTTTGAAAGGCCGGATTGCGGCTATGGCGGCGAAATCCCCTCACCCAGCCTGCACCCCAGGCGGCATGTGCCTTCACACTGCCGTAATCCTCTCGCATTTACCCTCAGAGATTATCGATTCTACTGACAGGCAGACATGGCGCAGAAGGGTAACAAGACCCCGGCCCAACGGACGATAAAGGTGCCCGGCGGTGGCTTTGCCTCCCGTCATCCCCGTCTGGTGCGCTACACGCTGATCGTCTTTCTGGTCATCTTTCTGGTGGTCGGCGGCTGGGGCTTCTGGAAATGGCGCTCCCTTTATGCCGGCATGCCGAAACTGCCCGAAGTGGCAGACCTGTGGACTGTGAAGCGTGAAGCGGCCATCGAATTCATCGACCATGACGGCAACACGCTTGACGTGCGAGGCCCGCGCTATGGCCGGGCCACCTCGGTGGACCAGCTGCCGGAATATGTGCCACAGGCCTTCATCGCCGCCGAGGACAAGCGCTTTTACGAGCATGACGGGGCCGACGATGCCGCCATCGCCCGCGCGGCCTGGTCGAACCTGCGGGCCGGCGAGACCGTCTCCGGCGCCTCCACCATCACCCAGCAGCTGATCAAGAACCTCGTGCTCACCTCTCACCAGACGGTGAAACGCAAGGCACAGGAAGTGAAGCTCGCCCGTGAACTCGAAACCAGGATGAGCAAGGACGAGATCCTCTCGCTCTATCTGAACCGGGTGTATTTCGGCGCCGGCCTCTACGGCATCGACGCGGCGGCGCGCTACTATTTCGGCAAGGAACCCCAGAAGCTGACCGTGGCGGAGGCCGCTATTCTGGCCGCCTTGCCCAAGGCTCCCTCCAAGCTGAACCTGCGGGAAAACCTGGAAGGCGCCAAAGAGCGCCAGGCCTATGTCCTCGCCCAGATGGTCGACCTCGGTTTCATCCGCCCTGCCGAGGCAGAAGCGGCCAAAGCCGAAGCCATCACGATCATCGATCCGCCAATATATGATCCTCAGCTCGGCTATGCACTGGACGCAGTGTCGGAACGGGTGAAGGCAATGCTGCCCCGCATTCCGGGAGACCTGGTCGTCACGGTCTCGCTGGACATCGACCTGCAGGAGAAGATCCAGGCTCAACTGGTCAAGCGGATGGAAAGCGATGGCGCCGAAGAAGGCGCAAGCCAGATGGCGGCTGTCCTGATCGGGAAAGACGGCCGCGTCGCCGCCCTTGTCGGCGGCACGGATTATGCGACGACCGAGTTCAACCGAGTCACACAGGCCCTGCGCCAGCCGGGATCCAGCTTCAAGCCGTTTGTCTACGCCACGGCGCTGGAAGATGGCTACTCGCCTTATGACGTGTTCGAGGATGCCCCCATCACAATCGGCAAGTGGAGCCCGTCGAACTATACCGGCGCCTATCTCGGCCCCATGACGATGAGCGAAGCGATCGCGCGGTCCATCAACACGGTCGCGGTGGAGCTGACGCAACTGTCCGGCCCGGCGCGTGTGGCGGAAACGGCCCGGCGTTTCGGCATCACCACGAAACTGGAAGCCTACCCCTCTATCGCCCTAGGCAGCCAGGAAGTCTCCCTGTGGGAACTGACCCGCGCCTATGGCGTGTTCCAGTCAGGCGGCCTGAGGCTGGACCCGTGGCTGATCGAGAAGATCGAGGATTCGCGCGGCACAGTGCTCTACGAACGCCCGGACTATGAGCGTGACCGTGTGTACTCGGAAGGCCTCTCCCGGGACATGAACGCCATGCTCTACCGCGTCGTGAATTCCGACATCGGCACCGGCGGCCGGGCCCGCATTGCGGGCTGGACCGTCGCGGGCAAGACAGGCACCAGCCAGGACTGGCGGGACGCCTGGTTCATTGGATATTCGGCAGAATATGTCGGCGGCATCTGGGTCGGCAATGATGACGACAAGCCGATGAAGAAGGTAACCGGCGGCGGCCTGCCGGCAGACCTCTGGTCGGACATGATGGAACTCGCCCATGCCGGAAAGACGCCGGAGCGCCTGATCGGCGCCGAGAGCGGCCTGATGATCAGCGAGGAAGCCGAAGCGCGCATCGCCTTCTATCGCGGCCTCAGCCAGGCATTCTCCATCGCGGCCGGCCAGCCACTGGCCGGGCGCAGCGGCTACCGCGTCGAACGCTAGGCACCGCATCGCCCGATTGCACCCGCCCCGTCATGCGCGTAGAGAGCGCCCATGTTTGACGCCGTTGTTTTCGATACGCTTTCCCTCGCCTTTGAAGAGGCTGACCTGTTGCCGGAAACGGGCAGCATCCTCTGCCTGCGCGCGGAGGCTGTGCCCTTCCTGATGCGCATGCCGAAGGAGCGGCTGACCTGCCAGAACAGTTTCAAGCCGGATCATGACGCCCTGAAGGCCGCGGGGTTCACGGTCCTGCCGCCAGAGGCTGAGAGCTTTCCTTCCCCGGCGCTGACCATTGTCCTGCCGCCGCGCCAGCGCGATGAGACGCGCGCCCTGTTCGCGCGCGCCATGCGCGATGCCCCCATGGGCGGCGTGATCGTCGCCAGCCTGCCGAACACGCTGGGCGCCAAGACAGGTGAGAAGATCCTGGCGGAACTGGCTGGCGAAACGCAGAGCCTCTCGAAACACAAATGCCGGGCCTTCTGGGCGGTGAAGACCGAAGACTGGAACGTTCAGCTGGCGGAAGAGTGGATCGCCTTCGACGCCCCTCAGGAAGTCGATGACGGCGCCCTGTGGAGCCGGCCGGGCCTTTTCAGCTGGGATCGTGTCGACGCGGGCAGTGAACTGCTGGCTGACAGCATCCCGGAATGGATCCGAGGGCGCGGCGCAGACTTTGGTGCCGGCCAAGGCTACCTCGCGCGAGAAGTGCTGACCAACTGCCCGCATGTCGATAGCATGACCCTGTTCGAAGCCGAGTATCGCGCGCTGGCCTGCCAGCAGAAAAACCTCGAAGGCTTCAGCAACTGGACCGCCCATTGGGCGGATGTGACGAAGAACGCACCTAAGGCCGAATTCGACTTCGCCGTCATGAACCCGCCCTTCCATGCTGGCCGGGCCGACAGCACATCTCTCGGTCAGGACTTCATCCGCGCTGCCGCTGACGCGCTGAAAACCGGCGGCACGCTCTGGCTCGTCGCCAATCGCCACCTGCCCTATGAGAGCGTGCTGAGCGAGTGCTTCAAGAGCCACGAAATGCTGGAAGACGAGGGCGGCTACAAGATCATCAAGGCCGAGAAGCCGAAGCGGAAGCGATGAAGCCCACGCCATGAAGGAAGCGCGACAGCTCGCGAAATACCTTGCCCATCTCGGCTATGGCAGCCGCAAGGAGATGGAGGCCGCCATCCGGCGCGGTCGCGTGACCGGCGAAGGGGATGACCTCCGCTTCGATGGCGAAGCGCTGGACCCGGCGCCCGGCATGGTCATCCTGATGAACAAACCGGCGGGCTTTACCTGTTCCCGCGCCGATCAGGGCCGGCTGGTCTACGAATTACTGCCGCCACGTTTTCTGCTCCGCACGCCGCCGCTCTCAAGCGTCGGGCGCCTCGACGCGGAGACAACCGGCCTCCTTCTGTTTACGGATGACGGGAAACTGCTTCACCGGCTGATCTCACCCAAGTCAGAGATGCCGAAGACCTATGAAGCCACCCTTGCCCGCCCGCTCAATGGCCATGAGGCAGACCTCTTCGCCAGCGGCACACTGATGCTGCGCGGTGAAGAGAAGCCGCTGCTGCCGGCGCAGCTGGAAGTGACCGGTGAGCGCACCGCCAGCCTGACCCTCACCGAAGGCCGCTACCACCAGGTGCGCCGCATGTTCGCCGCCGCGGGCAATCATGTCGAAAGCCTCCACCGCGCCGCCTTCGGCCCCCTCACCCTCGGCGAATTGCCGGAAGGCGAGTGGCGCCTGCTGTCTGGCGAAGAAGTCGCTTCTCTCGCTTAGGCCGCGGCGTTGAAATATGGCCGGTCGCCCGCGATGGTAACGCGTTCCATGATGCGCACATTCGGGAAATAGTCGCTGGCCGCATAGTGCTGGCAGGCGCGATTGTCCCAGAAGGCGAGCGAGCCCGGCGCCCAGCGGAAGCGGCACTGGTATTCCGGAATGGCGGCGCGGGAGTAGAGATACTTCAGCAGGTCGTCGCTCTCCTTGCGGTCCATGCCCTTGATATGATCCGTGAACGCTGTGTTGACATAGAGCCCGCGCTGGCCCGTCTCAGGATGGGTCCGGATCACGGGATGCTCCATGGGCGGGTATTTCGCATGGAGTTCGGTTGCATCCTTCTTCAGGCGCTTGGCGAAGACGCGGGCGATATCGTGCACGGCCGTCATCTGGCAGAGCCGCTCCTTCAGTCCATCGTCCAGGTCCTCATATGCCATCACCATGTTGGAGAAGAGCGTGTCGCCGCCGACCTCCGGCAGCTCGATCGCACGCAGGATGGAACCGAGCGACGGGGCTTCCCGCCAGGTGACGTCCGAATGCCAGGAGTTTTCGGTACCGCGTGAATTCGGCCCATGGGCAATACGGAGGACTTCGCGGTCCGGCTGTTCCAGCGGCGTGGCGGGATGGATTTCAAGCTCCCCGAACTTTCTGGCGAAGGCGATGTGCTGCTGGCGGGTGATGTCCTGATCGCGGAAGAACACGACCTGATAGCGCAGAAGCGCCGCGCGCACTTCGGAAACAAGCGCATCGGTCGGGTTTCGCAGGTCCGCCCCGATCAGCTCCGCTCCTATCGCTGGCGACAGGCGGCGTGCCTCGAATTGCGTGAAAGCGGTCTCATTGTCCGAATAAGCCACGTTGTTCCTCCGATTTATATTTTCAGTGAGTGTAGCAGCCAGATCCGGGTCTGGGAAAGCCAGACAGAAAGTCGGGCGGCGCGGGTGGAAATTGGGAAGTTTCTCACACGGCATTGCCGTGCCTCTGAACCAGCCTTTCGCTCAAATTCCAGCGCTCTCTTTAATGGAAATTTCAACTACTTTCCGTAACCAAGGCTCAATTGCGCCCCAGACCGGAATTCAGGGCCGGAATTCAGGGTCTGCGCATCAGATTTGGCCAGGAAGGCCAGGGAGTCAGATTGTCTTTAAGGCATCACCGCGTCGCGATACTTCACACCCCGGACATGCCGCGAGGCGCGCGCATCCATCTGGTCTGCATTATTGAGGACGCACTGAAACGACTGGGCGTGGATGTCGTGCACCTGTACGGAACGGACGAATTCGTTCCCGCTGACCTCCTGTTCGTTCATTATGACCGGTCCGTCGTCCCCCCGCACATTGCGCGCTTTGCCAAAAAGTACCGCCGCCGGATCAACGCAGATGCCCGCGATATCCGGAAGCACACCTATGCCGATGGCCTGCTGACTCGACACAGCACCTATGACGGCCGGGTCATCGTCAAATCGACGCTGAATTATGGTGGCCAACCGGAAATCAATTCCCGGTCCCTTCTGACGCGCATCCGCCAGAAGGCCAGCCGCCTCGCGGGCCTGCAAGACACGCCGCTGATCCATTCCAAACAGGACTACCAGATCTTCGAGCGGCTGTCTGACGTACCTGCGCCATATTTCTCACAGCATCATGTGGTACAGAAACTGTTGCCGGAATGGGATGGCGAAAAGAATGTGCTGAGAGAGTATATCTTCTTCGGCGATATTCATTTCGAGAATATCGAACGCTCATCGGACCTGATCATTACTGAAGACGAGAACGTGTCCTGCCGGCCATTCGTTCCGCATCCGCGCCTCCTGGAGATGCGCGAGAAGCTGCATCTCGACTATGGCAAGCTCGACTACACGATGATCGATGGTGAGCCGTTCATCTTCGATGCGAACAAGACGCTGGGCCTGGGCGAGTTTGTCGATACCAACTCAGCCAGCACCGAATATATCAGTATGCTGCATGCGTTCGCGCTTGAAATCGTTCGGATCGTCAACGATCAGGAGTTCCGCACCTACGATATCAGCCGCCTGCACGGCGCCCGGACACCAATCCCAGTGCGGCGGTCTCGACGCCAGCCGAGCGTCCAGCCAGCTGCCAAAGTACAAAATGGCTGACCACATAGGTCAACGCGCCAAGGCCTGACAGGCTCACGGCCCGAACCAGCACGGACACAAGGGCATCGTCCCCTTCTGCAAACAGCATGGCCCTCGCCGTGATCACCACGCTGGCCATGGCAAGGGCTGCTCCGGCAGAGCGGACGATCGCACCGGCCTGGCTTGCAAGGCTGACCCCGGCAATTCGTGAAACCAGACTGGCACACAATCCCCACCAGATGACCGCCGTTACCACTGTGGCCCAGAGAGCGCCTTGAAGCCCCGCGAAATAGACGCCAGCCAGGATCATCGGCAGATGCACCAGCGCTGAAATCACCTTCACCTTGAACACGGCGCGCGTATAGCCCAGCGCAGTTGTCAGCGACGTGCAGAGCCCTGCCAGAAGGTGGAATGCCATGGCAGGGGCGATGAAGCCCAGGACGAGCGCCGCGACAGACCATTTCGGTCCGAGCGCGATGGCGATGACTTCAGGCGACAGCAGCCCCATGCCAACGCACACAGGTGCGATAAAGGCGAAGCCCGTGTGCATGGCCTTCAGAAAGGTTCCGCGAAGATGTTCGGCATCGTGGCGGATTGAGCTGAATGCGGCAAAAAGGGTGCGTTCCATAGGCGCATAAAGCACAAGTTCCAGCCTGTCCGCGAATTGCGAGCCGACGGACCAGGCGCCAAGGCGCGAGGTGCCGACAAACTTGCCGATCAGGAATGTGCCCGCTGTGTCGCGCACGCTATCGGCAATCTGGCCGAGGCCCAGCCAGACAGAAAAACCGAAGAACTTCCGGAACTCCGACAGGCAAAAGGCCGGCAGACGCGGACATAGCACATAGGACAGGATCACCGCTGCAACGCCAGACGCGATCAGGCTGAGCGGCAACGCCCAATAGCTGCGGGTCGCGACGCTTATGCCGAGCACGACGGCAAAGGACACCAGCTTGGTCAGTGTCTCCACCAGCGCTTCCCAGCGGAAATCCATGTCGCGGGTATATTGTTCGAACCACGCATTCCTGAGGCCCAGCAGGACCGGATAGGAGGCGAGCGCGAGCACAATCGCCAGGAGGCGCGGATCGTCGAACACAATCGCGATCGGCCAGGCGGATGCGGCCATCATGCCCGCAACAATGAGACCGCGCAGGAAATTGATCGTCCACGCTGTGTTGAAATCGTCCCTGGTTGCGGTCTTCAGCTGCACGAGGGCCGTGCCGACTGGCAGCTCCACCAGCGCCGCCGCAATCCCGAATACGCCCATCGCGATCGCGACCACGCCGAAATCTTCCGGCATCAGGAAGCGCGCCGCAATCAGTGTGCTGGCGAGGCCGACGACGTTGCTGAAAATCCGTCCGGCGAGCAGCCAGGACGTGCCCTGCAGGATCTGCCGCTTTAACATGGAGCTCCCTGCTGCCAGATCCCTCCCGCCCGGATGGGCGGAGCTTCATGGCATATAACCCGGCAAGTTTAAGGAACCCTTTGTCTGGTTCCTCCCTCTAGCGCCCTGCCCGTGCGCACGCTACATCGCCGCCATGGCCGCACCCCCACTGATCACGCTTACCGATGTTCGCCTCTCCTTCGGGGGCAAGCCCCTGTTCACGGGGGTCAGCTTCTCGCTGTCCAAGGGCGAGCGCGTGGCGCTGGTCGGTCGCAACGGCGCGGGCAAGTCGACGCTGATGAAGATCATTTCAGAGCGCGTGGAAGCCGACAGCGGAGACGTCTGGCGTCAGCCGGGCATCACCTTCGCCAGCGTCGCGCAGGAGCCGGACCTTGCCGGCTTCGAATCCGTACTCGCCTATGCCAGCGAAGGGCTCGACGGCGCCTATATGGCCGAGGCCGAATTGTCGGAATTCGGCGTCGAGGCAGATGCAGACCCGGCCACGCTCTCCGGCGGCCAGCTGCGCCGCGCCGCGCTCGCCAAAGCCTTTGCCGCCGATCCGGACGTGCTGCTGCTGGACGAGCCGACCAACCATCTCGACGTACCTATGATCGAGCAACTGGAAGCACGCCTGAAGAACTTCAACGGCGTCGTGCTGGTCGTCAGCCACGACCGCCGCTTCCTGGAGAACATCTCGACCAACACGCTCTGGCTGCGCCAGGGCAAGGTGCTGAAGAGCCCGGACGGCTATGTGAAGTTCGACGAATGGGCCGAACAGATCGAGATCGAGGAAGAACGCCAGCTGCGCCGGATGACGACGCACCTGAAGGACGAGCAGCACTGGCTGGCCCGCGGCGTCACCGGCCGGCGCAAGCGCAACCAGGGCCGTCTCGCAAAACTGAGAGACCTGCGCGCCGAACATGCCGAGATGCGGTCCGCCCTTCAGGACCGCAAAGCCACCGCCGACCTCAGCGTCGACGCCGGGGATTCGATGAGCAAGAAGGTGATCGAGACCCGGCACCTGACCAAGACTTATGAAGGCCCGGATGGACCGTTCACCCTGGTCAACGATCTCTCCATCAGGATCCTGCGCGGCGACCGGATCGGCATCATAGGGCCCAATGGCGTCGGCAAGACGACACTGGTCAAACTCCTCCTCGGCCGGATCGAACCGGACAGTGGCAGCGTAAAGCACTCCAAAACGCTGCAGGTGACCTATCAGGACCAGACGCGCGAAACGCTGAACCCGAAGGACACGATCTGGGAAGCCCTCGCCCCGAATGGCGGCGACTCCATCATGGTGCAGGGCCGACAGCGGCATGTCGCAGCCTATGCGAAGGACTTCCTGTTTGCGCCGGACCAGCTGCGCCAGCCGGTCGGCGCCCTCTCCGGCGGGGAACGCAACCGGCTCGCCCTTGCCATTGGTCTTGCCCAACCGTCCAACCTGCTCGTGATGGACGAACCGACCAACGATCTCGACATGCAGACGCTGGACCTGCTGGAGGACATGCTGCTCGGATATGAAGGCACGCTGATCCTGGTCAGCCACGACCGGGCCTTCCTCGATGCCACCGTGACCAGTTGCCTCTGCCCTGTCGGCAATGGCGAATGGATCGTCACGGCCGGCGGCTGGAGCGACGCGCAGGAACAGCTGAAAGGTTTCCGGCAGAGGGGCGAAGCAGATGCTCCGAAGGCGGAAAAACCGAAGACAGACAATGCACAGCGTCCGAAACCTCAGACGAAGCTCTCCTTCAAGGATGAGCATCGTCAGAAGGAACTGGACGCGTTGATCCCGAAGCTGCAGGCCGAAATCGCCAAGCTGGAGCAGGACATGTCCGATCCGGGTCTCTATGCCCGCGATGCGGATGCCTTCAACAAGAAGTCCGCCCGCGTCGGCGCAGCGCGCGAAGAGCTCGACATGGCCGAAATGGAATGGCTGGAGATCGAGGAAAAGCGCGAAGCGCTGGCGAAGTAACCTGTCCAAATTGAAATGGTGGCGGCGAACACTTCGTTAAGCAGGCCTTACTAGACTTGGGCCTGACAGATGGAGACGACGCCCATGCGCCTGGTACCCCTTCTTGCCGCCTCGAGCGCGATTGCCCTGCTGGCTGCGCCGGCCTTCGCGGAAACCCCCAGCATGAAACCTGACAAGCCTGAACCCGCAAAAGGACAGGAAACCGGGGTCTATCGCTTCGGGGCCACTTATTCCGTGACGCCGGGCGATACCGCCTCCGCCTGCCAGTCGAGCTGCGCGGAAGATGCGCAGTGCGTTGCCTGGAGCTATGTGGCCACATTCGAAGGCGCCGATGCGCGCTGTGAACTGAAGCGCGGCGGCGGCAAGGCCCGTCCGAACCCGCTGGCCACCTCTGGCGTCTCGCCGACGCTTGCGGCAAAGTTCATCCCGGAACCGAAGCCCGAACTCGAAGGCGGACCAGAAAGTGAATAAGCGCTCTAGAGCGCCCGCTCTTTCGTAGCCGTGAAGCGGATGTCCGGGTTCTTTTCCTGGGCGTAACCGACATCCCACGCATTCTTGGCGAGATAGACCGGCGCATCGTCGAGGTCTGTGCCTGACGAGGACTTGTTCTTCTCAAGGAAGGCTTCCAGCACTTTCGGATCGTCACAGGAGAGCCAGCGCGCGACATTATAGGGCGCCGGTTCGAACACGACTTCCAGATTGTACTCTGCTGCCACGCGCTCGATCATCACCTCGAACTGCAGCTGGCCGACGGCGCCGACGATCATGTCGGAACCGATGGTCGGCTTGAACAGTTGGGTCACGCCCTCTTCCGCGAGGCTTTCGAGGGCCTTGCGCAAGTGCTTTGCTTTCATTGGGTCTTTCACGCGCGCCCGGCGCAGAAGTTCCGGCGCAAAGTTCGGAATACCGGCAAACTTGATGTCACCATTCTCCGAAAGACTGTCGCCGACGCGCAGTTGGCCATGGTTCGGCACACCGATCACGTCACCCGCATAGGCGGTTTCGGCGATCTCGCGGTCCTGCGCGAGGAACATCATCGGATTGTGGATATTCAGCTGCTTGCCGCCCGCCGTCTTCAGGCGCATCCCGCGCTTGAACTCGCCCGAACACAGACGAAGGAACGCCACGCGGTCGCGGTGGTTCGGATCCATGTTCGCCTGGATCTTGAAGACGAAACCCGACACCGTGTTGTCGTCGGCATGGATGATAACCGGCTCGCCCTTCTTCTCGGCTTTCTGGTCACGCGGCGGCGGCGCATAGGCATGCAGCGTACGGAGCAGCTCCAGAACGCCGAAATGGCGCAGAGCCGAACCGAACACGACCGGCGTCATGTGGCCACCGAGGAAGGCTTCCTTGTCGAACTCCGGCAACAGACCAGTGGCCATTTCCATGCCTTCGGAGAGTTCGCCATAGACGCTCTCGTCGAGGTTCGCCTGAAGGGTCGCCTCATCGGCGGCAATGCGCGGTGCGGCGCCGATCTTCGGCGCTTCACCGGGGCGGCGTTCGAACTGGATCAGTTCCTTCGTAGCCAGATCGATCATGCCGGAAAAACGCTGACCGCTGGCCGCAGGCCAGTAGAGCGGCGCGGTATCCAGCTGCAGCTTTTCCTGCACTTCGTCCAGAAGCGCGATCGGGTCCTGTGCCTCGCGGTCCATCTTGTTGATGAAGGTCACGATCGGGATGTCACGCAGGCGACAAACTTCAAACAGTTTCAGCGTCTGTGGCTCGATGCCTTTTGCAGCGTCCAGAACCATGACAGCGCAGTCCGCTGCGGTCAGCGTGCGGTAGGTGTCTTCGGAGAAGTCTTCGTGGCCCGGCGTGTCGAGCAGATTGAAGATGAGATCCTCGAACTCGAAGGTCATCACGGAGGCCGACACGGAGATGCCGCGGTCGCGCTCGATCTTCATCCAGTCGGACGTAGTGCGCCGCGCCTCGCCGCGCGCAGCCACTTCCCCGGCCGCACGGATGGCCCCGCCGGCCAGCAGCAGGTTCTCCGTCAGCGTGGTCTTGCCCGCGTCAGGGTGTGAGATGATGGCGAAGGTCCGCCGGCGGGCGGCTTCTGCAGCGTGGGACATGTTGAAACGGCTCGTATTTTCCAGGCCGAGCCCCTAGCCGATTTAGGCCACGGATTGAAGGGCTGGTGTCAGGCGGAGTGTGCTGACAGTGCTTCAGGCAGCCTTCGGCCAGATCTGTTCAAGGTCCGGTGCCTGGCCTTCATGCTCATGGCGTTCACGCAGGCTGGCGAGGATCGTTTCCGGCAGGATCGTCAGGCGGGCTTCGCCAACGCGCTTCTCCTTCACCGGGAACAGGGCGGCATTGGCGCCAGTCTTGGCGATGATCAGGGCCGCCAGGTCTTCGACAAGGTTCACTTCCATCACGACGCCTTCATCGACATGGGCCGATACGACCCGCGCAACGAATTCCAGCGCCTCACGCGCCCGCATGCTGGCAGGATCCCCGCAGCCAAGCACTTTCCAGCGCTTGGACAGATGAATTTCCGGGATCGCCACGTCGACGATCTGTTCGTTCAAGAGAAACAGCATAACCCCGCCTTGCCCAGTATCCTGATTCGAATTTCAAGCTGCCCGCACGGGGTTAGCGGGGAGTTAACAGAGGCTTGTCCTTCACAAAGGAATTTGCCGGATCCCGCTACAGGATTCAGGCTTCTTGTTCAGGCACCTTCCTCGACTTCAGGCGCCTTCCTCGACATGCTCGGTCAGGAAATGGCGCCCCTCCTTGTCTTCGATTTCGACGACCCAGAGATCGCTGTCGCGTTTGCGCGCCCGTGCGACATAGTCATCCACCAAATGCTCGTCCGGCCCGACGCCCTGCGCGGTGAGATTCATGAAGATGCGGTCGCCATCCATACCCATGGACGGGATGTAGGCCGCCGCCGTTCCGTCCAGGCGAGCAACCTTCACCAGGACATCGCCGCGGTCATCGTCGCCATGCTGGACGATAAAGCCCGACGCGCCCGCGACTTCCGCCCGGCGGATCAGGGCCTCGATCCAGAGGCGTGTGGGCAGGCGCTCCATCATCGGGTGTCTCCTTCGAAACGGCATGATGCTTGCAGTTTCAGGTTCAGTGTTAACGCACTGGTAACGACTGACGAAAGGGGCCAGAGCATGAAAAGCAGCGATCTGATCCTGCTGGCACCCGCCATCGCCTTTGCCGGTGGCCTGACCGGACTCATACAGCATTCAAACCATCCGGGCGACGTCCTGTTCCTCGCCACGTCCATCATCCTGTTTGCGATGGGCGCTGCGATATTTGGCGGACTGTTCCTCCTGTTGCGGTCGAGCCTGCCGGAAGACGAGGACGTCTAGAGGCTGACGCCCCCTTTATTGCGCCGCATCGTCCACGGGTTCGACATCGGCGTCGTGCGCCCGCGGCAAGGTCACGGACACGCGTGTGCCTTTGCCGAGGGTCGAGCGGATGTCGATCTGCCCGCCATGCAGCTCCGCAAAACGTTTGACGACGGCGAGGCCGAGTCCCGTCCCCTTCACGCCGCGGGCATTGCCGCCCTGCGCGAACGGCTCCAGCGCGAGGCGCACATCTTCCTCACTCATGCCGGCGCCCTTGTCCGCGACGGACAGGATGGCGGCATTGCCGCTGATTTCCGCATCCAGCACGATAGCGCTGCCGCTGTCCGAGTATTTGATCGCATTGGACACAAGGTTCTGCCAGATCTGGCGCACGGCGCGCGCATCGGCCTGTGCCCAGACTTCCCCATCCGCTTTCAGGCGCAATTTCACCCCGGCCCGGTCGGCCTGGTTCTCCAGCTGGCGGATCACGGACAGTGCAGAAGCAGACAGGTCGACTGGCTCCGGCTCAAGGCGATATCGATCGGCATCGGCCTTGGCGAGGTCCAGCATGTCCTCGACCATGAGGAGCAGTTCCTGTCCGCTGTCATGAATGATGGCCGGATAGTCCTGATAGGCTTCCGGTAGCGGGCCGCGCACACCATGGCGCATCATGTCGGCATAGCCGATGATGGCATTCAGCGGCGTTTTCAGGTCATGGCCCAGCGAGGCGAAGAAAGCCGTGCGCTGGCGGACGGCATCACGCGCACGCGTTTCGGCATCGACAGGAGGCACCTTGCCCTCCTGCGCCTGACGGTCGACCAGCACGATATGCGTGCCGCCCTCGTAAGGCGTGGCGCAAAACGCGATCTTGCGGCCGTTGGCGAGGACCGCCTCCCCTGCCATCGCAGATGCGGTCAGCAGTTTGGCGGGCGGAGTCGAGGCGTCCAGAATGTCGCGCAATAGCGTGCCCGCACCGATGGCCGGCAGGCCGAGCCGGTCGCCGTCCGCCCCGCGGATCATGCCGTCCGGTGTCACGTCCAGCAGGAGGACACCGGAATCGGCCGGAACAGGAATGGTCGCCTTGGCCGGATGAGAGACTTCGGCAAGCGGCGGCTGGTCTGCCGCTGCAGCCACGAATTGTTCCTGCCCGCGAGCGAGATACCAGACCAGCAGCGCGCAGGTGACAAGCGCTGCAAAAGCCAGCAGCCGGGCGACGCTGGAGAAGCCCGGAACGGCCTCTCCCATCGGCAGAATCCCGATTTCGGACAACAGGATCGCCACGAAATAGGCCCCTGCGCCGAAGATCGACGCTTCCGCCGCCATGCTGGAATTATTGAGGCTGAGCGCCACGAGCGGTGCAATCACGAAAAGAACCGCCAACGGAGACATCGCTGCGCCGCTCAATGCGAGAGCGAAAGCGGCAAACACAGTCCACGCAATCACCAGAAAAGACGGGGCAAATTGGTTCAGAAGCCGATCTGGCCCCAGCAGCAGATACCCAGTCAGTCCGGGCAGGGCCGCCAGCCCCAGCCAGGCGAACGACAATGCCTCTCTTTCGCGCGAGACGAGAATGGAACAGGCAACCGCAACCACCATGGCCAGCCAGCCAAGGTGTATAATCCGTAATCTCTGACGCTGCTTTTGGGGCAACATATTAATACCCCGGTGAGATTCATTAGGCATTGTAACGGTGTCGGCGGTTTCTTGCTGTATTTGTAATGCAAGAAGCGGGCAAGCTGCTGTTCCCCCCTTGGGGAAGTTCGGGCAGAAAGTATCGTGTGTCGCGTGAGGGAGTGAGCGAACATGAATTCCATCAGAACGATCGGGGCTATTGTTATCGCTATGGGGATGGCTCTTGGAGCCTCCGCACAGGAAGGCCAGCCCAAAGAGAAGAAATCCGGTGATGCGATCTCTGAATCCGCTGCCGTTTACGCTACCTACCAATCCGAAGTGACGGACGTAAAAACGAAACCGCTTGGCTCTGCCAGCGATATCGACCACGCCCTGAACTCGCTCGGCGGACACAATCCGGACCAGCTTTCGCAGGGCTGGATTTCCTATTCCGCGCTCATCGCCTCTCAGGACCCTGAATATCGCGCCGCAGTCCGCGACATCGCTGATTTCTATGGCCGTGATGCCATGATGAACGGTCTGGCCAATGATGTGCGCTATGCCCGTACGCTGAATGGTGGCGACACGGCCGTCAGCGCCGCGCTCGCCGCCACCGAGGCCGACAGCCGTCGCCTCTCCAGCGCTGCCGCCTTCGTGAAGGAACAGGCCTACTCGCTGCAGGCCTCCGGCTGGGCCAAGGCGAAGATCGGCAATTCGGGCGCAAAGGCCACGACGCTCGACAAGATCCAGAAGGCCGGCATCCCGGCCAGCCAACCGCTGGTCAACGCTTTCAGCGCGTCTGATATCGATGGCGTGCTGGTGCAGGCTGGTGTCCCCGGCGCCCCGTCGCTGTGGGACAATGTCTCCGGCGCCGCCAGCGCCGTGCGGTTCCCGGCAGCCATGACGTCGGGCCTCAAACTCAATCGCAAGCGCGTGAAATATGGCAAGGAACCGATCGCCGACCAGATCGCCACGCTCGCCGCTTTCCGCGTCATGGGCTCTGAAGCCGCCACCCCGGCCCAGATGTCCAGCGCCATGTCGGAACGCGAGACCCGCGGCTGCCTGAACATGGCCAACCTGAACCTGCAGCAGTGTGTTGCCGCTGCGAACCAGCAGTACGAAGTACCTTTCTGTATCGGAGAGCACGCGCTTGCCGATGTGGGTAAGTGCATCGGTGGGGTCTACCAGTAAGCCCCTACCATCTCTCAACCTTCACCCCCGGGGCCCATGGCCGCCGGGGGTTTTCTTTTTTGGCAGGATGCCCCATGTCACGGGCCATGAGCATTGCTGAAACCGCCGCAGACATTCGCGAAGACTTCTCCTGGCTCGAAGACTGGGAAGCGCGCTACGCCCACATCATCGACCTGGGCAAGGCGAACCCGCCGCTGGAGCCGCATGAGCGGACGGAAGATACCCGGGTGCGCGGCTGTGCCAGCCAGGTCTGGCTCGTCACGGGCTGGGAAGATGGCAAGCTGGTGCTGCGGGCCGAGTCTGATGCGATGATCGTTTCAGGCCTGATCGCCCTGCTCGTGGCGCTGTACAATGGCGCCACTCGCGACGAGATCCTGTCCTTCGACGCGAAGGCTTTTCTGGATGAGATCGGTGTCAGCGGCGCATTGACGGCCCAGCGTTCGAACGGCCTTGCCTCCATGCTGGCGCGCATTCAGGACGACGCGAAAGCCATGCCTGCGTCCTGATCCGATCGCAGCAGGCCATCAGCGCCGGCAAGCCGCATCTTCAGATCCCTCGCCTCGCCGGGCCCGGCTCCGCAGGGGATTCAGGCGGCGTACAAGTTGGTTTTCTGGTGGATAGCCGCGCCACCGGGCGGCGTGAGCAGCAGACGGCGGCTGGCAAGCTCTTCATCATGGCACAGCACCTGGTTGATCCGGCCATCCGCCCCGGCCAGCGGCAGGCGGAGCCAGGCGTGCAGCCGTTCCCCGGCTTCGATCACACCGCCAACCGGCACCCCCCGGTCGATCGCAGCGGACAGGCCGAGCGCGTAGGTTTCGGCTGCGGTACCAGCGACATCCTCGATCCGGCGGCCGCGGGCTTCAAATCCCAGCAGGTCGCGCAGGCGGGACCCGGCGATTCGGAAGCGCCCTGCCCCCGATTCGTCGAACTCTACGATGGAAATGCTGGCCAGCACGGTCCGCAGGTGTCCCGGGTCAATCGATTCGCGGCGCGGGACACCGTCCGATTCGCCCAAGCGGCACCAATAGTCGACAAGGCTGCGCTGGACAGCAGTTACGCCTCTGAAAACATTCTGTTTGGTCATCTTCAGCCACCCCCGTGGTGATTCGATAGAATCACCTATCGCGCGAGTTGCAGGTCCGAATCAAGAGTCTTTGTGATGTTTTGTTAACCAAGATTACCCAAATATTTTGTTTCGCTTCCGGAACAACAAGTATTCGTGGCCGAGTTCTTTCACTTGTCTGCGCGGCCAAGCCCCATCTTCTTGGCAAGCTTTGAGCGTTGGCGGGAATAGCCCGGCGCGACCATCGGATAGTCTGCCGGCAAACCCCATTTGGCGCGGTATTCTTCCGGCGACATGTCGTACGAGGTGCGCAGATGGCGCTTCAGGGATTTGAACTTCTTCCCGTCCTCCAGGCAGATCAGGAAATTGTCGGACACGGATTTCGCAACAGGTACAGCAGGTTTTGGCTGCTGGGGCTGGGCTTCATTGCCCGCAACGGAAGACAGCGACTTGTGAACCAGACGGATCAGGTCCGGCAGGTCTTCTGAAGCGACCGTGTTGTTGCCGACATATGCCGCCACGATCTTTGAAGCATATTCGACCAGGGCCTGTTCGCCCCGTTCACCCGTTTTTGCGTCTGACACCTGCTTGCCCCCTGCAACCCAGCTAACCATCAGCAACTAGTCACGGCCCGACAAACGTAAATCCCCAAAAAGCAGACGCGGCCCCTGCCATACCAGCAGGGCCCGCGACAGTGCCTTGGTTTCAGGCAGGCTTGTCTAACCAACAGCCATGAAGGACAGGAGCAGGACAATGCCAAGCAGGGCCGCCGTCCAGATCGTCATCGCACCGTTCAGCACTCCGCCGCGGGCCAGTTCACCGCGCGGACTGAACGCCGCTTCGATCCAGTTGTAGGCACGGCTTGTGATCCGGAAGAAGGCCGCCGTCATCGCCGGACCTGCCTTGCCCCACACCGTTCCGGCCCAAGTGACCAGACTGTAGCCCACTTTGCGGTAGGACCAGTCGCTGTCGAGGATCACGCCACGTTTCTCCGGCGGGTAAACGTGGAAACGCTTCAACAGGACGAAGGCAAAGATGGCGAAGATCAGCAGCTGGAACTGCGTGATGATGTGATCGAACGAGAACAGGTGGTGATGGGAATAGCCCATCGCCTCCTCTCTGTAAGGCAGCAGGCCGTAAAGCCATTCATGGCCGAAGCCCGGGAACAACGCCGGCAGGCCGAGGAAGATGCACAGGAACGCCGCGATGCCCATCGCCAGCAGCATGTTGAATGGTGCTTCCTTCACGCGAAGGCCACTGTCATGGCCGAAGAAGGCGTAATACGGGATCTTGATGCCCGAATGCTCAAGCACACCAGCCGAGGCGAACATGAGCATCAGGAAGATCACCGCATAACCGGCGGTGGCCACTTCCGAGATGATCATCGACTTGGTCACAAAGGCGGAGAACAGCGGGAAGGCAGAAATCGCCATTGCACCGATGATGCAGAACAGGGTCGTCCACGGCATGGACCGGTGCAGACCGCCCAGCTGGCTCGCCTTCACGGTACCGGTACGATAAAGCACGGCGCCCATCGACATCATCAGCAGGCCTTTAAAGAAGATATCCGCAAAGGCGTGGGCTGCGACGCCATTGATCGCCAACGGCGTACCGATGCCGACACCGCAGACCATGAAGCCGACCTGGTTGTTGATCGAATAGGATAGCACGCGGCGCAGATCGTTTTCGATCACGGCAAAGAAGACCGGGAACACGGTCATGATGGCGCCGATCCAGACCAGGTGCTCCTGCCCCGGGAACATGCGGGCCAGCGCATAAACGGCCAGTTTGGTCGTGTAGACCGACAGCACGACCGAGCCGACCACGGTCGCCTTCGGATACGCATCCTGCAGCCAGTTGTGCAGCAGCGGGAACGCCGCCTTGATGCCGAAGGCGATGAAGATGAACAGCACGCCCGGATCGGAAAGATCGGTGAAGGCTTCCAGCGAAAGGTCGCCGCGGGACTTCAGGACGTAAGCGAGACCATTCAGCAGCAGGACGCCGGACAGGACCTGCACGCCCAGATACCGCATGGCGGCGAAATAGGCTGCCCGCGTCTGCGCCCGCAGGATCAGGAAGACCGAGCTGATCGCCGTCAGTTCCCAGAACACGAACAGGGTCATCAGGTCGCCGGCCAGCGTCGCGGCGACGGCAGCGCCGGCATAGAACAGCGCGGCCCCGTCCTGAATCCGGTCATCGGAATGCAGGGCGTAAATGCCGTTCAGCACGGCAGCGATCAGGAACGCCAGGCTGAAGATGAAGTTCAGCGCATCAACGCGGTAGAGCACCATTTTCAGGCCGAGCACCTGCGTCGTCACGAGATCCATGTTCTGCGGGGCGAACACCAGCAGCAACAGCGCCAGAAGCGGCGCAGCAATGGTCACCACCTGGCGCGCCTGGCGCATGGTGATGAACAGGCTCGCGACGCCTGCGATGATCAGCACCCATCCGGGATTGAGACCTGCCAGCATGGACGGCATCACGCGTCTCCCTCGGAAGTGTGGTGCGGCGCCGGCAGGTCATCTGCCATCGGCGCATCCGGATCGATGCCTTCAGGCGGTCCGCCTGCATCGCCGTAATAGTTTTCGTCCCGGCGCAGCAGGTGGCCCAGCGGCCAGCCCATGATCACGGCGAACGCGAAACAGACAAAGCCCCAGACGCCATAGAAACCGGCATAATTGGCAAAGTTCAGGTACTCATGTCGCGCATGGAAGAAGTCGACAGAAATGACGGCCAGCGCCAGAACCATCAACACATAGAAGATGATGTTGCCGATGCCCTTGCGGTGCGTCCAGCCGAACAGGATCTGCGACAGCGGATGAATGCCGTCTTCCGACGGTGTGTTCAGATTGTGCACGGACTCTGCCGCACGCTTGACGAAGCGGCCGGAATTGTCGCGGCCATTTTCGGTCGGGTCGCTCATGGCTGGCCTCCATCCGCGATGTATTCGACGCGATCCCCAACGGTCGGGGACAGGAATTTCGAAATCGGGCCGACCGCGAAGAACAGGATGATACACAGCGTGGCCGTGATCAGCGGCGCGACAACAGTGGGCATCGGGGCGCCGTCCGGACGTTTGAACGGCTTCGGTTCCTTCGTGCCGGGCGGCGGCAACAGCGCCAGCAGCGGGATCGGCAGCAGGTAGGCGATGTTCAGCAGCGACGAGGCGATCAGGACCAGAGACAGGTAGACATTGCCGTGGTCGATGGCGCCCTGCATCAGCTCATACTTCGGCCAGGCACCGGCGAACGGCGGCAGGCCGATGATAGACATGGAGCCGATCATGAAGGCAATGAAGACCAGCGGCATCTTCCGGCCGAGGCCGCGCATGTCGGAAATATTGGTCAGGCCCGTGGCCACGTAGATGGCGCCCGCGCACATGAACAGCGTCATCTTGCCGGCGGCGTGGGCAGCGATCTGAAGGCTGCCGCCGAGCCAACCGGCCGGATCCGCCAGCATCGCACCCGCGACGACATAGGAGAGCTGCGCAATCGTCGAATAAGCGAGCCGCGCCTTCAGATTGTCCTTTGTCATGGCGACCAGCGAGCCGACCACCATGGTGAAACAGGCCACCCAGAGCACGAACTCGCGCGCGGGCGTCGCCTCCAGCAGGTCGGTCCCGAAGATGAAGATGGCGATCTTCATGATCGTGAACACACCGGCCTTCACGACGGCCACGGCGTGCAGCAGGGCCGAGACCGGCGTCGGCGCAACCATGGCATTGGGCAGCCAGAAATGGACCGGCATCAGCGCCGCCTTGCCGACACCGAAGGCAAACAGGATCAGCAGCGCGCTGGCGACCGCCGGGCTGATGTCCACACCGGCGAGGAGACCGCCCGGCACGAAATCGAGGTTCTGCCCGGCAAGGACCCAGGTCCACATCACAGCTGGCAGAAGCAAGCCGATCGAGGTGCCCATCAGGGTCAGCAGGTAGATGCGTCCGCCGCGTTTGGCCGCGGCATCGCCCTTATGGGTCACCAGCGGGAAGGTCGACAGCGTCAGCACTTCGTAAAAAACAAACAGCGTGAACAGGTTGGCCGACATGGCGACGCCCAGGGCGCCGAAAATGGCGATGGCGAAGCAGATGTAGAAACGCGTCTGGTTCCGCTCTCGGTTCCCGCGCATGTAACCGACCGAATAGAACGAGTTCACGATCCACAGGCCGCTGGCCACAAGGGCGAACAACATGCCCAGCGGTTCCAGCTTGAAGGCGAGGCTGAGACCCGGCGCCGCCTGACCAAGGTTCAGTTCCGGGCGCTCCCCGCCTGCCACGTGCATGGTCAGCAGGATGATCACAACAAACAGGATGCCTGCGCCGGTGAAGGTCACCCCTTCCCGCAGGTTCGGTGACCAGCCCATCACGGCAATGCCGGCCGCAATCAGCAGCGGCAGGACAAGCGCGGCGAGGATCAGGGTCTCAGGGCTCATCGGAACGCCTCCACACCGAAGGCTGCAGCGGCCGCGTCACGCGCGAGGCCGAGCGGGAAGTCCGCCGCGATGCCGAAATACAGATTGGCCAGCGCCAGGATCCAGAGCGGAACAAGCAGGAGGACCGGTGCCTCCTTGCGCGTCTTTCGCGGATTGACCGGAGGCTGGAAGAACACCGCCTCCAGAACGCGGCCCATATAGATCACCGCCAGGAAGGACGAGAACACGACAAGGCCGACGGCCCACCAGAGGCCCTGGTCGAACAGGGCGAAGCCGAGCTGGAGCTTCGACTGGAAGCCCGCCGTCAGCGGCACGCCGATCAGCGACAGCGCAGCAATGGCAAATGCCGTCATGGTCCACGGTGCTGACCGGCCAAGTCCGGCAAAGTCCCGTATCGTCGTGCCCTGGTAGGTCAGAACCACGCCGGCGACCGCCATGAACAGCGCGCCTTTCATCATGGCATGGTTGACCAGGTGGAACAGGCCAGCCGAGAGGCCCGCCGTCGTGCCGATCGAGACGCCGAGGATCATGTAACCGACCTGCGCCACTGAGGAATATGCGAGGATCCTGCGCACATCGGTCTGGAACACCGCCTGGAAGCTGCAGACCACCATGGCCGCAATGCCAAGCGGCATGAGGATCGCGCTGAAGGCGGAGATCTCGAAGCCGTAGTCCGGACGGAAGACGGTGAACAGGAACCGGATCAGCGCATAGAGTGCGACCTTGGTCGCCGTCGCCGACAGGAACATCGTCACGAAGGTCGGGCTGTAGGAATAGGCATTCGGCAACCACTGGTGCAGCGGCCACATCGCGGCTTTGAGGCCGAGGCCAACAAGGATGAAGGCAAAGCCCGCCTGCACGCTGCGATGCCCGGCCAGTTCCGGAAGCAGCGTGGAAATCTGGTACATGTTCAGCGTACCGGTCGCGGCATAAAGGAAGCCGATGCCGATGATGTAGAAGCTGGCGCCAAGCGTACCCATGATGAGGTAGTTGAACGCGGCCGGCAGGGCCCGGCGGTCACGTCCCGATCCAAGCGCAACGAGCACATAGGTCGAGATCGAGGAAATCTCGAGGAAGACGAAGAGGTTGAACGCGTCGCCCGTGATCGCCACACCGTTGAGGCCTGCGAAACAGACGAGGAAAGCGGAATAGAACAGTGCCCGCTTCCGCTTGGGGATTTCCGCAACAACGGTCGGCCAGGAGAAGACCGAGGCCAGCAGGCCAATCGTCGTGACGATCAGCAGGATCATGGCGTTCAGCGCATCGACGCGCAGCTCGATGCCCAGCGGCACAGGCCAGCGGCCGACCTCATAGGAAACAACACCGATCGGCGACGTCTGCACAAGGCCGAGCAGGATGATTGCGAACAGGAAGCTGATGCCCGTCGCCGCAATAGAGATCAGCCACGCAATGCGGCCTGTCGGTACAAGTGCCAGCAATGGCGCCAGGAACAGCGGCACCATGACGAGCAGCGGCGCGGCATGCGACAGCGCCCAGGCTGGCGCAGCATTCAGAACAGCGTCGATCATGCGGTCGCCTCGCTCACGGCTTTTTCCGCCTCGGCGTGTTGGGCCAGCGCGGTTTCAAGATCGATTTCATTCACTTCGTCATTCTCGATCGAGCCATAGGCTTCCCGGATGCGCACGACGAGGGCGAGGCCGACCGACAAGGTCGCCACACCGACGACGATGGCCGTCAGCATCAGGACGTGCGGCAGCGGGTTGGAATAGGTATTGGTCAGGTGCGCCACGCGTTCGGCATGTTCCCCGCCTGCGGCCAGCACGGCATCGAGCGCCGCATGGCCGCCTTCTGTCTCCGCGCCGTGACCAGCGCCATGATGTTCAATGGCATCATCACCGAACAGGATGGGCGCGGTGCCGCCGGACACTTTGCCGAGGGTCACATAGAACAGACAGATCGTCGTCTGGAACAGGCCGAGGCCAACCATCCGCTTGATCAGGTTCTGGGACGCAAAAGTGATGTAGAGGCCGATCATCATGAGGACGATGACGACCCAGTAGTTCGCGCGTTCGAGCAGGAATTCCAGCATGGCTTACCAATCCTCGTCGCGGATTTCGGCCACGCGGCCGGCAAAGGCGTAGAAGATCGTCAGCATCGCACCAGACACGCCGCAAAGCACGCCGAGTTCGATCCCGAGAATGCCGATGTGCTGGCCGTGGTGCTCGCCGGGCGGCTCATGGAACAGGGCCTGGTATTCCAGATAGTGGCCGCCTTGCAGCATCGCCCAGAAGCCGACGCCGGCATAGATCATCACGCCGACTGCAGCGAGTGAGCGGGTGAAGACCGGCGGCACGGCGCGCATGGCTGCCGGCACGCCGAAGACGAGTGCATAAAGGATGACGGCGACGGCAATGATGACACCCGCCTGAAAGCCGCCACCGGGACCGAAGTCACCGTGGAACTGAACATAGAAGGCAAACATGGTGATCACGGGGATCAGCATCTTAGCGATGACGCGCAGGATGACGTGGTGATCGGTGTTCATGAGGGATCCTCATCACTTGCGGCCGAAGCCTTGCGTGTACTGTGATCACCCGAACGGCCTTCATTGCGGATACGCTCAGCCAGCGAGCGCTCGCCAAAACCGAGCAGCAGCGCGACGGCAAGGCCGGCGGTAAATACAACGCACGTTTCGCCCAGCGTATCGAAGCCACGATAGCTGCCGAGGACCGGGGTTACGACGTTCGGGATGCCCGTTTCGAACCAGGCCACCTGAAGATAAGTGAGCCCCACGCCCGCATTGGCCGGCGAGGACGCGTCGCCAAGGGCCGGAAGGTCCACAGTTGCGTAGATCAGGGCGGCGCCGGTCGCGAGGCAGACAAGCAGCGGGCCAAGGCGGAAGAAGAGCTTTTCCGGTTTCGCCGTGCGTGAGGTAAGCAGCATGGCACCCAGCAGGACGACCGTCGACATGCCGGCGCCGACGGCTGCCTCCGTAAAGGCGACGTCGACCGCGTCGACCGCGACATACCAGGCGGCGGACACGAGCGAGTAAATGCCAGACAGCATCACGATCGCGAACAGGCTGCGCATCCGGGCAATCGCCACACCTGTCGCAAACAGGATGGCGAGCAGGAAAATGTTGACGAGGACGATACCGAAATCGCCGTTGAACATGCTGTGCATCAGGCGTCCTCCCCTTCCGCTTCAGACGTTCCGACCCGGCCGATGATCGGCTGGACACCGGCGGTGTGGGCCGCATTGGCCAACGCATGCGACGCGGTCGGGCTGGTCAGGAAGATGAAGACGCAGATCGCGAACAGTTTGGAGATGACCAGCCAGCCCGGCGACAGCAGCATCATGCCGAACAGCACCAATGCGGCGCCCGATGTGTCTGTGATCGAGGCGGCATGCAGGCGGGTATAGATGTCCGGGAAACGCAACACCCCAACTGTGCCGATGACACAAAGGATGGATCCGCCGAGGCACAGAAGTGCGCCCAGCGGGAAGCGGATCATTTCCCAGTATCCGTGAAGGTCAGCAAGGAACTCAGCCATCGGCGTTGCCTCCCTGCCCGCGGCGCACCAGCGGCACCTGGAACGACCGGTAACGGAAGAACTTCAGGATCGCGATCGTCGAAACGAAGTTGATCAGCGCGTAGGTAATGGCAATGTCGAGGAATTCCGGACGGTCCATCACAAAGCCCAGAAGGCCGAGCGCCAGCACGGTTTTCGTGCCGAAGGAGTTCACCGCCAGGATGCGGTCATAAAGCGTCGGCCCGATAAAGGCGCGCAGCAGGAGCAGCGCCATTCCAAACAGGATCGCGATCAGCGCGGCGGCGGTCATGCAGCAGCTCCCTTTCCGTCAATCGCGCGGGCAGAGCGCTGGTCCATTTCAACAAAAGCTTCCGGCTGGGAATCCTGTTCGTACAGTCCGTGCACCAGCAGCTTGTCGCCTTCGATCTCCACCGTCACGGTGCCCGGCGTCAGCGTGATCGAGTTGGCGAACGTCACCTTGGCGAGGTCCGATTTGCAGATCGTCTTCACCTTCACCAGCGCCGGCGCGATATCAAGGTCCGCCTTCACGCAGGCGCGGATGACGCTGATATTCGCCTTGACGATCTCCTTGGCCAGCCAGGGAAAGTAAAGGAGGAAACCGACAAGGCGCACATAGGGCGAGCCTTCACGGTCAATGATGTCCAGCCTGTAGGCCAGAATGCACGTCACGATGAGCGAGATGCCGCCCAATGAAAGAATCAACGGGGTATTGTGGCCGGACATTCCGAGCCAGAACGCCGCCAAAGCCAGTACCAGCCCCAGAAAATACGCCACGCGCAACCCTCTTCCGATCGCCCTTAACCGGGATTGGGACTAAAGGTGTTAAGTGGTTTTGAAAAGCCCGTTCCCGACGCTTTTACAGTTTTGAGCGGTTATCTGCCAAAAACCAGACGTGCTGTGCGCTGTGCCGTGGAGAACTCTTCTTCCTCGTTCGCTGGCACGGGCATGGCCGGCCCGCTTTGCACCGCTCCTGGTGAATAGGCAGACGACAAAGCCCAGTTCCAGTAACGCAGGATCGTCTGCGCCTTGGCGACGCTCAAAACTTCATAAACTTCAGAGACATGCTGGAACTGAGGGTGAATGACCCCCTCCTCCAGTTCGAGCGGTTTTTTAAGCGCGACCCAGAGAACCGGCAGGAAGTCCCGTTTCACGCCAGTCGCCTTGCAAAGTACGGCCAGCGCCTCACCGCCCTCATCGCCCAAAATCTTGGCAGCGGTTACAGGTTTCACACCAGACAGGTATCCGATTTCCTGTTCGGTCTGCGCATCCATGCCGTTGAGGGCCGCGGCGTTGATGGCGCTTTCGAGGCTGTCGAAGGGACTGCGCTCAAGGGCTGCGCGGTTGCGCTGGCGGCGCTCGATCAGCTGGATGGCCTTGCGCGCGACAGGGTCTGCCCAGTTCTCCTCCGCGATCATTTCAAAGACGTCCTTGCAGGAGTCGATGATTTCAAGCCGGTCGGACGCGTAGCGCAAAAGGATCCGTTTCCGGGTCGGGCCATCCGCCCACCAGAACAGCGTCAGGGCGTGAGACGGGATCGTTTCCAGACGATCCGCGATCAGTGAACACAGGACCGGCAGGTCACGTGAACGGCGGACCAGCTTGTCCACCGCCTGCTCCGGCAATTCGGCACCTTTGTTGAGCACCAATTCCTTCAGCACATGATCCTCGCCGGTTTCTGCGAGATGGTTGCTGACCGGTCCCGGAACGAATTTCCGCTTGGCGATCGCAAGACGGTGTTCCGCTGTCCCGGTCATCGCAATGTCCAGCAGGTCACACGCATCAAAGGCTTCATTTTCTTCAAGAAGCGGCGCAGCGATCGCATACGGGCACTGCGCCAGGTACCGCAACAGCCGGCGCGGCGCCTCTTTGCTTTGCGCCAGTCGCCGGGCGCACATGGCGCGATCTTCATTGTCGGCGTGGAACAGCATGTCGAGCAGGATATCCGCTGCCATATGGCGGTCCTGCTGGGTCAGGCGCCCGCCGGACGGCATCGAAACAATATCCACCAACCGGCGGAACAGCGTGTTCCGCGCGCGGCCAATGCGTGGCTTTTCGGCCTGTTCGATCGATTCCATGTCGAATTCGTATCCGTTGAACCGGGAAAGGGTCGCAGGAAACAGTTAACGAGGGGTGGAATGTCTGGCGGTCTGCTAACCGCGGATACGGCCCGGATGCACCACCATGACCAGCAAGCTGGCGACCAGCATCAGGATGGAAAGCATGAACAGCTGTCCCCCGTCCGTCGCGGTGCTCGCAGGGTCCAGCGAAAGCGGGACATTCCGGCCAAGCCACGGCGACAGGTGAAACGCAATTGCGGCGCCGCAGACCAGTGCGGCAATCGCAGCGCCGAAGCGCCGCGAGAATGGCAGAAGCAGAAAGAAAGCTGCGAACAGTTCAATGATCGCTATCACGAACCGTCCAGCCGGCTCGAACAGGGAAACGCCTGAGCGCTCGGCAATGGTCTGGAACACGATATTCTGACCTGGCGCATCAAACAGTTTCACAGAGCCTTCGGACGGGTCCGGCAAAGGCGCAATTGTGGACTGGATGAACATGGCGATCAGGAACAGTGCCAGCGCCCAACTGATAAGATGTCTGAATATACGCATGGTCCACCCTGGATACCGGCAGGTTTGTTAAGGCTACCGGTCGCAGCGCAGCAGCGCAACTGGTTGAAACCCGGCGTTTCTGTGGCGAAGCGGGCTTTCCATCCCTGCCCGGGCTACCTAATGTCCCGCCTCTAGCGGGAGGTCGAATGGACGAACAGGTCGAATCCATTGCCGACGAGATTACGGAAGAAGCGGCGGGCGACGTCACTTCTCCGGTCAGCGGTGTCAGCGAAGCGCTGACAGCAGGCGCCTCGCTTCTGTCGACCGCCAGCCATTGGCGTGCCCGGCGCATCCGCCGGGTCGTGAAGATCGAGCTGCCGGCCTACCTTCTTGTCCAGTGCAGCTGGTTCATGGCGTTCGGCCTCCAGATGGTTCTGTTCCCCTACCTGATTACGGACGCCAATCACCTGCACCGGGACGGCCTCGCACTCGGCCTCGCCAACATGGCCTTGTCCGGTCCCTCCGTGATTTTCCTGCTGCTGGGCGGTGTGGTGGCCGAACGCGCAGACGGCAAACGCCTGCTGATCCTGCTGCACCTTCTGGCAGCCGCGCCGGCGCTCGCGCTGGCAGCGTTCGTCTGGAAAGGCACCCTCACCTATCCCGCCATGATCGCCTATGGCCTCACCATCGGCACCGTCGGTGCCTTCATGATGCCCGCCCGGGACTCGATCGTGAACGAAGTCGTTGAACGCCGCGCCCGGGTCGGATCGGGCGTGACGCTGCAACTCGGCGTGACGCTGGCCACGATGGCACAGTTTGTCGCCCAGATCGGCGGACTGATCATTGGCGGCTATGCCGACAAGCTGACCAAGATGCCTGACTGGATGGGCGGCTTCGGGATCGGTCCGATCCCGGCACAGCAACTCCTTTTCATTCAAGGCACCGTCCTGGCACTGGGCGCCATCTTCGCGCTCTGGCTGGGCAAGGGCCGCCAGTTGCTCAGCAGCGGCCGGGGTGTAAAGGGCGCGCTGGCCGATATCGCCGATGGTTTCCACGCCGTACGCTCTGACGGCAAGCTCTGGGCGATGACGGCCCTGATGTTCGGCGTCGGCATTTTCGTGATCGGCGCCTTCCTCGTCGTGCTGCCCATCGTGAACCGGGATGTCTATGGCTTCGGCCCCGATGGCATCCGGGACATGTTCGTGACTTTCTGGATGGGCGCGTTCGTCTCGTCCGTGGTGCTGTCGGTCTTCAAGCGCATCAAACGGCAGGGCCGCCTTTTGCTCATCGCACAATTCCTGGCCTCGCTCAGCATCCTCCTGATGATGTGGCCGATCCCGCATTGGGGCTTCCTCACCATCGTGTTCGTCTGGGGGCTCGCCGCCGGTATTTCCATCGCCATGAGCCGTTCCATCGTTCAGGACGCCGCGCCGAAGGAAAAACTGGCCCGCGTACTGTCCATCTACCAGCTCGGCTTCATGGCAGGCGCGCCGTTCGGCGCGTTCCTGATGGGGGCCCTGGTCGACCTGTTCGGCCCGGCGAAGATCGCCATCGTGCCGGCAGGCGGCATGATCATCCTGATCCTCTGGATGGTTTTCTTCACACCGGTCTGGAACATGAAAGGCTCCGCCTGGCTTGCCCATCGCGAAAAGGCCTGAAAAGTGCCGCCATTGCCGGGCTGACAATTGGCCAGAAGCCAATTAACCCGTGCAGACATGTCGTCCCTGCCACGCGCCACCATCCACCTGGACCATATCGTCGCCAATTGGCGCACGATGGCAGGCCTGCAGCCGAAGTCGACAACCGCCGCAGTCGTTAAGGCCAATGCCTACGGCCTTGGTGCGGAACCTGTGGCCCGCGCACTGGCAGCCGCCGGGTGCAACACCTTCTTTGTCGCCTATCCGGAAGAAGGCGCGGCCGTTCGGAAGACCGTCGGGCCAGCCCCTGCCATATTCATTCTGAGCGGGCCTGCTCCCGCCACGATGCACCTGTTCCATGCACACGCTCTCACCGCAGTCCTGAACAGCGAAGCGCAAGTCAGTCTCTGGACCGATATGGCGGGCCTGCCCTGCGCGCTTCACTTCGACACCGGCATGAACCGGCTGGGCCTGCCGGTGAGTGTGCTGGAATCCAATGGGGACGCGCTGCGCGCCCTGCAGCCGGTCCTGGTAATGAGTCACCTCGCCTGCGCCGATGAGCCGGACCATGAAATGAACGCCGCCCAGCTCGTCGCCTTCAGCGATATCGCAGCCGCCTTCCCCGGCGTTCCGGCAAGCCTCGCCAATTCGGCCGGCTGTTATCTTGGCCGCGATTACGGCTTTCAGCTCACACGACCCGGCCTTGCCCTTTACGGCGGCACGACCCCCCCAGCCCGCGTGCAACTGCAGCACGCCGTTACGCTGGAGGCAGAGATCCTCAGCGTGTTCTCCGTCAAGGCAGGTGAAACCGTAGGATATGGCGCGACATTCAAGGCGCCGCAGGATATGATGCTCGCCACGGCCGGCCTCGGTTATGCCGACGGCGTTCTGAGGTCTGCCTCCAACTGTTTCATCGGCTGGCTGGATGATCAGCCTTGCCCCGTCACCGGCCGGGTGTCGATGGACCTCATCACAATTGATGTATCCAAAGCACAGCAGGCGGCAAAAGCAGGCCGCCGCGTTGAATTCCTTGGCTCGCATGCCAAACTCGAAGACCAGGCCGCACGGGCCAACACGCTCGGCTATGAGCTACTCACAGGACTCGGGACACGTGTCGAACGCCTCTACCCGTAATCGCGGGATACCCAATCCGCTGGCCTGGATCGGCGCAGCAGCACTCGGCCTCTTCGGGGAGATCGGCCGCCTGGCTGTGTTCTCCGCCAGGGTAAAGGCTGCGGCATTCTCGCCGCGCTGGTATATTGGCCAGATCTGGAAGCAGATCGTCCAGATTGGCTTTTTCTCCCTGCCGGTCGTGGGCATGTCCGCCATCTTTATTGGCGCCGCGCTCGCCCTGAACATCTATCAGGGAAGTGGCCGCTTCGGCGCAGAACAGTTCGTTCCGAACATCGTGGTGCTCGGCATTACACGCGAACTTGGCGCGACGATCACCGCACTGATGCTCGCAGGAAGGGTCTCTGCCGGTATCTCCGCAGAGATCGGTGCCATGCGCGTGACCGAGCAGATCGATGCGCTGGAATCCCTCTCCGCATCGCCGTACCGCTACCTCTATGCCCCTCGCTTCCTTGCCGCGCTGATCGCCTTGCCACTGCTTGTGCTGGTCGCTGACATTATCGGCGTCATGGGCGGCTGGGCCGTGTCTGTCTTTGGCCTCGGCTTCGACTCCACGGTCTACCTTCGCAACACGCTCGACTTCGTCACCCGTAACGACATCCTGACCGGCCTGATCAAGGCGGTGGTGTTCGGCGCCGTGATCGCGCTGATGGGGTGTTATCAGGGCGACAGGTCCAAGGCGGGCGCGACGGGTGTGGGCCGCGCAGCGACCCTCTCCATGGTCGGCGCCGCCGTCCTGGTGCTTGCTTCCAACTACATCATGTCGACCATCTTCGTGGAGATCGGCCTGTGACGACACCCATTCTCAGCCTGCAGAAAGTCGAGAAGCGGTTCGGCAAGAACCACGTCCTGCGCGGTGTGACGTTGGACGTTGCGCCCGGCGAGAGCCTCGTCGTGATCGGCGGCTCCGGCTCGGGCAAATCCGTCATGCTGAAGAATGCGCTCGGCCTGATGACACCGGACTCAGGCCAGATCCTCTTCAATGGCGAAGACGTGACCCAGGCAAAAGGCAAGACCCGTGCCCGCATGCGCGAGCGGGTCGGCATGCTGTTCCAGTCAGGCGCACTATTCGACTCCCTCACAGTCTGGGAGAATGTCGCTTTCCGCCTCGTGAATTCCGGCGTGGTCAGCCGCGCCAAGGCGAAAGACCGCGCCATTGAGACGCTCAGCAAGGTACGCCTCGGATCAGATGTGGCCGACCTTTACCCGGCAGAGATTTCCGGCGGCATGCAGAAACGCGTCTCACTCGCCCGCTCCATCATTTCCAAGCCGGACCTGATCTTCTTCGACGAGCCAACCACAGGTCTCGACCCGATCACGGCAGACGCGATCAATGACCTCATCATCGAGCAGGTGCGCGGCCTCGGCGCGGCGACAGTGACCATCACCCACGACATGGCGTCGGCTCGAAAGATCGCAGATGAAGTGGCCATGCTGTTCGAGGGTGAGATCATCTGGCGCGGCAAGGCGTCAGACGTCGACAATAGCGGCAACCCGTATGTCGACCAGTTCGTACACGGACGCGCCGAAGGCCCCATCCAGCCCGCGCTTTAAGGTCTTTCTTCAGCCCGCGAACCCGCCTATCCCGACATCATGGCCAAAACCGCTACCACCGCCTTTGTTTGCCAGTCCTGTGGGGAGGTTCACTCCAAATGGAGCGGCAAGTGTAATGGTTGCGGGGAGTGGAACACGCTGGTGGAAGAAGTCACCGGCGGAGTACCTGGCGGCCTCGCAGCGCCGAAGACAGGCTCCAAACGCTCCGGCAAGGTCGAATTCGTTGCGCTGAACGACACGGCTGAGGCGCCCGCCCGTATTGTCATGGGCGTCGACGAGCTGGACCGCGTGTTCGGCGGCGGCATTGTCCCCTCGTCTGCGACGCTGATCGGCGGTGATCCCGGTATCGGCAAATCGACCCTGTTGCTGCAGGTTGCCGCGCGCCTCGCCCGCAACGGGCTGAAGACAGTCTATGTCTCTGGCGAGGAAGCCGCGCCCCAGATTCAGGACCGCGCAAAGCGCCTCAAAGTGGCCGAAAGCCCTGTCCAGCTCGCGACGGAAACGGACTTACGCAAGATCATAAGCGCCCTGAAGGCTGCCGAGCCGGACTTTGTCGTGATCGACTCGATCCAGACACTCTGGTCCGACAGTCTGGAAGCGGCTCCCGGCTCGGTCGCCCAGGTACGGGCCTGCGCGCAGGAGCTGACCCGTTGGGCGAAGAAGTCCGGCGCGGCGCTTGTCCTCGTCGGCCATGTCACCAAGGAAGGCACCATCGCGGGCCCGCGCGTTGTGGAACACATGGTGGACGCCGTCTTCTATTTCGAGGGTGAACGCGGCCACCAGTTCCGCATCCTGCGCGCTGTGAAGAACCGGTTCGGTCCGACCGACGAGATCGGCATCTTCGAGATGCACCAATATGGGCTCGCCCCCGCCAAGGAACCCTCGGCCCTGTTCCTCAGCGCGGATGGCGAGAGCGAAGGCGGCGCAGCAGTATTCGCAGCCATGGAGGGCTCGCGACCCGTACTGGCAGAAGTGCAGGCCCTTGTCGCCAAAAGTGCCTATGGCACACCGCGGCGCAGCGTGGTCGGGTGGGATTCCGGACGCCTCGCCATGTTGCTGGCCGTGCTGGAAGCGCGCTGCGGAATCACGATGGCGGGCATGGACGTCTATCTCTCCGTGGCCGGAGGTTACAAGATTATGGAACCCGCCGGCGACCTCTCCGCCGCCGCGGCCCTGCTTACTTCCCTGTCTGCCAACCCGGCGCCGGAACGCAGCGTTTTCTTCGGCGAAGTCGCCCTGTCCGGCGCCGTCCGCCCGGTTGCCCGCATGGAACAGCGCCTCAAAGAAGCCGAGCGGCTCGGTTTCGAGCGCGCATTCGTGCCGGAAGGTGCGCCGACCGCAGTGGATGGCTTGACCGTGACGCCGATTAAACGGCTTATCGACCTTGTGGAGTTGCTTGCCCCGGACGCACTGAATGCTTGAGTCCATTACAGCTTTCGACGGAATCGCGCTGGCGGTTGTCGTGATCTCAGGGATCATGGGGTTTGCCCGTGGATTTCTAAGGGAATTGGCTACGCTCGGCGCATTTATCGGCGCGCTGGCCGCCGCCTATTACGCCCGCGTCTTCTTCCACGACGATCTTTCCGCCCTGCTGCCGCCGAATCTGGCGCCCTGGACGGCGGACGTGATTCTGCTGATCGTCGCCTTCATCATCGTTTATGTGCTGATTGCCTGGCTCGGGCAGCGACTTTCCAAAAATATCCACGGTGCAGAAGGCATTGGCATGTTCGACCATGTGGCCGGCGCCGTGTTCGGCGTGCTGCGAGGCTTCGTAGCCCTTGTTTTCTTTGTAGTCCTTCTGGGACTCGTGCTCGAACAGAGCCGGATTCCAAGCTTCATCCAGAACGGAATTACCTATCCGCCGCTGCGGAATCTGGCCGATTTCGTGAATGTTGAAGCAGCCAAGGTGGGAAAAGAAGTGCAAGTCCCCCTTTCCTCTGAGGAGGAAAACGGGCAATAGGCCCCTGTCGCAAGTCTGTCATCCAGGAGCGCATGTCGTATGGTCCACTTTGATCACGATGACGACAAGCCCCGCGAAGAGTGTGGCGTCTTCGGTATTTTCGGAAATCACGAAGCGAGTCTTCTGACTGCGCTTGGCCTGCACGCGCTGCAGCACCGCGGACAGGAAGCCTGCGGCATCACCTCTTTCGACGGCAAGCGTTTCCCCTCCGAGCGCCATATGGGCATGGTGGGTGAGCATTTTGGCGGAGACCTGCGGGCGCGCCTGCCGGGCCATGCTGCAATCGGCCACAACCGTTATTCCACGCAAGGCCGGCCGATGCTTCGCAACATCCAGCCGATCTTCGCGGATCTTGCCGGTGGCGGCTTTGCCGTTGCCCATAACGGCAACCTGACGAATTCCCGCGAGCTGCGCTACCAGCTGGTCCAGGATGGGGCGATCTTCCAGTCCACCATGGACACCGAGGTGATCCTGCACCTCGTTGCCCGCTCCAGCCGTCCGCGTTTCCTCGACCGCCTGATCGACGCCCTGCAGAAGATTGAGGGCGGCTATGCCCTGGTCGGCCTGACCGGCAAGAAGCTGATCGGCGCACGCGATCCGGTGGGCCTGCGCCCGCTGGTGCTCGGTCGCCTTGGCGATGCGTATGTGCTGGCTTCTGAAACCTGCGCGCTCGACATCATCGGTGCCGAATTCGTGCGCGAAGTTGAGAATGGCGAAGTTGTTGTCATTTCCGACAAGGGGATTGAATCCCATCGCTTCGCCCAGGCCCGCCCGGCCAGTCCCTGCATCTTCGAATATGTCTACTTTGCGCGCCCTGACAGTATCGTTCAGGGCCGCTCTGTTTATGAAGTGCGCCGCCGCATGGGCCACCAGCTGGCCGCGGAAACGCCGTGCGAAGCCGATGTGGTCGTGCCGGTGCCGGATTCCGGCGTACCTGCCGCGCTCGGCTTCTCAGAAGCCTCCGGCATCCCCTTCCAGATGGGCATCATCCGGAACCACTATGTGGGCCGGACCTTCATCCAGCCGACCCAGACCGGCCGCCAGAGCGCGATCTCCAAGAAGCACAGCCCGAACAAGGCTGTGCTGGAAGGCAAACGCGTTGTGCTGGTCGACGACTCCATCGTCCGTGGCAACACGTCGAAGAAGATCGTGCAGATGGTGAAAGAAGCAGGCGCCAAGGAGATTCACTTCCGTTCCGCCAGCCCGCCGATCGTGAACCCGGATTTCTACGGTATCGACATGGCCGCGAAGTCCGAACTGTTCGCCGCGATCCACACCCATGAGGAAATGGTGCGTGAGCTGAAGGTGGACTCCCTTGGCTTCCTGTCGGTTCCGGGTCTCTACCACGCCATCGGCGAGCCGGTGCGCAACAATATGATGCCGCAGTTCGCCGACCACTGCTTCACCGGCGAATACCCCACCCCGCTGGTCGATTACGAACATGACGAGAGCGACAAGGAGCGTCAGCTCTCCCTGCTGGACGACGCGTAAGGCCTGCGCTAGACGCGCGGCATGACCCAACCCCGCCTTATCCTCGTTACCGGCGCCTCCCGCGGCATCGGCCGGTCCGCCGCCCTGCATCTCGCGAAACAGGGTGACATCGTCATTGCCATTGCCCGCTCGAAACTGGCCCTCGAAAAGCTGGACGACGAGATCCGCGCACTTGGCAGCGAAGCCGTTCTGGTGCCGATGGACCTGAAAGACACCAAGGGGATCGAGACGCTTGGAAAAGTGATCGGCGAACAGTTCGGACGCCTCGACGGCCTGGTGGCGAATGCTGGCATCCTTGGCACACTGGGACCGCTGGAGACCTGCGGCCCGCGCAGCTTCGAGGAAACAATCGCGGTGAACCTGACCGCCAATTTCCACCTGATCCGGGTGCTCGGCCCATGGCTGCACAAGTCGGAAGCCCCGCGCACCGTTTTCGTCACCTCTGGCGTTGCCCGTCACCCCCGCGCCTTCTGGGGACCTTACCAGGCCGCGAAGGCGGGTCTTGAGGCCATGGTGCTTGGCTGGGCCGACGAGCAGGAAAACCTGCCTTTGCGCGCGAACCTGTTCAATCCAGGTGGCACCCGCACCGGCATGCGCGCCGAAGCCATGCCGGGCGAAGACCCGATGAGCATTCCGTCAGCGGACGATGTGGCCGCTGAACTGGTGAAGCTCGTCAGCAAGGACGAGACCCGTACGGGCCAGCTGGTCAACTATCGCGAAGTGGCCGCCGCACATTGATGCCGGAAAAACCTGCTGTCCGGTCCGCCACAAGCGAAGACCTGCCGCTCCTGAAAGAATTCGAACAGGGCATCATCACGGCTGAGCGGCCGTATGATCACACGCTGAAGCCGGACCCGATCAGCTATTACGACATCGGAGAACTGATCGATTCCGATGATGCAGACGTTGCCGTGGTCGAACTGGATGGCGAGATCGTTGCGTCCGGCTATGCCCACAAACAGCGTTCAAAACACTATATCCAGCACGAATACCATGCCTTCCTGGGCTTCATGTTCGTCCGCCCGGAATATCGCGGACGCGGCCTGAACAAGATCCTGATCGATCATCTCACAGGCTGGGCAAAGGCAAACGGCCTCAGCGAGATCCGGCTGACGGTCTACTCCACGAATGAACCGGCGATCCGGGCTTATGAGAAGGCCGGCTTTGCGCCCTACATTACCGAGATGCGCCTGAATCTGGACGAGTAGTCTCGCGTTTTCGTTCCTCTTCGCGCACAGCTTCCCACCGCTTGCGCAAGCGGGCGACGCGTTCCGGGAAACGTATTTCCAGCATTTCAACCTGCTTCACCCGGTCGGTGCGAAAATGGCGGAAGCCTTCCCGCAGTTCGCACCAGGCGCACATCATGCGGATATCGTCGGCATAGACGATCAGGAAGGGCCAGACCGTGCGACGGGTTATTTTACCAGCCTCATCGGAATAACTGAGGTCCAGCTTCTTCTGTGTCCGGATCGCTTCGCGGACCAGTGCCACATCGAAGGAATCCTCAGGCCGCTTGCGGAAACTGACCGGCACAAGCCCCGCATCCATGATGACGGGCTGGAGGTCCAGCGGCACGGCGGTCGAGAGTTTTGCGATCAGGTCTTCCGCCCCGCGAACCAGCCGCGCATCCCCGCGTGCTGCCACCCAGCGCGCCCCCAGCACGGCAGCCTCCAGTTCGTCCGTCGTCAGCATCAGCGGCGGCATGTCATATCCGGAGTCCAGCACATAGCCCGTGCCTGCCTCCCCGCGGATCGGCACACGCTGCGCGATCAGCTCTGCCATGTCGCGGTAGAGCGTACGCAGGCTGGTTTCCAGCTCTTCCGCGAGTTCCCGTCCCGTCACGGGGCGGTTCTTCCGGCGGAGGATCTGGATGATCTGGAACAGTCTCTCAGTGCGTCTCATGAAAAGGACCCTACTGCCACGCTGCTGACACCATGCTGTCAGCAGGCCTCCCGTATCAAGTCCTCATCGCAACCCGAACCAGGAGAAAGACGATGATCACGCTTTACGGATGGGGGCCAATGTTCGACTGCCCCTCGCCCAGCCCCTATGTCATGAAGGCCGATATCCAGCTTCAGATGCTGGGCGTCGATTTCACCCGCGCCATCGCAGACCTCGACGCCGTGCCGAAGCACAAGGCTCCTTACGTCATCGATGATGGCCAGTTGATCGAAGACAGCAATTTCATCCGCCATTATTACGAAGCGAAGCTCGGAAAGGGCCTCTATGACGGCATGAGCGGCAAGGACATCGCGCTCAGCTGGGCACTCGAGCGAATGGCCGAGGGCCAGCTGAACAAGATCATGGCCTATGAGCGCTGGATGAAGGACGACAATTTCAACAAAGGCCCGGCCCAGTTCTTCGCTGATGTCCCCGCCCCGGCCCGCCCGGCCGTGCTGAAGGAAGTCCGCGACGGCGTCGCCGCCACCAATATGAGCGAAGGCACTGGCCGCTTCACGGAAGCCGAGCGCATGCAACTCGCGGACTGGGATATCGGTGCCATCGCCATGCAGCTTGGCGAGCAGGACTATTTGCTGGGTGACCAGCCAACCTGTGCCGATGCCGCGGTCGCCGCCGTACTGATCTCGTGTGCGACGGAGTTCTTCAACACGCCGCTGAACGGCCTGGTCCGCAAGCATGACAATCTTGTGGCCTATCTCGACCGGATGACAGCCCGATATTTCGCGCACGTTACATGGCCTGGATGGCCGGCACTGGAACAGGAGCCAGCCTGACCGCCGGCGAGTCGAAAAAAATATGCCGTAATCTGATAATATAAAACGAACTTCCCGGGGCGTGGTTTCGCATTCCCCGGGAATAACGTATGCTGCGCACCAGAAGCCGGGCGATCCCTGTCATTTGTCCCGGAACGGAGGCAGCATGAAAGGCGCGATATTTTATTCCGGCCAGTATGGCAGCACAGCGCAATATGCCGACTGGATCAGCGAAGCGACAGGCCTGCCGGTGTTCAACATCAAACATGCGAGCGTCGCCCCGTCGGAGTTCGATTTCCTGGTGCTGGGCAGCTCGGTCATCATCTACAAGCTGACCATCCGGAAATGGGTCGCCAAACACTTGCCTGCACTCCTGAACCGCCCGGTGCTTTTGTATACGGTGTCCGGCGCCGCGCCCGGTCCGAAACTTGACGGCTGGGTGCATGACAGCCTGCCTGCCAGCCTTGTCTCCCATGCAGAACCATTCGCCTTCCAGGGACGGCTCGACATGGACTCCCTGGGCTGGTGGACCCGCACAGTGCTGAATATCGGCGCCATGATGAACAAGGATCCGGAAGGCCGGAAGGACGAACTCCACGGGTTCGACTATATGGACAAGTCCGCAATCGATCCGCTCGTCGCCCGCATCAGCGAACTGACGGCGACACCGCGCGACAGCATTTAAAGCCGGAAGTGTTTCGACAGTTTCAGGCCCTGCCCCTGATAGTTTGATCCCTTGCCGCCATAGAGCGCGCCAGGCTTACCCAGCATCGGCTCGTAGATCAGTTTGGCCACCGGCTGGCCGTGTTCAAGAATGAAGGGCACATCACGCGAGCGCACTTCCAGCACAGCCCGGCTGCCGCCCGTATTGGTGCCGAAACCCGGATCGAAGAAACCGGCATAATGCGCGCGGAACTCGCCGAGCTCCGGCGCAATGGGCGCCATCTCCGCGGCCTCGTTCGGCGCCACCTTCACCGTCTCGCGTGACACAAGGATGTAGAATTCTTCAGGGTTCAGCACGATACGCCCGTCCCGCGGATAGACCGGTTCCCAGAACTGGGCCGCGTCATGCGCGCCGATGCCTCGCAGGTCCACCACGCCAGAATGGTGTTTCGCTCGATATCCGGCTGGCTGTCCTGCCGGTGGCTCCAGATCGATGGAGACAACTTTCTCTTTCAGCGCCTCGGGTTTTTTCTTCTTGAACCGGACCTGCGCCAGCCGGTCGCCCGGCCGCACCATGATTGGAAACGTCCGCGGGGACACTTCGAGATAGAGCGGACCGGAATAGCCGGTCGGCACTTCGTCAAAGGCGCGGGACCGATTCGTCACCAGCCGGGTGAACACATCGATCCGGCCAGTTGAGCTTTTCGGGTTCGCCCGCGCCGCAATGCCCGCTGGCAGGCGCAAATGCTCCTGAAGGGGCACGAGATAGACGCAGCCCGTCTCCAATACAGCGCCTTCCTGCGTCAGGTCGATCCGATGCAGGTGAATGCCGGGTTCCTGCAGCATCTCGGCGACCGTGCGCTCCTTGCCCGGCAGGAAGCTCGCCCGCAGACGGTAGGCATCCTCGGCCAGGCGCAGGTCCAGGCTCGCCGGCTGGACCTGTCCTTCGTCCAGCGGCGTGTCCGTCCGGATGGCGCCGGAAGCTACCAGCGCCTCGATTTCCCGGTCGGGAAGAACACCTGTATCCTGTGGCATCTCTTGCACCCCTCGCCCTCTCAGGCATAAGGGCGAAACACGGAAACACAAGGAATAAGCTGCCATGGCAGACGCATCAGGCGGAGACGCCAAAAAAGGCTGGAAACCTGCCACCAAGGCGGTGCGTGGCGGCCTCATGCGCTCCGAGCATGGGGAGATCGCCGAAGCGCTCTATCTCACCTCCGGTTATGCCTATGACAGCGCCGAACAGGCGATGCGCCGCATGGCGGGTGAAGAGCCGGGTTTCGTCTATTCCCGCTATGGCAGCCCGACCTGCGAGATGCTGCAACAGCGCCTCGCCCTGATCGAGGGGGCAGAAACCTGCCGTGTGACCGGATCCGGCATGGGCGCCATCTCCTCGGCCATCATGGCCCCGCTGAAAACGGGTGACCGCGTCGTAGCGGCGAAGGCCCTGTTCGGCTCCTGCCGCTGGATTATCGCCAACCAGATGCCGAAGTACGGGATCGAGACCGTTTTCGTGGATGGCGCCGATCTGGACGCCTGGGAACGAGAAATCGCCAAGGGCTGCCAGCTGGTGCTGATTGAAAGCCCGGCAAACCCGTTGCTGGACGGTGTGGATATTGCTGCTGTCTCCGAACTCTGCCGCAAGGCCGGCGCCCTGCTCGTGGTGGACAATGTCTTCGCCACACCGATCTTGCAGAAGCCGCTGGAACTTGGCGCCGATGTGGTCGTCTATTCCGCCACCAAGCACATGGATGGCCAGGGCCGTGTCATGGCCGGCGCCATCCTCTGCGACGAACCGCGAATGACCGAAATCTACGATCCGTGGCTGCGCCATATGGGCCCGGCCGCTTCGCCGTTTAACGCCTGGGTCGTGCTGAAAGGCCTTGAAACCCTGCAGCTGCGCGTCGAAGCGCAAAGCCGCAGCGCCGCGCGCCTTGCCGACGCCATTGCAGACCATCCAGCCATCGCCGCGGTGCGCTACCCGCATCGCAAGGATCACCCGCATTACGAGGTCCATAAAAAGCAGATGCGCATGGGCGGCACGATGATGGCCCTGTCGGTAAAAGGAGGACAGGAAGCGGCTTTCCGGTTCCTCAACGCGCTGGAGCTGGTCGATATCTGCAACAATCTGGGCGACACCAAATCCCTGGCTTGCCACCCGTCGACCACGACGCACCGCGCCCTCAGCGACGAGGAACAGGCAACCATGGGGCTCGACCGCTCCTGGATCCGCTTTTCAGTGGGCCTGGAAGATGCCGATGACCTTGAATCGGACCTGATCCAGGCTCTTAACAAGGTGTAAACAAACAGCGGGCAATTTCACCGAATGGCTCGAAGGTCGCCCCCACCCCAGTACGAACACGTCACCGACGGAGTGCGCATCCGCGTGCGCCCGAAATTCATGTATGACGAGTCCGAACCGGCAGCCGGCCGCTTCATGTGGTCCTACACAGTCGATGTGGAAAACGAGAGCGACCGCACCTGGACCATTATCCGGCGGCACTGGGAAATTGTCGATGCGATGGGCCGCCTGCAGGCAGTCGACGGCGAAGGCGTCATCGGCCAGACGCCAACCCTCGGCCCGGGGGAGCGCTTCAGCTACACCTCCGGCGCGCCGCTATCCGCCCCGTCCGGCATGATGCGGGGCACCTATGACCTTGTGGATGAGGAAGGCGGCGAACTGGTCGCCCGGATCCCCGCCTTCTCGCTCGACAGTCCATACGACCAGTCGCGGCCGATCTGACAGCCTAGCCTTTCAGGGCTTCCTTGATAGCATTCTTGACGCCCTGCTCGTCAGCGCCGCCGATGGCCGTGTCACCGATGTAGAAGCCCGGCGTACCATCCAGGTTCAGCGCGTGACCGAGACGCTGCATGTCGTCCAGCTGCTTCTTCAGCGCGACCGATTGCATGTCCGCCCGCATCTTGCGGACGTCCACACCGATCTCCTCGGCGAGTTCGTCGATCTTGGCTTCGGTCAGCTGATCGTTCGACTTCAGGTTCATCAGAGCTGCGTGCATGTCGTAATACTTGTCCTGCTTGCCTGCCGCGAGCGCAGCCAGGGCTGCGGTTTCGCTGATGCCGCCGAAGATCGGGTATTCCTTGAAGACAACACGCACCTTGTTGTCGAACTCTTCAGGCAATGCCTGAACGAATGGCAGGGAGCGCTTGCAGTAGCCACAGCGGTAATCGAAAAACTCCACGACGGTCACCGGCGCATCCGCCGGACCGATGAAGTGGTCCGTATCCAGACTGTACAGCTTGTCCTTGTTCTGGCTGATCGCCTCCTGTGCCGCCTTGGCAGCCTCTGCCCGGTCGCGGGCATTCAGGGCGATGATCGCCTCCTCGATCACTTCGGGATGCGTCACGATATATTCGTGAATAATCGTCTCAAGCTCGGCACGCTCCATGGTGACCGGGGCCTTGTTGCCTTCGGCGCAAGCTGGGGTCATGGCGACCATGGCGACAGCGGTGGTCGCAAGCAGGGGGCGGATCATCATCAATACCTTTCCAGGCCCGTCAGGGGCTGTTTCATTTCAGCGGGACTATACTGGCGAAGGCCCGCCCGTCCATCAGTCCTGACAGAAAGTTGAACGGTTTCAGTGCTCACCGACTGTAATTGAGAACTGGTTCACCCCGCGCCGGGCAACGCGATTATAAAAATCGCGATTGTCGGGATTGTTCGGGTCCGTGATCAGCAGAATGTCGTCGGCACGGCGATAATTCACCGTGTTGCGATCCAGCTGATCTCGGGCGCGATGCGCGAAAATGTTCGCACGTTGCAGGTCGCCGACCGCATAGGCGGACTCAGCAGTGGCCAGCTGCGCTTCGGCGCGGCGCCCCTGTTTTTCCAACGTAATGGCCAGTTGTTGCCAGGCAAACGCATTGTCCGGTTCAGCGATCAGCGCATCCCGCAGGGCAGACTCCGCCTCTTCCACATCGCCTGGTTCAGCACGGGCATTCAGGGACCGTGCATAATTGATCAGGAGCAGTGGCTGGCCAGGTTTGAATTCAAGGGATTTGCGGTGCGGCTCAACCGAGTCAGCGGCGCGACCGCCCTCAAACAGGATCTGGCCTTTCAATTCCCAGAAGTACGGGTTCTCGGGCTCGTCCACCAGAAGAGAATTGATATCGTCCAGCGCAACCTGAATGTCGGATGCCTGCATGGCAGCGATCGACCGGGCATAGCGTGCCGGTTCGCTCTGGTCGGCATCGGGATACTCCCGGCGCACTTTACCAGGGGTGTCGAGGAAACCGATCAGCTTGGCGCGCATCATCTCATATTGATACTGCTCCCGGTCCGTAGGCGGAACATCTCGCGTGGGGGACTCATCCGCCAGCATCCGCACATTGCGGATCCGGTCCGATGCCAACGGGTGGGAGCGGAAATACGGATAGCGGCGGGCTTGCGAGATAACTTCCTGCGCGCGGAATTTCTCGAAGAATTCCACGATGCCTTCCGGCGACTCGCCAAGTTCTGTGAGATACGACACCGCCGCAGTATCCGCCATCGACTCTTCGGAGCGTGTGTGGACGAAGAAATTCAGCGCCGCGAATTGCTGCGAGGATCCAATCAGGGCTGCGCCGGCTCCGCCCTCCCCGGCTGCAATGGCCAGGATACCAAGGCCGATCGAGATCAGCGCCGGACGGGCGGCAACACCGGCTGCCCGGCTACGCGAGACCGTGTGGCCGCAAGCGATGTGGCAGGTCTCGTGCGCCAGCACGCCCTTGATCTGTCCGGGTGTGTCCGCCGCGATGATCAGGCCGGTATGAATATGGATGTTCTGACCATTCGCCACAAACGCGTTGAGCGACGGATCGTTGATTACATAGAGGCCGACGTCTTTCGGATTGAGTCCCGCAACATCGAGGATCGGATCCGTCCACTCGCGCAGCGTTTCTTCGATTTCGGCATCCCGGATCAGGCCCTGGGCCGAGGCCGAGACAGCCACGGTCAAAGAAGCTGCTGCCATTGCGATATATCGCAGGAAAGTACGGGCCATGCGGGTCCTGTCTCCGTTTTCCGCCATTCCCTTGAATCTACGGGTCTCAGCCAGCAAATGCGAGGGGGAAGCTACAGAATAACAGAAATGTCAGGGTTTAGCTGAGGGGAAGATGAACGAAAGCGCCGGATCGAGCCGGACTCCCACGTCTTCACCCGCTTTTGGCGCCTGATCCCGTGGGACAAGCGCCACAAGGCGTTGTCCGCCGGTATTCAGCACCAGCCGAGTCATCGCCCCGGTCACCTGGCTGGCCAGCACGTTCGCACGCACGCCCGAGCTGGAATCGAGGCAAACGCCTTCCGGGCGTACGACCAGTTCCGTTCCATCCGCAACATCTGCAAGCCCTGCGGGCACATCCGCTGCGGCGAGCCGGTTCACCGGACCGAGCGAAGCCGCCACGTCGGCGCTGACTGGATTCATGTAGACGTCGGCCGCCGGGCCTTCCTGGCGCACCTTGCCTGCGCGCATGACCGCGACATGGTCTGCCGCCTCCAGCGCTTCGACCGGATCATGCGTCACCAGCAGCGCCGGAATGCCAGCGGCGCGGACCGCTTCCAGCGCTTCATCGCGCACGCTGGCCCTCAGCGCCGGATCGAGGCCGGAGAACGGTTCGTCCATCAGGATCGCAGCCGGTTTCGGAGCCAGCGCCCGGGCGATGGCCACGCGCTGCTGCTCACCACCTGACAATTCGTGCGGATAGGCATCGGCCCGCTCGGTCAGGCCAAGACGGCCGAGCCAGCCCCGCGCTTCAGCCCTAGCGGCCTCCTTGCCGAGCGGCTTCAGGCCGAACGCAACGTTCTGCAACGCCGTCAGGTGCGGAAAGAGCGCAAAGTCCTGAAAGATCAATCCGATGCGCCGCTTGTCCGGCGGCAGTGTTGTCTTTGTGGAAGACAGCACCCGGTCGCCGAGCCGGATCTCGCCTTCGTCCACCGGTTCCAATCCTGCGAACAGACGCAGAAGGGTCGACTTGCCAGCACCAGATCCGCCCAGCAGTGCAGTAACCATGCCGGGCTTCAGATCGAGCGACACCGCATCGACCACGCGCACGCCATGATAGGCGCGGCTCACTCCAATGGCGGACAGGCTGTCACTCATGCGTGTGCTCACCTGGCCGCGAATGGGATAGGCGCCACGAGAGCAGGATCACGGGAATCAGACCCGCCAGCGTGATGAGCAATGCCGGCAAGGCCGCCGCCGCAAGGCGTTCATCCGAAGCGTAGGCATTGGCACGCACAGCCAGCGTGTCCCAGCTGAACGGGCGAAGCATCAGCGTTGCCGGTAATTCCTTCAGGCATTCGACGAACAGGATCAACGCGCCGGCACTTGCACCGGAAAGCGCGATCGGCAGGTCGACCTCCCGCGCCCTGCGCAGCGGGGACGCGCCAAGACTTTCGGCCGCATGACCAAGAGAGGCAGGCGCACGGGCAAGTGCCGCCACCATGGGTTCTGCGCCGGTGGTCGTGAACCGGCTGGCATAGACCCATGCCAAGGCCAGCACCGGCACAATCCCTGTCAGCGTCAAACCCAGCCCTCCCAGAACGACCAGCGCGCCCAGCGCCAGCACAGCTCCCGGAATGGCATAGGCAGACGAGGCCGTCAGCCGCGCAAAGGCAGCGGCAGGCCCCTTCCCGCGCCCCGCCAATGCGATCACGAGCGCCAGCACGAAACCGAATGCGGCGCCGGCCCCGGCCAGAATGAGCGTGTTCTTCAGGGCCTCCCCAACCGGGGCGACATATTCCCGTGCCTCAAGCGCCCGCCAGACGAGACGCGAAACAGGCACGAGGAAGCCAATGGAAAATCCGACAAGGCAGAACAAAGCCGCTCCCAGACCCGTCAGGCCACGCAGCTTGGTACGGGAAACGGTGCGCCAGCGCGTGGAGCTCTGCTGGCTGCCCGCCCGCCCCCGGCTCCAGCGCTCCGCCAGCAACAGGCCGACGACCAGGACCAGCAGGATCACGGCCAAGCGCGCAGCCGCAGCCGGTTCGCCGAAACTCTTCCAGGCGCGCACGATGCCAAAGGTCAGCGTCGGCACACCCAGATATTCCGCAGCGCCATAGTCCGCGGCAGTCTCCATCAGGGCCAGCGCGAGCCCTGCCGCAATCGCGGGGCGGGCCGCCGGCAACACGACGCTCCAGAAACTGCGCAGCGGAGACGCGCCGAGGCTTCGGGCCGCTTCCAGCGCGCAAATGGACTGGGACACAAAGGCCGTCCGCGCGGTCAGGTACACATAAGGATACAGGCCACTCGCCAAAACAAAGGCGAGGCCCGGCATCGATCGCATCGACGGGAACCAGTAGTCCCGCGCCGACCAGCCGGTCAGGTCACGCAAGGCTGACTGAAGCGGGCCGCCAACGCCCATCAGGTCACCCCACGCATAGGCCAGTACATAGCCGGGCGCCGCCAGCGGCAGGATCAGCAGCCATTCGAAGACAGGCCGTCCCGGAAAATCATGCATCGTCACCAGCCACGCCGCAGGCACGGCGAAGACCAGCATGAAGAAGGCTGCCAGTGCCAACGTCCCCAGCGTCCCACCGAGATAGGACACCATCAGCGTGTCGCGAATGTGCTGCCACGCCTCCCCGCCGCCCATGAACAGGGCCGCCACCAGGACGGAGACGACCGGCACGGAGATGATGACACCCGCCAGCATGGCCGGCACATCAGCAGGACGGAAGTTCAGGCGCTTCAGGATGGACACCCGCGCAGGAAGGGGAAGACCGGCCAAGCGCGTCCGCCTCAGTTCCAGCCGGCCGTGTCATAGATCTCCTGCGCTTCGGACTGGTGCGTGCCCAGCTCGTCCAGCGGGAAGTCGCTCTTTTTGAAGTCCGGCAAGGCACCGAGCCCCTCCGGCAGAGGAGTGCCTTCGATCATCGGGTATTCCTTGGTCTCGCCGGTCAGCCAAACCTGGCCATCGGTGCTGGCGAGCCATTCAATGAATTTGATGGCGTTGTCGCGGTGCGGGGCATTCGCCGCGACACCAGCGCCGGTGACGTTCACATGCGTGCCGGTCGTGTCCTGTTCCGGGAAGCTGAGCTTTACCTTGGCAGCGGCAGCCTGCTGGCTCGGCGCGCCGGTGGTCATTCGGACATAATAATAGTGATTGGTCAGCGCGACGGAGCATTCGCCTGCTGCGATCGATTCGATCTGCGTGATGTCCCCGCCCTGCGGCGGACGGGCGAAATTGGCGACCACGCCATCAGCCCAGGCCTGGGCCGCGTCATGGCCCATCCGGCCGATCAGCTCGCCCATCAGGGACAGATTGTAGATATTGGTCGAAGAGCGCTGACAGACTTCACCCTTGAAGCGCGGGTCGGCCAGGTCGCTGTAATGGGCAACCTCATCGGGCGTCACACGCTCCGGGTCATACGCGATCACGCGCACGCGGCGGGCAAGGCCGAACCAGTAACCATCCTTCTGGCGGAAGTGCGCCGGGATCTTTTCGTCCAGTGCCACATCCTCAACAGGCTGCAGCAGACCGGCTGCTTCAAAGCGGTACAGCGTGCCAGCATCGGACGAAATCACGACATCCGCGGGGCTCGCATCGCCTTCAGCCTTCATGGTTTCCAGAAGTTCCGGCGCGCCCGATTCGCGAAAGCGGACCTTGATGCCGGTCTCGGTCTCGAACGCCTTGTACATCGCCTTGTCGGAATCATAGTGCCGCGCCGAGTAAACATTGAGGACGCCCGCGCTTTTGGGCTTGTCCCCTGATTCAGCTACAGGTTTGCCTGCATCTGAGGCAGGCGCGCCCGGGTTCCCGCATGAGGCGAGGAGCACGGTGGCGGCGGTGAGCCATAGGCGAATTCCGGTCATATCAGAGCCTGTTTTCTGCTTTTAAGGCCATCAAACATAGTTGAGAATAATTCGCAACAAACCCTTGTCGCGACTTTTTGCCCGTTTTTTGCACAAGCGTAAGGAAATCTCCCGCTCCGGGAGAAAATGCTTCAAAATTCCTATGGTTTCCGATTAACTAAATGGAAACCCGGGGAACATGGGGGTTGGTGGTTATGACGACCGACATTGTGGTGGATCTAGGCTTGAAGTCGGCGGAAGAAGTCGCCCTTCTGGCAACTGTCGTGGACGCGTTCGTGCAGCAGTTCCTGGGACGGAACCGCTACGGAAGCGATGCGCCTGACATGATGGTGCGCACGGCTTTCACGCCGGATGGCGAAGTCTCCAAAGCCGTCATCTTCCAGGACCGCAAATGGGCAGACGCCTTCGTCAATTTCTGGGAAGTCCAGAAAAACCAGGCCGACGCCGCCTGATCAGCTCCTGAACGCAGGTCATCTGTCGCCGCGTCAAAGCGGATAGTTCACCTTCGCGCGCAAAGGGCCTAAATGAAGGCCCATGAGCCCGCCCCTGCCTCCGCCGATTTCGAGTTTCACACCGAAGGTCGCCATCCTTGGCGCTGGCATTATCGGCCTCGCGACCGCTTTCGAACTGGCTGTCAAACGCGGCGTGCCGGTGACGCTTTACGATCCCGCCCCGATGGGCCGCGGCGCCAGTTGGGCCGCCGCCGGCATGCTGGCCCCAGCCTATGAGGCCGCCGCTGAAGAAGGCGTGCACCCGCACCTGTTCGATCTCTGCATGGAAGCCGCCGAGCTATGGCCGGATTTTTCCATCGATCTTGCCCACGCGGCCGACACCGATTCTGGTTATAGTGGCCGTCCCTCCCTCGCCCTCGCCTTCGACAAGGCAGAGACAGCCGCCATGCACAAACTCGCCCGCGCCCTCGACGCGCGCGGCATTGCGCATGAGGAACTCCCGCCTGCGACAGCGCACCTGCTGGAGCCTTCCATAGCGAAAGACCTGATTGCCGCTCTGCAGATGCCGACCGATGGCCAGGTTGACAATCGCGCTGTCGTCCGTGCCCTGATCATGGCACTGCAGCGCAGCCCGCTCGCTACGCTGCGCAGCGAGGCCGCGCCATTGCGCAGCGAAGGCGGACGCCTGACGCTGGAAGGACATGACCTGATCCTCGCCGCCGGCGGCTGGAACACCGCCGCCATCAAGGTGGAAGAGAATGGCCAGCCGTTCAGCCTCGTGAACTGGGATCCAGCCCTCGACCAGATCGACTGCTATGGCGGCCAGATGCTGTCGGTCGCGCATGGTTATGGCTCACCCGAAACGACCCTGCGCTGCGGCGCGATCTATATCGCCCCCAAAGCAGACCGTGTGATCATCGGCGCGACGGTGGAGCCAGGCGTTGCCACCGAAGCGCCCGAGCCGGAAGCCATTGCCGCCCTCCATACCCGCGCCGCGCGCCTCTGCCCGGTGCTTGAAGACCTTCCCGTCATCGAGACCTGGGCCGGCATCCGTCCCGGTACGCCGGACCGCGCCCCGATGATCGGCCAGACAGCCTCGCCCGGCCTGTTTGTGGCCGCGGGCCATTATCGGAACGGCATCCTGCTTGCGCCGATCACGGCACGGATCATTGCCGACCTCATGCTCTGCAAGCCGCTGAGCCCGCTGCATGAAAGCTTTGCACCGAACCGGCTCTGCGCCGCTGCCTGAAAATTATTCCCACGCTCTTGAAATCGCGATGCCTGTCCGCTAAGTCGACCGCTCGGCGAGCCCCGCCCGAAAACTGAAGGATGCCCGAAATGAAAAACGCACAGCGCCTCGCCCTGCGTTCCAACTTCATTTCACAGCCCTTCCATGACCAGCTTTCTGACGCTCGACTCCCTCTCCCTTTCCACGCCTGACGGCACGCCGCTTTTCCGTGACCTGACGCTCTCGCTCGGCCGCGAGCGTGTCGGCCTTGTCGGCCGCAACGGGTCCGGCAAGTCCACGCTGCTTGACGCGATCATCGGCAAGGTACCGCCTGCGAGCGGCAGCATTCACCTGAATGGGACCGTCGGCATGCTCCAGCAGTCGCTGGACGAAACGTTCGACCTTGCCGGCGCGCTCGCCGTCACAGACTCGCTCGCCTGCCTTGCCCGGCTGGAAGCCGGTGAGGGCAGTGTGGAAGATGCCACAGAGGCAGACTGGACGCTGCCATCGCGCGTCGAACAGGCGCTTGCAGATACGGGTTTGCGCGATATCCCACTGGGAACACCTGTCGCCACCTTGAGCGGCGGTGAGCGCATGCGTGTTACCCTCGCCCGGCAGATCCTCGAAGCACCAGACCTGCTGCTGCTGGACGAACCGACCAACAATCTGGATACGGAAGGCCGTCAGGCGATTTCCAACCTGCTGCGCACCTGGCCGGGCGGGATGCTCATCGCCAGCCACGACCGGGACCTTCTGGAACAGGTCGACCGGATCGTGGACCTTTCCCCTGTCGGCATCACGATATTCTCCGGCGGATGGAGCGAATATGCCGAGGCCCGCAATGCCGCCCGCGAAGCAGCCGAAACCGATCTCGCCCGCGCCAGCGACGCGCTGAAACGCACACGCAAGAGCGCTCAGCAAGCGAAGGAACGTCAGGACAGGCGCGACAAGGCCGGCCGCGCCGCGCGGGCAAAGGGCGATGCCCCCAAAATGCTGCTCGACAAGCGACAGGAGCGCGCTGAGGCCACCCGCGGCAAAGGCAGCACGCTCGCCGCCAGACAGATGGCGGAGAGCGAAGAGGATCTCGCCGCCGCCCGCGCTCGTATCGAAATCCTTGCGCCGATCACGATGGACCTGCCGCCCTGCGGCCTGCCCTCCGGCCGTCGCCTGATCGATTTTCGCGACGTCGAAATGGCGTTCGGCAACCGGCACCTGTTCGGTCCGCTCGACTTCCAGCTGACTGGCCCGGAGCGGGTCGCCATCGCCGGGCCGAACGGGTCTGGCAAATCCACCCTGCTCCGTCTCGTCACCGGAGACCTTCAGCCCACCACTGGCAAAGCCTCCCGCCTGACCGAAAATGTCGCCCTGCTGGACCAGCATGTCAGCCTGCTGGCACCGGGTGAAACAATCGTCGACAACATGCACCGGCTGAATCCTGGTCTCAGCGCCAATGCCGCCCATGCCGCGCTCGCCCGGTTCGGCTTCCGCAATGACGATGCCCTGCAGGTGGCCGGGACGTTGAGTGGCGGGGAGAAACTGCGCGCGGGCCTGGCCTGCGTCTTTGCGCGCGAGACGCCACCGGATCTGCTGATCCTCGACGAACCCACCAACCACCTGGACCTGCGCGCCATCGAAGCGCTAGAGACCGGCCTGAACGCCTGGGATGGCGCCATCCTGCTCGTCAGCCATGATCACACATTCCTGAGCGCTATCGGAGCGACCCGATTTTTGGAATTGCGCGCCAACGGAAAAGCGGCGCGATCTTGATGTGAAGGGTTGAAACGGGCTGGGTGAAATAGTCACTTGCCTTGGCCAACCGCGCTTTTGCAGCCAAACTCTGACAGCCATGGCCCCGGCAAAGGCCTTCCCAAACTGTGCCGTCGGCTTGCCGGGTAAAGATCAACAGTGAAGCGGCTCCTGAACTGATGGCGCGTTCGAGCTCACGGCGGGTTCTTCCCAGCGTTTTGCGCGCGTCCGCTACCATGTTCCCGAATTCTTCGGCTGTTGTAATCATATCTGTTCTTTCCGATCGGGAGGATCGTGAAGGACAAAGCTCTCGACGAGGAAAATCCTTACCGATCGGGAGGCTTTAAGCAGCATCCGAAAGATCAAGCATGCCTGAAGACGGAACAGCCGGGCCGAGCAGGTCATACACATCCGACAAGGAAAGTGACGGCCAGGGCTTTGGCCAGACAACAGGATAGTCTTCCGAGAAAAGCCTGTCGCCATCATTGAGTTCGTGGGTCACGCCAACTTGCTGGATTGCGCCCTGACGGTCCAGATAGCGCACTTCATCTCCGCAATAACGAAATGACACAGCCCTGCGCCAATTATCGGACCGGTTGCCGCCAGAACCATGCACTGTCTTGACGTGATGAACAATCACATCACCTGGCGCAACATCAAAAGACACGATGTCATATTTGTCCGGCTCCGCTTCAATATCCGGACACCGCTTTTCCGGAGAGGAGCGAAACGGTGTCTGCGAAATGAATACGTTCGGCGCATAGGTTTCACCCCATTTGTGCGAGCCGCGAACATATTGCATCGCTCCGCTTTCCTGCGTCACCGGGTCCAGAGCGATCCAGACAATGACGCATTGCTCCCCATCGATCTGGAAATAGGCAAGGTCCTGATGAAATGCCGTTTTCTGGCGCGTATGAGGGGCTTTGACAAATGTCGTATCCTCCCAGAAATTCAGGTAGCGGGCCCCTAGCAGATCACTGACCAGTTCAGGCAGCCGTGAATCAAAAGCAACCTCGCGGACGCCTCGATCAGATTTCCAGGCCGCCACATCATAGAAAAACATGCCTTGTCCTTCGGACAGACCCTCTTCCTGTAGGGGTCTGGCGGACAGGTCTTCCCGCACCATCTCCTTCATCACGGCCATGTCGAAACGTTCTGCTGCGCCGGTATCGACTTGCCCTTCCGGGTCCCAGACCTGGCTTGCCAGCGCCTCGAAGTCATATCCTGTCGGAGATGTCCTCAGGCCAGAAATCTGTCGTGCAACAGCATTCTGAAGGTGACGAATTTCTTTTGGAGCAAGGACCTTCCGTAAGCAGATTACGCCGTCCCGTTCGAACGCTGAACGCTGGTCGAGTGAGATAGAACTGGCCCGGTTGCTCATCCGACCCTCCCTGCAGATGCCCGACGCTTCGGGGACATATATTGCGCAACAATGTCCTCAGCATTGCGAAACCTGTCCAATTGCCGGTCGAGTGTTTCCTGATCAATTTTTGAAACAGCCGGGATCCAGGCCCAATCATCCCCTTCCCGTCTTGGCAAGCCCAGCGGCTCTGTGGCCCAAACGCGCTGGACGAGGTTGTAGAATTTCTGATGCGTGAGCCAGCTCAGACGCGAAATTCTCTTGTCGATGCAGAAAACTGTCAGGCCAATTCCCAGCCGGCATCGGAAGCGGAAATCCTCGACCGGGTCCGGCATCAGCGATCTGTCCGTAACAAAGCGGGAGCACTCCCAGACGTCAGCGCCAACCGGAAAAGGCTGCAGGTCACAATAATCAGCGAACAATTCGCTCAGCATATGTGGCGTTACGGTTGGGTTGATCCGGGACGTTGCCACCACCTGTCCATGATCATCCTGCACGATCACATAGACTGTGCTATCGGTGTCAAACTGGTCCTTGTCGTATCCGGGTGAAATCCCTGGAATATCCCACCCCCATTCATCGACGACGATCCGGTAGCGCATGCGATACATCTCATCGAGGAGATCGCGGTTCGCTTCACGCTTTTCGGGTGTGATGATCCTGAACATGCCAACAATCTCCTGAAGCCAGGAGACAGTCTGGGCTGAATGGAGAGATTGGGAATGTCCCCTTTCGGGGACTTGATCAGGGAAAAATCTGGTTCTTTGCGATTGCCGAAGCAACCAGATGCGCCCGGTTCACGGTTTCGAGCTTGTCACCGGCCCGGCGCAAAGTCTTCTTCACTGTGTCTTCCTGAATGCCTAAAATCTGTGCGATTTCCCAGTTGGACTTGCCGGCCGCGGCAAACTGAACGCATTCGGTTTCACGGCGTGTGAGCTGGGCGACCTTTTGGTAGGGAAACGGCCCGAGCAGATCTTCCAGATGATAATAGACTGTCTGGCAGACAATCTCGAGTTCCTTCACCTGAGTGGCTGAAAGATCCAACTTGTTGGAGCCGCCAAGGGAGACACCGCCCGACACGCTGTGCAGGGCGTGCATCGGGAACATCATGCCGTCGGTAATGCCATAATCGTGGACCATATCCACAACCATCCTGCCCGCCCGGGAAGCATGATCACGGGCTTCGGCCCAGGAGAATGGCCGCTTCGAGCGTAAGGCACAGATCGCGATCGGATCATGCAGGATCGCCATCTGGTTCCGACGGTGTTCCTTCAATTCATCCGGCCAGTCAGAGACATACAGGATTTCTTTGAGCGGAACGTTTGCCGGGTTCACCAATTGTCCGAGAAATATGCGCTCAAACCCATAGTGTTCAATAAATCCGGACAATACAGCAATTGTGCCCTCTACCGTCTGCATGGATTGTACAGACCGGATTGCGTCAAGCACCGCGGAGCCATCATAGTCGCGCATTCAGGATGCCTTTTTCTCGTCAGACCCGGAAATCTATCTCAATGACGGGATCGCACAATGCCTAATCTGGGTAGCACACAAATATCTCCTTTTGGTTGTTTTTTGTTGCGCCACAAAGGAGAAAGCTTCGCATTCCCGGCCTGAATTGCCACCTGCCTGACCCGCAAGGCCGGGTAGAGTCCGACAACAAGCCTTCACCCGGCCCGCCCAGATCAATCTCAGAACAAAATTTCTCCTTTTGGTTGTTTTTGGATTCGCCTTTTACGTCATTCTTCCTTATACTTCAATTCTCCGGGTAACGCCGGGTTTGCCTGCGTTTTCCCGGTTTTGACATGCCTTGTGACGTCACGGGAGAAACAGATGGACGGCGCAAACCACCGGCACGCGCGACCGAATACTGCCGACTCCCGTAATATGAAGATTGAGGCGGCCCGGCGCATGATGACGGAAGGGCGCCCCGAAGCCGCAGCGTCAATCCTCCGAAAGATCACCGATACGCGGTCAGATGACCTGCAAGCGAAATTCATGCTTGCCGTAGCCCTCTACCGATCCGGCAATTCTTCGGCGGCGTTGCCGGAATGCGATTTCATTCTGTCACACCAACCTCTCAATCCGCATGCGCATCATATACGAGGCCTGTGCCTGGCCGCGCTCGGTGAGCGTCAACAAGCCATCGAGGCTTTTTTCACAAGCACTCGCCATGACCCAACAGCATGGCGAAGCTGGAATTCCATCGCCGACATCACTACGCGGGAGGAAGAACGGCTCGCCTCTATTCAGCATACTGCCAGCGCTCTTTTGGCAATATGCAAGCGCCCCCAAGCCAATTCCATCCTGTTGAGGCACTGCACGAAAGCGCTGATCTGTGCAGGTCGCTCAGCAGATGCAGTCCGCTTTGCCACCGATCGGTTTGAAGATTTCAATTCCAAAGGACAAGCCAGCGAAAATCTTGCCCGCGCTCTTTACACCGACGGAGCGTATGAAGACGCCGCTTTCTTTGCCGGCGCAGCTCTTGCCGGGTGTTCTGCCTGGCACGCTGCACCATCTGTGCGCCGAAACACCTTCCACACTGCGAAAGCCGCTCAGTCGGTTCAGCACGTTATGACCTTGTTGAACGCTGCGGGACTGACGGGCTTCCTGACCGGCGGCACACTGCTGGGCTTTGTCCGGAACGGCGCACCTTTGCCCCATGACCGGGATGCAGATATCGGAATTCTCTGCGACCGTTATGCCCGCCCCGACATCACGGCAATCCTGCGAGCACATCCATCAATCCAGCTGGCCCGATCCGCCCGGGCGGGCGATCGTTATGTCGGTCTGACACTTGGAACGGTTGCGGTCGACCTCTTCTTGTATGAGGCGGAGGGGCCTTACAGGCTCTGCGGATTCAGCGATCATCCCGGCGAGATACAGTGGCGGTTTTCAGGATTCGGGGTTTCCAGAAAAATCTGGAAGGGAGCCAGCTGGAACATTCCTGATAATCCGGATAGGCTGCTTTGCGAAACCTACGGACGCGACTGGCGCAAACCGGATAAGGATTTTTCCTCGGTTCTCTCATCCCCTGCCCTCTACATGACTAATCCGTACACACGGACATTCTACGCCGCCATGCGATCACTCAGACTTCTGCGTGAAGGTCGACCTGACAAGGCGACCAGCCTGATGAAACAGGCCCCCCACACAATCTGCGACCGAGATATCCCCAGACTTAATCATGCCCTCTCCGGTCGGCTAGCAGCTCTCCGCAGAACCTATGGGTCTGAAATCAGGAGCGCGATACCTGACTAAGGTGCGCTCTGCCAGCCTTTGCCAGTCACGCCCCGCAGCGTGAGCGATAGGCGTTTGTTTTTATTAAATTTTATGGACTCTTTTTAAGGTTACAGCGCGTTGACTCCACCTTATTGAGGGTTCATTTTCTACCTGCCGTTGTTTCGACGGCAATAACCCAAGAAAGGAGATCCATCATGACCCATGATGACCAGCAAACATCCAATGAGGACGTGTTCGAGATGATCGAACTCGGAGCGGTTTCTGAGGAAACCAGAGGCTTTTACGGCCAGGGTGTCGAAATCGAAGAAGGGTTGTCCAAGGTTCAGCCCTGACCTGACCCGGCCCTGACAAGGGCCGGCTCGGAACGTTCCTCCAGCTGGCGTCTCTTGCTCGGTGCAGGATTCGCCAGCGTTCCGTAACCGGAGCTTCCTGATGACGGATTTTCTATCGCCTTCTGGCTGCGCATCCGCTTCATCCCAACACCTGTCTCCGGACTCCAGGATAAACACGTCTTGCAGGTCCTTCCGCCTGGCACCGGATATTCATTGCTGTCACACCGGAGGCACATATGTTTTCCTGGATCTTTGCAGAGACCGCTACGCTTGCCTGACCGAAGCGCAAGCCGTCTTGTTTCAGGAATTTTGTCAACTGTCCCCGGACCTTGCTCCGGGCGTTGAGGCACTCTCTTTTGGCAACTTTCTTGGAAAGCAGGGCATCCTGCAGGCGACATTCACAGAATCCGACCGGATCGATTTGTTCCAATGGCCTGCTCCGGATCGCTCCCTTTTCGACCTCGACCAGGTCGAATGGCGGTTCAGGGTGCACAGGGTTCCTGCCATGCTAGGCTCCATGCGGGCAGCATCCGCCGCCTGCCATAGCGGTGCCTTCCAGGATCAGATTACCAGAGCGAGAGGCTGGAAATCCAGGTCTAAATCAGTCAGTCTCGACACTTCCGACGTCGTTGCAGATCTCGCGCGTGAATTTCATACATTTGCGCCCTTCGTGTTCTCGACCCGGGATGCATGCCGGTACACAAGCCTCGCGCTGCTCCATTATCTGAGCGCGGCCGGCTTGTGTGCCGATTGGGTATTCGGTGTACGGCTCTCCCCTTTCTCTGCACATTGCTGGCTGGAATTTAACGGCCTGCTCCTGACGGATGAAACGCTCACTGTTCGCGAGTTCACTCCGATCATGGCGGTCTGATGGCGATGCGCGCCTATTTCGCCGCCCTTTGGAATCCGGATGATCCGATCGCCAGCAAGACTGCCGAGGACGTCATCGCATGTCGCCGGTCAAACAAGCCTCCAGGCCGGCCTATGCCTGTCTCGACAGGGTTCTGCTTTTCAGACCTTGGGACACAGACGACACACACGAAACAGCTTGTTGTCTCTGCGGGCGCCCAATGGGCAGATGGACTGGTATATGGAACCCTTTTCCGGAAATCCGATCCGGGAACACATGATAATCAGGTGAATTTCTTTTCCCCTGCTGAACAGGATCGGCTCATCCAATCGACCGGCAGGACACTCCTTGAAGATTATTGGGGGAATTTTGTCGGGATTTTCAGGCATGAGACCGGAGTCTCGGTCCTGACGGATCCGTCTGCCAGCCTTCCCTGCTATTACACATTCAGGAATGGCGCCTGTTTTGTCTTTTCCAATCTGGAACTCTGCCCGTGGCTCGGCCAGTCCGGTTTTTCGGTCAGTCGATGAACAGCTTCGCGCAGCAGAACGTATCCTCCATGGCCGCGGCTTCACATCCATCCGGGAAACACTGAACGCCGCAGAGGCCTGGCTCGGATCTCTGCCGGGTCATGTCTATGCCAATGTCCGCCAACCCATCGTTTCCTCACTGAACCTGGCCCACCTCCTGCCTTTGTCCGCCGTCTGGGCAGGTGCTGCTCGCAATGAACACCTGAACGCACCGGCACTTCTGGAAGCCCGAACGGACGGCACGACGCCATTTCGGGTAAACCTGCATGTCGGAGATGTCGGACACACGCTCATCGTCGGTCCAACCGGGGCAGGCAAATCCGTCCTTCTCTCATTCCTGTCTTTGCAGTTCAGCCGTTACATGGATCCGCAGGTCTTTGTGTTTGACAAAGGGCGCTCGATACGCGCCGCCCTGCTGGCGATGGGAGGCACCTATGTCGCCCTGAACAGTTCTGATGCCTCGTCACTTCAGCCTTTAAGGGACATCGATAGCGAGCGTGGGGCGACCTTCGCAACAGACTGGCTGGCGGGTCTTTGCGCCGCCGAGGGTGTCGTCATGACCCCTGACATGAAAGCGGCACTCTGGGACGGGATACAGGCGCTGGCATCGACGCCGGTTGCCGAGCGTACCCTGACCGGCCTCAGCCTGCTCATCCAGTCGCCTGTTCTGAAGGCAGCCTTGCATCCATACACATTGGACGGGCCCTATGGGCGCCTGTTGGACGGCGATGAAGAAACGCTCGAATTCAGTCATTTCGCATGTTTCGAAATGGAAGAGCTGATGCACAGTCCAGGCGCTGTCGCCCCCGTCATCTCATATCTCTTCCACCGGCTAGAAGCAAAGTTTGACGGGCGCCCAACCCTCCTGGTTCTGGATGAGGCCTGGCTCTATCTGGATCACCCGGTCTTTGCATCGCGCCTGCGCGACTGGCTCAAAACACTCCGTAAAAAGAATGTTGCCGTCGTCTTTGCAACGCAATCTCTCACCGACATCGAAACCTCATCGATTTCATCCACTTTGATTGAATCCTGTCCAACCCGAATTTTCCTGCCCAATGACCGCGCACGAGCGCAAGGGCAGTCTGAAATCTATCGCAGGTTCGGCCTCAATGACCGTCAGATCGACATTCTCGCACACGCCCAACCAAAGCAGGACTATTACTACACCTCCCCCCTCGGCGCCCGCCTGTTCGATCTCGGCCTCGGACCAATTGCGCTTTCGGTCTGCGCCTCAGCGTCCCCCGGAGACCAGGCCCTTCTGGAACGCTGCCTGGCAACATCAGGTGCCGGCGGACTGGTCGGAGACTTCCTGCGTCTGAAAGAGCTCGGATGGGCGGCTGACCTTTTGTCAGCCTGGCCTGGTCCAGGCGAAACATCATCCCCTCATGCCAACGCAAAGCCGGAATAGGAGATCCGCCTTGAAACGTCCCTCAGTCTGCGCCGCTCTGTCCCTCTGCATACTGCTGTGCGCCTGTATCGCTCCGCCAGCGACCGCACAGCTGTCTGTCTACGACCCCGCAAACCATGCTCAGAATATTCTGCAAGCCGCGCGCGCCCTGCAGCAAGTCGACCAGCAGGTCGAACAGCTGACTCATGAAATCGACATGCTCGAGAAAATGGCACGCGATCTTGAAACCTTTCCAATGGACGTCAGCCACGCGATCATCCAGGAGCGTATCTCGCGCATCGACGCTCTTCTGCATAAGGCAGAAGGGATTGGCTACGAAATCGGCGAGGTCGAACGCAGATACAATGAGGCCTACTGGCGTCCGGTCCGGGTGTTCGATGACGGACGACAGGTCTTTATTCAGATGCCGGCAGATCTTGCAATGACAGATGCTCCGCCGCTCTTTGTTCTCGGCAGGAAAGGCAACGCCGAACTCATCAATTATCGTATTCGCGGCTCATACTATATTGTCGATCATCTCTTCCAGGCAGCGGAACTCCGTCTCGGCACAACGCCGCAGACCGTCGTACGTCTGCGCAGAGGCAAGGAGCCAGCCGGCTTTGCCGCTTTGTTCGGTGACCGGAAATGAGTGAACCTCCGCTCTTCCCGAAACAATCCGACACGTTGAAACTCAAGGCAAAGATCCGCCCCGTCACACGCATCAATCGCAAGGTCCTCATGGTAGGTGCAGCAATCTGTGTTCTGGGAATTTTTGCCGCTGTCTCGGTTGCCTTCGCGCCGCCCGGAAGTCTTGAGACGGCCGATCATACAGAGCTCTTCAATACCGTTACCAAACGCACACCCGATGGTCTGACGGAATTGCCCGCCTCTTATGCGAACTGGAACCCGGATATCCCCCGGCTCGGCGCCCCGCTCTCCGGTGATCTTGGCGCCACCGTGGTGGCCGAAGAGCAGGAATGGGGATTGCAGCCCGAATGGCAGGTTCCGCCTGATCCGGACTTCCGGCCATCACAGGAAGACGAGGCCGCCCGCGCCCGAAGGCTCACAGAAGCAAAGCTTGCAGACCAGGCGCTCAAGGCGGGGGTCTTTTTCGACGTGTCCCTGCAGAGTCCGATGCCGGATCACCAATCACCCGGCCGAATGAGCGAGCCATTCGGCTCAGAACTGCTGGCGCTTGCTTCACGCGCCGGAGATACTTCAGCCCGCCGCAGCCCGGACGCGAATACCAATTTGCAGGATCGGAAGATCGCATTTGCTGACAGCCATGCCGATGATGACATCTACAATCCTCATGGTGTCGAAATGCCCGCCTCCCCCTTCCAGCTGATGGCCGGATCGCTGATTTCGGCCTCCCTGGTGACCGGCATCAATAGTGACCTGCCCGGAACAGTCATCGCACAGGTGACCCAGCCGGTGTATGATTCCATATCCGGCAACCACCTCCTCATCCCGCAGGGGTCCCGCCTGATCGGTCGCTATCAGTCAGAAATCTCTTTCGGCCAATCACGTGCACTTCTCGTCTGGGACAGGATATTGTTCCCGGATGGACGCTCGATCCGGATCTCAGAGCCGGGCGCAGATGCAGCCGGCGCCGCAGGGCTCTCTGATCGAACAGATAATCACTGGAACAAGGTCCTGGCCGCAGCGGGTCTGGCAACAATACTCGGAATGGGCGCTGAATTCGGCAAGGATGATGATGGCCTTGAACGCGCCATCCGGCGTGGGTTTGGCGATAGCATTTCCGATGCCGGTCAGCGGGTCGTTGATCGAAATCTCTCCATCCAGCCAACGCTTCGAATTCGTCCCGGCTGGCCTGTCCGCATCCTGGTGACCCGCGATATCATTTTCGAGCCATTCGAGTGACAATAGCCGCGACGCCCTGACTCTGGACGCAGCGCAACAGTCAGAATAAGTCTCCCTCCGATAAGAGGAGACACCGGATGTACCAGATTGCGCCGATGAGCGAAGACCAGGAAGCCATCAAGGCGGCCGTCGAGAAGACACTGGAGCCGTTCGACGACGAATACTGGGGCACAGTGGACGAAACCGGCAACTGGCCGGAAGAGTTCTGCGATGCCATGGCCAAGGGCGGCTGGCTCGGCATCGCCTTCCCGGAAGAATATGGCGGCGCAGGCCTTGGCCTCACTGAAGCGGCGCTGATGATGCAGACCGTCACCCGCACAGGTGCAGGATTCTCAGGCGCCTCGGCGATCCACCTCAACATCTTCGGGCCGAAGCCGCTGGAAAAGTTCGGCAATTCCGAACTGAAGCAGGAGAGCCTGCCGAAGATCATCTCTGGCGAGGAGAAAATGTGCTTCGCCGTGACCGAGCCGAATTCCGGCCTCGACACGTCCAGCTTGGAGACCCGGGCCGAGCGCACGAACAATGGCTATGTCATCAATGGCCGCAAGATCTGGACGACCGGCGCCCAGCGCGCCGACAAGATCCTGATCATCGCGCGCACCACGCCGAAGGACCAATGTGCGAAGCCGCATCTCGGCCTGTCGCTCTTCTACACCGATCTTAACCGCAATCGGATCGAAGCAAACCCCATCCCGAAAATGGGCCGCAAGGCGGTGGAGTGTAACACGCTCTTCATCGACAATCTCGAAGTGCCGAAGGAGCATCTGATCGGCGAGGAAGGCGCAGGCTTCAAATACCTGCTGCAGGGCCTGAACCCCGAACGCGTGCTGTTCGCTGTGGAAAGCGTCGGCCTCGGCTTCGCCGCGCTGGAGCGCGCCGCACGCTATGCCAATGAGCGCGTTGTGTTCGGCCGCCCGATTGGCCAGAACCAGGGCATCCAGCATCCGCTGGCGAAATCATGGGCGGAGCTCTCCGCCGCCGAACTCCTCGCCTACAAGGCCGCCGGCCTTTACGACAAGGGCGAGGAATGCGGCGCCGAAGCCAATGCCTCGAAATATCTCGGCACCGAAGCCGGCTTCCGCGCCTGCGAGACAGCCGTGCTCACCCATGGCGGCATGGGCTATGCGAAGGAATACCATGTCGAGCGCATGATGCGCGAAGCGATGCTCGCCCGCATCGCCCCGGTCAGCCGCGAAATGATCCTGAACTTCATCGCTGAACGCGTGCTGGGCCTGCCGAAGAGTTACTAGGCCAGCAGGGACTACATCTCGTCGGCCTTCTTCATGTGCTGGAAGAATTCTTCCTTGCTGTTGGTGCGGGGATAATCGCCTGCCGGCACCGGCACGCCGAGAAAGGCGCAAAGCGGTTCCCAGCCGTCTTTGGCCGAATGGACGAGCAGGCGCTCGGCGGGGATCGCGGCTTTCACGGCGGCTTCGTGCTGGTGGAAGGCCTCGATCAGCTCTTCCTTCGTCTTTGCGCCGCCGAAGCTGCGCTCCAGCACCTTGCTGACCATTGTGAACCATTCCACGGCCTGCGACGGCCAATTCTCCGGCGCCCAGACGGTAGCAAGGATGGTCTCGGAAATGCTGCCATACCAGCTCTCGGCAGATCGCGAAGACAGGATGATCTTCGCATCCGGATAGTAATCCGCCAGCTCCTTCCAGAACGCCGCCGAGGGCCAGTCGACGGCCGAGTTGTAGCCCTTGTAGATGGCGTCGAAGTCCGGCTTGCCGACCAGCGCATCGTTCCACAGCGGCACCTGTTTCTCGCCATTCTCGATCACTTCGATCATGTGGTGGCACGGCCCGAAGCCCAGTTGCTCGAGCGCGAGTTTGAGGGACATCGTCCCGGTCCGGCCGAAGCCGGCACTGATTGCCTTGAGTGTCACATTATTCTCCCTGAGCCCGGTTGATCCGGAACTGTTTCAACAGCGCTGGCACAATTGCCCTGCGCAAGACAGACACGCCCTAGTGCCGCGGAACCCGGCCGCGGATGCGGTCGAACCCGGCCTTCACATTGTCGAAGCGCTCCATGATGGCAGGCTCGAACTCATTGTCGGTGAAGATGTAGGCCCAATTGCCTTCAATCCCCTCACGGACAAGCTCACCCACATAAAGCGGATCGATGCCATGGGCGATCGCGTCACGTGCCATCTGGGCGAATTCGGAATGGTCGAGATCTGCACTCTGACCCGTAGTGTCCCGCGCGCCGGCAAAGCGGGCCGGCACATTGCGCGAGGAATCCATGATCTTTGTCCGGATGAAACCAGGACACAGCACAGACACGCCAATACCCCGCGGCTCCAGTTCCGTCCGCAGGCCTTCACTCAAGGCAACGACGCCGAACTTGGTGACATTGTAGGGCGGGTTCGTGACCGGCAGAAAGCCCGCAATCGACGCCGTCGAAACGATCTGCCCGCCTTCGCCATGCGCCTCAATCAGAGGCCCGAAGATCTCGATCCCCCACACGACCGACATCAGGTTCACCCCGATGGTCCAGTTCCAGCCTTCATCAGTCCATTCGCCATAGCGTCCGCCCCCGCCCACGCCGGCATTGTTAACCAGAATATCCACGCGGCCATAGCGCTCCATCGCCGCGTCGGCGGCAGCCTGTAGCTGGTCTTTCAGGGAGACATCCGCGATCACGCCGTCGACATCGGCATTGGTCTGCTTCAGCCCGCTGATGGCGTCATCCAGCGCGTCTTTCTCGATGTCGCACATCATCACCTTCACGCCGGCCTGCGCCAAAGCGGTGGTGATGCCGAGCCCAATGCCGGATGCGGCGCCCGTTACAAAGGCAACCTTGCCTGCCAGATCTTTCATGATGTCCTCCCGGTATCTTGTTATGCCGGGAAGCATGCGCCCGCCCTGCCAAACCGGCAAGACCAGACTGAGGGAATTTCAGAAGACCACCGCCGCGAAACCAACGGCTTACGCGACGTCGCGCTGCGATCCCTCCAGCAATTCCCGGTAAGTCGGGAAACGCTTTTCGCCAATGAGGTAGGCGTGCAGCTCACGCGCCTCCAGCGGCGGGGCATAGAGATAGCCCTGTACCAGGCGGCACCCGGCACTGCGTGCAATCTCCAGCTGTTCGCTGGTTTCAATGCCTTCGATGATGCACTCGATCGACAGCGACCGGCAGAGATGCTGGATCGTGGCGACAAGACCCAGGCCACGTGCAGTCGTGTTGATGGCTGCGCCGAAGCTGCGGTCGATCTTCACAATGTCGAATTCCAGTTCCTGAAGGTAGCGCAGCGAGGAATATCCCGTACCGAAATCGTCGAGCGCGATCTTCAGGCCCATGAAGCGGAACTTCATGAGATTGTAGCGCGCTTCTTCCATGTCGTTCAGAAGGGAGGATTCCGTCACTTCCAGAACCAGGCGATGGCGCACGGTTTCCGGTTCTGCCAGGATCATTGCCACCAGCGCATCGCTCGTCTCGCGGCTGATGATATCCTGCGCGGACAGGTTCACCGACATGGACGGCAGTTCCGGCCAGTGGCGCAGATGGTCCAGTGCCTTGCGGACCACGACTCGGGTGAGCTGCTGGGTCATGCCCATCTTCTCGGCAATGGCCACGAATTCAAGCGGCGGCACAGATCCTAGCTCCGGACTATCCCAGCGGGCCAGCGCTTCGCACCGGGTCACCTCGCCTTCAGTGGAGTTCACGATGGGCTGGAAGACAAGACGCAGTTCGTTGTCGAGGTCGGCCTTCTTGAGCGCCTGGTGCACGACAGCTTCACGCAGCTGCGTTTCGGCATGGCTGGCCGAAAATTCAACCGCCTGCCCCACCTTGTGCTCCTTGGCGCGGAACAGCGCAAAGTCTGCCTGCTCCATCAGGTCGTGAGCAGTCTGCACCGGGAAGGAACGCGAGGAATAGCCGACCGAAGCCGATACGCGGCTGATATCCTTGTTCGGCAAGCGAACAGGCTCGTTCATGGCGTTAACGATCTGTTGGGCGATGCGTTTGGCGTCTTTCTGGCTCACGGTCTTTGGCAGGATGTATGCAAACTCATCCCCGCCGAGACGCGACACGCTCGCCTTGTCACCCAGCACGCGTTTCAGGCGACGGGCCGTCTCCACCAGCACGGCGTCGCCCGCCGTATGGCCGAACACGTCGTTGATCGGCTTGAACCCATCCAGGTCAATCAGGCCGATAACCGGAAGCATTTTATCTGTCTTCGGATCATATGCGGCCTCAACATCGATGAAGAACTGCCGCCGGTTTGGCAGGCCGGTCAGCATGTCGGTCAACGCCATGGACTCGTTGGTATGGGCCAACTCCGACGAACGGCGGTTTTCCGCATTCAGCCGGTTGAGCAGCACGACCGACTGGGCCAGGCGCAGCTTGTAGGTCCGCGAAGCCAGGAAGAACACAAGGTAGGTGACCCCCAGCTGCATGGTCGCATAGAAATAGAACCGCTCGCTCCAGTCGAAGAACAGCACACAGAAAACGCCGAGCGTCATGAACAGGCACACGCCGACCAGCCTCGGCCGGGAAATGGCACAGATCGTCGAAGACGCCCCCGTGAAGGCCGTGAAGAAGGACAGGTAAAGCCGTTCCTGACTGTCGCCATACGGCAGAAGCGCCCAGACCCAGATTCCCAGGATGAGAAACAAGGCGGCCGTGAGCACTTCGACCTGTTTGAGTTTAACGCGCGCCTCGTCCGGATGCTCCAGCCGGCTATTGCCGAATTTCCAGAAAGAGAGGCGCACAGTGCTAAGTGCAACAAAAATAACCGGGACACCCAACGTCAGGAAATCCGGGGCATTGCCAACGAAGGTCGCACCGAGCGCGACGGCTGCGACCGTCAGCATCATGTAGAGTGCGGGAATATTCTGCGAGATGGCTCGCAGCTGCTCCATCATCACAGCTTCTTCCGGCGTGCGCGCGTTCTGAAGCATCGTCCGGTACGCGTTGATGTTGGTTCTTTTGAGCATGTTCTCCGCCCGTTTGGTCTCCCCTGACTAGACGGGAAACCCTAATCTTCGGTGGATTCCGGGCGCGAATTTGCGGGCTTGGTTAAGCATCTGTTTAACATGTCGCACTGGCCCCGCCCTATCTCGCCGGAACCTGGCGCGATCTGTTGTCGCCACTGCGGGACCTGCCAGCCAATCCAACGGGTTTCTGGCCGCTGCAGGGTGGCGTCATGTCATTCCTGCCTGCCCCCTCTTGCCGTGGGCGCGGCCCGCGCTAAAACCGCTGCCATGACTGACCAGCTTCCTGACCGCCTCTGCGTCGACCCCGACAGCCCGTTCCACGATCCGGAGCTCCTCCAGAAGGAGATCGGTGTGCGTTTCAACGGCACGGAAAAAACCAATGTCGAGGAGTACTGCATCTCCGAAGGCTGGATCAAAGTCGCCGCCGGCAAGGCGCTCGACCGCAAGGGCAAGCCCCTGACCCTGAAACTGAAAGGCCAGGTCGAGGTCTGGATCAAGGACGCCAGCGAGGGCTGAAGCCCCTTCCGGATTCTGCCAACTCGCCGTAAGCTCCCTTCAGGGAGGGCCCCTCATGGCGATATTCATTCTCGGTCTGGTGATCTTTTTCGGCGCGCACGTCTTTTCGGCTGTGCGGTCGCGGGAACCGGGCAAGGATCTCAAGAAGAAGATGGGATACGGGCCCTTCATGGGGACCTATACTTTCGTCTCCATCATCGGCTTCTTCCTCATCTGTGTCGGCTTCAACGAGACCCGCGGCATGGGTCTGGTCTATTCCCCTCCGAGCTGGGGCAAGCACGTCAATTTTGCCCTTATGCCGCCGGCCTTCATTCTGATCGTGGCCTCGCAGCTGCCGGTTGGCCGGATCAAGAAATGGGCGAAGCACCCGATGCTGGTCGCCGTGAAGCTGTGGGCGTTCGGGCACTTCTTCGCCACCGGCCAGCTGAACGCCTTCCTCCTGTTCACTGCATTCCTCACCTTCGCCATCTTCGACCGGGTCATGGTGAAACGCCGCGGTGATACCGGACCTGCCCCGGATGCGCCGACCAAACTGTGGCCCGATGTGGCTTCGGTCATCGGTGGCATCGTGCTTTATGTGGCGTTTGTGGGCTACCTGCATGCAGCCCTGATCGGCGTTCCGGTGGTCATGCCGGGCCGCTAGCAGGTCCGCCAACCAAACCGGGGCGCCAGCGCCATTGCGGCAAGACCGATGGGGAATAGCGCACCCCGACGGATATCGAAGGAAGCCAGGTACTCATCCAGCGGCTGGCGCAACAGGCCGAGGGCGAAACCGCTTTCGATCAAGAGCAGCACCGCAACACCGCCCAGTCCAACAGTCCAGGTGTCCGGCCGGAAACCGATCCCCCGGCCAGATCTGTATCCGAGGAAGCAGATGGCGCTGGTCACCAGCGGAAACTCCAGCCAGTGGGCCGCCGGATCCCCCAACCACGGCATGAAAACAAGCTCCCGCAGAGCGCCGAAAATGAAGCCGACCACAAAAGCAGCAGCGCCATAAACCAGAGCCAGTTTCCATGTTCTGTGTCGCATCGCCGTGTTTTTGGCTCCCAGATAACTTCCTTGTAATCCCAGAAGGAATTCTTGCCCGCACCTGCCGGAGCGGATAAGCCGCTGCGCATGTCAAAGCAAACTGAGATCACCCGCAAGACCGTCAAGGACATCGCCAGAGCCAAGGGTGGTACGCCGCTGGTCATGCTGACGGCCTATGACGCGCCGATGGCCGAACTGATGGACCCGCATGTGGACATGCTGCTCGTCGGCGACAGCCTCGGCATGGTCGTCCATGGCCTGCCCTCCACCGTCGGCGTGACGATGGAAATGATGATCCTGCACGGCCAGGCCGTGATGCGCGGCTCGCAGCAGGCCTTCGTCGTCGTGGATATGCCCTTTGGCAGTTACGAAACCAGCGAGGACCAGGCCTTCCTGAACGCGGTACGGATCATGAAGGAAACCGGCTGCCAGGCAGTGAAGATCGAAAGCGGCGCCTATGCCGCCAAGCAGATCGCGCACCTGGTCGAGCGCGGCATTCCGGTCATGGGTCATGTCGGCCTGCGCCCGCAGGCGATCAATGTCGATGGCGGCTTCCGCGCCAAGGGCCGGACCGAAACCGAGCGCGAGATCGTCATCAATGAAGCCCGCGCGGCCGACCGCGCCGGCGCTTTCGCCATCGTCATCGAAGGGGTCGCAGAAGACCTGGCGGCGGAAATCACCGCAGAAGTCAGCTGCCCCACGATCGGCATCGGCGCCTCAGCTGCCTGCGACGGGCAGGTCCTGGTTGCGCAGGACATGCTGGGCCTGTTCGACTGGGCGCCAAAATTCGTCCGCCGCTACGCCGACCTGCGCACCGAGACGGAAACCGCCGTGAAAGCCTATGCCGACGACGTCCGGGCCCGCAAATTCCCCGGAAAAGCTGAAACCTACAGCCTGCGAAAACCTTGACCAGAACAGCGCTGGCACATTGCAGCCAGCGGCGGCGACGTCTAGGTTCCCGCCAGAATTGTGAACCCCGACCGGAGCGGCCCCTTGAGCGACATTTTTGAAGAAGTCGACGAAAGCCTTCGCCAGGACAAGATCGAGACCATCTGGAAGCGCTATCGCCTCTTTGTCTATGGCGGTGCAGCACTCCTGATCGGTGCGGTCGCCCTGAATGAATTCGTGCTTCATCCGCACTTCGCTGAAGTCCGCGCCGAACGGGCGAAAGCCTTCGAGCAGGCAACAACGCAACTGGCAGACGGCGACTATACCGATGCCGAAGCCGGCTTCCGCGAACTGGTGAGCGAGGAATCGAGCCTGTCGCCGCTGGCGGCAAACTTTCTGGCCCAGACCCTTTATGAAGGCAGCGGTGACGCTGCTGGCGCCACCGAAGTACTGGCGACTTCCGGCAAGGCAGACGGAACGCCCTTCGAGCGCGCCGCGCTGCTGAAGGCCGCCTATGCCAAGGCCGATACCGTTTCGCTGGCAGAGCTGGAAACCCTGCTGGGCGATCTGAAAGAAGAAGAGTCCGGCCTCGGCGCCCTCGCCCGCGAACTGATCGCTGCGAAGGCCTATGCCGAGGGGGACCCAGCCCGGGCCCGGACTGCCTATAACCGGCTGAAGTTCGATGCCGCTGCGCCGCAAGGCGTCGTCCGGCGGGCAGAGATTGCCCTCGCGGCGATCCCGATCCCGGAAGAAACAGCCATCGAGACACCTGCTGAAGCGGCAGCCCCTACCGAGCCGTCCGAAACCACCGAGGAGACCGGTCAATGACCCCAACCCGCAAGTTCCTGCTGGCCGGAGCCGCACTCGGCTTCCTTGGCCTGACGGCCTGCTCCAGCCTGCCCAGCTTCAATTTCGGAAACAACAAGGCAAAGGAACTGGCCGAGGCCGAAAAAGCCGGACGGATCACCATGGTCCTGTCGGATACCGAGCTTGAGGCCAATCCGGAACTCGCCACTGAAACCATCAACCTGCCGCCTGCGCAGGACGTCACGGCCTGGCCCCAGGCCGGCTCGAATGCCGAAAAGGTGATCGGGCACATCAAGGCCGCGGAGACGCTGTCGGTTGCCTGGCGCAATGGTGTCGGCAAGGGTTCCGGCAAGAAGTCGGCAATCTCCACGCCGCCGGTCGCCAGCGAGACGACCGTGTTCACACTCGATTCCGAGCAGGCTGTGGTCGCAACCGATCTGACAAGCGGCAACACGAAATGGCGCAAGAAGCTGAAAGGCCTGACCAAGCGCGACAAGGCCGCGCTCGGCGGCGGTCTTGCTGTCCAGGGTGACTCCCTGATCGTTGCCAGCGGCTTCGGTTATGTCACTGCGCTCGATGCCAATACGGGTGAAGAAAAGTGGAAGAACACACTGAGCGCACCGATGACGGGCGCGCCGACCATCAAGGATGGCCGAATCTTCGTCGAGTCCAACAATAACGAAATCTACGCCCTGTCGATGGACAGCGGCGAAATCGAATGGTCCGATCAGGCAATCTCCGAAACGGCCCGCGTGCTGGGCAGCCCCAGCCCCGCCGCCGTGGAAGACTTTGTGATCGCGCCTTTCTCTTCCGGTGAAGTCATCGCCTATCTCGCCTCGAATGGCCGCCGCCTGTGGACGGATGCCATTTCCAGCGCCGGGCGGTTCACCCCTATTTCCGAGATCAATGACATCGGCTCACGTCCGGTGCTCGCTGGCGGGCTCGTCTATGCTTCCAGCCAGTCAGGCATCACGATCGCCATCGATGGCCGCAGCGGCCAGCGCATCTGGTCCAAGCAGATCGGCTCGGTCCAGCCTCCAGCCGTTACCGGCGAGCATATGTTCGTACTCGGAACGGATGGAAAACTTGCCTGCCTCAACTCCTCCTCGGGCGAGGCCTACTGGGTTGTCCAGCTGCGCCAGTTCGAAAAGCAGGAAAAGAAGAAAAAGCGCATCTCCTATTCCGGTCCGATCGTCGCATCCGGCCGGGTCCTGGTCGTCTCATCGACCGGACACCTGCTCGCTTATTCGCCGCAAACCGGCGAAGAAGTTGGCTCTCTCAAACTGGGTGACCGCGTTTACCTCGAACCCATCGCCGCTCAGGACAAACTCATTGTTCTGACGGATGATGCCAAACTGATCGCAATCAAGTAAGGGGCGGCGCCGGCAGGCGCGAACCCCGCTTATGTTACGGGCCTGCCATGCCGCTCAAACTCGCCATTGTCGGACGTCCGAACGTCGGAAAGTCCACGCTCTTCAACCGGCTCGCCGGCAAGAAGATTGCGCTCGTCGATGACCAGCCGGGCGTCACCCGCGACCGCAAGGAGGCCGAGGGCAACCTCGCCTCGATGCCGTTGATCCTGATCGATACGGCCGGCTATGAAAGCGTCCATGATGACAGTCTGGAATCCCGCATGCGCGCCCAGACCGAGGCCGCCATCGCAGAAGCAGAGCTGTGCCTTTTCCTGGTCGATGCACGTGTCGGTATCACGCCGGACGACGAAAACTTCGCTCAGCTGCTCCGCAAATCCGGACTGCCGATTGTTCTGGCGGCGAACAAGGCGGAAGGCCGCCAGGGCGAAGCGGGCGTAATGGAAGCCTGGTCGCTTGGCTTCGGTGAGCCAATCGGCCTGTCAGCAGAGCATGGCGAAGGCTTTGCGGAACTCTTCGACGCCATCCGCCGCGCGCTCGGAGAAGAAGCCTTCGAGAAGGCGATGGAGGAGCCGGAGCCCGACTATGCGCGCGGCGGCGGCGAAGACATTCTCGAAAAGCTCGCCCATATCGACATCGACGATGAAACGCTCTCCGACGACGACCTCGTCGCGGCCATCGAAGAAGCCGATGTCGATGTGGAACCGGAACCGCCGCGGGCCGACAAGCCCGTCAAGCTCGCCATTGTCGGTCGCCCGAATGCCGGCAAATCAACCCTGATCAACCAGCTCCTGAAGTCCGACCGCCTGCTGACAGGCCCAGAAGCCGGCATCACACGCGACTCCGTCACGCTCGACTGGGAGTGGGAAGGCCGCCGCATTCGTCTCGTCGATACGGCTGGCCTACGCCGGAAGAGCAAAGTGCAGGAACGGCTGGAACGCATGTCCACGGCCGAAACCATCCGCTCCCTGAAATATGCAGAGATCGTTGCGCTGGTGATGGATCCGCACGATGCACTCGAAAAGCAGGACCTGCAGATCGCAGACCTCTGCCTGCGTGAGGGGCGCGGCCTCGTGCTTGTCGTGTCCAAGTGGGACACGGTGAAGGATCAGGACGGCGCCGCCCGGCACATCCGCGACATTGCCAACCGGCTGATGCCGAACGCCGGCGGTGCGCCGGTCGTCTTTCTCTCCGGCCTGACCGGCAAGCATGTCGACCGGCTGATGCCGGCGGTGCTGCAGGTTCACAAGGACTGGACGGCGCGCGTGAAGACCGGCGACCTGAACCGTTGGCTGCGCCACACGATCGAGCGCCATCCGCCTCCAGCCGTTCAGGGCAAGCGCATCAAGCCGCGCTACATGGCTCAGATGAAATCACGCCCGCCGACTTTCGTGCTGATCGCCTCGCGCGGCGACCAGATGCCGGAAACCTACAAACGCTACCTGATCAATGAGCTGCGGAGCGATTTTGACCTGCACGGCGTGCCGATCCGCTTGTTCGTGCGTCAAGGCAAGAACCCCTATGCCGACAGGCCAGCCGGATTCCAGAAGCCGCCTTCGAAAAAAGGCAGCAAGCGCTGAGATCCCGCACACCAGAATGTTATTCGTCTGACAGCGCCTGCTTTTATAAGCAGGGGCAACCGTCAGAAGGAGCCGCGGCATGAACCAGATTCAGGACATCGTAAAAACCTATTATGGCGAAACGCTCTCCGGTTCGAACGATCTGAAAACCGACGCCTGCACCACCGCCGACCGCCCGCCCCCACATGTCTCTGAAGCCCTCGCGGCGGTGCATGACGAGGTCGCGGCGAAATACTATGGCTGTGGCCTGGCCATTCCGACCGTGCTGGAAGGCCTGAAAGTGCTCGACCTTGGCTGCGGCGCCGGACGCGACGTCTTTGCGCTGGCGAAGCTGGTCGGCCCGGGCGGCCACGTGACTGGCGTCGACATGACCGACGCGCAGCTGGAGACCGCCCACGCGCACGAGGCCTGGCACGCCGAACAGTTCGGTTATGACACGCCGAACACAAGGTTCGTGAAAGGCTATCTTGAAAAGCTCGGTGAGCTGGACCTGGAGCCCGGCTCTTTCGACCTGATCATTTCCAACTGCGTCATCAATCTCTGTACTGACAAGCCGGAAGTCTTCCGCCAGGCAAACCGTCTGCTGAAACCCGGCGGGGAACTCTATTTCTCAGACGTCTATGCTGACCGGCGTATCCCGGCCGATCTTGCCGCCGATCCGGTGCTCTATGGCGAGTGCCTGTCCGGCGCGCTTTATTGGGGGGACTTCCAGTCTATCGTGAAAGCCGCCGGCTTCACGGATCCGCGCACGGTGAACCATCGCCGTCTCGGCATTATCGACCCGGTCCTGAAGGACAAGCTCGGCCCGATCCGGTTCGCCTCGGTCACCGCCCGACTCATCAAGCTGGAGGGTCTGGATACCGCGTGTGAAGACTACGGTCAGGCTGTCATCTACAAAGGCGGCATACCCGGCATGGAGCAGGTGTTCGTGCTTGACGCGGAACACAGTATCGAAGCCGGCCGCGTCTTTCCTGTCTGCGGCAATACGCTGGCGATGCTGATGGACACGCGCTTTGCGCCCTGGTTCGACGTGATCGGTGACGGCGCCGCGCACTACGGCTTGTTCCCTGGGTGCGCTGCGCCAGACGTGTTTGCAGCCACGACCGCAGACGAAGCTTCGGCCTCCCCTGGCGGCTGCTGCGGCTGATCCCTCCATAACAGGTAATCCTCGGGGTTGCCTTATTTTGAGATTTTATATAGATATCTATATATTATCATGAAAGGAGGCCGTGATGCTTTCCCGGCGCGCACTTCTGGTCACTGGCGGTGCCAGTATTCTTGTCCTCGGCGGCGGTTATGCCGGCCTCTCAGCCATGAGCAATATCGCGCCCGCGCGGGAGCCATGGCAGCAAGCAACACAAGGGTTCGGAGACGCCCGCCTGAATGCGGCGGCCTACGCCATTCTTGCGCCAAGTCCGCACAATCTTCAGCCCTGGATGATCCGGCTGGAAGGAGAAGACAGTCTGACCCTGTTCTGTGATCTGGACCGCCGCCTGCCGGAGACAGATCCGCCAGACCGGCAGACCACGATCGGCCTTGGCGCATTTCTGGAACTGTTACGGCAAGCGGCCGCCGAACAGGGCCACAGGCTGGAAATCACCAAATTTCCTGAAGGTGAGCCTGGCGTCCGGCTGGACGAGCGCCCCATCGCGCATGTGCGTTTTGTTGAAGATGCCGATGTCGAACGCGATCCTCTGTTCGGCTATGCGCTGCGGCGGCGTACAGCCCGCGCGAAATTCGACCCGGGCCGTCCGGTGCCTTCCGACAGGCTGGCCGCCCTGATGGAAATCTCGACCGCCCAGCCGGACCTCGAAGCGATGAAGATGGATGCAAGCAGCGATCCGGAAACCGCCAACTGGCTGAAAGGCGTCTGCAAGCGCGCATGGGAAATCGAATTGCGCAAACCCGAGACATGCCGCGAGAGCGCCGACCTCACCCGTATCGGAGCTGAACAGATCAATACCAGTCCTGATGGCATTTCCCTTTCAGGCCCGATGATGGAAGCCTACCGCATGACCGGTATCCTGACGCAGGACAGCATGGGCGAAACCGGCTCTGCCGCATGGAATTCAACCCTGTCCATGTACAATGGCCTGATCGAGAGCGCGCCGACCTTCCTCTGGTTCACGACGCCCGGTAACTCACGTGCCGAACAGCTGGACAGCGGCGCCGTCTGGATCCGACTGCAACTGGCCGCAGCGGCTGTCGGGGTCGGTTTCCAGCCGCTTTCCCAGGCGCTCGAAGAATACAGCGAAATGGCCGGGCCTTTCTCTGAAATCCATGAACGTTTCGGCGTCACGCTGCCAGGCCGGATGCAGGGCCTGTTCCGGCTCGGCTATGCAGGCGGGCAAGCGCCTTCCCCGCGCTGGCCGCTTGAATCGCGGATCATCGCATGAGCCGGCCGGCCGGGCTCGCCGGAGACCCTTTGGAATTTGCGGTGATGACGGAGATTTCCATCATCGCTCATCTCGCCGATAACGCCTTCGCCCGACGCCTGCCCGATGGTCTGACAACGGCGCAGTTCGCCGTGCTGAACCATCTGTTACGGCTGGAGACCCAACAGACGATCGGAGAACTCGCGCGCGGGCTTCAGGTGTCGCAGCCGACCATGTCGTCCACCGTGAAAAAGCTGGAAGAAAAAAGGCTCGTGACACTGGTTCCTGATCCGGACGACCGACGCATCCGGCGGGTCTCTGTCAGCCCTGCTGGCACGAAGGCCCGGAACAAGGCCGTGAAAGCACTTGATGCGACGAAAAGCGAACTGGAGGTCCTCTCACAGAAGGAATGGAAGCAGCTGCTGCCCTTGCTGAACAGGCTGCGGGTTGCGCTCGATTCGGCGCGCTGAGCCCTATTCTTCCGTCCGGTCGACAGTGCCCCTCAGGGACTTGATCTCGCCGCGCCGTTTCTTCGCAGCGATGCGACGGCGAATACTCCCCTTGGTCGGTTTGGTGCGGATCCGCCGCTTTGGCTTCTGACTGGCCTTGAGAATCATCTCCGCGAGCCGTTTGCGGGCCGATTCCCGATTCAGCACCTGGCTGCGATGGCTGCTGGCTTCCAGGATGAGGCGCCCATCATTGGTCATGCGGCTGCCAAACAGCTTTACAAATCGCTCTTTGACCTCCGATGGCAGGGATGACGCCTCGACGTGCCAGGTCAGCTGAACGGCGGTCGAAACCTTGTTCACATGCTGGCCGCCCGGCCCGGACGCGCGGACGAAGGATTCCGAAAGCTCCCAGGCCGGTACGGTGAGCGCGTCTGACACCCGAAGATCCCCGAAATCGGACATGGATAAAGCTTAACCCCTCGTTCAGAGACCGTTCAGGCCGGAAAACATAAGTTTGCTCCAATGCGCAATGCGCGACAACCAGACGGCCAGCCGATCACAGAGCGGCCGGCCATTTCAACGGAGGCTCGGCCTGCCATGAAACTGATGAATACATTTGGAAAAGCCATGGCGGCACTGGCCGTTGCCGGCCTGACCATCGCTCCCATCGCCAGCGCCGATCCTGACCGGGGCCGCGACCGGGGCGGCTGGGACCGCGGTGACCGGGATCATGACCGCAGCCGCAGGGACCGCGGTGACCGGCACGACTATCGCGGCGATCGCAGGGACTACCGCGGTGACCACCATGATTATCGCCGGGACCGTAGCCGGTATGAGTGGCGTGACCGCCATGATTATCGCCGCAGCCATCACCCGCCGCGCTATGCGTATCGGCCCCCCGTCCGGCACTATTATGCGCCCCCGCCGCGCTATAGTTCCTATGTGACGTATGGCTACCGCACGGGCCCCTATTTCCGTTCGGGCTACATCTCGCCCTACCGGATTGGCGGCTATTACCGCCCGCACCCGCGCACGGTTTATATCCGCGACTATGACCGTTATGGCCTCTATGCCCCACCGCCCGGATACTACTGGGTGCACGATTATGATCGCGGAGACGCGATTCTGGCCTCGGTGGCGACAGGCGCAATCATTGGCCTCGTCGTCGGCGCGCTCGCCTACGATTAAGGCCGATCGGGCGTCCTGCCCGCTTGGTGAACGCCCGGATGTCTTCCCGGCATCCGGGCGTTTTCTGTTCATCACGCAAATTTGGGCCAAAAAGTCGCGTTCTTAACTTTTGCATGGCGCAAATCATGCTTAACTCCGAGTCGTCCGGGATGGTCCCGGGCACAAGTACGCGCCTGTTGCGCGCCTGAAAGGAGGTGATCCATGTCGAGTGAGAAACCAGGTGAGGCCAAGTGGTCCAAGTCCTATGGTGTCTGGCTGGAGCAGCCTCTGATCAGCGCCTAGAGATTTGTACCGGTAAGCTGCGACGCTGCCGGGACCATTGTCCTCAACGGACTCACGGGAGCCGCCCTCATCAGGGCGGCTTCTTTGATTCTGGAGCAGATTTCCTGGCCCCTGACAGCCTTCGCTGGCCGAAACGGGTTCGCGCGGGCGCCCAATTCGGCTATCTGGCTGCAAACACCCGAACGGAGACCTGCCCATGACCGTCCTCACCCACGCCGCCTCCGGATGGACCATCGGGACAGGCAAGCCGCTGTCCGTAATCGCCGGCCTGAACGTACTGGAAGATGAGGGCCTGGCTTTGGAAATCGGCACGGAGCTGAAGCGGGTCTGCGATGCACTGGGCCTGCCTTACGTGTTCAAGGCGAGCTTCGACAAGGCGAATCGTTCCTCGATCAAGTCCTATCGCGGGCCGGGCATGGAAGCCGGCCTGAAGACGCTGGCCAGCGTGAAAGCCAAGCTCGGCGTGCCAATCTGCGCCGACCTGCATGAGCCCAGCCAGGCCGAACCAGTCGCCGAGATCGTCGATATCGTCCAGATCCCGGCCTTTCTGTGCCGCCAGACAGACCTCGTCGTCGCCACGGCCAAAGCCACCGCAGCCGCAGGCGGAATCGTTCAGGTGAAAAAAGCCCAGTTCATCGCACCGTGGGATACGAAGAACATCGTTTCCAAGATCGGCGAGGCGGCAGACGTCGGCGTCATCCTTTGCGAGCGCGGCTCCAGTTTCGGCTACAACAATCTGGTCGTCGACATGCTGGGCATTCCCGAGATGCAGAAACTGGGCTGCCCGGTCACTATCGACGCGACCCACGCGGTGCAGCTTCCGGGCGCCGACCCCCGCACGGCGGGCGCTTCCACCGGCGGGCGCCGGGAAGGCGTGGCGATCATTGCCAAGGCGGCGATCGCGGCTGGCGCCGACGGCGTCTTCCTCGAATTCCACACAGATCCGGACAAGGCCCTGTGCGACGGACCGAGCTGCCTGCCGATCACAGACGCCGAAGGTCTGCTGACGACGCTGAAAGCGTTGCACGAGGTGGTTGCCGCGTGAGGCGGGAAGCCGACCAGGAAACGCGTGTCATCCTGCTGAACAAGCCCTTTGGCGTGCTCTCCCAGTTCACCGACAGGGGCAATGCCGGTTCGAAGCGGCGCACCCTGTCGGAGCTGATCGATATTCCGGGTGTCTACCCGGCCGGTCGGCTGGACCAGGATTCCGAAGGCCTGATGATCCTCACCAATGACGGCCGCCTGCAACACCGCATCGCCAATCCGGCGAACAAGATGCCCAAGACCTATTGGGCGCAGGTCGAAGGCATTCCGGACGACGACGCCCTTCAGCGCCTGCGCGATGGCGTGGACCTCTCGGATGGCCTGACCGCACCGGCAAAGGCCAGCGCCCTGCCCGCGCCCGAGACTCTCTGGCCGCGCGTGCCGCCGATCCGTTACAGGAAGTCCGTACCGGACAGCTGGATTGAACTGACGATCACGGAAGGGCGTAACCGCCAGGTCCGCCGCATGACCGCCGCTGTCGGCCACCCGACACTGCGTCTGATCCGTGTCCGCATCGGAGAATGGGAACTCGGCAGCCTGCAGCCCGGCGAATGGCGCGAGGGCCATGTGCCGCAGCCACCGAAACACAGGAGTCGGGGCAGTTTGCGCCACTGACACCACAGGGAAGCCAATCCCCAGGGGGAATTCAGAATGGAAAATACCGCCCAGTTCCAGTCCATCGGCGGCTGGTTTGACCAGAATGCACCGCAATGGGCCCGGGACGCCGCCAGCTATATCGCCACGGTATGGAACCAGGGCGATTACGGCCTGACCTATGGCGAGATTTTTACCGCCGTCCTGATCGTCGTCATTGCTCTGTTGGTACGCGGCCTGTTCGCGCGGATCATCGTCTCGACGATCATGCGGCTCACAGCGGGCACCAAGACGCGTCTTGATGATGCTCTGGTCAATTCGATCTCGACCCCGCTGAAAGTCGTGCCGGTGATCATCGGCATCTATATCGCGCTGCAGGTCACCGATATTTCCGGTGAGGCGGAAGTCTATGCCAACCGGATCCTCCGCTCGGTGATAACGCTAGCCGTTTTCTGGACACTGGCCCGCGCCGTGAACGCATTCGAGTTCATGTTCGGGACACTGCGCAACGCGCTCTCCTCAGCCGCGGTCGACTGGATGGTAAAGGCGCTTCAGGTCCTGCTGGTGGTTCTGGGTCTTGGCGCGGTAGCCGAACAATGGGGGATCCAGATTGCGCCGCTTCTGGCCGGCCTTGGCGTCCTCGGCATCGCCGTCGGTCTTGGCGCGCAGGATCTGTTCAAGAACCTCATATCCGGCATCCTGATCATTACGGAAAAACGCTTCGTGCCCGGCGAATGGATCAAGGTGGATGGCGTCGTCGAGGGGACGGTGGAGAAGATCAATTTCCGCTCCACGCTGGTCCGCCGGTTCGACAAGAGCCCGGTCTACGTCCCCAACAGTGCCTTGTCCGATGCGGCCGTGACGAACTTCTCCCGGATGACCTACCGGCGGATCAAATGGGCCATTGGCGTTGAGTACCGCACAACGGTCGACCAATTGAAATATGTCCGCGACGAAATCGAAGCCTGGCTTTGGAACGATGACCGGTTCGTCAAACCGCCGGAAGCGGCGCTCTTCGTGCGGGTCGACAATTTCAATGCCAGCTCCATCGATTTCCTCATCTACACCTTCACCAAGACCAAGGACTGGGGTGAGTGGCTGGCGATCAAGGAAGAGTTTGCCGTCGCGGTGATGGATATCATTGAAAAGGCCGGCACCAGCTTCGCCTTCCCGAGCCGGACGATCTACATGCAGGAAACCGATCCGCCGGAAATCATGGCGCCGCCCGCTCGCAGCGAGCGTGTCGCCCGGGCACAGCAGATGATCGAACAGAGCGGCAAGCGCCGCGGCATGGGCGAAGCCGACGACGAAGGCTGATGTCCGGCGTCGATACGGGCAGCAGCTATTCCAGGTCTGGCGGCAAATCGGGCTGCGCCATCGAGCATGTCAGCGGCGCCCCGTCTTCCAGCGCGTAGAACAGGACCGTGTCATCCAGCACGTTGAACTGGGCTGTGAACTGGCCGTCGCTGCACTCCGGACCAATCCGGGTAGGTGAACAGTCGAGGTAAAGCGGGACATTCACCTTCCCTGGAATCAGGACTGCCGCCAGCTCTTTATCACCGTAGAATACGACGTGCGCGCTGACACTCTCCTGGTTGCACGTGTAATCGGCTTCCTGTGTCAGGCCGAGTGAAGCGGCCCGCTCTTCCGGATCGCTCACTGAGCGTGAGGAAGACATATCATCGGTGTCTGCAGCATTAGCTTCAGACCCGCTGACCGGGTCCTCCGCAGGCGCCCGTTCCGCCCCGGTCGCCTCGATCACGGCCGAGGAGGTGTCATCCGGGTAACCGGACCCCACCGCATCGTCACATGCAGCAGGAATCAAAAGCAGTACTGAGCACAGTCCGGCATAGCGCATCACGCCTGATCCTCCTCCACCCTCTCGGAAAGAGTATCATGCAGCAGGCGAATCCGGAAACGCGGACTATTTCACCCAGGCGCCGGGCGAATTCGTCCGATAACCGAGCGAGCGGTAGGCCGCATCAATGAGACTCTGCCCACGGTCGTTCAGCAGGATGCCATTGCCCATCTGGTTCATCGTGTAGCTGAAGGCGAGTCCGCAATCCGGATCGGCAAACCCGATGGAGCCGCCAGCCCCGACATGGCCAAACGCCCGCTCTCCTAGAATGGCGCTGGTGCCCGGCCCCATCTTGCGCCGCCTGTTGTCCATCGACTTCATGAAGCCGGATGCAAACCGGGTGGGGATCAGAAGCGTCGCATCGCGATGGGTCGCGGTCGACACCATGGTCATGTTGTTGAGCCGGTCTTCCGACACCAGCGACCCGTCATTCGTGGCGAGCGGCGTGTACATCGCCACTTGTCCGCGCGCATTCGACAGGCCGCCTCCGCCTCCGATTTCCGCGGTCTGGCCCTTGCGGTCATTGAAGTCCCATCCGCCGTTATTCATGAAGCTCTTGTGCTGGATCGATTCCGGGTCTGTCATCAGCTTGATCCCGAACTCGGTCGCCTCGTCACCCGGCTTCGGCACATATTGGCGGATCGGGGCAATGTGCACATCCTCCGTTTCCGGAAGGCCCAGCCAGAAGCGGGCGCCGGTCTTCTCCGCCACTTCTTCCCGGAAGAATGTGCCCAGCGACTTGCCGGACACACGGCGGACGAGTTCGCCGACCGTCCAGCCAAAATTGATCATGTGATAGCCATTACGTGTGCCGGGCTCCCAGAACGGTTCCTCATCTGCCATGCGCTGGACCATATAGTCCCAGTCGGCAAAGCCGCCCGGCTTCACCGGGTCACGCAGTGTTGGCAGGGCGCTTTCATGGTTCAGCATCATCTGAACCGTCGTCTTCTCTTTCCCGTTCTTCGCAAATTCCGGCCAGTATTCCGAAACCAGCGCCTCGGGATCGAGCTGCCCCCGGTCGATCAGGATATGAGCACAGATCGCGGTGGCTGCCTTGGAACAGGAAAAGACGATGGAGATCGTGTCTTCCTGCCACGGGTCATTCGTTTCCGGATTGGCCATGCCGCCCCAGAGATCCACAAGCGTTTCGCCGTTCACGGACAGGCAGACCGACGCGCCGACTTCTTCCCGCTCAGCAAAGTTCTTTTCGAATTCGCGTTTCACTTCCTCAAAACGCGGATCGCACCGCCCGTCGACGTTCGCTGTCATCTGAATTCCTCCCGGTATGTTTTGCCCGGAGCATAAGCACCGCTCACACCGGATGCGAGTACGAAAAGGGCCGTACCCTTCGGTACGGCCCCATAACGTCGCGGCAACTGAAGCGTCCGCCGTTGATCAGGTTATGCAGGCTCCTGCGAGCCTTTCTTCGCAGCCGGTTTCTTCTTCTTCGGCTTTTCGGCCACGTATTTGAAGGCCAGCTTGCTGTCGTCGTCCTTGTCGATGTCGATGTGGACAACGCCGCCCTTCTGCAACTCGCCGAAGAGGAGTTCCTCCGCCATCGGCTTCTTGACGTGCTCCTGGATCGTCCGGGCCAGCGGCCGGGCCCCCATGTCGGCGTCGAAACCGCGCTTGGCGAGCCAGTCGCGGGCCGGCTTGGAGATCTCGATCGAAACGTTGCGGTCTTCCAGCTGGACTTCCAGCTGCAGGATGAACTTCTCGACCACGCGGTCGATGATCTCCGGCGTCAGGCCGCCGAATGTGATGATCGAATCGAGGCGGTTGCGGAATTCCGGGGTGAACAGGCGCTTGATCGCTTCGTCCTGCTCGTCGTCCTTCTTGCCGGCACCGAAACCAATGGCGTTCTTCGCCGCGTCCGATGCGCCCGCATTGGTGGTCATGATCACAACCACATTGCGGAAGTCGACCTTGCGGCCGTTGGCATCGGTCAGCGAGCCATTGTCCATCACCTGAAGCAGGATGTTGAACAGGTCCGGGTGAGCCTTCTCGATCTCATCGAGCAGCAGCACGCAGTGCGGGTGCTGGTCCACGCCATCGGTCAGAAGGCCGCCCTCATCATAACCGACATAGCCCGGAGGCGCGCCGATCAGGCGGGAGACGGTGTGCCGCTCCATATATTCCGACATGTCGAAGCGCAGCATCTCGACGCCCATGATGGAGGCGAGCTGTTTGGCCACTTCGGTCTTGCCGACACCGGTCGGACCGGCGAACAGGTAGGAGCCAATCGGCTTGTTCGGTTCGCGCAGGCCTGCCCGAGCGAGCTTGATCGAGGCAGACAGGGCTTCGATGGCTTCATCCTGGCCATAGACCACACGCTTGAGATCGGTCTCCAGCGAGCGGAGTGCCTCGGCATCGTCGCTCGACACCTGTTTCGGGGGAATGCGGGCAATCTTGGCCACGACGGCCTCGATGTCGCGCACGCCAACCGTCTTCTTCCGCTTGCTGGTCGGCAGCAGCCACTGGGCGGCCCCTGCCTCATCGACGACGTCTATGGCCTTGTCCGGCAGCTTGCGATCCGTGATGTAGCGGTCAGACAGTTCGACCGCCGATTTGATCGCGTCATTGGTATACCGAAGGCCGTGGAAATCCTCGAAGCGGGACTTCAGACCCGTCAGGATCTTGATGGCGTCTGCCACGGTCGGCTCCACCACGTCGATCTTCCGGAACCGGCGGGACAGAGCGCGGTCCTTCTCGAAATGCTGCTTGTATTCCTTGAACGTGGTCGAGCCCATGCAGCGCAAACCGCCGCTCTGAAGGGCGGGCTTCAGCAGGTTCGACGCGTCCATTGCGCCGCCGGAAGTGGCCCCGGCGCCGATGATCGTGTGGATCTCGTCGATGAACAGGATGGCTTTATCCTGCTGCTCCAGCTCCTTCATCACCGATTTCAGGCGTTCCTCGAAGTCACCGCGATAGCGGGTACCTGCCAGGAGGGCCCCCATGTCGAGCGACCAGATGATGGCCTCATCCAGGATCTCCGGGGCTTCACCGTCGACAATCTTCTTGGCCAGGCCCTCGGCAATGGCGGTCTTGCCGACGCCCGGGTCACCCACGAGGATCGGGTTGTTCTTGTTCCGCCGGCAAAGAACTTCGATGCAACGATTGATTTCCATGTCGCGGCCGATCAGCGGATCGATCTTGCCGGCGCGGGCCTTGGCGTTGAGGTTCACACAGTAGGCATCGAGCGCCTCGTGCCCCTGTTTCACCGCTTCCTCTTCGGACGGCTCGGCGCCACGCGGGCTGGACGGGCGCGACATGCCAGGCTGTTTGGCAACGCCATGGGAAATGAAGTTCACCGCGTCATAGCGGGTCATGTCCTGCTCCTGCAGGAAGTAGGCAGCGTGGCTTTCGCGCTCGGAGAAGATCGAGACCAGCACGTTGGCACCGGTCACTTCATCCCGGCCAGAGCTTTCGACATGAAGGATGGCGCGCTGAACCACGCGCTGGAAGGCGGCCGTCGGCTGAACGCGGCCTTCCCCGTCTTCCACGATCAGGCTGGTCAGCTCGTCATCGATGTAGCGGACCAGTTCCGAGGTCAGGGTCTCTATATCGACCTTGCAGGCCCCCATCACTTCTTTGGCGTGCTCATCCTCTGTCAGAGCCAGCAGGAGGTGCTCGAGTGTGGCGTACTCATGCTCCCGTTCGGAGGCCAGGGTGAGGGCCTTTTCAAGAGCCGTTTCCAGGGAGGGGGACAAGCGTGGCAATGTGGAAGCCTTCCGGGGTTAGAGGTCTAGTCGTCTTTCTCCATGACACATTGGAGAGGGTGTTCGTGCCGCTTCGCAAGGTCAAGCACCTGGGCAACCTTTGTTTCGGCCACCTCATATGTGTAGACCCCGCACAGTCCGACACCCTTCTGATGCACGTGAAGCATGATGCGGGTCGCCTGCTCGCGCGATCGGTTGAAGAACCGTTCGAGAATGAACACGACGAATTCCATCGGCGTGTAGTCATCGTTGAGCAAAAGCACACGATAGAGCGAGGGTTTCTTGGTCCGCACACGCGTTTGCGTGGACAGGCCATACTCGATCCCATCATCGCCAGTTCCTCCGTCGCCGGGCGGTGCCGGCGGCTCGGGATCGTTCATTCGGAAATGCGGAATGCCCTTGCTCATGAGTCTTAAGATATACGGTTCAGGGCAAGATTGAAGATGTGACAGGCCGCAAATTCATTTCCTGCCTGCTTTTAGGGCATGCGTGCTCAGCGTGTACCTATCAATTCGAGCAGTTCCTTGACCCGTTTGGCATTGGTTCCGAGATCGGAATACCCAATACGCGAACCGGAATAGATCGCCACACTGGAGCGGTGAGCCTGCCCGTCCACGGGCACAGCCTGCACATAGACATCGTCCTTGAATTTCATCAGCGGGGTCACCGCAATGAAGGATATCCGCAGCGTATCGGGGTCTGAGGCCCGCAAGCGCCACTCGACCCGTTCCAGCACCAGGTCCATCACGGCATTGAAGACCTGCTTCGGTGTCTTGTCGAAGACAGGCGCCGTCTCATCAATCTGAACCATGCCGGTGAACCCCTCCGGCGCCACGAGGCAATTGTTCGGCCGGGCGGGGCGCTTCAGCGCCGGAAACTCGATCAGATCAGGCAGTCGTGACATGAGAGGCATCTAACCGTGTGCGGCGAGACTCGCCAATCCTGTTTTTCCGGCAAATTTCCCAGGCATGGATCGGCGAAAACGCGTTTCCAGAACAAAAGAACCGGACCAATCAGGTCCGGCTCTTTCCAGTCTACTGCACTCTACAACCAGGCGGTGAGGCCCGATCCCAGAAGCTTACTTCGCAGCGAAACCCATGAACGGCTTTGCTGCGCTGCGCCATGCAGACATGCAGAGTTCTGCCTGCGCATTCATTTCCTTCGTATACGCGGAAAACATGTTTTTCGCAAATCCAGCCTGGATTTCCATGACTTCGCGAACGTCTTTCGCGGAAGTGATCGCCTGAGTGGCTTCAACACCCTGTTCCAGCGACTTGGTGAAGAAATCCATGTTCCGGCTGCCCAGCTGGCGCGCCATGTCGGTCGAAGCCGCCGTGCGCTCGCTGAAAGCTTTCAGGCCGGATTCGGCGTACTCGCCGAACATGCCTGCAAAGCCGGAAAGCTGTTCCATGCCCTCGTCGAGCATTTTCGTTGTGGTGTCCATTTTTGCACTCGCCTCGGCCTTTGCGCGCTTTGCGGTGGTGGTGGCCGTCTTTGCCTTCGTCATCGATCGTTCCTTTATATACTACCCTGCGCTTACCCTAGGGGAGCTTATACCGCTTTTTCTTCGCTCCCGCAATAAATTTTTGTGCGCTGCAGCATAAGGCATTCTGCATGTTTATTGCATCGCTTCGATTACGATTTCGCAATCCGGGCGCCCATGTGCCGTTAAGGTGTGGTCAAGGGATTTGCACGATTCTAAGTTAAATCCCGGAGGGCCGGGGTTAACAATCGGGAGACCTGAATGTTCCTGCGCGCTTTCGCAGCCCTGACCCGAGCCGTGTGCACCGCAGCGATCATGATGGTCATGGCGTTCGGTGGCGGAACGGCCCTGGCAGAAAAATATGCCGCGATCGTGATCGATGCCGACACCCAGCAGGTGCTGCATGATCGCCATGCCGATGAACCGCGTTACCCGGCTTCCTTGACCAAGGTCATGACGCTTTACATGCTGTTCGACGCGCTCAAGAGCGGCGAAGTCTCCCTGGATGAGCGCATGGTCGTTTCCCGCTATGCCGCGGCCCAGGCCCCATCGAATCTCAAATTGAGAACCGGCTCCACCATCAAGGTGCGCGATGCCATCGGCGCCCTGATCACCAAATCCGCCAATGATGTCGCCGTTGTCGTCGCCGAGCGTCTGGGCGGAACCGAAAGCCGCTTTGCCCAGCTGATGACCGTGAAGGCCAAGTCGCTCGGGCTGGAGAACACCCGCTTCGTCAACGCATCCGGCCTGCCCGACACCCGCCAGCTCAGCACAGCGCGGGACATGGCCTTGCTGGCCGACGCGATGCTGACGGATCACGCCGACTACTATCATTATTTCGCGACCGAGAAGTTCAGTTGGGGTGGCAAGACCTACAAGAACCACAACAACCTGCTCGGCGATGTGGACGGCGTGGACGGGATCAAGACCGGCTACACCCGCGCCTCAGGCTTCAATCTCATGGCCTCGGCCAAACGCGACGGCCACCGCATCATTGCCGTCATGCTTGGCGGTACGACGGCCCGTGCCCGCGACCGCCACGTCGAAGCCCTGCTGGAAGCCGCTTTCAGCTCCTACTCGCTGCCGGCCGACGATCCGGAGCTGCGCACACGCCTCGCCTTCGCCATGCTGGAGGAGCCGCTCAGCCCCGAAGCCGCCGCAGAGCCCATGCTGAACGGCAAGCCGCTGTCGGTCATCCTCGCAACGGAGGCCGCTGCCCAACAACTGGCGGCAAGCGATGCCTTGCCGGCTGAATCCGCACAGGGCGACGCCGACGATACACCGGCAGCCCCCGCGATGGACGCACCTGTCCTGGCGGCTGAGTCTGCATCTGAGGCGGTAGAGCAAGCCCTGCCGATCGATCCGGAGAAAACCTCGCTCGGACGCTACTATGCTGAAGCCCCGGTCCTGGAGGCGCCAGCCTTCTCTCCGGAGGAGTATCGCCGCCGCCAACTGGCCAAGTAGGCTTGTCACCGCGTCCGGCTTGCCGGAAAACGCGGGCGCCAGTCCAGCAGGAGCAGTGCCCGTGGCCCAGGAATCCGATCTAGATCTCGCCCGCAACACGATCCGCATCGAGCGGGACGCGCTGGAGCAGCTGGAGGCGGGCATCGGTCCGTCCATCGCCCAGGCCGCGGACCTGATCATGGCGACCGACCGGCACGTCATTGTCGCGGGCGTCGGCAAGTCCGGCCATATCGGCCAGAAGATCGCTGCCAGCCTTGCCTCCACCGGTACGCCGAGCTTCTTCCTGCACCCGACAGAGGCCAGCCATGGTGACCTTGGCATGGTCGTGCCGGGCTCGGTCGTGATCGCGATTTCCTATTCCGGCGAAAGCCGCGAACTGGTGGATCTGTTGCGCTTCTGCAAAGGCAACAACATCCCGTTGATCGGCATGACGCGCTCAGCCGACTCCACACTGGGCCGGGCGTCGGACGTGCTGCTGGAGATGCCGGTCGTGGCCGAAGCCTGCCCGAATGGCCTCGCGCCGACCTCGTCGACCACGATGGCGCTGGCGCTCGGCGATGCGCTGACCATCGTGCTGATGGCCCGCCGGGGCTTCTCCAGGGAAGAGTTCGGCTTCCGGCATCCGGGCGGCAAGCTCGGCCGCTCCCTGCAGACTGCGGGCGACTATATCGAGACAAAAACGGATCATATGCCGATCATCAGAGCCTCAGCCGATGTCCGCGATGTGATCCTGGCGGTCTCCGAAGGCCGCAAGGGCTGTGTCGGCGTGATCGACGAGGATGGCCGCCTGATCGGCATGGTCACCGACGGCGACCTTCGCCGCGCCATGCTGGCTGGCAAGCTGTCGGGCACGGCCGCCAACATCATGACCGCCAATCCGAAAGCGCTCGGCCCCGACGACCGCATGTCTGCGGTCATCAAGACCTTCACCGAGCAACGGATCTCGAACGCCTTCGTGACAGTCGACGGCAAGCCGGTCGGCATCATCGATATGAAGGACCTGCTTGCCGAAGGGTATGTCTGATCCGGCTCGGCCGGAGGCTTACTGGCCGAGTTCGAAGACCACATTCACCGTCGCGCTGTAGCCGACTTCACCGCCCGCCACCGGGGTCGAGAAGCTGTCGGCCATTTTGGCTTCCTGCATGCGGGCCATCGGCATGGGCGAGGGTGAGTAGCTGCCGCTTTCATCGATCGTCACGATGCGCAGCACGCTGAGGCCTGCCGCTTCGGCATAGAGATCGGCGCGGGCGCGGGCATCGGCCATGGCTTTACGGCGGGCTTCGTCCCGGACCTCAGTGTCATCATCGAGCGCGAAGTTCAGGCCGTTGAACGTGTTGCCGCCAGCCTTCACCAGGCTGTCGAGCGTTGAGCCGAGATTGTCGAGGTCGCGCACCTTCACGGTCAGTTGGTTGGAGGCCGTGTAGCCGATCAGCTTCTGCTCTCCGCGGGAGGAGCCGTCTTTCAGCTTGGTCTCGATATAAGTGTAGCGCGGCCAGAGCGAGAAATTGGACGTCTGCATGTCCTTCTTGACGACGCCGGCTTTTTCCAGCGCGTCGAACACACCGGTCATGGCTTTCGCCTGCGATTCCATGGCCTCGGTCGCCGTGTCGCCTTCCGCCTGAACCCCTGCATTGATGTATGCAATGTCGGGCTCGCGTTTCACGGTCGACTGGGCGGAGATCGAAAGCGTCGTCTCAGGCTGGATCGAGTTCGGGGCCTGATAAGCGCCTGCCACCGATTGCTGGGTGAGGCCGAGCGCCGGGCCTTGCATTTGGGCGCAGGCGGCCTGTGGCACGATCAGCGCCAGAGCGGCGGTCGACGTAATGAGGGGTAAAAATCGGCGCATGAGAATCTCCCATTGGTAGTTGTCTCTAATGTTCTACCGAACACACTGGGAGGCAATCTTGTTCCGATTGTGTCTCAGGCCGATGACAAATCAGGCGTTTTCATAGCCGTGCGGGTTCTGGCTCTGCCAGGCCCACTGATCGCGGCACATGTCTTCCAGCGTCCGCTCGGCCTGCCAGCCAAGCAGTTCCTCGGCGAGTGACGCATCGGCCCAGAAGGCGGCGATGTCGCCTGCCCGCCGCGGCGCGAATTCCATCGCGATGGACTTGCCGCTCGCCGCTTCGAACGCCCGGACGATATCGAGAACGGATGAGCCATGTCCGGTGCCGATATTCACGGTGAAAGGGCCATGCGTATGCTTGAACCGGTCCAGTGCCAGCACGTGCGCACGGGCAAGGTCCACGACGTGAAGATAGTCACGCACACCGGTGCCATCGGCCGTGTCATAGTCATTGCCGAACACGTTGAGACAAGGCCGGCGCCCCACCGCGACCTGTGCCACATAGGGCATCAGATTGTTCGGAATGTCATTCGGGTCTTCGCCGATCATGCCGCTTGGATGCGCGCCAATCGGATTGAAGTATCTGAGGATCGCGACATCGGTCAGCGCGCCGGATCCGGCCACATCGTTCAGCAGCATCTCTGCGGCGAGTTTTGTGTTGCCGTACGGGTTTGTCGGACGCAGACGGTGGGACTCGGTATAGGGCAGGAATTCCGGTTCGCCATAGACCGTCGCGCTGGACGAGAACACGATCTGGCTTGCCCCTGCTTCCAGCATTGCCTGGATCAGGCTGTGCGTGCCGGTGACATTGGTGCTGTAATATTCGAGCGGCTTTTCCGACGACTCGCCCACGGCCTTGAGCCCGGCAAAGTGGATGACCGCGTCGCATTCATGCTTCGACAGGATTTCAGCAATGCGGGCCGTGTCGCGGACATCGGCATCGTGCCAGTCCACGCGGGAATTGGTTAGCTGGCAGATACGGTCGATCGCCTTGGGCGAGGAATTGACGAAATTGTCCACGATCACGGGCTGATACCCACGCGAGACAAGCTCCACACAGGTGTGGGATCCGATATATCCGGCACCGCCGGTTACAAGCACGCGGGTCATGGCTACCCCAAAGCAAGATTTACGCCGGGTTTCAGCGTATTAACCACAATAGCGGTAAGACTCCGTTACCTGCTTTGACGGGATTCATCAGGCCCATTGCAAGCCGCGCGGCACCCGCCTAAACGGAAGCCTCGGTGGGCCTGTAGCTCAGTTGGTTAGAGCGGACCGCTCATAACGGTTTGGTCGCGGGTTCAAATCCTGCCGGGCCCACCATCCAGCACCTGTCCAGGCCGGCTACCGGCCGCCCTTGTCGAAATAGGCATGCGTGCCGCGGTGGATCACTTCGTCGCCTGGAGCGATCTCGTGGGCCTCATAGTCAGGCAGGCCTTTCACGTCGGCATAGACCGTTCCGAAATCACGGTAACAGGTTTCCAGCAGGGCTTCGAAACTGTCGACGACGAAATAGGTTTGCTGGAAATCATCGATAATGTATTTGGTACGCATCAGGCGCTGCACATCGAAGCCGATCCGGTTCGGGCTGTCATCTTCCAGTGCAAACACCGTTTCCTGCGGGCTGGAGAGGATCCCGGCACCATATATGCGCAGGCCGTCATCTTCGCGGATCAGGCCGAATTCCACCGTGTACCAGTAAAGCCGGGCGAGGTTGTGCAACTGGCCAAGCCGCATCGCCCGCTGTCCGCCCTTGCCATAGGCTTCCATGAAGTCCGCAAACACCGGATTGGCCAGCATCGGCACATGGCCGAAGATATCGTGGAAGATGTCCGGTTCCTGCAGGTAATCGAACTCCGCTTCAGGGCGGATGAAGGCCCCGGCCGGAAATCGCCGGTTGGCGAGGTGATCGAAGAAGATCTCGTCGGGCACGAGCTCGGCAACCGGCACCACGCGCCAGCCGGTGAGCTTTTCCAGCCTGTCCGACAACCGCCCCATGTGCGGAATGCCCGTGGGGGAAAGTTCGAGCTGTGACATCGCCCGCAGCGCCGTGGTGCAGGCCCGCCCCTTGGTTACGTCCTTCTGGCGGCGGAACAGCCGGTCCCACCGATCATGCTCTTCGGCCGAATAGGTTTCCCACGCCTGATCAATCGTGAAGTCCGCCGCCCGGGGGGCATTTTCGTAGCGGTTCTTGAGAGTTGTCGTATCCATGCACGTAATTATACACCGGGAGCAATATTAGTTCCATATGAAACTAATATTCTTAAAATTGCAGCATCCTGTACGTGCCATCTGCTTGACGCCGTGCTTAGAATGCCGCCAGCAACAAGAGGGCTATTTTGGGGGATATTCCACTTCGGGCTCCCCCCGGTTGAAATAGCGAAATAAAGATATACCTCATGCAAGCTCCTGAATTCTCCGTGATTATCGTCAATTATAATGGTGGAGATTATGTCTGCGATGCTGTGCGTTCGCTGGCTGCACAGACCTTCCGCGATTTTGAAGTGATCGTTCTAGACAATGCTTCAACGGATGGTTCGGCGGATAGGATCGATTTTTCGGGAGTACCGTCCGCCCAACTTGTCAGGAACGCGGACAATCTCGGCTTTGCGGCTGCCAACAATGCTGGTGCCAAGATCGCAAAGGGCCGCTGGCTGACGCTGCTGAACCCCGATGCCAAAGCACAACCCGATTGGTTGGAAAACATCGCGGCCGCGATAAAACGATTCCCGAACTGCCGCGTCTTCGCCTCCGCTCAATATGACCTGGCCCACCCGGACCGTATCGACGGCGCGGGCGATGCTTATCTGGCGTTTGGCATTCCGTGGCGAGGTGGCTTCGGCCACCCCGCCTCCGACATGCCCGGCGAAGGCGAATGTTTCAGTCCGTGCGGCGCCGCGGCGATTTATGAGTGCCGCCTGTTCCTGGCGCATGGTGGCTTTGACGAACGCTTCTTCTGCTATTGCGAAGATGTCGATCTCGGCTTTCGTATGCAAAGGGCTGGGGAGCGCTGCATATTCCTGCCTGGCGCCATCGTGCACCATGCCGGCAGCGCTATTTCCGGACGTAACAGCCCGTTTAGCGCCTATCACGGAACGAGGAACCGGATCTGGACCTACGGCAAAAACATGCCGCTGCTACTTCTATTGATAACGCTGCCGGTTCACATTGTCGTGTCGCTTTACCTGATCATCCGTGGCGCCTTTGTCGGCTGCTTTCAGGCTACGCTGCACGGCACATGGGACGGGCTGCGCAAGGTCCTGTCGATCCGCCGGAATGCGGCTTGGAAAACTAGTCCGCGGCTGGTATCCGTCCGCACGCTCAGCCGTGCTATGGCTTGGAACCCTCTGCTGCTGAACAGACGGTCCCCGCATGTCAGGCCCCTTGCCCCCCGCAGGCGGGTATCACCCTCCATGCCAACGGCATCCAAAGACCCGACGGCTCAGCGGACACAGGCCGGCAAAGAGGGATAAGCAGATAAGCTTGCGGCGCGTCAGCCTTTCGCTGACATCGCAGGCGCGCCAACCGGGATGATCGTGAACCCGGCATCTATGAAGGTCTTGTCGTGCAACATACGGCGACCATCCACCACAAGACGGCGTTTCATCTTCACCAGCTTTTCCGGTGACAGGCCACGATAGCTCGAATGGTCCGTCATAATAAATACGGCTTCTGCATCTTTGATTGCAGTATCCAGATCCGCGGTCAGATGGGGAGCCACGTCGCTGTGCATATGCTTCACATAGGGATCATGTGTCACCCATGAATAGCCCCGCTCGCTGAGCAGGCCTAGCAGGTGCTCTGTCGGCGACTCGCGGGCATCGTCCAAATTTCCCCGGTACGCTGCACCGAGAATCGCCACTTTCGCCCCCCGCGGCAGACCGGCGGCTTCAGCCCGGTCCAGAAGACGTTCAGGCTGGCCATCATTGATGTCCCGGCTGGTGCGCAGCAGGCGCGTCAGCTCTTCGCGCCCTTCAATCAGGAACCAGGGGTCGACCGGAATGCAGTGTCCGCCAACGCCCGGCCCGGGTGACAGCACCTGTACGCGCGGGTGACGGTTTGCCAGCGTGATCACGTCCTGCACATCCACATTCGCTTCCTCGGCGATACGCGCGAACAGGTTGGCCAGAGCAATGTTCACATCGCGGAATGTGTTTTCCATCAGTTTGGAAAATTCAGCGCTTTCCGCACTCGTTGTCACAGGAGAACCTTCACAAAAAGACTCATACAGCGCCTTGGCCCGCTCAGCGGCACGCGGTGTGAGACCGCCCACCACCCGGTCATTGTGTAGGATTTCGCGCACTGTTTCACCCGGGAACACCCGTTCCGGACAGTAACAGATGTCGACATCTTCCACCGGGTCCAGACCGTGCTCGCGCAGCCCATCTGCAATCACATTGCGCGTTGTCCCGATGGGGCTGGTGGATTCAAGAATAACGAGCGCGCCTTTGGTCACAAAGGGAGCCATGCTCTTGACGGCCGCTTCGACCATGCGCAGATCTGCCGTTTTGTCCGGGCGGATCGGCGTGGGAACGCAGATGATGAACGCGTCACCCATTTCCATCGTCTTCGACGCCTTGAGGTGCCCGGATGCCAGTGCCTCGCTAACAATGCTCGCCACCTCCGGCTCCCCAAGCGGGCATTCCCCACGCTGGAGGCAATCAATAATCTTGTCGTCGATATCAACGCCATGCACATCATAACCGGCCCGGGCGAGTAATGCGGCGGTCGGCAAACCGACATAGCCAAGCCCCACAACGACAATTTTCTTTACTCCCAGCATCGAATACTCCCCTGCCTACCAGATGCCGGTTTCCCGACGTGTAATGCTCTTCAGATGTTCAACGGATCGACCGGCGCGCCTGCAAGCACCTGCGCAATGCGGCGCGCCGCGAGACCATCGCCAAACGGGTTCGTCACATTTCCGAGCCGCGCCCCGTCTCCGGCGCCAAGGATCGACCGGCTACGCGCGAGAATCCGCTCCTTGTCTACCCCCACCAGTTCGCACACACCCGCCTCAATAGCTTCCTGACGTTCAGTGGCGTCCCGCATGACCAGAACGGGCACACCGAATGTCGGCGCCTCTTCCTGCACACCACCGGAATCCGTGATGATCAACGACGACCTCTTCATCAACGCCACCATCTCCGGATAAGCCACAGGCTCAATCAGGCTGACATTCTCGATCTCGTCCAGACGCTCAAATACGGAATCCCGTACATTCGGGTTGCGGTGCACCGGGTAGACGAAATCGACATCCGGCTCGCTGCGCGCCAGTTCGGCAATCGCGTCGAAAGCGGCGTTGAAGCGCTCCCCATGATTCTCGCGGCGATGGCCGGTGATCAGGACAAGCCGCGAACGGGACAAGGGGGTTTGCGGCGCACCTGCCCGTTCTGCCGTATCGATCAACGCATCGACAACCGTGTTACCAACCAGCAGCTTCTCTCCACTGACCTTTTCAGCCTCAAGCGCACTGAAAGCCCGACGTGTCGGACAGAAGTGCCAACGGGTGACACGGCTCACCATCTGGCGATAGCCTTCTTCCGGATAAGGCTGGTCCAGATTGTGCGTCCGCAAGCCGGCTTCCACATGGCCGAAAGGCAGCTTTCGGTTGAAGGCTGCGAGAGCAGCAGCACACACAGTGGCCGTATCGCCCTGCGCCAGCAAGGCATCCGGCTTTTCCGAGTCAATTAGGCGATCGATGCCTTTGATCGCTTCCGACATCACATGCGAAAGTGTTTGATTCGGCGCCATCAGATTAAGGTCATAGTCCGGCGCCAGTCCGAACCAGTTGAGCACCTGATCCAGCATCTCCCGATGCTGGCCTGTTGACACCAGAACAGGCTGCAGGACCGGCTGATCAGCGATCGCCTTGTAAACGGGCGCCATCTTAATGGCTTCCGGTCGCGTCCCAACGACAACGAAAATCTTCACAACTGAAACCTTTGATCAAATAGTGGAATGCGTACCGGAAAACTCATGTCCGGGAGGCATCCTTCTGCCGTAAAAGCCAATAGTGCGATGGCTCACGCCGGGCAACACGATCACTTGGACATGGCCTTACTATACTGCTTAAGGATGACATCCAGATCACCAAATTCTCGCACTCTGCCTTTCTCCAGCCACAGCGCCCTATTGCAGAACTTCTTGAGGATGGAAACGGAATGCGCGGCCAGCACCAGGACGCGTGAGTCCTCAAATAATTTGGCCAGGCGATTGCTCGACTTTGTTGCGAAGTGCGCATCGCCAGCTCCCAATGCTTCGTCGACGAGAAACACATCCGGCGAAACACTGGTCGCAACAGCGAATCCGAGACGGGCTTTCATCCCGCTGGAACAGGTGTGCAGCGGCATATCGGAGAACTCTGTCAGCTCAGCAAAGTCTAGAATTTCCGGCAGCAGTTCACGCGCGCGCTTGTGCGTTTCACCATAGAGGGTCAGCGCCAGAATCACATTCTCCCGCAAGCTGGCCTCGCCGCTTAGACCAAGACCGACACTCAATAGGCAGGATCGTTTGCCAATCACATCGCATGTGCCAGAGGTTGGTGTATAAATACCGGCAAGAAGACGAAGCAGCGTGGACTTCCCCGCCCCATTGTGACCGATCAGGGCAACGCGATCCCCCTCGCATATGTCGAGAGTGAGGTCATCCAAAGCAAGCAGGTGAGCATGGTTGCGTGTGGTGATCAGCCGCCCCCCGACTTTTGCTTGCTGAGGAGATGCAATCTGGCCTGTCCGCTTGGTTGTGCGCACGCGAAATTGCAAGCTGGCATGTTTGAGGGAAATGGGCGCTTGGTTCATGAGTCTACAGCTGAGATGCAATATGAGGACGGGCTTGGCTAAACAGGATGATACCGATAACCCAGCTGATAGCGCCGCAAGCAAGGCAGACATAAACAGAGTGAACCGGGACAGGGTGCCCGAGAAGCGGCTCACGGACCACATTCAGCAGGTGCGCGAAAGGATTGTAATTCGCCGCCAGAGTGCGCAAGCCCCGCCCGTCCATCAGCCAGAAAATTGGTGTCGCGAAGAACAGCACCCGCATGGCCGCATTCAGCGCGAACGGAATGTCTCGCAGCCGCGGCGTTATACTGGCAAGCGCCAGACTTGTGCCCAAGATGACCCAAGTTGACAGCAAAAGTCCGGGAACAGCCCATAAAGCCTGCCACTCAATACCGATCCCCGTAAATACGTAGGCGCCAATAAGCACCGGCACCTGCGCGAGGAAAAGAAATAGCGACTTGAACAGCACCCGGAGCAGATACAACGTCATCGGGTTCGGGATATTTTGAATCAGTCCAGCATCCCGCGTAAACGAAGCAGCCCCATCAACCAGCAAGCCTGTGAAGAATTGGAAAATGATCATCCCACCCGCGACATAGGCGATGTAATTTTCTCTACCTTGGCCCAGAGAAGGCCCCAGCAAGACAGCAATCATCACCAGCCATACCGTGGTTTGGATCACCAACCACAACGGCCCGAAATATGTCCGGCGAAAGGGCAGAACAGCATCTTTCCAACCCAACCAGGCGGCAACCCGCCAACGCTTCAAAGACTCGGAAAAATCCTGCCACATCGCGCCACCGAATTGCCCCCTACCAGAGGTCGCAGTGGCGCTGTGAGCTCCAGAAACCGGTTCCGCCATCGCGTCTTCGCGTTTCCCGACAGAAGCTCTGGTCACGGTATCAATCTGCGGAGAAACACTCATACTCATCAATCTCGAATCGGACTGGTACTAAACATGGCTCCCCAGCCTATGCAACCAAGGCAAACACCTCCATTGGCGACTAGGGCAACGCGACCTTAAAGGCTAGGGAGGTCCTACTTACAAGGGAACGAAACGGGCCCAACCGACGAACCGGATATCCGCCGCAATTTTCCTGGAAACTCCTGCCAGGAGAGCCCCAAGAAAACACAAAAGTCACGCGACAACCCCTTGTGCTAGCGTGTCTTTATATCCCGGCAACGCCTGCGAGCAGAGCTGGCAGGTCTGGATCTTTCTGTATGGCTTCAGCCTCTTCAGGCAAGAGCGCCTTTCGGTTTTGCTTTGTCACGTTCACGGTCGCATTCCGGTTCAGATTGCTTTCGATGGTGGCGCGTACACGCTCATTCCCCTCGATCCCCAAAGGCAACAGAAAACGCGTTCTGAAATACTCGTATCGATCCGCAGCATGTGTGTAGGCATCCAGAGAGAACACATGAACGCGCTCAGGGACAGCCACTTTCATCACGTGATATTCGCGTAATGACTGCTTGTAGTCCTCCAAGAACGTCTCCAGCGTAAAGGAATTCCAAGGCATGGACTTATACGAAGCCCAGCAGGTAGCCACACTGCGCGTACAATAGATATAGCGGGCGGACGCGTCGGCATTGCTGAAATGCTTTTCAAGCTTTTTGAAGTGCCTTTCGTGCCTAGGCGACTTGTAGCCGCAAACCAGCAGTGAGTCCTTTGTTTTCTTGGCGTACGTTTTTGAAAGGGCGTTGAAGGACTCATAAAGATAATTGAGTTTTCGCGCTTTCCAATCTTCCGTAAATTGGGGGTTTTTGAAGTATCCGAGATCAACTGTATCAAGAAACGTCATAAACGCGTCAATCATCTGAGGCGGAATTTCACCATAAAGCTGAATTCTTTCATGCGCCGACAAAATGTCTGCAACGGTCCTGGTCCCACTACGTCCCATGCCGCAAACGATCAAAGGAATTGCGTTCATACTTCCTACCCGACAACGATTTGCTAGAAGCTAGCCACTATCAGGATAGGCGCTTAGTCTACAAGCTCATTGCAAAAGAATGTACATATTCGAAACAACCAGCCCAAACGGCCGGCCCGCCTCCCGCTCCTCCACGAACATTGTCCTTTTATAATACCCTGAATATAAAGCCTCTCCCCTCCTTCACAGACCTGTCCCCACATCCGACAAAGCATGACCAAACACAGTGAGGCCGATGTGTCGAAACGCAAACCAGTTGCCAAAACCTCTCAATCAAAAAATGCCGCGGCGGCTCCGTCACCGAATGCAGCAGACATCTTTACGTTGAGCGAACAGGGGGTCGACTACAGGATTGTTCTGCCGAATCACGAAGCAGATTACATCCAGAAGGGGATTGTCGAATCACAACACCCTTATGAACTCGAAATGCTGGAGGACATGGCGAGCCGGCTGCAGCCTGGGAATCGTGTCCTCGATGTCGGGGCCAATATCGGCAACCATACGATGTATCTGGCTGCGGTGGCAGGCGCACAGGTAACGGCATTTGAGCCGAACGCCCCCCTAGCCACAGCAATCCAGCAAAGCGCCGTCCTGAACGACCTGTCGGAAACCGTCACGGTCATTGAGGCTGGCGCAGGCCGCGAGGCCGGCCGCGCTTATTTTTCAACCCTCAAGCCGGAAAACCTCGGCGCACAGAGCCTCTCGCTAGGCGACTCCATCGAAGCATCCGTCGAGATTGTCACGCTCGACGATATCGAAGCCCCTGAAACGATCCGGATGATCAAGATTGATGTGGAAGGCATGGAGATGGACGTCCTGCGCGGCGCCGAAAAGCTACTCTCATCGGCACACCCCCTGCTCTATATAGAAAGTAGGACCTATGAGGAATTTGAAGAGGTCTCATCATACCTCCGAACGCTCGGCTATAGTCTGCGAGACTCCTTCAATAAAGACATCACCAATCTATTCGCCCACAAAGACGACCTTGGCGTAGATTATGATGAAACTCTTTACCGCCAACTCCTGCGTCATAGATACTATCTGAAGAATGGGCATGACCGCCGGGAAAGTATAGCACGGGACATTTCAGGACGCCTGTCATTTGCATGGGAGAAATTCCACGCCGAAGTCGAGCGAAGCAAAGCACTGGCAGCCCAAATTGACGAACTGCGAGCAGCAAAGGACAGTGCTAATTCGCAAGCGGACAAAGCCAATCTTCAACTCGAGGCGCTCAGGCAAGACTTGCATGCTGCTAAACTACGCGAAAAAGAACTGACCGACAGCAACGCAGCGCTGAACCAGCAGCTCCGTGCGGAAACCCTGCGACTCGAGGCAGAACTGGAAAACACCAGGTCGGAACTGGCTGAGACAAAAACGCGTAAGCTGCCGGAGCACGAAAAGGAACTCGCCTCAATCAGGAAGGAACTTTCCGAGACAGCAAAAGCACTCGCACAGGCACAGGCTGAGATACCGACGTCAGGGACGGCCCAGCAAATCACGGACCTTGCTGCTGAAATTTCGAAATCGCGGGAAACGCTTACGGCAATTCAGTCAGCGCAGGCCCAGACAACGCCGGATGGTATTTCCACATCCCTCCAACACGCATTGGTACGCGATCAGGATCTGCGCTGGACTCAGCCGCTTCTGGAGTTATTCCGTTTACTGAAAATAAAACCCATCAAAGTGGCCAATGCCGCGACCGCTCTTGCCAAGAAACGCTATGTTGCAGATCCATTTGCCCGCCTGCTCCTTGCGTCGCTCGCGTCTTCTGCTGATCCGGAACCTTTCCGTCAGAAATGGCTGGCCTTCCGCCTCAAGGATATGGGCTTCAACCAGATGGCCAGGCAGATCATCGCCGCCCTTCAGAGCCAAGTAGAATTTTCTGAGTCCGAACAGCGTGTCGCCGATCATCTTCTGGGAAGAGCGTCCTCCCCACCAGCGAAGCAGCCGTCCTCGTTGGTCAAGCAGACCTCTACCGCACCGCTCCCCTCGGCCAAACAACCGGCCGTGACCAGGCAAGCCGCTGCACCTCGTGCCGCAAAGCTGCCAAAGGACATGAAGGTCGCCCTTCTATGCGATGAATTCAGCTATCTTTCCTTTAAAGACGAATTCAACGCCGTCACCTTCGAACCCTCGAACTGGCAAGAAGCATTTGAAAGCAATGATTTCGATCTGTTTTTCTGTGAATCAGCCTGGTCCGGCGTCGACTCGGACCGCCGCCCATGGAAAGGGAAGGTCTATGCAAGCGAGCGTTTTGCAAAGGAAAACCGCACCGAACTTCTTGGCATTTTGAACACCTGCCGGGAACGTGGAATTCCCTCCGTTTTCTGGAATAAGGAAGACCCGGCCCATTACGAAGACCGGATTCACGATTTTGTCAAAACCGCCCAGCTGTTCGACCATGTGATGACCACGGCTGAAGAATGCGTTTCTCGGTACAAGGAAGATTATGGCTGCAAAAGCGTCGCCGCCCTGCCTTTTGCCACCAACCCCAAACTTTACAATCCGATCGAAAACGGGCCACGCTCACGCTCCGCAACATTTGCGGGCAGCTGGTACAGCTACTTCCCGGACCGTTGTGCGGACATGGAAACGATTTTCCATGGTATTTTGGATGCCGGGATCGGGCTTGAAATTTATGATCGTTATTACGGCAACTCAGATCCGAACCATCTATTCCCGGACGAGTTCAAATCGTATCTCCGGAAAAATGTTCCAGCCGATAAGGTGCCGAACGTTTTTAAGTCCGCCGTGTTCGGCGTAAACATCAACTCCATTACGAACTCGACCACCATGTTCGCCCGCCGCGTATTCGAACTGATGTCGAGCAACACGTTCGTAATCTCGAACTATTCCCGCGGGATGGAAGAAATGTTCGGAGGTGTTGTCCTGTTTGCAGATAAGCACCCCGAACGGCTCAAGAGCCTTTCGGAAAGCGATATCGAGCGTATGCGGGATGAAGCGCTGCACAAGGTTCTTGAGCACCACACCTATGAGAACCGCTTCCTTCAGGTTCTGGATCTGGCACAAATTCCCTACCTGGCGCCTGAAACGCCCGTCACTCTGGTTGCCGTCGTACACAATGATGACGAGGCGGTTGCCGCCATCAGACGGCTGGAAAACATCGCCCAGCACCTTCAGTGCGCAAGCAAACTTCTGCTTGTCGACAAAGATGTCCCCGACACCGATGTCGCCACGTTCTACGAAAAATACAATCGCTACGGCGTGAGCGTCTTGTCGGAAAGCTATGCATTGACCTATGCCAAGCCTGACCAGGGCCTCATAGAAACACCATGGTTTGTGCTGATCGGTGATGACACGCCTGAGGAGGCAGAGACACTTAAAAAGGCGGTCTTGCACCTGAAGTATTTCGACGGAAATCTGATGCACTATGGCAGTGACCGAAAGTATCTGCACGAACAGATAGAAGTTTACAATCAACTCATCGGAAAATGCGGCACATTCCTCGACACGATCCGCGACCGTCATTCAGGTGCGTCAAAGTTGGTCTACTGCATATAGAAAACCTGCGACCGAATACCTGTCCCGAAATGGATCGCAAAGAAAGGATCACAAGTGGACGACACGAATTCTCCACCTAAAGTTTCCATCGTTGTGCCCTGCTATAATGCCAGGGGAAAGATCGAGAAGTGCCTTGCATCACTTCGGCAGATTGATGCAGCGGAAAGCACTTTCGATGTTATCTTCGTGGACGATTGTTCTTCAGACGGAACCTTTGAGTATCTGCAGGAAGAGGCTGCCGGACAGCCACATTGGCGGGTGCACCGACTTGAATCAAACAGCGGATCACCTTCCCGGCCACGCAATGTCGGCACACGCCTCTCGGAAGCAGACTTCATCTTCTTCCTCGATTGCGACGATGAGATATATCCGGACACAATTAGGATCCACCATCAACACGCCATATCCCACAATGCCGACATCGTCCGCGGCTATCTCATTGTAGATGATGGTAGCCGCGAGATAGCCCGAAATACACTGGTAGACTGGAAAGTGAGCCTTCCGGAGACCGATCGTATCGCGCTGATTATCGCGAAGCAGAGCACGACGACGCCTTCTCTCATCCGGCGTTCGCTGCTGATCGACAATGGCATCATGTGGCCCGAAGATATCCGGATCGGAGAAGACACCCTTTTCCTGATCGATGTGCTCAGCCACGCGGCAAAAGTCGAATATATCGATCACCCGACCTTCATCTATCACAAGTCCGCAAGCTGGACGCCTTCCAGCACGCAAAGCTATGGCGCCCGGGAGCTGAAGAATCATCTGAAAGTCTGGGAAGAAGCGGAAAGCCGGTTGGCAACGCGGTCAATCTCTTATTGCAAGATCCGGCTACAGGTTGGCCTGCAGACGGTGCTGAAGTCGCTGATGTGGTTCAACACCGGCGACATACCTGACGAAACCTATCAGGAACTCACCGCCTTCATCCGCAAGCATTGGGACACGATACGGAACTATAAATACGGATCGCGTTATCGCGAGATTGTCATGACAATCCACAAAGGCGACGTCGAAGCAATCCGCAGTATCCTGAAGCCGCGCCTCGTCATTTCCGGTTACGACCTGAAGTTCGCCAAGCAAGTCGAGCCTATGCTCACACAACGCTTCGATATCCGGTTCGATGAGTGGACTGGACACGCAGCCCATGACGAAAAGCAAAGTCTGGCCATGCTGGATTGGGCGGAAATCGTCTGGTGCGAATGGCTGCTGGAAAATGCCGTCTGGTGGTCTGAACGCAAACGTCCCAATCAGGTTCTCGTCACGCGCATGCACGCCTTCGAGCTAGGCCGGGACTTCGGCAGCAGAGTCAAAATCGAGGCGATGGACTGCATCTTTTGCGTGTCAGTCTACTATTTCGAGAAATTGATCAATACATTCGGCTTTGATCGCAGCAAAGTCCGGCTCATCCCTAACCCTGTCGATACTGGCGCATTCAAACCGGAATTTAGCAACGAGCGTCTCAAAAATCTGGCAATTATCGGCGTGCTGCCCTCTCAAAAAGGTCTTCTGCGTGCAATTGAAATACTGACGCAACTTCACAAGAAAGACCCGGACTTCACGCTTCACGTCTTTGGCAAACAAGCTTCGGAAGTACCATGGGTTGCGAAGGACCCGATGGAAAAAGAGTATTTTGAAAAGTGCAATAAGCTTATCGAAGAAAACAGTCTCAGCGATGCTGTCATCTACCACGGGCATGTTGAAATCCCGAAAGCTTTGGCATCAGAGCAGATTGGCTTCGTACTTTCACTAAGCGAACATGAAAGCTTCCACCTCGCCCCAGCGGAGGGGTTTGCCGGTGGTGCACAGGGTGTATTTCTTGATTGGGAAGGCGTTGAATACATCTACCCTGAAACCTTTATCAAGAAGTCGGTTCCCGAAATATCCGATTACATCCTGGCACAACAGGCCCCTGACATCTTCAAGGCAAATGCTCGTCTTGGAAGAGAATTTGTGGAAACCAACTATTCGGGCGAAAAGTTCCTGAACTTTGTCATGAGTGCGGCACGGGAATTCTGCTGATCAGTCTGCCTCCTCAAATGGGGCAGACAATATCTTTGTCAGCTCACGAAAGACATGTTCTCGTCCATAGCGGCGCTTGATCAGCGCGCGGTTTGCCTGCTGCATATCAGCCACCTGACCCGACGTCATCGACTTGAAGGAAAGAACCCGCTCGGCCGCGTCTCCGGCTGACGCGCAGATCCAGTCAGCAGAATAGGTCTCCGCTGCTCCCTCCCAAGGCCACACAATCGGCAGGCATCCGGCGAGCACACCATCCGCAAGCCCGTAGTGAAAGGACTCGTGATCACTGCAGGACAGGATGGCATCCACCTTGCGATACCAGTCGGGCATATCCCGTCCCCATGCATCGAAAACCACCGCACGTTTCAGATCTGGCGAATTTTCAAGGCGGGAAAAGACCTGACGGTAATACGCCTGCTCAACGTTCCTGATGCCTGTCAGATCGGGAAGACGTCCCTTTACCCTGAGGCGCACAGGGCACCCACGCTTCTGCAACGCTTCGACAAGATCCAACGCGCGATCAAGCCGCTTTGATGCAGGTGTCATCCCGACCAGTCCAAGCGTCAACTCGCCCTCACCTGTATGCGGCCAGTTGCGGAGTTCGAACCTGTTCGGCAACACAAAGTTCGGCACGCAGCATGTGATCGCTTCTGGCCAGTTATACAGGTCAACCGCCTGCTGACGAATATTCTCCGAAACGAAAACCAACTGTGCCACCCGGCTGGCGTCGATACGCCTGCTGAAGCGTTGCGCTGATCCGCGCACTTCCTGTGCGTGCAAACGCACGACGACAGGTTTTTCCGGCGGCGCCTGCTGGCTGGCCCACACGGCGTTGGCCAGCCCCCATTCACACAGAACAACATCTGCCCAAGCCGTAACCTCCCGTGAGCGGACCAGATCCTGTGGCCTAGCCCAGTCCCAGGTATCGAACCGGACCGAATGCCCGACAGACTTCAGATAGGAGAGATATATATCGATGAATTTGAAGTCATGGCCCAACACGCTGACCTTCAGCGGGCGCCCAGCCTGGCCTGCTGCCAGCTCGCCCGTCCGGAAGAAGAAACCCGGATAATGATGCAGCGCATGAAAGGCCGCATCATCTGCCAATGCGACATGGCGGATGTCCGGCAGGCGCCTGTCCAATGCGATGGCGACCGGCTCTGCTTCTTCTATTCCGGAACAGGGCCAGTGATGTATGTCCCTGCCTGCTGCGTCTGCCACCACGATACTGTCCGCCTGGATCCGCATCTGCCGGGCATTCGCTAGGCCGGAGGTCTGCCGCACAACCATATCAATACGGCAATCCAGTGCCAGGTCCGGGCGGTCTTCCGTACGCGGGCCGAGATAGGAAAGGCTGAGATGGGCCCCGGCCCGCCCACCGGTTGCCTGAAGCACAACATAGCCCCGCGCGCCGTCCAGTTGAAACGTCATCGGCGTGTCCGCCGTCACCGTTCCCGTAGCCACCGGAAGCCCCGGCCCCCAGATGCGCAGGCCGACAACCGGCGGCGTCCGGTCAGCTGCCACCTGCACATCATACCGGCCTGCTGGCAGGTTGCTCACAATCAGGGAGCAGGTTGCTGCCTCTCCCAGCTCCAATCGCACCGGCAGCGCCGGATCGAGCTCTGCCGCCCTGACCGGCCCTTTCAGGCGGCAACCCATGATTCGAACATGTCTGAGGAGGTTTGAGAGCCACGATCTGATCAAAAAATGCGGTTCCCGATGCCCTGATGACAGAAGGGCTTTGTTTAAGCCCCGGAAGCCCGATAGGAAAGAGCACGATGCATTCCCCCGCCCCCCCCCGGATTGATTTGTCTTTACAAACAGAGATTGATGTCCTGCAAAGGGAGAATGCTGTGCTACGTGCCGAGGTCACCCAACTGAGGTCCAGTCTCCGCATGCGCGCGGCGACAATCTTCGCCGAAGCCGCCAGCTCTCCGCGCGCCCTCATCTCCGCGCCGGGCCGCCTCTGGTCGTTGGGACGGGAAATTCTCAACGCGCGTGCCTGGCGGCGGGTGATCCTGGGCCTTGAGTGCGGCCTGCCGGATGACGCTCTACGCCACACGGCACCGGGCGCTAGCAGCGCATCAGCCGTCAAAAAGCTGGGCCGCCATGTTCTGTCGGTAACCGGCGTTCCGCGGCCAGCCGTGCATGTGACGGATCCGGCCCTGATTGAAGCCGTTGCCCGGATCGAGGAACTGACAAGCCTGGTCCGCGACGGCGCCGATTGGCCCGCCCCTGCAGCGCAAATCGCAAGTCCAGTTTCAAGCCGCCGCGTCCTGATGGCGCTGCACACCGGCCAACCAGACCAGACAAACGGCTACGCCCGCCGTTCGCACGAAATCCTCACCGCCCTGTCCGCGCTGGGCTGGGAAGTTCAGGGCGCACTGCGCTCCCCAGCCAATGCCGCAGGCATCCCGGAGGCACTGACAAACCTCTATCACCGTATCGGCCCAGTCATTCCGAAGAATAATGGGCTGGAAGCCTATGTTACCGCCTATGCTGATCGCTTGTTCGAAGACATTCAGCGCACCCGCCCGGCGCTGGTACACGCGGCATCCAACCACGTAACAGGTCGCGCGGCAGCCTTGGCTGCGCGCCGGGCTGGCCTGCCTTTCATCTATGAGGTGCGTGGCCTCTGGGAAGTGACCCGTCAGAGTGTGGAGCCTCTTTATGCCAATGCACTCGGCTATCGCGCCCAACGGCGCATGGAATTCGAGACAGCGCAGGCCGCAGACCGCCTGCTTGTGAACGGCCAAGCCATCGCAGATCTGTTCCGTGAAGCGGGTATCCCGTCTAAACGGATCGTCCAGGTTCCGAATGGCGTGGCAACGGACGAAGCCCCCAACCCGGCCATAACCTCTGCCCTCAAAGCCCGATGGGGCCTTGATGCCCGTCCGGTGATCGGCTTTGCCGGTTCCATAACTTCTTATGAAGGGCTCGCAGACGTGCTCGCAGCGTGCGCCTCGCTGAAGCATGTTCCTTTCCAGCTGCTGATCATCGGAGACGGGCCGGACATGCCAGCCCTGCAAACCGAGGCAAAACGGCTGGGTCTTGATGGCCAGATTTGCTGGACGGGCCGTGTCACGCCAGAGGAAGCCCGCACCGCCTATGCCTTCATCGACATCGCGCCACTGGTGAGGAAAGATTCGCCTGTCACACGGCTTGTCCCCCCCTTGAAACCGCTGGACGTGATGGCGGGCAAGGCCGCACTCATCGTATCGGATCTGCCGCCCCTCACAGAATTTGCCGCTGACGGCAGAGGCATGATCGTTCCGCCGGGATCTCCAACAGCGCTTGCAGCTGCCTTGCAGAGCCTGCTGCAGGATGAGGCCTCGCGCACAGCCATGACGCAGGCCGCCTTCGCGTGGATCCACAAGACGCGCACCTGGCCCGAAATCGCCGCGCGGATTGCCGGAGTCTATAACGAGTTGCTCCCCCGCCTATCCCCGCCCTAATCCAACAAGAGAAGGCGCCTTCATATGCTGTTTTCCACACTATGCGGAGAACAGTTTCATGGACACATCCCCAAACCTCACCTTGCCTTACCTGCCAGCCTGCCCACCCCACCCGCCAGCCCGGCGAAAGGAGACTGCTACATCCTCCCTGCCGGAGCGACCGGCGCATAGGTAGCGACCGACACCTCCGCCCTCATGCGTCACGGTATCAATGCCACCGTGGACGATACAAACCGGCGGAACGCCACCACCCCATCTGTGCTGATTGCCGCCGAAGACGATGACATCTACCTGACACTCAACAAAGTCTCTACTTCGGACGGTGCCTATATCGCTTTCCAGAAGGGATATAGCTCCCGCGCAATAATCGGCCTGCTCGGCAATAATGCTTTCTCGATCAAGGTCTCCCCGGATGGCACCAATAATACAACCTCCATGATCTTGGACCCGGTGACGGGAAATATCGGGATTGGATACCCGCCCACAGGTGACAAACTTGAGATCCGGGCAGGTGTGCTGGCGTCCTGCTACTGAAATAGAACGAACAGCTCAGCCCACACAAATTCCGGAATAAAACTGTATACGGATAATTTCCCCAATTTCACAGCACTTCACCCCTATCGCGGCACATCCTCTACGCGCACTGGCATCGCCTTTTACGTTGCGGGGGAAATACACCAGCTGAAGAAATGCGGCTAACGCACAACGGCCTCATTGTCGGCACGCCAGCCGGCGGTGGACACGGTCCCGGCATGATCGCCGCCCAGGCAGTCTATGATGATCACACCCGGTTCAGCTGCTACATTTTTTATCAGGTTCGGGACGGCGCTATCGACGATCACAAGTGGGATGCGCGCGCGGCGGGGCTGAGCCGTTCGGAAAAACTGCCAGATGACGCAGATGCCCCGGCGGTGTCAGCGCGTGCCGATTCCCGCCACACGCCGATGCGACAATTTCGTGCCCGGATCGACAGCGCGCACGATACTGTGACACTGGATGTCTATGCCCGGCACTGGCAAGAGAAACGCAACCTCACCTCTATGCTGAATGAGGCGAATTTGGACTTGACCACCGGCCTGTCAGCCGGGGAATGGATCCAGCGCCTCATCGAAACCGTGGAAATCCACGCCACCCTAATCAAACAACTCAATCAGCGCTACAAAACGCTGAACCACGCCCCCTGATGCTAGCTCCAGGTACCAAGCGCAATGGACTTTCTAACTTTCTTCTCCGGATCACTCTTTTCACGGACAAAAGCAGTGACACTAATGCTACCGCCTTTAAATTTTTCCGGTAACTTATAGTTAAAACGGGCATTCGAAGTGTACCAAATCATATCGATCTTTTCATTATCGCAATAAATATAATAAGCGTACTCTGGCTCATCATCAAAGATATTGTCATTCAAGTTGCATTTAACCTCAACCAATCCGCCCCGAAGTTTACCAGACAAGTCCAATGGATCCCGCGTCTTGTTATGAGGCCAAATCCCCAGATGAAGATCGACAAGCCGAGCTGCGGACCGTTCTACACACTCAACTACTTTTCCCGTATCATCTAAGATACGAACATTCGAATAGTAATGATCGGCCTTCACTGAGAAGATTTTTGAGTACCCCATGTTCGACAAGAGCGAAGTAAGCTCCCCTCCGATCTCACCGTAGGCCTCAACTTGTAGGACGCAGTTATTATTCGTGAGCAGTTTTTCTGCCCCCCGGATTACGTGCACCTCATGCCCTTCAACATCAACTTTAACCGCTAACGCTTCTCCCGACACATCGGAATAAGAGTCCAGCGCCACGCATTCGACAGTAACGGTCTCCGTGAACAATTCCGCATTGTGAAAGCTTGTCTCGGCAACACCATTGATTCCTGACAACCCGGACCTGATTTGAAAACTGACTTCGCCATCCTGACTGGAAACAGCCTTCTGCTCAGGAAATATGGTGCCCTTGAATCCATTAAGCTCCACATTACGCTTCAACTCATCAAAGGTCTCTTTACTCGCCTCAAAAGCGTAAACGGATGTCATGCCAGGAATCAATGTAGCAACAAGAGAATAGTATCCGATATTGGCCCCGATATCGAAGAACCGCACAGCGCCGATCAACGACGCAAACTCATACAGAAGCAACGGCTGGATTGGTTCGTACCGGGACGTAATGGCATTGCGTCCTTTTGATTTTTCCGAAAAAATAAATCCATAATCCATGAGTTTTCCTTTAAGGTCGCGAACTGCACTACTCTTCTGTGTGGAGGCAAGCTGAAATCGGAAGCATACCAATATTCGAGCAACGAAAGTTGCCAATCGGAGGAGTACCTTGTCCACCTAAGAATACTTATCCCTCTCACTCCAGTGGTCTATTTCATGGCCATCGCATTGAGCAGACGTTGTGCTGCCCGTGCAGCTGTAAAAGGTTCACCAGCCTGTTTGTCAGCAAGGTCGCGCCGCGCGGACTCATCCGCCAGCGACAGGAGCAGGTCTGCCGGATCTTCGTCTGTTCCCGCCAGCACGCGGCGCCAGCCTCCGCCGCCCAGACAGACAATTGGCTTTCCCATGGCCCGATATTCCGAAAGCTTGCCAGGTTCGGCTTCAGTCAGGTCGGCAGCGGCCAGCAGCAGAATATCTGCCGACGCCTGCTCCTGCCATGTCTCCTGCAATTCAAACAGACCGCGTACCACGACTCCTTCGGTCGCCTGTGCCTCTTCGGCTTCGGCATCGGTCAGGCGCCCGATCAGCTCCAGGCGGAAACGCTTGTCGCGCGAATGTACTTTGCGGAACAAATCGAGCGCCGGGCCGATGACACGTGCATCGTGCGACAGCGAGAAACTGCCAGTGTGGAGAATTACGATCCCGTCGTCGCTGCGTGGTCTGGGGTTCAGCTGCGCCGGATCAGGCCCGGGTTGAGGCAGCAGCAGTGATGGCCGACCGGGCGCAAGTTCGCCCACCTCGTCGAGAATGACCTGCGTTGGCGCGATCAACAGATGCGCGGATTTCAGCACCCTTCGCGACAGTCGGTGTTCGACCCAACGGCGTAGAGGTTTGCGCCGCTCGGCCATCAGGGGGTCTGCCAACCAGCTGTCACGCAGGTCGGCGCCCCATTTCGCGCCACACCGGCGGGAAAATTTGCAGGCGGCAACATGCACGCTTTCCGGCGGGCTGGTGGACAAAACCCAATCCGGCCGAAAATCCGTCATTTCCTCGGCCGCTTTCGCTGCCCGCAAGGACCATCGCAGATCAGGGTCTGGTAATATCAGGGTCGATCTGGCCCACCCCCTCGCCCGATCCCGTAAACGGGAGACCGCTTCAGCGCCGGGAGTGGCCCGCTCAGCTGCCGGATGCGGAACCGCCACGCCCTTGAGGTCATTTGGTAGAAGAGGCGCAACCACCCGGACGTCAGCGCCAAGCTCCTCCAGCCCTTTCACCAGCAGATAAGGCCGGCGCGCGCCGCCCGAAACGCTGGGAGGCAAGTGCCGGGCGAAGATCAAGATACGCAACAAGTCCTCCCGGGTCCGGCCAGTCTAGATTTCCAATGCCGCCGGGCAATCTGTCTTCTTTGACAGACAACTTCAACCGTTTCATCCACCTGCGGTAAATTCGTCTGTCTCCGGCCCGCAGCACCTCACAACAGTCTGTAGCCATCCGTGACTTGCTGCACTTCGGCACGCACCGTATTCGCATGAGCGATTGTTCCAACCCGAGTGGAGTCCGCCGCCATGTCCCTCCCGTTCATCGACCTCCAAGCCCAGCGCAAGCGCATTGAAGTAGAGATCAACTCAGCGATTCAGTCGGTTGTGGAAAGCGGACGCTATATCTTTGGCCCGGAAGTCATGGCGCTGGAAAAGCAGCTCGCGGCCTGGTGCGGTGCCAAACACTCGGTCAGCTGCGCCAATGGCACAGATGCTATCGCCCTGCCGCTGATGGCATGGGAAGTGGGCCCGGGCGACGCGGTCTTCTGCCCCTCTTTCACCTTCGTCGCCACGGCGCAGGTCGTGCCCTGGACAGGCGCCTCGCCGGTCTTCGTCGACATCCTGCCCGACACCTACAACATGGACCCGGCGAGCCTCGAGGCCGCCATTGCCCGCGTGAAGGCCGAAGGCAAGCTGACCCCCAAAGTCGTCATCGCCGTCGACCTGTTCGGCCAGCCGGCCGACTATCCGGCCATCAAGGCGATCTGCGACCACGAAGGCCTGAAGCTGATCTCCGACAATGCGCAGGGCTTCGGCTGCACGCTGAACGGCAAGGCGACGACCGACTGGGCCGACATCGCCACGACCAGCTTCTTTCCGGCCAAGCCCCTCGGCTGCTATGGCGACGGCGGCGCGGTGGTGACCAATGACGACCGGCTCGCCGAACTGGTTGAGGCGCTGCGCGTCTATGGCAAGGTGACGCCGACGGATGCCGCCGAGCGCAACTTCCACCACGACCCGAAATACCTCTCGCTGCGCGTCGGCATGAACTCCCGCCTCGACACGATCCAGGCGGCTGTCCTGCTGGAGAAGCTCAAAATCTTCGGCGACGAGATCGAGCAGCGCCAGAAAGTCGCTGCACGGTACACGGAAGGTCTGAAAGACCATGTCCGCCGCGTGCCGCATGTCATTGACGGCGGCAAGAGCGTCTGGGCGCAATACGTCATTGAGCATGAGAACCGCGACGGCCTGCAGGCGCATCTCGGCACGCAGGGCATTCCGTCCATGGTCTACTATCCGGTGCCGATCCACATGCAGGACTTCGCCGCCGAATGGGCCCCGCCCGCCGGCACCCTGCCCGTCACCGAAGCGGCCAGCAAATTCGTCATCGCCCTGCCGATGCACCCCTATCTCGGCGAAGAAGACCAGGACCGCGTGATCGAAGCGATCCGCGCGTTCAACGGCTAGCCCGAACGGGCGTCAGGTCTGTGGGGCTGACTGTACCACGTCGACCCATTCGGCGCGGGTCAGTTCGGCGAGGCGTTCCGGAGTGATCCGGATCGCCGCGTTCGGCGCGCCGCCGGCAGGAAAGACTTCCCGGAACGCCCGGATCGAAACATCGCAATAAACCTGAAGCGGGTGTGACAGCCCGAAAGGCGTGACCCCGCCGACGGGATGACCGGTGCGGCTTTCCACCTCGTCCGCTTTCACCATCTGGGCCTTGGTGCCAAACCGCGCCTTGTATTTCCAGTTGTCGAGCCGCGCATCGCCGCACGTGACGAGAATGATCACCTCGTCACCCACATATAGCGACAGGGTCTTGGCGATCTGCCCCGGCAACACGCCAAGGGCTTCGGCGGCAAGATCGACCGTGGCAGTGCTCCGATCCAGCTCAAGAACTTCAAGGTGCGGCGCTGAGGCGTTCAGGGCGGCTTTGACCGATTGCAGGCTCATGAAGTCGTCATCCGATTTTGAGGGGCGTCGTGAAGCAGATTATTCGGGTTCCTGATCGAGTGGCGTGTTCCCGCGCCCCTTCAGATCCTGAAGCATCGCGTTGAGAGCCCAAATGACAGCCCGCGCCATCCGGTCGGCATCGAGGTCCCATTGATCGCGCATTTCGCGCCAGGCAAATCCGCTGCAAAGCAATTGCATCACGGCTGTCGCCTCCCTGGCATCCGCCGGATCGAGCTCTTTGACGGCATCGGCAAACACATCTGTATACGCAGCGACGCGTTCCGCCTTGCGCTCGTTGCGCATGGTGCGCCCCTCGACGCTGGACATGGCCATCATGGTCGCGTCGGCATTCGAATCGAACATGCGGAAATGATCGCGCAAGCCATGGTCGAGCAGTGTATCCAGATTGTCCGGCATGGCGCCGGTGGAGGTTAACAATGTCCAGATACGTGCGCGCAGCGCGGTCTGGTCTTCATAGCGGCGGTAAACGGTTCGCCGCGAAACGCCCGCCACTTCGGCCACCCTGTCATGATTGAGTACGCCGCCTTCACCCATCACTTTCAGGAGGGCGGCATCGATCGGATCGATCTGCTCGCTTCCGGAAGCCTTGGAACCGGAAACGCTATTGCGGGTATGGCGATTTGATGTGTTCTGCTTGGTCATGATGTCCTGATAAAGTGTGGCACAAATTGTGTCAAACCGTATTGACACAATTTGTGCCACGTGAAAAAAGCGCGCCTTCACTGAGCATGAAAGGAAAAGTCAGTGTTGTTCCATCTTTCGATAGATGCGCATGATCCCGAGCATGTTGCCGGTGTGATTGCTGAATTGTGGGAAGGCGAAGCATTCCCGTTTCCGCCCGTCATTGAAGGCAGCTGGATCGCCATGGCCGGAGATTCGCGCAATACCGCCGTCGAGGTTTATCCGCGTGGAACCGAACTTCACATGGCGGAAGACTCCGGCGACGGCTATGGCCTGCCCGGATCAGGCGGACGCTCGCCGACCCATTTCGCCATGGCGACCAATTTGACCCTGGAAGCGGTCATGGCGATTGCCGAACGGGAAGGCTGGCCAGCCAAATACTGCAAGCGCGGCGACATCTTTGGTGTCATCGAAGTCTGGGTGGAGGGGGACCGCATGATCGAAATCCTGACCCCTGACATGCAAGCGGAATACCTTGCGACGATGACCATTGATGGCTGGAAAGCGTTCATGGCCAGCCTTGGCGCCGCGACCTGACCCTTCATCCGTAAGCGTTCAATCCACTCCCGACTACTGGCCTGAACCTCGGCCAGCTCCTCCCCCTGTCCAAACAAGACAAATGACCTGAACCGGAGCCCCCTTGCCTCCGGTTTCCCTTGGCCTTTGCCTGAAATGAAAGACACAAACTGATGTTTAGAAAAACGATTACCGGCTGTGCCTTCATTGTCGCAGCCCTCGCCCCTGCTGCTGTTGCAGACACGTTCAGCGGCCCCTATGCCGGGCTGGAAGCCGGCTACGAAGATTTCACTGATGACCTCGACGGTGGTGTCTATGGCGGCTTCGCTGGCTGGGACATCCCAGTCTTCGACAATTGGGTCTTCGGCATTGAGGGCCGGCTAGCCGAGCCGGACTCCTCGTTCCGGATGTCACGCGACACCGCTACCGGGACGGCTGTTTCGGCGATCGATCTGAATGAGCAGTATGGCGCAAGCCTCCGGTTGGGCCGCGTCTTTGGTGAGCGCACCCTCGTCTTCGGCCAGATCGGTCACGAATGGTTCGAAGTGGACGCAACCATAACGCACACCCCGAAGCCGCCTTGCCAGCAGTGCGCTTCGACGGTCGATGATTTTTCATTCGATGAGGAAATGCCGACCTATGGAGCCGGCATCGAGCATGCCCTGACCAGCAAGGTCCGTGCACGCCTCGTCTACACCTATGGCGATGGGGACGCTTACGAGCGCAACCGTCTCAGCGTGGGCGTGGCATTCGCATTCTGATCTCGGGCAGCGCTTAGGTGCCCCGCCTCAGATGCTTGAGGCGGGGCACAATTTATCCAACGCCTGTTACCGGCTGTAATAATCCGAGATCAGATCGAACATGAGCCGGATGCGCTTGCTGGTGTGCAGCTCGCGATGGGTCACCAACCAGACCGGCACGTCGAAAGGTTTGAACCCGGGCCAAACGATTTCCAGATCCGGGAACTGATCCACTTCATCCGCGATGAACAGGCCGACGCCGAGGCCTTTCCGGGCCAGCTCAATGGCCGCCAGGCCACTGTCGGCAGACACGGTGAAATTCGATCCCGTCAGGGCGAGCCCGTTCTGCTTCAGAGGCGCAATCAGCGTGTCGCGCGTATCCACCCCGATGAAATTCAGCTGCTGAAGACCTTCAACGCTCCGCGGCCGCCCGACCCGGTCGAGATACTCCCCCGAGGCATATAAGGTTGCGGACGTCGTTCGCACCTTCTTGGCGATCAGTTCCGGCTCGCTGGGTCTGGCATGCCGGATGGCGATATCCGCCTCGCGCTGGATGAGATCCTGCAATTGGTTGGACGTGCGGATCTCGACTTCGATGTCCGGTGCCATTTTCCGCAGACTGATGAGAATATCCGGCAGGTGATAACAGGCCAGCGTGTCTGTCGTCGCGATGCGGACAAGGCCCGCAACGGCCTGTGACTGGCCGGAGGCAGAGAGAGATAGTTTCGCCGCCGCCTCGTACATTGCCCGCACATGATCCAGAACCTCGAGGCCGGCAGACGTCAGGATCGTCGTGCGCGGGCCGCGCTCGAACAGGGTGATCCCCAGCGTCTCTTCCAGCGCGCTGACCTGCCGGCTCAGCGTCGGCTGGGTCACGCCAAGGGCGCGCGCGGCCGCCGACAAGGACCCCTCCTCCGCGGTCGCGAGGAAGGCGCGCGCCTGGTTCCAGTCGAAGTCTGCCGCATCCCAGTTCATCGATTTGCGTATACCACTTCCAGAGTTTTACGCAATTTATGCATGGCGAGGCTTCGGCTATCTATGCCCTGACAGAGAACCGGCGCTTGCCGGAAACCATGCCGAGGCTGCCATGACCCTTTCAGAAAGCGTTCCAGTTCCTTCCAGCCGCCGGGAATTTCCCGACACCCGGCCGCCCGCCGGAATGAAGTCGATCGGGCGCCTGACCGGGGCGCTCTACCTGTTGCTCGCCATCATTGGCGGCGGCGCCTATTTCCTCGTCTCGGAAACCCTGATCGTCCATGGCGACGCCGCGGCCACAACACAGAACATTATCTCGCACGAGCCCCTGTTCCGGGCAGGTGTTGCCGCATGGCTTATAACGGCCCTGATCGATGTCGTCCTCGCCTACCTGTTTTACTGGATCTTCGCCCCGGCAACGCCAAAGCTGGCCCTGGTGTCGATGGTCTTCCGCCTCGCCTATGTCGCGGTCCATGCCGCCGCGCTGACCCGTCTTTTTGACATAGTCACGCTGATTGATCAGGGCGCCGCGACGGCCAACCCGGACCAGATCCTCTTCCTCGCCGAAGCGCATCTGAACGGGTTCATGGTGTCGCTCCTGTTTTTCGGCGTGCACCTGATCCTTCTGGCGGCGATGATTGCCAGAACCGGCTATATGCCGCGCCTGATTGCCATTCTGCCGGTGCTGGCGGGGCTCGCCTATTTGGCCGATACGTTCGCCCTGGCATTGCTGCCATCGACATCTGCGATGTCCGGGTATATCGATCTTGCGGTCACGATGATGGCATCGCTCGGCGAAGTCGGCTTCCTGCTCTGGCTGCTGTTTGCCGGGCTGAAGACTGCAACACCGAACCGGGGACCCGATTGATGACTTTCGTTCCCATACGCACCCTGGTCTTCTTCATTATCGGTTTCCCGGTGGGCTTCAGTCTCACCGCGCTTGTGTTTGCGGTGACGCAGACCCCCATTTCGGCGCCGGCGATCTTCCCATGGGCCCTCGCGGCTGCGGTCACCGCCGGAGTCGCGGGCGGCTTCCGCAAGGCGGCTGACTAAGCCCGGCAGCGTTCCTTCTCCTGTTTTGACCGCGCCGGCCCCCTTCTTCGGGGGTCTATTCATGGTTTTGTTCATGGTGTTTTGGCCTCCCGGCGCACCTCTGGCCGCGCATGCGCGTTGCCTTTTGCCACGCTGCATGCTAGGCGCGCACAAACACATAAAGGAATGTTGATATGGCGAAGACGTACCACGTCAAGGACATCACCCTCGCAGACTTCGGACGCAAGGAAATCGCGATCGCCGAGACGGAAATGCCGGGCCTGATGGCTGCGCGCGAAGAGTTCGGCGCCGAGCAGCCGCTGAAAGGCGCCAAGATTGCCGGCTCGCTGCACATGACCATCCAGACAGCTGTCCTGATCCAGACGCTCGAAGCCCTCGGCGCCGAAGTTCAGTGGGTCTCCTGTAATATCTACTCCACGCAAGACCACGCCGCCGCCGCGATCGCCGCCAATGGTACGCCGGTCTGGGCCTATAAGGGCGAGACGCTGGTGGAGTATTGGGACTACACCGACCGCCTGTTCCACTGGCATGACGGCACCGCCCCGAACCTGATCCTCGACGATGGCGGCGACGCGACGCTCTACCTGGTCCTCGGCGAAAAGGCTGAAGCCGACCCATCCATTCTGGACAAGCCGTCTTCCGAGGAAGAGACCGCCCTGTTCGCCCAGATCAAGAAGCGGATGGAAGCCTCCCCCGGCTGGTTCGCCAAAACCAAGGCTGGCATCAAGGGCGTCTCCGAAGAGACGACCACAGGCGTCAACCGCTTGTATCAAATGGAAAAACGCGGCGAGCTGCCCTTCCCGGCGATCAACGTCAACGACTCTGTCACCAAGTCGAAATTCGACAACAAGTATGGCTGTAAAGAGAGCCTCGTCGACGCGATCCGCCGCGGTACCGACGTTATGATGGCCGGCAAGAAGGCCTTCGTCGCCGGCTATGGCGATGTCGGCAAGGGCTCTGCCGCCTCGCTCTCAGGCTCCGGCGCACGCGTCTCGGTTTCCGAGATCGACCCGATTTGCGCGCTGCAGGCGGCGATGGACGGCTACGAAGTCCTCACGATGGAACAGGCTGCGCCGAAGTTCGACATCTTCGTCACCACGACAGGCAACAAGGACATCATCACCGTCGACCACATGCGCGCCATGAAGGACATGGCCATCGTTTGCAATATCGGCCACTTCGACAACGAAATTCAGGTCGAAGGCCTGCGCAATTTCGAATGGACGAACATCAAGCCGCAGGTCGACATGATCACCTTCCCGGACGGGAAACGTATCATCCTCCTGTCCGAAGGCCGCCTCGTGAACCTCGGCAACGCCACGGGCCATCCGTCCTTCGTGATGTCGGCCTCGTTCACCAACCAGACGCTCGCCCAGATCGAGCTTTGGACGCGCGGCCACGAATACGAGAACAAGGTCTACACCCTGCCCAAGCATCTGGATGAAAAGGTCGCCATGCTGCACCTTGAAAAGCTTGGCGTTCAGCTGACCGAACTGTCCCGTGAACAGGCCGACTATATCGGCGTGAACACGGTCGGTCCGTTCAAGCCTGAACACTACCGCTACTAGGGCCCGGACGGGGACGCAGCATGACATCCGGCGACCACATTCTGACTTTGTCCTGCCCGGACCGGGTGGGCATCGTCGCAACGCTGGCACGGCTCATGGAAGCGCATGAGTGCTTCATCGCGTCCTCGCGTACCTTTGGCGACACCGAGTCCGGGCAGTTCTTTGCCCGGCTCGTGTTTCGCGCACCGGAAGGCGGAACAGTGCCGCTCAGCCTGCTCGGCGATATCGAGGAAGCCGCCGAAGAGCTGGAAGCCGACTGGAGCGTCGCCCCGGTCAGCCAGCGCATGAAAACGCTCCTGCTCGTCTCCCAGTCGGACCATTGTGCCAACACGCTGCTTTATGCTTCCCGCCGGAAGGAACTGCCGATCGACGTGGTCGGCATCGTTTCGAACCATGACACGCTGAAGGACCAGTTCGCCCATTTCGGCCTGCCCTGGTTTCACATCCCGGTGACCTCAACCACCAAGCCGGAAGCCGAAGCGCGCCTGTTCAACGTGATCGAGGAAACCGGCGCGGACCTCATCGTGCTCGCCCGCTACATGCAGGTGTTGAGCGACAATGCCTGCCGGGAACTTGAGGGGCGGTGCATCAATATCCACCACTCCTTCCTGCCAAGCTTCAAGGGCGCCCGCCCCTACCACCAGGCCCACGCCCGCGGCGTGAAGGTGATTGGTGCGACCGCCCACTATGTCACGGCAGACCTGGATGAAGGCCCGATCATCACCCAGGTCACCGAAACCATCGATCACACCTACACACCCGCCGACATGATCGAGACCGGCCGCCATCTGGAGGGCACAGCCCTCTTGCGCGCCGTCAAAGCGCATGCAGAGCATCGCGTCTTCAGCCATGCCGGACGGACCATCGTCTTCGCCAGATAAGCCTTCAGAGGAAACTGCCATGAAACTTTCCAGCCACGAATTCACCTCCGAAAGTGTATCGGAAGGGCATCCCGACAAGGTCGCAGACCAGGTTTCTGATGCGATTGTCGACCTGTTTCTGGCAAAGGACCCGACGGCCAAGGTCGCCGTGGAAACCCTGACCACGACCAACAAGATCGTGCTGGCAGGCGAAGTCCGCACCAATAATGGCGCGGTGGTCACCGAAGACGAAATGAACGAGGCCGCCCGCGCTGTGGTGAAGCGGATCGGTTACGAGCAGGAAGGCTTCCACTGGCAGAACCTGAGCATCGACAATCTCGTCCACGGCCAGTCCGCCGAAATCGCCCAGGGCGTTGAAGCGGGCCAGGGCCTGTTCAAGGAAGAAGGCGCCGGTGACCAGGGCATCATGTTCGGTTACGCGACCAACGAGACGCCGGAGCTGATGCCAGCGACGCTGGTCTACTCTCACCAGATCCTGCAGAAACTGGCTGCGCTGCGCCATTCCGGCGCGCGCCCGCAGCTGGAACCGGACGCGAAGAGCCAGGTCACGCTTCAGTATGAAGGCTCCCAGCCGGTTGGCGTGAACGCAATCGTCGTCTCCCACCAGCACGGCAAGGATGTCAGCCAGGACGAACTGCGCGAAATCATCCGCCCGGTCGTGCAGGAGGTGCTCCCCGAGGGCTGGTTCCCGCCGGAAGACAAGTTCTATGTGAACCCGACAGGCAGCTTCTACATCGGTGGACCGGACGGCGACGCAGGCCTCACTGGCCGCAAGATCATCGTAGACACCTATGGCGGGGCCGCCCCGCATGGCGGCGGGGCCTTCTCCGGCAAGGATCCGTCGAAAGTCGACCGTTCGGCTGCCTATGCCACGCGCTATCTTGCCAAGAACGTCGTCGCTGCCGGCCTTGCCGACCGCTGCACGATCCAGGTCAGCTACGCCATCGGCGTATCTCAGCCACTGTCGATCTATGTCGATACCCACGGCACCGGCAAAGCGGATGAAGTCCGGATCGCGAAAACCCTGCGGGAACTGTTCGACCTGTCGCCGAAAGGCATTCGCACGCATCTTCAGCTGAACCGTCCGATCTACAGCCCGAGCGCGGCTTACGGTCATTTCGGCCGGCAGCCCGGCGACAATGGCGCCTTCAGCTGGGAAAAGACGGACCTGACGTCAGAGCTGGTGCGCCTCATCAACTAGGCGGCCTACTGCACGATCATCACATCATCGATGGTGGCGACCTCGCTGCCCCGGCACAAGATGCTTATCTTTGCCGGCAGCGGCGCGGGCGCCATCTGGCGATAGCCGACGGTACCCGGCACAGCAGACCCGCCGGGTTTCAGGTCCAGGATCAGCCCCTGTGCTGCTGGCATATCCAGCGGTGTCAGGAACCAGCTGTCCTTGCTGTCCACGCGCAGCATAACGATCATTTTGGTCGGTTCACTGCCGATCGACGGCATCCGATTCACCCAGGCTTCGGCCTTGGTCACGGCCGGGCAGGACGGCGCAGACTCTGTTTCGGCAACAGCGTCAGGCGCGCCCTGGTCATTCGCTACTTGTGGCCAGAAGCACTGGCATCCGGCCAGCATGCCGAAGCAAGCCAGCGTGGCGGCAGCACGTATGACTACCAGTCCGTTGAAAGCCTGAACCACAGGGCACTCTCCTCTTCCGCGCCAGCGATATGGTTCGGCGATGTCGACACAACGGCCGCTGCCTCTCCGGTCCAGCTTTCTGCCAGCTGGAAGCCATAGCGCGTCTCGAAGTCGACCTGCCGTCCACTGGGCGTCAGGCCCGCATTGATGGTCTGATGGATCAGTGCGCCGCGGACATCGATTCCCATCGGCGCGTTGAGCGCGATGGACCCCGTCTCGGCCCGCCATGGCTGGGCAACGATCAGGCTGAGTCGCCCCGGTCCGGCAGGCCGGCTGGCGCCAAGGGACCAGCGGCTGGTCCAGACGTCACTCACGTTTACGCCCGGCAGGTCCACGCTCGCCATCTCGACCCCGGACGACAGCGTCCAGCGCCGCCCTGCCAGCCACGCGCCTTCCAGTGCATAGGCAGTCATCTGTGTCTGGTCTTCCGCGCCAAAGCGTTCCTGTACCGATCCGCCAAGCGCGGTGTTCACGTCTTCCACAAAGGTCGCGCCGAAACGGTAGGACCAGCGCGGCTTGTCCCGGCCGAACCGGAAGCCTGACTGGCTGCGGCCGCTCTGCTCCGCCGAGAAGAAATCCATCACAAGGCCCTGCCCCAGATGGTGGCTGAACTTCGCCCAGGCACCGCCGGTGGAAAAAGCGTTCCCCACGCCCGGTTCGTTCAGCAGCGACACGTCCGGCGCAAGCCGGGTGAGCGATCCGCCCCGGCCGACTTCCACCTCATTGGCGCCGAAGCTGTAGCGCATCTGGAATGTCGATTGCGGGTCTTCCTGATAAGGTGCTGTCGGGTCGTCATAGAGGCGCGCCTGCGTCCAGTTGAAGGACAAATTGCCGGCCCGCACCGAATGGGTCTCGCCCGCAGCCCAGTCGGCTCGGGTCTGAAAGTTCACCATCCGGGCACCGGCCAGGCCATCCGGCAGCTGGGCGGAGACAGCGTTGGCATCCAACACGAAGCCACGTTCATATTTGTCCTGGAAGACAAGACCATTCAGCGCGCCTGAATTTGTCGCCCAGTCCCCGAACGCGCCGCCACTTGGCGCAAGCACCGTCCCGATGGAAACCTTCTCGGCGCCGAAATCCAGCGTCTGTTGTCCCTGTGGGGAAAAGGCCTGGGCAAGATTGAGAGTACCAACACCGGATACCTCGTCGGCACCGGCGCCTGCCGCCGTACCCGTGATCGGATCGAGCGCCGTATCGACATAGTCATCGGCCGTATCCAGCAGGATCTGCAGCGCGACTTCAGGCTTGTCCTTCAGGTTCGGAAAAGTTTGCAGCATCAGCGCAAGGGCGCCCGCGACATAGGGCGCCGAGAAGGACGTTCCGGATACGCTGTAATAGTCACCAATCGTGTCGGCATCGTTCGTTAGGTCGCCCGGAAAGACGATGTCGTCGTCGGGACCTGTGGTAACGACGCGCTCTCCCGGAGCCAGGATGTAGTAGTTTTTCGCGTCATTTCCCGCACGGTTCGAGAAATCGGATATCTTCATGTAATCCGGATTGGGGTCGGTAACCGTCGGCTCCACAATGTTCAGAGACCCCACCGCCACGACCCGGCCAAGCGAGGCGGCTTCACCCGCAATATAGGCTGGCTCCGTTGGTTCCGCGCCGACCGCGGGTGTGATATTCCCCATCCCGTCATCAATGGCGGGCGCCGCTTCGTTGCCAGCCGAAATAACCACCAGGACTCCCGCCGCAGCAGCAGCGCGAACAGCATTTTCAAGATCCTGATTGGCATCGATCTCGCCCCCCAGCGACATGTTGATGACGCTGGCACCCTGATCCACCGCATACTGGATGGCGCGCACAAGCGCGGAGTCACTGAAATTGCAGCCTTCATCTGCGCCTGTCAGGGCGCAGCTGCCGGGGCTGTCGGCACGGATCGAGATGATCGAGGATTCAAAAGCGATACCCTGAATGCCCGAGCCTTCGTCGATCACCGTCGTATAGTCGTCCTGACGGCGCGCCGCGACAACACCGCTCACCATCGTACCGTGCCCGCCCGTATCGATGTCGTCAGGCTGACGGGTGATCGTGACCGGATCCCCGTTCGTATCGTAACCGCTGCAGGCCGTGTCCGCACAAACATCGAAAGTCTGCACGATCGCACCCTGCAGATCCGGGTGGTCGTCGATTGTGCCGGTATCGATGACAGCGACCTTGATGCCGGTCCCGGTCGCACCAATGGCGTAAGCCGCTGACGCCCCGATGACCGGCAACCCGGCCGTCTGCTGGTATTCGCGCGTCTCGAAAGCGGATGCCGGAGCGATCTCGCTCGGAAATGGCGGCGGGGGTGGAGGCGGTGGCGGCGCCGGAGGTGGTGGAGGGGGAGGTGACGTCGGCGTAATGGCCGATCCGCCACCACCGCCGCCCCCGCTGGCACATGCCCCGAGAAGGCCGAGCGCCGGGCCGGCCAGCGCCACAATCATGGCGGCTTTCAGGTAGCGCGACCTCTGTGTCCTCAATTGCATGGCCTTAGACCTCCGGCTTGGGCACCTACCCCAGGAATTCGCTGTTATGATGCAGCGTCATCCTGCCCTGACAATCGTGAACGGAACACCAACGCGCCATGGGTAGCAAATCACGAAAATTCCACGCGTTCCTGCGAAAAATGGAACAGTGACCGGGCTTCTTCATCAATCGAGTCGCCGGGCACGTTCAGCAATTGGTGCATCGCGTTCTTTCGGTCTTTCAGCGCATGATCGAAATCCTGCTCGATCAGCCTGTCGACCCCCGTCCGGACCATCGCATCGCGCACTTCCATGTACAGCGTCAGCGATCCGCCAAGGAACATGGATTCATAGGCAATCTTGCTCGCGATCTTGTCATGAATATCCGTGTACTGGAATTGCCGCTCCATGACCGATTTGCGTTTGCAGATGAAGTCGATTTCATGCCGGTATTGCGGGTGGCGCAGGTACAGGCTCTTCAGGGCGGTCATCTCGCTGTCGATGCGGGTCTGGATTTCGTCCGGCAGTGACTCGCTGAGGATGATGACAATATCGATATCCGACCCCTTCACCATCTCGCCGGAGGCGACGTGCTCGCGTGGCTCATTGTGGGCCAGGAAGTAGGCAAGGTCCCCGGCGATGAAAGCGCACAGCTGGCTGCGCACTTCGCGGCCAAGGCTAACGAACAATTGCTTCATCACCTGCTGGGCCACGCTGATTTTTTCGCGGCTGATTTCGCGGTGCATGTTCGACAGCGTGCCCTGCCGCTCAATCATCTGATCGCGCTGTCCCGGAAGACCGAACAGAGAGAAGGACAGGAAATCCCGCTGGATCGAGGGGCTGAGCCGCACCTGATCGTCGCGCGTAATGTCATAGCGCAGGTAGTAACTTGCGAAGTGCGACACATGGAATGTGCGGCTACGATAGCAGGCCTGCCATAGCGCGAGCACCGGAACCTTCGGCATGGCTTCAGCCAGCTCTTTGCCGATCAGCGGCCCCTCTGCGGCAATCAGCTGTACAATCCGGCTTTCGATTTCCTGAAGGTCGGGCGTCGCCAATCTCTGCTCCTCTTGTGCAGGCTTGCGCCAGCTTAACCGGGCTGGTCCAGCAGGGACAACAAATAGTCGCGGTATTCATTGTTGAACGCCGCCGCGAGGTCCCGCACCTGGCCATCAGAAATCAGCCCGCGCCGCCAGGCCACCTCCTCGATGCAGGCGACCTTCAACCCCTGGCGTTTTTCAACGGTTTGCACAAAGTGCGATGCTTCCAGCATGCTGTCGAATGTCCCGGCATCAAGCCAGGTGATCCCGCGCGGCAGGCGTACAACGTTCAGATCCCCCCGCTCCAGATAGGCCTGGTTGACCGACGTGATTTCAAGCTCACCTCGCGCGGACGGTTTCACCGACCGGGCTATCTCCGTCACATCCGGTCCATAAAAATATAACCCGGTCACGGCCCAGTTCGCACGCGGGTGGGCCGGCTTTTCCTCAATTGACAATGGTTTGCCATCTGCGCCGATTTCAACAATGCCGAACCGCTGCGGATCATTGACCTGGAATGCCATCACCGACGCGCCTGATTTCAGTCCGGCCAATTCCTGCAACATTCCTGTCAGGCCCGCACCATAGAAAATATTGTCTCCGAGCGCGAGCGCGCAGGAATCACCGGCAATGAACGTTTCACCGATCAGGAAGGCTTCGGCGATACCGGCAGCCGTTTCCTGCTCCGCATAGGAAAATTTCACGCCCCATTGCGAGCCATCCCCCAGAAGGGCCTGATATGACGCTGCCTGTCCCTTGGCGCTGATGATCAGGATCTCCGTGATGCCCGCAAGCAGGAAGGTCGAAATCGGATAGTAGATCAGCGGCTTGTCATAGATCATCAGCAGGTGTTTCGACACAGCCCGCGTTGCCGGATAAAGGCGACTGCCCTTCCCCCCTGCCAGAATAATGCCCTTCATTCTTCAGAGAGCTCCTCAATCAATTTGCCGACTGTCTTTTCCAGTCCGATTTTCCAGTCCGGCATTTCAATGCCGAAGACACGGCTCGTTTCCGACATGTCGAGGCGGGCGTTCAAAGGCCTCTTCGCTGGGGTCGGATAATCCGCTGTTTGAACGGGGACGACGTCCGCGAAGGGGCCGCCGAGCCGCTGACTGCAATCGAAGATCAGCTTGGCCATCGTTGCGCGGTCCGTCTCCCCCTGCCCGGCCAGATGGTACACACCCCAATCGGAGAAATCCGACGCCGCCGTCTGCCGGGCCATGTCGAGCAGGCCCGCAGCGAGTGCTGGCGCGTAAGTAGGGCAACCAAACTGATCGCAGACAACAGTCACCGACGAGCGCGTCTGCGCGAGCTTCAACATGGTACGGACAAAATTGTTTCCGAATTCGGAAAAGATCCACGACACCCGCACCACCAGAGATTTCGGCGCCAAATCCCTGACAGCCTGCTCACCTTCCAGTTTGGTGCGTCCATAGGCACCCAGCGGATGAGCCGCATCATCCGGTGCATAGGGCTCAGGCTTGGTGCCGTCGAAGACACAGTCAGTCGACAAATGGATCAGCGGGATCTGTCTTTCGGCACAGGCAGAAGCCAGGTTGCCCGGGCCGGTCACATTCAGGGCGCGCGCCGCTTCCGGCTCGCTTTCCGCGCCATCGACGGATGTGAAAGCCCCTGCATTAATCACGGCGACCGGGTTGGTCGCGTCAAGTGTGCGTGAGAGGGAGGCCGGATCCGTCAGGTCTGCTTCCGGCCGGCCGGCGCATACAACGCCGGATCCACCAACGGACGCCAGGGCCTGAGCCACCTGACCGGTCTTCCCGATGCCGAGAACCGGGGTCATCTGACCTGCCCGAGTCGTTGGCCCTGATAGCGTTCTTCGCGGATCGGGCGCCACCAGTCTTCATTGCCCAGATACCAATCCACGGTCGCAGCGAGTCCTGCCTCGAAATCGTGCTCCGGCGCCCAGCCCAGCTCACGGTCGATTTTTGCCGGGTCGATCGCATAACGGAAGTCGTGCGCCGGCCGGTCTTCAACAAATTCGATCAAGGCCTCGTGCGGGGCCCCTGCGGGCCGGCGTTCGTCCAGGATCCGGCAAATCGTCCGCACGATCTGCAGATTGGTCCGTTCGGCCCCGCCACCGACGCAATAGACTTCACCGGGCACACCTTCCTGCGCCATGAGAGACAGGGCACGGGCATGGTCTTCCACATGCAGCCAGTCCCGCACATTCGCGCCATTGCCATAGATCGGCAGGTGCTTTCCTTCCAGCCCATTCAGGATCATCAGGGGGATGAGCTTTTCCGGGAACTGGCGCGGCCCGTAATTATTCGAGCAGTTCGAGACAACGACCGGGAGGCCGTAAGTGCGCTGCCAGGCACGCGCGAGGTGGTCCGCGCCAGCCTTGCTGGCAGAATAAGGAGATGACGGGTCATACCGGGTCGTTTCGGTGAACACCCCCTCCGGCCCAAGAGAGCCGAAGACTTCATCCGTAGACACATGAACAAACCGGAAAGCATCCCGCCTGTCATGCCCCAGACCGGACCAGTATTCCCGCGCCGCTTCAAGCATCGCGTAAGTCCCGACAAGATTGGTGGTAATGAAATCGGCAGGCCCATCGATCGAGCGATCCACATGCGTTTCGGCAGCCAGATGAAACACAGCGTCTGGCTCTGCAGCCTTCACGGCATCGCGCATGGCCTGCGCATCGCACACATCTGCCGCAACATGGCGAAACCTGTCATGCGCTTTCAACGCTTCAAGCGTCGCCGGATTGGCTGCGTAGGTCATGCGGTCTATGGCGACCACTTCCGTTTCCGCATCGGACAGCAGAAGATGACACAGCGCCGATCCGATAAAACCGGCGCCGCCTGTCACGACATAGCGCTTCATTTGACGGCTGCCATTGCAGTGCCGGATTTCAGCGCCAACAGGCCGGGCCAGTGACGGTCCCGTTTGGACAGGGTCATGTCACTTGGGGGAAACGGCCACTGAATACCGAGCTCGGGATCATCGAATGCCAGTCCGAATTCCGCTTCCGGCGAGTAGTATTCACTGACGCTGTAGATGATCTGTGTGTCGTCCTCGAGCGTGCAGAAGCCGTGCGCAAAACCTGCGGGAACAAATAGCTGGCTGCCGGTCGCGGCTGAAAGCTCCACGCTCGTATGCTGGCCGAACGTCGATGATTCCGGACGGATATCCACCACCACATCGAGGAGGCTTCCAGCGATGCACTGTACCAGCTTGGCCTGCGCATGAGGGGCCTTCTGGAAGTGCAGACCTCTCAGCGTGCCTTTGCTTTGGGAGAGGGAATGGTTCGACTGCACGAACTGGCAGTCGATGCCATGAGCCGCGAACTCCGATTGCCGGAATGTTTCAGCGAAGAAGCCGCGCTCGTCACCGATACGCTTCGGATGAACGAGGATAAGCCCTTCCAGTCCGCCGATTTTTTCGAATCTGGCCATACTCTGCCCTGACAAACCGACCGCCCCCGCAGCCCGACTCCGGCTATAGCATGCCCGATTTTGACCGCAACACGCGAGGGGTTACTCGACTGTAACCGATTTGGCGAGATTTCGGGGCTGGTCGACGTCCGTGCCTTTCGCAACTGCGACGTGATAAGCCAGCAACTGCAGGGGGATTGCCGCCAGGATCGGCAAGGTGAAACCGTCCCCGTCCGGCAGGCCGATCACGTGATCGGCGCGGTTACCCGCCAGGGCGATACCGGCATCATCGGAAATCAGAATCACTTTCGCGCCGCGCGCACGGATCTCCTCGACATTGGAAATCGTCTTCTCGAACAGCTCGTCCTTAGGTGCCACGACCACCACTGGCAGTCCCCGCTCGATCAGGGCGATGGGACCGTGCTTGAGTTCGCCGGCGGCATAGCCCTCGGCGTGGATGTAGGACACTTCCTTCAGCTTCAGGGCGCCTTCCAGTGCCAGCGGATAGTACCGCCCCCGGCCCAGGAACAGGACATCTTTGGCCTGCGTCAGCGTCTTCGCGATTTCTGCGATCTGCTCCTGCGATTCCAGTGCCTCGGTTACCTTGCGCGGCAACGCCAGCAGGTTCTTGATTGCAGTCGCTTCATCGCCCGGCAACAGGTGTCCGCGCGCCCGGGCCGCCGCAAGTGCCATGACCGCAAGAACGGACAGCTGCGCCGTGAAAGCCTTGGTTGAAGCCACGCCGATCTCCGGCCCTGCATGGGTCGGCACGACGGCACCGGCTTCGCGCGCAATGGAGCTTTCCGGCACGTTCACGATGGCCACCGCCGTCGTCCCGTTCTGGCGACAGTAGCGCAGTGCGGCCAGCGTGTCGGCCGTCTCGCCCGACTGGCTGACGAACAGCGCCGGGCCGGACTGCGGCAGAACCGGCTGACGGTAGCGGAATTCGGACGCGATATCCGTTTCGAGCGACAGACGCGCCACCTGTTCGAACCAGTACTTCGCGGTGAACGCAGCATAATAGGCCGTGCCACAGGCAATCGCGACCGCGCGGTCAGCTGCGGTGAAGGACGCCGTCGCCACTGTGCCGATATCCAGCGTGCCGGCCACCTGGTCCACATAGGGCATGATCGAGCGGGCAATCGACTCCGGCTGCTCGTGGATTTCCTTGAGCATGAAGTGGTCATATTCGCCGCGCTCGATCAGCGCATCGCTCACGGCGGAGGTGACCCGCTTGCGGTTCACACGTTCGCCGCGCGCATTGCGGATATCGAAGCTGTCGGGCGTCAGAACACACCAATCGCCTTCTTCCAGATAGGTGACGTCGCGGGTAAGCGGGGCCAATGCGATCGCATCAGAACCGAGGTACATCTCGCCTTCGCCATAACCGAGCACCAGCGGACTGCCCCGCCGGGCCCCCATCATCAGGCCCTCCTGCCCTTCGAAGATGACAGCCAGCGCGAACGCGCCATGCAGCTCAGCCAGTGCGGCTTCGAAGGCATCGACCGGATCTGCCCCGTCGCTGATCTTCTGGTCCAGCAGCTGCGCGATCACTTCGGAATCGGTTTCCGACTCGAATTTGCGGCCGGCAGCCTGGAGCGCGTCCCGCAATTCGCGGAAATTCTCGATGATGCCATTGTGGACGATTGCCACGCCGCCGGACATGTGCGGGTGGGCATTGCTTTCGTTCGGCTGCCCATGCGTGGCCCAGCGTGTGTGCGCGATGCCTGTGGTGGCATTCATCGGGTGTTCGCGGAGCCGCGTTTCGAGATTCACGATCTTTCCGGGCGCACGCCGACGGTCCAGACCGCCTGCGGCCGACACCGCGATTCCGGCACTGTCATAGCCGCGATACTCCAAGCGCTTCAGCCCATCAATCAGCCGATCGGCAACAGGCTCTTTTCCTGAAATCGCAACAATTCCGCACATAATCCACTCCGTTCCTAGCTTAGGGTCTCTTAGATCGCGCCAAAACGGCAGAACAATGAAACTTTGTGAGCAAATGCGACAAGGTCTGGCCCCGGATTTGCCGGATCCTCAATACTTCCGAGCAGATCATCAATCAGAACGTGGCGGAGGCAAACGCTATGCCGGCAGGAAATAGCAGTTGGAGGACTACCTCAATGTGCCAGCAGGCCAGTAGAAGATACTCCCATCAGCGCATCTGAATGATAGATTAAGTTCAAACTTCGCCCTGTCTTTGCTTATAGGCCCCAGCAAGTACCACGGAGCCCGATCTTTTGCCCCAACTGACTCACCTCGACAGGCTGGAAGCCGAAAGCCTTCACATCATCCGCGAAGTCGCCGCCGAATGTGAAAATCCGGTGATGCTGTACTCCGTCGGCAAGGATTCGGCGGTGATGCTGCATCTCGCAATGAAGGCGTTCTATCCGTCCCGTCCACCCTTCCCGCTGATGCATGTGGATACGACGTGGAAGTTCCACGAGATGATCGAGTTCCGCGACCGCAAGGCCGCCGAGATGGGCATGGACCTGATCGTCCATATCAATGAAGACGGCGTACGCGAAGGCGTTGGCCCCTTCTCGCATGGCTCCGCTGTCCATACCGATGTCATGAAGACCCAGGCGCTGAAACAGGCGCTCGACAAGTACAAATTCTCCGCTGCGTTTGGCGGGGCCAGACGCGATGAGGAAAAGTCGCGCGCCAAGGAACGGATCTTCTCCTTCCGGTCAGCCGAGCATCGCTGGGATCCCAAACGCCAGCGCCCGGAGATATGGAACCTCTACAATACCCGGATCCATCCAGGAGAGAGCATCCGGGTCTTCCCGCTGTCGAACTGGACCGAACTCGACATCTGGCAATATATCCGCCGCGAAGGCATCGAAATCGTGCCGCTCTACTTTGCTGCCGAACGGCCGGTGGTGAACTGGAACGGGGTGGACATCATGGTGGATGACGACCGCATACCGGAAGACCTCGCCAAGACGGCGATCCTGAAATCCGTCCGGTTCCGGACGCTCGGCTGCTACCCACTGACCGGCGCTGTCGAAAGCACGGCCACCACGCTTGACGACATCATCCAGGAGATGCTGCTGACCACGACTTCGGAACGGCAGGGCCGCGTCATTGATGTCGACCAGTCGGCGTCCATGGAGAAGAAGAAGCAGGAGGGCTATTTCTGATGCGCCTCACTGACGACCTCATCGCCACCGATATCGGCGCCTATCTCGAAAAGCACGAGAACAAGTCGCTGCTGCGCTTCATCACCTGCGGCTCTGTCGATGATGGCAAGTCCACGCTGATCGGCCGCCTGCTGTACGACTCCAAGATGATCTTCGAAGACCAGCTCGCTTCGCTGGAAGCGGATTCAAAGAAAGTCGGCACACAGGGAGAGAACATCGATTTCGCGCTACTCGTCGACGGCCTCGCCGCTGAAAGGGAACAAGGCATCACGATCGACGTCGCCTACCGCTTCTTTGCAACCGATAAGCGCAAATTCATCGTCGCCGACACGCCCGGTCACGAACAGTATACGCGCAATATGGCGACCGGCGCCTCGACGGCAGATGTCGCTATCCTGATGATTGACGCCCGAAAAGGCATCCTCACCCAGACGCGCCGCCATGCCTTCATCACGACGCTGCTTGGCATCCGGCGCCTCGTCCTGGCAGTAAACAAGATGGACCTCGTCGACTATGACGAGACGATCTTCAACGACATTGTCGATGACTTCTACGCCTTCGCGGATGAGCTTGCGACAGATCTCGAAATCCAGCCGATCCCGATGTCGGCACTGGCCGGGATCAACATCACAAGCCGGTCGGATGAAACCGACTGGTACGATGGCCCGGCCCTGATGGAATACCTTGAAAACGTCCCTGTGGGTGACAAGCGCCGCAATGCTTCGTTCCGCATGCCAGTCCAGTGGGTGAACCGTCCGAACCTCGATTTCCGCGGCTTCTCCGGACAGATTGCCTCCGGCACGGTGAAGCCCGGTGACCGGGTGAAATCCATGCCATCCGGCAAACAATCGACCATTGCGCGGATCGTGACGGCCGACGGCGACCTGCCCGAAGCCGTGGCCGGCCAGTCGGTAACACTGACGCTGGCGGACGAAATCGACGCCTCACGCGGTGATGCTATCGTCACGGCGGATGATCCGACAGAGGTGTCCGACCAGTTCCAGGTCCGCATCCTTTGGATGAACGAATCTCCGCTCCTTCCGGGCCGGCGCTACCTCCTGAAAGTCGGTGCCAAAACGGTCACCGCGACCGTGAATGCCCCGAAATATGGTATTGATGTCAATACCTTGTCGGATGTTCCCGCAAAGACGCTGGAACTCAACCAGATCGGCGTCACGACGATCTCGCTCGATCAGGCAATCACGTTCGACCCCTACGACGCCAACCGCAATCTCGGCGGCTTCATCCTGATCGACCGGATGAGCAATGATACGGTTGGCCTGGGCCTCATCGACTTTGCCCTGCGCCGTGCATCGAACATCCACTGGCAAGCCATGGATGTGGACCGCGATGCGCTGGCCGAACAGAAAGGGCAGCGGCCCGCCGTCCTCTGGTTCACGGGCCTGTCCGGCTCCGGCAAGTCGACGATTGCCAACGCACTCCAGAAGCGCTTGTTCGCACTTGGCAAGCACTCCTTCTCTCTCGACGGTGACAATGTCCGTCACGGGCTGAACCGCGACCTCGGCTTCACCGATGCAGACCGTGTGGAAAACATCCGCCGCGTTGCAAATGTGGCCAAGCTGATGTCCGATGCCGGCCTGATCACGCTTGTCTCATTCATCTCGCCATTCCGGGCCGAACGGCAGATGGCGCGGAACATGATGGCAGACGGTGAGTTCATCGAGATCCATGTCGACACTCCGCTTGACGTGGCAGAGCAAAGAGACGTCAAAGGCCTCTACAAGAAGGCACGTTCAGGAGAGATCAAGAATTTCACCGGCATATCGAGCCCCTATGAAGCGCCCGAGAATCCAGAGCTCCGGATTGACACGGTCGATCATAGCCCTGATGACGCTGCCGAGGAGATTCTTGACTACCTCCGGGAGAACGGCTTCCTCGGCGCCTGATACCATGTGCCGGTGGTTGAAATGGCCAGGGCTTGGAGCGGCAAAGAAACAATGCAGGATGTCGGCAAAGTCGTCTCCGCCTTGCGTGAAACAGGCCGTGAAGACCTCCTCTGAACGGGCTGCCCCTGCGTGACCGGCTCCAAAAACTGAATCCTATGCTAAATTCCATCTCGCTGTAGTGCAGCGGGAGGAAAAATCATGCCGGAAGCCAAAGGTGCCGGTGCAGATAAAAAATCTGCCAAAACAATCAACTACGATGCCGTAATTGTCGGCGCCGGATTCGGCGGCATGTATATGCTGCACAAGCTGCGCGGCATGGGATTGAACGCGCATGTCTTTGAGGCCGGCAGCGGCGTCGGAGGCACCTGGTTCTGGAACCGCTATCCCGGTGCCCGTGTGGACATTGAAAGCCAGGAATATTCCTTCTCCTTCTCCAAAGAGCTGGAAGAAGAGTGGCAATGGTCTGAGCGCTACGCGCCTCAGGGCGAATTGCTGGACTATGCCAATCACATCGCGGACCGGTTCGATCTGCGCCGCGATATCAGCTTCAACACCCGTGTTGAGTCCGCACAATACGATGACCAGGCCGGACTATGGCGGATCACGACGGACCAGGGCGACACCATCGAGGCACGCTATTGTGTCATGGCGACCGGGTGCCTCTCGGCAGCCAAGACGCCGGACATTCCGGGCGCCGGAAACTTCAAGGGTGAGACCTATAGCACCGCTACCTGGCCCGAGGACGCCGATCTCTCCGGCAAGCGGGTCGGCATCATCGGCACCGGCTCGTCCGGTATCCAGACCATCACCACCATCGCACCAGTGGTCGGCGAGCTCTACGTCTTCCAGCGTACACCGAATTACAGTGTGCCGGCGCATAACCGTCCGCTGGATCCGGCGGTGCGGGAAGACTGGCTGGCCAACCGTGAAGGCTATCGCCAGCAGCAACGGGAATCCGGCATCGGAATCGTGGCGCTGGAAGCAAGCGAAGCGCTGGCGCTGGAACAATCGGAGGAAGACCGCCTTCGTGAATTCGAGCGGCGCTGGGCGAAGGGCGGTTTCTGTGTCGGCGCGCCCTATGCCGATACCGGTGTCGACCCGGCGGCCAACAAGCTGCTGGCAGATTTCGTTGCTGGCAAGGTCCGCGAAATTGTGAAGGATCCGGAGACGGCAGACCTGCTGATCCCCAAGACCTATCCCTTCGGCACGAAGCGCCTGGTCGTCGATACCGGCTATTTCGAAGTCTACAATCAGGACAATGTCCACCTGATCGATCTCAACAAGACACCGATCGAAACCATCACCGAAACCGGCCTTAGCACCAGCGAAGGCGATTATGAGTTCGACGTGCTGATCTATGCCATCGGCTTCGATGCCATGACCGGTGCGCTGGAACGGATCGACATCCGGGGCCGGGACGGCCTGAAGCTGAAGGACAAATGGGCAGCCGGTCCGCTGACCTATCTCGGCCTCACCGTGTCCGGCTTCCCGAACATGTTCATGATCACGGGCCCCGGCAGCCCGTCTGTCCTTTCCAACATGATCGTTTCCATCGAGCAGCATGTGGACTGGATCGCGGACTGCATCCACGACATGGGTGAGCGCCAGCTGACTGTCGTGGAAGCAACCCCGGAAGCCGAGGCTGAATGGGTGGCCCATGTGAACGAGGTCGCGTCCGGAACGCTCTACCTGCAGGCCAATTCCTGGTATCTCGGCGCCAACGTCCCCGGCAAGCCGCGCGTGTTCATGCCTTATGTGGGCGGCGTCGGCGTCTACCGCGAAGTCTGCGACGAAGTCGCCGCGAATGACTACAAGGGGTTCACCCTGACCCGCGCGCCTGCGGAAGCGTCCTGAGACCGGCCTGCGGTTTGACCGCAGATTGACCCTAGGGGTTTCCCCGGCGTCCCATCTCGAATCCTGCCTGATCCCGCGATAAGCAGGGATCAGGCATAAATATATTCGGGAGCGAACGATGGCCAAAGGGGATCTTCCTGTTCTTGTCGGCGTAGGCCAAAGCCTCAGCCAGTGGGACGGCTCTGCCGGTCCAGCCGGGGCCCCCTCCCCGCTGTCGCTGATGGTGGACGCTTCCAAGGCGGCGCTTGCCGACACGGGCGCCGCAAGCATCGCAGACGCCATCGACACGCTCGCCGTAGTCCGGATCTTCGAGGACTCGGTGCGCAACGCCCCGCACCCGCACGGACACAACACGAACCTGCCCGGCACGCTGGCGCGCGACATCGGGGCCTCCCCTGCCAACCTGATCTATGAGACCGTCGGCGGCCAGAGCCCGCAGGCGCTCGTCAACGAAATGGCTGCGAAGGTCTTTGAGGGCGAGATCGAATGCGCCCTGATCTCCGGCTCCGAAGCCAACCGCGCCTCCAAGGGCGCGCGCCGCCATGGCGTGGAGATCAACTGGGCCGACAGCGCCGACGCCGAATATGAAGACCGCGGCACCGGCCCGATGATGCTGAGCCGTGAAGAGATCAAGCACGGCATTGTCGCCCCGGCCTATTTCTACGCCATGTTCGAAAACGCCATCGCCGCCCGCGAAGGCCGCTCGCGCAGCGAACACCGCAAGGCCATGGCGCAGCTGTTCCAGCCCTTCACGGCTGTGGCCGCGCAGAACCCCTGGTCACAGTTCCCGGTGGAGCACTCTGTCGAGTTCCTGTCGACGCCGTCCAAGGCGAACTACGAATATGCCGACCCGTTCCTGAAATGGTTCATCGCGCAGGACGCCGTGAACCAGGGCGCCGCCGCCATCGTGATGAGTTCGTCCAAGGCTGATGAACTCGGCATTGCGGAAGACAAGCGCGTTTACCTGCACGGCGCAGGCGAAGGCTCGGACGATTTCATCTCCGTCCGCCCACGGCTGGATGGCTCCTTCGCGATGGAAGCCGCGATCTCCCGCGCACTGGAACAGTCCGGCAAGACGGCTGCCGACATGGCGCATTTCGACCTCTACTCCTGCTTCCCGTGCGCCGTGTTCTCCTCGACGCAAGCGCTCGGTGTCGACTGGAAAACCGACAAGCGCCCGCTGACGCTGACTGGCGGCCTGCCTTTCTTCGGCGGTCCGGGGAACAATTACTCCCTACACGGAATTGCAGAGATGGTCGCGAAACTGCGCGGCGACGCCGGCGCCTTTGGCCTGGTCCTCGCAAATGGCGGCTGGATGACCAAGGAAGCCGTCGGCGTCTACTCGACCGCCAAGCCGGCAGAGTTCACGCCGGTCGCGCGCTATGCCCGGCCGACCGAAGAAATTGATGTGTGCACAGAGAGCTGCGCCGCGAAACTAGAAACCTTCACCGTCACGCACGGCAAGGAAGGCCCGGACAAGGGCATCATCTTCGCCCGCTTGCCGGATGGCCGCCGCGCGCTCGCCAATGCGAGCCCCGCTGCCCTCACCGTGCTGCGCGAGGATGCCAGCCCCGTTGGCCGCAGCGTGAAGATCACGGTGGAAGGCGAAACCGGCACGTTCGACTTCGCCTGATCACGGCAGTGAACCCGCCTCTGATCTCTGCGGCTTGCCCAGACTGACGGATTCGCCCAAATTCCGGGCATGACAACGCATTTCAAGAAGTTCGGCGTGATCGGCGGCGGGGCCTGGGGCACCGCCATCGCACAGATGCTGACCCGCGAGGGGCAGGATGTGCTGATCTGGTGCCGCGAGACGGATGTGGCAGAGGCGATCAACACCGCGCACGAGAACACCGTGTTCCTGCCCGGCGTGCCGCTCAAGCCTGCCCTGAAAGCGACGAGTGAGCTTGCCGACCTTGCCGGTATGGACGCCGTCTTCGCCGTCGCCCCGGCCCAGCACACGCGTGCCACGCTGAAGGCGCTTAAAGGCACGCTGAAGCCCGGCACGCCGGTCGTGCTCTGCTCCAAAGGGATTGAACTGGCGACCGGCGAGTTCATGACGCAGGTGCTGAAGGACGAACTGCCGGATGCGGTGCCGGCGGTGATGTCCGGCCCGAGCTTTGCCATCGATGTCGCCCAGGGCCTGCCGACAGCAGTGACTTTCGCCATTGAGGACGAAAAGCTTGGCACCGAACTGATCGCCGCAATCTCGACCCCCACTTTCCGGCCCTATCTCGCGCATGACCTGCTGGGCGCCGAAGTCGGCGGCGCGGTGAAGAATGTGCTGGCCATCGCCTGCGGCATTGCCCTCGGCAAAGGCCTCGGCCGTTCGGCCCATGCGGCCCTGATTGCCCGCGGCAGCGCGGAGATGACCCGGCTCGCCCTGAAGCTCGGCGCGGAGCGGGAAACGCTGACAGGCCTCTCGGGCCTCGGTGACCTCGTGCTGACCTGCTCCTCGGAGACCAGCCGCAACATGAGCTGCGGCATGGCACTCGGCAAAGGCGAGTCGCTGGAGAGCATCCTCGGCGCGCGGAATGCGGTGACCGAAGGCGTTGCCACAGCACCAGTGCTCCGGAAGCTGGCGGCGAAGCATGGCGTGGAAATGCCGATTTCAGATGCCGTCGCCGCCGTGATCGAAGGCGAGATCAGCGTGGACGAGGCCATCGTCCGACTCCTGATGCGGCCGAACCGGGCCGAAGCCGTCACCGCCTGACCTTTAAACCTGACCCGCCGTCATGTCTGGCCGGGCCGGGGCCCGCTGCTAAGGTTCCTTCCAAACAGGAGGAAACGCATGGCCTACGAGTGTTTTGAAGTCACCATCGAAGACAAGATCGCCCACATCCGGATGAACCGGCCTGAGGCGCTGAACACGATGAACAAGGCGTTCTGGAATGAACTGCCGGAAATCATCCACGACATCGACAACAATGCCCGCGCGCGGGTGATCGTGATCTCGTCCACCGGCAAGCACTTCTCCGGCGGCATGGACACGACCGTCTTCACCGGCGACCGCGATGCGCCCAAGCATGACCGCTACATCATGGCCGAGGCCCTGCGGTCCAACATCAAGCACATCCAGCACAGCTTCAGCTGCATGGAAGAGGCCCGCATGCCGGTTCTGTTCGCGCTGCACGGCGGCGTGATCGGCGGCGCGGTGGACATGATCTCTGCCGGCGACATCCGCTGGTGCACCAAGGACGCCTTCTTCTCCATCATGGAAACCAATATCGCCATGACGGCGGACGTCGGCACCTTCCCGCGCCTTCAGCGCTACATCCCTGAAGGCTGGGTCAAGCAGATGGCCTATACCGGCATGCGCCTGCCTGCCGCCAAGGCGAAGGAAATCGGTCTCGTCAATGACGTCTTCGACACGCATGAAGAGATGATGGAAGCCGTGATGGGTGTCGCGCGCGAGATCGCCGCCAACAGCCCGCTGGCTGTGACGGGGTGCAAGGTGCTGATCAATTATGGCCGCGACCACAACACTGCCGACACGCTGGACTATATCGGTGTCTGGAACGCCGCCATGTTCCCGCCGCCGCACATGGCCGAGGCCTTCAAGGCCCGGATCGAAAAGCGCGATCCGGAATATCCGGAGCTCTCGGAACTGCGCGACACCGCGATGTAGGCCGCGCTGCGGAATCTCACTTCCGCGCCTGGGTCTGATTGGCCTGCACCTGCCGGGAGAGTTCCGGCGGGCGGCGCTTCTGCACCACAGGGCGCAGGGCGAAGCTGGACTTGATGCTGCGCACTTCCGACAGGCCGGCCAGCCGCTCAGTCAGGAAGCGCTCGAACTCGTCCAGCCCGTCCACGGCGATGCGGAGCAGATAATCGTCGTCTCCCGTCATGAGATAGCAATCCATGACTTCAGGCGATTCCTCCATCGTCTTCTCGAAGACGGACAGAGTCTCACGCTTCTGATCGACCAGAGACACCCAGGTGAAGACCGAGAAGGCGCCGCCCAGCAGCGCCTCTGACAGGTGCGCCTGGTAACCCTGGATCACACCCATCTCTTCCAGTTTGCGAATACGGTTCACAGTCGGCGTCTGCGACAGGCCGACCGCGGAAGACAGATCGGAAATACTGATCCGGCCCTGCTCCGTCAGGGAATCGAGAATTCTGATGTCAATTTTATCCAGAGCAGTCATTTTAACCTCAGAAATAAATATTCATAGGTAAATACATAGCCAGACGACCAAAAGACAATGTGAATTAGTGGGATTTCCTACGGCACAGATGGTAATCTTCCCAAGCACAATGGCCCGGACACGACAGAACACCCGCCGCGTCCAATGGGCGGTTATGTGGTAAAGGGAAACGGACATGCCGAACGAGCTGGATCATCTGAAAACCCTCGAGCAACGCCTGCTCTGGCTTTCAGCCTGGATGGTGCACAATGCCAATCACCTGCGCCCGAAAGGCGAAGGCGATGTGAAAGTGGGCGGGCACCAGGCCTCCTGCGCGTCGATGGTTTCGATCATGACCGCGCTCTATTTCCACACGCTGCGCCCGGAAGACCGCGTGGCGGTGAAGCCGCACGCCTCGCCTGTCTTCCACGCGATGCAGTACATCATGGGCAACCAGACGCTGGACAAGCTGAAGAGCTTCCGCGGCTATGGCGGCGCGCAGTCCTATCCCAGCCGCACGAAGGACGTGGACGATGTGGACTTCTCCACCGGCTCCGTCGGCCTCGGCGTGGCGGAGACGGCCTTTGCCTCCATCGTGCAGGACTATCTCGCCGCGAAGGACTGGGCGCAAGAGCGCCCGCTCGGCCGGATGGTGGCCCTCGTCGGCGATGCGGAGCTGGACGAAGGCAATGTCTATGAGTGCCTTCAGGAAGGCTGGAAGCATGAGCTGCGCAACACCTGGTGGATCATCGACTATAACCGCCAGAGCCTCGATGGCGTGGTGCATGAAGGCCTCTGGGAAAAGATCGAGTCGATCTTCGAGGCTTTCGGCTGGCGCGTCGTTGTGCTGCGTCACGGCGCCTTGCAGCGGGCCGCCTTCGAGGAGCCCGGCGGCGAAGCGCTGAAGGCCTGGATCCAGTCCTGTCCGAATGCGGACTACTCCGCGCTGACCTATCAGGGCGGCGCGGCTTGGCGCAAACGCCTGATGGACGACCTTGGCGATCAGGGCGACGTCTCTGCTCTGCTCTCGAAGCGCAGCGACGAGGAACTGAACGCCCTGATGAACAATCTCGGCGGCCAGTGCCTTGAAACGCTGACCGGGGCGTTTGACAGTGTCACCGACGACCGCCCGACCGTCTTCCTGGCCTACACGATCAAGGGCTGGGGCACGCCGCTCGCGGGACACAAGGACAATCATGCCGGCCTGATGAACCCGGCCCAGATGGCAGACTTCCAGCAGCATATGGGCGTGCCGGAAGGCGAGGAATGGGAGAAGCTGGCCACCGTTGACGACAAGGCCGCGCTGGAGACTTTCCTCGGCCGCGTCCCCTTCTTCGAGGCGGGCCCGCGCCGCTTCACCGCGCCGAAAGTGGAAAGCCCGGGGCCCATCTTCCTGGATGACCGGACACTCTCCACACAGGCAGGGTTCGGCAAGATCCTCGACACGCTGGCCAAGGGTGAAAGCCAGATTGCAGACCGCATTCTGACGACCTCTCCGGACGTCACTTCCTCGACCAATCTCGGACCTTGGGTGAACCGGCGCTCCCTCTTTGCCCGGACGGAAAAGGAAGACACGTTCCGCCAGCAGCGCATCCCCTCCACGCAGAAATGGCAGTTCTCCCCGGCAGGCCAGCACATCGAGCTGGGCATTGCAGAAATGAACCTGTTCCTGCTGCTCGGCGCGGCAGGCCTGTCCCATTCGCTGTTCGGTGAACGCCTCATCCCCATCGGTACAGTCTACGATCCGTTCGTGGCACGCGGCCTCGATGCGCTGAATTATGCCTGTTACCAGGACGCCCGCTTCATCATCGCGGGCACACCGTCGGGTGTGACGCTGGCGCCGGAGGGCGGCGCGCACCAATCCATCGGGGCGCAGCTGATCGGCATGAGCCAGGACGGGCTCGTCAGTTTCGAACCAGCCTATCTGGATGAGCTCTCCATCATCATGGACTGGAGCTTCGATTATCTCCAGCGCAGCGGCGAGAACGACCCGGACGAACGCACCTGGCTGCGCGACGAAACCGGCGGCTCGGTCTATCTCCGCCTCACCACGCGCCCGCTGGAACAGCTGGGCCTCAAGGCGCGGGACGATCAGGCCTTCCGCCAAGGCGTCGTTGACGGCGCTTACTGGCTGCGCGAGCCCGGCCCGAACTGCGAAGTCGTCATCGCCTATCAGGGCTGTGTTGCCCCGGAAGCCATTGAGGCCGCAGGCCGCATCGGAAACGACCGGCGCGATATCGGCGTGCTGGCGATCACCTCAGCCGACCGGTTGAACTCCGGCTGGACGGCGGCGCGCCGGGCGCGTGCCCGCGGCCACCGGGAGGCGACGAGCCAGATCGAACGTCTGATGGCGGACGTTCCACGCGACGCGACGCTGATCACGGTGACCGATGGCCACCCCGCGACACTTGCCTGGATTGGGTCTGTGATGGGTCACCGCACCGCGCCGCTGGGCGTCGAACATTTCGGGCAGACCGGCACGATCGACGACCTCTACCGACACTTCATGATCGACGCGGATTCCATCGTGGCCGCCGCAAATTATCTTTCGGCAGGAAGGCGGATCGGCCTCAGCGTGCGCTAGGCAGGATCAGGCCGCAGAACGCACCAGCTCGAAGTGGGAACGCACGGTCGGCTTTTCGTCCGGCGTGGTCACGCGGCCGGTTTTTACCAGCTCGATCATGTGGCCCAGAACAGACATGGCCGCCGCCGGATGGAGACGCTTGTCGACGTCCTTGTACATCTCCTTCACCATTTCGGGGATGAGGCTCTCCCCTTCGGAAAGATGGTGCAGGATCGCACGTTCACGCTCGCGGCGGTGCTCGGCATATTCGGTGATGAAGTGTTCGACGAAATCCTTGCCCTTCACCGGGTCGCCATGCGTCGGGTAGAGCGAGTCGAACTTCATCCCACGGATCTTCTCAAGGCTGCGCATATAGTCACCCATGTCGCCGTCCGGCGGCGCGACGACTGTGGTGGACCAGCCCATGATATGGTCGCCCGACAGGCAGGCATTCTCTTCGCGCAGGCCGAAGCAGAGATGGTTGCAGGTGTGACCGGGCGTTTCGATGACATCCAGCGTCCAGCCAGGGCCTGAGATGACATCGCCGTCGCCAACCTTCACATCCGGCATGAAGCCGAGATCGTCTGCACTGCCCAGCTCGCCCTTGGCCGTCGGCACACCGCAATTCTTCGCATAGGTCTTGCAGCCTGCCCATTCGGCCAGCGGCTGCGCCAGCGGCGAATGATCGGAGTGGCCATGGCTGACCAGCACATGGGTAACCTTTTCGCCTTCCAGCGCCTTTTTCAGGGCTTCGAAATGCTCTGGCTGCTCCGGCCCCGGATCGAGCACGGCCACTTCACCATGGCCGATAATGTAGACCCCGGTACCGACATAGGTGAACGGGCCGGGATTGTTCGCGATCACGCGGCGGATCAGCGGGGTCATCTGCTGGACGACGCCGTATTCGAATTCGATATCCTTGATATAAGGGATGGCCATGTGCAGTCTCTCGATATTCAGCCTGCAGACATATCCTATCGCCGCTTCGGTGCGAACCGTGTACCGAAGGCCTGCGCCATACGACGGGTCGCTCTCAGCTTGGAACCAAGCTTCAAGGCAACCGGCGGGCCCATGTCGGTCTTGTTCGCATCGACGATATAGAGTCGTCCGCTGTTGCGATCACGTAGACAATCAATGCCGCCCCAGTCCAGTCCCATTTCCTTCGCAAAGCGTTCGATCACGGTGATTTCATCCGCCGTGTAACAATTGCGAGGTTCGTCGAGCAGCACCTCTGCATTCTCGTTTGCAAAACGCCGTTCCAGCGGCCTGCGCTTGCGGAAGACAACGACCGGAGACCCGTTCACGAGGCAGCAGCGGAGGTCTTCCACCAGGCCACCTTCAATCTCGTTGTCGACGAGGACCTGATAACACTTGCCGGGCACCGCCTCGTCCAGCGGCCCCTCCAGAACCCGCCCGTCATGGGCGGCGTTCAGTTCGGATTTTTCCACCATCCGGCCCGTGTAAGTCGTCGGATCAACTGCGAGCGAATAGCCCGCGGCCTTTTCGAAGGCGACGCCGACCTTTGACTTGGACACGTCATGGCATTCGAAATTGACGAGGCGTGCGCCTTCCTTGACGTCCGGCAGCTTGTTGTTCGTTTCGGTACAATCGTCGAACTGCATGACAATGTCGGCCCTGGTGACATCGTCGATCAGCTTCGCACCGGAAACGTGCATCACTGGCCAGATAAAGTACCAGGGGCGTGGCTTGTCCGGGTAGAAAGCGATGGTCGGGCGCTTGTGGCCCTCGATCCGGCGCCAGATGCGCCAGGATTGTGCCGCTCCGTAGAATGCCAGCCAAGTGAAGACGTCGTTGATCAGCGACAAGGTGAGCGGAATGCGGGCACCGGTTTTCTTCACCAGCATCGCGCCGTCATCGTACTTGAAATCGGTCAGCCACAACCGGTCTGTCATTCCGTACTCTCCTGACTGGCGAACAGTACACTTAAGCACGGTTCGCGGCCGGTTTCCTGCCTCGCACGCCGCCAGCTCACTGACAACACACTTAATGCGGCGCATTTGTGATCACCGGCCATACGGAACTGCCCTTAGAGCAGTGATTCGATACTGGAAAGATCGTAGCCCGCACCTGCAGCAGCGTCGACGATTTCCTGCCCGGTGCCCTGACCCGCATGGGTCAGCGCCCAGGCCGTGATGCAGCGCGTTCCGGTGCGGCAATAAGCCAGTACAGGCTGAGGGGCCTCATTGAGGATTCCGCCCATGCGCTCGACGATTTCAGGCGTCGGAGCGCCAGAAAACGGCAGCGCGACGAAGGTCAGCCCAAGCGCTTCAGCCTTCGCCCGGATCGGCCCCATGCGCGGCTGTTCGATGCCGCCTTCCCCGTCCGGCCGGTTGGCAATGATGGTCTTGAAACCGGCTGCAGCGATTTCCTCAACGTCTTTTTCGGAAATTTGCGGAGCAACGGCGAATGCGTCTGTAACGCGGCGAATATCAGCCATTTGGGAGGGTCCTGTCTGTTGAGACGGTCTTGATCGATTCGGATACCTAGCTAAGGAAGGATATCCGTTCTGCCAAGGTTTTGGCGGAACACCTTTTCGCTATGGCCCTGCAACAACGACGGAAATTTGCCCTTGTCCACCCTGCAGCGCGCCCTCAGCCGGATCCCGTGGGGCTACACCGCCCGCCGCCTGCTGATCGCCATTCCCACCATGCTGGCCATCATCACCATGGCCTTCCTGATGATGCGTGCGGCGCCTGGCGGGCCATTTGACGGGGAACGCAAGCTCCCAGCGGCCACCGAGAAGGCCATCGCCGCCAAATTCGGCTTCGACAAGCCTCTGCATGAGCAATATTTCGACTATGTCGGCGGCGTCCTTCAGGGCGATTTCGGCCCCTCCTACAAGACGCTCGGCAAGAGCGTGAATGACCTGATCGCCGACGGCCTGCCCATTTCCCTGGCTATCGGCTCCCTGGCAATGATCCTGGGCATAACACTTGGCACATTGCTGGGCGTATTTGCGGGGCTCAGGCAAAACTCCTCGGCAGATTATGGCGTCATGGGCCTCGCAATGTTCGGAATATCCATTCCGACCTTTGTGACCGGGCCGATCCTGATCCTTATTTTCGCGCTTGGTGCCGGCATATTTGCCGTGGGCGGCCTCGGCACTTACCCCAATATCGGCATGAGCTGGCACAACATGACCCTGCCGGTCATCACGCTGGCCCTGCCGCAGATTGCCATCATCTCCCGCCTGATGCGCGCCTCGATCATCGAGACGATGCGCTCCAACCATATCCGCACCGCCCGCTCCAAGGGCCTGTCAGAGCGCCAGGTGATCGCCCGCCATGCGCTGCCTGCCGCGCTGCTACCTCTGATCTCCTATGCCGGCCCGGCCATGGCGCGGGTCATGACCGGTTCGGTCGTGATCGAGAAAGTGTTCGGCCTGCCGGGGCTCGGCTCCTACTTCGTCAATGGCGCGCTGAACCGAGACTATACGCTCGTGATGGGCGCGATCATCGTTTACGCCGGCCTGATCGTGATCCTGAACCTCGTCGCCGACATCCTCTACGCGGTGCTCGATCCGAAAGTGAAGTACGACTGATGAGCCAGGCTGACCCGCTTCTCGATCCCACCGGCCGCGTGGAACCTGTGAACCAGGCCATCGCCGGCGGCCGCTCCCTCTGGGATGACGCCCGCGCGCGCCTCTTCCACAACAAGGCCGCTGTGGCCTCCATGTGGGTGCTGGGCGTGCTGGTTGTCATCGCAATCATCGGCCCGATGGTCTGGGTACACGACTACCGCGCGATCTCGGGCGCACGCGCGATTGCCCCGACTTTCGAGAATATGCACATCCTTGGCACGGACCTGCAGGGACGCGACCTGATGGCCCGCCTGATGATCGGCCTGCGCATCTCGCTCATGGTCGGTGTTGTTGCGACCGCGGTCAGCCTCGTCATCGGCGTCACCTGGGGCGCCACCGCCGGTTATCTCGGCGGCCGGGTCGACAACTTCATGATGCGCATCGTGGACGTGCTCTACGCCCTGCCCTTCATCTTCTTCGTCATCCTGCTGCTGACCGTGTTCGAGCGGAACATCTTCCTGATCTTCGCCGCCATCGGCGCGATTGAATGGCTGACCATGGCACGGATCGTTCGCGGCCAGACCCTCGCCATCAAAGGCAAGGAGTTCATCGAGGCCGCCCGCGCCGCCGGTGTCAGCCGCCGCGCGATCATCCTGCGCCACATCCTGCCGAACGTGATCGGTCCTGTGGCCGTTTACGTGACCCTGACCATCCCGGTCGTGATCCTGGCAGAGAGCTTCCTCTCCTTCCTCGGCCTCGGCGTGAATGAGCCGCTGACCTCGCTCGGCGTGCTGATTTCCGATGGCGCGGCGCGGATGGAAGAGAAGCCCTGGATGCTGCTCGCCCCGGCCGGGACGATGGCCGTCACCCTGCTCTGCCTGAACTTCATCGGCGACGGCCTGCGCGACGCGCTGGACCCGAAGGACCGCTAGACGTTCACAATATTCGTCACGGTCTCACGGAAGAAATCCAACATGCCGTCCGTCTCATGTGAGATAATGAACGTAACGCTGGTCACATCGCGCTGTCTTTCACCGTAAAAGAAGCGCTGATTGAAGCGTGTCAGATGCCAGCCATCTCCCAAAGCGAAGACATCAATTCCCAGCGCTTCAGTGCCTTTTGGAAAGACGTCCTGGCTGAGTTGGACCATCACACCCATCAGGGCTTCACGGGAATTTGCCAGCTGCCAGCTCGTATCCGCTTCGTCGCGGAAGTGGTCGATGCGGAAATCGACGTCGTCCGCAATCAGTTCGAAGAGTGACGGATCGCCGGCAGCGAACCTGGAAAGTACCTGCCCAATGGTCGTCTCTGCTGTTTTGGTAAGGGTCGGTTGCATGATCAAAGCTCCTTTCGCTGTGATGCCTTCCATATGCGACCGCACCAAAGCCTAGGCTATTGCTATTCTATATATGTTTGATATAGTTATTGCCTATGATTGATCTGACCACACTGCGCTACTTCACCAGTGCCTTCGAGACCGGCACCTTCAGCCAGGCCGCCCGCGTAAACGGCGTCAGCCAGCCGACCGTGTCCGCGGCGATCCAGAAGCTGGAAGAAACGCTGAGCGCCCCTTTGTTTCAGCGGTCGAAATCCGGCCTGACGCCGACGGCGCTGGCACGCCGGCTCTATTCCGATGCCGAGCAGAGCGTCACTCATCTCTCGACATTGGAAGACCGCCTGCGCGACCTGCCGCAGCAGACCGTCCGCTTTCATTGCGCGCCTGATGTTCTGGTTCACGGGATCGCGCCAGACCTGAGCCGCGTCCGCCGCAAATCCGCGACGTTGACCTTCAGCTTCACCGAAACCGCAGAAGACAGCGATATCGCCTATTTGTCCGAAGCCTGCGTTCCGGGAAATCATGCGTTCATCCCCCTGACGGAAGAACCCTTCTGCGTTGCTGTCGCACGGTTCCACCCACTCGCCGCCCTGTCCGGGTTGCATCTGGCCGATCTGCAGGAGTATCCGCTGATCCACCGGCCCTATTGCCCGAATGCGGATCAAATGCAGCTCGTCCCGTCCCTCGCGTCTCCTGTCGCGCAGGCCATGAATGACAGCCAATTGCTGGAGCTGGTGGCGGCCGGGCTCGGCATCGCGTTTGTGCCCCGCTCGCATGGAGACGGGCGTGACGACATCACGGTTTTGCCCCTGCGCGACGTGGAAACAGGCACACGCAAGGTCGGCATCTCGCATCGCAAGACAGCCTTCGCCAAAGGACTGGCTCAGGAGCTGACACTGACCCGTCCGGCGACCTGATAACGCCGGACGCGAAGCGCTGGCCCCGAAAGCGCCCTCAGCTGCAGAATTTTGTGTTCTGCCAGGCACATACTGACCTGAAACACCCCTGACGGGATTGGATTTTTCCTGTGGGTGTCCCATCTCTCCAGTATCCCGAAATCCGAGAGAGGCGGCCCGGTTGGCTCTATTTCTGTTCCTTTGCAGCCTGGTCGTCTTTACCAGCTTTGCCATGATGCCGCTGGCGCGCCGGGCGGGTGCGCCGTTCCTGCTCCTGGCCCTCGTCATCGGCATGCTGCTTGGGGAAGATGGCCCGGGCGGAATACAGTTCAGCAATTTCGGTCTGGCCTTTGATCTGGGCAGTGTGGCGCTCGCGGTCATCCTGTTTGCCGGCGGACTGGAGGCCGAGCGTTCGGTCTTCCGCACGGCGGGTATTCCCGCCATCAGCCTGGCTACGCTCGGTGTACTGATCACGGGCGCCGTGACAGGAATTGCCGCCATCTTCATCCTGAACCTGCCCTGGCTGCAGGGCCTGCTGCTGGGCGCCGCCGTTGCCTCGACAGATGCCGCGGCGACCTTCCTTCTGGTGCAGCAAAGCGGCGTGAACCTGCGCCGGAAACTGCGGGACACGCTGATGCTGGAGTCCGGGATCAACGACCCGATGGCCATTTTCCTCACCGTCTCGCTCACCATGCTGGTCGCAGCCCAGCCTGCAGGCACGGCAACGGACCTTGCCGGTTTTGCCCTCTTCCTCGCCCAGCAGGCCGGGATCGGACTTGTGGCAGGGCTTGGCGGCGGACGGCTCCTCGCCTGGCTGACAGACCGATTGAGCCTGCCAATGGGCACCTATCCGGCGATGACCCTGTCCGGCGCGCTGACCATCTATGCGGGCACCACCCTTCTGGGGGGCAGTGGATTCCTGGCGGTCTACCTCGCCGGGTTTATGCTGAAGGCCTATCTGCACCGTCCGATCGACCGGATCGAGGATTTCAACGAGGCCTTCCAGTGGCTATGCCAGATGGTGCTGTTCCTGATGCTCGGCCTGCTGGTGACACCGAGCGCGCTGCTCAAGGATTTCTGGCCGGCGATTGCCTGCGCCGGAGTGCTCATGCTGATCGCCCGCCCGCTGGCCGTGTTCGCCAGCGTGAGCTGGATGGGCTTTTCGCTGAAGGAAAATTTGTTCCTGAGCTGGGTGGGCCTGCGCGGAGCGGTGCCGGTACTGCTGGCGATCTATCCCGTCATCGCACCCGGGCCGGTGACCGTCGGCTTCTTCAACATCGTCTTCGTCATCGTCACGGTGTCTCTCATTACACAGGGCTGGACGATTTCCCAGGCGGCGCGCTGGCTGAAGCTCGGCGATACAGCGGAGCCCCAGCCCGCAAAGACCTAGCCCATCCGGGCTTCCGTGGAGAAGCCCGTGACGGCTCCGCCGGCCTCTTGCCTGACCTGTGAAGGCCCGGCACACTCCCCGTAACGGGAGGACAATCCATGCGCCGGAAAACAGCCATCAGCGCTGTCATGCTCAGCCTTGCGCTGACTGCCCAGCCAGCCGCATGCGCCTCCCCGCCAGTGGAGACCGAGATGACAGCCCCCAAGACCCATGCCTTCCAGTCGTTTGACGGCACCACCATCTCCTATCTTGAGCTTGGCGACGGGCCGGTCGTCCTGTTGCTGCACGGCTTCACGGCGAATGCGGACACGAACTGGGTCCGGCCGGGCATTGCGCAGAAGATTGCGGACGCAGGCTATCGCGTCATCGCGCCGGACATGCGCGGCCATGGCGCCTCGCTGGTGCCGGACGATCCCGCCAGCTGGCCGCGTGATGCCATCGCCCGCGACCAGATCGCCCTGATGAAACACCTCGGCGCCGCACCCTATGCCGTGGTCGGCTACTCCATGGGTGCGATCAGCGCGCTGCGCTATGAGCTCCTGACAAGATCCAGCAACCGGCTTGTCCTGGGCGGTGTTGGGGACTCCGTCGCTGATGAGAGAAATTCAAGCCGCAATGACGGCTTCCGGGCGGCCATCGAGTCCGCGATGCGCGGAGAAGATACACCCGGTGCAAAAGCCATCCTCGCGCGGGCGAAAGCCACCGGCGGCACGCTGGAAGGCTATCTCGGCGCGCTGTCGGCCCGGGTCTATACCGGGCGGGACCTGCTGGAGACATTCGACCTGCCCGTCCTGGTGGTCACAGGCGATCAGGATACGGACAATGGATCCGGCGAAGCGCTGGCACAGATCATCTCCGGCGCACGATACCAGCAGGTCACCGGCACCCACGTATCCGCCGTGGGTGACCCGGCGCTGCCGGAGGCGATCATCGCCTTCCTGAATGAAGGGCGCTAGAGCCGCGCTTCGAAATCTTCGAGGAACAGTTTCACACGCTTGGCGTTGGCGCCGAGATCCGACAGGCCGACGCGGCTGACAGAGCGGACATCCACGCGCGAGCCGCCTTCGCCTTCCGGCATCACGCGGATCATCACGTCGTCCTTGAACTCGAACCAGAAGGTCGTGTCGGTGGCTTCGATCCGGCCCTCTTCAGGCTCTGCCGTGACAATGGTCCAGCCCCGGTCGTTCACTGTTTCCAGCGCAGCCTGATAGGCGATGTCGAACGGCACGGCCGGCAGGATCACCGTCTCCAGCTGCGGGTAAGGCGCCGCGACTTCTTTTTTCTGAGTGTCAGGGTCGAACTCGGCCTGTTCCTGCACTTCGGAGACAAGGCGCCCTTCCATGCCCGGCCAGTTGCCTTTGGCACCGTCGGAAATGACGGGGGCTTCCTCGATTTCGTTATAGGCGCCTGTCGAGGCCCGGGCCGAGAGCAGCGCCGGGGTCGGCATGATTGGTTTTGTCCAGTCGGTCTGGATGTCGTGCAGCGGCGGCAAGCGCTTGGCGTTCTCGCCAGCAGCAAACAGGCGTCCCATGGAGAGACCGGACACAAGCAGGGCTGCCAGCGCCAGGATGAAGGGCCGTTTGCGCGGCGCCATGACCAGCGAAACGATGATGGCGATCATGGAGACCGCGAGCGCCGCCATGACGATTTTCGGGCCCCAGCCCATGGTCAGCGTCCCAAAGCCAGTCCGCCAGTCCCAGAGGCCGAGCTTTGTGCCGCCCGCGGCGATGAAGAACCACAAGACTCCGAATATCGCGAAAGCAAGCGCAAAAGCCGAAAACCGGCCGCGCCAGCCGCCATTCTGCGAAATATCTGACATGGGCTTCCCTCTCCCTGTTGGTCTGCCGAGGCATACAGCGCCTATACGGCCTTGTCGCCCTAATTGGATCAAAACTGCGTGAGTTGCGTTCCAGCACCTTCGCCCACAAGCGCTGGTCGCGCTCGGGCAATTCTCCTGATTTCTGAGTGGCCCGGCTCGTGTCGGGGAGAGGCGATGAGGGACTGGCGCAGGAAGTCCGGCCTTTCCGCCGGGCCGTAAACCTTCTCAATTGCCGGAAGGGCGTTTCTCTGAGACACTGAGGCCATATTTAACGGGAGGTATCATAATGCGTAAACTGAGTATGATTCTCATTCCGCTTGCACTCGCCGGGTGCGAAGCGATGGAAATCCGCGAATCCCAGAAGGCACCGCTGTCCCAGCAGATCGACGAGGGCCGCGGGGTTGCCTCTGCCGTCTGCGCCAACTGCCACGGCCTCGACCAGCAGGACGCGCTGCGCGCCGACACGCCGGCCCTGCGCCATGTGCTCAACAATTACGATGCCGACACGCTGCACGACAATTTCGAGGAAGGCCTGAAGGTCGGCCACCCGGAAATGCCGCAATTCCATTTCGGCCCGCTCGGCGCCGACGTGCTGCTGACTTACTTGAAGAGCATTCAGGAGCCTGAGCCTGCAGACGGTTGACCGGCTTCACCTGGCTGGAACCACAGCCGGGTGATATCCGTAACATTCACGAATTGCGTTCGGCGTCGCATCGCGCGATCATGGGCTCTTGTCCGGTAAAGGAGAGCGCCATGCGCCGCCTGATCTATGCACTTGTTCCGCTGTCCCTGCCCCTGATGGGCTGCGTGCAAACCTCGCCGTATGAAGCGGAAATCGCCGAGGTGACGGCAGAGGAGAATCTGGGCCTGACCGGCCTGCCCGTCGCCGAGGAGGTCGAGCTCGGCCGCCAGATCGCCTCGTCCCAATGCGCCGATTGCCACGGCATCGACAAGGAAGATCCACGCCGCACCGACGCCCCGGCGCTGCGCTATATCCTCGCCGATTATGACGGCGATGCGCTGGCCGAGGATTTCCGCGACGGCCTGAAAGTCGGCCATCCGGACATGCCGCAATTCCAGTTCGGCCCGAAAAGCACCGACCTCTTGCTGAGCTACCTGATGAGCATTCAGGAGCCGGACCCGTCGATCCACGTGACCGACGAGGGCTGACCGCCTTTACCAAACCCTATTTCGCCATTCCCTACTTCGTCTGACCGCCATCCACCGGCAGGATGGCGCCGGTGATGAAGCTCGCCAGCGGGCTCAGCAAATAAGCGGCGGCAGAGCCGATCTCGTCCGGACGGCCGAAACGCTGCAATGGCACTTCACGGCGGATCCAGCGGTTCCACGCATCGCCGCGCGGGCCAGTGGAGCGCTCTTCCCAGTCCCCGCCCGGGAAGATGATGTTGCCCGGCGCAATCGCATTCACGCGGACGCCCGAAGGCCCCGCCACGCGGGCCAGCTCCTTGGCGAGATGGTTCATCGCCGCCTTCGACGTGCCATAAGTGACCGGCGTACCGAGCGCACCAAGGCCCGCAATGGACGAGAGCATCAGGATCGAGCCCTCTCCGCGCGGCTCCATCTTCCGGAGGCTTGAGCGAGCGAGGCGGAAGGCGCTGTCGAGGTTCTGCTGAAGGCCGGCCGTCCAGGTCTCGTCGTCCACCTCATAGCCGGGCGGGCACGGATGCAGGCCGACATTGGCGACAGAGCCCCAGAGCGGATCGAACTCATGCTCGATCGCCTCGACCATCTCGTCGATGGTGCGGCTGTCGCGCAGATCCCCTGCCCGGGCCCAGACCTTGTGCTCACCATATTGGGCCGCGAGGCGGGCGCGCTGGGCTTCCAGCGCCTCCTCCCCGCGCGCCGCCATGGCGACCTTTGCGCCTTCGGCCAGCAAGGCCTCGACAATCCCAAGGCCAATGCCGCGGCTCGCGCCGGCGACAAAGACCACCTTATCTGTCAGGCCGAGATCCATGACGCTTACGCCGTCGGCAGCTTGTAGTCTTCAAACGTCTTGCGCAGGGCCAGCTTGTTGATCTTGCCCGTGGCGCCCAGCGGAATGTCGTCGACAAAGGCGATATCATCCGGGGTCCACCATTTGGCGATCTTGCCCTCCAGCGCCGCGAAGATTTCCTCCTTGGTCGGATTTTCACCTTCGACCGGCTGGATGATCAGAAGCGGACGCTCGTCCCATTTCGGGTGATAGATGCCGATGGCAGCTGCGTTGGCAACTTTCGGATGGCCGACAGCGATGTTCTCGATGTCGATGGAGGAGATCCACTCACCGCCGGACTTGATGACATCCTTGGCGCGGTCGGTGATCTGCATCGTGCCGTATTCGTCCATATTGGCGACGTCGCCGGTATCGAAATAGCCGTCTTCGTCCAGCACATTGCCGCCGGCACCTTTGAAGTAGGCGCCCGCAATGGCAGCGCCGCGCACCAGGAGGCGGCCGGAGGTCTGGCCGTCCCAGGCGAGTTCGTTGCCTTCATCGTCCTCGATCTTCAGCTCCACGCCGAAAGGCGGGCGGCCTTGCTTCAGCTTCTGCTTCATGCGGGTGTCGATGTCGGCATCCACCATGTGCGGCGGCAGCGTGCCCAGCGTGCCGAGCGGCGAGGTTTCCGTCATGCCCCAGGCGTGGACGACGTCGACTTCATAGTCTTCCTCGAAGGCGCGCAGGATCTTCTCCGGCACGGCCGAACCGCCGATGATCACCTTTTTCAGGTGCGGCAGTTTCAGGTCGTTCTGCTGGAGATGCGTCAGCAGCATCAGCCAGACGGTCGGCACGGCAGCGGTGATGGTCACTTTTTCGGTGTCGAGCAGCTCATAGATCGAGGCGCCGTCCATCTGCGCGCCGGGCATCACCATGTTCGCGCCCGTCGCCGGGCAGCTGAAGGTCAGGCCCCAGGCATTGGCGTGGAACATCGGCACCACCGGCAGAACGACATCGTTCGCGCCCATGCCGATGGCATCGCGCTGCATGGTGATCATCGTGTGGAGCACGTTGGAGCGGTGCGAGTAGAGCACGCCTTTCGGGTCGCCCGTCGTGCCGGATGTGTAGCAGAGGCCGCAGGCTGTATCTTCCGGGAAGTCACCCCAGCGCACATTGGTGGAGCGGCCGTCAATCCAGATGTCGAACGGCACGGCGCCCAGCGTGTTTTCCGGCATCGTGTCGGCGCCGGCATAGATGACGAACGACTTCACCGTCGGGATCGTGTCCTTGATGGCCTCGACGACGGGCAGGAAGGTCTTGTCGAAGATCAGCACCTTGTCTTCGGCGTGATTGATGATCCAGGCGATCTGCTCCGGGTGGAGGCGCGGGTTCACCGTGTGCAGCACGGCGCCGATGCCCATCGCGCCATACCAGGACGCCATGTGGCGTTCGGAGTTCCAGCCTAGCGTGGCGACGCGGTCGCCGAGGCCGATGCCTTCATCCTTCAGCGCGGTCGACACTTGCTTCGACATGTCGAACAGGTCGCCATAAGTGATGCGCTCGATGTGCCCTTCCACGCGGCGCGTGACGATCTCACGGGTCGGATTGACCCGTTTGGCATGCTCGAGAATTTTGTTCGTCGTGAGCTGCCAGTCCTGCATCAGGCCTTTCATGCCATGTCCTCCATTTGCGCCTTACGTGGCGTCATTGTGCTCTAGCGGAAGTGTGTGTATGCGCGCGGATGACGCGAGGCAAGGAATTGAGGGTCGCACCATGAAAACTTTTGCATTTTCCGTGATGTCGCTGGCCCTGACGGCCTGCGGCGCAGCTCAGACAGGCCCTCAGCAAACCGGCGGAGAGACCGCAAATATTTCCTCCACTGCGCTTCCTTTGCCGGAATATTTTGACTGCCTGCGCAAGAATAAGGGGATGGCTATTGCCGCCCATCGCGGCGGGCCAGACGCAGGCTTCCCCGAGAATGCGATCGAAACCTTCCAGCACGGATTCGACAAGGGCATCCGCGTGTTCGAGATCGACATCGCAGAGACCCGCGATGGCGTGCTGACGCTGATGCATGACGACCGGCTGAACCGCACCACGACCGGCTCCGGCTATGTCTCCGACACCGACTGGGAGACGATGAGCGGACTGGAGCTGGAAGACAATGACGGCCGCCGCACCGGCTTCCATCCGCCGAAATTCACCGACGCGCTGCTCTGGGCAAAACAGACCGGCGCCGTGCTGGAACTGGACAAGAAACCGACCACGAGCTTCCGCAACATCGCTACCGCCGTGAAAGCCGCAGATGCCTTAGAGAATGTGATCTTCATCACCTATAATGACGACCAGGCCGCCGAAGTCGCCGCGATCGACCCGGGCTTGATGATGACCGCCTCCGCCTATGGCGACCGGGATGTGGCGAAGCTGGAAGGCCGCGGCATCGACCGCACCCGCCTGATCGGCTGGACCGGTGTCGACGCGCCGAAACCCTATGCCTGGGAAAGGCTGATGAAGGTTGGCGTCGAGCCGGCTTTCGGCACGCTGGGCCGGCCGGGCGAACGGCTGGATGACGTCTATCTCGCCGATGGCGATGCCAGCGAATACGACGCACTTGCCGCCGACGGGCTCGTCCTGCTCGCCACGGACGAGCCCTATCGCGTGGCTGACCTGATCACCGCCGACGATGTCGGCCGGGAGGCCTGCGGGCGCTAGGCCTTCGCAGCGACCGCGCGCTGCCAGACCACGAAGAGCACCGGCACGACCAGTTCGATGCCCATGCCAACCATCAGGTCCTGAGAGGGCGCGCCCATCGTCATGTAGGAGACGACGCGTCCAAGGCCGCCAATGAAGATCGCCGCGCTGATCAGGAACAGCGTGCGGCCATGTTTCTCAATGGCCGGGATGATTGACCAGAGCAGGAAAGCGACCACAAGGTACATGCCGGAAAAGTACCGGTACTGATTGTCGAGATCGATGGTGACGCCTTCGGGCGACAGGCGCCCTGCCCCGTGCACGAAGCCGAGAATGGCGAACACGACCGGAATGATGGAAAAGACCCCGAGAAAGACCTGCAGGCCACGTTTCATGGATACCCCCTGAGTTAAGACGACCCGGTCATAAATTGCCATGCCGACTGCCAATTCTTAGCCCGGACCCGCCGGACATGGCAATGATTGACGTTGCGACCCGAAAGGATTATGTGACGCTCCGGGCTCTGGGACGCCCGCCGCTCGCGAGACAAATGTCTTCCGGTGAAGATCCCCCGGCGCGAAAGTGCCGCGACGCGTAAAGACGGAACACCGGTCCAGCCGGCAGTCCCGCGGCAAGGCGAGCCCCGCTGATAAGTGACTGCCCGGACAAGGATGATTCCGATGTCTTATCTATCGATCTCAAATCGCGACCAGGCGAAAGCCCGTGCGCGTGAATTGCGGGCAGAACTGGCAGCGGCCGGAACGCCCATCTCTCATTCCGAGGCACTGGAATGCGTCGCGAAAGAACTCGGCTATCGCGACTGGAATACGGCCTCGGCCCGCCTGTCGAACATGCCCGAAGTTGTGTTGCAGGTCGGCGACCAGGTGGCTGGGCGCTACCTGAAGCAGGCGTTTGATGGCCGCGTTCTTGCGGTTCGCGAAATGGCTGGCGGCTCGGCGTTTGAAGTGACGCTGGAATTCGATGACCCGGTGGATGTGGTCGAGTTCGAAAGCTTCTCGGCCTTCCGCAAACGGGTCACCGCGACGGTTTCCTCCGCAGGCGTTTCGTTCTCGAAAACCAGCGATGGCGTGCCGCACCTCGTTGTGGAACGCACTTCGATCGGACTGGTCTGATGGCCTATCTTGCTCCGACGCAGGAACTCGGCCGGCGCTTCGTGATGCGGGGCCTGACCGGGACTGTCATCATGCTGAACCTGATCCGCTTGCGGACAGTCGCCGACTATTCGGACTTTCCGGACCTTGTGCCGGAAAGTCCGATCAGCGGCCGGGCGGCGTATGAACTCTATATCGAGCATACGCTGCCCTATCTTCAGAAAAGCGGCGGAGGGCTGGACTTTCTGGCGGAAGGCGGCAGCTGGCTGATCGGCCCGGAAGACGAACGCTGGGACCTTGCCCTTCTGGTACGCCAGAAGGACATGGAGACTTTCTTCGGCTTCGAGCAGGACCCGGACTATATGAAAATCCTCGGCCACCGCACAGCAGCCGTCGAAGATTCACGACTTCTGCCTCTCGCTGAACTGCCGACATCCGCGAATTACGGATAAAGCCGACCGGTCTCCCAGGCATCACCCTTCCGCGCGAACCGTAGCCGGTCGTGCGAGCGGAAGGCCTGATCCTGCCAGAACTCGATCTCGACAGGCGTCAGGCGGAAGCCGCCCCAGAATTTCGGGCGCGGAATATCCGGCCCGTCACCATAGATTTCGGACAGCTCAGCAATGCGCTGTTCGAAAACGGAGCGATCCGGCAACGGGCGCGATTGGTCGGATGCGATGGCGCTGATCCGGCTCTGCGCCGCGCGGGTAGCAAAGTACTCATCCGCCTCGGCGTCGGTGACCCGTTCGACCGTGCCGCGAATGCGGACCTGGCGACGGAGGCTCTTCCAGTGGAAGCCGAGCGCTGCCACCGGGTTCGCCTTCAGCTGCTGGCCCTTGGCGCTTTCAAGATTGGTGAAGAAGACGAAGCCGGCTGGCGTCACTTCCTTCAGCAGTACGACCCGCACATCCGGCATGCCATCAGCGTCGACCGTGGCCAGCGACATCGCGTTGGAATCGTTCAATTCCTTGGCGCGGGCTTCGGCCATCCAGTCATTGAACAGGGCGAACGGATCCGTCACGTTGGGGATCAGCGGCTTGCCCGTCGGGTCCGTGGCATAGTCTGAAGCGCTCGGGCTTGGGGGAATAACGGCCTTGTCGGTGGTACTGGTCATGACGGGAATGTCCCTTTGTGGCGGCCTTTTACGGTCTGAATCTGCTGCCGATATAGGCCATCAGGGGCGGAATGCCCACTGTGACACCTACGTATAAGGGCGGCAGGTAGACTGGTTATCTGCGGCATCCGCGCAGCACGGCTTGCCCTCCGGCGACAAATTCGCCATGTGGAGGCCACAGAATTCAGCTCTGCAAGAAGGACCCTCCCTGTGAAACAGCCTGTCAAAGTTGCCGTCACTGGTGCCGCTGGCCAGATCGGCTACGCCCTCCTCTTCCGCATCGCCGCCGGCGACATGCTTGGACCGGACCAGCCGGTCGACCTGCAGCTGCTCGAAATCACCCCGGCCCTCGGCGCGCTTGAAGGCGTGATCATGGAGCTGAAAGACTGCGCCTTCCCGCTGCTGAACAATATCGTCGCCACCGACGATCCGAACGTTGCCTTCAAGGACGCGGACTTCTGCCTCCTCGTCGGCGCCATGCCGCGCAAGCAAGGCATGGAGCGCAAGGACCTCCTGTCCGCAAATGGCGGCATCTTCGGCCCGCAGGGCAAGGCGATCAACGACCACGCCTCGCGCGATGTAAAAGTGCTCGTCGTCGGCAACCCGGCCAACACCAACGCCCTCATCGCCCAGCAGAACGCACCGGACCTCGATCCGAAATGCTTCACAGCCATGGTCCGCCTCGACCATAACCGCGCGATGAGCCAGCTGGCCGAGAAGACCGGCACGCACAACACCGACATCAAGAACATCGTGATCTGGGGCAACCACTCGGCCACCCAGTATCCGGACATCCACCACGCCACCGTCAAAGGCGCAGCCGCCAAGCCGATGGTCGACGATGCCTGGTACCAGGACACCTTCATCCCTGACGTGCAGCAGCGCGGTGCGGCCATCATCAAGGCGCGCGGAGCCTCCTCTGCCGCTTCGGCTGCCTCGGCCGCCATCGACCATATGCGCAGCTGGGCGCTCGGCACGCCGGAAGGCGAATGGGTGTCCATGGGCATCCCGTCGGACGGTTCCTACGGCATCGCACCGGGCGTGATCTACGGCTATCCATGCACCTGCAAGGACGGCAAGTACGAGATCGTGCAGGGCCTCGAGATCAACGACTTCTCGCGCGCCAAGATGGACGCCACCGACGCCGAACTGCGTGAAGAACGCGCCGCCGTCGAGCACCTGTTCAGCTAAGCGCTGACTGGCCATCAAGGGCAGCCATGTCTCACAACACGTTCGGCCATCTCTTCCGTGTGACGACCTGGGGCGAAAGCCACGGGCCGGCCCTCGGATGTGTGGTCGATGGCTGCCCGCCCGGCCTGCCGCTGGATGAAGCCTTCATCCAGCAATTCCTGGACAAACGCCGCCCCGGCACCTCGCGCTTCGTCACGCAGCGCCAGGAGCCGGACGCGGTGAAAATCCTCTCCGGCGTCTTCGAGGACGACCGGACACTTGAAGAATTTGGTGGCCCGGTTACCACGGGCACACCAATCTCGCTGATGATCGAGAACACCGACCAGCGATCCAAGGATTATGGCGAGATCCGCGACCGCTACCGGCCCGGCCATGCCGACTATCCCTATGACGCCAAATATGGCGTGCGCGACTATCGCGGCGGTGGGCGGTCCTCTGCGCGCGAAACAGCCGCCCGGGTCGCCGCTGGCGCTGTGGCCCGCCGCGCGCTGGGCGATGGCATCGTGATCCGCGGCGCGGTCGTGCAGATCGGCCCGCATGCGATCAACCGCGACAACTGGAACTGGGACATCGTCGAGGACAATCCCTTCTGGTGCCCGGATGCGGACATGGTCCCGAAGTGGGAAGACTTCCTGGACGCGACGCGCAAGGCGGGCAGCTCCACCGGCGCCATCGTCGAAGTGCAGGCCAACGGCGTGCCTGCCGGCTGGGGCGCGCCCATCTATGGCAAGCTCGACGGCGAACTGGCCGGCGCCATGATGAGCATCAATGCCGTGAAGGGCGTCGAGATCGGCGCGGGATTTGGCGTCGCCGCCCTCTCCGGCGAAGAGAACGCCGACCAGATGCGCGCGGGCAATGACGGCCCCCTCTTCCTGTCGAACAATAATGGCGGCGTCGCTGGCGGCATCTCCACCGGCCAGGATCTGATCGTCCGCATCGCCATCAAGCCCACATCTTCCATTCTGAACGAGGTCCAATCCGTCACCCGCGACGGCGAGAATGTGGATGTGCGCACCAAAGGCCGCCACGACCCTTGCGTCGGTATCCGCGCCGTGCCGGTGGCCGAGGCCATGATGGCCTGCGTACTGGCCGACCAGAAACTGCGCCACCGCGGCCAGACCGGCAACTGATCAAAAAACAAAAAAGTCCCCGGTGCCGCAGCACCGGGGACAGCGTATTCCCGTTGGAGAGGTGGGAAGCTTAGAATTTCATGATGCCGCCGATGGCAATCACGTCGGCATCGGTGTCGTCGCCCTCATAGCGGGTGACGTCTGCGCGCACGCCGAAGCGGTCGTTCAGATAGACCTTGCCGCCGACGCCGTAAGCGAAGCCATCATCGCTGCCGGATGCACTGCCGAGGCCCGGGACATCGACATTGTAGTCATTGCTGGCGTAACCGGCGCGGGCGAACAGGTCGACGCGTTCGGCGACCGGCATCTGGACGACACCGAAGGCTGCCAGCGAATTGTCGAGTTCGACTTTGGCTGCGCCGACATTGTCATCACCAATACCGACCGAGGCTTCGCCTTCCACACCGACATGCGGGTTGAAGAAATAGGTGCCGCGCGCGGTGAGTGCGTCGAGGTTAGCACCGTCTGCATCGAAGTGCGAATAGCCGAGGCCAAGCTCGACATTTCCTTCGGCAAAAGCGGGGGCCACGACAGCGAGGGCGGCAATTGAAGCAAGTGCAAGTTTCATTTTTTTACTCCTGTGTCCGCAAGATTGCGTGGGCATGAACTAGGCCTGTTTCAGCTGAAAAGAAGCTTACGGAAACACCATCTTCGCATGCTGTGATCCGCCTGTGGCGGCGCCACAACACTTTGTGAAACCTCGGTAATTTACTGAAATGTGAGTGGCAGAAACCTTGTGAACACCTATGCCACACCGCTGCCACAAACCGGTCACGCATCGATCACAGGGCTTAAACGAAAGGCCTCGTCAGTCAGGCCGCCGCCAGGTTGTAACTTTCGTCAGGAAAGCCAGCTGTTCACGTTCTTTGACAAAGCCCTGCGCGGTGGCCGCATCGGTCACATCCCAGGCGAGGTAGGAGTTGTAATAAGGCTCGTGGAAGCCGTGCGGGAAATATTCCAGCACACTGTCGACCCCGTCATAATCTCCGAACTGAAGACTGTCCGCCAGCACGAACAGGCCACCTGGCTTCAGTACACGGAATACCTCCGCCAGCACCGGCGCACGCACTTCCGGCGGTAATTCGTGGAACAGAAAAATGGAGACGACAATATCGCGCGAGGCATCCGGCAGCGGCATGGCTTCCGCGGCTTCGTGGAAAACCTCCACCTGCTGCCAGGGTGCAAGCCGCTTGCGAGCAGCGTCCGTATAGTTCGGGGACAGATCAAGTCCGGCGGCCTGCAGTCGCGGCCAGACATTCATCACCGTCTTCAGGAACCGCCCATTGCCGCAGGCGACATCCAGCAATGAAACGCCTCGCTGATCCTGGCCTTTCAGTTCGCGCGCAATCTCGGCCAGCGCTGCACGGCGCATCGCGTCTGCCGTGCCGGTGAACAGCGCCTCGACCTGCGTGTCATAAAGCTCTGCGCTGTCATCGCTGAACCAGCCGCCGGACTGGTAGTGGAAATTCTGGCGGTAGTACTCGGGATAACGGTTCGAGCCTTCCGGCAGCGCCGCCTGCACTTCCGTGCCGTTCCGTTCCTGCCGGCGGCGTTCCACCGCTTCGACATCGGCCTGGAAGGCACGGGCGGATTTCAGCGCATTGGGAAGCTGTACGATGCTCACATCGCGCGGCGCGGGATAGAGACCCGCCTCCACATTCCGCCGGTCCTGCAGGAACAAATCGAAATAGGCCTTGCGCAACCGGGCCATGTCCGGCTTGCCGCGTGTCGGAGCGAAATCCGGATCATCCGGCCGGTAAAAGCCGGTCGTGCGGGATTTCGCCGCCCGCATTTGCGCCGCATACCAGGCCGAGCGCATCCCCTGCGCCGCCGCATAACGGGCGCGTCCTGCTGCAAGGGCGGCACGATTGAACAGTCCCATGACCTGAATATGTGGGCGCTGCTGGCGCGCGTCCAGCCTTCAGGTCCGGTTCAGGTTGGCTTTGCCAGTGTGGCTCTCAGACTGGTGGTCCTGCGGCCACCGGAAAAGGAGAACATGAGATGGTGAAGTCTCTTCTGATCGGCGGTATCGCTCTGGCGGCCGTCAGTGCTGCTCCCCTCGCGGCTTCGGCGCAGGCCTATGGCTACAACACGCCCTACAATTCGGCCTGTGAGCGCCAGAACAAGGACAACAAGACTGCTGGCACGGTGATCGGCGCGATTGTCGGCGCAGCAGCCGGCGGGGCCATCGGCAATAATATCGGCGACAATGACAGCCGCTGGCACTACAACCGCTATGGCCGTCACGGCCGCTACGGCTATTGGGACAAGGGCAACAATGACGGCGAAGTCGTCGCCGGCGCGCTGCTCGGCGCGATTGTCGGCGGCGTCGCCGGGAATGCGATGGCGTCCAGCAGCTCGACGCCGTGCCAGGTCGCCACGCCTTATGGCGGCAGCTACCGCGCTGACTATGGCGCCTATCCCTACATCGCATCGGAATATTCCGGCAGCTCGATCCCGCAAACGACGGAAGGCCTCTATGGCAGGCCGCAGGACCTGCGTACGCATCCGCGCGCAACAGCGCCCGCACCGGCCAGCTACCCCTCCTCTTATCCGAGCTATCCGGAAACTCCTGCGCCGCGCGCGTCAGCGCCGGCCCCTGCCCCTCAACCTGAGGAATGCCGCACCGTCTGGCGTGAAGTTGAGCTGCCGGACGGCCAGGTGATCCGCGATCCGGCCACAGCCTGCCGTGAAGGCTATAATGGCGAATGGGAAATCATCGACGAGGACGAGCTCTACGGCGGCTACTGAGTCTTCACCGCATGAAACAGGCGCTCGGCATTGCCGTCGCCGCCAGAAATCGGGCTGGCTGTCCAGGCATGGATGGGCCAGCCTTTTTCTTTCATCCAGGCCTCGAACCGCTCTGCCGCAGCATCGGCGGCCGCGATGTCCGTGACGATGCCGCCCTTGCCGACATGATCCCGGCCGACCTGGAATTGCGGCTTGAACAGGCCGACGAAATCCGCCCCCGGCGCGGCGAGCGACAGCGGCACCTCCAGCAGCTTTTCGAGCGAGATGAAGCTCGCATCGCAGACGAGCAGCGACGGCGGCTCCGGCAGCATCTCCGGTGTCAGGCTGCGCGCGTCGGTCGCCTCGTAATTGGTGACACGTGCGTGCCCGGCAATACGCGGGTGCAATTGGCCGCGCCCGACATCGACGGCGATAACATGGCTTGCACCGTTCAGAAGAAGCACCTCTGTAAATCCACCGGTCGAGGCGCCGATGTCGAGGCACACGCGCCCAGCCGGGGCGATGCCAAAGGCCTCCAGCCCGCGCGCCAGCTTCAGCCCGCCACGCGAGACATAAGGGTGGGCCGGGTCCGCCTCGATCACGGAGTTGGCTGAAATGTCCTGCGCAGGCTTTGTGACCTGCACACCATCCACGCGCACGAGGCCTGCTTCGATGGCTGCGCGGGCACTGGCGCGGCTTTCGAACAGGCCAAGTGTTACCAGCAGGCGATCTGCACGATCTTTCATGGAACAGGTCTTCCCGACACACGTTGGAAGCATGCTATAGCAAAGACCCGTAAACAGGAGACTCCCCATGATCAGCCGCATTGCCCTTCTCGGATCCGCCATCGCCCTCGGCGCCTGCGCGAGCGTCGCCCAGGCAACGCCGCAGGAAGCCGGTAGCGAGACTCCTCCCGCAGCCACCGAAGACGCCGCACCCGCCATGCCGATGGAAATGATGAACCACGAGGGCATGATGGACCATGAGGGCATGATGCCCGACATGCCGGGCCCGGCCGACGGCGTCTTCCCGACCATGGCCCGTGGAACGGCCGACATGATTGGCCTGGAAGGCCAGAGCATCGGGTCTGCGAACCTGCTCGACGGACCGAACGGACTGATGATCCGCCTCGAACTCGCCCCCGGCAGCCTCGCCCCCGGCTGGCACGGCATCCACCTCCATGCCACTGGCGATTGCTCGGATGTCGGCATGTACAAGATGTCCGGCGGCCATGTCGGCAAGATGGAAGGCGGACATGGCCTGCTGAACCCGAAAGGGCCGGAGAATGGCGACCTGCCGAACATCTGGGCGGCCGCCGACGGCTCGGCCGGCTATGAAGCCTTCACCACGCTCGACACGCTGGGTGCCCTTGTTGCCGATGACGGCTCAGCCATCATCATCCATGAAGGCGAAGACGACCACATGACCCAGCCGATCGGTGGAGCTGGTGCCCGCGTTGCCTGCGGCGTGATCAAGTAAGGTCCGCGCTCAATCTGCGGAGCGTGTCGGCGCCTATCTTCGCATGGCGGGGATGGTCGTGCCGGCCCGTCTCCAGCAGGATGACCCCATAGAAGACAGCCCAGCCGCGCGCCCGGGCCAGTGTCGCATCGCTCATGCCATAGGTGTCGATGGCCGTGTGCCGGGCATCTGCAGATTCAAACAAGCCCCAGACCGAGGCGAGGTCGCTCGCCGGATCACCGGCACAGAGATCTCCCCAATCGATGAAAGCGGCGAATTTCCCGTTCTGTACAAGGACGTTCCGCGCATGCACGTCGCCCGCCACCCAGAGACGCGGCAGGTCTGTCGGCGCCGCCAGCCCCGCGTCCCATGCCCGACGGATTGCTGGCGTGATCGTGTCCGTTTCTGTTGCGAGCACCGCCATGCGACGCTCGGTATCCTCCCGCTTGTTGCTAAGCGGGCAACCGCGCACATCACTATCCGGTGCCTCGTCGGGAGCAAGCTGGTGCAGGGCTTTCAGAAAGTGCGCGAGGATGGGCGCTTCTGATGCATCCGGCGGCGCCAGGTCTGCCGTCTCCCCCTCGATCCAGCGCAGCACACTCCACGCATAAGGGTATTCATCCTGCGGCTGGCCCGTTCGAAGCGGAACCGGAACAGGCAGCGGAAGATCCGGTGCAATCTCTGGCAGCCAGCGCTGTTCATTGCGCAAGAGCTGGTCGGCGACACCGCGGCGTGGCAGGCGAAGAGCGAGGTCTTCCCCCAGGCGCACCATCACATTATCCCACCCTTCCCCCGCGAATTCGAGCGGCAGGTCAGCAAGGTCCGCGTGTTGCGCCTGCAGCAGCTTGCGAACCAAAGCTTCGGTGATGTCAACTTCGGCTGCGGGTGATCCTGTCGTCATCCCTCTCTCCTCTTGCACTGCGGGGCGCTCCGTTACACCTTGCCGGCCCACAAAGCAAAAAACAGAATCGGAGCGAAACACATGGCACGGATCACGAGACGGGGCGTCTTGCTTGGCGGAGCCGCGATGAGCGCACTGGCCGCCTGCGGCCAGACTGGAACCCAGACGGCACCGGAAGCTGCGGTCGGCACCGCAGCAACACCGGCCGCCGCGCCTGTCGCCCCCACCTCGTCCGTACCGGCCGGCTGGATCGACGGCACGGAAATGGCCGCGCGCATTGCCAGCGGCGAAACGACCTCGCTGGCTGAAGTCAACGCCGCCATCGCCCGCACCAATGCTGTCAATGACAAGCTCAATGCCGTTGTGACCGAAATCTTCGATACGGCCCGCGCTGAAGCGGGCCACACACCGGCCGGTCCGTTCCAGGGCGTGCCGACCTTTATCAAGGACCTGCACAACTGGAATGGCGCCGAAACCTGGTATGGCAGCCGGGCGTTCAAAGGCTACAACCCCGGCACGGACGATCCGCTGCCCGCAAAGTGGCGCGCTGAAGGCGTTGTCGTGCTCGGCAAATCCACCTCTCCGGAAATGGGCCTGATGGCGTCCAGCGAGGCGCTGGTGACCGGAGAGACCTGCAATCCGTGGGATACGACGCGCATTGTCGGTGGGTCTTCCGGTGGCGCAGCGGCGCTTGTTGCCGCGCGCGTCGTGCCGTTTGCCCATGCCAGCGATGGCGGCGGCTCGATCCGTATCCCGGCCAGCACCTGCGGTGTGTTCGGCCTCAAGCCGTCCCGCGGCCAGCTGCCCGCCCATGGGCCGGAAGCCCCGCCGGTCGACATTTCTGTCCAGCATGCGGTCACCATTTCTGTTCGCGACTCCATCAGCCTGTTCCGCGACACGCAGGTGAATGACGGCACATATGCGCCGCTCGCTGCAGACCTGAAGCCCGTCGGCCGCCGCCTGAAAATCGGATTCACGACCGACGCCTATGCCGGCACACCGGTCGCCCCGGAAACAAAAGCCGCCCTGGAAGACGTTGCCAAACTCTGCACCGACCTCGGCCACGAAGTCGTCGCCTGGAAGGCGCCCTTCTCCGGCGAGGAATTCATCGACCGCTTCCTGCTCTATTGGGCCGCCGGCGCCGCCGAATTCGCCCAGCAGGCGAGTGACTTCTCCGGCAAGCCGGTCGGCCCGGACATTGTCGAACCCTGGACACTCGGCCTGACCAACATGTTCCTGTCGCGCCAGGACGAAATGGACGCGACCGTCGCATGGCTGAAGAATTTCGAGTCCGTGTACGACACCGGCTTCTCCGACATCGACGTATTGCTCACGCCGACGACCGGCAGCCCGGCCGTCAAACTCGGCGAACAGGCCCCAACGGTCGATTATGAAATCCTGTATGACCGTATCATCACCTTCGCGGCGTTCACGGCGCCGATGAACGTGTCGGGGGCTGCCTCCATGAGCGTACCTCTGGCCTGGACCGATGGCGGCCTGCCCGTTGGCGCGATGTTCTCAGGCAAGCGCGGTGACGACCAGTTGCTCTTTGAACTGGCACTGGAACTGGAGCAGGCCCGTCCGTGGGCCGGCAAAATTCCTCCGGTTTCCGCTTTCTAACCGGAGATAGTGATGGAGCCCGGAAACAACGAACCGCTTCTCTTCGGCTTCGGTTTTGACGAGGCCGGGCACCACACGCCCCTGACCTGGGATGAGGTTCTGGAGGGCGGGCATGCGAAGTACAAGCGCATCTGGCTCCACCTCGACCGGCATTCCGCTCAGGCGAAGGGCTGGCTCTACCGCAAGAGTGGCCTGGACCGCGTGACCGTGCAGGCGCTGCTGCAGGAAGAGACGCGTCCGCGTGCCGCGCGCCACGGACGCGGCTACTTGATCAATCTGCGCGGCCCGAACCTCAATGAAGGCGCAGATGTCGAAGACCTCGTCACCCTGCGTATGTGGGCCACTGAGGACGTTTTGATCACCCTGCGTGCCCGGCCGGTGCGCTCGGCCTCGGACGTCCGCAAGCTGGTCGAGGCAGGAGAGATCGACACTTCCACTGGCGCACTGGTCGCTGGTATTGCCGACCGGCTGACCGACCGTATGGAAACCGTGCTGGACGATTTCGACGACGAAGCCGACCGGTATGAAGATGAACTGCTGGACCCGAAAACACATATCGACCGGTCCGTATTGCCGGATTTCCGGCGGCGGGTCCTGCAGGTGCGCCGCCACATCATGCCGCAACGCGAAGCGTTGAGTACGCTGGTGCGAGATGGCGCACAGTCCGGCCTGTTCAGCGAACAGGACCTGCTCTTCCTGCGCGAATCCGCGGACCGGATCACGCGGCTCACAGAACTGGTTGAAAACATCCGGGAACGATCCACCGTCCTGTATGAGGAAGCGATCCAAAACAGTACGGAAGAAACCAATCAACGCCTGTTTGTGTTGGCGATCCTGTCGGCCGTTTTCCTGCCGATCAGTTTTGTGACCGGACTTTTTGGCGTCAATCTGGGCGGGATTCCCGGCGCTGGCAGCCCGGCAGCCTTTATCACGCTGGTCGTGGCGCTGGCTGTATCGGTCGTTGCCACGCTGGCCCTATTGCGTTGGCAACGCTGGATTTAATCCGCGACGGATTTCCAAATTCCCTACGTTAGAGATTAACCAACGCTTGCCGCTTGTTGGTAAACTGATCCCGTCTGTTTGCCGTATGGCAAGATGGGGGGTGTTAAGGAAATTTGCGTGCGGCGGTTCTTCATGCGACCTGCCGCCCTATATTTGCTATTCGTCCGCGGGAAGGACATCCAGACGTGAACCGTTCGACTATCATCGCCGCAACGATCCTCGTAGTTATCGTGGCCTATTTCGGGCTGCGCAGCGTGATGCGCGGAAGTATTTCTTCTCACAAGGAAGAGCCCGTGGCCGCGCGCACCGATGATGTGCCGTCTGCCGTGATTGAAGCGCTGAGCGCCGAACCGCACATGATGCGGATCAATGCCAAAGGCCGCACAGAGCCGGACAAGAGCGTCACCGTGAAAGCCGGAACCACGGGTACGGTCATCTCGACGCCGGCCCGCGAAGGCAGCTTCGTGAAAGCCGGAACCCTTCTCTGCGGCCTCGACGTGGAAGCCCGGGCGGCCCGCGTGGAAGAAGCCAAGGCCCAGCGCGCTTCTGCTGCAGTCAGCTATGAAGCAGCCGCCAGCCTCGCCGAAAAAGGCCTCGGCCCGGCCAACCAGGCAACCGCCGCCAAAGCGCAGCTCGATGCAGCCGAAGCCGCTCTCAACGCCGCAAAAGTCGAACTCGGCAAGACGCAGATCCGCGCGCCGTTCGACGGAATTTACGAAACACGTCTCGCGGAGGCAGGTGATTTCCTGTCGCCCGGTCAGGCCTGCGGCGTGCTGGTCGACATGGATCCGGTGATCGTTTCGGTTCAGGTCTCCGAAGCAGAGGCAGGCAAGCTGAAAGTCGGCATGAGCGGTGAAACGCTGCTGGCCGATGGCCGCCGTTTCCCGGCCACGCTGCGCTACGTCGCACGGACGGCGTCCGGTACGACGCGGACTTTCCTGGTTGAAGCCAAGCTGGAGACCGGTGATGCCATTGTCGCGGCCGGGGTGACGTCGCAGCTGATCATTCCGGTTGGGGATGTTCAGGCAACGAAGATATCCGCCGGCCTGCTCACCCTGTCAGATGCCGGACAATTGGGCGTGCGCTATGTCGACGACACAGACACAGTCCGCTTCGCGCCTGTCGCTGTGATCGACGAAACACCGAATGGCGCCTGGGTTACGGGCCTGCCGGATCAGGCAAATGTCATCTCGCTGGGCCAGGACTATCTGTCTGAAGGCGCCCAGGTCGAACCGGTGCCCGCCAGCGGAGCCCAGCCATGACGAGTATCGTCGACGGCGCCATCGGGCGGGCACGTATGGTGCTCGCCATCCTGATCTGCGCAGTCATCGCGGGTGCCGTCACTTATGCCAAGCTTCCCAAGGAAGCCGACCCGGACATTCCGATCCCGTTTGTCGTGATCACCGTACCGCTGGCAGGTGTGACACCGGAAGACGCCGAACGCCTTCTGGTGCGACCGATCGAACAGGAAATCCAGTCCATCGAAGGCCTGAAAACCTTCAATGGGTATGGCTCTGAAGGCGCAGGCACGCTGCTGCTGGAGTTCGAAATCGACGTCGATGTCGATCAGGCCGTGCTGGACGTGAAAGACAAGGTGGACCTCGCCAAGCGCTTCTTCCCGCAGGACGCGCGCGAGCCGGTGATCCAGGAATTCAACGCCTCGCAATTCCCGGTCATGGTGGTGAACCTCTATGGCGAAGCGCCAGTGCGCGGTCTCAATGACATCGCCGAGAAGCTGCAGGACAAGCTGGAGCGCAATGCCGGTATCCTCGAAGCCCGCATTCAGGGCCAGCGCGAGGATGTGCTGGAGATCGTCATCGATCCGGCCATGCTGGAAACCTACAACATCTCCTATCAGGAGATTTACAACATTGTTTCGTCGAACAACCAGCTGGTTCCGGCGGGCGAGATCGACACCGGTGACGGCAGCTTTGCGGTCAAGGTGCCGGGCCTGATCCGCACGGCCCAGGACGCGTTGAACCTGCCCATCAAGCGCACGGAAAATGCGGTCGTCAGACTACAGGACGTTGCCGAAATCCGCCGCACCTACAAGGACGCGACGGGCTTTGCGACCTTCAACGGCAAGCCGGCCATGCTGATTGAAGTGGTAAAACGCTCTGGCGCGAACGTTCTGGATACGGCCAATTTTGTCCGCCAGACGATTGCCGAGGAACAGGCCAACTGGCCTGCAACGGTCCGGGCAACGGTCACCTCTGACACGTCCGAAGAGATCGGCAACCAGCTCGGCCAGCTGCAAAGCTCCATCGTTACCGCCGTGCTGCTCGTGATGATTATCGTCGTCGCCGCGCTTGGCTGGCGCTCTGCCCTGCTGGTCGGCATCTCGATCCCGGCCTCTTTCGTGATGGCTTTCCTGCTGCTCGGCACGTTCGGGTTCACGATCAACATGATGGTCATGTTCGGCATGGTGATCGCCGTGGGTATCCTCGTCGACGGCGCCATCGTCGTGACCGAATATGCCGACCGGAAAATGGCCGAAGGACTGGACCGCAAGGACGCCTATGCCATGGCCGGCAAGCGCATGTTCTGGCCCGTCGTCTCGTCCACGCTGACGACGCTTGCTGCCTTTGTGCCGTTCCTGTTCTGGAACTCCATGCCCGGCAAGTTCATGGCCTATCTGCCGCTGACGCTGATCTGTGTCCTGACGGCGTCTCTGGTGATGGCGCTTATCTTCCTGCCGGTTCTGGGTTCTGTCATGGGCGCGCGTCCGGAAGGCACGGACGCAGACCTCGCGGCCCTCGCCGCAGATGCAGACCCGGCAAAGGCCACAGGCTGGCTCGGCTCGTACGTGCGTATCGTCAAATCCCTGATCGCCCGTCCGTGGATGGTGACCGGCGTCGCCATCGGCTCTGTGATCTTCATTTTCATGTGGTTCGGCTCCACACCGCACCGCTCCGAATTCTTCCTCGATATCGAACCGGAACAGGCCTTCGTCTTCGTCCAGGCGCAGGGCGCGCTTTCGGCCGAGGAAGAGAAGGAACTCGTCCGGCGCGCCGAACTCGCAGTCGCGGACATTGATGGCATCGAGTCCATCTCGTCCCGCTCAGGCTCTTCCGGCGGCAGCGGCGGTGTCAGCTTCGACGGTGCCAATGACCAGCCGCTCGACACGATCGGTCGCCTGTTGCTGGACCTTGCAACGGCCGACGGTTCCCATGACGGACGCAAGACTCTTGAAGCCGTGCGTGAACGCCTCCAGCAGATGCCAGGCCTTCGCTTCCAGATCCAGGCTCGCGAACAGGGCCCGCCCGCGGGCAAGGATCTGCAAATTGCGCTCCTGTCGGACAATCAGGCCGGCCTCGACGAAGCAACGGCCCGGCTGCGCACCTATGCCGAAAACCGCGGTGATTTGCGCGAGCTTGACGATACGCGTCCCCTGCCCGGCATTGAATACCGTCTCGAAGTGGACCGGGCCGAAGCCGGCAAGTACGGCCTCGACGTCGCCCAGATCGGTGCAGCGGTGCAGCTCGTCACGAACGGCATTCTCGTTGGCCGCTACCGGCCGGACGATGCCGATGATGAAGTCGATATCCGCGTGCGCTTCCCGAAAGACAGCCGCAGCGCGTCTGCCATCGACACACTCCGTGTCGCCACGGCCAACGGCAATGTGCCGCTGAACCTCTTCGTCGAGCGCGTGCCTGCGCCGCGCGTCAGCCAGATCGAGCGGCTTGACGGCAAGCGCGTCTACTATGTCCGCGGCAATGCAAGGGAACAGGGCGCCGGTGCCGCGATCGTGCAGGAAGTGCGTGACTGGATCGACCAGGCGGGCTTCAGTTCCGACGTCGAAGTGCGCTTTGAAGGCGCTGACGAGGACACCAAGGAAGCCAATGCCTTCTTCGGCGGGGCCGCCATGGCTGCCCTGTTCATGATGGCCGTGATCCTTCTCTGGGAGTTCAACAATTTCTGGCAGGTCGTGCTGACCCTGTCCGCCGTGATCATCTCGACCTCGGGCGTGCTGGTCGGTATCCAGCTGGTGCTGCCTTATATGTCGATCCTGATGATCGGTACCGGGATCGTTGCGCTGGCGGGCATCGTGGTGAACAACAACATCGTTCTGATCGACACCTACAATCGCCTCCGCAAGGATGGCCGCAGCCCGGAGGAAGCCGCCATTGCGACGGCCGCCCAGCGGATCCGTCCCATCCTTCTGACGACCGGCACGACGATCTGCGGCCTGCTCCCGATGGTGTTCGAGATGAGCGTGAACTTCGGCGAGGGCGCCATCAATTTCGGCGGCTCTGAGGCCGAATGGTGGGTTCAGCTGGCCACGGCGGTCGTGTTCGGTCTCGCCTTCTCGACCATCATGATCCTGCTGGTCACGCCGGTCTGGCTGCTCGTGCCGCACCGGACGGGCAACATGATCCGCCGGATCGCGGCCCGCGTTCGCGGCCAACGCCCGGCAGACGAAGTGCGGCTCCTGCAAAATGGCGAACCGGCCAATGACAAGTCCGACGAAAAGCCGGACAGCGCCCTGCCGGCAGCGGAGTAAACAGCCTCACAAGCTGAGCGGAACATGAACGCGGCATTCGGCATGCGTTCGGCCCGGCCATGCCAAACAGGACCTGCAGCGCCGGGCACGCCACGCGTTCCCTCCCTGACGCCCCGCCTGGTCCTCCCCTGACAGGCCGCCCGGCGCTGCCCTCCTGAACTCAGGCGCTGGAAATCAGGCTTGCGAGACGAAGGTCGCAATGACTTTCTTTCGGCCGGACTTTTCGAAATCGACGGTCAGCTTGTTGCCCTCACTGAAGGCAACGCGGCCATAGCCGAACTTGTCGTGGAAGACGCGCTGGCCTTTCCGGAAGGCTTCCGGTCCGCCGCTGGTGGCGGTGAGGTTCGAGGCATCGCGCGGGGCACCTGTGCTCGGATATTTGCCCGCATTCTCCTTCAGGCGCTTCCAGCCGGGGCTGGAATAGTCGCTGCGCTCGCCGAGGTCTTCGATGGAACCGCTGAAGGCATCCTCCCCACCCGGCATGCCGGAATAGCCGGTTTCAGAGATCACTTCGACATTCTCATGCGGCAGCTCATCGACAAAGCGCGACGGCATCACGCTTTGCCAGCGGCCATAGATCTGCCGGTTGGCGACAAAGGAAATATAGGCGCGCTCGCGCGCACGGGTGATGCCCACATAGGCCAGCCGGCGCTCCTCCTCGAGGCCCTTCAACCCGCTCTCGTCCAGGCTGCGGCGCGAGGGGAACACTTCCTCCTCCCAGCCCGGCAGGAAGACGACCGGCCATTCAAGGCCCTTGGCCGCGTGCAGCGTCAGGATCTGGACCTGATCCTCGTCGGCCCCGCCAGTGGAAGCATCCATGACCAGTTCCACATGTTCGAGGAAGCCTGCGAGCGTATCGAATTCGCCCATGGCGCGGACCAGTTCCTTGAGGTTGTCCAGCCGCGTCTGCGCCTGCGGACTGCGGTCTTTCTGCAGCATGTCTGTGTAGCCGGACTCTTCGAGGATGACCTCAGCCAGCTCTGTGTGCGGCATGCCATTATTGAGACGGTCCCGCCACATATTGATCTGGTCAATGAACTGGGTGAGGCCACGCCTGGCCGCGCCTTTCACCTCGTCAGTCTGCAGCACCATCGGCGTCAGCACGAACAGGCTGCGCCCATCCGCCCGCGCATAGGCCTGCAGTTTCGCCAGAGTCGTGTTGCCGATCCCGCGCTTCGGCTGGTTCACCACGCGCTCGAAAGCAAGGTCGTCATCCGGCGAACGGATCAGGCGCAGATAGGCCATCGCATCGCGGATCTCTGCACGCTCGAAGAAGCGCGGGCCGCCGATTACACGGTAAGGAATGCCGAGCAGGATGAAGCGTTCCTCGAACGCCCGCATCTGCCAGGAGGCCCGCACCAGCACGGCGCAATCGTCATGCTTGCCGCCGCCGCGCACCCAGCTTTCGATGTCGTCCGCGATCAGACGGCTCTCGGCCTCGCCGTCCCACAGGCCACGCACTTTCACCTTGTCGGCATCAATGTTCTCTATCGCGTTGTCGTCACCGACATAGAGCGTCTTGCCGAGGCGGCCGCGATTGTGCGCAATCACGGATGAAGCTGCAGCGAGGATGTGTTTGGTGGACCGGTAGTTCCGCTCCAGCCGGATCACTTTCGCGCCCGGGAAATCCTTCTCGAAGCGCAGGATGTTGTCCACCTCCGCCCCGCGCCAGCCATAGATGGACTGGTCGTCATCGCCCACGCAGCAGATATTCTGCGAGCCCTGTGCCAGCAGGCGCAGCCAGAGATATTGGGCGACGTTCGTGTCCTGGTACTCGTCCACGAGGATGTAGCGGAACTTCGACTGGAAATCCTTCAAGAGGTCCGGGTTCTGCTGGAAGATCGTGATGTTGTGGATCAGCAGGTCACCGAAATCGCAGGCGTTCAGAACTTTCAGGCGCGCCTGATAGATCTCGTAGCATTTGATACCCTTGCCGTCCGCGAACTGGAACGCCTCGTCGGCAGGCACACGCTCCGGCGTCAGGGCCCGGTTCTTCCAGCCATCGATCAGGCCGGCCAGGAAGCGCGGTGTCCAGCGCTTCGGATCGATATCCTCAGCCACGATGATCTGTTTGCACAGCCGCACCTGGTCATCCGTGTCGAGAATGGTGAAGCTGGATTTTAGCCCGACGAGTTCGGCATGCTGGCGCAGGATCTGCGCGCTGATCGAGTGGAATGTGCCGAGCCAGCGCAGTCCCTCCCCTGCATCGCCGATCAGGCGCAAGGCCCGCTCGCGCATTTCCCGCGCGGCCTTGTTCGTGAAGGTCACGGTCAGCGTCTGCGACGGCCAGGCAAGCCGGGAGGCGATGATGTGCGCAAGCCGCGCGGTCAGCACGCGGGTTTTGCCCGTGCCCGCCCCTGCCAGCACCAGCAGCGGGCCTTCCGTGGTCATCACCGCTTCGCGCTGTTCGGGATTGAGGCCATTCAGGTACGACGCATCCCCCTGCGGGACAGGCGGGCGCGGCGCAGCCATCTGGCTGATCGAGGGACGATTCGGATTGGAACTCATCAGGAACATATAGCAGGGATTGGCCCTGTTGCTATGCACCTGGCGGGCTCAATGTCAGGCGTACTTCTGCAGCGCACCCCGGACTACGTCGTCTGACAAACCTTTCAGACGCGCCTCTATCAGCCAGTACTGGTTCTTGATGGCTGGGTGGGCGAGATCGACTGTCCCATCGGCGCTGCGGAAAACCATGCCGAGCGACTTGTATGGCGCAAAGGGTAGCGTTCCATTGTCATCGATGTCCTGCATGTTCATGGTCCGCAGGTCGATGCTCTGGTCGGTCAAAAGCAAGCCCGCCTTCGTTGCTTTCAGAAAGCCGAACAGCTTCGGTCTCACCGCGTCCGGCAGTTCGAAGACGGCCGCGCCGACTGCGGCGCGCAGACGTTCGATTTCCTTGATGCCATTCTTTCGCCGCTCAAGCGCGCCGACCGGCCCAAATGTATTGCCAGCAACAGCTGAGAACAGTGCCCCAAAAAGGAAAATGAAAATCGGGCTAATCGCCAGGACGGCGCCGGCCAGCGGCAGGCCCAATATGCCAAGGCCTGCATAGAGGAATGGCAGGCGCCGGGTATTGATCCGGATCACGCCGCGCTTGATGTCGATCAGTTTCAGGTCTTGGGAAATACTTTCCAGCAACTTGTTCGCTTGCTGCTCCGGAGACGGCTCAGCCGAACCTGCAGCCTCAGCAGCAGGTTGCCGAAATCTTGATCTACGCATGATGCCCCTCTGGAATGATAATTCTGAAAACCATAGAAAGAAATTCTCTGCGATCAGTGTCAATTATAAATTGGAATGCGCTACGAAGGTCGCTTGTTAGACGAAAACCCGGACAGTATGTGCAAGCATGACAAAGAAACTGAATCCCGTCGCACGGCTGGACGAGCTGCCGCTTGAACCTTTCGAACAGGGTGAGCATTATCGCTCGCTTGATGCCGATATTTCAGACCGCGTGGGTCTCACGCAGATTGGCGCGGCGCTCTGCATCGTGCCACCCGGCAAGTCCGCCTGTCCTTTCCATAACCATCACGCAGAGGACGAGATGTTCGTCATTCTGGAAGGCGAAGGCATGTATCGCTTTGGGCCGGACAGCTATGCCGTGCAGGCAGGCGATGTGCTCGGAGCCCCGCGCGGCGGCCCGGGCCATGCCCACAAGCTGACCAACACCGGCAGTGTGCCGCTGAAATATGTCGCCATCTCGAGCAAGGCCGATACGGAAATCTGCGAGTACCCGGACAGCGGCAAATTCCTCGCGACGACGCGCCTGCCCGGCAAGCGCGAGCGGATGTTCCGCTATGTCGGACGCCAGGAAAGCGAAGTCGATTATTGGGAGGGGGAAACCTCCGCCGACTAGGCTGCGCATAAAAAAAGCCCCGCCACGGCGCGCGAGAGTGAGAAAACGCCGGTGGCGGAGCCAGAACGGGGACGCTGGTGTGATGCGCATCCCGAGGGAGACTTCAGGCGCTCCGGCCCCTCAGTCAGGCATCACTCCAACAAACGTGGCACAACCAGCCGGGTTCATTCTCCAAGCACAGAATGCCCCACCCAGCCTTCTTCGCCACGCCCGGAAGTAGTGGCCGACAGAAGGCCGGAGCGTCCGAACGCTGCAACGTCAGGAAGCCACAATTTCCCGCTCATGGCAAGGCGGCTTTCTCTCTTTAGTAGAGAGTCGCCAGGGCAGCCGCGTCGTAGTCGCTGATCTCGCTGATGCGGCCTTCTTTCACCTTGGTCGCCCAGTGCGGGTCCTGCAGCAGCGCCCGGCCAACGGCGACGAGGTCGAACTCGCCGCGAGACAGGCGCTCTTCAAGGTCCTCCAGCGAGCGCTGGCCGGAACCCTGGCCCTGGAACGCACCGATGAAGTCACCCGACAGGCCCACAGAACCGACGGTGATGACCGGCAGGCCGGTCAGCTTCTTCGCCCAGCCAGCGCCGTTCAGGCCGTTCTCGCCGTCAATTTCCGGGAATTCCGGCTCCCAGTAGCGGCGCTGGGAAACGTGCAGGCAGTCGACGCCGGCATCGACGAAGACTTTCAGGAACTCTTCCAGCGCCTGCGGCGTGGTCGCAAGGCGGGCGGTGTACTCCTGCTGCTTCCACTGCGAATAGCGCAGGATGATGGCCATGTCCGGTCCGACCTTCTTGCGCACTTCGCGGATGATGTCGGCGGCAAAGGTCGCCCGTTCCGCCAGCGAGCCGCCATAACGGTCGGACCGCTTGTTCATCACCTCCCAGAAGAATTCGTCGATCAGGTAGCCATGCGCGCCGTGCAGCTCGATACAGTCGAATCCGACCCTTTGCGCATCTGCAGCGGCCTCGGCAAAGGCCATGACCATGTCATCGACTTCCGCCGTCGTCGGCTCCGGCAGGACCTGCTTGCCGGTGTGGGTAACGCCTGACGGGCCATCGGTCGGTGCGTCCGGCTCCGGGCCCGACCCGGGCTTGCGCATCATGCCCTGGTGCCAGATCTGCGGTGCGATCTTACCGTGATTGGCGTGCACTTTTTCGACGACGTTCTTCCAGCCGGCCAGCGCGTCGGCCTTGTAGAGGTTCGGCACGTTCGGATCGTTGGAGGCCCCGCCCCGGCGTACTGTGGTGCCTTCGGTGACGATCAGGCCGACATCAGACGCGGCCCGGCGGGCGTAATAGTCCGCGACATTCTCCCCCGGCACGCCGCCCGGTGATTTCGACCGGGTCATCGGTGCCATAACCACCCGGTTGGGCAGTTCCATGTTTTTCAGCTTGAACGGGGTGAACAGCGGACTTGTCATTGGGCTTCAGCCTCCTCAGCAGGACTGCAGGACAGTTGGAGGCGGATGACGCCCCCGTCAAGCAGCGCTGTGGGTGGCAGAAGTAAAGGGTCGCATGAGCGGATGTTAACAGTGTACGCTTTCGGGCTCAGGCCGCATCCGTCCGGCAGCCTCGGGAGCGCCACAGGCGTGCCTCCTTAAGGTAGGACCAGCCAAACGCGTCCTCTGAATCCCCGATCCGGTTCAGCAGATCCAGCCGTTCCAGCGCTTCGTCCAGCGTCGGCTCGTGGCCCGGCTCGATCCACCACATGACAAAGTGCATGCTGCCCAGGACTTCAAACCATTCCTCGCGGCGCTCGTAGAACTGACGATGCACCGTGTTCCAGACGAAATTCTCCAGCGTCTCGACCGATTCCCACACCGTCAGGTTGGAAACAAACTGCGGGTCGCCGCCGATCTTTGCCTCGGTGTTCCCGGTGCCCGGCTCTCCTGATCCTTCCATCATCCAGACAAAGCCCGGCATGCGCTTGCCCATGCCGTTGATCAGGTCCAGCGCATTCATGAACTCCGTCACACGCGGGTCGTCCGTGGGGGCCAGCAGCCGGCCGATATTGAGCTCTGCAAGATGACGGGTCATGAAGGTCTCCTGTGTCGGGCTTCCTGATATTGGACCACCCCCACACCGCCGCCAGCCCGAATTCGCCCCGGAACGGATTTTTCTCTCCCCTGCCGCGATGTTAATCTGAGGTTCAGTCCAAAGCGGCAGGAATTGCCCTGTTATTTCAAGGCCCGTTCTTTTGAGGATCGAATCGCATGCGCCGTCACTTCTCTGCCTGCCTGCTGCTGGCCCTGCCCCTGATGGCGGCCTGCACAACGCCCGGATACGACTACCGCGCCCGGATGGTGCCGACCTTTCCGGAAGCTGCGACCTACCGCGATGTGCAGGTCGGACAGTTCAGCGGGCCGGCCGGCAACGTCGCCGAGGAAGAATTCGCCCGCATGCTGGGGGATGTCGTGCTGGACGGCGCCTACTGGTTCGGCGTTGACGGGTCCGGCCGGCCGCAAGGCGTCTATGAAGGCGAAGTCGACATCGACAATTGGGAAGGCGAAACGCGTTTCGAGCGCAAACGCAAATGCGTCGAATATGACGGCCTGTTCGATTGCGAACACCGCGCCATCGTCGAAACGGAATGTACCGAGGAAACCGTCGAAGTGATCGTCACGGCCCGGCTGATCGATGCTGACACTGGCCGCGTGGTCTTCGCTCACAACCAGGGCGGCGGTGCCAATCAGGAATCCTGTGTCGATATCCGCGAGTATGAGGATGACGGCCGGGAGCTTGGCACCTGGCAGGATCCTGTCCGCTCAAGCTACGATCCGCGCGATGCCCCTTATGGCATGATCGTGGATGCCACCGTGGAAGCCGTCCGCCGATTCCGCACTGACATCGCGCCCTATGATGCAACCATCCGTGCCGAGATCATGACCGAAGGCCTGATCCCCGAAGAGCAGAACGATCCGCGCTTTGAGGCCGCCGTGCAAGCCACCAAGCGCGGTGAGATGCTCGGCGCCTGTGCGCAATGGGATGAGCTCGGCCGCGAATGGCCGGACGCCCCGGCTGTGCTGCATAATCTCGGCGCCTGTGCCGAAGCACGCGGCGACATGGAAACAGCCCAGCTGCGCTATGCCCGCGCCGCCGAACTGGCGAGCCGCATTCCCCTCCTGAAAGACAAGAAGGCGCGTCCGATTTTCGATGCGCTGGAGCGCGTCTCAGGCCGCCGGATGGATGACACATTCCTGGACAGTGTCACCCATGAGCCAGACTGGCCCATGGCAGAAGAAGACGAAGTGGGGAGCTGAGGCCTACTGTCCGAGCAGCAGGTGCGTCAGGGAGCCCTGATATTCCGCGGCTTCCGCGATCAGGCCCCATGCGATACCGGCACCGAACGATGCGGCACAGAAGACGAGTTTCTTTGCGATCCCAGCCATTTGGGTCCTCCCGGATTGGAACAGCGTTTCCGGGAGTGCTGCAAGGCGCGGGCCGCGCCTTCAGGCGGAATTAACCATCCGCCTCGGGCGTGTCTTTCAGGCGATGGCCTTCGGTGAGCTTCGACAGCTTGTCGGCGCGGGCCTTCTCCAGCTGCTTTTCTGATTTCGTGCGGCCGAATTTGGCGCGGTTTTCCTTCGCCTTCTGTTCCTTTTCGGCCTTCGTTTTCGCCTTTCGGAACTTGTTCAGATTGACCGGCTCGTTCATCACCTGCCCCTATTCGAACGCTGCTAGCCGTGCATCGAGGCCCGCTTTCACGGCCGGCCATTCGCCTGAGAGAATGGAGAAGACGACGGTGGAACGCAAGACGCCGTTCGGCAGGATACGGTTGTCCCGCAGGACGCCTTCCTGCACGCCGCCCAGTTTCTTCACGGCTGCCTGGGACCGCTGGTTGCGCTGGTCGATATTGAATTGCACGCGCACGGCACCCTGCTCGAATGCGTGCCCCAGCAACAGGCGCTTGGCGGCGGGATTCACCTCCGTGCCCTGAGCATCCGCCGTGTACATCGTCATGCCGATTTCGACATTGCGCGAAATGGCATCCGGACCGAGATAGGTGGAGATGCCGGCAAACCGCCCATCCGGACGCGACACGCGGAACGGGATCAGTTTGCCGTCCGCCATACGCGCCTCGATATTGGCGAGCCAGGCACCGATCCAGTCCGATGGCGGATTGTAATAGGGCCAGGTCTCGATCCGCTCTCCGAGCGTTTCGGCCATGGTCCGCAGGTCTCCGCCGTCCCGGGCCACATCGAATGGCACGAGCGTGACGTGCTGGTCCGACAATTCATCGGCCCGCAGGTCCATCCCCTATTCCTTGTGCGTTTCGCGCCACTGCTCCATGGCGAGCGAGATCGCAAAGGTTTCGCGGTATTTCGGGCTGGAGGCTGGGCGCGGCGGCTTGGCAGCGGTCAGCGCCATGATCTCGGCCAGCTTGTTATGCGCCGCGCCGGACTGGCCCGCGCCGATATAGGCATGCAGCTCCACCAGCGCCGAGGACAGCGGGTCATGCGCGCGGATCACGAAATAAGGCTCATCGGCCCCCAGCTTGTCGATCACGTCGAACTGGGACGGGTTGGCCTTCGAGCCGACGGGAGGGTTTGCCATGATGATCAGGCCTTTCTTGGCGGGAGTGATTCTCTCGCGCAAGGATACAGCCTTAAGGCCGCCCGCGTCAGTCCCTGAACTGGAGGCGCCTGTGGAGCGTCAGTGACCGCCGCCAAAGACGCCGGTGCGGACGGAATAGTCCACAGCCAGCTCGTAATCCGGGTCATCGTCGGAATCGACCATCAGCTGTCCGGCCTTGGCCAGCAGCTTGTGGCAGTCGCGGGACAGGTGGCGCAGGCGCAGCGTCTTGCCGAGCGCGGCATATTTCGCCGCCAGGTCTTCGATCGCCTGCAGGGCCGACTGGTCGACCACGCGCGAGCGCATGAAATCCACGATCACGACGTCCGGGTCGCTCTCCGGGTGGAACAGCTCGGCAAACTTGTCGGTCGAGCCGAAGAAGAGCGGGCCTTCGATCTCATACACGTGTGCCCCCGGCGTACGGACGCTGTCGCGTTCGATCACATGAATGCGGCGAGCATTGTTCCAGGCATAGGCAAGCGCCGAGACAATCACGCCGACGATCACCGCCGTGGCGAGGTCATAGGCCACGGTCACACCGGTCACCAGGACGATGACGATCGCATCGGTCAGCGGGATGCGGGTCATGATGCGCAGGCTGTTCCAGGCAAACGTGCCGATCACGACCATGAACATCACGCCTACCAATGCCGCGAGCGGGATCTGCTCGATCAGGCTGGAGCCGACCAGGATAAAGGCCAGCAGGAACAGCGCTGCCGAGATGCCGGAGAGACGCGTGCGGCCGCCGGATTTCACATTGATCATGGACTGGCCGATCATGGCGCAGCCGCCCATGCCGCCGAAGAAGCCGGTGATCACATTCGCCGTACCCTGTGCAACGCATTCCTGGCTCGCCCCGCCCCTTTTGTTGGTCATCTCGCCGACGAGGTTCAGTGTCAGCAGGCTCTCGATCAGGCCGATGGCCGCGAGGATGAACGCGTAAGGCAGGATGATCTTCAGCGTCTCCACATTCATCGGAACGCTTGGAATGTGGAATTGCGGCAAGCCACCCTTGATGGACGCAAGATCGCCGACGCGGGGCACGTCGAGGCCGAAGCCGATCACCACGGCCGCAACAATACCGATGCCGGCCAGTGGTGCTGGAATGATCTTTGTAATCTTCGGCAAGCCCCAGATGATCGCCATTGTGAGACCCACCAGTGCCAGCATCAGGATGAGCGGCGTTCCACTGAGCCACTCCCCGCCCGCCATGCCATGCCCGGCGGCTTCCCCGCTGCCGGGCACCTGGAACTGAGTCAGCTGCGCCAGGAAGATCACGATGGCGAGCCCGTTGACGAAGCCCAGCATCACCGGATGCGGCACAAGACGGATGAACTTACCCATCCGGAAAATGCCCGCCGCAAGCTGCAGGATGCCCATCAGGACGACCGTCGCGAACAGGTATTCCACGCCATGGGTCGCCACCAGCGAGACCATCACAACGGCCAGCGCCCCGGTCGCGCCGGAAATCATGCCCGGCCGGCCGCCGATCAGCGCGGTCACAAGCCCAACGATGAAGGCCGCATAGAGGCCCACCAGCGGGTGCACATGTGCGACGAACGCAAAGGCCACGGCTTCCGGCACAAGGGCCAGCGCCACGGTCAGGCCGGCCAGAAGGTCGGTCTTGATCTGGGCGGGCGTGTAGGCCTTGAAATCGGGCTGTGAGAGCCCCTGCGCGCCGAGACGTTCGGCGAACGCTGCAAAAGTCGATCTTACCACGGGAATATCGTCAGTTCTGTTTGAGGGAGCTGGCTTCAGGCGCCCCTATGGCCGCGTTCATGCTGCGGGGCAACACGAACGCGGCCAAAATGGCTGACTTTTCTGCCCCTGACGGGTCAGCTCGCAGCGACGATTCCGCCGTCGCACGGGATGGTGTGACCGTTGATATAGGCCGAAGCCTGGGACGACAGGAACATGGCGAGACCGGCAATGTCTTCCGGCTTGCCGACACGGCCCGACGGGCTGCGCGAGCCGATGGCATCCCAGTCCACGCCTTCGGTTTCGCCTTTGTAGCCGACACCGGTGGACAGCATGTAAGTCGGGAACGGGCCCGGCGCGATGCCGTTGACGAGGATGTTTTCCTTGGCCAGCTGCGAGCCCATGAAGCGCGTCAGGTGGATCACGGCGGCCTTGGACGTGCCGTAGCAGTACCCGCTCATCGGCGAGGTGTGCATGCCGTCGATGGAAGCGATGTTGATGACGCGGGCCGGGCTGTCGGCGCTGGCCGACTTGCGCAGCAGCGGCATCAGTTTCTGGGTCAGGAAGAAGACGCCCTTGACGTTGACGTCCATCACCTTGTCCCAGCCATGTTCCGGGAATTCGTCCAGCGAAGCACCCCAGGCGACACCGGCATTGTTGATCAGCACGTCGACCTTCTCTTCGCGCTTCGCGATCTCGCTCGCGAGGTGCTCGATGCCCACCATCTGGCCGACATCGGACGGGATGGCATAGATCTCGCCGCCATATTCGCCTTTCAGGCGCTCAACGGTTTCTTCGCAAGCCTTTTCCTTGCGCGAGGAAATGATGACTTTCGCGCCATTGGCCAGGAACCCTGCCGCAAGCATTTCCCCGATCCCGCGCGACCCGCCCGTGATGACGACCGTCTTGCCTTTGACCGAATAGAGATTGCTGAAATCAATGCTCATGGGTGTCTCCTCCTAAAAACAACCGGCCCCTCGTGCAGGAGGGGCCGGTCAACAGCAAGAAAAAACTTAAGAGAACGAACCGAATGCAGCCTTAACGCGGATCCGGCCCGATCATTTTCTCCGGGCGCACGATGGCGTCGAAGTCTTCTGCCGGGATACCGTCCTTGATGGCTTCTTCGCGCAGCGTGGTGCCGTTCTTGTGGGCGGTCTTGGCGATCTTCGCCGCGCGGTCGTAGCCGAACTTCTCTTTCAGCGGGGTCACCAGCATCAGGGAGTTCTTCAGGCCCTTCTCGATATTGTCGAGGCGCGGCTCAATGCCGACCACGCAATTGTCGGTGAAGCTGATCGCGGCGTCTGCCAGCAGCCGCACCGACTGCAGGAAGTTGTAGGACATCATCGGGTTGAACACGTTCAGCTCGAAATGGCCCTGGCTTCCGGCAAAACCGATAGCGGCATTGTTGCCGTGGATGTGGGCGCAGACCTGGGTCAGCGCTTCGCACTGGGTCGGGTTCACCTTGCCCGGCATGATCGACGACCCTGGCTCGTTCTCCGGCAGCGCCAGCTCACCGAGGCCAGACCGCGGGCCGGAGCCGAGGAAGCGGATATCGTTGGCGATCTTGAAGCACGACATGGCGACCGTGTTGATCGCGCCATGCGTCATCACGAGGGCATCGTGCGCGGCCAGCGCCTCGAACTTGTTCGGAGCGGAGGTGAACGGCAGGCCGGTGATCTCGGCGATTTTCGAAGCGACCAGATCTGCAAAGCCTTCCGGCGAAGCGAGGCCTGTGCCGACGGCTGTGCCGCCCTGCGCCAGTTCCATCAGCATAGGCAGCGTCATCTCGATGCGCTTGATGCCGTTCTCGATCTGCTTGGCATAGCCGGAGAATTCCTGGCCGAGCGTGACGGGCGTTGCGTCCTGCGTGTGGGTGCGGCCAATCTTGATGATGTCGGTCCAGGCCTTGGCCTTGGCGTCCAGTGCGGCGTGGAGGTGCTTCAGCGCCGGGACGAGGCGGTGCACCGTCTCTTCGGCAGCCGCGATGTGCATCGCCGTCGGGAAGCAGTCGTTCGACGACTGGGACATGTTCACATGGTCGTTCGGGTGGACCGGCTTCTTGGAGCCTTTCTCGCCGCCCATGATCTCGATCGCGCGGTTCGAGATGACCTCGTTCGTGTTCATGTTGGACTGGGTGCCAGAACCCGTCTGCCACACGACCAGCGGGAAGTGATCGTTCAGCTTGCCCTCGATCACTTCACCGGCGACATCGACGATCACCTTGCCGATTTCCGGATCCATCTTGCCGAGATCCATGTTCGCCTGCGCGGCCGCCTTCTTGACGATTCCGAGGGCGCGGATCACCGGCTCGGGCTGTTTTTCCCAGCCGATCTTGAAGTTTCCGAGGCTGCGCTGGGCCTGGGCGCCCCAGTAGACATCATCGGCGACCTCGATCGGGCCCATCGTATCGGATTCGGTGCGGGTATTGGCCATGGGGGCAAAGCTCCTTGATCTGCTGGCAGCGGACTAGCCCCAAGCCGGGCCGCAATCAACTGTTCCCGCCGCCGCAGCAGGCGATTCGGCCCTGATCGCCCCTCGCCCTTGCTGGCAGCTTCAGTTATGGGAGGATATCGCCTGCAACCACGGGGAGGCCGGCATGGAAGCCTATTTCGACAAGATCTTTCAGCCGGAAGTCCTGGCAACCCTGTTTGTGGTGTTCCTTTTCGGCCGCGCCACCGCTGGCGGCAAGAACCGCGAAAACAGCCTCTCCCCCATTCCGCCAACCCCGGAGGAGATCGACGCCGCGCTCGCCCGCGTGACGATGTCGAAATGGCTTGAGATTGATGCCGAGCTGGACGCCCGCAAAAAGATCCGCGCAATCAAACTGCTGCGCGAAGCCACCGGCCTTGGCCTCAAGGATTCCAAGGAAGCCATCGAAGCCCGCGAACGCCAGCGCGACCTGAGGCTGCATTGAACAACGACTGGGTCAAGTCCGGCAAGGTCCAGGCGCGCATCACGGAGGATGGCGCGCTGGAAGTGCGTTGCACGGGCCTCACCACACAGACAAAATATTACAAGACGCTGCTGAAGGAATTCTTCCGCAAGGAGTTCCCGCCGCTACGCCCCGGCTATGGCGAATATTCCGTACACATCATGATGGAATATTCCGGCGACCCGCCCTGGATGGACCTCGACAATCTCGCCAAGGCCCTGCTCGACAGCCTGACCGGCAATGTCTTCGACGATGACCATCAGGTTGCGCGCCTGCTGGTCGAACGCCGGCAGGCGGAGCGTGAGGGCATCTGGCTGCTCGCCGAAGCGATGGGCTGAACTTCTTCCTCAACCCAGTTCTTCAGCTAATGCCGTCAATTTCGCCGATCTCTTCAGCGTCATTTCGATCGCCTTACGCCACTTCGGCCCAATTTCTATGGCGATCTGAAATGCTTCTGCGAGTTCTGCCGGCCGGTCTTCGAGAAGCACTTCGAACAGGATCTCCGCCTGAGCAATATCCTTTTTCGCCTTTAGTGCTGAAGAGGTGCGCCTGCGCGCTGCAACGATCAGTTTGTGCACAGCATAGCGCTCGGGTCTTGGCACCTGAACCAGCACGCCCGAACGGTATAGCGCGACAGCGGCAATGGGCTCTGCAATCAGAAAATTCAGGAACGGCAATGCCTGCGCATATACGCCCAGCGGCTCCAATTTCAGGATTTCGCTGTCTCCGCGCATGCGCGGCACAAGAAATTCAACCTCGGTTCCACCCTCCCCACCCATGACCCACCTTGTCGGCCGGTGCCTACGGTCGAGCCCCGCCGCAGGCTGAAGGTTCAGATCCCTGAACGTTTCCGGTAAGGCAGGATCGGCCTCGTCTTCAATGACCAGTTTCAGATTTTCGAAGGCTGCAATATCGACATCTTCTGTCACAGCCAACGAATCATCGAACTGTACACCAAGCTCTGCGCTATAGAGCCGGAACGCATGCGTCCCAACCAAGGTGCCACCCAGGCGAAAAACACCTGCTTTCTCCATGGCATGCAGCAATTTGCCCGAATTCCTATCCAGGGTCGGCACGCCTGCAGCACGCAGCTGGGCGACCAGACTTGCGCAACGGCGTTCAAATGCCTTGTGTTCGGACCTGGCCGTTTTCGCCATGTCGATCCGCTGGCGAATATCCGGCGTGTCGGGACCTATGTATTTCTGCACAGTCCTGTCGCCGATCCGCTGGCGCGCGTACCAGTACTTACCCTTTTTCCCCATATCTCGCAGGAATGGAAGGCCCGGAATATCCGAAACCGCCTGAACCAGATGCGCCTGCAACAGGTCCTGATAAGTCGTATGAACCGAAAGAGGAAAGCTGCGCACCATGCTATTACACCACAATAGTTGTTATTGTGGTGTAATAGCATTGTTACACCACAATAACAACTATTGTGGTGTAACCAGAGCCTGAGCTGTCAGAACGGGTTCAGCGTGTAGCCTTGCTGCTGCAGCAGGGCGTGCGTCGACATTGCCGACAGGCCGATGGTCACGCCCGGCAGCAGGTCTTCCGGTGCGATGTCCCGCATGGCCGACGTCTGCCCGCACAGTTCGATGGTCGCACCCGCGGCCAGCAATTCCGCAATCAGGCCGGCATTCGGATTGGGCGCGCCGCGTGCCTCATCCGTCATCAGGTCCTTGCCGGCCGCGCCGTGCACGATCAGCGCAACGTGCAGGTTCGCCGGATCAACGCCTGCGGCGGCATGCATGTTCAGGAACCGGGCCGGCGTTTCCAGGCTGCGGCTGATGCCATCTTCCGGACCAGCCTGCCCGATGTCGAACGCGACCTTCATGACCGTGTCCGCCGGCAGGGTCACCCCGTCGATCATGGCGACCTTCCCATAGTCCGGCACCACCGTGCCCGGCTGGAACGCTTCCGGCCCCGCCAGCGCGGGCATGGCAAGGGTAAACAGGGCGGCGGCGCAGGCGGCGGTACGGATCATGGTCTCTCTCCTCTTGATGCGCCGACCCTACGCCCGCCCAGCGGCGCCGTCGAGACAGCGGATGCGTACGGGATTCTGCGTAATCCGGCGGCCTGCCAACGCTGCTAAGACGCGGGGCATGAAACAGGCATGGACCACTTTCGCAACGCGGCCCGTTCCGCGTTATACGAGCTACCCGACGGCGGCGGATTTCAGTCCCCGCGTGGCCGAAGATCAGGCACGCATCTGGGCGGCCTCCGTCAATCCGGATGAGCCGATCTCTGTCTATATGCACGTGCCTTTCTGCGAGAAACTCTGCTTCTATTGCGGCTGCGCCACCAGCGTGCCGAACGGTTACCGCCGGATCGGCACATACCTGGAAACGCTGCATCAGGAGATCGACGTCTGGGCCAAGGCACTCGGCCCGCATGCCGGCATGGCGCACCTGCATTTCGGCGGCGGCTCCCCGAACGCGCTCTCGGCGGAAGACTTCAAAGGTCTCGTGTCGCACGCCATCGACGCCTTCGGAACACAGCCCGATATCGAGATCGCCGTCGAAGTCGATCCGCGTACGCTGACACCGGATTTCATCCAGGCCATGGCGGACGCCGGCGTCTGCCGGGTCAGCTTCGGCGTGCAGACCCTTGCCCCGAAAGTGCAGGAAGCCGTCGGCCGCATCCAGCCGAAGGAGCTGCTGGTGGACGGCATCGAACGCCTGCGTGCGGTCGGCATCCACGCCATCAATATGGACCTGATGTACGGCCTGCCCTTCCAGACCGTGGAAGACGTCGTCGAAGCCGCCCACTTCGCCGCCGAGATGGGCGCCGCGCGCGTCTCCTTCTTCGGCTATGCCCATGTGCCCTGGTTCGCCAAACACCAGGCCGCCATCGATGAATCCGCCCTGCCAGGCCTTGAAGAACGCTTCCGGCAGGCAGAGGCTGGCGCTGCCACGCTGACGGGTGCCGGGTTTCACGCCATCGGCCTTGACCACTTTGCCGCCCCGGACGATCCGCTCACCCGCGCAGCCCGCAGCGGGACACTGCGCCGGAACTTCCAGGGCTATACCGACGACCCATGTGAAACACTGGTCGGCATCGGCTCGACCTCGATCTCGCAATTTCGTCAGGGCTATGTGCAGAACTTCAAGGCGCGCACCGCTTGGGCGGCCGCTGTCGAAGACGGCCGTCTGCCCTCAGAGCGCGGTATCGAGCTGACCGAGGATGACCGTCTGCGCGCCCGCGCAATCGAAAAGCTTATGTGCCAGCTATGGGTGGATGTGGACGCAACCTGCCGCGAGATGGGCGCAGACCCCGGCGCGCTGGACGACGCGCTGGAAACTGCGCGCTTCCTGCAGTCCGCCGGCCTCTGCCGGATCGACGGCAATGTCGTCAGCGTACCGAAGGAAGCCCGCCTTCTGCTGCGCACAGTCGCCCAATGTTTTGACGGCCGGTACAAGCCGGTCGAGGCGCGCCACGCCAAGGCGGTGTAGCGCAGACAAGATTCGCAGGTGCCGGTGTCCCACGCCGGCATTCATGCAAGGCCGTGTGCTTGCAGGGCACAGGGAAGCGGTCGCGCATGAACCCCGATACCCAACGGGGCCTGCGGACGCATTCTCTCTTTTTGAGGCGCTCAGGCTTTCAGGCCGGCCGCATGATGGGCGATATGATCGTCCATGAAAGTGGCGATGAAATAGTAGTCATGGCCATAGCCTTCGCGCATCCTGTAATCGAGCGCCTGGCCGTTCGCCATGCAGGCATCAATGAAGATCTCTGGCTTCAGCTCCTTTTCGAGGAACGTATCCGCGGTGCCGGTGTCGACCATGATGCGCGCGCGGCTCTGGCGTTCCTTCACCAGTTCAGTTGCGTCGTACTGCTCCCACGCGATGGAGGCCGGGCCGAGATAGGCGGTGAACGCCTTCTGACCCCACGGCACGCGCGCCGGGCTGGTGATCGGGCTGAAGGCCGAACAGGTCTTGTAAGTGTCCGGATATTTCAGGTGCAGCGTAATCGCCCCATGCCCGCCCATGGAATGGCCAAAGATCCCCTGCTTTCCCATGTCGGCATTTTTGATCTCTGCTCCGACCAGCTTTGGCAGCTCATCGGTGATGTACTGATCCATCTTGAAATGTTTCGCCCACGGCTCCTGCGTGGCAGTCAGGTAAAAGCCCGCGCCCTGGCCGAGATCATAGGCCTCGTCATCCGGAATGCCTTCGCCGCGCGGGCTGGTATCCGGTGCGATCACCATGACGCCATGCTCGGCCGCGGCGCGCTGCAGGCCGGACTTCTCCATCACGTTCGCCCAGCTGCAGGTGAGGCCGGAGAGATACCACAGCACCGGCACCGGGCCGTCAGCTGCCTGCGGCGGCGTGTAGACCGCAAACCGCATCTTGCAGCCCAGCACCGCAGATTCATGATCGTACACGGAAAGATTTCCACCAAAGGATTTCCAGGAAGAGACAGAAGTGAGCTGGGTCATGGGCGCGTACAGGGTCCTGCGGCTGGTTGGAACGGATTGCGCCACGGGCAACACGATTGGGCGCGGCACGTCAAGCACTGTCCTTTACGGGATAGCAGCCTTGCGCCCGCGGGCAATCCTGCGGCACAAAGCCCGCCACAAAGGGACAGGAAAACGCATCATGCCAGCATACACGCTCTACGGCGCCGAGGTCAGCTATTTCACCGGCAAGGCCCGCGCCTATCTCCGCTGGCGCGGGGCTGACTTCGAAGAACAGATCGCCACACAGCAGGTCTATCGCGACATCATCCTGCCGAATGTCGGCTGGCCCGTGATCCCGGTGTTGAAGATGCCGGACGGCAGCATCGTGCAGGACACCGCTGACATCATCGAACAGGTCGAGGCCGCCGAACACCGCGAGCCGCCTGCCCTGCCGGCGACGCCGCTGCAGCGCTTCGTGGCGCTCCTGCTCCAGCTCTATGGCGATGAATGGCTCACCCTGCCCGCCATGCACTATCGCTGGACCTATAATGAGGACTGGGCCTATTCCGAATTCGGCGCCCTCTCCGCCCCCCAGCTCAGCCGGCCGGAACAGTATGAGATCGGCAAGAAGAACGGCCAGCGCTTCAAGGGCGCCCTGCCAGTCCTGGGTGTGCATCCGGAAACCATTCCTGGTATCGAGCGGAGCTATGAGGCCTTTCTCCGCGAGTTTTCCCAGCACCTTGAAGCCCACCCCTTCCTGCTGGGCGAGCGCCCCTGCCTCGCCGATTTCGCCTTCATTGGACCGCTCTACGCACACCTCTACCGTGACCCGGAATCCGGCGTGCTGATGAAACGCCTTGCCCCGCGCGTGGCGGACTGGGTTGAGCGCACACATGCGGGCGACGCGGGCACGGGTGACCTCGCCGCTGATGATGGGATCCCGGAAACGCTGCTGCCGATCCTGAAGCGCCAGATGCGCGAGCAGCTGCCGGCTCTGAAGGCCACCAACGACCTGTTTGCCGGTTGGGCCGCGGAGGCTTCATCAGGCGATGCCGTACCGCGCGCTGTGGGGCAGATCGAGGTCTCCATCGAAGGCTTCACCGGACCGGCGGCCGCGCGGACGTTCCCGCTCTGGCGCCTGCAGGCTGTGCTCGATGCGTACGGCGCCATGGACACAGACGCGAAGGCCCGCGCCGATGCGCTGCTCGCCTCGGTTGGCGGTCGGGCGCTCGCCTCGTTCGAACTGCCTGCCCGGATGGCACGGAAGGATTGCCGCCTCGTCCTCGCCTGACGGGACGCCGTGACTGCATCTGTCGCAGGCGCCGCATCTATGGCGGCGCCTGCCCGGATGCTAAATCTCAGGCCGTAACGGCAATGAGGCGCGATCCATGGGATTGTTTGACAAGCTATTCGGCGGCAGCAGCAGGCCCGCCATCCCGCAGATCGATCCGGCAGACGCGAATGACCGCGTGCGCAAGAAGCAGCTGATCCTTGTCGATGTCCGCACCGAAAGCGAATGGGAGAACGGCATTCCGAAAGGCGCCCACACTGTCACCCTGGGCGATCCGCGCATGGTCGACACGATCTATGGGTTCATGAAGGAAGACGCCTCGGCGCCGGTGGCGGTGATCTGCCGGTCCGGCATGCGGTCCGGCCGGGCGGCGAAGCTGCTCGCCGGGGCCGGGTTCACCGACGTCAGCAATGTGCGCGGCGGGATGAGGGCCTGGACGGCAGCCAACCTGCCGGTCAAGCAATATCGCAAGTAATCATCCAGGCCTGGTCTGAGGCCGGGGCCGCGGGAAGGACACGGCAAAACCGTCTTCGATGAAGCCCTCGTCCGGTTCGTTATGGGGCGAGCCCGCATCCTCGTAATATTCGAGCGCCGGATACTGCGCTCGGATGTCGGCCTTCAGGCCCTCGCTCAACCCCCGCTCCATATGCGCCACCAGCGCCTTGGTCCATTGGGAAAGCGAGGCGACCCGGTTGCCGTCTTCGATGGCCCGTTCGATCACCCGGCGGATCGTTTCCGACCCGACGGGCGACAGGTCCACCGGGGCATCCGGGTCGCGCCATTCCATTGTGGCCGGTCCTTTACGGACGGATGGCGAGGCACTCGATTTCGAGTTCCGCGCCCAGCGCCAGGCCGCCTGCCCCGAACGTGGAGCGGGCCGGCTTCGGATCCGGCAGCGCCGCGTCATAGGCCGCGTTCATTTCGCCATAATTCTGCATGTCGCCCAGGAAGACGCTGCATTTGACGATGTCCGACAGATCTGCATCGAATTCGTCCAGCGTGGCTTCGATATTCTTGAAGATCTGCGTTGTCTGCGCGCCCGTGCCGCCCGGCGGGAAGGTGTTCGTTGCCGGATCGATGCCCAGCTCTCCGGACAGGTAGATCGTGTCACCCACGCGCACGGCCTTCGAGAACGGCAAATCCATTCCGGCCACAGTCGGGGCGGAATAGTATTCGACATCCGGCTTGTACATGGCCTCAACGCCTTCGACATCGGCGATGACACAGCCGCCAAGGCCCGTTGTGGCCATCACCAGCGCGGCAATGCCGCCCATCCTGAACATGTTTTTCATGCAAGTCGTTCCTGTTGTCAGTGGATCCATCTGGGGCGCTCTTCCTCGCCCGCCTCATCTTCCTCGTCCTGCGAATAGGACGTGAACTGAATATCATAGCCGAAGGGTTCGTCGTCGGCGGGTTCGTCGGGGTCGGTCACGAACACCTGCAGCTCGCCGTCGGGCTTGAAGCCGAGGCGCTGTCCGATGGCGACGATCATGTCAGCCGCCTGGTCCGGATCTTTGGCCCAGACTTTCATGGCCATGATATATCGCCCGCATTCGGTATCGAAATCCGCATTCGGCGAGAACACCTCTCCGTCGGCCAGCAAAGTGTAGTGGGTAAACTCGGTCATCTCGGTCGCCTCCCTCCAGCCCCTGTGCCGGGGCATTATCGGCGTCTGTCAGAGCAACAGACTACATAAGGTCGCCCGAATGCGAAACCGCCCCTCCTGATTTGGGAGGGGCGGCCTGGGTATTTGCCTTTAACCGCGGCACATCGCGCAGATCTTGTTTCCGTCCGGATCGCGCAGATAAGCGAGGTAGAGCTTCATGCCGCCGCCTTCGCGCCAACCCGGCGGGTCCTCGATCGGCGTGCCGCCCGCCGCAACGCCTGCAGCGTGCCAGGCATCAGCCTGTTCCGGATTCTCGGCGGCAAAACCGATCGTGCCGCCATTGGCGTGCGTGGCCGGCTGGCCGTCGATCGGCGGGGTCACCAGGAAGGTGCCGCCATTGTGCAGGTAGATCAGACGGCCTTTCGGATCGGTGATGGCCTCCCGGCCGCCAATGGACGTGAACAGGGCGTCGTAGAACGCCTTGGCTTTTTCAAGGTCGTTCGTGCCGACCATGACGTGACTGAACATGCGTGTTCTTCCTCCTTGATTGGTGCCGCATGTGTGCCCCAGCCGCACGGGCGGCGCCAGAGGAATTCCCGCCTCTCGCTGCGTCAGGTGGACAGGCTCGTAGGCCGCAAACGGCCTGCAATCTTGCTCCGCAAGAAGGCGGTATGGTTTTCCGTCATCCGGCTGAAGCCCCAGCCGACACCGAACAGGACGAGCGTGAGCGAAAGCGCCACGAACAACGTCGTGAGGTTCACCCCGAATGCGCTGAACTGCTGCAGGATGGCGATCGCCATCAACATGGCGGGGAAGTGACACACATAGAGGGAGTACGAGGCGCCTGCCCCATAGACGGCGCCGGGCCGCGCCAAAGCCGGGATGCCAAGATCGAACAGGATCACCGCACAAAGGAAGACCCCGAAGCCGGCGCCAACGACAAGGCCGTCCATAAGCCAGCTGGATTCCACGACTCGGGTGAAACCGAGCGCGGACAGGAAAACGAGGCCAGCCAGGCCACCAAGGCCATAGCGTGTCACCATCGGCAATTGCCGCAATTGCCCGCCGACAAACTCGGTAAAGACATAAACAGCCGACCCGATCAGCCAGATTCCGAAGGCTCCGCTGACATTGGAGTCGAAGAACAGAATGAAGGTGATGAGTGCCATCAGGCCCGGAATGACAGCGCGCTGGCGCAGCAACAGAATCAGTGCCGGGAACCAGAGATAATACCAGAACTCATTCGCAAGACTCCAAAGCGGGAAATTGGAACCGAACGTGTCGTAAAAGATGTTCTGGAGGAAAGCGATGTTTCCGAGAAAGGCCGGGACCGTCAGCCGCTCGCCAAGGTCAATCGGCGCCTCATCGAGAATGGCGTAGTTGGAATAGATGCTGAAATCGAAAACGTACCGGCCAAGAATATCCAGCAGGCCACCCAGCAGCAAAGCCGGCACGGCAACGATCCAGAGGCGCGTCAGCCGGTCGGTCAGGTATGATGACCAGCTCCATCGATTTGCCGCAATGCGCCGCAACACCGAGCGGGTGATCCAGTACCCGCTGATCACAAAGAAAATGCGGACCGCATCCTGTCCGAAACTCGCGGTCAGAAAAACCGCACGCCACAACGGGCCCATTTCAGGTGTCAGATTTGGTGTGATGACAAGCCAGACATGGGACCAGGTTACCTGGGCTGCCGCCAGGAAGCGTATCAGATCGATGGTTTCAAAAGCGCGGGTTGGGACCAGATCCACCCGCCTCGATGCAGTAATACTGGTCACTTGAGAGCTCTTTCCTCGGGATTGGCACACCAGACGCATCCCACCCGCAAACGATGTGCCAGAATCGCTGAAGGTGCAAGCCAGCAGGAAGCCGGCAAGTTCGATCAAGGCGCCGCAAGGAACACCCTCCCCCTCTTTCCCAATCAGCCAGCCAGATCCGTTTGACAGACCCTCTGCGGGTCATGTCGGAGACGTGGTCAGCAAACAAAAAACGGGCGGCAATCGCCGCCCGCAGGAAATTCCAGATACCTGTGTCCAGTGCCGGACTGACTACACTCAACCAGCCGCCGCGAGCAGCGGGCGGAGGTGGCTCATATAGTCGGCCTTGCCAATGGCCAGCCCTTCTGCCCGCAGGATGTCGTAGGCCGTGACGAAGTGGAAATAGAAGTTCGGCGTCAGCCACTCGTCGATATAATCCTGCCCGGAGATGGAGAGTGTCGGAAAGCCGGGGAGCTCCAGGGTCGTCTTCCCTTCGGCGAAATCTTCCTTCGTGTCAGTCTGTGCCTCGATCCGCGAAATCGTCTCGGCGACGAGCACCTTCAGGTCCGCAAAGCTCGCCTTGTCGCTCTCGAATTCCTTCACTGGCGCGGCGTTCAGCTTGCCCAGCAGCAGCTCCGCCTGACGGCAGGTGAACCAGACTTGGTTCGGCAGTGGCAGCATGTCCTCGGCCAGCCGCGCCGTCAGCAGCGCGGTCTTCTTCGGATCATCCGGCAACAGTTCCGCTTCCGCCCGTCCGAGCATGTTCTGCAGCGACACAAGACGTGTACGGTAAATTTCGAGATTGCGTTTGACGATGCCCATCTGAGTTTCCTTCCAAACCGGTTCAGTTTTTGCGCCAGCGCTCTGCAAATTCCAGCATGCGCGTGCGATTGTATCCCTTGCCTTCTTCCAGCTCGGCAGTTCCCTGCGAGGCAAGCAAACCGCCGTCAGAGTCCAGCACATAGAAATGCGGATAGCCTTCGGCCTCCGGAAAGCCCCCCAGGAATTCCGTGTTCGGATGCTCGCGGCTGAAATTGATCTTCACGATCATGAAGCTCTCGCCGAACGCCTCGCGGACATCGGTATTGTCTTCCAGATATTTGTCGAGAATCTTGCACCAGACGCACCAGTCCCCGCCGACTTCCAGCAGGATGTGCCGGCCATCGGCCTCTTCGATTGCCCGTTGAACATCCGCCGCTGGGTCAGCGGTCTCGTTATATGTGTCCGACAGGTAGAGCTTCGCTTCTGGCGCCTCTTCCGCCTGCGCAAAGCCCGCTGCCGAGACCAAAGCCAGCCCCAGCGCCGCCGCGCCAAGACAATGGCGCACGCCGCGGCCCCGCATCAGTAAACCACCACAGACCGGATACTCTCGCCCGAGTGCATCAGGTCGAAGGCGTCGTTGATCTTGTCGAGCTTCATGACGTGGGTGATCATCGGGTCGATCTGGATCTTGCCGTTCATGTACCAGTCGACAATCTTCGGCACATCCGTGCGGCCCTTGGCGCCGCCAAAGGCCGTGCCGCGCCAATTGCGGCCCGTCACCAGCTGGAACGGCCGTGTGCTGATTTCCTTGCCGGCTTCCGCCACACCGATGATGACCGAGGTGCCCCAGCCGCGATGGCAGCATTCCAGCGCCTGGCGCATGACGTCCGTGTTGCCGGTGCAGTCGAAGGAATAGTCCGCGCCGCCATCGGTCAGCTCCACAAGATGGGCGACCACATCGACGGTGTTCTTCGGATTGACGAAATGCGTCATTCCGAATTTCTCGCCCCATTCCTTCTTGGAGTCGTTGATGTCAACGCCGACGATCTTGTCGGCTCCGGCCATCTTTGCGCCCTGGATCACATTGAGTCCGATGCCGCCGAGACCAAAGACGACGACATTGTCGCCGACCTGAACCTTCGCCGTATTGACGACGGCGCCAACGCCGGTCGTCACGCCGCAGCCGACATAGCAGGCCTTGTCGAAGGGCGCGTCCTCGCGGATTTTCGCAACGGCGATCTCCGGCAGGACGGTAAAGTTCGAAAAGGTCGAGCAGCCCATGTAATGGTAGATCGTCTGGCCCTTGTAGGAGAAGCGGCTGGTGCCGTCCGGCATCAGGCCCTTGCCCTGCGTGGCGCGGATCGCGGTGCAGAGGTTCGTCTTGCCGGAGAGGCAGCTTTTGCACTGGCGGCATTCCGGCGTGTAGAGCGGAATGACATGGTCACCCGGCTTCACGCTGGTTACGCCCGCGCCGACCTCGCGAACGATGCCCGCGCCTTCATGGCCCAGCACGCTCGGGAAGATGCCTTCAGAATCGAGCCCGTCCAGCGTGTAGGCGTCCGTGTGGCAGATGCCGGTGGCCATGATCTCGACCAGCACTTCGCCGGCCTTCGGGCCTTCCAGATCCAGTTCGACGATTTCGAGCGGTTTCTTGGCCTCAAAGGCGACGGCGGCGCGGGTTTTCATAGCGGGAGGCTCCTCGGCGTATCAATGGTGTATTCACGGTCCATACATGGTGTTGTTCATGGTGGGCCGCAGGCACAGACGGGCGGACCATTTCAGCTTCGCTTCCCCGGCGCAAGAGGCGGACTCCCGTCAATTACGCATACCCGTTTCCCTGGGCCAAAACCCGGTTATAAGGGCGCCATGACAGACCAGACTTCCGAATCCTTCGCCGTCGCCATTGCAGGTGTCGCAGGCCGCATGGGCCGCCAGCTGGCCGCCGTCTCCCACCGCCACGGGCTGACGGTCGCGGGTGGTACGGAAATCGCGGGCTCCCCTCACCTCGACACGGCTATCGGAGACCTCGCAGGGATTCCGGGCCTGAATGTGAAGCCGGCCTCCGACCCGGTCACCGCCGCCGCCAAGGCCGATGTCTGGTTCGATTTTACCCGGCCCGCTGCCACGATCGCAGCGCTGGAAGCGCTGAAGCACACGCCTGTACGTGTTGCGATTATTGGCACGACAGGCTTTTCGCCCGCAGAGGAAAAGGCACTTGAGGCAGCCGCAGGAGACCTCGCCATCGTGAAATCCGGCAGCTTTGCGCTTGGCATCAAGCTGCTGGAAACGTTGATCCGCCGCGCCGCCGCCAGCCTCGGTCCGGACTGGGACATCGAAGTGCTGGAAACCCACCACAACAAGAAGGTGGATGCCCCGTCCGGCACGGCCCTGATGCTCGGCGAAGCTGCCGCTGAAGGCCGCGGCGGCACGCTGGATCAGCTGCGCACAGGTCCCTATGACGGGCCGGACGCTGCCCGGGAGCCGGGCAAGATCGGCTTTTCCGTCCGCCGCATGGGCGGGGTGATCGGCGAGCATTCGGTCAGCTTCGGCTCGGAGACGGAAATCGTCACCCTCAGCCACACATCGCTGGACCGCTCGATGTTTGCAGAAGGTGCGCTGAAAGCGGCGTTCTGGGCCATTAACCAGAAACCCGGCCTCTACAGCATGGACGATGTGCTGGGGCTTTCAGGCAACGGCGCCTGAGAAAGCGACACACCGCACAGCTGAATCCGGGTTGACGGCCATACTCGCCATGGCAGCATGACAAATTCGTCACGTAACCTGAAAGGGGCGGCATGATCGGCATCGTCGTCGTCAGCCACGGCAAACTCTCGAAGGAACTCGTCGCCGCGACAGAACACGTCGTGGGCGAACAGATGCGATTCAAGTCGATATCCATCGAAGCCGAAGACGATATCGAGGCCCGCCGCGAACAGATCCGCGACACGGCGAAGGCCTGTGACGTCGGCCTGGGGGTGATCATCCTCACCGACATGTTCGGCGGCACGCCATCGAACCTCGCCATGTCGATCATGGGATCCGGCAATATCGAAGTCATCTCGGGCGTGAACCTGCCCATGCTGATCAAGCTGGCCGAAGTCCGCGACGAGCTTCCGCTCGCCGACGCAGCCCAGACGGCTGCAGATGCAGGCCGGCGCTACATCAATATCGCCTCCGAACTCCTCGCCAAAACCAATTGACCCGGAGCCCTGTGCAGAACGCCGTGACCGAAGCCCGCCAAAGCGTGACCATCGTCAACCGCAAGGGCCTGCACGCGCGCGCTTCGGCCAAACTCTCGAAGCTCGCGAACGAATACGAGTCCAGGGTGGTCGTCAGTCATGAAGGCCAGGAGGCGGATGCCCGCTCGATCATGGACCTGTTGATGCTTGTCGCTGCCCAGGGCTGCGAAGTGGAACTCGCCGCCAAGGGCCCCGACGCGGCCGAAGCCGTCACCGCCATCGCCAGCCTTATCGCAGACGGCTTCGGTGAAAGCGGCGAAAGCGACGTGCTTTACTAATCCCCCTCTCCTTGACCCACCGGCCGGATGACTGGCCACGCAAACCCCGAAGAGTAGTGCAAATGATCAGAGCGATTTTGGCATCCGCAAGTGCAATCCTGATGCTGGCGGCCTGTACGCCTGCCGCTGACACCGCAAGCGCCAACAGCTCCGAAAGCGCGCCTCCGATCAGCACTGAAAACATGTCCGAGACGGTAAAGGTGCTCGCTTCCGACGAATTCATGGGCCGCGCGCCCGGCACCGAAGGCGAGACCAGGACCGTCGCCTACCTGATCGAGCGGTTTAAGGATCTCGGCCTTGAACCTGGCGGACGGGACGGGAAATGGACAGATCCGGTGACCCTGAAGCACTCCGTCGTGAATGATATTCGCACACTCAATGTCAGCCATGGCGAGACTGAGATCCCGCTCAGGCAAGGTCTGGACATCAACATCAGCTCTCCCAATCCACGCGAAGACATCGTCATCAAGGATGTGCCGATCGTGTTCGTGGGCTTCGGCGCCAGCGCGCCGGAACGTGACTGGGACGATTATGGGGACATGGACCTGACCGGCAAGGTCGCCCTCTTCCTCGTGAATGACCCGGATTTCGGTGTGGCGGAAGACGACCCCGTCGCCGGCGTTTTCGGTGGCCGACGGATGACCTATTACGGCCGCTGGGCCTACAAATACGAAGAGGCCGCCCGCCGCGGCGCGGTTGCCGCCTTCGTGATCCATGAAACCCAACCCGCGGGCTATGGCTGGAACGTCGCCGCCTCCTCGCCGGGCGAGAATTATGCCGTTGCCAGCAAGGGCCCGGCGAAACCGGCGCTCGACCTGCGCGGCTGGCTGCATGAGGACATGGCCCGGCAATGGCTGACACAGGCCGGATACAACCTCGACGAACTGAAAACCGCCGCCCGCAAGCGCGATTTCGAAGCTTTCACCCTTGATGACCTGCGTTTCAATGCAGATCTGGGCCTGTCTGTGGAAACGGTCGAAAGCCAGAACGTACTCGGCAAGATCACCGGGACAAAGCGGCCGGATGAAACCTTCATGCTGTCCGGACACTGGGATGCCTTCGGGATCGGCATTCCGGATGCGAAGGGCCGCGTCGTCAGACCCGGCGCAAACGATGATGCGCTCGGCCTTGCCGGCATCATGGAAATTGCCCGTAACCTGAAGGCCCGCCCCGCGCCGGAACGAACGGTCGTGGTCGCCGCCTGGACCGGCGAAGAGAGCGGCCTGCTCGGCTCGGAAGCCTATGCGCAGGACCCGATCTATCCGCTGGAAACAACGGTCGCCAATTTCACGCTGGACATCCTGCAGACGGCGGGTCCGGCAAAAGATGTCATCCAGGTCGGCGAGGGCCAAAGCGAGCTTGAGGAGATGATGGCGGCGGCCGCCGCCAAACAGGGCCGCACGGTGTCTCCGGAAGGTCTGCCGGAGAACGGCCTGTTCTACCGGGCAGACCACTTCTCCCTCGCGCGCCGCGGCGTGCCAGTATTGCTGATCATGGGGATTGCCGGCGGACCGGACCTTGTAGACGGCGGCCGGGAAGCCGGGATCGAATGGGTCGCTGGCTATATTGCCAACCGCTACCACAACCAGAACGACGCCTGGGATCCGGACTGGGACCTGCGCGGCGCAGCGCAGGATGTGGAACTCTTCCTGGACATGACCGAAGACCTCGCCAACTCCACGGCATGGCCCGACCTGAAGCCGACATCGGAATTCAAGGGCCTGCGCGACGAGAGTGCCGCCGCACGGGAATGACCTTCCCCACTTTCATGGGGCCCCACCTTCATGGCCCCCCTTTCATCGGCGGCGCTGTGCCCCTATATTGGTGGTGTCTTCGGACTATGGCGATAAACGCGCGTGTAATAAGCGGCTCGGACCCGGGGGCGGTACCCGGCGGCTCCACCAAAAGCAGGTTCAGGCCTTTTCACCGGGCCTGTTTCTGACGGGGCCGAAATAGGATCGACGGACGTGTAAAGACGAGGCCTTCGCCGGATTGGGCCCCCTCAGAAGCCCAAATCAACATAGTTGCAAACGACAACTTTGCTGAAGGTGAACTGATGGCTGCGTAAGCAGTCGGATGATTACCGAACTTAACTCCTAGGGGTTCAGATCCCTAGGCGGGGCCCGGAGGCGCCTGGCAACAGAAGCCTCCACTTTCCCTCCCCGAATTGCTTGCCAAGCGAGGCTCTCCGCCTCAATCTCGGCGCGTGCATGACATGCCTCTGAGCAGGCAGGGAGGAAACCGCCCATGGCGAACAGCACATTGACCCAGTTTGTGAAGGAGGCCCTTGAGAAAGGGCAGGACCGGAGCGGCATCCGCGCCGCACTCCTCAATGCTGGCTGGCGGGAACAGGAAATCGATGAGGCTCTCGCGGCCTATTCCGATGTTGCCTTCCCCATCGCCGTACCAAAACCGGCCGCCTACCTCTCTGCCCGGGAAGCCTTCTTCTATCTCCTTTTCTTCATCCTGCTCGGCGTCGTCGCCTTCAATCTCGGCTCGCTCCTGTTCGCGCTGATCGACGCGCTGGTCCCGGATATTCTGGAGGAAGAGACCTATCGCGCGAGCGCACAGGACCGCCAGATCCGCGGCGCGATTTCCGGCCTCGTGGTGGGTACGCCCCTATTCCTGTGGCTCGCCCGCATTCTGCTGAAGGCCCGCCACGAGAACCCGGCCCTGCAGAGATCCCGCATCCGCAAATGGCTGATCTATATCAGCCTTGTCATTGCCGGCATTATCCTGGTCGGGGATGCGATTTCCCTCGTTTACAGTTTCCTGAATGGGGAGCTGACCTGGCGCTTCACACTCAAATCGTTTGTCGTCGCGGCGATCGCCGGTGGTATTTTCGGATATTTCATTACCCATGCCGAACGGGACGAAGCCGATGGCATATAGCCAACACACATTGTATGGCAGCGTCCTTGTCGGTGTGATCATCGCTGCCAGCCTCGCTGGGATCGTAATTACCGGCGGCCCGGGTGAAGCCCGCAAGGAACGGGAAGATCTCGCCCGCCAGCAGGCACTCTCCGAAACGGCGCTGGCGCTGGCCTGCTACCAGCAAGCGTTTGGCGAGATTCCCGAAGACCTGACCATTGTCGAGAACGAACTGGCGCATGTCACGTCCGAGGCGCGCCAGCAAGACGCCTGCTCTCAGGCCGAAATCCGGAAAGATCCGGTCTCGGACGAACACTTCCGGCTGGAACGGCAGCATGGATCGGTCACCCAGATCTGCGCTGAATTCGCAACGGGCAATTCAGAAGCCCCATACAACAGCTACCGATATGCGCCCTCGCGTGCTGTCATTCTGGATCTGGACAAGCCCCGCGAGACCGCAGGCGAATATTGCTACGAACTGAACCTGTCGGCCAAGCTGGAATACTGATCTGCCTAGAGCAGGATCGTCCCCTTCCCGTCCTTCTCCATGGCGCGGATGTAGGACGGCGTTTCGCGCATCTGTTTGAGGAAGCGGTGCGCGTTGGGGAAGTTCGCTTCGTCCATGCCGGCCCGGTGCGCGGCAAGCTCCATGGAATATCCCATCACCATGTCTGCCGCGGTCAGGTTTTCACCGGCGAACCATTTTGTCCGGCCGAGCTGTTTCTCGATCTCGCCAAGCAGCGCATTCAGGCGCGGGGTGAAGAAGGCCTGGTCGAGGCCGTTCACCATTGCCTTTGCGACCGGCCGCATCAGGAAAGGCGCGCGGGCCGACATGGCCATCATGACGAACTTATTGGTCAGCAGCGGCTGAAGGCTGCCCTGTGACGTGTGGAACCAGAACAGGTAGCGCACACGCTCCTGCGTGCCGGGCGCCGGGCGCAGGCGGCCGCCATCATGCCAGTCGAGAATATAATCCACGATGGCATTGGTCTCGGCGAGGGTCACATTGCCCTCCGTGATCACCGGCGCCGTGCCGAGCGGCGAGACGGCCTTGTACTCTGCGGGAGCCAGCCGGGTCTGCGGATCACGGTCGTAGAGCTTCACCTCGTAAGGCACACCCAGCTCCTCCAGCAGCCAGAGGATGCGGATGGATTGTGACTTCTCGAGATGGTGCAGAGTGATCATGGCGGGGCCTTTCCGGTTTCGAGCAATTCGGCTGTTACGGTCCAGCAGTGTGTTCGGATCAGATGACGTTGCGTGAAGGGCGAGATTTTCTCCATTCCCGGTTCAAATGCCCTCTCAGACGCGTCTGGGGGTGTCGCCGCACGGGTCGCGGCCCCATATGCCCTCAGACAGGACAAAGGAGCCAAGCTGATGATCCCGTATTCGGTCCTCGATCTTTCACCAGTGCCTGCGGGCTCAACCCCCGCGCAGGCCCTGGCCAATACGGTGGACCTTGCCCGCCATGCCGAACGGCTCGGCTATCATCGTTACTGGATGGCGGAACATCACAACATGACCGGCATTGCCTCGGCCGCGACGTCGATCCTGATCGGCCATGTCGCGGGGGCCACTTCGACCATCCGCGTCGGCGCGGGCGGCATCATGCTGCCAAACCATGCGCCTCTGGTCATCGCCGAACAGTTCGGCACGCTGGCGACGCTCTATCCTGACCGGATCGACCTTGGCCTCGGCCGGGCGCCCGGCACCGACCAGCTGACCATGCGGGCCCTGCGCCGGGGCCAGCAAAGCGCTGACATGTTCCCACAGGACGTTGTCGAATTGCTCAGCTATTTCGAACCGGCAGAACCCGGCCAGCAGGTACAGGCCGTGCCGGGCGCGGGCACGCATGTGCCGGTCTGGATCCTGGGATCGAGCCTGTTCGGTGCCCAGCTCGCCGCGCATCTGGGCCTGCCCTATGCCTTCGCGTCGCACTTTGCGCCGGACGCTTTGGAACAGGCGATCGAGATCTACCGTGCACGTTTCAAACCGGGAGTGACACAGGCGCCGCGTTTCATGCTGGCGATCAATGTGCTCGGCGCCGATACCGATGAGGAAGCCGTCCGGCTCAGAACCTCCGTCCAGCAAGCCTTCGTCAATCTGCGCACCGGCCGGCCGGGGCCCTTGCCGCGCCCTGTCGATGACATCCGGGATGTGGCCCCTCCGGAACTGATTGCGCAGGTCGACCGGGCGCTGCGCGTCTCGGCGACGGGCAGCCCTGAGAAGGTCACCGCAGAACTGTCTGCCCTGATCGACCGGCACCGGCCGGACGAGGTCATCCTGACCGGCCAGATCCACGATCACACCGCGCGCCTGCGTTCGTTCGAAATTGCCGCCGAAGCCATGAAGGCTATCGGCGCACGCTCGGGCGCTGCGGCCGGCTAGTTTTCCAGCCGGTCCATTTCTTCGCTGAGCGCGTCCATCAGTTCCGGATGTTCTGACTGGATGCGGATCATGGAGGTCGCGACCCGGCCCTGCACTTCGATCAGTTCGGCATACCGCCCGCCAAAGATCTGCATGCCTTTGACGCCGGAAATCTCGCCATCGAGCTCTTCGGACATCTGGTTCAGGCCATCCACTGCCACCTGGATCTTCTTCGCGGCCGCCTTGGCGCTTGCTTCGTCGTCGACGGTTTCCAGCGCGTCGGCGATGCGCGTCATCTCATTGATGTAGGCTTCACCGATATCGCTGGCGGAAGACTTCGCGGTGATGTCCTCACCGGTCTTGCCCTGAACATCGTCTTTTCCGCCGCAGCTCGTCAGCATCAATGCCGCCGCGAGGCCGGCTGCCAGAAATCCATGTCTCATACTACGTCCCCTGACTGTGTTTTCAGAAGCACATTCTTAAACCAAGTTCCAAGGCAGGAATATGGCCGCTTGTCATCTACCGCAGGCTGACCTAAGCGGACCACCCCGCACCGGACGTGCGTCCTATGAACCCTCGACGATGAAAGGAGATTGGCCATGACCACAACCCGCTTCTCCAATTTCATCATGACAGGTTCACATGACACGACGCATTCTGCGGCCTCTGGCGGCCGCCCTGTTCCGGCTCAGCGGCCGGACGGAAAAAACTGATAACTTATCGCAGCGGGACCGGCGTATCGCGGCCCGTTCCCTGAAAACAAAACTGCCTGCCCACCTCCTCCGGGACATCGGCGCGGATGATGGATGATGCCCCGCTCTGACATTCAGGGTTCAGGCGAGTTCCATCTCCGCCGTCACATTCAGATGGTCGGAACAGATTTCCGGTCCCGGCTGGTACTGGCCGAGCTTCAGAGCCGGTCCGGTGAGGATGTGGTCATAATCCCGCAGCGGCCGCCACGAGGGATAGGTCGGCTCCGGTTGCCGGTCAGAATGTGCCTGCATCCGCTCAAGAAACGCCTCCGCCGAGCTCGCATGCAGGCTGCAATTGAAGTCCCCCATGACCACCCAGCGCCCATGGCGCGGCAGGTGCCGGGAGAGGAACTCCAGCTGCAGCGCCTGATCGCGCCTGCCAAGGCTGAGATGGACGCAAGCCACATCAAAGTGCGTGGCGGCCTCGACCGTCGCAATCAGGCAGCCGCGCCCCGGCACCCTGCCCGGCAATTTCAGGTCCCGCACATTCGACAGCGGATGCCGGCTGAGGATCGCATTCCCGTGGCGCGACACACCGCGGATCACCCGGTTTTCCTGAATGGCCAGGTGATCATGGCCGGAGCGTTCGGCAATCGCGTTCGCCTGACAGCGATACCCGGCCCGCCGTCCGCCGAGATCCACCTCCTGCAGGCAGACGAGGTCGGCGCCGCGGATTGTTTCAGCGATGGTTTCCAGCGTGCTGGCCTTTGCCTGCGTGTGGAAAACCTGCCGGTGCGCACGCGTCAGATAGTCGGAGAAACGGGCCGTCCCGATGGCGGCCTGAATGTTCCATGTCAGCAGTTTCAGAGGCACGGGCTTCCTTTGGCGGTTCAGACGGGACAGGGTAAGGCGTCACGAATTGCTAGGCTGGACACATGATTCCTCTTCTCAGTTCCATACCCTTTCTCGTGCACTTCTCCCTGTCGGTGCTTGCAGCAGTGCGTCTGCTTTACCGCAAGCTGGCCGTGAACACGACCCTGGCATGGCTGTTCCTCCTGTTCGGCCTGCCCGTGGTTGGCGTCGTATTGTACGTCCTGTTCGGGGACCACCGGCTGAGTGGACGCCGCATGAAAATGGGCGAACGCCTGCGCAGCTTCTTCATGCAGGTTTTCGACATAACCGACGCCAGCATCCCGCCGGACATAGCAGGCGTTCCCCGCTACGCCGCCCTTTCCCGGTCCATCCAGGCCGATACCGGTTTCCCGGTCCTCACCGGCCTGTCTCCGAAATTCTTCTCCGACGCGGGCGACCTCTATGCCGCAATGCAAACCGACATCGATGCCGCATCAGACAGTGTCTGCCTCGAATTCTACATCCTTGATCCCGCAGGCCGCGTCGGCGATGTGCTGGCTGCCGTCGAACGCGCAGCGCAGCGGGGTGTAGTTTGTAAGATTCTGGCGGATGATTTCGGCTCCAAACCCTTCTTCCGCTCGCATTGGCCGAAACGGCTGAGAAAGGCGGGCGTACAGATCGTCCGCTCCCTGCGGGTCAATCTGTTTTCTTCCTTCTTTCGCCGGTCCGATCTGCGAAACCACCGCAAGATCCTCGTCTGCGACCAGCAGGTCGGCTATGTCGGCAGCTATAATCTGGCCGACCCGAAACTGTTCAAGACCGATCGCGGCGTGGGCCAGTGGGTCGACATGATGATGCGCGTCGAAGGCCCGGTCGTCGATGCCCTCACATCGGTCTGCCTGTCGGACTATCTGTTTGACCGCATCGGCCACCAGATCGGCCGGGCCGACCTCAACGCCCTGCCCATCAAGCAGCGCTCCGAGACCGGCGAAGGCACGCCTGTCAGCATGCAGGTGCTGCCGTCCGGCCCTGAAATGCGCAATTCCACGATCTATGAAGTGCTGGTCTCGGCCATCTTCAGCGCGCAAAAGCGGCTGCGCATCGTCTCGCCCTATTTCATACCAGATCCGGCGGTCCAGCTTGCCCTCGTCTCCGCGGCCAAGCGCGGGGTGGTGGTCGAGATCATCCTGCCGGAACGCATCGATTCCCGCCTCGCGCAATTCGCCAGCCAGTCTTCCTACACGGAGCTGCTTCGCGCCGGCGTGCGCATCACCCGGTATCGCGGCGGGCTGCTGCACACGAAACTGATCCTGGTGGATGACGAGATCGCCCTGTTCGGGACGGTGAACATCGACATGCGCAGCTTTCACCTGAACCTGGAGCTGACCATGGTCATCTATGATTTCGGGACCAGTGCCACATTGTGGCAGCACGCCGATACCTACCTCGCGGACAGCGAGCCACTTGATCAGGCGCGATGGGAACAGCGCCCGGAATGGCACAAATTCCTCGAAAACATCCTGCGCCTCGCCAGCCCGATCCTCTAGGCGCCGCTGACTAGCTGTAGCGGGCTTCGACTTTCGGGCCCGCTTTGCCCGCCTTCACCGCCGCGAGGCTCGCTTCAAGATCGGCGAGGTAGGCATCCGCCACATCGGCATGCTTGGGCGACAGCATCAGGTGCAGGCTGGGCGGTTCCTTGGTGACGGAGGTGAACCAGCCGCGCCGGAAAATTTCGCCATAGACCGCGAAGGCGTGGACCTCCGGATGGGAGAAGGCCATCAGGCCCAGCATGGGCTGGCCGACGATCTCGAAGCCGAGCCGCTTCACGCCCTCTTCGATCCTCTCGCGCGTTGCGCAGACCTGCCCTTGAAGGCGTTTGTAGCCTTCGACGCCCAGCGTGTTCATCACGCCCCAGGCGGCCGAGATTGCCCCGCCCGGCCGCGTGCCCGCCAGCGTCGGCGTCTTCATCGGCGCGCCGCTCCAGCCGGCCATGTCGAACGGCATGTAATTGTAGAGCTCCTCCGAGCGGAACAGCACGGTCGATGCGCCCTTGGCGCAATAACCGTATTTGTGCAGGTCCGCGCTCATCGAATGGACGGCCGGAACTTCGAAATCGAAGGCCGGTACCGGCACGCCGTTCATCCTCGCAAACGGCGCGAAGTATCCGCCGACGCAGGCATCGACATGCAGCCAGACGCCCTTCCTTGCGGCGACCTCTCCCAGCTCGGCGATCGGGTCGATGATGCCGTGCGGGAAGTTCGGCGCGGAGCCGACCATCATCACCGTCGCTTCATCCACCGCCTCCCCCATCGCGGCGGGGTCTGCCTGATAGCTGCCGTCGGTCTTCAGCGGCACGCGGCGGATTTCGATGTCCATCAGATGCGCCGCCTTGTCGAAAGCGAGATGCGCCGATTGCGGCAGCACGACATTCTGCCCTTCGCGTGGGCGTCCCTGCGCGCGGGCATAATCGCGTGCGGTCTTCATCGCCATGGTGATGGAGTCCGTGCCGCCGGACGTCATCGCACCGGTCGACCCTTCCGGTCCGTGCAGCAGGCCGAGGCCCATGCCGATCACTTCCTTCTCCATCTGGGCAAGGCTCGGGAAAGCCATCGGGCCAAGCCCGTTCTCTGCCATGTAGAGCGTGTAGGCTTCCTGCTGGACCTGTTCGACATCATGACCGGCATTGAAGACGTAGACCGCCGTGCGCCCGTCGCGCCATTGCGCATCGCCGCCGCCGCGCGTGATCATTTCCTGGCGCACATCGGCCCAGTCGCGTCCCTTCTCCGGCATCTGCATGGCTGTTCCTTCCCTAGATGTTCTGTCTGGCGTGAAACCTAGGCGGGCCGTCCCGGCTTGGCCATAGGGCGCAACTTTTCATCGTCTCGCACGTTGGTTTTTTACTCCCCATGAAAGGAGGAGACTGAAATGACTGTCCTTGAGAATGGCAAGACACCCCGCACCGACAAGAATCACGACACCGAAAAGGTAGACCGGGAGATTCGCCCGGCCGGACCGGAAAACATGGAAGACCCGCCGGAAGAGTGGGACAAAGTCGACGAAGAAAGCGACGAATCCTTCCCGGCAAGCGACCCACCTGCCAATTACTGACCCGTTTCCCCGGCTAGAGCGTTGCAATTCCGGGGCATTCCCGGAACGAGGTCCGCCTGTGCGCGAAGTGCAGCTTTTTGCTCGCGCATTGTGCGAAGCCCGTTGCCCGCTTGCGGCCGTAGGAATATTGTGACGGATAGAACAAACAAGAATATTGATGGGGACCAGCACCGGGCCATGACGGATTATATCGGTTACGAAGCGCTCACTCAGGCTGCCATGCGCGGTGTCGTCCGCGAGGCGCTGAAACGTGCGAAGGCCAATGGTGGCCTGCCCGGCGACCATCATTTCTACATCACCTTCCGCTCCAAGGCGCCGGGCGTGCGCATGGCCGACTACCTTGTGGAGCGTTTCCCCGTCGACATGACCATCGTGGTCCAGCACCAGTTCTGGGACCTGGAAGTCCATGAGGGGCATTTCGAGATCATCCTGAAATTCTCCGGCGTGCCCCAGCACCTGTTCGTGCCTTATGCCGCGATCACGCGCTTCGTCGATCCGTCCGTGAATTTCGGCCTGACCTTCGAGGCGCAGGACAAGGACACGACCGTCATCGCGCCGGCTTCCGCACTGGAAGACACGCAGGATGACACGCCCACCCCGGCCAGCGATGCCGGAACGGTCGTGAACCTCGACGCCTTCCGCCGCAAATAGGCTGGACGATTGGCAGATACCGAGAAACCCCGCCTCAGCGACGCTGACATGCTGGCGCGCTTTCAGGGCTCCAGGAAACGTCCGCCCTGTTCCGACACGCTGGGCATGAAGCTCATTGAAGTCGAGCAGGATGCCATGCGCATACGGATGGAGTTCGACGTTAGCCCATCCTTCGCCAACCCGACCGGCGCGGTGCAGGGCGGTTTCATCTCCGCCATGCTGGACGAAGCGATGAGCACCTGCGTGATCATCGCGTCCAACGTCACCATGACCGCCCCGACGCTGGAGATGAAGACCAGCTTCCTGACCCGCCTAATGCCCGGCAAGGCCTGGGTCGATGCGCGCATTGTTCGCCTCGGCAAGTCCGCCGCCTTCATGGAAGCGGAATGTTTCGACCCGGACGGCAGGATGGTCGCCAAGGCCTCCGCCACCGCCCTGCCGATGCCGTTCAAGCGGCTTGCCAAATGAGCTTCGACAAGCGCGCCTATTGGGAAGGCGTGCTGGGTGATGGGACGCGCCCGCCTGCAACCGATTTTGTCGGCTTCGAACTGATTGCCTTCGACGAGAAGGAAGGCTGGGCCGAGGCCGCATTCTGCCTGCCGGCCGAGGCCACCAATCCCGGCGGCACCGCGCAAGGCGGCTTCGTCACGGCAGCACTCGACGAGGTGATGAGCGTTGCCGGATCAATCGTCCAGGATGGCCCGGCCATGGCGCCGACCCTTCAGATGACAACCAGCTTTATCCGCCCGGTTCCGGTGGGCGTCCGCCTGATAGGGCGCGGCGAAGTGGTCCGCAAGGGCCGTCAGGCCATCTTCACGCAAGGCTTCCTCTCCGCAGAAGACGGCACGCTACTCGCTCAGGCCACCGCCAGCTGCATCCCCCGCTCGCTTGCCTGACGCTGCGGCAGGCTGCGCGCGGGTGCCAGTCTGTGCTATTCTTCCGGAAATATAAAAATCCGGGAGGAAACAATGGCCGACGATCTGGGCTCAAGCCCGAAGGTGCCGCAATCCATCATCGAAGTGACGGCCTTCATGCCGGAGGCGCGGCGCGACCCGCACCCGCCCCTGAAAGCCCTGCGCGAGCAATGCCCGGCGATGCGCGACGAGATGGCGAAGGCCTGGTTCCTCACGCGCTATGGCGATGTTCGCACCACGGTGAATGACCGCAGCTTCGTGCGTCATCCGCTGAATGCGGAGGAAGGCTCGATCTCCCGCCAGCTGGTCGACGAGGAAAATCCGCGCCGCACCTCGATCCTCTTCATGGACGATCCGGATCATGCCCGCGTGCGCCCGCCGCTCGCCAAGGCGTTCTATGCCCGCATCAACAAGATGAAGGACCAGATCGAAGCCATCGTCGATGAGACGATCGACGCGGCGCCTGCCTCCGGCGTGTTCGACCTGATGGCAGACATCGCGGTGCCGATCCCGGTGACAGTGATCGCGCGCATCCTCGGCGTCGACGAAGAACGCCTCGCCGAATTCCGCGACTGGTCCGAAGCCGTGATCCTCGGCCTGAACCCCGTCCGCACCCCGGAGGAGACCGAACGCATGATGTCGGGCGGCGCCGCGCTCGATGCCTATTTCACCGAATTGATGGAGCGTCGCCGCAAGGTCCCCGAAGACGATCTCATCACGGACATGGTCCAGCTTCAGGCCTCCGGAGAAGCTCCGCTGTCGGATGATGAAGTGCGCATCAATCTTCAGGCCCTCCTCGTCGGTGGCAATCTCACCACGACGGACCTGATCGGCAATGGCGTCTGGCTGTTCCTGACCCATCCGGAACAGCTCGCCGCACTGAAATCCGATCCCGGCCTCGCCTCTCAGGCGGTCGAAGAAGTGCTGCGCTATGAGGCGCCGGTCTCCGCCACCTCCCGCATCGCCGAAGCCGACAAGCAAGTTGCCGGCTGCCCGGTGAAGGAACACCAGGTCATCTTCTGCTCGCTCGCCTCGGCCAACCGGGATGCGGAAATCTTCGATGCACCCAACCGGTTCGACATCACGCAGAAGCGCCCCAGCCATGTTGCCTTCGGCGGCGGGCCGCATATCTGCATCGGCGCGCCGCTCGCCCGGATGGAAGCAAAGCGCGTCTACCAGAAACTGTTCGAACGCTATCCGGACATGAAGCTGCCGGAACAGGACATCGCCTGGCGCGCCTTGCCCTTCTTCCGCGGGATCGAAACCCTGATGGTCGAAGTCTGAGCCGTATGAGCGAGACGGTCAGCACCCATTATGATGCGCCGGACCTGATCGCCCGCATCAAGGCGGCTTTGTCCGATGCCGGATGGTCGCCAGAAGCGGTCACCGCCGACCAGCTCGCCCCGATCGAGGAGTTCCATGTCGGCGGCCGTATGGCGACAGACGCCCTGTTCCACGATCTGGATATCCGGCCGGGCGAACGCGCGCTGGATGTCGGCTGCGGCACGGGCGGCACCTCGCGTCATGCCGCCGCACAGTTCGGCTGCACGGTCGAAGGCATAGACCTGACAGAGAGTTTCATCCGAGCAGGCCGAACGCTGACGGACTGGCTGAAGCTGGACGGAAAGGTCCGGCTGCATTGCGCCAGTGCGCTCGACATGCCGTTTGAAGCGGCCAAATTCGATCTTGGCTGGATGTTCCATGTCGGCATGAACATCAAGGACAAGCAGGCCCTGTTCGCCGAAATCTTCCGGGTTCTGAAACCGGGCGGCCGATTTCTGGTCTACGACATCATGCGCGGCGAGGACGAGACGACACCGCTCGCTTTCCCGGTTCCATGGGCCGGCCGTCAGGCTGACAGTTTCGTCCGCTCGCCGCACCAGTATGAAGCCGTCCTCCGCTCTGCCGGGTTCGCCACGATAAGGACCGAACCGCGCCGTGACATCGCTGACGCTTTCTTTGCGCAGGCCGCCGAACAGGCCGGAAAACCGCGCCCCGCGATCAGCCTCGCCCTGATCATGGGCGAGACCGCCCGCGACAAGTTCGCGAACCTGAAGCGGAATTATGAGGCCGGACGCATCGTGCCGGTCGCCATTTTCTGCGAAAAGCCGCGCTAGGGCTGCTTCGCCGCCTGCGCGCGCCCATGGTGCAGCGCGCAAAAACGTGTCATAGGGCCGCAAAATCCCTCTGACAGGTCGATCGTGCCTCGATGACGATCCCTGACAGCTTAACCCCCGAAAGCCTTTACATGTCCGCTTATCCGTCCGTTCCCTCGGCTCTCGCCGAAGCCCTTTCCAATAAGGGCTATGAATCCCTCACCCAGGTCCAGTCTGCCGTAATCGAGCCTTCGCTCGCCGGGCGAGACCTGCTCGTCTCCGCCCAGACCGGCTCCGGCAAGACCGTTGCCTTCGGCCTCGCCATGGCTGGCGACCTGCTGGGCGAGGAAGACCGCCTCACCCGCGCCGACACGCCGCTCGCCCTGATCGTGGCGCCGACACGCGAACTGGCCATGCAGGTCGCCCGCGAGCTGACCTGGCTCTACGGCCCGGCCGGTGCCCGCATCGCAACTTGCGTCGGCGGCATGGACATGCGCGACGAGCGCAAAGCCCTCGCCCGCGGTGCCCACATCGTTGTCGGCACGCCCGGCCGCCTGTCGGATCATATCAAGCGCGGCTCGCTGGATACGACCGGTATCCGCGTCGTCGTGCTGGACGAAGCCGACGAGATGCTCGACATGGGCTTCCGCGAGGAGCTGGAGCACATCCTCGAAGGCACGCCGGAAACCCGCCGCACCCTGATGTTCTCCGCCACCGTGCCGAAAGGCATCGCGAACCTTGCGGCCCGCTACCAGAAGGATGCCGAGCGCGTCCGCACGGAATCCGAACAGCGCCAGCATGGCGACATCGAATACCGCGCGCTTCTGGTTGCGCCGGGCGATGAAGAGAACGCGATCGTCAACATCGTGCGCCACTCCGACAGCGAAAGCGCGCTCGTCTTCTGCACGACACGCGCTGCCGTGAACAAGCTGATGAGCCGGATGGGCAATCGCGGCTTCCCGGTCGTTGCCCTGTCGGGTGAGCTCAGCCAGAAAGAACGCTCCAACGCCTTGCAGGCCCTGCGCGATGGCCGCGCCCGCGTTTGTATCGCCACCGACGTCGCCGCCCGCGGCCTCGACCTCGACAATCTGGGCCTCGTCATTCACGCGGACCTGCCGCGCGATCCGGCAACCCTGCTGCACCGCTCGGGCCGGACAGGCCGGGCCGGGCGCAAGGGTGTCAGTGCGCTGATCGTCGCCCCGAAAGCCCGCCGCCGCGTCGAACGCCTTCTGGGCGACGCAAAAATCGAAGCGACCTGGGGCACGCCGCCCTCGGCTGACGAGATCAATGCGCTGGATGATGCGCGCCTGCTGGCCGATCCGTCCCTCACCCGCCCAGTCCATGAGAGCGAACGCGCCATGATCGATGCGCTCATCGAACAGCACGGCGCCGAACAGGTGGCCGCCGCCTTCCTGCGCAAGCAGCGCGAAGGCCGCTCCGCCCCGGAAGACCTGCGCGAAGTGGATACGACCCCGCCGAAGCGCCGCGAACGCACTGAACGCGGTGACCGCGGAGACCGCGGAGACTGGGCCGATCGCGAGCCGCGCGAGAAGCGCGGAAAGTCTGAGCGCAAGGGCTTCGACGATGCGGTCTGGGTTCAGCTGAATGTCGGCCGCAAGAAGAACGCGGAAGCCCGCTGGATCCTGCCCGTCCTGTGCAAGGCGGGCGGCCTCTCCCGCGACGATATCGGCGCGATCCGTATCAACCCCTCCGATACGCATGTGGAACTCACGCGTGAGGCCGCAGCGCGCTTCTTCGAGACGATCGGAGAGGGCGGCACGGTGGAGAAAGGCCTGCGCGCTGAACCGCTGGACGGCGCCCCGTCTGCACCGGCCCGCTTCGACCGCAATGACCGCAGCGACCGTGACGAGCGCCCGGCCCCGCGCCTGCGCAAGAAGCCATACGATCCGGATGCCCCGCGGCACCTCTCCGGCAAGAAGCCTTACAAGAAGAAGTTCTCGTCCGAGGACAACGCCCCCGCAGAGCGCGCGCCCTCCCCGCAGACGGATTACATCCAGGACGACCGCGAAAAGCCCGCACACCCGGCGAAGAAGTTCTCCAAGGTGCACGCCAAGGACGGCTGGAAGCCGCCGATGCGCGGCAAAGCGAAGCCTGGAAAAGGTGCACCCAAGGCCGCCGGCAAGGGCGGCCCCAAAGGCGGCCCGAAAAGCGGAAAGCCGTCCTTCCAGAAGGGCGGAAAACCGCTGAAAAAGCACCGGAAACCCAACACCGGTGTCTGACCTGCTGCTGATCTGAACCCGATCCGGCCCGAATTCGCCACGCCCATCCGGGCCATTGACAGCGCGCCAAGATAGTTCGTATATGAAATATATACTTCATATCCGAACTATCCCATGGCACGCTCACCCCGTATCTTCCACCTCCTTCAAAAGGCCCACAGCGCCCTGTTCCGCGCGACGGACAAGCGCCTGCGGGACGTCTACGGCCTGACCGCCTCGCAACAGGGCGTGCTGTTCGTCCTCGGCATGAAGGACGGGCAGCCGATCAGTGCCATTGCCGAAGCGCTCAGCATGGGCAAATCCAGCCTGACAGGCCTGATAGACCGGATGGAGGAGAAGTCCCTCGTCCGCCGCGTGCCCCATCCGCAGGATTCCCGCAGCCAGCTGGTCTTTATTGAACCGGCCGGGCGCGACATCACCACTGCCAGCCTGTCGCAAACGCGCCATCTGAACGATGCCCTGCTGGCACCGTTCACGCCCGCCGAGCAGGCAATAATTGCGCGCTTCCTCACGCATGTGGCCGAGAACGGTCCTGACCTCATCAACAAAACCACCCCTCTCCCGGAGACCAGATCATGACAGACCATGTCCTCACCCATCTTGCCGGACACGTCCTGACGCTCACCATCAACCGGCCTGAGCGCAAGAATGCGCTGACCCAGGCCATGTACGGCGCCATGGCAGATGCCATCGAAGGCGCGAATGACGACCCGGCCATCCGTGCCATCATCCTGACCGGCACGGGCGACATGTTCACTGCGGGGAATGATCTCAGCGATTTCGCCGGCAATGTGGACGGCGGCAAACCGCCAGTTCAGCGCTTTCTGGAAGCCATCCGCGATGCGGCAAAGCCTGTGATCGTGGCCGTGAACGGCCCGGCCATCGGCGTCGGTCTGACCCTGCTGCTGCATGCAGATATCGTCTATGCGGCCGACACGGCGAACTTCCGCGCGCCCTTCACCCAGCTCGGTCTTGTGCCGGAAGCCGGTTCCTCCCTCCTGCTGCCGCTGTCGGTGGGCAATTCCATGGCAAACGAGATCCTGCTGGCCGGGCGCATTGTGGGCGCAGACGAGGCCCTTGCCTGCGGTCTGGTCTCGCGGGTCGTACCGGGCGCGGACCTTATGGCGGCCGCCGGCGCTGTCGCAGCGAAAATCGCCGCCTCCGCTCCGATGGCCATGCGCCGCTCGAAAGCGCTGATCCGCGCCAACCGGGATACCGTTGCCGCGCAGATGTCGGCCGAAAGCAAGGTCTTCGCCGAACAGCTGAAATCCCCGGAATTTGCCGAAGCGTCCGCCGCCTTCATGCAGAAACGCCCGCCGGTTTTTGCCGACTAAGCCGCCTGCGCAAGCGGCGCCCGTGACCATGCCGGGCCGTAGAAATCGCCTCTGAAGCTCCCGGAATCCCGCCCGATTCCGGGGGAATTTCACGCCATCCTTCCACAGCATATTCCAGGCCGGCCAATCATGCCCACAAATCATTGTTTTAATTAGATTTTATAGGCTGCAGAAACACCCCTCCGGCTGTAGCCTTCAGGGGGTTAATCCCCTATATTTGAAGGCGAATCTGAAGAATCGACGGGGAAGCCTCATGGCTGAAGAAACGCAGGGCGAGAATGCCGAGTACGGCGCAGGCTCCATCAAGGTCCTGAAGGGCCTCGAAGCCGTGCGCAAACGCCCCGGCATGTACATTGGCGACACCGATGACGGTTCGGGCCTGCACCACATGATCTACGAGGTGGTGGACAACGCCATCGATGAGGCGCTGGCCGGCCATGCCGACCGCGTGACGGTCACACTCTACCCTGACGGCTCGGCCGAAATCACCGACAATGGCCGCGGCATCCCGGTCGGCATGCACCCGACCGAGGGCGTCTCGGCGGCCGAAGTGATCATGACCCAGCTGCACGCCGGCGGGAAGTTCGACCAGAACTCCTACAAGGTCTCCGGCGGCCTGCACGGCGTGGGCGTCTCGGTTGTGAACGCCTTGTCCGACTGGCTGGAACTGACCATCCACCGCGAAGGCAAGGAACACTGGGTCCGCTTCATCAATGGCGGCCATGTCGAGGCGCCGCTGGAGACGCGCGGCGACTCCCCGATGACGGACAAGGGCAAGCCCTATACCGGCACGGCGGTGCGCTTCCTGGCCGCCTCCTCGACCTTCACGATGACGGATTATGACCGCAAGACGCTGGAGCACCGCTTGCGCGAGCTCGCCTTCCTGAACTCCGGCGTGCACATCATCTTCCGCGACGAGCGTGAGGCCGAGCCCTATGAGATCGACCTCATGTATGAGGGCGGCGTGAAGGCGTTTGTCGAGCACCTCGACAAGGCCAAGGGCAAGCTGATCCCGGAGCCGGTCTACGCCATCGGCGAAAAGGACGGCATCACCGTGGAAGCGGCGCTGGAGTGGACCGACAGCTACCACGAGAACGTGCTCTGCTTCACCAACAACATCCCCCAGCGCGACGGCGGCACACACCTGGCCGGCTTCCGCGGGGCACTGACGCGGATCATCAACAAATACGCCAACGAGACGGGCCTGGCGAAGAAGGCCAAGGTCGAGATCTCCGGCGACGATGCGCGCGAGGGCCTGACCTGCGTCCTCTCCGTCAAAGTGCCGGACCCGAAATTCAGCTCCCAGACGAAAGACAAGCTCGTCTCCTCCGAGGTGCGCCCCGTCGTCGAGAGCATGATGGGCGAAAAGCTCGCCGAATGGTTCGAGGAGCATCCGAAGGAGGCCCAGGAAATCATGGGCAAGATCGTTGAGGCCGCCGCCGCGCGCGAAGCTGCCCGCAAGGCCCGCGAACTGACGCGCCGCAAGTCAGCGCTCGACATCACCTCCCTGCCCGGCAAGCTGGCCGACTGCCAGGAGAAGGACCCGGCGAAATCCGAACTCTTCATCGTCGAGGGCGATTCCGCTGGCGGCTCGGCCAAGCAGGGACGGTCACGCGACAACCAGGCCATCCTGCCCCTGCGCGGCAAGATCCTGAACGTGGAGCGCGCGCGCTTCGACAAGATGCTGTCGTCCGACCAGGTCGGCACGCTGATCATGGCACTCGGCGCCGGCATCGGACGCGACGAGTTCGACATCAACAAGCTGCGCTATCACAAGATCATCATCATGACCGATGCTGACGTCGACGGCGCGCACATCCGGACGCTGCTGCTGACCTTCTTCTATCGTCAGATGCCGGAGATTATCGAGAAGGGCTATCTCTACATCGCCCAGCCGCCGCTCTACAAAGTGACGCGGGGGCGCTCGGAACGCTATGTGAAGGACGATGGCGAACTCGAAGCCTATCTCATCGGCGAAGGCACGGACGGGGAATCCCTGATCCTGCCCGACGGCACCATGATTGCCGGGGAAGACCTGCGCGACCGCGTGCGCCAGGCCTCGAACTTCCAGGCAAACCTCCGCCGTCTGGCGCTCCGTGCCTCCGGCGAGCTGATCGAACATGCCGCCCTTGCCGGGGCGCTGGCCGCCGGCGCGGGCGACGCCGAAGCCGCGAAGACGGCCGAACGCCTGAATCGCTTTGCCGAGGAAGGCGAAGACACCTGGGCCGGCCGCTTCGTGGAAGGCGCCCTCGTCCTTCAGCGCACGGTGCGTAGCGTGGACGAGACGATCACCCTGCCCCCGGCCCTGATCGCCAGCCAGGATGCCGTGCGCCTCGCCGAACGTGCGGCCGGCCTCGCCGAATTGTACGAACAGCCCGCGATCCTGCGTCAGGACAAGGGTGGCGAAGTGACCGTACACGGACCAAGCAGCCTGCTGAAAGCGGTGCTCGACAGCGGCCGCAAGGGCCTGAAAGTCCAGCGCTATAAGGGTCTGGGTGAAATGAACGCCGACCAGCTGTGGGAAACCACACTGGACGCCAACGCCCGCACCCTGCTTCAGGTCCGCGTCGATCATATGGAAGAAGCCGACGACATGTTCACCAAACTTATGGGTGATGTGGTTGAGCCGCGCCGCGAGTTCATCGAGGAGAACGCGCTGGATGCGGAGGTGGATGTTTAGAACGCACTTGCACCGGGCGGCTTGACCGGAGCGATACCCATCGTCCGAAGAAGCAGCCGGTTATGTCAGGTGGGTCACGCATCAGGCTGACCCAACCTTCCTATAAATGATGTATACATGGTCCTTTCACCGTCCCGTTCATGATCTGACGGGACACGTCTCCCCGCCATTATCCACCAACTTATCCCCCCTGCCATGCCGGCCGAAGCTGCTGGATGGAACACGCGCCCGCCCTCCCGCGTTGGTATTTGACCCAACAAAGGAGGCCGAAATGTCTGCTGAACAGATCCCCGAACAACAGGCCGCCGGACTTGCGCTCTCCGCGCGCCGTGGCCGCACATCGAAATGGCACCTTCAGGGTCAGGCCAGAGAAATGTATGACACGCTCAGCATGGAAGAGCTGAAGGCGATCGCCGAGCCGGACGAGGACGGCGAAACAGGGCAAAATCCCCGATAATCCGGGGACTTATTCCGTGACGGCATAAGTCTTCTTTGCCGCCCTCCCCTACAGCACCGCGCGCTTCACGTCATATTCGCTGCAACAAAAGCAATACGGCACCTGAAGGAGCCCGCCATGATTGAACTGCGCCCGTTCGACCGCCTCGGCCGTTTCCGTAACGAATGGCTCGACGCGAACTATCACTTCTCGTTCTCGGGGTATCACGACCCGCGCCGCATGGGCGAAGGCGCCCTGCGCGTGTGGAACGATGACACGATCCAGCCACACACCGGCTTCCCCCCCCATGGGCATCAGTCCATGGAAATCATCACCTATGTCCGCAAGGGGGCCATCACCCACAAGGACTCCATGGGCAATACAGGCCGCACTGAAGCCGGCGACGTCCAGGTCATGAGCGCCGGCGCCGGCGTGCAGCATTCGGAATGGAATGCCGACGACGAAACCTGCCAGCTGTTCCAGATATGGATCCTGCCGCGCGAACAGGGCGGCCAGCCGGGCTGGGGCACGCGCCAGTTCCCGAAAGGCGACCGCTCCGGCAAGTGGACCGTGTTCGCCGCGAAGGATGGCGAAGGCGATGCCCTGCCGCTCAAGCAGGACGCAAAGGTCATGGGCGCAACGCTCTGCACTGGCGATACGCTGGACTATGAAGTCACCCCCGGCCGGCATGGCTATCTCGTGCTGGCGGCAGGCTCGGTCAGCCTGAACGGCCAGGTGCTGAAGGCCCGCGACGGCGCCGCCATCACGGGTGCCGAGACGATCAGCCTGAAAAGCATCGAGGATGCCGAGATCGTGTTTGTGGACACGATTTAACCGGTTTCACATCAGCGTGACTTCGGGAACGCCGAGGGTGATGGTAAGTTGATCGGAGACCCTAATGGAGGTTCTGACATGAAACTTGTTCCCATCACCGCTATCGCCCTTCTCCTGGCCCCCGCTGCCATGGCCGCGGAAATCAACGTCACCGTTTCGGATGATTTCCAGACCAAGCTGCAGGATGACTATGGCACCCGCGAGGGGGAGTATCTCTCGAAAGAGATCAAGGAAGACCTGACCCGCGAACTCGACAAGGCCGGCGTGGATGTCGCCCGCATCGATGTCACCATCGTCGATGCCCGCCCGTCCAAGCCGACCTTCAAGCAGCTCGGCGACGAGCCCGGCCTCGACTATGGTGCCTCACGCAGCACCGGCGGCATGAAACTGACCGCCACCGCCTATGACGCAGACGGCAACAAGGAAGGCGAGTACGAGTATTCCTGGTACGAAACCGACATCCGCATGACCGGCATCACAACCTGGTATGACGCCAACAAGGCCTCCAACCGGTTTGCCCGGAACTTCGCGGAAGAAGTGCAGGAAGGAACGCTGTCCGATCAGAACCCGTCCTGATTAAAGGACGAGTTCACACCGCTCGTTGAGGCTGGGGCGCGCGATCGCGACGCGCTTCAGCCCCGGCAGCGCCTCGCTGAGGTCTTCGGCGACCCAGAGGCAGATCCGCTCCAGCGTCGGCACGTCCAGGCCGTCGATCTCGTTGAGCAGCCGGTGATCCAGCTTTTCGGCCGTCGCATTCAGGCAGGCCGTCAGGTGGGAAAAATCTTCCACCCACTGCTCGCCCTCTTTCACGACGCCGGCAACCGTTGCTTCCAGACGGAACGAATGCCCGTGCATGTTCCGGTAAGGATGCCCTTCCGGTTTGCCGCCCATGAAGTGCGCCGCCTCGAAATGCACCGCTTTGGTGATCTCGAACACGCGGCCCTCAGGGCTTAAGGAAGCCCGGTCAGTTTGTGTGTTTGCAAGCTCAGTCGCCATTGCGGATTCTTCAGACAGTATGCAGCGGCAGCCTGCACATTGCGGGCCGCCTCGGAATTGTCCTTCGGTTGCAGGAAAAAGTGCTGAAAGTCCAGTTCCGTGAACCGTTCGGGCTGCGCTTCGGCTTCGTCCTGCGGGTAGACCAGCTTGAGTTCATTGCCCTTTTTCAGGACGAGGTCCGCATTGGCCTTGGGGCTGACGCAGATCCAGTCGAGCCCGTCCGGCGCCGCGATCGTGCCATTTGTCTCCACGGCGATCTCGAAACCTTCGTCGTGGAGCGCCGCGATCAGCGGCGGATCCAGCTGCAGCAGCGGCTCCCCGCCGGTGCAGACGACATAGGGTTTACCAGCCGTATCTGCGTTGGCATTCCAGATGGAAGCGACCAATGCAGCGACTTCTTGGGCTGTTTTGTACTTGCCGCCATTCTCCCCATCGGTGCCGACAAAATCCGTATCGCAGAACTGGCAGACGGCTTTCGGCCGGTCGCGTTCGAGGCCGCTCCAGAGATTGCACCCGGCAAAGCGCAGGAAGACAGCGGCGCGCCCGGTCTGCGCGCCCTCCCCCTGCAGGGTGTAGAAGGCTTCCTTGACCGAATAGGTCATCGCGATGCCTGCCAGCGGTCCCAGCCAGCTGAGCGCAGCTCGCAGGCCGGGCAGCTGCCGCAACCATAGCCCCAGTCATGTCGGTGGGACCGATCGCCCAAATAACAGGTGTGCGTGTCTTCGACGATCAGATCCACAAGTCCCTGCCCGCCGAGCTCCACTGCCATCGCCCAGGTCCCCGCCTTGTCGATATACATAAGGGGCGTCTCGATCGACATCGGTTTGTCGAGTCCGAGCCGGAGGGTTTCAGCCTGCGCCTGGATCGTGTCGTTCCGGCAATCGGGATAACCGGAATAGTCCGTCTCACACATGCCGCCGATGAGAACGGAGATGCCGCGCCGGACGCCCAGCGCCCCGGCAAGTGTCAGGAACAGGAGATTACGGCCCGGGACGAATGTCGAAGGCAGTCCGGCTTCTGTCGTCTCGATCGCGACGTCATGGGTCATGGCCGTTTCGCCAAGGCTCTTGAGCACGGTCGCATCGATCATGTGATCGTCGCCAAGACGCGCGGCCCAGGACTCCTTGAGGCTGGCCATACCGATCCGGACTTTCTCCCGGCAGGTCAACTCAACCGCATGACGCTGACCATAATCGAACCCGATCGTTTCCACAGCGTCGAACCGGTCCAGTGCCCAGGCAAGACACGTCGCAGAGTCCTGTCCGCCGGAAAAAAGAACCAGCGCCCGGGTTTCGGAGGATGAAGTGTTGGAGGTCATGCCGCGCCTCTACCAGCCCGGGGAGATACGGCCAAGAAGGGAAAACTGTGTGCTTTTGCGCACGCAATCAAAAATAGTCGCTCATTTACGCAAGGGTAGCCGGTTGACAGAAGAGGCGGCCCCTCTTTTCGTAGTATTCGCAGTGTTCCTGCCAGAAGAGCACGCAAATAAACCAAAACCAACAACCAATAATCTTGTCCACGAAGATTGGACGAGGGGAGGAATTTGACTTGAAACTGATCCGACAACCTAAGTGCGTCTTGCTGGCAGGTGCCTCTGCCGCCGTATTGAGCCTGACACAGGCCCCGGCACTGGCACAGGAAGCAGACGCACCGAACACCGCCACCACCGTTGAAGAAGCTGCTCCTCCCGCCGCATCCACTCCCACCGCAGAAGAAGACAAACGTCTCAGCGTTGTGAAAGTGACCGCTACGCGCCGCGAGGAAAGCATTCTCGACGTGCCGCTGGCCGTGACCGCCATCAGCCCGACAGAAATTGAACGCCAGGGGGTCGCAGACCTTCGTGCGCTCGACAACCTGTCGGCCAGCTTCAACATGAACTCGACGCAGACGGAATCGCAGGGCACGTCCATGCGGATCCGGGGCGTTGGCACCACCGGCAACAATATCGGCCTCGAAAGCGCGGTCGGTGTGTTCCTGGACGGCGTCTACCTGTCTCGTCCCGGCGTCGCCCTTGGTGACCTTGTCGACCTGCAACAGATCGAAGTCCTGCGCGGTCCGCAGGGTACGCTGTTTGGCCGCAACACATCTGCTGGTGCACTGAACATCACGACCAAAGCGCCGAACCTTCGCGAGAAAGACGGCTTTGCCAATGTCACGGCCGGTAATTACGGGCTGGTGAATGTACAGGGCGGCTTCAGCGCGCCGATTGTTGAAGACAATTTCGCTGTGCGCCTGTCTGGCGCTTACCGGACCCGTGACGGACTGGTCGAAAGCACGACCGGCGCGGAAAGCCATACGCGTGACCGTTGGATGGTCCGCGGGCAAGCCCTCTGGCAGATCACCCCGGACGCAACACTCCGCGTGATTGCCGACTACTCGGACGCAGATGAACAGTGCTGCGACGCCATCGTCACGGTCGATCCGCTCGGAGAAGCCGGGATCTATGCCGCGGTCGGCCTGCCTGCAAATGGCGGAGTTTCGGCCTTTGGCCCGAGTGCACTGGACAGCCTGACGTCCAATGGCGAGCAATTCCAGAACCCGTTCCAGCAGGAAGGCATCTCTGCCCAACTCGACTGGAATCTCGGCTTCGCAGACCTGGTCTACATCGGCTCCTATCGGGACTTCCACGCAGAATCCGTTCAGCACTCTGAGTATGTCAGTCTTGACGTCTACGCCGTTGGCGACAACACGGCCCCGTTCGCGGCGCCGACCGTCCGGCCGTCCTATGACGACATCAAGACGACAACGCACGAATTGCGCCTGCAGGGCCAGGCCCTGGATGGGCGGCTCGACTGGCTGGTCGGAACCTACTACTCGGATGAGGACATCGAAGAGCGGGCCATCATGACACTTGGTGGCGACTATGGCCGTTACGTGTCGGCCCTGCTTGTTCCCGCGCTTGGCGCCCAAGCCGTCAGTGTCGGCTTTGGTGGCAACGTGCCGGCTGCGCTGGGCGGGGTCGACCCGGCTGGCAGCTATGCGGACAACAAGTTCAATCAGCAAGGTGAGTCTCTCTCCTTCTTCACCCATAACGTCCTTGAGCTGACGGACCGGCTGAACCTGACCGTTGGCCTGCGTTATGTGGAAGAAACGAAAGACGGATCGTTTGAGCAGATTTCGGCTTCTTCGCCGGCCTGCGAAAACATTGCCAATGGTATTGTAGCCGGCGCCTATCCGGCGAGTGTCGCTCCTCTGGCCCCGACGGCGATGGCAATCACCTGCTTCCCGTTTGCGACAGAAGCAGACCTTCCGGCCTCGGCCTTCCTGCCGCTGCCGCAGACGTTCAACGACACGTTTGAAGACGAGGAGCTGGTCTACACGGTGAAACTCGGCGGCTCGTTGACTGAGAACTTGAACTTCTATGCAGGCTTCACCCACGGCTTCAAATCCGGTGGCTTCAACCTCGACCCGACGGCTGCTGCTGGCGGGGCGGATCCACGCTTCGACTCTGAAAAGATCGATGCGACCGAACTGGGCCTCAAGGGAACGTTCAATGAAGGCCGCGGCCGGTTCGACCTCGCCGTCTTCCATCAGGAAATGGAAGACTTCCAGGTGCTGGAATTCACCGGAACCCAGTTCCAGACGTTCAATGTGCCGAAGGTTGTCAGCAAAGGGGCCGAACTCGAAGTCCAGACCCAGCTGACGGATAACCTCAGCGCAAATGGCGCGCTCACCTATACCGACGCATACTATCCGAATAATTGTGCGCCGGGCGGTTTCGACCCGTCGAACCCGGTGAACCGCCTGTGCGGCTTCTCGCTGACCAACGCCCCGGAATGGGTCGGGCTGATCGGCCTGACCTGGGAGAGCGCGCTCGATAACGGCATGCCCTACTTCCTGACCGGGACGGTGCGCAGTGAATCGGACCGCCGCACATCCACCCAGGCCGTCGACGATACGGGTGCCCGGCTCGCCGATGATATCCAGGACGCCAATACGAAGTTGAACCTTCGTGCCGGTATCAGCACCGCTGACGACCGCTGGACCTTCGAGATCTGGGGAAACAACGTCACCGACGAGCAGACGAAGAATGTGACCTTCAACATGCCGCTCCGCGGAACGGCACGCGGTGTGTTCATTCAGGACCCGGCAACTTATGGTGTGACTTTGAGGACACGGTTCTAGAGTCTCTTAAGGCACAATTTTGCAAACAGAGCGGTGTCCGGCCCCGGACACCGCTCATTTTTTGCCTTTACGTAGCGTCCACTAGGCCATTCCTTCCAACTGAAAATATTGACTTTCCCTCGCGGCTGCCATTCGATGGATTCTGAAGCATGTCCGCAAAGAGACGGCTCAATAAATCAGCTCGAAGCCAGCAATCCCGCCGGCCCGAGGGGAGGAAAAATTAGATGACACAATACAGAGAATCGAAATGTATATGGCTGGCTGGCGCCTCCGTGCTGGCCATGAGCCTGCTGGCACCTGCCGCACTGGCCCAGGAGGAAGGCGAAAGCCCCAGAACACTTTCCACCGTGACCGTGACCACCCAGAAGGTCGAACAATCGATCCAGGATGTTCCGATTGCGGTTTCGGCGTTCGATGAAGAAGCGCTTGAGCGCCTTCAGCTGACCGGTGGTCCGGACCTCGTCAAATCCATTCCGAACGTGTCTTTCACCAAGGGCAACTTCTCGGGCTTCAACTTCAAGATCCGCGGGATCGGTGCAGACGTCGTTGCTCAGTCGGGCGACGCAGGGGTCGGCGTCCACCAGAACGATGTGCCGCTGACGGCAAACCGCCTGTTTGAAGCCGAATTCTATGATGTTGAGCGGGTCGAGGTTCTGCGGGGACCGCAGGGGACGCTTTACGGCCGCAACGCCACGGGCGGCGTGTTCAATCTGATCACGGCCAAGCCTGTGCTTGGCGAGTTCCAGGCGGATGCCGAACTGACCTATGGCAACCACAATACAATCAAAGCAAAAGGTATGCTGAACATCCCGCTGGGTGAGCGGGCTGGCCTGCGCCTGGCCGGATCCTTGCTGACGCGCGATGGTTATGTGAACAACGCGGTCACGGGCAACGACGTCGATGACCGCGACCTGTCGAGCTTCCGTGCAACTTTCGCTGTCGAGCCGACAGACAATCTGCGCGGCTGGGTTTCCTATGAGCATTTCGAAGAAGATGACAGCCGCCTGCGTGCGGGCAAGCAGCTGTGTAAGAAAGACCCGGGCTTCGATACCTATGCCGGTATTTCGGTGTCACCGCTTGACCAGCTGGTCACCTCGCTCGGCTGTCAGGATGCACCGCTCGATCAGTCGCGTGACCGTGTGAACTCCCAAGCTACCCTGGGTGGCGGCCTAGGGATCATCGCCGGCTTGCTGAACGGCGATGCCTTCACCGATCCGGTCAACCCGGATCTGCGCACGATCGAATCGGCCTTCGACCCGATCTACAAGGCTGACCAGGACCTGATCACCTGGAAAGGTGAGTGGAACGTCACCGACAGCCTGCTGTTCACCTATCTCGGCAGCCACAATGAAAGCTCGGTCCAGTCGATCGAAGACTACAACAAAGTGGCCCCGACGATCACCTTCAACGAAACGGCTGGTCCGTTCTTCCTCGCTCCCGGCCTGGAGTCGGTCTACGACCTGCTCTTCCCGGGCGGCGTTGTGTCCGATACCGAATTGGGCGTGTCCAATGTGTTCCGCACGTTTGACCAGTCCGGTGGCGGCAGCGAGCAGGACACGCACGAAATTCGTCTGCAGTCTGACTTTGATGGACCGTTCAACTTCAATCTCGGCGCCATCAAGGTCGACTTTGAAGCCATCGACCCACACGACAGCACGGCTGGCTACTACGTCCTGTCGAACTCGCTGTTCGCTCTGACCCAGCTGAACAATGCGCTTGGCGGTGCTATCTTCGAAGGAACCGTGCCGCTCGACTCGGGCAGTGCCAACAATCTCGGCCTGTTCAACGGCTCGCTGAACGGAGATGGCGGCGAATACTACCGCTCTCTGTCACCGTACCGGCTCGATTCCACTGCCGTCTTCGGTGAAGCCTATTTCGACGTGAACGACTCGCTGAAGTTGACCCTCGGTCTGCGCTACACGGACGATAAGAAGGAACAGGATGTCGTTCCGACCTTCCTGTTCACGCCGCAGGTACCAGGTGCAGACCCGCTTGCTCCGCAACCAATCGTCGGTGCATCGAATGATGATGGCGGCGACGGCACGCTGAACACCCACGATAAGGAAACCACGGGCCGGGTCGGCTTCGACTGGTCGCCGGACTTCGGCTTCTCGGAAGACACGCTGATCTACGGCTTCTATTCCAAGGGCTACAAAGGGGGTGGCATCAACCCGCCGCAACCGGCTGGCGCTGGTCTGTTCCCGCAGACCTTCGATCCGGAATTCGTGAATGCCTACGAACTCGGAACGAAAAACACCATTGCAGGCGGCACGGCACAGCTGAACGTCACCGGCTTCATGTATGACTATGAAGGCTATCAGATCACGCAGATCATCAACCGCTCGTCGGTGAACATCAACGTGGATGCAGAGATCTCAGGCCTTGAAGTTGAAGCCCTCTGGACGCCGGCAGACAACTGGCTGCTGACAGCCAACCTTGGTATCCTGGATGCCAAAGTAGTGGACACCTACGGGATCGATGCGCTCGACCGTGCCAATGGACGTAGCGACCTTGTCGTTCTGAAAAACGCATCGAGCTACTCCAATTGCGTTGTGTCCGCTCAGGGCTATGCCACCCTGCTGACTGCAATCGCAGGAAGCGCAGCACCGGCAGGCTCGACACGCGGTCTGTGTAATGGGGCATTTGCTGCCGGCATCTACGATACCATCAACGGCACGACTGGGGGTAGCGGCAATGCCGCAGTGGATATCGCTACTGCAGAAGCGGCGCTCGGCCTGACTGGTCAGACGATCACCTACACAGATTCGAACGGCGATACGCAGACAGCCAGCCTGCTCACGCCGATTGAAGGTGATGCGAAGAACCTGGATGGCAACACGCTGCCGGGTGCGCCGGATACGACGCTGAACCTGGCGGCGGAGTACACCTTCCAGGCGCTGGGTAACTCGAACTGGGATATGACGATCCGTGGTGACTATTACTGGCAGGCCGACAGCGTCAGCCGGGTGTGGAACACACAGCGCGACCAGCTCGACTCCTGGTCCAACGTGAACCTGTCCATTCTGTTCGACAATGCGGAGAGCGGATGGGGCGTGGAAGTGTTTGCCAAGAACCTGACGGACGAAGAAGTGATTACCGGTAACTACCTGACGGACGACTCCTCCGGTCTGTTCACCAACGTCTTCCTGACCGAGCCGGCGCTGTACGGCGTCACGGTCAAGAAGTCCTGGTAACAGGTTCCCGACTGATACGAATTGGGGCGGCCCGGCCAGGGCCGCCCCTTTTTATTTGGCCCTTCGTCCGGCCTGACCTATGTTGCCCCAAACATTCCGCAACCTTCCAGACCCCGGGAGACGCCCCATGCGCCTGATCCTTTCCGGCCTTGTTTCCGCCCTCGCCCTATCTGCATGCAGCCCTGGCTCAGCCGCCGCACCCGCAGCAACTGACGTTTCCAGCGACCTTGATGTGACACTGACCCCTGTGGTCGAGGCGGAATTCCCGTGGGGCCTGGCGTTCCTGCCCAATGGCGACCTGCTGTTCACCGAAAAGGATGGCGGCCTGAATTATGTGGCAGGCGGCGAAGGCGAAGCGGCCCCGGTCACCGGCATGCCCCCTGCCCTCACAGAAGGACAGGGCGGATATTTCGGCATCACGCTGGACCCGGATTTCGAAACCAACCGCCTGATCTATGTCGCTTATGCCCAAGGCACCGAAGACGACAATGGGACGGCGGTCGTGCGGGCACGCCTCAGTGATGATAACACCGCTCTGGAAGACCTGACCGAGATCTTCCGCGCCGATTCGCGTGATACGGCCTATCACTTCGGCAGCCGCCTCCAGTTTGCCAATGACGGGACGTTGTTCATCTCGCTCGGTGAAGGCTTCAAATACATGAAGGACGCCCAGGACCCGAAGATCACGCATGGATCCCTGATCCGCATCAATTCCGACGGCACCATTCCGGCAGACAATCCGTTTGCCGACGGTACAGACGGGAACCCGGCTGTCTATTCCTACGGCCACCGCAACATCCAGGGGCTCTACTACGACAAGGAAGAAGGCGCGCTGTACGAGACGGAACATGGCCCGAAAGGTGGCGACGAGTTCAACATCATACACCCCGGCGCGAACTATGGCTGGCCGGTGATCACCTATGGCGTCAACTATGATGGCACCATCATCACGGAGCAGACCGAGAAAGAAGGCATGGAGCAGCCGCTCACCTATTGGGTGCCGTCAATTGCTCCATCTGGGCTCACGCGCCTCACCAGCGATGTCTATCCCGGCTGGAAAGGGGATTTCTTCGTTGGCGGCATGAACGGCCCAGCAGGCCTGGAACTCGTCCGTATCCGGCTGGAAGATGGCAAGGTGATCGAACGCGAGAACCTGTTCAAGGACGAATACGCGGTCCGCGACGTCGTTCAGGGCCCCGATGGCCACCTTTACATCGCCACCAAGGATCTGGACGGCATTTTCCGCGTCGACATCGCGAAATAACGGCGTCTATTCGCTCGTGCGCCGGGCCCGGAGCGCGGCGGCGAGCGTGCCATCGTCGAGGTGATCCAGCTCCCCGCCTACTGGCACGCCATGGGCGAGATAAGTGACCTGCACGCCTTTTTCGGCCAGCTGATCCGCTACATAGTGCGCCGTGTTCTGGCCTTCGAACGTGGCATTCAGCGCGAGGATGACTTCGCGCACACCGCCAGCATCCACCCGTGAGACCAGCGAAGGAATGTTGAGGTCATCCGGTGTTATCCCGTCAACGGCGGACATAACCCCGCCCAGCACGTGATAGCGCCCCTTGTAAGATCCGCCCCGCTCCAGCGCCCAGAGGTCCGGCACATCTTCCACCACGCAGATCAGGCCTTCATCGCGTCCGCCCGACTGGCAGACCGCACATGGCTGCAGCGTGTCATAGTTCCCGCAGACCTCACACTTCTCGATCCGGTGCCCGGCATCGGACATCGCCTCTGCCAGCGGCAGCAACAGCGTGTCCCGCCGCTTCAACAGGAACAGCGCCGCCCGCCGTGCAGACCGTGGGCCAAAACCCGGCAGACGGGACATCAGCTCGATCAGGCGAAGAATCTCTGGGCCGGCAGAACGCTGTGACATGCCCCCAATGTCAGGCATTTGCCGCGTGTTGCAAGCCCGGACCACACGAAACCCGGAACCTCAACGAAAACGCCCCGGCACAAAGGCCAGGGCGGAAATTCTGTGGGTCGTAGAAGCTTATGCGGCCTCTTCGACCTCGTTGTTCTTCGAGCTCGGGCGCGGATCGCGCAGCACATAACCGCGGCCCCAGACCGTCTCAATGTAATGGTTGCCGCCGGTGGCCTGCTGCAGCTTCTTGCGGAGCTTACAGATGAAGACGTCGATGATCTTCAGTTCCGGCTCGTCCATACCGCCATAGAGGTGGTTCAGGAACATTTCCTTGGTCAGCGTCGTGCCCTTCCGGAGGGAAAGCAGCTCGAACATCTGGTATTCCTTGCCGGTGAGGTGCACGCGGTCGCCGTCCACTTCTACCGTTTTTGCGTCGAGGTTCACCAGGATCTCGCCCGTGCGGATCACACTCTCGGCATGGCCTTTGGAGCGGCGCACAATGGCGGTGATACGAGCGATCAGCTCGTCCTTGTTGAACGGCTTGGTGAGATAGTCGTCAGCGCCGTAGCCCAGCGTACGGACCTTTGCCTCGATATCCGGGTTACCGGAGAGGATCATGACCGGCGTGTTCACGCGGCCCATGCGCAGCTGCTTGAGGACTTCGTAGCCGGAGATATCGGGTAGCGACAGATCGAGGATGATCATGTCGTATTCGTATACCTTGCCGAGATCGACACCTTCTTCACCGAGGTCAGTGGTGTAGATGTTGAAGCCTGCAGACTTCAGCATCAGCTCGATGGAACGCGCGACGGCGCTATCGTCTTCAATTAGCAGGACGCGCATGTGTCGTCTCCCGAATCAGCCTAACGACAAGCTAGTCGTTTTTATTAACTCTGAGAATCCTAGAGGCTGTTTCTTTAACACTAGTTAACAGAGCCCTGCGATTCCCGTCGAAATCCCCCAAATCTTCACACAGATTAATTGCCAAGCTCCGCTGCCGGGGCGTCACCGATCAGCATCTGGCTGATTGCGATGGCGTCCTGGATGGGTTGCGCCTGAGGATCTGTGGAAATCAGTGTTTTCTGGCAGCGGATCGCATCGCGGACCTTCGGGTCGCGGATCACCACACCAGCGAGATGTGGGCGAAAGCCAAGGAAAGTCTGGCAGGCCCGGGCAATTGCCTCATAAGTCCGCTGTCCGGCCGCACGGCTGTCGGCCTGGTTGATGCAGACTACCGGCTCGACATTCGGTGCATAGCCGCGCAGCACCTTGATGAAGGCATAGGCATCGGTCATCGATGTCGGTTCATCCGTGATCACCATCAGCGCCTTGTCGGCGGCGCGGGCAAGCCGCATGCAGTTGGCTTCGATCCCGGCGCCAAGGTCGAGGACCACCTGGTCATATTGCAGGGCCAGCGCCGAGAGGCCGGCCGCGAGGCGGGCAACTTCTTCCGGCGGCAGTTCGGCCAGCGCGCCAGAGCCTGACCGGCCCGGCAGCACATCGAACCCGCCACCTGCGGCGCCGCCATCGACCGGGGTCACGGCATCATCGAGCTCGACCCAGCCCGCGATCACCGCAGCAAGGTCTGTTTCCGGTGCAATGCCAAGCTGGACGTCGACATTGGCGAGGCCAAGGTCCCCATCCACCAGCAAGGTGCGTTTACCGGCCTGGGCAAAGGCTGAAGCCAAAGTGATGGCCATGAACGTCTTGCCGACGCCGCCCTTCCCGCTCGCAACCGCGATGATCGAAGCAGGCTCGACCCGCCGCGGTGTAGGCCGCGGTGCCGGACGTTCCTGCGATTTGCGCATCATGAAACTCATGGGATTACGCGGCTCCTTTCAGGGCGATCACGTCGCCCGGGGCGTCTTCCATCAACAGGGCAGCAAGGCGCATGGGCGCTGCCGGGACCAGTCCACCGCCGATGAACGGGGTGACTGCAAGATGGGAGAAGGCGATGCCGGCCGACGACAAGGCGGAAATGGCCCCGCCCCTCCTTCGGACAACATCAAGTTTGGTGAGGATGGCCCGCTTGATACCGGCGCGCGCGAAGCCGCGAGCGGCTTCAAGCTGATCATCCGGGTGGCCTTCGGCCGACATGACAAGAACAGGCTCAGCGCGGATGACCGAAATCAGGTCCTGCAGGCTGGCCATGTCGTCATCATCGAAAGGATTGATGGCCGGCAGGTCGATCACGCAGCGGCGGTTTTCGGTCTTCAGCGTTTTCAGTGTCGCAAACAGCTCATCCGGCGAGTGGCAGGTGCGGATCTGGCCCTTCTCCCGTTCGAGATAGGCTGCCAGCTGGTCTCCGCCGGCCGTGCCGTCGAGATCAGCCGCAACGGGTGCGATTTCCGCCCGCGCCATAGCAGCGCGGCGGGTCAGTTTAGCAGCCGTTGCCGTGCGGCCGTGTCCCGGAGGGCCGACCAGAAGAATGTCGCGGTCGAGGCGCGCCGGCAGCGGATCGCAGGTCACGATGCGGGCAAGACCTTCGGCAATGGCCTCTTCCGGATCTGTCAGATGCTGGGCGCGGCCCGCACCTTCCGCAGCCGTACGATCTGCAAAGCGCTGCGGGGAGCCATGCCAGAGCAGCGCGTCACGCACGCGGCTGAAAAGCGGATTCTCTGAACCCCGGCCATGGCCGCCTCCGCGCGCATCGCGCAGGAACAGCGGCTCATTGGGAACCATCCCGACGCCGCCCATCTTGTCGACCGCCGCCCGGACTTCCACGCCACCATCAATTTCGCGCTCGGACAGGATGACCGCATCGGCTCCCATCTCGGCAAAAATCATCGCCTTGGCAGCCTCGAAGGTCTCGGCGGCGAACATTTTCATACGCATACGGCGGCGTCCTTACTCTCGAACAGACCCGCCTTCCCCGCGCCCCAGACGCGAACGGGCCACACTCTCCCGTAACCATTAGTGTCGTCTAAAGGTTAACAAATTCCTCTTCGGTGTTAGGAATTGCCGAATTCGGAAGGCGCAGACAGCCCATTCCTGCAGTGCCGGGCACACCGGCCTGCAACGCATTGTTAACCATGGGTTTTCCCGCAGTTACGCGGCTTCGCGCGAGTCCACGATCTCCGAAAGTGTCACCCCGAGTTGCCCATCTGCAACAACGAGGCGCCCACGCGCCATCAGCCGGTCTGACACGTAAATCTCGACCGGCTCATCGGTCCGCCGTTCCAGGGCCACGACGTCGTCGGCCGACATGGCGACCAGTTCTTCCATGGGCATGCGCACTTCGCCGAGCACCACGTCCACACGCACGGGCACGTCCATCAGGGATTTCTGCAAGGCAGGATTGGCGGGCTTGGTCATGGTCCATCCTTCTCGGTCGGGCGGTTGTTCTGGCTGAATTCCTGGCTTTGTGCAAACAGGTCTCCCTGTCCGTCAACGATCCGCTGGGCCGCGATTTTGACCAGGCGCAAGGCAGACTCCCGGAAACCGTCCGAATAGGCGCTCGATTCCAGATGTCCTGCCAGAGATACCAGATTCGCGAGGGCGTCCGTCAGGTTTTCCGTTACCTGCTGCAGGCGTGCGTTCTGTTCGTCATGCTTCATCGACATGGCGGCTGCATGTGCCTCGGCGCGCGCCTCGGTCAGCAACATGGCCAGATCCGGCGCTGACAGCGTGATCTTTTCCTCAACAGGCAGTGCCGGCAATTCCGGCTCAGGCTGCGGAGTGAAATCGCTGCGGAAATCGAACGGCTGCAGGGATTTGACGGCGCGCTGCATCAGTCGACCAGCTCATCATCTTCAACCTGGCCGTCTGCCCGGATGTCGCCGCGCTGCATCAGCGTACGGGCGAGTGCAACCAGTTCCTGGCGTGCCGCTTCAACTTCGCTGCGGCGGACAGGGCCGAGCGATGCAATCTCCTCGCGCAGCAGATTGCCTGCACGCTGAGTCATGTTGGCGAAGAAAACCGACGCCGTATCCGGCCGTGCGCCTTTCAGGGCCACGACGAGCACGGCGCGGTCTGCGGCCGACAGCAGGGTCTGCAGACCTGCTGCATCCAGGCTCGCCAGATCGTCAAACGTGAACATCAAAGCGCGCACCTTCTCGCCTGCCCCCGGTTCGGCGTGATCGAGCGCAGCAAGGAAAGTCTTTTCGGAGCGGCTGTCGAGTCGGTCGAAAATGCGGGCGACGCGTTCATGGCCATTTGACTGGCCGTCCCCAGCCCAGGCCGCGAGGATCGTGTCGAGCTGGGTTTCGAGGGCGCTGAGCGCCGCCGGATGTATCGGCCCAAGGTTCAGCAGCCGCTGCATCGCGTCGACGGCCAGGCGCGGCGGCAGTGCGCGCAGCAGGCGCGCCGATGCCTCGCCCTGCAACCGGGAAAGAACCAGCGCGACAGTCTGCGCATGCTCGCTTTCAAACAAGCCGGCCAGCGTATCCGTGCCGGTATCTGACAGGCGCTGCCAGATGGAGGTTCCACGCCCTGCGGGCGTGCGTAGCCGCCGGTGCGCCACCATGAACTGGGAAACTGCCTCGGATTCCCCTTCTGCCGAAGGCCCAAGCGTATCCATCGCAGCGGTGAGGGCCTGCACTTCGGATTTCGAGAGTTCTGCCCAGATCGGCGCCGCATCCGGGCCCAGCGCCCGCATCAGCCGGGCAGATCGCATCAGGCCATCTGCTGGTGTCTCTTTGCGGGCAATCGTCAGCGCACTCATGCATTGCCTCCATTGCCGCTCATCCAGGCGCGAACGACATCTGCGGCGCGGCCAGGATCCCGGCGGGCAAGATCGGCAGCATCGTCATCGTGCGAGGGTGCAGGGCGGATGGCGGGTTCAGCAGGCTGCGACGTCATGCGGGCGGGAAGTGTTTCCTGTACCAGTTCGACGGGCGTCTCTTCTCTTCGCTCCGATTTGAATCCGATCCAGCCCGCGAGGCCAGCCAGCAAGGCCAGCAAGGACAATTCGGCCCAGTCACGCGGCAGCGGCGCACCCGTTACACCGGGCGCAAAGGCAATGCGCTGCAGATCCACCCGCTCGCCTTTGGCCGCATCGAGCCCGGCTGCCATGGAAATTGTGTTGGTGAGTATCCCGTCATCCACGCTGGCCTTGTCGTCGAGCAGCAACAGGACCTGCCGGATTGCGCCCGGTTGGCGAACGATGGAAATGCGGACATGCCCCTGCCCCGCCATCGCCTCGGCGACTGACAGGAGGGAGGCTTCAGACTGGGAAAGCGGACCGGGTGATGCTGGCGCACGGCTGACAATATCGCTGCCGCGCCATGCGAGCAGGCCGAGCGCCACGGCACATGCCGCGAACGCGAGCGCCCGTGTGGAAGGCGTCGCGCCGCGCGATGTACCGGATCTTCCGTGCGCCATACTGGACTCCCGTCATCCGGAGGAATCCGGATGCTTTCGCCAGAGTTAACGGGGCGCCCGTAAATTTGGGTTTAACAGCGCCCTAGCGGCGATACTGTTGCAGGCGGGTCGTGCGCAGGCCCTTGGCGCCGTGACGCAGGTAAAGACGCTCCCAGCCTTCGAACTCTTCATCCGTCAGATTGTAGCGGTCGCAAGCTGCCTTACGGCTGATCAAACCACCGGCAACGGCGGCAACCACTTCGGCCTTGCGACGGGTAACCCAACGGGAAATGTTCGGCGACGGGAGATCCGCCATGGTGAGCTTCTGGCCATCCGGGCCTTTCACGCTCATCGGTTTTGCATTCTGCTGTTCCATATCCACACCATTTTCCAATAGAGGGCGGACACTCCTTCTGGAGAGCCCGGAATATGGACACTACGCACTTCCCCTTAAGCCCACGCGTAACCCGTTATGAGAGTTTACGCGCGGTCATTAGGAGGATGTTTGGAAACCTGTTCCGGCCCGGCACACCAGGCGAGACTCTGCAGAAAATATTACACGATTGAGAAAAATCTGCGGTTTCAGGGCAGCAATTCGAGAGCATTATTGTCCCGCGCCTGCGCCGCGTGGCGCCGCAGCATGGTCAGGAACATCTGGTCGCCGCGCTCTGTCTGCTTGACCAGCATCGCCGCACCGTACGCTACCGACATGCCGTAGAAGCAGGTATACCGATAGTCGTCATAGAGCGCATCGAAACCGTAATCCGTGACCCCCTCATCCTGCAGCCGGGCATGATAGTACCGCAACAAGGCCTGCTCGTGCTTGGGCCTGTCATCCCGTGTCAGACCTGCCCCGATGAAATAGGCCACATCGCTGGCGGGCGCGCCTTTTCCGGCCGTCTGCCAGTCGACGACAGCCAGCGGCTTCGGTGAGCCCGGCTTGCCGAACAGCATATTGTCGAGGCGGTAGTCATTGTGCGTCAGCGCAAATGGACCCGGCCGCTCGATTTCCTGCATTTTGGGCAAGGCAGCGGTGTAAGCGTCGCCGACATCGATGTCTTCCTGTGCGAGCTGGGGACCGTAGCGGTCCTTGAATCCGGTCCAGAGCGCGACTGTCGCTTCCATGGTCAGCGCCGGCTCCGGCGCCACCGCGCTGCCCTGCAGCCAGGGATGTGTATCGAGAGAGGCATCGTTCCAGTGCGCCGCGTGCAGGATCGCCGCGGCATCCATGGCGCGTTCGGCTTCAGCCACGCTGCAGCCTGTCAGCTGGTTCCCCTGCTCGGCCGGGGCCATGTCTTCCATGATCAGGGCAAACCGGTTCGTGTCTGCGTCATAATCGGTATAGAGCGCCGTTGGCGTGATCCGCCCCGCCACCTTCGGGAAGGTGCGGTAGAAATTCACCTCGCGCTCATAGTGGCCGAGCATCTTGGCCGTCATCAGGCTGGCTTCATTGTCCGATGGGAACTTGCCGACCAGCGTCGCGGGTGCGCCGTCGCCTTTGCGGGCATAGTCGAAGACAAAGCGGACATTCTCGCCGATCTGGCCTGTGCCGATCGACTTCGCTGTGAGGCTGGAAACCTCCGCATCGATGCCAATTTCTTCGAAAAGCTGGTTGAACCAGTCCGGCGTCAGTTCAAGGGGATTGGTGTCGAGGCCGGGTCGGCTCATGGGTTTCCTCCGCATCGTCGGGCTCGTCCGGCCCGCTCTTTGATTTTCCTGGGATGTATTTCTTCAGGCGCAGCATCCGCGCCTCGGCTGCGCGCAGGGCCTTGTCCAGCGCCGCCATGGTGAGGGCGAAATCGCCATTCTTGTCCTTGCGCCAGGCGCGCTCGGTCTGTGCGATCACAAAGGCGATGGCGGCGATCTTGAGGCCCAGCGGGGCGCCGCTGTCATCGTCCAGACCGGCCGATGCGAGGGCCCAGTGCGCACTCGCCGCCCTATGCGACGGCAGGCGCAGCAGCAGGCGCGGCGTCCGCTCGCGGTCCCGCATCAGCGCAACAGCACCGGCGCGGTAATCCTCCATCGCCTCGAAGCGCAGCATGATCACGTCGAACAGGCGCTCACGCGGAGACTCGCCGCCCGGTGGGCCTTCAGCAGACATGGCGCGATCAAAGTAGGCATCGAAGGCATTGGCGAGGTCGTCTCGCGTGACGCTGTAGAACTCGCTCAGCGGCAGTCCGGCTTCTTCAGCAATGGCGGAGAGGGTGATGTCGCCCCAGGGCGTGTCCTCAGCGAGGCGCAGCGCGGCGAGAAGGCCCAGCTCGACGATGTCGCCTGTTTCCTCCTCCATGGTCTCGCCTGTCTCCTAATCGGTATCGCGAGACAGCTCCCGGTCGCGGTTGGCGGCGGCGCGGATAGCCTTTCGCATCAGTATGGGCATCCCACCCTCATCCATGAGGATGTCAAGAGCGGCCTGGGTGGTGCCGCCGGGTGAGGTAACCGCTTTTCTGAGCGCGCTCGGCGGCTCGTCCGACTGCACCATCAGGGCGGCAGCGCCTTCAATGGTGAGCGCGGCGAGCTGTTCGGCCAGGTCGGCCGGAAGACCTTCTGCCATGGCAGCATCGGCCATGGCTTCGGCCAGAAGGAAGATATAGGCCGGGCCGCTGCCGGAGAGACCGGTAACGACCGACATATGTTTTTCATCGACCGGACCGATGACAGCACCGAGCGGTTTCAGCAGATTTTCGGCGATTTCGAGCTGCTTCGCCATGACTGTATCGGACCTGGCGATGACTGAGACGCCCTTACCGATGGCGCCCGGCGTGTTTGGCATGACCCGAATGACGCACTTCGTGTCCAGGCGTTCGATCAGCTGCTTGATGCGCGTCCCCGCCATGATCGAGATGACCAGCGTGTCCGGGCCGATCCAGGCTTTCAGGCTGTCGGCCATCTTCGGGAAGACCTGCGGTTTCACCGCGACGATCAGAACGTCGACCGGTTCCGGATCGGGGTTCAGCCTAACCTTGCCTGCCTCAGCCCAGGCAGCGACGATTTCCGAGGGCTTGGGATCCTGAATGCGGATATCGGGCTTGCCCTTCCCGGCCAGCCAGCCTCTGGTGAGCGCAGCGCCCATCCGGCCTGCCCCGATCAGGGCGATCGATTGCGCCGCCATCGCCTCAGGCTTCGCCGTGGGTTTCGAACATCACCGCATCGATGGCATCGCGCGGGGATTTTCCGGCCCAGATCAGGAAGTTGAATGCGGGAATGAAGCGCTCCACAGCGCTGACAGCGGCGGCCATTGCGCTGCGCACTTCGCCCAGCGTCGGCTCGTCGCGGTCCATCATCGGGAAAGTGTAGCGGAAAATGATCACGCCTTCGTCGGCCCAGTAGTCGAAATGGCCGAGCCAGAGACGCTCGTTCGCCATCATGATCAGTTCAGCGATCTGGGCGCGGCGCGCCGTCTGCGGTTTCACGTCCAGCGTCATGGAGAAATGGATTGCGGCCGGTTCCGGACGGTAGGCGAACAGGGCGCCAAGATCGCCCCAACGGGTCTCGGCGACGGCCTGCAACGTACCTTCTTCGTCGCGCTCGGCCTGCCAGCCGCCTTCTTCCAGCGCCTGCTCGACCCGCTCCAGCGGATCGATCATGTTGTATTCATTGCGGGTCAGGCCGACACTCATTTACGCTCCCCTCGCAGACTTGGGTATCGGGACAGGATTCGTCCCTCTGCGCTATCCCCACGCATGGACCATGCATACGCCCCTCAGCGGCGAGGTCCATCTGCTTCAACAGTTGCGGGAATAGCGGGACTCAGTCGTCGCCCGTATTTGCGGCAGCTTCGAGCTCTGCCACGCGCTTTTCGAGCGCCTCGACCTTTTCCAGCGCGGACACGGCCAGCGCCTTCAGCGCTTCCACTTCGTCCCGTCCGGCAAGGTCCATATCGGCGATCAGGGCGCGGACCCGGGCCTGCGCCGCCGTCTTGGCCTCTTCACCAGCGGTACGGGCTGCTCCGAGCGCGCCGGTCATCAGACCTGCGATGTCATCGAGCAGTGGATTTGTCGTCGCCATGAGGCTACTCCTTCGCGCGCGGGTGGCTGGCCTTGTCTGCCACATTCCGTAACAGATAGGTCCGGGGCAAGACAGGGAAAAGAGGCCGCATGTTCGACACGATGACGCTGCTGGGGGCACACCTGGCCGCCGGCGCCCTCTCCTTCCCCGAGATGAGTCCTGCGCTCTTCTCCATCGATTTCGGTTTTATCGGCCTCGGAAAGTTCCATCTGCGCTGGTACGCGCTGGGCTATATGGCCGGCATCGGCCTCGCCTGGTGGTATGCCGCTGCGATGCTGAAGCGCCCGGCCCTCTTCGGAGGGGAAAGCCCGCTGACCAAGGACCAGCTCGACGACATCATGTTCTGGATCATCCTGGGCATCATTCTCGGCGGCCGGCTCGGCTACATCCTTTTCTACATGGTGCCCTACCAGTTCGACGCGCTGATGGCCGATCCCGGCACGATCCTGCGGATATGGGATGGCGGCATGTCGTTCCACGGAGGGATCTCGGGCGTGGCCATAGCGCTGACCTATTTCGCGTGGTCGCGAAAGGTGAGCCTGTTCTCCATCGGCGACATCGCTGGCGTCGTGGCGCCGATCGGTATCGGCCTCGTGCGGCTCGCCAACTTCATCAATGCCGAACTCTATGGCCGCCACACGGATTCGCCCTGGGGCATGGTGTTTCCCGAAGGCATTGTGCCGGGTTCCACACCGCCGGCCTATAATTGGGACACCGGCAAATGGGTCTATAATGGCTTTGAAACGGCGCGATATCCGAGCCAGCTTTACGAGTCGGCTCTGGAAGGCTGGCTGCCGCTGATCGTGCTGTCCATCCTGATCTGGCGCTTCGGCGCTTTGAAACGCCCCGGCCTCGTCGCAGGCCTGTTCCTGCTGATGTATGCCTTCGGCCGCACGGTGGTGGAAAACTTCCGCATGCCGGACAGTTTCGTGCACGGCATGCCGGAATGGCTGACCATGGGCCAGCTGCTCTCCATCCCCATGTGGCTGGGCGGGGCATGGCTGGTCTGGAACGCGCTGAAACCGAAGGCCCGGAAGAACGCGTGACTCTGAAAGAACGCCTTATCCGCCTGATCGAGACGGGTGGCCCGATCCCCGTGTCGACCTATATGCAGCTCTGCCTGCACGACACCGCGCAGGGCTATTACGCGACGCGCCCCGGCATCGGGAAAGACTTCATCACCGCGCCGGAGATCAGCCAGATCTTTGGCGAACTGATCGGCCTGTGGCTGGTACACGAATGGAAGGCGATGGGGTCGCCGGCGGAAATCCGCATCGTCGAGATCGGCCCCGGCCGCGGCGTCCTGATGAAGGATGCACTGCGCCTCGCCATGATGGCGGGCGGCGGAGATTTTGCGAATGCGATGCGCGTGACCCTCGTGGAGCCGGCCCCGGCCATGCGAGAAATCCAGAACGAAGCACTCGCTGCAGCGCAGCCGGAGTTCGTCTCCACCCTCGCCGAAGTGCCGGCCGGGCCGATGCTGCTGGTCGCGAACGAATATCTCGACTGCCTGCCCGCGCGCCAGTTCCGACGTGATGGCGCCAGCTGGCGCGAATGCGTGATTGGGCTCGATGACAAGCGGGAACTTGTGTTCGGCCTCGCTGCCGATGAACAGGCCGCCCCGGAAGGCGCCGCAGACGCCAGCGCCGTGGTGGAAGTCCAGACAGGGATGGACCTGCTGGTTGCAGACCTCGTGACCCGTGACGCCCCGTTCCGGGCCTTGTTCATCGACTATGGCCCATCAGATACTGCACCAGGCGACAGCCTTCGTTCGTATAAGGATGGTGAACAGGTAGGCCCGCTTGCCCTGCCTGGCGAGTCCGACCTGACGGTGGATGTCGATTTCGGGCGGCTGGCACGCATGTCCGGCAAGGCCGGGCTGGACGTCGCCGGGCCTGCCCCGCAGGGCATGTTCCTGTTAGGCCTCGGCGCGCAGGCGCGCCTCAATCAGTTGGTGAAAGCCAATCCAGACGACGGCGAAGCCATCTTCAACGCCGCCCAGCGCCTGATCGACCCGAAAGACATGGGCGAACGTTTCAAGGCGATCTGCCTGTCGTCCGGCGGCTTGCCGGCCCCAGCGGGTTTCTAGCGTTCCAGCAGATGCGCCACGACCCGGCGATTGTGCGGGGGGTCGCGGTGTTCGAACAAATAGAGGCCCTGCCAGGTGCCAAGTGTCATGCGGCCGCCGATGACCGGAATGGAGATTGAGGTCTGCGTCAGCGCGGCCTTGATATGGGCGGGCATGTCGTCCGGCCCTTCGGTGCGGTGTTCCAGATAGCTCATCGACGGGTCGTTCGCTGGCGGCACAAGGCGGCGGAAGAAGGCCTTCAGGTCTGCCTGCACATCGGGATCGGCATTCTCCTGCACCAGCAGGGAGCAGGATGTGTGCTGGCAGAACAAGGTCAGCAACCCATCGCCGCCTGCCGCGCCCGACAGGAAACGCAGGATGGCCGGGGTGAACTCATAGAGGCCCTGCCCTGTCGTTCGGATTGAAATCGTATCGTGCATGCGGTCGCGCCGGATAAGCTGGCCAAAGGGACTGTCTCGTCCTCGCATGGATGTTAGGATGGCGGCAATGGCCGGGCGTGGGGCCCGGCGGATTTCAGGAGATGGCGGATGCGCTGGCAAGGTGGACGCAAGGGCGGCAACATTGAAGACCGGCGCGGCATGGGGCCCGGCAAGGTGGCGGGCGGCGGGATCGGCGTCATCATCATCGCCCTGATCGGCTATTTCGTGCTCGGCATGGAACCGGACGAGATCGCCAAGGTCGTGAGCGAACAGCCGGCCGGCAGCGCCAGCACGCAGGAAGGTGTCCGCGGCACGCCGGAAGATGAAGCCGGCCAGTTCGTCGACATCATCGGCGCCAATATCAATGATGTGTGGAGCCAGGCGCTGCGCGGCTATCGCGAACCCACGGTCGTGCTTTACGAACAAGGCACCGGCACGGGCTGCGGCTATGGCCAGGCCGCGATGGGGCCATTCTACTGCCCGGCCGACCAGACCGTGTATCTGGACCTCGGCTTCTGGCAGGACATGCAGACCCAACTCGGCGCGTCCGGCGCGGACTTCGCCAAGGCCTACGTCATCGCGCACGAATTCGGTCACCATGTTCAGAAGCTGACCGGCACCAGTGACAAGGTCCGCCAGGCCCAACAGGCCGCTGGCAGCCAGGAAGAAGCCAATGCCTGGTCCATCGCGCTGGAACTGCAGGCAGACTGCTATGCCGGCGTCTGGGCGGCCCATGCGGCGGAGGTGTCCGGCGGCGCGGTCGCGTTGGAACCCGGCGATGTCGAGGAAGGCCTGCGCACCGCTCAAGCCATCGGCGACGACATGATCCAGAAGCGCATGACCGGCAAGGTGACGCCCGAAGCCTTCACCCACGGCACGGCCGACCAGCGTGTCGAATGGCTGCGGCGGGGTCTCTCCACAGGCGATCCCGCGGCCTGCGACACGTTTGACCAATAGGCGCTCGTATCAGTAAGCCTGCGGCGAACTCGTCAGATTTCCTCATTGCTGCGCCCCTGCCGCTCCCCTAAAGACGGCAGAGAAAACGCAGGAACACGAAGCGAGGAAACGACATGACCGACACACCGCAGGGCTTTGACACGCTGGCCATTCACGCAGGCACCGAGGCCGATCCGGCCACCGGCGCACGCCAGGTGCCGATCTATCAGACCACCGCTTATGTCTTCCGCGACGCTGACCATGCCGCCGCCCTCTTCGGCCTGCAGGAAGTCGGCTACATATATTCCCGCCTGACCAACCCGACCATCGGGGCGCTCCAGAACCGGATCGCGGCGCTGGAAGGCGGCGCAGGCGCCGTCTGCTGCTCGTCCGGCCATGCGGCACAGATCATGGCCCTCTTCCCTCTGATGGCGCCGGGCCGCAACATCGTTGCCTCGACGCGCCTCTATGGCGGCACCATCACCCAGTTCAGCCAGACCTTCAAACGCTTCGGCTGGTCCTGCACCTTTGTCGACTTCGACGACCTCGACGCCGTGAAGGCCGCCATCGATGACGACACGCGCGCCATCTTCTGCGAGACCATCGCCAACCCCGGCGGCTATATCACCGACCTCGACGCCGTCGCCGCCATCGCCGACGAAGCCGGCATTCCGCTGATCGTCGACAATACGACAGCGACGCCTTACCTCTGCCGCCCGATCGACCATGGTGCGACGCTGGTCGTCCACTCGCTGACGAAATACATGACCGGCAACGGCACGGTGACCGGCGGCGTGGTGGTCGACTCCGGCAAGTTCGACTGGTCGGCCAGTGACAAGTTCCCATCCCTCTCCCAGCCGGAACCGGCCTATCACGGCCTCACCTTCCACGAGACCTTTGGCCCGGCCGCCTTCACTTTCCACGGCATCGCCATTGGCCTGCGCGATCTTGGCATGACGATGAACCCACAGGGCGCGCACTATACGCTGATGGGCATTGAGACACTGTCCCTGCGCATGGAGAAGCATATCGCCAACGCGCAGAAGATTGCCGCCTGGCTGGAAGGCCATGAAGCCGTCGCGGGGGTGACCTATGCGGGCCTCGACAGCTCCCCCTACAAGGACCGCATTCCGAAGATCTGCCCGAAAGGCGCGGGCGCCCTCTTCACGGTTCAGCTGAAGGGCGGCTACACGGCCTGCACCAAGTTCGTGGCGGGGCCGAACCTGTTCAGCCATGTCGCGAACCTTGGCGATGCGCGCTCGCTGGTCATCCACCCGGCCTCGACCACACACCGTCAGCTGACGGAGGAGCAGCAGATCGCCGCCGGCGCCTCGCCGGACACGGTCCGTCTCTCCATCGGCATCGAAGACGCCGACGACCTGATCGCAGACCTGGATCAGGCCCTGAAGGCGGCAGGTTGAACCAGATAGAAAAAATTCAACCAAAGCGTTCAACCTGACATAAGCGCTTGTCTGTCATCATCACCGGCTCGGAAAGGGCCGGTGATGATTTCAGAAGACATCCGCACTTCGCTGAAGATGGCAGCGCAAGCCTGGTCACCGGCCTCGCCGGCTCAGACAGGTGTGTATGCAGTCTACCTGAACGACGGCGCCAGTCTGCCTGAACTCGATGTTCCGCCGGACGGGCTGCTCTATGTCGGCATGACGAAAAAAGGCTTTGCAGCACGGGACCATTTCTATCCACAGAACGGATCGAGCGGCAGCACGCTCCGGCGCTCTCTCGGCGCCCTCCTAAAAGACGACCTGAATCTGACCGCCCTGCCCCGGGATAAATCCGGCCGATGGCAGAGCCACTATAATTACCGTTTCCCGGTCGAGGGCGAAGCGGCTCTGTCTGAATGGATGTTCCATTCCCTGACGCTCGCGCGCATCCCGTTCGAAGGGGACATTGCCAGCGCCGAGAGTAAGCTGATCGCACTGCTCAAACCGCCGCTGAACCTGACAGGATGGTCAAACAAGCAGCGCGCCATGTTGCTCGATTGCCGGCGCGTCTGCGCGAAGGAAGCGAAACAGACCTTAGGCGCATCTGCGGCCTGAGACGTCGGATAACGAGCAAAACAAAAAAAGGCGGCCTGTGAGGGCCGCCCTTTTTCACATTCGGAATGTTTCTGAACTACGTATCCAGGAAGCTGCGCAGTTTGCGGCTGCGGCTCGGATGCTTCAGCTTGCGAAGCGCTTTGGCCTCGATCTGGCGGATACGTTCGCGCGTCACGCTGAACTGCTGGCCGACTTCTTCCAGCGTGTGATCTGTGTTCATGCCGATGCCGAAGCGCATGCGCAGCACGCGTTCCTCACGCGGGGTGAGCGAGGCAAGCACGCGGGTCGTCGTTTCACGCAGGTTCGACTGGATCGCAGCGTCGACCGGCAGGAGCGCGGCCTTGTCCTCAATGAAGTCGCCGAGGTTTGAATCCTCGTCGTCGCCAATCGGTGTTTCCAGCGAAATCGGCTCTTTCGCGATCTTCAGGACCTTGCGGATCTTCTCCAGCGGCAGGCCCAGTTTCTCGGCCAGTTCTTCCGGGGTCGGCTCGCGGCCGATCTCGTGCAGCATCTGGCGCTGGGTACGGATGATCTTGTTGATCGTCTCGATCATGTGCACCGGGATACGGATCGTGCGGGCCTGGTCGGCAATCGACCGGGTGATCGCCTGACGGATCCACCATGTGGCGTAGGTCGAAAATTTGTAGCCGCGGCGATACTCGAATTTGTCCACCGCCTTCATCAGGCCGATATTGCCTTCCTGGATGAGGTCCAGGAACTGAAGGCCGCGGTTGGTGTATTTCTTGGCGATGGAGATCACGAGGCGGAGGTTGGCTTCCACCATCTCCTTCTTCGCGATGCGGGCTTCGCGCTCGCCTTTCTGCACCGTCTGCACGATGCGGCGATAGTCATCGATCGGAATACCGATTTCCTGCGCGATCTCGGAAATCTCCGCACGCACCTCTTCGATGTCGCCTTCCTTGGATTCAACGAAACGCTTCCACTTCGCCGAGATGCCCTTGACCTTCTCGGTCCAGTCCGGCTCCAGCTCGCGGCCGAAATAATTGCTGAGGAATTCCTTGCGCGGCACGCCATGCGCGTCAGCGAGGCGCATCAGCTTGCCTTCCAGCCCCATCAGCTTCTTGTTGATGGCGTAGAGCTGCTCCACCAGCGCCTCGATACGGGCGTTGTTGATGTGGATCGTCTTCAAATTCTCGACGATGTTGTTGGACAGCTCGTCATATTCGCTCTGCGCCTTCGGCGTCAGTTCCTTGCCTTCCATGCGGCGAGACACGAGCTTGTCCTGCAGCTTGCGGTAACGGCCGAAACCGTCAGCAATCTCGTCCAGCTTGGCGAGGACACCGTCACGAAGTTCCGCTTCCATGGCCGACATGGACATGGCGGCGGCATCATCTTCGTCCTCTTCCTCTTCAGCCTCTTTCTGCTGACGTTCGCGCTCGGCTTCGACTTCGTCGACTTCACCGCGGCGGGTCTTGGCTTTGGCTTCCGGCTCTTCTTCCTTCTCGACGGGCTTCGGCTCCGGCGGCGGGTTTTCCGCGCCATAGGTCGCCTCAAGGTCGATCAGGTCGCGCAGGAGGATCCGCTCATTGATGAGCTCGTCGCGCCAGACCATCATGGCTTCGAAGGTCAGCGGGCTCTCGCAGAGGCCACGGATCATGGCGTCGCGGCCAGCTTCGATGCGCTTGGCGATCGCAATCTCGCCCTCACGGGAGAGCAGTTCCACAGCGCCCATCTCGCGCAGGTACATGCGTACAGGATCGTCGGTCCGGTCGGAACCGCGCGCGTTGCCCTTCTTCGCAACGACCTTGCGGTCCTCGATCTTGGTCAGGGCCTTGCCCTGCTCTTCCGCTTCTTCCTCGGTCTCGACGACGGCAATGCCCATTTCCGAGATCTGGGACATCACGTCCTCGATCTGGTCGGAGGTCATCTCGTCATTCGGCAGAAGGGCGTTGATTTCGTCATGGGTGATGAAGCCGCGCTTCTGAGCGCGCTTCAGGACCTTTTTGACGTCCGTTGCGTTGAAATCGACAAGACCGGAATCGTTGTCCTTATCGTCGTTATCGCCGTCGCCCTGCGTATTCTTCTGCTTGGCAGATGCCATTCAATCTCTCTCCCGTGACGTACCGCGCGCTCATCCCGCCATACGTCTCAAAGTTTCGCGCCTTTTCAGCTCTCGCCGACTTTTCCTGCTGCCTCGTTCATGCGGGCTCTCAAAGCCCTTCGTTCCGCGACGAGCTGGTGCTTGCGCCGCCAGGCTGATGGCGACGACGTAGCATCCGCGCCAGCATCATCCATGCCAGCGTCAGCGTCCTGCTCAACGGAACGACCTGCAACCATGTATTGCTCGAGGGCTATGAGCCATTCCCGTGCCTCGGGTCCGTCGACCGCTATCGGAGGCGTATGGGGATATTCGTTGAGCAGACTGGCAGCGCGCATGTTCCCTGCTTCCGCTAAATGGGCACTCAAAGCGCCGCGGTCAATAGGTTTTCCTGCATGAGCGAAATCCAGCACCGCATCGCGCATCAGGCTGACATCCGGATCGGCAAAGGCGGCCGCGGCAAGGGTTTCTGCGCCCAGGTCCAGCAGTTCCGGCGTGTCGACCGCCCGCACGACCTGTCCCAGGCCGCGCAGTTTGGCCGGTGCACCGCTTTTCAGTTCCACCTGCCCCTGGTCGCCTGACGCGGGAAACTGTCCCGTTCCGGGCCGCTTCCTGTAGTCGCCGTTGCCTTTTCCCTTGCCTCGGCTGGCCTGACGCAGCTGCCAGAAATGATCTCGCATGCGGGATTTGAGATCGCGCTCATAGGCGGCGCGGACGCCGGGGTGCTGGATCTGGGCCGCCGCCGCCATGAGGCGCGCCTCAAGACCCGCCTGGCGTTCCGGCGTGTCCAGCGCCTCAGCATCGCGCTCGCGCAGCCAGAGCAGTTCGGACATGGCGATCCGCCCGTCCAGCGCATCGGACATGGCACCGGGGCCCCGCGCTCGGATCAGGTCGTCTGGATCCATGCCGTCGGGCAGCAGAACGAAGAACAAGGAACGTCCCGGCTCGACATGCGGCAGGGCGCGGTCGATCGCGCGGTAAGCTGCGCCCAGTCCAGCACGGTCACCGTCAAAACAGAGGACAGGCTCCGGTCCGGCTTTCCAGATCAGGCTCAGCTGGTCTTCGGTAAGCGCCGTGCCGAGCGGGGCAACCGATGTCCCGAAGCCTGCCTCGGCGAGCGCGATGGCGTCCATATAGCCTTCGCAGACGATCAGCCCGCCGCCCTCGCCGCCGCCGAGGGCCTCGCGCGCCGTCTTGTAGCGGTAGAGTACGCGCGACTTATGGAAGAGCGGCGTGTCGCCGGAGTTCAGGTATTTCGGCTTGGCATCCGGCTGGAGCGCCCGGCCCCCGAAAGCGATGATGCCGCCGCGCACATCGGCGATGGGGAACATCAGGCGACCACGGAACGCATCGTACGGCTCCCCACCCCGGTCGCTTTCCTTGGCGAGCCCGGCCTCCAGGATCTCCTTGGTCGAGAACCCTTCAGATTTCAGGTGATCAATCGTCTTGCGCCAGTCATCCGGAGAATAGCCCAGCCTGTGACGCTTCCAGGCGGCCGGCCGAAGCCCCCGCCCTTCCAGATAGGTCCGCGCGGCTGCGCCTTCGGACGAAAGCAACCGGTCTTCGAAATAGGCCGCTGCGGCTTCGCAAACGGCTTGCAGGCGTTTGCGGTGATCGTATTCCTCAGCGGCCTGCGGGCTGGCCTTGGGCAGCTGCATGCCCGCTTCTTCGGCCAGCTTTTCCACGGCTTCCATGAAAGACAGCCGCTCTGTCTCCATGACAAAGCTGATGACATCGCCGCCAATGCCGGAGGAGAAATCCTTGAAGATGCGCTTCTGGTCGTTGACGTAGAAACTGGGCGATTTCTCATTGGTGAAAGGAGACAGGCCCACCCACTCCTTGCCCTTCTTGGTCAGCTTCACCTTGCGGCCAATCACGTCCGAAGGCCGGATACGGGCCTTCAGCTCCTCTACGAAGCCGTCAGGGATGCGGATGGAAGGTGGCGCCATCCTGTCAGGATACCGCGTTCCCGCCTCCGGGGAAACGCGCCTTTTCACACTCGACCATGAAAAGAGGGCCCGGCAATGCCGGACCCTCCCCTGATCAATACAACTGGCGGATTATTGGCTGTCTGCCAGTACTTTGGCGTGGGCAAACGCTTCTGCATCAAGGTCGATGACGAGCGTGCCGTCCCCGTCGCCCTGCTCGATGGTCAGGGCATCCGCATCGATGACGTATTTGGTCGTTCCGGCCAGCCCGTCTGTGATGACCGCATATTCCGGCGTGCCGTCGACCTTCATCACGAAGTCGTTCACGCGGGCGAGGTCATCGCCGAAGGTCAGCGAAGCGGTCGTGCCCATGGCTTCGGACGCGAGGCGGAAATCATCCACGCCGTTCTGTTCGAACTCCGGCAGGCTTTCCAGCGAGGATTCCGAATAGGTCACACGGACATCCGGCTCATCGTTATTGGCAACCGGCTCAATCAGCGCGCCCTCGAAACCGATGGCGCGGAGCTTGCCGCCGACACCGGCAACACCGCCGTCACGGATGATCAGTTTCGGCGTATCGCCAGGCTCGCCGATCCAGACATCGGCGACGGTCGCGATTTCATCACCGGCCGGGTTCAGCACCTCTGATCCGATCAGGCGCGAGGCCAGGATTTCGTCAGCGGCCAGCGTGTATTGCGCACGCTCTGCCGGCTCAATCTCGGCCCGTGTCATGTCTTTGAGATCAGCGGCGTACTGGTCCTTTGCCTGATCCGGTGTCGCTGCTGCCGTTTCCGCCTTCACCGGCGGTGTGGTTTCGGCATGACTGGTAGCTTTGGTGCAGGCGGCTGCGCTCATCATCAGGGCAACGGCACTGGCGGTAACAAGAAGGGGTTTCATGTGATCGTCCTTTCCATGGCTTGTGCCGGAAAGAACGAGATGACCCCCGGAGCGTTCCGAAGGTTAAGAAGGTTTCACTGAAAGGGTCAGCTGGCGCGCGACAGCGCCTTGCGGACAGCTTTACCGGCGGCACCGGACTCGATCATGCCGGGATAGCGCTCCTTCAGGGCGCTCATGCAGCGGCCAAGGTCCTTGAGCTTGGAGGCACCCAGGTCGCTCACGACCTCTTCCACGGCAGAGTCCAGCGCCTTGCCCTGCAGGGGAACCGGCAGGAATTGCTGGATGATCTCGATTTCCTCGCGCTCGCGGATGGCTTCTTCGAGGCGGCCGGCGTCTTCGTGCTCGCGGGCCGCGACTTCACGCTGGGCAACCATGGTCTCCAGCACGCGGCGCACATCCGCTTCCGGGCACCCTTCGCCATCGCCGCGTCCACGGGCACACACGTCCCGGTCGCGCACAGCGCAATCGATCAGGCGCAGCGTTGCCAGGCGTACGCCGGGCTGGCCCTTTTCGGTCTCAGATTTGAGGGCATTTCCAATGCGCGCCTTAAGCGACATCAATCCACTCTTGTCTTCTCGGCCCATGCCAAGTTTGCCTCTCATAAGCCCTGCCGCATCACTCGCTTGACGCCGCAGAGACTCCGCCCCAATACACCGGTCGAACTTCATGCGGATGGGTTAACGAGACCCTACGCGGCGCCCGGGAGGTGTGACAAATATGTCCTACTTGGCCAAAACTCAAGCGGCGACTTCAGCCACGGGAGCGATCGCCCTCGCTGACGGCACAGTGTTCCTGGGCCACGGCACCGGCGCCGAGGGCATCCGGACCGGAGAATTGTGTTTTAATACAGCGATCACGGGCTATCAGGAGATCCTCACGGACCCCTCTTATGCCTCCCAGATCGTCCTGTTCACATTTCCTCATATCGGCAATGTCGGGGCCAATGATGAGGACCACGAAGAGTCCTCGGAAGCCGGATCGCACGCGGCCCGGGGCGCCATTTTCCGCGAGCCGATCACGCCGCCTTCGAACTGGCGGTCCACCGAAACCTTCGAATCATGGCTGCAGAAACGCGGTATTGTCGGCCTTTCGGGCGTCGATACCCGGGCGATCACCCGCCTGATCCGCGAAAAAGGCATGCAAAAAGCTGCGATCTGCCATCAGCCGAACGGAAATATCGACCTCGACGCCCTGATCGAGGCTGCCCGCGCCTGGGAGGGCCTGGAAACGGCCGACCTGGCCGCCGATGTCGATACAAGCGCCGAATTCGACAATTCCGAAAGTCTCTGGAATCCTGAAACCGGCTACGGTCATCTGGACACCCCGGCTTTCCACGTCGTCGTGGTCGATTTCGGAGTGAAAAAGAACATTCTGCGCAATCTTGCCAATGTCGGCATCCGGGCGACCGTCGTGAACGGCGATGCCTCGTTTGACGAAATCGCCTCGCACAAACCGGATGGTGTCGTCTTCTCCAATGGCCCCGGCGATCCGGCGGCCACCATCAAGCGGTCCGGAGACATGATCCGCGCGGTCATAGACAGCGGCCTTCCGATCCTGGGCATCTGCCTTGGCCACCAGCTGCTCGCGCTCGCGCTTGGTGCGAAGACCATGAAAATGGCGCAGGGCCATCATGGCGCGAACCACCCGGTCAAGGATCTCTCCACCGGCAAGGTCGAGATCGTGTCGATGAACCATGGCTTCACCGTTGACCCGTCGAGCCTGCCGGCCGGCGTGGAGGAAAGCCATCGTTCCCTGTTCGACGGTACGAATTCGGGTCTCGCCGTGAAGGACCGTCCGATCATCTCGGTCCAGCATCACCCTGAAGCGAGCCCCGGCCCGCAGGACAGCTTCTACCTGTTCCAGCGCTTCGCCGACCTGATGGAACAGCACCGGGCCGGAAAGTAATCGGCTCCTTTTGAAAGTTTACGGCCATGACGGCCATTGCCTCTGAGGTGCCCCTGCCCGGCGATAATCGCATGGGCGCAATATTGGGTGACCTCTCTTCGAAGGGCTGGAGCTGGCAACCACACATGTTGCCGGAAGAGCTTTACCTTGCGCTTCGCACAGAAGTGCTCGCCGCAAACGCGGAAGACGATCTCGCCCCTGCCGGGATTGGCAGGGAGACGGACTTCCAGCTCGACCGGACCATCCGAAAATCCCGGATTGCCTGGATGGATGGGTCGACACCGGCGCAGGCAGGTTTCCTGCAGTGGACAGAGCAATTGCGGCAAGCCCTCAACCGCGGTTTGATAATCGGCCTGTTTGAATTCGAAGCCTGCTTCGCTGTCTACCAGCCGGGGGAATTCTACGACCGCCACCTCGACAGTTTTGAAGGTGCGCGCAACCGGGTCGTGTCACTCGTTGTATATCTCAATGAGGACTGGACCGAGGAGAATGGCGGCGCCCTTGTCGTCTGGCCCGAAGGCGCGGACGAAACAGCACAACCGGCAGCTCGTATCCTGCCGGAACGCGCGGGCGTCGTATTCATGCTCTCGGAAACCGTTCCGCACGCTGTTGAAGTCACACAGGCATCACGGTTCGGCATTGCCGCCTGGTGGCGCGTGAATCCTTCCATTCAGGGACAGATCGACCCCCTGACCTAACTCAAGCTTCGGATCATGATCTCGAACGCTTCGTAGACTTCGTCAGGCGTCAGGCCATCAACGCCTTCCGCAAGGGCAAACCCCGCACCGTTCAGGGCGGATTGCACCAGAACCGAATAGGCATTTACGCGGCTGGGTGCGATACGCCCACGTTCTGCCAGCGTTTCCATCGCCCGGCGTACATTGCTTTGGCCAAGATTACGGTTGGACTCGTACCAGCCCTGCAAGCCCAGTACGACGGGGCCTTCATAGAGCACAATCTTGAAATATTCCGGGCGCGCCGCCCATTTGAGATAGACCCGGGCGCCGGTCAGAAACTGAATATAGGGATCGTGTTCCCCGCTCATTTTGCGGGCTTCGGAGACAGCCTCCTCCCCCATCTTGGTCTGCAGGTCTGTCCAGACTTCGCGGAACAGATCCAGCTTGCTTGGGAAATGGTGGAACAGGGCGCCCTTCGTCACGCCCGCATCGGCAACGATGTTTGCAATGCTGGCGCTAAATCCGTCTTCGGCAAATCGCTTCCGGGCCGCGTCAAGAATGGCGGCTCGAGTGGCTTCTGCCTGTTCTGCAGTTCGCCTGGGCATGGGTCGTTATTTTCGTTGCTACCCTATCATACCAGTGGTACGTAACATTTCAAAGCGCTCCGGAGGCATTTCATTTCCCGCAGCGTGTTTTTGGAACCGCGTATGTATCGAGCTGGGTGGGACTGGCCTCAGGCTAGCGCGGGACGCCAAGGAACTGCGCCCGCCTGCAAAGGTATGGGCGCAGTTTTATGTTCGGCGGTCCATTTATCCGGCCCGGAACTTTCTACCGCAGCGCGCCGCAACGGCTTTCATATTCAGCGATCGCGTCAGGCATCCATTTGCGGAAGTTCTCGGCCCGGGTCTCGCTGGCAGGATGCGTGCTCATCCATTCCGGCGGACGCTGACCGCCGCCAATCTCGCCCATGCGCTGCCACAGCTCTGGCGCCTCGCGGGGGTCGTAACAGGCCCGCACCAGCAGATCGAGACCGATCTTGTCTGCCTCGGTTTCATGCTCGCGGGAGAATTTCAGCATCCCGCCCTGTACCGCAATGCCAAAGGCCTGCATGACGGCGCGCTGTTGCGCAGGGTCCATGTCTCCCATGGAAACGCCAACTGCCATCTGCCCCATCTGCATGACCTGCTGCTGGCTCATACGTTCCGCGCCATGGTGCGCCAGCGCGTGACCGATCTCATGGCCCATCACGACGGCCAGCTTGTCCGGATCCGCCAGGTCATCCATGCTCACGCGGCCATCATGATTGCCGGTGATGTCGAGGATACCTGTATAGACCGCCACATAACCGCCCGGCAGGCAGAACGCGTTGGGCGTGGCGGACTGAACGACATAGTAGGTCCAGTCGAACTTGTCCGCGACCGGGGTGAACGCGTATCCATCGCCCCGCAATTCCTGCTCCAGCTCCACAGCAGCCGCCTGCAGGCGCGCGCCGATCGCACGCACCGTCGCCGTCAGTGCCGCTTCCTCTCCGGAACAGGCCTCATTTGCACACAAGACAGTATTTCCCTGGCTCTGCTCCTGATTCAGGATCTGCAGATAGGATTGCTGGCCGAGCTTCACTTCCTGCTCAATCGAAACCGTGTTGAGCTGTGACCGGCCCGAGAACGGAACGGGCTTCTGGTTCATCTGCCAATAGAGGAACAGGCCAAAAGCGGCGATCAGGAGGAGGCCAAAACGGCTGCGCAGCAATCGCGCAATGCCCCCTCCGCCGCGATACATCCCGCCAGGTTGGGTCGGCATGCGCACGAAAGCCTCCTTGTCCGCCGTCTTCAACGCCCGATGAGTGTTAGCGGAGAGCCCCCGGCAGGAAAAGCGCCCACGGCACGCTTTGCGTTCCCAGCTGGACCGACTATGTAGCAAACATGACTGAGACACCCGCCAACCAGCCGAAGCTCGAGATCCGGATCATTCCGGTCACGCCCCTCCAGCAGAACACGTCCATGATCTGGTCGACCGAGACCATGGAAGGCGTGTTCATCGATCCGGGCGGCGAAGTGGACAAACTCATGGGCGCTGCCGAACAGTTCGGCGTGAAAATCGTGGCCGTCTGGCTGACGCATGGCCACATGGACCATGCCGGCGCGGCCGCAGCGGTCGCAGAACGGACCGGATGCCCGGTGATCGGCCCTCATGAGGACGACCAATGGCTGCTCGACGAGATCGAGACCCAGGGCGCGAAATACGGCATCAAGGACGGCAAGAACGTGACGCCAGACCGCTACCTACATGATGGCGACGTTCTGGATCTGGCGGGTAACAAGTTCGGCGTCGTGCACACGCCCGGCCACACGCCCGGCCACGTGGTGATTTACTCGCAGGAAGGCGCGCTGGCATTTGTGGGCGACGTCCTGTTCCGCGGCTCGGTCGGCCGGACGGACTTCCCGCGCGGGAACCAGCAACAGCTGATCGATTCCATCACCGGAAAGCTCTGGCCGCTGGGGCCCCAGATGCGGTTCGTGCCCGGGCACGGCCCCCTCTCCACCTTCGGACAGGAACGGCAGGACAATCCTTTTGTGGCCGACGAAGTGACGGGATATCAGGGCGCCGAGAAGCAGGCGCCGGATGAGACAAGCCAGAAGCTGTCCAAGCGCTGGAGCTGATCCGGAAGGTTCAGCCCCCTGAGTTCTTTGTAATGTTGCGCGGGGAACCGGCGCGGGTGCGGGCCGTTGTTGCGGTCATAGCCACCCGAAAGGACCCCAAATGACCTTCCCTGTGAAACTGATGGCCATTGGCGCAAGTGCAGCCATTCTGGCCGCCTGCACCTCGAGCGGCACGACTGAACGTAACGCAGCCTATGGCGCCGCAGCGGGCGCTGTCGCCGGCGCTGTGATCGGCAACAATGTCGGCGATGGCGACGCAGAACGCGGCGCAATTATTGGCGGTGCCATAGGTGGCGCTGCTGGCGCCGCCAAAGGCTGTACCGAAGCCGAAGACTGCGACATGCCTGGCGTGAAAGATCAGGAAACCGAACGCGATTCAGATGGTGACGGCGTCGCGAATGCCTATGACCGCTACCCGTATGACCGGTCGCGCTGGTAACAGGCCCGGCAATTCACAAAGCCGCGGCCCCGTTTCTTAAGAAGCGGGGCCGTTTTGTTTGCCCACCCCTTCAGACAATCGGGGGCAAAATGAAACATCGCGGAACCAAATCTACCTTGGGGCGTTTACCGCGGGTTACATCAATTACGGATTACTTTTTCAAGCGCATGATGGCCCCTCCTCACGTCCCCTCCTTTCCCTTTACTGTGTCAGATCCTGAACCAACCTCTCCTGAAACCGAGGTAAAGGCACGTGTCTTTGCCTGGTGTTCTGCCTGGAGCAGTATTGAGGGCAAGTTCCAGCGAAACAGGTTGGATGAAATCGCATCGGGCGGCACAATCCGGATGACGACCGATTTCGGTGAAGTGACATGCTTCAGCGTTTCACTGGACGCTTATGCGGCCTTCTGGGCCCCCTTCCTGACTGAAACATTTTCAGAGTGGTTTCTCATTGTCGACTCGCCGCTCCAGGTCACCGTCGGCGACAGATATGCAACGGCTTGTTTCGATGCGCAGCTTCAGGGCATCATGCATGACGGAGACCGGAAATCGCATCGCCAGACCATGCAGCAGACCTATACGAAATCCGGCGGGGCCTGGCGCCTGGCTCAGGAACAGACAAAGATTGCGCCGGGCAGTTCATACCTCTGACCGCCTGAAGGCGGAATTCTCCGGCAACGAACTGCAGCGCGCGCAGACTTTCTGACCGACTTCACCTTGCTCAAGCCTCCGACTCTGCTATGACGCAGCCGTTTGACCGCTAGGAGTTGGGGCACATGCCAAAGCGCACAGATATAAGCTCCATTCTCGTTATCGGCGCCGGTCCCATTATCATCGGACAGGCCTGCGAATTCGACTATTCCGGCGTACAGGCAGTGAAAGCCCTGAAGGATGAAGGCTACCGCGTCATCCTCGTGAACTCGAACCCGGCGACGATCATGACCGATCCGGAGCTGGCCGACGCGACTTATATCGAGCCGATCACACCGGAAATCGTCGAGAAGATCATCGAGGTGGAGAAGCCGGACGCCCTGCTGCCCACGATGGGCGGACAGACGGCGCTGAACTGCGCGCTGGACCTGCACTATGCCGGGATCCTCGAGAAGCATGGCGTGGAGCTCATCGGCGCCCGCGCTGAAGCCATCGAGATGGCTGAGGACCGCGCCCTGTTCCGTGAGGCCATGGACCGGATTGGCCTGGAAAACCCGCGCGCGACCATCGTGTCGTCGCCGCGCGACGAAAAAGGCAAGTATGACCGTATCACCGGCCTCAAACGCGCCATGGACGCGCTGGAGACGGTTGGTCTGCCGGCCATCATCCGGCCAGCCTTCACGCTCGGCGGCACAGGCGGCGGCGTGGCGTACAATGTCGAGGAATATGAAGAGATCTGCCGCTCGGGGCTCGCTGCCTCTCCCAATGCCCAGATCCTCGTCGATGAAAGCCTGCTCGGCTGGAAAGAGTATGAAATGGAGGTCGTCCGCGACAAAGCGGACAATGCCATCATCATCTGCGCCATCGAAAACATCGACCCGATGGGCGTCCATACCGGAGACTCCATCACCGTCGCCCCTGCCCTGACGCTCACCGACAAGGAATACCAGGTGATGCGGAACGCCTCGATCGCAGTGCTGCGCGAGATCGGCGTGGAGACTGGCGGGTCCAACGTCCAGTTTGCCGTGAACCCGGAAGACGGCCGCCTGGTTGTCATCGAAATGAACCCGCGTGTGTCGCGTTCCTCTGCCCTTGCCTCCAAGGCAACCGGCTTCCCGATCGCCAAGATCGCCGCAAAGCTCGCTGTCGGCTACACGCTGGACGAGCTCGACAACGACATCACCGGCGTGACGCCGGCTTCCTTCGAGCCGACCATCGACTATGTCGTCACCAAGATCCCGCGCTTTGCGTTCGAGAAATACAAGGGCACCGAGCCGGTCCTGACGACCGCCATGAAATCGGTCGGCGAAGCCATGGCGATCGGCCGGAACTTCAAGGAAAGCTTCCAGAAGGCGCTGAACTCGCTGGAGACCGGCCTGACCGGTCTGAACGAAATGGAATTCGAGGACGAGACGAAGCTGCGCGCGGCCCTGGCGATCCAGTCACCCGACCGCATACGCGTTGTCGCCCAGGCTTTCCGCTCCGGCCTCAGCGTGGACGAAATCTACGCCATCACCTCCATCGACAAATGGTTCCTGCGCCAGTTCGAAGAAATCGTTGCTGAGGAAAACAAGATCCGTTCGCAGGGCCTGCCGGACGACGCCTTCGCGCTGACCGACATCAAGGCGATGGGCTTCTCCGACAAGCGCCTCGCCGAACTGACCGGCAAGACCGAACAGGCGGTACGCGACCAGCGTCACGCCCTGGATGTGCGCCCGGTCTACAAGCGCATCGACACCTGCGCTGCCGAGTTCGCGGCGAAGACGCCTTACCTGTACTCCACCTATGAGCACCCGCTGTTCGGCCAGGACAAGCCGGACTGTGAATCCCTGCCCACCGCACGGGAAAAAGTCGTGATCCTGGGCGGCGGCCCGAACCGGATCGGCCAGGGCATCGAGTTCGATTATTGCTGCTGTCACGCCGCCTTCGCGATGGAAGACCTCGGCGTCGAGTCGATCATGGTGAACTGCAATCCGGAAACGGTGTCCACGGACTATGATACGTCCGACCGCCTGTATTTCGAACCGCTGACCGATGAACACGTGCTTGAGATCATCAACAAGGAAAGCGGCACCGGCCACCTGCGCGGCGTGATTGTCCAGTTCGGCGGACAGACACCGCTGAAACTTGCCAGCCCCCTGCACCGGCAGAACATTCCGATCCTCGGCACCAGTCCCGAGTCGATCGACCTCGCCGAAGACCGCGAACAATTTGCTGCCTTGCTCGACAAGCTCGGCATCCAGCAAGCGCCGTCCCGGACCGCCAGAAGTGTGGATGAAGCCCAGATCAAGGCGAACGAAATCGGATACCCCGTCATGCTGCGCCCGAGCTTCGTGCTCGGCGGCCGCGCCATGGAAATCGCACGCGATGACGACGATCTGCGCAAGTTCGCAGCCGAGGCGCTTCAGGTTTCCGGCGACGCCTCGCTCTTTATCGACCGCTACCTGTCCGATGCGACTGAAGTGGATGTCGATGCGATCTGCGATGGCGAAAACGTCCACGTCGCAGGCATCATGGAGCATATCGAGGAAGCCGGTGTTCACTCCGGCGACTCCGCCTGCGCCCTGCCGCCCTTCACGCTTTCGCCCGCCCTTCAGGGCCGGCTGGCCGAGCAAACGATCGCGCTTGCACGTGAGCTGAAAGTGCGCGGCCTGATCAATATCCAGTTTGCGGTGAAAGACGACGAGATCTACGTTCTGGAAGCGAACCCGCGCGCCAGCCGGACAGTCCCGTTCGTCGCCAAGGCTGTCGGTGCGCCGATTGCCGCCATCGCAGCGAAGGTCATGGCCGGCGAGAAGCTGACGGAATTCGACCTCACCCACGCCCACCCCCGCCGGGTCGCCGTGAAGGAAGCGGTCTTCCCGTTTGCCCGCTTCCCGGGTGTCGATCCGCAACTGGGGCCTGAGATGCGGTCGACCGGCGAAGTCATGGGCTGGGACGATGATTTCGGTACCGCCTTCCTCAAAAGCCAGATGGGCTGCGGCGTCATTCTGCCGACCGAGGGCGCCGTGTTCATCTCGGTGAAGGATTCGGACAAGACCGGCGTTATCGAAGCGGCCCGCGACCTTGTTGAGCTTGGCTTCACCCTTGTCGCTACGTCAGGTACCGCCGCTCACCTGGAAGCGGAAGGCCTGCCCGTTCGTGCCATCAACAAGGTCAATGAAGGCCAGCCCCACATTGTGGATGCTATGATCAATGGCGAAATCCAGCTCGTATTCAATACGACCGAAGGCGCAACATCCATTGCAGATAGCGCCTCGATCCGCCGGACGGCTGTGGCCCGCAAGATCCCTTACTACACGACACTGGCGGCTTCGATCGCCTCGGTTCGTGCGATCTCCAGCATGACGTCGCGGGAAATCTCCGTACGCGCCTTGCAATCGGCGTGACAACTCCCACTTGACGCCGTTCACATTTGCGACAACGATTTTCGCCCAATTACAGAGGTGACACCCTATGGAACGCATTCCCATGACCGCAGAAGGCCATGCTGCGCTTCAAGCTGAGCTCAAGAACCTCAAATCGGTTGAGCGCCCGAACATCATCGCGGCGATCGCTGAGGCGCGTGCGCACGGCGACCTGTCCGAGAATGCCGAATACCATGCCGCCAAGGAGAAGCAGAGCTTCATCGAAGGCCGTATCAGCGAACTGGACGACAAGCTCGCCCGTGCAGACGTGATCGATGTCTCCAAACTGACCGGCGGCAAAATCCGCTTCGGCGCAACGGTGTCTCTGATCGACGTCGATTCCGAAGAGGAATCTTCCTACAAGATCGTCGGTGACGATGAGGCGAACGTGAAAGAAGGCAAGATTTCCATCTCTTCCCCGATTGCCCGGGCCCTGATCGGCAAGGAAGAAGGCGACGAAGCCGAAGTCGCGGCACCTGCCGGGGCGCGCGCCTACGAAATCGTCAAAGTCGAGTATTTGTAAATGTCGGGGCCGGGATCGCTCGGACCCTCAGTCTGGGCGGTCTCTGACGGCCGCGCAGGCAACGCTGCCCAGGTGCGCGCAATCGTGCAGGCATTGGGCGAGACACGCCGCTGGATGAAGATCGGGCATGTTCCAGGGGAAGCGCACCGCGCCGAACCGATCGTCCTGACACCACGTATGCCCTGGACCTGGCTGCCGGCAGACAATTGGCCTTCGCCACTTTCCGCGCTACCTGCTGACCAGCGCGCTGTACTACAAGCCCCCTGGCCGACCGTCTGGATCGCCGCAGGCCGCCGGTCTGCTGCTTTTACACGTGCTGTGAGAGAGTGGTCTGGCGGGCGTACACTGACCGTCCAGATTCTAGATCCACGTATTCCGCCGGACAATTTCGACCTTCTTGTGACGCCCAAGCATGACGGCGTGACGGGACCGAACGTGATCCAGACTGTTGGTTCCCCCTCCTATTTTTCTCCGCATGCGATCGAAGAGGCCGCACAGGCCTTTGCGGATCTCGCTGACGAACGCGGCAAAAGCGCGATCGTCATCCTCGGCGGCAACAGCAAAACCCACACCTTTACGGAAGCGGCAGCCGACCGGCTCGACGCCCAGCTGCGCGAGCTTGCCGGAAAAGGCTGGCGTCTGCGGATGACGGCGTCGCGGCGTACGCCTGATTCGATCCGGGCGCGGTTCCGCCGATTGGCCGATGAGATCGGCGCAAAATTCTGGTCGGGCACGGAAGATGGCCCGAACCCGTATATCGCCTGGCTCACCTTCTCCGATGTCGCCATCGTCACCGAAGACAGTGCCAACATGCTTTCGGACGCGACCTGGCATGGCCTTCCCCTGCATATTGCAAAACTGGAAGGGCGGTCCGACAAATTCGACAAACTGCATGAAAGCCTGATTGCGCACGGTGCGGCGCGCTGGTTTGACGGCACGCTGGAAACCTGGACCTACGCGCCTCTGCGCGAAGCAGACCGGGTCGCCGACGCCATTGTCGATAGACTTCTGGAGCGCTACCCGCAGCCCGATATGGGGCAATCGGACATGGTTGCCGCGCCCGATTGGCTGAGTTGATCGCGCCAGCCCCGCTTTTTCTTGCGTTTTGATTTTCCCTGAGGCCTTATGTCCCTGACTTTGGGGACAAGGTATGGCGCGCGACATCGAGCCACTTCGCCAGTTTTTCCGGGATTGCCGTGACGCGGCAACGCTCCTGGACCTCCGCACTGCTGCAGCAAACTATTTTGAAACGACGCATGTCGTGATGGCGAGCTACATACATTATCCGCCGGTCGGCGCCCGTGATTTCGATGGGCAGATCCGGGTCGGAGAGTTTGGTTATCCGGAAAGCTGGCGGGAAACCTACCTCGCGGAAGAGCTGCACCTGTGCGACCCGCTGGCCCGCAGGGCCGTGAATTTCACCCGTCCCTATTTCTGGACCGAAGCCCCGCAATTGCCGAACCTGACACTGGAAGAACGCGAATATCTTCAGCGCGTCGCCGCGCAGAATATGGGCGAAGGGATCGGTATCCCCCTGTTCGGTCCCGCCGGGCGAAACGGTTACGCCGCGCTGGGTTTCGGCCAGGCAGAACGCCCGCCCGCGGATGAAGTGCTTGAACTGCAGGCAGCGTCTCAGATGGGCCATCTCGCCTATTGCCGTCTGCTGCTGAAGGATCTTCCCAACGGCACCGTCCTGTCTGCCCGCGAGCGCGAAATCCTGCGATGGGTCGCGCGTGGGCGAACCAATTCGCAGATTGCGGAAGTTTTACAGCTGTCACGGAATACGGTCGAAACCTATATCCGGCGCTGTTTTGAAAAGCTCGACGTGAACGACCGTGTCTCCGCGGCTCTGCGGGGCATCGCGCTCGGCATGGTCGACTGACAGCCTGTCAGGCTGCAGCGACGCGGTCATCTGCCGGGATAGCCTTCAGGATAAATCCGCCGCCAAGGATGCGCGTACCGCCATCAGGATCATACAGCACCGCTGCCTGTCCGCGTGCAACACCCTCTTCCGGCTCTTCGAACCAGATCACCGGCGTACCGTCATGCCAGCCAAGCCGTCCGGGCACAGGCGGGCGCGTGGACCGCACACGGACAAGCACAGGGGCGCCCGCATCGGCAGCAGATTCCAGGCTACCAGCCCCAATCCAGTTCAACTCTTCGAGCAGCAGGCCGGACGTCATCAGCGCTTCACGCGGGCCAACGACAACGCGGCGGTTCGGCGCGTCGATCTTCACAACAAACAACGGCTCTCCGGTGGCGACACCAAGGCCTCGGCGCTGGCCGATCGTGTAATGAATGACGCCATTATGCTCGCCCAGCACGCGTCCATCGAGATGCACGATCTCGCCGCCGCGCCCGGCACCGGGACGGAGTTTTTCAACAACATTCGCATACGACCCTTCCGGCACGAAGCAGATATCCTGGCTGTCCGGCTTTGAGGCAACTGGCAGATTAAACCGGTCAGCCAGTTCCCGCACTTCCGTCTTCGGCAGGTCGCCCAAAGGAAAGCGCAGGAAGTCCAGCTGCTCGCGGGTTGTCGCAAACAGGAAGTAGGACTGATCGCGCGACGCATCTGCCGCGCGGTGCAGTTCCGGTCCATCTGCGCCATCCGTACGGCGGATATAGTGCCCTGTGGCGAGGCAGTCCGCACCAAGGTCTTTCGCCGTTTTCAGGAGGTCAGAGAATTTGACGGTCTGGTTGCAGCGGATGCAGGGGATTGGCGTCGAACCGGCAAGGTAAGTGTCGGCGAAATCCTCCATCACCTGCTCGCGGAACTTCGACTCGTAATCCAGCACATAGTGCGGAATGCCGATCATGTCTGCGACGTTCCGCGCATCATGGATGTCTTGCCCGGCGCAACAGGCGCCTTTCTTCTCGATGGCAGCGCCGTGATCGTACAGCTGCAGCGTGATGCCGATGACATCATAGCCTTCAGCCTTCAGCATGGCGGCCACCACGGAACTGTCGACCCCGCCTGACATGGCGGCGACGACGCGGGTATCAGCCGGCGCTTTTGCGAATCCAAGGGAATTGACGCCGCCTGTCCAGGCAGCCGTTTTCGTATCGGGCATCTCTCACTCCCACCGGGTTCAAGGCCCGGAGCAGCCAAGGTTGAGGCGCGCATATAGCGGCTCGATGACCAAAGGTGAAGAGCCGGGCCTGCTCAGGCTGCGGAGGTGGCCGTTTTCGGAGTGCCGTTCGAGGCGATCCAGGTGCCGCGGAAATCGCGCGACGGCTCCAGCTGGTTCGTCAGGCCGATCAGGCTCTCGCCCTGCCCCAGAATGACCAGACCGCCCGGCATCAGCTGCGCGGCAAGCGAGTCAGCAACGCGGCTGCGGGCCGACCGGTCCATGCCGGACAGCACGTTGCGGCACAGGATGACATCGAACTTGCCGAGCCCGCCGGCGCTCTCGAGCAGATTGTGCTGACGGAAACTGACCTTGCTGCGCAGTGCCTCGGAGATTTCCCACTGGCCGCTATCGGTGCGGGTGAAGTGGTGCAAAAGGCGGTGAATGGAGAGACCCTTCTGGACTTCGTAATGCCCATAGCGACCGGCCCGGGCCCGCTCTGTGGCCGTCTTGCAAAGGTCGGTGGAGAGGATCTCGATCTTGGCCCCGCGCAGGGCGGAGGGCAGATCGTCCTCCAGCAACATGGCAAGCGAGTAGGCTTCCTGGCCCGTGGAGCCACCGGCAATCCAGATTTTCACCCGGCCTGTATTACCGGCCTTGAGGCGCATGGGCAGGATATCGTTGACCAGGCGGTGCAACGTGTCGCGTTCCCGGAAGAACCACGTGTCCTTTGACACCAGCGCCGCGGCGCATTCTGCAGCGAACACCGGATTAGCGCGGGATTTCAGGCAATGAACCAGATCGTCCAGCGAGCCGAAGCCTTCCCGACGCGCAATCGGCGCCAGACGGGCTTCGATCAGATAGGATTTCGATCGCGGAATCGCCTGACCCGACCCTTTCAGGGCCAGATCTGCCAACTCGTTGAACACCCCATCCTGCATAATTGGCTCCGGTCCCGGGCTGATGCGCTCGCAAAAGTTACCGGTACAGCAAGGATTATTAAGAAATACTTAGATCAGCCCGACTTCGGCGAACTTGCTTTCAAGAATCTCTGCGTCGAACGGCTTCATAATAAACTCATCGGCACCGGATCGTAGCGCCTCGCCGACATGTTCTGCATCATTCTCGATCGAGCAGAACATGACAACCGGCTTTTTACCACCCTCTTCCCGCCGCAGGGCGCGCAGGAAATCGAGGCCGTTCATCACGGGCATGTTCCAGTCCAGCAGGACAGCCTCGGGCATCTGCTTGCGGCAGATATCCAGAGCTTCCGAGCCATTTCCCGCTTCGACCACTTCGAAGCGCAGATCCTTGATGATACGGGCCGCAACTTTCCGCACTACGCGGGAATCGTCGACTATCAGGCACGTTTTCATGAACCTTTTCCCCACTGGAACACCATCTCTGGACGCTCGCCGAAGTGTCTTAACAAAATCTTTCAACGCCCGTCCGGCGAGCAGGCTCAGCCTTCGGCGCGCAGCCCCGCGGCCATGAAGATCACCTGACCGTCGCTCGCCTTGGCGGTAAACTCGCCTTCGAGGCCGTCACAGATCATTTTGGCAAACAGCGGTTGAATGTTTTCGGCCCGCCAGCCTTCAGTCGGATCGGTGCCTTCGATTGCCGCAGTCACTTCTTCCTTGAGGCGGGCGCGATCCCCTTTTGCCGTCAACGTGATCGTCAGGCCGCCCGCTTCGCTGCGGATGCGGACGCTGACCACACCGCCGCGCGGCAGGGATTCTACCGCCAGCATGACGAGGTTCATCATCAGGCGAACGTGAGAAAAGCTCAGATGGTCCGCCTGAAGGTCCCACTCGACGCTCGGCTTGTGGCTGCTGACAAAAGCGTCGGTAATCTTGCGGGCTTCATGAATATCCGCCGCACCGGCATTCAGGCCGATGGACCCGAAGGCATAACGCAGAAACTGGATGCGCGCAGCGGCTTTTTCCGCCCCATCATGCAGCAGCGCCTCTGCCTGGGCTTTCATTTCATGATCGCCCGGCTCGTCCATGAGGTCGAGTGCATTTGTGACCGAGGAAATCGGCGAAACGAGGTCGTGGCAAATGCGCGATGCAATGTACGCAGACAGGCGCGCAGGATCGATCGATGACATGGTCAGCCCTGTAGAAGATAGTGTGACAACGGCGGCAGGATTGGGTGCTCCGCCGTTTGTGTCAATCAAAGCTGCGTGAAGATACCGTCACAGCTGCAGGGGTCACAGGGTTGGGTCGTCCGGCCGGTCGATATCGTCGTGTCCGTGGCGTGCCGAGTAAAATGTCAGGAAAAACAGGCCGCCCGACAAGCCAACGGTGAGCACCGCGCCGATAATATAGGCTGCCCAGCCATGCCCGCTGATCCCGTCGCTGCCACCCATCCAGAAACGTGGCATGACAGCAAGCACCACTGCCAGGACAGCGATGCAGGCGAATATGACGGCGATGGCTTTACGAGACATGACCCTACCCTAGAGCCGAAGCCGGGCCGGGCAAGTCACGATGTCACTTGCGTTTCCAGACGCCGGACTCGTCCATGTAGTACTCGCCGGCATCCAGCTTCTCGATCTGCTTCTCACCGGTCAGGCGGGCGACTTGCGCAGGCGTCGTCCCCGTCTGGGCAGCGACCTCGGCATATTTGGCCGCGCGGCGATTGTTGATCTCATTGACCTTGCGGACAATGGCCGGATCGGCGGCGCCCACGACACCCAGAAGGCCGTCGATGGTTTCACCCACCTGGCCGGCATCTATGGCGGCATCGATCACGGGGTCGCCCGCAAAAGCGGCAGGCGCCACCGCAAAGGATGCGATGGCGAATACGGAGGCGGCAGCAAAAGTGCGAAGGGATGTCATGAAATGTCTCCTCTCTTCGCTAGAACAGATCCGGGTTGTCCGCGATCAGTTCCTCGACTTCCTTGTCGAGGATGATGCGCACTTCCTGGGTGATATTGAGATCGATCTTGATCGGCTTGTCCGACGGTTCGATCTTTATCGTATGCGTGCAGGCAGCCAGGATAGCAAATCCGGCGCCGGCAAGGAGTGTGTGTCGAAGGGTCATGGGCGTGGCGGCCTCCTTGAAGCTTGCGCCACCATGCCATGGCGCGGCTTAACGTCAATCAAGGACATGGTTGTCCCCTATTCATCTTCGGCGATTTTCAGCCCGCGGTCCGTCAGCACTTCCTCAACGACGAAATCGGTCAGCTTCTGCTGGTTGGTGTAGAACTGGCTGGAGCGGAAGAGTTCCGCCAGCGCCGAATCCACAGCGATGTTGAATTCAAAGGGCTGGCCCTTCACAATATGGGCGTTCGACCCATAAGTGATGTCGTTCCGGCTCTTGCCAGCCAGTTTCAGCGTGATCTTCACCCGGTCGGTCACATCCCCGTCCAGCCCGACCTCGAGCACCGTGAAGTCAAAATCCTTCAGCGCCTCGAATGCGAGGCGGACATTGGCGTCGGACTGGGCCGCAGAGTCTGCGGCATCTCCCAGATAGGCAACCCGACCGCCGCTATCGTCCGCAAAAAGCCGCGCATCACGAACCAGGACTTTCGTCCGTTCCACATCGATCGGGAACCGGCCAGACACTGTGCCTTCTGCCTCGATCTTAGGAAGCTTCAGGATACGGACGAGCTCGGCCAGATCGATCGCATCTGCCGTCACTTCGACATGTTGCGCATCTGCACCAAGGGCCCAGTCAAACGGGGCCAGCGCCAGCGTTCCGCCAGCAAAGGGAAAGGCCGCAGAGTCAACCGCAAGGACTTTCCCGCCTGAAAACGCAAACACGATCCGGCCTTCGCGAAGCGGAACGCCGGGGTTCATGCCGCCAACCGTCAGCACCTGGCTCGGATCGGTGGAGAGCGTAAACAGATCCGCAAAGTGAACCTGCCCATTCACATTCTCCACCCGCCCGAGGCGAGTCGTCTGAAATCCGAAGTCCGTGACGGACACATCCGCGGTGCCGGCCAGACGCCCGCCATCTATCTTCACATCGGAAGCGGCTTCCATCTGGCCTGCCGCATCTGTGTAAACGCCGCGCAAACGCTCCGACAGCATGACGGGCTGCAGTCCGCCTTTCTTGAATTCCAACACGCGCGTGGCGACCCGCGCCGTGCCGTCGAGCGTCAGCACATTGATGTCTGCCGTGATGTCGCCGACCGGCACATCATTGGCTTTCAGGCGTAGCGGACCACTGAGCGCCAATTGCCACTCATGCATCTGCGCCGTCAGATCAGAGACGAGCGGCTGATAGACCGGGTCATCGCGGAAGTCCCGGATCAGGACCGATCCACCTGCGAGGTCTCCGGACAAGCCGCCAGAACCGATTTCGCCATCGAAACTGATTTCCTTAGCGGTCACCTTTGCCGGGATCAGTGTTCCGCCAAACACCGTATTGCCCAGCGTCGCGGCAAGCGCAGGCACTTTGCCTTTCGCCGTCACAAGGCGGACATGCGGATTTGCCGCATCAATCGACAGTGTACGGTCTCCAATATCCATTGGCAGGGTGAGGTCAGGCGAGGAAAGCGACAGGGTGAAGCCTTTACGCACCGACCAATCGATCGCGGCATTCGTCAGGTTGAGCTGACCGGTGACCGATTTTGATTCAAATGGCCAGGACAATTTGCCAAGGGAGGCTGTACCGGATGCATCCCCGTTCCCGGGCTTCATGAACGCGCCTTTGCGCGGACAGAGGTTGAGCTTGTTTGGCTGGAACATCACGCTACCGAGCTTCACGCCTTGCGTATCAAACCGAAGGCATGGCTCATTCACTGGCTCAACGCGAAGCCCCTCTTCCCGATTGATCACCTGGATTGTGCCGCTCAGCCGAGAGTCGGAGAGCTCAATCCCGAACACGGGTCCGGACAGCGACACCCAACCGCCTGCATTTACGCTCAGATCATCTGGCTTCGAGCTGACTCTTAGTGATGAGAGATCCATACCAAACCGTGTTCCGTTCACGGACCAGGGGGACAGATCCACAGAACGCGCATCGATGAGCAAGCCGCTGCTTCCAAATGCCAGTGAGTTGAGGTCTGCAGACACTCGTGGCGCACCGCCACCTTTCAGGGACAGCTCGCCGCCAATGGAGGCCGTTCCGCCATTCAGGCTGAACCAGGGCTTGTCCGTCCGCTGTGACGACACGGACAAAGCCAGACCGCTCGCCGCCTTGAGCGACGCAGTGTCCTGCGCATCGAGCGTCAGATTCCCTTCGCGCACTGTCACACCGACCTGCGCCTGAGCATCGAAATCAGACAGCGCCTGGCTGAAGGCCGCTCTCAGACTGTCACCATGCGCCGTCAGGGGAGACGGCAGTTTCACGCGGCTGAGCGGGCCCTCTGCAAATGTTTCGGTCAGGGCAGCATCTGTGGCGGCGATCTGGCCAAAGAAGCGGACACCCTCCGCTTCCGTCCAGGCAACTTGGCCTGCCGCGGACAGGTCACCCGCCTTGCCTTGCGGTATCGAGACATCCTTCAGGGAAAAATCCGTTGGCCCAGCAATCGTGCCGTCCGTTTTGCGCATTGAGGCTTCGACACGGGCCTTGCCCGCGAAATAGCCACGCCACCCCGATTTACCGGATTCCAGTTGAATGTCTGCCTCGGTCAATGCGTCGATCAGCGCCTCTCGCGTCGCATCGGCCACCCGGTCCAGTTGCGCATGACCACTGGTCTCGAGGCCGGAGAGCGCAAAGTCGGCGCCAGAGGCTTCCGTTATCCGCCCCTCCCAGACCAGCCGCGCGGGCGCCTCTTCATCGAGACCTGACTCTATGGTCGCTACCAGCTGGGCGTCGATCAGGCTCACATCGTCAGTGCGCATTTCTTCGAGGGTGAGGTTCACGCGGCCTTCCAGCTGGCCATTCCGCGCAACAAGATCCGCAACACCGCCAGACCAGCGAAGGTATCCCTGCGGTTCGTCCAGATGGGCCGGGTCCAAAACGATGGAGGCTGTGGCATCCTTCGGAAACAGACCGTTCGCCGAGACACTGGCGCCGACCTCACCGGCGCTCGTCCGGATCAGGATGCGACCATCGCGAATGTCGATCGCCGGAAGCGCCCCACCGCCGCTACTGCCACCAGACGGCACCAGCCGCTCAAGCCCGTAAAAGCCGATTTGTCCGTCAGTGAGCGCCCCGCTCACAACGGGCGCTTCCAGCTCAACGCCAGCAACACGCGGCGTGAATAGCCCAGGCCAATCCAGGCGGACGCGAGCCCAAGGCGCTTCGAAAGCCGTCTGGCCCTGCCCTTTTACAGCAAGATCACTGATCGCAGCGCCATTGAGCCCCAGCTCGTCAAACCGGGCCGTACAGGCAAGGTTCCGTCCGGCGCACCAGTCGGCCAGCACCTGACGGGCAATGCTTTTCCGCATCGCCCAGCCAGCAATCAGGCCGAGCAGTACCAGCAGCACAGCCCCTGCCAGCACACGACGTGCCCAGCGCGCACGCGCCGATGGCGCCTTGCGGCCTGTTTTGCTAAAATCTCCGTCATCTGCCTGCGTCACTGACTCATCCGGCTTGCGTCCGGCTCGCTGTGGAATTTAGAATCTTGCCTGAAAGGGGAATTCCTTTCCGGCCTTGTTTCAAAAGCCTTAATAGGCAAAGGCGATAACAATTTGGCAAATAAACGTCCGTCTGCATGGGATTTGCAGGCAGGAGGCCAGGGTGGCGAACAAAATGGAGGGGCTTGCAGCATGCAAGACACTCAACAGACGACCGAACCCCAGGCGCCAGCGCGCTCGACTCTTTCGCATGGCGTGAAGAGCCTTGTTGCGCTGCTGGTACTGGGAACAGGCTCGGCCCTTGCGGGTCTGCTGATCGCCGGACCGAACGGCCAGAACGGGCCGGGCGCCGCAGAAGCAGCCCCCGCCCCACCGCCGCTGGCGACGACCCTGCTGACCGCCACAGATATTGAGCCACCCGCAGCGCCGCTGCAGACGGCGACCGGCACGCTGGCCCGCCGCGAGACGCTGACCGGCCTCGTCCAACGTCTCGGCGCCCCCGCAAACGAAGCGGCCAGTGCCCTTCAGACCCTTTACGACCAGGACCTGATCGATCCGCGGCGACTTCTGCCCGGTCTTGAAGCCGAAGTATTCCTGGATGACGGGCATCTCAGTGCCCTCAACGTGAAGGCCGAGGCTGGGCGGAACCTGTTCATCAAACGCGGCGCGGACGGCGGCTGGACCGCCGCGGCCCTGAATGCGCGTCTGATTCCGCAATATCACCGCGTCGGCGCCCCGATCGAAACCTCGATCTATGAAACGGCATTGAACCTCGGCGCGGGGGACCAGCAAGTCGTCGACTTCGCCTCCGTCTTCGCCTACGACGTTGACTTCCAACGCGAAATTCACCCAGGCGACTCCTTCGAAATGGTGTACGAAACGTACACCGATGAGGCCGGGCACCCGGTAAAGACCGGCAACCTGATCTACGCCGCCCTTAACGGCCAGGCCCTGACGCGCAGCTTCTACCGCTTCGCGCCCTCAGACGATGGCGAGACCGATTACTTCGATTTCAATGGTGAAAGCGCCACGAAATTCCTGATGAAGACGCCGATCAACGGCGCGCGGCTTTCCTCTTCCTTCGGGAACCGCGTCCATCCGATTTCCGGCTATACCCGCCTGCACAAGGGCACGGACTTCGCCGCGCCGACCGGCACACCGGTTTATGCGGCCGGTAACGGCACGGTCGAATGGGCCGCCCGCCGCGGCGGCTATGGCAATTACATCATCGTTCGCCACGCCAATGGCTACAAAACAGCTTATGCCCACCTGTCGCGCTATGCCCGCGGCCTGCGCAAAGGGCGCCGTGTGCGTCAGGGCGAAATCATCGGCTATGTCGGATCAACAGGCGCCTCCACAGGACCCCACCTGCACTATGAGGTGTACATCAATGGCAAGCCGGTAAACGCGATGCGGCTGAAACTGCCCACCGGCCGCAAACTGGCCGAGACGCCGCTCATGATGGATGAATTCCTGAAAACCCGTGACGAGATCGATGCGATCCGCGCCGAAGAGGGCGGGTCCCTGCTCAGCGTCTCGCTGCCAATGAACCCACCCTCCCCCTGAGGCACAGCAAACCCGCAGAAAAAAGAAAACGGCGCAGGTTTTCCTGCGCCGTTTCCGTTTGATGTGACGTTGCTTAGTTCAGAACAGCTGCGCCCTTGGCGAAGTCGTTCGGGACGCCGTTGATGGAGAGCTGATCGCCTTCCACGCCGATCTTGATGGTTTCGCCATCATGGATCCGGCCTTCCAGAAGCAGCCGGGCCAGCGGATCCTGAAGCTCCTTCTGGATCACCCGCTTCAACGGACGGGCGCCATAGACCGGGTCATAACCGCGGGCGGCCAGCCAGTTGCGGGCGTCGAGGCTGAGCTCCAGCTTCATCTTCCTGTCCTTCAGCAGGCCTTCGAGGCGCTCCATCTGGATGTCGACGATGTGGTCGATCTCGCCGCGGCCCAGCCGTTTGAAGAAGACGATCTCATCGATCCGGTTGATGAACTCCGGACGGAAGTGCGCCCGGATGGCCCCCATCACCGCATCTTTCGCACTCTCGGAGATATCGCCTTCCTCACCTGAGGCCAGCGCATCGGCGCCGAGGTTCGACGTCATGATGATGATCGTGTTCTTGAAGTCCACGGTCCGGCCCTGGCCATCTGTCAGGCGGCCATCGTCCAGCACCTGGAGCAGCGTGTTGAACAGGTCCGGGTGCGCCTTCTCGACCTCGTCGAACAGCACGACCTGATAAGGACGCCGGCGGACCGCTTCGGTCAGCACGCCGCCTTCATCATATCCGACATAGCCGGGAGGCGCGCCGATCAGGCGGGCCACGGAGTGCTTCTCCGAGAACTCCGACATGTCGAGCCGCAAGATGGCCGTGTCGTCGTCAAACATGAATTCGGCGAGCGCCTTGGTCAGCTCCGTCTTACCGACACCTGTCGGACCGACGAACAGGAACGAGCCGATCGGACGGTTCGGATCCTGCAAGCCGGCACGCGCGCGGCGTACGGCGTTGGATACGGCTTCAAGAGCCGGGTCCTGGCCGACGACCCGCTTGCGCAGGGCGTCCTCCATCTTCAGCAGCTTCTCGCGCTCGCCTTCCATCATCTTGTCGACGGGAATGCCCGTCCACTTCGAGACGACCGCCGCGATGTCTTCGGGCTTCACAACTTCGGAGACGACACCGCCGCCACCATCTTCGCTGCTCTCGGTTTCCCGGATCAGTTTTTCCAGCTGCGGAATGGTCGCGAACTTCAGCTCGGATGCCTTGGCGAGATCACCCTGGCGCTGGGCTTCGGCCATTTCGGCATAGGCCCGGTCCAGCTGCTCCTTCGCAGTAGCAGCGCCTTTCAGCTTGTTCTTCTCGGCGCTCCAGGCCGTCGTCAGCTCATCGGAATGGGCCTGCAATTCTGCAATCTCTTCCTCAAGCGTGTTGAGACGCTCCTTGGAGGCAGCATCCTTCTCTTTCTTCAGCGCTTCGGCTTCGATCTTCAGCTGCAGCAGGCGGCGGTCGATCTCGTCCAGTTCTTCCGGCTTGGAGTCCACCTGCATGCGCAGGCGTGAGGCCGCTTCGTCCATCAGGTCGATGGCCTTGTCCGGCAGGAAGCGGTCCGTGATGTAGCGGTTCGACAGCGTGGCCGCCGAAACGATCGCCGCATCCGATACGCGTACGCCGTGGTGGGCCTCATACCGGCCCTTCAGGCCACGGAGGATCGAGATCGTGTCTTCCACGGTCGGCTCGTCCACGAACACGGCCATGAAACGGCGGGCAAGTGCCGGGTCGCCTTCGACATATTTCCGGTATTCATCCAGCGTCGTGGCACCAACACAGTGGAGCTCACCGCGGGCGAGCGCCGGCTTCAACAGGTTCGAGGCGTCCATCGCCCCGTCGCCCTTCCCGGCCCCGACCAGCGTATGCATCTCGTCGATGAACAGGATGATGCCGCCTTCGGCCTGCTGCACTTCATTCAGCACTGCTTTCAGGCGTTCCTCGAATTCACCGCGAAACTTCGCGCCGGCAATCAGCGCGCCCATATCGAGGGCGAGCAGCTTCTTGTCCTTCAGGCTTTCCGGCACATCCCCATTGACGATACGCAGGGCGAGACCCTCGGCAATTGCCGTTTTACCCACACCGGGCTCACCGATCAGGACAGGGTTGTTCTTGGTCCGGCGCGACAGGACCTGGATCGTGCGGCGGATTTCCTCGTCACGGCCGATGACCGGGTCGAGCTTGCCGTCGCGCGCATCCTGGGTCAGGTCACGGGCATATTTCTTGAGGGCTTCATAGCCTTCTTCGGCATTGGCGCTGTCGGCTGTGCGCCCCTGGCGCAGCTGGGCAATCGCCCCTTCCAGCCCTTTTGGTGTCACACCAGCATCCTTCAGAATATTTGCGGCCGGATCACCGGTGAGGCCGGCAATCGCCAGCAAAAGGCGTTCGGTTGTTACGAAGGAATCGCCTGCCTTCTTGGCCCCGGCTTCAGCATCCTGGAACAGTTTCGCCCCAGCCTGCTCAAGGCGCAGGCCGGTGTTCGAGCCGGAAACTTTCGGGATCTTGCCGAGCGCCGTGTCGACGCCCTGAACCACAAGTTCAGGCCGGCCGCCGCTCGCACGGATGAGGTTCACGGCCAACTGGTCGCGATCCTCCAGCATTTCTTTCAGGACATGGGCAGGTGTCAGAACCTGATGGCCAGCCGCCAATGCGGCTGTCTGAGCGCCCTGGATAATGGCCCGGGCCCGCTCGGTATATTGCTCAATATTCATGTATCATCCCCTTTCAAAGGCAGATTTGTTTCGGGATTCCAGCGCCCCGCTTAGCGGCAGTGCCATTGTCCTTCATAGCCAATGTGGGAACAGATTCCGGTGTTGCAACTCCCCTGCGGCGGGAAGGCTCACACAAGAAAAAGCCCGGCCGCCTGAAGCGCACCGGGCTGTTTGTTTGCGACGGAGCCTGTTCGCTCAGTCGGTCGTTTCGGCGGACGTTTCCGCTTCCTCGTCCTTGGCCTTGCGGCGGCCGCGGGAAACCGTCTTCAACACACCATCGGACGGATCGGAATCGTCTGAAGACTCATTTTCCCCGCTCTTGTAGGTCTTGCGACGCGGGCTCTTGCGGCGCGGCTTCTGCTTGTCGTCCTTGTCGTCATTGTCCGAAGACGCGCTGGATTCGTCGGAGGCGGTATCCTCATCGATGACCCGCATGGCGTCATCGCCGCTGTCGTCCTGCTTCGACGGAGCATCACGGCGCTCGACGCTGGCTTCGGTCTTTTCAGACTCGTCCTTTCCGGACTCATTCGAATTGTCATCGCCGTCATTGCGGGGATTGTCACGGCGGTTCTGGTCGCGCTCATCGCGGCTGCCGCCGCGCTGTTGCTGCTGGCGATCCCGCGCTTCCTGCTGCTTGGCAACGATGCGCTGGTAATGTTCGGCAAACTGATAATAGGCTTCCGAGAGAATGCGGTCACCGCTGGTCTGGGCATCGCGCGCATACTGCTGGTACTTTTCAAGCACCTGCTGGGCAGACCCACGGATTTTCACGTCCGGTCCGACAGATTCGAAGTGCCGGTTCGGATTGTTGAAATTGTTCTGGTTGTTACCGCCTGACCGGCGGTTGCGCCCGCGTGAGCGTTTCATGAAGTCAGTCCCATGTTCATGCGCCTGCTAGTCTGTGCAGGCATTCCGTCGCGCTGGCCCTTTGTTCAGCTGGCCACAGCCCCATTTTTTGCGCGAAGCCTGTGATCGAAGAGGGAAACCAACGGAACCCGCTCATCTCGTTTCACACGATTCTTCTATCCTGTAATGCCTTGGCCGCCAAGCGAAAATGTAAGTATCACTTTTCGAGTTTCCGGCCCCATACGGCACGATCATTTCCGCCAAGGTCTTTTGAGACCCCGATTTCGGTAAATTCTGCCAACTCGAGCAATCCGGACACCGCTTCTTTCTGGTCGTGGCCAATCTCGAAAACCAGCCACGCACCGGGTTTCAGATAGTCCCTGGCGAGTTCGATTATCTCCCGATAGGCGAACAGCCCGTCCTCGCCACCGTCCAGCGCGGAAACCGGATCATGCGCACGGACTTCCGGCGCAAGACCGGCAATCTCGCTGCTGGCGATGTAGGGAGGGTTGGAAATGACCAGGTCCGCCGTCTGCCAATCCCGCCAGTCTGCCCAGCTTCCTTCGAAAACGGTCGAACGGTCCTGAAGCTTCAGCCGGGTGAGGTTTTCACGTGCCAGGCTCGCCGCCTGCGGACTCGCCTCAACGCCGACACCCCGGACGCGCGGACGGTTGGCGAGGATGGCCGCCAGAAGGCAGCCCGTTCCCGTACCAAGGTCTGCGACAATCATCGCCTCCCCTTCCGGGATCCGGCGCAAGGCGGCCTCCACCACCACTTCACTGTCCGGTCGCGGGATCAGCGCGCGCCCATCGCAAAGGAATTCGAGACCATAGAACTCGGTCGAGCCGAGAATGTGTTGGAGCGGTTGCCGTGTCTGCCGCTTACGGAGCATTTCGCCGAAACGGTTTGCAACCTCGTCAGGCACCGCGTCCGTTTCGGCAGAGATCAGCCCCGTGCGGGACAGGCCGGACGCAGCCATAAGCATTCGGCGCACCTCATGGCCGGCTTCATCGATGCCGGCTTCGCGCAGGCGGTTTACGCCGTCGCGGAGAAGCTCCTGATAGATCTGCACGCCGGATACCTCCATCCTGACGCCTGCTTCGGCGGTCAGCCTGCGTCTTCCATGGCAGCGAGCTTGCGCGCCTGGTCTTCCGTAATCAGCGCTTCGATCACGTCCTGCAGCTTGTCGCCCGAAATGATCCGGTCCAACGAATAAAGCGTCAGGCCGATCCTGTGATCGGTCACGCGGTTTTCCGGATAGTTGTAGGTGCGTACTTTCTGGCTGCGATCGCCGGAGCCGATCTGGCTGGCCCGCGCCTCGGCACGCTCGGCATCGGCTTCAGCTCGCTGCTTCTCATAAAGCCGGATCTTCAGCTGATCCATCGCCTTCTCACGGTTTACGTGCTGCGACTTTTCGGAACTCGTCACCATGATACCCGTTGCCAGGTGCGTGATGCGCACTGCGGAGTCGGTCGTGTTGACGTGCTGCCCGCCTGCCCCGGAGGAGCGCATTGTATCGATACGGATGTCTTCCGGCTTGATGTCGATCTCGATATTTTCCGGCGCGGGCAGCACGGCGACGGTTGCCGCGGATGTGTGGATCCGGCCCTGCGTCTCGGTGGCCGGAACGCGTTGCACCCGGTGCACGCCGCTTTCCCATTTCATATGGCCGAACACGCCATCGCCAGACACGTTGGCGACAATCTCCTTGTAGCCGCCCGCATCGCCCGGTGATGCATCGACCACGTCCACCTTCCAGCCCATCAGCTGGGCATAGCGCGAATACATGCGGAAGAGGTCACCGGCAAAAATCGCCGCCTCGTCCCCGCCGGTTCCGGCGCGGATTTCCAGCACAATATCGGCCGTGTCATCGACATCCTTCGGCAACAGGAGGATCTGCATTTCCTGCTCAAGCTCAGGCAGCTTCTCCTTCAGTTCCTCGATTTCCATCTCGGCCAGCTCGGCCATTTCCTTGTCGCTGCCAGATGCCAGCGCCTGGGCCTCTTTCAGACCCTTGCGCGAATTCAGAAGGTCCCTCGCCTTTTCGACGACGGGCTTCAGTTCCGCATGTTCCTTCGACAGCGCGATGATCTCGGCCGTATCCGAGGTCGCGCCCATGCGCGCCTCGACTTCTTCGAATCGGTCGATCACCTGCTCGAGGCGGGAATTAGAAATGCTTGCCATGGCGGCTTCTCTAGAGCCGTTTACGGCAACTGGTAAGCCCCTTCCGGCGGTTCTATGCCAGCGTGAGGATGCGGACCACTTCCTTGCCGGCCAGGATGAACAGCGTCAGCGAGCCAAGCGCAAACATCATGAACCGCAGCGTCACTTTCGGCGACAGGATCTGCACGAAGGAATGCACCACCCGCAGGCCGACATAGGCCCAGGCGAGGTAGGTCGCGACATGATCGCCCCCGCCGGTCAGCGCGGCGAAGAACATCAGGGCGTAGAAGATCGTCGGCTGTTCGTGCAGGTGGTTGTAATTGTCGGCCACCGACCGGACGTTCGCCGGCATCCTGTCGACATAAGTGCCGGGATGGCGCGCTTCGTCAGGATTGATCTGCGCTTTCTGCATCGCCGGAATGCGCGTCGCATACATCCACAGCCACATAACAAGCGTCCACACCACAAGGGCGAGAACAGGGTAAAGAAATCCAACATTGATTGGCATGGGTGCCCTCCCTAAGCACTGTTTTTCTTACGCTTACTGCGCTTTGCCTTTAGTGAACAGCGTATTGTGAGGCGCCTTCCCCGACGAGGTGAGTGTGCAGGAACACCGTGAAAGCGTCGATATCCTCCGACACCACGCTGTGCCCGCCGGGGCGCAGCCACCAGGAAATTCCTGCTGCCGGATCGAAGTCCCGCATACCGGACGCAGTCAGACCGGCATGCCCGGTCGCTTCATAGGCTGCGCTTGCCGCCTCTGCGGCCCGGAAGGAGGAGTTCGGGTCAGACCAGACGTCGCGGCGGCCATTGCCCAGCAGGACCGGCGTCGGTGCGACCAGCGCCAGAAGTTCGTGCTGATCTACCGGGATGTCCTCCAGTCGGTCGGTCCAGTCCTGTGCTTCGGGCGCCAGCCAGTGCGGATAGGCTTTTGCCATCCGATCAAGGCGTTCGCCGGTCAGCGACCGCGACAAGGAGGCGCCCGCAAAGCCTGACTGGTGCGCCACGACAGCGGCAATGCGCCGGTCCCAGACCGCTGCCATCAGGGCCGACTTGCCGTGCCGGGAATGCCCCATCACGCCAATACCCTTCGGATCGATGCGCGGATCTGCATCGAGCACGTCAACGGCGGCAGAGAAACTGTAGGCCCAGGCCATCAGGGCGGATGTCGGGTTCACCGGCCCGCCGAGCGCTGCCATGGTCGGCGGGGCTTGCTTGCGGCTGTCCGGCACGAAATCGGAAGCATAGAAGCTGGCATAGGCAAGCCCGGCATCGAAATACCGCTCCACCGGCGCCAGCGCGATATAGGTGCCGAAGATCTGCGTTGCGGCCCAGCCGGGAAAGCCTTCCATCATGCCGCCGTCGCAGACCTGCCCTTCGGCATTGGTAACCGGCTCGTCCGGGAAAACGGAGCACGTGTCGGCAAAGGTCTGGCTGATCACAATGGGTACCGGTCCCGACGCCTTCGGGAAGGCGGTGACGAGGGTAAATGTCCGGGCCCCATCGCCACTGCCGATGGTGATTTCCACTTCTTCAAGCGTGCCGCGCCCATCCAGGTATTCCGGGTCGATCATCTGCCAGTCGCCATAGCTGACCGGCATGCCGGCAGGCCATGGCCCGTAGAGCACGTCCTCGAATTTCTGCTTCAGCGCCTCACGCTGCGGGCTGCCTTCCGCCGTAATCGCGGGCAGGTCCAGCGCAGGCACTGGGGCGGGCTTGTTGTCGGTGTCGAGGCTCGCATAATTCATGCCGAGCATCGTGCAGCTCGACATGACGAGCGCCACGACAAGGATCAGGACGAGAAGCGGCAGACGGGCGAGGAACCAGAGTATAGGGCGGATCATAGATTACCTGTATTCATGAACTGCCTCACCGCCGGCGACCCTTACCAATATTCCCGGTCCGGGCCAGTCCCCTCACGAAATAGTGCTTATGCGGTTTGCGCATAACGGTCCCGGTAGCGGCGCGAACCCGGCACGGTTTCGCCGGTATCGAGCTCGATCATCGCATCCCCTTCCCCTGTCGGCGTGATGGCGATGACATGATCAAGATGGACTATATGGGACCTGTGGACGCGCGCATGATGCCCGCCCGCATCTTCCAGCAAACGTTCCAGCTCCGTCAGGGTCATCCGCGCGAGATGCGTCTTTGCCGGGGTGCCGACTTCCACATAATTGGATGCGGCCCTTGCCCAGATCACATCGTCGGCGTTCACGAAGAAGGTGCGTCCTCCGGATTTGAGCGTCAGCCGATGGCGGTCTTTCGCCTCCGCCTTCGCAGCCTCTGCCTCCATGTCCCGCTGTTCGATCTGCCGGTTCATCCAGAAGAGCGCGGCGATCAAAGTGTAGCTCAGCACGTCCTTTCGGTACTCATACAGCCAGAGCGACAGGTCCGTGAGGCCGAAATCGTAAGGGAAGCCGAACACAATCGGGGTGAGCGCCTTTCGCAGCCCCACCATGAGACTGATGTGCACGATGGAAAACGCGACGGTGGCTGCTGCGTGAATGGCGAGGTTCTGCCGCCAGCGGTCTGCTGAAAACGGAAACCGGCTCAGCATGTATGTGATGAAGGGCACCATCGCCAGGATCACCAGGTGCGACGTGGCCTGGCTCAGCCAGGGCAGGTTCGGGTGCGCCGAGCCCACCCGTACAAGGTCATCGTGATCCGACAGGGATTTTTCAAAAAAGGATGCGAGCATGAAAATGGCGAAGAACAGCCAGGTCCGCCGGTCGGCCCGGCGGTCGGCCCTGATCTCGGGATGCTGCGTCTTGGATTCCATCGCTGTGTCCTGCCACAACCTTCCCGCAAACCGGAAGGCCATTGGCAGAATTTCATCCCTGATCGCTGCCGTTCATCCCCGGGATGGGCCGTTTGTCCCACCGATCCACCCTATAGCCCTTCCCCGCTGACGTGCCACAGGGCCAGCGGCAGTGTGCGCTCCATAGACAAGGAGTTACCCCATGCCCGCACCGCCCAAGGCCCCTGCCTTCCCCCGCCGTTACGATCTCGACTGGCTGCGCGTCATCGCTTTCGGCCTGCTCATCTTTTACCACACCGGCATGTTCTACGTGACGTGGGACTGGCACGTGAAAAGCGTGCATGTCAGTCCCGGCGCCGAATGGGCGATGATGCTGCTGAACCCCTGGCGCCTCGCGCTCCTTTTCTTCATTTCCGGCGTCGCCCTGCGCTTCGCGGCGGACAAGCTCGGCGGATCGAAACTCGCGCGGGAACGCGTCGTTCGTCTTGGCCTGCCCATCCTGTTCGGCATGATTGTCATCGTGGCGCCGCAGAGCTGGCTGCAGCTGGTGGAAAGCGGCGAGTTCTCCGGCAGCTTCTGGCAGTTCTGGCCGCAATATCTCGATTTCGGGTCCGATTTCTCCATCACGACCCCGACGTGGAACCACCTCTGGTACGTCGTCTACCTGCTGGTCTACACGCTGATGCTGGCCCCGGTCGCTTCGCCGCTGGCCCGGTTCATGACCGGCACCGGGGCGCGCATCACCGAATTCCTGTTCGCTGGCCGTTGGGGGCCTTTCGTCGCCCTTGTCCTGCCGGTGACCCCGTTCATCCTCTACCGCTTCACGCTCGACCCCTATTTCCGGACGACGCATGATCTGACAAATGACTGGGCCAATCACGCCCATAGCCTGACCATTCTGATGATCGGCTTCCTGCTGGCCAAGGACCGCAACTTCTGGAGCGCGATCCGCCGGGTCCTGCCCTTCGCCGTCACCGGCATGTTGCTGCTCGGCGCGGTGCTCACCCCGCTCTGGGCGAGCTGGGACGCCATGGCCGAAAGCGCCGACTGGAACTGGCTGGTCTGGCCAGCCCGTATCGCACGGATCTTCTATGCCTGGCTGGCCATTGTTTCCATGCTCGGCCTGGCTCAGCGCTACCTGAACCGCCCCAGCCGCGCACTCACTTATATGACCGAGGCGATCTTCCCCTGGTACATTCTGCACCAGACGATCACGGTCATGGCCGGCTACTGGCTGACCCGTCAGGGCCTCGGCATCTGGGTCGAGGTGCCGCTGGTGATCCTCGCCACATTCGGCGGCTGCGCCCTGCTGCACGAACTGGTCATCCGCCGCGTCGGCTTCCTGCGTCCCCTTTTCGGACTGAAGCCGGCCGCGAAAATGTCCCGTGTTCCCGTCCCGGCGGAATAGGCTCTCCCGATCAGTTTCATGTTTGCGCAGCGCGGCGGCCCCGCTAACCTGCCGGCATGAAACTGATCCCTCTCCTGATTGGCAGCGTCCTTGGCCTCGGCGCCGGTGCCGTCTCCGCCCTCGTCATGGCGGGCATGATTGGCTCCGGCGTGCGGCTTTCCGGCGGGGTCGATGCCGGCGGCTGGCAGAGCGACTGGACTATCGGCTCCGCAAGCGCCAATCCGTGGACGCGCGCCCGCATCGCCCGCCACGGCCTGCTGGCGCTGACCAAGGAGGAAGCCGTCTACTTCACCCGCGCGACGGATCAGGACGGCACTCCATTGAAGGAAGCTTGCACCTACCGGGTCAGCGGTACGGCCATGCCGGCGCTCTGGTGGTCCGTCACCCTCTATGACGGGGACAGCCGCCTTCCGCCCAACACGGACGATGCGCTTTCCTACGATCTGACTGAAGCCGCTGCTGAAGGCAGCGCAGCGGCATGGGCCTTTACTGTTTCCACAGACCAACCGGATGACGGCGGCTGGGTCTCCAGCCGCGCCGCAGGCGATTTCGACCTGACCCTGCGCCTCTACAAGCCGTCACCAGCCCTGCTGGCCGATCCGGAAGCAACGCTTCCTGCGCCGAAGATCGAGCGGGTGTCCTGCGGAGGGCAAGGATCATGAAAAGTTTCCTGACAGGTCTGGCCGCGTTTCTGCTCATCGGCGCCCTGGCGCATTTCGTCGTGCTGAATGCCCTGCCCGGCAAGATCATGACCAAAGTCCGTGACCGGATGATGGAAGGCGGCCTGACGGAGAATGTCTGGCGGATGAGCCCGCGCACCAGTCCGGAAACGCAAACGGTGGTGCGCCCCGCGCCCGATCTTGCCTACACCATTTGCCTGATCGACCTGTCATCCGGACCGGTCGAGCTGACCGCGCCCGCCTGGCCCGATTACGGGTCCCTGTCGGTGTTCGCCGCGACGACGGACAATGTCTATGCCGGTTCACTCGACGCCCGCGCCTCCGGTACACCGATTGTGCGGCGGGTCATCGTCGCAATGGACGGGCAAGCGGTTCCGGAAAAGGGTTCCGCCGATGTCGTTCGTGTGAAACAGCCTGAGGCTCTGGCCCTCGTCCGACGGCTGGCCGCGACACAGGAGGCCTATGATGCCGCCGCCGCGCTGGTGCCGGACAGCAGCTGCAAACCTCTCTAGCGATTACTCCGCCGCAACTTCGGCTTCATCCCGTTCGGCGCGCATGCGTTCGGCCTTCTGCTCGACGAGGTCGACAATGTGCTCGATCATGTCGGCATTGGAGACATTGTGATCCGGCCGTCCGGCCACGAACATCTTGCCGCTTTCCTTGCCGCCGCCGGTAAATCCGAGATCAGTCAGCGCCGCTTCGCCCGGGCCGTTGACGACACAGCCGATAATGGACAGCGAGATCGGCTCATGAATGTGCGAGAGACGCTGTTCCAGGATCTCGACCGTCTTGATCACGTCGAAGCCCTGGCGCGCGCACGAGGGGCACGCCACAATGTTCACGCCGCGCGTGCGCAGGCCCAGCGACTTCAGCATTTCGAAGCCGACTTTGACTTCTTCCACCGGATCGGCGGAGAGAGACACGCGGATCGTGTCGCCGATGCCGGCCCAGAGCAGCGCACCCATGCCGATCGAGGATTTGACCGTCCCCGTACGAAGCCCGCCGGCCTCTGTAATGCCCAGGTGCAGCGGCGCATCCGTCGCTTCGGCCAGTTGCTGGTAGGCCGCGACGGTGAGGAACATGTCGGAGGCCTTCACCGAAATCTTGTATTCGTGGAAGCCGAGATCATCGAGAATGCGCGCATGGTCGAGCGCGCTCTCCACCATCGCATCCGGGCATGGCTCGCCGTATTTTTCCAGCAGGTGGCGTTCCAGGCTGCCGCCATTCACGCCGATCCGGATGGAGCAGCCATTGGCGCGGGCCGCCGCGACGACTTCCCTCACGCGGGCTTCTGAGCCGATATTACCCGGATTGATGCGCAGGCAGGCCGCGCCCGCATCTGCCGCCTCAATGCCGCGTTTGTAGTGGAAATGGATGTCCGCCACGATCGGCACAGGGCTCGCCTTGCAGATTTCCGGCATGGCGGCGGTTGCGTCTTCCGTCGGGCAGGACACACGCACGATGTCGGCGCCGGCCTCCGCCGCGCGCTGGATCTGTGCGATGGTGGCCGCCGCATCCTCGGTCGGCGTGTTGGTCATGGTCTGGACGGCGATGGGGGCATCCCCGCCGACCAACACATCGCCGACACGGATCTGCCGGGACTTGCGCCGCGTGATGTCGCGCCATGGACGGATCGGATTGTGGCTCATGTCATGTGCCTCTGGTGCCTCAAGGCCCCTAGATGGCGCGTTCGCGCCGATCCGGCAATGCGTTTACGGAAACTTCAACTGCCTCAGCGGGTCGCCTTGCTGCCGCCATTGGCCGCCATGGCCGGGGCGGAGACTTCCGCGGCACGGGCCAGCTGCTCGTCCACACTGACGGAGAACATTTCCGCGCCGTCCGGGCCAAGCGGGCTGACCACGATGTCGCCGACCCGCCATTCGAACGCGCCGCCGTCGCGGGCCGACACGGTCCAGCCGGCGTTCAGGCGTGGGAAATAGGTCTCGCCTGCTGCCATGACGCGACTGCGGAAGATCGTGCCGTCGGCGCCGCGCACTTCCAGCCAGCCCTGACGCACAGCGACCAGTTCCAGCGGCAGCGTATCCGGCACCGGGCGCTGCGATTCAGACTCTGCGAACAGACTGTCTCGGGCGCCGTTAACCGCCACGATGGCCGCCGATTCAGTGACTTCCGGCGCGGGCCGCATGAATTGTGACACGCCGATTGCGCCGGCTGCGAGCGCCACAAGGGCAGCCGCGGAGGCGAGTGCCAGCGGCCAGCGGGCCTTTTCAGCAGCGATCTGGCCCATTTTCGGGACAGGTGCCGCCTCTTTCACTTCCTGAACGGCGCCGCATTCCTTGGTGTAGATTGCGATCACGTCCTTCTCGGGCAGGCCGAGGAATTTCGCATAGGTGCCGAGAATGGCTGTCAGGTAGCCACCGCCTGGAAGTTCACCGACTTCCATGCGCTCGATCCACATCAGATAGTCCCGGCGCAGCAGGGTCGCGGTGGAAACATCCTGCAATTCCAGGCCTTTGACCTCGCGCACCCGGCGCAGGACCTGGCCCATGCGCAGCTCTTCGCCCTCATAGGAGCGGGACTCGAAAATCTCTTTGGCGCGCAGGAAGCGTTCGGTGTCAGTCAACGGTTTGCCTTCGGTCCCTGCCGCGGGCCCGGCCTGATCGTGAAGGGTGTCGTCGTCGTGTGCCATGTTCGTCCAGTACAGCCGTGATGGTTCTGATTTGTCCCACCATCGCGCAAGAAATGGTCCATGAGTGAGGTTAACTCACAGAGCCAATCTATCAACCTTCCGCCAATTCCACGCCATGTTCAGCCGCAAGAGCTAACAACTGGTTACGGAACGCATCGTTCGGTTTATCGAGCGCATCCATGAAATCGGCCCGAAACGCAGTAAGATCAAGGCTTCTGATCATACGTTTGACTGGACCGATCGATCCAGCAGACATTGAAAGATTGGTAAACCCGAGCGCAACGAAACAGAGCGCCGAGAGGCTGGAACCGGTCGCCTCCCCGCAGGCGGACATCCCGATTCCATGGGTTCTGCACTCTTCGGAAACCATATTCAGGAAGCGCAAAGCGCTCGGTGAAACAAGGTCGTACCGATCCGAGACAGACGGGGTCATGCGGTCGGCGGCATAGAAGAACTGCATCAGATCGTTGGTGCCAACCGACAGGAACTCTGCCTCGCCGGCCAGTTCCTTCAGGCTGAAGGCCAGCGCCGGGGTTTCCAGCATCACGCCGACCTCGATGCGAGACGGACGTTTGCCAGTCGCTTCGTAGGTCCATTCGACTTCCTTCATCAGCAGCTCTTTGGCTGCAAAGAATTCGCTCGGCACGGTCACCATCGGGAACATGACCGTCAGCGCGTTCTCCCCCGCAGCCCGGATCAGCGCGCGCAGCTGGCGGCGGAACAGGCCGCGATGGTCCAGCGCAAACCGGATGGACCGCCAGCCGAGCGCGGGGTTTTCTTCCCGCTGCAGGTTCAGCGCCGGCAGCACCTTGTCGCCGCCGAGGTCCAGCGTGCGGAAAATCACCTTCTTGCCCAGCGATTTGTCCAGCACGCGGCGGTAGAGCTGAACCTGATCGTCCAGCCGCGGCAGCGTTTCGGAGACCAGGAACTGGAATTCGGTCCGGAACAGGCCCACGCCGTCAGCGCCGGTCTGGTCCAGCGTGTCGAGGTCCAGCTCCAGGCCCGCATTCAGCATCAGGCGGACGTCTGTTCCGTCTTTTGTCCGGGCGGGCTTGTTGCGCAGGGCGGCATAGGCGGCCTGACGCTCAGAGCGCAGGGCCACCCGGTCCTTGTAGGCGTCATAGAGCGCATCATCGGGGCGGACGTGCAGCACGCCCTGCTCTGCATCGACGATCAGCCAGTCGCCCTGATCGATCCTTGTCGTCAGGCCCTCGATGCCGCCCAGCGTCGGAATGCCGAGCGCGCGGGCCACGATGGCGGCGTGGGACGAGGCTGCTGCCTCTTCCATCAGGATGCCGCGCAGGCCGGCATTCGCATATTCCAGCAATTCCGCCGGGCCGAGGCGCCGGGCCACCAGAACACTGCGTTCCTCGCTGATCTCCGGACGGCCTTCGTCCCCGCCCAGAATGCGCAACAGGCGGTTGTCGAGGTCTTCGAGGTCATGCAGCCGCTCGCGCAGATAGGGGTCACGCGCGCTTTGCAGGCGGGCGCGGTGTTCGCGGCGGGCCCGGTCGATCGACGCTTCAGCGGAAAGGCCCGAACGCACACCTTCCTGCAGTTTCTCGGCCCAGGACGGATCATGCGCCAGCAGGCGATAGGTCTCCATCACGTCGCGCGGGTCGTCGCCCAGCACAGCGCCATCGATGGCCATCATCCGGTCGATCGATTTCCTGAGGCCGCTCAGCGCGCGGGTCAGCCGTTCCGCCTCAAGCTCCTGATCGCTGGCGAAGAATTTCGCCGCCGGCACGACCGGGTCATGCAGCACCGCGCGGCCATAGCCGAGGCCTTCGCAGAAAACGCGCCCGCGCAGGGAGACGGGATTGCGGGTCCGCTCATGCCCGTTGCCATTGTCGAGGTGTTCGGGATCGATCCGGTCGACGATCTCTGCCAGCACCATGGCGATGGTCTGCAGCGTGTCGATCTCTTCATCGCCATAGACCCGTTCGGTCCTGTTCTGGGCGGTCAACACGCCGATCACCCGGCCGCCCCGCAGAATGGGCACACCGAGGAAGGCGTGGAACGGGTCCTCCCCCGTTTCCGGGCGATAGGAGAAGGAGGGATGACGCGGCGCATCCTGAATCGCCATCGGTTCGGCCCGGCGGGACACGAGGCCGACAAGGCCTTCATTGGCCGACAGGCGGGTGTTGCCGACCGCTTCCGGCTTCAGGCCCTCGGTCGCGATGAGGATAAGCTGGCCGCCGCGATCGCGCAGGTAGATCGAGCACACATCCGCCACCATGGTGGAGGCGATCAGCCGGACCACATTGTCGAGCCGTGAACGTGCTTCTCCATCCTCTGCCATCATCTGGCGGAGGCGGTTCATCAGCAGACGCGTGGCAGGTAGATTGTAGGCCATCTAGTCCTGCTTGTCGCAGGCGGTCTTACTCGGCGTCAAGGCCGAAGGCAGTGTGCAGGGCCCGCACGGCCAGTTCCGTATAAGGCGCTGCGATGAGGACCGAAATCTTGATTTCGGACGTCGCGATGACATCGATGTTGATGTTCTTCTCCGAAAGCGCGCGGAACATCGTCTCGGCGACACCCGTATGGCTCTTCATGCCGACGCCGATGATCGAGACCTTGGAGACATCGCGTGTGACTTCCATCGACTCAAAACCGAGCTCGTCCTGCATCTTTTCCAGCGTCTCTTTTGCGAACGGGCTGTCTCGGTCGGTGCAGGTAAAAACCATGTTGGCGCGGTCCGGACCACGGGCATTGGCCTGGACGATCATGTCGACATTGACCCCGGCCTTGGCGAGTGCGGCAAACAGTTTTGCCGAAACGCCCGGTTTGTCCGGCATGCCGTAAAGAGTGACCTTCGCCTCATCACGCGAATAGGCGACGCCGCTGACAACCTGCTTTTCCACGATTTCTTCCTCTGCGCAGACTAGGGTTCCGGGATTGGGCTCTCCGGGCTTCAGGAAGCTGGAGAGCACGCGCACCGGCACGTTATGGTTCATGGCCATCTCAACTGAGCGGGTCTGGAGGACCTTGGCGCCCAGCGAAGCCATTTCGAGCATTTCCTCGAACGAGATTTTTTCGATCCGCCGCGCCTTTGGAACAATGCGCGGGTCGGTCGTGTAGACGCCGTCAACATCGGTATAGATGTCGCAGACCTGGGCGTTCAGCGCGGCGGCGACCGCCACGGCACTGGTGTCGGACCCGCCCCGGCCGAGCGTGGCGACACGCTCATCTTCGGTCACGCCCTGGAAACCGGCGATCACGGCGATCTCGCCCGCATCAATGGAATCCGGCAGGCGGGAATCGTCAAAGCCCATGATGCGGGCCTTGCCGTGGCTCTTGTTGGTTTTCAGCTTCAGCTGCCAGCCGAGCCAGGATCGTGCCTTCAGGCCGCGCTTGCGCAGCGCCAGTGCCAGAAGGCCCGCCGTCACCTGCTCGCCCGAGGCCACGACGACATCATACTCGTCGTCGAACTGATCGCGAGTCAGCTCGGTGCCCGCAGCTCCCTCGGCCAGCGCGACCAGCTTGTTGGTCTCCCCTGCCATGGCCGAAACGACCACAGCCATATGCTCACCCTGCTTTGCGCGAGCGGCCACAATGTCGGCCACGTTCGCAATGCGATCGAGGTCTCCGACTGAGGTTCCGCCAAACTTGAGTACCGTGCGCGCCATTTCGCCCTATATCCTGTAGAAACGGGTATGCCCCTATAAGCGCCCTCATAGGGGCTGTTCGAAGCCGGATCAAACAGGTTTGATAGAGCATGGTGAAAACAATTGAAGGCTCCCTAGGGGCACCCAGGACGCCGAGCATCGACCCGGCCGAGGTGGAAAAATTTTCCTCCATCGCTGCAGAGTGGTGGGACCCAAAGGGCAAATTTCGCCCTTTGCACCGGTTTAACCCCGTCCGCTTGCGCTTCATCCGCGAGACGGCAGAACGGCATTTCGGGATCGCGCCGGGCAAGGTTAAACCCTTGGAAGGATTGAGATTACTGGACATTGGTTGCGGCGGCGGCCTCGTCTGCGAGCCCATGGCGCGGCTCGGCGCGACCGTGAGCGGCGTCGACGCCTCCGAAGCCAACATAAAGACTGCGCTGACGCATGCGCAGGAAGAGGGCCTCTCCATCGACTACCGGGCCGGCACTGCCGAAGGCCTGATCGATGCGGGTGAGCCGCCTTTCGACATCGTTCTGAACCTCGAAGTGGTCGAACATGTCGCAGACCCTGTGCAGTTCCTGAAGGACACCGCCAGCCTCGTGAAGCCCGGCGGGCTGATGATCGTGGCGACGCTGAACAAGACGGCCAAGGCGCTGGCGACGGCCGTGGTCGGCGCGGAATACATTCTTGGCTGGCTGCCGCGCGGCACACATGACTGGTCGAAATTCCTGCCGCCGGAAACCGTGCACGACGCCCTCGCTGCAGCCGGTCTGGAACCGGAGCCGCCGGCCGGCGTTTCCTACACGCCGCTGACCGGGGCATGGAAGATCAGTACCGACACCTCGGTCAATTACATGATCATTGCCACGAGACCCGAACAGCAGGCCTGAACAGAATGAGCGAACTTCCCACCCCGCAGGACGTCATCGATTACTGGATCGGCGAGGCGTCTGCCTCACCGGACGCGGCGGGGAAAAAGCACAAGCTCTGGTTCGGCAAGTCGCAAGAGACAGACGCGGAGATCCGCAAACGCTTCGGTGAGTTGCTGGAGACACTCTCAGACCTGCCTTCCGCCGAAGACTGGGCAGCCCGCGGCCCGCGCGAACGCCTCGCCGTCATCATCGTGCTCGACCAGTTCAGCCGGAACCTCTACCGCGATGAGGCCAAAGCCTTCGAACAGGACAGCCTCGCCCTTCTCCTCTGCAAGGACGGCCTCGCCCTGAAACAGGACAAGGGCATGTCGGAAGTGGAACGGATCTTCTTTTACCTGCCGCTCGAACATTCCGAAGTGCCGGAGGACCAGGAGCGTTCGGTGTCGGTCTTCACAGACCTTCTGGTCGAATCCCGCGAAGGCTTCCGCAACCTGATCGAAAGCACGCTGCAATATGCCAAGGACCACAAGAAGGTGATCGACGAATTCGGCCGCTTCCCGCACCGCAACAAGGCGCTCGGCCGGGAGTCGACAGATGCGGAGAAGGAATGGCTCGCCGAAGGCGGCGGCTTCTAGTCCATGATCTCCGGCCCGCGCGGGTCAAGCGATTTACTGACTTCCTGTTGCATGGCCCGCGTGAACGGGTAGCGCGACGCGGCAAGCGCTGCGAGCAGGTAGAGCGAGCCCGGCAACAGGCAGAAGACCAGCAACAGGCCATGGATCGCTTCCGGCGAGTTATCCTTGTTCGGATGGAATCCGGCCCACTGACCGAGAATCAGGTAGCCGACGCCGAGGGCCAGGCTGCTGCCGACCTTGTAGGCGCTGGTGATGAGGGAATAATAGATGCCGGACCGGTTCTCCCCGGTCTGAGACACCTGCCATTCCACAACATCCGCCGTCATTGACCGCGCCAGCACCATGGGGGCGCTGAACGCCGCGCCATTGAAGAAGGCACCGATGAAAAGCGGCCAGAACCCGCCGACCTGCCCGGCGATATAGTAGATAAAGAAACTGGAACAGGACAAAAGCGCCGCAACCTTGAACGCAAAGCTCTTCTCGGTGCGCGCGGCCAGTTTCAGCCAGAATGGCAAGGCACAGACCGCCATAATGAAGAAAAACATCAGGACCAGGCTGCTCATGCCGTCCGAAAGACCGAACACAAATTCTGCAACGAACAAATAGTTCGCCGAGGTCACGGCGATCGCCGTTCCGGACAACAGTTCCAGGAGCAGGATGTGCCCGAGGTATTTGTTACGCAGCGCGGCAATGAAGGGACGCAACCGGAACTTCTCGGCGTTCCCCTTGTCGCCGCGCACGGGCTCGTCGCGCACGAAGGCACACGACAGGAAAGCCGAGATCGGCAGCGCGATCAGCAGCACCCAGCCCATGACAGCCACCTGCCCCATCCGCCCGACACCAAAGCCGGCAAGCTCCAGCACCACCGGGATCGCCAGCAGGAACAGCATCGACAGAACGCTGACAATTTCGGCCCATTGGAAGAAGCGCGATCGGTCATCATAGTCGACCGCGATCGCTGGCACCCAGGCCGAGCGGGCCGTCTGCAACAGGGTAAAGCCGATATAGAAGAGCACCATCCAGCCGACGAAATAACCCGGCCCCGCCCCTACGCTGGGCATGTAGACGAAATAAGTGGCCAGTCCCAGGATCGGCACCGACAGCACGATCCAGTGGCGCACACGGCCCCACGGGCTGCGGTAGCGGTCAACCAGGTAGCCCATCACCGGATCGGTGAAGATGTCCCAGAACCTGAGCAGCATGAACAGGAGGCCAGTCAGCTCGAGGCCAAGGCCGACTTCCCGCGCATAGAGCGGCGCAAGGTAGACACCGACCGGCAAGCCGACTCCGGCGAGCGGGATACTCAGAGAGGAAAAAGCGAGAACCCTTGGCAGGGACAGGCGCTTGGCCGGAGCGTCAGTCATGCGTCCATGATTGCCTCGAAAATCGTGACGGCCAAGTCATTTTTTTGCCACCCGACGGCTTGACGAACCCCGGGCGACCCGCGACCGTCCGCGCCGAACGGACTGGAGGGTATGTCAGTGTTCAAGAAATTCCTGTTGGGGCTCGGCGCCCTAGTCGCGCTGCTGGTTGCCGTCGTGCTGTACCGCACCTTCACCTATGGCGGCGCCCCTGTGGGCGACCGGGTGGAGTTGCCGGACGTGCCGGCCATCTCGGCTGACACCGCGGCGGAACACCTGTCAGAGGCGATCCAGTTCAAGACTATCACGCTGGCAGGCGGCGATCCGCGCCCCGGACAGGAAGGCCCCTGGCTGGCGCTGCACGACTGGCTGGAAGCAACCTATCCGGCCGCGCATGCGGCGATGACGAAGGAAATCGTGCCGGACACGCTGACCCTGCTCTACACCTGGCAGGGCTCCGACCCGTCGCTCCAGCCCCTGCTGCTGATGGCGCACCAGGACGTCGTGCCCGTGAACATCGGTACCGAGGGTGACTGGACCGGCGCGCCGTTCAAGGGCGACATCATCGACGGCTATATCTATGGCCGCGGCGCCCTCGACGACAAGAGCAACCTGATCGGTATCATGGAAGCGGTCGAAGCCCTCGCCGCCTCCGGCTTCCAGCCGAAGCGGACCGTCATTCTCCAGTTCGGACATGACGAGGAAGTGCTGGGCTCCGGCGCGGAAAAAGCCATCTCCCTGCTGAAATCCCGCGGCATCGAACCGGTGATGGCCGTCGATGAAGGCTTTGCCATTCTTGATCCGTCGCCACTGACCGGCGCCAAGATGGGCATGATCGGCGTTTCCGAAAAAGGCTATGTCACGCTGCAGGTCACCTCGGTCGGCACCGGCGGCCACTCGTCCATGCCGCCGCGCGACTCTGCGAACGTGCAGCTCGGCAAGGCCATCGTCGCACTCGACGAGAACCAGATGCCGGCAGACTTCTCCAGGCCGCCGGTCTCCGACCTCCTGCTCGCCTCTTCCGGTGACATGCCGTTCATGCAGAAAATGGCGCTGGCAAACATGTGGCTGTTCGGCGGCATGGTGGAGAAGTCCTTCGCCGCAACGCCTGCGGGCAATGCGATGATCCGGACCACGACCGCACCGACCATGCTGGGCGGATCAGCTAAGGAAAACGTGCTGCCGCAACGCTCGACCGCCGTGGTCAATTTCCGCGTCCACCCGAACGACACGGTCGCCGACGTGGTCGAGCATGTGAAGGACGTGACGAAAGATATCGAAGGCATCCAGGTCGGCGTGCCGGAAGAAGGTGGCGGCGAAGCCTCGCCCGTCTCGCCGACCGATGGCCGCCCCTATGCCGTGCTGGCCAGTGTGGCCGAAGCGGCCGGTGACGGCGCCCCGGTTGCCCCGGCCCTGGTGATCGGCGCAACGGATGGCCGCTACGCCACGGCGATCACGCCGCGCGTCTACCGTTTCTCGCCAGCCGTCATCACGCCGGTGGACCTGACCGGTTTCCATGGAACGAATGAACGCATGTCGGTTGAGAATATGGGCCGCATCTCCAACGGCTTCGCCCAGATCATCGTCGCCATGGACCAGGGCGACTGATTCTTCTCCGGTTACGGAACAACAGCGGCCGGCCCTTCAATTGAAGAAGCCGGCCGCTGCGCCCCCCTACTCCGCCGGGACAGCAGGTGCAGCCTGTCGATAGGCTGACGCGTCCGTCGTGAACTCGGCATGGCCGTAGCGTACGAGCAGACGGCGGAGTTTGGCGACGAGGTGACGATCCACGAGCCCGCGCAGACCCGGCACCTTCAGTGCCGTGCTGTAGATCGCCATTTTCGCCGCTATCATCGGGAACAGAACGCCGGCAACCGCATAGTCCAGCGGGCCGACGGGCACGCCGATATCGCGTGCCATCTGGCTGTTCCCACCCAGGAAGTGCTGCACCAGGACCAGCCGCGCGAGGCGGCGCTCCAGAGCGTTGTGGATCCGGTTTCCGAGAGATTTGTTCGGCGGCAGATAGGTCGACAGGGTCGCCCGCACCAGCGCCCCGCAGGTCTCGTCATCGAACCCGGCGAGGATCGATCCGCTGCGCGCATTCATGATGTCGATGATGCCCTGCGGCGTATCCATCAACAGGTCTTCCGGCAGGCCCAGCAGGAAACAGCGGTAGCGGCTGAACTCTACGCGGGCGCGCTCCTCTGCCGTGAACTCTGTCCGGCCTTCTTCCACCATCTTGAAGGCCAGCAGGAACACATCGATCAGGCCAGCCGGCATCTGGTCCACCTGCGGGATCGGAATACCGTAGACGGATGGGTCCCAGCCCTTCACCCGGCGCAACACGTTGAACCGCACCATGGAATGCATCAGGCGCACCATGGCGGCGGCCTTGAAACCTTCCCCACGCGGCTCGAGCGCACCCGGCAGTGTCGTGATGGTGAAGAAGGTCGCCGTCTCGTTCACACGGCGCGATGCCGTCGAGTGGCTGAGCGTACCGGTCAGCGCCATGGGAAGCGCGGTATACTTGTTGAGGAAGGTCGCGAGAAATGCGCCGCGGATCATCCAGGGCGAGGTCTCGGCCATGGGCAGCCGGTTCAGCCGCGCGCCTTCGCGCACAAGGTCCATATTCAGCCACTCGGGCTTCACTTCCATTTCAGCGATCAGCGCGGCCAGCTCCGCCGGCGCGTCCGGCACCGCGTCGATGCCTTCGTCACAGGCCGTGGTCAGCATGTCGACCAGCCGCTTGAAACCGTATTGCGGCATCAGGGCCGCATAGGCGTCCGCCGTGATGTCGCCCAGCATCGTATAGGCCTTCACCCGCTCCACCATGTCAGCCGGCGGCGGCGGGAATTTCTTCGCATAGTCCCGCATGGAACTGACGGAGAGATCCTCGGTGTAACGCTCCGGCACCATCGAAAAGTCGATGTCTCCATACATCACCGGCAAGGCCGTTTTTTGAAGCGCAATGCGCTTGTGCACATCTTCGAGCGATGCGGTCATCATGTACTCCGGTTGCGTTTCAGACGCTGCTTCGCCAATAATGTAAGAAATCCTCATATTTTCTATTCGCTTTCTGAAAACGCGAGTCTCAGAAAGTGCGGGCCCGATCTAAATGGTTGATATAAATAGAAGAAATCCAAAACAGGCGCGCGCCAAAGCCACGGTCGACGCAATTCTGGAAGCCGCCTTTCAGGTTTTGGATTCGGACGGATACGCCAAATTCACGACCAGTCGCATCGCCAAGCGGGCGGGCGTTTCCATCGGCACGCTCTACCAGTATTTCGATGACCGCGACGCAATCCTGGTGGAACTCAGCCGGCGTTACAGCGACGCCCTGCGGGAAAAGATCACGCAATTGCTGCTCGACGAGCCGAACATGAGCTCGGTGCGCCTGATCATCCGCGCCGCCATGCAGGGTGTTCAGGGCACGCCTGAAACGCAGCTCATCTTGTCCAACACCGTCTTCCAGTCCCAGGGCGGCAAGGAAGTCAGCCGCCAGCATTTCACCTTCATGGACTCCCTCGGCCAGCGGGAGGAATTCGGCTTCGGCCTCGGCAAAGAGGCGTCCTTCATCCTGACGCACACCGTGATCTACCTGCTGCGCGCAACGATCGCTGAGCCTGAACTGGAACTCGATCCGCAGACTCTGGAAGACGAACTCGTCCACCTGATGGAAAGCTATATCGCAAACCTGGCGGCACGCGCGGGTTATGTGGACGGTCAGCCTCCGTTGAAGTGACCGTGGATGCGCTCTGCCAGCGCCTCGTTCACGCCGTCCACTTCCATCAGGTCCGCCACCTTGGCGCGGGACACGCCCTTCGCCGAGCCGAAATGGTGCAGCAGCGCCTTCTTGCGCGCAGGGCCGATGCCTTCGATCTCGTCCAGCGGAGACTTGCCGATCGCGGCCGAGCGTTTCTGCCGGTGCGCGCCGATCGCCCAGCGGTGCGCCTCGTCGCGCAGGCGCTGCAGGTAATAAAGCACCGGCGCATTCTCCGGCAGCTTGAACGGCGCCCTGCCCGGACGGAAGAACTGCTCCCGCCCGGCATTCCGGTCGACGCCCTTCGCAATGGAGACCAGCGTCACATCATCCGGCGTCAGATCAATTTCCTTCAGCGCCTCAATTACGGCGTTCAGCTGGCCGAGGCCGCCATCGATCAGAACAAGGTCCGGCCAGTTGGACGGGTCACCCTCCTCCCGCTCCTTCTTGGCGCGAATGAACCGGCGGCGCATCACCTCGCGCATCATGCCATAATCGTCGCCCGGCTCGAGGCTCGTATCCTTGATATTGAACTTGCGGTAGGCGTTCTTCATGAAGCCCTCCGGCCCCGCGACCACCATGCCGCCCACGGCATTCGTGCCCTGAATGTGGGAGTTGTCGTAGATCTCGATCCGCTCCGGCGGCTTCTCCAGCTCGAACACTTTCGCCACTTCGGAGAGGAGCCGCGCCTGGCTGGCCGTTTCCGACAATTTGCGCGTCACGGCCTCGCTGGCATTGCGGGCGGCCTGAGTGACGAGATCCTTCTTGCTGCCGCGCTCCGGCTTGCGGATCTCGACCTTGCGGTTGGCCTTGAGGCTCAGCGCCTCGGCGATCAGGTCCGCCTGTTCCGGCATGTCGGAAACCAGGATCAGCCGCGGCGGCGGACGCTTGTCATAGAACTGCACCAGGAAGGCCGAGAGCACTTCCTCCGCTGTCTGATCACGCTCATGGCGCGGATAGTGCGCACTCGCGCCCCAGTTCTGCCCGGCGCGGATGAAGAAGACCTGCACGCAGGACACCCCGCCCTCCATCGAGATGGCGAAGATGTCGGCTTCCTCGATGTCGTCCGGATTCACGTCCTGGCTGCCGCGCACATGAGCGATGGCGCGGATGCGGTCGCGCAGGGCAGCAGCGCGCTCGAAATCCATCGCCTCGGCGGCCTCTTCCATTTCCCTGGCGAGCCGTTTCTGCAGGTCTGCCCCCTTCCCGCGCAGGAAGTCGGCCGCCTCATCGGCCAGCTCCTGATAGTCGCGAATGGAGATCAGGCCCACGCAGGGCGCCGCGCAGCGCTTGATCTGATGCAGCATGCAAGGCCGCGTGCGGGCATTGTAGACACTGTCCTCGCAGGTGCGCAGCAGGAAGGCCTTCTGCAGCGTGTCCAGCGTGCGCATCACCGCGCCGGCGCTGGCGAAGGGGCCGAAATAATCCCCCTGGTCCTGTTTCGATCCGCGATACTTCTTGATCTGCGGCGCCTCATGATCCCGGCGGATCAGGATGTAGGGGAAGGATTTGTCGTCCCGCAGCAGCACGTTGAAGCGCGGCTTCAGGCTCTTGATCAGGCTTGCCTCCAGCAGCAGCGCCTCGGTCTCGCTTTCGGTGACGACGAATTCCATCCGCTTGGTCAGCGCGATCATCCGGGCGATCCGCTGGGTATGGCCGCCAAGGCGGGCATAGTTCGAGACCCGCGCCTTCAGGTTCCGCGCCTTGCCGACATACAGCACTTCGTCGGCGTCCCCGTACATGCGGTAGACGCCGGGCTTCGCCGGCAGGCGGGTCAGATTGTCCTTGATGACGTCAACACCCCGCAAGGGGGCTGCGCCCGGCGATTCAGTCTCCATGAACCGCAAAATAGGCGAGCTGGCGCCGTTATGCGAGCTTTAGAGGATGCGGCGGATGAAGTCTTCGTTCACGAAGTTGCGCGGATCGAACGGACTGTCGATCAGCATGCCTGCCAGAAAGCTGAACACCACGACCAGTGTGAACGAGCCGGCAAAGCTGCGGCTGGTGCCGGGATCTGCCGCCCGGGTCGCCGATTTCGAAATGACCAGACAGAACAATATCAGGATGAAGCCGCAAAGCCCCATCAGGCGTTCCATGTCGGAAAGCCGCTCAAACCAGATCTGTGCGTCTCTGGCTGCTTCGTCGATCAGTCTGCCGAGGTCGCGTTCGATCTTCTCGTACGCGTTCGGTATGTTCGCCATTCTCATGACACCTCTCCTCCCCTGCCACAGGAAAAGAAAGCTCCCTCAACCGCGGGGCAGGATCGCATATAATCTTTAAATATCGTGCGCCGCGTGACGTGAAATCGCGCCAGCCCGCGCCATGCTTTGTTAACCATCGCCGTGCCCGAAATGCCGCGGGAACAGGGCTTGCGGGCACCGTCTGCGAAGCGTATTGCGGGCACGGCCCGGCGCTCCTGCCGGGGCCGAACTCCTGGGACCGCCTCAAGGACTTATCATGGCTGCTGATCTCCGCCTGTCGGACGCGCTCGACCGCGTCAAACCCTCTGCCACCATCGCCGTCACCACCAAGGCGGCCGAACTGAAACGCGCTGGCCATGACGTCATCGGCCTCGGCGCGGGCGAACCGGATTTCGACACGCCGGAGAATATCAAGGCGGCCGGCATTCGCGCCATTCAGGAAGGCAAGACCAAGTACACACCGGCCGACGGCCTGCCGGAGCTGAAGGAAGCCATCTGCGGCAAGTTCAAGCGCGAAAACGGTTTGACCTATACCCCAGCCCAGATCCACGTCGCCCCGGGCGGCAAGCCGGTGATCTACAATGCCCTCGTCGCGACGCTGAACCCCGGCGACGAAGTCATCTGCCCGGCCCCTTACTGGGTGTCCTATCCGGAAATGGTGCTCATGGCGGGCGGCGAGCCGGTGAAGGTCGAGTGCGGCCCGAACTCCAGCTACAAGCTGACACCGGAGGCTCTGGAAGCGGCGATCACGCCGAACACCAAATGGCTGATCCTGAACTCGCCGTCGAATCCGACCGGCGCGGCCTACACCCGTGACGAGCTGAAAGCGCTGGCCGATGTGCTGCTACGCCACCCGCACGTCTGGGTGATGACCGACGACATGTATGAGCACCTCGTCTATGACGATTTCGAGTTCACGACGATCGCCCAGGTCGAGCCGGCCCTGTGGGAGCGCACGCTGACCATCAATGGCGTGTCGAAAGCCTACGCCATGACTGGCTGGCGGATCGGCTATGCCGGCGGACCTGACAAGCTGATCAAGGCGATGAGCAAGGTGATCAGCCAGACGACCTCGAACCCCTGCTCGATCAGCCAGTATGCCGCCATCGAGGCCCTGAACGGCCCGCAGGATTTCCTGCCCGTCCGCAAGGCCGCCTACCAGGCCCGCCGCGACATGGTGGTCGAGGGCCTGAACAAGGCGCCCGGCCTGCACTGCCCGACACCGGAAGGCGCGTTCTATGTTTATCCGTCCTGCGCGGGCGTGCTGGGCAAGACGGCTCCATCCGGCAAGGTGATCGAGACGGACGAGGATTTCGCCACCGAACTGCTGGAAACCGAAAAGGTCGCCGTCGTGTTCGGCGCTGCCTTTGGTCTCTCCCCGGCGTTCCGTGTCTCCTATGCGACCTCGGAAGAGGCCCTGAAGGAAGCGCTGACCCGGATTCAGCGCTTCTGCGAAGCCCTGAAATAGATTTTCCCTATAGGTTGCCTGCGACCATTCGATTGGCTGCAACAGCAGCAAATCCCCATATGATTGGGGTAACCAGAAGGAGAGATTTCATGCCGATCGACATCGGACTGACGGAAGACCAACGGGCCCAATCCGTGGAGGCACTGAAGAAGCTGCTGGGCGAGACCTATGCGCTCTATGCCAAGACCCATGGCTACCACTGGAACGTGACCGGCCCGCGCTTCAACGAGCTGCACGCCATGTTCATGACCCAGTACACAGAGCTCTGGGCCGCCCTCGACGAAATCGCCGAACGCATCCGCGCGCTCGATCATTTCGCCCCGGGCTCCCCCGGTGAGATGACGGACCTCGCCACGATCAAGCCGGACAACGGCATCCCGGATGCCAGCGACATGGTCGCCAACCTCGCCAAGGGGCATGAGGCCGTCAGCCGTGCCGCCAAGCACGGGATCGAGGTGGCCGAGAAAGTGGGCGACGCTGTCACGGTCGATCTGATGACCCAGCGGGCCACGATCGCCGAGAAAACCGCCTGGATGCTGCGCGCCAGCATCTGAGGCATCCGGCCAGCAAAACAAACCGCTTGCGCGGCGGCCAAAACGTCATAACCGTTTCGCTCTTCTGACGGACTGAGACGGGAGATCTGGCGGATGGTCGCTGCGCTTGCAGTTTATATTGTCCTTCAGTTTGCCATCGCTATCTGGGCCAGCCGGTTCGTCAATTCCGAAGCCGATTACTTTGTCGCCGGGCGCCGATTCGGTGTGCTGATGGTCGGCGTGTCCGTGTTCGCCACCTGGTTCGGGGCGGAGACGGTGATGGGCGCCTCCGGCGCCGTCGCGGAGGAAGGCCTTGCGGGCGGGCGGGCAGACCCGTTTGGCTATACGCTCTGCCTGATCGGCATGGCCCTCTTCCTAGCCTACAAGCTGCGCGATTCCGGCGTCATGACGTTTCCGGACTACATGCAGCTGCGTTTCGGTGCACGGGCGGAGGTCACCGCCGCTGTGCTGACCATCCCCACATCGATTATCTGGGCCTCGGCCCAGCTCCTCGCCATGGGACAGATCCTGTCGGAGACGGCAGGGATAGATCTCGGCTTTGCGCTGTTTGCAGGCGCCGTGATCATCATCGCCTATACGACGATTGGCGGCCTGCTCGGCGATGCGATGACGGACATGGTACAAGGTAGCGTGATGATGGGCGGCCTCGTCATCCTGCTGATCACGGTACTGGCGACCGGTGACTTCTCCTTCTCTCGTATCGGGCCGGAACAGATGCAATGGCGTCTCACCGAAGAGGACGGCACGAAGGAAAGCTGGCTCTCCATCATCGACGCCTGGATGATCCCCATTGTCGGCTCGCTCGTGGCGCAGGAGGCAATCTCCCGCTTCCTCGGTGCGAAGTCCGCCAGCATCGCCCGTATGGGCTGCTACCTCGCCTCCGGGCTCTACCTGGTGCTCGGCGCCATCCCGCTGATCATCGGCCTGCTCGGCCATGCGGCAGGGTTCGAGGCCGAGAGCACCGACAGCTACCTGCCGGAACTCGCGCGGCAATACTTCTCCCCGCTTATGTACACCGTGCTGATGGGCGCGCTCGTTTCGGCCATCCTGTCGACCGTGGACACGACGCTGCTGGCCGTCTCCGCCATTGCCAGCCGGAACCTGATCGAGCGGGTGGCGCGCAACCTGCCGGAGCCTCGCAAACTCCTCTTCGGCCGCTCGCTGACCCTGCTGGCGGGTCTCTTCGCCTATGCCATCGCGGCCTCGGGCGAGACGATCAAGGGCCTTGTCGAGATTGCCTCCTCCTTTGGCTCGGCGGGCATTGCCGTCGCGCTGCTGATCGGACTGCATTCCAAATTTGGACGCGAAATGGCGGCCCTCGGGGCCATGGTGGCCGGGGCGCTCGCCAGCTTCTTCGGTGAGGGTATGCCGGCCTGGTTCGTCAGCCTGTTCGACGAGGCAACAGCGCAGTCCATGCCCGGCTGGACGCAGGGCTATGAGGGTTCATACCTGTTTGCTGTACTCGCTGCGTTGGCGGTCTATCTGGTAATTGGCCAGCTGGAATCCCGCGGCCTGATTGGGGATCGAAAAAAAAGCCCGGCTGCGATTGACGCGCCGGGCTTGTGAGTATCGGGTCCCGAAGGGGGAGGAAACGCCCAATCGGAGGAATGATTGGGTAATGCCCGGGACCCTTGGCATGACGCCTAGATAGTCCCTTTTCGCACTTGCACAACCACCACTGCGTCAGATCACTCATGCAATTATGCATGATTAACTGCAGTTAATTTACACCTGCCGCATGGCTGAGCGGCGTAGCTGTTCTGTTTCAGCTGTTACGAAGTCGCGGAAGGCCGCAACCCGCTTCGAACGGCGCAGATCGCTTGGGTAGATAAAGTAGAGATCGAAGATCGGGCCGACATTTTCCGGCAAGACCTTCACCAGCCGCGGCATGGTGGAGGCCATATAGTCCGGCACGTCCGCAATTCCGAGACCGGCATCGACCGCACGGAGCATGGCGAAGACATTGTTCACCTTCAGCGTGGCCGGGCGCGGCGGGGCGTCGTCGCGGCCGACACGGCAGGCAAAGCTCATCTCCTGCAGGGGCGAGCTTTCGTCGCCATAGGCGATGATACGGTGATTATCGAGGTCCTGCGGCGTGCGCGGCATGCCGGCGGTCTTCAGATATTCCGGCGAGGCGTAGAGGTTCGTCGCCACCGTGCCGAGCTTGCGCTGGATCAGGTCTGCCTTGTCAGCGGCCCATAGGCGGATAGCGCATTCGGCCTCCAGCTTCAGGAGATCGTATTCCCGGTCTTCCAGGCGCAGGTCGAGGTGCAGGTCCGGGTGCTTCTTCACAAAGCCGCCGAGCCGCGGCACCAGCCAGGTGGACCCGAAGGCCACCGGCGCGGACACAATCAGTTCGCCCTGCGGGGTTTCCTGCTGGTCACGCAGCGCCGTGTTCGCAGACTGGGCTGCCTGCGCCATGTCCATGGTCGAGCGGAACAGTGTGTGGCCGGCATCGGTCAGCACAAGGCCGCGGGCATGGCGCTGGAACAGCGACACGCCCAGCGTTTCCTCCAGCGCCGCGATCTGGCGCGAGACAGCCGACTGCGAAATGCCCAGCCGGTCTCCGGCGGACGTCAGGCTGCCAGCTTCCGCTGCAGCATGGAAAGATCTCAGTTTGCCCCAATCCATCTGTGACTTCTGACCGTTTCTTGTGCCTGCGGCAAGGGCCTAGCCCGCATCCTTGAGCGCCGCTTCCTTGACTGCTGCAACTTCCGGCGAAGTGGCGATGCGCTGCACTTCATCCAGCAGGATGTCGAGATCGGCGCGGGCCGTGCGGTGATTGGTGATATTCACGCGGATGGCGAGGCGCCCCTTCAGCCGCGTGGTCGATGGCGCGGCGCTCCCCTGCTCCTGCAGCTGGATGACGATCTCGTCGTTCATCGCGTCGAGCACAGCGTCAGAGAGGCCGGGCTCGGTATAGCGGAAACAGCAGATGTTCAGCGCCACCGGCGCCAGCAATTCGAGGCCCGGCGTCTTCTCCACCTGCTCGCCGAGATATGAGGCCTGATAGCAATTACGCTCGATCATGCGGCCGAGGCGGTCGGTACCGAACTCGGCGATCTGCGCCCACACTTTGAGGGCCCGGAACCCACGCGACAGCTCCGGCCCATATTCAACAGGCCACGGATTACCGCCTGCAAGGCCGCGTGCCTTGGCGGTCAGGTAATCCGGCCGGTCGGTAAAGGCGGCGCGGTGCAGCTTCTCGTCGCGGATGAGGGCGAAGCCAGCATCGTAATTGACGTGCAACCATTTATGGAAGTCGAAGGCCAGCGAGTCGGCGCGCTTCACGCCGGTCAACCGCCCCTTCACCCGGTCGCTCAGCACACCGAGCGATCCGAAGGCGCCATCGATGTGGAACCACATGCTCTCTTCGGCGGCGAGGTCAGCCAGTTCCTCCAGCGGGTCGATCGCGCCGACATTCACCGTGCCGGCCGTGCCGATCACGATGAAGGGCGTCAGGCCCGCTTCCCGGTCGGTGGCGATGGCAGCCTTCAGCGCGTCCATGTCAATCTCGAACCGGTCATTCGCCGGGATCTTGCGCAGCGCATCCGTGCCGAGGCCCAGGAGGTCAAACGCCCGCGCCACGCAGGAATGCGTCTCGGTCGAGGTATAGCCGACGAGGCCATGCCCGCAGATGCCTTCCTTGCGGCTATGGAAGTTCAGCCGCGCATCGCGCGCCACCTTCACCGCGATGATCGTCGCGATGGACGTACCGGAGACGACGATGCCGCTCGCGGTCTCCGGAAACTCGAACAGTTCCCGGCACCAGGCGACGACCTGCTTCTCGACATAGATCGCGCCATGGTCGCGCCCGCCGACGTTGGCGTTCATCGCGCTGGCGGCAATCTCGGCCAGCAGGTTTGCCGGCGTGCCGGAGCCGTGCACCCAGCCGAAGAAACGCGGATTGGTATTGCCCGCGCCATAGGGCAGCAGCGCCTCCATCCGGCCCATCACGTCGGGCACACCCCAGCCCTCGCGGGGCAGCGGAGCCTTCAGCGTATCCTTGATCTCGCCCGGCAGCTCGGTCCACACGCGGCCCTGGCGCGCGTCCTGCAGCCGGTCGATGGCGGCATCCAGCATGTGACGGGCCTGCGCGCGGAATTCGTCCCAGTTTTCCGGGTCGAGGGATTCCTGCGGTGTCGGCTCTTCAATAGGCTTGTCAGTCATGGCGGCGTAATCACCCGCTTTTAGGCGTTTTGCAAAGCACCGGATGTCACAAGGGTGTCAATTATTTCTATTGGCTCGCCCACAAAATCCGCGCGATCCAGGCGATTTCATTGGGTTTGAACTCACGCGTGGGATAGTCGGGATTTAGCGAGGCGAGCGCTATCGTGCGGCTGTTTTTCCGCTCCAGAACCTTGGCCATCACTTCCCCGCCAGTGGCTTTCGCAACGACACGGTCGCCCTTTTTCACCTCTGCCCCGGGGGCAACGATGATCCGGTCGCCCGCGCGATAGGCCGGCTCCATCGAGTCGCCGCTGATTTCGAGGGCGTAGACCGTTTCCGTGCCGAGGCCGGGGAAGCGCACCTCTTCCCAACCCTGCCCCAAGGGATAGCCGGCATCGTCGAAATAGCCGTCCCGGCCCGCCTGCGCGAAGCCGATCAGCGGTGCGGCCGCGCCCTGGCGGGCATCGATCGGCGCAGCGAAATCGTCAAAGCCCGAGCAGACCACGTCTAGCACGCGGGCTAGGCTCTCGGTGCTCGGCCAGCGCGGGCGGCCATCGGCGCTCTCGCGCTTCGACGGGTTGAAGGCCGTCGGGTCCAGCCCCGCCCGGCGCGCGAGGCCCGAGGGGGCCAGCCCATGATGGGCCGCCAGCTGGTCAATCCCCCGCCAGATATCCTTGTGCCGCATGAGGCCACACTCCGCCATGTTCGCGGAGGCCAGCGCTATAGGATTATTTGCCTACGGTTAAGCGAGGGAGAAATATCGTCATAGAGCGAATTCCCCCGCGCCAAACTAGTCTCTGGTGAGCTCATACAAGGCGATTGTCGCGGAAACACCGCCTACCAACATGCACGCAACAAGCAACTGCCACGGTTGCAATAAGCTATCGTTGTTTGGTGTAGCCCAACAGATCGACCCATCATCACAGAACAGGCTGATATACGCCTTTAAAACTCTTAAGCTGGTGACAGCGATGAACAGCGCACACCAAACGAAGATCCCACGATTTCTGCTCACCGGTTACCCCACCCTCGGGAATCTTCACAACTTCCATTGCGCTCCACGCGGAACATCCCCAAGCAGGTTCCCACCCGAAAGCACGAACACTTTCCCTTCGCCGAGGGCAAAGGCCGTCAGGCCTTCCGGGAAGACTTTGCCGAAGGCGTCGTCGAGCACGTTGAGGCCGCCGGTGAAGGCGCCCAGGGCGGGCATCACCAGCCGCGCGCCGTCGCTGGCGAAGCAGCGGCGGCGGACATTCCGTCCACGGCCTTTCACTTTCGCAACGGGATGGAGGTGCCCGGCGACCTCGCCCGCCTCCCCTTCCGGCTCGTGCCGGAAGACGAGCGGGCCGAGGTGAACCGTCTTCTCCGCCCGGCCGCCCAGATGCGCCGGCGGGTCCGGGTCGTGGTTGCCTTCCACCCAGATCCAGTCATGGGCAGAGGTCAGCGCGCGGATGCGCTCCGCATAGGGTTCCGGCAGGCGCAGCTCGGCCGCACGGTCGTGAAAAGAGTCACCAAGCGAGATGATCGTCTGCGGCATCAACTGCGCACACAGCCGCTCGACGACGCCGAGCGTCGCGCCCGTGTCATAGGGCGGCAGCATCTGGCCTCGCGCGGCGTAGGAACTGCCCTTCTCAAGGTGCAGGTCCGAGACGACCAGCAGGCGCTGGCCCGGCCACCAGAGGCCGCCCTCCGGCAGCGGCACGAGCAGCTCGCCCGCAAGATGCAGGAAAGTCTCTTCACGCCGGTTTGCGAGGGCTGCGGTCATGGGCGAACTCTGGACCGGCTCGCAAAACCGGTCAAATGCCGAATGCCGCCACGCGTCCTGCTGCCAAAGGCGGCCCGAGAAGGACGTTCAATTTTCAATGAAATTTCCCCCTCCGTTTGACGCAGAAATTAGGGCTGCTCTGTCATGATGGGCTCGAATTCGGGAATCTGGGCGGGACTAGTTCTGAAAACCGGCAAGTCTCTGTCTGCCCCTCATGGAGGCGGCGCCCACACAGGCGGATCTGCGGAAATGTCCCGCGGTTTTTCACTGTACCTGGACGCTATCCGCTTCCTCGCGGCCGTTTTCGTCTTCGTTTCGCACGCCGGCCATGCGCGCTTCAGTGATGGCTTCCTGAACCGGCTGCGCCAGCTGGACATGGCAAGCGATGCGGTCATCGTCTTCTTCGTGCTGTCCGGCTTTGTCATTGCCTATACGACGCTGGCCAGAACACGCGGCGCGCAGGTTTTCGCCGAAGCGCGGCTGGCCCGCCTTTATTCCGTTGTCATTCCGGCGCTGATCCTGACCTTCGCGCTGGACACGGCAGGCACGATGTTGTTCCCGCAGACCTATCACGCCGCCTGGTACAATGATGCCGGGCGCGCCGAACAATACCTGACGGCATTTTTCTTCAGCACCCAGATCATGCCCGAAAACATCCGGCTCGGCTCGAATGCGCCCTTCTGGTCAGTCTCGTACGAGGCCTGGTACTACCTCGCCTTCGGCATCGCCGTGTTCGCGAAAGGGCGGATGCGCGCCCTGCTCCTGGCGGCCGTTGCCCTGGCAGCGGGGCCGCGGATCCTTCTGCTGGCGCCCGCATGGGCAATCGGCGTAGGCCTGTTCCTGCACCTGCGGGCCGGAGGCGCGGAGCGGGTGTCGCGGCCGATGGCGCTGATTTTTGCCGCGGCGCCGCTGGGGCTGTACGCCAGCATGCTGGCCGGCGGTGTGCCGCTAAAGCTGACATCGGTCACGATCGATCTGGGGCTGACGCCCGGCCTGCTCGGGTTTTCCGACAGGTTCGTCTGGGAAAACCTGCTCGGCCTCCTGATTGCGGTGCACTTCCTTGGCGTCTACTGCCTGTCCGGGCAAGCGCAGTGGATGTCCACGCGGGCCGGGCATCTCATCCGATGGTGCGCAGGCGCCACTTTCTCGATCTACCTGTTCCACTTCCCCATTCTCAGCTTCCTGCATGCGCTGCCGGGCTATGACGCCGCCAACCCGCTCCATGTTCAGATGCTGCTGGCCGCGACGCTGGCCGCCTGCTTTGCGCTCGCGGAAGTGTCGGAACGGCGGCTTGATGTCTGGAAACGGATGGTCAGCGCGCTTCTCCAGCGGCTCACCGCCCTCCCGGCGGCCGAGGCGCGCGGCACCTGAGGTTCGTCGCACCGGGCCAAGGTATTTATGGTGTATACACGGTGTTGTTCATGGTCCCGGGGACCAATCTATCCAACACCTAATCGATGCGCATGGCGTCGCGCACCAGCGTGTCTTCCGCCTCGCTGAGGATCGCATCCTGCACGCTCGCGCCGAAGACGGGCTCCTTCCCGATCTCCAGCATCACGGGCACGGCAAAGGGGCTGATCCGGGTGAGCGGCACATGGTCGATCTTGCCCTGGATACGCACCAGCATCTCACCAAGACGCCTGACGTCGAGCAGGCCCGTCGCCGCATCCTGCCGTGCCGCCTGCAGGAGGACGTGGTCCGGCTCATGGCTGCGCAGCACGTCATAGATGAGGTCTGTGGAAAAGCTCACCTGCCTTGAGTTCTTCTCCTTGCCCGGCAGGTTCCGGTGGATCAGGCCGGAAATCTGCGCACACTGGCCGAAGGTGCGCTTCATCAGCGCGCTCTCGTCCAGCCAGGCTTCAAGGTCATCGCCCAGCATGTCCGGATGGAACAATTCTTCCATGTTTGCAGGACTCAAATCTTCCATACCCCAGACGGCCATCGCGTATTCGCTAGCCACAAAACCAGTTGGTTTGGCGCCAATCCGCTCCAGCCGCCGGGTCAGCAACATGCCGAGGGTCTGGTGTGCAAGGCGGCCTTCAAAGGGGTAAGTGACGAGGTAATGCCGGTCACCGCGCGGAAAGGTCTCGACGAGAAGGTGATCGGGCGGCGGGATCTCGGAACGCAGGCGCTGGATCTCGAACCATTCCTGCACTGGCTGCGGCAGGTGGCGCCATTCAGCAGGGTTGTGGATCATGTGGCGCACGCGGTCGGCCAGGAAGGTCGTCAGCGGGAACTTGCCGCCATTGTAGCTGGGGATCGCGGGCCGGTCGCCGGTCGCGCGGACGACCAGCGCGTCCAGCCCCTCGATGCCGACAAGGCGCAGCACTTCGCCGCCAAACAGGAACGTGTCGCCGGGGGTCAGCTGCGAGAGGAAGTATTCTTCCATCTCGCCCAGCTTGTGGCCGGCCCGAACCGCCCGCGGCTCACCTGCTGTGGGTTTGCCGATAAAGCTCGCCATCCGCACCGACAGCATGGGCGCCTCGACGATGGCGCCGACATTCATCCGGTGCGCCTGCGCATCCCGCGGCGTGCGCGCCACCCAGCGCCCGTCGGGCCGGCGCACGATGCGGTGATAGCGGTCATAGGTCTTCAGCGCGTAGCCACCGGTGGCAACAAAATCGACAATTCTTTCAAAGACTTCCCAGTCCAGGTCCTGATACGGCCCGGCACGGACGATCTCGTCATAGAGCTCCGCAAGATCAAACCCGTCGCCGCAGGCGCGGCCCATGACATGCTGGGCCAGCACGTCGAGCGCGCCCTGTCTCAGGCCTTCGCCATCGATCTCGCCTGCCTCCACGGCGGCCTCGGCGGCGCGGCATTCCAGCACTTCGAACCGGTTCGTCGGCACCAGCACGGCGCGGCTCGCCTCGTCCATCCGGTGGTTCGCCCGGCCGATGCGCTGGATCAGCCGCGCGGCCCCCTTGGGCGCGCCCATCTGGATGACGAGGTCCACCTCCCCCCAGTCGATGCCAAGGTCCAAAGTGGACGTGCAGACAACGGCTTTCAGTTTGCCTGCCGCCATCGCCGCCTCGACTTTTGTGCGCTGTTCCCGCGACAAGGAGCCATGGTGCAGCGCGATCGGCAGGCCGTCCTCGTTCACGTTCCACAGCTCCTGGAACATCAGCTCCGCCTGGCTGCGCGTGTTGACGAAGACCAGTGTCATCGTCGCGCGCTTGATGGCCTCATAAACCTCAGGAACGGCGAACCGCCCGGAATGACCGCTCCATGGAATACGCTGATTTGAAATGAGAATATCGACATCTGCCGAGACGCCGCCTTCGGCCTGCAGGATCCGCACGCCCTTGCCGTCGCCGCGCACATCCAGCCAGTCGGCAAGGCCCTGCGGGTCCCGCACCGTGGCGGAGAGGCCGAGGAAGCGGCAGGCCGGCGCCCACTGCGCCAATGTCGCAAGGCCAAGGGAGAGCAAATCCCCCCGCTTGGAAGCCGCGATGGCGTGGATCTCGTCCACGATCACGCATCTGAGGTCGGCAAAGAACTCTTTCGCATGGTCGGACGCGATGAACAGGGCGAGTTGTTCCGGCGTCGTCAGCAGCACGTCCGGAGGGGTCTTGCGCTGCCGCTGGCGCACATGGGAAGGCGTATCGCCCGTGCGCGTCTCGATGCGCAGGCCGAGCCCCATCTCCTCGACCGGCATCATGAGGTTCCGCTGCACATCCGTCGCCAGCGCCTTCAGCGGCGAGATGTAGAGCGTGTGCAGCGCCGGGATGCCGGAATTCTTGCGCGCGCCTTGCTGGCTGAGCTCGATCAGGCTGCCGAGGAAGCCGGCCAGCGTCTTGCCGCCGCCCGTCGGCGCGATCAGCAGCGCGCTCTCGCCAGCGAGCGATGCCTCCGCCAGCGTCAGCTGGTGCGGCCGCGCCGACCAGCCGCGCGCGCCGAACCAGCCTGCGAAAGGCTCGGGCAAGGTAAATGCGGGAGGATGGGCGCTGTCTGGCATGGCTTCAGATTAAACTACCGCAAGACACGGCATTTGCGGGTTTTTTTCCAGTCACTTTCCGGCAAGGTGAGGCCTTCTCCCCAGCTGATGGAAACCCGATGCGCCCTGCCTTCCTGATCGCCCTGCCCCTGTTTGCCCTTCCGGCCTTCGCTGAAACACCGCTGGAAGCCGCCCTCTCCGCACCGGCGGAAGGGCCGGCCTACAAGTTCGACCTGAAGCTCGAAGGTGATGACCTGAACGCTGAGGCGCAGGTCGACCCGTCCTTGCCGGAAGGCGAGCGTCTGGTGCTGATCTCCCCCGCCGCCGACACACTGGAGGGCGACGCCGCAGAGCGCTACGCGGACCTGAAGGCCAACACTTCCGGTGACAAGATCTGGTGCAGCAGCTTCAAGGAGAACATTCCTGCCGACGCGAAGATGATTTCGGAATCCGGCGAGGCCGCCGTCTACAGCTTCACGCCCTTGCCCGGCGACGATGAGGAAACCGCAAAAGTCTACAAGCATCTCACCGGTCGGGTGACGGTGTCCAAGGACGCGCCCGGTATCCTCGCCTTTGAGATGTTCGCTGAAAAGCCGTTCAAGCCTGCCATGGTCGCAAAGATCGACAGCTTCAGCATGAAGGCGAATTGCGCCCGCGCCCCGGATGGGCGGACGTACATCCAGGCCTTCGCGCTGGACATAAGCGGCAATGCGATGATGCAGCCCTTCAGCCAGTCGGAGCGGCGCGAAGTGACCAATCTCGTGGCCCTGCCTGACTCGGCAGACACCGCGCTCGGCCAGCGCTAGGCCCTGGTCCGCCGCTACTCCGTCAGCCCGTACTTCGCCAGGATCTCTTCGCGGATCGCCTGAATGGCCTTCTCGCTGCGCGCGCGCCGGCGGTCGATCTCAGCTTCGATTTCAGCCTCGGCAGCATCGCGCTGCGCGGTGACAGCGGCCCGCTCGTCTGCGGCCGCCTGCAGCGCCATCAGCACATCGCGCGTGAAATTGTTGATGTTGAACCGGGCCCCGCCGATCACATCGAAGCCGCGGCGCACGATAACGGCATTCATGCTGGGCACGATGACGACATACTGGCCGCGATTACCGGCCATGTAGAACGTGTCCGCCGGCACGCCTTCCGCATCCGTCATCAGCCAGAACTGGGCGCCGTAACCCGGGCCGCTGGCCGGCTGGGCCGGTGCCGGAGCCTTCACGAAATCGACCCAGCCTTCCGGCAGGATGCGTTCGCTGCCCCACATGCCGTCCTGCAGGTAGAGCTGGCCAACACGGGCGAGATCCCGCGCCGTCGACCAGACCTGGCTGGATGAGATGAAGTCGCCATTCCAGTCCACTTCCATCGTGGTGTGGCGCGCGCCGATCTTGTGCAGCACAGCCTCGTACGGGAAGCTGTGGAACTTGCTGTCATCCTCCAGCGCCTCCCGCAGGGAGCGCATGGCGATCAGCGTATCGTCATTGGCATATTTGAACCGCTTGCCGGGCATCGCCTCCATCACTTTGGACGCCGCCTGATCCACGACGCGCCCGCCGCCGAAATAGAGCCGGTCGGTGCGCGAACCGGATTCGCCGCTGTCCAGGCCGCTGGCCATGTGCATCAGATTGCGGATTGTAATGTTGCGGCGCGGGTCGGCGCCGGAATCCCAGGCTTCGATCACGGCCGGATAATCGATATCGATCATGCCCTGACGGCGCGCGGCGCCAAGCACAGTGGCGGTGATCGACTTGGCAACGGACCAGGTCCGCTGCGGCGTTTCATGATCGATCCCGCGGGCATAGCGCTCGGCCACGATCTGGCCGTCCTTGACCACAACCACGGCGCTGGTGCGCGTGCCATTGCCATAGGTGCGTTCGTCAAAGGCGAAAGAGACCGGAATGTCGAGACGCTCTGCCTCTTCGGTCCGCAGGCTGACTTTCACATTGGACCCGATGGCACTGCCCCGGTCCTCACCGGTCGCTTCCGGCCAGGCCGCGAAGCGCGGCAGGTAGCCGATCATGATTTCATCAGCGCCCGCCGGCAGCTGGGTACAGCCAAAGCCTGGCCGGTAAACCGCCATGCGCGGCGGCATGGAGCGGTCATACTGCACACTCACCGTCTGCTCGTTGAAGTCGATCTTCGCGTCGGGCAGCTGGTTAAAGGCGCGGCGGTAGTCGGTGTAGATGCCGTCGAGGTCGTTGTCCTCGATCGTCTCCATATCCATGCCTGCAACGAACGTGTCGGAGCAGATGAAGCTCGCTTTCCAGCCAGCTGCCAGCGATTTGTCCATCAGGTCCGTATTCCCGCCCTCCTGGGCGAAAGATGGCATGGCCATCAGGGCCAGCGCGATAGCGGAGGCAAAAACGGAACGGGCTGGCTGCATGTTGGAAAACTCCCTCTTCTCCGGGGGAAGTCTATGCACAGGCTTTCGTGTCGCAAGTGTGGCAACTCAGTTCGAATTTGGAAAAATCTCTGAAAATTCAGGGCGACGCATTTCTGCCGGGGTTGAAATTGACCGAACCCCGCCTTCCCTGCCGCCAACGGACCGCTACATTAACCGCATGCTCCGCCCGGACCTCCTGCTGCAGCCAACGCCAAAAGGCCTTTATTGCCCGCCGGGGGATTTCTATCTCGATCCCGTGCGCGGTGCAGTCGGCCGGGCTGTCATCAGCCACGGCCATTCCGATCACGCCCGCGGCGGCCATGGCGCGGTACTGTCGCATCCGCACACGCTGGCTATCATGGCAGCGCGATACGGAAAGAATTTCGCGAAATCCACGCAGGCGCTGGAATATGGCGAAGTCATCGACATCAATGGCGTCTCGGTCTGGCTGACGCCCGCCGGGCACATCCTCGGCTCTGCCCAGATCACCGTGGAATACAAGGGCCTGCGGATGACCTTTACCGGCGACTACAAGCGCCGGTGGGACCCGACCTGCGCCAGTTTCGAGCCCGTCGACGGCACGCATGTCTTCATCTCCGAAGCGACCTTCGGCCTGCCGGTTTTCCGTCACCCGCCGACCGAGCACGAAATGGGCAAGCTGCTGCGCAACATCGCGGACTTCCCGGACCGCACGCACTGTGTCGGCGCCTACTCCCTCGGCAAGGCGCAGCGGATGATCCGTCACCTGCGCCTCGCCGGGCATGACGCGCCGATCTACATCCATGGCGCACTGGAAAAGCTCTGCGCGGTCTATGAAGATGCCGGCGTCCCGATGGGCGACCTGCGCCCGGCCACAACGGGCGACACATCCAAAGCTGCCCGCGAAGCCTTCCGCGGCCAGGTCGTGATCGCTCCGCCGGGCTCGTTCGAAGGGACATGGGCGCAGCGCTTCCCGGATCCGCTGATCGGTTTTGCTTCCGGTTGGATGAGCGTGCGCCAGCGCGCCAAGGCGAGCGGCGTCGAGCTGCCCCTGATCATTTCCGACCATGCCGACTGGGACGAGCTGACCGGCACGGTGCGGGACGTGAATCCCGACGAGCTGTGGGTCACCTATGGCCGGGAAGATGCGCTCGTGCGCTGGGCCATGCTGGAAGGACGCCGCGCCCGGCCGCTGCGCCTGGTGGGCTACGAGGAAGAGGCCGGATAAGGGGGCGGTGAGCGATAACAATTAGTTGCATCGACTTGCACGCCCCTCGGCTTTACGCCTCAAATCAGTTTCAAATTGGCACCGGAAGGACATTTATGCGTATCAAAAGCTCCCTTCTCAGCATGCTCACCCTGACCACGCTTGGTGCATGCGCAACGCTACCCAGCGCACAGGAACAACTGGAAGCCGCAAACCTTGAAAAGGCGATCTGGTGTATGAATGTCATTGAGGTGGAGCTTGACCTTGAAACGGCCGGCCGCGAATGCATCGCTGACGGCTATATCCAGCATTCGCAGCACGTCCCTGATGGCAAGGATGGCTTCCTTGCCTATTTCGCCGGACGCATTGAGAAATTCCCAGAGATGCATGCAGACGTCAAACGCGCCGCTGCGGATGGCGACCTTGTCTGGCTGCACGTCCATTTCAAGGCGGAACCGGACTCCCGCGGCAATGCCGTGATCCATATCTTCCGTATGGAAGACGGTAAGTTCGCAGAGCACTGGGGCGCAAGCCAGCCGGTGCCTGAAACCTCGCAGCATGGGAATTCCATGTTCTGAGGACACATTCCCTCCTGCGTCTGACTGGCCATGACGATCAGGCCGGTTGACCCCGCCTGCGGCACCGGCATTAACTGCGCACTACGGTGTTCCAGAAGGGGATTTCAGAATGAAACGCCACCTGCTTGCCGGTGCTGCGCTGATCGCGCTGAGTGCCTTGCCCGCTTGCGATGCAGTCCGCCTGCCGGGAATCAATCCGGCGGGCCAGGAAGAGCCCGAAGCCGCACCCGCGACCGAAATGACCGAGAGCGATTCGGATCTGCTGATGGCCGAACCTGAAGCAGACTCTGCAGGCATGGGGGAAACGCCAACCGTCGATCGGGACATGCCTCTTGATGAGGTGCAGGAGGAAACGCTCCTGTCCCCGGAAAGCATTGTTGGCGAAGAAGCGGATGCCGAACCAGAAGTGGACGAAGACGAAAGCGAGGACGCCGCCATCGCGGTTCCCGGCCTGACGTTGGCCGAGTTGAACGCGGTGCCTTGTGGCCTGCCGGCGGACGCCCCGCCCACCCTGACCGTCGGCGCGGTCGCCGGCGCCACCGAGGTCGAAGAGACCGCCGTCGGCGCCGAAGCAGTGAACGGCCTCGCAGCCAGCCTCGCCAGTTTCCCCGGCATTGTGAAGCTGGAGCCCGTGAAACCGGCCCAGGATGGCATGATCGCCACCGGCCATTGCGGCGCGGTGCGCATTGCGGACCACTGGCTGGCGACGGCCGCCCACTGCGTCGACGAGCCGTTCGATCAGCTGCGCATCATCGGCACTGCTGAAAATCTGAGTTCACCGCTGGCCCACACGACCGAGGGGGAGTTTGCCATTTGCCATGGCGGCTATGCCGGCACGGCAAATGGATATGCAAACGACCTCGCCCTGATCCGCCTGTCTGATGAGGAAGTGGAGGCGCTGGGTGATGTGCCCGTCGCCCGCTACGGCGCGACGGATATGCCGCTGGCGCCTGCGAATTATCAGACCGCCGAGATGGCGGGCTGGGGCCTGACGCATTTCGGTGGGAAGCTGTCGAACAGTCTTCTTGCCGCCAGCATCCGCATCACAGGCACCGGTCCTGCAACCATCTATGTCGCCAGCCAGGCAGGTGCCGGTCCCTGTGTCGGCGACAGCGGCGGGCCGCTCTATGTGACCGAGGAAGACGGTTCGAAGACCGCGGTCGGGGTTCTGTCCGTCGTCGAACAGAACCGTGAAACCGGGCAGTTCTGTGCCGGAGACTATAATGGCCGCTACACAAACCTGCAGGGCTATTCGGGCTGGTTGAGCGATGTGATGGCGTTGTGCGACAGCGACGAGGATATTTGCCGGTGATACGTAATCTGATTCTACTCGCGGCCGGGTTCGTTCTCGCGGCATGTGCCAGCCGCAATGCGGATGAGGCGGATAGGTACGCGCCCCTGCCCGCCCGGCCGGATGCTGCATACGAGTTGCCGACCGGCGGCCCACACTCAATCAGCATTTCGATCATGGACTGCCAGACGGCTGGATGCCCGGTCGTGAACGTCCTGCTGGACCCGGACAATTACTGGCAGCGCTCAGCGGAGGACGGCGCCTATTCCGGCATAGCGCCGGGGGATCTGTACGCCGCCGTGAAGACAGCTTTCGAAGATCAGGGCTTTGACGATACCGACAGCGTGCTCGACATCACAAAGGACATTCCGGCCCTCTGCCCGCAATACCTGCAGCGCGGCCGGGTCTATTACATCCACCTTGGCCGGGGGGATACAGGCCAGCGGATCAACTATGACACCGGCTGTTCCGGCTCGCTTGATGCCCGGCGCGCAGAATTTGTGACGGAGGCTCTGGCGGAAATGTCAGACCTCACCCACATATTCGAAGGGGCCGTGACCGTGGAGGACGACATGGGCGACGAAGAGTAAACGACCGGATTTCCCGGCTTCCGGTTTAAGCGTCCGGAAGCCGGACGGTCTTTGTCTGGATCCCGACTTCGCCTAGATCCCGACTTCCATCATTTTCTGCCAACCCGGCCGGGCTTTCATCTTTTCAAGCCACGCCTTGGTCGCCGGCCTGTTTTCCAGCACGCCCTGCGCATCGGACATGAGGATCTGGAATCCCATCAGGCAGTCTGCAGCGGTAAACCGTTCGCCTGCGAAATACGGATATTTGGAAAGGTGCGCCTCAATCGTGTCCGCCGCCTTTTCCCGTTCCGCCGCCATCAAGGCCTTTGCGGGATTGCCGGTCATGTCCACACGGGCAAAATAGACCTGTAGCAAGCCCGGAAGGAACACGGCGCCCTCGGCCGCGTGGATCCACTCAAGATATCGCGGAAACTCCGGAGAGCTGGGACGCGGGTGCAGGTGATAGTCGGTGTCATACCTGCCCATCAGGTATTCCGCGATCGCGCCGGTTTCCGCAATCACGACATCGCCGTCCTCCAGCAAAGGCGATTTGCCCATCGGGTGGATTTTCAACAGGTCCGGCGGCGCCAGGTTCGTCACCTCATTGCGCTTGTAGTGAACGATCTCGTGCGGCACACCGAGTTCGGCCAGCAGCCAGACGATCCGTTGCGACCGGGATGCGTTAAGGTGATGGAGCTTCAGCGTCATGTGGCGTTCCCTCTCGATGCCCTGATTTAATCGCGCACCGAGGCTTCCGGCGCTGTTATGCGTCGCATTTGGCCCTATGTATCAGTCCATGCAAGCTTTTGCCGACCTGCTCGAACGCCTGCTGCTGACGCCTTCGCGGAATGGCAAGCTGCATTTGATGACGGGCTTCTTCGCGAACGCGCCAGATCCTGACCGGGGCTATGCCCTCGCTGCCCTCACCGGCGAGCTGGACCTGAAAAGCATCAAGCCTGCCGCGATCCGCGCGCTGGCAGAAGAGCGGATGGACCCGGTCCTGTTCAACATGTCGTATGACTATGTCGGCGACCTTGCCGACACGGTCAGCCTCGTCTGGCAAGGAGAGCATGGGGTAAACCGGACCCCGCCCCTCTCCGAGATCGTTGAAACCTTGCAGGAGGCCACACGCGCCGAAGCACCGCGCCTCGTAGCCGGCTGGCTGGACGGGCTCGATGCGACTGGCCGGTGGGCGCTGCTGAAACTGATCATGGGCGGCCTCCGCATCGGCGTGTCAGCGCGCATGGCCAAAATGGCTTTGGCGGACTTCGGCGATGTCGACATCACAGAGATTGAGGAAATCTGGCACGGCCTCGCGGCGCCTTATGAGACCCTGTTTGCATGGCTGGAAGGAAAAACCAGCCGTCCGTCTCCGGATATTGCCGCGCCCTTCCGGCCTGTTATGCTGGCCCATCCCCTGATCCCGAAAGCGGACCGGGACAACCCGGACGCGGTAGACCCGGCGCTCGTCACAGCGGACAGGTTCGCCGCCGAATGGAAGTATGACGGCGTTCGTATCCAGGCGTCCGTTGAAGGTACGGTCCGGCGCATCTACACCCGCACGGGCGACGACATTTCCCACACTTTTCCGGATGTGCTGGCCGGCATGAATTTTCAGGGCACGCTGGACGGGGAGCTGCTGATCCGCACGGAGGACGGCGAAGGCGTCGCGTCCTTCAATGCGCTGCAGCAGCGTCTGAACCGGAAGACGGTCACGAAGCGGCTGATGGAAAGCCATCCGGCTTTCATCCGCGCCTATGACCTGCTGCACGATGGCCATGGCGACCTTCGCGCCTTGCCCTTCCGGCATCGGCGTACCGCGCTCGAAGACTTCATCGCCAGGCATGGAACGGAACAGCTGGACCTTTCGCCGCTCGTCCCCGTGGCGAACCTCAAAGACCTCGATGACTTGCGCATGAACCCGCCAGCCCCCGAAATCGAGGGCCTGATGCTGAAACGCTGGGACAGCACGTATGTGGCCGGACGTCCGGCGGGCCTTTGGTACAAATGGAAGCGTGACCCGTTCCTCGTCGATGCCGTGCTGCTCTACGCCCAACGGGGCCATGGCAAGCGCTCTGGCTTCTATTCCGATTTCACCTTCGGTGTCTGGAAGGACGAAGCGCTGACCCCTGTCGGCAAAGCCTATTTCGGCTTTACGGATGAGGAGTTGAAACAGCTCGACAAATTCGTCCGTGAAAACACGATCGACCGTTTTGGACCTGTGCGGTCGGTCACGCCGGAAATCGTCCTGGAAGTTGCGTTCGAAGGCCTGCAGCGATCGGCCCGTCACAAATCCGGTCTCGCCATGCGGTTCCCCCGCATCAACCGCATCCGCTGGGACAAACCCGCTGAAGAAGCCGACCGGCTGGAAACGCTGGAAGCCTTGTTGCCGGAATAGGACGCGAATAAGAAAAGGCCGGGCGCAAAATACGCCCGGCCTTCAGTAAGTCTGGAATTTCGTCTGTTATCAGACGGATTCCTTGAGTTCCTTCGCAACGCGGAAAGCAACTTTCTTGGAAGCCTTGATCTTGATGGCTTCGCCGGTTGCCGGGTTGCGGCCCATACGGGCCGGACGCTTGCGCACTTCCATCGTGCCAAGGCCCGTGAAACGGACTTTTTCGCCCTTCTTCAGGCGCTTCGTGGTCATGGTGACCAGATCGCCCAGAACAGCTTCGGTCTGCTTTTTCGTCATGCCATGCGCTTCGGCCAGTTCAGCAGCCAGCTGGCGCAGGGTGACGGTGACGACCTTCTTCGGAGCAGCAGCCGTTTTCGCAGCAGTGCGTGCAGCAGGCTTTGCGGCCGGCTTCGCAGCAGCAGCCCGGGTCGTTGCCGGCTTAGCGGCGGGTTTCGCAGCGGCCTTCTTGGCCACAGGTTTCTTTGCCATGAGCAAATTCCTCTATTCCGACTCAAATGAGTCGGCAGGCGAATAGCGTAAAAATGCCGGCCTGCCTTGCTTTTTTTCAGTTCGACGCAATTTTCTACACACACAAACCCTGCCACATGGGTGCTGATGAAACCGCGTCTTCCACTTCTCCTTGTCGTCTTCGGAATCCTTCAGCCGCTCTCTGGCGCGATGGCGCCATGGCTTGGAATTGGCACACCCATCGGGGATGCCACACGCGGAATGCAGGCACCGGAACAGCCCCTCCCCGCCTTCTTTTCCATCTGGAGCCTTATTTTTGGGGCATATATTGCCTTTGCCTACACCACATGGCGCCATCGTGAGCCATGGATGTTGCGCGTCGGCGCACCGCTCGCGCTGGCGGGTGCAGCAAACATTGTGTGGATGTTGAGCGCGCAACTGATCGCTTATCAGCCACTCGATTTCCTGCTCCTGTTTCCCATCGCGGCCTTGTCCTGGACCGCCGCGGCACGTTTCGACCACATGCGAGGCATGGGCGGAAGTGTCGTAAAATTAATCGCAGACGCCGCCACCGGCCTGCTTTCCGGCTGGATTCTCGTTGCCATCAGCATCTCCGTCCCCCTGCTGATTCGTAATTTCACGAGCTATGGCCCAACCGATCTTCCATGGCAGATGCTATGGATCTTTTTGGCAACTGCTGCGTTGGGATCGTGGGTCTTTGCGCGCTATATCAGCCGCAGCCTTTGGTTTTTTGCGGCCCTCGCCTGGGGCCTGATGGGCGTTATCGCCAATAACTGGACGGTGACGGGCATGGGGTGGCTTGCCATCATGACTGGCGTGTCCGGGGTGCTGATCCTCGGCCTGCGCCTGTTGCGCGGCGCAGACGGAACGACTGTCCCAGCCGGAATTTGATACGGAGTACAAAATGGATTTTCTGAACAATATCGACTGGGAAGCCCAGCTGGCGGAACATTGGCCGGTACTTGCAGGTTATGCGCTGAAAGCCGTCGGGGCCTTCATTGTCCTGATCATTGGTCTCCGCATTTCCGGTTGGGTGGCCAGCATGGTGCGCACGCAGGCCACGAAGCGACCGAATATTGACGATACGCTCGGCAGTTTCTTCGCCTCCATCACACGCTGGTTCCTGACGGCAGCGACAATCATTGCCGCGCTGCAGCTGTTCGGCGTTCAGGCAACCAGCTTTGTCGCCATACTCGGCGCCACGACACTGGCCATTGGCCTCTCGCTGCAGGGCGCCCTCGGCAACATCGCATCGGGCATCATGATCTTGCTTTTCCGTCCCTACAGCGTCGGCCAATATGTCGAACTCGCCGGCGAGGGCGGCACGGTGAAGGACATCAATCTGTTCCAGACCATCCTTGCCTCCCCCGACAATGTTCAGATCATCGTCCCCAACAGCCAGGCGATTTCTGGCGTGATCCGCAACTATGCCGGTTATCCGACACGCCGTGTCGATCTGGTCTTCAGCGTCGATTATGGCGATGGCCTGGAGAATGCGATGGAGGTGATTGAACGGGCGGTGAAAGCCGACGACCGTGTGCTCGCAGACCCGGCGCCCGTAGTGCGCGTCAATACGCTGGGCGCCAGCTCAGTCGACATTGTGGCCCGTCCGTGGGTGAAAACGCCGGACTATTGGGAAGTCCGCTGGACCCTCACCAGAACGGTCAAGGAAGCCCTGGATGCTGCTGGCATCTCCATCCCGTATCCACACCAGGTGAATATCACGCGAGAGGTCAGCTGAAGTCAGTTGTGGCACGCCACGCCGCATGACAGAAGATTTGCATGAAGCTGCAGATAGACACCACAGGCTGGCCGGTATGGGCCACAACGATTGAACCCTATGTCGAGAAATGGGGGTTCGTGCTCCTTTCGGCCATCGCTGTGTGGATCATGGCCGGGCTGGCACGCCGACTGGTTCTGCTGATCGGCAAACGGGCCCTGTCCAAGGACAAGGAGTTCGAGGGGTCAAACTGGGACCTTGCGGCCTCCATCACCCGTGTGTTTGCCCTGATCCTGCTCAGCCCCATTCCGCTCGGCCTTGCCGGGTATGACTGGGAAGCCATGGTGGAGCAACGCGGACCGGGTGCCGTCGGGGCCGTGGCAATCCTCGTGGTCGCGGTGATCATCGCCAATGGGATTGCCCGTTCATTGCGCCGGTTCGGACGGAAAGCGCATCGGCGTACTGGCGCGGACGACACGCTGTTTGCTTTTGCCGCGTCGCTGTTCAAATACCTGATCTTTGCTGTTGCGATCGTCTTTGCGCTGACACAACTCGGCTTCCCGACGGCATCGCTTGCCGCCTTGCTCGGCGCAGCTGGCCTGGCCATCGGTCTTGCCCTGCAGGACACGCTGAAGGCTGTTGCCGCCGGGATCATGCTGGCAATCTTCCGGCCGTTCCGGATCGGTGACTATGTCAGCGTGGCCGGGCTCGATGGTGAAGTGATCGACATCACGCCTTTCCTCACGCAGGTAAAGCAGATCGACAACAAGATCGTCTCCATCACCAATGACAAGGTGTGGGCCGAACCGCTGATCAACCACACCCGTCAGACACGCCGGCGCCTCGATCTCTATTTCGACATTTCCTACGATGACGATATGGACCTTGCCATGCGCCTGGTCCGGGAAGTCGCTGATGCGCATCCGAGAATTCTGGCGGACGATGAAACCTGGGTAGGAATTCACGCCCTCGCTTCTTCCAGCGTCCAGGTTCGCTTGCGCGCCTTCGTGGCGACACCTGAATTCGTCGATGTCCGCGCAGATATCACCAAGGCCGTAAAAGAAGCCTTCGATGCCAATGGCGTAACAATCCCGTTCCAGCACGTTGTCTATGTTCCGTACAAGGCACCGGCTGATGCCAATCAGAGTGCTGCGGCAGCGCCGCCACCCATGGCCCCTTCGGAAGATGACTGACCTTCCCCCCACTAGCGATCCGGCACCGGCGTCCGCTCCGCTGGAGAAGCCCGGCAAGCCGCCGAAACGCGCGCTCCTGCGGCGCCTGTTCGGGATCAGCCTCTGGGGCGGCGTGAAGCTGACCGGGCTTTGCATTCTGGTCGGCTTTTTCGTGATGGCGGCAAACTTCAATCCGGCCGCTCCGGATGCAAACATTCCGGCCGCCCTGGCGGCAATTGCAAAACAGACACTGGCTGCTGCGGGCTGGGCGATCCGTAATTTCTGGAAGCCTGCGCTCGCCGGAGCCACCATTGTCCTGCCACTCTGGATACTCTGGCGCCTGGTCAGCCTGCCATTCCGCAAATAGCAAGCGATCTGTTTTCGCTGACGCCGCGATACGGGCTGTTCAGTCCGGCTGCCCGTCCTATGATCTCTCCAAAACAAGCAGAGATCTCGGGAGGATCATCATGGACACATCCAAACTCATGTTTCGCGACGGCCTGATGAAGGATGAACGCATCCTCATCACAGGAGGCGGCACCGGCCTTGGCAAGGAAATGGCCGAAGGCTTCCTGAAACTCGGCGCGGAGGTGCACATTTGCGGCCGCCGCGGCGGCGTGTGCGAAGAAACAGCGGCCGAACTCATGGAAAAGCATGGCGGCAAGGTCGTGCCGCATGCCTGCGATATCCGGGTCGCCGAAGCGATCACGGACATGAACGATGAGATCTGGTCAAAGCACGGGGCCCTAACGGGCCTGATGAACAATGCCGCAGGCAATTTCATCTCGCGCACGGAAGATCTTTCCATCCGCGGCTTCGATGCGATTTCGAACATCGTGTTCCGCGGTTCGTTCTACATGACGCACGACATCGGCAAGCGCTGGATCGACCAGAAGCGCAAGGGCAGTGTCTGCTCCATCCTGACGACCTGGGTCTGGAATGGCGGGCCATTTGTCGTGCCCTCGGCGATGTCGAAGGCGGCAGTGAACACGATGACGCAATCCCTCGCCGTCGAGTGGGGCCGCTACGGCCTGCGCTTCAACGCGATTGCACCGGGGCCCTTCCCCACCAAGGGCGCATGGGCCCGTCTCTCGCCGGACTCCGGCACGAGCAGCATGGAGCGCTCCACCGCCAACCCGATGGGCCGCGTGGGCGAGATGCATGAGCTGGTGAACCTTGCCGTCCTGCTGATGGCGCCGGGCGCCGAGTACATCAACGGCCAGACCATCGCGATCGATGGCGGCATGTACAACGCCTCCGGCGGAAACTTCAGCGCGCTGGCCGCCTGGAGCGACGAGCAATGGACCGCTGCCCGCGAAGCCATTGAAGGCGCGAATGCAGAGGACAAGGCGAAACGAACCGTGTAGGTTGCGAGCGTTTCGCAATACCAGAACGGACCAGAATGACGACAGAGACGCAGAACACCGATGGGGGCGGCATCCAAGCGCTGGCCGCCCGCCTCTCTGAACTGCAGGCGGACCGGGAAGGCCTGATCGCCGGCCTCACCGGTTCCGTCGCCTCCGGCAAGACCACACTTGCCGGGGCGCTCGCCGACGTGCTGGACGATACGCTGGACGTCGCAACCGTTTCGACAGACGGCTTCCTGTACCCGAACAGCGTGCTGGCTGAGCGGGAGCTGACGCTTCGCAAAGGCTTCCCCGAAACCTATGACCATCAGGCCCTCGGCGAGGCGCTCCGCACCCTTCGCACGGGCGAAGCCGCCTTTCCGGCCTATAGCCATGTCACCTATGATGTGGACCCGGCTCTGACACGCGTCATCGCCCAGCCGGACGTCCTGATCCTGGAAGGGCTCGGCTTCCAGCCATTGTCGCCGCCCCCGCGCGAAACGCACGAACCGGACCTGCTGATCTATCTTGATGCCAGCGAGGACGACCTGCTTGCCTGGTTCCTGGAACGCTTCGTGCGCCTGTGGAACGCCGCACGGGAGGATCCGTCATCCTTCTATGCGAACTTCCTGCACATGTCGGAACCGGAGCTGCTCGAATTCACTCAGTCCGTCTGGGAGCGGATCAACCTGGCGAACCTCAGAGAAAATATCGCCCCGCTGAAACAGCGGGCCGATATCGTTCTCTTCAAGACCCGCGACCATACTATCACGATCGCGGAAGACAGGCTGCTTTGACAGCCTAGAGGGTCGGGTCGATCAGGTATTTCTCGCCGGTCGCCTTGGCATTGTAGGCGTGCAGTGTTTCCAGATCGAGCGCATCGGCCAGCGAGATCGTCTTCGTATAGTGGCTGGCAAAGGTCGTGTTCAGTTCGTCTATGACGCGCTTGTACATGCGTGCACGCACTTCCGGAGCGGCCTTTTCCAGGAACGGAGTCAACAGGTAGCCGCTGAGGTTCCAGGCAAAGCCGACGCCGGCCGGAACGATGGTCGGTGACATGTCGAGTCGGCCATAGATATAGACCTGCGTTTCAGTGCCAGAGCCGTAGCGGGAATATTCCTTCATCTTGCGGCTGGCGGCCGCTTCCATCGCGATCAGCAGCTGTCCGGCCAGCGGACCGCCACCGATGGCATCGAAGCCCATTGTGGCGCCTGTCTCGACGAGGCCATTGATCAGGTCTTCCATGAAAGTCGGCGAGGTCGAGTTGACGATATGCTTCGCACCGATGCCGCGCAGGATTTCCGCCTGCTCTTCCTTGCGGACGATGTTGAGGATAGGCACGCCGTCCTTGAGGCAGATCTTGTTCAGCATCTGGCCGAGGTTTGAAGCGGCAGCGGTATGAACCAGCGCCTCATGCCCTTTGGCTTTCATCGTTTCCACAAAGGACAGCGCCGTCAGCGGGTTCACATAGCAGGATGCCCCCTGCTCTGCCGTCGTGCCATCCGGCAGGGCCATGCACTGCGAGACATGCAGTGTACGGTATTGCTGGTACATGTTCCCGCCAAGGCAGGTAACCATCTTGCCGAGCAGGGCCTGTGCTGCCGGGGAGTCGCCCGCGGCAATCACGGTGCCTGCGCCTTCATTACCAACGGCCAGCGACTGGCCAAGCCGGGCTTTCATGGCACGTAGTCCGCCCTCCGGCACATCGGCAGAAATGGTCGGATTGTCTTTCGTGCCACCCTGAACGGCGGTCGACATGTCAGCACCGCCAACCAGGAGGCCCAGATCGGACGGGTTGATCGGCGTGCCTTCAACACGAACCACAACCTGGTCCGGGCCGGGCGCTTTTGCAGGCGCCTCGGCGAGGGAGAGTTCGAGTTTGCCTTCCGGCGTCACCAGCGTGCGGATCTGGAGGCTTGTCTCGGGAAGTTGGTCAGCCATCGGGTATTCCTCTCTAAGGGTTTGAATTTTTGAATGTGTGTCAGGGCCTTATAATGACCTTACCGACAACTTCGCGGTCCGTCAGCAGGCGCCACGCTTCGCGCCAGTCCTCCAGCGCGATCTCGCGGAAGACATGCGGATGTACTTTGCCTTCATTGGCCCATTTCCGGATTGCGGCCTGGTTCGCTCGCCCCCGCTCCGGGAACTGGCGGCCATATTCTCCGGCGCGCACGCCGACAACCGAGAAACCCTTGATCAGCGGCATGTTCACTTTGACTTCCGGAATGCGGCCGGATGTGAAGCCCACCACCAGCAGGCGTCCGTCGAAGGCGATACAGCGCACGCTTTCATCGAAAACGTCCCCGCCGACCGGGTCGAAGATGACGTCGGCGCCTCGCCCGCCCGTCAGCGACTTCACCTTGTCGCGAAAACCTTGGCTGACATTGATGCCGTAATCCGCGCCGTATTCCAGCACCTTTTCAAGCTTGGCGTCGGAGGCAGACGTGGCAATGACGGTCGCGCCAAGCAGCTTGCCGACATCAACCGCCGCCATGCCGACCCCGCCGCTGGCGCCATGCACAAGCAGGGTCTCGCCCGGCTGCAAATTCGCTCGCACGACCAGCGCCACATAAGCGGTGATGTAGGCCGCCGGAAATGCGGCGGCTTCGGCAAAGGAGAAAGGCGCAGGCTTGGGCGACAGGCTCGCTGCCGGCAGCACGGCGTATTCCGCATAGGCGCCGGTCTTGTTGCCGCCGATCACTTCGTCGCCGGGTTTCCACTCCGCGACACCCTCACCAACCGCTTCGATCACGCCCGCGACTTCCATACCGAGCGTGAACGGCAGTTCCGGTTTGAACTGATACTTGCCCTGGCTCATCAGGAGGTCCGGGAAGTTTACCCCGGCGGCTTTTACGCGAACCAGAACCTCGCCTTCTCCCGGCTGCGGCACGGGAATATCCCGCACCTCCAGCCCGGAAAAGTCATCCGTGATCTGGTGACAGACTAGCGCTTTCAAGCGGCGCTCCTAGAGCTTTGAGTAGACGGTGCGGACCATGTCCGCGATTTCCAGACAGGCCTTGCGCGAGCCCGGCGAGATCAGCGTGAAGGCGGTGAAGGCGTGCGCGAGATTGTCGTAGCATTTGTGGATCACTGGCACGCCGGCATCCTTCAGGCGGCGGGCATAGTCATCGCCCTCGTCGCACAGCGGATCGTGCCCGGCCGTGATAACGACTGCCGGCGGCAGGCCATCGAGATGCCCTGTCTGGCCCGGCGACAGCATCTTGTCGGACTTGTCGAAGCCTTCCGGCAGGTATTGCTCCATGAACCAGTCCATCGTGTCGGTGGACAGGGAGAAGGTCTCGCTGAATTCCATGCGGGACGGAAACTCCTCGACCAGATCGATGGCCGGATAGATCAACAGCTGCATCGCCGGCAGGGGTTTGTCCTCGCGCTGCATCTCCTGTGCGATGATCGCCGAGAAATTGCCACCCATGGAATCGCCGCCCACGGCCGCAACACCTTCCGGCGCACCGAATTTCGCAGCATTGCGCATGCCCCATTCATAGGCTGCGCAGCAATCATCGATGCCGGCCGGGAATTTGTGCTGGGGCGCGAGGCGGTAGTCCACTGACAGGACGGGACATTTCACGCGGCTGGCAAGAATGGAGCACCAGGCATGGCAGGTTTCCAGATCCCCGATCACGCCGCCGCCCATATGGTAGTAGACCATCAGCGGCGCTTTCGGATCCTGGCCGTCTGGACGGTAAATGCGGGCCGGAATCTGGTTCTGGTTCGGGCCCGGAATAGTCAGGTCTTCCGTCCGCACACCAGGTTCGATGGGCGCGGCGACGGAGGCGAGCGTTTCCTTGGTGACCGCCTGGACGGTTTCCGCTGGCAGGCTGGAAAGCGGCGGCGCATTACGGCCGTTCCACGCCATCAGCTGCAGCTGCGGCTCAAGCGTACGGCCGCGGATGGTCAGCGGTTTGCCGCCCGCCATTTTCACGAGCAGGCCGCCCGGCAGTTTCATGACGAGCTTGGTGATGGTCTGCTGAAGGCTCATGGCCGCTCCCCTGTTGTATTGTCAGGCAAAGCTTAGACCTGCCCTGCCTCGCTCGCCAAGGGGGCAACAGGCTTACTTCGCGGCAAGTTCCTTCACGCCGGCCATCAGCATGCGCGAGGCAAACTCTGTCGCGCCTTCCACATCAACCGGCCGGCGCAGCAGCATGATTTCACCCATTTCCCGGGCGGTACCGATGGCGGCAGCGGTCAGATAGTCGATATCGATCGTTGAGGAGGTATCCGCGGACAGGATGCGCTCAAGGTCCGACCGGATTTCGGCGGCAACGGCGGACATTTCCGGCGTATCCACCCGGACACCGATCAGCGCCATGTGCGGCGCCCCTTCGGACAGGGCCTGCCGGTTCTCTTCGGCAATGAAGCTGAAATAGGCGTAGTAGGCGTCGTGCATGTAGTCATGCGCTGTGCGGGCGCTGGCGCGGACGTCTTTCAGAAGTTCCCGGAAGTGGCGCGTGGAATCCTCGGCGATTGCCTCGAACACTTCTTCCTTGGACTTGAAGTAGTTGTAGAACGTCCCTGCGGCGAGGTCGGTTTCCCGGATGATGTCACGCACCGTCGTTGCTTCGAACCCGATGCGAGCGAATACGCGCCGGCCAGCATCCAGAATCGCCCGGCGGTTCGCAGCTTTTGAGCGCGCACGTTTGCCGGATTTGCCTGCCGTTTTCACGTCAATCGTCATGAATACCTGTCCTCACCTGACGACATCGTCGCCGAAGGCGTCATCATGTGTCAACTTTATAACACTGCAAGGCTGCAATGCATTTCGTCTCAAAAGAATCAGGGGTTTGCCGGATTGCCAGCGGTTTATGCGGGTTACTGTGCAGCGAGGCTGATCCGCCACGTCAGGCCATCTCCTGACGGTTCGCAGGCCACATCCATGAAGGCCCGCTGAGAATGCACGGCGCCGCGCCAGATTTCGGTCCAGCAGGACAGGAGATTGTCGCGTTCGGCGCCGTCCAGACCGCGCACGATCCGGAGCCCGGACTGCCGAACAACGGCCCCGTCTCTGGCAATTTCGACACGGGCATCATCGCCCATGCCGGCGAACATGGCAGCCAGGAATTCGGCCGCCTCTGCCGGGCCGCCATCGACGCCGCCGACAGCGTCGGCCATGCGCCGGAAATGCTGCAGGCCCGTCAGGCGCGCGGCAAGATGGCAGAGCTCAAGTGCCCGGTCCTGCCCGAGTACATTGACCAGTTCGCGCACACCGTTGCGGATATACTCGACCGCATAGTTCCGGTTGGCCTTGGCAAGGCGCTCCGCACTCCACTCCCCGGGGGGTGGTTCCGGCTGCTTCGCCGGATCGAAAGGCGGCGGGCGCTCGTCCGGCGCGAACCGGAGGCGCTCCTCGTCCGACAGGTCGTGGTCATATTCCCGGAAATATCCGCAGAGGCCGAACTGGCCGGTCATGTCTTCCGATACGCAGACAAAGCCGAGGCGCGGATTGCCGAGCGAGACACCGTTCTGTCCATACCAGCCGCGCAGGAAGCCCCGGCTGGCCTCCACCGGCACGCCGCAGATCACGGCGCCATCATACATCCAGCGCGGATAACGGAAGCGGACCCAGGCCTTGGTATCGCTCTCTTCCATGTATTCGACCGCCACGCCGCCGACCCCATTGGAAAGCACGTGATACTTCGCGCAGGCCACCGCGTCCGGCAGGCCATCAAGACCCAGCTTGCGGAAGGATGACAGGAACTTGTCTTCATGCTGGCGGCGGAACAGGCGGAACATCCAGTCGCCGACGACTTCTGGCCCTTCCCGCGTTGCGACCATCAATTCCAGCCCGAGCAGGCACTGGTGATGCAGCTCTGCCTGTGCCTCGATCGCAGCAATGTTCAGTGTCATGGCCCTATCCTGCTTCTGCTACCGCATTCATGAGCTTGCTGCCGCCACCCTCAATCTTCCGTCGACGAAGCATGTTCAGGATCATGCCGAACGCGACGCGCAGGATGATCAGGATCAGTACGCCGAGCAGCGGCTGGCCGACTGCCAGCATCAGGCCTGCCCCCAGAATGATCGCAACGTGCAGGGTGACGATCCGGCCATAGGGCGCGAACATTTCGACGGGCAGCTGCGTATTCCGGTAGTCTCCGCGGCCGATGAAATCGACCAGATAGAAAATCGCGTTCACGAGGATGATCGCGCCAATGAACCACAACATATAGGGACCGGTGCCGAGGGCCCAGTCGACCAGCGTCCGCATCCCATCGATTCCGGGGGCTGCATCGCCAACCTTCCCACCCGCAAAAGCGCTCAGGAAAATGCCATGGCCGAAGCAGAACATGCCATAGTGCACTGTGAAGAACGGAACCATAAACAACGCAATGGGGATGTTCAGGGCGTTGGCGGCAATCGTTCCCAGCATGCGGAAAATAGTGAAGGCGCCGATGACCAAATTCTCCAGCCAGTAGAGCGCCACCAGCGGCACAGCTTTCCAGCCGAAGAAAATCACTGCGATGATGGGCAGCAAGTCGACCAACAGGGTCAGCCAGGCCAGCGGGTCCCGATAGGTCCGGGCAAACAGGTCAGGGTCGAAAAAGCGGTTCATTCCGGCACCTGCGCACAGGCTGCAATGACTAGGCCAGCGGCCCAGGTCGAAAAGCGCCTCACCATGTCTTGTCCCTCCACCCTTTTGTGTATCAGCTGCCCGCTGGATCGTAGGCCGGAAACTCGAACGGGTTGCGGGGCGCCAGCCCTTTGGACCCTTTCGGATTATTGTAGTTGCCCGTCAGGATCTCGAAATGGAGGTGGATGGCTGTCGCATTGCCAGACCTGCCCATCATGCCAAGCTCCTGCCCGAAACCCACTTCCGCGCCGGTGCGGATCCCCTGAGCAAAGTGCGCAAGGTGAGCGTAGCGCGTGTATACGCCGCCGCCATGATCAATCAGGACCATATTGCCATAGCCGGTCGAAACGCGTGCTTCGAGAATGCGCCCCGGCGCGGCGGCATAGATCGGCCCGGCCGGAATGGATTGCAGGTCGATCCCGTCATGGCGCCGGGCGGAGCGGATGCCGAAGCCAGACGAGAGGCACACATCGTTGGCTGGCGCCGTCGCCAGAACGACCGAACCGACGACGATGATCGGCTTGTAATCGACCACCCAGAAATCGCGATCCATGGGCGGTGCATTGGTGACGTAGATGCCCCCACAGGAGCGGAGATAGGCGTTCGGCTGGAAGCTGCCTTGTGCTGCAGTGACCTGCGGCGGCCCCGGTGGCGGCGTATAGGTCCGCACCTGTGTCGGGGCCGGCGAAGAGGCGCAACCAGCGAGGAAAACAAGCGTGAGTGCAGCCCCCAGCAGCTGCCTCACGCGGGAACTTTCGCGCGTTTCATGCCTTTTTCGATCTCCTTCAAGAGGTCCCGGCAATAGAGGTTGAAGTCTACCTGCATGCGGTGGCGCGGGCTGTCATAGAAGTGCCCGAGGTGCTCCTTCTCGTCCGCGACCGTAATGCGTTCCATTTCGGCAGCGTCGGGGAAAGCGTACTCGCCATCAAGGGCCGCAGCCACCAGCTTTGACTGCTGCTCTGCAAAGTTCACCAGCGTCGGCAGCGGCTGGGCGAGGCCGAGGAAGAAGATCGTCTCGCGGCCGGGCTTCACCATGCGCTTGTAGAGCGGGAAGACATTCTCCTTCGGGGTCAGGTCGTCCTGCTTGAGGAATGGGAAAGTGACATTGTAGCCCGTCGCCCAGACGATCGCATCGACCTTCTCGCGCGTGCCGTCGGTGAAGATCACGCCGTCGCCGTCCAGCTTCTCGATGCCGGGCTTCGGCGTAATGTCGCCGCAACCCACGCGGGTCAGGAACTCGCCGGAGACAGAGGGGTGGCCTTCCAGCGGCTCATGGTCCGGCTTTGGCAGGCCATAGTCTTCCATCATGCCGATGGTCTTCTTGATCTTCTTGCGCGCGAGCTTGCGTCCGAGGCTGGCCGGCATCCAGGCCGGCAGCACCGCCTTGTCGGCCGGCTTGCCGTCCATGTATTTCGGCATCACCCAGACGCCCCGGCGCATGGAGATGAACAGCTTTTCCGCCAGCGGGCGCTGGGACAGTTCCGACGAGATATCCATCGCGGAGTTCCCTGCCCCGACGATCATCACGCGCTTGCCGCGGAAATCGTAAGGCTCGAACGGGTCGGTATAGTTGTGGGAATGGACCTGGTAACCATCGAAATGCCCGGGATAGGTCGGCGTGCGCGGGTCCCAGTGGTGACCATTGGCGACCACGACGGCATCGTATTCGCGCGTCTCGCCGGTCGATAGTGTCACTTTCCAGCGCCCGCCCGGCAGGTCTTCGACATTCGTCACAGCCGTGTTGAAGGTGATCGTCTCGCGCAGGCCGAAATGATCCACATAGTCGTGGAAGTACTGCAGCAGCTGGGCGTGATGCGGGAAATCCGGCCAGTCTTCCGGCACGGGATAATCCTCGAAGGCGAGGCGCCACTTCGACGTATCGATGTGCAGCGACTGGTAGCAGGACGAGGCACCATTGGGGTTCTTGTAGTACCAGTTCCCGCCGATATTGTCCGACATCTCGAAACAATCATAGGGCAGGCCCCGGTCTTTCAACCGCTTCGCCATGGTGAAGCCCGAACATCCTGCGCCGATAATGCAGGTTTTCGGCTTGCCCGTTCCCTCAAATGCCATTGTTTCCTCCTGACCTCAGGTCATATGTATGTTCTCGCCCTTGCGGATGTTATCCGAGGCGAAATGCAGGTCAAATGAATGAGGGCCCATATGGAAGATGACGCCACGCCAACTGCCGAACCGTGGCAGGTTATGGGAGAAAACCTGGACATCATGACCGGTGGCATCCCGTGGGGACGCCGGATGAGCTTCCGCGTGACGAAGCTGGAAAAGGGCCGCGTCTGGGGCGTGCAGCCCTGGAAGGAGCGCCTTGTTGGCGACCCGGACACCGGCGTGATCCATGGCGGCGTGCTGACGTCTTTCCTCGACAACCTGTCCGGCATGGCCGCAAGTTCCTCGCTCGAAAAAGCCCGCTTCGTCTCCACTCTGGACCTGCGCATCGACTATATGCGCCCGGCAGAGCCGCACCGGGAAATCCTTGGCGAGGCCGAGTGCTATCACATCACCCGCAATGTCTGCTTCACCCATGCCTGGGCCTATCATGAGAGCCGGGACAAGGTGATCGCCACCGCTGCAGGCGCCTTTGCCATCAACAAGCCCCGCTCGGTCGAGTCGCTGAGGGAGTTCTAATGTCTGACGATCTTCTCCCCACCCGCGGCGAACAGGTTCAGGCCTTCCTCGGCCGCACGCCCTTCGCGCAGGAAATCGGCATGCGCTGCGAAGTCATGGGCGACGAGATGACCGCCATCATGCCGTTCCAGCAGAAACTGATCGGCAATTTCACAATCCAGGCTCTGCATGGAGGCGCCATTGCCGCCTTCCTGGAACTGACCGCCATGGCGCAGGTCTACCTCGTGACTGAGCATCTGGAGCGCCCGCCGCGGCCGATCAACATTACGATCGATTATCTCCGCCAGGGCCACGCCAAGGACACGTTTGCCCGCGCCACCATCACCAAGATGGGCCGGCGCATGTGCTCGGTGCGAGCCGAGGCCTGGCAGGACGAGCGGTCCAAACCGGTCACCAGCCTGCTGGCGCACTTCAAGGTAAGCGGCGACTGAGGGGAGTTGGATAAGGCCGCCTTCAGGCAATGAACAATCCAATGAATACACCATGTACTCACCATGAAGACGGCCCGGATTTGCGCCGCTCAAAGCCGGGCATGAGTCCTCTATTGCCTATCCTGTGGCGGGCCCCCTAATCTCCGGCATCGGGACAAGGGGAAATCGTGACTCACCCATTTGCACTTCAAGGCATGCGATGAAGCGCGCGCTGGCTGCCTGCCTCCTTCTGGGAGGCTGCGCGACGGCGCCGGCGGCGACAAGCGACCACCCTTTGGGCTGGATCAGCGGCTGCTGGGAGAATGCCGACGGAGACTATCGCGAAGTCTGGTCGGCGCCGGATCATGGCTACCTGTTCGGCTATGCGATGTCCCTGAAAGGCGAAGCCGTCACCTTCTTCGAACAGTCCCGCATCCACCCCGGCAAGGCCTTCACATTCAACGCCTATCCGGGCGGCGAGGGCCCCTTCCGCTTCACCGAAATCGAGCGGGGCGAAAAATTCATCGTCTTTGCAGACGCCAGTCACGATTATCCCCAGCGCATCCGCTATGCTCGCGACGGGGACCGGATGACGGCGGAAATTTCGCTGATCGACGGCTCGGAAGGACAGGGCTTCGCCTTCCGCGCCTGCAGAGACTAGAGGTCAATCGCCGAAGCGCTGGATGTCTGCCGGGTCTCCGGCAAACAAGTCCGCATATTCCGGCTTCAACAGGTCATGGAAACCGGCCTGCGGCAGGGTGACATGATAGGCCCCTTCCGCATACGAACCGATTTCATAGGGGGCAAAATGCAGGACGATGCCACCGAGCTTGTCCGTTTCAGTGGAGGCGATCAGGCTGATCTCTCCTGAGAGGACATCGAGGTCACCGAGCGCGTCTTTCGCTTCGCCGAGGAAAGTGTCCCGGCTGTCAGGTGACCCGCTGCGCTGGACCTTCGCTTCGGCAATGCCTTCGAACACAATGGGGGCAAATGCGCTGGCGGCAGCGGCGCGGTTTGCAAACAGATCCCCTGCCCGCATCCGCTCGCCGGTTTGCGTGTCATAGATGCGCGCATCGGTCATGTAGTTGCCATGCGCCCCGCCGGTGAAGGTGAAGATAAACCCTTCCAGCCCGGCGAGTGTTCCCGCCGCACCGGTGAGACGCCAGTCGATCTTCAGGCCATAGGGCCGGAAATATTCCGGGTCGGCGTCCTTGTAGGTGTCTGCATCTTCCTGCATGGCCTCGATCCGGCCATTCGCATCTTCGATGAGGTCTGCCGCGATGGCAGGCGCCAGGGAGAAGATCGCTTCCTCGAACCGGACATCGGCCTTCAGAGTCTCAGTGTCCACAAGAAGGAAACGCGGCATGTCCGCTGTGGACATGTCCTGCGGATCCGTCGCCGCACCGTCGGCCCCGGCCACCTGCACCACCGTGTCCGGCGTCTCCGCCGTCTCGCCTGCCTGTCCGCAGGCAGCCGGAACAATCGCCAGCATCAGGGCGGCGGACAGAAGCAGGGCTCGTTTCATCGCTATTCTCTACAGGCTGAGCAGTTCGGCGTCACCACCTTGTGCCGTGATATTCACGGTCAGCGCCCTTTCTGCGGCGAAGCGATGAAGATAATGCGGCCCGCCCGCTTTGGGGCCGGTCCCGGAAAGGCCTTCCCCGCCGAAGGGCTGGACGCCCACAACGGCGCCGATCATCGACCGGTTCACATAGGTGTTGCCCACCGGACAGGCCTCGCGGACTTCCTTGTAGAAGCTGTCGAGACGCGAATGCACGCCCAGCGTCAGGCCATAGCCCTTGGCGTGGAGTTTGGCGCCGACCTCATCGATGTCGTCCGGATCGTAGCGGATCACATGCAGGATGGGGCCGAACTTCTCTTCCGTGATCTGATCGAGCGAGGAAAGCTCGACCAGAGCCGGACCGAAGCCATAGCCTTCCGTACCAATGACGCCGGCATCGACCTGGTGCAGGACTTTCGCCCGCGACTTCATATCGTCGAGGTGGGCCTGCAACATGTCGCGGGATTCTGCATCGATGACGGGACCGATATCCGTGTCGGGCTGGGCCGGGTCACCCAGCTTCAGCTCGTTCATCGCCCCGATCAGGCTCTCGATCAGGTGGTCTGCCGTTTCATTCGGCAGGAAGGCGACCCGCAGCGCGGAACAGCGCTGGCCCGCTGACCCGAAGGCGGAGATGATCATGTCGTCGAGCACCTGTTCGCGCAGGGCGGTCGTATCCACGAACAGGCCGTTGAGGCCGCCCGTCTCCGCGATCAGCGGAATGATCGGCCCATTGCGCTCTGCCAGCGTGCGATTGATCAGGCGGGCTGTGTTCGTACCGCCGGTAAAACAGACGCCGGAGACACGAAGGTCGGAGGTCAGCTTCGCACCGACCGTCTCGCCCTTGCCGGGCAAGAGGTGCAAGGCATCGACCGGCAGGCCCGCCTTGTGGAACAGCCTCACGGCTTCGAAGGCAATCAGCGGCGATTGTTCGGCTGGCTTCGCCACGACCGTGTTACCGGCGGCAAGCGCCGCGGCGAGTTGGCCGGTGAAGATGGCCAGCGGGAAGTTCCATGGGCTGATGCAGCAGAACACACCCCGTCCGTGCAGGGACAGATGATTCGTCTCACCCGTCGGTCCTGGCAGGCGCACCGGCGCGGCGAAATCCTTCTCGGCGCCCATCGCATAATACCGCAGGAAGTCGACCGCTTCGCGTACTTCGGCGATGCCGTCATTGAGCGTCTTGCCGGTCTCGCGTGCCATCAGGGCGATGAGGCGCGGCATGTTGCTTTCCAGCGCTTCGGCCATGGCGCGAAGGTGGCTTGCCCGCTGCGGCCCGCCGAGCTTGTCCCATTCCGGCTGGAACTTGACGGCTGCATCGAGCGCGCGGTCCATCGCCTCTTCGCTGGCTTCCTTGCAGGCCCCGAGCACGGTTTCCGTGTGGAACGGCACGCGGCACAGCTCGCCCCCGCCCGTGTCCGGTTTGCCGGAGACGATGGCGCCCGCAGCGATGGCCGGGCTGTCGCGGAAGATGCGGATCGCCCCGGCGATGTCGTCGCGTACATTCTGCTGCGACAGGTCCATGCCGGAGGAATTGCGCCGCTCCGGCCCGTAAAGGCGCGGCGGCGTGGGAATGCGCGGATGGCGGCGCGGACCAGCTTCGACCTTGGTGATCGGATCGGCAACGACCTGTTCGGCCGGCACGTCCGGATCGAGGAAGGAATGTACGAAACTCGTGTTCGCGCCATTCTCCAGCAGGCGGCGGACGAGATAGGGCAGCAGATCCTTGTGCGCACCGACAGGCGCATAGACCCGCACCTTGCTACCAGCCTTGGCCGCGGCGTAGAGCGCCTCGCCCATGCCGTGCAGGCGCTGGAATTCGAATGCGGTCACGCCCATGGAGTCTGCCATCAGGTCCACCGTCGCCAGCGTGTGGGCATTGTGGGTCGCGAATTGCGGATAGAGGACCGGGCTCGCCTCCAGCAATTGTTTGGCGCAGGCAAGATAGTGGAAGTCCGTGCCCTGTTTGGTCGTGAAGACCGGGAAGTTCGGGAAACCTTCGACCTGGGCGTGCTTGATCTCACTATCCCAGTAAGCACCTTTCACAAGACGCACCATGAAACGCCGGCGGGTGTCGCCAGCCAGCTGCTTCAGCTTCTCGATCACGCCGCGGGCGCGTTTCTGATAGGCTTGCACGGCAATGCCGAGACCGTTCCAGCCTTTCAGGGACGGTTCGCGCGCAAGAGCCTCCATCAGCTTGAGCGAGATGACCAGCCGGTCGGCTTCCTCCGCATCAAGACAAAGATTGATGTTCGCATCCGCCGCCTGTTTGCAGAGCCCCAGCAGGCCGGGATAGATCTCCTCCATCACGCGGGCCTCATTGACCGCCTCATAGCGCGGGTGCAGCGCGGAGAGCTTGACCGACACACCATTGGACGCTTCCGGCGCAACGGACTTGTCCTTGCTGGCGGCAACCTGTTCGATGGCGCCCTGATAGGCTTTCAGATAGCGTTCGGCATCAGCGGCAGTGCGTGCGCCCTCCCCCAGCATGTCGAAACTGAAATTCGCCGCATCGCCCTGGCGGACCATCCGGGTGCCGCGCTTTAGCGCGTCCTTCACGTTCCGGCCAAGGACGAACTGCTCGCCCATGATCCGCATGGCCTGCATCATGGCAGCGCGGATCACCGGCTCGCCGCTTTCGCGCACGAGACTGGAGACAAAATGGCCGGGCCCTTTCTTGGCCGCCGCAGGCACACCGATCACACGGCCCGTCAGCATCAGGCCCCAGGTGGACGCATTGACCAGCCAGGATTCCGATTGGCCCTGATGCGAGCCCCAGTTTCCCGAGCGGATTTTCTCGGCGATCAGGTCATCGCGGGTTTCGGCGTCCGGCACGCGCAACAGCGCCTCGGCAAGGCACATCAGGGCGAGGCCCTCGGCGTTCGACAGGCCGAACTCCTCCAGGAAACTCTCCATCATACCCTTGCGGCGCCCGGTCGCCCGCGCCGTCTCGACGAGGTCGAGCGCCCGCCGCATGGCCGCCTGTCGCAGATCGTCGCTGACGGGTGTCTCCTTCAGCAGATCCTCCAGCAACGCCTCCTCATCCACAAATTTGTTGGAATCGAGCGCGTCCCAGACGAACCGAGTGGCGGCAAGGGTGTCGGACATAAATAGAGTTCCCTTCTGGCAATGGTTTTGGCACAAAAACGTACTAACGGGGCAGGACTTGTACGGGTTCCACCGAATTCAGGGAAAATCTATATCGACTTCGACGGCCGGTTGCGAGGGGAGTGGACAGCGTTTCAGGCCTTTACCATACCGCCCAAGCCCGCCATGTTGCGCTCGGCTGCGTGGCATTGATGGGAGTCCACATGCGGATCATGCTCGTGACAGACGCCTGGGACCCTCAGGTCAACGGCGTCGTGCGCACCATGAAGCGCGTTATCGCCGAATCAGAGGCGCTGGGCCATGAATGGGAGATCGTGCATCCTGGTCAGGGGTTCATGACCATGCCGCTGCCGACCTATCCCGAAATCAAGCTTGCCCTGTTCGCCCGGGGTGAAATCGAGGAACGGTTCAACGAATTCGAGCCGGACGCCATCCATATCGCGACCGAGGGCACGCTGGGCATGGCAGGCCGGGCCATGTGCCTGAAGATCAAGCACCCCTTTTCGACCGCCTATCACACCCGTTTCCCGGAATATGTGAGCGCCCGCCTGCCGATCCCGATCTCCTGGGGCTACAATTTCGTCCGCTGGTTCCACAAGTATTCCGGCAAGGTGATGGTGCCGACGCCCTCCATGGTGGAGGAGCTGCGGGTCAAGAACTTCATCAATCTCGTCGCCTGGGGCCGCGGGGTGGATACGGACCTTTTCAACCCGTCCCGCCGGATCGAGGAAGGCCAGCCAGGCGATCCGTTCGAGGGCCTGAAGCGCCCGATCTTCCTGAATGTCGGCCGCGTGGCGGTGGAGAAGAATATCGAAGCCTTTGCCGAGCTGGACCTGCCCGGCACCAAGGTCATCGTCGGCGACGGCCCGCAGCGCGAGGAACTCAAGAAGCGCTATCCGGACGTCAAATTCCTCGGGGCGCGGTTCAATGAGGACCTCGCCACCGTCTATGCCAGTGCGGACGTGTTCGTGTTCCCCAGCCTGACGGACACGTTTGGCCTGGTCGTCCTGGAGGCCATGTCGTCCGGCACGCCGGTAGCCGCCTATGATGCGACCGGCCCGCGCGATGTGATCCCGGGCTCGAATGCCGGCACCATCACGCCGGTCGACGGAGACCTCGCCGCAGGCGCGATCGCCTGCCTCGATCTCAACCGCGAGACGTGCCGCAAATATGCCGAAGGCTATAGCTGGCGGGCCTGCGCAGAAGCGTTCATCGAAAACCTGCAGCCCCTGCCCGCACCGGCGCGGAAACGTTTCTGGCAGAAGATCCGCCTACGGCGTCGCAAGAAACCGCTGGAATTGGTGATCCCGCCCCTGCTGGACCTCAGCCCGAAACCGAAGGAAGCACCGGAAACCTCCGAGGAGCCGGACGACAAGCCCTAGGCGAAGGCGCCCTAGTCTGCGGGCGCGTCTTTCAGCTCTGCAGCGCGCGCCTGTTCGACCGCACGGTCTTCTTCGGTCAACGGAATCAGGCCCTTTTCGAGCAAGTAACCATCCGGCCCCATGGCGCCATCGGATATGAATTCCTGCACGAACTCGGCGATCCCCGGCACAACACCCAGATTCTCGCGCTTCACATAGATGTAGAGCATGCGGGAGAGGCCGTACTCCCCGTCCTTGATATGCACGAAGTCCGGCGAAACACCGGACAGGAGCCCGGCTTTCACACGGTCTGAATTCTGCTCAAGGAAGGAAAAGCCAAGAATGCCGATGGCCGCCGGCGTCTTGGTCAGCGCCTGCACGACTGCGGCATCATTTTCGCCGAAGTCGATCCAGGCGCCATCGGTGCGGATCGTCCGGGCACGTTGCAGGAAGGCCGTCTCGTCCTGCTCGCGCAGTGCGGCCATCTGCGGATCCTCCAGCGCACCATGCTCCATGCCGAGCTCGACGAAAGCGTCGCGCGTACCGGAGGTCGGCGGCGGACCAAAGACGAGGATCGGCTCATCCGGGAGAGACGGGCTCACCTCGTTCCACGACTTGTACGGATTGGGCACGAAACCGCCTTCACCGTCCGGCAGCTCCATGGCGAGCGCGCGGTAGAGCTCGGCCTTGGTGATGTCGAAATCAGGCCCGGCCTTGGAATTGGCGATGACGATACCGTCGTAACCGACGCGGATTTCGGCGGGATTGTTGACGCCATTGGCAGCGCAAAGCGCCCGCTCCCCTTCCTTGATCGGGCGGGACGCGTCCGAGATCGAAGGCTGCGACGGCCCCGTGCCGAGACAAAAGGCCTTGAAGCCGCCGCCCGTCCCGGTCGTCTCCACCACCGGTGTCGGCCATTTGGTGACGGCGCCAAACTGTTCGGCAACCGCCGTGGCGAAGGGCGAGACGGTGGACGATCCGACAATCTTGATCTTTTCGGCATCCACGCCGGTGATGGATGGCGTGACGATCCGGTCGCCCACTTCCAGCTTTGACAGGTCCGTGCGTCCGCACGCCGCCGCCAACAACAAGGCCGCGGCTGCAAGGATTGGCGCAAGGCCTGAAGAGAGTGCGCGTGTCATGCCTGACTCTTTCCCAGTTGCGCCTGCCTCTATCCGGAATCCGGGCCGGCGCCAAACAAGGTAGGACTTCTTCAGTAACTGCTACAGGCCGGGATGAAGAAGGTTTCGTGAAAAATTTCAGTCCCGGCCCAAAAATTCACTTGCACGCCCGGATGTAGTCCATTACATGCCCCTTCGAAATAAAGAGATGTGGCGGACACTCTGCGCTAACCCACTCGGTGGGGGCCCCCGTACTAACGCCCAAAGCTGGTTAAAAGCCCTTTGGAGGTTAGGTGTCATGCACTCCTATGCTACTCCCATTCATGTTGTTCGTGCGTCCCAGCCGGACCTGCCCGTATGGTGTTTCCGTCCGGAGCGCGTCACTGCGGCCGCTAAATGGTTCCGTGACTCGTTCTCGGCCGAGCCGTTCTACGCCGTGAAGGCAAACCCGGCCGAGCATGTTCTGGACGCGCTCTGGGCCGGCGGCGTGCGCAGCTTCGACTGCGCCTCCGACACGGAAGTCGAACTGATCCGTACCCGGTTCCCGGAAGCCCGCATTGCGTTCCTGCACCCGGTGAAGAATCGCCGTGCCATCGCCCGTGCCTACAAGGAATTCGGCGTGCGCATCTTCGTCACCGACACGATGACGGAGCTGAACAAGATCCTCGAGGAAACCGGCTACGCGACGGACCTGACGATCATCGTCCGTGTTGCTGTGTCTTGCGACGGCGCGGCCCTGCCGCTGGCCGGCAAGTTCGGCGCCGGTGCAGACGACGCTGCAGAGATCCTGCGCGAAGCCCGCCGTTATGCAGACGAGCTGGGCGTGTCGTTCCACGTGGGCAGCCAGGCGATGCAGCCGACGGCATGGGCAACCGCCATGGCCGACGTCTCCCGCATCATCATCACCGCAGGTGTCACGGTCGACATCGTCGATGTCGGCGGCGGCTTCCCTTCGATCTATGCAGACAACGCCCCGCCTTCGCTGGACGCTTATGCCGCCATGGTCGAAGCCTCGTTCGAGAACATGTTCGTTCTCGAAAACGCTGAACTGTGGTGCGAGCCGGGCCGTGCGCTCTGCGCCGAGTCGGAAAGCCTGCTGTGCCGTATCGAATTGGCGAAAGATGGCGCGCTCTACATCAATGACGGCTCCTATGGCGCCCTCTACGATGCGGTGCACGAGCGCTGGAACTTCCCGAAGCGCGCCATTGCTGGCGACGGCCGCAAGCTGCATGGCATGACGGCTTACACCGTGTACGGCCCGACCTGCGATTCGACCGACAAGTTCCCGGAAGAGATCATGCTGCCGGCGGGCCTGGCCGAGGGCGACTATATCGAGTTCGGCAATCTCGGCGCCTATGGCCGTGCCATGTCCAGCCGTTTCAACGGCTTCGGCCAAACCGAAGTGGTGGAAGTGCAGGACGCCCCGTGGCCGACGCTCTACGGGTCGATCGGCGCCGAAGTCGTGTCCATCGGGTCGATGGCAACGCGCTGAAGTTCCGGAAAACCGTATCGCCTGAGGACGAGCGCGAGATCCGCCTCGTCTTCGGGCGAACTCGTCAGGAAGGCGTGGCCGCCGATGCCGCGCGCCTTCGTATCTGCCGGCAGCACACGGATTGTCTGGCGGGCGATGGCAGCGCCTGAGTCGACATAGCTGACAGGCTGGGGCGCGCTGGCGATCAGCTGGCCGCGCACAAGCGGGAAATGGGTGCAGGCGAGCACGATCGTATCGATCTTCTCCCCGCCCGGCACCTCGAACAACGGCGCCTGCACTTCGGCAAACCGGTCGATGTGAATGTCCTCGCCGCGCGCATGCGCTTCGGCCAGGCGGACAAGTTCGATACTGCCATGCATGATGACATGGAGGTGGCCGGCGAACGTCTCGATCAGTTCGGATGTGTAAGCCCGGCGGATCGTGCCCGGCGTTGCCAGCAGGCCGACCGTGCCGGTGCGGGTAAGCTGGGCAGCCGGCTTGATTGCCGGCACGGTGCCGACAACCGGGATGTCGAGCACCGCGCGCACGTCCTGCAGCGCGAGCGTCGAGGCGGTATTGCAGGCGATGACGAACACGTCCGGCTTCACCCGGTCGCACAGCGCCTTGGCCACTTTCGGCAGGCGCTCTCGCAGGGCTTCGTCTGACTTGTCGCCATAGGGAAAGAAACCGGAATCGGCAGCATAGTGCACGCCAAGCGCCGGGCCGAGCGCGCGGATCTCCTCCGCAACCGTCAGGCCCCCGACCCCGGAATCGAAGACGAGCACCCGCCCGCGGGCGGGAGACGGAACGAAATTGCCGGGCAGTGTCTCAGGCATGATGCAAGCCTATTCGCATTCGCAGGCGGCGAAAACGGGGCAGAAATCGGGTCGATTTTCAGACTCGGCGCGCATCGATGTCCTACCCGCCCGGCAACGCCTCCACAGCAAAGTTATTTTGAAAACGTCCCGGAGGGTGCTTATCTGGTCCGGAACGCGCTCCCGGCCAGCCGGGAGCCCCGCAGGCAGTGAGCATGGTCATTCTGAGATCCTTCTTCCTGGCAGGCCTGGCCCTGTTCTTCGCTGCCCAGCAGGCGCTTTGCGCCTGTGATGCGCCGCAGGAACAGGCACCGGCCGCAATGGAAATGGCGCACAGCATGCCAGCCGGGCATGCCTGCGATGAATCCCAGACACCGCATCATGACAAATCGGCCTGCCCGCATTGCAATGCTGACTATGACCTGATCGCCAAGGCCCCGCAGGCGATGGCCACTCCCCTGCTGCCTGTCAGCACGGCCCCGGCGGTCTTCCTGCCGTCCGAGGCATTCAGGGTCTCGGCGCCCCCCATGCGGCCGCCGAAATACACGCTCTACGAAGCGTCCGGCCCGCCTCGGCTGACGCCGCTCCAGTTGAAAACCCGCCTCCTGAATTGAGACCGGCCCGGTGGGCCGCGCCTTTGCGCGCCCGCCGCCAATGCCGTTTCCCCCTCAATTCAGAAGGATCATTCCCATGTTCAATCGACGTCATTTCCTGCAGGGCAGCGCCCTGATGGGGCTTTCGTCCATGCTGCCCGCTGCCTTGTTGCCGGCCTGGGCCCGCAGCGCCAGTGACGGCAATACCGGCCTCCCCAGGGAGACCGCCACGGAGTTCAATCTTTCCGTCGGGCGCTTCCCCGTGCGGATCGACGGACGTGCCGGCGAAGCCGTCGGCGTCAACGGCACGCTGCCCGCGCCGCTGATCCGTTTCCGCGAAGGCGACGAAATCACGCTCAATGTGACCAACACGCTAGACGTGGACACCAGCATTCACTGGCATGGCCTTCTCGTGCCGTTCCAGATGGACGGCGTGCCGGGCGTCACCTTCCCCGGTATCCGGCCGGGCGAGACGTTCACGTACAAATATGCCGTGCCGCAATCGGGCACCTATTGGTACCATTCCCATTCCGGCCTGCAGGAGCAGGAAGGGCACTACGGGCCGATCATCATCGATCCGCATCATCACGACCCGGTCGCCTATGACCGGGAATATGTGCTGGTCCTCTCCGACTGGAGCTTCGAGAGCCCGTACCGGATCTTCGCAAAGCTGAAGAAGATGAGCGATGCCTACAATTACCAGCAGCGCACCGTGGGCGACTTCCTGAAGGACGCGCAGGCGCGCGGCCTCGGCGCCGCCTGGAACGAGCGCGCCATGTGGGGCCAGATGCGGATGTCGCCGCGCGATATCGCCGATGTGACCGGCGCGACCTATCACTATCTGATCAACGGCCATTCGACCGCCGACAACTGGAACGGCGTGTTCAAAAAGGGCGAGCGCGTGCGCTTGCGCATCATCAATGCCTCGGCGATGACGATCTTTAATGTGCGCCTGCCGGGCCTGCCGATGACCATTGTCGCCGCCGACGGCCTGAACGTGCAGCCGCTGGAGGTCGACGAGTTCCAGATGGGCGTCGCCGAAACCTATGATGTCATCATCGAGCCGAAGGACGAGCATGCCTATGCCTTTGTCGCGGAGAGCATCGACCGGTCCGGACAGGCGGTCGCGACCTTCGGTCCGCAACCCGGCATGCGCGCCGAGGCCCCTGCCCTGCGGGCCGTGCCGACGCTGACCATGAAGGACATGGGCATGGATCATGGCAGCATGGACATGAGCGAGATGGACCATTCGGAAATGGACCACGCCACAATGGGCCATGACATGAGCGGAATGGAAATGTCCGGTCATGAAGGCCACGACATGAGTGGCCATGAGATGGGCGATATGGCCATGGATCATTCCGCACACGGCATGGCTGAGGATGCCGGCTGGCCGGTGGAGAAGAAAACCATCAAACGCGGCCCCGGTGTCGCAAATGTCGCCATGATGCCGATGAGCCGTCTCGACGAGCCGGGCATCGGCCTTGAAGACGTGGGCCACCGCGTAATGCGTTATTCCCAGCTGCGCAGCCTGACCCGCAATCCGGACCTGCGCCCGCCGGGCCGCGAGATGGAGATCCACCTCACCTCCAACATGGAACGCTACATGTGGAGTTTCGACGGGGTGAAGTTCTCCGAAGTGACGGAGCCCATCATCTTCCATGAAGGCGAGCGCCTGCGGGTGACGCTGATCAACAATACGATGATGCCGCACCCGATCCATCTGCACGGCATGTTCTTCGAACTCGTCAATGGCGGCGGCGACCATAAGCCCCGCAAGCACACGGTGATCGTGAAACCGGGCGAGAAGCTCTCCTTCGATGTCTCGGCAGACCATGTCGGCGACTGGGCGTTCCACTGCCACCTGCTTTACCACATGCATGCCGGCATGATGCAGGTCGTTTCCGTCCTGCCGTCCACGGACAAGACGCCGATGGATAATGAGCACATGGACCATGAAATGATGGGCCATGACATGCCCATGGAGCACGAAATGCCGATGGATCATGACATGATGGATCATTCTGCCATGGGCCATGACAAGCACGGGGAGATGAAGTGATGCAGAGGACGCTCCTTTCCGCATTCGCCGCGCTCGCCTTTGCTGCCGACGCTTCGGCCCAGACGCATGACCATCACAGCACCTCTCCGGAGGAAAAGCCCTGGTCGCAGGCCGACGCCTATTTCGACCCGGCCGAAATGGACGCGGCCCGCGCGCATGTGCAGGCCCATTCCGGCGGCTCGCCATTTGCCATGGTCCGGTTTGACCGGCTTGAAGCTCAGTCGTCTGACGGGGAAACCACCGGTGTCTGGGATGCCGACGCCTGGTATGGCGGCGACATCAACAAGATCTGGCTGAAAACCGAGGGAGAGTATTCCTTCGAGGAAAACGACCTGGAAGAAGCCGAAGTCCAGCTGCTCTGGTCCCGCGCGATATCGCGCTACTTCGACCTTCAGACCGGTGTACGCTACGATTTCGAACCAAAGGGACAGGCCCATGCGGTACTGGGCGTCCAGGGGCTCGCCCCCTACTGGTTCGAAGTGGACGGCGCCGCCTTCCTGAGCGAGTCAGGCGACCTGACCGCCAGCTTCGAAGCCGAATACGAACTCCTGCTGACCAATCGGCTGATCCTCCAGCCCCGGCTGGAGGCGAATTTCTCGGCACAGGACATTCCGGAACGGGAGCTTGGCTCAGGCCTGACCGATCTGCAGGCCGGTTTGCGCCTGCGTTACGAAATCCGCCGGGAATTCGCCCCCTATATCGGCGTCGAATACCAGAGCGCCTTCGGCGGAACAGCAGACCGGATCGAGGCCAGCGGCGGGGACGCCGACGACACACGCTTCGTCATCGGCGTCCGAACCTGGTACTGACCCGGCCATTCCAGGCCGATCCCACAACGCAGAACCCTTTGATTCCCTTGAATTAAAGGGTTCTGCATCGCCTATGGCATGAGTCTTGTTGTGCGATGCAGCATAGAGGCGTACTGTTCAGATCAGAAAAGGGATACAGGACTGATGGAATATTGGCTCATGCCTTGGCGTGCGACGCTGTCTGTTGCCGCTGCCACGCTCGAAACCACGCTGGTCATGCAGAAAAGCCTCGCCGGCCTGACAGGAGTGGGCGGCCTTGAGACAATGGACGAGAACCGCCTGCGCGATGCCTTCCATGCCGCCGCCGACGTGAACCTGCGCCGCTGGGGCGATACAGCTGAAATGCTGCAGAACCTGCCGGGCTGGTACCGGGACCTCGGCCGCATGCCGGGCGACCTGATGACTGACTGGTTCGACGCGCATCACCGGTCGGCGACAGCAGACTGATCGGGCCGTCCTAGGCTTCGTCCGGCTTGCGGCGCATCGCCGGCAGCCAGACCCCGAAGGCTGACCCCTTCTCCATCACCGTTTCCACCGCCATGCCGCCGCGATGGTGCGCCATGATGTGTTTCACGATGGCAAGCCCCAGTCCGGTGCCGGTGATCTTGCCGCCCCGGCTCTGGTCCGTCCGGTAAAAGCGCTCGCCCAGACGCGGCAGGTGCTGGCGTTCGATCCCCGGGCCCTCGTCTTCCACCCGGACCCAGATCGCCGGTTCGCCCGGCCCCGGCCGGTTGACCGACTGCAACAGCGTCATCCGCTCACTGTCGTCCCAGGCCTGCCCGGCTTTCGCACGCGCCTCGACCGTGTCGGCGGCGAAGCCGTAAGTGACCCGCACCTTGCCATGCTTGCGGCAGTATTTGATCGCGTTGGAAATCAGGTTCTCGATCACCTGGATCAGCTCGTCCCGGTTACCGATCACGGGCAGCGGCGTGTCGATGCCAGAGACTTCCAGATGGACATTGCGTTCATCGGCGAGACCTTCCAGCGCGGCCGCACCTGAGGCCATCACGTCCTGCATGTCGACCTGGTCGCGCGGCGCGACCTGTTCGGAAGACTCGATGCGCGACAGGGACAAGAGGTCTGAAATCAGGCGGGACATGCGCTCGGACTCGACCGCCATGATGTCCAGAAACCGGCCCCAGCTATCCGGATCATCCTTTGCCGGGCCGCGCATGGTTTCGATGAAACCCGACAGTGCCGTCAGCGGCGTGCGCAGTTCGTGGCTGGCATTGGCGATGAAATCGGACCGTGCCCGGGCGGCCCGGCGCAGCGGCGTCAGGTCTTCCAGCACGATCAGCACGCGGCCACCATCCAGCGGACGTGAGACATGCGCGCGCCAGGTTTCGTTCGGGCCGGCATCGACTTCCACGGCCAATGGCGCATCAACCCTGGTGTGAATGGCCTTGTCGATCGCAGACAGCAGGGCCGGTGACCGGATGACCGTCGACGCACGCGGCCGGACCCGGTTGTCGAGACGCAGAATGTCTTCCGCCTCGGCGTTGAAAGCCACGATCCGCTCGTCCAGATCGATTTCAAATGCGGGCAGCGGCAGCGCCTTGAGCGGAATGGATGCCGCCGAAGGTCCGGGCACGATACTGTCCGCTGCGCCATCCGTCACAGACGACGCCGGCAGGACCGTTGCCGAGCCAACATAATAGGCCCAGGCCACCGCTCCGGCTGCGATCAGGGCGGCGGCTGCCTCGATGAAACCGATGGACCCTGTCGCGAGCAGCAGGACCAGCACGGCCGCGAAACACGATATGAGCACGACAAAGTCACGGACACGCAACGTGGTTGCACGCCGTACGCCGCGTTCGGCGCCCTTCTGGGGGGGTGTAGCCAGCGCTTCAGTCATGCGGTTTCCCTGTGGGATCCCTTCCACACACACGTAGGTTTTAGGCGCTATCGCGACAGCGCGAAGATGCCAAGCCCCGCATCCGTACAAGCCTTCCCCAAAGTAAGCCCTTTACCTGCATGTAATTATTGAAAATCGATAATTTCTCGTTGACAGTCGAATAGAGCGCGCGTAACTCGCTGCATATACAGACAGGAGCAATGCCTAAGGCATGAAACGATCAATCCTCTTCGCGGGCACGGCATTTCTTGCAGCGTGCGCCTCTTCTCCGGCAAATCTTGGCGGTCTGGCAGGCGAACGCGTTGATTTCTTTGCGCAAGCACCCGATGCACCCGCCGAATGGATGGCAAGCGGTGTCACTGGAAAGGCGCCCAAAGGCGACTGGCTGAGTCAGTTCAACGACCCGGTGATGCTGTCGCTGGTGTCGGAAGCGCTCGAGAACAATCCGAGCCTGAAATCCCGCGCGGCCACGATGCGCGCCGCTGAAGCGGCCACCCGAACAGCACGCTCGGCTGGCCGGCCGAGCCTCGATGCTTCGGTGTCTGCCGGCGCCACGTCGACCGGCGTGAAGACGGCAACCGGCACTGACCGGATCGACAGCGAAATCTATGGTGTCGGGCTCGACGCCAGTTGGGAGCTGGACCTGTGGGGCCGCATCGGCGCATCCGTGAACGCAGCAGAGGCAGACTATGCCGCGTCCGAGGCCGATCTGGCCGCAGCGGAACTGTCGCTGGCGGCCCAGACGGCCATCGCCTGGATCAACCTGAACGAGGCAATGGCCCAGGAACGCGTGGCCGAACTGACTTATGATGCGCGCGACCGCGTGCGCCTGCTGACCGAGCGCCGCTTCCAGCGCGGCCTGGTTGATGCGCTCGACGTGCGGACCGCCCGCTCGGCCCTGGCGAATGCGGAAGCCGCGATCGCAACGCGTCGCCAGATTACCGGCGAAGCTGCCCGCCGGCTCGAAATCCTGCTCGGCCGTTATCCGGCTGCCGAGATTGCCGCGTCAGCTGAACTGCCCGCCCTCGGCCCACTGCAGCCGGAAGGCAACCCTGCCCTTCTGCTGTCGCGCCGGCCGGACATCGCAGCGTCCGAAGCCCGGATCGAAGCCGCCGGCATGCGTGCCGAGACCGCCCGGCTGGCCATGCTGCCGTCCTTCGTCCTGTCGGCCAGCGCATCGACCAGCGAAAGCGACCTCGCCGACGCGTTCGACCCGGAACTGATCGCAGCCCGCCTCGTCGCGAACCTCATTGCGCCGATCTTCAAAGGCGGACGCCTCGATGCCCAGCGTGATGCTGCCGTGGCGCAGGCAGAAGCCGCTGTCGCCAACTATGCCAGCGCCGCGCTGTCGGCCTGGGGCGAAGTCGAAAATGCCGTCGCAGCGGACATGTATCTTGCCGATCAGGAAGAAGCCCAGGCCCGGGCACTGGAAGAAGCCCGGCTGGCCGAAGACCTTGCCCTTCGCAAGTACACGACCAGCGGCACACTGACGATCTTCAACCTGATCGACGCCCAGACCCGGCGATTGACCGCAGAGAGCCAGCTGATCTCTGTTCGCGCCAGCCGCGCCACCAACCGTATTTCCTACCACATCGCCCTCGGCGGTGGCCTCCCGGTCCAGACCGCCACGACCGAAACGACGCCCACCGAAGCCGCCGCAGAATAAGCCCCAGGAGTTCCATCCATGGCCCGTATCATCGCCATCGCTGCCCCCATCGCCATCATTGCCGTCCTTGGCGTCGGCGGAACCGTCGTCCTGCAGAACCTCAAGCCGGAACCCGAGAAGGCTGAAGAGGCGCGCATCGGTCTCAATGTCTTTGCCGAAAAGGTTCGCCGCGGCGATCTTGAAATCACGGTCGAAGCGCAGGGCGAAGTGCGCCCGCGCCGCGAAATCGTGGTGGCCCCGCAGATCTCCGGACGTATCGCCTATGTCTCGCCTGACTTCATCGATGGCGGCTTCATCAAGCAGGGCCAGCTGCTGGTTCGTGTCGAAGCGGCTGACTATGAACTGGCCGTGGTGCGCGCCCGTTCCGGCGTGGCCTCTGCCGAGCAGGGCCTGACCCGTGAAATCGCAGAAGCCGAGCTGGCGCAGCAGGATATCGAGGACCTCGGCATTTCCGATGTCTCCCCGCTGGCCCGCCGCGAACCGCAACTGGCCCAGGCTCGTGCCGCCCTCGACGCAGCCAAGGCACAGCTGAAGGATGCCGAGCTCGCGCTGGAACGCACTGCGGTCTACGCCCCCTTCGCCGGCCGGGTGTGGGAACGCGATGTCGATATCGGCCAGGTCGTCGCCACCGGCCAGTCGCTGGGACGCATTTTCGCCAATGATGTCGTCGAAGTTTCACTGCCGCTGGACGACGAGGAAATGGGCCGCCTCGGCCTGCCGCTCGCCTTCGCCGCAAGCGACCAGCAGCCCGGACCGAAGGTCGACTTCTCGGCCACGGTCGGCGGTGTCGAAAGGCACTGGACCGGCGAAGTCGTCCGGACGGCTGCCGCGGTCAATTCCCAGACCCGCCAGATCAACGTGATCGCCGAACTGAAAGACCCGTATGGCAAAGGTGCCGATGGCGGTGCGCCGATGGCGCCCGGCCTGTTCGTCAATGCCGTGATCCACGGCGACACCATACCGGACGTCCTGATTGCGCCGCGCGCCTCCCTGCGCGGGGGCGACCGGATTTTCATTGGTGATACCAAAAAGGGCACGCTGTCGATCCGTACGGTCGACCTGATCTACTCAGATCCGCACGGCGCCTATGTCCGCACCGGCATCGACGCGGGGGAGTTCGCCATCACGTCCCCGATCCAGGCTGCCTTTGACGGCATGAACATTACCGTGATGGAGCGTCTGCCAGACGGCACCATCAAGACCTACGAACCGGTGGAAGACACGCCGGACGGGGAAGAAGTTGAGGAAACAGCCATGCGCCTGACCAGCGCCAAAGGAGCCTCCGAATGAACGGGATCGTCGCCTGGTTCGCCCGCAATGCCGTTGCCGCGAACCTTCTCATGATCGTCTGTTTCGTCGGGGGTGTCTTCGGATACACCGCGATGGAACGGGAAATGTTCCCGGTCGGAACGTTTAACGGCGCAACCGTTTCGATGGCCTGGCCTGGCGCTTCGCCGCAGGACATCGAAGAGCAGATCGTGACGCGGATCGAGGAAGCCGTGGCCGACCTCGACGGCGTGAAGCGTATTACGTCGACGTCTTCTGAAGGGTTCGGTTCGGTCAATATCGAAGGCCAGAACGACATCGACATGATGCAGTTTCTGGACGAGGTGAAGCTTCGGGTCGACCAGATCAATAACCTGCCGCAAGCCGCCTTCCAGCCACAGGTGCGGCGCTGGGAACAGCGCGACCAGTTCATGGGGCTCGCTGTTCACGGCAAGGTCGATGGCCGGGAGCTGAAACGCCTCGGCGACCGGGTACGCGATGACATTGCCCAACTGCCCGGCGGCGAGCTTGCCGAACTGCAGGGTACACTGGACGAACAGGTGAACATTGAGGTCACCGAGGAATCCCTGCGCCGTTTCGGCCTCAGCTTCGGCGATGTGGCCAATGCCATCCGGCAGTCTTCGCTGAACTCGTCCGGCGGACGGATCGAATCCTCAACTGGTGACGTTTCGATCACGACCCGCCAGCTGGCAGATACAGCAGACCAATTCAACAATATCATCATCCGCCAGACCACCGAACAAGGCACGGTCCGTGTCGAGGATGTTGCCGAGGTCATCGACGGGTTCGTGTCGGACAAGTTCAGTGCGCTTTATGGCGGTGAACCGACGGCCTTCGTCATGATCCGGGCGCCGGACAAGATGGACGTGGTGAACTACACCCAAGGCTTCCGGGATTATGTGGAACGTGCCAATGACCCCAGAAACGGAATCCTGCCCCAAGGCGTGAAGATCGATATCCTCTGGGACGATTCCGAGGCGTTCAACGACCGCATGCACCTGATCACGTCGTCTGCACTGCAGGGCGCGGTGCTGGTGCTGATCGTGCTTTTGCTGTTCCTCCGCCCGACGGTGGCCCTCTGGGTCACGGTCGGCATCATGACCGCGTTCGGCGGCGGTATCCTGATCCTCCCCTATCTGGGTGTGTCCTGGAACATCCTCTCCACCTTTGCCGTGCTGCTGGTGATCGGGGTGATCGTGGACGATGCCATTGTTGTGGGCGAGAATATTCACAAGGAAGTCGAAAGCGGCCGGCGCGAAGGCCTGGACGCTGCAATTGTCGGAACCCAGATGGTTCTGAAGCCGATCATATTCGGCGTGTTGACCACGATCATTGCCTTCCTTCCCTGGGCATTCCTCAGCGGACCGGAAAGGCAGTTCACGCAACAGATCACCTTCGTGGTTGTGGCCGCCCTCTTCTTCTCCATCGTCGAGTGTATGCTGATCCTGCCGGCGCACCTGTCGCACATGAAGAAGCAGAGCTTCGACGGTGCCAGCGGTGCCTTCATGAAGGTCCAGCGACGGATCGCCGACAGCCTGCTCTGGTTTGCCAACAACATCTACAAGCCGATGCTCGAATTCGCGCTGAAGTTCCGGTACGCGACAACAGCCTTCTTCTTCTGCCTGTTCTACCTGGCCTTCAGCCTGTCCAGCATGAAGTTCGTGCCGTTCCAGTTCATGCCCGAGATTGAGGCTGACCTGATCCAGGTGCAGATCGAAATGCCGGACGGTACGCCATATGAGCGTCTCATCCAGGTCCGCGACCAGCTTCAGGCCGGGATCGAAAAGAGCGAACAGCAAACGAAGGACGAGCATCCCGAAATCAAGGACGGCCTGATCCGGGATGCGTCGGTGATTGCCTATGGCACGAATGTGCGCGCCTTTATCGGCCTCGCTGCCCCTGAAGACCGCCCGGACACGATCCGGTCCAAGGACCTCGCGGAAATCCTGCGGACCAATGTCGGCGAAATCCAGGATGCCGAAGAGATCAATTTCGCCTTCACCTTCAATGACAGTGACACGGGAGTGCGCTTTGCCCTCAGCAACCAGAACCTCGATCATCTGCGCGATGCTGCCGATGTCGTGAAGGCGCAACTGGCGACCTATGCCAATGTCTATGATATCGGCGACAACCTGTCTTCGGCGGCCGACGAGATCCGGATCACCATGAAGCCCGGCGCCGAAACTCTCGGGGTGACGCTGGCCGATGTCTCTCGCCAGCTGCGCCAGGCCTATTATGGTGAGGAAGTCCAGCGCCTGCCTCGTGAGGGCGAAGATGTCCGGGTCATGGTGCGCCTGCCGGAATCGGCACGCGAGAACCTGGACAGCCTGAATTCTCTCCGTGTACGCACGTTGGATGGCCGCGAAATTCCGGTGACACAAGTGGCCGACTTCTCCTACGCCCCCGGCATCAACCGCATTCAGCGGCGCGACCGGATGCGCTCGGTCTATGTCTTTGCCGAAGTGAAGGGCGAAGGCGGCCGCGGAGAAATCATGGCAGACATGGAAGCGAACTTCTGGCCGGAATTCCAGAAACAGTTCCCGGACGTAAAGCGCGGCGAGGCCGGCGGCTTCGAGGAAGAAAACCAGTTCATGAACGAAATCGGCCGGCTGACCCTGATCGCCATCGGTGCGATGTACATTCTGCTGGCGATTGCCTTCCGCTCCTATGCCCAGCCTGTACTGTTGATGATGGCTCTGCCCTTCGCCTATGCAGGCGCGCTTTTCGGCCTCTGGTTCTTCGACACACCGATGGCACTGTTCTCCTTCTTCGGGATCGCTGCGGCCGCGGGGGTCGTCATCAACGACAACCTTGTGCTGATCGACTATGTCAACAAACGCCGGGAGGAAGGCGCAGGCGCCGTTCAGGCGCTGGTCGACGCTGGCGTGTCGCGCTTCCGCCCAATCCTGCTGACATCGCTGACCACCATGGTCGGGATCCTGCCTCTGCTATCACAGCGGTCCGTACAGGCCCAGTTCCTGAAGCCGATGCTGGTGGCGCTTGGGTCAGCCGTCGGGTTTGCGATCTTTATCTCACTGTTCCTGGTGCCGGCGCTTTATGTCATCGGCGCTGAAGTCAAACGGATCTTCGCCTGGACCTGGGGCGGCCAGCCCTTCCGGCACATTGGCGACGGATACTCCGGTCATGTCACGATCGACGAGGAAGAATTGATCGGCACGAGCGGAGGGAGTGGCAGTCCGCCTATGGCACCGGCGGAATGATTTGCTAACAAACAACCACAGGGCATGCCCCTCGCGCGCTGCGGGGGGCATGGGATTTGAGTAAGGAGAAACTCAGGATGAAACATCTTCTGTTGGGCACAGCAGCCATTGCGTTGCTGGCCGGGTGTACCCCCAAGGCGTCCGCGCCTGCAGAAGGCGACAAGGTCGCTGTCGTAGAAACCACACCGCCGGTCGCCAATGCGGACGGAAAGTATGAAACCAGCGAAGGCCTTTTGCTCTCGGCTCCGGACTATTGGGGCAGCTGGGGGATCGACCTCAGCGTCCAGGACACCAATGTCAAACCAGGCAATGACTTTTACGCGTGGACCAATGGCAAGTGGCTGGATTCCTTCGAGATCCCGTCAGACCGCTCGCGCTACGGCTCGTTCGACCTGCTGGCTGAGAAGTCCGAACAGCGCGTCCGCAAAATCATCGACGACCTTGCCGCACAAAAGCCGGCCATTGATACGCCGGAAGGCAAGATCGGCGCCTATTACAACGCCTATCTCGACACCGATGCCATCAATGCCGCCGGCCTTGCGCCAGCGCAGCCCTATCTCGACAAGATCAACGCGATCCAATCGCAGGACGACCTCGCGACCTTGTTTGCGACGCCCGGGTTCAGCGCGCCGATTGGCGGTTTCGTCTTCGCCGACGACAAGGACCCGGACACGAACATCTTCCAGATGCGCATCAGCGGCCTCGGCCTGCCGGATCGCGATTATTATCTGAAGACGGATGACAAGTCGGTAGAGCTTCGCGCCAAATATCTCGACCTGCTCACCTTCATGCTTGAAAAGGCCGGCTATGAAGATGCTGCCGGAGAAGCGCAAAAGGTGCTGGATCTCGAAACTGAGATTGCCAAAACTGATTGGGATCGCGCCCTCGCCCGCAATCCGGAGATCACCTACAACAAGGTGAGCAAGGATGAACTCGTCGCGATGGCAGGCGACTTCCCGCTCGTCCGTGCGCTCGACACGATGGGTATCGGCGGCGAGAGTGAATTCCTCGTTGCAGAAGTTCCGCCCACGCCGGAAGAACTGGAGGCCGCCGGTATCTCCGATGAAGATGCCGCCAAACTCGGCGGCGGGTTCCCGGCAATGTTCGAAGTTGTCAGCGAAACGCCGCTCGATACCTGGAAAGCCTATCTCACCGCGCACTTCCTGTCGGACTTTGCCAGCGTGCTGCCCAAGGAGATCGATGACGCCGACTTCGCTTTCTACGGCACCGCCCTGCGCGGCCAGCCGGAACAGCGCGAGCGCTGGAAGCGGGCCGTCCAGGCAACCCAAGGCACGCTCGGCGAAGCCATCGGCAAAGTATTTGTCGAGCGCTACTTCCCGCCGGAGAACAAGGCGGCGATGGACGATCTTGTCGCCAACCTCCGCAAGGCCATGGCCGCAAACCTCGAAGACCTCGGCTGGATGAGCGAGGCGACCAAGGTAAAGGCCGAAGCGAAGCTCGACGCCTTCACGCCGAAGATCGGCTATCCGGACGAGTTCGAGACCTATGACACGCTCGTGGTGGGCAACAATGCGCTCGACAACGCCATCGCAGCGCAGAAATGGGCAACCGAGGACAATCTTGCAGATCTCGGCCAGCCCGTGGACCGCACGCGGTGGTTCATGACCCCGCAGACGATCAACGCCTACTACAACCCGTCCTTCAACGAGATCGTGTTCCCGGCTGCCATCCTGCAGCCGCCTTTCTTCAACGTCTCGGCCGACCCGGCCGTGAACTATGGTGCCATCGGCGGCGTCATCGGGCACGAAATGGGTCATGGGTTTGACGACCAGGGCGCCAAGTATAATGGCGAAGGCGTTCTCAAAAACTGGTGGACAGAAGAAGACCTCGCTGCCTTCCGCCAGCTGGGCGATGCCCTGGCCAAGCAGTACTCGTCCTACTGCCCGCTCGACGACGGTGAGACCTGCGTGAACGGCCGTCTGACCCTCGGCGAGAACATCGGCGACCTCGGCGGCCTCTCTCTCGCCTACCGGGCTTACAAGATGTCGCTGAATGGCAAGGAAGCCCCGGTGATCGACGGGCTGACCGGCGACCAGCGCTTCTTCATGGCATGGGCCCAGGTCTGGAGATCGAAGTACCGTGAAGAGGCGACCCGCCAGCAAATGCTGACGGACCCGCACTCTCCGCCCGGCTTCCGCGTCAATGGCGTCGTCCGGAACCTGGACGCATGGTACGATGCGTTCGATATCCAGCCTGACGACGCGCTCTACCTCCCGCCGGAAGAACGCATCCATATCTGGTAATCCGGAATTGAAAATCGTGTGATCTGGAGGCGGCGCTACAGTTAGCGCCGCCTCTTGCATTTGTGCTCAACAGGATATTAAGGGTTTCGGCCCATATTTTGCGACTTGGGTGGAGTTCGTTAGCGATTGGAGCGCTAGACTACGCCATGAGTATGAAACCGCGCCTCTTTGGGACAAAAAAACCTGACGGTCCCGATCTGGGACGGATTCAGCGTACGCTCCAGAACTCGGTGACGTCGATCGCCTCCCGCGCAGATCATCAGAACATGAGCCGCGCCGAACGGGCCAAAGTGTACCGTGAAGCCGCCGTCGCCTACGATTCCGGCTATCGCCGCAAAGGCATCGTCCTGGACTATACGAGCAAAGGTGTTCGTCTGCGCTTCCCGACCAATGAGAGCCTGCCCCCCTCGGTTTATCTCTATGCTGGCGCTGTCGGTCTTGAGGGACCGGCCCGGGTTGTCTGGCAACACGGGTCTGAAGCCGGGCTTGCCCTGCAGGTCTGATCACGGTTTCACGCGCGATCAGGGCTCCCAGATCGGCGGTTCTCCCTGAATTCTGAGTTGCTTTTCGGTACTCTTTTGCCCCTGCCCCAGTTTGCCGCACCTCTTCTGACCTTTTGTCGGGCTTGACGTGCCCCCTTGTCAGGCGCTTTGTGCCATCCGAAGTAAGACAGCACGCAGTTGCAGCAAGGAGACGCACATGGCTGACCAGGATCCGGTCGTAATCGTTGGCATGGCCCGCACCCCGATGGGTGGCCTTCTCGGAGACCTCGCCGGTTTCAGCGCGAATGAGCTTGGCGCCATCGCCGTCGAAGCCGCGGTGAAAGAGGCCGGCCTCGCACCGGGCGACGCCAATGAAATCATCATGGGCAACTGCCTGCCCGCCGGCCAGGGCCAGGCTCCGGCCCGTCAGGCTGGTTTCAAGGCTGGACAGGATAAGGGCCTGGAAGCTGTCACCATCAACAAGATGTGTGGCTCCGGCATGCAGGCCGCTGTGATGGGCCGCAACGCCATTCTCGCCGGCGACGCCGACATCGTGATCGCGGGTGGCATGGAATCCATGACCAACGCCCCGCACCTGATCAACGCCCGCAAGGGCCACAAGTACGGCACGATGGCTGCAGAAGACCACATGGCCCTCGACGGCCTGTCCGATGCCTATTCCAAAGGCCCGATGGGCCTGTTCGCCGACAAGATCGCCGGTGAGTACCAGTTCACCCGCGAACAGCAGGATGCGTACGCCATCGAAACGCTGAAGCGCGCGCAGGAGGCCACGGCATCCGGCAAGTTCAAGCGCGAGATCGCGCCGGTCACCGTGAAGACCCGCAAGGGCGAGACGGTGGTCGACGTCGACCAGCTGCCGCGTGAAGCCAAACCGGAGAAAATCCCGGATCTGCGCCCGGCCTTCTCGAAGGACGGCACCGTGACCGCCGCCAACGCTTCGGCTATCTCCGACGGCGCTGCCGCGCTCGTCCTGATGAAGAAGTCCGAAGCTGAAAAGCGCGGCCTGAAGCCGATCGCCACGATCGTCTCGTCTTCCAGCCACGCCCATGAGCCGGAATACTTCACGACCGCTCCGGTGCCGGCCATGCAGAAGGCGCTCGCCAAGGCAGGCTGGGGCGTCGACGAAGTCGAACTCTGGGAAGTCAACGAAGCCTTTGCGGTTGTTCCGATGATCGCCATGAAGGAACTCGGCATCAGCCACGACAAAGTGAACGTGAACGGAGGCGCTTGCGCCATGGGTCACCCGATCGGTGCGTCCGGCGCCCGCGTGATCGTTACGCTTCTGGCCGCCATGGAAGACCGCGGCGCCAAGAAGGGCGTGGCCTCGCTCTGCATCGGCGGCGGTGAAGGCATCGCCATGTGCCTCGAGCGCACATAAGCGCCTCGCCTGACGACACAACATGATCTAGATCTGAACGGGCCCGGGATCACTCCCGGGCCCGTTTGCATTCGGAGCCTGAATGAATATCAAACTCGGCGACTTCGACGACCCGCAAATCCGGGAACTCCTGCGCCAGCACCTGCAGGGCATGGCAGAGACGTCTCCGCCCGGCCACAGCTTCGCATTGGATCTGAGCGGCCTGCAGCGGCCGGATGTGACCTTCCTGTCCGTATGGGACGGCGAGATCTTGCTCGCGATCGGCGCGATGAAAGAACTTGCCGCACATCACGGCGAACTGAAATCCATGCGCACACGGAGAGACAGTCTGCGCCGGGGGGCCGCGACCGCGATGCTGGAAGCACTTCTGGATCTGGCGCGCCAGCGCGGCTACCGGCGGGTCAGCCTGGAAACCGGCTCGGGCGAGGCTTTCGAGCCGGCGCTCGCGCTATACCGCAAGCACGGATTCCGGAGTGGAGACGCTTTTGCCGATTATGTCGGCAGCGACTTCAATCAATTCCTGCATCTCGACCTGGCCTGACCGGCCAGGCGCATTACTTGACGTTTTCGACGAGGTCGAGCGGCAGGGCCGTCGTGCGCTTTGCCACGCGGATCACAATGCGCGACTGCACATCGGAGACGAGCGCCGACCCGAGCAGCTTGTCGCGCAAGAAATTGTCATAGGCATGCATGTCGGTCGTCACGACATGGATCATGTAGTCCACCTGCCCCGTCACCGTCATGACCTCGGTCACTTCCGGCCAGGCAAGCACCATGTCCTCGAACGCCTGAAGGTTCTCCCGGTTCGGCAGGGCGAGCTTCACGCTGGCGATCACTTCGAAATTCAGCCCAAGCGCAAAATTGTCGAGAATCGTGACACGTCCTCGGATGAAACCGGCTTCTTCCATCCGTTTGATCCGGCGCCAGCACGGCGAGGAAGAAAGTCCCACGCGATCGGCGATTTCCGCAACGGAAAGCCCTGCGTCCCGCTGGATGATGTCAAGAATCTTGGCATCAACTGAGTCTATTTCTTGGGCCAATTTTCTAATTTCCTCGCAGATTTGGGCATGATTTGCCCCTATCTACCAAAATTGGCGCAAGAAAGGCAAGCTTTTTCGTGAATTTTGTCGAATAATCTTCCAGTTCCTTGGAGCGGACAGATTACCCATGCATCATCGTGAAGTTACGCTGAACGACAAATACGATCTTGTCGAGGGCAAGGCGTATATGACTGGTATTCAGGCACTGGTCCGCCTGCCTCTTGATCGAAAACGCCTGGATCTGCGCAATAATGTGAACACGGCCGGATTTATATCCGGATATCGTGGGTCTCCCCTTGGTGGTTATGACCAGCAGCTGCGCGCCGCGCAGAAATGGCTGGACGAGCATGACATCAAATTCTGGGAAGGCCTGAACGAAGACCTCGGCGCCACCGCCGTCTGGGGCAGCCAGCAGCTCGGCCTGTTCCCGGGCGCAAAATATGATGGCCTGTTCGGCATCTGGTACGGCAAGGCGCCGGGCGTCGACCGGACGGGCGACGTGTTCAAGCATGCCAATGCCGCAGGCTCGTCCGCACTTGGCGGCGTCCTCGCCATTGTCGGTGACGACCACAATTGCAAATCCTCCACCCTGCCCTCGCAGTCCGAATTCGCGATGATGGATGCCGAGATTCCGGTGCTGAACCCGGCCTCGATCCAGGACGTGCTGGACTATGGCATCCATGGCTGGGAGATGAGCCGCTTCTCCGGCACCTGGGCCGGCATGGTGGCGCTGGCCGATACAATGGATTCCGGCTCTGTCGTCCAGGTCGGCCTCGACCGCTTCACGATCGTCCAACCGGACTTTGCCCTGCCTGAAGAAGGCGTGCACATGCGCCGCGGCGATGCCCCGCTGTTGAAAGAACAGCGCCTGCGGCAGATAAAGATCCCGGCGGCGCAGGCCTATGTTCGCGCGAACCGGCTGGACCATGTGATCCTGCCATCGCCAAAGCCGCGCGTCGGTATCGTCGTGACCGGACAGGCTGCGCGCGACGTGTTCGAGGCGCTTGCCGCGCTCGGTATCGATCCGAAGGAGGCCGGCCGCCTCGGGCTTGCCATTTACAAGGTCGCCATGCCGTGGCCGCTTGAGCCGCAGCGCATCCGCGAGTTCTGCACAGGCCTCGAACGCGTGCTCGTCATCGAGCACAAGCGCCCGCTGATCGAAGACCAGCTGCGCTCGGTCCTCTACCGCCTGCCTGACAATCAACGCCCCTTCATCGAAGGCAAGCATGACCGGGACGGCAACCGCCTCCTGTCCGACATTGCCTCGATCACGATCCCGGAAATGGCCGCTGCCTTGATGGAGGTGATTCCGGAAGGCTGGGACACATCCCGCGCCACTGCCTATTTTGACCGCGTTGGCCGCGCCGGTGAAGCCGCGCGCACCAATGCCTCCCCGACCGTCCGCACCCCCCATTTCTGCTCGGGGTGTCCGCACAACACCTCCACCGTCGTGCCGGAAGGGTCCCGCGCGCTGGCCGGCATTGGCTGCCACTATATGGCGAACTTCATGCCGGACCGCCACACCGACATGACAAGCCAGATGGGCGGCGAAGGCATCGCCTGGGTCGGCCAACACTGGGCGACCGACGAGCCGCATGTTTTCGTCAATCTAGGCGACGGCACCTATTCCCATTCGGGCAGCCTCGCCATCCGCGCCGCCGTCACCTCCGGCGCGAACATGACCTACAAGATCCTCTACAATGACGCCGTCGCCATGACCGGCGGACAGCATGTGGAATCCGGTCAGACCCCGGCCCAGATCGCCCAGCAGGTTCGCGCCGAAGGCGTGCGCACCATCGTTATCGTCACCGAAGACACGACCCGCTACGCGAACGTCAAAGGCCTGCCCGGCGGCGTGAAGATCTATGACCGCGACGATCTGGAAGACGTACAGCTGACCCTGCGCGACACGCCCGGCGTGTCCGTCATCATCTATGACCAGATCTGTGCAACCGAGAAACGCCGCCGTTCCAAGCGCGGCCTGCGCGCCCCGGACCGCACGCGCGTCATTATCAATACCGAGGTCTGCGAAGGCTGCGGGGATTGTTCGGTGAAGTCGAACTGTCTCTCGGTGGAGCCCGTCGAAACCGATCTTGGCCGCAAGCGCCGGATCAATCAGTCCACCTGCAATACGGACCTCTCCTGCCTGAAGGGTTTCTGCCCGAGTTTTGTCACCATCACCGATGGCGAACCGGCCTGGGAAGACCAGGAACGCCCAGCCTTCAGCGCCGACGGCCTGCCCCTGCCCGAAACGCCGAGTCTTGCCCAGCCTTACAACGTGCTGTTCACCGGCGTCGGCGGTACTGGCGTGACGACGGTGGCCGCCGTGCTTGCCATGGCCGCGCATGTGGACGGCCATGCCGCCTCCAGCCTCGACATGACCGGCCTTGCTCAGAAGGGCGGCCCGGTCCTCTCCCACATCCGCTTCGCGCGCGAGCCGGAACAGATCTCGACCGGCCGTGTGCCGCCCGCCAGCGCCGATGTCGTCATCGCCTGCGACCTGGTCGTGGCCGCCGGCGGCGATGCGCTGAACCTGATGGATGCGGACCGCACCGCGGCCTATGCCAACAGCGACGTGACCCCGACCAGCGAGTTCATCCGCAACCGCTCCAAGCGCTTCGAGAGCGATCTTCTCTCTGCCCGCGTCAAGCGGCAGGCAAGCGAGTTCAGCGCCTTCGATGCCGAAGCGCTCGCCGTCGGCTATCTGCATGACGCGATCTACACCAACATGATCATGGCAGGCTTTGCCTGGCAGAAGGGGCGCCTGCCCGTCTCGCTGCGCGCGCTCTACCGCGCCATCCGCCTGAACGGCACCAAGGTCGATGATAACATGGCCGCCTTCAATATCGGTCGGATCGCTGCAGCAGACCCGGACCGCCTGATCCGTCAGCAGGATCCGCGCGGTGATGTACCGGAGCAGACGCTAGAGGAACTGATTGAAGATCGCGCCGCGCGCCTGACGGCCTACCAGAACGCCGCCTATGCAGGCCGCTACCGCGAGATCGTCGAACAGGTACGCAAGGCTGAGAAAGCCGTCAGCCGTGATGAGAAGCTGACCCGTGCCGCGGCCTTCTATGCCTACAAGGTCATGGCCTACAAGGACGAATACGAAGTCGCCCGTCTCTACACGGACGGAAAATTCGCCGAGCAGCTCGCCAGCCAGTTCAAGGGCGGCAAGCTGCGCTTCTGGCTCGCGGCGCCGATGATCGCGAAAAAGGATTCGCACGGCCACCTGCAGAAGAAGCATTTCGGCCAATGGATGATGCTGGGCTTCAAACTGCTGGCGAAGTTCAAGGGCCTGCGCGGTACGCGGTTCGATTTCTTCGGCTATACCGAGGAACGCCAGCATGAGCGCAAGCTGCGCGATGATTATATCGCCGGATTGGCGCGCATCACGTCCGAGCTGACGGAGAAGAACCTCGAGCTGGCCATCGCCATTGCCCGCGTGCCGGATGACATTCGCGGCTTCGGTCATGTGAAGGATGCCGCCTTGCAGGCTGCGAAGGTGACGGAAGCAGAGCTCTGGAAAGGCTGGCCGGAAGGCAAGTTGCCTACAGCAAAAACAACGCTGATCGCCGCAGAATAGTCACGGACTCCCCACAAGAGTGATAGGGTCAATGAAAGACCCTATGGAGGATTCCCATGCGCCGTTCGATTGTTCCCGCGCTCACCGCCTTTGCCGTTCTTGGCGCATGCCAGCAGCCAGCCGCGGCGCCAGAACCGGAAGCGCCTGCGCCGGCGGACACCAGCACCGCGCCTGAAGAGGAGCCGTCGCCCGTGCCTGTTACCGTGCCTCTGGAAGCCACCGCGCCCCTCGCCCAAGGCAATAATCTCTTTGCTTGGTCGCTCTATGACACGCTGGACGGCGAGCCCGGCAACATCTTCGTCTCGCCTGCCTCGATCAGCGAGGCGTTCGCCCTGCTCTATCCCGGCGCGGCGGGGGAAACTGCGTCGCAGATGGCGAGCCTGTTCGGCTATGACGGTGTCCCGGCGGACGCGTTTGCCGCGACCCAGAACGTACTGAACAATGCGGTCGCGGCGGACACGGAGACAACCAAGCTGACCGTGGCGAATGCCGCCTGGCTACGCGAAGGGTCGACCTTTCAGGCACCTTACCGCGACGCCGTCGAAGGCATTATGAAAGCAAAGGTCGCGCTTGTGGACTTCACCCAGCCGGCCGCTGCCGCAAAGCTGATCAACAGCTGGGTCGAAGACCATACGAACAACAAGATCCAAGATCTGATCCCGCCAAGCGCGATCCGCCCCGGCCTGACCGAACTGATCCTGACCAATGCGGTCTGGTTCAAGGCCGACTGGAAAAACCCGTTCAAGGCGGAGGCGACACAGGACGGAACGTTCTATTCGCCCTCAGGTGAGATCACCGCGCGCCTGATGAGCCAGACGCTGAAGAAGGCCCGCTACCTGTCCCGCGACGGCTATGCCGCACTCGATCTCGACTATGCCGGAAATGACTATGCCCTCACCGTGATCCTGCCCGATGCGCAGGACGGACTACCGGGCGTTACCTCGGCCATGACGCCGGAGAGCTTCACCACGCTCCTGTCGGACATGGACACCACTGAGGGAAGGCGTGTGCATCTCGTGCTGCCGAAAGTCTCCATCGAAGCCGATTATGAGCTGAACGATCCGCTGATTACGCTCGGCCTCGGCGATGCCTTCACCGGCGCGGCGAACTTCTCCCGCCTGATCGAAGGGGCCGGCCCCGGCGACCTTGTGATCAGTAAGGTGCTGCACAAGACCTTCCTCGACATTGACGAGAAAGGCACCGAAGCGGCTGCGGCCACGGCGATCGTCATGGAACGCACAGCGATCTTCATTCCGGATGAGGAGCCGGTCGAGTTCCGCGCGGACCATCCGTTCCTGATCGCACTGCGCCACAAGCCGACGGGCACCGTGATGTTCATGGGCCGGGTGGAGACACCGCCGCCGGTTGAAGAATAGGATCCGCCAGGGGGATCAGTCGGCAGGCGAGACTTCGACGTCGACGATCTTGCCTTTCTTGCCGAGCTTTTTCAGCTCGCGCTCAAGGTTCTTCTTCTTGATGGTTTTGCGGGTGTGCTTGCCGTTCTTGTAGGTCACGTCGAGACGGACATGCTCGTCCGGCCCGTCCAGCGCATCGCCGGTCACGCGTACCGCCGTTCCGCCGACCCAGACGACGCCCTTGCCCGCGACGCCCACGACGTCGACCGCAAAGCCGACCGGCGCGGTTACGACCCTGGAGGCAGCACAGGCCGGGGCAAAGATGAAGACGGCCGCAATCAGGATGGCCCGGATGATGCGCATGTCTGGTCTCCCCGTTTCACGGGGGAGACTAGATCAGGCAAATGTTGAGGGCACCTTACGACGCCGCAAGTCTCAGCCGCGCGCCAGAGTCTCGTCGATGAGGCGGGCGGTGTTGTCCTTGCCATAGAGCGCGGCGAAGCTGCCGAAGCGCGGCCCCTGCTCCTGCCCCAGCAGCACTTCGTAGAGCGCCTTGAACCAGTCGCGCAGATTCTCGAAGTGGTGATCCTTGCCGATGGTGAAGGTCAGCGTCTGCAAATTCTCCGAGGTCGGCTCGTCTGCGAAGGCCTTGAGATGGGCTGACAGGTCTTCCATGGCCGTGCGCTCCTGCTCCGTCGGGGCGCGATAGGTCTTCTGCGGCAGGATGAAATCCGTGTAGTAGCGCATCGCATAGCCAGCGAGTTCATCCAGCAGCGGATGCGTCTCAGGCGAAGCCTCGGGCGCGTATTGCGTGATGAAGCCCCAGAGCTGGGCCTTGTCTTCGGCATTCGCCACAGCAACGAGGTTCAGCAGCAGCGCGAAACTGACCGGCATGTCCACTTTCGGCGGATTGCCATTGTGGATGTGCCAGACCGGGTTTTCGATCTGCCGGGCCGGGTCCTCGTCCGGATATTTCTCCAGGAAGGTCAGGTATTCGTCGACCGCTTTCGGGATGACGTCGAAATAGAGCTTCTTCGCCACGCGAGGCTTCTGGAACTGGAAGAGGCTGAGGCTCTCGTCGGGCGCATATTTCAGCCAGTCCTCGACCGAGATGCCATTGCCCTTGGTCTTGGAGATCTTCTCGCCTTTTTCGTCGAGGAACATCTCGTAGACGTACTGTTCCGGCGGACGCTTGCCGAGGATCTTCGTGATTTTCGAATAGATCGGCGCGTTGGCCTGATGGTCCTTGCCGAACATCTCGAAGTCCACGCCAAGGGCGGCCCAGCGCATGCCGAAATCCGGTTTCCACTGCATCTTCACATGCCCGCCGGTGACCGGCAGCGTGAATTCCTTGCCGCTCTCATCGTCGAACGTGATCGTGCCCTTCGTACCGTCGACGGATTTCATCGGCACATAGAGGACATGTCCGGTTTCCGGATGGATCGGCAGGAACGGGCTGTAGGTCGCCCGGCGTTCCTCGCCCAGCGTCGGCAGCATCACGTCCATGATATCCTGATACTTCTCCGCCGAACGCAGCAGCATCTCGTCGAAGCGGCCGGACTTGTAGCAATCGGTTGCCGACAGGAATTCGTACTCGAAGCCGAACTGGTCGAGGAAGGCGCGCAGGCGCGCATTCATGTGCTTGCCATAGCTTTCATGCGTGCCGAACGGGTCCGGCACCGCGGTCAGTGGCATCTGGAGATAAGGTTCCAGCTTCTCCGGGTTCGGCACGGTCGGCGGCACCTTGCGCATGCCGTCCATGTCGTCTGAGACGCAGATCAGGCGCGTCGGGATCTCGCCCTTCGTCAGCACTTCAAAGGCATGACGCACCATGGTCGTGCGCACGACTTCGCCGAACGTGCCGATGTGCGGCAGACCGGACGGGCCGTAGCCCGTTTCGAAGATCACAGGTTCACCAGGCTTTCGCTGGCCGGCTTTCTCCTGCTGCTCAACACGCTGTTTGAGTTTCCGCGCCAGCTCGAAGGGCCATGCCTTGGCGGATTCGGCGAGGATGGAGAAATCGGTCATTTCGGTCTGGGTCTCCCGGTGGGCAAATAAAGGAAGCCGACGGTCGCGTCTTGCGAACGCCGGCTACCGGTAAAGCGGTTTGGTGTCTGGCCTCAGTTAAACGTGCTCGGGTTGGCAAGACGCTTGTGAATGGGCCACTCGGCAAAGGCCAGATACAGAAAAGCGATCAGATTGACCAGTGGTACCAGCATGAGCAGCGACCAGGCTCCGTTGAACCCCGCCTTGCTCCAGATTTTCCAGTAGGCGACGATAAACAGGATAATCATCGCGAGATAAACGACACCGACCACAATCATCATTGTGCCGGCTGCAGCATCGTTGGACATGTATTCCTCCCTCCTTTTCAGGACCTTCAGCCTAGGACGGAACCTCCCTTTGCTCAAACACTAACCCGCCGGAGTGGATTCCCGGCACGAAAATTCGTGTAAGAAATCTTTGACATGTCAAAAATGTTTTACTACATGGTGTGTAAGATATTTTTGACATCGAAAGGGTCGCACAATGTCATTCCGTGAGAAAACCGCCTGGGCCATGGGCGCCATCCTGATTGCTGCCGGGATCTGGTATTTCCAGCGGGTCATCGGCCTGTCTGAGGCGCTGGGCGAGACGGCTGCGCCGAACATGCGGTTCGTGATCGGCTACATCATTCTGGTCATACTGGCCTCCATCCTCGTCAACGTGATCATCGCCAGCAGCGCCGGAAAGGAAGCCGAAGCGCCAGCCGACGAGCGCGAACGGGCGATCCTCGACAAGGCGGGGCACTGGTCGGGCTATGTCCTGGCCGTGGGCGCCGTCGCAGGCCTCTGGCATTTCAGCTGGCTGCATGACGGAAACCTCCTGTTCCACATCATCTTCGGCGCGCTGATGGCCAGCCAGATCGCGGAATACGCCTTCCAGATCTTCCTGTTCCGCAGAGGCGTTTAACCATGGCCAAGCGCCCCCCCATTGGGAATCGTATCCGTGAGCTGCGCGAGCAGCATGACAATATGAGCCAGGCCGCCCTCGCCGAAGCGATCGGCGTGACCCGCCAGACCGTGATCGCCATCGAACAGGGCCGTTACTCCCCTTCCCTCGAAAGCGCCTTCCGGATTTCGCGCGTGTTCGGCGTCGGCCTAGAGGACGTGTTCAGCTGGCTGGAACCCCGAGATAGCTGAGCACGGCGTGGCGGATGCGGGCCTTCAACTGGTCCGGATCTGTTTCGCCATAATCCCCGGCAAAGTCGCACATGCCGTGCACCATGCCGAACAGATCCTTCGCCACCACATCGAGGTCAAACGGCAGGTCGATCCGGTTGGCAACGAGAAGCTCCCGGATCAGCGCCAGCACGGAGTCGTGCTTGGCCTCCAGCTCCGGATCGGCCGCCAGCCGATGCTCTTCCACATCGATCAGGCGGGCCAGCGCCGGCCGGTCAAGCTGGTGAGCCACGACCACATCGATCAGCGCATTCAGCTGCACCCGGAAATCCTGCCCGGCGGTCGCCTCGGCCGCTGCATAGACATTGTCGTGCAGTTGCATTGCGTCCGCCATTACGAGGGCCGCCGTGACCGCGTCCTTGTTGGGGAAGTACTGGTAGAGCGATCCGATGGACACGCCCGCCCGCTTTGCGATGGCATTGGTCGTGTAGCCGTCGAATCCCTCGCTTTCGAGAATGCGAGCCGCCGCTTCCAGGATCGCATCCACTGTCGCGGCGGAGCGGGCCTGTACTGGTGATTTTCTGGGCCTGGGGATGGTGGTCTGGGTCATAGGCAAATGCGAGTTTCAATATGAGCTATTACTCATATTTTTAAACGGTAGGTGCTTTAGACAGGAAAGGAAAGCCCCATGCCTTTCGATTGCAGGAATACCGGCCACACGAATAGCGGCCTGAACGATGCCAACATCGCGCACACGCTGAAACAGCTGCACAAGCAGGCCTCCGGCCGGGATGCGCTGGTGTTTGCCCGCGCCCTGCCCGCGATCATCTCCGGCAAGTTCACAGGCCGCTCGACCTTCGAAGCGGCAGAGCCCTATCTCTCCAAGGCCTTCATCCCGGTGTCGGAAGAGTTCGGCCGCTTCATGTACCTGACGGCCCTGTCGCGCGGCGCCCGTAACATCGTCGAATTCGGCTCGTCCTACGGCATTTCCTCCATCTACCTGGCTGCCGCCGCGCGGGAGACCGGCGGTTTCTTCACAGGGACCGAGAAGGACAGCGCCAAGGCGCAGGTCGCGCTGGCAAATTTGAACGAGGCCGGCCTGTCGCGCTGGTCGGACATTCGCGAAGGCGATGCGCTTGAAAGCCTCGCCCCGCTGGAAGGACCAGTCGACTTCCTCTTCCTCGACGGCTGGAAGGATCTCTACATTCCTTTGCTGAAGCTGATGGAGCCGAAACTCGCGCCTGGCGCCGTCATCTTTGCGGACAATATCAAATCCTTCCGCAAGACGTTGAGGCCCTTTGTGGACTATATTTCAGACACTTCGAACGGCTATGAGACGACGATCCTGGACATCGGCAGCGGCGTGTCGATGTCGATCTGTCGGAAGGCGCACTGAGCCACGTAAAAATCCGTATTGACAATCATTCGCAGTGATTGCAAATGGTTCTCATGATCATTTGCGTCTGTAATGCCCTGAACTGCAAGAGCGTGCGCGCGGCCGTAGAGGCCGGTGCGGACAGCCCGAAGGCTGTACAGGCACATCATGGCTGCCGGTTCCAGTGCGGCAAATGCCGGTCCTCGATCGGCGAAATGATCGCGGACACTGAAATTGATCGCGGGCCCGCCCCGTCGCTGATGGCCGCCGAATAGGGCAACCTTCTGGTATTGCTGGATTTTCCGGAACAGTCTGAGACTGTTTCGCACTCTCATATGCAATTGATTTAATTGGATTTTTCTTGCGGCGCAGGCCCAATCGGCCTATCTGCTAAGTATATTCACGTAACCGATTGAAGGAGCTCTCCCATGAAAGGCGACAAGAAGGTCATCGAATACCTGAACAAGGCGCTGAAGAACGAGCTCACCGCCATCAACCAGTATTTCCTGCACTCGCGGATGCTGCACGACTGGGGCGTTTCGAAGCTCGGCGACAAGGAATACAAGGAATCGATCGAGGAAATGGAGCATGCTGACTGGCTGATCCAGCGCGTCCTGTTCCTTGGTGGCCTGCCGAATCTGCAGGATCTCGGCAAGCTGCACATCGGCGAGAACGTCCAGGAAATCCTGGAATGCGACCTGAAACTCGAGAACGCGGCGATCCCGCTGCTGCGCGAGGCCATGGCCTACAGCGAGTCGGTTCAGGACTATGTCAGCCGCGACCTGTTCGGGAAAATCCTCCACAATGAGGAAGAGCATGTCGACTATATCGAGACCCAGTTCGAACTGATCGAGCGGATCGGGATCGAGCGCTACACCATGCTCCAGTCCGAGGCGAACGCGTCGCCAGAAGGCTGACCGGCCCCATGAACAATCCAATGTATACACCATCTATAGACCATGAAGAGGCGCCTCCCGGGGCGCCTCTTTTCATTCCGCGCAGGCGACCAGTGCGGCATTGAACGCCGCCTGAGGCAGTGACGCATTCTCCCGCACGCAGGCATCGACCCTCGCCTTTGCGTGCACCTCCTCGAAACGGCCCTCACCTGAGATACGCTTCCGCAGGTACAGCGCCCGATCGGCGTCGCCTGTCAGGATGAAAGCCGGGTGCCAGGGAATGTCCGCTGCCTTGGCGAGTTCGTTCGTGCAGTTGGACGTCAGCGTGTTGTAGAAACGCGGGCGCTGTTCGATGGAGACCGTCTTCTCCAGCAGCGAGGTAAGATAGGCTTCCGCTTCCGCCTGGCTGAGCGCCAGCGGATACATGTAGAGCTCCCGGTCCATCATCACCGCGCGGCGGGTCATCAAATCCCTCGGGCTTGCCCAGTAGTACATGAGCTCGAACTTGTTGAAGGTGCCGCGAAACGCCGAATAGGTTTCGCGCGTTTCCTTGCGCGCCTCGATGGTGAGGCCGACAAGATCCCCTTCCCCGAATTCGAACATGACGAAAGTATGCGCCATGACGGTGAGGCCCGGATGCGGCTCCATCACGAACCAGACACGGCGCACATCCGAAATGCGATGCGGCGGCACCGCGCTCCACACCATTTCGTCCGAATCATTTTCTGTATACGTCCAGTCACCATAAGGCGCGATGGAGAAAGTGCCGTCCTGAAGTTCCACATGCGGCAGGCGCGAGAGATGCGGATACCAGTTCCGGTCATGCCGCGGCTGCTTGGTGACAACGGCCAGCAGGAAGACGCCGAACGCCGCAAGCGCTGCCACAAGGATCGGAGAGATCCAGCGCACCGGCGCTAATAGCCTGCCGGTTTGAAACTGTCTGCCTGCGCCATCGCCCATTCGCTGGCGAGGTGCGTGCCGGCCGCGTCGGCCAGCAGCTGGCCGCGATGGAGAAGATCATATGCTTCGTCCGCGGGGCGGACGATGTCTTCCGTCACCCGGTGCATGATGTGGCGCGGTGTCAGTTCGCCCGGATGCTTGCAGCCTGCCGCGCCGACCACTTCCATCAGCGCTTTGACGGTATTGCGGTGGAAGTTTGCGACACGCACGGCCTTGTCCGCAACGTCCAGCCCGTGCTGGCGTGTCGGATCCTGCGTCGCGATACCGGTCGGGCAGAGATTGTTGTGGCAGTTCAGCGACTGAATACAGCCGAGTGAGAACATGAAGCCCCGCGCCGAGTTCACCCAGTCGGCACCGAGTGCCATGGAAGACGCAATCGCAAAGGCACTGACCTGTTTGCCCGAACAGGCAAGACGCACTTCATCCTTCAGGCCCGTTCCGACCAAAGCGTTTCGTGTCAGAACGAGGCCCTGGCGCAGCGGTGCGCCGACATGATCCAGGAATTCCGCTGGTGCCGCGCCCGTGCCGCCTTCCCCGCCATCGACGACCATGAAGTCCAGGAGGACGCCGGTCTTCAGCATCGCCTTGCAGAGCGCCAGCACTTCCCAGCGATTGCCGACGGCGAACTTTGCGCCGACCGGCTTGCCGCCGGACAGCTCGCGCAGCTTGGCCACGAACTCCATCATTTCGATCGGTGTCGAGAAGGCCGAATGCGCAGGTGGCGACACACAGGTCTCACCGACCTTGATGCCACGCGCCTCTGCGATGGCTTCTGTCACCTTCGCCCCGGGCAGCACGCCACCATGGCCAGGCTTTGCACCCTGGCTAAGCTTGATCTCGATCATCTTGATCTGCGGGTCGGCGGCGACGTCCTTGAACCGCTCCGGATCGAAACTGCCGTCAGATGTGCGGCAGCCGAAATAGCCGGAGCCAAGTTCCCAGACGAGATCCGCCCCGCCCTTGCGGTGATAACGCGAGACGGAGCCTTCGCCCGTGTCGTGATAGAAGCCGCCTTTCTTCGCGCCCGTCGACAAGGCTTCGATGGCGTGGGCGCCGAGTGATCCGAAACTCATTGCCGAGATATTGAAGACGCTTGCCGAGTATGGCTTTGACGTGCCCGGCGCACCCACCGTCACACGCGGGTCTGTTTCATCGCAATGCACCGCGGCCATTGAGTGGGCTAGCCATTCATAAGGCGGACGATCGATCTCCAGATGACTGCCGAACGGTTCGACAGACGTGACGTCTTTCGCGCGCCGGTACATCATCGAGCGTTCTTCGTGATTGAAGGGTTTGCCTTCCGTCTCGCTCTCCACAATGTAGGAGCGCAGGAACGGCCGCATCTCTTCTGCCAGCCAGCGCACGCGCGACAGCAGCGGATAGTTGCGCCACAGCGTGTGCCGCCGCTGGATCAAATCCGATATGCCAAGCAATGTGATGAGGCCGGCAATGATGGCGGTGCTTTGTGCAACCGAGCCTGTCGGCCAGAAATAAATACCTGCCGCAAAAACCAGCGCGACGATGATCAAGACCGAATAACGTGACATGAGCTTCCGGCGCCTCCCAACCGCTTCCCTATTCTTGCGAGCCTAGCGGTGTCCGCTCTTGTGTGAAAGACTTCCACTCAGGGGAGACGAGATGCCCCCCTTCTGCATAAAAGGATCATCTATGAAACCCGTCCTGCCTCTCGCCGCCCTGTTCATCCTGGCCGCCCCGGTTGCAGTTGCTCAATCCACCTCACCGACAGGCGGGCGCGACTATCAGGAAGATGTCTATGTGACGCCCTATTGGACGCGCATGCCGGTGATTGAATCCATCGGGCGCGCGAACATGCAGGTCGCGCCCAACAGAGCTTCCTTTTCGGTCACCTATCTGGAAACCGACAAGGATGCCGAAGATGCAATGAAACTTGCCGTGCAACGCGCAAGGCTCGCTTACGACACTGTGAAGAAGATCGCGGGTGACAAGGCCATCGTGCAATCCTCCGTGTCGGTCGCCCCCTACTACGAACAATACCGCGACAAGGATGGCTACAAGATCGAGAACGACCGTCCGGACAAGGTTGTCGGCTACGAGGCGGAAGCGTCTTTGAGTGTTGTGATCGAAGACATATCTGTAGCGGGTGAAGCCCGCGCCGCGGTGCTCGCGCTAAGCCCGGAAACCTCAACACCGCTGAGAACCTATCTCGAAGCGACAACAGAACTGAACCTTGCAGCTTATGAAGCCGCGGTCGCCGATGGATCTGCGCGCGCAAAGGCAACGGCAGAAGCGTCCGGTTCGAAGCTCGGGAAATTGCTGGCGGTGCAGGAAGGCAATGGCCCTTGTCTTGGGCGTTGGACCACTTCTGCAGGCGTGAACAGCGATTATCATGATCGCTCACGCAACATGGTTGCAGCACCTGCCGCTGAAGCCGGCATGCGGAACGAAAGCATCATCGTGACAGCGCAGAAGATCGGCAACAAGGAAGTTCAGATCACGCAGGAAGACATCGATGCGCTGAACCTTCCATCTGATCTGCCAAAACTGAGCATATCGTCGAGCGTCTGCATGATCTACGCAGTCGGGAACTGATATAAATCCGAGTACGGATTAAATAAAAATACGTGCGCCTGCGCGATTCATGGTCGCCAAGGGTTGTTTCCTTGTGGAAATCGTGGCTTGGGTGTTTTGCGTTTCGTTTTGATTCGTGAACAGTGCTGCGTAATCTGAAAACACGCCCGTCCGTCGGGCCCATAGAGGAGACACTCCCATGGCAAAAGCTACCAAGAAAAAAGCAGCGGCGCCGAAAAAGGCCGCTGCTCCGGCAGTGACCAAGCCGGCAAAAGAGCCGTCGAAAAAAGAAGCCCTGATGGAGAAGTATGTCGCCGACCTCAAAGAGAAGGTTGGTGAAGCTCGTCCGGACATGGCGCTTCTCGAAGGCGCCGTGAAGGCTTGCGGCCCGGCCATCTACAAATCCGACTCCGCAACGGTCGCCGCTTCGTCGAAAGACGAAATGGCCCGCATCAAGAAAACCTTCATCGCGAAGAAGCTTGGCGTCACTGACGAAGCCAAGGCTGATGCGGCGCTTGCCGAAGCGATCGAGAAGTATGGCCGTTCGGTTCGCGCCAAGCACCGTCCGGTTGTCTACTACCTCATCGCAAAAGCTCTGCGCAAAGGTTCTGCTCTGAAATAAGCAGTCTTCCGGAAACGGAAAAAGCCGGGCCAGCTTTCGCTGCGCCCGGCTTTCTTTTGCCTCGCGTTGGCCGTCTGGCTTAGTACCCGTTCAGCTTCGCATAGCGGTCGCGGTGCCAGCTGGCCGAGCCATACATCGCTTCCTGCGCGCGGGCGCGCTTCATGTAGAGACCAGGATCTGCCACATCGGTCATGCCGATACCGCCATGCATCTGGACACATTCGTTCGAGACAAGATGCACCAGCTCGCTGGCTTTCGCTTTTGCGAGGCTGGCGAGTTCGGCAACATTGGTCTTGCCTTCATCGACAGCTGACAGGGCCGCCGCGACGCAGGACCGCGTCATCTCCAGCTCGGTGAACATCTTTGCGGCGCGGTGCTGCAGAGACTGGAACGAGCCAATCAGCTGGCCGAACTGTTTGCGGCTCTGCAGGTATTCCAGCGTCATGTCGAACGCGGCCTGCGCGGAGCCCAGCATTTCTGCCGCCTGTCCGATCGCGGCCCGGTCCAGCACCGGCTCCAGAACGTCTGCACCTTCATCGGCTGCACCGATCAGTGCGCCTTCGCCCACCATCACATCCGTGAAGGTGATGTGCGCGGCGCCATGGCTGTCCGCCGTCTTCAGCTCCTGGATGGAGACGCCCTTGGCATCAGTCGGAACAAGGAACAGCGACAGGCCGTGACGGTCACCAGCCTCACCGAAGGTCCGCGCGACGACAATCAGCATGTCGGCATGATGGCCGTCCGGTACATAGCGCTTCTCGCCATTGATCGTGTAGCCTTGTCCGTTGCGTTCGGCTTCGGTGGCGACGTTCAGCGGATTGAAGTGTGCGCTCTCGTCGAGAGCGAGCGCGAAAGTCACGTCGCCGCCGGCGATCTTCGGAAGCCATTCGGCTTGCTGTGCCGGCGTGCCGCCGAGCTGGATCGCACTGGCGCCGATCAGCGCGGTTTGCAGCAGCGGCGTGGCAGCCAGCGTGCGGCCCTGCGCCTCAAGGATCTGGCCCAGGCCAACCAGGCCGAAATGTTCGCCGCCCGGTTCTTCCGGCACGATCACGCCAAAGAAGCCGAGCTCTGCCAGTTTCTGGCGGGTTGCCGGGTCCTTGCCATTGGCACCGCTGTCGCGCAGTGCACGCAGATGCGTCACCGGCAGTTCATCACGTGCGAACGCCATGGCGGTGTCACGCAGCATTTCCTGATCTTCGGTCAGAAGGAAGGTCATGTTGTATATCTCCTGTAATCTTCTGCCGTCGGCTTACTGATGGTCTTTCAGGCCAAGCACGCGCTTGGAGATGACGTTGAGGTTGATTTCGCTGGTGCCGCCTTCGATGGAGTTACCCTTCGAGCGCAGCCACTGGCGGGTGACTTTCTTGGCGGTCGGGTCAAAGCCCTCCCCTTCCCAGCCGAGCCCTTCAGTGCCGAGTGCCTCGATCAGAAGCTCGTGACGGTCCTGGTTCATCTTGGCCGCGCCGTATTTCAGGATGGACGCGGTATGGCTGACGGCCTGCCCGGCCTTGGCCTGTTCAGCCTGGCGCTGGACGGTCAGGCTGAAGGCCTTGGCGTACATCTTGTGATCGGTGATGCGGCCGCGCAGGTCGCCATCGAGAAGACGGCCATCGCTGTCTGTGCCGATATGCTGCTTGGCATAGTCTTCCGGCCCCATGATGCCGGAACCGCCCGTACCGCCAAAACCGCCGGCGGAAATCGAGGAGCGTTCGAACTGCAGCAGGCGCTTGGCGATCTGCCAGCCGCCATTCACTTCGCCGACCAGCTGGTCCTTCGGCACTTTCACATCAGTGAAGAAGGTTTCGCAGAACGGGCTTTCGCCCGAGATCAGCAGGATCGGGCGCGCTTCGACGCCGGGGCTTTCCATGTCGAACAGGATGAAGCTGATGCCTTCATGCTTCACGCTCGTGTCGGTCCGCACCAGGCAGAAGATCCAGTCGGCCTTGTCGGCGTAGGAGGTCCACACCTTCTGGCCGTTGATCAGGTAATGATCGCCCTTGTCTTCGCAGCGGGTCTGCAGGTCAGCCAGATCAGAGCCGGCGCCCGGCTCTGAATAGCCCTGGCACCAGCGGGTGCGGCCATGAATGATGTCCGGGATGAAGCGCATTTTCTGTTCTTCATTGCCGAACTCAAGGAGGGCCGGGCCGAACATCCAGAGGCCAAACGAGAACAGCGGCTGGCGCGCCTTGATGCGGCTCATCTCCTGCTGCAGCACACGGGCCTCGGCCGGGGAGAGCCCGCCGCCGCCATATTTCTTCGGCCATTGCGGCGCGGTCCAGCCCTTTTCGGCCATCCGTTCCAGCCAGACTTTGGATTCCGGGTTCTTGAACTTCTCCCGCTTGCCGCCCCAGACGATTTCGTCGTCCTTCATTGGCGTGCGCATGGAGGGTGGGCAGTTTTCCTCAAGCCAGCTGCGCGTTTCAGCGCGGAAGGTCTCGAGCTCGTCGACGGCAGTGTCGGCCATGGCGGTCTCCCTATCAGATATGACAGGTGAGACCCTATTCCCCTGCAGCGGCTGAGCCAAGCGCTACCGCTAGGTCAGATATGCGGTGTCTTGGCCCAGTAGTGCGGCGTGCGGGCGAGGCTCCAGAGGGCGCGTATCATGGCGAAGGTCTGGAGGGGCCAGTAAAGCGGCAGGGTCAGGATGTCGCCAACCCGCTGCCAGCTCCAGCGGCCAGGGGCCAGGCTGGCCGACAGGGCGCCGGTGAAAAACGACAGGCCGAGGGCGCTGAGCCCGAAAACGCCGAGGGATACGCCGGGAAGCAGAAAGCAGGTGAGACACCACACGGCCCAGGGACCATGGACCATTGCCGACAGGATCGCTGCGCCGAGCGTCATCTGGACAGAAAAGAAATCGACCGGCGTCAGGCCGCGAATTTCGTTTCGCCCACGCATCAGCACGAGCCAGGTCTGCATATACCCTTTCAGCCATCGTGAACGCTGGGCCCGCCATACGCTTCCCGTTTCGGGTGGTGCCTCGAGTGTCGGAGAGCGGATCGCGCCGACCCGGTGCCCGAGCCGCGCGAGGCGCAGGCCAAGGTCCGCATCTTCGGTCACATTCCATGCATCCCAGCCGCCCGCAGCGACCAGAGACGTGCGGCGGAAGTGATTGCTTGTCCCGCCGAGCACCACAGGCAAGCCGAGCCAGGCCAGCGCCGGCACCAGCAGGCTGAACTGGATCGCATATTCCAGCGCCCATTGCCGCGCGATCCAGCTGCCTTTCGCCGGCGTACCAACCAGCGGCGCCTGCACGCAGGCAAGCTCGGTATTCTGGGCATTGAAAGCGCGGACCGCCGCCTTCAGCTGGCCTGGGTGGGGACGGTCTTCGGCATCGTAGACGACAACATAAGTCCCCCTCGCCCGGGCGAGGCCGTAATTGAGCGCGCGCGGCTTGGTCTGCGGCTGGCCCGCCGGAACCACCAGCAGCTCCGTGCCCATCGGCCAGACCTGTGCGCGGACGGCCCTTTGGGTGCGCACGTCTGTCTCTTCGACCAGCAATTTGAGGTCGATCCTGTCCTTCGGATAGTCGAGCGCGGCCACGGCCCTTGCCAGCTGGGGCATGACCGCAATTTCGTTCTTCAACGCGATGAGGATCGTGTAGACCGGCAACAAGGGGGTCGCGCCGCTATCGTCCGGCAGGTCCTCCCGGCTGAGCCGGGCCGCCACGGTCAACAGGAACAGGCGGAACAGGATGATCGCCACGAAGATTGGCGGGATGATCACGCCGGCCAGAAGGCCGACAAGCTCCGGCATGAGCAGTGTCAGGACGCCAAAGGTCTTCAGTAGGCGGATGGCAAAGACACGTTGGCCCCGATTGAGGGTGCGGCGGGCGGACAGGCCGGGCGCCTGACGTTCCAGTTGATGCGCCGCTTCAAGGGCAAGACGAATATCGGGCTTGGGACAGCTCAGGGGCGCGCGCAAATGTGCGCGGCCAGTACCGCCGTTGAACCCCTCGCCACCCATAGCCTTATGAAGCCTTTGGTTAACAGCGGCACCACAAATCACAGGTTGAATTTGTTACGATAACGAAACGAATCGCCCCGAAAGAGAGAGTATTCCCCCCAAAGAAGAGCCCGGCGTGCGGCCGGAAGCGATCCACAGAGATTTCCACAGGTCGGGATCTCCCGTCGACTCTACCCATTCGAAAACCCACCTGAAAAACAAGGGACTTGCCAGACTTCCTCGGATGTTCTATTTTTGTTCCATGCGTAACGTCCATCTCATCTGGTTCCGTCGCGATCTGAGGGTGCATGACCATGCCGCCCTCGCCGCCGCTGTGGCCAGCGGTGCGCCGGTCCTGCCGCTCTATATATTCGAGCGCGACGCCTGGGCCCTGCCGGAGCATTCGCGCCGCCAGTTCGACTTCCTGATGGATTCCCTGACAGAGCTGGACGAAGCCCTGACCGAACGCGGTGCCCGGCTGATCGTGCGCCGGGGTAACGCGCAGGACATTCTGGCAGACCTGCACCGCCGGCACGGAATCGAGGCGATTCACATGTATGAGGAAAGCGGCCTGCCCTGGACGCGGGCACGGGACCGGGCCGTTCGCCGCTGGGCCGTGCAGGCCGGGATCTCGCTGCGCGAGCAGTCACAGCCCGGCGTGCTTCGCGGCCTCAAGGAACATGATGACTGGACGGCGCGCTGGACCGAAACGCTGAACGCCCCGCGCATCAAGGCGCCGGACACGATCCACGCGGCGACACAGGCTGCGGGCCCATGGCCAATCGCGGAAGACTTCTGCCTTGGCCCCGATGACTGTGCCGGCCGCCAGAAAGGCGGACGCACCGCAGGCGTGGAATTGCTGAGGAGCTTCCTCGCCGGACGCGGACGCCGCTACCAGCAGGATGCCGACCGACCGGCCACGGCAGAGACCGCAGGCTCGCGCCTGTCGCCGCACCTCGCTTTCGGCACCGTGTCCGTCCGCGAGGCCTGGCAGGCCGCGGCCCGCGCCCGCGCGGCCTTCCTGCAGGATGGTGACACGACCTACGCCGCCTCGCTCACCGAATTCCTGGAGCGGCTCGAATGGCGCGCCCGGTCGATCCAGGCCTTCGAAGACCGTCCCCTGCCCCAGACTGGCAGCGGCGAAGACCTCCGCCCGGAAGCCGCAGCAGACGATCCGCGTCTTGCTGCATGGATCGAAGGGCGGACCGGCTTCCCGCTGATCGATGCCAGCATGCGCGCCTTGCGCGCGACCGGCTGGCTGAATTTCCGCATGCGGGCCATGCTGATCGGGTTCGCCGCCTGCCAGCTCTGGACGGACTGGCGCCTGCCGGCGGAAAAACTCGCGGCACTGTTCACCGATTTCGAGCCGGGCATTCATTATCCGCAAATTATTGCCCAGGCTGGCCTGCGCGGCCGGCGCCTGCCGACGGTTCACAACCCGGTCCGGCTCTCGCTGCAGTTCGACCCGGATGGCGCCTTTATCCGGCGCTGGGTGCCGGAACTGGCGGCCCTGCCTGACAGTTACCTTCATGCCCCCTGGGAGGCACCGAAGGCAGAGCTCGCCCGGGCCGGCGTGATCTTCGGCCAGACTTATCCGATGCGCATGGTCGATCACGTCGCCGCCGCGCGTGAAGCCCGCGCGCGGATTGCCAGCGTACGCCATCCCGGCCGGCCTGAACCGGTCCAGACGGCCCTGAAGCAGGCGGATCTCCCGTTCCGGGCGCCGCGGCCTGGCAGACTCCGCCGACCCGCCAGGGGTCCGGTTCAGCTGAGCTTCGATCTCGGTCAGCCGCCGTCCACGCCGGAAAGCCAGTCCGCCTAGACGGTCCACCCAGGCAGGCCTTTCAAGCGCCAGCCTGGCCTGGCAACCCCCGAATCTTTCCGGTTCTTGCCGGTTTTGGCGCCGATTCCCGGCAAAAAGGCTTTCATGAACCGCAATTAATTGGTCTTGAAGGGCCCGTTTGGCGTACCATATCGATATTCGACAAGACGAAAGACCTTGAAATTCTTCGTAATTATTGTTTTTCGATAATTTAGTATTGATTTTCGATAAGACCTGTCCTACCTTGAGGATGTCGGCGGCGGGATGGTCCCGCCAAGACAACAACCAAGAAGGACTTTCGAATATGACCCCCCGCGCCCGTCAGTATGACCACGAGATCGCCGCGACCGCCGCGCCGATGGCAAGCGCCATCTTCACCGGCAGCCCGACGCTGCTGTCCCGACCGGCAAACGATGTGGCCGACCGGGGCCGCCCGAACCTCCTGGTCCGCCGCCGCCGTCGTTCCCTGCGCCGGGACACGCACTAAGCCGCCAGGACGGCGCTGCACACAAAAGCCTTGCCCCCCCTCTTGGCTCGCAGCGCCGTCCACCCTCCTCACACCCCTCAAGCCAGAACTCTCAAGAAGGACTCTCTCGTCATGATCCGCACCCTTATCGCCGCCACCGCCCTTTCCATCGCCGCCATGCCGGCCCTCGCCAGCACGTCTGACCAGTTCCAGATGGACGTGGACATCAATCGCAGCGCCCTGGAGACCGTTGAAGGCGCCGAGCAGGCCCTCGCGAAGCTCAAGCAGGACATCCGCGAACGTTGTGTTGCCGAAAGCAGCGACATGAAGTTCGGCGTCGAATTCGCAACGGATTATTGTGAGCGCCGTACCGTGAAGAGCGCTGTCCGAGCCATCGACAATGACAACCTGACGGCCGCCTACACAGCGTCGCTCTCCAAATAAGCGGCCACCAAGTTCGCGGGCGCCCCCTGCCTCTCCATAACCCGGTATCCCGCGCTCTCCCGCCCTGCCCGTTTCTCCCGGGCGGGGCTTTTTTTGTGCAGGAAGGTCAGGCCGTGGCCGTGCGGTAGTCCTTGGCGCGGAGCACGTTCGACAGGCGGAAAAGCACGGGCACGAAGCTGCCTTCATCTTCCCGTTCGAACATGGCGACACAGCTGGTCGGGAATTTCTCGGCCAGGCGCTGGGAGGCATAGTGGTCGAGGCTGCCGCCGTCGCGCAGGATATCGAGCGCGAAATCATGCATGCCGGGATTGTGGCCAATGACCATCAGCGTGCCGGCGCCATCATTCTGCTTCACCGCTTCGGCAAGGCCCCGCGCGCCGCACAAATAGAGCGACTCCATCGGACGCACCTTCTCGCCTTCGAACACGCGTGCCGCTTCCGAGCAGGTTTCGCGTGCCCGGCGCGCCGTGGAGACGAGGATCCGTTCCGGGCTCCAGCCCAGCGCGACGATTTCCTCGGCGATCCGCTTGGCATCACTGTGCCCCTGATCGGTCAGCGCGCGGCCAAAATCGTCGATGCCTTCCCCGAAGGGTTCGGTCTTGGCATGACGCATCAGGATCAGGCGCTTCATCGGCAGGTCCGGAGATTAGAAATTCTGATCGACACCTTCAGGCACCGCTCATTGGCTCAGTCTCTCTTAGGCACCATTTTCGCCCTCGAAATCAAGTCACAGGAGACGGTTTAAATGAGCTTGCTGATCGGCGACGTTGCGCCCGACTTTGAAGCGGATACGACAGAAGGCCCGATCCGGTTCCATGAATGGGCCGGGGATGACTGGGTGGTGTTTTTTTCCCACCCGGCTGACTTCACCCCCGTCTGCACGACAGAGCTCGGTTATACAGCTCGCCTGAAAGACGAATTCGCCCGCCGGGGCGCCAAGGCGCTCGTCATCTCCGTGGACAGTGTGGAGGATCACAAGCGCTGGATCGAGGATATCGAAGAGACGCAGGGCGCCAGCGTCGAATTCCCGATCATTGCCGACCCCGGTCGCAAGGTGGCGACGCTCTACAACATGATCCACCCGAACGCCGACCCGAAGGTGACCGTGCGGGCCGTCTATGTGATCGACCCGAACAAAAAGATCCGCGCCTCCATCATCTATCCGCCCAGCGCCGGACGGAACTTCGATGAGGTGCTGCGCCTGATCGACAGCCTGCAGCTGACCGACGGCCACAAGGTGGCAACGCCGGTGAACTGGATCGATGGCGAAGACGTGATCGTCGTGCCGAGCCTGTCGGACGAGGAAGCCGGGAAACTGTTCCCGAAAGGCTTCAAGACCGTGAAGCCCTATCTGCGCTACACGCCCCAGCCGAACAAATAAGCAAAAAAGGCGGCCCGCGGGCCGCCTTTTTCATGTCTTCCGGATACGGACTGCGCCTAGAGCGCCACCTCGATCTTGCCGTTGACCAGCGCCGAATAGTCGTTGACCAGCGATTCGGAGATCTGGCCCGGCTTGTAGGTGTACTCGCCGATCTCGGCGACCGGGGTGATCTCGGCGGCCGAGCCGGTGATGAAGCATTCCGAAAAGGTCGGCAGCTCATCCGGCATGATGGCCCGTTCAATCACTTCGATCTGGCGTTCCTTCGCCAGCTTGATCGCCGTCTGGCGCGTCAGGCCGTTGAGGAAGCAGTCCGGCGTCGGCGTGTGCAGCGCGCCATCGCGCACGAAGAAGATGTTCGCGCCGGTCGCCTCGGCCACCTGGCCGCGATAGTCCAGCATCAGCGCGTCGGCATAGCCGTCCCGTTCGGCCGCATGCTTGGATAGCGTGCAGATCATGTAGAGGCCCGATGCCTTCGCATGGCAGGGCGCGGTGTCCGGTGCCGGTCGGCGCCACTGGGCATGCGTCATGCGGATGCCCTTCATCTTGTCGGCAAAATAGTCGCCCCAGTGCCACACGGCGACGGCCAGGTGGATGGAGTTCTGCTGGGCCGACACGCCCATCATTTCCGACCCGCGCCAGGCGATGGCACGCACATAGGCGCTGTCGAGTCCGGACTTGGCCAACGCCTCGCGCTTCACTTCCTCGATCTGCTCAACGCTGAACGGGATGTCGAAGCCCATGATCCGGGCCGAATTGTGCAGGCGCTTGGAATGGTCCAGCGAGCGGAAGATCTTGCCATTATAGGCGCGCTCACCCTCGAATACCGCGGAGGCATAGTGCAGCGCATGCGTCAGGACGTGTACCTTGGTATCACGCCACGGCACAAACTCGCCGTCCATCCAGATGTAGCCATCGCGGTCGTCGTATGGGGTTGCGGCCATGGTCTGTCAGCGCTCCTCGCTTGCACTTCTCTGAATTTCGCGTTCATTTCACCGGATGGCCCCTGACGTCAACCTGAACCGCCCGTTCGACCCCCGCCTCTTCCTGATGGATCAGGAGCTGGATCGCGGCGTCGGCCTCCTGCTGGCCGGAGCATCCGAGCTTACCAGAGCCGCCGAAGCCGCTCGGCACAAGGCAGGCCTGAGCAAGCCAGAGATGCAAATTCTCATGACGATCCGCTACTGGCCCGGCCAGACTGTCTCGGACCTGCGGGACTCTCTGGGCATGACCGTGCCGACCTTTGCCCGGATCCTTGGCCAACTGGATCAACGGAATTTGATCGAAAAGGAAGTCGGCAGCCAGGATGCCCGCCAGCGCAAGCTGACCCTGTCGGACGCCGGCGTGACACTGACGACGCAGCTGACAATTGTGCTGCGCGAGCGTCTGCGCCTTGCCTATCGCAGTGCCGGACCGGACGCCGTGGAAGGCAACCGCCGCGTGCTCGACGCCCTGGTGCGCTGATGCCTGAAGCCGCTCATATCCTTGTCGTCGATGACGACGACCGTATCCGCGAGTTGCTGAAACGTTTTCTCAGCCGCGAAGGCTACCGCGTGACAGCGGCATCGGATGCAGAGTCGGCTCGCCGCCTGATGGGGACCATGGCGTTCGACATGGCAATCCTCGACGTAATGATGCCCGGCGAAGACGGCTTGTCCCTCCTCTCAGGCATCCGCGACGGCGTCTCGCGGGAAACGCCTGTCCTGTTGCTGACGGCGCGGGGCGAGGCCAGCGACCGGATCGAGGGACTGAAGCGCGGCGCCGACGATTATCTCGCAAAGCCGTTTGAGCCGGAAGAATTGTCCCTGCGCTGTGCGGCGATCCTGCGCCGGTCCCACAAGGAAACGCCTCCGGAAGAGGTTGAGATGTCGGGCCTCGTTTTCAATGCGGCGCGCGGGGAATTGAAATCCGGCGACGATCGCGTCCGCCTCACCGATGCCGAACTGCAATTGCTGACCGCCCTCGCCGCCCGGGCGGGTGAGCCGGTCAGCCGTGAGGAACTCGCCCAGATCACGTCTGCGGGCATGGAACGCTCGGTAGATGTGCAGGTCACGCGCCTGCGCCGCAAAATCGAGCCGAACCCGAAAGAGCCGATCCATATCCAGACAGTGCGCGGTATCGGCTACCGCCTGATGCCGGACTGAGGGACCCATGTTCCGCCTGCGCGACATCACCCCCCGCGGCCTCTATGCCCGCAGCCTGCTCATGGTGGTGCTGCCGGTCGTGCTGATCCTGACCGTGACGACCTGGTATTATTACGACAGCCATATCGCCGAGGTGAACCGGAAGCTCGGCCAGTCCATCGCGCGGGATGTCAGTGTCGTGCAGGATTATTGCGAGCGGCGGTCTGCCTCGCCGATTGCGCGGGACGTCATTGCCAGCCGGCTGGACCTGACCTTCAGCTGCGATGCCCCGGATGCCACACCGGAAGCGGAAGGCTTCCTCGAAGCCTTCTCCTATCGCAATGTCCTGCGGCAGGAATTGCGCACACGTCTTGGCGTGCCGGTCCTCGTCGGCCTCAGCCCGAACGACTCCCTCATCCATATCCGCTTCCCCGCCGCCAGCCGGACCGTGGAAGTGTTGATCGAGCGCAAACGCGCCGTGACGATCACCTCGCACTTTTTCATTGTCTGGGTCATCATCTTCAGCCTTCTGATGATTGCACTGGCCGTCGCCTTCCTGAACCAGCAGGTGCGCTCTATCCTCAGCCTGTCCAAGGCGGCCCGCGCCTTCGGCCGAGGTCGGGACGTGCCGGATTTCCGTCCCTCCGGCGCAAACGAAGTACGTGAGGCGGCCCGCGCCGTGATCGACATGAAGAACCGTCTGACCGCCTTTACAGAGCAGCGCACCGCCATGCTCGCCGGTGTCAGCCATGATCTGCGTACGCCGCTGACCCGCCTGAAACTCTCCCTCGCCATGATGGACGAGACCGACGAGATCCGCGCCATGAAGGCGGACCTCGACGATATGGGCATGATGCTGGAAGGCTATCTCGCCTTCGCCAAGGGCGAGGAAGGTGACGAGCCGGTCGAGTTCAACTTTGCAGACCTGGTCCGCGAAGCAGCGGCCGGCTTCAGCGAAGACGTTCCCGTCACCGGCCCGGAAACGATCCCGGTCAAGGGCCGGCGCCTCGCCATCAAGCGGGCACTGACCAATCTCATCTCCAATGCCCTGAAATTCGGGGACACTGTGCAGGTGACGATGGTGGACGGCCCGCACGCAGCTGAAGTCCATATCGACGATGATGGCCCCGGCATCCCGAAGGAACAGCACGAGGACGCCTTCCGCCCCTTCTCCCGGCTGGACGAGGCGCGCACGCAGAATACGTCCGGCATCGGCCTCGGTCTGACGCTGGCTCGCGACACCGCGCGGGCCCATGGCGGAGACCTTCGCCTGTCCGAAAGTGCGCTTGGCGGCTTGCGCGCCAGCCTTCGCCTGCCACATTGATACTCTCTCAATCCGCTTGTGGCAGACAGAGCGGAAACCCGATCAGGTAAACAGATATGGCCGACAAACCCGCCAAACTTATCGTCCGGAACGCCGAAGTCCGCGACATCCCCGGCATTATGGAAGTGTCCGAACGCGTTTACGGCCCCGGCATGGGGTATGCGCGAAGCGAGCTGATCGGCCAGCTGAATCGGTTCCCGGATGGCCAGTTCGTGGCCGAGTATGAAGGCGTCATCGTCGGCTATTGCGCGACCTTCATGATCTCGAGCGATGTCGCGCTGAAACCGCATACCTGGAACGAGATAACCGGCGTGGGCTTCGCCGCCCGGCACGACCCGGAAGGCGACATGCTGTACGGCATGGACGTGATGGTTCATCCGGACTACCGGCGCCTGCGCATCGGCGAACGCTTCTACCGGGTACGGAGAGAACTCTGCCAGTGGCTGGAGCTGAAGGGCATCGTCTTCGGCGGCCGCATGCCCGGCTATGCCCGCCACGCGAAGGAATATCCGAACCCGAAAGACTATGTTGCTGCGGTGGTGGATCAGAAGCTGAAGGATCCGGTCATCAATTTCCAGCTGCGCCAGGGCTTCAAGCCAATCGGCGTGCTGAGGAACTACCTGCTGGGGGACGCGCAGTCGAAGGATTGCGCGACGCACATGTTGTGGGAAAACCCGCTGGAGCAGGATAAGATCAAGGCGAAGCCGGGACTTGGCGACACGTCCCTGCCCGAACGGGTGCGCATCGCCACCGTCCAGTTCCAGATGCGCAAGATCAACTCCATCGACGAATTCGAGCAGCAGATCGAGTATTTCACCGACATCGCATCCGACTACAAATCGGACTTTGTCGTCTTCCCGGAACTCTTCACGCTGCAGCTCCTGTCGCTGGAACACCGGCCGCTCGGCCCGGTCGAGGCGATCGAGAAGATCAGCGAGTACACGCCCCGCTTTATCGAGTTCATGGAGAAGCTGGCCGTCTCCTACAACGTCAACATCATCGGCGGGACGCATCCGAGCATGATGGAGAACGGGGATATCCTGAACATCTCCTATGTCTTCCTCCGCGACGGCTCGGTCCATACCCAGCAGAAGCTGCACCCCACTCCGTCAGAGCGGATGTGGTGGAATATCAAGGGCGGCAAGGGCGCCCTCGCCATCCAGACCGATTGTGGCCCGATCGGCGTGATGATCTGCTATGATTCCGAATTCCCGGAACTTGCCCGCCACCTGGTCGACCAGGGCGCGCTGATGCTGTTCGTCCCCTTCTGCACCGACGAACGGCGCGGATACCTGCGCGTGCGCTATTGCTGTCAGGCCCGCGCGGTCGAAAACCAGTGCTATGTCGCCCTCTCCGGCGTGGTGGGAAACCTGCCAAATGTGGAGAACATGGACATCCACTATGCGGAAAGCTGCATCCTGACCCCGTCGGACTTCCCCTTCGCCCGCGATGGCGTCGCCGCCGACACAGCGCCGAATACCGAGACCATCGCGCTGGCCGATCTCTCCCTTTCGGATCTGCTGACCGCCCGCCAGTCCGGCGCCGTGCAGAACCTGAAGGACCGCCGGTTCGACCTCTACTCGGTGAACTGGAAGAAACGCCGCTGACATTCCGCCCTGTTGCAGGCAGGGCGCGCGCTTCCTAGTATTCACCTCATCCTGGAGGAGGATACCGCATGACCCGCATACGCGCCGTTGCCATGGCCACATTGCTGGCAATCCTTGCGGCCTGTGCCACCCCGCCGCCGGAAGCGCCTCCACAAGTCCAGCCGCCCCGTGACCTGCTGGTCGAACTAGGCGATGCCGAAGCTGTGGGTGACCGGGATGCCATGCTGACGCTCGCCGCGGAACTGATGGCGGACCCATCCACCGACATGGCGCTTCAGCAAGACCTCGCAGACCTGATGGCCCGCGAAGAAGACACGGCCGGCGCCCTCGCCGCCTATGAGCAACTGGCCAATGCAGAAACCGCCGCGCCGGAACCGGACTGGGCGCGCCTCATCAATCTCGAAGCCAGGATGGCCGAGATCGCCGCCGCCGCAAGCGACACCGCCACCGCGACAGCGCATGCCGGCCGGGCCGTCGGCCTCGTGGCAGATCATCTCGGCGTCGATCATCCTCGCATGGCGCCCCTGCTCGCTTTCGCGAAAGCCAATGAACTGGACATGATCGCCATCGCCATGACCGGCGGCTTCGCGACGCTGGAAGAGATGGAACTCGCCCTCACGGACGCCATCGAGCGCAGCCGCGATACCGGCGCAGCCATGCCGACAGGCCGCCGCCTGGCCCCGCGCGTGTTCGGGGAAGAGCCGGACTTCGACCTCGTGAAGGTCTTCTACGGTACCGACCGCGCGCCAGACCCCGGCCAGATGCTGGTCGTCGATGGCGAACCGGTCCTGGACGCACGCACCTATTACGGCGCAGAGCGCGGAAAGCTGGAGACCGGCACGGTGATCGTCTCGGTGCCGCGCAACCGCGCGCTTGGCGAGATCCCGAAGCCCAGCGTGCTGCGCTTCGACGTACGCCCGGACCCGGCACGTCATGTGATTGTCGGCGACATGAAGATCCATCCGGACATGGAAGCCTTTGTCCGCGAGATGAAGCTGGAACTCGCCAAGACCAAGCGCCGCGAGATCTTTGTGTTCATCCATGGCTACAACACCAAGTTTGACGCCGGGATCGAACGCGCGGCGCAGCTTTCCGTCGACCTCGAAATTGACGGTTCGACCGTCTTCTATTCATGGCCGTCAGCCGGCAGCCTCTTCGGCTACAAGGCGGACCGATCCCAGATCACCGAAGCGGCCGTGGAGGACCTTGAAGATTTCCTGCTCGTCCTGGCGGACAAGACCGGGGCCGAACGCATCAGTGTTGTCGCGCACTCCATGGGCAACGAGTTCCTGACGCTCGCCCTCGAACAGATGACGCGCGACCGGCCCGGCGAAAAACTGTTCAATGAAGTCGTCTTCGCCTCCCCCGATGTCGATGCGGATGACTTTATCGAGCGCGTCTCCGCCATCGACAGCCTCGCCGACGATTTCACACTGTACGCCAGTTCCAAAGACCGCGCGCTTCAGGCCTCCCGGCGCTTCAACGGCACAGGCCGCCGCGCTGGGGATTCTGCTGAACCGGTTCTGTTGCCCGTGCTGAACACGATCGATACGTCCGCGGTCTCCGATGGCGGGCTAGGCCATTCAGACATTTTTGGCGCCGCTTTTACGGACTTCCAGGCCATCCTGTGGCTGAGCCTCGAACCGGACCAGCGCTGCCTGCTCGGCCGGCGTGAGGAAGGCAATGCAGTCGCCTGGGTGCTGGGCACGCCGCGCACGGAGTTCTGCGGCCAGCAGGCCTTCTCCACCGCCATGACCACGATGCGCCGTGTCGGCATGGAAGAGTCCGCGCTGGTCCTGTCCGAACAGGCCGCCGAAGCGGAATCCATCGGCTCGCCCGACGCCCCGCTCTGGCAGTCAGCGCTCAGGATCGTTCAGTGGCTGGGCACCGCCGGCCGGTTCATGCCTGAGACGGCGCCTCAGTAACTGTCCGGTGCGGGTCGGAGTGGTTCCACTCCGCCAGCATGGTGCGCAGCGCCGCGATGAAGGCGATGGGCTGGTCCAGCATGACATGATGATCTGCATGCGGAATGGAAATGAACGGCACCTGATAGCCGAGCAGCTTGCGCATGTATTCGCGCACATCGTCCGGCATCAGCGAACTGGTCTCTCCCCGGATGATCGCTACCCGGCAACGCGCGGCCTGAAGCAGGGCGCCGGGGTCTTTGCCGGGATCGAAATGCGTCCAGATCATGGGATCGAATTTCCAGGTCCAGCCGCCCTCGTCCGCCTTCCGGAGGCTCCAGCGGGCAATATAGTCGACGGCATAGAGGTTCTCGCACAGTTGCGGCGGCGCGAGCCGGAAGCGGCTGAGTGCCGAGGCGAGGTCGGGATAGACCCGGTTCGGGCGGCCCTTGCGGTCCGGCCCGCGGTGCGGCCGCTCCGGCGGATTTACCGGGCTGTCGACGATCACCATGCCGTCAAACCGGTCGCCATATTTCGCGCCGGTCACCAGCGTGACGAAACCGCCAAAAGAGTGTGCCACAATGATCGGCTTGGTCGGCCCGTCGAACAGGCCGGCGGCCTCGGCCACGGCGACTTCCTCTTCCGCGAATGTCGCCATGTCGTAGCTGTCGCGGAAATCGCTGTCGCCCATGCCGGCGAAAGTGATCGCGGCGACGTTGTATTCCTCGGCAAAGTAAGGCGCGATGAAATCCCACCAGTGGGCATGGGCGCCATTGCCGTGGACCAGCAGGAGGCCAGGCGCGCCACGCTTACCCCAGCGCTGATACGTGACGTTCGCGCCCTTAACCTCCACCGAGCCCGTTTCATAAGGCGTGGCGACCGCCTTGCGGAACCATTCCGGCGCAGGCGGCACCGCGCCCTTGAACTCGGCCAGCGGCCCGCCCTCCGAAGGAATCTCCGGCGGCTGGTCCCTGACGATGCCTTTGCTCTCCCCGCTCATTCATTTCTTCCCTTTTTTTGAATTCTGGGACGGGGCTCCTCATCTGGCAAGTCCGGCCCTCGGGGCATATCCGGCACGGCTTTTGCGCCGAATGTCCCAAAAAGGGACAGGACGGCCCATGTTGAAACAGATCAGTCTCGCTTCCGCACTCGCGCTCATGGCCGGGTCCGCCTCCGCCAGCCCGGAACTGGCCGAACTCTGGGGCGCGAAAGCCGCTGCCCTCGCCGGGGAGTCCGCACCGCTGCTGGACACGGCCCGGCAAGGCCGCCTGCCGCTGCTCGACGAAGATTATGTGATCGAGGTGGAGCGGTTCGCCTTTAATGCCGCGAGGCTGGGTAACTGGACGGTGCAGGCCGGTGTGCCGGCGGCGATAGGATGCAGTTTCCGCAGCCTTGGCGAGGAGGCCGAGATCGAACTTGAGGCGCTGGAAGGCGCCCGGTCGGCGCGCGCCTCGGCCGAAGCCCTGAATGGTCTCATGAGCCTGTTCGAAGATGCCCGCACTCTGTCAACTGCCGCTGCCTGGACTGCCCGGCATGGGAGCGGCCACCCGGTCGCGCTCGGCCCGCCTGCAGCCTGTCCGGAAACACCTGCCCGTCTCGACCGCGTCGCGGTGCGCTGACCCTCAGGGCCGGAACACGGCCGCCGGGTCTTCCAGCAATTCATAGGCGACATGCGCCTTCAGCTTTTCGGTGAGCGAAACTGCGTCGCCCTGCAGCGTCTCCGGATCGATCATCTGGCCGAAGGTCATCCGCATTTTCGAGCCCTGCTTGTTCAGCAGCTCGTGGAACAGGGTTATGTCGCGCAGCTCGCCGCTGAGATTGCAGAGCAGGTAATAGAGCCGCGAATTCCACGCATCGAGGTTCAGCGGCAGGATCGGCGCTTTCTGCTTTTTCGCAAGGCCGATGACGGTGGAGAACCAGTCCTTCTCAATCAACCGGTCGCCTTCTTTCCGCGCGAGGCGCCCGGACGGGAAGATGACGACGCACTTCTCTTCCGAGAAGGCTTCCCCTGCCCGTTTCAGCGTTTCGCGCGCCTTGGCAGGGGAGCGTTTCTCCATCACCCATTCGACCGGGATGATCACATCCTCGAACTTCGGATTGACGCGGATCGCATCCGCATTCGCAAAAAAGATGATGTCGTCGCGCACCCGCTTCAGCAGGTCCCAGACGGCGACCCCGTCGGCGAGCCCGGTCGGATGGTTCGCGGCGACGATCAGCCGGCCTTCGCGCGGCATCCGTTCGATGCCTTCAACAGTTAGGTCAAAGGCGAGCTGGCGGGACAGCCGGTCAAAGGATTCGCGGCCATTCAGCGCGACAATCTCGTCGGCCATGCGCCGGGCCTTGTCGTAGCCGAGCATGGAATAGAGCACCGGGCGCACCAGCGGCCAGGCCGGGCTCGCCCGCAATTTCGGGCAGCGCTCCTCGATCAGCACATCCACGATGTGCAGGTCATCTGGCGTGTCGACATCCAGGAAGGCCGACTTCCGCGGCGCCAGATTTTTCTGCGGAAGTGTTTCGTCACTCATTTTCGGGCGTTTCTCCAGAAAACCAGCATAAGCCAAGCCGGAAACCTGCGGAAGCGCCGCAAACAGCCCCTTTTTACAAGGGGATTCAGGCCATTTCCGACCCCGTTTGCGCGTTGCCCCGGCAATCGCAATTCATTGAGTTTTCAACACTTCTGAAAGGAACGCTTTACTAAGCCGTAAGCTGCGCGTGGCAAAGTGAACGCACATCGGGGGCAGGTTAAGGACCAGCCACACAGGAAAGGCATCGGGGTAGATTTTATGAAAGTTCTCTGGGTTGAAGATCACGCGCCGGTGCGCGACATGCTGGCCATCGCTGCGGACAAGGCTGCCCGCTCGCGCGTGCAGGTCGACCTCGTCTTGGCGCCGACGCTGATGGCTGCGGAATCGCGCCTGCGTCTTGAGCGTTTCGACCTTGTCGTCCTAGACCTCGGCCTGCCGGACTCCATCGATCCGGATATGACGATCGCCCGCATCGCCAATATGGGCAAATACCGGATCGCCGTCGTTTCCTCGATGGATACGCGCGATCAGGCCGTTGAAGCGGCCCTGCGTTGCGGCGCCAACATCCACCCGGAAGCCATTTTCAAGGCCGGCCTGCCGTTCAACCGCTTCATCCAGCGGCCGGACAGTTTCGAGGATTTCCTCATGGACCTGATGCCGACGGCCGCCGACACGCCGGCCATGCGCGTGCGCGCTGCCTGATCCCTTATGCTTGCCCTTCGGGGCCAGAGCTTGCTAAGCCGCTCGGAACCACTTCCGGGCGGTTTTCTTTCGCCTATCACTGACGGGAAACAGCCTCGGCATGGATTTCTTCACTTCAGCGCCGATCACGTCCAGCCTGCTGCTGGCCAATATTGTCGCCAGCATGATCGGCTTCGGCGCGACGGATTTCATCAACCAGAACTCGCTCTGGATCCAGCCGATCCGCGAACAGCGCCAGTGGCACCGCGTGCTCACTTCCGGCTTCCTGCACGTGAACGGCATGCACCTCTTCGTAAACATGCTGACGCTCTATTATTTCGGCCCGCCACTGGAGAGCGTATTCGGCAGCACCGGGTTTGCGATCCTCTATTTCGGCTCCCTGCTGGGCGGATCCTTCTGGGAAATCATCGATAAAAGCCGCCAGCCGGATTATCGCGCGATCGGGGCCTCCGGCGCCATTTCAGGCCTGATGTCGGCTGTCGGCATCCTGTTTCCCTTCGCGACGATCTACCTGATGTTCGCCCTGCCGATCTGGGCCGGCCTCTATGCCCTGCTCTTCATCGTCATCAGCTTCATCTATTCCCAGCGCGAGAACACGATGATCGCCCACGGCGCCCACCTTGGCGGCGCGGTCGCCGGGATCGTGCTGACGCTGGTCCTGAAACCTGACGCGTTCGGCAGGCTGATGGACCAGATCGCCCGGCAGTTTGGCTGAACCATTCATGGGAAACGTGCTCCGCCAGTACAGGGAACGTGTGGACGCAGGTCTGCTGACTAATGATCCCGTACAGGCAGAAGCGGCCGAATTACTGGACGACCTCGCCCGGCGCCTCGCCAATCCGCCGAAGGGCGGCTGGTTCTCGAAGCCGGAACCCGTGCGCGGACTTTACCTCTGGGGCGGGGTCGGGCGTGGCAAGTCCATGCTGATGGACCTGTTCTTCGAGGATGCCGCGCCGAAGGCGAAACGCCGGGTACACTTCCATGAGTTCATGGCCGAGATCCAGGACCGGCTGGATACCTGGCGCAAGATGCCGGAGGACGACCGCAAGCGCTCGCCATGGCGCGTGAAGGGTGCCGGCGACGATCCGATCCCGCCGGTCGCCAAGCAGGTCGCCACCGAGGCGCAGCTGCTCTGCTTCGACGAATTCCAGGTGACGCAGATCGCCGATGCGATGATCCTCGCGCGCCTGTTCGACCAGTTGTTCTCGCGCGGTGTGACCATGGTGGCGACCTCCAACCGCGTGCCGGATGATCTTTATAAGGATGGCATCAACCGCCCCCTCTTCCTGCCGTTCATCCAGCACCTGAAAGAGCGTTGCGATATCTTCCACCTGGCCTCGGACCGCGACTACCGGCTGGACCGGCTGATCGCCGCGCCGGTCTGGTATTCGCCGCTGGGGCCGGAGGCCGATGCTTCGCTGGAAGAGGTCTGGACCCGGCTCACCTCCGGCGCGCATGCCCAGCATGTCACGCTGACGGTGAAAGGGCGCAAGCTGGAGGTCAGCCGAGAGGCGGCCGGCGTGGCCTGGTTCACATTTGAAGAACTCTGCGCCCGTCCGCTCTATTCGCGCGATTACCTGACCATCGCAGCGAACTTCCACACGATCATCCTGCAAGGCATTCCGCAGCTCGGCGCCGACAAGCGTAATGAAGCCGCCCGTTTCGTCGCCCTGATCGATGCACTCTACGAAGCAAAGATCAAACTGGTGGCGAGCGCAGCGGCAGAGCCGGAAACGCTGTACCCGGAAGGGGACGGTGCCTTTGAATTCGAGCGGACGGTGAGCCGCCTGCACGAGATGCGCTCAACCGACTACCTCGCCGAGGAACGCGTCGAGATCAGCGTCGACTGACACGGCGCTTGGACTCCTTGCCGTCGCCGCTCAGCAGGTCTTCAGCAACAGCACGCATGACCTTTCCCATTTCGGTCATCGGTTCGGATAGCGGCGAGCCTTCGCGCCAGATCAGCCCGATCTTGCGGCGGGCGAGCTTGTGCCGGATCGGCCGGACGACCTGGGTCGGATCGCGCTGGGCCTCCACCACGGCATAGAGGTTCGGCAGGATCGCCACCCCCTCCCCCATGCTGGCGGTCTGGCGCACGGCGTCCAGCGACGTGCCTTCATATTCGGTACTGATGTGCGCGCCCGCGGCATCCGCCAGCTGCTGGATGATCAGGCTGAGCCGGTGACCGGGCCCAAGGCTCAGCAATTCCCGACCGCGCAAGGCTTCCACATCGACCGGGCCGTTTTGGGCGGACAATTCATCTTCCTGCGCGGCGCAGACAAACAGCGTCTCCTCGAACAGTTCCATGAAAGCGCTGCTGGCATGGTCCTCCGGTGTCGAGATGATCATGTCGAGTCGGCCATCGTTCAGGCGCTCATTGAGGTCTGCCATCCGGGATTCATGCACACTCATGCGCAGTTCCGGAAACAGGCGGTGAAGTTCACGGACAGCGCCTGGCAGAAGGTATGGCCCGATGGTCGAGACCGTGCCCAGCCGGTAGCGCCCGGCCACTTCCCCTGCAGGCCGCAGGGTGAACGCCTTCAGGTCCTCGACCTGGATCAGGATGGCCCGGGCCCGGCGGACGACCTCCTCTCCCAGCGGGGTCATGAAGGCGCCATGACGGCCGCGCTCGACGAGCACGGCGCCCAGCTGCTGCTCGGCTTCAGCGATCTGGGCCGACAGGCTCGGCTGCGACACGTTCAGCCGGCGCGCCGCTTCATGGAACTTTCCGGTATCGGCCACGGCGACCAGGTATTGCAGCTGTCTAAGCGTTGGGCGCATTGGGGAATCCCTGTTCAGAAACGGGTCATTTTTGATAGTTTTTTCTTATTGAAACAAGAGAGTTTTTATATTGGAACTATCTATTGCGCCACGCCAGATTACAGCGATCAGACCCAAGGAGCCTGCTTTCTGTGTACATACTGATGGCATTTAATCTGAGTGCGTGTCGTCACTACAGTGAAGTGACCCGGTCTGTTGTGGACCCACCGTCCACAAACTGAGCGCCCACCGCGCACGTTTCCTCCCTCCTCCAATCCAGTATACCCCCCAGCATCGAAAGGAGTTTCGCATGCCGCGCTTTGCTGCAGGCGTTGTCCGCTTCCAGAACAATGTCTACCCCGAAAAACAGGGTCTTTTTGAAGAGCTCAGCAAGGGCCAGTCCCCTGAGGCACTTTTCATTGCCTGTTCCGACTCCCGTGTCGAAACGGCCATGATCACCCAGACCGAGCCGGGTGAACTGTTCATCTGCCGTAACGCAGGTAACATCGTTCCACCGCATACGGAGAACACCGGCGGCATGACGGCGTCCATCGAATACGCCGTCGCTGTCCTGAAAGTTCCGCACATTGTGGTCTGCGGCCACACCGAGTGCGGTGCCATGAAAGGCGCGATGAATCCGGAAGGCCTTGAGGGCCTGCCGCACGTCGCAAAATGGCTCGGCTATTCCAAGGCTGCCGTGGATGTTGTCGACAGCATCGCTGAAGACGAAACCTCCCCGGAAGAGCGCATGAAGATGCTGATCGAGCAGAACGTCCTGCTCCAGCTCCAGCACCTGCGCACCCATCCGAGCGTTGCCGCCGCCCTCGCAAAAGGCACGACCGAGCTGCATGGCTGGGTCTACGACATCCGCTCCGGCGAAGTCGAAGCCTGGGACGAGGCCGAAGGCAAATTCATCACCATCGACTCCCGTTACGCCGCCCAGATCCGCGAACTCGCGGGCGACCATACCTGCGCGGCGTGAAGCGGGTCCTGAACGAACGGATCCAACCATATGTCTTCCTCCCAGACAGCTGCGCCCGGCGGGCGCAGCCCCTTCTTTGACCTCTCGAACATGAGAGGCGACCTGTTCGGCGGCCTGACCGCCGGCATCGTCGCCTTGCCGCTGGCGCTTGCCTTCGGTGAAGCCTCAGGCGCCGGCCCCATCGCCGGCCTCTGGGGCGCCATTTTCGTTGGTTTCTTCGCTGCCCTGTTCGGCGGCACTGGCTCGCAGGTCTCCGGCCCGACCGGCCCGATGGTCGTCGTCTTCGCCGGCCTCTATGCGGCGCTTGGCGGCAACCCGACGCTGGTCTTCGCGGCCGTTGTTCTTGCCGGTATCCTGCAGATCGGCTTCGGCGTGCTGAAGTTCGGTCAGTATGTGAAACTGGTCCCCTACCCGGTGATCTCCGGCTTCATGAGCGGCATCGGCGTGATCATCATCGCGCTGCAGCTCTCCCGCCTGTTCGGCCACGAGCCTGACGGCGGCGGCACGATCCCGGCCTTCACCGCGGTGCCGGGCGCCGTGATGGACCCGAACCTGATCGCCGTCGGCATTGCCGCGATGACGCTGTTCATCGTCTTCACCTGGCCGAAGAAGTTCGCCGCCTACGTCCCCGGCCCGCTCGCGGCGCTGGTGATCGGTACAGTGGTCAGCCTCTTCATTCCGGGCGCGCCCGTGCTGGGCGATATCCCGACCGGCCTACCGGAATTCGTCCTGCCGAGCTTCAGCACGGACACGGCCCTCGTGGTGCTTGAAGCTGCCTTCATCCTGGCGGTGCTCGGTTCCATCGACAGCCTGCTGACCTCGCTGGTCGCAGACAATATGACCCGGACGCGCCACGACTCCGACAAGGAGCTGATCGGCCAGGGTATCGGCAACACGATCGCCGGCATGTTCGGCGCCATCCCGGGTGCCGGTGCCACGATGCGGACCGTGATCAACATCCGTTCGGGTGGCCGCACCCGCATTTCAGGCGCAACCCATGCGCTCGTGCTGCTGGCCATCGTGCTCAGCCTCGGCCCGCTCGCCTCGCAGATCCCGCACGCCGTTCTGGCCGGTATCCTGGTGAAGGTCGGCTTCGACACGATCGACATGTCCTATATCAAGCGTGCCCACAAAGGCCCGCGTTGGGACCTCGCCCTGATGGTGCTTGTGCTTGGCCTGACGGTCTTCGTCGACCTGATCACGGCTGTGGCTGTCGGTGTGGTCCTCGCGGCCCTCGCCTTCATCAAGAAGCTGGCCGACGACCAGATCGCCTCCGTGCAGCACGAGGCCCCGCCCCAGTCCAGCGAAGAGGAAGTGACCCTTCTCTCCCGCTGTGGCGGCCGGGTGATGCTGTTCGACTTCGGAGGCCCGCTCAGCTTCGGCGCAGCGGCTGACCTTGGCCACCATGTCCGCAGCCGGGCTGGCGACAAGGTCGAGATCATCGTGCTGGACTTTGCCCGCGTGCCCTTCATCGACGTCTCCGCCGTCCGCGCGGTCGAGACGATCATCGAAGACGCACACGACGCCGGCAAGGATGTCTACTTCACCGGCATGAGCGAGGAGGTCGAAGCCGTCCTCCACCGCTTCGCCGCCGACCAGGTGCCGGGCAGTGAGGACAAGCGTTTCGGCAAGCGCCGCGACGCCCTCACCGCGGCGCTCACCCGCCTAGATGAGAAGCCGACCCCCGTACCGGCCGAATAACAGGAGAGACCCCCCGTTCCTGACCTTCGCCCCGCGCCTCCTCTCTCCAGGCGCGGGGCTTTTTTTTTGCGCGGAATTCCCCCGAAATTCCACCTAAAACCCCATGGCTGCACCTCTTCCCTAAGAAGGCCGCAATTCCTATCTATACCCGAGCGCGATGAAACTCATGCGCATTCCGGTACAAGACGTCGCCGCCAGACGGGGCTAAACAGTTCCGGACATTCCAAATTGGAACCATCGCCGGTTTCACGGGATAGGTTCCGGAAGGAGGATTTTAGAGATGGCAAACAAGATTGCTGCCAGTACGAGTATGACGCTCAGCCCCGAACAGGGCCTCAGCCGTTATCTCACCGAAATTCGCAAATTTCCGATGCTCGAAAAGAACGAGGAGTTCATGCTGGCCCGGCGCTGGCGCGAGCAGGAAGACACTGAAGCCGCCGAGAAGATGGTGACATCCCACCTGCGCCTCGTGGCCAAGATCGCCATGGGCTATCGCGGCTATGGCCTGCCGATGGCCGAAGTGATCTCCGAGGGCAATGTCGGCCTGATGCAGGCCGTGAAGAAATTCGACCCGGACAAGGGCTTCCGCCTGGCAACCTATGCCATGTGGTGGATCCGCGCCGCGATCCAGGAATACATCTTGCGCTCGTGGAGCCTGGTGAAGCTCGGCACGACGGCCGCCCAGAAGAAGCTGTTCTTCAATCTGCGCCGCCTGAAAGGCGAGATGCAGGCGCTGGAGGAAGGTGACCTGAAGCCGGAACAGGCCAGGCTGATCGCCGAGAAGCTCAATGTCTCGGAAAGCGAAGTCTATTCGATGAACGGGCGCATGTCCGGCTCCGATGCCTCGCTGAACGTGCCGATGGGCACCGATGGCGACATGGAATGGCAGGACTGGCTGGCCGATGACGAGCCAGGCCAGGCCGAGGAATTCGCCAACCAGCAGGAATTCGATGCCCGGATGGACCTCCTCTCCGCGGCCATGGAAGACCTGAACGAGCGCGAACGCCACATCCTGACCGAGCGCCGCCTGACGGACGACCCGAAAACGCTGGAAGAGCTGTCGGAAGAATACAATGTCTCCCGCGAGCGCATCCGCCAGATCGAGGTCCGCGCCTTCGAGAAACTGCAAAAGGCCATGAAGCGCATGGCCAAGGAACAAGGCCTGCCGACGGGGAATTAATCCCCGCCGGCGGTCTCCACAACGCTCTTCACCGCCTCTTCCACATCCTCATCTTCCAGGATGTCCGTTGGGTCGACACCCAGCACGACGGAGACGATCAGCGCGCCGACGGCCACCGCAAACACGATGATCGCGACCAGTCCGCCGCCGATGCCGAGCGTGCGGGCGAGATAGTTCGTGATTTCCTCATAGCGGAACACGCCCACGGCCGCGACGACGAAGCCGCCGATCTTGGCGGCATATTCGATCTGGCTGGGATAGGAGCGCAGGTGGAAGAAGACGAGCAGCAGCGTCCAGACCCCGAAGCCCAGCGCCACAAGCGGCGCGACAATCGTATAGGCACTCGCCGAGCCTGACCCGGTCAGCAGCGCCATGGTCTGCAAATACGCCGCGTTCAGCAGCGGCCAGATCAGCATTACCGATCCACCCAGCGCAAGACCGAAGGAAATGCCGGACGGCGTCGCCCCGTGCAGGCGCTCCAGCCCCTTGCGGTATTGCACTAGCAGGATGCCGATGCCGAGCAGCAGCAACAGGAAGAACACTTTTACCGGCATGACCCAGCGGTGCACCGCCCCGGTGACCGAAGGGGATTGGGCAGCAAGCCTGTTGAGACGCTGGCGGAATTCCGCCTTGGCCGTGCAGCAGTCGCGGATCGACATGCGCTCCCCTGCCGGGAAACAGAGCAACGCCGCATCAGCCGCCACGGAATAGCGCAGCCATTCCTGATCGCACTGGGCCTGGTATTCGCCGAGGCCGCGGTCAACCCCCGAAAGGATGCGCATGCGGGCCAGCACTTCCTTCACCGGCGCAATCGGCGGCGTCTGCTCTGAGGCGGGCACGCCGCGATCCGCAGCCAGGGCTTTCGGCGCGATTTCGAAAACGGACCGGGCCTCCGAGGACTCAAACGCATCTGAAATCAGCCATGCCCCGAGCAATGCGACCAGGAGGCTCGCCCCAAGCACAATGCGCCCATACTTAAGCTGGCCGCGCCACATCGCATCGACCAGCAACACGGCCGGCTGCCAGAAGGCGACCAGCGCCAGCAGGCCGGCCACCGGGAAGAAGATGAAATTCTGCGAATCCAGCGAGGCCAGCCGCAGGGCCAGGCCCGAAGCGCCGAACTCCCCAAGCAGGAAGCCGGTTTCCAGCAGGAAGGCGAGGTATAGCAAGCTGAACAGGATGGTGACTGCCATGCGGCTGCCAACATGAGTCTTGGTCATGCGCGGATCTCCCCTTCCGCTTTCTGAAGAGCCTTACTCCTACCGCAATCTTCAGCACAAACAACACATTACGTTGACGGCCCGCGCCTCTGTCTATTTCCGGGAACCGGGCTGCCTTCTCAGCCGTTTATCGCCCAAGACCTGACCACACGCCCCGAAAGGAGGTTTGAAATGAAATTCAGACTCGTCACCACCGCGCTGGCCGCTGCCATGGGCGCGGGCCTGATGGCCTATGCCGACCCGCCGCAGTCCCGTCCGGGCGACCTGCCGCCGGGTCTGGCCAAGCAGGGCAAGATACCGCCGGGCCACGCCAAGAAAATGTGGAAGAAGGGCGAATACCTGCCCGCGGACTATCGCACCGGCCACTATTTCGAGGACTGGCGCCGCTATGACCTGGAACCGGCCCCTCCGGGCTATCGCTGGGTCGTGGTCGACCAGGACGCTTACCTGATGGAAGTCACAACTGGCCTTGTCGCCAATGCCATCATTGATCTGCTCGACTGATCGTAAACCCCAGCGATTGATCGCAGCAGACGGAGCGGGCATGGGTAACCCCATGCCCGTTCTTCCTGTTTCTGACCCTGCCGACCCCCGCGTTGCGGCCTACACCTCCATCCGCGAGAAGGACCTGACCTCCGGCCATGGCGGGCGGTTCATTGTCGAGGGCAAGGTGACGCTGGAGACGTTGCTGACGCGCTCGCGCTTTGCCATTGAGAGCCTGTTCCTGGCCGAGTCCCGGATGGAGCCGCTGGCAGAGCTGCTGGCAAAAGTGCCTGCCGATGTGGCGGTCTACACCGCCCCGCAGGAGGTGATGGATCAGGTGGCCGGCTTCCCTATGCACCGCGGCGTGCTCGCCTGTGGCCTGAAGGGCAATATTCCCCAGACAGACGAATTTCTTGCCAGTCACTCGCCCGCCTCGCCGCTCCTGCTCCTTTCCGACATTTCGAACCACGACAATACGGGCGCCTGCTTCCGCAATGCCGCGGCCTTTGGCGCGGGCGGCGTCCTGCTGGACGAACGCTGCTGCGATCCGCTCTACCGCAAGGCCATTCGCGTCTCGTCTGGGGCGAGCCTATTCCTGCCCTATGCCCAAGGCGGGACGGGCTTGGACATGGTAAATGCCGTCTTAAACGCGGGCTATACCGTCTGGGCCATGTCACCCCGGGCTGAAGCCGCCCCAATGCAATCCCTACCCGTGCCGGACAGGCTCGCGATCCTGCTTGGCGCCGAGGGGCCAGGCTTGCCGGATGCTCTGATCAAGGCCGCTACGCCCGTGCGCATCCCCATGTCGGACGGCTTCGACAGCATCAATGTGGCAACCGCCGGAGCGATCGCACTGGCGCATGTGTTCGGGAAATCGGGCTGAGGTGACTCAAGAAAACGCCCTCCCCGGTTATGCCGGGAAGGGCGAATGGGGGACCCCCTGGTGTGATAGAGCCGCCCCGAGAGAGCCTCAGAATACGCGTGGACGTTCCGCCTTGTCGAGATGGAGACCGCACTCGGTCTTGTTCTGGCCTGCCCAGCGGCCGGAGCGCGGATCCAGCGGGTCCGATGCCGGTCGCGTGCACGGCCAGCAGCCGATGGACGGGTAGCCCTGATCGACCAGCGGGTGGCGCGGGAGGTTGCGCTGCTTCATGAACAGGTCGACGTCGTCGGCCGTCCAGCCGGCCATCGGGTTCACCTTGTAGCGGCCGTTCGCAAACTCGAAGACGGGCAGCTTCATCCGCTCGCCGCCATGGAAACGCTTGCGGCCGGTGATCCAGGCGCTGAAGCCTTCCAGCGCCGGTTCCAGCGGGCGCACCTTGCGGAGGGCGCAGCAGGCATCGGAGTCCGACTTCCAGAGCTTGTTGTCCGGATCGAGCACCTTGCGCTCGGTCTCGTTCGGCGGAATGGAGCGCACACCGGTCAGGCCGAGGCGGTCGATCACTTCGTCGCGATAGTCCAGCGTCTGTGGGAAATGCATACCCGTATCGAGGAAGATCACCGGCAGGCTCGGGTCCACTTCGGCGATCAGCGACAGCATGGCCACGCTCTCTGCCCCGAAGCTTGACACATAGGTCAGCTGTTCCGGCCATTCGCGCACCATGGCGACGCGCAGAATGGTCTGGGCCGAGGCTTCGCGCAGCTCGCCGTTCAGGCGGGCGAGACGGGTCTCGGTATCCTCTTTCTGCCGGAGTTTGATATCGCCATAGGGCATCAGGTCAGGTTCCGTGTCTTGCGTGGAACACCGAGACCCGGCCATCGGCCGCGGGCTGGTAGGTGTCCCGGAATTCATTCAGGGCTTCCAGAACACTAGGTAGTTCAGCGCGGGCGGTTTCATAAGCGTCGAAGCCTGAACGGTTCATGTAGAAAATCTGATCGCGCAGTACGTGTCCCACCGCGCGCAGCTCTCCCGTATAGCCATGACGGCGGCGCAGCAGCTGTGCCTGGGAGTAGCCGCGGCCATCGGTGTATTTTGGGAACGAGACCTCAACCAATTGAATCCATTCAAGAAACGGTTCCAGAAGCTCCGGATCGTCTTCCGGAACGAGGCGTACACCGACCGGCGCATTGCGCCCGGCGAGGCTTTCCGCCAGTTCCAGGAAACGGGCCAGCGGCAAGGTCACGGCCTGGTCAGGCTTTAGATCTTCTTCACCTTCCTGCCCGGCAAACAGCCAGATATTCTCGATTTCTGCACCATCCTTAAGCAGTGGCATAGAGGGCCTCCTTGAACGGGTCGGCGCCGACGCGCTCCAGCGTGTCGATGAACAGCTCATCGGGAGATGTGCGCAGTGCCATATAGGCGTCAATGATGCGCTTGACGGCGCCGGGCACGTCCTCCCCTTTCAGGGCAGGCCCGGCGATGGCGCCGATGGCGGCTTTCTCGTCCGCCCGGCCGCCGAGGCTGATCTGGTAGAACTCCTCGCCTTTCCGGTCGACGCCGAGAATGCCGATATGGCCGACATGGTGGTGGCCACAGGCATTGATGCAGCCGGAAATGTTGATGTGCAGCCGCCCGATCTCCCGCTGGTATTTCGGATCGGCGAAGACTTCCTGCACCGCCTGCCCGATCGGAATCGACCGCGCATTGGCGAGGTTACAGTAATCGAGCCCCGGGCAGACGATCAGGTCAGTGATCAGGCTCTCATTCGGCGTCGCGAGTCCGGCGGCATCGAGCGCCTGCCAGATCGCATAGAGATGCTTCACCGGCACATGTGGCAGGACGAGGTTCTGCGCGTGGGAGACGCGAATGTCGTCATAGGCGTAGCGTTCGGCAAGACCTGCAACGATTTCCATCTGAAGATCCGTCGCATCGCCCGCCGCGCCGCCGATCGGCTTCAGGCTGACGGTGACGGAGGCATGGCCCGCCTGCTTGTGCGGATGCAGGTTTACCTCCGCCCACTGGGCAAAGTCCGGTTCGGCGGCCTTGGCGGCCTCGAACGCGTCGGTGCCATCTTCGGCGTCGAAATCCGGCGGGGCGAAATAGGCATGGATGCGGTCGATCTCGGCCTGCGGCAGGTCGATCTTCTCATGCGGACGCTGGGCGGCGTATTCGGCCTCCACCTGGCGCGTGAACTCTTCCGGGCCAAGCTCGGCCACGAGGATCTTGATCCGCGCCTTGTACTTGTTGTCCCGGCGGCCATAGCGGTTGTAGACGCGCATGATTGCCTCGACATAGTCAAGAAGCTCCGCCTCCGGAACAAAATCATTGACCAGCGCGGCCAGCAGAGGTGTCCGCCCCTGCCCGCCGCCGACATAGACTTCGAAGCCGACTTGCTCGCCGCGCTTCACGATGCGCAGGCCAATGTCATGCACGGCAATCGCCGCCCGGTCCGCCGCAGCCGCCGTAACCGCGAACTTGAACTTGCGCGGCAGGAAGGCGAATTCCGGATGGAAGGTGCTCCACTGGCGGATGATCTCGCACCAGGGGCGCGGGTCCATCACTTCGTCGGCCGCAGCACCCGCGAAATGGTCGCTCGTCACGTTGCGGATACAGTTGCCGGAGGTCTGGATGGCATGCATCTCGACCTCGGCGAGGTCATTCAGCGCATCCGGAATGTCCTTCAGGGCCACCCAGTTGTACTGGATGTTCTGGCGCGTCGTGAAATGACCATAGCCACGGTCATATTTGGCAGACACTTCCGCCAGGCGACGCAGTTTCGCGCCGTTCAGCTGGCCATAAGGAATTGCGACGCGCAGCATGTAGGCGTGCAGCTGCAGGTACACGCCATTCTGCAGGCGCAGCGGCTTGAACTCGTCCTCCAACAGTTCGCCCGACAGGCGGCGGTTCACCTGCCCGCGGAACTGTTCCACGCGGTCCTTCACGATCCGGGCATCGAATTCGTCATATCTGTACATTAGGCCGCAACCTCTCTTGCGTGCGGGATGCCGAGCGCCGCTTCGGTGCGACTGACCCAGCGCTCGACCGCCGGGAACTCGGAAAGATCGAAACCGCCCTCATGGGCGAGGCGCGTATAGGCGACGAGCGCAATGTCCGCGAGCGTCATACCCTCGCCGACAATCCAGTCGGTGAAGGTCAGCTGCATCTCCATCACGCCGAGGGCCCGGCGGCCCTTGGCCATCAGGTTCGGATCGATCTCATCATCGGATTTCTTCAGGTAATGCTTGTGGAACCGGCGCACGGCGATGGCCGTCTCGTGAGAGTATTGCTCCCAGAACAGCCAGCTCATCATCTTGGCGCGCTTGAAGCCATCCGCCGGGATCAGGTCGCTTCCTGCCTCTTCCGCAATGTAGAGCATGATCGCATTAGATTGCGGCAGGGTACGACCGTCCGGCCAGCGGGCGACCGGCACCTGCCCTACCGGGTTCACGGCCAGGAAGTCTTCCGTCTGCGTACCGCCTTTCAGGATATCCACTTCGACCCAGTCGAAGGGAATGCCCAGATAATTGGCCGTCCATTTCGGCTTCTGGCAGTTGCCGGAAATGGAGTCGCCATAAAGCGTCAGGCGGGTGATGGGTCGGGTCGGCATCAGGCATCGGCTCCATAGGCGACGGTCGGGCCGGTGGCGCGGATGGTTTCACGAATGGTTTCGCGGCCGGTGATCCCGCCGGTTTCGGTCACTTCCATGAAGTACGGATCGGTCACCTTGCCTTCCTGCTTCAGGGCTTCGGCAAGGCGGGCCTCGGCGATGTCTCCGGTGAAGGCAGCGGCCTTACTGACATCGTCAGACCAGGTGCCGACTTCCGTCATCCAGACGGATTTGCCGGTCGCCGTTTCCCAGGCCGTCACGGCTTTCGGAGTCTCGGGCTTCAGTTTCGGGCGGACGGACGTCATGCGGAGACAACCTTCTGAGTAGGAATGGAGGCTTCAGTGGAAACGGTGGCGGTAAAAGGCCCGGCACGGAGGCCAGCGACTTCGCCGATGATCAGCAGCGCCGGTCCCTTGATGCCATGGGACTCGATCAGCTGGGGCAGTTCCTCCAGCATGCCATAGGCGCGGACTTCATTTTCCCGTGTGCCGTTCTCGATCACGGCGACCGGGGTCTGCGGCGCGCGGCCGGCTTCGATCAGTTTTTCGGCAATCGCGGCTGAGGTACCGACGCCCATATAGACGCTGACGGTCTGTCCGCGCTTGGCGAGCGATGCCCAGTCGAGGTCCGGCACGCCGCCCGCTTTCGCATGGCCGGTCACGAAGGTGACAGCCTGTGCATGGTCCCGGTGGGTCAGCGGTATGCCGGCGCTCGCCGCACATCCGAGGGCGGAGGAAATGCCCGGCACAACGAAAGCGGAAATGCCTGCAGCCTCCACGGCGTCCAGCTCTTCCCCGCCCCGGCCGAAGATGAAGGGGTCGCCGCCCTTCAGGCGCACCACGCGCTTGCCCTCGCGGGCGGACTGGATCAGCAATTTGTGGATCTGGTCCTGCGGCACGGAATGGTTGCCCTTCGCCTTGCCCACGGAGATGCGGTCTGCATCGCGGCGGATGAGGGAGAGAATCCCATCCGAGACGAGCCGGTCATAGTAGACCACGTCCGCTTCCTGGATCAGACGAAGGGCTTTCAGGGTCAGGAGTTCCGGATCGCCGGGGCCGGCGCCGACAATGTGCACAACGCCCGCTTCCGAAGGCGCGAAGAGTTCGGCGCGCATCGCGGCTTCAGCGCCGGTCAGGTCTCCGGCATAGGCGAGCTCAGCGGCGCGCCCCGTCAGCGTGCGTTCCCAGAATTTGCGGCGGGCGGAAAAATCCGGCAGCGCGGCTTTCACCGTGTCGCGCAAGCGGCCAGCGAGCGCGGCGAGATCACCGATGCGCGCGGGCAGCAGCGCTTCGAGTTTTGTACGGATGGATTTTGCCAGCACCGGCGCCGTGCCGTTCGATCCGATCGCGGCGACAATGTCGCCCCGGTCCAGGATGGAGGGCACGGTGAAGTCGCAGAGCTCCGGCCGGTCGACCACGTTCAGCGGCACGCGGGCCGCGCGGATGACGGCAATGGCGTCCGGATTGTCTTCGGCGACGATGGCGAGCCGGGCGGTCTCCAGTGCTTCAGCCAGGCCGTCCATGGTCATGGTGGCCGCCTTCGAAGCCACCGCATGATCATGCGCTGGTCCGGCATGATCCGATATGATCACGGGCAAGGCGCCAGCAGATGCGAACAGGCGCAGCTTGCGCAGGGCTTCCTCGCCGCTTCCGACGATGACGACCCGCTGGTCCTGCAAATTAAAAAACGCTGGAAACTGGCGCATGCGCACAGAGCCCCTATTTAGCAAAGCTGATCAACACGCTGCCAAAATGGCTCTTGACGGGAGAGAGACAACTGGCAACCCCTACAGCGATGCTTTAGAGAAACTATTTATGGCCGAACCAACTGACCGTTTGCCCCCGCTGAACGCCCTTCGTGCCTTCGAAGCAGCCGCCCGGCGCCTGTCATTCACACAGGCAGCCGATGAACTAAATGTGACCCCGGGGGCCATTTCCCAGCAGATCCGCCAGCTGGAAGACTATGCCGGAACGCCCCTGTTCAAGCGTACGGGTCGTTCAGTTTTGCTTACAGATGCGGCGCAGGCGAGCCTGCCGCTGGTGCGCGAAGCCTTCGAGAGAATTTCTGAAGCAGGCCGCATCATGCAATCCCCCGCCCGCAAAGGCCGGGTCATGGTCTCGTGCGCCCCCAGTTTTGCGGCCAAGTGGCTCGCCCCCCGCCTCGACAAATTCCACCAGCAGCACGGCGGAATCGAGGCCTGGATCAGCGCAGATACGGGCCTGACCGACTTCACTACCGCCGACGCAGACTTCGCCATCCGTTACGGCCGGGGCGTGTATGACGGGCTGAAATCGGAAAAACTGCTCGATGAAACCGTTTTGCCGGTCTGCTCACCCGCCATGCTGGACGGGCCGGACGCGATCCGCCGCCCGGAAGACCTGAAGAACCACACCCTGCTCCACGATGAGAGTACAGAGGTCGACCCCTCCTGCCCGGACTGGGCCAGTTGGCTACGGGCACGCAAGGTGGAGGGCGTGGACGCCAGCCGTGGGCCGCGCTTCAACCAGGCGATCCTCGTGATCGAGGCCGCTGCCGCCGGGCGAGGTGTAGCCCTTGCCAAGCAAGCCATCGCAGCGTCTGACCTTGCCTCCGGCCGCCTCGTCGCGCCATTTGCAGACGGGTCGACAAGCATCGATTTCGGCTACTGGCTGGTCTGGCCGAAAGGGCGCCACCTCAGCCCCGACGTCCGGGAATTCATCAAATGGATCAAGGCAGAAGCCGCCGAGACGGAAGTGGTCGGCGTCTGAGCTAGAGCGCCGCGTCGAGCAGCAGGTAAGCCGCGAGACGCGGGCTGGCATTGCGGCTGGTCCGCTGGGTCTGCTCCAGCGCGTTCAGCGCGTCGTCCTGCTCCATCTCAACGAAGTTCGCTGCCAGTTCTCGCAGGTCATCGTCATTGCGCAGGCGCTGGGTGATGCGCTCCACCTGACGGCCGGCCTGTTCGAGGATCGCCGCCTTGCGCTGCTGTTCCCCCTTCCGGGCCGCCTCGGCGATCTTGCGCTTCATCTTCGGCTTGAAGGTCTCCGGCAGCTGGATGCCGGACGATTGCAGGCGAGCGATCAGCCGGTCGGCCACTTCCTCGCGGTCGCGCGGCAGCGGATCGTCCCGGCTCATGTCGGAAATGATATCGCGCCAGCCCATTTCGCCGGACTGTTCCGCCTTTGAGGCGGGCGGCGTGACGACGGCCGGCGGGGGCTCCGCAGCAGCCGGTTTTGTTTCGGGCGCTGGGGTTGCAGCTGCCGCCCCTGCTTCCGCTTGCAGGAAATCCGTCGCACGGCGCAGCGGGTGCGGCGGTGCGGCAGGCTCTTCCTTCACATCGTCGAAACGGCGGCGCAGCGTGACCGGGTTCGGATCCTTCGGATCGACGGTCTTGCCCAGCTCCAGCGGTGCGTCCTTTGCGTCCGGTTCCGGCGCCTTGTCTTCCGTCTTTTCCTGCCCGGCCGAGGCAAGCAGGTCCGCGGCTGCATCGAACAGGTCTTCGTCAGGATCGGTGGCACGGCGTGGCGGCGCGGGGCGTTTCGGCGCCTCGTCCTTCAGGGAATGGCCATTGGTGATCGAATAGCCATTTGTGTGGCTCTTGCCGTTCATATGGCTACCATTCACCGGCTCGCGGCTGGAAGATGGTGCTGGTGCAGGCTCCGGGCGCGGCGGCGGCGTCACGGTAGGCGGCGGAGCCGGCTTTTCCGGTGCAGGTGCAGGCGCCGCCTGCTGGACAACCGGCGGCGGGTCTTTAGCCGGCGGTTTCGGTTTCTGGCCTTCCAGCACGGCAGAGCGGTCGATCCGGGCAACTTCGGCGCGGGCCGCAAACTCGGTGCTGCGGAGCGAGGCCGCAGCTTCCTGGCCGGCCTGGCGCAGCCGGGCCAGCGCTTGGGCGGCTTCTTCCGCGGCGGCGCGGGTCGACTGGTTGATTTCATGATTGGCCTGACGCGCGCCTTCGATCGCGGAGGAGACAGCGTCCTTGAGCGCGTCTCCGGTCGTCATGGCGGCAGCGGCAGCGATCTCCCCTGCCCGGACGGCCGTATCGACCGTACGGCGGGACTGGTCGAGCTTCTCCTCGATCTGGCTGATCGCGAAGGTCAGCGTCTCGGTGCGGGCGCCAGCTTCGCGGGCAAGATTATCGAGGTCGAGCAGGCGTGCGGCCAGCGCTTCACTGGCCGAGCGCATGGCCTCAAGCTGGTTGTCCAGCAACTCATCTGCCTGCGAGATTTCAGTGGTCGCCGCGCGTGCCGCCGCGACCATGGCCTCGGCCTGGCGCGGGATCGCGTCGTTCATCTGATTGAGCTGGCTGCGCAGGTCACGGGCAAGGCCTTCCAGCGCCTGGCGTTCCGCAGAGAGGCGCTCGGTCAGGTCGCGGGCATTGTCGGCGCTGGCATAAGCGACGGATTCGAGGCGCATGCGCTCATCGCCGATCTCGCCCGACATGGCCTTCATCGCCGTCAGGGCATGCGCCATGGCATGATCGATCTCGGCAGCGGCCTGTTTCATCTGCTCGGCAAAGGTAATGCCCTCGGTGCCGGCCTCGCGGGCGGGCGCCATCAAGCGGGTCGCAGCCGACATGACGAGGGCGTTCGCCGCACTCGCACGCCGGTTGGTTCGGCCCATATATCCGGCCATGACCAGCAACAGCGCGGGCACGGCAATGCCCATCGCCCCGCCTGCCAGGACGAACGGGTTAAGCGCCATCAGCGCGGGGACACCATAGAAGCCGAGGATCACACCGGCAGCCGCACCGATCCACATGGACGCAGCCACGAATCCGCCCACGACCATCCAGCTGCCACCATGTTGTGCCAGCTCGAAATATTCCGATGCCTCTTGCCTGGCCAGCAAATCCCGGCCAGAGGGCCGAGCTTCGGTGTTTTCGCTCATACCACCCTTATACCGCGTCAAACCTTCCGGCGCGAGACCGGAATGCTTAACAGCAAAGGGCCAACCGCCAGATCGTTATTTGATAGAATGCCCGAGAATCAAGGCGCTTTGAGGGCCAGCCTCGGACATATCCGATTTGTCATCCGGAGCATAATCGATGCCAAGCCAGGCAAGTACGCCGGCAATGACCAGATTCCGGATCAGAATGATGATAGCCACAACGGCCCCCATGACGTCAGAAATGTTCGGATTGGAAGCATTTTTGCCTCACCCTTCGGGTGTATAACGCGGAATTCTTTCACCGACAAACGATAAGTCATCGCATTTTAACCGCGTTAACCTCGTCACAAAGCAGGCCATGTCATACTTGCCGCGATAACCGGAGATGACCTCATGTCTTCCACCCTCGCCTTGCTCGACCGCGACCACCTCAAGGCCATGACCGGCGGAGACAAGGATCTCGCGCTCGAAGTGATCGACATTTTCCGCGAGCAGACCGGGCTGTGGATGCGCCTGATGGATCCGAAGGCCGAGCCGAAACAATGGGCCGATGCGGCCCACACGCTGAAAGGTGCCTGCCTGTCGCTCGGTGCGTTGCGCCTCGCCCGCTATTGCGAGCTGGCCGAAAAGGCCGGGCGTTCAGAGACACCGCCGAGCATTACCGCCGCTGCTGTCCTGCTGGGCGATGTGCGCGATTGCCTGTCGGCGACGATGGAAGAAGTGGCGAAAGCCGCTCACGAACTTGCCGGCAAAGGCGCCCTCAAAGCGTCGTAGCTCTCGAATTCATAGGCGATGCAGCGGTCGATCAGCGTCCGCCAGACGGGCTCCGCGATCGCCGGTGACAGGCCTGCCGCCTCGCAGGCCGCCTTCACTTTCGATACCACATCCTCAATCCGTGCGCGGTCGTGCACGATGTTCCGGTCGCCCTTGATGCGGGCGGCAGCATCCATGAAGGACTGGCGCTCAGCCAGGATTTCCACCAGCAGACGGTCGATCCGGTCCACCTCGTAGCGGACATCGGTCATCGTCTCTGCGGTCTCGGCAGTGTGCCGGCGAGGGTCGGAAGTGTAGGTCGTCATGCGGCCTCTCAGGTCTGATCGTCCTGCCCTATATGGGTGACGGCGCCTCTGCAAGGAACGAGGTGCGGTGCCGCAGCAGCGGGGTCAGAATTGCGCCAGTCCGACAGACTTGCGCAACTTGTTGAGCTTCTTCGGAACATTTTCGCCAAAAATATACCCCCACGGCATGCCTGTCGGCGTGCTGCCAATGGCTTCGAGATGGGCTTTCAGGCGCGCCTTGTCGCGGTTCAGGTGGAAAAGCATGGCAAAACTGTTGTGGGCAAACTGGCGCTCCACTTGGCTGGGCGCCGGCAGGTCAACCAGCAGCGCGTGGAAACGATCATCCAGCGCGGCAATCTCGGCCCGGAAATCCTCCGAATACCGGCGCGTCCGGAACGCTTCTTGTTCCTCCCGCACATCATTCATGCCGGTTTCGTACAGCCATTCCTCGATCCACGCGCGCGCCGGCAGGGACAGGAAGGCCGCATTCGCCGGATCCGCGGCCGCCGCATCGGCGACGCCGTACATCTCTTCATGGCTGCCGTGCCACTTTGCGGTCAGGTAATTCAGGCGGGCCATTTCGGCGAGGAGGTTCGCCTCCCCTGTTGCCTTCAGGCCGGCGCAGATTTCCTCGAACACACCGTCTTCGCCACCTGTCAGCATGATCGCCCGGATGCGGAACGCATGCAGCGCGCTGTCGCCGGGCGTTTGCTGCGAGGCCCTGGCCAGCAGGTCCTGCGCGTGGAAGGCCATTTCCGCCATGTCCATGAACTGCCCGTCGCTGGTCAGGTCAGCCGTCGCATTGCCGCGCAGGCGATGGGCCCAGACATAACAAAGCCCGCCATGAATGGCGGGCATGGCCGGGTGGCTGTCCAGCGGCGGCAGGGGCGCCGCGATCTCCGACAGGAGACCGACACTGTCAATAAAATGAACACGGTCCGCCGGCGGCAGCCCCGCATAGAGGGCGCCGAGCGCCGCGCCGTCTCCGGCCTGTATCAGGCCAAGGCCGGGCGCGACGTTCGGATCACCTTCGGTTGGATCGAATGGGGGCTGTTTCTTCCCGAACAGTCCGAACAGACTCATTCACCCGCCTTTTCCGCTTCCAGCTTATCCTGCGTCTTCGTGTCGAAATCGCTGGCATCGTGACGTTCGCGCAGCTGGCTTTCCGGCTTGCCGAAAGTCCGGTTCACCATCTGGCCGCGGCGCACGGCGGGTCTTGCCCCCACCTGCTTCATCCAGCGGATGACATTGGTGTATTCGTGCACCTGCAGGAACTCGCCCGCATCATAGACAGCGCCGGTCACCAGCGCGCCATACCAGGGCCAGATCGCCATGTCGGCGATCGTGTATTCGTCACCGGCCATGTACTCACGGTCCTTGAGGTTCCGGTCCAGCACGTCCAGCTGGCGCTTCACTTCCATGGCGTAGCGGTTGATCGGGTATTCGTATTTCTCCGGCGCATAGGCATAGAAATGGCCGAAGCCACCGCCCAGGAACGGGGCAGATCCCATCTGCCACATCAGCCAGTTGATCGTCTCAGCGCGCTTGTTGTGATCCTTTGGCAGGAAAGCGCCGAACTTCTCGGCAAGGTAAATCAGCATGGAGCCGGATTCGAACAGCCGCGTCGGCGGGTTGGTGGAATGATCCATCAGCGCCGGGATCTTCGAGTTCGGGTTGATGTCGACAAAGCCGGAACCGAACTGGTCCCCTTCCCCGATATTGATCAGCCACGCATCATACTCGGCGTCCTTGTGACCAGCCTCGAGCAGCTCCTCGAACATGATCGTGACTTTCACGCCATTCGGCGTACCGAGCGAGTAGAGCTGGAAAGGATGCTTGCCCACCGGCAGCTCCTTGTCATGCGTCGGTCCGGCGATGGGGCGGTTGATATTCGCGAAGCGGCCGCCGCTGGCCTTGTCCCAGGTCCAGACTTTCGGCGGCGTGTAAGTGGGATCGGTCATGGCGTTCCTTCCTGCGTTTTGGTTCAGCTTAAGCTGTGGCGCGCGCCGCGCAATGCAAGGTCTCGCGCAATCAGACCCGCTCAACCTATCGTGAAGACCCCCTGACAATAAAAAAGCCCTCCCGGGGTGCAGGAGGGCTTTTTGAAATCAACTTGTGCCTGACGGATCAGACTTCCAGCAGCATGCGCTCCGGATCTTCCAGCGCTTCCTTGACGCGGACGAGGAAGGTCACTGCTTCCTTGCCGTCGACGATACGGTGGTCGTAGGACAGCGCCAGATACATCATGGGGCGGATCTTGATCTCGCCGTTCACGACGACCGGGCGCTGTTCGATGCGGTGCATGCCCAGCACGCCGGACTGCGGCGGGTTCAGAATCGGCGTCGACATCAGCGAGCCATAGATGCCGCCGTTCGAGATGGTGAACGTGCCGCCCTGCATGTCGCCAATGGTCAGCTCGCCATCGCGGGCCTTCTTGCCGAGATTGGCAATCGCCTTCTCGATACCGGCAAGGGACATGTCGTCGGAGTCGCGAACGACCGGCACCACGAGGCCTTTTTCCGTGCCGACCGCGACGCCGATGTCATAGTAGTTCTTGTAGATGATGTCCTGACCATCGATCTCGGCATTGACCGCCGGAACCTCTTTCAGCGCGTTGACGCAGGCTTTTACGAAGAAGCTCATGAAGCCCAGCTTGATGCCATGCTTGGCAACGAAGCTTTCCTGATGCTTTTTCCGCAGGTCCATGATGGCACCCATGTCGACGTCGTTGAACGTCGTCAGCATGGCGGCGGTGTCCTGAGCCTCTTTGAGGCGGCGCGCGATGGTCTGGCGCAGGCGGGTCATCCGCACACGCTCTTCCCGCGGACCGGTCTCGCGCGGAGCGCTCTGGGCCGGCGCTGCCGCCGGGGCTTTCGGTGCATTCACATATGCCATTGCATCAGCCTTTGTGGCGCGGCCATCGCGGCCCGAGCCTGGAATTTTCTGAGGATCGACCCCGGCCTCAGCCGAGATGCGGCGGACCGACGGAGCCACCGGACGGTCACCCGGGGCAGCTGACGGCGCAGACGCTTTCGGGGCCGGCGCAGCTGCAGCCGGTGCAGCCGAAGCCCCTGCAGACGCGCTGACCCGTCCGATCACGGAACCCGGCGTCACGGACGTGCCTTCAGCCACCGTCCATTCGGCGATCACGCCATCGGCCGGGGCCGGCACTTCGAGGGCCACCTTGTCAGTTTCGATTTCTGCGATGGTTTCGTCTTTCTTCACCGCATCGCCCGGCTGCTTGAGGAAGGTGGACAGTGTGCCTTCGGCGACGCTCTCGCCCATCACAGGCACAACGATATCGGTTGAGCCGCCGCCGGAAGCAGCCGGCGCGGCAGCGGGCTTTGCCTCTTCCTTGGCAGGCGCAGCAGCAGCCGCAGGCGCGGGTTTCGCACCGCCTGCCCCGCCTTCGAGACGGCCCAGCAGGGCACCGATTTCAACCGTGTCGCCCGGCTGCGCGAGGATTTCACCCAGCACGCCGTCTTCGGTGGCGGACACTTCGACGGAAACCTTGTCGGTCTCGAGCTCCACGAGCACGTCGTCTTTCTTCACAGCATCGCCCTTGGCTTTCAGCCACTGGCCAACCGTGGCCTCGGTGATGCTTTCGCCAAGTGTGGGGACTGTAATGTCGGTCATGAGATGATCCGTGTGCGTTATTATGTTTTTGAAAGTCAGGGCGAAACGATGCGGTCATCGACCGGATCGGGTGACAGGGCTGTCGTGACGAGGGCGTTCTGCTCTGCATTGTGCTTCGACAGGAGGCCGGTGGCCGTGGCCGCCGAAGGCGCGCGGCCCGCATAGCGCGGACGCGGGATCTTGGCACCGATCTGCGTGGCACACCATTCGATCTCGTCGCGGATGAAGGTCCAGCCGCCCATATTGCGGGGCTCTTCCTGGCACCAGACGAACTCGGCCTGCTTGAAGCGGGACATTTCCTGCATCATGGATTTGCGCGGCACCGGATAGAATTGTTCGATCCGCATCAGGTAGACATCGTCGACGCCCAGTTCCTCGCGCTTCTCGAACAGGTCGTAATAGACCTTGCCCGAGCAGAGTACGACGCGGCGGATCTTGTTGTCCTTGACCAGCTTGACCTTGCCTTCGCGGCCTTCGGTCTCCGCATCGTCCCAGAGGACGCGGTGGAAGCTCGTTTTCGAGCTCATATCGTCCAGCGAGGAGGTGGCCAGCTTGTGACGCAGAAGCGACTTCGGCGTCATGATGATCAGCGGCTTGCGGAAGTCACGGTGGATCTGGCGGCGCAGGGCATGGAAATAGTTCGCCGGCGTCGTCAGGTTGCAGACTTGCCAATTGTCTTCGGCACACATCTGCAGGAAGCGCTCAAGGCGGGCGGACGAGTGTTCCGGCCCCTGCCCTTCATAGCCGTGCGGCAGAAGGATGGTCAGGCCGCTCATCCGCAGCCATTTGCGCTCAGCCGAGGAGATGAACTGGTCGAAGAAGACCTGCGCGCCATTCGAGAAGTCGCCGAACTGGGCTTCCCACATGGTCAGCGTGTTCGGGTCAGCCAGCGAGTAGCCGTATTCATAACCGAGTACCGCCTCTTCCGAGAGCAGCGAGTCGATCACTTCATACTGGGCCTGGCCTTCGCGGATATTGTTCAGCGGCGTGTATTTCTCGCCGGTCGTCTGATCGACAATGTGGCTGTGGCGCTGCGAGAACGTCCCGCGGCCGCAATCCTGGCCGGAGAGCCGCACCGGGAAGCCCTCGTCCACCAGCGTCGCAAAGGCGAGATGTTCGGCCGTGGCCCAGTCGAGCCCCTGCCCCTTCGAAATCGTCTGAGCACGGTTGTCGATGACACGGGCGAGCGTGCGGTGGATGTCGACACCTTCCGGCACGGTCGTGATGGTCTGGCCAAGCGCCTGCAGGCGCTTCTTGGCGACGCCCGTCTTGCCGCGGCGCTCGTCGTCGTGCGGCAGGCCGAGGCCTTTCCATTCGCCGTCCAGCCAGTCGGCCTTCTTCGCCTTGAAATTCTTGCCGGCGTCAAATTCGCGGTCGAGATAGGTTTCAAAGTCAGCGACCTGCTGCTCCACCTGCTCCGCCGTCAGAAGACCTTCATCGACCAGGCGCTGCGCATAGATCTCACGCGTCGAGACGTGGTCCTTGATCTTCTTGTACATCACCGGCTGGGTGAACATGGGCTCGTCGCCCTCATTGTGCCCGAAGCGCCGGTAGCAGAACATGTCGATGACGACGTCCTTGTGGAATTTCTGCCGATATTCGGTCGCCACCTTGGCGGCATAGGTCACCGCTTCCGGGTCGTCGCCGTTGACGTGGAAGATCGGAGCCTGGACCATCAGCGCCACATCCGACGGGTACGGAGAGGAGCGCGAATACATCGGGCTGGTCGTGAAGCCGATCTGGTTGTTCACGATGAAGTGGATCGTGCCGCCCGTGCGGTAGCCCTGAAGGCCCGAAAGCGCGAAACATTCGGAGACAACGCCCTGCCCTGCAAAGGCGGCATCGCCGTGCAGCAGCAGCGGCAGGACAATCGAGCGGTCCAGCTTGCCGGTCTCGCGGTGCGCCATTTCCTGCTTGGAGCGGGACTTGCCGAGCACGACCGGATCCACTGCCTCGAGGTGAGACGGGTTGGCGTTCATCGACAGGTGCACCTTGTTGCCGTCGAACTCACGGTCGGACGAGGCACCGAGGTGGTATTTCACGTCGCCGGAACCGAACGCATCGGCACCTTGCGTGTTACCGCCCTGGAATTCGTGGAAGATCTGCTCGTAGGGCTTGCCCATCACGGCCGCCAGCATGTTCAGGCGTCCGCGGTGGGGCATGCCAACCACGATTTCCTTCACGCCGAGCGCACCGCCGCGCTTGATGATCTGTTCCAGCGCCGGCACAGCCGCTTCGCCGCCATCAAGGCCGAAACGCTTCGTGCCCGGATAACGCTTGTGCAGGAAGCGTTCGAACGTCTCCGCTTCAATCAGCTTGGCGAGGATCGCTTTCTTGCCTTCATTGGTGAAGGCGACGCCCTTGTCCGGGCCTTCGATGCGTTCCTGCAGCCAGGATTTCTCTTCCGGATCGGAGATGTGCATGAACTCGATGCCGATCGTCGAGCAGTAGGTCCGCTGCAGGATCTCCAGCATTTCCGGAATGGTCGCCGTCTCGAGGCCGAGATAGCCGTCGATGAAGATCTTGCGATCCATGTCGTCCGGTCCGAAACCATAGGTCGCCGGATCGAGTTCAGGCTGGGCGCCGGGCGAATCGAGGCGCAGCGGGTCGAGCTGGGCCGCGAGGTGACCGCGCATACGGTATGCGCGGATCATCATGATCGCGTGGATCGAATCCTTCACCGCACGGTGCACATCCGCTTCGGAAGCGGCCGGTTTGGCGCCCTTGATCTTCTTTTCGAGTTTCGGCTCCAGCAGCGCCCAGTTGCCGTCAAAGGCGGCAACCTGTTCGTCCAGCGCCGGGCGTGGCCAGTCGCTGCGTTTCCAGGTCGCGCCTTCGGCATTGCGTTCCGCGCTGGATGTGTCGTCGCCCAGGTCTGCAAAGAAGGCCCGCCAGCTTTCGGGTACAGAGCTGGGGTTCTTCGCATAGGCCGCCTGCATCTGCTCGATCCATTGGGCCGAGCCGCCATACAGGAAGGCTGTGTCCAGCAAGGCCGAATTGCCTTTGCTGCGCGAACCATTCATCGGGCTGCCGTCGTCTGCCATGTCCATTCCGTCCTCTGGGACATTTCCGTTCCCCACTATTTAGGAACGTAATGGTTTCCCGGTACCTACCGGGTGCATAAGTGAGGACGGCCTGGGCGGGGTCAGATCCTGGCCACGCCAAGAGCTGGCCCGCCGCGGGCCGTCCTGGCTAATTTATCCGGGCTTTCTAGCCCTTCAGTACCTCGACCATGGTCGTACCGAGGCGTGCCGGCGACGGCGAGACGCGGATTCCTGCTGCTTCCATTGCAGCAATCTTGCTCTCCGCATCGCCTTTGCCGCCCGACACGATGGCACCGGCATGGCCCATCGTCCGGCCCGGAGGCGCGGTACGGCCTGCAATAAAGCCGACCATCGGCTTCTTGCGGCCTTTCTTGGCTTCGTCGATCAGGAACTGCGCGGCTTCTTCTTCCGCGCTGCCGCCGATCTCACCAATCATGATGATGGACTCGGTTTCATCGTCAGCAAGGAACATTTCGAGGATATCGATAAATTCCGTACCTTTGACCGGGTCGCCGCCGATTCCGACAGCGGATGTCTGTCCGAGGCCCACCTGGGTGGTCTGGAACACGGCTTCATAGGTCAGCGTGCCCGAACGCGAGACGACGCCGACAGAGCCTTTCTTGAAGATGGAGCCCGGCATGATGCCGATCTTGCACTCGTTGGCGGTGATGAGGCCCGGGCAGTTCGGACCGATCAGGCGCGACTTGGATTTCTCCAGTTTGGCCTTCACGCGAACCATGTCGAGCACCGGAACGCCTTCCGTGATGCAGACGATCAGCGGGATTTCGGCGTCGATGGCTTCTTCGATGGCAGCCGCTGCGCCGGCTGGCGGCACGTAGACCACGGAGGCGTCAGCGCCGGTCTTTTCCTTGCCTTCGGCAACGGACGAGAAGATCGGCAGTTCCTGGCCATTGTCGGCCTTCCACATTTCGCCGCCCTTCTTCGGGTGGATACCACCCACCATCTGGGTGCCGAAATAGGCCAGCGCCTGGTTGGTGTGGAACGAACCGGTGTTGCCGGTCATGCCCTGAGTGAGGATCTTGGTATTCTTGTCGATGAGAATGGACATATCTGGTCTCAGGCGCCTTTAACTGCGTTCACGATTTTCTGGGCGGCATCGTCGAGGTCGTCGGCCGAAATGACGTTCAGGCCGGACTCCGCGATGATCTTCTTGCCAAGGTCGACATTCGTGCCTTCGAGGCGAACGACCAGCGGAACCGCCAGATTGGTTTCTTTCACGGCTGCGATCACGCCTTCGGCGATCACGTCGCACTTCATGATGCCGCCGAAGATGTTCACGAGGATGCCCTTCACGTTCGGGTCCTTCATGATAATCTTGAAGGCAGCAGCCACTTTCTCCTTGCCGGCGCCGCCGCCGACGTCACAGAAATTGGCCGGCTCTTCGCCGTACAGCTTGATGATGTCCATCGTCGCCATGGCGAGGCCTGCTCCGTTGACCATGCAGCCGATGGTGCCGTCGAGGGCGATGTAGGCGAGGTCCCACTCGGAGGCTTCGATTTCCTTCTCGTCTTCCTCGGTCTTGTCGCGGAGGTCGACGATGTCCGGGTGGCGGAACAGGGCGTTGCCGTCGAAGGAGACCTTGGCGTCCAGGACGCGCAGGTGGCCGTCTTCCATGACGATCAGCGGGTTCACTTCGAGCAGGCTCATGTCCTTCTCGGTGAACGCCTTGTAGAGGATCGGGAACAGTTTCTTGCCGTCTTCAGCGGCCGCGCCGTCCAGCTTCAGCGCTTCGTTGAGCTTGGTAATGTCTGCATCTGTCACGCCGGTTTCCGGATCGATGCTGAGCGTCAGGATCTTCTCCGGCGTGTCGTGGGCCACCTGTTCGATGTCCATGCCGCCTTCGGTGGAGACCATGAAGGCGACGCGCGAGGTGCTGCGGTCAACCAGCATGGAGAGATAGAGTTCGCGATCGATGTCGGCGCCATCTTCGATGTAGAGACGGTTCACCTGCTTGCCGTCCGGCCCGGTCTGCGCGGTGACGAGATGCTTGCCGAGCATCTGCTCGGCGAATTTCTTCACGTCTTCCTTGCTGAATGCGAGGCGGACGCCGCCTTTTTCGCCGGCTTCCGGCTCCACGAACTTGCCTTTGCCGCGGCCGCCGGCGTGGATCTGCGATTTAACGACCCAGAGCGGTCCGGGAAGTGAGTCGACAGCTTTCTGGACATCGTCCAGAGACAGGACGGGCACGCCGTCCGCGACCGGCGCGCCGAAAGATTTCAGCACGGCTTTGGCCTGGTATTCGTGGATGTTCATTCTGCTCTTGCCTTGTTTGCCTGGTCCGCCCCGGCAGGGTCACTGCCCCAGCGTGGTGGGCCGCTATATAACAGGCCTGAGTGTCGCCGCAACCAGCTGGGTACTAAACTTTGGACTCAGTGTCCGCCTCAATGACCGCCGGGGAATCCGGGTCATCTTCCGGGGCTTCTTCCGAGCTGTCTTCCTCTGCGCTCTCCCCGGCCGGTTCCTGAGTGCGTTCAGACATGCGCGGATCGAGTTTGACACTGGCCAGAGGCGTCGGCAGCACGGGGCTCCACTCCGCCAGCTTGTCCTCGATTGCGACCGGTTTGGAGCGCACGCGCATCACCATCACGACCGTCAGCACGATCAGCAGCAGGCCCGCCAGGCCGAACAGGCCGAACTCGCCATCCGCCCGCATGGCAAAGCCTGACAGGAGCGGCCCGATGATCGATCCTCCGGCCCAGACGAACAGCAGGCCGGACATGACCTGCGGAATCAGGACCTTGGGCGTCCGGTCGATCGCGTGCGCCACGCACAGGCTGTAGAAGGACAGCGCCCCGGCGCCCCAGAAGCCGAGGGCAATAATGACGGACATTTCGCTGAGGCGAGTGCCGAAAAATGCAATGAACAGGGCGGCCATTGCCGACATGGCGCCAAGACCCGCGATCACGAGGCGGCGTTCGATTCGGTCAGACAGGCGCCCGGCGGGCCATTGCAGCAGCAGGCCGCCGGCCCACGCCGAGGCGCTGGCGATGGCGGCAGCGGCTGTGCCCCCTCCCCCGATCTCGAAGCCTTCGAAATAGATCGGCAGAAGCGACTGGGTACCTGTGTTCACCGTCCCGGCGATCAGCGCGCCCAGAACAGCGGCAGGTGCCAGCTGGTAGAGCGCCTTCAGCGGCATGGACCGGCGCTCTGGCACAGGCGGCTGTTCCTTGCGCGTCAGGCAGACCGGCACGAGGGCCAGCGACAGGAACAGCGCCGCCCAGGTGTAGGCCCGCGTGTCCAGCGGCGACAGGCCCGCCACAAAGAACGGACCGATCATCAGCGAGAGCTTTGCCCCGGTGTGATAGATGCCCATCACATTTCCGCGAGACTTCTGCGGCACCGCGCTGCCGAGCCAGCTTTCGATGCTGGTGAAGCTGAAGGCGAGCGTCACGCCCATGATCACGCGGAGCGGCGCCCAGTAGACCGCATCATGCACCAGCGACAGCGACAGCACGCTCACCGCATTCATGGCAGAGGCCGCAGCGAACAGGCGGATATGGCCGAACGTCGCCAGCGCGCGTGGGGCAAGCCAGGCGCCGAGCATGAAGCCAGCTGCATAGAGTGCCGCGATCAGGCCGATCGCCTGGGGCGGCGTGCCCATCGCTTCGAGGCCAAGAGGTGTCAGCACGCTGATCAACCCGCCGGCGATCTGCAGGATCATCACGGCGATGATGAGGACAATCACGTTACGCGTGTCGGACATCGAGGGACTGAGAGGCATTCTGCCTACCTGAATTTGTCGGTTGTTTCCTCGACAGTTGAGCCGTCACTGGCATGAATTGCGAGCGTCACCGTACCCTCGGTCCAGTTAATATCCAGTGATCCGAAATTCTCTTTCGGATATCCCGCACCGATTTGGTTGGCATCCATTTCGTCGGTCGTGTCCCGGTAGGATTTGTTGAACGAGGACGCCGTCAGCTCATAGGCCGGGTAAGGCAGCAGGCCATCCGCCTTGTAGAGGAAACCCGTATGCCGGTCGCCGGACACGAACACGACGCCGTTTGCACCGGTCTCGTTGATCAGGCTGTAAAGCCGCGCGCGCTCCGCCGGCAGGCGCGACCACGCCTCCCAGCCATGTGCATCCGAAATCACCTGGATCGACGACACGATCAGGCGCAGGTCCGCCGGCTTCTGCAGCTCGTTCTCCAGCCAGGTCCACTGGTCATTACCCAGCATGTCCTGATTGGGATCGCTGGATGGCATGTAGCGTTCCTTGCCCTTCACGCTGGCATCGTCGGTGTCGGTCAGGTCAGACCGGAAGAAACGCGTGTCCAGCATGATGATCTGGGTGCGCTGCCCTTCCGGGCCGAAGCTGCGGGAATAGTATGTGCCGGGCCAGGCACCGACATCCTTGTCAGCGAGCCCCCAGAAGCGTTCGTGGATCCGCTCCGACAGGCGCCGGAATGCGAAATGCTTGCCGCCATCATTCAGGCCGTAATCATGATCGTCCCAGGCCACCATCATCGGGTGCGCCTTGCGCACGGCCTGGAAGTCTCCGCGGGCTGCAAGGTCTGAAAAGCTCTCGCGCAGCTCCGTCAGGTCAGCATCCCCGGTGCGATAGGCATCGCCGTCCGTATCGCCATAGACATTGTCGCCGATCATCAGGAACAGGTCGGCTGGCATGGCGGCGACGGACCGAAGGGTCTGGTTGTCGCCCTTCTCTTCATTGAGACAGGAGCCGACCAGGATACGCGTCAGAGCCGTATCAGAAGGTGGCAGCGGCAGGCCTTCCGGCGCGACCGGGTAATAGTCATCCGGCAGTCCGCGATAGTACGCCTCCAGCGCATCTTCGGCACTCTGCGGTGCCCGCGTAATCCCCGGAATGGAAATCGGCCCCGGCGCCTGGCAGGCGGCGAGACCGATCAATGATGCCAATAGGGCTGCCCTCTTCATCTCCCGCTCTCTTTTCTGGCTACACCTTCGTGTAGCGGCCTTTCGGCGAAGCGGTAAGGGCCAACACCGTCACACTGCAAAGAAAATCGACCACAGCATGCGTCCCGGAAGGAAAGTGAACAAACCTGCGATCACCAAGCCTCCAACAAAGGCACTGGTCATGCCTTTGGCGTGTTTGCGGAAGTTACGGCGCCGCGCGGCAGCGACCGCCATCGGCAGGGTAATGACCGTCCAGGCGGAAATGCCATGGATGAAGCTGAAATTATGGCCGTTCAGCCCCGTGATGAAGAAAGAGCTGATCGCCGTCAGCGCCATCGCCGCCACCCAGGTATAGCCGAGCTTGCGATGCAAGCCCGACCCTTTCACCCCGTGCAGCAGCACGATGCCGACGATGAAGGCAATCACCGCGCCCAGCACGTGAAGCTTCACCACGAAGGCGGCCTCGATGAAGGGCGTGACATTGATCCGGAAGTGGACCGGCGGATTGCCGGCGGATTGGAGAATAAGCCAGCTGACGATCCCATAGGCGACAGGCGCGATTATCAGCATGACTGTGTTACCGCTGATCCGCTTGGGCAGGCCGCTACGGCGAAACGTCTGGGCAAGATCTGACATGGTCGTTTGTTCCTTTGTTGGGAGTGGCACGGACGGCTTACTGGAGTGTGACGGTCTGAACGGCGCCGGCTTCGGTCAGCTCGAAACGCGCCTGTTTGAACTTCGGCGGGCCCATGCGGGCCGAGGCATCATTGGAAAAGCCGAAGGGCTCGCTGGGGATGCCCAACAGGCCGAGGTTCAGCTCGCCATTGTCATTGATGTCCTGGTAGATCTTGATGCCATAGGCGCCCGGCGCGAGACCACTGAAGGTCAGCTCGGTCCCCTCCTGCACCGCCAGCAGCCCGCCGGCGACGTCATCATTCGTTTGCCAGCCATCGGCATCGAAGACAGCGACATGGAATGTGCCGGCGGCATCTTCCACACCCTCGATGCGAACCGTCAGGTCCGCAGCGGCGGCCTGTCCGACGATGCCTGCCGCAAGGCCCGCGGCGATGACGGAATTCAGAATGCGTTTCATGTTTTTCTCCTCGTTTGGATGCCGGGTCCGGTCTCGCTGACCGACTGTCCGGCTTTCGATGAGGAGAGATTGCGCAGTCCTTCCGGCCCGTGCCACGCCAACTACGCCGGGAGGCTGGAATCCTTCGCGAAATACGGCCAAAACGGTTCACGAAGCGCGAAATGCACAGGAGCGATCATGCCGGATTACCTGAAGAACCGTCTGCGGGATGCGGCGGTGATCCTTGGTATCGCGGCAATGCTCACCTTCTTCGGGGTGTACGACCAGGACTCGCCCGTCTGGGCCCGGTTCCTGATGTGGATCGTCACCTGCACGGTCGGCGTCACCACATCGACATTCGTCATCCCGGCCGTTTTCGATCGGGAACTGGTGGGCAAGCTGGTGCCGGTTCAGGCCGCCGCCACCGCTGCGATCATTTCCGTCCCGGTGCTGGCGTCGCTCTATCTCTACATGGGCGCCTATGGGACCTGGGTACCGCTTCCGCTGCTGCCGATGCAGTATCTTTATGTCTTCGCCATTTCCCTGACGCTGACCGTGGGCGGTCTCCTGATCAGCCGGGCGAGAGCACGCGCTGACACGGGCAGCAGGCATGTCCCGGCCGATGCGGCGCAGCGTTTCCTGAGCCGTCTGCCGGTGAAGTTCCGCCACGCCGAACTCTGGGCCATCTCATCGGAGGACCATTACCTGCGGGTCTACACGAATCTCGGGGAGGAGCTGATCCTGATGCGCCTCGCCGATGCGGTGCGGGAACTGGACGGCGCGCCCGGCGTGCAGGTGCACCGGTCCTGGTGGGTCGCGAAGGCGGGGATCAGCGATGCCCGGCGCGACAATGGCAAGCTGGTATTGGTCCTGAAAAACGGAACCGACGTGCCAGTGTCGAGGACCTATCAGACCGCCGCGAAAGACGCCGGGCTCGCCTAGACGTCTCGCCCCGTCCTTGTCTCTCTGGCCTAATCTTTTCTGAGGGGCGGGCGGACATTGCCCATGCCCTTCACCTTGTTGCAGCGCGCATGCGCCAGCTGAAGGTTTTCGGCCGAATCCGGCCCGCCGCGGGCGACGGCGATGATATGGTCATAGGTCGGCCGCTGGTGTTTCCAGACCGTCGAATGGGCGACGTCGAACCGATTGGATGGCATCGACTCCCCGCACAGCGCGCAGCGCCCGTCCTGGGCTTCCCACAAGGCCTTGAACAGGGGTGTCTCGGTCGGGGCGTAAGGCTGGCTCATCCGACGACCGGCACCGGCAGACCCCGGCGTGCGCAGGCGGCCTGCAGCGTGTTCACCAGCAGGCAGGCCCGCGTCATCAGGCCCACGCCGCCGGGCACCGGCGTGATGTAACCGGCGACTTCGGCGCAGCTGTCATAGTCCGCATCGCCGACGAGGCGGGTCTTGCCCTCCCCCTTTTCCGGGGCGTCGATCCGGTTGATGCCGACATCGATCACCATGGCGCCGGGCTTCAGCCAGTCGCCTTTGACCATTTGCGGCCGGCCCACGGCGGGCACCAGAATGTCGGCCTCGCGGCAGACGGCAGCCAGGTCCTTCGTGCGCGAATGGGCGATGGTGACGGTGCAGTTCTCAGCCAGGAACAGCAGCGCCGCAGGCTTGCCGACCAGAATCGAGCGGCCGATCACCACGACATGTTTGCCGGACAGGTTGTCGCCAAGCGCGCGCTTCGCCATGATGACACAGCCAGACGGCGTGCACGAGCGCAGGCCCGGCTTGCCGAGCGACAGGCGCCCGGCGGAGACTTCGGTCAGGCCGTCGACATCCTTGGACGGGTCGATCCGCTCGATCGCCGCGTCTGCATCGAGCCCCTTCGGCAGCGGCAGCTGAAGCAGGATCCCGTCGACGGAATCATCCGCGTTGAGGCCGGCGATCAGGTCCTCGACCTCCGTCTGGGACGCTGTGGCCGGCAGGCGGTGATGGACGGAGACCATGCCGGCCTCCTCGGTATCCTTCAGCTTGCCGCGGACATAGACTTCGCTGGCCGGGTCTTCGCCGACCAGGATCACCGCGAGACACGGCTTCACCGGCAGCTTCGCCACTTCGGCAGCCACCTTTGCGCGCACATCGGCGGCGACGTCTTTCCCACTGATCCGGATGGCGGTCATGTCTCATCCCCGCTTAAGCGAGCCGCAAGCTCCGGCGGCCCATCGATTTCGAGGCCTTTTAGCCGAGTCTTGCCGCCTGTCACGACTCTGACCGCAGACTTGGGCACGCCAAGCCACTTGGCGACCAATTTCTGGACAGCGCTATTCGCCTTGCCGTCCTCTGGCACCGCGCGCACTCTGACTTTCAGGAATTTCCGCCCGGCATCATCTTGCCCCCAGTCCTCGATCCGGTCGGCCGAGGCCTTGGGCTGGACGCGGACGGTGAGGCGATGCTGCAATCCGGCCTCAGTATCCGAGGGATGGCCGGAACATGCCGATGATCACCGGCAGCAGCCAGTCGCGCGTGAACAGGATGCCAAGCGCGAGCAGGAAGACCGACAGGTCCAGCTGGCCGAGCGGCGGCACATAGCGCTGGATCGGGCGCAGCAGCGGCAGCATCACACTGTCCAGCACGTACTGGATCTGCCGCACGGTCGGGTTCCGCATCGACAGCACGCCGCCGACGACCAGCCAGCTCATGATCACATAGGCGAAGATCAGGAACAGCAGCAGCGTCAGGATCGGGTTCAGGAAGTACGAGTAGATCGCCACAAGAAGGGAATGCATGCGCGGGGGTCCGTGGTTTCAGCCGGGGTTTCAGCCAGGGTTTGTTCGTCCTTAAACTGGTGTGCCCCACCCCGGCAAGCCAGCCCCCTGTCGCAGGGAAATGGTTTGGCAAGCTGCGCGGAGCGTTCTAGCGTTGCCCGGTTGGGGTGCGGTTCAAAGGGAGGCAGTGGCAGCGGGTGACGGAAAACATGGACTCCGATACCCCCCTGTTGCCGCTGACCCGGTTCCAGAAAATGATGATTGCGCTGGGCACCGTGTCGATGGGCGCGGGCATGACGATCAATTTCGTGGTCGTCGCCCCCCTCGCCCGCGAGGCCGGCCTCACCGAAATCGAGATCGCAGGCATCCTGACCTTTTCATCGGTCCTCTACACGATCTTCACGCCCATCTGGGGCCGCATCGCCGACCGGGTCGGACGCAAGCGCGTCATGATCTTCTCGCTGACGGCCATGGGGCTCGCCAACATGGCCTTCCTTTTTGCGCTGAGCGCAGCGCTGGCGGGGCTCGTCACAGGCATCTCCGCCTTCCTGCTGCTCGCCTTTGTGCGCACCCTGTTCGGCTTTCTCGCCCCCGGTCTGCAGCCTGCGGCAATGGCGGCCATGACCGATGCCACCACGCCCGCGACCCGCGCGGGTGGCCTGGGCATGCTGGGCGCCGCGATGAGCCTCGGCTCAATCCTCGGCCCGGCAGGCGCCGCGGTCCTCGCCCGGATCGGGGCGCTGGCCCCGCTCTGGGGCACGATCGTTTTCAACCTCGCCGTCGCGGTCCTCATCGCGGTGGCGCTGCCGCCGACCCGGCCCCTGCCGCACCATCACAAGCGCCCGCCGCCGCTGTCGATGCGCGATCCGCGTGTTTTCCCGCACCTCGCCTTCCTGTTCGTCTATTTCGTCGCCGTCGGCATGATCCAGCAGACCATCGGCTGGTTCATCGCAGACCGGTACGAGTTTACCGACACCGCCGCACAGACCGCCAAACAGGCCGTCGTGCTCTATACAGGCCTCACCATGGCCTGCACCTCGGTCGCCATCATCATCGTGCAGTTCGGCTATGTCTCCCGGCGCAGCCCGGACCCGCGCCGCATCCTGCCGATCGGCCTTGGCCTGCTGGCTGTTGGTTATCTTTCCGCTGACCTGTTCCATCCCTTCTGGATGGTGATGGTCAGCTTCGTGATCGTCGGCATCGGCGCGGCGCTGGCCGTGCCGTCAGCCAATGCGCTGGGCAGTCTGTCCGTGGGCCGATCCGAACAGGCGGGCGCGGCGGCCTTGCTCGCCTCCGCCCCGCCAGCCGGATTTGTCGTCGGCCCCCTGCTCGGATCGGTCCTCTACATGACCAACCCCAGCTTGCCCTTCATGGCGTCCGCTGCCGTGTTCTGTATACTGAGCGCCTATGCCCTGCTGGTCACCGGCAAGCAGCCGCTCGGCTCAGGCTGACATGCTGGAATAGTAGACGTTCAGCTTGTTGCCATCGAGATCACGGAAATAGCCGGCATAGAAAGTCTCAAACCGCTGGCCCGGGGCGCCTTCATCACTCGCGCCATTGGCCATGGCGATCTCATAGATCCGGTCGACCTGTTCCTTACTGGCCGCTTCAATCGCCACCATCGTGCCGTTGCCAACCGAGGCCGGGTCCTGATCCCATGGATAGGTCAGGCTGAAATCGGCCTTGCTGCCCGGCTTGCCCCAGACGATCAGCTGCTTGTCTTCCATCAGCCGCTTGGCGCCCAGTTCCTCCGCGATGGCATCATAGAACTTCGCGCCGCGCGCGAGGTCTTTCGTGCCGAGCATTACATATCCGATCATGAGTCAGCCTCCTTGTTTGAGTGCCGGAACATAACGGGAACAATTTTTTCGGCAAGCGCAAAAAAACGTGAAGCGGCTATTTCGGAACCTGCGAAGGTTTCACGGATTGATTCATGTGAAGCAACCCGAAAGGAAACCGCCATGACCAATCGGACAGCCATCTCCCTACTGATTTACGGGATGGTGCAGGGCGTCCTGTTCGGCGCAGGTATCCTGGCCGTTGTCTACATTCCGGTCCTGAAAGCCCATGCAGCCCTGTCCATTCCAATCGTCATCGCCGCCAGCATCGCGGCGGCCATTCCCCTGTCGTGGAAGATCGCGCCGCTGATGCGCGCACGCCACCAGCGGCGCATGGCGCGCCACCGGGAGCCTGCGGGCACCTGACGCGTTACATAGCCGAGATGCCGCCATCCACCTTCAGCTCGATGCCGGTGACGAGCTTCGACTCGTCCGAGGCGAGATAGAGCACGGCATAGGCAATGTCGTCCGGCTCGCCGACCTTGCCGAGCGGGATCTGGCGGCCGAGCTTCGCGAGGGCTTCTTCCTCGCCGAACATTTCCTTGGTGCGGTCCAGGATCGGCGTGTTGATGAAGACCGGGTGCACCGAATTGCAGCGGATCTGGCCGCCGGTCTTGGCACAGTGCAGCGCGATCGATTTCGAAATGTGCCGCACCGCCGCCTTGGCCGTGTTGTAGGAGACATAGTTCCCGCTGGCGATGATGCCCGCGATGGACGAGATGTTGACGATCGAGCCGAGGCCGTGATCGCGCATCAGCGGGATCGCATATTTGCAGCCAAGGAAGATCGAATCCACGTCCACGGTCTGGACGTGCTTGAAAGTCTCATAATTCTCGTCCTCGACGGAGCCGAGCGAGCCGATACCGGCATTGTTGACAAGCACATTCAGGCCGCCCATCGCGTCATGGGCGGATTTCAGCACTTCCTGCCAGCGGTCGCCATCGGTCACGTCGTGCTGCCAGGCGAAGGCCGTGCCAGCGCCATGGGCTTCGTTGATGGAGGCGGCGACGGCCTCGGCGCCAGCGCCATTGATATCGGTCACAGTGACCTTGGCGCCTTCGCGCGCGAACATGCGGGCGGTCGCTTCGCCCAGCCCCTGCGCACCGCCGGTGATGAACGCCATTTTGCCTGAAACCCGTCCCATGCCGGTATCCTCCTGTTTTTTCAATGGCTGCAGCTAACAGGTCGCGGGCGGCCCCGCCAAGATGCTCTTTAGGGAAAGCTGTAGGCTCAGTCGGAAAAAAGCAGCGCGCGGATCAGCATGCTGCTGAACAAAGTCTGGTCTGACAGCGAGTCCTTCGGCAGGGTCCAGTGCCGCAGGCTCAGCCGGTCCTCGCTGGCTCCATCATCGGCCAGGATCACCGGGCCTGCATAGCCGCCGCAAAGCACCAACGCCTGCTGCAGGCTCGCGCCCTCATGCGCAACCACGACCAGGCTTGCCGGCGGCAGCGTGGCGGGATCATGTTTCCCATCCGCCGCGATCCTCCAGCGCAGGCTGTGGCCGACAGACAGCAGCGATGTCTCGATCACGCCGCAAACGCGATCATCGCCGCCGATCAGGCCGAGCCGGGCCGGAAACCGGTCTGCATAGACCAGGCGGGCCCGCGCCAGAATCGCCTTCACCTCACCCCGGCTGAGACCGGTGATCTGCGCCGCTTCGCGGGCGCTGAAGCGTTCGACAACGCAAAGCAGGATGACCCGCCGCTGCAGCGGGCTCAGCGACTGCCAGCGTCCGAGTTCGGCGAACAGGGAGTCGGTGGCGGGCGGCGACTTCTGCAGCGTCGCGTCGAGTTTCTGGAACAGCGCGATGAGGTTTTCGGTTTCCGCAGTCGACACATCCGTCAGCACATGGGACAGCGCCTTGGACACGACCCCGTCGCCCAGCCCCTCGCTGCCGCAAGAGAAGGCTGCATACCGGCGAAGGCGGTCCAGATTGGTTTCGTAAGCCTGTGCCCAAATCATACTTAACTCTAACGGGCAGATCTGCTCCCGTATGCCCCCTGACCAAGGGACATTTATCGTAACTCTTATTCCTCAAGAGAAATTATAGCACAAATATGCAATTTTTGATAGTAAACCCACCTTCACCTTGACGGGAAGCTGCTGCCGCGGCGCGAATCGCCCCTCGTGGCAACAGCGGCCGAAAAATATGAAAATTTGTTAGGTCGCGATAAGACTAGCGGAAACGCGCCGCCAGCGCGTCCATATAGCCGGCAAGTTCCAGGTCGCGCGTCGTTACGCCGTCGGCGTCATGCGTCGTCAGCACGACTTCAACCTTGTTGTAGACATTGAACCATTCCGGATGGTGATCCATCTGCTCGGCCTTCAGGGCGGTGGCTGTCATGAAGGCAAAGGCCTGCTTGAAATCGTCGAAGCGGAACGTCTTGGTGATCTCGTCACGCTCGCCCTCCCCTTTCGTCCAGCCCTTGAGCGCCACCAGGGCCGCGTCGGCACCGATCGTCTTCGTCATCATCTATTCCTCCGCTTCCTGGCCGAGCACGAAATACACCCACTCGCCCTCCTCGGTGATCGCAGTACGCATGCCGGGAAAGCCCTTGCCTGCGCGGATCTCCGCGATCCCGTCCTCGCCGACGAGATCCTGCAGCCGCTTGCGGTCCCGGAAAGAGAGCTTTTCCGGGATCAGGTCCTCGGCATTCTTCGCGGCGAGGTCCGGCCAGACATACCATTTCACGCCATCGACCTCACGCACGCCAACCGGCAGCTCCATCAGCGCCCGCAGCTTGCGGTTCGGGTCCACGCCGATCCGGCGCATCAGGTCCCAGTATTCGCGGTGCCCCTCGCCGCCGAGGTTCGAGACAAAGCCCGGATTCTCCCGCGCCAGCCGCGACAGGCCGGACAGCGAGCCCCGCTGTGCATATTTCAGCATCTCGTCGCGCGTCGCGGCCACGGCGTCCGGAATGACCACCGGCTCCGGCGCCTGCGGATCCTGCGACAGCGACTCCGGCGGATAGACCGGTTCTGCCGGGGCGGGCGAACACGCTGCAAACCCCACGGCCAGGCCAGCCGCCAGAAGCGCGTTACGCGCGTTAGACCACTGCATATCCCGTCGCCGATTTCAGATCTTCGAGCAGCTGGTCTTCGCCCAGCACCTTGATCGTGGTCATGCCCATGGCGCGGGCCGGTTTCAGGTTGATGCCGAGATCGTCGAGATAGACGCAGTCGGCCGGGTCGACATCCAGCGCCTCGCACATCAGGGCGTAGATCCGCGGATCAGGCTTGCGGATGCCGATCTTAGAACTTTCGATCAGATGGTCGAACTGGTCGAACACATGCGCGAGTTCTGCGGCCTTCTTCTCGTCATTCGTCATCGAGGCGCCCTTCCCGATGGGCGCATTGTTGGTGATACAGCCGACCTTGCCGTGCTGCTTGCACACTTTCAGCGCTTCCACGACGCGCGGGCGCAGCGAACCGGATAGCAGCTTCAGCACGTCGGCGCCCGGCACTTCATGGCCGAGGGCTTTTGATTCTGCACGGAACAAGCCGTCGAACTCCTCGCCACTGACCTTGCTCTGCTCGAGCTTGGCCCAGGCATTGTCCAGCGGATTGGTGGCGTTGACGGTGCGGATGAAGTCTTTGGGGAGTCCCTGCTCGGCTTCATAGCGGGCGAAAGCATCGAAGGGTGAGGAGGTAAAAACGCCCCCGAAATCCCAGATTACGGCCTTGAAAATCTTTGTCATGCGAGACGTCTAGCCGCGCCGGAAGGAACTTTCAAACCTTGAAGATTGCCGGGCCGGTCTTAGGGTGGCGCCAGATCAGAGAATAGTCACGACAATCGAAGGAGAAACGACAGATGGGCGTGCTTGAGGGCAAAGTGGTCCTGGTGACCGGCGGCGGTAACGGGATCGGCAAGGAAACGGCACTGCTTGCCGCAAAGGAAGGCGCAAAAGTCGTGGTGAACGACCTCGGCGGCAGCCTGTCCGGCGACGATCCGGGCGATGCCGGACCGGCCGAAAAGGTCGCGGCCGAGATCCGCGCAGCGGGCGGCGAAGCCGTCTCCAACTCCGATAGCGTGACGGACATGAAGGCCGTCGAAGGCATGATCGAACAGGCCAAGGACACGTTCGGCGACCTGAACGCGGTCATCAACCCGGCCGGTATTCTGCGGGACAAGATGTTTCACAAAATGTCCGAAGATGACTGGGATGCGGTGATCGACGTCCACCTGCGCGGCAGCTTCAACGTCACCCGTGCCGCCGTGGAAATGTTCCGCGAGAAGGAGGACGGCGCCTTCGTGCTGTTCACCTCCACCACCGGCCTGATCGGCAATGTCGGGCAGGCGAACTATGCCGCGGCCAAGCTCGGCATTGTCGGCCTGTCGCGCATCATCGCCATGGAAGGCGAGCGCAAGAATGTCCGCTCCAACGTCATCGCGCCGTTCGCCTGGACGCGCATGATCGCTTCCATCCCGGTGAAGGACGAAGCCGGCGCCCAGCGCGTCAACCGGATGAAGGAAGGCATGCGGGCCGACCAGGTCGCCCAGCTTGCCGTCGCGCTCTGTGCCGACCGGGCAAAGGACGTGTCCGGCCAGATCTTCGGCGTGCGCGGCAATGAGGTCGTGCTGTTCAACCAGCCGCGCCCGGTGAAATCCGTCGCCCGTCTCGAAGGCTGGGATCCGGAGTCGCTGATCGACCAGTGCATGCCCGCCATGAAAGCCGACTTCACGGACATGGGTCCGACCTCCAGCGTCTTCCCGTATGACCCGATCTGATCCGGCCATCCGATCCGATCTTTTCTGCGCGCCCCGGACATGGTTCCGGGGCGTTTGCGCCCGCTTATGCGGCACGGTGTGCCGAGCCACATGATGTCGGGAGTGCGCCTGTCGCTCCTCGCGGCGCGCAAGCCTGCATCCTGAACCTGCCCCTGACGGAAACCTGACGCGGGTTTTCACCCTGAAAATTCAGTTCACCCACAAAGCGCCTTCACGGGCATCGCAGGTTCTGGCGGGGGCGATCAGTCCGGCGTTTCCGCACGCGGCCGCAGATCCGTTGGACCGAACGCATTGTCCGGCGCCTCCGGCTCAGGCTCTAGCTCTGGCGCCGGCTCTGCGGTGGGCGGGGGCGTGGTCTCCTGCCCGAACCTGTCCTGCGCGTCCTGAAGGAAGCTGTCGAACTCATCGGGGGACTCGGTTACCGCCTCATCCTGCGGCAGCGCTTCCGGGCCCTCTTCCGGCACAGGCGGCAAATCCGGCAGGCCTGGCCGCGCGGCAGGCGTTTCAGGTTGGACCTCTGGGCCGATCTCCTCCGGCGCAGACGGCTTCGGGTCTGCTGGCCGTTTCGGAGCGGACCGGCGCACGGCCTGCTCGTCCAGTACGCAGGATGCGAGCCCTTCGGAGCGGACCACCCGCATGCGGGCCTGCAGCGTGCCCGCGCGCTGGGAGACATAAGGCCCCGGCGGGTCAAGGCGCCATTTGTTGGGGCTCGGCAGAACCGCTGCCAGCAGCGCGGCTTCGCGTTCTGTCAGCTCAGCGGCGGACTTGCCGAACCGCGCCCGGGCCGCCGCTTCGGCGCCGAAGATCCCGTCGCCCCATTCGGCAACGTTCAGATAGGCCTCCATCACCCGGCGCTTGCCCCACATGCCGTCGATGAAGGTCGCAAACCAGGCTTCGGCGCCCTTGCGGGCAAAGCCGCCGCCATTCCAGAGGAAGACATTCTTCGCCGTCTGCTGAGTGATGGTGGAGGCGCCACGCAAGCCCTTGCCCCGCTTGTATTCGTCAATCGCCTTTTCGATCGCGTCACGGTCGAGGCCGGTATGCTGGCAGAAACGCGTATCCTCCGCCGCAATGACAGCGAGGACAAGGTTGGGAGAGATATCGTCGATGGAGACCAGGTTGCGCTTGATCTGCTCACCGCCAATCGCGCGCTGCGCCATCAGGACCGTACCGGGCACCGGCGCCGCCTTCAGCACGAGGGCGTAAATATGCACGCCCACGAACAGGCCGAGCACGAATTTCAGTGCCCAGCCCAGATAATCTATCAGGCTGCGGCCTTGCGGCTTTTTCTGCCGGAGCTTTTTCATGCGCCTCTGTTCCATTCCCTCAGCACATCGGGGTCGGTTTCCCCGGCCACATTCTGTGAACGCGCGAGAGAGAACCGCTCCGCATCCAGTTGCAAGAGGGCCCATACAGCCGCCCCGCGCACCAGCGCAGAGGCATCCTGCAACAGATCCTCCAGCAGCGGAACGAACCGGGAGGCGCCGGAGTTCCCGCCAGAATTCCCGATCGCGATGCAGACATTGCGCACGAACCTGTCCCGCCCGATCCGCTTGATGGGCGAGCCGGAGAACACTTCGCGGAAAGCCGCATCGTCCAGCGCCGCCAACTCGTCGAGTCCGGGCAGTTTCAGTTCGGCGCGCGCATGGAAGGCCGCTTCGCTGGCCGCGCTTGCGAACTTGTTCCACGGGCAGACAGCCAGGCAGTCGTCGCAGCCATAGATCCGGTTGCCCATGGCCGCGCGGAATTCCTCCGGGATCGGGCCTTTGTGTTCAATGGTGAGATAGGAAATACACCGCCGCGCATCGAGCTGGTAGGGCGCCGGGAAGGCCTTGGTCGGGCAGACATCGAGGCAGTTCCGGCAGCTGCCGCAATGGTCCGCTTCGGGAGCATCGGGGACGAGGTCCGCATCGGTCAGCATCACGCCGAGAAAGAACCAGGAGCCAAGCTCCCGGCTGACAAGGTTCGTATGCTTGCCCTGCCAGCCAAGCCCGGCCTTTGCCGCCAGGGGTTTCTCCATCAGCGGCGCAGTGTCGACAAAGACTTTCACCTCCGACCCGGTTTTCGCGACGAATTCCCTGGCGAGCTGTTTCAGGCGGGACTTCAGCGTATCGTGATAGTCCCTCCCCCGCGCATAGACGGAAATGTTCCCGGCCTCAGCTTGTTTCAGCGTCTCCATCGGATCATGGTCCGGACCGTAATTCAGCGCGACGGCAACGGCGGACTTAGCGCCCGCCCACATCGACACCGGCGTGCGGCGCCGCTCCAGCGTCGTCTCCATCCAGTCCATGGTGCCGTGCCGGCCCGCCTCGACGAACGCCTCCAGCCGCTCCGACGCCGCCCAGGCTTCATCCGCCCGCGCGATGCCGACCGCATCGAAACCGAGCGTCAGGGCCTGTTGCCTGGCAAATTCGGCGCGGCCCGCCGGATCAGAAATCAAGGTTGGCATAGTGCGGAGAAGGTCGCACGGCATCCAGCCGGTCGGCAAGCAGCGGACGGAAGCTCGGCCGCGACTTTAATCGCGCATACCAGGTGCGCAGGTCCGGCACCGCTTCCCACTGGATGTCGCCGAAATAATCGCAGGCGGACAGATGCGCCGCTGCCGCGAGGTCGGCCAGCGTCAGGTCCCGCCCGGCGATGAAGCCATGGGTCTCCACCAGCGCATTCAGGAAGGTCAGACGACCGCGCAGTGTGTGTGCACCCCGGCGCAGCTTTTCCGAATCCGGTTGGCGGTCGCGCCGCACCCATTGCATTACCCGTTCGGTCAGCAGCGTGTCGGTGACTTCCTCGAAGCCCTCCTCCACCCACGCCCACAGGCGCCGCGCTTCAGCGCGCTGGCTGGGATCCGGTGGCAGCAAGTGGTGGCTGTCGACCGATTCTTCCAGGAACTCGCAGATCGCCCGCGTGCCCACCGCGACGATACGTCCATCAGGCCCTTCCTGCAGCAATGCCGGCGCCACGGCGCCCGGGCCGAGCAGGCGCAGATCGGGGTGCGGAGCCCAGGGAGAGGACTCAACTGTTTCAAAATCCAGCCCTTTTTCGGCCAGACACAGACGCACCAGCCGTCCGGCCGGGTCCAGGCACCAGTGGTAAAGTCGGGTCATCGGCAGGCAAGCCTCCTGCAGCCTGCCGACGATAATTAATCCACAGGAGTAAAGAACGTCTATCCGAACGGAAAAAGCTGTGGTTCAAAAACAGCCTCAGAATTGACCAAAGAGACTGCCTCCCATGAAAACCAGATTTGCAACCGCTCTCCTCGCAGGCGCAGCGTCCGTCATTCTTGTGTCGGCCTGCAGCACGCCGGCCGACTCCGCCGCGGCATCCATTGAAGCAGAGACCGCTGCGGCGCAGGCACCGGTTCTCCAGGCTGAAATTCCGAGAGGCCAGCTGCCGACCGGTGTCCGCCCGACGGCTTACCGGCTCGATCTGGTGACGGACCCGAATGCGGCGACCTTCACCGGGTATGAAGAGATCGATCTGATTCTGGAAAAGCCGCATTCCCGCATCTGGCTGCACGCCCTTGGCCCGGTGGTCTCCTCGATCAAGGCGGTCCTGCCGGACGGGATGGAAATCGGCGCCACATTCACCGGAGACCAGACACCGGATGGGGTTGCGCGTATCGATTTCGACGCGCCGCTTCCGGCCGGCAATGCGACGCTCGTCCTCAAATATGAAGCGCCGTACAATCTCCACCTTGCCGGCCTCTACAAGGTCGAGCAAGGCGGCCTTCCCTATCTCGTTACCCAGTTCGAAGACATCGACGCGCGCCGCATGTTCGTCTCCTTCGACGAGCCGCGCTTCAAGACCCCATATACGCTGACCGTGACCGCGCCCGCCGAAATGGAAGTCGCCGCGAACGGCGCTGAAACCGAAGCGGAAGACCTCGGCGATGGCCTCGTCCGCCACCATTTCGCAACCACCCGGCCGCTTCAGTCCTATCTCGTTGCCATCATGGTCGGGCCCTATGACCAGGTCGTGGCCGACCCGATCCCGGCAACGGACCTGCGCCCCGAACCCGTTCCCCTACGCGCCTTCGCGCCAGCCGGCAAAGGCGAGAAGCTCAAGGACGCGCTCGACATCACTGACGAAATGGTCGAGTGGCAGGAATCCTATTTCGACTATCCGTATCCATACGGAAAACTGGACCTGATCGCTGCGGCAGACTTTGCCTATGGCGCCATGGAGAATGCGGGCGCCATCGTGTACCGCGAAGCCGCCCTGCTGATCGACGACCGTACGTCTCTGGCGCGGCGCCGTGGCATCTACAGCACCCACGCACACGAACTGGGCCACCAATGGTTCGGCAACCTGGTCACGCCGGCCTGGTGGAACGATATCTGGCTGAACGAAGCCTTCGCGACCTGGATCAGCACGAAGACGATGAATGCCATCGACCCAGAAGGCGACTGGTCCCTGGGCCCGATCAATTCCAGCCTCAACGCGATGCCGACCGACAGCCTCATCTCGACCCGCCAGATCCGCAACCCGATCCTGACAAATGGCGATATCGGCGACGCGTTCGATTCCATCACCTACCGCAAGGGCGGCGCGGTGCTGAACATGTTCGAGACCTATCTGGGCGAAGACACGTTCCGCGATGGCATCCGCCTGCACATGCGCCGCTTCGAAGATGGCGTGGCCACAACGCAGGACTTCATGCAGAGTCTGGCCGATGGCTCCGGCCAGCCGGGCGTCGTGTCCTCATTCACCTCCTTCATCTCCCAGCCGGGCATCCCGTTACTTGATGTGACTGTGAGCTGTTCTGCGCCCACGGGAGGTGAAATCTCGGTCACACAGAGCCGCTACGCGCCGCTCGGCTCCAGGATCGACACGGATGCCCAGACCTGGGAAATCCCGTTCGCAGCGCGTATCCATGACGCCTCCGGCGACCGTGTCGTCCGCCAGATGCTATCAGCGAAAACAAACACAATCACGCTCGACGCCTGCCCGGACTGGGTGATGCCGAATGCCGGTGGTGCTGGCTATTGGCGGTTTGAGACCGATGCGGACAATGCCGCAGCCCTGCAGGCAAACTATGCCTCGCTCAGCCCGGCCGAGCAGATGATGCTGCTCGATTCCATCGGCGCCGGGTTCGACGCTGGCAAGCTGAGCGCGGCAGATCTCGTGTCCGCACTGGAAACGTCGGCCGGTGGGTCGGCAGCGGCGATCTATTCCTCCATCGGCGAAATCGGTTCGCTGAAGGCCATGCTGGACGAAGACGGCAAGGCCAGCCTCGCCGACTGGATCGAGACAACCTATGGCCCGGTCTGGACCTATCTCTCCGAACGCCCGGCCCCGGCACTGTCGACCTCGGAGCGCCTGCTCGCCCCGTCGCTCTGGAGCCTGCTGCTGGAAGACGGGAACCGCGCCGATGATCGCGCGGAAGTCGCGGCACGCGGCAAAGCCTATATGGGAATCGGCCAGGACGCGGATCCAGCCGCCCTGCCCTCAGAAGACCTCTATGCTGCGGTCGCAGCGGGCGTCGAGAATGGCGACTGGGATTTCTATCGGGGTGCAATCGACTTCGTGCGGACCTCGCAGAACCAGACAGAACGCGTGATCATCCTCTCCGCCATTGCTGGCGAAGCCACGCCGGACATCGTGGCCGACCTGTTCAAACTGTCCCTCAGCGACGAGGTCTCAGGCAACGAACTCTACTCGATCTACAACTACTCGCTGGCGAACCAGAAGGCGCAGTCGACCGTCTGGCCACTGATCAAGGACAATTTCGCAAGCATCGTGGCGAAGATCCCGCTGATCCGGAAGCCTCAGATGCCGAAGATGGCCAGCGCGTTCTGCACGGCGGAAGATGTGGCAGACGCCAAAGCCTTCTTTGAAAGCCAGGCCGACCTGATGCCGGGTTATGAGCGTTCTCTGGCGCAGGGTGTCGAACGCGGTGAAAACTGCAGTGCCCTCCGGGCCGCCACTGCTGACGATGTGAAGGCCATCTTCTCGGAAGACTGATCAGTCAGCACCACAAATCAAAGCCCCGCATCTGTTACCGGATGCGGGGCTTTTTGTTTGGCGCGAGTTTATGTCTAGCGTTTCATGAAATGGCGCACGGCATCGGCGGCGAGTGCAAATTTCGCAAAACTCCAGGCTTTTTCCCTGCCGAGTTCCGTGAGCGTCGCCAGCAGGTCCCGGCGACCATCCTGATGCTTGGACAGCCAGGCCGCTGCCCCGCCCGCCGCGAGGGCATCGCGCGCCGCATCGGCCTGCGTCTGCACCAGTTCAACAATCAGGCGGCGCCCGGCGACACGGTCCCAGAAGCCGGCCTTGGACAAGCCATCCAAAGCGGTAACCCGCAGGCGATCGAGGCGTAGCGCTTCGCCGATCTGGAAGAAGCACTCACCCGCAACGGGCACTTTCTCACCGGTCTCGCGAGCCAGGTCCACCACGACGAGGCCCTGGGCAAACAGGCTCATGGCAGATGCCCAGCGCGCCAGTTCTTCCGGGGCGCCACGCCGCATCAGCGTACGGGTCGACCGCTCGATCTGCGCCGCCGGGAATTGCGTATGGATGTCGGCGAGCGAGGCCTTGAACTCATTGAGCGGGGCGTGGGTGGCGTCCACAAGTTCCTGCAACGTGCCTTTCGGCATGGACGTCACGAACCAGGCCGCTGCCGCGCTCATTGCCTGCGCGGCAAGGAGGCGCAGGTCCGTCTGAACATCTGCATGAACAACATTGTCGAGCGCGTCGACTTCGCGCTGGAAGCCTTCGAAATCCAGCACCACCCGTGCCGCCTCAAGGCCCCGCACAATGGCGGCCATGTCGGTCGTGTCGGTCATCTCCCGCAGGCGGAAGACGGGGATCGTGCCGCCCATATCGAGCGACCGGTTGGCCAGCACCGTCGCGATGATCTCCCGCTTCAGGCGGTGATTGTCCATCGCTTCGTGGTAGGAGTCGATCGGGCTGGGGAAGTAGGCCCTCAGCACGTCCTCGAAATAGGGATCGTCCGGAAGGTCGGACGCGACAAGGTCATCAAACAGGGTGATCTTAGACCAGGCCAGCAGCACCGCCAGTTCCGGACGGCTGAGGCTCTGCCCGTGATCAGCGCGCACTTTCATGTCGCCGGTATCGGGCAGGCCCTCCAGCGCGCGGTCCAGCACGCCCCGGCTTTCAAGGTGCACCATCAGGCGCTCCAGCGCTTCATGATCCTGCTTCGCCGTGGCTTCTGCCAGCGTGAGGGCAGCGGTCTGGTCGTAATTGTGGCGCAGGACATGGGCAGCGACATCGTCGGTCATGTCCGCAAGCAAGGCGTTGCGCTTGTCTTCTTCCAGATTGCCAAGACGGATCGCTTCGGCAGCGAGGATCTTGATATTCACTTCGTGGTCGGAAGAATCGACACCGGCCGAGTTGTCGATGGCGTCAGAGTTGACCCGTCCGCCGGAGAGGGCAAACTCGATCCGGGCCGCCTGGGTCACACCCAGATTGGCACCCTCCCCGATCACTTTCACGCGCAGCTGGTGCGCGCCGACCCGGATGGCATCATTGGCCCGGTCGCCGACTTCGGCATTGGTCTCGGTGTCCGCTTTCACATAGGTGCCAATACCGCCGAACCAGAGCAGGTCCGCCTGCGATTTCAGGAGCGCGTTGATCAGCTGGTCGGGCGTGACGGTATCAGCGTTCAACCCTGTCAACGCCTTGATCTCGTCGGTGAGTTCGATCGACTTGGCAGACCGGGCAAACACGCCGCCGCCTTTGGAAATCAGGCTCGTATCATAGTCTTCCCAGCTTGATTGTGGCAGGTCGAACAGGCGCTGACGTTCGGCCAGATTCTTCTTCGAATCGACCGGGTCCGGATCGATGAATATGTGCATGTGATTGAACGCTGCCACGAGGCGGATTTCTGGCGACAGCAGCATGCCATTGCCGAACACGTCACCGCTCATGTCGCCAACGCCGATGACCGTGAAGGGCTCGGTCTGGATATCCTTGCCCATTTCCCGGAAGTGGCGTTTCACCGCTTCCCAGGCGCCCCGCGCCGTGATGCCCATCTTCTTGTGGTCATAACCGGCCGATCCGCCTGAGGCGAAGGCATCGCCCAGCCAGTGGTCTTTTTCGAGGCTGATGGCATTGGCCGTATCGGAGAACGTGGCCGTGCCCTTGTCGGCAGCGACGACCAGGTAAGGATCATCACCGTCCCACACGACCGTATCCGCAGGATGCGTGACTTCGCCGTCGATCAGATTATCCGTCAGCTCCAGCAGCGACGTAATGAATTCCTTGTAGGCATCCCGTCCACCTTCGAACCAGGCATTGCGGTCTGAACGATCCGGCAACTGTTTCGGATAGAAACCGCCTTTGGACCCGGCGGGGACGATGACTGCATTCTTCACCTGCTGCGCTTTGACGAGACCCAGCACTTCGGTGCGGTAGTCCGCCGCCCTGTCCGACCAGCGCAGGCCGCCCCGTGCCACCGGACCAAAGCGGAGGTGAACCCCTTCAACCTTCGGGCTGGACATGAAGATCTCGCGGAACGGTTTCGGCTCCGGCACTTCCCGCAGCTCACGGCTGGCGATCTTCAGGCTGACAAAGCTGTGCGGGCCGCCGTCGGCAGTCGTCTGATAGAAATTGGTTCGTTGCACACCGAGGATGAGGTCCGTCAGGCGGCGCAACACCTGATCGTCCGCCAGAGCGGACACATCCCGCAGGTTCACTTCGATACTGTCGCAAATTTCACGGCAGGCTTGCTCACGCTGGCGCAGGCTGAGATCCTTGGATGGATCGAACCGAACTGCGAAGAGGTCGACCAACAGACGAGTCAGGGCCGGGTACCGGGCCAACGCCCCTTCCTGTACCTCCTGCGGCTGATCGAGGCCCGTCTGGCGCCGGTAGGCGCAGAGCGTACGGATCAAGGCCGCCTCGCGCCAGCTGGCCCCGGCCGCCAGGATCAGACGGTTGAACCCGTCATTCTCGGCATAGCCGCTCCATACAGCGACAAAGGCTTCCTCAAGGCGACGCGCCACTTCATCGAGATCGATCGGCGCACCGTTTTCCGAGCGCATGGAGAGATCGTGCACCCAGTAGACATCCGGCGCATCCGGCACAGGCTTTTCACCCGGCCGCACCGGATAACCCGTTTCAAAAGCCGCAAACAGGCCCATCTTCTCGAACACGGGCACGCAACGCGAAAGCGGAATGGATCCGTTACGCGAATAGATCTTTACCCGGATCTTGTCCGGATCCTCATTCGGGGTCTGGTAAGCTCTGGCCACGATGGGGGAATTGGCGCTGAGCCGTGCCATCATGGCGACATCCAGCATCGCCTCTTCCGGCGTGAAGGCTTCGCGATAGGCAGCATTGAACGCACCGATAAAGGCGCGGGCCCCTTCCCCCTCGGCCTCGTCGAGATCGGCCTGAATCACGGCCTCGCGAAGGGCCTGGTCCCAGGTGCGGGCGAGTTTGGTGATCTCGGCTTCCAGTGCCTCAACGTCCGGTTCGGGATGGTTCCGGTCGATCGCGATCTGGAAGTGTACACGTGCCAGTGGCCCGGTATCGAAATAAGGCTGAAAGCGGATGAGTTTGCCATTATAGGCTGTCAGCAGCGCTTCGGTGATCCGCTCCCGAAGGGTCGTGTCATAGGCTTCGCGCGACACGTAGACGATGGCGGAGACAAACCGGTCGAACTGGTCCCGGCGCAGGAACAAACGGGTGCGCGGCCGGCCGATCAGGTGCAGCGCACCCATGATCATCGGCGCCAGCGTTTTCGAATTGGTCTGGAACAGCTCATCGCGTGGCCAGGTCTCAAGCAGATTGGCGATGGCCTTCTCGGTGTGCCCGCCGGGCGTGGCCCCGGAGGAGGCGATGACTTTCAGCACACGGCGGCGGATGAACGGAATGGAGCGTGCCGTTTCGTCATAGGCTTCAGCCGTGAACAGACCGAGGAAGCGCACTTCCCCGTTTACACGCCCCTGCTCGTCATATTTTTTGACCCCGACATAGTCACAGGCGACGCGGCGATGGATGCGACTCATCAGGGTCGACTTGGCGACGATCAATGGGAACGGCTCTTCCAGCAATTCCCCAATCTCCGGCGTCAGCACCAAAGGCTCCGCATCCCGGGACAGGACGTTCAAATCCTCGTCACGCAGCAGGCCCAGATTGCTGCCTTCGATCATGATTGGTTCTTCCGGCAGCACGCGGCCTTCAGCGTCTGTTTCGAACCGGTATTCGCGGCAGCCGAGAAAGACGAAGTGATTTTTCGTCAGCCATTCCAGGAACGCCACGGCTTCGTGCGTGTCGGCATGCTTCGGTTCTTCCAGCAGGGACAGGCGGCGAATCTCTTCCCTCATCCGCTCCTTCATTGGCTTGAAGTCTGCGACTGCCTGTGCCGTGTGTTCCAGCGTCTGGCGCGCGCCTTTGACCAGACGGTCTGCCTCGCGCTCTGTCAGGCGTGGCAGGTGAATCTGGATTACCGAGATCATGCGGCCATCGGCCAGGCGAACGACAGGATGGAACATTGTCCGCACTTCAAAGCCCTGATCGGCGCACTCGCCCAAAAGGGAATCGACCAGGAACGGCATGTCCGGTCCCGCGGCTTCAAGAATGCTGCGGCCCAGCGGGCCCGACGCGCCTACGGCATCGACCAGAATACGCACATCCTGCTCACCTTCCGGCAAACCCGATGCCCAGTTCCAGAGCCCCCGGGCCAATGCGTCGATGTCGGCCGGTTCCAGGCCGCTCAGCTCTTCATTGCCGGATTCCAGGGTGACCTGCGTCAGCACCTGATCGAGCGGATCGGTGGCAACAGTCTGATTGTTCATGGGAGCGACTCACACGGGGAGAAATGAAGGATTCGGAGGTGTTCCGGTGTAACGCGGGTCACCTAGTCCTTCAACTTGATCGTTTCAAATGAAACTTCCGTGTTGCACTGGCGAGATACAAAACGCTTTCGCCAAAAGAACGGGCCCGCCGAACGGGGACGTGTCCGGCGGGCCCTACAGGCCTTGATCCGCAGGCTGGGTGGGGGGACGCACGCGGAGGCCTGATTCTATATTTTGTATCAAATATTTTATTCGCAAGATCTGCGCATCAGTCCACTTATAAATTCCTGAAATGCTGACAGCCCAAGTCATTCATATCGCGGTGTGGTTGTGGCTTGCCATGAATTGCGTTTACGCTCCACCATCTTGTGCAGCGTCGGCTGTAACTCTTTCCCCATGAAGCCCTCCCTTGCCCTGAGGATTGCCGTCTGAGGACAGGAGGATTGCGATCCAGCGTGTCCCTTCGGACTGTGCAAACAGCACCATCATCAACACAGTCAGCGGGGCGGACAGGAACATGCCGGGGATCCCCCAGATCACACCCCAGATCGCCAGCGCAAGCAGCACCACCAACGACGACAGGTTGAGTGATTCTCCCATCATACGTGGCTGGATGAAATTACCGATGGAGAATTGCCAGAAACTGACCACCGCCAGAACGATTCCGGCGTAGATATATGTGTCCTGCGGCGGAACGCCCGGCACCCAGACCGGCATGCTTGGCTGCACCAGCGCAAAGAGCGGCGGCACCAGCGCAGCGACGATGGAGCCCACCGTGGGAATGTAGTTCAGCACGAAAATCAGCGCCGATAGGAACAGCGCATTTTTCACGCCCAGCGCCAGTAGCGATCCATAGGTCAGCACCGTGATCAGGGCCGAGATCACAGTCTGGGTCCAAAGGTAGCTTTCGATCCCGCGCCGGGCCTCTTCCCCCACCTCCCGCACCTGCGTCCGCGCTTCCGCTTCGGGAAAGATATTGTCGAGCTTCAGCGACCACCCGGACTGGGCCAGGAACAGGAACGCAACATAGATCAGGATCAGAACGACATCGCCAGACAGGTCACCGGTCGCGTTTGCGATGGTGGCAAAGAATCGCTGGCCGGTCTCGTTGAACAGCAATTCCTGCAGTGTCGGGGCGCCAGTCATGTGCACGACATCATAGGCCTCCTGGATCAGGCCGTTGATCTTGGTTTCGTACTCGCCGGCGTCGCGGCCGAATTCGGCGATGCCGTTTGCCATCAGGCCGATGAAGCCAATGAAGCCGCCCAGGACCAGCAGGATCGCAATGATCCGGGCATGGCCGATCTTCAGGAACCGGGTCCAGTTGTCGATCATCGTGGCGAAGCCCTCGATGGTCAGGAACAGGAACACGGCAAGCGCAAATGGCGCGAGAATGGCGCGTGTCCAGTAAAGGAACGCGATGATCACGCCAGTTGCGATGACCCAGATCCCTGTCGTGGCGGCTCGGCTCATGTCCGGATTCCCCTTCTGCCTGCGCTGAGCGTGGCGCCAGCCCCGCTCTGCGTCAAGCAGCCCCCCGCTGTGCCAGGCCTTTGCACCCCGGCCCTTGCCGAATCCGGCGAATTCTCTAGCGTTCCGGCAGGAACGAAAGAGGCGGGGCATTCATGACAGACTCCATTTTCATCGGCGGCGCAGACGCCAATGGCACCGGCAAACCGGACGTCGCACAGGAATTGCTGCTGAAGATCGCCAACCGGCATGGCCTCGTCGCCGGTGCGACGGGCACGGGCAAGACCGTAACGCTCCAGATCCTCGCCCAGGGCTTTTCCGATGCCGGCGTGCCGGTCTTCTGCGCCGACGTGAAGGGCGACCTCTCAGGCATCTGCGTGCCGGGCAGCGAAAAGCATCCGCTTCATCCGAAACTCGTCTCCCGTGCTGAAAAGATCGGCCTCGCCGACTATTCCTATTCCGGCGCCCCCACGATTTTCTGGGACCTGTTCGGCGAGAAAGGCCACCCCGTCCGCACCACCATTTCGGAAATGGGCCCGCTGCTGCTGTCGCGCCTGATGGGGCTGACCGACGCGCAGGAAGGCGTGCTGAACATCGCCTTCGAATATGCCGACGACAACGGCCTCGCCCTTCTCGACCTGAAAGATCTGCGCAAGCTGCTCGCCCATATGGGCGACAAGGAAATCCGGGATGAGCTGAGCAAGGAATACGGCAATATCGCCTCCGCCTCGCTGGGCGCCCTGCAGCGCAACCTGCTGGTCATGGAACGCGAAGGCGCCGAACATTTCTTCGGTGAGCCGGCGCTGGAATTGCCGGACATGATGCGGACCACCACCGATGGCCGCGGCGTCGTCAGCGTTCTGGATTCCACCCGCCTCATCAACAGCCCGAAACTCTATTCCACCTTCCTGCTGTGGCTCCTCTCGGAACTCTTCGAACAGCTTCCGGAAGTGGGCGATCCGGACAAGCCGAAGCTCGTCTTCTTCTTTGACGAAGCTCACCTCCTCTTCGACGACACCCCATCTGCCCTCCTCCAGAAGATCGAACAGGTCGTCCGCCTGATCCGTTCCAAGGGCGTCGGCGTTTTCTTCGTGACGCAGAACCCGCGCGACCTGCCGGAGAGCGTGCTCGCCCAGCTCGGCAACCGCTTCCAGCATGCCCTGCGCGCCTACACGCCGGCGGAACGCAAGGGTGTCCGCGCAGCGTCCGATTCCTTCCGGCCGAATCCGGCCTTCGACACAGAAGAAGTGATCACCACGCTCGGCGTTGGCGAAGCATTGGTCTCCACACTGGATGCCAAAGGCGCGCCGAGCATTGTTCAGCACACGGTCGTTCGCCCGCCAGCTTCCCGGCTCGGCCCTGCCGAAGATGCCGAACGCAAGAAGATTATCAATGAGAGCCCGATCGCCGGAAAATATGAAGGCGTGGTCGACCGCGAGTCCGCTTACGAAATCCTGGAAGCCAAGGAAGCGAAAGCCGCCAAAGAAGCAGAACGCCTGGCCAAAGAGGAAGAAAAAGCGGCAAAGGAACTGGAAAAGAAGAAGGCCCGGACCAAGAGAACCAGTTCGAGCCGGTCCCGCCGCATGTCTCCGCTGCAAAAGGCGGGCAACCAGGCGGCCCGTTCTGCTGCCCGCGAATTCACCCGCTACATCCTGCGCGGCATTCTGGGCAGCATGAAGCGCCGCTAGGCTTGTGTTCTAGTTCGGGCGGGAGTTCGGCTCGGCATCTTCCAGCATGCCGAGTTCGTCATCATCATCATCATCCATCATATCAGATGTGTCGTCGTCGGATGACTGGAAGACCTGACCTTGTTCATAGGTCTCATCGGAATAGGTTTCATCGGCCACCGGGCTGTCTTCACCCATGACTTCTTCTTCTGCAGCCGCAGCGGCGGCTGCCTTTTCAGCCGCCTTCTCGGCCTTGCGGGCTTCTTTTTCAGCCTGCTTGGCGGCTTTCTTCGCGGCCTTTTCTTCGGCCCGGCGGGCAGCCTCTTCCAATTGTTCCGGTGTCTTGCGCCGCCCAAACGGCGCATGAATGTCGGTCTTCCGGTCATACTGCATGGAATAGTATTCGTGGGCCGTATGGGTCAGCGGCTTCGGCGTGAGGTGCAAGCCGTAGGCACGCAGACGTTCAACCACTTCGTCGCGAAGATACATGCCCGGCAGCGATTGCTGACTGAAATTGTGCCCCTTCATCCAGTCGCGCACGTCCCATGAGCGGACGCGGCCGACTTCCGACGGCCGGGCCCCACCATGCACTTCCCACATGTAAAGCGTCGCGATGCCGTTGATCGTGGCATCCATTGCGTCGTCCATGGAATCGACCGGCTCGCGCCCCTGGGCCAGCGCAGCGCGCAGCGCCATCTTGCGAGCCTCAAGTTCCTGATAGGTGTTGCCGATCACGGCCAGTGCGTTGCGGTTCGCGCGGATCATGGAGGCATTGACGCCATCCAGCTGCGGGTGACGCACAGGTAAAAGAAGGTCCGGTCCGGCCTCCTGAACGGCGTGGACCTGGCCCAGCTCCGAAACGAACCGCTGGAGGTTGATCCTCAATTCATGGCTGACCCCATCCAGGGCCGACACGATGCCGGCCTGATGTTCTTCGCGCATGCGCCAGAGATGCCAGGCAACCAGCAGCCCGGCAGCGATCATCAGAGAGACCCCGCCGGTAATGAACGTGTAGAACTGCGACTCACTCATTCTGAGCTCCCCTCCGATCAGCCCGAAAACGCCAGCCCCGCGAATATTCAGGTTAATGGAACGGAAACCTTAGCCGCCCAGCGCGCGTCCCGCAATCGCCTGCAACTTGTGGATTGTTTCCGGGTTGCGGGCTGCCTCAGCAGTAATCAAGGCATAGTCCAGGCAGGTATCAATTCCGTCCGGACTCGGCGTACGCTCCGTTCCACTCAGACTTTCCGCCAGTTTTACAACAGCTTTCCGGCCGAGCGTGCTGTTCCGCGCCATGACTTCCAGCACATTGGTCACCGTGACGGCCTCTTCCTCTTCGCGCCAGCAATCATAATCGGTCACCATTGCGAGGATGGCATATGGCAGCTCCGCCTCCCGTGCCAGCTTGGCTTCCGGCATCGCGGTCATGCCGATCACGTCACAGCCCCACCGGCGGTAGAGCTTTGATTCGGCCAGCGACGAGAATTGCGGACCCTCCATGGCGATATAGGTGCCACCGCGGTGAATTTTCGCGCCGGCTGCTTCTGCTGCGTCCGCCGCCATCGCGCTGAAACGGGAACAGACCGGGCGGGCCATCGAGACATGTGCGACCATGCCATCGCCGAAGAAGGTTTTCGAACGGGCAAAAGTCCGGTCGATGAACTGGTCGGCAGCGAGGAAATCGCCCGGCGCATAAGCTTCCTGAAGGCTGCCACAGGCCGAAATGGCCAGCACATCGGTTACGCCGGCCATCTTCAATGCAGCGATATTGGCACGGTACGGCACTTCGCTTGGGGTCAGCCGATGGCCACGGCCATGGCGCGGCAGGAAGACCAGTTTTACATCACCAATCCGGCCATGAACCAATGCATCGGATGGCGCGCCCCATGGCGTATCGACGGTTTCTTCCCGCCGGTCTTCCAGACCGTCAATATCGTAAAGGCCGGAGCCGCCAATGATGCCGAGGGTCCATTTGCTCATCTGGTTGTCCTGAAGTCTTTGCGCATGCCGATGGGTGGCGGAGAGCGCGGGTTGGGCGTGGTCAGTTCCACATCATCTGCCAGCACGTAACCAAGCCCGGCATAGAAGTCGACCAGCCTCACCTGGTCGTGACGAACCGCCAATTGCGCGCCCTCTGCGCCGGCGTCGCGGCCTGCCTCTTCGAGCGCCTTCAGGATGACCTCCCCAAAGCCGCGTTTGCGATAGGCCTCCAGTACGCCGATCCGTTTGATTTCCATCCATGCCCCCTGCCCCGAGGGCCCGGGCACGGGGACCCAGCGACCCGATCCGACGGGCACTCCATCGTCCAGCAGGATCGCACCGCCACCCTTCTCCAGCTGCGCAGTGACGTATGCCGGTGTCTCCCGGAAAACGGTGGATTCCTCAGATACCCGCCCCGTCCAGATCCGGCGCGTCAGGTGCTCGACAAGCGTGCCATCCGCCGGCCCTGCGCGACGGAGACGAATACCGGACATGCCGATCGTCTCAGGCTCACTCACAGACGGCCCTGACAACGATTTTCGTGAAATGGTCCTCGGTTCTCAGGAACTCCACGAAGCATTTTCCATCTTCAGACGTGTGAATATGGGCGCCGATCGGGAATAGTCCCTCCTGGCCATTTATCGTCATGGTATAGCCCTTCGTGGTCCGGTCGAGGTAGCTCATGCTCACCCGGTCGCCATTCCCCATCACGATGGTTTTGGTCTCTCTGGCGGGGATCGCCACGCCCTCGTCCGTGAGCAGGACACCATCGACATTGGGCAGTTCCAAACCAACGGCCTTCTCGGCGACCTTGCGGCTGATCTGATCAGCCCGCTTCAGCACGTCGGCCGCTTCTCCGGCGGCTGACGGGTCAATATCCTGTATCTTTTCAAGATTTTCAGCGATCCGGTCGAGCGAAGACGCCATGCCCGACAGCGATTTGGGCGATGTGTCCCCCAGCGCGAACATCACGCCCAGACCACCTACGACAGCGCCGCCAACCGCCCCGGCTGCGTTCGCAATACTCAAAAATTTTCCTTCTGCCATCACTCCCTCCACCTGAGGGCAAGGAAGATAAAAGCGGGATCGCCGCCGCTGCAAGAAAAAAGCCCCGGCAGAACCGGGGCTTTTTCAATTCGGATTGTCTGATCAAGCGAGCCTTAGTGCTCGATCTTCCGCCAGATCTGCTTGTAGGAGAACCACAGCAGGACAGCGAGGATCAGCAGGTAAGCCATGACTGCGAGGCCCAGCGACTTGCGGTGTTCCTGCTTCGGCTCACCAGCCCAGGCAAGGAACTGAGCGACGTCATAAGCCATCTGCTCAATCGTTGCCTCTGTGCCGTCGGTGTATTCGACGCGGCCTTCAAGCAGCTGCGGCGGCATGGCCAGGAACCCACCTTTCGGTGCGTGGCGCGGGTCGCCTTCATAGTTCGGCGTCGTGTCACCGGCCATGTACGGGTTGTAGTACTGGCCCGGATTGATCTTCAGGAAGCCTTCACTGTGTTCGCCGCCATGACCGCCGACTTTCGACATGTCGAGATAGTTGGCCGTCTCGCCATCGACTTCCCGCTTCACGAACGCGTCGTCATGCGGATAGCCCGACAGGAGGTGGAAGACATAGCTGGCCCCGCCATGGCGCGCCTTGGTGATGACCGACAGATCGGGCGGAGCTGCACCACCATTGGCAGCGCGGGCCGCTTCCACGTTTGGATACGGGCTGCGGAACGTGTCAGCAGGCGTTGCCGGACGGTAATCGAATTCGCCGATGTCGTTCGGCGTCGGGCTGAGAATTTCATTCTCGGCAGCCAATGCCTTCACAAACGGATTGTCATTCGGGTTCGGATAGGCCGGGTCGTAGAACGGGCCGCCCGGTTCGCCGAGGTTCCGGTAGCTCATCAGTTTCATCGAGTGACACGATGAGCATACCTGATGATACACCTGATATCCGCGCTGCAGCGATGCCTGGTCGAACTGGCCCGTCGGGCCTTCGAACGGCCAGCCACCTTCCGGCGGGTGCGGGTGTTCGGCGCCGCCTGCAGCGTGGGCCGCAGCGGTGAAGATGAGTCCGGCCAGGCCGGCAGTGAGGAGTCGAAGCGCTTTCATGGTTCCTCTGGCTCCCTATTCCGCCGGAATGGCGGTTGCCGTCGACGCCTTGTGGCGTTTCAGGACCGACTTGTGGATGGATTCCGGAACTTCCTTCGGCTTCTCGGTCAGACCGATGAAGAAAAGGATCACGAAGTAGCCGAAGTAGCAGAAGGTCAGGATCAGCGAGAGATGCCGGAACTGGAAGGTCGGCGCCGGCACCGCGGAGAGCGATGGGTTCGAACCAGCCGGAAGTGTTTCCATGAAGCTCTTGGCGTCGTGGTAGGCTTCACCGCCGCCTTTGTATTCGCTGGTCACTTCCACCGCATTCTCGGTGTAGCTGACGACCAGTTTCGGATCGCCCTGCAACGCCGGGATTACGGCGTCATCCGGGTTTGCCGCACCACACCAGCCGAGCAGCAGGCAGACCACGACAAAGCCGAAGAAGAACTGCTTGGCCACCGGACGGTAGCGCATGGACTTCACTTTAGACGTGTCGAGCCATGGCAGCAGGAACAGGACCGCGATCGCCGCGAACATGAAGATCACGCCCAGCAGCTTGGCCGGGATCGGGCCGAGGTCGAAGGTGATGGCACGCAGGATTGCGTAGAATGGCAGCAGGTACCATTCCGGCACGATGTGCGACGGCGTGACCAGCGGGTTGGCCTCAACATAGTTGTCGGCATGGCCCAGCACGTTCGGAGCGTAGAAGACGAACACCGCGAACATGAGGAGGAAGATGACGATCGCGAAGGCGTCCTTCACCGTGTAGTACGGGTGGAACGGAACCGTTTCCTTCTCGACATCCTGAACTTCGACACCAGTTGGGTTGTTGTTGCCCGGAACGTGCAGCGCCCAGACGTGCAGGATCACGACAGCCGCGATCATGAACGGCAGCAGATAGTGCAGCGAGAAGAAGCGCTGCAGGGTCTGGTTGCCGATGGACGGGCCGCCCATCAGCCAGGTCTGGATGCTCTCACCGATCAGCGGGATCGCACCGAACAGGCCGGTGATCACGTTGGAACCGTGATAGGACATCTGGCCCCAGGGCAGCATGTAGCCGAGGAAGGCCGTGGCCATCATCAGCAGGTAGATCACACAGCCGAGGATCCAGAGCACTTCGCGCGGCGCTTTGTATGAACCATAATAAAGCCCCCGGAACATGTGAATGTAGACCGCAAGGAAGAACATCGAGGCGCCATTGGCGTGGATGTAGCGAAGCAGCCAGCCATAAGGCACATCGCGCATGATGCGCTCAACCGAAGCGAAGGCGCCATCGACGCTGGCTTCATAGTGCATGGCCAGAATCACACCGGTGATGATCTGGGTGGCAAGGCAGACCGCCAGGATGCCACCGAAGGTCCACCAGTAGTTCAGGTTCTTCGGGGTCGGAAAATTGATTGCCGTATCCTGGGCGAACCGGATGATTGGCAGGCGGGTATCCAGCCAGCGTGTGAACGCATTGGTCGGAGTGTAAGAGGATTCGTGTCCGCTCATGGGCTACCGTCCTTACAGCGAGATGTTGACCACGGTGTCCGAAACATAGCGGTAGTTCGGAACCGGAAGATTGCGGGGGGCCGGGCCTTTGCGGATGCGGCCGGACGTATCGTAGTGCGAACCGTGGCACGGGCAGTACCAGCCGCCGAAGTCGCCGGTGTTGCCCTGTGCCGGACCGACCGGGACGCAGCCGAGGTGCGTACAGGAACCTGACGTGATCAGGATAGCCCGGTTCAGTTCGCCGTTCGGCTTCGGGTTCAGGCGCTCGTCATCGGTCTGCGGGTCACGCAGCGATGCGACGTTCACCGATTCGGCCGCAGCGATCTCAGCCGGGGTCCGGTGACGGACAAAGAAAGGCTTGCCCCCGATGAGCACGCGAATTTCGCTGCCCAGCGGGATCTTGGAGATATCGACGTCCAGGGCCGATGCGGCCTTGGTATCTGCTGCCGGGTTCCACTGGTCGACAGCGACCCAGGCGAACATGGCAGCACCGCCGAAAGCTGCCGCTCCCGTCGCGATGTGAATAAAGTTGCGGCGGTCCTCGTCAACAGCACCGCCGTGCTCAAGTGATGTCTGATCGGTCACGCTTTTCCCGTCCTCAACAGGCAGAGTTCTGGCCCCTAATTACAGAACCCCGCCCTCTCGCACATTGCGGCAAGTGGGCGCGGGGCCAGCCCCCTGAGATACACTGAAAAAGGGCGTTATCCTGACTTGAGCCCTGTGACAACAGGGGGCTTGCAAGCTGTGCAGCTTACGCCACAAGACAATGCCCATGACGATAACCGACCTCGACACCCAAAAACAGCGCGCGCGAGACTGGTTCCGCGCCCTCCAGGAAGACATCTGCAGCCGCTTCGAAGCCATTGAGCAGGCCGCTGAACCGCCCTTGTACCGGGGCGATGCGGGCAAATTCGAGCTGACGGAGTGGAAACGCGGCGACGGCAGCGAGGACCTGGGCGGCGGGCGTATGGGCCTGATGCGCGGCAAGGTGTTCGAGAAGGTCGGTGTCCATTTTTCAGAGGTTTATGGCACTTTCTCGGAAGGCTTCGCTGCACAAATCCCCGGCGCAGACCAGTCTGACGGGCGATTCTGGGCCTCGGGAATTTCGCTCATCGCTCACCCGCGTAACCCGCATGTGCCCGCTGCTCACATGAACACGCGCATGCTTGTAACCAGCCAGAGCTGGTTCGGCGGCGGCGGAGACCTCAATCCCCTGCTCGCCTATCAGCGCGATCAGGCCTTCGAGGATTCTGTGGAATTCCACGCCGCCATGAAAGCAGCGTGCGATACGCACCCCGGCGCGGACTATGCGCAGATGAAGGAAACCTGCGACACTTACTTCCACCTCCCTCACCGGGACGAGCCGCGCGGCACCGGCGGTATTTTCTACGACCGTTTCAATACGGGCGACTGGGAAACGGATTTCGCGTTCACGCAGGAAGTCGGAAAGCAATTCGCCGGCATCTATCCCAAACTCGTACGCAAGCGGTTCCAGAAGGCATGGAGCGAAGCCGAACGCGAAGAACAGCTGATCCAGCGCGGCCGCTATGTGGAGTTTAACTTGCTCTACGACCGCGGCACGACGTTCGGACTGAAGACCGGTGGCAATGTCACCAGCATCCTGTCCTCCATGCCGCCTGTGGTGAAATGGCCCTGACCGGCCCGCAATTCCGGCAGAAGCGCCCGGTCTCCAGTCAGAAAGCTCATCCTCGCGGCACAAGATTCCCGCGCTTGGGGTAGACGGCAGACGGTTGGGCAGTTTCCAGATATATTAACAATCCTGATGGTGGACGACAGCCGGGCCCCTCCCTGGGGTGCCAGTCTGGTGCTGGTGCTGGCGACGGCTTTGGCCGGCGCTATGGGCGGAATTGTCACCCGTTCCGGCAAGGAACCCTGGTATTCGGGACTCGAGAAATCTTCTCTCACACCACCGGACTGGATGTTCGGAATTGTCTGGCCCGCTCTCTTCTCACTGATGACGCTCAGCGCCTTGCTGGTCTTGTGGCGCGCCGGGAGTTCCAGTGCCGCCAGCCGCGCGCTCGGCATTTATTTCGCCATGCTGATGGTGAATGTGGGCTGGAGCCTGTTCTTTTTCGGCCTCAAGCAGATCCCGCTGGCGCTTGGCGTGCTGACCGCGCTCTGGCTGCTGATCCTCGCCATGATGGGAGAGTTTGCCCGCATCTCGAAGCCCGCCGCCTGGCTTCAATTGCCCTACCTGGCCTGGGTCACCTTCGCAGGATATCTGAACCTCTATATCTGGTCAGCTAATCCGCCCGGATGAGCCGGGCGAGCAAGGCATCTCGTGTCAGCGTGAAGCCGGAAGCGATCCAGGCCTCCTCCGCCGTTGCCAACGCCTTGCCGATTGCCGGACCGGCCAGACCGGCTGCCAGCGCGTCCGCCCCGCCGACGGGCAGTTCAGGTCTCGACCACCGCGCAGCAGCGGCCAATACGAGCTTCAGGCTGTCACCTGTCCCGCTGGCAGCCTCAATAAGGGCCCGGTCACAAACGACCTCCGGCCCGTACCGGTAAAAGGCTTCAGCCAGCTCTGCCGGACTCAGCGTTTCAATATGTCCCAGCGCCGGGTCCGCCCAATCTGCCAGCCTGTCCTGCTCGGCATTCGACAGACGCAGGATCTGGCTGACTTCGCGAACTTCGCGCAGGCGGCGCGGCAGCATGCTCATCAGTCGCTGCATCGGATCAGGCGTCATATTTGCTGATCGTTCAGCAGACACGAGGGCTGGTAATGCGCCTGCCGTCGCCTCTGGCAATACCGCCTTGAGCACGCCGCTCTCTTCCATGGCCAGCATCGCATCAGATGGGTCCGGCGCTTCCAGAAGGCGTTTCAGTTCTTTCCAGATCCGCTCCCGGGCAATCTTTGCGAGGCCGTCTTTCTGCCGCGTGCAGGCAGCGAGCCCGTCTTCATCCACCTCGGCGCCATACCAGGCGTTGAACCGGAAGAAGCGAAGGATGCGCAGATAGTCTTCCTTCAGGCGCTGATCACCATCGCCGATAAAGATCACGCGGCCGGCAAAAGCATCTTCGATGCTGCCGGGTACGACCTCGTGCAGGGTTCCATCCGGACCCGCATAGATGGCGTTCAGGCGGAAATCCCGGCGCTCGGCATCCTCCGCCCAGTCTTCCGTGAAAGCAACTACGGCACGCCGGCCATCGGTTTCGACATCCCTGCGCAAACTGGTGATCTCGAACGGTTTGCCGCCAACGATCGCGGTGACGGTGCCGTGCTCGATCCCCGTCGGCAGGGCCCGGATGCCCGCAGCCTGCATGGCCTTCATGACGTCATCGGGCAGGATCTGGGTGGCGATGTCGATGTCATCTGCCGGAATGCCGCGCAGCGTGTTACGCACACAGCCCCCGACAAATCGTGAGCCGCCGGGGCGCGCCGCTTCGAGCGCCGCCATCACGGCGCGTGTCCCCGGCGCGTTCAGCCAGTCAGCTTGTATCCGGTCAGTCTGAGCCATCTTCGGTGATGTCCGTCCCGTCGGTGGGCAGCTCGATCGACCCGCCCGGATCTTCGCTGCCTGCCCGGCCGGCATCCTTGAGATCATGCGCGCAGGGATAAAACTCTCCCGGCACAAGCTTGCCATCCACATAACGGGTCGGTTTCTGGCACATTTCCGGTTCGCGCTTCTCCAGGAATGTCATCGCGAAAAAGGCCACGACCGCCAGGCCCAGACCGATCAGGAACAGCATGTTGATCGGCCATTTCCGGCGGCCTTCATGCTCGGCCGTCGTTGTGGCCAGCAGATAAAGCCCGAACACCAGAAACGGGATCGAGAAGAAAAAGAGTTCGAAGAGTATCCGTCCGGCCAATGTCCCGGTTCCTCGCTTGTGATGTTCCTCAGGATAGGCAGATGCCGAAACCAGCGAAACCCTAAACAGGCAAAGCCTTACGCTTCGTAGAGCGTTTCATAGAGGCGCTGGATAATTCCTGCTGTCACGCCCCAAATGCGATAGCCATTATGGGGCATCTCGTAATAGCGCCGCGGCTTGCCTTTGTAGATCGCCTCCCCCATCCGGTGATTGCGGGCATCCATCAGGAAATCGAGCGGGGTTTCGAACACGTCGGCCACTTCGGTCGGGTCCGGCACAGGTTCGAAATCCGCCGGCAGCAAGCCCACAACCGGCGTGATGCGGTAGCGCGTACCGGTCACATACGGCGCGGCCTTGCCGAGGATCTGCACATCGTCCGGCACAACGCCGACTTCCTCTTCCGATTCGCGCAAGGCGGCGGCCACCTCGTCGAGGTCAATCGGGTCCACCTTGCCGCCCGGAAACGCCACCTGCCCGGCATGATCGGCCATCGTGGTGGGCCGCACGGTCAACAATGCCGTCGCGCCGGACACGCGTGGAATAACCCCGACAAGCACCGCCGCAGGACGGATGATCGCCACCTCTTCCGGCGACAGGAAATCCATATCGCCCGTCTCCCCCAGCCGGCCATCGCCCACCGGCGGATCGAGCCGCGATTCGACACGCGCGATGAAGTCTTCGAGGCCTCGCCAGGACATGCCCTTTATCCTCAGGCCGCAGAGCCGATGGGAAAGAATGTTCCCTGGCTCCAGACACCCAGAATGTCCGGATTGTCCGGCGAAGGCTCGGCCATCTCGACGAGATCGTAAAAGGCAGCGCGGGTCAGTTTCGCCTCCAACCGCCCCCGCACCAGCACATAAGGCGACGGCTCACCGGTCTCCGGATCGGTCTCAACGCGGATCGGTGCGTCCGGTCCGGCCAGCGTAATGTCATCCAGATTGGTCAGAAAGGCGAGCGTCTGATCCCGGCCTGGTTCGCCCACACGGTCCACCCGGACGCCCAGGAATGGGGCATCCTCGACTGTGACGATCACTTTCTCGTAGGGCGTGACCAGCCAGGTCTTCCCGTCCTCATCCTTGCGCAGGATACGGGAAAACAGCTTCACCAGCCGCTCACGGTTAATGCGCGATCCATCATGCCACCAGGCGCCATCAGCCCGAATCTCCATGCCGATGTCGGCGCTGTGTTCCGGGTTCCAGAGATGCACAGGCGGCAGCTTTCCATCCAGCTTGCCCTCGGGCAGGATGGATTTCAGCGTTTCTTCAAGGCTGATTGTGGTTGCTGAACTGGATGTCACACCTTCCTCCGCCTTGAAGAGGCCTTACAAATAGGTCTGATTGCAGATGACGCAAACCCGGAGACGCTTTTAGAATATGGCTGATACTGATGTGACTGCCGAGGCGATTGTCGCCGATGCCGAGGCCGCCGCCGAAACCCTGCAGCAGGTGAAAGCCGAAATCGCCAAGGCCGTGTTCGGCCAGGAGCGTGTGGTCGAGCTCTCATTGGCCGCTGTTCTGGCAGGTGGCCATGCCTTGCTGATCGGCGCACCAGGCCTCGCGAAGACACGTCTTGTGGAGGCCATGGGCACCGCGCTCGGCCTGACCAATCAGCGCATCCAGTTCACGCCGGACCTGATGCCGTCGGATATCCTCGGCTCGGAAGTTCTGGACGAGAGCGCCAGCGGCCAGCGGAGCTTCCGCTTCCTGCGCGGCCCGATCTTCACCCAGCTGCTCATGGCGGACGAGATCAACCGCGCCTCCCCGCGCACCCAGTCTGCTCTCCTGCAGGCCATGCAGGAACGCCATGTGACTGTGGCAGGTGTCCGGCATGACTTGCCCGCTCCTTTCCATGTGCTGGCGACCCAGAACCCGATCGAACAGGAAGGCACCTATCCGCTGCCCGAAGCCCAGCTCGACCGCTTCCTTCTGAAGGTCGACGTCAACTATCCGGATCTCGATACCGAACGCCGCATCCTGATCGAGACGACCGGCGGCGCCGACCAGACCGTACGCCCGGCCCTGGATGCCGAGCGGCTGATGGCACTGCAGGCGCTGGTGCGGAAAATGCCTGTTGGTGAGAAGATTGTCTCCGCCATTCTCTCGCTCGTCCGCGAAGCGCGGCCGGAACAGACTTCCGACCCGCATGTCAAACGCCTCGTCGACTGGGGACCGTCGCCGCGCGCCGGCCAGGCGCTGATGCTGGCCGCCCGGTCCCGTGCGCTCCTGCGCGGCCGGTTCGCGCCAAGCCTCGAAGATGTCGAAGCCCTCGCCGAACCCTGCCTCGGCCACCGCATGGCTATGCGCTACGACCCGACCGGCGAAGCGCCCGGCCTTTCCGAACTGATCAACGATCTCGCGCGGAAGGTGGCGTAGCGCAGCCCGATGACTCCAGCTGCCGACCTTCGTGCCGAAGCCGAAGCCCTTGCCCGCCAGCTGCCCGGCCTGAACTTCAAGGCCGAGGCGAGCGAGGCGGCGCATATCGGCTCGGCCGGACGGCGTCGGCCCGGCACGGGCGAACATTTCTGGCAGTACCGGCGCTATGCACAGGAAGATGCCGCCGACCGGGTGGACTGGCGCCGCTCGGCCAAGGGCAATGAACTCTTCGTACGCGAGACGGAACTCGAAACCGCCCGCACGGTCCTTTTCTGGTGCGACGACAATCCCGGCTTCCGATGGAAGGCCGAGGGTGAGCTCCGCACCAAGGCCGAGGAAGCGACCGTACTCATGCTGTCGCTCGCCATCATGCTGTCCAAGGATGGCGAACGGGTCGGCGCACTTGGCGGCGGACGCGGCGCAAGTTTCGGCAAGCGCGCGGTCGACCGGCTCTCAGAAGAACTTTCCCGCGGCACCGGCGGAACCTTCCCTGCCCCACCGCGCAGTTCGGCGACGCTTATCATCGCCTCAGACTTTTACGATCCAATCCCGGAATGGCGCGCGCGGCTTGCACCCCTGGCCGGCAAATGCCCGGAAGGCATCCTGCTCGCCGTCTCTTCCCCGATCGAAGTCGACTTCCCGTTCGAAGGCCGCGTAAAGCTGCACCGGCCGGGATCTGCGCTCTCCCGCATCTTCGGCCGGGCGGAAACCATCCGCGAGGAATACCACCAACGCTTTGCGGCCCAGCGTGATGCGCTCAGTGAGCTGACCAATAGAATGGGTTGGCGCTTCGTTTCCCATGTTTCGAGCCAGCCTCTGCTGCAAAGCGCTGCCCGCCTGAAGGCCCAGCTTGAAAGCTTCGGGGCGAAGCTATGACAGCATTCGGCCCCTTCCTGTTCGGCGCACCCTGGGCACTGGCCGCCTTGATCGCCCTGCCGGTGATCTGGTGGATCCTGCGCGCCACCCCGCCTGCACCAAAGGACATTGAGCTACCGTCCCTGCGCATCCTCGAAGGCATGGAGCCGAAGGAAGAAACCCCGGCCCGCACGCCGTGGTGGGTCTGGCTGATCCGGACCCTGGCCGTCACCGCCGCGATCCTCGGTCTCTCTCAGCCCGTCTACGCGCCAGGTGCCAAGACGGAATCTGTTGAAGGATCAGGCCCACTCCTGATCGTGATCGACAATGGCTGGCCATCTGCCCCACGCTGGAGTGAGCTCGTTAATGCCGCCACAGCGACGCTCGACACGGGCAGCCGCGACATGCCAGTCCACCTGCTGCTGACCGCGCCGCAGCAACTGAACAACGACCCTGCAGAACGGCTGAGCACCACCGATGCCGCAAAGCGCATATCGTCCTTGAGACCGCAAGCCTGGAGCACGGACCGCGCAGACGCCATCGCCCGGCTGGAAGAATCCGGACTGAAACCGGGCCGCATCTTCTGGGCCAGCGATGGTCTGGAAAACGCCGGAGGCCGGGCCTTCGCGGCAGATCTATCTGCTCGTGCCCCGCTCACCGTGTTTGCTGCTCCCCCGCATGCGCCCGCGGCCATCACCCGGCTGAACTCAGAAACAGACTCCGTTTCGGTCACGCTCCGCCGGGTCGACTCCCGCGGGGAAGAACGCGCCTTTGTCTCTGCCCTGACGCTAGACGGCTCCGCGCTCGCAACTTCCGAGGCGACATTTGTCGATGGAGCCAATGAAGCCAGCGCCGATTTCACCATCCCCGCCGCAGCCCTTGCGCGCATTGCCCGCTTCACTGTGACCGGCCGGCAAGGGGCCGGCACTGTTTGGCTTTGGGACTCTTCTGACCGCTCCCGCCGTGTGGGCCTCGTCGATGCAGGTGCGGTTGCGCAGCCTCTGCTTTCGGACATGCACTATGTGCGCAAGGCGCTGGAACCGTTCGCCTCCATCACCGAAGGCACCGTCGAAACGCTGGTGGCTGAATCGCCAGATGCGATCATCCTCACAGATGTCGGGCAGATCCTGCCGGAAGACGAAAAGCGGCTGGCGGACTGGGTGGAAAACGGCGGCGCGCTGATCCGCTTTGCCGGGCCACGTCTTGCTGCGCAGGGGGATGACCTGCTGCCCGTGCCGCTGCGCCGTGCGTCGCGCGCGCTTGGCGGCGCCCTCGCCTGGGATGAACCGCAGGCCCTTGCCCCATTTTCCGACACCTCTCCGTTCGACGGACTGGACGTGCCGCCGGATGTACGGGTCACGCAGCAGGTCCTCGCCCGTCCGGGACCGGAGCTTTCGAACCATACCTGGGCCCGCCTTGCAGATGGTTCGCCGCTGGTCACGGCCGATGGGCGCGGTGCCGGAACAATTATCCTGTTCCACATCACAGCCGGGCCAGACTGGGCCAACCTTGCCTACTCCGACCTCTTCCCGCAAATGCTGCGCCGCTGCATAGCCGCCGGCCGGGGCGAGTCTGTGAATGACGAGGAAGGCGCCTACACACCCAAGCTGATTCTGGACGGGTACGGACGGCTGGAATCGCCCGGCCCGGCGGCTGCACCGCTCAAGGCAGCGGACTTTGATACGCTTGAGCCATCCGAGGCGCATCCGCCCGGGCTTTACCAGGGGCCCGCAGGCACGCGCGCACTCAATGCCGCGCGAAACGCAAAGCCGGACCTTATCGCGTCCTGGCCGCCTGCTGCCCGCCTGCTGGGGGATGCCGAGGCACGATCGTTGCGTCTTGCCGGACCGTTGTTGGCCTTTGCTGCACTACTTCTCGCGCTGGACCTGTTTATCGCCCTGCTCGTTGCCGGCCACCTACCACGCCTGAGCCGAAAAACAGGTATGGCGGCGGTTGTGCTGGCGGCAGGCCTGTCCCTTGTTTCGACGCCCGACGCCAGCGCGCAGGAATATCAATACCGGCTGATGCCGGACGGCACATATCGCCGCGTTGCAACCGGTCCCACCATTATTCCTCTACCAAAAGGCAATGCGCCACAGTCGGACGTCGACGCGGCCCTGCGGATGCGGTTCGGTTATGTAAAGACGCCCGACATCGCCCTCAATGAACGGGCCCGGTCCGGTCTGTTCGGCTTGTCGACGACACTGTTCAGCCGCACCTCCGTCGAACCGGACATGCCGGACGAACTGGATCTCGAATCCAGCCCGCTGGAGCTCTATCCGCTCATTTACTTCGCCGTGCCTCAGGGCGCCGCGCCATTGTCGGAGAAGGCCATTGCGCGGCTGAACGCTTATCTACGTTCCGGCGGTGCCCTGGTGATTGATACGCGGGACGGTGACACCCCCGGCTCCACTGAAATCACGCGGCTTGAAAACCTGCTCGAAGGACTGGATGCACCGCCGCTCCAACCAGTGCCGAGCAACCACGTCCTGACCCGGTCTTTCTATCTGCTGTCGGACTTTCCGGGTCGCTACGCTGATCGCCAGCTCTGGATTGAACAAGCTGGATCAGCGTCCGCCCCGCGCGGCGATGGAGTCTCCGGTCTGTTCATCGGGGATGCCGACTGGATTTCCGCCTGGGCAATCGATGAACGGGGACGTGATCTTTATTCCGTTGATGGCGGCGAGGACCAACGCGAAATGGCCCGGCGCTTTGGCGTCAATCTCGTCATGTATATTCTGACGGGCAGCTACAAGGACGATCAGGTCCACCTGCCTGCCCTGCTGGAGCGTCTGGGTGAAAGCGATGGCGGCACCGATAGTTTCGGTCCACGCTCTCGCCCGCCGGGCAACAACCGGGATAATGACGAGCCGCAATTCCTGCCGAATGGAATGCCGCAATGATCGAAGCTGTCCGCATCGGGTTCGATCCCTTTCTTGGTTGGCCAGTCCTCTGGGCCGTATCCGGCATCGCTGTGCTGGCATGGCTGGCCTATATTTTCCTGCGGGGCCGAGCCTGGCTGACACGCGGGCTGGGCCTGACGCTGCTCGCTGCGGCGCTTTCCAATCCAAGCCTTGTGCATGAAGAACGCGAACCCCTGCCCTCCGTGGCAGCCGTAGTGCTTGATCGTTCCGAAAGTATGGATATCGGCGACCGGGCAGCCGCCGCCCGCAAGGCCTATGACGAGGTGCAGGCGAAACTTGCCGAAGACCCAAGCCTCGAAGTCCGCGTTCTGGAGAGTGATCCGAACGATGATGGCACGCATCTTTACAGCGCGCTGGAAGGCCTGATGGCCGATGTGCCGCGTGACCGGATCGCAGGTGCCATCCTGATTACCGATGGTCAGCTGCATGACGTTCCAGGCAAACCGGATGCGGAAGGCGTGATCGGCCCGGTCCACAGCCTGATTGTGGGTGACCCCGACCGGGGCGACCGCCGGGTCGAACTGGTCGAAGCGCCAAGCTTCGGCATCGTCGGCGAGACGGCAGACCTGATCGTGCGGGTGGATGATCCTGACGGCGGCGAGATTGATCTCGATGTATCGGTCAATGGCGGTATTCCGGAACGCGTGCGCGTGAAAGCCGGAGAAGCGACCCCGCTTCCGATCAATATCGAACGGCGCGGCGAGAACATCGTCGTGGTTGAAGCGCCGCCCGGCCGGCAGGAACTGACCATGGCGAACAACCGAACGGCCGCGAGCCTGGCCGGTGTACGCGATCGTCTCCGTGTTCTGCTCGTCACCGGCAAGCCGAACCAGGCGGGCCGCACCTGGCGGGACCTGCTGAAGTCTGACCCTTCCGTCGACCTTGTCCACTTCACGATCCTGCGGCCGCCCTACAAGAGCGACAACGCCACCGAAGACGAACTGGCCTTGATCGCCTTCCCCACCGAGGAATTGTTCGAAGCAAAGCTCACGGAATTCGATCTCATCATCTTCGACCAGTATGAGCGCCGGGGCGTGATCACGCAGACCTATCTCGCGAATATGGCGCGCTATGTGACCGAGGGCGGCGCTTTGCTGATCGCAGCCGGTGAGGATTTTGCCGGCCCGGCGAGTCTCGCCCGCTCTCCCCTCGCCTCTGTGCTCCCAGCCGCGCCTACCGGTGTGGTCCGGACAGGTGAATTCGTTCCCGCCCTCACGGAAGCCGGAAAACGCCACGCCGTGACCGCGCCTTTGGAAGGACGCAGATGGGGCGGCTGGATGCGTTATATCGAGTCGACCGCCGAAACAGGTGATACGGTGCTTGCTGCGCCCGACGGGAAGCCGCTCCTGGTATTGGACCGTGTCGGCAAAGGCCGGGTCGGCATGCTGATGTCCGACCAGATCTGGCTGTGGGCCAGAGGCTATGATGGCGGGGGACCGTTCGCAGAGATGATCCGCAGGGTCGTTCACTGGTTGATGAAAGAACCGGAACTTGAGGAACGCCGTCTCAATCTCACTGCCGAAGGCGATACCGCCAGAGTTGAACTTCGCAGCCTGATGGACACAGCCCCGCCGCTGCAGATCGAAACACCGGAAGGCGAAACGATAGAACCGGCCTGGACTGAAACCGGCCCCGGTATTTTCACCGCCGAGGCACCCATCGACCAGCTGGGCCTTTACCGCGCCCGGGCCGGCGGACTCGAAACCGTCGCCCTGAACGGACCGGCAAACCCTAAGGAATATGCCGACCTTCAGTCCACGATCAAAGTGTTGCAGCCATTGGCGCGTGCAACGGGTGGCGGTGTGTTCCGCTTGAACGCCGACGGATCCGGCCTGCCGGATATCCGCCGCTCTGGCGCACGAGGCATTTCTGCGGGCGGCAACTGGCTGGGCCTGCGCGAACGCGGCGCTTATGCCGTCCGCTCCTCTTCCAGCCAGGCCCTGTTGCCCGGGATTGCCGCCGCCGCCCTGCTGGTTCTCTTCCTGCTGCTCGCCTGGCGCCGCGAGGGCCGATAGAATTCACCCGGCCTGCTTACGCAGCTTCCGGATTGACCGCCATGCGGGCAGCTGCCGGTGCGGCGCCTTCCAGCTTCGGTTTCGGCATCAGGAATAAGGCAAAGAAGACGATTACAAACCAGATCGCAACGACGTGGAAACAGTCTCGGAAGGCCAGCACCTGGGCCTCGGCAGAGACCTGCCGTCCGATCACGCCAAATGCGTTCTGGAATGCCGGCAGCACGGCCATGCCGTTGCGTTCCAGTTCCTGCGCATAAATTGCATGCTGGTAGAGCATTTCGGCGTTTGCTTCATTCATACCCACAGAAAGGTGATCGCCGTGAAAGATCAGACGGCGCTGTAGCAAGATCGCCAACAGGTTCACCCCGAATGCGCCGCCGACCTGCATCAGGAAGGAGACGCCACCGGTTGCCGAGGCGAGCAGATGCGGCGGAGAGGCGCGCACCGCGGTCGTGTTCGCCGGCGGCATGCAGAAACTGATGCCGACGCGCGACAGGAAGATCCAGCCGACCAGAACCCAATAAGGTGTGAGTGCAGTAACCCCCGCCAGCAGGTAAGCTGCCGCAGCGAAACTGAGAATGCCGAATGCCAGCAGGAAGCGGGCATCCACCCGGTCTGTCAGGCGTCCGGCGATGGGAAAGCCGACCACCATGGCGAGGCCGGCCGGAATCATCATCACACCCGCCGCGGTTGGCGAATAATGCTGCACCATCTGGACGAAGAGCGGGATCAGGTAGGTGGACGCATAAATGGCGATACCGGTCGCCGAAATGATCAATCCCGCGGACCAGAATTGCCGGTACATGAAGATCGCCGGATTCAGCGCCGGAAACGGATGCCGACGTTCCCACAAGACGAAACTGATGCCGCCAATCACACCGACGGTGAATTTCAGATAGGTGATGTCGGAATCCCAGCCATCGCGGTTCGCTCCTGCAAAGGCCGACAGCAGGCTGACGATGGAAATGGTGAGGAGACCCAGCCCCTGCCAGTCGAGCGGCGGACGGGTACGGACATTGGGGTCCTCCCCCGTCGGCATCAGGAAAGGGGCGACGCTAAGCGCGACGAATGCAAGCGGCAAAGTGGCGACGAACACCAGACGCCAGCTTGCAAGGTCCACAGCAATCCCACCCAGTGCCGGGCCAAAGGCAGGTGCCAGGACGACACCAATGGAAAAAATGCCCATCGCCGTGCCGCGCTGATTGTCCGGGAAGGTCTGGAAGATCAGGAACATCGACATGGGCTGCAGGAGCCCGGCGGAAATACCCTGCAGAGCGCGCGACAGGATCAGCATTTCCAGCGTCGTCGATACCGCCCCCATCAGAGAGCCGACAATGAACAGGCACATGCCCACGACATAGGTCGCCCGCGGACCATAGGTGTGCATCGCCCAGGCATTTGCCAGCATGGCGATGGTGGACGAGGCGAGAAAGGCCGTCGACATCCATTGCGCCTGGTCCTGACCGAGACCAAAGGCGCCGATGATCGCAGGCAGCGCAACATTTACTGTTGTCGCCGCCAGCATCGTGGCGAGCGATCCGGTCAGCATCGCGCCGAGCAGGATCCAGCGATAATTCGGGCCGAATTGTTCAAAGCGCCGCCTGACGGCGGACCCGGCCATGGCCGGAATGTCATGTGCCGGAACCTTGCCGGGTGAGGCCGCTGCCGTACTCACGCCGGATCTTCGGCGGCCTGCTTGCGGATCCGGACCGTCACCATGGTTCCCGGCCGCAGGCGCAGGCCCGGATCGTCCAGATCGATTCGGACCGTGATGCGTTGGGTGATCTTCGTGAACACGCCATTGGCGTTGGGATTCGGCATCATGGCGGATTCAGCCAGCGTGGCATTGTGAATCCGGGTCACATGGCCTGTGATCTTTGCGCCCGGATGACTGTCCGCTTTCACACGCACTTCTGCGCCAGTGTCAACTTTCCGGATGTCGGTTTCCTTGATATTCGCCGACACCCAGACCGCATCCGGATCATGCATCAGCGCGACACGGAAACCGCGCAGGGAATGCTCTCCGGTATCGTAGAAAAGCTCGTCGATCACCCCGTCGATGGGCGCGCGGATCGTATGCTGTTCCACAACAACGCGCTGGGCATCCACGCGCGCTTCGGCCTGCTGCAACGAGGCGCGCAGGACGCCGAGGTCCAGCTCGATCAGGCGGACTTCCTCTCCCTGTATGGAGGCGGTCCTCTGTTCGGCGCGGGCACTGTCCCGGTCCGCCTCGGCCCGCAGCAGGCCCTGGCGGGCCGTGTCCAGCGCGTTGCGTGCCTGATCCAGCGCGCTCTGTGGAACAAGCCCCCGATCGAACAGGCCTTGGGTGCGGTCGAAATCCAGCTGGGCCGTTTCAAGATCTGAACGCGCCGCTTCGACGGAAGCCGACGCCGACTGTGTGCCGGCGCGACGGGCAGCGACCTCACTTCCCGCCTTGGACGAAGCTAGCCCGATCCGAGCCTCTTCCCGGGCGATTTCAGCCCTGAGGCGGTTTGCCTGGGCTTCGTATTCGGCCAGCGTATAGGCCGCTTCCCGGTCATCGATTGTATAGATGACGTCGCCCGCCTTCACGATGTCGCCCGCCGACACGCGCTGTGAGGTGATTTTGCCTGAAATATCCGTCGAAACGGCGATCATGTCCGCCGCGATCCGTGCGTCGGAAGTCGACACATAAGCGGCCCGGTCCGCCAGAAAGCGGAAAAGTCCCAACAAAACCAGCAGAACAAGGCCTGCGATCAGCCCCAAACGCACACGCGGATTGCGTAGATGTGCGGTCAGCGGCGCGCGAGACGGCTGGATGGTTTCGATTTCCGGCGTAACTTGTGTGTTTCCGTCCATGCCTCTTGCCGTGGCCTTGCGACCCGGTCCGTTTCTCTCCCTTGCGGCCATTCCGGACAGTTTTGAGTACCGTCTCTGTATTCCGCATTACACTTATGAACGTGACATTCCGCTAAGGCAATCAAGCCCCCTTCTTGCGTCGCCCCGGCGGGGTCTGTTTAGCTGCCGCAAACACCACAAATTCGGGGAGGCCATTCCAATGCCATTCGATCTTCCATTGCCGCCCCTGCCTGATCAGCCGGCAGGAGTCGCATGGCCCACAAAGGCCTGGTCCGAAGGCACGCCCGCGCCGGGAACGGATACCGCCCGCCTGGAAAGCCTGCTGGACCGGGCTTTCGCAGACCCTGCCCCGGGCACAATGGGCGAGACACATGCGTTCCTTGCGGTTCAGGGAGGCAGGATCGTTGCCGAACGATACTGGCGCGATTTCACCCCCGGCAGCACCTTCCCGTCCTGGTCTGAGGCCAAATCCATCACGCATGCGCTGATCGGCATTCTCGTGCGCGAAGGCAGGATCGATATCCACGCGCCGGCGGACGTGCCGGAATGGCAAGGGGCGGATGATCCACGAGGTGTCATTACGCTGGACATGCTGTTGCGAATGTCCAGCGGATTGAAGTTCGTTGAGGATTATGTGCCGGGCTCCGTTTCAGACGTGATCGAAATGCTGTTCGGCAGCGGTCAGGAAGATGTGGCCGCATATGCAGCCGGTCAGCCGCTGGAGCATGAACCGGATACGTTCTGGAGCTATTCAAGCGGCACATCCAATATTGTGGCGCGCTGCGCCGCCCGCGCCCTGGACGCTCAAGGAGAGGCATTCAGGGACTTCATGTTCCGTGAACTATTCACCCCGATCGGCATGCGCTCTCCTCTTCCGAAATTCGATCCGGCAGGCACATTCATCGGCTCGTCCTTCTGCTATTGCACCGCACGGGATTTTGCCCGCTTTGGTCTTCTCTATCTGCGCGACGGCGTGTGGGATGGGAACCGCCTCCTGCCGGAAGGCTGGGTCGACTATGCCCGCACCCCCACACCTGCAGTCCCGGAAGTCGAAACGCTCGGCTATGGCGCCCACTGGTGGCTCGGCATGGCCGGCCCCGGAAGCTTCTCCTGCAACGGCTATGAAGGTCAGTACACGGTTCTCGTTCCGGAGAAAGACCTGATCCTCGTCAGACACGGAAAATCTCCTCTGGAAGCCAAGGAAGAAGTGCAGGCCTGGATCGCGGACGTAGCGGACTGTTTCTGATTCCGGCAGCCGCAACATGACCGGCACCGGGCCGGTCATGTCACTCTCGCGGATTCAGGACCGCGGCGAAAAGCCGTTGTGAATGGCTTCCAGCTTGTTGCCGAACGGGTCCTTCACAAAACAGGTATAGATATCTGGGGTCGGATAACCCGGGCGTGGACCGGGTGCACCGGCGTCTGTACCGCCCTGCGCCAGCGCAGCCTTGTGGAATGCGTTCACCGCATCCCGGCTGGTCGCGTTAAAGCAGATGTGCGTCCCGTTGCCTGGCGTGTATACCGCTCCGTTCTCCGGAACCATGACGAGGAACTGAACCGCCCCGTCGCCGTATGCTGCAAAGCCTTGCGTGGCAGCCAGGCGGCTGACACCCAGTGCCTGAAGGACCGCATCATAGAACGCGCAGGCCGGCTCAATGGACGGCACGCCCACGCTCAGATGGTCGATGATATTCATTGGAATCTCTCAAGGGTATAAGGGCCGGGCGCCCGGAAGCACCCGGCCTGTTGGTATGACTACAGATCGGTCGCAGCCGTATGCTGGATCTTCTGCCAGTTCTTCTCGGCCTTCGCGATCGTGCCGGCTTCGTCCTTCTGGAAGTTCCGGAAAATGTCTTCGTTCAGGAAGACATAGAGCTTGCCGTCACGAACGGCCGCGTACTGCGGATCGCCGTCGAACTTCTTGCCGACAGACACGCCGAAGGTACAGAAGCCGCCATTCTGCGGGAGGTAGCGGTCCGGGTTCTTCTTGAACGCGTTCATGTTGGCCTTGGTAGCGAAGTAGTAAGCGACGCCATCTTCGACGACCGTGTAGTCAGCCCGGCCTTCGACCCGATTGCCGATCTCGATCAGCGCGACGGGATCCGAACCGTGAAGCCCCAGCGGCGCGCCCGCTGCAGTCAGGCCGGCGGCCACGTTGTTTTCATCTGCAGCATGGGCAAAGCCTGCAGCGCTGGAGGCGATCATAAGTGCGGTCGCAGCCGCCTTGAACGGTGAAATCATATCTGTCTCCTGTGATTTCTGTTAGCCGGTTTGTTCCGACAACGGATATCTGTTGATTTCAGGAGGATCGATCAATCGCCACACCGAAGTTAGGGCGTTTTGGCAAACCGAATGGGACGGCGTGCAAAAATCAGGCGGCTGCGCGGCGGTATTCGCTGGGCGTAAGACCGAATTTTCCGGCGAACGCGCGGGTAAAGGCAGCTTGGGACTGGTAGCCGATTTCCGAGGAAACCTGTTGCACACTGCGCCTCTTGTCTTCCAGCAGGGCCAACGCCCGCTGCAGACGCCAGTTCGACAGATAGGCCATCGGGGCAATACCGAGGAGGTCGCTGAACCGCTCGGCGAAGCGGCTGCGCGACATGCCCACATCCCGGGCAAGCCGCTCCACCGTCCAGCTTTCCCCAGGGCGCGCATGGATAAGTTCCAGCGACCTGCCGATATGTGGATCACGGAATGCCTCAAGGACACGGTCCAGTTTGGATCCATTTCCGAGACCTGCGCGGATGAGCTCGATAAAGGCGATTTCCGACAGTCGGGTGACTGATGCAGAGGACCCGAACGGATCCCTGAAGATCCGCTGCGCGATCAGACGCAATATTTCATCCAGCCAGGGCGCCTTCGCCCTGGCCGAACCGGAAAGGAACATGTAATCTGGCAGGGCCGCCAATAGCGGGTGCTCAGCCCCCGCTCTCAGGGAGAAATGACCACAGACCATCTGCGTGGACGCGTCATTGTTGCCTTCACCCACGACCAGAACGCCCCGATTGTCATAATCGGCATCCTGAAGAACCTGTTCGAGGGATGGCGCGGCATCTACGGGTTTGTCCGAAAGGATGTGGCTGCGCCCGCGCGGGATCAGCACCAGATCGCCCGGACCCAGCACAATCGTCTCGCCGGATTCGAAGCGGACGTGGCATTCACCCTGTACCACAAGGTGGAACCGCGCGGCCCCTTCCAGGTCCGGCACGGTGACACTCCAGTCCGAATTGAAATCGGTTTGGAAATACATCACACCCTTGAGGGCAAGCGTATCGAGGATTTCATCAAGCAGGTCCATGGCGCTGAACTAGACATGGGCTCTACCCCCGGCTCCAATCACATGCTGGATACTTCCGCACACAAATGCGCGAGTATCCCCCTTTCCGAAGACTGCCGGTCCAGCCTATGCTGCTTTTCGAAAAGGGAGGACTGATCCATGACATCCATGCAAGCGGCCGTGCTTTATGCCGGTCTTTTCTGCCTGCTCATGCTGGTGCTGAAAGCGAATGTCGGGCGCGTGCGCACAAAACACAAGGTTGGCTTCGGCGACGGGAACAATGAAGCCATGCAGCGCAGCCTGCGCGTGCAGGGCAATGCGGTTGAAGACGTGCCGGTTGTCCTGCTGGGTCTGATCGGCCTCGGGGCGCTATCGGCCCCTGCCCTGCTGATCCATGGCCTCGGTGGCAGTTTCCTGATTGGGCGGATCCTGCACGCCATAGGTCTTGGCGGATCTGCGGGTAGCAGCTTCGGGCGCAGTGTTGGCACGTTGATCACGGCATTGGTCATGCTGATCACTGCCGGGGCATGCGGCTGGTTCGCGCTGACCTAAGCTGCAGTCACCATACCGGACAGTTTGCTGGCATCGCCGGCGAGGTCTTTCACCATGACGCGGGCCTGGTCCTGCGGACCTGGGAAGCTCAGCTGGTTCTTTGGCGTCACGGTGAAGCCGATTTCGCCAAAATAGGCCGGCGCGCCGATCAGGATCGCCGCTGGCCAGCCAGCGGCCTTGCCGGCCTCCAGCGCTTCACCAGTGACCGTCAGGCCAAGACGGCTGCCTCTGTGTGAAGGCGCCACGGCGACAGGTCCGTAAAACAAGGCCCTGTCCCGGTTAAGCCCGACGACCAGCGGCCAGACGCGGCAAACCGCGATCACCTGCCCGTCCAGTACGGCGACACGGTTGATCTCGGGCAGCGAGTGCGAGTATTCGCGCAACCGCTCCGCCGTCTTGGCAAAGTGGCCGGGGCCGAAGGTGCGGTCGAAGAGGTCTTCGATCGCCTCGGCGTGCAGGTCTGGGGTTTCGGGCACAATCTGGAGCATGAGGCGCGCCTTTAGGGCGGTGTGCTTCGTGGATCAATGGGGTATTTGCGCCCGCCGCGTCTAATATTTCACCGAACAACCATAAGGCTTGGTTGTGTTGACTGCGATCGGTTCTCCGGCAGCAAGGCTGGTCAGGGCCTCACGGACATAATTGGTCGCCGAATTGATGTCTGCCACATTGGCAGATGCAACGGAGTCGATCGCGCCCTGATAGGCAACCTGACCGTTCGGGCCGATAATGAACATGTGAGGCGTCGTCTTCGCCTGATAAAGCCGGCCGAGCGATCCGTCAGGGTCCAGCAACACATGCGCCGGTGCCGCACCATGCTCCTCAGTCCACTGATTGGCGGCGGCGCCCTCCACATAGCCCTGTTTACCGGGCGCCGAAGAGATCACCGTCAGCCAGACCGTCTCGTCAGCTTTGGCGTCGGCCTGCAGGCCCTGCATGTTGCCGGGCGGCTGGGCATAATGCTTGCGCACGAAGGGGCAACCTTCATTGGTCCATTCCAGCACGACAGTCCGGCCTGTGAAATCAGAGAGAGAGACCTGCTCCCCATTGGAATCCGTCGCGGTGAACGCAGGTGCCGGGCGGCCAACCGGGAGACCTGAATCCGCACGCGCTGTCGAGGCAATCAGCGCCCCGGCCGTCAGCGCGACCGCAGCTGCCATACCGGCGGCAAGCGAGAGGTTTCGCCGATTGATCGTGATCATCCGTCTCTTTCTTCCCTCATGTCCCGTCTGTGTCAGGGATTGACTGGCAGGCTGGTGACGAGCCCCTGGTTGAGAATTTCCGGCAGGACCTGCGGCTCATCGGAACCGGCAGGATACCACAGATACATGGGAACGCCTGCGCGCTGATGCCGCGCCAGTTCGGCGGCAATGGCCGGATCCTTGCGGGTAAAATCCGCCACCAGGAACGCAACATCATTGGCAGCGAAGAAGTCATGCACTGCCTTGGATTTCAGCGTGGTTGCCTTGTTCACCTGACAGGTCGCGCACCAGCTGGCCGTGAAGTCGATGAAGATAGGCCGGCCCTCAGCGATCAGAGATTGCACCTGGCTGGCGCTCCATGGCTCGGCTTCATATTTGGCGGCATAGGCGGATGACGCGCCAATGGCAGGTGCTGGCGCCATCGCACGTTCCGTGACACCGAACAGCGTAAGCGCCAGCGTGACGGCTGCCAGAATGCGCGGCAGTCGCGCCTCGCGCTGCCAGAGCCAGGCGGCAAAAGCGATTGCCACCGCGCCAGCAGCCGTCCAGGCCACCGCGCCGGACCCGGCCAGATCACCCAGCACTTTCGCCAGCCACGCAGCGGTCAGGAACATCGGGAACGCGAAGAATTGCTTCAACGTGTCCATCCACTTCCCCGGCCGCGGCAGCAGCTTGTAGAGGTTCGGTACGAAACTCAGCACAAGGAATGGCAACGCGAGGCCAAAGCCCATGGCGAGGAAGAAAGTGAAAACGACCGGCGCAGAATGCCCCATCACAGCGCCTAGCGCCGCGCCAAGGAACGGACCGACGCACGGCGAGCCAACAACCGCCGCCAGGACGCCTGTGAAGAACGCGCCCGCATCCCCGTCCCGGTCGGCCAGACCTGAGCCAAGGTTCTGCAGCGATGTGCCGAGTTCAAACATGCCCATCAGCCACAGGCCGACGGCAAACATGACAAGGGCAAGGATGGCCACAACCGGCGCATTCTGCAGTTGGAAGCCCAGCGTGATCGGCCCCGTCGCTGCCCGCAGGGCGACAATAATCGCCGCCAGCACACCAAAGGAGACCAGCACACCCGCCGTGTACCAGATACCATGGCGGCGCACTTCCCCGGCATGGCCGCTGGAGACCGCCGACACCATGCCGAACGCCTTCATCGACAAGACCGGCAACACGCAAGGCATCAGGTTCAGGATCAGGCCGCCCAGAATGGCAAGCAGGATCAGCTTCCACGCGGCAACCTGGATTCCTACGCCCCCCACAGGACCAAGGCCGGATGTGTCGGGCAAAGGCGGGCCTTCCACTGCGCTGATCTCATAGCCCGTGCGGGCGCCGTCCTCCTGTTCGATCACGACCACACCGTCGAGCGGCTTCGAGACGTCTGTCATGTCGGCGGCGCTCAGCGACACAGTCGCGCCATGGCGGCCGAGTTCAACAGGCTGAGCGGCCGGGTGAAGGATATCGTGACCAAACGGGAAAAAGCGGATGGAGCGGACCTTGCCGAAGCCGCCATCAAGACGAAGGCTGAGCGACCAGTTGAGATCCTTCTTCAGGACCCGCGCTTCTCCGGGGAATGGAACGTGGCTTTTCGCAATCCATTTTCCGATCAGTTCGCCATCGCGGATATTGGCCTCAGCCTGATCGGTCTCGAGCTTCAGTTTCACACGCGCCTGTTCCGGCACGCAGGTATCTTCACAGATCAGGTAATCGGCCACGACATCCAGCGTCACCGGCCCCATCGCATCTTCCGGAATGGTGATCGGGAAAGGAAACACGACCTGATGGTTGTAGCCATAATCCATGATCTCCCCTTCCACGACCGGAAGAAGATGCGGCAGCGGCCAGACGATATCGCCGATTGCGCCGGCTTTGATGTCACTGCTCGGCTGGGCGATGACCTGAGGCGGCAGGCCAGCATCCCCGGCATTCAGCCAGTAGACATGCCAGCCATCGTCGAGATCCATTTTCAGCGCGGCATAGACGGTCTCCCCTGGCAGGGCGGCGTCGCGCTCCGAGATCAGCTCTACCCGCGCATGGCCTGCATCCACCGGTGCAGCGGCAGCCGGCAGGAAGACGAAGACGGCGCCAAACAGGGCGGCAAGGCAGGCGGAAAACTTCATTGAGCAGATCCGTTTTCTTGGAGTTGCGGCCCATATGCCCGCAAACAGGCCCCTACAGAAGGGCCTCGCGGAAGCGTGATGGCAAATGTGTCAGCCCGACGCACCTGCCCTGCAAGAAAAAAGGCGGCCCCGAGAGGCCGCCTTCATTCTTTAGCTTACAGGCCTGCAATCAGGCGTTGGCAGGCTGCGGGTTCGGGGACACCGGGATACGCATCGCACGCTGGATGACGCGTTGCCAGTTCAGCAGCGACACCATGTGTGCGTAAATTGCGCCGATCGCGCCATTGGCTTTCAGTTCCAGGAATTTCTCATTCGGAAGCGCATTGAAGCGTTCTTCGGAGATCGCCCAGTAATCGGCGATTTTCTGCGGCGGGCCGGCTTCTGTGCCGTCCGGATTGCGCGGCTGGAAGGTGACGGTCTTCTGCTCGAACAGATCAAGGTCACGGATCATCTTGATGAAATCCGTTGTCGCGCGGCGCTGACGCTCGAATTCCTTGCAGAACTCGATCGCATCATTGGTGAACTTGCTCGGCTGGCCATTCTCGAAGAACGCCACTTCCGGCTGGTTGGTGACCATCGGTGCCTGACGGTCGACGCACAGGACCAGACGGTCGGAGTTGTCATCCGCAGCGAAAACGAATGGGTAGCGGCGGGCGAAGGCCGGCACGTAATAGTCTTCAATCACGCGGCCATCAGCACCGACGTAAAGGTTCTGACCCTGACGGATGCCCATGACGGCAACCGGTGTCCGGTCATCGCCGACGAAAATCACCGGGTACGAGCTGGCGCAGAGGCCGAATTCTGTCACCGTTACCGGAATGGCGTGCGCTTCGCGCATGAATCCGAACGGCTGGTCGATCTGCTTCACGCCGAGACCGGCATGATCTTCCAGAGACAGCGGCTGCGGCTGCTTGTAAAAAAGGACCTGGCCAGTAAGGGCCTGTGGGCCTGCTGCAGGAGGCGTGTTCACGTGTGTCTCTCCGATCTGAGATAATTGGGCGTTTGCCTACCGGAAATAAACACTGGCTACAACACCCGAACCAGCCTGAAATGCAGTGATCACGAGGTGAAGAAACCGTCATGAAATCCACGTCTGACACGCGTTTTCTCATCCGCCGCCGCACGGTGCTGGCGGGCCTGGCTGCGGGCGCGTCGCTCGCCGCCTGCGGCCCGCAGGTCGATGATGCCGGCACGCCCCGACGGATTGCACGCGAGGTGGATCAGACCCTGCAGTCCATCGCCATGACGGAACTGGCTGCCGATCCGGAACTGGCCACGCGGCTGGGCCTGACCGAAAGTGCGGTTGGCTTTCCCTTCAATCGGTATCTGACAGACCGTTCCCAGGCCGCCTATGAACGCCGCCGGGTCAGCCGGCTGGAAATCCTGGAAGCGCTGGCCGCGACTCCCCGCCCCGCTGAAGGCAGTCCGCAGGCCCGTCACCTGGACACGGTCAGGGCGGCGTACGAGACGGCTGAAACCCTGTTCGTATCCGGGCATGGGCAGACCGGGCTAGGTGTTTCCTACCCCTATGTCATGGACCACATGCGCGGCGCCTATATCGACGTGCCAGACCTGCTCAGCCGGGCCCATCCGGTTCGCACTGCTGCCGAAGCGCGGGCCTATGTCGACCGCCTCGCCCAGTTTGCCGATGCGATGGAAGATGAACGCCGGCGCCTCGAAGCCGATGCGAAATCCGGCATCCTGCCACCGGATTTCATCCTCGCCCGCATGAAAGACGTTGCTCTTAAATTCGCGGAAGGGCCGACCGAGACACATGTGCTGATCACCACGCTGGAAAGCCAGTTGGCAGGGCCGGAAGACCTCAGCCTCGAAGACGCGGGGGACATTCTGGCGCGCGCGAAACGTGTCGTCGGCGAGGAAATCCAGCCCGCTTACCTGCATCTCGCCGACGCGTTCACGGCGCTGCAGGCCAGCGCGCCGTCCCAACCGGGCGTCTGGCAGCAGCCGGATGGCGATGCGTATTACCAGGCCGCCCTGCAAGCCTATACCGATCAGGGCGTATCCGCCGAGGCCCTGCACGCGCTGGGCCTCAGCGAAGTCGACCGGCTGACGGCAGAGCTGGAACTCGCCCTGTTCGAGGCCGGCCTGACCGAAGGCAGCGCGGCAGAGCGCCTGACGCTGCTTGCAGCAGAACCGGGACAGATCTTCGAGGCGACGCCGGAGGGCCACGCCGCCCTTCTGGCACTGATGCAGACCTATCTGGACAAGGCAGAAGCCGCCCTACCCTCCATCGTATCAACAGTACCGCGCACGAAGGTAGCCCTTCGCGCGGTGCCGAAATTCCTCGAAGCTTCCGCGCCTGCGGCCTTCTATTCTGCCGCTCCGGCGAATGGGTCGGCCCCGGGCCTGTTCGAGATCAACCTGGCCGACATGACCGACTGGCCGGCCTTTACGCTGGCGACGCTGGTGTTCCACGAGACGGTGCCAGGCCATCACCTCGAAAGCGCGCTGACGGCTGAGACAGCCCGCTTGCCCCTCATCCGGCAAATGATCTGGAACGTTGCCTATGGCGAGGGCTGGGGCGTTTATGCCGAGACTTTGGCGGACGATATCGGACTATACCATGACGATCCGCTGGCCAGGATTGGCTACCTCCAGTCCTTGTTGTTCCGCGCCGCACGCCTCGTGGCCGATACTGGCATTCACAGCATGCACTGGACCCGGCAGGAGGCGATCGACTATCTCGTTTCCATCACCGGACAACCCGAAGGCCCGATGGCGCAGGAAGTCGACCGCTACACGGTCTGGCCCGGACAGGCCGCGGCCTACTGGATCGGGCGCAAGCGCATGCTGGACCTTCGCGAACGGGCCGAGCGTGTGCTGGGGCCTGACTTCGACTTTGTGGAGTTCCACGACACAGTGCTCACCGGAGGACCGCGCCCGCTCTCCATCCTCGAACAGGATATCGAGCGCTGGTACACGGCGAAGATCCGGGACTGAGCCTTATCTTCGCTCCGGTTTTTCCGGATTGGGCCCGAATCGTCCCGCCGCCGCCCAATTCCCGCCACGTCCATCTTGCCATTCTGTCATGAACAGGACGCAGGTGGAGGACGATCATGCGCAACACGACAATCGGGTTTCTTCTGGCAGGTGCGGCAGCGGCTGCACTTCTGACAGGATGTGCGAGCGAAACAGGCGGCAGCAGCGACGAAGTTGCGACTGAAATTGCGGCGCCGCCGCCCGCACCACCACCACCGCCTGCAACGGCCCAGGCTGAGCAAAGGGTCGCCATGAGCGCAGGTGACTATGCCGCCGCCGCGCCGCCGCCACCCGCGATGATGATGGCGCCGGAACCGGAATTCCGCGACCAGTATGAAGATGTCGATCCGAACCCGGTAAAGCTTACCAGCGAAGAGCCGGTCTCCACCTTCTCCATCGATGTGGACACGGCCTCCTATGCCAATGTCCGCCGGTTCCTGAAAAGCGGCGTGCTGCCGCCGAAGGACGCCGTACGGATCGAGGAGATGGTCAATTATTTCGACTATACCTATCCGCAGCCGGAAGACGGCGCCGACCCGTTCGCGACATACGTAACGCTCGCCCCCTCCCCTTTCGCGGAAGGCCGCCAGCTGATGCAGATCGGCATTCAGGGCCGTGACATTGACCGCGATGCCCGCCCGCCGGTGAACCTGACCCTGCTGGTCGATGTCTCCGGCTCCATGCATTCGGACGACAAACTGCCGCTGGCCAAGCAGGCACTGAAACTGATGCTGGACCAGATGGACCCGGCCGACACGATCTCGATCGCGGTCTATGCCGGTGCAGCGGGCGAAGTGCTGGCGCCGACACCGGTCAGCGAGAAGCGCAAGATCTACGCGGCCCTTGAAAACCTGCGCGCAGGCGGCTCGACCGCCGGTGGCGAAGGCCTGCGCCTAGCCTATTCGCTGGCCGAACAGGGCCTGAAAGAAGATGCGGTGAACCGTGTCATGCTGCTGACCGATGGCGACTTCAATGTCGGCATCACGGACTCCGAACAGCTGGAAGACTTCATCTCCCGCAAGCGGGAGAGCGGCATCTATCTTTCCGTCCTCGGCTTCGGACGCGGCAATTACAATGACGCGCTGATGCAGAAACTCGCCCAGTCCGGTAATGGCACGGCGGCCTATGTCGATACGCTGAGCGAGGCCCGCAAAGTGCTGGCTGACGATCTTGGCGGCAACCTCTTCCCGATTGCCGATGACGTGAAGATCCAGGTCGAGTTCAACCCGGCCCGCATCGCGGAATACCGGCTGATCGGCTACGAAACGCGGATGCTCGACCGGGCTGACTTCAACAATGACAAGGTGGATGCCGGAGATATCGGCGCGGGCGCCAGCGTCACGGCGATCTACGACATCACGCCTGTCGGATCGGACGCGGCGCAGATCGATCCGCTACGCTACGGTGACCGGCCCGCTGCGGGCGGTGACCCATCCAGCGAGTACGCCTTCGTGAAGCTGCGCTACAAGCCGCCGGGCGAGCCGGAGTCCATCCTGCTGACCCATGCCGTGACCGATGCCGACAAGGCAGACAGCCTGGCAGCAGCCCCGCAATGGGTGCGCTTCGCAACGGCCGTGGCCGGGTTCGGGGAAATGCTGCGCGGCGGTGAGAACCTCGGCGCAGGCTTTGGCTGGAAAGAAATCCGCGATCTGGCGGCAAGCGCCAAGGGCGAGGATGAATTCGGCTACCGGGCAGAATTCATCGAGCTGACGCGGCTGGCGGAAACAGCTGAGGCACAGGCGGCGCTGAACCGGCCTGCGCCTGAGCAATAAGGGCCCGAGCAGTAAGATGGATCAGGCGGCGAGGTCTTCTCCGACAGGCGCCGCCTGCACGTCCTGCGCGTCTCGCGGGTTGAGGCAGACCGGGCTGAAGCCCTCCTCAATATCGGCGACCATGCATTTGCGTTCACGGGCGTCGAATTCGAGGGCGAGGAACACGGCCGAGGCGCCGTAACGTTCCGCCTCTGCCAGCGCCCAGATCGGCTGCAGGTCATGCGGCCGGCCGGTCAGCTCCATCACGCGGATGATGCGCCAGCCATAGGAGTCGGGGGCTGCGAAGATGACGGCGCCCGGGCTGCGGGCCCATGCGGCGTCCTTTGGAACACGCTGGAAGTCCCATGCCTTGCCAGAGCGTCCCCGAAAACTGACTGAGATGTTCATGTTCATGCTCCGTTCCAATAAGCATGTTCCTATCTTGTTCTCATCTTGTTCGCAAGAAGTTTTTAGTAAACAAAGGGTTAACAGAGCGCCTGTGGAATTACTTCACGACGGTGAAGCGTTTGCGGTCGAAGACCCGTAAGACCTGCTGCAGATCACGCCCCCTGCGCAGAACCTGGCCGGCCTGTCCGTACACGACATACTGGCCCTGCATGTTGGCGAGATGGGGCTGTTTCTCGATCCGCCAGGTCGGGTTCTCGGCATGCCGGCGGAAGATGGCGAAGATGGCGTGGTCCTTGTGCATGCCGATCGCATAGTCACGTGCCTCCCCTGCCATGACCAAACGTCCGTAGACGTCGAGAATCGGTCTCATCTCGGTTTTGTGGAAAGCGATTCGCGGCTCGCTCTGGGCCCGACGGGACGGAAATTCGCTCATTTTCTCTGTTTATGACTCCCCTGTAATGCGAATTGAGGGCGGGAAAGCTCGCCTAAACGTCTTTTAATCCGAAATTCCACTGAAACAGCAGGAATTGGGGCAATCCCGCCACCTTTCGGTCTTGCTTGCGCCCCCGCACGCGGCCATCTTTGACTTGTCGGACGGAGGTGAACATCACGCACCCCGGACCCATCAGCCCCCCCAGCCCCCTGGGGCGCTTGATAAACCTTCGTCCGACACACTTCCTCAAAAATCGATCGCAAGCCGTCTCTGCCTAGCTGCGCGCTCCCGGCGCCTTTCCGCTATTGGGACTCTTAGATCCAATGGCGTCAAGCAGCGGCCCCAGGATCTTGCCGGCGGTTCGGCCGGCGCCCGAAGCCTGAGCAAGGCGGCGGGAGACATATTCGTCCAGGTCTTCCTCGGACGGGTTGTCCAGCCAATACAGCACGATCGGTGGCAGAATGGCGGTCAGCAGCCCCCGCTTGGAGTAGCGGTTGTAATCCTCTGCCGTGTCGCCTGCGGCCTCCCAGATGAAATCGGCCACGGCCCAGCCGCGTTGCAGCGCTGGCCCGGCATTCCACGGCACCATGCCGCGCGAAACCGCCCGGCGAACGGCTTCCCGGTTCGGCTCCAGCGCTTTCAGCCAGGCGAGCACGCCGGCCTTCACCTTGTCGGGAATGCGCATGGCGGAGAGGTCTTGTAAGGCAAGATCCGCCTTTGCCGCCTCCCCTGCGTCTTCGAAAAACCCGTCGATCAGGTCGATCACGCCGCGCGGGGCCGCAAGGGCCTGTTCACCATCGCCAAGCCCGGCCTGCTTGGCCGCTCGGGCCGCAGCGGCCTCCGTCCAGCCGTCAAAAGCGACCTCAGGCAGGAGTGCATCCAGCCAGCGGCGGCGAAGTTTTTGGGAAGGTGTGACAGTCATGACTGAACTCCATGGCAAAGGGGGGCTTGGCCAAATCCCTTTTCACGTGATATAGCGCCCGCTTTCCGGCCTGTCTGGCCGACACAAGGTCACAATCGGGGCGACGCCCCCAGCCAATGGAGAGTACCATCGTACAGATCGTCGTCCGCGATAACAATGTTGAGCAAGCCCTGCGCGCTCTGAAGAAGAAGATGCAGCGTGAAGGCCTGTTCCGCGAAATGAAGGCTCGCCAGCATTTCGAGAAGCCGTCCGAGAAAAAAGCACGCCAGCGCGCAGAGGCCGTCCGCCGCGCCCGCAAACTGGCCCGCAAGCGCGCCCAACGCGAAGGCATCATCTAGGACGCTGCTTTTATCGCAAGATAACCAAAACCCCGTCAGAGCGATCTGGCGGGGTTTTTGTTTAGGGGCGTCGGTCTGTTTAGTTCTGATCCGGTGCAAACTCCCGATACCGTACAACTTCGGACAAGTAGAGTTCAGCAGCCTGCTCTTCGCTCATGCTGTTTTCAACAGCTTGCCGATATGCCTGCGAGCCCGCCCAATCCCGTTCAGCCATTCGATAGGCGTATGGTCCAACACAGGAGTTGTGATTGAAGTCATCGAGAAAAACATCGCACCGTTGTTTCAGCAGTTCATCTTCATCCAGTGCATTTTGATCTGAACACACTGACAGCGGTGCTACAGCGACCCGAACTGCCTTATCAAATTCTGCGCAAGCTTCACGGTCGAAAGGCACGTCCTTGGGGGCACATTGCGGGTCGATCCGTTTACACTCCGAGAAAGTGCAAATGACTTTTGGAGATATCTGGCACTGCTCTGCTGCGGCAGAAGCAGCTGCCATAGCTTCTGCATTCCCCTCGAACACTAAAAGCCTGTCGAGTTCAGGAGTTGGACGGACGCAAGCTGCGCAAACTGCGAATAGAAGTATGGAAGCACGCATAGTCAACACAAGAGTTACAAAATAACATTTGGGGTGACTGTTCGCTTTCTGTCAATCGCCGCGAGGTCCAAAGTAGAGGGCTAAGCAGCCTTCTTTCGTACCACACCCTTCAGCATCTTGCCGAGGTCGCCAATGCTGGCGCCGTTGACGGCCCCGGCGCGGTAGACGCGGACGGAGACCCAGAGCACGGCGAGCGTTGTCACCACCATCAGGCCCATCTGCATCGCGACTTCCCACATGGGCGGATCATGCGGCATGCGCAGGATCAGCAGGAAGGGCGTAAACACCGGGATCCAGGTGGCAAAGTCCACCACGGGCGAGCCCGGGTCCTGGAAGGCGATGAAGATCGCGAACATGGGCAGCATGAGCAGGATCATCATCGGGCTGAGCAGCGTCTGCGCCTCCTGAATCGTGTCGCACAGGGAGCCGAGCGCCATGAAGATCATGCCGTACATGATGTAGCCGAGCACGAAACTGACCAGCGCAGGCAGCAGGATCTGCGGGCTGGCCGCCGCGGCCAGGAATGGCGTGATCATGTCCCCTGCCCCCGGCACCTGCGTCGCAAGGAAGGCAGAGCCTGACAGCGCGAAGAGACCCCAGACCAGCATCATGGTGGACGTCACCGCAAACACGGCCAGCAGCTTGCCTGCCAGCAGTTCCGGCATGCGCACAGACGTCAGCAGCGTGTCGAAGATCTTGTTGGAGCGCTCCTCGATCGTGCCCATCAGCAGGTACTGGATGATCGAGAACACCATCAGCCAAAGGAAATAGGCGAGCGCCCCGGCGACGAAGACCGGTGCCCGGTCTGCCAGCGTCACTTCCGAGCCGGCGGATTCCTGTTCGGTCACGCTTCGGATACGCCGGGCAGGCACCTGAACGGCGCCGTCGTCCGCCTGCTGGATGAAGTCTGGATCCAGGCCTGCCGCCTCCAGCGCGTGCTTGCGGGCCAGGCGGCGCACAGCGTCTTCCGCCTCATAGCGCAGCGTGTTGATATTGACGTCATCGCTCCAGTATTCGAGCGTTTGGCCGTCATTCGACAGGATGAAGGCGGCGAAGAGCGGCTTGTCGCCCAACGGACCCGAGACGAGCTGTTCACCCAACAGGTAAGGGCGCAGGCCATCGATATCCTGAGCGGGCGGTGAGACCTCCATGAATTTCCGTTCCCGGAGCGTCTGCATTGCACCATTGTTCATGGCCCCATCAGGCAATTGCATCTGGTCCGCCAGGTCTTGCGCCATCGCCGCGGCTTCGTTCCGGGCAAACTCTGCATCGATCGCCTCAGCATAAAGCTGGCCGGGCTCGATCACCGTGTAATAGCGCACAGGCGAAGACTGCGCCGCGAACATCGCGAACAGCGAACCGATCAGCATCAGCGCGGGCACGGCGGCAAGGCTCAGCCAGAAGCCCCAGGCTTTCACATAGCCAAGATAGTCCCTGCGGAAGACGAGATAGATGTTCCTCATCAGGCCAGCTCCCCCTCTTCCAGCTCCGCTGGCGGATCATCCAGCGCCGCCGCATCCGCCTCCCCCACAAGGGAGACGAACACATCGCGCAGGCGGGACTCGTCCGGCGCAAAGCCGGTAATCGGCGCGCCAGCCTCGATGGCCGCGCGCAGCGCGTCTTGCGGACCGGCGCCCTTCGGCAGCGCAATCCGCCAGGCATCGCCATGACCCCGGTCTGCCGCGCGGTGGGCTTCGAACCCTTTCGGTGCCAATGCGGCGCCAAGATCGAACCCTTCCTCGACCTCAAGGCTCGCGCCCTTCTCCAGCGTGGCAAAGGCTTCCGGCAGCGTGCCGTCGAACACTTTTCGCCCGCGCGCCATCATCACGATCCGGTCGCACAGCCGCTCGGCATGCTCCATGACATGCGTGGAAAACAGGATCGTCGCCCCCCGCGCATGCTCGGCGCGGATCAGGTCTTCCAGCACCTGCTGGTTCACCGGATCGAGACCGGAGAACGGCTCGTCCAGGATCAGGAAGTCCGGCCGGTGGGCGAGCGTGGAGAGGATCTGCACCTTCTGCGCCATGCCCTTGGAAAGCTTGGAGACCCGTGTATTGCGGAACTCGCCGAGACCGGTCGACTCCATCAGCTCGTCTGCGCGCGCCTTGGCTGCGCTGGCGCTCATGCCTTTGAGGCGCGCGAAATAGGCGATCGTCTCCCGCGCCGTCATCTTCTTGTAGAGGCCGCGCTCCTCCGGCAGGAAGCCAACCCTGCGCAGGGAAAGTATGTGCGGCACGTCCCCGAACAAGCGCACGTCGCCCTCATCCGGCGGGATCACGCCCAGCGAAACACGCAGGCTGGTCGACTTGCCGGCCCCGTTTGGCCCCAGAAACCCGATGATCTGCCCTTCCGGCACTTCCAGTGACAGGTCCCGGACCGCCGTGAAGTTACCGAAACGCTTGGTCACATCCGTGAGGATGAGGGGGGACTGGGCCATCCGTATCTCCGAATCCGTCTGAAAATCGCTCGCTTTTCACGAGAGTCGATATGGCTGCCTACTCTTTGGCCCGGCGCGTCTTGCCAACCCCTTAAAGCCGTCGCAGCATGATTTCCGATGAAGACGGATGTTATCCCCCTTGCACCGTCAAGCCTTGGGCTGGCGGCAGAAGAGTGCGAGCAGGCTGCGCGCACCAGCCTGCAGTCTTATGCTCAGAAACTCGCAAGGATTGAAGCTGCGCTCTCCCGGATGGAAAAGGGATGCTACGGCTTCTGCCTGACATGTGAAGGGCGCATAGGGCTGCATCGCCTCGAAGCCGACCCGGCCGAAGCGATGTGCGAAACCTGCGATGTGGATAAGGGCTGCGTCAGATAAAGACGCCGAACAGCCAGATCATGAACTGAACGAACAGGCCGGTGAGCAGCAGGATCACCAGCGTCGCATACCAGCGACCGCCGAGGTTCAGCACGATGCCGGACCCGATCCCCACAAGCGTCATCAGGCCCAGGGAAACAGCCCAGTGAATGCCGATGGCCACAGCCAGAACGGCATGGCCGAGCATCAGCGTCAGAATCAGGCTGCCCCAAGTGGTTCCCTTGATGAATCCGTCCCAGGTGGCTTGCTGGTCGTGGATGTCCATTTCGCCGTGGTGGTATTCGCTGGCAGCCATTTAGGGCTCTCCCCGTGAAATCATTGCTGCCTGCCGTATTATCGAAGGCAGCCGAAGGGTCAAGCGGATGATAGCGCCCGTATTGCCGCAGATGGCAGACGGTGCAGACTTTGTCAGTTCAGCTGGCCCTTTGGCTTCGGCACGGGCGGTGTGAAAGGCTCCGGCAAAGGCGCGGCCGGCACCCCCTCTTCTTTCAGGGCTTCGCGCTCTTCCTCGGTCGTCTCGCCCCAGATCGGACGTTCTTCCTGTTCGCCATAAAACATTGAGCGCGCCTCTTCGGCGAAATCGCCGCCAACATAGTCGAAATTCTCCGCCACATGCTGGCGTGCCTTTTCGGCGAACGCGGCGAACATCTTCTCCGGATCGGCGGCAGCCTCTTTCTTCTTCGGGGATTTCACCGCTGGCGCCATGATCTGCTTTTCCACACGCGAGGAATTGCATGCAGAACAGCGCACCTGGCGCTTTTCCTTGAGCGTTTCATAGGCTGAAGACGAAGCGAACCAGGCTTCGAAATCCTCGTCACAGGCCTTGCAATGGAGCGCGTAGCGGATCACTGGTCAGCCCTCTGTTCACGGCGACGCAAGCATCGGGTCGAGCTTGCCGGCCCGTTCCAGCGCCATCATGTCGTCGCAGCCGCCAATGTGATGCTCACCGACAAAAATCTGCGGGAAGGTCCGTCCACCATTCGAGCGCTGGATCATCTCAGCTTTCTTTTCCGGGCTCATGCCGGCATCGATCTCTTCGAACTCGACCTGTTTCTCTCGCAGCAGCGACACCGCGCGCGAGCAGTAGGGACAGAAGGCTCGGGTATAGATCGTGACTTTCGCCATAAATTCGCTCCTTGGAACCGTTACAGGAATTATATGGTGATGTCGGTTTCCCGTACAACGCGCGCCAACACCAGGACGTCCACATGCCGCGCCCCTGCCCGTTTCAGGGCACGCGTGCAGGCTCTGAGTGTCGCCCCCGTGGTCAGCACGTCATCGATCAGCAGGACGCGTTTACCCTCGACATGCCCGGCCCGGCTGGGTCGTAACTCAAAGGCGCCGGCCACATTGCGGCGCCGCGCCTTGGCGGAAAGTCCGCCCTGGGTCGGTGTGCGGCGGGTCCGCTTCAGCGCATCGACCGAGACCGGCACGCCCGTCCGTTGCGACAGCGCCTCGGCAAGCCAGGCCGATTGGTTGAAACCGCGGCTGGCGAGCCGGGCATAATGCAGCAGCACCGGAACGATCACATCGGCTTCATCCAGCAGAGCCCCCCGGCCCGCCCGCATCATCCAGCTGGAAAACGTGCCAAGCCCGTCACGCCGGCCGGAGCGCTTTAGGTCCAGGACCAGCCGCAGGGAGGCAGGCTCGTAGACAAATGCTGCGCGGGTGCGGTCCCAGCGCGGCGGCCGGGCAATGCAGGCAGCGCAAGTCGCCCCCTTCATCCAGTTCGGCGCCAAGTGGCGTACCGCAACGGTCACATACGGCGCCGCTCAGAAAGTGGATCTGTCCGAATTCATGCGCGGCGAGCGGCCCTTTGCCGAGACCACGTTCGCGGCTGACGAGCGACCGTGGCGGCCAGAAGAAATCCGCCGCCATCCGCAGAAAGCCCTTTGAACGGCTCCGCTGCTGCTCCATATCGCGTGCCATGACGCCCGCTGCTCCCCCGCGCCTGTTCGACCGTGCCCGAGTTGCGCGCAATCGCGACCGGGCAGCCCCTTGTTATGATGACTATGCGTTCCTGAAGGAGCGTGTGTCGAGAGACATTGCGGACCGTGTTCAGGATACGCCGCGCAGTTTCGAGCGCGCGCTGGACCTTGGCTGCCACGACGGGCGGCTGGCGCGGATTCTCGGCGAAACCGGCCGGGTTGACGCCATCGAGGCCAGCGACCTGTCTCCTGCGATGGTGGAAGTTGCCCGCGCAGCCGGCACCCATGCCGGCGTGCTGGACGAGGAAACACCGGATCTGGCAGCCGGCAATTTCGACCTCATCGTATCGGCCCTCTCCCTTCACTGGGTGAATGACCTGCCCGGCACGCTGGTGCGCCTGCGTCAGGGGTTGAAGCCGGACGGCCTGTTCCTTGGTGCCCTGTTCGGTGCGGGCACGCTCGCAGAACTTCGCGAATGCCTGATGGAAGCGGAAACGGACCTGACCGGCGGCGTCTCCCCGCGCCTCTCTCCGCTACCGGGTCTGAAAGACATGGCGGGCCTGATGCAGCGGGCGGGCTTTGCTTTGCCTGTGGCAGACCGGGACACGGTGGTGGTGCGCTACCGCGATCCGGCGCGCCTGTTGTCTGACCTGAAGGGGATGGGAGAGCAAAGCGCGCTGGCACCCGGGATGATCCGGCCGCTGCCGCGAGCCGTGCTGGACCGGGCGCTCAGCCTCTACCGGGAACGCCACGCAGACTCGGATGGCCGGGTACGGGCGAGCTTCGAGATTGTGCATGTCTCGGGTTGGGCCCCTGCTCCAGGACAGCCAAAGCCCCTGAAGCCCGGTTCTGCAAGGGCAAGCCTTGCCGACGCGGTGCGCCGGCAAAGCGAAGGCGAATAGGACGGCTCAGCCGTTGAAGCCGGCAGCTGCCTTGTTGAAAGAAGCACCGGTTGACGCGCCAACGGCGGTCGCGCCGCCAACGATCGCAAGGCAGATGATGCCTGCAATCAGCGCATATTCGATCGCGGTTGCACCCTCCTCGTTACCGAGGAAATGCGAAAACAGTTCACGTGCGGCTCTCATGGTCCCTCCGTCGCGTGTCCCCCCGAAAGAACCTCGAACAGCGGAAGATCCGCAGGAGGGGCCGGGTAATCAAACAGGTTTGCCGGAGGAACCCACGCGATGGCCTGGCCTTCTCGTGGATGCACTTCGCCTGACCATGCCTGACACTTGTAGAGTGGCATAAGAAGATGAAAGTCGGGGTAAGTGAAACTCGCAAAAGTGAGCGGCTGAAGTTCCGATTCCTTAACCGTAATCGACAGCTCCTCATGAAGCTCGCGCACGAGCGCAGCCTCCGGCGTTTCGCCGGGCTCTACCTTGCCGCCCGGAAACTCCCACAGGCCCGCGAGCTGTTTGCCTTCCGGGCGTTGCGCCAGGAGGATCTCGCCCTTGTCATTGTACAGCGCAGCGGCGACGACCAGGACCAACCGGTGCGTCATGTCCGGTAAGCGCCGTTGATGTCGACATATCCGTGCGTCAGATCGCAGGTCCAGACAGTGGCTGATTGATCGCCCGCGGCAACATCGACACGGATCGTGAATTCGGGTTTCGCGAACACAGCGCTGGCGGCCTCCTCGCTGTAGTCCGGCATCCGCGCGCCATCCTTTGCGACCTGAACATCATCGAACCAGATGGCGAGGTCAGCGGCCGAAATCGGCTCCAGCGACTTGCCGACAGCCATGACAATCCGCCCCCAGTTTGCGTCACCGGCCGCCATCGCGGTCTTGATCAGGGGTGAATTGGCAATCTCGCAGGCGATGATTTTCGCCGACATCTGCGACACGGCGCTCTCGACCTGGATGGTGACGAATTTCTGCGCCCCTTCCCCGTCCTTCACCACCAGCTGGGCCAGTTCGAGGCAAACCGAGTGCAGAGCCATGGCGACGGAGTCGAGCCGCGGGTCACTCTTCGAGGTGATCGGGTCCATGCCAGACTGGCCGGTCGCGAACACCATCAGCGTATCAGACGTGGATGTATCACCATCGACCGTGATGCAGTTGAAGGTCTCGTTCGTGATCTCTTCCAGCAATTCCTGCAGCACATCGTGCGCAATGGCGGCGTCGGTGAAGACATAGGCCAGCATCGTCGCCATGTTCGGCGCGATCATGCCGGAGCCCTTCACGATCCCGGCAAAGTTCACGGTGTGACCGTCGATTTCCATCGATGTGCCGGCGCCCTTCGCGAACGTATCGGTGGTCATGAAGGCGCGCGTGGCCGCCTCCCAGTCCGGGGTGCCCAGCTTGTCCGCCAATTCGGGCACAAACGCGCCGACATAGTTCGGATCGGCTAGCGGCTCTCCGATGACGCCGGTCGCCGCCAGGAAGCAGTGCTCTTTCGCAACGCCCAGTGCCTCGCTCATTGCCTTCAAAGTCGCGTCGTTCTTGTCCTTGCCCTTCGGGCCGGTGAATGCGTTGGAATTGCCGGAATTGGCGACAAGGGCACGCGCCGTACCGCTACCTGTTTGCAGCGCTTCCCGGCACCAGAGCACGTCAGCCGACGCCGTCCGGGAAACCGTGTAGACCCCGGCGCAGGTCGTGCCTTCCTCGAAGGCGAACAGGAAAACGTCGTCACGGGTCACGCCGCGCTTTGCATAAAAGCCGCGCGAGCCGGTGGCGGCGCGTACGCCTTTCACCTCAGGCAGTTTCGGGAAGGGCGTCGCAAAGGGCGAGGGCGTCAGATTCAAAGTTCAGTTCCTTCAGGAGCCGGGGCAGCGAGATCATCCGGCGTATCGTTGGGGCCGGAGTCCGGGTCGGGAAGCCTGTACGGCGTTGCGCCGTCATCGTCGAGCCCCGGTTCGCCCTGCTGGATCTGCGCCTCCGCCTTGAGGCGGCGAACGATCTTGGCGACCTGTTCCAAGGTCAGGAATGTCACGATATCCGGCCGCATTTCCGCGCGGGTTTTCGGTGCCCGCGAACGGCGGTCTTTGACCTTCAGGATGTGCCAGCCATCGGCCGACTCGAAAGGCGGCGCGACTTCGCCTTCGCCGGTATTGGCGATGACCAGCGGGAATGGCGGCGGTTCATCGTTCGGGGAGACATAACCAAGGTCCCCCTGCTCCATGCGGGTGGCACTGTCGAGCGAGTTGGCGCTGACCAGGCTTTCGAAGCTTTCGCCCGCCTGGATCCGGTCGAACAGGGCTTGGGCCTCTTCCCTGGTGTCCACCAAGATGTGGGCGATGCGCACTTCATCATCGTCCTGCTGCAGGGCGACCTGTTTCTCGTACATCGCCTCGATCTGGTCTTCGGTCACATCTTCAGCGACGAGGTTTTCGACCAGCAGATTGCCGAGAATGCGCTCTTCAGCCATTTCGAGCCGCCGGCGACCTGCCGGATCCTTGTCCAGACCGCGCCGGACGGCCTCCTGCGCCATCAGCTTCTGTTCAATCAGCTGATTGAGCACCGTGTCGTATTCCGGATCGCCGGATTTGACCTTGGTGCCAGCAGGCACAAGGCCCCGGGCCACGGCTTCCAGCTCTACATCGCTGACATAGATTTTCTCGCCATTCACCGTGGCGGCGGTTGCGCCTTCAACGCGAACCGGCACTTCTTCCTCCGGTGGCGGGCTGCACGCAGCCGCTGTCATAATCGCCAGACCGGCAAACAGGATACGCGGGTGGACCCGCAAAGCCTTCAGATTCAACACAGTCATCACTCCAGCTGTCTGATGGCGCCGCATTGACACCCCAATGCGGCGTTCTTAAGTCTCACCCGCGCGCTGGTCGAGTAGGTTTGGCTGGTGTAATCACGGTGGGAGAACCCGCGTATTCCTGTGCGGTCACACGGTCAGGATCACAGTTTCTTCGCCCCAGACCTGATTGGTGCAGCCTCTTATGTTTTCCGTCGCCCGCAAGATTTTCGGTTCCGCTAACGACCGCAAGCTGAAACCCCTGCGAGCCCGCGTCAACCGCATCAATGCCCTCGAGCCGATGATGGAGGCGCTTTCAGACAGCGCCCTCAAAGGCAAGACCGCAGAATTCCGCAAACGCCTGGCCGATGGCGCGACGCTCGATTCCCTGCTGGAAGAGGCTTTCGCCGTTACCCGGGAGGCCGCCCGGCGCGCCCTCGGCATGCGCCATTTCGATGTGCAGCTGATGGGCGGCATGATCCTCCATTCCGGCGCGATCGCCGAAATGCGCACCGGTGAAGGCAAGACGCTGGTCGCAACACTCGCCGCCTATCTCAATGCCCTTGAGGGCAAAGGCGTGCACGTCGTCACCGTCAACGACTATCTCGCCCGCCGCGACGCCGAATGGATGGGCCAGATCTATGGCTTCCTCGGCATGACGACCGGCATCATTGTGCACGGTGTCACCGACGAAGAGCGCAAGGCCGCCTACGCCGCTGACATCACCTACGGAACGAACAACGAGTTCGGCTTCGACTATCTGCGCGACAACATGAAATACTCGCTGGACCAGATGGCCCAGCGCGGACACCATTTCGCGATTGTCGACGAGGTGGACTCCATTCTCATCGACGAAGCCCGTACACCGCTGATCATTTCCGGCCCGACGGACGACCGATCCGACCTCTACATCAAGATCGACGCAATGGTTCCGCGCCTTGAAGAGGAAGACTACGAACTCGACGAGAAGCAGCGCTCGGTCACCTATACCGAATCCGGCATGGAAAAGATCGAAGGCTGGCTGGAAGAGGAAGGCCTCCTGGAAGGCTCACTCTGGGAACCGCACAACATCTCGCTGGTCCACCACGCCAACCAGGCCCTGCGCGCCCACAAGCTCTATGCCCGCGACAAGGATTATATTGTCAAAGGCGGCGAGGTGATGCTGATCGACGAGTTCACCGGCCGCATGATGGAAGGCCGCCGCCTGTCCGAAGGCCTGCACCAGGCCATCGAGGCCAAGGAACGCACCGACATCAAGCCCGAGAACCAGACACTGGCCTCGATCACGTTCCAGAACTATTTCCGCCTCTACTCCAAGCTGGCTGGCATGACCGGTACCGCCCTGACAGAGGCAGACGAATTCGCCGACATCTACAAACTGGAAGTCATCGACCTTCCAACCAACAAGCCGATCCAGCGGATCGACGAGGACGATGTCGTCTACCGCACGGCCAAGGCGAAATATGCCGAGATCGTCAAGGAAGTGCGCGAGTGCCACGCCAAGGGCCAGCCGATCCTGCTGGGCACCGCCTCAATCGAGAAATCCGAGATTCTCGACAATCTGCTGACCGCCGCGAAGATTCCGCACAAGGTGCTGAACGCCCGCCACCACGAGCAGGAAGCCCAGATCGTCGCCAATGCCGGCGTACCCGGCGCCGTCACCGTCGCCACAAACATGGCCGGCCGCGGCACCGACATCCAGCTCGGCGGCAATTTCGAAATGCGCCTCGAGCAGGAGAAGACGAAAAAGGAGGCCGAGCTCGGCCGCGAGCTGACCGAGGGCGAAGCCTCCCTGCTCACGTCCCAGATCAAGGCTGACATCGAGGTCAAGAAAAAGCGCGCGCTGGATGCCGGCGGGCTCTACGTTCTGGGTACGGAGCGCCACGAAAGCCGCCGCATCGACAACCAGCTGCGCGGCCGGACGGGCCGTCAGGGCGACCCCGGCAAATCCAAATTCTACATCTCCATCGAAGACGACCTGATGCGCATCTTCGCGGCCGAGCGCATGGACGCCGTGATGCGCCGCCTCGGCATCAAGGAAGACGAGGGCATCACCCATCCCTGGATGAACAAGGCGATGGAAACCTCGCAGCGCAAGATCGAACAGCGCAATTTCGAGATCCGAAAGAACGTCCTCAAATATGACGACGTCATCAACGACCAACGCAAGGCCATCTTCGAGCAGCGCATGGAATTCATGCGCGCCGAGGATGTGTCTGACGTGATCCTGGAAATGCGCGAGCATGTGATCGACGCAATCGTCTCCCGGACCATGCCGGAGAAGGCGTATGCGGAGCAGTGGGACGTTCAGGGCCTGCGCGAAGCCATGCGCAACGAATTTGCGATCGACCTGCCGGTCGACGAATGGGCCGCCGAAGAAGGCGTGGCAAACAAAGAGATCGCCCAGCGCATCCGCGATGCGGTGGAACAGGTTTACCAGGCGATCACCACCGCCGTTGGCGCCGACCAGATGCACCGGATCGAAAAACAGATCCTGCTCCAGGTCCTCGACATGCGCTGGCGCGAGCACCTCCAGATGATCGACCAGCTTCGTTCGGTCATCCACCTGCGTTCCTATGGCCAGCGTGACCCGTTGAACGAATTCAAGTCCGAAGCCTTCAACCTGTTCCACAATCTGCTGGAAGAGCTGCGCGCGACGGTCACCCGGTCGCTGATGCATATCCGTGTACAGCAGGCTCAGCCGGAACAGGCACAACAGCGCCCTGCCCCGGCCCAGATGCCGCAAAGGCCTGCGCCAGCGCAAATGCCAGCACCGCAACCTCCCCAGGCACACGAGACGCATCTCGACCCCGATACCGGCATCAACGAGATGGACCCGTCAGACACGTCCAAACCGCCCGGTCCGGAACTACAGCAGGCCGAAGACGACTGGTCGAACACACCACGCAACTCCCCCTGCCCGTGCGGCTCCGGCAAGAAGTACAAACACTGCCACGGCGCCCTCAGCACCCAGCGGGCATAAACCGTCATGCCCCGGCTGGTCCTGATGTCAGGCCTGCCGGGTTCCGGAAAATCCACACTTAGCCGCTTGCTCTCGGAACGGACCGGCGCCAAGCACCTGCGCATTGATGAATTCGAGCAGAACCTGCGGAACACGCACGGCCCCGACTTCGATGTCGGTACATTGGGCTACCAGCAGGGCTATACGCTCGCCGCAGACCACCTGATGGCTGGGCATGACGTCGTCGCCGATGCGGTGAATGCCGTCGAACAGGCAAGGCAATGCTGGCGCAATGTCGCAAAGACGGCTGGCGCTGATATTGTCGAAATCGAAATTCTCTGTTCGGATGCTGATGAGGTCCGATCCCGGCTGCGGACCCGCGACACGGGTATTCCGGGCCTTGCTCCAGTCACGCCTGACGCGATGACCACACGCAGATGGGAACAAAATACGGCAAATCCGGCACGTCTGGATACCGCAGGGCGAAGCACCGATGCTTGCCTGGAAGATCTCCTGTAGCTGACGTCCCTCGCCTGAACTCCCTGCGCAATACGCGCCAGTCGCTTGACTTCGCAGGCAAGTCGAGGGAACGCCAGCATATGACAGCGTTTCCCCTTCCCCCCGTGCGGGGAAAGATTTTAGAGAATGCATCGCTGGCGCCCTACACCTGGTTCCGGGTGGGCGGACCGGCGGATGCCCTGTTCCTGCCAGCTGATGAGGAAGACCTTCAAGCCTTCCTCACCGCGCTCGACCCGGCCGTACCGGTCACCGTGCTCGGGGTCGGCTCCAATGTGATCGTCCGCGATGGCGGCATTCGGGGCGTCGTGATCCGCCTGATGGGCAAGTATTGGGGACAGATCGAAGCGCTGGACGGCATCACCATGCAGGCGCGCGCCGGGGCGCTGGACCTGTCGGTTGCGAAGGCTGCCGCGCAAAATGGCGTCCGCGGGCTGGAATTCCTGTCCGGTATTCCAGGCTCCATCGGCGGGGCGACGCGCACGAATGCCGGTTGCTACGGGCGCGAGCTTCGTGACACGCTGGTGGCCCTGCACGGCTTCCGGCGCGACGGGTCGAAGGCGGCTTATCGCGGGCCGGGCAAGCCGGGCGCCCAGCCGGAAGCCCATTTCTCCTACCGGCACACAGACCTGCCGGACGACCTGATCGTCACGCGCCTCATCCTGGAGGGCAACGACACGGACGCGCCGGAAAAAATCCTCGCTGACATCGAACAGCTGCAGGCGCGACGGGCCGAGACCCAGCCGATCAAGGAAAAGACATCGGGGTCCACCTTCGCCAATCCTGACCCGCCAGGCACCCCGGACCAGCGTTCCGCATGGAAACTGATCGATGCGGCTGGCTGCCGGGGCCTGAAGGTCGGCGGGGCGCAGGTTTCGCCGAAACACTGCAACTTCCTGATCAATACCGGCGATGCCACTGCCGCGGACCTCGAAGCGTTGGGCGAACTCGTCCGCCGCCGTGTTCTCGAAACGCAGGGCGTGGAACTGCGCTGGGAAGTGCGCCGAATCGGCCAGCTGGCGAGCGAGACCGCCTAGAGCGTTCCCCGCAGTTCAAAAATGGCAATCGGCCCGAACCGGCGGTTGCGGTCTTCGATCGATGCTATCTGGCCCAGCCGGTTGGTCTCGTAGATCTCTCGCCGGAAATTGTCTTTCTGGTTCAGGAGATTTCCAATCGCAAACATGGCCGACAGGCCAAACACATCCTTATGCTCCACGAAAGCGTAGGCATAGCCGGGTGTGGAGGCTTCCACGCCCCGCTCCCGAAGCTGGTAGTAGTGGTTACGTTCGAACTTCTCCGCAAAGGCGCCCCACGCCCAGTCCGTTCCCGGAATATCCTGCCGGAACTCCATGTTCACATAGTAGAGCTGGCTATCGTTGATTCGGCGGATCTCTCCGGTCAACGGGTCGGTGACCTCTGAGTCGTACACTTCGGCAAAGCTCGTTATCTCGCCGCCTGGAATACCCAGCCTGGACAGCTTCAGGGTTGTGTCGAGGGTCACGCCGACTTCCCAGGCAGAGTCGAGATTTCCAGGCCCATCCCCCATGCCGATGGGAACGCGGTCCACAATGTCCTCAATATCGGAATAGTACGTGTTCAGCGTCGCGGCGCCCCACTCCCCGAAATCCTTTTCGGCCTGCAGGCTCCACTTCCAGGCCTGCTGCGGCACGATTTCGGCATTGCCGGAATTGCCATTGTCGGCATTGAGGTTCACCGAAGAAATGAAATCGAAAAAATCGAGCTGGCCCACTTCCCGGTCCAGCCGCGCCGTGAGTTTCAGCTTCGGGTCCGCCTGCCATGAGAGGCTGACAAAGCCCTTCGGCCGGGTGAACTCCCGGGCATTCGCATTGTCCCCGGATTGGGTCAGTTCGGAATATTCCGCCCCCAGAGAAACCTGCAGGCGCAGTGCGTCCGACAGGGCCCGGCCATGCGTGATCGCGGCTTCCCAGCGGTTTTCCTCGACACGGGAATTGGCCCCCGGCAGCGGAATGATTTCGAACGGATCACCGCCTTCTGCGACGCTCAGCCCGGCCTCGGCTTCGAGGAAATTAAAGGCATTCTCGACGGAGACCTGCCAGTCGCTTTCCGGTCCGCCCGCCCAGGCATATTCGCCCCGGCCGATATATTCGCCTTCATCCACAGTCTGACTGAACCGGGTTTCCGAGAAGCCGGATCCATCGACGGCGCCGATACGGACGGAATCGTTCACCGGGCTGTTTTCGCGGCGGATGAGGCCGATCGCCTTCAGGCGACCCGGCCCGAACCCGAATTCATAGTCTCCGCCGAACTCGGCATTCCACTCGTCTTCCCCCCGCAGGAACAGTCGGCGGCCTTCCAGCCCGCCGACGGGGAAGGTTTTTGAGATCTCCTTCCGGTCGAACTGGTAGAGTCCCACACGGCCATTGAGGTTTGCCACCACACCGCTTGGAGGTGTCCACGACAAAGATCCGGAGACGGCAGCATTGTCAGCGATGTTGGTCACGTCTTCCTTGCGGCGCTCCAGCAGCGTGCCGTCGGCTGACGTTATGGATTCCCACCCGGCATGGGCGCCGCGCTCCGGCAGGCTGCTGACCTCCATGCTCCAGTTCAGGCGTTCGTCGCCTCCCGACAGCGTCACAACGCCTTCATGAAAATAGGGCGTGATGTCTTCCCGGATGCGGGATTTCCAGCGCCATGTGCCGGACACGCCCCCTTCCCCGTCGGTCGTGACATTCACGACCTGCCCGGACAGGCCCGGTATATCCAGCTTGGTGCCATCGACAACTTCAATCCGGACAACCCGCGTCGCGGAGATTCGCCCCAGCGCGGCTTCTGCGCCGTTCGATTTACCAGAGACCCTCTGGCCATTGATCAGCACATTGCCGGTGGCTTGGCCGAACCCGCGCGATCCATCGTCGTCACCTTGAATGGAGAAGCCGGGGATCCGGTTCACCATGTCCAGAGCTGTCTGCGGGTTATACTGTGCGAAGTCGCCCGGCGCATAATCACTCCGGGAAGAGACCGATGTGTCAGCGGCAGGCTCTGCCATGGCTGGAAATACGGTGAGACCGGCTGCCGTGAGGGCGGCAAAACTCGACAATAGGGTATGGCTGACAGCCACGGGGCGCCTCCTGTTTCCTCGCTTGGGTGAAGAGACACCGGCGCCCCCGCCAGCGACTCATCTTCTTGTTATTCGATAACGACTACTGTTGTAGTCAGGAGCATGCAAGTGGTCCCGGTCATGACTTTTTCGTAATCCTCTCCGCCCCTGCCGCCGGTTTGCCTCGCTTAAGCCCCTATTCACCGGCACGAAGCAGAAAAGACGGTTGGAAGCAGGCGTGACCGATCAGGGCCCGCCCGGCAGGAAGGACTTTCAGAATGAAGCGCGTGGCAGTGATCTATGGCGGCTGGTCGTCCGAACGGGAGGTTTCGCTTTCGTCAGGCACGCAGATGCTGAAGGCCGCGCAGGCGGCAGGTTATGACGCAGTCGGTATCGATGTGGACCGGAACCTCGCCGCCCAACTGGCCGATGTGAAGCCGGATGTCGTGCTCAACGGCCTGCACGGGCCCTGGGGCGAAGATGGCTGTGTGCAGGGCCTGCTGGAGGTCATGGACCTGCCCTACTCCCATTCCGGCGTGCTCGCCTCCGCGCTGGCGATGGACAAGCTGAAGTCAAAAGCCGTTTACCGCGCCGCCGGCCTGCCGGTGGCAGAGGATCGCCAGGTGACGCGCGCCGAAGCCGCTGCGGCCCATCCGCTGGAACCGCCCTATGTGGTCAAACCGGTCAATGAAGGCTCCAGTTTTGGCGTCCTGATCGTGCGGAAAGGCGCGAATGGCCCGCCGCAGGAACTGCTCAGCGAGAGCTGGCATTATGGCGATTACCTCATGGCCGAGGAGTTCATTCCGGGCCGTGAACTGACCGTCGCCGTGCTGGGCGACCGTCCCCTTGCCGTGACAGAGATCACGACCTTAAGGGACTATTACGATTTCGATGCAAAATATTCAGCTGGTGGATCACGTCATGTGATCCCGGCAGACGTGCCTGAGCACATTACCGCCATGGCGATGGATTTCGCCTTGCGGGCACATCAGGTCCTTGGCTGCCGGGGCGCGACGCGGTCCGACTTTCGCTACGACGACAAGAGAGACCGGCTCGTGATCCTTGAGACCAATACCCAACCCGGCATGACGCCGACCTCACTTGTCCCTGAACAGGCCGCTTTCGTTGGAATGTCCTTCGAAGAACTGGTCGCATGGATGATTGAGGACGCTTCATGCCGAAGATAAGCCGCAACCAGCCCGCACCGAAACGCAGACGCGAACCGATCACCTTCGTCGACGAAGTGACCGGCGAGGAAGTGCGCGTCTCGTCCGTCCTGTTCGGTTTCGTCATGCTGATCGCCATCATCGTGGCGCTGGCAGCCTGGATGGGCGGATCCATGTCACAGATCGAAAGCCGGTTTGCCGGCTTCATGGACGATACGGCCCGCATGGCCGGTGTCTCCGTCAACGAAGTCTCCGTCCTCGGCCTTGAGCAGGATCCCCGCCTGCAGCAGGAAATCCGCGCCGCCGCCATGATCGAGCCCGGCGAGAACATGTTCCGCGCCGATCCCTACATCATCCGCCGCCGTGTCGAGGGCACTCACAAGGTGCTGAACGTGCGCGTGCACCGGCTCTGGCCGGACCAGGTCGTGATCATCGCGGACGCCGCCGAGCCGGTCGCCATCTGGCATGACGGCAAGGAATGGACCGTTGTGGACGGCCTTGGCCGCGTCATTCCGGACGAGCGGGCTAGCGATCATCCGGATCTGGTCCGCGTTGCCGGGCGCGGCGCGCCGGAAGCCGCCCCTGCCCTCGTCATGGCACTCGCCGACGCCCCGGAAGTGACAGACGATCTCGCAATCGCCACGCGCATCAATGACCGCCGCTGGGACATGCGCCTCATTTCCGGCGCCACGGTCCGCCTGCCGGAAGACATCGAGCTGACCGCCGCCCTTGGCCGCCTGACCGACCTGCAGGTGCGCACCGCCCTCATGCAGCGCCCGCTGAAAATGATCGACCTGCGCAATGCCGGCCGCGTCTATCTCGGCCCGGTCAATCCGCCGAACTTCAAGGCGCGTGAAATCGCGGCGCGTTCCTGATGGCCAATGTCCAGTCCCGCCGCACCCCCCGTATGGGCCGTTCGAGCACCGGCACGGTAGCGGCGCTGGACATCGGCTGTTCGAAGATCACCTGCCTGATCGGCCGCAATGACGGCTCCGGTCCGCGCAGTTTCCGCATTCTCGGCGCCGGGCGCCAGCAGTCGCGCGGCTTCACCGGCGGGACGATCACCGACATGGAGGGCCTGGAACGCGCCATCCGCCTCGCCGTGGAAGATGCCGAGCGCGAAGCGGGCGAGCAGATTTCCAATGTGATGCTGGGCATCACCGGCCAGAAACTGGCCTCCACACTGGTGACCGCCCGGATCGCGATTGACGGACGGGAGATCAACCAGAAAGACGTGCGCCGTATCCAGGCCCAGGCGCTGGCGAAGGTCCCGGCGCGCGGGGAAGAAACCCTCGCCGCCTGGCCGGTTGCCTATCGCGTCGACGAACAGGAAGGCGTGCGTGAGCCGCAGGGCATGTATGCCAATGAGCTCAGCCTGCTGCTCTCGGTCGTCACCGCACCGAAATCAGTGGTGAAAAATCTGGTCGAATGTGTCGGCCGGGCGCATATCGGCGTCTCGGCGCTGATCCCCTCCTCCATCGCGAGTGGGGCGGGCACGCTGATCGACGACGAGATCGAGAACGGTGCCATTTGCATCGATATGGGTGCCGGAGTGACGGCGGTCTCGGTCTACCTGAACGGCTCTCCTGCCTGGCTGGGCCTTGTCCCTGCCGGCGGCGCGCATGTGACGTCAGACCTTGCCCAGGGCCTCGGAACGACTTTCGCGGCCGCCGAGCGCCTGAAAAGCGTCTACGGCACGGCCAACCTCGAAGGTCCGGGCCTCGCTGAAAGAATTGAGGTTCCGCGACTGGGCGATGACGGCCGGCTGCAGGCGACGCGCATGGAGCGCGGCCAGCTAGCCGCCATCATTGCTCCGCGCGTCGAAGAGACCTTCGAATTTGTGCGCAAGACGCTCGATTCCAGTGGTGTACGCAAAGTACTCCCCCACCGCGTCGTGCTGACAGGCGGTGCATCGCAGTTACCGGGCGTGCGCGACGTCGCCAACCGCATCCTGCAGGCGCCAGTGCGGCTTGGGCGACCGACCATCGCCGAATTTCTGGGCGAAACACTGGCAACACCAGCTTTCTCCACAGCCTCCGGTCTGCTACTGTACTCTGAGTTGGGGTTTGCGGACGCAGTAAGGGCAACTGCTTCGCGCAAGGACGGACCAGAGTCGAGAAGCGGCGTGGTGAACAAGGTGTTCCATTGGCTCGAAGAAAATTTCTGAGCCAATTTCACTCCACTTAACTGCTTCTTAGCCGCATCACGCCATCTTGCCCCACGGCAGGGGTCCGCAAGTAGAGTGAAGTGAGGGATGCAATGAATTATGAACTGAAGCCCAGGATCCTGGTCTTTGGCGTCGGCGGTGCCGGTGGCAACGCTGTCGACAACATGATCGAGGCGAACCTTCAGGGCGTCGAGTTCATTGCAGCCAACACAGACGCGCAGGCCCTTTCACGTTCCAAGGCCGAGAAGCAGATTCAGCTTGGCCCGGTCACGACCTCCGGCCTCGGCGCCGGCGCGCGTCCTGAAGTCGGCGAAAAGGCCGCCGAAGAATCCATCGACGAGATCAAGGGCCACCTCGAAGGCGCCCATATGGTATTCATCGCGGCCGGCATGGGCGGCGGTACAGGCACCGGCGCCGCCCCGGTGATCGCCCGCGCCGCGCGCGAGATGGATATCCTCACCGTTGCCGTCGTCACCAAGCCGTTCGGCTTCGAAGGCAATCGCCGCATGCATGTCGCCGAGAGCGGGCTGGACCTGATCCGCGGCCACGTCGACACGATGATCGTCGTGCCGAACCAGAACCTTTTCCGCATCGCCAACGATCGCACGACCTTCGCCGAAGCCTTCCGCATGGCCGACGACGTGCTGTATTCCGGCGTGCGCGGCATCACCGACCTGATGGTCATGCCCGGCCTGATCAATCTCGACTTCGCAGATGTCAGCGCCATCATGCACGGCATGGGCACGGCCATGATGGGCATGGGTGAGGCCACCGGCGAGAACCGCGCACTGGAAGCGGCACGCCAGGCGATCGACAATCCGTTGCTGGACGATATCTCGATGAAGGGCGCCAAGGGCGTGCTCATCAACATCACCGGCGGCTATGACATGACCCTGTTCGAGCTGGACGAGGCTGCCAACGAGATCCGGCGCGAAGTGGACCCGGATGCGAACATCATCCTCGGATCGGCCTTCGACACCGAACTGGAAGGCCGTCTGCGCGTCTCCGTGATCGCGGCAGGCGTCGAAGCAGGCTTCGCCGCCAAGCCGGCAGAGCCCGCCAATCCGGAAGCCAGCGTCCGTCAGCCGATCGCTGCTCCGGTCGAAGAAATGGAACCGGAGCCGGAACCCGAGCTGGAAGAGGACACCGCAGAAACCGAAGGCGTCGCAGCCGAGGAAATGGCGGAAGACGCCCCGGCGCACGACGAAGACCGCCCGACCATCATCACCCATCGTCCAACCGCTGCGGAAGCAGAAACAGCGGCGGTCGAAGACGATCACTATGTAGGCGCAGAAGGAGACGAAGAAGTGTCAGCAGATTCTGTATTCTCCGCCCGTCGCGACACCCCGGTCGCCGACAAGCCGAAAGCCGACCAGGGCGGATCCGGTTTTGCCAACCTGTTCGGATGGCGCCGCAACACGCCGCAGGGCGAAAACGATGACACCGCTGAGCCGGCCCCGATTGTCTCCTCGCCGGACGATCATCCCGAGCCTGCCCCGTTCGACGATGCAGACCTCGAGATCCCCGCTTTCCTGCGCCGGTCAGCCAATCACTGAACCGCCCAACGGATGGCAGCGCCGGATGCGTGAAAAAACAGTCAGGCAAGGTTAACCTGTTGCAGTAAAAACCCAATTTAAACAGGGCCATGTCTGATGATATGGCTCGTTTTGTAACACGCCGAAACAAGCCGTGTTTTGCTCCTTTAACCCCCTACCCTCACAAAGGCGCCTGTTGTCATGGGGCAGTTGTGAGTAGATTTGGCATGGAAATGCAGCAGACAATTGAGCGGCCCGCCATGTGCGCCGGCGTCGGCGTCCACAGCGGCGAGAAAGCCCGGCTGGTTCTGAAACCGGCGCCTGTCGGCACTGGCATCCTGTTCCGCCGCACAGACCTCGGCCTGCCGAAAGCTGAAATCCTGGCCCATGCCGCAAACGTCTCCGACACCCAGCTCGGCACGACGATTTCCAACGAAAATGGTATTTCGGTCGCCGTGGTTGAACACCTGATGGCGGCCGTCTCCGGTCTCGGTATCGACAATCTTCTGATCGAAATCGACGGGCCGGAAGTGCCGATCATGGATGGCTCGTCGGCCGTCTACTGCGAGCTGCTTCTACAAGCTGGCCTGAAACAGCAGACCGCGCCGCGCCGCCGCATCCGCATTCTCGAAACCATCGAGATCGTTGACGGGCCGAAGCGCGCCACCCTGTCGCCCTCTGAAGACAATCACCTCACGCTGCGCGCCCGCATCGAATACGACAACAATGTCATCGGCGTTCAACAGATGGCCTTGCGCCTCGCGCCCGGCATGTTTGCCCGGGACCTCGCCTTTGCCCGCACCTATGGGTTTGCCCGCGATGTCGAGATGCTGCTTTCCATGGGCCTTGCCCGCGGTGGCTCGCTCGACAATGCTGTCGTGATCGACGACGACGAAGCGATCATGAACCCGGAAGGCCTGCGCATCGAAGATGAATTCGTGCGCCACAAGATGCTGGATGCGGTGGGCGACCTCATGCTGGCAGGCGCCCCGATCGCCGGCGCTTATGACGCGGTGCAGCCGGGCCACGCGTTGAACAACAAGCTGGTACGCAAGCTGCTGGCGACCCCGGAAGCCTGGTGCTGGGAAAGCGACGCCGACACCGATCTCGTCACCCAAACTGTTCGGGCCGGCGCTGCCATCTGAGCGGTTATCGCCGCACTTCCTCAAAGAGCCTGTCTAAAAAGCCTGTAAGACTTGGGCCACCTAGCCTGTTTCCGGGCCTGTTTAAGGTTTCCGGCATGTGAAAGTTCCTTGGAATTCCGGCAGGGTTCGCGCTAATCAAAGGGCGACAAGAATTGCAGAAAGCGCGCCGGAGCCCATGAAGCCTGCCAAGCCCCTCGCCCTCGCCCTGATCGCCGTGGCTGTGAGCCTCACAGCCTGCCAGAGCCGGGAAAAGCGCCAGCGCGAACTCGCCTATGTCGAGCGCCCGGTCGAGCAACTCTACAATCAGGCCGGCAGAGAACTGGACAGCCGCGATTACGAGACAGCGATCCTGCTGTTCAACGAAGTTGAGCGCCAGCACCCCTATTCCGAATGGGCCCGCAAGGCGATGGTGATGACCGCTTACGCCCATTACCGGCGCCGCGACTATGACGAAGCCATCTCCGCAGCTCAGCGCTATATCTCGCTGCACCCAGGCGGCACCGAGGCAGCGTATGCCTACTACCTCATCGCGGTCAGCCAGTTTGAGCAGATTGTTGATGTCGGCCGCGACCAGGGCATGACCGAACAGACCAAGGTCTCCCTGCAGGACGTATTGCGCCGTTTCCCGGACAGTGAATACGCCCGCGACGCGCAACTTAAGCTGGACATGGTCAATGACCAGCTGGCCGGCAAGGAAATGGAAGTCGGCCGCTGGTACCTGCGGTCCAACCAGACGCTGGCGGCGATCAACCGGTTCCGCACCGTCGTTCAGGACTACGACACGACTTCCCACTCCGAAGAAGCGCTCTATCGCCTGGTCGAGGCCTACCTCTCCCTTGGCATGCGCCCGCAGGCCACTGAAGCCGCCGCGACTCTCGGATACAATTATCCGGAATCGGACTGGTACAAGATGGCCTACAACCTTCTGACCTCGGAAGGCGTGATGCTGGATACGTCGGCGACGAAGCGCACCCTGCTGCAGAGAATCATTCCCGGCGGAAAATAAGCGGCAAGGCCACGCGCTTCACGCGCCGCCAATCAGGTCGAACCATTCATCCTCGGTCATCGTCTGGATACCGAGCTCTGCCGCCTTCTTAAGTTTCGACCCGGCGCCCGGCCCGGCGACGACGAGATCCGTCTTGGCGGAGACCGATCCTGACACTTTGGCCCCCAGCGCCCCGGCTCGGGCTTTCGCCTCGTCCCGCGTCATCCGCTCCAGCGTCCCCGTGAAGACAATCGTCTTGCCCGCAACCGGGCTGTCGGAGGCGGCTTTCGCCTCGTCCTCGATCGTCAGCTCCGAAAGCAAGGCAGCGAGCATGTCGCGATTATGGGCCTCGCGCTCGAAATCGCAGAGCGCGTTGACCGCCGTTGCGCCGATGCCGTCGATGCCGGACAGCGCCTCCCAGGCTTCACTGCCCTCCCCGTCTTCGGCGGCGGAGACGACATTTGCCCAGAACACATCCCATTTCAGGAAAGTCCGCGCGAACAATTGCGACGTCGTCTGGCCGACATGGCGGATGCCGAGCCCGTTGAGGAACCGTGCAAACGGCACGTTCCGGCGCGCATCAATGGCATCGAACAGCTTCTTCGCGGAGACCTTGCCGAAGCCTTCCCACGCTTCCAGCGGCGGCAGGCCGGCGGCCTCGATCGCCGCCGCAAGCCGGAATATATCCTGCGGGCCTTTCAACACGCCTTTCTCATGGAAGAGTTGAATCTGTTTCGCGCCGAGGCCGTCAATGTCCAGTGCCTTGCGGGAGACGAAATGCTTCAGCCGCTCCACAGCTTGCGCCGGGCAGACGAGCCCGCCGGTGCAGCGGCGCCGGACATCTTCCTCGCCCTTGGCATCGATTTCCCTCACCGCGTCCGATCCGCAGATCGGGCACTGGTGCGGCATCTGCCAGGACTCGCCGCCACCATCTTTCACGACACGGAGGACTTGTGGAATCACATCCCCTGCCCGCTGGATCTCGACCGTATCGCCGGGCTTCACACCTAGGCGGGCGATCTCATCTTCATTGTGCAGGGTAGCGTTGGAGACGACCACGCCGCCCACCGTCACAGGCTGCAGCCGCGCTACCGGCGTCAGTGACCCCGTACGGCCAACCTGGATGTCGATGTCCAGCAGTTCGGTCGTGGCCTTCTCCGCCGGGAATTTGTGCGCAATGGCCCAGCGCGGCGCGCGGGAGACGAAGCCGAGGCGTTGCTGCCAGTCAAGCCGGTCTACCTTGTAGACGACGCCGTCGATATCATACGGCAAATCGGCCCGTTTTGCCTCGATGTCACGATAAATCGAGAGCAATTCCTCCACCGTCACGGCACGGATCATCAACGGGTTTGTTGAAAAGCCCCAATCGGCGAAAATCTGCACGGCTTCATGCTGTGTGTCCGCAAAAGGCGCGCTCTCGGCAGCCCAGGCATAGGCAAAGAAGCGTAGCGGGCGGGATTTCGTAATCTCGACATCGAGCTGCCGAAGGCTGCCTGCCGCCGCATTACGCGGATTGGCGAAAACCTTCCGGCCCGCCTCTTCTTCCCGCTTGTTGAGCGCCGCAAAGTCTGCCTTGGTCATGTAGACTTCGCCGCGGATCTCGATCCTGTCGGGCCAGCCCTTGCCGGACAGCTTTTTCGGTATGTCGTCCAGCGTGCGCGCATTGGCGGTGACGTCCTCGCCCACCTCGCCATTGCCGCGCGTCGCTGCGCGTTTCAGCGTGCCCTTCTCATAGGTGAGGTTGAGAGACAGGCCGTCGATTTTAGGTTCCGCCGTGATTGCGACTTCTTCGTCTGCGCCGAGGCCGAGAAAGCGCCGGATCCGGTCTGCGAAGTCGCTGACATCCTCGTCGGAGAACGCATTGTCGAGCGACAGCATGGGCGCGGCATGCGCCGCCTTGGCGAAGCCGTCATGCGCGGCCGCACCGACCCTGTCTGACGGACTGTCCTCGCGCTTCAGGTCCGGGAAGCGGGCTTCAATGGCCGCATTGCGCAGGCGCGCGGCATCGTATTCCGCGTCCGTCATCAGCGGGGCGTCTTCCTGGTAATACGCCGCGTCTGCCTCGGCGATCAGGCCGGCAAGGCGTTCAAGTTCGACCGCGGCCTCTTCGCGTGTCAGGTCTTCGACCGGGGTCGCCTCGCTCATACATCCTCCAACAGCCTCCCGGCCGCTGCCCGCGCCTCCTGGGTGATCTCGGCGCCGGACAGCATGCGGGCAATTTCTTCCTGCCTGTTCGACTCATCTAGCCCGCGCAGGCGCGTGCCACCAGACTTGCCCCTGCCCTTTTCCACAAGCCACTGCGACCGCGCCGCCGCCGCGACTTGCGGGCTGTGGGTGATCGCGAACACCTGCCGCGTGCGGCCCAGCCGGATCAATCGCTCGCCAATCGCCGCGGCGACAGCGCCGCCGACGCCCTGGTCCGCTTCGTCGAAGATCAGAGTGCCAGCGCTGCCCGCCTCTGCCAGGGCACATTTGAGGGCGAGCGACACGCGCGCCAGTTCCCCGCCGGAGGCGATCTTGCGCAAGGGGCCGAAGCCTGCGCCGGGATTGGTTTCGGCATCGAACTCCACCCGGTCACCACCATGCGCCCCGCCATCTTCACCGAGCGGCGTGACAGAGACACGAATGACCGCACGACCGAGTTTTAGCGGCGCAAGCTCTTTCACGATGGCCTTTTCCAGCTGAGCAGCGGCCGCTTTCCGTGCGGCGGTCAGTTTTTCCGCCGCTGCATGCCAGGCGGCATTGGCCGCGCTCTCGGCTTTCCGGGCGCGGACCAGCGCGTCCTCGCCGGCTTCCACCAGGTTCAGGCGCTCACGCAGGGTCTCCAGCACGTCTGGCAACAGATCCGGATCGACCATGTGCTTGCGGGCAACGGCCCGCAGCGCGAAGAGCCGCGCCTCGGCCATCTCCAGCGCACTGGTGTCATGCTCGACCAGGCTTTCCAGCGCGGCAATCGCCGCTTCGGCCTCGCCTGTCTCGATCAGGGCACGCTCCAGTGCTTCAGCCGCCGACCGGGCCGCATGGGCGAGAGGATGATCAGCCCCGTCAAAGCCCGGCAGGCGGCAGATACGCTCAGCCGCCCGTGACGCTTTGGAGAGCGCTGCCTCGATTTCGGCATCGGCGAAGGCTTCTTCGGCCTCCGTAATGGCTTCGGTCACGCGTTCGGACTGCATCAGGCGCGTGCGGGTCTCGGTCAGAACACCTGCCTCCCCAGCCTGCGGGGCGAGCGTGTCCAGCTCCTCCACCGCGCCAGCCAGCCATTCCCGCGTGCGCAGCGCTTCCTCTGTCTCGGCTTCCAGCCGCTCGCGTGTCTCCCTCGCTTCCAGCCGGGCCGCCTGTGCTTCGGCACAAGCAGCCAGCAGGGCTTCATTGCCTGCGAACAGGTCGAGCAGCTTTCGATGAGAGGACGGACGCATCAGCGCGGACGCCGCATGCTGGCCATGGATCTCCACCAGCGTCTCGCCTGCCTCGGCCAACAGGGCGGCACTGACCGGCTGGTCATTGATGAAGGCCCGCGCCGGGCCGCTGGCGCGCACGACGCGCTTCAGGGTCAGCGTCTCGTCCGGACTCGCCTCGAAGCCATGCTCGGCCAGCACGTCCCAGACCGGATGGCCGGGCACGGCGGCAAATTCCGCCGCAACGCTTGCCTGCTCTGCGCCGGAGCGGATCACGCCCCGGTCTGCCGGTGCGCCCAGCGTCAGCGCCAGGGCATCAAGGATGATGGATTTTCCCGCCCCGGTCTCCCCGGTCAGCGCGGTAAAGCCTGATCCCGGCTCGATATCGAGACGGTCGATCAGAACAAAATCACGAATGGACAAAGCAAGGATCATGGAAGCACTCCCAACTCTACGGAGTGTGTTCCTAGCATGAGAACAAATACAGAACAAACGGAATCTGCACGGCACCCATTCAGGGCAGATTTACCGCAAGCCCTCTGCCCGGGCGCACTTTCAGTATAGCCTGCCAAAGAAGGCGATATTCAGGGAGGCCGCAAGCATGATCGATTACAACGGCAAGGTGGCGCTGATCACCGGCGGAGCATCCGGCATCGGAAAGGCGATGGCGACGCAGCTCAGCGAACGCGGGGCGGACGTCGTGGTCGCCGACATACAGGCAGACCTCGCCAGGGAGGTCGCCGCGCAGCTGCCCCGCCCGGGCCTTGCCATTCCCTGTGATCTGTCGAAGCCGGAAGCATCTGCCGCGCTCGTGAAAGAGGCGCTGGACTGGAAAGGCCAGCTGGACCTTGTCTGCGCCAATGCCGGTATCGATCGCCACAAACGGATGACCAAGGAGGATTTCGGGCCAGAGACAATGCGGATGTTCGAAGTGAACATGTTTGCTCCCTTCCGCATTGCCCAGGCCTATGCCGCAGTCCTCAAGGATTCAGGTGTGCGGGGACGGCTGATGATCACTGGATCTGAAAATTCCCTCAGCCTGCCGCACGCCGTGAAGCGCACCCATATCGGCGCCTATGGCGCGACCAAGCACGGTGTGCTGATCATGGCTGAGTGGTTGCGCGAAGACCTTCGCGGCGAACTGATGGATCTGCACGTGCTGATGCCGGGTGGGGTCTATACGCCGCTGATCGCCAGCGGCATTCCCGATCCGGCGATGATCCCGCCCGAATTCAACGTCATCATGCCGGAGCAGTGCGCCGAGATTGCCCTGAAAGGCCTGGACCTTGGCCTGTTCTACATCCCCACCCATGCCCATATCGGGGAGGACATCCGCCCCCGGTTCGATGGTGTGCAGGATGCGTTGAAGCAATTGGGACTCAAATGACATGACCACCATCCTCATCACCGGCGCAAATCGCGGCATCGGCTTTCACCTCGCCCGGGAGGCGCTGGACAAGGGCTGGCGCGTCTGTGGCAGCGTGCGCACCGACGCACAGGCGGAGGAATCAGCAGCGGAACTCGGCTCCGGCTTCACGCCACTTGTCTTCGACGTGACCGACCGCTCAGCCATGTCAGCAGCCGCTGCGCGCCTCGACGCCCCCGTCGACATCCTGATCAACAATGCCGGCACAATCGGCCCGCCGGATGCTGAGCAGACCACGCTGAAAATGGATTTCGACGGCTTCGCCCGGACGCTCGAAATCAACACACTCGCGCCGCTGGCCGTCGCGCAGGCTTTCCTGCCTCATATCCGGAAATCTGAAAACGGCCGTATCCTGACCGTTTCCAGCCAGATGTCCTGGATGGGCTATGCCAAATCCGACCGGATCGCCTACCGGGCGTCCAAGGCAGCAGTGAACAAGGTGATGCAAGGCCTTGCGACAGACCTCGCGCCAGAAGGCATCGCAGTCTGCCTGATCGATCCCGGCTGGGTACAGACCGATATGGGCGGGCCCGCCGCAAACCTCACCCCGGACGAAGTCGCGAAAGGGGTTGTTGCAGTCGCGGACGGGCTCACCCTAGCCCGCACGGGCCGATTTATCGAGTGGACCGGGAGAGAGCGGGAGTTCTAGAGAAAGGCTAGCCGTCCCCACCGATCCGCTCATCCGTACCCGTCTCCTTGTCCACCCGGCGGCCATGGGCCCACCAGTTCTCGAAATTGGTCTCGAGGATGCTCATGCCGAGGTCCTCGCGGCGGACGCCGGGAGATTTCACAAGATTGTCTGCAATTGCCTCAAACAGGCGCATCTTCACGGCGGCCGGGCGGGCATTGAACGAAAGCCGGATCATCAGGAAGTCCGGACTGCGCGGCATTCCGAAATAGTTCGGGTCAAAGATATAATTCTCTTCTTCCAGTTCGTGCGTGACCTGGAAATAGTCGTCTTCCGGCAGGTTCATCACCGAGATCATCGCCTGGTGGATGCCCGCCGAAACGGCCGCCCTATAGGCCTTGTCCTTCCCGGATCGCATCCAGACTTGAATCATTGGCATGGGATATTCCTTTCTCGTTCGACCCGCAGTTGACGGATCGTTTGTCGAGACTAGGGTGAACGTCACGCCCCAAACAGGACCAGGATTATCCTAGGACTAAATGGACCCACCCTGAGATGCAAACGACGACGCCCACCCCTGTTCGCCATGCCCGCAACGAGCTTGGCCGGTTCCTCCGCTCCCGGCGCGAGGCGATCCGGCCGGAGACCCTCGGCCTGCCTGAACGCGGACGGCGCCGCACCCCGGGGCTTCGCCGCGATGAGGTGGCCGAGCTCGCAGACATTTCTGTCGACTGGTACATCAGGCTGGAACAGGGCCGCCCGGTCAGCCCGTCCCGCCACACCGTTGACGCGATTGCCAGGGCCTTGCGGCTCGACACGGTCGAGATAGCTCACCTCTACGCCCTGTCCGGCATGGCCCTGCCCCAGGACGCCGCGGACGAAGTTGTTCCGCCGACTGTGCAGCGCATGACCGACCGGCTGGCACAGCCAGCCTATGTCACCAACCGGTTGGGCGATGTGCTTCACTGGAACCTTGCGGCAGATGCCTTGTTCGGGTTCGGCGATGTTGCGGATGCCGACAGGAATGTCTTTATCGGCATGTTCCTCCGCCCGGCCTCACGCAAGCTGTTCGGGACTGGCTGGGAAGCTGAAGCAAAACGCATGCTGGCCGAGTTCCGGCCCGTTCACGACATCAACACAGCCGATCCCCGCTTCGTGCAGCTAACGGGCCGGCTTCAGGCAGAGAGCCATCTGTTTGCGACATGGTGGCGCCAACATGGCATCAAGGTCGGCGGTGCCGGGTACAAGACGCTCTACCCGCCAGGCGGCGGCAGGACGAAATACGAATATGTCGCCCTTCAGGTTATCGAAAACCCGGCACTCAAAACCATTATCTACTATGCCGTCTAGATCCGCTTCGTGGCGTCCTTAAGCCAGGCTTTCACATCGTCCGGCAGTTTGCGGTTCAGCAGCTTCCAGACCTGCTTGTGATAGTCGTTGACGTATTTGCGCTCTTCTTTGGTGAGCAGCTTCACGTCGATCAGGTCACGTGCCAGCGGCGCGAAGGTCAGGCATTCGAAGCCCAGCATGTCGATCTCGCCGCCCTCGATGGGGGCTGGCGGGGTAACATATTGCAGGTTCTCGATCCGGATGCCGTACTGCCCTTCCCGGTAATAGCCGGGTTCGTTCGAGACGATCATGCCCGGCATCAGCGGCACGGCGTTCCACGCCTTGGCAATCCGGTGCGGTCCTTCGTGCACGCCGAGATACACGCCGACGCCATGGCCTGTGCCGTGCTGATAGTCGAGCCCCGCCTGCCACAGCGCATGACGCGCCAGCGTATCGAGATGCGTACCGGTCGTGCCTTCCGGGAACCGTACGGTGGCCAGCGAGATATGGCCTTTCAGCACCAGCGTATAGTGGCGAATCATGTCTGCTGTCGGTTCACCGATCGGCACGGTGCGGGTGACGTCCGTCGTCCCATCCGGATACTGACCGCCTGAATCGATCAGATAGAGCGAGCCGAGCTCCAGCGTCCGGTCGGACGCTTCCGACACGCGATAGTGCGGCAGCGCGCCATGCTCCACCGCGCCGGAAATCGACGGGAAGGACAGGTCTTTCAGCGAGTCGTATTCGTCGCGGAAATTCTCCAGCCGGATCGCCGCTTCGATCTCGGTCACCTTGCCGCTCTGCGCTTCGGTGTCGAGCCAGTGCAGGAAGCGGGTCAGTGCAACGCCGTCACGAATGTGCGCGGCGGTGGTGCCCTTGATCTCTGCCTCATTCTTGCAGGCGCGCGGCAGAGCCACCGGGTCGCGCTGGCGCACGATCTTGCCGCCGGCCGCTTCCACCGTGTCGAAGAACCAGGCCGAGGCGAGATCCGGATCGAGGCTGACGGTCTTGCCGGACAATTCACCCAGTCCCTCGTCAATTTCCGACAGCGGACGGACGGTGACTGTATTGCCGAGATGCTTGCGCAACTTCGGCGAGACTTTCGCTTCGTCGAGGAACAGATCCGCACTGCCATCCTTGTGGAGGATCGCCCGGCCCAGCGGCAGCGGCGTGCACATCACGTCCCCGCCCCGGATATTGAACGCCCAGGCAAGCGACGCCGGTGACGTCAGCACGGCGGCATCGATGCCGTCCTCTTCCAGCGCCTTGCCGATTTCAGCGCGCTTTTCGTCATGCGCAACGCCGGCATATTTCACATGGTAAGGCGCGACTTCCGCCATTGGCTGCGGCGGACGGTCGGCCCAGGCCTTGTCGATCGGGTTTTCCTCGACCGCGATCAGTTCGGCGCCGGATTTCTTTGCGGCGGCCTCCAGCAGGGTGACATCATTCGGGCTCATCAGGCGCGGGTCGTACCCGACCTTCTTGCCGGAAAGTTTCTGTTTCGCCAGCCACCCGAAAGCGCCCGGCTCCGGAATGGCTTCCCGGTCCCACAGTTCAGGGGCGGTCTGGTCGGCTGCCTGAATGGTGTAGCGGCCATCGGCGAAGATCACGGCCTTGTCGGTGAAGACGAAGGCGGACCCGAACGAGCCGGTGAAGCCCGATACCCAGGCCAGGCGCTCGTTCGCGTCCGGCAGGTACTCGTTCTGGTATTCGTCGTCGTGCGGCACATAAAAGCCGTCGAGGCCCATGGTGCCAAGCTCCTTGCGGAGCAGCGGAAGGTGCGCGCGCCCGTCCTGGGGGCCGCCCTTGATATCGAAGGTCTGTCTCATGCCGGAGTCTTACCGCCGCACCTGACCCAAGGAAAGCGCATTTGAGCTATGCATTTCAGCATGCTTATTTTCAGACTTTCCCTCTTTTTTGTTTACCTCTGAGGCCTATATGGCGCCCTCCGAAGTCATTGAGACATCCATCTCGGGTTCGGAAAAAGAACGCACGAATAATAATTGCAAGAACAACGAAAGCAAAACTGATGAATACCGACCTGACGACCTCCGCCCGCACTGACACTGCCGAAATTCGCGGCGCAGAGGTCAAAGACATCACCCGCGCGATCATCGCCGGCGAAGCCGTGCAGATGCCGGTGAACCGTCCGCGCATCCTGGCCCGCCGCATGGCCCGCTGGGCACGCCGCGCCACGCACGCCTGATCAACCCTGATCCCTGGCCTGCCCACACCTCCGGGCAGGCAACCTACCCTGAGTGTAGATTACCTTTCTCCCGCCCATCCTCCCTGGGATGCGGCGGGAGATTTTTATTTGAATGCCAGGTTCTGCCCTGCGTCAGGCTTTCTGGCGCATGACCAGCGTTGACCAGCCATCCTTGCGGATGCGGCGTTCGAACAGGATGCCATGACCCTCGAAGGCCTGACGCACCTGCATGGCCTGGTGATGCAGCAAGCCCGACAGGATGATCGTGCCGCCGGGCGCCGTAAGGCGCGCAATCTCCGGCGCAAGGCCGATCAGCGGCTTCATCAGGATGTTCGCAAACACGGTCTGGTACGGCGCAGACTGTCGGATGCGCGGATGGTTCGCGCCGGTCACATGCATCGCCGTGAAGCCGGTTACATTGTTCTTCTTCGCATTCTCGTTCGCCACGACGACACTGTCGAAATCGATATCGGTGCCGAGCGCCATGGTCGCGCCGGCCTTCAGGGCAGCGATTGCCAGGACGCCGGAGCCCGTCCCGAGATCCAGCACTTTCCCGATGGCGCGGCGGCGGCGCACGTCATCGAGCGCCAGCAGGCAACCCAGCGTCGTACCGTGATGGCCGGTGCCGAAAGCCGGCCCCGCCTCGATCAGCACCGGGATCCGCCCCGGCGCCATCTTCGCCAGCGCATGACTGCCCGCGACAAAGAACGGACCAGCAGAAACCGGCGGCAGGCCTTCCAGCGACATGGTCACCCAGTCGCGCTCGACCACTTCTTCCACCCGCGCGTTCAGCTCCGGGCTGGTCTCGGTGATCATGGCCACACACGCGTCGGCGTCTTCCTGGCTCTCCGCGAAGGCATCGAGGCGCCAGACGCCCCGTCCGTCTTCCTTGCAGTCCACTGCGCCCGCAGGCGACGGGTCTGCCCAGGCCAGGGCATCCCATGCTGCTTCCACCGGCGCCCGCGCGCCTCTTGCCGATATCTGGTACATCCGCGGCGCTTAGCAGGACACCGAACCGAAAGGAAGATGCTGCATCAGGGGGCCGGGCCTTCCACCAGAATGAACCGGGAAACCGCATTCTCGATTCGCCCCCGCCGGACTTCCGTATACTCCGGCGAGTCGTAGAAGCGCTTCGCTTCCGCCATGCTCGGAAACTCCACGACAACCATCCGGCCAGCAGGTGGAGCGCCTTCAAGGGCCTCGGCCGCGCCGCCGCGCACGAGATACTTGCCGCCATAAGCTGCGACCAGCGGTCCGGCCGCCGCCACATAGGCCTTGTAGGGTTCCGGATTCACCACCTCGATTTCGGCGACGAGGTAGGCTTTCGGCACCGTAGCAGGAGCCGCATCCGGCTCCGCGACTGTCGTGCAGGCTGCCGCCAGGCAGATCCCCGTGCCAAGCATGACCGCGCGGGCGTAAGTGTTTATCGCCATTTTCTTGTCTCCCCTTGAAACCCGGCCTGTCCCGGCCCCCCAGCAAAGGCCCGGAACCCCGGCCTGCCAAGGCTTTTCATTGGCCGGAACAGAAAAATCAGGCGCCAGATCGGCGCTGCCCTTGGAATCTCGCGGGAATACACATATATTGTTATTCGATAAGAAGGAGACCCCGGGCCATGAGCCTTACAACCGATGACATGATCCTGATCGAGCAACGCGTTGCCAATGAGCGCAAGAGCGCGGGCGCGGCCTACCTGCTTTGGTTTTTCCTCGGTTTCGTTTCGGCCCACCGCTTTTATCTGGGCAAGCCGATCAGCGCGATCCTGCAGATCATTTCCTATTTCTTCCTGATCGGCTTTGTCTGGTGGTTCCTGGACTTCTTCCTGATCCCTTCGATCATCGAAGACGATCTCGACGACAAGCGCTCCCGGATGGCCGGATACCTGCGCCGCCGCGGCCATTACGCCTACTAGGTGAACCTGCTGCAGCCGCGCCGGAATGGCCCGTAGCGGCGAGGAAATTTTCCCTGTAACCTCCAACACTTAATGAGTGTTGGGAGGCACGCATGTACCAGGTTTCGCTGACGGAATCCTATTTTCCGGCTCATGGGGGGCCCGAACCGGCCCCGCGCACAATCGGCGACATGCTGCGCGCCTCGACCGCCCGCAAACCGGACCAGCCGGCCCTGAAAGCGCTGGACTATGACGGCACCGTCCTGCGCACCTGGTCCTATCAGGAACTCCTCTTCGATGCCGAGCGCCTCGCCCGCGCGCTGGCCAGCCGCCATGAGGAAGGCGCCCGCGTTGCGGTCTACGCCAACAACGTGCCCGAATGGGTGCTGCTGGAACTCGCCTGCGGCCTCGCCGGCATCACCCTCGTCACGGTGAACCCGGCCTACCAGAAGCGCGAACTGAAATACGTGCTCGAACAGTCCCGCTCCGAAGCAATCTATTATGTCGCCGATTTCCGCGGCAATCCGATGCAACAGATCGCCGACGAGGTCTGCAATGAAATCCCGGCCATCCGCCACCGAATCTTGCTGACCGACCATGCCGCCCTGTTCGACGGCGAAGCGCGCGGCGAGCTGCGCAGCCCGGACCCACACGATCCGACGCAGATTCAGTACACATCCGGCACGACCGGCTTTCCCAAGGGCGCCCTGCTCCACCACAATGGCCTCGTCCTCAATGGCATCGAGGACATGAAACGCGCCGGTGTGAACCAGGGCGATGTGTTCGTGCACCACATGCCCCTCTTCCACACCACCGGCTGCGCCATTCTGGTGCTGGGCGGTCTTGGCGTCGGGGCGACCATGCTGCTCGCGCCGATGTTCGACCCGGCGATGATCGTCAAGGTGATGGAGCGTGAGCGCACCAAATTCATTCTCGGTGTGCCGACCATGCTGGTCGCCCTTATCGAAGAGGTCGAGAAAACAGGGCGCGACGTCTCCGCCACCCGTCGCATCATGTCCGGCGGCTCAATGGTGCCGCCGGAGCTTTGCCGCAAGGCCCGCAAGGTGCTGGGCGCACCGATCCAGATCATCTATGGCCAGACCGAAACATCTCCCGGCCTCACCCAGGCCTGGTATGAGGACGACGAGACAGACCTGACCCAGACCATCGGGCAGCCCGTACCGTATACGGAAATTTCAATCCGCGACCCGGCCACGAACGAAGTCATGCCCATCGGCGAACAGGGTGAAATCTGCGCCCGCGCCTATTCCGTCATGCTCGGCTACAACGACAATCCGGAAGCCACTGCCGCAACCATCGACAGCGAAAAATGGCTGCACACCGGCGATCTCGGCCGCATGGACGAACGCGGCTATGTGAAAATCACCGGCCGGGTGAAGGAGATGATCATTCGAGGCGGGGAAAACCTCTTCCCGGCAGAGATCGAGAACGCCCTGCTCGAACACGATGCCATTTCCGAAATCGCCATTGTCGGCATACCCGACGAGAAATGGGGAGAACAGGTCGCCTGCTTCATGCGCGGCAATTCAAAGCCCCACCCGACCGATGCAGAACTGAAGACCTTCATCCGCGAGCGCCTGTCACCGCAGAAGACGCCCGCCTACTGGATCTGGGTCGACGACTGGCCCCTCACCGGCTCCGGCAAGATCCAGCGCTTCAAACTCGCCGAAGCCTTCGAACAAGGCGCCTACACCGATCAGGTGGAGTAGGCGCCAACCCGCTACGGCGTGTCGGAAACCTGCAGCACAAACCTGTCTTCTCCATTGGGTGCGGCAGAAATAACAAGCGTTTTCACACCATCATCGGACAGGAAGAGCCACGTCGGCTCCACCGCTATCTCGCCCCCTAGTGTCGGCATTTTCTGGATCGCCAGATCCCTGAGGTGTTGGAAATCTGTATCCGCGAAATATTCGACGAGAGGTGCCGTACCCGTCATTTCAGCAACAGCCCATTCATTTCTTTCCGTTGAATGGTCCGCCCAGCGGATCCCTCCCATATTCGGCAAGTCGTCCAGATAAGTCATATCGACTGCTGGATCTTCGGAAGAGTTGAACAAATAACCGCCTGCAACAAGGAGATCGTCTCCGTCTTCGCTGATCCAGATATTTCCGGCTATCGGATAATCGCCATGATAGGGAGAGTCCCCCTTGGTGACTGGTGGGTATGTACTCACATCCCATTTCTCGAAATCGGACGGACTGAGTCCGACATCCGCACCATAGATCCATCGTCCATTTGGATGCATTCGTAACTGTGTTCCTGCGCGAGAACCATAGGCCTGGTTGAAAGTACCTGCACTGAAATCGGTCGTATACAGATATGACCATTGATCCCGGACAGGAACGATGTGCGCACGCAGATTGTCGTCAAGGACCACATCTCCCCAGTCGTCGCTGTAGTCCTGCGACCTCAGGACGGTTTCCGCCGTCAGGTCGACAAGCGAAGCAAGCCCCGCATGTGAAATCGCCGCATATTTGCCATCATTTGATAGACCAACCCGGCGCGCAATCCGGGGGAGCGGAATTTGTGTCTCCGAGTAGTCATCAAGATGCAACAAGTGGAGGACCGCATCCTCGTCCGAGATATACGCTAGTACGTTCAGTGATTTCGAGTATTCAGCGTCCTTCACTTCCCCTTCAAACCGATAGGATAGAGGGCCGGGCTGATCGCCCACATAGACGGTGACACGTTCAGGTTCGCTCGTCTTGTTGCCGTCGCTGGCTGTAATATCGAAAACGTAGAACCCTTTGACAAGCGGCACGAAACTGAGGGCTGAAGCCTGGGTACCGTTTGGAACAATATTGCTGAGCACAGGCTGCGAAACGAGTGTCCAATCGTAGGAAACCGGCATTCCTTCCGGATCGAAACTGTTTCCTGCATTGATGGTCACAGTCTCACCTGTCTGGCCAGCTGAGTATTTCTGGACATGAAGTTCTGGTGGATAGTCCAGCGAGGATCTGTCAGGTGCCTTGTATTTCACGACATAATATTTCTGCGGGTTGGTCGGGTGATCCTGCGAAAAAATGAGAACGGAATCCTCACTCTGGCTGGCGACCACGTAGCGTGCGTACAGCTGTTTGCCCGTACTGACATAGTCGAGCGGCAGATCGAGACTACGAACGACGACACCCGATTGCGAATCGAATGCCCGTATGCTGGGCTCCGGCGAAGCGCTCGTGCTCTCGACCAGGTACCAATATCCTGTGGCCTCGCTGAATGATGCGTTCTCTACGAGGCCGTTCAGTCCCTCCAACTGCATGATATAGGCCATGTCCGTCGCGGCATCTTCGGTCGAGCGGACGATCACACCGCACCCCGTCAAGACTGAAGCCCCGTCAGCCGCGACCCACACGTCGCTACAGAACGGGAAGTCTCCGTGATAGCGAGAATCGCTATAGGTCGCCGTCGTCCCGTCGATCGCAAATGTTCCAATATCGGAGGGCGATAGTCCGGATGTCACCGAATACAGTTTGTTACCAGACGGGTGCATGTCGACTTGATAGCCATAGAAAAACGAGTAGCTTGACGTCAGACCACCCGTTGCCAGGTTCAGTATGTAGGTATCTCTGCTCGAGTAGTTGTTCGTGAACAGATAGGCGTAGCCGTCATCTGCGACGGCCATATCAGCCGTCGTTATGTCCGTCCGCCAGACATTGACGATCTGCATCAGCTGCAGGTCGATAAAGCTCACATAATCGACATGACCCAGCGCGAGATACCGGCCATTTGGCGAAATCGCGAGTGCGACCACTGTATAATCGACCTGATAGGCCTGTTCAAGTTCCCCCTCGGCATCAAGTACGGAAATCACATTGTTCCGCGCCGTAACAATTCTGCCTCCACCCGCCTGTACAGCAACATAGTTAAATGGATTGTCGAGTTGGCGGATCGAATACTTCGATACCAGAATCGGAGGAACGTCAGTCGACGTGGAATCGTATCCGTCCGATACGGTCAGCGAAAAGTGGTATTCCCCTTCCACGTCGAACGTCACGTTCTGGGTGATCCCATCAAGCTCTTTTGGCACAGCGGACCCTGCGGGACCGGCGTTCAGCTTCCAGGTGAAGATAAGCGGCTGCCCGTTCGGATCAGTCGACGACAGACCTGAAAGTTCAACCTCTTCCCCCACCGCAGGCGTTTTCAAAGACGCCTCAGCAACAGAGGTTGGCGGCGTATTTGTGAAGCGAAGCACGACTGTGTCGTATCCTGATGCTCCATGAGGATCGGTCACCTTGAGACCGATCTCAAAATCGCCCGGAACTGTCGTCTGAAAAGCCGGATTGACCTCTGATGTACTGTTGAGTGTTCCGTTCCCGCCGGTAGGCTGGGATGTGATGGACCACTCATAAGTGAGTGTGTCGCCGTCTGGGTCGGAGCTTGACTCGCCGATCAGCTGAACGCCGCCCGGCGTAATTTCAAGTGTCATATCGCTGCCCGCGTCCGCCACCGGTGCCTGGTTCGGCGTCGCGGGTGAAGGTGGGGGTACAGGAGGTGGGCTGGATGTGCCGCCACCTCCGCCGCCTCCGCAAGCTGCTAGCCAGACAACCGATGCCAGCGCCGCCGCGAACGCGCGTATTCCCATTTTCTACCCTCCCAATGGAAGGTTCAACTTTCCGGATCAGCGCATGACACGCAACCCCAAATTGCCAGCCATGAGACAGAAAAGTGCTCAAGATACATCCTGTTAGGCGAACTCCTCCGGACGCAGAAAATAGCGCATCTCACATGAGAAATTAAATCCCTGCGAGAACTGCAAATTCAGTCCCGATAAATGGACGCGAAGTGATCCCACAAAGCCTGGCGGGTTGAGTTGAAGGATTCGATCACCAGGGCGTCGTTTGCCGCTACGGCGTCGGGTACGGCTTCCTCGATGAAGATGTGGGAGGTCGGCACGGCCCAGGACGGGTCGTCCAGCGTGCCGGCGCAGAGAATGACAAGGTCCGGCGCCGCCTCCGGCAGGTGCCACATGCGGGTGCCACACTCTGTACACCGCTCAATCGGGATCGTGTGGCCGCTGCCGCCGGTGCGCCTGAATGTGTCGAATGTGCCGGCAGCGACATCCAGCGAAGCTTTCGGCACATGCAGGTAGAGGCCGAAGGTCGCTCCGGACAGCCGCTTGCAGTCATCGCAATGACAGGCGTTCACCGCTTTCGGCCGGGCCGTGATTTCATAGCGCACGGCCCCGCAATGGCAGCCGCCATGGATCGGCGTTTTCGGGAGTGGCGGGCGGGAAACATCGGCGCGTAGCATGCGGGTGATCCTACCCGGCAATTCTACCGGAACAACTAATCTGTCTCTTCATATTCGCTTGCCTCCGGGCCCCTTCCCCGCCCACACTCAGGCCATGCTGAAACGCCTGATCCCCGCCCTTGCCCTGATCGCCGCCTGCCAGAGCGCCCCGGCAGAAACTGCGCCTGAGGCGGTACCGGAAGAGTATTCCTGGCGCCCGGTCGATCCGGAGAACCTCCTCCTGTTCGATCTTGGCCAGAACGGTATCATCTTTATCGAATTGCTGCCCGAGGCGGCCCCGGTGAATACCGCCGCCCTGCGCGAAGCGGTGCGGACCGGCTATTTCGACGGCGAATATTTCTACCGCGTGGTCGAAACCCATGTGGCCCAGGCCGGCCGGGAGTTCGACGAACGCCTCAAAGATGTACCGCGCCTGCCGCTGGAAGCTGAACGCGAAGCCAGCACTATCGGCTTCGACCCGCTCGGCGGCGAAGATCTCTACGCCGCGCAAGTCGGTCACCGGAAGGGCTTTCCGGTGGCAAACCAGCGGGGCGGCGAATGGTTGCTGAACTGCCCCGGCGCCGTCGGCATGGCCCGCGACGAAGGGCCGGACACGGCGGTCACCGAAATCTACATCCCGCTCCTGCCGCGCCGCTACCTCGACCGGAACTACACCATCGTCGGCCGCGTGATTTCCGGCATGGATACGGTGAATCGCCTCGCCCGCGTGGAACCTTCGACCGAGGCGGAAACGGACATCCTGTTCGGCGATGATCCGGTGGCCGCCGACGAAGCCGCAGAGGCGCGCACCGGCAAGCTCGCCCCGAACAGGATCATCGCGGCCCATGTCGCCGCCGATATGCCGGCAGACGGCCGCCCTGCCTTCGAAGTCATGAAGACCCCGAGCCCCGAATGGACTGCCCTGAAAGAGAGCAAGATCGACTACTCTTCGGTCACCGCCTTTCCTCAAACCCCGCCAAAAGTGCTCGATATTTGCACATTACCGGTCCCAGCCCGCCCAATTATTGAGCATAATTGATCCAGTTCGCGATTGGTTAATCCAATTTGCTTGGCGGTCCGGTGCACTCGGCGCCTGTTTTTCCCAAGCCAGTAGACGCGAGTGGAGGGCAAGTTCACGCGCGTGAACTAAGTGAGGGAGCTGACATTGGTGTACAATTCGACTGCGGCACGCTTCGGCGTGCTTTCGCTGCTGTGCGCGGCATTTTCCGCGCCGGCCTTTGCGGACATGGGATCCAGCGCAGGTGACACGGCCTGGATTCTCACCGCCACTGCGCTGGTCCTGTTCATGACCCTGCCCGGCCTCGCCCTGTTCTATGGCGGCCTTGTCCAGGCGAAGAACCTGCTCTCGGTATTGATGCAGTGCATGGCGATCGCCGCGCTGATGAGCATCGTCTGGCTGGTCTGCGGATATTCCCTCGCCTTCGGGCCGGGCGATGGCGGCATCATCGGCGGCTTTGCGAAATCCTTCGCCGCAGGCGTCACCGCAGCCCCGCTGGACGGTCAGTCCATTCCCGAGCCGCTCTTCATGATGTTCCAGATGACCTTCGCGATCATCACCCCGGCGCTGATTGTCGGTGCCTTTGTGGAGCGGGTGAATTTCGGCGCGATGCTGGCCTTCTGCGCGCTCTGGCTGCTGCTGTGTTATGCGCCCGCCGCCCACTGGGTCTGGGGCGGCGGCTGGCTCGCCGGCATGGGCGTGATCGACTTTGCAGGCGGCATCGTCGTGCACACGACGGCAGGCGTGTCCGCGCTCGTCTTTGCGCTGATCATCGGCAAGCGCGCCCACTTCCCGCGTGACATGCACCCGCCGCACAGCCCCGGCTTCGTGATGCTGGGCGCAGCGATGCTGTGGGTCGGCTGGTTCGGCTTCAATGCCGGTTCCGCCCTCGGCGCGAACGGGGATGCCGCCCGGGCCATGCTGGTCACGCACACCTCCGCCGCTACCGCATCGCTTGTCTGGATGGCGATTGAATGGATCAGCTTCCGCAAGCCGACACTGGTCGGCATCGCAACCGGCATGGTGGCAGGTCTCGCCACGATCACCCCGGCGGCCGGATCGGTCGGTCCGGCAGGTGCGCTGGTCATCGGCGCGGCCAGCGCGATCATCTGTTACGGCGCGGTCGTGCTGATCCGGCAGAAGCTGCAGATCGACGACAGCCTCGACGTGTTCGCCGTGCACGGCGTCGGCGGCATTCTCGGCAGCCTCGCCCTGCCCTTCCTGGCCGCCTTCGGCCCGCTGGCGCCCGGCCTGTCGAAGCCGGTCTTCGTCCAGTTCGGGGTCCAGCTGCTGGGCGTCGCGGTCGTGGCGCTTCTGTCAGCCGCCGTGACGGCAGGCCTGCTCTACGCCATCCGTACCGTCATCCCGCTGCGGGTTTCGCCGGAGGATGAAGAGGCCGGGCTCGATTCCGCCACCCATGGCGAGAGCGCCTATCACCAATAGGGATTGCGGATCGGCAACTTGACATTGCCCCCGCGTCACATCACGCCTTGGACGGATGACCGGCACAGCCCAGCCCCCCTTCGAAACGGCCCCCGGCCTCGCCGGACTGAAGGGCGTCCGTCATGGCTTTTTCGGACGCAAAGGCGGCGTTTCCACCGGTCTCTATGCCAGCCTCAATGCCGGGCCGGGCTCAAACGATGATCCGGCTGCCGTGGCGCAGAACCGGGAAATCATCCGAAAGGCCATGGGCGCGGATGCCCTGCTCTCCTGCCACCAGGTCCATTCGGCTGACGTCGTCCACGTCACCGAAGCCTGGGACACAGACCGCCCGCAGGCAGACGCCATGGTCACGACCCTGCCGGGCTTCAGCCTCTGCATCCTGACGGCGGACTGCACGCCGGTCCTGTTTGCGGATGCCGAAGCCGGCGTGATCGGCGCGGCCCATGCCGGCTGGAAAGGCGCGCTCGGCGGCGTGCTGGAGGCCACCGTCGCCTCGATGACAGAGCTCGGCGCCCGGCCAGGCCGCATCCATGCGGCGATCGGGCCGACGATTGGCCAGGCGAGCTACGAGGTCGGCCCGGAATTCCGCGACACCTTCCTGGAAGCCTCCCCCGCCAGCGAACACCTTTTCGTCTCCGGCAAGGGAGACCGCTATCATTTCGATCTGCCCGGCTATTGCAGCGCCAGCCTCGCCGCGATGGACATCGGCCATATCGCCAATCTCGGCCTCGACACCTGCGCGCTGGAAGACAGCTATTTTTCCAATCGACGCCGGAATCATCGCGGTGAACCGGACTATGGCCGAAATGCCTCAGTCATTGTGCTCCAACCGTAAAAATTTGCGCTCAGCGGCAGAGTCCGGTTGCGACTCGCGGCTCCCTGTTACAAAAGCGTCGCCATCCGGGGCAGCTACAGGGTCAAAGCCGACATGAAACTTCTCGCCTGCAACGCAAACCGTCCGCTGGCCGAAGCCATTGCCGACTATCTCGACATGAGACTGACCCGTTCGGAGGTGAAATCCTTCGCAGACGAGGAAATCTTCGTCCGGATCGATGAGAATGTCCGGGGCGAGGATGTCTTCGTGATCCAATCGACCTCTCACCCCGCCAACGACAATCTGATGCAGCTGCTGATCATGATGGACGCGCTGAAGCGCGCCTCGGCCCGGCGCATCACGGCGGTGATCCCCTATTTCGGCTATGCCCGCCAGGACCGGAAGACTGACGGCCGCACGCCGATCTCGGCAAAACTGGTCGCCAACCTCATCTCCACGGCCGGCGCCGACCGCGTGCTGACCGTCGACCTGCACGCCGGCCAGATCCAGGGTTTCTTCGACATCCCGACCGACAACCTCTTCGGCAGCCCGGTGATGATCGACGACATCAAGGAGCGCTACGGGAAGGACAAGATCGTGGTTGTTTCGCCGGACGTCGGCGGCGTGGTGCGGGCGCGCTCCCTGGCCAAGCGGCTCGACGATGCGGACCTCGCCATTGTCGACAAGCGCCGCCCGGAAGCCGGGAAATCCGAAGTGATGAACATCATCGGCGATGTCAGCGGCAAGCGCTGCATCATGCTGGACGATATGTGCGACTCGGGCGGCACGCTGGCGAACGCTGCTGCAGCCCTCAAGGAAGCCGGTGCCAAATCGGTCGCCGCCTATGTCAGCCACGGTGTCCTCTCAGGCAAGGCCGTGGAGCGGATCGAAAAATCGGTGCTCGACGAACTGGTCATGACCGACACGATCGCCCCGTCCGACGAAGCGAAGAAATCAAAATCCATCCGTATCCTGCCGATCGCACCGCTGCTGGGCGAAGCCATACGCCGCATTGCGAACGAGGAAAGCGTGTCGAAACTCTTCGACCGCTAAGCCAGGACAACAAGACAGAAAAAAGCCCGCAGCCTGCTGCGGGCTTTTTGTTTGAGGGGATGCCCGAGGTCAGGCTTCGATGCAGTATTGCAGCGGGTAAGTCACGCCCTTCACCTCGACCGGCTTGCCGTCGACGCCAATGGCAGGTTCGAACCGGGCGCCTTTGAGTTCAGCAGCAGAAGCTGCGAACACAGGATCAGAACATTCAGCGAGCATATTCTTCGGCAGACCGTCCGTTCCGAGGTCAAACATGACTTTGCAGACACCGCTCCGGGATGCCGCAGCGGCCTCTGCCGGATAGGCCGGGCGCGGATAGGCCAGAACGTCTGGCGCCCAGTCCGTCGCGAGGGTGAGGCCGGTCTGCCAGTTTGCCTTACGAGACGCCTCCTTGCGGGTCGTCCATGCCGCAGGCATAGGCATCGCCTCAAACGCTTCTGCGGCATCCTCACACGCGTTCAGATCTGCGCTTGTTTTTTCGATGAATGCCCCCAGCGCGGCGGGTGGCGCAGGCGCTTTGGGGGCATCCGCCGACGGTGTTGGCGGTACCGGAGGCTCCGGCGGCTTTGGCGCCGCTGCACCGGAAGAGGACGTGATGAACAGGCTGTCTGCCAGGACGAGTCCTTCCTCTGTCTGCGGATCGACGGCCACGCCGCTGCGCCAAACTTCGAAGTGCAGGTGTGGGCCGGTGGCCTGGCCTGACTGGCCGAGCGTGCCGATCACATCACCCGGCTTCACCGTATCGCCTGCGCTGACCGTCATGGATTCCAGCTGGGCAAAGCGCAGCACGGTCTGGCCGCTGGCCTGCATTTCCACGAGATTGCCATAGGCACCTTTCTCTGCGGCCGATGTGATCACGCCTGCGGAGGGCGCATGGACCGGGACGCCTTCAGCTGCGGCAAGATCGACTCCATTATGAGTTTTCTTTTCGCCCGTGATCGGATGTTTGCGCAGGCCGAACGCGCTGGTCAGGCGGGCCTTGTCCAGCACGGCGTGGCTGTAGCTGATATCCGCACCCGGCGCGGCGGCAGCGCCCTTGATCAGCATACCCTGGGCGATGGCAAGCGGGGCGGCACAGACAAGCGCCGCGGCCAGGACAAGGCCAAGCCGGCGCGGGCGGGTTTTCTCGGTCAGCAATTCGTTGAGACGCATCTTCAGGGTTCCTTTCTTCCGGAGGATGAATGCCGCCACAGGCAGCACCGCCTCATCGCGCGACACGCGCGCAGCAGAAGTAAGGGTCCGGGCATAGGCGATCCGGTCGCCGGTCAGCTCAACTGTTTCGTCATCGACCACGGCCTCCCGCCAGAAATCGAGCTGGCCGCGGATCCACCAGGCAAATGGCGAGAACCAGAATATATCCGCAATCACGCGCTCGAGCGGCCGTGTGGCAAGATCGCCCCGTTTCAGGTGGACGAGTTCGTGCACGATCACCTGGCTCGCCCCTGCCCCATTGATCAGGGCCGCCGGGACGTAGACGGAGCGTTTCAGAATGCCCGCAAGGAACGGCGCCCCGCGCGGGATGACATGAACCAGCGGCGTGCGGGAGAGGCCGACCGCCTCCGCCCAGTGACCGATAGGACGGTTCGTCCGCATGGCGCGCGCCTTCAGCCGCTGCAAGCGGACCTGGCTGATACTCCAGAGCAGGAAGCGCACGGCCCAGCCAGCTGCGATCACGCCAAGGATCAGCGTGCCGGTGTCCGGCAATTGAAAGGCCTGCGACGGGGCGGCGGCCGCTGCCCCGTCCATGGGTGCCACGGCCAACGGCTCCATCAGCGGCAGCTCGGCCAGCTGTGCCTCGCCCCGGACAGGCAGGCCCGGCAGCACGAGCGAAGCGGCAAAGGGCGCGATCATGACCAGCGCGGCGCCGCGCCAGATGGCCTGCGCCAGTTTCGGTGCAGGCTTCATGCGGCAGATCAGGCTCGCGCCGGCCCAGACGGCGGCGCTCCAGCCAAGGGCGATCAGGACGAGGCCGAGCGGGCTCATGACTTGCGCCCTTTCTTCTCGTCCTCCGCCGCATTGATGATGGCGTCCAGTTCGTCCAGTTCGGCATCGGAAAGGTGCGGGCTCTCGGCAAACAGGGCCGCCGGGATCGGCCCGTCCATATCCAGCACCTGGCGCGCGAGATGGCGGACAAGCCCGCCCAGCGTCGCGGTCCGGTCCAGCGCGGCGGAGAAGACAGCCATGCCGTGCACGTCGGCGCGGGTGACCCAGCCCTTCTCTTCCATGCGCGCGATGACAGTACGCGTGGTGGAGGGTTTCCAGCCCTGCCCCGGGCCGATGGCGTCATGCACTTCACGCGCACTCTGCGGTCCGGCGGACCAGAGGTGCTTCAGCACCGCGAGCTCGGAAGAATTGGGTTGGGACATGGCACCTCACTATGTTTGACGCCGATTCACTACACTTGTAGCGCTTTCGCGTCAAGAGACACGCGCGCGCAAGCAAACGGCCCGTCTGAAACGGGCCGTATTCATGGTGTATACATGGTCTTTAGACGGTGTTGTTCATGGTCCGGAAGCGGACTTATTCCACCGTCCAGCCGCGCGGCGTGCGCCGGGCTTCCAGCGTCAGCGTTTCCTCGCCGGTGTCTTCCGTCCGGCGGCGCGTGCGGCGGCTGCCGGCGAATCGCATGACCAGAGCGGTCGTGCCCAGAAGCACGCCCGCGATCGCGGTCATCACGGCCACGATCCCGGCGGTCAGCACCAGCATCATCCCGATCATCACCTGAAGAAACAGGGCAAGGCCTGCCCGCAACGTGGCGGCAAAATCGAATCCGGCGGGATGGGGCGCTGTCTGAGTCATGGCAAAATCCTTTTGCCTTCTCAACATGGCGGCATCATGGCCGCCCGTCAACGAAAGCCGCGCGGCGCTTCACAGAAACGTGTGTTACCGCTCAGGAATCGTGCCGGATCAGCAGGCCGCGCTCGGTGCGGATCTGCGCATAGGCGGCTGTAATGGCGGCGGCCTTGGCGTGGGCGGCATCCTCGAACTCGCGCGGTGCGCCCATCTGGATCACCCGGTCCGGGTGGTGATCTGCCATCAGACGGCGATAGGCTGCGCGGATAACATCGAATTCCGCATCATGCGCCACGCCCAGCACGTGATACGGGTCGTTCCGGTCCGGCCCCATATGCGCGGCCTTGATCCGGCGGAACGTCGCCTCGCTGAAGCCGAATGCCTCTGACACATTCTGCAGGTAGGTCAGCTCGTCCTGTGTAATGACGCCATCAGCGCCCGCAATCTGGAACAGGCCGTCCATCACCCCTTCCAGCAGGCAGGGCCGGTCGTGGTAGCGCCGCCCGATGCGACGGGCATAGCCTTCATAGCCACGCACCGTCTGGCGGGCGAGATTGAACACACGGCGCACATTGTCAGCCTCTTCTGGCGGCGCACGGAAGACGCGAGAGAAGACCATGATCTCCTTGTCGGACACGGTGCCGTCCGCCTTGGCGAGCTTTGCGCCCAGGCCCACAACCGCGGCGGTAAAGCCCACATCATTCGGGTCCGGCGCGCACGGAACCTCTCCCGGCTCCCGGGATTCGTCCTCATGCGTGATGTCGGGGTCAAAAAGGCGTCTGCCGCCTTCAAGAAGTCGCGTCCACAGGCTCATTGTTGACGCTTTATAGCAGGATTTTGTGATCTTGGGAGGCCGCGTTGCTGACAGTTACGTGAAGCAGGCTTAATGCATTTTTACTCCCGCGGGCCGGGCTGCGCCGCGACGGCGGCCTTCAGGTCCGCCACTTCCTGCTGCAACTGCTTCAGGACAGCCAGGATTTCATGGCGCGCATCGTCAGCCTCTTCCCGCTCCTCCTCGAACTCCTCCTCCAGCTCCTCAAGCCCTTCTTCCAGAAGGGTTTTCTGCTCCGCCGCCAGCGAATCCACGACCAGGGCGATGAACAGGTTGAGAATGGCAAAGCTCGCCACGAAGATGAAAATCAGGAAGAACACCCACGCCATCGGGTGGCCGTCATCGATCACCTTCTGCATCACTTCGAACCGCCAGCCATCCATGGTCATCACCTGGAATAACGACAAGGCGGAGCTCGGCAGGTCGCCGAACAGCTGGCGCACTTCCTCGGTTTCGGTATTGCCGAACATGTTGGTGGCCATCACCGCGGCGACGTAAGTCACCAGCGCCAGCACAGCAACGATGGCGCCCATGCCCGGCAGGGCCTTCAGTAACGCCTCGGTGATCCGGCGCATCACCGGCACGACGTGCAGCAGGCGCAACACCCGCAGCACCCGCAATGCACGCAACACGCTGAACGCGCCGCCACCCGGAATCAGCGAAATACCCACAACGATGAAGTCGAACCAGTTCCAGCCAACCCGGAAAAACTGGAAGCGGTAGACCACCAGTTTCAGCAGGATCTCCACCGCGAAAATGTAGGTGATCCCGTGGTCCATGATCTCGAGCGCCAGAACCAGATCCCGGGGCAGCGAATGCCGATAGGTCAGGACACCCAGGATCGCTGCATTGAAGATGATGAGGCCGGTGATGAAGCTGCGGAACCAGGGCCGCTCGATCGAGCGCTCCAGGGCAAAGTTCGATGTGTCCTGATCGAGTGTCGCTCGCTTCATGCTGGTCCCCTGATCCTGCGGCCGCGCGGGGCCGACTGCCCGCTTTGTGCCGCCAAAGCGCAGGCCTGCCAAGCCGTCAGCCTGGGGTCATTTCATGGCAGGCCGGTGGCCTCACTCAGCCGACGTGGTCGTGTCCGAAACGATCTTCCATTCACTGCCCATCTTGCGCAGGACCAGCGTGTAGAGCCCCCACGGCGTGCCTTCGCGGCCTTCCAGCTTCCAGCGGCCATGGGCGACAGCCGCGTCCGCGCCCAACAGCACGATTTCATAATCATCGGTCAGCAGCGTGCCCATCGTCGCCGGGCCGCCATAAGTGTTGTGATAGCGGGCATTGGTCTCGTCCCAGCCGCGCGTGACATTGCCGCCAGAGGCAAAGCGCAGATCGGGCGATTTCCAGTAGCCTTCCATGAACCCGTCAATGTCGCCCCGGTTCCAGGCGGCATCCTGAGCTTCTAGCATGGCGGTAATGGCGGCAATTTCCGTCTCGACCTGGGAGGCTCCGGCGGCAATCGGCGCACCAGCCTGCGTCGTGCACGCGGCCAGAGGCAAGACGGCGACCGCGGCGGCAGCGAACAGAATTTTCATGAGACGGCTCCGGCTTTTGAAGAGGAATGCCGAGCCTAGTGTGCGCCGGTCCGGGGGGCCAGCCCCCTTCCCACTCAGTCCCTGAACTCGCGGAGCATCAAGCCCGCCGCGACCAGCCAGAGCCCGTTCGACATCAGGTCTATGCCCAGCAGGAGCCCCAGCAAGGCGGCTGCCGCTTCCGGCAAATTCATCAGCACGAACACCGCCAGCAGGATCGAGATCGTCCCGCCAACCACCAGCCAGAGCCAGGGCCGGAACGGACGCAAATTTGTCCCTGCCAGAACAAGGATCACGCCTTCCAGCATGAACAGGAAAGCGAGGATCAGCGTCAGTGAAACAAGACCGCCGAAGACATTTGTCGCCAGCATGACGCCCAGCAGGATCTGCAAGACGCCCATGCCGAGATCAAACCAGGAGAAACCAAACGGCGAGCGCAGTGTGAACGCCACCTGCATCACGCCAAGCAGGATGAACAGGAAGGCCACCAGCTGAAGCACGAACACAGAGGCGACATAGGGATTCATGAGCGCGAACACGCCGCCCAGCAGCGACAGCACCCCCATCGCCACATAAAGCCACCAGTGGCCGCCAAGGCCTTCAGGCCGTTTGGTTTCCATCAGCTCGCTCCCTGCTGCTTTGCAGCGCGGGCCTCCCGCGCCTGCCGCCACCATTCCAGAATGCTGAGCAGGACCGCAACCCCGCCCAGCCAGAAGGTGATGATGAAGACCGTATAATAGCCCTGTTGTTCGATGATCTCGCCAAGCCACGGCCGGCCGAGTGTTCCGATCAGCATCGTCAAAGACCCGAGCAAGGCATACTGGACGGCTGCAAAGCGCGGATTCACGACAGAGGTAAGATACGCAACGATGGCAACACTGGCGAACCCGCCAGCGAGATTTTCCCCCGCAATCGCCATCATCAGGCGCGCCAGCCGTGGGCCCGCATCTGCGCCATGCGCATCCGGCGATATGTCTGCCGCCACCGCAGCGAAGGCCCGCAGAGGCTCTCCCATATGGGTGAAATCGAGGAATGCATCGATGGCCGCCCCGCCCGCAGCAAGGTCTGCAAACAGGAGATTGGTCACTGCCGCCAGCACGGCCCCGGCCACCAGAACCGGCATGCGGCCGATAATGCCCATAACGACACCGCCCAGTGCGGCGCCTGCCATGATCATCAGGATGCCGAAGAATTTCGAGGCAATCGCAACATCCGCCGTGGAGTGATGCAGCGCGCCGAAGCGGTCATCGAGATAGAATGGATAGGCAAAGGCGCCCCAGACCGCGTCTGTGAATCGATAGGTCAGCGCCAGAAGCAACACGAACAGCGCGCCCCAGCCGAGCCGGCCGATCAGGTCCATCAGCGGATCGAAGATCGCGCGGAACAGCACGCGGACCGTACGGGTCAACCGGCTTGTCCCCGGTCCATCGATCAGCACGGTGCCTGGCTCGCGCCCATGCCGGAAAAGCAGCGTCGCCGCGATCAGTGACGGGAAAAGGACCGTGAACGAGACGATAATGGGCCCCTGCTGGGTCACGAACGCCCGTGCGCTTGGCGGCGGATCCTGTGTCAGGGCACCGAAGACAAACCAGACGATCATGCACAAGGCGGCCAGCCACCCGGCCGCAATGCCCCACGTCACAAGGTTCCGCTCCGACTCGGGCAGGTTCGACTGATAGCTCGGCCGGGCATTTGCCGGATCGTCGGATTGCTCGGGTTCGGGCGCCACGAACGTGCCCGCCACCGCGAACAGCATCATCAGGGCGATCATGCCGTAGACCAGCGGCCAACCGATATATCCGACCAGCAGCAACGCAACGAAGCCGGTCACGAAGCCGGAAGCCCGATAACCCAGCTGGTAGATCGCGGACATCAGGTCCTTGTCTTCATCCGAACGCGCCACCTCGATCCGCCAGGCATCCAGCACGATGTCGTGTGTCGCCGACAGAAGCGCCGCACTCAGCGCAACCAAAGCGACGAGACCGATGGCGTTCGCAGGATCGCTGAACGCCAGAACGGCAAGCAGGATGGCAATCGGAATCTGAAACGCCAGAAGCCACATGCGCCGCGGCCCCAGCCAGCGGATGGGAAAGGACGCATCCTGGAACGCAGGTGCCCAGAGATATTTGAAGGAATAGCCAAGCGTGATGATCGACAAGGTACCGATCGTGGACGGCTTGATGCCTTCCTGCGTCAGCCAGGCGTTCAGCGTGCCAAGCACTGCGCCATAAGGCAGGCCGGCGGCGAAGGCGAGCATCAGCATCGCGGCCATGCGCCGGTCTTTCAGGGCCTTCAACGCCCTCAGCGCGCGCGGCGGCTTGTGCTCTGCCTGCTCTGCGCTCGCGGTCGTTTCCGTCATGCGGCGCCGGCCTTGTTTTCAGCGCCCGTCCAGCGGATGGCGAGCGCCCGCAAGGCTTGCGGTTCAATCGGCTTGGCAACCACGTCATTGGCCCCGGCTGTTTTGGCCTGACGCTCAATATCGCCATTCACTTCGGCGGAAACGGCAATCACCGGAACATTCGACCCTTCGGCGCGCAGCTGGCGCATGGCTTCGAACCCGTCCATTTCGGGCATGCGGAGATCCATCAGGACCAGGGCGGGATTCATGCTCTTCGCGGCCTCCAGCGCTTCAATACCTGTTGAGGCGACTGTGACGGTAAATCCGGCCGATTCCAAGGCGCGCCGTGCAATCATCGCATTGACGGGATTGTCGTCGGCGATCAGGACGCGACCGGCCCCCGTCAGCTTTTCGGGTTCCTCCACCGGCAGGCCACCGGCCTTCACGACGAACACCCGCTCGACCAGTGACGACGCCCGGAGCGGCCGCACCAGCCAGCCGACACACCCCATCGCCTTGAAGCGGGCAATGGCGCCGCGGTCTTCCGGACGCAATACGATCAGGGCCGGCGCCTTGCGGGCCAGAGCCCGGACCGTTTCTTCCGACTGCTCTGCCCCGATCAGCAGGACATCGACCTCTGGCGGGACATAGCCGGACGATACGTCAATGCGTACGGGACGGGCCGAGGCATTCATCAGCGCCGCCGTGGTCGACAGGCAGGTCGCCGGCGGCAGACCGGCCAGACCCACGACGGCATCCAGAACCGGCAGGTCGTGCGTCGCCGGCAGATCGGCCTTCTTCAGGGGCAAGCGCACGGAGAAGCAGGTGCCGAGGCCCGGCTCGCCCGTCACTTCGATCTGACCACCCAGCAGGTCGGTCAGGCGTTTGACGATGGCGAGGCCGAGGCCGACCCCCCCATCCTTGTAAGCATCCTGGCGGCTGGACTGGCGGAAGGCTTCGAACAGACGCTCGCGATCCTCCGGCGCGATGCCGGGGCCAGTGTCGATAATGCGGTATTCCAGCCCGTCCTCATGCGCGAGAATATCGAGCAGGACAGCGCCGGTTTCAGTGAATTTCAACGCGTTGCCGACAAGGTTGAACAGGATCTGCCGGATGCGGCCCGCATCGCCGGAATAGGACGGCATCGGCAGGTCCGATGCGCGCGCTGCGATATCCAGCCCGGCGGCATGCGCGCGCGGGCTCAGCAATTCCACCACTTCACGGCCGAGGCGCACCGGGCAGAACGCTTCGGTCTCCAGCTCAATGGCCGATGCATCAAGACGCGCATAGTCCAGCACGTTGTTCAACAGGTCCAGCAGACGCGAGCCGCTGAGCCGGATCGCTTCAGCATATTCCCGCTGGGCCGGTTCCAGTTCCGTCTCCAGCAATAGCGATACAGTGCCGAGAATTCCGTTCAGCGGCGTGCGGATCTCGTGGCTCGCCGCGGCGAGGAAGGTTTCTTGGGGGCGCGGTTCGCCCGGCAGCAGGGGTGGCTTGGTCATGCCGGTATCCTGCAGCAGACGCTTTAGGATTTGTTTAAATCGCGCACGTGTTTCATGTCCGATTTCCTACCGCGCCATGGCCTGCGCATCGATGCCTTCACCCTCCCCCGCCGGGCGCTGGCGGCAAGAGAGCGCTTCGAATATATGTACGCGGCGTACACCATCTGATCCATCAAGGTCTGCAATGGAGCGGGTAACTTTCAGGACACGGGAATAACCGCGCGCCGTCAGGTTCAGCCGTCTCGTCGCAGCGACCTCCAGAACACAATTCGCGCCCAGTGAAATGGTTGATCAGAACGATCAGACAGGAGCGCGATCCCGCACGGCTTCCAGCGCTGCATCAAGGACTTCCAACCCCGCGCCGGGCCGCGGTGCACGCTCCGACAGGGTACGCCGCCAGAGGCGCGCGCCCGGCCGTCCATTGAACAGACCCAACATATGCCGGGTCATGCCATGCAAGCCGACGCCCTCTTCCAGCCGTGCCGCCATATAGGGGCGATAAGCCTCCAATGCCTCGAAAGGCGAACAGACCTCCCCTTCCCCGAACAGCACCGCGTCGACTTCGCCCAGAAGAGCTGGCGTCTGGTAAGCGGCGCGGCCAAGCATGACGCCGTCAAACCGTTTCAGGTGCTCCGCAGACGCCGTAAGATCGGGGATGCCACCATTCAGGATGATCATCAGATCTGGCCGAGCAGATTTCAGTTCTGCGACAAGGTCATAATCGAGCGGCGGGATGTCCCGGTTCTCTTTCGGCGACAGGCCTTTGAGCCAGGCCCTGCGGGCGTGCACGGTGAAGATCTCGCACCCGGCCGCAGAGACCTTGTCGACAAAAGTGAACAGCGTCTCGCGCGCCGGCAGGTCGTCGATGGCGATCCGGCACTTCACAGTCACGGGAATCGAGACCGCCGCCTTCATCGCGGCCAGACAATCCGCGACGAGATCCGGCTCCGCCATCAGGCAGGCGCCGAATGCGCCGGATTGCACGCGCTCGGACGGGCAGCCGCAATTGAGGTTCACCTCGTCATAGCCGAAGCCCTCAGCGATGCGCGCCGCCTCGGCCAGCTTCCACGGCTCGCTACCGCCGAGCTGCAGTACCACGGGGTGCTCTGCTTCATGGAAGCCGATCAGTCGCTGGCGGTCGCCATGGATCACCGCATCCGCCGTCACCATTTCTGTCCATAGCAGCGCCCGTTTCGACAGGCACCGGTGAAACGCCCGGCAATGCCGGTCGGTCCAGTCCATCATGGGGGCCACGGAGAAACGATAGTCTAGCATGCGCGGACTTGTGGCGAGGCTGCCTTCAAAGATCAAGCATCCCGGTCAGGGCCTGCCGGACTCCCGGCGAAGGCGCTGTTCGGAATCGAATGCTCGTTTCAGCGCCTCCCGGGCCGCGACAAACTCGGCTTCCTTCTCGGCGATCTTTGCCCGGCAGGCCTGAATCGCGAAAGTCTGCCGCTGGGCATAGCCATGCTCATAGGACAGGATGTGCGACTCGATCCCCCCAGCTTCTCCATTGAGCGCTGCAAGGTCGGCTTCGAGGCGCTGAAGGTCTGTCTTGAGAGCGGTCAGCTCCTGCTGAACGCTCAGCAAATCCTGTTCGGCCCGCTGGCGTTTGAGCGCGACGAGCTTCTGAAGGGGTGGGCCTTTCTGCGCCATGCCCTACTCCATGTGCTTTTTCACGCGCTCGACGAAATTGATCGCGGCGGCCACGGCGGCGAAGTGTTCGGGACGGATCTCCTCATCCACCTCGACCAGGCTGTACATCGACCGCGCCGCCGGCGGATCGCGATAGATGGGTACATTGTTCGCCGTCGCGACTTCGCGGATACGGGCGGCCAGATGGTCTACACCCTTCGCGACACACACCGGTGCCTTGCTGGAGTCCGGGTCCCATTTCAGGGCAACGGCATAGTGCTCCGGGTTCACCATGACGACGGTTGCGTCCTTCACATTGGTCAGCATCTGGCCGCGGGTGATTTTCTGCGCCTTCTGCCGGCGCTGCTGCTTCAGCTGCGGGTCGCCTTCAGACTGCTTCAGTTCCTTCTTCATCTCCTCACGCGTCATCTTCAACTGATTGGCGTGGAGACGGCGCTGGAGCGGCAAATCGATCGCCGCCAGCACGGCCTGGAAAAGGAGGAACCAGAAAATCAGCTTCAGCACCTGTGCGAAAGTGAACTCGGCGAACTGGCCCTGCTGGATAGAGCTGGAGGCGTAATAGTCCTGCGCGAGTTGGACGAGGAAGACCACGGCAATCGTGGCTGCAAATGTCAGCTTCACCGTATCTTTCAAGAAGTCGAGGAGGCCCTTTGCGCCATACTTCTTCTTGAGGTTCTCGATGGGAGACAACTTTTTCGGATCAGCCTGCACCTTCTTGGCCGAAAAGGAGATGGAACGCTGGGCAACGAGCGCCAGCATGACAATCGCGCCGAGGATCAGCAGGACCGGGGCGAACTTGATCAACGTGGTCGAGAGCCAGCTGCGTGTCTCCGCCCCGCCGGAATCGAAGATGTCCTCAGAGAAGGCATCAGCATGATACAACATGGACGAAAAGTCCTGGAACACCGAGCTGCCAATCGCCGTCTGGAGCACGACAGCCGCCACCATTGTGGCGACGATCAGCGCCAGCGTGTTGGCTTCCTTGGACTGCGGAACATTACCTTCCTCGCGCGCCTGCTGGCGGCGCTGCTCGGTAGCCTCGAACTCCTTTTCGCCGCTGTCTGTATCCTGCTCCGCCATGGTCTACCTCACTGCCAGACCACGATATCAGGAATACGGCCTTCCCACACCACCAGCATGCCCATGATCGACAATGCCAGAAGGATAATGCCCGCACCGATCATCAGCGGGGCACCGACAAAGGCCACCATCAGCGAGGGCAGCGCCTTGTTGATGAAGCCGAGGCAAATATTGTACAATAGGTTCACCGCGACAAAGGGCCAGGCCAGCATGATGGCGAGCCCGAAGGCTGAGAGCAGCGCCTGAATCAGCATGTCCTGGTTCATCGCCTCCAGCGCGCCGATCGGCACATCCGTATAGAGACGCAGCAGGCTGGCAATCGCCTTGATGTGGAAGTCTGCGGAAAGCAACAGCGCCGCCCCGGCCATCGACAGCAGGTTGGCCGTCATGGTCTGCTGTTCATGCTCCAGCGCGATCCCCAGCAATTGCGACAGGCCGATGGATTGAGAGATCACGGTACCGGCAATGCTGAGCATCCAGATCGTCGCGCGCAACACAACGCCGAGCGAGAAGCCGATGGCCACTTCTGTCGCCAGCACACCCGCATAGGACGCGAAAGAGTCTGTGGGCGGCGGCGTGATAAATCCGGAGATGGAGAACATTGCCGAGAGGGCCAGCAGGATCATCACCCGCATCTGGAGCGGTACGGTCTGCTCACCAATGCCGGGCATGAAGAAGATAATGAAGCTCAGCCGGGCAACAATCACCATGACCAGCGCGATCCAGGCGGACAGCGCGTCGGGGACGGGTACGCCCCCCAGCATCAGACAACGCCGATAATATACGGCTTGGTCTTGGCGTTGATTTCCTCATAAGCCAGCACGGCATTGCGAATGCCCTTGCTGACGAGCACGGTCTGCAGGAAACGGCGCCGGCGTGATGTGGTTGCAACAGAGGCGATCACGCCTTTGCGCGCCGCTTCGTTCAGTTTCGTCTGGACCAGGTTCGTCAGCTCACCAAACAGTTCCGGCGGCAGCGCAATATCGCTGTTGCCGTTTTCATTGGTGATTTCGTACTGGGCAAACTTCTGTTCCCAGTTCGTGGAAAGCTGGACCAGCGGCAGGCGCCCCTGCTCATCCTGAAGGCGATCAACAATCTGGAAGGCAAGCCGCTGCCGCACCATTTCCACAGACCGCTGAATATTGGCCCCAGCTTGCTTGGCCTCTGCCAGTGTTTCGATGATGAGAAACAGGTTGCGGATTGATACGCGCTCTTCCAGCAGAAGACGGATGACCGACAGGAGCAGTTCCGGCGTGACTTTACCCGGAATATACTCGTCGAGGAATCGCCGATTCGAGGCAGCTCGGTCTGAATCGGACACTTTGGTCAGGGCATCCAGCGTGTCGAGCATCACCATGCGCGTGAAGATGAGCGAGAAGTTTGACTGGATGACTTCCAGCATGTGGGTCGCCAGAACTTCGATCGGCTCGACTGCCGGGATGCCAGAAGCAGCCAACTCCTGCTTCTTGCCCGAGGCGAGCCAGCGCGCAGCAGCCTTGTAGACCGGCTCCTTGACCTTCTCGCCATCGAGATGCGGCAGCTGGTCGTCTTCGAGCAGCGCAAGGACTGAGCCCGGCCGCAGGAAGCCGGAATCGATCCGCACACCCTGAATGCGGATACGGTATTCATTCTTCTTCAGGATCGGATTGTCCGTCATCCGGATCGGCGGAAGGACGAACCCGTACTCCTCCGCGATGTACCTTCGGATCTTCTGGATACGGCTTTCGAACCCGTTATCTCCAAGCAGGACAAGGTTCACGAGGTCTGGCGCGACTTCGAGGTGGATCTCGTCCGAATGGATGGAGTCGCCGAACTTGACCGGTTCCGGAACTTCTTCCTCAAGCGCCAGCTCCTTGTCGGCTTCAGCTTTCTGATGCTGCTGGTGGATGAACCAGGCAGCCGTCGCAAAACCGACTGCGGCCACCATGAACGGGAGGAATGGCAGGCCCGGGAAAAGGGCAAACACGCCGAGAATGCCTGCGACGATGAACAGCGCAGTTGCGTTGGCACCCAGTTGGGCCACCAGTGCGAGGTCGATTGCTCCGTCTTCCCTGCCCTTCGACAGCAGGAGCGCGGCAGCGACGGACACGATCACGGCCGGGATCTGGGAGACGAGACCGTCACCAACTGTCAGGATCGAATAATTGCTCAGCGCTTCGGAGAAGCTGAGGTGATGCACCGTCAGGCCGATACCGATGCCTGCCAGCAGGTTCAGCGCGGTGATCAGCAGGCCCGCGATCGCATCACCCTTCACGAATTTCGACGCACCGTCGAGGGAGCCGAGGAAGGCGGCTTCTTCCTGTTCCTTCTGGCGGCGCTTCTTGGCTTCTTCGTGAGAAATTGCGCCGACCGCGAGGTCGGAGTCGATGGCGAGCTGCTTGCCCGGCATGGCGTCGAGAGCAAAGCGGGCGCCAACTTCCGCCATGCGTCCCGCACCCTTTGTGATCACCATGAAGTTCACGATCACCAGAACGCCAAACACGACGAGTCCGACGAACAGGTTGCCGCCCATGATGAACATGGCGAAACCCTGGATCACGCCGCCCGCAGCGTCCGTACCCGTATGACCATCGCCGATGATCAGCTTGGTCGACGATACGTTCAAGGCGAGGCGCAGGATCAGAGACGCGAGCAGCACGCTCGGAAAGGACGAGAAATCCAGCGGCTTCTCGATGAAGATCGACGTAGTGAAGATCAGAATCGCAAAGGCAAACGAACAGGTCAAACCAATGTCCATGACCCAGGCCGGAACCGGCAGGATCATGACCAGGATGACCATCATCAAGCCGATCGCCAGAAGCGCGGTTGGGTTAGAAAGCCCGAAAAGTTTCTGAGTTTCCACGGCGAGGCCTATTCTGAAATGAGCGGCAGGACGTAATTATTGAAAAGGTCGAGAGCGATACGGGTCATGTAGCCAAGCGACAGGAAGAACACGACGACAACGGCGAAGATCTTCGGGATGAAGGTCAGCGTCATCTCCTGGATAGAGGTGAGTGCCTGCAGGAGGCCAATGACGAAGCCCAGGATGAGCGTTGTAATCAGGATCGGCATAGCCATCATGGCCGCGCCCCAGATATGCGCTCTCAGAACCTCGAAGATTTCTGCCTCAGACATGCCGTACCCTCCGGCCTCAGACCGGCATCCGCAGCAGTTCCTGATAAGCTTCGACGACCTTGTCGCGGATCGTCACCGCGGCATCGAGCATCATCTCGGCATTCGCGAGCGCAGCGACCATGGCATGTGGATCAGCGCCGGACACGGCCGTGTCCATGGCCGAACCTTCCGCTTGCTGAAGGGCTGCCCTGAAGTCTGAAATTCCTTCGGCAACAACATTCTTGTCATCACCCGTCTTCGCGGCGGCCCCAGCAGAACCGGCGGCATCTGCAGGCCGCGTGGTATTAAGCGCCGTATAGGCGTTGAACCCCACTATCGACATGACCCATCTCCCCTCTTACCGCGTCAGCGGCGTAGAACATCCAGTAACGACTGATACATTGTGCGGGCCTGCTGAAACGAATTCAGGTTGGCCTCGTAAGTGCGGTTGGCATCGCGCAGGTCCGCCATTTCCGTGATCAGGGAAACGTTGGACATGGTGACGTAACCGTCTTCATCGGACATGGGATGGGACGGGTCATACTCCCTCTGACCCGGTGTCTCATCCAGCATGACCTTGGTTGCCGCAAAATCAGCGCCCTTGCCGGGCAGTGCTTCCTGCAGCAGCAGCTTGCGGCGGTATCCCGGTGTGTCGACGTTCGAGATATTCTCAGATGCGAGCGTGACACGCTGCTGCTCCAGCGACATGCCGGAGACCGCCTGCATCATGATTTGCTTGAGCGGGTTCAATCAGACCTCCCTCAATACTTGCCGAGCGCGGTGCGAAGCAGGTCTAGCGATTTGGAATAAACCGTCATGGCCTGCTCGTGCTGCCCGGCCGCCTCGGCAGATTTGAACATTTCCATTTCGATGCTGACCGAGTTGCCACTCGGCGAGACAGGTCCATCCGACTCGACCACCTTGAAAGAGGTGTTCAGCCCTGTGTGTGATGCGCTGTTGGCAGCACGTGCGAGGTAGGACTCGAAAGACTCGAGTTGCTTGGCCTTGTAACCAGGCTCATCGGCATGCGCGATATTGGTCGCGCTGACCTTCTGGCTCTCCGCGGCGTAACGGGCCATCGCGCCGTAGATTTCGAAAAGCGGAAGCTGGGAAATCATGACAGACTCGTCTTGGTTAACTCGTTAACAAGACTTCAGGCGATAAGTTGAAGAAAGGGTTAACCGATCGACCCGTTTTGTTAGGATTTACACCATGCCGATGGGTGCCGCCTCGCCCTCGTTCACACTTTACAGCCTCTGGGGCACCATCACTGAGGTCGCCCCCGGCATGGTCAAGATCGCGGGGATCAGCGAACTCGCCGGTGTCGGCAATGAAATCATCATCGAAAAACAGGACACAAGCATTCTCGGGGAAATCCTGTCCATTTCCGGCGATTGCGTCACCGCGCTCCTTTATTCCCCCTGCGACGCGATCCGGATCGGAGATGCTGTTCAGATCCAACAAGAACCACGCATCGAACCTGGCGATCACTGGCTGGGGCAGATTATCAACTATCGCGGGGACATCACCGGCGCCACATCACCGGCCGTACCCATGCGGGCCACGAATCGCCGGCTGAACACCGCACCCCTGCCCGCTCATGCCCGCCGTGGCATCGGCAGCCGTGTTGCGACCGGCTGGATGGTGACCGACACGTTGCTGCCGATCTGCCAGGGCCAGCGGCTTGGCCTGTTCGCAGGCTCCGGCGTCGGCAAGTCCACTTTTCTTGGCTCACTCGCCGCCGGACTGGAAGCTGACCGGGTCGTCATCGCCTTGATCGGTGAGCGCTCACGCGAAGTAAACGAGTTTGTCCGCAACACCCTGCCGCAATCCATTATGTCCAAGACGGTCGTTGTCGCCGCAACTGCGAGCGAACCGCCAGGCGCCAAGAAGCGCGCGGCTTACTGCGCCATTACGGCCGCCGAACATTTCCGGGATGAAGGGCACAACGTCCTCTTCCTGTTCGACTCGATCACACGCTTTGCCGAGGCGCACCGCGAAACGGCCCTCATGGCGGGTGAGACTCCGGCCCTGAATGCCTTCCCACCCTCGACGGTCAGGGTTATTTCGGAACTCGCTGAACGGGCTGGCCCCGGCCTTGGCAACAAAGGTGACATCACAGCTATTTACTCCGTCCTCGTCGCCGGGTCCGACATGGAAGAACCAGTCGCCGACATGATCCGCGGGATCCTGGACGGTCACTTCATCCTGTCCCGCCAGATTGCTGAGCGGCAGCGCTACCCGGCCATTGACGTGTTGCGATCCGTGTCCCGGGCCCTGCCCCACGCCGCCACCGATGACGAGAACGCCCTCATCCGCCGGTGCCGGCGGACACTGGCGCTCTACGAAGAACTTGAACCCATGCTGCGAGCGAACCTCTACGAGTTCGGCAAAGACATGGACAGCGACAACGCCATCGCACTTTTCCCGTTGCTGGACGCATTCATGGGTACAAAAAGCCCGGACGGAATTGCTTCGGCATTTGAAAAATTGCTGACCATCCTCGGCCCGGATGACAAAATGCCCCCGGCAGAAAACACGCCTACGACAGAAGGCTGAGGAACAGGTTCTGGCTCGCCTGGCTGCCCACACCATTGCCGAGCAGGGTCAGCGCCGCCGATGCGGACGAATAGGAAGCCGACCCGTTTTCGATTGATTCCATAGCCAGATACCGATGGATCATCTTCTCGGTCATTTCTGGTGAACTCAGCTCAGACATATCGCTGATTCCGAGAACGGATTTAATCTGTTCCTTGAACACCTCTGCCTGCCGGTCGAGATCGAGACTGCTGATCCCATCCGGGAGATTGAAGGCGGTCTGCATCACGGTACGAACCGGCACATCTCCGAGGATCCGGTAAAGAATGGCCTTGTCGCTAGAGTCAGTTCCGACCATTCCTGCAATCTCGGACTGGTAGTTAAGCGCCAGGCGCATCGAGTCGTCGACATCGCCGACCGCGGTACGGAACGACTGCGCCTCGAAATTGACTGCTATCTTCGCCCGCTCTCCCGAAGACATTATGATCTTGCCGTCAATCGGGGACAGTGCCTCAGCGAACTTGGTGTATTTGGTGTTGTTCAGGCGGGCCAGGAATGTGCTTTCTGGGTCTCCGACCTCTTCCAGCGCCTTTCGGATAAATCCGCCCTTCCACTCCTCACCGCCCAGACCGAACGCCGTCATGGTCACGCGCAGCAAGCGCCTGTCCGCCATGAAATCGTCGACGGTCATTGTCTGGGACAGCTTGTCCAGCATGTAGTCCCGGTCATTCCGGATCTGCGGAGAATCACTGAAGGATTCCAGCTGGCGCGAATATGTCGCCTGCAGGAATTTCCATCCACCTATACCGGAGAGCGGAATGGCAGGCTGGAACATTGGGTCAGGCGACCTTTGCCTGAAGCAAAGGCTCGGCACTCCGACCAGACAGAGCCAGAAGTTCCGCTTCAATCGGCATGATCTGACGCAGATGGCACATAGCTGAGTAATAGTTTCCCCGGCTGATCATGGACCGGAGCACGGGAATGAGTTCAGGATCGATGTGATCGAACACATCTTCAAGGCGGGCGCATTCGGCATCAATCGCCGGAACCGTCGTGTCTTCCTTGAGATCCCCTGTCACCAGGAGCTGAATAGCATAATAGACCTGCTTGACCGGCGTATCGACTTCCGTCGGATGCATGGCATCCCGGCAACGTAGGACACGGGCATCCCCTTCGACGACTCGAATACGGGCAGGTTTGTCGCCATTTTCAAGGGTTGCACCATTGATGATGAACCGCTCACCAGGCGCGACTTTGAAGACAAGTCCCGACATCAGGCACCCTCCCCGGCTGCATCTCCGGCGATTGCACCCCCAAGACCGTTCATGATGGTCTGGTTGACTTCGATCAGGTCAGCAATCTCACCTTCACCGGCCATGATTTTCATGCTGGTCTGGCGAACAAATTCTGCGAGATAGAGAAGGCTCCGCTTCATCTCGTCCGGCAGCGCATTGCCAGGGTGAAGCAGATCGATTGCAATCGTGGTCCACAATTGCTGGTTCCGGTGAATGGCGTCTGCCCATTCGGACGGCTGAACATCTTCCGTCTCAGAAACCTGTTTGAGCGCGTCCGTGATCTGACGGAACAACGCGAATTCAATTTCTTTCTCCCCAGCGGTGCGTTGCTTGACCTCCCCATAAGCCTTGAAAGCCAGTGATTGCAAAGCACCCTCCCCGGGTTTGTAGAAGAGACAGCCCGGGAACCGCCATTGGTCCCCGGGCTATCCATCTTATTAGCGGAACAGCGACAGAAGTGTCTGCGGTGCCTGGTTAGCGATGGACAGCGACTGCACGCCCAGCTGTTGCTGAACCTGAAGCGCCTGAAGCTTGGCCGAAGCAGCTTCCATATCTGCGTCCACGAGGCCACCGATGCCGGAAGTCATGGAGTCGATCAGGGAGCTGACGAAGTCAGTCTGGTTTTCGATACGGGTCTGAGAAGAACCGAAACCGGCTGCGGCGTCGATGGACGTCTGGAGCAGCGATTCGATCGAGGTCAGGGCAGCCGTTGCACCAGCATCCGTGGTCACGTCGATAGAAGAGACGTTTCCGAGGCCACCGGCGCTCGTACCAGCCGTACCGCCCGTTGCCGAAGCAGCAGTCACCGAAAGGTTTGCGCCCGAGCTGTTGGTGATGGAGATCACGTCATCGGAACGCGAAACCGAATAGTTGGTCTCGCCGGTCGCAGCGAAGAACGTGCTGATCTGGTTGGCCAGGTTGGCAGCAACAGAGTTCACACTGTCATCCGTGCCAGCAACGTATTCGAAAGTGCGCTGACCAAGGCTGTTGGTTGTCGCCGAATCGTCGAGAACGATGCGGTAGGAGTTACCATCTGCGACTGCAGCGATCGTGATATTCTGCGTTGCGGCGTCAGCCACGGTCGCAGCCGTACCGGCGTTCGTGCCACCGTTGTTGATGATCGAAGTATCGGTAACAGCCGTTCCGCCAAAGGTCGCGCCCGTTGCAGTGTTGCTGATCGAAAGGTCATGCCGCGCAACGTCGATGAACGCAGCCGTGACAGTGCCGGACGAGCTACGGTCGAGCGACGACAGGATCTGCATGTCGGCAGAGGAAGAACCGTCAACCAGGTTCAGACCGTTGAACTGAGCAGCGCCCACAACCGAAGCGATGTTTTCGCGGATCTCACCGATTTCGGTCTGGATCTTGGTGCGGTCAACGTTTGCGCCCTGAGCCGTAACGATCAGCTCTTTCATGTCCTGCAGAAGCTCGGTGACTTTCTCGGAAGCAACGCGAGCAACACCAACCGTCGAAGAACCGAGGTTCAGAGAGTCGGAGATTTGCTTGAAGCTTTCGACGTCGGTCGACATGACGGTCGAGATGGCCCAGATAGCGGCGTTGTCTTTGGCACTTGAGACGGATTTACCCGTCGAAATCTGGTTTTGAACCGATGCGAGGTCTTTGTTGATGTTGCGCAGCGTGTCAAGCGCAACCATTGCGCTATTATTAGTCAGAATACTGGACATATTATACCCATCCCTAAGGAACGAGGCCAGCGAACGGATCGCGGCCTGATTAATTTGCGTGTCGTCCTGACTGCGGAAATCCGCCAACCCCTCCAGGTTTCATGAATTGGATACAATCGGAGAGTGTACAAGCAGTTAACCAGTCAGGCCTTTTTGAGGAATTGTCCGGTCACTTCCGTAAACGCCACCTGGCTACCTGTTTGCGTATAGGAGCCGACATAAGCGTTCGCATGCTGAGACTCCATCCGTCCAATGGCGCGCCGCAAACCATTCTGGATCGCCTCGAAGTGGACAGCGTTCTCTTTCGCCAAAGACACGATCTCCACCATGTCGTTCTGAAAGGCACGAGGTGCAGAGCCGGGCTCGAGAGAACCGAACGCCGTTTCCAGTGCGTCCATGGCCGACAGTTTTGCCTCCGCCAGAGCAAGGGTTTCACGCGCGCGCCCTGCAAGAAGGTATTGCTGCTCCAGGGCCAGTGTTTCTTTCAGGCCGTCAATTTCGCTCTGTATCGAAGGCTGACTCATTCTGCTGCATCCTGTTGTAGTGATTGGCTAGCCGCCACAGTGCGATCCACGGCCTCCCCCAGTCCCATGGGATGAGACTCGGCAAGGTCTGCGGCGATAGATTCGATCAAGTATCTGGAGAACGTCTCGGCGGCCTGACCGCCATCCTGAGCAAACGCCTTGTCCAGCCCGGCATAGGACAACATTTCGGTCCACAGCATCTGCTCGAACTTCTTTCCCAGTTCGGACGCTTCAGATGTCCCCTGCCCCGCCGCAGCACGTTCCGAAGTGTCCGGAACCGTCACATTGTATGCCTGGAATGAGACAGGCTGGGGCATCTGATCCTCCGGGTCCGGATTGCTGCAGAATTAATTGCCGCAAACCTATTTTCGTTAACGCTGTTTTCATGTCCTTTCGTTGTAACTTGGTTAACATTGGGACGGGGAATCGTAACCCATCATGACATTTTTGATTGAACCGGGCCTGGCGGCCTCGCAAGCAAATTCCAGGTTCGAGCGCGCGGAGCCCAAACCGTCCCAGACCGGATCTGGAGACGCCTTCGCCCATTCTCTTCAAGCGGATCGCAGCGCGACCGAAGAGAGTGCCGACACCTCGGCATCCGCCAAAGACAAAAAGCCGGATTCAGAGCACCCCCAATCCACGCTCTCTCTTCTGCAGGGCGATGACAGTGATGTCGCGCTGAAGGATGACGTCCTGACCGAAACAGACGATCCGGACGCTTCTGGTGACGCGGCAATTGTACCGAACAATGCCGAGGAAGTTCTCGCTCAAGAAAGCGAGCCCGAACTGGAACCAGCCGAAGCGCCTGAAGAAACCAAGGATGGCAAGGAAGTATTTCTGGCGAACGTAGTACCTGCTCCCAGTGATGCCGCTCAGGCAATCGTTGAAACTGAATCTGCGGAAAACGTGAAATCTGATCCTGATGCCGTTCCACAAGAACTCGCGAACGCACAATCACAGGATTCGCCGCCGCCTTCCGATGTTCAGGCCATGACCGTGCAGGCGGCCAGTTCAGGAGAAGCCAGACAGAATATAATTGGCGCTTCAAACGATGATGCTCGCCTGGATTCCACGGTCCAGGTGAAAGGTTCGGCTGAGCCCGCGACGGAGACCTTGCCCCAACAATCGGTGGCAGCATCAGAAAGCAAAAAGGGCATGGTCCCTGCGGACGAGCCTGCGAGCGGAAAAGCAAGTGACGCGTTCCAGGCTGAGCTTTCGGAAGTCTCATCGGGGGCGGGTACAGATACCGGAAAGACAGGCACCCTCACGCAAACGGCTCATACCCCCGATAGTAATGGCCAGCTGGCCGCAGCCAGCTTTGGTGCGTCACCTGTTTCTCAACCGGCCGTCCAGCCGGCACAGTCTCAGATCCAGATGACGACTGCCAACGCGATTGTAACGGCGAGCCCGGCCGAGACGGTAAAGATCATCACGGATGCCGTTTCGTCACCAAACGACCCACCGGACCGGATTACGGTACAACTCGATCCGCCGGAACTTGGCCGCGTGTCCATTGATTTCAAATTCGACGCACATGGCATTCAGCATATCACGGTGACCGGCGATTCCCCGGAGGCGCTGAGGCAACTTCGCCTTATGCACTTCGAACTCACGCAAGCGCTGGAGCGGAACGGGCTATCAAGTGAGAACATGACGTTCCAACAGCACCAGTCCGGTCAGCAACAATCCCATACGCCTGCAGACGGGCGTTTGTTGGGCGATAGCGACCCTGTCGCCGAACCAGCCATTCTCACCGCTGCAAACATTACCGCAGACTCGATCCGCCCTGCCCGAACGGCAAGTGGCGGTCTCGACATCAGACTGTAAGGATTCCCCCCATGTCCGACGTATCTGGCGCAACGACCCAAACAATCGGCAGTGAGTTCAATGCCTTTATCAAGCTGCTGACAGCTCAGATCCGGAATCAGGATCCACTATCACCAATGGACTCGACACAGTTTGTCGATCAGCTGGCAACTTTCTCGACCCTGGAGCAGCAGGTCGCCTCGAACACCCATCTGGAAAGCATCGCCGGCATGATTGGCGGACTGCACTCCAGCATTCTTGCCGGCCAATGGCTCGGTGAAACAGTCGCGGTGGATACGTCCTGGGCCCCCTATGCTGGCGAGGGTGTGGACTTTGTCGTCGACATACCTGAGTCGACGGACGAAACCGTCCTGAAGGTAAGGGATTCAAACGGTAATGAAATCTGGTCAAAAACGCTGGCCCCTGAAGCCGGCCGGTATACCTGGAATGGCGAAACTTCCACCGGAGACCAGCTCGCCGAAGACGGCGTCTACCAGTTGGAAATCCAGATGTACAAGGATGGTGAACTTCAGCGCACGACCTCACCCCGCCTGATCGGCACGGTGACCGGCGTTACAGCCGATGAGAACGGGACCATGCTGCTGGAAACATCTCTGAACCTGACGACGGAAATGGCAAACGTCGAGAAATACAATCGGTAAGAGCGCGCTACGCCCCTACCTGTTCACATGGTCAGAGGTCTTGCTGGGCAATATCCACGATGAGAACATTCTGGATCCCTGCCGGCACAACTTTTTGCAAATTCAGCAAGACCATGGCCCGCAGGGTTTCATAGCTTTCGACATCCGTGAGATTCTCGAACGTCCGCCCATCATTGCTGAGCTCGATCAGCGTGGTCATGATGTTGTCCCGGATCTTTGGTTCCATTGAGAACAGTTTCTGGGAAACGCTGGAATCTGCTTCCAGATTGATGTTCAGAATCACGAGGCTCTCAACCTTGCGATCATGCATGATCGGGACAATGAATTCGCGGGTGAATTTGAAGTAGACAACGTCCCCGGTTGCCGCCCCACCATCATGGCCACCGCCGCCATGACCGGAAGACGCCTTTTTGGCCCCGTGGGAGTCTTTCTTTTTCTCGTCGCCATGGCTGTCTTTTGCGCCATGGGAGTCTGCCGGCTTGTCTGCTGACTCGTGTGCGCTCGTACCTGCCGCCGCCGTCAGACCCGTCTTTACGAAATGGCCGGTAATGCCGCCAATAAGAATACAAACAACTGCAACGACCGCAGAAATGACATGCTTCATGCCGGTCTCCCACCCCTAGAATGGCAGCACCTTGTCCAGAAGCTTCGGCACCGCTTTGCGCCCGTTTGGACCGGTTGTGTCACCCTGATTGACATAGGAAAGCTGGGCATCGGCGATCTTGTCATACGTTACAGTGTTGGTCCGGGTAATGTCCTGGGCGCGAATGACGCCTGAGACGCTCAGATAGCGGATCTCGTTACTGACCCGTGTCTGCTGATACCCCTGAATGATTAAGTTCCCGTTCGGCTCAACCCCGACAACACGCGCGGCGAGTGTAAACGTGACCTGTTCGGCCCGGTTCACCGCGCCGTTACCCGCCATATTCGAATTGCGCTGGAAATCGATCGCAGGCGACACGCTGGCCGACCCCGGCAGCGCATTGTTCAGCACATCCGGCAAGCCAAGCAGTGCATCGATGCTCATGTCTTCGCTGGATCCATGACTGCGGGACAGCGAACTTTTCAGATTGGCCTGATCATTCATTTCCACCACGACGGTCAGGAGGTCCCCGACAGCCTTGGCCCGTCGCATGCTGAGCAGCGCATTCGGCGACGTTGCCCAAAGGGACGGATTAGGCTCTGTGACCGCATCCATGTCGACCCCTGCCCCGGCCCAGGGCCCGGCATAGAGCGGAACCGGCTCTGGGGTAGGATCAGAGAGAGGCGAGCTTGCGCAGGCTGTGGCAGCTGTCGCGAGAATTGCCGTTGAGATGAAGTTTTTCATTGTGCCAGCACCCATCCGCTTTCCTGAACGATGCCCTGCACCATTTGCTTCGATTGTTGATTCAACACGGTCACAGGGTCATTTATGCCCGCATCACCGAGGGCCCGACCGGAGGCTGTGATCTCCAGTCCGCCTTTGATATACTTGACTGAAACGACCTGATTGCGCCGCACCACCACAGGCGCCCGCGTATTTTCGAAAGTGATCGGCTTGCCAGTATAAACCGTGCGGAGCACTTCGCGACCGACCAGGGGATCGCCGGATGCATTCCCGCCATCTTCGGTCGTTGCGTTGTATGCAGTCACAGGATCGCCTGCGCGGATCACTTCCGCCGCCACGAGAGAAGATGACCCCGCAAAGGCGGTCATCATTGCAAGACTGAGAGCGAGAATGGACATGGCGATTATTTCACCCTCGTCGTCGCCGCGAGCATCTCGTCCGAGGCGGTGATCACTTTGGAATTCAGTTCGTATCCACGCTGGGCTTCGATCAGTTCTGAAATCTCTTTCACAACGTCAACCCCAGATCCTTCGAGGAAACCCTGCCGGATAAAGCCTGCGCCTTCCGTTCCCGGAACGAGCTGTGTTGGTGTGCCCGAAGCCTGCGTTTCGCGGAACAGATTGTCCCCCATGGCTTCCAGGCCTTTCTCGTTGACGAAGCGGACCAGTTGGATGTTTCCGATCGCCTGCCCTTCCGTGACGCCAGCGAAGTAAGCGACAACTTCACCATCCCTGCTGATGGAAATCTTCTGGGCGTCATCCGGAATGATGATGCCGTCCGTCAGCGGGAAACCGTCCATGGTGACGATCTGTCCGTCCTGCCCGCGATTGAACTTGCCGTCTCGCGTGTAGGCAGATTCCCCGGAGGGAAGCGTGATCTCGAAATATCCCGAACCGTCGATGGCGAGATCCAGTTCTGCGTCCGTGGGGTTCAACGCCCCTTGGGTCAGTTCCATCGAGACCGTGGACGGACGAACCCCGGTGCCGATCTGGATCCCTGCTGGGACAAGCGTTCCGACCTGGGAGGTCGATGTGCCCGGCGTCAGATATTGCTGATAGACGAGATCGGAAAACTCGGCGGACCGCGGCCGGTAGGCTGCGGTACTCATGTTTGCGATATTGTTCGAGATGACGTCGACGCGCATTTGTTGTGCGGCCATCCCTGTCGCGGCGATTTGTAGAGATTTCACGTCCTGCTCCTTCTCTTACCTGCTGCTCTTCTTCTTATCCATTACGAATTGCGCTGATGATCTGGCTAACGCGCTGATCCTCGCGCTCGAACAGGGCTTGCCCGGCTTCGTAGGCGCGCTGCACTTCGATCATGCGCGCGACCTCAAGGACAGGAGACACATTGGATTGCTCCAATGCACCCTGGACAATTTCATTGTTTTCCGCCGGTCTGTGACCGTCCGGCGCGGAGAAATAGGAGTTTGAGTCGCGCACCAGCGTGGCTTCCTCGTCGACGGTGACCACGCCAATCTGACCGACTTCTTGTGGCGGCAGGCCATCACCCGCGCTGATTGTCACGGTCCCATCCGCAGCAACGCGTATCTCGCTCGCATTTTGAGGAATATTGATGGGTGTCCCACCGGAACTCAGAACGGCGCTGCCGTTCATGTCAACCAGTTGACCATCCGTAGACAGTTGGAAATGGCCGGCCCGGGTCAGGCGTTGCCCCTGCTCCGTGTTGACCAGAAAGAAGCCATCGCCCTGGATCGCAAGATCCATTTCTCCGCCGGTGATCTTGAGCGCCCCTTGCGCCATTGCAAAACTGTGCCCGGCCAGGCCACCCATGGAGAGTGAGGATGACTGGGATCCTGTAGCAACAAGAAACTCTCCGAACAGGGCGCGGTCGGACTTATAGCCAGTGGTGCTGGAGTTTGCGAGATTGTTCGCGACAACCTGCATTTCCTGCATCAATCCCTGCTGACGTCCGAGCATAGCGTAGATGGCGTTTGACATTAGTGCGCGCCTCCGGTGACTTGTTCTGAGGATGGATCCGGCTTGCCGAGGACAGACGCAACTTTGGACATCGCCAGCCTTGTCCGTGCCGGCTTCGACAAATCCCTGGCAGCCTGGCGCATGGCGAACACTCTTTCTGAGCGCTGTTTCTGAACCGGGTCGGCTAAGTTCGCCGCCACATCGTAGATCGCATCAGAGACCAGCCAGCGATTGGACGCCGCATCCAGTTCTATGAGTGCCAGAACGGTTTCCGGCTCCAGGTCGATGCGCTGCTCATAAACACGCAAGGCCGCCGCATCTCCCTTCCGGATCGCACTTTCGGCAGCCAGAAGGTTCAGCGGGGCATTTTTCGGATAGGCCTGCGCCCAGTTCGCCACAGCGTCATAGTCCCCGCGCCGGAATTCGAGGTTCGCGAGCTCGGCAATCACGGCGTCATCCGCGTCTTCCCGCTTCATCAGAACGCGCGTCAGCGAGACAAGACCAAAGCGGACCGCCAGCGTGGCGCCTGATCGGTAAAGTGTTGTGCGTTCCGGGGCGACTTCGAGAATCCCCGGATCAGAAACCAGTGCGTTGATAGCCGCCAAATTACGCAGCCGATTGTCGCTGGCGAGATCACGCTCCAATCCATTGACGAACTGGCGGCGGATTTCCGTCTGCGCTGCGTCGTTTTGCAAAGCCGGCATGCCGGCAAGTTCCATGATTGGCTGGTAATGCGAACTGCCACTCAATTCTTGCAATGCATATTGAAGGCTGGCTGCGAGCTCCCGGTCATTGCCGGTCTGACCGAATTTTTTCATCAGTTCGCCCAGCAGAATCTCTTCATGCACATCGCTCAGTGGCTTGTCGTGCCGCATAAGCACCGCCAGCGCCTGCTCCTGAAACAAAGGTTCACTCAGAAACGCTCTCACCGTCTTGTCTGCATCCGGACGGTTTTCACCGAGATCGATGATCGCTTTGACGAACTGCAGTTGGGATGCCTCACCGACCTGGTCCGGCGTAAAATCTGCGAGAAGCTTCACGGGCAGGATCCGCTCGCCGCGCTTATCCAGTTGCGGGACAACCATTGCGGTCAGATCAGCGCGCAGCCGGAAAGGCAATTTGCGGAAGCCGTTCAGGTTTTCATTGAAGGTTTGGACACCTTCGTCCTGATCGCTTGCCAACAGCGCTGCTCCAAGCCAGACGCCCGCTTCTTCGCGGCATTCCGACAGCTTGCGGAAATAGTCCACATCAGCCTCGGCCCGGTTCTCCATCAGGCTGGCGACTTTGCGGTACGCTGCCGCAACGGGTCCCGGAGTCGACTTCAGCACCATGCCCGCTTCAGAATAGAGCCCGAGCGCCAGATAGGCCTTGGCGAGCTGGATACCGTCCAGTCCTGCGGCGTCACCGGACATGCCGGAGGCGTTTTCCTGGAACGTGTAAATCTGCTGATACCGGTCAAACCGCTCGAACTCGCCGAAATCCAGCGGGTATGGTCCGTCGCAATCAACCTCGACCGGAAAGGGCGCCGCCTGGCGCCGACGTACGCCGGCCGGCAGCACCTTTTCCAGTGCAGGCTCAACCTCCGGCTCCGCCTCCCCTTTCGGGGTCAACAGGCCCTCATCAATGGCGTCGCGAACGAACTGGTCCAGTTCGCTGGTCAGCTGAGTTGGCTGCCCCTCCTCCACTCCGGATACGCCACCAGTGTCCTCAAGCGCCAGGGAGACCGGCGCGAGACAGCTGCTGAGCAGAAGGAGAAGGCAAAGCCGCTTCATGCCGCCTTTTTCAGCTCCCGGATTGCCTGCTCGACATCATCAAACGTCGGGCGAACCCGCGCCGGCGCGTGACGGCGAGCCACCTCTACCGAAATGTTGACCGGATTGTGATGGAGGTTGGACACGAGAAGTCCGCCAATCGTGGCGTAGAAGAAATGCTCTTCTGTGCGGTTGTGCTTCACCTTGTTGGCGAACGGCCCGACGATCCCGTAGGCAAGGAAAACGCCGAGGAACGTCCCGACAAGCGCACCGCCAATCATACCGCCGAGAATTTCCGGCGGCTTGTCGATGGCAGCCATTGTCTTGATCACACCAAGAACAGCCGCAACGATCCCGAGTGCTGGCAGCGCATCTGCCATGTTCTGCAGCGCGTGGGCGCCGTGCAGACTGTCCTCCTGCAGGCCTTCTAGCTGAGCTTCCAGCAATTCCTCGACCTGATGAACATTGTCGAAGTTCATGATCATGGAACGGATCGTATCGCAGATCATCTCGACGGCTGAGTGGTCCTTCAGGATCTTCGGGTACTTTGCAAAAATCTCGGACTCATTCGGCGCCTCAATGTGCGGTTCGATATCGACCGGATTCTGCTTGAGCACATTCAGCAGCTCATGCATCAGGCAAAGAAGGTCCTGATAATCCTGCTTTTTCCACTTCGGTCCTTTGAAAACCGACACAATGTCACCGACCGTATGTTTGATCGTTGTCAGATCGTTGCCGGCCAGAAACGCCCCGAGCGCCGCACCGCCGATCATCATGCCTTCGAACGGAAGGGCATGTGTGATGATTTCCATCTTGCCGCCGGCCAGAAGGTAGCCGCCAAACACCATGGCAACCGTCACCAACATTCCTATAACTGCATTCACTGCTCAACTCCCATCTAGCAATCCCGATACGGATGATTGCTATGAATCCACGATTTCCTGTGCAAAATTCTCTGAAATAGGCGTTCTGAGTTTCAACGCCCTCTGGCGCTTCCAGACGCCAAGTTCCCCAGTCCCGATGTCGACGCTGCCGTTGATCGTGTTCGCCGACAGGGAGAGCCTGCCGGCATCCGCGCCAGCGAGCGGCAGGACCGTGCCGACTTCAAGCTTGGCGCACTCGCCGATTGTCAGGGGCAAACGATCCAGCACGGCATCCAGCATCGTTGTCGATGCAAGGATGCTGTTGCTAAGTGACCTCTGACTGTTGCCGCGGGCATTCGCTTTCTGCTCGGCGGCTGCCCGCTGGCTGGAAACAGCGAATTGCTGCATGAATTCAAAGGCGAAGGCCAACCAGATGCAGGAGACCTCCTCCCCCAGCTTGAGCTGGAATTCTACCAGCAGGTAACGGCTGGACGCATCGAAGCGGCCGATAGCACCCGCCGGATCAGCTGAGGAGGTGACACCTTCCCCCGTCTTGATCACGGTGGCGGCGACCTGCCCGCCAAGCTCCAGGCCTGCCTGCTCTGCCAGAAGCTTCAGAAATAATGGTGACGCGTCGCCAAGGCTTTCGGCATCCTGGTCCATGCGAACCGATGCATTGCGGATGGCGCCGACTGCGTCCATCGCGACACCCGCAAGCCCCGGTGAGGTCTTGGCTGAAAAATAGAAGCCGGTTTCCGCGTCAAGCTTCTGCTGAGCCTCCTGGCCGTTGATAACACGGCGGCTGCTCAGTGTGATATCTGGAAGAATACCATAAGTGTCCGCGGCCCAGTCCCGGGTGCAGGCCTGCAATTGCAGCCAGAATTGCTGCAACCGCATGATGCTGGGAGGAATACCCGCCCCAGCGTCGATCTTTTTCCGCAGAACTGCAGACACAGTTTGCCACCTATTAAAAAAACGTACCGTCCCGTTAACCAGTGATGGTGGGTGACCGGTTGAAAAACCATTAACAGCCCGGAGCAAGTTAACCATCGACTCCGCAGCGTTCCTTCACGGCTGTCTGTTAGAGAGTGCCTACTGGCTCAAGTGGTTAGGGTTAATGGGTACTAAGCAACAACCTGTCGTTCACACGACGATCATCAAGCGGAAGAAGGTCGTTAAAGGCGAAGGGCACCATGGCGGTGCCTGGAAAGTCGCCTACGCGGACTTCGTGACCGCGATGATGGCGTTCTTCCTTCTGATGTGGCTTCTGAACGCCACAACGGAAGAACAGCGCAAAGGTATTGCCGACTATTTCAACCCGACCATTCCGATCAGCCGTATCTCCGGTGGCGGATCGGACGGCCTCAATGGCTCGTCCATCTTCACGGAAGAAACCTACGCAAAAATGGGGACTGGCGCATCGCGGTCGAAATCCATCGACTCGCACGGGACGAAAGACAAAACCGATGAACGCGCGATCGCCGCGCAGCTTGAGGACCTTAAGAAGGGTCTTACCGAAGACGGGCACCAGATTTCCGAGCACATGCTGATCAAGATGTCGCCGGAAGGGATCGTGGTGGAGATCACGGACTCGGCTCAGACCCCCCTCTTCCCTGTCGGTTCCAGTCATCCGTCCGAATTGCTGGCAGACCTGATGGGACAGGTCGCCGGATCGTTCGAAAGCTTCGAAAACCAGGTCAAGATTGTCGGTCACACGGACAATCGCAGCTACAGGAATGCCGCCGTCTACGACAACTGGAACCTGTCTGCCGACCGAGCCAACACGGCCCGCCGCCTTCTGGTCCGCTCCGGCATGCCGGCAGACCGTATACGGGAAGTTTCAGGAAAGGCCGATTCTGAACCCCTGGTTCCGGAAAACCCGGCTGCTCCGCAGAACCGCCGGATTTCGATTACCATCCTGACCCAATAAATTTACAGGGTTAAGCGAGGTTATCTCGTCATTAACCAACAATAATTACTCATGGTTGCGTCACTTTGCAGGAGCAACCGACATGAGCATTTCTTCGTCCCTGAATGCAGGGGTGATGGGTTTGAATGTAAACTCCGCCCGCCTCTCCACGATTTCCGACAACATCGCCAACTCGTCGACCTACGGTTACAAACGCAGCCAGGTCGATTTTTCGAGTATGGTTCTCCAGCAACGCAGCTCTGCCTATGCGGCAGGCGGTGTCCGGGTGAGTTCCTACAAGGATATCGCAGCAACAGGGTCGCTGACAGGGACAGGTAATGCCACCGATATTGCTGTCGGAGGCCGCGGCTTGATCCCGGTTACGAATGAGGGCGGCGTCGGCGCCGTACCATCGGAACGTTCGCTCATGCTCCTGCCGACTGGTTCATTCTACACCGACCAGAACGGTTATCTCCGTACCCAGAGCGGCATGTTCCTTCTGGGCTGGCCTGCAGATTCCTCGGGCGACATCGGCAATGTCAGCCGTAACAGCGGCCTGAACCTTGAGCCTGTGAACATCGCAACCTCACAGTTCACTGCTTCGCCGACCACCAGCATGGAACTCGGCATCAACCTGCCAGCCGACGCAACCAATACCGGCGGTTCCGGTGAGCCTTACCTGCTTCCGATCGAGTATTTCGACAATCTTGGTCGCGCCCAGACTTTGACTCTTGAGTTTACACCATCGGTGCCGGGCAGTGGTTCGTCAAACGAATGGGATGTCCAGTTCTTCGACAGCGCAGGTGACCCGCTGACATCGATCGGCGATCTCAATCTCGTATTTGACGACACGGCTGCCAATGGCGGGCGGATCGACACGGCAACGGCTGGTGGCGGCGTCGCTTACGATGCATCTACCGGCCGCCTGTCGATGACCCTGGCGCACGGCCCAGTCGAAATTTTCATAGGCCGCCCGGACGACAGCGCCGGCATCACCCAGCTGGCGGGTCCCTACTCCCCGACCGCTGTGACCAAGGATGGCGCCCCGCTGGGCGACCTCGCAGAGGTCGAGATCGATGAGAACGGTTACCTTCAGGCCGTCTATGATACGGGCCTGCGCCGCACGCTCTACCAGATCCCGGTGGGAGACGTCCCGAACATGAACGGCCTCACCGCGCTCGACGGGCAGGCATTTTCGATTTCGTCCTCATCCGGCAGCCTCTACCTTTGGGATGCCGGCACTGGGCCGGTCGGAACTGTTTCCGGCTACTCTCTTATGGAGTCGACCACGGACATCGCGGCCGAGCTGACCGATCTCATCGAAACGCAACGGGCCTATTCTTCCAACGCGAAGATCGTCCAGACCGTCGACGAGATGCTGCAGGAAACCACAAACCTGAAGCGCTAATTCACGCTTGAACGGGACGGCACGTAAGTGACCATATCCAGCGCTATCCAGGCGGCACAATCAGGCCTTCGGATCACAAGTCTGAAGGCCGACGTCGTCGCCACGAACGTCTCGAATTCGACGACGGCGGGCTATGTCCGCCGTTCGCTCGTTGTGGCGGAGAACATCCTCGGCGGGAACAGCGCAGGGGTCCGCTCCGTTGGCATCACCCGGGCCGGTGACGAGGCCTTGTCTGCCGAACGCAGGTCTCTCGGAAGCGACCTTTCACAGGCGGACCTGTTCGCATCGACCTGGAGCACCATCTCTGCCCGCGTCGGAAATACGGCCGACGGATCCGGACTTTTCGGCCTGTTTTCGAACTTCGAGAGTGCCCTGTCCAATCTCGCCATATCGCCCGAGTCCGGCTCGGATATGACCGCGACGCTTCAGGCGGCCAGTTCCCTCGTCAAGGAATTCAATGCCCTTTCCGATTTCGCCACGTCCCTTCGCGCGGAAACCGACCACGAAATCGCAATCGGCGTAGACACAGTGAATGCCGCCCTGAAGGGCATTGAGGAACTCAACGGAAAGATCGCCCGGATTGACCGCACCAGCAGCCAGGCGGCCGCGCTGATCGACGAACGGGGACGCCTGCTCGACCAGATTTCCGACTACTTGCCGATACAAACCGTACCGCGCCAGAGTGGCGGCATCGATATCGTCACGCAGGAAGGCGTCTACCTTCTGCAAACGACCGCCAAAGAGATTGAATTCACGCCATCGACCGTGTTTGGCCCTTCGCAGACACTGGCAGGTGGCGGCCTCTCCGGGTTGAGCGTCGGGGGCATATCCATCACGCCCGGCACGTCTTCGTATGGCGCTGTTTCAAGCGGCATGTTTGGCGCGCTGTTCACGCTGCGCGATACCGACCTTCCCGCGTTCAGTGACCAGCTGGACACTCTTGCGGGCGATCTGATTGCCCGCCTTTCGGACGATGCAATCGATCCGACGAAAACGCCGGGTGCGCAAGGATTGTTCGTGGACTCCGACGGCTCCGGCGATCCAGGTCTTGCAGGGCGCCTGGCACTGAACCCGGCCATCGACCCTAGCCAGGGCGGCAGCATGTGGCGTTTGCGGGACGGTATCGGGGCAATCAGCGAGGGCGCTTCAGGGAATGCGACCATCCTGCAGAACATGCTGGACGCAGTCACAACCGTCCGCCCAATGAATATGGGAGGGTTTCAAGGCAGTTATTCTTCCAGCGAGCTTCTTGCCCAGTTTGCATCCACGACCGGACAGAAGCGAGTAAGCCATGAAGCAGTCTTCTCGTCGACATCATCGCAGTACAGCATCATGGCGGAAGCAGAAATTTCCGAGACGGGCGTCGATGTCGACCAGCAGATGCAGGATCTTCTGATCATCGAGCAGGCCTATGCCGCCAATGCACGGGTGATTGAAATTGCCAGCAACATGATCGACCGGCTGATGGAGATCTGATGACATGCGCCTGAGCCTTCCCATCCACAACATCTCATCCGGTCTCAGTGAGACGGTTGTTCGCCTGCGCGAACGCATCGACACGACATCCGAGGAAGCCGTCACAGGCCGCTACAAGGACATGACCGCGCATCTGTCCGGTCGTATTGGCAAGGCCATGCTCGGACAGAAAGCAATCGACGATGTCACGAACGAGCGGACCCAGCTGACCCTCAAGGAGACCAGGCTGGACATCATCCAGCAGTCTCTGACAGCAATCGATGACAATATCGGTCAACTCGGCGTTCGCATGAAAGCCGCGCTCGGCTCTGAGGATTTTACCGCAAGGGAAGCGGTTGTACGCGACGCGAAAGCGGCGATTGGCTCAACATTCTCCATCCTCAATACGCGCCATGGCGAACGCTATCTGTTTTCTGGCGACGCCACTAACACCAAGCCGATGAGTGACGTGGACGCATTTCTGGACGATGTCCGTGCCATGGCGGCCTCCGCGACCGATGCCGCGGACTTCGCGACGCAGATGGATGCCTATTTCAACACGCCAGGCAGCGGCTGGCAGGCCGATATCTATTCCGGCACTGCGACAGCCTCCGATCCGGCAAGTGTGACGGGCACCGACCCTGAGATCACCAAGACTGTCTGGGGGCTGGCCGTTCTGGCGCTGTCCGGGGCCGACGAAACACTTGCCCTTTTCGACGGCAACAGTGATGCCCTCATGCAGGCAACCGATACGCTGGCGGACGGTCAGGCAGCTCTGACGAATGCCCGCGCAGAGCGCGGCATTCTTCAGGCGCAGATCGAGTCTTCGAAAAGCGCGCTCGATGTTGAGGAAACCGTCCTCACGCACGCTTTCAATCAGATGACGGCAAGGGACCAATATGAAGCGGCTTCGGAACTGAAGCAGCTCGAAACCGGTCTCGAAGCCTCCTACACACTTACTGCACGGCTGGCCAATCTCAGCCTGCTGAACTTTATGAGGTAGTGCCATGAAATGGACCGCCCTGATCCTCGCAGCTTTTTCAGCAATGACCATGGCTTTCTCCGCCAGTGCTGAAACCCGCATCCGCGATATCGTGGATGTAGAAGGGATTCGCCAGAACGATCTGGTCGGCTATGGTATCGTTGTCGGACTCAATGGCACCGGCGATACGGTGAAGAACTCCCCTTTCACCGAAGACTCCCTCTCCTACATGCTGGAGCGCCTGGGCGTGAACGTTCAGGGTGAAGAGATCAAGCCGAAGAACGTTGCTGCCGTGCTCGTTACGGCCACGTTGCCCTCCTTCTCCCGGTCCGGATCCAGCGTCGATGTCACTGTCGCCTCCATCGGTGATGCGAAAAGCCTCGAGGGCGGGACGCTGATCCTTACGCCGCTCAAGGGCGCGGACAATGAAGTCTACGCCGTGGCGCAGGGCGCGATCATCGTCAGCGGCATCGATGTCCAGGCAGCGGGCGCGCGCGAAACGCGCGGCACTCCGACGACCGGCGCAGTTCCCAACGGTGCCCGCGTGGAACGGGAACTCGCTTATGACTTCAACCAGCGCGACCACCTGACCCTGGCGCTCCGCAGCCCGGATTTTACCACGGCGGCGCGGATCGAGGATGTCATCAATGGCCGGGTCGGCAGTCCGATCGCCTTCATGCGCGACCCCGGAACCGTGGAGCTCAACTTTGCTTCACTCCAGGTCTCCCCTGCCCGTCTGCTGGCAGAAATCGAGAACCTGACCGTGCCGGTCAACGCCCCGGCCCGTATCGTCATTGACGAGAAATCCGGAACGATCGTGATGGGCGACGATGTCACCATCTCCCGCGTTGCGATTGCGCAGGGCAATATCTCGATCAAGATATCAGAGACGCCGGTCGCGTCTCAGCCCGGGCCATTCTCCGGCGGAGAAACGCAGGTGCTTCCGCGATCCGAAATCTCCATCGGTCAGACGGGTAGCGGCAATATTGCCCTGCTCCAGCCGAATGTGACGCTGTCGGAACTGATCTCTGGTCTGAACGCCCTCGGCGTCACACCGCAGGAAATGGCAGATATCATCCGCTCCATGAAGACGGCAGGCGCCATCCACGCTGAACTGGTGATCCGATAAAGGTGTGACTAGGGCCGGTTGAGAACAGGACGCGTCAGGCGTCCTGTTCTGCGCTGCGCTCAAGCACGATCAGGCCACGCCGCTTGAGGCCCATCAGGGCATTGAGGAATTCCCGCTGGACCGTCTCGGCGGCTGCTGGTTCCAGAGGCTTCATGCCGCCAAGGTCGTCACGATACTGATCCGCCATCCGCGACGAAATATTCCCGAGCAGGTAATCCGAGACGGCACTGTTGCTGCCCTGAAGCGTGCTGAGGAGCTTCAGCAGGAATGACTGGTCCACTTCGCGGAACACGACCGGCACGGCATTCTTCGGCAGCAGGTCCGGCAGACCTTCGATCGTGAAGATCGATTTCTCGATGCCTTCCAGCTTGTCCTGATGCTTGGAGCGGAGAAACGCGACAAGGCTGTCGCGCTTTTCCGTCGAGATGAGGCTCAGCAGCTCCCCGACAGAGGCCAGATTGTTGCCCGCTTCCTCGGTTTCTTCCTGAACGGCGTTGAGAAATTCCATCTCGACCATGCGGCCAAGCACCTGGTCGACGCCCGGATCGGTCTTTCGCGGCTCGACCATGTGGCCGATCATCGGTCCCAGCTTATCGCCTTCCATATGGCCCAGAACTTCTGACGAGACGGACACGTCGAGCTTCTGCAGAATCAGAGCGATCAAATTGGGCGACAGGCGCGAAAGGTAAGTTGCGACCTGTTTCGGATCCTTGCGCTCCAGACGTTCCCAGACGCTGAGCTGTTCCTCATCCTCGTCATCAGCCGCTTCTGAAGTGTCGTCCTTGTAGATCAGGTTCAGGCGATTGGAGTCGACCACGCTGGACAAGACTTCCTTGGCACGTGTCCGGCCTCCGCGCATCGCGCCATTTGTCTTGCGAAGATGGGCTATGAAATCCATGACGATGTCGACCAGTTCATCGCGGGTCAGCATGGACAGGTTTTCAAGCGCGGAAGCGACCTTGGCCAGCGCGGCATCGTCCAGCTTTTCAACAATCGGCTTGGCGGCGCTCTCCCCCAGCAAGGCGATGATCACCGCAGCGCGCTGGGCAGAACTGATCGGTGCCGGCTGAGGCGGCGCCACGCCCATTTTTTGCGCGCGGCGCGCTGGAAGGCTTTCCACGTTGGCGGCAGTTCGGGCAGAGCTCATCCTGCATATCCGCGCAAAATGGCTTCTGTAATCTTAAGCCAGCCGTCTGCCAGAACAAAAAATCCGAGCTTGAACGGCAACGAAACCACAGTGGGTGGCACCATCATCATGCCGACCGCCATCAGCACCGAGGCTACCACGAGGTCGATCACCATGAATGGCAGGAATATGACAAAGCCGATCTGGAAGGCATGTTTGACCTCCGACAGCATGAAGCCGGTCGCGAGCAGAGGAAAAGACGGCGCTTCACCCTCGGCGAGCGGCCGGTTCAGGGCATCGCTCAGCACGTAAAGGGTTTCCGGTTCGGTCCGGTTGGTCATGAAGGTCCGGAACGGGTCCGTGGTCATTACCCAGGCCTGCTCTTCGGTCAGTACGCCATCCATGTAAGGGGAAATGCCATTGTCCCACGCATTGGTGAAAACCGGTTCCATGACGAAAAAGGTCAGGAACATGGCCAACGCCATGATCATCATGTTGGGCGGCGCCTGCTGGACACCGACAGCCTGACGCATGAACGAAAAGACGATCACCATGAATGGCAGGCACGTCACCATCATGGCGATCGCCGGCACCAGGCTGAGTACCGATACCAGCAGGAAGAGCTGGATCACAGAGCGGCTGAGCCCGCCCTGGCCATTTCCGTTCAGGACATCATTCAGGCTGGGAACCGGGTCCAGCTGCGGCGCACCTTGCGCATGCGCGGCGAGCGAAAAGCCCACCCCGGCAAGCATCACCAGAATGCTGAAGCGGAGGAAAATTCCCCCTGCCCTAGCCCAGATCATCGTAGGATTGCTCCGGTATCTCCGTAATTTTCACGCCGAGCGAACCATCTTCCGTTTCCACAAGCTCACCTTTCGCGATGACCTTGTTATCGATCGTGAGGTCCACCGGGTCCTCGATACGAGACGTAAGCGGAACAATTGATTCCGGCTGCAAATCGAGGATTTCCGACACACTTAGACGTGCCTGCCCGATCGAAACAGTTACAGTGACCGGAACACTGAAAATCGTCCGGCGATGCTGGTTTGCTGAAGACGGGTCACGACGCTCGACCTCAGGCGATTTGGGTTCGGCTTCCATAGGGACGGCCATGGGTCTACTCCTCAATCATTGTGTGGGAGGGGTCCAGATGGGCGAGGCACGCAGCCAGCAGACCCTCGAAATCAAATGTTACGCCGCCGGTCTTCCACGAGACAAGCACACGCGTCTCATCCTGCGACGTTGCGGGCGCCAACTTGCAGCGGCCAGCCAGAGACGACTCGCTCGCGATGATGGGTTCAAGCTTGTCCAGCATGGCCTGCCGGGCACGGATCTCAAGTGAAGGCACCGAAGCTGGCACCAGATTCGGAAGGTGCCGGGCAATCTCGTCGGCCAGAAACTGCCGCGACAATTCCGGGAAAAGGCGTGCTGCGAGTGCCTGCGTGACCTGCATGGACTGATCCCGCGCCTCGCCCTCAATCCGGGTCAGCGCAGAGGAAAGCTGCGCGACGAGACTTTCGACTTCCGCGAAGGATGGCCCCAGGTCTTCCGGAGGCGTCAATTCCTCTTCCGCTTCCGACACGTCCTGTTGCGGCGGTGCAGCCGCAGGCCGTGCGGCAGCTGCCTGCATCTGGCCCAGCATGCGTTTCAACTGCTCGGCAGGATGCGTCTGATCATCCCTGTCGAAACGCGGCAGGTTGGAGAGAAGCGCGTTACTCATTCACAGCAAACTTCCGGTCTTCATCGAGCCATTCCTGCAGGATAGCCGCAGCATCGTCCTGGCGTTCGGATGCATAGTCTTTCAGGGAGACGAACGGGTCGGCCGCAATCGCATCCAGGCTACCAGGCTCATGATCATCCAATGACAAAGCATTCGTCTTCGGCTGCTTCATCATCGGCCGAATCACGCCGAGGGCCAGGACGATGACCACAAGTCCCAGAACGAGGATCTGGATGCCGGACCAGAGGTAGCGCTCCATCAACTGGTCCATCATGCTCGGCGCGGTAGCGAGTTCCTCAACGGGCGCGGCCTGGAAAGGCATGAATTCCACGGTCAGATTATCTCCCCGGCCCACATCGAGCCCCACGGCGGATGTCACGAGCTGGCGGAAATCGGCAACCATCTGGTCATTGACCGTCGCGGCGTCCGGTGCGGCAGGATCCAGTCCGAGCACCTGGTCATTCACGAGAACCGCGACCGAAATCCGCTCCACCTGCCCCGGCAGGCGTTCGGTTTCCGTGCGGGTTTCGTTGATCTCATAGGAGACAGACTCAGAGGAATTCTTGACCGTGCTGTTGCTCTGGCTACCGGCCGGTGCGCTCCCCTGCGGGAGATTGCTGGATACAGTAAGCGCGCCGGAGGTGCCGCCGCTGGTCTCCGCCACATCGCCTGTTGTACGTGACCGGACGACCCGAGAGTCAGGATCATACGTCACCGCGGAAGTCCGCTGGCGTTCGTGACTGACATCGACAGACACAGACACCCGCGCATTGCCGGCGCCGACACGCGCCTCAAGCAGGCGCAGGATTTTCTGCTCCAGCTGCGATTCCTCGGTTTCCGCCTGAACGCCCGATTGCTCTGCGGATGCAACGCCTGGCCCGGCCAGAATACCTTTGTTGAGATCGATCACGGCGACCTCGTCCGGGCTCAGTCCGGAGACTGCCAGAGCAACCAGGTACTGGATGCCCTGTGCCTGACTGCTCGTCAGGTTATGTGCAGACGACAGCGTTACCGAAGCCGTCTGCGCCGGATCAGACCGTGCGAACCCCGAACGCAGGCTTGCGCCGATATGGACCCTTGCCGACTGGATTCCCGGAACGGCAAGGATGGTGCGCGTCAGTTCGCCTTCCTTGGCACGCCAATACGCAGCATTGTACATCTCCGACGTGACGGAAAACCCGTTTACGTTGTCCAGAAGTTCGTAACCCTGAACCGACTGTTTCGGCAGCCCGTCCCGGGCGAGCGCGAACCGGACCGAATCGCGGTCTTTCTGCGGCACCAGGATCGCATCGCCCTTGATTTCGTAGCGTGTGCCGCGCTTGTCGAGCTCATCGATGATCTCACCCGTGACGGAAGCGTCGAGTCCCGAATATAGCAGTCCCATCGGCTGTTTCATCGCCCCTTGCACCATGAAACTCATGATTCCGATGACGCCCAGCATGGCGACAGCGAGCATGATTTGCCGGCTGACAGGCAGGGCGCGAAGATTGGCAATGAAATTCATGAATCAGGTCTTCCCGTATCGGGGCGGATCGTTGGAATGGTTAATATCTGGCCGAAAATCATTAACGGTTCCTTTACCCGAAGCCTTGTTTAAGGAGCATCGGGAGTCTTGGGATAGCCGGGAAGTTGATGGCAAAAAAAGATGCTGCGAAAGCTGGCGACCAAGCCGCGGACGGCGGTGCGCAGACCAGCGGGAAGAAGTCGGGTGGCGGGTTCGTCGGCCTGGCGATCCTTGCTGTGGGCGCCATGACCAGCTCTTTCGCAACCGTCTATGTCCTGGCCTCCGATCCACCGACGGGCCCAGCCTGTCCGGTGGTCGATACCGGCCCAGCGATCGAACCCATCGCGCAACAAGACCAGACCTATGTGGAACTGCAGGACATCCTGATCACGATCGGAAGCGAGCCGGCAACACGCTATCTGAAGATGAAGGTCTCCATTGTCACCGATAACAGCGGTGCGGGTATGGTTACCAAAGCCGAACCCGTGCTGATCGATGCATTTACCAACTATCTGCGTTCCGTCGAACTCAGCGATTTCGAAAACCCCGATTTCTACGCCCACATGCGAGAACAGCTCAGCCGCCGCTCTGAACTGGTGCTGGGCGGCGGTGTTTCCGAAGGCGTCCTGATCACAGAATTCCTGCTGAGGTGAGCCCCATGCCGATTGAAGCCACCGACATCGCCATCATCCTCGTGTCCTTCGCCGCCTGTGTGTATTGTTTCGTGCTGAACCGCCGGCTGAAAGCCCTGCAGGATACGCGCGACGGACTCGGCGCAACCATCATGGCCATGTCCAAATCGATTGCAGCCATGTCCAGCTCGACCAAGGAAACACGTTCCCATGTCGGCGAAATGGCTGCGCGCCTCGCAATGCAGTTGGAGGACGCAAAACAGACCTGCGCCCGGCTGGAAGAGCTGAAAGCGTCCCTTGAAGCGACACAGAAGGACGCCGTCGACCAGGTGACGGCCTCTCAGGCCGAACTCAGCACGATGATGCGGATCATCCTCGACCAGTCCAAGACCCGCATCATGGAAATGAACCGCGTCATGCAGGACATGCGTGAAATGACTGAAGACGCCGACGAAGACTATCGCCCCCTCGCCCAGACCACCGGGCGCTGACCTCGCAGAAGACGAAACGGGTAGCCTGCCATGAAGTCTCTCAACAACAGCCGATCCTATGTCCTGCTTACCCTGGGATTCCTGTTCACACTGGGTGCCGCCGTCAGGTTCCTGCCCAGCAATCTGGCGATTGCAGAGAGCCCGCAGAAGACGGCCCATCCCACGGACGCCGGGGACCACACTCCGTCGCCCGCGCCGATTGTGGCAGGGACCAAACAGATCGACCAGGTCTGTTTTACCGCCGAGACCGCTGCGCTTCTGGCGGATGACCAGAAAAAACTGAAAGAACAACAGGCTGCCTTGCAGGAGCTCGAGCTGGAACTGCTCGCACGCCAGCAGGAACTGGACCGCCGTGCGTCCGATCTTCAGGCAGTCGAAGCAACGCTTCAGGACCGGTGGGGCCAGCTCCAGGACGCCTCGAATGATGATATGGATCATCTGGCGCGCATGTACGGCACGATGAAACCGGACCAGGCGGCGTCGATCTTCAACCAGATGGATTCCGACTTTGCAGCCGGCTTCCTGCGTCTCATGCGCTCCGAACAGGCCGGCATGATTCTCGCTGGCATGGAGACCAAGAAGGCCTACGAGGTCAGTCTCCGCCTTGCTGCCATGAATGAAGACGTCCGGAATTCCTCCAGAAACGAATAGATTCGATTGTCTGTTCTTTCCACGATAGACTCATTTTGATGTGTCCTGTAATGATAGCATTAGCTATCTAAAACACGATCCGGGCAACGGACGGGGGAGACAAATGGTGAGGACTTTCACAGCGACGCTGTTGCTGGCATGTATGTGTGCCTGTTCCCGGGGGGCGGAAGAGATCGCCGCGCCGGAAATCGTCGAACCCGACGCCGCTCACATCGCCCTCGCCGAAACCATGGTCCCAGCAGATGCCGGTCTCGCCGCCATCTATGACCGGTCCTGCCGGGCCTGCCATGCCCTGAATGGACTGGGCGCCCCGCTGACCGGCCACTCGGCGGCGTGGGAAATGCGGTTCGAGCAGCGTGGAATGGACGGTTTGCTGACCTCGATTCACTCCGGCCGCGGTACGATGCCCGCCATGGGGTACTGCCCGGACTGCACAGACGACGATTTCAAGTCACTCATCGAATTCATGGCTACGGAGGGCCAGTCATGAGCACCACCCGGCGCGCCATTCTGCTCGGATCGGCCGGGCTCGCTGCCGCCGTCGCCATTCCCGGCGTCCAGTATGCAAGCTGGAGCATGAAGGATTTCAAGCGCGACGGATACAGCCCGGACCTGCCCCCTGCCCCGGAAGGTGAAGTGGCCTGGTCCAACTGGTCCGGCATACAGCAATCCACACCAAGTCAAATCGCAGTACCAGCCACCGAAGCTGACCTTGCAAGCGCACTCGCCGAAGCACGCCGCGTGCGCCCTGTCGGCAGCGGACACTCCTTCACCGGTCTCGTCCCCTCAGAACATTTGATCGTGGATGCCAGCCGCTTTTCAGGACTGGTTTCGTCTGACACAGCAACTGGAATGGCCACGATCGGGGCTGGCACACGAATTCGCCAGGCAGCGCGTGAACTGGACGCCGCCGGTCTCGCGCTTCTGAACCTGCCAGATGTCGATGTGCAAACCCTCGCGGGATCATTTTCGACCTCCACCCATGGCACAGGCCGGACGCTCAAGCCCCTGCACGCACACATCGAAGGCTTCCGGATCGTCACGGCAGACGGCACCGCCCGCGATGTAACCGCCGCTTCGGACCCGGATTTGTTCTCCGCCGGCCAGGTTTCGCTCGGCGCATTGGGGGTCATCACTCAGTACACGCTGAAATGCGTGCCGTCCTACAATCTGAAACGCCGGGTCTGGGTGGAACAGCTGGACACGCTGCTCGACCGCGTGATGGATCTTTCGGAACAACACCGGAATTTCGAATTCTACTACTTCCCGTTCACAGGGTATGCTGCCGGGATCTCGCACGATATTTTCGAAGGCGAGGTAACCGGCCGGGTTTCCGACGAAGACGAAGACACGCTGGCAGGTCTCAAGGAACTGCGCGACGTGTTCGGCTGGTCGTCCTGGCTGCGCCGGCGCATCGCCGCCGGAAGCCTGCCAAAGGGCCAGATCGAGGAAAGTTCAGACGCTTACTGGAAGCTGCTTGCCACCGCGCGGCCAACCAAGTTCAACGAGATGGAATACCACATTCCGCTTGAGAACGGCCTCGCCTGCCTGCGGGAGATCATCGCGGCGCTGGAATCCCGCAACGACACTTTCTTCCCGATGGAAATCCGGATCACGGCGCCTGACAATGCGTGGCTCAGCCCGTTCAATGACGGTCCACGCATGTCGATTGCCACGCATGCCGCTGTGGACGAGCCCTACGACTATTTCTTCTCCACGCTGGAACCCATTCACCGTGCCCATGGCGGACGTCCGCACTGGGGCAAGCTGCATTCCCTCGGAAAGGAAGACCTGATCGCGCTCTATCCGGAATTCCAGAACTTCCTTGACCTGCGCGCCGCCCTCGATCCGGAAGGGAAATTCCTGAACCCGCACCTTGCACACCTGTTCGGAGTGGACTTCGATGCCTGAACTTTCGCGCCGTACCCTGTTTCTTGGCGGCGCCGCCGTCGCTGCCGGAGGAGCCGTCCTGATGAACAAGCCTCACGACCATAGTGGGCCGCGCGATCCGTACTTTCTCAGCGTTCAGGCTGCCCTGATCCGCGCCGGCATCGCCTGGCCAACGCTCGTGATCGACAGGAAGCGTCTCTCGGATAATGTCAGAACCCTGAAGACGCACCTGCCCGCGGGCATGGGCTACCGCATCGTTGCGAAATCCCTTCCCTCCATCGGACTGCTGTCTCATATCCGCGATCTTTCCGGCACCAACCGGCTGATGACGTTCAACCAGCCCATGTTGTCCCAGCTCTCCGTCGACATGCCGGATGCAAGCCAGCTGGTGGGCAAGCCTCTTCCGGTGCGCGCCGCCCGTCACTATTTCGAGACGCTTCCCGCACATGCCAGCGCAGCAGCGGACAATATCGAATGGCTGATCGATACGCCGGAGCGGCTTCAGCAATATGCCGCGCTCGCGTCGGACATCGGCCGGCCCCTGAAGATTGTCCTCGAGCTCGACGTCGGCCTGCACCGCGGCGGCTTTGAGCCGGGGCCTGCCCTTGGTGCCACCATCGAAGCGATCAAGGCGGACCCGAATCTCGAATTCAAGGGTTTCATGGGCTATGAGCCGCACATCCCTTCCCTGCCGACCGCGCTTGGCTGGCGGGACAAGGCGCTGAAAGGCGCGTGGAACACCTACACCTCCGCCCTGGAACAGGCGGCCACGCTGATCGGCGGTGACCAAATGGCGGGCCTGACCCGGAACGCAGCCGGTAGCCCGACCTATCGCTACTACCAGTCCACCGATATCGCGAATGAGGTGTCCGCAGGGTCCTGCCTGGTGAAACCGACGCATTTCGACACGGAACTTCTGGAACCGCACCAACCAGCCAGCTTTATCGCGACACCGGTCATCAAATCGTTCGACAAGACCCGCCTGCCGGGCCTTGAGTTTGCGAGCGGAACTGCCTCTGCGTGGAATCCCAATTCGAAGAAGACCGTCTTCATCCATGGCGGTCATTGGCTTGCCGACCCGGTCGATCCGCCCGGTTTGGAGTACAACAAGACGTTCGGACGTTCCTCGAACCAGGAAATGCTGAATGGCGGGCCTGAACTGTCCATCCAGACGGACGAGTTCGTTTTCCTCCGCCCGCAACAGAGCGAAGCGGTCTTCCTGCAATTCGGAGACATTGCCGCCTATGAAGACGGCGCGATCGTCGACACCTGGCCGGTTTTCCCGGTTTCCGCCTGAGCGCGGATGAGGCCTGCAGAGCCTCTTTGTCGCGCGAGAAGCGGAACGGCAGGCGCAGCGGACTGCTGATCATCTTCCCTCGTCCATTTTTCGCCACGAATCTGGTGTTTGTGCCGCCCCTGCGCGCCGAGTGGAGTGTCTATCGCACCACGCATCCACATGCTAAGCCGACTGCCGCGCGACAGCTCAGGAAGGAGGGGGTCCCCCGTGAAACTGTTGAGACTGCCAATCTGTGCCGCACTCGTTATGGCGCTGGTGCCTGCACCTGCCATGGCCGAACGCGAAGGGCGCGATGACATGACAGTTCTGGGCTATGTCGAAGACGTTCACGTCGGCAAGTTAGGCCTTGAAATGAAAGGGAAACTTGATACCGGCGCTGACTCCTCCTCGGTCTATGGTCGCGATGTGAAGGTGTACAAGAAATCCGGTAAGGATGATTGGGTGACTTTCCGGCTGCGCGGCAAGAACGGCCGCACCGTTCGCTACGATCAGGACGTCCGCCGTTTCGCCCTGATCAAACTGAAGACAGGCGGCACCATCCGGCGGCCCGTGATTCACCTTCCCATCTGTGTGGGCGGCGTTCGCGGTCTGGCTGAAGTCAATCTTGCCGACCGGGAGGACTTTGAATACGACATCCTGATCGGCCGCGAATTCCTCGCGTCCCGCGTTCTTGTCGATTCCGCATCGACTTTCATTGCCGACGACGAATGTAACGTACCTGAGCGTGACTAGCACTTTTCACACCCGTCTTCTGGCCTTTGTGCTGACCGCGATCGCGCTGACGATCTTCGGCATCAAGGTGTTCCAGTACAACTACCCGCTCACGCCGGGCACCCAGACGACAACCTGGGATTTCGAAATCTATCTCGACTTTGATACCGCCAACCAGCCGGTGCGGATCGAGACCTTTGTCCCGTCCAACAGCGATACGCGCAGGGTTTCGCAGGAACAGTATTACAACGGCGCCTTCGGGCTGCGCCTGGAAACCGACGACGACAATGGCCGCAAGGCGATCTGGACCTATCGCTATCCCAACGACCGCAAGGTGCTGCGCTACCGCGCGCGTCTCGAAGGGGAAACCCAGCGCTCTCCCCTGCCCGCTGAAATGCACCGACCGGCTGACCGCGCCCCACCGGAATCCCTCAATGACCTCGAGCGGCAGGCCTTTCTCGTCTGGTCTTCCGACATGCGCCGCCGCTCTGCTGATGATGACTCGCTCGCTGAGCTGATCCTGCAGGAAATCTTCGTCCAGAAGGACGCCGACGAGATCGAGGCGCTTCTGCCCGTCCTGCCGCCGCCGCTCGACCGTCTGACACTTGCCGCAGAGGCGCTTCAGAGCCAGGGGATCCGCGCGCGGGTCGCCAATGGCGTTTACCTCGACGAAGCCCGTCGCCGCACGGAAGTGCAGCACTGGCTGGAGTACCATGTCGACGGGCGCGACAAGCGCTACTTCATCGGTTCCGATCCGAAAGAGTTCTTCACCATCTGGTATGGCACCGAGGAAATGATCCGCGCCGACGGTGTGTTCGACTTCGAACCGCAGGTCTCGATCCAGCCGATCGACTCCTCGGCCTCTGACGTTATGCGCAAGGCGGCGCGGGCTGACCGCACACCGGTCGAACTGTTCAGCTTCGACCGGCTGCCCGTCACCACACAGCTCGTCTATCAGGTGCTGATCACCATTCCGGCCGGCATCGTGCTGCTCGTCTTCATGCGCCAGTTCATCGGCATCGAAACGCTCGGAACCTTCATGCCGATCCTGATCGGCATCGCGTTCCGTGAGACAGCCCTGCTGAACGGCCTGATCCTGTTCACCCTGCTCGTCGCGCTTGGCCTGGCCATGCGTTTCTATCTTGAGAAGCTCCGATTATTGCTTGTTCCGAGGCTGGCTGTGGTGCTGATCTTCATTGTGATCTGCATGGCGGTGATCGCGCAGATGTTCAACAGCGCCAACATGCGGATGGGACTTTCGATCTCGCTGTTCCCGATGGTCATCCTGACCATGACGATCGAACGCATGTCGATCATGTGGGAAGAGTATTCACCGGAAGATGCCATCAAGGCCGGCGCAGGCTCGATGCTTGTGGCCTCGCTCTCCTACCTGGTGATGACGAACAAGCATATTGAGTTCCTGCTGTTCAATTTCCCTGAGCTTCTTCTCGTCCTGATGGCGGCCTGCCTGCTGATGGGCAAGTATACCGGCCTGAGGCTGAGTGAGATCCGGCGCTTCCGGGAGCTCGCCAAGGAAGCCGAACCGAAATGATCAAGACGTGGCTTGGCCTTCGCCGGGCCGGCGTGCTCGGCATCAATGAGCGGAACCTCCGTCTCATCAACGACTATAATCCGCGGCGCCTGATGCGCCTGGTCGACGACAAGACGGAAACCAAACGCCTGGCCAATGCCGCCGGCATCCAGACGCCCGAACTCTACGGCCTCATCCGCAGCCCGGCGGAAATGCGCAAACTCGAAACCCTGCTCAATCATCCGGACGGCTGCGTCATCAAGCCGGCCAATGGGTCGCAGGGCAATGGCATCCAGGTGATCCTCGGGCCGATGCGCGGTGGCTGGCGGCGCTCCAATGGCCAGCGTGCATTGCTCGAAGACCTGAAATTCCACGTCAACAATATCCTGTCAGGCATGTATTCCCTGTCGGGCCAGCCCGACATCGCCATGATCGAATACCGGGTGAAGTTCGACGATGTGTTCGACCCGATCAGTTTCGGTGGGGTGCCGGACATTCGCATCATCGTGCTGCGTGGCATTCCCTTTGTCGCAATGGTACGGCTGCCGACAGCTGAGTCGGACGGCAAGGCAAACCTTCACAAGGGTGGAGTCGGCGTCGGCCTGGACCTCGTCACCGGCCGGACCCTCTATGGCATGCAAAAAGGCAAGACGACCGACATCCATCCGGATACGGCCAACCCGCTCAGCAATATCTCAGTGCCGCATTGGGACGAGATGCTGCTGATGGCCGCCAAAGCCTATGACGTGACCGGCCTTGGTTATCTCGGTGCCGACATTGTGCTCGACAAGGGAAAGGGCCCGATGCTCCTGGAGCTGAACGCCCGTCCCGGCCTCGCCATTCAGGTGGCAAACAGAATGGGTGTGCGTCCGCTCATCGAGGCCTGCATGAAGGCCGACACCGAAGGGCTCAATGCAGAACAGCGCGTCGAGCTCGGCAAGAAGCTCTACCGGGAGCACGTACCGGACCACGTGCTGGTCTGATCCGTCAGTCTGTAAACGAGAAATCCGGCAAAGACTTGAAGGCCAGCTTCAGCGCGTCTCCCCAGCTGCTCGAAACGGTCTGGAAGTAAGGATCATCCTCTTCGATACGGCGGCGATGCGTCACCTTCAGGGCGCCCTGCTCCACGACCTGAAGGTCAAGCGGCATACCGACCGACAGGTTCGCCTTCAGGGTCGAGTCGAAGGAGACGTACAGAAGCTTGATCGCTTCCTCGAAACTCATGCCGGCGTCATAGGCGCGCAGCAGGATCGGCCGGCCATATTTGGTTTCACCAATCTGGAAGAAGGGTGTCTCCTCGCTCGCCTCGATAAAATTGCCTTCCGGATAGATCATGAACAGGCGCGGCTCGATGCCGGTGATCTGCCCGCCCACGATCATCGTCGCGCCATAGTCGGCCTCCGATTCCGGGCCGGTCATCTTCTGGGTCTTGATCACTTCCTTGAGCGTGTCACCGATGATGTTGGCGACCTGGAACATGGTCGGCGCTTCCAGCAGGCTGGGCCGGCGTTCATGCGGCGCCTTGGTCCGCTCGTCGAGAAGACTGATCACAGCCTGGGATGTCGCAAGGTTCCCGGCTGTCAGAACGGTAATCACCCGCTCGCCCGGCTCCTCCCAGGTGAACATCTTCCGGAACCTGGAAATGTTGTCGACACCCGCATTCGTGCGCGTGTCTGACATGAAGATGAGCCCCGCGTTGAGCCGCATCGCCACGCAATATGTCACTTCGAACCTCTTCGGACCCGTTTATTGTTGTTGGACCTGGACATTGACGGACAGCACCTCCTGCTCGCCGCCATACATCACCCCTGTCAGTGGCCCAGCTTCGCGGTAGTCGAGGCCAGTTGCAACCTGAATGTACCGTTCGTCGGGACAAACCCTGTTGGCTGCATCAAATCCGACCCAGCCGAGCCCCTCGACCCAGGCTTCCGCCCAGGCATGGCCTGCTTCCTGATCCACTCGGTCCAGCATCATCATGTATCCGCCGACATACCGGGCCGGGAAACCCATCAGCCGCGCAGCTGCCGCAAAAATGTGCGCATGGTCCTGGCAAACGCCATGACCAAGTTCGAGGGCTTCCTCGGCTGAAGTGTTCGGCCCTGTCGGTTCAATGTCATAGACGACCGAGTCTGCGATCAGGTTCATCAGGGCATGTAGGGTTTCGAGATTGAGTTCCGGTTCCTTGCCAAGTTCGGCAACGAGTCCACGCACGCCCTTCCCCACCTTTGTCAACGGGGTGAACCGGCGATAGAGCCAGAGGGGCGGCACCATCCGGTTGCTAGTCAGTATGCCCGCCGTGTCCCGTGTTTCCACTTCACCCTGGCAGGAGATCGAGACGCGCTTTGCTCCCGGTTCCATGGAGACGAGTTCGACATGGTTGCCATGATGGTCCATATATCTCGCCTCGCTCTTGGCCCCTTCCAGGACGAGATCCCAGGAAATGACCGTCTGCGCATCCGTATCATGAGGACGTTTGCGCACCTGCTGCAGCGCGTAGCTCGACGCTGTCTCGTAATTGTAGACGGTAGTATGATCGATGCGGAGTCTCATGGCCTATTCATTGAACCTGTAATCGGTTTCGATCTGGGCGGAGAACGCCGCATTCTGCGCCATGAAGCTGGTAAGGAATTCGTGGAGCCCCTCCTCAAAGACCCGCGCAATGTTCAAGGCTGTCAGCCGGTTTTCCTGCCGGATCGCCAACTCATGTGCCGGTGTGCTTTCGCCATACTCCTCGGCAAGCCTGCCGAGATATTCCGTGATCATATCATAGCAGAATGCCAGAGACCGCGGCAGACGCGCATCAAAGATCAGAAAATCTGCGATGGCTGGCGGGCTGACGGTTCCACCATGCAGCCAGTAGAAGCTGCGCTCTGCGGAGGCTGAGCGGAGGATCATTTCCCACTGCACATTGTCGAGCGAGGACCCGATCGATGCGCTGGACGGCAACAGCACATAATACTTCGTATCCAGAATACGGGACGTGTTGTCAGCCCGCTCCACCAATGTGCCGATCTGGATGAAATTGTAGATATCATTGCGCAGCATCGTGCCGGTGATCGCGCCGCGGACCTGTGCCCCCTGCCGGCGCACCAGTGACAGGATTTCCGGCAAGTCGCGTTCCGGGATCGGACGGCGCAGGGCATCGCGTACGCTCATCCAGGCATCATTGATCGCTTCCCACACTTCCCGCGTCAGCGCTGTCCGTGTCATCCGCGCATTCTCGCGCGCGGTATGGAAGGCACACAACACGCTGTTGGGGTTTTCCTTGTCGCGCAGGATGAAGTCCAAAATCTTGTCCGACCGGATCGTCTCGTGCTTTTCCAGATAGCTCTGCTGGCAACCAGCCGTCGTAATGACGGACCGCCATTCTTCCGTATCGGACTCGGCCCGGGTGAGCGCGAGGCGAAACCCTGCCTCGGCCAGGCGCGAGGTATTCTCCGCCCTCTCCAGATAACGGGCCAGCCAGAAGAGGCCAGCGGCTGTTCGACCCAGCATCACCTCTAATCCCCCTTCAGGACCCAGGTGTCCTTGGTTCCGCCCCCCTGGCTGGAGTTCACCACCAGGGAGCCTTTCTTCATGGCCACGCGCGTCAGCCCGCCGGGCGTCACCTCCACTCCTTCCGGGGAGACGAGCACGAATGGGCGCAGATCAACGTGACGCGGGGCAAGACCCGATTTTGTCAGTACAGGGACGGTGGACAGGGCCAGCGTCGGCTGGGCGATATAGTTTTCCGGCTTCGCGGTCAGCTTGGCGCGGAAGGCCCTGAGCTCCGCCTTGCTGGCTGCGGGACCGACCAGCATGCCATATCCACCTGACCCGTGGACTTCCTTCACGACCAGTTCTTCCAGATTGTCCAGAACGTAAGCCAGCGCATCCTTTTCTGCACATCGCCAGGTCGGCACGTTCTGCAGGATCGGCTTCTGGCCGGTGTAGAATTCGACGATCTCCGGCATGTAGGAGTAAATCGCCTTGTCGTCGGCGATGCCCGTGCCCGGAGCATTGGCGATCGTGATCCCGCCTGAACGGTAAATATCGAAGATGCCCGCGACTCCCAGCAAGGAGTCCGAGCGGAAATTCAATGGGTCGAGGAAGTCATCATCGATCCGGCGATAGATGACGTCCACAGGTTCATACCCCCGGGTCGTCCGCATCGCGATACGCCCATCGGTGACCCGCAGGTCGTGCCCTTCCACCAGTTCGACCCCCATCTGGTCTGCGAGGAAGGCGTGTTCGAAATAGGCCGAGTTATGGATGCCCGGCGTCAGCACAGCCACAGTCGGCCGGTTGCCATCTGCCGCAGGCGGCCCGCACCGCTCCAGGGACCGGCGCAACATGGTCGGGTATTGCTGAACCGGCTGCACCCGGATGTGCGAGAAGAGTTCCGGGAACATCTTCAGCATCGTCTCGCGGTTTTCCAGCATGTAGGAAACACCGCTCGGCGTGCGGGCATTGTCCTCCAGCACGAAGAATTCGTTCGGCCCGGTCCGCACCAGATCCACACCCACAATGTGTGTGTAGATGCCGCCAGGCGGGTCCATGCCGATCATGCGCGGCAGGAAGGCGTCGTTCTCACGGATCAGGCGTTCGGGCACCCGGCCCGCGCGGATAATCTCCTGCCGGTGATAGATGTCGTGCAGGAAGGCATTGATGGCCTTCACCCGCTGCTCGATCCCGCGAACCAGGTTCGCCCACTCCCCCGCTCCGATGATGCGCGGGATCAGGTCAAACGGGATCAGGCGCTCGTCCGCTTCGGCTTCGCCATAGACATTGAACGTGATGCCGGTACGCCGGAAGAAGGCCTGCGCTTCAGCGGACTTCTTGAGAAGGGCCGGACGGCTCATCTCCTGCAGCCAGTCCGAATATGCCGAATAAGGTTCGCGCACGATTCCGTCGAACCCGTCCATTTCATCAAAGAATTGAGGTGCCTCTCCCATAATCACAACAACGCACGCAAGGCTGTGCCCGGTCAAGGCGTGCTATCAGGCATAGCTGTGCCCTGCTGAGGTCGCCCCGCATTGAAGAAAGCCGCACCAGCGCTGCCCAAAAATTGGGCAGACGGCCTACATCGCCTGGCTCCAGGGCCGTGAAAGCAAGGCTGCCGAATTGATGATGCCGACCATGCAATAGGTCTGCGGGAAGTTCCCCCACAGCTCTCCGGTGTCGGTATCGACATCCTCTGACAAGAGGCCCAGATGGTTGCGGGCCGCCAGCAGCGCTTCGAAGACGCGCCGCGCTTCCTCGGTCTCGCCGATCCGGTGCAGGGCATCCACCAGCCAGAAAGTACAGGCGGTAAAGGCGGTTTTCGGCTTCCCGAAATCGTCGGTCACTTTGTAGCGATAGACATGGTCGCCTTCGCGCAGGTCCCGGTTGATCACCTGCACGGTAGACACATAGCGCGGGTCGTCTGCCGCGATGAAACCGATCTCCGCCATCAGCAGGACAGACGCATCAAGGTCTTCCCCGCCAAAGGCCGCGGTGAACGCACCAATGTCCTCATTCCAGGCCTTCTCCAGGATGGTCCCGTGAATGATGTCGGCCCGCTCGCGCCAGTAATCCGCCCGCGCGGGCAGCCCCAGATGCGCGGCGATCTTCGCCAGCCGGTCACAGGCCGCCCAGCACATGATCGCGGAAGACGTGTGCACATGGGCAATCGTACGGAATTCCCAGATGCCGGCATCCGGCGTGTCATGCACGGCGAAGGCGCGCTCGCCCACCGGCTCCAGCTGCTCGAATTCCGTCAGGCCGGGCCGTTTCATGAGGCGCGTATCGAAGAAACTCTGCGCAACGCCCAGGACAACCTGACCATAGACATCATGCTGGACGTGCTCAGCCGCCTGGTTGCCGACACGGACTGGCCCCATGCCGCGATAGCCGGGAAGCTCCCTGGCAAAATCCTCTGTCAGGTCCGCTTCCAGCCCGATCCCGTAAACCGGCTGGATATGGCCGCCTTTCGACTGAGCCACGATGTTCCGCACCCAGCGCATATAGTGCTCCAGCGTCCCCATGCCGGACAGCCGGTTCAGCGCGGTGACCGTGAAATACGCGTCCCGGATCCAGCAATAGCGGTAGTCCCAGTTCCGCTCCGAGCCTTCATGTTCCGGGACGGAGGTCGTGAGGGCCGCGACGATGCCGCCGGTTTCCTCGTAGACGCAGAGCTTCAGCGTAATCGCGGCACGGATCACGGCCTGCTGCCATTCAAACGGCACTGCCAGGCTGCGGGCCCAACGCTTCCAGTAGAGGCGGGTCCTCTCTTCCCAGTCGCGCGCAATGACCTCCGGATGATCGGACAGGGATTCGTCCGCTCCCAGAATGAAAGCGGCCTCCCGGTCCAGAATGAAGCTGGTCCCCGACAGGATATAGGAGACCGGCGCATCCGTGGTGACGCGGAAGGCAAGTTCCTCATCCACGTAGCGGACATGGTTGACGCCCCTGACCGGCTTCAGCTTGCGCCCGCCCCAGTCGGTTTCCGGGGTCAGCGTGATCCGCATCCGCGGCGTGCCCGCCAGAACCCGGAACCGGCGCACCAGCGCTGCCGGACGGAACATCCGCCCCTGATTCTCGAACCGCGGGGCAAAATCGACGATTTCCACGATGGCGCCATCACGGGATTCGAGGCGCGTCCGCAGGATGGCGCTGTTGTGGTCGTAGGCCTGGGTGCGCGAGACGAGGTCTTCCATCCAGACGGAAAAGGCACCGCCGCCGCCCAGAAGCTGGTTGAACACCGGCTGGCCATCGAACCGCGGCAGGCAGGACCATTGATAATCGCCACGTGAATTGATCAGGGCGGCAATCGTGCCATTGCCCACAATGCCAAGGTCCAGTCCGCTCATGTCCCAGCCAGCTCCTTCAGATACGCATGCACGGCATCGACATCTTTCAGCCGGTACCTGGCGACGGTGTCGCCCGCGCCGACCTTGACCGTCAACCCGCCCAGGCTGTTCGCAGCCCGGAAAGCATCTTCGTCGGTCGTGTCGTCACCAATCATGACCGGGCGCCGCCCGGAAAAGGGCATTTCCTGCATCATTCGGGCCAGAGCGCGGCCCTTGTTGGCATCTTCAGGCTTTGCCTCGAACACGAACTTGCCATGCTGGATCCGGTATCCCGCGCCTGACAGGCCGGCCTCGGCCAGCGCATTGCCAAGGTCGTCCACCGCTCCCGGCGCCTGCCGGTAATGCAGGGCCAGCACCGGGCCTTTGGTCTCGACACGTGTGCCATGAAACATCGCGCTGATCTTTTCGATCACGCCGCGCACCGCATCCGGCGCTGCAGCGCGGTCTTCCGGCGGGTCTGCATTCGGCGCCAGCGGGATCAGGCCATGATTGCCGATCCGCCACAGCCCGCCCGGCACCCGGCGCGCGAGGTCACCTGCATCACGGCCGGACAGGATCGCCAACGCCCCTTCCAGCCGGCGGCCAATCGCCTCCAGGACGTTATCCATGCCGGCCGCCAGAAACACCGTATCGGGATCGTCCTGTAGCCCGGCCAGCGTTCCGTCAAAATCTAGAAATAGCGCATCGCCCGCGGTCAGCGGCGGCGGCGCGATGATCTGTTCTGTCATGAAAGTACCGGCACCTCAGCATCGGCCGGAACAGCGTTCAGGAACCGCTCCCGCCACCAGATCAGATCCTGCGCCTGGATGCCATCCATCAGGGTCCGCCAGCGGGCCTGACGCTCCTCCAGCGGCATATGGATGGCCTTGTAGACGGCTTCAGCAATCGCGCCGGAATCGTAGGGATTGACGATCAGGGCTTCCCCCATCTGCTCGGCCGCGCCGGCAAACTGGGACAGGACCAGCACACCGGGATCCTCTGGGTCCTGCGCCGCGATGAATTCCTTGGCTACCAGGTTCATGCCGTCCTGCAGCGGCGTGACGAGGCACACTTTCGCCGCCCGATAAAGCCCTGCGATCTCATCGCGGTCATAGCCCCGCGCGAGATAGCGAATGGGAATCCAGTCGAGGTCGCCATAATCGCCATTGATCCGGCCGGACAATTCATCCAGCTGCTGGCGCAATTGCTGGTAACCTTCGACAACCGAGCGCGAAGGCGGCGCAATCTGGGTGAAGGAAATATGCCCGTGTACATCCGGATGCCGGTCAAACAGTTCCGCCATGCCTTCGAAGCGCTGGATCAGGCCCTTGGAATAATCCATCCGGTCAACGCCGAGCACCAGCTGCCGGTTGCCCAGGAACCTGTCGAGCTTTGACGCAGCGAGCTGCGCGTCTTCGCATGTCGACGCTTCGACAAAGGCATCGACATCAATCCCGATCGGACAATGCAGCAGGCGGACGGTTCGTTCGCCGACCTGGAAACGGCCATCGGGCAATTCCTCTGCACCGAACTCCTCTTCGAGATAACGTGCCAGATTGTAGAAGTCCTTGCCGGTCTGCACACCCACCACATCATAGGCGCACATGGCCTCGCCCAGTTCCCTGTGCTGCGGGATGGCCCGGAAGGCCTCCGGCGCGGGGAATGGAATGTGAAGGAACCAGCCAAGGCGCCCCTGCCAGCCGCGCTGGCGCATCATCCGGCCGAGCAGGAAGAAATGATAATCATGTACCCAGACGAAATCTTCCGGCCGGGCTTCCTGAACCGTGATCCGGGCAAACTTCTCATTGACGGACCGGTAGCTGCGATACGTGTCTGCTTCGAACACCGCCAGGTCGATCCGGTTGTGCATGACCGGCCACAACACCGAGTTCGCATAGGCCAGATAGAACCCGTCATACTGCCGGCGTGAGAGGTCGCTCAGCGCGAACTGGACCCCCTCCTCCTCGACATAGTTGACCCGCGCGGTTTCAAAATCCAGCACCCGGCCCGACCAGCCGATCCACAGCCCCTTGGTCTCAACCAGAGTTTCCCAGAGGGCTACGGCGAGCCCGCCTGCCTTGCTCTCGCTGCCCGCAGCCGTGCGGTTGGATATGGCGACCAGACGCCCGGAAGGCTTGGCCGATGTGTCTGCGTTGGCGCTTGTCATCGGTTCTTTCCTGTTGAGTCTCATTTAGGCCGCTCCGGCCCCGGACCCAACCTCCACATGGCGGATTCTTGCCTGAAAAGCTGCTTCGCCCATAAATATGACAGCCATTGCGCCGCTTTCCATGCGGGTCACGCCTTCGCCCGGCGCCGTACCCCGGAAGGTCCTGCACCATATAATAGAGTCAGGCCGAAGACGTGCGGTTACCGCCCCCGCGGGCAACGGCCCCGCGACAAGCCCCATGACGGAAACAAAGCTGATGAAGGCTGGGATTCCCCGTTGACGACAGCGCCGCGGGCTTATACATCCGCGCCTTCCAATCCTGTGCCCAGATGGCGGAATTGGTAGACGCGCACGGTTCAGGTCCGTGTGCCGCAAGGCGTGGAGGTTCGAGTCCTCTTCTGGGCACCAAATTTCGATGCTTAATGCATTGATTTCAAAGGACTTTCCAGATCGAATGTCGCCCCTCGAGTACAAAACGAGGTACAAATCGACATCATGGGAATTGTCTTGAAGAACCTGAAACTTCTAACCAACGGCAAGTACCAGTATCGCCGATCCTGGCCTGAAGATGTACGGAAAGCTCGCCCGGAATTGGGTCGAGAGCTCAAGCGCACGTTTGACATCGACGTTGGGCGAGATCAGGCGATCGTCCAGGCGACGTTGCTCAATCGAGACTTTGAACGCGTGCGTCGCTCCATTCGAGAGAACGGGGGCGCCATCCCCACATGGGAAACCGCTGAGAAGGTCGGCCTTTGGCTGGAAGAGAATAGATCCACTTTTAATGCTGTCGTCTACGAGGGGGTTGGGTACGACAAGTATGGCAATGAAGTCGTCGTACAGGAAACCGCGGGCGATTTGGAGATCGAACGGATTCTTGAGGAAGCGGCTAAGCGTTGCGGCCGAGACTTCGAAGGAGACCCCGCTGAACTAACAGTCGAAGAACGGTTGAAAATCGAGGGCTTGAGCAAGGGAAGAGTCTCGGCACCTGAGCTCACGGTGCGCAGCGCCTTCAACCTTTACACTGCGAAGAAGAAGGGCGGCAAAGTACACCGGCAAACAAACACAGCGGTGAATCAACTCATAGAGTATTGCGGCGACATCCCGCTACGCAACCTGACCAGCGCTAAGATTATGGATTGGCTCGACTACTTAGTAGATGAACGCGACCAGTCATATGAAAGCGTGAAGAAACGTAACAGCTCAATGAAAGCTGTGGTCAACTTCGCCAAGAAGCGCGGAGCATATGAAGGCGCGAACCCCTTCGAGGGGCAAAGGCCGCCCGAACGAGCAAGAAGATCAGAAGACCGGCTTCCGTTTAACAAGATCCATTTGGAAGCAATCGACCACTACTTGGCGACCAGCAATGTCCAAGATGAAACACGTTGGGTTGTGACCTTGTTGAAATACACCGGGTGTAGACCGAGCGAAATTGGCGGCCTTCGTGCGGAAGACCTCTCTCTCGATGGGGACATCCCCTTTTTACTGGTGCGTTGGACTGAGGATCGCCGCCTGAAGACCAATGATAGTGAACGCCGGGTCCCGTTGGTTGGAGAAGCGCTTGAGGCAGCAAGGAATGCCCACAAGCGGCATCCAAAAGGGTGGCTGTTTCCGAAACTCGCACCGTCGTCCGCGGAGCTGAATGACAATGCAGCGCTTTCGGCCCGGATCAACAAAGTCATTCGGAGCGCAGGCATCTACAAGTCGACGCAGCTCGTTTCCTACAGCTTTCGTCACACGATGGCGGTCGCACTTGACCAGACGCCTGGTATCGCACACGCGGTCCGTGAGCGCGTTCTGGGCAGAAAGAAAGCCCAGTATGGGGCTACGGAGCAGCCATTGGCGGAAAGCAAGGCCGCACTAGAGGCAGCCATCCAACGTCTCGGCAACACGGACAAGGTCCTCTACAAGCCCGAAATGCTTGAGACCAGATCTTCTTAGAATATCCTGTGTCTAGCGTTGGCTGGATGCCTAGTAGTATTCGCGAATGTAGCCGTACGCCCTTTCGAACAGGTCTGTGTCCTGGTGCAGTTTGTACTGAAACAACGTCTGGCGTAGCGCTTTCTTGATCTCCCGTTCGCCTGCGTGTGTGTCTTGCCAGCCATCGAAGCGCACTGCACGGACGATCTCATCTATGTTGTCGACGACTCGCTTCACCATGATTGGGGTGTCGCCATTTTTCGCCTCTTCAAACAGAGCAGTCAAAGCAGCCTTGCCTTGATCAATGTCATCCTCATCTGACGTTTCTCGTTCCTGCCGAACGACGTCCTTGGCGAGCGATAACAACTCTTTCAGGAATTCGATGCTGAGCAATAGCCCTTGCTGGTGTCGGTTCTTCAGGTCTTCCAAACGTTCAGCGAGCGCTTTGAATTGAGGATTTCCGCTGTGCTTCCTGAGGCGCGCAGAGAGCTTGATTGATATCTCTTTGGCTTTCTTTTCCGGATCAGGATTTCCGAGAACAGTTTCAAGCAGGTCAGCATCAAGCACCAATGTGTCGAGATCATCTCTCACCTTCTCGACATGAACGTTTTGATGGATAAGTTCGACTGTCTTCGCACCAAGCCGGTGCCAAAGAAGTTTTCCTGTACCGGTCGACGGCTTCAGACTTTCGTAGACCTGCGCCAACCAACGATAATCCACTTCATGCGTCGACAAGACAGGGTCCGGGGACAATGCCTCCCATATCCGAGTGAGAACGCTAAACTCAGCAGCAAAAGCATCGCGAATTTCATTGTTCGGTATGCACTCCTGCGCCGCGATAAGACCTTCATACCCCGTCAGGCTTCGATCCACCCCTGCGAAGTAGGCGAGGCATTTTTGCAAGGCGACAGGCAATGCGTTTTTCAGTTCCGCGATGTTGGATACTGCCTTCTGTACCCCCTTCTCATCAAACTGAAGTGCCTGGGCAACGTCATCGAACACACCGAGATAATCCACGATCAGCCCATGCGTTTTCTCAACACCATAAGGACGATTGGTTCGGCATATTGCCTGCAGAAGCGTGTGATTGCGCAGTGGCTTGTCGAGGTACATGGTCTGCAGGATCGGCGCGTCGAAGCCGGTCAACAGCTTTGAGGTCACAATGATGATCTTGAGAGGGTCCCTGGGGTCCCTGAATCGGTCTAGAAGTTTTTCCTCTGCGTCTCTGTCACGCTTGTAGGGCGCATACTCCGCCTCACCACTGTTTACAGAGATCACGATATCAGAGGCCTCTGGAGGAAGGTGTCGGTCGAGTTCTTCCTTGTACAGCAGGCAGCTTTCCCGATCGAACGTGACTACCTGTGCGCCAAAACCGTTTGGAGCGACTTTCTCCTCAAAATGTTTGGCGATGTCGGCACAGATGGCTCGAATCCGTTCCGGTGCCTTGACCAGGATCGACATCTTGGCCGCAGCCTTGCCAAGCTTGTCACGGTCTTCATCAGTCAGGCCGTGCGTCAACTCAGCATAGGCCTCTTCGATCGCACTCTGATCGATGTGGAGATCAACCAGGCGCGGGTCGAAGTGAAGCTCCTTTGTCGCCCCGTCTCGGATCGAGTCATTGAGCCCATAGCGGCTCATGTAGCCGTTTTCGTCGATCTCGGCGCCGAAAGCATAGAAGGTGTTTCGGTCAGCGCGGTTGATTGGAGTGCCGGTCAGGCCGAATAGGAACGCGTTTGGAAGCGCTTCGCGCATCTTGCGACCAAGACCACCTTCCTGCGTACGGTGCGCCTCGTCGACCATAACGATGATGTTGTCGCGGTCATTCAGCACGCCGTCAGCCTCGGCGAACTTGTGGATCGTAGTGATGACAACCTTGCGCGTGTCCTTGGCCAGCAGGTCGGACAATTCCTTACGGCTGTCGGTGCGCACCAAGTTGGCCATGTCGGCGGCATAGAACGTACTAGCGATCTGACTGTCGAGATCGATGCGATCTACCACGACCAGTACCGTTGGGTTCTTCAACGCGGGGTGCAAGCGCAACTTGCGAGCGGCGAACAGCATCAGGAGCGACTTGCCCGAACCCTGGAAGTGCCAGATCAGGCCCTTGCGCACCTGGCCAGCAACGACGCGTTCCACAATCTTGTTGACGCCCTCGACTTGTTGGTACCGCGCGATGATCTTGATGCGTTGTTTGCCCTTTTGCGTGGCGAAGGCGGTGAAGTTGGCAAGCAAGTCCAGCACCATCGCCGGCCGCAGCATCGCGTTGACGGCCTTTTCGACCTCGCCCATCGACTGCGGGCCATCGGCATCCGTGCGCCACGGTCCCCAGAGATCGACGGGCATCCGGACGGAGCCGTAGCGGTATTCCTTGCCCTCGGTGGCGACCGAGAAGACGTTCGGCACGAACAGCTCCGGCACGTTCTGCTCGTAGTCATCATGGACCTGAAGCGCGGCGTCGAGCCAGCTCTGGCTGGAGCGGACCGGCGTCTTGGCCTCGATCAGGACGAGCGGCAAGCCGTTGACCAGCAGCACCAGATCGGCGCGCTTTTCGGTCTTGCCGGCGCGGAATGTGAACTGCTGGGTGACGACAAAGCTATTCTGCTCGATGTCGTCGAAGTCGATCAGCCGTATGGTGACATGCTGGCCGTCCGCGCCAAAGGGCATGGAGCGCTCGCCGAGCATCCATGCGGCAAATTCCTCGTTCGCCTTCACCAGCCCGTCCGAGCGCGCGCTCATGACGATGGCGCGCAAGCGATAGAGCACGTCGTCCACGCGGGAGGGGTTGGCGGCGATGTCGGGGTTCAGGCGGATCAGCGCGTCGCGCAGATAGGGCTCGACCAGCGCCTCTTGCGACTGGCGCGGGAGGTCGGCTGGGCCGACGAAATACCACCCGAGGCCTGAGATCGCGCCGCCCTGCCGGGCGAGGCCGGGCGCGACGGCGGGTGAACTGGTGCTGCCCGCGAGGCGGTCACGGATGAAGGCTTCAACGGTGTTGGCTTCGTTAAACAATGTCAGTTGCCTTCAAATTGCTCTCAGCCAGCACCATCTCAGGGATCTTTGCCAAAGCCTCTATTCGCAATTTGATTTGCGACGAAGTCCTATCGAGCGCCGCAATTTGCTCTACAAATTCATCTTGGTCCCCAAGGCTCGGCAAGGTGATCACCAGTTTTTCGAACAGATCTTTAGTTAAATACTTCGTCGTTGAACCGACCGAAAAGCTCTTGAGACGTTCAAGCGCGTCTTCCAAAAACAAGGCGAGATACCCTGTTCTTGCCATGCTTCGGTCTGGTTCAAACACATAGGTGCGCTGGTAGGCGTTGAATTTTCCATTGAAGGTTTTGACCCAGTATTGCCCTTGAGCATTGTTGCCCGGCAGCAAGACGGCGTCACAGTCGAAGGCAAAAGTGTCGATAGACTTCGGAACTGGATCGCAGGTGAAATAGGGGTACTTTCCGCCTTCGACGGCCGCGTTTGAATCGAGTTTTCCCGTCCGAATGCTGCACAATTCTGTTAGGCTGATACCAAGTAATCTGTTCAGTCCTCCCTCTACCGGTTGAGAGAAATGATTGAAGATCAGAGAACTCCGCAATTCTGAAGTTACCGAGGAGCACTCACGATAGCTTTCCTTGCAGCTTTCGGACGCGGAGAGAACCTCCACCAACCGCGCCTGCTCTTGGATCGGCGGCAGGAGGAATTCCTCCTTCGCCAATGCCTTCCAGTTGATAGTGGGAGACAGCGAGCCGACCGAGATGCTCAGCGCCCGCTCCATGAACAGATCGCTCTGCATTAAGAACGGCAGAAACTCCGGCAGCACGGTTTCGGGCTTGGCCCGCAGCACCATTCCATGAGCCGAGAACAATCCATCGTGAGGGGCCAAAGCCACTCTTCGAAGATAAGCATTCCGCCTGGCAAATAGGATATCACCCTCGCGCATGCGTAGTTTTGTTCCCTTTAGTGCAACCTCTGACCCCCATCGTCTGACTCGGAGTGATCCGCTATCGAGGTGTTCGAGACCCACATACGTTTCATTGTCATCAGGTTCTGGCTGAACTCGCTCGGTGACGTTCACAGCCATCTCATCGAAGCGAAGACGGGTCCAACCGGCCTTGTTGGCGATTACCTGCTCAAGCATCGGCGTCCTCCGCTGGCGCAAGCCCGTCGAGCAGGTCGACCAGCGCGTCCATGCCGGTCCAGAACTCGCGCCCCTCGGCATCGAACGCGCCCCAGGCTGCCGCGAGCGACACAGCATCCTCCTCCGCCGCCGGAGGCCTCTGCTTCTTCACATAACGGGCGATGGACAGGTTCCCTTCCGCCGCCATCACTTCAGTATTGCTGACAATGGCAGCGAAGCCGGGCGCATCCTCAAACGCCCTATAGGCCGCCAGGATGCGCGCCTGATGCGCGTCGCGCAAGAAACTCTGCGCCCGTTCGCGCGCGATCTCAGCCGCCGCATCGATGAACAGGACATTTCCCAGCCGCTCGGGGGGCTTGCGGCTACGGCAGACGATGACGCAGGCCTCCATCGGCGAGTTGTAGAACAGCCCTGGCCCAAGCCCGAGCACGCATTCCACCAGGTCGGCTTCGATCAGTTTGCGGCGCATTTCGGCTTCTTCATTGCGGAAGAGCACGCCATGCGGGAATAGGATCGCGCAGCGCCCGGTCTCGGGGTCCATGCTTTGCAGGATGTGCTGGAAGAAAGCGTAGTCCGCGCGCCCCTGCGGCGGGGTACCAAGGAAGTTGCGCCCCCAAACATCCTTTTCCCAGGCGCCGCGGTTCCATTTCTTAATGGAGTAAGGCGGGTTCGCGAGGACCACGTCGAAGGTACGGAGTTTGTCGTCGTCAACAAAGGTCGGTGAGGCGAGCGTGTTGCCGCTAGCTATGCTGAAGTCATCCACGCCATGAATAACCATGTTCATTCGGGCTATGGCGGCCGTGATTGTAATGAGTTCCTGCCCGAACAGGCCCATCGTCCGGGTTTCACCGCCACGCCGCTTCACTTCCGCCAGGCATGAGATCAGCATCCCGCCGGTGCCGCAGGTCGGATCATAGATGGATTCACCAGACTGCGGCTCCAGCATCTGCGCCATCAGGTGAACCAGTGTGCGGTTCGTGTAGAATTCCTGGGCAGTGTGACCGCTATCGTCTGCGAACTTCTTGATGAGATACTCATAAGCGTTGCCAAGTTCATCTTCGGGCACTGAGGCAAGCGACAAATCATGCTTAGAAAAGTGTTCGATCAAATTCTTGAGCGTGGTATCCGGCATCTGCCCCTTATCCGTCCACGGGGCATTCCCAAACACGCCGTACAATCGCTTCGGATTGGCCGCCTCAATGACCTGGAAAGCAGATAGTAGGGCACGTCCAACGTCCTTCGAAGCCACACGAACGTCCGCCCAGTGCGCCCCCTTCGGGATCACAAAGCGGTCGTTTGCTGTGTCGGACGCGTAGACCATGTCGCCGGTCTCTTCGAGCGCCTCCTTGTAGTCCTCGTCCCACACATCTGAGAGCCGCTTGAAGAACATCAACGGGAAAATGTACTGCTTGTAGTCACTCGCATCGACGAGTCCCCGCAACAGCGTAGCGGCGCCCCAAAGATAGCTTTCAAGTTCGCGTTGAGAAAGGTGCTCGGTCACTGCAGCCAACCTCCGTCAGTCAGTACTTGGCGCAGGTGGTATTCTGCTGATCGCGCTTCTGCGAGCGCAGTCTTGAACGCCTCCACAGCGTCAGGAAGCGGCGGAATGTCTTCCCCGATCGAGGGTAGCACATAGCGGGAGATGTTGAGCGTCCAACCTTCGCTCTTGATTTCATCGATAGTGGCGACCTTTGCGCTATCCTCGACATCCTCGAAGGCGCGGTACCAGGAGACGATCTGGTCACTGTGCTCCTGGTCGAGGAAGTTCTGTGCACGCCCTTTGCGAAACAGGCTTGAGGCATCGATGATCAGGACCTTGTTCTTTCGTTCATTTGGCTTCTTGCGCCGCAGCACGACCACGCAGCCGGCCAGTTGTGTGCCATAGAACAGGTTCGGTGCCAGGCCGATGACGGCCTCGACCATGTCATTCTCAAGCAGCGCCTGGCGGATTGTTCCCTCGGCGGACTTCCTGAACAGAGCGCCCTGCGGAAGGACTACCGCCATCCGACTGTTCCCGGTCGGCGCCATCGATGAGATCATGTGCTGGACAAAGGCGTAATCGCCGTAGCTCGCAGGCGGGATGCCGTACCGCGCCCGCCCCCATGGATCTGCTTCCCATAGCTCGCGTCCCCATTCCTTAAGTGAGAATGGAGGGTTTGCGATCACACAGTCGAAGGTAGCGATGCCGCTCGTGCTTGGGTCTGTAAATGCGGGGTTTCGGAGCGTGTCCTCGCGGGCGATCTGGAAATCTTCGATACCGTGCAGCACAAGGTTCATGCGCGCGATCGCGGAGGTTGTGAGGTTCTTCTCCTGACCATAGATCTTGCCGTAGAAAGTCCTGGGGTCGCCGCCTTTACGCGTGACATGCTCGATCGCCCCGAGCAGCATGCCACCCGTTCCGCACGCAGGATCGTAGATGCTCTCGCCTTCCTTTGGGTCCAGGATCTCAACCATCATCCGGATGACACTTCTCGGCGTGTAGAACTCGCCTGCCTTGTTACGCCGGGTCACGTCAGCAAATTTGGCGACGAGGTATTCGTAAGAATCGCCCAACACATCCGTGCTGACGGCGTGGTTTCCCAGATTGATCGCAGAAAAGCCCTCAACGAGATCCTTCAACAATTCATCGGAGAATTTTTCCTTGTTTGCCCAATCTGCCGTCCCGAACACACGGTAGAGTGTATCTGGATTCGCCCGTTCGATCTCCTGCATGGCGTGGTGCAACGCCGTGCCGACATTCGATGCTACCTCACGCACATCGTCCCAGTGGCACCCTTCAGGGACGACAAAGCGGTGAACCTCAGGAAATTGTGAAGGATCGACATCGCCGTATAGTTCTTCGGCAGCAGAGGTCTCTTCATCCCACACATCGGATATGCGCTTGAAGAACAAAAGCGGAAGAATGTAACCCTTCCAGTCCGTTCGATCGACTGCTGAACCCCGAAGCGTGTTTGCCGCGTCCCAGAGGGCCGCCTTTAGCTCTGCCGTTGAAGGATCATTCATTCATATTAGTTCCCGTAGAATTGGTCCTACAAACTAAAGTTTGGCCCCCACTTCAAGTTGCTAGATACGCAGCTGCTTGGTCGTGGGCGATAGGCCTGCTTAGCTTGCCCAGATCGCGGGCCTCTTCTCCCTGACTGCGAACTGTCGTGCACCTCTTTCTAGGGCGATTCAGAAGAACAGAATTGAATGCAGATTGAAGGTGCCAAAGTGAAATCGAACAAGCAAACACAAAAGAAAGCCCCCGCTCAGCGGGACCGAGCGAGGGCGAGTTCACACACACATTGGTAGAGAACACCAACGTTACCAACTTAGGTAGGAGCGGCCTTCCACATTGTCAAACAAGCCTCGAAATCGTGCCCAAACAGGCCATTTGGAGCCGTTTTCGTGAGAATCATCGGGGCGTCCTCCATGTTTGGTGTGTCGGTCACCTGAGCAATTCGAGCCGCTGAAGCATTAATATGTACCCCCCTTAGGTCTGCTCGGCTCCTTAACCGGCTTATAAGGTGGGCACCCTCCGTCCCTCCCCCTTTGTATTCACCAGGAGAGACACTAAGTCATGGTGGTGAGGAGGTACCGTATCCAGCTCCACCACCTCAGCCTTCCTCCCCTAAGCCCAACCTGCAGTCTTCCTCAGCAACGGATTATTGATGACATCAAGCCAACAGTCCCAATCGTGGGATCCCTCCACTATTGCCCTTACACCCAATGCTCGAACCCTGGTCGACGACGCGGTGGAGGCACAATTTCAAGCACGTAAGGAGCGCCTAGAAGGCATTGGCAAATTAGCCAGGCGGAACAAAGACGCGCGCGCTGAACAAGAGTGGAGAACGGTTGCAGCCCTCATTCTGGATCCATTGGCACATCACCTCTCAGGCGCCCCCGAGCCACTGGTAATCAAGCTGGACAACAACTGGTTGTCTGCGGGACCGGCTGACCATGTAGCTCGCAACCGCACCGTCATTGACCGCCTCTACGATCTGGGAACCGCCGAGTGGCTAAAGGTCAACCGCTCTGCAAAGCTCAACAACAAGTTTTTGAGCAAGTTGCGACCGGGCCCCGAACTGTTGAAGGCCGCGACCCGCCTTGGAGTCGATATGGGTGCGGTCGGCGCGGAGCAGACTCCTCCAGAGATCGAGCTAAGAGGTACAAAACCGAAAGGGGTTGATAGCCGTCGACTCGTTCTGCCGTTCAAGCCGAATGCTCAGACACAAGCGATAGAAAACCAGCTCTCCAGGCTGAACGAGCGACTATACTGTGCGACGCTTAGTGGTGAACCATATGGCTCAATAAGGATCGATGTGAGGCGGCGGGGTGTTTCGCGTTCTTTTCTCGATGGATCCTTCGAGCGTGGCGGACGTTTGGGCGGTAGCGCGTTCTGGCTGAATCTCCGGAAGGACATCCGCCGCGCAGCCCTTCGTATCGATGGAGAACCAATAGCCGAGGTGGATATCCAGGCAGCCATGCCATCAATTGCCTACGCCCTTGAGGGAGTTCAGCCGGACGGAGACCCCTACACCCTGGACCCTCCCGGAGATATCCCGCGGGAAGCAGTCAAACTCGCATTGATGCAGATGCTCTGGAGACCTGTGAACCGCAGAACACGGCTCTCCAAAGAGGCTCGGGATATGATCCCCAAGACCTATGTTGCCGGTCAGGTGTTCGACTTCATCAAAGAGCGGAACCAACCGATTGCGCAGAGATTGGGTGCTGCAGATCCGTGCGGTGCAGAGTTGATGTGGCATGAGAGCGAGATCATCATTGAGGCAACCCTCAGGTGCTTTGACTCGGGTTTCAGCGCTCTTCCGCTACACGATGCATTGCTGACGTCTTGCAGTCGCGCAGAGGAAGCGTCAGCGATCCTGAGCGCGGCCTTCGCAGATCGCTTCGGCATTGACCCCACCATCAAGGTGAAATCATTTGTCTCCCAGGCACAAGGCGAGGCGGTACATGCCTAGAAAGCCTGACGTCAGCAAGCGCGCTAAGCGACCAGACGGGATGTACTCGTATTGCAGGGTGATAGGATGCCCTCATCCCGCACGGGCAGGAACGACCAAAGGTCTCGACACACGCTTCTGTCGGCGCCATGCGGATCACTACAGTCGGCACGGCAGTCCCTACAAACGATCTTACAGTGCGAAGTCTCTCAAGCCGTACCGGAAGATCGTGCAAGGGTGGCTTACGGAACACAAGGATGATCGTTGGGTGGCGAATGCCGTCGAACGTGTGAACGGCCTCTACGCCCAGGCAGGTCCCTTTGAGGAGGCCTTTCGGCTCGCTGGTCTGCCACCTAGGGAACGGGCCTGGAAGGCTTGGGCGCGGCTCCGCAAAGCAGGAGTGGGCCCGATGCGAGTGGTCGAGAGCTGGCTGGTGGTTGAACTTGCTGTGCAACTGGATCCACAACCCGATGGCGATCGCGAGTTTAAGCGGGTTCAAGGCGCGAAGCTGATCCATCGGCTGGCCTCAGGATCTCACAAGAGGTGGGAACGAGAACCGATGCTCAAGTCTGGACACCAACAAACCGGACCCAAGGTCATCGTCACGGAGCTCCACAAGTATCCCCACAGTCGCGGCAGGGTGCTTCGTTACATTGGCGCGGACATGGAAGAAGGCTGCGGCCTGGTAGTGTCATCTCACTTGCCAGAGCTTCTGAGGGCCGCGAACGATGAAGTCTTCTAACTCGACGTCCCTGGGCCTCACAGACGCGCCCAGTGGATCAGTCGCACCAACCGCCAGCGGTGTGGACCGCCGGGCAAACCCAGCGGCCCTCAGCGTCCGATCTTAGTCTTGTGCGGCGCTGGCCTTGATCCGTTGCACACTTGAACGGCTGATCCCCAACTCCGCCGCCGTTTGCGCTTCGGTCTTTCCAGATGCAAGCAGGTCCATCACTTGGTCGGCCTTGGCGCGGGCTGTGGGTTTCCTTCCCGTGTATTTGCCTGCGGCCTGGGCCTTGAGGATCCCCTCCCGTTGACGTTCTAGCATGATCTCTCGTTCGAACTCCGCCACGGAGCCGAGCACTCCCAACATGAGGCGCCCGGTGGCAGTAGACGTATCGAGGGACATGTCGAGTATCCGGAGCGATGCCTCCTTGGCTTGGACCGTGTCCACGATCTCCATCAGATCACGGATAGAGCGAGCCAGGCGGTCCAGCTTGGTCACCATCAAGGTGTCCCCGTCGCGAAGGTAATCGAGCGCGTGTGTGAGTTGGGCACGGCTCCCTTTCGCGGACACCTGCTCCTTGAAGACCTTCTCAGCGCCCGCGGAAGATAGATCGCGAACCTGCGCCTCAAGGCCTGCATCCTGATCCGTGGTGGACGTACGTGCATAACCGATGATCATCTGACACCTCCAAGCTTCAATAGGGGCAGGCCCTATGAGTCATGGAGCTTCAAAAGTCAAATTGGGGTCTTTTGAAGCTGGATTCAGGGAGTGTGCAGCAGCTTCACTAGGGCATGGTCTATTGATGTCAATAGGTCTAACCCATTGATTCTTATGCACTTGGTGAACCCCTAGCGAATCGGTGATCGCGTTCCCATATCCTGTGGCCCCACAACAATCGGAGATGTCGCTACGGATGAATGCTCTTCCATTCGGATACCGCCCGCTTGGTTGGAACGCTGGCCTTACAGCTCAAGACTATCTTGCTCACATGAAAGCCGAGTTCGATCGGTTGTCGATCAACCTTCCTGATGACCTGCGCCAATTCAGAGAGGTCTGGCATGGTCTCAGTGAGCGGGAGGAACAGCGCCCTTGGATTCACAAGTACGTCGAGCGTGCAATCCAGGAAGCTAGCGCAAATGGAGACAAAGACGTCGCCCCAGCTGACTTCGGATTTGGAATTTACTTTTACCTCAACCAACTCAGAAACTTCACCATGCGGTGGGAGCCGGACTACGAAACACTCAAGCGCTTTGGTATTCGAGGAGACTACGCTGAAATCTATGGAGGTCGAAGGCCGCTCAACGAGTTCATACATTTGAAGAGCATGAACTACGTTGCCTATCCGATCGCGGGTAAACACCTGTGGGGGAAATCCCGGAAGCCAACATCTGACGAGTGCTTCGTCAGCGACATTATTTGCTGCCTAAGACAACAAGTAGAAGAGTTCATTCGGGAGGCCTCTCGGTCATACAAAGTCGAAGTCCACTCCAACTTCAAATTCAAACTCGAAGACCGTGTTCTCTCCCGGTCAGCCATCGAAGTTGAGAGCCTGGTGGTCGATTGGGAGATTGAGCATCTCTGACAAAGTGAAGGGGGGTACGGGGGGAAACCTGCTCGTTCGAAGACATTCAAAGGAGCTCGAATTTTTCTACACTTTTTCAATCCGCATGGCGCGCTTCATTCGTCTGCGGTTCTTTCATCCATTACAGTCCAATACACTGCAAAGGGGATATTAGGTGGCAAGAAACGGTTCGTACAACGGCGGGTCCACAGTCATCGGCGCGCGCTCCGGATGGTTTTCTTTCAAAGAGAAAAAGAGTGACCGGAACCACCGCCGTAAGTTCGCTGGTAGATTCCGAAAATCTAAGAATAAGAATGGGGCACCTTCTGAAGAAAAGAATTCCGATCTCAAAAGCAGCACGGATCAAGATAATGCTGAGCCCGCCACTGAGGGAAGCAACACCGGTCAACCGAAGCATCGGATTGCGGTGATCTGGGACGGAGAAAAGTACGTCAAAGCGCCGGAGCAGTCCGATACCTCTCCAACCTCACGTACCAAAAAATCGAGATAGTGAGCGGAACTGAAGGCTAACCCCCTAATTGGAGGGAGTGGCAGGAATATCCACTGCTGAAGCGTATACGGAATTGCTGCTCTGGTCCCGCCTCGTGCGTCGATCTGCTCGCCCCTATCGGCCGCTCCGATGGCGTCCAACAAGCCGGGCATGTTGTTTAGAGACTCTTTCATACTCAGTACGGACATAATCAGGGAATGAGAGAGGGAATTGAACGTACTCTAACACATCACACTCCTTTTCTGCTGAGCGACCAGACAAGATGGCCTCCCAATTCTCCACATGAGCAAGAAACTCAACGACGGTCTGAGGTATGGTCTTAGAGGTGAAAAGATGGGCATTCGTTTCGATTATTTCGCGCATGCGCCTATTGCTGGGCTGAAAGACCGATGAGTTCCAAACATCCTGCGCCTGGGACTCTTCGTCTGTGAGCCGCCTTCCTGTGGCAACACCTCCAATAAGCTCCGCATTGCCTGTCGAGAACTTATCATAGATAGCTTGGTTGGACTCGGTGATAGCGTACAGAGGCCCGTAAAGTGACTTCAATTGGTCTTCTACGAATCGAATTTTTGAAGTTCTTCGATCGGCCATTCGATTCAGCTGGCCGTTCGCAAGGAATGATAAGAGGATGAGGATGGCCCCGCCCAACACATTTGTGCCCGGCAAGTCAAGGCCACGGAGGAGTGCATCAAAGTCCATAGACGCTATTAGCGCCGAGTGTACGCAGTCGGCAAGGCCGGTACTTCTGCTAAACAGATGCTCTAAGAAGGCAGCGTACGGATGCGCGGCTACGTCTAGAATTGAAGCTAAGGAACCAGGACAAGCTTTGTCTCGGATTTCGCATTGGGCTATAGAAAGCACGAGTAATGTGTTAGGGTTGCCGATCTTCCCACAACGTTGCTCGGGCAAGATGATGAAACGGCCCCCCTACTAGCGCGCAAACCAAATATGCCTGAAGATGAACGACTTTGGTCAATCCGCTCATTAATATCCGACTACGCCCGAAGCCCGTCTCTTCGACACATTCGAGATCCATTTTTCATTGCCAAACTCGCCAAAGACATTTTGCGTGCAGTCGATCGCGGAACAAGTCCATGGCAGAAATGGAATAACCAACGCGAAATTCTAGTAACCGCTGCGGCAACGACCTGGATCCCCACTGAAGACCTCCGTGACCATTTCAACACCCTCGCTGGTCCCAAACTCACTGCGACCGACGTTTCACAAAGACTCCGGACGATTCAGGAAGACAGCTTTGGCTCCGACCTCCTGCCAGACGACGAACTCAGAGATTCTTGCCTCGAATTGTACCAGCGAGAACGCGCCGTCGGCACCGAAATGACCGCGATAATCTACGCTTTGCAAGAATATGTAGAAGGTCAAAGAGAGCAGATCCAGATAGAACAAGAACAGCGATGGAGAGAGACACAAGAAAAGGAACGAGAAGCCGCGCGTCAACGCTTGCTGTCTGGTGCTGATTGCAAATGGACCGCGTTAAGAAAAGCTTCTGAACTCTACAGCCGCATAAATGGCCGCTTGTACCGCATAAATCAGGGCGCCGACAAAAGATGGGTGCTCACTCGCGTGAAATCAGTCTCTGACGAAGACGGTGATGTGCTCGGCACATATAAAGGGCGAGGAGATGCAACCAAGGCGCTCAAAGAGATAGCTTACAGGCCCGAAATGTAACTTCGGGAGCTCCTGATGTTTGTACCTTATTGCAAACAGAGTTTAGCTCTTCGCCTGTTGACGGCGCCCCATTCCGAGACCCACGAGGCTAGCGATTTCACTGGGGCGGTAGCTGGACATCAACCGCCTCATCTCATCCGAGCTCAATCCCGTCTCAACTGGAGGGCCTGCTCGTTCCAAAACTAATCTAATCTCTTCTAAGCCAGTCTCGAGGCCAGAATCTGAACTTGTATAGGGAAGATCGAACTCGACGAGGCCGGAATAGATCGTCTTCGCAATATCGTACGTGGCGCCACCAAAGCCAGCTGCAGGATAGATCGGTCGACCGGCTTGCAGCGCCATCAACGCCTCTTCTACCACTCCTGGGTATCTGCCGCTGTAGTTGGAACGGGTGCCACCAATTAAAAAATGAGCATCTGACATGGAGGTTAGGTATCGACGCATACCAGTCAGCCATTCACGTGGATCACCTTCTACCTTCCCCGTCTCCAACAATGTGTGGCGTTCTTCCAATGTAATTCGATTTCCAGCTGGGGAGAGCACCATCACTTCTGCGTGCAAAGAGTATTTTCTTATGGTTTCCACCAGCTCCTCAGAACTCATGGAGGAATGATTGTCCCACGCGAGAACGACTTTCACTGGCTCGTCCCGACGAGAATATCGATAGAGCTCATTCACCAGAAATGCCGTGTAGCCGGACGGTTCAAGGTGCCCCCCGTAGCCGAGCTGCCCGCCGGCGAGAACCAATGTTCGGGTGACTTCTCCCAGCACCAGACGGAGATGGCTATCCAGGAGCCCAAGTCGACCAACGTCGGGGCACTGGGATACTGAAAGGGCTAAGAGCTTCCCAGCCAACGCATCCTTAGGCAACAAAGTGCTCGATCCTACCATGATCGTCTAACCCCCACGGGCCGCCAATTGTCTAGGTGTGAGTATATCAATTTCTAGAGCCTGACCGCGAAGCTCTACAATCTGTTCCAGCACCAACCGCTCAGCAGCGCCTAAAGGTGGATCGGGGTGCAAGACATGCAGCGTTCGGTCGTCTCCCGCTCCCTGCATTGAATCGGCCGCCAGTTCACTCAGCCACCCAACGAGCGTCAGGGGCTCAGGCGCATGAGGAGCCCACCATATAGGCTCTGGTAGTAAGCCTGCGACCAATCGCTTTTGGTGGGTCCAGACCGCACGCTTCAGGCATTCATCGACAAGCAAGTTCAACGCCCGATAAATGTCTTCACGTCGCCAAGCTTCATCTAATTTGCGAGCCGCTACGCGTGGGACATGGTCCATGAGAAATGAACCCCGCTCTTCAGCAAACCCAAGCGAATCCAATATAACGATTGGCATTCCCGCTTGCTTCGAAATTGAAACCTCACGTTGGCACCATTCGCGACTGGCAAACAAGTCCGTTCGGATCGCGAGCAACGCACTGTGGGCAGCTTCTGATTCCAATTCACTCGCCCAATCGGTACCCGGCTGGAGGTCATGAGCATCAAAGAAGCTTTGCAACCTTGTTTGCCCTATTACAGACCTAACTAGTGAAATCAGCTCACCAACATTTTCCGCTTCTTCAGGATTGTCTCTCTTCGTGTGACTAATGAAAACCTTCAAGCGACCAGCGGAACTTTCACCGAGTAACTGAGCAATACCTTGCACGAGGTCACGGCACATTAGCCCTTCCGCGCTATCGCCTTCGTTCGATTGTTCAGGAGCAATCAGTTGGTAGGAACTCAATAATTCGGAAACTTTCGTCCCATGCATGGCATCCGATTCAATCCTGTAAGGAAATATGCCTACGTTTGAATCTTCGCGCTCTGACTTGCAGAAGTTCCCAATATAATCGAACCAAACAGAGCCAACTTCCTCACATGCTCGCGCTAGCCCCTTCCCAACGACCGGGACAATGGCAACAAATTCAGCAGGCGATATGTCAGGAAATGCCCCGCTTGATACAGGAATAGGCCTTGGTGGAGAAGCGGCATCAACCCACCCTTCACTTCGAACGTACAACTCGATGCCGCCTCCGATTAGGCCGCTGAATACTGTCCCGTGGAAGTGTTCGAAGAGCCGTTGAGCTATATTTGCGCCTTCGTCGTCGTCTGGATGCCACACGACGTAGATTTCCAACACTGGAGCAGGAGCTGACATTTAACTCATCCTATATCGTCAACCTTCGATATCGTATATATTCTATCTATCTACGACAATTCCGAATCAGGCGAAGTGACATGGTCGGCAAAATAAAAAACGTATTCATTAGTCATATTCACGAGGATGACGAAGGTTTAGCACGAATCAAAGAACTAGCCGGCAAGGCTGGCCTAGAAATTCGAGACGGATCCATAAACTCGGAAAAGCCTAACGACGCAAAGAGTCCCGACTACATCAAAAGCAAAATCCTCGCCCCTAGAATTCAATGGGCGGGAACATTCATTTGCTATGTGACACCAGATACAAAAACCAGCGAATACGTCGCCTGGGAAATCGAATACGCCAAGAAACTCGGCAAGAGAATTGTGGGCATCTGGGGCCACGGGGATCAGGGATGTGAGCTCCCAGAAAAACTCGCGGACTATGCTGATGCCATCGTTGGCTGGAACTCCGATAAGATCGTCGATGCGATTGAAGGAAAGTTCAACGGTTCCGTCGACCCTGCCGGCCAACCGGTCGATCGGCGCAACATAATACGCTACTCTTGCGGCTAGGCACTCGAGGGTTGTCGCAAGTGAAAGTCTACTCATACGTTGTTGCCAGGGATTATGGCTTCGCTCCGAATCCGTTTTTTGGTGTTTGTACGCTCGCCACTTGCAAGCCAGGTATCCGGCGGACCGCTAATATTGGGGATTGGGTAGTTGGCACTGGCAGCGCTCGAAAGGGTCGTAAAGATCGACTGGTATTTGCCATGCAAGTTAGCAGCGTGCTGACGTTCACTGAGTATTGGAATCATCCAGACTACATAATCAAGCGACCAAACCTGAACGGCAGCAGAAAGCTCGCTTTTGGAGACAACATATACCATCGCGCCCAAAACGGCTTTGTTCAGGTTGATTCTCATCATAGCTACGAAGACGGATCACCAAACCCCCACAACATACGCAACGACACCCAAACAGATCGCGTTCTAATCGCCGAACAGTTTGTTTATTGGGGGGGAAACGGCCCCCTCATTCCGAAACAATTCCAAAAAGCTCCAGATATTCGCGCTGTACGCGGTCATAAGTGCAACTTTCCCCAGCCCTTCGCGCACAAGTTCATCGACTGGATCCGTTCTCAAAATGAATGGGGATGCCCAGGCCGGCCGCTCGATTGGAATTAGCAATGACGACAAAAAGCGTAGTCCCCAGCACCATCCGCGAGTATGCGGCGTTTGTAGACCGAACCGATGCTTTCAAGGAACTGGATTCGGAAACAAGACGACGCATCGCTGTATATGGATTAGCGAGCGAAATCGGCTCCGTTGTATCAGCCGTAAAGAAGGAGCGCCTTAAAGGTGCCGACGCCCTGCAGTCATCCATCGCACGGGATGAACTGCGCGATGAAATAGGAGATGTTATTTGGTACTGCTTCGCACTCGCCCGCATTGAGGAAGTTGGGAGCAGTACCGATATTCTCACAAAGCAGATCGCACGACTTGTCGACGAACTGACAAACGATTCGGATCGAAGCAAATTATTTCGTGAACGGATTGGGAAAGATAATCGCGACGCATTTTTGAAAGAGGCAGCTGAATATCCTCATCAGAAGCGCCGGACATTTGATGGCTTTCAATCTCTCGCTTTCAAAACGGCTCGCACTGAAGGTGGAGTATTGCTGGATGTTTGTCTTGCTGTTCTGACGCAATTGGCAGCCCAGCTAATGCGGATATTCCTCACTGAGGAAGAGCTAAAGCTGAACACTGAAGTCAATGATCGGGACATCATCACCATCTTGGGAGAGGTGGCTTGGCACTTGGCGGCTCTTGCAACCTTGTACGGACTTACACTGAGTGAAATCGTCTCACGCAACCGGGAAAAGCTTGAGAACCGACAACCAAGCGACAATCCAACTCCCCTTCACGACGAAAACGTCAGGAAAGAGGAGCAGCTTCCCCGCAAGTTTGACGTGCAGTTTATTACGGTTGGTAAAGGCCGCTCACGAATGTACTGGAATGGCCGACAATTGGGAGATGACCTTACGGATAACGCGGAAGCTGACGGGTACCGATTTCACGATGTGCTGCATCTAGCTCATATTGCGCACTTAGGTTGGTCGCCAGTGGTACGCTCCATGATGAAGCGTAAACGGAAAAGCGATGCCAAGCTTGACGAGATTCAAGATGGGGCTCGGGCAAAAATTGTTGAAGAGACCATTATAAAGATGGTGCACTCGGAGGGCCTAAGGATCGCAGAAATTCGCAATCCTGATTTGCCGCGCGAGCAACAAAAACTCTTCACTCAACGTAGTGATGTCTCGCACTCACTGCTGAGTTTGATTGATTTGTTCACCGATGGACTGGAGACAAGCGCCAACAAGCATTGGGAATGGACTAACGCGATAATTTCAGGATTCAACATCTACTCGAAACTAGTCGACTCAGGCCAAGGCACCGTTACGGTGGACACCAACTCAAGAACTCTTACCTTCTCACCACACGTACATATCGATGTTCCAGGTGCGATAGCGGGGTTCGGTCAAGCGATCGAAGACATTCATGCTCCCAACATGGAAGAGCGCATTAGCGCAACTCTAACAGAACAGGAATTGGCAGAGCTAACGCCAACGCAAAAACTGAAAATGGTTGCCGCCAAAACCGCGATCTTGAACGGCGCTGGCTTTGATGTAGCGGACATGGGTCATTTCTCTGAATTAGAATTACATCCGCTAGATGATCAAAGATACAGCATACGCGCTCATGCTGAAGTCGAAGAACGTCTCTGGAGTCTTGGAGTCATCTCCGTTCGAACGGCCCAAAGCCAAGCTCAAAACAGTTTATACTGCTCAGCACTACTCATAGCTGATACTCCACGTGGGTAATCGTTTGGCGCATTGATGCGGTCATTAATTCCCCATTTAGGGGGATACCATGGTGCCGGGGGCCTTCCGGCAGGCGAGAACTTCTGTTTTATTCGTGTACGGCCAGAGAGTCCGCTAATTTCTGGAAATGCCACTCGCGTATACTTCGAAATTTCGCAGAAGAGGTTCTGGCAGTCGATTAATTGGAGCTTTCTTCCCCAGAGACTTGGGAACTCTAAGCCGAGCCGAGAAAAGTACTCATCTTGCTGTTCTGCAAAATGCCGGATGATCTGTTCCGCAGAAAGCCCCTTCTGGTCGACAAAGCATTTGCTTATTCCGTCCAACGCGCCAGGGCCGGCTTGAACAAATTCCATCTCATCAAAGTTCAAATGGTCAGAGTAGTTGATGTCAGTCGCGAACTGATAGGCGAGAAACGGGCCTAAAGATGGTACACTTCTGAGGATCTCATATACATCGGACATGCTCGACGCTTCGAGCACGCTATGGGGCATACCCTGGTCAAGTAATCGCCCAAGCAACCTCAAATGATTACTGTGCTTGTATCGACGCCCAAAGACTCTACCAGCTGAAGGCATTATGTATGCTGCGGAATACAAGCGTATCCCCGCTTCAAACTGTTCAGTTAAGAACGCATCAATTGCATCGATATCAAAAGCTTTACCGGTTATCGGACCGAACTTCTTCTCGATCGACACCCAAGTCTCAATCTTGTTGAACAGCTTGAACAAGAGTACGCGCATGAACACTGTTTCGAAGTCTACGTCACCTTCCGGAGCGTAGATAACATTGCGTATGAGGAACTGACTTACACGGTCGGATGCTCTGTATGCGTTCGTAAAGCGATAAGATTGCAGAATTCTATCGCTGGTACAGTCCTGACCGTTCGCTCCTGAAATTCTCCGAAAAAATACCCTTTGCCGTTCGCAAGCGAAATACCAATAGGTCTCGAAAACCTTTGTGGTTTCGAGTTCCACACCATCGATTGTAATTTTCGGGATCCGAATCAAGCTCGCTGACGGCGGGCTATCTACTTCCAGCCCAGACAACAAATCCAAGTCCGTGTCATATGGCATTCAAGTCTCCCTGATCTTCAGACAGGCTAGGCGCGTTCGGGATACGCGGCAAGCTACCCAGGATTGGCAATTGCTCAAACCCTAAGATTGACGACGTCCCATCCCGACGCCATGTCGTTGTGCTAGCGCAAGGAAGGCAACTTAGGGCACGCGCTCATACAGGTGCCCCAACGAAAATTGGTGACTGTGCAGGGCCTACCAGCTGAATCGGACTCTATGCATTCTCAGGTACAAAAATCTACTCAAGGTCATTTGTACCGAGCACTAGGAACCCACACAAACCATTGTATAATAACGTTATTATACTAATCTCACAGGGCGGCGCATGCCTCTTCTGGGCACCAAACCCTGCTTCGGCAGGGTTTTTTATTGTCCGGGATCTGGGAATTGCAGAAGCGCTGATCGCCGGGGCGCCAACGCGAAAGACGGATGCAGCCCCTGCCGGGCTATCAAACCAGATTTTCAGAGAGAATGGTGGGCGGTACAAGGTTCGAACTTGTGACCCCTACGATGTCAACGTAGTGCTCTACCACTGAGCTAACCGCCCGTTCGGGAGCTGTTTGCCCCGTCAGGAAGCGTGGGTAATGGACAATCGGCGCGCCTGCGTCAAGCGTCTTCAGCCACCTGTGCTGTTGCCGGGTTCGTTCCCGGATTCACTCCCTGTTTCCGGCGCCTTCGCCAGCAGGTCCACGGCGCTTTGCGCAAGCGCGTGCAGTGCCCGTTTCGAGGCCCCTGCCCGCGCACGGACAGACAGGGAATGCAGCACGGCAGACGCGATGCGTGCCGCCTCGTCCGGCGGTAGGGCGGTGCACACCTCCCCTTCCGCCTGGGCGCGGGCAATGCGGGCTTCGAAATGGCCATCCAAGCCGTCATTCATGGCAGAGAGTTCCCGCCGGACGGACGTATCGTGCACCGCTTCAGGCGGCGCCGTGCTGGAGACGAAACAGCCACGGCCGTCATCATCTCCCATGTAAATACGGATGGCGGCGCGGTAGATGTCCTCCAGCGCGGTGCGCAGGGTCGGCGCGTCTTCCAGGATCTGCCGGCCTGCGTCCAGCGTGGACTCACGGTATTGCCGCAGGGCCTGAAGGTAGAGCGCATGCTTGTCGCCGAAGGCGCCATAGAGGCTCGGTCGGTTGAGGCCCGTCGCGCCGGTCAGGTCGTCGATGGACGTGCCCTCGAAGCCGCCTTTCCAGAAGGCGTCCTGAACCTGCTGCAGCACTTCGTGCGCATCGAAACTGCGAGGGCGCCCGCGGCGGGGTGTGGGGATAGTCTCGGCCATGGGGCACTTTCTCCATGCGTTACGATATTGGCCTCACCAATATTGTAACGATGGGTATGAAAATGCCCGGTTTCAAGACCGGGCCAAGTCGTTTTCAGGGCCGATTTCCGGAAATGCCGGCCCTCAGGCGGCCATCACCTTGTCGACTTCCTCGACGATTTCGCGGAGGTGGAACGGCTTCGACAGCACTTTTGCCCCCGCCGGCGTTGGCGAGCCGGACGACAGTGCCACAGCGGCAAAACCTGTGATGAAGACGATCTTCATGGCCGGGTCGAGCTCCGCGCCGCGGCGGGCGAGTTCAATGCCATCGAGGCCCGGCATCACAATGTCGGTCAGCAAAAGGTCGAAGACTTCACGCTCCAGCGCGGCCAGCGCCGTTTCGCCGTCCGCATAGTCCTGCACCTCATGGCTGGCACGGCGCAGCGCCGCGGCCAGGAAGGCGCGCATGGAATCATCATCTTCAGCCAACAGGATCTTGGTCACCCGGGGCCCCCTTCGTCCGTCCTACAAGCCTAAGCATAAACAGTGATCCGGGTAAATCATGGGTGAATTTTGCGAAACTTGGCCTGTCTTTTTTACCTTGCCGCTGCCCAAGACGCCGTGAGGGGCTTGACCTTGCCACGAACAGGCAAACGATAGGTGCGATGCGCCCGACCCCGCCCCTTTCCCCTTTACCGGTCAGGACCGGCCCGTTTGGGGCGGAGAGTTTCGAGCCGCCCTACACGCTGACCCGGCCGGCCGGACCACAGGCGCCTTTCCTGTTCGCCTCCCCGCATTCCGGCTCTCTATATCCTGAAAGCATGCTGGAAGTGCTGAGGGTTCCGGTGATGGATCTGCGCCGCACCGAAGATGCCTTCATCGAAGAATTGTTCGGGTCTGCGCCGGATGCAGGGGCGAGCCTGCTGGCTGCGCGGTACGGCCGCTCGGTCGCCGACCTCAATCGCGACCCGCGGGAGCTCGACGCCTCCATGTTCGACGGCCCGCCGCCGCGCGCCTGCGGGATGCCGACGGCCCGGGTCGAGGCCGGCCTTGGCTGCCTGCCCCGTGTCGCCGCCGGCGGGGTCGAGATTTACAGCCGCAGGTTGACCCCCGACGAAGGCGAGGCCCGCCTCCGCCACATTCACGATGCCTATCATGCCTGCCTTGGCGACGAACTCGCCGCCCTCAGGGATATCCATGGCCATGCGGTGCTGATCGACTGCCATTCCATGCCGTCCGTCCAGCCGGGCCGCCGCGCGCTGGCCGACATTGTCTTGGGGGACCGGTTCGGCGCCTCCTGCGATCCGCGCCTGACCAGCCGCGCCGAACGGGCCTTCCGTGAACTTGGTTTCAGCGTGGCGCGCAACGCGCCCTATGCCGGCGGCTACACGACAAGGCGCTATGGCAAGCCTCGGCGCGGCGTCCACGCCCTCCAGATCGAGATCAATCGCGGGCTGTATATGGATGAGCATTCCGTCGAGCGCCTCGACCGGTTTGACGACGTCGCCGGGGCCATTGAGGTTGTCATCTCCAATTTGCTGGATACGGCGCTGATTCTGCCAAAGGTGTAATTTTTCACCTACGCCCGTTTTTGCGAAAAACCGCCCATGCAACCTGGCATGGCAGCTTTGCACGGCTCAAATAGAATTCCGGGACAGCATCCGGTTTCGTGGTTAACAGCCGCATTCGGCGGGCCGGAATGTCCACCACGCCTGTCTGGGCTGTGGAACTCAGGCAAACCGCCTGAAAATTCCGGGAAAATTCAAATAAAAACAGTGAAAGTAGGCTTCGAACAAAAAAAGGGCCGCGCTGTGAAGCGCGGCCTTGAAGTCAAAGGGAGGAAACGCCAGAGGCGTCTGCACCGAAGTGCAAGACCAGATTTATGCTGCGATGCACAAACGAGCAAGGGACAGGCTGCCGCAGGTATGAACTTTCATAAAACTGCCCGGGAATTGGGCAGTCATGCCTCCCGGCACACCGTTTGCGAGACGTTCGCTGCAAACACCGAAACGGGACACCTCCTGTCCCATGCAGAGACCGCCCGGAGTAAACACATGGCTGATGAAACAGACCTGCACGTTGGCAAACGCCTTCGCCGCCGCCGCCGTCTGCTGGGCATGACCCAGCAAGACCTAGCGACCCAGGTGGGCGTGCGCTTCCAGCAGATCCAGAAATACGAGTGCGGTGCCAACCGTATCACGGCGTCGCGCCTCTTCGAACTGGCCAAGGCGATGAACGTGTCGGTCCAGTATTTCTTCGACGGCATGCCCGCCAGCGGCGCACCGGATGCTGCAAACGATGCCGAGCGCCTCGAAAGCGATATCCTCAGCCAGAAAGAAACGCTGGAGCTGGTCCGCGCCTATTACCGCCTCGACGAGCGTCCGCGCCGTCGGCTGCTGGAACTGGCAAAGGCGCTTGAAGGCGACACGTCCGGTCACGGCGCCGCCTGATCCGGCTTTACTTTTACATGCTTGACCGGCCGGGCTGCTTGGGGCCTAGCTGGTCGCATGAGCCCTGATTTCAATCTCGACGAAGATCTCGCGCTCGCGAATCGTCTTGCCGATGCGGCCTGGTCAGCGATCCAGCCGCATTTTCGTGCACTCAGCAGCATCGACAACAAAGCCGCCGCCGGTCAGTCCTACGACCCGGTGACCGAGGCAGACCGCGCCGCCGAAAAGGCCATGCGCGACATCATTGCCCAGGAACGCCCGCAGCACGGCATCACCGGCGAAGAATTCGGAGAGTCTCCCTCCTCTTCCGGTTGGCGCTGGGTGCTCGACCCGGTCGATGGCACACGCGCCTTCGTCGCCGGCCTGCCGGTCTGGACCACGCTGATCTCTCTGGTGGACCCGCTGGGCTTCCCCGTGATCGGCGTGATCGACCAGCCGGTTCTGGGCGAGCGCTATATCGGCTGGCCGGGCGGCGCGGCGCTGCAGACGCCCGGCGGACGCAGCCCGCTGAGAGTGTCGGACATCCCGTCCCTGTCGGAAGCCGTGATCTCCACGACCGACCCGTTCATCCTGACAGGCCCGGAACAGCAGGCATGGTCAGAGCTTCGCGGCGCCTCACGCCTCGCGCGCTACGGCCTCGATGCCTATGCCTATGCCCGCCTTGCCGGGGGCACCGTGCATCTGGTGGCGGAGACCGGCCTTCAGGCCTGGGACGTCGCGGCCCTGATCCCGGTGATCACCGGCGCGGGCGGCCACGCGACAGACTGGACCGGCGCCCCCGCCAGCCTCGGCGGACAGGTCCTGTGCACAGCCAGCGACGCTCTCATGGACCAGGCCCTCGCCCTGCTCGAGCCCGCCGCGGTCTAAGTCCGGCCTAGTCGCCTATAGTCCGGTATGGTCATGCGTGGTCATGGCGTAGCCGGATTTTGCCCTCTGTTGATCATTCCCCACCCGCGTCACGCCCGATGGCTGAAAGCCATCTGGGCACCCATCTCTGAAAGACGCGGCATGTGCGTCATTCCATGATGTGCCCGGGGCATCGTCAGGAGACGGGTCCCCAGACCGCTGGGCGGCCGGGGATGACGCATATGGAACGCCATCCACCACTTCAGCAATCTGATCCTGCCGCAATCAATGCCGCGAAAGCAATTCCATCCGACACCTCCGTATCCGGATGTATATTGGGCAGCATGTCGTTCCTGCAGCCTCCCGAAGGCTTCCCGCCGCATCTCGTCTGCATCTGGCCGCTGGTCTGGTGCCAGCTGCTTCCGCGTCGCGGTGCGGGCGGCCTATGGGCAGGATGCGCGGTATTGGTGCAGCATCACCCCGAATGGACGGGTATTCCTGACCTGCATTCACTTCGGCTTGAAAGACAAGGCGGCGAACGACTGGCTGAAGCCGCGCGAGCATTTCAATGACCGCCTCGCTGCCGCCTGCGATGGACGCGCGGCCATGCCTGCCTATGCGCAATTTTGCGGCCACCCGGACGCGCACGCCGGCTTCGCGGCTGCCACGCGCCTACCGGCCTGGGCGGGTGCCCTCCCCTTGCCGGAAACCTGACGCGGGGCCTGATCCTGAAAACCAGTTTTCCTTCCAAGCGCCTTTACGGGCGTTGCACGTGCTGGCGAAGGGCGCCGTCCCTTGACCCCACAAAGGTTTTCTTCAGCCAACGCTGAAGCGGAACCTCATAGAAAACCGTGGCGGCGTGTGTCACCAAGGCCGCAAACACGGCCATGAAGACCACATTGAAGGTCTGCCCCGTGCCAAGCTTGGCGAGCACAACGCCCGCCCCCATGAAGAGCGGTACGTGCAAGATATAGACCCCGTAAGAGACCTGCCCCAACCAGCGGCAGGCGCCGTCCGCGACCCGCCAGATGCTGGCCTGCGCCGCCAGGTAAACCGTCACCGGGATCAGGACCAGCGTGGCGAAAACATCGAACCCGCGCCGATAGGCGTCCGGCGCCGGGAAAGCGAGGATGAAAAGGAACAGGGCGAGCGGCAGGAGGACCGGGACTTTCCCGATCCGGCGCCAGGCCAGAAGGTCGTGGATCACCACGCCGCAGAAGAAGGAAAACAGCACGCGGGAGAGCCCGACATCAAAGTCCGACCAGAGCCAGCCTGCGCCGAGCAGGTCGGCATTGAACACGGACACGCCGACCCAGACGGTGCAGATCGCCAGGAATCCAAGCCTCAGCCGGGCGCCCACCAGCAATGCGCCGATCGCCCAGGCCGCATTCGCGACGAGTTCGAAGAACAGCGACCATGCCGGTCCGTCAAAGGGAAACAGGGCATCATTCGGCGGCACCGCACCCAACGTGCTGGGCGATGGCAGGAACAGAACGCCTGAAATGGCCGACGGCACGAAACTTCCGGGCTCCACTTCGCCCCAGCCTCTCAAGGCAAAAGCGAGGGTCACCGCCATGCCGATCATCAGACCGAGCAGGTAAAGCGGATAAAGCCGGATAATCCGCAGCTTGAAAAAGCGCGCCACTCCGGCCCGGTCCTTCACCATGTCGCTATAGGCCATGGCCAGGACGAGCCCGCTCAGCACGAAGAAAAAGTCGACGGCCAGGTACCGGCCGGACAGGAGCTGTCGAAGCGGTTCGGAAGGCACATGGTCCACAATGACAGCGAATGCTGCAATGCCCCGCATGCCATCCAGCAGGACCAGTCGCTCCTTCGATTGCCCTGCCCCCATCACCGGTTCCCCGCCTTGACCGGCGAGGCTTCTGCCTTCGCCGGAAATTCTACGATTGGAACACGATGAGTGACCCGTGCCCCGCGACCAAGTTCCTCATCCTCAAGAAATGTACCAGTCCCGCCAAACTTGCTACCAATAGCATGGAAATTGCAACCGGACTGGTCATATCCGGCCCGTCATATCCGGCTTGGCGCCGGGGGGTGCCGGCTGGCCAAACCGCGGAAGGCTCTAAAATGGCGAATGCCACACAAATACTCCGCCGGGGCCTGGTCGGCGGACTGAACAGGGTCGGTCTTAGCCGCCACAATCTGGCAACCGCGCGCACCTGCTGTGAACGCCATGTCCTGGCGGCTGTCGGTCAGGCCCGGCGGCGCTATATCGGGCGCATTCTCTGCTACCACTCGATCGGGCAGGAAGACTGGGGCGTCAATGATGTGACCCCGGCGATGTTTCGCAATCAGATCGAACAGGCGCTGAACGCAGGCTTCCGGTTTGTGCCCGCATCCGAAATCGTGCGGACGGGCGGCGGGGAAAAGGATCTCGCCATCACGTTCGACGACGGGCTGAAAACCGTCCTGACCCAGGCCGCACCGATCCTGAAAGACTACAACATTCCGTGGACCTTCTTCCCGGTCTCCGGATGGTCGGAAGAATGCCAGGGCCACGACGACGATACGTTCCTCTCCTGGCGCGAAATCGAAACCCTGATGAAAGAGGGTGCGGAGATGGGCAGCCATTCCGCCACCCACCCGCAGTTTCAGACGATTGGCCGGGACCAGATCATCGATGAGCTCGCCGGCTCGCGGGAGCTTTTCCAGAAGCGCCTCGGCATTGCCCCGGACTCCTTCGCCATCCCCTTCGGACAGTCGGGCAACTGGACGAAGACGGCGCATGACATCGCGCTTGAAGCGGGGTATTCGACCATCTTTGCACAGGCAGAAGAAACGCGCCCAACCGATACGGTCGCGAGAACCTTCGTTACCAAATTTGATCACGAATTCATTTTCCGGGCGATCCTGAAAGGCAAGTTTGACCGGTGGGAGGAATGGTTCTGAGCCTCCCGGATCCCGGCCTGCAGGCACCTGCCTGAAACCGCCGGAGTCACATCAACAAACCCCGCCGCGCCCCGTCGATCAAACTCCGGTGGCACGCGGCATACAGATTAAAGTCTTTTGGAGGATATTCAGTGGAAGGTGTGCGTGGACGTCTGGCGATCGGATCGCTCTGGACCGCAGGTATCCGCGTCTTCATCAATCTGCTGGGCGCTGCCAACACGCTGGTCCTTGCCCGGCTGTTGACGCCTTCCGATTTCGGCCTTGTTGCCATCGCCACCATCGTCTTCACGATCGTCAACGCCTTTACGGAACTGTCTCTCGCCTCGGCCCTGATCCAGCATCCGGACCCGAAGCGCAAACACTTCGATACGGCATGGACGCTGAACGTCATGCGGGCCCTGATCGTTGCCGCTATCCTGTTCTGCTCAGCGCATGTCATCGCCATCGTATTTGGTGACAAACGGCTGGTCCTGATTACCTACGCGCTTGGGTTTGCCTCGCTGGTCACCGGCATGGTGAACCCGAAGATGGTGGAGTTCCGCCGGCGACTGTCCTTCCATCAGGAAATGTTCGTCGAACTGGCCAACAAGCTTGCCGGCCTGATCGTTGCCATCACCATCGCCGTGCTTTTCCGCACTTATTGGGCAATTGTATTCGGATTGCTGGCCGCCCAGCTCACCGGCACCCTCCTGTCCTATCTCCTGATCCCCTACCTGCCCCGCTTCTCCCTGATCCACTGGCGGAACCTCTTCTCCTTCTCCAGCTGGCTGGCCCTGAGCTCCGGCTTCAATGCCATCAACTACCGGGCCGACCAGCTGATCGTCGGCGGCGTGCTCGGCACGTCGTCTCTCGGCCAGTACACGGTCGGGGACAATCTCGCGTCGCTGCCGGTGCGGGAATCCACCACTCCCCTTTCCTATGTGCTCTTTCCCGCGTTCTCCAAGGCGCAGGATGACAAGCCCCGCCTGAGGGACATGTATTACCGGGCGCAGCGTCTCCTGGTCGCAGTCGCGTTGCCTGTGGGCGTCGGATTTGCGCTTGTTGCCGAGCCGCTGGTCCATCTGGTCATGGGGCCGGAATGGTCATCCGCCGCGCTGGTGATCCAGATCCTGAGCACGATATTTGCGCTGCACGCTTTCTCCATGCCGCTGACCCCGCTTGCGATGGGTGTGGCCCGCACGCGCATGCTGTTCAAGCGAGACGTCGTGAACCTGCTGGTGCGGTACCCGTTGATCTTTGCCGGCCTGTTCTCAGGCGGTCTTCTTGGCCTGTTGCTGGCCCGGTGTGTCAGCGGCTTGTTCGGCGTCATGCTCGACATGTATCTGGCCCGGATGCTGGTGCAGGCATCGCTTATTCGGCAAGTACGGAACAGCGCGCGTGCGCTCACTGCGACACTGGCCATGGTACTGACAGTATGGGGACTGGAAAGTCTCGGTGTGGACGGGTCGAACCTGCTGGAAATTGCGTGCCTGGTATTTGCCGGCGCCATCACCTATTTCGGCGCCACCGCCATGCTCTGGCTCTGGTCCGGCCGTCCGGCAGGCCCCGAACAGGAGGCCATGGAGATGTTCCAGTTCCTGCAGAGACGGTTGCAATCCCGGCACGTCACCGCCGACAAACCTGAACATTCCAATTCCGTATGAACGTCCTGCACCAGATCCTCAAACCCGGAGCCAGCCCCGCGTGACCCGACAGCACATGCCCGCAGAAGATTTTGCGCTGCTGCAGACGCAGACCGGCGAAGTCACTGCCATCCTGGACACATACATTCCGGAAGGCCGCCCGGTCGCGATCCTCCAGTTTCCGCTGGACGGCAATGTCGGCAATCACATGATGTGGTTCGCCATATCGAACTACCTGGCCGAAAACCGGTCCCATCCGGCCTATGTCGCGCATGAGTGGGACTTCGACCTTGCCGCGATGAAGCGGGCCATCGGCGAGGAAGGCGTGATCCTGTTTATCGGCGGGGTAACGGTTTCGCGGCTCTGGCCCGGCCATGCGGAGGTCAAGCGGACGGTGGCGCAGGCGTGTCCGCACAACAGGCTGATCTCCCTGCCATCGACCATGCTGTTCGTGGATGAGGAAGACCGGCAGGCGGCCGCCACCATCTTCGGAGACCATGACGACGTTATCATGATGGCCCGCGATCCGGTCAGCGGCGCGTCGGCGCGAGAGGTCTTCCCCGCTCACATATCTGTCGTGACGAGCCACGATTCGACCTTCATGTTGCCGCCGCAATCACGTGGAAGCGGCAGGCCGGAACACGATATCATCTGGCTCGCGCGGGACGATCAGGAAGGGATGGGCACCTCGGTTCCAGGAAATGTCCATGTGTTCGACTGGCCCGAACTCGGCACGGGCCCGGCAAGCGTTTTGGCCGCACGCGCCAGCATGAAGTTTCGCAGGCAATTCCCGGCCCTGTACAAACCCGCCAATGCCATGGTCGGCGCATCCTATCGGGGCATCACCCGGCATGTGATGGAGACCGGGCGCAGACTGATGGATGAGGGCAAGGTGCTGGTCACCGACCGGCTGCACCCCCATGTGCTGGCGGCGTTGCGGGGCCAGCCCTGCGTCCTGCTTCCGGATCGGTTCGGGAAAAACCGCGCCGTGTGGGAATATTCAAGTCGCAGCTACAGCACGATACATTGGGCAGACACTCCCGAAGAGGCCCTGGCGCGCGCACGCGAACTTGCCGCGGCAGAGTGAGGCCCCAGAATACTGGGCTCAGAGTACCTGCCGTTCAGCGATTTTCGGATCTGGCAGCCAGCCGAATGTCTCACCGGGATTGAACGGATTGTGAGGCTCAAGCTTGCGCTGCTTTCCAGTCAGCTTTCGCAAACCTGTCAGGACTCGCTTGCCGAGCTTGCGCTTGATCTCAAATCGCTTCCAGGCCTGCGCCTTTTGCCAATCCGGGCTGATCTCCTTGGCAAAATCAGTGCAGATTTCCACGCCCTTGTCATCTCCACGCTCAAGCGCCATCCCGGCAAGCCAGGCGGATTCTTCAAGGAGACGATCAGTCGAGACCTTTTTCCATTCAGCCGCCTTCGGTAGATTGGCGCCATGGACGTTCAGAATTATGCTGAGCGCCTCATACTGCTCTCTCAGGTCACTCAAAGGGCGATACGTAAAGCCCGAAGACATGTTGCTTTCATGGCGGCGATAGAATGCCTGCACCGCGTTGAGCACGCCAACATCAGCGACCGTGGAAATTCTCATCCAGATCTCCACATCGCAGGTAGCAGGCAAATTGGGATCAAGCCCACCAAGCTGTTGTTGAACCGAGGTACGAACCATTGCGCTCGGCGAGGCCGTCGGGCACCAGGAATCACAGCACCGGTCGATATAAGCGTAACCGGGAATCACCTGGTATTCGACCGGATCAGGAAGCCTTTCCTCTTTGATGTCGCTGTCGTCCGAAAAGACCCGGGCAAGCCCGTAGACCATGCCGACATTGGGATGCGCGTCCATAATCCGCGCGGCCCGGGATACGGCGCCCTCACACAGCAGATCATCTGCTGAGAGCCAGATGGAGTACTTCGCGGTCGCCCATCCCATCAGCCCGACATTGGACGTGCCCACGAGCCCTTTGTTGGTCTCATTCCGGATGTATTCGACCTGCGGATGCTCTGCCGCCAGCCGCCGCCCGACCTCTTCTGTATTGTCCGGCGAGCAGTCGTCCACGATCAAGGCCCGGATGATCACGTTTTCCTGCTGAATGACCGACTGGATGCAACGCTCCAGATAGTGGGCATAGTTGTAGCAAGGGATAACCACATCGACTGTTGGCAGATTCTCGGCGGGCATAAAGAGGTTGGCCTTTATCGTTTAGCTTGTTCCAGGCCGGACGAGCACCAGCACAGTTTCAAATCGCCCCGAAGCGCTCGGCTTGTCGTCACCATATCTCGAACAAAACAGCGCAGGTCAGGGGCAGACGAGCAATACTCACACATCTCCATAAGTGGTTGGAAGCCCGAAAATTCCCCAATTGCCAGAATCGCGCACCAGAGCCAATACGGCCGTTTCAGTCACACGGCAAAAGAAATGAGGCCAATTCTATCGGCGAAACGGGCACATCACCCTAACTTGTCGCATCGATAAGTGCGGTCGCCACGGTCTGGATTTCGTCATCCGTCATCTGATGGTAGAGGGGAAGGATGATGCGCTTGTCCTGGCAGGCTTCGGAATTCGGCAGCGGGGCCCGCAAGGGCGCCGACGAATACACCTCTTCCCGGTGGGCGCACATGATGCCGCGCCGGGTGGAGATCTGCTTGTCGAGCATGGCCTGCATCACCGCACGCTGGTCGCAAGTGCCTGGAATACGCACCGAAAAGCTCTGCCAATTGGAACGCGCCCAGATGGGCTCTTCTGGCAAGCCGATCCATTGGGCATCGGCCAGATGGCGTTTGTATTTGTCCGCAATTTCGCGGCGGCGCTGAACGACAACCGGCAGGCGCTTGAGCTGTTCCCGCCCGACGGCGGCCTGAATGTCTGTCATGCGGTAATTATAACCGAGAATGGAGTGATTTTCGAAAATCACTGAATTCGCCTTGTGCCGCACCGTGTCCGGCACACTCATGCCATGCTGGCGCAAGAGCCGGCACTTGGCCGCCCAGTCCGTATGGGGCGTTGTGATCATGCCGCCGTCGCCGGTAGACAGGACCTTGCGCGGATGGAACGAGAAGACAGCAGCGTCTCCGCGGCAACGCCCGACCTTCTCCCACTCCCCATTCCACAGGATTTCCGCACCTGCTGCGCAGGCGGCGTCCTCAATGACGAATAGATTGTGCTTTCGGGCAATTGCGACGATCGCCGACAGGTCCGCTGGCATGCCCATCTGGTGAACCAGAAGAATCGCCTTGGTTTTGGCTGTAATGGCCGGTTCGATGAGGGCGGGATCCATGTTGCAGGTCGCCGGTTCAACATCGATGAAGACAGGCTCGGCGCCGCAGTATTTTACCGAGTTGGCCGTGGCGATATAGGAGTGGCTGACCGTGATGACTTCGTCGCCCGGGCCGACACCCGCCGCAAGCAGGGCCAGATGCAGACCGGTCGTGCAGTTTGACACAGCAACGGCATGCTCGGCGCCCATATAGCCTGCGAATTCGCTTTCGAAGGCGGCAACTTCAGGCCCCTGAGTGACCCAGCCGGAAAGGATGACACGGGATGCCGCATCAGCCTCTTCCTGGCCCATCAGGGGTTTGATGATCGGGATCATTCAAACATGTCCTTGTTCGCCCGCCACCAGGTGACCAGGCGGCGCAGACCCTCTTCCAGATCCACTTCGGCCTTGAAGCCCAGCATACGCTCCGCCTTCGACGTATCGGCCAGACGCCGGGCAACAGGGTTCACGCTGCGCTCTGGGCCATATTCCGGAACCATGGACGGATCAGCCCCCATGACCTGCATCAGTGAGGCTGCGAGGCCGTTGAGATTGGTTTCGACGCCTGACGCGACATTGAAGACTTCGTCCGATGCATCCGACTTCAGGGCCAGAACATTCGCTCGCGCCAGGTCTTCGATGTAGATGAAATCCATGGATGTGGAGCCATCGCCGAGAATGAGCGGCGGCGTACCCTGCTCGATCCGCTGCATCCAGCGCACAAGGACTTCCGTGTACTTGCCATGGATATCCATACGGGGACCGTAGACGTTGAAGTAGCGCATCGCGACATAGTCGAGGCCGTACATGTCATTAAAGGAACGCAGCAGGCCTTCGAGCATCATCTTGGATGCGCCGTACCAGGTGCGGTTATTGTAAGGGTGGTGCTCTTCCGTCGTCGGAAAGGTGTCAGCCATGCCGAGAATGGAGGCCGATGACGCGGCGAGCACTTTCTTCACGCCGGCCTTCTGTGCCGCCTCAACAACATTGTAGGTGCCGTCGCACATGACTTCCATGGCTTCACGCGGCTCAGCGGCGCAAGCCGTGATGCGTATAGCTGCCATATGGATGACGGCGTCCATGCCCGCTGTTGCCGCTTCTATGGCCGCCTGGTCCCGGATATCGCCTTTGACGAGCTCGACACGGTCATCCTTCAGGATCTCCTGAACATTGCGCATGGAACCGCGGACAAGGTTGTCGAAGATGACAATCTTTTCCGGGTTTTCGTTCGCGAGAAGCTGATCAATAGTGGTTGAGCCGATGAGGCCGCATCCACCAGTTACAAGGATTTTCGCACCCTCTAGGTTCATTGGTCTTGTGCCTTGTCATTGATTGGTGGCCAGCGCGGGCGGCGCCGTTCGAGCCGTATCTGGTTCAGACGTTTGCTGCTGTTTCCTGCTGCAGGCGAATCACTGCGTTTGCAACGACTTCCTGCTGATCGGCCGTAAGTTCCGGGAACATCGGCAAAGACAGGACTTCCGCAGCTGCCTTTTCCGCATGCGGGAACTGGCCGTGTTTGTAACCAAGAAACTCAAATGCCTTCAATTCATGAAGCGGGAACGGGTAATGAATGCCCGTCGATACCCCGGCCTTGGTCAATTCCTCAATCCAGCGCTGACGATCCGGTGTGCGGATCGCGTAGACATGGTAGACGTGACGGCGGTCTTCCGCTTCAGCCGGGATCTGAACACCAGTACCTGCAAACAGGTCACGATAACGTTTCGCGGCTTCGCGGCGCTGCTCGGTCCACGTCTCGATATACTTCATCTTCACGCGCAGGACGGCCCCCTGGATACCTTCCATCCGCATGTTGTAACCGATGATCTCGTGATGGTATTTCTGCTTGGCACCCCAGTCACGCAGCATACGGACCTTCTCGTCAATCGCTGCATTGCCGGTGACTGTCATGCCGGCCTCCCCTGCAGCACCCATGTTTTTTCCGGGATAGAAAGAGAACCCGGCAAGGTCTCCAATAGAGCCAGCCCGGCGGCCTTTGTATTCGGCACCGTGAGATTGTGCCGCATCTTCCATCACGATCAGGCCATGCTTTCTGGCGATCTCCATGATCGGGTCCATGTCAGCCATCTGGCCATATAGATGAACCGGCACAATCGCTTTCGTGCGTGGTGTAATGGCCGCTTCAAGTGCGGCCGGGTCCATCGTGAAGGTGACCGGGTCGATGTCACAGAAGACGACTTTCGCCCCGGTATAGTGAATTGCCGATGCCGACGCGATGAAGGTATGCGGTACCGTGATCACTTCGTCACCGGGTCCAATTCCAGCTGCCAACAGGCCCAGGTGCAAGGCGCTGGTGCCACTGTTCACGCCGATCGCGAACTCGTTTTCGCAATAATCGGCAAAGTCCTTCTCAAGCGCCGTGACATCCGGGCCGAGGACAAAAGAGCAATTCTCAAGCGTCTTCAGAACCGCCTGATCAACTTCTTCCTTGATCGACTGGTACTGGGCTTTCAGGTCAACAAACGGGATCACTTGCTCGCTCCATTGCGGGAAAGATGAACAGTTTCGCCGCGCCCCCGCATGGAACTCGTAGCGGCTTCAATGACTTCGACCATCCGCAGACCGAACTGGCCGTCGGAAATAGATGATTTTCCTGTGGCGACGCAGTCGCAGAAATGTTGGGCTTCGACACGCAATGCTTCGACATTATCGACTTTTGGCGCCCACATGTCTCCTGTCCGGTAGCCGACGCGCATCTCGTGAATCTGCTTGGGATCATCCGTAAAGGACACGCCCTTGTCGTAGATCTTCAGCTTTTCGGAAGGCTGGAGTTCGTCGAACGTGATCATCTTCTCGGTGCCACCGATCAGAATGTTGCGAACCTTCACAGGCGCGAGCCACGACACGTTGACGTGTGCAATGAAACCGGAATCGTAAAACAGCGTGATGAAAGCGAGGTTTTCCGGTGTACCCGGATAATGATTGATGCCCGAAGCAGAGACGGCAACGGGATGCTCCCCGAACACATAATCCAGGATTGAGAAGTCATGGACAGCCAGGTCGGAGATGACATTCACATCACGCTGAAACAGGCCAAGATTGACCCGCGTCGAGTCATAATAGAGCGACTTGCCGAGTGTGTTTGACTGAACAAGCTCGCGCATCTTAACCACCGGACCCGTATAGATGAAGGTGTGGTCGATGTGCAAAGTCAGGCCGCGCTTTTCGGCTTCGTCAACCAGCGCGCGGGCCTGCAGAGAGGTTTCTGTCATCGGCTTTTCCAGCCAGACATGTTTGCCCGCCCGGAGAGCCGCCAGAGCCAGCGAAAAATGTGTCGAAACAGGCGTTGCAATTGCGACGGCATCAATCTCCGGGTCATGGATCATTGCCATCGTGTCGGTCGTCGTTCTGGTCGCCGGGTATCGCTTGGCAACAATGTCCAGCACTTTCGGATTAAGGTCTGCGACTGTGTGAACGCGCGCTTCATCCAATTCGGAAAAGTTGCGGACAAGGTTCGGCCCCCAATAGCCGTAACCGATAACACCAATATTCAACACGGACTTCTTCCCCTTGTTCGCTTCACCGTCTGTCGCGGTTTTCGCCTTCGCGGCACCCGGTTCTCCGGACCCTTCTTTGATTTTTTCATCCATTTTCACGGACATCACCCACCACCTTTGCTGGCACCCCAGCCACAATTGCATAATCCGGAACATCCCTGATAACGACCGCACCTGCCGCCACCAATGCCCCCTCCCCGATTGTAACGCCGCACACGATCGTCGCATTCGACCCGACGGAGGCCCTGCGCTTTACCCGCGTCAGTTCGAGCGTCCAGTCAGCATCCGTCTGCGCAGACCCATCCGGGTTGGTCGCGCGAGGAAAACGGTCATTTGTGAACATGACACCATGCCCAACGAAGACTTCGTCCTCAATCGTCACCCCTTCGCAGACAAATGAATGCGAAGATATCTTGCACCGCTCCCCGACAGCTGCCCCTTTTTGAATTTCGACGAACGCCCCGATCTTCGACCCGTCGCCAACCGTACATCCGTAGAGGTTGACCAAATCGGGATGATGTATCGTGACCTCGCCGTGCAGCGTTACATTTTGCGAAATTGGCATCGCTGATCCTTACTCCGGGAGGGTGTGTATTTCATATGCAAGTTTCGAGCTAGGGTTTGTTTATGAAAATTCCCTAGATTGATCCGCTTGGCTGTCACATTTGAGCGGTTCAGCGGTTGGACGTCCAGGTAAATGCGAAAGTCTGGAAGGCACGGTCGATCCATGAACATTTGGCATGGAAACCGGAAACCGGACGGGTCCCGAAACAGGACAGATTGAAGCGCCGGAGGAGCATTCGGCACCTGACCGAATGAAGCACCACCTGCGCCACCCTGGATTGCACTCACGGGCTGGGATCACAGCTACCAGGCGGCGCATTAGAGAGTCTTCCGACAAGTGTTTCACACTTGTCCAGCGTCAGGGGCCCGCCACTTCATACCCTTGGGCACGCAGAAGCTCGATCACGCTGTCCTTACCGGCAAGGTGCCCTGCACCGACAGCGATCAGCACTGTGCCGGGTTCGTCCAGCATCGCCTCGACTTTCGGGACCCAGTCCTGGTTCCGTTCTTTCAGAAGCGCATCATAAATGGCTTCCGACCCCATCATTTCGGGATTGGACATCAACGCGGCGAGACCCGCGACATCACCGTCCTCCCATTCATCAACCAGGACATCCAGCATCTCGCTCCCCTCCTCCACCGATTCAGCAGAAGAAATCAGGAAGTCGACCTGCTCATCGTCCGGCAGGTTGGCGAACCGGCCAAGCTGTTCCTCGATGGTTTCGAGATAGGCGAAGTCCTTGCCGGCAGTCTTGCCTTCGCGCTCCAGCACCTGCTCCACGCCGGCGTTCGGATCGAAGCCATCCTTCTGCATCTGCAGAACGGACAGGTTCACGGCCGCATACCAGGGCCTGAATGTCTCCATGGCGCCAAGGGGAAAGCCAAGATAGTCGAGCGCGGCTTTGAGTTCCTCGGTTTCTGCCTCGTCCAGCAGGCTGGTCAGCTGGCGGCCATCGGTGAACAGGGCGTGGCTGGAAACGAAAGCCATCATCTCGCTGGCGGCATCCGGGCTCGACACATCGGCCTCGAAGACCAGCGTATCGGCGTCTGCCAGAGCGGTATCAATCTTGTCGGAGCGCCAATCGAGCTCCGGCCGCAGGAAATGGACCGTGCCCATGATGTGGATGGTGGTATCCTCATCGGCGAGCGTCCAGACGGCCGGCTCGCCGGCGCCGCGGCTCGCCTTGGCAGCCGCCAGGGCCTCTTCATAAAGCGCCTCTTGCCTTGCCTTCAGCTCGGCCCGTTCGGCTTCCGACGACCGGTCTACAGGTGTTCCCGGCTTGCTTTCGACGGTACCGCTTTCGCCGCAGCCAGCCATCGCCAGCATCATAACCGCAGCCGCCGCAGCCGCCCAACCTGTTCGCTTCATGGAGAAACACCTCTTCTACCCCGCCAGCCGATACCCTAGACCGGGCCTGCGTTCCGGGAAAGCACCGCAACTGCAGCCGCTGCCAGCCGCACTGCGGCATTGCGCTGTCGCGCAGCTTGGCTTATTCACCGGCCTCGGCTTGGCACCCATAGCTCAGCTGGATAGAGCGCTGCCCTCCGAAGGCAGAGGTCAGAGGTTCAAATCCTCTTGGGTGCGCCATTTTCCTCAAATGGGCGAATCCTCTGCGGCAGCTTGCGGACCTAACTACCCAAGCAGCCATAGCCAGTTTGAATGACCTTGTTGCCTTGCTTCGCGGAAGTTCGGTTAGCGGGCGAGAGAGGCAACAATTGGCCCAATGCTGACATTCGATCAAATCACCTGGCCGGCAGATTCCCCAGAGACCGCTTGCTGCTGTAGAATACTCCTAGCCTGAACACCGCCCAGAGGACTCCCGTCGCTGCGGTCGCAAACAGCAGCAACACAAAGTCGGGCTGGTAAAGAGAGAGCTTCAGGATGGGAGTGCCGAAAAGCCGCGGTATAAGCCATACCGATGTCCATGCCAGCGAAAGCGTCGTGAAGAACGGGAACCACAGACTGAAGGCGCCTGAAGCGCCTGACTTGGCGCGCAAACCGGCAGGGCGAAGCGCGACCTGAACGATGCCGGTCACGAACAAAAGTGGAAGAAGCGCGAACATCAGGAACAAGAATTTTCGGCCCCAACTGTCTGCACCGCGATCGTCTTCGCCGCCAATGGCCCGCGCGCTGACGCCGCTAAAAAGCCTCGCATTCTCTCCAAACCCAATGCCTCCATTCGCATTGATGAGGATGACGACGCCTTTGCGCTCCGCTGGCGAAAGCACGACGAGCGTTTCTACTCCAGGGGTCAGGCCCGAATGATAGGCGGCGCCGCTGCTGGGAACGATGGCCCACCCAAACCCATAATGGGGGGACGCGGCGCTCGCGGTGCTCAGCATGGCCGTCTTGCTTTCCGCGCTGATGACGTCGTCCTGCCCGTTCATCATGGTTGCCATATAAAGCGCCATGTCCGAGGCGGTGGCGACGACCCCGCCCGCCGGCGCGTTCACGCGATTTGTACTGTTGTCGCGAATCGGACGCTTTGTTCCGAACCAGGGCTGATGACCGACCGCCATTGCGTCATAGCGCTTCCCATCGGAGATGAAGCTGTCGTCCATACCGATTGGTTCGAGTATCTCGGTGTCCAAATAGCCCGCAAAGTCCTGACCGCTCACACTTTCGATGACGGCACCGAGGATCAGGTAGTTCGCGTTTGAGTATTGCCAGCGGGCGTCGGGAGCGTGACGCGGAGTCCAATTGGCGATGCGCGCGACCTGACGCTGAAGTTCATCCCCGCTCTGGGGCGGGTTGAAATCAGTGTCGTTGCCCTGCCTGGTTGAGAATCCGCTCGTGTGGCTGAGCAATTGCCGGATCGTTATGGCGCCGGATGGGCGATCCTTGAACACGTCAAGATAGCGCGAAATTGGGGCGTCGATTTCGACGCTCCCGGCTTCGACCAGCTTCATCACCGCCATGGCCGTGAAGCTCTTCGATATAGAGCCTAGCAGGAACGGCGTGTCGGGCGTGACAGGCGTGCCGCTTCCGGCCAGGATCTCTCCGTAGGCGCCGGATAGAATATCGCCGTCTTCAACGACCGCGTAGGCGATGCCCGGCGCGCCCGAAATCGGTATTTCCGCCGCAATGAACTCGTCTATCGCTCCAACGGGTTCACGAGCCTGCGCTGTGCTCGCGAGTCCAAATACAATCAGAGCTAGAACAAAACGCATATTCCCATCCTTCCCGAGGATTAAGCTGCCAACACAGTACGATGGCTTATCTCAAAGCGGCCCGGCGACGGGCGGAATTGTCGCGAGCAGAGTGGCCTATGTCAAAGGAGCGCCTTCGAGACCTGAGCGAGCAGCGGGGGAGCACATTGTAGAATTTTGGCGAGGGCGGCATCCGCCAAACCAGCGTCTCGATGAATTCGTGATCGTCCGCTTTCGGCGAATATTTGCCCTTTGGAGCACATGTCCGTGTGTCGGTCTTCGAACCTAAATCGACCGATTCCTCAGCTTGTTCGCGCTATCTGTAAGTCCCAGGTTTCACCCTCGCCGGTGCGCCATTTGGTTTACAGATCGAAAATTCGGCGATGTATTTTCCGACGGTCAGCCGCCCTGCCCTGCCAGGGCACCGCGAACGGTTTTCAATGCTTCGCGCGGCTGGCCTGACAAGAGTATACGCACCGCCCGCAGGATATGCCGCCCAAGCCTTGGCATGAAGAAGTAAAGCGCCACAGGATAGACCAGCGCGCCGACTACTACCGTGGCGATGACATGAAGCAGCGGGTTCGCACCATCTGGCATAAAATCCATGAAGAGCCAGACCACCACGCCCATGACACAAGAGGCGAAGAAAGCGGAAGAACCGGCCACCAGCTGGTGAACAACGCTGAAGCCGACAACGCGCTGGATCATCCAGGTACTGAGGATGAACGTGATGACCTGTTTCGCAAGCAAGGCGAAAGCAATGGCAACCAGACCATACTGATAAGTAAGGGCGAGCAGCACAGATGTCGCGATAATGGATGTCAGAGTGATCCACGCGACCACATCCGGCCGGCCTACGCCACGGAAGACCCCCATCACAATCGCTGTGATGGGCGCGCGCAAGCCAATCACCATATAGATCTGGAAAATCGGCACACTCGGCGTCCACTGTTCGCCGAATACAACCGGTATAGCGACAGGTGCGACCACAAAAGCGCCCATGAAGGTCGGATACGCCAGCAACGCAGACATCCGGATTGCACTATCCATGGCCTGATGCAGATTTTCACGGCTATCCTGCATGGCCGACGCAACTGGCATTGCAACAGCGGCGAACGGTGCAATCAAGGCCTGGTTGGCCTGCTGGAACAGACGGGTCGGCAAATTGAACACGCCAACCGCATGGGATCCGAGTGTCATGCCGATCAGGGTTTTTGGCAGCATCTGGTCGAATGTCTGAAGGATATTCCCTGTGCCATTGACGAGGTTGAAATTGATCAGCTCTTTGAAATCCAGCCAGCTGGATTGCACTTTGGGCACCCATCGCGCGAAGAAAAGAAAACCGACCAGGCGCACGATGCGTCGGGACAGCTCCATTCCCACCAGCGCCCATTCGTTTCGCCACATCAGGGCCATGACGACCCCGATCACAGCGGCCGTTACGGTGCCAAGAATATCAACGATCGTGATTTCCTTGTATCGTAACTCCCGCCGCAACATCGCAGCCGGGACAGCAATTACAGCACCAATCGGCAGAACAGCGCCAGTAGTGATCAAAACCGGCACCACAGATGGCTCGCCGTAGGCCCTGGCGATCAGGGGCGCCAGAAGGATGAGCACTCCCCATGAGACGATCGAAAACAGGAACGACTGAAGGAAAACCGAGTTCAGATGTCCCGGCCGCAATTCCTTGCGCTGAACGAGGGCGTCACCCAACGTTCCGGATGCGATCGCATCCGGCAGGGTCACGATCACAAGCGCCATCACAAACACGCCGTAGTCGTCCGGCGTCAGGATGCGGGCAATAACGACGATTGAAAGCAGGGACCCGATCAGTGTGACCCAGTTTGCAATCGCGTTGAGCGCGACAGCCTGTCCAGCTTTTTTAAGCAGGTTAGGGCTCATGAAAAACTCCGGGCCATAACAGGTCTACCTTCCGGCATAGGAGGACGGAACCTCCCGAGGGGCGAGCCCGCTGGGCACACTCAGACGCAACACAAGTGAAGCAAGCCTGAATGCTTGTGAGAATTTCCCGGTTTGCAAGGAAAGACGGATGCGCCACACCATTGCCCGGGCGACAGCGCGCGCAATTTGAGCACCAACAGGCGACGATTGCTTGATATCAAAGAGCAGAGCACTCGCTTCTTCATCGATAAACCGCTCCTCTCCGCCATACTTCATCATCAGAGCCTTGCGCAGATCCGCAATCTCAACCCTGGCGAGCGGGTCGCCGGATATCGAGGCGGCGCTATGCAGATCCTTGCTGGCTTCCTCCCACATACCCTTCCTGATCATGACGACCCCCCGGCGAATCAATGCCCACCGGGTCATACCCGTTTCGATCAGAGAGCAATCCGCTGGCAGGTATTTGCCAAGAGGAAGGGCCTTATCGATCCGGGAGAAAATTTCCCTGTCAAAGCGCCGCCAGTTTGAATCGCGGTCCGCTGCGTCCACCACATTGCTGGCGGTTCCGCGTGGCCGATTGTGTTGCCTCTGGTGGAACACGACGAGTTCTGTGGACGCGGGGCGGCCATGCTGGGCAAGCCGCAGCAGCATGTCGTAGTCTTGAGACCGGATCAGCGTCTCATCAAAGGGACCGACTTTACGGTACAAGGATTTCCGAACCAGCATGCCTGGCTGGTGCGCAAACATGTCGAGGAGCGTCTCAAAAAGAAAATCTTCCGGCAGGCTTTCGCTCCAGTAGCCCGTGTCGCTCCATTTCACATGACCGTTCGGCGCAATTGTAAATCGATCGTGCCGGCCGTACGCAAAGTCGGCCTCAGGGTTTGCTTCCAGAAGTTCAAGCAGGATCTCGAGCGCGTCAGGTTCGGCGATATCATCATCGTCGAACACCCAGATCAGGTCGCCTCTCGCAACTTCCAAAGCCTTGTTGAGCGCCGCCGATTTTCCGGCATTTTCCTGGTTCAGGATTGAAACGTCATTTCGATAAGCTTTCAGGCGATCAATCGTGTCATCCGTCGATCCATCATTGATGACGATGATCTCATCCGGCCGCCTCGTCTGCGCCAGGATGGAATCCAACGCTTCCAGCAGCAACTCGGCCCGATTGAAGGTCGGAACGAGAACGGTGACCGAATTCGGGGGCATTGGTCTTCCTTCTGCTTGAGCGCTTTCCTGGTCTTCGGCCGTTTTCGACTGGCATCGGACTTGCTTGGGATCAGACTGAAAAGTGGCTCCGTCGTTGGTCTCCAAACCTGCAACCTGCATGCCAAACGGCACGAAACGCAGCGAACACCATCAAAGAGCGACAGCGGCGCAACCGAGAGGAGTTCGCATTGAAAATCGCGTTCTTTACAAACGCTTTTCCGATGATGTCGGAGGCCTTTATCGCGAACAGTGCGGCTGCCCTGGTAGAAGCCGGGCACGACGTTGACCTGTACGGAATCGGGAATGTCGACGCGACCGGACTTTCTGTTCCGGAAGTCGAACCCCTGCACCTCGAACAATCGACGATAAACATGCGTTGGCCGGACAATCTCTCTGATCGCTGGCGCAAGCTGCCCGGCACTCTGAAGGATTTGGTATCCCGGCATGGCATGGGCAGCCTGGTCAGAATGCAGCCGGGCATTTACCGGCGGACATTCCTGAACCTGTCCGCCGTTTACCAGGCCGCTCAGTTGCCGTCAGACGCGCATTACGACATCATCCACTGTCAATTCGCGCCGCTTGCAGAGCATGTCATAAAACACCGCCGGGCGGGTTTCCTGTCCGGTCACCTGGTTGTCAATTTCCGGGGATATGACATTTCCGAACTGGTTACGTCCCAGGGTGAGCATCTGTACGATCATATCTGGCCGGAAGCTGACGCCTTCATCTCAAATTCCGAATATTTCCGCCAACGCGCAATCGCGATCGGCTGTCCGGAAGACCGGATCAGCATAGTCGAGTCGGGCATGCGCCTCGAAAGCTTCCCATTCCAGCCGATTAGCGAAGTTTCCAATGGCGACATCCGGTTTCTCATGGTCGGGCGCCTGATCGAGCGTAAAGGATTTCACGTCGCTTTGGCTGCGCTCTCACGATACGCGCGGGCAAGCGGACGCGGCATCGCTGTCGACATAGTCGGTGACGGCGACATGCGTGCCGAACTGGAGCAACGGGCGCGCGATTGCGGGCTTGGCGAAGCCGTGACGTTTCATGGCGCTCAAAGTCACAAGGCCATCGCGGAATTCATTCGCCAGTGTGACGTTTTCCTCGCGCCGTCCATGACCTGCTCAAAAGGCAGCCAGGACGGACCCGTCAACACACTGAAGGAAGCGATGGCGATCGGCCGTCCGGTCGTGGGAACCCGTCATGGCGGCATCTCGGAACTTGTAATCGACGGTGAGACCGGCGTGCAGTGCGAAGAAGGCAGTGTCGATGCGCTTGAGCATGCCATCCACCGCATCCTTGGTATGCAGGCCCGTTGGCCGCAAATGCTCACCAATGCCCGCCAGGTCGTTGAGACCACCTATGCGCTGCCGCGAACGACCGATGCCCTGATCGACGTTTACAACTCCATTCTGATGCCCCCCTCCTCCACTCCCGGTGATGCTGCCGGTCTTGCAAAGGAAGCTGCCTGAAATGACTTCGACAACGAACACTGAGACCAAGGCCACCGTCATCGTCACCGCACGTGACCGGTTCAGTCTGGCGTCCCGCTCACTGAACAATCTCGTCGAGAAGACGACCGGTCCCTATGACCTGATTTATGTGGATGCCGGCAGCCCTAAAGCTGTTGCGGAAGAAGTCCGTGCCATCTGCGAGAAAAACGGGTTCCGGTATCTGCGCTATGATCATTTTCTGGCGCCCTGCCAGGCCCGGAATATCGGTCTGCGCCTCGCGACGACACCCTACGTCGCATACTGTGAAAACGACGTGATGGTCTCTGAAGACTGGCTGGTAAACGCGGTGACCTGCGCAGAAGAAACCGGCGCAGAAGTCGTCCAGCCCCTGATCTGCCAGGGACTGCCCATGTTCACGGAAATTCACCAGGCCGGTGGTGACTTCGCAGAAGACATGGATGCGTTCTTCAATGGCACAGAGGAACAACATCGTCTTACGGACAGCCACCTCAAACACCAGGGCGAGAAGATCAAGGATGTCGACCTCAAGCGCACCGAAATTCAGGTGACCGAGGTTCATTGCTTCCTGGTACGGCGTGACGCCTTTGCGTGGCTTGGCGAGTTTGATGAGAACATGCCGTGCTCCAAGGATCATATTGATTTCAGCATCAATGTCTGGGCCAAAGGCGGCCGGATCATGCTGGAGCCAACCTCCGTCGTTTCCTTCTGTGTACCAAGCAACACATACGCTGTTGAGCCGATGGACCGCGCCTTCTTCATGTTGCGCTGGTCACCGGACTGGCAGCGCCAAAGCCTGAACCATCTTCAGAAAAAATGGAAACTGGAGAACGATCCGTACTTCAAGAACTATATGGGCAAGAGGGACTGGCGCTATCGCGCCGGGGTCGCCAAGCCGATCATCCGGAGTATTCCGATTATCGGTCGCAGCTACAAGGTGCAGCAGATTGGCGTCGAGCTGATTATGCCCATCCTGTATTTTATCGGCGCCCGGCTCGTAAAACAGCAGGCCCGGGACTATCAATCCTCCGGGCTGGCCACCTCGGAAAGTGAGCCGCAAGAAGCCATGAAGGTCAGCTCCGCAGCATAGCGGAAAGCTTCCATCAGACCGGATCGGTGGCAAACGCACGACAATGCGTTTGTCACTGATTTCTTGTTTCCAAAACCTGACCACAATGAATTGGGGATTCGGGGCCGCAACATAGTCTTCAGCGCCCCAAATGAACGGGATACCGCCGAAACCGATTCATTATTTAAAGGAAAATGGCGCACCCGGAGCGATTCGAACGCCCGACCCCCAGATTCGTAGTCTGGTGCTCTATCCAGCTGAGCTACGGGTGCCTGCCAAAAGGAAGGCGGACACATACAGTCAGCCCAAAAGGGATGCAAGCCTGTTTTCCCCGCCTTCTGCAGCAATATCGGATGAATTTATTCTTCGGTGTGGCCTGAGCCGTTCTCCCTTCCAGGCGGCAAATCATATTCCGGGCGATGGGATGAGGGTGTCTCAAGGTCCGGTTCGATTCCCGTTTCACCGGAAATCCATTCCGCATAGGCAGAAACGCGGGAATAAACGCCAGGACTGTCCTGCCGAGCGCAGCCGAGCCCCCAACTGACCACACCGATTTGCACGGGGCCCTCTTCCCATGTCCGCGCCACCAGCGGGCCGCCACTGTCACCCTGGCAGGAATCCGTTCCGCCGCTACCGGCACAGATCTGCAGCGCCGGATCAACGCTGACCCCGGCAAATTCCTGATCCAGCCCGTATTTATCAATCAGCGTGGCAATTTGCTGTTTGCACGTCTCCGGGGCGACCGGCGGCACCAAGCCTTCCATCAGCGCGAGACTTGGCGCGCTGACGTGCCGCCCTGTCCGGTTGAAGCCTTCTTCCTGGCTGCCCTGTTCCTCTGTGTTCCCGTATCCGGCCACAACGACTTCGGTTTGCGCCGAGTCCGGGTCGGGGGCCCGGCCCGTCAACCCGTCCAGGCGGGAAAGCGGGCCATCCCAGCGCCCGACAATGTGAAGGAGGGCAAGGTCGTCCCCCAACTCGGCATGACCGGACCGATAGCCTGGGTGGATGACGATCCGGTCTACCGGAAAGGATGCGTCCTTTGGCGTCTCCAGCAGCGTTCCTGCGCCGACAACGGCGTACAGCGGTCCGAAGCGCTTAAGATCACCCCGGTCATCCGGAAGGTATTGGGCGGCTCGCCCTGTTTCTGATTCAATCCGCACTGTTTCCACGCAATGGGCCGCCGTCAGGGCCCATTCCGGAGAAATCATCGAGGCACCGCATTCATGATAGATATTCCTGCCCTGCTGAGACTGGAGCGAAACGATACCCGGCCAGTCATCTGGATTCGCTTCACGTCCACCCACCACACAAGCGGTGGCAAGCGCCACTGCACCGAGGGCGAACCCCCATTTCCAGGTTGGTCTCATGCGGAAACGTCCTCCCCCTGCTTCGTCCCCTCAGGCCACTGCGACGGACTGCCGCCGCGCCTCATGCACGCCGCGCGTAATCGCCCGGGCCAAAGTCGAGGCAGCTAACTCTCCGATCCGGGTCACAGTCAACGGGTCCGGAGCCGGCAAGGCTTCACTTGCGGTTGATAGCACGAATACCGCGTCTCCGTCGAAGGGTGCAAATACCGGCCGGATTGCACGGGAGAATCCCGATAAAGCCATCTGAGCAATCCGGCTGGCCTGGGCAGCCGTCAGCGGAGCGTCTGTTGCAACACAGGCGATCGTTGTGTTCTGGCCGAGGACCGGATTGACCTTCGCCGCACCCCAATCGTCCGGATCCATCGCGAAATCTGCCGGAGGCCGCACTCCGCCAAACTCACCGTCCAGTTCATACGGCCAGGCCCAATAAACGTCAGTTCCGGGCATCAGGACCGAACCGAAGGCATTCACACACGCGAGCGCTCCAACGGTGAACCCCTCCGCCGTCACGGCACTGGCCGAGCCCGTGCCGCCCGGATGCTGGCCCGCGCGCGCGCCGTGCCCCGCCCCAGCGCGCCCGAGGTCGAAATCTTTCGAAGCGGTTTTGAAAGCCTCAAGGCCAAGCGCTGCATAAGGCGCAATACCGGTCCAGTTCTTGTCGCCCCCATTCGCCAGATCGTACAGAATGGCTCCGGGCACGATGGGCGTGGGCGGCACACCGGGCCGTTCGACCAGGCTGAACCCGCGTCCCGCCTCTTTGAGACCCGCCATCACGCCATCAGCTGCACCCAGTCCAAATGCGCTCCCGCCGGAAAGGAAAATTGCATCGACATGGTCCACCATTGCGCCAGCTGAAAGCAGGTCCGTTTCCCGGGTTCCCGGCCCTCCCCCGGCGACAGCACAGGCGGCAATCACGGGAGTGTCCGGCAGGATCACTGTGACACCTGTATCGATGCGGGCATCTTGTGCCTGTCCGACACGCACACCTGCGACATCAGTGATGAGATTCCGTTTCCCGGCTGCTGTGGCCATTGCAATGTCCTGTCGGTCTTTCCCTTTGGGATTCACTCTCTTAAGGTCCGCCGCGACTCACGCAAGCCAAGGACACTGCCATGAAGATCGCCCGCCCCCTCCTTGCCGCCCTCCTCCTGTCAGCCTGCGCGGCACCGAACGGGAAGCAGGATGTCTCGGCATCCGAAGCGGCTCAGAGCGCGGCAGACGCAGCCGCCAGCCAGACTTCGGAAGCGGCGCCGGAAGCCGTCGACGCAAATGCTTGGACCAAAGGCGCCATGGTAGCGGCGGCAAATCCTGAAGCCGTCGAAGCTGGTCTGGAGATGCTGCGCAAGGGTGGCACAGCGGTCGATGCGGCAATTGCGGTGCATGCCGCGCTTGGCCTTGTGGAACCGGAGAGCTCCGGCATCGGCGGTGGTGGTTTCATGGTCTATTATGACCATGCGAGCGACGAGATCACCGTGTTCGACGGACGTGAGCGCGCGCCGGCCGCAGCCACACCGGAATATTTCATGAAAGACGGCGAGGTGATGGACTACATCTCCTCCTGGCAGTCCGGCCGGTCGGTGGGCGTACCGGGCGCAGTCGCGCTGTACAAATCCGCCCATGATGCTGCCGGCAAACTGGATTGGGACGAACTCTTCCAGCCTGCGATCAAGCTCGCCGAAGACGGTTTCGTGGTGGAACGCAAGCTCGCTGCCACGCTCGCCAGCGACCGCCTTCAACAATACGTCCGGCTCGATGATCTCCCGGAATCCTCAGCCTACTTCTATCCGAATGGCGTGCCGCTGGCGGAGGGGTCGATCAAGACAAATCCAGCCTACGCCGAAACGCTGAAGCGCGTTGCAACCGAAGGCCCGGCCGCCTTCTATTCCGGAGAGATCGCTGAATCGATCGCCTATGCCGTATCCCACGACCCGTCCCTGCCAGGTGCAATGACGGTAGAGGACCTCGCCAATTATGAGGTCGCTGTCCGTCCGGCGCTCTGCGGTGTGGAGCCAGATGGCTACAAGGTATGTTCAGCCCCGCCGCCATCTTCCGGCGGCGTGACGCAGAACATGATCCTCGGCCTGTACGACCGGCTCAAGCCGACCAGCGAAGAAGACGCAACCGAGGAAGGTTTCCTGAAAGCCTTCGTTGATGCCCAGCGCCTGACCTATGCCGACCGCGACCATTATGTCGCCGACGCCGATTTCGTCCCGGTCCCGGCCGCAGAACTGATCGATCCGACATATCTCGACGTGCGCGCGACTGAAGTCTTCGCACCGGACGAGCATGCAACGCCGGGCGATCCGGGGATCGCACTCGGCCGTGGCCCGATGCGCCAGATGTGGGGTGAGGACCCGACTGATCATCGTCCGGGTACGACGCATTTCTCGATCATCGACCCGTACGGCAATGCCGTCTCCATGACGATGACCGTGGAATCAGCCTTTGGAAACTCGGTGATGGTTCACGGCTTCGTGCTGAACAACCAGCTGACCGATTTCTCGCGTGAGCCTACGAAAGGCGGCAAGCCGGTCGCCAACGCCGTTGCGGGCAACAAGCGCCCGCGTTCGTCCATGTCGCCGACGCTCGTCTTCGATCCGGATGGTGATCTGTTCATGGTCACCGGTTCGCCGGGAGGAAACTCCATTGTCGCCTATGTCGCCAAGACGCTGGTCGGCGTGCTCGAATGGGGCAAGTCGGCGCAGGAATCCATCGACCTGCCGAACATCATTGCCCGCGGCGATGTGGTTGGCGTGGAAGTCGACCGCGAAGGTGGACCGGAAGCGGCCGAAGCCCTGCGTGAGATGGGCTACAATGTCGAAGAACGTCAGGGCGAGAATTCCGGTCTCCATGTCATCATCGTGCGCGAAGATGGCCTGGAAGGCGGGGCGGACCCGCGCCGTGACGGGGTTGCACGCGCCCTCGAATAGACGACAACGCCTCATCTCCTATGGCCAAGCTCTATTTTTCCTACGCCGCCATGAATGCAGGAAAGTCGACGATTCTGCTTCAGGCGGCGTATAATTATCGTGAGCGGGGAATGGATGTCCTCCTGCTCACGTCGGCCCTCTACAAGGACGACGACGCCGGCCATATTTCGTCCCGCATCGGCATCAGCGCCGATGCCACACTGTACACGAACGAAACAGATCTCTTCTCCCTGGTAAAGAACAGGCAGGCCGAACACCGCATCGATGCGATCTTCGTCGATGAGGCCCAGTTCCTGACGAAAGATCAGGCCTGGCAGCTCGCCCGTGTAGCTGACCGCCTGGATGTGCCGGTTCTGGCCTACGGCCTGCGCACGGATTTCCGCGGCGAACTGTTCGAGGGCTCTGCTGCCCTGCTCGCGATCGCAGACTCACTGCGCGAAGTCCGTACGATCTGCGAATGCGGGCGCAAGGCGACCATGGTTGCACGTCTGGGTCCGGACGGGAAAGCCCTCACCGAAGGCGACCAGGTCTCCATCGGAAAATCGGTCTATGTCTCGCTGTGCCGACGGCACTGGGAAGAAAGAATGGGGCGCCAGCCTCCCGCATAAGGCCGACCCGCGGGATCAGGACGCTAGCTGGGCTGTCAGCGCGTCAGCCAGCAATCGGCCCGATGGCGTCAGCGACAGGACGCCCTGGTCGAAATTGACCCAGCCCTGATCGACGAAGACGGCAATTTTTTCACGCGACACCGGCCTGCCGGACACGGCCTCGATCCGCGCCACGTCAATGCCGCTCGCGGGACGTAGCCCCATGGCCAGCAACTCCTGCGCGATCGCATTTGCATCCAGCCGTTCAGCATCGCCCCAGCCGGAGCCGAGCGCCTGGACATTGGCCATGTAGACTTCGGGGCGGCGGTGCGCCTCATAGGCATAGCGATGCCCGCTCACGGTCACGCGGCCATGCGCGCCGGGCCCTGCTCCGATCCAGTCCCCGCCCTGCCAGTAGATGAGATTGTGCACGGATTGGTATTCCGGCGACATGGCATGATTGGATACTTCATAGGCCGGCAATCCTGCCTTCTCCAGAAGATCCTGCGTCAGCTCGAACATGTCGGCCTGATCATCGTCGGGCATGGGGTTGATCTGGCCCCGCCCGACGGCAAGCCCAAACGCCGTCCCTTCCTTGATGGTCAGCTCGTAGAGAGACAGGTGCGGCATGCCCATGGCCAGCACGTCTTCCAGTTCGTTCTGCCAGTCATCCGTCTGCTGACCGGGCCGGGCATAGATCAGGTCGACGCTGACAGACCGGAACACGCGCATCGCCCGCGCAACGCTCGCCCGCGCGCCGTCGGCATCATGATCGCGGCCGAGAAAGGCCAGCGCTGAATCGCGCAATGACTGGACACCAACTGAAAGCCTGTTCACGCCGGCACTTTTCAGGCCCGTAAGATCGGCCCGCATCACATCGTTCGGATTCGCTTCCAGCGTGACTTCCGCGCCCGGTTTCACACCGAACACATCATCCGCAGCTTTCAGGATGCGCTCGACATCTGCTGGCGCCAGCAGCGATGGCGTCCCGCCGCCGAGATAGACAGAGTCCAGCGCGCCATGCTCCGGCATGCGCTGGCGGTGCTCGCGGATATCGGTGCAGATCGCGTCGACCAGCAAGGACGGATCACGGTCCTTGGCGGCATACACATTGAAATCACAATACGGGCAGATGCGCGCGCAATAGGGCCAATGCACATAGAGGCCAAACCCGAAATGCGGACCGAAAGGATGCAGGGCGTCGTCCGTCACGACAGAAGCGCCGCCTTCAATTTGCGGAAAGCATCGGCGCGGTGGCTCATCGCATGTTTCCGGTCCGGATCCATTTCGCCGAAGGTGATCGTTTCTCCATCGGCGACGAAGATCGGGTCATAGCCGAAGCCCTTCTCCCCTCTCGGCGGCCAGACAAGCTGTCCATGCACTTCGCCCTCGAAGACTTCCTCATGCCCATCCGGCCAGGCGACGGCGAGCGCGCAGACGAATTTGGCAGACCGGTCTGAATTGCCGGCCGCCTGCAGCTCTTGCTCCACCCGGGCCATGGCGACACCAAAATCGCGCGGCTCGCCTGCCCACCTTGCAGAGTAAATGCCGGGGGCTCCGTCTAGCAAAGTGACCGACAGCCCGGAATCGTCCGACAGGGCCGGTGCGCCCGTTTCGGCCGCCGCGGCCCGCGCTTTCAGCAGCGCATTGCCGGTGAAACTGCTCTCAGTTTCTTCAGGCTCTGGCAGGTCCAGATCAATGGCAGAGACAACTTCGAGACCCAAAGGCTCGAACAAGTCCTTGAGTTCCCTCACTTTTCCCTTGTTGTGTGTGGCGGCGATCAACCTGCCGGAGGACAGGGTGCGATGTGTCATATTTCGCCCTTCTGAAATGGTTCCATTCTTGCTTTCGTCACAAATTCCTATATCGTTATTCGGTAAGAGCTTGTAGAGAAGCAACGCTCAGTCCGGCATAGATCATCCAGCGGAAAGGATGAAGAGAAGAAGGCATGACAGGTAAAACGCGCAATTCCATGGCGGCGATCATGACAGTCCTCGTCACTGTCGTCATGTGGATGACGGCTGCCATCGGCGCCATCGTTCTCCTGGCCGGCGGTATTGAACTCGTTTCGATGCTCTCCGGGTCTCCCATCAGCATCGGCGCCATCAAGGTCGACGATCATGACATCTCCGTTCCCGAACTTGCCGCCGGCCTGGTCGGTGTGCTGGTCGTGGTCTGTGCGGTGGTTTTTGTGAGCCTCGAATTGCGCAAGATACTGGCAACTCTCGCGGCGGGCGATCCGTTCGTGCCGGAAAATGCCGTTCGCCTCACCCGCATCGCCATCGCAATCGCCATTACCCAGCTGATGCGGTACGTCATCGCCATCTTCGTGGGGCTGATGGTCACCGGTACATCGCTTGAATTTTCCGTTGACCTTATCGCCTGGGCTTCTGTGGCCGCCCTGTTCATTCTCAGCCAAGTCTTCCGGGAAGGCACACGCCTTCGCGACGAAGAAAAAATGACCATATAGGAGGGTAGCCATGTCTATTCGCGTAACCCTCGATCGTGTCCTGTTAGACCGCCGCATGTCCCTGACGGAACTGTCGGAACGTGTCGGCGTGACGCTCGCCAATCTTTCCATCCTCAAAACCGGCAAGGCGAAAGCCATTCGCTTCTCCACCCTGGAAGCACTGTGCCGGGAACTCGGCTGTCAGCCGGGAGACATCCTCATCTTTGACTCCGAAGATGACGGCGCCACCGAACGCGTCGCGGCGGAATAGCGATGCGGGACGGTCTCTACGATTCAGGAGATGTCGTCTCGATCCGCTTTGGCGGTGTGCTCAGACATTATGGCGTCGTGACTTCACGCGGGACCGTGATCTGCAATTCGCGCCTGCATGGCGGCGTGGTGGAACAAAGCTTCGAAGCTTTTTCAGCCGGACGTGATGTGCGCCTGCATGGCCGCTACAGCGATCTCGAAGGGTATCATGTCGAGCTGCGTGCCCGGCGCCATCTCGGCAAGGAATATGACCTGTTCGGGTCCAATTGCGGCCACTTCGTCCGCCACGCGCACCGCCGCAAGCCGACCCCGATGCAGGTCGCGACAGCCACCGTACGAACACTCGGCGACATGCTGGGCGGGCCGAAGCCGCGCTATTGAGCTGCCTGCTTAGGCGAGCGCCGCACGCTGGGCGGCGAACAGTTCGTTACAGCCCTTCTCGGCAAGACGCAGCATTTCATCCAGCTCGACGCGTGTCAGCGGACGCTCCTCGCCGGTGCCCTGAACTTCGATGAAGCCGCCGTCAGAACTCATGACAACATTCATGTCAGCCTCGCCTGCCGAGTCTTCCGGGTAATCCACGTCCAGAACGGGATGATCCTGATAGACGCCGACCGAGATGGCGGCGGCCTGTTTCACGATCGGGTTCGCCGGGATCACGCCCTCATCGACAAGGTATTTGCAGGCCAGCGACAAGGCGACAAAGCCGCCCGTGATGGACGCTGTCCGCGTGCCGCCGTCGGCCTGCAGCACGTCACAATCGATCGTGATCTGGTTCTCGCCAAGGGCAGCAAGATCGCAGACCGAGCGCAGTGAGCGACCGATCAGGCGCTGGATCTCTTGCGTCCGGCCGGACTGCTTTCCGGCCGCGGCTTCGCGTCGACCGCGGGTGTGCGTCGCACGCGGCAGCATGCCGTATTCCGCCGTCACCCAGCCGCGCCCCTGCCCTTTCATCCAGCCCGGTACCCGGTTTTCCCAGCTCGCCGTGCACAGGACATGCGTATTGCCGAACTTCGCCAGGCAAGAGCCTTCCGCATAGCGGGTCACTTCGGTCTCGAGGACGATCTCGCGCATCTGGTCAAAGGGGCGGCCTGACGGGCGGACGAGCTGGCTCATGGGGGACCTCCTGTTTGGTGCCACGCCTGATTGCGGGTTTTGCCGCACCTGTCTACACCGGATCGCCTAGGGAACAGAAAGCGGGGGTCCATGACCAGCGACATCACGATTGCGCGGGGTGCGAAGAAGCTGCCTATCGGACAGATCGGTCAGCGTCTGGGAATTGGCGCACAGGACCTCATCCCCTTCGGCTCCGACAAGGCAAAGATCAGCAGCCACTACCTGGCCAGCCTGAAACAAAAGAAGGATGGCAAGCTCATCCTGGTGACGGCGATCAACCCGACGCCGGCGGGTGAAGGCAAGACCACGACCTCCATCGGCCTCGCCGATGCGCTGCGCCGTCTGGACAAGAACGCCCTGCTCTGCCTGCGCGAGCCTTCGCTCGGCCCTTGCTTTGGTATGAAGGGCGGCGCCACAGGCGGCGGCCGTGCACAAGTCGTTCCAATGGACGACATCAACCTGCACTTCACGGGTGATTTCCACGCCATCACGTCAGCGCACAATCTGCTGGCGGCGATGATCGACAACCATTTGCACTGGGGCGCGGAAACCGGACTGGAACCGACCCGTGTTGCCTGGCGCCGTGTGCTGGACATGAATGACCGCAATCTGCGCCAGATCGTGACCGGACTTGGCGGCTCCGGCAACGGCTCGCCGATGGAATCCGGCTTCGACATCACGGTCGCTTCGGAGATCATGGCCATTCTCTGCCTCGCCAAAGATGCCCACGATCTGGAAGAACGGCTGGAACGGATCGTGGTCGGTTACAAGCGCGGCCGGGTGCCAGTCACCGCGAAGGACATCAGCGCTGTGGGCGCGATCATGGCGCTACTGCGCTACGCCCTGCTGCCGAATATTGTGCAGACACTGGAGAACAATCCCGTCCTCATCCATGGCGGGCCGTTTGCGAACATCGCGCATGGCTGCAACTCGGTCATCGCGACAAAGGCCGCGCTGAAGATGTCGGACTATGTCGTCACCGAAGCCGGGTTCGGGGCAGACCTCGGCGCCGAAAAATTCTTCAACATCAAATGCCGCCAGGCCGGGCTCGCACCATCTGCCGCCGTGCTGGTCGCTACTGTCCGTGCCCTGAAAATGCATGGCGGACTGTCGTTGAAGGAGTCTGCCTCTGTCGGCTATGGCGCGCTGGAAGCCGGGCTCGCCAACCTTGGCCGACATATCGAGAATCTGAAGAAATTCGGCGTGCCGGTGGTGGTGGCGATCAACCGGTTTACCTCCGACACATCCAGCGAGCTGGCGGCGGTTGAAGCCTACTGCCACGATCTGGGCGTGCCGGTGTCGGTCTGCACGCATTGGGCTGAAGGCAGCCGCGGCGCAGAAGACCTTGCCCGCAAGGTCGTCGAGACAATCGATACCAAGCCTGCAGAATTCAAACTGCTCTACCGGGACGAGGCACCCCTGCTCGAAAAGATCGAAACCGTGGCGCGTGAAATCTATCGTGCCGAAAAGGTCGAGGCGTCGGACAATGTCCGCGCGGCGCTCCGGCGAATGGAAGAGGCCGGCTTTGGCCATCTGCCGGTCTGCATGGCCAAGACGCAGTACAGTTTCTCCAACAATCCGAAACTGGTCGGGGCGCCGGAGAAACACGTTCTGCAATTGCGGGAAGTGCGCCTGTCGGCAGGCGCCGGATTTGTCGTGGGCATTTGCGGGGACATCATGACCATGCCCGGCCTGCCCAGGCATCCGGCCGCCGAGGGCATTTCCCTCAATACCGACGGCGAAATCGACGGCCTCTACTAATGTGACAGCTCCCTGCTCTGCCCGCAGTAATTTCATAATGGACTCTAATTAGCATTTTTGCTAATTAGCAGAAATGCAAAACGCTGTCTTCAAGGCCCTGTCCCATCCTGCCCGCCGGCAGATCCTGGCGCTTCTGCGCAAGGGGCCGCAGCTTGCAGGCGATCTTGCTGCCGAATTCGACACGAGCTGGCCGACCATGAGCCGCCACCTCGCCGTATTGAAGGACGCCGAACTGGTGACCGCCGACCGGCAGGGCAACCAGATCCTCTACCGTATCAACACCAGCGTCCTGGAAGACGCCGCCACCGCCTTGCTCGGCTTGATCGGCCGGGATGACGGTGATGACCCCATCAAGGAGGCAGCCGAATGAAACCCTTTGTCCGTAACGGTCTTCTGATCACCCTGGGGGCGACAGCTGCCAGCGTTGCCATCTCGGTGGCAGCCATCCATGCGCTTCCGGCCTCCGGAGAATTTCCAATCCATTGGGGGCCTTCGGGCGCCCCCGACCGCTGGACTGACCGAGCCGGAGCCATCCGCTTTCTCTGGACCCTGCCGGTGATCACGCTGGCGGTCGGCCTGCTAATGGCGGCCCTGCCCTCGATCGATCCGCGGAAGGGCAATATCGAAACCGGCCGGCGCGGCTATGTCGCGATCTGGCTGGCGGTCATGGTGCTGCTGACCTGCATCCATGGCGGTGTCGCCCTTCAGATGACCCGCGTCGGAGAAGCTGCCGAGGGATCCGGTCAGATGGTTCGCTGGATCATCGCTGGGGCCTCGGTCCTGTTCATCATCGTAGGAAATTACCTGCCCAAGACCCGGTCCAGCTTCTTCTTTGGCATCCGCACGCCGTGGACGCTGTCGTCCGATACGGCTTGGGAAAAGACGCACCGGGTGGCGGGGCCGCTGTTCATGGTAGCAGGGGCGCTGGGCCTTGCCGGGGCGTTCATTTTTGATGGTCTGCTACTGGCCGTCCAGCTGACCGCCTGGGTCGGGCTCGCCGCGATCATTTCGGTAATCTATTCCTATTTCGCATGGCGCAGCGCCCAGGATCGGGAACATGGCACCAACCTCACGGTGTGAGGCCTATTGAATGCGGGCCATCGGCCCCCTATCCATTTTGGTATGCAAACGCATCCGGACACACAATCGCTGATGCAGCGCCTCGACCAGCGCTCGCGGGACATTTTCCGCGAGATCGTCGAGGGCTATCTGGCGACCGGGGAACCTGTCGGCTCGCGTACCCTGTCCAAGGGCAGCATCGCCCTCTCCCCTGCGTCGATCCGGAACGTGATGGCGGACCTGACCGAGCTCGGCCTTCTGGACGCACCGCACATCTCCGCCGGGCGCGCACCGACCCATATGGGCCTGCGCCTCTTTGTGGACGGTTTCCTGGAGATCGGTGAACCCGCCCGGGCCGACCGCCAGACGATCGACGACCGCCTGAAGTCGGCCGGCGCCGACTTCGAGAACGTGCTGTCCGAAGCCTCCGATATCCTTTCGGGCCTCGCGGGCGGCGCGGGCCTTGTCTCCTCTCCGAAGCGCGACGCCGCCGTGCGCCATGTCGAATTTCTGCCGCTCGGCCCGCGCGATGCCATCTGCATCCTGCTGACCGAGGATGGCGATGTCGAAAACCGCTTCATCCAGGTGCCGGAGGGCCTGCCTTCCACGGCACTGATCGAAGCGGGCAACTACCTCTCCACCCGCATGAAGGGCCGCACACTCGCGGAAGCGGCACAGGATGTGCGGGAGGAGCTGAGCTCCCGCCGTGCGCAGCTTGATGTGACTGCCGCCGGCCTTGTCGAACAGGGGCTCGCCCAATGGAGCGGCGAAACACCCGGCCGGGGCCGGTCCCTGATTGTGCGAGGCCGCGCAAACCTGCTGGAAGATGCCAAAGCCGCCGAGGATCTCGACCGCGTACGCCAGCTATTCAATGAGCTGGAGCGCCAACAGAACGTGCTGGATATCCTCGATACGACACGGGAAGCCGGTGGGGTGCGACTCTTCATCGGCTCTGAAAACCAGCTTTTCCCGCTATCAGGTTCAAGTGTGATCGTCGCGCCCTATATGGGAGGCGGAAAACAGGTCATCGGCGCCCTTGGCGTGATTGGGCCGACGCGGCTCAATTATGCAAGAGTGATCCCGATGGTAGACTATACAGCGAAGGTCGTGGGCGAGATCCTCTCCCGCCGCCGCGCCAAGGACGGAAAATGATGAGCGACGAAGCGAAGACTGAAGACACGGAATCTGTCGAAACGCCTGAAAACGCCGCCCCGGAAGAGGCGACGCCGGAAGATACGATCCTCCGCCTCGAAGCGGAAAAGGAAGAGATGCGCGGCCAGCTGCTGCGCACGCTGGCTGATCTCGACAACACCCGCAAGCGCGCCCAGAAAGAGGTCGCCGATGCGCGGGTCTATGCGATCGAGAAGTTCGCGGCAGACCTGCTCAGCGTCTCCGACAATCTCGCCCGCGCCCTCGCCGCCCTGCCGGACGGGGATCGCGACGCGCTCTCGGAAGCCGGCAAGAACCTGCTCGGCGGCATCGAGATGACGGAGAAAGAACTGCACACGGCGCTGGCCCGCAACGGCGTGTCCGTGATCGCGGCCCTGCCCGGCGACGCGTTCGACCCGAACCTGCACCAGGCCGTGGCGAACGTCCCCTCCCCGCAGGCGCCGGGCACGATCCACGACGTGTTCCAGACCGGCTGGAAGATCGGCGACCGTGTCCTGCGCGCCGCCATGGTCGCCGTCAGCGCAGGCTCGACGAACTAGGCTTCGATTTTCAGGTAAACCGCTGAAGCATCGTCCCTGCGCTTGATGCGGGGGATGTCTTCGTGGGGCGTGTCTTCGAAGTCGCGCAGCACGCGGATCAGGGCGGGCAGACCCCGCTCAGACAGGTCCGCCATCAGGCTTTCCAACGTGTGCGTCGCGTAGGGCGAGATGAGCCGGTAGAGGCCGTCGCTCACCAGGCAGACTTCGTGGCCCGGTTTCACCGTCGCACGCTGGATTTGGAGGTTGCCGGCGACCGCCGGGCCTAGACCGAAAACACTTCCGACTTCGTTAGAGAGCCGCCGGCTCTGACGCAGCCAACCCATGCGTTCTTCCGGCGTCAGGGCCATCACGCGGCGGGCTGCGGCGGTCTCGTCTTCCACCTTTTCCGCATGACCGATCAGGCGCACCTCTGACCCGGACCGGACGAGCGCCATGCAGTCGCCCATGAAGACGAAAACCGCCTCGTCGCCCTGCAGCCACATCCAGATACCTGCAGCGATTGGCAGGGCCTCGCCCGGTAATTTCTCCAATGGAATCCGGCTTTCGGCTTCGGCGCGCTTACGCACATCAGCGAGGACGGCGGCGAAATAGGCCTCGGGTGTCTCGCCGCTCTGAGGCCCCTGCATCAGCCGGTCTGACAGGGCTTCGGCGATCCAGGCCGCGCCGCTTTCGCAGGCCGGGAACGGGCGCAAATCGGTCACATCGGTCGCCCCGTCCAACACCCAGGAGGTGCCTGCGGCAGCGTCGAATCCGGCCCGGTCATCACCTGTTTTGCCCGGCACGCCGGGGTCGGTCACCGTGCTGATGACTTCCAGCTGCATCGCCCCGCCTTTTCGTCATGCGCCTTCAGGTAGAGGCCTAGCACGGTTCGCCCCCGCCCGCACATGAACGCTTTGAGACGTTACCGGACGGGCGTGGCGCGGGCCCAGGCGCGTTCGTGCAGCGTGTAGGCGGCCGTCTGCACCAGCGGTTCGATCAGGCCGATGGCCAGCGCGGCGTGCCAGCTGCCGGTCAGGATGAGGGCCACCGTCATCGCCACTGACAGGTGCATCAGGCTGTAGGTCATCGTCTTAAACGCTTGCAATGACATCTGTTGGATAACTCCCACTCCAGACCATGAAGAACACCAGGAACAGACCATGTAAGGACCATGAATAGCGCCTGTTCCACCGGCCGATCTGGCCCAAGTGCGAATGATTCTCAAATAAATCCTGCAATTCGCTGCCATAGGCGCGGTCTATGGCCGCAAAGCACAGCGAGACATGGAAAAGGCGTCGCAGGCCTCTTGTGACGCGTTGAAATTTCCCCATATCCCAGACCGAACGGGCGAACAGGTTCAAACCCTCCATTCGCCTACTCAAAACGTCACTTGCAGAGCCATCTGCCTTGCGGGGCTGCTAAGCAGACCGCGCGAAACTGGGCGGGTGGCGGCTAAAGGAGAGAGAGACACAAAATGAGTAAGATTATCGGTATCGACCTCGGGACCACGAACTCCTGCGTTGCCGTCATGGAAGGCGGCCAGGCGAAGGTCATCGAGAACGCAGAAGGCGCGCGCACGACCCCGTCCGTCGTTGCCTTCACCGAAGGCGGCGAGCGCCTCATCGGCATGCCGGCACGCCGGCAGGCCGTGACCAACCCGGATTTCACATTCTACGCCATCAAGCGCCTGATCGGCCGTCAGTTCGACGATCCGACCGCGCAGAAGGACAAGGCCATCTCGCCTTTCGAGATCGTCAAGGGCCCGAATGGCGATGCATGGGTCAAAGGCCGCGACAAGGACTACGCCCCGCAGGAAATTTCCGCCTTCATCCTCACCAAGATGAAGGAAACCGCAGAAGCCTATCTGGGCAGCGAAGTGACCCAGGCCGTCATCACGGTCCCGGCCTACTTCAACGACGCCCAGCGTCAGGCCACGAAAGACGCCGGCAAGATTGCCGGTCTCGAAGTGCTGCGCATCATCAACGAACCGACGGCTGCTGCCCTCGCCTATGGCCTCGACAAAGGCGAGAACAAGACGATTGCCGTTTACGACCTTGGCGGTGGTACGTTCGACGTCTCGCTGCTGGAAATCGGCGACGGTGTGTTCGAAGTTCTGTCGACGAACGGCGACACCTTCCTCGGCGGTGAAGACTTCGACCTTCGCATCGTCGACTATCTCGCCGAAGAGTTCAAAAAGGATCAGGGCATCGACCTGAAGACGGACAAGCTGGCCCTGCAGCGTCTGAAGGAAGAAGCCGAAAAGGCCAAGAAAGAGCTGTCGTCCGCTTCGCAATACGAAGTGAACCTGCCTTTCATCACGGCGGATGCGACTGGCCCGAAACACCTCAACATCAAGCTGACACGCGCCAAGTTCGAAACCCTGGTCGAGGACCTCGTGAAGCGCACCATCGCGCCGTGCGAGAAAGCACTCAAGGATGCCGGCAAGTCGGCTTCCGAGATCGACGAAGTGGTTCTGGTCGGCGGTATGACCCGTATGCCGGCTGTCCAGGAAGCGGTGAAGAAATTCTTCGGCCGTGAACCGCACAAAGGTGTGAACCCGGATGAAGTGGTCGCCATCGGCGCCGCGATCCAGGGCGGCGTGCTGCAGGGCGATGTGAAGGATGTGGTCCTTCTCGACGTGACCCCGCTGTCGCTCGGTATCGAGACGCTCGGCGGCGTGTTCACCCGCCTGATCGACCGCAACACGACGATCCCGACCAAGAAGTCCCAGGTCTTCTCGACGGCTGACGACAACCAGCCCGCCGTGACGATCAAGGTCTTCCAAGGTGAGCGCGAAATGGCCGCTGACAACAAGATGCTCGGCCAGTTCAACCTCGAAGGCATCCCGCCGGCCCCGCGCGGCGTGCCGCAGATCGAAGTGACCTTCGACATCGACGCCAACGGCATTGTGTCCGTGTCCGCCAAGGACAAGGCCACCGGCAAGGAACAGGTCATCACCATCCAGGCCGATGGCGGTCTCTCGGAAGACGACATCAAAGGCATGATGGCAGACGCTGAAGCCAATGCAGGTGCCGACAAGGCCCGCCGCGAACTGGTGGAAGCGAAGAACCACGCCGAAGCCCTGGTGCACCAGACCGAGAAGCAGCTCGAAGAGCATGGCGACAAGGTCTCCGAGGACGTCAAAGGCGAGATCGAGAAAGCCGTCGGCGAGCTGAAAGAAGCCCGCGAAACGGACAATCTCGCAGACATCCAGGCCAAGCATCAGGCCCTGATGTCGGCCGCCATGAAACTCGGCGAAGCCATCTACGCCAGCCAGCAGGAGTCGACCGCTCATGCTGACGCGGCAGCGGACGCCGCTGCAGATGGCGACGATGTGGTCGATGCCGACTTCGAGGAAGTCGACGACGACAAGAAATAATCCGTCAGATAACGGAAAAGACAAAGCCCGCCGGATCGCACCGGCGGGCTTTTTATTTGAGACTCAACTAGCAGTGTCAGTCAGCGCCCTCAGGCCTTGCCGGCATATTTGTCGGTCGCGCGGATCAACTGGTCGAGGATGCCCGGCTCCGAATATGCGTGGCCCGCCCCTTCGATGGGATAGAAGTCCGCTTTCGGCCAGGCCTTGTGCAGTTCCCAGGCCTGCCGCATTGGGCACGGCATGTCATAGCGGCCGTGCACAATCGTGCCGGGAATGTCCTTCAGCCGTCCCGCATCGCGCAGCAATTGTCCGTCTTCGAACCAGCCTGCATGAATGAAATAGTGGTTCTCGATCCGCGCGAAGGCGAGTGCAAATTCGGCCTCGTGGAACTGGTCCGAGGTGGACGGTTCCGGCAGCAGGGTGATGGTCTCCCCTTCCCACACGCTCCACGCCTTGGCGCAGCGCAGTTGCTCCTCCCGGTTATCGCCGATCAGGCGCTTGCGGTAGGCGGTGACGAGATCGCCGCGTTCCGCTTCCGGGATCGGGGCGATGAAGGCGTCGTACTTTTCCGGGAACATTTCGGACACGCCGAACTGGTAGTACCAGTCCATCTCCGCCTTGGTCAGCAGATAGATGCCGCGCAGCACCAGCTCGCTCACGCGCTCCGGATGGGTTTCGGCATAGGCAAGCGCCAGCGTCGAGCCCCAGGACCCACCGAAGACCTGCCACTGGTCCACACCGGCCATCTCGCGCAGGCGTTCGATATCCGCGACGAGGTGCCAGGTCGTATTGTTGTCGAGGCTGGCGAATGGTGTCGACCGCCCGCAGCCGCGCTGGTCGAACAGGATGATGTCGTAAAGCGCCGGATCGAACAGGCGCCGGTGACTGGCCGAACAGCCGCCGCCCGGCCCGCCATGCAGGAAGACAGCCGGCTTTGCGCCTTTTGTGCCGACGCGTTCCCAATAGACGCTGTGGCCGTCCCCGGTATCGAGGAAGCCGGTCTCGAAGGGTTCGATTTCGGGGTAAAGCGTGCGCAAGTCTGTCATGGCGTTTCTCCGGTACCAGCCCCTTCTCTAGATCAGGAGGCCGGTACCGGGAAAGCCATGGACTGCCGCTTAGTCGATGACGATGACGACCTTGCCCTGGGCCCGGCGTTCCGTCAGTTCAAGGATGGCATCGGCCGACTTCTCCAGCGGATAGGTGTTGGAGACGTGCGGACGGATCTTGCCAGCGGTGTAGAGCTCGAACAGTTCCTTGACGTTCTGCGCATGCGCCTTCGGATCGCGGGCCACTGCCGCGCCCCAGAACACGCCGCGGATGTCGCAGCTTTTCAAGAGGGTCAGGTTCAGCGGGATCTTCGGAATGCCGGCCGGGAAACCGATCACGAGGAAACGGCCTTCCCAGTTCATCGCGCGCAGTGCTGGCTCGGCATAATTGCCTCCGACGCCGTCATAGATGATGTCCACGCCGCCGCCGGAGATTTCCTTGATGTCGTTCGAGAAGGCTTTCATGCCGTCCTTGTCGAGCTCGCGGGCATAGACGAGGCCCTTGTCGGCGCCCTTGCCGAGGCAGAAATCCACCTTCTCCTGGCTGGAACAGGCCGCGATGACTTCGAGGCCCATCGCCTTGCCAAGCTCGACCGCCGCGATGCCGACACCGCCAGCCGCACCGAGGACGAGCAGCTTCTCGCCTTTTTTCGGGTCCGCCCGGTCCTTCAGGGCGTAATAGGACGTGCCATAGGTCATCATGAACGCCGCCGCCTCGGCGAACGGCATGTCGTCCGGGATGGGCATCACGGAATGGGCCGCCGCGACGGCCAGTTCCGCCATGCCGCCATTGCCGATGGACGCCAGAACCCGGTCGCCGGGCTTCACATGGGTGACGCCTTCCCCGACTGCTTCGACAAAGCCGGCCACTTCGCCACCCGGGCTGAACGGACGCGGCGGCTTGAACTGATACATGTCCTTGATCATCAGCGAGTCCGGGAAGTTCACCCCGCACGCCTTCACCCGCACCAGAACCTGGTTCTTGCCGTATTCCGGCGAGGCGATCTCTTCGAGGACCAGAGTTTCCGGTCCGCCGACTTCTTTCGACAGCACAGCTTTCATGAGCGCGCTTCCCTTCCTGTCTTGTTGTTTGCTGCGCCAGACGGTAGCGGTGTGGCCTTCATAATCCAAGCCTGACGTAAGGGAGTATTACCAGCTATGGCGAGGAAATGGGCCATCGCCCTGCATGGCGGCGCCGGACCGGTTTTCGGGCGCGACTATTCACGCGAAGAAGCGCACATGGCCGAACTGCTGCGCGAAGGCGGCAAACGGCTGGCCTCAGGCGTGGCCGCGCTGGACGTTGTGGAGGCCATGGTCGCGGCGCTCGAAGAGTCCGGCCTGCACCTGGCCGGAAAGGGCGCTGCGCCCAATACGGACGGGCGATATGAGCTGGACGCGGCCATCATGGACGGGCGTACCCGCAATGCCGGGGCCGTTGCGGCCCTCTCCGGCATCATCAGCCCCATCGCCGCTGCCCGGATCGTCATGGAGCGCACGCCGCACGTGCTGATCGCGGGCGAAGGCGCCTGGGCGCTGGCGACGGAATATGGCCTGTCAGAAGTGCGCGACCCCGATACCTATTACCAGCCGGTGGAAGAGCGCTGCCTGCTACCGGCCCGGGCCATGGGCACGGTCGGCGCGGTGGTGCTGGACCAGTATGGCGACCTCGCGGCCGCCACCTCCACCGGCGGGGTGAAGTCCAAGACCCCTGGCCGGGTGGGCGATACGCCCCTGATCGGGGCCGGCACCTGGGCGGATGAGCGCTGCGCCATCTCCTGTACGGGCCTTGGTGAGTATTTCATCCGCGCGGCCGCCGCTGCGGACGTTTCCGCCCGGATCCGCTATGGCGGCGCCTCGCTGGAGGATGCCGTGCAAGGCGCGCTGGACGATGTTAAACACCTCGGCGGCGAAGGCGGCATGATCGCCGTCGGCGCCGACGGAACGCTGATCACAGGCTCCAATTCCGGCGGCCTGAAGCGCGGCTTGATGGATGCCGACGGCCGGTTCGAAGTGGCAACCTTCGCATGATCGTCGCTGGCTGGATCGTTCTGGGCGTAACCGGTTTCACCCTGGTGCTGGCGGCGCAGATGCGGATGCTGATCTCGGTGTCGCTGCGCCGGGCGCTGGCAGAGAAATTCGGCGGTGACTATCGCGATGTCATCTACCGCGCCGCCATTGCGGCGGTCGGCACGTCGGCAGAGATCGGCGAGCACACCGCCTGGCTGGCTAAGACCTACCCTGCCCCGATCTCGCATTTGCGCCTTGCCCGGCGGGTGACTTATACAGCGCCAATGGCCATTCTTCTCTCTCTTGCCTATCTGCGCTTCATTGCGAGAGCGTTCTGAGCCCATGCGCGGTTATTTTGCCATCGGGTCGGAGCGGATCTCCAAGGCCATGAATCTCGGCGCGCTGATGCGGACGGCAAACGCGTTCGGGGCGAGCTTTTTCTTCTCTATCGACGCAGAGCATCGCCTGCGGGCGGCCTATGCCGCCGACACGTCCAAAACGGCGGGTCACATCCCGTACTACCAGTACGACACGATCGACGAGATGCAGCTGCCGCGCGGCTGCCAGCTGGTCGGCGTGGAGCTGACCGACGACGCCGTGATGCTGCCAACCTTCCGCCATCCGGTGCAGGCGGCCTATATCCTCGGCCCGGAGCGCGGCAGCCTGTCGCCGGAAACGATCGCCCGCTGCGACCATGTCGTGAAGATCCCGACCAAGTTCTGCATCAATCTCAGCCTCGCAGGCGCGATGGTCATGTATGACCGCCACCTCGCCCTCGGCGCCTATGCCCCGCGCCCCATCATGCCGGGCGGCGTTCCGGGAGATGGCAAGCTGCCGGGCTGACCCGCTCGCCTGAACCGCAAACAACAGCGGGGTTCATCCGGCGCTCACACCTTTTGTGCAAAGGTGCGGTTACAGAAATCGGCCGCCACAGCCACGTCATTCAGTTTGCCGAAGTTTGGCCTTAACTCTATGACACCTAGACTGGCGGCAGAAACCGAACCGGACGAGACGCTGTATAGAAGATGCATACATTTATGACCCCTTCCCTCCGCTTTTCAGGCCTCCGCTTTTCTGGCCTCCGCTTTTCTGGCCTCCGCTTTTCTGGCCTGCTAGCCGCCGCCGCTCTCCTCGCTGCCCCGCTCGCCTCAGCTGAGCCTGCAGCTGTGGGCCGCTACAAGGACTGGTCGGTCTTCACCGACACGACCGGCGGCGAAACGATCTGCTATGCGGCAACCCCGGCCACCGACAAGGCGCCGAAGAATGCCGACCATGGCGATGTCTGGTTCTATGTGACCAGCTGGAAATCCGGCCGTGCCCGCAACCAGCCAAGCCTCAAGGTTGGCTACAATCTGCGCGAAGACATGGCCCCGAAAGCGCAGGTCGGCCGGTCCAGTTGGACGCTGTTCGCCGTGGGCCGCGAAGCCTTTGCCGACGATTCCGACGATTCCCGCATCGTCACGGCACTGAAGAAAGGTTCGGAACTGCGCGTACAGGCCGTGTCAGCACGGAACACGCAGGTCGCCTATCACTTCTCGCTCAGCGGATCTGCCGCCGCCATCGACAAGGCCGCCGCCACCTGCCGCTAATGCCTCACTCCGGCAGGACGAATTTTTCCGGGTGCTTTCCTTCAGCATCGCGATAGTGCGCGACGATCTCGGCCATGTCTGCGCCGATGTCTTCGCCCGGCATCATCGGCCCTTCGAACCGCATTTCCCTTGTCCCGAAGTCCAGCACCGCGATCAGCATCGGCACACCGGCCGATTTCGCGATATGCCAGAAGCCGGTTTTCCAGTTTGCATTCGCATCCCGCGTACCTTCCGGTGAAATGGCAAGGTGGAGGGAGTCGGCCTGCTCGAAGGTTTCCCGCATCAGTGTGACGACATCGCCGGATTTCGATCGGTCGACCGGTACGCACCCTGCCCGGCGCACGAGCCCGCCGAAAGGGCCTGACACAAGCGAGGCCTTGCCCATCCAGCTGAGCTTCTGCCGATACCAGCCTGCTATGGCGAGCATCAGAAGGCCGTCGAAATTCGATGTGTGGGGGGCTGCGATCACGACCGACTTTGTCACATCCGGCCAGTCCGTCGCGACATGCCAGCCCGCCGCTTTCAGAAACAGCCAGGACATTCCCCGGATCCCTTCGGAAACGGCGCCGCGATATGGTCCGGATTTGCCGAATTTTCCGCGCGGGTTATGCACAGGGGCGTCTTCGTTGATCATGAGCGTCCCCTTGCTGGATATGTGTATAGACGTTCCGGACACAGAAGTCGCGTAGAGTCCGGCCGGAAAACGGCCAAAGAAAAAGGCCAGCCGTGTGCTTTGGCTGGCCTTTCCTTTATCTCACACCCTCAATCGGGTGAGGCAGCTTAGTAGCTGTCCTGCGTCACGGGCGTCAGGATGATCTCGACGCGGCGGTTGGCAGCGCGGCCTTCAGCGGTCGAGTTGTCGGCGATCGGCTGGGTTTCGCCCATGCCGATGGCGCGCATGCGGACCGAGGCAACGCCCTGGCTGACGAGGTAGTTCTGCACGGAAGCCGCGCGGCGCTGCGACAGCTGCATGTTGTAGTCATCCGGGCCATCCGAAGACGCGTGGCCAATGACGTCCACAGCCGTCGATGGATAGTCGACCAGCGTCGTGGCGACATCGTTCAGCGTGGCATAGAAGCCCGGTTTGATGGTCGAGCTGTCGACATCGAATGTGATGTTGGATGGCATGGTCAGCGCGATCTGGTCGCCCTGGCGCTCAACACCGATACCGGTACCAGCAGTCTGTTCGCGCAGTGCGCGTTCCTGCTTGTCCATGTAGTCACCGACGGCAGCGCCGGCGATGGCGCCCACTGCTGCACCGATTGCAGCATTGCGGCCGTCGTCCCCGCCCGCGAGCGTACCGGCTCCGGCTCCGAGGATCGCGCCGGCAGCGGCGCCGGTCCAAACGTTACGGCTGGGCCCTTCCGCACAGGCGGCGAGCATTGAGACAGCACAGACGGCAATGGCGAGACGTTTCATATTATCAGCTCCATATCTGGATCAGCCCACTTTTCGGGACGCGTATCAACGCGCGGCGGAGACATATGTTCCGCTCGTGGCTTTTTGAGGGCGATCGGATGAACCCCTTGTGAACCAAAGCTGTGCTGGTGGTTTCCGCCTGTCACCCAACCGTGATATAGGCCCCGCGAAATGAAGATCGAACTGGACCTCTCCCGCCGCCCTGACGCGGTCCCTGCTGCCCCGTCTTCTCTGGCCGGGCTGAGCCTGCCTGCGCTGAAGGCGGAGATGGAGGCCATGGGCGTCGATCCGAGGAAATCGGGCATGCGCGCCAAGCAGCTGCGCCGCTGGATTCATCATTTCGGCACGCAGGACTTCGCCGACATGACCGATGTGGCAAAGGAACTGCGCGCCCAGCTGGCGGAACGCTACATCCTCAACCGCCCGGAAATCGCCGATCATCAGGTCTCGCGCGACGGCACACAGAAATGGCTGACCCGGTTCGGCCCCGGCATCGAAGGCGAAAGCGTCTTTATCCCGGATGTCGGCAAGGCGGGGGCGCTCTGTGTCTCCAGCCAGGTCGGCTGCACGCTGAACTGCACCTTCTGTCATACCGGTACGCAGAAACTGGTCCGCAACCTGACGGCTCAGGAGATCGTTGCGCAGGTGCTGATCGCGCGCGACGAGCTCGGCGAATGGCCGACCTCGACCGAGAACCGCCGCCTGACCAATATCGTGTTCATGGGCATGGGCGAGCCGCTCTACAATCTCGACAATGTTGCCGAGGCGATCGACACGATTTCCGATGGTGACGGCATCGCCATTGGCCGCCGCCGCATCACGGTGTCGACCGCAGGCGTGGCGCCGAAGATCCCGGAACTGGGCCACCGCACCAATGCCGCGCTCGCCATTTCGCTGCACGCGACGAATGATGACCTGCGCAACGAGATCGTGCCGATTAACCGCAAATACGATTTGCAGACCCTGTTCGACGCGATCCGCGCCTATCCGGACCTCAGCAATTCGAAACGTGTGACGTTTGAATATGTCATGCTGAAAGGCGTCAACGACACGCTGGCTGAGGCGCGTGACCTTGTCCGCCTGCTGAAGGGTGTTCCGGCGAAGATCAATCTCATCCCGTTCAATCCGTGGCCGGGCAGCCCGTATGAATGCTCCGACTGGGAGACGATCGAGGAATTTGCCGAAGTGCTGAACCGGGCCGGTTATGCCAGCCCGATCCGTACGCCGCGCGGCCGTGACATCCTTGCGGCCTGCGGCCAGTTGCGCTCTGAAAGCGTCAAGAAATCCGCCGCGGAAAAACGCCGCGAAGCGCTCGCGGCCGAGGCTGGCGACGCCGAGGCGTAAGAGACCGGGAAGCTTTCACCTCCCGGCCCGTTCCGATCATTCTTCGTCCAGCTTGCTGATACGCTCCTGCGCTTCGGTCAGGATGTCTGCAACGGCCTTGCGGCGGTCCAGATCCTCCGGGTGCGCCCGAACGGCTTCGCGCACGGCATGGCGCAGACGCCACATGGCCCCGCGCACGTCCAGCGGGTCTTCCGGCCGGTCGCTGTCCAGCAGGTCCGCCAGCCTCAGTTCGATCCGTGCCAACGTCGCGGCTTCGGCTTCGAGTTCGGCTTCGCCTTGCTCAGTCAGCCTGAATGACCGGCGCGATCCGTCTGCCTCGGCATGCACCCAGCCCAGATCCAGCAATGCTTCCAGCGCCGGATAGATGACGCCGGGGCTCGGCACATAGGCGCCGCCCGTGCGGGCTTCGACCTCGCGGATGATTTCATAGCCGTGGCGCGGCTCTTCCGAGATCAGTTTCAGGATCAGGAGGCGGAGATCGCCATGGTCGAGCGGGCGGCGGCGACCACGGCCACCGCCGGGGCCTCTCCCCTGCCCGCGTCCGAATCCGCGTCCACCTCGTCCCTGGCGCATGCCCCATCCCTTTCGGTCATTACAGCCGCCAACACAGTCTTCGCCCTGGTCGACAAAAATGTGCAGGCCGGCACCGCGATTTGAATGTCTGTTTCGATATCTCATTTTGTGTCCTTTCGATATATCTGATCGGAATATAATTTAGATATATCGAAAATACAAGATATAGATATATCGAAAAATTTGAGACGGGCTGATAACGGGCTCTGGAAGGCGTTCAGGAGGATGGATAGGTTGCGCTCATGCGCACCTGGTCGATCTTCCTCTTGCTGATCCTGCTTCCCGCCTGCCGGGAGGAGACGGTGCAAGCCTGCGAGGCGATCCGGTTCGAGGACCAGCCCTTCACAGTCTGCCAATTTGCGGCGGACGATCCGGGCCTTGCCCTGTTCCACACCCATTCCGATGGCGCGCCGTTTGCGGACTTCGACCGTCTGGCGGACGCCGTCACAGTCGATGGCGGAGACCTCGTCTTCGCGATGAACGCCGGCATGTACCATGAGGACCGCCGCCCGGTCGGGCTCTATGTCGAGGACGGCCAGCAGAGCGCCCGCCTCATCAGCAATGCCGGGCCCGGCAATTTCGGCCTGCTGCCGAACGGCGTGTTCTGGGTGGATACCGAAGGCCACGCGCATGTGACCGAGACTCTGGCTTATGAAGCCCTTTCCCCCGGCGCGCGCTTCGCCACACAATCCGGCCCGATGCTGGTGATCGATGGCGCGCTGCATCCGGCCTTCAATCCGGGCGGCACCAGCCGCAAGCGCCGCAACGGAGTCGGCCTCAGCGCCGATGGCGACACGCTCTGGTTCGCGATCAGCGACGCGCCGGTGAACTTCGACACATTCGCCCGTCTCTTCCGCGACCGGCTCGGCACGCCCGACGCGCTCTATCTCGATGGCGTGGTTTCCCGGCTCTATGCGCCATCTCTCGGACGGGATGATGGCGGCACCGATATGGGTCCGATCGTCGCGATTGTGCGCAGCCCTGCCCGGAACGCGCGCTGATCTGAAAAAACACTGTCGGGTGCTGCACCGCAGCGCGTTTGGCTGCTTGTGCCTACTCGCCTTTGGGGATAGGGACTCGCCTCTTTCTAACCGGAGAGAGAGCATGCCCGGATCGGCGGTCGTCCTCTATGGACTCAAGAATTGCGACACCTGCCGCAAAGCGAAACGCGAACTTGAAGCTGCCGGCAGCAAGGTAAAATTTGTCGACATCCGTGACGAGGCCGACCTGTCTGCAAAGCTGCCGGTCTGGCTGAAGGCCGCGCCGGACAAGCTGGTCAACAAGAGCTCCGCCACCTGGCGCAGCCTGTCCAATGCCGAAAAGGCAAAGGCCGGCACGAACGGCGAAAAGGCCCTGCTCTCCAAGCATCCGACCCTGATCAAGCGCCCGGTCATCGAAAATGGCAGCGCCGTGCATGTCGGCTGGGGCAAGGACGTGCAGGCCACCCTGCTCGGCTGATGATTATGAGTATCACGATCCGGCAGGCCGATTACAGCGATCCCGCGGACGCCGCCGCACTGGTCGACATGCTGGACGCCTATGCGCGGGACCCGATGGGCGGCGGCAAACCGCTAAGCGCGCATACGCGCGACCATCTCGCCGCCGAACTGGCGACGCGGCCACACGCGGTGAGCTTCCTCGCTTTTGACGATGGCGCGCCAGCCGGTGTGCTGAATGCGTTCGAGGGCTTCTCTACCTTTGCCTGCAAGCCGTTGCTGAACGTGCACGATATTGCCGTCCATGCCGACCACCGCGGCAAGGGAATCGGCAGGATGCTGCTGGATGCCGTCGAGGCCGAAGCGCGCCGGCGCGGCTGCTGCAAACTCACGCTCGAAGTCCTCTCCGGAAACACCCGCGCCCGCAGCGTGTACGAAGCCGCCGGCTATGCGGCTTACGAACTCGACCCGGAAAAGGGCCAGGCGATGTTCCTTGAGAAGCCGCTCTAGTTTTTCTGTACACTGAATTACAGAGCGCCGCCGGAAGCACGATCCGTCTTGTCCAATCACTTTTATTGTGAACGCATAACCGTCCCGGCGCCCCTTCCAGACGGCGGGTCTCGGCCTATCTACCTGCGACGGGACCAACCCGCGGATGAGGAGAGAGATCATGAAAACTTCAGGCAATACAATTCTGATGACGGGCGGCGGATCGGGCATCGGCCGGGAGCTCGCCCGGGAATTTCATGCCCTCGGCAATACAGTAATCGTCGCAGGCCGCACCGCCAAAACCCTCGACGAAACCATTGCCGGACGCAGCGGCATGCACGCGCGCACGCTGGATGTTCAGGACGCCGCCGATATCGCCCGCTTCGCAAAGGAGCTGACCCGCGATTTCCCGGCGCTCAACGTGCTGTTCAACAATGCCGGCATCATGGCGAAGGAAGACTGGCTGGCCGACCCGGTGGATCTCTCCGTCGCAGAGGCCACCATTGTGACCAACATTCTCGGCCCGATCCGGCTAACCGCTGCCCTACTCCCGCACCTCAGGGCTCAAGCGACCGCGCGGGTCGTCAATGTCACGTCGGGCCTGGCCTTCGTGCCGCTCGCCCATACACCTGCCTACAGTGCCTCGAAAGCCGCCATGCATGCCTGGACGCAGTCGCTGCGCTACCAGCTGCGCGAGACGGCCGTCGAAGTGATCGAGCTTGCGCCGCCGGGTGTCCAGACGGGCCTCACGCCCGGCCAGTCAACGCGTGAAGGCTATATGCCGCTGAAGGATTTCATCGCCGAAACGATGGAAAGTTTCGGCATCGAAGACACGCCCGCGGAAGTCTGCGTCCAGCGCGCCAAGCTCCTGCGCGGCGCCGAAGCCGGGGGCAATTTCGACCAGGTCTTCAAGATGCTGAACGATTCCTATCAGGGCTGACGCTCCTTATTCCCGCCGGAGTGCCGGGCACCCGGCGGGGCAACCCGTTTCCAACCGGGCGTCGCAACAAATCTTCCATCTGGCCAAGGCGGTCCCTCCGGACATATAGTTCGTGATCTTTCGACTGATCAGTTCCGGGGGGAAATGATGAAACGACGCACACTCGCAGCCTTTGGCCTGCTTGCCGGCGCGCTCGCTGCATGTGGTGACCATTCGGTCATCGATGATGCCAAGGATGCCTATTTGGCGGAATGTCCGGGCCAGTCGCTTGGCAGGATCGTCAATGGCTATTTCATCAATGACTTTGACGCCAAGACTTTGTGGACCGCCTATCGCACCGACGATCCGGACACGGTACGCGTCACGGCAGAAGGGGAGATCCTCTATGTCGGCGTCAACACGGCCGCCACGCTAGAAGTTCTCTACAACGAGGCGCGAGATGAACTGTCGCTCTCAGGAGTGAAGTTCGGCGGCAAGGACCAGCCCCGCCCCTTCGCCGAAGCGCTCGTCTCAAACATGTGCGACAAGGCCAAAGGCCTCTGACCCGCTCTCGATGAAACTCAAGGCCTACAACAAATTCTGCGGCAGCCTTCCCCACGCGACCAGTGTCATCCAGTGGGGCAAGGCGACGGTGTGGAAAGTAGGCGGAAAGGTTTTCGCCATCGGCCGGGAGGAAGACGGCGACATGGTCTGCTCGTTCAAGGTCTCGGAGATGAGCTTCGACATCCTGAAAGAACAGCCAGGCTGCCGGGGCGCGCCGCATCTGGCGTCACGCGGCATGAAGTGGATCCAGCGCTACAGCGCGGATACACTTTCCGACGATGATCTTAAGGCCTATCTTGAAGGCTCTTACCAGCTGGTCGCCGCCGGCCTCACAAAAAAGCTCCAGCGGGAACTCGGGTTCCTCAAGGACGGCAAATAGACCTCAGCGCCGGCGGCGCGGATTGAGGTAAAGGTCTGCCTCCTGATGATCCAGCTCGCGCACGGCCCTGCCGCGACCGATCATTTCCACCTCGTGCGAGACGTGCCGGCGTACGGCGCCGTTGAAACGCAACATGGTGCAGAACATCTGCAGCACAGATTCCAGCGCCGCATAGGAATGTGCCGCGTCGAGCTTCACCATCCAACTGCCGCCAAGATTGATGATCCGGTGGTCCAGCGAACCGATCTTGCGGTTCTTGTCGTCATAGAGCGTGTAGTCGGCCCCGATGCCGATGACGTTCCGGCGCAATCGATAGAAGCGAGGACCTCGGGACGTCTCGATAAAGAAGGAGAATTTCTCAGGGAACAGCGGCCATTTCTGTGCGGACCGTTCCAGCTGGATCAGTTGTTTCGACCGTGACAGGTTGAGCGAAAAGGCGCTGACCGGCACGCCGCGCGCGCCGATGGAGAGCTGCAGCGAGCGGCCCATCATCAGTTCCATCGTGCCGCGCCAGTGCATGTTCTCTGAGAACAGCTTGATCACCAAGCGGCGCTTCATGTCTTTGCCTTCCTTCCACAATTCCTTGCGGTAGGCGACGATGCCGGAGCGTTTTCCGTCTTCGCGGATCTGGCCGATGATTTCCATATCCTTGGTGAACTGGTCAGACTCCGCCTCATGCTGGGTATGCTTCATGATCCCGATTTCGGTCAGGTTCAGGTCTGTCAGCCACAGATCGACCTTGAAACGTTGCCATTTGGTTGGCTTCGTCTCGGTCTTTGGGGCAGCAGCAAGGGCAGCATCGAAGGCCATGGGCGGATCTCCCGTCCGGGTGTTCAGAGTCTGCCACCAGACATGGACCAATCGGGTCGACAGAAGGTTAATGGAACTGCGGCGGCTGTTAATCACGGCGCAGGTGTGCCTGCCGCCTCATCCATGCCACAAAACCCCGGACATTTCGGGGACACCATGAAGACCAGACTGATCCGCGCACTCGCGCTTCTCGCCCTTGCCACTTTCGCAACCCTTGTTCCTGCAGCCGCCGAACCCGCTCGGGCCTGCCCCGCCGGGGCCGAGCAGACGCTCTACGATATGGAAATGGCCATTCGGCAGGGGACGCAGACCGACCCGGCCGCAATCCTGGAACTGGCGGAATGGGCCATCGAGACCTGCCCGGACCGACCGGATGCGCAGGCCATCGCCTCCACCCTGTCCAGCGCCGTCATGGGCACCGCCACGGACCTGGACACGCTGGAGCGCTACATCACGCTGACCCTGACCGCGATCACGCAGAACGATTATGCCTGGAAAACGAAACAGAAGCCGAGCGTGTTGAAACAGCCAGATGGCAGTGAACAGACCTATTTCGGCCACAATGCTGCGACCACATCGCTGCTGAAATACGCTGTGCCCTATATGATCCGGCTGGCGGAGGCGGGCCGTGTCCATCCGGTGATTTCGGGCACAGCCTATGCGACCTGCCCCTTTGCAGATCATGCGGACTTCCGCCTGCAGGAAGAGGCAAACCTGTGGGATCGCACGATAAAGACAAAATACGAGCATCCGGGCTTTGGCTGGGCCGGGAACCGCCTGCAGTCGCTCTATGCCGCCTGCCCCGCCCACAAGCTGGAGCTCGATTTCTACCTTGCCCGCCTCTACGGGCAGGAAGTCGAACGCCTGACCCGTTGGGAGCACGTCTATCTGGAGAACATCAATTTCGGCAATGGTGGTTGGATCTGGACCAATCCGGCCCTGCCGCAGAAGACCTTCGATGACGACAAGCAGATGCGCGCGCAGAAGGCCGAACTGGACGCCATCGCCCGCCCGCTGGCCGAAAAGGCCCGGCCTCATATCGACGTACTGTTGCGCACGCCGGAAGACCAGATCCGTATTTACAATGACCAGTTGGGCAAGGTCCGCGACTGGGACAAGGCGGTCAAAAAGCTCGCTTCCAAAGCAGCGGAATAGACGAATAGACACCAAGGTGGGGCGCACCCTGTCTGAGCTTGCCCTCAGGCTTGCGGAAACAATGCCTCGTGCCGCGCACAGATGGCGGGCCACAACGCTTCCGCTTCCGGCTCGTCGATGTCGAATTCGTCCTTCAGCACATCAACCAGCTCAGCGCCTGACTGCAGCAGGCGCCTCTCCTCTGCGCCGGATTCGAGCCGGGTGAATACTCGCCCGCGCAGACTGATATGCGCACCCCCTGTCCGCCTCTGTGCTACAAGGTTCTGCACGAACACCGACCCAGGATTGCTCTGCTGCCAGTCGCATTTGTCGGCCAGCAAGGCTTCGTCGCAACGGTCAGGGTGGAAATCGAATGAGAACGGCTTGCCCAGCGTGTACTGAACCATGCGCCAATAGCCGTTCTCCAGTGGTACGAGTTCCAGATCGAACGGCACCTGCACGTCACTGCCCGGCGTAATTACCATCGGCGCAGTCTGGCTGCCGCCGAAGCCGACATCGACCAGATAGTCCTGACCATCCAGTCGGACCACCAAGCAGAGATGATTGCCGAGTGCGCCATCGCCTGTCGCCTCCCGCATCACCCCGCCCTCGACACGCCGGACGTCAAAACCGATCTCACTGAGCACCCATCCCAGCAGGCCATTCATCTCATAGCACCAGCCACCCCGGCGCCGGGTGACCAGTTTGTCGAACACAACCTCCGGCGCCATGCTGACCGGGCGCTTCAACTGCACATCGAGATTCTCGAACGGAATGGCACGCGGGTGCAGGTGGCTTAGCGCCCGAAGGGTTTCCAGATCCGCGGCTGGCGTTCCGTCATATCCGATCCGCGCGAAATAGGCATTTAGGTGCATGGCACATGCTCATCAAAGAAGGGTTATGTCGGGACGCGCACACCTTCCGTCAATACGGCTTCACCCTTTCCAAGTCCGGCCAGATTCACTAGGGTGGCGCCATCCGAGGGGTGTCCTGACCGGAATGAGCCGGCAGGGCTGAGACTTTACCCTTTGAACCTGATCCGGGGAATGCCGCGAAGAGCGGCGTGGCCGGCGCGAGGGACGGAGCGGAAACCATGCAGCCGGTCGGCAACATCACCATTGCTTCTGCCTTTAATGGGCCGCCCAATTCGGGCAATGGCGGCTATGCGGCCGGCGTATTGTCCCGCCTGTTCGACGCGCCGCACATCATCCGCATCTCTGCCCCCATCCCGCTCGACACGCCGCTGCCCGTGACCCGTCAGGATCAGACCCTGGTGGCTGAGCACGAGGGCCTGCCGATCCTGGCAGCGCGGCCCGGCGACGTAACGCTCACCCCGCCTGCTCCACCCTCCATTGAGGCGGCGCACAAAGCCGCCGAAACCCCGACCTATTTCGGCGCGGGCGGCGTCTCCACCTGCTTCGTCTGCGGACGGAACCGGAAGGAAGGCGAAGGCCTGCACATCCATTGCGGACGGCTTGGCGACAATCTGGAAGCCGCGGCCGTCTGGACGCCGCATGCCAATTTCGATGACGGGCATGGCCATGTCCGCCCGGAATATGTCTGGGCGGCGCTCGATTGCCCGGGCGGCTTTGCCCTGCCCGAGATCGAGACGACTTATCTATTGGGGGAGATGGTTGCGGCGCAGCACAAACCCGTCCCGACCGGCGAGCCGGTGATCATCCATGCCTGGCATGAATGGACCAAAGGACGGAAACATTTTGCCGGAACCGCCCTGCACGCCGCCGACGGCACATTGCTGGCGCAGGCCGATACGCTGTGGATCGAACTGACGCTGGAACAGGCGGGAAAGCTGGTGTCATGAAGACGGCCAGCCTCCCTGTCCCCGCCCTTCCCGCAACAGTCGGAAACGTGTTTGCCACCTATCCAGCCCCGGCGCGCAAGCTGCTGCTCGCCATCCGGGAGATGATCTACGAGACTGCCACCGCCCTGCCGGAAGCGGGCCGGATCACCGAAACCCTGAAATGGGGCGAGCCTGCTTACCTGACCAGCGCCCCGAAAAGCGGCACGACGATCCGCCTTGCCTGGTCACCGAAACGCCCCGAAACGGCGGGCATATTCGTTAATTGCCAGACCACGCTGCTAGACGAGTGGCGCAGCCTTTATAGCGGCGTGCTTGACCTTGTCGGCAATCGCGAGATCCGCCTACCGCTCGGCCAGCCGCTTCCCAAAGACCCAATCCGCCACTGCATTGCCATGGCGCTGACCTACCACCAGAGAAAGCCTGCACAATGAACAAGCCTTCCAACCAGTCCGAATTCGCCACGCCGCAGGTCACCACCGGGCCGCTGCCCGCGAGCCGCAAGGTCTACACCCACCCCCTGCCCGACCTCGCCGTGCCGCACCGCGAGATCGACCTTCACCCGAGCGCCAATGAGCCGCCGGTACCGGTCTATGACACGTCCGGTCCGTACACTGACCCGTCGGTCACCATCGACGTGGAAAAAGGCCTCGCACGCACGCGGCGTGACTGGGTACTGGAACGCGGCGGCGTCGAGGAATATGATGGCCGCGATGTAAAGCCGGAAGACAATGGTGGTGCCAGCGGCAAACACCTCGCCCGCGAATTCCCGGTGAAGCACCGCCCGCTGCGCGGCATGGCGCGGTTCGAGAAGACGGAGGTCACCTCCTCCCCCTGCTCGATGGATATGGATCCGCCACTGAATGACCGCGGCCAGCCCCTCGTCACCCAGTATGAATACGCCAAGGCCGGCATCGTCACCAAGGAAATGATCTATGTAGCGACGCGCGAGAACCTTGGCCGCCGCGCCGCCGTCGAGGGCGCCGCAGAGCGGATCGAACAAGGCGAAAGCTTCGGCGCGCACATTCCGGAATACATCACGCCGGAATTCGTGCGGGACGAGATCGCCGCCGGGCGCGCCATCATCCCGGCCAACATAAACCACGCCGAACTGGAACCGCAGATCATCGGCCGTAACTTCCTTGTGAAGATCAATGCCAATATCGGCAACTCCGCCGTCGCCTCCTCTGTTGAGGAAGAAGTCGACAAGATGGTGTGGGCGATCCGCTGGGGCGCGGATAACGTCATGGATCTCTCCACAGGCCGCAACATCCACAACACGCGCGAATGGATCATCCGCAATTCGCCGGTGCCCATCGGCACGGTACCGATCTATCAGGCGCTGGAAAAAGTGAACGGCGTCGCCGAAGACCTTACCTGGGAAGTCTTCCGCGACACACTGATCGAACAGGCCGAACAGGGCGTCGACTATTTCACTATCCATGCCGGCGTGCGCCTCGCCTATATCCACCTGACCGCGGACCGCGTCTGCGGCATCGTCAGCCGTGGCGGCTCGATCATGGCGAAATGGATGCTGGCCCACCACACGGAAAGCTTCCTCTACACGCATTTCGAAGAAATCTGCGACATCATGCGCGCCTATGACGTCTCGTTCAGCCTCGGCGATGGCCTACGCCCCGGCGCGATTGCGGACGCCAATGACGCCGCCCAGTTCGCAGAGCTGGAAACGCTCGGGGAACTGACGAAGATCGCCTGGGCCAAAGGTTGCCAGGTGATGATCGAAGGGCCCGGCCATGTACCGATGCATAAAATCAAGGTGAACATGGAGAAGCAGCTGCACGAATGCGGCGAGGCCCCCTTCTACACGCTGGGGCCGCTCACCACGGATATTGCTCCGGGATACGACCACATTACGTCCGGCATCGGCGCGGCAATGATCGGCTGGTATGGTACGGCGATGCTCTGCTATGTGACGCCCAAGGAGCATCTGGGCCTGCCGGACCGGGACGATGTGAAAGTCGGCGTCGTCACCTACCGCCTCGCCGCCCACGCGGCAGACCTCGCCAAGGGCCACCCTGCCGCGCAGGTGCGCGACGACGCGCTCTCAAGGGCAAGGTTCGAATTCCGCTGGGAAGACCAGTTCAACCTGTCGCTCGACCCCGAAACCGCCCGTGACTTCCACGACCAGACTCTTCCCAAGGAAGCCCACAAAGTCGCCCACTTCTGCTCCATGTGCGGCCCCAAATTCTGCAGCATGAAGATCACCGCCGAAGTCCGCGAATACGCCGCTGGCATGTCCGACAACGAACGCGCCGACCTCGAGAATCAAGCCGCCGCCGCAAGAGCGGGCATGGCGGAAAAGAGCAAGGAGTTCATGGACAAAGGCGGAGAGATTTATCTCTCGGAGAACGGTGAGAAACGCAAGGCGATTGACTAGCAAGCTTAGCAACTGTTATCCCCCGCACATTGCTGATTTTGCGGGTCAAGGGCGTTTCGCGTGCGGAGGGTTTCATCCTTGACCCACAAAATAAGATCTGACACCCGCAACGTTTCAACGTTTCGAGGCCATTGCGTCGCTCCACCAGCAGCGCTAATCCCTCCATAATGACTGACAGCACTTCACCGGACTCTGCTCGCCTCGACGAGCTTGAAATGCGTGTGGTCCATCAGGACCAGACGATTGAGGATCTGAACGCGGCCATCACGGCGCAATGGAAGCTGATCGACCGGCTGGAGCGTCAGGTCGCGCGGCTGGGCGAACGGGTCGCCGAAACCGAACAGGCAGTGAGCGAAGCGGCCCCGGCGAACTCGCCCCCGCCGCATTACTAGACCTTTCTACCGCCGCCCGAAGGGACTAGTCCACCGGGCCGTCGTTCCAGCTGTCCCATTGCATCTTCCAGACGCCGTCTTCGAGCGTCCAGAGAATCACGGCCTTGCCGCCGCCGATGGTTGTGCCGTCCGGCGCGAACAGGGTGACGTGGGTGCGCTCGGCGATATGGCCCTCGCCCACCGGCACGGCCTCGACCGTCTGGAGGTCCACCGATCCGACCGCAGCACGGGCCGCCGTCCAATAGGCGCCAATCGCCTCGGCGCCCACCTGGTCCGGCGCGTCGGGCGGCACGATGCGGCCATCGATCGTGTAGAGATCCGAGGCGAGTTCCATCGTCTCGCCCGCCGCAAACAGCCGCTCGAAATCGTCATTGCGGACCTCGACAATGGCGCGGGCCTCTTCCGCCATCATTGCGGTCGGCGGCGACACGTCGGCCACTGGCACGGACGCCGCCCTTTCGTCGACCACAACGCAGCCCGCCAGCGTCATGGCGGCGGCGCCCAATAGTCCCAATTTAAAGATTGTCATTTTCTCGTCCTCCCTGATCCCTGGAATCGACTGTCCGCGCGAAGCCGCGCCAAGTCAAACATTTCGGTCTTTGAAGTTCGCGCCCGGCTCCGCTGCGCACCGTCTGCCCTTGCCTCCCCGGCCCCAGGGTCTAGGGTCGTCCGTACAAAAAGGGAGGACACGCGATGGTTCGGAAACTTGCGATCACGGCAGCGCTCACCGGCGCGCTCATGGCGGCGGCGCCTGCGGCGCATGCCGGGCCGGATGAGTATCTCGGCGAGATCATCACGGTCGGGTTCAACTTCTGTCCGAGGGGGACGCTGGAGGCGGATGGGCGGCTGCTGCAGATCAGCGAGAACACCGCCCTCTTCTCTCTCCTCGGCACCCAGTATGGCGGAGACGGCCGGACGACCTTCGCCTTGCCGGACCTGCGGGGGCGCACCATCATCGGCGCCGGCCAGGGCCCGGGCCTTCCGAACTATGCGATTGGCCAGAAAGGCACCAGCGGGGCCCTGCCTGACAATAACAGGAACAGCGCCCACGCCAGCGACGACCCGCAGCCTTATCTCGCCCTGAAGCAATGCATCGTGGCGCAAGGCATTTATCCGTCGAGGAACTAAATCATGAAACGCGCCTTCAGGTCCGCCAGCCTCGCCGCCCTCTTCACCCTTTGCGCCGCGTCCCTGCCCGCCCTCGCCAGCGAGCAGGACTGGTCCGCCGACCAGCAGGCCATTGCCGACCTTCTCTCCAACGGGCCGATGAGGATCGAAACGGATTTCGAGGCGTGGGCGTCAGAGTATCACGACGACTGGACGGTCTGGTTTGCCGGTCAGGCCGAACCCCGCGCCAAGATCCCGCACATGCAACTCGTGCGGGACTATATCGACGGCGGCGCCCGAGTCGTCAGCTATGAGGCCGAATTCGCTGATATTGCAGTGCTCGGCGACACGGCGCTTGCCCGCTTCAATGCCACCGAAGCCCTGATGGAAGCCGACGGCACGCCGCGGACGGTGCGCTATGCCGGGACGGACTATCTCGTGCGCGTGGATGGGGCATGGAAAGTGCGCGCCACAACGGTCGCATTCCTGCCGGAAGACGCAGAGGAATAGACACCCGCCCGCAAAACAATTTGCACGCTGGGCGATCCCCTGTATCTCAACCTTATGGGACATTTCAGAAAACTCGCCGCCTGCGCGGCCATTGCCGCTGGTGGGCTGTCTGTGCCTGCCATCGCTCAGACTTGCCCGACGGGCGACGCGCTCTACGCCGCGTTCGAGAAGGACTATTCCAGCTCCAACGACACGCGCGCCCGCGCGATCCTCTACTGGCAGGACACCGGCGCCAGCGCGGTCGATCATCTCGGCAAGATCTACACCTCGCTCAGCGAATGCCGCAAAGGCCTCTGCAATACGGGCGGGGAAGACTTCCCCGAAGTCGCCGCTTACAAGCAATATTACAGCGACACATTCAAACTCGAGAACGGCTATTCCGACAAGCAGCCGGTCTATGCCGGTTTCGACGCGCCGCCGCCCGCCATGCTGAAATGGGCGGAACAGCGCCTTGGCTGCACGACCGGGCCGACGCGGGCAGAGCGCAACGCGCCTCCGCCCGCTCCAGCCCCTGTCCCGGCTCCGCAAATCATGGCGGCCGCGCCGCCGTCGCCGCAACCTGTTTCGCAGCAATCCATGGCGCCCCCCGCTCCTGTCTCCGCCTGCAATCTCACGCCGGAACAGCTGGAAAACCCGCAGGCATTCTCCGACAGGGACAACACACTCGCCGTGATCGCGTGGTGGGCCCTGAAGGGCAAACAGGAACTTCCCATGATCACGCGCCGCGTGGGTACTGACTGGGGCGCCCAAGCCTTCGGCCCATGGACCCGCACGTCCAAGAAAGTCAGGCAAGGCGAAACGAACGAGTATGGCGTCGCCTATGACAAGAAGATGGAGCGAGCCATCAAGAAGTACAAACCGCTACCGCTGGACCGTGTGCCGGAATATCCGCCACACGACGCGATGGTGGCAGCCATTACGCTTTACGGAGACTGTTTCGGCGAACGCAGCGCGGGTATCGACTTCGAAGAGATCGGCCTGGTGCGCGGTGACTTCACGGCCGAATTCTGCAACTCGGCCGCCGCCAGCCCGGACGTTGAACACTATGGTACGGCGGATTGGGCGACCAATCGCTGGGGCAAGGCCCAGCTGGAGTTCCGGTACGACAAGGCTTGCGGGTACGTCCCCGCCGTGGCGTATGAATTCGCTTTGAATGACAATGAGGCCGGCGCCGAAGCCGCCGAGTTTGCGCGCGCTGTCGCGGAAGAAAAACGACGCCAGTACGAGGCCGCCGTTCGCGGCAACAAAATGTTCCAGAAAGCCTATGAGGACGGCGCGGAAGCACGCGCCGCCATTGCCGCAGAAAAGCGCGCCAAACAGGCTGCAGAGCAACGGGATCGCCAGCAGGCTGCCGATGCGGCCTATAACAACATGATCAACCAGTCGCAGAACCAGATACCAAATGCTCCGCCTTCAAACCGCCGCGACTGCTACGATCAGGGCGACGGCACGGAGAAATGTTTCTACGACTAGGCTGGCGCCCCTTCCCGGTCCCTCACATTGGCGCCCATAATGCCGTTGGCGCGGCGGGCCTTGATGCATTCGAAGCTGCCCGCCCGGAAAGCCCGGCACGCTTCTGGCCGGGCTTCATAGACCTGGCAGACCGCCTTCCCGTTCGACAGGTCGAGGTGGACGCAATGACCGCAATCGAACTTTACATAGGTGCGGCCGTCTTCGGTAAAGTGGCTCTCAGGGGGCAGGTTGCGGGAAGTGTCCCAGGGCAAAAGCTGCAGTTAACGCGGATTCCTGCTGAAACAGCAGGCGCCGCAGGACACGCAGTCAAACGACGGATTGGACATGTGAGGTGCAGAATGGCTCCAGCCACCCGTTTGTGCCTGTCGCAGCGGTCGGCGGCGGCGCGCGATTTACGCCGGAACCGCGTTTCCGGCAAGCGGGATTTTTCGGAGCCGCCTCCTCCCCTGCCCACATGAACTTCCTGTCATGCTTAAATCTCCGTCATCTGAAGATTAACAGCTTGACCCGAGGCCCGGCACAGCGCGTCATTCAGACATGGCGGGCGGTATCGTGATCGAGGAAGAAAAGCGGATCCTGGGCAGCATTGAAGCCCATGGCTGGTATGCCGTTCATCGCTACGACCCGGAACTGGAGACCCCGAACTACACGTACACGGTCGGCTTTTCGCAGACGCTGAACGCGCCGGAGTTCATTGTTTTCGGTCTGCACCGCGACGTGATGTACGACATGCTGGCCAATGTGTACGACCAGATCAAGACAGGCCGGAAACTGGAAGACAATCAGGTCTGGAAAGGCCTGCACGAGGATTTCGATTGCGTGGCGCGCAAAGTCTCCCACGCCGATGCGTTTGAGAAATACGCTGTGCTGGCCGACTGGCTATGGGCACGCAACGGACAGGGCGGGCATCCGGCACTGGTGCAGATCGTCTGGCCCGGCCTGCTGGACGGGCTTTTTCCCTGGGACAAGGGATGCCGCGATACGGTGAAGGAAGCGCAGCCGAAGCTGTGGCGCTGATCAGGCGTTCAGACGGGCAAACAGGGTTTGACGTAATGCATCGCGCTGGCGGCGCAGCTGGGCCATGTAGGCCCGGCAGGCCGGCTCGATGCCGCATTCGATATCCTGCAATTCCGCGGTGACGGCCTCATAGGCCTCGGCCAGGCGGACAAAATCCTCCGCCTCGGATTCCAGTTCCAGAATACGGTCGATAGCGTCCGGAAAGTCTCCGACGAGACCATGGGGCAATTGGGTCATCGGGCACCTCCTCCCGGGTTAGCTACGTCCTTTACACTGCCGTTTCTGACAGATGGACACTCGCCGCCCCATTCGGGATTCTACCTAAACCCGTGCACCATGGCCTTCGCCGGAAAGGCCTCAGGCCTTGAGCATGGCGTAGAGTTCGTCCTTCAGAGCCATACGCTGCTTGCGCAGCTCGGTCTGGTGCTCGTCGCTGGCAGGCTCCACGTCCGTTTCGATGCGGTGAATCTGGCGGTTCAGCTCGTGATACTCATCGGCAAGCTTCGCAAAATGCGCATCGCTGGTTTTCAGCGCATGGATCTTGTCGGCAAGATCCGGGAATTCTGCAGAAAGTTCGTGGGGCGTGTTCGACATGGATGTCCTCCGTTAAAATGCCGCGTCTTATTGCCATGTCAGACCGGCTGGCGAAATTGCCAATTGCGGATTCTACGTAGACGCTGCGCTCTAGGGGCCCGCGGCCAGATCGTCCGGCAGGCAGGCGCCGACCAGGCGGCCCTTTATCGTCACGCGCTGGGAGGCCACCGGGCCTGGGCTGCGCAAGGTGAACCGCTGCAGGAATTCGGTGGGCCGCGTTGGATCGACCTGAAGGATCCCGGTCCCGGTCAGCAGGCCCTCGGGGAATGTGCAAGCCACATCGAATGCTTCTCCGTAAGGATCTGCATGGACATTCGAAACGTAGCAGCGCTCATCGATGAAAGTGTCAGGCCGAATGCGGCGGGCTTCCTCCCCTTCCAGGCAGGCCGCCCCGCCAAAAGGCTCAGTCCAGGTATCCAGAAGCGTGCCGGTCCCCGGATCCTGCAGGCTGGTCTCAATTTCGGTGTTCACCGCATAAAGGCCGGGATCCAGCGCAAAGATGCCTTCTGCAGCCACCACGAGGGGCGACGCAAAGGCAAAAAGTAGGCTCAGGAGCAGTCCGGATCGCGTCATTGGGGTATCATATTGCAGGAATCGCACCGCATAAGGCCAGAAATCACTTATTTTTGCGCGCCAAATTGACACTTACGTCAACGTCAAACTTGCGAAAGCTTTTCAGTGCCTGTAGGCAACGCCCATCTATTAAGTCCAATCCCTCGAAACGTGTGGAGCGCTGCTCATGAAGGTCCTCGTGCCCGTCAAACGCGTGATCGATTACAACGTGAAAGTCCGCGTCAAGCCGGACAAGACCGGGGTCGATCTCGCCAATGTGAAGATGTCGATGAACCCGTTCGACGAAATTTCCGTCGAAGAGGCTGTCCGCCTGAAAGAAGCCGGCACCGCCACGGAAGTCGTCATTGTTTCCATCGGTCCGCAACAGGCACAGGAAACCATCCGGACGGCTCTCGCCATGGGCGGTGACCGCGGCATCCTGATCAAGACCGACGAAACGGTTGAGCCGCTGGGCGTTGCCAAGCTGCTGGCCAAAGTGGTCGAGGAAGAAAAGCCCGATCTCGTGATCGTCGGCAAGCAGGCGATCGACGACGATTCCAACCAGACCGGCCAGATGCTGGCCGCCCTGCTCGACTGGCCGCAAGGCACCTTCGCCTACAAGCTGGAAAAGGACGGCGATGCGCTGACCGTGACCCGCGAAGTCGATGGCGGCCTTCAGACCGTGAAACTGGCCCTGCCGGCCGTTGTGACGGTTGACCTGCGCCTCAACGAGCCGCGTTACGCTTCCCTGCCGAACATCATGAAGGCAAAGAAGAAGCCGATCGACGAGAAGGCTCCGGCCGACTATGGCGTCGATATTGCGCCGCGCCTGACGGTCGTGCAGGTCACCGAACCGCCGGTACGCCAGGCGGGTGAAAAGGTCGAGGATGTCGCCACCCTCGTGTCGAAACTGAAAACCGCAGGAGTCGTCTGATATGGCTGTGCTCGTTATTGCAGAACATCATCATGGCGGCCTGTCGGACGCGACCCACAAGGTCGTGACCGCCGCTGCCAAGTTCGGGGGCGACGTCGACCTGCTGGTCGCCGGTGAGAACGCCGCTGCCGTCGCTCCGGAAGCCGCCAAGGTCTCCGGTGTCCGCAAGGTGCTCCAGGCTGAAGGCGAGACGCTGCGCAAGCAGACGGCCGAAGCCATGGAAGCCCTCGTTGTGCCGCTGATGGCGAATTATGACGCGGTCTTCATCGCTGCGACCACCACGGGCAAGAACATCGCCCCGCGCATCGCTGCCAAACTCGACGTGATGCAGATCTCCGAGATCACCGCCGTGATCGATGCAGAGACCTTCGAGCGCCCGATCTATGCCGGCAACGCGATCATGACCGTCAAATCTTCCGACGCGAAGAAGGTCATCACCGTGCGCGGCACGTCTTTCGACGCAGCCGGCAATGACGGCTCGGCTTCGGTTGAAACGATCGACGCCCCGGCGGGCCCGTTCAAGTCGGAATTCGTTTCGGAAGAAATGGTCAAGTCGGATCGCCCGGAACTGGCTGGCGCCAAGCGCGTCGTCTCCGGCGGCCGTGCCCTCGGCTCCGCAGAGAAGTTCCAGGAGCTGATGTTCCCGCTCGCCGACAAGCTCGGCGCCGCTGTCGGCGCATCGCGTGCGGCTGTGGATGCGGGCTACGCTCCGAACGACTATCAGGTCGGCCAGACCGGCAAGATCGTCGCGCCTGAACTCTACATCGCCATCGGCATTTCCGGTGCGATCCAGCACCTTGCTGGCATGAAAGACTCCAAAGTCATCGTCGCCATCAACAAGGATGAAGAAGCGCCGATCTTCCAGGTCTCCGACTATGGCCTGGTTGCAGACCTGTTCGTCGCCGTTCCGGAACTGACGAACGCGCTCTAGGCGAACCGCGATCACCCAATAAGCGAAAAGCCCGGCCCCGTGCCGGGCTTTTTGTTGTCCGGAAACAACATCTCCATCGAGTTCGCCATCGCCGCCCCCGCTCATCTGATGTGCTGACTTGATCTTTGACGCACTGCACAAACAGGATATGTCAGACAATTGACGAAAAGACTCAGGGCGAGAGCGGATGATTGAGCTTCAGACCATTGGCGTGATTGGCGCAGGCCAGATGGGCAACGGCATTGCACATGTCAGCGCTCTTGCCGGCTATGATGTCGTGATGACGGACATCTCGGAAGACGCGCTGAAACACGGCATGGAGTCCATCGAGAAGAACATGGCTCGCCAGGTCGCCCGCGAGCAGTTCAGCATGGATGAAATGAAAGCGGCCCTGGCCCGCATCAAGACGTCCACCTCGATCAAGTCGCACGAAAACGACGATCTGGTCATCGAAGCAGCCACCGAGAAGCGTGAAGTCAAGGAACAGATTTTCCGTTCCATCTGCGAAATCGTTCCGCCCCGCACCTACCTGGCGACCAACACCTCCTCCATTTCCATCACGCGCTTGGCGTCGACCACCGACCGGCCGGAAATGTTCATCGGCATGCACTTCATGAACCCGGTGCCGCTGATGAAACTGATGGAAGTGATCCGGGGCCTGGCGACCAGCCAGGAGACTTATGAGACGGCGATCGGCTTCGCGAACCGGCTGGAAAAGACGACGACAAACGCCGAAGACTATCCGGCGTTTATCGTGAACCGCATTCTCGTCCCCATGATCAACGAAGCGGTCTATACGCTCTATGAAGGCGTCGGCACGGTGGAAAGCATCGACACGGCGATGCGGCTCGGTGCCAACCACCCGATGGGCCCGCTGACCCTGGCGGACTTCATCGGCCTCGATACCTGCCTGTCGATCATGCAGGTTCTGCATGATGGCCTTGCCGACACGAAATACCGTCCCTGCCCCCTGCTCGTGAAATATGTCGAGGCTGGCTGGGTCGGCCGCAAGGTCGGCAAAGGCTTCTATGACTATTCGGGTGATGCACCGGTCCCGACCCGGTAATTATCTGTAAACAGACCTTTTCTGAGCATTACCCAGACCCGCACGCACGCGCCTCCCTTTGGTTGCGGAGATGGCGATGCGGTATGTATAGTTCAGGACATCCCGTAAAGCAGTATGGCGCCCTTGGGGCAAGCCGACGCATCAACCTGCGATCCTGAGAGGCCACCGAGCTGCGCCCCCAACACCGTATATTTTATTGCAGATACAAGCAGCGCGCATATGACGCCTGGCACACCGATATTTTGTTTGGACTTCATTTACCCGTTAAATTTGAAGACTTTTCACGTAACCTTCTGAACGCCAAAGTGGATAATCCGTAACCTGTCATTCACCATGCGGGCGTACTCCTTCTACCTAAAGGTATGATGGAAAACACAACAAATATGCCCCTCAAGGTTGAGTTTTTCCGGAGTTAATCCATGCAAAAATACACCATAAGTGCGCCCAGCTTCGGCAGGCGCAACCGGATGCTTGCACGCTCTTTCACAGCAGCATCCCTCACCGCTATCGCCGCCGCGTTGCTCTATTCAGGCACCGCTGCAGCGGACCCCGCTGTCTATTTCAATGACGATGTGGCTGCCGGTATTCAGACGTTCGAAGACACGATCACCGCGGCCGACAATGCCTACAATGCGGACAATCCAGGATCCACGCAGACGTCCCATATCTATGAGTTCGACATTCTGAACACGACAGGAGACACGTTCCTGGTGATCGGTTCAGGTGGCGCTCCATCCGTCACGGTAAAGACGACCCGGAATGGTAGCCCCGCCGTCAATAACCAGAACGGCGACAATGGCAGCGACGGTTTCTCCAACTGGAGCAACAGCCATGATGGAACGTTTGCCGGTGCAGAGGCACTTGGCTACACGTACCAGTTCTTCGAGTCCGACGGCACGACTCCGTTCTCCATGAACGCGCTCGGTACGATGGTGAATGACTGGGGCACCTGCTGTACGTCCAGCAACCCGACGCCCGATGGCGGCACGGCGAACGCCTCAGAGGTCTACCTACGTTTCGGCACCTCAAGCCCACTCCTCCTCGGCGGCATCTCGAACAGCATCGGCGGTACGGAACATTTTATCGGTGCGATCAACGACACCAACTTCTTCAACAAGGTCACGGTAATTGCGACCGGCAATGGCGAGTATTTCGGCGTTGGCGGATACCTGACATTTTCTTCGGTGGCGCTTAACAGCGTGCCGGCCGGTTCTTCCGTCGTGGACGGCAGCGGACTGGAAAATCCTTCTGCCCAGCCCCCTGCCATCCCGGACATTGACACCGGCAGCACCTATTACACCGCTGCGCAGCTTGGCGCATCGCAGGTGAACCCGAATTTCGTCGGCGGAACGCTGCAGTTCAACATGGATACGTTCGTTGGTGCGGACTTCACCGTCCAGTCCCAGGGCGGCACCATGGACACCGAAGGCAACATGGTTTCGGTCACCGGCGGTTTCACAGGTGTCGGCAACATGAGGAAAACCGGCAACGGCACGCTGATCCTGTCCGGAACGAACACCAATCAGGGCGGCTTCACCATCGAGGAAGGCACCCTGCGGGCATCGCACGACCAAAACCTTGGTGGCGGTCCGCTGACAATCGGAAATGCCACCTTCCAGTCGGGTGCAAGCATGATGTCTGCGCGTCAGATGATCGTGGAGCATTCCAACTCCCGCTTAGACGTTCAGGACCATGACGTTGAATGGCAAGGCGGAATTTCGGGCGATGGCACACTCAACGTGCTGGGGTCTGGTCGGCTCCTCCTATCGGGCACCAACACATATACAGGCGGCACCCACATCAAGGGCGGCTCATTGCTCGTGACCGGTGACGGCGCTCTGGGAACAGGTGCCCTGACCATCGGAAATGCTGCCTTCGTCACCGGGAATGACATGAGCTCGACGCGTCAGATGATTCTGGCCGACACCAACTCCACGGTGGACGTATATCAGGGCGCGCTGACCTGGGGAGGTGAAATTTCCGGAACCGGCGCGCTGAACTTCGCAGGTGCCGGCCGTCTCATCCTGAACGGTGCCAATTCCTACACGGGCGGTACCAACATCATGGAAGGCACCCTCGTCGGCTCAACGAACTCGCTTCAGGGCCAGATCCTGAACAATGGCATGATCGAGTTCAATCAGTCTACTGATGGAACGTTCGATGGCGCCCTCGACGGATCTGGCGGCCTGCGCAAGTTCGGTGATGGCGTCCTTCGGATTGCCGGTATTTCCCGGCTTGGCGGCAACAGCTATATCGAAGGTGGTGCACTGGACGTCAACGGCATGTTCGGCACGAACCTGCTGACCGTTGTCGATGGCGCTTCCCTGCTCGGCACGGGCGGTGTGGACGGCAGTGTTGTGGTCCTGCCCGGCGGCATGCTGAAGCCCGGCAATTCACCTGGCACCCTCTTCGTGTCCGGCGATGTCACGCTCAATGACGGGTCGCTCTTCTACACAGAAATCGACGGCCGCACCTATTCCGCGGCTGGCGGGGCGGGATCGTACGACCGGCTCGTTCTGACAGGTGAGGGCGCGACCTTCACGGCCAACGGTACGATCAATCCGGTCCTTCGGGGCATTTCGGGTGACGCAAACAATGATTTCGATGCTGTAATCGGTGACGTGTTCACGGTTGTCGTGGCCGACAATATAGCTGGCGCGTTCGACATGATCGACCAGCCGACTGCGGGCATTCCGGAAAATACCCGGTTCAACCTGATCTACAATCAGAACTCCATCCAGCTTGCACTCGTGGCACAAAGTCTCGGTATTCTGGCCCAGGAAGGTGGCCTGCGGTCGAACGCTGTTGCTGCAGCGACGGAGCTCGATCTGGCTACGGCATATGGTCAATCGACCGACGGTGTCCTCACCAGCCTGTTCTCGGACTTCAACGGCATGACGGCCTCGCAGGTCAATTCGGCCCTGGCGTCCCTGTCGGGTGATATCCATGCCCATGTTCTGGAAAGCATGGAATCCGTCATCGGTGGATCCGACAGCATGATCCTGTCTGCCGCTAAAGGCGATACCGGTATCGGCGGCGTCGATACCGAACTGAAGAACGGCATTCATCTCTGGTCGCGTGCCGAAGCGCGTGGCGCCAGCTATGATCCGGATGCAGCTGGTATGGGTTTTGATGAAGACGTGTACGGCATCACCATCGGCGCGACCTTCATCAACCGTCATGACCTGCGCCTCGGCGTTGCCGGCAGCTACAAGACCGCCGAGATCTATAATGATACGGCGAACGGTGCGACCAGCCAGATGATGTCTGCCTACCTCTATGGCAGCCGTGCGGTGACAACGCGCTTGACCCTGTCCGGTCTTGTCGGCCACACGCAGGCCGCGGTGAAAACCAACCGTACAACGGTGTTCCCGAATGCCGTCACCTATTCGAAATCGGACAAGCCGGTCTCGATGACGCATGCCCAGCTTGAAGCCCGCTACAAAACAGTCACCTTCGGAGAGACCAGCGTCTATGCCATCGGCGGCCTGCGCGCGGCGACCCTCAACGTTCACAAGTACGCTGAGGAAGGCACAGCCCTCGAGACGCGTCTGACCCTGGAAGGTGAAGGCCGCGATACGCTTCAGTCAAAACTCGGCGCGGAAGTCACCCGCAAATTTGCCGGGACAGACCTGGCCGTGTTCGCCGACTGGACCCGTGACCTCGGCAACGATCCGACCGTAGAGCGGAAGGTCTGGCTGGGTGACGCCGTCTGGCAAACGCAATCCACCGACCGCGGTCTCGACACCTACAATTACGGGTTCAGCGCCCGTCGCAAGGTGAACGACCGGATTGGCCTCGAACTGGAATACAGGGGCCAGTACAACTCGCCGAACTATGACGCTCAGCAGCTGATGTTCGGTGTGAACATGGTCTGGTAAGTCCTGTTCCTTCCGGATGGGGGCCGGCTGCGGGTGACTGCAGCCGGCCTCTGCCCGTTTCCGACACCTGTGGCTCAAAGACACGTCTCTTCAGCCAGACCTCCGTCCGCGACGCAAAGCGCCGCCCTCCCCCCAAACGGCGACAGCCATTGACCGGATGACTGCAGCAAAGCCTCTATTTGCGAACGATTATCATTTACATCTCAGACCCAATCCCGTAAATGCGACTCACTCGCAATCTCAAAAGGGGTCTGAAATGCGGAAATTTGGAAGTGTGCTGGCGGCAGCGATGCTGACGGCGGGGGCAGCCTATGCCCAGGATATGAGTGACGAAAATCCCGACGAACAACGGCTCGAAACCATCCGGGTCACGGGCCAGCTATCGGACTTCGGCGCGACCAAGACGACAACACCGATTCTGGAGACGGCGCGGTCCATCTCCATCGAAACCGAAGAGCAGTTTCGCGACAAGGGCGCGCTGACCCTCGCTGCATCCTTCGATTATGCAGCTGGCGTGGATGCCGGCACTTATGGACCGGCCACACGCGGGGATTTTGCAAGCGTCCGGGGATTTGACGCCGCTGAATACCGGGATGGCCAGCAGGTCCTGTTCGGTTATTACAATAACACGCGTACGGATATTTATGTCCTCGAACAGGTCGAGATCCTCAAGGGCCCGGCCTCGGTCCTCTATGGCAAGGGCACACCGGGCGGTATCGTCAACGCCGTGTCGAAACTCGCAGGGCCCGACAAGTCCAACGAAGTCGTCTTCGACGTCGGCACCAATGACCGTTACCAGGCCGCGGGCGATTTCAATGCGCAGCTTGCCGAGAATGTCTTCTTCCGCCTTGTCGGCGTCTACCGGGAGAGCGGCACCCAGGTCGACCGGGTCAATGACGACGCCACGATCCTGATGCCTTCCATCAGCTATGACAATGGCACCACCCGCCTGACAGCCATGGTGGAATATTCCGACCGGGACAGCGACACCTCCTCCCAGTTCCTGCCGCTTACAGGCACCGGCTGTGTCAGCGGCGATGTGACCATCACGCCTGAGATTGTCTGCGCAAATGCAAACGGCCAGGAAATCGATACCTCGACCTATCATGGGGAACCCGGCTTCAACCGCTACAATACCGACTCAATTCTGGTCAGCCTGCTTGGCTCCCATGAATTCACACCGAATTTCTCGGTCGACGGGATCTTCCGTTATAAGGACGGTGAAGCCGACTACTGGCAGTCCTATTTGGATTTCCTTGGCGCAGGGACGCCGCGCATCGACGCGGACGGCAACGGCACGCGCACCTTCTACAGAAACGAGGCCTCCTCCGAACAATCGGCACTCGATATTCGCGCGCGTTACACCTTCTCCACCGGTCAGCTGGAACACGAAGTCTTTGCCGGGGTAGCCTATCAGGACGTGACCACCGGCAGCCGCTACATCTATGCGGGCGGTATCGGCTCATTTAACGCTTATGATCCGGTCTATCCCGGCTATCCGGCCGCCTTTGACGATCCGTCCAATTTCTACGATCCGGGTGATACGCAGACGGAAGATTATGGCGTCTATATCAACGACCAGATCTCCCTGAACGCGTGGAAGTTCAATATCGGCGTTCGCTACGATGACACCGAAACCGTGACAACCTCAACCACTCAGTCGGACGATGCCACCTCGTTCAGCGTCGGCGCGCTCTATGCCTTCGAGAACGGCTTCTCCCCCTATGTCAGCTTTGCGGAATCCTTCGAGCCCGTGATTGGTCTCGACGGCTTCACCAGCCAGCCGCTGAAGCCGCGTGAAGGCGAACAGTGGGAAGCCGGTATCAAGTACCAGCCACCTGGCACGCGGACCTATATCACCGCGGCCTATTTCGAGATCGAGGAAACGAACCTCCCGAACCCGGCATCCATCATCGGCCAACCGGACAGCCAGCAGGAAGGGACCGGCACTTCCAAAGGTTTCGAATTCGAAGCCCTGACAACACTCGGAGACTGGTATCTCGAAGGCAATCTCAGCCTGCTCGATACGGAAACGCCGGATGATGTGCCGTTCGCCTCCATCGCAGAAGACCAGGCCTCGGCTTGGGTCCAGTACCAGCCGGAAGAAGGCCCGCTCTCGAACTTCAAGGCCGGTTTCGGCATCCGCTATCTCGGTGAAAACGAGAGCAACGGCATCGGTCTGGTAGGCCCCATCCGCGTTGTGACGGATGGCGTGGTCCTCGGCGATCTGCTGATCGGCTACGAGACGGACAACTGGGACCTCACCCTCAACGCCCGCAACATCATGGATGAGGAATATTACGGCACCTGCCTCGCCCGGGGCGATTGCTTCCCCGGTGAGCAGCGGACTGTGGTAGCGCGTGTCGCGCGCCGTTTCTGATCGATGGAAACGGCACTCCTAATCCGGGGCCTTGCGTGCCTCATGGCGGTCTGCGGCCTCTGGTTGCTGCAGGCCGCCTGGCGCCTGAGGACAGCGAATGGGTGGCGGCTGGCCGGTGGCTGGTCCGCCATCACGTTGTCTGTCATCTGCTGGGCTGCGACAAGTCATCCGGACAAGGGATCGGCGCTCGGCATCGTCGTCATCATGATTGCCGCGATGGCGGCGCTCAGCTGGATTTACGTGAAGGCTGACCGGAAGACAGCGCGCGAGGCCGCCGCACGGGTCACTGAGCCGGCTCCCGCCAGTCCACTTGAAATCCTGCGGAGCGTCGCTGCCGGTATCTTGCTGGGGCCGCTGGCCGGGCTGGCAGCGCTCGCCTTGTCGACGGCGGGCTTTGTCATGCTCAAGAAGTCGGGCGTGGAGCACACAGCGAACCTCGTCATGGCGATGTTCGCGTTTCCCCTCTTCTGGGCCTTGATAGCGGTTGTCGCTGGCGCGCACAGCCGCCTCTGGCGCAAAGGCGCGATTGTTATCGGCTCAGCACTTGCGCCCCTCGCTTACCTCAGTCTCTCCGTCTAAAGAGGAAATCATGGTAAAGACTCTCTGGCCCAAATCCTCCACCGTCCGGGTGGCCCGGTCTCTTGCCGCGCACTCTATCCTGGGACTGGCGCTTGGCGGCCTTATCTACATCCTGGCAGTGACGGGCACGCTGTCTGTCTTCAATCGGGAATTCCAGCGCTGGGAACAGCCGGTCGCGCCTGAGATGACGACGATCTCTCCCGACGCAGCAGCAAAGGCTGCCCGGACAGTATTCGAAAACGAAGACCCGGCGACCACGCACCTTTACATCAACTTCCCCCGGCCAGACCTCCCCCGAACGGTCATCACCACAGATACGCAGGCCTTTTTCGTCACCGCTGATGGTGATGTTGCCGGGCGAGAACATTTTCCGTGGACGCAGTTTCTGTTGGACCTGCACTATTACCTGCACCTGCCTCACATACTGGGCCTGACGGTGGTTGGGGCTCTGGGTGCATTCCTGATCGCGCTGTCCCTGTCCGGCTTTCTGGCCCATCCACGCATCTTCCGGGATGCATTCGCCCTGCGCCGCAGCGCGGACCGCGTCGGTCTGGCTGACCTTCATAACCGGCTAAGTGTCTGGACAGCGCCTTTCCACATTTCCAACGCCCTGACCGGAGCCATCCTTGGCCTGTCGAGCGTCCTGGCCTTCGCCATTGCGGCTGTCAGTTTTGACAATGACACATCAAAAGTTTTCGGCCCCGTCTTTGGAGAAGACCCCGCCGTGAATGAAGCATCGACAGAGCTGGCCGAGATTGCTGCCCCCCTCGCCTATATGGCAGAGACCTATCCGGACATCTCGCCCACCTATTTCATCCTCCATGATCCGGGTACAGCCGGACAGCACGCCTCCGTCATTGCCAGTCATCCAGACCGCCTGATCTTCGGAGACTATTATAATTTCAACGCCGACGGGCAGTATCTCGGAAACACAGGTCTTTCGGACGGTACAGTTGGCCAGCAGATTTCCGGCTCCGTTTACAATGTCCATTTCGGAAACTGGGGCGGGCTGCCCGTCAAGATTGCCTACTTCCTGTTCGGGCTCGCGCTTTGCACGATCATCGCCAGCGGCTTGAACATTTACTTTGTCCGCCGGCAGTCGCAGGGCCGGGCAGCGCCGCGGCTTGAGGCCGGATGGGTCGGAATTGTCTGGGGTACGCCCGCTGCACTCGCCCTCACCCTGCTGGCCTCGGTCAGCGGTGTCACCGAAGGTGCCGGCCTGGTGGCCCTGTTCTGGTTCCCGCTGACGGCGATCGTGACGGCTTGCCTGTTCATCGGAGACGCGCCCCGCTGCCGGCGTGTGATGAAACTGGCGGGCGCAATCCTGCTGGTCATTGGCACCTTTGTCCACGCGATCCGACATTCCGACGCACTCGGTCAGGCGAGCCTTATACCTGTTACGGTCTGCGCTATGGTGATTGCTGTCCTGCTGGCCGCAAGCACAAGGAACTCCCGATCAGGACGCCCGCGCACGCGGCACGCACCTGCAGAGTAGCGCTCGTCGGCTCAATCGAGTCGCTGGCGCTGAGCTGCACAGATTGCAAGCAGGCACATCTCCGGGTGCACGCCAGCGCGAATGACCGCTAGGCATGCGCGCTTGTGTGCGACATAAGTCGGGCAACCAAGACGTTTGGAGGTGTCATGTCGCTTCGACCATTTCATTTGGCGTTTCCCGTGCACGATCTGGACACCGCGCGGGAGTTCTATGGCGAACTGCTGGGATGTCCGGAAGGTCGCAGCGCGCCGGAATGGATCGACTTCGATTTCTTCGGCCACCAGCTCGTCGCCCATCTGGTTCCGGACTCCGCCAAGACCGGCGATCCGGGTAACAGCGTCGATGGCCACGATGTACCGGTGCCGCATTTCGGCGTCGTGCTGGAAATGTCCGACTGGCAGGAACTGGCCGACAAGCTCACCGCAGCTGGCACCGACTTCGTCATCGAACCCTATGTCCGCTTCAAGGGACAGGCTGGCGAACAAGCCACCATGTTCTTCCGTGATCCTTCCGGAAACGCGATTGAGATGAAGGCGTTTCAGGATCTTTCACAACTGTTTGCGCGCTGACTAAGAAAGCCTGCAATCCCCACGCGCCGCCGGACAAGCCGCTTGCGATGTCTGGCCGGAACGGGTGCCACATATATTGGCGGAGCTGTCCGGCGGACAACAACAATCGGGCAATCTGAAACTCGGCTCACAAGGATTGCCGCTTCTGCTTGAGCTTCTTCGCGAGGCGCATTGAGGTCGGGGCCTTCCCCTCACCCTCCCCCCTGTTGAAGACCTCATTATGAAACGCAGACAATTCCTCCTCACCGGGCCGGCCTCGGCGGCTTTGGCGCTTTCGGCGTGTGCCTCCCAACCCAGTTCTGCAGCAGCGCTGCCAGCAGCTCCGCCCGCACCGCCGCCGGAACATACGCCCACACCGCTCAGCGATACGATCTATTCGGGCGACCGTCTGGCAGGCTCGCCCTTTGCCTCCCGCTCCGTCGTCTGGGGCATGAATGGCGTAGCGGCGACCTCGCATCCGCGCGCGACGTTGGTGGCCATCGACATTCTCCGCAAGGGCGGCTCGGCGGTCGACGCCGCCATCGCTGCCAACGCAACACTTGGCGTGGTCGAGCCGACGGCGAACGGCATTGGCGGTGATGCCTTCTGCCTCATGTGGGATCCGGCGCTCGGCAAGGTCGTGGGGCTCAACGGGTCCGGGCATTCGCCGGCTGGCCTGTCGCTCGATACGCTGCGGGCGAAGTCTCCGCGCGGACGCGTCCCCTTCCACGGCGCTGCAGCGGTGACCGTGCCGGGCGCCGTCGATGCCTGGTGGACCATGCACCAGCGCTACGGGAAACTGCCCTGGAAAGACCTGATGCAGCCTGCCGCAGACGTCGCCGAAGAAGGCATGCCGATCGGGCTGATGATCGCGGACCGGATGAAAAGCGACATGGCCGGTTTCATGCGTCCGAATTCCGGCATCGAGGAAATCGAAAATATCAAAGCCGTCTACTACACACGCGGGCGCACGCCGAAAGCAGGCGAAATCGTCCGCAACCCTGACCTTGCCCGCACCCTGCGCATGATCGGTGAAGGTGGCCGGGACCCCTACTATGACGGCCCGATCGCCGACACGATCGAAGCTTATTTCAGGCGCATCGGCGGCTGGATGACACGCGAGGACCTCGCCGCCCAGCACGCCAGATGGGTGGAGCCGAACGAGGTCGACTACCGCTCCGGTGTCACGGTCTACGGCATGCCGCCGAACAGCCAGGGACCAACCACGCTCCAGATGCTCTCTATCCTGAAAAATTTCGACATGCGCGATGCCGGCCTCATGTCGGCCCTGTCGATCCATCTCCAGGCTGAAGCCAAGCGGCTCGCCTTCGAAGACCGGGCTCGCTGGTTCGCCGATCCGGACTTCGCCGAAATCCCGATGGACATGCTGCTTTCGGATTCCTACGGCATGCAGCGTGCGTCCCTCATCCGGCCGGACCGGCCGATGGATCGCGCCTTCCCGGGCGATGCCCCGAACCAGGGCGGCACGACCTATCTGACGGTCAGCGACTCAAGCGGCATGATGGTCAGCCTGATCCAATCCAACTATGCAGGCATGGGCTCCGGCCTGATGCCCGACAGGCTGGGCTTCAGCTTCCAGAACCGTGGCGCGGGCTTCAGCCTGCAGGAAGGCTCGCCGAACCTGTATGCCCCGCGCAAACGCCCTTTCCACACGATCATTCCGGGCTTTGCCACGAAGAATGGCGTGCCATGGCTGGCGTTCGGCGTCATGGGCGGTGGGATGCAGCCGCAGGGGCAGACCCAGATCATCCTCAACATGGTCGACTATGACCTCGACCTTCAGGCGGCCGGCGATTGCCCGCGCTGGCGCCATGACGGCTCGTCCGAGCCAACCGGCGTCTACACACCCGGCCTCGGCACGCTGAAGCTCGAAACCGGCGTACCGGAAACGACGAAGGCGCTGCTCGCCAAGATGGGCTGGACCGTTGGCGGCACCGATGGCGGCTTCGGCGGCTATCAGGCCACCATGTTCACAGGCGAAAGCTACGGCGCGGCCAGCGAAATGCGCAAGGACGGCCTCGCCCTCGGCTACTAAGGCCACCTCCACCTCACTCGCGCTGGGTCTGGAAAGTGGCGATCCCGGCGAGATTCGAACTCACGACCTACAGATTAGGAATCTGTTGCTCTATCCTACTGAGCTACGGGACCGTCGGGAGGGACCTATAAGCCAATTGGCCGAAGGGTTGAACCCGGTTTGATGGCTGGCGGCAGTCGCCCGGCATGCCAGGATATTCCGGACAGGCACCGGTTTCTCCTCCTCTTCGTCTGGCTCTTCCGCCTGGACCTGCTTGCCGCCTGCGCCAAGCCGCATCCGCTGGATGTTCTACTGCCGGGTGAGCATGGCCGCGAGGCGCGAGTCATCGATGGCGACGCGCTGGTGCTCGCGCGGGGCTATATGAAGGACGGCCGGATGGAAGTGACCCACCGGCTGAACTTTCAGGTGCTGCCGCCTTCGCCGCCCCCCCTCTCCGGCCTGAACGCCACCCGCTTGACCCTGCCGCCGGGGCGGGACTAGTGTGGCCAGAACAATACCGGAACACGACTCGCATGCCCGACGGCGCCGACACGACCGAAGACCTTGCCCGCGCGGCCGCGATTGCCCGCGGATCGCTGCGTCTGCTGGCGGATCTGGGCCTCTGCGGCATCCAGGAAATGACCCTCGCCAACAATCGTCGGGCGGACATTGCCGCCATTGGCCCGGGCGGCGAGATCTGGATCGTGGAGATCAAATCCGGCGTGCCGGATTTCCAGTCCGATGCTAAATGGCCGGAATACATGCCCTTCTGCGACCGGTTCTGGTTCGCCGTCGATCATGACTTTCCCCAGGCACTGATCCCCGAAGAGGCGGGCCTGATCGTAGCCGATGCCTTCGGGGCGGCGGTCATTCGGGAGGCCCCGACGGACAAGCTCTCCCCTGCCCGGCGCAAGGCTGTGACCCTTCGCCTTGCCCGCCTTGCGGCGATGCGGCTTTCTGCAGCGGCGGATGCAGGCTGGACGGCGAGCGAAGCAGCGCTTACTTCCAGCGGCCTATGAGCCACGCTTATCCCCTTGGAAAAACCCTCGACGCCGCCTTGTCCAAGGTGGCCCCGGCCGCGCGCACGCTGGCCGAAGCTGAAGCGCTGGCGAAAACGCTGGACGGCGAGCTGATCGTCGCTGAACTCGCGACCGACTGGCTAACGGTTTCCAACGAAGCCGCCGAGGCGATGTTCGCGCCCTCCGATGCGCTCGCCCATGGTCATTTGCAGCGCTATGAGGACGACAAGGGCAACCCGGTCGTTGCCGTCACCTGGTGGAAACTGGCCGCGCCCGGCCAGGCGAAGGAGGCGCCGGCCAAGCCCTCCAAAAAAGAAGAGACCAAGGCCGCCGAACCGGCAGACCATACCGACGATCTCTATTTCCGCCGCGGCCGCACCAAGCCGTCGCGCCGGCGCTATGTCGATCCGCGGCAGCTGGACTTGTTCCGGCAGGCCAACAAGGACAACGAAGCCTAGTCTTCGGCAAGGCTCCAGACGCCCTTGCCGCTGACCCGCCGCAGGATGAGATAGAGCAACAGGCCGACCGGCCCGAACATCAGCGTGAAGAACAGGCTGGGCACGACCATCCAGTGCGGCACGCCCCGGCGCCGTGCATCGCGCGCTTCCCAAGCCCCGACGAACAAGTCGAAGACCAGATAATGCGACCAGCCGACAAGAATGCCGAGCGGATGGGAAAACAGCTGAGAGACGCCCGCCGCCGTGTTGAAGCTGCCACCTTCGGCGCCCATGCCGAGAAACATGTTCATTGTCAGGGTCACAATATAGAAAATGCCGAGCACCAGCGGATAGAGCCCCGAATGCACGACAAGGCGCGTGACGGCGGCGCCCGGTGCCAGTGCGAGCAAAAGCCAGGCCGGCAAGACCGCGAGATTGATGATCGTGTAGACCGTTTCATAGGTCATGGTGTCCTCCCTTTTTTGAACACTGCGCCGGGATGGCTCATGCGGCAAGGTTTCTCCCAGCACATTTGCCCGGCATGGCGGAGGCCATCCGGTGCGAGGAATTGAATTCGGAAGAGGGCTCGGCCAGGGCGGACCACGCACGTGCAGCCCATGATCATGCCGGACTGCGCGCCCACGCAGGCGGGCACATCACTGCGAAGGGCAGGATGCTGCCATGCCGCAAGGCGCGGGGCTTTATATGTGTAGAGAGTATCGGGCGGCGGGGCATCGGCCACATAGGTGAGCTCGATATTGCCGAAACAGTCGATCGCCATCAGCGCATCCCGCCCGGTGCGCATGTGCCAGCGGGCTACGCGCAGCAGGTTCCAGACCAGCTATGGCCAGAACACCAGCAGACATGGTTGAAGAAGCGTTGGCGATCAGGATGCACGAGCGGGAGGATGGCCCCCGCGTGAGCCTGTGGGATAGAGCGCCTTCTCCACGAGTTATCCCGGCAAACGCGCAGGGTTTATCAGGGGGTCCAGTCCTGCAACGGCCACACCGTATCTGGCTCCCGGATATTTGCGCCTCAAGGTCCGGGATGACACCGGAGCGGTGTGGGAGAGCGGGCCTTCATTCCAACGTCCCGGCCAGCCGCCCGTCCAATTGTCAGCCCCCACCCGGCTGTATAGATTGAGCGCAGAGAATCTGTTCGAGGGGGAAAACATGACCATGCAAAAATTCATCCTGGCCGCAGCCACCGCTGCCCTTCTGGCCGCTTGTGCCAGCGAGCCGGCGCCCCCGCCGGCAACCACACCTGAACCTACTTATCTTCCTTACGAACAGTTCAAGCAACTGGTGAACAGCGCCTACAAGGCGGATGAATACATCACGCGCGAGGCGGCATTCGCCGAACTTCTTGCGCGGGACGATCTGAGGCAGGACGACCGCGCCGAGACCTATCTGATGCGCGGCCTGATCCGCGGTATCTATGTCAATGATGGCCCTTTTGCGAGCCCCTATTGCGCCGTTGAGGACTACGCCAGATTTGAAGCCCTGGCGTCCCCCGATCACCCCCGCATGAAGCAGATGCTGGATGACCGGGCTTACCAGACGTCCCGATACCAGTACTTCGACGAACCGGCCTCCTGTGGAGACTGATCCTACGCCATTTCGGGTACCGGCCCGGTATAGACGGAACGAGGGCGCACGAGGCGGCCTTCGGCGATCTGTTCGCGGGCGTGGGCCGTCCAGCCAAGGATGCGGCCGCAGGCGAAAGTGGCCGTGAACGCTTCGCGCGGAATCTGGAGCGCTTCAAGCAGGAGCGCGGTCGAGAACTCCACATTCGTCTCCAGCGTCCGGTTCGGATATTTCTTCGCCAACCGTCCGAGGACTGCCTTTTCGATATGGTCGGCAAAGGCGATCCGGCCCGATGTGCCCGGCAGGCGCGCAACGGCGGCCTTCAGGGCATCGGCGCGGGGATCGCGCACACGGTAGACCCGGTGCCCGAAGCCCATGAGCCGGTCACCCCGGGCAAGCGCGGCATCGATCCAGCTTTCCGCATTCTCCGGAATGCCGATCTCGTCCAGCATGTCGAGCACCGGCCCCGGCGCGCCCCCATGCAGCGGGCCTTTCAGGGCAGAGATGCCGCCCATCGCGGCAGAGACCAGCCCGGCCCGCGTGGAGGCCACGACGCGCGCCGCAAAAGTGGAGGCGTTGAGGCCATGGTCGCAAACGGTGACCAGATAGGCATCGAGCGCGCGGGCCTCGGATTCATCCGGCAGCTTGCCGGTGATCATCTTCAGGAAGTCAGCCGACTGGGACAGGTCCGCATCCGGCGCAATCGGCGCCTGCCCGCGTTCGCGGCGCACGGCAGCGGCAGTGAAAACCGGCCCGGCAGCGGCGAGGCGGATGGCGGAATCCAGGCTTTCGTCGTCTTCCAGCAATGACCAGCCGGTGCGCAGGAAGCGGATGATGTCGAGCCCGTCCGGGATCTTCGCAACAAGGTCGAAGGCTTCCACGCGGGCCGCCCCAAGCCGGGCGCCCAGTTCCGGCACATCCGGCAGGTCCTCGAAGAAGTCTTGCCACAGGAGGTGGGCGGCATCTTCATACGCCATCGAGGCGGCAAGCAGCTGCACCGGCCAGCCGCGAATGACGAGGCGGCCATTCTGACCGTCCACATCCGACAGGATGGTTTCAGCGGCGACAACATTTTCCAATCCGGAATCCATCAGAGATCTCCTTCTACAAATTTGACGTTCATGTCGCGCCGGGGCTAGCGTTCGTCAATCTTGATCAATATAATCAATATATGAGCTGGATTGGACGCGAAGACGCACTCGAAGCCCTGGGGGTGAAACCCCAGACGCTGTACGCCTATGTGAGCCGGGGGCTGATTGCCTCCAGGCCGTACGAGAACGACCCGCGCGCAAGCGTCTACTCCGCCGCAGATATTGCAGGCCTGGTGAAGCGCCGGCGTAGCGGACGGGGCCGGCAAGCCATCGCCAGCGCCGCCATTTCCTGGGGCGACCCGGTGATGGAAACCGCGATCACCACAGTGCGGGACGGCAAGCTGATTTATCGCGGTAAAGATGCCGTGAGGCTCGCCGCGGACGCCACGCTGGAAGAGGTCGCAGCCCTTCTTTGGCAGGCAAGTGCCCCCTCCCCCAGCCGTTCGGGCACCGGGAATATGGCACCGGGCGAGACCGGCAAGGCGCGCCTGCTTGCCTATCTGGCCGACCGGGCCGCGCAGGATCCGCCAAGCTTCGGGCGCGGCAGTGCGGCGCTGTCAGAGGATGGCGCACAATTGCTGGCAGGCGTCTGCACGGCCGTGACGGGCACAGGCGGACGCGGCTTCTATCATCAGCGGCTTGGCCGGCACTGGGGCCTCACACCCGGCGGGACGGATTTGTTGCGGCGTGCGCTGGTCCTGGTGGCAGATCATGAACTGAACCCGTCGACCTTCGCGGCGCGGGTGGCCGCCTCGACCGGGGCGCCGCTGGCCGCGTGTGCGCTGGCGGGCTGCGCAACGCTGACCGGGCCGCTGCATGGCGAAGCATCCGCCCGGGCGCTCGCCTATCTGAAGCTTGCGATGGAGGACAGGCCGCAGACAGCGCTTTCCGGCATTGCGGCTCGGGGGGAGCGTATCCCGGCGGTGGGGCATACGCTTTACCCCGCAGGCGACCCGCGCGCCGCCGCATTGATCCGCTGGATGAAACCGGCCCCTGCCCTGAAGCGCGCCATCAAGGCCGCTGAAGCCGCGAGCGGCTATGCGGCAAATGTCGACATGGCATTGGCAGCGCTATCGGTACAGCTGGACCTGCCGGAAGATGCGCCCTTCCTGATCTTCGCCAGCGGGCGCATGGCGGGCTGGATCGCGCATGCAATCGAACAACAGGCAAGCGGCCGGCTCATCCGTCCGAGGGCGAATTATACCGGCCGCTAAAACTGTTTAGGCGATCCGTTTCTTCACTTCGGCCACAACCGCCTGCGGTGTGATGCCGAACTTCTTGTAGAGATCGGTGTAAGGCGCGGAGGCGCCGAAGCCGGTCATGCCGACAAAGCCGCCATCCTCGCCGATCCAGCGGTCCCAGCCGAAGCGGACGCCGGCTTCGACGGCCACGCGTGGCGCGGTGCCGAGGACGGACTTCCTGTAATTGCCGTGCTGCTGCTCGAAGAGCTCAAAGCACGGACAGGACACGACGCGCGTCGCGATACCTTCTTCGGCCAGCTGAGCCTGGGCCGCAAGCGCGATCTCGACTTCAGAGCCCGTCGCCAGGATCGTTGCCTGTGCCTTGCCCTTGCAGTCGGACAGGACGTAAGCGCCCTTGGCGGAGAGGTTTTCGTCCGTATGCGTGGTACGGGCCGGGGCAACGCCCTGACGCGTCAGCGCCATGGTGGACGGGCCGGTCTCATTGGCGATGGCCAGTTCCCAGCACTCGGCCGTTTCCACGCCGTCGGCCGGACGAAAGACCAGCATGTTCGGCATCGCGCGGAGGGAGGCGACATGCTCCACCGGCTGGTGGGTCGGGCCGTCTTCACCGAGGCCGATGGAATCGTGCGTCATGACATGCACAACGCGCGTACCCATCAGGGCGCCGAGGCGGATCGCGCCGCGCGAATAGTCCGCGAACACCAGGAAGGTGCCGGAATAAGGCAGGATGCCGCCATGCAGCGCCATCCCGTTCATCGCCGCGGCCATGCCATGCTCGCGCACACCATAATGGACGTAACGGCCAGCCCAGTTCTTCGGCGTCATCGGCTCGGTATGGCTGGTTTTGGTGTTGTTGGAGCCGGTGAGGTCCGCAGACCCGCCGACCATTTCCGGAACGAGGTGCGTCAGCACTTCCAGCGCCGCGCCGCTCCACTGGCGGGTGGCTTTCTTCTCGCCGCCCTCGGCGACAGCCTTCTTGTGCTTGATGATCGCCTTGGCGATGTTCTTCGGCAGGCGGCCGGTCATCGCGGCGTTGAACTCGCCTTTGTGCTCAGACCCGGCGAGGCGCTTTTTCCAGGCTTCGTGTTCCTTCTTCGAGCGCTCGCCAGCTTTCAGCCAGGCCTTCTCTATGGACGCCGGCACTTCGAAGGGCGGGTACTTCCAGCCAATGTTTTCGCGGATGCCCGCGATCTCTTCGGCGCCGTACGGGCCGCCATGGGCCTTGCCGGTGCCGGCGATTTTCGGGGCGCCGTAGCCGATGATCGTCTTTACGGCGAGCATGACTGGCTTCTTCTGCTTCTTCGCCCAGGTCAGCGCGGCCTCGACCGACTTCTCGTCATGGCCGTCGACTTTCTTCGTGACCCAGCCGGAAGCTTCGAAACGGGCGCACTGGTCTGTATTGTCGGAAAGATCCGTGCCGCCATCGATGGTGACCGAATTGTCATCGAAGAGAACGATCAACTTGTTCAACTTCAGATGCCCGGCCAGCGTGATCGCTTCCTGGCTGACGCCTTCCATGAGGCAGCCGTCGCCGGCGATGACATAAGTATGGTGATCAACGAGATCGTCACCGAAGCGGGCGTTCAGGTGACGCTCTGCCATGGCCATGCCGACGGCGGTGGCGATGCCCTGCCCCAGCGGGCCGGTCGTGGTCTCGACGCCGGCCGTGTGGAAGTTCTCAGGGTGGCCGGGGGTCGTCGCGCCGAGCTGGCGGAAGTTGCGGATATCGTCACGCGAAACAGACTTGTAGCCCGTCAGGTGCAGCAGCGAATAGATCAGCATCGAGCCATGGCCAGCCGACAGGACGAACCGGTCGCGGTCTGCCCAGGCTGGGTCTGCCGGGTCGAATTTCAGGAATTTGCGGAACAGCACTGTGGCTGCATCCGCCATGCCCAGCGGCAGGCCGACATGGCCCGATTTCGCGGCTTCCACCGCATCCATGGATAGGGCACGAACGGCATTTGCCATGTCCCGGTTGGTTACAGCCATTCTGCTGATCTCCCTCAGTCGCTCCGGAAGTGTGCTAGGCCAGACTCCCGAAGCTACGTCAAGCCGCTTGGCGTAGCTGCGTATTGAGTTTAAGCCTTTGAAACATGAGCGACATCGACCGCGAATCACGCCGCCTCGATGCGGCCATCCGGCGCCTGGAGGGAGCCGTGGACAGCCTGCTGGCACGCGCTGGCGATCCCGACGTGGTCGCCGCAGAGATGGCAGCCCTCGTCTCGGACCGGGAAAGACTGGCCGAGGAACTGGACGCGTCCCTCGCCCGTGAGACCGAATTGCAGGCGCTGGCCGACGAGGCAAGCAGCGCGCTCGGCGCCGCCATCGAGGAAGTGCGCGCCGCCCTCGGCAAGGAGGCCTGAGACATGGCCAAAGCCGACATCACCCTGCGCGGCCGGAACTATTCCATCGCCTGCGCGCCCGGCCAGGAAGCGCGAATTGTCGCGCTCTCCCAGCAGCTGGATGCACGGGTGAAGCATATTGCGAGCGCGGTCGGCGACATTGGTGAAGACCGTCTGCTGCTCATTACAGCGCTGGCCCTGCTGGACGAGCTGGATGCCGCCCGTCAGGCGGGCGGGTCCTCCCCTGCCGCAGAACAGAAGGCGGCCGAGGCGATGGCTGCCGTGTCCGAGCGGATCGAGGCGCTGGCCGCCCGGCTGGAATCTGGCGGCTGACATTGATCAAGCAGGCCGCGACGCTTTCGCGCCTGTCACCGCTGCCTCGCCAGCCTATGTTAGAAGGGATACAAGGCCGGAAAGGCGACACGACATGCAAATGCTCATTACCATTCTCTTCTACGGCGCGATGGCCGCCCTTCTGGTCGTGCTGGGCCTTGGCATCGCAAACCTTGCGCGCACCGACGAGAACCAGCCAAGCCGCTCCAACAAGCTGATGCGGATGCGTATCTTCATTCAGGCCGTCGTGATCGCCCTTCTGGTGGTCATTGGCTTCATGGCCGGCGCCATTCATTTCTGACATTCCTGAGGAGACCCCATGGTCAAACTCGACAAGATCTACACACGCACCGGCGACAAGGGGCAGACTCGTCTATCGACCGGCGAACAGGTGGACAAATGGCATCCCCGCGTTGCCTCCTATGGCAGCGTTGACGAGGTGAATTCCGCGCTCGGCGTTGCTGCCCTGCATGCCGACGACGAAATGCTGACCGCCATTCGCCGTATACAGAATGATCTGTTCGACCTTGGCGCAGACCTCGCCACGCCTGACCGGGGCCGTGTGCTGGAATGGACGCCGCTGCGGATCGTGGAATCGCAGGTGAAGCGGCTGGAGCAAGAGATCGACGCGATGAATGCGCGCATCCCTCCGCTGGACAGCTTCATCCTGCCGGGCGGTTCACCACTGGCCGCGCAGTTACATGTGGCCCGCACGCTCTGCCGGACGGCGGAGCGGAAGATCGCGGAACTCTCCGGCATGGAGAACGAGCCGGTGAGCCCCGAGGCGCTCGCCTTCATCAACCGCCTGTCCGACTGGCTGTTCGTCGCCGCCCGCGCCGCTAATTCGAACGGTGCCGACGACATCAAATGGGTGCCCGGCGCCAACAGGTAAGGTCTATTTCCGCATCGCGTCCCGGGCTTCCGCCATCAGGGCGAACAGTTCGATCACCGGGGTGACCCGCCCGTCGCCGCGATATTCGCGGTAGAGACTGTCGACATTGACCGCGATCCGTTCGGCATCACCCCAATTGGCATAATCGCCGAGCGCAATGTCAAGCGCGGCTTCCCGCACGCTGAGGCCTGCATCGTAGCGCTTGCGTGCCTCGGTGTCGATATAGGCAAGGTAGTCGGCAACGCGCCGGACGCCTGCCTTGTCCGTGACCGGACCATGCCCCGGCACGATGACGTCGGCCTCCATACCGATGATCTTGTCGCAGGCATTGATCCAGTTCTTCACCGGCCCGGCCCACATGAGGGGCGTGCCATCGATGAAGAGGATATCGCCGGTAAAGACCGTCCGGTCTTGCGGCACATGGACGATCACATCGCCGCCGGTATGCGCCGGGCCGACCTCGATCAGCTCGACGGCCTTGTCACCGATGGTCAGGTCCATCCGGCCGGTGAATGTCTGGGTTGGCAGGCGTTCTTCCACAGCGTCAAAATCAAAAGGCGCAAAGATATCGGCGAAATAAGCGCCGCCCGGGCCGAGCTGGCCACCCATTTTCTTGAACGTCGCCAGGGCATCCGGCGGGATTTCAGACATTTCCTTTGCGCTGGCCTCAGAGGCGATGATCTCCGCATGCGGACAACAGCCATTGCCGTGACAGTGATCGCCATTGGCATGCGTGTTCACAATCGTGCCGATCTCTTCGGCACGGACCCCCGACGCATCCGCCATGGCGTCCAGCATGTCGCGGGTCAGGTGCATGTCGAACAGCGTGTCGACCAGCAGCGACTGGTCTCCGTCCACAATCAGGCCGGCATTCGACCAGCCCCATCCGCCGTCCGGCTGAAGCCATGCGTAAAGCCCGTTGCCGATATCCTTCAGCCCTTTGGTGTATTCCCAGCGTGGCATGAATGTCTCCCTGTTTTGCGCGCATCAAGGCAGACCCGCGGCCGGCGTGCAAGGGTGTTACTTGTGGAATATCCGGGTAAGGCCGCCGCTCGTCAGGATGCCGACATCGGCGAGCGCGCCCGGCAGGGCCCGCGCATTCGGGGCTGCGAGGTAAAGCGGCTCCCAGACAGGATGGAATTTGTCCTTGTAGGCCCTCAAGCCCTCGAAGCCGTAGACGGCATTGGCGTGCTCGAACAGGAAAGCGCCGAGGCGCGTCATCGCCGGGGCCAGCCGGTGCGCCTCCAGCCCCGCCAGCGGCGCCATGCCGAGGTCGAAACGCTGATACCCCGCCTCCTTTGCCCAGAGCATGGTGGAGACGAAGAGATAGTCCATCACCGCGCGTGGCGCATCAGTTGAGAACCGCATCAGGTCGATCGCGATCTCCTGCTTGCCGGCCCCCGGCCAGAGATTGGCGAAGGCCACGATCTCTCCATTCAGGCGCGCCACAGCAATGGGAAAGTTTGCGATATAGTCCGGATCGAACCGGCCGAGCGAAAAGCCCTTCTCCGCGCCGCCATGGGTATCCAGCCAGTCATCAGAAATCTTGTGCAGGTGGTCCAGCCGCGCAGGCACGTCTTCCGGGCCGAGGACCTCGAAGCTCAACCCGTCGCGGCCTGCGCGATTGTAGACCTGCCGCATCCGCGACCTGTCAGACCCTTCCAGAGAGAATTCCGTGAGCGGCACAATCGCCGTCTCCCCGATCTTCTGGACCGACAGGCCAAGTTCGACCGCGAGCGGCAGGAAGTCCCGCCCCACGCCATAAAACACAATGCCAGCCCCGGCGGCATCGGCGGCTTCCCGGAAGGACCAGACAAGTGACGGGATTTCTTCAGCCAGCCCAACAGGCTGTCCCATCGCAATCCAGCTCGACCCGCGCAAGCCGAACATGATGAAAGACCGCCGCGAAGGGCTGAAGTGGAACCGTTTGTCGCCGCTGAGGGCGAGCGCTGCATCAGGCCGAGCCGTGTCGGCGGCGGCGATGATCTCGCGGATCTCGCTGAGCGGCGGCGCCTCCTCCGCCGGGGCGTGCAGCGGACGCAGCCAGTTCCAGGCGAGGAACAGGAAGGTGAGCACGCTGACGCCCGCAGCGGCGCGCAGGAAGCGCGACGTGCCGCCCTGCAGCGCCACCTGCCACCAGAGTTCGTTCCGGTAATCGACATGTTCGTAGGAGAAAAAGCCCAGCCAGATCACCGCGCCCAATGTTGCGAGAATAGCGAGCGCCATGACGGGCGTCAGCCGCGTCGCCATCAGCGGCGTCGCCCGGTAGAAGGCCGGGCGCGACAGGCCGAGCACAGCCAGCACGACGAGCAGCGGGGCGGCTTCGCCAAGGCCTGCGCCTTTGGTCAGGGTCAGCGTGATCCCGGCGGCCAGCAACCCCATCGCCACCATCCAGGCATGGCTGAGCCGCCGCGCCAGGCCATTCGCCACAATCAGCAGGAACAGCCCGACAATCGACGCGAGGAAATGCGACAGCTCTATCAGCGGCAAAGGCAGGAAATGCGCTGCCGCCCTCAGCGGCGCCGGCAGTGCGGGTGTCATCGCGGCGATCAGCATGTAGGCGCCGCTCGCGAACGCAAGCAGGCCGAACACGACCGGCGCAAACAGGGTCGCGACATCCCCTGCCCCCCGGCCAACCCCCTGAAGGGCGGCTCCGTGGCGTCGCAGCAGGCGGCGGCTCATCCCTGCGGCAGCGATCACCAGCGGTGCGAGGTAATAGATCGCCCGGAACGCAATCAGGCTTGCAACAAGGCCTTCGACAGGGCTCGCCGGGACGAGCAACAGGATTACCGCCTCGAAGACGCCGATTCCGCCCGGCAGGCCGCTCATCCCGCCCACCAGGCAGGCGAGCGCGAAGACCGGCACGAAAGCGGCAAAACCTATGGCCGTCTCCGCCGGCAGAAGGGCAAAGAGGACAAGGCTCGCAGCCATCCAGTCAACAAGGCTGACCCCGACACGCGCCGACACGCCAGACATCCCACCCGGTACCAACAGGCTGGCATTGCCGATATGCCAGACAACCAGCGCCAGCAGCATACATCCAATGGCAATGGCAGCCCGGTCCGGAATACCGAAATGGACCGGAAAAGCAGCCGACTCGAACACAAGGCCGAACCCGCTGAGCAGGAGCGCGCCGACGGTCAGGCTGATCCGCGTCATGCGGGACACCGCCTGGCTCTCATCGTCCGACAGGCCAAGCCCGCCATAGATCCGGGAACGGACGGTCCCGCCGGTCAGTTCCACCTCACCGAGGGAGTTGCCGACAGCCTGCGCCGTAAAGGAGATAAACGCCATGTCGCGCCATGGCCGCGCAAGGCCCAGATGGCGAAGCGTCAGACTATCGCGCAGTGTAGCGGCGGCATAACTCGCCAGCATGCCACCCAGTGCAACAAACACGGCCAACGGCGACAGCGCGGAGAACCGGGCATAGATCAGATGCATCGACAGATGATCGAGCCGCGCATGGATGGCAAAGATCGCCGCCGCGAATGCCGCCAGCACGAGCATGAGTGGCAGAAAGTTTGCCCGGCGGCGCCGTTTTTGAGGCTTGTGTTTTTCCGCCTCCATCCCGAGCTCCCCTAGAAGCGATCTAGCAGGCGGCGGAGATATTCGCGTTCTTCTTCGTCGTCGCTTTCATTGTACCGGCGGCGCAGTTCTTCCAGGATGTCCTTGGCACGCTGGCGCTCGGCCTCTTCCGGCACGCGGACATTTTCGCCGCTATTGCCCATGCCGCCTGTCTGGCGCCCGAACGGGTCATTGGTGGCCTGCCCCTGATTTGTCCGCTCGCGCTGCATTTCGTCCAGCATGGCAGCGAGATTGCGGTTCAGCTCCGACAGGCCTTGCGTCGCGCGCTCCTGGTCATTCGACGCGGCACTTTCATTGCCGCGGGCAAGATTGCCTTCTGCGCCGCGCAGGGCTTCACGGATATCGGCGAGGGCTTGCGGATCGATCGCGCCGCTCAGCGCATCTTCCTGACCCGCCCCCTCCCCGAGGCCGCGTTCGCGAGCGAATTGCTCCACCAATTCTCCGAGGCGGGCCTGGCGTTCAGCCAGCGTGCCGCCGCCCTGCGGGGGCGCGCCTTCATCCGTGCCGGCAAAACTGTTCGTGCCCGGACGCTCGCCACCGGGGCGGTCACCACCCTGCGCGCCATCTCCTTCGGACGGATTCCCGGCTTCGCCCTGGCCGCCCTGCCCGGGTTGTTGGCCGGGTTGCTGACCTTGTTGGCCGCCTTGCTGCTGGCCGGAGTCCTGTCCGGACTCCTGCCCTGACTGGCCCTGCTGCCCTGACGGCATTTCGCCGCGCTGCTGGGCCAGTGTGTCATCATTCAGCTGGCGTTGTTCGCGCAGGATCTCGGACAGGCGCCGCATGGCATCTGTCATCTCCTGCTCTTCCGGCGGCAAGTCTTCCTGTTCTTCGCCTTCCGACTGAGACCCCGGCATGCCGGCCATACCGCTGCCGCCCTGTCCGCGCTGGAACTCAAGGTTCTGCAGCATGTTGGTGATGTCGGACAGCAATTGCCGCGCCTGTTCGGTCGCGCCGGTATCGGTCAGGTCCTGCAAGGCGTTCAGCATGTCCTCGAAATCCTGCCCGCCAAGACTCTGACCACCGCCCATGGCCATGCCATCCTGATTTGCGTCCGGCACCTCACCGCCATTGGCGATGGCCTCTGCCATCTTTGCGGCGAGGTATTCATTGGCTGCGTCGCGGAAAGCTTCCATGCGGCGGCGGATTTCTTCCTCGGAGGCGCCATCCCGCAAGGCCTGCTCCAGCGCCCGGCGAGCCGCTTCCAGCCGGCGCAGCGCATCGGCAGCGCTGCCATATTCCGCCTTCAGCGCCAGCGACCAGAGCAGCGGGTCAACCGCCCCGGCTTCTTCCTTTGAGCCTGCAGTTTCCAGCATGCCTTCGGCTGTCTTGAAGGTCAGGTAATAGGCCTGATTCGGAATATAGCGTTCGCCCATCATCGTGATGGAATCGAGCATCAGGGCCGCTTTCTGGATGTCCGGCGGAGCCATGTTCAGCCGGTTGGCGGCCTCGGTATTGATCGCGTCCTGTTTGAGAGCGAGCAGGTTCTTCTTCTGTGCCTGATAATCCCTCGGTTCCCGGAGCACGGTGACGCGCACTTCCTGTGCCACACGGGCGAAGGGATCGAGGAACAGCTTTTCCGGAAGAATGAAAGACACGGTCTCGCTCTCCCCTTCCTGTCCGGAGGCATCCGTCACGACGAGATGGACCTCCACCGGAAGCCCGGCCCAGCGGTGGCGAGTCAGATCGATCTGGGTCGTATCCTTGATTTCCTGCATGCTTGGCGCGGCCAGCGGGATCGCCACACGGTCTTCTTCGTCGGGGGCAGCCGGATGCGGATCCTTAAGGCGGATCGCGAGCTCCGCTTTCACGACGCCGTAATCGTCGTTCGCGATCCAGGCGAACTCCGTCCGGTCGAGACGGCCATAGGTGGGAATGGACACAAATTCTACCGTGGGCGGATCGTCCGGCGATGCAAGCAGGCGCCAGGTGGCCCGCTCGCCCCACCAACGCACGGAGACGCGGGCGTCTTCCTGCAGCGTTGCCTTGGCTTCCCATGCCCCGTCCGGCGTGGCGGCAAATTTCTTCGAACTTTTATGGCGTCCCTTCAAGATGAGACGCGGCGCGGTCGGTGCTTCGGTGCGCAGCGTGATCTCTGACCCGCGCGGGACACGGACATCGTTGAGGCCCGGCTTCAGAAACACCGGTGCGCGGCCCGTATGGTCCGGCGGGATGACCCAGGCTTCCACGATCATGTCGTCTGCCCCGACGAGCGCGCCATAATCCGGGTTCAGCGCTCTCAACAGGCGGCCCGGGCCCTCCCCCGCCGCCAGGACGGCAATGCCGACCAGCGCGGCCGGCAGCAGATAGCGCAGGCGGAACGGGTCGAGCGCGCGCCACTCGGCCGACAGGTTTGGCAGTTTCAGCTCTTGCGCAGCCTTCAGCACCCGGTTGCGGTGACGTACCCAGAGCGCCTGCGCGCCGCGGGACGGGTCTGCCGGCCTGTCTGTGAGAGATGAGACCGGGCGCAGCGGCGATTGCCGGTCCAGCAGGTGAACCGCCTCGGCTTCCGTCGGCGGCCTGTACCGACGAACCCCGCGGAGCAGGAAGATCGCGCCGCCAATAAGGAACAGCAACGCCAGTACCGCGCCCATGGCGGCGGGCAGTTGGTCGAACGCACCGGCCAGCGCCATGGACAGGAACAGGATGAGGAAAACGAACAGCGGCCAGAAGGCCCGGCTGAACGCGAGCAGGCCCAGTCGGCGGCGCGTGGCCGCGACTTTTGCCCCGATCGTCTTCAGTCCGTCCTTTTCAGCCAATCCGGCACCTGTTCCAGTTGCAGCATTTCCTCAAGATCCGGCCTGCGGCGGACAATGTCGAACCGGTCGCCATTGACCAGAACTTCCGGCACGAGGGGCCGTGTATTGTAGGCCGAAGACAGCACAGCGCCATAGGCCCCGGCTGACATGAAGGCGAGCCGGTCGCCCGGTGCCACGGCAGGCATTTCGCGCCCGGCGGCAAACTTGTCGGTCGACTCGCAGATCGGGCCGACCACGTCATAGGTCTTTTCCGGGGCATCCGTCGCGGCCTGTTTCAGCGGCCGGATATCGTGATGGGCGCCGTAGAGCGCCGGACGCATCAGATCGTTCATACCGGCATCAACGATCAGGAAGGACCGGTCCGGCGCGGTTTTCTCATAGAGCGCCGTGGTCAGCATGACGCCAGCATTGCCCGCGATGACCCGGCCGGGCTCCAGGATCACCTGTACGCCCAGACCCTCGCTGACCTCCGCGATCATGGCGGCATAGGCCGATGGCGGGGGCGGTTCGTCGCCCTGCTTGTAGGGAATGCCAAGGCCGCCGCCGACATCGATGCGGGCAATGTCGTGCCTGGCGGCGCGCAGGCGCTGGGCAAGGCCCACCACCTTCTCGAACGCGGCCCGCATGGGGACAAGGTCGCCGATCTGGCTGCCGATATGAACATCGACGCCAACGACCTTGATGCCGGGGAGCGTCGCCGCTTCGGCGTAAAGGTCTTCGGCTTCGGTCCACGGCACGCCGAACTTGTCGCCCTTCTTGCCGGTAGAGATGTTCGGGTGGCCGCCCGCAGCAACATCCGGATTCACACGGATAGCGATGGGTGCCTCAATGCCGATGCCGTTCGCGACATAGGACAGAAGGCGAAGTTCTGCCGCGCTTTCAACATTGAACTGGTGGATGCCTTCGCGCAGGCCCAGTTCCATCTCGCGCGCCGTCTTGCCGACGCCGGAAAATACGATCTTCGACGCCGGGATGCCCGCCCGCAGGGCGCGCTGCAGCTCGCCGCCGCTGACCACATCGGCCCCGCAGCCTTCCGCCGCCAGCGTTGCCAGGACGGCGAGGTTCGAATTGGCCTTCACCGAAAAGGCGATCAGGCAGTCCTGCCCCTCGAAGGCCGAGGCGATCACCCGGGCATGCCGCTGAAGCGTGGCGGTCGAGTAAACATAGCAAGGCGTGCCCACCTCGTCGGCCAGCTTCGCCAGATCGACGTCTTCGCAGTGCAGCCGTCCGTCCCGGTAATCGAAGTGGTGCATCGACGCCGCCTAGCTGCCGACTTCGGCGAGCGCGCCGTCATCGACGGGCGTCACGGGCTTCGCGTCCGGCACGATACCGCCCCACTGGTTCACTTGCGGGCCGTCTTCCGGCTCGACCACGGCAGCCACGGCAAGCGGCTCGTAAGCGCCAGGCGCATTCACCGCACGGATCCCATCAGCCGCGACACAGGCACCCAGCGCACCAAGAAGGGCAAGACCGGTGAGCAATTGCCCGGCCGGCCGCAAAACACGTTTGTTCATGAAATCAGTCCTCCGGGCCGCCCAGAAGTTCATCATCGCCGCTGGTCTCGGCCTCCTCCGCATCCGCGCGGGGTGGCAGCTTCGGCAGCGTCGACGTGTTCCCTTCGGGGAGTTCGGCCTCGACATCGTTCGGATCGCCCCATAGCGGGCCCGGGCGCTTCAGATCACCTGTCAGGCCGCAGGCCGGCAGGGTCAGGGTCCCGAGGATCAGGGCGGCAATGGCCAGGGGGCGTTTCATGCGGCGGTTACTCCAGTCCAAGTCTCTGCTTCCACTGTGCCACCTGTTCGGCGACACGAACAGGGCTTGTGCCACCATAAGATGTCCGAGATGAGGCAGATGCTTCAACCGTCAGCACGTCGAAAACGGCTTCGGTAATGTCCTTGTGAACGCTTTGCATGTCGGCAAGCGTCAGGTCGGCGAGATCAACGCCCTTTCCTTCTGCGATGGCAACCAACGATCCCGTGACGTGGTGCGCCTCGCGGAACGGCAGGCCGAGCTCCCGCACCAGCCAATCGGCAAGGTCAGTCGCCGTCGAAAAGCCCTTGGCGGCGGCAGCTCGCATGTTGTCCGGCTTGAAGGTCATCGTCTCGATCATACCCGTCATGGCGCGCACGCAGAGATCAAACGTGTCAAAGGCTTCGAACGTCAGGCGCTTGTCGTCCTGCAGGTCCTTGGCATAGGCGAGCGGCAGCGCTTTCACGGCGCCCTGCAGGCCGGCATAGAAGCCGGTGATCAGCGCCGCCTTGGCCCGCACGAGCTCAGCCGCATCGGGGTTGCGCTTCTGCGGCATGATGGAAGAGCCGGTCGACCATTCATCGGTCAGCTGCGCAAAGGCGAACTGGGCGCTGGTCCAAAGCACGATCTCTTCCGCCAGCCGCGACAGATGCGTTGCTGCGATGGAAAGCGCTGCCAGCGCTTCCAGCGCGAAGTCACGCGCAGACACGGCATCGAGGGAATTTGCCATCGGGCGGGCGAAGCCAAGCGCCTCGGCAGTCATGTCCCGGTCGATCTGGAACCCCGTTCCAGCAAGCGCCGCCGCGCCCAGCGGGCATTCATTGAGGCGGTTGGCGCAGTCCGACAAGCGGGTCCAGTCGCGCGACGTCATCTCGACATAGGCCAGCAGGTGATGGCCAAGCGTCACCGGCTGCGCGGTCTGAAGATGGGTGAAACCCGGCATGATGGTTCCCGCATGCTCTTCCGCGCGAAGGATCAGCGCGCCCTGAAGGCCGCCGATCAGGCGGGCGGAATGATCCAGCGCCCGGCGCGTCCAGAGGCGGAAATCGGTCACCACCTGGTCGTTCCGGGACCGGGCCGTGTGCAGGCGGCCCGCCGGTTCGCCGACGATTTCCTTCAGCCGCGCCTCGACATTCATGTGGATGTCTTCCAGCTCGCGCCGGAACGGGAACGTCCCGTCGCGCAGCTCGTCCAGCACCTGATCCAGCCCGGCCTGAATGGCTTCATTGTCATCGAACGAAATAATGCCCATCTCCGCCAGCATGTCGGCATGGGCCCGGCTGCCGGCGATGTCTTCCTCAGCCATGCGCCGGTCAATATCGAGGGAGGCGTTGATTTCTTCCATGATGTCGGACGGGGTCGCGGCAAACCGTCCTCCCCACATCGTCTGGCCTTTGCCGCTGGTCATTGGCATACCCCTTCAACAAACCTACGGAAGGCGCAAACATGAGGCGCTACGCCATTCCCGGCCTCTTCTTGGTCGGAGTGATCGCAATTGTCTACGTGCTGATCAGCGCAGGCATCGGAAAAACTGATGAAAACCCGCTTGCGAAGTACGCAACAGGTTCGCTCGAAAAGCTCGATTTCACCAGTTCGGGAGAGCCGGCTGGCACCGCACCCTTCTACCTGGCGGATGGGTCAGCCCACACGCTGGACGAGTTCAAGGGCAAGCTCATTCTCGTGAATTTCTGGGCAACCTGGTGTGCGCCCTGCGAAAAGGAAATGCCGTCGCTCGGCGCCCTGCAGAAGGCGCGTGGCGGGGATGATTTCGAGGTTGTGGCCATCAGCGTCGATGCCGCCGAAGACAAGGACTATGCCGAAAAACGCCTCGGCCAGCTCGGCGCGCCGAACATTCCGTTCCGCATCGTGACGCCGGAACAGTACGAACTCGTCTATGACAGCGGCGTCCAGGGCTTCCCGACCAGCATCCTCTACAGCCCCGACGGCACGGAAATCGCCCGTCTCGCCGGCGAAGCGGACTGGGCATCCTTCGAAGCGGTCGGCTTTATCGACGCCCTACTCGAACGTTGAAAGCTCCAGCCCGATCCGGCTGACCTGTGACAGGAAAGTGGAAGGCGGGGCCGGAAGGTCACCTGCGATCGGCCCTGCAGACGGCCACATGAGGACCAGCATTTTCAGTTCCAGCTGAAGGCTGCTGGCATCGGCAGACTCAATCCGGCCCGCCGCTTCCTGCGCGGCGACGGCATAGCCATAGGATTTCTGGTAAAGGATCGGATCGTCGATCTCATTCGAAAAGGACACACCGGCCCGGTAGGCATTCTCGCAGCGCTTCATCAGGAAAACGACCAGTTCGACCGGGTCACCCCCGGCATTGGCCTGCAGTTCCGCAACATTCGCCTGAACTGCCCCAAGTTTTGCTTCGATGACTTCCGGCGCCGCGCCACTGGAAAGCGCGGTTTCAGCCGTTTCGATCAGGTCCGGATCGAAGCCCTGCTCGACGAGACGGGTCAGGCCGCCTGGCTTGATCTCGTCCAAGGCAATGCGGAGGTGTTCGGCAGCATCTTCCAGCTGCCCTGCCCGGGCGAGCGCTGTGGCCACAGTGACCTCGCTGGAGATCATCGCAGCGCGCTGGTCGACCGGCAGCAACAGGGCCGGATCAAGCGCCGCAACGCCTTCCCCGCCTTCACCCCCCTCACCTTCGCCCATTTCACCGCCTTCTCCATAGGATCCGGCCTCACCCGGCGCGGTCATGGCGGTTTCACCGGTTTCGCCCCCTTCTCCGCCGCAGGCGGCGAGGCCTGCCGTGCCAATCAGGGCGGCGCCCAGTCCAAGCCGGATCCAGCGCTTCGGCGTGTAATTCATCGGGAAAGCTCCGTCATATCTGTTCCGGGCCGCAGCCTAGGTGCCCTGATGCCGGCCGGGCAAGCCATTTGGCCCTTTCAGGGGTGCAATCAGGTTCAGGATCCGGTGGCCGGGCCTTGTGTACGCCCCGTACACCATTCCGGCTTGGCATCGCCGCCGTCATAATCCCAGGTCTTGTGGGTGCCACCGGCGACCAGGAGGGCGGCAAGATCCTGTCCGTCCAGCGACAGGTCGACCACCAACCGGCCATAACGGTCCGGCCCGTAATCATGGGAAACGGTGAGCACCTGGTCGCGGGTCAGCTCGCGCACCGCGGCCTTTGCCTGATAGCCGAGCTCGCGTTCCCGCTCGCATTTTGCCCCGGATAACCAGTCCAGCGGACCGGTCTCAGGCGCGTCTACACCGTGCAGACGGAATTTGGTGCCATCCGCAAGCCGTCCGGATTCGCCATCAGACCAGTAAACGGATGAAGTATCGAACAGGGCCTCGCCGGCCGGTTCGACGGGTTCCCGTGCAACGACCGCCACGCCGAACGCGATGCCGGCAAGCACCACGAATGTGATCAACCATTCCTTGAGCCGGCCGCTCCGTCCCATGGGCCTCTCCCTGTGCGTTTGGGGAGAGGCTCTGCGCGACCGTTTAAAGGAGGGTTAAGCCCGGCAGGTACCGGTCAAAACAAAAACCCCGGCCTTGCAGGCCGGGGCTATTCGAGTTGCATCCGTGAAACGGAGCGTCGGGCTTAGACGAAGCCTTTGAACTTGTCCTTGAAGCGGGACACGCGGCCACCGCGGTCCATCAGCTTGCCGTCGCCGCCGGTCCAGGCCGGGTGCGATTTGGAGTCGATGTCCAGCACCAGGCGGTCACCTTCAGCGCCGTAGGTCGAGCGCGTCTGGTACTCAGTGCCGTCCGTCATCACCACGGTGATGAAGTGATAGTCGGGATGACCTTCTTTTTTCATGGCTCGCGCCCTTCTGTGATCCGTTACCTGCGGGCCTTGTGGCCGCCGCGCTTCACCAGTAGGGGTGCGCGGGCGTGGCTGCTGCCCGTTTTCAGAAGTGGCGCGTGTAACTGAAGATAGCCCCTTTCGCAAGAGGGCCTAGCACCCGATTTCCACAGTGCTGCAAAGGTATTCCCCATGGCCGACACGGAATCCCAGGAAACCATAGACCGGCGCGCCACGGAACCGGGCGGCGGACAGGCCATCAACCGCCCCAAAGGGCGCAGCCTGAAGCCGCTGGGACTGCTGCTGCCCTATGCCGGTCGGCACTGGCGCACCGTGGCGATCGCGCTCGTCTTTCTTGTCGGTGCAGCTGCCCTCAGCCTGACCCTGCCGATCCTGCTGGGCAAGGCAGCCGACAGCGGCCGGCAGGCTGGCGGCGACCCGCAGAAACTGCTGGAACTGGTCGACAGGTCCTTCTTCTGGGTGGCGGCAGCGGCCATCGCTTCAGGTGTGCTGGGCGCGGTGCGCTTCTATTTCGTCTCCCGTTTCGGAGAGCGGATCGCGGCGGACCTGCGACGGGACCTCTACGCCCACCTGCTGACCCTCGGCCCGCGCTACCATTCGAAAATGCGCTCCGGTGAAGCGGTCTCGCGCCTCACGGCAGACATCACGCTGATCGAGCAGTTCCTCGGCACATCCGCCTCGATGGCGACACGGACGCTGATCACGACCTTTGGCGCACTGACCATGATGCTGGTGGTAAACTGGCAGCTGGGCCTGACCCTGCTGGCCATGCTGCCGGTCGCCATGCTGCCCGTTGTCGGCGTTGGCCGGGTCATCCGCACCATGTCGAACCGGGCCCAGTCCCGTCTTGCAGACGCCGGCGCCGAAGCCGCCGAGGCGCTGGACGCCATCGAACTGGTGCAGGCCTACAGCCGCGAAGACAGCCGCCTCGCCAATTTCACCGAGGCGGTCGAAGCGACCTTCGCCGCCGCCATGCGCCGGATCACGGCGCGCAGCCTGATGATCGTCATGGTATCCGTCCTGCTGTTCGGCGGCTTTGTCTGCGTGCTGTGGCTAGGCGCCCGGGCCGTTGCCAAGGGTGAGATGAGCTTCGGGGACCTGTCCGCCATGGTCCTCTATGCCCTCTATGCCGGGTCCGGCTTCGGCATGCTGGCGGAAGTCTATGGCGAAGTGATGCGGGCCGCCGGCGCCGCAGACCGCGCGGCCGAAGTGCTGAACGCGGAGCCTGAGATCGCGCCGCCCGCCCTGCCCCGCCCGATGCCGGAAAAGGTGACTGGCGCACTTGCCTTTGATCACGTGACCTTCGCCTATGACGAAGCCACCAATGACGGCAAGCCCGTCTCCGCGCTGACAGATTTCTCCCTGTCGGTGAAGCCCGGCGAATTCGTCGCTCTGGTCGGTCCGAGCGGGGCAGGCAAGACGACGGTGTTCCGCCTCGCCCTGCGCCTGTTCGATCCACAATCCGGTCAGGTGACGCTGGATGGCTTCTCCTCGGCAGAGGTCACCCCGCGCGACTGGCGGCGCAATTTTGCTTATGCGCCGCAGGAATCAGCGCTGTTCACCGGCACAGCCGCCGAGAATATCGGTTTCGGTACGGACAACCCGGACGAAAAACTGTTCGAACATGCCGCCCGCATGGCAGAGGCGATGGACTTCCTGTCGGAGAAGGAAGGCCTTGCCACACCGCTCGGCCAGAAGGGCCGCAGCCTTTCCGGCGGCCAGCGCCAGCGGATCGCGCTTGCCCGCGCGCTGGTACGCGATGCGCCGGTCCTCCTGCTGGACGAAGCCACCTCCGCGCTCGACTCCGAGAGCGAGGCCGCTGTCCGCCGGGCCATCGAGAATGCTTCCGAAGGCCGCACGACGCTTGTCATCGCGCACCGCCTGTCAACCGTGCGCCGCGCCGACCGGATCGTCGTCATGGAACACGGGCGAATCGTCGAGGAGGGCAGCCACGAGGAACTGGTGGCCAAAGGCGGGCTCTATGCCCGCCTCGCCGAACTACAGTTTGCGGAAGGCTGATCCTTCAGGCCTTGCAAATGGAGTTGCCGCCGTCGACCAGCATGGCAGACCCGGTGATGAAGCGGGCCTCGTCTGAAGCGAGGAACAAAGCTGCATTGGCGATCTCTTCCGGCTCGGCGATCCGCTTCAGCGCATGGAGACCGGCAATCGCAGCCTCCACCTCTGGCCCGCCAGACAACATGCCCGTGCGTGTCCCACCGGGCAGCAACGCATTGGCGCGAATACCCGCCTCCCCCAATTCGACGGCCAGCACCTGCACCAGCCCGATCAGCCCGGCCTTGCTGGCCGCATAAGCGCCCATGCCCGGCAGGCCGATCGTGTGACCGACAAAGCTGGACGTGAAGATCAGCGCACCGTCGCCAGCCGCGCGCATCAATGGGATCTGCGCCTGCGCAGCGTGGAAGGCGCTGGTCAGATTGGTCACGATCACGCTGTTCCAATTGGCCAGGCTCATAGACTCAACCGGTGCACCATCGCCCGTGATGCCAGCATTGTTGAAAGCAATATCCAATCGCCCGGTCGTGCGGATGGCGGCGTCACTCAAAGCGGCAAAATGGTCTGGAGACGTTACATCCCCAACCACATAGCTAGTCTGCCCGCCATTTAAGGAAATCTCGTCGGCGAGTGCCGCCAGTTCACTTTCCCGGCGGCCGCCGAGGATGACGACAGCCCCCTCTTCCGCAAACCGCAGCGCAGCGGCTTTGCCAATACCGGAACTTGCTCCGGTGATGATCGCTGTTTTACCTGCCAGTCGCATGTCCGCCTCCGGATCCTGAATTCAGGCCCTGTCTGGCGAATCGTAAATGAGTGAACCACCCGCTGCTTGCTGTCGGTCAGTGAATCAGCTGCGCTTCCACTTTTTCACTTTGCCATCTACCGTGAAGGCGAAGGCAAGCGACAGGATCAGCGGCACCCAGATCGGCAATTCGCCAAGGCCCGGCGCACCGACCGCTTCGGCGATGTGATCATCCACGCACCACCACAATAGCCACAACCACATACAGACACTCCTTTAGCTGTACGCCCCATACAGGAATACAGATAGGAAGCCTGCAGGCCTTTGTTTAGAGGCGGTTATTCCGCCGCCTGGAGGGCTGGTTTGTCGGAAGCGGTGTCAGCAGGCGTCGTGAACTGCAGCACGCCATCCTCGATCGGCAGCTCGCGCAAATTCTTCCGGTCCGTGAAATAGCTCATATGCAGCTTCCACGGCGCCTCGGTATGCTGGCGCGGGAACTGGTCCATCACCCGCTGGAAATAGCCGGATGAGAAGTCCACAAAAGGCTCGGTCTCGTTCGGGAAAGCCGAAAGGTAAGGCATCGCGGAAGTCGCCCCCTTCTGGTCCATCAGCGTGATCAGACGGCAGACATATTCGCTGGTCAGGTCCGCCTTGAGCGTCCAGGACGCGTTGGTGTAGCCAAAGGTGACGGCCAGGTTCGGCACATTCGACAGCATGACGCCCTTGTAGTTGAGCAGCTTGCCAGGATCGACCTTCGTGCCGTCCAGGGAGACGTCGACACCGTTCATGAAGATGAGGTTCAGGCCCGTCGCGGTCACCACGATGTCGGCCTCCAGCTCCTTGCCGGACTTCAGTTTGATCCCCTTCCCGGTGAAGGTCTCGATATGGTCGGTCTCGACACTCGCCTTGCCGGACTTCAGCGCATTGAACAGATCCGAATCCGGCACGAGGCAGAGGCGCTGCTCCCACGGATTGTAATGCGGCGTGAAATGCTTCTCGACGTCATAGTCGGGGCCCAGCTCCTCGCGCACCATTTTCAACAGGCGCTCTTTGGCCTGTTCCGGATTTTCCCGGGTCTTGCGGAAGAAGTATTGCTGGAAGGCAACATTCCGCCAGCGGATCAGTGTGTAGGCCCAGCTGTCCGGCAGGATCGCACGCAGGAAGTTTGCAAACTTGTCCACGGCCGGGCGCGAGACGACATAGGTCGGCGAGCGCTGCAGCATGGTGACGTGTTCGGCCTTGTCGGTCATGGCAGGCACCAGCGTCATTGCCGTTGCGCCGGACCCGATAATGACGACCTTCTTGCCGGAATAGTCGAGATCTTCCGGCCAGTGCTGGGGATGGACGAACTGGCCCTTGTAGTTTTCCTCACCCGGGAATTCCGGACGGTAGCCCTCATTATAGTTGTAGTAGCCGCCGCACATGAACAGGAAGCGCGTGGTCAGCTCGGTCCGCTTGCCGGTTTTGGTGTCTTCCGCCGTGATGTGCCAGACTTGGTCTGGGCTGGACCAGTCCGCCGCCACGATCTTCGTGTCGAACTGGATATGCCGGGTGATGTCGTGCTCATCCGCTGTTTCGCGGATATAGTTCCGGATCGACGGACCGTCGGCGATCGCCTTGGCCTCGGTCCAGGGTTTGAAGTTGAAGCCCAGTGTGTGCATGTCCGAATCCGAGCGGATGCCGGGATAGCGGAACAGGTCCCAGGTCCCGCCCATGGCGCTTCGCTGTTCGAAGATTCGATAGGTCTTGCCGGGGCATTGCTTGCCGAGGTGAACGGCAGCGCCGATGCCCGAAAGGCCCGCACCGATGATGAGAACGTCTGTATCTGGCTGTGTCATGAGACACAGACTACGTATTTTTACGGAGAATGAAATAGGTGACGCGAGCGTCATCTATTAATTCTGGTTTTACCCACTGGTAAGAGCGCTCAGACGGAAGCCGCTTTTCCGAAGGATGCCGCGTGGCGGATCTGCTTTTCGAGCTTCGGATGCAGGTCGCTATTGGCCGCCAGAATCGAGCCTGTCTGCAGCACGTCCCCACCATCGATCTCGCTGATCATGCCGCCGGCTTCACGCACCAGCACGATGCCAGCTGCGATGTCCCAGGGCTTCAAGCCACGCTCCCAGAAGCCATCAAACCGCCCGGCAGCAACCCACGCAAGGTCCAGTGACGCCGAGCCGTAACGGCGAATGCCAGCGGTAGCGGGCGTCATCGCGGCGATCTCGCGCGCAAAGCTGATATGGGTTTCGCCGGGAATTCCGTGCCAGGGTGTGCCGGTGGCAATCACGGTCTCGTGCAGGTCACGCCGGGCGGCCACACGCAGCTTGCGATTGTCCAGCCAGGCCCCGCGGCCAGTCTCGGCCCAGAAAATCTCGTTCTTGGCGACATCAAAGATGACACCGGTCAGAAGCTCGCCGTCACGCTCAAGCGCGATGGAGACGGCAAAATGCGGCTGACCGTGCAGAAAGTTCAGCGTGCCATCCAGCGGATCGACAATGAAGCGGTTGGACTTGTCCGTGCCCTCGACAATGCCGCGCTCTTCCATCACGAAACCATAGCCGGGGCGTGCCTTGGAGAGGTGCGTGAAGATGATCTCTTCAGCCCGGTGGTCTGCGTTGGAGACAAAGTCTGCCGGGCCTTTCTTGGAGACCTGGAGGTTTTCGACTTCACCGAAATCACGCGCCAGGGAACGCCCGGCGGCGCGGGCGGCAGCGATCATTACGGATCCAACGGGAGAAGGCTTTGACATGTGAAACAGCGTCCGGTCGCAATTCTTGCGGAAGAGCGGGCGGCGTAAGCCTTTGTCGCCGAAGGGTCAAGGCGCCGGAGTGTTAATCCGCTGCCAAGGAATCGAAGACGGCATTGAAGGCTGCCACGGCCGCTGGTGCGCCGTCCGGATGGTCCCACACACCGGCCGAGACAGCGATGAAATCAGCACCGGCCGTAACCAGCGGCGCGGCATTCTCCACCGTAATGCCGCCAATCGCGACGCAGGGGATTTCCATGCTCTCCTGCCAGATTTCCAGCAGGTCGGTGCTGGCAGGCACCGTGCCGGCCTTGGTCCCGGTCGGGTAGAACGCACCGAAAGCAACATAGTCGGCGCCCGCCTCCCCTGCCTGCATGGCGACGTGGCGCGAGTTCTTCGCCGTCGCGCCAACGATCATGTCCTTGCCGACAATCGCGCGGGCTTCTTTCACCGGAACATCATCCCAGCCGACATGCACGCCATCGGCGCCAAGCTCGACGGCCAGTTGTGGGCTGTCATTGATCAGGACGGCGGCGCCATAAGCCTGGGCCATCTCGGTCACCGCAGCGCTCACGTCCCGCGTGGCCGCTTCATCGATGCTACCATCCGCCTGCTTCAGGCGCAGCTGGAGGCAGGCGATGTCCCCGGCTGAAAAAGCTGTTTCCAGCAGCGCAGCAAACGCGTCGACATCATCGATACGCGGCGGCGTGATCAGGTAGAGGCGTGTGCGCGGGCGGGTGTATTCAGGTTCCGACATGGCGCCTAGATGCGACGGTTCCGGGCTGGCGGCAAGCGGCCCGCTGCGGCATGGCTCATTCCACCGGCGGCCGGACGAACAAGCGGGCGATCCGGCGGGCGAACGGGCCCCAGAATATCGCGACGAACCAGGCAGCCGGGAAAGCGAGTGCCCATGCACTCAGCCACCGCGCCGCCAGGCCCGCATCGATACCGGTATTTATGGCCGTCACGATCAGGGCGACCAGGCCGCTCATCCCGGCCGACAGAATACCGGAATAGACGACCTGCCACTTCATCCTGGACCTTATTCGTCCGTTTCGGCTTCTGCCGCGTTCAGCAGGTAGGCTTCATAGGCTTCCGGCGACCAGTCGCGACCGAGGAAGTCATGCACCAGCTTGGCGGCCGGCTTGGACGAGCCTGGCGCGAGGACAAGATCGCGATAGCGCTTGGCCGTCGCTCCATCCCGCAGTCCGTTTGCCTCGAACTCCGAGAACAGATCCGTCGAAATGGCGAGCGACCATTGGTAGGTGTAGTAGATCGCCGAATAGCCATCGAGATGCCCGAAGCTGGCATATGGGTGAGCTTCCGGCAGCGTTTCGAACGGGCTCAGCTTCGACTGGTTCTCGTTCCAGATCTCATTGAAATCAACCTCCGAAGGCGGACGATTGTAATAGTCGAGCGAAACATTGGCGTAGAGCAGCTGGCGCAGCGTGCCGACACCGATGCCGAAGTCGCGCGCGGCGACCATCTTTTCCACCAGTTCCGGCGGGATCACATTCCCGTCCGCGTCCTTCGCGAACTTGGCCAGCGTGTCATAATCCCAGACCCAGTTCTCCAGCATCTGCGATGGCGCCTCGATGAAGTCCCACTCCAGATTGGCCATGGACAGGTTCGCATAGTCCGGCTGGCCGGAGAACATGTCATGGATCAAGTGGCCGAACTCATGCAGAAAAGTCTCAACCTGCCCGTGCTCCATCAATCCAGTCGTGTGATCACCGGCCGGGAAGTTACACATCAGTGCGGCCACCGGCACACCATCCGAGGTCGGACCAAAGCGGATCGGGAACGCCGCAGCGTGCTTGAACTTGCCATCGCGCGGATGCATGTCGAGGAAGAAACGGCCGATCAGCTTTCCGTCCTGGTACATTTCGTGGGCGCTGACGCTTTCCTGCCAGACCGGCGCGCCGTCCCAGGGCTTGATCTCGACGTCGAAAAGATCCTGCACCAGCGCAAAAATACCGTCACGCACATCATTGAAGGCGAAGTATTTCCGCACTTCCTGTGAGTCGAGCTCATAGTCGGATTGACGGATCAGCTCTGCCAGATAGCTCCGACTCCAGTCGTTCACATTGGCCGCGTCCGGGGCCAGTTCCTGCTGCTTTGCCAGCAGCCGGTCATATTCCAGTTCGGCGGCGTTGCGGGCAGCGCCCTCTACCGCTTCCAGGAAGTCGCTCGCAACCTCAGGCGAGCCGGTCATCTTGTCTTCGGTGATCAGGGACGCCCAATTGTCATAGCCGAGCGTGGTCGCCAGTTCGTAGCGCTTTTCGAGGATACCGCGTAGCGACGCCACGTTCTCCGGATAGGCCCGGTTCTGTGCTTCAGAAGCGATCGCTTTGCGCAGATCTTCATTCGGCGAATACGTAAAAACAGGGAAGAGGTCGGGATAATCCGTCGTGATCGTGACCAAGCCATCATCGCCCGGCGGGTGAGCGCTGATGTAGTCTTCCGGCAAACCGATAAGGTCTTCCGGCGTCACCTTCACGCTGCCCTGAATCTCGCGGAGGTTCTTGTTGAACTCCGTCGACAGTTCGGCGAGTTCGGCATTGAGGCTGCGAACCTTTTCCCGGGTCGGTTCATCCTTGTCGATCCCGGCACGGCGGTATTCACCGAGCGTCCGGTCGAGCAGATAGGCGGACCGGTCGTCCAGCCTCGTGGCATCGATCGTGGAGAGCCGGTCATAGACCGGACGGGACAGCGAAATCCGGGTCGTCATGTCGGATGTTTTCTGCTGGCAGGTGTCGCCGGTTTCCCGGATCGCCGGATCCGGATTGGCCTCGGCAATGATCGACGCTTCGCCATAGCCGACCGCAAAAGCGACGTTCAGCAGGGCATCATAGTCTTTCAGGTCCCCTACCCCGGCAGGTCCGTCCCGGGTCTCGAGGTCTGTCAGCATTTTCTCGACCTGCGCGAGGGCTGCATCGCAACGCGCCGTGAAGGCCGTTGCGGAGTCCGGCGCCAGCACCAGTTCGTCCAGCATGGCCAGGCCTTGGTCAGACAGGGCGCTGCGGTCCGGATTGGCGGGCACTTCGGGCGGCGCGCCGCACCCTGAAAGCAGCAGGAGTCCGGTAACGGATACGGCAGCGAGCAGGCCAGGCTTGAACGGCATGATTTCCCCTTTGGTCATGAGATACGCGAACGAAAATGCCCGCCATCGGAATGGCGGGCAATATGGCGTTGCGTTGACCGGGAAGTCCAGAGGCAGGAACCCCGCCTCTGCCTGGCCCCGTTATCAGCCGGCCATCGAGGCAGCGCAGATGCTGTCGATGGATGCGGCAAGCGCCGCGTCGAACTCGGCGTCGCTCTGCTGGGCCGAGAGGCCTTCGGTCAGGGCGCGCGAGAAAGAGGCGATCATGCCGGTGTTTTCGGCCAGGCGGCGGCACGCTTCGTCGCGCGAATATCCGCCCGACAGCGCAACCACGCGCATCACGCGCGGATGGTCGACCAGCGGCTTGTAGAGGTTTGCCGTCTCCGGCAGCGTCAGCTTCAGCATGATCTGCCTGTCAGCGCCGAGGGCGTCCAGCTGCTTCAGGATTTCGGCGAGCAGGATGTCTTCCGCTGCTGCCTTGTCGGCGATGGAAATCGTGACTTCCGGCTCGATGATCGGAACCAGGCCGTGGCCCAGGATCTGACGACCGACATCGAATTGCTGTGCAACGACGGCGGCGATGCCTTCCCGATTCGCGGCATTGATGACCGAACGCATCTTGGTGCCGAAAATACCCTTGGCGACGGCGCGCTCCAGCAGGGCGTCAAGGTCCGGCATCGGTTTCATGACCTGAACGCCGTTTTCTTCTTCGGCGAGGCCCTTGTCGACTTTCAGGAACGGCACGACGCTGCGCTCTTTCCAGAGATATTCAGCGGTCGGCACGCCATCGATTTCGCCGTCCATGGTGCGCTCGAACAGGATGGCGCCCATCACCTTGTCGCCATTGAACGCCGGAGACTTGATGATGCGGGCCCGCATGTCGTGGATGAGGCCAAACATCTCTTCGTCGTTCGAGTACGCGTCTTCTTCGATGCCGTAGAGGCGCAGCGCCTTCGGGGTGGAACCGCCAGACTGGTCGAGCGCGGCAATAAAACCCGCCTTCTCTGCTGCCTGCTTCGTCATGGTCTCGTTTGCCATTTCAACTACCGTCATTCTGAATGGATCCTGTGAACAGTGCTAGTTTTGCAAAGTTTGGGTTCAAGTACCGTGCCGGTTGGCCGCGTCAACCGCTGGAAAATTCCTGCCGGTTTACCGTGAAATTCGTTCGATTCCGCACCTTATGCCAGTCCATGGCGAGAAATAGGGTGCCTGCTGGTGACAGGGCTGACCCAAAATTGGATTCCGGCTGTGCGCTGGAAATCACAAAAACTGCCCGATCCGTTCGAATCCTGCGCGATTTGCCGCAGGCAGTCCTCAGCCTCAAGAGGACCGCCATGCGAAATTTCGCCGGAAAGGATCAGGCTTTCAGCGCTTCCACCCCCGGCAGCGGCTTGCCTTCCATCCATTCCAGGAAGGCCCCGCCTGCCGTGGAGACGAAGGTGAAGTCCGCCGCCACGCCGGCATGGTTCAGTGCGGCGACGGTGTCACCACCGCCTGCAACAGCGATCAGCTGACCTTCCTTCGCCCGGAGCGCAGCAGCCTTCGCAGCATCGACCGTCGCCTTGTCGAACGGCGTCAGTTCGAACGCGCCGAGCGGCCCGTTCCACACGAGCGTCTTCGCCCGGCCCATGGCGGCAACGAGATGCATGACCGTCATCATGCCAGCATCGAGGATCATCTCATCAGCGGCAACCTCATCGGGCCGGCAGGCGCGGTGCTCGGCATTCGCCTTGAATTCCTTCGCCACGACCACGTCGCGCGGTAGCAGGATCTCGCACCCGGCTTCTTCGGCATTCTTCATGATGGTCAGCGCCGTATCGGCCAGGTCATGCTCGCAGAGCGACTTGCCGACATCTACGCCCTGGGCAGCCAGGAACGTGTTCGCCATGCCGCCACCGATGGCCAGCATGTCGACCTTGGAAACGAGGTTCTTGAGGAGGTCGATCTTGGTCGAGACTTTCGCCCCGCCGACCACGGCCATCACCGGGCGTTCCGGCGTGCCGAGCGCTTTCTCCAGCGCGTCGAGTTCGGTTTCCATCGCCTTGCCGGCATAGGCCGGAATAAAGTGCGTTACGCCTTCCGTGGACGCATGGGCGCGGTGCGCGGCCGAGAATGCATCGTTCACGAACAGGTCGCCCAACGCCGCCATGGATTCGGCCAGCGCCGGGTCGTTCTTTTCCTCGCCAGCCTCGAAGCGTGTGTTCTCCATCAGGATCACGTCACGCGGGGCTCGGCTGGTGACGAAGGCCTTCGCCTTCGGGCCGAAGCCGCAGTTTTCAGCAAAATGAACCGGCGCGCCCAGCACGTCGGCAAAGGCTGCCGCGATCGGCTTCAGGCTCATCTCTGGAACGATCTGACCTTTCGGGCGGCCGAAGTGCGCCAGCAGGACAACCTTCGCCCCCTTCCCGCGCAGGGCCTCAACCGTCGGCAGCGCAGAGCGCAGGCGCGTGTCGTCAGTGACCTTGCCGTCCGCCATCGGAACATTGAAATCGACGCGGACAAGGGCGGTCTTGCCGGTCAGGTCTCCGGCATCTTCGATACGGCGGAAGTCGGACATGGTTGTTACTCCGGTTTGCGGAACACGGCGCGCAACAGCGCCGCCGGTCCGGAATGGTAAGGGCCTTCGGAAAGGGTTTCGATACCGGTCATGAACGACACGGCTTCGGCGTCCTTGAAATCGAGGCTGATGTCGGCAGGTGCAAACAACATGTCGAGCACGGGCGGACCGCCGGAATTGTGGGATTTCTGGTAATCGAGCTGTTCCGGAAGGAAACCTTCCAGGAAGACGTGCCCGCCGGGCTTCAGCGATTCCAGCATGAAAGCGTGCAGCGTCGGCCGGAACGGCGATGGTACGTGCAGGAACATGGATGCGATCACGTCATATTCCGTTTTCGGCCAGCTCCATTCGCTGAGGTCGGCTTCGATGCAGGTAACAGAGACGCCGCGGGCGGCAGCGAGGTCTGCGGTCTTGGCGAGACCGGCGGCAGACATGTCCACCGCCGTCACGTCCAGCCCGCATTCGGCCAGGAACACGGCGTCGCGCCCTTCCCCGCAGGCGGGGACAAGCGCGCGCTGGCCTGGCTGCAACAGGTCGCGGAAAGCCAGCAGCAGCCGGCTCGCCCTCTCGCCATAGGCAAAGCCCTGTTCACTGAAGCGAGTGTTCCAGAAATCCTTCGGAATACCCGGCGTCGACACGAACAGGGCTCCTTTGCCTTGCTTAGATGAGTTTTGCCATGGCGAGCGCGGTGTCCGCCATACGGGTCGAGAAGCCCCACTCATTATCGTACCAGGTCAGGATCGAGCAGAAATTGCCGTCCATCACCTTGGTCTGATCGAGGTGGAAGATCGAGGAGTGCGGATCGTGCACGAAGTCGATCGAGACGTTCGGCTGGTCGGTGTAGCCGAGGACGCCCTTCATCGGGCCGTCAGCAGCCGCCTTGATCGCCGCATTGATTTCTTCCGGGGTCGTCTTCTTCTTGGACACGAACTTCAGGTCGACAACGGACACGTTCGGCGTCGGCACACGGACCGAGATGCCGTCCAACTTGCCGTTCAGTTCCGGCAGGACCAGGCCGACAGCCTTGGCGGCGCCGGTAGAGGTCGGGATCATCGACACGGCAGCTGCGCGGCCGCGATAGAGGTCCTTGTGCATCTGGTCCAGCGACGGCTGGTCGTTCGTGTAGGAGTGGATCGTCGTCATCATGCCCTTCTCGATGCCGACCAGGTCATGCAGGACCTTGGCGACCGGAGAGAGGCAGTTCGTGGTGCACGATGCGTTGGAAACGACAAGGTCTTCCTTGGTCAGCAGGTCGTGGTTTACGCCGAACACGATGGTCTTGTCAGCGTTCGTGGCCGGAGCCGAGACGAGCACGCGCTTGGCGCCTGCTTCAAGGTGGGCCGAAGCCTTTTCCTTGTCGGCGAAGATGCCGGTACATTCCATCGCGATATCGATGTCGAGTTCGCGGTGCGGCAGGTCTTTCGGGTCGCGAATTGCGGTGCAGAGGATTGGCTTGCCATTGATGACGATCTTGTCGCCATCGACCTGGACGTCAGCCGGGAAACGGCCATGAACGGAGTCGAAGCGCAGCAGGTGCGCATTGGTCGCGACCGGGCCAAGGTCGTTGATCGCGGCAACTTCGATGTCCTTGCGGTCGTTTTCGATGATGGAGCGCAGGACCAGGCGGCCAATACGGCCAAAACCATTGATTGCAACGCGAACGGTCATAGAGATTCTCCTCTTGAGGGATGAAAACCGGAAACTTTGGGCGCCCTTTACGACGCCGCGGGCCAGTCGTCCACCCGAAGACGATGCGGCAGGGCGCCGCCAACGCTTCTGTGATCGGACCTCACGGTGAGTAAGGGCAATTGTGCCCACATGTGTGCAAGTTTCGTGCAATATTTGCGTGGACTTCCCCGCCCTGCCCGCCTATCCGGGCCAGCCCGGGGTCCCTCCCCGGATGGAGGACCGTCGGCACATGACGCAGCAGGCAGCTCAGAGCGGCAGGAGGACGGCCAGCGACTGGGCCTTGTTCGTGCTCCTCAGCCTGATGTGGGCGGGCGCCTACCAGTTAACGCGCATCGCCGTCGACAAGGGAAACCCTGATGCCGGATTGCCGGCCGCCTGGGTGCTGGCCGGACGCCTGACCATCGGCGCGGCCGTGCTCTGGGTCATCATGCTGGCCATGGGCCGGCGCCTGCCGCCGCTGAGGGACATTCCACGCTGGCGCACCATCGTGCTGATGGGCCTGACCAGCTCGACCTTTCCCTTTTTCCTGATCACGACGGCCCAGAAGACCGTCAATTCGAGCCTGGCGGCCCTTTATACCGCTGCTGTTCCTCTCTTCGTGGCCATCGGTGCGCACGTCCTGTTCCGGGACGAACGCCTGACCCTCGGCTCGGCGCTGGGCGTGATCACGGGGTTTGCCGGTGTCGCCGTCCTGTTTGGGCCGGATGCGCTGCAGAGCCTCGATTCGGCGAGCACGATTGCCCAGCTCATGCTGATCGGGGCAACCGTCTTCTATGCCCTGTCCAGCCTGCTGGCCCGCGGCGCACCGCCCATGCCGTCGATCAGCTTCGCCACGGGCTTTGTGACCGTCGCGGCCATTGTGACCTGGCCATTCGCCCTCACGGTGGACCCGGCCACGGTCAATGCCGACTGGACCCACTGGGCCGGCGTGGTCGGCCTAGGCATCGTGCCCTCCGCCATCGCGCAGGCACTCTACATGCTGCTGATCGCGCGGACCTCAGCGACCTTTCTGTCGCTGACCGGCTATTCCATCCCGGTCATGGCCGCCGTGCTCGGCTTCTTCCTGTTCGGTGAAACCCAGACCTGGCATGCCATGGTCGCCTTCGCGCTGATCCTGTCCGGCGTCTGGCTTGCCCGTCACGGCGGCGGGGACAAGACCGCGTAGAACCCACTGCCTAAAGCCCAAGGCTCTGCAGCACGGTCTCCGTATCCTCACCAAGGCGCCGCGGCTCCGTGCGTACCGAGGCCGGCGTTTCCGAGAACCGCACCGGATGGCGCATGCTGCGATAGATGCCGGCATCCGGATGGGTGCGCTTTGCGAAGAAGTCGACCGCTTTCATGTGCGGATCGTCCAGAACGTCTTCGACCGTGTTGTAGCGCATGGCCGGGATGTTTGCCGCATCCAGCAGGTCCAGCCACTCCCCCGTCGTCTTGGTCGCCGCGACCTGTTCGATCAGGGCGTAAAGCTCTGTGACGTTCTCCGTCCGGGCCTGATAGGTCGCAAAGCGCGGATCCTCGAACACGCCAGACATGCCGCCAATCTCGAAGAACTGCGCCCATTGCGTGTCGGAGTACGGCACAAGTCCGATATAGCCGTCCCTGGTCGGGTAAGGCTTACGGTTGGGATTGATGGAGCGTGTATAGGCCATGCCATAGGATGGCGGCACGAACGTCTCGCCGTAGAGATTCTCGACCATGTTGAAGAAGGTGAAGGCCTCCAGCATCGGCACCTGCACGAACTGCCCCTGCCCCGTCTTCTCCCGATGATAGAGCGCGGCCAGCGTCGCATAGGCCGCGAACAGGCCAACGGTCTTGTCGGCCACCAGGGACGGTGCATATTCCGGCGCCCCGCCGGAGCGCATGGCGTTCAGCGCAGCAAACCCTGACGCACCCTGGATCAGGTCGTCATAGGCCTGGCGCTTCTCGTACGGCCCGCCTTCGCCAAAGCCGGCGCAGTGGACATAGACTATGTCCGGCTTGATCGCCTTCACATCCTCATAGCCAAAACCCAGCCGCCCCATGCCGGCCATACGCACATTGTGGAAGAAGACATCGGCATCCTTCAACAAGGCCATCAGCGCCGCCTTGCCCTCGTCGGTCTTGGCGTCCAACTGAACCGAAGCCTTGTTGCGGTTCAGCGCCATGAACAGCGGGCCGAGGTCTCCGGTCGGAGACTTGCCGGCATAGCGCATCATGTCGCCGCCCTTGCCGGCCTGCCCGCTTTCGATTTTCACGACATCTGCGCCAAGGTCCCCGAAGATCAGGGTCGCAAACGGCCCGAGGACGACCGAACTCATGTCAACGACTTTGACGCCAGCCAACGGGCCGGATGCCTTCTCAACGCTCATGTCTCACCTTTGCTTCAGTCTCAGGCTGTCTTTTCTGCGTGATCGGGATGGAAGGTCTCTTCATTACCTGTCAAGCAAATCGAGGTCTTCTTGCAGAGATTGACGGAGGCTTCGCCTTGGACCCGACCTTCACCCGACAGAACCTGAAAAACGCGATTCCGGATCGCTGTTTCCGGCCGGACACGGCCCGGTCCTTTGCCTACCTATTCTTCGATGTTGCCCTGATTACGCTATGCTACTGGGCGCTGGCCCACACAACCGCATGGTATTTCGAAGTGCCGCTGATCTTCATGCTGGGCACGCTGTTCTGGTCGATCTTCGTGATCGGGCACGAAGCGGGACACGGCGCCTTTTCCCGTTCGCGGCTGGTGAACACAATCGTCGGCCTCGCCACACACGGGCCGATCCTCGTCCCCTATCGCGGCTGGCAGCGCAGCCATGCCATGCACCACATGAAGACCGGGCACCTGCAGGAAGAGGAAGTCTTCCGCGCCTGCCGCGCCGAGCAGGACTGGTTCAGCCGCAAGGTCCTTTTCCGCTCGGGGATCTTCGTCCTGATCGGCTGGCCGATGTACAAGCTCGGCTTTCGCAACATCACCACCTATGACCCGGTCCATGGCAGCCATTACCTGCCCGTCAGCGACCTCTACGCGTCTCACGTGAAATGGTCCTGGTATGCGAGCCTCGCTGTGAACCTGGCTTTCCTTGCGCTCTATGTTTTCCTCAGCATCCAGTTCGGCTGGGTCTTCGTGCTGAAGTACATCATCGCGCCTTATTTCATCTACGCCGCCTGGCTCACTTTCGTGACCTACATGCAGCATGTCGCGCCGGAAGTGCCGGTCTACGACTCCGGTGACTGGTCAGGCCTGAAAGGCGCGCTGGCGACGGTCGACCGCAATTACGGCCCCTTCAACTGGCTGACCCACAATATCGGCAATCTGCACGTCATCCACCACATCTTCCCGACCATTCCGCACTATCGCCTGCAGGAGGCGACCGATGCCGTGCGCCCGGTCCTTGGCGACTGGTACCTGAAGTCAGACCGGTTCGTGCTGACCGATTTCATCCGAACTCTGATCGGCTGTCATTTTGTGGAGCATGAAGACGGCAAGGAAGTGTGGAAGTCTGCCTATCCCTTCGCGAAGAATTATTCCGGACAGAGGCAAGCCGGTCACACGGAACTGCCGGCAGAATAGGTCAGCCCCACCGCGCGATGCGCAGGGCCTCGATGTCGGCCAGTTTCTGCTCATAGGCGGACCAGTCATCCGCCTCCGCAATCAGCGCCCACAGCGCTTCAACCTCATCGATCAGCAATGACGGCGGCGCCGGACGCTGGAAGATGTCATGCGCGAGCCGCTCAGGCAGGACCGGATCGCGCGCAAGAACCTGCGCTTTCACCGGCGCAAACGCGTCTGCCTTATAAAGCGCCGCCTGCGGTGACGCAGCAGCGCGGCCCTCGCTTGCCGACCCGCCGAACCAGTCATGAAAAACCTGCGGCCAGACCGCCTCGCTATCCGTCATCCACGCATAGAAGGCCTGAAGGAAGCCGACATCCTCCTCCGCCTTCCCTGCCGGGGCGATCCCAAGCAAGGCGTGCGTGTGTGCCACGAAACTATCCCGATAGGCCAGCTGATAAGGCGCGAGCGCCTTTGCGAGATCGTCGGCATCGGCGCCTGTTGCCAGCAAAGCCGAAGCGAGCTGCTGCAGCGCCCAGCCGCCCTGCACCGGCTGGCGCCCAAACCGATAGAGGCCCTGCTCATCGAAATAGGCCGCAGTGAAGTTCGGGTCCGACACAGGCAGAAAGCGCCACGGCCCGAAATCGAAGGTCTCGCCTGTAATATTGAAATTGTCCGTGTTCATCACCCCATGCACGAAACCGGCCGCCATCCACTGGCCGATCATCTTGCCCGTCGCGACGGCAATGCTCTCAAGCAGGTTGCAGGAACGGCGCGCGAGGTCGGGGTCCGCCGCCTGCGGATGAAACTGGTCCACGCAATAGTCAACCAGCCGGGCTATCTCGGCGCCTTGCTCCAGATAGGCGAGGCGCTGGAAACTGCCGAACCGGACATGGCTGTGCGACAGGCGTGTGAGCACAGCGGATCGCGTCGGGGATGGCTCGTCATGACGGGCCAGCTGTTCGCCCGTCTCGATCAGCGCGAAAGATTTGGACGTGTTGACGCCGAGTGCCTCCAGATAGGACGAGGCGAGCACTTCCCGTACGCCGCCCTTTAGGGTCAGCCGGCCGTCACCCTGCCGGCTCCACGGTGTCTGGCCGGAGCCTTTGGTGCCAAGGTCCAACAGCCTGCCCGCCTTGTCGCGAACCTGCGCGAAAAGGAAGCCACGCCCATCGCCGAGCTGGGGATTGTAAACGCCGAACTGGTGGCCGTGATACCGAAGCGCCAATGGCTGGGGGAGGTTTCCGGGCAAGGGGTCGAACCGCCCGAAATGCGCCGCCTGTGCGGCGGCATCCAGATCGCCGAGGCCCACCTCCCCTGCCCAGCGGTCATTCCAGAAGCGGATCTCATGCTTCGGAAAATCAGCCGGATCGACAGGGTCAGACAGGAAATCGGACAGGGCGAGAATCGGGGGCGTGTCAGTCATGCCCTCACTCAGCATCCGCCTGCCCTGCCTGCAAGGGCACACACGCAATGGTGTTTGACGACCGAATGCAAAAGGGGCGGACGTTGCCGCCCGCCCCTCTCGAAAAAGCGTTTCCAGGAAGCCTAGTGCTTCATGGTGATTTCGAAGCCGATGCGGCGGCCCGGAATCAGCGGCGACAGCGTGCCGGCGCCCGGATAGTAGGCGTACGGCGTGTTCACACCCGTCGACAGGTTCGAGCTGCCCGGCACCAGAGCCGAGACGTTTCCGCCGAACGGCAGCTGCGTGTCGTTGCCAGCGGTGACTTCGTCCAGCAGGTTCTTGCCGAACAGAGCCACGGACAGGCCTTCATACGGCGTGTTCCAGGTCAGGTTCGCATCGACCATGTCAGCCGCGTTCATCCAGCCCCAGTTGTTGTCCGTGAAGGCGTTCTTGTCGCGATGCTGGAAGTTGGCGCGCGCAACGAGCGTACCTTTATCGCCCAGGTCGTGGTCATAGATGAACCCGAAGCCATAGGTGGTTTCCGGCACACGCGGCAGGTCGAGGGCCAGGTCGCGACCGTTGATCAGGCCGTCGCTGGAGATGTCGTACCAGACGTCGGTATAGTCCGCATCGATCACGCCGACATTGGCGGTCAGCAGCAGGTTGTCGAGCACGGCATAGCGGCCTTCCGCTTCAAAGCCGAGGATCTCGGCATCTGCCGTGTTCAGGATGACCTGAGACACACCGGAAGACGGCGACGGCAGGTTCAGCTCGCGCTGCATGTCCGAGATGTCGTTGAAGAACACAGCCGCATTGAACTGGCCGCGGCCGTCTTCGGTCTGGTGCTTGAAGCCGATTTCATAGCTGTCGACGTTCTCTTCGTCGGTCGCAGCGTCGAGGTTCGGGTTCGGGAAGATCGACAGGAAGAGGGCCGGATCGGTGATACGGAAGTTGTAGCCGCCCGAACGCACACCGTTCGTGTAGTGGGCGTAGACTTGCGACGTATCATCCAGCTCATACTTGAAGCCGATTTTCGGCGACCAGTTGCTCCAGTCATCCTTGTTGGAGAAGCCGTTCGGCTCACCCGGGACGAACGGGTTGGTGCCCGTCGTCGGACAGGTTGCATCCACAACCGAACACGCAGGACGCGGACGGATGTAGGTGATGTCCGCATCTTTTTCTTCATAGCCATAACGCAGGCCGAAGATGGCCGTCAGGCGATCGGTGACCGCATAGTCCACCTGGCCGAAGAGACCGTAGACATTGTGGTCCTGGGCACCGCCACCATAGAAAGTCGCAGCGCTCAGCGTCGGCAGGGAGCGGATCTCGGTGTAGCGGACTTCCTGGGTGAAGTAGAAGCCGCCGACCGTCACTTCAGCCTTGCCGAAAGTACCGGCATAGCGAAGCTCTTCGGATAACTGCTCCTGTGAGGATTCCGAACCGGAATGGAACAGTGTCAGCGGGGTCGAATCGATGTCGCCCGATGTTTCGCCGTTCACATCACGATAGCCGATGATGTTGGTGATGCGGCCATTGCCGAAGTCGACATCGATGTCGGTCCGCAGCGTGGCGAATGTGGCTTCGCTGTCCTGCAGGCCCGGATTGTTGATCGAGAAGTCGAACGAGTCGCGGTCGAACAGGCCGCGGTTCTGGGCCACAGGGCCGTCACCGCGGGTGTCGAAGCGCTCGACCTTGCCGAGGACAGTGATGTCGTCGGTCGGCATCCACTCCAGGGCACCGCGAACGATGGACGTCTGGGCTTCGCCCTGATTGTCGCCGTTATAAAGGTTCTCGAAGTAGCCGGCGTCGGAGTTGTAGTAGACACCGAGCTTACCGTTCAGCTTGCCTTCGATCAGCGGGCCGGACACAGTCGCCTGAAGGGTGGAGTTCGGGCCGCCACGGCCGTCATCGATCGGCGTCTCAACGCTCGCGCGGGCTTTCCAGCGGAACTCGTCAGTCGGGTTGCCGGTGTTGATCAGGACAGCACCGCCCGTCGTGTTGCGGCCGAACAGGATGCCTTGCGGGCCACGCAGGATCTCAACGCTGTCGAGATCGAACAGGTCCAGCACGACGCCGCTGTTGGTGCCGAGATACACACCATCGACGAAGACGCCGACCGTCGGGTCAATGGACGGAATCGACGAGTTGATGCCGAGGCCGCGGATGGAGAAGTTGGCAACGCCGCGCGACGTGCCGACATCCGTCAGGTTCACGTTCGGGGTCGAGTAGCTGAGCGAGCCGAGGTCGCGCACGTTCAGCGCGTCCAGCGTATCGGAATTGAAGGCCGTCACGGCCACCGGAACGTCCTGGACGTTCTCGACATTGGCTTTCTTGGTTGCCGTGACAGTGACGGTGCCGAGCACCTTGTCGATCGCGGATTCGCGTTCGGTTGTGGTTTCCTGAGCGTGTGCTGCAGACGTCAGAAAAAAGACCGCAGAAGCGGTCGCAAGCAAGCTGTGCTTGAGCGCCATAGTTTCCTCGTTTTGAGTTCAAGTTGATCTGGGAGAAATATTCGGACCCGTTCTCGTGCGGGCTATTTCCAACGTAACAGCGACACCTGAAGCATTCACAGTAGTCTCACAGTCGCACCCGAATATTTTGGCCGAGTGTTACAATAGAGCCACAATTCCCAAATTTTGGGCACCGGAGTGCCCGTTAGTTGCGCAATACGGACACCAAATACGCGAGTGACAACGTTGTTTTAGGGTAATTATTTCGTGGTCGCCCGCTGCTCTGCTGCGCCGCACAATATTTTTTCCTGTTCGAGAGGTCTTAGGTCTGCCTATCCTGCCCCTGCGTGAGAGCAAATCCGGACGCTCAGATCCGGTGCCTCGCACAAACGGAGGAAACAAATGAGACAATCAATTCGGCTGCTGGCGGGTGCGTCAGCGGCATCATTGCTTCTAGCCCTGCCAGCCATCGCTCAGGAAGAAGACGGCTCGGAACTTCGCCAGTCCAAAGTGACGGTGACGGGTTCCCTTATTCAGGGCACCCCGGAAGACGCGGCCCTGCCCGTCGACGTTCTGACCGCGGGCGACCTGAAGCTGGAAGGCAACCCATCGATTACTGAGCTGATCCGGAACCTCGGCGTTTCGTCGGGTGTGGATGGCCAGACCAACCAGTTCTCGTCGAACGGCTTGGAAGGCACTTCGAACATCAACCTTCGCGGCCTTGGACCGGGCCGTACGCTCGTGCTACTCAACGGCCGGCGTCAGGTTTTCCACCCCTACTCCGTCGGTGAGCAGGCACAACTCTTCGTCGATACGAACATGATCCCATCCGCCGCAATCGGCCGGATCGAAGTGCTGAAAGACGGCGCTGCGGCTGTCTACGGTTCCGACGCCATTGCAGGTGTGGTTAACTTCATCACGCGTGATGATCTGGAAGGCTTGGAAGTCGGCGGCTCCTATTCACAGTTTGATGGGTCCGACGGCGACTATGAACTGTCTGCTGCCTATGGTCTCCAAGGCGGTGACTGGAACTGGGTGACTTCGATTGGTTACCAGAAGCGCTCCGAAGTGGCCCTAAACGAAAAAGACTGGGCGATCCGGACCTGGGAGGATAACCCGGTCGGTGGCTGGTCGTCTCTGTCCAATCCGGGCCGCTATGTTGCGCTCGGCGCCACTGGCGTCATCGGAGCACTGAATACAGAGGCTGGCTGCGACGATGTCGGCGGTTTCGTGAACCCCTATGTTCTGAATCGCTGCTACTTCCAGTTCACACAGTACGACAATCTTGTCGAGGAGGAAGAGCGCTACCAGGTCTATTCCGAATATAACCGGACCTTCGGCAATGGCGTGGATATGCACCTAGAGGGCATGTACGGCTATTCGGATGTTCCGACTTGGAAAACCTCCCCATCCTATCCGCCGCAGGAACTTGCTACGCAGGTTGTGCCTGTTACCAACCCGGGCTTCCAGCAGTATATCGCTGACAATCCGACCGACTTCCCGTCGGGCACGCTTGCAGCGCTGTTCATCGGACGATCTTTCGGCTGGGGCGGCTTCCCTGGCACCGGCTACAGTTCCCAGGAAGGCTTCCGCACGTATGAGACCTACCGTCTCTCCGGTGACCTGTCCGGCCAGTTCAAGAATGGTGTAAACTGGGATACCGCGCTGACCTGGCACAAGACTGAGGGCGAGCGGATCACCAACGACACTTACATTCTCGGCTTCACCGCCGCGCTGAATGGCTATGGTGTCTGTACAGATCCTGCCACCGGCTACGATCCAGCGACCGGAACACAACCGTGGGCAGCTGGCTACACCGGCAGCCTGTCGGCGGGTGCAGGTGGGTGTGAATGGTACAATCCGTTCTCAAACGGCATTCCGGCGAACGGCGTAACCGGCGCCGCCAACCCGACCTATGTCCCGGGCCTGGAAAACAGCGCAACGCTGGCCAACTGGCTGACTGAAGGCGTTGGAACTGTCGTGACGTCCGACCTCATGGTCTTCGATGCGGCGCTCAGCGGCGAAAGCAACGTCCAGGCACAAGGCGGTGCAGTAGGTTACGCCCTTGGCGTCCAGGTCCGCCGCGAAGGCTTCAAGGTTGATCCGAACTCGTTCACTGACCTGACCGTCAGCCCCGGGCCCGGTGGCACTGGTCCGTTCTCTTTCCTTGCGGGTACTACGCCTGCGGATGAAGACCAGACCATCTATGCCGTCTTCGGCGAACTCCAGATTCCGCTATATGACGACGTGAATGTTCAGGTCGCCATGCGCTATGAGGATTATGGCGGCGATGTCGGCTCAACTTTCGACCCAAAAGTTGCTGCCAAATGGCAAGCCACCGACAACCTCGCCCTGCGCGGTTCGGCTCAGACCTCCTTCAAAGGTCCGACGCTCAACCAGCTGACCGGTGTCGGCACGACACTTCAGTTTGTTGCGCCAGCTTCAGCCTTCAAGGCGATTGACCAGTTCGGCAACGCTGCCCTGAAGCCGGAATCGGCCTTCTCCTTCAACCTCGGCGCCCTCTATGAACAGGGCGGCTTCAATGCATCGGTCGATTACTACAATTTCGACTTCTCCGATCCGATCATCGTTGAAGACCAGGCTTCGATCGTGAACGCAGCCATTGCGGCTGTTACAGCGAACGATACCGAAAACCCGATCCTGTCCCGCATCACGTTTGAAGGAGATGATCCATTAGGTTACAGCACGGCACCCGGGGACAACATCGCCCGTGTCCGCACAAATGTGACCAACGGACCGGACATCAAGACATCCGGCGTCGATCTGCGGGCCCAGAATGAGTGGAACCTTTCCGACGGAATGGACTTCACCATCGGCGGCGAAGCCACTTATATCATTGAGTATGATGTGGCCGACTTCGATATCGAGGGTGTGATCATCCCGGGCGGGGACCGTGTTGGCCAGTTTAACCGGTCGAACTTCTCCCGCTCCCTGCCGCAATGGAAAGGCAACCTGTTCGCTAATATGGCAATGGGTGACCACAACTTCCGCGGCGTGATTCGTCACATCGACTCTTATGACGATGAGCGCGGGACACCAAATCTGCAGGGTGCCTTTACGGGTGGCCCGTCGAAGATCGACAGCATGACGACGCTGGACCTGTTCTATAACTGGGAAGCGCCTTATGGCTTCGATTTTGGCCTCAGCGTTGTGAACGTGACGGACGAAGACCCGCCGCTGGCCTATTTCGACGTCAGCTACGACCCGTACACCCACAACCCGTTCGGGCGGACGTTCAAGATCAGCTTGAAGAAAAAGTTCGGACCCGGAGAGTAATTCTCTCCTGAAAGCCGACACAACTGGGCGGTCCTTCGGGACCGCCCTTTTTCTTTGTTTGCGCGGAAAAGTGTCAGATGGCGCCGAGCGCCCGTCCTGTCACCTGCCCCGCATCGCGGATGGCGATCCGGATCGCATCCGACAGGGCTGTCAGGTTCATGAAGCCATGCACCATGCCGGGATATTCCCGCACCGTCACCGGCACGCCGAAACTGGCCATCTTGTCGGCATAGGCGAGACCTTCATCGTGCAGCGGGTCCCAGCCGCACAGAACGAAATGCGCTGGCGGCAGGCCGCGGAAGCAGTCTTCTGGGGCAAACAATGGCGAGACGCGGATATCCATCCGGTCTTCCGGCGTGGCGAGATAGGCATCGCGGAAAAATTCGAACAGATTTGCTGAGATGAAAAAGCCGCTTTCATTGAACGGCATCTTCTTTGTGCGGATATCTGCAAACTGGACCAGCGGATAGAGCAGCAGCTGGAAAGCTGGCGCAGGCCCGCCCGTCCGGTTCATCTCCTGGGCCAGAAAGGCAGAGAGATTGCCGCCCGCACTGTCGCCGGATACGGCCAGACGTTCCGGGTCGAGCCCCAGCATGCCGGCATGGTCCTGCACCCAGTGCCAGACGTTCAGCGCATCCTCATGCGCAGCGGGAAATTTGTGCTCCGGCGCCAGGCGGTAGTCGATGGAGACGACCCGGCACCGGGCCCCTTCCGCCAACCGCTTGCAGAGCATGTCATGGCTTTCCAGGTCTCCGATCACGAAGCCGCCGCCATGGAAGAAGAGAATGCCCGGCCCCGGCGCGATGCCCGCGCCGAGCGGAGTGTAGACACGGGCTTTCACCTTCCCTTCCCCGGACGGCACCATCATGTGGGAAATGTCCGCCATTTCCGGGGCGTCTTTCTCGATCGCATGGCTGGCCACGTAGAACTGGCGGCGCAGCCGGTCGGCCGTGACTTGCCAGTCCAGACCCTTGAGGTCGGGCATGGTGAACCGGTCGAGAAACTGGCGGAGGGTCTGGTCGAGTGTCATGGCGGGCAAGATGGTATCGAAATTGGTTCTTGTGAAGGCGGCACGAAGGCGGCAAACTATTGGCATGAGAACTGTCGATGTCTTCTGGTCGTTCCGCTCGCCATATTCCTATCTGGCAACGAAGCGCCTCCGCGCCCTCCCCTCAAAGTGGGATGTGCGTGTTCGCCCGCGTCCGGTCTATCCGATTGCGATTCGCACGCCCCATTTCTTCGAGGAAGTTCGTCCCCAATGGGTGCCTTACCTGCTGCGCGATTTCGTCAGGAACGCGCAGTATCTGGGCCTGCCCATCGGACCGTTGAACCCGGATCCCGTGGTCATGAACATGATGACACGCGAGATCTCGCCCGAGCAGCCCTATATCGGCCGGCTCACCCGGCTCGGCATCCTCGCCTGCGAGAAAGGCGACGAAGAAGGCTGGGCCTTCATGGACGAGGTCTCCACCCTGATCTGGTCCGGCGGCGCCTGGACCGAGGGCGCGGCCCTGAAGGAGGCGGCCGCCCGCGCCGGCTTCGATCTCGATGAGATGGATGCCCGCCAGGAAGCCGAGAAAGACCGGCTGGAGGCCGTCATCGCCGAAAGCCAGGCCGAACAGGACCCGCATCATTGGGGCGTGCCGCTCATGGTGTTCGAAGGCGAGGCCTTTTTCGGCCAGGACCGGATCGACCTGCTGGAATGGCGCCTCGGCGAAGCGGGCGTCGCCCGCAAGGACTGACGCCTCAGAAGCCGACGCCGGTCCGGAAGGCCGACGCGCCGTTTTCTTCCAATTGCCGGGCCGCTTCTGCAAGGAGGCGGCCTTTGGTTTCCTGCGGCAGGGTTTTCGCTGCCGTCACCGCCGTTGCGCCGAGATTGCAGACATTCACGCCCTTCAGGGCCTTCTTTGCATCCTCGCCGGATTGTAGAGACACTATGAGGGGCAGCACATCCGGATCGGCCATGATGGACATGACCATGCCTTGCAGGGCGGCCTCGTCGGCGCGGGTCATCTCTCCGCGTGTCACCGGATGTTCGCGCGCATCCTCGATGGCAACCATCAGGCCAGTCATCACGTCATAGGAATAGTCCCTGAGCGGGGCCTTGAACGCCGCCATCGACTGCTCGAAGTCGGCCGGCTGCCTGAACTCCATGTCGGCAAGATCGGAATACCGGCTTGCATCGCACCATTTGCTGCGTTTGCGCGACGCGGTGCGCAGGCGGTCACGCGTCATGTCCAGAATGTCGTCGAGGTGTTTCGTATCAGCGTTCGCCAGGTCACCGGCATGGTCACGCAACACGGTCTCGGCATGGGCCATGACAAGCGTGGTGACCGCTTCGTCATCCAGCTTGCCCGCGCTGGAGATTTTGCCGGAAAGCGCCATCTGGGCCTCTGGGTCCACCTTGCCGAGGGCGATAAAATACGCCTCGGCTGCTTCACCTGGCAGGTTTGGCATGTTGATCGTGACCGACGATACCCGGTCACCAAGCGGCGTGTCCTTGCCCGCAGCCTTGTGCGGCAGGCTGAGCACGGCGAAGAACGCGCCGCACACGACAACGAGAGTTACTAATGCGAACAGCGCATTCTGCTGGCCGGACGCAGACGCAGTGTTTGCCTTGCGCGCGTCGAAGGTCATGATCTCTCCCCACGAAAATCCGAGAAGAGTGCTACCGAGAAAAGCCTTCCAACGACTTAAGCGTGCAGACTTTCTACCTTCCTCAGAGCGAGATGACGCCCTGCCCTGGCGGATTGGCGAACAATGCCGCGACCAGATCTGCCCGGCGGGCCTGCACGAGGCGCTGGTTCACATAGCCCTTGTCCGTGATTTCACCTGCATCGACGCTCGGCGGTTCGGTCATGATCATGACCCGGCGGATCCGGCGGGATGAGCCCGGCTCACCCGCATTGAAGGCAGCGGTTTTCTTCGCCAGCCGCTCGGTCAGTACACCGAAGGCCGCCATCATGTCGCCATTGTTCTCCTTGACCAGCTGCTCCATCCCAGCCGGGGACGGCCAGACGAGCGCACCGATCACATCCTTGTCCTGCCCGCAGATCACGGCATCGAAAATCAGCGGCGAACAGGCCGCCACATAGTCCGGACGCAGCGTCCCGACGCTGACCCAGGTGCCCGAGGAAAGCTTGAAGTCCTCCCCGACCCGGCCGTCAAAGATCAGGCCCTTGTTCGGGTCTTCCTCGTCGACGAACTTCACCGCATCGCCGAGGCAGTAATAACCTTCCTCGTCGAACACTTCGGCATTCTTCTTCGGATCATTGTGATAGCCGGGCATGACCGACGGGCCTTTGACCCGCACTTCCAGCTTGTCGCCGTTCGGCACCAGCTTCAGTTCCGATCCTGGCAGCGGCAGGCCGATCAGACCCACGCGCTCAGCCTCCCAGTGCACCACGGTGATGCCCTGCGTTTCGGTCGCGCCATACATGGTAATGATCGGAATGCGTTTGCCGGTCGCCTTGATCGCCAGCGCCTGCAGGCGGTCGTAGAGATCGTCCGACAGGGTCGCCCCGCCATAGCCGATGGAGCGCATGTTCTTGAAGAACGCCATCAGCAGGTCATCATCGGCTTCCATCGCCTCGGCCAGCATAGCGAGCGCAATTGGCGCCGTGCCGAACACGGACGGCGAGCATTCGCGCACATTGCGGATCGTCTCATGGAACAGGGCCGGCGTCGGCTTGCCGCCATCGATCCAGAAAGTCGAGCCGTTCCACAGCGCGCCATTGAAGTTCACATTGGAGCCGGAGATGTGGTTCCAGGGCAGCCAGTCGAGAAGGTTTTCGACCGCGTCCGGATCATGGTCGGGATCACGGGACATATCGCGCAAGCCCTCTTGCCCCGCGATCATGGAGCACATCGCGCCCTGTGTCGTCGGCACCGGCTTCGGCATGCCGGTCGAACCGGAAGTGAAGAGATACTTTCCAATGCTGGCATCGGTCAGCTGGTTGCGGGCTTCGCGCACGGCCGCTGTCGGCTGGGTCGCCGCCAGTTCGTCATAGGACAGGACCGTATTGTCCCCGCCCGCATCAGCGGAGAAGACCTTGCAGTCTTCGCACGCCAGCGCCGCAATCGCGTTCTTGAACGGCTCCAGCGTCTCGACGAAGATCACTCTGGGGTTCACGGCATTGAAGCAGTGCTTCAGCTTTTCGAAATCAGTGGACATGGTGGAGTATGGCACCGAGATCGGCGCGGCCGGTGCGCCAATTTTCTGTGCAGCAAGGATCACCATGGCCGACCGGATCGAGTTCCCGGACAGGATCATCACCGGCGCATCAGGCCCTGCCCCCATGTTGAGGAAAGCCTGCGCGAGGCCGTCCGTGATGCGGGCCGCCTCGCCATAGGTGACGGTCACCCATTCATCGGTTTCAGGGTCACGCTCTTTCAGGAACGGGCGGTCAGGATGTTCAGCGGCACGCTCGTCCAGACAATGCGGAATGGTCCGCGGGCGCAGGCCCGGTGCCTGGCGGGCGGAAATGTAACGGACCCCACCCGGCGCGGTGCGCATCTCGACATCGGGTGTCTTCTGCGGCAGCGGGCGGAAAGGCGGCAGCTCGGTCGCATCGGCCATGCGGTGTTTCTCCCAGAACCTGTTATCGTTTCGCCAGATGATAGGCGATCAGGTCGGAGAGGCAATTCGTTCCCCAACGAAAGGCGGGAGGGTGTGACCGAGGGGCAATCCCCCGCGTCAATGGAGGGGCGTCAATCAGTGCGTTAATCAGGCTTCGGCCTCGACGGCCTCCACCACATCGTCCAGCGCCCGTTTCATCATGGCTTCTTCCAGCGCTTCGGCCATGACCCGAATCAGCGGTTCAGTGCCTGATTTGCGGACAACCAGCCGTCCCTTCTCCCCCATCTCCGCTTCCGCCCGGGCGATGGCAGACTTCACCCGCTCGGTTTCCAGCGGGTTGGTCCCCGCATAGCGGATATTGACCAGTTCCTGCGGAGCAGGCTCGAATACCCGTCCGACTACGGATGCCTTCTTCCCGGTCCGTGCCAGAACTTTCAGCACCTGCAGCGCTGCCAGCAGACCGTCCCCCGTGGTCGAAACATCCGACAGAATGATGTGACCGGACTGTTCGCCGCCGAGATTGAAGCCGTGCGCGCGCATGTGCTCGCCGACATATCGGTCGCCCACCTTGGTGCGTGCGAGTGTCAGGCCAAGGCCTTTCAGATACTCCGCCAGCCCCATATTCGACATGACGGTCGCCACCATGCCGCCGCCCTTGAGGCGCCCGGTGTGGAACAATTCGGTCGCGATCAGCGCCATCACCTGGTCGCCATCGAGTTCCTCGCCCAGCTCGTCGATTACGATCAACCGGTCGGCATCGCCGTCGAAGGCGATCCCGATATCGGCCTTGCTGTCCAGCACGGCTTTCGTCAGGGCCTTTGTGTCCGTCGAACCGACCCCGGCATTGATGTTCACCCCATCGGGCGACACACCCATGACGGTGACATTACAGCCGAGCTTCCGCAGCGCGTCGGGCCCTGCCCGGTAGGCCGCACCATTCGCACAATCCAGCACGACGTTCAGCTTTGAAAAGTCTGCTTCCGCCTCAACCGCTTCCAGGCATCGATCGACATAGCGGCGCACGCCCTCTTCCATCTGGCGGGGCTTTGCCACTTCCGTCGGAGCCGCATAGCTGCCTTCGAAGGCGTCGAACATCTCGGTCTCGAGCTTTTCCTCAACCTCGTCAGTGAACTTCACGCCCTCCGGCGAGAACAGCTTCAGGCCATTGTCCTGGAACTTGTTGTGCGAGGCGGTCACCATCACGCCGAAGGCCGCGCCGGTTTCCCGCGTCAGCAGGGCCACCGCCGGGGTCGGAACGACGCCGACGCAGACCGACGTCAGGCCCATGCTGCTGAGCCCAGCCACGATGGCCGCTTCGATCATCTCGCCGGAACGGCGCGTGTCCCGGCCAATGATCACATCCCGTCCGCCGTCAGGCGCAAAGGTGCGCGCCGCAGCGATGGACAGGCGCAGCGCCGTCTCAACGGTCATGGGCTTCTGGTTTACGCGGCCGCGGATTCCATCCGTGCCGAAGAACTGACGTGCCATGGTGATACTCCCTGACAGAACAGGTCGCAGGAAAAGCTGGAGAAAACGATACCGGATCGTGGCAGGACTATGTCAGACCGGGGACACGCCGCCATACACAATAAAATACGGATTATCATAGCCGCGTTCGCGCTTGCCATAGAGGAGCGGCGCGCCTTCCTCCGTCAGCACGCGGCCGCCCGCCGCCTCCACGACTGCCTGCCCGGCCGCAGTGTCCCATTCCATCGTCCGACCCATGCGGGGATAGAGATCCGCCTCGCCCGCGGCGATCAGGCAGAATTTCAGGGACGAGCCTGCTCCCTTGATGTCAGCGACGGTGTATTTTTCCAGATAGGCATCGGTTTCCGGCGTGCGGTGGGATTTCGAAGCCACCGCGGTAACGCCCGCCTCCGGCACCTTTCTAATGCGCAGCGGGGTGCGCTCGGCCGGCACGTCTGCGCCCGGCGCCGCCTCGGCCTGCCAGGCGGAATTGTAGGCGTCCGCCACGAAGAGACGCGACAGGGCCGGCGCGTAAACAACGCCCATGACCGGTCGGCCGTGCTCGATAATGGCGATGTTCACCGTGAACTCGCCATTCTTGTTGATGAATTCCTTGGTCCCATCCAGCGGGTCGACCAGGGCGAACCGGGCCCCATGTTCCGGCATCTGTCCGGCGGCCATGGCCTCTTCGGCAATGACTTTCAGGTCCGGATCGGCCTCGGCCAGCGCCTTCAGGATCAGCGCCTCGGCTTTTTCGTCGGCCAGAGTGACCGGAGAGTCGTCGCCCTTCCGGTTGAAATCGAAATCCCCTTCATAGATCTCCATGATCAGTTTGCCCGCATCCAGTGCGATGCGCGCCAGCGTGTCACCCGTAATCGCCAAACCTGTTCTCCTGATAGAAATCCGGCGCCCTTCCTGTCAGCCCCGTCTGCGATAGGCAAGCCCGCAGCGGCGACATTGACTGGCGCGCGCCTCTACGAGACGATTAACCCTCGTGAGATGAGTGGAGTGGGAACATGATTTCACGCCGGCACATGCTCTTGCTTGGAGGCGCCGCCGCGATGCCCTGGCCCGGCCGGGCGCAAGGCACCCGCAAACCGCGCCACGCGCTGGTCATCGGCAACGCGGCCTATTCCGAGGGCATCGGGACGCTGGCCAATCCGGTCCGGGACGCTCACCTTGTGGCCGAAGGCATCATCGAGTGCGGTTTCTCGCTGGTGACGGGCGATGTGGTGAAGGATGCCGGCCGGTCGGAAATGATGTCGGCCTTCCGTGACTTTGTGGATGCGATGCAGGCCAGCGGGCCGGAGGCAACTGGCTTTGTCTACTATTCCGGCCATGGCGCCGCCCGTGAGGGCGAGGGCAATTTCCTGATCCCGGTCGAGGATGCCGCGGTGCTGGACGAAGCGCTGTGGGATGATTCCGTCTCGCTGGACTGGGTGATGGGCAAACTGACGGACTGCCCTGGCCCGACCGTCCTCTCCATCGATGCCTGCCGCAATGTACTGAAGCTGCCGGAAGCCGAACGCGCGCTTGGCGGCGGGGAATCCTTCCGGGGCCTGCGTCGCACTGCCGGCAGCGCGGAAGAACGCAACATGTTCATCTCCTTCGCCACATGGGAGGGCGAAACGGCCAGCGACGGGCGTGCCGATGACAATAACGGCCCCTATGCAAAGGCGCTCGGCACCCGGCTGCTGGAGCCCGCCGTGACCGTGCGCGACATGTTCGAGAATGTCCGCCTCGACGTGCTGGAAATGACCCTGCAGCGGCAGGAGCCGATGAATTTGTCGCGCCTGCAGCGCCGGTCCAGTGACATCAAGATTGGTTCGTGGAGCCGTGCGCCGGGCGCGCCCAGGTCGCCGGTCAGCCAGAACCCGCTGCGCGTCGCGCTCGTCTTCTCCAATGACTATGCCGGAAGCGGAGACTACACTCTGCCGAACACACATGCGGACGGTGTGAAAGTTGCCAGCGCTCTCGGCGAGAGCGGCTATGCGGTGCACCATATCCGGAATGCAGACCTTGAGGGCTTCCAGAACGGGCTCACCATGCTGCAGAACGCGCTGAACGCTGCCGGCCCTGCCAGCGTCGGCGTTGTCTATTTCGCCGGATACGGAGCTTCCCTGTTTGGGGAAGACAATTACCTGATCCCGAACGGTCCCCTGCCCCGCAACGAAAGCGAAGTGGTCGAGCGGGGCGCAAAGCTGCAGGACGCGGTCGAATTCCTGGAAGCGTCGAAAGCGCAGGCCGTCATCCTGATGGTCGATTGCGGGCGCAAGTACGACTCGCCCATGGAAACCAAGGGGCTGGAGCCCGGCTTTGCAGACTATACCTCAGACGCCAATGTCGTGATCGCCTATGCCGACGAGCCCGGCACCACAAGGCCGGATGCAACCGGACCCTCCATCTTCGCCGACGCGTTCGCCAGCCGCATCCTGTCGCCCGACCGGATCGACATCAACAAGGTGATGCTGCAAGTCAGCGGCGACGTGATCGCCGCCACCGCCAGCCAGCAGCAGCCCTGGTTCCAGACTTCCGTCCGCCTGCCCATCTTCTTCCGGGCAGATGTGGAGGAGCCGGCGCCGTACCTGCCGCCGATGATGGTGGAAGACTCCCCACCAATCGACCCCGACCCTCTCTGAGGATCAGTTCAGCACGTCTGCCAGTTCAACCTCGAAGACGAGATCGGAATCCGGCGGGATCGGGCCGCCCGGCGTGCCTTTCTTGCCATAGGCGAGGTCTGACGGGATGTAGAGCAGCCAGCGGTCGCCGGGTTTCATCATGGAAAGCGCCTCGACCCAGCCGCGGATCAGGCGGTTGGACGGGAAGACTTCCGGCGCGCCGCGCTGGAAGGCGCTGTCGAACATTTCGCCTGTCTCGGCGAGACGGCCTTCATAATAGACGACGACTTCCTGCCCGTTCACCGGGCTGGCGCCGCCTTCGTCCCCGCTGGCCAGAACAACATATTCGAGGCCGGAGCCGGTCTTCTTCACGTCCGGTGCTTCATGGTCCCACGGCGTGTACTTTTCCCAGGCGGCGGTATCGACGGATTTCGGCTCCATCAGGTCTACCAGGTCGACCAGGAAGACGAGGTCGTCGCCGGCCTTGATCACCGCGCCCCGGTCCGAATTGCCATAAGCCAGCTTGTTCGGGACGTAGAACAGGTACTGGTCACCCTCGTGCATCTTCTGCAGGCCGATGGTCCAGCCGGGGATCACCTGGTTCAGGCGGAACATGGCCGGCTGGCCGCGATCGAAAGAGGAGTCGAACTTGTCGCCATTTGCCGTGCGGCCTTCATAGTTCACGCGTACCAGGTCGCTGACGCCGGGGCTCGCGCCCTTGCTGTCCCCTTCCCGGATCACGATCCATTGCAGGCCGGACTCGTCGGTCTGGACGCCCTTGGCATCGGGGTTCCATGGCAGGTGCTGTTCGAACACGGTGTCGACATCGGTCGGTGCCTTGCTGCCACCACTACAGGCAGCAATCAGGGCAAAGGCCGCACTGGCGGCAACAGCGAGGATGCGCTTCATCTGGAGGCTCCGTTCAGGCTTTCAGTTTGGATCTGGGTCTAGGCCGCTTCCGGGGCGAAGTCACCCGCCCCGGCCAGCCTCTAACATTACAGATGTCACATGCTGCGCGGCGGGTAGCCGGCCAGGGTTAACGCCTCGACCACTTCCTGCGTGTGCTGGCTGTCGCGGGTCTCGATCAGGATGTCGAACTCAGCGCCCTTGGCCGGCACGTCCAGCGCGATACGATTGTGCGCAACTTCCATGATATTGGCCCCGGCATCACCGATGATCTTGGAGACCAGCGCCAGGAGGCCAGGCCGGTCGTCGCCGATGATACGGATGCGGGCCAGCCGGTTCTCGCGCACCAGCGCCCGGGTCAGCACAGAAGCGAGCAGCCGTGTGTCGATATTGCCGCCGCACAGAACGACCCCGACCTTGTGGCCGCTGAAGCGTGCCGGATGGGCCAACAGCGCGGCAAGCCCTGCGGCGCCTGCGCCTTCGGCAATGGTCTTCTCGACCTCGACATAAAGCGTGATCGCACGCTCAAGGTGCGCTTCTTCAACGAGGACGATATCGTCCACCAGCTGGCGGGCGATCTCCAGCGGCATCCGGCCGACATCCTTGACGGCGATGCCCTCGGCGATGGTCGAGCCGCCGACATGAACAGGCTCACCGGCGAGTTCCTGCTTCATCGCCGGATACATCGCGGCCTCGACGCCAATGACGCTGATCTCCGGATTGAGCCCGCGGGCCGCCACGGCAGACCCGGCGACCAGGCCGCCGCCGCCGATCGGGATGACCAGCATGTCGAGGTCCGGCTTGTCCTCCAGCATTTCCAGCGCGACCGTGCCCTGCCCCGCGATGATGTGCGGGTCGTCGAACGGGTGGATGAAGGTCAGCCCTTCGCGCTGTTGCACATTATAGGCTTCGGCCTTGGCCTCATCGAAGTTCAGGCCCTTCAGCAGGACGCGGCAGCCGTGCGACCGGGTCTGCTCGACCTTCGTGAAGGGCGTGGTTTCCGGCATGACAATGGTTGCCGGGATGCCGAGGCGCTTGGCGTGATAGGCCACGCCCTGGCTGTGATTGCCGGCAGAGGCCGCGATGACGCCGACCTTCTTCTGCTCATCGGACAGGGACGACAGCCGGTTCAGCGCGCCACGCTCCTTGAAGGCGGCGGTATACTGGTGGTTCTCGAACTTCACCCACACTTCCGCGCCGGTGATATCCGACAGCGTGCGCGAATGCCGGAACGGCGTCCGTTCGACCTGGCCTGCAATAATCATTGCAGCGGCTTTCACATCATCCAGTGTGACGGGAAGGCTTGGGCGCTGCGTATCGGCCATGGTTTCAGGTCCTCGGGGTTAAAGCGCGCGCACCCTATGCCTGAGGGGGTAGAAGAGCAAGCGGGATGGGTAGTTCAGGGCCATCGCGCCAGTTCGCCCGAGGGAGCGGTTATCAGGAAGCAGTCTTGCCGCTCAGGTCCCGAAAAAATTCAGTTCGATGAGCACGCCGTTCGGCTCCATGAAGAAAATCTGCTTCAGGTTCACCGATGGAATGTCATTCAGCTTGTAATCGACACCGTGCCTTTCCAGCCGCTCCCTGAACGCGTCATGGCCGCTGCAATTGAGCGCGATATGATGGATTGCACCCGTCGTAGGACCGGCCTGCGTTTCCCGAACATATGCCTGCGGTGCTTGCTTGGTGTTGATGTGGAAAATGGCGCGGTCATTGGCATCGTAGAGCCACTGATAATGTTCAGGCGGTAGCGGCGGCGGTGCATCCCGCACATCGAGGTCGAACACATCGACCAGAAAGCCGATCGTACCCTTCATGTCGTCCGTGATGATGTTGACGTGATCCAGCGCGTTGATCTGCATCGCTCATTCCTCCTCCGTGCCTCAGCCACTATGCACGAATTCTGCGGAATGTCCGCAGGCGATCCCTACTCCTCCATCCCCGCGATCCACTTGTTGATCAGGTCGATGCCCACCGGATCAGGCAAGGTCCGCCCTAGTTCGGGCATGGCGATGCCGGGTTCGGTGGAGGCCATGCGGAAGGCGAGGATCGATTCCTCAGGGTGCCCCGGATCGATGACATAACGCCGGTCGCCGGAGCCTCGTCCCGCCGCCGTCGGATGCTTCTTCAGGCCAAGACGTGTCGGCAAGGCTTCTTCCAGCGTCAGCCACAGGCCGGAATTCGAGGCCGAGCCGTCGGGCTTGTGGCAATGGCCGCAATTGATGTCGAGATAGCCGCGCGCCCGCGCGTCCAGCGGCAGGCTCGCATCCACGGCTGAGGGCGACGCCTTCATGCCCAGCGGAACGCCGTCCAGAATGCCTGCCGCGACCCAGTCAGACAGCTGGTCCACACCGGCCGGGCCCGGATGATCCAAATTGCGCAGCTTTGGTCCGATGGGCCGGATCGCATCACCTGACTGGTGGCAGGTCTTGCACTGGTTCTTGTTCGGCACTTCGTAATGGATTTCCAGCGTTTCTCCGCCGGGGCTGATCGTTTCAATCGTGCGCCGTGCGCCGGTGGGCGCGTATTTCGCCTCCGTACCGTCTTCATTCCAGACATAGGGAAACGCCGCCCAGCCATCCGCCTTGCGGATGATCACCCGTGTCTCGACCTTGTAGGCGCCCTCTTCCGGGCTGCGCATGTCCGGCGCAAAGGCGAACGTCTTGATCAGCGCTGTGCCAACCGGATAGTCCGGAAGGCCCGCGCCCGCTTCTTTCGCCATCTCGCCCGGGGGCACATAGATGAAACGGTGCTTGGCCGCGTCATCGGAGAAGAGCGGATTGATCAGGTCATAGGCCTTCACGCGCTCCGCCGGAATGTTGCCGCCCGCGTCCTCAAAAAATCCGTAGGCGGATAGCAGCGGCGCAGGCTTGTCCGCCAGCACCGCCTCAAGGCTTGGCTCCGAAGGTGTTGCTGCTTGCCCTGCCCCGCAGGCGGCGAGGATCAGGCAAGCAGACAGCAAACCAGGCCGCATGGTTACTTCTGGTCCTGCGGCAGGGCGACGGGCTCACGCTCCGGCACCGGCGTGGAGGCCGGGCGGTCCGTCCTGGGCTGCATCTTCGCCGGGTCGACCGGGTATTCGCCGAGGCCGATATTGATGAAGCCAACCTCCGGCGCCTCGGCGATAACAAGGTTCACGGTCTGGTCTTCCCCGCCATCCCAGCGCGTGACGCCATCGGTCATGATCGCTGGCAGCTGGCCGCCGATGGCCGCCGCGATCGGCGTCAGCATGCCCTGCGGATCGTCCAGCCCGCCTTCATACGTGTTGCCGGTGATGGTGATGTCGTTCAGCAGCGGATTATAGTTTTCGTCCGTGAACGGTTCTGTATAGGCCGTCAGCATGACATGGACGCTGCGATTGTCCTTGAACCGGTTGCCGGTGACATAGACATCCGAGTTCGCCATCACGATCAGGCCCGTGCCGCTCGGCACACCCGCCACGATGTTGCCGACGGGGGCGAAGTTCACCGTATTGTTTTCGACGATGTCATTGTCATAGACACGGGTAGAATGCCCGCCCATGACGGGCAGGTCCGGCAGGTCAAAAACGAGGATGCCGCCCGCATTGTGGCGCGCGATATTTCCGTACACGTCCGCATAGGAGGAGTTCTCGATCTCGATCCCGGCAACATTGTATTCGGCGACCGAGTCCCGGACGATAATGTTCTGCGACTGGCCGACATAGATGCCGGCATCGGAGGCGCCGCGCACGGTGCAGTTCTGCACCAGCACGTCGGTCGACTCGACCGGGTAGATGCCATAGGCGCCGTTCGTCTCATCCGGCTCGCCGGACCATTCGACTGTCAGGTACTGATAGGTGATCCTGTCGGAATCCTTGGATTTGATGCCGTCGCCCTTGGTGTCGCGGATGCCAAAATCTGTCAGCACGACATCGTCGGCGGTCACCAGCAGGCCCTCGCCCGCGCCGGTCTGGCCGGCAAAGTCGAGGATCGTCTTGCCCTGCCCGGCGCCGGCCAGCGTCACGTCATCCACGTCCAGCGACAGGCCGGTGGTGAACTCGAAGGTCCCTTCCGGCATGACGATGGTCTGACCAGGCTCGGCTTCGATCAGGGCGAGCTGGAGATTTTCGGCAAAGTCGCCTTCTGCCGAGACATGCACGACACCCTCTTCTGCGGGCGCGGCAGTCTCCGGCGCAGGAGCCTCTTTTTTGGAACAGGCGGCTGGCGCCAGGATTGCGGCAGCGGCCACTGCCAGAATGATGGGTCTCATGCCCTTTGTCCTCCCCGGGTCTTAGTTGACGCCAGTGTCAACTTCCGTGGCGGAAATAGCAAGAGCCGCAAAGGAAAGCCCCGCCGGCATCTCTGCGGGCGGGGTATTCATGGTCCATACATGGTCTATATATGGTGTTCTACATGGTCCTCAGTGCACGCTGACCGGGGTCAGGTCGTGCAGCCGGGCAGCGGCAAATGCCGCGTCTCGACCTTCCACGATGGCCAGTTGCTGGCCGTCGGCAGAGGACACAATGAACAGGTCTTCCGGCCGACCAATCCCTTCAAGGGCATTGGCGGGCACGAGGTCCTGCACTTCGTCTGCACCCAGGTGGCGAATGTAGACGATGGGTTCCGCATCGAAGCGGGGTGTGTTTTCGTCGTTCAACATGTCGGCACTCCTTTCCGTCGTACGACAGATACGGCGAACATGAGGTCCCTTAGGAGGGCACCTTTGGGCACCTTTCGTTCACATTAAAGGTGGGGTTCAATTGTGGCGCTTCAAGTGCCACGATGCGGTGACTTCAAGGCGCATAATCACGGAAAAGTGCTGTCTCTTTTCGCCCTGATATGCTGTGTCTGTTGCACAACGCACTCCACAGCAAGCTTGAGCCCAGACATGCCCGCCGAGATCTTCAGCCTCTACCTGCCGAACTTGTTACTGATCCTGTCCGTTTTCATCGTCGGGGCAGCAAGCCCCGGCCCGGCCACGCTGATGATCATGAACGTCGCCGCCCGCGAAGGCCGGGCAGCGGGCGTGATGCTCTCGCTGGGAATAGTGACCGGATCTGTCTTCTGGGCCTGCGTGGCTGCGCTCGGTTTCGTCGCGGCGCTCAAGACCTCGGTCCTGTTCTTCACGGCGATGAAAATGGCGGGCGGGCTCTACCTGCTGTTCCTGGCATTCAAGGCGTTCCGGTCAGCCAGCCGCAAGACGCCTGCTGATGTACCTGAAGCGGCGCCCATGCCGGTTTCACACGGCACGCAATACCTGCGCGGCCTGCTGTTGCACCTGACCAATCCGAAGGCGCCGCTTGTCTGGATGGCGACCCTGTCCGTCGGCGCGGCATCCACGGCCCCGCCGGCCTTCCTGTTCACGGCCGTGACCGTATGTGCCGTCGCCGGGACGGCCGTGTTTGTCGGCTATGCCTGCCTGTTCTCGACGCGGTCAGCGGTGGCCGCTTATCGCCGGATGCGGCGGCCGTTCGACCTGGTCATCGGCACGCTTTTCGGCGCAGCCGGACTCAAGCTGCTGACGCTGAAATCAGCGTAGGAAAGGGCTGAATTTTCCGGAAGGAAATGGTGGAGCCAAGGGGAGTCGAACCCCTGACCTCTTGCATGCCATGCAAGCGCTCTCCCAACTGAGCTATGGCCCCGGACCGGGAAGAGCGGGGTTTATCCCCCCCTCTTCCGGCTTTCAAGTCTATTTCTCATCTTCCTCGTCATCATCGAGGGTGAGATCGTCGTCATCGTCGGCATCGTCGTCGATTTCGAAATCGTCGTCGTCGTCATCAGGCAGGATGATGTCGTCATCATCATCATCGTCAACGCCGTCTTCGGTGAAGCCGGCCGGGACTTTCTTGCCGGACTCGTCGTCTTCCTCTTCGTCGCTGCCTTCGAGGATCACTTCGTCGTCGTCGCCGAGTTCCTTGGCTTCTTCCTCGTCGTCGCCTTCATCCTCGTCGTCGGAATCGTCGTCGTCGCGGGCGGCCGTGGCCTTCTCGTCTTCCTCGTCGTCATCCTCGTCATCGTCCTCGGCCTTGACCGCAGCGCGGGCAGCCTTGGCCTTCACCTTGGTGATGGTGGTGCGGATGACCTCGTCTTCCGGATCGAATTCCTCACCGCATTTCGGGCACACGGCCGGGCGTTTGTTGAGGTCGTAGAAACGGGCTTCGCAGGATGGGCAAACCTGTTTGGTTCCAAGCTTGTCTTTCGACACGGGCGACACGCCTCCTCGTTGGATTTCTGGATTTTGATCTGGGCGGCGCTTGCCATGAACGTCGCGCGCTGTCAAAGCCCCAATTCACGCAAAAATTCAGCTCGGAATTCTTCATGGTCTGGACCAGCCGTCCCGTCAAATCCCTTAAGGGCGCCGTCCGGGCCCCCGGGGACAAATCCTGCAGCCACCGCGCGCTGATTTTCGGGGGCCTCGCAGAGGGCACCAGTCACTTCACAGGCATGCTGGAAGGCGATGATGTTTTGCGCACCGGGGCGGCCATGTCGGCCCTCGGCGCGGAGGTGAAGCGCCTTGGCGGCGGGGCCTGGGAAGTGACAGGCGTTGGGGCGAAAGGCCTCTGCTCTCCGGCAGGCATCCTCGACTTCGGAAACTCCGGCACGGGCTCGCGCCTGATGATGGGCGTCATGGCGGGGCACGACCTCACCGCGGAACTGACCGGCGACAAGAGTCTCTGCTCCCGCCCGATGAACCGCATCCTGACGCCGCTGCGCCAGATGGGCCTGACCGACACGGCCGGACCGGACGGGCGCCTGCCTTTCTCGCTGACCGGCTCGAAAGACCTGCAGGCGATCACCTACGCCCCGCCGCAGGCCTCCGCGCAGGTGAAGTCCGCCGTGCTACTGGCGGGCCTTTCAGCGAACGGCACGACCGTGGTGGAAGAGGCCAAACCGACCCGCGACCATACCGAGCGCATGCTGCGCGGCTTTGGCGTCGAGGTCGGCGTGGACCGCAAGCCGGGCGAACCCACCCGCATCTCGGTACGCGGCGGCCAGACGCTGCGTGCCATCGAAGCTGCGATTCCGGGCGACCCCTCCTCTGCCGCCTTCCTCGTGGCTGCGGGCATCCTCTCCCCCGCCAGCGACGTCCAGGTCGATGGCGTCATGTCGAACCCGACCCGGTCCGGCTTCTATGATGTTGCAAATCTGATGGGCGCGCATCTCGGTGCCGAAGAAGCCGGTGAAGCCGCAGGCGAACGCCAGATCAACATCGCGTCGGGCTATGCCCACCTCAAAGGCATTCACGTGCCGGAACGCTATGTCGCTGCCATGATCGACGAATTCCCGATCCTCGCTGTTCTCGCCGCTTTTGCCGAAGGCGAGACCATCGTCTCAGGCGCGGAAGAACTGCGCGTGAAGGAGTCGGACCGCATCGATGCCACCGTCGCCATGCTGCGCGCCAATGGCGTCGAGGCGGAAGGGACGCCGGACGGCTTCATCGTGCAGGGCTGCGCCGACAAAGTGCCCGGCGGCGGCCTCGTCCGGACCCATCACGACCATCGCATCGCCATGAGCGCCCTCATCATGGGCACCGCCGCGCAGAACCCCGTGCGCGTCGACGACATCTCCATGATCGATACATCGTATCCGGACTTCCTGGCCCATATGGCGACGCTTGGCGCGGATATCGCCGACGTCTGATGCCCCGTCTCGTCCTCTATCCAGGCAGCCTGCTCGACATAGAGACCGACGTCATCGTCAATGCCGCCAATTCCAGCCTGATGGGCGGTGGAGGCGTGGACGGCGCGATCCACCGCGCCGCAGGCCCCGCGCTGAAAGAGGCCTGCCGGCCGCTCGCCCCCTGCCCGCCGGGTGAGGTGCGCGTGACCGAAGGCTTCGGCCTCGCCCCGCGCCTGATTTTCCACACGGTCGGCCCGGTCTGGCATGGCGGTCAGAATGGTGAGGCGGACATTCTGGCGAACTGCTACCGCAATTGCCTGATAGAACTTGCGAACCGCGGCCTCAGCCGGATCGTCTTCCCGGCCATCTCGACCGGGGCCTATGGTTATCCGCCCGCGCAGGCCGCCCACATCGCCGTCACCATCTGCGCGCGCCACCCGATGGCCCGCGATGCCGACATCGTCTTTGCCGTGATCGACCAACAAAACCGGGCCGCAATCGGCGCCGCTTTGAACGCGATCCGGTAATCCCCTGCCCCGACGGCAAAATTGACGTCTCCGCTGCCCGCGCCAAAGTGTGGGCATGACAAGTCTTTTCGATCCCCTGACCCTCGCCCATGGCCCGGCCATGAAGAACCGCTTCATGCTGGCGCCGCTCACCAACCTGCAGAGCCATTCCGACGGCACACTCAGTGACGACGAGTTCCGCTGGCTGACCTATCGCGCCGAAGGCGGCTTCGGCCTGACCATGACCTGCGCGGCGCATGTGCAGGCCATCGGCCAGGGCTTTCCCGGCCAGCTCGGCATTTTCGATGACAAGCATCTGCCGGGCCTCTCGCGCCTTGCCGAGGCGCTCAACAAGACCGGCACGCATTCGGTCGTCCAGCTGCACCATGCGGGCATGCGCTCACCCGCCGAACTGATCGGCGAAGCCCCCATCTGCCCGTCCGATAATGAAGAATTCGGCGCGCGCGCCATGACAGGCGACGAGGTGAAAGAAGCCTTCGACGCCTTCGTCACCGCGGCCAAACGCGCCGAGAAAGCCGGTTTCCACGGCGTGGAACTGCACGGCGCACATGGCTACCTGATCTGCCAGTTCATCAGCGGTGAGGTGAACCTTCGCGATGACGAGTGGGGCGGCTCCTACGAGAACCGCGTGAAATTTCTGACCGACATGATCGATGCGGTACGCAACGAGTGCGGTAAGGACTTCTCCCTCGGCGTGCGCCTGTCGCCGGAGCGCTTCGGCATGGACCTCTCCGAGATCCGCCGCCTTGCCGGCGAGGTGATGACAGGCGGCAAGGTCGACTATCTCGACATGTCCCTCTGGGACACTTTCAAGGAACCGCAGGACGAGGCCTATAAAGGCAAGCGTCTGGTCGACTGTTTCACGGACCTGCCGCGCGGCGATTGCCGCCTCGGTGCAGCGGGCAAGCTGACCACAGGCGCGGCCTGCAAGGACGCGATGGAAGCGGGGCTCGACTTCGTCGTCGTCGGGCGCGGCGCCATCCTGCATCATGACTTCCCGGAAAAGCTGAAGGCCGATCCGGACTTCACGCCTATCGCCCTGCCCGTGCCGGAAGCGCACCTTCGCGCCGAAGGGCTGGGCGACGCCTTCCTGACTTACATGAAGACGTGGAAGGGCTTCGTCGCCGAAGACGCCTGACACAAACGCTGACGCAAGAAAGAATAAATCGGAGGAACATCATGCAGATTACGAACGATACCGCCGCCGTTGTGACGGGCGGCGCCTCGGGCCTCGGCCAGGCCACCGCCCGCGCGCTCGCCAAGGCGGGCGCCAAGGTCGCCATTTTCGACATCAATGAAGAAGCCGGCGAAGCCACCGCCAAGGAAATCGGCGGCATCTTCTGCAATGTGAACATCATGGACGAAGACTCCTGCGTGGCCGGATTCGAAAAGGCCCGCGCTGCAAACGGCCAGGAACGCATCACCGTCCACTGCGCCATGGCGGCCAAGGGCGGCAAGACGCTGTCCTGGGACAAGGAAAATGCCCGCTACAAGCGCCTCCCCACGGAAGACTATGCCTTTGGTGCGCAGGGCGTGCTTGTCGCGTCCTATCGGATCGCGTCGCTCTCGGCGCTGGGTATGTCCACCCTGCCGGAGCTGGAAGACGGCGAACGCGGCTGCATCACGCTGACGGCCTCCGTCGCCGCGCAGGACGGCCAGATCGGCCAGGTCGTCTACGGCTCCTGCAAGGCAGGCGTGAACGGCCTCGTCCTGCCCATGGCGCGTGACCTGATGGACATCGGCATCCGCGTGAACTCGATCATGCCGGGCATCTTCGCAACGCCGCTGATGCTGCGCGCACCGGACAAGGTGCTGAACAGCCTCGCCGCTTCGGTGCCCTTCCCCAAGCGCCTCGGCAAGCCGGAGGAATATGCGTCCCTCGCCATGGAGCTGGCCCGGAACACCTATTTCAACGGCCAGTGCATCCGCCTCGACGGCGCTATCCGCATGGCGCCTCGATAATGAATTGCTCGGTGCCGTTCGCGGGCTGAAGCCCGCGGCACCTGCGCCTGCGCGTCGCTTGTGGTGGTGAGCAATCTCACGAGCAACGCGAAGGCGCAGCGGCCCCGAACCGTAGGCGAGAGAACAGCCGCGAGCAGCAAGGCCGGAGGCCGCGCAGCTACAAACCCCAGCTTGACTTCGCCCGCGCCTTCACCCACTCCCCGCGGCCATGATTATTGCGATCGACGGCACGACGGCGTCCGGCAAGGGCACGATCTCGAAACGGCTGGCAGGCCACTACGGCCTGCCGCACATGGATACCGGCCGGCTCTACCGGGCGACGGCCGTTGCGGCGCTCAAGAAAGGCGTCGCGCTGGACGATGAACCGCGCCTCGCAGAGGTCGCCGCCTCCCTTGATCTTAATGATTTCGAAGAAGCCGAGCTTCGCACCGCCGAGGCTGGCAAGGCCGCCTCCGTGGTCAGCGCCCTGCCCCGGGTGCGCCAGGCCCTCTACGAGCTGCAGCGCGCGTTCGCCCTGCAGGATGGCGGCGCGCTCCTCGATGGCCGCGATATTGGCACCGTCATCGCCCCGGATGCCGACGTGAAACTCTGGGTCGACGCCGATGTCGAACAACGCGGCTACCGGCGCTGGCGTGAACTTCTCGGCTTTGGCGAGGAGGTTTCCCTCGAACAGGTGATCCAGCAGCTGCGCGAACGCGACCAGCGTGACCAGAATCGCAAGGATGCCCCGGCCGCCATGGCAGCAGATGCGGTCTTGATCGATACCACTGACCTAACTATAGAAGCCGCAGTGGAAAAGGCGCTGGCAGCCGTTGAGGCCGTCCTCGCCCGTGGAAACCGCACCTGAAGGGGCTTTCTCCTGTAAATGCAGGGGGCCTCAAATCCAAACAGGCTGCACCACTGAAGATTTAAAGAGACCACGCTCTCGGGTCGATCCAGCAGGCCGCAATGGTGCGCGCCTGCCTTGAACCGTTCGCCCCGCCTCAGGAACCTTACATGACTGACTCAATGAACCCCTCCACCGACGATTTCGCCTCCATGTTCGAATCGTCGGCTGCGGCGTCGGCAATGCAGGAAGGCCAGGTTGTCCCGGCCACCGTTATCCGCATTGAAAACGATGCTGTACTCGTCGACATCGGCCTGAAGACCGAAGGCCGTATTCCGCTTCGCGAATTCTCGATGGAAGACGACCAGCCGAAATCCGGCGACATCGTCGACGTCTATCTCGACCGTATTGAAAACGCCCTTGGCGACGCCGTCCTGTCCCGTGACAAGGCCCGCCGCGAAGAGCGCTGGATCAAGCTCGAAAAGAGCTTCAACGACAACGAACCTGTCAAAGGTGCGATCTCCGGCCGCGTCAAAGGCGGCTTCACGGTCGACCTCGGCGGCGTCAACGCCTTCCTTCCGGGCTCCCAGGTGGACATCCGCCCGGTCCGCGATGTCGGCCCGCTCATGGGCGAAGTGCAACCGTTCGCCGTTCTCAAACTGGACCGCTCGCGCGGCAACATCGTTGTCTCGCGCCGTGCCATCCTTGAAGAGAGCCGCGCCGAACAGCGTGCGGAAATCGTGTCCGACATGGCCGAAGGCGACGTCCGCAAGGGTATCGTCAAGAACATCACCGACTATGGTGCGTTCGTCGACCTTGGCGGCATCGATGGCCTGCTGCACGTCACCGACATGTCCTACAAGCGCATCAATCACCCGTCGCAGGTGGTTGAAGTCGGCCAAGAAGTCGAAGTCCAGATCATCAAGATCAACCCGGAAACCCAGCGTATCTCGCTCGGCATGAAGCAACTCGGCTCCGATCCGTGGGACGGCATCGATGTGCGTTACCCGGTTGGTGCCCGCCTCAAGGGCGTTGTCACCAACATCACCGACTACGGCGCCTTCGTGGAGCTGGAAGACGGTGTGGAGGGCCTGATCCACGTCTCCGAAATGAGCTGGACCAAGAAAAACGTGCACCCCGGCAAGATCCTGTCGACATCCCAGGAAGTCGATGTGGAAGTGCTGGACGTCGATTCCGAGAAGCGCCGCATCTCACTCGGCCTCAAGCAGACCATGGACAATCCGTGGTCGGCCTTCCTGGCAGAGCATCCGATCGGCACCGAGATCGAAGGCGAAGTCCGTGGCATCACCGAGTTCGGTCTGTTCATCGGCCTCGGCCCGGATCTGGACGGTATGGTCCACATCAACGACATCTCATGGGAACAGTCGGGCGACCAGGCCATCGAAGCCTATAACAAGGGCGACGTGGTCAAGGCGAAAGTGCTCGACGTCGACGTCGACAAGGAGCGTATCTCGCTCGGCATCAAGCAGCTGGCAGGCGATCCGATGGAATCGCTCAACACCGGCGGCGTGAAGCGCGGTGCGACCGTGACCTGTACCGTCACCGAGATCACCTCGGGCGGTATCGAAGTCGAATTCGGCGAACCGGCCATGAAGTCGTTCATCCGCCGCTCCGATCTGTCGCGTGACCGCGCTGATCAGCGTCCGGAACGCTTCGCAGTCGGCGACAAGGTCGACGCCAAAGTGATCCAGGTCGATCGTGGCTCGCGCCGCGTGTCGCTCTCGATCAAGGCACTCGAAATTGCAGAAGAAGCAGAAGCCGTCGCACAGTACGGTTCGGCAGATGCCGGCGCATCGCTGGGAGATATCCTCGGCGCAGCCCTGGCTTCTTCCGGCTCCGCCAAGGAAGACGTCGCTCCGGCAGCAGCTTCCGGCGATGCCGATGCGAACGGCCGCCTGGCCGCTCCGCAGGGCGATGCTGACGATCTGAAACAGATCAAAGGTGTTGGCCCGGCCTTCGAGAAGAAGCTGAACGATGCCGGCGTCTTCCACTTCTGGCAGATCGCTTCCATGACGGACGATCAGCTGGCCGCCCTGGAAGAAGAAGTCGGTACGTCTGGCAAAGGCGCTGACTGGAAAGCCGAGGCTGCAGCCCTTCAGGGCTGAGCCGGTTAAGGCCGGCCCGGTCGGGCCGGCTGGACCCGCTTTCTAAATTTGATGAAATCTTTGCGGCGGGGGCCTAGCGCTCCCGCCGCAAATGCGTTTTATATCAATGGGATGCTGAAGTCAGAACTTATCGCAAAACTCGCTACGGAATATTCGCACCTGCGCCAGGAAGATCTGGAAAAGGTCGTGAATGTTATCCTCGACGAGATCGCCGCCGCGCTCGCCCGCGGTGACCGGGTAGAGCTGCGCGGCTTCGGCGCGTTCTCCGTTCGCCACCGCGATTCCCGCAAGGGGCGCAACCCGCGTACAGGCGAACCCGTGGAAGTTCCGGCAAAGTCCGTCCCCTTCTTCAAGGCCGGCAAGGAATTGCGCGCCCGCGTAAATGGCGGCGAAGACCCCGAGGCACGATAAGCCATCACAACTCCCGAAATGACGAGCTACCTTGACCGTTTCGCCGAACAATAGGATCACATCCGCAGGTATTTTGGCTTGAAACCTCAGGAGGGGGCACAGAAATGCTTAAGGAATTCAAGGAATTCGCCCTCAAGGGCAATCTGATCGACATGGCCGTCGGCTTTGTCATGGGCGGCGCATTCGCCACCGTTGTGACCGCCTTTATCCAGGGCGTCTTCCTGCCGCTGCTGGCCCCGATCATGGGCGGGATCGACCTGTCTTCCATCACATTCACGATCACGCCGGAAGTTGTCGACGAAGCCGGTGAAATCGTAACGCCGGCAGCTGTTGTCGAGCTCGGCAATTTCATCTCCGCGATCATCTCCTTCATCATCGTCGCCTTCGTCATGTTCCTCATCATCAAGGGCATGAACAAAATGAAGAAGGCAGAAGAAGCTGCGCCGCCGCCGGCCCCGCCGCGCCAGGAAGTGCTTCTGGAAGAAATCCGCAACCTGCTGGCAAAACAGTCCAGCTAGGCCCTGCGGTCACCATGTTCGGGTTCTGTTAAGGTTCAAGAACCATACTCCCGGACAGTAGAGTACGCGTAGAGTGGAAAGGGCGGCCTGATTGGCCGCCCTTTTTCCATGTCCGGTCATGTGTTCAGGCCGTCAGACCGGCTCTTCACCATTCTTCGACAGGACTTCCCCGGCCAGGTAGAGCGAGCCGCAGATCAGGATCCGGTCGGCACCGGTTTCGGCGGCGGCTTTGAGGCCTGCTTCCAGACTATCGCACGCCACGGCCTCAAGCCCGGCCGTATTCGCCGCCTCGGCCAGTTCCTGCGGTTCGGCGGCCCGGTGGCCCGGCGCGTTCGGCACGGTGAAGACCTGAGGACGCAAAGACCGGAACGGCAGGAAGAAACCCGTCGCATCCTTCGACGCCAGCATGGCCGAAACCAGCACCGTCTTCCCATCCTGCTTTGCCAGGTGGCGGGCAATCGCCCGGGCGGCATGCGGGTTGTGACCGCCGTCCAGCCAGACCTCCCTACCCGGCACGAGCGCGGTGAGCGGGCCATCCTTCAGGCGCTGCATACGGGCCGGCCAGGTCGCGGTCCGGGCCCCCTCGAAAATGGCGTCCTGCGGAATTCCGGTGGAATTGCCGAACAGCTGCATCGCCATCGCGGCAAGTGCCGCATTGGCTCGCTGATGTTCCCCTATAAGTCCGATATGATCCGGCATGGCATCGATAAAATGCGCCTTGAGCTTGTAAAGCGGGGCGCCTTTCAGCGCTGCTTCAGCCGTAATCACCTCATCGCAAACCTTGCGCTGGATCGCGCTCAGCACCGGGCGGCCGGGCCGGATGATACCCGCCTTCTCGCCTGCGATCTTGCGGATGTCCGAGCCGAGAAATGCCTTGTGATCAAAGTCCACTGGCGTGATCACGCAGAGCGCCGGGTGCTCGATCACATTGGTCGCGTCGTAGCGCCCGCCAAGGCCGACTTCGAGGATCAGGAGGTCCGCAGGCACTTCGGAAAAGGCCAGCAGCGCCGTCGCTGTCGTCGCCTCGAAGTGGGTGATTTCCTGGCCTTTGATGGCCTCATAGGTCCGCTCCAGCAAGCTGATCAGGCGCTCATCGTCCACGATTTCGCCTGCCAGCCGGATACGCTCATTGAAGCGCACGAGGTGTGGACTGGTGAAGACATGGACTTTCAGGCCCGCCGCTTCAGCCATCGCGCGCATGAAGGCGCTGGTGGATCCCTTCCCGTTCGTGCCGGCGACGTGAATGACAGGTGGCAGACGGTCCTGAGGGCGGCCGAGCGCTTCCAGAGCAGCTTCGACCCGTCCCAGCGACAGGTGTATCGTCTCAGGATAGAGCCCTTCGAAACGCTTCAGCGCTGCGGCGAGGGCCGCACTGTCTCCGCTCAATCAGTCTTGCCCTTGGCAACGTGCGTTTTTGGCGGATTGAGCGACGCCGGCATACTGTCGCTGGCGCGGCGCGACTTGGGCATCAGCATGGAAAGCACGCGCGAAAGCGTGTCCTTCATCTTGCGGCGGTCGACCACGATATCGACCTGGCCTTTTTCGCGCAGGAATTCGGACCGCTGGAAGCCTTTGGGCAGGCTCTCGCGGATTGTCTGTTCAATCACGCGCGGGCCGGAAAAAGCGATCATCGCGCCAGGCTCGGCGATGTGGACATCGCCCAGCATCGCATAGGAAGCCGACACGCCGCCCGAGGTCGGGTCGGTCAGCACGACGACATAAGGCAGTTTCGCTTCGGCCAGTTCATTGATGGCCAACGTTGTGCGCGGCATCTGCATCAGGCTGAGCGTGCCTTCCTGCATGCGTGCACCGCCCGAAGCAGTACAGACGACAAAAGCGGCTTTGCGGGCCAGCGCCATATGGGCTGCGGTGATGAACCCCTCCCCGGCTGCCATGCCGAGCGAGCCGCCCATGAAGGCAAAATCCTGAACGAGAACGACAGCCGGAACGCCGCCGATCTTGCCATAGGCCGCCACCATGCAGTCATCCTGCAGAAGCGGGGCGCCGCCGCCTTCGGTTTCTTTCTTTTCACGGGCCGCGATCTTGGCCTTGGCCGCCTTCAGGCGGGCCGGATAAGGCTTGTCGTCCTTGAATTTCAGCGGGTCCATGGCGACGCCCGGCAGCTCGATCGGCTCCCAGCGCTCATCATCGAACAGGAGGCGGAAGCGTGTGCGGGGAGAGATGCGCATATGTGCGCCGGCCGGCGTCACATACCAGTTCTCTTCCAGATCGGTCTTGTAGACCAATTCACCGGACAGCGGGCATTTCACCCACAGATCATCAGGCGTATCACGCTTTGTCAGCATAGTCTTCAGGCCCGGCGGCGTGACCTTGTTGATCCAGTTCATCCGACAACCTCCACGGCTGTAACAGCCACTACGGCTTTGCGACCCCTGCGATCGCGCTGCTCAGTTCCTTGGCCAGAGCCCCCATTCCCTGGGGCGCACGGGCCAAATCCCCTGATTCGTGAGCCGCTTCTGCATGCTCCACGAAAGCACTGCCTACGACAACCCCATCGGCAATTTTAGCCATTTCCGCAGCCTGTGCACCGGTTTTTACACCGAAACCCACACAAACAGGCAAGCCTGAAACGCGCCGGGCCATGTCAATGTTCCCGGCAATTTTGGCCGGATCGGCGCTTCCGGCCCCGGTCACACCGGTCACCGAGACGAAATAAAGGAAGCCAGAAGCGCCTTCGGCGACCTTTTTCATACGTGCTTCATGGGTCGTTGGCGTGGCGAGCCGGATCACCGAGAGGCCGTATTTTGCGTATTCTTCCCGCAGCGGGCTATCTTCTTCCGGTGGCAGGTCCACGATGATCGTGCCATCGACACCCGCCTTGTGGGCCGCTTCAGCAAAGGCGCCATAGCCCATGGAATGGACCGGGTTGGCGTAACCCATAATGATGATCGGTGTCGTCTGGTCGCTTTCACGGAACCGGGCGATGAGCGCCAAAACATCCGTCAGCTTCGTCTTCGCTGCCAGCGCACGCAGGCCAGCCCGCTGGATCGCCGGGCCATCGGCCATGGGATCGGTGAAGGGCGCGCCAAGCTCGATAATGTCAGCGCCATTGTCGCGAAGGGCGCAAAGCGCCTCATAGCTCGTCTCAAGATCCGGATCGCCGGCCATGAGATAAGAGACAAGGACTGCGCGCTTGTCCACCTTCGCGCGGTCGAAGGCAGCGGTAATACGTTCCGTCGGCATCAGCTTTCCGTGTTTTCGTGGACCCAGGCCGCATAAGGCTCGTGTGCCTCGAGGCAAGGCAGCGCCACCATGGCCGGGACGTCATAAGGGTGATGGGTGAGGACAAGCGCCTCGATCCGGTCCCAGTTCGCCTTAGGCGCCTTGAGCCAGAGAATGTATTCGAAGGCCTGCTCCACCACGCCTTTCCAGCGATAGGTGGACGAGACCGGGCCTTCCAGATTGGCGCAGGCTGCCAGCTTATGCTCGACCGCGGCATCGCCAATGTCTTCGGCCACACGCTGCGACGGGCAAGTGATACGGATGAGAAGAAGATCGGTCATTCTGCAAGCGCCCCTGGGTCGCATTCGCCTATCTGCACAGCGGCCATTGGCACGACGGACATGGACCGGCCTTCATATGGAATGCCGACACCGGCAACCTGATCCCAGCCATAGCATTCCATGCCGTCATCGTCGCCGACCGGCGCATGTTCCTGGCCGCAAATGCCGGTCTCGGTCCATTCGGCGTCGCGCACGAAAGCGGTATGCCCATCCGTAAAGCAAAGCGCCGTCTCTGCTGCAACCAGCGGGATTCGTTCGCCATTCTGCGCGGCCACAAAATTCTGCTCCGTCAGCGGGACGTAATTGTACTTGGTCGTCGGCACGCACGCGGCCAGCCCGAGCAGAAGGATGAGGGACAGGACCCGCCTCACATGTCTACTCCGAGATGCTTGGCGACGGAGAAGACATCCTTGTCGCCGCGGCCGCACATATTGAGGATGATCAGGCCATCCTTGCCCAGCTCCTGCGCCACTTCGCCAACACGGGCGAGTGCATGGGATGGCTCAAGCGCCGGGATGATGCCTTCAAGTTTGGTGCAGAGCTGGAAAGCGTCCAGCGCTTCCTTGTCTGTCGTCGAGAGATATTCGGCCCGGCCGCTGTCGCGCAGGAAGGCATGCTCCGGCCCGATGCCCGGATAGTCGAGCCCCGCAGAGATCGAGTGCGCGTCGAGGATCTGGCCGTCATCGGTCTGCAGCAGGTAGGTGCGGTTGCCGTGCAGGATGCCCGGACGTCCACCATTGAGGGCTGCCGCATGCTCGCCCGTCTCGATGCCGTGGCCAGCGGCCTCGACGCCGATCATGCGGACGCTTTCGTCCTCGAGGAACGGATGAAACAGGCCGATGGCGTTGGAGCCGCCCCCGATACAGGCCATTATGACATCCGGAAGGCGCCCTTCCCGATCAAGGATCTGTTCGCGGGCTTCCTTGCCGATGATCGACTGGAAGTCGCGCACCAGTTCCGGGTACGGATGAGGCCCGGCCACCGTACCGATGCAGTAGAATGTGTTGTCGACATTGGTGACCCAGTCGCGCAGCGCCTCGTTCATCGCATCCTTCAGTGTGCCCGTGCCGGACGAGACCGGCACGATCTTGGCGCCGAGCAGGCGCATGCGGAAGACGTTCGGCTTCTGTCGCTCGACATCGGTTTCGCCCATGAAGACGACGCATTCGAGGCCAAAGCGCGCGCAGATCGTCGCCGTCGCCACGCCGTGCTGGCCAGCGCCCGTCTCCGCGATGATGCGCGTCTTGCCCATGCGCCGGGCCAGCAGCACCTGGCCGAGGCAATTATTGATCTTGTGCGCGCCGGTATGGTTCAGCTCGTCGCGTTTGAAGTAGATTTTCGCCCCGCCGAAATGCTCGGTCAGGCGCTCAGCGAAATAGAGCGGCGACGGGCGGCCGACATAATGAGTCCAGAGGTCGTCCATCTCGGCCTTGAACTCAGGGTCTTTCTGCGCCCTGCGGTATTCGGCTTCGAGTTCCAGGATAAGCGGCATCAGCGTTTCGGCGACATAGCGTCCACCGAACTCACCGAACCGGCCATTCACGTCCGGCCACTGGTCCCAGGCATTTCTTACGTCCATTACTTCAGACCTCTTTGGCAGCGCGGAGAAACGCCCGCACCAGCTCCTTGTCCTTTAGCCCCCGTAGCCGCTCCACGCCAGAGGAGACGTCGACCGCCGGCGCACCTGTCGCAGTGATCGCGCCGGCCACATTCTCCGGCGTCAGACCTCCGGCGAGGATCCATGGCTTCGGCGCCGTCCAGCCTTTCAGGATGGACCAGTCGAACGCCTGCCCATGCCCGCCGGTGCGGTCGGCATCCGTCGGGGGTTTTGCATCGATCAAAAGCCGGTCAGCGGCAGCAAATGCCCCTGCCCCGGCAAGATCCTCCGCCGTTTCCACACCAAATGCCTTCCAGACCTCACATCCGGTGCGGGCGCGGATCTCGGCCACGCGCTCCGGCGATTCCTGTCCGTGCAGCTGAAGCACGCGGATACCTGTCGCAGTCACCCGGTCGATCAGGGCATCGTCCGCGTTGGCCAGCAGGGCGACCGGCACCGATCTGCCGACACCCAGCAGCAGGGTCTCGACTGCCTCAGGTGTGACATGGCGCGGGCTGGCCTCGACAAAGACAAAGCCGACCCAGTCCGCCCCCTCCGCCGCACACAGGCGCACGAGGTCTGGATCCTTGAGGCCACAGATCTTCACACGAGTCATGGCTCCGGCGTTACGCCAGGGCGGGCACACCGGTCAATGCAGGGCTTCTGACGGCTGTATTCAGTTCAGGATGGCATGGAAGGCCAGCATGCCTTCTTCGCCAGGGGTCATCCGCGCAAAGGTCCAGCGTACATGCGTGATCTCGTCGGCTGACGCCATACGGGTCTCTTCGCCATCCTCGATGATCAGATCATCGCGCGGCGCGAAGGATTTTCCGCCATCGACCGAGAAATCCACGGCCGCATTGTCGGCGATCACCGAGTCGTCGACATAGACCATGTCTTCCGGCACCGGGATGGTCATCACGACGCTGTCAGCCGGTTGGGCACCATCATTGCGGAAGCTGACCACATAGGCGAGCTCTTCGCCGGGCTCGACCGCTTCGGTCGGCACGTATTCCGTCTCCGTCGATCCGTCCTCATATTCCATCGAGACCACTTTCTCGACCGAAGCCGAAGACAGCAGCACGTCGGCTTGCGCAGGCAGGAAGGCAACAGCGCAGGCCGCGAGGAAACAGAAAGAGGTCGGCAGAACCTTGGACATCATGGTTAATACGGGACACGTTTTGGCTAACGATTGTGACCATCCATCACAAGCGTTAAGATTAATTAAAAGACATGCCTGATTAAGGCGTTCATTTACCAACACCTGCACTTGGGCAAAATGTAGGCCGCATATGCCCATTTGTCCGGCAACGGATGGCTTGTTGACACAATTTTTTGGGAAATGCGCAGGATCGTGAGGCCCTCAAATGAAACGCATCAAGCTCAGCCGGGCCTTCACGCTGATCGAGCCCGGCCCCGTCACCCTCGTCACCACGCATGATGGCCGCAATCCCAACGTCATGACCATCACCTGGACCATGGTGCTCGATTTTTCAGGGCGCATCGCCATCACGACCGGCCCATGGAACCATTCCTTCCTTGCGCTCCGCGACACACGCGAGTGTGTGGTGGCAATCCCCACGGCCGACATGATCGATACAGTGATCGGCATCGGTACTTGTTCCGGCGCCGACACCGACAAGTTTGCAAAGTTCGACCTCACCCCAAAAAGGGCAAAGCACGTCGCCGCACCTCTGCTCGGAAACTGCCTCGCAAATATCGAATGCCGCGTGGAGGAAATTATCGAACCTCACGGCATCGTCATCCTTGAAAGCCTCGCAGCCTGGCGCGATGACACGCGCAAGGAACAGCGCATGCTTCACGCCGTCGGCGACGGGACGTTTATTGCCGATGGCCGGCGTTTCGACCGCAAGGCCATGATGGCATCGAAGCTGCCCGGCGGCCTCTGATCCGCAAGCAGAACGTCAGCGCTTCTGCTGCATCACGATCGTGAAGCGGAGATCCGTCTCGGCAGCGCCATCGGGCGCCTCTGGAAACGGCACAGCGGCGGTCACCGCCTTCAGGCACCGCCGGTCATAAAGCCGGCTGCCGCTGCTGCTCTTAATCCCGACGAAAATGACTTCGCCGTTTCGGGACAAGCGGAACTCGGCCTCGCAGTTCCCGGCCCCCCGAACGCCTCGCGGGGCATGACGGGCGAGTTGTTGGCGTACATCGCGCAGATAGGCATCCCGCACCGCCTTTCCGTCTCCGCTGGGAGGTGCTGTTCCGGATGAGGCGGCCGGTTCTCCGGTCAGGTCCGGTTCTGCCACTTGCGGCGGGGTGTCTGAGGCAAGGGTTACGGAGGCTGGGCCGGAGTCCCGCGCGCTCACGGCCGGTTCAGCGGCGGGGTCTGATGCCAGAAGGACCGGCGTCTCTTCCATCGTTTTTACTGGCTCAGGTGCAGGGGCCGGCGCGGGCCTCGGCTGGACTTCGGTAGTCGACATTTCCGGAACGTCCACTTTCTCAGGTACCGCAGGTGGCAGTTCCTTTGCCGGCGGCTTCAGCTCGGGCACGGGCGCAGGTGCTGCCACAGGTTCCTCGACGAGGCTGACAAGAAACACATCATGCTTCGTGCCAAGACCGGACGGCCCGGCGGGCGCCAGCAGGAAGACACCCGCCAGCAAGCCGCCATGGGCGAGCGCAGCCAAAGCCACGCCCGCCATATAGCTGGAGGTGAGAACCCTCCGCAGCACGTCAGAAGGCGACGTTGACGCTGAGATTGAACGACCGGCCCGGACCGGCGACCTGGTGGAACGGATCGACCCGGCCACCATATTTGTAATCGCCGAAGGCAATCCCGCCGAGCGGCAGGTCGTAGTCCTGATCGAGCAGGTTTTCGACGGCAGCGGCAAAGCGCACCCGGCCAATCTCGCCCCCTGCCCTCAGATGGATCAGGACATAGCCCGGCGTCCTGAGTTCCTGACGCACTGCGCTGATGTCATCCTTCTCATCGACCAGTTCCACTTCAAGCGCCTGCGTCCAGGCACCTTTACGGTTCTCCAGCGCGAATAGGCCCTGGAGCGGAGCGATGTTGTAGAGGTTGTCGCCGGTGTCCTTATTCTCACCCTTCGCCCAGCTGACCGTGCCGGAAAGGCGCGTGTCGCCATAGGTGGTCTGCCAGAGCGGCATGCCGCCGGCGGCTTCGAAACCATAAAGCTCCGCTTCATGGTTGGCGAACTGGAGCATGGGCAATCCATCACGGAGTGTGCCGATCCTGTCAGCATCGATATAGTCCTCGACATAGCTGGCCCAGCCGGAAACCCGCAGCACACGGCCATTTTCGAGACCATCGGACCAGTCGAGCGTTGCGGCCAGGCTGCGCGCAACCTCCGGCTCAAGATCGATGTCGCCAACATAGCCGGCGCCATCGCCGGTCATGTTGGTCATGGAGCTCGACATGGAGCCCCGACCCCAGGCGTAACGCTCGTAAAGGTTCGGGGATCGGGTCTTCTGCGCTGCACCGAATTCCACTGCGACAGAGTCGCTCGGGCGCCAGGTCGCCTTAGCCGTGACATCGATATTGTCGTCTTCCCGTGCACGGTCTGCCGCGTTGAAAGCCATGGCCGCCATCGCATCCGGCATACTCATCATGCTGGTCCAGGAATATGGCTGGACCTCGCCGGTATCCATTTCGACGCTTTCGTAACGCAGCCCGATCAGGGTCGACCAGGCCGGTGCAGGCTTGGCTTCCCATTGACCCCAAACGCCCGTGCGGTTGCGTTCGCCGTCATTGATGTTCACATAATCGAGGGGTGACATCATCATGTGACCGGGAACGGCAGGCCAGTAATCATCCATGGAGGCGCGGAACATTTCCGCGCCAACCCGGATCTGCCCGACACCCTCGACGGGTGTGTCGTAGGACACTTTGAGAGATGTATCCTCACCTTCGGTGATCATCGGCATACCGCCGGTCGCGGCCCCACCCTTGTCGGACAGGAAATTCATTTCATGGTCGACGCTACGCCAGGAGGCTTCCGCCGTCAGGATGCCTGCGCCGAGCGGGCCTTCGCCATGCACCTGCACGCTGCTGCTCTTGTTATCGGTAAGGTCCATGCGCTGGTTGGCAAAGCCCTCATAGGGCACGCCCTGCTGGCTGATCCGAACCCAGAACAACACATCGTCGGCCGGACGCGCCGCCAGCAGAAGTGACTGGTCGTAATTCTGGTAAAGCGTGGAACGGACCTCATCACCGGAACCGGACTTGTAATTGTCCGCCTTGTTCCAGCTCGCCTCATAGCGCGCGCTGACTTTCTCACCCGCGGCATTGGCCTGCAGCGAGGCGCCGATGCCGTTCGATACACTGCGATAGGTCGCCCCGGCCTCGCCGAAGATCTCGATGCCGCCATCGGAGAATGCCGGCGCCCGGGTCTCGATCGAGATGATGCCGGCGATATTGTCACCGCCCATGCTGACCGGAGACAGGGTCGGTGTCACGACGACCCGCTCGACACGAGAGGCGTCGATATAGGAGGAAACGGGGTTCATGTGGTTCGGGCAGTAGTTCGTGGCCTGCTGGCCATCGATCAGGACGCCGACGCGGTCATCTGCGAGACCGCGCAACACCGGCAGCGAGGCAATCCCGCCATTCGACTGAAGCGCGACGCCCGGCACTCGGGAAATCAGCTGGAGCGCATCGGACGATATCGCAAGACCTGCCTCGATGCTGCTGCCCGTGACTTCCGTGCCGCTGGTGGCAACGTCCCCGGTTGCGGCCGGTCCGGCATCCTGCGCCTCGATAGGCGGAAGTTCGGTGGGAGCCTGGGCAGCTGCAGGGAGCGCGAAGCCAGCCGAGGTGAAGAGCATAGTGGCTGTACTGCAAAGGAGTGCGTGTTTCATTTTCATTGCTTTCTGAGAGGAGTTCAGGCCGCCAGCGACTGGCCACGGCGACGATTCTGGAGAGCGGCTTCAATGGCATCGGCCAGCGAAGCGCGTTCAGGAGGAGACAGGACGGTGCCGACGTCCACATGCCGGGGCCCTGCCCGCAGCCGCACAGCATCGCACCCGCAGCCGGTGTCATTGACGCGATCGATGCGCAGCCAGTGCGGTGACAGATCCGACCGGATCACAGCCTCGGCATCCCGACTGCGTGTTTCGACAAACAGGGCCTTATCGGTCAGGCAGACGCGCTGGCGGTACTGGCCGAGCGACCGGGCGTGCCAGAGGATCATGACGCCAAGGGCGACCTCCGACAGGAAGACGAGTGGGGTGACCATCCACGCCCCCATCCACGCGGTCGCCAGGCAAATCAGGCTGCCCGGCAGGATCAGAGATGCCGCCAGGGTCAGGGCGACCCGGTTGTTGAGGGAAATGTTCGGCGTGATGACGGCATCCAGCCAGATCCGTTCATTATCTTGACCAGCGGTGAGCCGGTTCATGTCATGGTCCCAAGTTTGAGGACCCTGCAGCCTGTCGCGGGCTGCGATCAGATTGTTGTGCATTGAAATTCATCCGATTCCGGACGCACCTGGCCTGGCCAGGCGCACCAATGCGCATGTCGGCAGACATGCGCGCGCGAAGGGAATCAGATGCTGAGGGGCGGCCCGCGGGCAGGCGGCGGCGGGGCAGCGAGGCCACGGCCGGGAACGACATAGTCGAAATTCGTCAGGAAACGTGCAGGCGCTTCAACAGGTCCCGCCAGATTGCCAGAGACCTCGGGCGGCGTGAAATGCGCCGACATGGCATACGGACAGGCCTGGTTCTTGCCGTCGTCCGTCTGGCCCGGAAGCTCCTCCGGATCGACGATCTTGCCGTTTTTCAGGTCCAGCAGGGCCTGCGTACCGTCCGTGCCGTCACCGTGACAGATGACGATGCTGACGAAATCACCCGGCGTGTCTGCAGTGGCCAGCATGTAACCGGCCGGAACCAGGCCGCGCACGACCATGGCCATCAGCGCGACAGCGCTGAGCAGCGACATGAGTCCGGAACGGCTGGATCGGTACCACATACTGGACCGGAGAAAGCTCACAGACATGTGAGAATGACAACTGTGTCATGCAGCCACAGATCAGTGGCAGATCATGCCGGACCTGGCCGGATCACAGCATGATCAAGATCGGACTATAACGGACTATGCCGGACTATGGCGAGCCGAAACGCGACCGGAAATCGTCCAGCACGAGCACATAATCATCTTCGTCACGGAAAGCCTCGTCGGAGAGGTCCGGCTTCTCGCCCGGCTTGTACCAGTCGGCATACTCGGCCATGTCCCGGCTCTGCTTGCGGTAATAGGTCGAATAGGTTTCAACGGTCAGCTCCGGCGCATCCTTGCCCATGTCGAAACTCATCAGGCGCATCCAGCCATCGCCGATGCCGACCGGCCAGGCCGACTGCACGCCGGCATCCTTTGCCGTCTGGCCGCGGTCCTGATAGTCCGCCAGCACCTGCCAGACAGAATGACCGAAGGCGTTGTCGTCCACGCGCCAGGCCTGGCCATGTTCATGACCGCAGAGGACGAGGAAAATCTGGTCGTGCTGGCTGATCAGTTTTTCCCAGACCATTTCCGGGCTGTTGTTGATCGGATCGACCGCATGCCCGTCGACGATCGGGTTCGGCAGGCGCTCCCCTTCCCTGGTCATATAGTCATGCGTGGAGACAATCGTCGGCAGGCCGGGATATTGCGCGATCACCGACGCGGCCCATTCCAGCGAGGCATCCGGCGGATCGAACTGGAGGCCGATATGAAGGAAGCGATAGCCGCCCGCCTCGAACAGCTGCGCGCTGTCCGCGCCGCCCTCATGCGAGGCGACATACCAGGGCTGGCCCTTGAAGAAGGCGGTCTCGGCGCCGAACACGGACCGGAAATTGTCGAGCCCGCCAGGATGCACCACACCGAGCGACGTTTTCAGATCATTCGGGTCGATGTCTGCCGGCCCTTTGGACTGAGGCGGGAACTTCGCCGACGTCCACATGGAATCATAGTCGTGATTGCCCGGCACAACGGAGAATGGCGTCTTGCCGGCGATCAGCGAAAAGCCCTCATGAGCTTTCGGCATCTCGACCGTTTTCACTTTGTCCGTCGGGGCAAAATGCGCATCCATGATCGGATTGGCCACCCGTTCAAACCCGCGCGCCCTGTGCTCCTCATCCATGTCCAGCGTCTGGTGCTGCCAGACGTCGCCCAGCGACGAGACGAATGCGATCTCGCCGCCCTCAGATTCCAGATTGTCGGCGACAAACTGCATCTGTTCGAGGAACATCTCGCTCGCATCGAAGGGAAAGCCTTCGGCCGTCTGGTGGGTGTAATCGAGATAGTTCTGGGTATCCGGCAGAACGGCGATGGTGAACGCATGGTCGATGACCGGCGCCTCGACAGGCTGGACGCCCGGCGCCGCACTGGTGCAGGCCGCCGCCAGCGCCGTGAGGGAAATCAGCGCAGACGAGATCACAGGCTGGCGCGCAAGAGCTGATCGGCACATTCATCTGTCTCCTGAATATATTCCGGGCGCACCAGGTGCGCAGCGCGAGGTCTTGTTTCGGGAAGGCTCTAACGTCCTCGCATGACAGTTTCTTGCGTGAGCCGCCCGGCCGGACCGTGTTGCATTGGCAACAGGCCGGCTGGAATGTGCAGTCGCCCGGGCCGGGCACTGCCAGCTTTCTGTATGTTTGCGGCCCCTTAATTGCCGGAAAACTGGTCATCCCTGTCGCACCCCGATCGCCCGACACGGGATCAACGCGCTGGCGGCCGATTTCCACTTTCCGTGATCATGGAGCCCCCAATTTCACCCGAAGCGGATTGGTTTTCAAGAATGCGTCACGCCGTCTACGTATCACTTACAGAGCCCCGTCTCATTTCCTTCAACAAGTGTCACAAAGTGCCTGACCGGGCAGGCTGCGCACTTGCCATATTATCGTGCAGAATTCCAAAACACTTCTACTTCGTATACGGAATTTATACAGAAGCGCCTTCGCAAAACTTTGATTTGAAGCTTGCCACGGAAAAAAAGTAGCCAGCCCTCCAAGCGGCAAATTGTGCGCCGCAACAAGGAATGGGCTTCTCATGAATCGTCATCTTCGTTCTGCAACTGCAATTGCAGCTCTCTCCCTCTCCAGCCAGTTCGTCGCTTTTGCTGACCCGGATGCTGCCGAAACCGACCGCCGGCTCGAAACCGTCACCGTAACGACGCAGAAACAGGAGCAGACGCTCATCGATGTTCCGATCAACGTCTCCGTCACCAACCAGGACCTTATCGACAAGCTGGCCGCAGATGACATCGAAGACCTCGGCAATTTCGTGCCGGGCCTCCAGGTCCAGGCGCAAAGCCTGAACGCCCCAAGCTACTCGCTGCGCGGCGTCGTCTCCGACAGCGGCATTCCCCGCGTCGCCCTCTTCCAGAACGGCGTCGCCGTCGGCAATCCAGGCTATGGCGCAAACCTCGCTATCTTCGACATGGAACGCGTCGAGGTCGTGAAAGGCCCGCAGGCGACGCTGTTCGGCCAGGGCGCCCTGGTTGGCGGCATCAACTTCATCCAGAACCGCGCGTCACTGGAAGGCAATTCAGGCGCGGCCACGCTGGAGGCCGGCGACTACAGTTCCGTCCGCGCCGAAGGTCACTACAACTGGGCCATCAACGACACGCTCGCCCTTCGTGTCGCCGGCCAGCTCAAGCAGATGGACGGCTATGTTCCGAACACTGCCAACTCGCCGGATCTTATGGGTCAGGACACGACCGCGGTACGCACCGCACTGCGTTGGGCCCCGACCGACCAACTGACCGCCGACATTTTCGTGAACTACCAGGAAGACGATTCCACCGGCACGCAGTTCACCTCCGGCTTCTTCCCGGTCAATGGCAAGGTCGACCCGTTTGGCGCCACCGCCATGAACATCAATTCGGATCAGGTGCGCAGCAAGCTCGGCAACGACCGCGAGCTTTTCTACATCACCTCCAACATCGAATATGACATCAATGATGCCTGGTCGCTGACCTCGCTCACCGACTATCGCAACCTCTTCTCCAAGGAAGCCTGGGACTCCGATGGTGCAGCGTTCAACCTGCTCCAGTTCTACCAGGCCCAGAAGGCCAACACGTTCAGCCAGGAACTGCGCGTGAACTATGATGCCGGTGGCAAGCTGACGGCCTTCTTCGGCGGCAACTATTTCACCATCGACAACAAGGCGGAGCTGCGCTTCTCGACCGACGAAGCCTACGCCCAGTCGCTGTTCGCCCCGACACTGGCCGGCGCCGCTGGGCTGACAGTGACCGAAGCGCAAGGCTACCTCGCCCTGTTGGGCGTGCCGGACGCGCAGAATTTCGGCAGCTTCGATACACCGCTCCAGTATTCAGCCCTTGCTGCCCTGTTGATGAACCAGCTCGTGCCGCTTTATGGCGAGCATCTTGAACAGTCGCTGTCGACCGACAGCCGCGACACGTATGACCTCTTCGGCGATGTCACTTATGCCGTCTCCGACCGCCTGAAGCTGACCGCCGGTCTTCGCTACACAAAGGAAGACATCCGCGCGAGCACGATCGGCCATGCGCTGAAGACCAATCCCTACCTGCTCGGCTTCGGCGGCCTGAACGGCGTGACCATGCAGTCGACCCTGCTGCTGAGCGCCGACACGCTCGATCAGCTGGCTTCGGCTTCGGAAAGCACGGATGGCGCGTTCACCTGGCGTCTCAACGCCGCTTATCGCGTCTCCGACAACATCAACACCTGGGTCGCCTATGGCCGCGGCCGCCGCCCGGAAGTCCTGTCAGCCTCGGGCGCGAATTACAGCCTGATCGACGCAGAAACGCTGGACAATGTCGAAGCCGGTATCTTCGGACGCTTCTTCGACGACCGCCTGCAGATGACCAGCTCTGTCTATTATGGACAGTACAAGGACTTTCAGACGACACGCTTCGACCCGATCAACGGCGTGTTCATTACCGAGAACTCCGGTAACGCAACGCAATACGGCCTCGAATTCGACGGCCAGGCCTTGGTCAATGACTATGTCCGCCTGCTGGCAACCTATGCCTTCACGCATTCGGAATACGACAAGAAGGACGACAATGGGAACCCGCTGCAATTTGCCGGCAACAAGTTCCGCCTGAGCCCGGAACAGAGCTTCTCGCTGGCCGCCGACATCACTGTGCCAATGGGTGAGCATGGCGAAATCTCGATCATCCCGAGCTATATCTGGAAGAGCAAGCACTACTTCGAGGATGACAATGGATTCGACTATGCGGCGGACGGCAATGGCGGCTTCATCCGCATTCCGGAAATGTATCCGGATGGTACCGTGGTGGAAGAATCGCAGGACGCCTATGGCGTTGCGAACCTGCGCGTCGGATTTGATGCGGCCAGCCAGCGCTGGGGCGCCTATGTCCTCGGCGAGAACATTTTCGATGAAGAATACCTGATTGATGTCGGCAACACCGGCGGTGCCTTCGGCCTGCACACAATCATCCGCGGCAAGCCGCAGATGGTGAAAGCCGGCGTCTACGTCAAATTCTGACCCTCGACCCGTGCCGGGAGGAGTTCGCTCTCCCGGCACGCTCCCCTCTTCCGGAAAGCGCCCGACATGAAACGACTGATCTCCGCCTCCATTCTCGTTCTCGCGGCCTGCGCCAGCGCGCCTGCTGCCGAAGCCCCGGCTCAGGCCTGGAACACGCTCACCGGCGAGCGCCCGATTGTGATCGCGCACCGCGGCGCCAGCGGCCTCTACCCCGAACACACGATGATGGCCTACAAGGCAGCCATCGCGCAGGGGGCTGACTTTATCGAACCGGACCTTGTCATGACGTCGGACGGCGTCCTGATCGCCCGGCATGACCTCTACCTGTCCGCCACAACTGACATCGCAGACCATCCCGAATTCGCCGACCGCAAAGTCGCGCGCCAGACGCCGTTCGGCGAACAGGAAGACTGGTGGGCGGATGATTTCACGTTCCCAGAAATCCAGAACCTGAAAGCGCGCCAGCAATTCGAAGGCCGCTCGATGGAGTACAATGACACGCTGGACCTCGTCACCTTCGACGAGGTCATGGACCTGGTCCTCGCCGAAGCCGAAAAGGGCAATATCGTCGGGCTGCATGTGGAAGCCAAATGGCCAAGCCACTACGCCTCCATTGGCAAGGGCCTCGCCGATCCGATCCTCGACGCGATGAAAGCCAAAGGCCTGAAGGAGGCCGGCATCCCGGTCTACATCCAATGCTTCGAACCGCCCTTCCTGGCTGAAGTCGCAGAAAAGAGCGACCTGCCGTTGATCCAGAACATGGTCGGCGCCCCCTACGCCTCCATGATGGGGCTCGAATACGATCTCGATGCCATGACGACTGACGGCGTTGGCGCCGATGTCTCCTATGTGCTCGGCAAGCATGGCCAGCCGACAGACTTCGTCGCCCGCGCCCACGACGCCGGCCTGCTGGTGCATGTCTACACGGTGCGGGACGACCGCCCGGATGCCCCGTTCACGGATAGCCGTGACGAACTGAAAGCACTCTTTGACGCAGGCGTGGATGGCATATGGGCTGACTTCCCGGCCACGGCGGTGGAAGTTCGCGGCAAGTAGGAAGCTGACGGGTCAGCCCTTCTTCTTCCGGCTGAGCTTTTCCCATGGCAGCTTGACGGTCACGGGCTCCTGAATCCACCCGCTGCCCCGGCCATATTGCGCATCGAGCCGCATGATCCAGCGATAGCTGTACCAGGCAAACCAAACCGTTGAGGCAATGGCCAGCACAGGAACGAGCCAGCCATTCGGCCAGGGCTCGTGGGCCAGGAACACCTTGATCGCCCAGTAACCGAAGAACAGATAGGCATGAATTCCGATGCTGCCGAGCACGCATGTCTTTAAATATTTAGCCGGCGTCCCGGAAAACGGGATACTTGCAGAAATCTCTTCACTTGCGATCGAACTTGGTTGGTCGGTCATGATGGGTCCTCCCCTGCAGATCAGAATGGTTTGGTAATGGCGAGGTAGAGAACGATCATGGCAGACACCATGATGGCCGGGCTGGAGAGCAGCAGGAACCACCAATGGTGCTGCACCGCCCGCTCATATCCGACGGCGTCCCCTGCTTCGCGAAAGCGGTGCTTCGCTCCGCCGAAATGGGCGAGATAATAGTCGGTCACCTCAATCGGAATGAAGATGCCTGCGACGAACAGGAGCTTCAGCATCAACCAGCCGACATGCGCATTGAACCCGCCTGCCCAGAACAGGAGCGGGCCGGTGATCAGGATGACTGGAAAGGCAAAGTGCTCATAGGAAGCGCCCTGGTCGAATCGCTCCATCACCCAATTCCGGAGACGGACGATTTCCTGATCCGTCGGGTTCCGGCGCCACGCCTTGAAGACCGGCACAAGGTAGAAGGCATAGGCGACAGATGTACTCCACACCCACACCATCACGGCGGTGAGATGGATGAATTTCAGCTGGAGATAATATTCCCCCAGAAACATCCGGATGGGTTCGAGCATTTTCAATCACCTCCCTGATCATTTTGACGCTGCTTAAGCTCGGAGCGAATTATTGTCAATAAACTTGACGATTATGTTTTCCGCACGTAATGCTTTCCAAAGCGTCGGGGAGGACGCGAAAGAGGATCTGCCCGCAGAGAAACGGGCCGGCGTCACACCGGGCCTGAACCGGGCACACTCTCTCGCCTCACCTGCCCGCAACGACCAACCAGCGCATGCGCTCAGGACAGGCGGGCTCACATGGCATCAGCATCCGAATGGACGGGACTCCGCCTACTTGGCGACACCGCGACGCTCTCCTCGCAAGTCAGGCACTTTGCACAGAGGAAGCCGGATGCGCCGGCAGTACTGGGCATGACCGGCAGCCTCCGCTGGCGGGAGCTGGACACATGCGCAGACCGGCTCGCAAATGCGCTGGACAGGCTCGGAATGAAGAAAGGGGACCGCCTCGCCTGGCTTGGCCGGAACAGGCTCATCTTCCCCATCGTGCTGCTGGCTGCGCGCCGGGCGGGCGCCGTCCTGACTGGGCTGAACTGGCGCCTCTCTCCGGTCGAACTCACCCGCATTCTCGATCGGACCGAACCTGCGCTTATCGTCGGTGACACCGAATTTGCGGGCAGTGTGCCCAGTCGATTCCGGTTCGTCGATACGGAAGCCGGGCTTGGCGCGTTTGTCACCGGAGCCAGCACGGAAGCTGTCGATCGTTCCGAACCTGGCGACATTTCCACCCTGTTCTTCACCTCCGGCACGACGGGAGAACCAAAGGCCCTCGCCTACACAAGTGAAAGTGCAGACCGGATGATGTTCGCGCCGAACACCTTGGCCTTCACACCGGACGCGCGTCTCCTGATTGTTGCGCCCGTGTTTCACACAGCAGGCTGGTCCTGGACGCTGTATGGTCTCGCGGGCGGGATGACGCAGATCCAGCTCTCCCAGGCCAGCCCGGCCACCATGTTCGATGCCATGGAGCAGCTGGGCGTGACGCACGCCCAATGGGTGCCGGCGATCCTCTCCGATTTGCTCAAGGAGAATGAGGCGCGCCAGATTCCGAAGGGCCAACTGAAAATGGTGGGCTATGGTGCCTCCCCCATCGCGCCATCGCTGCTGAAGGCCTGCCTCGACACATTTGGGTGCGAGTTCACGCAGGTCTACGGCATGACCGAAACAATCGGCCCGATCACCCATTTGCCGCCGTCCGCACACCGCAATCCAGACCCAAGGGTCAATCAGGCGACAGGCACAGCGGGGCCGGGCGTGGAAATTCGTATTACCAACGCCGACGGGCTGGATGTGGCACCCGGTGAGACGGGCGAAATTCTCGTCCGCCTACCCTATCCGGCAGCCGTTCGCTGGTCAGCCGATGGGACGGTTGCCCCTGTCGCGGACGCGGAGGGCTGGCTGAGCACAGGCGATGTCGGGCACATTGATACGGATGGCTTTTTGACGGTGACCGACCGGCTGAAGGACATGATCATTACAGGTGGGGAAAACGTCTATCCGGTCGAAGTGGAGAAGGTGTTGTCCGGCCTGCCTGGCGTGGCGGATGCCGCCGTCTTCTCAGTGCCCGACCCGAAATGGGGTGAACGCGTGGTGGCCGCGATTGTGCCAGTGACCGGAACACGGTTCGCCCCTGACGCCACGCTCGCGCTCTGCCGTCAGCAGCTCGCGCATTACAAATGCCCGACTCGGATTTTCGAGGTCAGCGCCCTGCCACGCAATGCGACCGGCAAAGTGCTACGACAGGACCTGCGCAACTCACTTGTCCCAAACAATACCTGAAAGCGATTTCAATGACCCCACATGCCGGCGGCAGCCAGTTTGCCGAAGAAGACCTGTCCATGTTCCGCGAGAGCGTGTCGCGATTTCTGGATGCGAATGCGCCGCCGGAAAAGGTGGCGCAATGGAATGCAGACAAGGTGGTTGAGCGGGACCTCTGGCGCAAGGCCGGGGAATTCGGAATGCTGGGCGCGACCGTTCCGGAAGCGTATGGTGGGCTTGGCGGTGACTTCCGCCACGAACGTATCCTGATCGAGGAGATGGGCGCACGCGGCCTGGAAGGCTGGGGCGTGGCCGTCCACAATATGATCGTTGCGCCTTACCTGACCGCCTATGCCACCGAAGCCCAGAAACAGGCCTGGCTGCCCGGTGTGGTCGCCGGAAACATCGTGCTGGCCATCGCAATGACGGAACCCTCCGGCGGATCGGATCTCGCCAATTTGCGCACCCGCGCGCGGCTGAACGGCGACGAATGGGTGATCGACGGCCAGAAGACATTCATATCGAACGGTCAGACGGCCGACCTCGTTGTCGTCGCCTGCCGGACGGGCAGCGATGGCGCGAAAGGTGTTTCATTGATTGTCGTGCCCGGCGACGCAGAGGGATTCGAGCGCGGCCGGAATCTCGACAAGATCGGCCGGGATGCACAGGACACATCGGAACTGTTCTTTTCAGGCGTCAGGGTTCCGAAAGACAATTTGCTGGGCGGCGTGCCGGGTGAAGGCTTCACGCAGATGATGACGATGCTTCCGCAGGAGCGGCTCGTCATTGCCGCCATGGGGCTGGCCATGCTGGAACGTGCCCTCCAGCTGACCATCGACTATACCAAGGAACGCAACGCCTTCGGAAGAACGCTGATGGATCTGCAGAACACGCAGTTTACTCTTGCTGACATCAAGACTCAGGCAACCGTCGGACGCGCCTTTATCGATCAGTGCACCAACAAGCATTTGCGGGGCGAGCTGGATGCCGTGACCGCCTCCATGGCAAAGCTCTGGATTTCAGAGACTGAGGTCGCCAGCATCAGCCGCTGCCTGCAGCTTTTTGGTGGCTATGGCTACATGAACGAATACCCGATCGCCCAGCTGTTCCGGGACTCGCGCATCGACACGATCCATGGCGGCGCCTCGGAAGTCATGAAGCTGATCATCGCGCGCACCCTTTAAGGGTCCGCACTCAGACGATCCCGCTGCTGCGCAATTTTTCGATCTGCTCCGGCGTCAGGTCCAACAGTTCCGTCAGCACCTGCTCAGTATGTTCGCCGAGCTTTTCCGGCCCGGTCCAACGTACAGACCCCGGCGTGGATGACAGTTTCGGGAAGACGTTCTGCATCTTGATCGTGCCCCAGCGCTCGCTCGCAAGGTCCACCAGTGCTTCACGGGCAGCGTAATGCGGATCGTCCAGCATGTCGCGAGCCCGGTAAACTTTCCCGACCGGTACGGCGTGCTCGATCATGACGGCCTCAACCTCATCAATCGTGCGGGTCTTGGTCCAGTCATTGATGAGATCATCCAGCTCCACCTGGTTCTCACCGCGCGCGACATGGGTCGCGTATCGTGGATCGTCTTTCAGCTCCGGCCGGCCCATGGCATCGCACAGCCGTGCAAACACGGTGTTCTGGTTGGCGGCGATGATCACCATACCGTCCGACCCATCATAGATGTTCGACGGTGCAATTGCCGGCAGGTACGATCCGGAGCGCTCACGCGTATAGTTCTCGATCGTGTATTCCGGCACGAGCGATTCCATGATGGCCAGGATGGATTCGTAGATCGCGGCATCGACGACCTGCCCCTCCCCTGTCTTTTCCCGATGATGGAGTGCAGCAAGTGCGCCCACAGTGGCGAAAGTTCCCGCCAGCGTGTCGCCGAGCGAGATACCGGCGCGTGATGGCTTCCGGTCAGGTTCACCCATCAGGTAGCGCACCCCGCCCATTGCCTCCCCGACCGAGGCATAGCCGGGACGCTTGGCATACGGGCCCGTCTGACCGTAACCGGAAATCCGGATCATGATGATCGATGGATTCTCCTTCTTGAGGTCCTCGTAGCCGAGCCCCCATTTTTCCATCGTCCCCGGACGAAAATTCTCGACGATGAAATCAGCCTGACGGACCAGCTGGCGGACGATGTCCTGGCCCTCTTTTTCCCGCAGATTGGCCGTGATGCATCGCTTGTTGCGCGCGCAAACAGACCACAGCAATGGGTATCCCGTGCGCCCCCAGGTGCGGAGTGGATCACCCTGCCCCGGCGGCTCCACCTTGATGACATCGGCGCCCATGTCCCCGAAAAGCTGCGCGCAGAATGGCCCCGCAATCAGCTGGCCCAGTTCCAGGACACGAAGTCCCGCCAAAGGTCCCTGAGGCGTTGTCACCGTCTTGTCCATTTTTCCCTCTGTATTTTTTACTCAGACCTTCAGGCCCATCGTCAGTGATTTCGCGAAAACGGCCGCGACTTCCTCGCCCTTGTTGGAGGCACTCGGCCGGAACCATTTAGGCACCCAGTTCACAGCACCGAGGATCGCATTGCTGACCATGGCGGAATTGTCGGCCTTCAGTTCGCCTGCCTTTATGCCGGCATCGATGATTGCCGTTATCCGTCTTGTATGTTCCCGCGACCGTTTCAGCAGTTCATCCTTGTGCGCCTTGGACAGCGCTGGGATTTCGGAAAGCATGGCCACCGGGCCTTCATCGCCACAGACCGCCTCAACCTGATACTGGATATAAAGCTGGAGTTTTTCGAGGTCGGTTTCACCTTCTTCCAGCGCGCGGTCGAGCGCAGCGCCACCAATGTCCAGCGCGCGGCTGTAGCAGAGATAGATCAGCTCTTCCTTGTTCTTGACATAGTAGTAGACCGCGGCGTCGGTGATCCCCAATTGCCGGGCCACGTCTTTCAAGGAGGTGCCGCTCGTGCCTTTTTCGTTGAAGCACTGCGCTGCCACTTTCAACAGCATGTCCCGCTTCAGCTGATGTCGAAGCTGACGGTCAAAATGCCATTTATCCGGTGCGCTCATATCGTTATCCCTGCCGTGTTTCCCAAGCGCGGAAGGTGCACGCGACACCCTCTGCCCCGACACGCCCTACGTTTCCGGGACCCCAATGGTTTATTTAGTACACTCTAGATTTTCTTAGCAAGACATAAAAACCATTTGGCCGACACCTGCAGGCACTTGGCTTCATACTGGGGGACTTGCCGGGTGTGACACGACGATCACGCCGAGAGAAAAAGTCCAAAAACTTTACAAAACCACTTGCAAAAACTTTCTGCCCGGTTTGTATTTTAGTGGGCATTAGAAAAAGTTGCTCATGACAAGAAAATTCTGGTAGCCGGATCTAACCGGCACCCCCGGTGTTTCCGGGATGAGGGAGGTAACAACCATGAAACAGAAGCTCTACGGCTCATCCAGCCGAGCTGTCGTCGGCGCCGTCCTCGGAACCGTCGCGATCGCCCTGGCTGCCCCTGCCCATGCGCAGGAAGACACGACCAGCGAAGATGGCGCCCGCCGCCTGCAGGCCGTGATCGTTCAATCCACCAAGCGGGATACGACCCTGCAGGACGCACCGATCTCCATCGGCGTTGTCACGGGTGAAACCATTGCGGACTACCAGGTTGCCGACCTGACGGACCTGCAGAATTTCGTTCCCAACCTGACCGTCCAGAAGACGTTCGGCTCTTGGGCCGTGCGTATCCGTGGCCTCGGTTCCGGCGTTACGAACATTGCGTTCGACTCCTCGGTCAGCATCTTCAATGACGGCGTTTATTGCGGCCGCTCCAGCTGTCTGGAGACCGGTCTGATGGATGTCGGCGCGGTCGAAGTCGCACGCGGCCCTCAAGGCGCCCTGTTCGGGAAAAGCACGATCGCAGGGGCCATCACGGTTTCCAGCGCCCGGCCGACAAGCACGTTTGAAGCCTATGCCAATGCCGGCATCGAACTTGAAGACGGCGGCTATCGGACCTCCGGCGCCATTTCCGGACCGCTCTCCGATACAGTCCGCGGACGCCTGGCGTTCCAGACGAAAAATCTCGACGGCGACGTGAAGAACGCCTTCACTGGCAACGACGACAACTCCGTAGACGCCTGGGGCGCACGCGGAAGCCTGGAATGGGACATCACGCCGGATACGATGCTGTTCGCAAAAGTCGAGGGCGGCTCAAACTCCGTCGACGGCCGCCGCAACCAGCTGGTCACCGCAGGCGCACTGCTGTCTCCGACGGCACCGATCAATCCGGCCTATATCGAGACGAACGCTGATCAGGTGCGGTATGCCGCGACGGGCGTTCCGGTCCCGGAATATGACGATCTGGATTCCCTCGCTTTCACGACATCGCTTTCTTCGATGATCGGAGAGCACAAGCTGGAGCTGATCGGCAACTACTGGCAGACAGAGTCTGAACGGTACCTGGATGTCGACGGTGTGCCGGAACACCTGCTCAACACCTCAATCGGTGATGACTATGAGCAGAAATCCTTCGAGGCACGCCTGCTCTCCCCGACCGGCAACACGTTCGAGTACATCGTTGGTGGCCTCTATCACAACTCGGAAGTCGATACGTTCCAGTACAGCGCCTATTCTCCGGGGTTCTACGCGACGGTCGGCGTGCCCGCGATCGCGTACAACCAGATCGATGGAGCCGTTGCGTCACTCCGAGAATTCCATCGCGAAACGGACACGGTGTCGCTCTACGGACAATTGACCTGGCACCTCACCGACAAGCTGAGCCTGATCGGGGACCTGCGCTACACCAAGGAAGACCAGGATGCCCGGGCGCAGAACCGCCATGCAGACCTGCCGGATCTGGTGAACCTCGTCTTCAATCCGAATGCGCCATTGCGCAGCAATCCGGAGTTCATCTTCTACGAGTCCCGGTCGGACACGAACACCGATCCATCCATCCGCCTCCTGTACGAGATGAACAATGACGTTAGCATGTATGCCGCATTCTCGACCGGCTCGAAGCCGGGCGGCATGAAAGCGAATGACGACGCTCTTGGAACGATCCTTCTGTCCAAGGACTCCGCTTTCCTCTCGAAATACGCCGGCGTTTCCTCGCTGACGGCAGCCGAGCTAAACGACGGGATCACCCTGTCGGAAGGAAATGGCGTGTTCGATTTCGAGGGCGAAGAGGCTGACAGTTATGAAGTCGGCACGAAAATGTTCCTGGCCGATGGACGGGTCAGCCTGAACGCCGCAGCTTTCCTGATGAAGTTCGACAATATGCAGACCTCGTCCTATGACGGCACGCGCTTCATCATCGGAAACGCGGCGTCGGCTGAAGTGAAGGGCGTCGAACTCGAAGGCCAGTGGCTCGCAACGGACAATCTGACCTTTAACGCATCGGCTGCCTTCACGGATGCGACGTTCGACGAGTTCAAGAACGCCCAGTGCCCGATCGCATCTGACGGAACTCAGGAAGATCCGGCCTGCGTGGACGGTCAGGGAGACCTCAGCGGCCGCCAGATTGAACGCGCCCCGGAAGTCGAGCTGAACATCGGAGCGGCATGGACGAAAAACATCACGCCGAACCTCGTCCTCGATGCCAAGGTCGATGGGTACTATTCCAGCGAATACTATGTTCGCCAGGACTTCGATCCAGCCGGCTTCCAGGACGCCTTTACCAAGCTGAACGCCCGCCTGGCAATCGGATCGGCAGATGATCGTTGGGAAGTCGCACTGGTTGGCCGGAACCTGACTGATGAGCTGACCATTCAGCACGCCTACCAGGTGCTGTCCTCGTTCCAGTCACTGGGCGAAGGCCGGAAAGTCTTCCTCGAAGGTACCTTGCGCTGGTAGCTCCTCCTAAAGCCCGGCAAAAAGGCGAAGGCCGCTCCATCTGGAGCGGCCTTCTTTCTTTTCGTCGAGATTTGGTCAGCGTCAGGCGACTCCGCCCTGCCGCTATTCGTATTCGTCGCGCAGCACGCGCTTCAGGATTTTTCCATTCGGATTTCGGGGCATATCCGAACGGATCTCAACGCGGGCAATCCGCTGGCGTTTGCCAACCCGTGTGTTGGTCCATTCCAGGATTTCCGCCAACAGATCCGGTCTGCTGCCCGGCTCCGGCACAATGATGCCGATGGGCGTTTCGCCCCATTTCGCATCCGGTACACCGATGACGGCAACTTCAGAAACCGCGGGGTGTCCCACCATCACCGCTTCGATATCCACCGGATAGATGTTCTGGCCGCCGGACACGATCATGTCTTTCTTCCGGTCGGTGATGTAGAGATAGCCAGCTTCATCCGTGCGTCCGATATCCCCTGTCCGAAGCCACAACACTCCATCCGGGTCTACATACTTGATCTCTTCGGTGGCTTCAGGACGGTTGTGATATTCCACCATCCAGTGCACGGAGCGAACGCAGATCTCGCCGGTCCCGCCCCAGGGAAGAACCCGGCCATCATCGTCGACAAGGATGTAGTCATTTCCGCGCACAGGCTTCCCGACTGATGCTGTCCGCCCTTCCGCCTCTTCCGGTTGCAGCGTTGTCATGAACCCCTCGGTCAGTCCGTAGAGTTCGATGACCGCACACTTGAACTGCTCGCCAACCCTCCGCTTGAGGTCCTCAAACAGGGGTGCGCCGCCGGAAATGACAGCTTCAAGTGACGCAACGCGTTCCGACCGGAAGCCCGGCGCATCCAACACGCGCTGAAACTGGATCGGCACCATGAACGTGTGCGTCACGCCGTAGCGTTCGACACAGTCCAGCCAGTCGTCCACATCGAACCGTGACCGCACCACACAAGTTCCGCCTACGATCAGGGCACAGAAAAGCGATGCCCAGGCAATGTTGGAATAGAGCCCGATCGGGCAGATCGAGATGGCTGCAAAATGATACCGGTGAGCAAGCGACAGCTCATACATGGATTGTATACGCCGCCGGTAGGCATGTTTAATGCCTTTGGGCAGTCCCGTCGTGCCGGAACTGTAGATGATGTTACACGGATCATCTTCGCCGATCTTTACCGCGGGCTGGCGATCTGACTGTGAGTCTCTCCAGGTACGGAACTCATCAGCCGTGCCGCTTGCTTCGCCGAGCACAAACTCCGCTGGCCGGCCTGAGGGGAATTCCTGTTCCTTGAACCGCCCGAACTGGTCAGGCGTGTAGAAAATCGCCTTCGCGCCGGAGTCCTCGATCATCCGGACGAGGCCTTCCTCATTCACGGCGAGGTTCAACGGCACAATGATCGCCCCGGCCTTCAGGATACCGTACATGACTTCGACATATTCGACGCCGTTCGACATCAGGATGGCAACGCCGTCACCTTTTCCAATACCAAGCGAAAGCAGCCCGTTGGCAACCTGGCTGGAACGCCGGTCAAGCTCCCCCCAATTGAGCGTTCCGCCCTCATCGATAATTGCGGGCTTGTCCGGATACCATTTGCCATTCAGGCGAATGAAATCGTGGAATAGTGGGGGCGTGATTTCAAAACTCACAGCGCACCTTTTTTTCAGCTGGCCAGGTCGGCGAAGTCCAGTCGCATCTGCCGCTTCAGCACCTTGCCGGTCGCGTTGCGGGGGAAGCTGTCCACGAAGGTATATTTCCGCGGTATCTTGTAACCTGCGAGGCGGGGCCGAAGGAACGACTCAATTTCTTTGGGATCAGGCCGCACACCGACTTTTGGCACAATACAGGCGAGCAGACTTTCCCCCCATTTGGAATCAGGGATACCAATCACCGCCACATCTTCGACGTCCGGGTGCTGAATGAGTTCATTCTCGACTTCGACCGGGTAAATATTCTCACCGCCGCTGATGACCATGTCCTTGATCCGGTCGACGATGTAGAGAAACCCCTCCTCATCGAAATAACCGGCGTCCCCGCTATGATACCAGCCATCCTTCAGGGCGTCAGCCGTCGCTTCGGGCTTATTCCAGTAAGATTTCATCACCCGGTCTGTCTGGCAAAGAATTTCGCCGATCTGGCCGGGCGGCAGTTCCACGCCATTCTCATCCACAACCTTCAGACGGGACGCGCCCAAAGGTTTGCCCGCTGATTTCAGTTTCGTGCCCGCATCATAGGTGCAATCCGCAGGGCCAAGATATGTCAGCCCTCCGCAACATTCTGTCATACCATAGGAGAGTGCGAACCCGCATTTGAGGACGCTTTGCGCTTCCCTCAGCAGTTCGACCGGGATGCCGGAGCCGGCGATCAGCAATGTGTCGAGATGCGTCAGGTCGAGATTACCCACTTCCGGGAGCCGGATGATGTCATGAATCAGGGCAGCCGGAAGCGGTGTCACGGCAATCTTGTGATCCGCGATCAGCTCAATGACTTCAGCCGCGGACGCCGCGCGGAGGATTTCCGCACGCGCGCCGGCATAGAGGCCCGCCAGTCCTAGATTGCAGGCCGCAATGTGAAACAGCGGCATCGTGCACAAGACGGCCGCATCAGGACGGAACATCGCCGGCCAGACAGACAGGCCTTCAATCGCCGCCCGAACCATGGCGTGGTGGGTAATCTCTACGCCTTTCGGATGACCCGTTGTGCCGCTGGTGTACATCTGCACCGCCGTCTCTTCCGGGACCGGCGGGTCCGGCAGACCGCCCGCCCCCGGTGAAGCGCCTGCCCATCCGGACAAGCCCTGCCCCGCATCGATTGCGACCACTGTCTCCAGATCACCGGCATCCGATCGCGCCGCCGAGACGATGTCCAGAAACTCTTCCCCGGCAAAGATGAGCTTTGCGCCACTATCACGCAGGATATAAGCGACCTCCTTCGGAGCGAGGCGGAAATTGACCGGAACCAATGTGGCACCGGCCTTAGAGGTCCCGAAGAGGATCGGGAAAAATGCATCGGAATTCTTGTCGAGAAACGCAACGCGGTCTCCCCGGCCGACGCCGGCCTTCCCCAAGGCCCAGGCAATCCGGTCGCTAAAATCGTTCAGTTCACGGTAAGTGAGTGTCTGGTCCTCGTAGACAATCGCCGTTTTGCCCGGGGTCCGACCGGCATGGCATCGCGGGAAGTCTGCGAGCGTTTGAATGTCGGGGTCTGCGATCTCCTCAAGAGACCGCGTTTTGCGGTCTTCGGATGCCATGTCTTACATCCCGTGTTTCTGGAGCCAGTTTGCGCAGGTCTCGGCTGCCTCGACCGCTTTCTCCTGCTGGCCGAAGAAATAGTGGTTGGCATCCTGGATCCACACCAGCTCCTTGTCGTCATGCGAGACCGCCTCATAGAGGCGTTTGGTGTGCTCCGGCGTAATGCCGTCATCTGCGGTGTTGCCGACAACAAGCACGGGCACGGAAATTTTCGCGGCGCATTTCACGCCGTCTGCACGCGCGTCATCATAGCTCCACTGCGAGAGCCAGCTGCGCAGCGAACAGAACCGGGCGAGCCCCACCGGGCTGTCGTTGACGACTTCAGGATCACCCAGGAAGCACCAGTTTGGTTTGCGTCCATTCGGGTCGATCGTGGGATCCAGCCATTTCGGGTCCGCCATCGTGCGATGGACAACGAAGCCGTATTCCCGGTTCGTCTGGCCGGCGGCTTTGTATTCCGCAAGCTTGTCTTTCACCCATTTCGTAATGCGTCTGTTCCGGTCGATCTGCGCCTGGCGGAAGCGCTTCAGGTATTCTGCCGAATATGGCGGCTTGTTGGGGTTACGCGGATCATAGATGTCCAGCTCAACATCGCGGTTCTCCGGGTCGTTCTCATCGATCACGGATGGATCTAGCCATTCTGTGAAAGTCACATGGCGGGCATGGTGCGCTGCGACCAGCATGACCGCATCGGCGGGAATGAAACCGCGCTTGGTGAGATCCGGCGGATCCCCTGCCGGTGTGGACGTCACTGACGGTTGTTCGGCTTCCGACTGGTAGAATAGCGACATGGACCCGCCACCGCTCCAACCACCAAGGACGACTTTCTCGTAGCCGAGACGTTCCTTTGCGTCGCGCACAACCGCGCCGAGATCGCAGACAACCTTCTCCATGATCAGCGCCGTGTCGACACCGCGATAGCGCGTATCGCAATAGATCGTGTGAACACCGCTCTTCGCGAGCGCAGCCATCATCGGCAGGTATGAACCGCCCCCGATCGGGTGGGACCAGATCACCACCGTCTTGGATGGATTGTCCTTGGGCTTCAGCAACTGGCAGCTGAGAGCAACCTTGTCGATCTCACCGGCATAAGTGTCTTTGAAGGCGGATTTGTCCTCGTAAACGACGAGGTACGGAATCCGGTCGTATTTGTGTTTCGTGGCCGTCATGCGGACCTCCCAGTTTATTTTTCTGGGTCAGAACGTGCGGGCGACGCCCGAAAACGTTACTTTGCCCCTTCAAGAAGTTTTTAATCTACATTAAAAAGATGGCCGGTCAAACGTTTCCGTTGGGTCATTCCGGCCTATTCTTTTGGTATTTCCGCGTGCATAGTCAAAGGACGTACATGTTGCAGACGACGACTGGATTTGGTGGCGGTTTCGCGGCTTTCCCCGGCCTCGATCGCAGCCTTGATATCCGCCTCTGCACGCATGTGAATTTCGGCGTCGTGAATGATCTGCGCCGCATGTTCCTGCGGCAGCACAACCACGCCATCCTCGTCTCCCAGGATCAGGTCGCCCGGCCGGATTTCCACGTCGCCCCAGATGCCGGGAAGCGTCACCGGACGGTTCATGGCCGTGTATTTCCATTTCCTGTGCGCATTGATGGGCGAGGCGTACCGGCACCAGACTGGAACCGGCCCATCTACCAGCGCCTCACGGTCGCGAACACCGCCATCCAGCAGGAAACCACGGGCGCCAGCACGCACCATGCTCGTCATCATGTTGTCTCCGATGATCGCACCCTTGTCGCATCCATTGGTCGCGATCACCACGACCGCACCGGGCGTTACCAGGTCATCAAGCTCGAATGTGGGAATGGCGGGCTGGCCGCCCCCTTCCCCGCCTTCTGCACACAACGCGACGCCCGCCATTTTCGCGGCGCCAAGCGGGCGAAGGTCCGCAGCAAGCACCTGTGTCTCCAGCCCCATCGCGACCAGGACGTCTGCAATCGCCGCGGCTTCCAGTTCAGAAAGCCGCACCCACAATGGCTCTTCCGTCATGCCGGTTCCTCCCATCGGATTGGCGGGAAGCTGGACACCTCCCCACCTCTGATATATCACCAGTACATCAAGAAGCCGGTTCTGCCAATGGCGGCGCCGGAGCAAATTCCGGGCACAGGCGAGGAGCGCACAATTCCAAACGTACCAGCCCCCATCTGCAAAGCGCTCCGGGAGCTGGGGCTGACACACGCCACAGGACAACTTTTCGGCGAGCCCCTGAGCGGCGGCGTTTCATGCGATATCTGGCGCGTTGACCTGCCAGAGGGGCCTGTCTGCGCCAAAAGAGCACTCGCGAAACTGAAAGTTGCCGGTGAGTGGTTTGCCCCTACCAGCCGTATTGATTTTGAAGCGGCCTATTACCGGTTTGCGCGCACAGTCGCACCAGGCGTGACACCGGAAGTTCTGGGGCATGATCCTTCACGCGGTGTTCTGGTCACGGAATACCTCCCATCATCGGAATACACGGCCTGGAAGGAAGAATTGCAGAACGGGGTTATTCGGACAGACCTTGTCCGGCAACTCGCCCTGACGCTTCGGCGCCTGCATGATGCCAGCCTTGCAGACTCCCAGGTGCACGCGGCCTTCACCCAACCCGACCTGATCCATGCCCTGCGCCTGTCCCCTTACTTCCTGGCAAGCATTCCAGCGAACCCGGAACTCGAACACGAACTCACAGGACTCGTGAAGCTGTTTGAGGAAAATCGCCACTGGCTGATCCACGGGGACTTCAGTCCAAAGAACATTCTTTTCGGCCGGGACCACCCGGTGATCCTTGATGCAGAATGTGCCAATACCGGCGATGCGGCCTTCGACCTTGCCTTCTGCAGCGCGCACCTCTGCCTGAAGGCTGCCTGGAAGCCGCAGCACGCCTCCAAATACAAAGCGGCCTTTGACACCTTCCATACAAACTACTTCGCAGCCGGTACCGATCACGACCTGGACGCCCGCGCAGCAAGATACCTGTCCGGTTTCCTGCTCGCCCGCATGGATGGGAAGTCTCCGGTTGAGTACATCACCGCCCCTACCGACAAGGCGGCCATAAGAAATTTTGCCTGGAACCATCTGAAGCAAGCGGCAACTTCTCTGCGCGCTTTGGCCGACGAATGGTTCTCCGACTGGGCGCCCCATTCCGATAAAGGAGAGACACAAGCGTGAGCCACCTCGACATCGCATCCATGGAAGGCCGTCAGGTCTGGGACAGCCGCGGGCGGCCGACTATCGAAGTCGAAATCCGGCTATCGAATGGTGCCGTCGGACGCGCCATCGCTCCTGCGGGAGCCTCCACCGGCGCAGGCGAAGCACTGGACCTTCGGGACGGCGGCGCGGCATTCGGTGGTTATGGCGTATCAGAGGCCATGGCCGGTCTTCGGAACGAGATCATTCCTGTACTGATCGGATTGCCGGCCGACCAGCAGGAACTTGTCGATGGCACGCTTGAGGCGCTCGACGGAACGCCACAGCTCAGCCGTCTTGGCGGCAATGCGCTGATCGCAACATCGCTCGCCATCGCGCATGCAGCAGCCGCCGGACGGGATGAGCCGCTCTGGTCCTATTTCGCCATGGGCGACGCTCCGCTGATCCCGGTTCCGGAAATACAAATCTTCGGCGGCGGCGCGCACGCCGCGGGGGCCATGGACCTGCAGGATTTCATGGTGGTTCCTTTCGGCGCGTCCAGCTTCCGGGAAGCACTCGAATGGGTTGCTGAAATCTATCTTGCGGCCGGAGATCTGGTCGCGCGGAGGGGGGCAAGCGTAGGTGTGGCAGACGAAGGGGGCTATTGGCCGGTGTTCGACAGCAATGAACAGGCACTGGACGCCCTGCTCATCAGTATCGAGAAAGCCGGATTTGATCCGGAGACACAGGTCGGCATGTCGATCGATGTCGCCGCCAACCAGTTTTTCCGCGATGGATCCTACATTCTGAAAGCAGAAGGCCGGGCCCTCTCGACGGAAGAATGGTACGATCAGGTCGCTGGCTGGGTGCGATCCTATCCGATTGCGATGATCGAGGATCCTTTCACCGAAGACGATCACACCTCCCACCAGAAATTCACAGTCGAGTTCAAAGATAGAACACAGATTGTGGGAGACGACCTACTCGTCACCAATCGCGTGAATGTAGAAACGGCGATCGCAGACGGTTCTTGCACAGCCCTGCTCTGCAAGCCGAACCAGGCGGGCACCCTGACCCGGACAAAGAATGCCTTCGATGCAGCAAAGGCCGCTGGAATGGGCACAATCGTCTCTGCCCGGTCTGGCGAAAGTGAAGATACGACGATCGCCCATCTCAGCGTCGGCTGGGCGTCTGGCCAGTTCAAGGTCGGCTCATTCACACGATCGGAACGCATGGCGAAATGGAATGAAATGCTGAGGATCGAGGAATCTCTCGGCGCTAGGGCAAAATATGCTGGAGGGTCAGTCCTTGGCCGAAATTAACCCCTCCCCCACGCCTCAATCGCGCCCCTTGTCGGAAGATGCCTACGAGCAGCTTGAGGAACTCATTGTCACGATGGAACTCGCTCCGGGCACGCTGGTGACGGAGCAGGAACTTGCCCAGCGCATCGGGTTGGGCCGCACGCCCGTCCGGGAAGCGGTCTTACGCCTCTCGAAAGAATACCTGATCCTGATCATGCCCCGCCGCGGCCTCAGGATCGCACCGATTGATATCCGCCAGCAATTGCGGCTGGTTGAAACCCGGCGCGCATTGGAGGTTCTTGTTGCAAGCCATGCAGCCGAGCGCGCCAATCGGCAGGAACGTGCAGTGTTCCAGTCTCTCGCGAAATCATTCCGGAATGATGGGCGGAAAAGCTACCGCCGATTCCTCAAGATCGACCAGAAATTCAATATGGCGGTCGCCGCCGCCTGCGACAACGAGTTCGCCGTCAACGCGCTTGGATCCCTACACGGACTTTCTCGCCGCTTCTGGCACTATTATGCCGGACATGAAGACGACCTCGGTCTGGTTGCCGAAATGCATGCTGAGGTCGCCGAGGCTATCGCGGTGGGCGACGTAAAACGCGTTACCGAAGGTGTGACAGCCCACATGAATTACATCCAGGCATTCACGCGCGCGATGCTGAAGGACTGAGGGGTTCAAGATGATCAAGGTGCTCTTCCACTATGAAGCGGGCCCGAACCTGCTCGCAAAGCTTGATGCACTCAAGGACCAGAATATCGACGTGACCTGTTGCGACCAGTCAGACGACAAAAAGTTTGACGCGCTTCTGCGGGAGACCGACGTGCTGTGGCACGTGCTCCGTCCGGTCACGGCCCATCATATAGCCCATGCACCATCGCTGAAACTGGTTCAGAAGATCGGCGTGGGAGTAAACACGATAGATCTGGAGGCCGCAAAAGCGTACGACGTTGCTGTCTGTAACATGCCCGGAACGAATAGCCGGGCTGTCGCGGAAATGACGCTTCTGCTGATCCTCTCGGCGCTCAGACTCCAGCCGCGTCTCGACGCCCTTTGCCGCAGCGGGCAATGGATTCCGGATGAGACGACGCGGGAATCTCTCCAGGAATTGCATGGCAAGACTGTCGGCCTCGTCGGCTTTGGAGACATTCCCAGACTGCTCGCGCCTATTCTGGAGTTCATGGGCGCAAAGGTGATCTATGCGTCGCGGTCAAAAAAGGACGTGCCGTATACGCATGTCTCGCTCGACACGCTGATCTCGCAATCCGACATCGTCTCGCTGCACATCCCGCTCAACGAAGACACCGCCCACACAATAGGCGCTAATGAGCTCAGCTGCATGAAGCGCGGCGCAGTCCTGATCAACACAGCACGCGGCGGACTGGTCGATGAAAGCGCGCTCTACGCTGCACTCAGCTCAGGACATCTGAAAAGCGCCGGTCTGGACGTGTTTGATCCCGAACCTGCCGCCGGCACAAACCCGCTGTTCCAGCTCGACAATGTTATCCCGGCGCCGCACATCGCCTGGCTCACCAACGAAACATTCGACCGCAGCCTCGAAGTTGCGGTCGCCAACACGCTGGCTGCCGTCCACGGACAGCCCCTCCGCCACCGTGTGGCCTGAACAAGATAATACATAAAGAGGAAACACCGCCCATGGCGACCGAACACCAAGCACCTGTTGCAAGATCCGGCTTCTATGCCTGGTATGCTGTCATCATTCTGATGCTGGCCCAAACGGTTTCCTTCATTGACCGAATGATCATGGGCCTGCTGGTGGGTCCCATCCGTCAGTCCTTCGATATTTCGGACACGCAATACAGCCTACTTGCCGGATTTGCTTTCGCCATTTTCTACTCGATCATGGGGATCCCGCTGGCGCGCATCGCAGACCGAAGCAGCCGCAAACACCTGATCGCGATCGCCATCACATTCTGGAGCATCATGACCACGCTGTGCGGTATGGCGAAGGGATTCACTTCCCTGTTTATCGCGCGCATCGGTGTCGGCGTCGGCGAAGCTGTCCTGTCACCAGCGGCCTATTCCATCATCACGGACTATTTCGAGAAGAAGTCTCTCGCCCGGGCGCTCAGCGTCTACACACTCGGCGTAACGATCGGCTCGGGCCTTGCCTATGTCATCGGTGGATGGGTTGTAACGATCGCGATGAACGCGGGTACGGTCGTCCTGCCAATGATCGGTGAACGTGAAGGGTGGCAGCTTACCTTCTTCCTCGTTGGTCTGCCCGGATTGCTGGTTACCTTCCTGGTTCTCCTGATCCGTGAACCCGCACGCCGGGGGCTGATAGAGACGGAAACTTCCAAGAAAGGCGTTTCGCTGAAAGACGCGCTGAAATTCGTCATCAGCCGAAAGCGCGCCTTGTTCACGCATATTCTGGGCGTTTCTCTCTTCGTAATGGTCGTGTTCAGCCTGAACATCTGGGGGCCTGAATACCTGATGAGGACGTTCTCCTTTTCTCGCGGAGATGCCGGTCGCACGTTTGGCGTTCTGATGATGATCGCCGGCACCACAGGCCTGCTGACTGGCGGCGCCCTTGGAGACCGCTGGTTCGCCAAGGGAATTCCCGATGCCTATAGCCGGGTGATCCTGTTTTCGATGGCTGGGATGTGGCCATTCGTCGTTGCGCTCGGCTTCGTCAGCACACCCTTGCTCGGCCTGATCTGTCTATCGGTTGCGGTTTTCTTCTCTGCTTTTCAGGGCGGCATCGCCGGCGGCCTGATACAGCTGATGGCGCCGAACCAGCTCCGTGGGCAGACCGTTGCGCTCTACTTCCTGGTCGCGAACTTCATTGGGATGGGACTCGGGCCCACAGTGGTGGCGAGCGCAACAGACTATGTGTTCCACAGCGACGCCGCCCTCAACAAATCGCTCGCCCTGTGCGGCGGGATTGTGATCCCGCTCGCCGGGCTGATCATGCTCTGGGGTTTGCCGGCGATCCGGAAAGCCGTTGAGGAAGCCAGGACCTGGGAATAGAGGCCGGAGCCTAGCGCGTGGGCAGATGCCAGATCGGCGATGCCCACGCATGTTCCTGTATCATGACGTCGGCATCCGGGAATTCTTCGCAACGTCCCGCTTCCTGGCACAGATAAGAAGACCATCTGGGAGTCGGGACTTCGGTCACCCGTGCATACCAGTATGAAGGGGCTTCAGGATCGAAATCCGGGTCAGACCAGACCACACATGCGTTCGCTTCGCCTGCTTCGCTCGTCCAGACCGGAATGACCGCTTCTTCATATCTGTCACCAGACAGCGAGCCTTTGATGACCTCGATTTTTTGCAGAGGGGCCTTGTCGCCTGTTACGGCGACCCGGAACGTCGCTGTCTGGCTGGCCTCCGGCAAGACGCTGCCCATGGACGTGCTGCCAGCAACCGGTGCAAGGGCGCCACCTGCCAAACAGGCAGGCACCTCCCCTCCTGCCGAAGCATCAAAGCGCAGCGCGATCCGTGGACCACTCGTGGCATAGGTTTCCCGGTTTTTCAGCGCGTTGAAGATGTCGTCGCGTGTGTTCTGCTCCGCCCAGACAGCAACGAGGCCACCGGGATTGAAGCCTATCCGACTCATATTGCGTTCGAAGTTTCCGATGCCAAACACCGTTCCCTGCCATTGGTCTTCTTCCACATAACCACCCAGCCCGGTGTGACTGTCAGTCGAGCCGATAAAGCCGACCTGCAACGGATTGCCTTCGGCATCCTGCCGGTTGGCATAGGTCATCAACCCGCGTCGCAGGAGCCCCCGTGCATAGGTCGAGCGCATCTGCTCCCACTCTTCTTCTTCGAAATCCGCGAGCGGTTTCGGTCTGGAGTGAGACGTAATGTAGTTTTCATAGCTGCAATCCGCCGAAGTTTCGCGGTCTGCATATTCCGGCAGGCATTCGCTGGTGCCTTTTTCCTGCGTGATTTCCACCAGGCGCTCATAGCGCGTTCTCAACGCCAGCGTACGTTCGCTTTCCGTCTCAACGTCAAAGCTCTTGCCGTCTCCCATATTCATGTTGTGCGCGATTGTAATGGCGTCGCACCCATCCTCAGCCCGGCATCCCGCCTCAAGCTTGGAATAGAGCTGGTCGATTTCAGGAAAGCGGAGATAATCGACCGGAGTGGGCGTCACCTTGTCGCTCGCAAAGATGATGTTCCGATGCGTGTGGGAGTAATTCGGTGTGGCCGACCACTCAAACCCGTTCAGCGCCGTGAATGTGCACGGATCATCTGCTTCATTGGTCTGCTGCTGCAACCGCTCCCATTGGCTGAGCAATGCGCTGTCACATGCAGCTGGGTCTTCTGTGCAGATATCTGCCTTCGCAGGCTGCGCTTGTGTCAGCGTCGGGTTCACAAAATCCCGGAAAACAGTTGCCCCGGTTTCCTGAGTGCTCTGGTCTCGAAGCTTCACGCAGTATGGATGCGCCGACATACGCGGGTCGGTGCAGGTATACATAAGGTCCAGCCATTCGGCATGGTCGGTCACCGCCATGAAATCGAGCGGGCGGTCGAGCTTCACTTCTCCTGCCGGTGACCCCACAGGGTTTCCTTTTGCGAACCGGTAGGCTTCCGCCGGCGTGCGCAGCGTCCCGAACCCATACGCATCGAGTGAATACGCCGTATGGACATGCAGGTCGCCCCAGAACACCTGCTTGTGCCCGGGGCTGTAGCCCGGGCAGCTCACCTCTACGGAGTCAGCCGAGTCGGCGTCGACGGAGGCAATCCCGCTATCCGATAGGTTCCCGGCCGATGGGGTCCCGGACTGGCTGCACCCAGCCAGTACAAAGCTTGTACCAATCAACGCGATCATGCCGAAGGGCTTGCCGGAGGCCCGCCCTTCCCGTCTCGTTCTATCCGCAGTCATACGATCAGGCGTGATAGAATTCTGAGACTTCCCGCTTGTCGAGGGCCTCTGCCCCGAACAGTTCCTCTTTGCGCTTGCGGGTTTTCTCAGTCCACTCACGTGTAATCTTCCGCGCGTCAGATTCTTCTTCGTCCAGGATCTTCGTGTAATCTGGCGTGCGGCAGGTGATTTCGCACTGGTAGCCGTTCGGGTCGTAGAAATAGATCGACTTCACGAAACCATGGTCGACAGGCCCGGCACATTTAATCCGCGCATCCTTGATCTTGCGTTTCCAGACTTCGAGGTCCTCGAGATTGTCGATTTCGAATGCGACATGGACGTCGAAGCTGTCTTTCTGCTCAAACTGGTCCGGCTTGACCGTGTACGGCTCATCAAAGAACGCGACCATCGATCCATCTTCCATTTCGAAGAAGAGGTGCATGTATTCGCGCTTGATGTCCGTGCCGGAGACCTCTTCGAAGGTGAGGGCAGCGCGATACCGCAGTCCGAGCACTTCTTCATAGAACCAGCGCGTCTGCTCGGCATCGCGGCAGCGGTACGCCGCATGGTGGATGTTGGTCAGCTTCGAGAGAGACATGGCTATTTCCTCCGATTGCGCGTTCGTCCGGTTCGCGCGTCCTGTTTGTGTTCTTGCCTTGCACACTACCTAAAAAGCACTGTGCGGCGAATTCCTGTTCGCCTCAAATTCAACCCGAAACGCAATTTTTGTCAATAACATTGACATTTAAGGCCAACTCGACACTCTGCGCGCCAGAGGGAGACAAAGGGAACACTTATGGCTGACACAAACGCTGCCACGGTCCGGAATACAGAGCAGCTGACCGACGAGCTGGTCGAACGGGCCCGCGCAATTGCGCCGGCCATTGCTGCACGCGCAGAAACGTCCGAGCGCGACCGGCGGGTCGCCGACGAGACAATTGCAGATGTCGCTGAGGCAGGTCTGTTCGAAATCCTGGTCCCACAGCGTTATGGCGGGCATGAGCTTGGCATCTCTTCGATGGTGAAAGTGATGAAGGCCCTCTCACCGCTTGATGTGTCGACCGGCTGGACCCTTGCCTTCTACATGGTTCACAATTGGATGTGGTGCCTTCTGCCGGAAGAGGCGCAGAAGGAAATATTCGCCGATGGCCCGTCACGTCTTGGGCCGGTAATGGTGGCACCGACCGTAAAAGCCCAGCCTGAAGCAGGGGGTTACCGCATCAATGGGCGCGCAAAATGGGGCACCGGCTCCTCCCACGCGCAATGGTGCATGGTCTCTGGCATTGTCGAGGACGACCTGCCTGAACCCGTCGAAGGCCAGCCCCCTCGCCCGCCTGCCGTACGCATGTTCGCCATGCCCTGGAGCGAGGCCAAACTGGAAGACACCTGGCGCACGTCCGGCATGGCTGCAACGGCCAGCCATGACGTGATCTTCGACAACATCTTCATCCCCGCCCATCGGGTGATGGACGCCACGCCCGCCCGATCCGGCGAAGCGGAAGGCGCGCAGATTCACGACAGCAGCGTCTACACCTCCGCTTTTACACCCATGCTCTGCGTTGCGGCACTGTCGGCAATCGTCAGCGGAACGCTCGGCGCGGCAGGTCACGCAGTCGAACGGGCAAAAACATTCCTCAGCACCTTTTCCGGACGAACGAGCGTCGACAATCCAGCGCTCCAGATTCGGCTCGCCAAGGCAGACCTGGCTGCGCAAACCGCATCCCGGATGATCGACGCGCTGGCACAGGAAATTGAATCGGACGCCACGATGCCGCCGATACCGCTGGAAAACCGGGCCCGTCAGCGTGCGATGTCCTCCCATATTGCATCGATTTGCCGTGACGCGGTGACTCTGCTCGCGCAGGGATCTGGCGCCAGCGGACACATGTCGGACTCACCGATCCAGCGCGCTTTCCGGGACATCAACATGGCGTCCTGCCATGTCGTCTTCGACCAGGACCCAACGATGGAATTGCACGGGAAGATGCTTGTGGGACGGCCGCCGCCAATTATCCTGGCGTAACCGTCCGATCACGTTTTCAGATGGGCATCAGGACTCGTCGAAGATCGGCGGCGCGTCCCAGTTCCAGTCTTCCATTGAGTAGAGCATCTCGAGTGTCTTGCGCCCGCCACGGCGCGCGAGTTCGCCCTCGAGGCGCCGCAGTATACTGACGGCATCGCGCCGCATGGAATTTCCTTCCCGCGCGAAGCGGACGATCTTGCAGCGCTTGTCACAAGGATCGTCGTCCAGTTCGACGAGTTTTTTGTCCACCAATTGCGAAAGTGTCTGATTAATGGCCTGCCGTGTCAGTCCGAGATTCCGGGAAACCTCAATCGGCCGGACAATGCCAACCGACACGAGCAACATGACCTGCGATTCCGTGCGGGACAGCGGCGGCCAGCCACGGGCTTCCATGTTTTGCTGCAGCCCTTTGTCCAGCCAGATGAAGGCGCGCAAAAACTCCCACATCAGCAGGGGATCCTGAGGTTGCCCCGCCTCTGATTTCGTCAGCGGCCGCCTGGCGACCGTGTCCTTATTCGTGAGAGTTCCAGCCATGGTTCTTACCCACCTTTCCCAGATGTGATCGTCTTCCGCCAGCAGCTTGGCAACAATCAGATTCAGCGCGCACTGTGCACGGAGTTGAAAATTCTGGCAAAAACAGTGCGCAGTTGTGTCTTACCAACACAGTATTCTTCGTCGCAGAACATCGCAAAAGGACTTTCCTGCAGGACCGCATCCGCCTACGGGAAAGGCCTGCGCAAGGTCAGGCGACGCAATCAACTGCTTCTTTCCCAAGCAATCTCCGAACCCAGCGTGCCGTATCTGCGAGCTGTGTCCTGTCGAGGCCGATTGGCGTTCCCGCGCGCTCGAACATATACGCAACATCCTCGCTGCTGACATTGCCCGCGGCACCGGGCGCAAAAGGGCATCCGCCAAGTCCGCCGACCGACGCGTCCACCGTTTTCGCCCCGGCCCTCACGCCGGACCAGACATTCGCGATACCGGTTCCCCGTGTATCGTGAAAATGCAGCCTGACCGGGATCGGTGCGACCGCCCTGACCACACGGCTGACAAGTTGTTCCACTTCGAGCGGGGCCGCCACACCGATTGTATCTGCCAGTGCGATCTCCCGCGGATTTGCCGCGGCGAGTTTGCGGGCAATGTCCACGACCCGGTCATGGCTGACAGCGTCCTCAAATGGACAGCCGAACGACACTGCAATCGTCGCCTGGCCTGATACGCCATGGGCCTGTGCCAGACGGATGATGTCGATCGCGGTCGTCACCGTCCCATCAGCGTCCTGCCCCTGATTGCGCTGACCGAAGGTATCTGAGGCGCAGCAAACTGCACCAAGCTCAGCCAACCCCGCTTCCAATGCTCTCATTGCACCGTGCTTATTCAGAACAAGGCCGATATAGGTGACATCGTCACGCTGGCGGAGACCCGCAACCACGGCTTCGGCATCCGCCATCTGCGGCACGCGAGCGGGATTGACGAAACTCGCCACCTCGATCCGACGGGCGCCAGCCTGAATCATCCGGTTTACAAGCTCGATTTTTTGCTCAGCAGTCAGAGTTCTTTTCTCGTTTTGAAGTCCGTCGCGGGGAGAAACCTCGACGAATTCCGGAACCTCGATCAGTGACATGAGCCCCTCCCCTGTTGAAAGCGTCAGGCGTTCGCCAAGGCACTGGCGACTTCGACAACCCGTTTGCCCTGAAACCGCGCGGATGCGAGATCATCTTCGGTCGGCGGCGCCTTGCTACCACCGTAGGAAACCGAAGATGCCCCGTACGGCGTTCCGGCTTTGAACATGACAGGATCAGCATATCCCGGTGGCACGATGATCATGCCGAAGTGCGCCATGGGGACGAACATGGTCAGATTGTTGATCTCGTTTCCCCCATGAAGACTGGAGGAGGATGTAAAGGCCGATCCGACTTTTCCAGCCAGCTTTCCCTGAAACCAGAGCCCGCCGAGACTATCGAGAAAGGCCTTGAGCTCGGACGCGAGCAGCCCAAAGCGCGTCGGGGACCCGAGGATGATCGCATCTGCCCATTCGGCATCAGCCACGGTCGGGGCTTCGTAGGTCGCATTCATCTGATCGGCTGCCTCTTTCCAACCTTGAACGAAGCCCATCGTCGCATCGTCAACCAACTCCCTGACCCGGCGCATCCGGACCTCACCGCCCGCCGATGTCGCCCCATCGGAAATTGCCTGGGCCAAAGCCTCTGTCGAGCCATCCCGTGAATAGAAGGCGATCAGAACTTTAGCCATGGTGTATCCTCTTATTTGCAAACTGATTGTTTCTGACGCCTGTTCTAGGGTCGAAATCTTATTTGTAAATATTTTTGACATTCTGTAGGCAATTCAAAGTCTGGCCAGATCCAGTTCGATACCCTGGAAAACATGAAGGAGATGAAGCTGATGGACACCCTTTTGATCGAGCAAAAAGGTGCGGTTGAACACGTCACGCTCAATCGCCCGGATAGCCTCAATTCGCTGGACGACGACCTGACCTTCCGGCTGCTTGCCTACTTCGAAGGCCTTTCTTCCCGGCCCGAAGTCAGAATTGTGGTCCTGCGAGGCGCCGGACGCGGCTTCTGTTCCGGGCTCGACTTGTCCAGCGACCAGGCGAATGGGTTCGTTGATGGGACATTGCCTGAAAAATTCGCGATCCAGCACAGACTCGGCAAGATCATTCTCGCGATGCGCAAATGCCCCCAGCCTATCATCGCCGCCATACACGGGGTCGCATCCGGGGGAGGATTCTGCCTCGCGATGGCGTCGGACATAAGACTGGCCAAACAGAAGGCGCGCATGAATGCCGCCTTCATCCGCATCGGCCTCGGCGGCGGCGATATCGGCGCAAGCTATTTGCTCCCTCGGCTCATCGGCTCTGGACCGGCGAATGCGCTACTGCTCACCGGGCGCATGCTGGGGGCTGAACGCGCGTTCCAGCTCGGCCTGCTGGCGGATATCGCCGGACCGGAGGAACTGGATGCCCTCGTCGACAGCTATGTCGATGACATGATGTCGACCGCACCTCTCGCCCTGCGGATGACCAAGGAAATCCTGAATGTGAACATCGACGCACCGGGTCTGGAAGCTGCGCTCGCCCTCGAAGACCGTAATCAGGTGATTCTTTCCCACACCCGAAATTTTGCGAGTGCCGTCGAGGCCTTCAAGGCCAAGCAGCCCGTCCACTTCTCTGCGGAAGGCGACAATCCTCGCGAACCAGATTGATCCCAAGGTTCAGCGCTCAGTCACATGCTGCATCTGATGTGACCGGCTTGTCCCCCAGGATTTTGAGGATGACGTCCTGGATCACCTCAAGGAGGGTGGCACGCTCCTGTTCCGGATGACGCAGGGCACGGGCGGACAAGCCGGAGAAGATTGTAAAGATCAACTCCGTCCGGGTTTCAGGATCATCAATTCCGGCCCGGCGTAGAATGGACATGAAACGCCGGCGCATCTGCGCATCATGATGCTGCATGATCGCCGCAACATCCGGATTCCTCTGTGCCTCTGCCAGGATTTCAAAGTTCAGGACCGTCCTGAACGGCTCCTTGTCGTTGGAAAAAATTGTGGTCGTCAGCTCCGCCATCTCGATACGAAGGTTTTCCGGTGACAGGTCTTCGAACGCTGCAATACTCTCTTCCTGACGCCCCATTTCCAGCTTCACGACAGCCTGGATCAGTTCATCTTTACTTCCGAAATAGTGATAGAGATGCCCCACGCTGATGCCGCAATCGGCGGCAATGCCTGAAATGCCAGCCCCATGAAAGCCTTTGATTGAAAAGTGTTTTTCGGCGCATTCGAGAATCTCGCAGATCCGCGCTTCTCGCTTTGCGGCCGTCTTCGACACAGGCATTTCACCCATCTGTTCTTTCTCCCCCCTGTTAAATATCTGCACCTTGACTTTGTGCACCGCATCATTAGATAGAGCGTTCATTCTATTTTGATAGCTCTCCTCCCAGCTCGCCGTCAAGGATCGTTTTATGCAAACCGCCAAGAAGAGCCTGCCAGCACTATTGCTCGCCGCGACCATGGTGCTCACCGCTTGCGGTGGTGAGACGGCGAGCCAGCAAGCCGCTGCTCCGCCAGCCCCTGTCGTCCAGACCATGACGGTCCGCCTCACAGATGTGCCGAATGTCATTGAATTATCCGGCCGGGCCCGCGCCTTTGCCGAGGCGGAGATCCGCCCGCAGGTGACCGGCATCATCAGCGAGCGCCTGTTCAAGGAAGGCGACACGGTCAAAAAAGGTCAGGCGCTTTACCAGATCGACGCTGCGGAATACTCCGCCGCAGTCCGCAGTGCCGAAGCCGCCCTGGCGCGCGCTGAAGCCACGGCTGCCGTCGCTCGCGAAACAGCAGCGCGTTTCGAGCGGCTGGCGAGCATCAATGCTGTAAGCCAGCAGGAATACGATCAGGCCGTTGCCTCCGCCAGCCAGGCAGAGGCCGACATCGGAATCCAGAAAGCTGCCCTCGACCGCGCGCGTATTGATCTCGCGCGGACAAAAATCTCATCCCCGATCGAAGGCCGTATTGGCCGATCATCCTTCACTCAGGGTGCACTTGTCACTCAGAACCAGACAGAGCCACTCGCCCGTGTGCTGCAGACTGACCCCATTTATGTCGACCTCACAGTGTCCAGCGCCCGCCTGCTGACCTGGCGCCAGCGGATTGCGGACGGAGACATCGCAACCACGGATCAGAACACGATACCGGTCGACATCATCCTGGCCGACGGCACCCCCTATCCCCTGCCCGGTGATCTGGAATTCAGCGAAGTGAACGTTGAAGAAAGCGCCGGCACGGTCGCTGTCCGGGTCGTCGTTCCCAATCCGGAAAACCTGATCCTGCCAGGCATGTTCGTGCGGGCGAAATTTGTTGCCGGCTATTACGAGAATGTGGTGACCCTTCCGCAGTCTGTGGTTTCCCGCACTCCGACCGGGGATGCGACTGTCATGGTTGTGGACCGGGAGGGGATCGTTCAGCAAAGACGGATTACCGTTGAGCAGAACACAGACAATACCTGGACGGTTCTGACCGGTCTGAGCGCCGGCGAACAGGTTGCCACGGCAAACCTGCAGACCATCCGCGAAGGCATGAAAGTTGAGCCGCAGCCCGCCAGCGAGCAAACCTCTGCTGCGCAGGACACGCGCGGCGGATCCAAATAAGGCACACAGGTTAGACTGATGGCAAAGTTCTTCATCGACCGCCCGGTATTCGCCTGGGTGATCGCGATCCTTATCATGCTTGCAGGCGGCCTCGCCCTGCGCACGCTTCCGGTCGCGCAATACCCCGATGTTGCGCCAACGACGATCAGCGTCATGGCAAACTATCCCGGTGCCTCCGCACAAGCGGTAGAGAACTCCGTCACCCAGATCATTGAACAACAAATGACCGGGCTTGACGGGCTCGACTATGTCAATTCGACGTCCAGCTCAGACGGGTCTGCATCCATCACACTTGCTTTCCGTCCGGGCACTGATCCCGACATCGCTCAGGTGCAGGTCCAGAACAAGCTGTCTCTGGCAACTCCGTTCCTGCCTGAACAGGTGCAACGCCAGGGCGTGACGGTCAGCAAGGCCAGCACGGGCTTCCTGTTGATCACATCCCTGTATTCACCGGGCGAAACGTTCGACCAGACAGACCTCGGCGACTATGTCCGGTCCAACATGTATGACACGATCAGTCGCCTTGATGGCGTCGGCAGTGTCACCGCGTTCGGATCCCCCTACGCCATCCGGGTCTGGCTGAAACCGGAAAAATTGGTCGAGTACAATTTGATGCCCGCCGATATCGTGCAGGCGATCCGCGACCAGAATGCGCAAATTGCATCCGGTGCCCTGGGCGGCGCACCGTCTGTCCTGGGTCAGGAAATTAATGTCACCATCACCCTGCAATCGCTTCTGTCCACACCGGAGCAATTCCGGAACCTGCTTCTAAGAACCACTCCTGAAGGCGGGTCCGTGCGGCTCGGCGATGTTGCAGACGTCGAATTGGGGGCGGAGAACTACGCTTTCATTTCACGATTCAACGGATATCCCGCGACCGGCTTTGCCGTCTCACTCGCCACGGGTGCCAACGCGCTCGACACGGCCGAGCGCGTGAAGGAAACCGTCGAGGAAATGTCCCACAACTTCCCGGAGGACATGGTCTACGCGTTCCCGGTCGATACCACACCCTTTATCGAAACCTCGATTCATGAAGTGCAGAAGACCCTGTTCGAAGCGATCGCACTGGTCTTCATCGTCATCTTCGTTTTCCTTCAGAGCTTCCGGGCATCTTTCATTCCGCTGATTGCCGTGCCCGTCGTTCTGCTGGGGACGTTTGCCGTCCTGCTCATCATGGGCATGTCCATCAACACGCTGACCATGTTCGCCATGGTTCTTGCCATCGGTCTTCTGGTCGATGACGCGATTGTTGTTGTGGAGAACGTCGAGCGTGTGATGTCGCAAGACAAGCTGCCGCCCCGGCAGGCCACCATCAAATCGATGGAACAGATTACTGGCGCACTGGTCGGGATTGCTGTTGTTCTGTCGGCCGTCTTTATTCCGATGGCCTTCTTCCCGGGGTCTGCAGGCGTTATCTACCGGCAGTTTTCCGTCACCATTGTATCCGCAATGGCCCTATCGGTTCTGGTGGCAATTATCTTGTCCCCTGCTCTCTGCGCGACGATCCTGAAGCCTGGCCATGGCGAGTCCCATTCGCTGCTTTCCGCACCGGCGCGCATATTCAACAATGGGTTTGACCGGCTTTCGCAGGCTTATGAAGCCACGGTCGAGCGCGCCCTGCGGCGCAAGGGAATTATGCTGGCAGGCTTTGCCGTGATCGTCGCCCTGACCGGGCTCGCCTTTATCCGATTGCCTGCATCCTTCCTGCCCGACGAAGACCAGGGCAACTACTTTACGCTCGCCCAGCTGCCGGCCAATGCCAGCCTTGAGCGCACGGCAGAAGTAATGGATGGCGTTGTCGATTATTATCAGACGAACGAAGCTTCGAATGTTCGGGGCATCTTTTCGCTCGCCGGATTTAGCTTTGCTGGCCAGGGGCAGAATAATGGCATTGCCTTTGCCTCGCTGAAGGATTGGTCAGAGCGTCCCGGACAGGAAAACTCCGTTCAGGCAATCGTCGGACGCGCCATGGGCGCTTTATCCCAGATCGATGAGGCCCGGGTATTTGCAATTTCCCCGCCTGCGATCCGGGAGCTTGGCAATTCGAGCGGCTTCGACCTCTTCCTCCAGAATGATGGAAACTACACGCACGAAGAGTTCATGAGCATCCGCAACCAGCTGTTGGGCATGGCCAGCCAGGACCCGCGTCTGACTGGTGTGCGCCCGAACGGTCTGGAAGATGGTCCGCTGTTCAATATCGACCTCGACTATCAGAAGGCCCAAGCCCTCGGCGTGTCGATCTCCGATGCCACCAACCTGCTGTCTGTCGCTTTCGGCGGCACCTATGTGAACGACTTTATCGACCGTGGCCGTATCAAGCGTGTCTACGTTCAGGGCGCGGCAGCTGACCGAATGCAGCCGGACGATGTCGGCGACTGGTTCGTCCGCACCAACACGGGCCAAATGGCGCCGCTGGAAGAGATTGCCAGCTCCAACTGGTCCTACGGCCCGCCACAACTACAGCGTTTTGACGGTGTGCCAGCATTCAACATTCAGGGCTCGGCGGCACCCGGTCAGAGTTCCGGTGTCGCGATGCTCGCAATGGAAGAGCTGATTTCGCAACTCCCGGACGGCATTGGCTACGCGTGGAGCGGCCTCAGCCGGCAGGAGCGTGAATCCGGCAACCAGGCCATGGCGCTGTACGGTATCTCGATCCTGTTTGTCTTCCTTTGCCTCGCCGCCCTGTATGAGAGCTGGACAGTGCCTATTTCGGTTCTGCTGGTTGCGCCTCTCGGCGTGGCCGGTGCCGTCGCTGGCGCCAGCCTTGCCGGACTGTCGAATGACGTCTTTTTCCAGGTTGGCCTGCTGACCACGGTCGGACTTGCCTCCAAGAACGCGATCCTGATCATCGAATTCGCACGATCCCTGGAGGATCAGGGAAAAGAACTGGTTGCTGCAGCGATTGAAGCCGTCCGCCTGCGGATCCGTCCGGTTCTGATGACATCGTTTGCGTTCGGCTTCGGCGTCCTGCCGCTCGCACTCAGCACAGGCGCCGGGGCAGCGGGCCGCAACGCCATCGGCATTATCGTGCTGGGCGGCGTGATCGCAGCGATGACGTTCAGCCTGCTGTTCGCGCCGATTTTCTATGTAGTCGTCCGGAAACTCACCAACCGCTTTTCCGGTCCTGACAATCAAGCGGAGACCCCCGCATGAATACCAAGTCACTCCTCGCAACAGCGCTGAGCACTCTGATGCTGGCAGGCTGCGTCAATCTCGCCCCGGTGTACAGTTCAGGTGAGCTGCCTGTTCCGGCCGCCCTACCCGGCGCGTCTTCAGATGCAGAAGCGGCCCAACCGCTCCTCTGGGACGAGGTCGTCACCTCCCCTGCCCTCAAACAGGTGATCGGCATTGCGCTGGAAGAGAACCGTGACCTCCGCGTCACGGCAGCAAACGTCCGCGCCGCGCGCGCGAACCTGCTCGTCTCCCGCTCGGCCCGCTGGCCCGCCATCGGTGCGAATGCATCGGTCCAGACAGGCGATGCCTTTGATGAAGGCTCCACTGGGGCGGCGGTTTTCGGCGACAGCACATACGCCCAGATCGGTGTCTCCGCCTGGGAACTCGACTTTTTCGGTCGGGTCCGCAATCTCAATGACGCCGCGCTACAGGCCTATCTCGCCAGTGAAGAAGGCGAACGCGCTGCAAAGATCTCTCTCGCCGGAACAGTTGCGGAAACCTGGATGCAGCTTGCGGCAGATCATGAATTGCTGAAGCTCGCGAACCGGACAGCCGAGAGCCAGACAGAAAGTCTCGACCTCACACGGGAATTGTTCGCAGCCGGAACCGCCAGCGAGCTGGATGTGCGCCGCGCGTCAGCTTCGGTCGCGCAGGCACAGGCTCAGGCAGCCCAGTACGAAGCCGCCATGCGCCGCGATATGAATGCCCTGCAATTGCTGGTCGGCGCACCCCTGCCGGGCGCACTGCTGGAGGAGGCAATCCTCTCCCCCGCCCCGGTCGCCCTCAACCTGCCCGTCGGCCAGTCCTCGCAAGTGCTGCTGGATCGCCCGGACGTTCGGGCTGCTGAAGCGCGCCTCAGGGCATCCAATGCAAATATCGGCGCCGCTCGTGCGGCCTATTTCCCAAGCGTCTCACTGACCGGTGGTGTCGGCGTCGCCAGCGGGTCCATCGACGACCTGTTCAATGGTGACGGATCGAGCGGCTGGACCTTTACCCCAGCGATCGACCTGCCGATCTTCGATTTCGACCGCCGGCGCGGAAATGTCGAGGCAGCACGCGCCGAAGCAGATGCGGCGCTGGCGACTTATCAGAGCACAATCCAGCAGGCATTCCGCGAAGTCGCTGATGCAGCGGCCGTAGCTGACACAATTGACCGGCGCCTGACGGCCCTTCAACAGCTGGCGGAAGACACACAAGTCACGTTTGACCTGTCAGGCGAGCGATTCAAATCCGGTCTCGACGGGTACCTTACGGTTCTCGATGCCCAGCGTGAGTATTATAACGCCCAGCAGCAGCTCATCCTCGCCCGCCTGGACAACAATCTGAACAGTATCGCGCTCTACAAGGCCCTTGGCACGTGGACCGAGGACTGACGGGAAAGTAAGTCTGGTGGCGGTGCAGGTAGTCGGGGCCGCCTTTCCACCCAGCTCACCGAAATCAGACACGGAACACAATATCAATAAAAATGCCGGACAAGCTTCTGAGCTTGTAGAGTAAACGGTGTTTTTGAATGCGTTCAGGGGCAACTTCCCTTCCCACGCCATGGAGTGAGGCGACAGGGTGGCTTGCAGACGGTGCCAAACGTGCGGGCAATGAAGTCCGGCGTCTTTATGCGTCGTTCGGAACATTTTCCATAAGTTGGTCCGCATACATCACAGCATTCCTGTTCCTACTTGCCGTGACCCTGTCGCAATCGCCTGTACATGGGATGGACCATGTTGTCTTCCCATTGGGATTCATCGCCACATGGCGATACGGCTGGCAGATGACACATTTTGTGCGGGCGGAGCACTACAGGAACAAGGTCTTTCCCCGTTTGCGCCAGCAGGCCCAGACGGTCGCGGCAGACCCCTCGACACTGCCGGAACATATCGGTGTTGTCGTGACCTCCTATCAGATGTCGGCGTCGGAAAACTTTGGCGTCTACTCCTCCCTGTTTCAGGAGCTGGCTGCTTATGGTGTACCGGCCACGGTGGTGGCGTCGGTGACCGATGACGGGGACGCCCGCCTCATCCACCAGATCTTTGACGAGGCCCGTCTGCCGGGACATATCGATCTGATCACCCAGCTCCAGCTCGGAACCGGGAAGCGTGATGCGATGGCAGCCGCACTGCGCGCCCTGCAGCGCAGCGATGAAACCGGCGAAGGGATTGTGATCCTCATGGACGGCGATACCGTCGTCACGCCCGGCCTGATGGAGAAGACCTGTCCTTTCTTCACAATGATGCCGGACCTGGCCGCCCTCACAGTCAACAATTCGGCCGAAGTCCGTGGCGGCGCTCTTGCGCAAACCTGGTACGCCACGCGATTTGCACTGAGGAATCTGTACATGAGTTCGCTGAGTCTCTCCCGCCGGGTTCTTTGCCTGACGGGACGGTTCTCGGTGTTCCGCGCAAATGTTGCACTGGACACGGCATTTATAGACAGGCTCCAGGTAGACATTCTGAACCATTGGCGGCTGGGAAAACTCCCGATGCTGACGGGTGATGATAAGTCTACCTGGTATCACTGCCTGAAGGACGGATGGGCAATGATCTATCTGCCTGACACCTATGTCAGTTGCATGGAAGAACTGCCGAAAGGCGGCTTCCTGAATGCATCCGCCCGGCTGATGCAACGCTGGTTCGGCAACATGCTGCGTAATTCCGACCGGGCCATCCTGCTGGGGCCCCGGCGCATGGGCCTGTTTACCTGGTGGTGCCTCGTGGACCAGCGCCTCAGCATGTGGACCAGCCTGACGGGTCCGATCTTCCTCACATTCTTTCTCCTGCAAGGCCAATGGGTCGCGCTTCCGGCGTACCTGTCCATCGTCCTTGCGACTCGGTTCATCCAGACCGTCAACGTCGCGCACCAAGGCGGCATTGCTTCACCGCTTGTGCCCCTGCTCCTGTTGCATCAGCAGTTTGTGGGCTCGTTCATCAAGATCCAGGTCCTGTTCCATCTCGATCGCCAGAAATGGACCCGCCAGAATATCGATTCGGGTACGGCGCCCGTCCAGCAATTGCGGACATCGATGTATGGAGACTGGCTCAAGGGCCTGGTTATCACGATCTTCATTTGTTCAATGATAACTCTGGCGGCAATCACAGCGGGAACCTGATCCAAACCACGATGAGCGCAGAAAGACGCCCCGACGACACACGGCCGAACCAGCCTGCCGAAAAGGAAGAGGCTGAAGACTTCGTATCGCTTGGAGATGCGATGGAAGCGGCCGGGCGCGACAAACGCAAGTATCCACGCTATTCTGCGCCCCTGACCATAGAGATCAACGGGCACGCCTATCCGGCGCTTGACTGGTCTCTCAGTGGTTTCAGGATCGGCGAAGTGCGCGATCTTGCGCTGGCCGGGGAAAAGGTCCGCACAACGGTCTCTGTCCGGATCTCCGATTTCGAATTCAGGTTTGAGACGCTTGCGGAGCTTCTGCGGATTTATCCGGAGAAGCGGGAAGCCGCGTTCACATTCAGGGGCCTGTCACCTGAAGAGGTGCGGGCACTGGGTTTCATCTCCAGCGCGCATTTGTCGGGCAAGCTGAAAAACGTGGATGGCGTGCTCCGCAATGTCAGTGCCGGGACAACATCTGCAACCAGCGAGGAAGAGGTCGATCACGCTCTTCAGATCGGACGGCGCAAGATCCTTGTCCGGCGGGGCATTTTCGCGCTCCTGGCGGTGCTGGCCTTGTTGAGTGCCAGAGCCTCGGTCCTGGCCATGACAAGCGTCAGCAGTGTTGCCGCATGGGTGGACACGCAGCTGATCGAGATCAGCGCGCCGGAACCTTCGGTCATAAAGAACATCCTTGCCGACGAAGGCACGCAGGTGAAGCCGGGCGATGCGATCGCGACCTTGTCAAACCGGCCGCTCGAAGCCGAGCTTGCAGACGCCGAAGCCAACAAGCGTGTCATGGAAGTCCGGTTGGAGGGGCTGCATGCCATCCTCGACGGCCGCAGCGGCATGTTGCAGTCGGAATCCGCTCAGGCGGTCAGGGCGCTTCAGAAGGCACAAACGCGCCGGGACGAATTGCAGGAATCACTCTCGGCAGCCATGGCTGAAGTCGAAAAGCTGAGGTCGGTCTCCACGCCGGGTCTTGTTCCTCTCAGTACCCGCACAAATGCAGAGCAGGCAGTTGCGGAGATCACCGAACGTATCGGTCAGGCCGAACGCGATGTTGAAGATGCACGGTCGCGGCTGAGTGCCGCCCGGTCTGGCTACTTCGTCGGCGATGCCCGGGCAACGGGATATGAACCGGCGACCCTGCAGGTGAGCATTCGCGAAGTCGAACAGGAAATCGCCGCGGCCGAAGTCCGGATTGAAGGGCTCAGAAGCCGGCTCGATGAGCTGTCTGTCGTCAGCCCCTGTAATTGCCGCGTATCTGAAGTCATCCTACTGCCCGGTGAACGTGTGACGGCGCAGGAACCGCTCATGCGCCTTGAGGCGATAGGCGAAACACGCATGGTCTCGGCATTTGTGAAGCATGCAGATGCACGACGCCTGAAGGTGGGCCAGCGCGTCAGTGTCAGGCTCGCCGATGGCCGGCGGGACCAGAACGCAACGATCACCGATATCAGTACGACCATCCAGCTATCGAGCGAAACCAAGCTTTACAGCCGGGACCTCAACCCCGAGCGGTATGCCCAGTTGAGCATCCGGCTGTCGGAGGCATACGCCGACGCGCCGGGCGCGGCTGTTGAAACCACAATCCACCGGCCCATGTTCCGCTGGCTGGCTGAAATTTTCCGCTTGTAGCTGGCGGTGGGGACAGACCAGTTCGAACCAGTCTCCCAATTTCCGCGCGTGGTCGGCTCAATCGCCAGGAAGCTTTGGAGCCTGCACGTGTGTCAGGAACTGACCCGATTTAATCGGGTCGATCCGGTCTGCGTAGCCGACCGCCCATTTCTCCCAATTCTCGAGGTCCTGACCTGAAACCGGTTGTTCGCCCAACAACACAGCGGCCTTCACACCCTCAACAAGTCGCCGGATGTCTTCGGCTTCACGCAAAAGTTCCCCACTTCGTCTAAGCTGTCCGAGTCGCTCTTTCTCAAGCGCCGCCAGCTTTTCCTGGCGCCGCGCCTCTTCATAGCGACGCGCCTCCTCAAGGCGTTCCTGCTCCGCGCGAAGCCCTCGGCGAAAGGCAGCTTCACCGGCAACGATCACGCCTGCCGCTATTTCTGCGAGCCTGCTTTCGATCTTTCCGCTTTTGTCATCCTGCCATGTCTCTCCGGGCTCATTACGATGCATCGAACCAAATTTCAGAAGCATGGGGGTCGACGCCGGTATATCTCGTTTCGATGAAGCATACCCTCGGCGTGTGGCTTTTCTCTGATTGCCAGCGGCATCGATCTGAATAGCGATAAACGTATCGCCAATCACAGCCCCAAAGTGCAATTCATCGCCTTGCTCATGCGCATTGCCGGAATGTCCACGCTTCGCGAGGGCTCGAAACAAACCATTGGCGAAACGCAATCTCCGCTGATCGAATGGATTGTCAAACTTGGGTTCATCCCAGCTATATCGTGATACGGAATACTTTTCCCGCTGCCGCTCTTCCTTTTTCATAAGCGCAACCAGACCAGGATGCGCTGAAAGGAGATTAGGCGGAACGGCAACCTTTCCCAGAGCCTTCAATTCCATCGCCCGCAATTCTTCCAGGTCTTCAGGTACGAACTTTGATGCGAATGGTCCTTCCACAGGGATGGCCGGCGCAGCTGACAATACTTTGGAAAATTTCTCGTCCAGCCTGATGCGCCCCCGCTCCCCGGGACGTCTGTCTGGTGCTTTAGGACGTTCCGGAACAGGACGGCCTGCGTGCACCTTGTTCCAATGTCCTTGAGGCGGTGTGGTAACCCCATGGGCGCGGAGCACTTTCTTGAGCCCCACATCAGACATTCCGACTTGTGCCGCCAAGTCTCGCATTGGCGCTGACCAGGCAAATGCCCAAAGATCGTCAGGCATCACGTGGATGTCATTGCTGCGATAGGAATAATACATGGGGAAATTTCCGCATCAGAGAGAGATTGGAAATTTCAGGATCACACCGCAGAATTCAACGCAACCTGGTATCAGGCACCGGCTGTGTCGCTTCGGAAATTCAGTTCAGGCTCGCTCGCACTTGGCGAGGCTACAACCTGACATCGAGCACAGGATATCACAGCCCGGATGCCTGCTTGCTTCCCTCCCACGTGCGTGGTTCAAATGATCAGGATTGTACGACGACCGGCGGTACTGAATTGAGTTTGCACAAGTCTGATCCGTCGGTGCCTGATTCAGAGCAAGGCGGCCAACATCTACTTCGCCGGTATCTGCTTCGATTCCCCTTTTTGGCAAGCGTTGGGCGGCTAGTTGAAGACCGTGGGTTCGGCTTTGCAAAGTGCGACCAAGGAAATGACGACTTCTTCTTTCACGTATCCTCCAACCCTACCGGTCGGGGTGACTTCGCAGATATAACCCCTGGAGATCTACTGCTTTGCCAAATTGGCTCCAGACCTAAAGAGCCCGCGAGACGGTGCATCGTTCAATGGGTGCGGGTCGCGGATATTGATTGGGAAGGCAAAGAGGCGCCGAAGTATCAGGGCGACCTTGATGCCTATCGGCTTCAAGCTTTAGGCGGACTATCACTGAAGCAACTCCATCAGCAAATGGAGGCGAATTGGTATTCAAAACAATGGGGCGGTGAGGCCCCTGCAGATCTGACCGATCCCCTATTGGAAAGTACGTGGATCGAGCAGCTTTCCCGGCTGAATCCGGATGCTTTGAGACGAGCCGAAATTGCAAATCAACTGCGCGCTTGTCGCTTTGATTTTCGCAATTCATTTGATCCTGATCGCCCTCAATTCTCTGTCGGTGCTTTGCTCGCGAAATTCTCTCCTGAACAGCTGGCAATACTGGGGGCTCCCCACAGGAAATGGCTCGCATCATCAGGGGTGATCGACGAAAGCCAAAAATCGGACATTCTCGAGTGGTCTATTCTTCGTCATATCGGCGGCGACAGCGATCACACTCTTGAGGATTGGCTAGAGGCCCGTAATGCGTACGAAGGCGCTACCGCCCAACGGCTCCTAGATCGCGGTACCCCTCTTCCCGCGACACTTTCGAACTGGATGGTAGCCCTTGCAGAAGGCGGGTTGATCGCGCCTCCCTATGTTGACCGCCTGGCAGCATCGGATCCTGAGGCTGCGATATCACTCTTCGGGAAACTCACAAACGACCTACAACGCCGAATTCGAACGGCCTGGGAGCAAGATCCTGAATCTCTTGCCAAAGCCTTGGAGAGGCGACCGGAACTGGCAGGTCGCATCGCCCACAATTGCGCACTCGCCGTAGATCTGGAAACTGACGGCGAAAAGATCTGGGAAATTGGCTGCGCCGGAATGGGCGACTCGAGTCGCTTACATGACGCGTCGCAAGGCACGGACATGAACGCCGCGCTGGCGGAGCTCGATGCGCGCATCCAGGATGCCTCTCTCATCGTGGGTCACAATATTTTGGCATGGGACTGGCCAATCCTCGCCGCTCGCCTCCCCTCAAAATCAACGCCGCTGATTTGGGATACGATGTTGGTGCAGTATCTGCTCGACCCCCAGGCTCGTTCCTATGCGCTCGGCGGAAAACATCACGCAGAGGCTGATGCCAAAGCGACCCTGGAGCTCTTTGCTGAGCAACTGCGAAAGATACCCGCGAGCCTGACGGCAAAAGTGCTTGTGGGGCGGTTTGAGAGCACCATCGCCCTGATCTACGCGATCAGCTCGACAATCGGCGATATGAAGCTGCCGGCTCAGCCTGTCCCCGACTTTATTGCCGGCGCGAACCGAGAAGCAGGCGATCTCCTGTTGCTCCCAGAGCACGAATTAAGCACTTTGGGTTGGTTGTCGGGAATATCTGTGGTCCAGGCCAATCCGGAAGAACGGCTACCGAGATCACTTTGGCAGATTGACGTCGATATTCTGAATCGCGAGCTGGCAGAAAAATCGGGGCAATCTCCGTTCGCACACGTACTTCTGACAACTTGTCAGCGGGCACAAAAAGCGCAAATTGCGTTGCGGCGCAGTATGTTGCCGACCTGGCTGATCGAGGGACCAGACAGGCTTTCCGAAGCTGTCGACAAGGCCTGCTTTGTCCCCGCACAGAACGAAGGCGAATGTTTCGCACCGATACCACGCTCATCCGATTGGTGGGCCCGCACCGATGGATCAAATCTCCACGCGATGCTACCCGAGGGCCCGGTGGTTATCGTAGACCGGGAAGCTTCGAAAAAAGACAATACCATTACTGCCGAGATGCCACGGCACACGGCGCTGATACGCATCTCCACACAAATCTCTGATAGGTGGCTTTCCCGGGATACGGCCGGACAGATTCTTGACGTTCGCGGTGGTTGGCGCAGTTTCCGAACAGTTAAGGTGCCAGCCTCTATCAGGGTTATCAAACGGTCCAGTGTAACGCCACGGAAGCGACCGGTCCTGGCGGCCCGCCAGTACCCTGCGTTATTCCCCGGATCCAACGATCAGGCGTCCTACTGGACCGGCATTATCGAAGCGCTGTGCGGATTATCCCTTGGCGATGCAATCCCGATCCTCCTGATTGCCAGCACCGAAAGTCCTTCGTTTATGCAAATGCTGAGCACTGCATGTGCTGAGATCGGTATTGCGGAACTCCGCCCCCCACATCGAAGCCGACGAGAACATCTGCTCCGCGCTTCGGATCGCGGATTGGTGGTTGTTGATACGATCTACCGGTGGCGGGACTGGCAGGCCCTCGCCGATGAAACCGGATTGGTCCTTCAGCCGATCGTAGAAGCGCTGCCCATTGAGGAATGGTTTGCCCTGGCTGATACCGCAACGCGCGATAGCTCTGCGAGCTCTGGGGAACTGAACGCCCAAGCCCGGAGCGACCCTGTCGCCATTCCAGAGGCGAAAATTCTGGAAGGACTGCCGAAACTAATCGAGCAATTTCTTACGCCCTGGCTGGAGCAAGTCGGATTAGGCATGGCAGAGAATGCCGCAATCCTATTGGACGCCCGTGCGGACGCAATAAACTACCAACTGCGCGCGCTTTTGGAGAAACTGCCAGTGAACGACGCTCCCTGGTCGGATGAAGTACGCAAGCGACTAAGTTTGGCTTTCGAGCCCCTCCAGATCCAGCGTGAGGAAGCGCCGTCTGACCTTGAGACTTTGGAAAAATTTCTTGTCACCAATTGGCAGCCACCAGGCCATTCGGGCGGAAACGCAGTAAGTGGTTTTAAACGCAATCAAAAGGACGCCATGGAATCAATCCGGACCCGCACCAACGACGTGATGGTGACGTTGCCTACCGGTGAAGGTAAGTCCGTACTTTTTCAGGTTCCAGGCCTTTGTCGAGGTTTGCGCAACCGCCGACTGACTCTCGTAGTCTCACCGCTCAAGGCTCTCATGAGAGATCAGGTCGCAAGACTTCATGAACAAGGCTTCGCAGAATCGGTCGACTATATCAGCAGTGACCGTCCTCGGTTTGAGCTAGCCGAAGTCCTCCAAGGCGTTCTCGATCACCGGATCGTCATGCTCTACGTTGCGCCCGAACGCCTCAGAAACGCAGTTTTCCTCGATGTCTTGCGTAGGCGAATGGATGCGGACGACGGGCTCGAGTACGTGGTATTCGATGAAGCCCATTGCGTGAACCAATGGGGATATGAGTTCCGTCCCGACTACTTCCACTCATTCAATTACCTTCTACACAGTCTGCGCAGCGGAAATCGTCCGGATACCACTCCTTTCCTACTGCTCTCGGCAACCCTTACGGCTTCGGATCGACGCGGCATCCGGGATTTGCTAGAGCGTGGAGTGCAAGACCGGGCGCGCCTGCCCCTCAACATTTGCCCCGATCCCTCCGCTTCCACGAATCCGCTCCGTTCTCATATCGAAGTGGTACCGGTTGCTGTGCAGGGTAATATCCTGGACAGTCAGGACTTTGAAACAGCGCTCCCAGAGCGCCTTCCACACATTCTTGAGGTTATCCGAGAAGCGCAACAAAGCCGGCATAAAACCGGACAGCGAAGTGCTGTTATCATCTTCGTGACACGCCGGGCGCACGCGGACGACCTTGCTCGCCGCCTGACAGACTACGCTGGATGCGATGTCGAAAGTTATCATGCCGGACTCGACGCAGCGACGCGGGAGGACATCTACAATCGCTTCCGCGACGGAGACCTTGATGTATTGGTCGCGACCAAGGCCTTTGGCATGGGAATGGATATTCCCGACATCCATTGGGTCGTCCATCTTTCTCCGCCCAGTTATCTGGAGGACTATCTGCAGGAGGTTGGCCGTATCGGACGGGGTGCCGAGGAGCGAAAACGCGCCCGATTGAATCAGCTGAAAGCCATAATGCTGGGCTCGCCCACAGATTTTGAGAACATGCGCGGCCTTCGTGCAACGAATGAGCTTCAGTCACCGCAGATTGACGAAACCGAACGCAAAATCATCGAGGCGGTCGAGACGATCGAGGGCCAAAAAGTTGCTTTCGTTCCTCAGCATGGATTCGAGCCTTATAGAAGCGCCGCACAGAGGCGGGCGAATGAAACCCGATTGCGCATGGCGCTTTATTGGCTTGAAAAGGCCGGAAACCTCAAGCTGCTTGGCATGGTTCCCGACTTGCTGTCAGTAGAACTGTTCCCAAGGAAACTTGCGGAGATTGGGACAGAGCAATCACAATTCGGAAAAGTTGCGAACGCTCTTCTGTCTGTTGCGCGCGGCACCGATAGAGATGACGGATATCTGTCGATACAGTCCGCTGCACAAAGCAGCGGTCTTTTCGGGGGTATACTGAATTGGATGTCCAATCTGGTCGGGCTGCGAGTGGACAAGGCTGACGATACGCAAGCGGCACCGGCTATTTCACATTCCAGCGCCGATGCGATGATCAACATCTCTCAGATACGACGTCAGTGCCAAATCAAAAGCATGGACGAGGCCATGGCCTGCCTGGTGGATCTGCAACACCGGGGCGCCTTGCGACTACGCTGGACTCTCGACTTCGCAAAGCGCCCATTATTATCCGAACCATCCGTGCGAATAGCAGGGCTTATTGAAAGCGTCGGAGATGCCGTACGGGCCCTGATCGTCCAAATGAAATCAAAGGGGGAAATAGAGTTTAATCCATTTGATTATTTGGATGACCCGAATTTTGGCTTCCCGACTGTCGAACATGCCAGTTCAATGTCGAGTAAAGAGCAAGCTGAAAGGCAAGCTTTGCTTCGTCGTTACGAGCGCGCCTACTCGTATGCATTCCGCTCTCTGGCTCGCGCCTGTGGTGTACGGATGAAGCAGGTCGTCTGCGGGTCTGACGAGGGTGTTGTATGGCTGGCCCATCTTCCTACCGCAAGCCAAACCAGCGCGAACAGAAGGCGTGACGACCTTCTCACCATGGCCCCGTCCCTGCTTTCTCTCTTCTACGAGGCGACCAACGCAGATCTCAAAGCCGTGGAGGTTCACAGCCTGATCCGGCGCATGGAACACGCACACCCCGAGAATAGATTCCGCCTTGTCGATCTTGAGGATCTCCTGCGGCTCCTTTCCTCGTTGAGCCTGGTAAGTGCGCAACCCGAACTCGTGCCGTTGTCATATGTTCTGGTTTTAACGGGCACTGCGCCTGGATTGGATCAGCATCCTGAACTTGTAGAAGAGCTGAACGACGTCAATGAACTCGCAGAAACCCGCAATTTCGCGATGGAAGTTTTTGCGAACCTGCCGAAATCGGCGCGCGAGACCTTTATAAACGGGTACTTCTCGAAGGCGAGTGCTGCCGAGCTGAAGGTATTTCTGGATTCCCAGCTTGGTGAGATCGAAGAAGAAGGAGACGAAGCCAAGGGCTTCATCGCCGAGAAGCGCGACCAGTTGCGCGCGACGAAGGCGACAGAATTCTTTGAGCGATTTCAGAAGTCGGAAGAACCAGCACAGTGGCAGGCCATGTGTCACCGGTTCGATCAGCACCTGATCGTGAACGCGGGCCCCGGAGCTGGTAAAACTTCAGTCCTGGTGGGTCGGATTGCCCATCTCATCCGAGAGCAGCACGTCAAACCTGCCGAAATTGTCGTGCTCGCATTCAACCGGGCCGTGGTATTCGAAATCAGGACGAGAATCCGCGAACTTTTCAGAACCCTCGGATATGCTGCCTACGCATCACAGGTTCGAGTCTCCACATTCCATGGGCTAGCCCGTCGGAGTCTTGCTGATACTGACGGCAATGGCACAGACATGGAGAATTTATTGGGCAATTTCGCGTCCCGGATGAGATCTGAGGCAGCGTTTCGAGAACAAGTGGCCGCCGGGTGTCGATGCATTCTGGTGGATGAGTTTCAGGATGTCACGGAAGATGTCTACTCGATCATTCGGAATTTGCACCGTGGAAGTGGTGAAAGAGCGGGCGTTATGGTGATCGGGGACGACGATCAGGACATACTACGCTGGCAGAGAAAGTCGCGCACCTCCTCACCCCGGGAAGAATTCGCTGAGGAATACTTCGAACGCTTCAAGGCAGATTTTGGCAGTGAGGCGCTTCGATCTCTGGAACTATGTGTAAATTTTCGCTCGGGAGCGGAGATTGTAAAAGTAAGTCAGCAGATGATTGATGGCTTCTTCGATAAGAGTACGAGATCACGAAGGCTGAAGCAGACATTGCTGCGTCAAGCCTCAACGGCTGGCGATAGTCGGTGCGAGCGAATTGATGCCCGGGGCTGGAAAAGGGATGCCGTAGTCAATGAGATAGTGCGTGCTGCTTTGCGTCTGCACACTGAGAATCCTGGTTCATTGGCCATTCTTTGCCGCACGAATGACGAGGTCGCAGAACTCCACCGACACCTGGCCGCTCATTTCCCAGCTATTACCGTACAAAGCAGTGAGAATATGCGCATCGCCAACCTTCGGCATGTTGCGCTTTGGTGTGACTTTCTGGAAATCGAGGTAGCACAAGAAGATCGCGCTCTATCCAGCTCGCTTCTGCACGAGCTGTCCAAATCATTCTGGGCTTCTACAAATATTCCTGAAGCGAACCCGGATACTACATCCGCAGTCGACCTGGCGACCCTGTGGGATCTTTGCTGTGAGGAGAGTATCTTTCCACACCTTTCAACTCTTCTGCGCTTCATAAAGAATCTGCAACGTGATGAGCTTCAGAGGCTCGTTGGCGGGCGAAAAGGTGGCCACGAGGTCATTATTTCGACAATCCATAAAGTTAAGGGGCTCGAGTACGACAATGTTGTCGTCACACCGTCTCAATCCGCATTCGGAAACCAATCTTCCGGGCAACCTATTCTTGAAGACGACGCCGCTGAAGAAGCGCGGCTCCTCTATGTCGCGCTGACCCGCGCAAAAGCCTGGTTGGTCTATTTTGTTGGCGATCGCGAGTACGCTTGGGGGAACCCTTCGCCCTGCAAGTTTGAAGGCGAGTCTAGTCAGGACAAGGTGCTCACAGGGGCTCACAACCAGATTGATCTTGGGTGGGCAATGCGGCGCTCAGCGTTCAACGCGAACCCCGACGACTGCCAATCCTATATCGAAAGGACGGTACAGGTCGGTGATCCGATTTTGCTTGGGGGAACTGGGTCTGGAACCAACAAGTCTTTGGTCCACCGTAGTGCTTCCGGGGAACAGCGCCAGATCGGATACATCGCAAAGAAGTTCGGCGCCGGAACCGGGGAATCGGATTTGAAAGTAAGCGCCATTGTTCGCTACCCTGTCGACCAGCGAAACCCCGACTCCACTGGCGACTTAGTCGATCGCCGCGGTTGGGGATACGTAGTCCTGGTTTCTGGGAGGCTTCGATAAGTCTTAGGACCGGGCCATTTGAAATGGTTCATTCAGCCGAAAGCGGGACTACGCAAACGAGTGACGCAGCAAGCCCAATGACACATTATCGCCTCGCGTCGTTCAACGCCGATGAATGGGTTGAGTCCTGCACATTCCCCCTTCTTGAAGGTTGTATGATTTCATCCATAAGCTCGATGAAAATGGCCTCAATCGCGACCGCATGCGTTTCACAAATACAAACAACATCGTGCGCGATGAGATCTGCGTGATTTGGCATAAGCCCGTGGCACGCTCTAGGAACAACGGTTCCAGATTGTCCTACTAGTCAGTGTTTGGTCTTTGGGGGCCTCCAGGGGATGAAAGACAGACCAACGACACTTCATCTGTGGACCGTCGCACTATTGAGATGATTGAGGCTACAAAGCATGACCAATTTTCAAAGAGATGGATCGATCAGCAACGCCCATGTAGGCCGCGCATTCGAGTTGCGCGTCCAAAGTGTGCTAACACAGCACGGCTTGGAGCTCGAATTAAACCACAAGGTTCCGTGTGGGATCGGCAATGTTCTGAAAGCCCACGCCTTTGACCTCGGGTCAGACGACCCACGTGTGATCGTAGAGTGCAAATCACAAACCTGGACAGCAAGCGGCAACATACCGAGCGCAAAGATGAAGAACTGGGCGGAAGCCATGTTCTACTTCCACATGGCACCCGCGGACTATCGCAAGATCTTCTTCGTTGAACGCAGCGTCCGCCCAGGACGAGAGGAATCGCTCCTTCATTACTTTTGTCGAACCCACGCACACATGATTTCACCGGGAATAGAGTTTTGGGAACTTGCGTCTGGAAACGACAAACTGACTGTTTACGAGTTTTGATCCGAATGCAGTTGGCTCTATTTTGAACAGCGCAATCCAGCTGGCTCCAGCCACTGATGAGAATTACTGGCTCTGGAAATCCACAACTATACCAAAGTGATCGGATCGTCGCCGTCCATCGGCCGCTTCTGCTGGGCGCCCAATTATGCGTGAAACCTTGAAGTTGCCGCTGAATGCAATGTGGTCGATCGTTAGGTCATCGACTTCTTTAATAATACCCGATGTCGGTATTTCGAATTCGCGGAGGGCGGATTCAAGCATTGCGTAGGACCGCTTTGGTCCCCAGGAACGAGGGACGCGTCGATTGAAGTCTCCAATGACTATGACCGGACCTTCATTGCGCCAGTGCGCTAAAAGTGGCCGCAGATCTTGGAGAAAGCGTTCGTGTTGGCTCCATGGTTTTGCACGCGGCTCTTGTCCCAACGGGTTGGCAAAGTGGTAAGGGATACAAATTCCCACAAAACGAGTTTCCACTCCCCCGAACAGCGTTTTGGCGGTAACCGCACTTCCAGTGATTTCCAATTCATCCACAACCCGAACTTCACGCCAGGGATGATGAGACCAGAGCAACACTTTTTGTTCATCTGGATGCTGATCACTCCACGCGACACCGGATGCAGAAATCGAAAATCCACCAAATGCTTCGGTCGATTGTCTCCATGCCTCCGTCAAGCAGATTACGTCGGGAGTGAGCTCGGCAATTTCCTCCATGAGCGAAACGGCCTGCCACGTATGAGGAGCGTGTCTTTCAATATTCCAATTGACCACTCTCATTGAGCTATCCTCTTCACAGGCTCAGCCTCAATGCGGAAACTGTAGCCCGCAATCCAAATGAACAGCCCATGTCTACCCGTTCAATGCAACTTTGCGCCAGTTCGCAGAGAGCCCAGTTCTTTAAATTCTCAATGGTGCTATTCGACTACTGGATAATGCACTGGACCCCAGTCCGCCGAATGATTGTCCATCATGATGTCGATGAAGATGGGCAGCAGCGTCGAAAGAATGGCCGCGCTATCCCTCACCTGGTCGCGGTTCACTTTGCTGTTCCAGGTCGCGCCGCCATGCACCATCTGGTTTCGCAACATGTAGAGGCGGTCGAACAGGGTCTCCAGGATTGTTACCGTATCTCTTGAAGTGAGTGCTCTGGCTGTTTTGTTCTTTGCCGCCGAAAATCGGGTTTCCCAATTCTCATAACCCGGGACGCCATTCTGGTGCTGCCAGAATGGTGAAAAGACATACTGGTTGTCGAGCAACAGCCGGATTTCCTGCGAATAGCGGTTCCAGATCGTCTGGTAGATCCGCTGATCTGAATCCCCGGTCACAAGCTTTTCGAAGAACGCTCTGAAATCATCCCGCTCACCGTTTGATCCTGAATTCCGCTCTTGAGCATAAGCGGCATTGAAGGCAACCCACATCAGGATGAAGCGCACATCCTGATCTTCGACTTCAGGTTCAGCCCGGCCGAGCCAGCTTATCGAGCGGTGAACTCGAAGCCCGAAGTCTTCCGGGAAATTCACCCTTTGCGTTCTCTGCTTTTCCTTGAGCACTTTATGAGGAATCAATTCACCGCCCCTTACTCCACATGTCTTCCGGCTTATTGGATCAGATCCAAATTGCACCCTTAGGATACTTTTACGTAAATCATTTGGTGAAATTTTTCGATGGCGGCGCGGTACCTCTCTTGCTTTGCAACAAAGGTTGCACCACATCATAGAATTGATAGCTCGAGTCCTTCCACCCACTCCCCAGGCGAAAGGGTTGCGACTTGATCCAGACTTAAAGGCATTCGGAAATCTACGCCCCCTCTCAGAGGCAAGGTCCCTTTTCCGCGCCCGACACCAGCAAATCCTCAGGCAGCAATGGTGGTCCGGTACTTTCGAATACGACCTGTATTCCGACAGCGTACTGAAATGAGAGAGCGACTCGTGTCGTAAGCAAGGACTTCGCCAACCGTATCACCAACAGAAATGACCTTCCCGATGACTGCTGGTGTCAATCCATGACGATTAAGGAGCGCAGCCAAAGTCAATTTGGCACTGCGGGCTTTTGGGTCACTTACGGCGTTTGACAGGGCTTGAATTTGGGCAAGGCGCCTGTTCTGCAGATCACCCGGAGAGACGAAAAGTATGACCTTGGCCATGGCGCGCGATACTGCGACGTTCATTAGCCGGTCACCGAGTTCACCATTCAGGAATTTACTTCCCGCCTCGACGGGATCGAACAGCACGATGCGCCGCTCTCCGCCTTGGGCGCGGTGCACAGTCGAGACTGCCACTTCTTTCATTCCTTGCGCGTATAGGATATTTCTCAATAGCGCTCGCTGTGCCCTGTATGGTGTGAGCACCCACATGTCTGATTGGTCAGCCCCATTGACGACAAGTTTCGCGACTCTTGCCGCACATTCAGTCGCCGAAGCATACCGGATCCGACCCTGATACTTAGTGGACCACTGACTTTCAGCGTTCACTCGATGAATTTCGACAGGCTGGCTTTTCTTGGGATGTTCCCCTGACAAAGACCGTTCAGCAATCCAGTCTGCATCATTCTGCTTGTCCTTGGCGACCGATAGTTCACCCCGATAAAAGACTTTGCTAATCACCTCGCAAATCTCGGGGCGCATTCTCGACTGCTCGTTGAGGTGCACGGAGCTCGCAACTTTCGGAAAGATATCGAAGGCCGTCTTCTCGAGATACTTTTCACAGAGCGGGTGGGAGCTTTGTACAACTGCTGGAAGCTGCCTTGGATCACCTGCATAAAGAACCCGTTCCGCAAGCGTCGCCGACATCAATGCCGTTGCAGCCGGCAACTGAGAGGCTTCATCAACGACAAGGAAATTCCACGGAACCGTATCGTAAACTTCGAAATTGTGGAAAATCGAAGCAACAGTTGCGGCGACAACACGTGTCGAACCAAATATCGAAGAAGGATCTGATTTGATTTGTGAGCGGATCGACCGCTCCTCATCTCGCCACTGGATCCACGCCTCTACATTTTTACGATCTGGCTCGGACAGTTTATGAAGGCGCAATTTTTCTAGAGCGCCCGGGTCGGAGATTGGGAGCAGGTGCGGACGATCCCGATACTTCTCCGGAGAAAACCCGGAACCCATCCTGACCAGCGTATTCTTGAGATCCGCTCGACCTATCCTTTCCAGTGCCGTATCGACCGAAACAAGCGCTTCATCGACCGCAGTGTTGGTTGTAGCCGTGATCAGTATTCGCCAATTCGTTCCCGCAAGCAGCCGCGCGACATTTACACCCAGAGTGTAGGTCTTACCGGTACCTGGAGGTCCGTGTAACAATCCGATCTGGGAGTTGGTGAGATTGAGCGCTTCTTTCTGAGCACGACGTAGAGGAAGGTCTGGATCAAACGACGGATACTCCAGAATCGTCGAAGATTGTGACTTCAGAAGTCGCAACGCAGCGATCGCTCTTGGACTGGAATCCCATGTGTTACGAAGCGCCTGCATGAAATCGACCGGATAGATCCACAGATCCGATCCAACTTCGACTGAAGCGCCTGACGCAGGGCGGACAACGACTTCGCCATTGTCCGGATTGACCATCTTCACAATACCGGAATTTCCCCGCGCCCCATCCGCACCGGGCCACCAGGCTCTCGCCTCTTCCAGCGTCTCATCAAGGCTGCCTGCTGATGGACCCGGCTTTTTGCGAACCCGAAGACGGAACATACCTCGGACCGACCGAACATCTTCGACCTTAAATTTCAGGGGTTCCTTTGCCCTTGCTTGCTCGATTTCCAGCGCTCGTCGAACATCGAACAAGTCCCACATTCGGGTGCATCCTCCCAATCAATCAAACTACCTTAGTGGGAAGATGTTAATTTATGGTTCAACTTTATTAACCAGCGACTTGAATCCGGATGATGCGCCATCCCAAGATGCGCGCCACGCGAATAGATTGGCATTTCTTCGCCTTCAATCGTCTTTGCAGGTATCGAGCGCGCACAACGTGTTCACGAGCTTCATCTGCTCCACTGTATCGCATTTGGCCTCAAGCAATCGCGCACAGCCAAATACCAAAGCCAGTCCCTTGGCCCGCGAAACTGCGACGTTGATCCGGTTTAGCGAGAAGAGAAACTCCATACCTCGCGATGTCTCTTCAGCCGAGGAAGCCGTCATGGAGACTAGGCAGATCGGTGCTTCCTGACCCTGGAATTTGTCGACTGTCCCCACACGGACTCCATCCGGCAATGCGTCGATGAGCGCATTTACCTGCGCATTGTAAGGGGCGACGACAATGATGTCTGAATACGCAACAGGCCGTGTGCTTCCATCTTTGTCCGTCCAGTTGCCTTTGGTCAGATCGTCGATGGCCGATCGGATCGCTTCCACCTCTTCCGGTGCGATCTGCGCGTTCCCTTCATGCTCGACCGGCACCCAATAAGCGCCCGCTTCAGGGAAGGACGTGCCGGTCACTTTCTGCCGAGCCGTATCTTCGTGGCTCAGCAGACGACCTTCATAGACCTGGTCGGAGATAAAGCGGCAGACATCCGGATGCATACGACGTGTAGTAGCGAGAAATATCCCCCGATCCGGCGGGATCGTCGCATGCTCCCCGAGCATCCATTCAAGACAGGAATGGTCTGCCGGATCCGGATGCACGCCCTGAATGACCTGCGGCAACTGACGTGGGTCTCCGACCAGCACGATGTTCCGCGCCGCGCGTCCCAAGGCGAGCATGTTGGCAAGCCCCACCTGCCCGGCTTCATCGACGAAGAGCCAGTCAAATGCCTGTATGTTGTCCCCTCGGGAAAAAAAGAAGGCCGTTCCGCCGACAAGGTGACGGCCGGCCGCGGCATCATCATTGTCCGTTGTGCGCATCACGATCGAGTCGTCCGGGTAGCCTTCATCCTCACCGGAAATCTTGTGAACGATCTGGAGCGGGAAATCCGCGTCCTCTTCTTTCAGCGCCTTCTCACATCCGAGCAGCACATTCCGAATGGCCTCATGGCTATTGGAAGCGACACCGACCCGGTGCCCTGCCCTGATCAGTGAGAGAATGGCCCTTGCAGAAACATGCGTTTTGCCGGTGCCAGGCGGTCCTTGAATCGGCAGAACGGTTTCTTGCATATCATGAACCGCTGCGATCGTGCCGGCGACGACCTCTGCATCTCCCAGAATATCATCCGTTGGCGTACCCAGCCTCGGCGCCGCACGATTCAGAAGATCCGAAACTGCGCGGTACTGGCGGGCGCCGCACTGATCCTCGATGACGTTTCTCAGCGCTCCGGAAATTACTTTGCTGTCGATCGGCTTGTCGGGGTGCAGCGTCAGTTTGTCAGCCAACAAATGAGCCTTGGCCTTGCCCGTCTTCAGTGTGATCCGCCGACGCACACGATCGAGTTCTTCTATATTCACCGAAACGAAGCCATCAGGCGCGGGAATGGTCGCAGTCTTTCCTTTCCGCAGCTTTGTCTCCTGCGGGGGATAGGAATAGGTCCGTGCTTCGGATCGCTTGATCGGCACCGCTGGTCCTATGGCAACGAGACCACCCAGCGCATCGAGATCCTCGACCAGCTCGTCGACATCGCGGCCGAGGCTGTCGAAGATCGCCCACCAGGCTGGCTTCGCTTCTCGCTTGTGGAATTGTCCGAGATTGAACAGACGCTCCTGGGTTTCCTCAGAGAGGCCGGATTTAGAAAGGCGAGTTTTCAGGGCGAGGGCGTCCTCATCCTCTTCGGCTTCCTTCGCCGCCGCATCTTCCCCGAGAACCGGCCAGGGCCCCTGAGGCCTTATGTCGACGAGCCAATCCCGCAGGAGCTCGGTCGAGACACAGTCCAGACGGTTATAGTCTTCAATTTCATCGAGGATGGTCTGATCTGCTGCCTCGCGCCAATTTTCATAGGCAACGACAGAACCACCCGCCGTTTTGACCTCACCCTCGCGCTTCAGATCGTAGAAGGCCTCCATCGACTTGATCGAATAATTCGGTTCGGACGCGATAACCCCGCCCCGGACCACGGCGAAGAGATCTACGAACCGGCGCTCCCGCAACAAGCGATCGAGAAACGCTTCACCAATCCCGTACTTTGCCGTCAGCCGCCGAAGTGCCGTTATCTCATAGGGCGCGTAATGGTAGATACGGGCATTGGGGTATCTCGCCAATCTCTCCCGGAAGAACTCCAGTAGCTGTCCAAGCGCGACCGCCTCTTCTTTGTGGTCGTGCGCCCAGAACGCTTTGAACCCGCCATCGAACCAGACGCCATGGAGATATTCGAGGCCACCTTCGAAATGCGGGTCGCCTTCGATGTCGTAAAAGAGATCGCCTTCTTGCGGCTCCGGCAGAAGATCGAATCCCTTCCCTGTTTCGACAGGACGAAGTTCAAAGGCAGGTTCCCCGCTTTTGCGGGCCTGTTGCAAACGCGCCTGAGCTTTCAGCTTTTCCAGTGTCGGAGCCGCCAGACCCCGGACATCGGCATCTGATGTGGCGAGGTCGGACAAGGTATTCACGCCCGCAGCCTCGAGCTTCTTCACCTGCGCGCGAGAGATATTCGCCACGTTGAACAGACTGTCTTTCTGGTGCCATTCGGCTTCACAGTGATCCGCCCAGCGACAAAGCGAACAGTCGGCACACGGGATGGGCCGCGTCGCTGATGGCTGATCGACGAAAGCCTCGAGGCGCAGCCTCGCGCCTCGTGCATAGTGGGCATAATCCGAGAGTCGGAAACTCGCCCGGCTGCCATCTCCAAGCTCGACATGTGCGTGATCTGGCGCCCTCCCCTGAACTTCCGCGAGAAGATCTGAATAGAGGGTCAGCTGGAGGACATGTTTGGGGTGCGGACGCCGTTTGAGTTTCGTATCCGTCACTTCATAGCTGAAGGGTCCGAGATCGGACGGCACATCCACGCGTTCGAGAAAATCTGACCAGCCACCCCAGGCGCCTGACAGGAAGGCTCCCTGGAATATGACATCAGCGCCCTCCTTCAAGGCGGCCTGCGTGGCGGCCGCATCAACCTCGAGTTCCTTTCTCGGAATCTCGATCACTGACTTGCCGGCTGACTTCAGCGACGCGAGGTGTCTCGCTTCATGGGCGTTGCCCTGCTTCTGAAGAAGCTCTGCGTCCTCGGAGTCTGCCCGGGGCTTCAGGTCGGCGCCGCGCATGTAGGCGAGATCGAGGGTGGTCGCGTGCTGGCAGCCCATGAAGCGCATGAGGTCCGACGCCGACAGTAGAATTTTCTCGCCAATCATTCGCATGCCGGCTCCTCCCTGTTATTCTTTTGAACTTCGGGATCGAACGTGGTTCGAGCGCGAGTGACCTGTCTGCAGGCCCTGACCCGTCCCGCCAAACCCTTTCCGTTGCAAAGTGCGCACCAACAATCCTACTTGCGGGAGACATTGCAAGTGCTTATCCAGAGCCCATGTCATCCATCGAATACGTGTTGTTACCCGGCGTCCCCAAAGACCATATTCTACAACGCCTCGCCGCATCCCCTGGAAACGAAATCGCCTCCGGCAAATTGCTGAGCCCCGTAAGTTCGGCCGCTCTGGCGGTGAACTGCATTGGCTGGTTTATCGAGCAGGCCAGCCTGTTCCCCGCCTTCCCCGGAATGGAAGACTTGTTTCCGGCTGAAACCGTCGATGTGGAATTTCAGGCACGCTTTCCCTGGCGCGGCGGACACCATCCCTGGCTCGATGGCATCGTAGTCACGAAAACCCATCTGATCGGAATCGAGTCCAAGAGGTACGAGCCGTTTCGGGACGCCAAGACGGCATCTTTCTCTGATGCCTATGACCGGCCAGTCTGGGAGGGACTTGAATCGTTTGCCGCTCTAAAGGACGCGTTGCGCGCGGGCGACGTAAAATACGAACATCTCGATGCCGCCCAACTCATCAAGCACGCGTTGGGACTGTCCACAGAAGCCTCGCGCAGGAACTTGAAACCGGCGCTTGTCTATCTCTATGCCGAACCTGGCGACCTTCTCGCTTCGGATAAGGGACGCGACGCTATCGCTCGCCACAGAACCGAGATTTCAGATTTTTCTGCGCGCGTCACCGCTGCCCAAATTCTTTTCTCTGCGACTTCCTACAAGGACTGGCTCTCTTCCTGGCCTCCGGAAACTCCATCACTTCAGGAACACGCGCAAAACATCTCTTCCGTGTTCAAATTGTAGTGAGACTACCAATGACCGAATTCGGCTTTGCCTATTAGAAATTTCAGGCATTGGACGTCTTCTAGCTCAAGGATCACTTCTACAAAGACGAACTAATCCCCTCTCAGCGGCTTATAGACCAACGGAATCAATGCGGAATACCTCGCCATTAATAAACCTACCAAGGTCCGCCCGAATGACACTCGCGCGTTGCTCAATCGACTTTAGCATTTCATTTAGCGGCTGGTCGCAATTCTCTCTGAGGTCCCGAGGGATCTGCATCGCCCCATACCAAGATTTTAACGCATCGGGATCTTCATCAAACGGATGAACTTGTCCCATGAAATCATTGAGAGACGCATGACTTTTGGAGATGTTGAAGTTCTTCTCCAGCAGCATGCAATTTCCCAAGCTATTGATGGCGCCCTGTAACTCTTCGATTGTCATGTTTTCCGGCAGTTCGGCCGCAGCCAAGCGCGCTTCCCACGCGTGATGTGCAAAGATGTGATCAATCTCGATAGCCGGTTTGGTTCGAGTTTCCAGCCTGAGCACCTTCTTGGCCGCGAACCAGCGCTCACTATCAATCCGGTTCCATACCCAAAGCGCAGTTTTATAGCTACGCACCTGGTTGCGCCGAGTAACTGACAAAGCGTCAATATGTTGACGCGCTTCGTCTACGAGGGAAGTGACTTCCCGATCCAGATTGCGCTCAATCGCCTCAATTGCCAGTCCGAGCGACCCCGCTGCAGAAATGTCGACCTGCAATTGGTGGATGCGTTGGGCCAAACCGGCCACTGCGACGTCCGTTGACCTCGACCACAGGCCTGACCACTGCGAACAAATGAGCCACCGATCTATTCGTGATTTGATTGCATTGCGGAGCTTGTTGTCAAAGCTATCTTTCTCCGGCTCATTCAAAGCCGCATTCTGCTTCCAGCGAATTCCAACAAAATATACCGCCCACAGATAGGATAGCGCATTTATTGATTGGTATTGATCACGAAAGCCAAGTTCGCGTGCGTGAGCAATGGCCGATACCGTCTGGATCGCTTCCCTGAACAGGAGCCAGCTATTTGAGACTTCTCCTGCCATCGGTCTTATGCGGTCACCACGCACAAGATCAGAGTTCTTTAGAACCTGCCCATTTCCGAAGGTCGACGACCAAATAAAGCTGATCGCAGAAATCGCATCTTCCGCTTCAATAGAAAGCCCAACTCGGACGAGATCCTCAAGCAGTTCTTCTATCGACTCCTGCGCACCTTTTCCTTCAGTTGCGCTGTTATTCCAGTTTATTTTTAGCCACGCGAACGTAATATCTTCACGCGTTAGCGTTCGCCCTGCAGTGTTCAGTCGTGTAAATATGTTCACGATCGCATCGTCGTATTCCGACCGATCTCCGTGAGTTTCGCTGAACTGCTCCAACTCCAAATAGGTAACGCGGGTATCACGAACGTTGCGTAGAGCTATGATGAGGGCTGCAACCGATCGGGTCCGTCTTTGCATAAATTCTTCGTCAAAATCATTCTGCTTCAGTAACCGGGCAGCGATGCCTTCGACCTCAAACGCATCGGTATTTGGCGGTGGCACGGCCCGCCAGAGTCGAGACAGCCGAATGAAGCGGTTAGGATGGTCCGGCAATAGCGGGAGCGGATCAGCGTAATTGTCAGGACGGCGGTAGTTGGATCGCCCACCAGCCGGATGCGTGACTGCCCATTGCAGCACCGCCGTGAAATCGACTGCACTTATGCGCTTTTGCTCTGTATACTGTTTCTCAAGCGCCTCGGTGTCGACACACAAACACCCCATTGACCAGTGCGGGTTTCCTCGCCGCCCGCGCGGGCGTTGCCCGCCAATCAACTCATGCCAGGATCTGTCGAGCAACCGAAATCCTGACTCGTCATGCTGCCCCATTGCCAATAGCAAACTTTGAACACGCTGCTGCCCATCCAACACCATCTGAAACTGAGCCGGCAACTGAGCTGGCGCTTGCCGGACGTCTTCCCCAACTCCTGTGCGATCAACAATGCGATAAAACGAACGCGCCAAAGCATTGACGGGGTCATTTTGTGTGACTCTCCACGTGAGAAGAGTTCCGAAGGGCCAGCCCCGAAGAAGCGAATCAATCAACAAAACCACTTGGTTCGGCTGCCACACATAAGGCCGCTGTAAGTCTGGGATGAGAAGGGTGGCGTCGCCATCTGAACCTGCCTGAGAAAGCAGGTCGTTCACCGTTATGTTTTGATCTCTATAGATCGCCATCTGCTACCCCCTATTTGTCCGACGTCTTTCGGTGCCACCTCACTACGTGCTTCAGTCGTCCCCTGCACGACAAGTATTTTCGAGACATGACGGAATACTGCAACACCTTCTGCATCGTTATCGCATAGGGTGATGGACTACGGATCCGACGAGGTAGATCCCTACAAATCAATCCATTTCCAGAAATATCACCGAAAGCGGGGTGCGGGCGCCTTCCTGCTTGAATGGGCGGATACCCTATATCGTTCTGTCGCTATCCAACGCACCGAACAATTCCCACTTTTTTGCACTCGAATTCCCATTGACTTTTTTTTGGTCTTTTTGATATGACCAATATCACTGGCACGGGATCCTGGAAGCGAGTCTATGGATATGGCGTACAACTTTTTCGATGATTTCATCTTTGACGCGTTCATGATCGCGAACCATGACAGCCTCCTCGAAGAGGAATGCATTTCTGCGCTCCAACGCATAACGAAGACACTGGGCGCCCTGATTGGCTCGACACCAATTCAGGTGATGACGCTGACCGCAGAAAAGTCCGCATATGCAGCGGAATATCCTGACGATGCAGTTGCTCAGATACTCGAACATCTGGACCTCAAGGCTGACGCAAGCACTGTACTGGAACGTCTCTTCCAAACTCCGGACTTTGGCTTGCCGTACAAAGTGAACAGCTGGCACCTGAAAATGTATGCCATGCTCGGAACCGTTGATATTTCCACTCATGATTCCGTGACCGCGATGTCGATTGTCGAAGATGTCGTGACGTGGGCTGAACATCTGATTGACACGATCATGCAGCCACATTCCGAGCCGTTCTTTTGTTTCTTTGCAAAAGCAGCCCGAGCGCGTCTTGATCTGGATCAGCAACGACACCCCCGAATCGAGGACTTTGCAGCTTTGGCAAGTTTGGCCCGGCACCCGCACTATGAGACTGTTGACGAGTCCGTCCTGGACCTGCCGATCAAGACGATCCAAAATCTGATTTCCTCCAAGACCCTTGAGCGCTTTGGAGATGACAGGCTCACGCACTCGAGCGCTCATGCCTGGCTCACAAAGCAGTGGGATCACTCCATCCTCTATCCATCGAAAGTATTCGATCCCGTCACAGGCAGTCTCCCCAAAGTCACCATTCAGACGCCCGTATTCGTGCCAATCATTTCAGGAAGCACCTCGGTTCTCGAGGAAGCATATTTGCCGGAGCACTCACACATGGACGGCTACCATGTTGAGATCGATGGTGAACGCCGGGTCCTTGAAAACTACTGGAATGCACTGTCGTTGGTCCAGGCTCACCCGAATGCACGTGTAAGCACGCGTCATCATCCTCAGTACGTATTTCTGTCCGGCAAATGGAAGCTGTTCGAACGATCTACGATTGAAGAGATGATCAGTTTGGAATCCAGCAATTCCGTGATCGAACAAGCAACCCTCTGCTCAGAAGCCGAGCGGCTGATTGCCAAGGACTCCCGTTTTGAAACGCATCGCCGGGGGCATTCGAAAAAAATGCTTCGTTACGTCTGCTCAACCGGGGAAGACTTCGCGGTGGAAAAGCGACCCGGACGTCCACTCTTCTATCTCGCAAGCACGGCGAAAAATCAGCAAAAGTTTAAGGGCCTCATTGTCCGCACAAAAGGCCCGGGGCCGACCGAGCGCAACAGCAATCTGAACACGATTGAGAGTTTCACAGGCGCACCACTCATAGTTCTCAGACCAAATGACCTGAATGAGGTTCAGTCCATTCTTAGTCTGATTGCGACCTCCGTTAAAAAAACGGACGTTGGCTGAGTATTTTCTCTCCGCCTGCCAAACAACTCATCCACGAGACGAACATCTGTCACTTCCGAAACCACTCATTACAATTGAAAGGAATTTCATCATGCAAATTACTGCCAGGATCAGTCGCGGCCCGCGCAAAGGGGAAACACTCGTTCCCTATCAAAACAAAGCTGGCCTTTACATCGTGAGCCCGACAAGGTTCGAGAAGAATTATATGCCTGTATCGAGCTTCGAAGAAGTTGTTCGACACCTCAAGCAAGGCCTCAAACTGCGAATGGTGCCAACGTCTGGCGGAGCCCCAAGCTTGATCTCTCCAAAATCAATCTCTCTCGAAGGCTAATCCTTACATCTGAGCAGATGAACAGGTGCTCCTGACTGAACCTCAGGATTCTGCCGCGCTGATCATTTCCTGCATCTCGGCACGCCGGCGTGTCGAGATGCAGGAAATACTCAACGTTTCCGAGCCTGTAACCTTTAGTCGAAATACTCAATGCAAACACTTCCGGACTAAACCCGGGTGGAAGGGTACATTATGTGGCAAGCATTCGAAGCTCGCATCGCGGAAAACGAACAGGATCGCTCATCTCCCCTGCGTCCTGCCTTTTTTACCCTCCTCCGTGACTCCGGCCTGACTCCAACTGACGGCGTTACCAAGAAGATGGTGGCTTTCAGGTTCGGTCAGGGCGACCGCCTATTGTGGGAAATCGAATATCCAGGCCGCAATTTTTTCCTGCATGCGAAATGGCGGGACCGAATTGAGAAAGCCGGCTTTGCCTGCGAGCTTCGCCCCTATCAGGCCGACAAGAAAGACGGAGGCCGCCATTCGGCACTCAGTCGCGAGTGGTCATTTGGGCAGGATCACTGCTTCGTGCTTCGCATTGAAAGTACGGGCGAGTTGCAACGCTTGCTCGGAATCCTTTTGGCGGACGATGGAGACCTTCACCTCGATCCGGCGGCGATCACTAGATGGATCGACCGCCTGCGCCACTTCTTCCCGAACCTTGATCGCTTCGATCGCCCCGATCCGGAATTCGATAGCACAGAACGAACCTACAAACTCGAAGTCGCCGAGACGCTCCTAACCGCACTTCAACTTGGCAATTCCGATCAGGATACTGTGGATGCAATTCACACTGCACTTGTGAAAAGCAACCTCCTGCCATGGCGGGCCTTCTGGCCGATCTCCCCCAAGGGGGATGCCAATCGCGAAAAGCTCTGGCCTGCCATAGACACGCTCGTCGGCGCAGCACTCGGAACTCCGGAAGAGCACCCACAAGCGCTCGCAGATTTTGTCGATGCCTGGATGGACGCGGTGCCAAATCCCACCGCGGATCCGGCGAGGCAGATTGCAGAATTCCTGTTCATGCATCTCGCACCGGAGGATGGCGCATATATTCGATATTCAGTCCGGCAGGATTTCTGGCGCGAGGCCATTGGTTCGGACTTTCCATCATTCGAATCGATGGCCGACACCTACAGAGCCGAATTGAAGTTCATGACTGCCGTGAAGCGTGCCTTCGAGGCCCGCGGCCTTGCGCCACGCGACATGATCGATGTCCAGAGCGCCCTCTGGGTGGTTCATAACTACACTGACAAATCGGATTCCTCTGACCCATCTTCCCCTTTCAGTCGAAAGGCTATCGAAAGCGCGATGGATGCGTATGACCGGTATCGCGAGACGGGTGAACACAGCGATATTTTCGGAAGCTTTGGAGAGCCAAAGGATTTCTGGGCGCGGTCGACCCGTCCACGTCCGGATCCGATTTATCCAACCAAACCCCTGATCGGATATTTGCTGAGCAAGACAACCTTGAACGGCGGGTGGGCTCAGAAAGCCGACGCGGCGGCGCGACTCCACAATGCCGGCTTCATTATTGTCGACCGCAATGGAAATCCTACCCCTCCCCCAGAGGAATATGAACATCTCATACGTGGCGCAGATTGGATCCGGCTCTGCGCGCTGAACTACTACATCGAACCGGCGCGGGAGTCCGGCGCGCGCGAAGTCTCGATCCGTGCGAGTGACATCGCAAAGGATCTGGGCCTGCAAAACGCATTTCCTGCAATTTGTAGCGCCCTCGGAGGACAAAAGTTTCAGGCGCTAGCGGGTGTGCCACTCCTGAGATCTACCGCGCCCAATCCCAGCAGCACGACCGTCTTCACCTACCAGCTTTCCGAAATCGAAGGGCATAAAAGGACAAACCCAGAAATGCCGACCAATCGAAATTCAGCGATCAATCTCATTCTCTATGGACCGCCCGGAACTGGCAAAACCTACGCCACCGCCTGGGAAGCTGTGAAACTCTGCATCGGAGAGGAAGCGGCAAGCACCTTCAAAGATGATCGCGATGCCCTTATGCGGGAGTATCGCCACCTCGTCGATGAGCAACGGATCGAGTTTGTCACCTTCCACCAGTCCTTCTCCTATGAGGACTTTGTCGAAGGTCTGAGACCGACCACCGACACGAACGAATCCGATGACGATGTAAGTGCCACCCCATCTTCGGGTGGATTTAGCCTGAAGGCGTACGACGGCGTCTTCAAACGCATCAGCGAGCGGGCCCGCCTGGACACGACAGGAACAGCATCGGATCGCCTCGATCGTTCCCGAGGCGTTTTCAAGATCATGCTAGGTCGCCGTGGCGACCAGGACGATCGAATTCAGGAAGGCCTCGATGACTCCCTCATTCATCTCGGTTGGGGCGGAGATATCGATTGGTCGGATCCACGCTATGATGAGTTTGGCGAGATCCTGGAGACCTGGAAGGCCCAAAAGGACCAGAGTACTGACGGACGCAATCAAAATATCGCGCAAACCTGGTCCTTCCGGGCATACATGCAGGTCGGAGACTATATCGTTCTCGCTGATGGCCGGGACCGCTTCCGTGCAGTTGGCCGGGTTGTAGGAGAATACTATTACGATCCAGACGCGGCGTATCACCCGCACCGGAGAAAAGTCGAATGGATCTGGCGAAACGATGCGGGCGTGGATCGAAATAAATTCTACGCAAGACAATTCGCGCGTAATTCCTTCCATCGGCTCAAGCCCGATGTCATTGACTGGGATGCGCTCGAAAGTGTCGTCTATCCGAACACCGGATCTGAGCCTGAAGCGAGCGCACGCGACTTCGTCCTGATCATCGACGAGATCAATCGTGCCAACATATCAAAAGTGTTCGGCGAACTGATCACACTCCTCGAGACCGACAAACGCCTCGGTTGCCAGAACCAGATCAGACTGACCCTGCCCTATTCCGGTATGAAGTTCGGTGTGCCGGGCAATCTGCACATCATCGGAACCATGAACACCGCAGACCGCTCGATCGCTCTGCTCGACACCGCGCTGCGCCGGCGGTTCACATTCCGAGAGCTGATGCCCGATCCGGCATTCCTTCCCGAGAATCTGGACGGCATCAATCTGCGCAAGCTTCTGACGACAATGAATGAGCGGATCGAATACCTCTTCGATCGCGAGCACCAGGTGGGTCATGCGTATTTCACGGGCTGCCAGACACGGGCCGATGTCGAACACGTCATGCGCTTCAAGATCATCCCCCTGCTTTCTGAATACTTCTACGAAGACTGGTCAAAGGTAGCAGCCGTTCTGGGCGACGGCCGGAATGGCGGGCAAGCGCGCTTCCTGGAAGCCACTGCCCTTGCCCCGCCGAATGGCCTGCACGATGACGAACTCGGCACGGAAAAGCTGCGCTGGCGCGTCAGATCCTCGTTCGACTTCTCGGAGTTTCAGGCCTGATGCCATCCTATACGGTCAGGGAATGGGACAAGCTCCCCTATGGCGACGGGATCGGCCAGATCCCGGAACCATTCGCTGACCGGTTAGCCGCCGTTGCTCACAGCTCGTCCTTTGCCGGGAAAGGTGGTGGCGGCGTTCTGGAACACGGCCGGCATGCCCTGCGGGCGCGCGGTATCGTGGGCGTTCTTGCTGCAAAAGACTGCAGCCTCGAGATCCTCCCAAAAATCGATGTCGCACCCGGAGAAACTCTGAACCAGCAGAATGCCCTCATCCGGAAGCGCCTGATCCATATGCTCGCTGTCGCGCTCGACCTGAAAATCGACGCCGGCACGCTGGCAGAGCTCGATTGGCAGAAAGAGACGCTCCTCGAAATCCTGATCCGCATTTTCTGTGAAAAGCTGACCGAGGCCGTTCGCAAAGGCATGCCACGTCGGTACATGGAGCAGGAAGACGATCTCACGGCTCTGCGCGGACGGCTCAATATAACGCGCCAGTTCACCCGCTATGCCGTCAATCCATCGAAGCTCGCCTGCCGTTTCGATGTCCTTTCAGAAGACACGGCCCTGAACCGGATCATGAAGGCGGCCGTCTCCCATCTCTTCCGCCTCTCGCGGAGCGCCGCCAACCAGCAACGGCTCCGTGAACTCGCCTTCGTCTATGCCGACATCACAGACATCTCTCCTTCGACGATCCGCTGGGGAGACATCGTGATCGACCGGACCAATCGCGCCTGGCAGGAACTCCTGAACATGGCGCGACTGTTTCTGACCCAGCGCTATCAGACAACGACCGGCGGCGGCGGCGAAGGCACTGCCCTCCTCTTCGAAATGAACACCCTGTTCGAGGAATATGTCGGCCGGATGATTACGCGGGCGCTCGCCGGAAGTGAGTTCAGCGTGTCTTTGCAAGGCGGCCGACTATTCTGCCTGACGGCCGAAGAAACGGGACGCGGCATCTTCCAGACCCGGCCGGATATTCTGATCCGGCGTGCTGGAACCGTCACCCATGTGATCGACACCAAGTGGAAGCGGATATCGTCCAGGATCGATGATCCGAAACAAGGGGTTTCTCAGGCCGATGTCTATCAGATGATGGCCTATGCGCAGCTCTACCGGGCGCCTCGGCTGACCCTGCTCTATCCGCATCATGCCGGGCTTGGCGCGCAGGAGGAAGTCCATGCGCGGCATCGGATTTCAGGGCATGAAACGGTTTTGGAGACGGCCAGTGTCGATGTTGCGAATGGGGGGCAGATTATGGAGCGGTTGAGGCAGTTTTGCATGCTCCAAGGATACGCATTTCCCATTCAGGCGTAAAAGGGGACAGAGTCCAAACAACATTCTCCAGAGATATTATTGATATTTCGGAGAACTTGGATTCGAATTCGACTTATTCTCAGTCGTTCGGACGACATTGTCAGGTGCGCGCTGCACCATTATTCGCATGCATGCCTCGGGTCTGATACTGATCCTATAACTAGAAATCCTCAGGACCAACAAATCACATTACACACCCTCAATTTAGTTGGTTTGTGAGAACCTCGAGAAGCACTGGGAGCTTCATAAATGCTCGGACTAAAATTGCGCGATGAATTCAAAGGGAACCGCCTAAAGGGAACCGCGATCGAATTGTCCAATGAATCCAACACCGGTGCTACTCAGTTGCCCGCAAAGGATTTCCTAGAGATTACCTATCCGACGCTAGATCTTCTCAAAGGTATTGAAGCGGTCGGGCCGGCACAAGGAAGACCTGTTGTCGTAATCGGGGAGCGTGGTCTTGGTAAGTCCCACATTATGGCTTCTCTCTACCATACGGTGAGCGATCCAATCGCGACCAAGATCTGGTTAGAAACCTGGGCTACAAACTTAAATGATCCAAAGATCGGGCAGATTTCCCTTAGGGACGAAATGCTCGTCATCGGCGAAAGCTTGCACCGACAGCGTTACAAGTTTCTTTGGGATATCCTGTTCGAGCGCCACCCTCATGGCACCTACATTAAGGGTAAGTGGGAAGGGAAAGGCGTAGGAAAGACTGAGGTCCCATCCGATCAATTGATCCTTGAGATGCTTCAGCATACACCAACGATGTTGCTTCTCGACGAATTCCAAACTTGGTATGATGGGCTCACAAATACCAAGCAATATCCTTGGAAAAATTGGGCGTTCAATTTCATCCAGATACTTTCTGAGATTGCCAAAGAGCATCCCGAACTCTTAGTACTCGTCGTTTCGGTCAGAAATGGAACCAGCGACGCTTACCAGCAAATCCACAGGGTGAACCCGGTACAGATCGACTTCCATGCGGGCGGTAATCCTGAAAAAATCCAGCGCGACCGGCGCGGAATGCTGTTGCATCGCCTGTTCGAGAACCGGCTCCAGATTGGGGATGCGTCGATCGAAGGCCTGATCAAGGTACACGAAAGCGAACATTTCCGCCTTCTCGGTACGCCGACTTCGGAGCAGGATCGCAAACATCGGGATTTTATGGAGTGCTGGCCTTTTGCGCCTCACCTCCTGCAGCTGTTGGAAGACCAGGTGCTGGTCGCAACTGACGCTCAGGAAACCCGCGACCTGATTCGAATTCTCGCCAATCTGTTCAAGAGCCGTGGCGAAAATTCGCCGGTTCTGACTGCAGCCGATTTCAGGTTGGATGACGACGGGGCTAGCATCGGAGCACTTCTGGACTCCGTCGCGAACCAGCAGCACCGCTCCCTTCGTGATAAAGCGCTCAGGAACTTGGTCTCTGTAACCGAGGCTGTGCCTGACCACCGGACAAAGGTGCCTCATCTTCAAGAGATAATCGGTGCGCTTTGGCTCCGCTCGATCGCTGTGGGCAACGCTGCAGGAGCAGAGCCCGCAGTAATTCAAATGGACGTGACACAAACAAAAGCCGTCGACGACAATGCCTTCCAAGTCGAGTTGGCAACAGTCATCGAGAATAGCTTTAATATCCACGAGGACGGCACGCGTCTTGTCTTCAAGGAAGAGGAAAATCCGCAGGCCAAGGTCATGGCTTCGGCTCGCAATGACAAGCTGTTCACAGATGGGACGGATTTGGCTCAATTGGCGAAAGAAATCCGCTACGTCATTGGCGGGACTGAAGAGGTGGCAAAGACATTTCGTGTCATCGCGCTTTCGCGTAGTTGGCTGAACGATCCTTGGGCCGATTTGGAAGAGAGTGAACAGCCGGACCGTTGGGACGACCGTCTGCCAATCCTCGTCCTGCCAGAGGAACCAGATCGGCTGAATGAACGATTGGGTCTATGGCTAAAAGATCACCTCCAAAAGAGGCGCAACACCATTCGTTTTCTGATACCTCGGAGCGGCAATTCAAATACCTTCTACGACCGCGATCTAATCATCCTCGCACGAGCCGAGATGAAAGCACAAGAATGGGGAGGGCAAAATGCTGAATACCGGAAACTTCAGTCCAAATACCAAGGTGAGCTGAGGGACATTCTGAAGAAGCGGTTTGATCGATTCGCGGTGCTTCATCGCTGGAACTTTAGTGACCCTGCGAAATGCGAGTTCCATGTCGAAACCTTGCGCGAGCAAGGGGCCAAAGTCCCCGAAGGAATCGAGTCTGCGCTCATCAATGATTTGTTTGTGCCTGAAGATTTCGAGCAGCTGGTGCTGGAGGCGGCAGCAAACAACAATTCTGTCGGCAAGCTCCTCAAAGAGCTGCAGGAACCCCGCCCGGCTGGCCAGGACTGCATCCCGTGGCTGGGTGAGACTGCAATGAAAGAGCGGATCGTCCGTCTTTGTGCCAAAGGAAAAATTGCCATCAATCTCAGAGGGCTGGAGTACCTTCAAGCTCAAGCAGGCGAAGACGAAGACAGCGCTTGGCGGCGACTAAGACCGAAACTTTCGTACACTGGCCGTCAACTAGATGAAGTGCTTCTCCTCGCCCCGTCAGCTGTCCCCTCCACTGGAGGCAGCCCGCCGCAGCCTAGGCCTACTACTCCTACTTTGCCCAGTGGACCGTTTGGTGGCGGGGTAGCTCCTACACCCACATCATCGGGCGGTCACATCGGCGGAGACCCGACAACACCCGATTCGCAATCAGGTGGAGAAATTTTTGGCGGAGACGGCGATACTCAGCGTGTGACATTTGCTGCGCTTGCAACTTCACCTCTCAATCTGATCGGGAAGCTTGAAGGTTGGGGCATTGGACCAGCTACACCCGTCAGATCCGTCACAATCAAGGTTGATGCGGCAACTGGGGCGCAACTACGCGAACTTCTCAAGAAGCTGCCTGACGGCATGACGTTCGAGCTGTCATTGGACAAGGAGGACAGTTGATGGCTTTGGGCCTCGAAACAATCGCCTGCTTGACGACGGTTCCTGACGACCAAGCTTGGGCCAAGATCATCGAGACGGCTGTTTCGATCTGCAGCGCCAAGATTGAATTGGAAAAAGCATCTGGAGAGGTAACACGCCGAGACCGCCTGATCGGGGAGATAGATCACCTGTTATCATCAAGCGCATGGGATCTTTGGCGTTCTTTCGGACATTCTGCACCCAGAAATGCCGACAAGATCGTTCAATGGTGGGAATCCCCCTATAGTGCCAAAGCTCTGCTGATCTTGGATGGTTTAAGCCTGAGAGAAATGCCCTGGTTTTTGGAGGAAGCCCAAGCAAGAGGGTTCACTCTACATACATCAACAGCATACGGATCTGAGATCCCCTCGGAAACCAATGCGTTCGCCAAAGCGCTTGGCTTCGGAAGCAGGAGCCAGTTGCAGAACAACGGTGGCGGGCTCACACATCGGTTGGCTCCAGCCAAAACGGAATGCATCAATCTTCCCTGGAAAGACTGCATCGGCTTGATCGACGCATCCCCCAACTGGATTTTCTGGCACCAGTGGCCTGACAGCAAATTGCACGATGGGGCTGGGGCCGGCCAAGGCCTTGATCTGCTCACGCGGGATATCGCAATGCAGTTGACCAGCGACGATTTCTGGGAGTTTGTGAGCCAGCTTGCAACAGGCCGTCGGGTAGTGATCACCTCTGACCACGGGTACGCGGCGACTGGCATGTTTACGGATGCTGTTGCCGAGGCTGCAATGTTCCTCAAGGGGGCGTTGAAGAGCGGCAGACTGGCTTCCGGCGACCATGATGCCGGACCGTTTGTACCACCGGTCGCACTTCAGTTGGAAAGCCAACACGGGAAGCACCTGCTCGCGGTCGGGCGTTGGAAATGGAAAAGCCAGGGTGGCTACCCCACCCTCGCGCATGGCGGCTTGTCCCTGCTCGAGATGCTCTGCCCGTTTGTTGAATTGACGAAGTAAGGAATTTACGCCCATGGCGACCAAGAAAGAACAGATTGCCCAAGAGGTCGCGCGTGCGGTTGGTGCCGGCAAAGCCGTCTCGATGGAAACAGTCGATTTCAGCGATCCGAACCGCCCCAAGACCTGCCTCGAGGTGGATTTCCCAATCCTGCCCGTGAACCAGGTCGCCGTGATTGAAGGCAACGCGGGCAAGCCGATCTATCAGATGTCGAAATGGTGGGCCCGGCGGCGGTCCAGCGTGTTCCGATCCATGCTCATCGCGGCGGCGACCAAGGCGCCCGAGGATCCGTCTCTCGCGGCCAAGCTGGTCTGGGACAACTACTACGCCAACCACCAGAAGAAGGGAGCCTTCAAGCACCTGAAGGTTGCCGACATCTTCATGGGCGGCGGCACCACTCTGGTCGAAGGATCGCGCCTCGGCATGCAGATGTCGGGCAACGACCTGAACCCGGTGGCCTGGTTCGTGGTGAAGCAGCAACTGGCCGATGTCGATCTCGAAGAGGTGAAGCGCCTCCTGGCCGATATCGAAGCCGAGGTGAAACCGCAGATCATGCCATTCTACTACTGCGACGGCCCGAACGGCGAGAAAGGCACCTGGACGCACAAGCCCTCGGGCAAGGTCATGGGCGCGGATTTCGATCCGCTGGCTCTTAAACCGGAAGAGCGGAAGGACTACGCCTACGATGGGCCAGAGATCATCTATACCTTCTGGGCGAAACACGGGCCCTGCCAGGTAACAGGCTGTGGCCACCGTACTCCGATCATGACCAATCCGGTGATGGCGGTGAAAACGCTGACCGTGAAGCATTGGTCGCATAAATGCCCGTCATGCAACGAGCGCTTCGAGATCGAGGATGCCGAGGCGCGCATGGCTCCAGACGTTCCGCTTTACGTGGCACCCGATGAAAAGCCCTATTCCACCCTCGACCCGAAAGGTCGCGTAATCTGCCCCCATTGCGGCCACACCGAAATGGTGAAGCTCGACAAGGGCAAGAACAAGAAGGTCGAACTCACGCTCCTGGTCCATCCTGAATGGCTGGCTGGCAGCCCGAAGACGGCTCCCGATGGCAGCGAGTTCGGCGGTGCACCTCAGGACGATGCCGAATCTACCCGCAACTGGAATTCCGAACGGGCGAGTCACATTCGTCTTTTGGAGGTACGCGGTAAGCTCCCGGACACGGTCACCTGTCCGGAGACCAAGGTGGCTTTCCCGACTGGCAAGGAAGGAGGCACGGTTCCCCGCAAATCGAAGTTCACCTGCCAGTCAGACGGCAAAGAAAACGATATTCTCGACGCAATCAAAGCTACAGGAAAAGCAGGCCCAATGGCAGCCTATTCTATTCAAGCTTACTCGCCGCGCCGAGATGCTGAGGGAGTGCCGTATGGAGGGCGTTATTTCACACCTTTCGATGCGGGTCTTGCTGACCAATATAGTGCCGCCGCGAAAGAATGGGAAATTCGGAAGGATTCGGATTTATCGAATTTTTGGCCGACATCGGAGGTTCCTTACGGCTTCATGACCGCGGTTGCCAACGGCGACATTCGCTTGGGTCATGGTTACACGCATTGGTGGACTCTTTTTAATCCGAGGCAGCTTTTAATGCATGCCAATTTCAACAAAGCGTTGATGAGCGCAAGCGAAAGGGGTTTTAGCAGATCTGCAATTGAATGCGTTATTGGCTCATACATGCAAATACTTCGGTATCACTGCATGTTTGGAATTTTCCAAAGTCAGTATGACAAGCTCATACCCCATTTTTCCAACAACAACTTCCATCCGAAATCCAACACCGTTGAGGGGTCCCTATTTTCAAGCGTGGGCGCTGGAAACTTCAACGCGCTGCAAAACTGGATAATTAACGGCATTGAATGGTCCGAAGCTCCGTGGGAATTGGTAAGCAGCCAATATCTTGAAACGTTGAACTCGGATATTGCTCAGCAAATTTCAGGAAAGAGCGAGAAGGTTTATCCCAAAGATAGCACCAAAGATGCAACGATTTCCGTCAGATCATCTACAGATCTGAATAACTACAGAAATGAAGAGCTGGATTTGATTATAACCGATCCTCCCTTCGGAGGATTGCTGCACTATTCTGAATTATCCGACTTTTTCTATGTTTGGCTTCGGAAATTGGCTGGGCAGTCATATCCGGATTATTTCCAGTCTGAATATACTCCCAAGTCTATGGAAGCCGTTGCTAATAAGGCACGCGAACCAGAAGACCCTGATGGTTTCTACAAAAGACTTCTGACTGCGTGCTGGTCGGAAAGCTTCCGTGTCCTCAAACCTGGAGGCATTCTTGCGTTCACGTTCCACCATAGCGATGATGCTCCTTGGGTTGCGGTTCTCGAGTCACTTTTCGAGGCTGGTTTTTATCTTGAAGCCACGTTCCCAATTCGATCCGATGAAACGAAGGGAGAGGGCCAATTTGGATCGAAGAGCATCGAGTACGACATCGTGCATGTATGCCGAAAAAGGGTCCATGAGCCAAAGGCCGTCAGCTGGGCCCGAATGCGCCGTGAGGTTCTGGCAGATGTTCGTCAGCTACAGGGCCTGCTGGAAAACCATGCCCGGCGCGGCCTGCCGGAAGCAGATATCCAGGTCATTCGTCGCGGCAAAGCGCTCGAGTACTTCTCGCAGCACTACGGGAAGGTCTATGTCGACGAAGGCCGACCGATTTCGGTCAAGGATGCTCTCGTCGGCATCAACCAGCTGATCGACGAAGATGCCAACAAGGCATCCGAGCCGCCGCCGGTGACTGCAGAGCCGATCACCCGTCAATTCCTGCGCATCTTCGACGGCAAGACCGAGCTCGCGCGGGACCAGATGCAGAAGATGCTGCGCGGCTCGGGGATCGCGCCCGATGAATTCGTGAACCGAGGCTGGGCCCGGGAGGAGAAAAAGGTATTCTACCTCAACGACCCACTGGGGATCACGCAGGATTGGCAGGGACGGCACCGGCGCAGGCTGTCGGCCGACTTGGACCAGACCTTCGTGCTGATGGGGGCCTGCTATGACGGCAGCGGGATCAACGCGGCTGACACGCTGAAGAACGAGAACTTCAAGCCGCACGCGGCGCTGAAGAGCCTGCTCGAATGGATGAGCAAACGGGGTCAGACGCAGCAGATGCGGAACGCGGCCTCGCGGGCGCTGAGCATCTACAACAACTGGGCCACCAGCAACAAAGAGCAGGTCCAGCAGCTGTCGTTCTTCATGGAGGATTGAGCATGAAACAGGTGCTCGACAGCGTCTGGCAACGTCGGGGCGCTAGCTGGATTTGGGACGACGACGCCTTCACGAAGGTTGCGAGGGCGAGCGAGGTCTACAGTCTGCGCCAGCTGATGCTTGCCACAAAATCGTGGCCGGACGATCTGCCGAGCAATGGCGGTGACACGTTGGTCGTGGCGGGCCTTGATGCCTGCCTCGACCTCTTGTCACCGACGGACGCAGATGCTTGGCTTGGCAGCGCCCTGAAATCAGCGATCCTCTCCTTCCAGGATTTCTACGATGGTCAGGCATCGCTGGTGTTCTGGCTGCCCAACGGTCAGAGACGAATGACCATCGACCTGGCAACCGATGCCGTGCGGTGGCGGTGCTCTGCGCCGTTTTCCAGCGAGACGATCGATTTCGGACGGGTCTTGTGGGGAGAGGCTTGGGAGTATCCTCAAGAAATCATTCTTGCGCAGGGCGGTAAATCGGTGGGCCTGTTCCATTTGAGGATCACCTAATCGTGCAGATGGAACAGACCACCTTCGACCCTGGTGAGCGGATCACCCATCTAGATTTCGGCGCTGGCGTTGTGCTTGAAGCACCGCGCGACGGCTACCTCCGTGCATTTTTCAGCATCGGAGAACGCCGCGTTCCGATCGCCAGTATTCAGAAGGAGCTGTCGCGCACCGAGCGCATTCTGCGATCAGTGGAGGGCACAGCCGAACGGGCTCGATCCGTCTGGCTATCCTATGAGGCCCATGCATTGCCCGTGATGGAGAGCGCGTCCGCGCTTACGTCCGCGCGCATCGACCTTCTGCCTCATCAGGTCGTCCTGACACATCGCATCGCAACAGCCTCGCCTCGTCGCTTTCTTATCGCCGACGAAGTCGGTCTCGGAAAGACTATCGAAACCGCGCTCGTGCTCCGTGAACTGGCAAGCCGCGGTGAGCTTGATCGTGCCCTGATGGTTGTGCCTGCAGGCCTCGTGAACAACTGGCACCGGGAGCTGAACGAAGTCTTCAACCTGGACTTTGAGGTCTTTGGGTCGGAAGGCGATATCACCGACCGAAAGACTAACGCTTTCGCGAAACATGACCGGCTCATTGCCAGCATCGACACGTTGAAGCGGCCGGCGCGCATCAAGCGCCTGTTGGAAGCTCCACATTGGGATCTTGTTGTCTTTGACGAGGCGCACCACCTGACCGCCTATCGAACGGGTGGAAAAGTTCGGAAGACGGAAAATTACAAACTCGGCGAGGCTTTGAAAGGTCACGCCCGAGACCTCCTTCTCCTCTCCGCGACGCCACATCAAGGAAACCACTTCCAGTTCTGGATGCTCGTCCAACTGCTGAATCCCACCCTCTTCGGCAGCCCTGAGGAGATGTTGGAAAATCGACATCGCTTGAATACCGTGATGTTCCGACGGACCAAGGCGGACGCTTGCCGCCCGGATGGTGACCCGCTCTTCGCACGCCGGTGGGTACATACAGAGTCCTTCCTGATGGGTGACGAGGAGCGACGCTTTTATGAGCGGCTGCGCGAATACCTCGAGGAAGGTTTCGACCTGGCCAAACGGAAAGGAAACCAAGGGCGAGCCTTGGGTTTCCTCATGGCGATCTTCCAAAAAATCGCAGCGTCCAGCTTCGCTGCCGTGAGGCGAACGCTCAAGCGACGTATGCTCATGCTCACCCTGCACGAGGCGCTTCTGCGGGACAAGGAGCTTGATATTGAAGGTCGCGAGCGACTGTTCGATGAAGCGCGAGAGCTGATTCATGCCGAATGGGGGCTTGAAAGGGATCCAATCGGGAAAAGCGAAGTCGACCGGATAATGGCCGACCTAAAATATCGGCTCGCAAAGAAGTTGGACGAGGAAGCGCTGGAGATGGCCTCCGATCCTTATGGCTCGGAGTTTGCGTCTTCTCACATGGAAGATGTCGCCTCGGCAGCGATCGACCTGCATCTCCCGGAAGAGCGGTTGCGAATTGCGGACTTGCTCTCGGTTTTTCCGGTGCAGCGTGAGACCAAGGTGCAGAAGCTACTCGACGGCCTTGGTACCTTGTGGCGACAAAACCCCAACGAAAAGATTGTTATCTTCGCAACATACTTGGGGACGGTTGACCTCCTGGCCCGTGAAATCGAGGCAACATATCCTGGTCAAGGCGTCGTAGTCCTCCGAGGAGGAGATCACGGCGCCAAAGCCGCTGCGGAACGCCGGTTCAAGTTGAAGGATGGACCCCGAGTAATGGTCTGCACCGCGGCAGGCCGCGAGGGCATCAACTTGCAATTCGCACGCATCCTTTTCAATTTCGACCTGCCCTGGAATCCGATGGACGTTGAACAGCGTATCGGCCGCATTCACCGCTACGGTCAGGCGCACACTGCCCAAGTCTACAATCTGGTTTTATCCGACACTATCGAGGGCCGAATATTCTTGTTGCTGGACGACAAATTGACCGAGATCGCGAGAACATTGGGCAAGGTCGATGATCGCGGCAATATCGCGGAGGATCTGCGCTCACAGATCCTGGGGCAACTCTCAGAACGGTTGAATTATGATCGGCTTTATCAGGAAGCGTTAGGTGACCCGGAATTGAAACGAACCGCGGTTGAGCTCGAGGCCGCCCTTTCAAATGCCCGGGAGGCCAGAGAAGTTGTGTTCGATCTCTTCCAGGACCTCGAAGGCTTTAGCCTCGATGACTATACGCCGTTTGCGGACGTCGCGACGGGACTCGAGCGGCTCGCGAACTTCCTGTCGTCTGCGCTTTCTGACCGGCATCTGCAATTGGCCAAAGTCGATGCCGAGACATATGATCTGCTTACGGAGGGTGGTGCTCGACATACCCGATTCACCCTAAATCGCGATGTGGCAACGTCATCTGAGGCTTGCGATTTGCTTGGGCTCGATCACCCAACCGTGCAAGACGAACTTGAACGATGGTGCTCTTTGAATCCGGACCGCCTAGGTGTTGCGCTGGATGGAAATGGCATGGGGCCAGCTTTGCTGTCTTTGTGGCTTGTTGAGGCCGCAAGCAACCAAGGCGAAAAGCGCACGACAATCCAACCTATTGCGATGACGTTTGATGGCACCAGAGTACCAGCCATTGAACGACAATTGGAACAATTCTTGCGGTTCTCCCCAGTAAAGCCGCTCTTAACTGGTGAACAGCGCCTCGAACTCTTTAGTCAAGCTGTTGAACCGTCGCTGCAAAGGGAACTAAGACAAAAGGGGGCTGCTAGCGGTGATGGAAGTTACTCGGCCGAACTAATTGGGTATGTTGAGTTCGCGTAGTCTACAAAGAGCTGGGATGCGCGTCGCTCAAACCGCCTCTAATAGTTCTGAAAGTTTGATTCCAAGCGCCTTTGCCAAGCGCTCCAGCACTGAAAGCGTCGGATTCCGCACGCCCCGCTCCACCGCTGAAACGTAAGTCCTGTGCAATCCCGCCCGGTCGGCAAACTCCTCCTGCGACCAGCCGCGCGCCTCGCGCAGCGCCCGCAATCGTTTGCCAAATTTCTTCCGGACATCCATGTCGCCAAGCGACGCTGATGCTGCCTTTCGATCTACAGTCTATGAGTCTCTTTTTCGGGTTGACTGTTGTCGCACACCATGGCTTCCAACGTGTCATGGACGAGGAAATAGCCCCTCTCGAAACCTGCCGGATCCGGCCTACTGCCGTGCGCTATATCAAGCTCGGCGAGAAAGGCGCTCTGGCGGACACATGCATTGGGGGTGGGCTCGCCGTTCTGCAACACACCGAAGTTCCACACGATCTGGCCAATCGCGGAGACTGGGATGCGATCCGGGAGATCCTGGCCCGGCTGAGCGACAATACCGGCACCGTCACCCGCTGGCTCGGCGAAATCCGCGATTTCTACGAAGCGGGCCGGGATACGCTCTGGATCACCTTCCACGTCGGATTTTTGTGGTGGGGCTTTGCTGAACGCGGCACCAGCCCCACCGAGTCCGCCCTGCTTCCGGGCGGGCGTCGCCGCCGGATTGCAGGTGGATGGAAGAATACCGACCTTGCCGGCAACCCGCTTCACATAGACCGTATTTCAACCGACATCACGCGCACGGCGGGATTCCGGAGCACGATCTGCAAAGTGCCGGCAGCCGATCGGCTCATCCGGCTTATCAATGGCGAAGAAAATCCCGCGGTGATCGAAGCGCGCAATCGACGGGAGGCGTTCGAAGCAAGCCTGGTCAGCATTATCCGGTCACTGCATCAGAACGACTTCGAGCTTCTGACCGATCTCATCTTCCATCGCCTCGGCTGGCAACGGATCGGCGCGCTGGGCGGCGCGCAGGCAGATACCGACCTCGTCCTGATCCAGCCGGCGACCGGCCAGCGTGCGCTTGTTCAGGTCAAATCCAGCGCGAGCCAAGATATTGTCGAAGATTATGGCAACCGCTTCGCAGGCGACCCAGACGCTCTGCCCTTCCTGATATGCCATTCCCCACGAGGGACGCTTACGGCCCCCGCAGCCCGTGACGACATGATCATCTGGGATGGCAAAATGCTGGCGCGCAAGGTCAGTGAGGCCGGCCTGACCGATTGGCTCCTGGGGCACGCCGCGTGAATGATCCGGAACTCTTCTCACACCTGATGGCGGAAATCACCGGAAGGTTTGAAGATCTGGCAACCGAAGCTGCGCGACTGCAAGCGCCCGGCGCGGGAACGCCGGACGCTACAGCCCTTTTGCTACGGCAAAGCCTCAGTGCGCATCGGCTCGTCGAGGCAGCCGTCTGCCTGACAAAAACCGATGGGCAGGATCAAAGCACCTCATTCTCATAGCGAAGACGCGGCGGCACCATATCGCGGTCCCTTTCTTCCAGCTCGGCCAGAAGTTGCTCTACGGGAACACAGGGCGGCAAGACTGCATAGCCCAGGGCCTGATCCACTGCCCTTGCCCCAGCGTACTTTTCCTGCAGGACGCCGAAATAGTTCATTGAAGGTTGGTGTCGGTCCTTCAACGCCCTCTGGCGTAGCTTCAATAAAATGACCCGTAGGGTGGATGCAAACTGAGGCTGCTCCTTCGGGCCGATGTTGAGTGGCGCGTTCAGGAGCCGCTTCACAATCTCGCTGGCAGACTTCGGATCGACCGGCCGTTCACCGCCGTGTTCCTTATTCCATTGTGCCCGCTGCTCGCGGACATAGGCATCCAGATCGGGATCTGTGTCGAGCCATTCGCGGATTCCCATGTCAGATGGGGAAACGATCACACCGCCGGGCGTGAACACTTCAGGAAACACGCCATAGTCTTCACATGCCTGGACCACCTTCTTGACAGCCTGCACCTTGCCCATCAGGGCATTGTGGATCTGACTGCGCATCAGAGCTTCGAATTGCGTGATCTGCTCAGCACCCCGCTCTGTCCTGATCGTGACAGGTTCCTTGAGAGAGGCTTCGATCGGATGATCCGGCGGCCTTGGCTTCTTCGGGCGTCCCTTGGGGTTGCCCGACTGTCCCGGCTTGAACCGTGTCGCGATCGGTGGCTTTCCTCGCCCCACTTCATAATCACCCTTGGACATTGTCTGCCTCCTGAACGTCAAAGGCTTCACCCGTGACGGCATGAACGACATCCAGACCTTCACGCTGCATACGCCGACAGATCACATCGCAATAGGCCGGGTCGAGTTCGATCCCATAGCCAACCCGCCCTGCCCTGTGTGCGGCAACCAGAGTGGTCCCGCTGCCGGCAAATGCATCCAGAACAATCGAGCCGCGATTGGACGTATCCAGGATCGCATCCTGGACCAGCTGAACCGGCTTCACCGTCGGATGGGACGCGAGCTCTTCGTCCCGGTTTGCTCCGAAAGCGTTGACGCCGGCATAAGTCCAGACATTGCTGCGGTAACGCCCGTACCTGCCAAGTTCGACATTGTTGATGTGAGCGCCCGTGCCGGCCTTGAATACGAGCACAAGTTCATGCTGCGAGCGGTAGAGAGAGCCCATCCCGGCATTCGTCTTTGCCCAGACGCAAAGATTCTTGAGTTCGGAATAGACCTTCTCGCCAGCTGCCTGAAGTTCCGGCAGATGCCGCCAGTCCATACAGACATAGTGAATGGCCCCGTCCCGGCTGACACGAGCCATGTTCGCCAGAACGTCCGTCAGAAAGCCGGTGAACTGATCACGGGTCATTTCGCCAGCCGCCATCGCGAATTCGCGATGCTTGACGGAACCAAGCCCGCAGACATGTCCATCGATCGGAACATTGTAAGGTGGGTCGGTGAAGACCAGGTCCGCCACCTTGCCATCCATGAGGCGATCATAGGCATCCGGATTGCGAGAATCCCCACAGATCAGCCGGTGCGGACCAATTTGCCAGATGTCACCGGGCTTCGTTCGCACCTGATCTGTCGCAGGAGGTTCCGGCGGCGCTTCTTCTTCCTGTTCCGGTTCATCGAGCGAACCGATGCGGACATCGATTTCGCCCATTTCGAATCCGGTCAGGGTGAGATCGATGTCGAGCTCTGTCTCTGCAAGCTCCTTCAGCTCAAGGGCCAGGAGCTCGTCATCCCAGCCCGCATTTTCGGCGAGCTTGTTGTCGGCAATGACGTAGGCCTTCAGCTGTGCATCCGTCATGTGGGACAGGGCAATGGTCGGAACCTTTGCCAGCCCAAGCAACTTGGCGGCTTCCAGCCGGCCATGACCCGCGACAACGGTCGCGGCATCATCGACGAGGATGGGATTGGTAAAGCCGAACGCCTTGATGCTGTCAGCAATCTGACGGATCTGCTTCGGCGAATGCGTGCGGGGATTGTTCTTGCGGGGTGTCAGCTTGCTGACATCCATCATGACGATCCGGGGATCGTCCAGAACGGCGGTTGAGTTTTGCGTTGCCATCGTGTGGCTCCTGAAAATTGGAGCCATACCCGTGCAAACACGGCGATCAGGAACGGCTCCGGTTAAGGGAAACCGCACCAGAGCCACAGGAACCGGATACGTATCTTATCTGCCAGGTCATCAGGGACCGAAGGCGCAGAGCTGTCGCCTATTCATCACCAGCCACAGGAAGGCGAGGACATAGAGGATAGCGTCTGATGAGACCCCCAAAAAGTAGCATATTGTGGAGGAAATTCAAGAGTTCTCGGGACTTGGAACAACAGCCTAATCCCTACACCGAAAGTTAAAAAAGTGTTGACTGCTCGATCAACATGCCCTATTTCACTTTTTTTACGTGAGCATCGGTGAATTTAATGAAGATCGACATGAAAGCTCTTGCAAACGACACGGTTCTGGCCGGCGCCGTTACGGGTAAGACGGTTTTCGTTAGGATGATTGAGGCGACAGGGAACGAGCCGGACGAGCCTACAGCACTCATCATGGACTTCGGTGGCGTGGAGGTGGCGACTGCCAGCTTTCTTCGCGAAACGGTGTTTGCCGCAAAGACTTACATGCGGGCGCGGCAGTCCTCTTTTTATCCGGTGGTCGCAAATCTGAATGACGAGATTCGTGACGAGCTGGCGGTGCTGATCGAGGCGCTGAACGACGCGATCATTGCCTGTGAGATTTCTACGTCCGGACAGCTCTCAAATGTAAAACTTATCGGCAAGCTCGATCCGAAACAGCAGGTTACATTCGATTACATCATCGAAAACCGCATCGCGGACGCGAACACGTTGAAAGAGCAGCTTGGCGACACCGATAAAGCCAAGAGCACGAATGCTTGGAATAACAGGCTTGCAGGTCTCGTCGCTCGCGGGGTGATCAAAGAGTTCTCCCGCGGCCGAGCTAAATTCTACAAACCAATTCTTGATGAGGCCGTGTGATGGGTGCGGATTTTCTAGATAAGCGCAACAAAGGTTACGCAAAGCATATTGATCGCAAGCGCGCGGCGTTGGCTACTAGCGATTTGTTCACCCAAGAGCCGAACGACAAGCCTCGCCGCGTCATTGCCAAGCTAAGGCGCGGCGTCGGCCTCGTTATAGGCGATAAACTCATTATCGAGAAAAATGGCGCCGGTCTCATTGGATGCCAGGGAAACAGCGTGGTGGCGGAGGTTGAAAACGCTTCTCCTGCGATCGCTGATGCCATCTCGAAATCAAGCGGCGTTGCCACAGGTACGGTCGAAAAGATCAACAGAATCTCCAAGACAGTGGAGGTATCAGTCAAGTGAGCCAGTTTCCGCCAGATCCACGCAGTGATCAACTGATTGCACGAAAGCTGACCGACAGCCCTGGAAACTTTCCGCTGGCTCTAGGTTGCCCGTCCTGCCGCCACTTCGAGACCTGCGGCGGCCTCAGCATTGAGGAAGGTGTCTTTGACTGTCTCGCCTTCTGTTGCGCGAAGCAGGAGTCCTGCTCTTTAGTTTGCCGGAGAAAGAGCGAGTTGTTCGCGGAGCAAATGCGTGAAATCGACAGCTTCGAATTTGGCAATGTCGCGCGAACGCCGGCAATCGGGGTCGATCTCAACGACGATATTGTTCCGTTGATCTACCATGGCAGCAGCCGCGCGAATGCGCTTTCCCACGAAGTTATGGCGCTACGACTCGCTGACCTTATAAACTTCCGGTCCGCCAAACTTCGTTTCGAAACGAGGGCGGCACTTTGCCAAGCGTTCCGCATCGACGAGGGGGCAACGCTCATCTTGACGGGCGTCGATCACGATCAACGGATAGAACCGTGGTGGGCGCTTGGAGACAAGCGGATTCGCATCATTGAGCAGCTTCGCCAGATCGGCGTTGCACTAGTGACGGCGCCCAATTTCAGCGTGTTTCTCGATCATCCCAGAACAGATGACCTTCACGCAATGAAACGGATCGCCCTCGTCTTCGCCGAGTTCCAGTTGGGCGGCATCGCCTGCGCGCTTCACGCCCATGGCCGGACGGAGCACGACTTCAGGCGTTGGGCGCTTTTCATTCGCGAGCGGCCGGAGATTCAAAGCCTGTCGTATGAATTCATCACCGGACCTGCCGCAAAAGCCCGACGTCCGTTTCACCTCGAACAGTTGGAGATGATAGCGAAGATGGCTGGGCGCGATCTGGACATCATCATCCGGGGAAAACCAGACGTTATTCCATTCTTGAGGCAGCACTTCAGGCAGGTCATTTACATCGAATCCGGAACATTCGTGAAAACCATCAATCGCCAACGCGCAGAGCGGGTCGGCAACCGCGATCTCATTTGGGCCACAATGCCGACCGATCTAGGCGCGCCTATCGATGCTTTGTTTCAACACAACGCACACGAGCGGATCGCCTATCTTCGAAACAGGTTCTACACGGACCCCGAACCCGACCCCGTGTCGAGAGCGGCGTGAGGTGACCCATCGACGCGCTCACATACGACATTGCCGACGATATCGCCCTTGCGCTTGAAAGCGGCTCGGCTGCGATCAGCGATTTACCGGGGCACCGCATCCGTGATGTGTCACCGGTGTTGGAACTGGCTCATTGCAGGCCTGAGATAGCATCTTTGATCCGTGAGCCGGGCACATGGCTCGATATCCAGGTCGCAAGAGAACTACTCATCGCCAGCACCGGGAGCGAGAATACTTTTATCTCCGCAGACGGTCGGCAAGGCATGATCTCTGTTGCCGAGATCAGTCGGAACGCTACCGCGTGGACTGATTTCGCCGTCGAGCTTAAAGCTGCGGCAATATCAGTAGGATTCTCCTCTGATCACGGTGGAAAGCTCCTCGCGGCGGTCAAAGAGTTTTTCGAAAATGTTATCGAGCACAGCGAAAAGATCGAAACTGGCCAGGTCTTCTTCGCGGCTCAGCCGGGACGTTTTGAGTTTGTGGTTCGCGACCGCGGCATCGGCGTGCTGGAGAGCCTGAGAAAAAGTCCGAAATACAAAAATCTGAATGACGGAGGCTCAGCGATAGAGCTTGCTCTGCGAGAAGGTGTTTCGCGACATGCTGAAGAACCGGGTCATGGCTTTGGGTTTCGGCCAGTGTTTATCGGCCTCGCCAATCTCAGTGAATACATCCGGTTTCGTTCCGGAGATCATTGCCGGGAGTTCTTTCAAAAATCAGACGGATCAATTGATGCCCATACCAAACAAGCGAGCCGACTCGACGGTTTTAGTTGTGCAGTAATCTGCACACCAATGAATGCTTAGTAGAGATGCCAAGCTAAGAAATGTCGCAGCGGCGAGCAGGCAAAGTGAACGCACTGTTTGTAGCCATAGAATTGAACTAGACCATGAAAATCAGCCAACTTTCGATCAAACACTTTAGAGGCATCTCAGAAGCTCTTCTTCGTTTGCCGGACCACGCCGTTCTAATCGGCGATAACAATACGGGCAAGTCGACCATTTTGGAGGCGATCAATCTTGCAATGGGGCCAGACCGCCTCAATCGTAAACCACCAATAGATGAGCACGATTTCTACGAAGGCCACTATCTACCGAAGAAGCCAGGAGCACCTAACGAGGACAACGCGGATCAAAGCGCTGCATCCGTTGACGATAATGAGCCGCCTGCAGCAGCCGAAGCTGATGCACCCAATATTAGAATCGAAGTCGTGATAACTGGCCTCAACGACGAGCAAATCGCCCGGTTTCATGAGTATCTCGAAGCTTGGAACGAAGAAGAAGGAAGCTTCGTTGGGATAGACGAGGTTGACTTGGTAGACGGCAAGGCGGTTACGCCCGCGCTGCGGGTTGCGTTTATCGGGTACTATGATCCAGAGGAAGACGATTTCGAAGGCCAGACTTATTTCGCGAGAAGCCTTGAGGAAACACCAGATAAGCCAAAGAAATTTGGGAAATCTGACAAACAGCTATGCGGGTTTCTATACTTGCGGGCGCTGCGAACTGGTTCGCGAGCCTTGAGTCTCGAACATGGTTCGCTCTTAGATATCATTCTTCGGCTGAAGGAACTTCGTCCACAAATGTGGGAGAACACTATTCAAACTCTCGCAGAAATTGACGTTGCGAGCAAGGAAGAGCTAGGCATTTCGGGTGTGCTGGAAACGCTCAACACATCTCTTGCGAAGTATGTTCCGAAGGAGTGGGGAGCAGCGCCGCGACTCAAGGTGTCCTCACTGACGCGAGATCATCTTCGCAAAGTCATTACCGCCTTCATGTCAACCGGAGCCGGTGATCACAGCGCGCCGTTTTATCGGCAGGGTACCGGCACCGTCAATATGCTGGTACTCGCGCTTCTGTCGCAAATCGCCGAAGACAAACAGAACGTGATGTTTGCGATGGAAGAGCCAGAAACAGCGATTCCGCCCTATGCGCAGAAGCGCATTGTTCATGAACTCCGAAAACTGTCTACTCAGTCCCTTGTAACATCGCATTCACCCTATGTTTTGGAGGAATACGCGCTCGCAGAAACCGTCGCTTTAACACGCGGGGGTGACGGTGCGCTTACGCAAAAAGTAATTGAATTGCCTGATGTCGTAAAACCCAAAGCCTATCGTCGAGAATTCCGTACACGCTTTTGCGAAGGATTATTGGGGCGACGCGTGTTAATCGCAGAGGGTCAAACAGAGGCTGACGCGATGTCTGCAGTAGCTCGTCGTCTCAATGAAATTGATCCAGCGACCTATTCCTCATTTGAAGCGCTTGGTCTGACGGTCGTGGACGCTGGATCGGATACCAAGGTCGGACCACTGGGAGGGTTCTACCGGGGTCTTGGAAAGACGGCTTACGGACTTTGCGATGCGCAGGATGCAACGACTGAAGCAGAAATCGCTGCTGAACTAGATGAACTGTTCATGCATGACTGCACCGGATTTGAGGATTTGGTAATCCAGAACACAACTCAAGCCGCGCTAATTGGCTTCATCAATCAACTCGACTGGCCACAACATCTTCAGGCTAAACATCCCGATCCGGCTACCACACCAGAAGCGGCGCTGAGTGATTATTTTGGTTGGTCAAAAGGGGACGCATCGATTGCCCATTTTCTCGCTGGCTGTTCAATTGACGAGATCCCGCAATGGATCAAGCAGACATGCGCCAGACTGACTGAGCTTTGTCGATCTCCAACAGGTGACAATGATGCAGATGAAGGCGAACCAGACGAGCCCGGCGAGCTTGAAACTGCCGAGCATCTGGGAGGCGACGATCAAGCTAAGTGACGAGCAAGAGAAAGTATTGGCGAGCGAAGGGCCTCTCCTAGTCACTGGCGGACCGGGGTCAGGCAAAACGACGGTTTCGATACTGAAAGCCGGCCTTCTTGTTGAGCAACACCTCCAACCCTTTCAGCGCGTTCTATTCCTTAGTTTTGCGCGAGCGACCGTGGCGCGCGTACTAGAGGCGATAAGCGAGACGAACTCTTTGCTTCCGGAGTCGCGAAAGCTTATCGAAGTCGATACATATCATGCTTTGTTTTGGAGGATCGTCTGCACGCATGGCTATTTGGTTGGCTTGCCGCGCGCGATAACGCTGCTTACGCCGCAAGCCGAAGCGGTAGAACTGAGTGAAATACGTCATCAGTTTGGCGCTGACCGAAAACTAAATACAGCAAACCTTGCACTGAAGCGCGCCGCTGAGGTCGAACTCCGAGACCAACTCGCAAAGGATAAGGGGCTGGTCTGCTTCGATCTTTTCGCGCCGACTGTCGCGCAGATATTCGAACGGAGTCAAAAGATCCGAGCATGGTTCGCAACCCGATACCCGATCATCATTGTTGATGAGTTCCAGGACACCGATCCGGATCAGTGGCGTGTGATCCAAGCTTTGCGCAACGAGTGCCTCGTTATTGCACTTGCAGATAGTGAACAACGCATATTCGACTTTATTGGGGCTGATCCTGAGCGTTTGAACCATTTCAAGGCGGCCTTTGCGCCGACGGTTATTGATCTCAAAAAGAGCAACCATCGGTCTGCCGGGACAGAGATTGCGCTGTTCGCAAATGATCTACTGGCCGGCCGGTTTTCTAAATCATCCTATGACGGAATCGCCGTTGAACAGTTTCCGTGCAACAAAAACCAAGCTTACTCGAGTCTCATTTCGACGGTGTTGCAAGCGAGGAAACGTATGCTTGCGTCGGGAAATCCAGGGTGGTCTATCGCGGTGCTCGCGCCCACGAAAAGGATGACGAGAACCATTTGTGATGTGTTTGCGCAGACCTTTGGGAAGTTGCCAGCAATACCTCATTCCGCCGCAGTTGATGTGTCCGGGATTATGCTCGCCGCCGAGGTGGTCGCATTTGCTTTGGAACCCATGAGCTTCGGGCGCGAAAAAGCCTTCATAGATTTGCTTGTCGCCTTCTATCGAGGAAAAAGCGGAGATCGGCCCACAGGTGGGGATCTGAAAACTGCCGACGCACTGAAGGCTGGATTCGAGAAATATGAAAGCGCCATCGCGGCTGGTAAAGCCACTGCGAAGTCGAGCATGGCCGCGAAAGCCGTAGCTGTACTGCATGAAGTCGACAGGATGGAGCGGACCGGAGATGTAAGGAAAGACTGGATTGGGGTCCGTGATATCTTCAGGAGCGGAGACTGTAAGCAGCTTCATCCGGTCGCAGAAGAAGTACGAAACCTCAGACTACTGACCCGGGGGGCTGATCTGCGAGATGTTTTAGTCGATATCTGGCGCGCCAATGTGAGTTATGTGGGCGCACTAGAAGCAGTACGTGATGCCTTCGTCCAGGATCACTTCGCAAGCGCCGCCAAGCCGGAGACAGGCGTGATCGTCATGAACATGCATAAATCCAAGGGCAAACAATTCGACGAGGTGGTTATATTTGAAGGATGGCCCTCCTATGTAAAGGGAGAGATAAAGGCGAACCCGGACCGCATAGCTTGGGGCAACGATCCCGACTCGGACAACCAACAAGCCCGGCAAATTATGCGCGTAGCGATCACACGCGCGAAATCAAAAACTACCATTCTGACACCGGACGCCGATCCGTGCATTTTGCTTTTAGGCTAGTCTAATTCGTCTGGCTTTACGCCAATAGCAGACACAAGAATTCAAGTGCCCGATGGCAATTTTCGGTGTCCATTAGCCGCTCAGGTTGCGCAGGCCAAATGACCAACCTGGTCGTTTTGAACGTCCTAACGAATCAAAATTGTGTCCGGCCACAGATGGAATGGGCTGGACTGCAGTCCTGTTTCGAGCATTTGTGTTCCTGTCGCAGGCGATGCCGCGGATGCCCGCCAGATCATCGGGCCTTCAGGTCGTGGGAGCATTAGCCGCTTCCTCAAACCCGAAAGGAACCCCGATGACGAACCGCAAGTCCACCCGCCCCCCCAGGAAGCCTAAAACAAAGGCTTCCAAAGCGGATCAATTCAAAGACCTACTCTCCAAACCTGGTGGAATGACCGTCGAAGACCTCGCTCAAAAACTTGACTTGCAAGCACATACGACCCGCGCAGCGCTCACCCGATTGAGGCAGTCCGGGATCACGATCGAGAGGCTCGATCCGACTGAGGGTAGCCGTCATTCTCGGTACCGGATTGTGGGAGCGTCGAAATGACGTTGGTGGCAAAGCTAGAATGTCAGTCTCGCGGCGTTCTGATCAGCCAATACGAGCAGATCGTCGGAACGCCTCCTCCGAAGTATCTGAGCCTCTCAATACTGGCGCACGTCATTGTCTATGAAGCGCAGGCGGCGGATCATGGATCGTTACCTGGCCGCGTTCGAAAGCAGCTTCGAACAGTTGTTGAACAAGGACGTGCTGTGCCACCGGCATGTACGCTCAAGTCTGATGCCCGGCTTGTCCGGGAATGGAACGGCATCTCGCATGTTGTCGATCGCGTCGGAGACGGCTTTGCCTATCGCGGGAAGACTTACCGATCGCTCTCAGCTATCGCGAAAGAGATCACGGGTGCCAAATGGTCTGGCCCGCGCTTCTTCGGTCTGAAGGGTGCGGCATGAAAACACCTGAACGCCGGACCATGCGCTGTGCCATCTATACCCGCAAGTCGAGCGACGAAGGCCTGGACCAGACGTTCAACTCACTCGATGCTCAGCGGGAAGCCTGCGAAAGCTACATCGCCAGCCAGCGACATGAAGGCTGGAAGCTCATTCCCGCTCATTATGATGACGGCGGATTGTCAGGTGGTAATCTGGACCGCCCTGCCCTTCAACGGCTGCTGGAAGACATCGCTGCCGGCAAAGTCGACCTTGTCGTCGTCTACAAGATTGATCGACTCACCCGATCGCTGGCGGACTTTGCAAGGCTGGTCGATCGGTTTGACGCAGCCGACTGTTCCTTCGTGTCTGTCACTCAGTCATTCAATACGTCCACGAGTATGGGACGGCTCACTCTCAATGTCCTGCTCTCATTTGCCCAATTCGAGCGGGAGGTCACCGCTGAACGGATCCGGGACAAGATCGCTGCCTCGAAGAAGAAGGGGTACTGGATGGGCGGGCTTCTGCCGCTCGGTTATGATCAACATCCCGATCCGAAAATGCGGACTCTAGTCATCAATGAGGTCGAAGCCGAAATTGTCAGGGAGCTATTTCATCTCTACCAGGAGTGTCAGTGCCTGCGGAAGGTCGAACAGGAAGTCGTTCGACGAAACTATCGATCTAAAAAGCGCATCTACCAGACGGGCCGGGTGACAGGCTCGCGGCCCCTGAACCGCGGCCAGATCAACTTCATTCTGCGCAATCCGGTCTATATCGGGCGCATCCGGCATAAACAGGACTCTCACGAGGGTCTGCATGACGCCATTATCGACCAGGAACTCTGGCAAAGTGTTCAAACACTGCTCGACAGCAAATCCCCGAAGAAATCGCGAGGCCCTTCAAAATCAGGAGCGCTGCTGACAGGCCGCTTCTTTGATGAGACCGGAGATGCCCTGACACCCAGTCATTCGCAAAAGGGTAATCGACGGTACCGGTACTATATTTCCAACCGCTTGCTCAGTGGCGATCCGAAAGACCAGACCGGTTGGAGACTGCCCGCCCGGCAAGTCGAGGATGCAGTCGCCTTGGCTGTGATCAACCATCTTCGCGCAACTGGTGGTCAGCTTTTCTCAGAGCCTTCCGTTGCGCGTATTGTCGAAGTGCAAGAACGGTTCTCCGACATCGGCAAGAATAAGGCATGCCGACTCGTAGAGAGAGTTGATATCGCCTCCAACAGATTGTCCATCCAGCTGAATGCCAGCGCGTTGGCGAAATTTCTCGAACACAATCCGGAAGACATTTCCTCCGGTCACCTGAGTATCTCAGTTCCATTCCGGATCCGCCGCCGGGGTGTCGAAGCAAAGCTCATCATTGGCGCCGACAGTACTACCCCTGACCAGACCCTCATTCAGGCCATCGCACATGCCTTCGTATGGCTGGAAGAAATCAAATCTGGCGAGCAGGTCCGGGATATTTCTGAGCGGTACGGTAAAGCTCCTGACAAGCTGCTTCTGCGCCTTCGTCTTGCTTTTCTCTCACCCCGGATCATCCAGGCAATCCTCGGCGGGAAGCAGCCACCTGAGTTGACTCTCACACGGCTTTTGAAGATGAAAATCCCGTCGGATTGGGACGATCAGTGGCGCGAACTGGGGTTCGCGAACATTCCCTGATACGGTCGGAGCATTCCCTGTTCTTGTAAGAACATTTCCCTGTTACGGCCCTACGGGTTCCCTGATATGCAAATTCGGGTTCGCTGATTTTATTTAATACTTACAGCACATTATCGTCGCTTCCGCAATGAATCTGGCCGGAATATTTGTTTTTTATCAAAAATTTGGAAAAAGCAGGGAAGCCAACCAAACCCTGCTCCTTGCAAATGGCGATTGGAGACTTCGGCCACTTCTGGCGCGAGGAAGCGGACGGTTACGGCAAACGGAGACACAACGCAGCCGCGAAAGCCCGCGGAACGTGGGCGTTTTGCGATTGCAGGTCTGGGTTTTCACTGTCGGGAGGTCTGGCTGGCGGTGAGACAGGGATTCGAACCCTGGAGACTATTGCTAGCCTACACACTTTCCAGGCGTGCGCCTTCGACCACTCGGCCACCTCACCGTTTCCAGCAGCGGTCCCTCTATCTTATGGGGGCGCACCTCGCAAGACTGTGATTGCCGTTGCAGCAGTCAGGGCCCATATGAAAGAACAGCTGAAGGAGGCCGCCATGCTGTTCACACGTAAGCCCGCTGCGATGCCGACGCCGGAAACGGCGCTGAAAGGCCGGGATCATGCTATCCCGACCGCTGATACACATTTCGTGAACGGGAAGGACCTGCTGGCGGATACGCCTGCCGGGTTTGAGCGCGCGGTCTTCGGTCTTGGCTGTTTCTGGGGCGCTGAGCGCAAGTTCTGGCAGCAGGATGGCGTCTGGCTGACCCGGGTGGGCTATGCTGGCGGATACACGCCAAACCCCACCTATGAGGAAGTCTGCACTGGCCATACCGGGCATACCGAAGTCGTCGATGTGATCTTCGATCCGGCGGTGGTGACCTTTGAAGGCCTGATGAAGGTCTTCCTGGAGAATCACGACCCGACCCAGGGCATGCGCCAGGGCAATGATGTCGGCACACAATACCGTTCCGCAGTCTACACGACGAGCGAGACGCAGGCGGACACAGCCCGGCGGATGATTGCCGCTTACGAGACATCCCTCGCCAACGCAGGCCATACCGGGAAGATCACGACCGAGGTCGCCCCTCTGGACAAGATCTATTTCGCTGAAGACTACCATCAGCAATATCTCGCCAAGAATCCGGCCGGATATTGCGGGATTGGCGGCACAGGCGTCTCATGTCCTGTGGGCCTCTCTGTCTGAAATTTGGTGATCTAGGTTCCGAAATTCACGGCGAAGCGCTTTCGCGTTTCCATCAGGCTCTGCGCCTTGAACATGGCGTCGGAAGCGGCCTGTGCACGCATGATGGACGGATCGGTGCGTAGCGCTTCGACGACCTGGGAGAGATAGCCGATCGCCTCTCGCACCAGCTCAGCCTCGTACTTCTTCGCTGCGCGGGCCAGCAGGGCCCGCCCGATATCCATCCGGGCCTGAATGGCGCGTTCGGGGTTCTCCTGAACTGCCCCTTCGGTCAGGTGTTCCCGGCGCAAGGCAATCACGCGGTCCAATCCGGCAAGGTCCCCCGCCTCTTCCGCCACATGGACGGCCGACGCGCAGAAATCCCCCTCGATCTCGTTGCGGAGTGCTGCGGACATGGGGCCGTCATGATCCAGCATGCCGGACAGCGCTTCGGCCAGCAGGCTGATTTTCTCGGGACGGAAGGATTGCGGATTGCCCAGACCGGGCTGCAGTTTCTTGGCCAGCAGGAACGCGGCCACTCTCGGCATCTGCCCCTCCAGGGACGTATCGCGGGCCGGCAGGCTCAAAGTGAACAACCGGGCATTCGCCGGGCTGAGACCGCCACCCCGGGTCAGGCCATGCAGGACCAGTCCATCCTCTTTGCGTCCATGGCGCTCGCCCCACACAAACAGGTCGGCGTCCGCCGCCGCCATGCGCCGGCGTGCCCGCGCGATGGTTTTCGGCGACAGCCCGCCTTGCAGAACGCTCATGCGTGCGATCCTGAACGGCGCCCCGAAATTGAAAGCGGAAAGATGATCCGTGAGGGCGGCCTGCAGCCACTTGATCGTTGCACCGCGCTTGCCTCCGGCCGGGCGGGCCACGATGATGCGGTAACCCGGCGTTTTGTCCATCCGCAGGGAACGGGCCGCCAGCATGTCGCCAAGGCGGCGGACCAGCCGCACGATCAGGCGGAATGTCAGGATCAGGAGAAAAGCGGCGCCGAGCACACCCAGAACAAGCCCCAGCGCTGCGAGATACTGGGTCTCTCGCACATGGGCGCCCGCCCAAGTTTCTGCCGTTGTCAGCCAGTCCGTCACAGGCATGAAAATAGGACCTTTCAAGCCCCTTGGCGATACGGTTCCTCAGCCGGGCATGCAACAGGGAAACGCTGTTGACGCGGGCACGGCGTATCGGACAGCATGCCAATCGGGTCAGGGTTGGCAGCAGAAGGCAGACAGAGCGAAATGACGGAATTCGTCACCCGTTTTGCGCCTTCGCCAACGGGATACCTGCATCTTGGTCACGCCTGTTCGGCGTTTCACGTCTGGGATACCGCCCGGGCCGCGAATGGCCGGGTCCTGCTGCGGATTGAGGATATCGACCAGACCCGCTGCCGGCCGGAATACGAAACAGCCATCCTTGAAGATCTGAAATGGCTGGGCCTCGAATGGGATGGGCCGGTCCGGCGTCAGTCCGACCATTTCAATGACTATGAAGCCGTTCTGCAGGATTTGCGCGGACGGGGACTGGTCTATCGCTGTTTCCGGACCCGCCGGGAAATCGCGGCCGCCATGCCGGCCGGCGGAAGACCGGACGAGTGGGGATTTGTCGGGCGTCCCCTGCCCGCCCTGGAAGAGGAAACCCGTCTGGCGCGCGGTGACGCGTTCGCCTGGCGGCTGTCACTGGCAGCGGCGCGGGACGCCCTGGGGCCGCGCTACGCCAGGCTGACCTATGTCGACGAAAGCACCGGCACCGCCCGCGCCGTACCGGCAGATCCAAAGCCGTTTGGCGATGTCGTCCTCGGCCGGAAGGAGACGCCGGCCTCCTATCACCTCGCCTGCTGTCGTGATGACGCCTTGCAGGGGGTGACCCATGTCATCCGCGGGGAAGACATCAGGGAGATGACGGCCGTGCATGCCCTGCTTCAGGCATTGATGGACTGGCCGCAGCCTGTTTACCGCTTCCATCCGCTCGTGCTGGGGCCGGACGGAAAGAAACTGTCGAAACGTGCTGGCGACAGGGGATTGCGCGCCTGGCGTGATGAAGGCAAGACGCCGGACGACCTTCGCCGGATGACAGGCCTTCCATGACAGCCATACCCGTTTCCCCGCCGACGCCGCGCTCCTGGACGGGGCCACTGATGGTTCTGGCCGGCGGTGTGGGCATCGGCTTTGCCCCGATCGGTCTGCGGTTCGGTCTCGATGATCTGGGCCCTCAGGCCATCGCGTTCTGGCGCTATGTCTTCGCCCTGCCCCTGTTGCTGGCGCTCGTCTTTCTGATTGAGCGGCGCGCGCCGCGCCTGCCCAACCGGTTCATCCTGATGGCAGGCACCTTCTTCACGCTGGATATCGCACTCTGGCATCACGCCCTGACGCTGACGACCGTTTCAAATGCGACCTTCATCGTGAACCTCGGCAACGTCTTGGTCGGCTTCGGGGCCTGGTTCTTCCTGAAACAGCGTCCGCACGGCTTCTGGTTCGTCGCGGCTGCCCTGGCCATCCTGGGCGCAGCCGCGCTGTCTCTCGGTGGAGGCGCGGAAGGCAAAGGCAATATTCGCGGGGACCTGTTCGCCGTCGGCGCCGCCTTCCTCGTCAGCGGCTATATGCTCTGCTCCAATATTGCCCGGCGCACGATTGGCGGCATCGAAGCGATCTTCTGGCTCACGCTGGTCGAGATCATTGTCTCCGGATGTATCGTTATGGCGGCGGGCGAAGCCTTCCTGCCTCAGTCGCTGGCGGGCTTCCGGGTGCCGATATTCCTGGCGCTGGTTTCACAAATCGCCGGCCAGGCTCTGATCGTGACCGGGCTCGGCCGAACCTCTGCCGCGGTCGCCGGCCTGCTCGTGCTCGTCCAGCCCGTGGTTGCCGCAGCCGTCTCCTGGCGCCTGTTCAATGAACCGCTGACCGGCCTGCAGGCAATGGGCGGAGTCGTGATCCTGTTTGCAGTCTGGCTGGCGCAACGCGGCCGCAAACCGCGCGTCGCAGTCGACTGACGGAGAAAACCGTCACACAAACACCTTACGACGCAGCAAAGTCGAATCCATCGGAGGTCCAAATGCGCAATTCATTCACCGCCCTGCCCGTCATTGCTCTCTTCCTTGCGGGTTGCGCGGCCACGCCCGCAGCGACGGATGCAGAGAGTGCGGCGGTGGTCGAGCCGATTGCCTCCCCGGTCGCAACGCTGGCGCGGGAACCCGCTGTGCCGCAGCAGGCAGGTGACGCCTACTACCTGAATGCGCAGGCTGCCATCGATGCAAAGATCGCGGCGCGCGGGCTGCGCCCGGCCAAGAATGTCATCCTCTTTGTCGGCGACGGCATGAGCATTCCAACCGTCACAGCCACGCGCATCTATGCGGGCCAGAAGCGTGGTTTGGACGGCGAATCCTACAAGCTGACCATGGACCAGCTGCCCTATTCGGCCCTGTCCAAGACCTACAGCAATGACGCTCAGGTGGCTGACTCCGCCTCCACTGCCACAGCCATGATGAGCGGCGTGAAAACCAATTCCCGCACGCTCGGCATCACCGGCGAGGCGTCTTATGACAATTGCGCCAGCATCGAAGGTCACAAGACTGATTCCATTTTCGAGATCGCCGAACAGGCTGGCCTCGCCACCGGTCTTGTCACCACCGCCCGCCTGACCCACGCCACACCGGGTGCCGCCTATTCGAAGACGCCAAACCGCGACTGGGAAGCCTATGTCGGCCGGGGCGGCGCGACGGCAGGGTCTTGCGCAGACATCGCGACCCAGTTCATCGACTGGTCGGCCGGCGACGGATTTGAAGTTGCCATGGGCGGCGGCCGCTCTGCCTTCCTGATGGGCGGCGCGGAAGACCCTGAATATCCGGGCAAGACCAGTGACCGGAAAGACCAGCGTGATCTCCTCGCCGACTGGACCGCCAAGCCGGCACACAAGCTCCTCATCGACCGCGAAGGCTTCGAAGCGCAGGATTTCACCAGCGAAGACAAGGTGCTGGCCCTGTTTGAATCGTCCCACATGGAATACGAACTCGACCGCGCTGAAGATCCGGCAGGCGAGCCTTCCATCTCCGAAATGACCCGCGCCGCCATCACCCGCCTGTCGCAGGATCCGGATGGCTATGTGCTTCTGGTCGAAGGTGGCCGGATCGACCATGCCCACCATGCCGGAAATGCCGCCCGCGCGCTGGAGGAAGCTGACCAGTTCGACCAGGCGATCAAGACGGCCCTGGAGATGACCAATCCGGACGATACGTTGATTATCGTCACAGCAGACCACTCCCACACGCTGACCATTTCGGGCTATGCCAAGCGCGGCAATCCGATCCTTGGCCTGTCGTCGACGTCGCTCGACGGCTCGCCGGACAAGGCGCTCGACGGCATGCCCTACACGACGCTCGGCTACATGAACGGCCCGGGCGCTTGTACCGCCTCCGAGGAGGGCTTCGACTGCTCCCGCAAGGACCTCACCGACGTCGATACGACCGACAAGGATTTCCTCCAGCAATCGCTCTACCCGCTGTGGTCGGAATCGCATGGCGGTGACGATGTGGCCATCTTCGCGTCCGGCCCCGGATCGGAACTCATCTCCGGCGTGATGGAGCAGAACGAGATCTTCCAGGTCATGGGCCGCGCCAGCGGTCTCGTCGCCGGGCCGGAGGGCGAGTAACCCCCCAGCCCTCTCTCGCTGGCGTCAGGACGCACGCAGCGCGCCTGACGCCAGGAGGGGGATGAAATAGGCAATCGCGAACGCCGTGTTCGACACAGCGTTCAGCCCAAAACCCGTCGCGATCGATATGATGCCGTCGATCACATACCAGATGATCAGGGCCAGCGTCAGGGCACGCCAGCCTTTGGCCCCTGCGGCGGAAATGACGGGCAGCAGGAAGGCGATCGTCAGCCCCCAGCCCATCGTGACCACGCCCATCAGGCCCACGCTGAAACGCATGGCCCGGTCCGACAGAATGGCGCCGCCATCCGGCAGGCTGCCGAAAAGCGTGAGCAACGTGTGGGCAGGCTTATACACGCCCGGAAAGGCCCCCGCCGCAAGCAATCCCCCGAAGGCAACCACGCCCCAGGCCCAAATCGTCATCCACGTCTTCCAAATCCCGGTCATCTGACTCTCCTGCTGGTTTGATGCGGCTACCTTGCCGCGAGGCGTAAGCGCCGCAATTACGTGCGAGGTAATGGACATGCGCACACAAGGCTGCGACGGTGGCGCATGCCCCAGACTGACACCCGGTCCGAAGCACAAGTTCTGGCGGGACGTCCGGCCTTCGCCGACGCCTTGCGGCATCACCGCACGGCCCGCCGGTTCAGCCAGCTGGACCTGTCTCTGGAATGCGGCATCTCGGCCCGTCACCTGTCCTTCCTCGAAACCGGCCGGGCGAAGCCCAGCCGCGAAATGGTCATGCAGCTCGCAGACGGGCTGATGCTGCCACTGGGGACGCGCAACGCATTGCTTCAGGCCGCTGGCTTCACCGCTGCCTTCCCGGCGTCGGAGCTCGATTCCGATGCCCTGAAGCCGTTCCGCGACATGCTCGCAGACATGATCACCCGCCACGCGCCGAACCCGGCCATGGTCTGTGACCGGCACTGGAACATCCTCGATGCCAATCCGGTCGCCGGAACGCTGCTCTCGGCCCTCGGAGAAGGCATCCAGCCGCTCAACGCTGTCCGCATCCTGACCGACAATCCGGACGCGCCCGGCCTTGTTGCGAACCTGCCCGACGTTCTGGCCGAAATGAGCGGCCGCATCCGGCTTGAAGCGATGGAAGCCCCGAGCGATGAGATCCTGATGGGCCATCTCGCCGTGCTGGAAGCCGCCTGCGCGCGCCATCCGGTCAAAGCGGCCGGGCCGCGCAGCCCGGTGGTTCCCCTCATTCTCAACACGCCGGGCGGCCAGCTCAGCTTCCTGTCGACGATTGCCCATTTCGGCACGAGCGAGGACGTCACGATCCGGGACCTGCGCCTCGAACTCCTGTTCCCGGCAGACGATGCGACGCGTCAGGCACTCGCGCAATTCGGCTGATCCGCCCTCACCCAGCGGCAACTCTGGTCAAATCCCGGTTTCGGCGCGATGCTGAGAAAAAACAGAACACAACCGGAGGAAATGCCATGAAAGCTGCCGTGATGCGGGAGCCCAACAAGCCGCTGTCGATTGAAGAGGTCACGATCGACAAACCCGGTCCGCGCGAAGTACTCGTCCGGCTGAAAGCCGTCGGGGTCTGCCATTCAGACGTGCATTTCTGGGATGGGAACTTCCCGACCGAAGTGCCGGTGATCCTCGGCCATGAAAGCGCCGGCGTTGTGGAGGCGGTCGGCTCCATGGTCTCGGCGGTGAAGCCGGGTGACCATGTCATCTCCATCCTCTCACCCTTCTGTGGCACGTGCGAATACTGCCTCTCCGGGCACATGTCGATCTGCCACACGATCAACAGGGAACAGTTCCAGCGCCAGATGACGGAAGCCCCGCGCCTGTCGATCAAGGGCGAGAAGGTCGGCCAGTTCCTGAACCTCTCCTCCTTTGCCGAACAGATCCTGGTGCACGAGAACACGCTCTGCGCCATCGACAAGGACATGCCGCTGGACCGCGCCTGCCTGATCGGTTGCGGCGTGATCACGGGCGTCGGCTCGGTCTTCCATGCGGCGCAGGTGGAGCCCGGCTCGACTGTCGCCGTGGTCGGCTGCGGTGGCGTCGGCCTGTCCGCCATCAATGGTGCCGCGATTGCCGGAGCCAGCCGGATCATCGCCGTCGACCTGTCGGACGAGAAGCTTCAGATGGCCGTGCGTTTCGGCGCCACCGATGTGGTCAATCCGTCCAAGGTCAATGCGGTCGAGACGATCAAGGAACTGACCAAGGGCGGCGTGCATTATTCCTTTGAATGCGTTGGCCTGAAGCAGACAGCCGAACAAGCCTATCACATGCTGCGCCCGCGCGGCGTCGCCACGGTGATCGGCATGATCACGCCGGGCGTGAACATCGAAGTGCCAGGCATCGAACTTCTGGTCACGGAGAAACGCCTGCAGGGCGCGGTCATGGGGTCCAACCGGTTCCGCATCGATTTCCCCCGCTTCGTGGAACTCTACCGTCAGGGCAAGCTGCACCTCGACGATCTCGTCTCCGACCGGATCGGTCTCGACGGCATCACAGGCGCCCTGCAGAACCTGAAGGACAACAAGGGCACAGTCGCCCGACAGGTCGTTGTGTTCGACTAGATTTCTGGCACCTGACGCTCCGCCTCCGGAGCGTCAGGCCCAACGCTTCAGGAAAGCCCGAACCGGCCGGGATTGTCGCGGATCAGGGCTTCCAGCTTTGGCAGACCTTCGGCGATGCCCTTGGCCAATTGTTTCGAGACGATCCCGCCAAGGAACAGCGGCGCACTCGCTTTGCCGGCCCAGCGCAGCTCGCAGCCATCCGGTGTTTCGACCACGTGATAATCTTCAACGCCCGCGGAAATCGGCAGGGTCGACTTGTCGAAATAGAAGGCCATCCGCTTGCCTTCTTCCCAGATGAAGAAGACTTCGTCGATGACCATGTCGCCGATCTCGACCGTCCGCGTCGTGCCGACGGCATAGGGTTCCGGACTGGTCCAGGTCACCTTTGTGATCGCAAGCCATTCCGTCCACGCTTTCGCATCCAGCAGCGCCGCCCAGACGGCAGAGGCCGGAAATGGAAAGGCGTGCGTGACTTTAAGCTTCTCTCCCACGGTGGCGAGATACTCTTCGCCCACCGCCTTGTGCTGCTTCAGCTTCTTGGCCATGCGTGATTCTCCGCTTACCAGCGGATCAGACCGCGTTTCACCGGGCAGTGGAACCCGTGACGCCGCGGAACAGAAGCAGGCTGCCTAGTCCCGCAGCAGCTCGTTCACGCCGGTCTTGGAACGCGTCTGGGCGTCGACCGTCTTCACGATGACGGCGCAGGCGAGACTCGGACCGCCTTTCGGATCCGGCAGCGTGCCCGGTACGACGACCGAGTAAGGAGGGATCTTGCCATAGCTGATCTCGCCGGTCGCGCGGTTCACGATCTTGGTGGACTGGGTGATGAACACGCCCATGGCGATCACCGACCCCTCCCCCACGATCACGCCTTCGACGACTTCAGAACGCGCGCCGATGAAGCAATTGTCCTCGATAATGGTCGGGTTCGCCTGCAGCGGCTCAAGCACGCCGCCGATGCCTGTGCCCGCCGAGATGTGGCAGTTCGCACCGACCTGCGCACACGAGCCGACAGAGGCCCAGGTGTCGATCATCGTGCCTTCACCGACATAGGCGCCAATGTTCACATAAGACGGCATCAGCACGGCGTTCGGCGCAACGAAGGCGCCCCGGCGCACGGCGCAGGGCGGCACGGCTCGGAAGCCGGCTTCCTTGAATTCTGTCTCGCCCCAGCCTTCGAACTTGGAAGGCACCTTGTCCCACCAATTGCCGCCGCCCGGTACGCCGCCGATCATGCCATTGGCATTCAGGCGGAAGGACAGCAGTACGGCTTTCTTCAGCCACTGGTGCACAACCCATTCGCCGTCGGCGCCCTTCTCGGCGACGCGGGCCTCACCCTTGTCGATCAGGTCGATGGCGGCATCCACGACGTCACGCACTTCGCCTTTCGTTTCAGTCGAGAGCGTGTCGCGCGCCTCCCAGGCAGAATCGATTACGCGGGCAAGGGCTTCGGTCATGGGTTTTCCCCCAGTTCTGGTTCTTATTTCAGCGTGTCCCGCGCCGCTTCGAGGAAGGCCGCGAGGTCGCCGGTGACATAGTCGATGTGATCCGGCCCGTCATCCTTCAAAATGTCCTCAAGCGTCGCAGGGCGCGCTTCAATGGGCTCGTGGCTCCAGTCCTTTTCGGAATGCACCAGCACCGTCGTGAAGCCCATATCCTTTGCTGGAAGCAGGTTCCGGGCGAGGTCCTCGAAGAAGATGGACTGTTTCGGATCGACGCCGTGCAGGCCGCAGAACCGATCGTAGGAATCCTGCCGGGGCTTCGGCGTATAGGCCGCATCCTCAATGCCGAAGCTGTCATGGAACAGATGCGAGAGCCCCATCTTCTCGGTCACGCGCTCGGCATGACGGCGCGAGCCATTCGTGTAGACGAACTTGCGGCCCGGCAGTGCCTCGATCGCCGAGCGTAAATCCGGCAGATCCGGCAGCGGTGACAGGTCAATGTCGTGCACATAGTGCAGGAAATCGGCCGGCTCGATCTGGTTCACATGCATCAGGCCCGACAGGGTCGTGCCATAGGTCTTGTAATAGTCCTTCTGGACCTTCCGGGCTTCCTGGGGCGGCAGGGCCAGCACGCGGGAGACAAAAGCCGTCATGCGCGTGTCGATCTCGGCGAACAGGTCGCATTCGGCCGGGTACAGCGTGTTGTCGAGATCGAAGACCCAGTCGCTGACGTGGTCGAACTTCCCGAACGGGGCGATGTGGACGCCGGGGGTCTTAACGGTCATTGCCGCCTGCCTTGGCGAAGTCCCGCTCGAAGAATTCGAAGACCAGCTTGCGCTCGGTCGGAGGAGGCGTGGCCGCGAACAGAGCCGTGCGATAGGCCGAGGCCTCGCACTGGTCGCGCCCGGCGATGGCGAATTTCGCGTGGCCGACACAAAATGCATCCGATGCCTTGGACAGCGTGCGGATTTTCGAGCCGTCTTCCATTTCGCCATAGACGTAATATTCGGTGCCCCGCAGCGGCCGGTCGATCACACGGGCACAGCCGCCAGCCTCAAGCAGCCACCAGCCCCGGCTCTCCCAGCCTTCGGCCCCGCGCCGCGCGATGGAGCTCCAGATCCGCTTCTTGGTGCGATTACAGAGCGTGAAGCCGACATTACGGCCCCGCTCCTTCGCAACCTGTTCGAGGAAGTCGATCAGATCATCGTCCGATGTGTCGGCCGGCAGCTTGTTCTGCTTGAGGAATTCGCCGATCGCGATACGGGTCCGTCGGCCGATGTTGCCATCGATGGCGCCGCTGGCGATGCCAGCCTCTTCCAGCAGACGCTGCAGCCCGGCTGCGCGGGCCTTGTCGAGGCTGTAATTCTCGATCTCGGTCAGGTCCGTCGTCCAGCGGACCTTGCTGGACACTTCCACCGCGCGGAACCCGCGGGCTTCCAGCCCCATGGGTGCGCATTCGGGCGGGTTTTCCAGCGTGAAGCTCCCCGTCGGGTCGACGCACAGCTCTGTACGGCCGCCCCACTCACGCGCACCGCCGCGATGGGCCAGCGAGGTCCGCGCATAGAGGAAATGGTATTTCGGCTCCAGCGGCGTCTCGACGGCAACCTTGCACTCGCCGGGGCGCAGCTTCAGCCAGCCTTCGACCGTGATGTCCTTTTCCTCAGGCACCCCGAAAGCGGCGTCGATGATGTATGACGTCTTGTTGCAAAGCTTCCAGCCGTCTTTCGCGCCGGATTCCTGCGCGGCAGCGGCAAGGCCAGGGAAACACACGGCAACCGCAAGGGCTGCCAGGACGTTACGAAATGAGCGTTCCAGCGCCATGTTCGGTAAACAGCTCCATGAGGAGGGCGTGCGGCGCACGTCCATCCAGAATAACCGCCGCCCCGACACCATGATTTACGGAATGCGCCGCGGTTTCAAGCTTCGGTATCATGCCACCAACAGCTGTACCGTCCTCGATCAGGCGCGGAATGTCGGCCACCTTGATGTCGCGCATCAAATTCTTGTCCTTGTCCAGCACGCCGGCAACATCTGTCAGGAGCAACAGGCGGCTGGCTCCCAGCGCCTCGGCGAGCGCGCCGGCGGCCGTGTCTGCATTGACATTGAAGCGGTGCCCGTCCGGGCCCATGGCGACAGGCGCCACTACCGGAATCAGCTGGGAATCGGCCTGCAGCAACGCTTCGATCACGCTGGTATCGACGCCTGTGGGCTCTCCCACAAAGCCGAGGTCAAGCACCTGCTCGATATGGCTGTCCGGATCGCGCTCGGTCTTCGTGGCCTTGGTCGCCTGCAGCAGCTGGCCATCGGAGCCCGAAAGGCCGACGGCGAGACCGCCTGCCTGGTTGATCGCCCGGACAATGGATTTGTTGATCGGGCCTGAGAGGACCATCTCGACCACTTCCATGGTCGCTTCGTCCGTCACGCGCAGGCCGCCCTTGAATTCCGAGACAATGCCCAGCCGGTCGAGCAGCTTGCCGATCTGCGGGCCGCCGCCATGCACGATCACCGGGTGGAGGCCGAGCGTTTTCAGCAGGACGACATCGCGCGCAAACATGGCGGACAGTCCTTCATCGACCATGGCGTGCCCGCCATATTTCACGACGACGATCTGCCCGACATAGCGCTGAATATAGGGCAGCGCCTCTGACAGGGTTTTCGCGGTGAACTGGGCGGCGGAGAAATCATCAGTCATGGCCGCCCCTTTAACGCGCTTTGTGCAATCACGAAACGGGTATTCGCCGCGGCAATCCGGGGCATCGGTTCCGCCATCCGATTCGCCGATACCGATAAGGCGCTTGCTGCACCTGAAAAGCCACCTAATGTTGCAAGTGTACGAGGTCGAGGGTGTGCAGCTGATGATACGATTTCTGTCCGGTCTCGGGGGGCTCGCCTTGGTCGTTCTTGCAGGTGCCGGGGTCTTCCTGTGGGATCCTCTGCCTGCGAACCCTTCCCCAGCTGTTCTGGCGGCCACCTCCGAAGGCTATGATGCGGAAATCCTGCGCGACGAATATGGCGTGCCCCACATCCGCGGCGAACGGGACCGGGATGCCTCCTTCGGTCTTGCCTACGCCCATGCCGAGGATGATTTCGAGACCATCCAGGAGGTCGTCGCCGTAACGCGTGGACGCCTGTCCCGCTATCGGGGAAAGGACGCCGCGCCCGCCGATTATCTCGTCTCCCTGCTGGGCGTGTGGGAGACCATAGACGCCCGGTATGAGCGCGACGTGCCAGAAGACGTGAAGGCGGTGGCCGAGGCCTACGCTGCTGGACTGAACCTCTATGCGTCGGAGCACCCGGACGAGACCTGGGCCGGACTTGCCCCGTTCACCCCGCAGGACATCATTGCCGGCTTCCTGTTCAAGACACCCTTCTTTTATGGCCTGGACGAAACGCTGACCGGCCTGTTCTCCGGCGATTACTCACAAGCCATCGCCCTTGATCCGCAGGGTGAGAGGAAAGCCTTCCTCATGGCGCCCAAAACCCTGTCCGAACGCGGATCGAACGCCTTTGCGGTGGCACCTTCCCGAAGTGGAGACGGGGTGACGCGCCTGATCATCAACTCCCACCAGCCGCTGACCGGCCCGGTCGCCTGGTATGAAGCGCACATCGTCTCCGACGAAGGCCTCGACATTACAGGCGGTATTTTCCCCGGCACACCGGTCATCCTGCATGGCTTCAACCATGATATCGGCTGGGCCAACACGGTCAGCGCACAGGACCTGTCGGACACCTACGTCCTGACCCGCAATCCGGAAAATGAGGACCAGTATCTGCTGGATGGCGCATGGCAGGATTTTGAAACATCCACTGCCACCCTTCATGTGAAGCTGTGGGGGCCGTTTGCCTTGAAGGTGAAACGCCCCGTCCTCCGCTCCGCCCACGGACCGGTGATTGAAGCACCGACCGGCACCTATGCCATCCGCTATGCCGGCATGGGAGAGATCCGTCAGCTGGAACAGTATTACCGGCTGAACAAGTCGGCCGGGCTGGACAGTTTCCTCGACGCCATGTCGATCAACGCCCTGCCCTCGATCAATTATGTCTTTGCCGACAAGGCCGGGAATGTCGGCTTCATCCATAATGGACAGTATCCCGCGCGGGAAGATGCCTGGGATTGGGACGGTGACCTGCCGGGTGACCGGTCGGACCTGATCTGGCAAGGCTATCGCGACTGGGCCCACGTGCCGAAACTGATCAATCCCGCTTCCGGCTTTGTCTTCAACGCCAACAACACGCCTTACAGCGCGACGGACGGACCGGACAATCTGAAGCCGGAAGACTTCCCACAAAGCATGGGCCTCCAGACCAACCAGACCAATCGGGCGCTCCGCATCATGGAACTTACGGACGGCACGATCACGATGGACCGGGCCCGCCTGCTCTCCATCAAGTTTGATACCGCCTATGCCGAAGGGTCGGAGGCCCGGCAGGTGATCGATGCCGTGCTCATGCATGACTGGAACGACGAGCCTGAGCTGGCCCAAGCGGCGGCGTTCCTGGCAGAGTGGGACTTTGGCATGGACATGCACTCCCGCCACGCAGCGCTTGGCGGGCTGACAACCCTGCGCGAGATTACGGCGCGCTTCACCCATGAACCCGCACCCCCACCGGAAACAGCGTTCCGGGAAGCCGTCAGCTGGCTGATGGAACATCACGGCCGGATCGATCCGGAATGGAGCGAGGTAAACAAGCTCGCCCGCGGAGACCAGACCTGGCCGATCAGCGGCGGGCCGGATACGCTGCGCGCCGTCTATCCAGCCAAAATTCGTGATGATGGCGAACTGCACATGAATGCCGGTGACACATGGATTGCGCTGGTGGAGTGGGACAGCGACGGCAATCAGACCGCCCGGGTCATCCACCCCTTCGGCTCGTCCACGCTGGATCCGAATTCGACGCACTACGCCGACCAGTCCGAACTGTTTGCTTCGGAAAACTGGCGCAAGGCACATCTGGATTGGCTGGAAATCGCCGAAAATGCGACCCGGCGCTACCATCCCGGAAAGCAGGCGGACTAGATCAGGCCCGCAATCTCGGCGCGCAGTTCCGGGATGCCCCAGCCCTTCTCCGAAGACGTCATGCGCACAACCGGGTGAGCCGCGCCGCGCTTCTTGAGCTTTTCGGCAATCTTTGCGGCGAGCGTGTCGACTTCGCCCTTCGCGACCTTGTCCACCTTGGTCAGGACGATCTGATAGGTCACGGCGGACTTGTCCATCATGTCCATGACCTCTTCGTCCGTATCCATCAGGCCACGGCGGGCATCGACCAGCAGGAAGACCCGGCGAAGCGACGGGCGACCGCGCAGGTAGGACTTGGTGAGACGCGTCCACGCCTCGGTCTGTGAGCGGGACACTTTGGCATACCCGAAGCCCGGCAAGTCCACGAGGTAGAGCTGGCCTTCGCCAATATCGAAATAATTCAGTTCGCGTGTCCGGCCTGGTTCTGCCGAGGAGCGCGCAAGTTTCGCCCGGTTTGTCAGCGCGTTGATCAGGCTGGATTTGCCGACATTGGAGCGGCCCGCAAAGCAGACTTCCGGCCGGTCGGCGGCTGGCAGCTGCTTCAGGTTCACGACGCCCATGACGAAGGTGGCCTCACCTGCAAACAGGAGGCGGCCCGCTTCCAGGGCGTCGTCGCTGGGGCCCTGCCCTGCCGGGGAAATGTCTTCTGTCATCGGATCAGCTGGCGGGTTCCTTGCCACCCGTGAACAGCTTCTTCACGAACTTGCCGATCTCGGTATCCACACCGTTCCGGCGCATGATGAAGTATTGCTGGATGAAGGACAGCGTGTTCGACCAGATATAGTACATGACCAGGCCGGCCGGGAATCCTCCGAACACGAACAGGAAGATCAGCGGCATGAACTGGATCATGCGGCGCTGCATCGGATCCGGCGGCGGCGGAGACAGGGTCTGCAGGGCCGCCATGGTGGCCCCATAGAGGATCGGCAGGATACCGACGCCGATCACCATGCCGATGAACGGGATGGCCTTCAGGTCAGCCGCGGACCACCACGGGATGAGGCCGAACAGATTGCCGATCGCCGTCGGGTCTGGCGCCGAGAGGTCCTTCAGGAACATGAAGGAGGCGTGGCGCATTTCGATCGTGGCATAGAGCGTCTTGAACAGCGCGAAGAAGATCGGGATCGTCACAAGGATCGGGAGACAGCCGCCGAGCGGGTTTGCGCCTTCTTCCTTGTAGAGCTTCATGATCTCCTGTTGCTGGCGCTGTGGATCCGCCTTGAACCGTTCGCGGATTTCCTGCGTCGGCTCCTGCAGCTTCTTCATCTTCGCCATCGACTTGTAGCTCTGGTTATAGAGCGGCACGAGCGGCAGCTTGACGAGCACCGTAAAGGCAAGAATGGCCCAGCCGAATGAGCCAACAATGCCGGACAGCCATTCGAGCGCATAGAAGAAAGGCTTGGTAAGGAAGAACAGCATGCCCCAGTCGATGGCATCTTCGAAATTCGGAATGCCAAGGTTCTTTTCGTAATCCTTCAGCACTTCGTAGCGCTTGGCGCCTGCAAAGATGCGGTTTTCCATCGTCGCGCTGGCGCCAGGCGCAAGATCAAGCGAAGCGGACTCTGTGCGCAGCTCCAGATCCTTGCCGGTCGCAAGCTTCCGCTTGTCGACGAGGCCGGCAAAGAACATGTCCTGCTGCGGGATGAGCGCGCCCAGCCAGTATTTGTCGGACAGGCCCCACCAGCCGCCATCCGACGACGGGAAAGTGCCGTCCGCGGACTCTCCCTTGATGTCTTTCATCTTGTAGAGGCCATTGAACTTCTTCAGGCGCAGCGAGCCGTCGGTATGGCCCATCAGGCCCATATGCGCGGCCGTGGAAACCGAGGAACCGGGGTCCGTCGCTTCAAGGAAGCCTTTGAAATCGCCAAATCGTTCAATCGATCCGATCGCGCGGAAGCTGCGCGCCGTATCGGACGTGTTGGTCACCTTGTCGGTGAAGGTGAACATGTAGTTCTCGTCCAGCGAGACAGTCCGCTCAATCGTGACGCCATCGCCTTCCAGCTTCAGCACAATTGGCGAGGTCGGGGTCAGCTTGTCGCCGGAGACCACGGTCCATGGGGAATTGCGCCCGGCAACCAGCGTGCCGCCGGAAGCCCAGTAATATGTCGCGAAGTAGCCGTACTCACTGTTCTCAGGGCGGAACAGGCGCACTTCCTGCTTCTTCTCCACCGTAAGATAATAGTCGTGCAGGCTGACATCATCGATGCGCGCGCCGGCAAGACGGATGGAACCATCCACGCCCTGGCCTTCGAACCCGATGCGCGGATTGTCGGCGAGCGCCTCTTCCACTGGTTTCAGCTGGTCGACCGCCACAACACCGGTGTCGGTCGTCTTGGCCTGGGTTTCCGCTTCGATTGCGGCCTGCTGTGCCTCATACTTCTTCTGAGCGGGCTCAACGAAGAATTTCTGATAGCCCAGCACGAGCGCAATCATCAGCACCATTGCGAGCAGAAAATTGCGCTGGTCTTCTTTTTCCATCTCGGGGGTCCCGGAATCTTAAAGCAGGAGCGCCCGGATGGGCGGCGGGTTTAATCAGCGGCGAGGCTTATCAGTGCGCTTTCCATATCGTCAAGCAAACGCGGCCAGCCAATATCAGCGGTATCCTGACGCGCAATGAACACATAGTCCCAGCCCGGCTGCCCGAGGCGCGGCAATAGCTGGCGTGCGGCTTCGCGCAGGCGCCGCTTGGCCCGGTTGCGGATGACAGCATTGCCGATCTTTTTCGTGGCCGTGAACCCGGCCCCGGCATGGTGGCCCGGCTGTTCCCCTGCCCGCTTGCGGGCCTGCACCACGAGGGACCTGCGCCGCTCGGCCCGGCCGCCGCGGACGAAAATGAATTGAGGCCGCACGCGCAGGCGTACGACCTCAATCAAAGCTTTGTCGGTATCTGCCGTCACGGCCATCCCCTTCGGAGAGGCGGACTGGCGCCGGTCTTAAGCGGACAGGGACTTGCGGCCCTTCGCGCGGCGGCGTGCCAGCACCTTGCGGCCATTCTTGGTGGCCATGCGCTCGCGGAAGCCGTGCGTACGCTTGCGGCGGAGGTTGCTCGGCTGGAAAGTGCGTTTCATCGGTCTGCTCTGGAAGCTAAGTGTCTCGGAAAGAGGGGCCAATACAGGCCCGGCAGCGCCGGGTCAAGTCATGCAATCAGCATCAAAAGCGGTCATGCCAGCCCGCCGCCTGCCGGAAGAACCTACAGTTTTCACCCGGTTGCATCCATTGATCTTTACACGCGCCGGGAGTCTTGGTGTGAGTGAGCCTGGGCGGGCCGCTGAAGATGAGATGAGAATATGCGTTTCCTGCGCACGCTGGCGATCTGTCTTGCTGCAACGCTTCCGCTTCCCGCCGCCCTCGCACAGTCGATCGACTACAAGCGTCTGGATGAGCGGATCGGCCGTCTGGCAGCCAATGAAGAAATCGTCGGCCTTGCCGTTGCCGTGATCGACAAGGGCGAAATCAGTTTCGCGAATGGCTATGGCGTGACCGAGCGCGGCGGATCGCCCGTGACCCAGGAAACCGTGTTCCGGTGGGCGTCATTGTCCAAAGGCGTCGCGGCAACGGAAGTGGCGATCCTCGCCGACAGGCACCAGCTGAACCTGACCGACACGGTCTCGAAGTTCAAAACCTCCCTCCGGCTGCCTGGAGGGGCGGAAAATCGCGCGACGCTGGAAGATGTGCTGTCCCACCGGCTGGGCATCGTGCCAAACGCCTATGACACACGTCTGGAAGATGGCTGGGATGCCGCAAGAATCCGCCGAAGCCTCGCCAATTTGAAGCCGCTCTGCCCGGTTGGCGATTGCCATACCTATCAGAACGTTGCCTACGACACGGTTTCCGAAATTGTCGAAGACGTGACCCACGCGCCCTATGCGGATGCCGTCCGGCATTCGGTCTTTGAACCGCTCGGCATGGTGACCGCCAGCATCGGGCGGGTCGGGCTTCAGACCTCCCCCTCCTGGGCCCGCCCCCACACCAAGCGGTCCCGCGTGCCGGGCCCGCCGCAGGAAAAAATTGTCAATGACGACTATTACAATATTCCGGCCGCCGGCGGTGTGAACGGATCCATCATGGACCTCGCCCGCTACGCCCGCGCGCAGATGGGGCTGGCCCCCGACGTGCTCAGCGAAGCGGCGCTGGACATGCTGCAGACTCCACGCGTCTATACGAGCGGCGAGCAGCGGCGCATGTCCAGCCGGTACCGGGGCACCGTGCGCGACGCCCGCTACGGTCTTGGCTGGCGGATCTACAAATATGGAGAGAATGGCGACCGCGTCATCGGCCACCGCGGCGCCGTCGAGGGCTACCGCTCCTACATCCTGTTCGATCCGGAACGCGACACGGGCGTCGTTATCCTCTGGAACTCCAGTTCCCGGCTTCCGAATGGCATCGGGTTCGAGGTCATGGACATGGTCTACAATCTGCAGCCGCAGGACTGGATGGAGATCGATACGCCCGCCACAGGCGGCTGACCGCCTGACATTCCAATCACGGGTCTTTGATCGCTGAAGATCAAGGCGTGACGGGCATATCCCGGCCAGCTGCGCTATGTCATGGCCTCATTTTGCCCATTCTGGAGCCAACCGCCCCATGCCCGGAGCCGCCTGCCGCCTTGCCCTACCTGTGGCCCTCGCCCTGACACCACTCAGCGCACTGGCGCAGCCAGCCGTGCCGGTTTCCGGCATGGTACAGCAACAACCTGCTGAAAAACCGGTGCATGCCGCGTGGACCTGCCTGCTGAAGAAATACGTCCAGCCCGGCATCGATGGGGTGAACCGGGTCGATTATGCCGCCTTCAAGGCCAATGCCGAGGACCGCGCGGCGCTGGATACCTATATCGCGAAATTCGCGGAGATGGATCTTTCCGGGACCGACGCAGCCACCTTCGCGGCGTGGGCCAACCTCTATAATGCTGTCACCATGCGCTACATCCTGGAGAATTACCCCACAGGCTCGATCCGCGATGGCCACTTGTTTGGCGGGCCATGGAAGAAGATCAAAGTGGTGGCGGATGGCCAAACCGTCTCTCTCGACGAGATCGAGCACGCCATCCTGCGCCCGCGTTTCGGCAATCCGCTGGTGCACTATGCGATCAATTGCGCGGCGGTGTCCTGCCCGAATCTTCAGGTCAAAGCCTGGCAGGCCGAGACGCTGGACGAAGACCTCGCCGCTGCCGCCCGGGCCTACATCAACGACCCCCGCGGCGTGACCGTAACGCCCCGTGGCCTCAGGGTGTCTTCCATCTATGACTGGTTCGAAGCCGATTTCGGCGGATCGAAACAGGCCGTCATCGACCATCTTCTGGCCTATGCCGATTCCGGTCTGGCCGAAAAAATCCACTCCAATCCGCGCATTCGTGCGTATGAGTACAATTGGTCCCTCAACGACACCAAGAAGGCCGAGACCGAATGACCGAGACAAATCACAAACCTGCTGCCCCACTCTGGCAGCGCCTCTGGCCGGTCTATGTGATCGCCGGCGGCCTCCTGGCCGGCTGGCGCCTTGGCCTGTTCGACTATCTGTCGCTGCAGACCCTGCGCGAACAGCATGAAGCCCTGCGCAGCTTTGTGGAGGGTAACCTCCTCATCGCGGTGGCGGCCTATGTCCTGATCTACGCGCTCTCCACGCTTTTCATGGTGCCAGGCGCCCTCTGGATCACCATTGCGGGCGGCTTCCTGTTCGGGCTGGCAGGCGGATCGGTCACGACCGTCGTGGGTGCCACGCTGGGCGCAAGCCTCCTGTTCCTTGCGGCTCGCACTGCCTTTGGCGGCATGCTGCGCGAACGGGCAGGTCCGTTCCTGCGAAAGATGGAGTCAGGCTTCCGTGAAAACCCGCGCTCCTACATGTTCGCCCTGCGCTTCCTGCCTATCGTGCCCTTCCCGGTGGCCAATATCGCCCCGGCCCTGCTGGGTGCACGCTATCCCGACTATGCCCTGACCACCGCTCTCGGCATCATCCCCGGCGTGGTCGCTTATACTTGGATCGGCGCTGGCCTCGGCGCGACATTCGAAGCCGGAGAGAATCCTGACATTGCCGCCGTTGCCGGAAACCTTGTTCCCGCCTTCGCCGCGCTCGCAGTCGTGTCTCTCATGCCGGTTGTCTGGAAGAAATTTTTTGGCCGCAAGATCCCCGAAATCGAAAGCCCGCCCGCATGAGTGACTCCGTCAAAACCCTGAAAGCCGACCTTTGCATCATCGGGGCCGGGTCGGGCGGCCTGTCAGCTGCCGCCGGCGCCGCCATGCTGGGCCTGAAAGTCGTGCTGTATGAGAAGCACGAAATGGGCGGGGACTGCCTGAACTATGGCTGCGTACCGTCCAAGGCCCTGCTCAGCGCGGCAAAGGCCGCAGCCGGCGTGCGCGAGGCCAAAAAGTACGGAATCCGGACTCAGGATCCAAAAACGGACTGGGACGCCGTCAAAGCACATGTTTCCGGCGCGATCGCCACGATTGCCCCGGTCGACAGCCAGGAACGCTTCGAAGGCCTGGGCGTCACCGTCATCCGGGAAGCCGCCCGGTTTGCTGACAAGAAGACAATTGTCTCGGACACATCTTGCACCCAGGCCCGGCGCATCATCATCGCCACAGGCTCGCGCGCCTTCATCCCACCCATCGAGGGGCTGAAGGATGTGCCTTTCCTGACCAATGAAACCATCTTCACCCTGCCGGAGCTTCCGGAACACCTCGTCATCCTCGGTGGCGGGCCAATTGGCGTAGAAATGGCGCAGGCGTTTACCCGACTTGGATCGAAGGTCACCGTGATCGAGATGGGGCGCGCCATGCCGCGCGCAGACGCCGATCACGCGGCCATCGCCATCAAGACCCTGCGCGAAGAGGGCGTTACGGTCCTCGAGCAGCATAAAGCCCAGCGCGTCATGCAGGAGAATGGCCATATCCGCGTGCACACGGACAATGGCACAGCGACGCCCGTGATCGATTGCAGCCATCTACTGGTCGCCACGGGCCGCCGCGCGGTTCTGGACGGGCTGGACCTTGAAAAAGGCGGCGTTGAGTACAGCCAGAAAGGCATCACCGTCGGCGACACACTGCGCTCGCACTCCAATCCGCGCGTCTGGGCGCTTGGCGATGCGGCCGGCATGGAACAATTCACCCATATTGCCGGATGGCATGCCTCGGTCTTTACCCGGCGGGCCTTTTTCAAACAGGGCACCAGGGCCTCCAGCCTGCCCGTGCCCGCCGTCACCTATACCAGCCCGGAAGTCGCGCAACTCGGCCTCACAGAGGCTGAAGCACGCACGAAATTTGGCGGCAAGGTCACCACCTCCGCCTTTCCCTTCCATGAAAACGACCGGGCGATCGCCGAAGGCAAGACGCTCGGCGAGTGCAAACTGGTGCTGCACAAGGGGAAACTGGTTGGAGCGTCCATTGTCGGCGAAGGCGCGGGCGACATTCTCCAGCTTGTCTCCGTCGCCATGTCGAACGGACTGAAACTCACCGCGCTGACCAATTTCATCTCGCCCTATCCGACACGCGCAGAGGTCGTGAAACGCGCGGCTTCCGCCCACTTCACGCCCGTCGTGTTCAGCAAGAACGCGCGGCGTCTCGTCGGCTTGCTCCAACGCATCCCGTAGGCTACTTCAGCGCGTGTGAACGGTAACGCACGCGCACCTCTTCCGGCCCCTGTCCGCCAGCCTGCGTCCGCACGCTGGTACCATGGGCTATCGTTCCGGCTTTTCGGCTTCACCCTCGCCGCGATCCTGTTTGTCGAAGGCCTGATCTTCATCCCCAGCGCCTCCGGATTCCGGAATGCATGGCTGGCCGAACGGCTTCAGGCCGCGCGGATTGCCGCTCTCGCCCTCGACGCCTCACCGTCCCGCATGGTGTCGGAAGAACTCGCCCAGCAATTGCTGGAAAATGCCGAGGTCCTTTCCGTGGCCGAAGTCGAAGATGACATGCATATTCAGCTGCTCGATTCCGGCATGGATATCGAGGGCAGTTTTTACCAGCTCGACCTGCGCGAGACGACCGCAGTCAGCCGGGTGATGCAGGTGATGGGTGCCTTCGCTGCCTCGAAAGACCGAATCCTGGTGATCACGGCCGTCGGCTCGACCCCTGAACGCGTCATCGAAGTTGTTGTGCCGCAGGCCCCGCTCCGGGAAGACCTTTACGCCTATGGCCAGCGCATCCTCGGCCTGTCTTTCCTGATCGCCCTGATCGCGGCGACCGTGATCTATGTGCTCCTGCACTTTCTGGTCGTGCGCCCGATGGCGCGGGTCACGGCCAGTGTCGAACAGTTCCGGATGGACCCCGGCGGCTGGTCCCGGCGGCTGCAGCCAACTTCCCGGCGGGACGAGATCGGCCGTGCGCAGAATGCCCTGTCCGACATGGAAGAGGCCGTGGCCGATGCCTTCCGCCAGCGCGCTCACCTCGCCGAACTCGGCACAGCCGTTGCCAAGATCAATCACGATTTGCGCAACTCGCTCGCCTCGGCGCAGCTTGTCTCGGACACGCTGGCCCGATCGGAGGACCCGCGCGTGCAGAAGGCTGCCCCACGTCTCGAACGCGCCCTCACCCGGGCAATCAATCTCGCCTCCGAAACGCTGGACTATGGCAAGGCCGCGCCCCAGCCGCCGGACATCCAGCCTGTCTCCCTGCGCGGCTGTATCGAGGAGGCCGCGTCGGAAGCGCTCGCCGCCTGGCCGGAAGTCGAGTTTATCGACGACCTGCCAAGCGCCCGGATCATCAATGCGGACCCGGAACATTTGCACCGGTTGGCAGCGAACCTGATCCGCAACGCTGCCGAGGCCATGGTGGCTGCCGCCTCCCTGCCAAAGCGCATCACCGTGACGCTGACACGTGATGGGGTCGAGTTCATAGACACCGGTCCCGGCCTGCCGCCGAATGCGCGGGACAATCTGTTCAAGCCCTTCGCGGCTTCCTCCCGCAAGACCGGCACGGGCCTTGGCCTCGTCATCGCGCGGGAACTCGCGGTCGGCATGGGCGGGGATCTTGTGCTCGCCTCCACCGGGCCGGAGGGCACCGTCTTCCGCCTGGCCCTGCCGGACCTCGTCGTGTGACCCGCTACGCCCCGCCGCAGGAACCTGTCCGCTATGTGCATGTCGACGATCATCTGATCGTGATCGACAAGCCATCCGGCCTGCTTTCCGTACCCGGACGAGGACGGGAAAAAGCAGACTGCGCCGTCTCACGGGTCAAGGCGGAGTATCCGGACGCGCTGACTGTTCACCGCCTCGACATGGGCACCAGCGGCCTGCTCATCCTCGCCCAGTCAAAGGTGATGCAGGTTGCGCTGTCCGGCCTGTTCGAACGGGGCGGCGTTGAGAAGGAATACATCGCGGATGTCTGGGGCGCGCCTGATCCCACCCAAGGCGAGATAGACCTGCCCCTGATCACGGACTGGCCAAACCGCCCGCGCCAGAAAGTGGATCACGAGATCGGCAAGCCGAGCCGGACCCTGTACGAGACCATTGAGACCGGAACGACCCATAGCCGCATGCGCCTCACGCCACTCACCGGACGCTCACACCAGCTACGCGTGCACCTCGCGGAAATCGGGCATCCGATCCTCGGCGACGAACTTTATGCCCACGAAGCTGCTCTCGCCGCCGCGCCGCGTCTTTACCTGCATGCCAGCGCCATCGCGTTCGATCATCCGGGCACAGGCGAGCGCCTCAGGCTTTCCCTTCCCTGTCCGTTCTGAAGTCAGAGCGTCTTGCGCATCTGGATGAACCGACCGCCGCCATGCCAGAGCGGGCGGTCCTCCGCGATCTCAACTTCGAAACCCAGCCGCTTGTAAAGCGCCATCGAAGCCTCCAGCCCGTCCGTGGTTTCGAGATAGATCGAAGTCCAGTCCTGCGCTTCGGCATGTTTCATTGCTGCATCCAGCAATCTACCGCCGAAGCCCAGCCCGCGTGTTTCCGGCATCAGCACCACCCAGCGCAGCTGGCCGGCATCACCCCGGTCCACAATCGCCGCGCAGCCAACCGTTTCACCATCCATCTCGACGAACCAGACGCAGCTTCCGGGGCGCGAAGGAATGTCGGCTTCTCCCACCGTACGACGGACATGATCCAGGAAGTCGGCGCCGTAGTGATGCCCGCCTTCCTGCTCATAGCCGCGTCGATGCAGGTCGACGATGCGCTCGACATCGCCGTCCCGCCAATCGCTGCGGATGTTTATTTCTTTGCTCATGACAATCGCTTCTTCGTCCGGCCTTCGTGCGCGCGGGCATTCGCCGGATCGTCCGGCCAGTCATGCTTGGGATAGCGCCCGCGCATGTCCTTCGCCATATCCTTGTAGCCGCCCTGCCAGAAGGCGGGCAGGTCCTGCGTTGTCGCAACAGGTTTCATGCCGGGTGACAGCATTTCCACCGTAACCGGCACGCGGCCCCCAGCAATCCGCAAATGCTCCGTACACCCCCAGAAGGCCTGCGCCCGCGCCGAGAGGAGCGGAGCACGCGGATCGAGATAGTCGACACGCGCTGACTGTCCGGACGGCAGTTCCAGCGACAGCGGCGCGCCCGTGCGCAGCGCTTCCTGCACCTGCCAGCCGAGCGAAGCCACAAGCGCCTCGCGTACCTTGTGGTCCGCCGGCACCTGCCCCCCGGCCTTCTTCAGACATGGCAACAGCCAGTCCCCGACCGAGGCAAGCAGGCTTTCTTCGCTAAGGTTCTGCGCCTCCACCAGTCCCGACCGCTCCAGAAGGGAGATGCGCGACAGCGTCTCCTCCACCACCTTCCCTGCGCCGATGGCGGCTAAACCCTGCTCACGCACGGCATCCAGCATCGCCTTCGCGGCGACATTGGCAGACGGTTTCGGCAGCGGCGCTTCGGACAGGACGATGGCCCCCAGCGCCTTCACCCGCCGCGCCGTGAAACGTCCCGTCTTCGGATCAAATTCAGCGCGGTCTTCGCTGACCACATCGCTGCTCGCCAAGGCATCTGCCTCACTGATCGGCACGGCGAGCGATATGCGCGCTTCTTTTGAAGCACCGCCAAGATCGGCCACGACCAACCAGTCCGATTTCGCCAGCGGATCATTTTCCGGCAGGGCCGCCGCCCGTCCCGAGGCGAGCAGGTAAGTGCCCGCGCTGCCGGGCCGCTTGCGCGCCACCTCGTCCGGCCAGGCACGCGCCAGTAGTTTCGCAAGATCACCCAATGGCGCGGCCCCCTTGCCCCAACTCTTCGCCTGCTGTTGCAGCACGCGGGCGCGCGGCGAGCGTTCCTGCCGGAACCGGGCGAGTCGCTCGCGCAGATCGATGGATGTTCCGCCTACGCCTCGTTCTCCGGCGAGCGCCGCGACTTCGGCAGCCAGTGAACGTTCTCCGCCCTCCGCCCCGGCGACAAGCGCCGCCAGCCGCGGCGATAATGGCAGGCGCGACATCTCCGACCCGAGCGGTGTGAGCCGCCCGTCTTCATCCACCGCACGCAGGGTCACCAACAGGTCAACAGCGGCCTTCAGGCGGCCTGCCGGCGGCGCATCCATCCAGGTGAGGTTCGCTGCGTCCCGCTCACCCCATTCGGCGAGTGTCAGGACAAGACCGGACAGGTCGCTCGACAGGATCTCCGGCACGGGCGCGGGCATCAGACCCCGCGTGGCTTCCTCGTCCCACAGGCGGTAGCAGACGCCCGGCTCAAGCCGCCCGGCACGGCCCCGGCGCTGATCAACCGAGGCGCGCGACGCCCGCACGGTGCTGAGGCGCGAGCCAAGCCCGCCGATATTGTCTTCCGCGACCCGGGACAGGCCGGAATCGATCACGATCCGAACGCCCTCAATGGTCAGCGCGCTTTCGGCAATGTCCGTTGCCAGAACGATCTTGCGCTTGCCCTCCGGCGCTGGCTGGACAGCAGCATCCTGCTCAGCCGGGCTGAGCGTCCCGAACAAGGGCGCCACGATCACATCCGGGCCAAGCCCACCCAGCCGCTCGGCCGTGCGCTGGATTTCGCCCGCCCCCGGGAGGAAAGCGAGAACAGATCCGTCCTCTTCCCTGAGCGCCCGCCGGACGGCCGCCGCCATCCGGTCCTCGATACGGTCCTCCGACCGGCCAAGGTATCGCGTCTCCACCGGGAACATCCGGCCTTCACTCTCCACGACGGGCGCATCAAACACTTTGGATACACGGGCTGTATCCAGCGTTGCGGACATGATCAGCAGCTTCAGGTCGTCTCGGAACGCCGCCTGGCTTTCCAGCGCCAGAGCGAGTCCAAGATCCGAATTCAGCCTCCGCTCGTGAAATTCGTCGAACAGGATCGCCCCCACACCCGTCAGTTCCGGATCGTTCAGGATCCGCCGGGTAAACAGGCCATCCGTGATGACTTCGACTACCGTGTCGGCCGAAACTTTCCGGTCCACACGTGTGGTCAGGCCCACGCGCTTGCCGAGTGGCTCGCCAAGGCTTCTCGCCATCTGCTGCCCCGCCATGCGCGCCGCGATACGGCGGGGTTCCAGCATCAGGATGCGCCCGGTTACCACCGCAGGCAGGTCTAGGAACCCTGCCAGAGAAAGGGGCACGCGGGTCGTCTTGCCCGCCCCTGGCGGGGCAGCCAGCACAAGCCGCGGCGCCTCGCCAAGGCGGGCAGAAATGTCCCCCAGCACCTCATCTATCGGCAGGGAAGCGCGAATATTTGCCATCCCTTGCCGCAATAAGGCCGCCCCTGCCCCTCTGGCAAGCACTGGCGGTCCGATTACAGTGCCGGACAAAGCCCCAATTGCGTTCCCATGATCTCCTCCCTAGGGTCTGGCCAACTTTTGAGGGAGCTGTGGATGAAGTGGTGGTTTGAAATTGACCTGTGGAAGCGCGTGATCGCTGCACTGGTGCTCGGCACAATCGCTGGCATAGGGCTGCGCGCCGGTCTGGGTCCCGATGCGGCTGCGATTTTCGCGACTGACTGGGTCAAATGGCTGGGAGACCTGTTCCTTCGCCTGATCCGGATGCTGGTTGTTCCGCTTGTCTTCTTCACCCTCGTGTCCGGCATGATCGCCATGGGCGATCCGAAGCGGCTTGGCAGCCTCGGCCTGCGCACGATCGGCCTCTATTTCGGCACCACCGCCATCGCCGTCACGCTGGGCCTGATCATGGCCACCCTCTTCCAGCCGGGCGCCAGCCTGTCGCCGGAAATGTTCGAAGGCGTCGATGGCAGCGCGATGCAGAGCATTGCCGAAAAAGCGGATCAGGCAGGCGGCTTCGTCGAACGCTTCCTCGCCATCGTGCCAACCAACCCGTTCGAAGCCCTCGCGAACGGCGACATCCTGCAGGTCATCTTCTTCGCCATCCTGTTCGGTGTCGGCATCATGATCGCCGGGGATTTGGGCAAACCGGTTGCCGCCTTCTTCGACGGCGCAGCCGAAGTGATGATGAAAGTCACCGAATTCGTGATGGAAACCGCCCCGTTCGGCGTGTTCGCCCTGATGACCTGGGTGCTGGCCACGCAGGGCCTCGGCATCCTGCAGAGCCTCGGCGTCCTCGCCATCGCGCTCTACCTCGCCTGCATTCTGCACATCATGATCACTTATGGCGGGATCATCAAATTCGTGCTGCGCCTTCCGCTGATGCCTTTCTTCCGCGGCGTCACTGATGCGCAGGCCGTCGCCTATTCGACCTCGTCTTCCAGCGCGACCCTGCCGGTGACCATTGCCTGTGCCGAAGAAAACCTGGGCGTCGACAAATCCATCGCGGGTTCCGTCCTGCCGCTGGGCGCCACGATCAATATGGACGGCACGGCTATCTATATCGGCATGGTCGCCCTCTTCGGCGCGCAGGCGCTCGGCGTTGAGGTCACGCTTGGCCAGTATGTTCTGGTCGCCCTGATGGCAACGCTGGTCTCGATCGGCGCTGCGGGGATCCCCAGTGCAGGCCTGCTCCTGTCCGGCATGGCCCTGCAACAGGTCGGCATTCCGCAGGAAACCGCCTATCTCGTCATCGGCTTCATCCTGCCCTTCGACCGGCTGCTCGACATGATGCGGACCCTTACCAATGTGACGGGGGATGCCACCGTTGCGACTGCCGTTGCCAAATGGGAAAACGAGTTCGACTACGACATCTATATCGCCCGCGATCCGGTTTGACCTTTTCCAGTTCTGCCCTTGGGCCTATGCTCAAGGGCAGTATCGGGGTTGAATTCGGGCGATGAGGGACTTCCCGTGTTGCGTATGACATTGACAGGAAAGCGCGCGCCCGCGTGAGACGGCGGCCCCGCACCGTTCCGACCTTTGGCAGCCGCCAGCTTGGCTGGGCGGCGGGCGTGGCCATCCTTGTGCTCGTTATCCTCACCGCAGGCGCCGCCGGTTTCTGGCCCCTCGCCCCGATAGACCACCTGGTCGACAATCTGGTCGATGGCGCACGCGGCGGGTCGCTCTACGATCTGATGCTTGTCGTCACCGCATTGGGGGACGGCCTGTTCCTGACGCTGGCGGCCGTGGTCACCGTTGCGTCCTTCCTTTTCACCGGCGCCCGCTGGCGGGCCATGTGTTACACGCTCTGCTTCGGGTCGATGCCGGTCGTGGTGCACACGATCAAGCTCTGGATCGCCCGGCCCCGCCCCTCGGATATTCCGTATACGGGCGTTGACATGTTCAGCTTCCCGTCCAGCCATGTCGCCCATTCTGCGCTGATCTATGGCGCCATTGCCGGGCTGACCTTCGTCACCTTCCGCGGCTGGATGCGCTGGGGCCTGACCGGATCTTTCCTGCTTCTGGTCGCGATGATCGGGGTATCGCGCATGTATCTGGGCGCCCACTGGTTCAGCGACGTGCTGGCAGGATACGCCTTGGCGGGCCTGTTCCTCGTCATGCTGGCCATTGCGGTAGCCAAGCACCCTGAGCCGCCGAAATTCTCGCGCGGCATCCCCATCGCCCTGTTCGTGATCGCCGCCGCTTTCCCGATTTACCTGAAGGTCTCGCTACCGGATTCCGATGCCCTTTACCGTGCCATCGAACTGCACCAGCGTCCCAGTGCGCCGGCAGACGCCCCGCCCTCGCCCTGAGGCGCAAAGCGGTCTAAACCCCGCCTCCCATGCTGACCCGCCAGAAGACCCTGCAGCTCGCCCTGCCGATCATCGCCGCCCAGGCGGCAACCGCTACGACCGGCCTTGTCGACACAGCTGTCATGGGCCGGTTCGGCGACAAGGCAGACCTCGCTGCGGTGGCTATCGCCGCCGTCGCCTACAGTTTCATCTACTGGGGCTTCGGCTTCCTGCGCATGTCGACCACGGGCCTCTCCGCACAGGCGGCAGGCCGGGACGATGAAGCAGAAAAGCGCGCCGTCCTCTTGCGCGCCCTGTCACTCGGCGGCGCCATTGGCCTCGTCCTTTTGATCCTCTCCCCGATCCTGAAACCACTCGCCTTCGCGGCCTTTGCCAGTACCGACCATGTGGAGACGTTGGCCGGAGCTTATTTCGATGCGCGCATCTGGGGTGCACCGGCCTACCTTATGGGACTCGCGGTGACCGGCTGGATGCTGGGCACCGGCAAGACCGGCCAGATGCTCGCCTTCCAGATCATCATGAACACGGTGAATGCCGGGCTGGACACCTGGTTCGTCGCCGGTCTCGGGCTGGGCCCGGCGGGCATCGGCGCAGGCACAGCGATTGCGGAATGGACGGCGCTGCTCTTCGGCCTGGCGCTGGTCTTGCCGGCCTTCCGGGGTGCAGCGCCGCTGTTCGACCGCGCACGTCTTGCGGCCCTGTTCGGCGCCAACCGGGACATCATGATCCGTACGCTGGCGCTGGTGCTCTGCTTCGGCTGGTTCGTCAGATCGGGCACGCTGATCTCCACCGCGGTCACGGCGGGCAACGAGGTCCTGCTACAATTCATCACCGTCGCGGCCTTTGTGCTCGACGGGTTCGCCTTCGTCGCGGAGAAGGAAGCCGGGGAAGCCTATGGCGCCAACAGCGCGCCGCGCCTCGCCCGCGCCATGCGGCTGACAACGGAATTTGCCTTGATTGCCGGGCTCGCCTTCGCCCTCCTTTATTTCTTCGGCGGCGGCTGGGTGATCACGACCTTTGTGCGGGATGTCGAAGCGCGCGATGCCGGGCTCGCCTTCCTGCCTTATTGCGCGCTGGTGCCGCTGATCGGCATTGCGCCCTGGCAGCTGGACGGCCTGTTCCTGGGCACCACGCAAGGCCGGGCCCTGCGAAATGCCGGCGTCGCCGTCGCCGTGCTCTATATCAGCACAGACCTGATCCTACGTCCGCTCTATGGCAATACCGGTGTCTGGACCGCGTTCCTGCTGATGTATCTCTATCGCGCCGCCGCGCTGGGCATCTATGTGCCCGGCCTGTTCCGGCGGCTGCAGACGGCCTAGAGGTCCGTCCCGACTGCCTCGGCCAGCGTCGCGAACCCATCCGCCTTCAGCAGGGCGGGCAGGCCCTTGTTGATGCTCTGTGCGAGGCCCGGACCTTCATAGACCATGGCGGAATAGAGCTGCACGGCATTCGCCCCGGCACGAATCTTGGCATAGGCGTCCGCCGCGCTGGCGATGCCCCCTGCCCCGATCAGGTCAAATTCACCCTTCAGGGCGCGGGCAAAGGCCGACAGAACCTCCGTGGACGGCACCATCAGCGGTGCGCCTGAGAGCCCGCCCGTCTCACCTTTGAGGGAACTCTTCAGCGTGTCCGGCCGGGCCAGTGTCGTGTTCGACACGATCAGGCCCGACAGCCATGCGCCCGGCCCGCGTACGACGTCCACGATGTCGGCAATCGCCTGCTCGTCGAGATCAGGCGCCACTTTCAGGAAAACCGGCTTGCTCGCCCGGTCTGCCGCGCCGCACGCTGTCAACAGCGCCTCCAGCGAGGCCCGGTCCTGCAGGCCGCGCAGGCCCGGCGTGTTGGGCGAGGAAATATTGATCGTCACATAGTCCGCATGCGGGGCGACGACTTCGATGCCGGTCACATAATCCGCGATCCGGTCCTCACTGTCCTTGTTCGCGCCGACATTCGCGCCCACCGGCACTTCGCCGCGATAGGTTTTCAGATTGCGGACGAAATAGTCGAGCCCCGCATTGTTGAAGCCCATCCGGTTGATCACGGCCCGGTCTTCATTGAGGCGGAACAGACGCGGTTTCGGATTACCGAGCTGCGGGCGCGGGGTGACCGTGCCGCATTCGACAAAGCCGAACCCGAACTTCGCCATCGCATCCGGCACGTCGCAATTCTTGTCGAACCCGGCAGCCAGCCCGACGGGCGATGGCAGTTTCAGGCCGGACTTCGGAAGCACCGTTTCCAGCGCCGGGTCAGCCAGCGGCGGATTCAGCGGCACGCCAAGGCGCAGCTTCAGCGCCCGGATGGTGGCCGTGTGCGCCGCTTCCGGCGGCAGCAGTTTGACGATCTCCGCGCCGAGGTCGGTCAGACTCATCAATAATCCTCCGGAAAGCGGAGCGCCCCGTCCGCCCCCCTCATCAGATGCCAGACGGCCTCGGCCAGCGACACTTCAAGCGGTGCATAGAGGTGCGGGAACATCTGCCCGCCCCGGCTCGGTTCCCATGTCAGTGGCGGCAGGTCCGCGACCGCGAAGCGCAACAGGCGCACGCCCTCTGCGCCGGCAAAATGCAGCCGTGCGGTCTCCGTCACCTGCTCCCGCGTCGACAGGTGAACATAGCCGTCCTTTTCATCGACTTCAGCACAGGTCACGCCCACGGTCGAAGCAGCCTGCCAGTCGGCACCGGTCAGCAATTTGTAGACATGGGTTTCGCTGGTTTGGCTCATGCCCGCTATTCAGCAGGCTTTGCGCGGGCTGGCAATTGCGGCAAGCTTGCCGGACTTCGCGGGGAGACGCAGATGGCCAGGAAACCAACGGAAGAAGAAATCCGCGCCATGCTGCTGCCGAACGGGCGCACGATTGGTGAGGAACTTGCCGCGCTGGACGCGGTGTCACGCCTGCTCGATTCCCGCTTCGGCATGATGGGCGTGAATTTCGGCCTCGATTCGGTGCTGGGCCTTGTGCCAATTGCCGGGGACGTTGCCACCGGCGCAGCTGGCCTGCACGCCCTCGTCACGGCATGGCGGCTGAACCTGCCGGTGTCGGCATCAATCGGGATCGTCTGGAACCTTGTCTTCGACACAGTGCTGGGGTCTGTCCCGGTCGCGGGCGATGTCTTCGACATATTCTTCCAGTCAAACCGGAAGAATTTCCGCATCGTGCAGAAGCATCTCATCCACCGGGCCGAGGCCCATGCAGCTTCGGTCAGGACGCGGAATTAGGCAGGCTGGCGGTCGTTACCTTCACCACATCGGTCGCGCGGGCGAGGGTCCAGCCGCCTTCGGGCGCCTGGCAGGCGGCAAAGCGGCCGCGCTCCTGTCCGGCAAAGGCATAGGCCACATCCCGGCACATGACGCTGACTGTCACCGGCGCCTGCTCGGTCACCACACGGGTCACCTGGCTGACACCCGGCGTGTAGGTGACGGTGCGCACAGTGGACTGGCCCATCTCACGGGAAACAGTCCGCTCAAGGACGATGGTCAGTGTGCGGCTATCCGGCGTGATGATCGCCTGTTTCGATCCGTCGGCGCCATTGTCGAGAATATTGCGGAAGGCCTGGCGCACAAGGTCCATATCCTCGGTCGGCATCGGCTCGGCCGCCGTACGCTCGATCCGACCGGCGAGGAAGGCTTCCGGCGTCTGCAAGCGGGTGGTGTCGGCCATGTTGCGGACATCGGTTTTGCTGGCAGTCAGCGCGGCCGGCGCCTTGCGCGTCACGGTCTTGCCTTCGTCCGGCGAATAGGAGGCGCGGATCAATTGGGCTGGTTTTTGAGGCTTGTAGGAGGCCGGCACAGGCACTGGGCCTTCATAGGCCGTGAAGACGATGGGTTCCGGCTTCGGCGCCGGGGCGGCTTTCGGTTCGGCCGGCGCGGGCGCGGCAACCTGTTGCACGCGCGGCTGCTGCGCGCGCTGTTCAGCCAATAGTTTCTCGGCGGCCAGACGGTCGGCGGCGGCCTGCGCAGCAACCTGTTCCAGACGGCGGGCTTCGGCAGCATCGGCCTCTGCCTGCGCCTTCAGCGCCGCGAGACGGAGACGCTCGGCCTCCCGTGACTTGGCAAGCTCGAAGACTTCCTGACGGGCGGCGGCTTCGGCGGCTTCACGGTCGGCCCGCAATTTTGCAAGGCGCTGCGTATCCAGATTGGCAAGGCGCTGGGCCTCGGCATCAGCCTCAGCAAGGCGTTTCGCTTCAAGATCTGCGAGGCGCTGGGCTTCGGCTGCGGCGGCGGCCTGACGCGCGGCCTCAAGGCGGGCGAGCCGGCCGGCTTCGACCTCAGCCACGCGGGCCGCTTCGGCATCGGCGAGGCGCTTGCGTTCGGCTTCCTCAGCAAGGCGGGCCTCTTCGGCAGCAGCAGCCGCGGCAGCCTCCTCTTCCGCCACGCGGGCGGCTTCGGCATTTGCGATGGCTTTGGCGGCGCGCAGGCGGGCTTCTTTCTCGGCGACCTCCTGGGCGAGCTTCGCTTCGGCTTCCATCTCGGCCTTGCGCTCGGCCAGCATGTCGGCGACGCCCTGGTAATTGAACCAGGCTTTCGGCGCGGCGGGCTCGGCGGCGCTGGCGAGTGCCACGGCAGACGCCCCGCCCGGCTTCAGCGCCGGGGCGAGTGCGCCGGTTTCACGCGTGCCGGAGACATTTTCGTCGGTCTTGTCGTTATTCTTCAGAGCATTCTGCGCGGCCAGCACGGAGAGGCCGGCGAGCCCCAGGATCGCAAGCCCTGCAAAGGCCAGCTGAGAGACATCACCCATGCGGGTAGAGACGTCTTCATGCCCCTCATGTTCGGCGACCTGCGGGCGGACCTCGGGACGGGCCGTAGCCACCGCGGCTGCCGGAACAATCGCCGGAGCCGGTGCGCGGCGCTCTTCTTCCTTGCGGGCGGCGACTTCCTCGATGACCGAGACCAGTTCCTCATCGCTCGGCGGGGCTTTTACCTCGGCCGCCGGAACCTCGACCACGGATGCGGCGCGGATGCGTTCAGCCTCGGCCCTGGCGACCGCCTCCGCCTTCGCGGCAGCTGCTGCCTCTGCCCGCCGGCGGCGGGCCTCGTCGCGGACCGCATCGGCGGCGCGGCGGCTTTCCGGCGTGCTGGAGGCGCCTGGCCGGTAGAGAATGCCGGAATCAATGGCGAGCGTGGACTGTGGCCGCGCCGCCTGGCGCGCCATCAGCCGGGCCCGGAAAGACCCAGCGTCAGCGGCCTTGCTGGCCGCCCCGTTTCCGTCGTTTTGCCTGTCGATCATGACCTTAACCCCACAGTGCAGACGATTAACCTGCCCTCTAAGTTACGGTAAACGATTAATGTAACGAAAACCATGGCGCATCGAAAGCAACTCGATAGCGGCTCCCCGCTTGTCACGGGCCAGCCGTCGCCTTAATGCAACAGCCTCAAGCTGCAGCGCTCAGGGAAAAATTCTCCATGTCCACGCCGAAATCCGCCCCGAAAAAGGTCGTTCTTGCCTATTCCGGGGGTCTAGACACCTCGATCATCCTGAAATGGCTGCAAACCGAGTTCGGCGCAGAAGTTGTGACTTTCACGGCAGACCTCGGACAGGGCGAGGAACTGGAACCGGCGCGCAAGAAAGCGCTCGCTGCCGGTGTGAAGCCGGAAAACATCTTCATCGAGGATGTGCGCGAGGATTTCGTGCGCGATTACGTCTTCCCGATGTTCCGCGCCAATGCCGTCTATGAGGGCGTCTACCTGCTCGGTACGTCCATCGCCCGGCCGCTGATCGCCAAGCGCCAGATCGAGATTGCCGACATGGTCGGCGCCGACGCCGTCTGCCATGGTGCCACCGGCAAGGGCAACGACCAGGTCCGCTTCGAGCTTGGCTATTACGGCCTGAACCCGGACATCAAGGTCATCGCCCCCTGGCGCGACTGGGAGTTCAAATCACGGACGGACCTCTTGAAATTCGCCGAATCCCACGGCATCGAGATCGCCAAGGACAAGCGCGGCGAGGCCCCCTTCTCCGTCGATGCAAACCTGCTGCACTCCTCCTCGGAAGGCAAAGTGCTGGAAGACCCGGCCCAGCCCGCGCCGGAATTCGTCCATATGCGCACGATTTCACCGGAAGAGGCGCCGGACGAGCCGGAGATCATCACCATCGGTTTCGAAAAGGGCGATGCTTGTTCGATCAATGGCGAGGAAATGTCCCCGGCGACGCTGCTGACCGCCCTCAACGCCTACGGCAAGAAGCACGGCATCGGCCGGCTGGACCTGCTCGAGAACCGCTTCGTCGGCATGAAGTCCCGCGGCATCTATGAGACGCCCGGCGGTACGATCCTGTTGGTCGCCCACCGCGGTATCGAACAGGCAACGCTCGACCGCGGCGCCGCGCACCTGAAAGACGAGCTGATGCCGAAATATGCAGAGCTCATCTATAACGGTTTCTGGTGGAGCCCGGAGCGCGAAATGCTGCAGGCCGCCATCGACCACTCGCAGCGTTTCGTCACCGGCGAAGTGACGATCAAGCTCTACAAGGGCCAGGCCTACCTGATCGGCCGCTCCAGCCCCTATTCTCTGTACTCAGAGAAAATCGTCACCTTCGAAGACGACCACGGCGCCTACGACCAGAAAGACGCGGAAGGCTTCATCCGCCTGAACGCGCTACGGTTGCGATTGCTGGCAGGGCGTGACCGGAAGTTCGGGAAGAACTGACCACTCGAGATTACTCGGATGACCAAGGCGATTCTCATTCAGAAATCTTCCTCCAGATATGATGATGATGTGGGAAGTCGGTATCATTTTTCCAGCTACCATCTTGATAGTATGGAAAAAGTCGCTGGTGACTGGGTCGTGTTCTACACACCCGTGAAAGATCTTGGCGTTAGTCCTGAAAATCGAGGGTGTTATTTCGCGACAGCGCAACTTGGTGAAATTACGCCCGATCCAACGCTTGACGAGCATTACTACGCATCAGTGCTCAGTAACACCTACGCCGACTTCGCTCAGCCTATCCCAAGGGTTGTAGACGGGACTTATATCGAGCCCGCTTTGGCCGGCAAAAACGGTTCTGCGAATAGCGGTGTTTCCCAAAAATCCGTTCGACATATTTCAAACGAAGTCTTCGATCGGATTATTGGTCTAGCTTGGCCCGATACCCAAGTTGAGTTACCTCGGACAGGCGAGAAAGATCATGGGCGCTCAAGTGGTGTAAAAGAAGATCAACTCGGCTTTGAGCACGAGGTAGATAGAAGAATTATCGAACAACTCCTGAATCGGAAAGTCCGCGATCCTAGGTTTCGAACTGCAGTACTTCACGCATACAACAAACGTTGCGCAATTACTGGCTGGAATTTCGTAAATGGGGGAGGCCGAGCGGAAGCCGAAGCTGCACATATCCGACCCGTCGAACACGGAGGGTCAGATAGAATATGCAACGGCCTAGCCTTATCCGGAACTATCCATTGGATGTTTGACAGGGGACTAATAGGCATCGCGGCCAACGATGACATTCTCATTTCAAGAAAAGTGAACGACAAAGGCAGCATCGAAAGACTTATCAATCCAAGTCGGAAATTAGTGCGCCCATCCAGACCAGAACATCAACCACATCCCGAATATTTGCGCTGGCACCGTGAATTCCACAAACTTGAAGTGGCTTAGGACCACTGGACCAGCTACTCGGTAAATCTTGTCCAACTGCGCCACAAGCTGGTCTTGCCCTCCCACCCCTCCCCTGCCATCCTCAACCCGCAGCCAAGCGGAGGGGAGACCGATGGCGAAGATCCCGACGGACGAGCGCCTGCTGGCGGAGATCTACAAGCGCTATGAGCGCGCCTTTGGCGACTTCTCCGACGAAAACAAGACCCGCTCCACAAAGATCTGGGTGCCGATCGATATCGATGTGCTGGCGAGGCGCTTCCGCTGTGACCCGGACCTGGTCTTCGGTCGGCTCTATTATCACATGAACGCCAAATACGGCTCGCACACCGGCGATGGCGACAGTGTGAACATGTTCTCCCTGCGCATCGGGGGCGACCGCCACTGCGTGAACTTCCCCCTGCTGGCCAGCGTGCTGGCGGATCTGCAGGAAGACAAATCCCGCTTCCGTATTTCCACCCGGATGGCGGCACTGTCGCTGATCGTGTCGGCGGCCTCCATCCTGATCGCGATCTTCTGGAAAGGCGGCGCCGTCATGCTACCCTGACGCGTGGGGAGAGATGATCTCCAACCCCACATCGTCATCTGCCCTCCTCCCCACCGTTGCTGGACATCAGCGCGCGATCTGCACTCTCAATCCAACACATAAACCTTCCCGGCCATTCGGCGGGTCTTCTCGGGTCGGGGGCCGGCCGGTACCGTTCGGTTTGCTTTGGGGAGGATTGGAGAGATGGGTTTGCACCCGGGGTAACGGCCGGGGCAAGTCTAGAGATTCCGGTCGAGTGGGGGGTGAAGGGACTTCGAAAGATCAGAAATTGATCCGGCGGATCAATTTCCTCGAGAAGGCCTTGAGCGACAGCGAAAGGCATGCCCGCCGCCCTGCGCTTACGCTTTGGGCCTGTTCCGGGAAAACGCGCCACTGGCGCGTTTTCTGGTCCTTCGCTGACCGAGCTCTCCAGTCGGCGCGGCAGGCGGTAACGCTCCACTCCTTAGCCTATTTCTTGACACCAGGTGGAGCGCCACGGCGCCCGCTGCGCCAAGGGTCCATAGGGGCCGACTGTTCTGTAACCGGATGGCTATGGGGCCAGTCCGGATCAAAGTGCTGAGTGCAGGGTCGTCACTGCCACGAAAACCGGGATCATCCGGCCTTCATGGCAGCACGCACACGTCCCCACGCTGAACATAAGGCTTGTTGCATTCCCAGCGTTCTTCCATGTATCCGATGTGGGCATTCTCCGGCACGTTCAGCGAGACGCAGGAATCGCCTGACGCGATGTAGCCGCGCTCGCACTTCCAGCCAGGGCCAGACCGTTCGGAGCTCAGATAGCCATGTTCCGGCACGATGATCTCGGCGCAGGTATTCCTGACGGCCTTGTAGCCGCGCTCGCACGCCCAGCCGTCATTATAGCTGAGTCCGCTGAGATAGCCGTTTTCCGGCACATCAACCGGCTGGCATTCGCCGTCTTTCGCTTCATAGCCGCGCTCGCAGCTCCACCGGACACCGGAAGGCTCCAGAAAGGCATGATCGGGCACATCCACAGGCACGCAGGCTTCGTCAATTCGCTCAAACCCGAACATGCAGACCCAGCCACGGCCAAACGACCGGTTGTTCAGATAGGCATTGTCAGGCAACTGAACACCTATGCAAGCGCCATCCTGTTCCTGGAACCCGTCATCGCATTTCCAGCCCGTATTATAGGAATTGGCGGTTGCGTTGTCCGGCACGGTGTTTTCCGCTGTTGCGGCACCAGCAAGAAGGAAAGCCACCAATACTGCGCACAGCAATGCAAAGGCTCCCGACCGGAGCGGCGTCCGGGCGGTGAAGGTCTGGCGAAGCATGGAGGTTCCTTTCGGATCACGCGGCAGAAAAGCCGCAATCTTCATCCTCGCGCGCCAATCGTGTTCAAATTGTGTCTGGTGGCCGAATGACCTATTTCTCGCCGAACAGGCCGGATTGCTGGCCGCCCGGCACCGGAAGGCCGAGCCGTTCATAGGCGAGCGGCGCCGCGACGCGCCCGCGCGGCGTGCGGGCAACATAGCCGCGCTGCATCAGGTAAGGCTCAATCACGTCTTCCACCGCATCGCGCGCCTCTGACAGCGCTGCGGCCAGTGTCTCCACGCCCACCGGCCCGCCGGCATAGGTGTTCACGAGGGCATGCAGGTAGCGCCGGTCAAGCGCATCGAGGCCGTCGCTGTCGATCTCCAGCCGCTTCAGCGCGCTGGCGGCGCTCTCCCGGTTGATCGCGTCGCCGGCGGCCTCGGCAAAGTCGCGCACACGGCGCAAGAGGCGCAGCGCAATCCGCGGCGTGCCCCGCGCACGGCTGGCGATCTCGACGGCGCCTTCCTCCGTGATTTGCGCATTCAGTTTGCGCGCCGCCGCCATGACGATACGGCCAAGCTCTTCCGGCTCGTAGAATTCGAGCCGCACCGGAATGCCGAACCGGTCGCGCAGCGGCGTCGCCAACAGGCCCGCGCGCGTGGTAGCGCCGACCAGCGTGAAGGGCGCAAGGTCCAGCCGCACGGATCGGGCCGATGGCCCCTCCCCGATCACGATGTCGAGGGCATAGTCTTCCATGGCGGGATAAAGGATTTCCTCCACGACCGGCGGCAGGCGGTGAATCTCGTCGATGAACAGGACATCGTTCGGCTCAAGATTGGTGAGGATCGCGGCCAGGTCGCCGGCCTTGGCGATGACGGGTCCTGACGTGGCGCGGAAACCAACGCCCATTTCCCGGGCAAGGATCTGCGCCAGCGTCGTCTTGCCGAGGCCCGGCGGGCCGAACAGCAACACATGATCCAGCGCCTCAGACCGACCGCGCGCGGCCTCAACATAGACCTTGAGGTTCGCCTTCGCCTTGCGCTGGCCGACATAATCCTCAAACGTCTGAGGACGGAGCGCCCGGTCCAGCGCGTCGCCGCCCTGTGCGTTCGGATCGGAAAGAGACCCCTCGCGGCTCATTTCGCAAGTTCCTTGAGCGCCGCCTTGACCAGCACACCAACCTCGTCACCGGCGTCTTTCGCAACACCCGCCACGGCCCGCGCCGCATCGGACTGGGAATAGCCGAGATTGACTAGCGCCGAGATCGCCTCGCCTCGGGCGCCGGTCGCCGCGGCCACAGGCGCGCTCGCCATGCCTGCGGCACTGGCGGCCTCGAACTTGCCGAACCGCCCCAGCGGCGGCGCTTTGCCGGATAAGTCGTGCACAATCCGCTCGGCCAGCTTCTTGCCGACCCCCTTTGCGCGCTCCAGCACTTTGGCATCGCCGAGCGCGATCGCATCCATCAGTTCCGCCGGCGTGATCGCATCGAGGATCGCCATCGCGGCCTTGCCGGCCACGCCATGGACATCCTGCAGACGGACGAACCAGGCGCGCTCTTCATCCGTACCGAAGCCGAACAGTGTGATGGAATTCTCCGTCACCCGCGTTTCGACATGAACGGTGACCTTCTCCCCCGCATGTGTGCGCGAGAGCAGCCGCATGCCCGCCATGCAGACATAGCCGACACCGTTCACGTCCACGAGCAAGTGATCCGTGCCGAGGCCTGCAACCTCGCCGACAAGCCGTCCGATGATCATGCCGCGCCCCGCTTCATGTCAGCCGGCAGATGGTGCGCGGCGCAGATGGCGCAGGCCAGCGCATCGGCAGAGTCAGATTTCAGGTCCGCCGCCTTGGGCAGGAGGCGCTTCACCATGAACATGACCTGCTCCTTGTCCGCCGTGCCGGTACCAACGACGGCGAGTTTGATCTTGCGGGGTGCAAATTCAGCGACCGGTACGCCGCCCATGGCGAGGGCTGCCATCGCTGCGCCGCGCGCCTGGCCGAGCTTCAGCGCCGAGCGCGGGTTGGCATTGACCAGCGTCTCCTCCACCCCGGCGGCGGTTGGCTGGTGATAGCGGGCGAGTTCGCCCACGGCCTCGAAGATGCCGCCCAGGCGTTCTGCCATCTCCAGCTTCGGATCCACCGAGATCACGCCATGGGCAATATGCGTCAGCCGCATGCCGGCAAGCTCGATCACGCCCCAACCGGTATGGCGCAGGCCCGGGTCGATACCGAGAATTCGAATCGTGTGAGTCATCCAGCCACGTATCGCGGGTGTTGCTTAACGAAGCGCTACTGTATTCTCTATTTGTTCACTCCCGCAAGGCCATCAGAGTTCGTCCTTGCAGCTCGTGAACAGGCCGGAATCGCCTGCGGCACTGCGCAGGTGAAACTCCTGAGTCTTCTGCCCGGCCTTTACCGTCATCGGCGCTTCGCCATAACTGCCAAGCGACATACGGGTAAGGATCGTGGACAACGCCTCTTCAGAGACGCCACCAGAGACAAAACCCGGATATTCGGCCGGCTTCGGCTTAGTTGCCGGCGCGACGGAAACCGATGTGCCATCCCCAAAATCGAAAGACACCGGAGCACCAACCGGCACATCGTCAAAGGCATCGGTCACCACGACATATTTGACACCGGTCGGGGTCGCCATGAAATTCATCAATGGGGGAGCCTCGCCCAGCCAGAGCATGCAGTAAGGCGTATTATCAGGCAGTTTCTGCGGATCGGCCGTCGCACCCCAGGACTGGGCCTGCGCCGACAGGGATACCAGCGCCATGCCGGCAACAATGGCGGATGACTGCTTCAGGTTGAACATTGGCACGACCTCCCTCGCTTTTCCGGCATCTGAACCTCGCCCGCCGCGGCGGTCAAGCGGGCACTGAGGACGCCAGACTGCTGCGGCGGCGGAATATAAGTTGCGAATGCTTCTCATTTCGGGCAGGAGGGGCGCAGACACATTTTTCCGGATACCGAAGGAGCCCTGCACGGCCATGGACATCAAGATCAAACGCTGGACGCATCTCGGCCTCGGCGCCGCCCTCATGACCACGACGGCCTTGGCCAGCTGCGGTGAGCCCGCCGCTAAGGAAGAGCCTGCGACCAGCGAACAGCCTGCAGCCGGCGCCCCCAGCCAAGCCGACGTCGAAGCGAAGCTGGACGAAGTGAACGGCGCGGCATCCTCCTCCGGCGAAGGCGAAGGCGGTGTCGCCATTGAAGCCGCCCTCACCGATCCGGTTGTTTACAACATCGCGCTCACGGTAGCAGAGGCCCACGTCCTGGCCGCCCGCGATGCCTATCGTGACGGCGAAGCGCAGGCCGCCGGCGAAATGTTTGCCCACCCGGTGTCCGAAGTCCTGTTCGACATGGAGCCGGTGTTCGAGGCGCGCGGCGTATCCGATTTCACCGACCAGTTCCTGGAAGCCTCCGCCGCCGTGTTCGCTGGCGCCAGCGTCGAGGACATCAATGCCCGCACAGCGACCATTATCGCCACGCTGCGCACGGTCGCCGGCAATGCCCCGGACAATGGCTCCAGCCCAGCCAGCATCACCACCGGTGTGATCGCCGACATGATCGACCGCGCCACCAAGATGTATCGCCTCGCCATGGAGTCGGAATTCTACGAACCCTATCTCGATGGCTACGGCTTCTACACGGCGGCGAAAGACCAGTTCGAAGAGGCTGAGGTCGCCATCGAAGCCGAGAACCCGGATGCGGCCGAAGCCATCCGCGGGGCGCTGACCCTGCTGGGCGAAGCCTATCCGACCGCTGCCCGGCCGGACACTCTGGATGCAGACGTCTCCGCCCTGACGGTCGCGGCGTCTGAGGTGTTTCTCGCAACCGGCAACTAGGCGCTATTACGAACTCTTCCGGAAGGATCCGGGCGAGACGCCCAGGCGCCGCCGGAACATGTATCCAAAGCTCGACGGGCTGGCATAGCCGAGATCGTGCGCCACATCCGCAACCGCCTCCCCCTTCTCCAGCCGCTCCATGGAATGCAGCAGGGTGAGGTTGGTTTTCCACTGCGTGAACGTCATGCCGGTCTCTTTCCGGAAGAGACGCGCCAGCGTCCGTTCGCTCGCCCCGGCTTCTCGCGCGAGTTCCGCGATACCGGCATACTGACCGGGCGCATCGATCAGGATCCGCATGACCCGCGCCAGCCGCGGCTCCTTCGCCACCGGCAGAAACAGTGAGGCAAATTCCTGATCCGCGAATTCGTCAAGCGTCACCTGCGCCAGTCGTGCGGCGGGACTGTCCGCCTCATAATCGTTGCCATATCGCATGGCGCGCTCCAGCAGCGCTTCGAGGAACGGCGTGACTTTCACGACCCCTCCGTTGGGCGTCAGCTGCCCGGCACAGGCTTGATCGATGAACAGGATGCGGGCCGCCACCGAGCCGTGGGAGTAGATTTCGTGATGCATGCCCGGCGGAATCCACAAGGCGAACCCCGCCGGAACCAGCCAGGTGCCTTCCGGCGTAACGATCCAATAGGCGCCGCTCGTGGGACAGACGATATGCCCGCGATCATGCACGTGGGCGGCGACGCGGTGCGCTCCATCCTTCTCAACAGCCAGGGACAGAATCGGACGTGAAGGGTCATGAACGTCCCCAAGGTCCTGTGGCGGGTTCAAATCTGGCAGGTTTTCGACATTCATTGGCGTTTCCTGAATACCGCACTTACCTCAGGAGCGGCAAGAATTGTCACGCTGAAGGTCAATTCTCGCACTTTTTGACCAATACGCAGGCTGGGTGGGGGTGATGCGCCCAGATTCAATTGAGTCAGGATGCCATCATCCCCTTTCCGGCTCCCGGCAGGGTCCGCTAAATCTGACAAGATAATCAGAAGACCGGGCGGGCAACCATCAGCCAGAGAATCGCGAGCACGGCGAAGAAAGCCGGGAAGCCGCAGGCAAACCAGATCCGGTAAAGACGGAAGTAGCGCTCCGGCAGCGGCGCGCCCGTCTCCGCCGCGTCGCGCGCAAGATCGCGCAGCTTGTGCTGGATCCAGACGACCGGCAGCCAGAAGAGGCCGGTGAAGACGTAGAGCCCCAGCGCCGCGACGATCCAGCCCTGCGTCAGCGGCCAGCCCATTTCCATGGCCAGCAGCGCGCCTGTGATTGGCTGGGCCACCACCGCGGTCGCCGTGAACAGCCAGTCCGCAATCACGACAATGGACGCCGTGTGCGCAATCAGCCGCGCATCGCGTGTGCGGTGCGCCATCACCATGAAGAAGGCGATGCCCGCGCCAGTGCCAAGCAGGACCGTCGCCCCGATAATGTGCGTCCAGCGCAGGAAATGCATCCACTCCATCAGCGCGCCTCCGTCAGGGTCCAGACAGTCAGGGTCAGCGCGATGGCCGGAAACACCTTCACCATCGGCCCCAGCGGATCAGCCCAGAGATGGGGCGCAAGGACCGCGCCGCCTGCAAGATAAGCGAGGCTGACAAACACAGCGGCCAGCGCGGCCGCGCGCGTCAGCGGCCGGATCAGCAGCGCTGCGCCGATGGCGATGTCGGCAACCCCACCGCCGAGAACGAACGCTTTCGCGAGCGCTGCCGGCATCGCCGGCCCGAAGACGGCCATGGCTGAAGACTGCTGCGTCCAGCCGATGACGCCGGAGACGATCCAGAAAGCCGACAGGATAAATAGCAGGAAAGGATAGAGCAGCGCGGTGCGCGCATAGGTCCGCTCCTGCACCGTGGAAGGCAAGGCCGACAGCGTGTCAGACAGGTTTCTCACCGGCCATTGCTCTGCGTTTCCCGTCACCCCCTTCCCAAGGACTTTCAGGGACGTTGTCCGCAGCGCTGGGCGCCAGCCAAGCCAACCGGCAAGATCCCCCAGCCGCGCGGTAAACGCGCCCAGAAAGTATGGTGCACGGATCACCGCCCTTGGCGGGGCAAAGCCGAGCCAGGACCGGATGGCAAGGATCAGGTCTTCAAGGCGTGCGGGCTCGGAGGAAAGAAGGTCTGCATCCACCTCCGTCAGCCCCTTCTCGACCGCCCGGACGACAGCGCCGGCCACATCGTCCACATGCACGGTGCGGATATCTGCATCCGCCAGCATGACCGGCTGGACCAGCGGCACGGCGGCCAGCTGGCGCAGCAGGCTGGTGCCGCCATAAGCCTGAGGCGACAGGACAAGGCCGGGGCGGAAAATAACCCAGTGCACGCCGCTCGCCTTCACGGCAGCGTCGCCTTCGGCCTTTGACCGGTAAAACACCGTATCCGAACTTGTTGAAACGCCGGGGGCGGAAATCTGGACAATCTGCCGGACACCCGCTGGCTTGCAGGCAGCCGCCATGGCCTGCACGGAATCGCGCTGGACCGCCATGACGCGATCATTCATGCCGTCCTGAAGCACGCCGGCCGCGTTGATCACAACGTCCATGCCGGCCAGAACGTCCATCCAGCCGGCTTTCTCCGTCATCTGAGAAAGGTCGCGCGCAACCCAGTCCGCCTGTGGTGCAGCGGCGCAGCCCTTCGCGGCTGAGCGGCCAAGCCCGGTCACCTCATGCCCGGCGGCCAGCAAGGCTTTCGTGATTGAAAGGCCGATCAGGCCGTATCCGCCAAGGACAAGAATTTTCAAATTGTCCCCCTGCCTGAAGCGAGCCGCCTTAGCTCATCCAGCGGAGCGTGCGCGGTTCGATCGGATTGTTGAACTCACGCTCTTCGGTGCGCGCCTCGGTCCATTCGCGTTTCAGGCGCTGGTACCATTTCGCCTGCACGTCGATGTCGTCGATCCACAGCATCGCTTTCTGGTGCGCCATACCCTCATTCTGGAGGTTCACCATCGTGCCGTCCTGATCGAGGAATTTCTTGCCCGCAGGCTTCGCAATCGGAATGGCGAGGTTCAGCAGCGGCGCGCCCGTCCACCAGGTGAACTGGGTGATGCGCGTCTTCTTCGGCGCTTCCGGGGTCAGGCAGGTCAGCGTCAGCAGGCGCGCAGTGTCGTTGGAGACGATCTCCCAGCGATAGCCGGGCAGCTGGAAACGGATTTCCGTCTGCACGTCGCCGCCGAAGATCCAGCGATAGAGTTTCGAATTGGACGAGGGCGAGTGCCGATCGATGGCCCAGCCGCGCTCGGTCGGCACGAAGGGCTTCTCTTTCAGCTTCAGGCCCGCCGACGGCGGACGCCACCACCACTGATTATGCACGAAGGGCACATGCGCCGGATCCATCAGGCCGACGACGGCATCGTCCATATGTGCGTTGAACACATCGTGAATGATGAATTTGGGCTTCGCCGGCAGCGGCCCGAAATCTGGCGGCGACACGGCGGGCTCGCCCTCGAAACGCGGATTATGCGCGACGTAGAGATAGACCGCCCCATTCGCCTCATGCACCGGATAGCGGCGCACCTTCACCTTGGAAGCATCATAGGGCGAATCCGGCGTCAGGCTCGGCATCAGCTTGCAGCCGCCATCGGTGCCGAAGCGCCAGCCATGATACGGGCATTGCAGCGCCCATTCACCGTCGGTCTCCAATTGCCGGCCGGCCGACAGCGGCACAAGGCGGTGCGGACAGATATCTCGCAGGGCGAACGGCTCGCCCGCCGGGGTGCGGCCCACGACGACCGGCTCGCCCAGAACCATGATGCGCTGCTGCTTTCCCGCCTTCAGCTCTGCCGAGGGCGCGGCGAGATACCAGCAATCCGTGAGGAAGCCGTCTTCGGTGATGCCGGTCTTGGCCGGTGAGGAGTGCTGTGTGTCAGCCATGATCCCCCTTACACCGGCAAAAGTGCAGCGGAAACCCGGTGAGGCACGTAGTTAGTCCGGTACAGTCATGGCGTCGTCGTACCCAAACACCCTCTTGGGCTGCGATTGAGGGCAACATTTCGTCTGGCGCGGGCCGCTGCGCGACGCGCCCAGCCAAAGCCCTCTTCCCGCCCCGCTCTGGCACCGCTATATCGCGCGAATGACACCTCGTGACAAAATCCGGAATTTTTCCATCATCGCCCATATCGACCACGGCAAGTCGACGCTGGCGGACCGCCTGATTCAGACCTGCGGCGGCCTGACAGACCGGGAAATGAAGGAACAAGTGCTCGACTCGATGGACATCGAGAAGGAGCGCGGGATCACCATCAAGGCCCAGACCGTGCGCCTGAACTATACGGCGAAGGATGGTGAGACATACGTCCTCAACCTGATGGACACGCCCGGACACGTCGACTTCTCCTATGAGGTCTCCCGCTGCCTTGCCGCCTGTGAAGGCGCACTGCTCGTGGTCGATGCCTCCCAGGGCGTGGAAGCCCAGACGCTGGCGAACGTCTACCAGGCCATCGACCAGGACCTCGAAATCGTGCCCGTGCTCAACAAGGTAGACCTGCCGGCAGCCGACGTGCAGCGCGTGAAGGACCAGATCGAGGACATTATCGGCCTCGACGCCTCCGATGCGATCGAAACCTCCGCCAAGACGGGCCTTGGCATTACCGACGTGCTGGAAGCGATCGTCACCCGCCTGCCCCCGCCGGAATCCGGCGATGCGGACGCGCCGCTCAAGGCAGCGCTGGTCGATGCCTATTATGACCCCTATCTCGGCGTCGTCGTGATCGTGCGCGTGCATGACGGCGTGCTGAAGGCCAGGCAGAAGATCCGCATGATGCGGACCGGCGGCACATATGAGGTCGACAAGGTCGGCACATTCAATCCGAAGCTCACCGAAGTTGACACACTCGGGCCCGGCGAAGTCGGCTATTTCGTCGCTTCGATCAAGGAAGTCGGCGACACGGCCATCGGTGACACGATCACCGAAGAGCGCCGCCCGGCCGAAAAGGCCTTGCCCGGCTATAAGGAAGTCCAGCCAGTCGTTTTCTGCGGCCTTTTCCCAATGGATGCAGGCGACTTCGACGATCTGCGTGCCGCAATGGGCAAGCTGCGTCTCAACGATGCCTCCTTCACCTGGGAGATGGAAACCAGTGCGGCGCTCGGCATGGGCTTCCGTTGTGGCTTCCTTGGCCTCCTGCACCTCGAAATCATTCAGGAGCGCCTCAGTCGCGAATTCGACCTCGACCTGATCGCGACGGCCCCGTCCGTGGTCTACGAAATGACGATGACCGACGGCACCGAGATCGAGCTGCACAATCCGGCCGACATGCCGGAAGTGACCAAGATCAAGGAGATCCGCGAACCGTGGATCAACGCGACGATCTACACGCCGGACGAATATCTGGGCGCGATCCTGAAACTCTGCCAGGACCGACGCGGCATCCAGACCGAACTTTCCTATGTCGGCGGGCGGGCGCTGGTAAAATACGAACTGCCGCTGAACGAGGTCGTGTTCGACTTCTATGACCGCCTGAAATCCATCAGCCGCGGCTATGCCAGCTTCGACTATGAGATCATCGGCCACCGCGCGGAAAACCTCGTCAAGCTGCAAATCCTCGTTAATGACGAGCCGGTCGACGCCCTCGCCATGCTGGTGCACCGCGACCGGGCTGAGAGCCGGGGCCGCCAGATGTGCGAACGCCTGAAAGACCTGATCCCGCGCCAGATGTTCAAGATCCCGATCCAGGCTGCGATCGGCGGCAAAGTGATCGCGCGCGAAACGCTCAGCGCCCTGAGAAAAGACGTGACGGCGAAATGCTATGGCGGCGATGCCAGCCGGAAACGGAAACTGCTCGACAAGCAGGCCGCCGGTAAAAAGCGCATGCGCCAGTTCGGCAAAGTGGAAATCCCGCAGGAAGCCTTCGTCGCCGCCCTGCGGATGGATGGGGACTGATCCCTACTTTCCGGGCGCCGCACTCGCAGGTGCGGCAATCCTTCCCACCGTGGCCGCCCTCAGGATCCGGCGGAAGCTCGGGCATTCCATATGGCTGGGTGCGCGGCACGCAGAAGCGTGGCGCAGGCCGTCGCGCATCGCGGTCAGCTGGCGGATTTTCTCATCCAGTTCGTCGGCCTTCTCGATCAGGCGCTTCCGGTCGATCCGCGGCCCGTCCGGTGACATCATTGCGGCGATCTCGTCCAGCGTGAAACCGGCCGCCCGGCCGAGGGCGATAAGGCCCAGTTTCTCGAACACGCCCGGATCAAAGGTTCGCTTCAGGCCGCGCCGCCCGTTTGAGGCGATCAGCCCTTTTTCTTCATAATATCGAAGCGTCGAGGCCGGCACGCCGGACTGTTTTGCGACCTCTGAAATATCCGGATCTTTCATGCTTGACCTCAAGCTGACTTGAAGTGGCAATGTGCGCCTATCGAATTCGAAACACAAGGCAGAGGACCGGACATGAGCGATACGAACACGGCAAACCCCCAAATGGCCGAACTGTGGAACGGCCCCGGCGCGCGCAGCTGGATCACCGCGCAGGCCGTGCTGGACCAGGCCTTCCACGGCTTTGAGACGCTGCTGGCGGACATGGCGGCAGAGGCCGGCGCACACGCCGTGCTGGATGTCGGCTGCGGCACGGGCGCCACGACGCGCGCCATTGCCGGCCGCATAACGCCGGAGGGCACGGCGCTCGGGCTCGACCTTTCCGCCCCGATGATCGCGCATGCGGAATCGCTTGCGGAAAAAGATGGCTCCCCTGCCCGCTTCCTCGCCGGGGATGCGCAGACCCATGCCTTCCCGCCCGGCGAATTTGACCTCATCGTCTCCCGCTTCGGCGTGATGTTTTTCTCCGATCCCGTCGCAGCCTTTGCGAACCTCCGCCGCGCCGCGAAACCCGATGCCAGGCTCGCCATGATTTCCTGGCGGAGTATCACCGAGAATCCGTTCATGACCGTCGCCGAGCGGGCAGCCGCGCCGCTCCTGCCAGACTTGCCGAAGCGGGGCGGCGGCCCCGGTCAGTTCGCTTTTGCTGACCAGGATCAAGTGCACGGCATTCTCGACGCAGCTGGATGGACCGATGTTTCCAGTGAAGCGCTCGACATGGTCTGCGCCTTCCCGGCTGCGGCGCTCGACACTTATCTCAGCCTCATGGGCCCGGTCGGGCAGATGCTGGCGAAATCAGACGACGCCACCCGCGAACGCGTCATTTCAGCCATCCGCGACGGCTTCAGCGAGTATATCTCCGGCCCGGATATTCAGTTCACCGCCGCCTGCTGGTTGACGCGCGCGACGGCCTAGCTGAACCGCCGGATATAGGGGATGCCGGAGAACAGCATTCTCTGCGGGACGCCATTGATCACACCGTCGAAACGGATCTGCTCTGGCGAGGAGGCATCCGCCGTTCGCCAGATGCCGCCGTCACCCGGGAAAAGTTCCACGATATTACCGAGCAGGACTTTCCCGTCTCGGACATGGACATAGATGGGGCCCGCCCAGCGGTCGTCATTGTCATACCGCCCGGCCAGAACGCTCAGCGATTCCGGCGGCGGTGGTTTGTACCCCGTCGATGGATCGATCAGGTATTCCACATCCCCGCACCAGGCACGCTCCGCCTTGCCATCCACTGACTCAATCACGATGCCAGTGATCGCGTGGTCGGGGTCATCGGTAGCGAACAGGCGGTCGGTTGCACAGTAGAGCGCGCTGTCTCGTCCGTTCTTCCGTAAACGCACGTCTCCGCCCGACACGACAACATCGAACTGGTCGCCGTCTTTGGCAATGAACCGGCCAGCATATTGTTCAGGCGTATCCAGCGGTTCACGCGGCGGCTTCGGCGCAGGCGCTGCAGCACCCTCCTGCATGGCCCGCATGAGTTCGCAGGCATGCACGGTCACATCCTTCGGCCGGTAATTGAGCGAGTAATGGACATTGGTTGAGGCGAAGGCAGCGACGCCCGCCTCAGGATCGATGTCGAGGGACGAACTGAAGGAAATCATGCCGCCTGTATGGTGCAGGTATTCCCGCCCATCGATCTCGACCCGCGCAACACCGTTTCCGTATTGTGATCCGGGGCCCCAGCCCTGCACTGGATCTGCGAGGAAGCGCTTTGCGGCCTCGTCGGAAAAAACGCCGCCGCCTTTGCCATCCGCGACATGGATCATGAAGCGGAGGAATTTTATCATATCGTCTGGCGTGGACGCGATGTTTCCGGCCGCGCTGTCGCTATCCACCCATGGGGCAGGCGTCATCCGGACCGGGATCGGATTCAACCGATCTATCAGCGCAGGTTCATAACCTTGTGCATAGCGCGGGCGGTCTGCAACGTGCATCGCAGCGACGCTTTCCACCATGCCAATCTTGTCGAGTACACGCGCCTTCACGACGTCCGGGAACAGACGTCCGTCTGCATGCGCAATGATCTTGCCTGCCAGCCGGTAACCGCAATTCGAATAGGACCAGTCCGATCCCGGCTTGAAGCCAGTCCACAAGCCATCTTCCGGAAACAGGGCAGAGTCTCCTGGCAGTCCAGACGTATGATCCAGCAGGTGCCGGAGGTGAATGTCTTCCCCATCACGGATCTTCAATCCGTTCAGGGCGTCCAGCACTTTCACATCCGGAGACAGACGGCCTTCATCAATGAGCGACCAAGCGGCCAGCGCCGTGAACATTTTCGAGATCGAGCCGACCTGAAACAGATGTTCCCGCCCAACCGGAATGTTCTGTTCAATATCCGCAAAGCCCGATGTTATGACCGCCTCATAGCCGTCTCGCGTGACGAGGGCGACGGTCATTCCCGGCAAGCCCCAAGCGGTACGATGCTGCTCGATATAATCTCTCAGCGGTCCGGTGACCTGATCGTCAGGAACCAATGGCGTATTGGACGGCGGCGCGTTCTCCGGCGCATTCGTACTTTTTTGGCAAGCCGCCAGGAAACTGGCCGACAAGGTTGCGCCGCCAATAAACGCCCTGCGATCTATATCCATTCAGCCGCCCTTTCCTGCGTCTTCCGCGGAAAGTCTTATCCTGTTCCCGGTCCCGGAAAAGGGGCAACCCTGCGTCGGGTCAATTGACGCTGCGATTATGGATCACTCACTGGCACCTGCAGCATCTAATGCAGCAATTTCGGCATCAAGCTGCTTCACGGCTCGAACATTCAACCAAGCAACACCGGCAAAGACCGCACTCACAATCGCCAGCGAAATGCCAAACTGGCTGAGGCGGGCAAGCAATGGCAGACCGGTATCCGGCGCAAAGGAGACTCCTCCCATGAATATCAGGATGCCCGGCACGAAGGGCGCCAGATACCATCGCGGCACGGTCGCCAACGCCTCTCGCTGACGTATGAGTTCCGCACGGTGAAAAGCTATCAGAGGCTGTCCACCATCTGGCTGCGAGTTCGTGGCGCGGGCTTTCCGGTGGAGGGCTAAAGCCACATAGACCGCACCGAGCGCTATGAGAAACGCACCAGTCTTCACGACTGCGTCCGGAATGAGGAAGCCCACCCAGCCGAACAGGACGATTACGAGGCCTGCAGCGGCATATTCAGTAAAATTCCGCGTACGGACACGGGACTGCAAGCGACGCGAATGGGAGCGAATATCGGCAAGCGACATGGTGAAAGTCTCCTTTTTTTGCTGAGTCCAAAGGGCCTGAAAAGGATCACGGTCAGGCATGTGGCGGCTCCTGGAAGTCTTTGGCAAGCTGCGCCTTAAGGCGGGAAATACGAGTGGCGACGGCGCCGGAAGAAAGACCGGTGATGTCGGCGATCTCGGCGGCAGGCAGGTTCTCGAGATAAAGCGTTAGGACCTGCCGGTCCGGCGTCTGCAGGCGCCGGATCCAGGCGTTCAGGCGGTCAAGCGCGTCGATTTTCTCCACCACTCCAGCCATATTAAGGTCGTCCGCGATCTCGGAGATATCGCCAAGATCGATCCTTGCATGATTGTGCTTGCGCTCCCGATCGACGTGGCGCGCGGCTATATTGTGCGCGACGCGATAGACCCAGGTGCTGAGCTGACAACGCCCATCGAACACAGCAAAACTCTTCCAGAGCGCGACATGCATATCCTGAAGGAGGTCCCGGCACTTTTCCGGGTTCGCCTCACTCGCGCGGGCGACACGCTGCAGCGCCGGACCGAACGCATCGGCGGCCCGCTGATAAAGCGCATCCTGATCAGCCTGTTGTGTCATGCCCTTTTTAGTGTCAGCCCACTCGATGTTCTTACAGATATTCTGCAGAAAAGCGCCCGGCGCCGAAGACATCCCCGCTTGGGCGGGCTGGAAACCGGCGCTATATGCCCGGCATGACACGCCCGCTGACCCTCCTCGGCATTGAAACCAGCTGCGACGAGACCGCGGCGGCAGTGATCCGCCTCGCACCTGACGGCGGGGTCCAGATCCTGTCCGAAAAAGTCCACACCCAGCTGGAAGAACATGCACCTTATCTGGGCGTCGTGCCGGAGATCGCTGCGCGGGCGCATGCCGAACTCGCAGACCAGACAGTCGCTGCAGCCATGGCCGACTCCGGCCTGTCTTATACAGATCTCGACGCGGTGGCGGCAACCTCCGGCCCCGGCCTGATTGGCGGCGTCCTGGTCGGCATGATGACGGGCAAGGCGATTGCGCAGGCGGCGGGCAAGCCCTTCCTGGCGGTCAATCACCTGGAAGGCCATGCGCTGAGCCCCCGGCTGACGCATGACTGCCCCTTCCCCTACCTGCTCTTGCTGGTCTCGGGCGGGCATTGCCAGTTTCTGGAAGTGCGTGGCCTTGGCGACTACCGCCGACTCGGCTCGACGATTGATGATGCCGCCGGCGAAGCCTTCGACAAGACCGCAAAATTGCTGGGATTAGGATTTCCGGGTGGACCAGCCGTCGAGCGTATTGGCGCAGACGGCGACCCCGAATCGATCGATTTTCCCCGGCCGCTGCTGAACCGGCCGGGCCTAGACATGAGTTTCGCCGGATTGAAGACAGCCGTCGCCCGCGCCGCCGAGGCAGAAGCGCTGACGGATGCGCGCATGGCCAATATCTGCGCCAGTTTTCAGGCGGCCATCGTGGACGTGCTGTCGGAAAAGGCCCGGCGGGCGCTCGAGGATTTCAATCCGGGCAATGATTCCGGAAAGCGTTTTGTCGTGGCGGGCGGCGTCGCCTCGAACAAGGCAATCCGCGCCGGATTGGAAAAAGTGGCAGATGCAGCAGGCGCGGTCCTGATCGCACCACCCATGCGGCACTGTACGGATAATGCCGCGATGATTGCCCTTGCCGGGGCGGAGCGGCTTGCAGGCGGCCTCGAAAACGAGGCAGGTGACCTTGGCGCCGGGGCTAGACCGCGCTGGCCGCTGGATGAAGCGGCGGCGAAGTCAGATCCGGCCTATGCGACGGGACGCCGGGGCGCCAAGGCCTGAAGGGTCTGCTCGAAACGGCTCAACGCCTTAAACCACGAATTCGGCGAATGACACCATGGTGGCGATCAGGCCAACCGTGAACGGCAGAGCTGCCATGAGGGCAACGAGCGACTGGCGGGATTCAGTTTTCGAAAGGGTCATTGTCTCTGTTCCTTGTTCGGGAACGGCAACATTTGCCGTCCACGAGCTTCATATAGCGAAGCCATGAACACAAATCAATGAACGATTTTAAAATTATTCAGAGTTTAGTATCTTTACCTGCTCATGGAACGCTGGCGTCTTTCGACAGGCCCGCGAGGATCAGGTCGAGGACTCCTTTCAGCTCCCGCTTCAGTTTCGGCAGGGTGAGGTGGGAAAACAGCTGAGGGAACCGGAATTTCATCAATGCCGCCTGCATGAATTCGGCAGTTTCATCGAGCCGCTCGAGCGGCCGGAATACGCCGTCACGAATGCCATCTTCAAGAATCTGCACCAGATAGACACGCTCCTGCGCCATCTGTTCGTTCATATACAGCGGCCGTTCGTCCGCCAGAACTTCGGCAACTTCGAGAATCTTCGCTTTCGCTTCAATCGCCTGATAGGTGCTGACCATGCCGTAATCGAAGAACTCCCGCAAACGTTCGGGCGCAGGTTTCTTCTCGCGGGCGATCGACGCATAGGCCTGATACATCTCGCCATTGAATTTGCGGGCCAATGCCTCAGCAATATCCAGCTTGGACGCGAAGAAGCGGTAGATATTGCCGGCGGACATGCCGCAATCCTTGGCAATCTCCGACATCGTGGTCTTGGCATAGCCATAATGAAGGATCCGCTCGATGGCGGCATCCAGGATCAGCTGGCGGGTATCAGTGGTATCGTTCATGGAGCCGGACCATACCGGGAAATACTGAAGGATCAATGATTCATTCAGGAAGCACAAAATCTGTCGCGGCAGCCATAGGCAGGTGCGGCCGACTGTGCGATAGCGTCCGCCGGACGTCTGGATGGAGTAAACCTATGCCCCTTTTCTGCCTGCACTGCCTGGATAAGACCGATGGTGGCGCCGAAGCGCGCGCCAAGGCCCGGCCAGCCCACCTGGCCTGGGCAGCGGAACTTGGCGCCTGCGTACGCATGGCCGGACCGCTTCTGGACGAGGGCGGCAACATGGTCGGTTCTGTGTTCCTCATCGAAGCAGAGGATCTTTCCGCTGCAAAAGCGATCCATGCGCAGGACCCCTATGTCACCGGGGGCGTGTTCGGACACGTTCATATCAATGAGACCCGCTGGGCTATCGGGGAAGGCAAACCCGCATGAGGCGCCTCGTTCTGGGAAACCTGAACTATTCCAGCTGGTCGATCCGCCCGCTCATGGTGGCCCGCAAAGTGGGTCTACCAGTGGAGGAAATCATCGTGCCGCTCGATTTTCCGGAAACGACGGCACGCCTGAAGGAAATCAGCCCGACCGCAAAAGTGCCGCTCCTCATCTGGGATAACCAGACGATCTGGGAGAGTCTCGCGATCACGGAATGGATCGCCGAATGGGCCCCGCCTGGTACGGTCTGGCCGGAAGACCCGGTCGCCCGCGCTGTCGCCCGCGCCGCCGCGAGCGAAATGCATGCCGGCTTCCCGGAACTGCGCAGCCAGTGCCCGATGGATATCCGGGGCCGGGAGCTTCCGCCGGAAATGACCAGCAAGCTCGCTGCCGATATTGATCGCATTCAGGAATTGTGGAGCGGCCTGCGCAGCGAATATGGCCGGAATGGCCCGTTCCTGTTCGGCAAATGGAGCGCAGCAGATGCCTTCTACTTGCCAGTCATCACAAGATTCAGAACTTATGGCCTGCCGCTCAGTGGTGCCGCAGCGGATTACTCGGCTGCCGTTCTGTCAGATCCCGACTTCCTGAAACTGGAGGCGCAGGCCAAGGCAGAACCCTGGTGGATCAAATATGGGCCGGACGGACGATCCAGCGGCTATCTCAAGACGGAAGACTGAGCAGGTCGTATCCAAGGTCGTGCCGGAACAATTCGCCGATCTTGCGCTGATAAATCTCCAGCGCTTCACCAGAAAACAGGTCCGACAGGCTGGTCTTGCGATTCTGCAGGACGTTCGGCTCGGCTTCCGGGTCGACTTTCTCAGCCATGGCTTCTTTCGTGCCTGCCCTCAGCGCCGCATCAATGGAGGCTGGCGTGAGCTTCAGGTTCCAATGCCGGTCAACGGCTTCCAGGATCTTCCGCGGGTCTTTCAGCGTGTCCTCATAATGGACCACGAGGATGGACTCACCGTGACGGGCCAGGACTTCCCCCCAGCGGTTCCAGAACCGGGCGAGCCAGTAGAGATCGCAGCGGTATCTTGAGCCGGCCGGATCACCTTCCAGATAGGTCAGCCAGTCGACCTTGATGTCGTATTCCCATTTTGCGTGGTGACTAGCGAGGATCGACATCGGGTGCCGGACCGCCAACACATAAGGCGGCAGACCGGCCAAGCCACGCGCCCAGCCCCAGTCCACCAGGCGGTGCGGGATCGTGTGGCTGAAGGCAAGTCTGGGAAGCTGCGGGAAAACCGGCGCATCCTTTGGCCAGCCGATATAGGGCCGCACGGCATTCTCGGAGAAGTACTTTGGTGGCTCGATCCCGTGCGTTTCAGCAAGCGCCACAGCCAGCATGTATTTCAGCCAGTGCGTCCCCGAATTCTTCGATGTGACCAGCACGCCATCGAACGCACCATGGCGCAGCACCGAAAAATTGGTCCAGTTTTCGTTGAGCACTTTGGCCCGATAGGCAGAAGGCAGAGTCGTCGCAGTCATTGAACTGCCCTAGGGCCAGATGACAGACGGCGCAACTCAGGTCTTCAGGCCGGCCTTGTCCCGATAGACCTGCAGCAGCGCCAGCTGGTCACGGGTCGGCAGGCCTTCGGCCTCGGACACCGCCACAAGCATGGCATCAAGATCGATAATCTCTTTTGGACCGAGCACGGAAGATGACACGATCAACTGGCTCAGCTTGCGCATGGTCTCTGCCGGCGGCGGAGCTGAATTGGTAACCCAGGCCGCATGCGCTGTCAGGGCATCGGCTTCTTCCTGACTGAATTCGAAATGATGCATGATTTCGTGGTCAATCGCGGCGGTCTGGCTCTCCGTCAGCGGGCCTCCGCGGGCGCGGGCTACTTCCATCATCATGATGGCGGCCGCTTCCCGCGGATCTTCGATCAGGCCCAGGCCGCCCCGCCCTGCCCTGTATTTGAATGCCAGTTTGCGCGGCATGTTGATCGCCGTTTGCGCCAGTTTGCCGGCCTCACGCAGACCTTCCCGCGCCATACGGATCCGCCACGACCAGACACCGATCGCCACCAGAATGCCGAGCAGGAACAGAAGTACTTGCATCCGAAAACAGTAACGCGGCCCAGTGGGCCGCGCTACAGGATTCGTCGGATGGAAAGAGGCTTTACTCGCCTCCATCCTCCGCTGCGGTCGCCGCATGCGCCTGAGCGAGCACATAGGCGCGGATAGCCTCGACATCGTCTTCGCTCAGATACTCCGCAAAGGAGACCATACCGTTTGCCGAATAGTGCCCTTCCAGCACGATGCCTTTCCAGGCTTCAGGGTCAGCCGAGATGGCCGACCAGCGCAAGTCCGGCAGCACACCGGAGCTGACGGCCAGCGGGCCATGGCAGACAGCACAGTTGCGGGAGAAGTCGACGACGCCTTCCGCCAGCTGAGCATCTGTTCCGAACGGTTCGGCTTTCGGCGTGCGGTCAATCGGCGTGAGGTCTGCATCTGCAATCTCACCGGTACCACCCAGTTTGAAGGTCACCACTTTGCCAACGGTCGACGGCACCTTGTCGTCATAGGCGAAGCCTGCAGCCAAGGCGAACGCGCTGCCCCAGCCCGTTGCGATGGTCACATACTGTTCGCCATCGATCATGTAGGTGCCCGGCCCGGCGCCAGCGCCGGACTTCACATTGTAGTCCCACAGCACGTCTCCGGTGGCAGCATCATAAGCAACGAAGTGGCCGTTCAGCTTGCCCTGGAAGACCAGACCGCCAGCCGTCGACAGCACGCCGCCATTCCAGGCATTGTCATGCTCCACGGTCCAGCGCGGCGCGCGGGCCACGGGATCCCAGGCGATGAGGCGGCCCTTCAGGGTCGAACGCAGGAACTTGGCCACTTCCGGCGGCGCGATCGGCGGCACGCCGGCGGCGAAGTCCGCACCTGTATTCCACGCGGTGTCCTTGGAGAAGAAAAGCGGGTCTTCCGCATAGGCCTGCGGAATTTCCTGCGCCGGAATGTAGGCCAGCGCCAGGTCCGGATTATAGGCCATCGGATGCCAGTTGTGCGCGCCCAGCGGGCCCGGCAGCTGCTGGTAGGGCTCTTTGCCATAACGTGCCGCAGCGATCTCGATCGGGCGGCCGTTCTCATCGAGACCCGTCGCCCAGTTCATCGGACCGAAGGCATCGCCAGAGATGAACTCGCCGGTCGCGGCGTCGATCACATAGAAGAAGCCGTTCTTCGGGGCCTGCATCGCAACCCGGCGGCTGGCACCATCCGGTCCGAGCGGCAGGTCCGCCAGAATGATGGTCTGCGTGGCGGTGTAGTCCCAGTTGTCGCCAGGCGTCGTCTGGAAGTGCCACTTGTACTCGCCAGTATCCGCATCGACCGCGACGATGGAAGACAAAAAGAGGTTGTCTCCGCCCGACGGGTCACGGAATGTCCGGTTCCACGGAGAGCCATTGCCGACACCGAAGATGATCTGGTCATTCACTTCGTCATAGACGATCGAATCCCAGACGGTGCCGCCACCGCCATCGGTGACCCACGCGCCTTCGTCGCCCCAGGTCGCATTACCGACCTGCTCGAAGGCTGCATCAGATGCTTCACCGTCTGGCTGCTTTTGCGGGTTCGGCACTGTGTAGAAGCGCCAGATCTTGTCGCCGGTCTCTGCGTCGTAGGCGGAGATGTATCCGCGCACGCCAAGTTCCGCGCCGCCATTTCCGATCAGCACCTTGCCGTTCACCACGCGCGGGGCGCCTGTAATCGTGTAGGGCTTGGACTGGTCTACGGTCACCTTTTCCCAGACGAGATCGCCCGTCTTCGCATCCAGCGCCTGAAGGCGGCCATCGATGACGCCGACATAGATCTTGCCGTCATAAACAGCGACGCCGCGGTTCACGACATCACAGCAAGCGTTGACGCCAACCGCACGGTCGACATCCGGATCATGTTCCCAGAGCAGCTCGCCAGTCTTTGCGTCGAGCGCATACACGACGGACCAGGCAGAGGTGACGAACATCACGCCATCGACAACGATCGGCGTGACTTCCACGCCCCGGTTGGTCGCGAGGTCGAACGTCCAGGCAACGCCGAGCTGGTCGACATTGTCCTTGTTGACCGCGTCCAACGAGGAGTGGCGCTGCTCATCATAGGTCCCGCCATAGGTGAGCCATTCTGCACCGGCCGAGGCCGTTTCGATGCGCGCCGTGTCGACGGCAGCAAATCCTTTTTCCTCCGGCGGAGGCGGGGTGTCCTTCGGCCCGCATGCGGCCAGCAGCGCCAGCGCTGAACCAGCCAGTAGAATACGACTCCAAACAGCCATGTCGGTGTTCCTCCCCTCGACATATTTCGCACGCGGTCTTCGAGCCGCTCTGTTGCAGGCAATGCTAGTCCTTCGAATGCGTTTGTCGAGGCATAACCCGGCGGCACGCCGGGGCCGCTTCAGGCCGGAATTGCAGACGTGCTGCCGGTCCGGCTTGAGAGATCGGCCTGCGCAGCATCGATGGCCGCTTCGACGCGAACCCGCCAATCGGCCAGATTGGCCGCTTTTTCGGAACCTGCCGGGAAATTCACCGAACGGGACGCGCTGACCACGCCGCCCTCAAGCCGGTTGCCGGTCCGCGTGAAGCCGGCCAGGGCTTCATCTGCGTCCGCGCCTTGCGCGCCATAGCCCGGCACCAGGAACAGAGATGTCGGGGCAATCTTGCGGATGGCCCGTGCTTCGTCAGGTCCCGTCGCGCCGGTCACCATCATCAGGCCGGACCAGCCAGACTGGCCGAGCAGGCGCTCTGCAAGCGGGGCCAGCGCCTCACCGACGCGCGCGTAGAGCGGCGCGCCCTCAAGGTCGCGGGACTGAAAATCCGCAGAGCCGGGATTGGAAGTACGCACAAGCACGATCACGCCCTTCCCGTTCGCCTCGCCTTCGCGGACATAGGGTTCCAGCGTATCCAGCCCCATATAGGGGTTCACGGTCAGGGCGTCGGAATGAAACGGCGCGTCCTTGCCGAGATAGGCGGCAGCGTAACCTTCCGCCGTCGAGCCAATGTCGCCGCGCTTTGCGTCCATCAGCACGATCAGGCCGGCCTCTTTTGCGGCGCGGGCTATGGTCTGCAGCGCTTTCATGCCTTCCGGGCCGTGACGTTCGAACAGGGCAACCTGCGGTTTGATACAGGCGACCCGGCCTTCACAAGCGCCGATCATGGCGAGGCCCCAGGCTGCCAGCCCTTCCGATGTATCGCCGCCGAACAATGCCGGGATCCGGCCGGCATGCGGGTCGATGCCGACGCAAAGCGGCCCATGCCGGCGGGTGGCATAGATCAGGCGGTCGGCAAAGCAAGTCATGGCTTCACCTTGCAGGCAACCTTGACCACTTGCAACAGACGCCGGGCATTGTCGGATCGTGGCCCGTACGTCGCTTCATCGAACGCTTCCGCCGGACCGTTTTCAGGGCTGACATTCAGGCGCGTCAGGAAGGCTTCGACCGAGGCTGGCGCCGTGGTGTAGATCCGTCCGCGGCGCGGACTTTCCGCCACGATGACACCGCGAACACGCCCCTGCGCATCGAATACCGGGCCACCCGAGATCCCGCCCAGCGTGCCATCGAGGCCGCGGGTCCGGCCGAATTCCGCCCAGGCCAGGATCGGTTCGGAGTTTTCCCGCCGCCCGCGCGTGATCAGGTTGGACCGCGACATCAGTCTTGTCGCGACCTCGCCGGGCCGCCCCTGCGGGTAGCCGACATGATAACCTTCACTGCCGATGCGCAGCGGCGTCGCAAGATCAAGCTCAACCGGATTTGGGCTGCGGCCCGTGGAAATCAGGGCGAGGTCGTGATCCGGATCGAGGGTAACTGACTCCACCGGCACATACTGACCCGGCGCGACAAGCAGGCCGACGGAATCGCACCCATCAACCACGTGCCGGGCCGTAATCCACTGGCCCTTCCGATTGACGGCGAACGCCGTGCCGATGCCGTCTTTCGGCGCATCGACCTGAATCAGGATCTGCTCATCAAATGGGGAGGGCGGCGGCAAAGTCGGGCCGTCCGCCTCAAGGACGGTGGGCGGCGCCTCAGGCGCGTCAGCATGATCGCCCTGCGCAAACAGGACGAAAACGACCAACCCGAGCGCGGTAACATAAAGCAGCCAATCGAACTTGCGCATCGGCCTTATCTGCTCCTCAGATCAAAATCTCTGCAACGCAGGATCCCACAATCCTGCGGCAAGAATGAGGGCAGATGCCAGCTTTGCAGAAACGAGCACTGCGGCAGCGCCTATTTCGTCCTGTTCGATCCGTTTCGGCAGGCCGCCCAGCAGGAGATCCACCAGCCGGTAGACGATCAGCTGCAGCAATAGCGCCACCAGGCCCCAGATGGCAAAATCGATCAGGGTGATGCTTGAAGCGAGCGCCGAAGACATCGGCAAAGCCAGACCCGCAATCGCACCGCCCAGGGCGATTCCCGCTGCGGCGTTACCCCGCCGGACCTCGGCAAACTCCTTCCAGGGTGTCAGCAGAACATAAATTGTGCTCGACACGATCAGCATCACACCAGCACTGGCCGTCCAGATCAGGAATCTTGGAAACGCCTCGACAAATGCACCGATTTCTCCGCCCATGAATCCTGATAATCCTGTGTGATTATAGTGGTGACCCGGCGGGGGCCCGGCCCTATTCCTAACATGGCGCTTCCGCCGCTCAAGGAGACCATCATGCTGAAAGGTAAAACAGCCCTTATCACGGGCTCTACGAGCGGCATTGGAAAAGCCATTGCAGAGCGACTGGCGGCTGAAGGCTGCAATATCGTGCTCAACGGTTTCGGCGATTCCGGAGAGATCGACGCGCTGAAACGGTCGCTCGCCGCAGAACACTCGGTCATGGTAGGTTATTCGAGTGCCGACCTGACGCGGATTCCGGCCATTGAGAACATGATGGCTTATGTGCAGAGCGAATTCGGCGGCGCCGATATTCTCGTCAACAATGCCGGCATGCAGCATGTCTCACCGGTCGAGGAGTTCCCGGTCGACAAGTGGAACCTGATCATCGCGCTGAACCTTTCCGCGGCTTTCCACACGATCCGTCTGGCCATGCCGGGCATGAAGGAAAAGAGCTGGGGCAGGATCATCCAGACGGCGTCGGCCCATGCGCTCGTCGCCTCGCCCTACAAGGCGGCGTATGTGGCGGCAAAACACGGGATCGCAGGCCTGACCAAGACAGTTGCGCTGGAAGGCGCCACCCATGGCGTCCGCTGCAATGCGATCTGCCCGGGCTACGTCCACACACCGCTGGTCGACGCACAGATCACCGACACGGCCAAAGCCCGCGGCATCACCGAGGATGAAGTCGTGAAGAATGTGATCCTCGCCGCCCAGCCGACCAAGGAATTCGTCACAGCCGAGCAGATTGGCGAGATGGCGGCGTTCCTCTGCTCACCTGCAGCCAGTCAGATCAACGGGGCCCTGCTGGCGGTCGATGGCGGCTGGACGGCCCAGTAAACGGGCCGCCTGGCCGCCTATTCCAGCAGTTCGGTGAGGCAGGTGGCGATCGTCTCGTCCGTGTCTTCATGGGTGAAGAATGTTTTCAGCTTCCAGTCTTCATCCATGAGGTACAGCAAAGACGTGTGATCCATCGAGTATTCGCTCTGGCTGCCCGGCTGCTCGATCCGCGAGTAATCCGCCAGGAAAGCATCCGCAGCCGCGCGGACGTCTTCCGGCGTTCCGGTCAGTCCCTGAAGATTGTCCGGGAAGGCGTTGGTCGACACATATTGCGCCAGCTGCTCCGGCGTATCCCGCTCGGGATCGATGGAAATCAGCAGGGTCTGCGGGGGGCTGACATCTTCCGGCAGCCGGTCATAAGCCCGCTTCAGAGTCACCAGAGTCATCGGACAGACATCCGGACAATAGGTGAAGCCGAAATAGATCAGCGTCGGGTGGCCCTTATAGGTCTCTTCCGTGACAGGCTCCCCGTCCTGGTTCACCAGCGAAATCGGTCCGCCAATGTTCGGATAGGCGCGCGACATACAGCCTCCGGCCGACCCGCCGGCAGAGGGTTCAGCAGGTTTTGCAGGGCCACAGGCGGCGAGCAATCCGGCCAGCAAGGCCGCGGACATACGAAGTCTGGTCATGACCTTCCTCTAGGACGTGGACCCGCCGCTTGGCGAGGGCGTCACGCTGCCGCATAAGACACAAATGAGTGATCTGTCCCGACAAGACGTGAATCGCGCCGACCGGCTCGGCTTCGATGATGCAATCTTTACCCTCGCCCCGGAAGGGCTTGGGTCGGCCCAATCGGCCCTTGGACGGACGCGTTTGCGCACCTTCATCACGCTGCGCTGGCTGGCCGTCGCTGGACAGACCGCTGCCGTGCTCTTCGTGGCCTTCGTGCTACACTTCGACCTGCCGCTCGCGGCCTGTCTGGCCATCATTGCGGCATCGGCCTGGCTGAACGTGTTCCTGTCGTTCGCGTTCCAGAGCCAGCGCCTGACGCGCGGCTGGGAAGCCTCATTGCAACTGGCCTTCGATACGGTACAGCTCGCCGCCCTTGTGGCGGTGACAGGCGGCCTGTCGAACCCCTTCCTTCTCCTGCTGGTCGCGCCCGTAACGGTGGCAGCGCTCAGCCTGTCTCCCACGCGGGCCGTACTGATCGCCCTGCTGGCGCTGACCCTTGCGGCGATCATGCCCCTGATCTCGCTGCCCCTGCCCTGGATCAATGGCGCCATGGTGGAGCTGCCGCCGCTGTTTCACCTCGGCCAGTTTGCGGCGCTTGCCGTCGGCGTGGTGTTCTTCGCGGTCTCCGCCGGACGCGTCAGCCAGGACGAGGCCAAGCTGGTGCGGGCGCTTGATGCGGCCAGCATTGTCATGGCGCGCGAACAGAAACTCTCCGCCATCGGTGCAATGTCCGCCATGACGACGCATGAGCTCGGCACGCCGCTCGCCACCATTCACCTCGTCGCCAAGGAATTGCTGACCGAGACCCCGCAAGACGATCCGAAATATGAGGACCTGACTCTATTGGCCGAGCAGGCCGACCGGTGCCGCAACATTCTGGCGACCATCCGTGAGGCGCGCGAAGCCACCGACATCGTGCACGCTCGCGTCACGCTGGATGCGCTGGTCGCCGAAGCCGCTGCGCCCTTCAAAGGCCTGGGCGTCGCAGTGGAAGTCGTTGTCCGGCCCTCAGAAGACGAAGCGGACTCCCGTCCGCCGATCCTGAACCGGAGCCCCGAAATCCTCCACGCCATCAGCGCCTTTGTGGAGAACGCCGTGAGCTTCGCCGATTCCCGGGTGACCGCGCAGGCCAGCTGGACCGCTGACCAGATCATGATCTCGATCAGTGACGACGGGCCCGGTTTTTCTCAGGAAGTGTTGCCGAAGCTGGGAGAGCCTTATGTCTCGGAACGAAGCGAAGCACATCTCGGCGGCGGAGACATGGGGCTTGGCTTCTTTATTGCAAAAACCCTGATCGAAAGAACCGGCGGCAGGATAGCCACCAGGAACCGCACACCACCCCGGACGGGCGCCATCGTTCAGGCCCTCTGGCCGCGTGCAGCTCTTGAAGCATCCGCGTTGGATTAATTGATTTGGAAGTCCTATAAAAGAATCAGGTAGCTAGGGAAGCTGAGCATGGAACGGCCAGTAAATATTAATCTTCATGAGAGCCTGGAGGGCGTCGAAGACCGCTCCTGTCTCGTAATGGACGATGATGGCCCGTTCGTTCAGCGTTTGGCCCGGGCACTCGCGCAGCGCGGTTTCATCGTATCTGCTGTAACGAATGTTGCGGAAGGCAAGGATATCGCCCGCCTGAATCCGCCGGCATTTGCTGTTCTGGACCTGCGCCTGGAAGACGGCAGCGGCCTGGACGTTGTGGAAGTACTGCAGAAGAGTCGCCCGGAAGCGCGCGCCGTCATTCTGACGGGTTATGGCGCCATCGCAACGGCCGTCGCCGCAGTGAAGGCAGGCGCCGTGGACTACCTCTCAAAACCGGCTGACGTGGAAGACATCATCCGTGCGCTCACGGCCACCTCTGACGAGAAGCCTGCCCCGCCGGAAAATCCGATGTCAGCTGACCGGGTCCGCTGGGAACACATCCAGCGCGTCTATGAGCTGTGCAATCACAATGTCTCGGAAACAGCTCGCCGTCTGAACATGCACCGGCGCACACTGCAGCGAATTCTCGCCAAGCGCGCGCCGCGCTGACTTTCTCCTTTTAGTCCTTCGCAGGCATCAGGGTCATCGCTCCGATAACCATGGCTTCCGTGCCCAGTTCCACCGAAGGTTCCGGCCAGATCCTGAAGAACGGGGAATGGTGGGACGAAGCATTTTCCAGCTCGTCGGCTGGCGTGCCGCCGACATTGAAATAGACGCCTTTCACGCCGGTATCGGGCGTGACGAAATAGGCAAAATCCTCGGCCCCCATGCCGTCGCGCGGCGGATCGACCAGCACGCTGTCTGAAATACGCGCGGCAAAGGCATCGCGCAGGCGCTGGGCGGTCGCCGGGTCATTGATCGTGGGCGGCGTGGTTTCCGTCTCGGACCGGATCACTTCCGGCATCAGGTCTTCGGGCACATTCATCGAGATCGCAACCCCGCGCGCCACCCGGTCGATACCGTCCAGCAACTCTTCCCGGATGTTCGGATCGTCGGAGCGGACAGTGATCTGCATCTCGACCTTGTCGCCGATAATGTTGTGCTTGAAGCCGCCGTGGATGGCCCCAACCGTGATCACGCCCGGCTCCAGCGGCGCGATCGACCGCGAGACAACCGACTGAAGCGAGACGACGATCTGCGATGCGACCAGCACCGGGTCGATCCCTAAATGCGGATAGGCACCATGCGCGCCGACACCGTGCACAATGATGTCCACACTGTCGGAGCTGGAGGCGACCTGCTCCAGTGGCACCTGGAGTTTTCCGGTCTCAAGATCGGCCGCGACATGGAAGGCAATTGCATAATCCGGTTTCGGGAACCGCTCATAAAGCCCGTCCTGGATCATGGCGCGTGCCCCGCCGATCCGCTCTTCTGCCGGCTGGCCGACCAGCACCAGCGTGCCCGACCAGTCTTGCTTGCGCTCAGCCATCTGGCGGGCCGCCCCGACGAGCGAGGTGATGTGCACATCATGCCCGCAGGCATGCATCACAGGCTTCTCGATGCCGTCGATGTCGACCTGTGTGACCGTGGAGGGTTGGGCGACGCCGCTGTCTTCTTTCAACGGCAGGCCATCCATATCGGCGCGCATCAGGACCGTCGGGCCGTCACCATTTTTCAGGACCGCGACCACGCCGGTGCCGCCAACCCCTTCGGTAACGTCATAGCCGAGGGCGCGCAGTTCTGAGGCAAGCCGTTTGGCCGTTTCGGTCTCCAGGAAGGAGAGCTCCGGATGCTGGTGGAAATACTGGAAAAGCGGGCCGAGGTTTTCCTTGTAGTCCTTGTCGATCGCCGCGCTGAGCTCGCTGTCGGCCGATGCCATACCGGCAGTCCCAAGTGCGATCAGTGAGGCGGCGCACGCCCGAAGCTTCCAGTTCATGTGATGTCTCCCGCTGTTGGACGCAGGCTAGGCATCATGCCCGGCGGTGTAAATCACCGACCTGTCAGCCCCGGCCGAACCTGCAGCAAGTAAAGTGCAAAGTCACTTTAGCAGACGTGCAGCAGCGAACCGGTTGATGCGCTTTCGCCAAGCCTGATAAGCGCCCTCTTCCCAAAGAAGGGTCCCTCCAAATGTCTCTTGCGCTTATCCTCGCCGCGTCAACATTCACTGCCGGTCCGGAAGATGCCCCGGCAAGACTCGATCCTGTCGTCACAACGGCAACGGCCAGCCAGACGCCGCTCAGCGACATCCCGATGTCGGTCAGCGTCATCAACGGGGAGGATCTCGGGCTCGCCTCCGCTTATCTCGGCGCCGAGGATGTGACGGACCTGCTCACCGGTGTGGAAGCCGCCGTGGCCAATGGCAGCCAGGTGTCCTTCCAGATCCGCGGGATCGGCGCTGTAGACCATCAGGCGCTGACACCGGGCGCAGCGGCCGTCTATTCCGACGGTGTCCTGCTGGCGACAAATGTGCAGACCGGCCTGATGCTGTACGACCTGTCCGGCATCGAGGTTCTGAAAGGCCCGCAAGGCACATTGTTCGGGCGCAATGCATCCTCTGGCGCAATCAGCTTCCTGACCAGCCGCCCGGAAGATGGCCAGTCCCGCTATCTGCGCGCCGGATATGGCAATCTGGAACGCACCGATGTGGAAGGTGCGTTCGGTCAGACGTCCGGCGGGTTCAGCTACCGCCTTGCCGGACGTTACCTTTCCCGCGATGCGGCACTCGACAATACCGGCGGGCCAGACGCGGCAGGCGGCATACGGGACGAGTTCGGCCTGCGGCTCGGTCTCAACTGGGAAGATGCCGTTGGCGGCTCACTCCTGATCCGTACGCACTATGAGGAAGACAATGGCGTGAATGCCGCGCCGCGAAACGATACGCTTGGCCTGTCGGATCATGATATTTCCGTTGGAAGCGATGGTGTTCAGGATACAGATAATGCGTTCTACGGAACCTCCGCAGATTATGTGCGCGAAATCGGCGACTGGACGCTGACTTCCCTCACCGCGTTTGAAGGCTTCAACCAGTCTTACGGGTTTGACTTCGACGGGGGTGTGGCCCTCTTCGGCAACCTGCTCTTCAATGCAAACCTCTCCTACGATCGCAATTTCAGGCAGTATTCGCAGGAAGTCCGCCTGACGACGGAGCGCGACCACAACTCCACCCTGTTCGGCATCTATGCCGCCGCAGAGGATTTCAGCCAGACCTACACAATCTGGTGCGGAGAGCTGAACCCGGACACCCTCCTCGGCACCTGCCCCTATGTCGGGGCCGCCAGCCGGGCAGGTCCTCAGCCTGTTTCGGACGGAACCGCCAAGACGCTCATCACGGACATCCGGCAGGAACGCTCTGTCCTTGCCGCCTTCACCTACAATGAGGTGGCGCTGACCGACCGGCTCACCGCCACGCTCGGCGCCCGGATCACGCGCGAGACAATCGAAGGTGCCGGCGCGGGACGGCACCTCTTCGATGACGGCACAATCGGCTACAACAATGTCGGCGGTCTTGGCCTTGCCGCCGGTTCGAACGAAATTGAAGACACAAAGCTCACCGGGAATGCGGCGCTGGCCTATGAGACGGATGCGGGCACGGCTTATGTGTCCATCGCAAACAGCTACAAGTCCGGCGGTTTCAATGGGGAAGTGCAGAACAACGCCACCCACTTTTCCAATGAAGGCCTGTTCGATGCAGAGACCGTCACGGCGTATGAGGCGGGGTTCAAGTCAGAGCCTTCAGGCCGTTTCATCTGGACCGCCGCCCTGTTCTATCAGGACTATGACGCCCCCCAGGCGCGCATCTTCGTGAACTTCCCGCTTCCGGACGGTTCCAGCATCACGTCCAATTCTCTCTCAAATCTCGACGCAGCGACTGTTTATGGCCTGGATGCCGATATGCGCTGGCAGGCAACCGATGCCTTGTCTCTGAAAGGCGGGTTCACCCTGCTCGACACGGAAATCGATCAAACCTCAGATATTGGAGGCAATGCCGGAAAGTTCGATGCAAATCCCTTGCCTTTCGCGCCGGACGTCTCCGCCATGCTGGGTGGTCGGTATGAATTCGCCTTCACTCCCAATACAGATGGTCATGTCTCGCTGCACGCGAAGTATCGCAGCCGCTATTATCTGGATCCGGAAGGACTGGCGTCCCGCATGCAGAAAGGGTTCACAACGCTTCAGGCAGAAGCCGGTCTCCGGTTTTCAGATCCCGGAATAGATGTCACCCTGTGGGCCCGGAATCTGACGGACGAAGACTATGCCCTCTCGGGGTATGGCTTTATCGGTTACGATACGTTCCGGTCCGATCCGCGAACTTATGGCTTCCGCATCGGCTACACTTTCTAGCGGCAGCTTTCCCGGTCGAACCGCATGGCGACGAAATTCACCGGATCGCCATTGGAATAGTTGAGCGCATAGTAAGGTTCTGACTCCGTGATGCAGAGGCCCATGCCTTTGGCCTGCGCGCGCAAATGCGCCACTTCTTCGGCCACCGGAGGTTCGGCCTTCCGGTCCTCGTAATTTACGAGATAAACGACCGGATAGGCGCTCTCATCTGACGGCAAATCCAGCGGCGTTTCCGGTGGGTGCGTATTCTGAGTACCCATGGTGAGGATGTAGGACGGCTCCGCATAGCCAAGCGCAAGGATGCGCTGGGGTGGTGTCATCGCGCAGGCTTCACCCGGGATGCCGCAGACATCTTCCAGCGCCAGACGCGCGGTTTCCGTCGGCTGCACCCAGACCTGGCTCGGCAGCATGAAGATGCGGATATGCCAACCGATGACGAAAGCGGCCGCAATGCTGAGCCCGATGGAGACAGCCATCCGCGCACGGCTGAATTCGATCGCCGCGGCGCCGCAGAGTACAAACGCCGCCCACCAGAGCCAGACCGGAAACACACGGTAGCCCTGCCAGGTCTCCAACACTTCAGAACTGGATGCGGTAGTGAAATCGCCTGCCGCTTCTGTCATGAAATTATGGGTCACACCAGGATAGGAGACTGCCAGCAACAAGACGGCGCCAAGTCCGAACAGGGCAAGCGAGAGCCAGCGTGAGACCGGCATCTTGACCCCTTCCATCAGGCGCACCGCGGCATAGCCGCAAAGGAGCGCCATGCCCGGATAGGCTGGCAGGATATAGTGGCTGAGCAGCGTCGGCATCAGTTCGAAAAAGGCATAGGTCAGCAGCGTCCAGCACAAGAGCAGGCGCAAGCCCTTCACCTCCGCTGAGGCTTCGGGAGAGGCCGGTGCCCGGCGCCACCATTCGTCCCGCGTCGAGAGGAACCAGAAAACCAGCAGCAGTACTGACGGATAAGCGACCTTCACGCCGTTTGCGGCGGTCGTCGGCAGGACCAGCGCCAGCAACAGGCTGATCATGAGCAGCGCGCCGCCAATCAGCAAGCCCGGCCGACCGGTTCGGGCGACAGTCGCCTGCCGCACGCCCTTCCAGCCTGCGACAAGCCCCGGCACGATCAGCAGGATCGCCGGGAAGAACCAGATCGGCAGATGGGTGAGGTGATAGAATGGCCAGCCGCCATGACCTTCCGACGCGCCCGTGAACTTGTCTTTCAGATCCTTGCCGACCGCGCCCTGCAGAAACTCACCACTTGTCGCCACCTGAACCCAGATGAACCAGGGCAGGACCAAGGCGACGAACAGAAGCGGTCCCGGCCACCAGAGCAGCGGACGCCACCAGTCCCCGCCCTTCCCGTTCTCCGCCCGGCCCCAGACCCAGACGCCGAGCCCTGCATAGAAGGCGACCATCGGCGTCACCGGCCCCTTGATGAGGAAGCCGAGCCCCATGGCGAGCCAGAAGAGGAGCGCCATCTGCTTGGGCGAACCCTCACGCAGGTACAGCCGCCCCAATGCGCCAATGCCAATCGTCGTGAGGCAGACGAGCACCGCATCGGTCTTTGATATATGCGCCTCGGACGTGAGCAGCAGCGTTGAGTCGAACATCGCCGCGCCGAGAAAGGCCGCGCGCCGGCCCACCAGCGGGATGCCGCACCAGAAACAGGCCACAGCCGCAAGGCTCGCGCCGATCCAGCTCGGGAAACGATAGGTCCAGATCTGCTTGGCTTCCGGCCCGGTGAAAACCGCCGTTGAGGCCGCCTGCAGCCAGTGAATCCCGGCCGGTTTCTTGTTGCGCAGCTCGTCCTGGTACTGGATGCGAATATAGTCGTGCTCTTCCAGCATTTCCTTTGAGGCCTGGGCGAACCGGCTTTCGTCCCGGTCCAGCGCCGGCAACATGAAAACACCCGGCGCAGCCGCACTGAAGGTGATGAGGAAGAGAGCGACCCAGGCTTTCCAGCCGGTCGAAAGGCGGTCGAGCAATGTCATGGCCCCTCCTCTAACCGGTTCGCGCCGCTTCGTCTTGCGCTTTTGGGCGTGAAGGCCGTGTCAGCCGCAAGTGAAGCGCAGGGCTCGCCTTTCGCCGGAACGCTCTGTATGACGCGAAGACTTTTTCGAGCGCCAGTTTGGGGGGCGCACCAGCAGAAGGGATCTGGATTTGGACCAGGCTCTTGAGTTCTCCGTCGTCGTCCCGGTGCATAATGAATCCGGGAATGTGGCGACCCTGATCGGCGAAATCGCCAAGGCGCTCGACGGGCGCGCTTATGAAATGGTCTTTGTCGACGATGCCTCGACCGACGACACCCGCGCCCAGCTGGTGGAGCTGAAAGCGAAATATCCGATGCTGCGTGTGCTCGGACACCGGAAGAATGCCGGCCAGAGCCGTGCGATCCGCTCCGGCATTCTGGCCGCAAAAGCTCCGGTCATCGGCACGCTGGACGGCGATGGACAGAACGACCCGGCTGACCTGCCGGATCTCTACCGCCAGCTCACCCGTCAGGATGCCCCGGAAAAGCTGAACATGGTCATGGGCCGCCGGGCCAAACGCAAGGACACGGCCTGGAAGCGGTTCGGCTCGCGCTTTGCGAACAATATCCGCAAGCGCATGCTGAAGGATGATTGCGACGACAGCGGTTGCGGCATCAAGGTGATGAAGCGCGCTGCCTACATCCAGCTCCCCTATTTCGATCACATGCACCGCTACATGCCGGCCTTGATGCGGGCTGAAGGGTTCAATGTGGAATACCGGGACGTCAACCACCGCGAGCGCGGGACGGGCAAATCGAACTATACCAATTTCGGCCGCCTGAACGATGCTTTCTCGGATCTGCGCGGTGTCACCTGGCTGATCCGCCGCCGGCGCAATCCGGGCGGCGCGGACGAAATCTGAGCCCCCTTAAATTCATGGGCAAACCGCCTGCAAATCGCCCGATTTGCGGGAATACTGGTGGTTAAGGCCGTGGGGGTTTTTCCTCGCCTCGCCGGAAACTATCCGGTACACCTCGTGTTAACACGCGCTGAGCGACGGGTTAGTGAACATGAAAAAGGACACGCAGGCAGCCGTCATTGGCGGGTTCATCGCCAGACGCAAACGGCAAAATGCCGGGTCCCGCAGCAGCACCGAAAAGGGGTATTTGATGCGTGCAATCTTCGGAATCTTTCCGCTACTGGTCGTGCCGGTGGCCCTCTACAACCTTCTGGCCGTCATGGCCGGCGGCCCGGCGACGACAACCAATGAGCTTGGCCAGATCATTGTCAGCGATACCGCCCCGCTTCAGGCCGTGCTGAACGAGACCTTTTTCTCGCTTCCGATGATTTCCGGCGTCAAATGGGTGCTGACCCAGGGCGATGCGATCCTGCTGTTGTCGATCGTTTTCCTGTTCCTGGAAATCCTGAAGTCGACCAGCACCGGCACCTCGACCATCATCAATCACGCGATTTCGATGATGCTGTTCATCCTGTGCCTCATCGAGTTCCTGCTGGCGCCTAACTTCGCCACCTCCACCTTCTTCATCCTGATGTCGATGACACTTCTGGATGTGCTGGCCGGTGTGGTGGTGACCATCGTGTCTGCGCGGCGCGACTTTGGCGTGGATCACGGCTGATCCGGTACCGAAACTAAAAGCAGAAAAGCCCGCTCGATGGAGCGGGCTTTTTTTGATTTCACCTTGAGTGCGCGTCTCAGTCCTTGCGGTACAGCTCTGCCAGCTGGTCCTGGATGGCGGACATCTGGGCCTGCATGTTGGCGAGCGCCTCGGCCTGCATTTCCATCATGGAACCGGCCGGGGAAGACGACGAGGACGAGTTTTGGGGCTTCGACGAATTGTAGAGCGTCGGCATGAACATCTTCATGGCCTGTTCGAACATCGCCATGTTCCGGCGGGCTTGTTTCTCGAACATGGTCATCGGATTGGCCGCCTTCTGCCACTCCTTCTGCGCTTCGGCGAAGGAGTTCATCGACATGTCTAGGAAGGCTGGCAGGAAGGTCTGCGCGCCACCGCCATAGAAGCCGATCAGCTGGCGCAGGAAGTTCAGCGGCAGGGCGCCCTCACCCTTGGTTTCCTGTTCGAAGATGATCTGTGTCAGAACCTGGCGCGTCAGATCCTCGCCCGTCTTGGCATCGCGGACCTCAAAATCCCGACCCTCGCGGACAAGTTCGGACAGGTGATCCAGCGTCACATAAGACGAGGTCGACGTGTCGTAGAGGCGCCGGTTCGCATATTTTTTGATGATGATTGGCTCCGAAGAACCCGACCCTTTGACCATTTTCATCCCTCAGCTTTCCGCAAGGGGAAAGCAATTTTTGTGCTATGCCGCATAATCTCGCATAAAATCTGCATGCGACCAATGCGCTATTGAAGTTTCTGCAACAGTAACGCTAAGCATGCTGCAGTGCAAAATTTAAGGGAGGAGCACCCATGTCCAAAACGGTTCTGGTCACAGGCGGTACACGCGGTATCGGCCACGCCATCAGCGCAGCCATGGCGAAAGCCGGCTACAAAGTCGCGGCAAACTATGCCGGTAACGAGGAAGCCGCCAAGGCGACCGCCGACGAGCTCGGCATCCATGTCTACAAGTTCGATGTCGCCGATTATGACGCCGTTGGCGCCGGCATCGCCGCGATTGAAAAAGACCTCGGCCCGATCGACATCGTCGTGAACAATGCCGGCGTAACGCGCGATGCGCCCTTCCACAAAATGACGAAAGACCAATGGCAGCAGGTGATCGACATCGATCTGACCTCCGCCTTCAACGTGACGCACCATGTCTGGGAAGGCATGCGCGAGCGCAATTGGGGCCGCGTTATCAACATCTCGTCCATCAACGGCCAGAAGGGTCAGTTCGGCCAGGCGAACTATTCCGCCGCCAAGGCCGGCCTGATCGGTTTCAGCAAGGCCCTTGCCCAGGAAGGCGCCAAGAAGGGCATCACCGTGAACACGGTCTGCCCGGGCTATATCGACACCGAGATGGTGCGTGCCGTGCCTGAGAAAGTGCTGGAAGGCATCATCGCGACGATCCCGGTCGGCCGCCTCGGCAAGCCGGAAGAAATCGCCTCCATGTGCGCCTATCTCGCCAGCGACGACGGCGCTTTCATTACCGGCGCGACGATGACGGTGAACGGCGCGCAATATATCGCCGGCTAAGCCTGTTTCGTTCCGGGACAAAGAAACGCCCTCCCCTGACGGGAGGGCGTTTTTTCATGTCCACATAGAACATGGCATGATCATACCGGACCAGGCCTGCTCCGGCATGACCAATGAAGACCATGCCGGACTATAACGGACATTGCCGGATCAGACCGTCAGGACGATCTTGCCAAAATGCTTCTGGCTCGCCTGATGGGCGAACGCGTCGGCGATCTTGTCCAGCGGGAAGGTGCTATCGATCACCGGCTTGATGCCGTTCGCCTCGATGGCGTCGATCATGTCTTCCTGCATCCGGCGCGAGCCGACCGTAATGCCCGACAGGGTGATATTGCGCGAGAAGAGCGCCGCCGTCGGTACTTCACCGGAGACGCCGGTGAGCACGCCGATCAGCGAGATGTGCCCACCAGGACGGCACGCCGCGATGGACTGGGCCATTGTGCCCGGCCCGCCGATCTCGACGACTTCATCGACGCCGCGTCCGCCGGCCAGTTTGAAGGCTTCAGCGCCCCATTCCGGGTTTTCCTTGTAATTGATCACATGATCGGCGCCGAGGGCTTTCAGCTTTTCGAGCTTCTCGGCCGACGACGAGGTCGAGATCACCCGGCAGCCAGCCGCCTTGGCGAGCTGCAGCGCGAAGATCGACACGCCGCCCGTGCCTTGCGTCAGCACCCAGTCGCCCGGCTTGATCTTGCCTTCGGCGACAATGCCGCGCCAAGCGGTCAGCGCTGCACACGGAAGGGTTGCGGCCTCTTCAAACGTCCAGCCTTCCGGCATGCGGGTGAAGGCCGTTTCCGGCGCAGCAACAAGCTCCGCCGCAAAACCGTCTGCTCCGTCTCCGGGAACGGACTGGAAGCCCGCCGCCTCGATCTGGCCGGACTGCCAGCTGGGGAAGAACAGCGAGAGGACCTTGTCGCCCGCTTTCCATTTGGTGACGCCCTCGCCGACGGCGACGACTTCGCAGGCGCCGTCGGACATCGGAATGCGGCCATCCGGGGTCGGGATGCCGCCCATGACGACGACAAAGTCGTGATAATTAAGGCTGGAGGCGCGCACGCGCACCAGCACTTCTCCCGGGCCGGGTTTCGGATCGGGGCGTTCTTCGATGACGAGATTTCCGGGTCCGCCCGGCTTCTTGACGGCTGCAACTTTCATGGGGTTTTCCTCCTGAATTTGGGAGGAAGGGAGCGGTCCCGCCCTAGGGTAAGTCAAGCGGAACCGGAATCACTTCAGGCGTTTTGGGCCATGGCCGCGATCCGTTCTTCGCGGAGTGTCTTGCGGCGTACCTTTCCGGCATCGTCGCGCACCGCTTCGCTGACATATTCGAAGCTCTTCGGGATCTTGTAGCGCACAAGCATGGTGGCGAGATGGGCCACCATGTCGGCCTCGTCCACCGCGCCCTCCGGCCGGCAAATGACGGCATGCAGGCGCGCGCCCATATCCTCGTCCGGCAGGCCGATCACGGCGGACGACTGGACACCCGGATAGGCATCGATCGCCGCTTCCACTTCCGCTGGATAGATGTTCGCCCCGCCCGACAGGATCATGTCCGACAGGCGGTCTGTCAGGTAGAGATAGCCGTCCTCATCCATGTAGCCCATGTCGCCGAGGCTTTCCCAGCCGCCTTCAAGCGATTTGGCCTCTGCGCCAATATAACGATAGGTCGTGCCCGGGCCTTCCAGCGGGCGCATGAAAATCTCGCCAACTTCGCCGGGCGGCAGGTTTTCGCCATTCTCGCCGACAACCTTCATCTCGCACGCCTCGACCGGTTTGCCGACCGAGCCGCGATGCTCCAGCCATTCCGTACCCTGAATGATGGTCGTGCCCTGCCCTTCGGTGCCGGCATAGAGCTCCCAGATCACGTCACCGCCAAGCCATTCGATGAAGCATTCCTTCAGCCAGGCCGGGCATGGCGCCGCGAGGTGCCAGAGCGCCTTGAGGCTGGACAGGTCGTACTTGTTCCGCACGTCTTCCGGCAGTGCCCAGATGCGGCGCATCATGGTTGGCACGGTGTAGACGACATCCACTTTCAGCCGCTCGATCGTCGACAGCGTCTTCTCCGCGTCGAAGCGTGTCGTAATACCGACCGTGCAGCCCTTGAAGAGGGCAATCATCGCCCACATGAACGGGCCATTGTGATAGAGCGGCCCCGGGATCAGCATCGCGCCCTGCACCGGGATTTCGAGATAGGGCAGTTCCGGATCCCAGGCAGCCGGAATCTTGGATACAATCAGTTTCGGCCGGCCGGTGGAGCCGCCGCTGGTCATCGCCTTGAGCGAAGCGGCCATGCGTTCGGGAAGTTCCGTGTCCGGAAGGCTGGCGTCCGGCTCGTAGTTCTCGGGCACAGACGGCGTGTCACCATATTCTCCTGCCGGAACGCCGACCACAAGGGATGGCTTGCCAAGCTCCACGATCTGGTCACGCTCATGCTTGGGCAGGCGGGAAGAAATCGGCTGCGGCGTCGCGCCGGCTTTCCAGGTGGCGAGGCAGGCTTCGAAGAATTCGATCCCGTTCGGCAGCGCAATGGTGACGAAATCGTCCTGCTTCACGCCCAGCTTTTCATAAGCGCGCGCAAGGCGGTTGGTGCGCCGGTCAAGGTCTGCCCAGCTGATCTGGGCCCCTTCATGATCGATCGCAGGCCGGTCCGGCTGTTTCGCCGCCCAGAAAGCCAGAATGCGTGAAAGCGTAATGATCGCCACAGGTTTCCTCCTAACCCCAGTCTATTTTTTCTTGTCTATATATCCGCACGTTTCAGGAGGCGTTGGAAGCCCTCCCAGAACTGCGCGCGCTTGTCGTCCGTTTCCATCAGGATCTCGTGCATCGCGCCCTCTACCATCACGTGCTCACAATCCGGCAGGCGTTTGCAGACAGCGGTATGGGTCGCATTGTCGACCAACTGCTCTTCTGAGGCAGAGGCGACGAAGACGGGAATGGTCACAGAGTTTAGCGTCCTGGCTTTTGTGAAGGTCGCAAGGATATCCAGCGACGCACCGAGCCAGCCCCATGTTACCGGGCCGAGGTCCAGCTCCGGCCGGGCATCGACGAGGTCGCGCTGCAGCTGCCAGTGCTTTCTGTCATGGGTCACGATGTTCGTCTCGAACGTCTCCGGCGGGCCGGGCTGGACAGCATAGTCACCGGACCGGCCGGTCGCCCGCATCGCCCAGACGAGATAGCGCATGCCGAGGAATTTCGACTTGATCCCCCACATCGGCGCAGAGAACGCGGCGGCATCCACTTTCACAAGACCTCGTGCAATGGCGGCCAGCGCAATCGCGCCGCCCATGGAATGAGCAAGCGACACATAAGGCCGCGGCAGGCGGTCATCGAGCGCCTCCAGCCCGTTGGCCAGCGCGCCCATGAACGTCTCGAACCGGTCGATATGGCCTTTCTTCGTGTCGTCGAGCAGGCGCTCCGACAGGCCCTGCCCCGGCCAGTCGAGAATGACGACGGCAAAGCCCATCGCCTGCAGCTCGTGCCCGACCTCGAAATATTTTTCGATGAATTCCGTCCGGCCCGGGCAGACGATGGCCGTGCCGCGTGGCTTGTCAGGCGCCAGCGCCGGGGCGACGCAGGCACGCAGGGCACGTCCGCCCGTGCCCTTGAACCAGACGATCTCTGCCCCTGTAGGCGGCGGATTGCCAGGAACGAGGACGAATTCGGTATCCGGCGACGGGGTCGTGTCCATGCAGTTTTATCCCAGACGGAAAAGGCCGCCCGCAGGGTGTCCCGGGGCGGCCTGACCTGTCAAACCCGAAGGGCGGTTCGCCTTAGGAGAGCGCCTTCATCAGGCTCTGAAGCTGCATGGCAACCGACATGTCGCCTTCAACTTTCAGTTTACCCTGCATGAAGGCCATCGTGGCGTCGAGGCCGCCGGAGGCAATCTTCTTGAAGTCTTCCCAATCAACCTTGATCGTCGCATCGGCTGCGTCGTCAGAATTGTTGGCCACGCCATTCATGCCGTCGATGAAAAGTTTGCCGGCATCGCCGAAATCAAACTTCACCTTTTTCTTGAAGTCGCCGCCTGCGGAAACAGCGTCATTGGCCTTGGCTGTGAGTTCTGCGAGATCCATGAGATTCCTCCTTGGGATGGATTTGATGCGATAAAGCAGACCCGCGGTATGAAAATCAAGGAAAAGCTGTGTGACATACCGTATCGTGAAGGAGCTTTCAGATTCTCGCGGTACGGCCTTGTGTTCTCCGGGCCATGCCCGCTGAAATCTTGTGAGATCGGTTTCACATCTGCTTGACGTTGCGCTGGGGAAGCGTGGAAGGTCGCGGCATGAGTTGGGAAAAATCGATTGAGGAACTCCGCCGCCGTGAACGGCTGGCCGAGAAAATGGGCGGCGAAGAACCCGTCGAACGCCAGCGCGGGCGCGGTAAGCTGACCGTCCGGGAACGGGTCGCCTTCCTGGTCGACCCGGGCAGCTTCCATGAGATCGGCAAGATCTCCGGCCGGGCGACCTATACCGCGGACGACGAACTCGAGACTTTCCTGCCAGCCAGTTCCGTCACTGGGCGGGCGACGCTGGATGGCCGTCCGACCGTGATCCTCGCCGACGATTTCACCGTGCGCGGCGGCGCCTCGGATGCCTCGATCTGGCAGAAAATGGTCCAGATGATCAAAATGGCGGCGGAGTATCGCATGCCGCTGGTTCAGATGATTGACGGCACGGGTGGCGGCGGATCGGTCAAATCGCTGGAGAAAGACCCGCGCACCTATATTCCCGAAACGCCCGGTTGGAACGAGATCGTCCACGGCATGACGCAGGTGCCGTTCGTCTCGCTGGCTCTCGGCCCTTGCGCCGGCATGGGCGCGGGCCGTGTGGCGGCCAGCCATTTTTCGGTCATGGTCAAGGAACTCAGCCAGGTGTTCGTGGCCGGACCGCCCGTGGCCATCGCACTCGGTGAAAACGTGACCAAGGAAGAGCTCGGCGGCTGGAAGATCCAGGCGCAGAACGGCACGGTAGACAATGTCGTCGATACCGAAGCCGACGCCTTCATCGCGGCGCGGCGCTTCCTGTCCTACCTGCCCCCGTCCGTACACGACCTGCCTCAGCGCACGTCCCCGGCCGACCATCCGGACCGGAAGGAAGAGAGCCTGCTCTCCATCGTGCCAACCGACGGAAAGACCCCCTACAAGCCGCGCAAGATCATCGACGCCACGGTCGACCATGGGAGCTTCTTCGAGATCGGCAAGGAATGGGGCCGCGGCATCGTCACCGGCCTCGCGCGGATCGATGGCTACCCCGTCGGTATCCTGGCGGGCGACCCCTTCTTCCTGGATGGGGCGTGGACGGCAGATGTCTGCGACAAGGTCACACGGCACATGGACCTCTGCTCCATGTTCCACCTGCCGGTCATTCACTTTGTCGACTGTCCGGGCTTCGCTGTCGGCGTGAAGGCGGAGACAGCCGGCGTCACCCGCGCAGGTGTACGCGCCATGACGGCCGTCTATCAGGCAGACGTGCCAGTCTGTTCGGTGGTCATCCGCAAGGCCTATGGCCTCGCCGGGTCGGCGATGATGAACCAGTCGAAAACGAAGTGGCGCTATTGCTGGCCGAGCGGCGACTGGGGCAGCCTGCCCATGGCGGGCGGCATCGAGGCCGCGTTCCGGAAGGAACTGGCCGAGGCGGAAGATCCCGACGCCTTGAAGGAGCAATTGTACCGGAAGTTTGAAGCGATCCGCTCACCGTTCCGAACGGCGGAAAGTTTCCTTGCGGAGGAAATCATCGACCCGCGCGACACGCGGCCGCTGCTTGTGGATTTCATCCATCACGCCTGGCGGGTCCTCGAACCCGGCGAGCGCAAGGTGGGCTACCGGCCCTGACCGAAGCCAGGGCCGGGGCCCCACCCCCCTTTAGATCGAGGTCAGGACTTCTTTTGCGGCCGCGTGGCACTTGTCGATCTCGTGATCGAGGCCCACGCAGATACGTGTCCAGTTCGGCAGGTCGCTCCAGCGCTCACCAACTACGCGCACATTGCGCTCCAGCATCTTGGCGGCGAAATCCTTCGCCGGCATACCGACATCCATGTAGATGAAGCTGCCCTGCGGATCCGGTGCGATCGGGCGGCCAAGGTCTGCGGCCATGGCGATCAGCTTCTGGCGTCCACGGATCATGGTGGCGCGCATCTTTTCGAAATGGGCCGTGTCCTCAAGGCTGGCCATGCCAGCAACGAGACCGAGATAGTTGACGTTCGACAGGCGGCCCGTCATGCGCATATCCATCGCCATGTCGGCCGGCATCAGGCCGTAGCCAAGACGCTGACCGGCCATGCCGTAGATTTTCGAGAAGGTCCGTGCCACGATAACCGGCTTACCAGCGGCAACAAGTTCGGACATCACATTGCCCGGATAGTCGTCCGACATGTCCAGATAGGCTTCGTCGACGAAGACCGGAACCTTGTTGCTGACGTCTTCGACGAAGGCTTTCAGCTGCGCTGTCGGGATCGTCTTGCCGGTCGGGTTGTTCGGGTTGCAGAGATAGACAGCCCCCGTGTCCGGGCCGACACGGGCCGCGATGGCTTCCATGTCATAGCCCATGTCCTGGGTCAGCGGCATGTAGACGACTTCGGTGCCTGCCTGTTCTGCGACGCGCGGCACGCCCTCATAGGTAATCGCGGAGGTGATGATCTTGCCGCCCTTCACATTCACCCAGTCGGAGAACGCCGCCAGGATTGGGGTTGAGCCGTTGGTGACCAGCACTTGCTCCGGTGCAACGCCTTCGCGCTCGGCGACCATCGCGGCAAATTTCGACACGGTCGGATAGGTGTAGCGATAGAGGTTCGCAGCTTCGGCCCTGACCGCCTCAACCGCTTTGGGCGACGGACCATACGGGTTTTCGTTGGCCGACAGGATGGCGAGGGCATCCGGGTCGATCGCGTCATTGGCCGGGGTGGCCGCAGTGGCGGTTTCCGAGCAGGCTGAGAGGGCGGTCGCCGCGCCAACGGCGCCGACACCGGCCAGTTTCATCAGGCTGCGGCGGGAAGGTGAAAAGAGCGGTTCGCTGGAAAATCTGTTCATGACCTTGGGTCCTTAGAATGGTCCGGAGGGTCTCTCACCGAGGCTGGAGGACCGGCGCACCCTCCGAGGCGCCGGATGTGCAAGAACGATCCGCCTCGCCTGCTGCGTCGGCAACACAAAGGTTACCCTGCCGGGGAATCCGCTGGCGATTGCTTCCTTGATGACCAGATTCGCCTGTGAGGCGGGCGCCGTTGCGGGCGGGTCGCGCGCCTGAGCCGCACTCTGCCCCCTCCCGCGGACCCGACCGCCGCAATTTTTCGCTTTGCGAGCGGAATCTTGCCTTTTTCCGCGTTTCATGTGGGAGATGAGTCCACTGGAGGGACACACATGAACACCAAATCACTTCGCCTCGCGCTGTCGGCGCTGACCCTGTCGGCCATGGGCCTTGCCGCCTGCGGCGGACCCGGCGCATCGCGGGAATCCGCCCGCCCGATGAACGCGCCCCCTCCCCCGGTCGAAATGTCGATGGGCGCGAAATACGCCGCCGACGACGGCATGTTGATGGAAGAGATGGAGGCCGGCGGCGGGCCAGATGGCACCATGGGTGGCGAGACCGTCGCCCAGCAGTACATTGCCTACTCCCACTCCATCGGCATGCGCCTGCCGGTCAATGCGATCGAGCCGACGTTGCAGGGCCATATCGATGCCTGCAACAAGGCCGGGCCCACGGTCTGCATGGTGACGAATTCCTGGATGAATGCCTATTCGGAGGATGAAGCCTCCGCCTCGCTGAACCTGCGCGCCACACCGGCCTGGATCGAACAGTTCCTGAACGGCGTCGAAGCCGAAGCCAAAGCGGCGAAAGGCGAAATCACCAACCGCCAGACGACTGCCGAAGACCTGACCGTTTCCATCATTGATACCGATGCACGGCTGAAGGCGCAGGAGACGCTGCAGGCCCGGCTGGAACAGCTGCTGGCCGACCGGCCCGGCAAACTGGGCGAACTGCTGGAAACTGAGCGGGAACTGGCCCGCGTCAACGGCGAGATCGATTCCCTGAAATCTTCCCTCGCGGCCCTGCGCCAGAGGGTGAACATGAGCCAGCTCTCCATCGGCTATGAAACCAAGCGCAACCCGGTCTCGCAGGGCGCGCTGGAGCCGCTGGCCCGCGCCTTCGGAGATTTCTTCTATAATCTGTCGAGCGCGCTGGCCGCCGTGATCACCGCCTTTGCCATTGGCCTGCCCTGGCTGATCCTGATTGGCGTCTTCGTCTGGATATGGCTGAAACTGATCTGGCCGCGCATCCGCCGCAAGAAATCCTGATCCTGCCCCCAAACAGCAAAGCCCCGCGGATCGCTCCGCGGGGCATTTTCTTTATAGGTCTGGAATCAGGCCTTCGCGGCGACCTTTTTCTTCGCCTTTGGCTTGGTACGGCCGAGAAGCAGGTGTGCGATTTCCTTCGGCACGACCATCAGCATGTCGTGGACGGCGCGGTCCCAGTCGTCGAGGATTTCCTTGCCGCGGACAGAGCCCGTGCGGCGGACATGTTCCTCGATCAGGGCCTTGGCCTCGCCGATATGTTCGGTCGGCATTTCCGGCAGCGGATACCAGTCGATCGAATCCGGGTTGGCGACGCGTTCGAACCGGTTCGTCGGATCCCAGATGAAGGCCGCGCCGCCCGTCATGCCGGCGCCGAAATTGTCGCCGATGGGGCCGAGGATCACCGCACGGCCATTGGTCATGTACTCGCAGCCATTCGCGCCGCAGCCCTCGACCACCGTCTTCGCACCGGAGTTCCGGACCGCGAAGCGCACGCCTGCCGTTCCGGACGCGAACAGCTTTCCGCTGGTCGCACCATAGAGACAGGTGTTGCCGATGATGGCATCGCCGGAAGCCGAGCGGCGGTCTTTCGGGCGCGGGGCCACGACAATGGTCGCTCCGGACAGGCCCTTGCCGACATAGTCATTGGCATCGCCGATGACTTCCAGCAGCAGGCCCTGCACCGAGAAGGCGCCGAGTGACTGGCCGGCCGAGCCTTCAAGCCGGATGTGCAGGCGGCCTTCCGGTAGGGCATGCATGCCGAACTTGCGCGTGATGGCGGAGCTCGAACGTGTGCCGATGGCGCGCATCGTGTTCTGCACATCGTATTCGAGCTGCATCTTCTCACTGCGCTCGAAGAAGGGTTCTGCATCGCGCAGGATCTGAGCATCCAGCGTATCCGGCACTTCCTCGCGGTGAGCCGGATGGTAGATGATCGGCTTGTCGGTATCGACCTGGACCAGAAGCGGGTTGAGGTCGAGGTCATCGAGATGCGTCGCGCCGCGGCTGACCTGGGCCAGGAGGTCCGTCCGCCCAATGGCTTCGTCGAGAGACTTCAGGCCAAGCGAGGCAAGGATCTCCCGGACGTCTTCTGCGATGAAGCTCATCAGATTGACGACCTTCTCCGGCGTGCCGGTGAAGTGCGCGCGCAGTGCCTCGTCCTGCACGCAGACACCGACCGGGCAGGTGTTCGAATGGCACTGGCGCACCATGATACAGCCCATGGCCACAAGCGAGGCCGTGCCGATACCGTATTCCTCAGCGCCCAGCATGGCCGCGATGACAATGTCACGGCCCGTGCGCAAGCCGCCATCGGTCCGCAGGGTGACCTTGTCGCGCAGATTGTTGAGCGACAGGATCTGGTGCGCTTCTGCAAGGCCCATTTCCCAAGGCAGGCCGGCGAACTTCACCGAGGTCTGGGGGCTCGCGCCCGTCCCGCCGACACCTCCAGCGATCAGGATGATGTCCGCCTTCGCTTTCGCCACACCGGCAGCCACCGTGCCGACGCCGGACTGGGCGACGAGCTTCACGCAGACACGGGCCTCCGGGTTGATCTGCTTCAGGTCGTAGATCAGCTGGGCCAGATCTTCGATGGAATAGATGTCGTGGTGCGGCGGCGGAGAGATCAGCGTTACACCCGGCGTCGCGTGGCGCAGGCGGGCGATGAACTCGGTCACCTTGAAGCCGGGCAGCTGGCCACCCTCGCCGGGCTTGGCGCCCTGGGCCACCTTGATCTCGATCTCGCGGCACTGGTTCAGATATTCCGCCGTCACGCCGAAACGGCCGGACGCGATCTGCTTGACCGACGAGTTCATATTGTCGCCGTTCGGCAGCGGGCGATAACGGGCGCGGTCTTCGCCGCCCTCCCCCGAGACAGACTTGGCCCCGATCCGGTTCATGGCGATGTTGAGCGTACCATGTGCCTCAGGGCTGAGCGCGCCGAGCGACATGCCGGGCGTCACGAAGCGCTTGCGGATCTCATTGATCGACTGAACCTGCGTCAGCGGCACTGGCGGCAGGTTGCGTTTGAAGTCCAGCAGGTCCCGCAGCTGAATCGGGTTGCGTGCCTCCAGCGCGTCCGCAAATTTTCGGTACACCGAATAATCGCCCGTATTGCAGGCGGTTTGCAGCGTGTGGATCAGCTGGCCATCGAGGGCATGCGGTTCATCGTTCGCGCGCAGGCGGTAGAAGCCGCCAACGGGGAGCGAGATGACATCGTCGTCAAATGCCATTTCGTGGCGGACCAGCGCGTTCTCTTCAAGGCCTGCAAGGCCAAGGCCGGAGATACGGCTGTTCATGCCGGGGAAGTAATCGGCCACCAGCGCGCGGGAGAGGCCGAGCGCCTCGAAATTGTACCCGCCGCGATAGGATGAAATGACCGAGATGCCCATCTTGGACATGATCTTCAACAGGCCCGCTTCCACGGCGGCCTTGTAATTGTGCACGCACTCTTCGAGCGTCAGTTCGCCGTAAAGGCCGCGGGCATGGCGGTCGGTGATCGCGTCCTGCGCAAGGTAAGCGTTGACGCAGGTCGCGCCGACGCCGACGAGCACGGCAAAGTAATGCGTGTCGAGACATTCGGACGAGCGCACCGTGATGGAGCAGAACGTCCGCAGGCCCTGCGCCACGAGGTGCGAGTGCACCGCGCCGGTGGCGAGGATCATCGGGATCGCGGTGCGGGTGGCGGACTGATACTGGTCTGTCAGGACGATATGCTCGCGGCCTTCGCGCACGGCATCTTCGGCTTCCTGACGGATGCGGGACAATGCTTCCTTTAGGGCGCTACCATCATTGGTGACGTCCTCTGCCGGGAAGGTACAGTCGATCTCGGTGTAGGACACGCCAAGCCGCGTCAGCAGCCGCTCATACATGCCGTTCGTCAGTACCGGGCTTTCCAGCACGAAGACTTCCTGCTGCGACTTGTCCGTGTCGAGCACGTTGCCGAGGTTCTTGAATCGCGTCTTGAGGCTCATCACGCGTTCTTCGCGAAGCGGGTCAACCGGCGGATTGGTTACCTGGCTGAAGTTCTGCCGGAAGAAATGGCTCATCGGGCGGTAGTTGAAGGACAGCACCGCCGGGGCCGTGTCATCCCCCATCGAGCCGATGGCTTCCTTGCCGGATTCCACCATGGGCGACAGGATCAGTTCCAGCGTTTCCAGAGAATAGCCGGCGGCCGTCTGGCGGCGCAGCAGCTCTTCCTTGGCGAACATCGCCGGTTCTTCACCGGGACCGATTTCCGGATCCAGTTCCGTCACGGCCGACAGCCATTCCTCGTAAGGCGCCTGGGCGGCCAGATAGTCCACAATGTCCTTGTGGTCATAGAATTTGCCGGTTTTCAGGTCTGCCGCGATCATGCCGCCAGCGGGGATCGAGCCGCGCTTGGCAACTTCGTGATCGCCGAGCGGGCACATGCCGGTTTCGGACCCGACGGCGAGGATACCGTCCGTCGTCAGCGCATAGCGCAGCGGGCGCAGGCCGTTACGGTCGAGACCCGCAATCGCCCAGCGGCCATCATAGGCCGCGATACCGGCCGGGCCGTCCCACGGCTCCATGACCGAGTTGCAGTAATCGTAGAGCGCACGATGCGCGAGCGGCATCACCGAGTCGCGCTTCGACCAGGCTTCCGGGATCAGCATGGCTTTCGCCATCGGAGCAGACCGGCCGGATTTGCAGAGCAGTTCCCACACGGAATCAAGCGCGCCGGAATCCGACGTGCCATCCGGAATCACCGGTTTTACGTCTTCGACATGCTCGCCATAGGTTTCCGAGACCATGCGGATCTCGTGGCTCTTCATCCAGTTCTTGTTGCCGCGCACCGTGTTGATCTCACCATTGTGGGCAATCATGCGGAACGGCTGGGCCAGGGCCCATTGAGGGAACGTGTTGGTGGAATAGCGCTGGTGGTAGATCGCAAAGGCGGAGCTGAACTGCTCGCTCTGCAGGTCGAGGTAAAACCTGTCGATGTCCTGCGCCAGGAACATACCCTTGTAGATCAGGGACGCGTTGCTCAGTGAACAGATATAGAAGCTCGGGATCGCTGCTTCGCGGGCTCGGCGTTCGATGCGGCGGCGGCAGATGTAAAGTGCGCGTTCCAGTTCTTCGCTGGAGCGGCCCATCGCATCGCGGAACATGATCTGCTCAATCGCCGGGCGCGTATCCTTCGCCTTCTGGCCGATGACGGACACGTCGATCGGCGGCTGGCGCCAGCCATAGATATAGAAGCCAAAATGCAGCACTTCGGTTTCTACCAAAGTCCGCGCGGCTTCCTGTGCGGCGAAATCCGTACGCGGCAGGAAGATCTGTCCGACGCAGATCGGATCGTCCGTCGGCTTGTGGCCGGTGCGGGTGACATGCTCGCGGAAGAATTCCTGCGGCACTTCCACACGGATACCGGCGCCATCGCCGGTCTTGCCGTCCGCGTCGACAGCACCGCGGTGCCACACATTCTTCAGGGCCTTGATGCCCATCTCGACGATTTCACGGCGCGGCTTGCCGTCCAGTGAGGCCACAAGGCCCACGCCGCAGGCATCATGCTCATTTTCCGGATTGTAGGCGTTCGCCTCAATCAGGCGCTGACGGTTCTGTTCGTACTGTTTCACATAGTCTGACATCTGATTACTCCGCCGCCACTTTGGAGGCACGTGCGTCCTGTTTCATGGCCTGGTGCATGGCCTCTGCTGCGTCGCGTCCATCCTTGATGCCCCAGACAACGAGAGACGCGCCGCGAACGATATCGCCAGCGGCGTAAACGCCCGGCAGGCTGGTTTCCATCGTGGAATAGTCCACTTTCACCGCGCCCCAGCGATTGACCGACAGGGCCGGCTCGTCGAACAGGGCCGGCAGGTCTTCCGGGTCGAAGCCCAGCGCCTTGATCACCATGTCGGCCTTTACATTGAAGGTCTCGCCGGTCTTCACCGGGCTCTGGCGGCCGGAGGCATCCGGTTCCCCGAGTTTCATCCGTGCGGCGCGTACGCCTTTGGCCTTGCCCTTGGTGTCGAGGATCGCTTCGGGGCTGGCGAGCCATTCGAACTTCACGCCTTCTTCCTCGGCATTCTGCACCTCGCGCTGGCTGCCCGGCATGTTGGCCCGGTCTCGGCGATAGAGACAAGTCACTTCCTTGGCGCCCTGGCGGATCGCCGTACGCACACAGTCCATCGCCGTATCGCCGCCGCCGATCACGACGACGCGCTTGTCCTTTGCGTCAAGGGTGCCGACGTCGAATTCCGGCACTGGATCGCCAAATCCCTTGCGGTTCGACGCCGTCAGGTAATCGAGCGCCGCATGCACACCGTCAGAGCCGGAGCCCGGGCATTTCAGGTCCTTCGCCGCATAGACGCCGGTTGCGATCAGTACGGTGTCATGCGTGTCGCGCAGTTTCTGCAGCGTCACCTTCTTGCCGACGCGCGTATTGAACTTGAACTTGATGCCGGAGTCTTCCAGCCGCTGGATGCGCCGTTCCACGACATCCTTTTCGAGCTTGAAGCCCGGAATGCCATAGGTCAGCAGGCCGCCGCCCCGGTCATACGCATCGTAGATCGTGACCTGATATCCCTTGCGGCGCAGCTGTTCAGCCGCGGCCAGGCCTGCCGGGCCTGCACCGATGATCCCCGCCGATTGCTTTCGCTCGCGTACCGGCTTGATCGGCTCCACCCAGCCTTCCGCCCACGCATTGTCCGTAATGTATTTCTCGATCGAGCCGATCGTCACCGTGCCATGGCCGGATTGCTCGATCGTGCAGATGCCTTCGCACAGCCGGTCCTGCGGGCAGATTCGGCCGCAGATCTCCGGCATGTTGTTTGTCGAGGACGAGACCCGCCAGGCCTCTTCCAGCCGGCCTTCGGCGGCGAGACGCAGCCAGTCCGGGATATTGTTCTGCAGCGGGCAGCCCTGCTGGCAGAAAGGCACACCGCATTGCGAACACCGGGACGCCTGCGTCTTGGCCGCATCCGCGCCGAACGCATCGTAGATTTCCGCGAAATCCGTTGCCCGCTGTTTGGCACCACGTTTGTCCGGCATGGTGCGCGGCACATGGATAAACTGCAGCATTCTTTCCGCCATACCGGCCTCCCGAGTATCTGCACCGGGCATAGAACCAGAGCACGGAGGCGGCAAGATGAATCTGCAATATACAATATCGTTATGATATCTACATGCAAAAACAGCGCAGATAATGGCATATCCATCCCACTTCATATGCCTTATTAATATCAATTTGATATTGAGAAAAGCGCGTGCCTCTCTGGTCAAACCAAATTAGACCTTCTGGCAAAGCTCTGAAAGGCCAGCCCGTTGTCACTGCTACAGCTTGCCATCATCGCGACCCTTCAGGGGATCACGGAATGGCTGCCCATCTCCTCTTCCGCCCATGTCTTGCTCGCTTCCGACACGTTCGGAGTTACCGGACGGGATGAGCTGCTGATCAATGCCGTATCAAATCTTGGCACGCTGGCGGCCATGCTGATCTATTTCCGCAAGGATGTGATCCTTGCCTTCCTGGGCGGGTTCGAACTTCTGGCCGCGCCGGTCTCGAAGAAGCCGTTGTCGCAGGGTGGGCGCCTCGCCGCCTGCGTTATCGTGGCAACACCCATCGCCCTCGTCGCCGCCCTGCTCTACGAGGCGGTACTGCCCCAGGGCGTGCAGGACATGATGCGCAGCGTCTACACCGTGGCCGGGGCGACCATTTTCTTCGGCGCCCTGCTCTGGTGGGCAGACGTGGCCGGTCCGCGCACCCGCAAGGAAGAGGACATGACCCTTGCCCATGCCGCCCTGATCGGCGCGACGCAGGCCATCGCCGCGATCATCCCGGGCACCAGCCGCTCCGGCATCACCATGACGGCCGCCCGCGCGCTCGGCTATGAGCGCACCGAAGCGGCGCGGATTTCCATGCTGATCGGTGCGCCGATCCTGGCTGCCGCGGGCCTTTACGGCGCCTATGGCCTCTTCACGGCAGAAGCAGACGGCAGCGCCGTACTGACCCTGCAGGATGGGTTGGTCGTGGCAGGCATTGCCTTCATCACCGGGCTCGCCTCCATCTGGGGCCTGATGGCCCTGCTCAGACGGATGAGCTTCCTGCCCTTCGTGCTGTACAGATTCCTTCTGGGGGCCCTGCTCCTGCTGGGCTCACCCCTGATCGGACTGTTCTAGATCAGGCTTCAGACGCCTTGTGGAACTCGCCGTAGTCGCGGAAGCGCCAGAGATAGGTCGGCACGATCGCTTCGGGCGTTTCCAGCGTGGTGACGCCGAGATCCGCCAGCGTGAGGGCGCCTTCAGCGACGACATTGTCGGTCTTCAGCAGCTCGACCTGATCGCCCGTCACCGGCGCGTCGCCGAGGAAACCCCAGGAGAATGGCGGAACGTAGCGCCAGACAGCGCCTGACAGGTAACCGATCGGCTTGGCGGCAAAGAACGGCAGCGTGATCTTGAAGCGCGGGCGGGAGATCGTCTTGCAGACGAAATCATAGATCTCGTTCATCGTGTAGACGCGCGGACCGCCGAGTTCATAGGTCTTGCCTTCGGTCGCCTCATCGTCGACGGCCACGGCAATCGCCTCGGCCACGTCACCAGCATAGACCGGCTGCATCTTCGTCTTCCCGCCGCCGATGGCCGGCATCAGCGGGGCCACGCGAGCCATCTGGGCAAAGCGGTTGAAGAATTCGTCTTCCGGCCCGAACACGACGGACGGACGCAGGATGGTGGCGGTCGGGATCGCTTCGCGCACGGCGGCTTCAGCTTCTGCCTTGGTCCTTGCGTAGACAGACTTCGACTCTGCGTCGGCGCCGATGGCGGAAACCTGAACGAACCGGGTGATGCCCTTCTCTGCCGCAATCTCGGCCAGCAGGGCCGCGCCTTCGGCCTGCGTCGATTCGAAGGTCTGTTTGCCCTTTTCGGTGAGGACGCCAACCAGGTTCACCACCGCATCGGCATCTTCCAGCGCGCGCTCGATCGAGGCACGGTCGCGGATGTTGGCCTGAGCGATGTCGACCCAGCCCGGCGCGCCAGCCAGACGCACATCGCCGGCCAGATTTACCCTGCGGCAGGCCACACGCACACGCCAGCCTTTTTTCACCAGCTCACGGGCCGCATAGCGCCCGATGAAGCCCGAACCGCCGAAAATGGTCACCAAGCCCTTGGTCATGTTGGTCAAACCCTGCCTGAACGTTTGATTTTCCGCCTTTCACCACACGCCGCCGGGCCTGTCTATGGCCGCCGTACGGGGCACAGCAGCGCATGCGCGCCTGCACATAATGTCAGCAGGCGCGCCGTCAGGCGGCAGGGGTGACGGGATGACTGGTATTGAACCAGTCGGTGAAGGCGCCCTGCTCTTCTTTTGTCATGTGCAGGTAGAGCTTGGAGCGCCGATAGAGGATGTCCTCAGCGCTGCGGGCAAACTCCTGATCGACCAGCCAGGCGACCTCGCGCTCGGTCAGGCTGCCGCCGAATTCCCGGCCGAGGTCTGCCAGCGTCTCCGCATCGCCCAGCAGGTCCCGCGTGCGGGTGCCATAGGCGCGGGCGAGCCGGGTCAGAAATTCGACCGGCAGGTGCGGATGGGTCAGGACGAGGCCGGAAAGATAAGCGTCGAAATTCGCCGCTGGAATGTCGCCTCCCGGCAGGCTGGCATGGCGTGTCCAGGTCTTCGGCAGGCCCTCGAACAGGGGGGCAAGCTCTGCCACCGCTTCCTCCGCGAGTTCCCGATACGTTGTGATCTTGCCGCCGAAGACAGACAGGATCGGCGCGCCGCCCTCTGTTTCATAGTGCAGCACAAAATCCCGTGTGACCTTGGAGGCAGACGCCGCATGATCGTCATAAAGCGGGCGCACGCCGGAATAGGTGGCAACGACATCGTCAGGCGTGATGGCGCGCTGGTAGTATTCGCTCGCACCGGCGCAGAGATATTCGATCTCTTCCTGGCTGATCTCAACCTTGTCCTTGTCAGCGGTGTACGGAATGTCTGTCGTACCGATCAGGGTGAACTCGCCGCGCTCGTATGGGATGGCGAACATGATCCGGCCGTCGGCATTCTGGAAGAAATAGGCATGCTCGCCCTCATGCCATTTCGGCACGATGATGTGGCTGCCTTTGACGAGGCGGAGGTGCGTGGTTTCATCCTGTGGATCGGCAAGATCGATGATCTCGTCCACCCAGCCGCCTGCCGCATTCACCACTGCCTTGAACTGGCGGGTCTCCGTTCCCCCGTCTGACGCGAATGTTGCGTCCCAATGGTCCTTGTGCCGGACGAGCTTCGTGCAGGCCGTGCGCGTCAGCACCTCTGCGCCGCGCTCTTTCGCGTCCACTGCGTTCAGCACGACAAGGCGCGAATCTTCCACCCAGCAATCGGAATATTCGAAGGCCAGCCGGAATTCCTCCTTGAGCGGATCGAGCTTGTCCGTCTTGCCCCGGTGCAGTGTGGAGGTCGCGGGTAGCAATTTCCGCCCGCCGAGATGGTCATAGATAAACAGGCCCAGCCGGATCAGCCAGGCCGGGCGCTGACCCTTGTCGTGCGGCAGGACGAACCGCATCGGCCAGATGATATGCGGCGCGGCGCGCAGCAGGATTTCCCGCTCGATCAGTGCTTTGCGCACCAGCGCGAAATCATACATTTCAAGGTAGCGCAGCCCACCATGGATCAGCTTGGTGCTGGCGGAAGATGTATGCTGGGCAAGATCGTCCTTCTCGACGAGCACGACATCCAGTCCGCGTCCGGCCGCATCGCGGGCAATGCCGGTGCCGTTGATGCCCCCGCCGATGACGAGCAGGTCCTGCACGAGGCGCCCTACCCTTTCATCAGGCCGGCGGCCTTGAGCAGCTTGCCTGCCCGCAGCACGCGCTGAAGCTTGTCTTCCGACGACCGGTCACCCTTGTTAGAGTCCGGGTGGAAGCGGCGGACATATTCGGCATAGCGCGCGCGGATCTCGTTCGGCGAAGCGTCGATCTCAAGATCCAGTTCGCGCAGCGCCCGGGCCTGCAGGCCGGAGCGGCGGCCGCCAGTGGCATTGCCGGTCGCCTCGGCCACATCGTCCATGTCGAAGAAACGGCGGCCTGCCCAGCGGCGCGGATCGAACTGGTCAGCGCTTTTCTTGCCAGCCATCGGTCCGGTACCGAAACGCCAGGTACGCTTGTGGCCGAATCGCTCGGCCCGCGCGAAGGCCGCGGCTTCGGCCTGAGACATACCTTCGAAGAAATTGAAGCTGCGATTGTATTCGGCGATGTGCTTGGCGCAGAAGTAATGGCGCCCGTTCCCCTTGGCCCCGCGCTTCGGCGCCGGGTGACTGCCTTCGAGGTCGCATCCCTTGTGATCGCAGACACGAGTCTTGCGCGCGCGCTCACGCGACACCTCGTCGGCCGGCGGGTTCACCCTTATATCGGTGAACTTGACACGGTATGGGTATGGATCGCCATCGGACATGACCCGGGATAATAGGGAGTGCGCGTTAAAGATGCCACAACTGACTGACAGACTGTCGCGGATTCATGAGCTTTTGACTGAAGCTTTTCAGCCGGTGGAGCTGGAAATCACAGATGACAGCGCAAAACATGCCGGTCATGCGGGCGCCCGCCCCGAAGGCGAAACACATTACAGCGTGAGAATCATCTCCGCGGCTTTCGAAGGCCTGTCACGCGTACAGATCCAGCGCAGTGTGATGCTGGCCCTGCAACAGGAATTCGATACCGGCCTGCATGCGCTGGCCCTGAAGGCGAGTGCGCCAAAGTCCTGATTTTTGGGATTCTTCGGAACCCCTTTCCCTACCTGAACGTATTCTCTTCAACACCGTCGAGGAGAACGGGTGATGGTAATCAGGATGATCATGGCGGCGCTGGCCGCAGGCGGTTGCGTGTGCGCAGCGTCCGCCAAGGAGACAAGCGCCAGTTTCGATACGCGATTCGAAGCCCGTGCTGACCTCGGCATGCTGTACCAGATTCGCGACACGGTCTGCGCGACAGGTGACGAAGTGCTGTTCCTGCCGGTGTCTCACGACGTGCCCACAAGCGAGATGAGCTACGCCCTCGTGCCAGCAGACAATCTGAATGTGATCAGCGCCCATGTCGTGACGCCCGACCAGCGCGTCTGGCTGATCCGCCATGGCTGCCACAGCCCGGCGGCGCGCCAGCAGGCTTCCATGAATGTGTCGACCGTGACGCCGGACTCAGGCGGGTTCGATTACTGAGATATTGAGGCCTGTCACCTGGTTGCGCTGGCGGCGCAGCACATTGAACCGGTAGCCGTGGAACACGAAGCTCTGCCCGGCTTCCGGGATGGTCTGCGCTTCGTGGATCACAAGGCCCGCCACCGTGACGGCTTCATCGTCCGGCAGGTTCCAGTTCATCGCGCGGTTCACATCGCGGATCGGCACCCAGCCATCGACATTGACCGAGCCATCCTCCTGCGGGCGCACGCCCTGTACGGCAATGTCATGCTCATCATGGATTGAACCAACGATCTCTTCGAGAATGTCTTCCAGTGTGATCAGGCCCTGAAGCTCGCCATATTCGTCGATGACGAGGGCAAAGTGACTGCGCTCCTTCAGGAAGGCATCGAGCTGGTCCTGCACGGGTGTCGTTTCCGGCACGAACCAGGGCTTGCGCATGATGGAATCGAGGTCGAGGCTGGCAAGATTGCCGCCGAGCGGGATGATCGCACGCAGCAAATCCTTGGCATGAAGGATGCCGACAATCTCTTCCTTCTCACCGCGATAGAGCGGGATGCGCGTATGGGGGCTGGCCAGCGCCTTCATCACCATCTGGCGCGGGTCCAGGTCGGCGCTCAGCATCTTGATGTTCTTGCGGTGGATCATGACGTCTTCGACGGTCAGTTCCTTGAGATCCAGTGCGCCGACGAGGCGCTGCCGGTCGGCGGCGGCGACACCGCCTTCGAAGGCGTGCAGGTCGATCGCACCGCGGATCTCCTCATCCGCCGTGATCGCTTCGGCCGGCGCGCCAAGGCCCAACAGTTTCAGCGTCACCGTAACGATTGCCTGGATCGCCGTCACGATCCACGACACCAGCGCCACGAGGACGGAAATGATGCCCGCCACCGTCATCGCCATCGCATCCGGGCGGCCGATCGCATAGGTCTTCGGCATGACTTCGGCGAAGACGAGCACGAGGATCGTCATCACACCGGTCGCCATCGCCATGGCCATACCGCCCTGCCCGAACAGCTGGGTAAACAGCGACGTCGCAAGCACGGAGGCGAGGATGTTCACCACATTGTTGCCCAGCAGGATCGAGCCGATCAGCCCTTCCCGGTTGGAGATCAGCCGGTTCACGGCGGCGGCGCGCTTGTCGCCGTCCTTTTCCAGCGCATGCATGCGCGCGCGCGAGGCCGCCGTCAGCGCCGTCTCGGATCCCGAGAAGAAGCCTGAAAGCGCCAGCAAGACGAAGATGGCGATGATGTAACCGGCGATCATGTCAGCCCGTATGTCCCCTGTTATCCCTCAAGTGTCTCGCCGCGCAGGAAATCTTCCACTGCGGCAAGGTCTGCATCGGGATGAATGTATGCCTGTCCGATGCCGCGGGCGAGAATCAGCGGCACTTTCCCGCCGCTGGCCTTCTTGTCCTGCTGCATCAGGCGGACGAGTTCGCTGGCCGTATACGTCCCGCCCTGCCGGCCGGGAATGGCCGCTTGCAGTCCGGAGGCTTCCAGCACCCGGCGTACCCGCGCGGCATCTTCCGCCGGCGTGATACCCTTGGCGGCGCCATACCGGAAGGCGAGCGCCATGCCGATGGAGACCGCTTCGCCATGCAGCAGGTCCGGACGGTAATTGTTTGCCGCTTCCAGCGCATGACCGAATGTATGGCCAAGGTTCAGCAGCGCGCGCACGCCCTTCTCGGTTTCGTCCTCTGCGACGATGGCGGCCTTCGCCCGGCAGCTGACGGCAACAGCATAAGTGATCGCGTCTGCTTCCAGTGCCAGCACGCGCGCGCCATTCGCTTCCAGCCAGTCGAAAAAGGCCGGGTCATTGATCAGGCCGTATTTGACGATCTCGGCATAGCCCGCGCGCAGCTCCCGTGCCGGCAGCGTGGCGAGCAATTCCGTGTCGGCGATCACCAGCCGGGGCTGGTAGAAGGCGCCGATCAGGTTCTTGCCGCGCGGGCTGTTCACCGCTGTCTTTCCGCCAACGGAGGAATCGACCTGCGCCAGCAGCGTCGTCGGCACCTGCACAAAGCCCATGCCGCGCTTCATCAGGCTGGCCGAGAGGCCCGCAATATCCCCGATCACGCCGCCGCCGAGCGCGATCAGCATGTCGGACCGATCCGCCCCGCCTTCAAGCAGCCAGTCGAGAATGGCTTCGAGATTGGAAAAGCTCTTGGTCTTCTCGCCCGGCGTCAGCATCAGCCAGCTGGACGTGATGCCGGAAGCCGACAGCACCGCCTCGACACGGGCCCGGTGCGCAGCGGCGACATGCTCATCGGTCAGCACGAAGACGCGCTTCTGCTTCAGCATCGGCGCAAGGCGCGGGCCAAGCTCCTCCAGCGCGCCATGGCCGACAAGGATATCGTAAGACCGGGCGCCGAGATCGACAGACACGGTTTCCAGTTCGGGGGCAGTCACGCTCATTCGGGTTTCCAGGTCTTCAGGGCCTTCAGGATGGCATTCACCGTGTTCGTGTGCGGACCGTCCTTGGAGCGCACGACGAGATCGGCCTGCGAATAGATCGGCGTGCGCTCTGCCAGCAGGTTCGTCAACACACTCTTGGCATCGCCGCGCTGCAACAGCGGGCGTGTATCGCGCTTCTGCACGCGCTTCCACAGGGTTTCGAGATCTGCGTTCAGCCACACGGTCACGGCGTGCTCCCGCATCAGGGCGCGGGTCTCCTCATTGAGATAGGCTCCGCCCCCGGTGGCCAGCACATGCGGCGGCATCGCCAGCAGGCGTTTCAGCACCTGCTGTTCGCCGCGCCGGAAATCCGCCTCGCCATGCAGGGCGAAGATGTCGGAGATCGACAGGCCCGCCGCCTTCTCGATTTCGGTGTCGCTGTCATAGAATGGTCGGCCCAGCTTCTCGGCGAGCCGCCGCCCGACAGTCGATTTGCCGGCGCCCATCAGGCCGACAAGCGCAATTGTGCGCGACTCATAAGGCAGAGCCGCCGGTTTTTCTTGCGCTGGACTGTCGCTGTCAGATGGCATTCTGGACTTTCATGGCCGGTTCGGTTCATTTCCTATAGAGACGGTAAGGCCTTCGCAATTGGTGAAGGTGGGCCGCAAAAGACCGAATACAACCCAGAGGTGTGATCTCATGCGCAAATTCCTGATCCTGCTCGGACTCTTGGCGGTGATTGGGCTGGCAGGCCTGTGGTGGCTGGGCACCAAGGCAGAGCAAGGCAAGCCGGCCCCGGGCGAGATCCGGATCGAGGTTGAAGATGTGGTCTAGACGGGCCCTTGCCGGCGCGGTTCTGGCTACACTCCTTGGTTGTCCGGCGCACGCGCAGATCGAGGACAGCTGGCTCGAACAGGTCGATCCCTGGGGAATCAGTTACCTCGGCGAGGACGAACCGGCCCTGCGAACGCGCATGTGGCGCGGCGCGCGCGGGGAAGACCTGCTGGCGCTGATGCAGGATGCCCGCACCAAGGGCCTCAGCCCCGCCGAACAGATCCTTATGCGCCGCCTGGCCTTGTCGGGCGGGCGCGCCCCGGAGGGTGAAGACCGTGACACCCTGCTCGCCGAACGCGCCCGGATTGCGTTCGAGCTTGGCGAAGCCGCGGCGGCTGCGGGTCAGTTCTCTGAATTGAAGTCACCTCCGCCCGGTGTGGATGCCCTTGCTATGGCCGCAGACCTGAACCTTGTCCTCGGCAATGAAGCGACCGCCTGCGAGGCGCTGAACACGCCGAACCCTGAGAGCGACTACTGGCCGAGGCTGCGCGCCGTCTGCGCCGCGCTTGCGGGCAACACGTCCGGCGCCGAGCTTGCCATGGAGATGGCGCAGGCCCAAGGCGTGGATGATGGCTGGCTGGCAAGCGCGATCTTCGCCATGTCCGGCGTCACGCCGAACCCGCCCAAGGCAAGATTCGACAGCGGCATCGGCTTTGCCATGTCGAACCGCGCCGTTCTGGAAGTCACGCCCGACGCCGTCCCGCAAGACCGGGCCGACATCGCCGCCGCCATGGCGCGCCGCAAGTTGACGCCGCCGGACGTGCGCGTCAAAGCGGCCCAGATTGCCGCCGAAGCGGGCTTGATCGACCGCGAAGAATTCCGCATCGCCTACAATTCCGCCCTCGCCGCCGACGGGTTCAATCCGCGCACCCTGCTCAGCGAAGCCATGTTCGCTGCCGCCGACGGGATGAGCAGCGACGCTGAAACGGCAAAGGCCATCGCTGCCGCGCTGATCGAGGCAGAAGAAAGCCCGGGCCATTTCGCCGCGACGGCCAGCCTGTTGCGGGCCGGGATGGCGAAGCTGCCGCTCAGTCCCGACACCGAGGACAAGGCCTTCCTGTTCGCCCGCGCCAATATTGCTGCCGGTGAATTCGATGAAGCTATCCGCTGGGTCACGCCGCCAGAGCCGGAACCGGAACCTGCCGCCCCTGAACCGACGCTTGAAGAGATCGGCCCCGCCCCGGAAGATGCCGAGGCAAGCGGCCCGGCAAACCTGCTGGTCCCGACCGGCATCACGATCGAAACTGGCGGCCCGCCGGAGGATACCGATGCGGAGGAGGCTTCCGATGAGCTTCTCGCAGAAGGCGAAATGCTGCCGGACGAAGAAGACCCCGTTGCAGAGCCGCCGACTTTCGAGGCTGCCTGGATCGGCGCGCTGGTCATTCTTGCAGATGCTGACGCCCGCAAGGACGCCATTGAGGCCGCGGCCGACCAGCTGATCGCGGCCGCACAGAATGAAGAAAAGGCCGAAGCCGCCGCGCGCATGTTCGCACTCTGGTCCGCAGCCGGGACGGCGCCACCATCCGAGGCGCGGACCTTCCTGTCCATCGAAAGCCCGACGGCAGACTCCTCGTCTGCCCCCGGCGACGCGATTGCCATCTGGGCCGCAGCCCGGTCCGGCACCGCCGCGGAAGTCGTGCTGCGGACCGTCTCGCTTACCAATGGCGATCCATCCGAACTCGGCCTTGCGGATATTACGCTGATCCTCGCCGCGCTTGAGGATATCGGTGCAGGGGACGCCGCGCGCCTGCTGGCGCTTGAGGCAACCGGCTACTGGAAAGAAACGCCCTGATCCGAACTCCCGCTTGATCTCTGCCGAAAAAGGCAGATGCTGTGCCACAATTGGAAGGCCCGACCGAGAGGCCCGAGGGAGGAATTCATGAAATATCTGGGACAGGCGAGCCTCGCCGCCCTGATGCTGGCGGCTGCCTGCACAGCCCCGCAGGATACTGCATCCGCGCCGGACGCCGCGGCCAGCACGCCGGAAACACTCGCCGAAACCACACCAGCCAAAGCCGCGCCCCCTGCCCCGGCAGGCCGCGTCGCCCTGTTCGGTGACCTGCACGTTCACACCGGCCAGTCCTTCGACGCCTTCATTTCCTCCGTCCGTGCGACGCCGGACGATGCCTACCGCTTTGCCAAGGGCGAGAAGATCACCACCGACGGCGGCTATGACGTGCAGCTGAATGGCCCGCTCGATTTCCTCGCCGTGACCGACCACGGCGAATACATGGGCATCATGCCGGCCATGGCAACACCAGGCACGGCCCTCTCGCAGACCGCCTTCGCAAAGACCGTGTTCGGACCAGATGCCGAGAACCCGGCCCAATCCTTCCAGAATGTCGGCCTGACCATCGTCTCCGGCGACGAGATCGAGGAGATCTACGACCGGGACGTGATCGATTCGGCCTGGCAGCGCGCCATTGATGCGGCCGAACGCCATTACGAGCCCGGCAAGTTCACAACCTTCGCCGGGTATGAGTTCACGGCTATGACGCCGGTGCTGGAATCCGAAATCCCGGCGGCGGCGAACCTGCACCGCAATGTCATATTCCGCGGCGAAGCGCCCGCGCGCCTTTTCTCCACCCTCGATTCGCCGAACCCGGAGGATCTCTGGTCCTGGATGGACGCCCAGCGCACAGGCGGTCGGGACGTCATGTCCATCCCCCACAATTCGAACGCGTCCAATGGCGAGATGTTCGCCTCCGAAACCTATGAAGGCGGCGAGCTGACGGCGGACTATGCTGTCACCCGTATGCGCAACGAGCCGGTGATTGAGATCACCCAGATCAAGGGCACGTCTGAAGTTCACCCCTCCCTCTCGCCGAATGACGAGTGGGCGAATTTCGAACTCTACGAGACCTTCATCGGCAGCGCTGCGAAATCCTCGCCGCATATCGGGGACTATGCCCGCAATGCGCTGGCGCGCGGCCTCGGCCTCGCCGACACGAAAGGCTTCAACCCGTTCAAGTTCGGCTTCATCGGGTCCAGCGACACCCATATCGGCGCCGGCCCCTTCATTGAAGAGAAGTTCTGGGGCAAGTTCCCGGTAGATGGCGCAGATCCCGCAGCCCGCCATTCCATTCCGCCGGATGGCGCAATGACCTGGGACGCGACCGAAGCCGAAGCGTCCATTCCCGCCGATGGCGTGATGGTTCCGAACATGCGCCGCCTCCTGGCTGCCAGACAATACAGCGCCTCGGGCCTTGCTGGTGTGTGGGCGGATGAAAACACGCGCGAAGCCATCTTCGATGCCATTCGCCGCAAGGAGACATTCGGCACGTCCGGCCCGCGCATGAAGGCCCGCATGTTTGCGAGCTTCGACTATGATGAGGCGATCCTCTCCGATCCGGAGCTTGTCGCCAGTGCTTACGAGGCCGGCGTGCCGCAGGGCAGCATGCTGTCCGGCACAGGTACCGCACCGAAAATCCTCGCCTGGGCGATGCGCGATCCGGATTCCTATCCCCTGCAGCGTCTGCAGGTCGTGAAGGTCTGGACCAATGCGGACGGCACCGCGCATGAGGCCGTCTATGACGCGGCCTGTTCCGGCGGCGCCTTGCCCGATCCGGATACTCATCGGTGCCCGGATAATGGCGCCAGCGTCAATCTCTCCGACTGCTCCACAGATGACGGCACAGGCGTTGGTGAGATGAAAGCGCTCTGGACAGACCCAGACTTCGACGCGGCCCAACGCTCCGCCTACTATGTCCGTGTGCTGGAAAACCCATCCTGCCGCTGGTCCAGCTGGGATGCCGCACGCAACGGCACGCCGCCCAATCCGGACATGCCCTCCACGATCCAGGAACGCGCCTGGACGAGCCCGGTCTGGTATAATCCTGAAGGCTGAGACAATTTAGCTTGCCGCGCAAGGCAGACACCCTGCTCTGCGCCCCCCGGACCTCCAGCCGGACATGACACCTCACGCCTCTGGCTTGACTTTCTTCATAAGGAACACGCTGACAAGGAGAATGGACAAGGCGGAAAAGAACGCGCCCGTAAAGAAGGTGGCGGAGGAACCCGCCCGGTCCCACAGGATACCGGCCAGAAGGCTGGCCACCAGAAGCGCAATACCGGTGAACATGTTGAACAAGCCGAACGCTGAAGCCCGCAGCCCGGCTGGTGCGCGGTCCGCCACCAGCTTCGACAGCAAGCCTTGACTGAACGCCATGTGTACACCCCACAGGGCAATGCCCGCAAAACTGCCGGCAAGCCCGCCAGACAGGGCAAGGCAAAGATCGGCACCCACAAGGGCCAGCAGCGCGACAATCAGGAGACGGGCCGGCGGCATCTGGTCCGACAGCAATCCGGCAGGATATGCACCAAGCGAATAGACAATGTTCATCGCAACCAGGACAAGCGGCGCCAAGGCAAGCGGAAGTCCGGCCTGATGCGCCTTCAGCACAAGGAAGGCTTCGCTGAAGCGCGCGAGCGTGAAGACCACACCGACAATGACGACCACCCAGAAAGCCCGTCCCAGTCCCGCCAGGTCTTGAAGCCGGACCGGCGACCGGGAAACCGGCGCACCCCCCGAGCCCTGGTCCTCCACGCCTAACAAGACACAGAGAACAGCAATCATCCCCGGCACCAGCGCGAACCAGAAGACCGCGCGCATATTTTCGGCCAGCAGGAACATCAATCCGATCGCGATCAGCGGGCCGATGAAGGCCCCTGCCGTATCGAGGCTCTGGCGAAGGCCATAGGCGCGCCCGCGCACCTCTTTCGGGGTTACATCCGCAATCAGCGCGTCCCGCGGGGCACCGCGAATGCCCTTGCCGACCCGGTCAGAGAACCGCGCCAGAAGCACCATGCCCGGCGCCCCCGCCAGGGCGAAAAGGGGCTTCGACAAAGTACCAAGCCCGTAGCCAAGCAGGATGAGCGGTTTTCGCCGTCCGAACCGGTCGGACGCGTAGCCCGAAAACACTTTCACAATGGCGGCTGCCGCCTCCCCCACCCCCTCGACGATCCCGACATAGATGGCGCTGGCCCCGAGCGCCGTCGTCAGGAACAATGGCAGCAGGGCATGGATCATCTCGGAAGAGATATCCATGAAAAGGCTGACCAGCCCAAGCGCCCACACAGTGCGTGGAATTGCAGCGCGAAGCGGGCGGGGTGTTTGCGGCATGACCGCATTCTCCGGCGCATGTCGCCCGGCCGCAAGCCAATGGATGACGTCGTTCGTTCACACCCCCTCAACCAGACCCGCGCATACTGGCTTCATGTCTGATCGCGCGCGTATTGAAGCCTTCCTTGAAATGATGTCCGCCGAGCGGGGCGCTTCGCCCAATACGCTCGACGCCTATGGCCGCGACCTGCTGGACGCTTCGGAATATTGCGGCGGCAAGCTGGAGACCGCGGGCCCGCGCGATCTTGCCGGATGGCTAGCCGATCTTGCCGCGCGCGGCATGGCGCCCTCGTCCCAGGCACGCAAACTCTCCGCCGTGCGCCGCTTCTTCCGCTTCTTGTTCGAAGAGGGCGACCGCAAGGACGACCCGACCGCAAAACTGGACGGGCCGAAACCCTCCCGCGATGTGCCGGACGTGCTGTCGCGTGAGGAAATGGCCCAGCTGATCGATGCCTGCGGCGAAGACCTTCGGCTGAAGGCCCTGGTTGAGCTGCTATATGGCGCGGGCCTGCGTGTATCGGAACTCGTCTCGCTAACGCTTGGCTCCCTCCCCCGCCGCAAGGGCGAGCGCTGGGTAACGCGCGATGTCATCATCCGCGGCAAGGGCGGCAAGGAACGCCTCTGCCCGCTAGGCGGCCCGGCGCTGGCAGCCTTGTCAGATTGGCTGGCCGTGCGGGAAGAGCACCTTCCGAAGAACAGCCTCGCCCGGACGCGCGCTGAGAAGTTCGTGTTCCCATCGCGCGGAAAGGAAGGCCACCTCACGCGCCGTCGCCTCGGCCAGTTGCTGGAAGAGCTCGCCATCATGGCCGGTATAAGGCCGAACCGGGTACACCCCCACGCCCTGCGCCATGCCTATGCCACCCACCTCCTGATGGGCGGCGCAGACCTGCGCAGCGTGCAGACCCTCCTCGGCCACGCCGACATCGCGACGACCCAGATATACACCCACGTCCTCACCGATGAGCTCGCCGAACTGCTGGAAACCGCCCACCCCCTCGCCCGCAGTTAAAGGCGACAACGGCTAAACACGCTTGCGATCAGGCGCGCGTGGAACGATATTGATGGCAACAGATGTGGAGAGTCCCCATGGGCCCGTTGATGAAAGCGATCATTCCGGCAGCGCTGCTCACTGAGATCGCCGCCATTGTCTTCTTCACCGCCACCTGGTCGATCCTGGCAGAGATGCATTTCGGATCATCCGTTATCCTGGGCGGGGAAGCCGTGACTGCGATTGGTGTGGTCGCCATTGGTATTGCCGTATTCCGCCGCGCCATCCGCTCCGAAAAGCGCATGGCCGCTGGTGAAACGACCGCCGACGCCTGAATAGCGGCCGCTGCCTCACCAAGACCCTAGATCTCGATTGCGTCCGATCCACGGGTCTGGACCCAGAAGGCGTGGATGACGCCCGGGAGCCAGCCAATCAATGTGAGAAGCACATTGAGCAGAAGCTGCGTACCGATCCCTTCCTTGAGTGCCACAGGCACAGGCGGGAACAGGATGGTGAGCAGGATCATCAGAATGGACATGATATTACCTTTCTCGTCAGCTCTTCTGCCGGATCAACGCCCCGGCGAGACAGTCGTTCCATCTGCCGCCAACGCGGCCAAATGGCGATTTGACGCGCTGCAACATTCGCCCTAGGCGTATCGGCAAAAGTCAGGGGCAGAGAACATGTCACAGAAAACACCGCGTAATTTCTTCAAGCCGCTCGCCATCGGCGCGCCAGAGCCGATGCGGGACCTTCCCGTCAAGCTGGAGCGGATGATCCATTTCGTCCCGCCGCATCTCGACAAAGTGCGCGCGAAAGTGCCGGACATGGCTCCCGGCGTGGACGTGATCCTGGCCAATCTGGAAGACGCGATCCCGGCCGACGCCAAGGATGCCGCCCGCGCCGGCGCCATCGAAATGGCCTCCATGTATGACTGGCAGGGCAAGGGTACGGGCTTCTGGAGCCGCGTGAACCCGCTGAACTCCCCCTGGTTCCAGGAAGACGTCTCCCAGCTCGTGCTGAACGCCGGCCACCAGCTGGACGTGATCATGCTGCCCAAGGTCGAAGGCCCCTGGGACATTCACTTCGCCGACCAGTATGTCGCCCAGCTGGAAGCAAAGGCCGGCCTCACCCGCCCGATCCTGTTCCACGCGATCCTCGAGACCGCCCAGGGCATGGCGCTGGTCGAGGAGATCGCCCTTGCCTCCCCGCGCATGCAGGGCATCAGCCTCGGCCCGGCAGACCTTGCCGCAGACCGCAAGATGAAGACGACCCGCGTTGGCGGCGGCCACCCCTTCTACCGCGTGATCGAAGATCCGAAGGAAGACGGCAGCGCCCGCGCTTCTGCCCAGCAAGACCCGTGGCACTATACGATCGCCCGCATGGTGGATGCCTGCCGCATGGCCGGCATCAATGCCTTCTACGGGCCTTTCGGTGACATCGCCGACCTCGACGCCTGCGAACAGCAGTTCCGCAACGCGTTCCTGCTCGGCTGTTCCGGCACGTGGAGCCTGCACCCGAACCAGATCGCCATCGCCAAGCGCGTGTTCAGCCCCGATCCGAATGAGGTGAAATTCGCCCGCAAGATCCTGGCCGCCATGCCGGACGGCACCGGCGTCGCCATGATCGACGGCAAGATGCAGGACGATGCCACCTGGAAACAGGCCAAGGTGATCTCCGATCTCGCCGACCTCGTCGCCTCGAAGGATCCGGATCTCGCCGCCGCCTACGCGGACTGATCCGGGCATCTCCTTCCCCAATAACGAAAGTTGCCCGGCCGCGGCCGAGTGCTTAGGGTGCCTGCCGGAGGATACGACATGGCAAGACAACACCTGATCCCAATGACCGGCTATTCGGCGCACCTGCAGCGCTGGTTCGACTGGATGGAAAGCGATCACTCGCCGGAGGGCCTGTCCGGCCAGCTGGCCGAAGATGTCGTCTTCCGCAGCCCGGTCGTGCACACGCCGCAGGAAGGCAAGCCGGTCACGATGGCCTATCTCACCGCCGCCGGAGAAACGCTGGGTGGCGACACGTTCCGCTATGTCCGCGCTTTCGATTGCGGCGACAAGGCCGTGCTGGAATTCGAGTGCGTGATGGACGGCATCCAGGTCAACGGTGTTGACATGATCGCGTGGAACGATGCCGGACAGATCACGGACTTCAAGGTGATGGTCCGTCCGCTGAAAGCCATCCAGACCGTGCATGCCGCCATGGGCGCCATGCTAGCGAAGATGAAGGCTGGCGCGTGAACCCACCCACATTGACGACAGACCGGCTGATTCTCCGGCCTTTCGAAGAAGCTGACTACCCGCACGCCGTTGCCATGTGGGGGGATGCCGAAGTCGTCCGCTATATTGGCGGCGTGACTCGCAGCCCGCAGGATGTCTGGTTCGCGTGCGTCCGCGGCCGCGGCATGTGGGATATCAAGGGCTACGGCAACTGGTCGGTGATCGACCGCGAAACCGGCACCTATCTCGGCGAATCCGGCTTTGCCGATTTCAAGCGGGGCATCAAACCGGACCTCTCGCAATGGCCGGAAGCGGGCTGGGCCTTCGCCCGCGCCTCCTGGGGCCGGGGCATCGGCAGCGACGCGGTGAGCCTTATGCACACATGGCTGGACGAGGCCCATCCGGGCAAAAGCGTCTGCATCATCGATGAAGACAATATTGGCTCCCGCCGGGTGGCAGAGAAGGCCGGGTACATGCTCTGGACGATGTCAACGCTGCGCGACCATCCGGTCACGGTCTATCACCGGAACGCCTAGCCTGCCTTGCGGGTCGCATTGGCGCGGGTTTCCCAGCCGCGCAGCAGTTCAAGGAACCCTTCCTGCGGCAGGCCCGGGGAATAGAGGAACCCCTGCGCCATGGAACAGCCGCGGCGCGACAGGAATTCCGCCTGACGCTCCGTCTCGACGCCTTCTGCAACCGTCTTCAAGCCAAGTGTTTCCGCCATCGCGAGGATCATCTCGACAATGGCCGGCGCCTGACGGTCGGCATCCAGCGCGGAGACAAACTGGCGGTCGATCTTGAAAACGTCGAACGGCAGCTGCGTCAGCATGGAAAGGTTCGAGTGGCCCGTGCCGAAATCGTCGAGTGCCAACTTCACGCCCAGCGCGCGCAGCGGGCGCATCACACGGTCCACCTTGGTCGGGTCGGAGACAGCCATGCTTTCGGTGATCTCGAGTTCCAGCCGTGCAGGCGGCAAGCCGGTACGCTTCAGGACTTCGAGCACCAGGTTTGTCAGGTCCACTGTCATGAACTGCCGCGGCGACACGTTGACCGCGACGGAGACATCGAAGCCCTCTTTCATCCAGACGACAGCGCATTCGCAGGCCGATTCGAGGATCTGCTCACCAATCTGATTGACGAGGCCCGTTTCCTCCGCTAGCGGAATAAAGGCTGCCGGAGAAATGATCTTGCCATTGGCGCGCTGCCAGCGGGCAAGGGCCTCGCAGCCGACGATCTTGCCGGTGGCAAAGTCGACCTTCGGCTGGAACACGGCCTTGAACTCGCGCGCGGCGACAGCCTCGCGCAGCTCCGCTTCCAGCATGTACTTGCCACGGGCCACGCGGTTGAGGCGCGGCGAGAAATAACGGAAGCCGGACGCCGATTCCTGGCGCACCTGCTGGAGCGCAAGATCCGCATGCCGGAACAGCTTCTGCGCCGAGTCCGCATCTTCCGGCGCCATGACGATCCCGCCGGACATCCCGACACTGACGGACTGACCATTGATTTCGAAGGGCTGCGCAAAGGCGACACGTATGGCCCGCGCGATATTGGAGACATTCTCCCGCGTGATGGCGTTCGGCAGGAAGATCGCAAACTGGTCATTATGCAGCGCCGCGATCACCGCGCCTTCGAGGCTGGAGGCAACCGGTGCTTCAAGGCGGGACATGCAGCCGGTCAGGCGCTCCCCGACCGACTTCAGGAGCGAGTTCGTGGCGAGGCTGCCCAGCCGTTCGGCGGCCCGGCCGAACTGGTCGAGGTCCAGCAGGAAGAAAGCGGCCGGCGCATCGAAGGAAGCAAACGGCAGCTTGCGCTCGATCTCGGCCTCCAGCGCGATCATGTTCGGCAGGCCGGTCCGCTGGTCGACATAAGCGATATTGGTCAGGCGCTCGTTTTCCCGGCGAAGATGGCTGACGCGGCGCGTCACCGCCACGCGCAGGCGGCGCAGCTCCTTGAACATGACCGATTCCACGCCGCGCGGGCGAACCGGCGTCGTATCGTCCAGATAGGCGAGAAATTTCTGCAGGAAGCGCTGGAAGGAGCGGGCCAACAGGAATGCCGCACCGGCCGCGACGGTAATCGACATCAGCACGAGGCCGGCCATGACTTCCGGCGGCGAGGCAAGCTCGCTCCATGCCTTGCCCTCGACAAGAACCCGATAGGTTTGTTCCAGCACCACAACGGCAGAGAAAACGAGAATAGCCGCAATCGCGCCGGCAGTCGCGGCAAATGCCGGCAGCGTCATTGAGCCGAAAAACCGGCGTATCTGCGACAGCTTGCGCAAAGGTACCTCGCCTCGGCACACCACAGGGCGTGCGTTCCCGGGCGCACATTCCCCCAATATGTTTAGAAATCAGTGAACAAGATGCGCTAGCTGTAGCGCGATCTAAACACTATATCGGCAGCCATGACCCAGAACCGCACCGCCACCGTCAGCCGCAAGACCAAGGAAACCGACATTTCCGTTACCGTGGACCTCGACGGCACAGGAAAATCCGACATCCAGACCGGGATCGGCTTTTTCGACCATATGCTGGAAAGCTTCTCCAAGCATTCCGCCATCGACCTGACTGTGCGCTGCGACGGCGACCTGCATATCGACATGCACCACAGTGTCGAGGACACTGGTATTGTCATCGGCCAGGCCATCCTGAAGGCGCTGGGCGACTTTGCCGGCATCACTCGTTTCGGCACGGCCTATATACCCATGGACGAAACGCTGAGCCGGGCGAGCCTCGACCTCTGCAAACGGCCCTATCTGGTGTGGAAAGTACAATTCACGCGCGACAAGATCGGCGAGATGGACACCGAACTCTTCAAGGAGTTCTTCCATGCCCTCGCCGGCAATGGCGGCATGTGCCTGCACGTGGAGAACCTCTACGGCGAGAACTGCCACCATATTGCCGAGAGCTGCTTCAAGGCCACGGCCCGCGCCCTGCGCGCTGCGGTAACAGTCGATCCGAAGCTCGGCGGCAAGCCTGCCAGCACCAAGGGCAGCCTCTAAATCCCACCAAACCTGCCACAAACCCCAAAGTGCGGCGGCGTATCGTCTTTGCCTTCGGCCTGACGGCTGCCTATCATGTGGCGTGATCTGTACGTATCGTGCGATCCAGCCGCATCAGGGACCGGAATGAAGAACGACGACGAATTCCAGCTCTGGCCCTTCATGTCGCTGGTCGCGCTTTATTTCCTGATGCAGGCTCTCCTATCCGGACCGGCGGACCGGGCACGGCTGTCCTACAGCGAGTTCGAAAAGCTTGCGCGCGAGGGTCAGGTCGAGAAGGTGACGATCTCGGGGGCCACCCTCTCCGGTACGTTTCGACAGCCTGTCGACGGGAATGAACGGTTCCGGACCAGCCTGGTCGATCCAGCCCTCGCCGACCGGCTCGAAGGCATGGACGTGGAAATCGAAAATGTTCCGCCGAACCCCGTTTTCGGCGCGCTCGTGTCCATGCTGGCCCCGCTCATCCTGTTTCTGGGGCTCTATTTCTTTCTGTTCCGCCGGTCGATCGGCGCAGGCGGCGGCGCCATTTCGCTCGGGAAAAGCGGCGCAAAGATCTTTGCCGAAGAGGAAACCGGGGTCACCTTCGATGATGTTGCCGGTGTCGATGAAGCAAAGCTCGAACTCATGGAGATCATCGATTTCCTGAAGAATCCCGGTGAATATGAAAGGCTCGGCGCGCACGTTCCGAAAGGCGTGCTGCTGGTCGGCCCGCCCGGGACCGGCAAGACCCTGCTGGCCCGCGCCGTGGCCGGTCAGGCCGGCGTGCCATTCTTCTCGATCAGCGGATCGCAATTTGTCGAAGTCTTCGTCGGCGTCGGCGCTGCACGTGTGCGTGACCTCTTCACCCAGGCCCGGAAGATGGCGCCGGCGATCATCTTCGTTGACGAACTTGATGCCCTCGGCCGCGCCCGCAGCCTCGGACAGATCGTCGGCAATGATGAACGCGAGCAGACCCTGAACCAGTTGCTCGCGGAACTCGACGGCTTCGATCCCTCGTCAGGGATCGTCCTGCTGGCCGCAACCAACCGTCCAGAAATCCTCGATCCCGCGCTCCTGCGCGCCGGCCGGTTCGACCGGCAGGTCCTCGTCGACAAACCTGACAAGGCGGGCCGGATCGCGATCCTGAAAGTCCACACCCGCAAGATTCATCTGGGGCCGGACGTTGACCTTGAGCCAGTAGCATCGATGACGACCGGGTTCACAGGCGCCGACCTGGCAAACCTCGTGAACGAGGCAGCGATCCTGGCCACCCGCCGCCGGGCGGCCGCAGTTGGCATGGAGGATTTTTCCGCCGCCATCGAGCGTATTGTCGCCGGGTTGGAGAAACGCAATCGCCTGCTCAACGAGAAAGAGCGCCGAATCGTGGCCCATCATGAAATGGGACACGCGATCATGGCCCTCGCCCTGCCGGGATCGGACAAGGTGCACAAGGTTTCCATCATTCCGCGCGGGGTCGGCGCACTCGGTTATACAATCCAGCGGCCCACGGAAGATCGTTACCTGATGACCCGGGAAGAACTGATCAGCAAGATCTGCGTGTTGCTTGGCGGACGGGCTGCCGAGAAACTGATTTTCGACGAAGTCTCCACGGGCGCCGCCGATGATCTCTCCAAGGCCACCGACATCGCGCGCAGCATGGTCGAGCGATTCGGCATGGACGAGGCACTTGGCCACATGGTCTTCCAGGAAGACCGCCCCCTCTTCCTGGACAATACCGCCGTCAGGTCACGGTCCATCAGCGAAGCCACGGCCGAACGCCTCGACGCGGCCACGGCCGACATCATCCGCGACGCATTCCAGCGCACCACCGCCGTCCTTTCGGACAATCGCGACCTTCTTGAAAAGTGCGCGCAGGACCTGCTCAGGAAGGAAACACTGGACGAAGACGAGATTTCCGAAATCGCCAAAGCTCTGAAGACGTCTGCCGCCAGTACAGAGCGCAGCGTCTGACTCGGCGGCGGAAACGCCTTTAATTCTGCACGCCCGATGTAATCGATGGGCCGCGTCCCCATTTATGGGACACGGAATATTTTTTCCGTGCAGATGAAAGCCAATCCGATGTCCTCCCAGTATAACAAAAACAAACAGGACAAGCTTGGAAAGCCCTCGCCACCGATATCACTCGAGGAAAGACGGGCAGAGCAAGCTCGCCAGCAAGGCAAACAGGACAAAGAAGTCCCTCCAAAGAAATAGCTGTTCCCGAATGCGGTCCGGCACTCCCCTACGCCCGATCGCACCTTGGGAGCCGCGTCCGGATCAATGACCCGGATGCGGCTTTCCCGCATCAATCCGGGGTCCGCAGGGGTGCAAGGCGGAGACCGGGAAGGAACCGCCATGAAAAATCGAATTTCAAAACAACTCGTAACATTCCGAAGCCCGTTTTATCTCGACAGTCTCGAAGAGGAATGGCCTGCCGGTAATTATACGATCGAGACGGAAGAAGAGCCGCTGGATAGCCCGTCCTTTCTGGCTTTCCGTCGGATGAACACCACCATGATCGTCCACACGAAACGCGGTGCTCGGACACAGACGAGGTTCGTCAACATCGACCCCGCTGAACTTGCAGACGCGTTGGCCCGCGATCAGCGGCCGCTGGACCGGGCTGACAATGAAGGCATGGCGCGCAGCTGACGCCGGCGGGCGGGCAAGCCCACTTCGCACATTTCCGCCAGCGCGACGTGTCCGGAGTTTTCCGGCCTCTATTTCCGGTAATCGAGCGGCGGGTCGCGGTCGCCCAGAAGCGAACGGTACTGATAATCCGGTCCGCGCTTCTCATCGAATTCCTTGCGGGCTTCCTCACGCAGCTTCGGATTCGTGAAGAGCTCGATCGCCGCCAGTGTCAGCGTCTTTGCCGCCACCTGCGTGCCCTTGTGGCCGATCGACGTGCCGGAGGCCGCAACCGCCTGCCAGGAGTGTGCCGGTGTGCCCGGCACCCAGGTCGCAGTATTGAGGCCCACGGTCGGCACGGCATAGGACACATCGCCCACATCGGTGGAGCCGTAGCCGAGCGAGACTTCGTAGGGCTGCACTTCGGATTCCGAGCCAAGCGGCAGGGTCGGTGTGGTCAGCGTTTCATAGATGGCTGTAGCGAAGGCCTGCTCTTCTTCGTTATAGGTAACCCCGCCGACTTCGCGGAGTTTCTCATCCATCATCTTGGCGAGTGTCTCGTTGACCAGAAGCGGGTTGTTCCCGTGGATGATTTCCCAATCGACCGTCGTGCCGGTGCCCATCGCGGCGCCTTTCGCGGCGGCCTCAAGGCGTGGCCAGATCTCCTCGACACCATCGGCGGACGGGTGGCGGACATAGTAGAAGACTTCGGCGAAGTCCGGCACCACGTTCGGGGCTGACCCGCCGGAGGTGATCACGTAATGGATGCGCGCTTCCTGCGGGATGTGCTCGTGCATCATGTTGGCCATCATGTTGAATGCCTCGACGCCGTCGAGCGCCGAGCGGCCCTTCTCCGGCGCGCCCGCCGCGTGAGCCGAAAGCCCGCGGAACCGGAACTTGGCCGAGCGGTTTGCCAGCGTCGTGCGCGCGGCAGCGGAGTTGCGGTCCCCCGCATGCCAGTGCAGCGCGATGTCGACATCGTTGAAGAGGCCCGCGCGGACCATATAGACCTTGCCGCTGCCTCCCTCTTCCGCCGGCGTGCCGTAGAGCCGGATTCGGCCCGGCGTACCGGTCTCTTCCAGCCAATCCTTGATGGCGATGGCCGCCGTGGTGGAGCCTGCCGCGAAGAGGTTGTGGCCGCAGGCGTGGCCTGCGCCCATGCCGTCTCGCTCTTCCCGGTCGGGGCTGGCAGTCTGGTTGATGCCGGGCAGTGCGTCGAACTCGGCGAGGATGGCGATGACGGGTCCGCCGGTGCCGTATTCGGCCACGAAGGCCGTCGGAATGCCGGCGACGCCTGCCTCGATGTCGAAGCCTTCGACTTTCAGCGTCTGCTGAAGCAGGCCGGAGGATTTTTCCTCCTGATAGCCGACCTCGGCCCATTCCCAGATCTGGTCCGACAGGCTGCTCGACAGCTCCGCCTTCTGTTCCACCTGCCCGATCAGTTTCCCGTCGCGGCTGTCCGGCCAGGCGGGGCCGGTGATACAGGCGGCGAGGAGCGCGGTGGAAAGAAGCGGCAGGATGGGGCGCATGGGGCAAGCTCCGGTTTTGGTCTCGAATCTGGTGCGAACATTGGGACAGCCCCTGCCCTTGCACAAGGAAAACCGGACCGGCGGACTGTCAGACGGAACCTTCGCGCTCGATCACGAGCACCCGTGCCTCCCCGATGGGATGGGCCACGTGCTCGTCCCCCACTCCGGCGACAAACATGTCCCCCGGCGAGAGCTGGACGATCTTTTCCTGCCCGCGCTCGCGATAGTGCATGTCGACCACGCCCTGCAGCACGACGAAGACCTCTTCGCCGTCATTGACGTGCCATTCATAGGGCTGGTCGGTCCAGTGCAGGCGCACGCTCGCCCCGTCGATGCGGGCGATATCTCGCGCCCCCCAGGCCCGGTCAGCCCGGAAGGTCTTCGTATCCTGTATGATTTCCGGCATGGATACCCTCAAGTGCAATACTGGCAGCAGCGCGAGCCTAGCCTGCTTTCCCACAAGGAAGAACCACGCCCGTGACACGAAATGCCTTTTCCTCTGCCCGCCGCCCCGCTAACACGCGCGCATGACACAGGTCGCGCTGATCGATTACGGCTCCGGCAACCTCCACTCGGCTGAACGGGCCTTGCGGGAGGCGGCGGCGCTGGCGGGAACGAGCCACGAGATTATCGTGACCGATTCCCCCGAAGTCATCCTCGAATCCACCCGCATCGTCCTGCCCGGCGTCGGCCATTTTGCCGACTGCGCCGCGGGTCTGCGCGCCCGGGAGGGCGTGGAGGACGCGCTCAACGAGGCGGTGCTGAAGCAGGCGAAGCCCTTCTTCGGCATCTGCGTCGGCATGCAGCTGATGGCGACCGCGGGCCTCGAAGACGGCTACACGGCCGGCCTCGGCTGGATCAAGGGCACGGTGGAGCTGATCGAGCCGGGCGAAGGCTTCCGCGTGCCGCACATGGGCTGGAACGGGCTGACCTTTACCCACCTTCAGCCTCACCCCGTGCTGGCCGGCCTTGGCGACGACCCGCACGTCTATTTCACCCATTCCTATGCGATGAAGCCCGACAACCCGGCCGACATCGCCGCAACCGCCGACTATGGACACCAGATCGTGGCGGCGGTGGCTCGGCGCAACATGTTCGGCACGCAGTTCCACCCGGAGAAGAGCCAGAAGACCGGCCTCAAGATCCTCTCCAATTTCCTGCAATGGGCGCCCTGAGTACACGCATGACCTTTACCCTCTACCCCGCCATCGACCTGAAAGACGGCCAGTGCGTGCGCCTCCTGCGCGGCGAGATGGACCAGGCGACCGTCTTCTCCGACAGCCCGGCGGCGCAGGCGAAATCCTTCCGGGACGCAGGCTTCACCCATCTTCACGTGGTAGACCTGAACGGCGCCTTCGAGGGCAAGGCCGTGAACCGCGCGGCGGTCGAGGCGATCCTGAAAGCCACCGATGCGCCGGTCCAGCTCGGCGGCGGCATCCGCACACGGGCGCAGATAGATGCGTGGCTGGAGGCCGGCATTTCCCGCGTCATCCTCGGCACCGTAGCCCTGCGCGATCCGGAGCTGGTGAAGGAAGCCGCCCGCGCACTGCCCGGTCAAATTGTCGTCGGCATCGATGCGAAGAATGGCATGGTGGCGGTCGAAGGCTGGGCCGAGACCAGCGACATGAAGGCAACCGAACTCGCCAAGGCGTTTGAAGGCTGCGGCGTCGCCGCCATCGTCGCGACGGACATCGGCCGCGACGGCTTGAAGACCGGCGTCAATGTTTCGTTCACGGCAGAGCTCGCGGGCACGGTCTCCATCCCTGTCATCGCCTCGGGCGGCGTCGCCAGCGTGGACGACATCCGTGCCCTGATGGCGGCGGATGCACCCATCGCGGGCAGCATCCTCGGACGCGCCCTTTATGACGGGGACATCGTGCCCGCCGAAGCGATTGCGCTTGCGAGAGGCTGACTTTCCGATAGGTTGACCGAAAGCAACCTACAGGAGTAATCCATGCTTCGGGCTTTTTCAGTGAGTGCCGCGCTGGCATCGCTTCTGGTGCTCGGCAATTGCGCCACCGCAGCCGGGCCTGATCAGGCCGCTATCCCGGAACATTATGTCTCCGCCAGCAGTTCGGCGAGCGCGGAGGCCGCCGCGGCGAAATCCTACGCGCTGGCACCGATGGACAGCCGCATCGCCCCGACGAATGCCGACTTCCTCGAATATGCCACCTATGTCGAACAGGCCTTTGGCGCCCAGGGGCTGACCCGCGCCGCGCCAGGCAGCCAGCCGGACCTGGTGGTCCTGCTGCGCTACGGAACGGGCGCGCCGGAAAAGCGCGTGCGCGTGAATGATACGGCGGAATTTGACCATGTCACCATGGCCGCCCAGGGCGTGGAATTTTCCCCGGCGGCGGCAAGCTCCGGCAAATCCTCCGCCGTCTTCGGGCCCAGCGGACGGTCCGCCGGCGCCACGTTCGCGCTCGGCTCTGAATTCGCGCCGAAGACCTACACGACCTATACGCATTTCATCCTGCTGGACGGCTATCTCGTCGACCCGGCCAAAGACGCCAGCGACTGGGAGAAAGCCTTCGAGACCGACATCGGCAGCACCGGCACCAGCGCCGACCTGCACCAGGCCTTCCCCTACATGATCGCCGCCACCCTCGACACCATCGCCACCGACACAGGCGATGTCGTCCGCACCGAAATCACGGGCACGGATGAGCGTGTGGCATACATCCGGAGCGTAGCGGGAAATTCTGCGCCTTGATCGCTAAACCGACGTCCTGAAGACCGGCGTCAATTTTCCGTTTAAGGCAGAGCTCGCGAACACCGCCTCCGTTCCCAATAGGCTCCGCGCGCTATTCCAGATGCTGATGATTCTCTGTGCTATCAGAGCCTGAGAAGCCGCTCATAAAAGCCGCCCCATTGGCGGCCCGGCTCTACGAGGTGGGCTTCTAAAATCCAGTAGCGGGGGCGGCCGAGATGGTCGGGCGTGCTCAGCGGCTGCGGGTTGTCCGGCCAGAGGCGCTGGAGGGCCTGTTCCAGCGGCCAGGTGGCGTGCGGGAACTCCCCCACGGTGTGCCCGGCGATCTTGCCGCCGAAATGATAGCCCCGCGCCTCCGCCGCGCGGCAGGCAAAGTCATAAACCTCCGCCCCCGTTACATCCGGTTTGCTGAGGGTGAAGGCGCGCATTTCCTCGAACACTTCGGGCAGCGCGGCGACCAGCGTGTGGCGGGCCGGGTCCTGCCCCATCGCATAGGTGCGGCCGACGTCGGCCTCCGCCTGTTCGAAGACGGGGCCCATGTCGACATAGACCGTGTCCTCCGGCCCGATGGTCACTTCGTCCGGCATGTCCGAGAAGATGCAGGTCGTGTTCGGCCCGGCGCGCACGAGGCGCTGGTGCCAGTTGCGCTTTATCCCGAACTGCTCGGCCGCGATGGTTTCGATGTCGCGGTCGACCTCGCCTTCGGTGCGGCCTGGTTTCATGATGCCCGCAGCCTCGATTGCGTCCAGCAGCGCGAAGGCGCGTTCCTCTGCGTCGACCATTCTTGCCCAGCGGGCGGCTTCGTCTTTTTCGTGTTCGGTCATGCCCCAGACATGAGGGGGCCTTGCCCGGGTGTCAAACCTTTCGGCGACTTACGCCACCGCCACCACTCGCGGCCCGGCGGTTGCCGTCTTAACCGCGCAGTTCTTGCCGCGGGCCTTTGCCTCGTAGAGCGCATGGTCTGCCCGGCTGAGTTGTGAGGAAAGATTCTCCGCAGCTTCCGCCACACACCAGCCGAGGCTGATCGTCACCGGCAGGTTTCCCGGATGCCGGTGTTCCACGGCGCGCACCAGCGCCTCGAACCAGATGCGCGCGGCGGCCTCGCTGGCGAACGTGCCCGCGACGGCGAATTCCTCCCCGCCAAGCCGGGCCAGGATGATGCCGTCCGAGGCAAGGTCTGCCAGCGCGGCGGCCAGCCCTTTCAGCACCCGGTCACCCGTATCATGGCCGTGGGTGTCATTGATGCGTTTGAAATTGTCGATGTCGGCAATGGCGCAGGCGAAAATGTCGGTGCTGCGATGCGCGTCGGTCTGCAGCGTCCCTGCCCGCGCGAAAAAGGCGCGGCGGTTCGGCAGGCCGGTCAGTTCGTCATGATTGGCCAGCTGGTCGTTCAGCGCCGCCAGCCGCTCGGCCCGGATCTGGGCGCGCAGGACGAAGAAGCTGCAGGTCGGCGAGATCAGGGTCGGCAGCACGACGCAGGAAATGTAGATGTCACGCAAGCGGATGACGGGGTCGATCTGCAGCCAGACCCAGACGGGGAAGACGGTGAAGAAGATCGAGCCGATCGTGATGATCGCCCCGAGCCTGACCGCCCGGCGCACGTCGCGCGGCGGCATCCAATCCCGTCCCAGTCCCATGCCTCGCCTTATGCAGTTTCCTGCTTAAGGGGCCGTCCAGAAGGTCTGTGAAATTTGATCTATTCATGGTCCATACATGGTCTATTCACGGTGTTTACACGGTGCCGCGTCCCCGGAGGGGGTGTTGGATAAGTTGTGGGACAGATCGCAGCTTTGCGGGGCGGACTTTCCCGGCTAAAGCCATGCCCATGAGCCTCAAGACCCGCATCATCCCCTGCCTCGACGTGAAAGACGGGCGTACCGTCAAGGGCGTCAACTTCGTGGACTTAAAGGACGCGGGCGACCCCGTCGCGCTGGCCAAGGCCTATGACGCGCAAGGCGCAGACGAGCTCTGTTTCCTCGATATCACCGCCAGCCACGAAGGCCGCGGCACCCTGCTCGACATCGTCTCAGCGACGGCAGAACAGTGCTTCATGCCCCTGACGGTGGGCGGCGGCGTGCGCAGCGCAGACGACCTCGTCGCGCTGCTCCGGGCCGGGGCCGACAAGGTGGCGATCAATTCCGCCGCGGTCGCAGACCCTTCCGTCATCTCCCGCTGCGCCGCCAAGGCCGGGCGCCAGGCTGTCGTCGTCGCCATCGATGCGCGGCGCGTCAATGACGAGGAAGGCGGCCATTGGGAGATCTTCACCCATGGCGGCCGCACGGCCACGGGCATCGACGCGGTGGCGTTCGCAAAGGAAGCCGAAAAGCGCGGTGCCGGCGAGATCCTGCTGACCAGCATGGACAAGGACGGCACCAAATCCGGCTATGACATCCCGCTGCTGAAGGCGGTCACATCTGTTGTAAACATTCCGGTTGTGGCCAGCGGCGGCGCCGGCAGCGTGGACGACATGCCAGCCGCCGTGCTGGACGGCGGGGCGAGCGCTGTGCTCGCCGCCTCGATCTTCCATTTCGGCGAAGCGACCGTGGCAGACGCCCGGCGCGCATTGCATGCCGCCGGGGCGCCCGTCCGCCCGTTCTAAATTTTATTCCGCGAAGACGGGTTTGCGCTTCTGCATCTCGGCCATCACCGCTTCCATCTGGTTGGGCGTGCGGATGACTTTCAGCTGTTCGGTGCTTTCCAGCATCAGGAGGTCTGCGTCCGACAGCTCCGCCATCGCATTGCACAGCGTTTTGGCGCCGCGCATTGCGGCCGGGTGCTTGTTGGCGATGATCTTGGCCAGTGCCAGCGCGTCCTCCAGCGGCGTCTCGGAGACGTGCGTGGCAAAGCCCATGGCGTGCGCTTCGCGGCCATTGAACTCCCGGTTGGTATAGGTCAGCTCGCGGATCACATCGTCGCGCGCATTGCCCCGCCACAGGGGGAAGCCGGCCATGTCGGGCACCAGGCCCCACTTCATTTCCATGATCGCACAGCGCGTGTCCGGATGGATGAAGCGCACGTCCGCGCCTGACAGGATCTGGAACCCGCCGCCGAAGGCCACGCCGTGAGCGGCCGCAATCACGGGCACTTCCAGCTTCCGCCAGCCCCAGGCGACGTATTGGGCGAGGTTTGCATCGCCGAAGGCCCGCGTGGCAAGGTCGCCCGTTGCGCCGCCTTTTTTCTTCTCCCCATCGCCGGAGGAATTACCTGACATGCTGGACAGGTCGAGGCCCGCACAGAAGGCCCGCCCCTCCCCTGACAGCACGACGCAGCGCAGGCCCTTTGTGCCGTGCAGCTCCTCGATCGTGTCGGCCAGCGCCTTGAACTGGGCAGGGTCGAGCGCATTCATCTTGTCGGTGCGCACCATACGGACATCGGCGATGCCGTCTTCAAGATGCGTGATCGTCACCCGGTCGTTCATCTGGAATCCTCCTCGTTTCAGGTAAAAGTGACGCGGTGGCGGCCTGCGTCAAGCGGGCAGGCTTCCTCCCCTCGCGGAAGGAGAGTATGGAGGCCCCATGTCTATTCTCGGATCCGCCGACCGCCTCGCCGAAGCCCTCGCCCATCTGGGCATGACCATCGATACGCGCGCCGAAACGGGCGACGCGAGCGCGTCCTGGACGGCAAAGCTGCTGTCGAAAGGCGTCGGCGCCTGCGCGGACAAGGCGGAGGAAGAAGCCGGCGAATTCATCCAGGCCCTGCGCGAAGAAAGCAATGAACGCGTCGCCAGCGAAGCCGCCGACATGCTCTATCACGCCCTTGTTGCCCTGCGCGTGCGCGGTGTCAGCCTCGACGATGTGGCGACTGCGCTGGAGAAACGGCAAGGTACAAGCGGGATTGTGGAAAAGGCGAGCCGCAAGGACTGAGCGTCAGAGCTTCCGCTCCAGATAGATCACTTCCTTTTCGCCGGGCACGAAGGCCTGGCCGCCGACTTCCTCGAAACCGAGTCGTTTGTGGAAGCGCAGCGAGCCCGGATTGGGCGGCAGGCGGTTCACCTCGCATCCAATGGCATCGTAGCGCCCGGCGCAGACCGCAAACACCGCCTGATAGAGCGCTTCGCCGATCCGCTGGCCCCGCGCACGCGCATCGATGGCGATCCGGTCGACATAATTCACATTGCCGCCCCGCGCCTCGAACCAGCGGAGATTGTCGCTGGTATAGGCAGCCGTGCCCGGCGGCACGAGATTCAGGAAACCGACTGGCTGGCCGTCTTCCCCCACCGCAACGAGGCATTCGGAGAGAGATAGCCACTTGGCCAGATCTTCGGGTGTTTCGCGGCTGACGCCCGGCACGCCCTGCTCGTTGATCGCGTGCAGGGCCGGCAGGTCTGCGGGCGCATAGGCCCGGATTGTGATCATGAAATCTCTTTCGGCGGCTTCAGGCGGCGCTTGGTCTGGTGGCTGTCAGCCTTGTCGCCGGTCGGCTTTTCGCCACGCATATAATGGCGCTGCCAGCGCTCCTTCATTGCGCTCTCTTCGCCCTCACCAAGCCGCTTGTTGAAGTCGGCGCGGCTTTCCGTCCAGGCATTGTATTCCTTCACCAGTTCCTCGTTCGAGCGCAGGAGTTTCCGCTCCGGCTGAATCTCTTCCAGCTTCTTGTGCTCCATCAGTGTGATGAAAGCGAAGGGCTCGCCCTTTTCGAAGATCACGCTGCCCTTGCGGGTCATCTGCCAGTTCATCGTGAACGGGAATGGCAGCCAGTCGGTCTCAACCAGGCCCGTCAGCGGATAGATCCCATCCTTCGGCCAGTTCGGCGGGCCAGTCACCCAGACGCCCCAGCCGGGCGGCGTGCGGAAGAGGTGGCCGGTGTGGAAGGTGACGATGCCGCGGGCGAAGTGCGCCCCGGCAAAACTCTCGATGCTGCGCGGGTCGCCACGGGTCAGCAGGCGGATGTCCTCGTTTCGCGGGCCGCCATTCCACTCGATCTTGATGTCCATCGGCGCCAGCAATTCCCAGCCCGTGGAGTTCGCCATGGTCAGCGGCAGGCAACGATAGGGATGGCGGTCGGTAAAGGCGTCCATCCAGTCACGATTTGACCGCGCAGGCACCAGATCCGGCGCGACATCGTAGATTTTGTAGCAATCAAGAAACATGGGGGAGGCTCTGCGCTTGACGGAGGCCACAAGTCTTGGCCCAAAGGGCCCCATGACGGCAACCCCCGACGACCTGTTCGCCTATCTAGACCAGCTGGGCATCGCGCACTCGACACAGTGGCACGAGGCTGTGTTCACTGTGGACCAGAGCACGGACGTGAAACGCACCCTGCCCGGCGGGCATACAAAGAACCTGTTCCTCAAGGACAAGGACGGCAACATCATCCTGATCGCGGCAGAGGCGCACTCTCAGCTGAAGCTGAACAAGTTGCACAAACTGATCGGGACGAAGCGGCTGTCCTTTGGTTCGCCAGACCTGATGGAGGAACTGCTCGGCGTGACGCCCGGCTCGGTCACCGCATTTGCCTTGATGAACGACACCGAAGGCCGCGTGCGGTTCCTTGTCGACGCCGCACTCATGGAACATGAACCGGTCAACTTCCACCCGCTCACCAATACCGGCACAACGACGGTTTCAAAGGCGGATTTCGAAAAGTTCGTTCGCGCCACCGGCCATGGCTTTGAAGTGATCGATTTCACCCAGCTGCTGACCGACGCAGAGTAAGGCGGGCGGGCGTCTCACGAATTTGTTCGCGCTCGCCTCTGGTCATGCCGTTTCTGGCCGCTAGTGTCGCCGCAACAAGACAGGGAGAACGCCAACATGCAACACCGCCGCCTCGGCCGAAGCGCCATCTATGTATCCGATATCTGTATGGGCACGATGACCTTCGGTTCCCAGACCGATGAGGCTGAATCCCTGCGGATTCTCGACGCGAGCTTCGACGCCGGGATCAATTTCTACGACACCGCTGAGAACTACCCCGTCCCGCCCGATACCAAATGGGCCGGCCGCACGGAGGAAATTGTCGGCAAATGGCTGAAGACCAAGGACCGGGATTCCATCATCCTGGCGACCAAGGTCTGCGGACCTTCACATGGCTGGATCAAGGGCAGCCAGCGCGCCGGCATGACCGCGCTCGACCGCCACAACATCACCAAAGCCATCGAGGACAGCCTCACCCGTCTCGGAACGGACTATGTGGACCTTTACCAGACCCACTGGCCGGACCATGGCACAGCCTATGACGAGACGATGGAAACGCTGGATGACCTCGTCCAGGCCGGAAAGGTCCGCATCGTCGGCTGTTCAAACGAAGATGCATGGGGCCTGATGAAAAGCCTCGAAGCGTCTAGCCGACTCGGCACCGTTCGCTACGAGACGATCCAGAACAATTTCAGCCTGAACAACCGCCGCTTCGAGGACGCGCTCTCCAAGGTCTGCGTGAAGGAAGACGTCAGCCTGATCCCATACTCCCCAATCGGCGGCGGTGTCCTCTCCGGCAAATATCAGGATGGCGCACGGCCGGAAGGCGCACGCTTCTCCCGCTATCTGGAGATTGGCGGCCGACAGGCAGCGATGGCCCACCGCTTCGTGAACGAGAAATCGCTCGCCTCGACGGCAAGGTTCATGGACATCGCGAAGGAGGCCGGCATCAACGTCGTCACCCTCGCTACCGCCTGGTCGAAGCAGCACAAATTCGTGGCCTCCACCATTGTCGGTGTCTCGAAGTTCGACCAGTTGGACGACATCTTCGCCGCTGCAGACCTCACCCTGTCGGATGACGTGATGAAGGCCTGCGACGCGGTGACGAAGGACATCCAGTACCCGATGGGCTGACACCTCCACAAATTGAAACCCCCGTTCGCATTTCACCGCGAACGGGGGTTGCCCCAATTGCCCACCTTAGCCGGGTGAGATTGTTCAGGCGACGGTCATTCCGGAGAGGGGCGTCCGTTCGCCAATACTTCGCGTTTGCCGGCGTGGTTCGGCGCGGAAATGATGCCCTCTTCCTCCAGCCGGTCGATGACGCCCGCCGCCTTGTTGTAACCGATCTTCAAGCGGCGCTGCAGGTAAGACGTCGAGGCGCGCTGGTCGCGCACAACAATGGCGATGGCCTGCGAGAAGAGATCGTCTTCTTCGTCGCCGGTTGAAGTGCCGAGCATCGCATCCATCACGGCCGAACCGGTGGAGCCATCATCCGGCGCTTCCAGGATATCCATCACATAGTCCGGCTCGCCCTGCTCACGCAGCCAGTCGGTGACCGCGCCGACGTCTTCATCGGAAACGAACGGGCCATGCAGGCGCGTCGATTTATGGCCCGGTGCCTGGTAGAGCAGGTCGCCCATGCCGAGCAGCTGTTCAGCGCCCTGCTCGTTGAGGATTGTCCGGGAGTCGATCTTCGTCGTCACCATGTAGGAGATACGAGTCGGGAAGTTCGCCTTGATCGTACCGGTAATGACGTCCACGGACGGTCGCTGCGTTGCAGTGATCAGGTGGATGCCGGCCGCACGCGCCATCTGGGCGAGACGCTGGACGCAGCCTTCCACTTCCTTGCCGGCCACCAGCATCAGATCGGCCATCTCGTCGATCACGACCACGATGTTCGGAATATGCTCGGTCGGCAGGATCTCGGTTTCGTAGACCGGCTTGCCGCGATCATCGAAACCGGTCTGCACCTTGCGAACGAGGTTCTCGCCGGCATTGCGGTATTTCGCGGCTTTCTCGTTGAAGCCCGCGAGGTTCCGGACGCCCGCTTTCGACATCAGTTCATAGCGGCTTTCCATTTCGCGCACGGTCCACTGCAGCGCGTTCACGGCTTTCTTCGGATCGGTCACAACCGGTGCCAGCAGGTGCGGGATGCCTTCATAGATCGAGAGCTCGAGCATTTTTGGGTCGATCATGATGAAACGGCACTGTTCCGGCGTGTGACGGTAGATCAGTGACAGGATCATCGCGTTCACACCGACCGACTTACCCGAGCCTGTCGTACCCGCGATCAGCAAGTGAGGCATCTTGGCCAGGTCGACCACGGTCGGCACGCCGCCAATGTCTTCACCCAGCGCCATCGGAAGGCTGGCCCGTGAGCCGGTATAGGCGTCCGATTGCAGCAGCGTGCGGAGATACACCGTATCGCGATCTTCATTCGGCAGTTCGATACCGATCGCATTCTTGCCCGGCACAACCGCGACGCGGGCGGATTTCGCGCTCATCGAGCGGGCAATGTCGTCTGCCAGAGAGATGACGCGGGAAGATTTCACGCCCGGCGCCGGCTCCATTTCGAACAGGGTAATCACCGGGCCCGGGCGCACTTCCTTGACGCGGCCGCGAACACCGAACTCCTTCAGAACGTCTGAAAGTTTCGCAGCCTTCGCGAGCAGCGCATCCTCATCGATCGAGTCGGCGCGTTCGACCGTCTGTTCCAGGAGATCGATCGACGGCAGGCGTCCGGCCTTGCGGCGGCGTTCGACCGGCTTGGAGACACGCGGCGCTGCAGACTGCGGCTTCGCCTTGGGCTTCGGCAGGGTGAAGAGCGGCTTACGCTCCTGCTCTTCATCCTCGTCATCTTCATAATCGTCGGCTTCGTCGTCGATTTCGTCTTCGTAGTCATCGTAATCGTCTTCGGCGTCGTCGAGGTATTCCGCTTCATCATCAAAGTCGTCGTCTTCTTCGATCTCGATGACATTCTTGCCGCGCTTGCGCAGGAAACCGGGCGTTTCATCGTCATCAGTCAGCACGACGCGAGCGCGATCTTCTCGGACGTCGACCATCTCGTCTTCGACCTCGATCCTGCGCTTCGGTGCGAGGGCACGTGCGATGGCAAGCAGCAAGCCGCCGACCCCGCTGGCCTGACGGGCAGCACGAGCACCGGACGATGCGGCCGCATGCTTCAGAAGACGGGCATCGCCGCGGCGGAAGCCGAGCGCCGACAGACCAGCCCAGAGGGCGAGCGTACCGAGGAAAAAGGCGGCCCAGCTTTCAGGGGACGGCAGCATCAGCGCACGGAAAGGCATGGCCGCGAAATGGAACAGGCCATCGCCGACCACGCCGCCAAGCCCGGCGCTCAGCGGCCAGGACTGCGGCACCGGCCAGGCAGCGAAGAAGGCCGCCGAAAACGGCACAAACAGGAAGCCCTTCACCCAGCGATGCACACGCGGCGCGCCAATCAGCACAGTGCGCATGGCCCCGCCAATCATCAGCGCGAGACCGGCGGTCCATGCCGACCAGCCGAGCGTCTGACGGGCAAGGTCTGCGAACACGGCGCCTGAGCGCCCGAACAGGTTCTGAACATCAGAATCGGTCGCGGCATTCCAGGAAGGGTCCGTCGCAACATAAGAGCCGACACTGCCACAGATGAAAACGCCGATCGCAAATGCGGCCGCACCCGTCAGGATGCGCCAGACAGGATCGCTAACGCTGAAATGGGTTGCGTCATCATCATAAGCATAGTCGGTCATGAAGGGGGACGGCTCCGTGTTGTCGGTGGAGCGGTCAATCTGGCCCATCAACCTTAACTCTGGGCAAATGCCCGAAAGTCTTTTTCAGCGGCGAATTAACGTTTTCAGAGGGGCGTTTCGGGGCTCGGATCCGGCATTATCCGGCTCACGCCGGTACATGTCCCTGCCCCGTCCCATGAGGGTCCTGGTGCATTTAATTCCCGTAATCACGGAACATCCGGCCTGATGCTCTATTGATACAGGACAATCAGGAAACCCGAAAGGAGACACGAAATGACACGCGCCCTGATCACACCCGCAGCCTTTGCGCTGTTAACGGTTATGTCTGCAAATGCACAGGAAATGAATGAAGATGCCTCTGCAGTTAACGCCTCCAAAGCCGAAATTTTTGACGAAATCCCGGCTGACCTGGAAGGCATGTCCGTTCAGGACCTGAACGAGCTGCAGCGCGCCCGGCTGGAACAGAACGCCTTCGAGATCGCCGAATTGACGAACAAGGCCCCGGTGATCGTCGCCGATACGCCTGAGCCGGAAGAGGAGCTCGTCTTCACGGCCGAGCGCGAGGAAGTCATCGTCCCGCAGGACGGACCTGCGGAAGTCGCCGTGGGCGGGCCCTATTATGAGAGCGAATCCGAAGCGATGAAGGATGGGGACCTGAACACACCCCCGGCCGCCAGGCCGGAAGACGCTGAAACGCAGGAGCAGTAAGTCCCCTTCCCTCCCGCAATGAAAAAACCCCCGGCAGATCCTGCCGGGGGTTTTCGTTTCGGAGAGCCGCAACCTTAGGCGTTGGTGAAGTCCGGATAGGCTTCGAGACCAACTTCGGAAACGTCCATACCGGCCATTTCCTCTTCCTCGCTGGCGCGGACGCCAATCGTGAGCTTGAGGGCCATCCAGACGATCACGGAAGCGATCGAGACGAACACACCAGTCAGGACCACGCCAACCAGCTGGCCGACATAGCTCGGGTCACCGGCTTCGTTCGGCATGATGTTGTTGCCGTAGGAAGCGGCAACGATGATCGTGCCCCAGATACCGCAGACAAGGTGGACCGGGATCGCGCCGACGACGTCATCGATCTTGAACTTGTCGAGCACCGGAACGGTCAGGACAGCCAGGACACCGCCCACGCCGCCGATAAGGACCGAAGCGCCCATGGACGGCGCCAGCGGCTCAGCCGTGATGGACACCAGGCCGCCGAGCGCGCCGTTGAAGACCATCGTGGCGTCGACCTTGCCCTTGTAGAGGACTGCGGTGGTGATCATGGCGAATAGCGTACCGCCGACAGCCCCCATATTCGTGTTGGCGAAGATCTGGGCGACCGAGTTGATGTCCGTCACCGTACCGGCAGCAAGCTGCGAAGCACCGTTAAAGCCGAACCAGCCGAACCACAGGATAAAAGTACCAAGACCGGCGAGCGGGATGTTGGAGCCCGGCATCGGGTTCACTTGCTTGCCGAAATACTTGCCTGTCCGCGGGCCGATGATCAGCGCGCCCATAAGAGCCGCCCAGCCACCCGTCGAGTGCACCAGCGTCGAACCGGCGAAGTCGGAGAAGGCCCATTCGGAGTCGAGGTAACCGCCGCCCCACTCCCAGGACACGACGATCGGATAGATGAAGCCGGTCAGGACAGCTGTGAAGATCAGGAACGGCCAGAGCTTCACGCGCTCGGCAACCGTACCGGAGACAATCGAAGCAGCCGTTGCAACGAACACCATCTGAAAGAACCAGTCGGAAGCCGGAGCGTAACCCGCATCGCTCATGGCCTCGAGGTCGCCGCCGTTCCAGATAACCGGTGTCGTGCCGAGCAGGCCGCCGAGGATCGTGGAGCCCGGATAGGCCATGTTGTAGCCGACCAGCCAGAACATGAAGCCGGCCACAGCGTACAGCACAACGTTCTTCATCGACTGCATGGCAGCGTTCTTCGAACGCACCAGACCGACCTCAAGACACATGAAGCCGGCTGCCATCAGCATGACGATGATGCCGCCGATCAAGAACAGGTAGGAGTTGTCGACATAGGAACTCGCGCTGCTGTTCACCGACTCTTCCAGTGCAGCGAGCCGTGCTTCCAGATCCGCGTCCTGTGCGTATGCGAGCGCCCCCGTCAACGCGAAGGCGGGCAGCAAGGCCACCCCGCGCGTCATTCTTTTCAGTAACTGGCCCATTCGGCCCCTCCATGTCGCAGGTTTCGGAGCTCGGGACCCCCCGCGCTCTCCCATCTCCGATATGATTTCGGGTGCCCAAGAAAGTCGCTTGGCGCCTCTGCTCTGAGGCCCATTCTCAAGACGAGTGGTCAAAACATGTGCAGCGTTGCGGCGAAACGCCCAATTCCTTACCACCGCTAGACGGAGGATTAAGACAGGCGTAGCTAGTCACCATGTCGAAACCATCCCTCGCCTCCAACGAACCTGTAGACCTCGTTATTGTCGGGGCCGGTCCTGTTGGCACCTCTCTGGCGGTTCTGGCCGTCCAGCGCGGCTTCTCAACAATCCTGATTGATGCGCGCGATCCTTCTGCAGCGCCTGCAACGGATACACGTACATTTGCTATAGTTCGCGGCAGCTGGCGGATGCTGGGGGCCACCGGGGTTCACCCCCTGCTCGAAGGGACAACAGAGGCTCTGAATGGGCTGGAAGCCACCGATGGAGGCAGTCATGTCTTCGGCGCCCCCGGTGTGATCTTCGGAAATGAGGATCTTCCGGACGATGATGACGGCCAACCTCTAGGACAAATGGTCCCGTCAGCAGACCTTCAGAAGGCCCTGGACGAGGTTGCTGGTCAGATTGCAGGCACTGATCAGGGCCTCGTTATCCTTAATGGCGCCCGCTTCAAGGGACTGGAAGACGGGCCCGGTCCGGCGACCGTTGTGCTGGAAGACGGCACCCGGATCCGCACCCGGCTGGTCGCCGCCTGCGACGGGGTGAATTCCTCGGTTCGCGATGCCCTCGGCATCGGGACGGAGGATCATGATTATGGAAAATCCGTCTTCGCCGCGAATGTGAAACTGGACCGTCCGCATAAAGGCATCGCCCGCCAGCTGTTCATGCCGGAAGGCCCGTTTGCGACCCTGCCGATGCCGGACAACCGGGCCAATCTGGCCTGGTACATGAAGCGCGGCGCCGCCGAAGCGCTGGCAAAGATGCCGGTTGAGGACATCGAGGCGGAGCTGAATGCGCGGTTCGAGGATTTCGCCGGACATATGACGATCGACGGGCCTGTCATCTCCTATCCGCTGAAAATGCGCCTTGCCCGGGCAATGACCGGGCCGCGTGTGGCCCTGCTGGGCGATGCGGCGCACCGGATCAACCCGCTGGCCGGACAAGGCCTGAACCTCGGCTTCAAGGACGTCGCTGCCCTGATCGACATCATGGTCGAGTCGCGTGAAGTGGGCCTCGACCATGGTGCCGCGCCTGCCCTGGAGCGCTACCAGCAATGGCGCCGCTTCGACATGACGAGCGTGGCCCTGTTCATGGATGTGATCGACCGGGCCTTTTCAAACGACAATGCTGTGCTGAAACCCCTGCGGGGTCTTGCCCTGACGGCGGCCAACAAGATCGGTCCGCTACGCCGGGCGATGGCGCGTCAGGCCAGCGCCGACCAGCCGCACCTGCCGAGCCTTATGCAGTAACGGCCTCGTCGCCGACGGTGAGTTTTCGGATCAGATCCCAGTTATAGAGCCCGCTATCGTGCCCGTCCGAGAAGACGATGCGGAGCGCATAACGGCCGACCGGGTCGGCGCGAAGCACACTGATATCGTCCGGCACCGGCGCCTGCGGCGGAGGCGGCCCGCTACCATGGCCGCGTACAGCCGCTGACGGAGACTGTTCTCTAAGCCGCTTGTAGCTAACCGAACCGGACTTGCCGTCATCGAATTCGGCATAGAGCGCGCCATCCGATTTGCGGAAGACGAGCTTCAGGGGCCAGGCCATGGCGCTCATGCCCCGCCCTCTTCCAAGTCCAGGTCGCGCGCCTCTTCCGGCAGCATGATCGGGATACCGCCCCGGATCGGATAAGCCAGCCGTGCCTTGGGCGAGACCAGTTCATCCGTTTCCGCATTGTAGTGAAGCGGCTGGCGCGTCTGCGGGCAGATGAGGATTTCAAGAAGGCGCGGATCAACGCCCGAATGGGGCCGGCGCGTGCTGGAAGTGTCGTCAGTCATGGGCGTCCTATTGCAGGGTTCCGTCATCTGGACCAGCGGAATCCATTGTCAGGATTGTGATCAGCATGTCGGCCCGGTCTCTCAGCGTGGGCGCTTCCAGCAGGGCCTGCTTCTCCATCACCGAGAACGGGCTGCCCGCGGCCAGTGCCTGAACCAGCGCATCGACGGGAGCCACTTCAACCGCATCCCAATCCGCCTTCATGTCGTGACTGCTGACATATTTGCGCAGTGCGGCGACCAGATCCTCGCGCGATGGCAGACCGACCACAGAATCGGGTTTCAGATCGTTCGCATAAGGCGCCCAGTTCGGACGCACCTGACGGTAGGGCGTCATCACATCCAGCTCCTCCAGCACGCGAAAGCGGGCAATGCCGGCCAGGGTGATCAGGTAACGGCCATCATCCGTTTCGGAATAAGACGTGATGCGCCCGGCACAGCCAACGCCAATCAGGTCCGGCTTCTGGCGGTCACCGCCAACGCTCTGGATCATGCCGATCAGCCGGTTTCCGGCCATCGCATCGTCGACCATGTTCAGGTAACGCGGCTCGAAGATGTTGAGCGGCAGATGCCAGTGGGGAAACAGCACGACACCCGGCAGCGGGAACACGGTCAATGTGTCCGGCAACTGATCCACCGAGTGATAGGTTACGCTGCTCATTCTGCCTCCGGGGCGCCGTTGCCCCCTCGCATCACGGCATTATGCGGGAGGTGGCTGCCTCAGGCAAACATAAGGGATGCGAGACGGCGGCGTCCGTCGACTGTTGCCGGATCGGTCGGGCCCGCCGCTTCGAAAATCTGGAGCAGCTTTTCCTTCGCCTTGCCTTCTTCCCAATCCATCTTGGATCCGAGGATAATCAGCAGGTGATCGACCGCATCGCCATAGCGCTGGGCCGCTGCGTATTTCTCAGCCAGTTCAAACCGCTTGGCGTGATCTTCCGGCGCCGCCATGACGGCGTTCAGCAAGTCGTCGAATTCGTCGGCAGCCGGAGCGTCTTCCATCATGTCGATCGCCATGCGCACGCCTTTGACAGCGGTGTCGTGCTTCTGGTCTTCCGGCACCATGTCCAGCGTTTCGGCGGCGCGTTCCTTGTCACCATTGGCGAGGTAGCAGCGCGCAAGGCCCGCAATCGCGGCGACATTCTGCGGGTCATGCTGAATGATCGCGGCGTAGATCTGTGCGGCCGTCGCGATATCACCGGCCTGGCTGGCAGCTTCTGCCTGCGCGAGCGCATCTGCGATTTCCTTGGCGGAATCGGTCCCGGAGACGAGCTTTTCGATGAAGCTGCGCACCTGGCCTTCCGGCAGCGCGCCCATGAACGCATCGACCGGGCGGCCCTTGTCGAACGCATAGACCGCCGGGATAGAGCGCACGCCGAGCTGGCCGGCATAGGCCGGGTTCTCGTCGATATTGATCTTCACCAGTTTCACCGCGCCATTATGGCTCTCGACCACTTTCTCGATCACCGGGCCGAGCTGGCGGCAGGGGCCGCACCAAGGGGCCCAGAAATCGACGATCACGGGCTGGGTGTTTGACGCCTCGACCACATCGGTCATGAACTCCTGGTCGGTGGTGTCTTTGGTGTGCAGGGCTGCGGCATCGGCCATGGCTAGTATTCCTTCAAAGTCTGGCCGGAAGATGGGCGTTCAGGCCAGACTTCGCAAGCAGAACAACAGACACGCCTGCGTGTTCATCTGCGGTCAGGTCTTGCACCGTGCCTGCCCTGAAGCTGAATGGCGGCCAACGAAAAGCGGCCAAAATACCTTTATCCCGCCCTGTTTAGGCAGGGTTCAGGCGATTAAGTGTAAGCGCAAGGTCACGAAAAGGAGACCCGTTCGATGAAGACCAAGCTCGCTGCCCTGGTTGCTGCTGCCGCCCTCGCCGGCACACCCCTCGCGCTGGCGCGTCAGGCGACCCCCGAAGCGGCACCGACAAAGATCACCACGGCGCCGGCCGGTATGACCGCTGCCCAGCGCACCGCGCTGCTGAAAGACATCGCCGCCTCCATGGAGAAGGTGAAGACCGCCTCAGGCCGGTTCGACCAGCTCTCGCCGGACTTTACGACCAGCACGGGCAGCTTCGCCATTTCCCGCCCCGGTAAGGTGCGGTTCGACTATGACGCCCCTTCCCCGCTTCTGATCGTCGCCAATGGCACGACGGTCACGATGCAGGACTCCGAACTGGAGACGACCGACCGCGTGCCGCTCGGCTCCACCCCGCTTGCCCTGCTGCTCGACGACAATCTCGATTTCGAGACCGAGGCCGAGATTGTGGACGTCAGTGAAAGCGGCGATGAGGCGGCGGTGACCCTTCGCGATCCGGATGGCGAAATGGACGGCACGCTGACCCTGTTGTTCAGCGGTCCGGATCATGACCTGACCGGCTGGCGCACGATCGACAGTGCAGGGAACCTGACTCAGGTCGAATTGCACAATGTGGTGACCGGAAAGAAACTCAATCCGCGCCTCTTCATCGTCAGGGATTTCGACGACGAGTAGTGCAACAACTGCAACAGATTCCGAAACCAATCGCCCCGGGAGCCCACGCTTTCGGGGCGAGTGTTACCAAGAGTCACTCAAGCACTTAACACATATTTTACTTGAAATTTTCGCCCGTAGTGACATCTTTGCAACTGTCGACACACGGCAAACCCCGCGCAGCACCCGACCCCCCCGCTGTGAACCACCGTGTTGTCGCAGCCGGAGCCTTCCCCTCCCGGCGAGACGTTGGAAACCGCGTCAGGCGCGCCCGAACTCCCCGCGTTCGGGCGCGTTGACGTTTCAGGGAACAATGCTACGCAGCCCGAATGCCTAAACCTCTCAAGATCGTCAGCTGGAACATCAACTCGGTTCGCCTGCGCGCCCCGAACATCGAAGCCTTCGTTGCGCAGGAAAATCCGGATGTGATCTGCCTTCAGGAGACCAAGTGCCAGGACGGGGAATTCCCGGTAAAGGCCTTCAACGAGATGGGGCTGAAGCATCTTGTCCTGAACGGCCAGAAAGGCGGGCACCATGGTGTCGCCATAGCCTCGCGCCTGCCGCTGGAGCGGATCGAGGCGCCGGACCTGTGCCGGGAAGGCCATTCGCGCGTGATTGCCGCGAAAGTCGCGGGCATCGAGATCCACAATATCTACCTGCCCGCCGGCGGGGATGAGCCGGACCCGGCGAAGAACGACAAGTTCGCCCACAAGCTCGACTTCCTCGAAAAACTCGGGCCCGCCTACAAGAAGCAAACCAAGACGCCGCGCGTACTGGTGGGCGACCTCAATGTCGCTCCGCATGAGAACGATGTCTGGTCGCACAAGCAGTTACTGAAAATCGTCTCCCACACACCTGGAGAAACCGAGCGGCTGGAAGATTCCCGCAACATGGCGAAGTTTGCAGACATTGCTCGCCTCGCCGTGCCGGACGATCAGAAGCTCTACACATGGTGGAGCTATCGCGCGAAAGACTGGGCGGCCTCGAACCGCGGACGCCGTCTGGATCACATCTGGGTCAATTCCGCGGGCCTGCCCGAAACGCTGGTCGACAGCTACAAGATCCATCTCGGCTGGCGCGGCGGTTGGAAACCGTCAGACCACGCACCGGTCAGTGTGCAGATCAAGGCAGGTTAAAGTTTAGCTGGCCGGACAATCACGGCTGCAGACGATAGCCGCCCGCATCGGTCAGCAGCAAGCGGGCATGCGCCGGATCCGGCTCGACCTTCTGGCGCAGGCGATAGATGTGCGTTTCCAGCGTGTGCGTGGTGACGGCGGCATTGTAGCCCCAGACTTCCGCCAGCAGCTCATCCCGCGCCACCGGCTTGCCGCCGGCCCGGTAGAGATATTTCAGGATGTTCGTCTCTTTTTCCGTCAGGCGGATCTTCTTGTCCTCATCGGTCACCAGCAGCTTCATCGCCGGGCGGAACTCATACGGGCCAACCTTGAATGTGGCGTCCTCGGACTGTTCGAAACTGCGCAGGTGCGCACGGACGCGGGCAAGCAGGACGGAGAATTTGAACGGTTTGGTCACGTAATCGTTCGCACCGGACTCAAGGCCGAGGATAGTGTCGGCATCGCCATCCTGACCCGTCAGCATGATCACCGGGGCGCGCACGCCTTTCTGCCGCATGATCTTGCAAGCCTCGCGGCCATCCATGTCCGGCATGTCGACATCAAGCAGGACCAGGTCGATGCGCTGGCTGGTCGCGGCTTCGATCCCCTCGTTCGCATTGGCAGCCTGAAGGGTTTCGAAGCTGTCGTGCAGCTCGAACTGTTCGGCCAGCGCTTCGCGCAGGTCTTCATCATCGTCCACCAGAAGGACCGTTTTCTTGGCAGCCATGCGACTCTCCTGTTCCGAGTGAGTGCTGCTTCTATCCATATCGCATCACGATGCCATATGAATGTAACGCACGAACGATCACAAGAGCGGGAGGATTCCGTGAGCGCGGATTTCATAGCCTATGCAGACGGACGCTTCCTTCTGGCCGGACGGGAAACCCGGTGCTCGGTCGGTCGCAGCGGCGTCATCGCCAGTGAAGACAAGCGGGAAGGCGACGGCTTTTCACCTGCGGGCACCTGGCCGATGCGGCGCGTCTTCTACAGACCGGACCGGCTGGACGCCCCGAAAACCCTGTTGCCGCTCGTGCCACTCACCCCGGAAGACGGCTGGTGCGACGCGCCGGATGACCCACTCTACAATCGCTGGGTCAAACTGCCCTACGCCGCCAGCCACGAGAATCTCTGGCTGGAAGACCATATCTACGATGTGATTGTTGAACTCGGACACAATGACGATCCGCCCGTTCCGTCGCTGGGCAGCGCCATCTTCCTGCATCTTGCCCGGCCGGACTGGGGCCCGACAGCGGGCTGTGTGGCCGTGACGCTGGAAGACATGCTGGAAATACTGCGCCTGTCTGCGCGCGGGTCTGAGATCGAGATCCGGCTCTAGATCAGGCGTAATCCCGCGGACCGAACAGGGCGGACCCGACCCGTACATGGGTGGAACCGAAACGCGCGGCCGTCACATAATCGGAACTCATACCCATGGAGAGGGTCGGCAAACCCGCTTCCTTCGCCAGCTTGGCGAGCAGGGCGAAGTGCGGCCCGGCCGGCTCATCCACTGGCGGGATGCACATGAGACCCTGCACATCGAGACCCTTCTCACGCGCATACTGTAGCAGCTGCTTCAGATCCGACGGCGCGACCCCGGCCTTTTGCGGCTCTTCGCCGGTGTTCACCTGGATCAGGACGGGCAGGGCGCGGCCCACTTTCGTCATTGCCTTCGCCAGGGCATCGGCGAGTTTCGGCCGGTCGAGCGTCTCGATCACGTCAAACAGGCGCACCGCGATCTCGGCCTTGTTCGTCTGCAGCGGGCCAATCAGGTGAAGTTCCAGGTCCGGGTAGGCGGACCGGCGGCCGCTCCAGCGGGCTTCGGCTTCCTGAACGCGGTTCTCACCGAACACGCGCTGGCCAGTCGCGAGGATTTCCTCGATCGCCGCGTCGGGCTGCGTCTTTGTGACCGCCACCAGCTGGGGCGGCGGGGTGGCAGCGTCGGAAAGTTCGGCCAGCACCGCCTCGCGGCGCTTGGCAATGGAGAGCGTGTCGGTATCAGTCATCACGATGACGCAGGAAGACCGAAACCGCGCCGAACGCAAGCTCCGCACCGCCGCACGTGTCGCGGGGCGGCACCTGCCATCCGGCTTGCCGCCGATCCTGTACCTGACCGATCCGGCGCGGACACCGGATCCGGTCGCCACCGCTAGTCGGCTATCGTCATGGCATGGTCTGGTTTACCGGCACTATGGTCAGCCGGGGCACGAACAAGTTGCCGCTGATCTGGCGATAGTCTGCCGAAAGCGGCATGTGAAACTGCTGATCGCCAACGATCCTATGCTTGCGATGCAGGTCGGCGCGGACGGTGTGCACTGGCCGTTCGCAGAACGGGGCAAAGCCCGCCGCTGGCGCAATCGTTTTGCCTTGATGACGGTGAGCGCACATACGCCGCAACAGTTGCGATTATTACAGAATGCGGTGTTTGACGCAGCCCCGCTATCAACGGCCTTCCCATCCGCCAGCCCCAGCGCCCGCAAGCCGCTCGGCGCCCTGAAATTCCGAAAGCTTGCTCGTGCATCCACCTTGCCGGTCTATGCGCTCGGTGGTGTTCATGCCGGCACGGCATCATTTATCGCACCTGTAGCAGGTATTGCAGCAATAGAAGGAATAGAGGCCGTGTTCGGCCCGAAAGCGCGGCCCTAGAACTTGAAGGCGGACTTCAGGCGGACACCGGTTTCGACTTCGCGGTCTTCCCAGGTCGAAACGGCGTTCAGATCGTCAGCGCCCACGCTGACTTCACCACCAACCGAGAAACGCGGGGTGATCTTGAAGGTCGCACCGGCCTGCATTTCCTGGCGCGGAAGCGGGGAGAGGTTTGCAGACGGGCGGGACAGTTTGTCGATCCGGAATTCCCAGCGGTCACTGCCGGAGAACTGCATGGAAACGTCTTCCGACGGCTCGGCCTGCCAGACCGGGCGGGCGTCAGCCGGCTTGGAAATAGCGAACTGGCGGTACCAGTCGACCTTTCCTGCCTGCGTTTCGGAAAGCTGCGGCGCATCGACGGTGACTGTCGGCACGCGGGAATCCTCCTGCGCGGCTGCTGGCATCACCAGAACCGTCGCCGAGAATACACAAGTGAGCAAAAGCCCAAGCCGCATAATTGCACCGTTTTCCTCACCGAACATTAGGGGTCCGATCTCCTAAACAGAAGATTAATTATCGGACACGCCTGATAAACTAATGCGATAGTGTGATTTCTATCACAATTCCGTCCCCTCCGAGGGGCCTGGAAGATGCATCTGCCGCGAAATCCAGCTGGTCATACCGGTATCCGAACGCAATTCGGGCAGAGTCTGTCACAGGACGGGCGAGTCCGGCCCGCCAGGATTCGCCTTCGACGCCAGCGGTATCGTCCGTTGCGTGGCCATATTCGACGCCCCAGTCGAATCCGAGCGCGGATTGGGTAATTCCAGCAGTCCAGGCAGAATAATCGCCGGAGAGGCCTGTCAGGCCGTTATCGCTGTTCTGCCAGCTGGCGCCGACAATGGTGTTCTTCCACTCCGCATTCGCGCCGACAGACAGGGTTTCCACCGTACCATAAGTGACAGGCGATACGGGCGAGGCATCGACATCCGCGCGGCTCCAGGCTGTCGCTGCGCGTACCCGCACGCCGCTTTCCCGGAAGCGGTGATTGAAGCTCAGGCTGGCTTCCCCCGCATCCGACAAGGAAAGGGCCGCTGTGCCGGGCAGGATTCGCTCAGGATCCCGGTCCAGGCCTCGGACATTGGCGTCAGGCGTATAAGATAGTCCGCCCTTGAAGCCGACAATTCGCGGCGTGGAGTAGGATATTTTCGCCGCCGGACCGGTGAGGTCATGATCTGTGCGCATAATCGCCCCCCCGTCGGGGTCCAGTCTCGGAGCGTGCAGCGACACCGTCGAAAACAAGGATGGCGCACCTTGCGAGAAGCGCTTCGCAACGCCCTCATCCCGGCCGAGACGGACTTCGCCATACCCCCCCTCGACGTAAAGATAGGCCGTCTGTAGTTCACTGCGGACACCATCATCTTCGAATCCGGGAGCCTGAGCCAGCCCACTGAAGGCACCTGCCACCGCAGGCATGCCAATCGCCGGATCTGCAACGACACCGGAGAATCCCGCACGGGCAGGATGATCCTGTTGCGCGTCCAGCTGAAGGGCGAAACCCAGCACCAATCCATTATCCAGGACACGATTGGTATCGACGCCAAGTCCCAGACGGTAAAGAGCTTGCTCGTCCGCACCAGGCGACAGCACGAGCCCGGCCTCTGCCTTCCAGTCCGTTTCCCAGATCGACCAGTCTTCCTGCGCCGCAGCGGGCAGGCTGGCGCTCACCGAAACCAGGGCCAGAAGGATCGGACGTTTCATGCTTAACTCCTTCGGGATACTGCACACATGAGCACTGGCGAGCCCAGACTCGTGTTGTTATACAAACGCCGGTCTACAAGGTATTGCGCTCGGGAACTTTCCTCATGAACAAATATGTCTTCTCCGCGGCAGCTGCTGCCATGTTCGCACTGGTTGGATGCCAGGGCGGTGGCAAGCGTCTCAGCGCAGACGCTCAGGTTACCGCGAAGAATGTCGGCACGGTGAACCCCTATCTGTGGCGCGCCTCACTCGACACGTTCACCAACATGCCCATTTCGAGCACCGATCCGATCGGCGGCCTGATCGTGTATGATTGGAAGAGTTTCCCGGGCTCCGAAAATGAGCGCATCAAGGCGACCGTCTACATTCTCGATACGCGACTACGCGCTGATGGCGTGAAAGTGGCCGTATTCCGCCAGGTGAATCAGGACGGCACATGGGTCGACGCACCGGTCGACCCGGAAACCGCGATGCAGCTGGAAAATGCGATCCTTGACCGCGCGCGGAATCTCAAGAACTCGCAACTCGGCTAGAAGTCGGTCTGATCAGACAAAAATCAGGGGGAGAGGCCGATGGCCACCCGGTACGATCCGCAAGCTGCGGAGCAAAAATGGCGTGAAGCCTGGACGAAGGCGGACCTGTTCAGGGCGAAATCCCCGAAGGAAGCGGGCGACGCCCCGAAAGCCTACGTGCTGGAGATGTTCCCCTATCCGTCCGGCCGGCTGCATATGGGCCACGTCCGCAACTATGCTATGGGCGACGTTGTCGCGCGCCATAAGCGGGCCAAGGGCTATAACGTGCTGCATCCCATGGGCTGGGACGCCTTTGGCATGCCGGCGGAAAACGCTGCCATGGAAAAAAACGTCCATCCCGGCAAATGGACCTATCAGAACATCGCCGCGATGAAGGCCCAGTTCGCAAAGCTCGGCCTGTCGCTGGACTGGAGCCGGGAATTCGCAACCTGCGACCCGGAATACTACGGCGCACAGCAGGCCCTGTTCCTGAAGATGCTGGACAAGGGCCTGATCTACCGGAAAGCCTCCAAGGTGAACTGGGATCCGGTCGACAATACGGTTCTGGCGAACGAGCAGGTGATCGACGGGCGCGGCTGGCGTTCCGGCGCGCTGGTGGAGCAGCGCGAGCTGACGCAATGGTTCTTCAAGATCACGCATTACGCTGAAGATCTGCTGGGAGAAGTGCAGAAGCTGGAGCGCTGGCCCGAGAAAGTGCGCACCATGCAGGCGAACTGGATTGGCCGGTCGGAAGGCCTGCAGATGCGCTTCGAATGGGACGCTGATGCACCGGCCAATTTCGACGACGGCATCGAGATTTTCACAACCCGCCCGGACACGCTGTTCGGCGCGAGCTTTATTGCACTGTCTCCGGATCATCCGCTGACGATCCAGCTGGCGGAAAATTCGGAAGAATTGAAGGCCTTCCGTGGAAAATGCGCACAGGTCGGCACCAGCGAGGAGGCCATCGAGAAAGCCGAGAAGCTGGGCTTCGACACCGGTCTGACGGTCAAGCACCCATTCGTGGACGGAAAGACGCTGCCTGTCTGGGTCGCGAACTTCGTGCTGATGGGCTACGGCACCGGCGCCATTTTCGGGTGCCCGGCGCATGACCAGCGCGACATCGAATTTGCCCGCAAGTTCGGTTTGAACGTGACACCGGTTGTGCTGCCCCCGGGCGCTGACCGGGCGAGCTTCACCGTAGACGACGAGGCTTATACGGGCCCCGGTTCCATCTTCAATTCGGCATTCCTGGATGGTCTTGGTATCGAAGACGCCAAGCGTACCGCAATTGAACGGATTGAAGGCATGGGCCTCGGTGCCGGCACGGTGAATTATCGCCTGCGCGACTGGGGGGTCTCGCGTCAGCGTTATTGGGGCTGCCCGATCCCGGTTGTCCATTGCGAAGGCTGTGGCGTGGTGCCGGTCCCGGAAAGCGACTTGCCCGTGCGCCTGCCGGATGACGTGACCTTCGACCAGCCAGGCAATCCGCTGGACCGGCATGCGACGTGGAAACATGTCGATTGCCCGAAGTGCGGAAAGCCCGCCCGTCGTGAGACGGACACGCTGGATACGTTTGTCGACTCGTCCTGGTACTATGCCCGCTTTGCGAGTGCGGACGACCTGGAAGAGCGCGCCTACTGGCTGCCGGTTGACCAGTATGTCGGCGGCATCGAGCACGCCGTGCTGCATCTCCTCTATTCCCGCTTCTTCTCCCGTGCGATGCGGGACATTGGCGAGCTGGACCTGCCGAGCGGCGAGCCCTTCGCCGGCCTATTCACGCAAGGCATGGTTACGCACGAAACCTACAAGTCGGCTTCCGGACAATGGCTGCAGCCGTCCGAAGTCGAGCAGGAAGGTGACACCTGGATCGAAAAGGCAACAGGCGGACTCGTGACGCCCGGCCCGATCGAGAAGATGTCGAAATCCAAGAAGAACACGGTCGATCCGGACGCGATTATCGCGCAATTCGGCGCGGACGTCGCACGCTGGTTCGTCCTGTCTGACTCTCCGCCAGAGCGCGACGTGGAGTGGACACAAGCCGGCGTCGAAGGCGCTGGCAGGTTTGCGCAGCGTCTGTGGAGCGTGTTCGATGCTCTGGGTGACCTTGAAAAGGCCGACCCGGCCGATGACACCGCTTCCGTCACAGTGCGCAAGGCCAGCCACAAGGCGGTCGTTGCTATCGACAAGGCGATTGAGGAATTCCGCTTTAACTCAGCTGTCGCCAGCATCCATGAATGGGTCAGCGCACTGAAAAAAGCCGAGTCGGCAGGCGAAGCCATCGGGGCCCGCTTCGAAGGCGCTTCGATGCTGGCGCGCTGCCTGACACCTTTCATGCCGCACCTCGCTGAGTCCTGCTGGGAGCGTATCGGTGGTGAAGGCTTTGTTTCGGCTGCGCCCTGGCCGATCGCCGACAAGACGCTGACCGAAGACGACGCCGTGACCATGGCCGTTCAGGTCAACGGCAAACGCCGTGGCGAGATCACTGTGCCGAAGGGCGAATCCAACGAGGCCGTGGAAGCTGTCGCGCATGCGCTGCCGGAAGTCGTGTCCTTCATCGAAGGCAAGACCGTGAAGAAAACCATTGTCGTGCCGGGCCGCATCGTGAATATCGTGGTGGCATGAAACGCTTCCTGATCGCGCTCGCTCTTGTTCTTCCGGCCTGCGGCTTCCAGCCGGTCTATGCGCCCGGCGGCAGCGCATCATTTGCCTCTGGCAATATTACCGTAAAAGAGATCCCGGGTCGGGCCGGCTACATGCTGCGCCGTGAACTTCAGAAGGAACTCGCAGCGGGCCTGCCGAACCTGAGCACAACAGCAATTCTGGAAGTCAGGCTGAATGATCAGCTGACACGCCTTCAGTTCAAGCCAGACGGCGCCGCATCCCGCTCGTCCTACACGGCTGCCGCGTCTTATGTTCTGGCCGGAGAATCTGTCCGGGTCACTGGAAGCTCGGATGCTGAAACCAGCTTCTCTGTGCCGGACCAGCCCTATGGGGACATCTCGGCCCAGACCAATGCGAGCGATCGGGTGATGCGTGTCCTGGCTGGCCGCATTGTCGATGATCTTCGGCTACAGCTCTCGACGCAGAACTGATGCTGTTCCAGGGCAAGAAGGCTGCTTCCTTCGCCCGTAAGCCGGACCCTGATATCTGGGCCGTGCTTGCCTTCGGAGAAGATGAAGGCCTTGCGAGCGATAACGGCCAGCTGCTGATCTCCGCATGGGCAGGCAAAGGTGCACATGCCGACGTCACCCTGCTGGACGACGACACAATCCGGAAAGAGCCAGCCCTTCTTTTCGATGCGCTGGAAGCCGTCTCTTTGTTGGGCGATCCGCGTGTCGTTCGCGTGCGCACCAGCGGAGACAAGATCGCCAAGCTGCTGATCGACGCGATCGAGGAAGGCGACAAAGCCGACCGCCGGTTCAGCGCGCACTTGCTCATAGAAGCTGGTAGCCTGCAGAAGAAGTCCAAACTTCGAATTGCCGCGGAATCTGCAAAGCGAACCGCCTGCCTTCAGTTCTTCGCCGATGAGGGCGTCGATATCGAGCAACGCGCCAAGCAGGCGCTGTCGGAAGCCGGGGTCAATATCGACCCGGACGCCCTTCGCCTGTTCGTCGGCGACCTGCCTGGTCACCGCATGGCGGCAAATTCTGAAATCGAGAAACTCGCGCTGTACGCGCGTGGTCTCGGCCGATCTGTTTCAGAAGCTGATATCCGCGCACTCTGTGCAACAGAGTTCGAGCAGACTCTGTCCACCGCGATCTCCGCCACGCTCGACGGCCACCCGGCCGCCGCCAATGCGGCATTCGAAAAACTCGCAATGGCCGGTACCGCAGGTATCAGCGTCTTGCGATCCCTTCAGTTTGAGGTGCGCCGCATGCTGGACGCGCATGTCCGGATCGAAGAAGGCCAGTCCAGTCCAAATATGAAACTGCGCCCGCCTGTTTGGCAAAGCGAATGGCCCGCCTATCGCGCCCGCCTCAGCAAATGGCCGGTTCGCCGTCTCACGCGCGTCCTGGAACGGATCTATGATGCCGAAGCGCAAGCGAAGCGCGCAGGTGGCAGCACAGATGCTGTTGTTCGTGTACTGATGAATGATCTCGCGCGTGCAGCTGAAGCCGCCCGATAAGATTAAGCCTTCTTGCGGGTCAACCGGCGACAGACATCATCCAGCTGTTCCAGATCACGATACTTGATGCGCAACTCACCGCCATTCTTGCCGTGCCGGATATCCACCTGCAGGCCAAGCTGGCGCATGAGGTCCGCTTCAAGCGCTTCGGTATCGACATCCTTTTCCGGTGCCTTGGACTTGGCGGGCTTGGCTTCAAGCGTCCCGCCATCCTTGGCCCCTTTGACCAGGGCCTCAACTTCGCGAACGCTGAGGCCACGCTCCGCTGCCATTTCGATCACAGCTTCCGGATCCGGTGCCCCGAGCGCGGCGCGGGCATGGCCTGCGGTGACCTTGCCTTCACGCACATAGGCCCTCGCGGCCTCCGGCAACTGGAGCAAGCGGAGCGTATTGGTGATGTGCACCCGGCTCTTGCCGACGCTGCTCGCCAGGCTTTCCTGCGTCCGGCCAAACCGGCTCATCAGCGCCTCATAGGCTTCGGCCTCTTCAATCGGGTTGAGGTCTGCGCGCTGGACGTTCTCGATGATTCCGATTTCCAGCAGTTCCAGCTCATCGAGGTTCCGGACGACGGCCGGAATGGATTCAAGGCCGGCAAGCCGGGCCGCGCGCCAGCGGCGTTCCCCCGCGATGATCTGGTACTTGCCCGGCTCTTTCGGATCGGGACGGACAAGGATCGCCTGCAGGATACCTTTGGTGCGGATCGATTCCGCCAATTCCTGCAGGGCCGTTTCATCAAACGTCCGGCGCGGCTGTGCAGGGTTCCGGCGGATGCTCTTGATCGAGATCTCATTGACGCCATTCGCCGACGGCGCAGCACCAGATTCCGGCTTTGCGGGCGTAGACGCTTCGACCTCACCGATCAGGGCAGACAGGCCCCGGCCGAGACGGCTTGGTTTCTGTTTCGGTTCGTTCGCCATATTGATCAGGCCGCCCGTGCCTTCTCGCGCTGAAGAACTTCCGATGCGAGGCGGATGTAAGCCTCGCTGCCGGGACAACGATAATCATAGAGGAGCGCCGGCTTGCCGAAGGATGGCGCCTCCGACAGGCGCACATTGCGCGGGATCACCGTATTGTAGACCTTGTTACCGAAGAACGCGCGGACTTCATCAGCAACCTGATCGGAGAGATTGTTGCGGCGATCATACATGGTCAGCACAACGCCCTGGATTTCCAAGTTCGGGTTCAGGCCCTGACGCACAACATCTACGGTCCGCAGCAACTGGCTGAGGCCCTCCAGTGCCAGAAACTCGCACTGCAGCGGGACGAGCAGTGCGTCGGCCGCCGTCATGGCATTCATCGTCAGCGCCGACAGCGACGGCGGGCAGTCGATGAGAATATAGTCGTAGCGCGGCAGGCCCTGCTCTTCGGCGCGATCAACATAGTTATGGAGCGCTTCGCGAAGTCGATAGGACCGATGCGGGTCTGCGGCCAGTTCCGTCTCGACGCCGGACAGGTTCTCATCCCCCGGCACGATGTCCAGGCGAGGAACGATGGTCGACAGAACCGCCTGCTCCAGCGGCAAACGATCCACGACAATATCGTAAGACGTTGTTGCGCGGTCCGTCCGCTCGATCCCAAGTCCCGTCGACGCGTTGCCCTGAGCGTCGAAGTCGACGATGAGAACACGGCGGCCAACGGCGGCGAGCGCCGTCCCGAGATTGATCGAAGTTGTTGTTTTACCGACGCCACCTTTTTGGTTCACGACGGCAAAGATTCTGGGCCTAATGCCTGCCACTTCGTAGCTCCCTGACAATCAGAATTGTACCTGACCCACCAACCCGGCTTGGAATCGCCTCATAAGCGAAGTTCCATGTTTGGCTGGCCTCCGTCAATTCTTCTTTCCAGCGTTCGCCCTTGAGGAAAAGCCCTGTTGCACCCTGTTTCAGCCATGGCGCCGCATAGTCGAGCAATTTCGGAAGCGGTGCAAAAGCTCGCGCAGTGACATAATCGGCGGCAATCGGCCCGGTGGATTCCACGCGTTCCTGACGAACGGTTGCCTTCAGGCCGGCCGCTTCAATTGCCGCACGAAGGAAAGCACATTTCTTTCCGACACTCTCGATCATGGTTACATGGCCCTCCGGCCGCGCAGCCGCGATGATCAGACCTGGAAATCCGGCGCCAGACCCGAGGTCGACGACTTTTGCGTCCTCTGGAAGATGATCCAGAAGCTGGAAACAGTCGGCGACGTGGCGGGTCCAGATCACGGGCCACTCCCGCGGTCCGATAAGATTGCTCCGCTGCCGCCAGGCATCCAGCGTGTCGATGACACGGTCGAGCCGGTCGAGTGTTTCACGTGAAACATCCTCAGCGGCCAGAAAGGCCGCGCGATCCTGGTTTTCCATATTCTAGCCTGTCTTCCGGCGGCGTTTCACATGACCAAGAAGCGCGGTTAGCGCCCCCGGCGTCACACCTTCGATACGGGACGCCTGTCCGAGTGTGGCCGGTCGGATGGCCTCGAGTTTCTGACGGACCTCGTTCGAGAGACCACCAATCGCCGAATAGTCGATCGCGTCGGGAATACGGAGAGCCTCATCCCGGCGAAGCGCTTCGACGTCCCCGGCCTGGCGTTCGATATAACCGGCGTAGAGCGCCTCGATTTCTAATTGCGCCGCGATGGCCGGATCGATGTCCGAAAGCTCCGGCCAGACTTTGGAAAGGGTCTCGAGGGATATGTCTTTGTATCCGAGATATTCCCAAGCGGTGCGGATGCGACCATCCTGATTAACATTCCACCCGGCCTCCCGGGCTTTCGCCGGGGATAATGACAGGGTTTGGAGCGTTTTTCGGGATTCCGACAGGGCCAAATGTTTCACGTGAAACATCGCCGCGCGTGTTTCACCAACGCATCCGGCTTCGATCCCTTTCTCTGTGAGCCGTTGATCGGCATTGTCCGCGCGAAGGGCGAGGCGGTATTCGGCCCGGGATGTGAACATCCGATAGGGCTCCGTCACGCCGCGGGTGATCAGATCATCGACGAGAACGCCAATATAGGCTTCAGCCCGGTCCAGAATGATTGGGTCTTTCCCGCCGGCCGCGCGGGCAGCGTTCAGACCGGCCATCAGACCCTGGGCACCAGCTTCTTCATAACCTGTCGTCCCATTGATCTGGCCTGCGAGATAAAGACCTGACAGCGCTTTCACTTCGAGTGACGCGTTCAAGGCTCGCGGATCGACGTAATCATATTCGATGGCATAGGCATGCTGGAGGATCTTCACGCTCTCCAGTCCGGGGATCGTACGGACAAAACGCTCCTGAACATCTTCTGGAAGCGACGTCGAAATGCCGTTCGGATAGACCGTGTGATCGTCGAGACCTTCCGGTTCCAGGAACACCTGATGCCGGTCGCGGTCTGCAAACCGGTTCACCTTGTCTTCAATCGACGGGCAATAGCGCGGTCCACGCCCGGCGATTGCGCCGGAATAGACGGCGGATTGTTCCATGTTCTCTTCGATGATCGCGTGGGTTTCCTGTGTGGTCCACGTGATCCCGCAAGATATCTGCGGGACGTCGATCCGGTCGGTCATGTAAGAGAAGGGTACTGGCTCATCATCGGCGGGCTGCATTTCCAGCCGGTCCCATGCAATGGTGCGACCATCGAGACGGGCAGGCGTGCCGGTTTTCAGTCGGCCCATCGGCAGGTCCAGACTGTACAGCCGGTCCGACAGGCCGATGGCAGGCGCCTCGCCCACACGTCCGGCAGGAATCCGCTTTGCCCCGATATGGATCTCACCCTTCAGGAAAGTCCCTGTCGTGATAACGACTTTCGGCGCCCTGTATTCTTCGCCGGTCAGGCCTATCACACCTGCGACCTGGCCGTTTTCCACGATCAGGTCTTCAGCGCCATCTTCAATGACCGTCAGATTCTCATGGTTCAGGATCGCTTCCTGCATCGCCTGGCGATAGAGCTTCCGGTCGATCTGCGATCGCGGACCCCACACCGCCGGGCCTTTCGAACGGTTCAGCATCCGGAACTGGATACCCGCCTTGTCGGCCAGCCGGCCCATCAAACCATCTAGCGCGTCGATCTCCCGGACCAGATGCCCTTTGCCGAGTCCACCGATGGCCGGATTGCAGCTCATCTCACCGATTGTCGAGATCTTGTGCGTGACGAGCGCTGTCCTTGCGCCATAGCGTGCGGCCGCGGATGCGGCTTCGCATCCGGCGTGGCCGCCGCCAATTACAATGACATCGAAGCGGGAGGTTCCCGTCATGGCTCTGTTCATCCTGTGGATAATGAGCGGGCTATATAACGCCGGGGGCCGCTAAACCCTAGGGGTCATTTGCCGATACAGAACTGGGAGAAGACAGCGCCCAGAATATCTTCAACACCAACCGTCCCGATCACGGCGCCCAGTTGGCGCAGGGCCATGCGCACATCTTCGGCTGCAAGTTCGGCGCCCATATCGTCTTCCAACAGCTGGCGCGCCTGAACCAGACTGGCGAGACCGGCGCTCAGTTTCTCCCTGTGCCGTGCCCGTGTAATGACCGGGGCTTCTACGGAGGCGGCGCGGTTGGAGATAAATGCTCCGATCAGGGATTCGAGTTTTTCAATCCCTTCACCGGTCGCTGCCGAGACGAGCAGGGCATCCCCTGGTGCCGACGCTCCTGACCGTTGATCGGCCTTGTTGAAGACGACGATATCCAGATCTTCAACGGGTCCTGCTGGCGTGGCAGGATTGGCGCCATCGATGACATGAATGCGGAGATCTGCTTCGCGTGCTGCACGCTCTGCCCGGCGTACACCTTCCGCTTCAACGACGTCTGCTGTCTTTCGGAGGCCTGCTGTGTCCGCCAGCCAGACGACCTGTCCACCAAGCACCAGACGGACTTCAACAACGTCCCGGGTCGTACCGGCAATATCTGTCACGATGGCCGCTTCACGCCGGGCGATCCGGTTGAGCAGGGAAGACTTGCCAGCGTTCGGCGGTCCGACGATCGCGACGCGGAACCCATCCCGGATCTTTTCGCCAATTCCCCGGTCGCCGAGTGCATCTTCGAGCTCAGCGATGATCAGATCCAGTTTGTCGAGAATCGGTCGGACCGTGTCTTCCGGCGTGTCGCCTTCGTCCGGAAAATCGACCATGACTTCGATCAGCGCGAGCACACCTGTCAGCTCTGCGCGCCAGCGATCATAGGTCTCTGTCAGGCCGCCTGTCAGCTGGCGCAGGGCCTGGGCTTTTTGCGCTTCCGTTTCGGCCTCGATGATATCGGCCACGCCCTCAGCTTCTGTCAGGTCCAGCTTGCCAGCCTCGAAGGCGCGGCGTGTGAACTCTCCAGGCTCCGCCAGGCGAACCCCAGGCTGCCGGGCCAGCGTCTCAAGTGAGTGTTTGATCACTGCGGGCCCACCATGAAGATAGAGCTCCAGCGTGTCCTCGCCTGTGTAGGAATGCGGCCCCGGCATGAACAGGGCGAGGCCCTCATCAATCAGGTTTCCGTCTTCATCGCGAAACCGGGTGAGAGTGGCATGGCGCGGTTCCGGCAACCCGCACTCGAGCAGGGCGCCGGCAATTTTCCAGACGCGGTCGCCCGACAGACGGAGAATGCAGATGGCGGCCGGGGGCTGGCCCGAAGCGAGGGCGCAGATCGTGTCGCGCTCGCTCATGACCAAACGCCTCCGATCAGTTTTTCATCGCTTCGAAGAATTCGTCGTTCGTCTTCGTCTGACGCAGCTTGTCGATCAGGAAGTCGATGGCATCGTTTGTGCCCATCGGTCCCAGAATACGGCGAAGGATATAGATCTTCGACAGCTGGTCCTGCGGCGTGATGAGTTCTTCTTTCCGCGTTCCAGACTTCATGATGTCGATGGCCGGGAAGGTCCGCTTGTCGGCAATCTTCCGGTCGAGCACGACTTCGGAGTTACCGGTGCCTTTGAATTCCTCGAAGATGACTTCGTCCATCCGGCTGCCCGTATCGATCAGAGCGGTTGCGACGATGGTCAGCGACCCACCGTTTTCGACGTTCCGCGCGGCACCGAAGAAACGCTTCGGCCGCTGCAGGGCGTTGGCGTCGACACCGCCGGTCAGGACCTTGCCGGAGGAGGGGACCGTCGTGTTGTAGGCCCGGCCAAGACGCGTAATCGAGTCGAGCAGGATCACGACGTCGCGTTTGTGCTCAACAAGACGCTTGGCCTTCTCGATCACCATTTCGGCGACCTGGACGTGGCGGGTAGCCGGCTCGTCAAAGGTCGAAGCAACAACTTCGCCCTTCACTGTACGGCGCATGTCTGTCACTTCTTCCGGTCGCTCGTCGATCAGCAGGACGATCAGGTAGCATTCCGGGTGATTCTCTTCGATGGCCGACGCTATGTTCTGCAGCAGCACCGTCTTACCGGTCCGCGGCGGCGCAACGATCAGGGCGCGCTGGCCTTTGCCGATCGGCGCGACGATATCGATGACGCGGCCGGAACGGTCTTTCCGGGTCGGATCCTGGCTTTCCATGCGCAGGCGTTCTTCCGGATAGAGCGGCGTAAGATTGTCGAAGTGGACTTTCTTGTTGGCCTTGTCCGGTTCTTCGAAGTTGATCCGCGAAACGTCAGTCAGGGCGAAGTAACGCTCGCTGTCCTGCGGGGCCACAATCGGCCCTTCGACCGTGTCACCTGTACGGATATTGCCCTTTTTGAGAACTTCCGGGCTGACATAGATATCGTCCGGGCCGGGTAGGTAGTTGGATTCCGGTGAGCGCAGGAAGCCAAAGCCATCGGTCAGGACTTCCAGCACGCCCTGGCCAGTGATTTCCACTTCGCTGTCGGCCAGCTCCTTCAGGATTGCGAACAACATATCCTGCGTCCGCATCGAGGAGGCGTTCTCGACTTCCAGTTCTTCCGCGTAGGCGAGCAGCTCTTCCGGAGACTTCGCTTTGAGTTCACGAAGAGTCACGCTTGTGACGTTGTCGAGCATCGAAGAGGCCATGCCGATGGATTCCAATTGTAGGGGTCTGCGGGAGACGGATTTTGGGAGGCCCGGGCGACGGGAAAGATGTCGCAAGGCACAAGGACTGTGCACCGGATTGACGGGCTTATGGGCTCAGGATGCCCTGTTCGTCAAGAGTTCGCGCGCAACCGGCGCGGTCAGAGCGGTCGAACCAGGACCATGATCACAACGACAATCATCATCAGGAACGGCACTTCGTTCAGCATGCGCAGAGTCTTCGCAGACACTTTCGACGTACCGCGGTCAATTCTCTTGCCAACATAAACATAGTAACCGTGCATGGCGGTGATCAGGGTCACGAACAACAGTTTCACATGCATCCACGGCTGAGACAGCAGGGCCGGGTTCATCCACAACATAAGCCCGCCGAATACCCAGATCAGGATAATCGAAGGGTTCATGACGATCAGGCGCAGCCTGTTGGCAGCAGACTTCATGGTTTCAAACAGGGGTTCGCCAGGCTGGCTCGCCAGTTGGTGGATCTTGTAGCGCGGATAAATCATCAGGCTCGCCATCGTGGCGATGACGAAGATCAAATGTGCGGCCTTGATCCAGTTGTAGAGCATGTCTGCCGATCCTTCAGGATTGCGGATTGATTGCCTGGCCGGCTTTGCGGACTGGCTGTTTGTGTGGACATCCGCTGAACTCATGGGGGCAGAGCCGGTCGCCGCCACAGGAACGCATTGGCGTTTTCATGCCCAGCGCTTCCAGCGTTTCGCCAGCCAGCATGGAAATGAATTCCGGATGAGTGCCCAGCGCCTCGACACGCGTATAGCTCGCTGCGCCATGTTCTTCCGCAACGAGGCGGTACTCTTCGCCAAGCTCGACCAGGGTTTCGATATGCTCCGACACGAAGGCGATTGGGGCGATCAGGATGTTTTTCCCGGCCTTCGATTTCTCGGCGATCACTTCCTCGGTCGGCGGGCCGATCCATTTCAGTGGGCCAACCCGGGACTGGTAGCAGGCAGTGACCTCCCAATCACGCGGCACACGCCCCGTGATCATCTCCGCCATGGTTTCGCATTGCCACTGATAGGGATCTCCGTCTTTCACGATCTTTTCCGGCAGACCGTGCGCGGACAGGAGCAGGGAGACATTCTCCGGCCGGCCGGCTTTTTCCCAGGCCTGCATGATCCGCTCAACGTGAGCCGAAACGAAGTTTTCCTCAAACGGGTAACAACAAACGGTTCGGACCGGATCCCTGTAAGCCTTCTTCCAGGCTGTCAGCGAGGACCCCGTCGTCGTCGTGGAGAATTGTGGATAGAGCGGCAACAGGATGACTTCATCCGCGCCCCAGGCTTTCACATCCTTCGCGGCCTGCTCAGTGAATGGATACCAATAGCGCATGGCGATGAAACAGCGCACCTCGTCTTCCGGTAGCCGCTTCGCCAATTCTGCCTGTAACGCTTCAGCCTGTTCCATTGTTTCAGGGAGAAGGGGAGACCCGCCGCCCGCATCCATCATCGCATAATTCTTGATCACGCTTGGGGCCCGCGTGCGCGAGATCAGCCGCGCCAGGAACCATCGGATTGGCAGCGGTGCAGTGATGATGGCCGGATCGCGGAACAGGTTCTTCAGGAATGGACGGACAGACTCTGCCTTGTCCGGTCCACCCAGATTGAACAATACGACGGCGATTTTCCGGCCCATACTCATCCTCCCCGCAGAATCTCCAGAACGCGCTCGACGTTTACGATTGGCGTCTCCGGACGGACGCCATGGCCAAGATTGAAGATATGGGGGCGGCTGGAATAAGCTGCCATCAATTCCCGTACCCGGTCGTCCAGGCGCGAACCGCCTTCGATCAGTAGCAGGGGATCGAGATGGCCCTGAACCGGCATGTCAGCTGGAAGCGCAGAGTTCACGAAGGAAGGCACAGCCGCCGTGTCGAGCCCGACCGCGGTCACGCCGGTCTCCTTGGCATAGGCTTCCAGCATGACGCCTGCGCCCCTCGGGAAACCGATCACCGGCACGGTTACACCGCGCTCGCGGAGGCGGGCGACCAGCTTCTTGGTTGGTGCGATGATGACTTCGCGAAAAATATTGTCCGGCAGGCCTTCTGCCCAGCTGTCAAACAGCATCAGCGCTTCGGCACCGGCTTCCACCTGGCGGGCGAGGTACTCCACCGTCGCTTCGCCAACCTTGTCCATGACCGCTGCCAGATCTTTCGGCCGGCCATGTGCCCAACGCCAGGCATCGGACTTGTCGGTCTTTCCGCGCCCCTCGATAGCATAAAGGCTGACTGTCCAAGGCGACCCGGCAAACCCGATCAATGCTGTTTCCGTCGGCAGGCCCTCTCGCACACGGGACACGGTTTCATAGATGGGAGACAATCTGTCGGCCGCTTTGACAGCCGGTACGCGGTCGAGGTCAGCCGGTCCGGAAATCTGTTCTACAAGCGGACCAACGCCTTTTTCGAATTTCACGCCCAATCCCATCGCGTCCAGGATCAGCAGAATATCGGCAAACAGGATCGCTCCATCCATCCCGTAGCGGCGAATGGGTTGAAGCGTCGCCTCAGCTGCCATCGAAGGCGTGTAACAGAAGTCGAGGAAATTCTTCGCCCGGGACCGGAGCTCAAGATATTCGGGCAAGTGCCGCCCAGCCTGGCGCATCATCCAAACTGGTGGCTGTTCAAATCGCTCTCCACCGAGAACCTGAAGCAGTTTTTTCGATCCATCGGTGCCCATGGCAATTTTCCCAAAAACAAAAAACAAGCCCGTCAGGGCGCTTATGACTATTAGACGGTGAGTCCGTGGGAAAAAGGGTGATGCGCGGATTTGTCCAGAGAATTCCACACAGGAGTCACAGGTTGGCAGACAGGGTTAAGGGTGTCTTAACACCCGGGATTCAATAGTTAACCAAACGTAAACGGGCCAATTGGAGTCACAGGCCGGAACGGAAGGTGATTCCGCGGAGTCGGATTCCGCCACCTGTGGGATTTTTGTGATTCCAGCGAGACAAAAAGCGCTATCCACAGGCGAGTCACAGGTCTTGTGAAATCCCCAAACCTCGGCAAGACAAGGAGACCATGACTCGGTCCCAACGCCCCAGCATCTATTTCAATGTGCATCTCGTCTCCGATTCCACGGGCGAGACACTGAACGCCATCCAGCGCGCGGCCTGCGCCCAGTTCGAGAATGTGCAGGCGCTGGAGCACAATTATTACCTTGTCCGGTCCGAACGCCAGCTGGAACGCGTGATGCGTGAGATCGAAGCCGCGCCCGGCGTGGTCTGGTACACAATCTCTGACGAGGTTCTGCGCGGACGGCTGGAATCTTTCTGCCGCGAGAAATCCATTCCGACACTGCCGGTGCTGGACGCCTCCATTGCCATGCTCAGCCGCCACCTCGGCATTTCGGCCAACCAGAAAGTCGCCGGACAGCACGCGCTGGACGAAGACTATTTCGAACGCATGGAGGCGATAAATTTCACGCTGGCGCATGATGACGGCCAGAATGTTGAAAGCCTGACCGGCGCCGATGTGATCCTGCTGGGCGTAAGCCGGACCTCCAAGACGCCAACCTGTGTGTATCTCGCCAACCGGAAAGTCCGTGCCGGGAATATTCCGCTTGTACCAGGGGTGCAGCTCCCGCCACACATAGAGAAGATGGGCGACAAAGGCCCAATGATTGTAGGGCTCAAGATCAGCGCTGAACGTCTTGTGCAGATCCGCCGCGCGCGTCTGATCTCATTGAATCAGGACGAGCACACAATCTATGCCGACGAAGACGCCGTGCGCGATGAAGTGACCCAGGCCAACCGCCTGTTCCAGCGCAACAAGTGGCGGACGATCGATGTCTCCCGCCGCTCGGTCGAAGAAACGGCCGCCGCAATTCTGAACATGCTGAACGAACGCCGGGGGCATCTGTGAGTCTTGAAGTGATTCTTGCGTCCGGCAGCGAAAGCCGCCGGCGATTGCTGACCTCTGCTGGTGTGGATGCCACAGCTGTTCGCCCGAACGTCGATGAAGATGCAATGAAAGCCGGGTTGCGCGCCGAAGGCCTTCCCGTGCGCGATCAGGCCATGCGGCTTGCTGAACTGAAAGCCATCAAGATATCCCAGCGCCAGCCGGGGCTTGTCATCGGCGGAGACCAGATGCTCGCCCTCGGTGACGAAGCTTTCGACAAGCCGAAGGACCTGGACGGAGCACGCGATCATCTGCGCAAACTGTCCGGTAAGGCGCATACGCTCGAGACGGCCATTGTCGTATGTGAAAACGGCCAGCCTGTCTGGAGACACCTCGCACGGCCACGGCTCACCATGCGCCCGCTCAGCGAGGACTTCATCGAACAATATGTCGAGCAGGTGGGCGAGGCGCTTCTGTCCACTGTCGGTGCTTACCAACTGGAGAGCCTCGGCGCGCAGCTCTTCAACAAGATCGAGGGGGACTACTTCTCCATTCTCGGCCTGCCATTGCTGCCATTGCTTGATTATCTCCGCATCCGGGGGGTGCTGCCGTCATGACCTGGCTGCTGGGTGTGATCGGCGATCCGGTCTCGCATTCGCTATCTCCTGTGATCCACAATATGTGGATCCGCGAACACGGCTTCGATGCGAGCTATGAAGCGCTGCGGGTTGAGCGCGGAAATCTTGGAAGTGCGCTCGAAACGCTTTCGAAACGCAACGCCCTCGGCTTCAACATCACTCTTCCGCACAAGGAAGATGCGCTGGAGCTGGCCGATGAAACAAGCGACATCGCGCGCCGCATCGGTGCCGCAAACACGCTAATACGCCGGGAGCAGGGGGGGTGGCGCGCCGAGAACACGGATGCGCCCGGCTTTGTGCGTAGCTTGCTGGATGCCGGTATCGAAGTGGCCGGATGCCGGGTGACCTTGCTAGGGGCCGGTGGTTCTGCCCGCGCGGTCGCCATCAGCCTGATGGACCTGCGCGCCGAGATTACCATCGCGAACCGGACCCGCGAACGTGCGGAAACGTTGGTTTCCGAGACGGGCATCACCGCGGATATCTGCTCACTGGAACAGGGAATCTCTGAAGCGGCGACGGCCGATGTCGTGATCAACACGCTCAGCCTTGGGCATTCAGGTGAAAGCCTCGACTTGCCGGAAGCCACCGGCCAGTATTTCTACGACATCTCTTACGGCAAGCCCGCTGCGGCCATCCGGGCAGAGGCGCTGGCCAAGAACTGGCAGCCGATGGACGGGCTTGGCATGCTGGTGGCGCAGGCAGCGTACAGCTTTGAACACTGGTTCGGTGTTTTGCCGGACACCAAGGAAGCGTTGGCCCATTGCCGCAAGCTCGTGGAGGTAACGACGTGATCATCCTCGGCCTCACAGGTTCCATCGGAATGGGGAAATCTGCCACAGCCACGCTGTTCCGGGATGAGGGCGTGCCGGTCTATGATGCCGATGCGGCTGTCCACCAGCTCTACCAAAAGGGCGGCGCGGCTGTGGACCCGGTCGAAGCGGCCTTTCCCGGTGTAAAGGTCGAAGGCGCCATCGACCGCACTTTGCTGCGCGAACGCGTACTGAACGATTCTGCGGCGATGAAACGGCTGGAAAGCATCGTCCATCCGCTTGCCGGCGCCGCGCAGCAGGATTTCCGGGAAGCCGCCCGGAAATCGGGTGCGGCCTTTGCGGTCCTGGATATTCCGCTGCTCTACGAGACCGGCGGGTCAGGCTATTGCGACTATGTACTCGTCGTTTCAGCGCCGCCGGAAGTGCAGCGCGACCGCGTTCTTTCCCGTCCGGGCGTCACGGAAGACACCTTCGAAGCCATTCTGAAGCGCCAGGTGCCGGATGCCGAAAAGCGCGCCAAAGCGGATTTTATCCTGTCGACAGCGCATGGGTTCGAGTTTGCACGCGATCATGTTCGCGCCATAGTAGCCCTGATGAATCGCAAGGCCGCAGGGGACAATGCATGAGTCAGATCCGCGAGATTGCTTTCGATACCGAGACCACGGGCCTCAACCCCAATGAGGGCGACAGGATCATCGAGCTCGGCGCTGTCGAGATGATCAACCACATCCCGTCGGGCCGCACTTTCCGGACGCTGATCAATCCAGGCCGGGAAGTGTCCGCGGATACGGTTCGCATCACCGGCATCACCGATGATGACCTCAAGGATGCGCCGCCGTTTGAGGCGCCGGAAGTGATCGATGCGTTTCTGGCGTTCATCGGCGACGCCACGCTGGTTGCTCACAATGCCGGATTTGACCGGTCATTCCTGAACATGGAACTGGGCCGGTGCGGGCGGGACCCGATTCCGGATGACCGATGGGTGGACACGGCGGCGATGGCTCGCCGTAAGTTCCCCGGCGCACCCGCCAGCCTCGACGCGCTTTGCAAGCGCTTCGACATCTCGCTGGAAAGCCGGACATTCCACGGGGCTCTGCTGGACAGCCAGCTGCTCGCGGCGGTGTACCTGGAGCTCATGGGCGGACGGGCCCGGGCGTTTTCGTTTGAGGCCGTCGTCGAAACCGAAATCGTGGAAGAGTTCCAGCCTGCGCGCCAGCGTCCCAAATCGCTCGCATCCCGGCTGACCGAGGATGAAAAAGCCGCCCACGAGGCGTTCGTGAGCGACCTTGGCGATGAAGCTTTCTGGAAGCGTTACGCGTCCTGAGCAGGCGGCGCCTGGCCTGAAGCGGCGGCGGCTTCCTGCGCGCGGCGGTATTGCTGCTGATAAAGCTGCACGAAATCGACAGGATCGATCAGCAGGGGCGGGAAACCGCCTTCGCGCGTGATCTCTGCCACGATGCGGCGGGCAAACGGGAACAGCAGCCGCGGGCATTCGATCAGCAGCAGCGGCTCAAGCTGGGCCTGCGGCACGTTCTGAAGCTGGAACAGGCCGGCATAGTCGAGCTCGGTGATGAAAAGCACCGTGCCGTCTGCGACAGCTTTGGCCGACAATTTCAGCGAGACTTCGTAAAGCCCGTTTCCGTCGGCATGCGGGGTTGCGCCGACATCGATGCCAAGATCGATATTCGGCTGGGACTGCACCGCTGGATGCCCCGGATTCTCGAAGGACAGGTCCTTCACATACTGGCCGAGCACGCGCAGACCCGCCGGGGTCGCGCCGTTCTGGCCTTGGTTTGGTGCTTGCGGCGCACTTGTATCAGTCATGTCTACCTCCCAACTCTACCGGGCGGGCGCTAGCATGCGGCCCCTTAACGCGCAATGATCACTGGCACTTCCAGCCTGTCGGCCCTATCTTGGGGGTTGAGTGAACACGAATGCAAGGACACGCCACCACCAATGGACCCCGTGATGCAAGTCATGATCCTGGCAGCAGTTGCGCTGTTTGTCCTGTCGCGCCTGTATTTTGCGCTCGGCAAGGGCGACAATGACAATCCCGTGAAGCGGCCGTCCCCGGCAACTGCTGGCGATGAAGCGCCCAACCAGGCGAAAACCCGCGATGATGCAATGGCCCATGCAGATAAGCCGATATTCACCGGTCCGGCTGCAGGCGGACTCGAAGAAATCTACAATGTCGATCGCAGCTTCAGCACACCTGCATTCATGAGAGGCGCTCGCGCAGCGTATGAAATCATCGTTTCGGCCTTCGCCCGCGGCGATCGTGACAAGCTCCGCCCCATGCTGGACGACGATGTTTACGAAGCCTGGGATGCGGCCATTTCCGAACGGACGCCGGACCAGCCGGGCTTTGAGCTGCTGCGCATCCGCAAGGCGGAGATCGAAAGCGCAGAACTGGACGGGGACATCGCGCGGGTTGCGGTTCGCTACGAAGCCGAACTGGGCGATGGTGAAATGGTGCGTACTGCGAAGGAAATCTGGACCTTCATGCGCAATGTCCGGGCAGATGATCCAAACTGGATTCTGGACGACGTCGAAGTCGCCAACTAGGGCCCGCCGGCACAACATTTCCGGGTGACACTTCAGCCGGAAGCACGCCATAAAGCGTGCATGTGGCTGCGTTTCCGTTCGTTTATCCTCCTGATCCTGCTGGCCGCCTGTCAGACCCAGCCTGCACCGATCAAGGTGATCACGCCTCCGGCGCCTGAAGCGCCACTGCCGGCCGCACCTCCGCAGCTTCCGGCATGGGAAACGCCTGCTGCTTTTTCCGACCTGCCTGACTGGCCTGCTGCCAGACTCGAAGCGGCAGTCAGCGCGTTCAAACGCTCGTGCGAAAGGTTTTCCGGCCTGGAGATCACAGCTTATCTTTCCGATGCTGCACCTTGGGCTGGGCGGGTGGAAGATTGGGCCGAGCCTTGCGGCGCCCTCTCCGCGGCCCGCAGCGACGATGAAGCCCGCGCCCTGATCGAACAGGTCTTTGTGCCGATCGAAATCATCCCGCCGGATGGCGCGCGCAAGTTCACAGGTTATTTCGAACCGACCTATGAGGCGCGCCGGACGCCGACACCGCCCTTCACCGAACCCGTCCCGGCCTTGCCGTCTGACCTCATTCCGAACAATGGCAAGCCGTTGCAGCGCCTCCCGAACGGCACAACGCGGCCCTATCCCTCGCGGGCCCAGATCACGACGTCGGGTGTTCAGGCAATTGCCTATGCCCATCCGGCCGATGTGTTCTTCCTCCAGATCCAGGGCTCCGGTCGGCTGACCTTCCCGGATGGCACGACTATGCGCGCGGTCTATGCGGCGCATAATGGGCACAAGTTCAAATCGACCGCCAACTGGTTGATCCGTACCGGACGCATCTCCAGCGGGGAGGCCAGCATGCAGGGCATCCGTGCCTGGATGAACCGGGCCGGGCCGGCGGAGACGCGAATGGCGATGAACCAGAATCCGCGCTTTGTGTTCTTCAGGGCTGAAGCGGAAGGCGACCCTGCTTTAGGGCCCGTCGGCGCGGAAGGTGTTCCGCTGACACCGCTTGGCTCGATGGCTGTCGATACGAGCCTTCATCCACTTGGCGTGCCCATGTTTGTGCAGACCACTGCGCCGGGCCTCGGCGGGGGCTGGTCTGGCATGCTGGTGGCGCAGGATACCGGCGGCGCGATCAAGGGCGCCGTGCGCGGCGACATCTATTTCGGCACGGGCACCGAAGCGGGAGACCGCGCCGGAACGATGAATGCGCCAGGGCGCCTTTGGGTTTTCCTGCCGCGTGCCGTGGCGCAGCGGATGCGGACCGAAGGCTATGCCAGCCTCGACATGATCCCGCCGGCGCCGTAAGGGGCGGGCATGAGCCACCGTCGCCTGACCCCTGATGAAGCCCGCGCCTGGGCCCGCGTTGCGCGGACGGTGAAGCCGATCGGTCCGAAGACGGAAGATATTGAAACCTTCATCGACGCGCTGGAGCATGGCGAGCCGGTGCTGCGCCATGGCAAGGCGAAACCGCCACCCGCACCGCCGGAAAAGCCCATGCCGAAAGCGGTAAAATCTCCAGCGGTGCCGCAGAACCGGGCTAACGAGAAGCGCGTGCGCCGGGGAAAGCTGGAACTGGCTGGCCGGTTCGATCTGCATGGTCATACCCAAATCAGTGCCGATGCGGCGTTGCCGGAATTCCTCGCCCGGAAACAGGCGGAAGGCGCGCGCTGTGTGCTGGTTATTACAGGCAAGGGGAAAGGCGGGGAGGGCGTCCTGCGCCGCAACTTCCTGCGCTGGCTGGAGATGCCTGCGGCGCGGGCGCTCGTGTCCGGATATTCCGAAGCGCATCCGCGACATGGCGGGTCGGGTGCCTGGTATGTGTTCCTGAGGCAGACTTAGCGCTGATCACGCATGTGCATTGCCGGACTAAACCGGACCGCGTCATGACTATATCGGACTTATCCGGATTATCGCAGACTCAGGCGGACATGAAAAAAAGCCGGCACCCGAAGAGCGCCGGCTTTCTTTTTAGACGGGTATGCCCGGATCAGCTGAAGTCGCGGAACACGTCGTCGGCGGAGACGTCTTTTTTCGCGGCGTCTTCTTCCGACGTGTCGTAGGCGTCCGGATCGTCCTGGGCCGGGGCGAGGCCCGGGCCCTCGCTGCGCAGGGCTTTCTCGGCTTCCATCTTGCGGCGCTTTTCGGCCGATTTCGCGATCACTTCATCGAGCTCGATCTGGGTGCAGAGGCCGAGCGTCACCGGGTCGACTGGGCGGATGTTCGGCGAGTTCCAGTGGCTCTTGTCGCGTACATTGTTGATCGTCGACTTGGTGGTGCCGATCAGCTTGGAGATCTGCGCGTCGGAGACTTCCGGGTGGTTGCGGATGAACCATGCCACGGCGTCCGGCTTGTCTTGGCGGCGGATGACCGGGGTGTAGCGGCTGCCCTTGCGCTTCGGCTGCGGGATGTGGGCGATTTTCGACTCGGCCACTTTCAGGCGGTAGCTCTCGTCATTCTCGCCGCGCTGGATTTCCTCGCGCGAGAGTATGCCGCCGGCGATCGGGTCGACGCCGCGCATGTTCTCGGCCACGTCGCCATCGGCGATGCCTTTGACTTCAAGGTGATGCAGGCCGCAGAAATCCGCGATCTGGGCAAAGGTGAGGCTGGTATTGTCGAGCAGCCAGACGGCGGTGGCCTTCGGCATGAGGACTTCGGACATGAGGCTCTCCCTGTTGTTTTTACGCCGCCTGAAATGCAGCCGCCCGGCACGTCGTGCCGGGCGGTTGAGGTCAGGCGCGTGCTGAACCTTGCCCGTTTCTATAGTACAGCTGCCCTGTATTGGAAAGGCATCAGCCACAGGGGTCTGTAAATTTGGCCTTTTTTACCAGGACAGCAGGATTTTCCCGGAATGGGTGCCGGAGGCCATCAGCTGGTGGGCCTGTTCGGCGTCTGCGGCGGGGAAGACTTTCTGCAGTACCGGAATGATCGCACCGCTGGCTATGTGCGGCCAGAAATCGGCTTCGACCGCGTCGCGGATACGCTTTTTCTCCGGCAGAGGCCGGGCCCGCAGTGTCGTGGCCGCCAGCGTCAGGCGCTTCATCAGGACCGGGGCGAAATTGACGTTCGCCTGGAAGCCGTTCTGGTAAGCGATGTTGATGATCCGCCCGTCCGGATTGGCCGCGGATATGTTCTTCTGGATGTAATCGCCGCCGACCATGTCGAGCGTGACGTCGGATCCGCCTTCGGCTTTGACGATCTCGGCGAAATCCTCGGTCTTGTAGTTGATCGCGCGGGTCGCGCCGAGGCTGGTGGCCAGCTGGCATTTCTCGTCCGTCCCGGCCGTGGCGAAGATCTTCGCGGCGCCTGCCGCCTTTGCCATCTGGATGGCCATCACGCCGATGCCGGATGTGCCGCCATGGCATAGAAACTTCTCCCCGGCCTTCAGGCCGACACGGTCGAACACATTGGCCCAGACCGTCATCATCGCTTCCGGCAGGCATGCGGCCTGGTCGAGGCTCATGCCCTCCGGCACCGGGAAGAGGGAGCCCTCATCGACGGTGACATATTCGGCATAGCCGCCGCCAGCCAGAAGACCGCAGACCTTGTCGCCCGCTTTCCAGCGCGTAACACCGCTGCCGACAGCTTCGACCGTGCCGGAGATTTCCAGGCCGAGGATGGTCGAGGCACCAGGCGGCGGGGGATAGGCGCCGGCTCTCTGGACGAGATCCGCGCGGTTCAGGCCGGAAAAGGCCGTCTTTACCAGAACCTCGTTTTCGCCCGGTTCCGGCTTTGGCAGGTCCGCGAGGTAAAGCGGCCCGTCCTTTTCGATTTCGACGGCTTTCATCGTCTCGCCCATGTGCATGACTCCCGTGTTGAGGAGTCGCATGTAAGGGCAGTTTCTGCTTTGATGAACCCCAAGAGACCGATCGGGAGGCGATGATGGCAATTTCGGATGAAGAGCCAATCCTCGTGAACACACCGCAGACGCTGGAGCAGATGTCTGTGGACGAGCTGGAAGCGCGCATTGTGCAGTTGAAAGACGGCATTGCCGCCTGCGAACGGGAAATCGAGAAGAAACGCGCCCAGAAATCAGCAGCCGATGCGTTGTTTGGTGGCGGCGGGGATTAAGCGGACATAAACGTCGCCATGGTAAAGCACGTGTTGGTGTCCAGAGCGTCAGGGACAGATTTATGGCAGCGGAACAGTCGCAGGACGAAGGCATGAGCATGTCGGACGGGTTCACCGGCGGCAAGCTGTTCGATACCGTCTTCACGCGCGGTATGGCGCTGGTCGAGGAAACCGCCACCTATCTGGACGGGCCGGGCCGCGAACATGCCAAGACGCTGGATCGTGAGCCGGGACTGACTTATGCCGCCTGGAGCATGGAGCTGACGACGCGCCTGATGCAGGCGGCGAGCTGGCTGGTCATGCAGAAGGCTGTGCGCGACGGCGAGATGAAACGAGACGACGCTGCTGCCAAGAAATACCGCATACGGAGAGAGGATCCACCGCTCGACGTGAAGGCGCAGGAGGGCAGGGGCCTGCCGGTGCGCTTCCTGGAACTGGTGGACCGGTCAGAGGCATTGTTCGAACAGATCTGCCGTCTTGATGAAGCGCTTTATGGTGCGCAGGCCAAGGCGAGCGGGGCAAACCCGGTGTCGGAGCAGATCGCGCAGCTCCAGAAGGCGGCCGAAACCGGCGCCTTCGATCCGCTCATGGTGTGGAACCGCGGGCGCTAGGCGCCAATTGTCAAGCGTCTGGCTGCGTCGGTGAAACCAGCAAGGTGCCGCGCTGCGAGGTCTGAGAGCGCTTCAGCCTGAAAATCCGGGGGCGGACATATAGCATCCGCAGCGGCGTCTCCATCGCCAGACGATGCATGCCGAGCGCGATCATCAGCGCGGCGGCGGCAACCGCGAGGCTGGCCGCCCCGGCATCCGCGAAGATGCCGCTTGCCTGCACCAGAGTCACCACCGCCTGAAGCGGAATGAAGAAGCCGAGATAGATGGCCATGGACTGGCGGCCCGCATCGCCGATGAAGTGTGCGGCGGGCAGCGTTGAAAGAAGAACGCCCATACCGATCAGGGCAAAGCTGCCGGCAAAGCCAAGGATCAGCGAGACGATCGGCAGGCCGGCAATCCCCATGGCGACAAAGGCTGTGTGCACACCAGCCCAGATGCCGAGGGCCCAGCCAATGTCCCGCCAGCGCGTGGTCGCGCTCTGCGCAAAGGAAAAGACCAGCGATGCCCCAGCATAGCCGGTGTAGAAGAAGATGTAATTACTGGCAAAATGATCGGCCACGGACCAGCCGGTCTGGAACAGGCCCGCTGCGGCCAGCATCTGCAACAAGGCCCCTGCGGCGAGCACGCGCGGGGCTTTCAGCCGCCGGATGGTACGCGTGACGAGATAGAAGAGAGCAAGCTGCTGCAGGAACCAGAGCGGGCTGTGCGGCGCGATCCAGCCGGAAAGGTAGATGCGCGCAAGTTCCGCCGGGCCGCGGGTGAAGGCGCCCGCGTTCAGGATCACCGTCTCAATGGCTAGCCAAAGGGTGAAGAAATAGACGAGGCGCAGCAGCTTGCGGTCAAAATAGGCCGGGGCCGATCCGAAAAGGGAGCGGTGCAGGAACAGGCCTGCAATCAGGAAAAAAGCCGGAACGACGAACGGATCTGCCCATGCCGCAACACCCAGCATCCAGTTGGATCCCCCTTCGGGCGCGCCAAAACCGAGCGCGGCGACCGACATCACCACGAGGATGATACCAAGGCCTTTTACGTGATCGATCCAAGCAATCCGTCCGGCGTGCATGGGGGGCTCCTCCCTGTTTGGGGAAACCCGCTGCAAGATTCGTGCAGGAAGGGATTAAGCTTGTCCGGAAGGGAGGCGATTCAGCCGGTTTTGACGTGTCAGATCGTCGAATAGACGCGCAGGGCGTATCGGGCCTGCTGCACGCTGTAGCCCTCTTTCACCGGGGCGCGGAGCACACAGATCCGGTGCCAGAGCGGCCCGAGCAGCTGTTCGATCACTTCATCCAGGTCGAAATCGCGCCGGATCACACGTTTTGCCGCCAGTTCGGCAAGGACCATTCGCATCGGCTGGCGGATGTCGCGGCTCATCCAGGCGCGCCAGGCCTCGCCGGCATGCTGGTCGTCCGCCGCCGCCATCAGCGCGCCGCGCAGCACTGCATGGCCATTTCCGGTACGGGCCGCCGCTTCTAGCGGGACAATCAGCGTGGCGATACGTTCCTGCGGATCGCGTCCGCCATCGGGGCTGTCCGGAACCAGCGCCAGCGCCGCATCCACGCACATGGCGCCGATGGACGGCCACCAGCGATAGATCGTCTGCTTCGAGGCGCTTGCCCGCTTGGCCACGGCATCCACGCTGAAAGTCCGCCAGCCGCTTTCGGCCAGTTCGGCACGGGTGGCTTCAAGGATGGCGGCGCGGGACTCCTCGCTGCGCGAAGGGCCTTTGCGGGAAGTCTTCTTCACGCTGGCGTCTGTCGACATTCGAATGGTCTCCCTTGCGGAACTAGGCGGCACTTGCGGCGTTACTGCGGGGGCCTCGTTCCTGAAACTAGGCCAAACACGTAAACAATGTCCGATTCACATTGGCGACTTCTGCAGTATGCAATAGAGAAGCGCCGGCAGGAACAGGCTTGGAAACTGGATTGAGATCATGAAATCGATTGAAGAGCTAATTGAAGGCTACAGACGCTTCCGCGGCGGAGTCTATTCTGAACAAGCGGCCCTCTATCGCGAACTGGGCGAGGGCCAGAGCCCGGCTATCATGCTGATCGCCTGCGCGGACAGCCGCGCGGAGCCTTCTGACATCTTTTCTGCGGCGCCCGGCCAGCTGTTTGTTGTGCGAAACGTCGCCAATCTCGTGCCGCCCTACATGCCGGACGGAAAGCTGCACGGCGTCAGCTCGGCGCTCGAATATGCGGTGAACGTGTTGAAGGTACAACACATCGTAGTGATGGGGCATGGCGGCTGTGGCGGTGTGCAGGCGTCACTTGCCGGTGGAGACAACCCGCTGATCGGCGAATTCGTGACCCCGTGGGTCTCGCTGCTCGATGAGGCGCGCGACCGGGTGCTCGAATCCGGGTCGATCAATCCGCAATTCTCGCTGGAACTGGAAGGGATCGAAACCTCCCTCAAGAATCTGATGAGCTTCCCCTTCGTGGAAAAAGCCGTCAGCGCAGGCGAGCTGGAACTGCACGGCGCCTGGTTTGCGATCAAACATGGCGAATTGCACTGGCGGAATACGAAAACCGGCCGGTTCGAGGTGGTCGACCGCTAAGTGTGCGGCGTAAACGTCGAAACTGAAGCAAAAATGGCTGATGCCAGCATGGCGAGCGCCGCCCCGCGATTGAACCAGCGGGTAAAGGCGGGCGATTCGAAATGGTGGTTCATGCCGTCCGCCAACCAGGCATAGAGCGTCAGACCGGTCATTTCACACACGGTGATCGTGGCCATCATGATCAGCGTCTGCGGTACGACCGGGTGGGTCATGTCGAAATAGGACGGCAAGAGCAGGCCGAAAAAGACCAGCGCGTTGGGGTTCAGCACCTGCAGGCCGACGCCGCGGGCGAACAGCTTTCCGCGCGGCGGGGCGTCCTTCGCGCTGGCATGGGGGCTCGACGGGTCCGCCATGGCCAGAGACCAGGCGAGCCAGGCGATAAAGCAGATCCCGGCGATCTTCAGCCCGTTGAGCAATACCGGGAATTGCGCCGCAAAGGCTGCGATGCCGCCGGCGGCCAGCGAAATCCAGATCAGGTTTGCAGCGGCAACGCCGAGGGCCGGGATGAGCGCCGTCGGCGCGCGATAGCGCAGCGAGGTGCTCATCACCAGCATGACAGCCGGGCCGGGGGTCAGGCCGCCTGCAATGAACAGGGCAACCAGGGCAATCCAGACCGAAAGGTCCATTCAGGCCCCCGTCAGGGTTAGAGGATCAGCTCTCGGTGCCGCGCTTTACGGCGGCATCGATCAGCTCACGGGCCTTCTCGATGCCATACCAGCCCTCGATCCGGGTCCATTTGCCCTGTTCGAGATCTTTGTAGTGCGTGAAGAAGTGAGCGATCTTGTCACAAAGCGTCTGCGGCAGATCGTGATAGGTCGCGATCTTGTCGTAGTAGGCCGTCAGCTTCGGGTGCGGCACGGCGAGGATCTTCTCATCCGGACCCTTGTCGTCCGTCATCATGAGAACGCCGACCGGGCGGGCGCGCACGACGGAGCCCGGCACCAGCGGGCGGTTGCCAACGACCATGACATCGATCGGGTCGCCATCGAGGCTCATCGTATGCGGGACGAAGCCGTAATTACAGGGATAGCGCATCTCGGTGTAGAGATAGCGGTCGACGAACATGGCGCCGGAATCCTTGTCGATCTCGTATTTGATCGGGTCGCCGCCGAGGGGCACTTCGATCAGAACGTTGAGGTCATCCGGCGGGTTCTGGCCCGCGCTGATCTTTGAAAGGTCCATTGTCTGCGCTCGCTTAGGGAGGAAGTGAGAGTTCGCGTGGCGATGGCCTTTTGAGACCTGAACGTCAAGGGCGGCGTTGCCGCAGACGACTAATGTCTTAGCCCTCTGCCTTTACTTCTTCCGCCTTGAAGATCCGCATGGGCGTTCCACCAGCAGACAGGCGGCGGGCGGCTTTGACGAAATTGCGGCTCTCTTTCAGCGCGAAATGGGCTTTCAGCGCACCCATGTCGCGCCAGTATTCGACGAAGACCAGACGGGCAGGATCATCGCAATCGGCGTGAACATTGTGGGCGATGCAGCCGTCTTCGGCGCGCGAGCGGGCGCAGTGTTCAAGGCACAAGGCTAGGAGCTCTGTCGCTGTCTCGGGCTGGGTGCGGACACTGCCGGTGACGATGATCATGGGCGGAACTTCCTCAGTTTCGGATCAGGGCATAGTTGAAGCTGATCGACACACGCGGCTCTTCGGCCCGGTTCGGCATGACTTCATGGCGCAGCCAGGATTCCCAGAAAAGCGCGTGGCCTTCCTTGGGTTCCAGATAGACGAAACGGCGCGCGGTTTCCGGCGCGTCGTCTGCTGGCTGAGGCGCACCCATCATGAAGGTGAGGCGCGGGTCTTCCATCTTCAGCGTGCCGGCGCCGTCGGGCACGGCGACATAATAGGTGCCGGAAATGACGCTGCCCGGATGGATATGGCCGGAATGGCTGCCGCCTTCGCCGAGAATGTTCACCCAGAGCGCATCCAGTTCCAGATGGAAGCCGTTCATGTCCCAGTGCAGCTCACGGGCAAATTCTCCAGCCTTCTGGTCGAGCAGGTCTTTCAGTGCAGCGAACTCTGGGAAGCGTTCTGGCAGGTCATCCAGCGACGCGTAGGACGTGTAGCCGTCATAACCCTGTTCGTCGCACCAGTCGTTGCCGGCTGTGTCCTCGTCTTCCAGCAGCCAGCAGACGGCTTCGAGTTCGGTGCGCAGTGCTTCTGTGCCGAGGGCTGCCTCTTTCACGAAGGTGGGGAACAGGGTCTTGAGTGTCATGTCGGAACCAAAAAGAAAGACCCCGCCGGACTGGCCGGCGGGGCAGGGGTAATTCTGGAGACGGACTATTCCGCCGGCTTGATGAATTTCAGCGTCATGCGGTCGCTTTCGCCGATGGCCTTGTAGGCTTCCGGGTCCCAGCCTTCGGGGGCTTCTTCGCCTTCGTCCGGCTGGTTGCTGACCGGCGGCAGCGTCCAGACACCGTAAGGATGGTCTGCGGTGTCAGCCGGGTTTGCGTTGATCTCGGAGGATCCGTCGAACTGGAAACCGGCATTGGCCGCTAGCGTGCGCACATAGTCTTCGTGGACATAGCCGCTCGGGGCTTTCGGGTCCTGCACGGCCGTTGACGGCAGGCGGTGCTCGACCACGCCGAGAATGCCGCCGGGCTTGAGGGCCGCATAGGCGTCGTTGAAGAATTTCTGTTCGTAGCCGCCAGCCATCCAGTTATGGATGTTGCGGAAGGTGAGCACGACGTCCGCGGTGCCGGGCTCGGTCAACGGGCCGCTGTTTGCCGAGAAGCCGGAATAGGTGATCGTGCCGAACTTCGGGTCGGTATAGTTCGATTTGAAGTTTTCATTGTTCGTCTCGATCCGGGCAACACGCTCGGCGTCATCAATACCTTCAGGCGAGAACAGGACAGCGACCAGCTTGCCGCCGCCGGAGGCCAGGTAGGGTGCGAGGATGTTGGTGTACCAACCGCCGCCCGGCCAGATTTCCACGACGGTGTCATCGGCTTCCACGCCCAGGAATTCCAGCGTTTCCTTCGGATGGCGCCACACGTCGCGGGCTTTTTCCTCGGGCGAGCGCACGTCGCTGGCGATGGCGGCTTCCAGCGCGCTTTCAGGCGTGGGCGTCTCTGCGGCTGCGGTATCGAGTTCGGCAACGGCTTCCGGGCTGTCTGCCGGAGCAGGGGAGCAGCCGGCGAGCAGCGCCAGGGAAAGGAGGGTAGTGGATACGGCGGTTTTCATCTGTGTTTCTCCGTCGATGGGACCTCTTGAACCGCCCTTTTAGGCACCCACATGTACCTTTGTCACGGTGCTGCGACGCGGGCCGTGGCCGGGTTTCGTGCCGGTGCCATCATTCGGGCCGGGTGTTTGCGAAGTCCGAACCCCAGACGGAACCCCCCGATCAGGGTGTTCCCAGTTGCTTTGAGACAGAGGACTGAACACATGTCGAATATAGATCTGACCCCCCTTTACCGCACCATGGTAGGCTTTGACCGCATGGCAAACATGATCGATCAGGCCGCGCGCTTGGATGGTTCGCAGGGCTATCCCCCTTATAATATCGAGCGAGTCGACGAAAACGCCTTCGCCATCGAGATTGCCGTTGCCGGTTTTACGCAGGACGATCTCGAGATCGAGACGAAGGAAGGCCTGCTGACCGTTGCCGGCAAGAAAACCGAAACCGAAGACGCCAGCGGCAGGGACTATCTGCACCGCGGCATTGCCCAGCGCAGCTTCATCCGCCGCTTCCAGCTAGCCGATCACATTCTCGTGACCGGCGCTCAACTGGACCATGGCGTCCTGAAAATTGATCTCGTCCGTGAACTTCCGGAAGAGAAAAAGCCTCGCAAGATCGAGATCGGAACCTCCGAAGCACCGGAGCCGAAATTGATCGGTAAGAAAAAGGCTGACGCAGCCTAAGTCCGGTCCTGTCCGATTGAGACACGATTCGGCGCGCTCCTGACCGGGGCGCGCCGTTATCTTTTAAACTGAACCATCAGGCGCCGGCGTTGGCCACTTTCTCCGCATGGCGGAATACCTGAAGGCAATTGGCGGCGCTGAGGAAATCTTCCAGCGCGAGCGATTCCTTCAGTGTACGGCTGACATGACGGTCGACCGCATTGAAGGCTTCGGCAGCGTGCTTCTGGGCCGATTGCACAAAGGTGCCGGCCTCGAGGTCAACGGAGACCTTGTCTTCGCCTGCGCGCACGGCGTCGGCGTTCGCCTTCGTCCAAGGCAGATAGGTCTTGCTGACTTCTTCCGCGAACAGCGGTGTAAGCGTCGGCTGAAGTGCGGCTATGTCCGCAAACGGACCACCGGCTTTCGGGTCATCCATGTTTTCGCACCAGGCCGTGATGAACGGTGCGCGATCCTTCAGCCATTCTGCCGGGGTCGGGTCCAGCAGCATTTGCTGGAACTGGGCGGCGAGGCTGAAATCGGCAAAGGCCGGACGGCCCCCGAAAATGAAAAGATGCTGCTTCAGGTGCGCATTCAGCAATTCCGCAAAGCGGCGCCAGGACGCATCCAGCACCGGCTGGTTCTCAATCGAAGCACCGACCAGCGGCAGGCGGTCGGCCATGCGCTCGGCAATCTGGACCGACGGCTTCTTCCAGGCACGCGGGCGCTTGCCGCCCGACAACTGCACCAAGGCGCGCAGGCCCGCCTGGTCGCGGTCCGGCTTGTTGCCCCAGCGCTGCTGGAACATGCACTTGTTCAGCCACTCGTCGCCATAGTCTTCGAGGATCAGCGACAGGGCTGCAAGGGCGGGATCCTCAGGCGTGGCCGACGGCTCCGGCTGCGCCGCTTCGAGCGCCAACAGCATGCGGGTCGATTCCTGGCTCACCCGACGATCAGGTGCGACCAGTAGCGGCACGGTCGCGATACGCGCCAGTGCGCGGAAATCGGTTTCCGTGTCGCGGGACCGGGTGATCCATTCGAACTCGACTCCCTTGTACCGCAGAAAGGCACGCACTTTCAGTGAGTAGGGTGAGGTTTCGGCGCCGAAGAGGCGATAGGCTGACATGGCTTTGGTTCCTGTCTCGGCTCGGCCCCTGCTTAGGCATTTCAGCCCCCACTGCCAACCAGTGTTTGCCGCCGCGCCTGTAAATGGCTATGCGCGTCACCAGATATCCTGACCTGACATGAAGGAGAGGCCGATGCGCGTGATGCACGTGATGGCCGGTGCCCCGGAGGGGGGCGCGGAAAATATCATGCTGGAATCGGTTCTGGCTCTGGCCGAAGCCGGTCTTACCCAACACGTCGTGACGCGGCCGGACAATCAGTTCCGCGTACAAAAATTCCGTGAGGCCGGAATCGGCGTCGATGTGGCGCCGTTCAACAATGCTTGGCCGTTTCCCACGCGCCGTGTGCTGGGTGAGGCGATCAAGACATTCAAACCGGATGTTATCGAATACTGGATGGGCCGCGCGGGGCAGTTTGCACCGAAGGAATACCGCAACCGTTCGATCGGCTGGTATGGCGGCTATTACAAGCTTGCCCGCTTCGTGAATTGCGAATGGCATGTCGGTCTGACGATCGACCTGTTGCGGCATATCCGCGAACAGGGGGTCAGCGAGGACCGGTCCGGCATCATCCACACCTATGCAGACTTTGAGGGTGCCGACCCGGTTGACCGGGCAAGCCTCGACACGCCCGAAGATGCGCCGGTCGCCCTGGCGCTTGCCCGCCTGCACGAGAAGAAAGGCCTCGACACGTTGCTCGACGCCACCGCCAAAGTGCCGGGCCTCTATGTCTGGATCGCGGGGGAGGGCCCGCTGGAGGCAGAACTGCGCGCGCATTGCAAGCGGCTGAACCTTGACGATCGCGTCCGCTTCCTCGGCTGGCGGAACGATCGCGGTGCGCTGCTCGCGGCTTGCGACGTGGTGGCCTTTCCGTCGCGCTACGAACCGTTCGGAACCGTCACGGTGGATGCCTGGGCGGCGTCACGCCCGCTGGTCGCCGCCGATGCCGTCGGACCTGCGGCCTATGTGAAGGACGGCGAGAACGGCGTTCTGATTCCCAAGAACGATGTCGGTGCGCTGGCGAATGCGCTCAGCAAAGTGATCACGGACGAGGAGTTCGCCGCGAAGATCGTCGCTGGCGGACGCGCCTCCTACGAAGCGCAGTTCAACAAGGCGGCTTTCCAGCGGGACTCGAAGGCCTTCTATCAGAAGATCATCGATTTTGCAGGGCCGTTCCCGGGCTAACCGACACTCGCAAAAAAAGCGCGGTAGAGGCCTTCGGCTGCGTGGCGGCCGGGGCCGACATCCACCTGAATGCCTGCCCGGCGCAGGCGCAGGATGCCCCCATTGGCGACCGGGTGCGGGTCCAGCACAGAACAGACCACACGGGCTACGCCCGCCTCTTCGAGTTTCACAGAGCAGGACTTGCCGCCTGCCGAGCGTTCGCGGCAGGGTTCCAGCGTGACATAGGCGGTACCGCCGCGCGCGGCTTCTCCGGCCTCTTCCAGCGCAATCTCTTCCGCATGGGGCCGGCCGCCCCGTCCGGTCACGCCGTCCCCGACAATGTGACCATGGGAATCGAGGATTACGCAGCCGACGGACGGGTTCACGCCGGTCAGGCCCTGATTGAGACGGGCGAGCGCAAGCGCCCGCCCCATCATGCGCTGGTCGCGCCGTTTGCTCACGGCAGGTCCGGCAGCGCCTGGGCGCGGTCTGCATCGAGATAGCGCACGGCGACCGGCTTCAGACTATCGTCCAGATCGATCAGCAGCGGATTGCCCGTCGGGATCTCGACGGACGTGATCTTGTCGTCGGGCACGTTGAACAGGTGCTTCACGAGCGCGCGCAGGGAGTTGCCGTGTGCAGCGATGACGACGTCCTTGCCGGACTTCAGCACAGGGGCAATTTCAGCGTCCCAATAAGGAAGCACGCGGTCCAGCGTCAGTTTCAGGCTTTCCGTATCCGGAATGTCGATGCCCTTGTAGCGCGGATCGGTGGAAAGGTCCCAGGTGGAGCCCTTTTCCAGCGGCGGCGGCGGCACGTCATATGAACGGCGCCAGACATGAACCTGTTCGTCGCCATGCTTTGCGGCGGTCTCCGCCTTGTCGAGGCCGGTCAGGCCGCCATAGTGGCGCTCATTCAGCTGCCAGGCTTTTTCCACCGGCACCCAGGCGCGTCCCATCTCCGTCAGCGCCAGCCAAAGCGTGCGGATGGCGCGGGTCTGGTAGCTGGTGAAGGCGGCGCGGAAATCAGCGTCGACGCCTTTCAGCAACTGGCCGGCCTTCTTGGCTTCGCCTTCGCCTTTTTCGGTCAGGTCGGCATCCCACCAGCCGGTGAAACGGTTTTCGAGGTTCCAGGCGGATTGTCCGTGGCGGACGAGAGCTAGCTTCGGCATCGCGATCAGTGGTCCTTTTATAGTCCTGAATGTCTGTCTGGCGGCCTTTTCGGCGCAAAACGCTGCCGATTCAAGCGTCCATGATCCGCATCAGCTCCACCATGGCCAGCACGACATGATAGCCTGTCGAGGCTGGCATCATGTGGGCGACAGGTTTGCCGGTGGCGTCGTACCTGTCGATCCAGCCGCCTTCCGGGGTCAGGTGTTCGTCCATCAGCACATCGAAACTGCGGCAGGCAGCAGCGGCAAAGCTTTCCTCGCCAGTCGCTTCGAACATGGCGAGATGGGCCTTCAGGGCTTCGGTCTGTGGCCAGGTACGGCGCGACCCGTCGGCGACCGCGCCTTCGCGGGTCACCTCCAGCAGGGCCCTGCCTTCTTCGTCCAGCGTAGAGCATGCAAAGACGTAAAGGGTCTCCGCCCGGGGAGGGATCGGCGTACCGCTGGCCTTCGCGAAAGCATGCAGCAGCCAGACCCATTCGAACTGATGGCCGGGCTCGACAATCTCTGCATCGCGTCCGGTCGGCTGGGTCCAGCCCGGGGCGAAATGCTCGCCCAGCAGGTCTCCCGGTCCGGCGGTCAGGAACCGGTCGAACAGGCTGATGATCTCGCCCGCGCGGGTCAGGTGACCGCCTTCCGGATTCGCCCGGTGCAGGGCGAGGCAGGCTTCCAGGAAATGCATGTGGGGATTCTGATGGCGATTCTGGTCTATGCCGGGAATGTGCTCGAAATACCCGCCATCAGGGGCGCGCAGTTTTGCATCGACCGTTTTGAGAATGGCCGCCGCGCCCGCCAGAGCCTCTTCCGCCCCGTCGAGGGCGATGGCTGATTCAGCCAGAGCATAAAGGACAAAGGCGATGTCGTAGAGGTCGACCCTATCGTCGGCCAGACCCGAACCATCCGCATTCAGAACGCATCCGGGGAGCCCGTCGCTGCGCAGGGCCGGGCCTGCCAGTGTAGACAGGCCCATACCGATATGGTCGGCGGCGGTGTCCGGTTTCCAGCCCATCCGCAGGGCTTCGGTGAAGACATAAGTCTGACGCCCCTGAACACGGACGCGGGTCGTTTTCTGGTCTCCGGCCTGGTGGTCGAGCGTCAGCGATTCGCGGAACAGGCCGTGCTCGCCGACACCACGTTCAGACCAGAGGGGAAAACAGGCGTCCATCAGCCAGTGACGGGCTTCCCGCGCCCGGCGCTTCAAGGCTGACTTTGACATATGGCGCAAACCCCGTAGCAGATGCGTCGGCGAATGCCGCTCGCCAGAACCGACGAGCACCTGCTAACAGGAGCAGGCCCGGTTGACCAGCGGCGACCGGCGGTTGCAGCGTTACGAACGCACCAGAGTGAGAAAGGCCCCGATGAAGGACAGGATATTCTTTCCTCTCGCCCTGCTTGTTGCGGCCGGAATGGTGGGCATCGCCATCATGCCGGGCGTCGGCCGCCTGCCGTCCGGCGCAGTGACCGGGGATGGCCAGAACTACAACGAAATTACCGTTTCCGGGGCCTATCTGAACAAGGTCGTCGCCGGCGGGGATGCCACCACCCGGCTGATTGACGGGCCGAAAGGACGCAAACAACTTTATATCGAGGTGGACGCGGATACGCTCGAGAGAGCGCCCGAACTTGGGCCCCACTTCCGGCTGGCGGCGGACATGGAAGTGCAGTTCTCCGGCTTTACGGTCCGGTGCACCGTGCGGGCCCGCCCGGCGGATACGCGGGGCGCCCTTCAGATGGAGGCAAATTATTCCGCCGGCCGGGTCGGTGATTCGGGCTGGCAGGTGTTCGACCTGCAACGCGAGTTCCAGGATTACAGCTTTGAATATGATGTGCCGGTCATTGAGGGCGAGCAGGGGGTCGATTATCTCGGCATCCGCCCGGTCGTGCCGGACAAGTCCCGGGCGCTGATCGTTGAATCGGTGAAATTTGAACGCCTTGGCCGCTGGGCCGAATAGTTGGCGGATCCCGCGGGTTGCTCAATCGCAGCATTTCCATTTGTCTGGTCGCACTGGCGATCGCCACATGTGCAGTGACACAATTTCCGGAGAGCAAATTGGCCGATACAGAATCCCTGAAACCTGCTGGGTCTCTCCCGGGCGAGGATCCGTACCCCTGGCTCGAAGAAGTTGAAGGGGACGACGCGCTCTCCTGGGTTCGCGCGCAGAATGCGCGGACGCTGGCCGAGCTTCAGGCGGACCCCCGTTATTCCGACTTTGAGGCGGCGGCGCTGGATGCACTGAATTCCAAGGAGCGCATTGCCTATGGCGTGGTGCGCTCCGGCTATGTCTACAATTTCTGGCAAGACGACACCAATGTGCGCGGCCTTTGGCGCCGGGCATCCATCGCGTCTTACCGCACCGATGAACCGGATTGGGAAACCGTGGTCGATTTCGACCAGCTAGCGGAATCGGAAGGCAAGAACTGGGTCTACAAGGGCGCGAACTGTTTCGAGCCGAAAGGCACAGGGACCTATAAGTGCATGGTCTCGTTGTCGGATGGCGGCAAGGATGCCGTGATCCAGCGTGAATTCGATCTGGCGACCAGGACTTTCGTGAAAGATGGCTTCGTCACACCGGAAGCCAAACAGGGCCTCGCCTGGGCCGGGCCGGATACGGTGCTGATCTCAACGGACTGGGGCGAAGGCACGGTGACGGAGTCGGGCTACCCCTTCGTCGTCAAACGCTGGGCGCGCGGCACATCCCTGGAAAGCGCTGAGGAAGTCTTCCGCGGCAAAGTGACGGATGTCGGCGTCTGGCCGATGACGCTGGAACTGGATGACGGCACGGTGCTTCAGGGCGCTGTGGAGGCGGAAACCTTCTTCACGTCGAGCTATTGGTGGTTCCCGGAAGGGGAGACCACGGCGGTCCGGTGGCCGATTCCAATGAAATCGTCTCCGGAAGGCATTTACCGGGGCCAGTTCCTCGTCTCCCTGCAGGAAGATTGGGCACCGGAAGGCCAGTCAGATGCGTTCAGGTCCGGCGATCTTGTTGCCTTTGATGTGGCCGCGTTCATGGAGACCCGGGCGCTGCCGGCAGTCTCCCTCGTTTACCGGCCTTCCGAAGCGCAGGCGCTGGAAGGTGTTGCCATCGCCAGGGACGCCATGCTGCTGTCTGTCAGCGACACGGCTGTCGGCAAGGTGATGCGGGCTGAACCCGGCAGCGATGGCTGGCGGACCTGGAGCGTGGCGCTGCCGGGCGAAGGCCAGGCCAGCATCGCCTTTGCCAATCCGCACGAAAAGACCGTCTTCCTGAACTATGAAGACTTCCTGACCCCGGACTCGCTGCTCGAATACGATGCCGCGAGCGATGCGGCGGCCCTGCTGAAAAGTGTGCCGGCCAAGTTCGATGCGGCAGGCCTGAAGGTGGAGCAGCATTTCGCGACTTCCAAGGATGGAACGAAGGTGCCGTATTTCCTCGTCGCGCGGAAAGACATCCCGATGGACGGGACCACGCCGACGCTGCTCTATGCCTATGGCGGTTTCCAGGTGTCGATGAACCCGGCCTACAGCCCCGTGACGGGTAGGCTCTGGCTGGAGCAGGGCGGGGCCTATGTATTGGCGAACATCCGTGGCGGCGGCGAGTTCGGCCCGGCCTGGCACCAGGCCGGCCTGAAGCAGAACCGCCAGCGCATCTATGACGACTTCATCGCCGTGGGCGAGGATCTCATTGCCTCCGGCGTGACCAGCGCGGATCATCTCGGCATCATGGGCGGCTCCAATGGCGGCCTGCTGATGGGCGTGATGCTGAACCAGCGGCCGGATCTCTGGAATGCCGTTGTGGTGCAGGTCCCGCTGCTCGACATGCTGCGCTACCATCTCCTGCTGGCAGGGGCGTCCTGGGTCGATGAATACGGGTCTCCGGAAGTGCCGGAAGAGCGGGCCTTCCTCGAGACGATCTCGCCCTACCAGAATTTCGACGCGTCAAAGCCCTATCCCGAGCCATTCTTTGTGACGTCCACGAAGGATGACCGGGTGCACCCCGGCCATGCGCGCAAGATGGCGAAGAAGTTCGAGGCGGCAGGCCTGCCATTCCTCTATTACGAGAACATCGATGGCGGACATGCCGCGGCGGCCAACCAGACCGAGCGCGCCAAGCGGACGGCTCTGGAATTCACCTATCTCAGCCAGAAGCTGGCCGACACGAACTGAGTCCGGATTCCAGGTCGGCTTAAATCACATTTGGATGAAGTGCCGGGTTTTTCTATTCCGGAGCCTTGCCAAAATGCCCAAGCGTGAGACTGTCAGGGCATGAAACTGGACGATCCGGGCTTTGAGAACGAGCTGGTCAGCCTGAAAGTGCTGACGGAAGCAGACCGGGACGTTCTGATGAACACGTCTGCGGTCGAAGCCATGTGGCAATGGATGCCGGTGATCGCGACCGGCACCAATTTCCATTCCTATTTCGATCATACGCTGGAGCTGAAAAAGTCCGGTGACTACATCCCGTTCACGATCTGGCGGAAGTCGGACGGCGCCTTTGCCGGTGTGGTCGCCTATGCAGATATATCCCGCACGCACCGGCGGTTGCGGATTGCTTCTCTCTGGATCGTCGACGAGATGCGCGGCACCGCAATCGTCCCGGCGGTTCAACTTGCCACCATCCAGCGTGCGTATGCCTCGCGTATGCGGCGGATCGAGATCCTGACGCCGGAAAGCAATGAGCGCTCCATCCGTTCCATCGAACGGTTCGGGGCCAAGCGCGAAGGCACGCTGCGCAGCTATTTCCGCATGGCCAACGGAACATGGGCCGATATGGCCGTCCTGTCGCTGGTCGGGGATGAGGCGAAAGCGGCAATCGCCCTGCTGCAGGACCGGGTGCGGGAGTTGCAACAGGCTTAAAAGCTTGACGCCGCTGGCATTCGCGTGCTTTAGGCGCGCCAAATCTGCGCAAATCCAGAAGCGCGCCTTGACCGTTCCCGTGAGGACAGCGAGGCCCCCCGCCCGGCGAAGTGTCGCTCAGCGGGGCTCTTGGTCTTTGCGTTGAACCCATGGAGTGCCCATGTCAGGACAGTTCTGACAGACGGCATAAGGAGTAACGCGATGTTTGACGCCCTCAGCGAACGGCTCGGCGGCATTTTCGACAACCTGACGGGGCGCGGCGCGCTGTCCGAGAAGGATGTGTCCGAAGCGCTGCGCGAAATCCGTGTTGCGCTGCTGGAAGCAGACGTCGCGCTGCCCGTGGTCAAGGACTTCATCGCCAAGGTGAAGACCCGCGCCGTAGGCGAGGAAGTCATCCGCTCCGTGAAGCCGGGCCAGCAGGTTATCAAGATCGTCTATGACGGTCTGGTCGACATGTTGGGCGGCGAAGACGCCGATACCAGCCTGCGCGTCGACAGCCCGCCGGCCGTCGTCATGATGGCGGGCCTTCAGGGCTCCGGTAAAACCACCACGACCGGCAAGCTGGCCAAGCGCCTGTCGGAGAAGGGCCGCAAGAAAGTCCTGCTCGCTTCGCTCGATGTGCGCCGCCCGGCGGCCATGGAACAGCTGGCAATTCTGGCAGACCAGTGTGGCGAGAATGTCAGCTCCCTGCCGATCGTGCAGGGCCAGCTGCCGGCGGACATCGCCCGGCGCGCCATGAATGCCGCGAAGATCGGCGGCTATGACGTTCTCTTCCTAGATACCGCCGGCCGGACCAGTATCGACGAACAGATGATGACCGAGGCGGCCGAGATCGCAGAGATCGCCCAGCCGCAGGAAACGTTGCTCGTCGCAGATGCCCTGACCGGCCAGGATGCGGTCGAAACCGCGCGGCGTTTCCATGAGCGCTTGCCGCTGACCGGCCTTGTCCTGACCCGGATGGATGGTGATGGCCGCGGCGGGGCCGCGCTCTCCATGCGTGCGGTCACCGGCCTGCCGATCAAGTTCCTCGGTGTCGGCGAAAAGCTCGACGGGCTCGACGCCTTCGATGCGAAACGCGTCGCGGGCCGCATCCTCGGGCAGGGGGATATCGTCTCGCTGGTCGAAAAAGCTGCCGAGCAGATGGACGCCGCAAAGGCCGAGCGGATGGCGGAGAAGATGCGCAAGGGCATCTTCGACCTCAACGATCTGGCTGATCAGCTGCGGCAGATGCAGCAGATGGGCGGTCTTGGCGGCCTGATGGGCATGCTGCCCGGCGCCCGCAAGGCCAAGCAGGCCATGGAAGCGGCAAACCTCGATGATAATGTCCTGAAACGTCAGGAGGCGATCATTTCCTCCATGACGAAAGCCGAGCGTGAAAAGCCTGCGCTGCTCAACGCCTCGCGCCGCAAGCGCATCGCCGCCGGCTCCGGCACCACGGTGCAGGACGTGAACAAGCTGCTAAAGATGCACCAGCAGATGGCGGGCATGATGAAGAAGATGCGCACCAAGGGCGGCATGAAGAACATGTTGAGCATGGCGCAGCAGGCCGGCATCTCGCAGGCTGATCTTGCAAAGATGGGCGGCCAGCAGCTGCCGGGCCTTGGCGGCGGATCGCTTCCGCCGGGCATGGGCGACCTGTTGGGGGGTAAAAAGAAATGACCGACATCGACACGACACTGGCCAAGTTCCAGCTGAGCCAGTTCCGCGACAGCATCGACAATCTCGATGCGATCCTCGTCCACACGCTGGCCGAGCGTTTCAAGTTGACCCAACAGGTTGGCAAGCTGAAAGCTCAGCATAATCTTCCGCCTGCGGACAAGACCCGCGAAGCAGAACAGATCGAACGGCTCCGCGCCATGGCGCAGGACTCCGGTCTCGATCCGGCCTTTGCCGAGAAATTCCTCAATTTCATCGTGGCGGAAGTGATCCGCCATCATGAGCACATCCGCGGCCTAGAGGCCGACTAGAACATTCCAGAGACGCCAGTACACAGGAGATAACCCCATGGCCCTCAAAATCCGGCTCGCTCGCGGCGGGTCCAAGAAACGCCCTTTCTACTCCGTCGTTGTTGCCGACGCTCGCGCCCCGCGTGACGGCCGCTTCATCGAGAAGATCGGCACCTATGATCCGCGCCTTCCGAAAGACTCGGAAAACCGCGTACAGATCGACGCCGAGAAAGCTGCTGAATGGGTCCGCAAGGGTGCCCAGCCGACCGAACGCGTCGCCCGGTTCCTGTCGCAGCTCGAAGTCGACGGCAAGCCGGTCGTGACCTGGACGCACGGCAACAACCCGAACAAGGGCGAGCCGGGCAAGAAAGCCCAGGAACGCATCAAGGAACGTGAAGAGAAAGCCGCTGCTGCGGCAGAAGCCGCTGCTGAAGCTGCTGCCGCTCCGGCCGAAGAAGCACCGGCTGAGGAAGCCCCGGCAGAAGAAGCCGCTTCCGAATAAGCTGCCCGCCAACAGGCAGGCGCCCTCTGACGGGCCATGGAAGGGCCGGCATCCGGGAAGGGTGCCGGCCTTTTCCGTATGCGGCCCGAAAACCGACCGAAAAGCTGAACACAGGATAACGGGGAATCCTGATCGGGTTCAGATCGCTTCACCTAAAAGCGGTCTGTCCGAAAAGGAGCCTGTTATGAAGAAGACGCTTGTTTCCGCGCTCGCCTTTGCGGCGGGTCTTGCTGCCCTGGCCTTGCCTGCGAGTGCCGATCATCGCGGTGACCGGGATACCTGGCGCGGCGGGGACTATCAGGGCCGCCAGGGCGGGGCCGTCCTGTATTCCAATGCCGGTTTCCGTGGAGAAGCCGTCCGGATTGACGGCGCGGTGCCCAGTCTTGGCCGTATCGGCTTCAACGACCGGGCCTCATCCATCGCGATCAATCGCGGCGTGTGGGAAGTCTGCGTGGACGCGAACTTCCGTGGCCGGTGTGAAATCATCGACGCCAGCAAAAGGCATCTGAATGCCTACCGCCTGAACGACACTATCTCCTCAATCCGCCCGGCCGGGTATGACCGGGGTGGACGTCATGACCGTTGGGACGACGGCGGGGATGGCCGGCGCGATGGCCGTCGGGGCGATTGGGGTGGTAGACAGGGTGTTGTCCTGTTCCCGGATTCCAATCAGCGCGGCTACGCGATGGAGATCAGCCGGGATGTCGCCGATCTCAGCCAGTACCGGTTCAACGACAAGGCCAGCTCCTTCTATGTCAGCGGCGGCACCTGGCAGGTGTGCGAACACGCGAACTATCGCGGCCGCTGTGCGATCCTGACGGCCGGTGCCGGCGACCTCGGCCCGATCCGGATGAACGACAATATCTCGTCCGTCCGCCGGTACAGCGGGTGGCGCTAAGGCGACGGTAGCTGCCGCTTGCCCTTGCCGCGCGCGCCGCTACACAGGCGGCATGAGCAAGACAGCAGACAACAGGCTGATCGTGGTGGGCGTCCTGAAAGGCGCCCATGGCGTTCGCGGCGATGTACGGGTGAGAAGCTTCACCGCCGATCCTGACGCCGTGTTCGATTTCGGCCCCCTGCTGGATGAGTCCGGCAAAGTGATCCTGACGCCGAAATCTGCCCGTCCGGGAAAGGAGCATTTCATCGTCCGCCCGAAAGAGCAGAAGCAGAAGGAAGCGTGGGACGCTATGCGCGGCACCCTGCTGTACGTGCCCCGCGCCAGCCTGCCGGAAGCGGACGAGGACGAATTCTATATCGAGGATCTCGTTGGTCTCGATGTCTATGCGGGCGGCAGCGATCGGGCCGGCCGCGTGCGCGCCGTTCAGGATTTCGGGGCAGGGGATCTGCTGGAGATAGACCTCACTGGCGGCGGCAGCGTGTTCGTGCCTTTTACCCTCGCGGATGTGCCGGTTGTGGACCTCGCCGCGCGCCGCGTCGTGGTGGCGACGCTGGACGAATGGATGGCTGAGCCGGAAGAGGAAGAACCCCCGCCCGGGGCCTGACACAGTTTGTTGCGGGTTGTTCAGACAGGATTTGCCATACTTTCTGCCAGACTGAGTGAAAGTATGGCCGATGATGACAAGGTTCCTCCGCCTCCTGGCAGTGCTCGCCGCGCCAATCGCAATGGCTGCGGGGGCACAGGCCCAGACAGAAACCTATGACTATGACCCCGCGATGGAAGAGGGACCGCCAACGCTGATCCTCTACAGCGGTGCCAATTATTCCGGTGAAGCCCGCGAAATATACGACCCGATCTACGCCTTGCCGAACCTGCAGTTCAACGACCGGGCCCGCTCCATCGCGGTGCTGTCTGGACAGTGGGAAGTCTGCCAGCACAGCGACTTTACCGGCCGCTGCGTCTTCCTGCGCTATGACGTTCCGGATCTTGCCTGGTATGGCATGGACGCAGAGATTTCATCGGTGCGTCCTGTATATGAATATACAGATGCCGAGCATGGCCTGATGTTCGTGCGCGATGAGAATGGCTACATCCGCTATGTCGATGACGAGCAGTATGGCTATGACACCTACAGCTATGGCTACGGCGCCTCGACCTCGATCCAGGTCTACCATTATGGTTATTCGACCGATTACCGGCGCTATGGCTATTACGATCCGCGCCTTGGCTACGACCCGTACGGGTTTGGCTGGTATGGCTACTCCCAGCCTTATTATTCCTCGACCCATTACCGGCGGGAACGTCCGCCGCTGCGCGGGCACTATGGCGCGCGCGATGCGGCGGTCACGCTGTATACCGACTCCTATGACCGCGGCGCTTCGTTGGGCATCAATCGCGGCATCCGCGATCTCAGCCGGTACCGGTTCAATGACAATGTGTCGTCGATCCAGATCCGGTCCGGCAAATGGGAAGTGTGCGAGCACGCCAATTTCCAGGGCCGCTGCCAGATCGTCGATGCCTCGGTCGACAAGCTGAACGGCCTGCGCCTGAACGATAATATCTCCTCCATCCGCCCGGTCGGCAGCACCGGTCATGACCGTTGGGACCGCCATGAACGGGACGGCCGGGATGGACGCCGGGGCGACTGGACAGGTGGTGACCGCAGAGACAGAGGCGATAGGGATAGGGACCGCGCAAGACGCGATGCGCCGCAGGCGGGTGTGAGCGCCGGCACCTATGATTCCGCCGCCCGTACGCCGCCAAAGGCAGGCCGCCTGCCGCCGGGAATCCGGAACATGCAATCTGAAGCCGCCGCTGCACAATCGGCCGCGCCTCCCCCGCGTGCAGTGACGTCCCAACCGGTCCGCCGGCCGGGTGAGCGTGTGGAAGAACGCCGGATTGAGCGGAGCCTGTCGGGTGGCCCGGCGGGGCGCAGCGGAACAGGCGTTCGCGCAACGCCTGCACCGAACCGCGCCCGGATCGAACAGCCGCGCATCAGCGCGCCTGAGCGTCGGGGAACGCCGCGCAGCCTGACACCAAAAGCCCCGGATGTGCGTGCTGCGCCAACGCGTGACACCCGCCCGCCGGGCATGCGCCGGATCGAGCCGCAAAGCCGTCCGGCAACCCCGGTCCGCCGTGCGCCGGAAGTCCGTCAGCCGGCGGTGCGCGCGCCCGCAACGCCCGCGCCGCGCATGACCCGGCCGGCCAGCCCGCCGCCGCAGGCAAGAGCACCGGCTTCGCAACCGGTGTCGCGCCCGGCCCCTCCGCCGCCGCCTCGTGCCAGCACGCCGCGCCCGGCCCCTCAGGCCGCGCCAAAACGGGACACGCGCCCGCCGGCCCTGCGCAGTTCAGGCCGCCCGACGCGGACGCAGGACTAAAGCCTGAAAGGCAATGAAGAACACCATGTAAGGACCGTTTATACGACGAGTCCGGCTGGCTCGGTTTGCCTTCGGCTTAACGCTTGTCCGCGCGCGGGTCGTTCCATTCGGCAGCGATGCCATAGCCGCCCCGGCGGACCAGCCAGAACATGCCGATCAGGTCGAAGATCCCTGCGCCAAGCCGCCCGAGGAAACCGTATTTGGATTCCCCGGCCAGGCGCCGGCGGTCGTTGACCAGCTCCTCGCGCACATCCCAGCCCGCGCGTTTGACCAGCGCCGGCAGGAAGCGGTGCATGGAGGCAAAATAGGGCAGGTCCCGGAAGGCCGCCGTACGGATCAGTTTCCAGCCGCAGCCCGTGTCTGTCGCGTCATCTTGCAGGACGAAGCGACGCACGCCGTTGGCGACGCGTGACTGGACCCATTTGAAGCCGGAATCGTTCCGGCTGTTGCGCTTGCCTGCGATGAGGCCGAGCTGGCCCGGTGCGCCCGGTGCGACAATCGCCTTCCACAGGCGGGCCGTATCTCCGGGGTCGTTCTGGCCATCTCCATCCAGAAGTTGGACCCATTCGCCGCGTACAGATTTCAGACCCGTGAAAAGTGCAGCGGATTTCCCGCGCCGCCGAATGTGGCTGAATACAAAAACCGTATCCGGGTGTTTTGCCTTCGCTTCTGCGAGCTCTGCGCCCGTCGCGTCTGACGACTGGTCGTTCACGCAGATGATTTCGAACGGAATACCGGCCAGCTGTTCATGCACCTCGTCGATCACAGGATGCACGTTTCCGGCTTCATTGAAGAAGGGAATGATGACAGAGAGGGCGGGGGTCGCGGCCATATCCTTTCCCGTATAGAAGACTGCGCCTTCCGGCAAACTTATATGCGAGTGATTTGCAATGGATATCTATCACATCTGGTTCGATCTGAAGCCGGGCACCGACGAGCGGGCCTTCGCAAAGGCGCTGCACGCCTTCCTCGACCGGATGAAGTCAGACGGCCGGATCGAGGCCTGGCGGATGATGCGCTGCAAGCTGGGCCTGCGCCCCGATGCGATCCGCGAATTCCACATCATGATCGAGACGCGTGACCTCGCCCAGCTGGACGAGGCCTTCCGCGCGGCGGCAGCGCGGGAAGGGGAGATCGACGAACTCCACTTCTCCGCCAACGCCATGGTGACGAACGTCAAATTCGGCCTGTTCCGCGACTGGCCGGATTGGGTTTGACGTCTATCAGGCCGGTGCGTAATTGTTCCGTGCCGAGGCGGACAGGACCGTGGCGACATCCGTGCCGGTGTGCAGGTACTGCCGTTCCACCTGCGATAGCTCGAACGGGGCATTCTCGCCGTAATGCTTCTGCCAGATCCGGTCCAGTTCCGGTTTGGTCAGTTCAGCGACTTTCTTTTCCTCGATGATGTCAGACGCATCGGCCCGGCGGCCGGGCAGGTAGATCGTGTCATTTCCGAAGTCGACCGCAAAGGCGATGATTCCGGGAATCAGGAAGAGCAGGAGCCCGATACCGTCCAGCATCACGATGCTCGGGTCGAGACGCCCGCGGCCTTGCCCCTTGCGTTCCGGATAAAGCAGCGTGCCGCACCCGGTCAGGCTCGCGGCGAGCAGGGTGGCGGATGCCCCGGTGAGGAGCTGGCGTTTGTGTTTGTCCATTTGGGTACCCCTTCTGGTGGCGGCGTACCGCCCTTGGAACCTCAGCCTGAAACGCGCGGGGTAAGAATTGGTTTCGTCCGGCGGAAAGATTTTATGGTTTTCCGGTTGGCTTGCCTGTTGACGGATCAGTCTCCTTGCCCATCCCGGCAATCGCCTCGATGGCTTCCCACTCCGCAACGATCTCGTCGACATAGGCGACGAAGCTTTTGGCGTAGAAAGGTTTGGAGTCCTTCCACCAGTCACGGATGGCGGCGGAGTCGAGGCTGTCACGCAGGCGGGCTTCGGTGCCGCCCCATAATTCTTCCTCGAACACGCCGAAACGTCTGTGCGTGTGCAGAACTTCATAATGGCGGAAACTCGCGGACAGGAAGTTTGTCGCCCGGAGGCGCTCCGGCCGGGACCAGCTTTCCGGCGCGCCCTCCCTGGTGATCAGTTCGGCCAAGTCCGGATTTTCGATGATCCGGCCAAGATTGGTGGACATCATCTGAGCCGAGGTCTGCGCTGCGGCCATCCGTGTCAGCTCCGCATTTTGTTTCAGCTGGATGCCAATAAAGACCAGCGTCAGCACAACGGCGGCGGACGCCAGGATATTGGCGATGGTGGCGATGGTGTCGAGCATGGAACGATCCTCCCCAGGACTTGGAGCCATCAAGCGCCAGCCCCGGGGAAAAATCAATTCGGCCGGAAAGGTTCAGGCGGCCTGTGCGTCCGCCGCTTCGTCGGAATAGACATCGTGGCGCAGGCTGGCGCGGATCGCGTTCAGCATCATCAGGCCAAGCCCGAAATAGGCTGCCATCCACGCAAGACCAAATGCGCCGTCATGCAGGCCGCGCATCGTGGCGAGCACGAGCAGTGCCATCAGCAGGATCGAGCTGACAAGGCCGCGGCCAGACCAGACCCGCCATGCGAGGACCAGGATGAGCGAGGTCTCAAGCCCCGTCGTTGCCAGCTGGAAACTTGCCGGGAAGACGGAGGCGGTTCCCAGAAGCCCTTCGAGGAAGAGAATGCCGGCAAAGACAATTCCGGCAATCGCGCCGCCCCGCGCCAGACGCATCACATCCCTGAGGGAGGTGATCTCTGGAAACAATCTGTTCATCCTGATTTCCCCACCGCGTGACTCTACTCTTCTACTTTTGATTTCATTGCAGATTCTGTCAATGGCAGTTTGGTCACACCCAGCCCGCTGTCTGGGCCGCCAGCCACACGCCGATGACAATGAACAAGGCCGCCGCAATGAAGCGGACGATATTCAGCGGCACGCGCTCGATCAGTTCATGCCCTAGGAACACGGCCGGCACGTTGGCCAGCATCATGCCCAGCGTCGTGCCGGCGGTGACCCAGACGATCTGGTCGAAACGGGCACCGAGCGCGATGGTCGCGAGCTGCGTCTTGTCGCCCATCTCGACGAGGAAGAAGGCGATCAGCGTGGCAATGAAGGCGCCGAAGCGGGTCGGCTTGTCGTCGAGATCGTCCAGCTGGTCTGGGATCAGGGTCCAGAAGCCCATAATCACGAAGGACGCGGCGATGATGTAGCGGAACCATTCGCCGTCCAGAATATTGGCGACACTTGCGCCGACGAGGGCCGCCAGGAAATGGTTCGCCAGCGTCGCCACAAGAATGCCGAGGATGATCGGCAGGGGCGTACGGAAACGGGTTGCCAGAAGAATGGCGAGCAGCTGCGTCTTGTCGCCGATTTCGGCCAGCGCAACGACAGCGGTGGATGTGAACAGGGCTTCCATAAGGGTCAGGTCTCCATGCCGGGCCTTGTTCGAGTCCAACGACATCGCTCCCCACGCCCGGCAAGGCAGGAGGCGACGTCATTGGTCTCGCCCGGACGGTCATGACCGCCCCTTCCGCACCACGGCCCCTCAGCCGAGTATGTTGACACGGAAGCCCGCCTTTCGGCGGCTGGCTACTCCCCAGATGACGAGGTCCGCATAGACGCGATCGGCAGTGGAGGCAAGCGCTTGACATATTAGGGCAAGTGTCCCAGGAGACTTTCTCGGACAATTGTCCTAATCACGAGGATCTCTATATGGCAGCCACGGACACAAGAGCGCAGATCGTGGAGGCGGCGGACCAGCTGTTCTATGAGCGCGGGTTCGAGCACACCTCGTTCGCGGACATCGCAGCACAGGTGCAGATCTCTCGCGGCAATTTTTATTACCACTTCCGGACCAAGGACGAGATACTGGACGCGGTCATCCGCCAGCGGCTGGAAAACACGCAGGCCATGCTGGACGATTGGGAAGCCGAAGGTGCCGGGCCAGCGGAGCGGATCACGAGCTTCATCCAGATCCTGATCGTGAACCAGTCGAAGATCATGGCGTTCGGCTGCCCGGTCGGGACGCTGACCAGCGAACTCGCCAAGCTCGGCCATCCCTCGCAGGCCGGGGCGGCGGGACTTTTCTCATTGTTTCGGCACTGGCTCGCGCGCCAGTTTGCCCTGATGGGTCATGAAGCGGCCGATGCCGACCGGCTGGCGCTACACCTGCTCGCGCGCAGTCAGGGCGTCGCGACGCTGGCAAGCGCTTTGCGCGATCCGGCGTTCGTCGAAGGGGAGGTGCAGGAGATGTGCAGCTGGCTCGCGGCGCAGACGTCGAGCTGCCTCCAGTAGTTCCAATCCTCTGCATTAAGAAGGGCTCGCCCGATGTATGTTGTTTTGCTGAAATTCTCCGGCAACAAGCCGAAAGCGCCTGAATTCATGGACGGGCACAATGCCTGGATCCGGGACGGCTTCGAGGCAGGCGTGTTCCTCGCGGTCGGTTCCCTGCAGCCGAATGCAGGCGGCGGCATACTCGCCCACAACACGACCCGCGAGGCTCTGGACGCGCGTATCGCGGCAGACCCGTTCGTGGCCGAAGACGTGGTGACGGCCGAGGTGCTGGAGATCACGCCCGCACGGACGGACCCCCGCCTCGATTTCCTGAAGGCCTGATCGGCTCCTCTCTGGCGACGCCGAGGTGACGGGACCCTGCAGCTGCGCTAAAGGCAGCCCATGTTCGAGACGAGTTTCATCACATTGTTTCCGGAGGCCTTTCCGGGGCCGCTGGGCGTATCCATCCTGGAGCGCGCCCGCAAGGAAGGCATCTGGGACTGGGAAACCATACAGCTGCGCGATTTCGGTATCGGCAAGCACCGCAATGTCGATGCGCCGCCGACCGGGGGCGGGGCGGGCATGGTGCTGCGCCCGGATGTGGCCGCGGCCGCGCTGGACAGCATCGTCACCACGAACAAGCACCTCATTTATCTCTCCCCGCGCGGGAAGCCGTTCACGCAGGCGATGGCCCATGAATTTGCTGCCAGCCCGGGGCTGGTCATGTTCTGCGGACGGTTCGAGGGCCTCGACCAGCGGGTCATCGAAACCCATGGCCTGGAAGAGGTCTCGATGGGCGATTTCGTTCTCGCCGGCGGGGAAGTGGCGGCCATGGCGCTGACCGAGGCGGTTGTGCGTCTGCTGCCCGGCGTGGCCGGCAATGCGGACTCTTTAAGTGAGGAGTCCTTCGAGAATGGTCTTCTGGAACATGACCAGTATACGATGCCCAGACAGTGGGGCCCGTACGGGACTCCGGATGTCTTGCTGTCCGGCGATCACAAACGCATCGCAGAATGGCGTTTGAACAGCGCAAAGGCGTTGACAAAACAACGCCGCCCCGATTTATACGCCGCTTACTCCGAAACCCACGATATCCAAGCGCCGGAGACAGGCGATGAACATTATTGAACAGCTGGACGCAGAAGAAGTTTCCCGCGTCCTCGGCGGCAAAGAAATCCCGGCTTTCTCGCCCGGCGACACGCTGGCCGTGAACGTCCGCATTACGGAAGGCGACCGTGAGCGCGTGCAACGCTTTGAAGGCGTGTGCATTGCTCGTTCGGGCGCTGGCGTGAACGAGAGCTTCACGGTCCGCAAGATCTCTTTCGGTGAAGGTGTGGAACGCGTGTTCCCGCTGGTTTCGCCGATGATCGAGTCGATCGAAGTGAAGCGTAAGGGCCGCGTTCGCCGCGCCAAGCTCTACTACCTGCGCGGTCTGCGCGGTAAGGGTGCCCGTATCGCTGAGCGGACCACCGGCCACGGCATCGAGCAGGTCGAGATTGCTGTCTCGAAAACCGAGCGCCGCCGCCAGAAGGATGCCGAAAAGGTTGCCCGCAAAGAAGCCGCTGCCAAAGAGCGCGAAGCTGCTGCCAAGGCGAAAGCCGAAGCAGAGGCCGCTGCTGCCGCAGCCGCCGAAGCTGAAGCCGCTGCAGAAGCTGCAGAGGGCGGCGCTGAGGAATAGTCCTCTTCTGGCCCAGATCTGCTATTGGCAGATGACAAGCGCCCCTGCCGAAAGGCGGGGGCGTTTTCATTTCAGGTATCAATGGAAGCCAAGGCTCGCCTTCGCATGGGCGGACATGTCGGTGACGAGGCGGTCGAAGACGAGCCGCATGCGGCGATTGCCGCGCAGATCCTCATGCATCGTGATCCACGTCTCCAGAAAAAAACTCATTTCTTTCGGGAAGAGGCGGACGAGGTCCGGACAGCTCCGGGCGAGGTTCGTCTGGCAGATGCCGATGCCGAAGCCCGCGCGGATCGCGGCGAGCTGGGCGACGTCGTTGTCCGTGCGAAAGGCGAAAATCTCCCGCTTCAGCGGCATGCCGATGTTCTGCAGCGCCTGAAGGCCCGCCGTCTGCCGGTCGAAGCCGACAATGGCGTGATCCTGCAGAGCATCGATGGACTCGGGACGCCCTCGCCGGGCGAGATAATCCTTGTGGGCATACATGGCGAGCTGGATGTCGCCGGCCTTCTGCGCCACCAGCGCGCCCTGGGCGGGCCGGACCATGCGCACGGCGATGTCGGCATCGCGGCGCAAGAGGTCTGACGTTTCGTTCGTCGCGACGAGCTCGAAGTCGATCCCGGGATGATCTGCGCCGATCCGGGTGAGGGTGGGTGGCAGGACTTCCACGCCGATGACCTGGCTCGCACTCAGGCGCACGGTGCCAGCAATGTCCCCGTCTGCGCCTGAGGCGGCTCGCATCATGGCCGCGGCGGAGGCTTCCATGGCCAGTGCATGGGGGACGAGCGATCCGGCCAGATCTGTCGGGGAAAGGCCGTGCGGAGACCGGATGAACAGGGCGCCGCTATCCAGCGCCTCTTCCAGCAGGGTGATGTGGCGGGCGATCGTCGGCTGGGTCAGGCCGCTGGCCCGGGCCGCGGCCGACAGGCTGCCGGTGCGCCAGACACCGAGGAAAGACCGGCAATGGTCCCAGGAGAGGGCGATGTGTTCCACTATTTTTCTATAGCCGATGCAGAATTTATCGCAATTTTCTTTAGCTCCAATCGTAGGCATTTCTACGGGACAGACGCAAAGGAGATGTCCCATGAACCGCTCACGCACAGCTCTCGTCCTCGGCGCCACAGGCGGGGCCGGGTATGAAATCGCCGAAGCCCTCCGCCGCCGGGGCTGGCAAATCCGGGCGCTCAGCCGCCGGCCGGATTATGGCCAGACGCTGCTGCCCTATGCCGATTGGCTGAAGGGCGATGCGATGAATGCGGCCGACGTGGCTGAAGCCGCAATCAACACCGACCTGATCGTTCATGCCGTGAACCCGCCGGGCTACCGCAACTGGCGTGGCCTCGCCCTGCCGATGCTGGACAATACGATCGCCGCCGCGAAGGCCTCGGGCGCGCGGATCATGTTCCCGGGCACGATATATAATTACGGGCCGGATGCCTTCCCGTTGCTCAAGGAAACCGATCCGCAAAACCCGCGCACCCGTAAAGGCGCGATCCGGGTGGAGATGGAAGAACGACTGGAACGGGCTGCCGGGCAGGGGACGCGGGTCCTGATCGTGCGGGCGGGCGACTTTTTCGGGCCGCACAGCACAGGCAATTCCTGGTTCTCGGAAGGCCTCGTGAAACCCGGTCAGCCGGTGAAATCCGTTACCTGGCCCGGGCGGAAAGGGGTGGGCCATGCCTGGGCCTATCTGCCGGACTATGGCGAGGCGGTTGCTGCTCTGATCGAGCAGGACACCGAACTCACCGCTTTCGAGAATTTTCATTTCGCGGGTCACTGGTTCGAGGACGGACACGACTTTGCAGAAGAAGTGCGCCTTGCAGCCGGCGCGCCGGATGCGCCGATCCGGGACTTGCCGTGGCCGGTCCTGCAGTTGTTGTCGCCATTCGTGCGCCTGTTCAGGGAGCTCGCGGAGATGAAATATCTCTGGGATGTCCCCGTCCGCCTCGACAATACGAAACTGGTACAGCGGCTTCGCGCCGAACCGCACACGCCGATCAGGGCTGCCTTGCACACGACGCTCGATGCGATGGGATGCCTGCCCGAGACGATCCGGAGACAGAGCGAACTCAACTTAAGGGATTGTTGAGGGGTCTATGGTCTTCTCCCCTCGGTGGAGGAGCGTCGGACGATGACCGGTGGCGGCAAGCTTGAATTGCTGATTGAGGTGCTGAACCTCCTGCCCAATCCTGTTTCCGTCAAGAATGCGAACCATGACTGGGTCGAGGTCAATGACGCGTTCTGCCGGTTTGTCGGTCTGCCGCGCGAAGACCTGATCGGGCAGCCGGATCGTGAAGTCTTCCCGAACGAACAGGCCGACATCTTCCGGGAAATCGATGACCGTGTTCTGGAAACCCGTACCCAGATTGTGACGACGGAACAGATCTCCAATGCCGCGGGAGATCTGCGCTGGGTCGAATCATCGACATCCTTTTTCCAAGATGCTGCAGGCAGCGCCTTTATCGTGAGTATCCTGACGGATGTCACAGAGCTGAAGAAGCAGGAAGCGGAGCTGGAGGACGCCCGCAAGACGGCGCTGAATGCGTCAAAATCGAAAACGGAATTCCTCGCTAATATGAGCCATGAAATCCGTACGCCCATGAATGGCGTCCTCGGCATGTCGCAGGTCTTGCGCCGGACGACACTCGATGGCGAACAGGTCGAGATCGTCGAAATGATCGAACGGTCCGGCGAAGCCCTGCTCACCGTGATCAATGACATTCTCGACTTTTCCAAGATCGAAGCCGGGAAGCTGGCGATCGATTCAGAACCTTTCTCCCTCTCTGCGGTACTGGACGATGTTGCCGCGCTGCTCGGCTCCGGCGCGAACGAGAAGGGGATCGAGCTGATCACCGACATCAGCCGCGACGTGCCCGATGAAGTGGTCGGCGATGCGGGCCGGATACGCCAGATCCTGACCAATCTTGTGGGCAATGCGATCAAGTTCACGACCGAAGGCCATATCCTCGTCCGCATCGCCGGGTCCGGCGAGAATGGCTACGCTCATCTGGCGATCACGGTGGACGATACCGGCATCGGCATTCCGGAAGACAAGTTGGAGACAGTGTTCCACCAGTTCGAACAGGCGGACGCCTCCGCCACGCGCCGCTTTGGTGGCACAGGCCTTGGCCTTTCGATCTGCCGCAGCCTGGTCGAAGCCATGGCCGGGCAAATCGGTGTGACCTCGACCTTTGGTGTCGGGTCCACCTTCCGGGTCGAGTTGACGTTGCCAATTGCCGATGATGAGCCGCGCCTGTTCCTGGAACCGGTGGAGCGGCCGGATCTCGGCCATGTCCGTGCGCTGGTGATCGATGATATTTCGCTGAACTGCCGGATCTCGGCCAGCCAGCTCGCCCTTTACGGTATCCGGTCAGACCATGAGACCGATCCGCGCGAAGGCCTGCGGCGCCTCGCCGATGCACATAATCGCCGGGAACCTTATGACCTGCTGGTGCTGGACTATCAGATGCCCGGGATCGACGGCCTGCGTGTCGCAAGAATGATCCGCTCCAAGCCAGCCTTCAATCGATTGAAGATCGTGGTCGTGTCCTCGGTGGATTCCCAGGACGCGAAAGACGCTTTCCTGGAAGCTGGGGTCAACGCATTCCTGGTCAAGCCCTTGCGCAGCGGCGCGCTGGGCGAGGCGGTCAGCGCCGTGATCGGAAAGGCCCCGCGGCCCGCCCCGGTGAAAACACCAAAGCCGAAGCCTGTGGCGGCTCCGATACTGGCGCGCGCCTCCGCAGGGCGCATCCTGATTGCCGAGGACAATGAGGTGAACCAGCGGGTGATGGCCGGACTGCTGAACGGGTCCGGCTATGAGCTGCACTTCGCGGCCAATGGGGAGATTGCCGTCGACCTCTTCCGCCAGAACGCCTACGCCATTGTGCTGATGGATGTGTCCATGCCGGTCATGGACGGGCTGGCGGCGACAAGGGTGATCCGGGATTTCGAGGCGTCCGGCGGCAGGGCCCCCACGCCGATTATTGCCGTGACGGCGCATGCCATGACCGAGGAACGGCGGGATTTCCTGTCTCGCGGGGTGGATGCGGTGCTGACCAAGCCGGTCGACAAGGCCGAATTGCTGGAAGCGGTGCAGGAATGGACCGGGCGGCCCGTCCGCAGGGTTGCCTGAACTGCCATCTGACACATTGACGCGATGCCTTGTGTGTTGCACGAGACGCGCTGGCGCGCGCGTTCACGCGCAATATTTTTCTACAAGCAGGGAATTTTCGGCCCATGGCAGGCAAGACACTCTACGACAAGATTTGGGATGCGCATCTGGTGCACACCGATGAGGCGTCGGGGGAAAGCCTACTCTATATCGACCTGCACCTGATCCACGAAGTGACCACGCCGCAGGCTTTCGCCGGGCTGAAGGCTGCCGGGCGCGGTGTGCGCCGTCCGGACCTGACCCTCGCCACGCCGGACCACAACACACCGACCGAGAACCAAGCCGCGGGCCTCGCCGGGGTGAAAGACCCGGAAGCCCGCAACCAGCTCGAAACGCTGATGCGCAATGTGGAAGAGTACAAGATCGAGATCTTCCCGATGGGCGATATCCGCAACGGCATCGTCCACGTGATCGGGCCGGAGCAGGGCCGCACCCAGCCGGGCATGACGATTGTTTGCGGCGACAGCCACACCTCCACGCATGGTGCATTCGGTGCACTCGCGCACGGCATCGGCACGTCAGAAGTGGAACACGTTCTGGCGACGCAAACGCTTCGTGCCCGGAAGATGCAGAACATGGCGATCGAAGTGACCGGCAAGCTGAAGCCGGGCGTGACCGCCAAGGACCTCGCGCTGCACATCATTGCGAAGATCGGCACAGCCGGCGGCACGGGCTGCGTGATGGAGTATCGCGGCGAAGCGATCCAGGGCCTGACCATGGAAGGGCGCATGACGTTGTGCAACCTGTCCATCGAGGGCGGCGCGCGCGCGGGCCTCGTCGCGCCGGACGAGAAGACATTCGCCTATATCAAGGGTCGCCCGTCCGCGCCGAAGGGCGGGGCATGGGAAGTGGCGAAAAGCTACTGGAAGACGCTCTACACGGATGAAGACGCCGTGTTCGACCATGTCGTCGAAATCAATGCCGAAGACGTTGAGCCCACCGTCACCTGGGGCACCAGCCCGGAGCAGGGCATTCCGGTCTCCGGCATCATTCCGAAGCCGGAAGACTTTACTGATCCGGTGAAAGCCGCCGCGTGTGAGCGCGCGCTGGACTATATGGGCCTTGAAGGCGGCGTGCCGATCGCGGGCACGCCGGTGCAGCGCGTCTTTATCGGCTCGTGCACCAATTCCCGCATCGAAGACCTGCGCGCCGCGGCAGAAGTCGCCAAGGGCAATCAGGTGGCCGAAGGCGTGCGTGCCATGGTCGTGCCGGGCTCCGGTCTCGTCCGTGCGCAGGCGGAGGAAGAAGGCCTCGACCAGATCCTGATCGAAGCAGGTTTCGAGTGGCGCGAACCGGGCTGCTCCATGTGCCTCGGCATGAACCCGGACATCCTGTCGCCGGGCGAACGTTGCGCGTCGACGTCGAACCGCAACTTCGAAGGCCGCCAGGGCCGCGGCGGCCGCACGCACCTGATGAGCCCGGCCCTCGCCGCGAAAGCCGCAATCACGGGTGTGATCGGCTAGAGCCGGAGGCCGAAGCGCGGGCCGATCCAGCTCATCAGAAGGTAGAGCGCGACGGTCAGGATACAGCCTGCACTGAGCGCCAGCCAGAATGGCCAGCCCTGTTTCAGCAGGGCAGGGATAAACAGGAACATCGGAAGGCTGGGCAGGACATACCAGAATGTGGCGGAGGAATGTTCGGCCATGTTCTGGACATCGGGCTTGTCGCGCCAGAGCCAGATCATGCCCAGAACAGAGACCAGCGGAAGGGAGGCGACCAGCGCGCCGGCACCGGGATACCGCTTGGATATTTCCGATACGATCGCAACGATGATTCCTGAGATCAGCGCTTTCAGAAGTAGATAGGCCATGCGCCTTTGTTCCCATGCGTTGAATGTGTCATGCAATATGCTGCGTTTCATCAGGCCCGTCCAAGTGCCCGTTCGCCTTCCATACCCGAATACTTAAACCGAGCTTTCAGTTGCTTCACGGCCTCGGCGGGCGGATAGTCCCGCAAAACCATGAAGGAGGACGTGATGGCTGGAACTGTTAAACTGCCCGGCGGGGTGACGCTGGATGGCCCGCGCGGGCGCACTTACGCATCCATTCTCGAAACCGTCGGCTCGACACCGTTGGTCGCCGCACCGAAATTTGCGGCAGACGCGGGCATCAAGGCCAACCTCCTCTTCAAGTGCGAGTTCTTCAATCCACTCGCCAGCGTGAAGGACCGGATCGGCCTGAACATGATCCTGGAGCTGGAAGCCGCCGGAAAGATCACGCCTGGAAAATCCGTGCTGGTCGAGCCGACGTCCGGCAATACAGGCATCGGCCTTGCCTTCGTGGCGGCCAATCGCGGCTATCGCCTGATCCTGACCATGCCGGAATCCATGTCGATCGAGCGCCGGCGCATGCTGGCCTTCCTCGGCGCGGAACTGGAACTGACGCCGAAGGAGAAAGGCGTGAACGGCGCCATCGCCAAGGCGGAGGAACTGGTCGCCTCCATTCCGGACGCCGTCATGCCCAGCCAGTTCGACAATCCCACCAATCCGGCGATCCACGAGAAGACGACTGCCGAGGAAATCTGGGTGGATACCGATGGCGCCGTCGATGCGGTGATTTCCGGCATCGGCACCGGCGGCACGATGACCGGCTGCGCCCGCGTACTGAAGGCAAAGAAGCCGGGCCTCAAAATGTTCGCGGTGGAGCCGGAAGACAGCCCGGTCCTCTCTGGCGGTGAACCTGGCCCGCACATGATCCAGGGGATCGGCGCTGGCTTCATTCCCGGCAATGCCGACACGAGCATGATCGACGAAGTGGTGCAGGTCTCGAATGCCGATGCGATGGCGAACGCGCGGACGCTTGCCAAACTCGAAGGCATCCCGGGTGGCATCTCCTCCGGCGCGGCGGCGACGGCGGCCATCAAGGTCGGCAGCCGGGATGACATGGCCGGCAAGACGCTGGTCGTGATCCTGCCGAGCTTTGCGGAGCGTTACGTCTCGACGGCCCTGTTTGAAGGGCTGTAATCCCGCACGCGTATGCTGCTCATCGACGTTCTGCTTCGATACCCGGCTGTTGCGGTCCTTCTGGTGCTTGCGGCGCTATGCATTCGGGACGGAGGCGGACGGGTACAGGCCTGGCTGGGCGCCGGGTTGACCGTCAGCCTGGCAGCGATGCTGATCGGCACCGCGCCGTCCATCCTGCAACCCTCGTTTCCGGCGCTTGTTGTCGTCCGCCTGATAGACATGCCGAACATGCTGCTCCTATGGCTGTTCGGTCGATCCCTGTTTGATGACGATTTCCGCATCCGCCCCACCGACTGGGGTGTCGCCGCTTGCTACCTGGCGCTGTGGCTGGTCCTCAGACTGTCAGACCTGGGCCTGATCCCGCCAAGGCCTGACTGGATGCCGCTGGGTACCAATCTGTTCTCCGCAGGCCTCGCGCTGCACCTCGTCTGGACGGCGCTTGCGGGACGGGGGGATGATCTCGTGGAAGCCCGGCGGTCCATGCGCCTCTGGTTCGTGATTGCGCTGGCCGGGGCGGCCGGGCTCAACATTTTTGGCGAGGCGCTGTTCAGCCGCGCGCATGACGGGGCGGTTTCGACATTCCGGTCGGCGCTGGTCCTGATCGTGGCGCTCTGGGGCCTGTTCTGGATGACGCGGCTGAGAGCGGAAGTCCTGCTGTTCCAGCCTGCGCCAAAACCTGGGCCGCCGTCTCCTGTCTCGCCGAAGGATGCGGCGCTGCTGGCACGACTGACCCGGTTGATGGAAGAGGATGAGGCCTATACCGAACAAGGCCTCACGATTGGCGCGCTAGCCGAGCGGGCAGGTGTGCCGGAGCACCAGTTGCGGGCGCTCATCAATCGCGGCCTGGGTCACCGGAACTTCGCCGCCTTCCTGAACGGCTACCGAATCGCGCTGGCGAAGCGAAAACTGTCCGATCCGGACCTGGCACGCATTCCGGTTCTGACAATCGCCATGGATTCCGGCTTTGCCTCGCTTGCGCCCTTCAATCGGGCCTTCCGGACGATGGAGGGTGTGACGCCGACGGAATATCGCGACGCGGCGCTCGCCAAAGCCGGTCAGAACTGAAAAAACCGGCGCGATTTCGAATTCGATCAGGCTTTTCCAGTCTCGCGGAGACGTAAGGTACCCAAACGCACCATCCTGCGGTCACTTCAGATCTTGAGGAGACCGACATGGATTGGAGTACATTCACGTTTGATCATTTCTTACAGCGGGCCGGGCACGGCATCGAGTTCGAGATATTCCGCTACTTGCTCGGCACGATGTCGACCTTCGTCATCATCTGGCTCGGCCTGTCACACCTGTTGCGCTACCGGAAGATCCGGAAACCCACCCCGCGCGCCCGCCAGATCCGCAGCGAACTGTTCTGGTCCGCCATGACGGTGCTGGTCTTTGTCGGCATGGACATCATTATCTTTGATGCCGCCGAGCTCGGCATTTTCCAGAAGTATGACGACGTCGCCAAATATGGCTGGGTGTGGTTCTTCGTGTCGATCCCGGTGATGATCATCGCGCACGATACGTGGTTCTACTGGGCGCACCGGTTCATGCACCTGCCGCGCTTCTACAAGCTGTTCCATATGCGGCATCACCGGTCGCACAATCCGACACCGTTCACGGCCTATTCCTTCGCGCCGCTTGAAGCCGTGGTGGAATACGCTTTCGTGCCGGTCGGCCTGATGCTGATCCCGATCCACAACACGGCCTTCTACATCGTGATGATGGTCATGATCTTCAAAAACGCGACGGCCCATTGCGGCTATGAACTGATGCCGAAATCCTGGGCCCGCCTGCCGATGCTGGGCTGGCTGACGTCAGTCACCCATCACGACATGCACCATGAGCGCGCCAGCGGGAACTACGGATTCTACTTCACCTGGTGGGACCGCTGGATGGGCACCGAACACAAGAACTATCTCGAACGCTTCGAGACTGCCGGTGACTGGGCCCGCAAGGCGGACGCGAAGCTCGCGGCCGGCCCGGCCCTTGTCCCGGCGGAATAACGGGCCTCCCCTTGTCTCCGGCGGGGTTTTGTAGAACCCATCTTCAGGATCCCGCCGGAGAGTGTTTTCGTTTGGCCGCCCTGCACACCATTGCCCTTTTCGTCCTCGGCCTCGTCATGCTGGCGATGGCCGCAGGACTCGACGCGATGATCCGGCTGGACGTGTCTGGCTGGGTGCAGTTGCTACTGGCCGGGTTCGGCGTCTATCTCGTGGTCATGTCGTGGTTCTCGCTGCGGTTCGACCGGCGCCGGGCAAATGTTCTGGAGACCGGGACGCCCCAGACCGTGCAGTTCGAGATCAACCGGACATCCGACGGGGAGTCGGCGGCGTTCCTGGCGGAAGTGAAAATCGGCGAAGACGTCTGGATCACGCCGCTGCGCATTTCGCGTCGGGTACGGAAGCTGCGCAAGCAGAGCGAACTGGAAGGCGAAGCCTGGCTAGACGGGGAAGGGCGGCTTGTGGCGCTCGCCCATGAGGGCGAACAGCTCCGTGTCATGCCGTTTCCGCGCCGCAAGCGCTTTGGAAGAAAAGACAGAAAGAAGAAAAAGACATGAGCCAGCTCGTCACCGGTCTCGACCATATCGTCCTCGTCGTGCCCGAGATCGACTCCGGCGCGGCGGTTTATGAAAGCCTGCTCGGCCGTCCGCCGGTCTGGCGTGCCATCGCGGAAGGCGGCGCCGCGACGGCGATCTTCAAGGTGGCCAACACCAGCCTCGAACTGATGGCGCCTGCCGGAGAGGGGCCGGTGGCCGACCGGTTGCGGGAGATCATCGAGGCAGAGGGCCCCGGTCTGAAGACGCTGGCCTTCGGCACGGCTGACATTGAGGCCGCGCATCACAAGCTTACCCGCCGGGGCATGCTGCCGACCGAGATTGCGCCGGGCGAGAGCACAAATACGCTGGATGGGGTCACCCGCCGCTGGAAACGTTTCCGCTGCGCGGCCGACCAGACCGCCGGCGTGAAAACCTTCCTGATCCAGCCTGAAACGCCCCTGCCGCCGCAGGTCGATCCGGAAGGCGCGGTCGTCTCGCTCGATCATATCGTCATCGATACGCCGAACCCGGACCGGGCGCTCGGTCTTTATGGCGCACGCCTCGGTCTCGACCTTGCGCTCGACCGCAATGCCCCGCAATGGAAGACGCGCTTCCTGTTCTTCCGCACCGGCGGGCTGACCTTCGAAGTGATCCACCGCCTTGGCGAGACGCACGATCCGGTCGGGCCAGACAGGATCTGGGGCCTGACCTGGGAAGTGGCCGATCTCACCGCGGCGCATGCGCGCCTCACCGACATGGGCTTCAACGTTTCGGAACTGCGCAAGGGCCGCAAACCCGGCTCCAGCGTCTTTACCGTGCGGGATGGCACAATGGGCGTTCCGACGCTTTTCATTGCGCATGAGCCGAAGTAAGAACGCCGCCATGACACCGTTTACTGAAATCACCGGAACCGCTGCGCCGCTGCTCGAAAAGGGCAAGCTCATGTCCAATGTCGACACGGACATGATCATCCCGAAACAGTTCCTGAAAACAACCGAGCGGACCGGCCTGTCGAAAGGCCTGTTCTACGAGTTGAAAACGCTGGCCGATGGCTCCCCGAAACCGGATTTCGTGCTCAACAAGCCGGAATTTTCGAAAGCAGGCATCCTGATTGCGGGTGAGAATTTTGGTTGTGGGTCTTCCCGCGAGCATGCGCCATGGGCGCTGGCGGACCAGGGCATCTCGGTCATCATCGCACCGAGCTTTGCCGATATCTTCCACAATAATTGCTACAAGAACGGCATCCTGCCTGTCCGCCTGCCGGTGGATGTGTGCGAAAAACTCGCGCAACAGGCTGGCGGGTCCAACCACATCTTCTCGGTGGACCTTGAAACGCAGACGGTGACGGCGCCTGACGGCGAGACCTACAATTTCGATGTCGATCCTGGCCGCAAGTCCAATCTGCTGCAGGGCCTCGACGAGATTGGCGCCTCGCTGAAGGCTGAAAGCGACATCAGCAGCTACGAGGCGACCCGCAAGGTCTCCACCCCGTGGCTTGAGCCGGCGGGCTGAGACCCGGCCGGCATTCGAGAAGGGAAACCCGATGCCGGACAGACTGAAACCGATCTTCCTCGTGCTGGGCCTGGCGGGTCTCGGCGCCTGCCACAATGATCCGTTCTCGATAAAGCCGGAAGTGAACGTGACCCTGCCGGACAAGCCGCCGGCAGACGCCACGGCGCCTGAAGACGACGGTGCCTCAGCCCCCGAAGAAAGCGAGCCGGACGCATGATCATCATCGAAGGCACTGTGAGAGTTCCGCCCGAGCGGATTGAAGCTGCCCGTCCGGCCATGGAAACCATGATCCGTGCCAGCCGCGCGGAGGACGGCTGTCTCGACTATGCCTACAGTCTCGATGTGCTGGATCCGGGGCTCGTCCGGGTGACGGAGCGCTGGGAAAGCCGGGAAGCGCTGAAAGCACATTTCGACACGCCGCACATGGCTGCCTGGCGCGCCGAATTTGCCGGTCTCGGGATTACGGACCGGTCCTTACGCCTCTACGAATCCGAGCCGGAACCCATTTGACGCTTCGCGCTTTGGTTGTAGGAAAATGTGACCACGCGGCCATTGCGCCGGGCGCAGGCAGCGGCTACGCATATCGCCCAACAATAAGGATTTGTGCATGAAACGCGTTCTCTGTCTCTCCGCGCTTGGTCTGGCTGCGTTGGCAACAGCCTGCTCGACACCAGCTGCAACCACACAAACGGCTGCCGCCAATGTCGGCCCCAATGGCGAACCGCTCGTCTGCCGCAACATTAAGGTCACCGGTACCCGCTTCCCGCAAAAGGAATGCAAGACCGCTGAGGCCTGGGAGCAGTATGACGCATACACCAATGGCAATGCCAAGGAATCCACGGACAAGTTCCAGCGCATTCAGTCCGGCGCCTCGACCAACGCCGGCGGCTGATACCTGAAGAGAGGGCAAGCAATGAAACACCTTTCAACCGGGCTATCGTCACTTGCCCTGTTCTTCTCGATCGCGGGATGCACGACACCCGTTGCCGGGAGCCCGTCTGATGAAGCTTCCGCGGCCAAGATCGTGACGGCGGAAGGCGAAGACGTCATCTGCCGCAGCATTCCGGTGACCGGCACGCGTTTCCCGGAAAAGATCTGCAAGACGCAGGCAGCCTGGGACGCCTTTGACGATTACACGAACGACAGTGCCAAAGAGCAGACGGACAAGTTCCAGCGTCTGAACTCAGGCTGCTCAACACAGGCGCAGGGAAGCTGCAGCTGAGCTGATCCTTGCTGCGGCGCCTGATCCGGGGCCTGTCTGCGTCAAAAACCATGGGTGACAGCGCGGCCCTGCGGGGGTAGAGCCGCACCCATCGGTTTTGCGTAGCATACAGGCCTGAACATGCATCAGACACTCCTCTTGCTCCCGGGTGACGGGATTGGACCAGAAGTCATCGCCGAAGTCCGCCGCGTGGTGGAAGTCGTCGCGCCTGACCTCAAGCTGGAAGAAGGCCTGGTCGGCGGTGCCTCCATCGATGCGCATGGCGACCCGCTGACGGAAGACACGCTGGCGCATGCACGCCATGCCAGTGCGGTCCTGCTGGGCGCCGTCGGCGGTCCGAAATGGGTCGGCGCTGCGCGGGACAAGCGCCCGGAAGCGGGCCTGCTGGCCCTGCGCAAAGGCCTCGACGTGTTCGCAAATTTGCGTCCGGCCTTTTGCTTCCCGGCGCTTGTGGAAGCTTCCAGCCTGAAGCGCGACGTTGTCGAGGGTCTCGACCTTATGATCGTCCGCGAGCTGACGGGCGGGGTCTATTTTGGCCAGCCGCGCGGCATCGATGAAACCAGCGGCATCCGCCGGGGCTATGACACGGCGGTCTATACCCACCCTGAAATCGAGCGCGTGGCGCAGGTCGCTTTCGAGATCGCCCGCGGGCGTCAGGGCAAGGTCTGCTCGGTCGAGAAGTCGAACGTCATGGAATCCGGCCTGTTCTGGCGTCAGGAAGTCACGCTCGCCCATGCCGAAATGGGCGCGGGCGTGGACCTCAGCCACATGTATGCCGATGCCTGCGCGATGGAACTTGTGCGGGCCCCGAAACAGTTCGACGTGATCCTCGCGGACAATCTCTTCGGCGACATCCTGTCGGACGAAGCCGCCATGCTGACCGGGTCCATCGGCATGCTGCCGTCCGCGTCGCTTGGCGCACCGGGGACACCGGGCCTGTATGAGCCGGTGCATGGTTCGGCGCCGGACATTGCCGGGCAGGGCATTGCCAATCCGTGCGCGGCCATCCTGTCGCTGGAAATGGCACTGCGCTGGTCGCTCGGCCGGGAGAAAACGGCGGATATCCTGTTCGCGGCCGTCGGCAAGGCGCTCGATCAGGGCGCCCGCACGAAAGACCTTGGCGGCAGCCTCACGACCCGCGAAATGGCGGACACCATCATTGCCGCGCTCTGACGGGCTGACCCAAGGGAAAGATTGCCCGTCTTCTTTCTGCGTGAGAGCATTCCCCCAAAAACATGAGGGAGGAATGCCATGTCATACGCCGCTGGACGTCTGATCCACGATGCCGACAGCCATTTGATGGAGCCTGTCGATTGTCTCGATCCGTATTTTGAAAAGAAGCTGCTGGACCGGTTCCTGGCCGTGCCGCGCGTGAAGGAACTGCGGACCGCGGCGAAGTCGGACTGGATCCGGGAACGGCTGGACCTGCAACAGGATGCGGCGTTCCGGGCGGAGGCGGACGACAATATCCTTCTGCGGAAGAATTACGATGCGCATGGCGCCTGGCTCCGGCAGGACCGGCCGCACACGCTAGACAAGCTCGGCTTCGCCAGCCAGCTCGTTTTCACCACACATTGCCTCGGTAATTTCGGCCTCGATCAGGGCGACGACATGGAGCTCTGTTATGCCGCTGCTGATGCGCATAACCGGATGATGACGGACTTCTGCAGCATCGACCGCCGCCTTCTGGCTGTTGCCTATGTGCCGCTGGAGGATTTAGACCGCTCGCTCACCACGGCCAAGCTCGCAATCGAACTTGGCGCAAAGGCGCTGATGGTGCCGAGCCGCTGCCCGCAGCATCACTCGCCGAGCCATGTCGCGCTCGATCCGGTCTGGGCGCTGGCGCAGGAGGCGGGCCTTCCGGTCGTGCTCCATGTCGGCGGCGAGACGAAACTCAATCCGATGTACAAAGAAAACGGCCTGCCGCCGGTGCCGGATTTCCATGGCGGCGACGACAATTTCACCTCTGTCTCCTATATGCCGATCCCCGAAGCGGCGATGCAGACGCTGGCAACGCTGATCTTCGACGGCGTTTTTGACCGGTTCCCGGACCTGAAATGGGGCGCCATCGAACTTGGCGCGAACTGGGTGCCGGGCTGGATGCGGGCTATGGATTCGGCGGCCCATGCCTTCATGCGCAATGAGGAGCGCCTTCAGAAACTGACCGCGAAGCCCTCGGAGATTGTCCGCCGCCAGTTTCGCGCCGCGCCCTATCCGCATGAGGACGCCGGCTGGATTGTCCGCGAAGCGGGCGAGGAGATCGCCATGTTCTCTTCCGACTTTCCGCATGTCGAAGGCGGCCGCAATCCGCTGAAACGGTTCGACCAGACGCTCGAAGGCCTGCCGGAACGCGCCATCAAGGCTTTCTATTCCGGCAACTTCATCGACATGATGGGGCAGGGCCTGGCCCCGGACCTGCGCGTGCCGGAACTGCAGCAGTCGGCCTGATCCTTTAAGGGACAGGTCAGCGCCTTAAGGGGGGATGGTAGATGGCAGACGAAGACCCGTCAGAGACGCGGGAGGCGAAACTCGCCCAACGCCGGGCGCGTGTAGAATACCTCGCCTTCATTGCCCAGATTGTCAGTGCCGTCGCCATCGTCATCTCGCTGATTTTTGTCGGCATCCAGTTGCATGAAGGGAATACGGTCACGCTGCGCAACGAATCCAATGCCACCATGACGCAATGGTCGGCCTTCCGTGCCTCGATCTATTCAGACCGCAACACCGCGAAGGTGTTCTTGGCCGGAATGGAGGGGGCACCGCCGCTGGATGCGACGGACCAGCTGCGCTTTGGCTACATCATGCGTGAACATGCCTGGGCAACGTTCCAGATCTGGGACCGAACGAAACGCGGACTGGTACCGGGCGCAAACTTCGAGGTTGGCGCGGCGCCGGATTATCTGAAAGTGATCTGCACGCCGGGCGGTGCGGTTGTCTGGGCCGAGATCCGTAGCGAGATGCCCGCGCCCTTCATTGCAGACATGGACCGGATTGCAGAGGCTTACGCGCCTGCGCATCATGTAAGCTGCGTTGCGGAAGAATAGGGCGACCCTGAACTAGCTGTAGTCGGCGATCCGGCAGAGCAAATTGCCGCGGAATTCGAAGAAACTCGCGCCGCGGACCTTCACGGTTTCGCCAGCCTTGATGCCGTTCGGCAGGTCGACTGCTGCCTTGCCTTCGAATTCGATCTCGGCGGCAGCCTTGCCGGCGCCTGACACGACATTGATCAGCCGCTGGCGCCGGTAGGAAAAGGCATTTCCGGACAATTCGGCAACCTGGCGCATCATGTCCTTGCCGTCGAGGCGCATGGATCCGCCGGCATTGGAGATGTTTTCGAACACGACATCGTCGGTCACGCAATCGAGCATGCCGTCAATGTCACGGGCGTTATAGCTTTGAATATAGCGGGCAATTACGTCGTCGAGCATGGGGCTGGGGCCTCCATATGTGTCTCCGGGAGCCCCTTCGGTCTGCCTGACAGGGGACCGGATGGCAACAGGCTTTGCGCATCGATAAGAAATGCGCCATAAGCCCGCCTCGAATTACGAGGAGCGAGAAAGCCATGGGCACACGGATTGCGATTGTCGGCGCGACAGGAAATGTCGGGCGTGAATTGCTGGCCATTCTGGACGAGCGCATGTTCCCGGCGGACGAAGTTTACGCCGTGGCCTCCCGCCGGTCGCTCGGCAAGGAAGTCTCCTATGGCGACCGCACGCTGAAATGCCAGGACATCGAAAGTTTCGACTTTTCCAAGGTCGATCTCGTCCTGATGTCGGCTGGCGGGTCCACCGCGAAACACTGGTGTCCGAAGATCGCCAAGGCCGGCGCTATCACCATCGACAATTCCTCCGCCTGGCGGATGGACCCGGACGTGCCGCTGGTCGTGCCGGAGTGCAATGGCGAAGCGGTGATGGACTACAAGAAGAAGATGATCATCGCGAACCCGAACTGCTCGACCGCGCAGCTCGTGGTGGCCCTGAAGCCGCTGCATGATGCCGTGGGCGTCAAGCGCGTCGTCGTCTCGACCTACCAGTCCGTCTCCGGCGCCGGCAAGGATGCCATGGACGAGCTGTGGAACCAGACGCGCGGCATCTATGTGAATGACGAACCGACGCCGGAGATCTTCCAGAAGGAAATCGCCTTCAACGTGATCCCGCAGATCGACGTCTTCATGGAGGACGGCTTCACAAAGGAAGAGTGGAAGATGCGCGTCGAGACGAAGAAGATCGTCGACGAGAGCATCGAGCTCGTCGCCACCTGTGTGCGTGTGCCGGTCTTTGTCGGCCACTCCGAAGCGGTCAGCGTGGAACTGAATGCACCGATGAGCGCGAAGGAAGCGCAGGACCTGCTGCGTGAAAGCCCCGGCATCATGCTGGTCGATGATCCGGAAGAAGACCTCTACATCACGCCGAAAGAGTGCGTCGGCGACTGGGCGACCTTCATCAGCCGCGTGCGCAAGGACCCGACCGTCGAGAACGGCCTGATGTTCTGGTGCGTCTCCGATAACCTCCGCAAGGGCGCGGCGCTGAACGCGATCCAGATCGCCGAGGAGCTCCTGAACCGCGGCGTCATCAAGCCGGAGAAACAACCGGCTGTGACGGACTAGTCCGTCTCCGAATCAAATTTCGCTTTGCGGGTCTCGACGGTGACGTTGAGGCCCGTTGCGCTTTTGAGATGAAGGTCGCGCTGCGGGAAGGGGATCTCAAGTTCGTATTTCTCCAGCGCCGTGTGCAGCGCCCAGTTATAGTCGGCGACGACGCGGGCCGGGCGGCTGACGGCAGCATCGGTTAGCCAGACGACGAGTTCGAATTCCAGTGCGCTGTCTCCGAACTTGGTCAGCCAGACCTGCGGCGTGCGGCCCGGCATGCCTTTCAGCGTCCACTCGACTTCCTCGGCGGCCTCGAGGCCTGCCTTGCGGACCAGTTCCTTGTCTGACCCATAAGCCACACCGAACGGCACACGCACGCGGCGGCGCGCTTCGCGATGGGTCCAGTTGATGACCTGCGCCTTGATGAACTCCTCGTTTGGCACGAGGATGTCGACATTGTCGTTCGTGGTGACGAGGGTGGAGCGGATATTGATCTCCCGCACAAGACCTGTGACGCCGGACTGAAGTTCGATGAAGTCGCCGACCTTTACAGACTTTTCGATCAGGATGATCAGGCCCGACACGAAGTTCGAGAAGATTGCCTGCAGACCGAAGCCGATACCGATGCCCAGCGTACCGGAGAGGATGGTCAGGGCCGTCAGGTTCACGCCCACAACCTGCAGCGCAATCAGGATGGCGATGATGATGAAGGCAATCTTCAGCACCTGGCCGAGCAGCCCGGCCATGGACGGTGTCAGCTTTTTTGAACTGCGCAGCTGTGCCTGGGCCGCGTCGCCCGCAATCCGGCCAAGCCAGAGGGCGAAGGCGGCGACCGCGAGGCTGGTCAGCAGGCGCAGGATGGAGAACTTCACCCCGCCGAGTTCGATGATGGTGGAATCGAGCGACTGCGTCACCGGCTGCAGCAGCCGCAGGATGTAGAGTGCCGCGATCAGCCAGGCGAGCAGGGCCAGCGTGTTCGCCACCATCCCGTCACGGATGTTCGATGTGATCAGCCGCACGATGATCCAGGCATTGAGCAGGCTGGCCGCGACGCGCAGGATCTCGTTGCGCAGGCCGAATTGCTCAAAGGCCGGGATCGTGACCCAGAGCAGGAGCGCGGTCACGACCGGCCAGACAATCCGGGCGGAGGAAATGGAGGCGTGGAACAACACGTCCGGCCGCTCGCGGCTGGCAGCCAGTTTCTTCAGCCTTGTAACAGGGACGCGAGACAGGAAAAAGCCGGCGATCCCTGCAATGACGATTGCCAGGAATTGCCAGAGCGAGGCGTAGGAAACGAACTCGGCGGCCAGCTTGACCAGATCATCCTGGATGGAATGAAGCACATCCTGGAACTTCAGCGAGTTCAGCAGGGACGGGGATGTTTCTTCTTCCATCGGGCGGGCATATCTCCGGGCGTTACGTGACTGTTTCTTCTTGAAATCTAGACGATGCGCGGCTCAAGGCAACCAAAGCCGGATTTCGTGACTATCCAAGGGGCAGCCGTGTTGATACAGCGCGGCGCATGTCTTCAAGCCAGCGTTTCGGATTTTTTGTCGGCCTGACGGCCTATTTCATCTGGGGCAGCCTGCCGCTGTACATCCGGGCGATGCGTCATGTCCTGCCGCAGGAATTGCTGGCGCACCGGGTCATCTGGTCCGTGCCGACCGCCGTGGTGCTAATCGCGCTGGCCGGGAACTGGCGGGATATCCGCGTCGCTTTCCAGCGGCATACGGCCAAATGGCTGCTGCTTTCCGGCCTGATCATCGGGCTGAACTGGGGCGTGTATATCTGGGCGGTGAATGCCGACCGGACGATCGAGGCTTCGCTTGGCTATTTCATCAATCCACTGGTGAGCGTGCTGTTCGGCATGGTGTTCTTTGCCGAGAAGCTGCGCCCGGCCCAATGGGCATCGGTCGGAATCGCGGCGGTGGGGGTTGGCGTTGTGACGTTCGCTTACGGGCATGTGCCGTGGATTGCCCTGTTCCTCTGCATGAGTTTTGCGTCCTATGGCGTCATCCGGAAGAAGGTCGCGGTCGACAGCCGGGCAGGGTTCTTGATGGAAGTCGTCGTGCTTGTCCCTCTGGCGGTCGGCTGGCTTGTCTGGTTCGTGCAGCAGCCGGATGGCCGCCCGATGGGGCAGGGCGGATGGGATATTCCGCTGCTGATGGCGGCGGGTCCGATCACGGCCTTCCCGCTGATCCTGTTCGCGCTGGCGGCCAAGCGCCTCAAATTGTCGACCATCGGCATGATGCAATATATCGGGCCGAGCATTCAGTTCCTGATCGCGGTCTTCATTTTCCGGGAGCCATTTGGCATGACGCTGGCCATCGCGTTCGGCTTCATCTGGCTGGCGCTGGCCGTGTTCACCGTCGATTCCATGGTAGGCGAGGCAAAGGCCCGCCGGCTGGCCCGCGCGGCGCGGCCTGCCTGATAGCGGGACAAAAAAGCCCCGGAGCCAGGGGAACAGGCACCGGGGCGTATCAGTTTCTGACAGATAGTGATGGGTTTCCTATCTGAGGCCGTATCCTGCAATAAATGCGCCAGATCGCGAGACACAGGACAAATCAGGCGCGTGAGGTGGACATCGCGATCCAGAGCGCCACGACAGCGAGCGCGAGGCCAAAACATATCCGCGCAGCAAATGAGGTACGCCACTTTTCCAGAACTCCGCCAAGTCCATCCGCCACCAGGACGATGGTTACATGGACAATCAGGGAGAGGAGGATGTGCAGGCCGCCGAGCGCCAGGATCTGCAGCCAGAGATGCCCGAGCCGTGGATCGGCGAACTGGCCGACGACCAGAAGGTAGAAGACCAGCGCCTTGGGGTTCAGCAAATTGGCGATCAGGCCGCGCCGGAAGCCCGCCAGCTTGTTCGCCATGGCGGGCGGCGCCGAGCCGTCGTCGCTGAAGGCTTCCCAGGCGAGATAGAGCATGAAGGCCACGCCGCCCCAACGCAGTGCTTCGTAAAGCGTGACCGATCCGGCGAGGAGGGCAGAGAGGCCCGTCGCAGCCGCCAGCAGTTGGATGGCGAGCCCGAGCGTAATCCCCGCCACCGCCTTCATGCCATGTTGCCGGCCAGCGCGCGCCGACAGGGTGGCGAGCCAGCCCATGTTCGGGCCGGGCGTCAGTTCCACGGCCAGCATGGCAACGATGAAAGCAGGCCAGTCGAGCGAGGCAAACATGTCAGAGGGCTGCGTAGACGGCTTCGACGAGGCGAACGGCGCGCGGATCCCCGACCAGCACGTTCGATTGCCGGTTCATGACATAGGCGCAGGTCAGTTCAGCATCCGGATCGGACACGGCCATCGACCCGCCCCAGCCGGAATGGCCGAGTGTGGCCGGGTTTGGTCCGAACAGGCCGTGCGTGTTCAGCATGATGCCGGCGCCGAAGCTGGTCTCCAGCGGCAGCACAAGATCGGGTCCGTGGGTGCGCGGGCGTATCAGGTCTTCGAAGATGCCGTCGCGCAGCTTGCCGCCGCCATTGCGGGCATAGTGATGGTAAATCGCGCCAACGCTTTCGGCGGTGCCATGACCGTTGGCGGACGGAATTTCGATCTCGCGCCAGATGGCGCCGCCCCGGTTTGGTGCGGACCATTTGTAGACGAAGGCCGCCTTCCGGTAGTCGTTCAGCTCACCAAGGTCTGCGAGGGCGCTCGGGCGTTTGATGTCGGCGCAGCGGCCATGTTCGCTGGCGGGCAGGCCGATATGGAAATCCACATCCCCGAACATCGACTTCAGTGTCGTGCCGAGCGTTTCCCCGCTGATACGGCGGGCGATCTCCCCGGCGATGTAGCCCCAGGTCAGCGGGTGGTAGCCGTGCGCCGTGCCCGGCGGCCACATCGGGGCAAGCGCTGCGATGGCAGCCGCGCAGGCGGGCGGGTCCAGCCAGAGTTCGGGGTCGATCTCTTCCGGGAAACCGGGCAGGCCGGCCTGATGGCTGAGGGCCTGTCCGATCGTGACAGCCTCTTTTCCGTTCGCGGCAAATTCCGGCCAGATGGACGCGACCGGGGTTTCATAGCCATCCGGCAGCGTGTCGACGAGGGAGGCGAGGACGAAGGCGGCGATGCCCTTGGTGGTCGAATAGACCGGCACCAGCGTCTCGGCGCCCCACGGCACAGATTTCTGCCGGTCGGCCCAGCCACCCAGCAGCGAGGCGACCAGCTCGCCCCGGTGATAGACGGCGAAGCCGGCGCCCAGTTCGTCCATATCTCTGAAGTTCGCTTCGAACACGTCACGGACGTTTTCGAGGCCAGCGGCCGTGAAGCCGGAAATCGGGAAGTCAGTCATGCCCCGGCCATACGGCCTAATCCGCGCTGTTGTCGAGGCTGTTTGCTGCCTGTTTCACCGCCCGCGCATCATCCATTTCCTGCAGGAAGTCTTCCAGCTCGATCTGCCATTCGAACACTTGCCGCAGGCCGAATTCCGTCTCGCCCCGGAACTCCTGCTGCAGGCGGAGGCACACGACCTGTCCGAACCATTTCTCTTCGGCAAAGGCTGTGGTGTCCCGGTAACCGGCATTGTGTGTGTTGGCGATTTCCAGCGCTTCGATGCGCGAAAAGTCCGCCATCTCATGGCAGGACACATAGCGAAGCGCGCGGCATGCATTCTGCGGTCCTTCGCAATCGCTGAGCGTTACATCGAAAGCCTGGCCAAGCATCTCCCCGGTCAGCACCGGGTGGCCGTCCTCGTAAGAAATTTCCATGGCTTCAGCGCCATACTTCGCGAGTTCGTCGCGCAGCTGGTTGGCCGTCACCAATTCGGCAAACGCTGGCGGGGCGAGGCTTGCAGCCATCAGGAGGAGAGAGAGCGTGAAGCGCCGGGCCATGGAAGCCTGCCGATGTGTCTGGACTGAAGGCCCGAGCTAAACGGTTTTCCATGTCTGAAGCAATTGCCGCAGTTGCACCCGCAGCAGTGCGAGGCGATAGTCCGCGCGCTTGAAAAGGGATTGAACGACCATGGCTTCACAGACGCACCGCCCGCGCCGCTCCTGTCTCTACATGCCCGGCGCCAATGAACGGGCCCTGGAAAAGGCCCGCGGCCTGCCGGCTGACACGCTGTTGCTGGATCTGGAAGACGCTGTTGCACCGGACGCGAAGCTTACCGCGCGCGAAGCTATCCTCAGCGCCGTGAAACAGGGCGGATATGGCTACCGCGAGATTGTCATCCGCATGAACGGGCTCGCCACCGAATGGGGCGCCGATGACTTGAAAATGGCGGTTTCCAGCGGCGCAAAGGCCGTTTTGGCGCCGAAGGTCGAATCTGCTGCCGATATTCACGCGCTCGACAAAGCGCTGACCGAGGCGGGCGCACCTGCCGATTTCGGCCTCTGGGTGATGATCGAAATGCCGAAAGCGATCCTGCATATCGAGGAAATCGCCGCCACCGCCGCCGAGACACGCCTCACCACTTTCGTGATGGGCACCAATGACCTGGCCAAGGAATACCGGGCCCGGATGACGCGCGATCGTATCGCCTTCCAGACAGCGCTGCAGCTGACCATCGCGGCGGCCCGCGCCTATGGCGTCACCGCCATCGATGGCGTCTTCAACGACATCAAGGACGAGGACGGCCTGATCTTCGAATGCGAACAGGGCCGCGACCTCGGCTTTGACGGCAAGACGCTGATCCACCCGTCGCAGCTGGACACCGCCAACCGTGTCTTCGCGCCGAGCCATAATGACGTCGAACAGGCGAAAGCCGTGATCGAGGCCTTCGCCGACCCGGCCAATGCCGGCAAGGGCGTGCTGAAAGTGAACGGCAAGATGACCGAGCTGCTCCACTTGGACGAAGCCCGCCGTACCGTCGCCATGGACGAGGCCATCCGCGCCTTCGAAACGGCCTGAGCGGGGAAGGGGAGAATCTGATGAGCTACACCATTCTGCACAATCCGAACTGCTCGACCTCCCGCAAGGGGCTGGACCTGCTGAAGGAAGCAGGTGTCGAGCCTGAGGTGCGCAAATACATGAACGCCACCGAGCGGCTTTCGGTCGAGGAACTGAAAGACATCGCGAAAAAGATGGGCGGCGTCTCCCCGCGAGCGTTCATGCGCGCCAAGGATGCGCCCGCCGCCGGGATCGATGCGGATTCCAGCGATGAGGCGATTTTCGAGGCCATGGCGGAGAACCCGAAGCTGATCCAGCGCCCGATCGGCATCAAGGGCAAGAAGGCCGTCCTCGGCCGTCCGCCGGAAGACCTGCTTAAACTCGTCTGAGACCTGCGAAATCGGACCAAATCGGCCCGATTCGATCAAATTTCATCGATTTCTGTCGCCACATATAAGCCATTCGGCGTGAGACTGGCGTCATGATGACGATGACCCTTCTCGCCGTGGCGGCCATGTGCCTTGCCTTTGCCGGTTTCTGCTTGTTCGGACTGCCTTACATGATTGCGGGGCCGCGCGTGCTGGACCAGCTGCGCGGGCGCCTGACGGACAAGGCGCTGCTGGCCGGCCTGGTAACTGCGGCGATTTCGCTGGTTTGGGTGCTTCAGGCGTCTCCGGCCTTGATTTCACATGGGCCGAGCGTGCAGGTAGTCGCCGATCAGATGACGGGCGGCAGCTGGCAGGTCTAAGCCGGACGCAGCCCCGCAAGCGAGGCTGCCATGACCGCACAGACCAAATCCAATCCCGGCAATTATTTCGAAGATTTCTCGATCGGCATGGAGCTTGTCCATGCGACGCCCCAGACGGTGACGGAAGGCGACATCGCGCTCTACCGGGCGCTGACCGGGAACCGCTACGCCCAGTATTCCTCGGCAGAGTTCGCAAAGGCTGCCGGCCTGCCGGGCCTCGCCATCGACCCGATCCATGCATTCCACGTCGTGTTCGGCAAATCCGTGCCGGACATCTCGCTCAACGCCGTGGCGAACCTTGGCTATGCCGACGGCCGCATCCGCCGTCCGATCATGCCGGGCGACACGCTGAATACCGTGTCCGAAGTCATCGGCATGAAGGAAAACTCCAACAAGCGCACCGGTGTCGTCTGGGTCCGCACGCGCGGCTTCAACCAGAATGGCATCGAAGTGATGTCCTTCGTGCGCTGGGTGATGGTGAACAAGTGGGAAGAGGACGCCGCTGTGCCGCCCGCCCATATTCCGGACCTGCCGGACGCCGTGCCGGGCAGCGAGCTCGAAGGCTTCGCCCCGATGGAGGACTGGGACTTCTCGCTCGCGGGCTCGCCCTACGGCTATGAAGACTATGAGATTGGCGAGAAGATCAATCACGTCGACGGCATGACGGTGGAAGAGGCCGAGCACCAGATTGCGACGCGCCTTTATCAGAACACCGCGAAAGTCCATTTCGACGCCCACGGCCAGAAATCCAGCCGCTTCGGCAAGCGCCTCATCTATGGCGGCGTGGTGATCTCGATTGCCCGGTCGCTCGCCTTCAACGGCCTTGCCAATGCGGGCCAGGTGCTGGCCATCAATGCCGGCACGCATGCCAGCCCGCTTTTCGCCGGTGACACGATCTATGCGTGGAGCGAAGTGCTGGACAAGACAGAGCTGTCTGACAAGGCAGGGGCCCTGCGCCTTCGCCTCGTGGCTGTGAAGGACCAGGACCCCGGCGCCTTCGCCTACAAGACCGGCGACGGCAAATACGCCGACGGCGTGCTGCTCGACTTCGACTATTGGGCGGCCATTCCCAAGCGCAGCGGCCGTTGATCTTCCGGAAGGGCGGCCCCGCGCCTATATGCACGCCATGAGCGGGTATGGCCCTTTTGACGGATTTACACTGGTGGCCATCGCGCTTGCGGTGATCCTGTCGGCCCTGGTGAGCCTGATCGGCACATCGGGCCGCAAACGGAACATTGCGCTCGGCGAGGCACAGGTCGGTGATCTCGCCGAGATGACCGGTATCCGGGATCCCAAACGCCTGCAGGAAGTCTTCGGTCCGCCGGATATGGGCCGCGTCTGGCGCAGCGTAACCTTGCTGGACGTTCGCCGCGCCCGCACGCCGGAAGGCTGGCTGATGTCGTCAGACCTGGTCGACTATGCCTGTATCGCCGCGGCAGTGACGGCGCTGATGGTGCCTTTCCGGCTGATGCCAGCAATTCTTTTGCTGGCGCTTGGCATTCAGGTTGCGGGCTGGATCGTCTCGACGCGGCTGCCGCGATAGGGCAATAGAGCCCGCTACGCAGAATCCTGAAAACCGGAGCCGGATGCGCACATGAAGATCTGGAAGATGAACGGGGCGGGCAATGCATTTGCCATTTTTGACGCCCGGTCTGTGCCGTTCTCCCCGACGGAGGACCAGGTGCGCCAGCTGGCAGAGGAAATGAAAGCCGACCAGGTGATCGCGCTGGAGCGTGACGCTGCCCGCGACGTGTTCATGCGTATCTGGAACCGGGATGGCAGCGAAGTCTCGGCCTGCGGCAATGCCAGCCGCTGTGTCGGCCGTCTCCTTCTGGACGAAACCGGCAAGGACAAGATCACCATCCAGACCGAGGCCGACATGCTGCGCGCCTTCCGCGCCGAAGATGGCCTGATCACGGTGGACATGGGCTCGCCCCTGATGGGCTGGGAAGACATTCCGCTGGCGGAAAAGATGGATGTGCGGGGCGTCGACGTTAAAATCGGACCGATGGATAACCCTATCCTGTCGCGTCCGGCAGTTGTTTCCATGGGCAATCCGCACGCGGTGTTCTTCGTGTCCGATGTGGACGCCTATGACATCCCGGCGCTGGGGCCATTGGTGGAATGGCACCCGTTGTTTCCGGAAGGCACCAATGTCGGCTTTGCGCAGGTGATTGACCGGAACACGATCCGCCTGCGCGTCTGGGAGCGCGGGGCAGGGCTGACCAAGGCCTGCGGTACCGGCGCCTGCGCGGCGCTTGTCTGCGCGGCGCGTGCAAAGCTCACCGAACGCAAGGCGAAGCTGATCCTCGATGGCGGGGAATTGCTGATCGAATGGCGCGAAAGCGACGACCGGGTCTACATGACCGGCCCGGTCGAACTGGAATTCGAAACCGAAATCTGAGCTTGGTGGAACGGAACCCGGGTGGGGCGGTGCCAATGGCATGGCATCGCCGTGCATCCGTGTTTCAAATTTGACCATTGGTTGCAGTAATCGGCCAATCGTTTCGATATCGAGTCGATTCCATCTTGAGGGGGCAATCATTAGTTGCTTTAACGTCTGTTCGGACGGCAAGTATTGCGGTCTGTGGTGGGAACTTCGACAAACTGCTTCGCGCGATATCGCGCTTTTCAGGCATCGTTGCGTTCCGAGTGTAGAATACACCTCCGGGGGGAAGAGATGCGTTTACAAGCGCTCGATGGATGGCGTGGCCTCGTAGCGGTCCTGGTCATCCTGTTTCATGTTTATGTGTTGCACACATTCTTTCTGGCGGAGTGGCTGCGATATCTCGCGCCTGTCCTTGAATTCTTCTTCATCGTCAGCGGTTTTGTCATGGCGCTCGGCTTTGGCGACAAAGTCACCGACACGAAGAGCTTTGTTGGCTACATTATCAGGCGGGGTGGGCGCGTCTGGCCGATACACCTCGCAATGATTGGCTTGCTGCTGCTTATCCCACTGCTACGCTTCATCATGCAAACGCCGGGCGACCTTTTCTCCGGTCAGCTTACGCTTGAGTCCCTGCCGGCTCAGTTGCTGATCCTGCAAACCTGGACTCCTGAATATGCCATGACCTGGAACTATCCGTCATGGACTCTGTCCGGCGAAGTGTTCGCTTATTTCCTGATGGGTATCCTTGTGTGGGTCGCGCGAAAGGAGCCTCTGCGCTGGGTGCTTGGTCTGATGATTATCGCGGTTGCCGGCACGTTTTTCTACAATGCGATGATGAGCTCGCCCAACTACAATACCGTCACGGTATCGCGTGCGGTGACAGGGTTTTTCTTCGGCTTCCTGCTTTACCATGCCTGGCGCCGCTACCCGCTGACGAATGTGCGGGTTGCGGCTGTGTTGGAAGTGGTGGTCGTGATCGCGTGCTGCCTGCTCTTCCAATGGCACCCGGACGGGCTAGCCTATTTCCTTTTCTATCCGCTGTTTGCGGCATTGATCTACGCCTATGCTGGCGACAACGGATTGGTGTCGCGTTTTATGTGCTCGTCCCCCCTGCAGTGGTTGGGGAAGTACTCCTTTTCCATCTACATGTTCCACGGCGTGGTTTCTAAATGGATCATGATCGCTGGCCGTTTCATTGACGCGCGCACGGAACTGCCGCTGATACGCGCTGTGGAAGCGCCGTCCGTGGTGCATACCGTTAATGTGATCGACCTGCCTCAGCAGTGGATGAACGATCTGCTTGTGCTTGCCTATGTGATTGTCGTTTTGGTCGGTGGCCGGATCATTTACTCGCTCGTTGAGGCGCCTTCCCGGGATTACTTCAAGGATCTGTCGATCCGCATGATGAAGCGAATGGCGGCAAAGGAAGCGGCAAAACAATCGGAAATCTCCGGCGGTGTCGCGCCGGTTGCGGCTGCGGCGGCGCCGGAAGCCCCGACCCAGCGCCCCTGATTCTGCGCGATCGCCGCTCTGAATTCGCATGACCCTCGATGGCGAGGAATTGCTGATCGAATGGCGCGAAAGCGACGACCGCGTTTACATGAACGGTCCGGTCGAACTGGAATCGGATATCGGAGGTAGTCAGATTCGGCGCCAAACCATCCGCACATCAGGCATTTTTTCTTCGTTCCGCTGGCCATCCGTGAGTTCCACCTGTTCGAACCCGAATCGAACATAGAAGGCGCGTGCCGTGTTATTGCGCTGGAATGTCCAGAGCTGCAGAGTGCTGGAAGCCGCTTGGACCCGGCGCAGCAATTGCGAGCCGGTACCGTCTCGCCAGGCATTTGGTGCCACATAAAGGTGATTCAGCCAGCCATCCGCATACGCGACGAACCCGGCCACCTGGCCCAACTTGTCAGCGACGATAACGGTCTGGCTGGGTAAGACCTGGTCGTGGAAGAATTCGAGGACTTCGTGTGGTGAATGGATGACGGGCAGCCAAGGCATTGCCGCTGCACGCGAAGCCCTGTGAAGCCTTGCAATGGCCGGCGCATCTGACACGGACGCTTGTCTGAACAGCAATGAATTTGCCTCGCCTGAACTGGCGATACTGTAGTCTCTTTTTGTGCTTCCTAGAGCCCCTAACTGGTCGAATACCTTGATTCCCGACCCATCCGGCGCGATGTGCGCTGCACGAGAACGCCATGACGGACCCGAAAGCCCCCTCCAGCCCGACGCTTATTACGCTCGGATGCCGCCTCAACTCTTATGAGTCCGAGGTGATGCGCGGCCATGCGGCTGATGCAGGCCTCTCTGATGCGGTGATCGTCAACACCTGCGCGGTGACGGGGGAGGCGGTGCGCTCCGCCCGGCAGGCCATCCGCCGTGCGGCGAAGGATCATCCGGGCGCACCCATTCTCGTGACCGGCTGCGCTGCCCAGATCGACCCCGACATGTTCGCCAAGATGCCGGAAGTCACTCGTGTGATCGGCAATCATGAGAAGATGAAGGCCGAGACCTGGAAGCCGGTAGACCTGCTCGGCGGGCACGAGAAAGTCCGCGTCAACGACATCATGTCGGTGAAGGAAACCGCCGCCCACCTGATCGACGGTATGGACGGGCGCGCGCGGGCCTATGTTCAGGTCCAGAATGGCTGCGACCACCGCTGCACCTTCTGCATCATCCCTTATGGCCGCGGGAATTCCCGCTCTGTCCCGGCGGGTGAAGTGGTGGACCAGGTCCGCCGCCTCGTGGAGACGGGCCATTACGAAGTCGTGCTGACAGGCGTGGACCTGACGAGCTGGGGCGCGGACCTTCCGGGCACGCCGCAGCTCGGCAATCTGGTCCAGCGCATTCTGAAGCTGGTGCCGGAGCTGAAACAGCTGCGCATTTCCTCCATCGACGCCATCGAGATTGATGACGCCCTGTTCGAGGCGATAGGCGAGCCGCGCCTTGCACCCTTCATGCACCTGTCGCTTCAGCATGGGGACAATCTCATCCTGAAGCGGATGAAGCGCCGCCATTCGCGCGATGATGCGATCGCGCTGGCAGAGCGGCTTCGCAGCTTGCGTCCGGATATCGCACTCGGTGCGGACATTATCGCTGGGTTTCCTACAGAGACTGAGGCTCATTTCGAGAACTCAGTCCGTCTTGTGGACGATTGCGGCCTCGCCTTCCTGCACGTCTTTCCCTACAGCCCGCGCCCCGGCACGCCGGCCGCCCGGATGCCACAGCTGGAGAAGGCCGTTATCAAGGAGCGCGCCGCGCGGCTGCGGGAAGCGGGCGAAAACGCCCTCAAAACCCACTTTTCGCGCCATATTGGGGAAATGCGGGAGGCTTTGGTCGAGCGAGAGACCGCGGCTCGCCTGGCGGACTTCACCCCGGTAAAACTGTCGCGCGACCCCGGCCAAGCTGGACGGCCCGTGCGGGCCCATATAACCGGGCATGACGGCAGGCAGCTGATCGGAGAAATAGACGCATGATCCTCTGGTTCGGGAAGAAAAAGAAAAACGAGGAGATGCAGGCGGCCGGTGCGGAGATGGCGTCGCCGGAGCTGTCGGCGGAAGAGATCGCCGCGAAAGAAGCTGTCGAAGCCGAAGCGGCGAAGGCCGCTGCCGAAAAGGAAGAAATCGAACGCATCGTCGCCGAGGCCAACAAGGCCTGGGAAGAGCGTCAGGCCCGCGAAGCCGCCGAGGCCGCCGCTGAAGCAAACCGTCTCGAAGAGGAGGCCCGCCGGGCAGAGGAGGCTGCGGCTGCGGCAGATGCCGAAGAAGCCGCCCGTCTGGCTGAAGAGGTCGAGAAAGCCCGCAAGGCGCGGGAAGAACGCGCAGCCCAGCAGGCCAAGGCTGAGGCCGAGCTGAAACTGCTGGCCGACCGGCGCGAGGCGGAACGCCTTCGCGCCGAAGCCGAGGCCGCCGCCCGCGCGGCCATGGAGGCGGAAGCTAACAATCCGGGCTTCGTCGCCAAACTGGGGCAGGGCCTGTCGCGCTCCTCCTCCCGTCTGACGGAAGGCCTCGCCGCGCTTGGCCGCCGAAAACTCGATGACGACACGATTGAGGAGCTGGAAGACCTTCTGATCACGTCCGATCTCGGCTCCAAAGTCGCGGCCCGGGTGACGAAAAACCTCGCAAAAGAGCGGTTTGACCGCGAAATCAGCCCCGAAGAAATCAAACTCGCGCTCGCCAGCGAAATTTCGGACGTGTTGAAGCCGCGCGAAAAGATTGTCGATTTCTCCGAAGGCTCCAGCCCGCGCATCGTGCTGTTCGTGGGCGTCAACGGTTCCGGCAAGACGACGACGATTGGCAAGATCGCCTCGAAACTGAAAGAGCAGGGCGCGAAGGCCTTGCTGGTGGCGGGCGACACGTTCCGCGCCGCCGCGATTGAGCAACTGACCGTCTGGGGCGACCGGGCCGGGATACCGGTCATGTCCAAGCCGACTGGCGCCGATGCGGCGGGCCTTGTCTATGAGGCCATCGAAAAGGCGAAGGCGGACGATCTGGATCTCGTCCTGATCGACACCGCCGGACGCTTGCAGAACAAGACCGAGCTGATGTCGGAGCTCGAAAAAGTCGTCCGTGTCATCAAGAAGCTGGACCCGACGGCGCCGCACGATGTGATCCTCGTCCTTGATGCGACAGTTGGCCAGAACGCGCTCAGCCAGGTCGAGGCCTTCCGGAATACGGCCGGCGTGACGGGGCTCGTGATGACGAAGCTTGACGGAACGGCGAAAGGCGGCGTTCTGGTTGCGATCGCCGAGGCGTATGACCTGCCGATCCACTTCATCGGCATAGGTGAAAAGGCAGAAGACCTCCGCCCATTCAGTGCGGAGGCCTTCTCGAAAGCCCTCGTGGGGGTCAGCACCTAAGCGATTTATTCTGCTGCTTCGGCGGATTCAGCCTCATCATCGAATATCTCCTCAATGCTGCGCCCGAACAGGCGGGCAATGGCGAAGGCCAGCGGCAGGGACGGGTCATACTTCCCGGTTTCGATGGCGTTGACGGACTGGCGGGATACATCGAGCCGGTCGGCCAGTTCAGCCTGGCTCCATCCTTTTTCCGTACGTAGAATGCGGAGAATGTTCTTCATACCCAGCTTTACACCGTCCGGCCAAAACATTCCGGCAGGCGCGCCAGGCCGAAGGCAAAGAAGAATACCGGTCCGAACCAGAACACCTCGATGTCGCCGATCACGTCGAAAATCTGCAGGAAACCGACCAGAAACAGGAGGCCGGAGGTGATGAGGCCCGCATCCCGCAACGCTTTCAGATACCGCATGCGCGTATATTCATCCGTTTCATCGGTCTGGCGACGGATGGCGTAAAGGACGATGAAGAGCGGCAAGGTCGCGGCAATCGCGCAAGCGGCATTCAGCCAGTCCGGCGCCTTGTCATCATCGATCAGAAATTTCGTACCGAGAATGATCGCCACGTATACGGCCATCATCGGCCAGAACAGGAAACGATATCGGCGGTTTGCTGTGCGGAATCCGCGGGGCTGGGCCATGAGAGAGCTCCTATTGTCAAGTTACCCTGACAATATGACAAGCAAGCTTTACTTTGTCAAGCGAACTTTACAAGTATCCCTATTCCGCAGCAATCGCTGCAGTTTGCAGGCTCTGGGCCCCGCGTACCATCCGGCCGGGCCTGGCGCCGGTCGGGTCGCCATCCCGGTGAGTGATCTCGCCCTTCAGGATCGTCGCGGTGTAGCCGGACGCACGCTGCATCAGGCGTCGTCCAGCGGCGGGCAGATCGTATTGCACTTCCGGCAAGTGAAGCTTCAGGTTTGCCAGGTCGATCACGTTCAGATCCGCCCGGTAACCGGGTGCGATCACACCGCGGTCGTGCAGGCCCATCCATTGGGCGGTGTCCTGCGTCTGGCGCTTCACGAGGAATTCGATCGGCAGTTTCGGGCCGCGCTGGCGGTCCCGCGCCCAATGGGTCAGCATCGTCGTCGTAAACGAGCCGTCGCAGATCATGCCGACATGCGCGCCGCCATCGGAGAGGCCGGGCAGGGTGGCGCGGCTCTCCATCATGGCGCGGATCGGTTCGAGGGATCCTTGCGAGTAGTTGAGGAAGGGCAGGTAGAGCACGCCATGGCCATCCCGCTCCAGCATCAGGTCGAGCGCCATGGCCTCCGGGCTTATCCCGCGTTCCTTGGCCATATGCTCCAGTGTGCTTTCCGGGCCGGGCTCATAATTCACCGGATCCCGCAGCTGGAACATCTTGCCGAAGCTGCGCAGCATGACTTTCAGGAACGGATTGTCCGAGGCGGGCTCTTCCGACAGCAGCTTTTCGCGAAAGGCCGGGTCGCGCAGGGCGACCACACGTTCGGCCAGCGGCTCCTTGGCTATTGCCGCATAGGACGGATGCGCGCTGAACGGATTCATTGTCAGTTCGAGGCCGAGCAGCACACCCACCGGGCGCGGCGCGACCTGTGCCCGCATCGGCAGGCCGTCATTCATCGCGGTCTCGATTGCACCCAGCAGGGCGCGCCAGCCTTCCGGCGCCACATCGGCCTGCGCCAGCGAAACAGATAGCGGCCGGCCGGAGGCCTCGACGATCCGGCGCAGCATCGCGGCCTCTTTTTGCGGATCGTTGAAGTCCGACACGAACTGCAACACGCCGCGGTTCGCTTCCTTCAGGCCTTCGGCGATGCCGATCAGTTCGGTTTCGCTGGCCGTCAGCGTCGGGGTCGGCTGGCCGTCGGACGTGCGATGGTTCAGCGTCCGCGACGTGGAAAAGCCGAGTGCGCCGGCGATGACGGCCTCTTTCGCCAGCTGTTTCATGGCAGCGATGTCTTCAGCGCTCGCCTCTTCGCGGTTCGCGCCGCGTTCGCCCATCACATAGACCCGCAGGGCGGCATGCGGCAGCTGGGCGCCGATATCGGTGTCGAACTGGCGGGTCGACAGGAAATCCAGATAATCCGGGAAACTCTCCCAGCTCCACGGCAGGCCTTCGGCGAGCACGGGGAAGGGGATGTCCTCGACGCCTTCCATCAGGCGGATCAGCCGGTCATGGTCTTCCGGGCGGCAGGGCGCGAAGCCGACGCCGCAATTGCCCATGATCACAGTGGTGCAGCCATGCAGGGAAGAGGGGCTGATCGCTTCGCCCCAGGTCGCCTGGCCATCATAATGCGTGTGGATGTCGACAAAGCCTGGCGTCACGACCTGTCCGCGCGCATCGATCTCCTCGATGCCCTTTCCGGAAACCTTGCCGATTGCGGAAATGTGACCGCCGGAGACCGCCACGTCGCCTTCGAACGGTTCGGCCCCGGTGCCGTCCACGATTGTCCCGCCGCGGATAATCAGGTCATGCGTCGCCATGATATTCTCCCTCGTCTTTCCCGGCACGATGCCAGAGCGGACGTCCGCGAGAAAGACTGACCGCACGTCAGCAGTTTAAAGGGTTCGGAAACTCAGGCATGAGACGGGCCGTCCTGCCGCCTTCCGGGAACCCCATGACTGCCTCTGAAATACTCCCCATCAGTCTCTGCCTCCTGTCGGCGATATCCCTGGCGACGACCAATGTCCTGGTAAAAGGGGGCGGGGACATTCTGACGGGCCGGATGATTGTTCAGGTCACGGCAGCCCTGATTGTTCTGCCGTTCGCGTTCTTCTTCCCGCTGCCGCCTTTGAGCACCTTGCCGCTTCTGGCGATCTCCATGGTGTCTCACTGGTTTTATCAGGGGTGCCTGATCCGGGCGATGCACCGGGGCGACCTGTCGCTGGTCTACCCGGTGATGCGCGGGCTGGGGCCTCTGGCAACGGCGGTGTTCGCGACATTCCTGCTGCAGGAACACCTCGCTCCGATGCAGCAGGTCGGATTGTTCTGCGCGTCCTTTGCCATCCTTTTCTTTGCCCTGCCGACGGCAGCAACGCGGGAAGGGCGGAGCCTCGACCGTCGAGCCCTGTTCTGGGCCGTGCTGACCGCGGTCGGGATCGGGCTTTATGCCGTGAGTGATACGCGTGCCGCGCGGGCGATGCCGCACCCGATGACATTCGTCATCATCCTGTTCCTGTTCGACTGGGTCGGCGTGACGGCAGTCTTCCTCTGGCAAAGGCGCGGACGGTACATGAAAACGATCCGCCCGCAGTTCCGTTCCGGCGTCATCGGCGGGATTGTCGGATGCCTGTCCTACGGCATGGCGATCTTTGCCTACACAATGACCGATGCGGCCATGGTGACGGCCTTGCGGGAAACTTCCGTCGTCTTCGCGGCGGTGATGGCAGCCTTGTTCCTGAAGGAGAGTTTCGGTGCCCGGCGCATCGTTGCCGCCTCCGTTCTGGCCACCGGGCTTGTCCTTATGCAGGCCGGTGCAGCGTGAGACTCGCCGTATGCGACATTTCGTGCGACAGCGGCTTTAACAAAACCGCAAGCACGCATGGTGCGTAGGAAGTATATGAGTGAGTTCGATCAGAAGACAGTGACCCATCCGGGTGATGCCCCGCAGGAGGCGAACGTCAAGGACGCCGCCGCGCGTGCCGGGGGAATCTGGACAGAGCTCGGCCCGACGCTGGCCTTTATTGTCATCTACAATGTCATGTTGCGCTTTCCGGAAGAGGGGCTGTTTTCGAAGGAAAACGCGCTCTTTTGGGCCACGGGCGTGCTCATTGTGGCCACGGCCGCAGTGATCATCATGAAGGTGATCCGTAAACAGAGAATACCGCCATTCCTGCTCGTTTCATCAAGCCTTATCGGTGTTTTCGGCGTTCTGGGCATCGCGTTTCATTCAAAGCTCCTGCTTTTCCTGAAGCCGACCATTATCAATCTGATGTTTGCTGGCGCGATTTTCGGCGGTCTCGCCGTGGGCCGCAATATCTGGAAAATGCTGTTCAACGAGCTCTTTCACCTGCCGGACTATGCCTGGCGCGTCCTCGCGATCCGCTGGGGCCTATATTTTATAGCGATGGCGATATGGAACATCGTCGTGTGGCAGGCGTTCGGTGAGGCCGCCTGGGCCAACTGGAAGATGGGCAATATCGTCATCGGTTTCGTGTTCGCCATGGCCAATGCTCCCTATACCCTGAAGCATATGAAAACCCAGCCCGATGAGCGCTGACTCGCCTAATGGGTGAGCTTTTCAGTTCCCGGAGGGTTGGCGAACGGCGGGAAGGCAGGCAGGTGCCGGGTTTCGGCATAATGCGTCAGCGCCCAGACCACGGTCGGAAAGGCGAGTTCTGACCAGGGGATGTCCTTCCAGTCGAACAATCCGACTTCCTCGCTCTCCGGACCTGCAGAAATGTCAGAAACGAGTTCCGCCCGGAACATGACCTGAACCTGCGCAATGCGGGGAACAGAGTAAACGGCGAGTAACTGCTGGATCCGGATGTCCGCGCACGCTTCTTCCTGCGCCTCCCTCCGTGCACCTTCCTCGACCGTTTCGCCTTCTTCCATGAAGCCCGCCGGGAGCGTCCAGTAACCTTTTCGGGGCTCGATTGCGCGCCGGCAGAGCAAAATCTTCCCGTTTTTGGTCACAACGGACCCCGCAACGATTTTCGGGTTCACATAGTCGATAAATCGGCAATGGGCGCAAACCCGGCGCAATTTATCGTCTCCTTCGGGCGTTTCCACGTGAAAAAGGGGCGAAATGAAAGGATTCGATAATTGATCCGTCATCTGTTGTTATCCAATCGCGTTCTAAGAGAGGGGTATTGATCCGCACACGGGCCTCTGCTTTAGGGGGCTTGTGGGTGGGTCGGCCGCCGAACTAGTTAAGTCATCCCTCGAAAGGTAAACCAATATGTCATTCAATCTCAACGCTTCGCCCAGCCATCTGCTGCATCGTGCTCAGCAGGCTGCTGCAAACCACAGCGCCAAGGCGCTCCGCTCCGCCGGCATCACGCTGCGCCAGTTCTCGCTGCTCGCAGCCCTGGACGGTAATGAAGGCGCCAGCCAGTCCGATCTCGTCAATGCCACCGGCATCGACCGTTCGACCCTGGCCGATATGGTCGCCCGTATGGAAACCGGTGGCCTGATCAAGCGAGCCGCTTCGAAAACCGACGCCCGCGCAAAGTCCGTCTCCCTGACGGCAAAAGGCAAAAAAGCCCTCGATAAGGCCCTTCCGGCTGTCCAGGCTGCTGACGCTGCCCTGTTCTCCGGCCTCGCCAAAGTGAAGCAGGACGCCCTGATGTCCGGCCTCGTCGGCCTGACCGAAGAAGAAGCCAAGCCGGCTCCGGCACCGAAAGCTGCTCCGAAGGCCGCTGCACCGAAGAAAGCTCCGGCGAAGAAGGCTCCGGCCAAGAAAGCTCCGGCTGCGAAGAAGGCCCCGGCCAAGAAGCCGGCTGCCAAGAAAGCCGCTGCACCGAAGAAAGCTGCTGCTGCAAAGCCGGCCGCCAAGAAGGCCGCTCCGAAAAAAGCCGCTCCTAAAAAGGCTGCACCGAAGAAAGCCGCTGCTGCTGCAAAGGCACCGGCCGTGAAAAAAGCGCCGGCCAAGAAGCCGGCCGCTCGCAAAGCCAAGAAGAAGTAATCTGGCTTAAAGGGTTCAGGGGCGGGGCGCGCTGAGCGCCTCGCCCACCCGTTTCACCGAGTCAGCGTCCAGCGGCCCGGAAATATGCTCCAGAATCTCGCCATCGGCTGAGATCACAAAGGTTTCCGGCACACCTGTCAGGCCGAAGTCCAGTCCGCCCTGACCATCCGGATCCATCACGATATCGGCGTACGGATTGCCAAGCTCCTCAAGGAACTTGCGTCCATTGGCCGGTGTATCCTTGTATAACACGCCATAAACCTGCCCCGGATGGGCCTCGGCCAGCGCCGTCAGGCGCGGATGCTCAGCCTCGCACGGGGCGCACCAGCTGGCAAACAGGTTCACCGCGATCGTTTCCCCGGTGGGTGTGGGGGCAAAACTCAGCGTACCGCCCTCAAGCCGCTCGAAGCTGCGGTCCGGCGCAGCGCGGGAGATGCGTTCGAAGTCGCCTTTCTCCGGATGGGTGAGTTCCCAGCCCGCAAGGCCCGCAAAAAGCACAAGCGCCGTGACCGGAATGGCGGCAAGCCAGCGTTTCATGCTGCGTCATCTCCGCGCAGGCGCGCTTCGGCCCGCTGCATTTTTGCCTGCGAGGCTTTCGCCCGTAGGGTGACGATCAGGATGGTCAGGCTCAGGCCGATCGCGCCGATGCCGTAGCAGGCCCAGATGAAGACGGCATTCTTGTCGAAATCCGGCATCATGATCCCTCAGCCCTCCGCCATCAGTTTCGCATTCGCCTGCGCCGTGCGCCGGTCCCAGATCTCGGCGCGCATCAGCGTCTGGGTCAGGCCGGCGAAGAGCAGGGTGTGGCCAAGGCCGCTCGCCAGCAGGGGCCAAAGGTAGACCGCGGCCATCTTCGGTCCGTCTGCGGTGAGAACGCTCGAATCCTGGTGGAGCGAGGTGAAGAGGTCCACGGAGAATTTGATGAGCGGCACATTGATCGCGCCCACCATGGCGAGAATGGCGCCGGCACGGGCGGCTTTCTGGCGCGTGTCCATGGAGGCGCGCAGCGCCATGTAGCCGAGGAACAGGAAGAACATGAAGAGGACCGACATCATCCGTGCATCGTCCCATTGCCACCAGGTGCCCCAGGTCGGCTTGCCCCAGATCGATCCGGTCGCAAGGCAGATCGCCGTCCACACGGCGCCCAGCGGGGCGATGGATTTTGCGGCAATATCCGCCACTTCATGACGCCAGATGAACCAGATGAAGCTCATCACCGCCATCGCCATGTAGCTCGCCATGGCCAGCCAGGCAGCGGGCACGTGGATGAACATCACACGCATGATGTCCCCGCCCTGATAGTCGTCCTTCGGAACCATCCAGAGGCCCTGCCACAGGCCCCAGCCGATCAGCAGAACGGCCAGCGCATAGCAAAGCGGCGCCAGCCAGTTCGACAGGCGCATGAAACGGAGGGGATTTGCGAACCAGGAAAACATGGAAATGCGATACCGCTCCCTCAGTCTGCCGCCAAGCGCAAGGCTGCAGCCATGGCGAATGGCGCGATGGCCAGGGCGAACAGGGTGGAGGCCGCAAGGAACAAGGGCGCGCTTTCGCTGCCGGGGCCATGGGTCATGGAGAGCGCTCCGAAAATGGCTGTCGGCACATACAATGGCAGGGCGATGAGGCTGATCAACAGGCCGCCGCGCCGCACCGTCGCCGACAGGGCCGCGCCGACACCGCCCCAGAAGTAGAAGGCAAGCCCGCCGAGGGCGTAAAGTGCTGCGTTGCGCAGCAGGTCTGTCGAAGCCTCGGCCTGGAACATCAGTGCCAGCAGCGGGGAGAGCAGGGCCAGTGGCAGGCCCGCGGCCAGCCAGTGCGCGAACGTCTTCGCCCCCGCGATGGCAGAAGCAGGGGCCCCGGTCTGCAGCCAGAGGTCCAGCGCCCCGTCTTCGGTGTCCGCCTGGAAGATCCGCTCCAGCGTGACGAGGCTGGAGAGCGCGAGCGCCACCCAGAGAATGCCGGGCCCGACAGCACGCAGCGTCTGCGGGTCCGTCCCGATGCCGAGCGGGACCAGAACAGCGGCGCCCGCAAAAAAGCCGAGCGGCAGCAGCGCCCCAGCGCCGCCTGCCCAGGCCTCACCCAGTGCCTGCCGGAAGGCAGAGAGGATCGGAGCAGGCCTCACAACACGACCTCATTGGTCGGCACGAAGCCGGATTCGCCATGAATGGCCGCAATCATGCCGCCACCGGACTTCAGATGATCCTCGATCAGTTCCAGCACCAGGTCCCGGCCTTCGGCATCGAGCGCGGTATAGGGTTCGTCCAACATCCAGATCGGCCGCTTCTCCAGCAGAAGGCGGCCAAGGGCCGTGCGGCGACGCTGCCCGGCAGAGAGATAGCGGGCCGGCACATCAGCCGGGCGTTTCAGGCCCATTTGGACAAGCACTGAGTCCAGATCAGAATCCGAGCCCCAGGCCTTGGCCCAGAGTCCAAGATGTGTACGCGGGGTCTCGTGCGGCTTCAGGCCTTCGCGATGGGCGAACCAGTGATGCAGGCCGTTGCGGGTGACCTCGCCTGCTTCAGGCCGGGTCAGCCCGGCCAGAATGCGCAGCAGGGTCGTCTTGCCTGCGCCGTTCGAGCCGCGCAGGACGAGGCTCTCTCCCGGCGCCACCGATAGGCCGACGCCGGTAAACAGCACCCTTTCGCCCCGAATCATGCCGAGGCCATTGGCAGAGAGCAGGGGCTCCGTCACGCCGCGCCGCACCCGTTTCCGCGCCGGGAATGGCGCAAATGAAGGGAAAATGGCGCGTGTGGGCCCATCAGGATCTCCTACCTGCCTGTTAGAACGCACGTTTTATCGGTTCAGGCGCTGCAGGATAGTCCCTTTGTCCCAATTGCGTCAGCGCCTCCAGCCTTATATGAGACGGGCACGCGCCGCCCATTCCGCCCGGCGGCCCCGGATTCACATCTTAGACGCGAGGTTCCCCTCCCATGCCGTCCCTCGACAGCTTTAATTCCAAACGCACGCTCACCGCTGGTGGCAAGACCTACACCTACTTCTCCATCGAGGCTGCCGCCGAGAACGGACTTGGCGATGTTTCCCGCCTTCCGGCCTCGCTGAAAGTGCTGCTGGAAAACATGCTGCGCTTCGAAGACGGCAAGACCGTCACCAAGGACGACATTCTCGCGTTCAAGAAATGGCTCGACAACAAGGGCAAGGATGATCACGAGATCGCCTACCGTCCGGCCCGCGTGCTGATGCAGGACTTCACCGGCGTTCCCGCCGTGGTCGACCTTGCCGCCATGCGCGACGCCGCCCAGAAGCTCGGCGCCTCGGCTGAAGCCATCAACCCGCAGGTCCCGGTGGATCTCGTCATCGACCACTCGGTCATGGTCGACAGCTTCGCCGGCCCGGACAGCTTCAAGAAAAACGTCGAAATCGAATACCAGCGCAACCAGGAGCGCTACGAGTTCCTGCGCTGGGGGTCGACCGCATTCAAGAATTTCCGCGTCGTGCCGCCCGGCACCGGCATCTGCCACCAGGTGAACCTTGAATATCTCGGCCAGACCGTCTGGACGAAGGAAGAAGACGGCGAAACCGTTGCTTACCCGGATACCTGCGTCGGCACCGACTCGCACACGACCATGATCAATGGCCTGTCCGTGCTCGGCTGGGGCGTCGGCGGGATCGAGGCTGAAGCCGCCATGCTCGGCCAGCCGGTCTCCATGCTGATCCCGGAAGTCATCGGCTTCCGCCTTGACGGCAAGATGGCCGAAGGCGCCACGGCAACCGACCTCGTGCTGACGGTCGTGCAGATGCTCCGCCAGAAGGGCGTTGTCGGCAAATTCGTCGAATTCTATGGCCCGGGCCTCTCGAACCTGACCCTCGAAGACCAGGCAACCATCTCCAACATGGCCCCGGAATACGGCGCGACCTGCGGCTTCTTCCCGGTCGACCATGACACGGTGAAATATCTCAGCAACACCGGTCGCGACGCGGACCGCGTTGCCCTTGTCGAAGCTTATGCCAAGGCACAGGGCTACTGGCGTCCGGAACAGGCCGAGCCGGTCTTCACCGACACGCTGGAACTGGACCTCAGCGCCGTTGTGCCGTCCATCTCCGGCCCGAAACGCCCGCAGGACCGCGTGCTCCTCTCCGAAGGCGACATCGCCTTCGCCGAAGCCATGTCGAAAGAATTCGGCAAGGCCTCTGACGCTGCTGAGCCGGTGAAAGTGGAAGGCGAAGACTACACCGTCACCCATGGTGACGTGTTCATCGCCGCCATCACATCCTGTACCAACACGTCGAACCCGTCCGTGCTGATCGCTGCCGGCCTCGTGGCGAAGAAGGCGAACGAACTGGGCCTGACCCGCAAACCTTGGGTGAAGACGTCGCTCGCGCCCGGATCGCAGGTCGTGACCGACTATCTCGACAAGGCCGGCCTGACCGATGACCTGAACGCGCTCGGCTTCAACCTCGTCGGCTATGGCTGCACAACCTGTATCGGCAACTCCGGCCCGCTGGATGCGCCGCTGGCGAAAGCCATCGCGGACGGCGACCTCGTGTCCTGCTCGGTGCTCTCGGGTAACCGGAACTTCGAAGGCCGGATCGGCCCGGACATCAAGGCGAACTATCTCGCTTCGCCGCCGCTGGTCGTCGCCTATGCCATCGCCGGCACGCTGCGCAAGAACCTGACCAAGGATCCGATCGGCACCGACAAGAATGGCAACGACGTCTACCTGAAAGACATCTGGCCGACCTCGCACGAGATTGCCGAGATCATGGCGAAGGCCGTGACGCCGGAAATGTTCGCCGAGCGTTATTCCGACGTCTTCAAGGGCGACGAACACTGGCAGGGTATCGAAGTTTCCGGCGGACAGACCTATAGCTGGCCGCCTGCCTCGACCTATGTCCAGAACCCGCCTTACTTCGAAGGCATGACCCTCGATGTGGACGCGCCGACGGACGTGAAAGACGCCCGCGTCCTCGCCGTCTTCGGCGACTCGATCACCACCGACCACATTTCGCCGGCCGGTTCGATCAAGGCGTCCAGCCCCGCAGGCATTTACTTGCAGGAGCATCAGGTGTCGGTCCTCGACTTCAACTCCTACGGCTCGCGCCGCGGCAACCATGAAGTCATGATGCGCGGCACCTTCGCCAACATCCGTATCAAGAACCAGATGGTGCCGGGCGTCGAAGGCGGCGTGACGGTCCACTATCCGGACGGCGAACAGATGGCGATCTATGATGCCGCCATGAAGTACGAAGCCGAAGGCACGCCGCTGGTGATCTTCGCCGGCGACCTCTACGGCAACGGCTCCTCGCGTGACTGGGCTGCCAAAGGCACCGTCCTGCTCGGCGTCCGCGCCGTGATCGCAGGCAGCTTCGAGCGGATCCACCGCTCCAACCTGATCGGTATGGGCGTCCTGCCGCTGGAGTTCGCAGAAGGCGAAAGCGCCAAGGCCCTTGGCCTGACCGGCAAGGAGCAGGTGACCATCGAAGGCATCAATGACATCAAGCCGCGCCAGTCGCTGGAAGTGAAGATCACCCGTGAAGACGGCACGACCTTCACCGCCAACACGGTGGTCCGCATCGATACCGAGAACGAGCTGGACTATTACCGCAATGGCGGCATCCTGCACTACGTGCTGCGTAACCTGGCCCGCGGCACTGCCTGAGACCGCTGACCGGAACATAACAGTCAAAACCCCCGCAGCAGGCGCTGCGGGGGTTTTTTGCAGCCCTCACACCGGTGTGATTGTGTTGTCAGCGCATGGGTGATCTATACAGGAACCGTCATGAAACGCCTGCTCGCAGCCCTTTTTGTCTTGTCTCCTGTCGCCGCACCCGCCGCCATGGCGGAGTCGCCGACCCTGATCGAACTGTTCGCATCCCAGAATTGCCGGGCCTGCCCGAAGGCGCATGCGACCTTGAGCGAGGTCGATGCGGCACGTGACGATGTCCTGATCCTGACCTGGTCGGTGGACTATTGGGACTATCTCGGCGGCAAGGACCCGATGGCCATGGGCGAGTCCAAGGAACGCCAGCGCGCCTATGTCGACCGGTTCAAACTGCGCGGGCCCTACACGCCGCAAACCGTATACAACGGCGTTGAGCAATGCCCCGGCAACAAGCCCAGCAAGGTGGACGCGGCCATTTCCAAGGCCCGCAAGGAAACACCGGAAGGCGTGAAGCTCGTCCGCAAGGGCGATGGTGTGGAGCTGAGCGGCAAGGCCAATGGGCTGACCGACATTTGGTATGTCGACTATCTGGATGGCGCTGACAACACGACCGACATGGTTCATCCGGTGACGCAGGTCACCGCACTTGGTCCCTGGCTCGGTGGCCGCACGCAGATCACGCTGCCGGCGTGCGCTTCGCATTGCGCCGTGATTGTGCAGGAAGCCGGCTTCGGCCCGGTGCTCGCCACGATGCCGCTGGACCCGCCACCGGGCCAGTAGGATGGGACAGTAGGCCTACTGCGCCTCTTCCGGCGTCTCCGGCACGGCAATTTCCGGCGGGCGGACGATTGAGCTGACGAGCGGTGTGAAATCGTTCCAGTCGTATTCGGATAATTCGAACGCCCAGCCTGTGGCCTTGTCATTGATCGTGCTGCCACGATGCGCGCCTTCGCCCGCCTCGACCGCCCGGAGTGTGACGAAGAAGCCGTCCGGTTCACGATAGGCTTCCACTTCCACTTCCAGCCCGTCATGCGTCTCCGTGATGTGACGGCCCACGGATTTGGTCGTGAGGTCCGCGGCAGGCTTTACCCCGATCGCCTGGAAGCGGCTGAGCGCCAGTGCGGGCGTGGAGGCGGCGAGCCGGCTGATCAGCCGGAAATCCTGATAGGGCGGGCCCGGACGGAAGCTGCGGTCGCTCGTGCCCACGGCGCGCTGCAGGTAAAGGCTCTCGCCATACCGGTCGAACAGGCGGACGGCCGAGACGGCATCCGGGCTGATGTCGAGAATGTCGAGGTCCAGCCAGGCATCCGCATTGTAGAGCGGCGGCAGGTCGCCGCTGACCTGATAGGCCTGCATTTCGTCCGGCCGTCGGGCATAGAGATGCTCGCCCTTGCGGCCGGTGATGATGGCGGCAGTGACCTCGCCATCGCCATTCGCCAACTCGATCAGGGCGCCGGTGCCGCCTTCGCGCGGATCGCCAAGACCAACGCGGTTCAGCTTGCCCGGATCGCGCGTGCGTGCTTCGCCCCAGGTCAGTTCGCCAAGGCCGGTGGCAAGGTCCGCCAGCCGGTCGGCGCGGACGGGATAGCCATGCGTGCCTTCGAGCGTCCAGCCATCGACACTGTTCAGCAGACGGTAGGATTCGTCGGCCAGCGTCACGCGGATTTCTGCGGCTTCGGCGCGGATTTCGGCAAAGTCCGGCAAGACGGGCTGTCCGGTCCGCCCGGTCTGGGCGGGCCCGCCCTTGAAATCGAGATTCACGAGCACGGCCAGAAGCGTCAGTACGGCGGCGGCCGCACCGAGGATTTGCAGGCGTTTGCGGCGCTGGCGCTGGCGCAGTTCGGTCATGACTCCCTCCGCGCGCGCACTTGCTGGCGGCGCCAGACAAGCAGGCCGGCCAGCGCGATCAGGATCGGCCCGCCCCAGATATTGATCGCTTTCAGCGTGGCCTCCATCCGGTCGATATCGCGCCGGTAGTCGCGTTCGATCGTGCGGAGTTCCCCTCGCAGGGAAACGATCCGCTCGCGCAGCTGAGCGAGTTCGGTACGTTCGTCATCGGTCAGGTCAGCGGAGTCGTCGCCTTCGAAGAAGCCGTCGTTGGAGCCGATGGCCTGCAACTCTTCCAGCCGCCCCTGTGCTTCGTTGAGGCTCGCTTCCAGTTCGGCCTGTTGGCGGAAATACTTCGCTTCAGCGGTGGCGCGCATGTCGTCGATCCGTTTCATGGGCCGCAGGCTCGGCGCGCGGGACCGAAGCCGCGAAAGCTCGCCGCCGCCGGCCAGTGCATCCAGCGCGTTCAGCACCAGCGCGCCATTGTCCGCCACCACAATGTCCCGGCCCGGCACGATGTAGAAATCGTCCGCGATGAAGTCGACGTCGGCGATGAAGACAAGCTCGGCGTCTGTTTCGCTGGCGGAGATATGGGGCGGTGCATTGGCGGCATCGGCTCGGGCAAGTTCTGCCATGACGGGGTCGGACGGCTCGTCCAATGCCGGGGCACCGGCCGGGAAAGCCGTTGCCAGATGCCCGGAAAGTCGCGCGGCCAGCACCAGCGGGCCGGGCTGCGTCTGATAGGATTTCAGCGTGTCTGACGGGGTGATATCGCGCACGGCTTTTTCGGCGTCGATGTAAGAGGGGCTGGGGCCTGTCTCGATCAGCGGAGAGAAGGTCATGGAGGTTGGCAGTTCCGAGACGACCAGTGCGCCGGGCGCGCCGAAGTTCACCACGCGCGTCAGGTCTGCCGTGATCAGATCGTCCTGATTCATGTCGCCGGCTGGTGCGCCAATGAACAGGGGATGGGCCTGTTCCTCGATCCGTCCGTCGCCGGTGTCGACCGGCACAGGCAAGGCACCGGCCGCATCGGCCACCGCATCATGCGACAGGGTGATGCCCCAGGATTCGCCGAGCTTGCCGAGATCGGAGCGTGCTTCGGCGTCCGACATGTCGAACAGGCCCTGTCCGACAGCGGTCTTCGCCGCGGGATCGACGAGGAAGACCGCCCGGCCCTTGCGCAGAACGAACTGGTCGATCAGCCATTCCTGACGGTCTGACAGGGGCGGCGGATGCGCTACGAGCAGCACGTCGAGATCGGCAGGCAGGGACTGGAACTGGTCCGAAATCGGAACGATCTCGAAGGACCGGTCGATATCCGCCAGCAACGTATAGCCACCCTGTCCGCCCGGCGCAGACATACCCGGCAGCGTTGTCAGGATGCCGACGCGCGGCGGATCCGGATCGTCCAGCCGGGAGACCATGCGCGTCAGATCATATTCAAGCGACACTTCGCGTTCCGGTGCCAGGAACGGGATCACGCGCTGGTCATCGATCGTGTTGTGCCCGATGATGCCGAAATAGAGCGGATCGTCGCCATTCGTGTCGATGGCGGTGATGCCTGCCGCAAGCGCTTCGTCCTCGGCAGGGGAGAAGGGGGTCGGGTCGATCTCCCGCACGCGGACATATCCGCCGGACTGGGACTCATAGGCTTTCAGCAATTCCCGCACGCGGGCGGCGTAGGCGCGGACGGAAGGATAATCCTGCGCGACGCTGCGCGAATAGACGAGCGTCACGTCCACCGGCTCGGTAATGTCCGACAGTTTCTCCCGCGTCGCCTTCGACAGCGAGTAGAGATGGTTCTCGGTAAAATCGATCTGCGCGCCGGTCAGCACTTTCTGCGCCAGCAGGTTTCCGGCCACGAAAATAACAGTGACCAGCGCCGTTGCGATCAGGAGGTAGTGCTTCGACTTCATCTCAGCCGAGCCTCTGCCGTGCGGCCCAGAGGCCGTTGAGGATGGACCAGAAGGCGGTGAAGCCGAGGAAGAACATGACCGAGCGGAGTTCGAGCACGCCGCGCTGGGCGCCTTCGAACTGCGTCAGGAACGAGAATTGGGCGACAAGGTCGGCAAAGCCGGTCCCGAACACGGCCTTCACGGTGGAGAGTACCAGCGGCCAGCCTGCGGCCGTGAAGGCGAAGGCGATCAGGACGCTGATGACGAAGGCCGTCACCTGGCTGCCTGTCAGCGCCGAAACGGCTGACCCAATGGAAAGATAGGCGCCCGCCATCAGGAAGCTCACCAGATAGGTCAGCGCAATGGCCGTATTGTCCGGCCCTCCAAGGTAATTCACGGTGATCCACATCGGAAAGGTCAGCAGCAGGCCGACGCCCGCCACCGTCCACGCTGCACACAGTTTGCCGAGCACCAGGCCCGGCATACCGAGCGGCAGCGACAGCAGGAGTTCGTCCGTGCCCGCGCCCTGTTCATCCGCCCAGAGGCGCATGGCGAGCGCCGGCAGGAAGATCATGTAGAGCCACGGGTGCCAGACGAAGAAGGTTGCAAGGTCGGCAGTACCAGTGTCGAAAAACCCGCCCGCTTCCCAGGTGAACACGCCAAGGGCGAGCAGGAACACCGCAAGAAAGACATAGGCCATGGGCGTGGCGAAATAGGCGCCAAGCTCCCGCCGGTAGGTCGCGCCGAAGCCGCCCATCTGCTGGCGAAGGAACTCCATCATCTTGCGTTCGCCTCGGCCTGGTCGGTCAGGCGCATGAAGGCGCCTTCCAGCGATCCGTCATCGGATTTCTTCGCCAAGTCCGCCGGTGTGCCGTCGGCGACCACGCGGCCCCGGTCGATCACGATGGCCCGCGTGCACAAGGCGGGCACTTCGGTCAGCGTATGGGTCGAGATCAGGATCGCCTTGGTTGGCGCCATGCGGGCGATGAGGGCCCGCACGGCGCGCTTCTGGTTCGGGTCGAGGCCGTCGGTCGGCTCGTCCAGCAAGAGGACCGGCGGGTCGTGCAGAATCGCCCCGGCAAGCCCTACCCTGCGGCGATAGCCCTTGGAGAGCGATCCGATCCGCTGGCCCGCGACGGTCGTGATGCGGGCATCGGCAATGGCGCGCTCGACGGCATCCTTGCGTTTCGTCCGGTCGATCTTCCGGGCGGCGGCCATGAAGTTCAGGAATTCCGGCGGCGTCATGTCTTCGTAGAGCGGCGCGCCTTCGGGCAGGTAGCCGAGGGCCGCCTGCGCCTGCCGGCGGTGGGAGACGATGGACTTGCCATCGATCAGCGCATCGCCCGCATCCGGCTCCAGCACACCGGCGATCATCCGCATGGTCGTGGACTTGCCCGCGCCATTGGGCCCCAGAAAGCCGAGCACCGTGCCTTTCTCGAGCGTGAAGGATACGCCCTGCACGGCGCGCTTGGCGCCAAAGCTTTTTTCCAGACTGCGAATGTCGAGCATTCTCTGGTTCAGACGCCTCTTATCATGAGAGATTCTGATACCGTCCTTGGCCGCATCTGGCCAGAGTCCGGAAAATTACGCTGTCAGTAAGGTTGGGTTACGCCGCGAAGCGTTTCACCTCTTCCAGAACTGCAGTAGCGGCGGCTTCGACGATCTTCTGGCCGTCTTCCGCGCTCGACTGGGTCGGGTCGGACCCGATGCGGCCATCCGGAAAGTCGCGGCGGTACTGGACCGCGTCGCCGATCTTGCCGTTTGGCGCGATTTTCGGGCTCATCTCGACTTCCGGCCGCGCGCGGTCCGGATAGCCGAAATAGGTCACCGACACTTCGGACGCCGTCGCGTGGCTGCCATGGCCGACGGGATAGAGCTCATTGCAGAGCTTCATGACCGGCGAGAAATCCCACCAGTTGCGCAGTTTCAACGTCAGGCCGGGGCGGTTGTCGGCGCCGCGCGGGTCAAAGCTGCGCCGCGCATGGATCTCGGAGAAGGCCGCTTCGATGGTTGCGACGTTCCCGCCATGGCCGTTCAGCCAGTAGATCCGCTCGAAGCCGTGGCGCATCAGGCTTTCGGTCCAGTCCGCCATGGCCGCGATCATCGTGGTCGGGCGCAACGTGATCGTGCCGGGAAAGCCGAGGTGATGCTGGGCGCAGCCGACCGAGAAGGTCGGGCCGACCAGAAGGTCATGCGGCGCCTGCGCTTCTGCATGGCGGGCGATGATCTCCGGGCAGAGCGCATCAGTGCCGATAAAGCCGTTTGGCCCGTGCTGTTCCATCGAGCCGATGGGGATCAGGATGGTGCGCGATTTCTGCAGCCAGGCTTCGATATCCTGCCAGGTGGAGACGGGAAGCAGCATGGGATCTGTCCTCTTTTCAGGCCTTCCGGGGCGCGAGCCGTCGCGTAATGTGGCCCATCTTGCGGCCGGGGCGGGCTTCGTGCTTGCCATAAAGGGTCAGCACGTCGCCGGGGGCAAGGCTGGCCGGATCGACATTGCCTGCCTCGCCGATCAGGTTTTCCATCTCGGCGTCGAACAGCCGGCGCGTATCGCCCAGCGGCCAGCCGCAGATGGCGCGGATATGCTGTTCGAACTGGCCAGTCTGGCAGGCTTCCGGCGTCCAGTGGCCGGAATTGTGGACGCGCGGCGCAAATTCGTTCGCTAGCAGGCTACCATCCGGCAGCACGAACAGTTCCAGCGCCAGCACGCCGACATGACCCAGCGCATCGACCAGCGCGATGGCCTTCTCCCGTGCGGCCTGTTCCACGGCAATCGGCAAGCCGGAGGGGACGGTGGAGGTCGAAAGGATGCCATCCTTGTGTACATTGTGCGGCGGCGCCCAGGTCGCCGTCTTGCCAAGGCTGGAGCGGGCGACGATGACGGAGATTTCGCGCTCGAACGGAACAGGCGCTTCCAGCACGCAGGGCGCGGCGCCGACATCGGCCCAGGCGGCGGCGATGTCATCGACTGAGCGGATCCAGGCCTGGCCCTTGCCATCATAGCCGTCGCGGCGGGTCTTCAGCAGTCCGGTTCCGCCAAGCTCCGGCAGGGCCTTGGCAATGTCCTGATCCGAATTGATCACACGATAGTCCGCCGTGGCGATGCCGATATCGTTCAGGAAGGCCTTCTCCTCGGCCCGGTCCTGCGAGACGGCGAGCGACTTTGCGCCGGGATAAAGGTGGTGGCCCGTCGCCTCGATGACGTCGGCGGCGATGACGGGGATGTTCTCGAATTCCAGCGTGATGACGGCGCAGGCCTTTGCGAACTCGGCCAGTAGTGCCTTGTTATCATAGGCACCTTTCCAGTGATGGCGAGCAACGCGTGCGGCGGGTGGATCGTCTTCCGGGCAATAGATGTCGACATCGAAGCCCAGCCGCTGCGCGGCATTCGCCAGCATGCGGCCCAGCTGGCCGCCGCCGAGGATCCCGATAACGCTGCCTGGCGCGACAGATGTCATCCCTCAGGCGTCTCCCCGACCCCATCGGTCTGCGCCTGACGGTAAGCATCGAGCTTGGCGGCAACGGCATCGTCTTCCAGCGCCACGATGGAGGCGGCCATGATACCGGCATTTACGGCGCCGGCCTCACCGATGGCGAGGGTGCCGACAGGTACGCCGCGCGGCATCTGGACAATCGAGAGCAGGCTGTCGAGGCCGGACAGGGTTTTCGACTGAACCGGAACGCCAAGAACGGGCAGGGGGGTCATCGAGGCGGCCATGCCGGGCAGGTGGGCTGCGCCGCCGGCGCCCGCGATGATCACTTTCAGGCCTCTTGCCTTTGCGCCCTTGGCATAGCTCACCAGCCTGTCGGGCGTCCTGTGAGCCGAGACAATCCGGGCTTCATAGGTGACGCCGAGTTCGCCCAGAAGGCGAGCGGCTTCCTTCATCACCGGCCAGTCCGACTGACTGCCCATGATGATGCCGACCTTGGGGGATTCGCTTGTTGCCATGGCATCCTCGCTGGCGGAAAGCGCGCACCATATGCAGGCGGCTTGCCTCGTCAACTGCCGCCTGCTGGGTGAACTCGCTCCACAAGGGGCCTGACTGCACGTATCGTCAGGAAATGGCAGATGATGGCTTCCATGTGCAGGCAGACCGGCGGCGGGCGCTGATCGACATCCTCGGTGTCGATCTGGACAGCACGGACCGGCAAACACGCGCCGCCATCGAGGCGCTGTGCGATGAGGTCATTTCGCTACGCGAGGAGCTGGCCAGCGCCCGCAAGGCCCTGTCGGAGGCCGAATTGCTGGCCGACCATGATACCCTCTGCCCGATGTTCAACCGCCGCGCCTTCGAGCGCGAAGTCCGCCGCGAGATCGCGCTGGCAAGCCGTTTCGGCACGCCGCTCAGCCTGATTTTCACCGATCTCGACCATTTCAAGCCGGTGAACGACATTTTCGGCCACGCCACAGGCGATGCAGTCCTGCTGAAAGTGTCGGAGATCCTGCTCAGCCTGACGCGCGATACAGACATTGTCGGCCGGCTCGGCGGAGACGAGTTCGGCATCGTGCTGTCACAAGCGACTCTGGCCGATTCGGAACGCAAGGCTGCCCAGTTGACCGAGCGGATCGATGCCCTGACGGTGCGCGGCGCTGACGATGCGCCGGACCGGAGTTTGCGCATTGGGGCATCCTGCGGCGTGGTGGCCTGGCAGCCCGGAGAAGATGCCGGGCACCTGATTGCACGGGCCGATCAGGCTATGTTTGCGCAAAAAGCGAACAGAAAAAGCGGGCGTTCTGCCCGCGGTTGAAGCGGAGACTGATTCTGAAGGAGGATTCATTTGAGATCAGGGTGACGAAGGGCCAACCTTATGCTTAAGTGTTGCTGTTAAGACACAGCCACTTAACATGCAGAAGGAGACGAATATGTCGCTACAGGGCCGGAAAAGTGAGCTCGCCAACAAGCACCGCCAGCTGGACCAGATCATCGAAGAAGAAGAAAAACGCCCGGCTGCCGACACCCTTCGCCTCAAAGACCTCAAGCGACAGAAACTCAAGATTAAAGAAGAGCTGCGATGGCTTGAAGCCAGCTAACGGCTGAACGGACCAGAGTCCTTTCGCCGGCAAATGCAGCAGGCGAAAGGACGGGTTCCATGCGGGACATTTTTGATCAGGACAAATCTCTGAGCCTCGGCGCGATCCGCCAGGCCGCAGGTATATTCAACCTGCTTCTGGCCGCCCTGGTCTTGCTGGCCGTGTTGCGCGGCCTCGGCCTCTTGTTCACCGGCCATTTCGTCGGTGCTTTTCTGGAAACCCTGGGCGCCTTCGCTGTGCTCGGCTTCCTCTTCCTTGTCGTGCGCCTGTTGACCGAGCTGCTCGCGGCGCTTCATCGTCTGAACGACCGGCTGACCGTCCTCGGTGACGATCTGCGGTCTGTCCGCAGCGCGGACGAGGACTGATCGCCGTGGGATCACCCGTCACCGCCATTCTGGGCCTTGGCCGCGAGGTCGGCGATGCGGTTGCGCGCCGCTTCCATGAACTTGGCCACAATGTGCTGGCTGCCGATTCCAGCGGCGACCGCCTGCTGACGGCCCAGAATGCGATGCCGGAGAAAGTGCTCCTGCATCTGGGAGACCTGCACACGAAGCTTGGCCTGCGCAATGCCGTGGCCGCGGCGGTGGAAGGTTTCGGCCGGATCGACAATCTGATCGTCATCCCCAGTATCGAAGATCCCGATTCCATTCACGACTTCTCTCAGGAGAAGTTCGACAAGGCGCTGGCCAAGACGGTCCGAGGCGCCGCTCAATGTCTGAAAGTCTTCTCCGAGCGGATCGAGGAACAGGCCGACCTGCCGACTTCCGGCGCAGAGCGCATCCGCCAGCGCGGCACGGTTACTTTCGTTCTGTCCTATTCTGCGCTGGCGACGATGCCGGGCCGCTTCACTGAATCCGTGACGCAGGCCGGTGTGCTGGGCGTGATGCGGGCCGGGTCGCTGGACCTTGCCGAGGCAGGCATCCGCGTGAACGCGATCGTTGCGATCCGTCCGCGGGAGGAGAAAATGGAAACATGGACGGGCAAGCGCACACCCCTTGGCCGGGCGGCGCTGGCCGATGAGATCGCTGATTCGGCTGCCTTCCTGGCATCGCCGGAAGCGGCCATTATTACCGGCGAGGTGTTGCGCCTCGATGGGGGACGCTCGGGCCTCGCCGGCATTCTGGACTGATCAGGCGTTTGATCAGGCGGGCATCAGGCCCGACATGCCGCCGTCTTCTGCTGTTGCCTTCCAAGCGGCAACCGATTCCAGCGACCATTCCGTCGACAGGATGGAGGACACCTTCTTATATTCCGCATGCGCCGTATCCGGCGTCAGGGTCATGACGATATAGCCGTGACCGAACGGATCGTACCAGTCGACTTCCTTGTTGGCATCTGCCAACAGCTCGCCGAGATTCGGGACATCCTTGACGACAGAGCCCATGCCCGGCGAGGTGATCGAGGTGCAGCCGAACTCCACGCCGCGCTGATCGCCCTTGGCATCATACAGCGTGTTGGCCCAGGCCGTGTGCGTGTCGCCGGTCACGGTGACGAGGCGCGCGCCGGTCTTCTCGGCTGAAGCATAGAGGCGTTCTCGGGCGGCCGGGAAACCGTCCCAGGCATCGAGGTTGAACGGCAGGCCGAGGGCGGAGAAGCCGACCATGCCTTCGACATAGGGGCTGTCCTGTGCGGCGATCTGTTCCGGCGTCAGAACTTCGCCCATGTTCGGCAGGGCGACCTTGGCCATGATCACCTGATTGGCCAGCACCTGCCAGGTCTTGCCGGCGGAGACGGACTTGCCAAGCTCGCCTTCCAGCCAGACTTCCTGTTCGGCGCCGAGCATCGTGCGGGCAGGATCATTGACTTCGGCCACTTTCGCCTCGATGCGGGCCATCATTTCTTCCTGAGACGGATTACCGGCGAGGACGGAATACCATTCAAGCTCCGGCGACCGGCCGGTCAGGCGGGACTCCAGCGCGTGGACGGTGGCGACGTCGCCGAATTCGAAGCTGCGCCAGACGGCAGAGGTGATCTTGCCGGGCTCCGGCTCGCGCACCGGGATCCATTCGAAATAGGCCTGGATAGCGGCCATCTTCCGGTCAGACCAGCTGCCTTCATTGTTTTCCGGATTATGGTTCTGTGCGCCCGTACGGTAGGAATCATTCGCGCTTTCATGGTCGTCCCAGGTGCAGATCCACGGGGCCGCCGCATGGGCAGCCTGCAGGTTCGGGTCGGACTTGTACTGGGCATGGCGCAGGCGGTAGTCGGCCAACGTGATACATTCCGTCACCGGATCATGCAGGCGGCCGAGCTTTTCGGCCACTTCGCTGCCATAGCCGTCGATGCCGTATTCATAAATATAGTCGCCCAGGTGCAGGATCACGTCGAGGTCTGGCTCTTCCGACAGGGCCTTGTAGGCATTGAACTGGCCGAACTGCCAGTTGGAGCAGGAGATGACGATCATCTTCACCGGTGCGTCGCCTGAAGCGGCCGTCGTGCGCGTGCGCCCGGTGGGGGAGGCGACATCGCCGCCTTCTGTCAGGGCGGTGAATTTGTAGGTGTAGGTGGTGGCAGGCTTCAGGCCTTTCGCGTCGGCCTTGACGCAGAAGTCATGCGCGGCATCTGCGCTCAGCATGCCGGAGGCCACGAGGGCGCCGTCCTGGCCGAACACTTCGTATTTCACCGGGATCGCCCCGTCGCCGGACTTCGGCGTCACGCGCGTCCACAGGATGACGCGGTCGGTCAGCGGGTCACCGGAGGCGACACCGTGGAGGAATTCCACCTCGCCGGCGTAACCGGACGGGCCGGTCTTGGCAGCGGAGGTCGCGCAAGCAGCAAGGCTGAGTGTTCCTGTGGCGGCAGCACCAAGCAGGCCGCGGCGTGTGACGTTTGTCATGGGATATCCTCCAACTGGGCGGGGCCGGTCTAGCGCCGGTTCGAGACAATAGCATGACGCGCGCCTCCGCTTTCGTCTATAAGCCGCGCGATGACCCGCCCGATCCACCGACTGACCTTCACCGCCGCCCCGGACGATGCCGGCAAACGGCTCGATGTTTTCCTCGCCGCTGCGGCGGAGGACCTGTCGCGTTCGCGCCTGAAAGCCCTGATCCTGGAGGGGGCGGTCACGATGGACGGCGCGGCCGAGACCAATCCGAAAAAGCCGGTCATTGCTGGGGCCGAATACGCGGTCGCCGTGCCGGAACCGGTGGCGGCAGAGCCCGAGCCACAGGACATCCCGCTCGACGTGCTGTTTGAGGACGAGTATCTGATCGTCATCAACAAGCCGTCCGGCATGGCCGTGCACCCGGCGCCCGGCAGCCCGGACGGGACGCTGGTCAATGCACTGCTCCATCATTGCAAGGGCCAGCTTTCCGGCATTGGCGGGGTGGAGCGGCCGGGCATTGTGCACCGAATCGACAAGCTGACGACCGGCGTGCTGGTCGCCGCCAAGACGGAACAGGCCCATCAGGGCCTTTCGGCGCTTTTCAGCTCGCATGATATCGAACGCGCCTACCTCGCCGTCACGCGCGGCGCCCCCCGGCCTTCGCAGGGGACCGTGGACGAGCATATCGCCCGCTCCAGCGGGGACCGGAAGAAGATGGCCGTGGTCAAGAATCCGGAGGCCGGGTTCGGGCGCCATGCGGTGACGCACTACAAGACGCTGGAAACCTTCGGCATCCGAGAGAAGGGCACGAATTTCCCGTCAGCCGCGCTCGTCGAGTGCCGTCTGGAAACCGGGCGCACCCACCAGATCCGTGTGCACATGGCGCATATCGGTACGCCTCTGGTCGGCGATCCGGTCTATGGCCGCCACAAGGGCGTCTCGGCGCTGGGCTCAGGGCCGGGGCGCGATGCCGGCTTCGATGCGGCGCGCGCCTTTCCGCGTCAGGCGCTGCATGCCGCCGTGCTCGGCTTCGTGCATCCCATAACGAAAGAGGCGCTCCGGTTCGAAGCGCCTCTGCCTGAGGATATGAGCGATCTGATCGCGGCGCTGCAGCGCCTTCCCAAAAAGGTTTAGTGGCGAAAACAGTCTAGTTTTCGGCCATCTCCTGTCCGGCCGCGGCTTCGGTCGTGACCAATGGTTCGAAGCGTAGCTTTTTCGCCGTCAGGGTCACATCGCCGATCTTCTTGGAATCGGCGGCGATCTTGATTGGCACCGATGCGCCATTTTCCAGTGGGGCGAGCCACATGCGCAATGGGCCGTCGATGCCGGTCAGATTGTCATTGTCGGCTTCGCCCTTCTTGTAGCCGGCGATCTTGTCCATGGTGACATGGCACTCGATGGCTTCGCCGGTCCAGACAGGCGTGTCGACGCGTTTCGTGCCGGCATTTTTGAGGTGCAGATAGGTCAGCTGCCGTCCGTCGAAGATACGGATCGGACCGCCGCAGGGGTCTGCGCCAGGCGCCCGCGGCTCCAGCGCGAACGTGATCAGCGCCGTGATCGGATCGTTCGTCTTCAGCACCTGTTCCGTTGTGGCCGCCGGATCACCAAGGTTCCCGAACACCGGATTGGCATTCATGGTGAAATCCGTATCGGTGATTTCCATCTCCACCTTGCGGTTCTTTTTCCCGTCCTTGTTCTGCGAGACATAGGTGCGGGTCTTCAGCTCATTGTTGCGGGTTTCGCCTTCGGCATGGATGTTCATGTCATAATTGACGAACCAGTCCGCGATGCCGGTGACCTTCACGCGCGAGTCGATCGTGTAGGTATCGGGCTGCAGGTCGGTCGTGAACGTGGCCCGGCCGGTGGCCGGAATGAAGAAGATGTAGGCCTTGGCCTGCAGCTCGTATTCCATCCGCGTCGGCGTGCCGGCCTTCACATTGGTCAGGATGGCGCCCGAAGCGTTCTTCGGGGCAGGCGATTTGTCGGCGCTGGCCTGGCCTGCCGTGGCCCATCCCGCCATGGCGAGCCCGGTCAGGGCCAGTGTGGCGGCGGAAGCAAGGAAGATCGAACGTTTCATCATCTGAACTGTACCGTTTCCTGACCGGCCGGGAGGGCTGGTCACTTTAGTTAAGCCATATATAGGCATCCGGTGCCAACGCTGCCTGAACAAGCCTGTCGTTTTCCCGCCTTAATCGGGCGGATTTGCGGTCAAACCTTGTGACAAGCAGTTACAGGCCCTGTGAACTGAGGATTCGCCGCACACCGGAGTTGACAGGCAGGCCTCAGGCGTTTTAACAGCGCGCCTTCGAGATAAGACCCATTTATTGGAGCGAGACCATGTCCCGCGAGTGTGAACTTACCGGCACCAAGCCGATGGTCGGCCACCGTGTCAGCCACTCCCAGATCAAGACGAAACGGATTTTCCGTCCGAACCTCGTGCGCGTCACGCTTCACTCCGAAGCGCTGAACCAGAACTTCCCGATGCGTATCACCGCCTCGGCTCTGCGCACCGTCGACAAGCTGGGTGGCCTCGACGGCTTCCTGGCCAAGGCCAAGGACGACACGCTGTCGGCCAAGGCTCTCAAGATCAAGCGCGATATCGCCAAAAAGGCAGTTGCCTGATATCTGCGCATATCTGCAGCAGAAATTGCAGAAACGGAACAGCGCGCCAGTTTTGGCGCGCTTTTCTTTTGCCCCTTGGAAAATCGCGTGGCAGGAGAAAGACCGCTGATCAACGGAGGTCTTAAATGTTGCGCTTTGCCAGTCTCGCCCTCGCCCTGACACTCGCTGCCTGCGGCGCAGGCCAATCGGCAGAGCCGGCAGACACGGTCCCCGCGCAGAAACTGACCGTCTTTACCGGCGGCACGATCTATACCGGAAATCCTGACCTTCCGACCGTCGATGCCGTCGTGGTCGGCGAGGATGGCCGCATCGTCGGCACTGCCCCGCCGCTCTCGGAGGACTGGGACGAGGCCGAGATCGATCTTGTCGATCTCAAGGGCAGCTTCATGTATCCGGGTTTCACGGATTCCCACGCCCACCTCATGGGGATTGGCCAACGTGAACTGAACCTCAGCCTGGAAGGCACCGCCTCCATCGCCGAACTGGTGACTCGGATCGAATCCGAACTGGTCGGCATGGAGCCGGGCGTGCTGCTGTTCGGCCGCGGCTGGATTGAGACCGGCTGGCCGGAAGGCCGCATGCCGTCGGCGGCAGACCTCGATGCCGTCAGCCCGGACAATCCGGTGATCCTCACCCGCGCAGACGGCCACGCCATGGTGGTGAACACCGCCGCAATGGAAGCGGCCGGCATCACCGATGAAACGGAAAGCCCGGACGGCGGCGCGATTGAACGCGACGCTGACGGCCATGCCACTGGTATGCTGATCGACAATGCCATGGGCCTGGTCGCGCCGCTGCGGACCAAGCCCGATGCCGCCGACAAGGCGCGGGCGCTGGAAACCGGCGCGAAAGTCTATGTCTCGCGCGGCTGGACCGGCGTGCAGAACATGAGCGTCGGTCCGGATGAAGCCCCGATCATGCTGGAACTGGCCGGGGAGGGGAAAATGCCCCTGCGCCTGTGGAACGCCTTTGATGCAACCGAGGAGGGCATGGCTCTCGCGGCGGCTCGGGAATACGAAGCGCCGACGATCACCAACAATGCCATCAAGCTCTACATGGACGGCGCGCTCGGCTCGCGCGGGGCCCAACTGATCAAGCCCTATTCCGACCGTCCGGATACGTCGGGCCTCTCCCTCATCACCGATGAAGACCTCGCCGACTTCATGAAGCGTGCCGACGAGTCGGGTATTCAAGTGGCCATCCATGCCATCGGCGACCTCGCCAACCAGCGCATTCTCGATATCTATGAAGCCGGCGGTTACCCGCCGGAGAAGCGCTGGCGCATCGAACACACGCAGATCCTCGCCCCGACGGATATCGCCCGCGTCGGTGCCCTCGGCCTGATCGCGTCCATGCAGCCGAGCCACGCCATTGGCGACCTGCATTTCGCCCCGTCCCGCCTCGGCATCGACCGTCTGGCTGGGGCCTATGCCTGGAAGGCGCTGATCGATGATGGCGCCGTTGTCGCGGGCGGCTCTGATGCGCCCGTGGAAGTCGGCTCGCCGCTGATCGAGTTCTATGCTGCGGTCGCCCGGAAAGACCTCAAAGGCTTCGAAGGCGAAGGCTGGCACCCGGAACAGAAGCTGACCCGCGAGCAGGCACTCGCCCTCTTCACCTCCTCGGCCGCTTACGCAGCCTTCCAGGAAGACGACCTCGGCACGATCGAGGCCGGCAAGCTCGCAGACTTCACCGTCTTCGACATCGACCTGATGACCGTTCCGGAAGCGGAAATCCTCGATGCCAAAACGGTCATGACTGTCGTGGGCGGCAAGATCGTGTATGATGCCAGCTCGGCTGAGGGCCAGTAGGGGCACAATTCAAAGGAGAGGCGAATGCCTCGATTGATGCAGCGTCTTATCGCCCTGCCGGCGATTGGCCTTGCCGCCTGTGCTACGGTTTCCACACCCGCCGCCACCGAACAGGAATTGCTGGAAGCTGACCGGGCGTTCGCTGCCCGCGCGCTGGAAATCGGCGCCGGACCGGCCTTTGTCGAGTTCGCCGCCGATGACGTCACCATCTTCCCCGCCGGGGCGGCGCCCGCCGCAGGCAAGGCGGCTGTTGAAGAGTGGACGTCCGCATGGCCCGCCGACATGATCATCGAATGGGCGCCAGAGGCGGCCCAAGCCGGTGCGGGCGGGGATTTCGGCTACACCTGGGGCTACGCCACCTACACCCAGCGCGGGCAGGAGGGCGCCTCCTACGGCAAATACATCACCATCTGGCAGCGCCAGGAGGATGGCAGCTGGAAGTGGATTGCCGATATGGGGGCAGGCGCCCCGGCGCCGGAAGACCGCTAGCCGCCCACGAGCCGTCTTCCCGCGGGCTGCAGGATTTACCCTACGTCGCACTAGCCCGGACACGTAGCCGTGCTAGAAGCCTAATTGTATGAATAGACCTCCCGAAGCCTGAGATATTTGCAATGACCGTAATGAGTGACACCACCGCCCTGGACGGCCTGGAACCGACCGAGAAAATCAATGTCCGCAAGGTGTTCGGCCTCGACACGGACATGGTGGTACATGGCTTCAAGACCCGCACCGAATATGTGCCGGAGATTGACGACGCCTACCGGTTCGACCCGCAGACGACGCTGGCGATCCTTGCCGGCTTCGAACACAACCGCCGGGTCATGGTGCAGGGCTATCACGGCACCGGGAAATCGACCCACATCGAACAGGTGGCCGCGCGCCTCAACTGGCCGATGATCCGGGTCAACCTCGACAGCCATGTCAGCCGGATCGACATGGTCGGCAAGGACGCCATCGTCTTGAAGGAAGGCCAGCAGATCACCGAATTCCGCGAAGGCATCCTGCCATGGGCGCTGCAGCGCCCGGTGGCGATCACCTTCGACGAATATGATGCCGGCCGTCCGGATGTGATGTTCGTGATCCAGCGTGTTCTGGAAAGCTCAGGCAAGCTGACCCTGTTGGACCAGAACCGTGTCATCGCGCCGAACCCTTATTTCCGTCTGTTCTCGACCACCAACACGGTCGGCCTCGGCGACACAACGGGCCTCTATCACGGCACGCAACAGCTGAACCAGGGCCAGATGGACCGCTGGAACATCGTCACAACGCTGAACTATCTGGAACACGACGCCGAAGTGGAGATCGTGAAATCCAAGGCGACTGGCGTGGACGACGACACGCTCGCCAAGATGGTGACGCTCGCAGACCTGACCCGGAACGCCTTCATGGCCGGCGACCTCTCCACCGTGATGAGCCCGCGGACCGTGATCACCTGGGCGGAAAACTTCGCCATCTTCGGCAATCTCGGCCATGCCTTCCGCATGACCTTCCTCAACAAGTGTGACGAGCTGGAACGCCCGTTGGTCGCCGAGATGTACCAGCGCTGCTTCGCCGAGGAACTGCCTGAAAGCGCCCTGATGGTGCGGGTGGCCTGAGATGAGCGGCACAGTCATCGAGCTGACGAGCGGTGACGGCTTCCGGTTCAATGCGCTGCATGTTCCGGCCAGGGGCGCACGCAAGGGCGGCCTGGTACTGGTGCAGGAAATCTTCGGCGTGAACTCCTACATGATCGAGGCGTGCGAGCGCTTTGCTGCCGAAGGCTATGAAGTGCTTGCCCCGTCCATGTTCGACCGCCAGAAGAAAGGCTTCGCCACTGAAAGCCATTCCGCGGAAGCGATCGCGGAAGGCGGCGGTTATGCCCGCGCGAACGGCCTCGACAACGCCATGGCGGACATTGCGGCCTGCATCGCCGAACTGGAGGCCCCGGTCTTCATCACCGGTTTCTGCTATGGCGGGTCGATGGCCTATCTCGCCGCCTGCCAGCTGGACGGCCTGTCCGCCGCGAGCGGCTATTACGGCAGCCTCGTGCCCGGCGCGAAGGACCAGGCGCCGAGATGCCCGACCATCGTTCATTTCGGCCAGCACGATGCGCACATTCCGATGGAAGGCGTGCGCGCGTTCGAGCAGGCGAGGCGCGATGTGCCGGTCTATGTCTATGACGCCGGCCACGGCTTCGCCCGGCGGCGCTCTGACGACCATGACGCCCACGCCGACGAGCTCGCTTTCCGCCGCACCCTCGACCTTTTCAACCAGGCCGCCGCCGATGCGGGCTTCTAGATTGTGCCCCGGCGCACCAGATAAGACTTAGATGGCCAAGGACACGACCCCTCAGGAACTCTTCAAGCAAGCGCTCGCCGTGACGACCAAGGCGATGAGCGCGGACCGGGACGTGGAAGTCGGCTTTGGCAATGATGCCGGTGCCGATGCCGAGCGTATCGTGCTGCGCCCGCCGCCGGTCACCCTGCCGGCCGAGGTGGCGGCCCGTATCCGCGGCGAGGCCGATGCCGTTGCCCTGCGCAAGGCGCATCATGACGCCGCCGCCCACAGCAAGCACCGCCCGCAAGGCGAGTTGCCCCGGAAGGTGTACGACGCGGCCGAAACCGCACGGATCGAAAGCCTCGGCGCCAACGCCATGCGCGGCACGGCCAACAATCTGGACGCGGTGCTGACCTATCGCTGCCAGTCCGGCGAATTTGCCATGGGCACAGAAGAGCCCGAAGCCGTGCTGGCCCCGGCGATCGAATTCCTGCTGCGCGAGCGCCTGACCGGCCGACCGCTGCCGGAAGCGGCAAACCGTGTGGCCGATGTCTGGCGTGAACAGGTCGCCGAGAAGACCGGCGACGCGCTCGACAAGCTGATCTCCCAACTGCACGACCAGCCGGGCTTTGCCCGCACCGTGCGCGACATGATCCGGGACCTGACGGCCACCGATGTACCCAGCGAGGACGCTGAAACCAGCGAAGACCAGCAGGACAGCGAGATGGAGTCCGAGCAGCAGCCGGACCAGGGCGAGCAGGAAATGCAGTCCGAGGAGGAAATGGGTGCCTCCACCGAGCAGATGGAAGCCGGGGACACGGAAGAAATGGAAGGCGAGGAATCCAACGTCTCTGTCGATCAGGACATGGACATGGAGTCCGACGACACGCCGGACGACGACGAAGACGGCACCCAGCCGCTGCGCCCGAATTTCCGCGACGGCGACGACAAGGACCGCTTCACCTATTCGGTCTTCACCCGCGAGCATGACGAAGTCGCGCAAGCGCCGGACCTTTGCGATGCCGAAGAGCTGACCCGCCTGCGCGCCTATCTGGATCACCAGCTGCAGGGGCTGCAGGGCGCGGTCTCGAAACTCGCCAACAAGCTGCAGCGCCTGTTGATGGCGCAGCAGAACCGGTCGTGGAGCTTTGACCTGGAAGAGGGCGTGCTGGACACCGCGCGCCTGACGCGTGTCATCACTGATCCGACCGCGCCGCTGTCTTTCAAGCAGGAAGACGATTCGGAATTCCGCGACACGATCGTGACGCTGCTGCTGGACAATTCCGGTTCCATGCGTGGCCGCCCGATCATGGTGGCGGCTCTGTGTGCGGACATTCTGGCCCGCACGCTGGAACGCTGCAATGTGAAGACCGAAGTGCTGGGTTTCACCACCAAGGCGTGGAAAGGCGGCCTCTCCCGTGAAGACTGGGTGAAGGCCGGCAAGCCGTCCTCCCCGGGGCGCCTCAATGATGTGCGCCACATCGTCTACAAGCAGGCAGACGCCCCGTGGCGCCGCGCCCGCAAGAATCTCGGCCTGATGATGCGAGAGGGCCTGCTGAAAGAGAATATCGACGGCGAGGCGCTGCTCTGGGCGCATGACCGCCTGCTGGCCCGGCCGGAACAGCGCAAGATCCTGATGGTGATCTCGGACGGTGCGCCGGTCGACGATTCCACGCTGAACGTGAATGTCGGCAACTATCTCGAGCGCCACCTCCGCCAGGTGATCGAGGAGATCGAAACGCGCAGCCCGGTGGAACTGATCGCCATCGGCATCGGTCACGACGTGACGCGCTATTACAAGCGCGCCGTCACCATCGTGGACGCCGAACAGCTCGGCGGCGCGATGACGGACCAGCTGGCGAGCCTGTTCGACGAGAACCAGCCGAATCCGAAGGCGATGGCCATTCCTCCGCTGACGGAACGCACCGTCCGTCCCGGCGCCGTCTCAGGCGCCTCCAGCGGCGCGCCCTCCTATGGCAAAGGCAAGAAAGTCGACATCGGCCGCGCCGTGAAGACGACCAGCTTTCAGGAAGTGAAGGGCGCTAAGAAGTAGCGGCGCTCTTTACGGGAAACCCGCCCGCCTTGCTGAGGGATGAGCTGACGGGGTGCTGCAGCACCGTCTCCAGCCATTTCGAGGTCCTGATCAGCTTGGCGAGGTCCAGCCCCGTTTCGAAGCCGCCGCGTTCCAGCATGTAGACGACATCTTCCGTCGCCACATTGCCCGTCGCCGCCGGCGCAAAGGGGCAGCCGCCGATGCCTCCGCAGCTCGCATCGATCACGTCGACGCCCGCATCCACCGCCGCTGCCACATTGGCGAGGCCCTGTCCGCGCGTGTCGTGGAAATGCATGCGCAGGTAAACGTCCGGCGCCTCGATCCGTACCCGGTCGATGGCGCGGCGCACGGCCCAGGGGTCTGCGACGCCAATCGTGTCGCCGAGGGCGAGCTCTGCCACCCCCGCGCGCTGCGACTGGGCGGCGAGATTGCCGACCACGCCCAGGTCCACTTCGCCATCATAGGGGTCGCCGAACGCGACAGAGATCGTGGCGGAGAGGGGGATGCCTGCCTCATGCACCAGCGGCGCGCACTGGGCCAGCATGTCCGCGCTCTCCTGCGGGCTCATGCCCTGGTTCTTCCGGCCGAAGGTTTCGCTGGCGACCAGCACGAAATTGATCTCGTCGGCCTGCGCATCAATGGCGCGGCGTACGCCTTTTTCATTGAGGGCGAGCGCGATGTGGCGCGTCGGCTTCGACCGGTCGAGCCCGGCGAAGACGGCCGGGCTGTCCGCCATTTTCGGTACGGCCTTCGGTGAGACAAAGCTGCCGGATTCCATCCGCTTCACGCCCGCGTCTTCCAGCCGGGCAATGAATTCCAGCTTCTGCTCGACCGTCAGGTTTGCAGGATCGTTCTGCAACCCGTCACGCGGGCCGACTTCCACAATGTCGATGCGGCGGGTCATGATGCTCCTATCGTCCTTTGAACTGCGCAGCGCGGCGTTCCACAAAGCTCGCCACACCTTCCTTGAAGTCGAATGTGGTAAAGCTTTCCTCCATTGCAGCATCTGCTTCTGCAAGAGAGTCGCCGAAACTCTGGAAATAGGTCTTGCGCACCTGCTGTTTCATCACCGCGACAGAGCGGGGCGAGACCATGGTGGCGAGGTGGTGGGCGGTGTGCTGTACATTGCCCATTAGCTCGTCGACCGGCAGGGCTGCATTGACGAGGCCCAGCTCTGCGGCTTCGGCCCCGGTAAACTTGCGGGCGGTGAAGAGCAGGTCCAGCGCCTTGGCTTCACCGATCAGGCGCGGCAACAGCCAGGCGATGCCATGTTCCGCGATCAGGCCGCGCTGGGCAAAGGCGGTCGTGAATTTTGCCTCGGCGGCGGCGTAACGCAGGTCCGCGAACAGGGCGAAGATCAGGCCGATCCCGGCGCAGGCGCCATTGATCGCCGCGATGATCGGCTTCGGGCAGGCATACATGTAGCCGAACCGGCCCGGATAGAGATCGCGCAGGTCAGACGGCGCTTCCTCGATTTCCGCCAACCGGTCGCGCGCGCCGCCCTGAATGCCCTGCAGAACATCCATGTCCGCCCCGGCGCAGAAGCCGCGCCCGGCGCCCGTCACCACGATCACACGCACGGCGTCGTCGCTGCTGGCGGTCACAATCGCGTGTTTCAGTTCATTGTGCATGACGTCGGTCCACGCGTTCAGCCGGTCCGGCCGGTTGAGGGTCAGCGTCAGCACCCCGTCCTTCAGGTCGCTCAGGATCTGCTCATAGTCCGCCATGGTCATGCCTCCGTCATGGGTTGGTCCGTTATGGACTCGTATGATCACAGCCTAGACTGTGGCTGGCGCGAAGGGGAGGGGTGACGTATGGAGCGGGCATGACACAATTTCCGCCCCCCCTTTCCGGAAGTGCGCAGGACGAGACGTCCGAATTGCGCCCGAAATTCAATGCCGACGGCCTGATTGCCGCCATTACGCAGGACGCAGAAACCGGCGACGTGCTGATGCTGGCCTGGATGAATGCCGACGCGCTCGCCGCCACGCTTGAGACGCGCCGGGCCACTTACTGGTCCCGTTCGCGCGGCGAATTGTGGGTAAAGGGCGAAACTTCCGGCCACACGCAGGAAGTGGTGGATGTGCGGATCGACTGCGATCAGGACGCGGTCCTCTTGAAGGTGAAACAGACCGGCGGGGCCTGTCACACCGGCCGGGCGAGTTGTTTCTACCGGATAGTCCCTTTTGAAGGGACTGCGCTTTCGCACGATCCGGACATGGGGTAGGCTTTCCTTCAGTGGGTTTCACCGAACTGAAGGGGGTTCTGATGCGCCTGATCCATGCGCTGCTCGCAACAACTGCGTTTACGCTCGCACCGGCCTGTGCGCCGAAATCTGCACCGCCTGAGGTGCCTGCCGAACCGGAAATCGGGATCGTTGCCGAAGCCGAAGCGCCGGCTCCGCTGAACGTGAACGTGCTGGACTGCGGCACGATCAATGTACTCGATCTCGATGCCTTTTCCAGCGCCGGGGATTATGCCGGCCAGTCGGACACGTTCACCGACACCTGTTACGTCATCAATCATCCGGATGGCCGCCTGCTGTGGGATCTCGGCCTGCCGGGCATGCTGGCGGGCGCCGGAGAGCAGAATGTCAGCGGCATTTTCAATGTCTTGCTGGACAAGACGATCACCGCCCAGCTCGCCGATCTTGGCCTGACACCGGACGACATCGACTATGTCTCTCTCTCGCATGACCATTTCGATCATATCGGCCAGGTGGACCAGGTGCAGGGCGCGACCTGGATCGTTCAGGAAGACGAATACAACGACATGTTCCCGCCGGAAGGCACCGAGCGCGCGGTCGATCCGCAGCTCGCTGCCATGTGGGCCGCCTTCGGTCCGATGGATGCGAAGACCATCTCCGGCGACTATGATGTCTTCGGCGATGGCACCGTGAAGATCCTCGAAATGCCGGGTCATACGCCGGGCCATTCTGTCCTGCTGCTGGATATGCCGGAAAGCGGCCCGGTCCTGCTGGCAGGGGACCTGTATCACCGCACGGAAAGCCGCGACCTGCGCCGGGTGCCGCGCTTCAACTGGAGCGAACCGGTCACGCTGGAATCGATGGACAAGTTCGAGGCCCTGGCCGAAGAGCTTGGCGCCAAGGTGATTCTGCAGCACGAGCCGGACGATGTCGAACCGCTTGGCGGCGTGATCCGGTAGGGAGGCATGAAACGCCTTCTAGCGTCCCTTTTTCTCGTCCTGTTTGTCGGTGCCTGTGAAACACAGACCTTTTCGGCATTGGATGAAAAGTCCCCTGAATGGCGGCTCGTCTTTCAGGACGAGTTCAGCGGCAGGGGCCGTCCGGATCCGGACAAATGGATTTCAAAGGAATACAATCGCCGGCCCAATGATGACGGCCCGGATGGCTGGTGGGATCCCACCAATGCCTATCTGAACGGGTCAGGCAAGCTGGTGCTCAAAACCAGCGTCATCAAGAACCGCAATCCGGATGAGGATTCAGATCCGTACGACTATGCCAGCGCCATGGTGTCGACGGAGGGAAAATTCGAGCAGGCCTTCGGCCGTTACGAAGTGCGGGCGAAATTGCCACACTCGCCGGGCTGGTGGTCCGCCTTCTGGCTGTTCTCACAGTCCGTACACCATGTGGACGGGTCTGGCCGCGACGGCACGGAAGTCGACATCATGGAAACCTTCGGCTGGAACGACAAGGTGCACCATGCGCTGCACTGGGACGGTTATGGGGAACGGCACCAGTGGAGCGCTTTCTCCGCGGTACGGCCGGGCATCCGGCGGGGCTGGCACACCTTCACGCTGGAATGGTTCCCCGACGAATACATCTTCTATGTCGACGGTCAGGAAACCTGGCGCTCATCCGCCGGCGGCGTCAGCCAGAATCCGCTTTGGGTGAAGCTTTCCGGAGAGATCTCCTCGCGGGAAGACATGGCCAACAAATGGTGGGCGAACACGCCTGATCCGGACAGGTTTCCGGACAAGTTCGTGATCGACTGGGTGCGCGTCTACGAACACGTGCCGTCTGCGGAATAGGCCGCCGGCAGACTGATTTGCCTGCCGGTAAAGGTGATGGGGGCTAATTGCCCCCTTCGACCAGGCGGCGCGCGATGACCATGGCCTGCACTTCGCCAGCACCCTCGAAGATGTTGAGGATACGGGCATCCTGCAGGATACGGCTGATCGTGTATTCCAGCGCGAAGCCGTTGCCGCCATGGATCTGCACGGCATTGTCAGCGGCGGCCCAGGCGACACGTGCGCCGAGCAGCTTGGCCATGCCGGCTTCGAGGTCGCAGCGCTTGCCTTCGTCCTTCTTGCGGGCGGAGTAATAGGTTAGCTGGCGCACGCCGACGAGTTCTGCGGCCATCATCACCAGCTTGTTGGCAACGCGCGGGAATTCGAAGATCGGCTTGCCGAACTGGTTGCGGTCGAGGGCGTATTGCAGGCCGGTCTCGAATGCGTTCTGCGCGACGCCAATGGCACGGGCCGCCGTCTGGATGCGGGCACTTTCGAACGTTGCCATCAGGTGCTTGAAGCCCTGGCCTTCCACACCGCCGAGCAGGTTCTCCGACTTCACCTTGAAGTTGTCGAAGCCGATTTCGTATTCCTTCATGCCGCGATAGCCGAGCACTTCGATCTCGCCGCCAGTCATGCCTTCGGCCGGGAACGGGTTGGCATCGTCGCCGCGCGGTTTCTCGGCGAGGAACATGGACAGGCCGGAGAAATTGTTCGTGGCCGGATCGGTCCGGGCGAGCAGCGTCATCACGTCCGCGCGCACCGGGTGGGTGATCCAGGTCTTGTTGCCCGTGATCGAGTAGGTCTCACCATCGGTATCCTTCACCGCGCGGGTGCGCAGGGAGCCGAGGTCGGACCCGGTGTTCGGTTCGGTGAAGACAGCCGTCGGCAGGATCTCGCCGCTGGCGATCATCGGCAGCCACTTCTCCTTCTGTTCCGGCGTGCCGCCGATCAGGATCAGTTCCGCTGCAATCTCGGAACGGGTACCGAGCGAGCCGGTGCCGATATAGCCGCGGGAAAGTTCTTCGGAGACGACGCACATCGCCGTCTTGCCCATGCCGAGGCCGCCGAAATCTTCCGGAATGGTCAGGCCGAACACGCCGAGCTCTGCCATCTCGTTGACCACGTCCATCGGGATATAGTCGTTGCGCAGGTGCCAGCCATGGGCGTACGGCTTGATGCGTTCGGAGGCGTATTTCGCAAACTGCTCACGCACCATGCTCATGGTTTCGTCGAGGCCAGTCTCCTCGACCGTATTGCGTGTCAGGGCATCCGGCAGCAGGGCAGCGGCAGCGGCCATCGAGGCCGGCGTCTTGCCTTCGGTGATCAGCTTCTTGATTGATGCGTCCGCGAACAGCGCGCCCGAAGCTTCGAGGCTGCCAAGTTCGTGCGGGCGAATGGTCTCGCCCTGGTTCATCGGGATGCCGCCGACAATCTGGGCGCAATAGTCGCTGAACAGGATCTGGGACAGCAGGGCTTCGATCTCGCCGAACTTGCCTTCGGCTTCGAGGCGGGAGGCCCATTCGGACACCTGGCGCAGCGTCTCGACATAGGTGACGAGCCAGGACAGGCCGTGCGCGAGGTGCTGGTGGCGCTCGAACGCCTTGCGGTCCGGACGGCCGTCTTCGCCAGCCAGCTGGCCGCGGGCGCCGGAGGTTGCGGCAGCCGCATAGGTGTCGAGCGCGCCGAGGGCGTCGCGCATCGTGGCCGTCAGGCCTTCCATCACAATCGGTTGCTTGTCCTGAACCATTTCGCCGGTGCTCATATCCTTGCCCCTTTTCAGTTTTTTGCCCTTATAGGGGCCTCTCTTTGCCCTGTCAGTCCATATTTGTGCGGTGCAACATCGCAGGCACTCACTCCATCCTGCGGAAACGCTTTCCCTGCGACCGGACCATGGCCCGGCCCAATGGTTCCGGCAGGATGCGGGACAGGGTCGCTATCCCTTTGTTGACGAGGCCCGGCACGACGACCGGTTGTCCCCTGTTTACGGCCTCGATGCCCTGGCGGACCACTGGTTCTGCAGGCATCCACATCCATTTCGGCATCTTGTTGGTGTCTTCCCGCGTGCCGTTCACGTCATGGAACTCGCTCCAGGTGAAGCCGGGGCAGAGCGCGGTGCAGTGAATGTCTTCATGGCCGAGGCTTTCGCATTCGGCATTCAGGCTTTCGGAGAATTTGATCAGGCCGGCTTTGACGCTGGCATAAAGCGTGTGCCCGGCGCTTCCGGCGGCGTAGCCCGCGAGCGAGGCGACATTAATGATCCGGCCATAGCCGCGCTCCACCATGCCCGGCAGGACCCGGTGCGCCAGTTCCAGCGGCGCGACATAGAGCACCTGCAGGAAGTCGGCCTGATCCTTCCAGCTGGTAGAGAAGAAGGTACCCGGCAGGCCGTAACCGGCATTGTTCACCAGCGCATCGACATGGCGGCCCTTTTCGTCAAGCGCGGCGAGGATCTTTGCCGGCGCGGATTTCTTCGCCAGGTCCTCGGCGATCACGATCGCCGTCACCTTGTATTTTTCCTCGATTTCGGCCGCGAGCGTTTCAAGCCGGTCAGCGCGCCGCGCCGTCAGCGCAACGTCCCATCCGAGCGCGGCATACTGGCGGGCGAATTCTGCGCCGATTCCGGCGGAGGCTCCTGTGATCAGGCAAAGTCGGCGTTCCATAAATGCGCTCCTTTGCCTTTAGATGTAGCGCATTCCGCTCCGGGTAACAGGCCCCGCCAGACAAGACCTGTCAGATGCGCCGGACGAGGAATCCCGCCCGCGGGAAATGAACATGCACCGTTCCGGCTTCCTCAGACAGGCGTTGCAGGATCACGCGCTGGGAATCGGCATGCACGATTTCGCCTTCCACCCAGACCTGTCCGTAATCGTCCGGAGCCACCGCCACCATGTCGCCGGGGGCAATATCCTGCGGCTCATATTTGGTTGTCGCCATGACGAGGCGCGGCGCGGCATGCAGGCCGATGTCCAGTGCTTCTTTCGAGGAGATGGTCTCCGGTTCCTGGCCTTCATATTCCTGCAGGCGCTCGAACCACGCCTTGGTCAGGTCGGCGGTCTCGAAACACTTCTCCAGGAAGTCCGGCAGGTTCTGCTGCATGAACCAGACATTCATGTAGGCATGAACGTCGACCAGTCCCGGCTTCATGCCGACGAGATACATGCCGGACCCAGCGCCCTGCCCGCCCTGAAGGCGTTCTTCCAGCAGCATCAGCCGCGCGCGCCACTGGTCGCGCATCATCGGGGCGACGGCTTTCATGGCGTTCACGTCGAACGGACGGCCCGACAGCTTTTCCCGGTCCTTCTTGAACTCCTCGCCAACCTTGTCGCCCATTTCGCCGAAGATCACAGCGACGGAAGACTGGAACCAGCGCCCATCTGTCCAGCCGGCCACCATCTGGGCAAGGCCTTCATGCCCCGGCAGCTTCAGCGCCGGCATCGGATAACGTGCTTCCAGCTCGCGCAGGATGATGGCGGTGTCGCAATAGATGTCGGCGCCGATCTGCATGACAGGGGTCCGACGATAGCCGCCGGTCAGCGGCATCAAGTCCGGCCGGGGCATGATCACGGGGATCTCCACGCGTGACCAGGCGAGGTTCTTCAGGCGCAGGGCGAGACGGATTTTCTCGGCATAGGGCGAAGTCGGGTATTCGTGCAGAATAATGCTGCGTGCGTCCGCCATGTCCGTTTCTCTCCGGTCTCTTGTTTTTTGAGTTGTGTAGTCATGCCGGGCTTTTCACGGGCAGGGAAGAGGCCAATTCCGACCAGTCAGCATTGTGCATCTGCGCAAGAATCGGGTGGCCTGCCTTGGAACGCTCAGGCAAATTGATGCCCATGCAGACCCAAGCGACCCCTCTCGACGAACGCGCCGCCGCCTATGACCGCATGGCTGAGGCGCTCTCCTATCTGGGTGACACATGGCGGGACTGGCCGGATCTGGCCTCGATCGCGGGGGCCATGGGCCTCAGCCCCAGCCACTTCCAGCGGGAGTTTACCCGTTGGGCCGGCGTCTCCCCGCGCCAGTTCCAGTCGGCCATCGCCCATGCCGAGGCTGGCGAATTGCTGCGCCAGGGCGCGAGCGTTCTGGATGCGACGTTCGAGACGGGCCTCTCTGGCCCCGGACGCCTGCATGACTTGTTCATTGCGCATGAGGGCCTGACCCCCGGCGAAGCCAAGGCTGGCGGGCGGGGCGCTGACCTCGTGCTCGGCCGGGCGCCGACCCCGTTCGGGGAAGGGGCCTGGCTGATCTCGCCCCGGGGGCTCGTCGCGCTCGGTTTCATCGACGACAACGCCCCTGAAAAGGCCGGTTTCGTCCATCCGGGCTATGGCGAGGACGCCGCCTTTGCCGATCTGGCCGGGCGGTATCCGAACGCGGACATCCGCCGGGATGATGCGGCGGCGCGGAAAATGGCCGCGCAGGTCTTCGAAAAGGGTGAGCCGCTTCCGGTCGCGCTTTATGGCACGCCCTTCCGGCGGCAGGTCTGGCGCGCCCTGCTGGAAATCCCTGCCGGCACCACCTGTACCTATGGCGACCTGGCACGGGCGAGCGGGCATCCGAAAGCGGCGCGGGCAGTGGGGGCTGCAGTCGGCGCAAACCCGGTCAGCTGGTTCATTCCCTGTCATCGCGCCCTTGCGGCGGATGGGCGTCTTCATAATTATCATTGGGGTGTGGCCCGCAAACGCGCCATGCTCACTTATGAACGCGCCCATGCCGCCTGATGGCTGACCGGGGCGCACAGCCCGGACGGCCTGCTCATGCTGCTCTATTTCTTCGTCGTTGCCGGATTGCTGATCTGGGGCGCCAGCCTTGCCTGGCGCTGGAGAGAGGTGAAGGCCTTTGCGCCGGACGTGCTCGCCGCGAAGAAGCGCGACAAGGAACTGCCTGAAAGCGTCACCGATGAGGCGTTCACCGACCTCTATCTGCGCAGCGAGGGGCCGAGGGGGCAGACCTATTTCTTCGTCTGCGCCGCCATCATGTTCCTGCTGCTCGGGCCCTTCGTGGCAGGCTTCAATGCCGTGTGGCAGATGTTCTGGGAGATGAGCGGAAAATCACCGGTCTTCGAGACCGGCACGCTGATCCACACATTCATGGTGTTCCTGACATTCATGTTCGCCACGATCGGTCTTCTGGCGATTGCCATGCGCCGCTATTACGCGCTGATGCCGCCCAATCTGAAACAAGTCATTCGCGATCTGAACGGAGGTGCCTTATGAGCATCGAATTCCTGCATACAATGGTGCGTGTCACCGATATCGACGCCTCGCTCAAATTCTATTGCCAGGGTCTCGGCCTGACCGAAGTCGGCCGCTATGACAGCGAGGCCGGGCGCTTCACGCTGGTCTTCCTCGCGTCTCCGGCGGATATCGAACGGTGCGGCGGCATCCCGGAAGGCAAGAGCCCGACGGACATGCAGATCCCGATGATCGAGCTGACGCACAACTGGGATCCGGAAGATTATGGCGGCGGGCGGAATTTCGGCCATCTCGCCTATTCGGTCTCGGACATCTACGACGCGGTCGAAAAGCTGCAGGGCCTTGGCGTCACCATCAACCGTCCGCCGCGTGACGGGCGCATGGCCTTCGTCCGCTCGCCGGACGGGATCTCGGTCGAGCTCCTCCAGCAGGGCAAGCCGCTGGCACCGAAGGAGCCCTGGGCCAGCGCGGAGAATATCGGCAGCTGGTAAGCCTGCCTCGCGGAAAACACCGCCGTATAGACGGTCCATACATGGTCTATACACGGTGTTCTTCATGGTGTTTTGAGGCCCCGGAAATGAAAACGCCCCGCCTGGCTGATACCGGGCGGGGCGTTTGTTTCGGGGGAGGGCGCCTTACTCTTTCGGCGCCTGTTTACGCTGGTCGATGATCGGATAGCGCGGCTTCGGTGTGCCGTTCCGGACGGCTTCGAAGTGCGCCTTGGTCATCGCGAACACGACCGGGCTCAGGAAGACCAGGCCGACAAGGTTCGGCGCGGCCATCATGCCGGTCAGCGTATCGGCAACCAGCCAGAACAGGTTCACGATATTGGCGACCGAGCCTTCGAACATCAGGGCAGCGGCACCAAGGAAGGTGACCACGATCCAGCTGATGCGGAACGGCAGGATCGACTTCTCGCCGAACAGGTATTCGCAGCAGCGTTCGCCATAATAGCTCCAGCCGAGAATGGTCGTGAAGCCAAACACGGTGAGGCCGATGGCGACGATATGCTCGCCGATGCCGGTCAGGCCCGCATCAAACGCAGCAACGGTCAGCGGTGCGCCTGTGTCACAGCCAGCAGGCTGTCCGTTCGCCAGAATGTCGGCGGCATTGGCAGCGGTCGGAATGCATTCCGGGCCAAGCACGCCAGAGGTCAGGATCACGAGTGCGGTGATGGAGCAGACGATCAGCGTGTCGATGATCGTGCCCAGCATGGCGACGAGGCCCTGGTCGACCGGGTCCTGGATCTTGGCGGCAGCGTGGGCGATCGGGGCGGAGCCCTGACCGGCCTCGTTCGAGAATATGCCGCGCGCGACACCTTTCTGCATGGCCAACATCAGAAGGCCGATGGAGATGCCGGTGCCCGCGCTGTCAAAGCCGAACGCGCCCGAGAAGATCATGCCGAAGGCCGCCGGGACGGCGTCGAGGTGTAGCGAGATCACCAGCAGGCCGCCGGCAAGATAGGAGATCGCCATGACCGGTACGAGCCGGCTCGCCACGCTCGCAATCCGCTTGATCCCACCCAGGATCACCGCCGCTGCAGCGACGGACAGCACGATGGCCGAAATCAGCGGTGAGATGCCATAAGTTGCGTTCAGGGCATCGGCGATCGAGTTGGACTGGATCGAGGCGCCTGTGCCCCAGCTGGCCAGGATGCCCAGCGTCGCGAACAGGCCGCCGAGCCAGATCCATTTCTTCCCCATGCCGTTCTTGATGTAGTACATCGGCCCGCCGACATGGCGGCCATCATGGTCAATCTCGCGGAAGCGGACGGCCAGGACGCCTTCGGAATATTTCGTGGCCGTGCCGACGATGGCCGTGATCCACATCCAGAACACCGCGCCCGGTCCGCCAATAGCGATCGCTGCCGCGACGCCGGCAATGTTGCCCGTACCGATCGTGGAGGACAGGGCGGTCATCAGGGCGGCGAACGGGGTGACGTCACCTTCTTCATTCTGGTCCGGTTTCTTGAACAGCTGGCCGAAGGCGAAGGGGATCTTCAGAACCGACAAGAGCCGGAGGCCGATCGTAAGGTAGAGCCCGGTCCCCAGCAGGAGCACCAGCATGGGTGGCCCCCAGACAAATTCGTTTAGCGCCCGAATAATGTTTTCCATAAGCCTCCCCGGCTCCTTTACTCTGCTTGGGGCCGACACTAACCCCGTTTGCCCATGTGTGAAGCGAGCATTGCAGGTATGTAACGCTGCAAGGGCTCCGCAATCGGCTGTGGAAGGACGGCCTGTTTTCAGGCATAAGCCCGCGAATGACCGACCCCCGCGAACCCAAGCAGGCCAAAGGCGTCTTCATCAAGACCTATGGCTGCCAGATGAATGTATATGACTCCGAGCGCATGCGAGACGTGCTGCGGCCGCTCGGTTATGCGCCGGTAGATAGTGCCGATGAGGCCGACCTCGTAGTACTCAATACCTGCCATATCCGTGAAAAGGCGACCGAAAAGGTCTATTCGGAACTGGGCCAGCTGAAGCTGACCAAGCAGGCCCGCGGCGGCAATCTCACTATCGCCGTGGCTGGCTGTGTCGCCCAGGCCGAAGGTGCCGAAATCATGCGCCGCCAGCCTGCCGTGGACCTGGTGCTTGGCCCGCAGGCCTATCACAAGCTGCCGGAGATGATCGCCCGGGCCAGCCGCGCTGTGGGGGACCGGTTGGAAACCGAATTCGAGACACTCGAGAAGTTCGACGCCCTGCCGAAGACGCGCGAGGCGGACGGGCCGACGGCTTTCCTGTCCGTTCAGGAAGGTTGCGACAAGTTCTGCACCTTTTGCGTGGTGCCTTATACACGCGGCGCTGAACTCTCGCGTCCTGTCGACGATATTACGATGGAGGCCCGCAGCCTTGCGGCGCAGGGCGTGCGTGAGATCACGCTACTGGGCCAGAATGTGAACGCCTTCCATGGCGCCGCGCCGGCCCTGACCAATGAAGCCGACTGGACGCTTGGACAGCTCGTCCGTCACATCGCGAAAGTCGGCGGAATCGAGCGGATCCGCTACACAACCAGCCATCCCCGCGACATGGACGACGATCTGATCGCTGCCCATGGCGAAGTGCCGGAAATGATGCCTTTCCTGCACCTGCCGGTGCAGTCGGGCTCAGATAATATCCTGAAGGCGATGAATCGCGGCCACACGGCGGAAGAGTATCGCGAGATCATCCGCAAGGTACGAGAAGCCCGGTCCGATATCGCAATCGCCTCTGATTTCATTGTCGGTTTTCCAGGTGAGAGCGATGCCGATTTCGAGGCGACGATGCAGCTCGTCCGCGATATCGACTACGCAATCGCCTATTCCTTTAAATATTCAGCCCGCCCGGGTACGCCGGCAGCGGACATGTTCGGCCAGGTGCCGGAAGAGGTGAAGGACGCGCGCCTGCAGCAGCTGCAACAGCTTCTGCGCGAGCAGCAGATCGGGTTCAACCGCTCCAAGATCGGCCAGACCGTACCGGTCCTGATCACAGGCAAGGGCCGCAATCCGGGTCAGGCGCATGGCCGCTCACCGTGGCTTCAGGCCGTTCACTTCGAACTGCCGCTGGATCACGCCATGACGATACCGGACCTGGTCGGAACCATCGTGGACGTCCGCGTGATCGATGCGAGCCTCAACTCGCTGACCGGCGAACTAGTCAAAGTTCGCGAGGCCGCCCTGTGAGCGGAAAGCGCCGTCCGAACATGTCACCGGAAGCGCCGGTGAGCCGGTTCTACGAAGTCAGCAATGCCGAGCGCCTGCGTGACCTGTGCGGGCCGCATCACCGGTATCTGCACCGGCTGGAAGCTAAGCTGAAGGATTATGGCCTGCGCGCCGAAAGCCAGGGCGGCGGCATCCTGCTGGCCGGCACGGCGGAGGGCGTCTCCATTGCGGAGGCCGCGCTGGCGGAGCTGGAGCGCCGCATGCGGTCCGGCGCGGACATCACCGACATGGACCTTGATGCGGCCATTGAAGCCGCCTCCACCCCGGCGCAGAGTTTCGGCGGTGGCCTGAAGGGTCTGAAAAAGCCGATCACGCCGCAGACCAAGGGTCAGGCACGCTACATCAATCTGCTGGCCAATCCGGACAACGGGCTCGTCTTCGGCATCGGCCCGGCCGGCACGGGCAAGACCTTCCTGGCTGTCGCGGCCGGTGTGGCCGAATTGATCTCCGGCGCGCGCCAACGCCTGATCGTAACGCGACCTGCTGTCGAAGCGGGCGAAAAGCTCGGCTTCCTGCCCGGCACGCTGGAAGAAAAGGTCGACCCCTACATGCTGCCCATCTGGGACAGTCTGCGCGAACTGATGGGCCAGGAACAGATGGAACGCCGTATGGCGCGCGGCGAGATCGAGGTCGCTCCGATCGCCTTCATGCGCGGGCGGACGCTGAAGAATGCCTTCGTCATCGTCGACGAGGCGCAGAACACGACCGTCCCGCAAATGAAGATGGTGCTGACCCGGCTTGGCCGCGACAGCCGCATGGTGGTCACCGGCGATCCGGGCCAGGTGGACCTGCCGGGCATCCAGACCTCGGGCCTGCGGCACGCCCTGCAGATCCTGTCGGATGTCGAGGGGATCAGTGTACACATGCTGACCGCTGCAGACGTCGTGCGCCATGGGCTCGTCAGCCGGATCATCGATGCCTATGCCGCCGCCGGCGAGGGCAACTGAGCTATCCGATGATCACCACCGACCTGATCGTTGAAGAGTCCGGCTGGGAGGCCGTGCCGGATCTTGCCGCCCTGTGCGACCAGGCCTTTGCGGCTGCGGCGGCCGTTGAGCCCGCTGAAGGCACTGTGTCCCTTCTGCTGGCGGATGACGAGACGCTGCACCAGCTGAACCGGGATTTCAGGGGCAAGGACAAGCCGACGGATGTCCTGTCTTTTCCGGCCCATGAGATGGATCGGCCGCAGCTGGGCGACATCGCCGTGGCGCTCGGCGTTTCCGCGCGAGATGCAGAGGCGCAGGGCATAAGCCTGGCCGATCACCTGACGCACCTGCTGGTGCACGGTTACCTTCACCTTCTCGGGCATGATCATGAGGTGGAGGCAGAGGCTGAGATCATGGAGGGATTGGAAATAAAGGCGCTTGCATCGCTCGGCATTCCAAACCCATATGGAACGGACTGATTTACAGAGACGATGAGCGATCCAGACCCTTTAGAACCCGCGCCTCAAAGGCGCCGGCGTAGTTTTTTCGGAATAGGCCGCCGGCAGGAAAGTGCGCCTGAAGCACCGGCTGAACCAAATGGCAGTCCGGAGGCGTCCGCCCCGGTGACCCCGCAGGCGATGCGCCTGCGCATCCAGGAATTCCAGGAACTGCGCGTCGAGGACGTGATGGTCGCCCGGGCTGAGGTGAAGGCCGTCGAGGTGAACACCGAATTCCCCGACCTTCTCAAAGTCTTTGCCGAATGCACCCATTCGCGCCTGCCGGTCTTCCGGGAAACGCTGGATGACCCGATCGGTTTTGTTCACATCAAGGATGTCGTCAGCGAACTGGCCAAGGGCGGCGAACCGCCCAAGCGCCCGCTGGAACGGCTGCACCGGGAAGTGCTTTATGTGCCGCCTTCCATGAAACTGTCCGATTTGCTGGTGAAGATGCAGTCGACCCGCATCCATCTGGCATTGGTTGTGGATGAATATGGCGGAACGGACGGACTTGTGAGTCTGGAAGACCTGGTTGAGGAAATCGTCGGTGACATCGAAGACGAACACGATGATGAAGAGCCCATGTTCGTCCGGCGCAGCGCTCGGGTTTGGGAAGTCGATGCGCGCACCGAAATACAGGATTTCGCCGAGGAGACGGGGATTGACCTCGAACTCAGTGATGAGGATTCGGAATTCGACACGCTGGGCGGGATTGCCTACGCGCTCGCTGGCCGTGTGCCGGTGCGCGGGGAAATCCTCAAGCATCCGTCCGGCGTCGAGATCGAAGTCCTCGATGCCGATGCCCGCCGCATCCGGCGCCTGCGTCTCCGGACGCCCGAACCTGTGCCCGCGCCCAAGCCGCAGGAGTAGGCAAAAATGAATACCGCTGTCCGCAGCCACGGGTTCACTGCGCTTGGACCCCTTCACGAAGCCTTTGCCCGGCTGACCGGTTGGGCTGCCGCCGGCGCCGCCGTCCTGCTGGGCGCGTTCTCGGCCGTTGCGTTTGCCCCGTTCCATTTCAGCGCCGTGCTGGCGCTGTCTTTCACCGGCCTGATCTGGATGATCGACGGTGCCCGCAGTCATCGCCGATGGGGCAGGGCGGTGTTCATGCGCACCTGGGCTTTCGGCGTCGGTTTTACCCTGATTTCCATGCACTGGACGGCCGAGCCTTTCCTGGTCGAGCCGGAACGGTTTGCCGTCTTTCTCTGGATGCCGCTGATCCTGCTGCCGGCCGGCATGGCGCTGATCTGGGGCGCATTTGGGGCAATGGCGGGCGCTTTCTGGTCTGCGTCGCCGTCGCGAGTGTTCGTTTTTGCCTTCTTCTTTGCCATTGCCGAATTCGTGCGCGGGCATTTGTTTGGCGGCTTCCCGTGGAACCTGCCGGGCACGACCTGGGTGCCAGGCGGGGCGATCTCGCAGGCGGCGTCGCTTGGAGGGGTATATTGGCTGACCCTTCTGACCGTCTTCGTCATGGCGGCGCCGGCCGCAATGGTGGATACGCGCGATGCGCGCGGTCTGGTGCTGCGGATCGCGCCGTCCTTCGGGGCGGTCATCCTGCTGGCCGTCGGCTGGGCCTGGGGCGCTCAGCGCATCGCCGCGCCGTCTCCGCTGACGGAGCAATATGTCGTCCTGATGGATTCCGGCGTGCCGCAGGACGAAAAATGGGAAACCGGTCCCGATCCGGTGATGATCGAATACCTGCGCATGATGACCAATGGCGAAAGCCAGCCAGGTGACATCATGATCTGGCCGGAAGGCGCGGTGCCGACCAGCCTGCTGAACGATATCAACGCGCTGGATGCGATCGGCGCCTATCTCGGCCCGCGCACGCTGATCGCCGGGACGACACGCTACCAGCTCGAAGGACAGAACGAGCGCGTCTATTTCAATTCCATGGTCGTGCTGGACGAGAATGTCAGCCGGTCGGGCGCCGTGGCGCTGTATGACAAGTTCCGGCTCGTCCCGTTCGGCGAACTGGCCGCCGCAGAAATCATCCCCTTCGGGCAGGCCATGTCGGACTTCCTGCCGGGCGCGATGCAGCAACTGGCCCGCAACGGGTTCCATCCCGGCACGGGCCCGGCGGTGATCTTTGCCGACAATGTGCCGCCTTTCGTGGCGCTCATCTGCTATGAGGGCCTCTACCCGGAGATTACGCGCGCGGCGAACCTTGCCACACGGGCGGACTGGATTGTCCTCGTCTCCAATGATGCCTGGTTTGGTGGCGGTATGGGCCCGTCCCAGCACTATGCGCAGAACCGGTATCGCGCGATCGAGAGCGGCTTGCCCATGGCGCGTGTCGCAAGCCGTGGCGCCTCGGCAATTATCGACGGCTATGGCCGCGAAGTGCTGCGCGCTTCACCGGTCCAGGATGCCCCCTCCGGCTGGAACACGACCTTCGGGCGCGGCAAGTTGCCGGCCCCGGCGAAAGTGACCCTGTTCCAGAGCCGGGCGGGTGTTGTGCTGTTCTGGCTCACACTTGCTGCCTTTGTGGGTCTGGCATTTGCAACATGGCGCCGCTAGGAGTGCGCGCCGGACTACATTTTCGTCGCGGGTAGGGGTTAAATGTCTGACAGCAAGCTTCCGAGTGGAATAGACCGCGTCGTCGGCCAGCGCATTCGCTGGCGCCGCCGGGAGCTGAAGCTGTCCCAGGAACAACTCGCCGAATTGCTGAGCCTGACCTTCCAGCAGGTGCAGAAATACGAGAAGGGCGTGAACCGCGTCTCGGCCGGGCGCCTGTTCGAGATCGCCTCGGTCATGGGCGTGAACGTCAATTATTTCTATGACGGCGCCGAAAGCCAGCTGGAAGATGACCGGCAACATCGCTTCGCCGAAGGCGGCAACGCAAGCGACGGCCCGCGCGCGCCTGTGCTGGATGCGGAGACGCTGGACCTGATCGCGGCCTTCCAGAAGATCGAGGACGATTCCCTGCGCAGGTCGCTGCTGAACACCGTACGGGCCGCTGCATCTGCTTTCGAGTCGAAGCAGGGCGAGGATTGATTGCAGCGCAGGGCTCGGGCATCAGGCGCGCCATGAACGAGACATCAGGTAATAGGGGCGGCAAACAGGGCGGCCAGCAACCCGGGCGCCCCATCCGCACTTTCGGCCGCATTGGCGGCCGGGCATTGTCTGCGCGCCAGCAGGTTTTGGTCGACGATCTGTTGCCGAAACTGCAGGTTCCGGACGGGCTGAGCGATCCGCTGGAGATGTTCCCGGGTCTGACGGAAACCTGGCTGGAGATCGGTTTCGGCGGCGGGGAGCACCTCGCCGAACAGGCGCGCCGGAACCCGGAGGTCGGCTTCATCGGCTGCGAACCCTTTGTTGAAGGCATGGCCAAGGCCCTAACGCAGGTCGATGCGGATGGCCTGGATAATGTCCGCCTCCGGATGGACGATGCGCGGCCGCTGATCGACGGGCTTGCGCCGGGCAGCCTCGCGCGGGTGTTCATCATGTTCCCGGACCCCTGGCCCAAGAAGCGCCAGCAGAAGCGCCGCCTGATCCAGCCTGACTTTCTGGAAAGCCTGCACCGCGCCTGTCGGAAAGGTGCGCGCATACGCTTTGCGACCGATGTGACGAGCTATGCCGACGAGGCGCTCTGGCGCTTCCTTCAGCATGGCGGCTATCGCTGGCTGGCCGAAAGCGCCGACGACTGGCGCACTGCCCCCAGCGACCATGTGACGACCCGTTATGAAACAAAGAAGCTCGGCGATTGTGACCCGGTCTGGTACAATTTCGAAACCGTCTGACCCCTGCGGATATTCTTGACGGAAGCCTGTAAAGCGTGTACAAAATGTCGCATCGAATTCGGTCGGTCTGAAATATCAAGACCCCGTCAGACCGACGGCCATGACTTTCTTCCTACCCGTTTCGATAGGCAGACCTTCCCATTCCGGGATCGGCTGCTTGAATTGACACAAAGGACTAGAAGTAATGGCAACTGGCAAAGTGAAATGGTTCAACGACCAGAAGGGCTTTGGCTTCATCAAACCTGATGAAGGCGGCACGGACGTGTTCGTTCACATCTCCGCAGTTGAACGCTCGGGCCTCCGCACTCTTGCGGAAGACCAAGCGGTTTCCTACGAGCTCTACAAGGACGAGCGCCGCGGCAAGACCTCGGCGGTGGACCTGAAAGTTCTCTAAGGTTTCCTGCAATCAGGAACAGGAACGGCAGCTCTGCGGAGCTGCCGTTTTTTATTGGGCCAATTTTGTTTCGAGCGGGCCTGCTGAGTGTGCCTCTCGACAGCGGGCAGCTACAGCATTATATAACCTCCCAAGTCGAAACATATCGGCGGCGGTTCCGGGAACGGGGCCGCCGCTTTTCTTTACCCGAAGGTCTGTCCCGGACGCATGATCGCCCTGACTGAACAGGAACGCCGCATTCTCAGCCTCGCCGCGCCCGTGGCGGAGTCGCTGGGCATGGAGATCGTGCGCCTGCGCATCCAGGGCGGGCGCCGGCCGCACCTTCAGATCATGGCCGAGAAAGAAGGCGGCGCGCCGACCGATGTCGAGGATTGCGCGCGCCTGTCCCGTGCCATTGGCCCGGTGCTGGAAGCCGCTGACCCGATCAAGGAAGCCTACACGCTGGAAGTTTCGACCCCCGGCATCGACCGGCCGCTGACCCGGGAAGGGGATTTCGGACGCTGGGTAGGTCACCTTGCCAAGGTGGAACTGGCCCGGCCGATCGATGGCCGCCGCCGCTTCACCGGCGTGATCACTGGCGAAGACGAGGATGGGGCCCACATAGAGCTGGACGATGACGTCGAGCTGGTGGCCCACGTCCATGAAATGAGCCGGGCAAGCCTCGTCCTGACAGATGAGCTGATCGAGGCCGCCCGGCAGGCAGGCAATCTGCCGCCGCAACCTGATGAAGACGACCTCGGCGATCTTGAGATCGACGAGACCGAAGACGAAACAGATACCAACGAAGAGACGGGAGACGTCCAATGAGCGCTATCGGCGTTTCAGCCAACAGGCTCGAAATTCTGCAGATCGCCAAGGCGGTGGCCGAAGAGAAGTCGATCGACCAGTCGATCGTCATCGAGGCCATGCAGGAAGCCATCGAGAAGGCTGCCAAGGCGAAATACGGCCAGGAGCATGACATCCGCGCCACCATTGACCCGGTGACCGGTGAGCAGACGCTGCTGCGTGTCCTGACGGTGGTTCCGGACGAGGAATTCGAAGACGAAGCCAAGCAGCTGCGTCTTGCCGAAGCCAAGAAAATCGATGCGTCGCTCGAGATCGGCAGCGAGCTGACCGAAGAGCTGCCGCCGTTCGATTTCGGCCGTGTCGCTGCACAGACCGCCAAGCAGGTCATCATGCAGAAGGTGCGCGATGCCGAGCGTGAGCGTCAGTACAATGAGTACAAGGACCGCGTCGGCGAAGTCATCTCCGGCGTCGTCAAGCGTGTTGAGTACGGCCATGTGATCGTGGACCTCGGCCGCGCTGAAGGCATCATCCGCCGCAATGACGGTATCCCGCGCGAGAACTTCCAGCCGAACGACCGTGTGCGTGCATACCTCTACAAGGTCTCCCGCGAAACCAAGGGCCCGCAGATCTTCCTGTCGCGTGCTGCGCCTGACTTCATGGTCAAGCTCTTCGCCCAGGAAGTGCCGGAAGTTTACGAGGGCGTGATCGAAATCAAGGCCTGTGCCCGCGATCCGGGTTCGCGCGCCAAGATTGGTGTCATTTCCAATGACAGCTCCATCGATCCCGTCGGCGCCTGTGTCGGTATGCGCGGTGCGCGCGTTCAGGCGGTTGTCGGCGAACTGTCGGGCGAGAAGATCGACATCATTCCGTGGAGCTATGACGACGCGACCTTTATCGTGAACGCGCTACAGCCGGCCGAAGTGTCGAAAGTGGTGCTGGACGAGGAAGAGCGCCGCGTGGAAGTCGTCGTCGCCGACGACCAGTTCCCGCTGGCCATCGGCCGCCGCGGCCAGAACGTGCGTCTCGCTTCCCAGCTGACCGGCTGGCAGATCGACCTGATCACGGAGAGCGCCGATTCCGAGCGTTATCAGCGCGAATTCCAGGAGCGTACCGAACTCTTCATGAAGGCGCTCGACGCTGACGAAACGCTGGCCCAGCTGCTGGCTTCGGAAGGCTTCGAGACGGTCGAAGAGATCGCTTATGTGGCCCCGGAAGACTTCATCTCGATCGAAGGCTTCGACGAAGATGTGGCTGCCGAGCTGCAGGAACGTGCCCGCGAATACCTCGAACGCCTGGCCGCTGAAAACGATGCCAAGCGCAAGGAACTGGGTGTCGAGGATGCCGTCATGGAACTGGAAGGCATGAACCCGTCCTTCGCGGTTCGCCTCGGTGAGGAAGGCGTGCAGACGCTGGACGATGTGGCCGGTCTTGTGCCGGACGACATCACCGGCTGGCGCGAGCCGGGCCCGGACGGCAAGCCGGTCTGGGTCGAGGGCATCCTGAAGAAAGGCGAAATGCGCAAGGATGACGCCCAGATGTTCATCATGAAGGCCCGCGTCGCCGCTGGCTGGATTGAGGCAGACGCCATCGACCAGATGATTGCCGCCCAGAAAGAGGCCGAAGCCCCGCAGGAGCTGACCGAGGAAGAGCGCGCGCTGCTCGCCCTCAACACGCTCGATAGCGGTGAGACCGAGGAAATCGATCTCGGTGACCTCGGCGATCTTGGCGATATCGACCTTGAAGCACTTGCAGCGGAGGGCGGCGATGACGAAGCCGCACCCGAAGAGTGATGTCGCAGTAGCCGGCACTGAAGGAAATGCTGCGGACGGAGGCGATGCTTCCGTTCGGCAGTGTGCCGTCACGCGTGAGCGTCTCGGCAAGGAAGCGCTTGTGCGCTTCGTGCTTTCGCCCGATGGCGTGGTGACGCCGGACGTGGCGGAGAAGCTTCCCGGACGCGGGGTCTGGATCAAGGCAGACCGTGCTGTTCTGGCGGAAGCCGTGAAGAAGAATGCGTTTGCCCGCGCATTCAAGACATCCGTCCAGGTGCCCGATGGCCTTCCGGATACGGTGGAAGGCCTGCTGGTACAGCGCTTTGTCGGCCTTCTCGGCATGGCAAAGAAGGGCGGGGACGTGGTGCTTGGTTTCGATCAGGTCCACGCGGCCCTGCAAAAACGGCCGCCGGGACTGATGCTGGAGGCATCCGACGGTGCAGAAGATGGCCGTTCGAAGCTGTATTTCCTCGCAAAAGGCCTATATAGCGAGGTGCAGGTTGCGGGTGCCCTGACATCGACTGAATTGGGCATGGCATTCGGACGTGAGCGTGTGATACACGGTCTCGTCCGCAAGGGGCCTTTCGCCAAAGCTCTGAAGGCCGCGTATGCGCGCCTTACCGGGTTTCGGGAGAGGCCGGAGCTGGACTGGTTTGCGGATCAGGATCGGTAGCGGACAAACCGCCTTCGCGCCATGTGGGTGCGTTGGCCAGAATTGTGATATGTAGGACGAATGAGCGATACGAAAGACACTGGTGGCAATACGGGCGGGCGCAAGCCGCTCACTGTTTCCCGCAAGACCTCGGGGACGGTGAAGCAGAGCTTCAGCCATGGCCGGTCCAAACAGGTCGTCGTGGAGACGAAGAAACGCCGGACGGTTGGGCCGGGCGGCTCTGAGGGAGGCGGCGGCGCAGCTGCATCCGGCTCCGGCAAGGCAGAGCCTTCGCTTGAGCAGAAGCTGAAGGCGATCGCGGCCCAGCGCGGGATTACCGTGGCAGAGCTGATTGCGCAGCAGAAAGCGCTGGCTGAACGCAAGGCCCAGCAGAACGCGCGCGAGAAAGAAATCGAGAAGGACAAGGCCGCCCAGGAGCGCCTCCGGTCCGAACAGGAGCGCAAGCTCCAGGAACAGAAAGAGCGTGAAGAGGCCGAAGCCCGCCGCAAGGCTGAGGAAGAAGCCCGCAAGGCAGCCGAAGCCGCGGAGAAAGAGCGTGCCGAGCGCGCCTCGAAACCTTCCCGTGCAAAATCGGACTTCCAGCCGGCACCCGGCGAGCCTGCTCCTGCTGAGGAAAGCGCCGGCCGCGGAAAGCGCGGCAAGTCCGGCCGTGACGACCGCAATGAGCGGCCGCGTAACGAAGCCCCGTCCCGTGGTGCACGCGGGGGCGATTCCCGCCGCCGTGGCAAGCTGACCATCACGTCTGCCCTTGGCGACGATGCCGATCGCCAGCGTTCGCTCGCGTCGGTGCGCCGGGCCCGTGAGCGTGAACGTGAGCGCCGCGGTGGTGGTGGCGGTGAGCGCGAGAAGGTCTCCGTCGAAGTCACGTTGCCTGAAACCATCACGCTGCAGGACCTGGCCGGCCGGATGAACGAGCGCGTCGCAGACGTCGTGAAGTTCATGATCCAGCAGGGCGAGATGCTGCGTGGCAACGACATCATCGATGCCGACACGGCCGAACTGATTGCCGAGGAATTCGGCCACACCGTGAAACGTGTCTCCGAGGCCGATGTCGAAATCGGTCTGGAAGGGGTTGAGGACGATCCGAAGGATCTGGAGCCGCGCCCGCCGATCGTGACCATCATGGGCCACGTCGACCACGGCAAGACCTCGCTGCTCGACGCCTTGCGCAAGACGGACGTGGTCTCTGGCGAAGCCGGCGGCATTACCCAGCACATCGGTGCCTATCAGGTGAAACTGAAGTCGGGCGAGCGGATCACGTTCCTCGACACGCCAGGCCACGCGGCCTTCACGGCGATGCGGGCACGCGGTGCAATTGCGACCGATATTGCCATTATCGTTGTGGCGGCTGACGACTCGGTCATGCCGCAGACGATTGAATCCATCAATCACGCCAAGGCGGCCGGTGTGCCGATCATTATCGCCGTGAACAAGAGCGATCTTGAAACGGCCGACCCGAACAAGGTGCTGACAGACCTGCTGCAGCATGACGTTCAGGTTGAGAGCATGGGCGGTGAAACCCAGGCGGTTGCTGTGTCGGCCAAGACCGGCATGGGCCTTGATGAGCTGACCGACGCGATCTCGCTTCAGGCCGAACTGCTTGAGCTGAAGGCCAATCCGAACCGGGATGCTGACGGCATCGTGGTCGAAAGCCAGCTGGACAAGGGCCGCGGCCCGGTTGCGACCGTTCTGGTCAAGCGCGGCACGCTGAAGCGCGGCGATATCGTCGTCGCCGGCACCCAGTGGGGCAAGGTGCGTGCTCTGGTCGACGAGCGCGGCCAACAGCTGAAAGACGCTGGACCATCCCAGCCGGTCGAGGTGCTTGGCCTCGATGGTGCGCCCGATCCGGGCGAGGCCTTCGTGGTTGTCGATACTGAAGCTCGCGCCCGTGAAATCACGGATTACCGTATCCGGACGAAGCGTCAGGTTGCCGGCAAGGCAGGTGTTGCCGCACGTGCTTCGCTGGATCAGCTGCTGACCAAGCTGAAAGAGGGCGCTGTCGAAACGTCCGAACTGCCTGTCGTTGTCAAAGGCGACGTGCAGGGGTCGGTCGAAGCGATCAGCCAGTCGCTGGACAAGCTGTCGACCGAAGAAGTCCGCGCCCGCGTCATTCATGGCGCTGTCGGCGGTATTTCCGAAAGCGACGTGCTGCTGGCGAAATCGTCTGAAGCTCCGATCTTCGCGTTTAACGTCCGTGCCAACAAACAGGCCCGCGACCTTGCGGAGAAGGAAGGCGTGGAGATCCGCTATTATTCGGTGATCTACGACCTGATCGACGATGTGAAAGCGACCCTGTCGGGCATGCTGGCACCGGAGAAGCGTGAGACCTTCATCGGCTATGCCGAGATCCTCGAAGTCTTCAATATCACCAAGGTCGGCAAGGTCGCTGGCTGTAGGATCTCTGAAGGCAAAGTGCTTCGCGGTTGTGGCGTCCGCCTCCTGCGCGACGATGTCGTTATCCACGAAGGCAAGCTGAAGACGCTGAAGCGCTTCAAGGACGAAGTGAACGAAGTGACGGCCGGTATGGAATGCGGCATGGCGTTCGAGCGCTATGACGACATCCGGGTCGGCGACAAGATCGAATGCTTCCAGGTTGAGGAAATCGCAAGAACGCTCGACTAGTCTGGTCCTCCATGACTGAGCCGCTCACCGTCACCGGTCTTCTGACCGAGAAGGATGTCAGGAAACTGACACGGCTGGCGCGTGGCGGCACGGTCGGGCCAACGGCGGTCTACTATGCCGGTGTGACGGCGCCGATCATCTCGGCCAGCATGTCGGTCCTGATGCGCAATGCCATGATCATGGTTGGGGCTAGTCCGTATTGGCAATGGCTTGTGGCGGCCCTCGTTGCAGCCTTCGCCGGTATCGCCTGGTATCTGATCTTCATCCGGTGGTCCTACCGCCATGTTCATGGGCGCGGTACGGAAACCCGGCTGGAGACCAGCATCGCACTGGAAGAGGACAGTCTGGTCGTCCGGCGTGGCGGTATTGAAACACGCGCCGCCTGGAGCAGTGTTACGAATGTGGCAGCCACAGGCGGGCATGTTACGGTGCGATTGGACGGAGCAGCGCCGCTGATCATCCCGAATGCCTGGTTTGGCAAGAACAAGACCGCGCGTCAGGCTTTCCTGGCCCGGCTCAATGAGAAGGTTCCATCCTGATGGCCCGCAAATCCGCCCCGCCCGGCATGCCATCGCAGCGTCAGTTGCGGGCTGGTGAACTCGTGCGCCATGCCCTGACCGATATTCTCTCGCGCGAAGCCTTTCGCGACCCGGATCTGGAGCAGGTCATGATCACGGTCGGGGAAGTACGCTGCTCACCGGACCTGAAGCATGCGAACGTGTTCGTGTCTCCGCTGGGCGACGACTCCGATGAGGGCCGGACGAAACTTGCCAATGCGCTCAACCGGGCAGCCGGTTTCCTCCGTGGCCGTCTCGGCCGGGAAGTTGAGCTGCGTTACACGCCGGAACTGCACTTCATCGCCGACAAATCCTATGACGACGCCACGGCGATCGACCGTCTCCTGATGGATCCGAAGGTCCGCCGGGACGTGGAAGGCGAATAAAAGCCACATCTGCAGAATATCGGCGACCGGTCACATTGGTCCGGATCGCTTAAGCTATCGGAAACGATGATCGCTTAGGTACGAATTGTCTTGGGTATATCGTAGCTTTTATAGGTCGCCATTCTGGCGGAGATATATGCAAGATTTCTCAACGGATGAACGCGCTGACATGCCGTTCTGGCGATCCACGCCCTTTCTCGATGCTGGCTGGATCATCGTTTTCTTCGGCACGATCCTGCTGATCGCGATCCATATGGAAGCGTTCGATTACGTCATGAAATTGTCCCATGCCCATGAGAATTGGGAACTGGACGAGATCATGACCACCATGATGCTTTTGCCCATCGGGTTGGTGATCTATGCGAAACGCCGGCTCGACGAAACCCGTCAGGAGTTGAAACGCCGGCGGGCGGCAGAGCTGGAGGCCAGCCAGATGGCATTGCACGATCCGCTCACGGGGCTTGCCAATCGCCGCAAGGCACAGATCGAGATTTCCCGGGCACTCGAGCAGGCAGCGGAAGAACCGGTCACCATTGTTTCTATTGATCTCAACCGGTTCAAACCGGTGAACGATCTGCACGGTCATGCCGTGGGGGATGAATTGCTGCTCGCGGTGGGCGCACGGCTGACAAATGCTGCCGGGCCAGATGCATCTGTTTTCCGTTTCGGCGGGGATGAATTCTGCATCCTCATGCGTGGTTCGTTCACCGAGGAACAGTTGCTCGCGCGTGTCGAAGCGATCGCGGTCGCCTTTGATCGCCGGTTCGATCTGAGCGACGTTTCAGTATCCGTTGGAGCCAGTATCGGCGCAACTACGACGACAGACCCCCAAATGAACATCGATGTGCTGATGGCACAGGCAGATGCGGCGATGTACCGGTTCAAACAATCCGGCCGGAACGGTTTCAGCTTTTTCGAAGCGGGCATGGAGGTGGCTGCGCTGCGCCGAGCCAAGGTCGAAGACGAGCTTCGCCTGGCCCTGACAGAAGACAGAATCAAGGCGCACTTCCAACCATTGGTCCGCCTGGAAGACAAGGCGATCATAGGCTACGAGGCGCTCGCCCGCTGGTGCACGGGTGACGGCACCTGCCGTGAGCCAGATGAGTTCATTTCCATCGCCGAGGAAGCGGGGCTCATCTCCGACATTTTCTACGCTGTGCTGCGCAAGGCGTCCCAGGCGGCGCGGAACTGGCCCGGCGATATGCGGTTCTCGGTGAATCTTTCACCGGTGCAGTTCAATGATCCCTGGCTGGTTGAACGCATTCTGCAAATCCTTGTCGATGAAGGCATTCAGCCGGGCCGGCTGGAGATCGAGGTGACGGAAAATGCCCTGGTTGGGGATTTCAAGAAGGCCCGGGATGTGCTCTGGTCGCTCAGGAACCAGGGCGTACATATATCGCTGGACGATTTTGGCACGGGGTATTCCTCTCTTCGCCATCTCAGCGAACTGCCTTTTGAAACGCTCAAGATCGATCGGTCCTTCATTGCAAACCTGTCCATTGATCCGGCAGCGCAAACCATCGTCCGTACCGTGACATCCATGGCGCATAGTCTTGGGTTGTCGGTTACGGCGGAAGGGATCGATTCCGTCGATAATGCGATGACCGTGACGGATTTCGGTTGCGACACCGGGCAAGGCTTCCTCTTCGGCAAGCCGGAGGCATCGGGTCTCCCTGAATTGGCAGATGCGCAAGCAAATACGGTAGAAGGCAAGCCTGACACTGCCGAAACTCCCGCCTCGCCGCGCAAGCGTGCCTGAACGCAGCATCAGCGGGACCGAGCGGATTCTGGACCGGATGTAAGTTGACTTACTCTGGCCACATTGCCAGCATTTCATGACATGCCGAACAGGGGCCACAGGAAGGGCCCGGAACAGGGGCCCAAAAAAGGGGCAAGTGATGGATCGTCAGACGCTCGACATGGAAGGCGCCCGCCAGGGTGAGATTTCCGCTGCCTCGCTGCAGATGGGCGATGACACGATTGCCATACAGCGCATCGCGACAATGAGTGTGGAAGCGAAAGATTTCTTTCCTTGGGACACGCCGAAGAACCGCGTGACGCAGAAGGGCTATGCCACTGCGTTCGTGTCGCTGATGTTCTTCGCGCTCATGGGTATTGGCTGGTGGGCCGTGCTGCCGGGCCGGCCATCCAGCATGGTGATGCTGGCGATTGGTGTCGTGATGCTGATCGGTGCGATGGTCTGCGGCCTCCGCGCGGGGATGATCGCGGCGAAGCTGCGGGTGAAGCAGAAATATTTCCGCCTCGTCATTGGCACGTCGGATGCGCGCCAGATCCCGTTGGTGGACGATAATCGCGACGTGCTGTGCAAGATCCGCGATGTGGTACGCCACAAGATGGACACCGACGACCGCACGATCATGGGCGATTTTGATCTGAATCTCGACATCGTGAACCTGAAATCCCCGAACCAGTCCCCGGGCCAGCCGGACCCTGAGCCCCCGCGGGGCCGGACTTCAGCTGTGCCGGAACGCCCGGCAGAGCCGGAACCGAAACCGCTGCCCGAGCTCGGCGATGCGGACAATGATCCGCCGCTGCCGAAGCTTGCCCGCCGGCATGATGACGACCATCAGGACGCCCTGTTCGACAAGGTGGCCGAGGCGATGAAGCCCGCCTCCTGATACGGGACACAATTCACCCGGTTGACGGCGGGGGTCCGCCCGCTTAAGGCCCTCGCTTTCCATTCTGCCAGACCGCATCGCGGCGTCCGATCCGCCGGCCGGTGCAAGGGAGTTGATCTTGGCGAGACAGCGCAAGCGCAAGGGCGATCCGGTCACCGGATGGCTGAACCTGTTCAAACCGGTCGACATGACCTCCACTCAGGCCGTGGCGATCCTGAAGCGCCGCTACAATGCCGCGAAGGTCGGCCATGGCGGAACGCTTGATCCGCTGGCAGACGGTATCCTGCCGATTGCCTTCGGGGAGGCAACCAAGACCGTCCAGTGGGCGATGGACGCCGAGAAGGAATATGTCTTCACCATTCGCTGGGGCATTTCCACCGCCAGCCAGGACGCGGAAGGGGAGGCGACGGCCACTTCCGATGCGCGGCCGACGCGGGATGAGGTCGAGGATGTCCTCAGGAACTATGTCGGCACGATCGAACAGGTCCCGCCGAAATACTCCGCCATCAAGGTGGACGGCCAGCGCGCCTATGACCTGGCCCGCGAGGGTGAGGATTTCGAACTGAAACCCCGCGAAGTGGACGTGTTCGAGGCTGCCGTGATCGGCATGCCGGATCCGGATCATACGGTCATTCACGTCACCTCCGGCAAGGGCTTCTATGTCCGGGCCATGGCGCGAGACCTGGCGTTCGACCTTGGCTGCGAGGGCCATATCAGCCAGCTGCGCCGCACGCGCGTCGGCAATTTCGGCGCCGCGACGGCCGTGCCGATCTCCAGAATCGAGGAGACCGAGGACAAGGCGGCGCTGCTTGCCCTGCTGCAGCCGGTCCAGGCCGTACTGGACGATATTCCCCAGCTCACCATCACCCGCGACGAGGCCGCCAATGTGCGCCAGGGCCGCGAGATCCAGCTGATGCCCCATCTTGTGGAACAGTGGCGGGTCGAGCGCGTGGACGATGACCGCTCCGCCCTCGTCATCTGCGATGGCCACGCCGTGGCGATGGGAGAGGTGCGTGCCGGGCGGTTTGAGCCGGCCCGCGTATTCGTAGCGTAATTTTTCACGTCGCCTCCACCGGATTTTAAACCTGATCCCCCATACAGGCGCGATGGATTTCGTGGAAATCTTCGCGCGCTTTTATGCCCTCGGGTTCGGCCTCGTCGTTGGCGGCGGGGCGCTGGCCATTGTCATCTGGCGCGACAGCTGGCGCTGGCGCCAACTGGCGGAGGCCTATGAATCCGCCGCCGAGCCGGAAGGTCCGCGCAAGCGTTTCAGCACGGTGATCCTGCATGGCCGGGGCGTTGCCTATAATTCCTACCACTCCATGGTGACGCTTCATGTGGACCGGAAAGGTATCTGGCTGCTGTTCCGACCCTTCCTGCTGAACATTCCAATCTTCAAGCCGCTCTACATTCCGTTTGCCGACCTTCAGGCCACGCCGCAGAGCTGGATGCTGATCCACAGGACGGTGGAGCTCGAAACCGGAAAAACGCCGGGCCTCAAGATCGTGGTCTGGCAGCGCACTGCCGACTGGATCGACGAGCAGAGCGGCGGCCGCCTCGGCCTCTTTTCCCGGCAGGCGAGCCGCATGGCTGCCAGTTGGCCGAACTGATCCCGGCGCGCCCTTTGGCCGCCTAGAGCGTCGCCATGTCGATCACGAAGCGGTACTTCACATCGCTGGCGACGACGCGGTCATACGCTTCGTTGATGTCCTTCATGGCGATCACTTCCACATCGCAGGTTATGTCATGCTCGGCGCAGAAATCGAGCATCTCCTGCGTCTCTTCGAGACCGCCGATGCCGGAACCCGCAATGCGCCGCCGGTTGGCCAGCAAGAGGCCGCCATGCATCTCTTCCAGCGGTTCGATCGCGCCGACGATCACCATCGTGCCGTTGCGGGCGAGAAGGCCCAGATAGGGGTTCAGGTCGTGCTTCACCGGCACGGTGTTCAGCAGGAAATCGAAGCTGCCCAGATGCGCCTTCATCTGTGCCCGGTCTTTCGAGACCAGCACATCGCTGACGCCGAGGCGGCGCGCATCCTCTCCCTTTTCGGGTGAGGTGGTGATCATCACGACTTCTGCGCCGAGGGCGACGGCGAACTTGATGCCCATATGGCCGAGGCCGCCGAGGCCGATGACGCCCACCTTGTCGCCCTTGCCGATATTCCAGTGCTTCAGCGGCGACCAGCTGGTGATCCCGGCGCAGAGCAGGGGGGCGACCTTTTCCGGCGGCAGTTTCTCAGACACTTTCAGCACGAATTCCTGGCGCACCACGATCTGGCGGGAATAGCCGCCAAAGGTCGGTCCGCCGATCACGGGCTCCGTGCCGCCATAGGTGCCGACCATGCCTTTCTCGCAATATTGTTCGTCCCCGTCATGACAGGCCGGACAGGCAAGGCAGGCATCCACCATGCAGCCGACGCCGACGAGATCGCCCACCTTGTGCTGCGTCACGTCCGGGCCGATCTCGCTGACCCGGCCGATGATCTCGTGCCCCGGCACGAAGGGATAGCGCGAGCGGCCCCATTCATTGCGCGCGGCATGGATGTCGCTGTGGCAGACGCCGCAATGCGTGATGTCGATCAGAACATCGTTCGACTGCAGGTCGCGGCGCGTGATCTCGAACGGTTTCAGCGCCTCCGTGGCGCCCTCTGTTGCGTATGCGTGAACCTGCATGATGTGCCTCCCTTTATCGTTAGAAGCATTTCACCGGAGCGGGGCCTTGTCCATGCGTGCCGGTGCGGGAGGCAGGCCCAGCGCTGAGAGCCGGACTGGCATCGGCCATCCGGTTACGGGTCGATATTTGCTCCTCACTTGTCGGACACACGTGGATTGCTTTGTTTGACGGACAGCCACAAGAAGTATTGGACGCTTGTGCCGCGCTCGCATCACTCGAACCGCAGTACTTAGGTGAATTTGATACTCGTATAGCGTTGGTGAATTGGGCTCATGCACAAACGCTTCTTGGAAATGATGCCCAAGCAAACCAAGTTTATATTGCTTTTGCTGATGGCGATTATGGGTCTGAGGTTCGTTGGCCGGAAGTTATTGTCGAGGATTTCCGAATCCTGCGGGCCGCTGGCTACGTCCATCGAAACATGGACTTCATTTTGGCGATTATAGGAGCTCCGGAATAGCGCTCTGGAAATATGGGCATGGGATTACGCCAACTCACCTCGCCCCCTTCCAATTCCCCCCGAAATGAGCCATAAGCCGCCGCTCGAGGTGGGCCCTTCGGACCTTGACCCTGCTGGACGACATCCCGGCTGTGGCCATTGACCCCGGAAGCCACCGAAAAACCCCGCCAAATCAGGCGTTTAAGTGAACCCCGCCGCAAGGCGACAGTACGAAAGATATTCGATGTCGATTACCGCTGAGAAAAAAGCAGAGCTGATCACGAAATTCGCCACCAAACCGGGCGATACGGGCTCTCCAGAAGTGCAGGTCGCGATCCTGACCGAACGGATCAACAATCTGACCGACCACTTCAAGACCAACAAGAAAGACAACCACTCCCGCCGCGGCCTGCTGGCCATGGTGGCAACGCGTAGAAAGCTGCTTGACTACGTCAAGGGCAAGGATGAGGCGCGCTATACAAAACTCATCACCGAACTGGGCATCCGCCGCTAGGGCGACCCAAAACAAGCCCGCCGGGCAATAGGGCCGCGGCGGGCTTTTCGTATGTGAAGAAAGACAAGACGAAATGTTTAACAAGCAATCCGTGTCGCTGGAATGGGCCGGCCGCACGCTGACGATTGAAACGGGCCAGGTGGCCCGCCAGGCCGATGGCGCCGTTATGGTGACGTATGGCGACACGGTCCTCCTCGCGACGGCCGTTTTTGCGAAGGAAGCCAAGCCCGGACAGGACTTCTTCCCGCTGACGGTCAACTATCAGGAAAAATACTACGCATCGGGCCGCATCCCGGGTGGCTACTTCAAGCGTGAAGGCCGCCCGACCGAGAAAGAGACGCTGACCTCGCGCCTCATCGACCGCCCGATCCGCCCGCTGTTCGTTTCCGGCTTCAAGCATGAAGTCCAGGTCGTGCTGACGGCTGTGTCCTACGATCTCGAAAACGATCCGGACATTCTCGGAATGATCGGCGCCTCCGCGGCGCTCGTCCTTTCCGGCGCCCCGTTCATGGGCCCGATCGGCGCTGCGCGTGTCGGCTACAAGGATGGCGAATACATCATCAACCCAAGCCAGATGGACCTTGAAGAGTCCGAACTGGACCTCGTCGTCGCCGGTACGGCCGACGCCGTGATGATGGTGGAATCTCAGGCCAAGGAACTTTCCGAGGACATCATGCTGGGCGCCGTTGTCGCCGGCCATGACGCCATGCAGCCGGTGATCGACGCGATCATCGAGCTCGCCGAAAAAGCTGCCAAGGCCCCGTTCGACTTCGAGCCGGTGGACAATTCCGCCGCTGTCGCCGCGATCCAGGGCATTGTCGGCGGGGATCTCTCCGCTGCCTACAAGATCACCGAGAAGCTGGCCCGTCAGGCCGCCGTGGCCGAAGCCCGCGACAAGGCGAAAGCCGCGCTTGTCGGCACCGAGGAAGCGCCGGGCGAAATGTCCGCCGAGACCTTCAAGGCAGCCTTCAAGGAAACCGAGGCCGCTGTGGTCCGCGGTGACATCCTGAAAACCGGTGAGCGCATCGACGGTCGTAAGCTGGACCAGGTTCGCCCGATCGTGGCCGAAGCCGGCTTCCTGCCGCGTACCCACGGTTCCTCGCTCTTCACCCGCGGTGAAACGCAGGCGATCTGTGTGGCAACGCTGGGCACGTCCGACGACGAACAATATATCGACAGCCTGGACGGCACCCGGAAGGAGAACTTCCTGCTGCACTACAACTTCCCGCCTTACTCCGTCGGTGAGACCGGCCGGATGGGTGGTGCTGGCCGCCGCGAGATCGGCCACGGCAAGCTCGCATGGCGCGCGCTGAAGGCTGTGCTGCCGGATCACGCGGAATTCCCGTACACGATCCGTCTCGTCTCCGAGATCACCGAGTCCAACGGTTCGTCCTCGATGGCGACGGTCTGCGGCTGTTCGCTGGCCATGATGGACGCCGGTGTGCCGGTGAAGCGTCCGGTCTCCGGTATCGCCATGGGCCTGATCCTGGAAGGCGAAGAGTTCGCCGTCCTCTCCGACATCCTGGGTGACGAAGACCACCTCGGCGACATGGACTTCAAGGTCGCCGGGACGGAAGTCGGCGTGACCTCGCTCCAGATGGACATCAAAGTTGCCGGCATCACCAAGGACATCATGGAGAAAGCCCTCGCCCAGGCGAATGGCGGCCGTATGCACATCCTCGGCAAGATGGCGGAAGCCCTCGGCGAAAGCCGCGGTCAGCTCTCCGACAACGCCCCGCAGATGGAAATCATCAAGGTGCCGACCGACAAGATCCGCGACGTGATCGGCTCGGGCGGCAAGGTGATCCGCGGCATCGTGGATGAGTCCGGCGCAAAGGTGAACATCGACGACGATGGCACCGTGCAGGTTTCTGCCCTCGACCGCGCCTCCATCGACAAGGCCCTGCAGATGATCAAGGAGATCGTTGCAGAGCCGGAAGTCGGCGAGATCTATCAGGGCACGGTCGTTGGCCTGAAGGACTTCGGCGCCTTCGTGAACTTCTTCGGTCCGAAGGACGGCCTCGTCCACGTGTCGCAGATGGCAAACGAGCGCGTTGGCCATCCGAAAGACGTGGTCAAGGAAGGCGACAAGGTCTGGGTCAAGCTGCTCGGCTTCGATGACCGCGGCAAGGTCCGCCTGTCGATGAAAGTCGTCGATCAGGAGACCGGCAAGGAACTCTCCGAAGACAAGGGCGGCGAAGAGGAATAATCCTCGCCCCTCAACGGACTTCAGAAGGCCGCCCCGAAACGGGCGGCCTTTTTATTGCCCAGATGTTTTCCGGAACCAGGCCGCATTTCACGCGTCAACTCTGTCAGCAACAAGAACAGATGAGCCGTAACCATGCCTGCCACCAAGACTTATGAAGCCTCCCGCATCGTCTTTGCGCCTGAAGACACGATCTATGGCGTGATGACGGATATCGACCGGCTTTCCCTCTGGCTGCTGCCGGACGGGGAAGACGTGTGGATCGACAAGTTCGACCTGCGCCCGGGCGGACGGTTCCGTGTGGCATTTACCCCCGCCGACGACTGCCCCGTTCAGGCGATCAATGGCCGCTTTATCGACATTGTCAGTGACCAGCAGATTGTACAGGTTGTGGAACTGGAGTCCGCCCTTCAGGGCTTTACCGGCACGATGCGTATCATCTGGTGTCTCGAAGACGTGCCCGAAGGCACCTGCCTGCGGCTTGCCGCGCAGGACATGCCGCCGGGCCTCGATGCCGAATGGCTGACCCGCCAGTTCGAGGTCACGCTTGACCGGCTCGCCCTGCTGGTGGAGCGCCTGCCCAGCGCCAGCATTATCTATTCCGAAGCCGGTGCCCGGCCCTGTTAAACGCCCGCGCCTGATAGCGCCTGCTTCACCGCGGCAATCGTCCGCTTCACATCCTTTTCATTCGTTCGCCAGCTGACGACGCTGATGCGCATGGCGCGTTGGCCGTTCCAGGTGGTGGGGGAGAAGAAGGCCTCTCCGGTGGCGTTGACGCGGGCGATGATCTCGTCCGTGAAGGCGTCATTCTCTTCCTTGCTCGCGCCCGCCCGTTCGAAGCGGACGAGGCCCTGGTTCAGGACCGGATCGTTCAGCGCGCGCGCGCCAGGCAAAGAACCGATACCGGAAACCAGCGCGCGGCAGTGATTGCAGCAGCGGTCGATCATGTCGGCCACGCCCTGCCGCCCCAGTTCCTGAAGCGCGGCATAGACCGGGATTGCCCGCGCCCGGCGGGAGAGTTCGAGGTTCCAGTCATTCGGATCGCGCGCTTCCCGGGTGGGGGAAAGATAGGTGGCGCCCAGCGCCATGGCAGCGCGGTGGGCGTCCGTATCGCGCACGAAAGCGATGCCGCAATCATAAGGCACGTTCAGCCATTTATGGCCGTCGGTTGCCCAGCTGTCGGCAAGCTCGATCCCCTCGGTCAGCGGTCGCAGCCGCTCGCTCACCCGCGCGAACAGGCCGAAGGCGCCGTCAACATGCACCCAGGCGCCCGCCGCCTTTGCCACCGGGATCAGTTTCGCAAAATCGTCGAACGTGCCGACATTCAAATCCGCCGCATTGAGGCAGAGAATGATCGGCCCGTCATAGTGGGAGAGCTTGCGTTCGAGATCGTCCAGCAGCATGTCGCCCATCGCCCCGGTATCCACGTCCACAATGTAGGACTGGCCGATGCCGAGATAGCGAATGGCAGAATCGATGGAGCCATGCCGGTTGCGGCTGGTCAGCACGCGGATCGCGGGCGCGCCGAACAGGCCGTCTTCCTCCACATTCCAGCCTGCATTGGCCAGCACGCGGTGGCGCGCCGCGGCGAGCGCCGTGACATGCGCCATCTGGCAGCCGGTTGTGAAGGCGAAGGACACCTCGCGCGGCAGGTCGAACAGATCCTTCAGCCATTCGCCGGCGATTTCCTCGATCATGGCGGCAGCGGGGGCGACGGAGAACAGGCCGACATTCTGGTCCCAGGCCGAGACCAGCCAGTCTGCTGCCGTGGCAGACGGCAGGGACCCCGCCATCACCCAGGCGAAGAACCGCCCGCTGGCGTTGGCATTGAGGCCCGGCGTCGCCTTGGCGGCAAGATCGTCGATGATCGCGCCCGCGTCTCGCCCCGTTTCAGGTAGCGGCGCCGCGAAGGCGGCGCGCAGCTCGGCGGCGCTCGCCTGCGCCCCGGCCGGGCAGTTGCCGAGATTGTCCAGCCATTGATGGGCATGGAACCGGGCGCGGTCGAAGGGATCAGACATGTGAGGTCTCCTCGTCCCTCCACGTCATACGCCTGTGGCCGGGCAGGACCACCCGGAAAATGTCGTTCCCGCTGCAGGCGTGCGGCGGTTTCCCCGTTGAAGCGCAAGGGTATTTGCCGCAAAAGCCAATGCATGACCAAGCGCAAATCCTTCCTCATCGCGATGTCCGGCGGGTCCGGCTCCGGCAAGTCCACCCTGGCCGAGGCGCTGCTGGAACATTTGCCGGACGGCAAGGCGGTCATGTTCGGGGAAGACGCCTATTACCACCCGATGAGCTTCTATGGTGCTCCAGCGACCGAGGCCGAACGCCAGGCCCTGATCGCGACGATCAACTATGATGCCCCGGCCTCGAAAGAGGTCGACCATCTGGTGAAGGACCTGAAGGCCCTGAAATCAGGACAGGGGATCGACCAGCCGATCTATGATTATGACCGCCACGATCGCAGCACCAAGACGCGCCGGATCGAACCTGCGCCGGTACTGATCCTCGAAGGCATCCATGCGCTCTCCATGCCCAAGATCCGGCCCTTGATCGACCTGTCGGTCTATGTCGACACGCCGGACGATCTGCGCCTCGCGCGCCGGATCCGGCGGGACGTGGTGGAGCGTGGGCGCGATGTGGAAAGCGTGCTGCAGCAATATCTTGGCACCGTCCGGGCGGCGCATTACCGCTGGACCCATCCGGCGAAGTTCGAGGCCGATCTCGTGATCGCCGACGAAGGCCTGCCGGCCTATGGCAATGTGCGGCCGACGGGCGAGGCGCTGGAGCGGATGCTGGCGCCTGTGCTGGCGCGCCTGCAGACGGCCGGCGTGATCTGAAAACCCGGAAAATTGACAGTTCTGCTGTAACTGTTCTGTTCATCTTCGGCGCGGTAGACTGCGCAGGCCATGAAGATGCGCGCGCTGTTTCTTGCCACCGGCTTCCTGTTTGCGGCCCTGCCGGCCGCGGCCTGCAATATGGATGTGCACCATCGCGGTGTGACTGTGGCGGATTATGTCGAGACCGTGCAGCCCTGCCTGCGGGCCTGGCCGGCGGGCTACACCGCCGATGCGCGGATGGAGGCGGACTTCTTCACCCGCGTGAATGAGGAGCGCACGTCGCGCGGCCTGACGCCGCTGCGGTACCGGCCGGAATTGCTGGACGCCGCGCGCTTCCAGAGCCTCGACATGGCCTACAACAAATTCTTCGGGCATGAGAGCCCGGACGGGCGCCACCATGATGCGCGCGTCGCCGCCTTCGACCGCAGCGCGCTGGTCGAGTTCAGCGCCGAAAATGTCGCCATGGTGGAGGTCATTGGTGGGCGGTGGAATCTGAAACGCAATGCCGTTGATCGCCTGCACGGCAATCTGATGGACAGCCCCGGCCACCGGGCGAACATTCTCAATCCGGATATTACGGATGTCGCGATGGGGGTTGTGCGGACGGAGTCAGGTGTCTGGGTGACGCAGGTTTTCGTTGAACTGTCCGGTTCGCTGCCTGCGCCGCTTCCTGTGCGGATGCGGCCGGGCCAACGGCTGGACATGCAGCCCGCGCTGCGCGAGTGGAATTTCCAGAACTTTGTCGCGAAGCAGGCGGACAACCGCTACACGGCGCTGGGCAAGGCGATCCCGAAAGGCCTGAGCGGTGATTTCGAACTGACCGCGAATGGCCGCATGCGTGGGGAACTGCCCGGCATGTATTACACGATCCGCCTGCCGGGGCCGGCCGTGACGGTGGGGCGCTAGGCGTCAGAGGAAGCCGGCGATCTCGTCCAGCTGTTTCTTGATCAGGGCATGTTTTGGCACCATGGCGCCCTCCGCCGGGTGGCCCGCGACGAGGATCAAAAACGGTTTATCCGTCTCCGGACGGCCGCAGATACCGTTCAGGAACTTCATCGGGTTCGGCGTATGGACCAGCGTGGCGAGGCCTGCTTCGTGGCAGGCCGCGATCAGCAGGCCCGTGGCGATGCCGACGCTTTCATGGATGTAGTAATTTTTGCGGTCTTCGCCTTCCCGCACGCCGCCGCGGCGCTGCGCGAAGATGCAGATCAGCCAGGGCGCGGTTTCCATATAGGGCTTGTCGGCATCGGTGCCGATCGGGGCGAGGGCATCCAGCCATTCTTCCCCTGCGCGGCCTGAATAGAATTCGCGTTCCTCGGCCTCGGCGGCCTCGCGGATCTCGCGTTTCTTTTCCGCGCTGCCGACGCAGGCGAAATACCAGGGCTGGTGGTTCGCGCCCGACGGGCCAGAGCCTGCCGTGCGGACGCAGGCCTCGATGACATCCTGCGGCACAGGCTTGTCAGAGAACTGACGGACAGAGCGGCGGCGCGCCATCCGGTCATGGAAGGCGAGGGCCCGGGCCAGCATTTCGTCTTCCGGCAGATCGGCATAGCCGGTCAGGGGCACATGGGTCTCGGGCGAGGTTTTCATGCCTCACCGATACCATGCGCACCTGACCGGGCAACATCACTTACCGGTTATCGAATTCCGCGCGGACGAGCTCCAGCCCCCGCCGCGTGATGCGGTAAGGCTTGCCACCTTGCGAGGCGATGGCACGATTGCGCTTCAGCTTGCGGAAGAGACGGAGGCTGAGGCCCGGATAGCGCCAGCCATCGCGGGTAAAGCAATGCAGTTCTTCCGGCTTGTTGTGTTCGTTGCGGATGATTTCGATATGCCCGCCCTGTGCGAGCAGGTGGAGGATGCGCTGTTCTGCGCGGGAGATATCCATTGTAGGTGGTCCGAAGTCGGGCGCCGCACTTCGGAGATGTGACGGCGCGCAAAAACGTTCACTGGCGTCAATTGCCAGCGGCATCGTTCTCGCCGGCCTGCCTGACGCTGATCCTCAGCGCCTCAAACGGCAGGCCCCTTACCGGGACTCAAACATGGAATTGGACATAAACGCTCCGTTGAGCTGCTTATCTGGGTAAGCAGCCCTCACGGGTCAAGTCTTTTCCGTGCGGATTATTCTTCTTCAGGAAGCTCCGGGACGCCGACGGCGTGGAAGCCGGCGTCGACGTGGATCACTTCGCCGGCAATGGAGTGGCCGAGCTCTGACAGGAGGTAGAGTGCACAGCCGGCGACGCCGGACATTCGAGTGTCTTCCTTGAGGAGGGACCAGTCACGGCCCGTGCCCATAAGGCTCTTGCCTCCGCGGATGCCCGCGAGGGAGAGCGTGCGCATCGCGCCCGCGCTGATCGCATTGACGCGGATGCCCTGATGGCCCAGGTCGCGCGCGGCATAACGGGTGGAGGCTTCGAGCGCGGCCTTGGCAACGCCCATGACGTTGTAAGACGGAACGGTCCGCTCGGCGCCGAGATAGGTCATGCAGATCATTGCGCCGCCATCCGGCATGATCTCTGCCGCGCGGCGGGCGCTGTCGATGAAGGAATAGACGGAGATGTCCATCGCGCGGCGGAAGCCTTCGCGGGACGTATTCGCGACCATGGAGCCGACCAGCTCGTCCTTGCCGGCAAAGGCGATGGAGTGGACCAAGAAGTCGATCTTGCCCCATTTCTCCTTCACGGAGGCGAAGGCGGCGTCCATCGAAGCGTCGTCGGTCACGTCAGCAGGGATCATGAAGTCCATGCCGATGGACTCGACCAGCGGGCGTACGCGGCGTTCCAGGTTCTCGCCCTGATAGGTGAAGGCAATCTCGGCGCCTTGGGCGGCCAGTTGCTGGGCGATGCCCCAAGCGATGGAGTTCTGGTTGGCAACACCCATCACGATGCCGCGCTTGCCCTTCATCAGGGTGCCTTCGGGCGGGGTCCAGTCATCAGCCATGGCGCGAATCCTTCCTGCTTGTCTTTGAAGAGAACGGCTAGGGGGGCGGTTGGCCCCCGTCAAGCGCGCCGGATCAGGCCGGCTGGTCCATGTTCTTCAGGCCGACGCGCATGTCGGTGGCCGTGTAGACATGCTCGCCGTCGACATAGACGCGGCCATCGGCGATGCCGAGGACGAGCTTGCCGCGGCGAACGCGCTTCATGTCGATTTCATAGCGCACCAGCTTCTTGTCCGGCGTGATCTCGCCGGTGAAGCGGACATCGCCCACGCCGAGCGCGCGGCCCTTGCCGGGGCTGCCGGACCAGCCGAGCCAGTAGCCGACGATCTGCCACATCGCATCGAGGCCAAGGCAGCCCGGCATGACGGGGTCGCCCGGGAAGTGGCATTCGAAGAACCAGAGGTCCGGCGTGATATCGAGCTCAGCCACGACATGGCCCTTGCCGAACTGGCCGCCATCCATCGTGATCTCGGTGATCCGGTCCATCATCAGCATCGGCGGGGCCGGAAGCTGGGCGTTGCCGGGACCGAAATAGCCGCCCTTGCCGGATTCGAGCAGGTCTTCCTTGGAATAGGAGGATTTGGGCGTGTGATAGTCGTGCGGTCCGGACATGCGTGATTTTCCTTAACGTCAGTAACCGGCCTTGAAGGCACCGGACCGCCCGGATTGTCAACTCATGAGGCGCGGTTTTGGCCTCAGAGGCCCGTTTCGCCAGGGTCTGCGCCCCATAGCGAGGGCTGAGGCGCATAGCCCTTGAATTCCTGGGCCTGGACGCGGCACCAGCCGCGCGAACAGGCGCCCAGATCGACCAGAACGCCCCGGCCCAGGTCGGCCACGGGTTCGGCGCCCGGCGTCGGATCCTGGCGCAGGACGGTGGGCGTCTGGACATAGGCCTTGTGGCCTTCTTCCAGCATGCGGGCATGGACCCAGACCTCAGTGCCGGAGGGGTCGCGTACGCGCCGCCAGTTCTGGCTTTCCTTGATCACCAGAAGGGGCAGGCCCTTGCGCTGGTATTCCCACAGGACCGGGTGTTGCTTGGACGGGCCGGCGCGGCCGTTGACCATGGCGAATTTCAGGGTTTCGAAGCGGGGGACCGGCTTTCCGGAGAATCGCGACACGCGCACCAGCTCCGGTGCCTGCGCCATGGCGGTCCCTCCGAGGAAGAACACGACCGAGATCAGAAAGGGTGCCCACTTCATGTGCATCAGCTTCCAAAGCGAAATCTGCGACAAGATTGCACGCTCTGGTGAATTAGCCGTAAAATCTTCGGCATTGGCGTACCGGCAGGGCTTTGCTAAGGCCTCCGCAGAGTCGATTATAAAAGATACAAAGGGTGCTCATGCCGACCAGGAAGCTGAAGATCGTCGTCACCCGCAAACTGCCGGCTGCGGTAGAGTTGCGGATGAAGGAGTTGTTCGACGCCCGCCTCAATGAGGACGATCACCCCTTCACGCAGGAAGAACTGGCCGAGGCGATGCAGACCGCCGACGTGCTGGTGCCCACCGTGACCGACCATATAGACGGCCGCCTTCTGGCGCGGGCAGGGGAGCAGCTCCGCCTGATCGCCCAGTTCGGCGCCGGTGTGGACAATATTGACGTGCAGAGCGCCATCCAGCGCGGCATCACCGTCACCAACACGCCGGGTGTGCTGACCGACGATACCGCCGATGTCGCCATGGCGCTGATCCTTGCCGTGCCGCGCCGCCTGCATGAGGGCGCGCAGATCATGGATGGCGGCGGCTTCGATGGCTGGACGCCGACCTGGATGCTCGGCCGCCGTCTCGCGGGCAAGCGCCTCGGCATCATCGGCATGGGCCGTATCGGCCAGGCCGTTGCGCGCCGCGCAAGATCCTTCGGCCTGCAGATCCACTATCACAACCGCAAGCCGGTCGGCGCGCGGATCGAGGAACAGCTCGAAGCAACCTATTGGGACAGCCTCGACCAGATGCTGGCCCGCATGGACATCGTCTCCATCAACTGCCCTCACACGCCGGCCACGTTCCACTTGATGAATGCCCGCCGGCTGGAGCTGATGAAGCCGGAAGCCTACATTGTGAACACGGCCCGCGGCGAAGTCATCGACGAGGCGGCGCTCGCCCGTGCCATCAAGGCCGGCAAGCTGGCCGGGGCCGGGCTCGACGTGTTCGAACGCGAACCGGCGGTGAACGAGGAACTGATCGGACTACCGAACGTCCTGCTGCTGCCACACATGGGCTCGGCCACGATCGAAGGCCGCACCGAGATGGGCGAGAAGGTCATCATCAACATCAAGACCTTCGCCGACGGCCACCGCCCGCCAGACCGCGTGATCCCCGCGATCCTGTAGCGTTGACGCCTGTCAGCGCCCTGCCTTTCTGAGATTCCGGGCGCGGGCGCGTACGGAGGCGGCCGGATCCTTTTCCGCATGTGCAAGCGCGGCTTCCGCTTCGGCGGAAATGCCGTGATCGCGTTCGGCGAGATAGCAGAGAAGGTCCAGAGACCAGGCCCGCAGGAAGGGGCGCGGGCTCGCCAACAAGGGACGGGCAAAGGCGAGCAGGTGATCTGCTACATCGTCTGGATAGGGCAGGAGACGGGCGCTCTGACAGATGTGCAGTTGCGCATCCCAGGTCGTGAGACCGGTAAGCCGGCCTGCCAGTTTCACGCACTGGTCCGGCGTCAGGAGCTGGTCGTTTTCGGCATGATGCTTGATCAGCCAGGTCGCCCCGGATGAGATCGCATCGTTCTCATCCGTGGACAGAACGACCAGTTCATTGAAATAGGCCTTTCCTGATCCGTGTGCCGCCGCAGCCTCGGTGAGGACGGAAGGGGACTTGCGGTCAAAGGCGGCAAGCTGGTCTCTCAATCCGTCGCTATTTGCCATTGCGATACCGGATGTCCGATCAGTCCAGCGCGCCGATATAGGGCAGGCCGCGATATTTGCCGGCATCGTCCATCCCGTAGCCGACGAGGTAGCGGCCCGGCGAATCGAAGGCGCAGAAATCGACGCCGTTCTCTCCGCGGGGCGCCCACGGCTTTTGCGTCAGCGTGCAGGTAATGACCTCTTTCGCGCCCTTGGCCAGAAGGTGTTGCTTGGCGAATTCGAGGGTGCGGCCGGTGTCGAACACATCGTCCAGCAGCAGCACGCCGCGATCCTTCACCTGCCGCGACAGGTCCGCCCGGACGACCACCCGGCCGGAGCTTTCGCGCGCATCGCGATAGCTCTCCAGCCAGATGACATCCAGCATCGGGTGCACGCCGCGCCGGGCGAGCGCCTTCATAAGGTCAGACGTGAAAGGCGTCGCGCCGATCAGGATGGAAACAACCGTCCAGTCTCCGGTCAGGCGCGGGGCCAGCCGGTCGGCCAGTTCGTCGATCCGCGCCATCAGCTGGTCTTCCGGCACGAGCACTTCGATCTTCTGGGCGTCGCTCATTCCGTCTCGTCTCCGGCGGGCAATTCAGGCGCCGCCTCATCGTCCGGCGTTTCAGGCGCCGGGGGTGTCAGCGCGCTCTGGGACACACCGGCCTTGTCCACCAGGGAGAGTTCGATCTGGAAGCTCTCCATCGGGGCCTGCTCCAGCACGATCTGAAAACTGCCCTGAGACCCAGCGGGCAGGCGGGCCGGCGTGATCGAGCCATAGCGGGTGGCGACCGTGCGGCCGCGTTCGTCTTCCAGGTCCACTTTCACCAGCGGTGTATCGACGGTGGAGCGTGCCACGTTCACGGCATGGCCCGAAACGGTGACGACCGGTACGGTGTCGTTGAAGGTGCGGGAGCGTTCGATGTCGGCGAATTCGATGCCGAACCGGTTCACATTGAAGCCGGCCATCTTGTAAGCCCCGGCGGCGCGCGGGAAAACCTTCACCACATCATTGCGGAACATGATGGCGGCCACACCCAGCACAAAGAACAGGACGGCCGTGCCGATCCAGGAGAGGAGAGCGACCGTGCGGCTCTTGCGGCGGCGCTGTTCGCGCACCCGTTGGCGGTAGATTTCATGGGCGGCGGCTGGATGGGCGCCAGCCTTTTCCATTTCCAGCCCCGGCGGGCCCACAAACCAGGAATGCCCGCAGGCGGCGCACTTCACGGTGCGGCCGCTTTCACCGATTGTTGAGTCATCGGCGAAATACTGTGTCTCACAATTCGGGCAGGTGAGGATCATGCCTTGGTCTTTCCCGCAATTCGCCCCAATAATCCAGCCATCCGGGCCAATCGATGGAGCCGATGACCCTTTCGAGACTCGACCCTTTTGACGATATTGCTGTGCGTCTGGATAACGTGTCGTTACGCTACGACACTTCGGATGACGTTCTTAGCGGTATTGATCTCAGCCTGAAACAGGGATCTTTCACATTCCTGACAGGCGCGTCTGGCGCGGGAAAATCCAGCCTTCTCAAACTCTTGTACCTGGCGCTGAAGCCGTCGCTCGGCGAAGTCTCGCTGTTTGGCCGGCCGACCGGGCGCCTCGCGCGCGATCAGTTGTCGGCCATGCGCCGCCGGGTGGGCGTCGTGTTCCAGGAGTTCCGCCTGCTGGAACACCTCTCCGCCTATGAAAACGTGGCCCTGCCGCTGCGTGTGGTTGGCCGCAAGGACGCCGATTACAGGGGGGATGTGGAGGAGCTGCTGGCCTGGGTGGGCCTCGGCAAGCGCCTGCACGCAAAACCGCCGACCCTGTCGGGCGGGGAACAGCAGAGGGTCGCCATCGCCCGCGCCGTAGTGACCCAGCCGGACATCCTGATCGCCGATGAGCCGACCGGCAACGTCGACCCGGAAATGGGGTCGCGGCTGATGCGCCTGTTCCTGGAGCTGAACAAGCGCCGGGGCACGACCGTGATCATCGCCACGCACGATCTAGGCCTGGTGCGGCAGGTGGAGGCGCCGGTCTACCGGCTGAACAATGGCCTTCTGGTGCGCGATGTCGAGTTCGGCGGAGACGGCGCAGCGGGCCGCCGGCGGACCGACCCGGCAAAGGCGGAAGACTGATGGCACGTGAAACGCCCCTCCTGCCCGTTGAGGACGCCCGCGAGGCGGCGCTGTTCTTTGTCGTTGCAGCGCTCTGTTTTCTGGCGGCGCTCGCGGCCTTGTCGGCCAAGTCGACCTATGGCGCCGCGCGGGCCTGGACGGCGGAAGTGGAAGGCGAACTGACCGTTACGCTGCAGGATGTCGACCGGAGGGCGGCGGAGGACGCCCGCAAACTGATCGAATCGACGGACGGCGTGGCGTCTGCGCACCTGTTGTCGAAGGATGAGATCGACGAATTGCTGGAGCCCAATTTCGGCAATCGCGGCCTGCCGGACAGCCTGCCTCTCCCGCAGCTGATCGCGGTGACCGCCGACCCTCATGTGCCGGACATGGGTCCGACCCTGCAGCGCGTGCTGACGCAGGCGGGCTATAACAGTGCCGTGGACGAACATGCCGACTGGGCGGGCGATGTCCGCCGCGTGCTGGCGATCACGCGGCTGATTGCGCTGACGGCGGTGGCGTTATTGGCCTCGACCGCTGTGGCGGTGATTGCCTTTGCGACCCATGCCGCGCTGCTGGCCCGGCGGGACATTGTCGATGTGCTGCACCTGTCGGGCGCGCGCGACCGGTTCATTGCCAGCCTGTTCGAGCGGCGCTTCTGGGTCCTTGGCCTGCGGGCAGGGGCGGTGGGCGCCTTGCTGGCGCTCGGCGCCGCGGCCGCAGCGATCTTCGCCGCAAAGGCCCATGGCGGGCACGCCGGCCTGCTGCCGGAGCTGAGCCTTGATTACCTTGACCTTGTCGTCCTCGTTCTGACCCCGGTGATCGCCGGGCTTGCCGCCCGCATCGCGGCCCGCATCACAGTGATCCGCGCACTCAAGAGCATGATGTGAGCAAGAACGGCCGTCCCCGGCGTGGAAAATCCCGGCTCGGCACGATGGTGGTCGTGTTCGTGCTGGGCCTGCTTGGCATCGACTTCCTGCTATTTGCCCAGCGCGCAGCGAACATGAAACCGGACACGGGCGTGAAAGGCGATGCCATCGTGGCGCTGACCGGCGGATCTGGCATTCGCATCGCGGAAGGGGTGAAACTGGTTTCCGAAGGGCGGGGCGGGCACCTGCTGATTTCCGGCGTGCACCCGGACGTCACCATGGAAGACCTGATCAGCCTTGCGGGCGGCGACCCGGAAGTCTGGGCCTGCTGCGTCACCATCGGCCATGCGGCGGAGACCACGCTCGGCAATGCCGAAGAGACCGCCGCCTGGGCCTATGAGAATGGTTATGACGACCTGATCCTGGTCACGTCCGACTATCACATGGCGCGCAGCATGCTGGTGCTGCAGGACGCGATGCCGGACATCACGCTCGAGCCTTGGCCCGTGCGGACCGTGATCGACCCATCGCGCCTGTTGACGGATTACAAGTCCCTCAAGGGCGTATTCCTGGAATGGGCGAAGTGGCGGGTAACGACGCTGGAATGATCGCGCGCGATTGGCTAAGCCAGCGGGCATGAGAGTCTTCACTTCCCTCCTGTTCGTGATCTGGCTGTACCTGTGGATGGCCATTCTCGGCATCTTGTTCCTGCCGGCACTGATCCTGCCGCGCTGGGCGACGATTTTCGGCATCCGCACCTATGCGCGCACCATCCGCCTCGGCCTGCGCCTGATCTGCGGCATCAGCACCGAAATCCGCGGGCGCGAGAACATGCCGGAAGGTCCTGTGATCTATGCGGGCAAGCACCAGTGCATGTACGACGTGTTCATTCCCTTCCTGGTGATGCGCGACCCCGCCATCATCATGAAGAAGGAGCTGCTCTGGTATCCCTTCCTCGGCTGGTACGCGCTGAAAGCCGCGATGATCCCGATTGACCGGGCGGGTACGACCAAGACGCTGAAGGCCATGGTCGCCGAGGCGAAGAAACGGGCGGAAAACTACCGACAGATCGTCATCTTCCCGGAAGGCACGCGCAAGGCGCCGGGCGCCCCGCCGGATTATCATGCCGCAGGCATCTCCGCGCTGGCAAAGGCCATCGAGGCGCCGATCGTGCCGGTGGCGACCAATGCGGGCCTCTGTTGGCCAGGCAGGGGCCTCCTGCGGCGGCCCGGAAAGGTGGTCTACGAGATCCTGCCGCCAATACCGGGTGGCCTGCCGCGCAGGGACATGATGGCAAGGCTGCAGGGCGAACTGGAACCGGCGACGGATAAGCTGGTGAAGGAAGGCCTTGCCGTACAGGGCCGCGAACTGCCGGCCACTTAGAGGAATTCCGGATATGGTGTCGTCTTCCACGCCGAAGAAAAAATCCCGCTTCGGCCTCTTCCTGCCGTTTGTCTTGCTGCTGCTTGTCGTTGGTACCTGGTCGGCCTGGTGGCATGTCGCCAGTGGCCGGATCGATCAGGCCGTGGACGAATGGATCTCGGAACAGGAGGCTCAAGGCGCGGCGTTCACCTATGCCGGCCGCCACATGGGAGGATATCCATTCCGCTTCGAACTCGTGTTCGACCAGCCGGCGTATTCCGGCAGGCCCGGGGAAGCGTCCTGGGAAGGCGACCGGGCCGAATTCGTGATGCAGGCCTGGAATTTGACCCACATGATCGGACGCATGCCGGGTCATCACGTCATCACCGGTGCAAACGGCATCCGCAACAGCGTCGATTTCGACGGGCATGCCGCCTTCAGCCTGTCCTGGAACAAGGCGGGGCTGAGCCGGTTCGGCTTCCAGTCCGGCGAGGCGCAGGCGCTGGTTGGCGGGCAGGTCTACGAGATCAGCAATCTGTCCCTGAACCTTGCCCCTCGCCCGAAGAGCCCGGACGATCTGATGATCGCGGCGCAGTGGGACAAGCTGGCGCTGGAGGCGGCGCCTGTGGCTGCGCCTTATCTGGGTACGGAGCTTGGGCCCTCCCGCCTGATCGGGGAAGTGCGCAGTTTCTTCCCGGCCTATGAGGCGGCTGGCCGCGAAGTGGGCGGCGTCTGGCCCATGCTTCTGGAAGATGGCGGCGAGGTGGAAGTTGCACAGCTCTTGCTGGACTGGGGCCCGCTGGACCTTGGCGCGCAGGCCAATCTGACGCTGGCGAATGGCCGCTCGAACGGCGCGTTCAAGGTGCGGATCGAGAATGCCGATGCGCTGAAGCAGGCCATGATCGATACGGGTCATTGGAATCAGCAGGAGCAGATCGTGTTCGGTACGTTGGCGCCAGCCTCACGCGATGGTGGCTTCCTGACCCTACCGGTGATCGACGATACGGTCTTTGTCGGCCCGGTGCCGCTGGGCAAGCTGCCCGGCAGCCGATCGTGACTGCGCCTTCCAGAGCGACTATCCAGTCGGCCTGCGAGGCCTTGTCTGTCATCGATCCGGCGCTCGCCCGCGCCTATGACATTGTCGGCGTGCCGGACTGGCGGACGCATGCGCCGAGCTATGCGCTGCTGGCGCGGACGGTGGTCTACCAGCTGGTCTCCACGCGCGCAGCCGATGCGATCTGGGTCAGGGTAGAGGGCTTTCTGGGTGAGGTGACACCGGAGCGTGTGCTTTCCTGCGACCAGGACAAGCTGCGCGCCTGTGGCTTGTCGCGTCCGAAACTCTCCCACATGAACACAATCGCCGACGCCATCGCGGAGGGCGCGCTGGATCTCGCCCGCGTCGAGGCGGCAGATGTGGACGCGGCCCGCGCCGAATTGCTGGCGGTGAAGGGAATTGGTCCGTGGACGGCAGACCTTTACCTGCTCTATGCCGCCGGGAAGGTGGACGCATTCCCGCATGGCGACGCCGCCCTGATGGAAGCGCACCGGCGCCTCGGCGGCTATGAGCAGCGTATGGCGAACAAGGCATTTTCCATGCATGCAGAGCGTTGGCGCCCGTACCGGGGCGTTGCGGCGCATCTTCTCTGGGGTTGGGTAAACACGGAGCGGGCGAAAGCGGGCATTCCGCCAGCCTGAGTGCCGGGCATTGCAAAACACCGTTCCTGTCATATTCTCTTGATAAGAATCGCCTAGATGAACAGGCGAAACCAAGAGGAGCGCACGCTTTCAGTCGGTTCGAACAACAGATTTCCAGTCTCTGTCGCATGGGGGGTCACCATGGCTGAGATACTTACGGCGCCGCCCAGCGGGCGGCCTGCACTGGTTCTGAATGCCGATTACAGGCCGCTTTCCTATTATCCGCTCTCATTGTGGCCGTGGCAGGAAGTCGTGAAGGCGGTTTTCCTCGATCGTGTCGATATCATTGCAGAATACGACTATATCGTGCGCTCTCCGAGCACGGAATTCCGCCTGCCGAGCGTCATCGCGCTGCGCGATTTCGTGCGCCAGGACCGTCCGCCAGCCTTCACACGCTTCAACGTGTTCCTGCGCGACGGTTTCCAGTGCGCCTATTGCGGCACGCACGACCAGCTGACGTTCGATCATGTCGTCCCGCGCTCGAAGGGCGGACGCACGACGTGGGACAATATCGTCGCCGCCTGTTCGCCCTGTAACCTGCGCAAGGGCAACAAGCTGCTGAATCAGACGGATATGCACCTGCTGCGCCGGCCTTTCCGGCCCAATAATTACCAGCTGCAGGAAACCGGCCGCCGCTTCCCGCCCAACCATTTGCATGAGACGTGGATGGACTATCTCTATTGGGATGTGGAGCTGGAAAGCTGATTAACCATCAGAGCGCTGTATTTGTTACATATTCGCACCTGAACTGTCATAAAAACTGTATGAAATCGGGCTATCCGCCAACGGATGTCCTTCTCGCGCGCGCAGCCGAAGCCTGATTACAAGGCGATTTTCATCTCCGATGTGCATCTCGGCAGTGCCGGGTGCCAGGCCGATGCGCTGTGCGCATTCATGAAAACGCATACATCCGAACAGCTTTATCTCGTCGGTGACATCATTGATGGCTGGCGCATGCGGAAGAAATGGTTCTGGCCGCAGTCGCACACCAACGTCATCCGCCGCATCCTGACCGCTGCGAAGCGCGGCACGGAAGTCACCTATATCATCGGCAATCATGACGAGTTCCTGCGGGCCTTCCTGCAGTTCCGGCTCGCCTTCGGCGATATCCGCGTGAAGAACCGCGCCCTGCATGATGGCGAGGACGGCAAGCGCTACCTCGTTGTGCATGGCGACATGTTTGACGGCATGATGCGGGCCGACCGCAAATGGATCATGCATCTCGGCGACCATGCCTATAATTTCCTGCTGTGGACGAACACGAAGCTGAACGCGATCCGCCGCCGTCTCGGCATGCCTTACTGGTCGCTCTCGCAGGCCCTGAAGAAGCGCACCAAGCGGGCGCTGAACCATATCCACAATTTCGAAGGCCATGTGGCGGACTATTGCCGCCGCAAGGGCTATGACGGGGCGATCTGCGGCCACATCCATGTCGCCGAAATGCGCGACATCGACGGCATAACCTACATGAACGATGGCGACTGGGTGGAAAGCTGCACCGCGCTGGTCGAGCATCATGATGGCCGCTGGGAAATCCTCCACTTCCAGCCCCACGCCGTGAAAGCGGACGAACCGGTGGCAAAAGAGGTCCGCATCAGGGCAGTGGCGTAAGCCCGTCCTTCCTTGTCACCCCGTGAGGAAGGGCGGGTCACGAACGCTGCTAACCGCGCCGCTTGACTTCCCGCGCGTGCCCGGCCACCTGACACCGATGCAATCCACCCTGAAGGCCATTCTGGGCCCCACCAATACCGGCAAGACGCACTACGCGATTGAACGGATGACCGGCTTCGGCACCGGCATGATCGGCCTGCCGCTGCGCCTGCTGGCGCGCGAAGTCTATGACCGGGTCGTGGAGCGCAAGGGCGAAGCCGCTGCGGCGCTGATCACAGGTGAGGAGCGGATTGTTCCGTCCACGGCGCGATACTTCATCTGCACGGTCGAGGCGATGCCGGTGGAGCTGCGCACGGACTTCGTGGCCATCGACGAGATCCAGCTCGCCCAGGACGAGGATCGCGGCCACATCTTCACCGACCGCATCCTCAATTTGCGCGGCAATCACGAGACGCTGCTGCTCGGCTCCGACACGATGCGCGGCCTTCTGCGAGAGTTGAAACTGCAGGCGGAGACCGAGCCGCGCGAGCGCTTCTCGGAATTGCGCTATATCGGCCATACCAAGATCACCAAGCTGCCGAAGCGCACGGCGATTGTCGGCTTCAGTGCTGAGGAGGTTTACGCCATTGCGGAGCTGCTGCGCCGGCAGAAGGGCGGGGCGGCGGTGGTGATGGGTGCGCTCAGCCCCCGCACCCGCAACGCGCAGGTCGAGATGTTCCAGTCCGGCGAGGTGGATTATATCGTCGCGACCGATGCCATCGGCATGGGTCTGAACCTCGATGTCGACCGGGTGGTCTTTGCCTCGCGCTCGAAATTCGACGGGCGGCGCCACCGCCCGCTGACACTGGCCGAATGCGGACAGATCGCCGGCCGGGCCGGGCGCTTCCGGCAAGACGGCGAATTCGGCGAGACGGCGGACTGTCCGCCTTTCGAAGAAGAACAATGGCGCGCCATTGAGGCCCACCGGTTCGATCCGGTGGACGCGATCCAGTGGCGCAATTCCGATCTCGACTTCTCGTCGCTGAAATCGCTGATCCGCAGCCTGGAAAAGCCGTCGGGCAATCCGGTGCTGATCCATACGCCGCATGCGCTGGACGAATGGGTGCTGCGTCGGATGGGGGAGGATGGCCATATCGGGCCGGATGTGTCCGGCGCCCGGCAAGTGCGCCGCCTCTGGGATCTCGCCCGCCTGCCGGACTTCCGAAAGCTGGGGCCCGAAGGCCATGGCCGGCTCGTGCTGGGTCTTGCCGAGACGCTGATGGATCCGGATGCGCGCCTGTCTAATGCCGGCATGGAGCGGCGGCTGGACGATCTGTCCTCCACCGAGGGCGATATCGCAAAATTGCAGCAGCGCCTTGCCAGCATCCGCACATGGACGTATGCGGCCAACCGCCCCGATTGGTTGGAGAACCCTGCTTATTGGCAGGAAAAGACCCGCACGATAGAAGACGCCTTGTCGGACGCGCTACACCAGGCGCTGACAGCAAGATTCGTGGACCGAAGAACAACAGCGCTGCTCGCCAGCCTGAAAAAGGAAGATGCACTCGTGACTGACCTGACGCCGGAAGGCGACGTGACCGTCGAAGGCCACATCGTCGGCCGCCTGAAAGGCCTGACCTTTGAACCGGTCCTGGACGCCCGAACCCTGGAAGGCAAGGCTGTGCGCGGCGCGGCCGCGGCTGCCATCCGCCCGATGCTGCTTCAACGCCTCGGCCAGATTGCGGGGGCGGCGTCGGATGCGTTCACGCTGGCTGATGATGGCTCGATCGTACATGGCGGCGCCGCTGTGGCGCGCCTGTCGAAAGGCGCAAGCTGGATGACCCCGCGTGTCGACCTGGTCGGCGCGACCGAGACAGAACCACACGACCGCGAACCGGCCCGTGCCCGGATCGAGGAATGGCTACGCAGCGAAATCGCGCGCGTCCTGCCGGTCCACTGGAAACTCTCCGAGGAGAAATCCGGCGAGACGCTGGATGGCCTGCCGCGCGGCCTCGCTTTCCGTGTGCTCGAAAGCGGCGCGGCGGTGGACCTGCGGGGTGACGACCAGTCCGTCCGCCTGACCCCGGAACAGCGCGAAGCCCTGAAAGGCATCGGCATCCGCGCCGGCCGTGTCGCCGCCCATGTGCCGGATGCTCAAAAGCCTGCTGCCCAGCGCATGATCGCCATCCTGCGCGCCGTGTTTGCCGACGAAGCCTTCCCGCTCGCGCCGGAAGGGGCTGGATCGTTTGCGCTGGACGGCACCTGGCCGGAAGAGGCGCTCGCCGCCAACGGCTATCTCCGCTTCGGCAAACGCGCCGTGCGGGCAGATCTCGCCGAGCGTCTCGGCTGGGAACTGTCCAAACGCCGCCGTGAGGCCGGCAAGAACGCATTCGCCATCCCGATCGATCTGGCATCCGTCGTGTCCTGTCCGGCCGATGACTGGCCGGCCGTGCTGAAAGGCTTCGGCCTTGCCCCGGCTGAGAAGGACCCGGAAACCGGTGCCGTGACGCTCTGGCGCTATGGCGCCCGCTCGCGCCCTGAAGAGGGCGGTGGCCGCCCGCCGCGCCGTGAAGGCGGGCATGGGCAAGGTAAACGCTCGGACAATCGTGGCGGCGGAAAAGGCGGTCCCCGCCCGGGCGGCAAGGGCGGTTCACCGCGCCGGTCTGCCCCGCAAAGCCGCCAGCCGGATCCGAACAGCCCCTTCGCTGCGCTGGCCGCCCTGTTGCCGCCGGAACCGCCGCCGAAAAAGAAGCGCAAGCCCAAGAAAAAGGGCGGCGCGAAACAGGGATCTGCCGGTGGACCGGCTGGAAATGAAGCTGCTGGATCAAAAGGCGGTTTCACTTACACGCCGTTCAGCTGAGCGCGCGCATGGACGACACGCTGCGCCTTGATGTCTGGCTGTGGCGGGCGCGCTTTTTCAAGACACGGTCCCTGGCAGCCGGCCATGTGCGTGGACGCGGGGTGCGCCTGTCGCACAACGGACAGACCCGCCGGATCGACAAACCGGGCCAGGTGATCACACCGGGTGATGTTGTAACCATTGCGCGTGGGGCGCATATAACCAGCGTTGAGATCCTCGAGCTCGGCACACGGCGTGGCCCGCCTGCCGAAGCCCAGGCGCTCTACAGATTGTTGGAAGGCGGACCTGAATGAATATTCTCCGAAATCTCTTCCGGTCCCGCACGCCGGCTGAGCGCGACATGGATCCGAAACTGGCGGCAGCTGCGCTTCTGGTCGAAGCGGCCCTGGTCGATGGCGTATATGTGAACATCGAAAGCGACATGATCGCGGAGATTCTGCTGGACGCCTTCGATCTGGAAGCCGAGCAGGTGGATGAGCTGATTTCCGAAGGCGAAACCCTCGCCGAAGAAGCCGTCGATTCCTTCAATTTTACTCGCCACGTAAAAAAACTTCCCATGGAAACAAGGGTGTCCGTGATCGAGGGGCTCTACCGCGTAGCCCTTTCCGACGGCGAACGGTCTGACGAGGAGGATGCCTTCATCCGCCATGTCGCCTCGCTCCTTTATGTCGACGATGTAGCCCGCGCAGGCGCCCGCCAGCGCGCTGAGGTCCGTCGCACTGCGTAAAGCTAAACACACCGTGCAGGACGCCGCATTGACAGGGCCCGCTACGCGCGCCATTTCGCCCCTGCAAAAATCCTCTGAAGAGGCCTCCCGCCCATGACCTATATCGTTGTCGACGCCTGTATCCGCTGCAAATACATGGATTGCGTCGAGGTTTGCCCCGTCGATTGCTTCTATGAAGGCGAGAACATGCTCGTCATCCATCCGGAAGAATGTATCGACTGCGGCGTGTGTGAGCCGGAATGCCCGGTCGAGGCGATCAAGCCCGACACGGAGGACGATCCGGACGGCAAGTGGCTGAAACTCAATTCCGAGTATTCGAAGACCTGGCCAAACATCACGCGAATGAAAGAGCCGCCGGCGGACCGTGAAGAGTTTGCGCAGGAAACTGGTAAACTTGAGAAATACTTCAGTGCCAATCCGGGGGCCGGAGACTGACCGGCTGATCCCTCCGGGGGCGCTGCAACTGCTGCAGGACTGAGGAAAAGTTAACGATTTCCGGCGCTTCGTTAACTTCATACATGGTTAACGGTTGCGCAGACCTGTTGAAAAAGCTGCAGATTTGTGATACTGTTCAGACTTGAGCAATAAATGAAAAGAGCTGCGACTTCCTAACTCAGACCGTACATATAGCGGACTGGGGTGGGTTTCTTCGGCTCTTATACGCGTAGAAAAGGGCGATAACCGACATGGCGAAAAAAACAGATGCCTCACTGACGTTCGGGGTGGGTCAAAGCGTCGTTTACCCGGCACACGGGGTCGGCAAGATCACCGGGGTAGAGAAGCAGACTGTCGCCGGGATGGAACTGGAAGTTTACGTCGTCGCCTTCGATCAGGACAAAATGATCCTGCGCGTGCCGACCAATCGCGCCGAAGCCTCCGGTATGCGCGCGCTGGCCGGCTCCAAGCTGGTTGACGATGCCCTCAAGACGCTGGGCGGCAAGGCCCGCATCAAACGCACCATGTGGTCGCGCCGAGCCCAGGAATATGAAGCCAAGATCAATTCCGGCGACCTGATCTCGATCGCTGAAGTCGTGCGCGACCTGCACCGCGGCGAAGACCAGCCGGAACAGTCCTACTCCGAGCGCCAGCTCTATGAGAGCGCGCTGGACCGTATGGCCCGTGAACTGGCCGCCGTCGAAAATATCGACAAGGGCGACGCCATGGAAAAGCTGGCCAAATCGCTGGCCAAGAAAAAAGTGGCCGCCTAAGCGACCACTTTACAGAATTCATCATGCAGAAACCCTCGCGAAGCTCCGGCTTTGCGGGGGTTTTTTCTATGCGGCAGCGGCTTTGGCTTTCGCCCGGCCGGAATCGACGATCACGATCGCAGCCGTGATGAGATAGGCGGCCACAACGACCAGCGGCAGCAGGGTGTAGCGCCCCTCCGGCACGAACCACCAGACCATGAACACGGCGACGGCGCGGACCAGGGCATGGTTCATGTAGAGCCAGGTGCGGTTGTAGCTCCAGCCGATCACAGGGAAGTGGAGGGAGAGACCGACCGCCAGGATCAGCGGGAAGAGATCCTTCGCGGTCCAGAGGGCCCCGATCGCCATGGGCCAGAACAGCAGCATGGCGATGAAGGCCGGCAGCAACACGCTGGTGACCGGCGAGCGGTCCTTCAGGAAATTGTTGCCGAAGATCGCGCCATACATCACGGCGAGGGGGAAGATCGTACCGCTGCCGAACAGGGCGATGGGAAACCAGAAGCGCAGCTCCAGCAGGTACCCGGCCGCGGCGAGACCGGCCCAATAGGTCGCCCCAGCCAGTAGCACGGGGAATCCGCCCCGTAGCCGTACATAGCTTGCCTCGCGCGCATCGCGCAGCGCGGTTTCCAGATCGCTCATGAAGGTATTTCCTGTCTTGCTGGCTCCGCCTGGCGGGGCTGTTTTTCTTTTTAAGGCCCCCAATTCGGTATGATAGACCGTCAATTCAAGGTGTATTTCGAGGGAAACTTAACCGCAACACGCCCGGCATTAACGAAGCCGGGCTGCTCGCCATTTCCTGTTAACCTTAACGAAAACCTGAAGGCGCACTCTTTTCTCCGTCGCCGGACATTCCGGTGACCCTTGGGTTGATCCCGGAAAGTACGGAGAAAACTCCGGCTGAAGGGAAAATGGGTGACAGGAGAACGAGATGCCCTATTCAGATATGCCTTTGCCGCCAGGAGCCCTGCTGGGCGCTGATGCCTGCGCAGAAGACCTTTATCAGGCTGGCCTTGTCTGCGCCGCCGGGATCGATGCCGACATCGATCTGGTCGCCGCACACAAATGGTTCAACCTCGCCGCATCGCGCGGACATGAGGAAGCCAAGTTCCAGCGCCAGGAAATGGCCGAGCTTCTGACTTCGGAAGAAGTGAAGATCGCCCTGTCCGCCGCACGCGACTGGCTGAAACTCGCCCACTAAGACCCGTTCGGGCAGAGAGGGGCGGCAAACACCCCCGATGGCTGAGTGGCTCTTCTCGGCTGCTGCGTGACGCATGTCCGCCGCATAGGGACGTATGCGGACGGTGGGTGTCGCTGGCGACTGCCGGATCTGGCCCGGAAAGCGATTAGGCTCCGGCATGCCTGCAGGGAAGCAGGACACACCGGAGACCGTTCAAAATGCAGCAGGCTGCAAATAATTGCCGGGGCCGTGGGGATGGAACGCCGGCAAAAGGGTGGGCGGCGTTACGAACTCGCCGCGCGGCTGGCCTGGAACCCGGTTTTCTTCTGGGTCGGCCGGAGAAGGAAATAGAGGAACGCGGCGATGAAGCCCAAATCCATCAGCACGATCAGTGTCGTGGTGAAGGGAATGGTGCCGTGGTACCAGTCCGGCAGGTAGACATAGGCAATGCCCAGCTTGCCGAGCAGGCCCGCCCACACAACCGGGCGGTAGCGCTTGGGGTCCCCGCCGACAATCGCGTAAACGACACCGAAACAGAGCACGAGCGCGCCGGTCACTTTCATGAGTGCCGGATCGACCGCTTCTACCGTGCCGGTCATGGCGACCATCGTCTCCGGAGAGATGAAAAGTGGCGCGCCGATTGCAAAATTGAAGAAGGCTGCGGTCCAGAAAAAGATCTGCCAGTCTTTCATGTTCGTCTCCCTCTGCGGCGTAACGGACGGATCCGGACCCGCCGCTTCTCTGAACATTACCCCCAGAATTCCCCGGAAACCTTTATGGCTGTTTTCGCCGATCGATCGAATTGATCGGAACAGCACCAATTTGCTGGGTTTTTCTCATTATATACGTGTGCGGAGTGGCAGAATGGCCACGCCCGACAGCAATCTGGTGTGCTTTGTGCCGTTCAAGTTACACATGCGGTAACCTTGATCCTGGTAACGGACGGCAGGTCTCCCCGTTCCAGACCGGGACGCGGCCGCCGGGGAGCGCCTGTCTCCCCGCGGCACAATCCCGGCCTCAGCCGATCCGTCGATCCATGTCTTTCCAGTAGGGTTCTCTCAGATCCTTGCGCAGGATCTTGCCCGAGGGATTGCGGGGCAGGGTCTCGATGATATCGACCGACTTCGGACATTTGTATCCGGCGATGCGTTCCTTCGCCCAGGCGATCACGCTTTCCGCCGTTGGGGTCTCGCCCGGCTTCGGCACCACGATGGCCTTGACCGCTTCGCCCCATTTCTCGTCCGGCACGCCGATCACGGCGACATCCGCGACGGCCGGGTGGCCGAAGATCGCATTCTCGACTTCCGCCGGATAGACGTTCTCCCCGCCGGACACGATCATGTCCTTCACGCGGTCGTGGATGTAGAGGAAGCCATCTTCGTCGAAATAGCCCGCATCGCCGGTATGGAAGAAGCCGTCGCGGATCGCCTCTTCGGTCGCCTCCGGACGGTTCCAGTATCCCTTCATGACGAAGCCCGCCTTGATGACGATCTCGCCGACTTCGCCAGTGGGCACCGGCGCGCCGGTCTCGTCCACGCAGCGGATCACGGCGCCTGGATAGGCAACGCCGCAGGAGCGTAGCTTGCCCCAACTGGGGTCATGCGCTTCCGGCGGCAGGAAGGTCGCCGCGCCGACCGTTTCCGTCAGGCCATAGAGCTGGGTGAAATTGGCACCCGTGATTTCCTTCGCTTCCAGCAGCAGGCTCTCTGCAATGGGGGAGGCGCCGTAGAAGATCTGCTTCATCCTGCTCCAGTCGATCTCGCGCACATTCGGCTGCTGGGTCAGCATCAGGATGACTGCAGGCACCCAGAAGGCATGCATGATCTCCTGCTCTTCGATCAGGCTGAGGATGACCTGCGGATCGATTTCGCGCAGCACGACGGTTTTTGCGCCCTGGATCGTGGCAAGCAGGCCGATGTTCACACCCGCCACATGGAAAAGCGGCATGGCGTTCATGACGGCTTCGCCGACGCCGTAAGTTGACCATTCCAGCCTGCTGGCCTGTTCGAACATGGAGCGGTAATTGGCATTGGTCAGCTGCACGCCCTTGGGCAGGCCGGTCGTGCCGGACGTGTAGAGCTGGATCACGTCATCTTCCGGCTTTGGCGTCAGGCCGGGCAGGGCGGCGCTCTGGCTGTCGCGCCACTCGCGATAGTCCGGCCATTCGGGGTGGCCGCCATCGACGGCGATGATCTGCACTAGGTCCGGCAGCTCGGCGCGGATCTGCTCGGCCATTTCGTAGAAATCGCGGCCGACGAACAGCACCTTCGCCCCGGCATCTGACAGGATGAACTTCACTTCCGGCGCAGCGAGGCGTGTGTTCACCGCGGTCATCACGGCGCGGGCCTTCGCCGCGCCGTACAGCATCTCATAATATTGTGATGTGTTCTTTGCGAGGTACCCCACGCGGTCGTCCGGTTCCACGCCCAGCGCGACGAGGCCATTGGCGACCTGGTTGGAATAGATATCCAGCTGGCGATAGGTCGTCGTCTCGCCTTCGAACCAGAAGGCTGTGTCTTCAGGGCGCATCTGGGCCTGCACACGCGGGACATCCGCCAGAAAAGGCATTGCCTCTGTGTCGATCATGGGTTCCTCCGGCATGTCTTTTTATCGGGCCTGACTGTAGTCGCTTCTGGCTATATGTCAGCCCATCACTGCTTTGCAGCTGCAGGCGGAACCCTTGCGGTCCGCCTGCGTTTACGGCACTTGATGCCCATGACTATTCAAACACCCGCCCCGAACGCCGAACTCGCCGAAACCATGCTGCAACTGGGCCGCAACGCCCGGGCAGCGTCGCGCGCGCTCGGTAAACTGACCGCTGATGACCGTACCCGTGGCCTGAAAGCCATTGCGGCCGCCATTCGCGACGCCGCGCCGGACATTCTGGCTGCGAACGCCGAGGACATGGAAGCTGCCCGCGAAAAAGGCCTCGACGCCGCGATGCTCGACCGGCTGGCGCTGGACGAGGCGCGCGTCGAAGGCATTGCCAGCGGTGTCGAAGCCGTGGCTGGCCTGCCGGACCCGATTGGCCGCGAACTTGCTCGCTGGACGGTGCCGTCCGGGCTGGACATCGCCCGGGTGTCCGTGCCGCTCGGCGTGATCGGCATCATCTATGAGAGCCGCCCGAATGTGACGGCAGACGCCGGTGCGCTGTGCCTGCGCTCCGGCAATGCCGCGATCCTGCGCTGCGGCTCGGAAAGTGCCTTGTCGTCCCGGGCGCTTGTCAGCGCCATGCGCGGCGCGCTTGAGAAGGAAGGCCTGCCGCAGGACGCAATCCAGCTGGTACCGACACAGGACCGCGAAGCCGTCGGCCACCTCCTGTCAGGCCTTGAAGGCGATGTCGACGTGATCGTGCCGCGCGGCGGACGCGGTCTTGTCGAACGCGTGCAGATGGATGCCCGCGTGCCGGTGATCGGCCACCTCGAAGGCCTCTGCCATGTCTATGTCGACGGCGCAGCCGATCCGGAAAAGGCGATTGCCATCGTCGTCAATGCCAAGATGCGCCGGACCGGCATTTGCGGCTCCGCCGAAACGCTTCTGGTGGATTCGGCGATTGCCGACACGCTGCTGCCGAAACTCGCGGATGCCCTGAAAGAGGCCGGCTGCGAACTGCGCGGTGACGAACGTGCCCGCGCCATCGTGCCGGACATGAAGACCGCAACCGAGGAAGATTGGGCCACGGAATATCTGGCGCCGATCCTGGCTGTGGCCATTGTCGACGGCATTGACGGAGCGCTCGCGCACATCTCCCACTGGTCGTCGGGCCATACCGAAGCCGTGATCACCGAGGATCAGGCCGTGGCCGACAAGTTCTTTGCAGATGTCGACAGCGCGATCCTGCTGCACAATGCCTCCACCCAGTTTGCGGATGGCGGTCAGTTCGGCATGGGCGCGGAAATCGGTATCGCCACGGGCCGCATTCATGCGCGCGGGCCGGTCGGGGCGGAACAGCTGACGACCTATAAATACCTCGTCCGCGGCAAGGGGCAGGTCCGTCCTTGAGGCCAGTCCGGTTACCGGGTCCTGTAAAGGGGCTACGCATCGGCCTGTTCGGTGGCAGCTTCAATCCGGCCCATACCGGCCACCTCCATGTTGCCGAGACGGCGATGAAACGGCTCCAGCTCGACTGGGTCTGGTGGCTCGTCGCGCGCGGGAACCCGCTGAAGACCGATCATGGCGATTTCAGTAGCCGCTTTGCGTCGGCGGAAGCTGTCGCCGGACATCATCCGCGTATGATCGTTACCGACATTGAAAAGCAGCTCGGCTATACCTATTCTTGGCAGACGCTGCTGACGCTCGCCGCCCATGCGCCGCAAGCCCATTTCGTCTGGCTGATGGGCGCGGACAATATGGTCGGCTTCCATTACTGGCAGCGCTGGCAGGACATTGCTCGGCTGATGCCGATTGCGATCATTGCCCGTCCGGGTGTCGGCCCCGGCGCGCGCAATTCGAGATTCGCCCGCACCTTTGCGAAAGACCGTATCCCGGAAGCCTATGCGCCGCTGCTGCCGGGCATGGTGCCACCCGCCTGGGTCTACCTGAAAGGCCCGTTGGACAAGTCGTCCTCCACCGCGATCCGCGAGGCGAAGGCATGAGCCTGACGCCGGAAGAGCTGGATCGCCACCGCCGCCATATCCTGCTGAAGGAGATTGGCGGGCCGGGCGTGCACAAGCTGCGCGCCGCCCGTGTTTCCATCATCGGGGCAGGGGCCCTCGGCGGGCCCTGTGCGCTTTACCTCGCCGCGGCCGGTGTCGGCTGGATCGAACTCTGGGACGACGACCGGGTCGAGCGGTCGAACCTTCAGCGGCAGGTTCAGTTCACGGATAAAGACGTTGGCGCGCCGAAGGTGGAGACTCTCGCGGCACGCCTGAGGGCGATGGATCCTTCTATAAATGTTGAGATCAAAGCCGAGCGCTTCGGCGATGGTGCGACGCCGTCAGGCAATATCCTGATCGATGCGTCCGACAATTTCCCGACGCGCTATGCGCTGAACCGGCTGGCACACGAGACCGGCCGCGCGATGGTGCATGGGGCGGCGGCGGGTTGGAACGGGCAGGTCAGCGTCTTCGCCTCGGGTCTGCAGGCGGACGCGCCCTGCTATCAGTGCTGGGTGCCGGAAACGCCGCCCGATGCAGAGGCCTGCGACGAAGTAGGCGTTGTCGGTGCGCTGACCGGCATGACAGGTGCCGCCATGGCGATGGAAGCCGTGAAGCTGATCACCGGCGCAGGCAAGCCACTGATCGGCCGGGTCCTGTTGATCAATGGTCTTGGCGGCGAATCGCGTACTGTCATGTTGCGGCGCGATACGGCTTGTCCGGTTTGCGCCATCAGGTGAGTCCCGGAATTGACAGGGCAGGACCGGGGGCGCTTACTCTGCGCACCTGATTCAGAAATCAACCGGGAGGAAGGAAACGGGTATGCGCCGTTTTCTGGTGGTTCTGCTTACCTTTGCAGCAATATTGGCGGCTGGCTGGTTTGCACTCCAGCGCGCCGACATCGGCTATGACAGGCTCGAACTCGTCTATGCCAATTCCGACAGCCGTATCCTTCCGCTCGAGAATGGCCTGCGCGTTCATTACCGTGATGTCGGCCCGCGTGACGCACCGGCGATTGTGTTGGTGCACGGATTTTCGTCCTCGTTGCACACATGGGAGCCCTGGGTTGCAAACCTGAAGCGCGACTATCGCGTGATCTCGCTGGACCTGCCGGGGCACGGCCTGACGAACTGCCTTGATGGCGAGCGGATCGGCACCGAACAATTCGTAGAAACGGTGGATGCGGTGACGCGCGCACTGGGCGTCGAGACATTCACCCTTGCGGGCAATTCCATGGGCGGCGGCGTGGCCTGGGCCTATGCATTGGCGCATCCTTCACGGCTGGACGGGCTGGTGCTGGTCGATGCCTCCGGCTGGCCGGAAAACGCGCAGGAGGAAAAATCGGACCCACTCGTCTTCAAGCTGCTGTCCAACCCGGTCGCACGGCGCCTGATGAAGAATACCGACATGACCTGGCTGGTGCGTGACGGCCTGCGTAACAGTTTCGCCGATCCGGATCTTGCGACCGATGACATGGTCAATCGCTACACCGCGCTCGCCCGCGCGCCTTGTCATCGCGACGCCCTGATGGCGCTGACGTCCGGTGGAAAAGGCCGCGTCTGGGCGACAACGGATGCCCTGGACGACATCACCACGCCGACGCTGATCCTTCATGGCAAACAGGACAATCTGATCCCGGTCGCTGCGGCCCGGAAGTTTGCCGATGCCATTCCAGGCGCGAAGCTCGTCATCTATGCCAACGCCGGCCATCTGCCGCAGGAAGAGCTGGCCGAGGAGTCCGCTGCCGACCTCCGCGCCTTCCTGATGAGCCTGAATGCCCCTGAAACCGCATCGACGGAGCCAACCGAGGACGGTTGATGCTGTGGCCGGGAAACCGGCAGGGGGCTTCGCGCGTATCAGGGGAGAAGGAGAATTCCAATGCGCCTCACCTTGCCCGCCATCGCCGCCTTGTTCCTCGCAGCCTGTACCAGCCAGCCTGACTATCGCGACGAAAAAAACGCGCCGTCGACCGTGTCTTGGGTGGATCTCACCCGTTATGCCGGTCTCTGGTACGAGATTGCCCGCTATCCGAACTGGTTCGAGCGGGACTGTACCGGCGTCACCGCGGAATATGGCCTGAAGGAAGACGGCACCGTCTCGGTCACCAATACCTGTTTCAAGGACACGCTGGACGGCAAGAAGAAGGTGGCCAACGGCCGCGCCCGTGTCATCGAAGGCTCCGGTAACAGCCAGCTGAAGGTGAAGTTTGCGCCGTCCTGGGTGCCGTTTGCGGAAGGCGACTACTGGATCCTGGCGCTGGAGCCGGACTATTCCGCCTCGCTCGTCGGCAGCCCGGACGGAAAGTATCTCTGGATCCTCTCGCGCACGCCGCAGCTGGCACCGGCGAAGCTGGAAGCGTTGAAGCAGCGCGCCGAAGATCTCGGCTATGACTCGGCCCCGCTGGAGATGACGGTCCAGGCGCAACAGGGGTGACGGGTCACGCCGGCTCTGATACGGCGACTTCATGAGCCTGCCTGCCCTTGATGACCGCAATTTCGACGCCGATCGCCAGCACTGGATCGAGGTCCGTGTCTATTACGAAGATACCGATTTCACCGGCATGGTCTATCACGCGAACTATCTCCGCTTCTTCGAACGGGGGCGGTCCGACTGCCTGCGGGATGCGGGCGTGTCGCATCAGGACCTGCTGAATCGCGAAGACCCCGCCGCCTTTACGCTGACCCGCGTGGCGGTCGACTACAAGCGCGCCGCGAAAGTGGACGACCTGCTCCAGATCCGGACGCGCTATCTCGGCCTCGACGGGCCGCGCTTCCTGTTCCGGCAGGCTTGCCTACGGGATGGAAACCTGATTGCCGAGGGCGAGATCACGGCCGTGATGATCCATGCCGATGGTCGCCCGCGCCGTCCGGTCCGCGAGATGATGGACACGCTGGCCGCCTTCCGCTGGACGGGAGCGGATGGATGAAGCGCGCGGCCGTATTGGGACTGGCTACTGTCTCTCTGGCGGCTGGCGCGTTGGCGGACGAGCCGTTCGATAACGCGCGCGGCTTCTACGTGGCGATGCGGGGTTATGGCTCCATTGCGGACCAGAACAACATCCTGTTCGAAGATACCGGTGAAGTTGCCGGTGCCGTTGGCTACCGGATCAGTGAATCCTTCCGCGTGGAAGGGGAGTACGGCTTTCGTTGGTCAAACGTTGCCGGCCTGAACGGCGCACGGGATGCACATGGCAATTTCACCAGCCGGTCCCTGGGCGCCCACGTTTTCTATGACTTTAGGAAAGGGAAGAAGTTTCGCCCCTTCATTGGGGGAGGCGGCGGGGCCGGCGTGCAGGACTACGAATTTTCCGGCCCTGCGGACATCAATCGAGCGTTCATTGTTGAAGTGAAGGACACAAATTCCAGCGCATACTGGAATGCGCTGGCTGGGACGAGCTACCACTTTTCCCCGCGGTTCCGTCTGTCGGCAGGGATGGAGTACGTCACGTACACCGATCAGGCGGTGGCTTCGAATATCGGCGGCATCGACGGCATCAACCGGGCATACAATTTCTATGTCGGCGCCCGATGGTTCTTCGGCCGCACGCACGAATGATCTCCTGCCGCTTTCCCGTGCAAGGTTAATAAAATCGAACAAAATCTTAACCCTTCCCACCTAGCCGGGAGGCAAGCTGCGGAATCAGGGCGCTCTGCCGTGTTTCTGCCGGAATTGTTGTTGAAACAGGGGCACAACGCGCCCGTTCTCACGGGACGCTAGCCTTATCTGCGGGCTGCCGGCCTGCCATCTTCAAGGAGCACATTCGTCCTATGGAATCGGAAGCGATCGGCACAGCGGCCAGTAATACCGACTTTTCCCTGATTGCCCTCATCTTCGAGGCCGACCCGGTCGTCAAACTGGTCATGCTCATGCTGTTCCTGGCCTCGATCTGGTCCTGGATCGTGATCGGCGAAAAGCTCTTCTCGCTGGGGTCCGCCCGCAAGAAGGCGCGCCAGTTTGAAGACGCCTTCTGGAACGGCCGGACCGAAGACCTCGACCTGCGCCCCGGCTCCGGCGGCGTGGATGCGGCCAGCCGCGTGTTCCAGGCTGCGGCCCGGGAATGGTCGGATGCGCGCCGCGTGACGCCCGGCTCCGGTGAGGCAACGGCCCTCGTCAACCGGGCGGAGCGATCCATGCGCGCCACGATCGACCGCGAGCTTGGCCGCGCCGGGAATGGCCTCGGCGTGCTTGCCACGATTGGTTCGGCATCGCCCTTCATCGGCCTGTTCGGCACAGTCTGGGGCATCATGAATGCCTTCCTCAACATTGCGGCTCAGCAGGACACCAGCCTCGGCACCGTGGCCGGTCCGATTGCCGAAGCCCTGTTCGCCACGGGCATGGGCCTCGTCGCCGCTATCCCGGCCGTGATCTTCTACAACAAGTTCACCGGTGACCTGACGCGGTTCGCCGACCAACTCGACGCCTTCTCGCAGGACGTGCTCGTGCGCCTGTCGCGCCGCGCGTCGGATCCGGGACGGGATTGATCGCATGGGCATGATCCTTGGCTCTGGCGGCAAGGGAGGACGGCGCGGCCGCAGGTCCCTGAATGCCGAAATCAACGTGACGCCCTTTGTGGACGTCATGCTCGTCCTGCTGATCGTGTTCATGATCACTGCGCCCATGCTGGTGCGGGGTGAGGACATCAGCCTGCCCAAAACGAAATCCGGCCCGATCCAGACCGACCCGAACGATGCCCCGCTGGCCATCACGATCAAGGCGGACGGCGCGGTGTTCATCCAGAACACGGAAGTCCAGGTCGACACGCTGGGACCGCAGCTGCAGGCCATCATCGGCGAAGGCTATGACAAGCCGATCTATGTGCGCGGTGATGAAGCGACGCCTTACGGCATCATGATGGAAGTCATGTCCGAGATCCGAGCCGCCGGCTACACGCGCGTCTCGCTCGTGACGGAACAGAAGAAATAAGGAGCGGCCGGCAGGAATGCTTCGCGGCCTGACAGTCTCCACGATCGTGCACGCGTCCGTCCTTGCGATGGCGGTCTTGTCATGGCCGCACCAGAAGTCGGATTGCGACAAGATGATCGAGCGCCTCCAGAAGGAGGAACCGGGCCTCGCCCCGGTCGATATCCTGATGCGTATCCCGCAATGCGCCAGCGCAATCGACGTGCCGATCGACTTTGTCGAGATTGGCCTCGTGACAGACATCGCCCCGGTCCAGAAGGCCGAGGAGCCGCAGGAAGAAGAAGAGGCCGTCCCCGAAGAGGTGGAAGAGGTGCCGGAACCTCCGCCTGAGGAGGAATCGGCCCCGGAAGAGGAAGAAGTCGTCATTCCGGACGAGGAAGCCGAACCGGAACCGGAGCCTGCGCCAGAACCTGAAAAGAAAGAGCCGCCGCCCAAGAAGGAAGAGCCCAAGCTGATCGAGAAGCAGAAGCCCGAGGCCTCTGACGATCTCGACTTCCTGAATGAGTTCGAGGACATCCTGAAGGACAAGGCGCAGGACGAACGCCGCAAGCCGCGCGAGGAAGTTCCACCGCAGATCAACAAGCCGGTGCTGCGCGATGCCCAGGAAACCCGCCCCGGTGCAGGGGAGCGCCGCGGCAATACCGCTTCGCTCCAGGCCGCCATGCGCCGTCAGATCTATGCCTGCTGGCGCGGCGTGTCCGACCTTCCGAAGGAAGACCAGATTGACGTCCAGATGCGCGTCACGCTGAACCTCGATGGCACGCTGAAAGGCAATGTTGAGCTGATCAGTCCGCGGTCCCGCCCGATCGGCCGTTCCGGCATTGCCGTGGACGTGGCGTTGCGTGCGGTCCGCAAATGTGCCCCTTACCAATTGCCCGAAGACGATTATGACCTGTGGAAAGACATCAATGTCACCGTCAGCCCGACCCAGCCCTAACCCCGTTCAAAGGAGGAATCCCATGACCCGCCTGCTGCTTGCCCTGGTGATGGCCTTCACCGCCGCCATCGGACTTGCGCCGAACGCCTCGGCCGAACTCAAAGTGCTGGTTGAAGGCAGCGGTAATTTCAAACCGACGCCGCTGGCCATTCCGGACTTTGAAGTCCGCGGCGGCACCAATGCCGACCTCGCCCGCCAGATTGCTGACGTTGTGCGCAACGACCTCGAATCGACCGGCCTGTTCGAAATGCAGAACCCGGCCTCCTTCATCCAGAAGGATCTGTCGATCGACGTTCAGCCGCGTTTCGCTGACTGGAAGATCATCAAGACCGACGGCCTTGTCGTTGGCGCCTTCGAGGAACTGCCCGATGGCAAGATCGCCGTCTCCTTCCGCCTTTGGGATGTCTATGCCGGCGATGTCATGCGCATCAACGGCCAGCCGGGTCGCCGCCTGACCACGACGCCGGACAACTGGCGTCGCATCGCACACAAGATTGCCGATTCGATCTACACCCGCCTGACAGGTGAAGACCCGTATTTCGACACGCGGATCGTCTACATTGCCGAGACTGGCCCAAAGCTGAACCGTGTGAAGCGCCTCGCCATCATGGATTCCGACGGTGCCAACCAGCAATACCTCACGCCCGGCACGAACACGGTGCTGACGCCGCGCTTCAGCCCCTCGGCGCAGGAAATCACCTACATGTCGTACGAGGGCGGACGGCCGCGCATCTATCTCTTCAACATCGAGACGGGCCGCCAGGAACTGCTGGGCAATTTCCCGGGCATGACCTTCGCCCCGCGCTTCACGCGCGATGGCGAGAGCGTGCTGCTGACCCAGGCAGAGCGAGGTAACTCCGATCTCTACATCATGAACCTGCAGACACGGCAGTCGCGCCGCCTGACCGACCACCCGGCGATTGATACCTCGCCGTCGATGTCGCCGGACGGCCGCGCCATCGTGTTCACGTCAGACCGCGGCGGCAGCCCGCAGCTCTATATCATGAACACGGACGGATCCCCGCGCACCTGCCCGTCGGGCGGCCGCGATGTTGCCTGCCGGATCACCTTCAACAAGGGCCAGTATTCGACTCCGGTGTGGAGTCCGCGCGGCGACCTCGTCGCCTTCACCAAGCAGCTGGGCGGCAAGTTCTATATCGGCGTGATCGGCACAGATGGCACCGGCGAGCGCCTGCTGACCGAAGCCTATCTGGACGAAGGTCCGGACTGGTCGCCGAACGGCCGTGTGATCGTTTATTTCCGCGAAAGCCGTCCCGGCGCAGGCCCGCAGCTCTGGTCGGTCGACCTTTCCGGCCGCAACGAGCGCCGCCTGCAGACCCAAACCGAGGCGTCTGACCCGGCCTGGTCGCCGCTTCTGCAGTAATCTGCTGATTATTCTACAGGTTTCGCCCCCGATTCTTCGGTCGGGGGCGTTGCTTTAGGGAGACAGCACGAAAATCTTTGTGTAAAAGGCCACACGCAGCAGCTTGCGCCCGATTGTTGCCGGAATTCGGCCCGATTGTGGAAGCACCACCGGTCGTTCGCCGGCTGCTGGTAATACAGAGGCCGCAAGGCGTCACCAAGCTCAGGACATCCAGGGGAGTCTGACTGAATGAAATCTTATCTCAAAATCTCCACAGCAGCCGCTGTGCTTATCGCCCTCGGCGCCTGCGCATCGCAACCCGAGCCGCCGCCGCCGGTCGAAGAAGCACCGCCGGTAGAACAGCCAGCACCGCCTCCGCCGCCTCCGCCGGCACCGGTGGTCGAAGAACCGACTGGCCCGGCACCGGGTTCGCTTGAAGATTTCCGCGTGAACGTGGGTGAGCGCGTCTATTTCGATCTCGACGAATACCGTCTGGACCCCGACGATCAGGAAATCCTGAAGCTGCAGGCCGCATGGCTGCAGTCCTATCCGTCGGTCCGCATCATGGTCGCCGGCAACTGCGACGAGCGCGGCACGCGTGAATACAACCTCGCCCTTGGCGAGCGCCGGGCTTCGGTCGTGAAGGACTATCTGGTCTCGCTCGGCGTTGATCCGTCGCGCATCGACACGATTTCCTACGGCAAGGAACGTCCGATCGCTGCCGGTTCGGACGAAGCTTCCTGGGCTCTGAACCGTAACGGGTTCACGCAGATTGTTTCGGGCACCACCAGCTAACGAAACATTTCAAATCAGCAATACGCAGCCGGGTGCCACATTGTGGCCCCGGCTGTTTTGTTAGGAGCAGGGAATTTGTGCGCCCCCCTGTCTCTGTTTTCATCATGAAAGGCATGTCCATGAACATCCGCACCGCATCTGTTCTCGCAGGTGCATCGCTCATCCTGCTCGGCGCCTGCGCGTCCAAGCCGGCCCCGATCACCGAAGGCACCACCGAAACCGTGGTCGAAGACGTCCAGACCGTCGATACCGGCGATGTCGATGACGGCACCGTTGGCCAGATGGCACAGGCTCCGGCCCTCGGCGACCGCGTTTATTTCGACCTGGATGGCGATTCGCTCGACGGCGACGACCAGTCCCTGTTGAAACAGCACGCCCTGAAATACACGCAGGACCCGTCGGTCCGCGTCCTCGTTGCCGGCAACTGCGACGAGCGCGGCACGCGTGAATACAACCTCGCCCTTGGCGAGCGCCGCGCCGCCACCGTGAAAGACTATCTTGTCAGTCTCGGCATCTCGCCGAACCGCATTGACACGATCTCCTACGGCAAGGAACGTCCGATCGCGGCCGGCTCCGATGAGGCTTCCTGGGCCATGAACCGGAACGGGTTCATCCAGGTCGTTTCGCCGAACAGCTGAAGCCGGTTGCCCTTTCAGGGCACCTGATTCACAAAGAATTTGCAGCCGGGTGCCATATTTTGGCCCCGGCTGCATTACTATGGTCGCGCAAAATCCGGAGACATTTGCTCATGTTCAAGACCCCGGCCCTGGCACTTGCCAGCTTCCTGCTTATTGCTGCGCCCGCTGTTGCCCAGCGTGGCGCCCCGATCACGCAGGGCACGACAAGCCTCGATCTGGCTGACCAGATTGCCCAGGCTCGCCAGCTGAGCGCGGACACCAAGGTACAGGTCAATGCCGTGTCCAGCGACCTGATGACCCTGACGGGCCGGGTCGAGACGCTGGAATTCCAGCTGCAGCAGGCTCGCAACGACAATGAGACGCTGGTCAATGACAATGAGGCCCTCGCCCGCGAGATCAACGCCCTGAAGAATGAGCTGCGCGCCCAGTCGCGCGCCATTCAGGACCTGCAGGCCCGGTCGCTCGGCATGGATCCTCCGGAAGGGGAAGCGGCCTCCAGCCTGTCCGATTATCCGGGCGCGGCTTCATCGGATCCGTACGCGGCGTCGGCCGCGCCAGCTGCGACTTCACCGGCGCCGCAATCCATGACCGGCGGCATGTCCCGCACCGCGACCGTGGAACCGGAAACCTCCGGCCCGAAACGTCTCCTGCCGCGCTCAGGCGCCACGGAAGCCGCAGAAGGCCCGGCCGCGATCGACACGACGCCCGCCAATGCCGTCCCGCCCGGCGCACCGCAGGGCTCGCTCGGCACCCTGCCGGCCAGCGCCCTTCCGGGAGAAGCCGGTCCGCTGTTTGCCGCCGCCAAGGCGAAACTGGTCCAGTTCGACTATGCTGGCGCCGAACAGGCTTTCCGCGCCTTCCTCGATGATTTCGGCAACGATCCGCAGGCCGGCGAAGCGCATTACTGGTTGGCCGAGTCGCTTTACCAGCAGAAGGCCTATGCCGAATCCGGTGCGGCCTACACAACGATGATCCGGTCGTATCCGGATGATCCGCGTGCCCCGGACGCGCTGGTGAAACTTGCCCGGTCGATGCGTCTCATTGGCGACAAGGACAAGGCTTGCGTGGCCCTCGATACGCTGCCGAAGCGCTATCCGAACGCTTCCGGCGTGACGCGGGATCTGGCCGCCGTCGAACGGACCCGCTCAGGTTGCGACAATTAGAGGCCCCCTCAGTCCCGGAGGGCCTGACGGAGTCATTTGACCAGCTATGCCGCTTTGCTGCGGGGCCTGTCTGCGTTGCGGTCTCCGGGGGAGGGGACTCGCTTGCCCTCCTGCTGATTGCGGCGGACTGGGCCCGGAAAAGCGGACGCAGCGTCCTTGCATTCACCGTGGATCATGGCCTGCGCCCCGAAGCCGCCGATGAAGCCCGTTTCGTCGCCGGTGCCGCCGCCCGGCTGGGCGTTGCGCACCGCATGCTGCGCTGGCAGGCGCCCCGCGCCGGTCAGGCAAAGGCCCGGATGGCCCGCCACGACCTGCTTTCCGCTGCTGCCCGTGAAGCAGGCAGCGTGATGATCCTCACCGCGCATACAGAAGATGATCAGGCAGAAACCTTTCTGATCCGCGCCCGGGCTGGTTCCGGCTGGTACGGGCTGGCGGGCATCCAGCCGCTGTCCCTGTCGCCTGCAGAGACGCATGGCGTGCCGGTTTTCCTGGCCCGCCCGCTGCTAGCCATACCGCGCGCTGCCCTGCGGGACCTGCTGCGTGCCAACGGGCAGGACTGGGTCGAGGATCCGTCGAATGACAATCCGGCCTATGAGCGCGTCCGCATGCGCCGTCTGCTGGCTGCTGACCCGGCCCTGCGTACGCGGGTGCTGGCCATCCAGGACAGACTGCAGCTGTTGCGGCAGGTGCAGGACCGGGCGCTGGCCCGCTGGCTGTCGGAAGAGGTCGAGACCCGCCCGGACGGGACGCTGAGAGCGCCCCTGCCGCTGCCGCCGGGCGAACGGGGAGACCGGGCGCTCGCCGCCCTGATCACGCTCGCCAGCGGCCGTACACGGCCTGTGCGATCCGATGCCTTGTCCCGGCTCACACACCGCATTGCGCACCCCGATACGTTGCGGCCGGCAACCCTCGGCGGTGCGGCCGTCTGGATCAAAAACGGGAACCTCAAAGCGGTCGCGGAACACAAGCTGCCGCCAGAGCAGGTTAACGCAATCCCTGCGCGACTTTCGGCCATGGTCACCGCCTGTTTAGGTGAAATGTGAGATAAAATGTCCACGGCGCAGCTAAAGAGTCGTTTTTCGGCCCCGGTGGCCCTATGTTATCTGTCGAGAAGCTTTCCAAACTGAGAGAGATGAAATGAACGTTCGGAACCTGGCCATTTGGGGTGCAATCGCGCTGCTCGTCATTGGTATGGCGGTCGCGATGGGCGGAAATCCCGAAACCGCCAGTGCCAAGCGCGCGAAACTCTCCGAAATCTACACACTCGTCGACAATGGCCAAGTGGCGGAAGCCACGCTGGGCGATGACCAGATCATCGTGAAGACCACCGATGGCAACACGATGGTCAGCGAGCTGCGCGCTCTCGACATGAGCACGCAGGACTATCTGCGCGACCACAATGTGCCGTTCACGGTGGATGCCGACAGCGGGCGCAACAATTTTGCCTCGCTCCTGTTCTCGATCCTGCCGATCCTGCTGATCGTCGGCTTTGTTTTCTTCATGATGCGCCAGATGCAGGGTGGCGGTGGCCGCGGTGCGATGAGCTTCGGCAAATCGCGCGCCCGCCTGCTGACCGAAAAGCATGGCCGCGTTACCTTTGACGACGTCGCAGGCGTCGATGAAGCCAAGGAAGAGCTGCAGGAAATCGTCGAATTCCTGCAGGATCCGTCCAAGTTCCAGCGCCTCGGCGGCAAGATCCCGAAAGGCGCGCTGCTGGTCGGCCCGCCCGGGACCGGTAAGACGCTGCTGGCCCGCGCCGTGGCCGGTGAAGCGGGGGTACCCTTCTTCACGATTTCCGGTTCGGACTTTGTCGAAATGTTCGTCGGCGTCGGTGCCAGCCGTGTGCGCGACATGTTCGAACAGGCCAAGCGCTCCGCGCCGTGCATCATCTTCATCGACGAGATCGACGCGGTCGGCCGCTCCCGTGGTGCCGGCCTCGGCGGCGGTAATGACGAGCGCGAGCAGACGCTGAACCAGCTGCTGGTCGAGATGGACGGCTTCGAAGCCAATGAAGGCATCATCCTGATCGCCGCCACCAACCGTCCGGATGTTCTGGACCCGGCGCTGCTGCGCCCCGGCCGTTTCGACCGTCAGGTCACCGTCGGCAATCCGGACATCATGGGCCGCGAAAAGATCCTGCGCGTTCACATGCGCAATGTGCCGCTGGCCAAAGACGTCGACGCGAAGACGATTGCGCGCGGTACGCCGGGCTTCTCGGGCGCCGACCTTGCGAACCTCGTAAACGAGGCTGCGCTGCTGGCCGCCCGCCGCGGCAAGCGCGTGGTTGCCATGCAGGAATTCGAGGACGCGAAAGACAAAGTCCTGATGGGACCGGAGCGCCGCTCCATGGTCATGTCCGAGAAGGAAAAGGAACTCACCGCCTGGCACGAGGCCGGTCACGCCATCGTGGCCATGAAAGTGCCCGCCGCGGATCCGGTTCACAAGGCGACCATCATACCGCGCGGCCGCGCGCTCGGCATGGTCATGCAGCTGCCGGAAGACGACAAGCTGTCCATGTCCAAGGTCGAGATGACGTCACGCCTCGCCATCATGATGGGCGGCCGTGTTGCGGAAGAGCTGAAATTCGGCGACGACAATGTCACCGCCGGGGCCGCTTCCGACATCCAGCAGGCAACCCGTCTGGCGCGCGCCATGGTCACCCGTTTCGGCCTGTCCGACACGATCGGTCCGGTGGATTACGGCTCGGACCAGGGCGATGTGTTCCTGGGCCAGCAACTCGTGCAGGCGAGCCACGTCTCGGAAGAGACGTCCCGCAAGATCGAGGAAGAAGTCCGCAAGCTGATCCAGACCGGCATGGACGATGCCCGCCGCATCATGACCGAGTGTCATGATGAATGGTCTGCCATCGCCAATGGCCTGCTCGAATACGAGACGCTGACCGGCAGCGAGATCACCGATCTCCTGGACGGCAAGCCGCCGACCCGTCCGGACCTTGGCGCCGAAGACATCGGCCCGTCCTCTGCTGTCCCGGCCATCGGCAAACGCCGCAAGCCGAAGGATGAGGGTGGCGAGCCCACGGGCGACCCGGAACCGAACCCGGCCTGAAGATCTGCAGGAAAATCCTGAATTGAGGCGCTGCCGGCATGGCAGCGCCTTTTTTCGTCGCCTGGCCCGGGTTCGAATTGTCGCGGGGGTAGACTGGCGCAATCGAAATACAGTCTTGCTGTACCTCAAGGATTGCTGCACTGCAGCATTTTGGTTTCTAAAGGGCATCATTCGGTCGGAACAGTCAGGCAGGCGGGAGGGCGCAATGCCCATCAAACCGGTAGACATCGTCCTCTCCAACGGGGTGGAAGTCATTCTGCGCCCGGCCGGGCCGGAGGATGAACCGCGGTTCGAGCATATCGTGGCGAACATGTCGGAAGAGTCGCGTTACCTGCGCTTCTTCTCAGGCGCCAAGGTCATTCCGAAATCGATTATCCACGCGCTCGCCGATGCGGACGGGCACCGCCACATCGCCTGGGCGGCGGCACTCAAGAACGAGCCGGGCCAGCCTTTTATCGCCGCGGCCCACGCGATCCGCACCACGAATGAACTGGAAGAAGCCGAGCTCGCCATGGGCGTACTGGACGCCTATCACACGCAGGGCCTGTCCCGCATGCTGATCGCTTGCGTGGCGCTCTGCTGTCATGCTGAAGGGATCATCACGCTGGAAGCGGAGACGCTGCCGGAGAACCGCAAGGCCAATAGCCTGTTCAAGGCGCTCGGCGGGCATGTGATCCGGCCGATGCCACCGACCACGATGTGGCAGTTCCATGTCGGCGAACTGATCAGCGTGCTGCGCGCCATGGAAACCCCGCGAGGGCTCCGCGAGGTGTTCCGGATCAATGGCGCGGAAGACGAAGGCCTGACGGACGAGTCTTAAGAGACCCGTTCCACCATCATGTGCTTGATCTTGGCGATGGCCTTGGCCGGGTTCAGGCCTTTCGGGCAGACCTGCGCACAGTTCATGATCGTGTGGCAACGATAGAGCTTGAACGGGTCTTCCAGATCGTCGAGGCGCTCGCCGGTGGCTTCGTCGCGGCTGTCGATCAGCCAGCGATAGGCCTGCAGCAGGGCGGCCGGGCCGAGATACTTGTCGCCATTCCACCAGTAGGACGGGCAGGACGTCGAGCAGGAGGCACAGAGGATACACTCGTAAAGGCCGTTCAGCTCTTCGCGGTCAGCCTCGGACTGTTTCCATTCCTTCTCCGGCGCCGGCGTGTCCGTTTTCAGGTACGGCTGCACATAGGCGTGCTGGGCATAGAAGTTCGTCAGGTCGGGGATCAAGTCGCGCACCACCGGCTGCGAGGGCAGGGGGCTGATCGTGATCACGCCCTTCGGCAGGTCGTCGAAGCCCTTGGTGCAGGCGATCGTGTTGCGCCCGGCAATGTTCATTGCACAGGAACCGCAAACGCCTTCCCGGCACGAGCGGCGGAAGGCCAGCGTCGGGTCGATATTGTTCTTGATGTAGAGCAGGACGTCCAGGATCATCGTCCCGGCCTTGTCCATGTCCACCCAATAGGTGTCCCAGCGCGGATTGCCGCCTTCTTCCGGATTGTAGCGATAGATCCGGAACTGGCGGAGATTGGTCGCGCCCTGCGGCTTCGGCCAGGTCTTGCCTTTGCGGACCGTGGAATTCTTGGGAAGCGTAAGCTGTACCATGTTCGTGCGGTCCTCTTAGTAAACCCGGGCCTTCGGCTCGATGTAGCTGATTTCGTTCGACATCGTGTAGTCGTGCACAGGGCGGTAATCGAGCGTCACCTTGCCGGTGCCATCGTTCCACGCCAGCGTGTGCTTCATCCAGTTTTCGTCGTCGCGGTCTGCAAAGTCCTCGCGGGCATGGGCGCCGCGGCTCTCTTCGCGCGTTGCCGCGCCATTCACAGTAACGGCCGCCTGGGCGAGGAGGTTGTCGAACTCGAGCGCTTCGACGAGGTCGGTGTTCCACACCATGGTGCGGTCCTGGACATCGATGCCCGGCAGTTTCTTGTAGACTTCCTCGATCGCGTCGACGCCTTCCTTGAGAACGTCGCCGGTGCGGAACACGGCGCAGTTGCTCTGCATGGCGCGCTGCATTTCGAGGCGCAGCTTGGCGACCGGCTGGTCACCGGATGCGTTGCGGAACTTGTCGAGGCGGGCGAGGTGGCTGTCGGTTGCGCCTTTCGGCAGTTCCGGCTGCGTGGCGCCGGCAATCGTCGTCTCACCGCAGCGCAGGCCTGCTGCGCGGCCGAACACGACCAGATCGATCAGAGAGTTGGAGCCAAGGCGGTTGGCGCCATGCACCGACACGCAGGCCGCTTCGCCAACGGCCATCAGGCCCGGCACGACCGAATCCGGATCGCCGTTTTTCTTGGTCAGCACTTCGCCGTGATAATTCGTCGGGATGCCGCCCATATTGTAGTGGACCGTCGGCAGGACCGGGATCGGTTCCTTGGTGACGTCGACACCGGCGAAGATTTTCGCGGTTTCGGAAATGCCCGGCAGACGCTCGGCCAGCACTTCGGCGCCGAGGTGCTCGAGGTGCAGGTGGATGTGATCCTTTTCCGGGCCGACGCCACGGCCTTCTCGGATTTCCACGGTCATGGCGCGGGAGACGACGTCACGGGAGGCGAGGTCTTTCGCGCTGGGGGCGTAGCGCTCCATGAAGCGCTCGCCTTCGGAGTTGGTCAGGTAACCGCCTTCACCGCGGGACCCTTCAGTGATCAGGCAGCCCGACCCATAGATGCCGGTCGGGTGGAACTGCACGAATTCCATGTCCTGAAGCGGCAGGCCGGCGCGCAGCACCATGGCGTTGCCGTCGCCCGTGCAGGTGTGGGCGGAGGTACAGGAGAAGAAGGCGCGGCCATAGCCGCCGGTGGCGAGGATGACTTTCTGGGCACGGAAGCGGTGCAGCGTGCCGTCATCCAGCTTCCAGGCTGTGACACCGCGGCAGGCGCCTTCCTCGTCCATGATCAGGTCCATGGCGAAGTACTCGATGAAGAACTCGGTCTCCTCACGCACGCACTGGCCGTAAAGCGTGTGCAGCATGGCGTGGCCGGTCCGGTCTGCGGCGGCGCAGGTGCGCTGCACCGGGCCCTGGCCGAAGTCGCGAGTCATGCCGCCGAAGGCACGCTGGTAGATCTTGCCTTCCTCGGTCCGCGAGAAGGGCATGCCCCAGTGCTCAAGTTCGTAGACAGCCTGCGGGGCATTCCGCGTCAGGTATTCGATGGCGTCCTGGTCGCCCAGCCAGTCAGACCCCTTGACGGTGTCGTACATGTGCCAGCGCCAGTTGTCCTCGCCCATATTGCCGAGAGAAGCGGCAATGCCGCCCTGCGCTGCAACTGTGTGCGAGCGGGTCGGGAAGACTTTGGTGATACAGGCGGTGCGCAGGCCAGCCTGGGCCGCGCCGAGGGCGGCGCGCAGGCCGGAACCGCCCGCGCCGACAACCACGACATCGTATGTATGATCGATCCAGTTATAGGTGCTCATGTTCTAACTCTCCCGCGGCGTCGCTTACGCGCCCGCGCCAATCCACAGTTTCAGGACCGAAAGGGCGATGGCCGCAAACAGTGCGATACAGGCGAAGCTGTTCAGGATCAGCAGCGCCGAGCGCATCCCCGTCTTCGCAATATAGTCTTCAATGACCACCTGCATGCCGAGGCGCATATGGTATACGGTCGCGCCGGCCGTAAGGATCAGCAGGATCGCCGGCAGCGGCTGCGAAATCCATTCGATCGCAGCCTTTTCACCGCCCTGGACGGCGTTGATGATCGAGAACAGGAACCACGGCACCAGAAATATGAGGGCAATGGCCGATACGCGCTGGCCGATATGGTGATGGGTGCCGGATTTGGCGGAGCCGAGGCCGCGGGCGGCTTTGGTCGGGGTCAGGAACTGGCTGTTCGACATGGGTCTCTGCCTCCTACAGTCCGGCGGCGGCGAACCAGATGGCGGCCGCGCCCAGAATGGCAAATGCGTAGTTGAAGACGGAAACGGCGCTGGCCCGGCCCGGATCGAAGCCGATATTTGGGCCGTCCCAGAGCAGGTGGCGGATGCCGTTCACGAGGTGGAACAGGACAGCGACCGTCCAGAGATAGAGGATGACGCTTCCGAACCAGGAGAAGAGGATCCCCTCGATGGCGTCGTAACACTCGGCACCGGTGGCCAGAGCGATGATCCAGCCGGCGATCAGGAAGGTGCCGAAATAGAGGGCAACGCCAGTGATGCGGTGGGTGATCGAAGCGGCCATGGTGACATGGGGGCGCCAGACCTGGAGGTGAGGCGACAGCGGGCGGGCATCAGCCCCGGACGATCCTGACATGCGAAGGACACCTTCCGATGAATGGTAAGAGTTTCACTCAAGTGCTTGGCTTGCGGTTCTAGGAGTCTCTATGATCCTGTCAACGCACGGCGCGTCATGGAGTGACAATATGAAACGATTTCTGTGGGTTGTGGCCCTGTTTCTGATCACACCTGCGGCACTGGCGGATCCGATGGATGCCTTGGTCGCCGAATATGAGGTGTATGTGCGTGACGTTTACCCAGAGGAAGCGGCACGTGCCGCTGGGGAAGCGCCATCGGCCTGGGGAAAAGTGACACCCGAAGCCATATCTGAGCGGGCGGCGAGGGCGCAGGCGCTGCGCGATTCGATTTCGGCCCTCGAGACGGACCGGACCACCGATCGGGCCATTCTCGAACGTCTCCTGTCGGCCGACATCGATGATGCGCGCTTCGACACCGCACGCATCCCGTTCACCGGTGACTGGGGCTTCCAGGCCGAACCCATCTTTGCGGCGATGCAGACCACGATCACCAGCGAAGCCGAAGGCGAGGCGTGGATTGCGCGCCTGAACGATGTGCCGCGCTATTTTGCCGAAAACGTCGCGAACATGCGCCGGGGGCTCGCCACTGGCTGGGTGGCCCATGCCGATCCTTTGAAAGTGTCGACCGACCAGATCCGCGAACAGATCTCAGATGATCCGAGTGCGAGCGGACTGTACGTTCCGTTCCTGAACCTGCCTGCGGGCATGGACCCGGCCGTTGCCTCCCGGCTGAGAACGGATGGGCTGACCGCCGTTGCCAATGCGATCTCGGCCTATCGCAAGACACTTGCCTTTATCGAGGAAGACTATGCGCCTCACACACGGGCAGGGGCCGGTATCGCGGAATTGCTGGGCGGCCTGGACGCCTATGCGGCGGCAGTCGAGCATCACACGGCCGGCGCCGGTTATTCCCCGGAAGAGATCCACACGCTCGGCGAGGCCGAAGTCGCCCGTATCCGCGCCGAAATGGAGGCCATCCTTCAGGAAATCCATTTTGAAGGCGATTTCCAGGACTTCCTCGATTTCCTGCGCACCGATCCGGCCTTCTATGCAAAGACGCCTGAGGAACTGATGAGCCGGGCGAAGGAAACAGCGGCGAAGCTGGATGCGATCCTGCCCGACTATTTCGGCAAGCTTCCGGAGCATTGGTATGATGTGGAGCCGGTACCGGCCACGATTGCGCCGGGCTACACGTCCGGGCGGTACGTGGAAGGCGATCCGCAGGAAAACCGGCCCGGCATCTATCTGGTCAATACGTACGCGCTGGACCAGCGGCCGCTCTATGAGCTGCCAGCCCTTTCGGCGCATGAGGCTGTGCCGGGGCACCATCTGCAGATCATGCTGGCGATGGAAATGGAAGGCCAACCGCGTTTCCGCCAGCAATACTACGCTACCGCCTTCGGCGAAGGCTGGGGACTCTATGCCGAACACCTGGCGATGGAGGCAGGCCTGAACGAGACGCCCTATGAACGTTTCGGCGGCCTCTCGATGGAAATGTGGCGCGCCTGCCGGCTGGTCGCCGACACAGGGCTGCACTGGTATGGCTGGACCCGGGAAGAGGCGGAGAAATGTTTCAACGAAAACTCTGCGCTCGCGCCACTGAACATCCAGAATGAAGTCACCCGCTATATGGGCTGGCCGGGGCAGGCGACGGCCTACAAGATCGGTGAACTGAAAATCCTGGACCTGCGTCATCAGGCCGAAGAAGCCCTTGGTGATCAATTCGACATCCGCGCATTCCACGATGCGGTACTGTCGCAGGGCGCTGTTCCGCTGGACGTGCTGGACCGCCAGATACATGACTGGATCGACGCGCAACTGGCGCCTGCACCTGTCGCGCTCGTGCCCTGATTGCGACAGCCATTTAAATTTGTTCCGGGCAGGCTTGTCTCGCCCTGACCGGCACGCCAAATGGGCGGGCCATGTTCCGCTTCTTTGAACACCGCCTCGCTCCTTTTCCGGACCAGCTTCTGGATGTGCCGCCGGACGGCTTCTGGCCTTTCGTCCGGTATTACATCCGTGATGCTGTGCCGTGGCTGGCGGTCACGGCAGCCCTGACTGCGCTCATCGCCGTGGGAGAGGTAACCCTGTTCGGTTTCCTTGGCGGGATCGTCGATTGGCTGTCCTCCGCTGACCGGGAGGGTTTCCTTCAGCGCGAAGGCCCCCGGCTCGCCTTCATGGCGGGTGTGGTGCTGGTTGCCCTGCCGCTCGCGACACTGATCCATGCGCTGATCGTCTACCAGGGCCTGATGGGCAATGTGCCGATGAGCGCGCGCTGGCGAATGCACCGGCAGATGCTGGGCCAGTCGATGAACTTCTTCGGCAACGAATTCGCCGGCCGCGTCGCAACCAAGGTGATGCAGACCGCGCTCGCTGTACGCGAGGCGGTGATGAAGATCCTCGACGTTTTCGTTTTCGTGGTTGTCTATTTCATCTCGGCACTGGTTCTGGTGGCCTCGTCCGACTGGCGCCTGATGCTGCCATTCCTCCTGTGGGGCGGGCTCTACTGCCTCGTCATGGCCTGGTTCGTTCCGCGACTCGGCAAGGTGGCGGAAGAGCAGGCCGATGCGCGCTCTGTCATGACCGGGCGTATTGTCGACAGCTACACCAATATCCAGACCGTCAAACTGTTCGCCCATGCCGGACACGAGGAAGCCTATGCGAAGGACAGTATGCAGGGCTTCCTGCAGACGGTGTACCGGCAGATGCGCTACGTCACTGGTTTCAATGTGGTCGTCTATCTCAACAATTCGCTGCTGGTTTTCCTGGTCGGCGCGATAGGCATCTATTTGTGGATGGGCAATCTGGTCGGGGCAGGCGCCGTGGCAGCGGCGATCGGTCTGACGCTGCGGATCAAGTCCATGTCGCAATGGATCATGTGGGAAGTCGCAGGCCTCTTCGAGAATATCGGCGTGGTCTATGACGGGAAGGCCATGCTCAACCGTCCGGTTGCCGTGGCCGATGCGCCGGATGCGGAAGACCTGCCGCGCGGCGTGGGAGCAATCGAATTCCAGGATGTCTCCTTCCACTATGGCAAAGGGTCAGGCGTGATCGAGAACTTTTCCCTCTCCATCCGGCCGGGCGAGAAAATCGGCCTCGTCGGCCGCTCCGGCGCAGGCAAGACGACGCTGACAAACCTGCTGCTACGCTTCTATGAAACCGAAAGCGGCGCCATCCTGCTGGATGGGCACGATGTCTCTCACGTGACGCAGGATTCGCTCCGGGCACAGATCGGTGTGGTGACGCAGGATACCTCGCTCCTCCACCGGTCGATCCGCGAGAACATCGCCTATGGCCGGCCGGGCGCCAGCGACGCCCAGATCCTGGCAGCGTGTGAGAAAGCCGCCGCGCTGGATTTCATCAACGATCTTGAAGATTCAAAGGGCCGGCGCGGTCTCGATGCGCATGTCGGCGAGCGCGGCGTGAAACTCTCCGGCGGCCAGCGCCAGCGGATCGCCATTGCGCGTATCTTCCTGAAGGATGCCCCGGTGCTGATCCTCGACGAGGCGACCTCGGCGCTCGATTCCGAGGTCGAGGCCGTGATCCAGGAAAAACTGTTCGAACTCATGGAGGGCAAGACGGTGATCGCCATTGCCCACCGCTTGTCGACCATCGCCGCGATGGACCGGCTGATCGTGCTGGATAAAGGCCAGATCGTGGAGCAGGGGAGCCACGCCGATCTTGTCGCCGCCGGCGGGCTCTATTCCGAGCTCTGGGCGCGCCAGTCCGGCGGGTTCCTGGTCGAACCGGGTGAGGCAGACAGCGAAGTTGCGGCGGAGTAGGGCCTCATGAAACTGACCATTATCGAAACCGGCCTCGTGCCGGAGCCGATCCGCGGCGACTTCGAGGATTATCCGGCCATGTTCCGCCAGATGATGGCAGGCGTCGGCCAATATGAATTCGAGACCGTCTCGGTGATCCAGAACCAGCCTTTGCCAGCGCTGGACACGCTGGAAGCGGTGATGATCACAGGGTCTCCCGCCGGCGTTTACGACGACGAGGCATGGATCGGTCCGCTGGCCGATTTCGTTCGTGCGGGCGCTGCCGCGGGTGTGCCGCAGGTCGGCATTTGTTTCGGTCACCAGATCATGGCCGAAGCGCTGGGCGGCAACGTCGTGAAGTCTGAGAAAGGCTGGGGCGTCGGGCGGCACACTTACGATGTCGTGGCCTGTCCGGGCTTTATCAAAGAGGCGTGCCCGCCCACCGTTTCAGCGGCTGTCAGCCACCAGGACCAGGTCGTGTCCCTGCCGCCGGGCGCGGAAGTGATCGCGGCGTCGGATTTCACGCCGTTCGCAGGTCTGTACTATCCGGAGGCGCCGGCGCTCAGCTTCCAGTGTCATCCGGAATTCGCCGATCGCTACTCTGCGGCACTTTATTCCCTGCGCCGCCCGCGCCTCGGCGAAACCTTAACGGATCAGGCGCTGGAATCCCTTGAAATCGAAGGCGATCACACCCGTCTGGCGCGCTGGACGGCGGAATTCCTGAACGCACACCGGCGCAGGCGTTAACGATTTGAAATTGGTGTGAAACCTGCATCCGGTTGCGGAAACATGTGCAACAGTGTTCAACACGCGCACACAATCCGTGGAGATATCCGACATGATGCCGAAACCGCTCGCCAACATCGCTCCGAATACGTTCGAGTTCGAAGTGCTGCCACTGGTGAAACCGACAGGTTTTCGCGAATATGATGCCCGTTGGTGGTTCAACGGTATCGGCAAGGAAAAGGCCCCGGAGCTGAACCTCACGGGTGTTCAGGCCCTCGGCCTGGGCATGGCGACGCTGTTCCACGAACTGGGTGTCGAGCCGAAAGTGGTCACCGGCCATGATTTCCGCTCCATCAGCCAGCCGATCAAGAATGCCCTGATCCTGGGCCTGACGCAGGGCGGCTGCGAAGTGATGGATGTCGGCCTCGCGCTTTCACCGATGGTCTACTGGAGCCAGTTCGAACTGGATGCACCCTGCTGCGCCATGGTCACCGCCAGCCACAATGAAAATGGCTGGACGGGCGTAAAGATGGGCGCGAACAAGCCGCTCACTTTCGGCCCTGAAGAAATGGGCCGCCTGAAGGAAATCGTCATGGGCGGCGCCTTTGTCGAACGCGAAGGCGGCAAGCACTACCGTGTCGAAGGCATCCGCGAGAAATATATCGCATCCGTCTCTGATGGCGTGAAACTGTCCCGTCCGCTGCGCGTGATCGCAGCTTGCGGTAACGGCACGGCAGGTGCCTTTGCGCCGGACGCACTGCGCGCCATGGGCGCTGAGGTCATCGAGATGGACTGCAATCTCGACATGACCTTCCCGAAATACAATCCCAATCCGGAAGATTCCGAAATGCTGCACGCGATGGCCGCAGCCGTGAGGGAGCATGGTGCAGACGTTGCGCTCGGCTTTGATGGCGACGGCGACCGCTGCGGTGTTGTCGACAATACGGGCGAGGAAATCTTCGCTGACAAGATCGGCCTGATGCTGGCCCGCGATTTGTCGAAACAGTATCCGAACGCAAAATTCGTGGTCGATGTGAAATCGACCGGCCTCTACAAGACTGATCCTGTACTGAAGGAAAACGGTGCCACCGTCGATTATTACAAGACCGGACACTCCTACATCAAGCGGCGCACGAACGAGCTTGGCGCGCTCGCGGGCTTCGAGAAGTCCGGCCACTTCTTCTTCCGTCCACCGATCGGGCTCGGCTATGACTGCGGCCTCGTTGCTGCCAAGGCCGTGCTGCAGATGCTGGACCGCAACCCGGGCAAGACGATGGCGGAACTGAAAGGGGAACTGGGCACGGCCTGGACCTCGCTCACCATGTCGCCGCACTGCGATGACGAGACCAAGTATGGCATCGTCGACAAGATGGTCGAAGAATATCAGGGCCTGAACGGCACGGAGATTCTTGGCCGGAAAGTGGTCGACGTGAATACTGTCAACGGTGCCCGCGTGACACTGGAAGACGGCTCCTGGGTTCTGGTGCGGGCGTCATCCAACAAGCCGGAACTGGTCGTCGTGGTCGAATCCATGGCCAGCGAAGCTGACATGAAGGACCTCTTCCACAAGGAAGTGAAACCCCGCCTCGGCAAGCACCCGGAAGTTGGCGCCTACAACCAGGAAATCTGATCGGCCGTCTCTGATCAGCTGCCAGCGGGCGGCATGCCCATTTTGGCGCCTGCGGCGTCGTCGATTTCTTCGGCGCGCTTCCAGGCGGGACGGGATTCGAGCCGGCTCCAGTATTCCGCCAGCGCGTCATGCGGCGGGACGGAGCCGAACTGCAGTCCCCAGCCGATCTGGGCGCCGAGGTATACATCCGCTGCGGTAAACTGGTCGCCGCACAGATAAGGCGATGCGTCAGAAGCGGCCTTCACCAGCACGTCATACATGGCGTCGAAATCGCCATAGCCAGCCATTATCTTCCGGTCTTCAGCGACCGTAAAGCCGAGCGCCCGGTTGGTCACGGCGGATTCGACGGGGCCCGCTGCGAAGAACATCCAGCGGTAATAGGCCCCGCGCTTGTCCACCGGCGGCGCAAGCCCGGCTTCCGGGAAGGCATCCGCCAGATAGGCGCAGATCGCGGCGCATTCAGTCACCACCTGGTCGCCATGAACAATCGCCGGGACCTTGCCCATCGGATTGATGGCAAGGTATTCCGGCGCCTTCATCGTGCCGCCATAGGTGAGGTATTCCACGTCATAGGGTGCGCCGACTTCCTCCAGCATCCAGCGGGCGATCCGGCCGCGGGACATCGGGTTGGTATACAGTTTCAGACTGGTCATGCGCCCCTTCCATTTGTTCACGTTTTGATCCTGCCCTCTCGAGGGAGCTCAGTCAATGCGGATTCGTTCTGACTGAAACTACCTGACGTACAGTCATGACCCCTTGACCAGTTGGCACAAAAATCGCACCCCTCCGGCCAGTTTGAACAGGCAGGATTGAGGGTTTCCCCATGCGCGTTGCAATGATTGGCACAGGCTATGTGGGGCTGGTTTCCGGCGCCTGCTTTGCGGACTTCGGCCATACCGTTACCTGTGTCGACAAGGACGCTTCCAAGATCGAGAAGCTGGAAGCCGGCATCATGCCGATCTACGAGCCAGGCCTCGATGATCTGGTTGCGAAGAATGTCCAGGAAGAGCGGCTGTTCTTCACGACCGACCCGGCGGAAGCCATTCGCGATGCCGATGCGGTGTTCATTGCCGTCGGCACGCCGTCCCGCCGCGGCGACGGCCATGCCGACCTCTCCTATGTTTACGGCGCCGCAGAAGAAATCGCCCAGCTGATGGACGGCTTCACTGTTGTCGTGACCAAGTCGACCGTGCCGGTTGGCACCGGCGACGAGGTGGAAGAAATCATCCGGAAGGCGCGCCCCGATGGCGACTTCGCCGTTGTGTCAAATCCGGAATTCCTGCGCGAAGGCGCTGCCATCAAGGATTTCAAAATTCCGGACCGCGTCGTCGTCGGCACCGAGGACGAGCGCGCCCGCGAGGTGATGAAGGAACTCTACCGTCCGCTGTTCCTGAACGAGACGCCGATCCTGTTCACCGCCCGCCGGACTTCCGAGCTGATCAAGTACGCGGCCAACGCTTTCCTCGCAGTGAAGATCACCTTCATCAACGAGATGGCAGACCTTTGCGAGAAGGTCGGAGCGAACGTGCAGGAAGTGTCCCGTGGCATCGGCCTCGATGGCCGGATCGGCAGGAAATTCCTGAATGCCGGGCCGGGCTATGGCGGTTCCTGCTTCCCGAAGGACACGCTGGCACTGACCAAGACGGCCAACGACTATGACAGCCCGGTGCGTATCGTCGACACGGTTGTCGAGGTGAATGCGGCCCGTAAGAAAGCGATGGCTGGCAAGGTGATTGCGGCCATGGGCGGCGATGTCAGCGGGAAGACGATTGGCGTTCTTGGCCTCGCCTTCAAGCAAAACACCGACGACATGCGCGACGCGCCGAGCCTCGATATCCTGCCGGCGCTTCAGGCGGCCGGCGCAACGATCAAGGCCTACGATCCCGAGGCGATGGAAGAAGCCAGCCACCTGCTGAAGGATATCCAGTTCGCGAAGAATGCCTATGAGGCGGCCCAGGATGCCGATGCACTTGTCATCGTGACCGAATGGGACCAGTTCCGGGCCCTTGACCTTGAGCGCATCAAGGCTGCACTGAAGAGCAATGTCGTGGTAGACTTGCGGAACATCTATTCGCCGGAAGACATGGCCGCGAAAGGCTTCGCTTACACCTCCATCGGCCGCCCGGCCGTTTGATCTGCCCCGTCGCTGCACACAAGGACAGGACACATGAAATTCTTTGTAGATACCGCGAATATTGACGATATCGCGGAGCTCGCCGCGACAGGTCTGATCGACGGTGTCACCACGAACCCGTCGCTGGTCGCCAAGTCTGGACGGCCTTTCACTGAAGTGATCAAGGAAATCTGCGACCTGGTCGAAGGCCCGGTCAGCGCCGAAGTGGTCGCCACCGACTATGACGGCATGATCACCGAAGGCCGCAAGCTGGCGGCGATTGCTGAAAACGTCGCCGTGAAACTTCCGCTCACCTGGGACGGCTTGAAAGCCTGCAAGACATTGACCGGCGAAGGCACGATGGTGAACGTCACGCTGTGTTTCTCGGCCAACCAGGCCTTGCTGGCTGCCAAGGCCGGCGCGACCTTTATCTCGCCTTTCATCGGACGCCTCGATGACATCAATCTGGACGGCATGGAACTGATCTCCGACATCCGCCAGATCTATGACAACTACCTGTTCGACACCGAGATCCTGGCAGCCTCGATCCGCACGGCGAACCATGTGAAGGAGTCGGCCCTTGCCGGGGCAGACGTCGCAACCATGCCGCCGAACGTGATCAAGACACTGGCGGCTCATCCGCTGACGGATAAAGGCCTCGCAGCCTTCCTCGCCGACGCTGAAAAGGCTGGCATCAAGGTCTGACCCGCATGACCGAGGCGCAAGGCCCGCAGGGCAGGGTCCTCATTATTGCTGGATCCGATTCCGGCGGGGGGGCCGGCATTCAGGCCGACATCAAGGCCGTCACCATGCTGGGTGGTTATGCCATGACAGCGGTGACGGCGATTACCGTGCAGGACACAACCGGCGTGCACGGCGTATGGCCTTTGCCGCTTCAGGCCGTGACCGACCAGATACGCGTCACGCTGAAAGACATTGGTGCCGACGCGATCAAGACCGGCATGCTCGGCAGTGCAGCGCTGGTCGAAGCGGTCGCCGAATGCCTTTCCGAAAATGCGCAGATGGTGCCGCGTGTGATCGACCCGGTCATGATCGCCACGTCTGGCCACCGGCTGGTCGAAGCGAAGGGCGTTGATGCCATCCGGTCCGAACTTGTGCCCCATGCCCGGTTGGTCACGCCGAACGCGCCGGAAGCCGAAGTGCTGACCGGCAAGGCCGTCGAGACGGTCGATGGCCAGCGCCGGGCTGCAGAACAGCTGCTCGAGCTTGGCGCGAATGGGGCTCTGGTCAAGGGCGGGCACATTCCGGGCAGCAAGATTGTCGATGTGTTGCAGACGACGACCGGCGAATGGATCTTCGAAAGCCCGCGGATCGATACGACGTCCACGCATGGAACCGGGTGCACGCTTGCGTCCGCGATTGCCGCTCTGCTGGGGCAGGGCGCTAGCGTTCCGGAAGCGGTCGAGCAGGGACGCGAATACCTGCTGGGGGCCATCCGGACTGCCAAGGGGTTCGGCAAGGGTGCCGGGCCGGTCCATCATGGCTGGGTGCTGGACGACGAGGAATAGCCGGCCTTAACAATCGATCAGAAATGATCGATTTGCCGTCTTCTGAGAGTGTGGCAAAGGATGCGCCCCGAAACAGGAGGCGCCCATGCCGAAATTGCCTTTCTATCAGGTCGATGCCTTTGCCTCGCGGCCATTCGAGGGAAACCAGGCGTGCGTGATGCCGCTTGAGGACTTCCTTCCCGATGCCGTGCTGCAGACGATTGCGGCAGAGAACAACGTCGCCGAGACGGCCTATCTGGTTCCCAAAGGCGGCAACACCTGGGCGCTACGCTGGTTCACCCCGGCTGTGGAAGTGCCGCTCTGTGGTCATGCCACGCTGGCGAGCGCGCATGTCCTGTTCGAAGAGCAGGGCTTCAAAGGTGAAGCCATTCATTTCGAGACAGTCCATGCCGGCCGCCTGGTCGTGCGCCGGCTGGCGGACGGCCAGCTGGAAATGGATTTCCCGTGCGGTCCGGTGCAGGAAATTCCGGTGACAGATGATGTTGCCGACGCGCTTGGCGCCCGTCCAGTGCAGGCATGGGGCGGCATGTTCTATGCGGCGCGGTTCGAAACGCCGGACGATGTCAAAGCCCTCAAGCCAGACCAGAAAGCCCTGAAAGACCTTGGCGTGCCGGGGGAAGGCTGGGACCGCGGTAATTTTGGTTGTTTCGCGACAGGTGGCGATGGTGTGGACGTTACCAGCCGTTTCTTCGCGCCGGGCAGCGGGATCGATGAAGACCCGGCCACCGGCAGCTGGCACACAATGCTCGCCCGCGTGATGCACGAGCATACCGGGAAGACCGAGCTCAAATGCCATCAGGCCTATCCGGGCCGCGGCGCCTTCATCGATACCAAACTGAGCGGTCACCGCGTAAAACTCATCGGCACGTCGGTGACCGTGATCGAAGGCAGCTTCACGCTCTAGACGCGGTTACTCCGCGCCCCAGGGGGCGGGCGGAGCCTCCACCGGGTGGGCCGTGTCGAATTCGATGCGGAAGAATCGGCCGGGGCGTTCCAGTTCGTAGGCGAACAGGCTGTGCGAGGGGCGCACTTCCACGGCCCAGACGTTGTCTTTCGACTGCGGAATGCCGGACGCGTCGAACAGGACTTTCGTCGCCTCGTCCGCCGGGAAGTTCAGGCGGCTGCCGCTGAAGCGGTCGTCGCGCGCACCGCCATAGCCGGTCAGCGTATCGAAGCTGCCGTCTTCGTGGCGATGCTCGTGATGCAGGGCGAGGCGGTCGCCTTCCCGGTGGATCACCCAGACGCGGGAACGGTCTTCGCCGACATGCAGCGGAATGCGGATCTCGTCCTTCGTGCAGGAGCGGACATGCATGACAATGCGCTGCGCGCGCCAGGGATCGTCCTGCAGATCATCGCTGACGATCTTGCCTTCGAACGCCCTGCCGCAGAGTGCGGACAGGCGCTGCATGAACTCCGACTCCTGAAGGGTCGGCTGGCTGCAGGCGGTCACCAGTAGCAGCGCGGCGGCGAGAAGACGGGCACGCATCGAGTCTGGCCTAGTGGCGGAAGTGGCGCATGCCGGTGAAGACCATGGCGAGGCCGGCTTCGTCGGCTGCGGCGATCACTTCGTCGTCACGGATCGAGCCGCCCGGCTGGATCACGGCGCTGGCGCCAGCGGAGGCTGCCTGCAGCAGGCCATCCGGGAAGGGGAAGAAGGCGTCGGAGGCTGCGACGCAGCCCTTGGTCTTCGGCTCGGCCCAGCCGGCGACTTCGGCGGCGTCCTCGGCCTTGCGGGCCGCAATGCGGGCAGAATCGATGCGGCTCATCTGGCCAGCGCCGACACCGACCGTCGCGCCGTCTCTGGCATAGACGATGGTGTTGGATTTCACGTGCTTCGCGACGCGCCAGGCGAAGAGCAGGTCGTCCAGCTGCTGGTCGGTCGGGGCGATCTTGGTGACGACTTTCAGGTCTGCCTTCGTGATGCGCCCGAAGTCGCGGTCCTGCATCAGGAATCCGCCTGCGACGGTCTTCACAAACCGGCCGGCAGCGGCGGGGTCGGGCAGACCGTCGGTGATCAGGAGGCGGAGATTTTTCTTCTTGGCGAAGACGGCTTCTGCTGCCGCATCGGCGCCGGGGGCGATGACGACTTCAGTGAAGATCTGGGAGATCTCTTTTGCCGTCTCTTCGTCCAGCGCGCGGTTCAGCGCCACGATCCCGCCAAAGGCAGAGGTCGAGTCGCAGGCGAGCGCCGCGCGGTAGGCTTCGATGATGCTGGACCCTTGCGCGACGCCGCACGGGTTGGCGTGCTTGATGATGGCGACCGCGGGGACGTCTGCGCCGAGCTCACCGATCAGCTCATAGGCGGCGTCGGTGTCGTTGATGTTGTTGTAGGAGAGTTCCTTGCCTTGCAGCTGTTTCGCCGTGGCAACGCCGGGGCGCTTCTCGCCGGTGACATAGAACGCGGCTTTCTGATGTGGATTCTCGCCATAGCGCAGTGATTGCTGCAGCTTGCCACCGATGGCGGTCCAGTCCGGCGCCGTCTCGCCCAGCTGGTCCGCATACCAGCTCGAGATGGCCGCGTCATAGGCGGCGGTGCGGGCATAGGTCTTCGCGGCGAGCTTGCGGCAGAGCGCAACGCTGACTTCACCATCATTCGCGTCCATTTCTTCCAGCACCTTGTCGACATCGCCGCCATCGGTACAGACCGCGACGAAGGCGCCATTCTTGGCCGCCGCGCGCAGCATGGCCGGGCCGCCGATGTCGATGTTCTCAATGCAGGTCTCGAAGTCCGCGCCGGAAGCGACCGTCGCCTCGAACGGGTAGAGATTCACGTAGATCAGGTCGATCGCGCCGATGCCGTGGGTCTCGGCGTCCTTCACGTGGGAGGGGTTGTCGCGCAGGTAGAGCAGGCCGCCATGCACGGCCGGGTGCAGCGTCTTCACGCGGCCATCCATCATTTCCGGGAAGCCGGTCAGGTCCGCGACGTCTTTCACGTCGAGCCCCGCTTCCTTGAGCAGTTTCGACGTGCCTCCGGTGGAGACAAGTTCAACGCCTTTTTCAGCGAGCTTCTTCGCCTGCTCCACAAGGCCGGTCTTGTCGGAAACGGACAGGAGGGCACGGCGAATACGGACGGGAGCTCCGCTGGCGGCGTCGGACATGAGAGGTTCTCCAGGAAGGACAATTTGTTGTCGCGCGGGGTAGCACGGCAGGGCAGGGCGTCAAGCAATGTCCTTGAAGGCTTTTGCAGCCCTTTCCACGCCATACTCCGGTACCATCATGCCCAGCATGCGCAGCGCTTCAGATCGTTCACGGCGGCTGGCAGCCTCAATGAGGACGGAAAGCTGCTTGTCAAACAGTTCCGATGTGGGCGTCCGGCTGACAACGCGCAGGACGCCATCGACATCGGTGCGGACCACGGTCTCGTGCTCGTAGGTCAGCGCTTCGTGCATCTTTTCGCCTGCCCGCAGGCCGGTCTGGGTGATTTCAATATCAACGCCGGGAATCAGGCCCTTCAGGCGGATCAGCGTTTCGGCCAGCTGCAGGATGGGCATCGGCTCGCCCATGTCGAGGACGTAAATGTCCGAATGCCCGCCCGTATGCTGCAGGACACCGGCCTGCAGGACGAGGGAAGAGGCTTCCTCCACCGTCATGAAATAGCGGGTCACGCCCATATCTGTGATGGTGACCGGACCGCCATCCGCGATCTGCTTTTCGAACAGCGGCACCACGGATCCCGACGAGCCAAGCACATTGCCGAACCGGACCATGGCGGCCGCCATGCCGGATTCCTCGGCGATGCGGGAAATGGCGATCTCGGCGAGGCGCTTGGTGGCGCCCATGACATTGTCCGGGTCCACGGCCTTGTCGGTCGAGATGAAGACGAAGCTGCCTGCGCCGACGGCTGCAGCGGCCCGGGCACAGTTCACGGCCCCTTCGACATTGGTCAGGATGGCTTCGCAGACATTGCGTTCCATCAATGGCACATGTTTCAGCGCGGCGGCGTGGATCACGACTTCGGGCTGGGCCGTCTGGAAGATGTCGCGTACGCGCTGGGCGTCACGCACATCACCGAGACGCGAACAGATCGCCATGTCTGGGAACTGTTTCGTCAGTTCCATGTCGATGCTGTAGAGATTGAATTCGCAGGAATCGATGATGGTCAGCTGGCTGGGTTTCAGGCCTGCGACCTGGCGGGCAAGTTCGGACCCGATCGTGCCGCCGCCGCCAGTGATCAGGACGCGCGACCCTTCGATCCTGTTGCGGACCGGGGCGATGCTCAGGCGACGCTCAGGCCGGGCCAGAAGGTCCGCCGGGCGCACCTTCTCCAGGAGCTGGGCGGTTTCTTCCCCGGAAAGCGCCATGATCTGCGTGCCGTGCGCAGAGGTCGTTTCCAGGATCTGCATCATGGTCTTGCGGTCACGGGCTGCGCCCGTGACGGCGACCCAGGGCGTATGCCCGTAACGGACCGACAGGACATCGAGCACGTTCGACAATTCATCCAGGCCGCCCATGATCGGCACACCGCGAATGGCCCGGCCGGGATCATTGCCGTCCGTATCGATCAGGCCCAGCAGCCGGAAGTTCTGGGTCTCCGTCGGTGTCTGCAGGCGCCGGATCACGCCGATACAGCTTGGCACGTCGCCGATCAGCAGGATCTGCCGGGCATCCCTCGCGACGGGGCTGAAAATCTGCAGCGGCTTGCGGGTCGAGCGGGAGAGCGCAACCATTCGCCCAGTGAACAGGCCAATCGTCCAGATCAGCAGGGCGGTGAGCAGGATGCCCCAGGGCTGGGACAGCGCGCCGTTGAGCAGGCCGGCTATCGGCAGGTAGATCAGGCCCGACAGCGCGATGGCCTGCATGATCCGAACGGCATCCGGCCAACCGATATGCCGCCACACTTGTGTTTGGATGCGCAGTACGAGGAAACCGGCAGCGACGGCGGCTGTGAAACAGACGGTGCTGAGCAGGGTGGAGCTGACCGGGAATTCCCCGCGCGGTTCCCCGGTCCACCAGAACAGCACATTGGACAGGATCATGGCCGCAGCGGCCGCGCTGAGGTCGAACCCCAGGGTCAGGTACATGGCTCTGCGTGCGGCACGTTGAGGCGTCATGCACTCGGTTCCTTCACAAAGGCCCAGCGGACGCAGTTTGGCGGTTCGGTTCCGTCGCTATTCGGATCCGCAAAGCCAGCGATCACAATTTGCTCGGGGCGTTCAACTACGCCTCGGGCGAGATAGGCCGTCCGTTCGAGTCTTGCCCCTTCATGACTCGTTTTGAAGCGCCATACAGCCCCATTTTCGCATATTAAGCGAATCGCATCTTTTCCCATCACCGCCTCCACGGTTGGGTGCAGATGGAAGCGAATTTCGAAATTTATGAATTTCCGGTCTTCCGCCGGGGCCTGGGAAATCGGCCGTACCAGCGAATCCTCACCCGCAAGGCGCCGTCCGTTACCCGCCATGAACAAGCGCCGCCGGTGCAGCAGGCCGTGGGCCGGCTTGTAGCCGCCGTGCTGGGCATCCAGCCAGATTTCATCCGCCTCTTCGAGCCGTTTGGCCGAAATGCCATCCGGCCCGCTGGCTGACAGGAGGCGCGTCGCCTCGTTCAGCGAAAATGTTGCAGAATCCCGGCCGGACAGAATGAGCGTCGAGTGCGCGCTGGTGCGGCGCACAGCGGCCTGCCAGTCGATGTTCACCTCGGCGCTGAACCCGCAGGAAGTCACGATGCGGGAATTGCTATCTGACAGCTCAAACCCCAGTGCCCCGGCATGGGCCTGGTCGCCGAACGGCAGGCCCGGTGCCTCACCGCAATCAAGCACAAGGCGCAGCCCTTGTTTCTCGAGCTTCTGAAAGCCGGATTTCGGGGCGAAGGTGAAACGCCGCGGCGGCGCGGGCAGGCGGGCGAGCGCCGCTTCGACCACTTCCGGGCGGGACTCATCGCCGTCATTGAACGGGTTCAGTGCGCCGTCACCGGTCTGGAAGAAGGCCAGCATGGCGCCCATCCGCGGGATCCATTTGGCGAAATAGTCGGGCGGCTCGACCCCGGCCCGGTTCAGCAATTCCTCCAGGGCCTGCAATTGCAACAGGCAGAACAGGAGGCGCGAGGGGGCCCGGCTGACATGCCCGCCATCTGGCAGGATCTGCGCGGTGCATTCCGCATCCAGCCGATCGAGGGCAAGGCCCAGGGCCGGCCGGTTGTTGAAACACAGCGCCCCGGCGACCAGTACGATTGCGGCCATCCAGCGGGCCTTCGGGTCGACGGCAGCATCGGATTGGCTCTCAAGGTAGCGCAGCTGGTGCAGCAGGCAGGCAAGGCGCGCCTGACGGGCCGGTTCCGGGCCTTCCTCGAACAGGTCTTCACCACAGCGCAGCCAGTGCCAGAGGCGCGCAGCCGTCGGATCGATACGCCAGGCAAAGCCGTTGAACCCGCCAAACATCTCGATCCAGGAATCGACATGCGCCCGCGCCCGGACCGCGCCTTCTTCGCCCTGCGAGAAAAGGTCCGGCAGCCAGGCAAACCGGTGCAGCCTGTCGGCGACATGTTTGGATGGCATGGGTACCGACCATGGGCTTTGTCCCGGTTCTAGCGTCATGCGCGACATGCCGATTCGCCATACATCGCGCATCAGCGCTTCGCCGCGCAGCGTGTCGGGCGGGACGATATCGGCCAGGTGAAGCGTGAAGCCCTGCGGGACGGGGCCGGTCTGTTTCAGGCGCTGGACGGCGCCGATCTTGGCATCCTCCCCGCCAACGCCCCGGAAGCGCCGCCAGAGCGCAGCATCGTCCGCTCCCGATCGCGGGGCCCGTTCAGCAGCGTATTGGCTGTCTCCACCTGACACGGGACGCGTCCAATCCTGTTAAGCGTGCACGCTGGGTCTCAGGGCTCGGATATTATCGGCATAGGCCGTTGGGCCGCCCTTGAACACGGCAGACCCGGCAACGATGGCCGTGACTCCGGCGGCGATCGCGCGGGGAGAGGTTTCGGCGTTCAGGCCGCCGTCGATTTCGAGAATGATATCGCGCCCGGTCTGGTCGATCATCCGGCGCAGCTGCTCGACCTTGCGCAGCTGGCTTTCGATGAAGGCCTGCCCGCCAAAGCCGGGGTTTACCGACATGACCAGCACAAGGTCGATATCGTCGATGACCGGCTCAATAATGCTGGCCGGCGTGGCCGGGTTGAGCGCGACGCCCGGCTTCATGCCCGTGGCGCGGATCGCCTGCAGCGTCCGGTGCAGGTGCGGGCCTGCCTCCGGATGCACGGTCAGGATGTTGGCGCCCGCCTTGGCAAAGGCGTGGATGAATGGATCCACCGGTGCGATCATCAGGTGCACATCGAACGGCTTCTTCGTATGCGGACGGAGCTTCTCTATCACGGGCGGGCCGAAGGTCAGGTTCGGCACGAAATGGCCGTCCATGACATCGATGTGGATCATGTCGGCGCCAGCATGGTCGATGGCCCGGATTTCCTCACCGAGACAGGCAAAGTCTGCGGAAAGAATCGAAGGTGAAATCAGTACGTCGCGCATAGAGACTCCCTAAATGGGAAACGCCGGGCACACAAGGCGCCCGGCGTTCCGCATCTGCTTCCGATTGAACGGGTTGCGCTTAGTACGCCGCCGCCGGGATCAGCTTCCAGCCGTCGGCACCGGCGATGATATCAACCGGCGTGCCGGGGGCGATGTAGACGTCTGCGCCCTGGATGATTTCCTTGCTCTCGCCGCTGGAGAAGCGGACGATGTAAGCGAAGGCTTTCGACGTGCCGACAGCCTTGCCGGCTTCGTTGCCGACGATGCCGCCGAGGACTGCGCCGCCAATGGCGCCAGCCGTCTGGGCCTTGTCGCCACCGCCAAGCTCAGAACCTGCAAGGCCGCCAAGCACGGCGCCGGTGGCTGTGCCGATGATCGAGCTGTCACGCTTGATAGTCACTTCGCGGACCGAGGTGACGGTGCCGTGATAGACGGTGGACGCCTGGCCGACAGCGCCCGGGCTGGCCGTACCAACGCCGGATGTCGAGGCGCAGCCTGCCAGAGACAGGCTGAGCGCCAGGAAGGCACCGGCGGCCAGCTTGCCGGTCGAGGTGCGGATGGAAGAAACAACGGTCATTTTAGTGCTCCCTGCACAATGTATGGGGACTTTCTGGCATGTATTCGCTGAATGGCAGATGAACCTTCAGCGGCAATTTCAGGGCGTTAGCTTACCTTAGCGTTGCCGGGGTGAGCCGTGACATGAAGAATGCGTCATGTTCGGAATTCGTCGCCGGGAGGGTGACGAGATCGCCTTTCTCGGTAATGCAGGTCTCGAATCCCGGCGCTTCTTCCGGTTTCACGGGCAGGCGGGTGACGAAGCCGTCGGCGATGGCGCGGTCCACGACATCGGCGCCTTCGGCCTTCAGCGGGGTGCAGACGCAGTAGAGGATCGTGCCGCCGGGGCGGACCATCTCTGTGGCTGCTTTCAGTAGCCGGTACTGCACATCCGGGAAGCGGGCGATGTCGTCCGGGCGCTTGATCCAGGCGCCTTCCGGGTGGCGGCGCAGCGTGCCGAGGGCGGAACACGGCGCGTCCAGCAGCAGCAGGTCGGCAGGCGTCTCCGGGCGCCAGGTTTCGGCGTCTGCTGCAATAATTTCAGCAGAAAGCCCGGTACGGGCGAGGTTCTCTTCGAGCCGTTTCAGACGCGGTTTCGACCGGTCGACCGCGACGACGTTCAGGCCCGCCGCGCAGAGTTGCAGCGTCTTGCCGCCGGGGGCCGCGCAGAGGTCAATCGCCGTGACTTCGGACGACTTGCCCATGACCATATCGGACTTGTCCATGATCATGCCGGACTTGGGCGGACTATCCGATGGGCATGCCATGAGCAGTTTTGCGGGGAGAGCGGCGGCCGGGTCCTGCACCCACCAGTCTCCGCTACCATACTCCGCCAGGGTCTCGACCGGCCCGCCCGGCGCACGGACCGAGCCATTGCCCAGCAGCTCCCCGCCGGTCACTTCGGCGACGGCGGCGGCGCTGGTCTTCGCGGTGAGGTAAATGCCGGGTTCACCAAGTTGGGCGGCGGCGAGCGCGGCAGCGCCATCGGCCCCGACGCTTTCCTCGAAGGCCGCAGCCAGCCAGTCCGGCCAGATCGCGGTGAGCGGCAGGGCGTCCAGATCCGGGCGCTCGGCGGCGGCCCGGCGCAGCACGGCATTCAGGAAGGCGCCGCCTGAGCGGGCATCCGGCCAGTCCTTTGCCGCTTCCACGGTTTCGGAGACAGCGGCGTGTTCCGGCACATCCATCCGCCAGAGCTGGACCGCGCCGACGCGGAGCAGTGCTCGGATCGCCGGGCTCGCGGCCTGCAGCGGACGTGAGAGGAGGGGGGCGAGGGCCATGTCGATCCGGCCAAGCTCGCGCAGGGCGGCGGAGGCGATGGCGCGGGCAAAGCCGCGGTCCGGCCCGTCAAGGTCGTTGAAGGGCGGGGACTCGGCCATGGCCTGGTCCAGCGTGCGGCGCTTCTCGAGTGTCAGGAACAGGAGATCGGCGGCTGCCCGCCGCACCAGTGCGCCGCTCATTGGTTCACAGTCTTCCCTTTAGCCCCACGGTCCCGCTTCGCGGCGCATGGCCGGAGAAGCCTGCGGCGCAGTTACGCCCATGTCCGCCGCAAGACGGCGCAGGGCTTCAATCCGGTTAGCCGTTGCCGGGTGGGTTGAGAAGAGATTGTCCGCACCGCGCCCGTTCAGCGGGTTCGCGATGTACATGTGCGCCATGGCCGGGTTGCGCTCGGCGGCGACATTGATCGTGGAGCGCGCGCCGCGTTCGATCTTGGCGAGGGCAGAAGCGAGCCAGAGCGGGTTGCCGCAGATTTCCGCGCCCATCCGGTCGGCTTCGTATTCGCGCGAGCGGGAGATCGCCATCTGCACAAGAGCGGCAGCCAGTGGCGCAAAGATCATGATCGCGATGGAGCCGATCAGTCCCGTGCGCTCGCGCCCGAAGAAGAGGGCGAAGTTCGCCAGCATGCCGATGGCACCGGCAATCGTGGCGGTGACGGTCATGGTCAGCGTGTCGCGGTGTTTTACGTGGGCGAGTTCGTGCGCCATCACGCCGCGCACTTCGTCGCGGTTCAGCATGCCGAGAAGGCCTGTCGTGGCGCAGACGGCCGCATGTTGCGGGTTACGGCCAGTGGCGAAGGCATTCGGCTGGGGCGTTTCGATGATGTAGACGCGCGGCGGCGGCAGGCCGGCACGGTCCGCCATGATGGCAACGTCATTGGCGAAGGTACGCAACATGGGGGAGGCGGTCTTCGGGTCGATCTCTTTTGCGCCCTGCATCGTCAGGACGATCTTGTCGGAATTCCAATAGGAGAAAATATTCATCGCGGCGGCCACGACGAAAGCCACGGCCATGCCGGGCACGCCGCCGATGAGATAGCCGACGCCCATGAAGAGCGCGGTCATCGCCGCGAGAAGGATGAAAGTTTTCAACGTGCCCATCGGGCCTTAACTCCACTCTGTTCTCCGCGTATGTACGCGGTGCGTTAGCACTCCCCAGACGCCACACCTATATGGCGAGCGTTAACGAAAAGAGGAGTCTTCATGGCCAGCGATGACAAAGCTGTAATCCCTGCGCTGACGGACGCGGAAATCGAGCGCCGCAAGGCGCTGCCGGAGGCCGCGCGCCGTGCGCTGGAAGAAGCCGATGCCCGCAAGGCCAAAGAGGCCGCCGATGCGGCCGCCCTGCCGGAAGACGAGCATGGCGGGCCAAGAAGCATCGAGCCGACCCGGTATGGGGATTGGGAACGCAAAGGCATCGCCTACGATTTCTGAACCCTTCAGAGCCCCAGCACTTTCCGTGCAATGATCGTTCGCTGGATTTCGTTCGTGCCGCCATAGATGGACTGCGCACGCCCCGCAAAATAGGTCGCCATGTCGCGCCCCGGCGAGCCGCCCGGTTCGTTCTGGCCGGCCCAGAAACTGAAATGCGGCTGGGCATAGGCGCCCGCCGCATCCACCATCAGTTCGGTGATCTGCTGGTGGGTCGTCGTGGCGAGGATCTTGACCGTCGAGGCCGCATCGCCCGGGGAGCCACCCTGCGCGGCCGCCGACAGGACGCGGAACACCGTCATCTCAAGCCCATCGACCGCCATCTCCGCTTCGGTCAGGCGGCGGGCAAAGCTTTCATCGTCGATCAGGCGGTCGCCGCCGCCATCCGGCGTGGACATGGCCACGTCGCGGATATGGCGCAGCATGGCGCGCTTGCCGCCGATACGGGCATAGGAGGTGCGCTCGAAGCCGAGCAGGTATTGCGAATAGGTCCAGCCCTTGCCGGCCTCGCCGATCCGGTTCTCCTCCGGCACTTTCACATCCTCGAAGAACACTTCGTTCAGCGCATGCGCCCCGTCGATGGAGATGATCGGCCGCACCGTGACGCCCGGCGCATTGATCGGGCAGCAGATGAAGCTGATACCCTGCTGCTTCTTCTCTTCATGGGATGTGCGTGCCAGCAGGAAGATCCAGTCGGCATGCTGGGCTGCGGACGTCCAGATCTTGTGACCATTTAGTGTATAGGTGCCGTTTTCCAGAGTTGCGCTGAACTGGAGGGAGGCGAGGTCCGAGCCTGCGCCGCGCTCCGAATAGCCCTGCGCCCAGCCGACGGAGCCGTCCCGGATGCCGGGCAGCCAGCGCGCTTTCTGCTCCTCCGAGCCGAACGTGTAGATCACCGGGCCGACATAGATGACGCCCATGGGCGTGACCGTCGGCACACCGGCGCGTTCAAGCTCTTCGTCGAAAACGTATTGTTCCTCGATCCCCCAGCCGGGGCCGCCATATTCTTCCGGCCAGGCGGTGGCGAGCCAGCCCTTCTTGCCGAGGGCCATTTCCGAGCGGCGCACTTCCGCCGTCGTCAGGGGCAGGCCGGCCTTGTATTTGCGGATGATGTCTTCCGGGAATTCGGTTTCGAACCAGGTCCGCACCTTGGCGCGGAAGGCTTCGATCTCAGGGCTGAAGGCGAGGTCCATCTTTGGCTCCGTAGCGATCACCCCAAAAGCGTAGGGCAGGGCCTGCCCATGACAAGCCCTGCCCCGACGTCGCCTTGTTGGCGAATATTTGCTGGCCTTAAGCGGCCTTCACTTCCTCGATCCACTGGTCGACGCGGCGCTCCAGCAGTTCCAGCGGCATAGCGCCGCCGCCGAGCACGGTGTCGTGGAAGGCGCGGATGTCGAACTTGTCGCCCAGCTCTTCCTCTGCGTGCTTGCGCAGGTCCTGGATCTTGATCATGCCGATCTTGTAGGCAGTCGCCTGGCCCGGCATCACGATGTAACGCTGGATCTCCGAGCGGGCCTGGCCTTCGGTGATGGCCGAATTGTCCAGGAAGTACTGGACGGCCTGTTCCTCGGTCCAGCCTTTGGAGTGCAGGCCGGTGTCCACAACGAGGCGGATGGCGCGCCAGATCTCGGAGCCGAGACGGCCGAAGTCGGAATAGGGATCCTCATAGGTGCCCGGGAATTCCGTGGCGAGCCATTCGGAATAGAGGCCCCAGCCTTCGGCATAGGCGGTGAAGTTGATCTGGGTCCGGAACTTCGGCACGCCGGTCAGCTCCTGCGCGATCGAAATCTGCATGTGGTGGCCGGGAATGCCTTCGTGATAGGCGATCACTTCCAGCTCGCCCTTTGGCATGGATTTCATGTCCGAGAGGTGGGCGTAGTAGACGCCGGGGCGCGAGCCGTCCGGCGTGCCCGGGAAGTAGTGCTGGGCTGCGCCTGGCTGTTCGCGGAAGGCCTCGACGCGTTTCACGACGAGGTCTGCCTTGGGCAGGATGCCGAAGAATTCCGGCAGCTTGGCCTTGATGTTCTCGATCTTCGCCGTGGCGTCGTCGATATAGGCCTGGCGGCCCTCATCCGTGTCCGGATAGTAGAAGCGCTCATCGTTCTTGGAATCGCGCTGGAAAGCAAAGAATTCCTTCAGCGTGCCTTCGAAGCCGACCTTGTCCTTGATGGCCTCCATCTCTCCATGCAGGCGGTCAACTTCGGCGAGACCGATCTGGTGGATCTCGTCAGCGGTCATCGACGTGGTCGTATTGTTGGCGAGGCGCTCATTGTAATAGGCCTCCCCGTCCGGCTGAAGGAAGGCGCCGACGGGCTGGGAGGAATCCGGCGAGTTCGCCATGTCCTCGGTCGCGAAGGCGATGATGTTCTCGAACGCAGTCTTGAACTCGTTCGCCATCGCATCGGTGGCATCGGCGAGGATCGCGTCGGACTCTTCCTGGGTCAGCTCGCCATTCTCGACCAGCGTGGCGAGTTCGGATTTCACGTCCGCCATCAGGTCACTGTCTTCGCCGTCGGTGAACGGCGCGCCGGTGATGACTTTCTTCGACTGGTCGATCACGCCTTCATAAGCGAACTTCGGCGCGTGGGTGCCGTGTTCGGCGCTCTCGCGGGCCACGTCCGTCGCCTCGTTCAGCGCGCGGGCGGATTCGCGGATCCGAGACACATAGGCGCGCATGTCGTCGGCGTTCTCGACATTGTGGAAGCTGATCAGGAATTGCGGGATGAAGCCCTGCGGGCCGTTCATCTGGTCATAGACGAAGCCATTGTAGCGGAACTTAGCGGCTTCGGCAGCCTGCTTGTACTGGTATTCGAAGAGGTCCCAGGACAGTTTGTCGGCATCCGACAGGTCGTCATAGTTGAACTTCGTCTTCATCTCTTCGACGGCGGCCTTCTGGCGGGCCAGCTGTTCATCGGCGCAGGCGAAGGTGAAACAGTCGATCTGGTCGTTCAGGTCCTTCCGGCCGAGGAAGGTCATGGTGATCGGGCTTTCCTGCAGCGCCTCCTCGAACTTCACATCGAACCACTCGTTCAGTTCCTTGCTGATCTCGGCCTTCTGGTCGGCGGTCAGCTCAGTGGCGGCGGGCGGAGCGGTCGTTTCGGCGGGGTTTCCGCAGGCAGCGAGCGCGAGAGCCAGCGCAAGCGCTGACACGGCAGGTTTGATCATGGGGGTCTCCGAATAGGAATTTGTCGATAAACGATAAAGCGTGGTAGCCGCTTCCGCGTCGCTCTGTCAATTGGCAAGCGGCACGCCCGGCGCTAGGGGAGGGAGATGACTGAAACAAATACCCCCAGAACGCTCCGGATCGGGACACGTGGTTCGCCGCTGGCCCTGATTCAGGCAAATCAGATCGCAGCCGGAATCGAAGCCGCCTCGGATGGCGCCATGAAGGGCGAGATCGTCACCTTCACCACTTCGGGTGACCAGCTGACGACCGAGCGCCTGATCAATTCCGGCGGCAAGGGCCTGTTCACCCGCGAACTGGATGCGGCGCTGACCCGCGGCGAGGTGGACCTGACTGTCCATAGCCTGAAGGATGTGCCGTCCGTTCTGGAGCTCGGCCAGGTGTTTGCGGCCTTCCCGGAACGCGAAGACCCGCGCGAGGGCTTCCTCTCTCCGCACGCCAAGAGCCTGATGGACCTGCCGCAGGGCGCGAAGGTCGGCACGGCGTCGCTGCGCCGTGAAGCGCAGACCCGCGCGCTGCGGCCGGACCTCGAAATTGTCACCTTCCGCGGCAATGTCGCGACCCGCATGCGCAAGCTGGATGAAGGGCTGGCGGACGCGACTTATCTCGCCATGGCGGGCCTGACGCGCCTGGGCCAGCCGGAGGTTGCAACGCCGATCCCGCTGACCGAAATGCTGCCGGCGGCGGCCCAGGGCATTGTCGGTGTGGTCATGCGCGAGGATGCCGACACGGACACAGCGGCGGTGCTGCACAAGCTGAACCACGTGCCGACGGCCGCCGCCGCGATGATCGAGCGGGCGTTCCTGCTGGCACTCGACGGGTCCTGCCGCACGCCAATCGCGGCGCACACTTTCGACAAGGGCGAGGAATGGCACCTTGTCGGCGAAGTCCTCGCCATGGATGGCAGCGCCCGCTGGCGCGCCGAGGGCACCTGCCGCAAAGGCGCAACCGAGCTGCAGCTGCAGGCCCTTGGCAAGGACATCGCAAACGAGATCCGCCAGCAGGCAGGCGGCAGTCTGCCGGCCTTCGAGGGGGACTGGTGAGCCTCTCAAAAAGCCTGCCGGTCATCGTCACCCGGGCCGAACCCGGCGCCTCCGAAACCATGGCCCGGCTGGCGGCAATGGATGTAACGCCGATTGCGTCTCCCATGCTGTCGCTTGCCCGGCTGGACGTGGACATGCCGGATCTCTCAGGCGTGCAGCATCTTGTCTTTACCAGCGCCAATGGCGTCCGCTTCTTCTCTGAGGCAAGCTCCCTGCGGGTCGCCAAAGCCTGGTGCGTCGGCCCGTCCACAGCCGCCGCCGCGCGGGAGGCCGGGTTCGCGGCAGTCTATGAAGGCGCAGGCGATGCGGCGGCTCTGGCCGCGGATATCCTGGTCGCCCTGCCGGAAGGAACGGAAGGCGTCCTGCATGTCGCGAACGAGGCGGCCGCAGGCGATCTCGTCGCCCGGCTGAAAGAGGGCGGTCTCCCGGCGGAGTTCCTCGCTCTCTACGAAACCCGGCCCTCCGAAGACCTGACGCCTGAGGCCGAGGCGGCGCTGGCAGCTGGTCCAGCCTGCGTGCTGATCCATTCTGCGAAAGGCGCTGCGGCTTTTGCCTGGGCAGCCGGCGACCTAGATCAGGCCATTGTCGTGGCCATCTCCGAGGCTGCCGCCCGTCCGCTGCAGGGCCGCGAAGTCGCGGCGATCCATGTTGCCGAGGCGCCGAACGAAGACGCGCTGCTCGCCACGCTCGCTGCTGTGGCCGACGGCCTTTAAGCAGCCGGAATCCTGTGCGAGTGTGCGCAGATAGAAACCGGATTCGATATGACAGACGATTCTATCCCTGAAAGCTCCGTCGACCCGGGTGAACCGATCGACGCGGATTTCGAACTGGCCCCGGAAGAGGGGAAATCGCCAAAGACGGGCAGCGGCCCCGGCTGGCTGGGCGCTGGCGTGATGAGCATGATGGCGGCCGGGATCGGCGGCCTGATCGGTATCGGCGCCCATATGGTGCTTCCCAGCGGTCTCGGCGATGCAAGTGAGGAAGTCGCCGCGCTGAACGACCGGATCGGCAAGCTGGAACAGTCTGCGCCGGACGACCGCGCCGCCCTCAAGGCCGGGATCGATGCGCTGGCAAACCGGCTCGATAACCTCCCCACAGACGGGGGCACCAGCCAGCCAGTCGATCTGACCGGCATCATTGCCCGGCTGGATGCCCTCGAATCTGTGGAAGCCGGCGACACGGTTGCCCCGGAAGACCTGGCCCGTGCGCTGGGTGCCCTGTCTGACCGGCTGGACTCGCTGGAAGCCCGGCCCTTGCCGGTCGACCTCAGCGCCCGCGTTGTGGCGCTGGAGCGCGAGATCGAGACCCTGCGCGATTCCACGCTCGAACAGACGAAACAGGGCCGGTCGCTCGCCGACATGCTGGCCCGCGTGCAGACCGAGCAGAGCGATGCCCGCGCAGAGGCGGCCTCTGCCAGTTCGGTGGCCGAAGCGGCGCTGGCGCTGTCCGCCATCGAGGCCGCGTCCCGCAGGGGAGAGCCGTTTGAGTCGGACTACCGTTCGCTGCGCTCTGCCTTGCCGACTGTGGACGATGTCCGCACGCTTGGCCCTCTTGCGACGGCGGGTGTGCCGACATTGGCGGAGTTGAAAGACAGCTTCAGCGCGGCTGCCGATGCCGCGCGGCGCACCGTGCCCACCGAAGACTCCGGGCGCTGGGGCTGGATCAACAAATTCTTTGGCGGCGCGGTCACCGTGCGCAAGGCCGACGGGACGGATGCCGACCCGTTCGCGCTTCTCTCGCGTGCCGCAGAGGCCCTTGAAAAGGGTGACCTCGAAGAGGCCGTATCCTATACAAGCCGGCTGGACGGACCGGCGGGCACGGCAATGTCCGGATGGACCGACGATGCGAAACGCCGCATCACACTGGAAAACTCGCTGGAGGCCGTGCGCCTCGCCCTGGCGGATGGGGGCGCCAAGACACCATGAACCGGATCATCGTGTTCCTCGTGCTTCTGATCGTGCTGATCGCGGCGCTCGCCTTCGGCTGGTGGGCCTATACGCTGCCCGGCAAGGTGACCATACCGATCGGGACGGAAGAGATCTCCATCAAGTCCGGCGCTGCCGTGGCGCTGGTGCTGGCCCTGTCGGGGATCATGGCCGCAGCCTGGTGGATCATTTCCGGTATCTTCGTGCTGCCGGGCCGGATCGCCCGGTCGCGCCGTCAGTCGAAATCGCGCAAGGCAAATGCCGCGCTGACCGAGGGCCTCCTTGCCGCAGAGGCTGGCGACGCGGAAGCGGCACTGAAGCTCGCCCGTAAGGCGGCAAAGCATGCCGAAGACGAACGCCTGAAACTGCTGCTGGAAGCGCGCGCGGCTGAAGCCAATGATGACTGGGCCGGGGCCGAACGGGCCTGGAGCCAGCTGACCCGCCTGCCGGGCGGCCAGCTTGCCGGCTTGCGCGGCTCTGCCATGGCAGCCTCCGAACGCGGCGACCAGCTGACGGCGGAAACCCGCGCCCGCGAGGCGCTCGGCCTCAAATCCTCCGCCGACTGGCCATTCAATTCCTTGTTCGACCTGCAGGTCTCGAAAGGAGAGTGGGAGAAGGCGCTCGATACGCTGACGACCGGCGAACGCCGGGGCATGATCAAGGGCGACAGTTTGCGCCGTCGCCGCGCCGTTCTGCTGACGGCCCATGCCGTCGGTATGTCGCATGACCAGAAGAGCGAAGCCCAGAAGGCGCTCGCCGAAGCGATCCGCTCCGCGCCGGGTTTTCCGCCGGCCGCCTTCCATGGCGCGAAGGCGCTGATGGTGGATGGCAAGGCGAAGGCGGCGCAAGGCGTGCTGGAACTTGGCTGGAAAGCGCGTCCGCACCCGGCGCTGGCACAGCTCTCTCGCCGTCTCGTGCCGCAGGATAGCCAGGCGAACATCGCCGCTCGCCTGCAGGCGCTTATTTCTGCCCAACCGAACCATCGCGAAAGCAAGATCCTGATGGCCGAGATCGCCATGGACAAGGGCGACTGGGTCGGTGCCATCCGCTCGCTGGCGCTGCTGGTGGAAGAGAACCCGACCGCGCGGCTCTGCCTGCTGATGGAACGGGCGCTGAAAGGTTATGGCGACCAGTCTGAAGCCGCCCGCTGGGGCCGCATGGCCGTGTCCGCCTCGCGGGAACCGGACTGGTCCGACATCGACCCGAAGGGCAATGCGTTCGATTTCGACAAGCAGAGCTGGGCACGCCTCGTCTATGCCTTCGGCGATGTCGGCGACCTCGTGCACCCGCGCTACGAATCCTACGGCCGCGAACTGGAAGCGGGCCGTGTGCCCGCGCTGCCGGGCCCGGAACTGGAAGAGGACGCGCGGCTCGATGCACCAAAGGCGCCGGACCGTCCGCTCAGCCCGCCGCTGGATTACGCCTCCGACGACGACTGACCGCGCCTGCATCCTGGCTGTCCGGGGTGGCAAAAGCGTCTTGCGAAACAGGGCATCTGCCGGTAATAGGCGGGCCTTCAGAATGGTCTAGGCCGCTATAGCTCAGCTGGTAGAGCATCGCATTCGTAATGCGGGGGTCAGGTGTTCAAGTCACCTTAGCGGCACCATTCCCTTTTCAACTCCTTTTTCAACGTCCTCAACACCCGTATTGCAACGCTGATTTGGCTTGCCCGTGGGCTGTCCCGCGCGGCGCCCGCTCATTCGCTGAGCAGGATGCCAGCCTCCGCAAGGGCCTGAACTTCCTCTGCCGGCAGCCCCAACCAGTCACTCAGCGCGTCCTGATTGTGCTCGCCGCGCTTCGGCGGACGCGCACCGGGGTCGATCCCGCTCCGTGAGGCGGAGAACCGGTAGGGCGACTGCACGGTGCGACGGGGGTTGCCCTTGTCGTCGATGACATCGACCAGCACGCCATTATGCCGGACGCTCTGCTGGGCATAGGATTCCTCCCCGAATTTCCGCACGAGCCCCCAGGCGAGGTTCATTCGGTCGAGCGCTTTGGTCAGGGATTCGAAGTCGGGATAGGAAGCGATATGTTCCACAATGGCTTTGCGGCGATTGGCGAGCTTTGTTTCAAGGTCAGCGCCTTTGGGGGTCGGATCCACGAGACCGCCCTTGGTCGACAAGACGAGCCAAAGCCATTTCATGTCTGAGGATATCAGGATCTGCTTGCCTTCCGGCGCGTCCCAAACAAGATTTTCCGACGGCTTGGGCCAGTTATTGTCCAGCGCCCAATGGGCATAGTCATCGGTTGCGTGCAGGACGTTTATCATGGCGATGTCGATTTGCTGGCCGATACCGGTCTGCTCCGCGACGCGCAGGGCGGCGAGCAAACCGACCAGTCCGTGCAAGGAACTGTAGGAGTCTGCCAGCGAGTATTGGAGGTCATAGGCTGGGCCTTCGCTCATCTCAGCCTGGCGGGCGATCAGGCCGGCTTCGGCATGGACAACCGGTGCATAGGCAGCCCGGCCGCTTTCAGGGCCCGTTTGACCGAAACCGGAAATGGACAGCATGACGAGCTTCGGGTTGACCGCGTGAACACTCTCCCAGTCGAGCCCAAACCGTTTCATCACACCGGGCCGGAAGTTTTCAACGAGCACATCCGCCTTCCGGCAAAGATCCAGTACAAGGTCCGTGGAGCCTTCGGCCTTCAGGTCGATGCAGACATTTCGCTTGCCGATATTCTGCTGCAGGTAAAACCCTGCGACGCCGTTGTCCGTCTTGCCAAAATTCCGGGTCACGTCACCCTCTGGCGGCTCGATCTTGATCACATCCGCACCGAGGTCGGAGAGCATGCGCGTGGCAAATGGTCCGGCCAGAACACGCGACAAGTCGAGCACCTTCAATCCGGCGAGCGGATAACCAGAAATGTCCATGAATTCCTCCCGGTGATTTTTTTTGTTGGGTGTACCTTATCGTGGCCGCTGCGGGCTTTACAGCCTGACCCAGCGTCGCCTGACGCGTTTTCCCGGCCCGGGATCGGACGCGATGAATGCGCAATGGGAATTTTCAGGCCAGCTCGCCTAATCAGGTCGTTTTTCCCGCTGAACGTGCTTGCTGGCCTGTCTGCCGCGAGGGTAGGTTTTGTATGTTCAGGGCGACGTAGCGGGATATGGAAAAAGGAATATCCATGAATATGCAGACTGCGCGGAAGCGGAATGATGGCTTGTTCGGAGCCGTTCTTCTCAGGCCACTCAAAGCCATTGCTGCAGGATCGGCGCTGGGCCTCGTGGCCTTTGGCGCGGCCGCGGAAGAGGCGGCGCCTGCGCCTGCTTTCCCGGTGGAGGTGACCGACCGGATTGACCAACTCTTCACCAGCTACCAGACCGACAAGCACGTGCCGGGCCTTGTCTGGGGGATCGTAAAGGATGGGGAACTCGTCTATTTCAAAACCTCCGGTGTGGGGAACCTCGAAACCGATGCGCCCGTCACAGCAGATTCCCTGTTCTCCATCGCTTCGATGAGCAAGGCCTTCACCGCGCTCGGCATCCTGAAGCTGCGCGATGAGGGCAAGCTCTATCTCGACGCGCCGGCCGAATATTACGTGCCGGAGCTGAGGGATTGGACCTATCCGACCACGGACTCCCCGCGCATTCGCGTGCGCGACCTGCTCGCCCATGTCAGCGGCCTTGTCACCGATAATCCCTGGGGCGACCGCCAGCAGGACATGCCGGAGGACGTCTTCACTGAAGTGCTGAAAGAGGGCGTTCCGTTCAGCCGGGCGCCGCAGATGGAATATGAATACTCCAATTTTGGCTATGCCCTGCTTGGCCGGATCATCACCAATGTCTCCGGCATGCCGTATGAAGATTATATTCGCACCGAGATCATGCTGCCGCTCGGCATGACCTCGACGGGCTATGATGTCTATGCCGTCGATCAGGACCGCCGCGCGCTCGGCTATCGCTGGGAAGAGGGGGAGTTTTCTGACGAACCTGCTCTCGGCCCGGGTGTTTTCGGGGCCATGGGCGGCGTGATGACCAATGCCGATGACTATAAGAAATGGGTCGCCTTCATACTGGACGCCTGGCCGCCGCGGGATGGCCCGGAAACCGGCCCCGTGAAGCGCTCCTCCGTGCGGGAACTGTCGCAAGGTCTGAATTTTCCGCGCGTCTATATGCGCGAAGACCAGCCAAACGGCGACCCTTGCGCGGTGGCGGTCACTTACGCCATGGGCTTTTCCGTCGTGCAGGAGTGCGAGCTTGGGTTCACGATGACGCATTCCGGTGGATATCCGGGCTATGGCTCTAATGTACTTCTCCTGCCGGAGGCCGGGATGGGTGTGTTCGCCTTCGCGAACCGGACCTATGCGGCCCCGTCGCGAAGTGTGCGCGATGCGGCCATCGAGCTCGCCCGGGCCGGCGAATTGCCCGCCCGCGAATGGCCGGTCAGTGCAGTGCTTGCGGATGCCTATGCGGCTGCAGGCGCGGTGTACGATCAGGGCAGCTTCATGCCGGCAGAAGGCAAGCTCGCCATGAACTTCACCCTGGATGTATCCATCCCGGTGCGTGAGCGCGTTCTGGCAGACCTGAAGAAAGAGGCGGGTGCCTGCGAAACCGGTACGCCGTTCAAGGCGAACGGCCGGATGAGTGGCACCTTCACCTGGACCTGCGAAAACGGAAAGATGGAAGGCTGGCTGCTCATGTCGCCCAACCATCCGCCGCTGATCCAGGAACTGGACCTACGCTTCGCTCCGGCGAGTTGATCGGCTACTCCAGCACATAGTCCGCCTCAGCCTCGTAACGGCTGGGGCGGCCTTTGGCGGAGTGGCTGGAATAGAGGTGGAACCGGTCTGCCGTGAACGGACCGCTGCGATAGGCGTGGTGGGCCTCTACCCAGCGTCGCGTGTCTTCCAGCGTGGCATTGTGCAGGTAGGCCAATGTGACGTGCGGGGTGAAGGGGCGCCGGTCCGGTTCGAAGCCGAGACGCCGGGCCGCCTGTTCGCACTGGGCCGACAAGCTGCGCAGTTCGTCGCTTTCCCGCACCCGTGCCCAGACGGCGGAGGGTTCGCGGCGGCCGAACCAGCCGGTGCCTTCCATCGAGACGTCAAAAGGCGGGCAGCGGATGTCCCCCAGCAGGTCGTCGAGGTCCCGGGCCTGGGCGTGGGTGAGGTCCCCGAAGAAGCGCAGGGTGATGTGGAAGTTCTCTTCCGGACGCCAGCTCGCGCCATCCAGCCCGTCCTGAAGGGCGGAGAGGCCGTCCCACAATTCTTCGGGCACGGGCAGGGCGGCGAACAGTCTGTACATGGCCTGTTGTCTGCCTCCACCCGCGGCAAAAGAAAACCCGGCCAGATGAGGCCGGGTTTGTCCGTTGTCTTGTCAACCTGGATCAGCTGCCCAGTTCCGGGAGCTTTCCGAAATGCTCTGCCAGAAGGTAGTAGAAGGTTACCCGCGATTTCTGCCCGCCTTCGGCGCTCATGCGATCGCAAATCGTCTTGATGGCTGCGTCCAGTTCTCCCTGCTTCTCGGCGAGTCCCAGTTTTCCCCGGCACCATTTTTCCCGCACGCGGTCCAGTTCGCCGGAGTCGCTGCAAGCGACGATGGAGCTGTCCTTGTTGCGGAGGGCTATGCCGAGATGTCCCACGATCTTCTCGGCGGCTGCCTGGTTGTACCCACCATTTGCGTATTTCTTGATATTCTCGGCGTAAGCCGATGCGTCTGCCATAATTGTATCCCCTAGTGCTTTGGCGGCTCCACTGCTGGAGCTACGCCAGATTACAAAGATTATATCTGAGCATAGGTTAGTCAATCCACTTCCGGATATGCGTGCATTCGCTTCGGAAAACAGGGCCAATAATTTGCGAATACTTATACGTCATCTGAATATTTGAAGTATATGAAGTGCCGGCTCCAAGTAAAAATTCGTGTTGCTTGAAGTGTTTTTCCAGAGTGGGTGGCCCCGGGCCCATGAACAAGCTGAAGGAATGTCCGGTTTTGCTTGCACAATGGGGCAAGCCCTCCCATATTTCGCGCATGTTCCGGGAAAATCACCCACCTGGTTAAGAGAAAGGGCTTGAAACCTATGAATGATTTCAATCGCGCTTATTCGCCGTCCGCCGGCGCAGGCTCGATGGACATGTCGGTCAATGAGGGCCTGCGTGCCTTCATGCTGGGCGTTTATCAGAAGCTCGCCTACGGCATCGCGCTGGCAGGCGGCCTGGCATTCCTGGTCGGATCCAACTCCGTCCCGGCTCTGACCGAGTTCGTGCTGTTCTCGCCGTTCCGCCTTGTCGTGCAGTTCGGCCCGATTGCGCTGATCCTGATTTCTGCCTTCGCCATGAAGCGGCCATCGCCTCTGGGCACGGCAGTCCTTTACTGGACAATCGTCACGCTGCTCGGCCTCAGCCTGTCGGTCTGGGTGCTCATGGCCACGATGAACACCGAAGCGGCCAGCCGCGCGGGCATCGTTTACAGCACTACATTCATCACCATCGCCAAAGCCTTCTTCCTGACGGCCACGGCCTTTGGTGCCCTGTCGCTGTACGGCTACACGACCAAGCGTGACCTGCAGCCGATCGGCGTGATCGCCATCTTTGCCCTCTGGGGCATCGTGGGCATGGCGCTGCTCAGCTTCCTGTTCCCGCCGTCGGGTTTCTTCGAAACCGCGATCACGGTTGGCGTTCTGGCGATTTCGGGCGTGCTGGTCGCGTTCGATACGCAGAACCTGAAGCGCTCTTACTTTGCGCTTGAAGGGGACCAACGTGGCCTCGCCGTGATGACGAACTGGGGTGCGCTGAACTTCTTCATCCTGTTCTACAACATCTTCACGACGATCCTGTCGCTGCTGTCGCGCGATTAAACCGGATCATGTCGGACTAATAAAAGCCCCGCCCGGACCGGCGGGGCTTTTTCTTTGCGGGAAGGGTAGAATCCGGTGACATCGGCGGAAGTTCATCGCCAGTCCGGAGCGGTCCCCATGCGCAATATCGGTCCCACCATCGAAACCGAACGTCTGATCCTGCGCCCGCCGCAGGCGGAAGATTTCGAACCCATGTGCGCCATGATGGCGGATGAGGAAACGGCCCGCTTCATCGGTGGCGTGATGGCGCCATCCACCGTCTGGCGGTCGCTGTGTACGCTGGCCGGGGCATGGACGATCCGCGGCTATTCCATGTTCTCCGTAATCGAGAAGTCGACCGGCACATGGATCGGCCGCCTCGGCCCGTGGCAGCCGGAAGGCTGGCCAGGTACCGAGATCGCCTATGGTCTGACCAAAGCGGCGCAGGGCAGGGGCTATGCGCTGGAAGGCGTCTCTGCAGCCATCGATTATGCGGTCGATATCCTCGGCTGGGACGAGGTGATCCATTGCATCGATGCGAAGAACACGGCGTCCCTGAAGGTCGCGGCTCGGCTCGGTGCACGGAAGCTGCGGGAGGCGCAGGCGCCTGCGCCCTTCGAAGATATCCTCTGGGATGTGTATGGCCAGAGCGCGGATGAGTGGCGGGCCAGGCGGTAACGCCTGCGTGAGCTCACGCGCTCGTGCATCGCAAGGCAGGCAGGGCCCGGTTAGGGCTTGGAGGCAAGAAAAGGAAATGCCCATGATCCGAACTGCCTCCCTCGCTTCAATCCTCGCGCTCCTGCCGGCTGCGGCCACAGCCCAGGAAACTTCCAACGCCCCGATGGCGGCAAAATCCGCCGAAGCAGAACGCGCGGCCATGGCCGAGGAGATGCGCGTCGGCCCCGTCGTTGGCCAGCCGGCTCCGGCGGTCTCTGTCACCGGGCCGGAGGGTGAGGTTCGCTTCACCGATCTGGCGGGGGAGAAGGGGACGGTCGTCGCCTTTTTCCGGTCTGCCGACTGGTGCCCTTACTGCAAGAAGCAACTGATCGACCTGAAAGAAGCGGCTGCCCCGCTGGCCGACGATGGCTGGACGCTGATCGGCGTGTCCTATGATCCGCCCGAAACCCTCGCGGACTTCAAGGCTGCGAAGGACCTGCCATATGGCCTCTATTCCGATGTCGGGTCTGCCGCCATCGATGCTTTCGACCTGCGCAATCCGGACGTCCCGGCGGGGTCGCGCTATGACGGTATACCGCATCCGGCCATCATCTTCATCGCGGCCGATGGCACGGTGAAGGCCGTCATGCGGGAAGAAGGCTACAAGGACCGTCCGGCCGTCGATGCGATCATGGAACTCGCTGCGGTGCTCTGATCTTTCGCAGCGGGTTCCAAGTCTCACCGGAATGGCCTAGCGTCCGCGCAAGCCATTCCGGAGAGACCTGATGAGACTGATCGCCATTGCCGCCCTCGGGGCGCTCGCCGCCAGCCACACATTTGTCGCGACCGCCGAGGAGACTGCCGACCGCGAGGCGCAGGTCCTGGAAACCGCGACATCACTGGCGAATGCCGGCACGTGGGACAATGTCGGCCTGCAATTCGTCGAGGACCTGACGACGGAAATCGGCCCGCGCCTTGCCGGGTCTCCGGATGAGAAACGTGCGCGCGACTGGGCTGTCGCGCAGCTTACCGGAATGGGTTTCTCGAATGTCCATGTCGAAGATTTCACCGTACCGTACTGGAAACGCACGCATGAGACTGCGCATGTGGTGGGGACGAGCGCCCAGCCGCTGATCATCACGGCACTCGGCGGCAGTGCACCGACACCGGAAGGCGGCCTGGAAGCCGACATTGTCCGGTTCGAATTGCTGGCCGACATGCAAGCCGCCGATGATGCGGACGTTGCCGGCAAGATCGTTTTCATCGACGAATACATGACCCGCACCCAGACGGGCGCGGGCTACGGCCTGGCCGTTGCGAAACGCGCAGCCTGTCCGAAAGCGGCAGCGGCAAAGGGCGCTGTAGCCTGCCTGATCCGCTCTGTCGGCACCGACCATTTCCGGCGTCCCCACACGGGCGGGATTGACCGGCGCGGACCGGACGGCGTGGCCAAACCAATGGGCCCAATCCCGGCAGCGGCTCTGTCAGCTCCGGATGCCGACCAACTGGCCCGCCTGCTGGAGCGGGGACCGGTGACGGTCAATCTCGACATCGGTGTTGAGACGGCGGATGCTGCGCCTTCCGGAAATGTGATTGCGGAAGTCGAGGGCGGTGCAAACAAGGACGAGATCGTGCTGATCAGCTGCCACCTCGATTCCTGGGACCTTGGCACCGGCGCCATTGATGACGGGGCTGGATGCGGCATTGTGGTCGGCGCTGCCAAGCTGATCGACCAGTTGCCCGGCAAGCCGGACCAGACGATCCGCGTCGTGCTTTACGGGTCTGAAGAGATTGGCCTGTTCGGCGGTGATGCCTATGCCCGTCAGCATGCGGATGAGCTGGACAAGCATGTCCTCGCCGCCGAGAGCGATCATGGCGCGAGCTATATCTGGCAGTTCCAGACGAAGTTCGGCGAAGGCGCGCTGGACTATGCCAAGAAGATCCAGGGCGTTCTTGCCCGGTATGGCGTGGCACCGGGGGACAATCTGGCAGGCGGCGGTCCGGATATCGGCGTGCTCGCCCGCTCCGGTGTGCCGGTCGTGACCCCTGCGCAGGATGGCTGGGACTATTTCGACTACCACCACACGCCGGACGACACGTTCGACAAGATCGATCCGGATGCCTTCCGCCAGAATGTCAGCGTCTATGCGGCGTTCGCCTATATCGCGGCAGACGCCGGCTGGGATTTCCGCAAGCCGGCCGAAACCGAAGAATAGTCGCCCATGGTGCCGCGTGAGCGGATCGGCCCGGCCCTCATGGCGGTGCAGGAAGGGTTGAAGCTGGCCCGGCGGGAACTGGCCGGGAGCCAGACCGATCCGCCCCGCCGTCGGTGGGTGCCCGTTGCGCTCGTCTCGGCGCTTCAGGCCGGTCTGGTTGCGGCCCTTTCCGGCTATGAAAGTGCGGGGGAGGGGGATGTCACAGACCCCGCCCAGCCGGACCGGTTTGCCCCGATCGCGCTTTTGCTGCGCCGGGCCCGGTCAACGAAGTATCTCAATCCACCGGAATTGCTGGAACTGCCCCGACGCGTGGTGCGGGATATCGAAACGGTCGTGACCGCCCGTAACATCGTGCTGCATGGCCCGGATGGGGTGAAGATTCCGGAAGTGAACGATGCGTTCCGTTCTGTCCTGCAGGTGTTGCAACAGATCTGCCTGACCCACCCCTCCTTTCCAGTGGAAGGGCATGGGGTGATCCTCTCTCTCATCCGGGATGAAATTTGCGCACTTGAAAGACTGCTGGCCCCGACTGGTTAATGTGCAGGTCATGATCTTTCGGCAAGACTGGCCGGATGATGCCCGATTCCCGCGCATACAGCTTCGGCGCCCGTGTTTTCCGGGCCATGGCACCGGCGGTTTCGCTGTTGCTGCTGGCAGCGGCTGCGCCGGACACATTCTCGCGTGAAGAGCTGGAAGCGCTGGAGTCGGAAAAGCGGGTGGCGGAGCAGAAACTCGCCGCGCTCCAGGCCAGCGGCGAGGATGCCCGGAAAGACATCGACAATGTCGATGCGGAGCTGATCGCTGCGGCGATGGAAACGCGCCGGCGCGAAGAGCAGGCGGCGGAAGCCGAAAAGAGCCTCGCCGATCTCGGCACGCGGCGCATCACCGCCCAGATGCGCCTGCTGGAGGATCAGCAGGCGCTCGAAGACCTTCTCGCAGCACTTGCGGCCTCGAACCGGCGCAAACCGCCGGCCCTGGTCATCTCGCCCGGCAAGGCGAACACCGCTGTGCGCCGTGCCATCCTGATGAGCGAAACCACGCCGCGCCTCGCGGCACGAACGGAAACCGTGCGCGCTGAAATCGACGAACTGAACGCGCTGGAACGCCGGATTCGCGGCGAAAAGGCCCGTCTGGAGGCCGCTGAGGCGACGCTTGCGCTCAAACAGGTCGAGATTGAACGCCTCGCCGCCGCCAAGCGGGGCGCCTTTGAAGACCTGTCTGGCGACATTGCGCGGCTGAGGTCCCGCACGGCGGAACTGGGCGCGCAGGCAGATACGCTGCGCGGCCTGCTGAGCGCACTCGAATCCGCCGCCCCGTCGGCGCCGGGCGTGAAACCGGCGCTCCGGCCGCGGCTTGTGGCTGCCTCGCCGAGTTCGCCGAAACCGAAGCCGATTTCCCCGTCCACCCGGCCGCTTGGCAAGGCCGCTCTCGGCGCGCTGCAACAGCCTGTCGCGGGCAATGTGCTGCATTCCTTCGGCGACAGGCTTCCCGCGGGCGGAAAGGCGGAATGGGTCACGTTTTCAACGCGGAGCGAGGCGCAGGTCACCGCGCCGATCTCCGGAACGGTGGAATATGCCCGCCCGTTCCGCTCCTACGGCATGATGCTAATTTTGCGGACGAGTGACGGATACCATGTTATCCTTTCCGGAATGAGCCGAATTTACGTCACCGAAGGCCAGAATGTTGCCACGGGCGAGCCAGTTGGCCGCATGCCGGTCCGGTCTGACCCGCCTCCGGAACTCAATATGGAATTGAGACTTGGCGATACGGTGATGAATCCGGCAGACTGGTTACCGCGCCGTGGATAAGGTCGCGTAAGAGGAGAGGTTTGGGACATGCGTTCATTGCTGATTGGCACCGGGGTAGGTTTGATACTCGGAGCAACCGCCGTCGGTCTGTCCGCCATTGCCGCTCCTCAGGAACCCGCCCCGCAAAGCGATCCGCGTACCGTTACCTACCAGCAACTCGAACTTTTTGCTGAAATCCTCGCCCGCGCGCGCCAGGACTATGTGACCGAAATCGACGAGCCGGAAGCGATGGAAGCCGCCATTAACGGCATGCTGACCTCACTGGACCCGCATTCGGGCTATCTCAATGCCGAAGATTTCAAGTCCATGCAGGTCCAGACCTCTGGCGAATATGGCGGCCTCGGCATCGAAGTGATGATGGAAGATGGCTTCGTGAAAGTCATCTCGCCGATGGACGACACGCCGGCAAGCCGGGCCGGCCTGCAGCCGGGCGACCTGATCACTGCCATCGACAGCAAGCCGATCATCGGCCTGACGCTGAATGAAGCCGTCAAGCAGATGCGCGGCGAGAAGGGCACCCAGATCGAGATCACGGTGCTGCGCGAAGGGGAAGACCCATTCGATGTGACGCTGACCCGTGAAGTGATTGAGCAGAAGTCCGTGACTTGGCAGCTCGATGACAACGACATCGGCTATATCCGTATTTCGACTTTCAACGAACGCACCACGCCGCTGCTGGAAGCGGCCGTGAACGGCATTTCCGAGGAAACTGGTGGCCGGCCGCGTGGCATTATCCTGGACCTGCGCAACAATGGCGGCGGTTTGCTGGATCAGGCCGTGTCGGTCAGCGACGTGTTCCTGTCGGGCGGCGAGGTCGTCTCCACGCAGGGGCGCCGCTCGGTCGATATGGAAAGCTATATGGCGCACAATGGCGAAGTGTTCAAAGGCGTGCCGATGATCGTACTGATCAATGGCGGGTCGGCTTCGGCGTCCGAAATCGTAGCTGGCGCCCTGCAGGATCGCCGCCGTGCGACCATCGTCGGCACGACCAGCTTCGGCAAAGGCTCGGTCCAGACGGTCATCCCGCTGGGCGCTGATCGCGGTGCGCTGCGTCTGACCACGGCGCGTTACTACACCCCATCCGGCCATTCGATCCAGGCGCTGGGAATCGAGCCGGATGTCACGATCTCTCAGGCCCGCCTGACGGAGGAGGAGCTTGCGAAGATCAAGCGCTTCTCAGAGGCAGACCTGCCGCATGCGCTGCAAAACGAGGAAGGCGCTGCGCGCCGGGCCCTTGCCATGCCGGACGAGCAACCGCCTGAAGATTACAAGGGCGAGGACTTCCAGCTGGACCGCGCAAAGCAGATGCTGAAGGACGGCACGATCACGGCCAGCACCGGCCTGAAGCGGGCTGGATAACAGCAATCGGTTAACCTTCGTTTGCAACCTGTTAACCGGAATGATGCAAATCTGGTCGTTCAGAGTCGACTGGATTTGATTACGAGGTTGCCACATGGCAAATCGCCGGGATGCTGAGCCATCACCGCTGCGCGCAGGCGCTGTGCATACGGGTCTCAGCCTGTTGGTGTTTGGCGGAATTGCAGGTGCGCTGGGCGCCGCCATTATCCTGATGGGCGATCCGTCCGAAGCGAGCCCGAAGCAGACGCTCGCCCTGTTCGACACGCATGATTCTGCTGCCCCGCCACTCAAGACCCGTTTGAAAACCAATATCGCCACGGCGAGCCTGGCGATCGAAACGCCGGACTATAGCGACGCGGATGGATCCGGCGATCTGCCGGACTTTGGCCCCGACCTTGGCGTCGAGTCGCCGGATGACATGCTCGTTGCGGCTGCGGACGCTGCGCCGGTCGGGGAAGGGGATGCCGACACGGCCGGCGTGCGCATCAATGGCAAGCTGGTGAAGCCCGGCGAATCCTATGGCGATGTCACCAGCATCGTTTCACTGGACCGCGCACCGATTGCGGGCATGACCGAACGCCTGAACGGCATGACCCTGCCGCGCATTTCCCCGGTTGGCCGCGCCCCGGCGGATGCCTATGCCCGGCCGTTTATCAATCCGGGTAACAAACCGGTTGTTGCGATTGTGGTCGGCGGGCTCGGCATCAACGCGACACACACCAAATCCGCCATCGACGAATTGCCGCCGGAAGTGACCCTGTCCTTCGCGCCGGATGCGACCAGCCTGCAGACATGGATCAACCGCGCCCGGGCGGCCGGACATGAAGTGCTGATCGAGACGCCGATGGAAGCTTATGATTACGGCCGGATGAAAATGCATCCGCTGACCCTGCTGGCCAGTGAGAACGAAGCGCGCAATCAGGCGCGTCTCGAACGGGTTCTCAGCCGCTCCACGGGCTATTTTGGCCTGATCAATTCGCAGGGCTCCAAGATCGGTGATGATGATGCCGCCATGAAGCCGGTCCTGAAGGCCGTGTCGGACCGTGGTCTCGCCTTCATCGACGATGGCAGCCTCGATGCCGGGAACATGCAGCAGCTGAGCGGCGAAACAGGCCTGCGTTATGTGCGTGCGGATTCGGCGATTGACGCGAAATTGTCGGCCGAGGACATCTCGTCTGAATTCATGGAACTGGAAAGCCAGGCGCTGGAGCATGGCGCCGCCCTCGGCGCTGGCTATGCGTTCCCGATCACGATCGAGATGGTGAAAACCTGGACGGCAAGTCTTGAGCAGAAGGGCATAGTCCTAGCGCCGGCGTCCGCGCTGGCGGCGAAGTCCGCAAAGGCAGAAAATCCCGCCGATGATACGGTGCGCACTGGCAGTCTTGAGCCGGCTCCTGTAAATCCTCACGGGTGACACAAGTTAAGCAAGACCCCGAACGCTATCGCGCGAATGTCGGCCTGGCCCTCTTTTCGAAGGCCGGGCACGTCTTCATTGGCCGGCGTATCAATGGGCGCGGATCCTTCCAGTGGCAGATGCCGCAAGGCGGCGTGGACAAGGGCGAAGCGCCCGACGTCGCAGCGCTGAGGGAGCTGGAAGAAGAGGTCGGCGTTCCTGCCAAGCTGGTCGATACGCTGGAGGAAACCGAAGACTGGCTGTATTACGATTTCCCGCCGGACCTGAAGAAACGCCTGCCGGGGCCATACCTTGGCCAGCGGCAGAAATGGTTCGCCTTCCGCTTCAAGGGCTCTGACAGCGATGTGCGGCTGGACCGGCACACGCCCGAATTCGATGCGTGGCGCTGGGCCCGGCTCGAAGAGACGCCTTCGCTGGTGGTGCCGTTCAAGCGGGCGGTTTATGCGGAAGTGGCTGAACGCTTCGTGCGCTGGACGGAGCCGGTCCTCGGCGGCAAGGTACCACAGGGCTGAACCCGAAAGAGGGGAGACGTGGCATGGCGAAGACCCTGCTGATGATTCATGGTGTCGGATGCGGTGGCGATGTGTGGGACCGAATGATCCCCTTCTTCGAAGCCGACGGGTGGACCTGCGAGGCGCCGACGCTGTTTCCAGCCAGACGCGTAAAAGACAACCCGCCTGCCTCGCTCAGCGAGCTTGGCATTGATGACTACATCTCTGCCATGTCGAAAAAGGCGCACGAGATTGAAAAGGCGACCGGTAAGAAGCCCGCGGTGATCGGCCATTCCATGGGCGGCCTGATCGCGCAGGTGCTGGCGGAGAAGGGGGACGTATCGCAGGCGGTTTTCCTGACGCCCGCCCAGCCAAAGGGCTGCGCCGTGATCGGGCCGAGCGTGGCGATTACCTTCCTGAACATCCTGATCCAGCAGAACCGCAAGAAGTCCTACAAGGTGTGGCGGACAGGTTTCGATTTCGGCGTCACCAATTGCGTGCCGAAGCGCCTCCGGGAAGAGATCTATTCCCACGCGCTCTACGATTCCGGCAAGGTCTATGGCGACCTGACCGATGGGGTGGAGATCGACGAGTCAAAGATCAGGATCCCCACCCTGACGATTGCTGCCGGAAAGGACCGCGCAACGCTGGCCTCGGCGGTTCGCAAGGTGGGCGAAAAGTACAAGAACGCGGCGGTCCCCGGAGACTTCATGGAATATCCGAAGAATGGGCACTGGATTGTCGATGAGCCGGGTACGGACAAGGTCGCAGCAGACATTGCCGGCTGGCTTGCCCGCACGCGCGTGAAAGAAGACGCATGATGGAAGACGACGCGCACGGCGTACACGACTACCTCACCGATCCGCGTAATGCGGACATACTGATTTCGGTGAATGGCGAACTGAAAAAACGGGACGAGGCGGTCGTCTCCGTCTTCGACAGTGGCTACATCTTGGGCGATGGCGTGTGGGAAGGGCTGCGCGTCATGAATGGTGGGATCGCCTTCCTGCCGGAACATTTGAAACGCCTCTGGGCCGGCGCCAAGACGCTCGACATGGATATCGGCCTGACGAAGGAGGAATTGACGGCGCGGCTGGTCGATTGCCTCAAGGCCAATGGCATGGAGGACGGTGTCCACATCCGTCTGATGGTCACCCGCGGCATCAAGAAAACGCCCTATCAGGGGCCGCGCTTCACGATCACCAAGCCAACCATCGTCATCATACCGGAATACAAGACGCCGGTGCCGGAAATCGTGGAAACCGGGGTCACCCTGTTCACGGTACATGTGCGCCGCACAGGGCCTGCGGAACAGGACCAGAAACTGAATTCCCACTCGAAGCTCAACTGTATCCTGGCCTGTATCCAGGCCGACAAGGCTGGCGCCGACGAAGCGCTGATGCTGGACCCGCTGGGCTTTGTGGCGACCTGCAACTCCACCCATTTCTTCATCGTTCGCGACGGGGAAGTGTGGACCAGCCCGCCGGAATACTGCCTCGGCGGCATCACACGCGGAAACATCATCAAGACCTGCCGCGAGATTGGCATCCCGGTGTTCGAGAAGCGGTTTTCCCTGTTCGATGTCTATTCGGCGGACGAAGCGTTCATCACCGGCACGTTTGCCGGTGTGACGCCGGTGCGAGAGGTGGACGGACGCTCCATCGACGCGATAGACGGGCCAATCTCTCGGAAAATCCGTGAGGCTTACAAGGCTATGCAAGCGCGCAGTCTGACCCCGATCGCATGAGCGTGGACATGACACAGACGATCCGCATCGCCATGTGGTCTGGCCCGCGCAACATGTCGACAACTATGATGCGCAGTTTCGGTGCCCGGCCCGAAGCGGTCTGCGTCGATGAGCCATTCTATGCCGCCTGGCTGACGGCCAGCGGCGAAGTTCATCCGATGCAGGAAGAGACGCTGGCATCGCAATCATCGGATCCGGCCGTCGTTGCAGGAGAAATGCTCGCGCCACTGCCGCCCGGCAAGACGCTGCATTACCAGAAGCAGATGACCCACCACATGCTGGAAAGCTTTCCACTGGATTGGGTCAGCGACGTGCGTCACGCCTTTCTGGTGCGTCATCCCGGCCGGGTGATTGCGTCCTACACGAAGAAAATGAGCGATGTGAGCCTTGAGGCCATCGGCGTGCCCCAGCAGGAAAGATTGTACCGGGAGATTACGGAGCGGACGGGCAAGGCGCCGCCGGTGGTGGATTCCGACCGATTGCTGGCCGACCCGCCGGAGGTTCTGCCGCGCCTTTGCGATGCACTCGGGATTGACTGGGACCCGGCCATGCTGGGCTGGGCACCGGGTGCCAAACCGGAAGACGGGGCCTGGGCACCGCACTGGTATGATGCGGTCTGGAAGTCATCCGGTTTCGGTCCGCCGCCAGGCGAAAGGCCAGCGCTGCAGGGCAGGTCGGCAGACATCGAAAAAGAGGCGCTCGAAAGTTATGAACGCCTTCTCCGGAATCACGTGTAGAGCATGTACCCGACCCTTGGACATAACCGGCCAAGCGTGCAGCAGGTCAGGTTCAATATCTGCGGGTGACCAGCAGGTGCCCGGCAGAGCTGTCGAACTTGAACCCCTCGTGCCCGTGATGATGAAAGAATTCATCCGCAGCCTTCCGGCATCCGGACCAGTCAAAATAGGCGTGCAGCGCAACCGAGCCGCCCGGAATCAGGTTCGGGACGACCTGCTCCAAAGCGACGCGAACCGGTTCGTACCAATCCACATCCACATGAGCGAGTGCGACGGGCTGGGATATTTTCAGTGTCTTTGTGACATCGCCTTTGATCAGTTCCACGGAATGGTCCTGAACCGGGTATCCGTAGCGTTTGAAGTTGTCTTCGACGACGGCTTTCAGGTCGCTTTCGTATAAATAGTATTTGCCGCCATCAATGCCGGTTGCCTGTCCGGATGCTATTTCCTGGTAGCGGGCTTTCATGTCCGCGCCGTCATGATCCGAGGGCGGAGGGATCATCTCGAACATGTCGTAGACTTTCAGCGGACGGTCAGGCGCTTTCGCCGCGCACATGAGGATTGCCGAACCACCGCGGGCGCAGCCTGCTTCGATGATCAATGCATTGCTGTGGGCCGTCCGCCTGACTTCCTGCACAAGCTGGTCCAGTTGTGCGTCTGACGTGTAGGACAGACTTTCAGAGCGGATCCGCGTCCAGACGGACTTGATGGGCTTTGGCTGCTTCCAGCGGCGAATTTCGTTCCGGGCGGCGTCCGCTCTCCAGCGAACACCATCTACCACTTTCCTGGTCAAATTCATGTCCCACTCACTCCTGTCAGAACGGCCACTGAGTTCCCTGAATTGGGGAATCCAATGGAGCACTGTCGGGGCGGTCTGGCTCTTTATGTCGCTCCGTTTTTTGAGTTTTTTTGAATTGCGATATCTGATTTATGGCGAGCCACCCACACCATCACGATACTACCACATTAACCATACCTTGAGACCGGTTTTTCGAAAAGTCTGTTCCCTTGTCTGGTGAATCACCAAAATCCGGATACGGCACGTGGAAATCTGAATATCCTAAAGTTGTAAAGTGCGTAGACAGAGAACATTCTGGATTTGTGTTCTGCCCAGACAGAAAAAACCCCGGCCTTTCCGGGGCCGGGGTTCGTTGTTCGGTTAGGCTCGAGATCAGCCGCGGCCGGTCATCCGCAGGAAGCGGTTGCGCAGGTCAGCGTCCGATTTGAAGACACCGGTAAACTGCGTCGTGATCGTGGACACGTCCTTGTGGTGCACGCCGCGGGTGGACATGCACTCATGCACGGCGTCGATCAGGACGGCCGTGCCCATCGGGGCGAGGCTTTCGGTGATGGCGTCGCAGATCTGGGACGTCATGGTTTCCTGCGTTTGCAGGCGCTTGGAGAAGATCTCCACCACGCGGGCCAGCTTGGAGATGCCGACAACGGCTTCGGTCGGCATGTAGGCGACATAGGCCTTGCCGAGGAAGGGTGCCATATGGTGCTCGCAATGGCTTTCCACGTCGATGTCGCGCAGCATGACAATGTCGTCATAGCCCTGCACATCCTCGAAGGTGCGGGAGAGGTATTTCACCGGGTCTTCGGTATAGCCGGAGAACCATTCCTTGTAGGCATTGACGACGCGCTTCGGCGTGTCGATCAGGCCTTCACGGGCCGGGTCGTCGCCAGCCCACGCGATCAGCGTGCGAACCGCTTCTTCAGCTTCTTCCTTGGATGGGCGTTTCACGGGTTCCGCGCGCGCAATTTCATTCTTTGGTGTGATGGCGTCCATTGCCATGTGTGGAGTCCTTCGACTGAGGGACGGGGGTCGAGCCGGGGCGTCCCTTGGAGGTCTTTCTTGCCTCCTGCCCGGACTTAACGCCCGCCCGGAGTTGATACCCTCAGGGCGATAATGAGGAACATAAGGGGCCAAAGCCCCGGTTTCCAGCGGATTCTACGGTGACGACGCGTCACCGGATCAGTCCCGATTGCGTTTCGCTGCGTCAACTGGTAAGGCCCGGCCCATGTTCGCGCCTGCTTTTCCCTTCTGTCGCCGCTGCTGTTGTTGCCGCTGAGGCCACAACGCGCCATTAGGGCTGCCAGAAACTGACCCTGCCGGCATTTCCCGAACAAACCCGATCCAGAGACACAAATGACCATCCGCCTTTACGACACCGCTGCGCGTGAAAAACGCGTTTTCGAGCCGCAGGACCCCAAACGCGTGACGATGTATGTCTGCGGCCCCACGGTCTATAACTACGCCCATATCGGCAATGCCCGTCCGCCCATCGTGTTCGATGTGCTGCGGCGCCTCTTGAACCGCACTTATGGTGCGGACGCCGTCGTATATGCTCGCAACATCACCGACATCGAGGACAAGATCATCAAGGCCTCGCTGGAGACCGGTGCGCCGATTGCCGAGATCACCAAGAAATATGCCGGCATCTACAATGCCGACACGGCCGCGCTGAACGTGCTGCCGCCGAGCATCGAGCCCTGGGCGACGAACCACGTTGCCGAGATGATCGAGATGATCGAAAAGCTCGTCCGCCGCGGCTATGCCTATGTCGGCAATGAAGGCGTCTGGTTCGCCGTCAAGCAGATGCCGGATTATGGCAAGCTGTCCGGCCGCAAGCTGGAAGACAATGAGGCGGGCGCCCGCGTCGAAATCGACGCGGACAAGCGCGACCCCGCCGACTTTGCGCTCTGGAAGTTCGCCAAGCCGGGCGAGCCGGAAGACGCGATCTGGGACAGCCCGTGGGGCAAGGGCCGCCCTGGCTGGCACATCGAATGCTCCGCCATGGCGGCCAAGCATCTCGGCAAGACGATCGACATTCACGGCGGCGGGATCGACCTTCAATTCCCCCACCACGAGAACGAGATCGCCCAATCCGAATGCGCGCACGGCGAAGTCATGGCGAACTACTGGCTGCACAATGGTTTCCTCGACATGGGCGGGGAGAAGATGTCGAAATCCCTCGGCAATGTCGTGCTGGTGCATGACCTGCTGAAGGCCTGGCCGGGCGAAGTGCTGCGCCTTGCCATGCTGAGCGGGCATTACCGCGCGCCGCTCGACTGGACGGAAGACCTGCTGAAACAGGCGAAGGCGACGCTCGATCGTATCTATGGCGCCCTGCGCCGCGTATGGGACGCCGACGGCGGTGAGGCCCGCGACACCGGCGTGCTGCGCGCGCTGGAGGACGACCTCAACACGCCGGAAGCGCTCGCCGAGCTTTCCCGTCTGGCCGGTGAAGCCAACACAGCTGCCGACCAGAAAGACGAAGCGGCGATGGCAAATGCGAAAGCGAACCTGCTCGGCGCCGGCAAGTTGCTCGGCCTGCTGACGCTGACCCCGAAAGACTGGGAGCAGGGCGGGGACAATGACGAAAACGCCCGGATCGATGCCCGCGTTCAGGCGCGGGTCGATGCCCGCGCCGCCAAGGACTGGGCTGAGGCCGACCGGATCCGCAATGAACTCGCCGCCGAAGGCATCGAGATCATGGACGGGGCGGGCGGTTCGACCTGGCGCCGGGTCTAGGGAGGCTTCCGGCCCTTTCGCCGCCTTGCACTGGCGGAAGGGCAGGGCCATCTTGCCGGCGATGAGCGAGCTTTACCACAACCGCATTCTCGAACTGGCTGCAGAGATCCCGAATGTCGGGCGGCTCGGCGATGCCGAAGGCTCTGTGACCAAGGTCTCCCGCGTCTGCGGTTCGATCGTGCATGTCGATCTGAAGCTGGACGAAGCGGGTGAGACTGTCACGGAAATCGCTGTCGATCCAAAGGCTTGCGCCCTCGGGCAGGCCGCGACGTCGATCCTCGCAGAGCACGCCGTCGGGGCGCCGGTCTCCGAGATCATCGCTGCGCGTGACGCTCTCAAAGCCATGCTGAAAGACGGCGGCCCGCCGCCCGAAGGCCGCTTCTGGGAGCTGCGCCACCTGGAGCCCGTGGCCGACTATCCGCCCCGCCACACCTCCACCATGCTCGCCTTTGAAGCCGCCGTAGCCGCCATCGAGGAAGCGCTGCAGAAGCGCGCCGCCGCTCGTGCAGCCGCCGAGTAAGAGTCTGCGCCACCGGGCCGCCTACGGGCTGCTCTGGGTCTACAAGCATGGGCCGAGCCAGGTGTTGTGGGCGTTTGGCGCGCGGTGCCAGCACACGCCAACCTGTAGTGAGTACGGGGCTGAATGCGTCTCCCGCTTCGGCTGGTGGCCGGGCTTCTGGATGACGCTGGCGCGATTCCTGCGCTGCCGCCCGGGCGGCACGATGGGTTGTGACCCGCCGCCGGAGACGAAGCCAGATGTGCCGGCCTGGCAGCCCTGGCGCTATGGTGACTGGAGCGGGCACAGGATGAGGCAGGCCTGCAACCCGGTTGAAAAACCTCCGGAGGCATGACATATCGCCGCCATGCATTTTCGTCTGATCACCGCTCTGACCACACGAACCCGCCGGGGTGCCTGACGCGCCTTCGGCCCGCACATCCGTGCGCGCCCGCCTCATGCACCCGCCAAAAGCCCTGAAACCGAGCCCCGAATGGTGCGGCCTGAACAGTGTGTCTGATCTGGCCCGAACACCATCGAGAACACCATGTATGGACCATTTAGAGCTCGGCCCATTCCCGGAAGCCGCCTGACTGCAGACCGCCCGATTTGAGGGTGGGAAAAGCGGTAAAGAAGCGCTAAGCAAGCCGCCGCATAAGGCTTTTACAACAGGCTTTCCGGGCCCTTGGAATTTGCGCCCCCTGCGGGCGACCGAAATCGAAGAAGACGACCGATGATCAAAGTAACGCTGCCCGACGGCTCAGAGCGAGAATATGCCGACGGCGCCTCGCCGCTGGACGTAGCCGAGAGCATTTCCAAATCCCTGGCCAAGAAGGCCCTCGCCGCCAAAGTGGACGGCGAGATGTGGGACCTTGTCCGCCCCCTCGAAGGCGATGCGAATGTCGCCATCATCACCGACCGCGACCCGGAAGGCCTTGAGCTGATCCGCCACGATGCCGCCCACGTGCTGGCGCAGGCGGTGCAGGAACTCTATCCGGACTCCCAGGTCACGATCGGCCCGGTCATCGATGATGGCTTCTACTACGACTTTGCCCGCGAGGAGCCGTTCTCCACGGACGATTTCGAGAAGATCGAAAAGAAGATGTCCGAGATCATCGACGCCGATTACCCGATCGTGCGCGAAGTCTGGGACAAGGACGAAGCGATCGCGACGTTCAAGAAGATCGGCGAGGACTACAAGGCCCAGATCATCGACGACATCATCCCGCCGGGCGAGGCCATCACGGTCTATCGCCAGGGCGACTGGTTCGACCTCTGCCGCGGCCCGCACCTGCCATCGACGGGCAAGCTGCCGAAGGCGTTCAAGCTGATGAAGCTGGCAGGCGCCTATTGGCGTGGCGACTCCAAGAACGAGATGCTGCAGCGCATGTACGGCACGGCCTGGGCGAACGAGAAGGACCTGAAGGCCCATCTTCACCGTCTGGAAGAAGCCGAGAAGCGCGACCACCGGAAGCTTGGCCAGCAGCTGGACCTGTTCCACCTGCAGCCCGAAGCGCAGGGCTCTGTCTTCTGGCACCCGAAAGGTTTCATGATCTGGCGCCAGCTGGAGGCCTATATCCGCCGCCGGCAGGATGAGGACGGCTACACGGAAGTGAAAACGCCGCAGCTGCTCGATTCCGTGTTCTGGGAAAAATCCGGCCACTGGGACAAGTTCCGCGAGAACATGTTTGTGGTGCCGGACTTCATTCCGAACACGGATGAAGACGAGGTGAAGATACCGGCCGAGACGAGCCTGATGGCACTGAAGCCGATGAACTGCCCGGCGCACGTGCAGATCTTCAAGCATGCCCAGCGGTCCTACCGCGACCTGCCAATCCGCATGGCGGAGTTCGGCTGCTGTCACCGGAACGAGGCCCATGGCGCGCTGCACGGCCTGATGCGCGTGCGCCAGATGACGCAGGACGATGCGCACATCTTCTGCCGGGAAGACCAGATCGGTGAAGAGACGCTGCGCTTCCTGAACCTCTTCTCCCGCGTCTACAATGATTTCGGCCTGACGGAGATTTCCTACAAGCTGGCCACGCGACCGGACGTGCGCGGCGGGACGGACGAGAACTGGGACCGTGCCGAAAAGGCGCTGGCCGACGCCCTGGCGGAAGCCGGTCTCGAATTCGAGATCGCGGAAGGCGAGGGCGCGTTCTATGGCCCGAAACTCGAATTCCACCTGACGGACGCCATCGGGCGGACGTGGCAGTGCGGCACGTTCCAGCTGGACTATGTGCTGCCGGAACGTCTCGATGCGGAATATACAGGCTCCGATGGCGGCAAGCACCGTCCGGTCATGCTGCATCGCGCCGTGTTCGGCACGTTCGAACGGTTCATGGGCATCCTGATCGAGAACTATGCCGGGGCCTTCCCGATGTGGCTCTCGCCGGTTCAGGTTGTCGTGGCTGCCATTACGGACGCTGCGAACGAATATGCCGAGGAGGCGGCGGCTGCCCTTCGCAAGGCGGGTCTGCGCGTGGAGACGGATCTTCGCAATGAGAAGATCAACTACAAGGTCCGCGAGCATTCGCTGCAGAAAGTACCGGTGATTGCCGTCGTCGGCGGGCGTGAGGCGGAAGAGCGGACGCTGGCGCTGCGCCGGCTCGGCTCGAACGGCCAGCAGATCATTGCGCTGGACGAAGCAGCCACGCTCTTGTCGCAGGAAGGCCTTGCGCCGGACCTGAAGGCCTGAGACGATTCTGAACGGCTGGATCTGGGCAGCTGACAAACGGGGCGAGTAGAAGAAGAGTGCGACTCATGTCCTACGCGCCCGTGCTTGCAGCTGCCTTTGTGCTCTGGCCGGTCATGGGCCTGCTCGGCGGGCAGGGTTATGCCCCGCTTCTGGGGCTGGCCGCCCTTCCGGCCCTGGCGCTCGCCCGGCCGAAATGGCCGCCGGCCATTTATGCCATACCGGCCATCCTGTTCGTGATCTGGGTCGTGGTCGGGGAGGCGTGGTCGCCTGTCTCTACCGGATTTACCAGCGGCAGCCTGCTGGAAGGCAATTTTGCAGTGAAGGCGACCAGTGTGCGGGTTTTCCTCGCCGCGGCCTTCGCCTTGCTGGCCATCGGCGGGGCCATGCGCATTGCGGATGGCAGCGCGCAGGTATCGACCCGCGTCATGCTGGGCGCCTTTGCGACGCAGGGCCTGATCCTGGCGGTAACGGTGATTTTCTCAGGCCCGTTGCTGAAGGCGGTCTACGGCACCGATCCGAATGAGGTCATGTCGGGCGTCCAGAATCTGGGGCGCAACGCAAATGCCTTTGCGCTGATCCTGCCGATCCTGATCGCTTATCTCTCCGCCCGCCCGCAATTCTTCTGGAAGCCTGTGGTGGCCCTTCTGGTCGTGGCGAGCCTTCTATTCTTCACGCGGGTCGACTCGCAGAGCGCCGTGATCGGCATGGTGTTCATGATGCTGGCGATCGGCCTGGTACAGGCCCTGCCGAAGCTCGGCTTCCGGATCCTGTTCACCGGCATCGGTGCCTATGTTGCCTCAGCCCCCATGCTGATCGGCACGGTGCTGCGGCTGCTGGAAGCCTACAATCTCCACCTGCCTGGCTCGTTCCAGTCGCGGGCCTGGGCCTGGCACGTGGTGATCGAAAAGATTGCCGAGCGGCCCTTCATCGGACACGGTATCTCCGCCTCGAAGACCTGGGAGGAGACCTATGCCGACCATCCGGACTGGCTGGCGCACCTGCCGGACTTCTGGGCCTATTACAAAGTCGTGCCGGGGCATCCGCACAATATGCCGCTGCAGATCTGGGCCGAGACGGGGATGATCGGGGCGATTCTGCTCGCCTTTTCGCTGGTCCTGCTGGGCTTCCGCCTGCCGGAACCGGGCAAGCTGCGCGAGGATGTCCGCTTCGCCATTGCCGGTGTCACGGGCGTCGCCTTCAGCCTGTTCAACTTCGCCTACAATATGTGGAACGAGGCATTCTGGTCGAGCGTGGCGCTGGCCGCGATCGCGATCATCCTGCTGGCAAAACGCCGCCGGGAGTCGCTGTGAGTGCGCTGCCGACCATCAGCGCGCTGGTCGTGTCCTACCGGACCGGGCCGCGCCTGCATGAATGCCTCTACGCCCTGAAAGGCGATCCGGACATCACCGAGATCGTCATTGTGGACAATGGAAACCCGCCCGCCGACGAAGCCTGGATCGATCAGTTCGTGGCCGATTGCCCGAAAGCGTTCCTGATCCGCAAGGGCGGCAATCCGGGCTTCGGCACGGCGATGAACCGGGCGGCGGAAAAGGCCGGCGGCGACTTGCTGCTCGCCTGCAATCCGGACTGCGTGATCAAGCGCGGTGCGATGGGACCGATGGTGGAGGCGCTGCAGGATGCGCCCCGGCCCGCCATCGTCGGGGGACGGATCTTCGACCTGAAAGGGCAGGAAGAGCGCGGCGCGCGCCGCAACACGCTCACCCTGTGGAACGCGATTGGCCTTGGCCAATGGGCGCTGGACGGGACGCCGGAACCGGATGGCCCGGTGTGCGTCGGCGCGATCACGGGTGCCTTCTTCCTGATCCGCCGGGACGATTACGAAGCGCTCGGCGGGTTTGATGAAGCCTATTTCCTGCATGTTGAGGATGTAGACCTGTGCCGCCGGGCGATTGAGGCAGGCGGCTCGGTCACTTACCAGCCTAAGGCAGGGGCGCTGCATTACTCGTCCACGTCAGATGCGCCTTCGGCATTTGTGCAGGGTCACAAGGTGAAGAGCCTGAAGCGCTATTTCCGGAAATTCGCAAAGACGCCGGGAGAGAAGTTCGCGACAGCTCTGATGGTGCCGCTGATCGGGCTTGCCATGCGTCTGCGCGGCTAGGCTTTCGGGCGCCAGTTTTCCGGCGCGAGTTCAAAGCCTGCAAAGTCAAAGCCCGGCGCCACGACGCAGGAGAGCAGCGTCCATGCGCCCAATGTTTCGGCGGCCTGCCAGTGATGCGCCAGTACGATACCTTGCAGCGACTGTCCCGACCGAAGGTCAGGCCCGAGCGTGACGGCACGCGGCGCTGTGCCCTCCGGGGTCGCGGTGGTCAGCACCAGCGGCCCGCCTGCCTGCCACAGCCAGATCTCGTCGGCATCCACCCGGTGCCAGGCCGAGACTTCATCTGCCTGCAGCAGGAAATGAATCAGCGTGGAGGTTGGGCGCTCGCCTTCAGCTGCAGCGGCACGGAACGTCTCCACATAATGCCCGCCCTCCGGATGCGGCGCCATGTTCAGGAGGCGGATCACCTCCCGCGCGCCGAGATCGCCGGAGATGGCCTGCATCAGAACCGGTCCTTGCGGCCGCGGATTTCGGCGAAGGTGGCGACGGCGTCGCCGGGGTGGCCCATGGCGGCCTGGAGTTCCGGCACGTCGGCGCGCAGGAAGGGGTTGGTGGCGAGTTCCAGGTTGAGCCTCGTCGGCACCGTTGGCAGGCCCCTGGCGCGGCGGTCGTCGATCTCTTTCACATAGTCGGTCAGTTTCGCATTGCCGGTCTCGATCGTCTCGGCAAAGCGGGCATTGGCCTGCGTGTATTCATGCGCGCAATAGATCAGCGTTTCCGGCGGCAGGGCTTTGAGCTTGGAGAGGCTGTTCCACATCATCTCCATCGTGCCTTCGAAGACGCGTCCGCAGCCGAGGGCGAAGAGGGCGTCGCCGACAAAGGCCGTCTCCTGCTCCGCGAAGTGATAGGCGATGTGGCCCAGCGTGTGGCCCGGTACATCCAGCACGCGGGCGGTGGCGCGGCCGAACTCCACCGTGTCGCCTTCCTTAAGCTTCACATTGATGCCGGGGATCTTTTCCGCTTCGCCCGCCGGGCCGTAGATCGTGCAGTCCGTCGCGTCCTTGATCTTCAGATTGCCGCCGGCATGATCGGGGTGCCAGTGGGTGTTGAAGATGTGGGTGATGTGCCAGCCCATCCGCTTCGCCTCGGCCAGGTACTTGTCGGCGTCGGGCGTGTCGATGGCGGCTGTCTCGCCGGAATAGGCTTCATGCACGAGATAGCCGTAATTATCGTTCAGGCAGGGAAATCGGTGTACGTCGAGGGTGATCTTGGTCATCTTTGTCTCCTGAAGACTGGCCTAGCACAGGGAAACCCATGCGTCAGGATGCTGTCACGCTCGAACGCTTTTACTCCGCCCCGCTGGGGCAAGCGGCGACGCGCATCCTGTCCGGCAAGCTGACGGATCTGTGGGGTGAGGCGCGGGGCCTGTCTCTGCTGGGGCTCGGCTTTGCCATTCCCGTGCTGGACGCGTTCGGCGACGCGCCGTCGCGGATCGTCGCTGCCGTGCCGCTCGAACATGGGCCCGTGAAGTGGGATTATTCCGGTCGCGGCAATGCCAGCGTCGGTGTGGGCGACGACCGGCTGCCCTTTCCGGACGGCATGTTCGACCGGGTGATTGTGCTGCACGGGCTGGAGGAGACGGGCAATCCGCGCACCTATCTGCGTGAGATCTGGCGCATCACAGCGCCGGAAGGCCGTATCGTGCTGGCGGCGGCGAACCGGGGCGGGCTGTGGTCACGGGCGACGCGCACACCGTTCGGCCAGGGCCGGCCGTGGACCCGGTCGCAGCTGATGAACCTGTTGTCGTCTGGCCTGTTTCAGGTCACCGCCTCGACCAGTGCGCTCTACATGCCGCCTGTGTCGGCAGGGCTCGTCACCTCGGCGGCTGAGGGCTGGGAAGCGATTGGCAGTCTGATCACGCCCGGCTTTGGCGGGGTCGTCCTGGTTGAAGCGGTCAAGCGGCTCTATGCCCAACCGGGCGGCGGGGCGCCCGCACCTGTTACCGAAAAGGTACGGATTCCCCGTCCTGTGCCTTCTCCAAAACGCGAAAGTCATTGACGTGTCATATAAGCGGCAGATACTTCGCAACTGCAGCAACTGTTAGGGGAAGCGCCATGAAGCTTGTCACAGCCATTTTCAAGCCCAGCCGGCTCGACGCGGTGATCGACGCGCTTTCCGAAGTCGGGGCCACCGGACTGACCGTTTCAGAGGTCCGTGGTTATGGCCGCCAGCTCGGCAAAACCGAGGTGTATCGCGGTGCCGAATACGAGGTTCGCCTGCTTCCGAAAGTGAAGGTCGAGGTTGCCTGTCCGGACGATGCCGCCGAACGGTTTGCCGATGCCATCACCCAGGCAGCCAACACCGGCACGATCGGCGACGGGAAGATCTTCATCCTGGATCTCGGGTCTGTCATCCGCATCCGCACGGGCGAACGCGACGAACTGGCCGTTTCAGGCTAGGGCAAACGCCTCAGGAAGCGTTTGCATCCGCGTCGACATCGGTTGCTTTGACATCTGTCGCTTTAACCTCGGTCGCGCCGTGGTGCAGCTGCAGATTCAGCAGGATCGCCTTGGCGATGGGCAGTAGCGCCAGGATCAGGCCGATCATGATTGCGGACATCACGAGAAAGGCCAGGATCTTGAGGCCCAGCGGCATCGGAATCAGGGGCACGATGAACATGAATGGCGCGGCCAGGATCAGCACGCCGAACCCGACGAAGAAGGCCGGGCCATCAGCGGTGTCGTCATTGCTCATTTCCCGTCCGCAGACAGGGCAGGCGTCGTTCAGCTTCAGATAGCTTTTGAACAGCTTGCCTTCGCCGCAATTGCCGCATTTCAGCTTCAGGCCGGACAGGATGGGGGACGGTTTGGACATGGGCGGTCTCCGGGGGGCTCGGCCGACACATCGTGCCCAGAGGCGCAGACTTCAATGCGACAGATGGCACGGGGGCGCCGGGCGGCACTTGACGGGCGGGGCCCGATTGCCCACCAGAGCGAGCTGTAATTCGCAAGATGGAATACCCCCTGATGTCTGACCCCATTTTCGAGCGGATCGCCATTGTCGGCGTTGGTCTTATTGGTTCTTCCATCGCGCGGGCCGCAACGGCTTATGACGCCGCCGGGGCCGTCTCGCTCTATGATGTCAGTGACGATGTGCGGGCCCGCGCAGTGGGGCTCGATCTCGGAAATGTGACCGGAACGCTCGCCGAAGCGGTGAAGGATGCAGATTGCGTGATCCTGTGTGTGCCGGTCGGCGCGCTGGCACCGGTGGCGCAGGCCGCTGTGCCGCATATGAAGGCAGGCGCGATCCTGTCGGATGTGGGCTCGGTGAAGAAGCAGGCTGCCGAGGCGTTGGCATCTGCCGATGATGGGCGGGTGTTCGTCATTCCAGGCCACCCCGTGGCGGGCACGGAGCAATCGGGGCCGGAAGCCGGCTTCCCCACCTTGTTCCGCAATGCCTGGTACATCCTCACGCCGCAGAGCGGGAAAGGGGAGGCCTATGAGGCCGCGGCCGAACAGCTGAAAGCCTTTTGGCGGGCGCTGGGCTCGAAGGTGGAAACCATGGATGCCGGCCGCCATGACCGCGTGCTGGCCATCACCTCCCACCTGCCGCACCTGATCGCGTTCAATATTGTCTCCACGGCCTTCGACATGGAGACGGTTGAGCAGGGCGAAGTGGTGAAATTCTCCGCTGGCGGTTTCCGGGACTTCACCCGTATCGCGGCGTCGGATCCGGTGATGTGGCGCGACGTGTTCTTGAATAACAAGGAAGCCGTGCTGGAATGCCTCGGGCGATTTTCCGAAGACCTGGCCGCCCTGCAGCGGGCGATCCGCTGGGGCGATGGCGATTTCCTGATGCAGGAGTTCACCCGTGCCCGGACGATCCGCAAGGCCGTCATCGATGCCGGGCAGGATTCCGGCGCGGTGAATTTCGGCCGGAACCAGAATGGTGCTAAACCGGACGCATGAAACCGCTGACCCTCTCGGATGACCGGCGTGAGGCGCTTGCAGGTCATCTGCGGCGCCTGTTCGCGGAGGAGTTCGACGAGGACCTCAGCGGCTTCCGCGCCGAAGCCATTATCGAACTGATGCTGAAACAGATGGGCCCGGCGGTCTATAACCAGGCCGTGGAAGACGTGCGGGCGCATTTCCAGGACAAGCTGGACGATCTGTCAGGCGAAGTCTGGGTCGATGGCGGCGTTTGAAGCCTCTCACACAATCTCACGTGAATTTGTGTCGCCTGCGAGGGACCTTCGGATGTAGGGAAAGGGCATGAAACCGACGACTTCCATGCTGTCCCGCCGCGGCCTCCTGTTTGCAGGCACCGCTTCTCTCGTGATTGCTGCCTGTTCCGGCGGCTCCAGCAATGCGGTTGCAGAGCCGGAAGCGAACGGCGAGGGCGGCGATCCTTATGCCAGCAGCGAATGGCGCAAGGTAACAGAGGCAGAGTGGAAAGACCGGCTGGATCCGAAGGCATTCGCCGTGCTGCGCCAGGAAAGCACCGAGCGTCCGTTCACCTCACCGCTGGAGCATGAGAAACGCGAAGGTACCTATCACTGCGCCGGGTGTGATCTGCCGCTCTTCTCGTCCGAAACAAAGTTCGATTCCGGCACAGGCTGGCCAAGCTTCTGGAAACCGCTGCCGGGCGCCATGGGTACCAAGGACGACCACACGCTGTTCTATACGCGCACGGAATATCACTGCGCGCGCTGCCTCGGCCATCAGGGCCACGTCTTCAATGACGGGCCTGCGCCGACGGGCCAGCGCTGGTGCAATAATGGCGTGGCGCTGACTTTCCGGCCTGCTTGAGCCAGACAGTCTGAACCAGACCCTATTCGATGATCTCGACGCCTTCGGGGATCACGAAGGCCGGCACGGATGCAATCGCGACATCGCCATCGTCGATCAGTTCGCCGGGGCCGTTCTCGCGCCGTTCATAGGCGGCAACCAGTGACGTGTAGGGCGGGACATAATCCCAGCCGCCGCTGCCATTGTTCTGCGTGATCTCGAAATGCAGGTGCAACACAGTCGGCGTGCCGCCGAAATCGTTCGAGACATAGCCGATCGTATCGCCTGCCTGCACCGTGTCGCCGATGGAAACGGAGAGCTTCTTCATGTTGAGGTGCAGGTATTTGTAGATCCGCCCGCCGGAGCGGAGGTTCACGCTGTAGGAGCCGACATTGGAGATGACGCCGTCTTCCACGGCCACGACCTCATGCGCGTCGCGATCCGCTGCGGATGTGGAGCGCTCTGACTGGCAACTGGCGGGTGTGCCGACGCGGATATCCTGGCCCTGATGGATCTTACTGCGCGGGCAATAAGCCGAATTCCGGTTCGATGTGCGTGTTTCGCAGAAATTGTCCCGCCACGGATATTCGAAATTCCGTTCGTCGCACTGGTCGCCGCCGACCATGCCGCCGCCGAAGGTGAAGACCATGGATTGCAAATAGGCCGGGGAGTCCTTGATCGGGAAAACCATGTCCGGCGCGAAGATCGTTTCCTCTCCGGCCCCCTCGCCGGTGCCTGGCAGAAGGGCGCCCGGACCATAGAAGGAGAAGGCGGGTTCGACAGGCGCTGGCGGCTCGGTTGTATCCGGCGTGTTTGTTGGCGAGGTCGTGTCGGTGTCAGCCGTATCTGTTGAATCGTCCGGTGTATCCGCGGGTGTGTCGGTCGGCGTGTCCGTGCCGGGATCGGTATCAGGCGCACTCGTGTCTGGCGAATCTGTATCTGGTGCGTCTGTATCTGGCGTGCCGGTATCGGGTGTGCCTGCGTCCGGCGTATCCGTGCTGGCATCCGTATCCGTATCGATTGGCCCTGTGTCCGGTGTGTCTGTGTCCGTGTCGGTCGGCTGGTCGCCCGCGCCGTATGGGTCTGTCACCGGCGTGCCGGGCGGCGGAGGGCCGGGCGCGCCGGGTGGCACCGCAGGACCTGCCTCCGGTGTTGCCGGCGGCGGGCCGCCGTCACCGGGAAAACGGATGAAATCGCAGGCCGAAAGGGTCAGCAGCGCGGCGGCGCCAAGCAGGAGGGAACGCGTCTGGGTCATCAGCGCGACCTCACCGCAACAAGGGAGTCTGCGATGGAGAGGGCGTCTTCCTCGCTGATGCAGTCGGCATGCTCGCCCTCGGCGACGGTGCATTCAAACTCGATCAGATAGTCGGCGCCATATTTCGTGAAGGCGACCTGCGCGCCGCTCATGGTGGGGATGAAGCGCATCGGCGTTTCGGTCGTGCCCGGCGCGCGCTCGCCAATGATTTCGTTCGTGCCATTGACGACGATGTTATAGTCCGTACCGGGATAGAAGGCGAAGTAGCCATCGCTCAGCGGCTGGAATTTTACGTCCGATTCTGCGCCCTGCGGCAGGACGATGCCGGTCGGCAGCATGACAGGCACCGGCGGCGGGTCGCCTTCCTGCGATGCGGCCATGAAATTCCCGCTGGTGCCGGAATTGGATGCAACGTCGTCGCGGGCAGCCAGCCAGTCGATGGTGGCTTCCTGGCTCATGGCTTGCGTGTAGACCGGCTTGTCCACTGCAGCGGCAGGAACGGTTTCTTCCGCCGGGGTCGTATCCACCGGTTCGGAAATTTCGGTGCCGGCATCGTCTCCCATGCCCCGAATGAACTTGTCACAGCCAGCAAGACCCAACAGGGCGCAGGCGGGCACCAATGCAATGGCAATCCGCTTCCTCATGGCAATTATTCCTTTCCGGGTTGGGCCACATAGTCCGGATCGGCATAGGCGACGCTGTCGACCTGCATGATCCGGCTCTGAATTTCGTTGATGGTTGCGCGCGTCGGCTCAAGGCCGGGCGGCAGGCGATATCCCAGCCGGATCTCGCCTGAATAGCTGGCCCCGACGAGCCGGAAATCCTGCAGCACTGGATAGCGCGACTGCAGATTGGCCCAGGCGATGTCGGCGGCGGCGCGGTCACGCTTGAAATTGCGGGAGATCACGTCGATCTCCGGCTCGCCCTTGATGCGGACGATATAGACGATTTCCGTCCCGTCCGCGCTGATCTGGGCAAGTTTGGTCTCTGCCGGCGTTCTCGTTTCAGCCGAAGCAGGCAGTTCCGCAGGGCGGACCACAGGCAACGCGTCGCCGGGGCGGAGTTCCGGAACAGGGGCGACCTTTTCGCGGGCTGGCGTCTGGACGGCCGCTTGCTGTGCGATCGGGGCATGGGCCGGTCCGCCGGACCCGGCCATGACGAAGATACCGGTTGCCCCGGCCAGCATGGCGAGGCCCACAAGCCCCAGCGGGCCGCCAAGATGGGGAGGGGGCTGGCCGCCGCTCATTCAGTCTCCACCGCCGGAGGTGCCGACCGGTTCCGGCACGTTTGCAAGGTTCAGGATGCGCCCGCCGCAGGGGCGGCGGCACATGCCGTCAGAGCCTTCGATCGGGGTCGTTCCCGGATAGTCCGAGCAGAGGCCCGCACATTGCAGGTCCGTACGCGGATCGGTGGCGGCGAGCAGCTCTGACACAAGCTCGTCCGATGTGGCATCCGGGGTGCGGGCCTTCAGCAGAGCCAGCGCTGCCGAGACGTGTGGGGCCGCCATCGAGGTGCCCTGCTCATAGGCGTAGTAGCAATCCTGCACGGCTTCGCCGGTGACCGGGTCGTAGCAATCGGTCGAGGCCTTGGTGGAGAGGATGCCGTCCGGGCGGGAGTCATTGTCGTCGTCCCGGGCCATTTCCCCGCCGGGAGCGAGAATGTCGACGCCGTCGCCGAAATTCGAATAGGCGGTGATCTCGCCGAGGGCGTTCCCGGCCGCAACGGAGATGACATTGTCACAGCCGCCGGGGGCGTAATAGGCCGTGTCGATGCGGGCGTTGCCAGCCGCGGAGACGACGACCGCGCCGCGGTCGGTCACCGAGTCGATCGCATCCTGCAGCGAGGCCGGGCAGTATTCGAACAGGCCGATCGACAAATTGATGATGTCGGCCGGATTGTCGTTCCAGACTTCGCTGCCGTCTTCGCCTTCGGCCGGGATCAGGCCGGCGGCCCAGCGGATGGCATCATTGATGTCGGAAAGACGCCCGCCGCATTTGCCGAGGGCGCGAACTGGCACGATCTTCACGTTCCATGCGCCGCCCGCGACGCCTGCGCCATTGTTGGAGGCCGCTGCGCCTATGGTGCCGGCGACATGGGTGCCGTGGAAGGAATCGGCAGAACCGGGCACAGCCGGGTTACAGAGATCGCCCGGATCGTTCGGATCGGAATCCCGTCCGTCGCCGTCATTGCCCATGCGCGGGTCGGAAACCATGTCCCAGCCCGGTGCGATATTGGCTGAGGCGGCAATGTCCGGATGGGTCATCTGCAGGCCGGTATCGACCACGGCGACGACGACATCGGAGGAGCCTTCGATGCCCTGCCGGGTCCAGAACTCCTGGAAGCCTGCGCCGCCCAGCGACTGGCCTTCACCGGAGCCCCTCGGTTTCATGTCCCATTGCAGGTCCCAGAGCGGATCGTTCGGGGTCACTTCCACTTTCACCGGCGTGGTGGAGCCGGTTGTGGGCGTAACGCCGCCCGAGGTGGACGGAGAGCCAGCGGGCGGACGGCGCACGAACTGGTTCTCGAAGATGAAGTCCTTCTCGACATATTCGAACTGGCCTGAGGCGCGCAGGTCATTGACGAAACAATTCGTTGCGAGCACCGGGTCAGCCTCGATCGCTTCCAGATCGTTCGGGTCCGGACATCCGGTGCCTTCGTCGATGGCAAGGAAGCTCAGCGATGGATCCTTGGCATCTTCCGGGGAGAAGAGGGTCGGCCCGGCGCCAGCCACCTGGATCACCATCTGGCCTTCGCGTGACAGGGTCACCTCGGCGTTCATCTTGTACTTGGCCAGCGTGTCCAGCATCACGGCATTGGCGTCGCGCTGGGCGACGATGGCCTCACGGTTGACCAGCGACCGGCGGGCAATCTTGCGGGCGGCCAGTTGCTCTTCGACTGGGGCGGATTCCAGTGAGCGGGGCTGCAGCGAGCGCGTTTTCGAGACAGGGGCAGGTTCGACCTCCGCCCTTGTCTGCATCGCCTGGGTTGCTTCCTCAACCCGCTGCAGGGACTGCTCACGCGCTTTCGGGTCAAGCTTCACACGCGGTGAGATCCCGACCTCCGGACGAAACAATTCCAGCGACCGGGAGGCTGGGGCGCGGGCACCTGCATCCGGTGCGGGGGCCGCTGCAACAGGCGCTTCCATTGCTTCTGCCAGAGCAGCCTCGTCCTCGATGTAGAGGTCGCCGTCTTCGATTTCCGCCATGGCCTCAGCCGGGGGGATGTCTGCCGGCTTCGCGATCACGGACAGGACGGCAAAGGCCGGCTTGTTGGTCGGCTGGCCGGAAATGTCGCTGATCACCTTGCCAGCAATCGCGCGGGCCTCCACCGGCACGGACCGCATAGGATCCTTCCTGTCGGCCTGTCCGACGATGGTCTCGCCGGTAATCTGCCTGAGGGAGACTTCTGCGATCTCCCGGGCGCGTTCGAGCCGTTCGCTCTGGCGGTCGCATGCCGAGACGAGCAGCAGGCTGGTCAGCGCTGCCCCGATCAGGAGACGGGCTGATTTGGTGGACTGGTTCGACATGAGAACGTTCCCCGTGAGTTTCTCAAACAACATCCCAGCCTGCCTAAATTAACCCTATGGAAAGATTATGACGCCGTTTCCGTCCTGTCCAACCCAAAGGCATTTATTGACAGGCCAATGTGGCGAATGATCGTCCCGCAGGCCGCCTGTCTGACCCTGGGTGATGAGCCCGCCAGATCGTTTTCCTGTCTGGACAAGCCCGATGACGCGGCAGATGAAGAGAGAATGAGCGAGGGGAGCAAGGAGCCGCCAGACCTGTCGCGCCCGGACCGCCGTGGCGCGTTTTTCCTGTTGTTCTTCTGCCTGATGGCCATCGGCGCCGGGAACACGATGCTGATCGCCGCCGTGCTGCCGCCGCTTTCGCGCGAAGTCGGCCTGCCGGACTGGATGGCCGGGGCCGTGTTTGCCCTCTCGGCCTTCTTCTGGTCGGCCTTTTCCCCAGTTTGGGGCAAACAGTCGAACCGGATCGGACGGAGGCCCATCGCGGCGCTGGGTCTGGCCGGGTATTCGGTCTCCATGCTGCTGCTCTACCTGTCCGGCCTTGCCGCCATGACGGGTGCGATCACCAGCACGCTGCTGATCTTCGCATGCCTTGCCATTTCGAGGTCCTTCTTCGGTATTTTCGGTTCCGGTACGAACCCGGCGGCGCAGGCCTATGTCGCCGACCGGACGAGCCAGGCCGAGCGGCGAGACGAGATTGCCTTCATTTCCTCGGGTTTCAGCGTTGGCACCGTGGTGGGCCCCGCCTTCGCGGCGGCGCTGGTCGCGACAGCGGGAATTCTCAGCCCGCTTCTGCTGACGGCGGTGATCGCTGCGATCATGGCGGCGCTTATCTGGTTCCGCCTGCCGGAACAGCGCGAGCCGATCACGGATGCCACGCATCTGGATATGGAGACCAATGCCCGGGGGCTCTGGCATTCGCGGGATGTGATGCCCTTCCTCGTCTTTGCGGTCTGCCTGTCATTGGCAACCGGTATCCTGACGCAGGTTTTCGTCTTTTCAGTGATGGACAAGCTGAATGTGGGCGGGCCGCAGGCGGCGCAGTACACCGGGCCGGCCTTCACCGTCGGCGCGATGGCGGTGCTTCTTGCGCAGCTCGTGCTGATTCCGCGCATGAAGATGCGCAACAAGACCCTGATGGTCGTCGGTTGCGTACCGTTGGTCCTCGGCGCGCTGCTCATGATCGTGGCGAAGGATTTTGCCACGCTCGTGATGGTGCAGTTCCTGTTGGGGCTCGGGCAGGGGCTCGCCCGGCCGGGTTTCTCCAGCGGCGCTTCGCTAGCCGTGTCGCCCCAGCTGCAGGGCAATGTCGCGGGCCTTGTCATTTCGGCGAACGGGATGGGCTATATCGTGACGCCCTTCTTCGGTCTGTTCGTCTACCAGTATGTCGGTGCGAACATCCCGTTCATGATCGCGGCCGGCCTGTTGGTGTTCATGGCACTCTACGCCTGGTTCGCCCTGCGCGACGGCGTGGGCGAATTCGATCCCGACGAAGACCTCTGAGGGCTTAGTTGGTCGAGGCTGTGCCGACGGTCTGGCCGGTGAGCAGTGCCAGCATGCCCTTGGTCGGATACCCGTCTGCCACGACGCCTTGCGACTTCTGGAAGCCCTGCAGCGCGGTACGGGTCTTGCGGCCCGGAATGCCGTCCACCACGCCCGCATCGAAGCCGCGTGAATTGAGGTTCGCCTGCAGGATCTTGATCTCTGCCACGGTCAGCGGCTCGATCTCCGTCGGCCAGACGGCGACCGGCACTTTCTTGCCGGTGAAGGCGTCGCCCGACAGGCCGACCGCGAGGGCGTAGGAGTCGGCATTGTTGTACCGCTTGAACACCTTGAAATTGTTGAAGATCAGGTATTTCGGCCCGGTCGCGCCCGCGGGCAGCCAGAGTTCGGCATATTCGGCGCCGCCAGTATCGAAGTCGCCGCCGCGGATCGGGATGATGCCATAGCCGCGCCAGGTCTCCATCCGGCGCTCGTTTCCGTCCGCCAGCGAGAAGTCGAACCCGGTCGGCACGATCACTTCGATGCCCCAGGGCTGGCCGGGCGACCAGCCGGAAGATTTCAGATAATTGGCCGCCGAGGCGAGGGCGTCGCCCTCATTCTTCCAGACATCCTTTTCGCCATCGCCGTCGAAGTCCTGCGCGTAGGCATAATAGGTCGACGGCATGAACTGGGTCTGGCCCATGGCGCCGGCCCAGCCGGCGATCAGGTCATCCCGGTGGGCATCGCCGCGTTCGACGATTTTCATCAGGGTCAGCAATTCGCCTTCGGCAAAGGATTTGCGGCGGCCTTCCACGGCCATGTTGGCCAGCGTGTTCGGGCCATCGAAATTTCCGATGACCGCGCCGAAGGAAGATTCCATTCCCCAGATGGCGGCGATGTACTCGGCATCGACGCCATATTTCGCTTCGATGGCGGCGAAGAGGTCGGCTTCATTGTGAAGGTGGGAGGCGCCATTGGAGACGCGGCTGTTGCCGAGCGGGACTTTCAGATAGTCCCAGATCGGTTTTGCGAACTCGGCCTGATCGCCGATGCCGACGGCCGCCGCCTGGAAGGACGAGCCGAGGTAAAGGTCCAGCGGTTTGATGTTCTCCAGGAAGGATTTGACGAGGGCCCGGTCATGGCCCGCAGCGACGGCGCGGGCGGAAAAATCCGCGCGCCAGGCATCCATGTCACTGTTTCCAGTGGGTTTGTAGCTGATCGGCCCGGTGTCGGGCGCCGGCTGGCTGGGCGCGGGTGGCGGAACGGACGGCATACCAGGCGAAGCCTGCGGACTGTGGGCGCAGGAAACCAGCAGGCCGGCCAGAATTGCCGCACCGGCGATATGCGAGCGCGCGATCGCGAAGCGTGCCACTTGATATGCTCCTGAAAACAGCCGCGCATGACAGCGCGTGTCCTTGACTCTGATGACCGGATTCATTACTCGCACCGCTTTCCAATTCCTTATGACCCACGGGGCCATCCCATGAAAGTCCGTTCGTCTCTCAAATCGCTCAAGTCGCGTCACCGCGATTGCAAGGTCGTGCGCCGCAAGGGCAAGGTCTATGTGATCAACAAGACCGATCCCCGCTTCAAAGCAAAGCAAGGCTGAGCGGAACGTGAATGGGCAATAAGGCGGGAAAATGACCGCCCGGATTGCTCTTTTCGATCTTGGACGGGTCGTGCTCGACTGGGAGCCGGCCCGTTTATATTCTCGCCTCCTGCCTGACGCGGAAGAGCGCGAGCGATTTCTCTCCGAAATCTGTACGATGGCCTGGCACACCCGCCACGACGCGGGCGTGAGCTTTGCCGACAACGCGCTGCCATTGATAGCGCAATACCCGCAATACGAAACTGAAATCCAGGCCTGGAGCGGCTGCTGGATGGAAATGTTCGACGGCTATATCGACGGCACGCCAGCCCTGATCGACCGCCTCGAGGAACGCGGCGTGCCGCTGTTCGCCCTCTCCAACATGCCGTCGGAACCCTGGCCGATGATGCAGGAGCATTTCCCCCTGCTGAAACGCTTCCGCCACACGGTGGTCTCCGGCGATATCGGTCTTGTAAAGCCGGACCCGGCGATCTTCGCGCATACGCTGGAGAAACTGGGCAGCCCGTCGCCGGGCGAGGTGTTTTTCATCGACGACAGCGAGAAGAACACCCATGCCGCCGATGCGCTCGGCTTCCGGACGCACCTGTTCCGCACCGCGGAGGGGCTGGAGACCGCCCTGGAGGCAGAAGGCCTTCTCTGACAGTCTGACAGAAAGAGGACATTGCCCGGCCGTATTGGACGGTTAGTATCGCGCCATGCTGAGAGCCTTCCTCCTGTTTCTCGCTTTCGTGACCGCCAGCCTGCCCGCGCTGGCGGTGCCGACGGACGAGATGTTCGACAAGCTGAAGGCTGCGCCCAGCGAGAGCGAAGCCAATGACATCGCGCAGGACATCTGGGCGTCCTGGATGGAATCGGGCTCGGCCACGGTGGACATGATCATGCAGCGCGGCGTCGAGGCGCAGATGATTGGTGATACCGAGACCGCGCGGACGTTTTACGACCGCGCCATCATGATCAAGCCGGACAATCCGCAAGCCTGGTTCCGACGGGCAGGCATCTTCCTGGCCGAAGAGAATTTTCCCGAAGCCCTGCGCGACCTGAACGAGACGCTGAAGCTGGAGCCCCGCCATTTCGGAGCCTGGGCCGGGCTTGGCTCCATGTTCGAGACGATGGGCGCCAACGACCAGGCGCTGGAAGCCTGGCGTGAGGCGCTGGCGATCTATCCCTATATGCGGGACGGGCTGCAGGCGGAGAAACGCCTCGCCAAGATCGCCGAAGGGCAGGGGCTCTGAGGCCTTGCTGACGGCTGCAGCCATCACGCTGGCGGGCCTCGGTGCCGCGGTCGGACTTTCTTCGGGGGCCTACACTTCCCGCATTCACAAGGCGCATCCGGCGTCCGGGCGACGGATCGAAGTCGGCGGCTATGGTGTGCACGTGCTGGAGGCTGGTACGGCAGGCCCGCCGGTCCTGATGATCCATGGTGCAAGCGCCAATGCGCGCGAATTCACATGGACGCTGGCGCCGAAGCTGGAACAGGATTTCCGTGTACTGATGGCTGACCGACCGGGGCATGGCCATTCCCGCCGCCCGCCGGGGGCTGAGGCGCTGGGTGTGCAGGCCGCGCAGATGGCGGGCGTGCTGGAGAAACTCGCGCCGGATGAGCAGGCGGTCGTCGTCGGCCATTCCTTTGGCGGCGCGGTGGCGCTGCGCCTTGCGCTCGACCGGCCGGAGCTCGTCAAAGGCCTCGTCCTGCTGGCACCGGTGACGCATGACTGGGGCGGGGACGGCCATGCCTGGTACAACCGCTTTGCCGCCTCGCGCCTGATCGGCCCGGCCTTCAGCCAGGTCGTGCCGCTGGTGGGCCCTGCGCAAGTGGGGGCGGGGATTGGCGGCGTGTTCGACCCGTCGCCCGCACCGGAAGGCTATTTCGAAAAGTCGGGCATCGGCCTCCTGTTCCGCCCACCGGCCTTCCGCGCCAATGCCCGCGACGTGCGTGTGCTGGACAGGGAACTGGCCGCGCAGTCGAAGCGCTATGGCGAGCTCGCCATGCCGATCACAGTCTTCTCCGGCAGCAAGGACACGGTGATTACGCCGGCCAAACACACCGCCCGCCTGAAGAAGCAGGCCGACATCGATCTGGTCATCCTGCCGGAGGAAGGCCACATGCCCCACCATAATCACGGAGCTGATGTCGCCGATGCCATACGGCGTCTGGCCAGCCCGCCCGGGAGCCGCTAAGACGCGGCTCCTTTTCCTTTCCAATTCCGATTCTGCCGCCCGCCGGCCAATAACTGGAGTTCCTCATGGACGACGCCCCGATCGAGAACCTCACCGAAGCCAGCCGCGAGAAACTGCGCCAGACGGTCGCCAAGATCGAGCGCCTGGAAGAAGAGAAGAAAGAGGTCGCCGAGCAGATCAAGGAGATCTATGCCGAGGCCAAGGCGTTCGGATTCGACACCAAGGCGCTGCGCCAGGTCGTGCGCCTGCGCAAGATCGACAAGTCCGACCGTGAAGAGCAGGAAATGATGCTCGAAACCTACCTCATCGCGCTCGGCGAAGCCTGAGGCTTTCTAGAACCTGCTGATCGGCTTAAACTGCGCCCATGGGCCGGGATGTCGACGAACGGAAAAAGCGAGCCGCGCTGCGCAAACTGCGCAAGGCGGCCGAGCTTGCCGAACAGGGCAAGGGCCCGCCCCTGTCCGACTGGGAGCGTGAGTTCCTGGAAGAAGTTGAAGAGCGGATCGAGAAATACGGTTCGGCCTTTGCCGATCCGATGAAGGGCGATGAGGGCGAGGCGCTCTCGGCCCTGCAGCAGCTGAAGCTGAAAGAGATCGACAAGAAAGCCCGCGGCAAGGCCCGCAAGGGCTTCAGCCAGAAATCCGCCTCCGGAAAGAAGACGCCGAAAGGCAGTTTTGCAAAGCGCGCCCCGCCGCGCGTGCGCCAGATCGATGACGATATCGAGGAGGACGTTGCGGCTGAAGCTGTGAAGACGCCGCCGCCTGCGCCGGTGCCCCGCGGCAAGCCGGTATTGAAGGCGGTTCCCAAAAACGATTCGTCCGAACCGGTCCCTGATGCGTACAAGGACAACACGCCCGCACCGCGCCCCGCCGGGCGGCCGGTTTTCCGCGTGATCGACGGGGGCAAGACGGAGCCTGACACCTAGCTCCGTATTCTGGGAGCAAGGCCATGAATTCTGTCGTCATTACAGGTGCCTCCACAGGAATCGGGGCCGGCGCCGCGCGCCACATGGCCGCGAAGGGCTGGAGGGTCTTTGCGGGCGTCCGCAAGCATGCCGACGGCGAGATGCTGAAGGTGAAGGCGACAGGAGACCTTCGCCCGATCCTCCTTGATGTGACGAAACCGGACCAGGTGGCACAGGCCGTGGAGACAGTTTCGGCTGCGCTGGCGGGCGAACGCCTGGCTGGTCTCATCAACAATGCGGGCATCGCGAAGATGGGCCCGTTGGCGATCCAGCCGATGGAGGATTTCCGCGCACATTTCGAGGTGAACGTGTTCGGCCTGCTGGCCATGACGCAGGCCTTCGTGCCGCTGCTGGGCTCTGACCCCTCCCGCACAGGCACGCCCGGGCGGATCGTCAACATCACCAGCGTTGGCGGTCGGCTGTCGTCTCCTTTCCTCGGCGCCTATGCCGCGACCAAACATGCTGTTGAGGCGATGACGGATTCACTGCGCCGGGAGCTGGTGATCTATGGCATCGATGCCATCGCCATCGGACCTGGCTCTGTAAAGACGCCGATCTGGGACAAGGCCGAGCAGGACAATACCGAAGGCCCCTATGCCTCCAGTGACTGGGGCGAGTCGTTGAAACAGTTCGAACAGGTCATGCTGTCCGGCGGGCGCTCCGGCCTGACGCCGGAGGAAATTGCCGGATACATCGAAACCGCGCTTGCCGCAGACAAGCCAAAAGCGCGCTATGCGCCGGTGCCGGACAAGCTGACCAACTGGACCATCCCGACCCGCCTGCCAAAGCGCATGCTGGATGGCATATTCTGGAAACGCTTCGGATTGAAAAAACCGTGACGCCCCTGTCAGGTTTCGCTTGACGGACCGCACGGAACCCCCGTGCATGATGCCTTTCACGATAAGGGAGGAAACATCATGGCGGATCTCAGCGGCAAGGTTGCCGTAATCACGGGTGCAGCAAGCGGCATTGGCCTGGCAGGCGTGGAGACCTTTGTGGAGGCCGGCGCGAAAGTCATCGCAGCCGACATCCAGGACGAAAAGGGCCGCGCGCTGGAGGCGCGCTTCGGAACGGATAAAGTCCGCTATATTCATTGCGACGTGATGGACCTCGCTGAGCTCGAAGCCCTGATGGACGGCGCCGTCAGCCATTTCGGCAAGATCGATGTGGTGTGGAACAATGCCGGCAGCGGCGGCACGCCCGCGACGGTCGAGGAGCTCGACGAAGAAGGCTATGACATGACGATGGACCTGCTGCTCAAGCAGGTCTTCTTCGGTACGAAATACGCCGTCGAGCGCATGAAGGAGTCCGGAGGCGGCGCCATCATCAACACGTCCTCGATCAGCGCGCTGGAAGCCGGCTGGGCCCCGATCACCTATTCCGTGGCCAAGATCGGCGTGGCGCACTTCTCGCGCATCGCTGCGGCGCAGGTCGCCAAATACAAGATCCGCGTAAATGCGATCCTGCCGGGCTTCATCGCCACATCCATTTTCGGTGCCTCGCTCGGCATGTCGCGTGAAGTGGCTGACCAGATGGCCGAGATGCTGGCCCAGCAGGGCGGATCGATGCAGCCGGCCGGCCGGACGGGCCAGGGCAAGGATATCGCCGAAATGGCAGCTTTCCTCGCCTCCGACGCGGCAGAATTCATCACAGGCAGCCAGTTCACCGTCGATGGTGGCATCACCGTCGGTCCGCGTCATTCCTGGGATGAGACGGCTGGCGGTCCGGTCCTCGAAGCCCTGGGCATCACGCCGGAACAGGCCGAGCAGATGGCCGCGGCGATGCAGGCCCAGAAGTAAGGGCTCAGCGGTGGCGCCGGTCCGGGTCGAGGCCGGGCATGGCCTCGACAGCGGACAGCAATTCCTGCAGGGAGTCGGCTCGGATCACCCGGCGGCCTTTCTCGTCCGACAGGGCATAGCCCTGATCGGCCTTGAACAGCGGGAAGCGGCGCCAGTGGGCGCGGGTGCGGAAGATCCAGATCTGGTCGGGGGACTCGCCCGCAGCGGCCCATCCGGTCCACATATGATCCGGCGGCAGGCTGCGCCACAGGGCGTCGATCTCGTCGACTTCGGAAGGCGTAAAGGCGGTCATGGCAGTCAGTCCAGATCAATCAGGTCTCGCCGAGGTTAGTGCGGCTGAAGCGCCCCGCAACCTGGAAGGTGCACTCTGGATGACGGCTTCGGGCCTCGTCTTCACCGTGTTCCTGACCTTGTCCAAGGTTCAGTCGGCCGAATACGACCCCGGCTTCCTCGCCTTCTTCCGCTCATTCATTGCCTTGATCCTGACCCTACCGGTGATCATACAGCAGGGCTGGGGCATCATGCGTATCCACCAGCCGGGCATGGTGCTGCTGCGCAGCCTGTTCGGCACGATGGGCTTCATCTTCGGCTTCTACGCGGTCTCGGCCCAGTTCGGCCTGCCGCTGTCGGAGTTCAACGCGATCAGCTTTTCCCGCGCCATGTTCATTACGGTGTTGGCGGCGGGGCTGCTGAAGGAGACGGTTGGCTGGCACCGCTGGGGTGCGACGCTGGCAGGGTTCATCGGCGTCCTCATCATGACCCAGCCGCAGGCAGGCGTCAGTCTCGGCACATTGCTGGCGCTGGCGGCGGCCTTCTGCATGGCCGGGGCGATCACGCTGGTGAAGCTGCTCTCCCGTAATCATCGGCCGGTTACATTGCTGATCTGGGCGAATTTGCTCTCCTCGGCGATGTTGCTGCCCTTGGCTCTCTGGAAGATGCCCGAGGTGATGCCCTCCTGGCAGGATTGGGCCATGATCACACTGATGGGCGGCTGCGGTGTGGCCGGGCAGTATTTCTATATCCGCGGCATGGCGATCGGGGACGCCTCGTTCCTGTCGCCGATCGACTATTTGCGCCTGCCCATGGCCGCGACAGTGGACTGGCTGCTGTTCAAGGCCTTGCCGGGGCCGTGGACCTGGGTCGGTACGTTCATCATCATCGGTGCGACGGCTTATATTACCCTGCGGGAACGCCAGGTGCGCCGCCGCGCCAGAGGCGCCTGAAGGTCATTTTCGAAGTCTTCTCTTGTGAATAATGGCGAAATCGTTCATTGATCAGGCCTGAAAAGGGAGACTCGCATGGCCAAAGTTCTTGTCACCGGTGCCACCGGCTTCATTGCCGGTCATGTCATCCACCAGTTGCTGGAAGCCGGACACGAAGTGAGGGGTACGGCCCGTTCCGTTTCGAGGGAAACACCCCTGAACACGATTTTGAGCGACTATGCCGGCAAGCCGGTCCATATCGAGATCGTCGAGGCAGACCTGACCAGCGATGTCGGCTGGGCGGAGGCCGTTGAGGGCATGGATTATGTCCAGCACCTCGCCTCACCCTTCCTGGCCGTGATGCCAAAAGACCATGAGGAGCTGATCCGGCCGGCTCGGGACGGCGCCCTGCGCGTGCTGAAGGCCTCCAAGGCGGCCGGTGTGAAGCGCGTGGTGATGACTTCGTCCATGGCGGCGATTGCCTATGGCTGGGGCGACGCCCGGCCCAATCCGTTGACCGAGGAACACTGGTCCAACCCCGACAATATGAAAGACAATACGGCCTACACCCGCTCCAAGACGATCGCCGAGAAGGCCGCCTGGGACTTTATGGCCGGGGAGGGCGCCGGCATGGAGCTCTCGGTGATCAATCCCTCCGCCGTGCTCGGCCCGGCGATGAGCGCGGATGTTTCCACCTCGCTCCAGATCATTACCCAGCTGATGACGGGCAAGGCGCCGGCCTCGCCGCGGGTCGGCTTCTGTGTAGTCGATGTGCGTGATGTCGCCGATGCGCATGTGAAGGCGATGACGGTGCCGCAAGCCGCTGGCGAGCGCTTCCTGGCGTCCGGCCGCTTCATGTGGATGGGCGAAGTGGCCGACGTGCTGCGCGAGCAATTCCCGGACTACCGCAAGAAACTTCCGAAGGGCGAACTGCCAGACTGGCTGCTGAAGGCGCTGACGCTGGTGAACCCGCCCCTGAAGGCCGTTGTGCCGGAGCTTGGCCGGGAGCGGCATTGTTCGAACGAGAAGGCCCGCCGCATTCTGGGCTGGACGCCGCGGACCGAAGAAGAAGCGATCATCGAAAGCGCGCAGACGCTGATCGACCTGAACGTGATTTAGGCTTCGTTGCGGCCCCGGAAGGTCGCCCCGGCCGCGATAAAGCTGGCTGCGGCGAGGATCGCCGAGATCACGCCGTTCCACCCGGCCATGGACAGGCCCAGAACATAGAATGGCGCATCGGTGCAGGACGGCACCGTCATCGGCCGGTCCAGCGCGTCCATGTTCATGAGATCAATCGGGCCGCTGCCGGTACATCCGGCCGGGGGCGGGAAGATCTTCCACTCGACACCGGAATGATAGAAGGCGACGACGACGCCAACGCCGAAGACAAGCCCGATCAGCACGTTCAGTGCCACCAGGAAACGCCGGGTCGGCCGCAGTTTCCAGAGGGCGAGCCCTGTCAGGGTCATGGCGATGAGGGCCCAGTACACCTCCCGCTGGCGCAGGCAGAGCGGGCAGGGATACAGCTTGCCGAAAGTTTCGAAGGCGTGGGCCGCAGCAAGCATCAAGGCGGACACCACAACCGCGGCGACCGGCCATTTCCAGTCCTTGAGAAGACTTTGAAGGATGCTCATCGCCGGCACGCTAGCATGCTGCCCCGCCAGCAAAAGTGCGGCGCAGCGTCACGAGCTGAAATTTCCCAGGACCCACATCAGGGCGAAGTGAATGGCCGCCAGCGCTACCGGCAGGGCCAGAACGAGCAGCATCGACACCCAGAGGATCCCGAGAACGCAACCGATAATGACGAGGATGCCGTCCCGGTTGATCAGGCCGAAGGCAGCCAGCGCCACCGCAAATCCGGGAACCGTGTTGGTCATCGGCAGCGGCACCAGGATAGACGCGCAGAAGATGCAAAGCACGAAACCGAGCAGGCGTTCAGAGCGCGGACCTGTAATTTTGGCGAAGCGGGGTTTGGAGAAAGTCTCGATCCAGCCCAGCCATTTGCGGCCGCCCTGGGCCATGGCGGTCAGGCCTTTGCGGTCGATCTTCCGATTTCCAAGGGCATCCGGCAGCCAGGGCTGCTCATGGCCGAGGGCCATTTGTGCCGCCAGCGCCATCATCGGCAGCGAGACGATTTGCGGCACGCCATAGAGGAAGGGAATGCAGCAAGGCAGGGCCAGCAGGAACAGGCCTGCGCCGAACGCGCTTTCATCCAGACGGTCGAAGATCTCCCGCAGCGTATACCCGTCTTCCGGTGCGCCGGCGGCCATGGCCTCGACGATTTGAAGCAGGGTTTTTTCGGTTCCGGCGTCGGTGACACTCATGTGCGCTCAGTACGTCCTGTTAATATGCCGCCCGGGGTAGATTGACGGGCAGGCCCGGCTCGGGCAGGAGAGCCTTCCCGATAAGGGCCTCTGTGGCGGAATTGGTAGACGCGGCGGATTCAAAATCCGCTTCTGGCAACAGAGTGCCGGTTCGAGTCCGGCCAGAGGTACCAGCCCTGTATCGCGCCATCAGTATTCGTATTTCTCCACCCGGGTCAGATCGATGATGTAGGCAGCGTCCGCGAGGTCGCTTTCCTGCTTCTGTGCATGAAGCGTGCCTTCGATCCAGACGGCCTGTGGCAAGTCCTTCAGAAGGATCGGATCTTCGGTACGCACGAATATGGTCTGGTTCGGCGGCGGCGGCGGCGCGTGGATGCATGCGCCGAAATAGGGCACCAGCAGGAATTCGCGGATCTCGGCCTTGGCATCGTATGAGAATGGCACGGTGTAGCCCGGCATGCGGATCTTCTTGCCGTCATAGGTGTCGACCGTGTTGAACGAACCGATCTGCGTGGCCGTATCGGCGGCGGAGCCTTCCTGAATGGAATAGAGCGTTGCCATCTGGGCTGCGTACATTTTCTGCAGGCGCTCTTCCTCGCCTTCCGGCATCAGGTCTTCCCAGCCGATCTCGGTGACGCCGCGGGCCTTGATTTCTTCCTGCTCCTTCAGGGCTGCAGCCGCAGCTGCGGCAACAGAAGAGTCCTTTGCGGCCTGTTCGGCTTCGCTCTCGCCGATCTTGTCACCAACCTGCGGGCCTGCTGGCTCAGCCGTGCTGACTTTCACTTCGGCAGGCGTTTCCGCGTCGGCGGGGGGCGCAGTGGCCTGGCCACAGGCGGGCGACAGGCTGATCAGAACGAGGGCGGGGAGGAGGAGAGAACGCTTCATGACTGTTTTCTTAGGCTTTCAGGGAGGGATGTGCCAGACGGGTTTGACAACCTTGCTACAACTTCACGGACAGGCCGTCAGCGAGGGATCTGCGGAAAGCGGCCCAGGCCGGAATGGCCCCGGCCAGCAGGGAGGCGCCAGTGACGGCCAGCAATGTCAGAAGGTCTGTCATGCCGGGTCCTGTGCCGCCGAGGGAAATGCCATAGCGCTGCATCACGATCGGCCCGGCTATCAGGATCAGGCCGTGCACGATCACAATGCCGAGCAGGGCGCCGAGGAAACCGATCAGTCCGGCTTCCAGTGTCAGCAGACCGAAGATATGTCCCGGGCGGGCGCCGACGGCCCGCAGGATGGACATTTCACGCCGCCGCTCGTTCAGGCTGGTCAGGATCGATGTCAGGATCGAGACGACACCGACGGCGATCACGAAAATAGAAACCGCCAGCAGGGCGCGCTCAGCCATGGCGGTGACGCTCCACAGCTCGGCCAGGGCCTCACCGGGAATGATCGCCATCAGCGGTTCGCCCTTGTTGGTATTGATCTCGCGGCGTGTGCGCAGGATCGTGCCCTTGCGCTTCAGACCGGCATAGACGGCGGTGATCGTCTTGGGCGTCAGATTGAAGCTGCGGATCATGTCTTCGGTGATCGAGTCCGCCATCGGATTCTTGGCGCCGGTTTCCCAGCCGACGTGAATGGCCGTGATGGCTTCAAGGGAGACTATCACGGTGCGGTCGACCGGCGTGCCTGTCGGCGCGAGGATACCAACCACGCGGAAGGGCCGGTTCTCGTGGCCCGAGCCGAAGTCTGCCTTGCCGAGCCCATGCGAGAGAACCAGCGGGCTGCCGATGTCATAGCCAAGTTCGCGGGCGACGTCGGCGCCGATCACGGCATCGAACAGGTCATCCATCTCGACGCCTTTGGCGAAGCGGAGCGGCTGGCCGCGGCCATATTGGTAGTGCTCGAAATAGGCATGGTTCGTGCCCATCACGCGGAAGCCGCGATGGCTGTCGCCCAGAGAGATCGGCACGGTCCACGCAATGTCATCTCGCGCGGCCAGTTCCTGATAGGTCGGCCACGAGATCTCCGCCGTCGCATTGCCCATCCGGAAGACCGAATAGAGCAGAAGGTTCACACTGCCCGTCGGGGCGCCGATAATCAGATCCGTACCGGAGATCGTGTGGCCGAAGCCTTCGCGCGCGCCGGTGCGGGCCTTATCGACGCCGAGGAACAGAGCGACCGACAGGGCGACGGCCAGCAGGGTCAGCAGAACCGAGGCGCGCCGGTTCAGCAGGCTTTTCCAGGCAAGGGCAAACAGGGCCTTCATGCGCTCACCCCCGCCTTGTTGATTTCGGAGAGGTCGACCGCCCGGTCGAACAGGCGGGCGAGGCTTGCATCGTGGCTGACGAACAGGAGCGCGGCACCGGTGCGCCCGGCCTCTTCGCTAAGGAGTTCGATAAATTTGTCTCGGGCATCGGCGTCGAGGGCGGAGGTCGGCTCATCGGCGATCACGATGTCCGGCCCGCCCATCAGGGCACGAGCGGCGGCGACGCGCTGCTGCTGGCCAACGGAGAGGTCAGAGACGCGCCGGTCGAGCAGGGTTTCATCCGTCAGGCCCAGCCGGCCAAGCAGGCGGCGGGCTTCGCCTTCGGTGTCCTTGCCGACCTTTGCGCGGCGGGCAGGGGAGAAGTGCAGCGGCAGCGTGACGTTCCCGGTGACAGACAGGTAGGGCACCAGATTGAACATCTGGAAGATGACGCCCAGATGATCGGCCCGCACGCGGTCACGTTTCGCCGCGCTGAGCATCGCCATGTCATTGCCCAGCACATTGATTGTGCCGGTTTCCGGGCTCAGCACACCGGCGATCAGGCCCAGCAGGGTCGATTTTCCGGACCCGGATGGTCCGCGCAGGAACAGTTTTTCGCCCCGGCCAAGGGTGAAGCTCTCGATATCCAGGACGGGCGGATGCCCCGGCCAGGCAAAACGAAGGCTGTCTACCCGGATGGCATCCGTGCCGGGGGTCTCAGGCTGCATCAGTCGAAATCGATCTCTGTGTCGCTTGGGGTGAGTTCCTTGGCGACCTGCTGGCCTTCAGGGCCGAGATAGATCGCGTCGATATGTTCAAACGCCGGGTAGAGCTCGAAGACATGCACAAGCATGCCCTCCACCCGGTCGATCTTCCTGCAGCGCCAGACGACCGACACGGTCATCGCGCCATGGGCGCCGTCGGTGCGGCCAGTGATGGAGCGTTCCGTTTCTTCGCAGACCGTCGGTCCGATCGGCTCAACGATGCCTTCGGCGTATCTCTCGGCTTTGGCGCCTTCCGGCACTTTCGCTTCGGAGAGGCCGAAATTGGCGAGCGGGGCATCGAGACTGACCGTCAGGAAGTCATCCTCCCGCGTAATCGCGAGCTCTCCGCCGCCATGTACATGCGCTTCGCCGGCATGGCCTTCTTCGTGGTCATGGACCTCTTCGATTGCTTCGACGGCGGCTGGCGCAGCGAGGCTTGTCGCGTCATCTGCCGGTGCCGCCTCAGGGGCTGGTGCGGGCGGCGGCTCATAAGGCGCGCCGGCCGGACTACACGCAGCAAGTCCCAGCAAGGTGGCGGCGGACAAGGCCGCAACCGGCCAGAAACGGATTGAAATCATTGTGGGCCTCCGGTGCGCCACACAGTGGATTAGTGCAGAAAGGTCAATATTTTTTGTCGCGAACCCGATTGTGATACTATATCACATTTAATCAAGGCGGGGCTTGCAGAAGTCCTTCTGCCATTTTCACGAACGCCGCCGGTTTACGCACACATGCTCGAATCCCTCCAGGCCCCTTTGCTGTTCGGCTTGACCGCCGCCTTTATCACGACGCTCGGCCTGATCACCGTGTCGGTGCGCGGGGACTGGAGTGCGCGCTATTCCGGCCTGTTCGCGCTGGCTGCAGGGGGCATGCTGGTCAGCCTGACCCTGCTGCACATTGCGCCGGAAGCTTTTGAGCTCAGCACCCATACGCCGGTCTTCCTGATGGTCGGTTTCTTTGGTGGTCTCGTTCTGCATTTCGGGATCGGCGCTGCGTTTCCCGAACACTCCGACCGGGGGCGGGCCGCAGCCATCACGCCGTTGGCGGCTGTGGCAATCCACTCCCTGCTGGATGGCATGATCTACTCGGTCACCTTCGCCGCGAGTTTCTCCTCGGGCGTTTATGCCGCGGCCTCTCTGATGCTGCACGAGTTTCCGGAAGGCGTGATCGCCTTCGCGATTCTGCGCCGCCACAGCTTCTCGAACCGTGAAGCGTTTGTCTGGGCGTTCATCGCCTCTGCGGCGACGACCCCGCTGGGCGTCATCGTCGCAACGCCGTTCATGTATGGCCTGACGCCTGACATTGTCGGCAGCCTGTTCGCGGTCTCCGCCGGCCTCCTGCTCTACGTGGCCACCGGGCCGCTGATGGAGCCGCTGGAGGAAGAGCCGCCCCTGCGCAGCCTGATCGCGCTGAGTGCCGGTGTGGGACTGGCCATCCTGATGGCGCTCATGCCGCTGCACCCGCATGAGGACGAGGGCGGCCACATCGTCCCGGCGCCGCACGAAATCGACCACTAAGGACGCTGCCCGGCATGCCCTTTGCAGCCTCTCCCCGGCAAGGCGGGAGAGGTTGAAAACGTATGCATTCCGGAGGGAAGGGCCCTGTTTACGAAATCAGCGGAGAAACAGGTTTTCGGACAACCGGAGACCGCCGCCCCATGCTGACCCTGTCCATTCTGGCGAAGATGTCATCGGCCGCGATCGCCGCCGGCATTACTGCCTGTCTCACCTATGGCCAGTACAATGTCGCGAGCGGCCCGAACGGGTCCGGCCTGATGCCGCCGGCGAGTGTGCTGCATTCGAATGCGCGGCCGGAGGCAATGCTCGATCCGCTGGCCGAAATGGCGGACGCCTTCGCCACCTTGAAGCAGGAGCGGGCCAAGGCAGACCGGAACCGCGCCATGGTCGACTGGCTGACCAGCCTGCAAACCCGCTTCACGGTACAGCGGCTCGAAACGGGCCTGGTCTACAAGGTCCGCTACGCGCCTGCTGGCAATGCCGGTGCGGTGCTCGAAGATCTTGTGGCCGTGCCCTATGGAACCGAATTGCCCTTCGCGGTCAGCCTGCATGCCGCTGAAGATGGCGCCGTCCGGATCGAGGGCCTGTCCTGCAGGGGGCAGGAAAATCTGGGCCGGGTCGATGCGGCGGCCGGAGACGAAGCCGCGCAAGCCGCTGCCATGGCAGAAGCCGAAGCTTACCTTCGCACGCCGGATCCTGCTGATCCGGGCCTGCCTGCGGATTGCCTGACGGTACGCCTGAAACGCAGCTAGTGACGGTCCAGCGCGGCCTCGTCCAGCTCGCGCTGGGTGAAGCGGCGGGTGAACTCGGTTACGCGCGGGGCGATCTCGGTCCGGAAACGATTGCCGTTGAATACGCCGTAATGACCAACGCCCGGCTGGATATAGTCCAGCTGCATCTCCTTCGGCAGGCTCGTGCACAAATCATGCGCGGCCTGCGTCTGGCCGATACCGGAAATGTCGTCCTTCTCGCCTTCCACCGTCATCAGTGCCACGTCGCGGATCTTTTCCGGACGGATCTGGCGCGTGTAGCGATATTTCATGATACCGCGCGGCAGATGGTGTTCCTGGAACACGCGCAAGATGGTCTGCAGGTAGAATTCTTCGGTCAGGTCGAGGACCGACAGGTATTCGTCGTAAAATTCTCGGTGCTTGCCGGCATTGTCACCATCGCCTTCAACGAGGTGGTTGAAGAAGCGCCACTGCGCATCGACGTGCCGGCCCCAGTTCATGTTCATGAAGGAGGCAAGCTGGACAAAGCCGGGATAGACGCGCCGGAATGCCCCAGGATAGGGGCCCGGCACCGTGTGGATCATGTTCTCCTCGAACCAGCTGAAGTCGCGTTCCTCGGCCAGTTCGTTCGGCACGGTCGGGCTTCGGCGGGTGTCGATGGGCGAGCCCATGAAGGTCATTGAAGCCGGGCGGTTCGGATCATCATCCTCGGCCATCATCGAGATCGCCGCCAGGACCGGCGGGCCGGGCTGGCAGACGCCCAGCACGTGCGCACCCGGGCCGATATGGGTGATCATCTTGCGGACATGGTCCATGTAATCGTCGAGATCGAACCGGCCGAGCCAGACCGGCGCCATGCGCGCATCGGCCCAGTCGGTGATGTAGACATCATGGGTCGGCAGGAAACCTTCCACCGTTCCGCGCAGCAGGGTGGCATAGTGTCCCGACAGCGGCGCCACGATCAGCATGCGCGGCAAGGGCGAAGCGCCGGGTTTGCGGGCGAAGGCCAGCGCGTCCGGATCCTTGCGGAAATGCACCAGATTGCACCAAGGCGATTTCCACGCGACCGTTGGGGTCACGCCCACCGGGGCACTGTTGATCTTGACCGATTCGATACCCCATTCGGGCTTTCCATAATAGCGGGTGGCGCTTTCGAACACGTCGGCAAACGCGATCAGCGCCTTGCCGTAATCTGTGTTCGCGATGGGGTTCATCGAGGAGTGCAGTGCCATACGGCCTGCACGCGCGGCCAGACGCATCGGCGCCATTGCGGCACGGTTCAGTTCGACAAGGGAGTACAGCATCGCCTTACCAACCTTTCATGTTGCGCTGCAGCATATGGCCGCAATCCGGATGTGGCAAATGGATTCGCCAGCCAGGCGCCTTACCGGCAGGTTAACGCAGTCGATTGAATTTGCCTGAAACTTTCAATTTCGTGCCCGTCTCGGGTTAAGGAGCAGCTGCTAGTTTTTAGGCCTTAACCGCCGGAGAGGCTGACCCATGTTCCTTAAATGCGAACCCAATCCGCATCAGGGCGGGCGTATGACCCGGGCGGTGTTGTTCCATCATGCCGACCAGCGCTTCGCGATCGATGCTGAGGCCCTGCACAAGAAGCCGGACCTGCTGAACGAGTTCGGCCCGCATAACAGCCTGCGTTTCCGCACGCTGGATGCCATCGCTTACGGGCTTTGCTTCGTTGGTGGGGTTGGCACGATCACCGTGGCCTGGTGGATGTTCTTCGTCGGGCTTGCGGCCTGCGTGCTGATGCTGGCGGCGAACCGGAAATCCGCCGGTGAAGCGGCGCGCAATGCGGCCCGGCGTTCGACGGACAATTTCCGCCGCCTGCATGAGCTTGGCTGTATGTGGCTGGTCTACGAATAGGCCCTGAAAACAGCCAGGGCTCAGATCCCGACCATTCCAAGGATCGCGGCGATGATCGCGACCAGCATGAAAATCAGTGACAGGCTGACCGAGACGGCTCGCTGGCCCTTGCGGCTGGTGCGCGATCCATGCGGGGCCTTGCCGGTTTTCGGGGCCAGCATCCAGCGATTTGAATAGAAGCCGAAGGCCGCGAGCAGGGCGGTCACGCCGGCGGCCCAATGGGTTGCCAGCAGGAAACAGGCCCCGGCTGCCAGCATCATGCCGGCGATGGGGGTGGAGGTGGCGTGCAGCAATTCCCGCACGTGCCGGTCGGCCCGGCTGCCATCCAGTTCCTCAAAACTGCAATTCGGCGCCGCAATGGCCGCCACCCATGACGAGCCGATCGCCAGGGCAGAGAAGATAAGACCGAGATTGGACGCGAGCGCAGCAAGGTTCTGAAACATGACCGGAATATGCGCCGGATTCGCGGATCAGCCTAGAGCCTGATCCGTTTAGAGAAAGCTCGCAACGATCACCTGATCGACGAGCGCTTCGTCCCGCGGGACCTGTCCGTCCAGCATTAGCATAGCCAGGCCATGCACCATGGACCAGGCCTGCAGGCGCTTGATCTTCCGGTCTTCCTTCGAGGCCTCGGCCGGCATCAGACCGCTTAACGTGTCAGACAGCATGCCGAAGGGTTTGTCGGTGGCGCAGGGCGTCTCGTTGCGGTCACCTTCCGGCGGGCGCTGCGTCATCATCAGACGGAAAACCGATGGATTGCGCAGGGCAAACTTCACATAGGCCCGGCCCATGGCGCGGAACGCCGCCCGCTGATCCTCAGCGCCGTCCATCGCTTCCCGGAACGCTTCGGCCAGGCGCTCGCCGCCGACGCTGCAAAGCGCGTTCAGGAGCGCGGCCTTGTCCGGGAAGTGCCGGTAGACTGCCGTCGCCGATACGCCGACATTGCGGGCGATCTCACGCAGGCTGACGGCATCCGGGGCCTTCACGTCGAGCTGAGCAAGGCCTTCCTCGATGAGGGCCGAGCGCAGGTCGCCATGATGGTATCGCCCGTCGCGCGACTTCATGTTGACAGTGTTATCATCCGATGTCATGTTAGCACTGTAAACATAGTTTCTCTTTCCCGCAACGCGACACGGAGTCACTGATCATGCCCAGCCCTGTAGAATCTGCCATTCGAGGCGTCGTCACCAAAGGTGTCGTGGCCATTGCCGACTTCAATCGCGAACGCAAGAAGTCAAAAGGCCCCAACCCTTTCCTGGAAGGCCTGCATACGCCGGTTACGGAAGAAGTGACCGATACGGCGCTGAAGGTGACGGGTGAAATTCCCGCAGCGCTGAACGGGCTCTATGTTCGCAACGGGCCAAACCCGCTGGCCAAGGTGAACGCCGCGACGCATCACTGGTTCATTGGCGATGCCATGATCCACGGCATCCGCCTGCAGGATGGCAAGGCCCTCTGGTACCGCAACCGCTGGGTCCGCTCCAATGCGGTCAGCGATGCGCTGGGGGAGCCGCGTGCCCCTGGCCCGCGCCATCCGCGTACGGATGTCGCCAATACCAACATTGTCGGCCATGCCGGCAAGCTGTGGGCAATTGTCGAAGCGGGCGGCTATCCGGTCGAGATGGCGGACGACCTGACGACGGTCGCGCATTCCGATTTCGACGGCACGCTGGGCGAATCCTATTCCGCCCACCCGCACGTCGATCCGGACACCGGCGAGATGCATGCGATCTGCTATGAGGCGCAGCACCCGGATACGATCTGGCACACCGTGGTCGATACGAGCGGCCATGTCCGCCGCAATGAGCCCATCGCCGTCAAGAACGGCCCGATGATCCATGACTGCCAGATCACGCCAAACTATGTGATCGTGATGGACCTGCCGGTAACCTTCTCCATGTCGGCCCTGATGGGCGGAGCGAGCTTCCCCTTCCGCTGGAACCCGAAACACAAGGCCCGCATCGGCCTGTTGCCGCGCGAGGGCAGGGGGGAGGACATCATCTGGTGTGACGTCGATCCCTGCTACATTTTTCATCCCGCAAACGCTTACGAGACCGAAGACGGCAAAGTGGTCATGGATGCCTGCGTCTATGAAACCATGTTTGATACGGACGGGCACGGGCCTGACTCGCCAACGGCGAAGTTCGAATCCCTGACCATGGATCCGGTCGCGAAGACGGTGACCCGTGAGGTGGTCGACCCGTCGCCGCAGGAATTCCCGCGTTATGATGAACGCCTGACGGGCAAGCCCTATCGCTATGTTTATGCCGTGGCCTTGCCGGATCAGGCAGATGACGGCTTTGTCGGCGCGACCTGTCTGTTCAAGCATGATCTTGGTACAGGCAAACGTGACGTCCATGATTTCGGCCCGGGCCGGGTGCCGGCGGAATTCGTGTTCGTGCCAGCGCATGAAAACGCTGGTGAAGACGAGGGTTGGGTGATCGGCTATGTCAGCAATGTCGAGTCCGGCACGTCAGACTTCGTGGTGCTGGATGCGGCGAACTTCACCGCGCCGCCGGTGGCAGAAGTGCACATACCTTACCGCATCCCGCCCGGCTTCCACGGCAATTTCGTTCCGCAGGCTTGAGGGGCCTGGCCCAGATGAGTTGGTAGTCAGCCGACGCTCAAGGCGAGCAGTCGGCTGATCTGGGCGCGTGGCAGGCCGCTGTCATCGTGATAGGCGTTGATCGCGTTCTGAAGGGCGGTGAGGTCGCGCTTTGACGTGGCCTGCGGCTTGTCCAGCACGCCTTCGCGCACCAGCGCTGCGCAGACATGGGAAGAGGCAATCCAGGCATCCCAGCCCGCAAACCGGAGGAAATATGCACCGGTCGCCCCGCCAAGACGGGAGCCACGCTTGTTCAATGCTGTCATCAGGCCGAGCTGGTCATTCGCCGGCCAACTGGCAAGGAAGTTCCCGAAGCCGCCTTCCTTCGCCTCCACGTCCGCAACGAATTTCGCATTCTCCAGCGTGGCCTTGATCTTCTGGCCGTTGCGCACGATGCGTTCGTCCGAGACCAGACGGTCCAGCATCTCGTCGCCGAAGAAAGCGAGCCTGCCGGGATCGAAGCTTTCGAAGGCCGCTTCGAACCCGTCCCACTTCGCGTCGATGACTTTCCAGTTAAACCCAGCATTGAACACACAGCGTGTCATGACCGAGAGCAAACGGTCGGCGGACACTTTCGAAAGGTCCGCCACCGTGTGCGAGTTTTGCGACATCTCCAGCGCGTTCGCCCTTCCGCCATGATGACCGGCGGCCATCTTAAGGATCGGGGCGAACTTTCGCGCCATGAGTGAGGCTCCTTATCCGAGCGCGGTCTCGTAGACCTTTGCGTAATCGTCAGCACTCATAGGCTTCGGATTTCCGAAGTGCGCAAGGTCTTTCAGTGCGTATTCCACGATGCCTTCGGCGTCTTCCATGCCAAGGCCCAATTCCTTCAGCGTGGCGGGAATGCCGATGTCTTCATTCAGTTTCGCAATCGCGTCGGCGAGGTCTGCGCCTTCCTTCAGGCCCATGACCTGGCGCAGGCGGGCGTATTTTGCGTCTGCAGCCCCTTCATGGAAGCGCAGGATGTGCGGCAGGAAAATCGCATTCAGCGTGCCATGGTGCAGCTTCTTGTCCTTCAGGCGCCCGGCTGCATGAGACAGCGCGTGGACACCGCCAAGCCCCTTCACGAAGGCGAGCGCGCCCTCATAGCTGGCCATCATCATGTGCCAGCGGGCATCTGGATCGGAGCCGTCCTGAACGGCTTTCTTCAGCCAGCCGCCGCCAAACGCACGACAGGCGCCATCATAGCCAATACCCTCCGCAGGCGGATTGACGGCCGGGGCCAGCACCGCTTCGATACAGTGGGTGAGGGCGTCCATGCCGGTCGCGGCGGTCAGGATGGCCGGCAGGCCGAGCGTCAGGTCCGGGTCGCAAATCGCAGTGGCCGGGATCAGGTTCGGGGACACGATAGTTTCCTTGCGCCCGTTCTCCAGGATCACGACGGTACCGACAGAGACTTCAGAACCCGTGCCCGCCGTTGTCGGAATGGCGATCAGCGGCGGGATTTTCTTGATCTTTTTCGCGCCGCCGGTGATTGCGGCATAGGTTTCCAGTGGATCGGGATGGCTGACCAACAGGCCGATGGCCTTGGCATGGTCCATGGACGAGCCACCGCCAACGGCGATCAGACCATCGGCGCCGCTGGCCTTGTAGGCTTCCGCCGCCTGCTTGGCCTGGGATTCCAGCGGGTTGGGAACAGTGTCGGCAAATACGCCCGCCGGAGCCATGCCGAGCGCGTCTTCCACTTTCGCCAGGATGCCGACGGCCTTGATGCCGGGATCGGTGACGATGAAGGGGCGGGTGATCCCCAGAGTCTTTACGACATTCGGCAGCTGCTTGAGCGCGCCGGAGTCAAAAATACAGGTGGTCAGGAAGTTCAAAACAGGCATGGGTGCGGCTCCTCAAATACAGCGCGCGCACTCTTGCGGAGGGAGGGGACAAGACGCAAGCCCCCGGCAGATGGATGCGGCGTTCCGCCCTGACGAACACAATAGGGTTCACCGGCGTTAACGCATCCCATCTCGGGTTGCGTTCTGTGAATTTGCATGAGCGCAAAGCCCCTCACAATTCGGGGAAATACCTAATTGCGCGGCCGTGTCGCGCGGCACCTCGGCGCGCGTCAAACTGGCTAATTATATCTAAAAAAACAGGGGTCTATCTCCTGCCCATCGGCATTCTTTTCATGGAGGGAAAGACATGAAACGCCTCTTCTGTGCCGCGCTCCTGGCGAGCGCAACTTGGACAACTTTTGCGGGGGCCGCAGCGGCCGAAGGCAATCCGTGGATGATCCGCGGCCGTGTCATCGGTGTCATGCCAAGCGAGTCGGCTGACCTGTCGGTCGCCGGTGCTGCGCTCGGCGGCAGCGTCGACATCAGCGACGAATACGTCCCTGAACTCGACATCACCTACTTCTTCAACAAGAACATCGCTGCCGAGCTGATCCTGGCGACAACGCAGCATGACGTGACCGCCACGAACGTGGCTGCCGTTGGTGGTGCTGACGTGAAACTCGGCGATGTGTGGGTTCTGCCCCCGACGCTGACGCTGCAATACCACTTCGACAATGGCGGCAAGTTCAAGCCGTATGTCGGTGCCGGCATCAACGCCACACTCTTCTACAATGAAGACGAAGGCTCCACCGCCGACAGCATCGACTATGACTCGAGCATTGGTCCGGCGCTGCAAGTCGGCTTCGACTACGACCTTGATGGCGTACCGGGCGGCTGGGCATTCAACGCCGACGTCAAGAAGATCTGGATCAACAGCGACGTCACCGTCGACTTCACCACCGCCCTCGGCGCCACGGTGAAAGCCGATGTGGACATCAACCCGACGGTTGTTGGTCTCGGCTTCGGCTACAAGTTCTAAAGTCTCCCTGAGCTTCCGTTTATATCCCTTTTCTTTGCGGAAGACTTGGTAACTTGGCCGCGTCCCTCCCCGGACGCGGCCATTTTTCTGCGCCCGATTGTTGCGCGCCTGTCCGCGGCCGCTACAGATGAAGGCCATGAGCATACTCTCCGTGAAAGACCTACGGGTCACGTTCGACACACCCGATGGCGCCGTGAACGCCGTCAAGGGCATCAATTTCGATCTGGCCGCCGGCGAATGCCTTGGCATCGTCGGGGAAAGCGGCTCCGGCAAGAGCCAGTCGGCGCTTGCGACGATGGGGCTTCTGGCTGGCAACGGGAAGGCCACCGGCGAGATCCTGTTCGATGGCACCGACATGCTGACCGCCCCGATCCAGACGCTGCGCCAGATCCGAGGCGCGCGTGTCTCGATGATCTTCCAGGACCCGCTGACCAGTCTCACGCCCCATATGACCGTCGGTGCGCAGATGCGCGAAGTGCTGGCACTTCATACCGGCGAGAAGGGTGAGGCGGCCGACAAGCATTGCGTCGAATGGCTTGAGAATGTGCGCATTCCTGAAGCCGTCCGCCGCTTGAACCAGTTCCCGCATGAGCTATCCGGCGGCATGCGCCAGCGCGTGATGATCGCCATCGCCATGCTGTGCAATCCGGAAATCCTGATCGCCGACGAACCGACCACGGCGCTGGACGTCACGGTGCAGGCGCAGGTGCTGGAACTGATGGACGAGCTGAAGCGTGAGACGGGCACCGGTATTGCGCTGATCACGCACAATATGGGCGTCGTCGCCCGTATGTGCGACCGGGTCATCGTCATGCGCCATGGCGAGATCGTGGAAGAGGGGAGCACCGACGAGATCTTCTACGCGCCGAAGGCCGACTATACGAAGATGCTGCTGAACGCGGTGCCGCGCATCGATGAGGCAGACCGTCCGGGCCGCGCGGCCCTGATGCCGCCGCCGGCAGACAGTGCCGAACCGCTGCTGCGGGTCGAGGACATGAAGATCCATTTCCCGATCCAGGTGAAAGGCGGCCTGTTCGGCAAACGCAAGCCGCTGAAAGCGGTCGATGGCGTGTCTTTCGACCTGAAGCCCGGCGAGACGCTGGGCGTTGTCGGCGAATCCGGTTGCGGCAAGTCCACGCTTGCGCGCGGCGTGCTGAAGCTCATTCCGCCGACGGACGGAACGGTCGCCTGGCTGGGCCGCGACATCACCAAGGCGGGGCAGAGCGAGATGAACAGCCTGCGCGACGATCTCCAGATCGTCTTCCAGGACCCGCTGGCCAGCCTCGACCCGCGAATGTCGATCGGCGCTTCGATTGCCGAGCCGCTGCAGGTGCACCAGCCGCAGCTCTCAAAGGCCGAGCGCGAAGCGAAAGTGCGCGAGATCCTGCCGCGCGTCGGCCTCGATCCGGCCCTCATCAACCGCTATCCGCACGAACTCTCCGGCGGCCAGAACCAGCGCGTCGGGATTGCCCGCGCGATGATCCTGAAGCCGAAACTGGTGATCTGCGACGAGGCCGTCTCTGCACTCGACGTGTCGGTGCAGGCGCAGGTCGTGGACCTGCTGATCGAGCTTCAAAAGGAGTTCGGGCTGGCCATGATCTTCATCAGCCACGACCTCGCCGTTGTGCGCCAGATCAGTCACCGCGTCATGGTGCTCTATCTTGGCCGTGTGGTGGAGCTGGCCGGGCGCGGCGCTATCTACACCGATGCGCGCCACCCTTACACGAAGGCCCTCATCGCCGCCGTGCCGAATGCGGACCCGAAAAGCGAGAAGGCGCGCGAAAAGCTGAAACTCTCCGGCGACCTGCCAAGCCCGCTCGACAGCCGCGCGGCCCTGCGCTTCATGAAGTCCAAACTGGTCGATGATGCAGATGCGGAACAATACCGCCCGCAACTCGTCGAGGTTTCCCCCGGCCACCTGGTGGCAGAACATGACGCGATGCTGGGCACCGAAGGGCTGGTCGCGGGCTGACGCTCAGCCCCCGGTCTCGTCCGTCTCCGGATAACACGGGCCGTCATAGACCGGCAGGCGAATGTCCATGACAGAGCGGTTGGCGTAGGCGATGCAGGCCTGTCCGAACCCGCGGATCACGTCCGTCGCCTTGTTCTCGGCCCAGGAATGCGCGCAGGCGGCCTGGTCGGCGGCGGGGCTGTCGGCTGAAGTGCCGGGCTGCTGCTGCGCGGTGATGAAGTCCGACACACAGCGTCCATACACTTTCACGCCCAGCAGGAAGCCGTCGCGCAGCGATCGGGCATCTTCCATCTCGCCGGCAGACTGGAATTCCACGCCTGAAAAGTCCGGCACGGCCAGCGTACCGCAGGATTTGGCCACGAGGCCGCGCCCCTCTTCACTGATCTCCGCCGGGCAGGTGCGATAGTCACCCGCCGCCTGCACCGGCTCTGCCGCGGCGGGCAGGGTGGCCAGAAGACAGATGGCAAAGGTCGCAACGCGCATGACGGAACTCCACTCGGGTTCTGTTTTTATAGACATAATCGCGCGCCGGGGCACGCCCTCTTGCTCATCCGGGCGCAACCTTGGCTTAAGACCCCCGTGCGAAAGTGGTGTATTCTTCGCGAAGGAATGCGTCCTTGCCTCAGCTGATCGGCCTTGTCCTTGTTGTTGCGCTCGTCTTTGGCGGCCTTGTGTTCACGGGCGGCCACATGGCGATGGAGGCGCTGCCCCTCGAACTCGCCCTGATTGGCGGGGCCGCCGTGGGTACGCTGGTCATCGGCAATTCGCCCGCCGTCGCCAAAGAGGCCGGGGCGGGGGTGCTTAAGGCGTTCACCGGCGCCAAATGGCGGCAGGAGGACTACCAGTCGATGCTGGTCCTACTCGGCACGCTGATGCGCAAGGCCCGAAGGGGCGGCTTTGTCTCCATCGAGGCCGACATCGAAAACCCCATGGAGTCCGAAACCTTCGCCGCCGCGCCCACCATCCGCGACGATGAGGCGGCCCGCTCCCTCATCTGCGACGCCTTCCGCCTGATGGCACTGGACCTGTCGGACCCGGCCCGCGCCGAGGCGCATATGGACCAGTCGATCCATCAGAACCTTGGCCGCCGTATGAAGGCCGTCGCCGCGCTGCACACCGTGGCTGACGCTCTGCCGGCGCTCGGCATCGTGGCCGCCGTACTGGGCATCATCCGCACCATGGGCTCGATCGACCAGTCACCTGCCGTGCTGGGCGCGATGATCGGTACGGCGCTGCTCGGCACCTTCCTCGGCGTGTTCCTCGCCTATGGCGTGGTCGGGCCGCTGGCCGCGCGTTTCGGACAGGTTGTCGAAGACGAAGCCGTCATGCTGGAAACCGCCCGCACAACGCTTGCCGCCTTCGGAAGTGGCATCCAGCCCGGCATCTGCGTCGAACTCGGCCGCGCCGCCATCCCCGCAGACTTCCGCCCGGATGCAGGAGCAGTAGAGCGCGCCTCGACTGCTGCGCGCTTTGCGGGGCGCAGGGCGGCATAGATTGACCCCGCCGGCGACGCACCTAAACACTCCCCGGAATGCCTGTTCTCCGCCTTGCCACGTTCAATTGCGAAAACCTGATGATGCGCTGCGATTTTGCCCATACGGGCATTGCGCGGGCCCGCGAGCGGCTGACCGAGGTCGACGATGCGGTGGTCGCGGAGCAGGTGGATTCGGTCTTTGACGTCCTTTCGGAGGATGACCGGACGCTGACCGCCGAGGCGCTGGCGGTCACGCAGGCCGAGGTTTGCGCCCTGCAGGAGGTGGAGAACCTTGTCACGCTGACCGCGTTCGACACGCGCTACCTGGCGCGCTGGTCCGGGGCCGAGTTCGATGAACGCGTCCTCCTGGAGGGGAATGACTCCCGCGGCATTGATGTCGGGCTCCTGTCGCGCCTCCCGGTGATCCACTATCGCAGTCATGCGCGGGAGACCTATGGCACGCTGGGGCTGAAGCCGCCAAATGGACTGAGCGTCAACGACTATGCCTTCCGGCGCGACTGCCTTGAGGCGGATATCCTGAAGGACGGGTGCGTGCTGACGCTTTTCGTCTGTCATTTCAAGTCAATGTTCGGCGGCCGGCACAGGACCCGCGCCATCCGGGAGGCCGAAGCGCAGGCCGTGCGCCTGATCATTGAGCGCCGCTTTGCGGATCCCGCCTCTGCCGAATGGGTGATCCTTGGCGATTTCAACGACTATTTCGAACGCGACGGGCAAGCCCTGCACGATCATGGCCTCGGCCCCCTGATCGATGACGGGTTTGCTGTCGACCTCGTCACCCATGCCGTCGCCGACCCGTATGACCGGTGGACCCACCACTATAATGGCGACGACACATATGGCGCGCTGGACCATATCTTCCTCTCCCCGGCACTTGCGCAGCGCAATGCGAGACCACACGTACGCATCGTTCGTGCGGGAACCCCTTTTCGCGCGCGGCGTTATGAGGGGGCACGTTTTCCTGGCGTAGGCTGGAGCGAGCCGAAGGCTTCGGACCATTGTCCGCTGGCCACGACACTGCAGTTTGAAGGACGCCCGCTGGAGCCGTAAGATCTGTTCCGGTAACGCACTTTCCCGAATGTTTGGAGGCCCGCAGCCATGTCCCGTTTAGACAAGCTGGTCGAGACCGTTGAGATCTATCAGGCGCTGGCCACCGAGAATTACGACCGGATTCGCGGCCTCGCCGAACAGATCCGTGGCGGCCTGTGTGATTATATCGGCATGGGCGAGATACCCTGCGTCTACCTGGTGCCGCCAACGGGCCAGTTCGAGCCGAAAGCCTATGGCGATGCCGCGTTTTCGATGCCGCCACGCGGATTCCGTACGCTGTCACCGGTGGCATTCGGCCTGGCTGTGCGCCTGTCCCGTGGCAATGACTGGCTGCGCATCACGATGGAATGCCGGAAAGTGGGTGAGACCTTCAAGGTCAGCATCGAGGACGGTTCGGAATACGAATTCAAGCTGCCTATCAGTTTCGAGACCCAGCTGCCTTTCTATGATCACATCTACTCCCACATTCTGAACTGGTTTACCGATCAGATCGAACGCTACAAGAATGGCGAATACGGCAGCCGGGTGATCGGCTTTGACTTCGCAGATGACACGAACCAGCAGGACGTTTAGGTTTCCGCTGGGGCATCACCTGAGATGGGATACATATGAACGGCTTTGAGATTGCCCTGGCGAGTGCGGGGTCAAGCGAGCTTATCTTTGCCTGCGCCCTGATCGGGGCGCTGGGGATCGGCGCGCAATGGCTCGCCTGGCGGCTGCAGGCGCCGGCCATCGTGCTGATGGCGCTGGCAGGCCTTGCCGTCGGCCCGCTCTGGGCCGTGATTTTCGGTGAGGCACTGCTGGACCCGCAACGCGTGTTCAATGGCGGCGGCAAGGAGCTGCTGCGCCCCATCGTGTCGCTGGCTGTGGCCGTGATCCTGTTCGAGGGCGGCCTTGTCCTGAAATTCGAGACCCTGCGCGAAGCTGGCGCCGCCGTGCGCCGGATGGTCTTCCTTGGCGGACCTCTGGCCTGGTTCCTGGGTTCGCTCGCGGCCCGCTATGTGGCCGGACTCGATTGGGGCAGCGCCGTTGTGTTTGCGGGCGTACTGGTGGTTACCGGGCCGACGGTGATCATGCCGCTGCTGCGCCAGTCTAAGCTGGGTGGCCGGGCAGGGGCCTTCCTGAAATGGGAGGGCATCGTCAACGACCCGGTGGGCGCCTTGTTCGCCGTTGCCGCCTTTGAAATCATCCGAGTTGCCGCGACCGGCGAGTCCATTCTCGGCAAAGGCGCGATGATCGTCTTCGCCGCGGCACTGGGCGTCGGCCTCGGCATCGCCTTTGGCCTCGGCATGGTGCGCGCCTTCCGTCAGGGCTGGACGCCGGAATACCTGAAAGCGCCGATCATCTTCGCCTCGATCATCCTCTGTTACGCCATGGCCGAGATGATCGAGAAGGAGATCGGCCTCGTCGCCGTCACCGCCTATGGCATGACGCTGGCCAATTCGCGCCTCGCTGGCCTCAATGAGCTGCGCAAGTTCAAGGAAGATATCGCCGTCCTGCTCGTCTCCGGCGTGTTCGTGATCCTGACGGCAAACCTGACGCCGGACGTGATCCGGCGGGCGCTGACCTGGAACACGCTCGCCTTCCTGATGGTGATGCTGTTTGTTGTGCGCCCGCTGTCGGTCTGGATCTCGACCTTCGGCACGCTGAAGCGGAACGAGGCGCTGCTGCTCGGCTGGATTGCGCCGCGCGGTGTGGTTGCCGTGGCCGTCTCCAGCCTGTTCGCGACCCTGCTCGCCGATCTCGGCCGTCAGGGCGATTCCAAATTCTACTTCTCCGGCGCTGAACAGATCACGCCGCTGGCCTTTGCCATGGTGTTCACGACTGTCGTACTGCACGGCTTCACCATTGGCCCGCTGGCCCGGCGTCTGGGCCTCGCCCGCAAGGAGCGGCCAGGCGTGCTGCTGGTCGGCGTCAATCCGTGGAGCATCGATTTTGCCCGCACGCTAAAGGATATCGGCATCGAGCCGATCCTGGCGGACAATACCTGGCGGCGCCTGCGCCCCGCGCGCGAAGCCGGCCTCAGCACCTTCTTTGGTGAGGTCCTGTCGGAAGATGCCGAAGTGCGGCTGGACCATTCGGCCTTTGACCAGGTGCTCGGCCTGTCGGCGAACGAGCCCTATAACGCGCTTGTCTCCAGTCATTTCGCGCCGGAACTCGGCCGCCACAAAGTGTTCCAGCTATCGGCCCAGGAGACCGAGGAAGACGATCACCGCACACTGGGCCTCTCCACGCGTGGCCGCACGCTGATCCGTCGGGGCCGCAGCTATGATAGCCTGATCCGCGACCATTATCGCGGCTGGGAATTCTCGAAGACGCGCCTGACCGAAACTTACGATATCGAGCACTTCAAGCGCGACCGCCCGAAGGCCGATATCGTTGCAGAGCTCCGTCCGGACGGCACGCTGAACTTCCTCGGCCCTCATCGTGAGGTGAAGGGCGGTGAAGGCGTGATGCTGATCAGCTTCGGCCCACCGCGCGAAGCAGAGACCCCGGCAGCCGAGGCTGTGGAAGAATCCTCCGAGTCTCCGGCCACCGCCTGACGCAAGCAGAGTATCGAATCCGTATTGTGTACTGAGGTGGGTTCTGCGCACGAGTTCTCCCGCCGCTGGCGCACCTTCCCAAGGGGCCGGGTCTTTGTTTTTATGCGGATTATTCTCCGGCGGCCTGCAGGCCTGCCCCATGGGTGCGCAGCCAGGACCTGTGACGCTTCCAGTCCGGGCAGCATCTGGCCACCTGTGCCCAGAATTTCGGCGAGTGATTCAGCTCAAGGATGTGAGCGCATTCGTGCGCGGCCACATAGTCCAGCACGTCCGGCGGGGCCATGATCAGGCGCCAGGAAAAGGAAAGCTGCCCGTCATGCGTGCACGACCCCCAGCGCGAGCGCGTATCCTTCACCGAAATGCTCTTGTGGACGACGCCAAGTGTGGCCGTGTGGCGCTTTACCGCGCGGGTCAGGTCCGCCCGGGCCTGCTTCTTGAGGAAGCGCATCACACGCAGGTCCATCGTTTCCGGGTCACCCGGAACACTCAGTAATCTCGGGGAAATTTCGTCTTCAGGCCAGATTTTCGCGATCCGTCCCTCGCCTTCCGAGGTGAGCTGGAGCGGGGCGCCTCGATACTGGATCATGGCGCCTTCCTCGAACCGGACAGGTTCCGGCAGGTGCTGCAGGCGCATCGAGATCCAGTCGGCGCGTTCTGCAGCAAAGGCTGCAGCATCCTTGATCTGTCGGCGTGACGGGGCGACGGCGACGGCCTCGCGGCGGCGTTCATCGAGGCGCAGAATCAGCCGTCTGGCCTTGGCATTTACCTCAAACCGGACCCGCACACGATGCCCGTTCGGGGCACGTAGTGTCATTGTCTGGCCATTGTTGTAGGTCATTGCTAAGACTTCCGCTCAAACGCCGGATTCGCGTGCATTCCAATACCCAATTATTCAGAGGGCCAACATATGAAATATTTGCTGACGGGCGTTGCCGCCATCACAATGCTTACGGCTTGCGGGCAGAAAGACAAGCCGGATGACGCCGCCGTGCCGTCAGGAATTGTGTTCTCCGAATCCAAGATTCCATCCTACTCAGTCCATAAAGGAGATGCAGGATCGGCTGCCGCCGCCCTCGCCGCCATGTCGCTGGAAACTTCCGGCTCCGGCAATGTCACCTGGGACAAGCGGGCCCTCAATGGCGACAAGGCCGTCTTCACCGGCGTCACCATCGTCACGTCCGCCTATGAGGCCGACGATGAGGACGAGATCTCCGAGCTTGATGGCGCGGACCTGACGGTTGCAACGCTTGAACTGGACGGTCTGGCCATGCTGGACGGTGAGCCGAGCTTCTCCCGTATCCTGCTCAACGACATCACCTTCGTGCCGACAGATCCGGACGAGGCCGAAAATGGCTCCGGCAAGATCGGCTCCATCGACCTCGTCAATCCGTCTCCGGAAACCGCCAACTGGGTCGCCAGCCTGTTCTCCGAAGATGAAGTGCCGGACCTGCCGGAAGGCGACGCCCTCGCCTTCGACCATTGGGCCGTCAAGGATGTCGATTTCCGCATCGACGATCCCGATGGTGAAGAGGGCACCTTTACCATCGGCACAATCGAAGTGACGGGTCTCAAGGAGCAAGCGGCCGCCCTGATGAAGCTGGACGGCCTGACCTTCGATATGTTCGACCCGGTCGAAGATACCAAGATGAAGCTCAATCTCGCCTCTATCGAGATGCGCGGCGCAGACCTTGGCCTGCTGACCGATGCATCAGAAGACGCGGCAGACCCGGAAGAGGTCTCGCAGATGATGAATCTGGCGGGGCAGGACCCGGCCAATCCGGGCTATGAATCCCTGACGCTCAACGGCTTCGACATGGACATGGCCGGCGTGAAGATCGACCTGCCGAAGCTCGTCTCCGCCGTTGGTCGTGACAAGAAGAACGGTGTCGTCGCCGTGAAGACCGAGCCGTTCAAGGTTTCTCTCACCACGGATGAAGGCAAATATGGCGAGCAGCTGGCCGGCCAGCTGGCCATGCTGGGCTATCAGGAGCTGGAACTGTCCGGCGCCGGATACCAGACCTATGACGAGGCCTCCGATCTCACCACCTATAAAAAGGGTGAGAACTTCTGGGAGCTGAAGGACGGGTTCCGCATCGATTTCGGTGCGCAATATGCCGGCGCCAAGGCCATGGCCGAGGCAGACGCATCCGACGATCCGGCGGACATGCTGGGCGATACGCTCGACAACATGATCATCCACAATATGGAACTGTCGATCGACGATGACGGCTTCATGGACCGGGCCTTCAACGCTTATGCCGCCCAGTCCGGGCAGGACCCGCAGGAGATCCGCAACCAGCTGACCGGTCTCCTGGCCATGGCGCCGATGATGGCGGCTGGCAGCGGCATCGATCCTGAGCTGCTGACCGAGGCCTCGACAGCGCTTTCCAGCTTTGTGACCAGCCCCAAGACGCTGACCATCAAGCTCGCCCCGGCCGAGCCGCTGGCCATGTCCACGCTGGCCGACATGGAAGACCCGTCGGCCCTGACGAAAGAGAAGCTCGGCTTCTCCGCCGCCAACGAATAGGCTTCCTGACCACATGAGGAGCGCGCGCATCCTTCTGGGTGCGCGCGCTTTTCTTTTTTGCGGGCCGGGTGCATAGCGTATCGCCATGAAAATCGCATTCTTCGGAGACGTCGTCGGAAAGCCCGGCCGCCAGGCCGTGTTGGACCATCTGCCGGGCCTGAAAGCCCGCCTGCAGGTCGACTTTGCCATCGTCAACGCAGAGAACGCCGCCGGCGGCTTTGGCCTGACGAGCGCCATCGCGGAAGAGTTCTTCAATGCGGGGGCGGACTGTCTGACCCTTGGCGACCATGCCTGGGACCAGCGCGAGGCACTGACCTATATCGAGCGGGAGCCGCGCCTCCTGCGCCCCGTCAATTATCCCGCCGCGGCCAATGCGCCGGGGAAGGGGGCGCATCTCTTCGCCCTGCCGGATGGCCGCCGCATCGGCGTGATCCAGGCGCAAGGCAATGTGTTCATGAAACAGACGATGAGCTGCCCGTTCGACGCTGTGGACGCCGCGCTCGATTCCATGCCGCTCGGCGCCGTGGCCGATGCCATCGTGGTCGACATGCATTGCGAGGCGACGTCAGAGAAAATGGCCATGGGCCACCATTGCGACGGCCGCGCCAGCCTCGTTGTCGGCAGCCACACCCATGTGCCGACCGCCGACACGATGATCCTCGAAGGCGGCACGGCCTACCAGACCGATGCCGGCATGTGCGGCGACTATGACAGCGTCATCGGCATGCAGAAGCAGATCTCGCTCTATCGCTTCCAGACCCAGCTGCCCGGTGACCGCTACCAGCCGGCCCTCGGCGAAGGCACGCTCTGCGGCACTTATGTCGAAACCGACGACCGCACCGGCCTCGCCATCCGTATAGAGCCAATCCGCATCGGTGGCAGACTGAGCGAGATGGTGCCGGGCTGAGTCTATCCGGCAAGGATCGTCCGCAGGGCGCTTACAATCACAATCGGGTTGCGGTCTGTCCGCTTCACGGGTGGCGGCGGATTGCCGCCGGCCAGGCTGTGCACGGCCGTCATGGCGGAGCGGACGGAGTATTCGACCGTGAAGACGACATCGTGCGGTTGTTCGCAATACTGGCCGAGGCAGGCGAAGTTGCTGGCGCCTGCAGGCACGACATCCGGCCGGTCGCCAGCGCGGCGCGGCATGAACTGGCTGGTGATCAGCGGCATCATGCAGGGCCGGACGATGGCATCGCAGAACATGGCGTCTGCCTCGCCGCCGAGCCGTAACTGGCCCGCAAGCTCCGCCAGGATCTCGTCGCCCGAGCATTCTGCCATCGGCTTCTTCACGAAGTCACCCTCCCGGTCGCCGAGCAGGCCATAGCCCCAGAAGACATAGGTGCCATCTGCCTGCTGACGGAAGTGCGGCTGGTGGAGCATAACGAAGCACAGCATCCAGCCAGAATCGGCGATGGTCATCAGGCCGCCCGTACCAGTCCGGTTGCCGGAAAAGCGCTCCATATGATCGACGAAGGCCGGATTCTTCAGGGTCACCGTGAAGGATTCCCAGCGTGTGCGCGCAACGTCCGGGCAGAACAGGTCCGGCCGTCCGAATACGGGCGTCTTCGCCGCGAGGTTTTGCCACAGCGTCCAGGCGCTCTCCGTCTCCGGGGCGGGCGGGGGCGCCGTGTTCGACCCCTGAACCGAATTGGCCGTCATCGAGCCGAGCGTAAAGAAGACGCGGTCATGTTCGGAAACCGGCATGGTCTCGCGCCGCCCGGCCCGGTCGAGAATGAGTTCGGCGACGCTGAGCGCCTCTCCCGGCCCGTCAAGGCTCGCATCGACAATCTCCGTGCCCGTCGCGAACGTCACGCCCCGTTCTGTCAGCCAGTCCACGATGGGCGCGATCAGCGAGTCATACTGGTTGAACCGCGTCCTCAGAACGCCTTCCATACGGGTGAAGCCTGGGAAGAGGTGGATGAAGCGCTTCAGGTAACGCGCGAGCTCAATCGCGCTGTGCCATGTCTGGAAGGCAAACATCGTGCTCCACATGATCCAGAAGTTCGACTGGAAGAAGGCCGCATCGAAGCAGTCCTCAATCGCCTTTCCGTCCAGCGTCTTTTCTTTCACCAGAATCAGGCGAGCCAGGTCCCGCATGTCGCGCAGGCGCAGGCCGAGGCGCGTGTCGGCCTTCGCGCCATTCCGGATAAGCCGGCAGCGAGAAGATCCGGGTGCGTCCCGGTTGAAGGCGAATATGTCCTCCTTCGCTGACAGACCGTCCGGCAATCCGCTCGGAATGGATTGCAACAGGTCGAAGGTGCAGATGAAGTTCGGCTCGAACATCCGCCCGCCGCGCACGAGATAGCCTATGTCCGCATCGCCGGACCCGTCGAGGCTGCCGCCGAAGCGGTCTTCCTTCTCGAAGATCGTGACCTGCTCGCCTGCAACGTTAGCATCGCGGATCAGGAACACCGCCGCCGCCAGCGAGGCGATCCCGCCCCCGGCGAGATAGTAATGCGCAGGCCGTTCCGGTTCGCGTGTCATCTGCCGCCCTCCCTGACGGGTTCAGCTGCCGCGGGCTGTGTTATTTCTTCAGCGCGGCGCTTATCGGATCAGACAGCGTTTTCGCCGCCCTGCCAAGTCGGCGATCGCTGTTAGGGAAGCGCACTTGTAAAGCATCATCACCTCCCGCGCCGCTGAAGCCCAAAGGAAATCGTGCAGGGTGATTGATGGTGCTATTCAGGTGCAGATTGCAGGGCGGTGAGAACGGCGGAATCTCTGTCATAGATATCATCCAGGTAGCGGATGCCTCCCAGCCCATCACTGACCGTGGTGAGGTAAAGGATATGGACAGGTGTGCGCGTGCTGAGCGTGGCGCGTGTTTCTTTGCCCGACGCAACTGCGGCGTCCACCTTTGCAGCATCCCAGCCGGATGTTTCCGACAAGAGCCATTTTGACAGCTCGATCGGGAACTGCGTCCGCAAGCAGCCGGACGAGAAGGCCCGCTGCCGTTCAGCGAACAGCCCCCGCGTTGGCGTGTCGTGCAGGTATACATTGTACGGATTGGGAAACATGATCTTCACCTGACCAAGCGCGTTCATCGGTCCCGGTGCCTGTCGCAGTCGATAGGGGAAGTTCGACGGCTTTAATGAGGCCCAGTCTATGCTTGCGGGGTCCACAACCTTGTTCGACCGGTCAAGTACCTGGAAGCCCAGTCGTCCTATGGTGCCGGGGTCTTTCTGGAACATGGGCAGTTTGTCCGCTCGGGCCAGACTGTCCGGCGTTTCCCACCAGGGATTAAACACGATGTATTCGATTTCGTCAGAAAACACAGGCGTCCGCCGGTAGGGCTTGCCGACAATCGTCAGGTGCGTACTCTGAGAAATACCGTTTTCGAAGGCTGTTACCTCGAAGGATGCGATATTCGCCCGTAGATGCCGGCGGCCGAGGGAATCGGGCAGCCAGCGCCAGCGCTCGAGGTTGACGCGTAATTGTGCAATCCGAGCCTCAATTCCCTTGTTCAATAGACGAATTGTAGCAGCACCGGCTACACCGTCTGAGTCCAACCCTTCCGAAGCCTGAAAGGTTTCGACTCCGTTTTTTGTGGCTTCGTCAAAATTATCGCTTCCCGCCCTGGCTTCCAGCAGGCCAAGTTGAGACAGGCGGGCGCGCAATGAGGCGACCCTCGGGCCTGACATACCGGATTTCAGTGCCGGCCCTTCTTCCACGGTGATGATTTTCAATGCTTCGGCCGCCTGCTGAGCTGCCAATTCTGCCCGCATCGCCTGATAGACCGGCTGTTGCGGGGCGAGCGCTTCAAGCGTGGCTGATATCCCTCCACTCTCCAGCGCGCTCGACAGGCTGGCTGAAATATCTGCTTGCCGGGCAGGAATGGTCCAGCTTGGCTCGATACTCACAGGATTCAGCTTGCCTTGCAGCAGGTGGGAGGCGGCCATCAGCCATGCGGCAGTGGCCAGCCGGTCACGCTCTGCGGGGTCTCCGCGCGCGCAGCTTCCAGCGCGCCGAGATTGTAATCTTCCGGATTCAGACCATGACTCGAAATGCCTTTCAGGGCGGAAAGCAGCTCGTCGAAATTCTCATCGGACCAGACCTGTTCGACCCCGGCCTCTTCATAAAAGGTCTCGGTCACGATGGGCGCAATATCTGCCGCGTGTGCAGTCTCCTGAACCGGCTGGGTTTGCGTACAGGCAGTCAACAGCAATGCGGCAGCCGCCTGGATGATAATAATGGGCTTCGGGCGCATGGAGCTACCTCTTCAACTGACCGCTTTTCATTCTGGCGGTGAATACGCCGCTTCGTCCAGTCTTAGCTGATGGAGGATCGGCAGACTAACGTGTCCGGAATGATCCGTTATAGTCAGGCCAGATCATGGCGTAGTCGGATTTCGTCCTGTGGCAGTTATCCCCCCCGCACGCATCACGCCTCCAATCCTGCCGCCATCATCGCCGCGAAAAGAATTCCATCCGACACCTCCGTGCCCGGAGTTATAGTCCGGCACATGTCGCTCTTTCATCCACCCGCCTGGTTCCCGCCGCAGCTCGCCTTTCTCTGGCCTCTGATCTGGGTCCAGGTGCTGATGCTGCGCGCGCATTCCAATGACCGCCTTACCGTCGCGTGCGACGGGCGGGCCGCAGTGCCGGCATATCTCAACTTGCAGCCCCTCTCCCTCTGGAGAGGGGGGATGAGGGGGTAAAGGCATTGCCGTATGCCATGCACTCGCTTGTGTTTCGTGGCCCCTCATCCCCAACCCCTTGTCCCAAGGGAGGAGGGGCCTTCACCTGCCGCTGCCGGATACCTGACGCGGCGGCTGACCCCCGAAAGCCAAACCCACCTCACCAAGCGCCGTCACGGGCGCCGCACGTGCTGGCGATCACGCTTTCGCGAGCGCCCTTGTATTGAACCGAACGATCGGTACATAAGCCGGGTCGAAAGACAATAACCCTTCAAACGACCCCTGAAGTCACCCTGATCAAACAAGGAAATTCAAATGTCCCGTATCCCGACCCCCGCCACCGTTGAAGATGCCCCGGCCGCGGCACACGCTTCGCTGAACGGCGTGAAAGCCGCGCTCGGCATCGTGCCGAACCTCTACCGCCTCACCGCCAACAGCCCGGCCGCCCTGGACGGCCTGCTCTCGTTCAACGGCGCGCTCGGCAAAGGCCAGCTGCCGGCCGCAACTCGGGAGCGCATCGCGCTCGCCATCGCGAACGTGAACGGCTGCTCCTACTGTAACTCGGCCCACTCCTACATCGCGGCCAACATGCTGAAACTGCCGGAAGACGAGATCATCCGCGCCCGTGGCGGCCGTGCCTCCGATGCGAAAGCTGATGCGGCTGTGGTACTCGCCCGCAAGATCGCCATCGCCCGCGGCGCCGTGAAAGACACCGACATCACCGAAGCACGCGCGGCTGGCCTGTCGGATGGTGAACTCGTGGAAGTCGTCGGCCACGTCGCCCTCAACGTCTACACCAACTACCTCAACGAGGTATTTGGCACCGAGATCGACTTCCCGGTCGTCACCGCCGAGCGCGTGGCCGAGCCGGCCTGAAGCCAACGCTGAGGAAGCGCCTGACGGGCCCAAAAGGCCCGGAAGGGGAAGGACGGGGACTCTCCCACTCGTCCTTCCCCGAACGCGCGTCTGAAATCCGCTTTGATTTTACCGGTCAGTTGCGGAAGGGTACACCCATGACCGCTGCTGCCAGAACTTCCCATTCGCGCGACGAGATCGTCCGCAAATTGTTCGACCTCTTCCGCCATCGCGGTTTCGAGGGCGCGGCCCTATCGGACATATCGGAGGCCACCGGCCTTGGCCGCTCCAGCCTCTATCACCACTTCCCTGGCGGGAAGGACGAGATGGTTGCCGCCGTCGCAGACTTCGCCCACGGCCAGATCGAACAGAACATCCTCGCGCCATTGGCCGGGGAAGGGCCGCTGGCGGACCGGGTTGCGGCGATGCTGGAAACGACCAGCGCGATGTATGATTGCGGGCGGGAACCCTGCCTGGTCGCCAGCCTCATGGTCTCGCCGGGCCTCGCGCCGGACTCTGTCGGAAAGGTGCAGGCCATCCTGAATGACTGGATCGCGGCGCTGGCCGCTGCGCTGGAAGGCGCGGGGCTCCCGGCGGCCGAGGCGAAGCGTCGGGCGACCGCGGCTATCATCGATATCCAGGGTGCGCTCCTCGTCGCCCGGGCCAGCGGCGATACCGGCGTTTTCACCGATGCCATGGAAACCGCCCGCCGGGACCTGCTCGAACCGGCCTGACCTTCACGCCTGAACCGTCCGGCTTGGCCTGCGGCGCCCCATGCGCTAAAGCCCTGCCTTTCCAGTTTCGAACCGCTGCCGAGAGGGTTTTCATGGCCGGCCACAGTAAATGGGCAAACATCCAGCACCGCAAAGGCGCCCAGGACAAGAAGCGCGCCGCGCTGTTCTCGCGTCTGTCCAAGGAGCTTACCATCGCGTCGAAAATGGGCGGGCCCGATGCGGACGCCAATCCGCGCCTGCGTCTGGCCATCCAGAACGCCAAGGGCCAGTCGATGCCGAAGGACAACATCCAGCGCGCCATCGACAAGGGCCAGGGCGGTGGCGGCGAAGACTATATGGATATCCGCTATGAAGGCTTCGGCCCCGGCGGCGTCGGCATCATTGTGGAAGCCTCCACCGACAACAAGAACCGCGCCGCGACCGATATCCGCACGGCGTTCTCCAAGAATGGCGGAAACCTCGGCGAGACGGGCTCTGTCTCCTTCGGCTTCGACCAGGTCGGCGAGATCGAATACCCGCCGGAAGCTGGCAGCGAAGACGAGATCATGGAAGCCGCCATCATGGCCGGTGCCCAGGATGTCGAGTCCGACGAGAGCGGCCACTTCATCTACACCGCTCGCGAAGACCTGCAGACGGTGGCCGATGCGCTGACCGAACATTTCGGGGACGCGGTCGAAGCCAAGTCGACCAAGTTGATCTGGAAGCCACAGAACACGGTGCCGATCGAGGGCGACGCGGCTGACACGCTGATGAAGCTGCTCGACGTGCTGGATGACCTCGACGATGTCTCGAACGTCTACGACAATTCCGAACTGTCGGATGAGGAAGCCGCCCGCCTCGCTGGCGAGTGATCCGGACAGCAAACTGGTTTAAGGGCTGACGAGGCGGATCTGGCTGCGGCCGCTGTCTTCACCGGCAGAGGCGGCGACATGCCAGCCGAGCGCCTCGTAAGCCTTGCGCGCGCCGAAATTCTGCGTGTCCACATCCAGCGTCAGCGGCTGGCCGGCCTCTTGCCGGGCAACTTCCAGCAGGCCGCGGCCGACGCCGCAAAAGCGCCAGTCCTCATGCACGAAGATGTGGTCGACATAGGCATCGGGCGGCTGAAGCGTGAGGAAGCCGATGATGCCGGCACTCGGCTCTTCGGCGACCCAGATCTTCGCGCCGGGCAGGGACCGGATCAGCCGCGCCACATAAGGCCGGGGGGCTCCGCGCCACGGGAACTTGCGCAGACAGGACATGAAGATCGACATGCAGGCCTGCCCGTCGCTCGTTTCATAGTCCCGTATGTGCCAGCCGGCTCCGGCATGAATGTACATGCCCTAAAAGTAGCAACGGAATTCTGTGCGTCCACTGTTTCTCGGCTGTGAACGCTGCAAAACTACATCTGCATCGTCCAGCCTTCGACGCCCATGGCCGCCTGACGGATCGCTTCCGACAGGGTGGGGTGGGCATGGCAGGTGCGGGCGACATCTTCCGAGGCCGCGCCGAATTCCATGGCAACGCAGATCTCGCCGATCATCTCGCCAACGCACGGGCCCATCATGTGGGCGCCCAGAATGCGGTCGGTGTTCTTGTCGGCCAGGATCTTCACGAAGCCAGTGGTTTCATGGTTCGTGCGCGCGCGGGAGTTGGCCATGAAGGGGAACTTGCCCTTCTTGTATTCGATGCCAGCTTCTTTCAGCTGGTCTTCCGTCTTGCCGACCCAGGCGATCTCCGGGTTCGTGTAGACGACGCTCGGCACCAGATCATAGTCGACATGGCCCGCCTTGCCGGCGATCAGTTCGGCGACGGCCGTGCCGTCATCCTCGGCCTTGTGGGCCAGCATCGGCCCGTGGATGCAGTCGCCGACCGCCCAGACGCCGTCAGCGGCCTTGAAGTGACCGTCGGTCACTTGCACGACACCGCGCTTGTCGGTGGTCACGCCAACATTCTCAAGACCCAGGCCATCCGTGTACGCACGGCGGCCGACGGCCACGATCACGACATCTGCGTCGAGGGTTTCGGTGTCGCCGCCCTTGGCCGGTTCCATGGAGAGTTTCAGCTTCGACTTCATCTTCTCGACGCCGGTCACTTTCTGGCCGAGGCGGAAGGTGAGGCCCTGTTTCTTGAAGACGCGCTGGGCTTCCTTGGCGATCTCGCTGTCGGCGCCCGGCATGATGCGGTCGAGATACTCGACCACGGTCACTTCAGCGCCGAGGCGTGCCCAGACCGAGCCCATCTCGAGGCCGATGACGCCGGCGCCGATCAGGATCAGGCGCTTTGGCACAGCGGTCAGCGACAAGGCGCCGGTGTTCGTCACCACGCGCTCTTCATCGATCTCGATGCCTGGCAGGCTGACTGGCTCGGAGCCGGTGGCGATGACGATGTTTTTCGTTTCGAAGGTCTGGGTGCCGCCCTCGTTCAGGGTCGCTTCGACTTTGCCCGGCCCGAGGATCTTGCCGCGGCCCACGATGTAGTCGACCTTGTTCTTCTTGAAGAGGAATTCGATCCCCTTGGTCAGGCCTTCGACGGCGTCGTCCTTCTGCGCCATCATCTGGGTGATATCGATTTCCAGCTTGCCGGTCTTGATTCCCATGCCGGCGAAATCTTCCTGCGCACCGCGATAAAGGTCGGACGCGTGGAGGAGGGCCTTGGACGGGATGCAGCCGACATTCAGGCAGGTGCCGCCGAGTTTGCCGCGGGATTCGATACAGGCAACCTTCAGCCCGAGTTGTCCTGCGCGGATCGCGCAATTGTAGCCGCCGGGGCCGCCACCGATGATGACGACGTCATAGGTCTCTGCCATGGGAAATTCTGCCTTGCGAAAAGGGGCCTGAGGATTCGAGCGCCAACCTAGGCATTTGCGCCCTGAAATCAATGCGCCCTTGGTAGGGAGAGCAGCTTCAGTTGCGTTGCAGGATAAATAGCAGGCCCATCAGCACAATCAGAATGCCCGAAAACACGGCTTCATCCATCCAGAGCACCGAATTTGCCCCGGAAAGCGCCATCGTGGCCGCCAGCAGCGCGAAAACGCCCACACCAATCAGGCTGAGCAGGGCGCCGAAGGGTTTGCCGAAGCCTGCCAGCAGGCCGCCGATCACAGCGACAAAGGTGCCGAGTATGCGCAGCAGGCTGGTTGGCGGGGAGAGAAGGGCATCAGACAGGGGGCTGCCGCGCGAAACGATCACGTTCACTGTGTGAATGCCGCCCCAGAGCAGCCAGGCTGCCAGCACGGCCAGTGCAAAGCCGGCGAGATTGCGAACGGTCATAACAAGCCTCCCTCATTATCATTCTTGAGGGGACCATACGCCATGTCGGCGTAAAGCGAAGTAAATTCAGGGTCTGCCGGTCTGGCCGGGTCTCAGGCGAGGCCTCGGGCTTCCAGCACTTTTTGCCGACGGGCAGCGGCCTTGCGGCCATGATGGGCAAAGCTGGCCCGTTGGCGCGCGACGGCGGCTGGGACGAAACCGGGCCGGGTCTTGGGCTGGCCGAACACATGCTTGCGCACGACAATCGGCTCTTCGCCCTCAGCAGATTGCTGGACGACGATGGTCTGGACCACGGGTTGCCGCACCTCTTCGGGCTGGGCCTCTGCCTGTTCAACCGGCCGGGCAGGGCGGTAGCGCAGCTCCCAGACGGCGATCAGCAGCAGGACGCCGACGGCGCCGAGCCCGGCCACACCGCCTTCGGCAATGCTCGGGTTTTCCCACCAGCCGGGTTCGAAGGTGACGAGGTAGAAGACCGGAAAGCCTGCGCCCATGCCGCAAAGATACCAGGCAACCCCGCCGCGGCGGCGCGCAGCCACCATGGCGGCAGAGCAGTAGAAGCAGAGCGCGGCGAGCAGATAGGGTCCGCCATTGTCGATGCCGAGCTGGCGCCAGTTCACCGTGGCGAGGCCATCGGCCAATTGGTCATGGGCCAGCCAGCTGACAGCCATCATGATCGACGGCCAGCGCACGGCTGTCAGCGCGCCAAAGGCAAAGGCGATCGCAAAACAGGTAATCAGGATGGCGATAAGCTGGCGGAGCATGCTTAACGCCGTACCACGCGCGTGGTGACGATCCGCTGAACGGAATCGTTGAAATTCGTTCAGTTTTGCCTTTTGGGGCGATTATTCCGCTTTGCTCTCCAAAGCGTCATACATGAGGGTCACGCAGATTTCCTGCTCATACTCGAAATCGGGCACGTAGGCGCCTGACGCCGGGTCGAGCGTGTAGGTCACCAGACGATCTTCGCCTTTGATCTCGCTGGTAAATTTGTAATCGACCAGGAAAGAGTCGGCGCTTGTTCGGGAGGGCTTGATCCGGCCTTCCAGAACGCAGGGCTTCAGCTCTTCATAGGCGGCGCCAGTCGTGTCATCCCGGGTCGTCACACTGGCGCGGAATGCAGGCCCGTCCGGTGTGATTTCGATGACGTCCTCTTTGGCGACCACATAGCCCTGACCCATCCAGCCGGCTTTGACCATCATGGTCGGATAGTTCAGAAGGCCGGTGCGGAGCGAATAGTCTGGCGGTTGGCCGAATCCATTGCCAAAGGCAAGATCCTGCCAGGTGCCAATCACCTCACCATCCTTGATGTAGTGGGCGCTGATACGGCCGGCAGCCACATGCGCATCTTCCTTGTTGGTCCCCTTGGAGACCAGGGCGATATAATCATCGAACCTGACGGCGAAGGCGGGTTCGAAGGTAAACGTCTCCATCCGGCCGCCAAACTCTTCACTGGCTTTGATTTCAACGGTCGCCTTGCCAAAGTCGCCATAGGCGGCGGCGAAGGCCTGATCGAGATCACTGCCGCTCATCACCAGTTCGAAGGGTTCAGGCCGCTCGGTAACGGCCGGCTTTTCGCAGGCGGCAAAGCAGAACTCGTTGTAAAGAAGATTGTTGGTCCAGGGCAGCTGGCTGCGATTGGTGCGCCCGGCCACCCGGCGCTGGGCGGCGGCGAAGGCGTCTTCGGCTTTCTGGCCAGGCCGGCGGATTTCCTCGGCCAGCACCGGCGCATAGACGCCCTCCTTGGCCACATCGTCGAGGCCGGTGGCATAGGCGATCAGCATGTCCGGGCGTGCCTCCACGCGGGAGAGGCCTTTGACGCCGGCCTTGTAGCCGGAAAAGCCCGGCACGTTCCGGCAGGCATCGAAGACCAGGAAAATCGCACGGGCGCCGGTGGCGGCAAACCCGTCGCGCTGGGTCTGCATGTCGAGGCCGTAAAAGGCAAGGTCGGAGGCGGCAACCAGTTCCGCATCCACGCCCAGAAGGTAGGAATCCCCGCTTTCGGGGTGCTGGGCGCCATGGCCGGTATAATAGACGAACGCCACCGCATCGGGCCCGGCTGCATCGACCTTGCGGCGGAAGGCGTTGAGCGTCGAGGCAAGGTCACGCTTGTTGAGGTCATGTGCGCGGGTGACGTCGAAACCGGTCTCGATCAGCGCGCTGGCAATCGTGTCGGCCTCCTGGCTGGCGCTGGTTACCCGGGAGAGATCTCCGGTGTAGTCGGTCTGGGAGATGACTAGGCCAAGGCGGGTTTCAGCGATTGAGGCGGCGGGCAGCAGAAGAAGGCAAGTGCAGGCCAACGCCACGCGGGCCAGACGGGTCTGACAGAATTGCTTTATTCGGTTCACCGGATCAGGTCCTCCCACACCGGGGAAAACCTAGCCTTATGGTTAAACCGCGTCGAGAGGGAACGGCTTTTCCGATCAGGCTTCAGCGAAGGGCACGATCCGGGTGGCGAGGAAGGTCGCAACGATTGGCAGCAGCAGGCCACCAGCGACCATCCAGGTCGGGTGGGAGACCGACAGAAGCACAGCAATGGTCAGCAGCAAGACCGCCCCGGCGACCACGAGCGCCGAACGGCGGGCGCCTTTTGATATCCGCAAAGCGGCCCAGACGCCGACGAGTGCCCCGAGGAACCAGGACAGCACAACCATGGCCTTCGCCCCGACGGGGGCGGCTGCAACCGCATCGCGAACCTGCTGTGGAGAGGGGTTCGCGGGAAGCTCAGGTTGCGGAAACAAGAAATGGCCCACCATCTGGATGAGGGCGACGACCATCATGGCTAACACGATACCTACGACGGCGCCTGCCAGCTTGCGCGTCATAATTCAGCCTCCCAGCTAAAGTGGCTGAGTAAATGCCACGGTAAAGGCTAGCCCGCAAATGCCTTTTCTATAACAAATTCAGCGGGTGAGGCGTTCGAACCCTCGGTCAGACCGGCCTTGATCATGAGGGCTTTGGTGTCCTGGATCATTTCCATGGAGCCACAGATCATGCCCCGGTCCGTGGCAGGGTCGAGCGGCTTAACCCCCAGATCTTCAAAGAGTTTTCCGGATTCGATGAGGTCCGTGATACGGCCCTGATGATCGTGCGGTTCCCGCGTGCAGGAGGTGTAGAGACGGAGCTTTCCTTCGACCATTTCCCCTACGAGAGGGTCGTTAATCAAATCGGCCACCAAATTTCGCGAATAGGCCAATTCTGCCGCTTCACGGCATGTATGAGTGACAATGACCTCATCATATCGCTCATACGTCTCGGGATCGCGCACAAGGCTCGCGAAGGGCGCAAATCCCGTCCCGGTTGAAAACATGTAGAGCCGCTTGCCTGGAAGGAGAGCATCCAGCACAAGCGTGCCGGTCGGTTTCTTGCCCAGCAGCACCTTGTCGCCGGGCTTGATGTGGCACAGGCGCGAGGTCAGCGGACCGTCCGGCACTTTGATGGAATAAAACTCCAACTCGTCGTCCCAGGCAGGGGAGGCGATTGAGTAGGCGCGCAACAGCGGTCGGCCGTCTTCCTTGGGCAGGCCGATCATCACGAATTCGCCCGAACGGAAGCGGAAGCTCCGCGGGCGGGTGATGCGGAAGCGGAACAGGCGGTCGGTGTAATGTTCGACCGCAAGGACGGTTTCTTCCGTCGGCGCATTCGGATTGACTCGAGCGGCCCCAGCGGCGGCTCCGGTCGCGTCAGCGGACATGGCAGACCCCTTATCGATATCAGTCAGCGGCAGATGACTATCACACGGCTGGATTGCAATGTGGCAGAAGAACGCTTCAGATTTCCTCAACAGTCCGCCGAGTCTGCAGGAAAATCGGGGGCACAAAAAAACCCGCCGATTGGACCGGCGGGTTTCTGGTTCAGGTGCCTGGCCGGGTCAGACCGAAGGCTCGGCGGCTTCCCGGCAGACTACAGCGCGCACGTCTTCTTCGGTGTGCGCAGCGCGCAAGGCGTCGCGTACGGCGCCCTGGCGGAAGACGCGGGAGACCTGGGCCAGGGCGCGGAGGTGGTCCGCACCAGCTGATTTGGGCGCCAGCAGCATGAAGATCAGGTCGCAGGGTCGCTCGTCGATGGCCTCGAAATCAACGCCATGGTCAAGCCGCAGGAAACCGCCCACCGGCTTCTCGAGGCCCTCAATGCGCGCATGCGGGATGGCAACGCCCTCCCCAACGCCGGTTGAGCCCAGCCGTTCGCGTTCCATCACGGCGTCCTCGATCTGGCGTGCGCCAAGGCCGGTCGCCTCGGCCAGGCCTTCTGCCAGAGCGTGTATCGCCTGTTTGCGGCTCGTCGCGTCAAACGACGGCAGGATAACCCCGCCTTCAAGCAGGGAACTCAGATCGGTCGCCATGTAACTCGCTTCCGTTGGCCGCCTCAGTTTCTGGAGGCGTCTGCTGGATCCACCCAACCAATGTGCCCGTCCGGGCGGCGGTACACCATATTCAGGCGTCCATGGCCAGCATTTCTGAACATGAGTGCCGGAACTTCCTGCAGTTCCAGCTGCATTACTGCCTCGGAAACGCTCATTGTCCGAATGTGAACAGCGGTTTCGGCGACGGTCAGCGGGGCGTCGTCAGAAGCCTCCGGGAGCTCTTCATCCGTTTCGGCATCGTATGCATTTACCTGGATAACAGACTCCGCCGCCGGTTCGACGGGCATGGTGGTGTTGCCTGCATGATGGTCTTTCAGGCGGCGCTTGTAGCGGCGCACGCGCTTTTCCATCTTGTCCAGGCTGTCTTCCAGCGCCGCATAGGGGTCGCCCGCCTTGCCGGTCGATTGCAGAATGATGCCCGAGGGCAGGTGGACGTTGCAGTCCACTTCCACGAACGGGCCCTGCTGGGATACGAAAACGCGGGCATCGCCAGTTCGATTGAAATACTTACTGACCGCCGCCTCCAGCCCCGTTTCGATCCGGCCCCGAAGAGCTTCACCGAGATCCATATGCTTGCCAGTAATCTGTATCTGCACGAGCGGTCTCCTTCTTTATGGCTCGCCATTATGGCGCAGAAAATCGCACGACGCGACTCCTACTGAAGAGATGGGCGAGACTTGGGCGGGCAAAAAGAGGGTGCGGCGTTACAAACCGTCAATTCGCGTCTCAGGTGTGCAGGCCCCGGAAAATTTCCCGATTTGACAGGTGCGCCGGGACATCTCACCATTTAACCAATGACTCATTCGTGGCGGGCTAAGCAATTCGAATAAAGTGTGATCGTTCATGAACAGGTCCACCGCCCAGCGGATCGATGACTCGTCCCTTCCTCCTCTCGATGAAGAAGGAATGACGAACCCGTTGGCATATGGCGCGGTCGGCATTGCCCACATCGATTCTGACGGCACGATCCTGCGGTGCAATCTGCGTTTCGCCGAAATGCTGGGTTACAAGCCGGAAGAACTCGCCGGCATGCACACCGATGCCGTCACCGATGCCGATGATCTCGAGCTGCAGATCATGCTGTTCCGGGAGATGCTCGCTGGGAAGCGGCGCTCCTTCCAGATGAACAAGCGCTATGTCCACAAGGATGGCAGCATCGTCTGGGCAATCCTCACTGTGGGCTGTGCGCGTGACGCGGATGGCCGGGTTGAGCATTTTGTCGCGATCATCAGCGACGTCACGGAGAAGCATAATGCGTCCCAGGCGCTCGCCGAGAGCGAAGCGCGTTTCCGTGCGACATTTGAAAATGCAGCCGTCGGGATGGCGCTCGTCGGGACGGATGGGTCCTGGCTGAGAGTGAACCAGCGGGTTTGCGACATTGTCGGGTACAAACCCCATGAGTTGATGAAGCTCACCTTCCAGGACATTACCCATCCGGACGATCTCAATATCGATCTCGGCCTCCTGCAGGAGACCATCGACGGCAAGCGCGATACCTATTCTATGGACAAGCGCTACTTCCACAAGGATGGCAGCCTGGTCTGGGCAAAGCTCACCGTGGGCTGTGTCCGTAATGAAGCCGGGGAAGTCGACTATTTCATCTCGGTGATCGAGGACATCACCAGCGAGAAACGCAAGGATGACGCACTTCATCAGAGTGAAGAGCGTTTCCGCGCCACATTCGAGAATGCCGCCATCGGGATGGCCCAGGTTGCTCCGGATGGAACCTGGATACATGTAAACCGTAAAGTCTGCGAAATCCTCGGCTATTCGGAAGCTGAGCTGATGCAGTGCAATTTTCAGTCTCTGACCTATCCGGAAGACCTTCCACTGGGCGTCAGTCAGATGCAGGAAATGTTCGCCGGCAAGCGCAGCTCGATGCAGATTGAGAAGCGTTATGTCCACAAGGATGGCAGCATTGTCTGGGCCAACCTTACCGTCGCCTGTGTGCGCAACAAGGCGGGCAGTGTCGATTACATGATCTCGGTGATCGAGGACATCACCGAGAAAAAGCAAATGCGCCAGGAACTGACGGCAAGCGAAGCGCGCTTTGGGGCGGTTCAGCAAACCATGCCGGACGGTTTCATGATTTTCAAAAGCGTCCGGAACGAAAGCGGTCAGATCGAGGATTTTGCGTGTGAATATGGAAACCCTGCTTCCAGCGAGCTTCTGTCGATAGACCCCAAAGACATGCCCGGTCACCGGATGTTGGTGCGGAATCCCTTGAACATCGATGTCGGATTGTTCGACATCTACTGCAGTGTCGTGAATACGGGGCGAACGGCACAGGGTGAGCTCAAGTTTCCATTCATGGACGGCACCTCCAAATGGTTCCGCTATTCGATCGTGAAAGTCGATGACGGGTTTGCGGTCACGTTTTCGGATGTCAGCACGGAGAAGAAGTCAGAAGCGGAGCTGCGGAAAAGCGAGGCGCGTTTCAGAGCGGTCCAGCAGACCATGCCGGACGGCTTCATGATTTTCAGCAGTATCCGGAACGAAGACGGGGCGATCGAAGACTTTTATTGTGAATACGGGAATCCGGCGGCCCAGAAAATCCTGTCCATCGAACCTGAAGAAATCCCTGGCTACAAGATGCTCGAGCGGGATGCCAACAGCGTACAGCTTGGTCTGTTCGACTTGTATCGCGATGTGGTGGAAACAGGGGAGACAGCTCAGGGAGAGTTGAAAATCCCGTTCCGGAGCGGCGCTATACGCTGGTTCCGCTATTCGATTGTCAAAGTCGAGGATGGATTCGCGGTCGCATTTTCTGATGTCAGCGATGCCAAGGAAGCCGAGATCCGGCTTCGCGAAAGCGAGGAACGCTTCCGGGCGGCCCAGCAGACGACGCCTGACGGCTTCGTGATGTTCCGATGTGTTTACGACGATCAGAACAATATCGCTGATTTCGTTTGTGTGTATGAAAATCCTGCGGCGGCGGCGATCATCAATCTTGCCGGTCAGAAACTTGTCGGGCGGACCATGCTGACCGGTGCGCCGCCGGATATGCGGCGTCCTCTGTTCGATGCTTACGCCAGTCTGGTGGAGACAGGCGAGCCATTGGATACGGAAATGTTCTTCCCGATTACCAATGATGGTCTCTGGCTCCGGATAGCTGCAGTCAGGATCGAGAATGGCGTCGCCGTAACCTACTCTGACATTACGGACCGCAAGAATGCAGAACTGAAACTGAGGGAAAGCGAAGCTCGTCTCCGCGCGTTCCACCAAACGACGCCGGATGGCTTTGTAATTTTCAGCAGCATTCGGGATGCTTCCGGCAGGATAACGGATTTCCAGTTTGTCTATGCCAACCCAGCGGCTGTGCGCTTGTCCGGTCTGGAATTGGAAGATCTTTCGAAATTGACCATGTTGAAGGGGGCGCCTCGACTGAAAAATATAGGTGCGTTCAGACACTTTATCGATGTTGTTGAGGGGGGCGAAGCCTGGCGCGGAGAATTCTTCTATCCGTTTGAACGTACCAGTGGCGTCTGGTACAGTGTCACTGCGGCCAAGGTCGATGATGGTGTCGCCATATCGTATACGGATATTTCAAAGCAGAAGGAGTCCGAAGCCAAGCTGCGGGAGCAAGAGGCGCGCGCCCGCGCCATCCTGAACAGCCTGATCTCTTTTGTCACGCTGCTGACACCGGATGGCATCATCCTCGACGTCAACGCCGCGGCGCTGGCCACCGCGAACCTCGACGCGTCTGATGTTGTCGGGAAACATTTCTGGGATACCTATTGGTGGTCCCATGATGCCGATGCCCGCGAGGAGCTGCGCCGGTGTGTCCTGAGGGCGGCCAAGGGAGAGCGCGTTCTTCATGACACCACTGTTCGGGTTTTGGGGGATGAGCGTATTGCAGTCGCAAACCTGCTCGCACCAGTCGTGGATGAAGTTGGCGTCGTGACAAATGTTGTTGCCTCCGGATTCGATATTTCCGACCGCAAGAAGGCCGAGCAGCATCGGGAGATGTTGGTGGGGGAACTCAGCCATCGGGTGAAAAACTCTCTGGCAACCGTTCAGACCATTGCCTCGCACTCGCTGCGTGAAGCGTCCGATCTGGACTCCTTCCGGGAGACGTTCGTCGGCCGGCTTATGGCGATTTCCAAATGCCATGACCTGCTGATCAGTTCGACGCGGAGCGACGCCGATATTTCCCAGCTCGTGCGTGATCAGGTGCTGCCGTATTCCCAGGGCGGCGTCGATCAGCAGGTGACGATGTCCGGGCCCCCATTGATGCTTGGGCCAGAAGCGGCGCACACATTCGGCCTCATCCTGCACGAACTGGCGACCAACGCGGCAAAGTATGGCGCTCTGTCGACAGACGAGGGGCGCCTCGATATCCGATGGCGGCGCGGCTCCGATCCGTCGATTGCAGACGCAGAGTTGACCTGGGTGGAGACGGGGGGGCCGCCTGTGGAGTCGCCGAAGCGCCGGGGTTTCGGCAGTGTGCTGATTGAGCAAAGCCTGTCTCATGCGCTCGGCGGGCAGGCGAAGATTGAATACCGCCCGGAAGGCCTTTGGGCCGAGTTCAGGTTCCGCAGGAGGGGGCAATCATGAGTTGTGATGAGGGTGTAATTCTCCTCGTTGAAGATGAGTTCCTGATTGCACTGGATGTGCAGATGCGCCTGCAGGAGGCGGGCTACAAGGTCCTCGATCCGGTTGCCAGTGTAGAAGATGCAATGGCCGCGCTGGACAAAACGCAGGTCTGCGCGGCGATCCTGGACATGAATATCAGCGGATCGACATCACTCCCTATTGCCCAGCGGCTGGAAAGCGAAGGCAAGCCTTTTATCTTCCTGTCAGGCAATGACACGCTCCACCTTCGGGAACGGTATCCACATCACATGGTGATGACCAAGCCGATCAATTACGAACAGCTGATCGGCGCGGTCAGGCAGATCTGCGGCGGCTGACGCTTACATTGCCGGGCGGGGGGTGCCGCTGAGGGGCGTGCCTTCCTCATCGTCTTTCGGTTTGCCGGGCTTTTTTCCGTAGTCGTGCTTTTTCAGGAGACCGCGGAACTGGTGATAGGTCAGACCCAGTGCATCGGCAGCCTGGCCCTGATGTCCCTTCGCCCAACTGAGCGCCTCATCGATCAACCGCATTTCAAAGGCTGCGACCTGCGCCTGGAAGTCGGCTGTGACCGATGGGTCGATCCTGCCGGGATCGCTCACCTGCAGGGAGGGGGATTTTGGCGCTGGAACCGGCTTTCCAGGTGATGTTTGTGGCCGCCAGGGGGATTCGAACGGATCCAGCGCTGCGGGGTCGAACACGACCGGCTCTCCCGGTGTCATGACCATGGAGCGATGGGTCAGCCGTTGGGCGAAGTTTCGCAACTCGCGCACATTGCCCGGCCAGTCATGCGCTTCGATCGCGGCAATGGCGGACGGCGCGAAGCCTGGAAAATCCTGACCCATTTCAATCGCCATCCGGCGGGCAAAGAAGTCCGCCAGCAGACTGGCATCGCCGCGCCGGGCGCGCAGCGGGGGCAGCGTAATCACGTCGAAGGCCAGGCGGTCGAGCAGGTCAGACCGGAACTCGCCAGCCTCTGCCATGGCGGGCAGGTCGGCATTCGTGGCGGCAATGATGCGCACATTGGTTGTCAGCACGCGTGAGCCGCCAAGGCGCTGGAATTCGCCATACTCGACCACGCGCAGCAATTTTTCCTGCACCTGCTGGGACGCCGTGGCGATCTCATCGAGGAAGATCGTCCCGCCATCTGCAAGTTCGAACCGGCCCTTGCGCTGCTCGGTCGCGCCCGTGAACGCACCGCGCTCATGCCCGAACAATTCACTGTCGAGCAGCGTTTCCGAAAGGGCGGCGCAGTTCACCTTGATGAAGGGGCCTTCCCACCGCTTCGACAGGAAGTGAAGGCGTTCGCCGATCAGCTCCTTACCGGTGCCACGTTCTCCGATGATGAGAATTGGGCGCTCCAGCGGTGCAACGCGGGAGACATGCTCCTGCGCACTGAGCCAGGCCGGGGACTCCCCGATCAGCTGTGTATTCTGATCAATCATTTCGTCAATATAGCTAAATAGGAATAATTAATCGACTAAAAAATTAGTAGAAATCGCTAAAATGTATTGCGTGTTAAGGCCCGGAAAACTTTTTTATCTATTAAAAACAAGAAGTTACAAAATTAATTTTGGTCTGGCACGGTCCTTGAAATGTGGGAAGAGCTCAGAGCGACGGGCGTTGCTCGAAACCAGAAGGACGAAACAAAACATGGAAGACCGTTACACCCGCTCAGAAGCCCGATCGGACACAGGCCGTTTTGGCCGGTGGCTGTCGACCCGTTCCGCAGAGACCTGGATGTTCTTTGCCGCGGGCGTCTTCCTCGGCGGTTTCTTCTTCTAATCCTCCCCTGACACGAAAGGACACCACAATGGGTCTGTTCTCCCGCCTCGGTGACATCATCAACTCGAACATCAACTCGATGCTCGACAATGCCGAGAACCCCGAAAAAATCGCGCGCCTGATCATTCAGGAAATGGAAGACACGCTGGTCGAGGTCCGCACCGCGGCTGCCCGTGCCATGGCCGACAAGAAGGAAATGGAACGTGACGTCGCCCACTTCACCACCGTGCGTGACGACTGGGCCAACAAGGCCGAGCTCGCCATTGACAAGGGCCGTGAAGACCTTGCCCGCGGCGCCCTGATCGCCAAGCAGAAGGCCGAAGCCGAAATCGACCGCCGCAAGAACGCGATGGCCGCTGCCGAGGAAGCCTTCGAAAAGCGCCAGGACGACCTGGCGAAACTTCAGGCCAAGCTCGACGAAGCCAAGGCAAAGCATCGTGCCCTGATGATGCGCCGCGAAGCTGCCGAACAGCGGATCCGCATGCGCAGCCAGGTCTATGACGGCCGGGTCGACGAAGCGCTTGCCCGCTATGGCAATATCGAGCGCAAGGTCGACGAGATGGAAGCCTATGCCGACCAGATCCGCGGCTCGGAGCCGACGCTCGAAGCCCAGTTCGCTGCCCTTGAGCAGGACGAAAGCATCGAGAAGGAACTCGCCGCCCTGAAGGCGAAGCGTTCCAAGTCGTCCGCCAAGAAGTCGGAGGGCTGATCACATGCTGTTTTCGCTCGCCTGCCTCGCCGGCTTCCTGACGGTGGTTTGCACGCCTGGCCTGGTGGCCATGGAACTTGAAGACCGCCGCGCCAAGAAAAATGAGGCCGCCTGATGCCCGAAGAAGTATTCGCCATTGCCATCGTCAGCATCATTTTCATCGGCTTTCCCGCCGTCATGTTCCACTACATTACCCAGTGGCGGAAACAGAAAACCCTGATGCCGGACGATGAGCGGATGATGGAAGATCTCTGGCGCTCCGCCAAAGCGATGGAGCGCCGGATCGAAACGCTCGAACGCCTGCTCGAAGCAGGGGAGGCGGAGGAACACCGTTCGCCGCCCCGCCGCTCCCGCCCCACTTTTGACGACTGAGGAATAAATAGATGTCCCGCCACTCCCGCCCATACCGCGATGCCGTTCACGGCGAAGACCGGATTTATGGCTCCCCCAATCCCAAGCGCTTTTACCGCTCCCGCGAAGACAAGGTCATCGCCGGTGTTTGCGGCGGCCTTGCCGAACGCTTCGGCTGGGAACCTGTCCTGGTCCGCGTCCTGGCCGTGCTTGCCTTCTTCTTCGTGATGGGGCCGCTCGCCCTGATCGCGTACGTCACCATCTGGATGATCACGCCGCGCCGCCCTTTTGGTCTGGCGTCGGTCTCTCCTGATGAAGACGCTTTCTGGCGCAACGTTTCAGACCGGCCGCGCGTCACCTTTGGCAATCTCAAATACACCTTCATGGACATGGACGAACGTCTTCGGAATATCGAGCGCAAGGTAACCTCGGATGAGTGGCGCCTGCGCAAGGAATTCCGTGACCTCGAACAGGGCAATAACTGATCCGTACAAAAATAAATAACGGCGGAAATACTAACTGACAGACTCCGGTAAAGGAACGGAACAATGAGTAAGGGGACCTATCTGACCAGCAACTGGCTGATTTTCGCGATTACACTGATTGTCGTGGTGGCCATGGTCGGGTTTTCAATGATGCAAGGCCATATGGCCTTCGAAATGGCGGGGCTGGAATTGTCTTTCACCCCGCATGAAGATGGCGGCCTGCGCTTGGCGGTTATCCGCACGGCCGATGCGCTAGGTGCGACCTCGCTTTAACGCCCGCAGCAGCAGCCGCGTCGGGGCAATCGCTTCCAGTGCGGACCGGCTGGCCGGGGCAGGTGCGCCGCAGAGGCGGGCGGCGAGCACAGACCCGGCCCAAGGCCCCCAGGTGAACCCGCGGGCGCCAAAGCCTGACGAAATGAAAACACGTTCCAGTAAAGGGGCGTCCGCATCTGCCGGGCGCCCCTTCCGCATTCCGGCGAAGGTTTCGAGGAAGGCATCGTGATCGGGCACTGCGCCGATCAGTGGCAGGCGGTCCGAAGTGGTCGCCCGCAGGCTGGCGCGTGAGACGATATCTGCGTTTGCGGTATCCCGGATCCAATAGGGAGAGAGCGTTTCGACGCCTTTCAAATTCTCTTCACGCGCAGCATCTGACGTGAAGGGCAACGTATCCGGCGCAACCTTGTCGAAGGTCGCGCCCCAGAGCCGTTTCGGGCCGAGCGCAAGGGCATAGGTGCCGCTTGCCATGGCAAACGGCGGCACATCGGCAGGGCCTTCGGTGAAATCGACCTGGCCCATGCGCGCCTCAAGGCCCAGCCACGGCAGCATGCCGCCCACTGCCATGCCATTGGCGAGGATGATCGCATCGAACGCGGCGCCATTCACGGTCCGGGCCGCCAGATCGACCTCCGGTGCGGCGCCATAGTGTTGTTCAACGCCCTCGAGCAGGGAAGGGATGAGTTTTGCCGGCTCCACGATCAGGGCGCGCTTGTGGAGGACGCCGCCGCCGGAAAGCGCTTCCAAGTCTTCCAGCGGCAAGGGTGGGTCGGCCAGCAATTTTTCGAACCGGGCAGTTTCTGCGTCATCTTTCGGAACCTGCCGGACGTCCGTTTCCGTGACACCCGGCCGTCCGGCATACATGTGCCGCGCGGCGAGGTAGGCATCGACCAGCAGCCGGGCCTGCGCCGTGTCACCGGCATCGAGCCGGGGCATGACGAGGCCCATCGGATTGCCGCTGCCGCCGCTGGCCGGGCCGTCTTCGGGGTCAAAAATCACCGGGTCTGCTCCGAGTTGCGCCAGCGCATGGGCCGCGCTTGCCCCGGCGATGCCGGCGCCGAGAATGGCGACGCGGTTCGCGCGGGGCAGGGGACGGCTGAGGCCGTAAACATCGGGCTCTGGGCTGGGCGGCGTCGCAAGACGGGCTTCCAAGCGCTCTCTTTTGCGGCCATGACCGGGTGCTTTGGCCACGGAAAAGCCGGCCTCGGCCAACCCGCGGCGCACGGCGCCTGCGACCGTGAAGGTTGCGGCCGGTGTACCCGGTACGCTGCGTTCACTTATCCATTTGAACAGGTCTGGCGCCCACATCGCCTCATTCTTCGCCGGGCTGAACCCGTCGAGAAACCAGGCATCGGCATGGTAAATGCTGTCCGGCAAAGACTCAGAGATATCAGCGAGGTGGAGGGTAAGCGTCACGCCGTCTTCCGGCCAGATGAAGTGGCGGACGCCGCGTACAGGACCCGGCCAGACCGCAATCAGCCGCTCCGACAGGTCCGCCAGCTCCGGCCAGGCCGACAGGGCCCGTGCAGCGTCCTCGCGAGCCAGCGGGAAGCCCTCATAGCTGACAAAATGCAGGAATGCGGTCGGGGAGGGCCGGGTTTCGCGCCAGAGATCCCACGCTGCGAGGAAGTTCAGCCCGGTTCCGAAACCGGTTTCGGCGATTGTGAAAGTTTCCCGCCCGCTCCAGGCCTCTGGCAGACTGCAGCCGGCGAGGAAAACGGCGCGCGTTTCACCCAATCCGTCCCCGGCGGTGAAATAGACATCGCCGGCTGCCCGGGCGACCGGCGTACCGTCGTCCTTCCAGTCGATTTCGGGCTGAGTCAGCAGGCGGGTCATCGACCGCTGGCCTAGCCTCGCGCGCGCGCATTGAGAAGAGGGCGGCGCAGGTCTTTCCCGCTGTCTGAAAGAATCTCGGACCTTTTCCCGCCCTCGCACGTTGATTGAGTGACCGCACAAATGCGGCAGACGAAAGGAGACGCACAATGGATAAGGAACATGTGAAAAGCGCCACCAAGAAGGCTGAAGGTACGCTCAAGGAAGCTGCCGGTAAGGCCGTCGGCGACAAAAGCCTCGAAATGAAAGGCAAGATGGACAAGGCCGAAGGCGAAGTCCGCGATAAAGTCGGCGATGCGAAGGATGCCGTGAAAAAGGTTTCGTAAGCCAATCCGGTTTTCAGCAAGCCGTCCGGAGATCCCGGGCGGCTTTCGCTTGCGTGGAAGGTTTCCGCCGCCCAGATAGGGGAGGCAGAGCAGGAGACAGTCATGGAAGCCTTCGATATCCGGAAGGAAGACGGCAAAACCGGCGGGCGCTACGTCACTGTCGTGGACGGCCATGAAGCTGAAATGACCTATTCCAAGGCCGGCACGTCCCGCATCATCATCGACCATACGGGAGTGCCGAAAGCGCTTGGCGGGCGCGGTGTCGGCGTGGCACTGGTGCAGCGCGCGGTGGAAGACGCCCGGGCGGCGGGCCTGAAAATCATCCCCCTCTGCCCCTTTGCGAAGGCGCAGATCGAGAAACACAAGGAATGGCAGGACGTTCTGGCATGAGCGAGATCACCCACGACCAAAACATGATGCGCTACTCATTTTTCGAGAATGGCATCGAAGCCTATCTCACCTATGAGCGCCCCCGCGCCGGCCATGTGCACATCACGCACACGATCGTGCCTGGCCCGCTGGGCGGCCGGGGTCTCGGCAAGCGGCTCGTCGAGGCGGCCATGGCCGATATCATCGCCAGCGGCGAGACAGTCTCATCCAGCTGCTGGTTCGCCACGGCACTGATCGAGAAAACGCCGCAATGGTCGGCCGCGCAGGCATGAGCGAACCGTTCTGGAAACAGAAAACGCTGGATCAGATGTCACGCGAGGAGTGGGAATCGCTCTGCGACGGCTGCGCCAAATGCTGCCTGCTGAAACTGGAGGACGAGGACACAGGCGAGATCGCCTATACGAAGCTGCATTGCAGGCTGCTCGACGGGCAGGCCTGTGCCTGCATCGACTATGAGAATCGCAAGAAGATCGTCGAGGATTGCGTGATCCTGACCCCGCAGAATGTGGCCGAGATCAAATGGATGCCGCAGACCTGTGCCTACCGCCTCGTGCTGGAAGGCAAGGATTTGCCGGACTGGCACTACCTCGTCTGCGGGGACCGCAACCGTGTCCACACAACCGGCAATTCCGTCCGGGGCCGGACCGTGTCGGAAGACACGGTCTTTGACGAGGACCCGGAAGACTGGATTGTCGACTGGGAGGGCAACCCGCCCTAGCGCCCCATCGTCGGCAGCTGGCTGGACTTTGTATCGTGATGCAGGATCGGCCCGGTCAGGAACCGCACAATTTGCGGAGTGCTGTCATCAACAATCCAACGGTAGGTACGCGCCATCCAATGGTCTGATTTCAGGGCCTTCATGTCCCGGAACCGGGAGTAGCCATAAGACATCAGCAGGATGACGACCATCGAGACGAAGAACTGTGTGAAGGCAGGTCCTGGCGTGTCGCCCTTCAGCGCCACGATGTAGAGATAGGCATTGCCATAGGCGAAGGTGAACAGGCTGGTGCGGCCGAAGATCATCCAGATGGAGTCCCGGGCCGTCTTCGCAACGCTGCGGATTATGCCGAACACGTCGATAAACAGGACCGTCGCAGCCACACCCGTCAGCAGGTAAAGCGGGTGATTGGCATTACGCAGGAAGGTCCGGGTTTGCGGATCTGCCATGTTGTAGCCGGCAAACACCATCCAGCCGAGGCAAACCAGAGCCAGAGCCACATAGGCGGTGCGCACACGCCAGCCCGGGCCAGACAGAAGGGCTTCTTTTCCAGGGCGAGCCTGCATGACTTTGCCGATGACCATGCCGGCGACAACAAAGCCCAGTCCGTGGATCACCGAAGGGCCGGTGTGCGTGAACAGGTTACCGCCATAGACGAAGGACGAAATGCTTTCGGCGCCCGGGAAAGTGCCAATCGGTCCGAGTTGCGAGATGAAAGGGAAGGATGCGTGAATGACCGCGACCGTCAGGACAAGCGGCCAGAGGCCGATGCGGGCGCTGGTCCGTACCAGCAGCGGTGCCAGGAACAGCTGGGCGGCGTAGAAGCGCAGAATGTCGGTATAAGGGGTGTCGCCCATGAACAGGCTGCAGCGGACGAAGTAAGCCAGAGAATAACCGTTCGCCAGGCAGAAAACGGCGCAGGTAAAGGCGTAAAGGATCCAGCACTGAAGGGCGCGGGTCCACAGGCGCTGGGTCGTTTCCGTTTCAAGGCCGGAGGCGTATTTGCGGGTATAGACCAGCTGAAGCATCGTTCCGAACAGGCAGAAGAACACCGGTGCGGAGATGGAAAGGAAGATGCGGAGCGCATCGATTCCGGGAATACCGTGTCCAATCCGCGCTGCGGCCATCGCATGGCCCATCATCACGAAGAAGATTGCTACTGACCGGGCAAGGTCAATTCCGAGATAACGCATCGTTTCCGCCTCATTCATTAGATCGGGGAGGCAAAGCAAGTTCCGGACCAGCTGCAATGAAACGCATGGTTAAGCGGCCTCTGCAATGATTGCCGGATGGAAACGCTACCTGCCTTTGTCGATTATCTCGCCCATGAGCGCCGCATGGCGGCCAAGACGGTGGACGCCTACCGCTCTGATCTGGCGGAATTCTTCAATTTCCTGCGCCATCACATGGGAGAAGAGCCGACTCCGAAGCTGCTGGGGGAGCTGAAAGCGCGCGATATCCGTGCCCATATCGCCCAGCGCCGCCGCGACGGCCTGTCGGATGCTTCGGTGGCCCGGCTGCTCTCTTCCATCAAGGCGCTGTACCGCTGGCTGAACCGGGCGTTCGACATCGAGAATGCGGAAGTCGCCTATTTGCAGGGCCCCAAACGCCCGAAGCGCCTGCCGCGACCTGTCTCGGCTGAGGCGGCAAAAGACATGATCGACGAGGCGGCCGACGATCCGGATGTTGCGCCCTGGATCAATGCGCGCGATGCGGCCGTGCTGTCGCTGCTGTACGGAGCTGGCCTGCGTATCTCCGAGGCGCTCAGCCTGACCGGTGCGGACGTACCCGCGCCTGAACGCCTGCGCATCACAGGCAAGGGCGGCAAGGTGCGGATCGTACCGCTGATTCCGGCGGTGCGGCAGGCAATCGATGCCTATGCGGAGCAATGCCCCTATGCCCTGACGCGGACGCAACCCCTGTTCCGGGGCGCGAAAGGCGGCGCACTCAACCCGCGCCTGATCCAGGGCCTTGTGCAGCGTCTGCGCGGCCTGCTGGGCCTGCCGGACACGGCGACCCCGCACGCCTTGCGCCATGCCTTCGCCACGCATCTCCTCGCCGCTGGGGCAGACCTCCGCGCGATCCAGACGCTGCTTGGTCACGCATCCCTCTCGACCACACAGGTCTATACCGGTGTCGATGCCAGCCGCCTGCGCGAGGTGCATGCGGCAGCCCATCCGCGGGCCTGAAGCAATCCAAACTCCCCACAAGGGGCCTGTCATGCCCATTTTCCTGCCTCAATTGCGAGCGATGGTTCACAGAACAGGAACTGGGAGACACGTCATGGGCGTGAAGCGGAACACAGTCATCGGCCTCCTGACCATTGCGGCCTTCATTGGTTGCGGCCTTGCGGCGAATGCGCAGGAAAGAGACTCCTTCATCGATTATGACGGCTTCCTCGGTGTCTCCGAAGAAGTTGCGGCCTATCGCCAGCTGCACCTCGTCCCGCTCGTTGAGTTCAACGAGATGAAGGATGAACCGGACACGATCATCCTCGATTCGCGCAGCGCCGAAGCCTATGCGATGGGACATATCGAAGGCGCGATCAATGTGAATTTCTCCGACTTCACCGAAGAGAAACTCGCCGCCGTGATCCCGTCAAAGGACACACGCATCCTGATCTACTGCAACAACAATTTCGAAGACGATATCGCTCCCGTCATGCTGAAGAGTGCGCCGCTGGCCCTAAATGTGCCGACCTTCATCAATCTCTACGGCTATGGCTACAGGAACGTCTTTGAGCTGAAGGGTATGCATTCGCTGGAGGATCCGGAGATCCACTGGGTCAGCGACCTGCAGGCCCCGTAGGCACTCGCCCCGTCAGCGGGGCAGGGCGTCTACGACGCGGTGGTATTCCGCAATCGTCTCCTCGAAGATCTGCGCGATGGGCTTCACCTCCTTGATGCGCCCGGCGACCTGACCGGTCAGGGCGATCCCTGCCTCAAGGTTCCCGCCGAAATACACGTCCTGCGTTCCCGCAAATTCGCCGAAAATATTCTCCACACCTTCCTTCTGGATGCGGCTCGTCCGTTCCGTGCGCAGCGCGCGCAGGGCCGGGCCGGGGCCCGAGCGGTTGAGGAACACCGTGTCGGTGGAATCGGCGTCCACAATCGCGTCCTTCCAGTTCTGGTGCACCGGGCTTTCAGCCGATGACAGGATGCGCGTGCCCATCAGCACGCCTTCGGCGCCGAGGCAGAAGGCTGCCGCCATCGTCCGCCCGTCCATGATGCCGCCGGCGGCGACCACCGGCACGTCTACCGCCTCGCAGACCTGCGGGATCAGCACCATGGAAGCGACATCCTTCGGATTCTTGAAGCCGCCGCCTTCGCCGCCTTCCACGATCAGCCCGTCCACGCCTGCCTCGATGGCGCGCATCGCGCCCTGCAGCGACGGCACGACGTGAAACACGGTCAGGCCGGCCTCTTTCAGCATGCCGGTATATTTCATCGGGTCGCCCGCAGACGTGGTGACGAACTTGATGCCCTGGTCGATCACGAACTGGACGATGTCCGGATCGCGGACAAAGGCCTGCGCAACGTTCACGCCGAACGGCTTGTCCGTCAGCGTTTTCATCTTCTTGATCTCTTCGCGCACGGCATCGAGATCCCCGGAGGAGGTTTCGATGATGCCCATGCCCCCGGCATTCGATACGGCGGAGGACAAATGCGACCGGGCAATCCAGCCCATGGCGGCCTGGATGATGGGTTTCTCGATGCCCAGCATTTCGGTGATGCGGGTGTGGACAGGCTTTGCGCTCATATTTGTTTCCTCCTCCAGGGCAGAGAAGGCGGGAACGGGCCGTCCGGCAAGCCCTCGCCTAGCGTCAGAACACAATTACGTTAGATTGGCCCCATGATTCTGCGCGAACCCAAACCCGATGAACTCGCCGCCCTGTCCGGTCTTTGCCTGCGGTCAAAGGCGCATTGGGGCTATTCCGGCGACATGCTGAAGGCCTTCGAAAGGGAGCTGACCGTCACGCCAGAAGACCTTGCCGAAGACGCCATCATGCTGGCCGAGGACAAGCGCGGCATCGCGGGCCTCGTGCAGCTCTCGAAACAGGGCGACGACGCCGTGCTGGAAAAGCTGTTCGTGGAACCCGACCGGCTGGGCGAGGGGACAGGCAAGCTGCTCTATGTCTGGGCCTGCCGCGTCGCGCGGGACAATGGCGCGAAGAACCTTCTGATCGACTCAGACCCCGACGCCGCCGCCTTCTACGAAGGCCTCGGCGCCGTCCGCAGCGGCACGGCGGAGTCCGCCTCCATCCCGGGCCGCCAATTGCCCCGCCTGGTGCACCCATTGGGTTAGCCGGCTGCGGCGAGATCCCCGGCGGAGGATGGGACAAGGTCCCGGTATGCCCGCCAGCTGGCGAGGCCGATCACCGGGAAAGTGACGATCAGGCCGACAAAGCCTGTCGCGATGCCCAATACAGTCAGTGCCACGATGATGATGCCCCAGAGCAGCATCGGCAGAAAATTCCTTGCTACCGAGCGCAGGCTGGTGAGCGTTGCGACGAACACGTTCGCCTCCGTGTTCAGCAGCATGGGCGCCGAAACCACGATCAGGGAGAAAGCGAGAAAGGCGATGACACCACCGATGATCGTGCCGGTCATTACCATGTTGTGGCCTTCCGGATCGAACAGCATGAAATCCACGAGTGCCGGCAGCGTCTTGTGGAACTTGTGCGTTGACAGCCCATAGACCAGGTGCGCCATCTCCACCCAGACCGAATAGACCAGGAACAGTGCGAAGCCGAGGACGAACAGGTCCTGCCGAAGGGCCGAGCGCACGAACAGGATATCGCCCATCCGCGGGCGTTCGCCGCGCTCCAGTGTCCGACCGGTCTGGTACAGACCCATGGCCAGGATGGGGGCCACCAGCATGAAGCCGGCCGCCACCACGAAAAGGAACCGGATTGCCCCGGCCTGGTAGAGCGCAGCTGTCAGGCCGACGCTCGCCGCGACAAGGATCGCCCCGTAGGTAAGACTCGGTCCCAAGGATTTCCGGAAATCCGACCATCCGCCAGCCAGCCACCGAAACGGTGCAGACAGGCCGACGGTATTGACGTCCGGCAGACCGGTTGCAGCCTGCGTCATGTTTTCCTCCCAAACCGCCATGTTGCCCGGCGGATGAAGCAACGTTAGGGCTGCCGCGCGTGGATGGAAAGACCAATGATAATCGGCCTCTTGCCCCCTGACCGGCTGGAGAGAAGACAGGCAGGCTGCTCTATGTCTGGGCCTGCCGCATCTTGTGCATCCGCGGGGCTGGGACTCTAACTTCCGAAATCTGAAGCATGTGCTTTCAGGTGCGCATCGAACCGGTCGAAGTCCGCCGCGATCTGCGGGGCCTTGCTGACATCGTGCGCCGCAAAAGTCGGCAGGGGCGACAAGGCGAAGAAAGCGAAATTGATCTGCACCGGGGCCAGCAGTTCATCGAGGCTTCGGCCGGCGAACAGGGGCTGGGTCGGATCATTGAATGCCGCACGGGGCGCATTCAGCGTGACCGACAACATGTAGCGTTTGCCTTCAAGTTTTCCGCCGGAGCCATACTGCTGTGAAGGGTCTTTCCGCGTGCGTCCGTCGCCGCGGGCAAGGCGCCCGTCCATACCGGCCGTATAGACCTCATCGAGATACCGCTTCAGCGACCAGGGCAGGCCCATTGAATTCAGCGGGAATTGCAGGAAGATCAGGTCAGCCCAGAGCTGGTTTTCGACTTCACGCTCCAGGTCCCACGGCTCTGCCGTGCGCACCTGCCGGACGGTCGCGCCGTCTGCCTCGAAGTGCGTCTGCGCGCGGTCGCAAAAGGCCTGGTTCAGCTTGCCCGGCGAGGTCGGGAAAGGCTGGTGGCCATTGATCAGGAGGATGGATGTCACGGGGCGCATGTAGACCATGCCTGCCTCACAAGCGCAATGCAGGCCTTGCCCCGCATGCGGTCCGGGGCTAAATGCGCTTAATCGTGGTGATTTGGCCGGCCGGCTTGCAGCCACGTAAAACAAGTCGCTAAAAGGGCCGCGCGCAGGAAATAAGACCCGTTCCGCGAACCCTTTTCTCCCTTGTTTTCAAGTCCTAAGCTGGCCGATCCAAGTGAGAGTAACTTCTGTGCCGATCAAGATTCCTGACGCCCTGCCTGCCCGTGACACGCTTCTCAAAGAAGGCGTGGCGGTGATGCGCGCGTCAGAGGCGGCGCGGCAGGACATCCGCCCGCTGCAGATCGGCCTCCTGAACCTGATGCCGAACAAGGTCCGCACGGAGACGCAGATCGCCCGCCTGCTGGGCGCCTCACCCCTGCAGATCGAACTGTCGCTGATCCGCATCGGCAATCACACGCCGAAGAATACCTCTGCAGACCATCTGATCAGCTTCTATGAAACCTGGGAGCAGGTGGCCGACCGCAAGTTCGACGGCTTCATCGTTACCGGCGCGCCGGTCGAGCAGCTGGACTTCGAAGACGTCACCTATTGGGGCGAGCTGAAACAGATTTTCGACTGGACACGGACGAATGTGCATTCGAACCTGTTCATCTGCTGGGGCGCGATGGCTGCGGCCTGGCACTTCCACAAACTGCCGAAATACCAGCTGGCCAAGAAGGCCTTCGGCATCTACCGCCAGCGCAATCTCGCCCCGGCCTCACCTTATCTGAACGGCTTCTCCGACGACTTCCTGATCCCGGTTTCCCGATGGACGGAAGTGCATGCCGAGGACGTCGCCGCCCGCCCGGAGCTGGACCTGCTGGTCGACTGCCCGGCCACCGGGCCGAGCCTGCTGGAGCACGCCCCCAGCCGCAGCGTCTTCATGTTCAACCATGTTGAGTATGACAGCTTCTCTCTCAAGGAAGAGTATGAACGCGACCTCGCCGCCGGCAGCGATATCGCCATCCCGTTCAACTACTTCCCGGACGACGACCCCACCCGCAAGCCGCTGAACCGCTGGCGCAGCCATGCCCACCTCCTGTTCGGCAACTGGGTGAACCAGGTCTATCAGTCCACGCCCTATGACCTCGCCGAGATCGGGAAGGCGTGAGATATGGCAGCCGCGCTTGTCCCTGAACTCTATGTCAGAGACCTCGATCGCAGCCTGGACTTTTATTGCGGCGTCCTGGGCTTCCACATTGTCTATCAGCGCTCCGGAGAACGCTTCGCCTATATCGAACGGAATGGGGCAGAGCTGATGCTGGAAGAGCCTGTCGGCAGGGTCTGGCTCGCTGGGCCGCTTGAACCTCCCTATGGCCGGGGCGTCAACTTCCAGATCGAAGTCGCCGATGCTGCCGCCTTGCGGGAGGCGGCGCTCGCTGCCGGTGCGCCGCTGGTCATGGATCTCGAAGAAAAGACCTATCTGCGGGATGATGAACCGATCCGCGTGCGCCAATGCGTGGTGCAGGATCCGGACGGCTATCTTCTCCGCTTTTCGGAACTGGTATGACGGCGTAGGACTAGGCGATGATTCCCGCCGAAGCGCCTTCACCGGAACTTTCCTACGCATCCTATTTCGAGGACCCGGTGAAGCGCCGTCTGGTGCGTGTGGTGGAACGTTTCTCTGGCCAGCCGCGCCTGAAGAAACTTTACCAGCATTACCGCGAGCACCTCGCCAATGACGTGCCCTTCTTCGAAGCCGCGATCCGCCTGCTGGACCTCGACGTCCAGTTCTCCGCCTCGCGCCTTGCCGAAATCCCGAAAGAGGGCCCGCTGGTCGTTGTTGCGAACCATCCTTTCGGCGTGCTGGACGGGCTGATCATCTGCTGGCTGGTGAGCCTGCAGCGGCCGGATTTCCGGGTGCTGACAAACTCCGCGCTCGATGGCGTACCAGAGGCGCGGGACTATCTGCTCCGCGTCGACTTCTCCGGCACGCGCGAGGCGATGGCTGCCAACGTCGCCATGCGCAAGGCCGCGCTGGACCACATCAAGGCGGGCGGCTGCGTCATCGTCTTTCCCTCGGGCGGCGTCTCCACCACGCCGCGCCCGTTCGACCGCACCGCCGTGGACGATGAGTGGAAGCCTTTCACGGCAAAACTGATCACCCATGGAAATGCCTCGGTGACGCCCGTCTTTTTCGATGGCCAGAATTCCCGCCTGTTCCAGATGGCGAGCCATCTCTCGCTGGAGCTGCGCCTCGCGCTCGTCTTCCGTGAAGTCCGCCGCCGCATGGGCAAGTCGCTGCGCGTCGAGATCGGGCAGACGCTGTCGCCGGACGACCTCGCCGCCGCCGGCAAGCGCCGCGGCCTGATGGAATTCCTTCGGGAGCGGACCTATGAGCTCGCTGGCCCCGCCCAGCACGCCCGCCTCGCCCGCGCCGGCATACGCTTCCAGCAGAGAAAGCCGCTAGTTTACCGTTGAGCCCGCGCGCGACATTCCGGAAGATCGCCTCAGAGAAAAAGGAGCAATAGGGGAGCGTATGAGCCAGAAGGCAGACAAGTCAGATCCCGTCGCCGCAGCAAAAGCCCTGCTGCCGGAACTTGCCGCCCGTGCAAACGAAATGGACGAAGCCCGCGCCGACCTCCGTCTGGCCTGTACATATGTCACCCGTACCGGCGCAGACATCTGCCGCAACCTATATGAGCTTGGCGGCGGCGCGGACCTGTTCAAAACTTCGCCCCTCCAGCGCCAGTTCCGGGATGCCCAGGCCATGACCCAGCATATCATCACCGTCCCCGCCACATGGGAGCAGACCGGCCGCATCCGCTTTGGCCTGCCAATTGACGGAGGCATGATGTGAACGAACTGCAAGTCCTCGTCGATGCCGACGCCTGCCCGGTGAAGGAGGAGGTCTACCGCGTCGCCCTGCGCCATGAGGTGCCGGTGGTGATCGTCGCGAATTCCTACATCCGCATCCCGGAACATCGCCTCATCTCCCGCCAGATCGTGACGGACGGGTTCGATGCCGCCGATGACTGGATCGCGGAGCAGGCGGGGGCGGCAAGCCTCGTCATTACCGCCGACATTCTCCTCGCCCAGCGGACGCTGGAGAAAGGCGCGCGTGTGCTCGGCCCGAATGGCAAGCCCTTTACCGATGCCTCAATAGGGAATGCGGTCGCCGTGCGCGCGATCCATGCAGACCTCCGTGCAGGTCTTGGCGAGGGCGCGCCCAAGGGTGCCGCGCCCTTCACGAAACAGGACCGCTCCCGCTTCCTGAATGCGATGGACACCGCGCTGGTCGCCCTGAAAAAGTCGCTCTAGCGCACGGCAGGTTCGAGAAGGCGGAACGTACCGGTATCCGCATCCAATTCGACAAGACCGCCTTCCGGCACGGTGAACTGGTCCGTCAGGTGGCCGATGAATGCGCCGGTAAAGGCGGGCACGCCGAGCGGCTTCAGATGGTGGTCCAGCACTTCGGTCAGGGTGAAGCCGCCAATGCTGCTGCCCTGGCTGCAATCGGTGCAATTACCGACAATCACCCCGGCAACGCGGCCCAGAACGCCCGCCTGGCCAAGCTGGGTCAGCATCCGGTCCACGCGGTAGACGGCTTCGTCGATATCCTCGAAGAACAGGATCGCCCCGTCGAAAGAGGGCAGGTAGGGCGTGCCGACCAGCGCCGTCATCACAGTGAGGTTCCCGCCCAGCAGGCGCCCGCGCGCTGTGCCCGGCGTGATCGTCTGGGTACGCCATTTCCGCTGGACAAGCCGGTCTTCCGTCGCGACCGGGTTGACATAGTCGGGTGTGGCGGCATCGAACAGCAGCGGCTTGAACGTCTCCAGCGATTGCTTGCCCCAGGCGGATATGCCGACCGGGCCATGGAACGTCACCATCCCCGTTTTGGCCTGAATGGCGAGGTGAAGCGCGGTGATGTCGCTATAGCCGATCAGCGCCTTCGGGTTCAGTCCGATCAGGTCGAAGTCGAGATGCGGCAGGATCCGCGCCGTGCCCCAGCCGCCGCGCACGCTCATGATGGCATTGACGTCCGGATCGCCGAACATCTGGTTCACGCCGTCCGCACGGGCCTTGTCGTCGCCAGCGAAATAGCCGTCGCGGTCCAGAATGTTGTGCGCCCGTTTCGACTTCAGGCCGAGATTGCCGAGGGCCTCCTCGATCAGCTGAATGGCGAAGGGCTCCCACGTTGCCGAAGCCGGCTCGATCAGGCCGACCGTGTCGCCCGCTTTCAGCCGCGGCGGCAGGAGGAGCGGCATTCCACCGGCCTTCGCTTTTGCCTGTGCCATCGCTTGCGGCCCCAGCGCCAGCATTGCGCTGGCCATCCCCAACATCTGTCTCCGGTTCATCCGCGCCTCAGATCCTTGTTTGATTCACCCCGTTGCGGCGCCAAACATAGTCGGACTTCATGCCGCCGCGCCAGCAGGCTTCCTGCTAGGATCCCGCCGGTGATCTGATCTGCCGGATTTCCGGGCGCTCACATTCTGTTGATCAGGTTTGGCGGTCTGGCCGATTGCGATTAAAAACAGACCGGTCTAATAATAACCCAACAGGCCAGAGGAGGTGCCAGATGGCCCGGACCAGGAACCAGGAAAATTACGATGCCGCGAGGGAGAAACTTCTCGAGACCGGCCAGCAATTGTTCCGCCAGAAGAGTTTCTCCGAAACCGGCATCAATGACGTGCTGAAGCAAGCCGGCGTCGCCAAGGGCTCCTTCTATCACTACTTCGACAGCAAGGAGGCATTCGGCATTGCTGTTGCCCACCGCTATTCCGAAGCGCAGGTCGATTTTGCGCGCCAGATTCTGAGCGACCAGAGCGTGGCGCCACTGGCCCGCCTCAGGAATTTCTTTGAAAGCGCACGCTCCGATATGGCGCACAGGGGGTTCGGTGAGGGCTGCCTGATGTGCAACCTCACGACCGAACTCGCCGACGAGATTCCGGCATTCCAGTCGGAACTCAAGGACAACTGGGCCGGGCTTTCGGCCGAGATCGCTGCCTGCCTGCGGGAAGCAGACCTGTCGGCGATCGGACTCTCGCATCTGAGCGCGGAAGAAGCCGCCGACTGGCTCCTCAATGACTGGAGCGGCGCCCTGACCCGCATGAAGGCAGCCGGAGATGACGGCCCCCTCAACCTCTTTCTCAAATCAGTCTTCAAAACCGGAGTGTAGAAGCATGACCCAATTCACCGCCAAAACGGTCCTTGTCACCGGCGCCAGCCGGGGCATCGGCCTGCTGACTGCGCAGACGCTTGCGGCACGCGGCCACTACGTGTTCGCCGGCATGCGCGACATCAGCGGCCGGAACCGCGATGCCGCGCAGGCCCTGCAGAAATCCGCAGCCGAAGCGGGTCAGTCCCTGCGTGTGGTGGAGCTCGATGTCACCTCGCAGCATGATTGCACGCGGGTGGCCGCCGAAATCGAACTGGAACGCCCGCTGGACGTGCTTGTGAACAATGCCGGCATCATGCCGGTGGGCGTGACGGAGGCTTTCTCGCTTGATCAGGTCCGGGCGTGCTTCGACGTCAACATGTTCGGCCTCGCGACGATGAGCCAGGCAGCCTTGCCTGCGATGCGCAAACGCCGGGAAGGGCTGCTGATCAATATCAGCTCCTCCGCCGGGCGTCTGGCGCTTCCGTATTTCGGGGTGTACTGCGCATCGAAATGGGCGATGGAGGCCTATTCGGAAAGCCTGAACTACGAGCTCGCCCCGTTCAACATCCAGTCGGTCCTGGTCGAGCCGAGCGGTCATGCGACTGACCTTGTCAGCACTGCACCGTCCCCGGACAGACATGTCACGCTGGACTCATACGGTCCGTATGCCGCGGGGCGGGACAAGATGCTCAGCATGTTCGAGGCGCTTTTCGCGGAAGGTCTTTCCGGAAACGACGCCCAGAACGTCGCCGACCGGATTGTGGCGCTGGTCGAGATGCCGGGCGAGCGTCCTCTGCGCACGCAGGTCGGTGACGACATGGGCGTCACCGCGATCAACGAAGCGACCGCACCGATCCAGTCAGGCCTGATCGAGCAGCTGTCCGGCGTCTATGCGGTCGAGGAGGCCTACGAAGGCGCCTGACCCGAATCCGCTGTTTCCGCAAGCAGCCCAGCCCCTTTGGGCTGGGCTGATGGTGAACAGTAACCCGCTTGGGGTTTGCCTAGAGGTTCATCTGGCTCTGGGTGGTCAGGGCGACGAGCTTGCCATCCTCGCGTTCGATCCGGGTCTGCCAGACCTGAAGGCGGCGGCCGATGCTGACCGGCGTCGCCGTCGCGGTGAGGACGCAGCCGGCAGGCGCCGCCGCGATCAGGTTCGTCTTGCTCTCGGGCGTGGTGGTCGTCTTCGCGCCGTCCGGCAGGTTCAGAAAGGCGCCCAGCGCCCCCGCGCAGTCGGCCAGCGTCATCAGGAAGCCGCCATGGGCGATGCCGCCGGCGGTGCAGAGATCATCCCGGACGGTCGCCCGCGCGACGATCCTGTCCTTTCCGGCCTTGACCACTTCAAAGCCGATCAGCTTCGCAAAAGGCATCGAGGCGGCGAGGGCGGCAAGCTGGTCAGCGGTCATTTCCGGCTCCTGTACATGGTGTTTTCATTGGATTGTTCATGGTCCGGGGCGCGGACTTGTCCAACAGGCTATCCACTCGGTGGGGCAGGCCAAGACCTGCCCGCGCGGCAGCGCTCACACTTGCCCTTAACCGCTTTCATGCTAGAGCCCGTTCATGAACGGGATCACACTCCATAAGGGCGACCTGCCGACCGGGCTCGACTTCGGCCCCCTCGTCGCTATCGACTGCGAGGCCATGGGCCTCAACCTCCACCGGGATCACCTGACGCTGGTCCAGCTGTCGTCCGGCGACGGCACGGCGCACCTGGTGCAGCTTGGCCGGGATTATGACTGCCCGAACCTGAAAACCCTACTGACCGATCCGAAGGTCGTGAAGATCTTCCACTACGGCCGCTATGACATCGCCATGATGCTGCGCTGGATGGGAATCACCTGCGCGCCGGTCTGGTGCACCAAGATCGCCTCGAAACTGGCCCGCACCTACACAGACCGCCACGGTCTGAAGGATGTCGCCCGCGAAGTGGCCGGGGTCGAGCTGTCCAAGGCGCAGCAAAGCTCCGACTGGGGCACCGCGGAGCTCAGCGACGCGCAGATGCAGTATGCCGCCTCCGATGTGCTGTACCTGCATCAGATCAAGGCCGGGCTGGAAGCCATGCTGATCCGTGAGGGCCGGCTGGAAATGGCGCAGGCCTGCTTCGATTTCCTGCCCATGCGCGCCCGGCTGGACCTGTCTGGTTGGGACGAGCAGGACATTTTCTCTCATAGCTGACCGGTGGTCATGCCTTCGCCGCTTTTGTCATGGCAGGATCGCGTTTAAACAAATCAGCTGAGTTGCTTACAGGTTCGCCAACGGCATGGACGCCGCCACACACCATGATCCCGCCTCGCTCTGGGCCCCGCGCCGCCAGCTGACGCTGGCGCAGGCCCGCAAGCGGTCGGAACGTGTGCGGATGCTGCGCATGCTGTTCGTCGCCTGCGCGGCGGTCTCGATCGGGTTTTTCGCCGGACATGTCATCAAGAGTGCCCTGACCAGCGATTCCCGGCCGGTCAGCGTGACCAAGGATGCGTCCGTGACCATGCTGAACCCGCGCTTCACAGGGCGGGATTCTACCGGGCAGAGCTTCCAGATCACGGCAGATGCCGCGCGCCGCCGCCGCGCGGAAGACCAGGCGGTCGACCTGGTCGCCCCTATCCTCACTGACGAGGCCGGCAGCCGGGTCAGCGCGCCGTCCGGCATGTATGACCGCGCCGCCGGCATTCTGGAACTTTATGACGATGTCAGCATCACGGACGCGTCAGGCTACACCTTCGTGTCGACGGGGGCGCGGGTATATGTCGGGGAAGGCCGGGTCGAGGGCCTGTCGCCACTGCAGGGGAAAGGTCCCCTTGGCGACATCCGCTGCGACTCGTATGAAGTTCTGGAAGACGGCAACCGCATTGTCTGCGCAGGCAATGTGCGCACAGTCATATATCCGGCGCCCGCAGAAGAGGCGCCGACTGAAACGGAAACGACGGGTGAAGGTGATACGGATGGCTCGAACTAGGATTCTCGGCGCCCTGCTGGCGGGCTTGTTTGCGGCGTTCGCTGCGCCGGCCCACGCCCAGATCTCGTCTGAAGGCGGGCCGATCTACATCAATTCCGACCGCACCGAGAGCCTGGAGCGGGAACGCAAGGTCCTGCTGATCGGCAATGTCGACATCCAGCAGGGCGATGCCCGCCTGCGCGCCGACCAGGTCACCATGGTCTTCGCCAGCAAGGAAGGTGGTGCAACCAGTACTGTGGGCGGCAGTTTCGGCCAGATCGAGTCGATGACGGCCGAAGGTGATGTCTTCTATGTCACGCCCGAATTGAAGGCGAAGGGCGACCAGGGGGTCTATGTCGCCACCACCGATACGATCACCATGACGGGCAACGTCGCCCTGATGCGCGGACGCGATGTGGCAGAAGGGGAAGTGCTCAAGCTTGAGATCACGAACCGGCGCACCACATTGGATGGCGGCGATGGCCGCACGCGCATGATGATCGACCCGGATTCCGAAACCGGATCGAATGGGTAAATTTCAAAAGGATCGTGAAACCGATCTTAAGCATGTGAAGGTATCAGTCGTTCCGGGCAACAAACGCCCGCACTGAAAGGGATTCCGGAGAAAGATGACCGAGCCGGCCGAAGGCCTTGTCGTTAAGAATATTGCCAAGTCATTTGGCAAGCGACAGGTCGTGCGGGATGTCTCGCTTTCTCTTCAGCGCGGGGAAGTTGTTGGCCTGCTTGGACCCAACGGGGCCGGCAAGACGACCTGCTTTTATATGATCATGGGCCTCATCGGCGTCGATTCCGGGGAAATCTCGATCGATGGCGAGGATGTAACCCGTCTTCCAATGTATCAGCGCGCACGCCTCGGCGTGGGCTATCTTCCGCAGGAAGCCTCCATTTTCCGGGGCATGACGGTGGAAGAAAACGTGTTGGCTGTGGCGGAACTGGTCGAAAAAGACCGCGCCGCCCGCATGGCACAGGTCGATAGCCTGCTCAGCGAACTGCACGTGGAACATCTGCGCCACCAGGCCGCCACCTCCCTGTCGGGGGGCGAACGCCGCCGTGTCGAGATTGCCCGCGCGCTCGCATCGCGTCCAAGCTTCATGCTACTGGACGAACCGTTCACCGGTATCGACCCGCTTGCCATTTCCGACATTTCCGACCTTGTCCGCTACTTGAAGCAGCGTGGCCTGGGCGTCCTGATTACGGACCACCAGGTGCGCGAGACGCTCCAGATCGTCGACCGGGCCTATGTGATGTATGATGGTGAAGTGCTTTTCAACGGCTCGCCGGACAGCGTGCTGAAGAATGAGGACGTGCGCAGGGTCTATCTGGGTGAACAGTTCGCCGCTTGATCTCAGGGGGCGCGGCTTATGGCCATGAAACAATCACTCGACATGCGCCAGGGGACATCCCTGGTTATGACGCCGCAACTGCAGCAGGCGATCAAGCTGCTGCAGCTTTCCAATCAGGAACTTGCCGAGTTCGTCGAAGCAGAGATCGAGCGTAATCCGCTGCTCCAGAAAGCTGAAGACAATGACGGCCCCGCCGAAGGCCGCGAGCCGGCCCGCCGGGAAGAGATGTCGCTCGACGACCGCTCCGGCATGGGCGAGGCGCGCGAACAGCTGGATGCCCCGGGTGAGGACGTCTACGAGCCGGGCACGGGCTCCGACAATGCGATGCCGGCCGGTGTCTCCGGTCCCTCCGCCAAGGCCGACTGGTCCGGCGTCGGGGCAGGGCCTGCCAGCGACGATTTCGATGTGGCGTCCAACACCTCATCCAATATCACGCTGAACCAGCACCTGCACGACCAGCTCCAGCTGGCCGGTCTTTCCGCGGCTGACCGCCTGATCGCAGCGCGCCTGATCGACGAGACCGATGATGGCGGCTATCTCCGCACGACCGTCGAAGAAGTCGCCAGGGATCTCGGCGCCGACGAGGCGAATGTCGAAGCCGTGCTGCATGTTTGCCAGGGCTTTGAGCCAACGGGCGTCATGGCCCGCTCCATTCCGGAATGCCTGGCGCTGCAGCTGAAAGAGCGCGGCCGCTATGACCCGGCCATGGAAGCGATGATCGAGAACCTCGCGCTCGTCGCCAAGCATGATTTGAAAACCCTGTCGGACCGCTGTGGCGTCGGCAAGGAAGACCTGATGGACATGATGGCGGAGCTGCGCCAGCTCTCGCCGAAGCCGGGCTCTGGCTACTCCTCCGACACGACCATCGCCGTCCAACCAGACGTGTATGTGCGTGAGCTGCCGAACGGCATGTTCGCCGTCGAACTGAATTCCGACACGCTACCCCGCGTGCTGATGGACAAGGCCTACTATGCCGAAGTCTCGGCGCTGAAGATGCGCGACCAGGAGAAGGAATTCATCTCCGAATGCGCCGCTTCCGCCAGCTGGCTGATCAAGTCGCTGGACCAGCGCGCCCGCACCATCCTGAAAGTCGCAAGCGAAATCGTGCGCCAGCAGGATGCCTTCTTTGCGCACGGTGTCGCGCACCTGAAGCCGCTGAACCTGAAACAGGTGGCCGACGCGATCGAGATGCATGAGTCGACGGTCTCCCGCGTGACGACCAACAAATACATGTCGACGCCGCGCGGCCTGTTCGAGCTGAAATACTTCTTCTCCGCGGCCATTCCGGCAACCGGGGGCGGGGAGGCGCATTCCGCCGAAGCCGTCCGCTACCGGATCAAGCAGCTGATCGAGAAGGAAGACCCGGAAGACGTGCTCTCCGACGATCAGATTGTGGAAATTCTGACCGGCTATGGCGTCGAAATTGCCCGCCGCACGGTTGCAAAATACCGCGAAAGCCTGAACATCCCCTCCAGCGTCCAGCGCCGCCGCATAAACCGCGCCAGCTGAGGGGGGGGGGGCGTTCAAGCAGGCCATCGCGCTAGCATGGCCTCAGTTCCCGGCACCGGGCGATGACGAAATCCAATATCGCGCTCAAGTGCGGCTTCATCGAGAACGTGGTAGCTGGACCGGTAATCGTAACCGGCCATAGCCGCCTGGTCGCGGCTCATCGCGAAATACACGACATCCACGCCCGCATTGCGAAGCGCCACGGCGCACATGGCGCAAGGCTCACCCGATGCGATCACGGCATGACCTCGAAGGCTCGTCCGTCCGAGTCTGGCCGATGCATCGCGAAGTGCTTCGATCTCCGCATGAGCCGTCGGATCGCTACAGGCGACAACGCGGTTCACACCCTCTCCGACAACAGATCCGTTTGCGTCGACAACGAGCGCAGCGAACGGTGCGGCGCCTGCGATTGCGCGTTCGGTCGCCAATTCGAGCGCGCGCTCCATCAAGGCATCAAGATTGGGCAACTCGTGGGAGGCGGCCATCGTGTTCTTTCCCGATTGAAGGGGACGGATTACGTCGGCCCGTATTTCAGGCTGCTTGCCGTGCCGCCGTGAGACGCGCAACCAGCGCGTCGATCGACTGTTCCGCCTTGGCGAGCGAAGTCTGCAGACGCTCGTCGGCGAACTCGTCGTACTCCACGGCGATTGAGTGCATCTGCGTGATACCGATATAGGCGAAGGGTGTCCGCACGCCGGGCTCGACATGGTTGCTTTTTTCAAGCCGCTCGCCGGGCTCGTACCCGAAATCGCCGCGCGAGGAGAGAACGACCAGTTGTTTGCTTGCGGGCACCATCGGCCAATAGGGTTCGCCATCGCGGCTGCGGTCAAAGCCGAAGGTCCTGCCGACGCGCACGATGTTGTCGATATAGGCCTTGAACTGAGCCGGAACGCCGAAATTGTACATCGGCACCCCGGCGACGATTACGTCGGCGTTCAGCAATTCATCGACAAGCGTATCGCTTTCGGCCAACACCTCGTGCATCCAGGCCTCCCGCTGATCGGCCGGTGTGAAGGCGGAATGAATCCAGCGACCGGTCACCGGCGCCGGAGGGGTCTGTCCAACATCGCGGTAGAGGATCGTGTCGTGCGGCCGGATTGTGCGCCAGGCCTCGACAAATTTTGCGCTCAGACGCCGGCTATGCGAGCCGAACTGTGTTTCGTCCGAGCGGCCGGGGCGGGCGCTTGCATCGATATGCAGAATGGTGGCCATGTGAATTCTCCTGGTTCTGAGGCATGTCGCCGTTTCTCAAGGGCCATATTTTTCATTCACGGGGCCGTTCTACAAAGACATGTTTTGGACCAATGCATGAGAAAGAGTCATCTATTGATTCAATCGATCACTACCTATCGCTCAGTTTCATACGATCTTGTCTTTGCCGAGAGAGAAATTCCAATTCGAAAACTTCTTTGATGATGAAGTCAGGCTCATGTATGAGGGGGTATGCTCCGTGCCATGCCTTCCCTCATCTCGCTGCGCGCGTTCGATGCTGCTGCCCGTCTCGGGAGCTTCAAGGACGCCGCAGACGAACTTTCGGTGTCGCCGACCGCCGTGTCGCACCACATTCGCGGGCTGGAACAGGCGCTCGACGTACAGCTCTTCGTGCGCGAGACGCGCGCGGTGCATCTGACCGAGACCGGGCGGCGGCTGTCTGAGCGGCTGGCCTCCGCCTTCACCGAGATCGCCGACGCGCTGAGCGAGGTTCATGCCACCGAACACGAACTGACCGTGACGACCACCCCGGCCTTCGCTGCACTCTGGCTTGTGCCGCGAATGGAGGCGTTTCACGCGGCGCATCCCGATATCCGCTTGAGGCTCGAAACCGGCACGGTACCTGTGGATCTTGCGCGAGACCGGCGGATCGATCTGGCGATCCGGTACGGCGTCGATGAAGGGCCTCTGCTGGCGTGCGCGCTGCCGCCGGAGCGGATCGGCCTCTATGGGGCGCCGAACATGGTCGCGGCGCTTGGCGGGCGCTTGAATGGCGCAACAATCCTGAGCACCGAGTGGGAACAACCGGGCCTGCCGCCCATAACGCCCGAAGCGTGGATTGCGGCTGCGTCAGCCGATGACAAGCCCGAGCTGCGGCAGTTTGAGCAGGAGCACCATGTTGCACAATGCGCGATCGCCGGGCAGGGGTTGGCGCTCATCAGCAACCTGCTTGCGGGGGATCTGGTGGCGCGCGGGCTGCTGACGCCTTTCCGGCCGGACATCCAGTTGCGGGGACTCTCCTACAGCGTGCTCTGCCTTCCGGAGCGGGTCCGGGTACGGAAGATCGCGCGCTTCATTTGCTGGCTTGAGGCTTCATACGAATAGGACGGATCCGAGTTGGCCTGTCGCAGACGGTGAAAATCTCTGTTGCAACGAAGGCTTCCGTCGATCACCTGCCAATGGACAAACAGCTGCAGACGGTTTTTATTCCGCCTGTGCTACCGTTTCGTCAGCGAACATCTCGTTCAGATACGCTGCCAGCCGTACGCCCCCCTTCGACAGTTGTTGGCGCAGGAAACCGCGGGTCTTGTAGACATAGTCGTAGGAGAGGATCTGGCTGTCCGGATAGATCTGGTCACGGATGGCCGCGCTCTCGTCGGCCCACTGGCCCGGCGTTGCGGCAGACCAGACGAGCACATCCTCAGCGGTGATCTTGGCGGTCAGCCAATCGGTCCATTCGGTGTAGGAGAGTTCCTGATTGTTGATCAGCAGCTCGTCCCAGACTTCGTGCAAATTGGTCCGCTCTTCAAAGAAGTAGCAGGTGAAGAGGTTCGCGCCCCGGTCTGTGCCGTTGCCGGCATGCAGCGGCTGCTGCAGATCACCGACAAGGTGGATGATGAAGCGGAGCGCCAGCTGGCGCTGTTCCAGCGGCTGGGTCTCATCGATGGCGATGGCGCGGAAATGTTCGAGCGCCGTGATCGCGTTGCCCTCCGGCGGCGGGGTGATGTCCGCATAGACCTCGCCTTCCGGGATGGTGACATAGTGCCAGGGATTTGCCTCGCGGCGCCAGAAGTCAGACGAGTCGGAGCGCATGAAATCCGGCCAGTCGGAAGCCTCTGCCATGCTCTCCGCGCCGAGGATCTCTTTCACCGCTGCGGCGGCCTCATCGCTCAGATATTCGTCTCCAATGGCGGCGACGACGCGGTGGCCGGTCTTGCCCCAGGCATGGGCAGGCGAGGCCGCAAGAGCGGCAAGGGCGAGGCTGAGCAGCAGGCGGCGCATGGCAGGTCTCCGGCAGGGAACGGGGCGGGAAAGGGTTACCCGACTGTTGGCGTCATTTCCCGCCAAGGGCAAGCGCATCGACGTCGCGGCGATGCGGCAGGCTCGGCTGGGCGCCGGGCTTTGTGCAGGCGAGCGCCCCGGCGGTGACGGCGAAGGCGAGCGCCTCCTGCGGAGACATGCCTTCAATCAGGGCCACCGTCAGCGCGGCCGTGAACGTGTCCCCGGCGCCGACCGTGTCGACCACCTCTACCTTTGGCGGCGCGGCCCGGGCGATTTCCTGCCCGTCCTTGTAAAGCAACGCGCCCTCCGCGCCGAGGGACACAGCGACCAACGCGCCGGAGGCTTTCAGCCGGTCGCCATAGACCTCTGCCTCAGTCTCGTTGACGGAGATGAGATCCGCTTCGGCCAACAATTCGTCCGGCACGGGCAGGGCGGGGGCGAGGTTCAGGCTGACGAAACCCGTCGCCTTCTTTGCTGCCGCCAGCAGGGCCGGCACAGGCACTTCCAGCACGCCCATCATATGTTCGATCGGCAGGTGCGCGACGTCATCCGGGCGCAGAACATGGTTCGCGCCGGGACAGACGACGATCAGGTTTTCGCCTGACCGTGCATCGACGGCGATCAGTGCCACACCCGTTGTCTCGCCATTCACATGCGCAACTTCGGAAAGGTCGACACCGCCATCCTGCAACAGTTTCAGCGCTTCGTCGGCCATGTCATCGGCGCCGACGGCCGCGACCAGACGGACCTCTGCGCCAAGGCGCCGGGCGGCCAGGGCCTGGTTCGCGCCCTTGCCGCCGGGATGGCGGGCTAACCGCGCGCCGCCGACCGTTTCGCCCGGCCGGGGCAGGGCGGGGCCGGTGCCGACAATGTCGAGATTGATCGAACCGACGACGGTAATCATGCGCGCTCCATCAGCGAGATGATGAGGTCGAAGAAGCCATCCGCGTCGGCGCCTGTCACCCAGTCGTGCGGGCCGCCCGGCGCGGCGGCGAGACAGGTCTGGCCGAAGCGTTCGCCTTCCTCGGTCACGATGCTGACATGTGTCGACTTCACATCGAACAGGTGCGGCGCCAGCAGGAAGGCGACCGTGGAGGGGTCGTGCATGGGCGATTTGCGGCCTTCCTTCCACCGGCCTTCCAGCTCGTTGCCGGCTTCCAGCAGCTGCACCATGATCTGTGCGCGCTCGGTCGGAATGGTTTTCAGCCGCTCGATACGCGGCAGTTCGGCCCGCACGGTGTGGGTGACATCGAGGCTCATCACGGTCGCGCGGATGCCCGATTTGAACACGATGGCCGCCGCGTGCGGATCGGCGAAGACGTTAAACTCGGAGAAGGGCGTGATGTTGCCGCCCTCGCTGTCCGCGCCGGCCATCAGGACAAGGCGGGAAATGCCCTGCGCAATGGACGGATCCAGGATCAGGGCAGCGGCGATATTGGTCATCGGGCCGGTCACGACGAGCGTGTATTCGCGGGGGCCAGCCGCTTTCAGCGTATCGACGAGGAAGGTCACCGCATGGCCGTCGGCGAGTGGCATGTCAGGCTCGAACGGGTCGAGGCCAGCGATGCCGCTTTCGCCGTGAAAGTCCTCTGCTGTGACAGGCGCGCGCAGGATCGGGGCAGGGCAACCCGCATAGACCGGCACGTCCACCCGGCCCATCAACTGGCACATCATGCGGGCATTGCGGCTGGTCAGCGCCAGCGGCACGTTTCCGGCAACGGTCGTAATGGCGCGCACGTCGAGCGTGTCGCTCGCCAGCGCCATCATCAGCATAACGGCGTCATCGACCCCGGGATCGCAATCTATGATCAGCGGCAGGCTCATGCGTGGGACGCCCGTTCGGCCCTCAGATCGGCAATCGCATCAAGGAATGGCTTTTCCAGGGGCGGGCTGTCCATGGGCATTCCGATTGCTTCCAGTGCCATGTCTGCTGTGACCCTTTCTTTCCCGCGCCCTTTGAGCCGCGCGATCATGCGGCTGGTGGCGACCGTGCGGCCCTTCGAAATGAAGGTATGCCGGAAACACATATAGGTGCCGTCCCAGCCGACCATACGGGTCTGCAGTTCGAATTTCTGGGGAAACTTCATGGAGCGAAAATAGGTCAGCGCTTCATGCTGGATAATCGGCACCCAGCCGCGTGACCGGAACGCTTTCATCGTGCCGGTCCGGAACATGAAATTCATGATGCCGAGATCGGTAAACGAGGCGTAGCGGGAATTGGTCATGTGTCCCATCGGGTCATGGTCGCCGAGCCAGACGGCAGAGCGGATCGTGTGCACATCCAGGATGTGGGTTTTCGTCTTTGAAAACCAGGCCGAGAGCATGATCCGGAGGAGCCGGAAAAACAGGTTCATGGGGGCAGAACGCCTCCTCGTCACAGATCCAGACACGACGGAAAGTTGCTACAGGCCTGTAGTCTTCACTACACTGCCAAGCTTCCTCCCGAGCGCGACTATGAGGCGGAGCGCGCCGATTGCAAGTCAAAGACGGGCCTTTGCCGCTTGCATCGCAGCCCGCCCGGAAAAAGACGCAAAAAAATGGGCCAGTTCTTTCTGAACTGACCCAATGAGCAGGTAAGATGGAGAAGCACCAGTATTGGGACTTCGTAAGAGCGTATGCCCGCCACGGCCTGAGCGTTCCAAAAAAACTGCCAATTATAGTTAATAAAACAAGGTTTTGAATTAACCGGACCTGCGGCGCCCGTAGAGGATCAGCAGGGCGACCAGTCCAATCGATGTGCCCTGGCTGGAGAAAACCTCCAGCATCAGGGCGAAGAACCAGGAGGGGAAATTGGTGCGGGTCTGGGCCTCGGTCAGCAGGTTGCCATTCCCTTGTCCCAGCAGTTCGGCATTGGCCGCTTCGATCTTTGTCTGCAGCTCGTCGCGGCGTTTGGCGAGGCCCAGTTCGTTCTGGGCATCGCGATAGGGTTTCTGCTCCGTGCGCCCGACGCGTTCCACTTCAGAGAGATAGGCTTCCAGCCCTTCGACAGACCGGGTTTCCGGCGGAATGCCTTCCAGCTGGCGGCGCCAGTCGGCGATCTGGGATTCCAGCACGCTGCGGTTGGCATCCGCGCGCACGATTTCTTCTGCGGCGGCCGTATTGTTCGCCGCGATATAGCGCTCGGTGCCGATGATGGAGGTGCCCATGCCGGCGAGAGCGAAGATCAGCGCGCGCCAGCCTTCCTTCATGCGGTGATTGGCCGTGTGCCAGTAGAAGAAGGTGAAGCCGCCAAAAGAGATGACGGCCGCGATGACGCCGGTCCAGCCCCAGATGCCCGACTGGAGCGGATCGGCGACCGAACTCGAAAAAGCCTGGTAGTTCGCAAAACCGGACAGGGCCGCGGCGGCCAGCCCCGCCGACAGGAAGACCAGCGCCAGGAGGGAGATGATGAACTTCTCTCCGTTGAAGGGCTTCTTTTCCTTGGGTTTGAGGTGCGGGAAGCGTACTTCCAGCTTGTCCGCCTCGCTGAGGGTTTTGACCTTTGCCTCGTGTTTCGCAAGGTTCCGGCTCACCTTGGCAGGCGCCGGCGTAAAGTCGGCATCCTGAACGACAGGACGCACCGCCGGGACCGGAGCTTCATCTTCCCGGATCAGCTCGGCTTCCAAGGGAAGGGGTTGCAGTTGCTTTACACGTTGGCGGCGGACCTCTTCTTTCAGGCGGATCAGCCCTGTGAAACTGCCTTCGGAACCGCAATTCGGGCATCCAAACGTGCCGAGCCGTGGATTGAGAACCAGCGAGCTTTCCCCGCCATCGCGACAGTCCGGCGTCAGGTCGCACAGCGTGCGGACTTCGCTTTCATCCTGGCTTGACTCGAAGTCGACCCCAAGTTCCTCAAGCTGCTGGATCGCCTGCAGGAGACGTTCATCCGCCATGAAGTTCTGACCCCGTTCGCATGGCGCGAACGCGCCCCGGCACCCGGTTTGTCTATCCGAATCCCCGCGCCCCAGTCACCCCCATCTGGCACCCCCATCTGGCACCCGCACCGGCTGAGCCCCAAAGTGCGGCGGCAGCGCAAGCAGAATAACGCATACGTGACGCCTGTTTCATCTTTACGGGGGCGGCGTACTCCTTAAGGATGGGCCAGCCTGCCGGACGGAAACTAATCCAGCGGGAATCTGCTTGTCATCTGGAGGAACTGAATGACCCTGCCGCGCTCCATTGCGATCCCGAAGAACTGGAAGACCTTCAATTTTGCCAGCTTTTTCTCGGCTATCGGCTATCCCGTCCTGGGTGTTGCGCTGTTCGTGACCATGGTTCTGCTGGGTATTTTCCTCAGCCATCTCACTTTCCACTGGTGGTACCTGCTGATCGCGTTCGCCGTGACCGCCTTCACGATCTTCGTCTGCAATGCCGGGATCGGACCGTTGCACCGCATCCTGCAGCACCGGGCAGGGGAACTCGCCGTGCCGGGACAGGTGCTGACCATGATCAATCTGGTCATCGCCATGCAGGGCAATGTGAAGGACTGGGTGAACTATCACTCCCAGCATCACCGCTTCTCCGACAAGCCGGGCGACCCGCACAACCCGTTCGAATCCAAGCGCTGGGCCTGGGTCGGCTGGATCCTGTGGCGCGACGAAAAAGACACCCAGCGCCCGCTGGCCATCTGGCTGAAGAACCAGCCAGTCATCGTCTGGATGGACCGTTTCTACAATGAAATCAGCCTTGTGGTGCACCTCGTCATTCCGGCGGCGATCTATCTGATCGTCTGGGCGGCGGGCGGATCCCTGCTGCTGACGGCGCTGATCCATGCCAGCGTGGTGATCGGCCGGGCGATCCAGTTCCATGCGACCGTCTACGGCATCAACGTGCTGGGCCACCTGAAAACGCCAATCTGGGCAGATCACCTGATCGGTCTCCTGACCGGCGGCGAGGCCTTCCACGACCATCACCATTCCGAGCCGACCAGCGCGCTGCACCGTCCGCGCAAGGGCATGTGGAACCGGATCGTCGATTATAACGGGACGATCCTGCTTGCGATGGAGAAAATCGGCTGGGTCCGGAACCTGCGCATCGCGCCGCAATTTGCCTGATCATCGGCCTGCAAAGGCAATGAAGAACACCATGTATACACCGTTCATAGCGGCCGGCTTTGGCCGGGTGCGGACCAAAAACAAGAGACCGGGAGCGTGCGCGCCTCCCGGTCTTTTTTATTTTCTCACTTGTGCGGGCAGATCCTCTCCCCATCTCGGCTGACGGGCCGGGGGGCCAGCAGAGGAGGGACTCCCATGGCCCAGACAGACACCCAGGCCAAAATACACTCCTATATTCTTCTCGACCGCACCGGCTCGATGTCTCCCATCTGGGACGAGGCGTTGAGCTCGGTGAATGCCTATGCCGCCAGCATCGCCGGTCAGGCCGGGGACGTCGTGCCTCAGATCACGCTTGCCGTGTTTGACGCGCAGGACGGCCTGCAATTCGACGTGCTGCGCCGCAGCGTCCAGCCGGATGGCTGGCAGTCCGTCACCGACAAGGAAGCGAGCCCCCGCGGCATGACGCCCCTGTTCGATGCCATCGCGCGTCTGATTTCCATGGCGGAGGCCGACAATCCGGAAAAGGCCGTCATCGTCATCATGACCGATGGAGAGGAGAACGCCTCCCGCGAAGTGACGAAAGCCGGTGTGAAAGCTGCGCTCGACCGGGCAGAGAAACGCGGCTGGGAAGTCGTCTTCCTCGGCGCGGAGTTTGCGAACTTCTCCGACGCCGACGCGGTCGGCATCTCCGCGCGCAAGACCATGGCCATGGGCCGTGGACGGATGTCGGAATCGATGACCCGGCTTGCCCGCAAGAGCCAGGCCTATTACGCGTCGGCCGCGAGCGCGCCGGTCGAGTTCGACGAAATGGACCGGGAAGAGGCCGGCGAAGCCGATGTCCAGGAGCGGACCGGCCAGAAGCGCAAAGGCTTCTTCATGCGGAAGAAATAAGCCGAAACTGAACACATGTTCAGACTGGAAGGCCCGCCGGCATTCCGGCGGGCCTTTTACCTTCCAAACGGCAACAAGCCGCCACGAACGTGCCCCAATCCTGATTGAACTTTAATCTCAATCGGGCCGTGGGGGCTTGAGACGCACAAGGCCGGCGGTTCCGGCCACCAACTGGAAGGGACGCCAAGATGAAATCCTTCATCGCCAAACTTACACTCGGAGCCGCTGCAATTGCGCTGGCAGGCGGAGCCAACGCCAAGGTTCCACCGACACCACCAGAAGATCCGGGGGCGGTACATTCCTATATCCTGCTCGACCGGACGGGCTCCATGTCCGACATCTGGGAAGAAGCGCTTGGCTCGGTCAACGCCTATGCCGCCAGCGTTGGCGAGGCCGACGAAGGCGAAATCGACGGCGAGGATATCCAAACCGATGTCACGCTCGCCATCTTCGATTATCAGGACGGCATGCAGTTCGACGTACTGCGCGACAGCGTGAAGGCCGAAGACTGGCACAATGTCACCGATGAAGAAGCCAGCCCGCGCGGCATGACGCCCCTGTTCGATGCGATCGGCCGCATGGTGAACCTTGCCGAAGCCGACAAGCCGGAAAAGGCCGTCATCGTGATCATGACCGATGGCCTTGAAAATTCCTCACGTGAACTGACGAAAGACGGCGCGAAGGCCGCTCTGGAACGGGCCGAAGCCAAGGGCTGGGAAGTTGTCTTCCTCGGCGCCGAATTCGCGAGCTTCGATGATGCCGAGAGCATCGGCATGGATGCGCGCAAGACCATGGCCGTCGGGCAGGGCAGCATGCAGGACAGCATGTCGGCGCTCGCCAAGAAATCCCGCGCCTATGGCAAGGGCGAAGAGGCCGAGATCGAATTCAATGAGCAAGACCGCGCCCTCGCCGACGAGGAAGGTGTGAAGGAACGCCAGAACCAATAGCAACCCGTCAGCCTGAACCTCCAACGGGCCGCACCGGCGAACCCCTGCACCCCTGCCGCCCGGAAAAGGAAGCCCGCCTCAGCAATGAGGCGGGCTGTTTTTGAAATATATGCCTCCGCCTTAGTAAGACTGCGCCGGTTTCACGCGAGATTCGGCGCGGTTGGCGTAGTAGCCGGCGATCAGGTCGCTGAGGGATTTTTCGGTGTCGCCATAGTCGATGCCATCTGTCCAGAGGGCGGCGGAGCAGAGGTCTGACACGAACCGTCCCATCCGGTTGCTGTCAGGATCTACGCCGTCATAGGATTCGCCCCGGATGTCATAGGCATGCGCGTTCGTCTGATGGAACGTGTCCAGCAGGCAGGCGCGTTCTTTCGGGGAGGTTGTGGCGGCCAGATCAGGCCAGTCCTCGCCCGGATACGGCTCCATCTCGCAAAGGCTGAAGACGGTCGCGGTCGTCAGGCCATCGCAGGCGGGCGGGGCGGGCAGGATTTCCGCCATCAGAGTGTTCGCGCGTTCCTGTGCTGCGCGTGCCTCTTCTTGCTGTTCAAGCACGGCGTCCAGCACACGTTGCTCGTCCGACACCTCCGCTGCGCGCTTGTTTCCGTACCAGACAAAGCCTGCGAGCCCGAGGCCGCAGATGAGCAGGATGAACGGGATCAGCGTCTTCATGGATATCCCCCTTCAGGATCGTTTTTCCGGACCATATCACGCCTTTCCCGGTGCGGCAGGTCATACGCCTGACAAACCGGGCCGGGGCCGTTAGGCTGGCCGGGAGGAGACTTTCATGACTGACCCGACCAGGCCACCCTTTCCGATCACGCAAATTCTTGTCCCCGTGGACATGCGGCACCGGGAGGCTTCGCAGCTGGCGGTGGAATCTGCCGTGTTTCTTGCGCGGCCGTCCGGGGCAAGCGTGTCGATCCTTACCGTCACGAATCCGCTCGGCACGCACCTGACGGAAATGCCTGAAGCGCTGAAGCCGGATTTCGAAGCCTTTGTCGCGTCGGAAGCAGAGCGGCTCGGCATTGCCATCACGCCCTTGTTCGAAAGCCATGAGGCTGTGAACGAGACGATCCAGAAAGTGATCAAGAAGCACGGCGTGGATTTCGTTGTGATGGCAACACATCATCCGCGCCTGACCGATCATCTGTTCGGGTCGCACGCCTCTCAGACGGCGCTGCATGCCAATTGCTCCGTGCTCATCCTGCGGGGGTAAGCGCGTCAAAGCGCTTTACTTCTGACGGCCGTGGCCGTATTCAGCCGCCCATGCTGAAGAAACAGATTATTATTACCCCGAAAACGACCCGCCTTTGCGGGACGTTGCGGGTGTGTGCGATCTGAAACCAGCCACCCTCACCAACGTCCCGCCCAGGCGCGGGACGGCCATTCCCTGACACGGCTCTCCCGCTCTGAAGGCTCCCCAACCGGAGAATGCCATGTCACCCCGTTTCTCAAGATCCAATCCTCCCCGTGTCGGCGTTGTCGGCGCGACCGGCCTCGTCGGCAGCCTGATGCGCGAGCTGCTGGCTGAGCGGGACTTCCCGCTCACCTCGCTGCGCCTGTTCGCCTCGGCGCGTTCCGCTGGCAGGAAAGTCCCGTTTCGTGACACCGAGATTGTGGTGGAGGACGTTGCCGCGGCGGATGTGTCCGGGCTCGACATCGTCTTCTTCTCGGCGGGCGGAGAAACCTCGCGCAAGTATGCGCCGAAATTCGCGGAAGCCGGCGCGATCGTGATCGACAATTCCTCCGCCTGGCGGAAGGATCCGGATGTGCCGCTGGTCGTGCCGGAGGTGAACGCACATGCGCTCGCGAACATCCCGAAAGGCATCGTCGCCAACCCGAATTGCACGACCATGGCGGCGATGCCTGTGCTCAAGCCGCTCCACGATGCCTGGGGGCTGACGCGCCTCTTTGCCTCGACCTACCAGGCCGCTTCCGGGGCAGGGGTGGCCGGATCGGAAGAGCTGACCGCGCAGGTGGCGGCAGCGGCCGCTGGGGACATGGCCGGCCTTGTCGACAATCCGGCGGCGGTGGACTTCCCGGCACCGAAGAAATGGGCCGTGCCGCTCGCCTTCAACGTGGTGCCGATGAACTATGTTCTGGGGGAAGACGGATACACTGACGAGGAACTGAAACTGCGCGACGAGAGCCGCAAGATCATGGGGCTTCCGGACCTGAAAGTCTCCGGCACCTGCGTGCGCGTGCCGGTGATGACCGGGCACAGCCTGTCGATCCATGCCGAGTTCGGCCGGTTGGTGTCGGCAGAAGAAGCCGAAACCATGCTGAGGAAGGCGCCGGGCGTGCAGGTGGACCTGGTGCCGAACCCGCTGGAAATGACGGGCAAGGACAATGTCAGTGTCGGGCGTATCCGCAAGGACAGCGCGCTGGACAATGGCCTTGTCCTGTTCGTGGTCGGCGACAATCTCCGCAAGGGTGCGGCGCTGAATGCCGTGCAGATCGCCGAAGCCCTGCTGGACATGGCAGATTAGGCTCAAAGAAAAACGCCGGACCCGCAAAGGTCCGGCGTTTCGTATTACGTTGAAGGCCTGGCTTACAGCGCTTCGATGATGGTGACGTTGGCGATACCGCCGCCTTCACACATGGTCTGCAGGCCATACTTCTTGCCCCGGGCACGCAGGGCGTAGATCAGCGTCGTCATCAGCTTGGTGCCCGAAGCGCCGAGCGGGTGACCGAGCGCAATGGCGCCGCCATTGACGTTCAGTTTCGCCGGGTCTGCGCCATGATGCTTCAGCCACGCGATCGGAACCGGCGCGAAGGCTTCGTTGACTTCATAGAGGTCGATGTCGTCGATCTTCATGCCGGCGCGCTGCAGGGCGCGGTCGGTGGCGAACAGCGGCTCTTCCAGCATGATCACCGGGTCACCGGCGGTGACGGTGAGGTTGTGGATGCGGGCCAGCGGCGTGAGGTTGTGCGCCTTGATGGCAGCTTCGGACGCGACCATCACGCCGGACGAACCGTCGCAGATCTGGCTGGCATTGGCGGCGGTCATGATGCCGTCATCCATCAGGATTTTCAGCTTCGCCATGCCTTCCATGGAGGCGTCGTAGCGGATGCCTTCATCCTTGTCGTGCATCACTTCGTTGCCTTCCGGATCGCGGCCCTTGAGGGCGACGATCTCATCCTTGAAGGCACCAGCCTTGGTGGCCTCGGCGCCGCGCCTGTGGCTTTCCACCGAGAAGGCGTCGAGCTCTTCCTTGGTGTGGCCATGCTTCTTGGCAATCATCTCGGCACCAACGAACTGGCTGAACTGCTTGATGCCGAACTTGTCCTTCACCGATTGCGGCGTCGGGTCCGTCGGCACTTCGAACAGCTTGCCGGCGCGGGCGTTGATGCCCATCGGGCAGCGGGTCATGCTTTCAACGCCGGCGGCGATGACAAGGTCCTGCGTGCCCGACATCACGGCCTGGGCCGCAAACTGGAGGCTCTGCTGCGAGGAACCGCACTGGCGATCGATCGTCACGGCGGGAACGCTCTGGGGAAGTTTCGAGGCCAGGACAGCGGTCCGGCCGATCTGGGCGGCCTGCTCACCCGCCTGCGAGACGCAGCCCATGATCACGTCCTCGATGGCCGCCGGATCAATGCCGGTTTCGTCCACGAGCGCGTTCAGGACTTGCGCGCCAAGATCGCCCGGATGCCATTCGGCGAGGGCGCCGCCGCGGCGGCCGCCGGCGGTACGTTTTGCTGCTACGATATATGCGTCTGCCATGTCACGCGTTCCTCTTCCAATATTGTCGGGGCATTTATACGCCCGGTGACCGGCTGCGCCAGCACTCTCCCAACGGCACCTGCCGCAAGGAGACTGTCAGTTATGGATCTCTGCAAACACCGGCAGCGACTGGCCGAAGGGCGCAGTGGCCGCATTGGCATAGCCGCTGTCCACCTCCGGCAGGCGCAACAATGGATCGATCACGCCGCTGGATTGCAGGACCGGGTCAAGGCCGGCGCGGGCCGCGTCGTCCAGCGCGTGATAGTGCGCCTGCAGCTTTTCAAGGCACCAGACCCGGTACTGGGACGTTTGCAGATCACGATAGGCGGTGCCCTGAATGGTCATGCCATGGCGCGCACCGCCTGCCCGCCAGGCGAGGGCGTTGGCGTTGAGCGCTTCCAGATGTGTTTCCGCGAGTTCACGCAGCAGGGGCAACAGATCGTCCGGGATGCCGCGGACAAGGCCACCGCTGGTGCGGGAGCCGCGGGCATTCCAGACGCGGTAGACCCAGGCCATCACGCCGGAGGCATTTTCCCGCATGATGATGCCAGGCACGGGGTCCATCGCGAAGTGGCGGAAGAGTGGCCCCATCAGTCCGATGTCGGCCAGCGTTGGCCGGTCACCCAGCAGGAAAGGCCGTGCCTGAAAGACGGGTTCCAGCAAGTCGAGCAGCTTGAGATAGCTGCCTTCCACATGCGCGCGCGTGTCCGGGGTGACGCCGTCGCGATCGACGAAATTATGCTTCTGGCGTTTCTCCGTCCGCCGCCGTTTCAGGAAGCCGGGCGCCTTGATGTCCCGGCCCATCACATCTGCGATCTGCCGGGCGAGAAGTTTCGAAGAGAGCGGATAGCTCCAGCGGTAATGCATGGCCGGGCGCCAGAGCCATTCGTCGGCATAGTCTTCGATCAAGCGGCAGAGGAAGGCTTGGCCCGGGTCTTCCGGGAGGATCGGTGGGCTAGGGTGCTGGGTTTCGAACCAGTCGATCATCGGGCTGGAATCGGTCATCCAATGGCCGTCCGGCAGTTCCACGGCAGGCATCTGCATGGCGCCGGTCTTTTCAGGGATTGTGTGCATGAACTCCTGCGCGCTCATCGGGCAGAACTCGTAGGGGATTTCCTTGTAGCGCAGATAGGATTCCAGCTTGCCCGTGAAATAGGAAACCTTGAGCCCGTAGACTTTCAGCATGACGCCCTCCCCCGGCCGCACGTAACGGCACTTTAACTGTCAATAGTTGCATCATCTGCCAAAAAGCTGGCGGACTCAAGCGCCCATGACAAACAGGCGGCGGGCGGTGGCGGTGATGTGCTTCAGATACTGCTTCTGCGACCAGCCGCAGACCTGCGTCAGGTGTTCCCAGTTCGGCAGCAGCAAGAGCGTCCAGAGGAGATCCGTCGCTTGCGGTGCTGTCATGCCGGGGGCAAGGTCGCCGTCGCGTTTCAGGGCATTGATGGCGGCTTCACAGCCTTCCCGCATGTCCTGCATCCGCTGGGCCCAGGCGCTGCGGGCTTCCTCATCCGTCGGGCTCATATCGATCAGCGCTCGCCCGATGGGATAGATCTCCGGCAGGTAACCGGCCCATGCTTCAATGAATGCGTCGAGGCGTTCCGAACCGGTCTTTGCCGCCCGGCTTGGGGCGAGGCGCGCGTCGGAGTCTTTCAACTCATCCACATAAAACGTGGTGGCGATCAGCAGGTCTGCGCGGTTGGCGAAGTGCAAATAGACCGCCTGCCGGCTGATGCCGGCGCGCTTGGCAATGTCTGACATCCGCACGCCAGTGCCGCCACCTTCAGTCAGCAGGTCGGCTGTGGCCTGGAGGATTCTTTTGCGAGTATCGGGATTGGGGCTTGACATAGTGTCAAGTGATCACCTATTTGACGCCGTGTCAATTGACATCGTGTCAAGCAAAAGGAGGCAATCATGCGAATAGCAGTTTTCGGATCGACCGGCGGTGTTGGGCGGCACGTCGTTGCCCAGGCCCTCAAAAAGGGAATGGCTGTAACGGCGCTTGTCCGGTCCCCCGGCAAGTTGGCGGACCTGCCGCAGGGCATGACGCTGGTTCCGGGCGATGTGTCGGATGAAGAGGCGGTCTATTACACGGTGGCCGGCGCAAATGCGGTGGTCTGCGCTCTTGGCGCACCCCTGCAGGACAAGAGCGGGATTCGTGCCAGCGGTACGGCCCAGATCATACGGGCCATGAAAGATGCCTGCGTCGACCGGCTGGTCTGCCTGTCCTCCATCGGGGCAGGGGACAGCTATCCCCTGATCCCGGCGCACTACAAATATCTGCTTGGCCCACTGATGATGGAGCACATGTTCGCCGACCATGAGGCACAGGAAGCAGAGATTGCTGCCTCAGGCCTCGACTGGATCATCGCGCGGCCTGGCCCCTACCGGGATGGCGACCGCACCGGCGCCTATGCGCACGGGTCCAGCAGCCTCGCACCGGACCGGAAGCTGAAATTCCACATCAACCGTGCCGACGTGGCGGATTTCCTGATCCGTCAGCTTTCGGACGATACCTATCTGCACAAACCGGCTTGGCTGACCAGCTGACCGGATCACCCAATCCCGCAAAGGAGACCTACATGACCCAACAATGGATGCTGTACGCCAGCGAATTTTCCGTGATCGCCTATGCCCTCGTGGCCGGCGTGTTCCTCACCTTTTCCGATTTCGTCATGCGATCGCTTGCGGCGACGCAGCCCGCTGGCGGGATCGAGGCGATGCAACTGATCAACCGCAAAGTGTTCCGTACGCTTTTCATGGTCCTGCTGATCGGTATGGCCGTCGTCTCACCGATAATGGCAGCCTTCGCGATCTGGCAGGAGGGCGGCCCGGCAGCCGCCTGGATCATCGCGGCAGCCGTCACCTATGTGATCGGCTCGTTCGGCGTGACCGTGGTATTCAATGTGCCCATGAATGAACGCCTTGACCGGATGGCACACGACAGCGCCGTCGCCGCAGCCTACTGGCACCGCTATGTCCCGGCCTGGAGTTTCTGGAACACCATCCGCACGCTCGCCTCAGCCGCGGCTGCCGTCTTCATGCTGATGGCCGTTGTCGAATTGGCCTGACCTTCACTCACAGACTTTTCAAAAGGAGAGCCCCATGTCCCGTTCCTTGTTTCCCTCTGCCGCATTGTTTCTTTCCGGCGTGATCGCCGTCCTGATCGGCGCGGCCATCGTTCTGGACCCTGCCGCATTCCATGCAACATCCGGTATTCATCTTGGCGCAGGGGATGCTGCGCTGCTGAATGAAATGCGGGCTGCAGGCGGACCTATTCTGGCCGCTGGCCTGCTGGCGCTTGCCGGCCTGTTTGTCCATCGCCTGCAGACACTCGCCCTGACCGCCAGCGCCGTTTTCTACTCCGGCTACGGCCTGGCGCGGCTCGCCAGCCTGATGGTGGACGGCGTTCCGGATCAGGCGATGGTGTGGATCACCGCGCTGGAACTGGCGGTCGGTGCGGTGTGTTTCCTGGCAGCCGCTGCGTCAGGCAGGACTGCCGCGCTCGGCTAGTCGTCAAAGCCAAGGAAGGTGGCGGCTTCGTCTACGGACTTCCGTTTCGAGACGACCGCATTGGCCGGGAAGGTGTCATCCGGCCAGCCCATGGCGACGCAGGTCTGGATCACCTGATCGTCCGGAATGCCCGCTTCCTCGCGCACAACCGGGCTCTGCATGATGCCTTGCGAATTGATCACGCAGCCGAGGCCGCGGTTCCAGGCGGCATTGACGATGCCGTTGACGACGCCGCCGCAGTCGAAAGGCGGAATGTCGCCGCCGGCCAGCGCCTTGTCATAGGTGACGACGATGGAGACCGGCGCATCGAATTGGCGGAAGCCGCGCAGCACCCAGTCCATCCGGGCTTCCTTGTCGTGGCGTTCGATGCCCATGGCCTGGAACAGCTGGATGGCGATCTCGACCTGACGTTCGCGATGGACACCTTCATAGGGCGGGCCCATGCGGAATTCGCGGCTGTCGGGCACGCCCGCCACATTGCGCTCGACATTGCCCTTGCGGATCCGGTCCAGCACGTCGCCGGAGACGACATAGAAATTCCATGGCTGGGAGTTCAGCGAGGTCGGCGCGCGCATGGCGATTTCAAGGATCTCGCGGACGAGCGCTTTCGGGACCGGCTTCTTCAGGAAGCCCCGGATACTGCGCCGGCTGCGGACAACGTCATCATATTCCACGGTTGGACCTCCCAATCTCTTATCGGAACCCTTGTAGCGCACCCGCCGCGCCTGACATCCCCTGCCGCAGCGGAAACAAAAAACCCGCTCTTCCGAGCGGGTTTTTCAGGCTTTCGTACCTTTTCAGGCGATCAGCGCGGCGCCATGCGGATGGCACCGTCGAGGCGGACGTCTTCGCCGTTGAAGTAGCCGTTGCGGCACATTTCGGTGGCGAGCGATGCATACTCTTCCGGGTTGCCGAGGCGGGCCGGGTGCGGCACCTGGGCGCCGAGGGCCTGTTTGACCGGTTCCGGAGCGCCTTGCAGCAGCGGGGTGTTGAAGATGCCCGGCAGGATCGTGTTGACGCGGATCAGTTCGCGCGACAGGTCGCGGGCGATCGGCAGGGTCATGCCGACAACGCCGCCCTTGGAAGCGGAGTAGGCAGCCTGGCCGATCTGGCCATCTTCAGCAGCAACGGAAGCCGTGTTCACGATTGCGCCGCGCTCGCCGTCGATCGGGTCGAGGGTCATCATGCCAGCGGCCGATTTCGCGATGCAGCGGAAGGTGCCGACCAGGTTGATCTGGATGATCAAGTTGAACTTATCGAGCGGGAAGTGGCTGATTTCGCCGGTTTCCTTGTTGCGGCTGGCCGTCTTGATGGCGTTGCCGGTGCCGGCGCAGTTGATCAGGATGCGCTCCTGGCCGATGGCGGCACGGGATTTTGCGAAAGCGGCATCGACGCTTGCGTCGTCGGTCACGTTACACTCGCAGAACACACCGCCGAGTTCCTTGGCGAGGGCTTCGCCTTTTTCCACGTTCAGGTCGAACAGGGCGACCTTGACGCCATAGCTGGCCAGTTTCGTGGCGGTCGCGGCGCCGAGACCGGAGGCGCCACCGGTGATGACAGCTGAGATATTCGAATTGAGTTCCATGGGCCGCGGCCCTCCCTTGTTTCTGACAACTTTTCAGATGATCTATAGGTCTCACAGGAGGACGCAATGTCTGACGCAGCGGAAGTTATCAACACCGTTCTCAGCGAGGACGGACGCTATATCCCGAAGTCGATCGAGCGCGACGAGCGTACCTCGCGCGGGCTGATCCCGAAGCTGATGCGGATGGTGGGTAGAATCCCCTTCGCGGACGACCTTGTGGCGGCCTGGTACGCCGCGCGCGATCCGCACACGCCGATGCGGGCGAAGGCCGTCCTGTTTGCCGCCGTCGCCTATTTTGTCACACCGATGGACATGCTGCCGGACTTCATCACCGGTCTTGGATTTACCGACGACGCAACTGTGCTCGCCACAGCCCTTGGCCTGGTGGGCATGCATGTGAAAGAAACGCATCGGGCCGCGGCCCGGCGCCTGTTGCGGGTGCCGGAAGCGGTCAAGGAAGACTAGAAGAAGAATACAGAGGGAGGCGGCCGGATGGCTGGGGAAACCGCCGTGCTTGCGGGCGCGATCGTGTTGGGCGTGATGTATTGGGCCGGCTGGTGCTGGCGAGAGGGCGGGGGGCTGCCCGGCCTGCTGGTAAAGACCGGGTCGACCGCGCTGTTGGCCTTGTTTGCCTTCATGGCAGATGGACCATGGCTGCTGGTTGCGGGGCTTGCCCTGTCGTCTGCAGGGGACGCTTTCCTCGCGATGGACAAGCCCGGCGAGGACAAATGGCTGAAGCCCGGCATGGCGGCTTTCTTCCTGGCGCATGTCGCCTATGTCGCCCTGTTCTGGGCCCTGCCACAGGCGGACCGGACGCTGCTGAACCTGACGGCCCAGATCGTGCTGGTGCTGGGCGGGGTGGTGTTCGTGCGCTGGCTCGCGCCATCCCTTGGGTCGATGCGGATTCCGGTCTTTGCCTATACGGCGATCATCCTTGTGATGGGGGCTGCGGCACTGCGGTTGCCGCCGCCCTTCCTGCTGGTGACGCTGGGGGCTGTGATGTTTGTCGCTTCCGACATGATCCTGTCGCTGCAGCTGTTCACCCGGCCGCCGGGCGCGGCGAAGCGCATGGGGCCATCGCTGGCCGTGTGGGGGCTTTATTTCTTCGGGCAGGTCCTGATCGCCTGGGGCGGGGTGTATCCCTTCATCTCCGTCGCTGAATAGAAACGCGGCGGCGTCCGGCTATCCGGAGGCCGCCGCATTCTGAACGGGTGTCTCAATTACCTGGCTATTCAAACCATTGTCCGGTGCCGACCGAGGCGCCGCCCTTGGAGTGGATCGTCAGGACACCGCGGCGCCCTTCATAATCGCCGGACTTGCCGATGAGGCCACCGACGCAGGACATTTCCCCGGCTTCCGGATTCAGAATGTTGCAGCCGGAATAGACGGTATAGTCGCCCTCCGGGCCAGTGCCGTCGCACACGCCGTGCACCATGAAGATGGAGTCCCTTGGCGGTTGGCTTGTGGAGACGCAGGTGAAGGTGCTGTTACTGACGGTACCGTCTGCCTGTGTGACCGTGGATGCACCGGTCCAGTATGCGCCGGCGACAGAGCCTTCCGGTGTCGATGCGCCGAGCGTCGTCGGCTCTTCCGACGTGGACTCAAAGGTGAAGGTTTGCGCCAGCGCGCCGCCACAAAGGGCCGCTGCCGCCACTCCGCAGGCCAGGGGGCGGATCATCCGCCCGAATTTGATCCTCATTGTTCCCTCCATAGGAATTGCAGTCCGCTCATCAGTGAGCAGATCGATTGGGCCGGATGGCTCAATGGCGTGGAGGTGGTCTCGATCAGTTGCGAACGTGGCTGTCAGTCAACGGCGTCCGCGGGCACGATAGGTGTCTCTGGTCCCACCCGTTGGCGGGAATATACTCCGAAAACAGACTTTTTCCAAGGTGTTGCGGGTGATTGCAACCGGTGGGGGCCTGGGGCGCGAGGGTTTGCCCTCCTAGCGTGGACGGTCGCCATTGATCGTGGCCCGGCGCATGTGGCGGCGGTGGCCATGGTAATCGTTGAGGGCATAGTGCCAGACACAGCGATTGTCCCACATGGTGACGTCGCCTTCCTGCCATCGGACGCGGCACGTGTTGCGCTCCTCCCGTGAGAGGTCGAACAGATAGTTCAACAGCGGCCGGCTTTCCTTCCGGCTCCACCCGGCAAAGCGCAGCGTGAAGGCGGGGTTGATGAACAGGCCCTTGCGGCCCGTTTCAGGATGGGTGCGGATCACTGGGTGTTCATATTCCGGCGCATCGGGGGCGGACTTGGCATCCATGGACTGGCGTACAGCGGCGGAATAGCCGTCCGCGCCATATTCCTTGCTGGCGGTGTGGATGGCGGTCATGCCTTCCAGCGTTTTCTTCAGACCTGGGGAGAGCCGGTCATAGGCGGCCTGCTGGTCTGCGAACAGTGTGTCGCCGCCAAAGGGCGGCACTTTGAGGGCATGCAGGATGGAGCCGAGGGCCGGTTCCTCCAGGAAGCTCATGTCGGAATGCCAGCCACCGCCGAAATTGGTCTTCTCCTCCGGCTCTTTGATGATCTCGAGCAGTTCCGGGTGACCCTCCATGCCCTTCACATAAGGGTGGATGTTCAGCGTGCCGAAGCGGCGGGCGAAGGCCTTGTGCTGGTCCGGCGTCATGCCCTGCTGCCCGCGCAGGACGATCACCTTGTAGTCGAGAAACGCTTGGTGGACCGCGTCGAACTCGGCGTTCGACAGATCCTGCTTCAGGTCCACGCCGTGGATTTCCGCGCCAAGGGTGCCGGTGAGGGGCTGGATCGTCATGCTCATGGGGGTCCTCCATTTTTCCGCGCAGCTTAGCAGGTCGCGGCATCAGGTCACGCATATATCAAGTCACAGAAAAGCCATTTGCGCGGACCTCCGAAATATGAGACAGACGCGGCGGGCCAGCATCCCCCAACGGATGCCAGCCTATCTGTAAGGATAGGAGTACAAACAGATGACGACCGTCGCCAAACCCGGCGTGCTGCCAGCATGCCCGCATTTTTCCTCGGGCCCGACTGCCAAGCGCCCAGGATTTTCCCTTGAAAAACTGAACACTGCCGCCCTTGGCCGCTCGCACCGCTCCGGTGATGCGAAGAAGAAGCTGAAAGCGGCCATTGAGCGGACCAAGACGATTCTCGGCCTGCCGGAAGGCTATCGCGTGGCCATCGTGCCGGCGTCCGATACCGGCGCCGTTGAAATGTGCATGTGGTCCATGCTGGGCGCGAAGCCGGTCGATGTCTTTGCCTGGGAAAGCTTTGGCCAGGACTGGGTGACCGACGCGACCAAGCAGCTGAAGCTGGCGGACTGCAACACCTATGTCGGCGATTACGGCGAACTGCCGCCCTTCGAGAAGGCGCGCGACGACGCCGACATCATCTTCACCTGGAACGGCACGACCTCGGGTGTGCGTGTCCCGAATGCCGACTGGATCAAGCCGAACCCCGACCGCGTCGTGATCTGCGATGCGACCTCGGCTGCCTTCGCGCAGGACATTGAGTGGGAGAAGCTCGATGTGGTGACCTATTCCTGGCAGAAGATCCTCGGCGGGGAGGCGGCCCACGGCATGCTGATCCTCAGCCCCAACGCCGTGAAGCGTCTGGAAACCTACACGCCGGACCGGCCGCTGCCGAAACTGTTCCGCATGACCAAGGGCGGCAAGCTGAATGAGGACCTGTTCGAAGGTTCCACGATCAACACGCCGTCCATGCTGTGCGTCGAAGATTACCTGCAGGCGCTCGACTGGTGTGAGGAACTTGGCGGCTGGAAAGCCCTGAAGGCCCGCTCCGACGAAAGCCTCGGCATTCTCACCGACTGGGTCGCGAAAACGGACTGGGTCGACTTCCTTTGTCCGGATGCAGACGTGCGCTCCAATACCGGCGTGACGTTCAAGATTGTCGATCCGCGGGTTGCAGGGCTCGATGAGGCCGGTCAGCGCGCCTTCGTGAAGGCGATGATGAAGCGTCTCGAAACGGAAAACGCCTGCTTCGACGCCGCCGGTTATGCCAAGGCCCCTCCCGGCCTGCGCATCTGGTGCGGCGGCACGGTGGAACCGTCCGACGTTGCGAAACTGACGCCGTGGCTCGACTGGGCCTTCGCTGAAGAAGTCGCCTCACTCTAGCACCTGAATCTGAATTGCGCCTTCACGAACAAGGCGAAGGCAGAGCGGCGCGGGCGATGGTCCGCGACAGCCGCGAGCAAAGGAAAAGACTATGCCTAAAGTCCTTATCGGAGACAAACTCTCCCCCGCCGCCGTGGAAATCTTCCACGCCCGCGGCATCGAAACGGTCACCAAGACCGGTCTGAACACGGAAGAACTGATTGCAGAGATTCCGGAATATGACGGCCTCGTCGTCCGCTCGGCCTGCAAGCCGAACGCCGACGTCATCGCCGCCGCGACGAACCTGAAAGTCATTGGGAGGGCCGGTATCGGCGTCGACAATATCGACATCAAGGCTGCGACCGCCAATGGCGTCGTGGTCATGAACACGCCCTTCGGCAACGCCATCACGACGGCAGAGCATGCCATCGCGATGATGTTCGCTGCAGCCCGCCAGATCCCGGCCGCCAATGCCGAGACGCAGGAGGGCAAATGGCCGAAATCCGGTTATATGGGTGTCGAGGTCTCGTTCAAAACGCTCGGCCTGATCGGGGCAGGGAACATCGGCTCCCGCGTTGCGGAGCGCGCCATTGGCCTGAAGATGCGTGTCGTGGCCTATGACCCGTTTCTGACGGAAGAGCGCGCGCTGGAACTTGGCGTGGAGAAAGTGGAACTGGACGAATTGCTGAAACGCGCAGACGTCATCACGCTGCACGTTCCGCTCACGGACCAGACCCGCAATATCCTCAGCCGCGAAAACCTTGGCAAAACCAAGAAAGGCCTGATCCTCGTGAACTGCGCCCGCGGAGGCCTGGTGGACGAGGAAGCCGTGGCTGACCTGCTGGAAAGCGGTCATCTTGCCGGTGCAGCCTTCGACGTGTTCGCCGTCGAACCGGCGAAGGAGAACGTGCTTTTCGGCAAGAAAAACTTCATCGCCACGCCGCACCTCGGCGCGTCCACGAACGAGGCGCAGGAAAATGTTGCCCTTCAGGTGGCCGAGCAGATGTCGGACTATCTTCTGTCCGGCGCCGTCACCAATGCGCTCAACATGCCGTCGATCACAGCGGAAGAAGCCCCGCGCATCAAGCCCTTCGCCACGCTGGCGGAAAAACTTGGCTCGTTCGCCGGCCAGATCTCCGACTTTGGCTACGAAGAGGTGGTCATCGAGTATGAGGGCGAGGTCGCAGACCTGAACCGAAAACCGATGACGGCAGCATTGCTCGCCGGCCTGCTGCGTGCCTCGCGCGGGGACGTCAACATGGTCTCGGCGCCGGCGATTCTGGCCGACAGCGGCGTCAAGCTGACCGAAACCAAGACTGAAGACAGCCCGGTCTATGACAGCCTCATCCGCGTCAAGGTGAAGACCAAGGCGACGAAGAACGCCCCGGAAGGCGGTTGGCGCACGCTGGCCGGCACGCTGATCGCCGGCAAGCCGCGCATCGTCGAGGTGAAGGGCATGGCGCTGGAAGGCGATTTCGCCCCGGTCATGCTCTACGTGAACAACCTCGACCAGCCGGGCTTCATCGGCGCGCTTGGCCAGATGCTGGGCGAGGAGCAGATCAACATCGCTACCTTCCACCTCGGCCGGACGACGGCAGGGGACGAGGCGATTGCCCTGATCGGCATCGATTCGACGCCAAGCGGCGGCCTGGTCGAGAAGCTGAACGGCCTGCCGCAGGTCCGCTACGCCAAAGTGCTGACGTTCTGACCTGTTTCAGGCGACAAGCCTGATTCGATATCTTGAGGACGGGCGGTCCGCCGGGCCGCCCGTTTTTCCATTCCGGGTGGAGGCGTTGTGTCCGTCCGGTTGCCTGTCCCCGCAAATTGACGTGAACGGCCGGTTTCACGCTTGACGGGCGAGTCCGGAAATTCTTACTCGCCCGTAATATTACAGGGAGTTTCCATGCGCCGTTACCTTCTTGCCAGCATCACCGCTGCAGCCTCATTCGCCGGATCCGCCTCTGCAGATCTCGTTAGCGAGATCCGCCTCGGCGTGATGCAGGAGAATGTCTGCGTCCTCGATTGCGACAATGCCAACAAGGAACCCGGCCAGAGCATCAATGGCGATATCCTCTTCAATTCCCCTGATTTTCTGAGCTTCATCTGGAGCCCGAAGCCCTATCTCATGGGCAGCGGAAACTTGCAGGGTGAGACCAGCTTCGGCGGCGTCGGGCTGCACTGGTCGTTTCCGATCACGAAAACCTGGCAGTTCGAACCGAGCTTCGGTTACGTCATCCATGACGGCGAGTTGGCGAGCCCGTATCCGGATGGCGACCCACGCAGCCTGGCATTTACGGAAGAGCACGTGCTGCTCGGGTCTCGCGACCTGTTCCGCACGACATTCGGCCTTCATCACGACATCAACGAAACCTGGGGCGTGGAGGTGATGTACGAGCACCTCAGCCACGGTCAGGTGCTCGGCAATGGCCGCAACCAGGGGCTCGACAATGTCGGCGTACGCTTCAGCTACAGTTTCGAGTAGCGCGCGGCCAAAGGCCACTTGCTTTTCTGCGCTGAATCCTGCCCTTGTCGCCGCGGACTGAACAGGAGCAGCACATGGCTGGAGTCGTAGTCGTAGGCGCCCAGTGGGGCGACGAGGGCAAAGGCAAGATTGTCGACTGGCTTTCTAGCCGGGCGGATGTGGTTGTCCGTTTTCAGGGCGGGCACAATGCCGGCCATACGCTGGTGATCGACGGCAAGGTGTTCAAGCTGGCGCTGCTGCCATCCGGACTCGTTCGCGGCGGCAAGCTTTCGGTGATCGGCAATGGCGTGGTCGTCGACCCTTGGCACATGCTGACCGAAATCGAAGGCATCCAGGGGCAGGGGGTCGAGGTTTCGCCGGAGACCCTGATCCTTGCTGACAATGCTGCGCTGATCCTGCCCTGGCACAAGGATATCGATGCAGCCCGCGAAGGCGCGCTGGGCGCCGCCCAGATCGGCACGACCAAGCGCGGCATCGGCCCGGCCTATGAAGACCGTGTCGGCCGCCGGGCCATTCGTGTGGCAGACCTTGCCGACCCGGCCGCGCTCGACATGAAGATTGAACGCCTGCTGGCCCATCACCGGCCGTTGCGCGCAGGGCTCGACCTGCCGGAACCGGATGGAGCGAAGCTGAAGGCAGACCTGCTGGAAATCGCCCCGAAGATCCTGGCCTACGCCCAGCCGGTCTGGAAGCTGCTGGACGAGCAGGTGAAGGCCGGCAAGCGCATCCTGTTCGAAGGCGCCCAGGGCGTGATGCTGGATGTCGATCACGGCACTTATCCGTTCGTGACCTCCTCCAATGTCGTTGCAGGGAATGCGTCGGCAGGATCGGGTGTCGGGCCGGGCGCGATCTCTTATGTGCTGGGCCTCGCGAAGGCCTACACGACGCGGGTCGGCGCTGGTCCGTTCCCGACAGAGCAGAACAATGAAATCGGCGAGCGTCTTGGGACGGTGGGCCGCGAGTTCGGCACGAATACCGGCCGGGCGCGGCGCTGCGGCTGGTTCGACAGCGTCATGGTGCGCCAGGCGTGTGCGACCTCGGGCGTCAATGGGCTGGCGCTGACCAAGCTCGACGTTCTGGATGGCTTTGACGAGATCCAGATCTGCACAGCTTACCGCCTGAACGGGCGAGAGATTGACTATTTCCCCGCCGGCTTGACCGATCAGGCTGCGGTGGAACCGGTCTACGAAACCATGCCGGGCTGGAAAGGCTCGACGGCAGGGGCGCGCTCCTGGGCGGACCTTCCGGCTGAAGCGGTGAAATATGTCCGCCGCCTCGAAGAGCTCGTCGGCAAGCCCTGTGCGCTGGTCTCCACCAGTCCGGAACGCGAGGACGTCATCCTCATGCGCGATCCGTTCGAAGGCTAGGCCGGGCCGTAGGCTGCGATCGATAGGCTCACTTCACCGTCCTCATTGAAGATGAAGGTCTCCGCGACCTTCTCTTCACGATGGTTCGTGTAGAGAATGGTCACGGCGTCCGAACCGACCAGAACATTGTCGATCGCAAAGAAAAGAGACCGGGCCCTTGAGAGGGCCTCGGTCCAGTAAGCTTGCAGCGCTTTCTTTCCGCGGACGGTGGTGGCGTCATTTCCCATCACCAGGGCAATGCGCGGGCTGTGGAAGACGACATCGTCGGCATAGTGCGACAGGATACGGTCGATATCCCGGTCGTTCCATGCCGACAGCCAGTCATTGGCAAATTCTTCCGCGAAAGCGCGGCTCAGCATGATCAGCTGGCCTGGCCGTTCACGGCAAGTACGTCTTCCACCGTACGCAGGCCCGGCTTCGGAGAGGTCACCAGCACAGCCATGTTGCCCGGCAGGTGCTTGTTATCCAGCATCTTTTCGTGCGCAGCCGGAATGTCTTCCCACGGGAAGACTTCGGACATGCCCGGATCGATACGGCGGTTGATGACCAGGTCGTTGGCGGCAGAGGCCTGTTTCAGGTTGGCAAAGTGGCTGCCCTGAACGCGTTTCTGGCGCATCCAGAGGAAACGCGCATCCATGGTCAGATTGAAGCCGGTCGTCCCGGCACAGATCACCACCATGCCGCCGCGTTTCACCACGAAGACGGAGACCGGGAAGGTCGACTCGCCAGGGTGTTCGAACACGATGTCGACATCCTTGTTGCCGGTGATCTCCCACAGCGCTTTGCCGAACTTGCGGCTTTCGCGCATATAGTCCTTGAATTCCGGACCGTTCACGGTCGGCAGCTGGCCCCAGCAATTGAAGTCCTTGCGGTTCAGCACGCCTTTCGCGCCGAGGCTGAGCACGTGCTCTTTCTTGTCGTCACTGGAGACGACGCCGATGGCGTTGGCGCCGGTAACGGCACAGAGCTGGACACCGAAACTGCCAAGGCCGCCGGAGGCGCCCCAGACGAGGACGTTGTCGGCCGGCTTCACGATGTGCGGGCGATGGCCGAACAGCATGCGGTAAGCGGTGGCGAGCGTCAGCGTGTAGCAGGCGCTTTCTTCCCAGGTGAGGTGCTTCGGGCGCGGCATGCACTGGCGGGCCTGAACGCGGCAGAACTGCGCGAAGGAGCCGTCCGGTGTCTCATAGCCCCAGATGCGCTGGGATGGGGAGAACATCGGGTCGCCGCCATTGCATTCCTCGTCGTCGCCATCGTCCTGATTGCAGTGAATGACGACTTCGTCGCCCGGCTTCACGCGCTTCACCTTGCGGCCAACGGCCCAGACGATGCCCGCGGCGTCAGATCCGGCAATGTGATAGTCCTGCTTGTGGACGTCGAACACCGACACAGGCTCGCCCAGAGCGGCCCAGATGCCGTTATAGTTCACGCCGGCAGCCATCACGAGCACCAGCACTTCGTCGGAATCGATTTCCGGCACCGGAACCTGTTCCAGCTGCATGGCGGTGGCCGGACGGCCATGACGTTCCCGGCGGATCGCCCAGGCGTACATCATTTTCGGAACGTGGAATTCGGGCGGAATCTCGCCCAACTCATAAATGTCTTTGACTTCCCGGCTCATGGCGGAATGCCCTCCTCCTTTGTACTTTCTGCAAAAAACCCGGTGGTGCGATCTTGGTGCAGCTTCACAAGGCCCTCGGCGCGCGCCACCTTGGCGTCATGGATGCCCCGATGCAAGTTGTTTTGTTGCGGTGCACAATGACAAGTCTCAGGAGCGTGACAAAAATGACAATCGGCCGGACCGTCTATCTCAACGGAAAATTCTGTCCTGTTGAGGATGCAACGATTTCCCCGTTCGACCGGGGGTTTCTGTTCGCGCACGCCGCCTATGAAGTGACATCGGTATATGATGGCCGTTTCATCGATCTTGAGGGGCATCTTTCTCGTCTCCGGCGCACTCTGGAGGGCATATCCATCCCCAATCCCTATAGTGATGAGAAATGGGCTGAAATCCACTCAGACCTCGTCGACAAGAATGGGATGGAAGAGGGGACGGTCTATCTTGAGGTGACGGCGGGGGACTATGGCCTGCGCGATTTCGCCGGGCCGGAGACGTTCACGCCTACTGTATTTCTTTACGCAGATGCCCGGCCGCTGATTGGCGATGTGGCCCGGGAGGGGATCAGGGCAATCACGCTGGGCGATACGCGCTGGAAGCGCCGCGACATGAAGACGGTGCAGCTCCTCTCCCAGGCGCTGGCCTATCGCGCCGCCCGGGAGGAGGGCGCGGAAACGGCCTTCATGGTTGAAGACGGTCTGGTCACCGAGGCTGCCTCGGCCAATGCCTGGATCGTCGATGCGGAAGGGCAGCTGATCACGCGCGAGCTATCCCATTCGATCCTGCCGGGGATTACCCGGGCGGGGGTTGTTTCCCTGCTCGAAGGCGAAGGGTTGAAGATCGTGGAGCGCGCTTTCACGCCGGAAGAGGCCGCCGCGGCGAAGGAAGTGTTCACCACATCCTCCGGCGCAATCGTTGCGCCGGTCATCTCGCTTGACGGCAAACCGGTCGGTGATGGGAAGCCTGGCCCGGTTACACGGAGGGTCCAGCGTCTCTATTTTGAGGCAATGGGGGCCGATGTCGCCGCTGTGGCGCCATGGACGCTCGGCTGAGCCCGATCGTTCGCGCCGGGCTTTAGCGTTCGTCCGGCGAGGTAAATTCGCCTTCGATGATATCTTCTGGACCCCCGCTGGGGCGGCCTCCCGAGTGGAACGAGGCGTTCAGCTGCGTCGAGATGATGTTAGCCTGGTCTGCGGCGAGCCGGGCACTGGCGAGATTCATCAGGTAAACCGCGCCGGTCGTACCCCCTGCGATCAGCAGGTCCGGCCAGCCGAACCCCCGGGCGAGCGAGGTGTCCCGGAAAAGCGCCAGGATGCCGAGCGTTATGATGAAGATACCCAGCAACAGGCCGGTACGTGCTGCGAAACCGGGCCAGAAGGCGCCGGGATCCGGCATTCTTGTTTCGCCGGCCGCGCGCAGGAAACGGATTCGCTCGATCCAGGAAACCAGCATCATTCCGCCGGCCAGCAGGAGCAGCACAAGGAAGCTTCTCTGCATGACGGCGGCGAGGGCGGCCGCGGCAGGAAATGCAACCAGTGCGGCGAGGCGAAGGCGCAGCGCCAGCTGCAGGGAGCCGGCCGACAATCCTTCTGTCGGGCCCCCTGTCGGACCCCCTGTCGGACCGCCGGATGAAACGTGTATCATGTGATATATGTGGCCCTGCCCGCCTGCGGCCGCAAGACGCTCCATCCGGTGTCTTGTCAGTCTGGTTTCCGGAGGGCATGTTGCGCCGCAACATAAAATCCTGCGTTGGGAGGCGCATGCCCCATGGCTGACACTCAGACTTCATTCCAGCACAATCCCGACCGGCCGTGGATCTTCCGCACCTATGCCGGCCATTCGACCGCCAAGAAGTCGAATGAGCTGTACCGGATGAATCTGGGCAAGGGTCAGACGGGCCTCTCTATCGCTTTCGACCTGCCCACGCAGACGGCCTATGACGCCGACCACATCCTGGCGCGCGGCGAAGTCGGCAAGGTCGGCGTGCCGGTCAAACATCTCGGCGACATGCGCGAGCTGATGGCGGAACTGCCGCTGGAGCAGATGAACACGTCGATGACGATCAATGCACCGGCGTCCTGGATGCTGGCGCTCTATGTCGCTCTTGCCGATGAGCGCGGAGACGACCGCAAGAAGCTGCGCGGCACGACCCAGAACGACATCGTCAAGGAATACCTCTCGCGCGGCACTTATGTGTTCCCGCCCGAGCCGTCGATGAAGCTGATCTCGGACATGGTCACCTGGTGCTACACCGAGGTGCCGAAGTGGAATCCGATGAATGTCTGCTCCTACCATTTGCAGGAAGCGGGCGCGACGCCGGAACAGGAGCTCGCCTACGCGCTTGCCACGGCCATTGCCGTGCTCGATACGGTAAAAGCTGGCGGCAAAGTTCCAGAAGAAGACTTTGAAATTGTTTTCGGGCGAATCTCATTCTTCGTGAACGCAGGTGTGCGTTTCGTTACGGAACTTTGTAAAATGCGTGCCTTTGTGGAACTCTGGGAGGAGATCGGCCGGGAGCGTTATGGCGTGACCGATCCGAAAGCCCTGCTGTTTCGCTATGGCGTTCAGGTGAACTCCCTTGGTCTGACCGAGCCGCAGCCCGAGAACAATGTCTATCGTATCCTTATCGAGGCGTTGGCCGTGACGCTGTCCAAGAAGGCCCGCTGCCGCGCGCTGCAGCTGCCCGCCTGGAACGAGGCGCTTGGCCTGCCACGCCCATGGGACCAGCAATGGTCTCTGCGCCTGCAGCAGATTCTCGCTTACGAAACAGACCTCCTGGAATATGAAGACCTGTTCGACGGCAGTCATGTGATCGAAGGCAAGACGGACGAACTGAAAGAGCTCGCCCGAACGACGCTCGCGGAAATCGATGCGCGCGGCGGCGCGACGAACTCCATCGACTTCATGAAGGAAAGTCTCGTCGGCGCACATATCGAGCGCGTGAAGGCAATTGAATCCGGCGCCCTGACCGTCGTTGGCGTCAACCGCTACACCGAAACGGAAGAAAGCCCGCTCGGCGGCGGCGACGGGGCGATCCAGACGGTCGATCCGGCCGAAGAGATGATGCAGGTCCGTGAACTGACGGCCTGGCGTGCGAACCGCGACAACGCTGCTGCTGAAGCCGCACTCGCCAGCCTCAAGGCTGCTGCGCAAGCGGGGACCAATATCATGGAGCCCTCCATCACCTGCGCCAAGGCCGGTGTCACCACTGGTGAGTGGGGTGAGGCGATGCGTGAAGTGTTCGGCGAATATCGCGGGCCCACCGGCGTGGCGGTCGTCATCAATTCCGACAGCGATGAAGACACCGAAGCCGTCCGCAAGGAAGTCGACCGGGTGTCCGATGCGCTCGGCCGCCGCCTGACCTATGTGCTTGGCAAGCCGGGTCTCGACGGCCACTCCAACGGCGCCGAACAGATCGCGGCGCGTGGCCGCGAGGTCGGCATGGATGTCGTCTATGAAGGCATCCGCTTCGCGCCCAATGAAATTGCCGCGCAGGCCAAGGAAGCCAATGCCCATGTGGTCGGCCTGTCCATCCTGTCGGGCAGCCATCTTGATCTCGTCCGCGAGACGCTGGCAGAACTTCGCAAGGTCGGTCTCGACAATGTGCCGGTTGTGGTCGGCGGCATCATCCCGCCAGAAGATGCTCAGGCTCTGCGCCAGATGGGGGTTTCCCGCATCTACACGCCGAAGGACTTCAAGATCACCGGCATCATGGGCGACGTCGTCGGCATCGTTGAAAAGGCCTGGCTTGTGAAAGGCTGAGCGCTATCAGGTTCTGGTTGCTTCCAGAAAAGCCAGAGATAGTCCGACAAAGCCAATCAGGAAAAAGAGAGGGAGCGCCTCAAGGAAGAAGACCTTGTGGCGAGGCCAACCGACGGTCTGTTTGAGGACCAACGTCAGCAGACGACCAAGTGCCAGACACATGAATAGCCAGAGCGCCATGTCAAAAAAGACAAGGCTTAATGCATTGCCGGCTCCGTGGTCGCACGCTACGCAGCGCATGAATTTCTGAAGTTCTAGGTTGAGGAACCACAAGATGGTTCCTGCTAAGCCCGTCAGCACAAGGTAGGAGCGCCAGCTCCAGGTAAAGCATGGCGCAATCACCCAGAGAGGGAGCAACCTTCCTATTACCTGGATGAGATCTTCCATGAAACTTCCGGCAGTTGAAGGGATGTTCGGGGCGTTACTTAAAATAGAAATTGTAGGCGACAATTTGTTGAACTTCGACTTTTTTCTCGACGGTCGTTCCCGGCTTTCTATCTGGTTAGAGGTGAGCCCTGTCATGTTCTTGCCGCTTGTGCTTGTCTTCAGGCAGGCATAAGCGGCGGAAAATTCTGACAGAGGCGCACTGACCATGCCCCACTCCAACCCTTTCGAGCTCGGCTGGGAAGAATGGCTGGCACTGCCAGACCTCGGCTTGCCGGCGATCAAGGCGAAGATCGATACGGGCGCGAAGACGTCCGCGCTGCATGCCAGCGTGATCGAGCCGTTTGGTCCGGTGACCAATCCGCAAGTACGGTTCCTGATCCAGCCCGACCCGAACGATCCGGCCCTGGAAGTGACCTGTTCAGCGCCCGTGGTTGACCGGCGCGAGGTAACGAGTTCCAACGGCGAGACCGAGCTGCGCTATGTGATCGAAACGGAAGTCCAGATGGGCGCCCGGCGCTGGCCCATCCAGCTGACTCTGACCAACCGCGAGAACATGATGTACCGCATGCTGTTCGGCCGCGGCGCCATGCAGCCGGACATGGTGGTCGACCCGAACGAATCCTTCCGGATGCCGGAACTCTCCTACAAGCTCTACAAGGGCTTGCCGAAGAAGAAGCCGGTGAAGCGCCCGCTTCGTATTGCGCTGCTGACGCGGGAGCCGAACAATTATTCCAGCCGCCGTCTTGTTGAGGCAGCGCGTGAACGTGGCCATGTGATCGAAATGATCGACACGGCCCGCTGCTACATGCAGATCGGCACGCTGGATCCGCAGGTGCATTATGACGGCAAGGCGCTGCCGCGATACGACGCTGTGATCCCGCGCATCGGCGCCAAGATTACCGACTATGGCATGGCCGTGCTGCGCCAGTTCTCGAACACAGGTGCGGTTTGTCTCAACGGGGCAGGGTCGATCGGCCGGTCACGCGATAAGCTTCTGGCCCAGCAGCTGCTCGCCCGGGCGAAGATCGCCATGCCGGTGACAGCCTTTGCGCATAGCCCGAAGGATACGAAAGACCTGATCGGCCTCGTGGATGGGGCACCGGTCGTGTTGAAACTGCTGACCTCAACACAAGGACGCGGCGTGGTTCTGGCCGAAACGCGCAAGGCGGCCGAGAGCCTCGTGGATGCATTCCGCGGGCTCGATGCGGACTTCCTGGTTCAGGAATTCGTGGAAGAGGCCGCCGGGGCGGATGTGCGCGCCTTCGTGATCGGTAACAAGGTCGTCGGCGCCATGAAACGTCAGGCACAGAAGGGGGAGTTCCGCTCCAACCTGCACCGCGGCGGAACGGCATCCAGCATTCGTCTGACGGCGGAGGAACGGGAAACCGCTCGCGCAGCAGCGAAAGTGCTGGGGCTGAGCGTGGCGGGCGTCGACCTGCTGCAGACCAAGGACGGGCCGAAAGTGCTGGAGGTCAATTCCTCTCCCGGCCTCGAAGGTATCGAGAATGCCACCGGCAAGGACATTGCCGACAAGATCATCGAACACCTGGAGCGTCAGGTGCGTCCTCTGTCCAGCGACCGGGAAAACGTCACGCGCAGCAACCGCCGGATCAACGTGAACTGAACAGCTTGCCCTTCTCGGTGATCAGGATGATCGTGAGGGAAGAGAGGCCGAGGCAGACAAAGCCGAGCATCAACGGGATCGTGGAGCCATTGTATTGGCTGCCGATCAGCATGCCGATCAGGCTGGAGACGGTCGTCGTGGCAAATCCATATGCAGCGGACGCCGTCCCGGCGATGGAGCCCAGCGGTTCCATGGCGAGCGCCGAGAAGTTCGAGCCCAGCAGGCCGAAGCAGGCGAATGTCAGGATGAACAGCGGATAGAACCAGAGAAGGTTCTCGCCCATGAAAAAGGTGATCGCTGCAGACAGGGCCGACAGCCCGGTGAACAGGAACAGGGCTGAATGGCTGATCCGGCGCATGCCGATCTTCTCGACCAGTCTCGAGTTGGCGAAGTTGGCCACGGCCAGCATGGCGGCGATTCCTGAGAACCAGAGAACGAAGTCCTGACCGCGGCCAAAGACTTCCCGGAAGACCTGTTCAGACGTCGCGATGAAAGAGAAGAGCGCGCCGAACACGATACCGGACGCGCACATGTATCCAAATGTGACCGGCGTGCGGATCACTTGTGCATAGGCACCGAGTGCATTGCCGAGGTTCAGCGGCCGGCGGCTTTCAGTCGGCAGCGTTTCCGGCAGGCGGGCCCATGTCCAGCCAAGCATGCCAAGTCCGAACACGACTAGCGCGCCGAAGATCCACTCCCAAGGCGCGACCAGGAGAATGGCTTGTCCGACGGCCGGGGCGATGATCGGGATGATCATGAAAATGGTCATCACCAGCGACATGAAACGGGCCATCTGCCGTCCGGCGAAAAGGTCACGGACGATAGAGACAGCCACCAGCCGGGCACCGGACGAGAACACGCCCTGCACAAAGCGTGCGGCCAACAGGGCATGGAACTCCCGCAGTGTGATGCACAGCGATGCCATGACGATGTAGCCGATGAGGCTGACAAAGAGCGGGCCGCGGCGCCCGAACCGGTCGGTGATCGGCCCCCAAAGGATTTGGGGCGCTCCAAAACCGAGGATGTAGGAGAAGATGATGAGTTGCTGGCGGTTGTCGCTCTCGACGCCTTCAGCCGTCAGGCCGACGGCATGCGCGATCTCGTTCAGGGCCGGGAGCATGATGTCGATGGCCAGCGCGTTCAGGGCCATCAGACCCGCGACCATGACCACCATTTCCATCTGCCCCGGAACCTTCCGGTCGGGCAGTGTTTCGGGCGTCGGTGCCTTTGTTTCAGTATCGGGCACCGCGTGCGCCTTTCGAGCCAGTGAGTTTCTGGGAAAGGCTATCTGGACCCGTCAGGCCATCATTACCAGAGCTGCCGGCAGAAAACTGTCAGACGGGCCTGCGCCCGCTCCGAATGGCGGGGCGGGTTACTCGAATTCTGACGGTGTGAAATCCAGAGACCAGATCAGGGTTGCGGGCGCACGATGCTGCCGGAAAGGTTCATGATAACCTGGTCTGCATCGAAATAGGCCGCGTCATCAGGCTTTGGCCCTTTGCCCATCAGGATCTCCGCCGAAGCAATGTAGCGCGTCGACTCCCTGTATTCAGCCGAGCCCCAATAAGGGTCGTAATAGCCCCAGCGCGGCCAGAACGGATCCGGATAATAGGGCCGGGCGCGGTAGTAGGCCGAGCTCGGCCCGTAATAATAATAGTCGAGATAAAAGTGATCATAGAACGGCGAGTAGGGTCCGCCGCCTGTCGGCACCAGCCGGCTTTTCGCGTCCGTGTCCCGGTGCACGACCCGGAAATGATCATACCCGTTCAGTTTGGTCAGCTCTGCTGCGCGGTAGAGCAGGTAGGTTTCCACCGTCTTGCGGTCTGTCAGGCTGTTGCCGGCAAACTGGACGCGGAACCGGTTGTTCTCGATCTGCTGTTCGGAATAGCCGCGGCTGGAGGAGTCGATGGCCGCCTGGTACGGCGTCGCGGTCGCGCAGGCACCAAGCAGGGCAAGTGCTGCTATCGCAGCAGGAAGAACAAGTTTCCGCATCTGGGAGTACCTCCGGCGCACAGTCGTTTAAGTGTATTATATGGATCGTTGTAGCTGAACGCCAGTTGAACCATGTCGCAGCCGGCCGCTGACGGCATGAAGATGTTGTTATGTTTGACCTCTTGTCTGGTCTGCCGGGCCTGCTCGTATACGCTTCGCGAATTACGCGGAGGCGCCGTATGCGGTTGAGTGATGCAGTCACAAAATGGATCACCGGGACATGTCTTCTCGGCCTGGCTGCTTGTGGAGGCGGTGGCAGCAGGAATGGTACCGCGCTTTCGGCCAACCAGCCGCCGGTCTTTTCGAGCGCGACAAGTGTCAGTGTCGCCGAAAACACGAGCGGCACATTTTACACCGTCAGTGCGTCTGATCCGGATGGTGGCGCGGTGACGCTGAGTGTCGTGTCTGGCGGGGATGAGGGGGCATTCACCATCGACTTGGAGGCGCGGACGATCGCTTTCGCCTCGCCCCCCGATTTCGAAGCGCCACTCGATGCGAATCTGGACAACACTTATGGACTGACCCTGGAAGCACGCGACGCGGGCGGGTTGACCGCACGGCTCAGTCTAACCGTGACGGTGACGGATCTGACGGAAGGACTTGCCCTGCAGCGCACCGGATCCGGTTTTTCTGCCCCGCTGTTCGTTATCCAGTTGCCCGGTACCGAGCAGCTTGTCGTGCTGGAAAAGGGCGGACTGGCGCGCCTGCTCAATCGGCAGAACGGCACAATTAGGAGCGTACCATTTCTGGATGTGTCCGGATCGATATCCACCGATGGAGAGCGGGGCCTTCTGGGACTGACATTCTCGCCGGATTTCGCGACTGACCGGACTTTCTACGTGAATGTCACCAACCCGGCGGGAGATACGGAAATCCGCCGTTACCAGACATATACAACCTCACCAGGGCAGGCGGATCCAACGACAGAAGAATTGGTCCTGACGATTCCGCAGGAAGGGAACAACCATAATGGTGGTTGGCTGGATTTCGGCCCGGACGGCCTGCTCTATGTTGCCATGGGCGATGGTGGAGGAGCAGGCGATCCGCTTGAGCGGGCGCAGGACCCTGACTTCCTGCTCGGAAAGCTGCTGCGGATTGATGCGACCTCGGATGATTTTCCAGCCGATCCCGACCGCAATTACGCGATACCTGCCGGGAATGCTTATCCGGGCGGAGCGGGCGGGCGGCCTGAAATCTACGCGCTCGGCCTGCGCAATCCCTTCCGATGCAGCTTCGATGCGGCATCCGGAGACCTGTTCATCGCCGATGTCGGCCAGGGCGTAGTCGAGGAGATCGACCGGATCGGCACGAACGAACCCGGCGTCAATTTCGGCTGGGACAATGTCGAAGGAACGGAGATCTACGAAGGCCCGGACGATCCGTCCTTCCGACACCCTGTCGCACAATACTTCCATGGATCTGCTGCGAACCAGGGCAATTCGATCACGGGTGGATATGTCTATCGCGGAAGCATCGCGGCCATTCGGGATCACTATGTCTTCGCAGATTTCGTCAACAGCAATGTCTGGTCGATCCCGGAAGCAGATCTTGTGAATGGCTCAACAGTCGCCGTGACGGCCGGGATGCGCCTCAATGACCAGCTGGTTCCGGATCAGGGAAGCCTCTCAAATGTGTCGAGTTTCGGAGAGGATGCGGACGGTAATCTTTATATTGTCTCGTACGGGAGTGGAGACATCTTCCGATTTGTCAGTATGCCCTGATAATCGATGACGATGAAATCAGCGCATAATAAAAGGGCGGCCCCGCGAGGCCGCCCTTTCGAATTCAGGATCTGGCTGGATCAGGCTGCCTTGTAGCCGATCACTGCCTTGACCTCGAGGAATTCCTCAAAGCCTTCCTCGCCCCACTCGCGGCCATTGCCGGACTGGCCGTAGCCACCGAACGGCGCCGTGAAATCAGGGCGTGCGCCATTGACCTGGATCTGGCCAGCGCGGATGCGATTGGCGACCTTGTTGGCTTCATCTTCAGGGCCCTGCACATAACCAGCCAGGCCATAGACCGTGTCGTTCGCCATTTCGATGGCGTCTTCAACGTCCTCGTAGGGCAGGATGCAGAGCACCGGTCCGAAGATTTCCTCGCGAGCGATCGTCATGTCGTTGGTGACGTTGGCGAAGACGGTCGGGCGGGCGAAGTAGCCCTTGTTGAAGCCTTCCGGACGGCCCGGGCCACCGGCGACCAGCGTTGCGCCTTCTTCGATGCCCTTCTGAATGAGGTCCTGTACCTTCTGGTACTGGTTGCCATTCGAGATCGGGCCGATGGCACCAGGGGTTGCTTCCGCCGGCATCATAACCTTCACGGACTCAGCGGTCGCCTTGGCGATTGCGATCGCTTCGTCCTGCTGGTCCTTCTGGACGAACATCCGGGACGGGGCGTTACAGGACTGACCGGAATTGGTCATCATCTGGATGACACCGCCGGAGACAGCCTTCTGCAGGTCTGCGCTCGGCAGGACGATGTTCGGGCTCTTGCCGCCCAGTTCCTGCGCAACGCGCTTCACGGTCGGTGCTGCGGCCTGTGCCACGAGCACGCCCGCGCGGGTGGAGCCGGTGAAGGACATCATGTCGACATCCGGATGCGCGGACAGCGTTGCGCCGACGCCCGGGCCGTCACCGTTCACGAGATTGAACACGCCTTTCGGCACGCCGGCCTCATGGATGATTTCAGTCAGGATCATGGCGTCGATCGGGGCGATTTCAGACGGCTTCAGCACCATGGTGCAGCCTGCGGCGATGGCCGGGGCCACTTTGCAGGCGATCTGGTTGATCGGCCAGTTCCACGGCGTGATGAAGCCGCAAACACCGATGGGTTCTTTGCGCAAAAGGGTCGTGCCCTTCACTTCTTCCCATTTGTAGTTCCGCAGGATCGCGGCGGTCGTTGCGAAGTGACCCATGCCGGACGGCACCTGGGCTGCATTGGCCAGCCACATCGGCGCGCCCATTTCGGTGGAAACGGCTTCAGCCAGTTCCGGCAGACGGGCCTGAATGCCTGCTGCGATCTTGTCGAGCAGCTCGGCGCGGTATTCCACGGTCGTCTGCGAGAAGGCCGGGAAGGCTGCCTTGGCGGCGGCCACGGCCTTGTCGACGTCTGCCTTCGAGCCGAGCGAAATGACGGCAAAGTTTTCCTCGGTTGCCGGGTTCTCGACTTCGAGCGTCTTCGGTGTCACGGGATCGACCCATTCACCATTGATGTAGAATTTCAGATACTCTTTCATGCCGCTCGGGCCTCCCTCCAAAGGTGTCAGACTATAATAAGTATAGGGGCAGGACCCGCGACCCGCGAGTCCTTACCCGACGATATGTCCGCTTTGTCATCGGCGATTAGCCGTGAACATTGTCCACATCATAGGCGGCAATCGTGGCGAGGTTCACGATATCCCCGACCGTCGCGCCCAGCGAGGCGATCTGCACCGGCTTTTCGAGGCCAAGCAGCATCGGGCCGATCACGGTAGCGCGGCTCATCGATTCCAGAAGCTTGGTCGAAATCGATGCGGCGTGAATGGCTGGCATCACGAGAACATTGGCCGGACCGCTGAGACGCGAGAACGGATACAGCATCCAGTGGTTCGGATTCAGCGCGACGTCCGCTGACATGTCGCCCTCATACTCGAAGTCAATGCCATCCATCTTGTCGAGAATGGCGACAGCCTCACGGACTTTCTCACCCCGTTCGCCCATCGGGTTGCCGAAGGTGGAATAGGACAGGAAGGCGACCCGCGGGATAAAGCCGACCGATTGAACGGCGCGCGCTGCCTCAATGGCGATGTCGGCAAGCTCCGGCCCGCCCGGCAGTTCGGTTACGCTGGTGTCCGCGATGAACACCGTCTTGCCGCGGTTGATCACCATCGACATGCCAATAACGGCCTGGCCCGGGATCGGGTCCAGCACCATCTGGGCGTCTTTCAGGGCAACATCATAGTTGCGGGTGACGCCTGTGACCATGCCGTCGGCATCGCCATTCTTCAGCATGCAGGAGCCGAATATGTTGCGGTCGTTGTTGACGAGGCGCTGCACGTCCCGCTTGAGGTAGCCCTCGCGCTGAACGCGGGCATACAGCATGTCCGTGTAGACTGGGTTATTGTCCGACAGGCGGGCATTGATGATTTCCAGCGATCCGGCCGGAACGCCCATCATTTCCATCGTCTGCTCAACCTGGGCTTCGCGGCCGATCAGGATCGGATGACCGAGGCCCTGATTCTTGAAGCTGTAGGCGGCGCGGACGACCGCCGGTTCTTCACCTTCCGCGAACACGATCCGCCGTTGTACTTCCTTGCAGCGCGCCTGCACGCCTTCGAGGAAGGCGGCGGCCGGATCGGAGCGGCGCTTCAACTGGGCACGGTAGGCATCCATGTCCGCGATGGGTTTGCGGGCAACGCCGGTGTCCATGGCGGCCTGCGCCACGAAGGGCGGGACGTGCGAGATGAGGCGCGGATCGAACGGAGAGGGGATGATATACTCCCGTCCGAAAGAGGGGCGTGAGCCGTGATAGGCGGCCGCCACTTCATCCGGCACGTCTTCACGTGCGAGTTCCGCCAAAGCGTAAGCGGCGGCGACCTTCATCTCTTCATTGATGCTGCGTGCCCGGACATCGAGCGCGCCGCGGAAGATGTAGGGGAAGCCGAGGACGTTGTTCACCTGGTTGGGATAGTCCGACCGGCCCGTCGCGATGATGGCATCATCACGGACGGTCTTGATCTCTTCCGGAGTGATTTCCGGGTCCGGATTGGCCATGGCAAAGATGATCGGGTTCGGCGCCATTTTCTTGACCATGTCCGCCGTCACGGCGCCCTTGATCGACAGGCCGAGGAAAATGTCCGCGCCTTCCATGGCTTCGGTCAGCGTCCGCTTGGTCGTCTTCACGGCGAAGGCGGATTTGAACTGGTCCATCCGTTCGGTGCGGCCTTCATAGACCACGCCCGTCGAGTCGCACATCAGGATGTTTTCCGCCTTCACGCCAAGATGGCGGATGAGGCCAGCGCAGGAGAGGCCTGCGGCGCCCGCACCGGAGACGGCGACTTTCACGTCTTTCAGGTCACGGCCTGTGATATGGCAGGCATTGATGATGCCCGCTGCGGCAATGATGGCCGTGCCGTGCTGGTCGTCATGGAAGACCGGAATGTCCAGCTCTTCGCGCAGGCGGCTTTCAATGACGAAACAGTCCGGAGATCCGATGTCTTCCAGATTGATGCCACCCCATGTGTCGCCAATGTTGCGAACAGTCCGGATGAAATCTTCCGCATCCTTCGTATTCACTTCGACATCGATACTGTCGATATCGGCGAAGCGCTTGAACAGGACGGACTTGCCTTCCATCACCGGCTTCGAGGCCATCGGGCCAAGATCGCCAAGGCCGAGAATGGCGGTGCCGTTTGAGATCACGGCGACCATGTTGCCCTTTGACGTATAGTCATAGGCCTTGTCTTCATCCTCTGCGATGGCAAGCACGGGAACGGCCACGCCCGGGCTGTATGCCAGCGACAGGTCCCGCTGGGTCCCCATGGGCTTGGTCGGCGCCATGGAAATCTTGCCGGCGGTCGGCTTGGAATGGAAATCAAGGGCTTCCTGATCGGTGAAGCTGGGGCGCTTTGACGTCATGACTTGGGGTCTGTTCTACGGGTCTGTTTCGGTTCTCGATTGGGGCCGGACCCTAGGCCGCACCGGGGAGGCTGCCAACTGCCTAAATGACCGAAAAGCATGCGATTTCAGCAAGGCTGGCCAGATGCTTTGCGAATCCCCTGGCAAACGGCTAGCGTCCGCGCGACATGGCTGACACTGCAACCTCCTCTCCTGCGAGCAAGACTTCTGCGCCGACCCCGTTCATGGCGCAATATCTTTCCATTAAAGCGCAGCAACCCGATGCGCTTTTGTTTTTTCGCATGGGAGATTTCTACGAACTGTTCTTCGACGATGCCGTAGACGCTGCGCGCATCCTCGACATCACGCTCACCTCGCGCGGGGAACATGAGGGCAAGCCTATCCCGATGGCCGGTGTGCCTTATCATGCGGCCGAAGGATATCTTGCCCGTCTGATCAAGGCCGGATGCCGTGTGGCGGTGTGCGAACAGACCGAAAGTCCGGCCGAAGCGAAGAAGCGCGGCTCCAAGGCGATCGTGAACCGGGAGATTGTGCGGATCGTCACGCCTGGCACCCTGACGGAGGAGGCATTGCTGCCCGCCCGACAGGGACAGGCGCTGGCCGCCATTGCTTTGGGGGCAGGGGGAACAGAAGCGGCGATCGCCGTTTGCGACGTGTCGACAGGCACATTCGACGTCGCGGCGGTCGACCCGCCTGCACTCGCCGACATGTTGATGGCCTGGCCGCTGTCGGAATTGCTGGCAGCCGACGCCGACAGCGGCAAACCGCCGATCATTTCGGCGACCGCGGCGTCTGCTGCACCGGTCACGTGGCGGCCCGCGCGGGCGGCGACGCACAAGACCGGGGAGGCGCTCCTGAAGGAAGCCTTCGATATCGCCGCCATCGATGCGCTCGGGGACTTCAGCCGTACCGAGCTTTCCGCCATCGGCCTGCTGCTCGACTATGTGAAGCTGACACAGGCAGGCAGCGAGATCCGCCTCGATCCGCCGCGCCGGCCCGATCCATCCGGGCATCTGTCGATTGATCCGGCAACCCGGGCCAGCCTCGAGATCGACCGGGCCATGAATGGCGGACGTGACGGATCCCTCCTCGGCACGATCGACCGGACGGTTACCGCGCCCGGCGCGCGCCTTCTGGCGGCCCGCCTCGCACGGCCTTCACTCGACAAGGCGGAGATCGAGGCCCGTCTCGATGCTGCGGCTTGGTTCGTGGACGACACATCTGCGCTTGAGGATCTAAGGGCCCGGTTGCGCCAGGCCCCGGACCTGGAGCGTGCCCGGACGCGTCTCAATCTTGGCCGAGGCGGCCCACGCGACCTGCTTGCCATTGCCAATGCGCTGCAGGCGGCAAGCGAAGGGGCGGGTCTTCTGAAACAATCCGGCGCATTGCCGGACCAGCTGGCGCGTGCCTGCGAACAGCTGGACCTGTCAGGCCAGCCTGGCCTTGCGGAACTTGCAGGGGACATGGCGCGCGCCATCAAGGAAAGTCCGCCAACCCTCGCACGAGATGGCGGGTTCGTGGCAACCGGATGGGACAAGGCTCTGGACGATGTCCGGGCGTTGCGGGACGACAGCCGCAAGATCATTGCGGAGATGCAGGCGCGCTATGCCAGCGACACCGGTATTTCTGCATTGAAAGTCAAGTTCAACAATGTGCTCGGCTATTTTGTCGACGTGCCGGCAAAGCACGGCGACACATTGATGACGCCCCCCTGGTCGGAGACCTTCATTCACCGGCAGACGCTTGCCGGGAATGTCCGCTTTTCGACCAGCGAACTGGCGGACCTTGCCGGACGGATCTCGCGTGCGGAGGAAGAGGCCAAGGCGCGGGAACTGGCGATCTTTGATGAGCTGTCAACGCGCGTGTCAGCGGCCAGTGCTGAATTGTCCGCGAGTGCCGGGGCGATTGCCAGACTGGATGTGGCCGCTGCGACGGCAGCCTGGGCTCTGGAAGCAGAGGCTGTCCGTCCACGGATTGAAGAAGCGCCCGTCTTCGAAGCAGATGCCCTGCGCCACCCGGTTGTCGAAGCCGCGCTCAAAAAGGAGGGGCAGGGCTTTACCGCCAATGCCCTGACGCTTGATGCGCATGGTGGAGACGCGCCGCGCCTCCTGCTGGTGACCGGGCCGAACATGGCCGGCAAGTCCACCTATCTGCGCCAGTCGGCGCTTGCAGTGATCCTGGCGCAGGCTGGTTTGTTTGTCCCGGCGCGCAGCATCCGGGTCGGTCTCGCGGACCGTGTTTTCTCCCGTGTGGGTGCGTCCGACGATCTGGCGCGCGGACGGTCCACCTTCATGGTGGAGATGGTTGAGACCGCCGCGATCCTGACCCAGGCGACCAGCCGCAGCTTTGTCATCCTCGACGAGGTCGGCCGGGGCACGTCGACCTGGGACGGGCTGGCCATCGCCTGGGCGGCGGTCGAACATCTGCACTCGACCAATGGCTGCCGGGCCCTGTTTGCCACGCACTATCATGAGCTGACGGGACTTGCAGATGATTTGGCCGGCGCGGCCAATGCGTCTTTGCGGGCCCGTGAATGGAAGAACGATCTGGTCTTCCTGCATGAAGTGCAGCCGGGGCCTGCCGACAGGTCTTACGGGGTCCAGGTTGCGCGTCTTGCGGGCCTGCCGAAAAAGGCGGTGACGCGCGCCGCGCAGATCCTGAAGCGTCTCGAAACCGATCCTTCATCGGCCGAAACCCTGCCGCTGTTTGCAGCGTCGCCTCTGAGTGTCGAAGAGGAGGAGGCAGACGCGCCTGCGCCGTCCGGAGCTGGCGACCGGCTCGCGAGCCTGCTGGAAGACATCGATCCGGATTCCCTGACACCCCGGGAGGCATTGGACCTGGTTTACAGGCTGAAGGACGAAGCGAGGAACGAGGACTGAGGCCTGGCTTGATCGCTCAAGAGCTTCGAGAATGTGGATTGCGGCGCGCAGGGACTGGTCGTTTTCGATCCGGTCGATCAGCCGTTTGCCGTCTCGGCGCAGGCCCATGATCTTCAGGTCCCGCTCGGCTTTTCCGGATGCAGGAAGTTCAATGACAAAAGGTTCGTAGAAAAAGTCGATCGGCTTGTTGAGAGCAATCGCCACATCCCTCAGGCGTCCCGCAGAGAGACGGCTCTGACCGGCCTCGTATTTCTGGATCTGCTGGAATGTGATCCCCAACAGGGAGGAAAGCGCTTCCTGGGTCAGGCCGAGTTCCCGCCGGGCCTGTCTCACTTTCTGGTACTGGATGTCCTGGTACTGGATGTCGCAATCGAATTGGTATGCAAACACCGAACCAAATTCAATCTGTGCGTGTAGTTTTTAGAAACCCAGCCTCAGAACCTGTAGCAGAAATGGAAAACCGCAGGCGGCTGCCTGCGGCTTGATCCGGAAATCATTGTCGGTTTCGCGTCGTTGCGATCAGTTCGGGTCGAGGCGGATGATGTCGTCTTCCTCACTCGCGGCAAACGCGTCGTCTTCGCCGGCGAAGACGGGACCGGGAACATCCTTGTTGAAATCAACGGACCCCAGCTGATCGGATCCGATGAGCCGGGGCTCGCTGGATGTGCTGCCAAGGTTCAGGTTCAGCGTGCCGCCGGAAATGGAGGTTTCCTGGACCGATCCGGGCAGGGAAAGGTTCAACGTGCCCGCTGGCTCCTGCACAGCGACCGTGTCAGTTGTTTCCGGAGAGGCCTTTGAATTCGATTCCGAACAGGCGACACCAGCAAAAGCAGCTGAAGCAACGGCGAGGACGGTCATAAGTTTCATATTCATGTCCCTGATCTTGTCCCTGAGACTAGCGGCCTGCAAGCCTCTCCTGCACAGAGTCCCAGAAAATGGCAGGGATATCAATGCCGCTTAATTTCTTGATGGCCTGAACGCCTGTGGGGGACGTGACGTTAATCTCGGTTAGCCGTCCGCCGATGACATCGATACCGGTCAGAACCAGGCCGCGCTTGCGCAGTTCAGGGCCGATGGCGTCACAGATCCGCTTGTCGGCGTCGCTGAGATCGGATTTTTCGGCCGTTCCGCCAACGACAAGGTTTGAGCGCACCTGACCGGATTTCGGGCGCCGGTTCAGCGCGCCGACGGCCTTGCCATCGACCAGCATGATTCGCTTGTCGCCCTCGCTGACCGCCGGAAGGAAGGCCTGCACCATGACGGGCTCGCGGGATTTCGAGAAAAACAGCTCAAGCAGGGAGTCGAGATTGGAATCGTCTTCTTTCAGCCGGAATACGCCGGCACCGCCATGTCCGTAGATCGGCTTGACGATGATGTCCTTGTAGCGCTCCCGGAAATCCTCGATTGCCGCCGGGTCGCGGCTGACCAGTGTCGGCGGCATCAGGTCCGGGAACATGAGCGGCAGAATCTTTTCCGGGCTGGAGCGAACCCCAGCCGGATCGTTCAGCACCAGCGTCTCGCCACTGATCAGCTCCAGCATGTGACAGGCGGTGATGTAGGAAAGGTCGAACGGCGGATCCTGACGCATCAGCACGACGTCGACGTCCTTTGCGAGGTCGAGCGTCACCGCTTCGCCGAAGACGCCTGGGGCACCCGGAACCCGCTGGACTTTTGCCGGCCGCACCCGCGCCGTGACACGTGTGCCTTCCAGGCTCATATCCTGCGGACCGTAGACAAAAAGCTCCATGCCACGGGCCTGCGCCGTCTCGGCCAGGGCAAAAGATGTGTCGCCATCGATTTTGACGTGCTCAAGCGGATCCATCTGGATCGCGACGCGAAGACTCATTGGGCGCTCCCGGTTGCAGGAACGCGAGCAGGGCGTCCCGTCAGTAACTTGCGCCGAGCAGCTCGGCGTCCGACCCATATGAGGTATCAGGGGCGTTTTGGTAAGAGGTCGGCTGGCCCTGCAGTTCCGGTTCCGGCGCATGGACCTCCGGTTCGAGCAGGCGGACATAGGATACGACCTGCTTTACCCCCGCAACCACACTTGCCTCCTCGGCGGCTTTTTTCAGCTCTTTTGCCGAACGCGCGGTCCCCATGAGATAGACGATGCCGTCATAGGTCTCGATGTTGAAATTGAGGCTCTTGACCGTTTTGGAGCCGATCAGCCGCGCCCGGACACGGCCGGTGATGACCTCGTCAGAGACATTGGCGATGAAGCCGCCCGGCGGTTCGATCTTGATCTCGTTTGCCACGTCTTTCGTGAGGGCGGCGCTCCATGCGATGCCTTCCGCCTTGACCCGGTCTTCCGGAAAATTCACCCGGCCGCTCAGCAGGACGAGGCCGTTTGCGACCTCGACATCCACCTCGGAGAATTTCTCGGTGTTTTCAGACAGGAGTTTTGCCTTGATCTGGTTGGACACGTTCGCGTCATCCAGTGCCTGGCCCATTGTCTTGTCCTGCGCCGCCGTGAGTCCGACAGCGCCCGCCGTTCCCACCGCTGCGACCACACAACCGCCCAGCGGCAGCAGGAGTGTCAGGGACAGGGCGAGAGCGGGAAGGGGGGATTTCATAGGCAACTCCGGAACGTTCGGGCGACGGTAGCGGCTTCTACTCGCAGCTTGGGGCGAAATTCTGGCAAGATGGCCGGTTGCAGCCCGGAGGCTGCAGTCAGCGCACCGGTGACAGACAATACGGGTTTCTTCTGGTTGTGAAGCGCCCCGCGTGATAATATGTGAGGATGAGTAACCAGAAGGAATGAAAACCCTGACTTCCAGCGCTCCGCGGCTCCAGGCCGCAAAGCAGGCCACCATCGAGGATATCCGTGCCGTGGCCGAGTCTCTCGCAAAGTCCCTTGAAGACGATAAGGCTGAAGATCTTCTCTTCATCGACCTTCAGGGCAAATCCTCGCTTGCCGATTTCATGATCATCGCGTCTGGCCGTTCCGGTCGCCACGTGGCTGCGCTTGCCGATCACATTTCACAGGAAGCGAAGAAACTCACCGGCCGTCCGGCGAGCGTCGAAGGCATGCCGAATGCAGACTGGGTCCTGATCGATACAGGGGATGTGATCGTCCACCTTTTCCGGCCTGAAGTCCGGGAGTTCTATAATCTGGAAAAGATCTGGGCATCAGATTCAGCCCACATGCGCAGCAAGGCCAACTAGGCGCCATGCGCCTGACTTTCCTGGTGGTCGGCAAGATGAAGTCCGGCCCGGAACGCGAGCTTGTTGACGAATACGTCAAGCGCGCCCGGCCTGTGGCGCGTGGATTGGGCTTCCGGGGCATCGAAGAAGTCGAAGTCGCCAGTGGCGGCGGACTGGATGCCGAAGCCGAACGCCTCCTCGAAAAAATTCCGGCAGGCGCGCGTGTTCTGCGCCTTGATGAGTTCGGGCCAGCCATGGGCTCAACCGATTTTGCCGGGAAACTCGCAACCTGGCGGGATCAGGGCACGCCGGACCTGGTTTTCCTGATTGGTGGGGCTGAGGGTTATGGCGATGCGGTGCGCAAATCCGCGCCGGACACGCTGGCATTCGGGCCACAGACCTGGCCGCACCGTTTCGTACGGGCGATGCTGGCCGAGCAGGTTTACCGGGCGATGTCGATTCTTGCGGGAACGCCTTATCACAAGGCCTGACCGCCTATGGGCGGCGAGGTCGTTCAGCCGGCGTAAAGCGAGGGCTGCGGAGCGAACGCCATAACGAACAGCACGCCCGCCAGCGCTGCAAATGTTGCAAGCGTGACCCATCTTGAAAGGGCGGTCTGGGCGTTCATTCTTGGCATCCTTCTGGCCGGTTTCCTTACCCGTCCCGATATGGGGACGGTGTCTCTTGATGAACACTTTCCAAACGGAATGGGTTCCATGCGCGGCTTGAATAAGGCAATTTCCGGGCCAGCGATGACACCTCGTTCATCTTGTTGATCCCACCCCGTTCCCGGCCTAGACCAGAAATCGACATCAAGCCGGTGCGGGAGACGAAGCAATGTCAGGTTGGCGGGATTTCCTGAAAGTGTACTGGCCGCTGATTGCGGTGGCCGCCGTGGGCCTTATCGCCGCCATGATGCTGATGGACCCGGCGCCCCCGAAAAAGATCCGCTTTGCGGCCGGCTCGCCCGGCGGCGCCTATCATGCGTTTGCCGAGCGGTATCAGCGCCTGCTGCAGGAGCAGGGGGTGCAGGTCGATCTCGTCGACACGGCAGGATCCATCGAAAATCTTCGGCTCCTAGACGATGGCGATGTGGACGTCGCCCTGGTTCAGGGCGGGCTTGCCTCACGGCAGGATCGTGAAGTGCTGCACTCGCTGGGCGGCCTGTTTCCGGAGCCGTTCTGGGTCTTCGTGCGCGCTGGCAATGGCATCAACGCGTTCGGGGACCTGCGCGGCTATCGCTTTGCGATCGGGCCGGCCGGATCGGGCACGCGCTCCCTCGCATTGTCCCTGCAATCGGAATTTGGTGGTACCTGGCCAGCCAGTGCGCAGCTGACCCTGGCGGGGAGCGAAGCGGCCGATGCGTTGCGTGCCGGCACGGTGGATGCGGTGGCTTTCGCAGCATCGGTCGAGGCGCCTTATGTGCAGGACATGCTGCGCGATCCGGCCGTGGAATTGCTGCCGTTCGAACGGGCGCCGGCGCTGGCACGGCGGCAGGACGCCCTTTCTGCGGTCACATTGCTGCGCGGCGTCGTCGATATTGGTGCCGACATTCCGTCGGCGGACGTGCCGCTGGTCGCTCCGGTTGCTCAGCTCGCTATCCGCAAAGATGTGCATCCGGCCATCGAAGCGTTGCTGATCGATTCCGCGATGGCCATTCATGGGGATGGTTACCTGTTGTCAGCGGCTGGCACCTGGCCGGACCCCGATGCGACGGACCTGCCGGTCTCCAGCCAGGCCCGGCGGTATTACAGGGATGGCCCGTCTTTCCTGCGGCGGTATTTCTCGTTCGATGTTGCCAACTTCCTCGACCGGGCCTGGGTGCTCGCCATCCCGCTGCTGACGCTGTTGTTCCCGCTCGTTCGTGCAGCGCCGCCGATCTATCGCTGGCGCGTGCGGCGGAAAATCTATGTCTGGTACAAGGACATCCGGGAACTTGAATCCCGAGGGCGGGCTTCGCCAACCCCGGAAGAGCGGGCGCAGATCGTCAAGGAATTGCAGGAGCTGCAGGAAGAGATCGGTGCGGTGGACGTGCCGCTGTCCTATACCGACGACCTCTACCGCCTGCGCAGCCATGTCGAGTTCGTCAAACAGCTGGTGATGAACCCGAAAGGCTCTGTTTCGGCGCCAGCTCTCGGCGCTTAGGGCTTACCAGGTTTCGCACCAGGGCCTGAGATCCAGTTCGTGCGTCCAGGCAGAGCGATGCTGCTGGTGCAGCCAGACATAGTTCTTTGCAATCTCGTCCGGGATGAGCAGTCCGTCCCGCGCGCGCCGATCAGCGGCGTCCGGCAGCATGTCCCGGATGAAAGCTGAATCGATGGCGCCATCGATCACGACATGGGCCACATGGATGCCCTTCGGGCCAAGCTCCCGCGCCATCGACTGGGCAAGCGCCCGGAGCGCGTGCTTGGCACCGGCAAAGGCCGAGAAGCCGGCGCCGCCCCGCATCGCGGCCGTGGCGCCGGTGAAAATGATCGTGCCGCGCGCTCGTGGGCTCATGACGCGGGCGGCTTCGCGTCCAGTGAGGAAGCCGGCAAAGGCCGCCATCTCCCAGACCTTGTGGTAGACGCGGCTGGTCGTGTCGGTGACCGGGAAGTGGACGTTCGCGCCGATATTGAAAACGCAGGCTTCGATGGGGCCCACTTCCGCCTCCACCTGGTCGAACAGGGCGACGGTTTCGTCTTCGCTGCGGGCATCAACGCCGAAGGCGCGGGCCTTGCCGCCTTCGGCCTCAATCGATCCGACCAGTGCATCGAGATCGGAGAGGTTGCGGGGGCGGCGGGTGACACAGGCCGTCAGGCCTTCGCGCGCGAAGGCTTTGGCAATTGCGCCGCCGGTCGCATCGCCCGCCCCAATGATCAGAGCTGCACCGTTTGCCATGCCGAAAGCCTCCTCCAGTGTTTTGCAAAGGCTCGCCGATCAAAGTGAGTTTGTAAAGAGAACTCACTCTTCAGCTGGGCTGAACCTGAGCGGTTAGCGCTGGCAGGACGGGCAGTAGAAGGTCGAACGGCCTGACTGGACGAGGCGTTTGATTGTAGCGCCGCAGGCCGGGCAGGGCTGGCCCTCGCGGTCATAGACAGCGAAGCGGTGCTGGAAATAGCCGAGCTCCCCGCTGGCGCTGGCGAAATCCGAGATGGAGGAACCGCCCGCCTCGATGGCCTCGGCGATGACATCATTGACGGCCGGGGCAAGCCGCGCGGCGCGCTGGCCGGGAATGCTTTGCGACAGGCGTTTCGGCGAGATCTTTGACCGCCACAGCGCCTCGCAGACATAGATGTTTCCAAGGCCAGCGATGACCGACTGGTCCAGCAGGGCAGCCTTGATCGGGGCCTTCTTGCCCTTCAGGGCGGTGTCGAGATAGGCGGCGGAGAAATGATTGCTCAGCGGCTCCGGCCCCATGGCCATTAACCGTGGATAAGCCTGAAATTGCTCGGCAGGCCAGAGCTCCATGAAGCCGAACCGGCGGGGGTCGTTATAGGTGACTATGTCATGACTATCGAGGACCATAACGACATGATCATGGGCCGGATCTGTGCCTGTTTCGTGCTTATAACGGGCTGTCACATGACCACTCACCGTGAAGCGTCCGGTCATGCCGAGATGCATCACCAGAACCTCGCCGGAAGAGAGCTCCACCGTCAGGAATTTTGCCCGACGCCCGAGGCGCACAACCTTCTGCCCAGACACCCGTTCGGCGAAGCGTTCAGGGAAGGGGAAGCGCAGGTCTGCCCGGTTCTGGGTCAGCGATACGATCGTGCGGCCCTCCATGACGGGGGCGAGTCCGCGGCGAACTGTCTCGACTTCAGGTAATTCAGGCATGGTTATGGCATATAGCCTAGGCAGTACGGGGTAACTATGGTGGCGCGCATGTCTGCTGAACCTGAAACAGAGCGCCCGGACGGCGAACGCAAGGTTTCCTTCGGATTCGAAGAGGTGACCGAAAGCGAGAAGGTGGCGCGCGTCAAAGGCGTGTTCCGTTCCGTCGCGTCGCGCTACGACCTGATGAACGACCTCATGTCCGCCGGCGTGCACCGACTGTGGAAGCATGATGCGATGAACCGCGTGAACCCGCAGCCGGGTGAGCGTCACCTGGACGTGGCGGGCGGCACGGGCGAGCTGGCCCGGGCCTTCCTGGAACTCGCTGACAAGGCCGGCAAACGGCGCGGCATCGACAAGCCGGCGACCGCCATCGTGTCAGACATCAATGACGCCATGCTGGAAGCGGGCAAGGCGCGTGCCGACAATGCGAAATGGGAAGGCCGACTGGACTGGGTCTGCGCCGATGGCCAGAACCTTCCATGGGCGGACAACAGCTTTGACGTGGTCACCGTGTCTTTCGGTATTCGCAACTTTGCCGACCGGGTGGCCGGCCTGAAGGAATTCCGCCGCGTGCTGAAGCCGGGTGGCCGTCTCGCCGTGCTGGAATTCAGCCACATGACGGCGCCCGCCCTGCAGGCGGCGTATGACAAATACAGCTTCAATGTGATCCCGCAGCTGGGCAGCCTCGTCGCGGGCGACAAGGAAAGCTACCAGTATCTCGTGGAGTCGATCCGGAAGTTTCCCGATCAGGAGACCTTCCGTGCCGAGATCGAAGGGGCGGGGTTCTCGAACGTGTCTGTCACGAATTATTCGGGCGGCATCGCAGCCCTGCACTTCGGCTGGGCCGTCTGACGATGGGGATGATCGGGGATTACCGCCGCCTGATGCGGGCCGGGGTGGCGCTGGCGCGGCATGACGTGATCCTGCCGGCGGACTACCAGTCGCGCCTGCCGATGGCGGCGCGCATTGCCGGCGGTACGCTGCGTCTGGTCACGGGCGGGGCTCGCGGACGTCCGGGTCAGCGTCTGGCGCGTGCACTTGAAGGATTGGGCCCGGCCTATATCAAGCTTGGCCAGTTCCTCGCCACGCGGCCGGACGTGTTCGGTACCGAAGTCACTTCCGATCTCGACCATCTGAAAGACAAACTGCCGCCTTTCTCCATGAAAGCGGCCCGCGCGGCGCTCGTGGCGGAATTTGGCGCTGCAGAAGCAGACCGTCTGTTTGCAGACCTTTCAGAACCCGTGGCTGCCGCTTCATTGGCGCAGGTGCACCGGATGGACCTGCCCGATGGCGCACGGGCCGTGAAGATCCTGCGCCCGAAGATCGAGGAACAGCTGTCAAAAGAACTGTCGGCCATGAAGCGGGCCGCGCGCACCATCGAAGGGGTCTCCGCCGAGAGCCGCCGCCTGAAGCCGGTCGCCTTCACCGAAACCATCGCCACCGCCATGATGCGCGAGACCGACCTTCGCCTTGAAGCAGGCGGGGCCGACGAGATGCGCGCGCTCAGCGAGAAGAATGGCTATTTCCAGGTTCCGAAAATCGACTGGGACCGGACAGGCCGCCGTGTGCTGACCATGGACTGGGTGGAAGGCAAGTCATTGACCGACCCCACCGCGCTGGACCGGCCGGATATCGACCGCAAGACGCTGGCGAACGACATCACCCGCGGTTTCCTGACCAATGCGATCGAGCATGGCGTCTTCCATGCCGACATGCACGAAGGCAATCTCATCCTGACGCCGGACGGGAAGATCGCCCTCATCGATTTTGGCATTATTGGCCGGATCGGCATGACCGAGCGACGCTTCCTGGCGGAGATCCTGTGGGGCTTCCTGAAGCGTGATTATGTCCGCGTCGCGGAAGTCCATTTCGAGGCTGGCTACGTTCCGGCGTCCCAATCGGTGGGTGAGTTCGCGCAGGCGCTGCGCACCATTGGTGAGCCGATCCATGGCAAACCGGCCGAGGAAGTCTCCATGGGCCGGGTGCTGCTGCAGCTGTTCGACTACACCCACACATTCGGCATGGCGCTGCGCCCGGAACTTGTCCTGCTGCAGAAGACGATGGTGCAGGTGGAAGGTGTCGCGCGCGCCATCGACCCGGCGCACAATATCTGGAACGCCTCCGAACCCGTCGTTGAAAGCTGGATCCGCCGCAGCTTCGGTCCGCAGGGCGCCGCGAAGCTCATCTCGGACAATGTTCGTGAGGTGACGAACCGCCTGAAACGCCTGCCGGAAGTGATGGACCGGTTCGAAGCCTTCATGGAGCATGAGCTGGAAGAGGCGCCCGCGCCGCCGAAGAAGCCGTTTGCGCCCTGGTGGGGCTGGTTCGGGCTTGTCGTGGCGCTTGCCGGTCTGGCAGTATGGGCCCTCAAATAGGAGGGCCAATCTATGGCGCACACCGGTGGATGCCAGTGCGGTCGCGTACGCTACGAAATGGATGTGCTGGAGCAGGCCCATGCCTGCCATTGCCGCATGTGCCAGAAGGCGACCGGCGGCTTGTTTGCCGTGCTCGTCGGTGCGCCCAAAGACAAGATCCGCTGGACAGCCACGCCGCCTGAAGAATTTCAGAGTTCGAACCTCGCACGGCGCGCCTTCTGCAAGGCCTGCGGCACACCGCTTGGCTTCACCTATGAACTGCCCGATGCGCGCCAATATGTGACCATCGGTAGCCTGGACCATCCGGAGAATGCGCCGATCCAGCACCAGTTTGGCCTCGAGTCGAAAGTTCCGTTCGTGTCCTTCTGCGAGGATGTGCCGGGCGAGCGCACCGGCGATACGCCAGCCATAAGTGAATTTCTCGCGGGTATGACGTCCAACCAGGCGTGAACTCTCCTTAATGGAGTAAAGTGTTAACGCGCCTTAAGCATCGCCCTAGACTGGCAGCAGCTCCCGATGAAAGGACCTGCCATGAAGGGCTTCATTGCCTACGCACTGCTTGGCGTTTTGCTGGCTTCGCCGGTTGCGGCCCAGATTGCTGGGTCTGGAAAGCGCACACCGGAGGCAGAAGCGCAGCTGGCGAAGATCCGGAAAGTGCCGCCAAAGCCGACCGCAACGTCTCGCGCCGAACCGAAGCTGAGCGGCGCGCCACATGGCGGAAAACGCACGAGTCCCGTTGTGATCGTGGATGTCCGCGCCGCAAAAGGACTGGCCGCAACTTCCGGGGTTCGTGTTTTCCGGGGCAGCCGCGTTTCGCTGGTGAGGCCGGGTGTTCGCCAGCTGGCGAAGGCACCGGCAATCGGCAAGCGGCGCAGCCAGATGAAGCTGGTCCGCGTTGGCGCAAGCCCCCGCACCACTTTCACCGCCTATGGGATCGACCTCGCCGAACGGCATGAGGAAATGCCGGTTCGCCCGCCGACGATCCGTGTGAATCCTTAACGCACACTGTGTTTTCACGCGAATTTCATGGCGGTCGCGCAAGGATTCTGGGTTAAGAGAGACCTGAAAAGACGACCCGGGACCTATGAGCGACAAACGCATCCTCCTGATCATTGGCGGCGGCATCGCCGCCTATAAAAGCCTCGAGCTGATCCGAGAGATCGGCCGGCGCGGCATTGCCTGCCGTTGCATTCTGACCTCCGGCGGATCGCAATTCGTGACGCCGCTGTCTGTATCTGCCTTGTCCGGCGAGAAGGTTTTCACCGAACTTTTCGATTTGGATGACGAGGCCGAGATGGGCCATATCCAGCTGTCACGCTCGGCCGACCTCGTCGTCGTCTGCCCGGCAACGGCGGACCTGATGGCGAAGGCCGTGCATGGCCACGCCAATGACCTTGCCTCCACCACGTTGCTCGCCACCGACACGCCGGTGCTGATGGTGCCGGCCATGAATGTCCGTATGTGGCAGCACGCAGCGACCGTGCGGAACGTCGCCCAGCTCCGTGCCGACGGGGTCTCCGTGATGGAGCCCGACGAGGGCGCGATGGCGTGCGGCGAGTTCGGCCCTGGCCGCCTGCCGCAGGTCCCGGCGATCATGGCCGAGATCGAACGCCAGCTGGAAGGCCAGACAGAGGGCAAGGGAGGTGGCCTGCTGGAGGGCACCCATTGCGTGGTCACCGCCGGCCCGACGCGCGAACCGCTGGATCCGGTCCGCTTCCTGTCGAACCATTCTTCCGGCCGGCAGGGTTATGCCATTGCCGGGGCGCTTGCGGCCGAAGGCGCGCGCGTGACACTTGTCTCCGGGCCGGTCGCGATTGAGCCGCCGCGCGGTGTGGACCTCGTAAAGGTCGAGACAGCACGCCAGATGCTGAAGGCTGTCGAAGAGGCGCTGCCGGCAGACGTGTTTGTTTCCGTCGCCGCTGTGGCCGACTGGCGCCCAGCCCGCGCCGCCACGAAGAAGCTGAAGATCAAGGGCGCCGGCAGTGCGACGCCCTCCATGGAACTCGCCGAGAACCCGGACATCCTTCGCACCATCTCGAACAAGCGTAAGCACCGCCCGGCGCTGGTCGTCGGCTTTGCCGCCGAGACCAATGATGTCGAAGAGCATGCCGCCGCCAAGCTGAAGCGGAAGGGCTGTGACTGGATCGTTGCCAATGACGTCTCCGGCGATGTCATGGGCGGCACGGAAAACGAGATCGCGCTTGTCACCCGCGACGGTGTCGACCGCTGGCCTCGCATGGGCAAGGACGAGGTCGCCCGCCGCCTCGCGCAGAAGATCGCGGACGCCCTCGATGGTTCCGATGACGATGTGAGATTGGCTGCCGAATAGCGGCGTCTCTGCCTGCTTGACTTGGCCTGCCGACTCCCGCACCGCTGCGGGCATGAACGAGGTTAATGTCGCGGTCCTGCCGCTCCCGCATTTCGAAGGGCTCCAGCTGCCCGCCTATGAAACCGCCGGTTCCGCCGGAATGGATGTGCGCGCCGCCGTGCCGGCAGGGGAGCCGATGGTATTGGCCCCGGGTGAACGGGCCATGGTGCCGACCGGTCTCTGCGTGGCGATCCCGCAAGGCTATGAGATTCAGGTGCGTCCGCGCTCCGGCCTCGCGGCCAAGCACGGCCTCACCTGCCTCAATACGCCCGGCACGATCGACAGCGATTATCGCGGTGAGATCAAGGTGATCCTCATCAATCTCGGCCAGGACGCCTTCACCATCCAGCGCGGTGAACGTATCGCCCAGCTGGTGCTTGCCCCGGTGACCCACCTTGCCTGGCAGGCGGTCGACAGTCTCGACGAGACCGAGCGGGGCGCCGGGGGCTTCGGCTCTACAGGGCGATAGGATCTGGCCGCTAGGGTCTCGGCGCTCGCTTCCAGGCGATCCTTCCCGTTTTCCCGTTTTCATGCGATTTTCCTTGAACCGGTGTTCAGGGATCACCATATATCGTTTGTCGATATGAAGGAGGACGGGGTTTATGGATCCGTTTCAGATGGTTGTCGTCATCGTGGCGATTGTTTTCGGGACGAAAGCCTGGCGTGACCACATGCGCTTCAAGGAAATGCGGGCCAATGAGCGGGCCTCCGATGCCGATTTCGACCGGATGACGCAGGAAGTCGCTCGCCTGAAAGAACGTGTTCGCGTGCTCGAACAGATCGTCACCGATGGTGACAAGCGTCTCAGCGAGGAGATTTCCCGGCTCGCATGAGCCCGTTTTGCCGTCCCGTCCACCCCCTGAACAGGAGATAAGATAATGCCCTTGCTGTATCCTTTTGTAGTCTTCCTCCTGTTGCTGATCCTGGCCACACTGATCCGCGGGCCCGAGCGTCCGAAGGCGTCCAGCCAGAAGGATGAGGAGCTCTCCCGGCTGCGCGACCGCGTGGAGGTTCTTGAGCGTGCCGTACTGGATCAGGACCGCGACCTGCGCCGGAAATTCGACGGTCTTTGATCCCCGTTATTCCGGCAGGGCCGCCAGCCAGTCCGTGATCGCGCTTGCAAGTTCGCCTGGTACTTCCGGCAACAGCGCGTGGCCAGCTCCATCGATCCGGACAGCCGTGACCTGGTCCCCCAGTTCCGCTTCCAGCAGGTCAATCGTATCGGCCGGTGGGGCGATCGAATCTTGCAACCCGGTGATGACCAGCATTGGCTTGCCGCCTGCCTCCCACCAGAGCGGAGACTCCACAGAACGGGTTGCCGCGCCCTGCAAGCGGGCCGTTTCCATGTGCCAGCCACGCAGCCAGTAATCCGGAATGTCGTTACCCTCTGCGAAGAATCCATAGCGGACCGCTTCCCGGTGTTCTTCCGGCGTCAGGCGCGGATCGAAGCTCTGCATCAGGGCGGTGTTTGCCTTTTCCGGGATCGGCTTCAGCCCGCCGGCGGCCAGCAGGATGACACCGCGCACCTGATCCGGGTGCCGTGTGGCGACGGCACGGGCGAGCCGGTTGCCGAAGGCGTGGCCCAGCACAACAACGGGCGCGTCCCGCGTTTCCAGATAGATGGCGGCATCATCGGCCAGGTCGAACAGGTTGGGGGCCTCAACGGATGCCTGTGTTCCGTTGATTGCCGGGGCTTCGAACAGCGTGACGCTGTATCCGGCGCCCGTGAGATGCTGCGCAAGTTCGTTGAAATCGCTGGCTTCGCGTCCGGCGCTGGCGAACATGACGACCTCCGGTCCTGTGCCGGAGCGATAGGCTTTCAGCCGCGTCGACCCCTCCTCATATCTCCAGGTATCGCCGATCGGGGCGCGGGCGATATCACCGGGGGCATAAGGAGAAGGGGACATACAGGCGCTCACAAGGCTGGCGAGAAGAAACAGGGGCAGGGCGAAAAGGGATCTCATCATGTTTTGTCTTTCGGCGCTAACAGGCGGGGCAAAGTCTCGCTGAAAGCCTTGTCAGGCAAGGTGCTTAACGCGGCCAGAAAAATTCGATCTGCCGCTTTTGGCAAACCTCCAGAAGATTGTGTTTCTATCAACCCAAGAGAGGGGAAAATGCCATGACGACGCAGAAACCGGTCTTCGGGAAGAAAACGTCCGCGCAGACGCGCCGGGCGGCCCCGCGCCCTGCTGCGTCTCAGGCGCTTTCTGAAAAGGCCGAAGCCTTCCTGCAGCGGGAACGCGAGGCGGCAGGTGAAAAAATCCACGATGCGGATGGTGCCTCTTCTTCCTCTGCAAACAGCGGTGTATCCGGGGGCAAACCCGTTTGGGGACGCCGCGTCTTCGCGCGGATTTTCGATGAACTACTGGTCTGGGGGCTGCTCTTCCTGATGTTCCACGAGGACATTGGCCGGCAGCTTTCCGTTTATATCGAAGCGCCGATGGGCAGTGCCCAGGAGGATGCGGCGGGTGTCGGCCTGATCGGATACGCCCTGATCTGGGCTCTCATAGAATGCGCTTACAATATCGCGATGGAAGCGTCCCGCCTTCAGGCGACGCTTGGCAAGTTGTTAGTCGGAGCGGTCGTGACAGACCGCGATGGCGGCAAGCCCAGCCTTCGCGCCGTGGTCATGCGCAATTCGCTCGGGCGGTTTGCGGTCAACCTCATTCCGTTCAATGCCGGTTACCTTATGGGCCTGTTCAAAAAAGACCGCCGGTGTGTGCACGACATGATAGCCGGCACGATGGTGCGCAAGCGGGTACCTGTGGCGGCGTCTGCCGGATACAGCGAAGTGTTTGCCTGATCTGATCGCGGGTCAGACCATCAGATCAGCACGCTGTCATCCTTGGAGAATTTCGCGAGCAGATAGGCGTCCGTATCCTCGATCGTATCGAGTTTTCCGAAGGCAAATGCCTCCCGGTCAAAAACCAGGTCGCGCGGGCGGAGCGGCCGGCTGATCTCGAGCCCCTCCAGCGTGCGTGCGCGGGAAAAGGCAACATAGGTCTGTCCGTGTGCGAACATGCCATGGTCGAAATCGATATAGACCTTGTCCAGCGTCAGGCCCTGCGCCTTGTGGATCGTGACGGCATAGGCGAGCCGTAATGGCATCTGCTTGAATGTGCCGACGACTTCGCGCTTCACCTTCTTGGTTTCAGGGTCGAGTTCGTAGCGGTACTTCTCCCAGGCTGCCGGCTCAATCTCGTAGGCATGTCCGTCAATGTCGACGATCACGCTTTTGCTGGTGAAGCCGGCGACCACCGCGAGGGAACCGTTGACCCATCGCCCTTCCGGGTCGTTGCGGATCAGCATGACCCGCGCGCCTTCTTTCAGCTCCAGTTCGGCTTCTGTGGGATAGGCCTTTTCGTCAAATTGCCCCTGAACATCGGCAAAGAAGGGGTGAGGCTTTCCGGGCAACCCTTCCAGGCGCGCCTGGTTGATGCGGAAGGCATTCGCATTGTTGGGCGTCAGGACAACATGAGTTTCCGAGGCGTCCACGGCAGACCGGCTGGAGACGATACTTTGCAGGATCGCTTCGTCTGCCGGTGTGACTCGGCCCGTGCGGAGCGCCCCGAGCAGGGCGAGGAAGCGCGGGTCTTCCTGACGGAACACATGTTTCAGCGCCAGCAGTGCAAACTCGGCTTCCCGGAAGGCATCGCAATTGAAGAAATACTGCCCGCCATGGCGTTCCTTCAGGATCGGCGCCTCCTGACCGGAAACGACTGGTGGCAACTGATGGAGATCGCCTGACAAGATCATCCGTACACCGCCGAAAGGGCGTTTGGAGGCGCGGTTCAGCTTCAGTGACTTGTCGATGGCGTCCAGCATGTCGGACCGGACCATCGAAATCTCGTCGATGATCATCGTGTCGATCGCCTTGATCAGGCGGGTCGAGCGCAGGCGCCTGATATCGGCCGGCTCGATCAGGCGTGGCGGGAATTTGAAGAAGGAATGGATCGTCTGCCCGCCCGCATTCATCGCGGCGACGCCCGTGGGCGCGAGGACGACTGCGCTGTCGCCCGCCTGGGCGAGGAATTTCCGCAGCATCGTGGTTTTACCGGTACCAGCCCGCCCGGTCAGGAACAGATTCCCCTGCGCGCCTGCGCCGCTGGCGACCCAGCGCGCCGGCGCGGCGTAGAGGTTGTCAGGAGTATCTTTTGCGGGGCCAGACATGCTCCGGACTTAGCGGTCTTTGCCGGGGAAGGCGAGGCCTGCCGGGCGCCGCTAGTGCGGTTCTTCCAGATAGGCCGCCATGACCGCCTGTTCGACCATGGCGCGGACCTGGCGGGGCAGGAACGGTTTCGGGATCAGGAAGGCCGGTTCGGAATTTTCCCCGGTCAACAGGCGCTTGGGGAAAGCGGTGATGAAGATCACCGGAACCGGTCGTGGCAAGCTTGCCTGGATCTCAGCCACGGCTTCCGCACCTGAGGATCCGTCCGCCAGGGCGATATCCGCCAGGATCAGGCCGAACTTGCCCGACGCCGCCAGTTCCACTGCCTGCTTGTGGGTTGTGGCGATGCCCAGCACGGAATGCCCCGCTTCCAGGACGATACCCGCCAGCATTTCGGCGATCAGGATTTCGTCCTCGATGACCAGCACGGTCGTGGCCAGGGCCGACTGCAGGGACGTTTCCGCATTGGTGAGGGCTTCCTCCACAAAGCTGGTCGAGGTGCAAAGGATTTCGGCGGTTTCAAAAATGCTGAAACCTTCGACCGCCGTCAGCATCACGGCGCGGCGTTCGTCCGTTGTCATGGTGCGCAGGATCTTGGCGACTTCCTGATTGAGCTTGCCCTTGGACAGCTCATCCATGATCGTTTCATCGAGTGCCCGGAACAGATCCTTGCGCTGGGCAATGGTCTTTCCCTGACCAAGCATAACGAGCATCTTTGTTTCGAGCATGGTTTCAACAGCCGCATCGCCTGCGCTTCTGGTCCCGAGAAGGGCCCGTGCGTAGCGACGCAAATATGGCAGTTCACCCGAGATCAGATCAGCCAGCAATGAAGGTTCCCCCGAACCAGTTTTTCAACCGAGAATCACATACTACACAGGGACGCTTTCAAGTAAAACATACCCATGACTACCATCATGTTTGGCCTGTTGTTTGTGCAGCAGGCTCGAGCACTTCAACTCACCAAGCGTAGCACGCTTCCTGCAGCGGATCACTTGTTCATTCCTGAAGTGCCGCACCAAAAAATTTGGCTCGCTTGGATTTAAAAAAAAAGTCAGCGGATACGGATGACGATATCGTAGCCGGCAATGGTCCTGCCATTGGGGGCAACCGGCAGGGTTTCCAGCGCCAGCTGGCCGTCCGGTATGTCCGTCAGCTCGCCGGTCCGCTCATCCAGGAAATGATGATGCGGATGTGTGTAGGTATCGAAGACGATATTGTCCTGCCCGGTGCCGCGGACCATGCGCAGAGCGCCGGCATCTGCCAGGCTGTGCAGCGTATTGTAGATGGTAGCGAGGGCAACAGGTTCGCCTTGCTGGCTCACCTCTTCAGCCAGCCATTCGGCCGTGACGTGACGGTTCTTGCCATCTGAAAACAGGATGCGCGCGATCGCCTGCCGCGGGCGTGTGGCGCGCAGGCCCAGTTTTTCCAGATAAGAGGCGGCGTTGAATTCCGTCATGGGGGCAAATTAGTTCCCGGGTGGCGCTCCTGCAAGCTGGTGTCACAGCATGAAAAAAGCCCCCGGAAATCATCCGGGGGCTTTCCGTTCACCGTCGCGGCCGGGGCTGATCAGCCTGCGATGCGGCGGACGTAATCGTATTCGCCCCGTTTGGAGTCCCGCTTGCGGGCGGGCTGGAAGGCGACTTTTGCGTGTTCGGCGCAGTAAGGCCCGCAGTCGGCCTTGCGGCCACAGAAAGCAAATTTCGGATCCGCCGGGTCGCCGATCGGCCATTTGCACATGGAATCCCGGAGCGTCAGGATCGTGGCCGGCTCGCCATCAGCCATGGTCAGCGGCGGCAGCGGCGCCAGCGGTTCCTGGCGTTCGATCACAGTGCGCGGTGCCTCTACGGGCCGTTCCGGCACCTGCGGTGTGGGCACCTTGACCGAACCGTCCGGCATCACGCGGGGTTTCGGACGCGCCAGGCGCGGCGGGCGCTTGACCGGGCGGGACGGTGTCGCGCGGCCGGACAGGCCAAGGCGGTGCACCTTGCCGATCACGGCATTGCGGGTCACGCCGCCAAGTTGCTTTGCGATCTGGGAGGCCGAATGGCCTTCAGCCCAGAGTTTCTTTAGCGCACTTACGCGTTCGTCAGTCCAGGACATGTATTCACCTTCCTGCTTGGTACAGACCCGACACCCAGGTCCGTCAGCCCCTATATGTTGAGATGGCAGTTACGCGCCACCCCGCTCAGCACCTATATATCGTATCCATGGCGAAACGAAACACAACATGCGGGACGGCCTTTCCACAGGCTTTCTACATATTGTGGTTAAAAACTTGCCGCCTGTGGAATTCCGCTCACCGGGAGACCCTGATGGCTGGGTTCAGAAAAACTCCGTAAATCGGGCCTCGCACAGGGGCGTGATTGCGCCTACATAGGTCGCCATGACTTCGACCGACTCCTCCGCCGCACCGGCGCCCGCACCGGCCCTATCCACATCAGCCAGCCGTAATGTCCGCCAGTATGGGGCGGTCAACGGGCTTGGCCTGTGGACGCTTTTCAAACGAGAAGTGGGCAGATTTATGAAGGTGTGGATGCAGACCATCCTGGCACCTGTCGTCACGACGCTCCTCTTCATGACCGTGTTCAAGCTGGCCTTCGGTGACAGGGGGAATTTGACCGGCGACTTTGAGGGGCTGAATTACAATGATTTCCTGGCCCCCGGCCTGATCGTCATGGCGATCCTGCAGAACGCCTTCCAGAATACGAGTTCCAGCCTGGTGCAGGCCAAGTTCAATTCCACCTATGTCGATTTCCTGATGCCGCCGCTGTCTCCGCTGGAGCTGACGGCCGGATTTCTTGGCGGGGCCATCGTCCGCGGACTGCTTGTGGCGCTCATTTCCGGTATCGGAATCCAGTTGAGTGGCCTCGCCAACCTGTCGGTGGCGCATGTCTGGCCGATCCTCTGGTTCAGCATGACATCTGCCATTGTTCTGGGCGGCCTTGGCGCCATTGGAGGCATCTGGGCCGACAAGTTTGACCATCTTTCTGCTGTCACGAACTTCGTGATCGTGCCGCTGACCTTCCTGTCCGGCACCTTCTACGACATCAAGGTGATGACGCCGCCATTCCAGCTGATGGCCCACCTCGATCCCTTCTTCTATATGATTGACGGGTTCCGTTATGGTTTCCTGGGGGTTTCCAACTCCTCGATCTGGACGGGCGTGACCTATACCGGGATCCTGTCTGCGATCTCCGTTCTGGCGGTCTGGTGGCTGTTCCGGTCGGGTTACAAGCTCAAAGCCTGAGACTCGCCTTATCCGCGAGTGAGGTTGACCCCACAGCTTTCGAAAGCCCAAAGTCCGCCCGAGCCGGACAGAACGGAGGCCTCGAATGGCTAGAACAGGACTTTTCGCCGCCGTGGCGCTCGCAGCTGGTGTGGCTGCCTGCCAGGGTATTCCGAAGGAACAGACGGTCGCGCAATACTGCGCCGTGCCGGACCATCAGGACGAAGGTGTCTGCAAGCTGAAGGTCGAAATCGACGGGCAATCCGTGGCCCTCGCTGACACTGACATGCGCCTTTCCGAGGCGCGCAATGTCGCCGATGGCGCGGCCTCCGCTGCCGCTGAAGCGAAAGAGCTGGCTGCTGCCGCCATGGCGCGCGCGGAAGAGGCGGCCAACAAGACGGACGAAGTCGTCTGCGAAACCCGCACCATCCAGAATTCCGCCATCGGCACCTGCCGTCCGGGCTTCACGCTGACCAGCTGTACCCAGACGCGCTACACCTATCGTGCCGGCGGCATGTCGATCATGCGCGAAATCAACGACCAGCAGTGCCGCTTCAACAGCAAGGTGCTGGAGATGCAGGTGCGTTGCTGTGCGGCGGCCAGCTCCGGCGTGACACCGGAAGATACGCTGATCAAGGGCACGCCCGATCCGATCCCGGCACCGGAAGAGCCGGCGAAGGAAGAGTCGCCGCTTCGTTACTGATCGCTGCGCCCAGGGGGCTGGGACTGACAGCGGAAACCGCCTGCGCCTTAGGGGGAGCAGGCGGTTTCTTTATTTCGGAGCCTCATTCTGCAGGTTGGAAGTAGAAGTCGCCGCCCGTCGTCAGGTCGATATAGTTCGGATGCTGCTGTTCATTGGTCCGCCGCGCGACCGCATCCTGCACACGCTTGAACAGGACGTTTGCCGGCACGCCGGCCGCGGGCAGGCGCTGGGCCAGTTCTTCTGAATAGGCGCCATCGTCGGCAGCGGTCTTTCCGGGCTCGGTCGCATAAGCCTGGAACACGCCGGTCGACCAGGTGACAGGCCGGTAGCTGCGCAGCATGCCGCGGCTTTCGTCATCCATCACCGTCCTGCAGGCATCGAACACGATGAAGCTGGTCGAGGCGACGGTGGTCGAAACGATGTTGAAGATCTGTTCGAAGCTCACTGCGCCATCCTGGATCTCCGCCGTGCTCGCGCCCGGCAGGTCCACGGGAAGGACATAGTTCGTCCCGTCAACATTCACGCCGTGCCCGGAATAATAGAAGAAGGTTGCCGGATGGGCGCCGGACTGTTTGCGGGCGAGGGACTTGCGGCCCACTTCACGCATCGCGCTGAGGGTCTGGCTGCGGCTGGCGTCGCGGCAACGCTGAACGCTGAAACCCGTTTCGGCGAGTGCTTCGGCAATCCGGTCACCATCTGCATGGGTCACCGCGAGGCGGCTGATCGGTGGATTGTAGGCAAGGTTGGACAGGACCATGGCGAACCGGTCCGGATTGCTGCCTTCGGTAAAGGTGCATCCGGCCTCGGCCGATACAGACATTGCCTCCGGTGTGCCATTATTCGTCGGGGCGACCAGCGTGCTCGCCATGATGGACGTGTCACGCGTCGCGGGCGGCGGATCGTCTTCCAGCAGGTCGTCGATCGTGGAGATATCGACATCCAGCCAGATCGTTTTCACGGACCGGTCGAACCGTTCGCCATCGATCTCCAGGCTCTGGGACAGGTTGTATTGAAGGTAGCCGGAACCATCCTCCTTCGGAACAACCCGCCATCTCCAGACGGTCGGTGCATCCGGCAGGACAGCCTGTTCTTTCGGGGTCATCGGACGGATATCGAACTCGTCGTCGCCCTCCAGCGTCGCGGACATGATCTTCGATGCCTTCACCGTATCGAACTCGATGGCGAAGGGGGTTTCCGTGCTGCCCGGGGCAAGGCCTGTGCCCAGCGTGCTGGTCAGCATCGTATCAGCGGCTTCCACGGAAATATTCTGCGTCAGCGGCTGGATGGCGATTTCGAGGAAGTAAGCCTGGTCGACGACCATTTCGTTCGGGGCCTGATGCGCGACGCGCCCGGAATTGAAATTCCCTGCACCCGCCTCGACCAGCTTGCTGAGCGGCTCCGTCCAGAGGCCGCAGTCGCCGAAGTACATATAATTTTCTTCGGTGACCACGCTATCCATGTTCCAGACGCACAGCCGCGCATCCGGCATGCCCAGCTCCAGACGTTCCATACCGCCGCTTACTTGAACGGCGATCCGTCTCAACGTGGCGGTCAGGTCGCCCCCGACCGGAATGCTGGCGGTCTTCAGTTCGCTGTTCATGCCGATATTGTCATAGAGCTCACAGATCAGGCTGATCGTGTCCGGATCTTCCAGCTCGGCCTGGCATTGTGAATAAGCGTTGGGCCCGGCAGCCGCAGCCGGCATATCATTCATCGCTTCGTAGAAGAGCGCTTCCAGCTGTTCCGGTGTGGCATTGGGCGGCACGTCATAACCGTAGGCGCGTAGCATGTCTGCGAAGGCATTGTACTCGATGGCTTTTTCTGCCTCCAGTGGCGGATATGCGGGATCGCCTGGCGCGCCATATTCCTCGTAATAGGGAGCATAATCCCGGTCGCCGGGATATCCGTACCCATCGCCGCTGTTGGCATTGTTCCGGCTGCCGCCTTGTGAGCTGCTGTTGCCTCCTGAAGATGAGGCGACAGGGCTGGATGGTTCACCAGGGTCGATCCCGAAATAGCGGAACACATTATCCGTTTTCTCGTACGCAACGCCGTGCGCCATCAGATAGGCGCGGACCACTTCACGATTGGCCGGATTGAACGGGTCGACACCACTCGACTGCATCACCGCATACAGCTCTTCAGGCGGGTACCCGGCGACCGTCTCCGTCACAATCGGCGGCGGAGGAGGCGGAGGAGGAGGCGGAGGAGGTGGTGGAGGGGGCGGAGGCGCTTCCGGCGGGAACATCCAGTGCCAGGCCGCCACCAGCCAGTTTTCGCTCGCGCCGTCATCGGTGCCGGTCTGGGAATTGGGCGAGCTGGCGCAGGCTGCTGCGAGAACCAGCGCGCTCGCGGCCAGCAATGCCCTGAAACGGCGTGTCATCCCGTTCTCCTCCCTCCAGGAAACTGGAGAAAGTTAAGCATAAGCGCGCCCGCGCCGCCAGCAGAACCGGGCCAGCCGCCAATGCCCGTTAAACATGCGATCGGGTTGTGCAGCCCTTTCAGCAGGCCGGGGCTATTGCCAGCGGTTGCAGGTCTGGGCGAGGGTGCGGTGTGGAAGGCTGAATCGGAAAGGGGCGCGCCCTGGAAATCCTGACCCTGTTGCCGCCGGTGCTGGCAATTCTCGTCGCCGCCGTGTCGCGGAATGTCTATGTCGCACTCGGGCTTGGCCTGGTCGCGTCAGAAACTCTGATCGCGGGCGGCAATCCGGTGCTCGGCTCGCTGATGTCCGCCGAGCGCTCCGTGCAGGTTCTGACCGATGCGGGCAATGCGCGGGTGCTGGTTTTTTGTTTGCTGATCGGCGCGTTGATTGTGTTCATGCGGGAATCCGGCGGCGTCGATGCCACGGTCGGCCTGCTGGACCGCAAGGGCCTGACCTCCACGCCGCGACGCGCAGGGCTCGCTCCAGCAATCGCCGGTACGCTGGTCTTCGTGGAGACCAATGTCAGCCTGCTCAGCTCCGGCGTTCTGGGGCGGCGCCTGTTCGACACCCATGGCCTGTCCCGTGAGCGCCTCGCCTATGTCATCGACTCCACGTCCGCGCCCGTGTCGGCCCTGATCCTGCTGAACGGCTGGGGTGCTTACGTGCTGACGCTGGTGCAGCCCTACTATGGCGAGCAGAGCCTCGGCGTCGTCGCGGGCACGGTGATGTGGAACGCCTATGCGCTGCTGACGCTGGCGGGCGTGTTCCTGACCGTCACGCTGAACCGCACTTTCGGCCCCATGCGCATTGCAGATCTTGAGGCGCGGCCGGGAGCGGCGGAGCTGGAAACGGTGGACCATACGCCGGCCAATCGGGCGGTTCATATGTGGCTGCCTTTGCTGGTGATGGTTGCAGGGTCCATCGGGTTCATGGCGTGGACGGGGAAGGGCAACATGCTGGCCGGGAGCGGCAGCCTGTCGATCCTGTGGGGCGTGTGCGTGGCGATCGCGCTGGCCGCTATGATGCTGTGGGCCGGTAAGGTTTTCACCGGCGCGGAGATCCAGGAACGCTTCTTCCGCGGCATCGGCGAGATGGTGCCGCCGGTGACCGTTTTGCTGCTGGCCATTGCCTTCGGGGCGAGTCTGAAAGCGCTGGGCACGGGCACCTACATGGCTGGAATCGTTTCGGATTACCTGCCGGCGGCGACGGTGCCGATGGCGGTGTTCATTGTTGCGGGCGTGACCGCGTTCATGACCGGGACGAGCTGGGGGACGTTCGGGATCATGGTGCCGATCGCGATGCCGGTGGCGCAGGCGGTGGGATTTCCGCCGGAGCTGATGCTGGCGGCGGTGATCGGGGGCGGCGTCTTCGGCGACCATTGCTCACCCATCTCCGACACGACCGTCATTGCAAGTCTTGCTGCAGGATGCGACCATGTCCGCCATGTCGCGACGCAGCTGCCCTATGCCGTGGCGGCGGGCGCGATCACCTCGGTGATCTACCTTTTCGCGGGCCTCGCGCTCAGCTGATCCGTACACACAGCAAGGCCAGAACAGAAACCGGAACAGAAAAAGGCGCCCTCCCGGAGGAGGACGCCTTTCCTGGTGTTTCGAATCGGACTACCGAGACACTGTGCTAGCACTCGTTGTCGGTCTTCTTCCACACCGAGGCAGAGTCTGGTCCGCTTGCACGGGCCTTCTTCTTACCCCTGTCGGACCCGGCCGGTCGCCTGCTCGTCTTGGGAACGGGCTGGCGCCCATGGCCGTCGTCCGCGGCTCCGCAGCATCCCGGGCGATGCCTCACGTCACCTGTACGCCGCTGATATCCTTCAGGTTTTCCTTGCGGATTTCCATCCGTGCTTCAGCTTTGCCACCATGCTTCGGATCGCGCTCCGGTCATGGCCTACAGCCTTTCCTTGCGGGGTCTAGCTCCCCTCCGGAATACGCCGCCTGCTTTGTCCCTTCATCCCGCCGGGCCCTTTGCGCCGCTGCTCTCACAGCCTTGCTCCTGACCCGGATTGATCCGGGGGCGACGTGCTCTGCCTCCGTCCGTTGGCGGGTCTGCTCCCGCCGGGTTTCGTTGGCTTAACGAAACGATCTCACCAAAATTCGCCTGAGTCGAGTCCTTGTCAAAAATTTTTCATGCTTGACGGGAAGAATTCCACAGGTTCCGGACCGCCTGTGAAATTGTTGCGCTGCACACGGATCATGCCTCGGGAAAAGGGTGGTGGATAACCCGCCCAAACACCATGAAGAACGCCATGAATACACCGTGTATACACCATGTATGGCGCCCGCCCGGCGCCTGAATTCGCCAGATAGGCCCCCGTGACAGTCTCTGCGCCATGACAGAGCACCAGGACAACAGACCGAAAAAGACGCGCTATCGCCGCCCAAAGGCAGAGCTTGACGCCCCGCGCCTTCTCGCGCGGGAAGCCGCCCTGCGCGGTGACAGCCTCGCCAGCATCCGGGCGCGCCTTCAGATACCGGAGCCGACCCTCACCGGCTGGGCCCGGCAGGACGGCTACCGGCAGGCAGACCTGAAGGCCCGGGCGGAAGCCGAGGCGGAGGCCCGGAAGGAAATGGAGGCCGCGCGCGGGGAGGGGGCGGCAGAGATCGACGCCATCCGCCAGCAAGCGGGCGAGCTGTGGGCGCTCTGCGAGGAAATGCAGGACCGGCCCACCACCGGCGCCCGGCGGCAGGTGGACCTCGCTCGCGCCCGCACGCTCGCCCTGGCCGAGGCGGGCTTCCTCGACGCGGCGGAGGAGGAGATGGCCGCCATGATCGTGCGCCAGAAAGGCCTCGAAGGGGTGATAGAAACTGCCCGGCGCATCAATGAGGAGGCCGAAGCCTTCTACGCAGACCTCCGCGAAAAGGGCCGCAACCGCGACTATTGGAGCGAGCTGGCGGAGCTCAGGCGGAGGGAGCGGGAGGGGGAAACCAATGAATGAGAGATAAGCCCGTCTTCATCGTTCTTCATCCTGCTGTTCGGATTGACAGCGCGCAACTTTTGCGGGATTTTTTTAAGCCTACGAAATGAGTCGTTCCTGTTGTGCGGTGTTTCACTGTACTTTTAGCGATTGGAAACATCTAGGGCGCCGATTTGGACCGCGAATTCCGCGTCTCCTTACGTCGTCGCCGAATTCGCGGTCCAAATCGGACGCTTTGAGGTAGGACTTTGAACGATCGGGCTCGCGAGTTTTTTGAGCGTTCGCAGCCTGATCGTTCGAGGGTTCAGTATCCTGAGGATGTTGTCTTTCTGTGCGGTGGTGCGTTGGGCAAATCAGCTCGAAGCGTGAAGTCGATGAGGGACTTCATTTACAGAAACCGATCAGAGATTTGCGCAGAAAAGTCGGTAATTCTAGCTGAGAGAGCGGCGGAGCGATTTGACTCTCGAGTTTTCGGAAATCTCATTGAGCTGGAACGGCATATCGCTTCGATATCTCGCATAATACTTCTTGTTTGTGAGAGTGCGGGATCCATCGCTGAGCTCGGCGCATTCTCGATGGTGGAGGAAATCGCCGCTCGTTTGCTGGTTATCGTTCATGACGAACACTATCAGGCGAATTCATTTATTCGCGATGGCCCGCTTCGCTTTCTCGAAAGCGAAAATGAGAGATCGGTTCAGCAATTCCGGTGGCTGGAGAAGTCTCGCGTATCAATCGATGTGGAAAGCGCGGAACTGATTAAGGTTCCAATGAGTGCGGCTGTAAAAAATTTCGGACGAAGTCAGTTCCGTCAAGAAGCATTCGATGCTGATCGGGTTGGACATAAAATATTACTTGTAGCGGGAATTGTTGCGTATACGCGTTGCTGTAAAATTCGCGAAATTACTGAGTACGCAAATATTTTTGGGGTCGAGCTGAGTCAATCAGAAGCGAACAAATATTTGTTTTGTTTGGAGATTTTTGAGTGGGTGAAATCGGTCAAACGAGATACGTACTACTACTATTATAATCGACCAGAGATGCCATTTTTGTTTCGCGGTTTGGATTCGCGGGGTTCCTTTGATCCGGTGCGTGTACGGCATGATATTGCGCAGGCGTATGATGATGACGACCCGCGATTGAATGTAATTGCAGAGTCGGTCGCAAGATGAATTTGATCAGTCATCTTTGTATAGAGACTCGTATGTCTGGCAGTGACTTAGAATATCTCATTGCGACAGCCTCGAAGAGATACAAGGTATATGGGATTCCAAAAAAGTCGGGAGGGTTGAGGACGATTGCTCATCCGGCGAGAGAACTGAAAACTCTGCAGCGCGCTTTAATAGCCCGGTCGCCGAAGAAGTTGCAGGTTCACCAGTGCGCGACTGCCTATGAGCAGGGAACGTCGATCTTGCTCAATGCGAGTCAGCACGCACAGAATCCATGGATTGCGAATCTGGATTTTTCAAATTTCTTCAATTCAATCTCCACTGGTAGTTGGTGTGAGTATCTTCAGTCTTTGGATGTGGAAGAGGAATACACGGACATTTCGTCCAACGTATTCTTTTGGCGCCCCAAAAGGGCCAATACATCCATACTTTCTGTAGGCGCACCAAGCTCTCCGTTTGTGTCAAATCGTATAATGTTCGAGTTTGACACAAAGGCTTCTGAATATTTCGCTCAGCAGGGAGTGAAATATACAAGGTATGCGGATGATATGACGTTTTCGGGAAAAGAAAAATTCGATTTGCCTGAACTAGAGAAGAGGGTTTGCGATTTCCTTCCTCCTTATCTCAAGTTGGAGATCAACGGTCTCAAATCTCGACAGGCCGGTCCGGGGAGCAGAAAACTTGTTACTGGACTGGTTGTTACCGATGACGGGAAAGTCACCCTTGGTAAGCGATTAAGAAAGCGGATAGAGGCTTACGTAGACAAGTATTCAACCGGAAAGCATTACGATGTGACGAAGGAAAAGATTTTAGGCTACCTTGCATTCTTGAGGCACGTCGAGCCGGAAGCATATGAAAAGATCCGGAATAAGTATTCAGGCAAAGCGAAAGATCTCTTTTCTGAGGATAAGAAGTAGCGTCTGTGAAATGATTTGGAGTTGGCAGGACGCTGGCGCACCAAACTGCTTTACAACCCCAACTCCTCTTCCCTAAGCCGCTTCACCTCGTCCCGCAGGCGGGCCGCTTCTTCGAACTCCAGGTTCGCGGCGGCTTCGCGCATTTGTTTTTCGAGGTCGGCGACCACAGCCTTGAGATTGTGGCCGCTGCCACCGGCGAGGGCGAGGGCCTTGTCCTCGGCGACGGCTCGGGTGCGGCCGCGGGACTTGCCGCCGTCCTTGCCGCGGCCCCGGCCTTTTGCCGAGACGTCCTTCTTCTCGCCGAGCTCGCCGAGGATGTCGGCGACGTCGCGCCGGATCGTGGTCGGCGTGATGCCGTGTTCCTCGTTATAGGCCATCTGCTTGGCGCGGCGGCGGTCCGTCTCGTCCATGGCGCGCTGCATGGAGCCGGTCACCTTGTCCGCATAGAGAACAACGCGCGCCTCGGCGTTGCGCGCCGCGCGGCCGATGGTCTGCACGAGACTGGTCTCCGAGCGCAGGAAGCCCTCCTTGTCCGCATCGAGGATACCGACAAAGCCGCACTCCGGAATGTCGAGCCCCTCGCGCAGCAGGTTGATACCGACCAGCACGTCGAACTGCCCAAGGCGCAGGTCGCGGATGATCTCGATCCGCTCGATCGTGTCGACGTCGGAGTGCATGTAGCGCACGCGCACGCCGTTCTCGTGAAGGAAGTCCGTCAGATCTTCCGCCATCTTCTTGGTCAGCGTCGTGATGAGGGAGCGCATGCCCCGCGCGGCGACGGCCTTCACTTCGGCCATGACATCGTCGACCTGGTTGGCGCCGTCATTGGAGACAGGGCGGACTTCGACCGGCGGGTCGAGCAGGCCGGTGGGGCGGATGACCTGTTCGGTGAACACGCCGCCGGTGCGCTCCAGCTCCCAGGGCCCTGGCGTCGCGGAGACGTGCACCGTCTGCGGGCGCATGGCGTCCCATTCCTCGAATTTCAGCGGCCGGTTGTCCATGCACGAGGGCAGGCGAAAGCCGTATTCAGCCAGCGTCGACTTGCGGCTGAAGTCGCCTTTGAACATGGCGCCGATCTGGGGGATCGTCTGGTGGCTCTCATCGGCGAAGACGAGGGCGTTGTCGGGCAGGTATTCGAACATGGTCGGCGGCGGCTCGCCCGGCTTGCGGCCGGTGAGGTAGCGGGAATAGTTCTCGATGCCGTTGCAGCTGCCCGTGGCGGCCAGCATCTCGATGTCATACTGCACGCGCTGTTCGATGCGCTGGGCCTCCAGCAGTTTCCCGTGCTTCTGGAAGTGGGCGATGGTGGATTTCAGCTCCGACTTGATCTGCTCGATGGCCTGGTTGAGCGTCGGGCGCGGCGTGACATAGTGGCTGTTGGCGTAGATCTTGATCGCGGGCAGTTTCTGCTGCGTGCGGCCGGTGAGGGGGTCGAACTCGGTGATGCTCTCCAGCTCGTCGCCGAAGAAGGAGAGCTTCCAGGCGCGGTCCTCATAGTGGGCGGGGAAGATGTCCATCACGTCGCCCTTCACGCGGAACGAGCCGCGGACGAAGTTGATGTCGTTGCGGGTGTACTGGTTGGCCACGAGGCGCTCGGCCACGGCGCGGGGGTCGATGCGCTGGCCCTCTTCCAGCTTGAAGGTCATCGAGGTGTAGGTCTCGACCGAGCCGATGCCGTAGATGCACGAGACGGAGGCGACGATGATCACGTCGTCGCGCTCCAGGATCGCGCGGGTGGCCGAGTGGCGCATCCGGTCGATCGCCTCGTTGATGGAGGATTCCTTCTCGATATAGAGGTCCGACCGCGGCACATAGGCCTCCGGCTGGTAGTAGTCGTAATAGGAGACGAAATACTCCACCGCATTGTCGGGGAAGAAGGATTTGAACTCGCCGTAAAGCTGCGCGGCGAGCGTCTTGTTGGGCGCGAGGATCAGGGCCGGGCGCTGGGTCGCCTCGATGATCTTGGCCATGGTGAAGGTCTTGCCCGTGCCCGTCGCGCCGAGGAGGACCTGGTCGCGCTCGCCGGCCTGGATGCCCTCGACGAGTTCCGGAATGGCCGTGCGCTGGTCGCCCGCCGGCTCATAGGGGGAGGCGACGCGCAGCGGCCGGGAATCGTCGACGCTGACCCAGTTGCGGTCCGGCCGGTGGGGCGTCCAGTTGTCCGACGGCAGCGCCCCCGCCGCATCACGCGCGAAGCCATCTGCCCCGAAGATCGCCGGGGCTTCCGAAACACCTTTGGAGGGAGACCGAGCCATAAGTCGAGATATGGAGCGGGGGAGGGAGCGTGTCTAGGGTGTTCTTGTTGTGTTCGGGTAGAGCCCCGAGGGCTGGAAGCCGCATCACATGTCTTCGCGGTTGGTGATTTTACTTTTTCATCGAGCCGAGCGCTTCGATCTGCATGCGTGCGATTCTGAGCTGTTCGGCTGAAAGTGACCGGACCATATCCATTATCTCGTTTTCTTCCCGAATTCGGGACCTCGTCTTTCCACGCGTTGCCGGAAAATCGAGAAGACTACTGATCGGCACGTCCAGAGCTTCTGCGATCAATACCAGTGTTTCCAGAGAGGGAAGCGATTGGGCCCGTTCAAGATTGCTCAGGCTTGCGGAGGTACGATTGATGCGCTCAGCCAAGGCCTCCTGGGTCAGGCCTTTCGATCTGCGTGCTGCTCGTATTGCGGCAGCAAGCTGCTCTCTTTGTGCATTTGTCATTCCCCAAGTTCACTTTGGGAAGCGACAACTTCCATAAAGCAGACTTTATGTTTTGACAAGAACTCAAAGGCAACTTAAAGTTTGCGTTGAAAAACTGAATAAACTTAAAGCAGACTTTGGGTGACGTGGTTTTGAATGAGAGGGGGCAGTGGCGCATCACGCGCAAAAGTTGGCAGCGGGGATGTTGAGCCGGGGAGTTTGGGCAAATGATTAGTCGTGGAACTGAGCGCCGATGCGAAGATCTCAGCCCTATGGTTGAAGGAGCTTTGGTGACGCGAGGCCCGTCAGTCTTAAATGAGGTCTTTCGGTGTCACTACGAACAGCTTCTGAGGTTCAGCCAGATCCGCATAGGTAAAACAGCTGACGCAGAGGATCTGGTGCAGGATGCTTGTCTTATCGTGGCGCGCGCTTATCCTGACAAAGAGGCACGTGATCTGAAGCCACTCTTGTTCACGGTGTTACGCAATCTCACGCTGGATTACCTGAAATCGGGCTACGCAAAGCATCGGCGATCGTCAGCAGAGATTGATGGGATGAGCGAGTTCTTTGCTTGTCCGCGGACCGTGACGCCAGAAACGCAGGTGATTGACACCGAAACATTGGCAATTGCAGAGGCGACAATCGCGAAGTTGAAATCGCGCCAGCGTCAAGCATTGCTTCTTAGTCGGTTTGAGCGGCTCACGCATGATGAAATCGCCCGGCGGCTTTCAGTGTCCCCGAGAACGGTGAGGACTGATATTGCGAACGCGCTCGCGGAGATTTCCAAGGCGCTCGTGAAAGCGGACAGGGGCTCTTCAGATTGAGCCCGAGGTGTGTGTCTTTAGGCACCGCGTGCGAGTCGCTTATTCTTAACACTCCAAGTCAGGCTTCTGAGTGCGAATGCTCTCGGCAGCCTGATTGGCTCTTGCCGCACTGGCGTTTGCGCCTTCGATCAGCGGATCGCTGAGCAGGTCCAAAAGTTGGAGGATTTTGCAGGTTATAGTCGGAGATGTGTCTTTGTCTAAACCGACCTGTTCGATGCTTTCATAGACCTTTGACCTTAGCGGCGCTTGTCCGAAACGAAGTCTCGGTAGTCTGCCAAATTTCTGAACTATTCGACCACGCCATTCATGCTGATCGTCTGGAAGCACGTGCGCCGCCAGTCCGAGGAACGTAAACTCGCTGGAGAGCTGGCCGAGCACCCAGACACCCTCAATTTGGCTGAAAGAAAACTCGGGAATCTGGTGGACTTCTTCGAACAGGCCGAGCAGAAGTCCGACATCGTCCTTTCGGATTTCTGCGCGGCGTTCGCCCAATTCCGAGATCAACTGTTCGAACTTGCTTTTCTCTTCTAAAAGACGCCGCCGGTGAGCAGGAATGCCTGAGCCCGACATTTGGGGAAAGGATAAATTGAGCCATTGACGTCTGATCTGGTTCAGCTTTTCCGAAGGCGTGCCGGTCAGAATATTGTATTTCTGGACCATCCAGAGCGCGGTATCGCGGACTCTCTCATTTTCCGACTGAAGCAAATCTGCAAGTCGTTCAGGGCTATACGGTTCGCCGGGTAATTTTAGCCCTTCGCGAGCAGAGACATGCTTTTCAATTTTCTTGATGAATTCAGGCTTTGGCGTCTTGTGTCCGGAGATTGTTGCGTTCTCAAAAAAGTCCCGTTCTGCAAACGGATCAAAGTGGTTCACATGGCCGATGTCGAACAGGTGTCGCTGGGTGCGGGTGCGTTGCCAGATGCCGATGGCTTGCAGCAGCGCCGCCATAATGACGAGGTCAACCATCGCTCGGGCCGCAAATGTCAAATGTTTGGCCAGCGGTGCCGTTGTCTCGTGCCCGCCGATATCCATGGTCACACCGGTCACCGGTGAGTTCAAGTCGACATTGTAGATTTCCCACCAGTCGACAAATGGAACGGCCTTTGCGAGTTCCGCGCCGAAGAAGGCGAGCCAGGCGACAAAGGGGTTCTGAACTTCGTGGATTTCAAAAACGTTCGTGGACCCGTTGATCTGATAAAGTGCGAGCGGGACAAAAATGAACAGGGTCGCGTAGCCCAGAAGTGCTTCGTCCTTGAGGTCATTGTCGAACCCGACCTGGATTTCCGGACTGGATGTTTTCAGCAGTCTTGAGGCAGTTTCCCGATCTTCCTCGATCCATGCCCATCGCCGCCCGAGCGCAACAATCATCAGCACACCCAGGATGATAGGGATCAGGCCGTAAGGCGGCGCCAATACAAAGCCGAGCGCTGTGAGGGGGAGCAGTGATAACAGGACAAAGCCATGCGGAACGCCGCGTCCGTGCTGGGTCGCGCCTGTGAGCGGGGCGACGATATGGACGAGGATGGAATCGAGATAGCTGACGGCTTGGGCAGGTGCCTGAAGGGGAAAGCCTGCCGCGGCCAGAACTGATCCGTCCGGGTTTCTTGCCGAAAGAGAGTTTATGAACCGGGCGATGTGCGGAATGAAAATAAAGGCAACGAAAACCGCGACCACGCTGAACATGATGGACAGATTGATCAGAAGGCTCATATCCGAAGGCAGGCTGGACACGCGCCCCGCCCATGAAGCGAGCCCTACGATGCCCCCGAACAGCAATGCGCTTAAATAAAAGGACGCCGGAGAAATGACATCGTCGCGCAGCAATGGACGCTCGTTTGTGCGCCCGAGCCGCGCCTGAAGGAACAGCGCGATCCCAACGGGTGTGATCGCTGCCATGAGGCATCCCACCAGCACCAGAATATGCAGGGGTTTCGCGGCGCCCTCGTTCAGGCCATCCAGCCCCAGATCCGTCCAGGGCAAATGTTGCTCTGCGGACAGGTAGACAACGAAGGTCACTACAATCGTTTCGATGAACATGTAGGCGAAGAGTTCGCGGAACCCATGGCGGACACGGCGGCGTTGTTTGTCGTCGCGCCTCGCTGGCGCGATCTGCATCGCCTCTTTCAGGGCGCCCCAGACCTGAACCATTCGGGCCATGTTTGCGATGAACAGGCCGGAAACGAAAAGACCCAGTCCGATCCAACCCGGCAGTCCGATCCAACCCGGCGGTCCGATCTCGGCCACGCGGTCGATTGCGTCCAGAAAGGCGATTTCGAGGTCTGCTCCCAGAAAAACAATGCCGGAGAGCGCGAGAAGGAATCCCAATACGATCAGGACGCTTGTGATCCTGATGAAGGGCCGCTTCGCCGCGTTGGAAGTCGCAATCCCGTCCACCACCCTGTGTTCAGGCATTACGCCTGCTCCCTGTACGCATCCCCAATCTATGAACTTTACGGATTGTTAACCTTCGCGCAAGGGAGGAAATTGGGCGGTATCCTGAGGGGACGACATCTACAGTCCAGTAGACTTGGCTCAACCTCCAGATAACATCGCCGAAAAACCACAAGAGGAAACGCCATGACCCCACTCACCGAAGCCCGCATCGCGAATGTCCGCAATCATATGGCGCTGGAGGTCACGCATGATTGGGATGCGGTAATCGCGACATTTGAGCATCCGCGGTACGAGATGCATGGCGGCGGGCAGGTGTTCGATGGGGAGGCGGCGGTGCGGCGCTATTTCGAACTGTCGCGCACACCGTTCCCGGACCAGGACAATGAGATCATCTCCATCGCGGCGGACGAGGACAAGGACACGGTTCTGGTCGAGTTCTGGCTGACCGGCACGCATACCGGGCCGCTGCGCGTGGGCGACAAGACAATCGAGCCGACGGGGCGGCGCTTCCGGGTACGGATGGCGGCAACGTTCGAGTTCGCGCCGGGCAGCGACCGCATCATCTGCGAGCGGCCCTATTTCGATCAGGGCGCGGTGCTGCGGGCCCTGGATCTCGCCTGATTGGATCTGGCCTGAAAGCCTCAGACCACGCCGAACAGGTTTTCCAGTGCGAAGAAGATGCCGGCGGCGAGCACTGCGGAGGCCGGAACGGTGATCAGCCAGGCGGCGACGACCGTGTTCACATGCGCGCGGCGCACAAGCTTGCGGGCGGCCTTGCGGCGCTGGACGCCGGCATATTGCGTCTTCGCCGCGTTTGGCGACACGGTGTGGATGTAGCGCAGGCGCGTCTTCGAGTTCGCGGTGAACCATTCCCGGAAGAAGCCGACGCCGAACACAGCGCCCACGGCGATGTGCGTGGAGGAGACCGGCAGGCCCAGCCAGCTGGCGATGATGACGGTGACGGCGGCGGCGAGCGCGACGCAGTAGGCGCGCATCGGGTTCAGCTTGGTGATGGACTCGCCGACCATGCGGATCAGTTTCGGCCCGAACAGGACGAGGCCGAAGGAGATGCCTGCCGCGCCGATCAGCATGACCCAGAGCGGGATGTGGACCTTGGAGGCAACCTCGCCCGCCTCGACCGCGTGAACGATGGCAGCCAGCGGGCCGATGGCGTTGGCCACGTCGTTGGCGCCATGTGCGAAGGAGAGCAGGGCGGCGGAGAAGATCAGCGGCCACACGAAGAGCTCGCGCAGCGACTGGTTACGGTTGGCCATGCCGCGCGACTGGCGCCTGATCAGCGGATGCGTGATGATCCAGGCGACAATGGCGACGCCGAGGCCGATGAGGAGGGCCGTGGACAGGCTAATATGATCGAACCAGGGAAGGTGCTTCAGGCCCTTGAGCGACATATAGGTGCCAAAGGCGCCGGCCATGATCGAGATCAGAACAGGCACCCAGCGGCGCGCGGCGGCGATCTTGTCTTCGCGGTAGATGATGAAAATCTTGATGAAGGCCAGCACGCCGGCCGCGATGATGCCGCCGAGGACCGGCGAGACGACCCAGCTGGCGGCGATGGAGGCCATGGTGGGCCAGTGCACCGCGCCGAAGCCGGCCGCGGCAATGCCGGCGCCCATCACGCCGCCGACGACGGCATGGGTGGTCGAGACCGGCGCGTTCAGCACGGTGGCGAGGTTCACCCACAGGGCCGAGGAGATGAGGGCGGCCATCATCAGCCAGACGAAGGTCTCGGTCGTCGGCACGGTGGAGGGGTCGATGATGCCCTTGGAAATCGTGGAGACGACGTCGCCGCCGGCCAGCAGGGCGCCGGCGCTTTCGCAGATCGCCGCAATGACCAGCGCGCCGCCAATGGTCAGCGCCTTGGAGCCGACGGCCGGGCCGACATTGTTGGCCACGTCATTGGCGCCGATGTTTAGGGCCATGTAGCCGCCAATGGCTGCCGCTGCGATGATCAGGAGGCCGTTGTCCTGTCCGCCGAGCAGGGCGCCGCCGATGACGACGATGGCGGCCAGGAACAGGAAGGCGAGACCGGGGGCGACAACACTGCGGGCGGTGGCCTGAACGGCGGCCTCTGCCCTGCCGAGTTTGACAAGGTCCTTGTCCAGGGTTTCCTTGACGAGTTTCGGATCCTTGCCGTCAGCCATGAGAGCCCCTTCGCTAGCAGGCGTTGGGCTGCATCAGCCGCAAGCCGCCGGAATTTTCAACCGGATTCGAAAATTCAGGCTGTAGATGTCATAAGACTGTCACGAAACTCATGAGTTCAGCGCGAAGATCATGGCCTGAAAGTTCCGTCCAATCATGTTGGCCCGGTCGTAGAAGAAGTCCGCCGCGGCGGGATTCGGCATCAGCTCGTCCACGGTCTGGCGGAACAGGCCCAGCCAGCGCGCGAAATGCGCCTCGCTGATGCGCCCGGACAGGCGCAGGTGCGGCGGCATGGGGCGGCCATTATAGCGCCGCGTGCCGAGCGCAATGGCCGACCAGAAATCCTTCAGCTTCGCCAGGTGCGGATCCCAGTCATCCCCCAGCGCCGACTGGAAAATGGGGCCGAGCAAATCGTCTTCCCGCACGCGGGCATAGAATGTGTCGACCAGCCGCGAGACCAGCGCCTCGTCAATGCCAAGAGCGGCAGCATTCCGCTCCATCGCAGCCTGTCGTTCTTCGCCCGAGCGGCGGATGGCGTCGGTCATGGTCTGCGGTCTAATCCTGCTCTAATCCTTTGGGGGCTCGACCGGCGGCGGCGTCACCGGCGCGCTGAACGCCTTGCGCACGACCCAAGCGGTGATGCCCACCATGATCACGACCAGGCAGCCAAACCCGATCAGGGCATAGATTGCCAGATTGTCGACCGTCAGATTCCCCATAACCGCCTCCTGCACGGTAGCCTCTTGTGCCGCGCAGGGTCGGGCCTGACCTTTGAAAAATCAATACGTAACCTTACCGAGGGGCCGGATGTGCCACCGCTGCGGCCGCTTGCGCGGGCAGGCCGTCCTGCGGCATAGGCCCGGCATGTCTCCGGCCCAGCCCCTCTCATATGATGCGATCGTGCTCGGCGCCGGGGCGGCGGGCCTGTTCTGCGCGGCGCGCATGGGGCAGGCGGGCCAGTGCGTCGTCGTGCTGGACCATGCGGCCAAGCCTGCGGAGAAAGTGCGCATCTCCGGCGGCGGGCGGTGCAACTTCACCAATCTCGAAACTGTGGCGAACCGGTTCATCAGCCAGAACCCGCATTTCGCGAAGTCGGCGCTCGCCCGCTATACGCCGTGGGATTTTACCAGCCTGATGGCCGCCCACGGCCTGACCTGGCACGAGAAGACGCTTGGGCAATTATTCTGCGACCAGAAATCCGGCGCGATCATCCAGATGCTGCTGGACGAGCTGGCCGCCGGGCAGGGGGAATTGCGGCTCGATACGTCGATCCATTCGGTGACGCATGCCGATGGCCGCTTCCGGGTGGAGACCTCCGGCGGCGAGTACATCGCGCCGAAACTGGTCGTGGCGACGGGTGGGCTTTCCATTCCGAAGATGGGCGCGACAGGCCTTGCCTATGACATCGCTCGCCGGTTCGGGCACGAGATCGTGCCGACACGGGCGGCGCTCGTGCCTTTCGTGTTCACCGGCGCAGACCATGAAGACTTCGCGTCCATCTCCGGCGTTGCCTGCGACGTGCGCGCGACGGCGGGCGGGGCGGCCTTCGAGGAAGCGATGCTGTTCACCCACCGGGGCCTTTCCGGCCCGGCGATCCTGCAGGTGTCCTCCTATTGGCATCCCGGAGAGGCGGTGATGCTGACCCTGCTGCCGGGCACTGACATTGCGGGCCAGTTGAAAGAGACAAAACGCGACCGGCCGATGCAGACGCTCGCCACCGCGCTTGAAGGCTTCTTCGCGAAACGCCTCGCCGATCTCATCCTGCGCCGTCAGGGTCTCGACCCCGCGGCGCGGCTGGCCGACCTCTCACACGCCGTGCTGGACGATCTTGCAGGCGCGCTCACCAGCTGGCAGGTGCGCCCAGCGGGCACGGAAGGCTACCGCACGGCAGAGGTGACCGCCGGCGGCGTCGATACCGCCGGGCTCTCTTCCCGCACCATGGAAAGCCGCCAAGTACCGGGCCTCCACTTCATCGGTGAATGCGTCGACGTGACCGGCTGGCTCGGCGGCTACAATTTCCAATGGGCCTGGGCGAGCGCCGCTGCCGCTGCCGCCGAACGCCCTAGCTGAGCTTGTAGCGGATCGGCAGGCTTTTCAGGCCGGAGACGAAGTTGGCCCGCGTGCTTTGCGGCTCGCCCGCCAGCTCGATCGACTCAAGGCGCGGCAGCAGCTCGTTCAGCAGGGCTTTGATCTCCATCCGCGCAAGGTGCATGCCGAGGCAGACATGAACGCCATAGCCGAAGGCGACCTGTTTCTTCACGTCGCGGTCGACCCGGAATTCGAACGGATCCTCGAAGACTTCCTCGTCGCGGTTGCCGGACCAGTAGAAGAGGGCGAGCCCGTCGCCTTTCCTGATCGTCTTGCCACGAAGTGTGTAGTCCTCGGTCGCTGTGCGCATGAAATGCTTCACCGGTGTCGTCCAGCGGATCATTTCCTCGATAGCATTCGGTAGCAGCGAAAGGTCGTTCTTGAGCTTGGCCAGCTGGTCCGGACGTTTGATCAGTTCCAGCATGCCGCCGGAGACGGTAGAGCTGGTCGTGTCATGCCCGGCCGTGGCGACGATGATATAATAGGACATCGCTTCGCGATCGCCGATGGGCTGGCCGTCGATCTGGCCATTGGCGATAACGGTGGAGACATCATCGCGCGGATTGGCGCGGCGGTCTTCGGTGATGGCGCCGAAATACTTGAACAGTTCCTGCGCCGTTTTCAGGAGGTCGACGCCTTCGTCGCTGGTAACGGTCTGGCCGGTCTCCGACTTGTTTTCGCTTTCACCGGCCACATCCGGATCACTGGGGCCAAAGATTTCCTGCGTCATCTTCAGCATGAATTTTTCATCAGACCTCGGAACGCCGAGGATCTCCATGATCACGCGCAGCGGATACCAGAGGGCGACCTCCTTCACGAAGTCACACTCGCCGCCGAGGCTGGCCATGTGGTCGACATGTTCCTTGGCGATCTCGGCGATACGGCCTTCCAGCTTGCGGAGGTTCGGCGGCATGAACCAGGCCTGCGTCAGGGCGCGCAGCTTCATGTGTACCGGATCGTCGAGGTCGACGAGCGTGCGGAAGAGGTGGGTGTCGCCTGTCATCGACATGATCCATTCCTCGCCCGCTTTCGGGCTCAGATAGGTGCGGTCATGATTGATGAAGATCTTGTTGTTCTTCTCGACCTCGAGAATGTCTGCATGTTTGGTGACCGACCAGAACGGGCGGAAGCCGTCGGGCTCGGTCCAGTGCAGCGGGTCGTCCTGTCTCAGCTTGGTATAGACGTCATGGATTTCCCAGCTGGCATAAAGGTCCGGATGGACGATCTCATCGTCCAGCGTTTCGCGCTTGAAGCCCGGAAAAACGGTTTGCGTTCCGTCGGCCATGAATTCCTCCCTGTTTTCTTCGAAGGTGAAGACGTCAGCTCTATGCCGTCAAGCCATGCCGCCCGGTAATTCGCCCCGGTTTGCCGCTGTTTACGTGGGTTGGCGGGGGTGTGGCGGCCCTCTGGCGGGCGCGTGACGCCGTGATGGCGTGGCTGACAGGGGAATTTCCCGCTCTTTCTGGTGGACGGAAGCGAACCTTGTTAAGGGAGGTCATCATGCAGTTTCACGCAGATGCAGCCAAGATCAGACGATGGCGCGAGGAGCGTCATTGGTCACAGGAACACCTGGCAGATCTCGCCGGGATCGGCCTGCGCACAATCCAGAGGATCGAGCGGGGCGAGAAAGCCTCCCGCGAGTCGCTGATGGCGCTGGCGGCGGCCTTCAATGTCGATGTCATGGCGCTGACGGTGGATGCCCAGTCGGAAGCCCGCGCCCAGTCACGGCAGAAGGTCGCCCGGAAAGGCGCGGCGCTGCGGCTGTCCTTCTGGATCAGTCTGGCGAGCTATCTGTTCGGAATGGTCCTTTTCACCGGCATCAATATCGGCACGGGCAGCTATGTGATGATGTGGGCCATGATCTGGTGGACGGTCGGGACAGCCGGTCACGGCCTCGCTGTGGTCCTTTATGAACTGGTCACCCGGCACAAGGCTCTGATGAGCGCGGCCGAATAAGTTCAGGCTGTGCACGGCAGGAGGCAGGGCTGCCGCAATCCGGACACCAGTTTTGCCGCCTGTTGCTGCTTGACGTTGAGGCGGTGGCGGATCACATCGCATTCACCATGAAAGAGCCGTTGCCTGCCACTTCTCCTGAGGACACGCCAGCACGCCGGGCCATGCTGCTCGGCGGCGTGCTTCTGGCCGTTGTGCTGCTTGTCTTCGGCCTCGGAAAACTGGGCATCCTGCCGAGCGGGGAGGCGATGACGGCCTGGATGGACGGCATGGCCGACAGTCCCTGGGGCCTGCCGGCGCTGATCCTTGTCTTCTGCGTCGCCGCCTTTCTGGGCGTGCCGCAATTCGCGCTGATCGCTGCCGCCGTGGCCGTGTTCGGCCCCTGGGCCGGGGCGGGCTATTCCTGGATCGCGACCATGGCATCGGGCGCGCTGACCTTTTATGTCGGGCGTCTGACGGGCGAGCAGGCTTTCCGCCGCTATGCCGGCAAGACAGCGAACCGGCTGGCGGGCTTTATCGGGCGCAATGCCTTTGTCGCCAGCGCCGTGGTGCGTAACGTGCCGACCGGGCCGCTGCTGCTGGTCAACATGGCGTTCGGCGTCAGCCATGCGCGCTTCCTACCTTACTGGGCCGGCATGGGGCTGGGCAGCCTTCCGAAGATCCTGCTGATCGCCTTTGCAGGCCGCAGCCTGCTGGCCGCGCTGCAGGGAAATCCGGTCACCGCAATCCTGACGGCGCTGGCGGCGGTTGCCGTTTATGCGGGCATTGCCCTCTGGGTGCGCCAAAGGGTGCGAAGATCGGGGCAATCTGTTGCCCTGATCGGTTCAGGCGCGGTTGACAATTCGGGCGATCTGCCGGAATAACCGCACCATGCGCAAGAATTTGCCCCTACTCCTGCTTCTTACCGGCCCCTGGCCGGTGCCGACTGCTCCGCACTAAGTCCGGGGCAGGCGCACGGTCAGGGGATTTTCAGCCGAACCTTTTCCGATATTCCCCAGATCCAGGCAGCCTGCCATGACCAAGCCAGAACATATCCGCATCTTCGACACCACCTTGCGTGACGGCGAACAATCGCCGGGCGCGTCCATGACCCATGGCGAGAAACTCGAACTCGCCGCCCTGATGGAAGACATGGGCGTCGACGTGATCGAAGCCGGTTTCCCCGCCGCCTCGGAAGGCGACTTTGCCTCCGTCAGCGAGATTGCCCGCCGCTCGAAAGAGGCCATCATCTGTGGCCTGTCCCGCTCGACCGAGAAGGACATCGAACGCTGCGGCGAAGCCGTACGCCACGCGGCGCGCCCGCGCATCCACACGTTCATCTCCACCAGCCCCGTGCACATGAAGCACAAGCTGCAGATGGGCCCGAACGCCGTGCTCGAAGCCGTTGGCCGCTCTGTCAGCCAGGCCCGCAATTTGGTCGACGATGTCGAGTGGAGCGCAGAGGATGCGACCCGCACCGAATTCGACTTCCTGTGCAAATGTATCGACGTCGCCATCCAGAGCGGCGCGACCACGATCAATATTCCGGACACGGTTGGCTATTCCCACCCGGACGAATATGGTCGCCTTTTCAAGCGCCTGATCGAGAATGTCGCCAATTCGGACAAAGTGATCTGGTCGGCGCACTGCCACAATGACCTCGGCCTCGCCGTCGCCAACTCCATCAGCGCCGTCGCCAATGGCGCCCGCCAGGTGGAATGCGCGATTAACGGCCTCGGCGAGCGCGCCGGCAATGCCGCGCTGGAAGAGGTCGTCATGGCGCTGCGCGTCCGTCAGGACACGCTGCCCTACACAACCAATGTGAAGAGCGAGTACCTCTCGCGTGCCTCCGCCATGCTGAGCCGCATCACGGGCTTCCCGGTGCAGTACAACAAGGCCATCGTCGGCAAGAACGCCTTCGCGCACGAAAGCGGCATCCACCAGGATGGCATGCTGAAGAATTCCGAAACCTACGAGATCATGAAGCCGGAAGATGTCGGCGTCGCCAAGACGTCCTTGGTGATGGGCAAGCTGTCCGGCCGCCACGCCTTCCGCGACAAGCTGGAATCGCTGGGCTACGTGCTGGAACAGGACGCGCTGAACGACGCCTTCAAACGCTTCAAGGCGCTGGCCGACAAGAAGAAGCATGTCTTCGATGACGACATCGTGGCCCTGGTCGACGATCAGCTGGCGGAAGATGGCGAGCGCGCCATGTTCAAGCGCCTGCGCGTCGTGGCCGGCACCGAAGGCCCGCAAACGGCCGAGATCGACCTCGTCATGGATGGTGAAGACAAGTTCGCCATCGCCCGCGGCAACGGCCCGGTCGATGCGGTCTTCAACGCGATTCGTTCGCTGATCCCGCATACCGGCAAGCTGGACCTCTATCAGGTGCATGCCGTGACCGGTGGCACGGATGCGCAGGCGACCGTGTCTGTGCGCCTGAACGATGCCGATGGCTTCATGGCCACCGGCCGGGCGTCCGACCCGGATACGCTGGTCGCGAGTGCGAAGGCCTATCTCCACGCGGTCAACAAGCTGGAAAACCGCAAGGCAAAACGCCAGGCGGCCTGATCATCCTTTGAAAACAGCGCTTTTCTCCTGTGCATCGCGCGCGGGAGAGAGGTCGGCTGTGTGCTGACGAGACCGCTTCATGGAACTCTGGATCCCGGTCACCCTTGCGGCGGCTTTCTCCCAGAATTTGCGCAATGCGCTGCAGAAGACGCTGAAAGGCCGCCTTAGCACATGGGGGGCGACGGCCAGCCGGTTTGTCTTCGCGGCGCCGCTGGCCGTGCTGTTCTTCTTCACGCTTCGCGGCGTGACCGGGCAGGGCGTCGGCGTGCCGCCGGGCAGCTTCTATGTTTGGGGCATGGTCGGCGGCCTCGCGCAGATCATTGCGACGGGCCTGCTGATCCATCTGTTCTCGTACACGAACTTTGCGGTCGCCACGGCCTTCACCAAGACAGAGCCCCTGCAGACGGCCGTGTTCGGCATCGTCCTTCTGGGAGACCGGCTGACAGGCGGGGCTGCCATCGCCATCCTCATCAGCCTGCTGGGCGTGATCCTCGTCTCCATGCCGGGCGGTGAGGGAAAGGCGCGTTTCCGGATCGACAGCAAAGTCTGGATCGGCGTGCTGTCCGGCGGACTGTTCGGTCTCTCCGCGGTCGCCTATCGCGGAGCATCGCTTTCGCTGCCGGAAGGCGGCGTGGTGCTGAGGGCGTCGGCTGCGCTCGCCTTCGTGACCGTGTTCCAGGCCATCGCGATTTCAGGCTGGCTGATCTGGCGGGAGCGCGGGCAGGTGGCCCATCTCGTTCGGGCCTGGCGCGTGGCCTCGCTGGTGGGCATCACCGGCATGCTCGGCTCCCTCGCCTGGTTCACGGCGTTCACGCTTGAAAATGCAGCCCATGTGCGGGCCGTGGGGCAGGTGGAGGTGATCTTCACGCTGGCCATCTCGATCCTCTTCTTTCGTGAGAAAGTCACGCCGAGAGAGATCGCAGGTGTGTTGCTTGTGGCTGCCGGTGTTGTCGCGCTGGTGCTTCTGGCGCATTGAGGGCGACGATGTCTGGAATAGAGGAGGCTGGCATGGCGGAAGGCTGTTCAGTGCCCATCATGGATCGCGCCTGGGTGCGCGAGGCGGTGCAGAAGATCAATGCGGACTTCAACCGCTCTGCCGACACGCACCTGATCAAGGTGGACCTGCCGGCATTCCCGGACCAGACGCTCTACCTGAAGGACGAGTCCATCCACCCGTCCGGCAGCCTGAAGCACCGGCTGGCGCGGTCGCTCTATCTCTATGGCCTCTGCAACGGGCATATCGGGCCGGACACGGTGATCGTGGAATGCTCCTCCGGGTCGACGGCCGTGTCGGAGGCCTATTTTGCGCGCCTGCTCGGCCTGCGCTTCATCGCCGTGATGCCGAAGGGGACCGCACCTTCGAAGATCGAGAAGATCACCTTTTATGGCGGGGAGCCGTACGAGGTGGCGCCTGGCGATATCTATGCCGAGGCCGAGCGGCTGGCTTGCGAGGCCGGTGGCCATTTCATGGACCAGTTCACCTTTGCCGAACGGGTGACTGACTGGCGGGGCAACAACTCCATCGCCGACAGCCTGTTTGCGCAGCTTGCGCTGGAAGATCATGCGATCCCCGACTGGGTGGTCATGAGCGCTGGCACGGGCGGCACCTCTGCCACGATCGGGCGCTATATCCGTTACCGCTGTGATCTTGCCGCAAAGACGCAGCTATGCGTGGCCGATCCGGAAAATTCGGTTTTCTACGATCATTACCGCACAGGTGATCCGTCCCTGCGGATCAAGACGAAGTCACGGATCGAGGGTATCGGGCGTCCACGCGTCGAAGCCTCCTTCCAGCCGCGCGTCATCGACCGGATGATGCAGGTGCCGGATGCCGCCTCCATTGCGACGATCCACTGGCTGGAAAAGGTGCTGGGCCGCAAATGCGGCGGGTCGACCGGAACGAATGTCTGGGCGGCGCTGCACCTGATGGATGAGATGCGGGCGGCCGGTCAGCCGGGCTCTGTGGCAACGCTGATCTGCGATGGCGGCGAGCGCTATCTGGACACTTGCTACAATCCGGACTGGATCGCGCGGGAAGGCCTGATGCTTGCCTCGCACACGCAATGGCTGGCGGAGACGACCGGCGCCTGAACGCTTGTTCTGCTCCAAAAGGAGACGGTCAGGTCATAACCTTCCTGGACCGAACCGGGTCAGTTTTGCGTGTGAATCTGAGACATTGCCTTCGAAAAGAAGCGGAAAAAGCGCTCAGCTTTCCTCGTCGTCGGACTTTTCAGCCCGCCGTGTCTCTTCGTCCCGAATGCGGGCGATCAGGGCTTCGAATTTTTCGGGAACGGGTTCCTGAAGCAGGGCTTCGAAGGTTTTCTGCAGGGCAGAATTCAGGGCCTGAGAGGCGCCGACCGGGATTTCCTTCGGCGCACTTTCGGGCTGGTCCTTGTCCTGAGAATTGTCCTTCATGAGATCGTTTCCCCGAGATGCCAATTCTACCGCGTCCCTTATGGTCATATCGACCGCGATGAATATCAGGCGGTCCGGTGATCGCAACCGTAATTTGCGTAACTTTTGCGCTCGGAGCGGGGTGGCAATTGGCGGGTGTCGAAAATTCAGAGAGTCGCACGCGCTTGGGAATGACGAATACTGCAATAAATACTACGCATTGGGACTTTCTTCCGTGCGCCTGACGCGTGGCCCGGTCTAAAGATTACATTTGTAGAATTCTCGATTTATCTACCAAGAATAATGCGCCTAATCGGCGAAATGGGGACTTGGATCGTCGAGAAGTGGCATTCTTCATGCCGAATCCGAATCTGTCTTCCGGCCAGCCGAGCCGTCGGAATCCGGGTCTGTGTTTCGCACATAAAGCCCTCGGCCGAGCCGTCCCGGAAAGGTCCGGTGGGCTGAGGACCGGTGCTCGGTTCCGATTTCAATAGGCTGCGGCGGCCAGTGGTCAGTTCTGACCAAGTCCGCCTGCGGCACATGTGACGCGCATAGGATTCAACATGCGGAATCGAAACCGCCGGATACGGCAAATTTCATCTATTCCTTCAACCGTAACTCCATCCCCCTGTGTCAGAACGGGCCGTAACGATGTGGCACGCCCAATGTGCCGGATTGAACAACCGACCATGCCTGAGCGGGCGCAAAGACCTGCCTGGCAACCAATAGGGTGATGAAAACATGGCAAAGACGGTCCTCGTTATCGATGACGATCCGACGCAACGCCGCCTGCTTCAGGCGGCTGTGGAAAAGGCGGGCTTTGCCTGCCGCACGGCGCCGGATGGCGAAGCTGGCATTGCGCTGGCTGCGGACCCGAAGGATGGCATTGATGTCGTCCTCCTGGACCTGACCATGCCGGGCCTGTCCGGGATGGAAACGCTGGAGCGTCTGGCCGCCAAACGGCAGGACCTGCCGGTGATCATGCTGACCGCAACCAGCGGCATCGACACGATTGTCCAGTCCATGCGCGGCGGCGCCGTCGACTTTATCGTGAAGCCGGCCAATCCGGAACGCGTGGTTGTCAGCATCCGGAACGCCCTGAAGATGCAGTCGCTGACCGGCGAAGTGAAACGCCTCGCCCGCAAGGCGGAAGGCGGTATGGCGTTTGATGACATGATCGCGTCGGCTGCGCCGATGCGTCAGGTGATCCGCCTGGCCGAGCGCGCTGCAGTCTCTGACATTCCGGTCCTCATCCTCGGTGAAAGCGGTGTGGGTAAGGAAGTTGTTGCCCGTTGTATCCAGGGTGCCTCGACCCGCGTCGGCAAGCCGTTTGTGACCGTGAACTGCGGGGCCATTCCGGAAAACCTGGTCGAGTCGATCCTGTTCGGTCACGAGAAGGGCGCCTTTACCGGTGCCGTCTCCAAAGCGCTCGGCAAGTTTGTCGAGGCCGATGGCGGCACGCTCTTCCTGGATGAAGTCGGCGAACTGCCGCTGGACGCGCAGGTGAAACTGCTGCGTGCGCTGCAGGAAGGCGAAGTCGATGCCGTCGGCTCACGCCGTCCGACAAAGGTCGATGTGCGGATTATCTCCGCCACCAACCGCGACCTGTCCCAGCAAGTGGCCGAGGGCACATTCCGCGAAGACCTGTTTTACCGCCTCAACGTGTTCCCGATCGACATGCCGAGCCTTCGCGAACGCCGCGACGACATTCCGGCGCTGGTCGATCACTTCATCGCCCGCTTCAATGCGAGCGAAGGCACGAAAGTGTCCGGTGTTTCTGACGACACGATGAAAATGCTCTATGCCTTCGACTGGCCGGGCAACGTCCGTCAGCTGGAGAACGCTGTCTTCCGCGCCGTGGTCCTCTGCGATGGCGACAAGCTGCGTCCGCAGGACTTCCCGCAGATTTCCGGCCAGATGCCGGACATCGCCAGCTTGCCGGCGGCCCCGGCCGCAACCTCAGCCGAAGCGGCCGTTCCGGCTGCCCCCGGTGTTGCGGCTGTTGGTGAAGGCCCGGTCTCCATCATGGATTCCGATGGCGAGATGCGCGCCCTGCAGGACATCGAACGCGACATCCTTCAGTATGCCATCGATTATTATCAGGGCCATATGAGCGAAGTGTCCCGCCGTCTCGGCATCGGCCGCTCGACGCTTTACCGCAAGGTGCGCGAGTACGATCTCGACATGCACGAGCGCGAAGCCAGCTGATCATCCTTTGACCGGTTTGAGGCCGCCTCAGCCCTGAGGCGGTCTCGACAGGTCAAATGACATGGCTACATCGCAGCGCGCATAGCGTTTGCCGTAGCGTTCCATGATGTTCGCATCATGGACGAAGCCGGCCTTCTCATAGAGATGAATGGCAGCTGCGCATTTCCTGTTGGTCAACAGGAACAGCGTGCCGATGGGCAGTTGCCGGGCACGCTCGATTGTCCGTTGCAGGAGGAATTCTCCGGCCTTCAGGCCGCGCGCGCTGGCGCGGACCCCCATCTTGGTCAGTTCGAACGTATCGCCCTCCACCGGCATCAGGGCACAAGTGCCGATGATGCCCAGTCCCGCCGCTTCGATGAACAGGATATCGCCGCCCCGGTCGATGATCATCTCGCGCGGATGCTCGATGATCTCGATGTCCTTTTCCTCCAGCGTGAACATGTCTTCCACCCATTCGCGGGTGATGGCGTCAAAGTCGGGGGCGAGGCGGTCGTCATAATTGACCAGCCTGAGCGCCGGGCCTGCGCCCTCATCCAGGATACGGTCGTGCAGCGAGCGTTCCTGCAGCGCCGCTTCGACCCGGCCGATCTGGGTCAGGAAGTCTGCATCGGGGCCTTCGCAGAGGCGCTGGGCCGCGCGGCGCACCTGGGGCCAGAGATCGCGCTTCAGCGCGTTGACCAGGGTTTCGCCCTCAGGCGTCAGGCGGATCTGCTTCTGCCGGCTGTCGCCTTCAACGGGCGAGACGGTGGTGAGCCCCATCTTCTGCAGGGCGTTGTGGATGCGGGTGACGGCAGGCTGGCTGATGCCGACGGCCTCTACCGCTTCGCTGACACTGAGCGGGCCGTAGGTGGAGAGTGCCGCCAGAAGCGGGAAATGCGTGCCCTGAATGGGCAGGCCCCGGTCGGCGAACACTTTCGTTGCGTCGGCCTGCATCCGCTCTGCCAGCCGCTTCAGCCGGCTGCCGAGCGCCAGCGGTCCCATTTCAGCCAGAACGTCTCGTGTCATGCCCAGTCTCCTGATTCACAGGATATATAACTTGTTATGTGATTGGGATTGTCAACCAGTTTTCGGTGATGTGGCCGCGCTCAGGCGTCTTCGTCGATCGAGCTGGCCACTGTGGCGGGCGTCGGCCGTGTGACGGCTGCGACGGCGAGGCCCGCGCCTGCGGCCAGCACCATCAGCCAGTAGATGTGTGTCTGCGCGCTCGCGCCGCCGGGGGCGAGGGCATCATAGGCAAGGCCGGACAGGAAAGTGGACAACGCGAGGATCGGCCCGAACACGAGCGCGCCGTTCACGGCATAGGCCAGCGGCAGGCGCTCATCCGGCAATGCCTGCTGAAGGAAGCGCATCGTGGCCAGGTGCGTCAACGCGAATGAGGCTGCGTGCAGCGTCTGGAACAGGGCCGCGGCCATGACCGGCAGGACGAATCCCGCCGCCGTCCAGCGGATCATGGCGCCGAGCCCGCCCAGCCAGAGCAGGCCAACCGAACTGAAGCCTCGCAGGAGCCGCCCGGAGAGCAGCAGGAGCGCGATCTCTGTCACCACGCCGACCGCCCAGAGCACGCCGATGCTGGAGCCGGAAATGCCTTGCGATACCCAGATCACGGACGAGAAAGCGTAATAGACGCCATGGCTCGCCTGGATCAGCGCTGCGGCCAGGATGAAGGCGAAGAGCGCGGGCAGACGGTAAAGCGAGAAGCCCTCCGTAAATGTGCTGAGAATGGTGCGCTTCGGCAGAACCTTCCGCGCGCCCTCCCGCGTGAACAGCGGCGCGATTGTCGCCAACAGGGCCGCGATGATGAGATAGGTGAGGATACCGTCCGGTCCGAAGGCCGAGAGGACGGCGCCGCCCGCCAGGTTGGAAACCACGAAAGCGAGCGAGGCGATGGCGCGGCCCTGCCCGTAATCCGGCCGGGCATTCCGTGTGCCGTAGATCAGCACCGCTTCGAACAGCGGCCCGGAGACGTTGGTCGCACTATAGATGGCGACGCAGACAAGGAAGGCGGCTGCCTGCGGCACGTCTGGGAAGAGCAGCGCGTATCCGGCGAGGCAGACGGCCATTGTGCCCGCCAGTGTGGCGCGAAGCCCGTGCGACTGCGCCCGGCCTGCGGCGAGCGGTCCGGCGAAGATGCGGATCAGTGCGGCGAGCGTGCCTGCCCCGGCGATTTCCGCGCCCGACATGCCACCGGCCTTCTCCATCCAGACCGGCAGGTAAGGCAGGTTCGCGCCCAGTACGAGATTGACGGCGCCGGCCGAAAGCGAGGCCAGCCAGGCATCGTTCAGGCGCATGCGTCAGGCCTGCTGGCGGGAAACGGGCCGGTTTGCATTTGGGGGTCCGTAAGCTGTGTTGAGAACGGAATCCGCACTAGCCCGGTTATGGCGGCCGGGATAGCGGAAATTGACCGTGTCCGGAAAAATCCTCAGCAGCTCTCAAACACCGGTAGCGGTGAGCTGTTCCTTGATGACTTCGCCCACTTTCCTCGCATCGGCTTCCCGTGGGCTGCCGGCCCGCCAGGCGATGCCGATCCGGCGTCCGATGACCGGGCGCACAAACTCGCGCACGGCAACATCGCTGCCGACATTCAGCCCGTGATCCACCGCCAGCCTGGGCAGGAGCGAGACGCCGAGCCCGCCGGCGATCATGTTGACCAGCGTACCGAGCGAGGTCGCGGCCACCTGGTCCTTCCGGGCGCCTGTCCGCATGCGGCAGATGGAGAGGGCATGGTCGCGCAGGCAGTGGCCGTCTTCCAGCAGCAGCAAGTTCTCGTCCGCCAGGTCTTCCGGGGCGAGCCCGTTCTTCTTCGCCAGCGGGTGATTGGCCGGGGCGGCAAACAGGAACTCGTCGTCCAGCAGCGTCATGGTCTCGATGCCGGGCGTATCCCAGGGCAGCGCGATCAGGGCGGCGTCCAGCGTACGGGTGCGCAGCTGGTCGATCAGGCGTCCGGTCTTGTCCTCATGCAGGTAGAGTTTCAGGTCCGGATAGGCCGTGTTCAGGGCCCGCACGGTCTGCGGCAGCACGAAAGGGGCGATGGTGGGGATGGCGCCGAGGTGGAAGGGGCCCGTCAGCAGGGCGCCGGCGCTCTGCACCGCCTGCACGAGCGCATGGGCATCGTTCAGCAGCGCCGAGGCGCGGGCGAGGGCGATCTCGCCGGCATGGGTGAGGCTGGCGCCGCGGGCCTCTCGCTCGGCCAGCTTGACGCCCAGCAGGTCTTCCAGTTCGCGAATTCCGGCAGACAGCGTTGGCTGGGTGACATGGCAGGCTTCGGCTGCGCGGGAAAAGGATCCCGTCTCGCCGAGCGCGACCAGGAACTGCAACTGGCGGAGTGTCGGGATAATCATAGGTTCGATCTATGGCCTAACGACAATCCATCAAAATTTCTTTTTGTCGCAGGGAAAAACTCCCACAACCCTGAAACCCGAAAATGCCCAGCAAAAACAATTAACTGACTTGTTTTTTCGCTGCGTGATGGTTCGGAAAATCAGCCCTGGGTGACTTTGAGAGGAAAAAACTTCAGCCGAGGCGAGAAAAATTGGAACCATTTGGCGCCGCCAGACATATTGCTCATGAACCGTTCGGGGCGGGTTATCTCAACTCCCCACCCAAGACCCTCGTTTCGAACGGCGAAAATGGCCCGGCAAGCCGGAACAAAGCGTCCGCCACCCATCAGGGCGCTCGGCACCGTCCCCCTCCCAAGCCAGATGGCTTGTCGGGCCTGATTTCCTCACTCTCCGGACTTCAGCATGATCTTAACGGATCTTGAGCGACCCGTATGCGGCGACCGGGTGTCTCAAGAAAACCACCTGATTGCTTCGGCGGCGTACAAGTCGAATCCCAGTGCCTGGTAAGTGAAACCAAGTTTCTGCGAGATGATTTCTGGATGGCTGCGCAAACCGCAGGCTTCAAATGTTAAAAACTCAGTAACTTTTAATCTGGCTGTGGATAACCGAGTCTGTTTCGGCATCGAGCTGATTCAAAAAGGAAATTCGGTTCCTGCCCATGTCGGCCCACCCGTTTGTTCCGGTTTGTTCATGGTTGGATCGCTTGGTGTTCCTGTGCGGGGCTGTTGTGGATATTTCGATTCACGTGTCTCGCCCATTGAGGCCCATGTCTGCCCATGATACTCCAAATTAAGACATGGTTTACCCATGCGGGGTTTAGGCAAACGAAGATCGGGCTGGCGGGTGTTTGTATCCACCTATGAAAGTGCAATTGACGCAAAAGGGCGGGTGTCCATCCCGGCTCCCTTTCGCGCTGCGCTTGGCGGTGGAAACCGGATATTCCTGTGGCCTGCCCTCGACGGATCCGGTTGCCTGGAAGGCGGCGGCGAAGCCCTGATGGCCATGTACCGCGCGACGCTGACCCGCCTGCCCCCGCAATCCCCGGTCCGCAAGGCGCTCGTGTCCTCGATCATCGCCGGCTCGGCCGACCTGAAGATGGACGATACCGGCCGCATCAAGCTGACCGATGAGCTGATCGCGGCAGCCGGTCTCGACGGCCGTGTGAAGTTCGCCGGCAATATCGACAGCTTCCAGATCTGGAACCCCGAAAAGCACGCCGCATTTACCACGGCCATGTCCGAAACCGCTGCGAAACCGGAGACGCTCGAGGCGCTGGGCCAGGCCTATAATGAGGTGTTGCGCCAGCACGAAATGGGCCTCTATCCCGACCTGAAACTCGTTGAGGGAGGGGATGGATGATGACCACCAAACCCCGGCCCGAAACCGCCGCTTCCGGGCACAAGCCCGTCATGCTCGATGAGGTGCTCGCTGCCCTCGACCTCAAGGACAGCGACCGCGTTGTAGATGGCACATTCGGCGGTGGCGGCTATACGCGTGCCATCCTGACGGCGGCGAAGTGCTCCGTCTTTGCGATCGACCGCGACCTCGACGCCATCATGCGGGCCGAGGCCCTCGCCGCCCAGACCGACCGCATCACCCCGCTGCTGGGCCGTTTTGGCGAAATGGATGCGCTGGTCGAGGCGACCGGATGCGATCAGGTCGATGCCGTTGTGCTGGATATCGGTGTGTCCAGCTTCCAGATCGATGAGGGTCATCGCGGCTTTTCCTTCAACAAGGACGGCCCGCTGGACATGCGCATGGGCGCTGCAGGTCCCACCGCTGCGGATGTCGTGAACCACATGGCCGAAGGCGATCTCGCCAATGTCATCTTCCGCCTCGGTGAAGAGAAGCAGGCGCGCCGGATTGCCCGCCAGATCGTCCAGCGCCGCAAGGAAAAACTGTTCGAGACCACGCTGGACCTCGCCGAAACGGTCGAGACCGCTGTGGGCGGCCGGAAAGGCAGCCGGATTCACCCTGCCACGCTGACCTTCCAGGCGATCCGCATGTATGTGAACGACGAGCTGGGCGAGCTGGCCCGGGCGCTGGTGGCGGCCGAACGGCTGTTGAAGCCCGGCGGGCGTCTGGTGATCGTCACCTTCCATTCGCTGGAAGACCGGATGGTGAAGCAATGGCTGCGCGACCGGTCCGGCAAGAATACCGGCGGATCCCGCCACATGCCGCTGATGGCCAAAGGCCCGGAACCGACTTTCGAACTGCGCCCAAACAAGGCGATCCTGCCCCAGGATAAGGAAGTGGAAGGCAATCCGCGTGCACGATCTGCAAAATTGCGGGCGGCGATCCGGACCGAAGCGCCTGCAATCGACGAAGAAGCGGATGATGGCATGAACCTGCCCCCGCTTTCGCAACTGGAGGACGTGTCATGAGCCGCCGCGCATTCATTCTGGGTCTCGTCATTGTCGGATTGCTGGTGTTCAGCCTCTACCGGGCGAAATACGGCGCCAAGGACACGGCGGCCGAACTGATGGCCGTGGAAGCCCAGATCGAGGACGCCCGCCACGAAAAGGCGCTGCTGGAAACCGAGCTTTCCCATATGAGCCGCCGCGAGTGGATCGAGGAATACGCCCGCAACGAGCTGGGCATGGCGCCGCCACGCCCGGAGCAGATGGCCAATGAGCGTGATCTGGATGCGCTGGTCGGTCTTCCGGTCGATCCCGCCAGGGATGCCGCTTCTGTGGAGGCGCCTGAATGACGGAAGCGTCGCGCCACCGGACACGGCTGGTCGGCCTCGGCCTCAGCGCGTTGTTTGTGGTGCTGGCCGGCAAGGCCGGCTACCTGGCGCTGGCGCCTGACCGCGATTCCGGCACGCTGGCCATGCGGGCTGGCGAACAGGTCAAACGGGCCGACATTGTCGACCGGAACGGTGAGCAGCTCGCGACGTCCGTCACCGTCTACTCGCTGGTCGCCAATCCGCAGCTGATCTGGGATCCGCGCGAAGTGGCAACCCGCATCGCCGGTGTCCTGCCCGACGTCGATGCCGACAGCCTGACGAGCCGCCTGTCCGACCAGTCGCGGGAATTTGTCTGGGTGAAGCGCGGCCTGACCCCGCGCCAGCGCCAGACCGTGTTCGACCTCGGTCTCGAAGGCCTCTGGTTCAAGGAAGAGATCAGCCGGGCCTATCCGCGCGGGACGCTCGCCGGCCATGTGCTGGGCTTCGTGAACGTTGACGGCGTTGGCGCCGGCGGGGTCGAGTTCAGCCAGAATGACCGTCTCACCGCAGGCGGGGAACCGCTGCGCCTGACCATCGACAATGGCGTTCAGGCGGCGGTCGAGGCAGAGCTTGCCGCTTCGGCGGCGGCTGACGGGTTCGAAGGGGCGGCGGTCATCCTGATGGAGGCGCGTACCGGCGAAGTCCGCGCCATGGCCAGCTGGCCGCCTTTCAATCCGAACCGCTCGTCCGACATCGCCATCGACGATCCGTCCCGCATGAACCGGGCGACGGGCGCGCTTTATGAGCTCGGCTCTGTCTTCAAGCCGCTGACCGTGGCGGCGGCCCTCGAAGCCGGGGCGATCCGTCCGACCGACATATTTGATGTCCACGATCCGATCGAGATGCACGGCTATACGATTTCGGACCTGCACCCCATCGGTACACGTGCAAATGTCACGACGATCATCGCCGAAAGCTCGAATATCGGCACTGTGCACATCAACCAGAAGCTCGGCCCGCGCCGCCAGCAGGATTTCCTGAAAACCGCTGGCCTGCTTGATCGCTCGCCCGTCGAACTCGCTGGCAGCGCCGCGCCGATCCTGCCCGAGCGCATGGACGACCTGACCGCGGCGACGATGGCCTATGGTCACGGCATCGCCGTGACGCCTATGGCATTCCTGTCCGCTTTCGCTGCCTTCGCCAATGGCGGGGAGCGTGTGGCGCCGACCTTGATCGTCGATGAGGCCCGCAAGTCGAAACCGGTGCGCGTGATGTCGGCCATCACGGCAGACCTCGTGAACGCGATGATGCGCGAAGCGGTGCTGACCGGAACGGGCAAGAATGCCGAAGTGGCAGGCTACCGCGTGGCAGGGAAGACCGGCACGGCGGAGAAGCCTGTGCCGGGCGGCTATGATGACGGGCGCAATATCTCCAGCTTTGCGGCGATATTTCCCTATGACAGCCCGCAGTATGCCTTGATTGTGACACTGGATGATCCCAAAGCCGGACCGGGAGGCTCTGTGGCTTCCCAGAATGCGGCGCCGACCGCAGGTCGCATCATAGAACGTGTCGCGCCGCTGCTCGGCATCGCCCCACGCTTTGAAGATTTCCGTCCTGCAGGAGACGCGTACCGCTCCGGAGATGAGAGGACTTCGCTGTGACCTGTAAACTGAAAGACCTGTTCCCTGATGCGCCGAATGGCGACACCGTCATCACCGGGATGACGGCAGACAGCCGTAACGTGAAACCGGGCTATCTGTTCGCGGCCCTGAAGGGCAGCGTCACCGACGGGCGCCGGTTCATTCCGGACGCGATCGAGAAGGGCGCCGTGGCGATCCTCTCCGGCGACGCGGCCGATGAGGTGTCCGTCACCCATATCGTCGATGACGAACCGCGCCGGGCGCTCGCGCTGGCCGCGAAGCGTTTCTACAATTCCCAGCCGGGCACCGTAGTGGCGGTCACCGGCACGAACGGCAAATCCTCCACCGTGGATTTCTGCCGCCAGATCTGGGCGCAAGCCGGGATAAAGTCCGCCTCCATGGGCACGCTGGGCGCCATCGGCCCCGAAGGTCATATCGATGTCGGCCACACGACGCCCGATCCGGTGACCATTCACGAAACGCTCGCCGAACTGACACGGCAGGGCGTCACCCATTGCGCGATGGAGGCCTCCAGCCACGGCCTGGAACAGCACCGCCTCGACGGGGTGGACCTCTCCGCCGTCGCCTTCCTGAACTTCACGCAGGACCATCTCGATTACCATTCGACGATGGAGGAATACCTCTCCGCCAAGCTGCGCCTGTTCCGTGAGCTTGGCCGGCCGGGTGTGCCCGCCATCGTCAATGCCGATTCCGAACAGTGCAATGATTTCGAAGCCGCTGCCCTCGGCAATCTCATGCCGATCGTGTCCTTCGGCTGGCGCGGGGAAGACCTCTGGATCGACGAGATCATGCCGCGCGCCACAGGGCAGATCCTGCATCTCTATTGGCGTGACGTGGAACAGAAGCCGCTGGAACTGCCGCTGATCGGTGAGTTCCAGGCGCTGAACGCGCTGGCCGCCGCCGCGATCTGCCTGTCGCTGGGCATGGAGTTCGACCAGGTCGCCGATGGCCTGACCCATCTGGAACCGGTCAAAGGCCGGATGGAGTTCATCGGCAAGACCGAATCCGGGGCCGCTGTCTTTGTCGATTATGCGCATACGCCGGACGGCCTGGACGTGCTGCTGCGCGCCGTACGCCCGCACACGGCCGGTGACCTGAAAGTCATCTTCGGCTGTGGCGGCGACCGCGACGCGCGCAAGCGTCCCCTCATGGGCGAGATCGCCGCCCGGCAGGCCGACGATGTGATCGTGACGGACGACAATCCGCGGACGGAAGACGCCGCTGAAATCCGCAAGCAGGTTCTGGTCGGTTGCCCGGACGCCCGCGAGATCGGCGATCGCGGCGAAGCCATCCGCACCGTTATCGCAGAGCTGAAAAAAGGCGACACGCTCGTCATTGCCGGCAAGGGTCACGAGACTGGCCAAATCATCGGCAAGGAAATCCATCCCTTCTCCGATCAGGACACGGCGCGTGAAGCGCTGGGAGCGGTGCGTGCATGACGAAACCGCTCTGGACCTCCGACGACATCACCCTTGCCACCGGCGGCATTGCGACTGCGCCCTTTACGGTGACGGGCACTGTGTCGATCGACACAAGGTCCCTGCAGCCGGGGGATCTGTTCGTTGCGCTGAAGGACCAGCGCGACGGGCATGACTTCGTCGAGGCCGCTTTCGAGTCTGGTGCCGCCGGGGCGCTCGTCTCCCGCAAGAAGGGAGAGGGGCCGCAGGTCGTCGCCGATGACACGCTGACAGCGCTGGAGCAGCTGGGTGTCGCAGCCCGGGCCCGCTGCGCTGCGCACCGCACGGCGATCACCGGCTCGGCCGGCAAGACCAGCGTCAAGGAAATGCTGGCGCGGATCTACCGCGCGCTTGGCCCGGCGCACTGGAGCCAGAAAAGTTTCAACAATCACTGGGGCGTCCCGCTGACGCTGGCCCGCATGCCGGAAGAGACTGAGCGTGCCGTCTTTGAAATCGGCATGTCGACCCCCGGCGAGATCGCCCCGCGCAGCCGCATGGTCCGTCCGCATACGGGGATCATCACCTGTATCGCCGGAGCGCACCTGGAGGGCCTTGGCAGCCTCGAAGCCGTCGCACGCGAGAAAGCCGATATCTTTGAAGGCCTTGAGGCAGGCGGCACCTTCATCCTGCCGTCGGACGACACATTCTTCGAATATCTGGCAGACCGGGCACGGTCGCTGTGCCCGACCGGGAACATGGAATCCTTCGGCCGCGGGCCGGATGCGACCGCGCGCGTCGTCGGCTATGAAACCGACGGTGTGACCAGCCGTATTCAGGTCGATGTGGTCGGCAAGCCGGTGCTGGTGAGGCTGGAAGCGGTTGGTGAACATTGGGCAATGAATGTCGCTGCTGCGCTGCTGGCAGCGACGCAAACCGGTGCGGCAGTCAATGACTGCGCCGAGGCGCTTTCGGGCTATGCCCCGCCCGCCGGACGCGGCACGGCCGAGCGCCTCGCCCTGCCCGGCGGCGGCAGCTTCCTGATGATCGATGACGCCTACAACGCCAATCCGGGCTCCATGCGAGCTGCACTTTCCTCATTGAAACAACGCGGTGCAGGCAGGCGGCTGGTCGCGCTGGGTGAGATGCTGGAAATCGGCGATACGTCGGATGCGGAACATGCGGGCCTGGCCGAACCGGTCGTGGAGACCGGCGCGGCGGGCGTGTTCCTGGCAGGGGACAAAATGACTCATCTGGCCGAGGCGCTGCCGACAGACCTGCAGAAGGTGTGGGCGCCAAAGGCCGACGAACTTCTTAATGCACTGGAAAATGCACTTCGGGATGGCGACGTGGTCTTGATCAAAGGCTCGAATGCATCCGGGATGGGACGACTAGCAGACCGTTTGCGCCAATGGAGTGCAACGGCAGACATGGGCAAGATGGCAAGCGGCACAGAAGGTGCTGCAGGGGTTAGTTGATGCTGTACGAATGGCTGGCCGCTGACAGCGGTATCCTGAACGTTCTCAACTATATTACTTTCCGCACAGGCGCGGCCGTGGTCACGGCGTTCCTGGTGACGGTGATATTTGGCGACACCATCATCAATTTCCTGCGTGCCCGCCAGGGCAAGGGCCAGCCCATTCGCGACCTGTCGCTGGAACAGCAGCTGGAAAAGCGCGGTACACCGACCATGGGCGGCTTCCTGATCTGGCTCGGCCTGGTCGTCGGCGTCCTGCTCTGGGCGAACCTGAATAATCCTTACATCTGGGTCACCCTGTTCGTGACCCTGTCCTACGCAATCCTCGGCTTCCTCGATGACTATGCCAAGGTGACCAGGCAGACCGATGCTGGTGTTTCCGCCAAGGTGCGCTTGCTGGCCGGTTTCGGCATTGCCGCCGTGGCCTGTGCGTTCATCATGGGCCTGCACGGCGCGCACACGCCCGAAGGCCATGCTGAATGGGGCGCGCTGAACGGCCTGGCCGAGCAGATTGCTGCCTTCGCGCCGCAAACCAGCGTGACGCCGGCCGATCCGGATTTCTCCGGCGGTGTCGCGGTGCCCTTCGTCAACAACTACTTCCTGCCGCTCGGCATGTTCTTCATCCTGTTCGGGATGATCGTCGTGGTCGGCAGTGCTAATGCAGTGAACTTCACAGATGGCCTCGATGGCCTCGCCATTGTGCCGATGACGTTCGCCGCGGCCGCGTATGCGATGATCGCCTACCTGACCGGTAACTTCGTCTTCGCCGAATATCTCGGTATCCAGTTCGCGCCGGGCGCAGGGGAGCTGGCCGTGCTGCTGGGCGCCATGATGGGCGCAGGCATGGGGTTCCTCTGGTACAATGCCTATCCGGCGAAAGTCTTCATGGGTGATACCGGCTCGCTCGGCCTCGGCGGCATGCTGGGCGTCGTGGCCGTGGCGACCAAGCATGAGTTCGCGCTCGTTGTGATCGGCGGCCTGTTCGTGATCGAGGCGCTGTCCGTGATCATGCAGGTCATCTGGTTCAAGCTGACCCGGCGCCTGACCGGCGAAGGCAAGCGCATCTTCCTGATGGCGCCGCTGCACCACCATTTCCAGAAGAAGAACTGGCCGGAGACCCGGGTCGTCGTCCGCTTCTGGATCCTGTCCGTCCTGTTCGCCCTTGCGGGCCTTGCAACCCTGAAGCTGAGGTGAGCGAGCGCGCATGATCCCGATCACGGAATACGCAGGAAGGGATGTTGCGGTGTTCGGCCTTGGCCGCACCGGCCTTTCCGCTGCCAAGGCCCTGAAGGCCGGCGGCGCGCGTGTTCATGCGTGGGATGACAATGAAGACACCCGCCGTAAGGCGGAAGCCGCGGGCCTGACCCTGTCGGACATCAACAAGCGCGACTGGCAGACCTTTGCCGCGCTCGTCCTGTCACCGGGCATTCCCTACAAATTCCCACAGCCGCACCGCATCGTGCGCATGGCAGAAATGACCGGCGTGCCGATCGTCGGGGACATGGAACTCTTCGCCCGCGCCGTGCAGAGCCTGCCGGAACGCGGTCGCCCGAAAATTGTCGGCATAACCGGCACGAACGGCAAGTCGACGACGACGGCCCTGATCGGGCATATCCTGAAACAGGCTGGCCGCGACGCGCGGATCGGCGGGAACATCGGCACCGGCGTGCTGGACCTTGCGGCCCTGCATGCCAATGCGATCTATGTGCTGGAACTCAGCTCCTACCAGCTGGACCTGGTGAAGAGCCTGCACTGCGATGTGGCTGTCCTGCTGAATATCAGCCCGGACCATCTGGACCGCCATGGCGGCATGGATGGCTATCAGGCTGCCAAGATGCGGATCTTCCAGAACCAGACCGAGCGGGACACTGCCGTGGTCGGGTTCGATGATGTGGTCACCCAGTCCATTGCCATCGGCCTCGCGGCGCGCGGGCCGGCCCGTGTGGTGCAGGTCTCCTCAAGTTATGCGCTCGGCCGCGGTGTAAGCGCCGTGGACGGACGGCTCTATGATTCCAACAGCGGCAATGCCGTCTTCGTTGGCAACCTCGCCGAATGCGCCGCACTGCCGGGCAAGCACAATCACCAGAACGCCGTCGCGGCCTATGCGGCCTGCCGGGCCCTTGGCCTTGATCCGCAGACCATCATGGAAGGTCTCAGAACCTTCCCGGGTCTTGCGCACCGCATGGAACGCGTCGGCGAGATCGAAGGCGTGCGCTTCATCAACGATTCCAAAGCCACGAATGCGCAGGCCGCCGAGCAGGCGCTGAAGTCTTACGACAATATTTACTGGATTGCCGGCGGCGTGCCCAAAGCTGACGGCATCGGCCCGCTGACGCCTTACTTCCCGCGCATCAACAAGGCCTATCTGATCGGCGAGGCGGAAGAGGCGTTTGCCTCCACGCTGAAGGGAAAGGTGGCCACCCAAGGCTGCGGAACCCTTGAAAATGCCGTTCAGGCTGCCTTCCGCGATGCCAGAAACGCCGGAATCGACCATCCGGTCATTCTTCTTTCACCAGCCTGTGCGAGCTTTGACCAGTTCCGCGATTTTGAGCACCGGGGCGATACGTTCCGGTCGATCGTGGAGGCGATGATGCCCACAGAGCTGAGGGAATTGGCTTGAGCTACACGGCCACAGCGCCATTTCTTGCCCGGTCAGACACGTCCTGGTTCATGGAATGGCGGCGAACAGTAGATTGGGGCCTGCTTGCAGGGGCCTTTTTCCTGATGGCGATCGGCCTTCTGATGTCGCTCGCGGCTGGCCCGAGCGCGGCGGCGCGCATCGGCTATGACAACCCCTATTTCTTCCCCATGCGCCAGTCGCTGTTCGCGGCGGCGGGCGTCATCCTGTTGCTCGGCACCAGCATGCTGGACCGGGCCTGGGCGCGGCGCTTCGCGGCCGTGCTGCTGCTGGGCTGTATCGGTCTGATGGTCTATATCCTGGTCGGCGGCGGACATGAGGCCAAAGGCGCGCATCGCTGGATCCGGGTCGCCGGATTCTCGCTGCAGCCGTCCGAAGCGGCCAAGCCCGCACTGATCGTCATGTCTGGCTGGCTGCTGGCGCAGCGCGAACTCTATCCGAACCGGATCTGGGAAACTGTCGCGTTCATCTTCTTCGCGGTCACGGTCGGCCTGTTCCTGCTGCAGCCGGATGTCGGCCAGTCTTTCCTGCTGACCGTTGCCTTTATCGTCACTTTCTTTGTCAGCGGCCTGCCCTGGCGCTGGGGCGCGGCCTTCGCCGGCGGCGGTGTCGCGCTCGGCGGTATGCTTTATGCGCTGCTGCCGCACGTGCGCGACCGGATCCGCGGCTTTGCCAATGTCCAGCATGGCGACCATTCGCAGATCGACCGCGCGGCCGAAGCCATCGGACGCGGCGGTCTGTTCGGTGTCGGCCCGGGGGAGGGCCTGGTCAAGGCGCACCTTCCTGATGCGCATACGGACTTTATCTTCGCGGTCATGGCGGAAGAGTTCGGCCTTGTCGCCGCGATCGTGCTGCTGGCGGCTTTCGCGCTCATGCTCCTGCGCGGCTTCCGGGCGTCGGCACGGGTGGAAGATGGCTATGCCCGGGCGGCAAGTGCCGGACTTTTCACGCTTTTTGGTCTTCAGGCTGCCATAAACCTGGCAGTAAATCTGGCCCTGATCCCGCCGAAAGGGATGACACTGCCATTTGTCTCCTATGGCGGCTCGTCCATGCTCGGCACGGCATTGACTCTGGGCCTTGCGCTGGCACTTGTGCGCGGACAAGGTACGCGCACAAGGGGCCGGTATGGCTGACGATAAGAACGGAAAACTGGTCATCATCGCGGCAGGCGGGACCGGCGGGCACATGTTCCCGGCGCGCGCCTTTGCCGACGAGATGCGCAAACGGGGCTGGCGCGTTGGCCTGATCTCCGACAGCCGCGGTCTCCATTATGCCAGCGATTTCCCGGCAGAATGGAAGGAAGAGGTGTTCGCCGCCTCCCCGAACTTCCGCAAGCCATGGACCCTGCCGGGCGCTTTCCTGAAGATCCAGGCCGGCATTGGGATGGCCAAGCGGATCATGAAGGAAAAGAAGCCGGCGCTCGTCGCGGGCTTTGGCGGCTATCCGGCGTTTCCGGCTTTGGCTGCGGCGAAGGCGCGCAAAGTGCCGATCCTGATACACGAACAGAATTCCGTGCTTGGACGTGTGAACCGTAACATGGCACCAAATGCTGCTGTTATCGCCAGCGGGTTCGACCGGCTGGACCGACTGCCGAAGGGCAAGCCGCACAAGGCGGTCGGCAATCCTGTCCGCGCCCCGATCCTCGCCGTAAGGGACCAGCCCTATCCGTCCACAGATGACAAGCTGACCATTCTTGTCACCGGCGGCAGCCAGGGCTCGCAGATCATCGGCGAGAGTGTTCCGCTGGCGATTGCCAATCACATCCCCGCGCCGCTGCGTGCCCGCCTGAAAGTAGTCCAGCAGGTGCGCGCCGAACAGCTGGAGAAGGTGAAAGACATCTACGACAAGGTCATGGTCGAGGCCGAGCTGGCACCGTTCTTCTCCGATATGCCGGAGAAACTTGCGGCCGCCCATCTTGTGATCGCGCGCAGCGGCGCAGGGACGGTCAGCGAACTCGCCGCTGTCGGCCGCCCCTCGATCCTGATCCCGCTGGCCATCGCCATGGACGACCATCAGGCCGCCAATGCCGAAGCCCTGACGGATGTGGGCGCGGCTGACATGGTCCTCGAGGCGAACCTTTATCCTGCATTGCTGGGCGAGTTGATCGCGGCACGCCTGTCCGATGTGGACGAACTGAAACAACGCGCCGAAGTGGCGAAGAAATCTGCCAAGGTGAATGCGGCAGGAGATCTTGCCGACCTCGCCGAAGCCGTGGCCCTGCACTGAGGTCTCGACCGGCACCCCGACTTGGCGCAGCATGACACACACCAGACTCCGGAGACCTTAGAACATGGCTTCCCCAACACCTTTTGATCTTGGCCCGGCTCATATCGTTGGCATTGGCGGTATCGGGATGTCCGGCATCGCCGATGTGATGATCACGATGGGTTATGATGTGCAGGGGTCCGACATCAAGGATTCCGACAACATTGAGCGCCTGCGCCAGCGCGGGGCGAAGGTCTTCATCGGGCATAAGGCGGACAACGTCAAAGGCGCCGGTACGGTGATCATTTCGTCCGCCATCAAGGGCGACAATCCGGAAGTCGCCGCGGCGCGCGCCGCCGGTATCCCGGTCGTGCGCCGGGCCAACATGCTGGCTGAAATCACGCGCCTCAAATACACGGTTTGCGTTGCGGGCACCCATGGCAAGACGACGACAACGTCCATGGTGGCGGCCCTGCTGGACGGGTCCGGGATCGACCCGACCGTCATCAATGGCGGCATCATCCACGCCTATGGTTCGAACTACAAGGCGGGCGAAAGCGACTGGATGGTCGTGGAAAGCGACGAAAGCGACGGGACGTTCACGAAACTGCACCCGACCTGCGCCATTGTCACGAACATCGATCCGGAACACATGGACCATTACGGTTCCATGGAGAAACTTCGCGAGGCATTCGATGTCTTTGTCGAAAACCTTCCCTTCTACGGGTTTGCCGTTCTGTGTACCGACCACCCGGAAGTGCAGGCGCTCGCCGCGCGGGTGACGGACCGTCGCCGTATCACCTATGGTTTCAACCGGCAGGCTGATATCCGCGCCGTGAATCTGGAAACCGACCTGGCCGGCGCGCACTTTGATGTCGCGCTGCGCCGCCCCGGATCGGCCATGCCGCGCATGATCGAAGGTCTGACCCTGCCCATGGCGGGCGAGCACAATGTGCAGAACTCCCTCGCGGCAATTGCCGTGGCGCTGGAACTCGGTGCGACGGACGAGCAGATCCGGAACGCCCTGATCAGTTTCGGCGGCGTGAAGCGCCGGTTTACATCGGTGGGGGAGTGGACCCCGGTTGCCGGCGAAGCGCCGGTCCGCATCATCGACGATTACGGCCACCACCCGGTGGAGATCACCGCCGTGCTGAAAGCCGCCCGGGCCATGCAGGGACAGGGGCAAATCATCGCCGTTTGCCAGCCGCACCGTTACACCCGCCTGCGGGACCTGTTCGAAGAATTCTCACGATGTTTTGACCAGGCGGACGAAGTGCTTGTCGCGCCAGTCTATGAGGCGGGCGAAAGCCCGATCGAAGGCTATGACGCAGAATCGCTCGTCGCATCCATCCGGCGGCATGGCCACCGGTCGGTGTCGCTGCTGGATTCGCTGGAGAATTTGCCCGGCGTGATCCGGTCGCAAGCAGGGCCCGGCACCATGGTCGTTTGCCTCGGCGCGGGCGACATTACCCGCTATGCCGGAGACCTTGCCTCCAAGCTGGAAACCTCAAGCTGACCTCGCGGCAGGTGCCGCAGACTGACTCTTCCCCTTTGCCTTGCAATGTCGCAGGCTGGACGAAACCGCCCGGCAAGAGGCGACTATTGGCCAAGGGAGTGAAACTAAATGAGCGACACGCAGGTTGTCGGACCGGTGCTGGCTGTGCCCGAATCCGAGACGGAGCGCGCTGACGGCGGGCCGTTCGGGATCAAGGGACTGGCCTGGGCGATCTTCGAAGGCGCGCGCAATCCCTATTACAACCTGATCGTCATTTATGTTTTTGCGCCCTATTTCGCAAAAGAGATGGCCGGGGGCGGTGAGCATGGTCTCAGCCTTTCCGGCCTGACGGTTACGATTGCAGGCATCGCGACAGCCCTGACGGCGCCTTTCCTGGGAGTCATCGCTGACAAGGCGGGCCGGCGGAAGCCGCCGATCGCCTTCTTCATGGCGCTCATGTTCGTCTGCTCGTTCAGCCTTTGGTGGGCGCGCCCGGAAGGCCCGCTGACCATGTGGCCGACCATGGCCGTCCTCGCGGTGGCCTATTGCTGCTACGGCTACTCGGAAGTGCTGCACAATGCGATGCTGCCGAATGCGGGCCGGCCAAGCGCCTTGCCCTATATCTCCGGCCTGGGCCTTTCGCTAGGCAACATTCTGAGCGTGGGGATTCTTGTCTTCTTCCTGTTCGGCCTGTTGCTGCCCGGATCGGGATTGCCATTTGCACCGGCAGAACAGGTGATCAAGCTGGACCGGGAGACCTTTGCGCCGGAACGGTTCGCCGGGCCGTTTGTCGCGGTCTGGATGGCCGTGCTGCTGATCCCGTTCTTCATCTTCATGCCGGACGGTATCAAAGGTGGCCAGAGCACAACCTGGAAACAGGCGGCGGCGGACGTATTTCGCGGTGAAGACCGCCATTCCGGGAATGCACAGAACCTGATTGAGCGTGGGAAGGTGCTGTTTGGCTACCTGAAAGGCCTGTTCAAGGAGCACCCGCAGACCATGCGGTTCCTGATCGCCCGCACCATCTATGCCGATGCGATGTCAGCGCTGCTGACGCTTGGCGCGGTCTATGCCGGCACCTTCCTCGGCTGGACCGGCGTCGAAATCCTGTTCTTTGGGATCACAGGCGTTCTTTTCGGGGCCGTCGGCGGCTTTGTGGGCGGTTATCTGGACCGCCTTCTTGGACCGAAGCTGGCGCTTGTCTGGGAGATATCAGCGCTGGTGATCCTGCTGCTCGCGCAGCTCTCGATCACGCCGGACGCGCTGTTCTTCGGCTTGCTACCGGCCAACACGCCCATCTGGGACAGCCCGTTCTTCAGCACGCTGTCTGACATCACCTATTTCCTGTTCGTGATCCCGGTTGCAATCGCCGTGGTCGCGTCGATTTCATCGAGCCGGTACATGCTGGTGCATATTGCCCCGCGCGACCGGATCGGAGAATTCTTCGGCCTCTATGCCATCGCCGGGACAGTGACGGTGTGGATGGGCCCCGGTATCGTCAGCCTGCTCACCTGGGTGACCGGCAATCAGCGGATCGGCATGGGCGGTATCGGGTTCATGTTCCTGGCCGGATTGATCATCCTCTGGAAAGTCCACGCGCCGAAACGTGGTTTTGAAGACTGATCCCATAAAGGAAGGCCGGCCTCCTGAGAGGCCAGCCTTCCGGTAAATGCTCCTGGGAGAGGAGTTGGATCAGCTGGTGGGGCCGAACGGGTTGGTACCTGAACCGGACGATGTCACACGGGCGATTTCAGACACGCGCCGCGGACGCAGGTAGAATTTGTCGCTGATCGTCTTCGAGGTCGTAATGATGTAGCCGATGTCGCTCTCATACGGATAGCTGACTTCGGCCATGATGATTGAGCCGGGGGAGGGCATGATCCCGGTAGGCAGGGTTACCGTCGTGCCTTTCGTATACGGCGTCATGTTGTGAGCGTCGGACCAGGCCACTTTCGGATTGCCGTCGCCATTGTCGACAATGCTTGAGATACGCATCTCTGCCGTGGTTGCGTCATACGGCTCCATCAGGACTTTTGCCGCTGCAAACATTTCCGCCATGTCGGCATCCGTCACGGTCGTGAGACGGGCGGTCAGGTCACCAAGGCTGGCGCTGGTCTGGGTGACCCGGCGGTCGGCTTCCATCAGGAAATTGAGTTCGATGGCGCCGAGATAGAGCATGATCAGCAGGGGCGAGATCAGAGCGAACTCGACCGCAGAAATGCCCCGCTCATTGTAACGAAGCCCGCGGATGCCGCGCCAGTTCAGACGAGGGTTGAGCCGCGAGAGAAGGGTACGTTTGGCCATGGATCAGTCTCCGAATGGCTCGTTGCGGAAGACGGTCGTGGCCGAAATCAGGTGCTTGCCATTGGCCATGTTTGCCAGAGGGGCAGACAGGACCGGCGTCACCAGACCCCACTCATAATAGACGCGCACAGCCACGATTTCATTGGCGCCACCTGGCTGGAAGTCAAAGTCGCTGTCATCGAAATTACCATCCGAATCGAGCGGGGATCCCAAATTGGCGGCGCTGAAGCTGGTGAGCCGCTTCACGTCGATGTGCAGGCTCGCATCGCATCCCATCAGGCCGAACATCTCGTCACAGACGGAGTTCTGGAATTCGACTTTGGAAAACCCGGCTTCTTGCGCCTGGCCGGTCCGGATCTCACGAGAGGCGTCCGACACGGCATGTTCCAGTACGGTCGACATGATGAAGATCAGGCAGATCTCCATCAGGCCGAAAATGATGAAAAAGAAAGGCGCAGCGATCAGGGCGAACTCCACCGCCGTCTGGCCACGGCGTTCAGTCGCCCACTCTGCAAGCTTGCGCTGCAGTCTGGATGTCAGAAATCCCGCATTCGGCGAACGCATCCCAAACCCCTCTCTCAGAGTCGCTCAGTCTTCTGGCTACCAGATCTGGGTTTGCGGCCCGTTTCAGAGATCGTACAAATTTCAAGGAATTCCCGACGTAAAGCCGCAGACGACCGTGGCGACCCGGATTTAGGCGCCAGATCAGTCGGCGTTTGTCAGGGCCTGCATACCCATCTGCTGCTGCATCAGATCATCGAAATGCTGGACGTTGTCGCCCGGGCTGATGATAGAGCGGCAGGACGGGGCACAGTCATAAGTGAAATTCGACCCGTTACGATTCACGGTGACGAGATTTGACGTATTGGCTGTGACAACGACTTCGGTATTCAGGATCTGGTTCCCCGAACGGTCGAACACCATCAGATTGGTGGTGCCGAATGTCTTGCCGGTGATAAAGATCAGATGTTCGTCATGAACGGCAACGTCTGCAATGTTCCGGTTACCGAGTACAACACTTGCTGCCGTCCCCTTCATTTTGAGCGGGACAGTCTTGTTGGTTTCGACGGTCAAAGGTCCCGCAATTGCCGGGAGCACCAACAGGCTGGCGGCCAGGCCGAATGCGCAAGTCCGTGCGAAAGTTTTCATGTCTGGTCACTCCGGGAATGATTTCGTGCAATTTGTCTGAAGAAAGTTTCACGAGTGCTAACTGCCTAATAGCTCGCTTTTCCGGATGAGCTATGTATATAAAGAATCCAAGTAAGGCCGCAGGGGCCGAACCTGTCCGCACCCGGATTCAGGTAGTAAACAAATCCCTGTAACCCCTTCATGGAATTTCTGTTTCTCTCAACTCGATGTGAACAATAATCGCGTAGAGTTCGAACTGTTCCGGCAGACAAATGAGAACCGGGGCGCGAACAAATGCATGATGGGAGTTTCCAATGTTTGCACGTTTTCTGAAAGACGAGTCGGGTGCTACGGCTATCGAATACGGCCTTATCGCCGCTCTGATCGCTGTTGCCATCATCGGTGGTGTTACGGCTCTTGGTACGAACGCTAACGCCAAGTTCCAGGAAGTCGCTACTGCGATGTCCTAATCGTAGTTCTCAGAACTACTGATTACCTAGAAGAGGCCGCCGGGTTTTCCCGGCGGTCTTTTTCTTTGGCCAATGGCCCGGGATCCAGTGATCAGCATTCCTTAGGATTTAGGGGGCAGGGTCCGGCGCAGTCCTTTCTGATGGGGAGTGCGGACATGATTCTGGTCATTCTTGGCGGGCTATTCCTCGCCCTCTGCCTTTTTGCGGCACTTCACGATGTGAACAGCCTGACGATTCCCAATTGGCTGAATCTGATGCTTGCTGGCCTGTTCATTCCCGCGGCAGCATTTTCCGGCCTCCCCATGGAAATCATTTTCGGACACGTGCTGGCCGGCCTGGCAGCTTTTGTGATTGCTTTCGGCCTGTTTGCGTTCCGCATTTTTGGGGGAGGGGATGCGAAAATGATCCCGGCCGTCATGCTTTGGGTCGGGCCTTCAGCGTCCTTGCAGTTCATTTTTGCGATGGCGCTTGTCGGCGGTCTCTGTGCAATGATCATTGTGCTTGTGCGGAACACGATACCGGCGGCCGTGGTGCCGGGGCCGATCCGCGCTCCGTTTGAAGAAAAAGCCGGCGTTCCTTACGGTGTGGCCATCGCGGCGGGGGCCTTCTTCGCCAGCCCCGCGTCTCCAATTCTTTCCCAAACGTTAAGATCAGCCGGAGTAATCGGTTAACGTTGCTTTAGGCGTGCTGTGGGAATCTGACTCGTGGATGGGGATGAGCGCTGACCGGCCAGAGTCCCTGTGTATCGTAATTTAGGGGAGTTACACTCCATGTCACCGATGCGTCTCATTATCCTGATTGGCGCGGCCGCTGCGGCCATAGCGGCAGCGTTTCTCGTCCGGGGGCTGACCCAGCCGCAGACCGTGACGCAGACCGTTACTGAGCAGCAGACCGTGTTGCAGACGAGAGAAGTCTCCGAGACTCACGTTCTCGTCGCGAAGCGCGACCTGATGGTTGGTGACCTTCTGTCACCCGATGATTTTGAATGGGCGCCATGGCCCGAGAAAAACGTCGTGGATGGTTACAAGACGGAAGAAGCTGACGCTGACGCAATCGCAGAACTGTCGGGAAGCGTCGTGCGCATTCCAATCTATGCAGAAGAGCCTGTCCTTCCGCAAAAGCTGGTCATGAAGGGCGAGACCGGCTTCATGGCCGCGCTGCTGTCGCCCGGTATGCGGGCCATCTCCGTGGAGATCTCGACCGAATCGGCGTCCGGCGGCTTCATCCTTCCGGATGACCGGGTGGATGTGATCCTGACCTATCAGGCGCAGGTCGCCATGGCTGAAGCGGTTCTGGACCGCCCTGTGACTGAAACCATTCTCCAGAATGTCCGGGTGCTGGCAATCGACCAGGTCTTTTACCAGGGCGAATCCGAATCGGCCTCCCAGATCGGCAATACGGCCACGCTGGAAGTGAAGCCGGACGAAGCGGAACTGATCGCCCATTCGCAGCGTCTCGGCACGTTGTCGCTGTCGCTGCGGCCGTGGTCGGATGCAGGTGACACAGGGTCGCGGGGCGCACGGACTGACCTCCTGCGCGGCGGCGGTACGCCCGGAAACGGCATCACAATTTATCGCAATGGCCAGGCAGCGTCCGGCCTTGGGGGTAGCTGAGCATGAAGGCCTTCCAGAAAGCCAGAACGGCAGCTGTAATTGCCTTGTCGCTCGCGATAGGGCCGGCGGCTTTGGCGGGACCAAATACATTCGGGACCCAGATCACCCAACCGGGTGAATCCGCGGTCAGCGAGCAAGTGACACTCGGGCTGAACAAGTCGACAATCATCGACCTGAGCGCGCCTGCAGCAGATGTCGTGATCACGAATCCGGAGATTGCCGACGCCATTGTGCAGACGTCGCAGCGGATCATCTTCCGGGGCATGGATTACGGGCAGACAAATGCCTTTGTCTTTGACCGCCAGGGCAACCAGCTTCTCAATCTCGAAATCAATGTCGAGATGGACATGGCCAGCATCCAGCAGATGATTGCCCGCCATGTGCCGGGTGCCCGGGTCAAGGTTGAAGGCCTGAACGGTAATGTGGTGATTACCGGAACCACGGACAGCCTGTCCGAATCCGACGCTGTGGAACGTCTTGTCGAAGCCTATCTGGGCAGCGGTGAGGAAGAAGAGACCAAAGTCATCAACATGATCGACATTGCGGCGAAGGACCAGGTGCTCCTGGAAGTCCGCGTCGTCGAGATGCAGCGCAATGCGATCAAGCAGCTTGGGATCAATCTGAGCGGGGCACCGACCTTCGGTGACCTCGGCAATCTGGTCGAGCGCCAGCTGTTCGTTGGCAACAATCCGCCCGTGAATGCTGATACGACCGCGCTCTTCCCGGGGCTGCCGTTCGACGTCTCCTCGAAAGTCGGTTCGAGCCTGGGCTATCCGCTTCAGGGACGCTCCCTGGGCGGCTTCTCCGGCCGTGCTACGTACAGCAATTATGTTGGCCAGGACCTCCAGTCGAGCGTCGGTGTTGAACTGAATGCGCTGGAGCGTATCGGCATCGTCAAAACACTGGCCGAACCGAATATTGTCGCCATGTCCGGCGAGAGTGCGAAATTCCTTGCCGGCGGTGAATTCCCGGTACCGGTCGGTCAGGACCAGAATGGCCGGATTACGGTCGAGTTCAAGCCCTACGGCGTCGGTCTCGGGTTTACGCCGGTCGTCTTGTCGGAAGGTCGTATCTCCCTGAAGATCTCGACGGAAGTTTCCGAGCTGAGCTCCGAGGGCGCCTTCCAGGGCGAGAGCACCACGATTGTCGACGCCCAGGGCAACACCACCTCCTATGAAGGTGTGACCCTGCCGGCGCTCTCTGTCCGCCGGGCCGAGTCGGTGATTGAGCTGCCGTCTGGTGGCTCGATGATGATGGCGGGTCTGATCCAGTCGCAGTCGCGTCAGAGCCTCGACCAGATTCCTGGCCTCAAGAAGTTGCCGATCCTGGGCGCGCTGTTCCAGTCCCGCGACTTCATCCAGGAGGAGACCGAACTCGTCGTGATCGTGACGCCTTATCTGGTCGACCCGACCAAGAAGGACCAGCTTCGTACGCCAGCTGACGGTTATGCAAACGCTTCGGACGCGAAGACGATCTTCTTCGGGAAGCTGAATGAACAATATGGCCGCAACGGTGAACCCGTATCGGCATCCGACTATCGTGCCCCTGTGGGCTTTATCGAGGAATAGGGGACCAGAAGGTGACCAGGATCCTGAAACCCACCGCCACTTTGATTGTTGCCGGCATTGGCATGGCAGCGCTGAGCGCTTGCTCCAGCGTGGCCCCATCGAATGTACCTGCCGCCTATCTGCAGGGAACCGCGCTGGACCGGAATGCCATCCGCGTTGAGAAGAAGACTGAATTCCTGGAGATTGCGATCCACCCGCAAGCGTCGGAAGTCAGCCTCGCAGACAAGGCCGCGATCTCGAATTTCGTTTCGGCGTATCGGGATCATGGCCATGGCCCGCTGATCATGTCCTTGCCAGCCTCATCCGCCAATCCGCAGCTGGCTGTTGCAGCGGTCGCAGAGGCCCGCGCGATCGCCTACGAGAATGGCGTTCAGTATGAAGAGATCGAGGGAACGCATCATGGCGAAGATTCCCTCGTGTCCGAACCGATGATCCTGGCGTTCCAGGCCTACGATGCGATTGCGCCAGATTGTCCTTCTCAGGCCACGATCGACTATTCGGACATCAGCTCCAACAATGAGCGGGCGACGCTCGGTTGTTCTATCCGTGCGAACCTCGCAGTGATGATCGCCGATCCGGCCGACCTTCTTGGAAGCCGGCCGCTGGACAGCGCCGATCCGGTTCGCCGCAGCGTTATTCTTGAGAAATTCCGCAAGGGGGAATCGACGGCTTCCACGCGCGGCAGCAATGAATCCGGCACCGTCTCCCAAGCCGTTTCGAACTAGAGCGTAAGACAAGGAATAAACAAGCCATGTCCAGTGAAAAGCCGCTCCACGAATCCGATTTCGAATCCGACTTCGAAGACGTCTTCGCAGATGATCCATTGGCGGATCTGGCCCTGCCGAAAGAGGAACCGGTGGCCGAAGAGATGGAAGAGTCTTCGGTAATGGTCGATCTGGATACGCCGCAGCGTGAAGTCGAGTTTGACCAACCGGTCTTTTCTGCGCCTGAGGATGGCCTGGGGGGAGATTCCGTCCTGCCCGCCATTTCGATCCAGGTCTTCTACGAGCGCGATGAAACCCGCCTGTTGATGGAAGTCTGCGCCCGTGACCGGCGCATGGGCCGCGCCACGATCGAGGCGCACCCGGGCGGCATTTCCGCGGCGACCGAATATATGCGCGTAAACCCGACGCCAAACCTGCTCATCATCGAGTCGTCTGCCCGTTCGGCCCAGCTTCTGTCCGAGATCGATCAGCTGGCAGAACATTGCGACGAAACAGTCAAGGTGATGGTTGTCGGCGCGATCAACGATATCGCCCTGTATCGCCAACTGGTTGCCCGCGGCGTCAGCGAGTACGTTGTCCCGCCATTCCAGCCCCTGCAGATTCTCCGGACCATCTCTGGTCTCTTCGCTGATCCGGATGCGCCATTTGTTGGCAAACAGATTTCTGTGGTTGGTGCGAAAGGTGGGGTCGGGGCCTCGACAATTGCCCACAACCTGGCTTGGGCCATGGCAGAGAACACCAAGGTCAATACGACACTCGTCGATCTTGATCTGTCATTCGGGACCACGGCGCTGGATTTCAATCAGGAGCCGGCGCAGACGATCGCCGATGCCTTGCTCCAGCCGGAACGGGCAGATGATGCCGTGATCGAGCGTCTGCTTGCCAAGGCAAGTGACCGGCTCTCCCTGTTCACAGCGCCGGCCTCGATCGGCCAGATCATGGACATCCCGGATGAGTCTTACGTCTCCGTGATCGAAGTCGTTCGACGGAACGTGCCATTCCTGGTCCTGGACCTGCCGCATGTGTGGAGCCGCTGGGTGCAGCGCACGCTCGTTGCATCCGATGAAGTGATTATCGTCTGCCAGCCGGATCTCGCCTCCCTGCGCAACGGCAAAAATTATATCGACCAGTTGAAGGCTGCCCGGCCCAACGACAACCCGCCGCGTCTCGTCATAAACATGTCGGGTGTGCCGAAGCGGCCGGAAATTCCGGTGAAAGACTTCGGCGCCGCGATTGGCGTTGAGCCGGAAGTGATCCTGCCGTTCGAACCGGAACTGTTCGGTACGGCAGCAAACAACGGGCAAATGATTTCCGAGACGGACGGGACGTCGCGCTCTGCCCAGGCAATCGACCATATGGCTTCGCTGCTCACCGGGCGTTCGGTCGCGGCGCAGCAGAAATCCATCTTCAAGAAACTGTTGGGCAAGTAAGGCCTGACAAGGCGGGACATACGAATGGCATTCGGGAAACGTTCACCTTCTGCGACACCGACAGCGGCACCGGCCTCTGCGCCGGCGCCGAAGGCTGCACCTGCGCCAGCCGCACCGCGTCCGGAGGCCGCAAAAGCGGCAGCACCAAAACCTGTTGCGGTGAAGGGCGCACCCAAGGCGCCGTCTCCGCCAGCCCCGGCCCCGCCGGAGCCGAAGCAGGAAAAGGTCCGCCAGGTTTCACAGCAGTCTGAACAGTACTACGCAACGAAGACCACAATCTTCAATGCGCTGATCGACACGATCGACCTGTCTCAGCTGGCGCAGCTCGATTCCGAAAGCGCGCGGGAAGAGATCCGCGACATTGTCGTCGAGATCATCTCCATCAAGAATGTGGTGATGTCCCTGTCGGAGCAGGAGCAGCTGCTCGACGACATCTGTAACGACGTTCTCGGATATGGACCTCTGGAGCCGCTTCTGGCGCGCGACGACATTGCCGATATCATGGTCAATGGTGCCGATACGACCTATATCGAGGTCAACGGCAAGATTGAACGAACCAATATCCGCTTCCGCGACAATGCCCAGCTGATGAACATCTGTCAGCGGATTGTGAGCCAGGTTGGCCGCCGCGTTGACGATTCCTCACCCATTTGTGACGCGCGACTTCTTGATGGCTCTCGTGTGAACGTGATTGCGCCGCCACTGGCGATTGACGGGCCGACCCTGACAATTCGTAAGTTCAAAAAGGACAAGCTGCGCCTTCAGGACCTTGTGAATTTCGGCTCCATCAGTGAGCCGGGTGCTGAGCTTCTCCGGATCATCGGACATTCGCGGTGTAATATCCTGATCTCCGGCGGTACGGGTTCGGGTAAGACAACCCTGCTGAACTGCTTGACCGGGTTCATTGAACCGGGCGAGCGCGTCATCACCTGCGAAGACTCCGCGGAACTCCAGCTCCAGCAGCCGCATGTCGTGCGGCTCGAGACACGTCCGCCGAACATCGAAGGCTCCGGTGAGATCACCATGCGGGATCTCGTGAAGAACTGTCTGCGTATGCGTCCGGAACGGATCATCGTGGGCGAGGTGCGTGGCCCGGAGGCGTTTGACCTCCTCCAGGCCATGAACACCGGCCACGATGGCTCGATGGGAACGCTGCATGCCAACAGCCCGCGCGAAGCACTCAGCCGTGTGGAATCCATGATCACGATGGGTGGTTTCTCTCTGCCGGCAAAGACAATCCGGGAGATGATCGTCGGCTCGATCGATGTCGTCGTCCAGGCATCGCGTCTTCGTGACGGTTCGCGCCGTATCATGAACGTCACCGAGGTTCTGGGTCTCGAAGGAGATACGATCGTCCTGCAGGATGTCCTGAAATATGAAATTGAGGGCGAGGACGAGAACGGCCGTGTCGTAGGCAAGCATCGCGGCACCGGTATTGGCCGTCCGCGGTTCTGGGACCGTGCTTCCTATTACAATCTTGAGCGCGAACTCGCTGCCGCCCTTGATGAGCTGGGAGGCTGACGATGGACGGAAACATGATGACCATCGCAATTGCCGGTCTGGCATTTGTGGCCATCGCCGGCCTCGGATTTGCTTTTTCGGGCGGTGACAAGGAAGCGGCGAGAAAGCGTGCGCGCGCCATCGGCGCCGGCGCGACTGTGGCGGGGAAGGGCCGGGCCGGAAAGGTCATGGACGAATCGGCGAAGCGCCGCGCCAAGACGCAGGAGATGCTGGACTCGCTGCGCAAGCAGGGGCAGGCGCGCCGGAAAAGCAGCGGCGCTCAGACGATCAAGGACAAGCTCGTGCAAGCGGGCCTTGATGTCCCGCTCTCCGCATTCTGGATGTTCTCCATCCTTTTGGGGGGCGTTTGCGGTGCGCTGGTCTTCCTGTCGGGATTCGAAGGCCTGACCATTTCCGGCATTGCCTTGCGCAGCCGCCCAGCTCTCGTGGCAGGCGCGTTCTTTGGCGGGGCATTTGGTTTGCCGCGCTTTTTCCTGAACTTCATGATCAAAGGCCGCCACAAGAAGATGATCAACCAGTTCGCCGATGCGCTGGATGTGATCGTGCGCGGCGTGAAATCCGGTCTGCCGTTGAATGAATGTATCCGGATCATCGCCAAGGAGAGCCCGGAACCGCTGCGGACCGAATTCGGCACACTTGCGGACAATCTGGCCATGGGGGCAGGGACCGAACGGTCTCTGAACATGTTCTACAAGCGCGTCCCATTGCAGGAAGTGAACTTCTTCATGATCGTGCTGCTGATTCAGGCCAAGGCGGGCGGTAACCTGTCCGAAGCGCTCGGCAACCTGTCGAGCGTGATCCGGTCGCGTAAAATGATGCGCGAGAAGATCAAGGCGATGTCGTCCGAAGCGAAAGCATCGGCCATGATCATTGGTTCTCTACCCTTTGCGGTCGGCCTGCTCGTCTTCATGACTACACCCGATTACATCATGGAACTGTTCCGGACCGAGACGGGGCACGTCGTTCTGGCGACGGGATCGACACTGATGTTTACCGGCATCATGACGATGAAGAAGATGATCAACTTCGATATCTAGGCAGGCACAGTGTACGAGATCATCCTTTCCCTGACGAAGCCTGAAGCCCTGGCATCCCTGTTGGTCGCGGTGGCCGTGTTCGGCACCATGGTGACCATGTTTATGCCCTATCTGCAGGGCAACAAGCTGGAAACGCGGCTCAAATCCGTTTCGATGCAGCGGGAAAAACTGCGTAAGCAAAACCGGGCTGCGCTTGAGAACAAAAAAGGCCTGCGCCGGAAAGATGACTCGACCATCGGCGAGATTTCTTCCCGCCTGAACCTCGCCAAGGCACTGGAAGATCCGAACCTTCAGGACACGTTGAACAAGGCCGGCATGCGGGGCCCGGGCCCTGTCTCCGCATTCTATTTTGCGCGGATGACGCTGCCCTTCGTGGGGATGCTGGTCGTCTTCGTCTATGTCTTCTTCATCAATGATTTCGGTTTCCAGCCGATGATGAAGTACGGCTCCCTCCTTTTCGGGGCTGCGGCAGGTTTCTATGCGCCAAACCTGTATGTCTCCAATCTGGCCCAGAAACGCCAGAAATCCATCATGCGCGCCTTTCCCGATGCGCTCGACATGCTGCTGATCTGTGTCGAAGCCGGCATGTCGATCGAGCTTGGCTTTCATAAGGTCAGCCAGGAAATCGGCTCTGCGTCTCCGGAGCTGGCTGAGGAATTCGGCCTGACGGTTGCAGAACTGTCCTATCTGCCAGAGCGCCGTCAGGCTTATGAAAACCTGGCGAAACGTACGGGTCACGAAGGCGTCAAGGCTGTCTGTATGGCGCTTGGCCAAGCCGAACGCTACGGTACGCCGCTGGGCGATGCGCTGCGTGTGATGGCCAAGGAAAACCGTGAGATGCGGATGTCGGAGGCTGAGAAGAAGGCCGCGGCACTTCCGGCCAAGCTGACCGTGCCGATGATTGTCTTCTTCCTGCCGGTCCTGTTCCTCGTCGTGCTTGGCCCGGCCTACATCAAATTCCAGAAGATGCAGTCGAAGAATGACGCAGTTCCGGCCGTCACGACGGAGCAACGCACGAATGACCGCCGCTCGGATGCGGGCGGCCTGATCGGGATCGACCCGCGCATTGAAGTCAGCGTCCTGGCCTGATCAGCCGGAGAAATTCAGAGACGGATGTTTCAGCCGCCCGTGCGGCGTAACCTCAGGCCCGTCGCTTCGGCCGGTGGCGCGTCAGCCTCCGGCGCCTGTGCCGCGGCCTGCGCCGAGGCTTTTTCCTGAAGCGCCTCCAGATCACGGCCCGGCTTGATCATTTCCTTCAGGAGTTCGACATTCTGCTCGACCACGGCGTCCGGCGCATAACCGGCGCTCGTCTTCTGCATCTCCTCGAACCGGCCCTGAAGACCCAGCACCAGTGCGAGGTTTTCGCGGATACGAACATCGCCCGGTGCGACATCAGCAGCCTGGCGCAGCTTGGCTTCAGCACCGGTCAGATCGCCAGTCAGTGCGAGGGAGAGCCCGTAATTGGCCAGCGTTGAGGCGCGTGCCGGCTCGATCGCCAGCGCTTTTTCGTAGGCGACCTGCGCGCCTTTGTGATTTTCCAGCTGGTCCATGGCGGTTCCAAGCGCGGCCCAGGCGTCTGCCCGGTCAGGCTGAGCGACGGCGACCTGCTCGAATGCCCGCGCAGCGCCCAACTGGTTGCCATTGGTGGCCAGCGCCCGGCCCAGCGGCATCAGGATGCGCGGCTCGTTCGGATGGATGACCAGCACTTCGGACAGGACCTCCACCGCCCGTTCCGTGGAGCCGATGCCACGCAAGGCGTCAGCGAAGGTCAGGGCGTTGTCCAGGTTTTCGGCATCCTTGGCATATTCCTTCGACCAGAAATTCGCCTTGGTCAGCGGGTCCGAATTATTGGCCGCTTCGATTTCCTCTGGGGTTGCCGGCTTCATTGCCTCAGCCATGGCGGCCTGCAGCTCTGCCGCCGCTTTGGCATCCGGATCAGGCGTCGAGGCGCAGGCCGAGATACCGGCCAGGGCGACAGCAAGTGCAGCCAGTGAGGTTTTGGCTCTGGACATGGGACCGCTCCGGGTTTGAATCAGGATCATTCCCGCGTGAGTCTGGACCTGTGGGCGTCAAGGATGGGTTAACGCCAGCGCAGACTCCATTAACACTTGCCCGTACGAGGCCATTTTCATGCACAAGAGTTTCACCACCGGTGCCGACGGGGCGGTCAGCGTCTGGCTGTACACCGCTGATGCCTTCAAATCCCTGGAGAACGATCCGTTCCCTTCCGCCCGTGCGATTGCAACGGCGCAGGCGTTCAAGGGCGGGGCAGGGCAGATGGTGCTGGTGCCGAGCCCGGAAGGTGGCCTTGCGCATGTTCTGGGCGGTATCGGCGACGGAAAGGATGCGCTGGCAGTCGCCGCTCTTTCGGGCAAGCTGCCGGAAGGGGTCTATGAGATCGCGGCAGATGGCGGCCTGTCCATGGCGTCCATTGCGGCTGGCTGGGCGGACGGGGCCTACAGGTTCGAGCGGTATCTGAAAGAAAAGTCCTGCCCGCCGCAGCTCGTGATCCCCGAGGGCGATGCGGGTGAGGCGCTGTCGGCGGAAGCAGATTCCATCGCCTTGTTGCGGGATCTCGTGAACACTCCGGCCGGCGACATGACCCCGGCGGGTATTCAGCAGACCGTAGAAAAGCTGGCGGAGGAATTCGGCGCGAAGCTGACTGCGATTGTTGGCGACGCCCTGCTGGAACAGAACTACCCCATGGTTCACGCCGTTGGCCGCGCGGCCAAGGCGGCGCCGCGCTTCCTGGAACTGGAATGGGGCGATGCGTCGAAGCCGAAGCTCGCGCTTGTCGGCAAGGGGGTAACCTTCGATTCCGGCGGTCTCGATATCAAGCCGGGCAGCGGCATGCGGATCATGAAGAAAGACATGGGCGGTTCCGCCCATGTCATCGCGCTGGCCCGCCTCGTCATGGCGACAAAATTGCCGGTGCATTTGAAGCTGTACGTGCCGACGGTCGAAAACGCGATCAGCGGCGATGCGTTCCGGCCAGGCGATATCCTGTCGTCCCGCAAGGGCCTGACGGTCGAGATCGACAATACGGATGCCGAGGGCCGGCTGATCCTGGCGGATGCGCTGGCGCGGGCCTCCGAAGGGGAGCCTGATCTGCTGATCGACTTTGCGACGCTCACCGGTGCGGCCCGTGTCGCGCTCGGGGCGGATCTCGCGCCGGTCTACTCCGATGACGAGCAACTGGTCGCCGATATCCTTGAGGGTTCAGCACAATCCGGCGATCCGGTCTGGCGCATGCCGCTTTGGGACCCCTACATGTCGGAATTGAAGAGTCCGATTGCGGACCTCGTGAACTCCGGCAGCAGTTTCGGCGGTTCGATCACGGCCGGCCTGTTCCTGAAACAGTTCGTGGATGCGAAAAGCTGGGCCCATTTCGATGTCTGGGCATGGCGCAAAACCAAATATGGCCGCCCGGAAGGGGCCGCCGCCTGCGGCCTGCGGGCGGTCTGGGCGATGCTGCAGAAACGCTACCGTTAGATTTTCGGAGACAGGGGTTTCGAAAAGCGTGTTGACTTATTCCATATTTCCACGATACTGGAAATATGGAATCGAAAAACGCCCTCTCCAAACTCTCCGCCCTGGCTCAGGAAAACCGTCTGGCCGTGTTCCGCCTTCTGGTGAGGGCCGGGCATGATGGCTTACCAGCAGGGGAGATTGCGGCAGCGCTAGACGTGCCGCCGAATACGCTTTCGGCTCAGCTCAACATTCTTTCGAATGCGAACCTGATCGAAGGCAAACGCCAGGGGCGATCCATCATCTATACCGCCAATTATGACGCCATCAGTGGGCTGATCGTGTTCCTGATGGAAGATTGCTGTCAGGGCCGTGAAGAAGTGTGCAGCCCCGTTATGGCGGCGGCCCAATCTGCCTGCTGCTGACCCGTCCCAGGAAAGGAAACTCCATGAAACGCCTGCATGTCCACATCGCTGTCGATGACCTCCAGCGTTCGATCGATTTCTACTCGACCCTGTTCGATGCGCCGCCGAGTGTGCGCAAGGACGACTACGCCAAATGGATGCTGGACGATCCGCATGTGAACCTCGCCATCAGCGCCCGCGGCGCAGCACCCGGCGTGGAGCATCTGGGCATTCAGGCCGAAGATTCGGGTGAGCTCGCGGAAGTCTATGACCGCCTGAAGCGCGCTGACGCCCCGGTTCTGGAAGAGGGGGAGACGGTCTGCTGCTATGCCCAATCCGAGAAGAGCTGGATCGCCGATCCGGCAGGCGTGCCGTGGGAAGTGTTCCACACAACCGGAGACAGCGCCGTTTATGGGGGCGGCCCGGAACTGAATGACGGGCGGCTGGCTACAACACCGACCGGCATGGCGGTGGAGCGGGCCTGCTGCGCACCGGCCATCGCTGAACCGAAAAGCGCTGGCTGCTGCTGACGCAATATGGGGGCGTTCGAGAAATACTTGTCGGTCTGGGTCGGTCTCTGCATCCTTGCAGGGATCGGCCTGGGGGGCGTCGTGCCAGGTGCATTCTCCGCACTGGCGGCGCTGGAATATGCCAACGTCAATTTTGCCGTTGCCGTCCTGATCTGGGCGATGGTCTGGCCCATGATGATCGGAATCGATTTCTCGGCCATGCGCCGGGTTGGCGAGCGGCCGAAGGGGCTGATCATCACGCTGGTGGTGAACTGGCTGATCAAGCCGTTCACCATGGCGCTTCTAGGCGTGCTCTTCTTTCGGCATGTCTTTGCCGGGTTTATTCCCGAGGCAGATGCCGAAGGCTATATCGCCGGCCTCATCCTGCTGGGCGCGGCGCCATGCACAGCCATGGTGTTTGTCTGGTCCCAACTTACCCGTGGTGACCCGAACTACACATTGGTGCAGGTCAGCGTGAACGACGCAATCATGGTGTTCGCCTTCGCCCCGATCGTGGCCTTCCTGCTGGGCGTGACGGAGATCAGCGTGCCTTGGGAAACGCTGCTCCTGTCGGTGGCGCTTTATGTCGTCATTCCATTGATCGCCGGAATCCTCACGCGCAACGCGTTGGCCCGGAAGGGCGGAGAAGCGGCTGTGACGGATTTCACCCACAGGATCAAGCCGCTCTCCGTGATCGGATTGCTGGCGACGGTTGTCCTGTTGTTCGGCTTTCAGAGCGGGACGATCCTGGCGCAGCCCCTGATCATCGCATTGATCGCCGTGCCGATCCTGATCCAGTCCTATGGCATCTTCGCGCTGGCCTATGCCGCCGCATGGGCCTGGAAAGTGCCGCACCGGATCGCGGCGCCTTGCGCCCTGATCGGAACGTCCAATTTCTTTGAACTGGCGGTCGCCGTCGCGATCAGCCTGTTCGGCCTGAACTCCGGTGCCGCGCTGGCCACGGTGGTCGGCGTGCTGGTCGAGGTGCCGGTGATGTTGTCGCTGGTCGCTTTCGCCAACCGCACCCGATCAGCTTTTGTCAGCTCAGAAGAGGAGGTTGCGGCACCATGATTGTCATTCATCACAATCCCGATTGCGGCACGTCCCGGAATGTTCTGGCCATCATTGAGGCCAGCGGCGAGAAGCCCACCGTGATCGAATACCTGAAAGAAGGCTGGACCCGCTCGCAGCTGCTCGGGCTCTTCGCGGCGGCTGGCCTGACGCCACGCACGGCTCTCCGGGAAACGAAATCCCCGGCAAGAGAGCTGGGACTTTTGGAGCCCGGAGTGGGTGATGAGGCGATCCTTGAGGCGATGCTGGAACATCCTGTCCTCGTGAACCGGCCCATCGTGTGCAGCCCGAAAGGCGTGCGCCTGTGCCGGCCGAGCGAGGTGGTGCTGGACCTGTTGGAATCCCTGCCGCCGGGCCCGTTCTACAAGGAAGACGGCGCGCTTCTGATTGACGAAAACGGCCAGCGTGTGGGCTGAGGCCTAGTCGGTTTCCAGACGCTCGATCGGGCCGCCGGCATCGGCCTGCAGGCGCAGGGCCTCGCGCACCTGGCCGCGCAAGACGAGCGTGTTGATGTCTTCCGGGTCTGCTTCCATCGCCGCGTTCACGTCCAGCATGGCCTTGTCCAGCTCGCCTTTGGCGAGCCAGGCGGCGCCGCGCATCTGGTAGGCCTCGGCATGGTCAGGCACGCGCATCAGCACGGCGTCGAGATCTTCGATGGCTTTGTCATAATTCTCCAGCAGGATGTGTGCCGAGGCCCGGTCCAGCAGCAGCTCCGGCGCGTCGGGCGCGATCTTCAGCGCGCCGTCGAAGGCCTGCAGGGCGGAGTCCGGATCCTCGGCTTCGATCCACGCGTTTCCGGCTTGTGAGAGATAGGCTGCGCGCTGTTCCAGCGTGCCGCCATCCGTTGAATTTGCGAGGTTTTTCAGCCGCTCGGCGCCTTCTGCCTGATGGCCGAGGGCGATCAGCGCCATGGCCGTACACTGGCGTGCGCCGGGGCGGTTGCCCTGGTAGAGCCAGGCGAGGCCGTCTTCATAGGCGTCGTCCGGATCGGTCTCGATCTTGGCGAGGCAGGCCTCCAGCCGGGCCTGTTCCTCAGCGGCGATACGTTCGCCAGCCGACGTGGTCTGCAGGAAGGCGAGCGACACGGCGGCCAGGGTGAGAAGGGGCATGGATCGGACACTCCGGAACCTGTAACAAACCTCATAGATACAAAGGGATCAGCACAGGCAAATGACAGTTCAGCCATCTCTGCTTTTTGTCGCCGGGCTTGGCTATAGTGCCACACACCTGGCGCGGATGTGGCCGGGCCCTGTGGCCGGCACGGTGCGCAGCGAGGCGAAGGCGGCGGCGCTGCGGGCAGACGGCATCGACGCCCGCGTCTGGGATGGCGAGAGCCCGCTTCAGCTGCCCGAAAAGGCATGCCTTCTGGTGACGATCCCGCCCGATGCACATGGCTGCCCCGTGCTGCGCCATGTGCATACCGGACCAGGCCATGATCATGCCGGACTGAGCGATGACCTCTCCGTCACCTATTTGTCCACAACCGGTGTCTATGGCGACCTTGCCGGCGGCTGGGCGTTCGAGTGGAGCAAGCCTAACCCGCAGAGCCGCCGCGCCAAGGCCCGCGCCCGCGCCGAGGATCAGTGGCGCGAGGCCACAAAAGGCCGCGCCAGCCTCGTGCGCCTGCCGGGCATCTATGGCCCCGGCCGCTGTGCCTTCGACCGGCTGAGGGAGGGCACAGCCCGGCGCATTGTGAAGCCGGGGCAGGTCTTCTCCCGCGTGCATGTGGACGATATTGCGAGCGGCCTCTTGGCCTTGCACCAGCGCCCGGAGGCGGCCGCGCGGGCAGGCGGCGTACTCCATCTTTGCGACGACGAGCCCGCCCCGCCGCAGGATGTGATCGCACACGCCGCCCAATTGCTCGGAATGGACCCGCCGCCGGACATGCCCTTCGAGGACGCAGACCTCAGCCCCATGGCCCGCAGCTTCTATGCCGAGTGCAAACGCATCTCCAACGCCTGCACCAAGGCCGCCCTCAACTGGCGCCCGAAATACCCCACCTACCGCGAAGGCCTTGCGGCGATCCTGGCGGCGGAGGGGCACTGACGTATCAGCCATGTGTTTCGCGGCTATCGTCCGGGGCGCTTGTTCGGTGTGTCAGCCCATAGTCGCGAACAACTTCGGCGACGCACAATCGATAGTCCCGGAACAGATCGTTCCGCCCACGTGCCTGCGCGCTTCGATGTGGAGGCAGGTTGCGCCAGGCCTGCACTGCCGCTTCGTTGCGCCAGAATGACAGGGACAGGTATTTGCCCGGCGTCGTGAGGCTTTCGAACCGCTCGATGGAGAGGAAGCCGTCGACCCCATCCAGCAGGGGGCGCAGCGCGGCAGCGGTTTCAAAATAGGCATCCGCCTTACCGGGCAGAGGTTCCAGCTCGAACAGGACAGCAATCATGGCAGGATAAGCTCCGCATGCGGCGCTGAGGCGAGTTTCAGGAAAATGCGGTCTTCCTTGCGTATGAAGCGTTCGCGCTTTGCGAACTCATAATTCTCAAGGCCAATCGGGTCAGCTGCGAGACGCTGCTTGTAGGCTTCATAGTCCGCAAGCGAGGGCAGGGAATAAACGCCATAGGCCGTGGTGGCAGAGCCTTCATGCGGCGCGAAATAGCCGATCAGGTCGGCGCCGCAGCGTGGAATGGCCTGACCCCATCGGCGGGCATAATGTTCGAATGCTTCTTTTTGGAATGGATCGATTTCGTATCGGATGAAACAGGTGATCATGTCGGGCTCCTTATTGCCGTTCCCCGACATATCGGATTGCGCCGCATCAATGGTTCGGTTACCGTCGAACCATGAAAGACGGCCCGGACATTTCCCGCATTGCCGCCCTGATTGGCGACCCGGCGCGCAGCAACATGTTGCTGAGCCTGATGGATGGACGCGCCCTGACCGCAAGCGAACTTGCCGAGGCGGGCGGTATCACCAAACAGACGGCGAGTTCACATCTCGGGAAACTCATGGATGGTGGGCTGCTCGCAAGGGAAGTGCAGGGCCGCCATCACTATTACCGGCTGCAGGATGGTGATGTGGCCCACGCGATAGAAGCCCTTCTGCATGTGGCGGAGCGTGGCCCCGGCAAGCGGACACGCACAGGACCGGCCGACCCTGAGCTGCGCAAGGCGCGGATCTGCTATGATCATCTCGCCGGCGAACTCGGTGTGCGATTGTTCGATACGATGAAACGGGGGGGTGGCTTGAATGAACGGGGAGGGCAGTTTGCCTTGACTGAGAGCGGCTGGGGCATGCTTGGGAAAATCGGAATTGCAGAGGCGGATTTCGGAAATTCCCGGCGGCCCATGTGTCGGTCATGCCTCGACTGGAGCATGCGGCGCCATCATTTGGCTGGTCAGGCAGGCGCTGCAATCCTGACACAGATCATGGATCTTGGCTGGGCACAGCGACGCCCGGGCACGCGCATCATCGCTTTCACGAAGCCAGGAGAGGCATCGTTTGAGCGTTGGTTGAAAACGGCGAAGTGCTGATGCCACTTGATCTTCCGCCTGGCGAGGGCGGCCTCGGCCATCTCGCGGGCTATCGGTGCGGGCGTGATATACGATCAAGCGTTCGGCCATTTCGCCGGCAAAAAGAGGGAGAAACGCCATGAGCAATGAAGAGGTGATCCGGGATTTTATTGCGGCCTGGTCGCGGCTGAATGTGGACGAGCTGGTGAGCTTCTTTGCCGAGGACGGCATCTATCACAACATGCCGACGGGCCCGGTGCAGGGGCATGCGGCGCTGCGCAAGTTTATCGGTGGCTTCATCAATGGCTGGAGCGAGACGACTTGGGATGTCCTCACGCTGATGTCCGCCGGGGACAAGGTGGTCGCCGAACGCCTCGACCGCACCGTCGCGCATGGCAAGCAGATCGACCTGCCCTGTTGCGGTGTTTTCGAGCTGAAGGACGGCAAGATCGCCGTCTGGCGCGACTATTTCGACCTCGCCACCTACATGAAACCGCTGGGCGGGTGATCGCGCCCACCTTGCTTTGACGTTCTGGCCCTGGCGGATGGCTGGGGGGAAGCAGGACTCTGCGCTGTTTTTGCAAATAGGTCGCACTTGCATTCTCAAACTGTCTCCAATAAACAGCCGCGACCTGAATAGAAAATATGCGGAGCGAGGGCAGCGTGAGCGGTTACAAGAGCGGTTTCCTGATGGCATCGGTGGCGGTGCTGGCACTTTCGGCCGGGGCAGAGGCGCCGGAAGTGACGGAGGGGGACGACCCCTATCGCCTGTTGTCGACGGTTGTTGTGACCGGCTCGTCCGAGGCGGCGCTGGAAGTTGCCGGCTCGGTCTCGTTTCTGACCGATGCCGATCTGTCGGTGCAGGCGCAGAGCGATGTGCTGCGCATCCTGCGCGCCGTGCCGGGCGTGAACATCCAGGAAGAGGACGGCTATGGCCTGCGCCCGAATATCGGCCTGCGCGGGTCGGGCTCTGACCGCTCCTCGCGTGTCGCGCTGATGGAAGACGGCGTGCCGATCTCGCCGGCGCCTTATGCCTCGCCGTCGGCCTACTACTTCCCCACCATCGCCCGGATGAGCGCCATCGAAGTGACCAAGGGCCCGGCGGCGATCCTCTACGGCCCCCGCACCACGGGCGGGGCGATCAACATGTTCTCGACGCCCGTGCCGGATGCTCCGTCCGGCCACGGGCAGGTGATGTTCGGCACGAATGACCGCCAGCGCGCGCACCTCTGGCTGGGCGGCAAGGGGGATGCGGCGGCCGGCTGGCAGCTGGGCGGCCTCGTCGAAGTGTTCACCGACGAGACGGACGGCTTCAAGCGGCTGGACAATGGCGGCCCGACCGGCTTCGACGCGGACGACCTGGTCGTGAAGCTCGGCGCCTACAAGACCGAAGGGGCCATGCCGCAAAGCGTGGAGCTGAAATACCAGACGCGGGAAGAGATTTCGAACGAGACCTATCTCGGCCTGACGCTGGACGATTTCCGGGCCGATCCTTACCGGCGCTATAATGCGAGCACGGACGACCAGTTCAATGGCGAGAACGAGCTCTACCAGCTGACTCACCGGATTGACCTGTCGCCGGAGCTCAGCCTGACGACGATCGCCTATCATCACGACTTCGCCCGCAACTGGTACAAACTGCAGGGCATCAATGCAGACGGTAATGGCGCAAGCGGCGACGTCTCGATCTCCAGCGTGCTGGCAGACCCGGTGACCTATGCGGCCGAGTATGATCTGGCTGTGGGCACCACAAGCCTCGATAATTCCATCGTCTACCGCGCCAACCGGCGCGCCTATTACAGCGAGGGTGTCCAGTCCGTCCTCAACTGGAAGACGGCCTTTGCCGGAATTGACCACGAACTGACCATCGGCGCCCGTGTTCATCAAGACGAGGAAGACCGGTTCCAGGAGGAAGACGCCTATCGCCTTGAGGGCGGGCGGCTGGTGCTGACCACGGCAGGCGCCGCGGGCAGCCAGGCGAACCGTATCTCATCCGGCGAGGCGCTGGCCATCTTCGTGCAGGACAAGTTCACTGTCGGGCGGCTGTCGGTCACGGGCGGCGCGCGGTTCGAGGACTACGAACTGACGCGCGAAGACTATTCGACCAGCGACCCCACCCGCGCTGCCGGGCCAACACAGGTGAGAGAACTGTCCGATACGGTGGTCGTGCCTGGCCTCAGCGCGCTCTACCAGATCAGTGAGACAACGACGCTGCTGGCCGGTGTGCATCGCGGCTTCGCCATTGCGAGCCCCGGCACGACGGACGCCGATGTCGAGGAGAGCGTCAACTGGGAGTTCGGCGGACGCTATTCGCGCGGCGAGTTCGAACTGGAGGCAATTGCCTATTTCAACGACTATTCGAACCTGCTCGGCACGTGCACGGCTTCGTCCGGCGGCGGCTGTACGGTGGGCGACCAGTTCAATGGCGGCGAAGTGGACGTGCAGGGTCTGGAAGTGACCGCCAGCTGGGATGCCGGATCTGCTCTGAATACGGACCTCTCCATTCCGCTGAGCCTCGTCTACACGCTGACCGATGCCGAATTCCAGACGAGCTTCGAAAGCGACTACGAGCCCTGGGGCGATGTCGTTGTCGGGGACGAGCTGCCTTACATCGCCGACCAGCAGCTGACCCTCAGCGCGGGCCTGGAAACGGACCGCTGGGGCGCGAGCCTCTCCGGTAATTATGTCTCCGATGCACGGGCGCGTGCCGGGCAGGGGAGCATTCCGGAACGCGAACTGATCGAAGCGCGCTGGGTGGCTGACATGGCCGTCTGGGTGGACCTGACCGACCGCATCCGGGTGCGGGCCAAGGCCGAGAACCTGTTCGACGAGGTCTATGTCGCTTCGATCGACCCGGCAGGCCTGCGCCCCGGCAAGCCGTTTGAATTCCTGATGGGCGTCGAGGTGTCGTTCTGAGGCGAAAGTCTCAGAATACTCCCATCTTGATCCCCGCGCCGAGCGCGGCGCCGAGTTCGCGGCATTTTTCCAGCTTCGATTCCGGGATGGTCTTCTCCGCGAGGATCTCCTCCGGAGTCTGAGCGCGGGTGTTGACGATGAGGGGCGGCTGCACGTCACGGAGGCGCCAGCCTTTGGCGATGCGGGCCGCCTGACGGGCAGCGCCTTCGCCGTCAGAACCCGCGCAGATCATCAGGGCGTAGGGGCGGCCCTCGATTTGTCCGAGCACGGGGTAATAGCAGCGGTCGAAGAATTCCTTCATCGCGCCGGAGAGCGCGGCGAGGTTTTCCGGCCCGGCGAAGAGATAGCCATCGGCGGCCAGCAGGTCTTCCGGCATTGCATCTTCTGCGCGCATCAGCACGGCGTCGGCTTCTTCTTGTGCGGCTGCGAAGGCGGCCTCGGCCATCTGGCGCGTACCACCGGTGCGGGAATGATAAACGATCAATAATTTGGACATCTCGCCGCCCATGTTAGACTTCGCCCCAGGAAAGGACACAAGAATCCTTTCCATAAAAAATTGGAGGACACCCATGGCGACCCCGATCGAAATCGAGATCGAAGGCAAGACTTACAAAGGCAGCTATGACACCGATGGCCACCTGCTGACGACGCGCTATCGCATGCAGGCGATGACGGACGAAGTGCGCACCACCGCGCCCGCCATCGCCGCGCGTGGCATGCTGGCCCGGCTCGTCAGGCTGGAGCATCGGGACGAGGACGGTGCCGCGACGCACTGATTTCTCCGGATTTCCGTTAGAACTTGATGCCAGAAAACTTGACGCATGCGTCATCTTTTATGAGGGTGGCGCATGACTCAGGAATTTCTCTCCCCCGCCGACGTCGCTGCGAGCCGCAGGCCGCTGGCCGAAGCCCGTACCCTGCCGCCCGCCGCTTATACGGATGCGGGGCTCTGGCATGTCGAGAAGGCCCGTGTTCTGGCACGCAGCTGGCTGCCGCTGGCGCGGGTGGATCAGGTGCCGGGGGCGGGGGACTATCTCTCCGCCGAACTCACGGGCGAGCCGGTGATGGTGGTGCGCGGGGAGGATGGCGCCGTGCGTGTGCTGTCGCGTGTTTGCCGCCACCGGGCTGCGCTGGTGGCCAATGGGCAGGGCTGCCGCAAGCTGTTCACCTGCCCCTACCATGCCTGGTCCTATGACACGAAAGGCAGCCTCGTCCGCGCGCCATTGATGGAAGGCGCGGAGGGGTTCGACCCTGCAGACCACGGCCTGCGCGAGATTCGCTCCGAAATCTGGGAAGGTTTCGTCATGGCGACGCTGGACGCCGACGCGCCGGCCTTCGCGCCGCAGGTCAGCGGCTTTACGGGTTATTTCGCGAACTACAATCTCGGCGGGTTCGTGGTGGCGCGGACGCTGGACTATGCCCATGGCTGGAACTGGAAGGTGCTCGCCGAGAATTTCATGGAGGCCTACCACCACATCGCCACGCACTCCAAGACGCTGGAACCGGGATACCACGCCCGCGACTCGCAGGTGCCGGATACGGACCAGCCCTGGTCTATCCTGCACATGCCGGCCGCCGACCGGGACGCGCCACAGCCGCCTGTGCCGGGCCTTGAAGACTGGCAGTTGCGCGACCTGATCGCCGCCATCGCCTTTCCCGGCCTGATGCTGGCCGTGCAGGGACCGTTCATGGCCTGGTACCAGATGACCCCGATGGCCGAAGACCAGTTGGACCTGAAGATCCACCTCTGCTTCCCGGACTGGATGCGGGGCATGGAGGATTACGATGCGATCGTGGACGGGGCCGAGGCTTCCATCCGGGGCGTGCACGAGGAAGACATCGCCGCGAACGACCTTGTCTGGGCTGGCCTCAACGCGCCGCTGTCCCGCGCCGGGCCGCTGTCGCCGCTGGAGAAGTCGATCTGGCAGATGAATCAGTGGTGGCTGGACCGCATGGGTGCCTGACACAGGCCTGATCAGCGTGGCGGGCGGCCACCACCTCCACCGGGCGGGCGTCCGCCACCCGGCATGCCGGCGCCACCGCCTTGTGAGCGAAGTGGCACATCCATCAGCATTTCGGCTCGGGTCAGCAGCCCGTCATGGTCGCGGTCCAGATGGTCGAACTCGTCAGTCAGGCGGGTGCGGAATTCCTCTTCGCTGACCTGCCCATCAAGGTTCACGTCGAAGGCGATGTGATTGGGCAGGGCTTCCGGATTGCCGAGCGCGGTCTCGGCCCAGTCCGACATGGCCACTGCCGGAACGGTGCCGCGTGCGCTGACAGGGAGGTGCGCCCACTCCGCCGAGATGCCAGCCGTCAGTTCAGCCGGGCCAATGGCATAGTCGTGGCCGGTGTCCATGCCAGTGAAGAGGAGTGCGATGGGCCGGGCGACCTGTCCGCCATTCAGGCTTGTCGCCTGTCCGCCGGGGCTGCCGCCGCCGGGCGGACCACCGGGCTGGCCGCCGCGTGGGGGTGGGCGTGAGGTACAGGCCGCGATCAGGAGAATGCTGACGAGGGTGCAGGTGACAGACAAAGCTGCCGGGCGGGGTTCGAACATGAGAGAGGCCTTCCTGCCGGTTGTTATCCCGGCTGGAACGGCCCCACTCAGCCAATCCGTCGGCGCTTACTGATTTGTAATGCCTGCAATTTCTGCACAGGTCGCCAGCAGGCGGGCAATGTCCTGATCGCGGGAGAGGCGGTGGTCGCCATCCTTGATCAGGGTGAAGACCAGATCTTTCGAACTCATCGCCTCGACCAGCCGGAAGGCGTGGCGCCATGGCACGTCCGGGTCTTCGGCGCCCTGCAGGATGCGCACGGGGCATTCGAGGTCGATGGTCTCGTCGAGGAGCTGCCAGCCCCGGCCATCTTCAATCAGCGCCTTCGTGATGGGGTAGGGGTCGCCATAGTCTGATGGGCGCAGGGTCAGCCCGTGCTCCATGATCTCTTCCTGCTGGCGGGGCGTGAATTCCGGCCACATCAGCTTTTCGGTGAAATCTGGCGCGGGCGCGATCAGCACCATGCCGGCCAGTCGCTCGCGCCGGGCGAGGCCGGAGAGTAGCGCCATCCAGCCGCCCATGCTGGAGCCGACCAGGACCAGCGGCCCGTCTGTCAGCGCGTCGATCGCGTCCAGCGCATCTTCGCGCCACCGGGAAATCGTGCCGTCTTCGAACGCGCCGCCTGATTCGCCGTGGCCGGAATAGTCGAAGGCGAGAAAGCCGTGGCCGGTCTCTTTTGCCCATTTTTCCACGCACATGACCTTCGAGCCGGTGATGTCGGACTTGAACCCGCACAGCCACACATAGGTGAGATCGCTGCGGGCAGGGGCGAAACGGCGATAGGCCAGCTGTCTGCCGTGAGGAGAGATGAAATGTTCGGTTGTCATAGTCTGTCCGTTCCGCCATCTCTCTCGCCTGTCAAGCGAATGGGTGGCACGCGACTTGGAACCTCTCCCCGATATGACCGGAAAGACGATCCTGCAGGTCGCCCCCGAACTTTCAGCAGGCGGCGTGGAGCGCACCGTTCTGGAAGTGACCGAAGCCATCGTTGAGGCGGGCGGCCGGGCACTGCTGGCCAGCCGCGGCGGTCGCCTGGAAGGCGAATTCGAAAAGCTCGGTGGCGAGCTGTTCCGCATGGACGCCAAATCCAAGAACCCGCTGGTGCTGAAGGCCAATGAAGGCAAGCTGAAGCGGATCATCCGGAATGAGGGCGTAAACCTTGTCCATGCCCGGTCCCGCGCGCCGGCGTGGAGTGCCTATGCCGCCGCAAAAGCGATGGGCGTGCCCTTCGTGACCACCTATCATGGCGCCTATTCGGGCGAAGAAGGCCTCAAGCGGAAGTACAACTCCGTGATGGCCAAGGGCGAGCTGGTGATCGCCAATTCCCAGTGGATTGCCGAACACGTGCAGCGCGTACATGGCGTGCCGCTGGAAAAGATTGTGACCATACCCCGCGGGGTGGATCTCGAAGCGTTCTATCCCGGCGCTGTAACACCGGCGCGGATCGATGCTGTCCGCGCCCGCTGGGGTCTCAAAGACGACAAGCGCCTGACCCTGTTCCTGCCGGGGCGGCTTACGGAGTGGAAAGGCCAGCTTCTGGCCATTGAGGCGCTGGGCCTGCTGGCGCCAGAGGAGCGGGAAGGGCTGGTGCTCGTCCTGGCGGGGGATGCGCAGGGACGCGATGCCTATGAGGGCCGGATCTATGACACGATCCGCCGCCTGCAGCTGGACGGGCAGGTTCTGGTCGTCGGCCATGAGACCGATATGCCGGCAGCTTACCTTGCCAGCGACATCGTGATGGCACCGTCGACGCGGCCGGAAGCCTTTGGGCGTGTGGCGGCGGAAGCGTCGGCCATGGCGCGGCCGGTGATCGTGTCGGACCATGGTGGCGGGCGCGAAACCGTGCTGGACGGAGAAACCGGCGCGCGCTTCCAGCCGGGCGATGCCGCGGCCCTTGCGGGCGCGATCCGGGCGCTTCTGGCGGTCGGAAAGACAGCCCGCGGCGGTATGGGCAAGGCCGGGCAGGCACATGTCCGCAGCCATTTCTCCAAGCGGGGGCTTCAGATGGCTACCCTCGGCGTCTATAAGCGCCTGATCGGTTAGGGGACCGACGAGGTAGGCATGGCAAAAACCGCAAAGCTCGCCAGCCCGGTCAATCCGGGGGCTGGCGCCAAGGAAGTTCTGGTCATCAAGCTGAGCGCGCTCGGCGACTTCGTGCTGGCGCTCGGTGCCATGAAAGCCGTGCGCGAGTTCCACCCTTCCGCCCGGATCACGCTGCTGACGACGCCGCCTTTTGAGGATTTCGCCAGCCATTGCCCATATTTCGACCGGATCGAGACCGATGGCCGCCCGCCCACGATGAAGGCAACGACCGCGCTGCTGAACCGGATCCGCAAGTCGAAATACGACATCATCTATGACTTCCAGACCTCCGGCCGGACAAAGAACTATTTCACGGCGCTGAGCCGCACGGGCAAGGCGCCGCTCTGGTCCGGCCATCATGAGAAGGCGGCCTTCTTCCACGACAATCCGGACCGGGCGACCATGCACTCGATCGATCGGCTGGCCGAGCAGCTGGCCGTGGCAGGCGTCGCGCCGGACGGACGCTGGAACCGCCAGAACTTCCCGAAGCCGGACCTCAGCTGGGTGCGCCCGAAACTGCGCGATGCCCCGCGCCTTCAGCCGGCCTATTTCGGGCTGGAACAGCCCTATATGCTGCTGATTCCGGGGGCCTCCGAGCACCGGGAAGCCAAGCGCTGGCCGGTGGAAAGGTTCGCCGAACTGGCCAAACGGATCGCCGACGCAGGCGTGACCCCGGCCATTATCGGCGGCAAGGCCGAGGGCAAGATCGCGCAGGACATTCTGAAGCTCGAGAAGCGGGCAAAGAGCCTCGTGACCCGGACGGACCTGTTCCAGATTGTGACCCTGGCCGAGAAAGCTGCCTTCGTCGTCGGCAACGATACCGGCCCGATGCACATGGCCGCGATTGCCGGCGCGCCGGGGGTTGCCCTGTTTGCCACCAATGAAAGCAATCCCGACCACGCAGCGCCGCGCGGGGCCCGTTCGCCGATCATCAATTCGGCACCGACGCTCGCGGAATTGGAAGTCGACACTGTCTGGCGGTCAATTCTGGCGCTGGGTGTGCTTCCCACTTGACCGCACCGCAAATTTTGCCGAGTGCGCTTTTCCTTGAATATGCCCGCAACCACAGGCATATTCAGGCATCCTGAGAACAGCCACAAAGGAGATCGGCTATAGCTCGCAGACCAATGAATGAAGCGCCCCAGAAGGATAAGGGACCGCGCACCAATGACGACATCAAGGCCGCAAAGGTCCTGTTGATCGACGAACACGGTGAGAAACAGGGAGTGATGCCGCTGGCAGCCGCTCTTGATGCTGCGCGCGAAGCCAGCATGGATCTCGTCGAAGTTTCGCCGAACCAGGAAGTGCCCGTCGTCAAGATTCTCGACTATGGCAAGCTGCGTTTCGAAGAGCGGAAGAAGAAAGCCGCTGCGAAGAAGAAGCAGAAGAATTCCGAACTCAAAGAAATCAAGATGCGCCCGAACATCGACACGCATGACTATGAAGTCAAAGCGAAGGCGATGACGCGTTTCTTTGAAGCTGGGGACAAGGTGAAGGTGACCCTTCGCTTCCGCGGCCGGGAAATGGCGCACCAGCATCTCGGCATGGAATTGCTGAACCGGGTGAAGGAAGACTTCGACGAAATGGCGAAGGTGGAGCTGGAGCCGAAGCTCGAAGGCCGCCAGATGACCATGGTCCTCTCACCACGCTGAACACCATGAAGAATCCCATATAGGGACCATGTATACACCATGAAGAGCCGGCCGGGGCGGACCCTGCCGGCTCTTTCCGGTCCAGGGCGGCACGGCAGGGCATTTTCAAGTGCATTTTCAGCCGCTTTCGCCCCTTGATTCCATTCCCCCAATCCGCCATAAGCCGCCTCTTCCGAGTGGTGCAGGCGAACGGCATGCCCTCCACTCATGACAGACCGGGCCGCCCGCAAGGGTGCGAGCTCCACCAAAAAGGAGAATGAAATGCCGAAGATGAAGACCAAGAAGGCCGCTGCAAAGCGCTTCAAGATCACCGCATCGGGCAAGCTGAAGCACGGCGTCGCTGGCAAGCGTCACCGCCTGATCAGCCACAATGCAAAGTACATCCGCCAGAACCGCGGCACGTCCGTCGGTGCCAAGGCTGATGAAGCCCGTGTGAAAAAGTTCCTGCCGTACGGCCTCTAAGCCGCCGTCGCTGACTTAATACTGATCTTGATAGAAGGAGGCTCAGATGCCCCGCTCCCGCGCTAAAGTTCCTGCCCACGCCCGCCACAAGAAAATCCTGAAGCAGGCAAAGGGTTTCCGTAACCGCCGCAAGAATACGTTCCGCATCGCGCACCAGTCCGTCTGGGAAGCCGGCCAGTACGCCTATGTCGGCCGCAAAGTTAAGAAGCGGAAGTTCCGCTCGCTCTGGATCCAGCGCATCAACGCCGCTGTCCGCATCCACGACGAGGACATGAACTACTCGCAGTTCATCAACGGCCTGACCAAAGCCGGCATCGAAGTCGACCGCAAAGTCATGTCGGACATCGCCATCAAGGACCCGGACGCTTTCGGCGCCCTGGTTGCCCAGGCCAAAGCGGCTCTCGCCTAAGCTCTTTACAGACTGAAGCTACAGGAACGACCCCATGTCGAAGTCCCCGAACTCCGTGCTGCACCCGTCGAAGAAGCCGCGCGTCAAGCGCCGCAACGCGACCTGGAAGGCCAATCTCGGCAAGCGCGCGAAAGTCCGCGTGTTTGGCAACACCAAGCGCGCACGGATCGCCCGCAAGAAAGCTGCCGGCAAGTAAGCTTTCTGACAGGCCCCGCGCCGCCGGTGACCGCCCGGAAGGGCAGGCACCGAACCGAATGAGAGAAAGCCCGGCCATCGTGCCGGGCTTTTCCGTTTCTTCCAGATTTGCATCCCCCCGCGAAGCGCCTACAAAGCCCGCGGAACCAAATGAGGGGCAAGACCTTGTCCGATATTACGACCATCGAAAACGAAGCGCTGGCGGCGGTGGCTGCTGCGGGTGACCTGGAAACGCTGGACGCGGTGCGCGTGGCGGAGCTCGGCAAGAAGGGCAGGGTCTCCGGCCTGATGGGCTCGCTTGGCAAGATGAGCCCGGAAGAGCGCAAGGAAAACGGCCCGAAGCTCAATGCGCTGAAAAACCGGGTGAATGATGCGATCACCGCCCGCAAGGCCGAACTGGAAGCCGAGGCGCTGGAAAAGCAGCTGGCCAGCGAAAAGCTGGACCTGACCCTGCCGCCGGCCCCCGGCCCGAATGCCGGCGCACTGCACCCGGTGATGCAGGTGTTCGAGGAAGTCGCCGCCATCTTCGGTGATATGGGCTTCACCGTGGCCGAAGGCCCGGACGTGGAAGACGACTGGCACAATTTCACAGCGCTGAACTTCCCGGAAGGCCACCCGGCGCGTGAGACCCACGACACCTTCTTCATGAAGGCACAGGAAGGCGACACGCCGAAAGTGCTGCGCACGCACACCTCGCCTGTGCAGATCCGTACCATGATGGAGCAGAAGCCGCCGATCCGCATCCTCGTGCCGGGCCGGGTCTACCGGAACGACTGGGATGCAACGCATACGCCGATGTTCCACCAGGTCGAAGGTCTCGTGATCGAGAAGGGCACCCATATGGGGCACCTGAAAGGCTGCCTCATCGACTTCGTGAAAGCCTTCTTCGAAGTCGACAATGTGGAAGCGCGCTTCCGCCCGCACTTCTTTCCGTTCACGGAGCCGTCGGCCGAGATGGACGTGAAATATACCCGCAAGGGCGAGACAATCGAGATCGGCGCCGGCGACAGTTGGATGGAGATCCTCGGCTCCGGCATGGTGCACCCGAACGTGCTGCGCAACTGCGGCATCGACCCGAACGAATATCAGGGCTTCGCCTTCGGTATGGGGATCGACCGCCTGGCGATGTTGAAATACGGCATGCCGGACCTGCGCCCGTATTTCGAGGCTGATCCGCAATGGACCCGCCATTATGGCTTCGCGCCGTGGAGCACGCCATCCGTCAGTGGCGGCCTGAGCTAAGGACGCGGCCATGGGCAACGGCAACAAGGCTGAAATGCTGATTGCGATCTGCGCGGTGATCACCAGCGCTATAGCAGTCTTCATTGCCTGGGATCAGGGCCGCGTGATGCGGGCGCAGCAGCACGGCTCTGTTTATCCGGTGCTGCAAGCAGACGGTTATGTCTCGGCAGACCTGCATGTGCGTGAGATCGGTGTCAGGTTCCGCAACAGCGGTGTCGGCCCGGCGCTGATCGAGTCGGTGGACATGCTGAAAGATGGCGAGCGCCTGGAGAATCTCAAAGCCTATCGTGACGAGCTGCCGGACGGCTATGACCTGTCATGGACAAGCATGGTGGGCCGCGCCGTGGCGCCGGGGGAAACGATCAATGCCTTGCGTATTTCCTGGCCGGCCGAGTCAATAAGCGCGGTCGTGCAAGCGGAAACAGCGGCAAAATGGGGCGAGCTGACGATGAACGTCTGCTATTGCTCCGTGTTCCAGCGCTGCTGGGAAGTCGAGGGCCTCGCCCTGAATTCCCCCGCCCGGCGGGTAAAGGCCTGCACGCGCAGTGAAGAAGATGTTTTTGAGAACCTGTCCCCGGTCAATCAGGTTCAAGACGAATTAAATCCCGAACTGGAATAGACGATGAAATTCACCCTTTCCTGGCTGAGCGACCATATCGCCTCCAAGGCGACGCTGGAGGATATTCTTGCGTGCATGCAAAAGGCCGGCCTTGAGGTCGAGGATGTGCACGATCCGCGCGAGAAGCTGAAAGACTTCACCGTCTGCAAGGTGATCGAAGCCGAGCCTCATCCGGATGCGGACAAGCTGCGCGTGTGCAAGGTGGAAACCGTGGACGGCATGAAGCAAATCGTCTGCGGTGCGCCTAACGCCCGCGCCGGCATGACCGCGATCTATGCGCCGCTCGGCACGTATATTCCGGGGCTCGACTTCGCGCTCGACAAGAAGCCGCGCGCGATCCGGGGCGTCGAAAGCCATGGGATGATGTGCTCCACCAAGGAGATAGAGGCAGGCGAAGACCATGACGGAATCGCCGACCTGGACGATTCCATTCCGCTCGGCACGCCGGCGGCAGAGGCGCTGGGTCTCGCCGATCCGGTGATCGATTTCGAAGTTACGCCGAACCGGCCGGACTGGCTGGGCGTGCAGGGCATTGCGCGGGACCTCGCTGCAGCCGGGGCAGGGCGGTTCATCCCGAATGACGTGAAGAAAGTCTCTGGCAGCTTCGACTGTCCGATCGAGATCAGGCTGGAAGCGCCGGAAGCCTGCCCGATGTTCGCGGGCGCGCTGGTCAAAGGTGTGAAAAACGGTCCATCGCCGGACTGGATGCAGCAGCGGTTGAAAGCTGTCGGCATCCAGCCACGCTCCTTGCTTGTGGATGTCACGAACTTCATCTCGCTGGACCGGGCCCGTCCGTTGCACGCCTATGATGCGGCGAAGCTGCAGGGCGCTGTCACGGCGCGCCTCGGCAAGAAAGGCGAGAAGCTCGTCGCGATCGACGGCAAGACCTATGAAATCGGTGAAGAGATGTGCGTGATCGCTGACGACAGCGGGGCCATCGGTCTTGGCGGCGTGATGGGCGGCGAGTCCACGGCTGTTTCGGCCGAGACCACCGACGTCTTCATCGAAAGCGCCTGGTTCGATCCGCTGCGCACCGCCCGAACGGGCCGCGCAACCGGCATTCACTCCGATGCGCGCTATCGGTTCGAGCGCGGCGTCGATCCGCAATCCTGTGTCGATGGCCTGAACCTCGCGCTGGCGCTGATCACCGAGTTCGGCGGCGGCACGGTCTCGAAGGCGAATGTCGCCGGCATGATCCCGGCGCGGGCGGACAAGGTGACTTTCTATCCGGCAGACGTGGAACGCCTGACCGGCCTCAAGGTGAAGAGTGCCGACATGCGCCGTATCCTGAAGGATCTGGAGTTCGCCATCGAGGATGCGGGGGAAGCCTGGTACCTGATGCCGCCGAGCTTTCGGTTCGACATGGAACAGTCCGCCGACATCGTGGAAGAGATTGCCCGCATGGTCGGCTATGACCAGCTGCCGACGACATCGCTGCCAGCGCCGGAAGGCGGCGTCCGCGCGATCACGACGCCAATGCAGCAGCGCGTACGCACGGCGCGGCGCGTGCTGGCAGCGCGCGGCTTTCTCGAGGCTGTGACCTGGAGCTTCATGTCGAAGGCAAATGCGGCCCTGTTCGGGAAAACGCCGGAGAGCCTCACCGTTGCCAATCCGGTCGCAAGTGACCTCAATCAGATGCGCCCGTCCATCCTGGCAAACCTTGCGAGCGCGGCGCAGCGGGCGGCGAACCGCGGCGAGTCTGGCGCGCGCTTTTTCGAGGCAGGCCCGATCTATCTGGGCGACGGTCCGGACGATCAGCGCACGGTTGTTGCGGCGCTTGTGCGTCCGCTCAGCGAGCGTCACTGGCAGGGCGCGCCGAAGCCTTACGATTCCTACGCTGCCAAGGCGGACCTCTTCGCCGTGCTCGAAGCGCTCGGCCAGCCAGGAGACCGGTTCCAGGTTGCCCCGCCATCCCAGCCGCACTGGCATCCGGGGAAGGCGGCTGCGCTGAAACTCGGCCCGAAGGTGACGGTGGCGCATTTCGGTGCGCTGCACCCTGGCGTGCTGAAGCAGCTGGACGTCGAAGGCCCGGCCTTCGGCTTCGAGTTGAACCTCAACGCGCTGCCGGTGATGAAGGCGAAGGCGACAAAGACGAAATCCGTGCTCGAACGGTCGGACCTGACACCGATCCGCCGGGACTTGGCCTTCCTCGTGAATGAGGCCGTGCCGGCGGCGGATATTGTCCGTTTCGCCAAGGGCGCCGACAAGCAGCTGATCGACCAGGTGGAAGTCTTCGACGTCTATCAGGGCAAAGGCGTGCCGGAAGACAAGAAGTCCGTCGCCTTCGAGCTCACGATCCAGCCGAAGGAAAAGCTGAAGGATGAAGACATCCAGGCCCTGATGGACAAGGTCGTGGCGGCCGTCGCCAAAGGCTGCGGCGGTGTGCTAAGAGGATAAGCCAAGGGGAACGCAGCGAGGCCGGACATGGTGGTGCAGCAGCTGATGGTGCAGAACGGTCTGCGCTACAAGCTCTACGCAGAGCTGGTGCCGGAAGCGCGCCTGCGGGGCATCTCGGTCACCAATATCGTCATCGTTGCGCTGGTCCTGGCGAGTTTCCTGTTCCTGGCCCTTGAGACCGAACCGGCCCTGAACTCCCAGCCCGGTTGGAAGACGGTTTTCAGCATATTCAACGTCTTCGTCGTCGCCGCCTTTGCGGTGGAGTATTTGCTGCGCGTCTTCGTGGCGGGGCTGGACCCGAAATATGCGGGCCTCGGCGGACGCCTGAAATACATGACGCGGTTCTATTCCATCGCGGACCTGCTGGCTTTCCTGCCGGAACTGATCGTGATGCTGGCCGGGTTCGGCATTCCGCTGATTGCCCTGCGCGTGCTGCGGCTGTTCCGGTTGATCAAGATTGCGCGCTTCGTGCCGGCATTCGACATTTTCGGCGCCGCGGTGAAGCGCGCGGGGACGCAGCTCCTGACCGCACTCGCGATGGCGCTGGTGCTCGTCTATGTGTCGGCTGTGGCGCTCTACTTCATCGAAGGGGTTGGCGGGGAGAAGCAGGAAAGCTTTGCCTCAATCCCGCGGGCGATCTGGTGGGCCATCGCGACGCTGACCACGGTCGGCTATGGCGATGTCTATCCGGTCACGCCGCTGGGGCGGATGTTTGCCTCCGTGATTGCAATTGCGGGGATCGGTGTCGTGGCCCTGCCGGCCGGTGTGTTCGCCAGCGCCTTTTCGGACGAGCTTCGCGAGCGGCAGGAGGCAAAGGCCCAGGCGGCCACCCATGCCTATTCCTCCCAGGCCGAACGCACCCCGGAAGGGAAGGTGCCCCTGCCGGGCACAGATGGCGGGCTGGGTAACTAGGGGATCTGACTAGTCGTCGGCAGGCGCCCGCGGGCGGGTCACCACGAACAGGGCGCCAAGGGCGACAATCGACAGGCCGATGCCCAGTGGCACAGGCCGCTTCCAGAATGCTGCGCCAATCACGGCCGCCGACAGGCCCATGCCGCCGAGCGCTGCCGCCTTGCCGGCCCGATTGAGCGCGCCGGTCTCGACAAAGGTGCGGATCGGCGGGCCGATTTTGGGGCGGTTGTAGATCCATTCAGCCCAGGCCGGGTTTGAGCGGGCGAAGGCGAGCGCGGCGACGATCCAGAACACGGTCGTTGGCCAGATAGGCAGGAACAGGCCGATCGCACCGAACGCGAACGAGATCAATCCAAGGATACGCCAGCTCCACATGGCACGACGATGGCGCGGGGCTTACCGGCTGGCAAGCCGGGTTTAACGGTGCCGCACCGGCGAAAACCCTGAATAATGTCGGAATTGTCCAATTCGCGCCCTGTTCGCGCCCCCGCGAAGATGTGTAAGAGTGTTCATGTACACGTAGGAGAGGGTTCATGACGCACTTCATCCCGGGCCAGGGGGGATACGGTAAGGCAATGCTGATCGCGTTGCTTGTGGGTATTCTCGCGGCATGCGGAGGAGGCGGCAAAACGGACCGCTCCAGATCGGGCGCCGGCGAAGAAGGCACGGTGGTTCAGCTGTCTCCTGCCGATAGCGTTGCGGCTCGCCAGCGCGAAAAGCGGCGCCAGGCAGCGATGGACGCGCGCGAGCAGGATTTCACCTATTTCCGCTACCGGATCGACACCAGCCAGGACGAACCGCTGGCCTGTTTCGTCTTCTCCGCCGCCCTGGATCCGGAAGAGGACTATTCTCCCTATGTCGAATTCCGTCCGGCCTTCAAACCGGCGCTGAGCGTCGAGGGCCGTGAGCTTTGCGTTGGCGGCATGTCTTTCGGGACTGAGCGCACGGCAACATTGCTCTCCGGACTGCCGGCTGCCGATGGCCGGACCCTGAAAAACCAGGAAGACGTGCCGATCGATTTCGCTGACCGGCCGCCTTATGTTGGCTTCAAGGGCACGGGCGTGATCCTGCCGCGTGAGAATGCCGACGGCCTGCCGATCGAGACGGTGAATGTCGATAAAATCGAAGTGACGGTCTCGCGCATCAACGACCGCGCGCTCGCTTTCAAGCGTATCAGCCAGGGCACCACGACGGCGCAGGGCAGCTACTCCTGGACCTGGGGCGAAGATGATCCGGATGATGTGAAGGAAGAATTGTTCAAGGGCACGGTGGACGTCGCCCGTGAACAGAATGCGCCGGTTATCACCGTCTTCCCGCTGGAAGCCACAATCGGCACACTTGAGCCGGGCGCCTATTTCGTGACCGTGAAGGATGCCGACGACATCGGCGAAGCTGTCGGTCCGCCCGCTTCCACCAGCCGCTGGATCATGCTGACCGACCTTGCCATCACGGCCTATGAGGGCGGCAACGGCATCGACGTGACGTTGCGCTCCCTGAGGGATGGCCGTCCGATCTCCGACACGACCGTGCAGCTGATCGCGCGCAACAATGACATCCTGTCCGAAGGCCGCTCCGACCAGCAGGGCCGGGTTGTCTTCCCGGCAGAGCTGACCAATGGCCAGGGCAATCTTGCGCCGAAACTGATCATGGCACTGACCGCCAAGGGGGAGCTGGCCGCGCTGGACCTGACCCGTGCGCCAGTGGACCTGTCAGAAGAGGAAATCGGTGGGCGCCGCATGCCGGGCCTTGTAGATGCCTATCTGTATACGGATCGCGGGATCTACCGCCCCGGTGAGACCGTGAAGCTGACCGCCATGCTGCGGGATTCCACGGGGGAGGCCGTGACCGACCGCGCCGGCAGCCTCGTGCTTTACCGCCCGAATGGTCTTCAGTCCGAGAAGATCCGCTTCGAAGGCTCGGAAGCCGCAGCCGTCCTGCATAATTTCGAATTGCCGAAAGGTGCCTCGCGCGGCGAGTGGCGGGTTGAGGTCCAGATGGACGGCCTGTCCGGAACATCGGGTACGGTCCGTTTCTCGGTTGAGGATTTCGTGCCGCAGCGGATCGCGGTGGACCTTTCCGCCGATGACGAGACGCCGGTCAAGCTGGGCGGTACGCGGGATGTCGAAGTGTCTTCGCGCTTCCTCTATGGCGCGCCGGGCGCTGGCCTGACCGTCAAGGCCGAGGCTCGTGTCGAGCGCCAGCCCAATCCGTTTCCGGAGTTTGAGGGCTTCACCTTCGGGCGCCACGATTCCAATTTCCAGGAACGCATTCTCGAATTCGACGACGTTACGACAGACGGTGCAGGCAATGCCCTGATCCGGCTGCAGCCCGGCAATGCAGGCAGCAATGCCGGCATGCCGCTGCGCCTGAACACGGTCGTCTCCGTTCTGGAGCCAGGCGGCCGGGCCGTGTCGGAAAGCGTGCGCGTGCCTTACCGGCCCGAGAACCTCTATCTCGGCCTGAAACCCGGCTTCGACTATTCGGTCGAGCGGGGTGGGGATGCGACCTATCAGGTCGTTGCCATGGATGCCGACGGCAATGCCGTGGCGCGGGACCTGACATGGAAAGTCCTGGCCATCGACTGGCACTATGACTGGTACAATGACGGCGACCGCTGGCGCTGGCGGCGCTCGCGCACCGTGACCAAGGTCAATGAAGGCGTGCTCACAACGCCGGAAGGCGGTACGGGCGAGATCACGGTCTCCGGTCTCGACTGGGGCAGCCATGAACTGGTGATCGAAGGCACGGATGCAGATGCCAGCACTTCGGCCAGCGACAATTTCTATGTCGGCTGGGGCGGCTATGTCTCTGATGACGGCGTCGAAGCGCCGGACCGCGTGAAGGTTACCGGCCCGGCCCGGGCGCCGGCTTCCGGCCAGACGGCCGAGATCACCATCGTACCGCCCTATGACGGGCAGGCGCAGGTTGTGGTCGCGACCGACAAGGTGCTCTCTGTACAGAACATCTCTGTCACGGAAGGTGGCACGCAGGTGACCCTGCCTGTGAATGATGAGTGGGGCGACGGTGCCTATGTGATGGTGTCGGTGTTCACCGAACGCGATCCGGTGCTGCAGGCGAAGCCGCGCCGTGCCGTGGGCGTCACCTATGTCCCGCTCAACATGGAAGCCCGCACGTTCGACGTGTCGATCGACGCCCCCAAGACAGCACGCCCACGCGGCGAGCAGGTGGTCGAGGTCAATATCGGCGAAGGCCCGCGCGAGCCGGTCTACCTGACGCTGGCCGCTGTGGATGAGGGCATCCTGCGTCTCACCAAGTTCAAGAGCCCGGACCCTGTGTCGTACTACTATGGCAAGAAGGCGCTCGGCGTGGAACTCTACGATGACTACGGCCGCCTGCTGGATCCGAACATGGGCCTGCCGGCGGAAGTGCGCACAGGCGGTGACCAGCTGGGCGGGGAAGGCCTGTCCGTGGTGCCGGTCAAATCGGTGGCACTGTTCTCTGGCCTCGTTGATGTCGGCCGGTCCGGCAAGGCGAAGGTCCGCTTCGACGTGCCGGAGTTCAATGGCGAGATGCGCCTGATGGCGGTCGCCTGGTCGAAGACCGGGCTCGGTTCCGCCGTCTCCACCATGACGGTGCGCGATGAAGCCCCGGCAGACCTGATCATGCCGCGCTTCCTGGCGCCGGGCGACGAGGCCGTCCTCACTGCCAGCATCGACAATGTGGAACTGGGCGATGGCGAATTCTCTGCCCTCGTCGGTGCCACCAAAGGCGTCTCGATTGCCGACGGCAAGCTGACCCGTGTGCTGAAGACCGGCGAACGGGCTGACCTGCCCGTCCGCGTCGAGGCTGAGGATGAAGGCATTTCCACCGTCCGGCTGGATGTGGAAGGCCCCGACAAATATGCCGTGAACCGGACCTACCAGATCCAGACACGTTCGCCTTACCTGCCGGTGACGCGTGTGTCCTCGAAACTTATGCAGCCGGGCGAAGCCTTCTCGGTTGATCCGAGCCTGCTGTCGGATCTGGTGCAGGGCTCCGGCTTTGTCTCGGTGGGCTTCTCGTCCATCCCGGTCGATGCGGCGACGCTCTATGCTTCGCTGGATCGCTATCCGTATGGCTGCACCGAACAGACGACCAGCCGCGCACTGCCGCTGCTCTATTCGGAACAGCTGGTGGCCATGGGCGCGAAGGATGCGAATGACGATCCGAAGATGAAGGTGCAGGAGGCGGTGAACACGCTGCTGAACCGTCAGGGAGCGGACGGCGCGTTCGGCCTCTGGCGCGAAGGCGACGGCTATGCCTCGCCCTGGCTCGGCGCCTATGCGACCGACTTCATCTACCGTGCCAAGGAAGCCGGCTATGCCGTACCGGACGAGGCGATGGACCGGGCCTATGGCGCGCTGCGCCAGATTGCGACGGGCGATGCCTGGCGGGTCTATGGCTACAACACGGACGTCTATGAGAGCCGCTATTCCAACGACACGGTCGACCAGATGATGAAACGGTCCTCGGCCTATGCGCTCTATGTGCTGGCCAAGGCAGGCAAGGCGGACATTTCTCGCCTTCGTTACCTGCATGACCGGGAACTGAAGTCGATCGACAGCCCGCTGGCACGTGCCCATATCGGTGCGGCGCTGGCGCAGCTGGGTGACAAGGCCCGTGCGAACTCGGCCTTCAAGGCGGCGGAAGACGCGCTCGGTTACAACAATACCGGCGACTATTACCAGACGCCATTGCGGGACCTGGCCGGCGTGCTCGCGCTCGCCGCGGAGGCCGGGCAGACCAGCACGCTGGAAAACCTGTCCGAAAAGCTCGGCAATGAATCGCCAGATCCGTCCCGCCTGACCACGCAGGAGAAATCCTTCCTCCTGCAGGCGGTGAACGATCTGGGCGCTGGCGAAGACGGCTTCCGTCTTGAGGTCGAAGGCCTTGGCCGCGGCAACAACAATGACCGCCAATATGCCCTGACCGAAGAGCAGGCTCGCGAAGGCGTGACCTTCACTCTCGGCGGCAAGGCACCGATGTTCCGGACCGTGCTGGTGTCCGGCGCACCGACAAGTGCGCCGCCGGCTGCCGCCTCGAAGATGAAGGTCGACAAGACCTTCTACACGCTCACCGGTGGCCGGGTGGATCTTGCCCGCGTGTCCCAGGGCGACCAGCTGGTCGTGAAGCTGACCGTTTCACCTGAGGAGCGTCGCCTGAACCCGGTGATCGTGGCGGACCTGCTGCCCGCCGGTTTCGAGATCGAGACGGTGCTGCGCCCGGCCGATGGTCGTCAGGAATACGGCCAGTCCGGCGCCTTCGCCTATCTGGGCCAGCTGGCAAACGTCCAGACTGCGCAGGCGCAGGACGACCGCTATGTGGCCGCCGTCGATGTCTACTCGAACTCGGTGACCATGGCTTATGTGGTCCGCGCGGTGACACCGGGTGACTTCGCCATCCCGGGCGTCGTTGCCGAGGACATGTACCGCCCGGCCGTGTTCGCCCGCTCCAAGGCTGGCCGCGTGACGATCGCCCCGGCCCAGAGCGGGGCCGAAGGAGGCAGATAAGGCCATGCTGACAGCGCGCCGGATCTTTGTCGCCGTCTTCGCGCTGTTCCTTGCCGTGGTCATCGCGGACAGGCTGCTGCCTCCGCCACTGGAAAGGGCGGGGGGCCTGTCTGCCCTCGTGACGGACCGGGATGGCAAGCCGCTGCGCGCTTTCGCGACGCCGGATGGCCGCTGGCGGTTCGCCGGAGATCTCGACCGCATCGATCCGGACTTCATCGACGCGCTGATCCGCGTGGAAGACAAGCGCTTCTACCAGCACCGGGGCACTGACTGGATGGGTCTCAGCCGCGCAGCGGTGGACTCGGTGTTTGCTGGCCGCATCGTGTCCGGCGGCTCAACCCTGACCATGCAGACTGCGCGCATGCTGGAACCGCGGGACCGCAACATCGGTTCGAAGCTGATCGAGATCGCCCGGGCCTGGCAGCTGGAGCGACGTCTCACCAAGGACGAGATCCTGTCGCTTTACCTGTCGCTGACGCCCTATGGCGGCAATCTTGAAGGCGTACGCGCGGCGAGCTGGAGCTATTTCGGGCACGAGGCCGACAAGCTCTCGAAGGACGAGATCGCGCTGCTGATCGCCCTGCCGCAATCGCCGGAAGTGCGCCGGCCGGACCGACACCCAGAGAATGCTGAACGCGCCCGCAACTGGGTGGCGGAGAAGCTCCAGCGCTATGACGTCTTCACTAAAGGCGATGTCGAGGATGTCGCCACGCTCTCCGTGCCCGGACGACGGCGGGATTTCCCGGACCGGGCCTGGCACGGCACGGCCAAGGCGCTGGCGGAAGGCCCGCGCGAAGATGTCCGCTCCACGCTCGATGCCGGCCTGCAGGCGGAAGTCGAACGGATCGCACTGACGCGGGCCGAAGCCGAGGGCGAAGACGTGCAGGTTTCGGTGCTGGTCGTGCATGTGCCGACGCGGGCCGTACGGGCGGTGGCTGGCTCGGCCTCGCGTGACCGGCCGGGTGGCTGGCTGGACCTGACGGCGCAGGCGCGCTCGCCCGGCTCCACTCTGAAACCCTTCATCTACGCCATGGCCTTCGACGATGGCACCGCCGCACCGGACACACGCGTCGCAGACTTGCCGACGCGGTTTGCCTCCTACCAGCCGGAAAACTTCGATCGCATGTTCCGCGGCGATGTCCGCGTATCGGATGCGCTGCAGCACTCTTTGAACATTCCCGCCGTTGCGATGCTGGACCGGGTCGGGCCGGAACGCTTCGCCGCGCAGCTTGCTTCGGCCGGCGCCCGCCCGCGCATCTCCGGCGGGGCGGAACACGAAGCCGGGCTCGCCATTGCGCTGGGCGGGGCAGGGCTGACCGCGCGCGAGCTGGCCGTGCTCTATGCGGCACTCGGTGATGATGGCGTCGCCAAGCCGCTGGTCTGGCGCGCCGACGAGGAAGCGGCAAACTATGAAGCGACCGGCAAGCGTCTCGTCAGCGGGGAAAGCGCCGGGGAAGTGCTCGACATTTTGCGCAAGGCGCCGACACCGGAAGGCCGCATGCCGGGCTCGCTGACGGCGCATGCCCCACAGATCGCGTTCAAGACGGGCACGTCCTATGGCTTCCGGGATGCCTGGGCGGCGGGTGTCTCTGGCCAGCACGCAATCATCGTCTGGGTGGGCCGGGCCGACGGGGCGCCGCGCGCGGGAAAGACCGGGCACGACACGGCGTTGCCGATCCTGTTCGAAGTGGCCGACCGCGTTGCCCAGCACCTGCAGGACGAAGGTGAGGCGACGATGCGGCTGACCAGCCAGAAGCGCCTCTTGAAATCCCATGGCGCGATGAAGTCCCTGGAAGACGCCGGACCGCCGCAGATTCTGTTCCCGCCACAGGCCGCAGAGCTTTGGGCGGGGCCGGTCAACGGGCGCGCCGCGCGCGGCTTTGTTCTGGCCGGGCGGGGCGAAGGCAGGCTCAGCTGGTACATCGATGGCAGGCCGTGCGACACGGATGATGCCGGAGCGCCGGTGTGGAAGCCGGAGCGGCCGGGCTTCTACACGGTGACTGCAGTAGATTCTGCAGGACGCGCCAGCCGCGTCCGTGTGCGCGTGCTGACCGGGCCTGCCTGAAAACACGGCAAAGCCACAAATGTGCCGCTTTCGAACAACACAGGCGCAACACATTCCTGTTAGGACTGTGTTTACAGGGTTACGAACCATCGGTCATTTCCCATATCAGACGGGAAGTAAAATGGTTCCGGCCTGAATGACAGAGTAGAAGTAAGATGCGTACCCGTTCACCCCAGTCTGTTGCCCTTGTTGCAGGCCTTGCCGCGATGGCGCTTGGCTTCTTTTCCAGCGCCGGTGCGCAGGATCAGGTTTCCAGCCCGGACGCGAAACGTCTGTCGACGGCAGTGTTTGCAGGTGGCTGCTTCTGGTGCGTGGAAGCGGACTTCGACAAGGTGGACGGCGTCGTCTCGACCGTGTCCGGCTATACCGGTGGCACGGTGGTGAACCCGACCTACAAGCAGGTCTCGCACGAAAAGACAGGCCATTATGAGGCCGTCAAAGTCACTTATGATCCGGACAAGGTCAGCTATGATGCGCTGGTGGACTACTATTTCCACCACATCGACCCGACCGATGCGACCGGCCAGTTCTGCGACAAGGGGGACAGCTATCGCTCTGCTGTGTTTGTCGCCAATGGTGACCAGCGCGAAGTGGTGGAAGCCGAGATCGACATGATCAACGCGTCCGGCGTGCTGGGCACGCCTGTGGTGACGCAGATCCTCGACGCCAGCACTTTCTGGCCGGCCGAGGACTATCACCAGGACTATTACAAGAAGAACCCGCTCAAATACCGCTACTACCGCACAGCCTGCGGACGTGATGCGCGGGTGAAGAATGTCTGGGCAGGCGCCTCATCCGGCCACTGATCTGGCGGTCAAGGATCCGGCGATTCCGATTTTGCAGAGCAGGGGGCTGGCGGGAATTCCGTCTGGCCTTTGAACCGGTCTTCCCAGGCCGCGTCATGCGCCTGTGGTTCAAATCCTGAAGCGACATAAAGGACGAAGGTGCGCGACAGCGGACAGCCATTGCTGCGCTTGCCGAGCGGCACCGAAATCTCGCCCACCTGTTCGAAGGTCTCGAACTCGCTGCGCAGCATGGGCCGCATACCCGCATGGATCGAGACGACAAGCACGCGCTGGTCCAGCGGGGCGGCGAGCGGCTGGGATTCAGAGAAGCTTTTCGGCACGCCGTAACGCCGCCAGGAGAGCAGCGGCAAGGTCCGGTTGCGGCCATAATAGTCCAGTCCGTGCCAGACTTCGCGCTCGTCCACGAGCACCGCGGTTGCGCCGAGGGATCGGGCAAAACCGAATACGTCCTTTGACGCCTCGTCCCAGCCACGCGTGCGCTTCAGCGCATTGTCGAGACCGAGTGCGGTGGATGTTTGCAGAGGCAGGAGCGAGATCACCGCGAAGCTCAGCGCGAGAACGCCATGCAGGCCGATGCTGAACCAGAGCAGGCCGGACGGGCGGTATTTCATCATGGTCGCGAACAGCAGAAGGCCGCCACTCACCAGAACGCCCAGCCCAAGGCGCACCCAGACGCTGAGGTCCGGCACGAACTGAAGCGCCACAAAGGTGAGCCCCGCCACGATGAACCAGAGGTTCCGGTTGGGGCGAGCGCGCACCAGCCAGGCTGCAACCAGCACGCTGGCGGCGGGGTAGGCTGTTGCCGCCCAGTTCGCATTCGCGCGGGAGAGGACGGCCTGGCCGAGAATGATGATCAGGACCGGCAGGATGAAGCACAAGAGCCAACGGTCCCGCCCCATCATGCCTTCATCCTGGGACCGGATAACAAACAGGCCGGAGACGAGCGCCAGGAAACTGATCGGCCCGAACACGCCCAACTGGTCGACCAGGAAAGTCAGCGCGTTTTCGGGATTGATCAGGTCTCCGCCGAGATTGGCATTGTCGACCGTGTGACTGACCGTCTTGAAATCATGCGCCGCATTCCAGGCCATGTGCGGGGCGAAGACCAGCGCGGCGAGTGCCAGCACGAGGAGGCCGCGCGGCGAAATCAGCGCGCGGCGCGTGTCCCGGTCGATCAGCAAGGTCAGGACGATGCCGATCAGGAAATAGATCATCGCATATTTCGACAGCAGGCCCGCGCCGATGGCGAGACCGAGACCGGCGGCGCTGGCCCAGCTGCCGTCCCCGGTGCGCAGGCGCCAGAAGCAGAAGAGGGCCGCGCACCAGAAGGGCATCAGCACGCCATCGGTCGAGATCACGGCGGAGGACAGGATCACCGCCGGCATCAGCGCATAGCCAAGTGCTGCCAGCATGCCGGTGCGGGCGCCATACATGTCGCGACCGAGATGAAACAGGAAAATGGCCCCGGCCGTGTGCAGGAAAGGGGCTGGCAGGCGCACGGCCCATTCCGAATTGCCGAGGACGGAGGTCACCGCGTGGATCAGCCAGGCGATCATCGGCGGCTTTGAATAATAGCCCCAGTCCAGCGTCTCGCCCCAGCGCCAGTACTGGGCTTCATCGGCATAGAGGTTCAGCGGTGAGACCGCGAGCAGCAGGACACGCAGGGCCAGCAGAATCATCAGGGTCAGATAGGTGATACGGCGCCAGTCTGTCGTCGATTCGCCGGGGGATTCGGTCATTTGCCTCAGGCCTTTCGGGAGAGACGCCGGTTATGCGATGGGGCGGAGACAGAATATACCCCAAAATGCACGTTTTCGGGTGAAGTTCAGGTGAACCGATTATTGCAACCGTGTCATTTTTGCATCGCACCATCGCCTTTGACACGAATCCGATAGGCATGTGTTTAACCTTCAAGATCCTGTCACTAATCTGTCATCCGGAGTCGTTATGCGACCCCAAACCGGGCGATGTGCAAGGGCATCGGCTGGGGATCTCTCGGACAGGGGAAAATCATGATCAACTGGAATAACTTCGCTCGCGGGGCTGCTGTATCAGCCATCGCGATCACGGCGGCAGGCATTGCATCGGCACAGGTTACGACCTCGTCGATCTCTGGCTCCGTCGTTGATGAGTCCGGAGCAGCCGTTTCCGGCGCTACCGTCACCATCCTTCACGAGCCATCGGGTACGGTTTCCGTCGCTTCGACCAACGCAGCTGGCCAGTTCGCGGCTCAAAACCTCCGCGTTGGCGGCCCGTACAGCGTCACCATCACCGGTGAAGGCTTCGTTCCGGCCCGCGCTGAAGGCGTTTACGCCAACCTCGGTGAAGATACCGACCTCAACCTCTCGATCTCGCGCGCAGACGACGCTGCCGTCATGGACACGGTTGTCATCACCGGCACCGCGCTTCAGGTCGCTCAGGTCGCTACCGGCCCGTCTTCGACCTACAACCTCGCGACGCTGGAAAATCTTCCGGCGATGAACCGCGACATCAAGGATATCGTCCGTCTCGACCCGCGCGTCTATGTCGACGAAGCCTTCAACGACTCCATCAACTGCGCCGGTGCCAACCCGCGCTACAACTCGCTGACCGTCGACGGCGCACGCCTGTCCGACAATTTCGGTCTGAACTCGAACGGTTACCCGACCGAGCGCATTCCGTTCTCCTTCGACTCGATCGAACAGGTCTCTGTTGAGCTTGCTCCGTTCGACGTCGAATACGGCCAGTTCACCGCCTGTAACGTCAACGCTGTGACCAAGTCCGGCGGCAACGAATTCCACGGCGGCCTGTTCTTCGACTACACCGATGACTCGCTGACCGGCGACGAAACCGACGGCATCGCCCGCGACCTCGGCTCGTTCGAAGAGAAGCGCTACGGCTTCAACGTTGGCGGCCCGATCATCAAGGACAAGCTGTTCTTCTTCGGTTCCTACGAGAAATTCGAAGGCGCAAACATCTTCGGCTTCACGCCGGAAAGCGCTGGCATCACCCAGGCTGATTACGATCAGATCATCTCGATCGCTGAAGGCTATGGCTACGTTTCCGGCGGCCTGCCGACGTCTATCGGCGTCGAGGACGAGAAAATCTTCGCGAAGATCGACTGGAACATCAACGATGACCATCGTGCGACCTTCTCGTACAATTACAATGACGGCTTCAATCTGAGCCCGTCGGATTCCGGCTCCAGCCGTCTTTCTGACGGTAACCACTACTATGAGCGTGGCGCCAAACTGCAGAACTACTCCGGTGCTCTGTACTCCGACTGGACCGACAACCTGTCGACCGAACTGCGTGTTACCTATGTTGATCTCGACAACCGTCAGACCCCGGTTGCCGGTCTCGACAATTTCGGTGAAGTTCAGGTCGATGTGGGTGGCAGCACCGTCTACCTCGGCGCCGACGATTCCCGTCACGCCAACGAGCTGAATTACACGACCCTGAACTACAAGGCGAAAGCCGACTACACGATGGGTGACCACACCTTCACGTTCGGTGCCGAACGCGAAGAGTTCGAAGTGTTCAACCTCTTCATCCAGGAAGTTAAGGGCGAGTGGGTCTTCGGTTCGATCGCAGACTTCGCTGCAGGCGATTTCGATGACTTCCGCTACGAGAACGCTGCTGGTTCCAACGATCAGAATGATGGCGCAGCCGACTTCGGCTACGAAATCAACACGATCTACGTGCAGGACGACTGGCAGGTTACGGACAAGCTCGATGTTGTCCTCGGCCTCCGCTACGACTTCTACACGTCGGGCGACAAGCCGATGTTCAACCAGGGCTTCTTCGACGATTACGGCATCCGTAACGACGAAAACATGGACGGCCGCGACCTGCTGCAGCCGCGCTTCGGCTTCACCTATGAGTTCAATGACGACATCAGCTTCCACGGCGGTGCCGGTCTCTACTCCGGTGGTAACCCGAACGTCTGGATCTCGAACAACTACTCCAACAATGGTGTGACCCTGTTCGAATGCCGCAACCGTGGCCGGTCGTCCGACTGTGTCGGCGACGGTTCGCTGACCAACATCAACGACTTCACCTACGGTGGTGGTACCGGCAGCCCGTTCATCAACGTTCCGGATGAGTTCATTGCTGCTGTTGGCGCTGCTGAAGGCGGTGGCCCGGTCAACGCGCTCGACCCGAACTTCGAACTGCCGTCCGAATGGAAGTTCGCGCTCGGTACGGTCGTCGACTATGACAGCGGCCACCCGCTGCTGGGCGACAACTGGCGCTTCATGGCCGACATTCTGTACTCCAAGACAAACGAAGCAGCGATCGCTGTTCCGATCAGCTGGGTGCAGACGGATACCGCTCCGGACGGCCGCCCGATCTACGGCACCGGCAACACCAACGACTTCCTTCTCACCAATACCAAGGAGAAGGGTGACGCACTGGTCCTGTCCGTGGGCGTGTCCAAAGAGTACGACAACGGCATCGACTGGTCGCTGGGCTATGCCTACACCGACGCAGACGATGTGAACCCGATGACTTCGTCGGTTGCGTTCTCGAACTTCTCCAACTTCACGACGTCTGACGCTGTGAACCCGGATCTCGGCACTTCGGACTACGAGATCGCTCACCGCATCAACCTGACGGTCAACTGGGAGAAGGAATTCTTCAAAGGTCTCTACACGAAGGCATCGCTCTTCGGTACGGCCAACGAAGGTGCTCCGTACTCCTACACGTTCGGTTCGAACACCGGCATCTTCTCGCCGCTGTTCAGCAACCGCCGTGCTCTGGCCTACATCCCGACTGGCATCGCAGATCCGCTGATCTCGCCTGACTCGGATATGGGTGCTGTTGAGTCGCTCGTTGCCTTCATCAACAAGGACGAGACCCTTCAGGACGCACGTGGCAGCATCATCCGCCGCAACTCGGCTGCTGATGACTGGTGGACGAAGTTCGACCTGAAACTGACCCAGGAGCTTCCGGGCCTCCGCGCTGACGACCGCGCTGAAGCGTTCATCATTGTCGAAAACGTCGGCAACCTGCTGAACTCGGATTGGGGTATCCTTCGCGAGCACGGCTTCCCGGCGAACGCCGAGCTGTACTCGATCAGCGGCATCGACGCCCAGGGCCGTTACATCATCGACGGCTTCAACTCGAGTGCCGACCGTGACTCCATCGTGGTCAGCCCGTCGCTGTGGCAGGTCCACTTCGGTGTGAAGTACAAGTTCTAAGCCTTACGGCCTGAACTGAATTGAAATCGGGAAGGGCGGCCTCCATGTGGGGCCGCCCTTTTCCTTTATTGACAGGTGTGGCATGGCGCGCGCGATGAGTGACAACAAACCCTTCCTTCCGCCCGAATGGGCGCCGCAGGCTGCCCTCTGGTGCGGCTGGCCGCATCTTGCCGACGAATGGGGCGGCAGTCTTGAAGGCCCGCGCCAGCAGATCGCCGGATTCATCCGGGCAGCCGCCGACCATCTGCCAGTCCGTGTTGCAGCCGGATCTGCCGAAGCACTGGCCTCGGCCACCGCGGCGGTCGGCGACGTGGCGAAAGTCGTGGAGCTGCCGGCCGGGGACATCTGGCTGCGCGATACAGGCCCCATCGTTACGGGGCAGGGCGAGACGCGTGTGGCGCAGACCTTCCGCTTCAATGGATGGGGCGGCAAATACCTGATGCCCGGCGACACAGAGACGGCAGCGGCGATTGCGACCTATGAGACGCTGCCTGCCACTCCGCATGACATCGTACTGGAAGGCGGCGCCATCGATGCCGACGGCACAGGCCGCCTGCTGACCACGCGCCAGTGCCTGCTAAATCCAAACCGCAATCCGGACCTGACGGCAGACGAGATCGAGGCCCGCATCTGCGCGGCACTTGGCATCGACGAAATGATCTGGCTGGGCGATGGCCTGCTGAACGACCACACCGACGGCCATGTCGACAATATCGCCCGCTTCATCGGGCCGGGCCATGCGCTCTGCCAGATGCCGTCCGGTGACGATGACCCGAACACCGAGGTCCTGCTGGAGATCGAAGCCACGCTGCGCAATGCAGGCCTGGATGTGACGACGATTCCGTCACCCGGACTGATCCTCGGCGAGGATGGCGAGCCGATCCCGGCAAGCCATATGAATTTTACCATCACCAATGGCGCCGTGCTGGTGCCGGTCTATGAGGACCATTACAGCCTTGTGGCGCTGTCGGAGATGCGTGTCCTGTTCCCGGGCCGCAAGATCATCGGCCTGCCGGCTGGACATATCCTGGGTGGAGGCGGAAGCTTCCACTGCATGACCCGCGAAATTCCCGCCTGATCCGGAGGATCTGAAGATGAGCCGTACTCTCACTGTCGCCAGCATCCAGTTCACCCCGAGTGACGACATGCAGGACAATATCGACCGCGTGGCAGGTTTCATCCGTGAGGCCGCCGGGCAGGGCGCCGATGTCGTGCTGCCGCCCGAACTCTTCTGCGGTTATTATTTCTGCAAGACGCAGGAGGAGCATCATTTCGCGCGTGCCTTGCCCTGGCAGGACCATCCCGCCGTAGTGCAGCTGGCAGAACTCGCGGCGGAACTCGGCGTCGTCATCCCCGTCTCGATCTACGAGAAGGACGGTCCGCACTATTACAATTCGCTCGTCATGATCGATGCCGATGGCACGCCGCTGGGTATCTATCGCAAGAGCCATATTCCGGATGGCCCCGGCTACCAGGAAAAATACTATTTCCGGCCAGGCGATACGGGCTTTCGTACCTGGCAGACCATGAAGGGCAATATCGGCGTCGGCATCTGCTGGGACCAGTGGTTTCCGGAAGCAGCGCGCGCCATGGCCCTGATGGGCGCGGACGTCCTGCTGTACCCGACGGCGATCGGTGCGGAGCCACACGATGCTAGTCTCGACACCGCCGCACGTTGGCGCCGGGTGATGCAGGGCCATGCCGTTGCCAATGTCATTCCGGTCGTGGCGGCCAATCGCGTGGGCGATGAGGAAGGCCAGGTCTTCTACGGCACGAGCTTCATCACCGACCATGTCGGCGAAGTTGTCACCGATTTCGGACGCATTGAGGAAGGTGTGCTGGTTGCGAGCTTCGACCTGGACCTGGTCGATCGTGACCGTGCAGCGTGGGGCTTCTTCCGCGACCGCCGGACGGATCTTTACGACATTCTGGTCTAGGGCAGGCTTCAGCTGCCGCCGGGGACGCCGCGCGATGGCCGCTGGCTGTCGGGCGGGGTCGGATGTGACGCGCGTTCCGGCTTCGGCTTCGGCGCCTTCAATGAGGCAATCACGATCACATCGCTCGTCTCTTCGACATAGTGTTCCGCAAGTTCAGCGATCACGGTTTCGAACTCTTCGGGGCTGACGCGCCGGTCGAGGTTCGGGTCGAAGCGGACAGGATTGGCCAGCGTATCGTCGCGCGTCGGCAGGCTTTCGGCCCAATTGATCTGCTCGAATGCTGTCAGGTGACCGTCACCATTGGCGTCGGCCTTCTTGAAGGCGGCTGCGGTGCCCGCTTCCACTTCCTCACGGGTGATCCGGCCGTCTCCATCGGTGTCAAAGCTCAGGAACAGGCCGCCGCCAGCAACCAGCCGGTCAGGCGTTCCGCGGGGCTTGTGGGCTTCGGATTTGGTAAATCCCTGGCCGGGCAGGCGGACAATATCGTCATCGGCCTGCTGGGCGCTCGCCGGGGCGGCTGCAGCCATCAACAGGGCGCCAGCCAGCGCAATCGAACGGAAAATCATGGGATTTACTCCACTAACAGGCGGCCAGACTAAGCGAGTGTTGTGTTTATGCAACATATGGTTTCAGTTATATTGCGCCGGAATGGACCAGGCATTAGCACTCCGTTAACGCGCCCTTAACGCTCGAGGGGCAATTCGTTAACCGTTTCATCGGTCGTTATCGCGGCCGATTCGGGCTTTTGGATGACGCGGCATGGCACTTACAGCGGAGCAGGTTCCGATCATTATGGCCGCCGGCGCGGCAGCGCTCGGCCTTGCCGCGCTGCTTTGGGCGCTGCGGGTATCGGACGGTGCGCGCGGGGCAGCCCGCAAATACCGGGACCGGTCAGCTGAGCTGGAAACCACGCTCGCCGCCCATCGCTCGATCCTCGGCGCCCATCCGGGTGTCATTCTCGTCTGGCAGGGCGAAGCGCTCGAAGCCGAAGGCGACGACATCATCCCGCCCGAAATGTACGGGTCTCCAGTCGCGTTGGCCGGTCTGCTGAGCTTCACCGACGATGCCATCTCACCGGATCCGGCGGTTCGTATCATTGAGGGCCTCGCTGACCTCGAAGCCCGCGACAGTGCCGGCCAGGACACGACCCTCCGCATCCGCCTGCGCGAGCTGCGCGAGACGGGGCAGGCCTTCTCGCTGACCATTATCGGCCCGTCCGGCCGTTTCCTCGAAGCCGACGGCCGCACGGCTGGTGCCCGCGCCGTGGTCTGGGTTAGCGATGCGACGATCAAGGGGCTGGAAGAAAGCTCGGCCCGCGGCAAGCTGGAGGAGGCCCGCCAGGTCATTGCACGCGATCCGACCGCCTTCCTCGACATGCTGGGCAAGGCGCCGTTCCCGGCCTGGCGCATGTCCGGCATGGGCAAGCTGCAATGGGTGAACCCCGCCTATATCGAAGCCGTCGACGGGACCAATCTCGACCGGGTGCTGGACCGCCAGCTGATGCTGGACCAGGCGACTGCCGATCAGGCTCGCAAGACGATCAGCGAAGGTATCGACATCGACGAGACGCGCCACATCACCATCAATGGTGCGCGCCGGGCGATGCGTATCCTGACTTTCCCGCTATCCGGCGGGGCAGGGGCGATGGCACTGGATGTGACCGCGCAGGAAGACGCGCGCGACGAACTGAACCGTCACGTCCGTGCCCATGATGAGACCCTGAACCATGTGGCCGATGCCGTCGCGATCTTCGGCGCCGACCGGAAGCTGACCTTCTACAACAAGGCGTTCCGCGACATGTGGGATCTCGATGAGAGCTTCCTGCTGGATCGTCCCGGCCATGGCCAACTGCTGGACCGGCTGCGCGAGCGACGCAAATTGCCGGCCCGGGCGAACTATGCCGAATGGCGCGCTGAAGAGCTCTCCTACTATCTCGACATTGACGGGGTGAAGGAAGACACCTGGTCGCTTCCGGACGAGCGGACCCTGTCGGTTACGCGTCAGCGCCACCCGATGGGCGGCCTGCTTCTTCTGTTCAAGGACATTACCGGCGAACTGGAGCTGCAGACGCGGTTCAATGCGATTGTGAAGACGCAGAGCTCCACGCTCGACAATCTCCACGAAGCCGTTGCCGTGTTCGGCGGCGACGGACGCATGAAGCTGCACAATAATGCGTTCGAGCGCCTGTGGAGCCTCAGCGAAGAGATGCTGAAGGACCATCCGGATTATGACGATGTGGTGGAGGAGTGCATTCCGCTGTTCCACGACACGGAAATCTGGGCGGCCATGAAGAGCCACATCACCGATCCCTCCGCCAAGGCGCGCCAGTCAACGACGGGTGAAATGCGCCGGTCGGACGGCTCCATCCTGACTTACCTCACCCATCCACTGCCGGACGGGAACACGCTGATCGCCTTTGCCGATGTGACAGCGACCCGCCGCGTCGAATCCGCCCTGCGCGAGCGCGCCGAAGCCTTCGAAGCCGCTGACCGCCTGAAGACGGAATTCGTCCGCAACGTCTCCTACCAGTTGCGTTCACCACTCACGGTTATCTTTGGCTATGCAGAGCTGCTGGAGACCCAGCGCAATGGCGACCTGACCGAGCGCCAGAAGGATTATGTCAGCGCCATCCTGTCTGCTTCGGATCACCTGTCCAAGCTGATCGAGAACATCCTCGATCTCGCCATGATCGAGGCCGGCCGCATGGATCTCGACCTCGAAGATGTCGATCTGGCTGGCGTGATCGAGGAAAGCATCGAGATGGTTGTCTCGAAGGCCGAGGATACGCAGATCGCGGTCCGGTCTGAGATCGAAGGCAAGCTGGGCATGATCCGTGCCGACGAGCGGCGCATCCGCCAGATCCTGTTCAACCTGATTTCCAACTCGCTGCGCTTCACCGATTCCGGCGGCGAGATTGTCATCTCGGCCCAGCGCATGGGTGACATGGTGACCTTCTCTGTCCGCGACAATGGCCGAGGCCTTGAGGCGGACAAGCGTGCGACGAGCTTCGACAGCTTCGTTTCAGGCGACCAGCGCGGCGCGGGGCTGGGCCTTGCGCTGGTGAAGCATTTTGTCGACCTGCACGGCGGCACCGTCGGCATGAAGCCGGTCGATGGCGGCGGACTGGAAGTCACCTGCTGGCTACCGGCACAAGCCATGCGCGCCGTGAGTGCACAGCGCGAACTGCTTCTGTCGGAGAATGTTGTTCCGTCCTGAAACGGAATGGCCCGCGCAGCCTAGTGCGTCTCAGTTGCCGTCTTGCTGGCGCGCTCCGGATCCTGGCCGCGCGTTTCCGCAACCATCCGGACCGGAACTTCCGGCGCTGCATCATAGCGGATGATCGCAGGCTTGGAGACCAGCAGGTCTGATCCGTCTTTGTCCGTCACCACAACGGTTTCCATGACCGCCGGGGCCTCTTCGCCTTTCGGCAGGAAGTCAGCTTCCAGACGGCCGCGCAGCTGGCCACCTTCAGCAGCAAGAACGGGCAGGGCAACGCTGGCAGCGGCGAGCGAGACGGCGACATAACGAATGGCGGACATGAGACAACTCCCGGGCAAATCCAAAACTCGCCCCGGGAGATGCATGTTTTGTGCCAAAAACGCCTATTTGGCGAATTTCAACAGGAACCGGTCAGTCTTGCGCCGGACGGCCGGGTCGAACACCTGCACAGTGCCATCATCGTCCGGATTGGCCAGCACGTCGCTTTCATCCACCAGCGTCAGGCCGTGATTTTCAGCCAGCGCGATGATGACAGCCTTGTCGATCCTGTGCGTATCGCCGCCGGTTGTCGGCGGTGAGCCGGCTGGTGCCATGTGGTCCAGCACGACCAGATGGCCGCCCGGCTTCAGCACACGGGCAATCTCGTCGAACGTCATGTCGGGATCTCCGAGGACGCCCTCCGGTTCGTCTTTCGGCGTGTACCAGAGCTCATGCGGGCCGAGGAACCAGGTCACGATATCTGCGTCTGCGTCCGGCACATTGGACAGGTTGTCGAAGGCGCTCTCCACGATCTGAACATTCAGCAGCCGGCCATCGACCCGTTTCGAGACGGAGTCGCCGAGGAAAGCTTTGAAGGATGGCGGGTTCTGCATGTAGACCTTGCCGTCTGGCCCCGCGACCCGGGAGAGCAGCTCCGTATAGAAGCCATCTCCGGCTTCCATCTCCACAACGGTCATGCCGGGCATGATGCCCGCAAAGGCGAGTACTTCGGCGGATTTCCGCACTGGGTACAAGTCGTAATCCTGTTCCGGTCGGTCGTCCTGTCCGAAGACACTTTCATAGTCGAAGCCGCCCGGCGAAACCTTGGGCGCAGGGGCGTCGTCTGCTTCCGGTGCGACCGGGGCGGCCACGGGGGCTTCCGGAGCTGGTTCTGCGGCGGGTGTGGCGCATGCAGCCAGCAGGGCGCCGGCCAGGCTGAGTAGTGCAATCTGTTTCATTTGTCAGTCCTCCTCAGGACGGTCCGTTATCGGATCAGGCTTCGGTCAGCATTTTCTCACTCATTTCCCACAGGCGTTCTGCCCGTTCGTCATCACAGGCCCATGGGCGGACATGTTCCCAGCGTTCGCTCGATTCCGTGGCCAGCTGCGCGATATCGCAATCCTCGCAATAGACGCCGCCGCGATCGGCCAACTGGGGCGACGTTGCCGCCCAGACGGTTGTGGAGGCGCCTTGTTCGGGTGTCTTGAACCGTTCCAGCACCATGGGTGGAATGGACCCGTCCGGCGCCTTCCAGCCGAGCGCGACCATTTCCTCTTCCGGCAGGTGGCGCTGCAACGGTGTGAAGATGCCGCCCGGATGGACGGAGAAGGCGCGGATGCCGATATCCCGGCCGCGCCGGTCTACGCCGAGGGCAAACAGGGCGTCGGCGGTCTTGGCCTGTCCGTAGGCCTCCCATTTGTCGTAAGCGCGCTCGGTGTAGTTCGGATCGTCCCAGATGATGTCCGACCGGGCATGGCCGATCGATGACAGGGCAACGAGACGAGAATTTTCCGTGCGCTGCATGGCCGGGGCGAGGGCGAGGCTCATCGCCATGTGCCCGAGATGGTTGATACCGAACTGGCTTTCCCAGCCGGGGCCGACCCGTTCCAGCGGGCAGGCCATGATGCCGGCATTGTTGATCAGGATGTCGAGGCCCCGTCCGGTCTCGTCATATTCGCGGGTGAATTTCTCGACGCTGGCAAGATCAGCGAGGTCCATGGCAGCGATCTCGATGTCGCCAGCCACATCCGCCAGTGCGGCTTCGGCCGTATCGAGCCGCCGGGCTGGGACGGTGACCCGTGCGCCTGCCGAGGCGAGGGCTCGCACCGTTTCAAGTCCGATGCCGGAATAACCGCCGGTGACAATGGCATTCTTGCCGGACAGGTCGATTCCCTCGATCACTTCGGCGGCGGTGGACTTGTCGTGGAATCCCGATCCGATCGGGGCCTGGTCTTCTGCAGCCATCCGGATATCTCCCTTTTCTCCGACCGTGCGTTGAGCGGCGGATACTGCCCCGCAGGTGTGGAAGCGACAAGTGCGGGTTAAGAAAGCTTAAGCTGGCAAAGCCTTGGTGACGCCCTGATCCGGTCCCTATATCAGAGACGGAACAATGACTTAGGAAGGGCAGACCCCATGATACGCTCCCCTCTGATTGCAGCGGCGCTGACCTGTTGCGCCATCGCCTTGCCGGCCGCGGCCCAGTATGGCCGGGTCGAGAAATCCCAGGCCGAGATCGCGCTCGAAAACGCCAAGGAGACGTTCGCCACACAGCGTGCCGCGCGTCAGGAAGCCAACACGGCCTGTGCCGCGCGGGACTATGATGCCTGTGTGAAGGCGGGCGACTCCTATCGCAAAGGGACCGGCGGTACGCAGGACTACGGCCTGGCCATCAAGGCGTACGAACGGGCCTGCAATGGCGACAATGGGAAGGGATGTTCCTCGCTGGCCTACCTCACCATGCTGGGACGCGGCATGGACGCCAATCCGGTGAAGGCCCGCAGCCTTTACAAGCAGTCCTGTGACCTCGGCGAAGTCAGCGGCTGTGCCGGTTATGGCAACATGCTGTTCACTGGCACGGGCGGAGCCAAGAATGTGCCCGAAGGCACGCGTGTGCTGCAGGAGTCCTGCAACCGTGACTATGAATGGGCGTGCGACCGGTTGGACGAGCTGGGCGCGTACGATCCCGATTCCGTTGCTTATGAACGCCTGAAAGACATGCGCGGCGGCTGAGGCGCTGCGCGGCCTTGTGCTTAGCTGCGGCTGGTTGCCGGGCCGGATGACAGGAACGAAGCCGGCGGTGACATGGGCGCTGCCGGACGCGTATCCGTGACAGGCGGGACAGTCGGCGCAGCAGGTTGCGAGACTGCGGCGACCGGCTCCTTGATGCCTGCCGGCGCTGGAACTTGTTGAGGCTCAGGTGGGCCCAAACGATCCGGAAGGTCTGCCGCGATCAGCAGGTTCGCCGTCAGCATGGCGCCTTCATCAACGCGGACGGAACGTGCGGCGACATCGCCGCCAACATTTGCGCCCGACCAGATCTCGATCGACTGGTTTGCCAGGACCGTGCCTTCCAGTTCCCCGTGCACGATGATCACCGGCGCTTCGATCCGGCCTTCGACCCGTCCGCCGCGTTCGATGATCAGCATGCTTTCGCAGCGGATGTTGCCTTTGATCAGGCCCGCCACAACCAGCTGTGTGGTGAAGTGAAGATCGCCTTCGAGGCGCGTTCCCTCAAGGATCAGGTTTGCCGGTTCTCCGCCGCGCATTTTATCTGCAGGTGCCATGGAGGTTTGAACCCTTCTCTAGTCTATCAGCGCGTCTATGCATGGATCATGCCCGGATAGCGGAATCTGTTGATTCCATGGGGGGTTTGGTGTCCGCTCGCCAGCGGATCGGGCACTTGCCCCGATTTGGCCCCGCACGGGCCTCAGGTCTGCCGGGGCGGGGGAGTTGGATCGGAATATGCGTATCACGGGCCTGATTGCGACGGTTTTTCTGGCACTGGCGGCCTGTTCCCAGCCGGCCATGCCTGCGCCGGAAGCCACGCCCGATGGGCCATTTGCACCGGGCAATGAAGGCATTGACCTTTCCCATCACAATGGCCGGGTAAACTGGGAGGCGCTCGGCAGTGCGCCCATCGATTTCGTGTACCTGAAGGCCACCGAGGGGCGGGACTGGAAGGATACCCGGTTCCAGGAAAACTGGCTGGAGGCGAGCCAGCGGGGCTGGCATGTCGGCGCCTATCATTTTTACCTGCTTTGCCGGAACGGGGCCGCGCAGGCAGCGAATTTCATCCAGTCAGTGGAAGTACGTGACGGCACACTGCCGCCGGCCGTGGACCTTGAATACGCACACAATTGTACGCCGGACGGCCCGAAGGAGGCCGTACTGGCCGAGATAGAGGATTTCCTGAATGCGCTGGAGGCGGAATATGGCGTCCCGCCTGTGCTCTACACGACGCCCGAATTTCACCGCGATTGGCTGGAAGGCCGCTTTCCCGCGAACCCGGTCTGGATGCGCAGCCTGTCCGGCCCGCCGGAGGGCGAAGTGCTCATCTGGCAATATTCGATGAAAGGCCGCGTGCCGGGGGTCGAGGGGTTTGTCGATCTCAACCGTATTCCGGCAGGCGATTAGAGCTCCAGGTCCCGCGCGAGCCGTGTGAGGCCTTCTTCCGGCGTGATCCGGGGCTGCAGCGTAGCCGGGATTTCGGCCGGGTCCACAGCCGCCTTGTCGAGATCGACCCGGGCGAGCTGCGCCGGGCTGAGCGGCAGCTTCAGGCCGAGACCGGACAGGAGAGAGACCAGCGCACGTATGGGGCCGAGCGGGACGGGAATATCGATCCCGGCATGGCCCGATGCCTGGCGCGCGGTCGTGATCAGGTCCCGGTGCGGCAGGGTTTGCGGGCCGCCAACAGCAAGAAGACCGGCTGCCTTCCATTCATTCGACACCAGCGCTGCCGCCAGCCGGGAAAGGTCTTCGACATGGATCGGTTGCTGGCTGGCTTTGCCTGACCCGAGACGCGGAAACACAGGCAGGCGGGCCAGCAGTTTCAGCAGGCGCGACAGGTTCCCATCGCCCGGATAGCCATAGATCATGGTTGGCCGCAGGATCGCCCAGCCGGGCGCGCCGTCCTGCACATCGGTCTCTGCCGCACGCAGCCGGTCATAAACCGGATCAGCCCCGACGATGGCGACATTGTTGGATGAGAAGACAACGCCCCGCTCCACGCCGCCCTCGCAGAAGGCCCGCGCCGCCGGAGCAGAGATTGACAGGATCGGGGTCAGCACCACACCGCGGACTTCCGGGGCAAGCGCGCGGACGGCGGCAAGGTCTGACAGGTCGAGTGGGGCGAGTTCGATACCGGCGACATGCAGCCGGGCGTCAAGCTCTGCATCGGGATGGCGCCGTGTCGCGACGACCTTCAGCCCGCGGGCAGCAAGGTCCAGCGCGATCAATGCCCCCAGCGGGCGGTTCGCTCCGGCGACGAGAAAGGGGCCAGTTGAGGTCACGCCTCCGCTCTATCAGCGTTCGAGCGGAGGCGCGAGAGTGAGTTAGTTGCGGGACTTGTCGACCAGGCGGTCGTTCTGGGCCCAGTGCATCATGCCGCGCAGTTTTTCGCCGACTTCTTCGATCGGGTGGCTGTTCATGCGCTGGCGCATGGCGTTGAAGCCCGGCGCGCCGGCCTGGTTTTCCAGCACCCAGTTGCGCGCGAACGTGCCGTTCTGGATGTCTTCCAGGACCTTTTTCATGTTCGCCTTGGCATCCGAGTTCACGACGCGGGGGCCGGAAACGTATTCGCCATACTCGGCTGTATTGGAGATCGAGTAGTTCATGTTGGCGATGCCGCCTTCATAGATCAGGTCGACAATCAGCTTGGTCTCGTGAAGGCACTCGAAATAGGCCATTTCCGGCGCGTATCCGGCTTCGACCAGCGTTTCGTAGCCAGCCTTGATCAGCTCGACGATCCCGCCGCAAAGCACGGCCTGTTCGCCGAAGAGGTCGGTTTCGGTCTCTTCACGGAAGCTCGTCTCAATGACGCCGGCGCGGGTGTTGCCGATGGCTTTGGAATAGGAGAGGGCGACAGCCTGGGCTGTGCCCGTGGCGTCCTGGTGGATGGCAATCAGGCCCGGCAGGCCGAAGCCCATCTGGTATTGTGCGCGCAGCGTGTGGCCGGGGCCTTTCGGGGCCGACAGGGACACGTCAACATCGGCGCGCGGGCGGATCAGGTTGTAGTGCACGTTGAAGCCGTGGCCGAACATGATGTGCTGGCCGGCACGCAGGTGCGGCTCGATCTCGTTGGCGTAAAGCACAGCCTGCTTTTCGTCCGGCACGAGGATCATGAGCACGTCTGCCCACTGGGCGGCTTCTGCCGGGGTGACGACTTCAAGGCCTTCGGCCTCTGCCTTCTTGCGGCTGGCGGACCCTTCCTGAAGGGCGACCTTGACCTGCTTCACACCGCTGTCGCGCATGTTCAGCACGTGGGCGTGGCCCTGGCTGCCATAGCCGACAACGGCCACTTTCTTGCTCTGGATGAGGGCGAGGTCTGCGTCCTGCTCGTAATAAACTTTCATGGGCTTCCGTTCGGCTCCGTCGGGGGTTGTTCTGGATAGGGGTTAGGCGGTCAGGGGGCGTTGCAGTCCCAGCCGTCGCTGACATTGGCGACGCCAATGATCAATTCGTTGAGTTTCGCCACATCGTCGCTCTGGCGGATGTGGCGGGAGAAATCGCGTGTCCCGTTCGCGGTCTGCACGCGGCTGACCACGTCGTGGGAGTCCAGCAAGAGAACAGACCGGTGCGATCCGTCCGGATTGACCACGACTTCCATCCGCTCGGCATAGCCGGGCAGGTCGGGCGAGGCGGCCTTCAGCAGGCCAAGGGAAACCTCGGATGCGGCCTCATCCGGCATCAGCGTGTGCAGGTGGCAGACCGGCACATTGTCGGGATCGTCCATGTCCGCCGGGACGGAGCGGGCGTCGAGGATCATCGCGCCCTGCACGTCACTGACGGCATATACGTAGACCGCCCCGCTCAGCGAAACCGCGAGGTCAACGACCTGCACCAGCGGATTACTGACCGGTCCGAAAATCGCGTTCGCCCGGCTCTGGAAGATGGCGGCGCGGTCGACATCGCATGTCAGCTGCGCCTCGCCGGCCTCATCGGCCACAGCGAGGGCGACGCCCGCGATGCGCGGCTGGCAGCTGTCCGGCACCGGCACTTCGGCGAGGGCAGGCGCCGTAAAACAGGCCGCCAGGAAAGGGAGGGCGAAGAGACGTCTCATCCCTTCTCCTTACCACGCTTGATGGAGAGAACGCCCGTACGGCTCACCTCGACGAGGCCGAGCGGCGTCATCAGGTCCACGAACTGGCTGATTTTATCCGACGCGCCGGTGATCTCGAAAATGAAGCTCTCATTCGTCGTATCGATCACATTCGCCCGGAAAATCTGGGCAATCCGCAGCGCTTCGACGCGCTTTTCGCCGGTGCCGGCCACTTTCACGAGGGCCAGTTCGCGCTCGATCCCGCGCTTCGACTTGGTGATGTCCACGACTTCGCCGACCGGCACGAGACGCATCAGATGCGCTTCGATCTGTTCCAGGATATGCGGCGTGCCCTGGGTGACGATGGTGATGCGCGACTGGTGGCTGGAGGAATCCACCTCCGCGACCGTCAGGCTGTCGATATTGTAGCCACGGCCGGAGAACAGGCCGACGACACGGGCCAGCACGCCCGGCTCGTTGTCCACCAGCACGGCCAGCGTGCGGCGCTCGACGGCTTCGTCCTCGTGATTGAGGAAGTAAGCGGATTTCGGCCCGTTTGGGGCGGGCGTTCCGGATCCGTCGCTCATTGTACAGTCTCCGGCTGTTCTGGGTGGCGGTTTGAGTTGTCGATGGAGACCCCGGGACGCCGAGTCAAGAGCAGCTGCTTGAGGGACTGAGCGCGTTCGATCGCCTGCTTCTGGTGGGTGCGGGTCTGTCCGTCATACCGTCCGACGACCTGGTTCAACCGGCGCGGGTCGAGATGGGCCTGCAGTTCCGAGACAACGAGGCGGCGGCAGTCGTCAATGAAGTCGGCGCTGTTGTCGCCCGTCGGACCGCCATCGCGGGTGAGAGCTGAAATTTCACAATGAACCCAGACGATTGCGTCCAGGATTGGCGGACGGGAGCCCCGATAGGCGCCATCCTTTTCCGTGCCCTTTTTTTGCTCGTCCAGATTGGGGAAGAACATGCGGCCCCGGTCGATCAGTGCGGTCAGGTTCACCAGCGTTGCCGCTTTGGCCGACTGGAAGGAGCCTTCATTGCCGTGCAGGTGGCGGGTGCGGGCGAGCATGGCCGCCCGTGCCATCGTGTCGATGGCGGCGCTGCCCCAGTCCAGGCTGGAACTGTCGATCGTCTGGCGGAGCTGCTCGGTGCGCAACTGGCGCTGCTTGCGGGTTTCGGCGCGGCTGGCGAGGGCACCGATCACGGCGGCAATGGCGGACAGTACCGTAACCACCGTCCCGACATTGTCGGTCAGCATCTGCCAGATATTGTCTGTGGCCATCACCATCCCCTGAAGCGTCGCCGGTTCCCGGTCTCTCAGAAGTCAGACCAGCTTGCGCCCGGTCTCACCAATCTCGTTACCAGTTATCTGCCCGAGGATCATCTCGTTATGTGCAGAGCCCGACGGGATCATCGGAAGGCAGTTGCCGTCCTTCTCGATCATGCAGTCGAACAGGACCGGGCCCGGATGCTCGATCATTTCCATGATCTTGTCGTCCAGCTGGGCAGGGTCCTCGCAGCGGATGCCATGGGCGCCCATGGCTTCAGCCAGTTTCACGAAGTCCGGAAGGCTTTCCGAGTAGGAGTGCGAATAGCGCTCGCCATGCAGCAATTCCTGCCACTGGCGCACCATGCCCATCCATTCATTGTTGAGGATGAACACTTTCACCGGCAGGCAGAACTGAACCGCCGTGGAGAGTTCCTGCATCATCATCTGGATCGAGGCTTCGCCCGCAATGTCGATGACGAGGGCTTCCGGATGGGCGCACTGCACGCCGACAGCTGCCGGCAGGCCATAACCCATCGTGCCGAGGCCGCCGGATGTCATCCAGTGGTTCGGCTCGTCGAAATGGAAGAACTGCGCCGCCCACATCTGGTGCTGGCCGACCTCGGTCGTGATGAAGGTCTCGCGCTTGCGGGTGAGGGCATAGAGGCGCTCGATCGCGTATTGCGGCTTGATGATCTTTTCCGACGGCTCATAGGCGAAGCAGTCGCGGGCGCGCCAGGCGTCGATCTCGGCCTTCCAGGGTTTCAGGTCCGGTTTCTTGCCCTTGCGGTGCTTCACGGCCGCGATCAGCGCTTCCAGTGCTGCGGCGCAGTCGGCAACGATCGGCACGTCGACCCGGACGATCTTGTTGATCGAGGAAGGGTCGATATCGATGTGGACCTTCTTGGAATTCGGCGAAAAGGCGTCGATCCGGCCGGTCACGCGGTCGTCGAAGCGGGCGCCGACGCAGATCATCAGGTCGCAATCGTGCATCGCATTGTTGGCTTCGTAGCTGCCATGCATGCCCACCATGCCCAGCCAGTCCTTGTGGGAGGCCGGGAAGGCGCCGAGGCCCATCAGGGTGGAGGTGACCGGAATGCCCGTCTCGGCCTGCAGCTTGCGCAGCGCTTCGGAGGCTTTCGGGCCGGAATTGATAACGCCGCCGCCGGTGTAGAAAACGGGCCGGCGGGCCATGGCGATCAGCTCGGCGACAGCCTCAATGGCTTCCGGTTGCGGTTCGGTGCGCGGGGCGTAGGTCGGCTTGTGGACGCCGTCCTTGCCGGAATAGGTGCCGGTGGCGAACTGGACGTCTTTCGGGATGTCGATGACGACCGGGCCGGGGCGGCCGGAGGTCGCGATGTGGAAGGCCTCATGGATGGTACGGGCCAGCTGGTCGACATCGGTGACGAGGTAATTGTGCTTGGCGCAGCTGCGCGTGATGCCCGTCGTGTCGGCTTCCTGGAAGGCGTCCGTGCCGATCAGGTGTGTCGGCACCTGGCCGGAGATGACGACCATCGGGATCGAATCCATCATCGCATCGGTGATCGGCGTGACCATGTTGGTCGCGCCGGGGCCGGAGGTGACCAGCGCCACGCCGCACTTGCCGGTGGAGCGGGCATAGCCTTCGGCGGCATGGCCCGCGCCCTGTTCATGGCGCACCAGGATGTGGCGGATGTCGTCGGCGGCGAACAGCGCGTCATAGATTGGCAGGACGGCGCCGCCCGGATACCCAAACATGACCTCTACGCCCTGTTCCCGGAGGGCCGTGATTACGATCTCGGCGCCGGTCATCAGGCGGGTTTCGGTCTTCTGTTTGGTTTTGACGGTCATGACTTGGCTCTGGCGTCTGAGGTTAGAAAGGAAGGTTTTGTCCGGGATGTTTTCTGAAAAGAAAAAGGGCCCCCTTCGGAGACCCTTTTGTGCGCACACCCGCAACCGGTTCTGGCGAACTCCGGCTACGGGTGTCTAAGTACGAGTACCTCTGACATGCGCACGTGCGTTTCCTCCAACGACGGGGGCTAGGAATAATCTGCCTCCATCTCCCTGTCAATCTCCCTGTAGAGGGCAAGAATCACCCGCATGCGATCGCTCATTTCGGTGCCGGGAATTCTCGGCCAGAACGGGAACTGCCTGCCAATCCACGTGAATTGCCTCTTTGCATAGCGCCGCGTGTCGCGCTTGGCGTTCTCGGCGGCGAATTCGGCGCTGATTTCGCCGCGGGCAAAGGCGGCCAGCCACGGCATGCCATGGGCCTTCATCGCTGGCAGTTCGGGGTCGAGCCCCCGTTCGATCAGGGCCCGGGCCTCGGCCATGGCGCCCTGCATCAGCATGCCTTCGAAGCGCCGGTCGATCTTGGCATAGAGCTTGGCGCGCGGCGGAGTGAGGGCGAAGCCCATCCATTCCCGGTCCAGGAGGACAGGGGGCTGGCGCTCATTGTGGAAGTCGGTGATCGGACGCCCGGTTGCGAGCCAGATCTCATAGGCCCGGGCGAGGCGCTGCCTGTCGCCGGTGCCGAGGCGTTCGGCGGTTTCCGGGTCGTGCGGCGCAAGCCGGGCGCGCAGCCCCTCGGCACCCTCGGCCTCGGCGATGTCGCGCACTTCGGCGCGGACCTCTTCCGGCACGGGCGGGATGGCCGACAGGCCCTGTGTCAGCGCCAGCAGGTAAAGCCCGGTGCCGCCGACGATCACGGCGCGCTTATTCTTCTTCTGGAGCACGCGGATCTTGGCGCGAGCCTCCTCCAGCCACTGGCCGGTGGAATAGCGCTCGGCCGCGTTGACGTGGCCGAACAGGTGATGCGGCACGCCCTGCATCTCTTCCTCGTCCGGGCGGGCAGAGATGACTTTCAGGTCCCGGTAAACCTGCATGGAATCGGCATTGATCACCTCCCCGTCGAGCCGCCGGGCGACTTCGATGGCGAGGGCGGTCTTGCCGCTGGCCGTAGGGCCGTGGATCAGGATGGCCGGGTGCATGCCAATAGAGGTAAGGGGTTGTCATCCAAGAGGAAACCCATGATGACGCGGGAAAACCCGGGAATACTGTCATGAGCCTCAGGATTGTCGCCGTCGCCGCCATGGATGCCGCGAAACTGGAAGCGGAAGTCTCGCCAGAACTCGGCCGGGTCGCGCCGTCGCGTTCGCTTGGCAGTGTGGACGGGCTCGTCGCGCTGGAATGGCAGGTGCCGGGCACAGAGGACGAAGCCGCGCGCCTGCGGGCCCGGCTGGCGGAGAAGGGGCACCCCGTCGACACCGCTGTGCTGCCCGCCTCAAGCGGCCGCAAGCGCCTCCTGATCTCGGACATGGATTCCACCATCATCGGCCAGGAATGCCTCGATGAGCTGGCAGATTTCGCGGGCCTGAAAGCTGAGGTTTCCGCCATCACCGAACGCGCGATGCGCGGCGAACTGGACTTTGAAGGCGCGCTCACCACCCGTGTGGCGATGCTGAAAGGCCTCGACCTCGATGCGCTGGAACACGCCTATGCAGAGCGGATCACGCTGAATCCCGGCGCGAAAACCCTGGTCGAGACGATGAAGGCAGACGGGGCCGAAACTGTCCTGGTTTCAGGCGGTTTCACCTATTTTACCTCCCGCGTCGCCGCCGCCGCAGGCTTCCACACACACCGGGGCAACACGCTGATCGATGATGGCAAGGCGCTGACCGGGGAGGTCGGCCGCCCGATCCTCGGCCGCGAGGCAAAACTTGCCGCGCTGGACGAGTTTGCAGCGTCCGGCGGCATCCGCCGGGAGGACGTGATCGCGATGGGCGACGGAGCGAATGATCTCGCCATGATCAAGGCTTCCGGCCTCGGCGTCGCCTATCACGCCAAGCCTGTCGTGGCCGCCGAAGCGCATGCCGCGATCGAGCACACAGACCTTCGCGCCGCGCTCTTCTTCCAGGGCTATGAGGCGAAGGAATTCGTCAGCTAGGGGGTGGATAAGCGGCCCTCCAGACCGCGAAACACCGTGAACAGATACCGGGCGCTGCCTGAGAGTGGTCCTCTCACTGAGATGGAACGGGCCTGACATTGAGGTCCGAGATCATGCTGCAGAATTCGCTGTTCGGGGCGTCGGTGCCGGCGGCCTGATCGCAGGAGGGCCAGCGGACCGTGCTGTTCTGGTCCAGCCAGCTGCAGGATTTTGCGCCGCCATAGGCGCACCCGACCTGATGCGCAGTCACTTCAGCTTCTGTGCGGGCTTCAAGATCGATGGTGCCATCGGCGTTCTCGAATTCTTCCTTGTCGCCATAGCCCCAGCGGATCGCATCGGCGTAGTCCGCACAGGCTGCGGAAAAACCTGAAAAGCAGGTGATCTGGTAAAGCAGGTAAGCGGAGTTGGGTTCATCGCGCAGGTCGGCCATTTCGCCCGCATGGAATATCGCTTCCAGCAGGGCAGGCGGCCCGATGATCAGATCGTCCTCCATGTATTTCTGGGCAGAGTCATGTTCCTGGTAAAACAGTTTGACGATGGCTTCCTGCGCATTCTGGACGAAGCTGCTTTTCGGGTAGCGGGAGAGGAAGCTGAGATAGCTGTCCACCGTGTTCTGCCGCGTGGCAGTGACGTAATCGAGGTCTTCGGAATTCGCAGCAGCGGCGGGCGCGGGCCCGCAGCCCGCAAAGCAGATGTCTTCAGTCAGGCCGTCTGCCGTGAAGGGCATGGCATTGCCGGGCCGGGCGGCGGCTACTTCGCGCAGAGCCAGGGTGAAGGCGCGGTCGGCCGAGAGGCCTTTCTGCGGCAGGCGTTTGGAGAGCGCGCGGGAGAACAGGCCATCATCCGGCGTGGTCGCGCCGTCTGCCGTGGCGAAGGCAATATACAGGCCTTTCTTGCGCGGCACGCGCACCATGCCCTTGTCCGCAGCGCCGCCCTTGGACGAGGTAAAGGGCAGCGTGTTGCGGCAGGCGTCCGAGACAATGAAGATGGCCTTGGCATCGCTGGCGGCCAACGCATCGACGATACTGTTCACCGGCACGCCGAGGATCGGCAGCTGTTCGGCGCCGGTGATCGGGGATCTGGCCGGAATCAGGTAATTCGCCCGGCGCCCGGCAGACTCGGCAGAGCCGCCATGGCCGGAATAGTAGAAGAAACCGATGGCATCGCCCCCGGCGGCGCGGAGGTCGGAAGAAAGCTGGGCGACGGCGAGATTGATGTCCGTCTGCGTGGCATCGCTCAGCACCTTGACATTCTCGGCCGGAAAGCCCGCCTGGATCAGGCCGAGACGCATGTTCTCCACGTCTTCATGGGGCAGGGTCAGCTGGCCAACGGTGGGGGGATAATCCTCGTTCCCGATCAACAGGGCATAACGCGTTTCAGCAGAGGCCGCGAAGACAAGCCCGGCCACAAACCAAGAAACAATCAGTGCGCGCAGCATCTTTCCACCTCCCTGTCCACCTCAATTTGAGCCTAGACCGGGGCGGGGCGCCTGAAAAGCAGAAGCTGGGATGGCTTAGCCGTTCAGGTCCACGCTGAGGAACTGGTCGAACCAGCCGGCTTCGCCGCGGCGTTTGACGCGGACCAGCAGCGGCTCTGCCGGGGTGGCGCGGGCGGCTTTCACTTTTTCCAGCGTATCGGTGACCGTAGAGACGCGCTCGAAATTGATTTCGATGATCACGTCGCCGCGTACCAGCTTGCCATAGGCCGGGCCGCGGGCCGAGACGGAAGTGACGACGACGCCTTCGACGTCTTTCGGCACGCCATAGCGGCGGCGGATATCGTCATCCAGGCTGGAGAGGTCGGCGCCGAGATCGTTGGCGCTGGCGGGCAGGTCCGGCAGCTGGGCGGCGTCTTCATCGGCCTGTTCCTGGAGCTCGCCCATGGTGACGGTGAACGTGCGCGCGCGGCCGTCGCGCACGAGGCGCACAGGCACATCCTTGCCGATCGGTGTGTCAGCGATGACGCGGGTCAGTTCCCGCACGCTGGAGACCGGCTGGCCGTCGAAGGTCAGGATCAGGTCGCCAACTTCCAGCTTCGCCTTGTCGGCCGGGCCGTCATCGGTGATGCGGGTGACGATGACGCCGCCCTTGCCGCTGGCGCGGTAGGCGCGGACAAGGGCTTCATCCGCATCCTGAACATTGACGCCCAGCCAGGAGCGGCGGATGCGGCCGGACTTGATCAGTTCGCCAGTGATCCGGTCAACGAGGTTCGACGGCACGGAAAAGCCGATGCCGACGGAGCCGCCGGTCGGCGAGATGATGGCCGTGTTCACGCCGACGACTTCACCGCCGAGATTGAACAGCGGGCCACCGGAATTGCCGCGGTTGATGGCCGCGTCGGTCTGGATGAAATCATCGGAGCGGCCTGCGTTCAGGTCTCTGTTGCGGGCCGAGATGATGCCGGCGGACACAGAGCCGCCAAAGCCGAACGGGTTGCCGATGGCGATCACCCAGTCGCCCACTTCTGCCGCGTCGCTGTCGGCGAAGCTGACAAAGGGCAGGGGCGTGTCGGACTTTACCTTCAGCACGGCGAGGTCCGTATCCTGGTCGCGCCCGACCAGTTCGGCATCCAGCACGCGGCCATTGGCGAAATTCACTTCGATCTCGTCAGCGCCTTCGATGACGTGATTGTTGGTGACGACATAGCCGTCGGCGCTGATCACGAAGCCGGACCCGAGTGAGCCCTCGCGGCGGAAACCGTCATCGTCGCGGCCGAAGAAATCGTTGAACCGCTCCATCGGAGACCCTTCCGGGAAGGTCGGCATGCCTTCCGGGGCAACCGTCTTGGACGTGGAAATGTTCACCACGGCCGGCATCAGCCGCTTCGACAGGTCGCGGAAACTTGCCGGGCGGTCCTTCTGGTCGAGGCCCTCGACCGGTCGGGACAGGCTCTGCTGCGCTGCGGCAGGGGCAGCGACCGGAACAGAGACGAGAAGGGCAAGGGCGGCAAGAGCCGGGAATCGCATGTGACTACGGCTTCCTCTGCGGGCGGATCATGGAAGTGATTTTACCGCAGACTATGGCGCTTTGCGGGCAAGGTGCAACAGATTCAGCCCAAGTGAACTGCAAGCCATATCAGCACGATGCCGACCGCGCCGCCGCCCAGGCCCGCCATGGTCAGCTCGCGTGTGCTCATCTGCGTCACGAGGACGGCGAGGCGGCGCATGAAGTCGGGGGCGACCGCATAGGCCGCCCCTTCCAGCAGAAACCACATGCCGATACCCGCCAGCAGGATCAGTGGCAGAGACATGGCTGAAAGCTCCCCAAGCTTACTTCGAGTTCTTGCGCGCGGCGGCGATGAACTCGTCGCACAGGCCAAGATTGCCCGGGCCGACCACGATCTGCGTGTTGCCCTTCTTCAGCGACTGTTCGCAGGCGATCAGGGCGCGCTGGAAGCGGAAGAACTCCGGATCACGGCCATAGGCGCTGGCATAGATTTCGTTCCGCTTGGCGTCGCCTTCACCGCGGATCTCTTCAGACCGCTGGTTTGCCTCGGCGAGGATGACCGTCTTGTCGCGATCAGCCTTGGCGCGGACCGCCTGGGCCTGCTTGTCACCGTTTGCGCGGATCAGCTCGGCTTCCTGGTTCCGGGCCGCTTCCATGCGGCGGAAGACGCGTTCGGAGACGTCAGCCGGCAGGTCGGCCCGGCGGATACGCACATCGATGATGTCGATGCCGCGCCCGGCGATCGAGTCCGACAGGTTCTCGCGGATCTCGTCCATCAGCGTAGCCCGCTGGCCGGAAATGATCTCTTCCGGCAGCTTGTTTGCCAGCGCGTTACGGATGGCAGTGTTCGTGAACTGCGACAGCTGGTTCTCGGCCACGCGCTGCGTCTGCAGGCGCTGGTAGAAGGCGAGGGGATCAGAGATCTGGTAGCGCACGAACGCGTCCACGATCAGCTGTTCCTGGTTTGAGGCCAGCACTTCGATGTTCGGAATGTCGAGGCCGATATTGCGGCGGTCGTATTTGATGACGTTCTGGATGAACGGCATTTTCGCTTTCAGGCCGGCCTGGTTCTGCCCGGGGGCGTTATAGGCGGCCTGTGCCTTACCGACCTGCAGGACGAGCGCCTGTTCGGTCTGGTTGACGATGAAAAAGCTGTTCATGCCGACAATCAGCGCCGCGGCGGCGATGACGAGGGCGAAGATACCAAGTCCACGCATGATGATCGCTCCTATTGGCTGCTGCGGTTGGGGTTGACCGGCAGGTAAGGCACTGCGCCGGAGTCGGAGTCGAGGATCACCTTGTCGGCATTGCCGAGGACCCGCTCCATCGTCTCGAGATACATCCGCTCGCGGGTCACCTGCGGTGCCTTGCGGTATTCGTCGAGGATGGAGGTAAAGCGTGCGGCTTCACCGGTTGAGTTGGCGATCACCTGCTCGCGATAGGCTTCGGCGTTCTGCAGCACCTGCTGGGCCTGGCCTTCAGCACGCGGGATGATGTCGTTGGCGTACTTGTTGGCTTCCTGGATGGCCTTTTCAGCGTCCTGGCCGGCATTGACCACGTCGATGAAGGCCTGGCGCACCTGCGCAGGGGCGGCCGCTTCCTGGATCTCGACGTTCTGCACCTGGATACCGGCGCGATAGTCGTTCATCAGGGCCTGGAGCTGGGTCTTCACCTGTTCGGAGATCGTGGTCCGGCCCGTGGTGATGACATCGTCGAGTTTCGACTTGCCAACCACTTCACGCATCACGCTCTCGGCGGAGGCTTTCAGCAGCTCGCTGCCGCCATCCACGTTGAGGATGAAGTTTTCCGGATTGGCCGGATCGTAGAACCAGAAGACGCGGAAGCGGACATCGACGATGTTCTCGTCGCCGGTCAGCATCAGGGCTTCGTTGGAGTTGTTGCCGATCTGGGTTTCCTGCTGCTTCTCGGACGGCATGACGACATGCGTCTCGATCGGGGCAGGCAGGTGGAAGTGCAGGCCGGGCGTGAAATTGGTCTGCCACTGGCCGAAACGGAACACAGCGGCGCGCGAGCCTTCGTCGACCACGACGACACCCGTCATCAGCCAGGCTACGAGCGCGATGCCGGCGAGAACAAGGATGCCGAGCGGGCCGAAATTCGGGCCGGACCCGCCGCCACGGCGCCGGCCACCGCCGCCGCCATTGCCGCGATTGCGGAAACGTTCCTGCATCCGGCGCATCTGATCCTCGAGGTCACCGCCTCCGCTGCCGCCGGATGGGCGTTTCCAGGGAGAGTTGCCATCGTCCCCCCCTTTGTCGCCGCCACCGCCGCCCCACGGGCCGCTACCTTTTGTTTTATCATCCCAGGGCATGGCCCCTCCTGTTGCGCGTGTTCGCTTCCATATAGGTGCTTTGCTAATAGATGCATGCCCTTTTCGGGGCATCAAGGGATAGAGGGTCGCGGTCATGTTCGGTTCTAAGGGGAAAACCCGGCAAAAACAGGCGGATGCTGTCATGAAAGCGCTTGGCAGCCCGGCCTGGCTGGAGTCAGTCAGCGTGGACGAGAACGGTCGGGCCGTACTGGTGATCGAGGCCGATCCGGCCGATACGGCGGCCGCAGAGGCCCTGCGGATGGAAGCCGAAGGCAAGGCGGGCCTCGTTCCGGGCATCGAGAAGGTCACCACGGTGCTGACAGCCGTGCGTCATAATCACAGCCACAACCCTGCGCCGGTGGCACCGAAAGGCCAGCCAAAAGGAAGGACCGAGCTGCTGAATCTCACCCCATCGCCGCGCCGGGTGCAGAAAGGCGCCCGCCTGTCGGATGAGGCAATGCAGCAGGGCGCGCCCCAGCGCCAGCAGGGGAGCGTCGCGAAAATCCCCGGCATCTCCCGCATCCTCGTCGTCGCCAGCGCCAAGGGCGGGGTGGGCAAGTCGACCGTTGCGGTGAACCTCGCCGCCGCCCTCGCCAAGACCGGCATGAAGGTCGGCCTGCTGGACGCAGACATCTATGGCCCCTCCATCCCCACCATGCTGGGCACGCAGGGGGCTGAGCCGAAGGGCTCGAAGAACAAGAAGCTGATCCCGGTCGAGGCGCACGGGATGAAGACGCTCTCCATCGGCTATCTGTCAGACCCGGATGCGCCGATGATCTGGCGCGGGCCGATCGTCATGTCGGCGATCACGCAGATGCTGAACGATGCCGAATGGGGCACGCCGGAAGACCCGCTGGACGTGCTGGTGATCGACACGCCGCCGGGCACGGGCGACGCGCAGCTGACCATCGCACAGAAAGTACCGGTGACCGCCGCGCTGATCGTGACAACGCCGCAGGAAGTGGCGCTCGCAGACGTGCGCCGTGGCGCGGCCATGTTCACCAAGACCGCCGTGCCGGTGATCGGCCTGGTCGAGACGATGAGCTATTTCCAGGACCCAGCGGGCCAGAAGCACTACCTGATGGGCCATGGCGGCGGCAAACGCATGGCCGATGCGCTCGGGATTCCCTTGCTGGCAGAGGTGCCGATGCTGCAGGCCATCCGCGAGGGCGGCGATGCAGGCGTGCCCGCGGCCATCGGCGACGAGGAAACGGCCAAAGCCTTCCACGAGCTTGCCCGCAAGGTCGCCATCGGCCTCGACACGCTGGAAACGAAAGCCCCGCCGGAAATCGTGTTCGAGGACTAGTTTTCGCCGCCGAAATGCTCTGCGGCCAGCGTCGCTGCGAGGCCGATCATGTTTTCATAGCCGGCCGTATTGTTGTTCAGGATGACGATCACGCCGTTTTCTTCCGGCACCAGCATGATCAGGCTGAGATACCCGATCAGGCGGCCATTATAATAGGTGACGCCAACGCTCTGGTCGTCCGTGACGGGGAGGTCCGCCACGCTCCAGGCCATGGGCGTGTCGGCGTTGAAGGCTTCTGCGGCGGCAGCGTCTGAATAGATCTCGCCATCGATGACGGCGTGTCCCCAGGCGTTCAGGTCATCCGCGGTCGAGACCATGGAGGCCGTGCCGCGGAACAGGACCGGGTTCACGACGGGGATGGCTTCGTAAGTGCGGTCATCATTCTTCAGGTAGTTTACGGCGAGGCCGTCTGTGTCCCGGTAGAGCTGGCCGGTCGCAGTCATACCAAGCGGGCCCAGGATTTGCGTCTGCAGACAGGTCTCGTAATCCATGCCGGAATAGCGGTCGATAATGAGCGCCAGAAGATAGTAATTTACGTTCGAATACAGATAATCGCTGCCGGGGGCGAATTTCAGGTCCAGCCCTTCAAGCGCCTCCATAAAGGACGCATCCGTGAAGGCGCGCTTCACATCATTGTCGAACCAGCCGGGGATATCGATGTAATGCGGAATGCCTGACCGGTTCTGCAGCAGCTGGCGCAGCGTAACCTCGCCCGCATACGGCACATCGAATTCGGGCAGAAGTTCAGCCAGCGTCTGGTCCAGCCCGAGCTTTCCCTCATCCACCAGCTTCAGCACCAGCGCCGCCGTGAAGCTCTTGGTCATGGAGGCGATTGGGAAACGGGTTTCGGGCGTGACGTCCACAGCGTCCGCTATCGGGGACGCATTCACGGCTTCGCGCAGAAGGATGTCGTCCCCCTTGCTGACAAGCAGCGTGCCGGAGAAGGCCAGCTCGTCGAGCAGGGTGGAAAGCGCGTCCGTATTTGCTGCTTCGGCTCTATGCGTCGCGGCAGGCGTGTCAGGGGTTGGGCGTTCGGCAGTGCAGCCGCACGCCAGCAGGGCTGCGGCAAGCGCCGCGATCAGGCTTTGTTTCATGACGGCCGCAGGTAAGGAGCGTTGACAACCTAGTCCAGCCGCTTGCGCTCAATTTTGCTTGATCCGGCCGGCAGGACGAAGGCCATGCCGTCTTCGCCCATGACGATGGGGCCGTCGAAGGCTTTCTTCGTGCCTTTCAGGAAGGCAGGGTAAAGAATGCGGCTCGGCTGGGCGGGCACGATATGGGTGAAGACCAGAAGACCGGCGCCGGCTTCGCTTGCCACTTCCGCCGCCTGCACGGGGCTGGTGTGATAGTCCGGAATGTCGTGCATGATCTTTTCGAGCCGTTTGGCACCGAGCGTGTCCAACCGGCCGGCGATCGCGCCCACCATCTCGTCATTCAGGGCCTCGTGGACCAGGACATCTGTGGTGCGGGCGAGATCGATCAGGGCCTGGTCTTTCTTCGTGTCGCCCGAAATCGTGACCGAACGGCCCTTGTAGTCAAACCGGTAGCCGACCGCCGGATGCACCGGGCTGTGGTCCACCGGCACGGCGGTGATGGTGACGCCGTCCCGCTCATAGACGCGCACCGCGCCGCCATCGGTGGCGAAAGGAAAGGCCTCCGCGCCCGCACCGGAGGGCGGCACGACATCCGCGCCGTGATGGGCGATCCGGTAGATCGCATCCTGTGCGTAGGCCTCGTTGAAGCCGGCTGCGACACGTTCCACGCCTTCCGGACCGTAGAGGGCAAGCGGCGTGTCGGCCCCGCCGGCGGCCCAGTGCTGCAGCATCACTTCGCCAAGGCCGTCGATATGGTCGGAATGGAAATGCGTCAGGAAGGCTGCTTCCACCCGGCCCCAGGGCAGGGCAAGCTCGCCGAACCTCCGGCCGGACCCCGCGCCCGCATCGACGATGAAGACGCGGTTGCCCGCTGTGACGACCGTCATCGGACCGGCCCGCTTCGCATCCGGCAGGGGGGAGCCGGTGCCGACCAGAACGACCATCAGGCCGTCAGGCACACCAGAAAGTGCGCTCCTGCCGACATTCTTCTTCAGCGCGGAACTGAAGACCGCCTCTCCGATCTGCACACTGAAGACTGTGCGGGCAACGGCCCCGGCCACAAGCAACAGCGCCAGGATAACAAGAACCGGCTTCAGAAATCGCATTGTTGTCCCCCTGCCTGATGGATCAGGCGTTGAAGTTGAGCTTCAGGCCGGGTTCCGGCCAGCGGCACTTGATCAGGTTTCCGGTTCCCGACAGCGTGATGTAGGCATCGCGCATGTCGTCCCCGCCGAAGGCGATATTGGTGACGAGGATGTCCGGAAAGGCGATATGGCTGAACTCGCCCTCGGGCGTGATCGTCGTGATGCCGCCGTTCAGGATGGTTGCCACACAGACATTTCCCGCAGCGGTCATGCCGAGGCTGTCGAAATATTGCAGACCCGGCATGGTCGCCACGACCCGCCCGCCATTGAAAGGCGTGGCCGGCTTGATGACGCCGGGGCGCTCCAGGTCGAACGCCCACATGCGGCCGGTCATCGTATCTGCCATGAAGACCGTCTTCTCGTCGGGCGAAAGGCCGACGCCATTCGGGCTGGAATAGTGGTAGTCCAGTTCCTTTGCGGCGCTTGCGCCATTGGCGAGGAAGTACAGACCGCCGAAATCGCGGTGGCGGTCATAGGTCTTGCCGTGGTCGGTGAAATACATGTTGCCGTCTTTGTCGAAGACGAGGTCGTTCGGACCTTTCAACGGTTTGCCGTCGACTTCTTCGATCACGCGCTCGACCTTGCCGGTAGACAGGTCCACGCGCTCGATGCGGCCGCCATCATAGTCCGGCGGGCAGTTGCCGGGGATCAGCATGCCGTCCTGCTCGTGATAGATGAAGCCGCCATTGTTGCAGACCCAGAGTGCGCCGTCCGGTCCGATGGCCAGGCCGTTGGGGCCGCCGCCGGGCGTCGCGATCACTTCGGTCTTGCCGCCGTCCCAGCAGCGCGTGATGCACTTCTTCTCGATCTCCACCACGATGATGGAGCCGTCAGCCATGACGACGGGGCCTTCCGGAAAGCGCAGGCCGCTGGCGATTGTTTCAAATTCCATGTTTTTCCTCCCATAGATGGAGGTCACCCTAGGCGCGACCGGGCGAAACTGCAATCTGGCAGTTAGGGTGTCAATACTTTTTGCGTGCGGCCCTGTCAGGCGCGCGGCGCGGTGGCTACCTGACGATCCATCCGGACAATGGAGAAGGCGTGATCGTTCCCATTCCCGGCCGGATAGGTGGCGAGCGTTTCGCTGGACCAATCCTTCGCGTGCAGCTCCGGGAAATGGACATCGCCGTCGGGGCTGGCGTCGACTTCGGTCATGAAGATGCGGTCCACATAGGGCAGGGCGAGATCATAGATCGTAGCGCCGCCGATGACGAAGACGCAGCCGGCGCCCTGCCGTGCGGCCACGGCGCGAGCCGCATTGATGGCGGCCGGAAAGCTGGAATAGACCCGCGCGCCGGGGGCGCTATAGGTCCAGTCACGCGTCATCACGATATTCTCGCGGCCCTTCAGCGGGCGTACCGGCAGGCTTTCCCAGGTCTTGCGGCCCATCAGGATGGGGCAGCCCATCGTCACCTTCTTGAAGAAGGTCAGATCGTCTTTCAGGCGCCATGGCAGGTCGCCCTCATTTCCGATCACATTGTTCTTGCCGCGGGCGGCAATAAGGCAGACGTTCAGACTGTCCGGCATGGGGGCAACACCTTTGTTGCTGATTTCCTGTCGGGGTGACGGGGGCAGCCCCGTGCAGGTGATGTAGTGGCCATTACACCCGGGTAATGACAAGACTTGCAACTCAGTGGCGTCTGCCAATAATGCCAGTCAGCCGGGGAGCTTCGTGATTAATACTTTGATTTCAGTGCTTACCAATGGGCACGCAGAGCAGCTGCTGCCTGCGCTTCTGGCGCTGGCGCTGACATTCGGGGCAATCTGGTACCTCCAGGGTCGCTTCTGGGCGATCATCTATGTCGCCCTGATTCCCTTCCTGAACTGGTCGTTCGGGGTCATTCCGGAGTTCCAGGTCGTCACCCCGCATACGAGTGAGATGTTCCCGCACGGGGTCTCGCTGCACCCGATGACGATGGTGACCGGCATGGTGTTCGTGGTGCGCGATTTCGTGCAGCGCGAGATGCACCACCGCGTGCTGATCGTGATGGCGCTCGCGGTGGGCTGGTCGTTCTACTATGCTTGGCCCGTGATCGCGCTGGCCAGCGGCGTCGCCTTCGCTATTTCCGAAGGCGTGGACTGGCTGATGTTCACCTTCACCAAGTACCGCCTGTCGACGCGGATCCTGCTGTCCAGCCTGTTCGCGGCGCCGGTGGACACGACCGTCTTCCTCTATGGCGCAGACCTCGCCAAGCAGATCGAGCTCGGCGCCGAGCCCGGCAACTCGCTCCATGTCTGGAACTGGATCGTCTTCGTCATCGGCAAGATGGTCGGCGCGGTCATCGTGTCCGCCGTGATCCGGCGGCGCGAAGATCTTGGCCTGACCAATCCTGCCGAATTGTGAGGGGGCCTTTCAGCCCGCGCGCAGTTCTTCCTGCACGATGGACGGCCGCTTCTCGATCAGCGCCAGCAGCACGCGGGCGGGGCCTTCGGGGCGCCTGCGGCCCTGTTCCCAGCCGCGAACCGTTCCGACCGCCACGCCAATGCTGCGCGCGAACTCCGCTTGAGATAGGCCAGAGCGTGTCCGGATGGCGGTGACATCCGGTTCCGGTACGTCGATCTGATGTACGCGGGCGCCGGTTTTCTCACCCTTGGCATGGGCAAGGGCATCTTCGAGGCCTTTCCGGATGCTGTCATAGGCTTTGGTAATTTGCCGCCTCCATAGGTTTGCGCGATCAGGTCGCACAACTTGATTAAGTCCGCCTGTTCCTTGCGGGACAGGTTTGCCTTCTCATTCTTCGCAAACACCGTCAGCAGGAACAGCGGCATGTCAGGTGCCCGGAAAAAGTGGAGTACGCGATAGCCGCCACTCTTTCCGCCACCTTGCCTGGCCATGCGGACTTTTCTGAGCCCGCCACCCAGAGACACGCCAGCCTCCGGGTTCAGGGCCAGATGCGAAACCAGATCTTCCCGGTCCTTGTCCGTCAGACCGATGTCAGCCGCCCGGCGCAAGAATTCGGGCGTTTGGACAACGGTCTGATGAGCCATACTCTGCCTCGTATATGAACGTCATTGACGTATAAGTCAATGACGCACACCTTTAATCCTCGCTGACGGTGAGGTTCAGCGTGGCGAGGAAACCAGCGAGGCCGGCGCCGATCAGCGGGGCCACGATGAACAGCCAGAGCTGGGTTAACGCTTCGCCGCCCACGAACACGGCCGGGCCGAAGCTGCGCGCCGGGTTCACCGACACGCCCGTCACCTGGATGCCCGCAATGTGGATCATGGCCAGTGTCAGGCCGATGGAGATACCGGCAAAGCCTGCGGGGGCGTTCTTCGCGGTCGAGCCGAGAATGACCACCAGGAACAGGAAGGTCGCCACGACTTCGAAGACGAAACCTGCCGCGAGGCTGTAGCCGCCGGGTGAGCCGGCATCATAGCCGTTCTGGCCGAGGCCGTTGACAGCGATGTCATAGCCCGGCTTGCCGCTGGCGAGCATGTAGAGCACGCCGGCTGCGATCAGGGCGCCGACGAACTGGGCCGCCCAGTAGAGGAACATGTCCTTCATGCCGAGGCGCCCGGCGACAAAGGCACCGAAGCTGACCGCCGGATTGATGTGACAGCCCGAAATCGGCCCGATGCCATAGGCCATGGCCACGATGGACAGACCGAAGGCGAGTGCAATGCCCAGCTGGCCGACAAACTCGCCCGCCAGCACGGCTGCGCCGCACCCGAACAGGACCAGCGTGAACGTGCCGATGAGTTCCGCGATAAAGATTTTCATTGGGTACCCTCCCAGATAGTCCCCGGGTTCTCCCCGGTGGATCGTCTAAGAGTGATCGAATTCGCTTTATGCGGCAATCGGTTGCGCGTTCCGGGAGAAACCGCTGGTCAGACTTCCTCGATGAGCTGCGGGCCCTGATTACGGACATTGCCGACCGCTGCGCCGACGGGCCAGGCGTGCATGGCATCGGTGGGGAAGGGCTCGAACAGGTCTTCCACCTCTTTCGTCGAGGCGGTCAGCCAGCGGGTATAGTCCTGCGAGTCCAGGATCACCGGCATGCGTGTGTGCAGCCCGGCCATCAGATCGTTTGGCCTGGTCGTGATTATGGTGAAGCTGTCCAGTTCCGACCCATCGATCATGGCCCGGTCCCAGAGCCCCGCAAAGCAGAACCAGCGCCGGTTGCGCAGGCCGATGGCAAAAGGTGTCTTGCTGCCTTTTGGTCCGGTCCATTCATAGAAGCCGCTCGCCGGGATGAGGCAGCGCCGGTGGCGGAACGATCCGCGAAACGTGTTCGATTCCTGCAGGCCTTCGGCGCGGGCATTGAAGGTGGAGAATTTCTTCTCCTTCAGCGGCTGGTGCCACCAGCTGGGCACAAGGCCCCACATGGCGGGCGCCATCTGCACCGTACCCGCCGCCTGTGCCTCGCCCTCCGGCGTCAGGCGGATGATGGGCACGTATTGCGTCGGCGCGATATTATAGGCCGGCTCGGGCGGCTCCACGCCTGCCGGCGGGATCAGCGACAGGGCCGCGTGATACTCCGCCCAGGTGACGCCATGCCTGAAAAACCGTCCGCACATGGAGCCAGCGTAGAGGCCGGCACGCCCCCTGCCAATCGCGATCTCTCTATCCGGTTAAACCCTTATTGAAGGGGAGACTTTATACCGCCAGCTAGACACCAGCACAAACGACAGGAGCGATCATGAGCATGGGTACCAAGGACTATGCCGCCATTACCGGTTCCATCAATGAAGGCATCAAGGGCCTGCGCGAGACCGGCGCGGTGGAAACGCTGAACCAGTTTGCCGCCATGTCGAAAGCCGCCCTGTCCGATGGCGCGCTCGACAAGAAGATGAAGGAACTGATCGCGCTCTCCATCGGGGTCGCGACGCATTGCGATGGCTGTATCGGCTTTCACACCAAGGCGCTGAAGCGTCTCGGCGCGACGGACGAGGAAGTGGCCGAAGCGCTCGGCATGACCGTCTATATGGGCGGTGGCCCAAGCCTCATGTACGCCGCCGACGCCTGGAACGCCTGGCAGGCCCTGAAGGACTAGTCTCGTCTAGACAGCCACCGGCGCCTTGATGTGGGCGTGGGCCTGGTAGTTCTCGAGCTGGAAGTCTTCATACTCCCAGCCGAACAGGTCCGTCTTGTCCGGGGTCATGCGCATGGTCGGCAGGGGCAGGGGCTGGCGCGAGAGCTGAAGCTCGGCCTGCTCGACATGGTTCAGGTAGAGGTGCGCATCGCCGAATGTATGGATGAACTCACCGGGCTTCAGGCCCGTGGCGCGCGCCATCATCATGGTCAGCAGCGCGTAGGAGGCGATATTGAACGGCACGCCGAGGAAGATGTCGGCCGAGCGCTGGTAGAGCTGGCAGTTCAGCTTGCCGTCCATGACATTGAACTGGAAAAGGCAGTGGCAAGGCGGCAGGGCCATCTCGTTCACGTCTGCAGGGTTCCAGGCCGACACGATCAGGCGGCGCGAATTCGGATTGGTCTTGATTTCGTCCAGCACCCACTGGATCTGGTCGATCGTGCGCCCGTCCGGCGCGGCCCAGCTGCGCCACTGCTTGCCGTAGACGGGGCCAAGGTCGCCATTCTCGTCGGCCCACTCATCCCAGATCGAGACCTTGTTGTCCTTCAGGTACTTGATGTTGGTATCGCCCTTCAGGAACCACAGAAGCTCGATGATGATCGAGCGCAGGTGCAGCTTCTTGGTCGTGACCATCGGGAAGCCGTCTTCGAGATTGAAGCGCATCTGGCGGCCGAACACCGCCCGCGTGCCGGTCCCGGTCCGGTCACCCCGCTCAAAGCCATTTTCGAGCGCATCGCGCAGAAGATCGAGATACTGTTGCATGGATCCGGCTCCTCAGCTTCTCAGGGCATTTCATCTGGCCAGCTTCTCTGGCGTGTCACAAACGACCCGTTTTTAGCGCGATTCCTTTTTGCGCGCCTCCCTCGTCGGGCATTGAACGAAGCGGCGGGACCGGGCGACCCACAAAAGTTAATGCAGTTTTACCTGCCCGACAGAAATTCGATCCTCGGGTAGAACGGTAGCGCAACTCAAAGTGTGCATTCTGCAGGATGATTCCGGGTGGCGGAGCTGGGAAAATGCTTTCTCGAATGAAGACTGTTCAGCAACTAGTGCAGCGGTATCGTCAGGATACGCGCGGCAATATCATGGTGCTGATGGCACTGATTATCGTGGCGATCATGGGCCTGGCCGGGTTCGCCATCGATTTGCGGTTCACGATCTCCCAAAAGGAGAAGGTCCAGTACGCCATGGATTCCGCCGTGCTTGCGGGAGCCCTGGAACGCCAGAAAGGCAAGACCGACGAAGAGGTGAAGGCGGAAGTCCGCAATTATGCCAACTCGTTGATCAGCATGCAGGGCGGCGGCATGACCTGTACGGGCATTGGCGTGGTGCTCGATGATGTCAGTGAAGACATCACAGCCAACATCACCTGTACGCAGCCGACATTCATTTCGCAGATCCTCGGCCAGGACCATCTGGATTTCAGCGTGTCGACCACTTCGACCTATTCGGTCGGTAAAGTGGACGTGGCCTTCGTGTTCGACGTCTCGGGCTCGATGAACAGCTATAACCGCCTGTCGCTTCTGAAGACGGCGGCCAATGCCGCCTTCGACACCCTGCTGCCGGACGACATGCCGGACGACAAGACGATCCGTATCGCGGTCACCACCTACAACAATTCCGTCAATGCCGGATCCTACATCAATGCGGTGACCGACGGTGTGTCCCTGCCGGCAGATGCTTCGAACCTCGCCGCTTCTGCCAATTTCAATTCTTACAATGGCAAGCGGATGTACGATTCCGCGACCGGCAAGCGTTTCTTCTACTACCAGACCGGTACCTGCCTCGATTATGGGTCTTGTGATCAGAATTCCAACTGGGACTGGGATCCGGCGCGGCGCTACTATTCAGATGTGTCGGTTACGTCCAGCTGCGTCTATGAGCGCACGGGCAGCCAGGCCGACACCGATGTCGCGCCCGGCTCACTCGCCTGGATCGGCGCGGCGAACCCGGAATGGTATTTCAGCTACAATGACCGGAACAAATACCGGGGCTGGCAGGAGGTCGCCTATGGCGGTGCCAATTCCAATACCGGCGCGTTCCGGAACAACTATGCCACCTGCCGCGATTCCGGCCCGGTACCGTTGACGGACAACAAGGCTGCGCTCAAGGCGCATGTGAACAGCCTGACGGCAGGCGGCGGTACGGCCGGTCATCTCGGCATTGCGTGGGGCTGGTATCTCATCTCGCCGAACTGGTCATCGATCTGGCCGGCGGAGTCCAAGCCGTGGAACTATGACGAGGTGAACGCTACCAAGGCCCTCATCCTGATGACCGATGGTGACTTCAACTCGCAGCACTTCTCTGCGTCCAAAGGCTCTTTCCAGCAATCCATGGACCTCTGTGACCAGATGAAGGCTTCGCCGTCCAAGGTGACGATCTACACGGTCGGCTTCCAGGTGCCGGATTCGGTACAGAAAACCGGCGACGGGCGGACGATCCTCGAATACTGCGCCACCAGCCCGGCCTTCGCCTATTCGGCGGCCGACGGGGATGAGCTGTTGCAGGTTTACAAGGAAATCGCCCAGTCGATCGCCGACCTGCGCATCAAGCAGTAAGCCCTAGTCGTCAAAGGTGACCGTGCCGTCCTGCACGTGCAGGGCCTGGGCGCGGTCGCCGAAACTGTCGAACAGGAATTTCTCCGTGCCGGTCAGCCAGGCCTGGCCGCCGAGGGCGCAGATCTCATCGAACAGGGCGGCGCGCCGATCAGGATCGAGATGCGCGGCGGCCTCATCCAGCAGCAGCAGGGGCGGCGGCCCGTCGCGCTCGGCCTTCAGCGCGGTGGCGGAGGCGAGGATCAGACCGATCAGCAACGCTTTCTGCTGCCCGGTGGAGGCATCCTTGGCGGGTGCTCCTGTCGGGCGGTGAATAACGGCGAGGTCTGAGCGGTGCGGGCCTTCCAGCGTGCGCCCGGCGGCCATGTCGCGCCGGCGGGATGTGCGCCAGGTCTCGGCAAGCATTTCGAAAATGGATTTGAAATCCTCGCCGCGCATGGCGGCCTCTTCGGCCTTTCCTTCGAGGGAAACATCCGCCTTCGGAAAATGCCCCTCCGGGCGGGCTTCGATCGCGGCCTGCAGGGACTCCAGGACATGCGCGCGGTTGATGGCGATCTCGGCCCCGCTTTCGGCGAGGCGCGTCTCGATCGCATCGGCCCAGGCCGGGTCGACATGGCCGCGCTCCAGCAGGGCATTGCGTTCGCGCATCGCGCGCTCATACCGGCTCGAGGCGCTGGCATGCGACGGCGTATGGGCCAGAACGAGCCGGTCATAGAAGCGCCGCCGGTCGCTGGCGCTGCCGCGGAAGACGCCGTCCATGTTCGGGGTCAGCCAGACGATGCGGACGATCTCTGCCAGTTCCGTTGCCGTCGACGGCGCGCCGTCGAGCCGCACGATCCGCTTCGATCCGCCGCCGGATGTGTCCAGCGTCACGCCGATCCTGTGCTCGTCGGCGAGTGTCGCGGCAACGGTCCAGCTTCCGGCTGAGCCGGATCGCGCCATGTCGGGCAGGGTGGAGGAACGAAGCCCCCGGCCCGGTCCAAGCTGGCTGACGGCTTCCAGCAGATTGGTCTTGCCTGCGCCATTGGCGCCATAGAGGCAGACATGCCGGCCATCCAGCGGCAGGGTCAGGGACTCATAATTGCGGAAGTCCGTAAGCGACAGTCTCGTAAGTGCGGTCATGTCGTCATGCGGGCTCTGCGCCGCCTGGCCTCCTGGATCAGACGCGCAGTGGCATCAGCACGTAGCGGGCGGAGTCGTCGGACGGGTCCAGGACGAGGGCAGGGGAGGCCGGGTCATTGAACATGAATTCGGCATCCGGCGCTTCGATCTGGCCGGCAATGTCGAGCAGGTATTTCGCGTTGAAGCCGATCTCCATCGGCTCGTCGCCATACTCGGCTTCGAGTTCCTCGTTTCCGACGCCGGTTTCGGCATGGTTCACCGCCAGCACCAGCTTGCCGTCCGACAGGGACAGTTTCACCGAGCGCGAGCGCTCCGCCGAGACGGTGGACACGCGGTCGACAGCGGCTTCGAAGGCCTTGTTGTCGATCGACAGCCTGCGCGTGTTGCCCTTCGGGATCACGCGGGCATAGTCCGGGAACGCACCATCGATCAGTTTCGAGGTCAGCGTCGCGCGGCCGGCGCGGACGATGATCTTGGTGTCGGAGACTTCGACATCGACCGGACCGTCCAGACCATCGATCAGGCGGCGGGCTTCGCCCACGGCCTTGCGCGGCACGATCACGCCTTCCAGCCCGGCAGAGCCTTCCGGCGCCTTCGTGTCGGCAAGCGCCAGGCGGTGCCCGTCGGTTGCGACAGCACGCAGCACCGGCTTGCCGTCGGCATCGTCAGTGGCATGCAGGAAGACACCGTTCAGGTAATAGCGCGTTTCCTCGGTCGAGATCGCGAAACGGGTCTTGTCGATCAGGCGGGCCAGGTCCTTGGCGTCCAGCGCGAACTTGATGGCGCTGTCGTCGGTGGTCATGGTCTGGAAATCGGAAGCCGGCAGGGTCGGCAGTTCGAAATGGGAGCGGCCGGCCTGGATGGACAGGCGCTGGTTCTCCGGCTGCAGTTCAAGCTCGACCTCGGCGCCGGCGGGCAGTTTGCGAACGACATCGAACAGGGTGCCGGCCGGAGCCGTCACCGCGCCTTCGCTGGCCACTTTGGCCGGGGCGCTGTCGACCGCTTCGATGTCGAGGTCCGTCGCAGTGAGGCGAAGCTCGCCGCCGGACGCCTGAAGCAGCACGTTGGACAGGATCGGAATTGTGTTGCGCCGCTCGACCACGTTCTGCACGTGAGAGAGCGCATTGAGGAGGTCGCCGCGTTCGATCGTCAGTTTCATCGTGTTTCCGTCCATCCCGGACAGCGCTGCCGCTGTCCGTTAAACCCTGTTGCGTCTGCCTGCTGGTCTGTCCCGCCGGTACACGCCAACGGAATCAGCCCGTCCCCAGGAAGGGAACGGGCTGAGAACACTTAAACATCCATGCGAAAAAGCCAAGCGTTGATCGCGGTCCCGGCTTAATCAGTTCGTTAATGGCCGCCGGCCGCCTGCAGTTCGAGGATCGCAGCCGCCACGCGCGCAATGTCTGCGGCCAGTTCGGTGTCCTTCGGCAGGGCCTTGGTCAGCTTCCGGTGGGCATAGAGCACGGTCGTGTGATCGCGCCGGCCGAAGGCCCGTCCGATCTGCGGGAACGACTTATGGGTCTGCTCCCGGCAAAGATACATTGCGATCTGGCGCGGATAGACGACTGTGCGGGCCTTGGACGGGCTTTCGAGGTCGGTCTTCGAGACATTGAAGACCTTCATCGTTGCCTTTTTCACCAGTTCGATCGTCGGCGCCCGCACTTCCCCTTCCATGCGGCGGATAACCCGTTCCAGCATGTCGGAGGTCGGGGCCATCGAGCCGAAGCCTGCCTCGGTGAAGAGGTTCCAGACTGCGCCAGTCAGTTCCCGGCCGGGGCCGCGGATACCGGTGTGGATCCGCTCGATCAGCGCCTCGTCCAGCACGAACTCCGGATGAGCCTCCGCGATGTGACGGGCCAGACGGCGAATGATCTCGCGCCGCATATCTTCGTCCGGCAGCTCCACCTCGACGACGGTCGCGCCTTTCAGCTCGCTCATCATGCGCGGGGAGAAGCCGGCCAGTTCGCCCGGCGTCTTGTCGCCGGCGAGGACGACATTGCCGCCCTGTCCGGTGACTTCGCGGATGTTCTGGAACAGCTCGGTCTCCGTGCCCGGCTTACCCGAGATGCGGTGCAGGTCGTCGATCAGCAGGATCGAGGCAGCCCGCAGGCGCTTCTTCAGGGCGCTGGTGTCCTTCGCCTTCACGCCGTCCGTATAGGCCGACAGGAATTCCTCCGCCGTCAGGTACACGACCGTCGCGTCGGCATTGGTTTCCAGAGCGCGGGTACGCAGCGCCAGCAGCGTGTGTGTCTTGCCGGTGCCCTGCGGGCCGGAAATCAGGTGAACCTGTGTCCCGACTGGCTGGCCATCGGCCACACGCTTGGCCAGTTCCACGGAAATCGCATTGGATTTTCCGGTCACCAGCGTGCCGAACGTCATTTCCGGTGCGCCGGAGGAGGGACGGGGCGTCTGAGCTGCCCCGCCATCGTCTCCGCCAGGCCCGTTGCCTGCGCCGCCCGCTGCCGCTTCCGGCTCTGCATTGGCCCACGGATCCTCGACGATGGCGCGCAGGTCAGCCCCTGCTTCCTTCCAGCAGACGAGCCGGATGTCGCGCCGGGCATCGTCATGCTCCTTCCAGATACGCTGGAGGATATGGCGATGATCCGCTGACACACGGTCGTAGGAAAGGCGATCACGCGCGGCGATCACGATCTTCCCGTCAACTTCTGCGATCAGCTTCAGATCGGCGATCCACCGTTCGAAATCCGCGGTGGAGAGGACCTCCTTCAGATGTTCCCGGACGGCCTGCCAGATGGCCTGGCCGGGAAGGCTGGAGATCTTCTTGTTGGTTTTGGAATCTACGCTGGCTGGAGTGTCAAAGAGTGTATTTCGGTCCATGCCGAGCCCCATTTTTTTGTTATCTGTTTCAGCCACCAAACCGGCACGCAACACCCCTGTCCAGTCACCCGAAACTGGCCCCGAAAATACTCCGTACAGGGATGTTTATCGTTGGTAAACTCAAGGTACCGACGGGGGTGATCAAACACAAGTGTATCTTTTTTCGGACAGCCGTGATTGGCGTGTTGACTCTTTCCACAGCACCCCAGAGAGGCGAAAAAAACCTATATGGCTCAATGGTTTTTTGCGCGTGTATGGACCTGCATTTTTTTTGAAGTGAGCTCTTGCACACAAAAGTTCACTTTTGTTCTGTCAACATCACCTCATCAATATTGGCTGTGAAATTCGTGCCAAAAACAGGAAAAATTTTGGAACGGTTTTGAACACCGGTCTTTGCTGCGCATTCGTGCGGGGCGGACGGGGCGAGGTCTGCAATATCGCATTTCTGTAGGTTCTTCCCGCAATTATGTGACACGTAATCAAGCAAACACTGACTGCGAATTGAGCGCAGGGCAAGAATATTCGAAGATAGGATTTCGGGGCAAATTCCAGGCCGGATTCCAGGCAAGAAAAAACCCACCGGACGAGGCGCCAGGTGGGTTTGTTTCTTGCCGGTGGTCCGGAAGGTTTTGGCGTTACGCCATTGCCTTCACGCGAGCCGCAAGGCGCGAGACTTTGCGCGCAGAAGTGTTTTTGTGCATGACGCCTTTGGTGACGGCACGCATCAGCTCCGGCTGGGCAGCCTTGAGCGCATCTGCGGCAGCGGTCTTGTCGCCCGAAGCAATGGCTTCTTCGACCTGGCGGACGAAAGTGCGCACGCGCGAGCGACGGGCCTTGTTGACCTCGGTGCGGCGCGCGATCTTGCGGACCATTTTCTTGGCGGAACGGGTATTAGCCATATCAAACTCCTGTTGCCCGAGGGGCGACCCTCAGGCTGAAGGCGCGGAGATACATAAAGGCCGGTTGGGCGTCAACCGGAGAGTCCCGTCCAATGCGGGAAAAATGCACCTGCGCGCTGTTGTCCTTACTTGTCGCGGAAATGGGCCGAACGTTTTTCGATATAGGCGGCCATGCCTTCTTTCTGGTCCGAGGTCGAGAAGAGGGACTGGAACAGGCGCCGTTCGAACTGGATGCCCTGCGAGAGTGGGGTCTCGTAGGCATAATTGACGGCCTCCTTGGTCATCATGGCGCCGGCCATGGGCATGGAAGCGATCGTGCGGGCGAGGCTGCGGGCTTCGTCCATCAGGTCCTCGGCCTTCACCACGCGGCTGACGAGGCCAAAGCGCTCGGCTTCACCGGCGTCCATCAGGCGGCCTGTCAGGCAGAGTTCCATCGTTTTCGACTTGCCGATGGCCCGCGTCAGGCGCTGTGTGCCGCCGGCGCCTGGCATCACGCCGAGGCGGACTTCCGGCTGGCCGAACTTGGCATTGTCGGCCGCCAGGATGATGTCGCACATCAGGGCGAGCTCACAGCCCCCGCCGACAGCATAGCCCGACACAGCGGCGATAATCGGCTTGCGCAGGCGGGCTGTCCGCTCCCAGTTCCGGGAGATGAAGTCCTCATAATAGGACTCCGGGAATGTCTTGTCCTTGATTTCCTTGATGTCGGCACCGCCGGAGAAGGCCTTTTTGGAGCCGGTCAGGATGACACAGCCGACCTTGTCTTCCTGGTCGCAGCGGTCGAGCGCGCTGGTCAGGTCGTTCATCATGGCTTCGGACAGCGCATTCAGCGCATCCGGGCGGTTCATCTGGATCACGGCAACGCCGGTATCCTCGTCGAACTCTGTCAGAAGTGTTTCGTAGGGCATGGAAAGGGTATCCTTTCGGTGGCCGCGAACTGTCCTCAGGACAGCACAAGGGCCCAGTATGAGAGTATCTTGGTTAAGAAGGGATTGGCATGGCCGGACGCGCCGGCGGGTACCTCTTGTGGTTAACCGTGCATTACAGGCCGGTCATGAATTCGAGCGGCGCGCTATAACGCCGCCTGATGGGCTTGTCACCCCGTGGAGTCAGAAAGCTGTTGAGACCTGTATACTGGCCTGCGGCGCCGCAAACCCTGTGCCAGTCTCGTGCGTACACTCTATATGAGTGACATGAGCGACACGCCTGACCGCCCGCAAGATCCTGAACGCAACCGCCTGACCGGGCGCCTCAGCCGTACGGCAAAGGTTGGCGCGAACCTGTCCGGGGCAGGGCTGACCTTCGCCGCGCAGAGCCTGTTCGGCGGCGACCAGGGCGACGAGAAGATCGCCCGCGCGCTGGCCGCCGCGCTCGGCAAGTCCAAAGGCCCGTTGATGAAGGTGGCGCAGATGCTGTCCACCGTGCCGGACCTGTTGCCGGAGAAATACGCTGCCGAATTCGCGCAGCTGCAGGCCGAGGCGCCCGCCATGGGCTGGCCCTTTGTGCGCCGGCGCATGCGGGCAGAGCTTGGCGGGGACTGGCAGGGCAGGTTCGCGACGTTCGGGCACGAGGCCTCTCACGCTGCCTCGCTGGGGCAAGTGCATGCCGCGACGCTGCATGACGGGCGCAAGGTTGCCTGCAAGCTGCAATATCCGGACATGGCCAGCGCCGTGGAGAGCGATGTCGGCCAGCTGAAGACGGTGCTCGGCCTGTTCAAGCGCATGGACGGCTCGATCGACCCGACCGCCATGGTGGAGGAGATCACCGACCGCTTGCGCGAGGAGCTCGATTATGCCCGCGAGGCCAAGCATATGGAGCTCTACGCCTTGATGCTGGCGGAGAAGGACTTCGTGCAGGTGCCGGAACCGGTCGAGGACCTCTCCACCGACCGCCTGCTCACCATGACCTGGCTGACCGGCCGGCGCCTCACCGCTTTCGAGGACGCGCCGCAGGCGACGCGCAATCATATCGCCGAAATGCTGTTCTGGACCTGGTGGGGGCCATTCAACTCTCACGCCGTGATTCATGGCGACCCGCATCTCGGGAACTATCAGGTGACCGGGGAGGGCACGGGGCTGAACCTGCTCGACTTCGGCTGCATCCGCATCTTCCCGCCAACCTTTGTCGAAGGCGTGGTCGATCTCTACCGCGCCCTCCAGCGGGATGACTTCGATGCGGCCTATGCCGCTTATGAAAAGTGGGGCTTTGTCGGCCTCTCGAAAGAGCTGGTCGAGGTGCTGAACATCTGGGCGCGCTTTATCTATGGCCCGCTGCTGGACGACCGCGTGCGTTCTGTCGCCGATGGGGTCACCGCCGGGGAGTATGGCCGCAAGGAGGCCTTCACGGTCCGTAAGCTGCTCAAGGAAAAAGGCCCGGTGAAGATCCCGCGCGAGTTCGTCTTCATGGACCGGGCCGCCATCGGCCTCGGCGCCGCCTATCTGCGCCTTGGCGCAGAGCTCAATTATTGCCGCCTGTTCGAAGAGAGCCTCGAAGGCTTCTCGGTGGAGACTGTTGCAAAAAGACAGGCCGACGCGCTGGCAGCGGTCGGCCTGAACTGAAGCTTGTGGGCGAAGGCCCTAGTTCATCTTGAATTTGATCGGGATCGATTTCGGGCCGGAGACGAAGTTCGCCTGGACGCGGCTCGGTTTGCCGTTCAGTTCGACCGACTGGAGGCGCGGCAGTAGCTCTTCCCACAGGATGCGCATTTCCATCCGGCCGAGGTGCTGGCCGAGGCAGACATGCGCGCCATAGCCGAAGGCGACGTGCTTGTTCGGTGTGCGGTCGATCTTGAAGGAATAGGGATCGTCGAACACATCCTCATCGCGGTTGCCGGACGGATAGGACAGGAACAGCCAGTCATTTTTCTTGATCTTCTTGCCGTGGATCTCCGTGTCGGCGGTCGCGGTCCGCATGAAGTGCTTCACCGGCGTTTCCCAGCGGATCGATTCTTCCACCATGGACGGGATCAGCGAAAGATCGTCCTTCAGTTTACGGAACTGGTCCTGGTTCTCGGCGAGGGCCCAGAGGGCGCCGCCGGTCGTGTTTGATGTCGTGTCATGCCCGGCCGTGGCGGCGATGATATAGTAGGACATGGCTTCAAGGTGGCCGAGCGGCTTGCCATACACTTCGCCGTTCGCGATCACGCTGGCGAGGTCTTCGCGCGGGTTCTTGCGGCGGTCTTCGGTCATCTCCACGAAATAGGTGAAGAAGTCTGCGACAGTGGCCTGGATGTTGGCGAGGCCGGTATCGGAGTCGGTGACTTCTGCGCCGGAACGGTTCACTTCCGGATCCTGCGCGCCGAACAGTTCCTGCGTCAGTTTCAGCATGCGCGGCTCGTCGATCTCCGGCACGCCCAGCACTTCCATGATGACGTGCAGCGGATAGAGGAAAGCCACGTCGCGGGCGAAGTCGCACTCAGTGCCCTTGTCGGCCATCTTGTCGATGAAGCCGCGGGCGATCTCCCGGATCCGGTCTTCCAGCTTTCGGAGGTTCTGCGGCATGAACCAGGCCTGCGTCAGGCGGCGGTACTGCATGTGGTCCGGATTATCCATCTGCACCAGCGAGCGGAGCAGGTTGGGCGAGCCGCCCATCATCTCGCGGACCTTCTTGTCGGTCTCGATATTGGTCAGCGTCGCCGAGCGGTCTTCATTGTGGAAGAGGTCGTTCTGCTTCTCGATGTTCTGGATGTCGGCATGTTTGCTGACCACCCAGAATGGATCGAAGCCCTCGATCTCGGCGACATCCAGCGGCGCGTTCTTGCGCAGCCAGGCAAAGGCCTCGTGCGAGCGATCCCAGTCGGCATAGGCCTTCGGATCGACAACGGCTTCGGCGATATGGGCGGGTATGGTCATGCTTTCCTCCGGTGGTGGGAGCAGCTCCCGGCTCCCGGTTGGAACAGCATCTAACATATACTTGCTATACAGCCAACAAATATGTTAGGCGGTATTATGTCCCAAGCTTCCACAGCCTCATCGACCGATCCTGCCGCCGCCCAGGGCGGACGGCTCACGCAGGCTGAGCGGCGTGAACGGTCCGAACAGGAATTGCTGGAAGCGACGATGCGGGTCGTGTCCGCCAACGGTGTGGCAGCCGCGACGTTTGATGCGATCGGCAAGGAGGCGGGCTATTCCCGCGGCCTCGTCACGCAGCGCTTCGGGTCCAAGGACGGGCTGATCCGCAGTCTCATCGCTGCCCTGCACGGCTGGCAGCGCGAAGCGCTGGAGGCGGCAGACGTGGAGCGCATGGATGGCCTCGCGGCCCTGTGCGCCTTTGTCGAGCTGCACTGCCGGTCGCTGGACGGGCGGGAAGAAGACAAGGCCTATTACATGCTGCTGGCCGCAGCAGTTGCCGACCGGCTGGAAACCCGCGCGGCCTTCGCCGAGTCCCACGAGGTGGAACGCGTGCTGATCCGCAGCCTCATTGAGCGCGGGCAAGCCGAAGGCAGCATCCGCAAAGACGCCGACGCCGACGCGACCGCCCTGATGGCGGGCTGCGCACTGATCGGCATTCGCATGCAGAACATGATCGACCCGGGCACGGACATCGCACCCATCAAGGATGCGCTGGTCCAGTCATTGCGCGCGCGCCTGGCACCGGTCTGAGGAGGAGGGAAGGAATGAGCGAGGCACCTTACAAGGTCTGGCAGTGCCGCACCTGCGGCTACATTTACGAAGAAGAACATGGCGACCCGACAGAAGGGCTGGCGCCCGGCACGCGCTGGGCCGACATTCCGGAGGATTGGGTCTGCCCGCTCTGCGGCACGCCCAAATCCGATTTCGACATGATCGAGCTCTGAAGAATAGCGTCAGAATAGGCGAATTATTTTCTACACTGAGTAGGACTACGCAGAAAAATCATCCCCAAAATCAAGTGATATGCGAAATAGTTAATTTGTGTTAACTGTGTCGAATAAAAAATAAGGGAGGAAATATAATGCGTTTGATCCATTCACTGAAAATCACCGGCGTGGCGCTCACCGTCGCACTGGCGGGCTGTATCACCAGTGCGACCGCACAGGAGCCGGCCGCAGAGGCTGCCGCAGCCGATGATGGTTATCCGCTGGTCAGCGGCGACTTCTGGGAAATCACGGGCGTCGACATCAAACCCGGTGGCGGCCTCTATTATGCCAACCATCTGGCGGACCGCTGGCGTGCTTCGCAGGAGTTCGCCAAATCGCAGGGCTGGATCAAGGGCTACATGGTCTTTGGCAACTATTATAACCGGGCTGGCGAGCCGGACCTTTATCTCGTGACCATCATGGAGAAGATCCCGAGCGGGCCGGAATCCGAAGCGCAGTATGCGGCGTTCCGGGAGTGGGCCGAAGCGTCTACGGAACAGCTTGTTTCGGAAAATGCCGACCGGGCGGAGTTCCGTGAAATCACCGGAACGACCCTTCTGCAGGAAATGAATTTCCGCGACTAGGTTTTGGGCCATCGACAGAAGCCGCCGGTTTGCGCCGGCGGCTTTCCGTTGTCTGCCGTATTTGTGTTCCAGTGTATGCTTGATCCCCGGGGCCGGGAGTTCTACGGGTGCGGTTCAATTTGGCATACAGCAGGGACGGGCGACACAAGTGACCAGGCTTCGCTCGATGGTCTGGACGGCAATCATTGTCGCCGTCGCTTACCAGTTCCTGGTCATCCTGCCGGCGATCGTTGTCCATGGCCTGATGCCGGGCATGTCGATCATCACGCTGTCCGGCATTGCCAATGTCCTGACCGTGATGGCGATCTATGGCTATCTCAAGGTTCAGGGGGTGGCTGACGAAGTGGCCGAGCCCGGCGACATGAACCTGATGATCGTGCTATTCGCCGTCGTGGTGGCCATGATCGCGGTTGCCCTTGCCACCTTCATGGCTGACCTTCTGGCCACGATGTTCGGACCAGGGGGGCTGAGCGTCAGTGACAGTTTTACGCAACAGCTGCAGACCGGCCGGCGGGCGGAAATCCTGTTTGCTGTGGTTCTGGTCGCCCCTTTTGCGGAAGAGTTCGTCTATCGAGGGCTGGTCATGGGCGTCCTGCTCGCCCGCGGCTGGTCGCCGTTTTCGGCGGCAGGCCTCTCGGCTGCGATCTTTGCCATCCAGCATATCCAGTATGGCTGGATCGGCATCCTGATGGTGATGATGTACGGCATGGTGCTGGGCCTACTGCGTGTGGCGAGCGGCGGCCTGTTCCTGCCGATCATGGCGCATTTGTTCATCAACCTTATCTCGCTGACGATGTGACGCGCCCAGTGCAGCGCCCCTTCGTTGGGGGAGGGCTGGCAAATCCCGGCGGACAGCGCTAAGCGGTCGCCATGACTGACGATCTTTCACGCAACCAGACATTCGACCTGCCGGAAGGCTACCAGATGCTGCCCTGGCACCGGGGCTTTGGCCGCCAGGTGGGTCCGCTGTTCGAGAAGCGGGACGAGACGGGCGGCCTGACCCGCGCCTTCCGTGTCGAGGAGCATCACACCAACGGCATGATGAATGCCCATGGCGGCATGCTCATGACCTTTGCCGACATGGCCTGGGGCGCGGCGGTGGAGAAGGATGACGACACCTGGTGGGTGACGGTCCGGCTGATGTGCGACTTCCTGTCGGGCGCCAGCATGGGCAGCTTCGTCGAAGGCAAGGGCCATGTAATCGGCCGGCAGGACGATGTCTTCACGGTCGAGGGGAAGATCTGGGCCGGTGACAAGCTGCTGATGCGGGGCACGGGCATTTTCAAGGTGATCGAGCGCCGGGACGGGCAGCAGAAGCCGTTCACACGGCAGGAACAAAACGCTTGAGCTTTCGGTTGACTTTGCCGGGCCGCCCCCGTATCGGCCATTTCGTAATGAACACTGCACCGCACCACCATCACCATCATTCGTGACGCGCCGACGAGGCGCGAACCGGTCCGGCTGCGCCTCTGCTAAAGTGTTCCCCCCAAGAACCAGACCAGACGAGGCAGGCCACCGCCGGGGCGTGCCTGATGTTGACGTGTCGCCTTCCAATCCGGACCAGCACCGACTATGCGGTGCGCAAACACGACTAAGAGCGACCCCAAGAGCGAAACATGAGCGACAAAGACAGCCAGCCTCTCTCCGGTAAAGACCTCGCCCGCAAGCCGCGCGGCTTTCCCGACAAGCGCGAGGGCCTGATCCATGCCCAGGCAGAGCTGGTCGGCAAGGTCACCGCGGTTTACCGCCAGTGGGGTTTCGAGGCGCTCGACACCGGCGCGTTCGAATATGCCGATGCGTTGGGCAAGTTCCTTCCCGACGACGATCGACCGAATGCCGGCGTCTTTTCGCTTCAGGACGATGACGAGCAGTGGATCTCGCTGCGCTATGACCTGACGGCGCCGCTCGCGCGTTTTGTGGCGGAGGCTGGCCAGTCGCTCGGCAAGCCGTTCCGCCGCTATGCTGCCGGGCCTGTCTGGCGCAACGAGAAGCCAGGGCCGGGGCGCTTCCGCGAATTCTGGCAGTGCGATGCGGACACAGTTGGCGCACCGGGCTTCCATGCCGATGCCGAGATGATCGCCATGGGCGCCGAAGCCCTCCGCGCCGTGGGCATGGAGACGGGCGAGTTCGTGCTCCGCGTGAACACGCGCCGCCTGCTGAATGGTGTGCTGGACGGGGTGGGTGCCTCCAGCGCTGAGACGCGCCTCGCCATCCTGCGCGCGCTCGACAAGCTGGACCGGCTCGGGTCTTCCGGCGTTGCCGACCTGCTGGGCAAGGGCCGCATGGATGAGAGCGGCGACTTCACCAAGGGTGCCGGGCTGGATGCGGACAAGGTGAAGACGGTGCTCGCCTTCGCGGAAGCCGGTGCGGCAACGCGGGCCGAAACGCTGGCCAATCTTTCGAAAGCCACAGGTTCGACGGAAGAGGGCAAGGCGGGCCTTGCCGAACTGGAAGCCATCGCGCTCGCGCTCGATGCGCTGGGCGCGCCGGAAGGCGATGTCGTGATCGACCCGTCGGTCGTGCGCGGCCTCGAATACTATACCGGCCCGGTCTATGAGGCCGAGCTGCTGCGAGAAGTGACCGGCGAAGATGGCAAGACCTATCGCATTGGCTCCATTGGCGGCGGCGGGCGGTATGACGACCTCGTCGCGCGCTTCACCGGCGAGACGGTTCCGGCGACGGGCTTCTCCATCGGAATATCCCGCCTCGCGTCCGCCCTGCAGATCATGGGCGAGACAGGCAAGCTGGACGGCCCGGTTGTGGTGTTGAACCTCGACAAGGAAAATCCGTCCACGGCACTCTCCATCGCGACGGACCTCCGCCGCGCAGGCATCCGGGCTGAGGCGTACATGGGCGCCTCCGGCATGCGGCCGCAAATGAAATATGCTGACCGCCGCAACGCACCCGCCGTCGTCATCGTCGGCGAGGACGAGATGGCCAAGGGCACGGTGACGATCAAGGACCTTGAAATGGGCGCGCTTAAAGCGAAGGCCATCAAGTCCAATGAGGAATACCGCGAAGCCCGCCCGGGCCAGATCGAAGTACCGCGCGCAGAGATGGTTGAAGCCATCCGCCGCATCGTCGAGGCTCAGGCATGACCTATGCAGCTGTCGTGAAGGCGGCCCGGTCCCGGTTCGAGGCCTCCGGTGCCGAACCGGTGAACCCGGCCTATATCCTGCCGTCCGATATTCCGCTGGAATTGTCAGGCGAGGCGGTCCGCGCGCGGCTTTGCGTGTTTACGGATCATCGCGGAAACGAAATGGTCATGCGCCCGGACCTGACCCTGCCGGTGGCGGGGCTGGAAGCAGACCGGCTCGCCGGCGGGACCAACGGCCCGAAGGCCTATTGCTATGCCGCTGAGGCTTTCCGACTGCCAGCAGCCGCTGGCGACCCGATGGAATTCACGCAGGTCGGCTTTGAACGCTTCGGGCGGGACTCCGATCCGGTCGAGGATGCCGAGGCCTTTGCGCTGGTGCACGAAGCCGTTCGCGATTGCGGTGTGGTGCCTGTGGCAATTGCCACCGGAGACCTCGCAATCTTCCCGGCGTTCATCGATGCGCTGGGCCTGCCGCGCGTCACGGCAGACCTGTTGAAGCGCGCGTTCCGGCAGGAAGGCGGCGTACGGGCGCTGGTCGAGGCATCGCCAGCGCCGATCGAGGCAGACCTTTTGCCGACGCTGGAAGCTGCCACGCCGGAAGAAGCCGAAACGTCCTTCCGGGCAGCACTGGCCGAGCGGGGCATCCCCTTGATCGGGACACGGAGCGTTCCGGAAATCATCGCTGGGCTGCGTGCCCGGGCCGCGGCGCTTGCTGCAGGCGGGGTGCCGGAAAAAGTGCGAGAGGTCATCGGCGCGCTGGCGGCGGTGAACTGCACCGCTGCCGAGGCCGCTGACCAGTTGGACGCAATCGCTGTGAAATACAGCCTGTCACGCACCTCCAGTGCGATCGACCGTGTGGCCCGGCGCATGGAACTGATCCGGGAATTGCTGCCTGAGGTGAAGGCGATCTGCCGCTTCCGGTCCGGCTTCGGGCGGCGGTTCACCTATTATGACGGCTTCCTGTTCGAGACGCTGGGGCCGAATTTGAGCGAGCGCCAGCCCATCGCTTCCGGCGGGCGGTATGACGGTCTCGTCTCCGGTCTCTCGAACGGCAAGGCGAACGCCACCGCCATTGGCGGCGTTGTGCGGCCCGACCGCGTGCTGCGTGCAAAGGGGAGGGGCGCATGACCCGTCTGTCACTCGCCATTCCGTCCAAGGGGCGGCTGAAGGAAAAATCCGAGGCATGGCTGGCCTCCGCAGGCTTCCCCGTCACCCAGATTGGCGGCGAGCGCGGCTACCAGGCCCAGATCGAAGGGCTTGGCGATGTGGAGATGCGTCTCCTGTCGGCGCGGGAGATCGCGCAAGGCCTTGTCGATGGCAGCCTGCATGCGGGCGTAACCGGCGAAGACCTGCTGCATGACCTCGCCCCGACCGGGGAGAGCGATTTCGACGTCGTGAAACGGCTGGGCTTCGGTGGGGCAGACGTGATCGTCGCCGTGCCGCAGGCCTGGGTGGATGTCGACACGATGTCCGACCTTGAAGCCGCCGGGGCTGCGTTCCGCAAGGCGCACCACCGCCGCCTGCGGGTTGCGACCAAATATATGCGCCTGACCCGGCGCTTCTTCGCGGCGCGGTCGGTCGGCGAATACCGCCTCGTCGAGAGCGCGGGAGCGACTGAAGCTGCCCCAACGACAGGTTCGGCCGACGTGATCGTGGATATCACCTCCACCGGGGCGACGCTGAAGGCCAACGGGCTGAAGATCCTGTCAGACGGGCTGATTCTGAAAAGCGAGGCGGTCTTTGCGGTGTCACCGGGTGCCGTATGGTCAGCTGAAGCCAAGGCCAGCCTGGAGGTCTTGTTCGCAGGTGCAGCAATTAAAGGTAAGGAATTACTAGAAAAAATCTAGGACACAATCTTGACACATCCGGAAATGCGCGGCCTTATGTCCCAGCAAGTTTCTGGGAGGAAACGCTGCAAACGGTGGGAGGCGCGGACCAAGGGTCCGCGCCTCTTCCGTTTGGGGGTATAATTCAGGGTAAGTGAAGACCGGGCAGACCGGAGCAACGGCTCAGGTGAGGTAGGGGGCGTTTGGACATCACATCCGTCCCGCCCGGCTTCACGATTAACAATAAGTACTTATCGTTTATCGTCAAGTTATATTATCGTTTTTCGATTAATCTTTTGTAATAGTGATCAGCCAGCTAGGGCTTCCGTCTTCCGGAACGACCCTCAGGATTCGCGTGTCGCCGTCGGGCGTGAGGGTTTCGCTGATCTCTGCGCCCGACACTTCGATCTTCAGGGAATCGGGTGCGTCATCCGGCTGATCGAGCTCGACATTGAATTCGCTGGCCCGGTCGGACGGCACAAACAGCTCTGCAGCTTCAGCCGGTGTGAGGAACCGGACCGTTCCGTCCTCCTCGATCACCATGGATTGACGCTGCGACACTTCCGGGCTGTCAGACCTCTCCGGAACGGCCGGGGCCTGCACGACATTCAGGGGCGGAGACAGCCGTCCTCCAACCGACTGGGCGGCTGTCGGCAGCACAAGCAGGCCGAGCCCCGTGGCCAGGCTGGCGAGCGTCTTCATCCTCTGACTCCCGTTCATTTCAGCCGTACATAAGCGTGAATCGAACCCACTGTCACATGCACAGGTGCGCTGTGTGTTGACTTCCGGTCAGCCCCCCGTCATGCGTGGCGCCCTGAGAAAAATCCTCGCGACATCGGAAGGGCAAAAGATGAGCGATCCCCGCCAGCATATCATGCCGGTCTACCGGCCGCCGGAACAGGTCTTCGACAAAGGGGAGGGTGTCTACCTCTACACTGAAGACGGCACGCGATATCTGGACTTCATTGCAGGCATTGCGGTCAACGCGCTTGGCCATTCGCACCCGGCCATGGTGGACGCCCTGCGCGAGCAGGCGGGCAAGCTGTGGCATACGTCCAACATGTTCCGTGTGCGTGGCGCCGAAGAGCTGGCCGACAAGATCTGCCGCGACACCTTCGCCGACCGTGTCTTCTTCACGAATTCCGGCACCGAGGCGATCGAGTGCGCGATCAAGTCCGCGCGCAAGTATCAGTGGGCCAATGGCCATGAAGACCGGATCGACATCATCACTTTCACGGGCGCCTTCCACGGCCGTTCGCTGGGCGCGATCAATGCCGGCGGCAATCCGAAATACCTGGAAGGCTTCGGCCCGGCGCTGCCTGGTTTCGTCCATCTCGAATGGGGCGACCACGACGCGCTGAAGGAAGCCGTGGCCCGGCCGACCGCTGCGGCTGTCCTGGTCGAGCCTGTGCAGGGCGAAGGCGGCGTGCGCGCCATGCCGGAACAGTGCCTGAAGGGCCTGCGTGACCTGTGCGACGGACACGGCGTGCTGCTGATCTTTGACGAGGTCCAGTGCGGTATGGGCCGGACCGGCAAGCTGTTCGCCCATGAATGGGCCGAAGGCGCGGCGCCGGACATCCTGTGCTCGGCCAAGGGCATCGGCGGCGGATTCCCGTTCGGCGCGTGCCTGACGACAGAGGCTTGCGGCGAACATATGCAGCCGGGCAGCCACGGCTCGACCTATGGCGGCAACCCGCTGGCCATGGCCGTCGGCAATGTCGTCTGGGACATCATCTCGGACGAGGACTTCCTGGCAGAAGTGCGCCGCGTGTCCGGCACCATGGCGCAAAGCCTGAAGAGCATCGCCGACAGCCATCCCGACAAGGTGGAAGGCGTGACCGGCAAGGGCCTGCTGACTGGCCTGAAGATGAAGGCTGATCCGAAAGGCCTGCAGGGCGTCTGCCGCGACAAGAACCTTCTGACCGGTGTTGCCGGAAATAATGTGCTGCGTCTCGCGCCGCCGCTGGTGATCACGGATGAAAATGTCCGCGAAGCCACCCGCATCATGGACGAGGCCATCGGCGAATGGGACCCGGCATAGGATCATGACGCACTGGGAAGGGTCTTGTCATTGCGGGGCCGTCCGGTTCCGCTTCGAGGCTGACATCACGGATGTCTACCAGTGCGACTGTTCCCTTTGCGCCATGAAGGGCGCGACCATGACCAGCGTTCCGAAGGATCGCTTCACGCTGGTCTCCGGTGAAGAGTCACTCAGCGAATATCGCTGGAACACCGGCGTGGCCCGGCACTATTTCTGCTCGACCTGCGGCATCTATCCGTTTCACAGCAAGCGGGCGATGCCGGACCATTACGGCGTCAACGTGAACTGCCTGAAGGGCTTCGACGTGAGCGCCATCAAGATCCGCCAGACCGAAGGCCAGGGCATGACCGTCAATCCCGACGGCGCCCGCTCTGTCTGGCCGGGACCGAGAACAGACGCGGCCACCCGCAAAGATGATGTGAAATTCTCCCTTTGGGGGTTCTGTCTTTGTGCCGCGCGGCTAATCTGGCGGTCAGAAGACAGAATGTCCGGGAGGAACTTTCATGCAGGCGTCGGACGATTTCGAACAGGCGACGCGGCTTCAGCCGATCGGAAAAGGGCATTGGGCTGTCGACCTTCCGGAAAGCTGGGGCCTGTGGAGCCCGGCGGGCGGATTCATCACCACGCTTGCCTTGCGGGCGACCGGTGAGGCGAGCAGCCTGTCCCGCCCGGCCAGCATGTCCTGTCATTTCCTCCGCATGGGCAAATATGCCCCGGCGGAAATCCGCGTCGAGCCCGTGAAGGCGGGCAAGCGGAGCGAGCTGCTGAGAGCTGAGCTGGTTCAGGAGGGTAAGACGCTTCTGCTGTGTCATGTTTGGACCGTATCCGACATGCTGCCCGGGCTGGTACATGACGACACGCAGGAAGAGCTGCCGGACCCGGAAAGCGTACCCACTTTTGAAGAACAGTATCCCGACGAACCTTCGCATCCATTCTTCCGGCATTTCGAACAGCGCCCGATCCGGGGGACGCCGCGCAAGGGTGAAGCGGCCCGCGATCCGGAACTGACCGGCTTTTACCGCTTCACGCCGCGCGCCGTGGCGGAGGATGCCTTCGCCGATGCCGGGCGCGCGATCATCCTGATGGATACGTTCGGCTGGCTGGCCCAGTATCCGGCCCATCCGACCGACGGCCCATCGCCCTGGATCGCGCCGAACATCGACTATCACTACCGCTTTCACCGTCCCACCAGTCATGCAGACTGGCTGCACATGCGGGTGCGGGCGCCGGTCGCGGAAAACGGGCTGATGGCAACCGATGGGGAAATCCGGGATGCGCAGGGCAGGCTGCTGGTGACCGGATCATCACAGCTGATGTGCCTGCCCCGGCCAGGAGGGTGAAAAGAGGCCTGAAGTTCAGGCCTCCTCGTGCACCTGCTTGCGGCCGGTCACCATGGCGCGGGCGAGGTTTTCCTTGTGGGCGAGGCTTGAGGCGACGACACCGGCAAGGTGCAGGCCGACCAGGGCCAGCGTGATGTAGACGAAGGCCTTGTGCACGCCTTCGAGCAATTCCTCGGCCCCGGATTCCTCATGGCCTCCATGCTCGCCTTCCTCTCCGAAGGCAGAAGCGAGCGGCGCGAAGGTTTCTTCCGTCACGATCCCGGCCAGCGGCCCGGCATTGTCTTCAACTGCGTAGAGCGCCATGCCGGCCGATGTTGTGACCAGCAGGCTGAAGAGCAGGGCGATGACCATGGCGCCGCCCGCCGGATTGTGGCCGGCATAGTCCTTCGCTTTGCCTGAGAAAAGGCTGCGCAGGTATCCGAGGACGGCGCCGGGGCCGCGCACGAAATCTGTAAACCGCGCATGCCTTGTGCCGATCACGCCCCAGACGATGCGGACCAGCACATAGCCCGCCACGACATAGCCGGCCCATTTGTGGATGTTGAACAGGTCGTCGCCAGACAGGTAGGCGGTGAAAAACGCGATCACCAGCGTCCAGTGCCCGATACGGACAAGGGGGTCCCATACCGGGCGGGTGGAGGCCGGACGAGTGGAGGTATTGGTCTGGCTCATGCGAATGTCTCCGTCGCTACCTGCTGACCGGGAAAACCTGGCGGAAACATGGTGCCAAAACCATCCGTCAATTGACGCATTCCCTTTGCCCGCGCTTTGGGGGAGAAGGGCGTATGTCAGATGACGTATCCGGACGCAGAGGCCTTCTGGGCATCGCCGCGCTGTTTGGCGCGATTGCCCTGTTCATCGGGGCAGACCTGATCACCGACAGTGGAGAAGGCGCAGGCGCAGGGCATCTTGCGGCCGAACTGGTCGTACTGGTCGCCGCATCCTTCGGGCTGGGGGCCATGCTGTGGCGTCTCGGACGCCTGCGCCGTGCACTGGCCGATGCGCGGCAGGACGCCGGGCGCTGGCAGGCGGAAAACCGTGAGCTTGTGCAAGGACTGGGCATCGCCATCGCCCGCCAGTTTTCGGCCTGGGGGCTGACGGATGCCGAGTCCGACGTTGGCCTGTTGCTGTTGAAGGGGCTTTCGCTGCAGGAGATCGCCGACCTGCGCGAGACAAGTGAACGCACGGTTCGCGAACAGGCGCGGGCCGTTTACCGCAAGAGCAGTCTTGCCGGGCGAAACGCGCTGTCTGCCTATTTTCTGGAAGACTTGCTTCCCGGAAGCGGTGGATAAGGATGTCGGCTGGCGCTCTTCGCGCGCGGCGCTAGGATCGGAACATGACCAAGATTACTGCTGCCTGTGTCCAGATGCGTTCTGGTGTGGAAGTTGCCCCGAACATTGCGGCGGCGTCCGCGCTCATCCGTGAAGCGGCCGGGAACGGCGCGAAATTCATCGCGACCCCGGAGATGACGAACCTGCTCGACATCCGCCCCGGCATGGCGCGACCGAAGATTGTGGAACAGGACGATATTCCCCTGCATGCCTTCCAGGCGCTGGCTGTGGAGCTCGGCGTGACCCTTCTGATCGGCTCGCTTGCGGTGACGCTGGAGAGCGAAGAGCGCTTCGCCAACCGCTCCTTCCTGATCGGGCCGGATGGCGGCGTGATTGCCCGCTACGACAAGATCCACATGTTCGATGTGGAGGTCGGCGACGGGCAGAACTATCGCGAGAGTCGGGCTTACCGACCGGGCGAGACGGCTGTGCTGGCCAAGGCGCCGTTCGGCGAGGTCGGCATGACGATCTGCTACGACCTTCGCTTCCCGCATCTTTACCGGAAGCTCGCGCAGGCGGGGGCGGACATCCTGACCATCCCGGCGGCCTTCACCCGCGTGACGGGCGAGGCGCATTGGCACGTGCTGGTCCGGGCGCGGGCGATCGAGACGGGCTGTTTCGTCGTTGCCCCGGCGCAGGGTGGCAAGCATGAGGACGGGCGCGAAACCTTCGGCCATTCCCTGATCGTCTCACCCTGGGGCGAGGAGATCGCAGAGGCCAAAGGCGCCGAGCCCGGTATCGTGCTGGCGGAGCTGGACCTTGATGAGGTGGCGAAGGCCCGCGCGCGCATTCCGTCGCTCGGGAACGACCGGGAAATAGACGTTACACGGATGGGCGGTTAAATGGTCGCGGCACCCGGCGCGAGCAGGCACACTGCCAGAAGGCAGAGTACAAGACATCCGAGTGCGATACGCCCAGCCATGCGCATTCCTCCGAGCCCTTAGACTGGCACGAAGTGAGGAAGATCCGGTGAAAGAGTTCTGGGAAATTTAAAGGAATTCTACCTGCCGAGGCGGCGGCGGAATTCTTCGTAGCCGAAATGCGAGACCTGTTCGACGCGGCCGTCTTCCCAGCGGATGGCGAGATTGGCGAGCGGCGTGCCGTTGAATGTGTTTGTCTTCACGAAGCTGTAGTGCATCTGGTCTGTGAAGACGATCTGGTCGCCCGGCTGCAATGGTTTGTGGAAGGAGTAATCCCCGATCACGTCACCCGTCATGCAGGTCTTGCCGCCGAGGCGGTACGTGTGCGGTTTCTCGCCCGGCTGGCCTGCGCCGACAATGTCCGGCCGGTAGGGGACTTCCAGAACGTCCGGCATGTGCGTGGAGGCGGAGGCATCCAGAATGGCGAGATCCATCTCGTTCCAGTGCAGGGCGAGCACCGTCGAATAAAGTTCGCCCGTGTTGACGACGAGGCCAGCGCCCGGCTCGAGGATGACGTCGACGCCGAAGCGCGCCTTGAAGACCTTGATCGCCTCGATGAGGACGTCGACATCATAACCCGGCTTGTTCATGAAGTGCCCGCCGCCGAAATTCACGGCAGAGACTTGCTCGATATATTGTCCGAACTTGTCGGCCACATGCTGGATCAGTCCGGCGGAGCCGCCGTGCAGACTCTCGCACAGGGCGTGGACATGGAAGATGTCGACGCCGGACCAGTCGACATCGGCCAGCTTTGCGGGGACTTCGCCAAACCGGCTGCCCGGTGCGCAGGGATCGTAGAGATCGCCGCCGAGGGTCGCGTTGGAATAGCCGGGGTTTACGCGCAGGCCGACATGGGCGCCTGCATCGCGGGCGATGTCGCCAAAGCGCGCAAGCTGTTCGGCCGAGTTGAAATAGATGTGCTCCGCAATTTTCGTCAGGCGGCGGACTTCATCCTCCGTATAGGCCGGGGAGTAGACATGCACTTCCTTTCCGAAGCTCTCATGCCCCATGATGGCTTCATGCTCGCCGCTGGCCGTGGTGCCGTCGAGATAGTCGGTCATCACCGGGAAAGCCGCCGGCATGGCGAAGGCCTTGGTGGCCAGCAGCACCTTGCAGCCAGCCTCCTCCCGCACGCGCTTTGCCGTCTCCAGATTCTTCCGGAGGCGGGCAATGTCGAGGACGAAAATGGGAGTTGGAATGTCCGACGGCAAGGTGGTCAAATCAGGTCTCCACCGCAAACAGCTCTTCCTGGTCGCCCGGCTTCACGTCGATCACGTGCCAAGGCAGGCCGCGCTTGGCGACGTCTTCGAGGAAGGGTTTCGCCGGGAATTGCTCCACATTGAACACGCCCTTGCCGGCCCATTCACCGCGGAAGAACATGGCCGCGCCGGACACAGGCGGCACGCCCGTCGTGTAGGAGACGGCCTGGGCGGAGACTTCCTTGTTCGTCTCGGCATGGTCCGAGACGTTGTAGATCATCTTGGTCAGCGGCTTGCCATCCTTCTTGCCACGGAAGATCACGCCAATGCTGGTCTTGCCGGTATAGTTCTCGGCGAGGGAGGACGGCGGCGGCAGCAAGTCCTTCAGGAACTCCATCGGAATGATGTCCATGCCCTTGTGCTTGATCGGTTCGAGGCCGATCAGGCCAATGCTTTTGAACACCTGAAGGTGCTTGATATATTCCGCGCCGAACGTCATCCAGAAGCGGATCTGCTTCAGGCCCTTGATGTTCTTCACAAGGCTTTCCTCTTCCTCGTGATAGATGAGGTAGGAATCCTTCGGACCGACTTCCGGATAGTCGATGTCGCAATTGATGGAGAGGGCGGGAATCTCGATCCACTCGCCATTCTTCCAGTATTTTCCGTCCTGCGTGACTTCGCGCAGGTTGATCTCCGGATTGAAGTTCGTGGCGAAGGTCTTGCCATGGTCGCCGGCATTGCAATCCACAATGTCGATATATTCGATCTCGTCGAACAGGTGCTCCTGCGCATAGGCGCAGTAGACGTTGGTCACGCCGGGGTCGAAGCCGCAGCCGAGAATGGCGGTGATGCCCTTCTCCTTGAAGTGGTCGTGATAGGCCCACTGCCAATGATATTCGAACTTGGCCACATCGCGCGGCTCATAGTTCGCCGTGTCCATATAGTTGCAGCCGGTCTCGAGGCAGGCGTCCATGATCGGCAGGTCCTGATAGGGCAGGGCCATGTTGATCAGCAGGTCCGGTTTCACCTTTTCGATCAGGGCGACGACTTCCGGCACATTGTCAGCATCGACTTGCGCGATCTCGATCGGCGTCTTGCAGAGCGTCGCCACCTTCTCGCAACTTTCGAGGCGGCGCGAGGCGAGCGTGATGTGCTTGAACGTGTCGCGGTCCATCGCGCATTTCTGGGCGACGACCGAACCGGCAGCGCCGGCACCGATGATGAGAACGCGGTCCATGATGGGAGGGCCTCCAAAACTCTGCGGGGTTCCTGAATTGACCCGTCACATAGGGCAAACCGGGGGGCTTCGCCAGTGGAGACATGAAGGGGTGGCGCAGCGCAGGCAGATCGCTTTAGGGGGAGGAAACAACGCTCCGCCCGCGCTGCGGCCGTGAGAAGGCTCAGGCAGCCTGCCGGTAGGTCGACAGGCGGGAGAGCTCCTCGTTTAACCAGTCATAATGGCGGGCCAGCCGCTCAACCTGCTGTAGATCGGCGTCGGGCCGGCTGGACAGCTCGGCCTGCCAGGCTTCGATCACACGCAGCTGCGTCTGCAGCCAGCACAGCATGGCGGAGTCATCGACTGGAACACACATGACACAATTCCTTGCAACTGCGAAGCATTCGCAGAAATGAATATGCATAAGCCACCCTTCTTTGCAAGTCATTCTCAAAAATGTCATAGATGGCGGATGCGATGACCTGCCTTGCGAGGGGGAACGAATGCCGGTCCTGAGGGTTGTACGCTTAACAGTCCGGCCTGTTCCCGGTGCCGGAAAACCATGAGGAGACACCAGATGACCCTTGAAGGGCTTATCATTTTTCTGCTGGTCGGCGGCGTGGCTGGCTGGCTGGCCGGGCTGATCGTGCGCGGTGGCGGCTTTGGCATCGTGGGCAATATTGCCGTAGGCATCGTCGGCGCGTTCATTGCCGGGTTCCTTTTCCCGGTTATCGGCATCAGCCTCGCCGGCGGCATTGTCGGGTCCATCGTGCATGCCACGATCGGCGCAGTGGTCCTGCTCCTGATTGTGCGTGTGCTGAAGCGCGCCTGATCTGCTCCGACAGGTGTAAACCAGCAATTCCTGCAACAGACTGGTACCGCGGGCCATAATGCGCTATGGCCCGCGCTTCCTTTTCCAGGCCCTTTAGCGGGGAGACTCTCCATGGCAGGCCGTCACTTCATCGATCTCTGGCATCTCGACCATGTCGAACTGCGCGAAATTCTCGACATGGCCCACGCCATGAAGAAAGCGCGCGCCGGCTGGCCGAAGGGCCGCGTCGATGACGGCGCCCCGCTGGAAGGCCATACGCTGGCGATGATCTTCGAGAAATCCTCGACCCGGACGCGCTATTCCTTCGACATGGCGATGCGCCAGCTGGGCGGCTCGTCGATCACCACATCGTCCGGTGACATGCAGCTCGGCCGGGGCGAGACGATCGAGGATACGGCCCGCGTGATCTCCCGCTATGTCGACGCGGTGATGATCAGGGCGAATGACCATTCAGATGTCGAGGCATTTGCAGAGTTTTCCTCCGTCCCCGTCATCAACGGCCTGACCGACCGCTCGCACCCCTGCCAGATCATGGCGGACCTGCAGACGCTGGAAGAGAAGGGGCTGGAGCTGCGCGGCGCGCGCCTCGCCTGGGTCGGCGACGGCAACAATGTCTGCGCGAGCTTCATTCATGCGGCGGCAAAGTTCGGCTTCTCGCTGGCCGTCGGCACGCCCGCCCGGTTTGCGCCGGACGATGAGGATCTCGACATTGCCCGCGAATTGCAGGGCAAGATCGATCTTTATGAAACAGCCGAGGAAGCCGTTGCAGGGGCAGACGTCGTCATCGCCGACACGTTCGTCTCGATGGGTGACAAGGATGCCGAGCGCCGCCTCGAAATCCTGGAGCCTTATGCCGTCACCGAAGACCTGATGGATCTGGCGAACAAGGGCGCATACTTTCTGCACTGCCTGCCGGCGCACCGGGGCGAGGAAGTCGATGCCGAAGTGATCGACGGCCCGCAAAGCCTTGTCTTCGACGAAGCGGAAAACCGCCTGCACGCCCAGAAGGCCGTGCTGCGCTGGTGCCTCGAAAAATAAGCCTCAGCCGGACTGGACCTCTTCCAGCCCCAGCGCAGATACGGCCGCGAGCGCGCTCATGACGCCGAGAATGGCGATGACGGTCGCCAATCCGGCATAGCTCGCCACAAGGCTGAAGCCCCCGCCGAGGATCAGCACCATGCCGATGATTGTGTTGGAGAGTGCAGTATAGGCCGCGCGCGTTTCCGCTGTTGCCATGTCGACAAGATGGGTGGAGCGTCCAAGCCGCACGCCCTGATAGGCAATCATCAGGATAAAGATCATCACCGGCAGTCCAGCATTCGCGGCAAGCAGGCCAGCAACATTCAGGCCCAGCGTGCCGAACAGGGCAAGCGCCCCGGCAAGTCCCGTCAGGATCAGGACTTTGCGGCTCGACCGGTCGGCCAGGCGGCCCCAGACATAGGAGCTGAGCAGGCCTGCGCCTGCCGAGGCGACGACCAGAAGGCCAAGGCCGCCGAACATGTTGCGCGCCGACTGCGCCTGCGTCCCCAGCGCCACCATGAAGGGTGGGGCCAGCGCGGTGGACGTGAGCAGGGCCCGCACAAGGATGAACCGGCGCAGCTGGGCATCGCGGGCCAGCAGGCCGAGATCTTCCGCAAGGCGCCGGGCCGGGCCGGAGCCCGTTTCCTGCTCGCTTGCCTCTTCGGCGATGCTGGCAAACACCACGGCGCCTGCGATCCAGAGGACGCCAGCCAGAACGAGACCGCCGGTCACCAGCGCCAGCCGGCCTTCCCCCGCAAAGGCCAGCAGGACGCCATAGGCCAGCACCGCGCCCGCGCCGATCGTGCCCGCCGTGCCGGTCGCAGTGCCGCGCCGGGATTTCGCAATCGTCTTGCCGAGCACGTCCTTGTAGGTGACCGAACAGACCGACCGGGCGAGCGCCAGCATGGCCAGTGCGCCGAGGATGACCCAGCCCGCCACCGCACCGGTCAGCAGCAGGGCCGCCAGTCCCATGGCGATGGCGGCCATGCCTTCCACCAGCGCGCCGCCTGCCCAGGCCCATTTCCGGCGCTTCAATTGGCGCAGCGCCCCGGCGGTGAACATTTGCGGGAAGAGCGCGCCAGCTTCGCGGATCGGCACCAGAAGACCCAGCAGGCCGGCCGGCGCGCCCAGCGCGGTCAGCAGCCAGCTCAGTACGAGTTTCGGATCGATCAGGCCATCGGCGATCTTGCTGGCCGACAGGCTGGTGACGTGCCGGAAGAAATTGTCCGGCTCATGTTCGCGGGCGATATCGGAAATATCCAGATTGCCGGGCGTTTCGCTCGTTGAGGTCAACAGGCGGAAGACCGCCCTCTTCTTGTCTTGCGCCATCGCCCGGATTGCCCTCAGCCGTTCGGACCCCGAAAGGATCATGTTTCGTGCATAAAAGGCAATTGCAAAGGCACGCCGACAGTTCCGCCACACGCGCCGATCAAACCTTTGTCAGATCGGTATTTTCCCGCTGGAATGCATCGCGCACACGGGTAGGGTGCGGACATGCCAGACACACTTTTTCCCGCGCAGAAATTTTCTCATCCGGACATCACGGCGAAGGGTGAGACCCGTGCCACCGTGGCGTGGACGGGGCTGAAAACACTGTGGTTCAACACCGGAACGCTCTGCAATATCGAGTGCCGGAACTGCTACATTCTCTCGTCCCCGAAGAATGACCGGCTGGTCTACCTGACGCTCGCCGATGTCATGCCCTACCTGGATGAGGTCGACCGGATGACCTCAGGCGAGGTGGAGATCGGCATCACGGGCGGCGAGCCCTTCATGTGCCCGGACATCCTGCCGATCATGGAGGCCATCCTGTTCCGCGGGCACAGCCTGCTGTTCCTGACCAATGCGATGCGCCCGATGATGCGGCCCCGCATCCAGGAAGGCCTCCGGCGCCTGCGCAAGAACGGCCTGGCGGACAAGCTGATCCTCCGGGTTTCCCTCGACAGTCATGACCAGGCCCTGCACGAAGCCGAACGCGGCGAAGGGGCCTTTGAGGAGGCCTGCACCGGCCTGCGCTGGCTGGCGGAGGAGGGCTTTCAGGTCGCCATTGCCGGACGCCAGTCCCTGCACGAAGACGAGTCCGAGGCCCGCGCCGGCTATGGCGCGCTGGCTGCCTCACTCGGCCTGTCGCTGGACCCGGCCGATCCGAAACAGCTGGTCCTGTTCCCGGAGATGATCCCGCAGGATGATCCGCCGGAAATCACCACCGCGTGCTGGGGAATCCTGGGCAAGTCACCCGACAGCATCATGTGCGCAGACCAGCGCATGGTGATCCGCCGCAAGGGCGCGGGACGGGCGAGCGTGACGGCCTGCACGCTTCTTGTGGACGATCCGGCGTTTGAGCTGGGGCACACGCTGAAGCAGGCGACCGCCGAGCCGGTGAAGCTGAACCACCCCTGGTGCGCCAGTTTCTGCGTCCTTGGCGGCGGCAGCTGCTCGGCCTGATTCACGAGGCCGCGCGCGATCGCAGAGCCTGCTCTTGATGCAAGGGGGGTGGACTGCCACATGGGGGCGCTACAAGGACTCCCGCCATGTCTATTACCTCCAGCGATTTCGTCGCAAATTTCCAGATCGAGAACCGGCCCGTGCGCGGCCGGGCCGTGCGCATGGGCCCGGCGAGCATTTCGCCGATCCTTCACCGGCATGACTATCCCGACAATCTCGCCCGCATCCTGGGCGAGGCGGTTACGCTTGCGGCGCTGGTCGGGTCGTCCCTCAAGTTCGAGGGGCGCCTTCTGGTGCAAGCCGAGGGCGATGGACCGGTGAAGATGCTGGTCGGCGAATACCGCTCCGATGGGGGTGTGCGCGGCTATGCACGCTTCGATGCCGACGCCTGGGCGCATCTCGACAAGCTGAACAAGGGCGCAGCCCCGCACATGCCCCAGCTATTCGGCCCTGCCGGTCGGCTTGGCCTGATCATCATTCAGGACAATCCGGCAATCCAGCCTTATCAGGGCATCGTCCCGCTCGTGAAAGGGACGCTGGCGGAATGCGCGGAGGATTACTTCGACCAGTCCGAACAGGTCCCGACACGCATCCGCCTGTCGCTGGCAGAGTTTGAGCGGCCGGGCGATCCGGCGCTCTGGGTGTCAGGCGGCATGATGATCCAGCGGATCGCCGGGGATGAAGCCCGAGGCGACACGGAAGAGGCGTGGGACGAGGCGCAGGCCCTGTTCGCCACGATCACCGATGCCGAACTTGCCGATCCGGACCTGCCGATGGAACAGCTGCTTTTCCGCCTGTTCCATGAGCAGGGAGTGCGGATGGAGCCGCCACAGGTGCTGGACGACCGCTGTACCTGCAATGAGGAGCGCCTCATTGCGACGCTGCAGAACATGCCCGACGATGGCCTGCGGGATCTCGTCGAAGACGACGGCAATCTGTCCATCGACTGCCAGTTCTGCGGCCGGCACTACACTGTGCCGATCGAAAAGGTGACCGGCGCGTCGAACTAGAATAGCCGCCCCATCTCCCGCCGTAATTGCGGCGGGAGATGGGGCCCTGCCTACATTCCGCATTGCCTCGGCGCCCGCTCGCTGGCACACCGCGCGGATGAACTTCAAATGGCTCCCCAATGCGCTGACGGTTGCGCGCTGCGTGTTCGCGCTGCTCTGCCTTGGCGGCATTGTTCAGGCCCTGCGCGTGCAGGACCTGATCGACCTCGGCACGACGCAGGAGATCGCCGCAACGGATCAGGAAAACCGGATCGCGGTGCAGCAGCTCTGGTACCAGTTTGCCCTCCTGTCCTTTTTGTCCGGAGCACTGACGGATTTTCTTGACGGCTGGCTGGCCCGCAAACTTCAGGCCCAGTCCCGTTTCGGCGTCTGGCTCGATCCGATTGCGGACAAATTCCTGGTCGGCTTCGCCTTGCTCGGTCTCGCGCTGATCTTCCACACCTGGCTGATCTACATTCCGGCCGCAGCGATCATTGCCCGCGATGCCTTCATGACCTGGCTGCGCACGACACCGGCCGGCAAGGCGGTGGTGGATCCATCCAACCTCGCCAAATGGAAAACCGCGTTCGAGATGGCCGCGATTATCGGCCTGATGCTGCCGCTGGCGGCCATTCCGCAGAATGCCGTGACGCAAGGCGCCACGACAGCGAATCTGGCGGAACTTGCTGCGGTTGCGCTGGTCGGCCTGCTCTGGATCGCGGCGTTCCTTTCCCTGTGGACCGGCTGGCGGTACATGGTGGCGGCGGTGGGCAGCCGGAAGGGCTGAACGCAAGAACGCCGGCCCTAGGGGAAAAAGAGCCGGCGTTCCGTTTGCGTCACCGGCGCGCAGGGCAAAGGGAAACCCGCTGCACCGATTGTCTGTTGATGACGAGAACTGGTTCACTCCCCCGTCACGACAAAAGCGTCTCACCGGTAAATTAAAAGCAACTTAATGCTCGGGGCGGAAATGGGGCGCCATTTCCACGAAACTGCCACGAGACTGGCCTCTGTGCTGCCGCATTCGAGGCAGACCACTGAGTTTATGAAACGTAAACGCCCCGTCGATGCCTGGAAGCTTGTGGCCGTCTTCAGCGCGGCGATGGCGTTCCTCTGCCTGCCGGCCGTTCTGGCCGTGGCGGGGGTGGACGACGTGCGTGAAACCCCGCGCTCGCGTGCCGTTGTCGAAGCGCATACCGAGGCACTCAGCGAAGCGCTGGCGGAACAGGACTCTCACCTTGGCGCGCCCGTTTACCTCCGGCTTACCAAGGATCCTGCTGTCCTGACGGCCTATGTGGCGAATGAAGAAGGGGTGTACGAACCGTTCCGTTCCTGGCCGGTGTGTGCCTATTCCGGAAAGCTTGGGCCAAAACTGGCCGAAGGCGACATGCAGGCGCCGGAAGGCTTCTATTCGGTCGCCCCGGGCCAGATGAATGCGGCATCGGACTATCACCTCGCCTTCAATCTCGGTTATCCGAACGCCTATGACCGCGCCCACGACCGCACGGGCTCCTACCTCATGGTGCATGGAGACTGCGTTTCGATCGGCTGCTACGCCATGACCGATGAAGCGATCGAGGAGATCTGGACCCTGATGCAGGCGGCGATGGGCGAGGGGCAGAAATCCGTTCCGGTGCACATCTATCCGTTCCCGATGACGGCGGCGAACCTGCAGCGTCATGCCGGGGACCCGAACGCCGCCTTCTGGCGATCGCTCGCCCCGGCCTGGGAAGCATTCGAAAAGACAGGTCACGTGCCTGTGGTGCAGGTCTCCGGCGGGAAGTACGAAATCTCCCCGGCCAGCTGACCTGGTTCAGCGCCGCATCCCGGCATTCTGGTCTTAGCGTCCCGGCGCCCAGTAGGGTGAGGGCGGGGTCCCGGCATAGATTTCCTGAAGTTTGCTGAATGTGCCCGGCGTTGTGCCTTCCGGCGGGGCGAGCGGGTCCGCCCAGACGGCTTCCGCGATTTCGCCGCGAGAGGTCGCTTCGCCCTGTGTCCAGGTGCCGGGGCAGGCCCGGTAAAGCACAACATGATCATTCGGAAACACGAAATGGTTGGAATAGATGCCGATCAGGTCCGGCGAGGCCGTCAGCTGGAAACCGCCTTCCTCCAGCAATTCCCGCTCAAGCGATTCCAGGCTGGTTTCAGCCTTCTCCACGCCGCCGCCCGGCAGGTACCAGCCAGGCGTGTATGTGTGGCGGATCATGAAGACTTTTCCGGCCTGATTCTCCACCACGGCGCGCACGCCCAGGGTCATTGGCCGGGACAGGCGGAACCAGGACTGGAAGACGCGGGTGCGGATGCGGGCCATGGCGTTCCTCCTAGTGAAATCGTCCCAAGAAGAGGTGAATGCAAAAATTTTCCTGCAATTGGACCAAAATACGGTATTTCGGCGAAAAATCGGGTGGAAACCCTGCCGAATTGGGCTCGCCATGCGCGGCGCACCGCGCTATGCACACGCCAGCGAACACAATCACGTGACAAAGATAACACAAGCGAGAAAGCGACATGATCCATCCGTCCCTGCTTGCCATTGCTGCCATCGTCGTCGTCTTCGGCGTTCTGAATCTGATTGAATTCAAGCGACTGGACTAAACGCTAGGCTTGCCCATCCCGGAGCTCTCTCTGATCGCAGCCCTCGTCGGGGGGCTTGTGATCATGGCACTGGCGGGAAATGCGCTGGTCAGCGGAGCTGTGTCCCTTGCTGCCCGCATGGGGGTTTCGCCCCTCGTTGCGGGCATTTTTATTGTCGGTTTCGGAACCTCCGCTCCTGAGATGATCGTGTCGCTCGATGCGGCCCTGTCGGACCGTTCCGGTCTCGCCCTCGGCAATATTGTCGGATCCAATATTGCCAATGTTTTCCTCGTTCTGGGCCTGCCGGCCCTGATCGCACCCATTGCGGCGGGCGGTGTGGGAGAAAAGCGCGGCCTGATCGCCGTCGTCGTCGCGGCCGTGGCCTGGATCGGCATTACGGCCCTGATGCCGCTGACGCCACTGGTCGGACTCTGCTTCATCGCGCTTCTGATTGCCTATTCGGGCCTCACCTTCATTGCTGCGCGTCGCGCGGTGGCCGCGGGCAAGGATCCCGGCGTGACGGAGGAGGAAGACCCTCACCTGCCGCTCTGGCTGGCGCTTGTGTATGTCCCGCTCGGTATCCTCGGGCTGATCCTCGGCGCGGACCTCGTGATCGAGGGCGGAGTCGGCATCGCCATGTTCCTGAATGTGCCGGAGGAATATATCGGCCTCACCCTGCTCGCGATCGGGACGTCGCTGCCGGAAATCGGCGCGGGCCTTGTCGCCGTGGTGAAGAAGCAGGGCGAAGTGCTGATCGGCAACGTGCTCGGCTCGAACGTGTTCAACATACTCGGGGCAGGCGGCATCCTCTCCCTTTTCGGACCGATCCGGATGGCGCCGACCTTTCAGCAATATGACCATTGGGCGCTGGCCCTCGCCACGCTGGTGATCGGGATCGTGATCCTGACCAAGGCGCGTATCAGCCGCCTGACGGCCGTGCTGCTCCTGTTGGTCTACTCAGCCTACATTTACGGCCTGATCACCGGGCTCAACATCACCGGCTTGTTCCAGCCGGCCGGGACATGACGCCCGGTATCGCGCTCGTCACCGGCGCCGGGGCCCGCCTCGGCCGCGCCATGGCCCTCGCTCTGGGCGAAGATGGCTGGAAGGTCGCTGTCCACTATAACAGCTCTTCCGATGGCGCGGATGAGACCTGCGAGATGATCCGCAAGGCGGGTGGGATCGCAGAAGCCATTCAGGCTGATCTTTCGGATGAAGAGACCCGCGGCGAGCTTGTCGCCCGTGCAGCCAAGGTGCTGGGCGGACCGGTCAGCCTGCTGATCAATTCAGCCTCTACCTTCCATGACGATACCGCGCTGACCCATTCCCGGGAAGACTGGGACGCGCATATGGAGCCCAATCTGCGGGCGCCTATCCATCTCGCCCAGCAGCTCGCATCAGACCTGCCGGATGGGCAGAAGGGGCTCGTGATCAATATGATCGACCAGCGGGTCTGGAAGCTGAATCCCGTCTTTTTCACCTACACACTGTCCAAGGCCGCGCTGTGGCAGGCGACGCAGACGCTGGCGCAGGCGCTCGCGCCCGATGTGCGGGTCAACGGGATCGGCCCCGGACCAACCCTCGCCAGTGTTCATCAGACGCCGGAGGAGTTTGCGGCGGAGAAAGCGGCAACGCTGACGGGGGAGGGCTCCTCGCCGGAAGAGATCGTGCGTGCCATGCGTTATCTCGTCTCGGCCGCCAGCGTGACCGGCCAGATGATCGCCAGCGATGGCGGCCAGCATTTGATGTGGCAGACCCCGGACGTCCAGATATGAATTTTTCGTCCGATACGTCGGCGCCAGCGCATCCGCGCGTGATCGAGGCGCTGGCCTCCGTGAACGGCGGCATGGAAGCGAGCTATGGCGGCGACACCGTCACGGCGGCCCTGCGCAAAAAACTCGCTGCCGTGTTTGAGACAGAGGATTTCGATTACTGGCTGACCGCGTCGGGCACCGCGTCCAATGCCTTGGCGCTGTCCTGCTTCTGCTCGTCTGTCGGCGCTGTGCTCTGCCATGAGGAAGCTCACATCGCGCGGGATGAGCGCGGCGCACCGGAATTCTTCACAGGCGGCGGCAAGCTGCAGCTGCTGACCGGGTTCGGCGCGCGGATCGACCGTGAGGCGCTGGGAACGGCGCTCGGTCAGATCAATCCATCCTTTGTGCACGAGACGCCAGCTGAGGCGCTGTCGCTGACCAATCTCACCGAATGCGGCACGGCCTACCGTGCGGCCGAGATTGCCCTCTATGCCAGCCTCGCGAAAGAGAAGGGGCTCTACGTGCACCTCGACGGCGCGCGGCTTGGCAATGTGCTGGCCCGCGGCAAGGTGACGGCAGCGGAAATGACCTGGCAGGCCGGCATCGATGTGCTGACCTTCGGCCTCACCAAGACCGGCGCCATCGGCTGCGAGATCATTCTTCTGTTCGGCGGTGCCCGGAAGAAATTTGGCGAGTTGAAAGCCCGCGCCAAGCGGTCCGGTCATATGCCGCCCAAGATGCGGTTCCTGGCCGCGCAGGCCCATGCCATGCTGGAGGATGGGCTCTGGCTGCAACTGGCAGGGCAGGCGAATGCCCGCGCGCAGGCGCTGGCGGACGTATTCACCGGGGCCGGGTTCGATCTGGCCTATCCGGTTGATGGCAATGAAGTCTTCCCGATGCTGACCGAAGAGGTCGCCCGCCGCCTGCAAGCAGCCGGTGGTGTCTTCTATCCCTGGCCAGGCGGGGCTTTCCGGTTCGTCTGTTCCTGGAACACACCGGAGGCGGAGATCGCCGCCGTGGCAGAGGCGTTGGCGGCCTAGGCCGTCTCGGCTATGGCGCCGCCCAGCCAGTTGCTGAGCTGTTCCACGGCTGACTGATTGTCCAGCGGCGCGACTGCACGGCCGCCAAGCAGGTGCTGATGCAGGCTCATCATGATGACGGGCGAGAACATGGCGATGGCGGCGATACGGATTTCATTCCCGTCGGTTGGAGACCCGGGCGTACCAGCGAGCTTGCGGCACACGCAGTCCATCGACGGTTCCAGAATGTGTTCCAGATAGGCTTGTCCGACATCCGGCTCTGCCATGCCTTCGACCATGCCGAAGGCGTGCATCCGGACGAAAATGTCGTCTTCCATCCGCGCCACGGCGTGCCGGAAACATGCGGCGACAGCCTCTTCAACGCTCGGTGCCGGTTCTTCCAGTTGCTGCCAGATGGGCTGGGCGCGTTCGCCCAGTTCGACGATCATGGCAATCACCAGGCCTTTGCGGTCCGTAAAGTAATGGCGCAGAGTCGGCTCGGATGTTTCCGCGGCGAGCGCCAGCTGGCGAAGGGAGGGACGCTGGATCTCTCCGGACAAGGCGAAGTTGATCACACTGTCCAGCAATGCCAAACGCTTCGCGTCAAAGTTGTAATTCCGGGCGCCGGGTGTTCGGGCCATGGATGGACCTGCCTCTCTTAGCGACATTGAGTGGAAACTTCTGGTCGAAGCCCTCATTCAATAGTTGCAACTAGTGTAATGCGCCAATCAGTGTCAACGACGCAAGGCCTGCCGGTCGCCGGATACTGTCAGGCGTCACGAAAATTTGGCTGGATTTGCCTTGATTTGCACCACTGTCGGCGTTTGCGGCACCAAGTCTGCGTGCCATTTTTGCGTGTATGCCTGCTGCCTCCTGTCCGGCACGGATTGCCCTAAGTCTCTGCACCGCGTTGCGGCGTTCGACTGACAGGTTAGCATATTTGCGCATCCGGCGGCACTCGGTCCAGCGACCGAAAAAGGATATACCGGTATGTAAGTTGCGCCGTATGGGTGTGCCCCGGCTGAACATGGCTTCAGGGGGTATTCCTGGCTGCAGGTATCCCTATTTGTTGTGCGCGCGCAGATCGTCGAGGATCAGTTCCGCCATGTGATCGTGCGCCGGCACGGACGGGTGCCACTGGCAGCCAAAGGCAACCGACGGATCGCCGCCATCCAGTGCGAGATAGCGGATGGCTGTGTCTTTTTCCGTGTTTACCGCCTCGACGGCCGTTTCCACGGCATGATCGAAGAAAATCCGGTCGTTTCCGCTCAGCATCGGGCCGGTCAGGGCATAGATCATTGCATCGGAATAGCGTGTGCTCATCTGGGACAACAGGTCTTCCATCGCCGGGACAAACTGCTCAGACGGGTCATTCTGATAGAAATCGTGGGTGCCGAGGTTCACCAGGACGAGTTGCACCGGGTCGGCGGCGTCCAGACGCGCGGTCTCATCTTCGCGGGCCAGGCGCATCGACATCGTATTGGTCTGATCTTCCCCATAATTGTGAACCAGCCCAATGCCCGGCCATGCGAACATGACATAATCAACGCCCAGGGCCTCGGCGACCTGAACGCCATAGGAGTGGCTGACCGAATTGAATTCCGGGGTCAGCGGGCAGTTCTGATCCGGCCCCATCGCGCCAAAGCCGAGTGAAATTGAGTCCCCGACGATCAACACCTTGCCTGGCAGGTCCGGCAGGGCACCTTGAGGTGAATCCTGATTGGCACAGGCGGGTACTGCCAGCAGCAGCGCGCTCATAACAATGTGTTTCAGCATGGTGGATTCCGTTTCCTTTAGCCGGTCCAGCGCGAAATTACCTTCGTGCTGTGCAGGGTACGTGCCACTCTACTCCATTTTTTGCTGCATTATCAGGGCTGACAGAACAAATACTATTCGATCTTCCACGGAGGTCTTCGGCAGGATGTGCGTGGAATAGCCAAGCGCCGGGAAGGCGGCTTCCAGGCGGGCATACTCCGCGACGGCCTCGCCCATGCCGTGCCGACGGGCTTCGTCGCCTGTGAAAATGTCCGGCCAGGGCGGGGCCAGGAACACTGACGGATTGTACCGGTATTCGCCTGCCGGATCAGCAGCGGCAGGATTGCCGGTCACATGGGCCAGCGCCATGGCGGCATCCAAGACACCCCGGTCGAAGAAGACCGGCCCGGTGAGGTCCTGTGCGGCCTTGTGGTCGGCGATCGCAAGGTCCAGCGTGCGGTGCAGGAAGGCCTCGATATCCGTCCAGGGCAGGGCATTGCCGCCGCTTGCCTGTTCTGCCTCCACGACGCGCCGGCCCGGTTCCTCCACGACCTGATGGCCCTGCGCCTTCAGCGCCGTCAGCAGCGTCGACTTGCCCCCACCGGAGCAACCGGAAATCAGGATGAAATTGTCCATGGGGGGCTCTCCCACTGTGAAATCTGTGCGGGTACGGTGTGTAAGCCTTCGCTTGCGCTTAAGGCTTTTTTTCCTTCATTCGATCCTCGATCGAATTGTCGCGCATTGCGCGACCGGAAGAAAAGACCAGACGGCCTGTAAGCCGGGTTCTGTTCGCCTGATTGCTCAGGTCTGGCAGCCATTCCTCTGGGATGCCTGTTGCCAGGCACCTCACGCGACACACCCGGGGCGCAGGCGGGATACAGCCCATGCGCGCCCCCTATTCGGTCTTGCTCCGGGCGGGGTTTACCGTGCCGGTCCTGTCGCCAGTCCCGCGGTGGGCTCTTACCCCACCCTTTCACCCTTACCTCCCACGAGGGGAGGCGGTTTGCTTTCTGTGGCACTTTCCCTCGGCTTGCGCCGGGCGGCCGTTAGCCGTCGCCCTGTATCCCTGGAGCCCGGACTTTCCTCCAGCATGCCGTTACCAGCATGCCAGCGGCTGCCCGGCCGTCTGGTCTGGCGCGGTATATAGGGCCAAGGGCCGCCCGTGGCCAGCCGCGTTTACGCCTGGCCAAAGATCAGCGGTTCGCACTTTTCGCGCAGCAGGTCGATCAGTTCGTCTTCCATGAACTGGTAGTCGTCCGGAATATCCAGCACGTGCAGCGCCTTGTACGCGACTTCCTGGCGGAAATCGGCGCGCAGGCGCTGTTCATGCTTGTCCTCCATGACGAGGATCATGTCGGCCCAGCGGATGTCCGCCACGGTGATCTTGTGACGGGCATTGTGCGCGGTCCCGGCAGACCGGGTGGCAACGCCGGGGGCGCGGGAGAACATGGCTTCGCCGGTCGGGCTGCGCCATTTGTTGTGGCTGCAGACGAACAGTACCTTTACCGGCTCTGCATCGGCCATCAGATTCTCCCATTCCCGGTGTGGCCATATCTTGCCGATCTGGCGCGCGCGGCCAAGCTTGTTCGCCCGCCGGTAGATCAGTTTCCAGTTTTTCTGCTCGAAGCCGCGATAGGTCGGCTCAACCTTGCGGTCGCCATTGTGGTTGCGGGCGGCCACACGGCGTGCGGCCCGCGTTGCGGGGTGTGACATCGTCTTTTCCTCATGTTGTCGGGGTCAGCAGCCGCGGCAACACGAGAGAAGGGGGAGATAGAACCGGACGCCGCCGGATTCAAGCGAAAATCAAGCCGCCAATCAGGTCTGGGCGGTGTCCTGCCAGGTGGTCCAGTACGCCCCGATGCTCTCACCGAAGGGGCGGGGCTTTTCGGCGAACAGGCGGTGGCCGTGGTGCAGGCAATCTGGTGCCAGGCGCTGCTCTTCCGCCTCGATCAGGCCGCCCAGCACTTCGCCCACTTTGGGATCTGTGCGCTCGATCAGCGGCAATACGGTCAGTCGGAAAACCGCAAAATCGTGCAGGTCCCCCAGCGACGTGGCGAGGTGGCGCGCCTCGACGATCCGTGCATGGATCATTTTCGGCCAGACATGTTTCAGCAGGCGCATGTGATACCAGTGGTACTTCACCCGCTTGCGGAATTCATGGAACGCGACCGGCGTGCCGTCGTCTTCAGCCTGCTTCAGTGTCTTCACGGCGCGCTTGTAGGTCTCGGCCACGCCGCGGCCCAGAATGTCCGGCGCCTCGCCCTTGATTTTCCAGTCATGCGTGCGCGTGAGCGCGCCCTCGAATGCCGACCGGGTGGCGGCCAGCCGTTCTGTCACGTCCGCATCATCCGACGGCGGACTGGCGGCGGCGAGCGTCTCGCGCACATCGGCAAAGAAAGTCCCGCCGATCACCTCGCCGAACCGGGCCTCCAGCGCGGTGACGGTTTCCAGCAACGCGCCGGCATCGCGCAGATCCGCCAGGCTGCGCGACAGGTCCCGGAAAGCGGCATTCTCGTCGCCGTACGCCTTGAAGCCCGGCCGCACGAGGCGCACGAGCCCGCGGACTTTCTTGCAGCGCTTGCGCAACTGGTGGACGGTTGTCACCGGGCCAAGCGTCTGATCGTCAATCTCGGCAATCGCCGTTTCGATCTGGCTGCGCGCAATGCGGCGCACCCCATGGGTCAGGGAGTGATCGGACAGGCGAAAGGAATAGGACAAGGCGGTGTCTCGTTTGCGGCGAAGGCTTTATGTATCGCAACGCAGGGCCGCCGCCAAAGCGATACGCGTGAGAGTGGAATCAGGGTGGGGGGTGGGAGACCCTGATGGCGGATGCCATGCCCATAAAACTTCTGTTCGTCTGCAGCCACAACAAATGGCGTAGCCCGACAGGCGAAGCAAGGCCGCACGTGCCGCCGATCCCGAACACGCACTGAATGCCCGCCGCCATCGCCCTCGTCTCCGTCGGGCTGACCGTGCAGCTGCTCGAAGCGCTGAAACGGTGGCCGGATCCGGACACGGGCTGAGCCAACCCACAATCAGGAAACTCGCCGGAACGCCGAGGCGTTACCGCGCAAGGGTGCTGAGAAAAGAGGTTGCATGGCCAAGCCCTCCGAACCGGCTTAAACAAATGCCAACCCTCCCGGCTCAAACTTCCCGGAGCGACAGGATTCCCATGCGGCCATGGATTGAGAAACTGCCCCTGCCGGACTGGCTGAAAGTCTGGGCCGTCGAGCCGGTCTGGGGTGCGATCATGCGCCTGTCCAAGCCGGAAGTGCGCATCGTCACCGGCGGCATCAGCTTCTATGCGCTGTTCTCGATCTTCCCGATCGTCTACCTGACGCTGAGCTTGTTGTTCGCTCTTCTGCCGCTGGACCTGTCGCAGCGCCTCGCCGGAACGGTGGACGAAGTGCTCGTCTCGGCGGTCGCGCCCTTGTCGCGGGCGGATCTTGAAACCATCCGGCAGGTGACCCCTCAAGGCATTACCCTGCGTGCATTGCTGGCAGTGATTATCGTTCTGTATACGGCAAGTTCCGGCGCCAAGGCGGCGATCACCGGCATCCGCATGGTGACAGGGTCTGAGCGGCGCACCCGCATCATCCGGTTCCAGGGCGTGTCGATCCTGATGACGGCGCTCCTGATCCTTTCGGTCTGGCTGCTCGGCGCGCTGCAGCTGATCCTGTCCTTCATCACGGAGAAGCAGGGCTTCATTGCTTATGATGTGGCGCTGCAGGTCAGCCACCTAGCCTCGCAGCTCTGGCTCGGCAAATGGATCGCCTGTTTCGCGATTTTCTACATGATCCTCGCCGTCGCCCTGCACGGGCGCCTCAGGGGGAACCGGGCGAAAGCAGCTGGCGCAGCCGCCGGGGCACTCACCTGGGTGATCGCCACCTGGGGCTTTCACCTCTATCTGAAATTCACCGCGCTCGACAATTTTTATGGCGCGCTGGCCTCTGTGATCCTCGGCTTTATCTGGCTGGCGACCTCTGTGTCTTCACTCCTCTTCGGCGCGGCGCTGACGGCCGAATGGGCGTCCCGTCAGGCGGAGCCGGAACTGATCGAGGAAGAGGACGAGGATGACGACATTAACCTCGGTGGGGAAGGCTAGTCTGCAGTGTAAAGCGTGTGGATCGCATCGATCCGGCGCAGGGTGCGCGTATCGGCGCTGCCGTTCACCCGCTCCGGCAGCCAGCGGCGCTGGAAGGCGCGGACAACCGCTTCGGTTCGCTCATCATAGGTGCCGGTGAGGTCGATGCCGTAGCCGATGCGCTGGAGATGTTCCTGCATCCGCCGCACGTTGGCCGAGCTGTCACCGGGGGAGAGGCCGTTGCCCGAAACGTCCGCCCCCTCAGTGTCCGGCCAGATGCCGATCCCAGCGCGGGCGAGCCGCACCCACGGGAAATGCTCACCGGGATCCTGCTTGCGGAGCGGGGCAATGTCCGAATGGCCGACAATCCGCGTCTGCGGAATGTCATGGGCCGCCAGGATCGGGTGGCAGAGTTCGATCAGCGCATCGATCTGGGCCGCGGGGTAAGGCGGCAGCTTGCCATCGGCCTGCGGGAAATCATGCCCGCCATTGACGATCTCGATGCCGATGGACCGCGAGTTCAGATCCTCGTCACCCTGCCAGCTGGAGACCCCGGCATGCCAGGCCCGGCGGTCTTCGGCCACCATCTGGTCCACCCGGCCATCCTCCCAGAGGAGGTAATGCGAGGAGACCTTTGCCTCCGGGTTGCGAAGCTGGTCAAACGCGGCCTGGCCCGTCACCATGCCGGTATAGTGCAGCACAAGCATGTCCACGGCATGCTTGCGGTCATCGAAGTTCGGGCTGGGCGAGAGAATGATCTCCATCAGCTGTCTCCGGCGCCGGCTTTCCGCCCGAGGGCGGCTTCAGGAAGGCGAGTGTTCTGGCGTACCGCGATCATGAACACACCGGCCAGCGCGATGACAGCGCCCATCAGCAGCCTTGGCGAAGTCGGCTCGTTCAGCAAGGCCACACCGAAGACGACGCCCCAGATCGGCGTCATCAGGGTCAGCGGGGAAAGCATGGAGACGTCATACTTCTTGATCAGCGTGTAGAACGCGCCGTGGCCGAAGATGGAAACGCCCGCGATGGCAAACAGGCTCGCCAGCCAGACAGGCCAGCCGCCATGGATATAGGCATCCACCTGTCCGCGCTCCCACAGGAAGGAGACGGCAAACAGCGGCGCGAAGCTGAACAAACCGACCCAGGCCTGAACCTGCAGGCCTGTCAGCGGTGGCATCTTCTTCATGAGGATACCGCCGAACGACCCGATAAAGGCGGAGCCGACAACGAACATCAGGCCGACCGAAATCTGGAAGCTCGACGGGTCGAACGCAATCAACACCACACCTGCAAAGGACAGCATGATGCCGAGCCCCCGGCGCCAGCCAATCGTTTCACCAAGGAACGCCATGCTCATCAGCGTGGAGATCGGCACGCCCAGCTGTCCGGTCACAGCAACGGCGGAAGCTTCCGCCGATTGCAGGCCGAGGAACAACAAGGCGAAGTTTAGCGATCCGATCAATACCGAGATCAGGAGCAGGGTGAACAGTTTGTCCGGAATCGGACGCAGGAACGGGATGAGGAACAGGGCCACCCCGGCAAAGCGGACGGCGGCGAAGAACAGCGGCGGAATGTGCATATCCGCCACTACCCACCGCGTCAGCACGATATTGAGGCCCCAGACAAGGCAGACGCCGAACAGGAGAAGAAAGTCGCGAAAGTTCATGTTTGCCCCGTATCAGGCTTTTCCCCGTTTGGGCAGAGTGTGTGAAGGTGGTCGCCGGGGAACCTGAGGCGACTTTCATGCGTACACTTGTGGCCGCATTCAGGCTGGGTTTAAGTTAATGTTTCTAAGGGTGAGCGGTTAAGCTGCCGGCATCCGGCGGCCTTTTGGGAGTAGGTGGATGTCTCTGATCTGGTGGATTCTGCCAGCAATTTCAGGCGTGATCGGGCTCATGCTGCTGTTTGCCGGCTTCGGCAAGCTGGCCAGTCTGAAGCCGGTCAGTGGCGGCGGCCGGCTGATTTTCGGCGTCGGCTTCCTCGGCTTGGCCGGGATTGTTGCGCTGTCCGGCCTAAATTTGCAGACCTACAAACGTCTGACGCTGGAGCGGGATGCGGCCCATATCCGCTTCGATGCGGTGGCTGGCCAGCCGAATACCTATCAGGCGACCCTCACCGTGCCGCAGGAAGTGGAACCGCGTATCTACACGCTGACAGGTGACGAGTTCTCGATGGGCGCGCAGGTGATCAAGTTCAAGCCGCTCGCCAATATGCTGGGCTATGACTCGGTCTACCGGCTGGAATATCTCGAAGGACGGTATTCGAACCGCTACTCGACCGAAGGCGTCACCAAGGCGGAAACCCATGGCATCCGCCTCTATGCCAATCCCGGCCTCGATGTCCGCAAGTTCGCAGCGGAGCAAGGGGCGCGTTTTGGCCTGGAAGACGCGCAGTATGGTTCGGCGACCTATATGCCGATGGGCGATGGGTATGAATTCGATGTGAACATCACGCAGGACGCGCTGGTCGCCCGGCCGACCGAGCCGACGCGCCTGCTGATGCAACGGGCAGCCTATCCCGGCTTTCAGCCCGGCGTGGAGACGAAACAGTGAATCCCTGGGAAAAATATGTCGTTCCGAACCTGATTTCATGCGCCTGCGCATCGAAGCCGATGATGAAGCAGCGCGAGAAAGTCATTCCGCATGCAGAGGGGAAGGTGCTGGAAATCGGTTGCGGCAGCGGCACGAACTTTTCTTATTATGACCCGGACAAGGTGGAGCACCTCTACGCGCTGGAACCATCTGAAGGCATGCTGAAAAAGGCGCGGCGTACGGCAGGCGCGCTTGGTTATGGCAACAATATCGAATTCCTGGAGACCGGCGCGGAATCTGTCCCGCTGGAAGACCATTCCATCGATACGGTCGTCTACACTTTCGTGCTGTGCACCATTCCGGACTGGAAAGGCGCGCTGGAGGAAACACGCCGCCTGCTGAAGCCTGGCGGCAAGATCATCTTCTCCGAGCATGGCCTGGCGCCGGATGAAGGCGTCGCGAAATGGCAGCGCCGGGTTGAGCCGATCTGGAAACCTCTGGCGGGTGGCTGCCACCTGACGCGCGACACGCGGAAGATGCTTGAGGAAGCAGGGTTCGAGCTGAAAGACTCCGAGACCATGTACCTGCCGGGGACTCCGAAGATTGCCGGCTTCTGCTCCTGGGGTTCTGCCGTTCCGGCCTGACATGCGGGAACCACCCTATTTGCCATTCCTTTCCGGTCCGGCGAGCCTTGCGCCGGGGCTGAAACCTATTCCAGCAGAAAACCTGATCGCACCCGATACGGAGGCAGAGGTCTGGCTGCCGGAAAAGCGGCGGATCATGAAAGAGCGGCGCGCGGACGTTTTTGTTTCGCGTTTGCCGGAAAAAATGCTGGCAGAAGCGGCGGACTACGTCACCCGGCACCTTCCGCCAGCGGCGGAAGGCTGGCCTACGCCACTGGAAGCCGCGGCGGCGCGCGTCTCCGATGATCTGTGCCTGCTTCAGCGGGGTAAAGATGGTCTCTGGTGTCTGGAGGCGGCGAGTCTTGTCGCACCGACCTTCTGGCTTTTGTCGGAGAAGGCGGGCCAACCGCTCGGAGGGCTTCATGATCCAGTTCCGGATGCTAATCCCGGCCTCGTCTCGCGGATCGCGCGCATGTTCGATGCGCTGCGTCCGGGGCAGGTGCTGGAACGGTTCAACTGGACCGTCCAGGCTGGCGACGCCCGGTTCACGCCACGCGCCGTGCCGTTGAAGGCGCTGGCGGCTGCGACGCCGGAGGAGGCGGCACTGGATGTGCTGCATCTTCGTGTCGAGCGGCAGACGATTTCGAAATTGCCGGACAGCGGCCTTTTGTTGTTTACGATCCGCATTGCGGTCGATCCGCTCGCGGCCGCGCTGTCTTCGCCGGATCGTGTCTATGCGTTCCGGCAAGCATGGGAAGGCACAGACAAGGCACTGGCAGCCTACAAGGGCTGGCCAGCCTATGAGCGGCTGGTGCGTGCTGCGCTTGGCCGCCTTTCCTGACATACCTTTTCTGAGTGGGGCAACCACGTTATGCCTCAGTCCGAATCAGACATCGCAGAATGAGAGACGGAAGACGCAATGAAATACTGGCTGATCAAATCCGAACCTGATGCGTGGAGCTGGGACGAACAGGTCGCCAAGGGGGATGAAGGTGAGGAGTGGAGCGGCATCCGCAATTACCAGGCTCGCAATTTCATGCGCGAGATGAAACTCGGTGACCGGCTGTTCTTCTATCATTCCAACAAGGGACTCGAAGTCATCGGTATTGCAGAGGTCTGCAAGGAAAGCACACCGGATTCGACGACGGATGATCCGCGTTGGGACTGTGTCTGGGTCAAGGCGCTGGCGCCAATGCCGAAGCCGGTCAGCCTGAAGGACGTGAAGGCCAATCCGAAACTGAGCGAGATGAGCCTCGTCACTTCATTCCGCCTGTCCGTTCAGCCGGTCACCGCGGCGGAGTGGAAAGAAGTCTGCAAAATGGGCGGCATCGACCCGAAGACACTGAAGCCCGTCTAAGCGGGCTTCCGGTAGACGGAGATGTGCATCCGGCTGTTGGCCGTGAAAGGGGATTTGTCCCAGCCGCCCCAGCGGGTTTCGAGTTCGAGCCCGGCAAGCTGCGCCATCAGATCGGTCTCCTGTGGCCAGGCATAGCGCATCGGCAGCGGCGTCAGCTTGGTCCCTTCAGGTGTGACCCGCAGGACCTGGTAGTCGATCTTCTGCGTCACCGGATCATGAATGGCGGCCTCCAGTGCGAGTGCGCCGAAACTGATGTGGCGCGGCTTCACGCTGCGATGGTCGTGGAACTGGGAGAGATCCGGCACGAAGGCCTCGACCAGGAAAGCTCCGCCGGGCGCGAGCATGTCAGCGGCATTCCGGAAGCACTTCACCTGCGCCGCCTGACTGGTGAGATTGTAGAGCGTGTTGAAGATCAGGAAGATGAAATCGAAGCTGCCATCGGCTTTGACGTCCGACATGTCGCCGAGGGTGACGGGAATGTTCTGTCCGCCTGGCTTCTCGCGCAGTTTTTCCACCATCAAGGGAGATGCTTCGATGCCTTCGATGTTGCAACCGCGTTCAGCCAGGGGTAGTGCGACACGTCCGGTGCCTATGGCAAATTCCAGAGTGCGTCCAGGCAGGGCAAATTCAGAGAGCAGATCAATAGCGGCTTGTGTCGTGCCGGGATTGTGTAGCAAATCGTATTCGTCGGCGTTCAGCTCGCCGAAGGTTTCCGGACCGTAGTTTTTCATCGCCGGATACAATCAGAGGACAGATAAATCATCGCCTGCCCATAGCATGGGATGGACCTCAACGTGAAGTCGTTTTTTGGTTACCCCCGGTTGCCTTCTTCAAAGCTGGCGAGGGTCCATTCTGCGAACTGCGCGAGGTTCCCGCCGCTGAAGAGAAAGCCGGCGATGCCTGCGGCGCGTGCGGCCTGCATGTCGGCTTCCTTGTCGCCGATCATGAAGCTCATTTCCCGCTTCACCGGAAAGTCCGACATGGCGTGGAGCAGCATACCGGGCTTTGGTTTGCGGTCGAAGCTGTCCTTCCGGTAGGCAGGGTTTTCGCCTGCTTCGTGGTAGGGGCAATAGTAGATCCGGTCGATATGAGCGCCGGCCTTGGCGAGTTCTGCCTGCATCCATTCATGCAGCGCATGCATGTCCGCTTCGGTATAGTAGTTTCGCGCAATGCCGGACTGGTTGGTCACAACGAAAACATACCAGCCGCGCCTGTTGAAGGCCGCAATGGTTTCAGCCGCGCCTTCGACCCATTCGAAATCTTCGATACGGTTTACATAGCCCTTGTCGACGTTGATCACGCCGTCGCGGTCGAGGAACAGGGCAGGACGCATTTCAGCCATCGGGCCGGTCTTTGCCTGTATCTCCCGTCGCTGGCAACTGCGGCGAATGCAGGCGGGGGTGGACGCCGGCAGGAAGTCAGCGTTTGTTGCAGGCCTGCCGGGAGATTGTGCCGATGGGTTTTCTAGTGTCCGTTCTGCTGAGCGCCCTGGGCGGTATTGTTGCCGGTCTCGTGGCCGCGCGCCTCACCCGCGGGAACATGACCGGCGGATTGCTTGGGGGCATGATCGGCGCGATGGCAGTGTTCTTTTACTTGCACCCGGTATCGGAGGGGGGCTCTCCGGGGCTGCTGATGGCGCTGCTGGAAGGGGCTTCTGGCGGAGCAGTACTCGGCCTCGCAGGCGGCTTCATGATGCGCAAGAAGACCTGACGCTTATTCGGCTGAGGATGGAATGGCGTCCCGGTTGACGGCCACGCCGCGCATGAAGGGTGCGAGCGAAACGAGGGTAAGCATTCCGGCGAGCAGGAAGGCCGCGCCGGCAAAGTGAACCGCTGCGCCGTCGTGCGTGAAAGCAAACAGCACGCCGTTCATGGTGAGCGGTCCGATGATCATGGCCATCGCATTCAGGCTGGAAGAGGCACCCTGAAGCTCGCCCTGCGCATTGGCCGGGGTCACGGTCGACATCAGCGAGTTCAGCGAGGGGGAGGCGACACCGCCCAGCGCGCCGAACGGAATGATCGCGTAGACCATCCAGCCATGGCTCGCGAATGCGTAGGCGAACAACGACACGACGTTCACGCCGAACCCCAGCAGGGCCGTTTTCACCGTGCCAATCCGGTCGAGGATCAGTCCCATCAGGCCGGCCTGCACCACGGCAGCGCCTACGCCGACCAGTCCGAGCGAGAAGCCGATTTCCTTCGGTGTCCAGTTGTAGCGGATCTCGGAATAGACGTTCCAGGTCGACGGGAAGACGGTGTGCGCCAGCATGAAGATGCCGGCTGCAATCAGGAACCAGCCGACATGCGGCAGTTTGGAGAAATGCTTTGCAGCGCCGAGCGGATTGGCGCGCCGGATGTCGAAGGCGCGGCGATTTTCCGGCGCCAGCGATTCCGGCAAGACGACCAGGCCATAGAGGAAGTTCAGCAAGGCCAGGCCGGCCCCTGCGAAGAAAGGCGCGCGCGGGTCGATCTCTCCGAGGAAGCCGCCGATCACCGGGCCGAACACGAAGCCAAACCCGAAAGCCGCGCCGATCATGCCGAAGGCGCGGCCCCGATCCCCCGGCGTTGTCACATCCGCGATGTAGGCATTGGCGGTCGAATACGTTGCCCCAGAGATGCCGGACAGGGCCCGGCCAAGGAACAACAGCCAGATATTGTGGGCAAAGCCCATGATGAGAAAATCGAGTGCCAGCGTCGAAATCGAGGCCAGCAGGACGGGGCGTCTGCCGAACTTGTCTGACAGCGCGCCCATGACCGGACCAAACAGGAAGTTCATCACCGCATAGGTCGCTGCCAGAGGGCCGAGCCAGAGCGTCGCTTCCTCCGACGTCACATGCGCCAGTTCGCGGATCAGCGCGGGAATGACGGGAATGATGAGGCCAAAGGCCAGCATGTCCAGCGCGACCGTCACGATCACGAAGAAGAAGGCGTTCTTGCCGTGCTTTCTGGGAGAGGCGCTGTCCGACATGGCTGGCAGGTTTGGCCTTGCCCGCCGGAAGGGTCAATCGGTTTTGACGTATCGTCATGGATTGCCGGATCATCAGCCAAGGCGCAGTATGTTGTCATGACGGAGGGCATTCCGATCACGCGCCATCCGGCCCCGCCGGAACAGGTTGAGGGCATCCGTGCGGCGGTTCGCGGGGCGGAAATGCTGCGCGATTCCCGTCTTGCACGGCCAGAAGATGCGGACGGGCTCTATGCCCTGTTCGCCGAGCCGAAGGTGAATGCGCCGATTTACTCCCTGCCACGTCCGCTGAACGTGGAGAATGTCCGAAAATTCATCGAGGATCATATCGCCCAGCGGGCGCGCGGGGAGGGGCTGCTTTTCGTGCGGGATGCCGGAGACGGCCGGATCATGGGCTATTCCGATATCCAGATCTGGCCGGAATGGGCCGCGGGCGAAATCGCTGGCGGCCTGCATCCATCGCTGCATTCAAAGGGCAGCGGAACGCAAGGCGCCGCGCAGACCTTCACCTGGATGTTCGAAGTGCTTTACCTGGACCTGATCTGTGAGACGGCGAGCCTCGAGAACGTGATCACACAGCGCATGCTGGACGGCATGGGCTTTCACCGAATGGGTCAGGTCACCTCAACCCGGCCCGATGGCACGACACGGGAATCTCTGGTGTGGGAAATGACGCGACAGGAATGGGCCGCCTCGCATGGGTCCCCGCAGGAGTGACACCTTAACAGCGCGGCCAATGCTGGATATGCATGAATCTTCCAGATTTGGAGGACGCGACTCGTGGGACTTTACATAACCGGCGCCATTCTGATCCTGCTGATCATCGGCGTGATCCTGATCTATAATGGGCTCGTTCAGAAATCTCAGATGGCGGACAATGGCTGGTCCGATATCGACGTCCAGCTGAAGCGCCGGGCCAATCTGATTCCGCAACTCGTGAACACCGTGCAGGGCTACGCCACGCATGAGCGGGAACTGTTCGCCGATATCGCGGAGAAACGGGCAAAGGCGCTCGCCGCCGGGGATGACCTTGCGAGCCGCGGCGAAGCGGAAAGCGAGCTGTCGCGGCCTGTCGCGAAACTGATGGCGGTGGCCGAAGATTATCCCGACATGAAGGCCAGCCAGAACTTCCTGGACCTGCAGCAGGAGCTGGCGGACACCGAAGACAAGATCGAGATGGCGCGCCGGTTTTATAATGGTGCCGTGCGCGAGCTGAACACGCGTGTGCAGAGTTTTCCGGCAAACCTGATGGCAGGCATGTTCGGTTTCCGCACGCGGGAGTTCTTTGAAGTGTCCATGCCCGAGCGGGCGTTGCCGAAGGTCGACCTCGGAGGCGCAAGCTGATGCTGCGTTACCTGCTAGGCGCGCTGGCTGCCTGCCTGTTTGTTCTGGCGGCGGGCGCTGAGGAGAAGATCAATCGGTTCGATGTTGGAATCGATGTCCAGAAGGACGGCGATATCATCGTCACCGAGACGATCAATGTGACCGTCGAAGGCCGGGACATCCGCCGCGGCATCTTTCGAGACCTGCCGCGCTATTATGCAGACGATCTGAAGCCGGACGACAAGCTACCCTACCAGTATGACATTCGCCGGGTGCGCCGGGACGGCAGCAAGGAACCCTACACGGTCGAACACGATGGAAATGCCTATCGTATCCGGATCGGCGATGCCGATGTGCTTCTCGACTATGGCGACCACACCTATGTGATCGAATACGAGGTGAAGAACCAGATCCGGTATTTCGACAGCCATGACGAGCTCTACTGGAACGTCACGGGCAATTACTGGCTGTTCCCTATTGAAGCGGCTTCGGCCCGGATAGCGCTCCCGGACGGGGCGAGAGTGACGGAGGCGATCGCCTATACCGGCAAGTCCGGAGACGTGGGCCAGGACTATTCATACCGGCAGGATGGCAATGTGCTCGTCTTTGAGACGACCCGCCCGATGGCCCGGTTTGAAGGCATGACGGTATCTGTGTCGATGCCCAAGGGGACGATTGCGCCCCCGTCCCTTGGCGACAAGGGGACGCTCTGGTGGTTGCGCAACGGAGCGCTGGCCATACTGGTCGCGTCTTTCTGCGGGGTCTTCTGGTTTCTGATGTCGGGGTTTCAGAAGGTGGGTCAGGACCCGCCCAAAGGGCCGGTCTTTCCGCGCTACGAGCCGCCGGATGGCTATTCTCCCGCCGCGGCGCATTACATTTTCTATCGCGGCCTGCGCGGGCATGGCGCGCTGATTTCGACCCTTATCGGCATGGGCGTGAAGGGGCTGGTTGACATTGATGCTTCGAGCAAGAAGGAAACCACACTGACGCGCAAGCAGGGTGGCAATGCTGCGATCACCCCCGATGAGGCAGTCCTCGATGCCGGCCTGTTTGGCGGGCTGACCGAGCGTACCCTTGGCGGAAAGTATGATGCGACTTTCACCTCGGCGTATCAGAAATTCCGCAGCGCGCTTTCCCGCAAATATGGCAGCGCCTATTTCCGCTGGAACATCGGGTACACGCTGGCCGCGGCAGTGATGACCATCGCAGCGGTGGCATTCGCCATATTCCAGGCAACCAACTGGTCCGGCTGGCATACGCTGGTGGTCCTGGCCTTTGCCGGCCTGAACGGGCTTTTCATGTACCTTATGCCGGCGCCAACCCTGAAAGGGCAAAAAATACGTACGGAAATCGAGGGTTTCCGCCTTTACCTCGAAACCGCCGAAAAGCTTCAGATGAATGCCGTCAAGGTCGGCAGCGACGCGCCGCCGCCCATGAGCCTGGAGCGGTATGAACGATTTCTGCCATACGCTGTGGCGCTGAACGTGGAAAAGCCGTGGACAAAATACTTTGAACACCAACTACCCACGGAGGCAGAAAACTATGCCCCGGCCTGGGGCCAGTTCGGCAATCGCTCCTTCAGCAATGTCGGAGGCATGAACGATGCGATCATGTCCAGCATGAACACGGGCGTCTCCAGTTCCCTGCCGCAGAGTTCCAGTTCGTCTGGTGGGGGAGGCGGTGGCTCGTCTGGCGGTGGCGGCGGTGGTGGTGGCGGCGGCGGCTGGTAAACATTTCCGGCCGGCGCGGCGGCAGAAAAATGAATTTTCAAAGGCAGTGCAATTTTATGATTGCGTGAGAAGAAAAGTGAGACTACGGGGCGAAAATACACCGGACTCGCGAGGCGCTCCATGTCTGTTACGCACTTGCTCATTGAGATGTCCGGCTGGGCCGGTGCCGTTCTCATCCTGATTGCCTACCTGATGCTTTCCGCCGGAAAGATGGATGGGCGCTCGAAAGCCTATCAGGTGATGAACGTGGTCGGCGCGACCGGGTTCATCATCAACAGCGGCTACAACGGCGCCATCCCATCGACCACGATCAATGTCATCTGGGTCGGGATCGGATTCTTCACGCTGTGGCAGGGCCGCCGCCTGACGGAGCGGCCCGGTGCGCCTTACCTCTCAGAAGACGCCGCCGCGGCCGATGCCGGCGGCGAAACGTTTGGCGCCATTCCGGGTTTCTCCCATCTCGATGACGCGCAGGCCACCTGCGATCTCCCGGCGTAACGCTTCGTCCATGGGAATGGACCATTGCGCTATGGCCGAGGCGCGGTCCGTCCGCATACAGAATTGCGGGAATGCGGCGATCCTTCGGGCGACCTCTAGCGCCTTCTGAAGAGCGGAGTCTTCCTCCGATACATAATTGGCCAACCCGAAGGTAAGCGCCTCTTCCGCACCGATTTCCCGGCCCGTGAGGATCATGTCCATTGCCCGGGACGCGCCGATCAGCCGGGGCAGGCGGATCGTGCCGCCATCAATCAGAGGGACACCGAAGCGGCGGCAGAATACGCCGAACTTCGCCCCCGGCGAGGCAACCCGGAGGTCACACCAGCAGGCAAGCTCCAACCCGCCAGCGACGGCATACCCGTCGACGGCGGCGATCACGGGCTTGGACAGCTCCAGCCGGGATGGTCCCATCGGGCCGTAATCACCATCGGGTACGGATTTGTTCCCCCGTCCCTCGGCAACGGCTTTCAGGTCGGCACCTGCGCAGAAATTTCCGTTCGCACCGGTCAGGATTGCCACCGAAAGGGCGTCATCCGCGTCAAAGGATTTGAACGTTTCGTAGAGCGCGTCGGCGGTTGGCCGATCGACCGCGTTGCGGGCCTCGGGGCGATCGATGGTGACGATCAGGACCTCGCCATCAGTTTCTGTTCGGATACCGGGAGGCGCGGGCGTCGTCATGTGTCTTTTCCTAATCAGCGGATCAGCCAGGCAAAGGCCTGGCGCAAAAAGGCTTCTCCGCCGGTCTTCACCCACTCGCCATGGGCCATGATGATCCGGTCAGGATGCGTGGCGGCGACTTTGCCGAATGCCGCGCGTGCGGGCGTGCGGTTTGTAAAGCTGAGCCGCCATTCCAGCGGGGCATAACCCTTGCCGACCACAATGCCCCAGGGTTTCGCGATCAGCCGCTTCCAGCCTTTCCAGTAGCGTGCCAGGAAGCTGTCGCTGAAGTGTTCAGACAGGTCAGCGAAGATGGCCGTACCGGTCGGCCGGTGGACGAAGGCGATCTCGTCCATGAAGAAGGAGCCGCGGAACCACGCCTGTTCGAACACACCTTGCCAGCCACGGGGGGGGACATCCTCCAGCGCGGGCTGGAAGGGCAGGTCTTTCCGTTTGCGGATCGTGGAGGCTGGCCCCCAGAGTTTCGCCTCGGGATAGGCGGCATGCCATTCGGTCAGGTAAAGGTGGTGGATCTTGTTCGGGCTGACGAGGTGACCCACCGGGCCAAGCGCATCCACTTCCTTTTTCAGTTCAGGCGTCAGCGCCACAGGCGACCAAACCCACAGCGTTCCATCTGGCAATCGCACGATCACGCTTCGCGTAGGATAGGGGAAGCCGTGAAAATCGACGACCGGTCCTTCGGTCAGCCATAGGTCTGTGTCGACCGGTTCAAGCATCATGCTGGCCCTGATGGCGCGGTTTGGCCAAGGAATGGCACGATGCGATTCAGCAGGACCGGCATGACGGCCTCCGGCAAGTCGTGGCCCCATTTCTCGATGATCTCGATGTTGGCATTGGGAACACGCCGCGCGATGTCCTGCCCGGCCGCAGGCAGGATCAGATTATCCATTTCGCCGTGCAGAACGAGCGTTGGCAGATCCAGGCTGCCAAGGCGGTCGTGCCAGCGGGGCTGGGCCAGAATGGCAGCATATTGCCGGGCGACGCCCATGGGCCGGTCTGATCGTTGCATGGCCGAAATTGCACTCGCGCGAATTTCGTCATCCGGCGTACGCACGTCCGGATGGGAACCATAAGCGGCCCGCCCTTTGACGGCGAGATCGGCGATGGCTTCGGGCGTGCGTTCCTCCGGAACGGCAGTCAGCGCGGCGGTCGCCTCTGGCGTGGCCGGAGGCAGCGATGGGTCGCCGGACGTTGTCATCACAGGGATCAGCGTGCGGACCCGCTCGGGATGATTGAGCGCCATCAGCTGGACAATCATGCCCCCCATGGAGACCCCCATGACATCGGCTTTGTCTGCGCCGAGTGCTTCGATCAGTGCGGCGGCATCAGCCGCCATGTCGTCCAGCAGGTAGGGCACTTTTTCATGCATCGCTTCTCCGGCCGCGATCCCTTTGACGATGTCGCGCGGAGACGGGGGAACATGGCCTTCGAATTCGGTGCTGAGGCCGATGTCGCGATTGTCAAAAATCACGACCCGCCGACCGACATCGGTCAGGCCTCTGATCAGGCTTTCCGGCCAATTGATCATCTGGCTCGAAAATCCCATGACGAGGAGCATGAGCGGATCGTCCTTCGATCCGAATTCCTCGTATTCGATCTCTATGCCATTGGCCTTGATTTTCGCCATGTCGTTCCTCCCGGGATGTCTGATTTCTTATGGCAGGTTTTTCGCAATCATGCAGGTTCTGCGTGCCTCTCGCGTTCCAGAAATGGCAGGATTTCCGCCAGCAGTTTGGGCGCAACCTTTTCCGGCAGGTCATGTCCCCATTTGTCGATGATGCTGATTTCTGCACCCGGGATACGCCGGGCAATATCGCTGCCGCATTCCGGCGGAATCAGGCGGTCCACCGCACCATGCAAAACGAGGGTCGGTTGCTGGATGGAGCCAAGCCGGTCATGCCAGCGCGGCTGGGCCAACAAGGCTGCAAACTGGCGGGCGAGGCCGAGGGGACGGTTTGCCCGTTGCACATCCGCAATGGGTGAGGCTCTCAGGTCTGCATCCGGCGCGCGCAGGTCCGGGTGAGATCCGATGGCGTGATAGGTGCTGACTGCCAGGTCGCCTATAGCGTCCAGTGTTTCGTTTTCAGGTTCGGCCGTCAGGGCTTCGAGGGCTTCTGGCTCAGAAGGTGGCAGGGCGGGGTCGCCTGATGTCGTCATGACCGGCATCAATGTGCTTACACGCTCAGGATGGTTCAGCGCCATGAGCTGTACGATCATGCCGCCCATCGACAGGCCAGGCACGTCGGCCCGATCCGCGCCCAGTGCTTCGATCAGCGCAGCGGCGTCTTCGGCCATGTTGTCCAGCACATAAGGCACCCGCTCATGCACCGGCTGGCCTTCGGCGGCGCCTTGCATCAGCTCTTCCATGGGAGGCGGTACCTGGTCCTCGAGCGCCGGATCGTCGACCGAACGTGTGAGACCGATGTCGCGATTGTCGAACACAATGACTCGCCTGCCCGTATTGGCCAGGGCCTGTTTGAAACTGTCCGGCCATTCTGTCATCTGGCCCATATAACCGGAGACCAGAAGCATCATGGGATCATGGGGTGAACCGGTCTCTTCATATTCGAATTCGAGTCCGTTCGCCCTGATACGCGGCATGGCCATCTCCTTCCGGAAGTTGATTCCAGCCCACACTAGGAGGCATGGCTCAAACCTCAAGCAGCCCGTTGGGAATTCGGATGAATGTTTCTCAATCATCCTTCTGATTGACGAAAATCAGGATGATGGCGCTGGCCGCGTGGTACATGAACGCGCCTTCGAAGGATCCGACACCCACCTGGCTCTGCCACATCTGGAAGAGGGCGGCGCCGAACACCTGGAAGATGCCGAACCAGACGATCAGCGCGACGCAGCAGCCCGCAATGGCCCAGGTCTTGGACGCATTGAACGCGCCAGCGTCTGAACCCACCTGCTTCCACATGTCGAATGCGCCTTTGAAGCAAAGCAATCCGACCAGCAACTCGCCGGTCATGATCCCGATCAGCGCCAGCTTGATCAGGAAGGGGGACGTGATCGCCGGAATGACGAGGTTCGGATAGGCCGGGCTGTCAGCCTGGCCCAGCACTGCTCCGACCGCCATCTGGGCGTATTCCCAGTTCACGGTGTTTGAAATGAAATAGAACAGGCCCTGAAGCCCGACGAAAACGATCAGGACAGTCTTGAAATAGCGGATCATGATTTCCCCCTTTTGGTCCGTGTTTCATCGGTGCACGAGACGTGCTCCGGACGATTCACAAGATCCGTGGGAGGAAGGGGTGTGCTAGCGGCTCAATTCCTTCATTGCCTCGTCCAATCCGCCAAGCGTCAGCTCAAACATGCGCTGCGGGCCGATCAGTTCACGGATCAGCTTGATGGAGCCTGTGTATTCCCAGGCGCCTTCCTTGACCGGATTCAGCCAGACGAGGTTCGGGTAGCGTTCGACGAAACGCTGGATCCACAGGCCGCCCGCCTCTTCGTTCCAGTGTTCGACCGAGCCGCCGGCATAGGTGATCTCGTACGGGCTCATCGTGGCGTCGCCGACGATGATGACTTTGTAGTCCGACGGATATTTGTTCAGCACGTCCCAGGTCGGGATGCGATTGTTCATGCGGCGGCGATTGTCCTTCCACAGACCCTCATACGGGCAGTTGTGGAAGTAATAGTATTCGAGGTTCTTGATCTCGGACCGGGCGGCAGAGAACAGCTCCTCCATCACGCGCACATAGGGGTCCATTGAGCCGCCGACATCCAGCAACAGGAGGACCGAGACCGTGTTGCGCTTTTCCGGGCGCATCTCGATGTCGAGATAGCCTTTACGGGCGGTGTTGTTGATCGTGCCGTCCAGGTCAAGTTCGTCCGGCGCGCCCTTGCGGGCCCATTTGCGCAGGCGCTTCATGGCAACTTTGATGTTGCGCGTGCCAAGCTCGACACTGTCGTCGTAATTCTTGAACTCCCGCTTGTCCCAGACTTTCACGGCACGGCGGTGGCGGGATTTTTCCTGCCCGACGCGCACGCCTTCCGGATTGTAGCCGTTGGCGCCGAAGGGGGAGGTGCCGCCCGTGCCGATCCACTTGTTCCCGCCTTCATGGCGCTTCTTCTGCTCTTCGAGACGCTGTTTCAGTGTCTCCATCAGCTTCTCGAAGCCGCCCATGGCCTCGATTTCGTCCATTTCCTCCTGAGTGAGGAATTTCTCGGTCATCTTGCGCAGCCATTCTTCCGGCAGATCCTGCACGTCCACAGCGTCTGCCAGGGAGTCGAGACCTTTGAAGACGTGGGAGAAGACCTTGTCGAACTTGTCGATATTCCGCTCGTCTTTCACCAATGCGGCGCGGGAGAGATAGTAGAAGTCCTCGACATCCATATCGGTGACTTTCTTGTCCATCGCTTCCATCAGCATCAGGTATTCCTTCAGCGTGACGGGCACCTTGGCTTCGCGCAATTGGTTGAAGAAATTGAGGAACATGGGGATGTCTCACTTTAGCCTGTCATAAACATAGACTGCCTGCCGCCCGGTGTCCAAGCTGACGTCACGCTAACTGTCCGCTCATGCTGTGTTCAGCTTCCGGCCGTTAGCTGTGTATCGACATGATGCGTGTCTTTTTCCTGTCCCTTTACTTGCTCTTCGCCGGGCCGATGGCCGCGGCGGATACAGCTTGTCCGCCGGGGGAGGGCGAAAAAAACTGCATGGTTCAGGCGATCTGGGAGGCGGCCGCCGGGTTTCCGGCTGACAAGCGGGAACGTCTGAGACCGATATTTCTGAATACCTTAGCGCTGAGTGGGGACACAGCGCTGCTCGCGGAGTGGGAGGGACGGCTAGGCGGCGTGGCAGCGCCGCAGCCGGAATATCCCGACTATATCCGCGAGCGGGCGGAGGCCGAGCTGCGGGAAGCTGATTGGAATCGCTTCCTGCAGCGGGCCCAGGCCGGGCTTCCGCCCTTCAATATCGGCCGGCCGGAACTGATGGCGGCTGGCGCGCGCCTTGCGCCGGACACAGCCACGCGCCGGCGTGTCGTGGAGGCCATGTTCGCACTGGCAGGCCCGCCGCAGCCGAGCGCCCGGCCGCTGGAGAATTTCGAGCGGGGCGATTTTGGTCACGTGCTGAGCGAGCTCGCGATGGAAACCTGCGATCTCGCAGCGTTCGACCGGGCCGTGCAGCTGACAGTCGAGCCGGACGGGCTGCGCTATGCGTTCTGGCGGGCCCGGATTACCGGCGGCGCCGGGGCGCTCGCGAGCCGGGTGAGGGCCGAAGGTGGGCGCGAAGATACCCGCCATGTGCGCGAAGCGCTGGAAGGCTATGGGGCAATTCTGGAGCGCGGATACTGCCCGGCTTGATCCGGCAGCCTTTTTGGGAGTAGGCGGGGGCAAGGAAACGCCGCGCATGACCGAATTTGACGATAGAGACGACATGGTTCTGGCTGAACCAACCGACGGAGACCCGGATGGGGATCCGCCGACAGGCATTTCCGGAAACAAGGAAGTCGGCGCGATCGCGCACCTCTACCGGGCGGAAGTCTACCGTTCGACCGTCTGGCGCCAGCGCCTGGACCAGACCACCAACTGGGCCGTGATCTCGACCGGTATCGGCCTGTCAGCTGCTTTTGCGTCTGAGCGTGCCTCACCGTTCCCCATCGTGCTGGTCGGCGCGCTCTGCATCATGTTCCTGATGCTGGAAGCGCGGCGTTATCGTTTCTTCTATGTCTGGCGGTTCCGGGCGCGGGTTCTGGAGATTGCCTTCTATGTGCCGATGCTGCGCGGAGAGGGGGCACAGATCCCGCTCGACCGCGGCACAGCCCTGTCTGACGATTATGTCAAACCGCAATACCGGATCTCGATGATCCGCTCGGTCGGCCGGCGCCTGCGCCGGAATTATGGCTGGATTTTTGCCATTCTCGGCGCGGCTTATTTCGCCAAGATCGCCATTCATCCGACCGATGTGGACAATTTTGCCCACTTCATGCGCCGCGCGCATATCGGGCCGATTCCAGGCTGGCTGGCACTGATCTGCGGTGTCGCTTTCCATATCGGCTGGATCACCCTTGCCTGGAAAACCTGGTGGGATGAGCGCACCGACAAGACCAAGATGGCCGACTTCCTGAAAAGCCGCGAAGACGTGAACTTCCGTCCGCCGACCAAAGGCGTGACACCCATGAAGGCGGACGACTGAAATCTCGGATCAGCGGCGCGCAAACAATGATTGGATCCTGGCCGCCAGTTCAGATTGGCGTTTGGCATCCATCTTGGCGAGTACCGACTTCAGAAAACTGCGTACGGTTGAGAGCTTTACACCCATGCGTTCAGCGATTTCGTCGGGACTGAGGCCAAGTGCGATAAAAATGGCTGTCTCGGCTTCCCTTTGGGTCAGCTGGTAAGCGCTCACAAGTACCGAAGCAGCTTCTGGCGGCAGCGGCTCCGGAGAAGTGAACGTGACGATGACAAAATGCTTCTGTGCCGGCCCTCCAGCCATCGTTCGCACGCTTTCTGCCAGGCCTGTATTCAGTCTGACAACGCGGACCAATAAGGGCGCCATGCCGTCTGCCGTGGTCATGAGGAACGTAGCAGGCATGCCGCTCCTGATGGCCACTTCCAGGGAGTGTTCAAGCTTTTTGTGGGCTGACTGGTCCCGAAGGACAATTCGCCCGTGCCGGATATCGATTCCTGGGTTCTTTCTCCGAGTGTCCCGGGCGAGCGCATTCTCCGCCACGATGCGGTAGTGCGGATCGATAATGAAAGTTTGTCCTGGAATGTGATTGATCGCCTGTTCCAGAAGAACGCGGTCGTGTGAGAGCTCGCCAAAGACTTGCTGCAGGCTCAGAGCTCGTTTCAGGTGCGGCGCCAGGAACAGCATTTTTTCGAAGTCGGATGTTTGAAAAACGTCCTGGGACCGGGACCTGTATAATGAGATGCTGGCCGTCAGACCCGGCGTGTCGATGACGCGCGTGCTCAAACCGTCATATGTGTCCGCCGCTTCCAGCACATGGTGACGATAGTCTGCGGGAATGTCCCTGTAGGCGCACATCTGATGGCCGGACAGGACGGTCTCGGATGATCGGACCAAAAACTCCTTCATCCAGATGTCACCGTGCCACAGGTGTTGGTTGTAGGCATCAGCCGATTCCGGGCTGACGCTGTTCTGCATCAGAAAATAGCGATCTGGTTCTGCAATGACGAGTGCAGAAGAGTGAGAATTCAGTTCGTCCTGAAGGCGGGTCGCCAAAATGGCGAGGCGCCCCCTGTCCGTCACCGTCTCGTATATTTCTCCCACCAGATCATCGAGCATGACCCATTTCTTATATCAGTAGAAACGCTGAATAATCTAGATGGAATCAATTTCATCGCCCGATGAGGCTGGTGCAGTGAAAAATAAAGCCGTGATCAGCCAGCCGGGCCGCGGCGGCCGCCGCCCGGGCCGTCCTGACGGCGGGCGAGGAAGGCGAGGCGCTCGAAGAGGGCGATGTCCTGTTCGTTCTTCAGAAGCGCACCATGCAGCGGCGGGGTGAGCCGCTCGGGGTCCTTCTCGCGCAGGGTTTCGAGGTCGATGTCCTCGTTCATCAGCAGCTTCAGCCAGTCGAGCAGTTCGCTGGTCGACGGCTTTTTCTTCACGCCCGGCAGTTCGCGCATGGCGTAGAAGGTCGTCAGCGCGTCCTTCACGAGCTTCTGCTTGATGCCCGGATAGTGAACATCGATGATTTCCTGCATCGTGTCTTCGTCCGGGAACTTGATGAAGTGGAAGAAGCAGCGGCGCAGGAAGGCGTCTGGCAGCTCTTTCTCATTATTCGAAGTGATGATCACGATCGGACGCTGCTTCGCCTTCACGGTTTCATCGGTTTCGTAGACATAGAACTCCATCCGGTCGAGTTCCTGCAAGAGGTCGTTCGGAAACTCGATGTCGGCCTTGTCGATCTCGTCGATCAGCAGCACAGGGCGCTTGTCGGCGGTGAACGCCTCCCACAGCTTGCCCTTCTTGATGTAGTTCTTGACGTCCTTGGCGCGCTCTTCGCCCATCTGGCCGTCGCGCAGGCGGGACACGGCATCATACTCATAGAGGCCCTGGTTCGCCTTGGTGGTAGACTTGATGTGCCACTCGATCAGCTCGCAGCCGAGGGCCTTGGCCACTTCGATGGCCAGCACGGTCTTGCCGGTGCCGGGCTCGCCTTTGACGAGCAGCGGGCGCTCCAGTGCAATGGCGGCGTTGACGGCCACGCGCAGGTCGTCAGTTGCCACATAGTTTTCAGTGCCTTCGAAACGCATGGGTGTGCCGTCCTTATCTGTCTTTCCTCCACAATAGGGAGTGCCCCGAAGGGAGCAAGCTCTGACGTGGCGGGAGGTGCGTTCCGCACTGCAGCACGGGTTTCATTTTTCGCCCCCTCAAGCCTGTGGTAAACAGGATCTGCCATGCGCACGACCGCAGTGTCTCATGCTTCAGCGGAGTGCCGCACCGGTCCGGGCAGGTCTGACCCCCTTTGGGTCGGGACAGGCCCGGGCCGATGCAGGACTTATGATCCAGAACCCTGTCGGGAATCGCGCGCATGGCACTTTTCCGTGCGGGATTGAGGCCGCCTCGCGCTAACGTGGAAAGTTCGTGAACCGGCAATCAAGCGTTAACGCCTTCCTGCGATTCTTTGCGAAATTCGCCGCATTGGATCTGGAACCATGCCTCTCAAACTGTCGCTCAAGCCGGGTGAAACGTTCGTTGTGAACGGGGCCGTTGTGCGCAATGGCGACCGCCGGGGCGTTCTACTGCTGGAAAACCAGGCCCGGGTCCTGCGCGAGAAGGACATCCTGCATCCGCGCGATGCCACGACGCCGGCGGCGCGCGCCTATTTCAGCGTGATGCAGATGTACCTGCTCGGCGAAGCGGACGGGCCGACCTATTCGCAGGCCGCCGAGTCGCTCGCCACGCTGCTGGCCGCCAGCGAGACCGAAGAGTCCCGCGCGGCCGTGCTGGATATTTCCGCCGATGTGGCCTGCTCCAACCTTTACCGCGCCCTCAGCCGGTGCCGGCGTCTGCTGGCTGACGGCGAAGTGGCGGCGGCCTGATGGCGGACGGCTCCGCGATGCGCGTCCACCCCGCTCCCGACACCAAGCCGCTGGGCCTGGACGAGGCTATCCGACTTCTGGAAGCCGGACAGGGGCAGGACATCTGCGTCGATCTTGGCGACGGGCGCCTTGCCCGTGCCGACGGCCCGCGTGGCTCCGAAGGTCTGCTGCAGCGGCTTCGCGGTCACAAGATGATGCTGGCGCTTGCCTCCGGCGCGGCGGATCTGTCGCATTTCACCGCCAGCCCCCATGCGTTGACGATTGCACCGGGCGTGCAGGAAATCCTCGACGCAACGACGCAGAGAGACTAGAGCGCCGCGCATGAGCGCAGAACTCCTCTCCCTGTTCACGGCAACGTTTGTCACATTTTTCGTCCTGATTGACTCGCTCGGTGTGGCGCCGATGTTTGCAACGCTGACGGCGCGCGGCGATGCCGCCTATCGCCGGCAGATGGCGTTCAAGTCGATCTTCGTCGCAGCCGTGATCATCTTCGCCTTCGCCTTCGGTGGCGCCTGGCTGATGGATGCCATGCATATCTCGATCGATGCGTTTCGGGCGGCGGGCGGGGTTCTGCTGTTCCTGATCGCGCTCGACATGGTGTTCGAGAAGCGCACCGAGCGCCGCGAGCACCGCACGGAAGAACATCTCGGCCAGCATGAGACGGATCCGGAACCGGACGATGTCTCAGTCTTCCCGCTGGGTATTCCTATGATCGCGGGGCCGGGCTCCATCGCCACGGCGATGTTTTACATGTCCGACACGGAAAACTGGATGGAGAAGGGGGTCATTCTGGCCGCCATCGGCCTGAACCTGCTCCTGACACTGGTCATTTTCCTGGCGGCAGGTCCGCTGGTGCGTTTGCTGGGCGCAAGTGTGGCCGGGGCGCTGACGCGGATCCTCGGCGTTGTGCTGGCGGCCTTGTCGATCCAGTTGCTGATCGACGGAATTAAAGGCGCGTTCAATCTCGGCTGAGTTTGTCGGCTGGAGGTCAGGCCCCCATCGGTTCCAGTTTCTTCTTTTTCCGGATATTCCGGCGGAACGTTGACCAGGTCACGAAGATCAGGGCGAGGCCCGCAGCCGTCATGCCCATCACCTGCAGCACCATCTGAAGAGTCCAGCGGATGCCTGTGTCGGCGGTGCGCAGTGCGCCCGCACCGGATTGCTTGACGAGGGCGACAGCCCGGTCGCCGCCCGCTTCGGCGATCAGCCGGACCCGGCGGAGGTCGGACGCATCTTCTACCTGTTCCAGAAGGGTCACCGCCGCAGCCGGGCTGGTCAGTCTGCCGATCCGGTCAATCTGTTCGAGATCGGCTTCAAGCCGTTGCAGGCCGCGCGCATCGATGGAGGCGATGAAGGCGGCTTTGGCCCGTTCTGTCCGGACATCAATCGTGGCGAGTTCCCCCAACGCCTCTTCAAGGGCGGGGCGCAAGGTGCTGTCGGGCAGGGCGGCATTCACCCGTGCGGACAGATAATCCTCGAAATCTTCCGTGAGGCGACGCGCGCGGAGCGCGGACTTCAGGATCGAGGCGGCACGGATATTGGCATCCGACAGGCCATCTGCGGTTTCTGCCTCCAGCAAGCCAATGGCGGTGATCTTCAGGGCGACTTCGTCCATCCGGTCGCCATGTACCCAGCGTTCGGAATTTTCTGCGAGGTCCCGAAACGTGCCGAGCAGGCGGAAACGCGTATCCGATGCCGTACGTTCGGACGATACCTCGACTTCAGGCCCGCCCTGGTTTTCTGTTTCGCCATCTGCGACTTCAATGACTGTTTCCGGGACGTCGACCAGACCGGACTGCACGTCCATGACCCGGGCCGATACCTGGGCTTCTTCGTATTTCAGGCTGATCGCCGTCGGCAGTTTGCGAAGGGCTGCAGCCGTCAGCCGCTCGTCCGCACGATCCAGCCGTTCAGCGTCGGCCGCCACCATCAGCTCTTTGACATCCTTGCGGTCCAGCATCTGGGGGGCGGCGAGGAGGAAGCCATGCGCAGCAGCAACATCGCGCTCGCTCAGCTCACGATCGACGACATCATACCAGAATTCATATCGGTCGGACGGGTTGCGCGGTGCAAATGAGGCGAACGCGTCGTCCATGTTTTTGCGGGTCTGGTCGATCGCCTCAATTCCCGGGGAATCGGAGAAGGCCGACCCGGAAAAGGCTGCGCCCAGCACCTGCGCGCCGATCACCGGAAGCAGGATGAGCATAGAGTTAAAAACGACAGCCTGCATCCAGCCCGAGGTTTTTCCAGTGCTTTTCCGGCGTCGGGCCATGAACGCTGAAACCGTTGCAAAAGCTGTACATTGGGCGAGTTTTCATAGAGCGCGTGGGGGCACGAAAGATCAAGCCCCGGCCTGCATATTGCACTGGATTCTGCCTGTTCGTCTGGCCCAGGCCGGTCACAATTTTACGACAATTCGGGGTTATTGGCTCAGGCGCCTGAAAAGGTGGGAAAAATTAACTCAGCTTTGCCGATTGCGATGAATCGCCTGCGGCTTTATATCCCGGCCAAGTTTCAATGAGGTGTCCTGCGATGAGTGTGGAAATTGCAGACGACTATCGTCCCTCGGATGACGAGGAATTCATGAACGAAAAGCAGCTGGCTTACTTCCGCCGGCTGCTTGAGAACTGGAAAGCCGACATTCTCGACGGCGCCAAGCAGACCATCACAAATCTGCAGGATGAGTCCGGTTCACTGCCCGACATTGTCGACCGGGCGTCCGCGGAAAGCGACAAGGCGCTGGAACTGCGCACCCGCGACCGCCAGCGCAAGCTGATCTCCAAGATCGATGCGGCCCTGCGACGGATCGAGGACGGGTCTTACGGTTTCTGCGAAGTGACCGGTGAGCCGATTGGCCTGCGCCGGCTGGAAGCCCGCCCGACAGCGACGCTGAGCCTGGAGGCCCAGGAGCGCCACGAGCGCAAGGAACGCACCCTGCGCGACGATTGAGGCGTAAGGAAACCTTACCCTGGAATTATTTGCGGCGGCGTCTCCAATAGAGGCGCCGCCGCATTTTTTTTATCATCCCAACGCCACGGCTGATTCATCCCAACGCCACGGCGCTTTATCGTCTCCGCGGCCGCCTGTTCCGCGGTGAATGGACAATGCCAGCAAGGTCCAAACGATCTGTTACATCTTGGTAATCAAGGTCTTAAGGCTGAAGCCTTATGTTTAACAGCAAGTGCCGATTTGTTAGGAACGATGCGACTCGCCTGACTGTCTGACAGGCATTGACCGGGCCCGGGAATTCCAATTCCTAACTGCCCGTTAACCCTCTCCGCTGCAAAAGTAACCATTACGGAAGCGCCGCGCATGAAGTCAGACCTCCCTCTTGCCGCCGACGACGGCTGGGACATGTCACCCCGCCGGGAATCGGCGGTGATGGTGGACATGCCGACTTCGTTCGAGCCTCTGTCTCCCCAACGGCCGCTGCCATCGTCGCGCGGTGTGCTGAGCGCTGCGGAGATCGAGGCCCTGCTTCGGCCCGACCTTTCGGACCTGCCGGATAGCCCGCCAGAGCCCGCGCCCGAGACAATTGCCGACAAGCCCTTGCCGGATGTCGAAGCAGACGTGCCGGAGCCTGCCGAAAGTGACGCCCCGACCACGGATATTCCGGTCACGGCAAGGCGCCTGGCGTCGCGCCTCTCGCTTGGGTTGCGCAAGGGATGCGGCCTGCGGGCAGCTGCCGCGGCCCGCGCGGTCCGGGAAGGGGATTTCGATACCGGCCTCACCGGCAACGTTGCCGGGCAGGGGGCAGCCATCGCCTGTTTCGCGGTCGGCGAGGGCGAGGTGGACGCCATGCTCGTCCTGTCGCCGGAGCTCGCAAACGCCCTGATTGAAACAGCTTGCGGCGGAGGCGGCATGCCGGGGGACTGGTCTCCGCGTGAGCTGACCCCGCTCGACAGCGCTCTGCTGGAAGGCCTTGTCCGGCCGCTGGGCCATGCGATCGCGCCGGGCCTCAGCTTTGCCGGCATGGAGACCGAGGTGGACTTTGCGGCCGCGCTGGCCCGTCCGGGCACGGCGGAAATCATCGACTTCGAAATCCGCGTCGATGGCGGGCGTCATGCGGCACGCCTTATCCTGTCGGGTGAGCTGGCGGCTGAGGATATGCCGGACGCCCTCTCGGCGCCTGCGACCGCTCCGGCAACTGCGCTCCCGGCCGAAGTTGCACCATCGTCCGTCACCGTGCTTTTGACCGCGCGCGTTGCCTCGCTCAGCGTACCGCTGTCGCGCCTGTCAGACCTCACCGCCGGGTCCACACTTCTGCTGGGCGTGCCAGCAGATCAGCCGGTGGAATTGCTCTCCGGCGGGCGTGACGGACCGGTCGTGGCGGAAGCCCAGATCGGGCGCAAAGGCAACAAAATGGCGCTGCGAATCTCGCGCCGCGTGCCGGGCTTCCGTTAACACTTATTGCTTCAGAAATTCCGCCTCGATCTGGATTCGGACCTCATCGGTTACCAGGCCGGAAAAAGCGGATATTTCAAAATCAGTCCGGTCGATCACGGCATTTGCGCTGAAACCTGCCACCTGAGTTCCGCGGATGGGGTCGAACGCGGTGCCGTTGAATTGTACGTCCAGCGTCACAGGCCGGGTCTGACCGTGCAGTGTCAGCTCGCCATTCACTTCTGCGCCGCCGCTCTCGCCCGGCGTCACGGACAAGGTCCGGAAAACAGCCTGCGGATACCGGGCGGCGTCGAAGAATTTCGGCCCCATCAGTTCCTCGGCGAAACTGTCATTCGCAATGTCGAGCGACGTCATGTCGATGACGGCGTCAGCGCGTGCCGAGGCCGGATCGGATGCATCGCCCGTCAGGGAGACGTCAAACGACTCAAACCGGCCGATCAGGTCGGAATAGCCAAGATGATTGATCCGGAAGACGAGCGCGGCATGAGCCGGATCGAGCTTCCAGTCGCCGGCCGGCAGTGCCGCGATCTCGGCCGACAGCTTCGGCTTCAGCAGCGGCGCCACCAGCGAGGCGCAGCCACCCAGCGCCAGGGCGGCGAGGGGCAGGGCCATCCATCCGGCGCCTAGTTTCCGGCTTTGGTTTCCGCAATCCATGCGTCGACATTCTCCTCCAGAATGTTCAGCGGTACAGCCCCGTCCTTCAACACAACATCGTGAAAGGCGCGGATGTCGAACTTGTCGCCGAGTTCGGCTTTCGCATGCGCTCGTAGCTCGAGGATGCGGTTCATGCCGATCTTGTAGGCCGTCGCCTGGCCCGGCATCACGATATAGCGCTCAATGGCTTTGCGGCAGTCGCCTTCGGGGTTGGGCGTATTGTCCATGAGGTACTGGATCGCCTGTTCGCGGGTCCAGTGCTGGTCATGGATGCCTGTGTCGACCACCAGGCGCGCAGCGCGCCAGATCTCCATGGCGAGTCGGCCGAAATCATCATACGGATCGCTGTAATAGCCCATCTCCTTGGGCAGGTATTCCGAATAGAGGCCCCAGCCTTCGACGAAGGCGGTGAAGCCGCCATACTTGCGGAACTTCGGCACGCCGGTCAGTTCCTGCGCAATCGCGATCTGCATGTGGTGTCCCGGAATGCCTTCATGGAAGGCCAGCGCCTGCATCTGGTAGGTCGGCATATCCTGCATGCGGTAGAGGTTGGCGTAATAAGTGCCCGGGCGGCTGCCATCGGGAGCGGGCTGCGAATAAAATGCCTTGCCGGCAGACTTTTCGCGGAACGGCTCCACCGCTTTGACGATCATGTCCGCCTTGGGGAATGTGTTGAACACGGTCGGCAGGTCTTCGCGCATCTGGTCGATCCATGTTGTGGCTTCGTCCAGGTATTCGGCTTTGCCTTCCGGCGTGTTCGGCTTGAAGAATTGCGGATCGGTCCGTGTGAAGTCGAAGAACTCCTTCAGGCTGCCCTCGAAGCCGACCTGTTTCATGATCCCGCGCATTTCGTCCTGGATCCGCGCGACTTCTGCCAGGCCGAGATTGTGGATCTCCTCGGCCGTCATGTCGGTGGTCGTGTAGTCGGCGAGCCTTGCGGCGTAATACGCCTCGCCATCCGGCAGCTTCCAGGCGCCGTCATCGGTCGTGGCCGTTTTGGCCTGCTCTTCGAGTTCCGCAATGGCAGCTTCATAAGCAGGGCCAACGGAATTGGTCAGGGCATCCGTGGCCTCATCCAGCAATTGGTCGGCGTCTTCCTGCGAGATTGTCCCGGCATCGACCAGACCGGCAACCTTCTTGCGGAAGTCGCCCATGAGCGGGCTGTCCTTGCCGCTGTCATCGAAGGGCGCTCCGGTGATCACGCCCTTGGCGTCCGACAGGACATAGTCATAAACGAAGGCAGGCGGCTGGATGCCGTCAGCCAGCGCGATCCGCGCATTCTCAAGGTTCTGTTCCATGTATGCGGGCACGCCATTGAGACGGGAGATGTAGGCCTCGGCATCGGATTTGGTGGCGATCTGGTGCTGATTGATCAGGAAAGCCGGAATCTCGGCCTGCGCGCCGTTCATCTGGTCAAAGACGTAGCGGTGGTGGCGGTATTTGTAGTCGGACTCGGCGGACTTGAGGTTCAGCTCGGCGATGCGCCACGAGAGTTTGGCCTGATGGTCCAGCAGGGCCGGATCGAAAGACGTCTCCATTTCGGCAATATTGGCGCGCTGGATCTCCAGCTCTTTCAACACATTGGCGTCGGAGACATCGTCCCACTCGCCGTAATTGTCCTTGATGCCGAGATAGGTCTGCGTGACCGGGCTGCGGGAAACGGTCTCGTCGAACTTCTGGTCGAACCACGCATTGAGCCGGGCGGATTCTGCCGCGATGTCCTCCACGCTGGGCGCGGCCGGTGAGGCGATCGCCTCGGCCGCGGCGGCATCGGTCCCTGCAGCAGGCGTTGCAGTTTCCTCATTCATGGCACAGCCCGCCGTTGCAATGAGCAGGGCCAGCACCGACGAACGGGCAATCAGGACAGGTTTCATGGGGGTCTCCAGGTAAGCGGGAATCTGTAATCTTGACGGGCAGTCTTAACGCTTTTTTCGCTTTCGTTAACCTTTGCCGCCTATCTCTCTGTAGACTAGGATTCATAGCGGCTGAGTCGGCTTGCCGGCCCGGCCGGACAGTATTGCCCGGCATGCATTTCTTGTCAGCCGGTGGCGGGAGTTGAAGAGCAGCATGGACACCAATACCCGGATGCATGAGAGCCCGCCTGAAGAGGTCGAAACGGTCGAGGGCTCCGGACTGGAATTCACGCGTCCGAAGATCGACGTGATGCAGCTCCTGTTCTGGGGCTGCCTGCTGATCTCCATCGCCGCGGCCAGCGTGGCGCTCGCCTGGCCGAAGGCCTCCGGCGCGCCGGGACCGATCCTGCTGATCGCCATGGGCTCGGGTGGCCTCGTCTTCCTGCTGTGGACCGTCCGCGGGGCAGGGCGCATGCTGGGCCTCTTCCCGGAGAAAGGTTCCGCGATCCGCGCCGCGCAGGCCAGCCAGCCGCGCTTCGGCTGGATCGAGGCGCTGGACGAAAGCGTGCTGATCGCAGACCAGGGCGGCGCCCCGGTGGCGGCGAACACCGCGTACAAGGATCTCACCAGCATGGCGCTGATGGTCAGCCAGGGCGACAATGCGCCGGTGACCGTGGACCGCCTGTTCGGCGCGAGCCCGGGCCTCGCCGCGCCGGTCTACCGCCTGTCCAAGGATGCCAAGGCCGGCATGGCACGCCGCGAAGTGTTGCCGCCGATCACGATCGGCCCGGAGCAGGTGCCGGCCCAGTACGAAATCTCTGTCTCTCCGCTGCCGCGCGGCAAGGTGCTCTGGCGCATCCGCCCGATCGCAGGCGAGCGCGAGGCGACCGGGGCAGCCGACCTGAAGTCGCTTTATGTCGAAGACGCGCCGATGGGCTTCTTCGCCGCCCGTCCCGACGGCACGATCACTTATGCGAACTCCTGGTTGCGCGATACGCTCGGCCTGCCGGAGTCGGCACGCAATGTCCGGATCGACGACATCATGCGCCCGGAATTCGTGAAGATGCTGTCGCGCGATCGCAAGACCGGCCTGCCGGGCCGGGTCGATGTCCAGATCCGCGGCCGCGACGGAATCGAGATCCCGGTTCATGCCATCACCACCTGGTCGGGCCGCGGCGCCGAAGCTGCCGGCCGCACGATCCTGCTGCCGAGCGCGCAGATGCTGAATGGCGGCGAGGAGCGTTTCGCCCTGACCGGCTCGCGCCCGCCGCGCCCGGATGGCGACCCGATGTTCGACGATGCGCCCTTCGGCGCGGTCCGCCTGCAGGGCGATAGCGTTCAGGGGGCGATCATTCTCGACGCCAACCGCGCGCTGATGGAAATGACCGGTGGCCAGGCAGCGCCCGGCGGCCAGTTCGCGGCCATGTTCCAGGCCGAAGACGGCGAGGATGCGCTTTCCAGCGTGCTTGTGGATGCGATCGACAAGCCGGTCGGCCTGAAGCTTGCCGGCAAGGATCCGCGCCACGTCAACGTGTTCGTCGCCCTTGATGGCAATGGCCGCCCGTCGGTCGCCTACGTCATGGACATCACAGACCAGCGCCAGTTGGAGATCCGCCTCGCGCATGGCGAAAAGATGCAGGCCATTGGCCAACTCGCCGGCGGCGTGGCGCACGACTTCAACAACGTCCTGCAGGGCATCATCCTCAACAATGAGGAACTGATGGTGCGCCACCCGCTGGGCGATCCGTCCTATTCGAACCTCCAGTCCATCAACGAGTTCGCGATGCGGGCGAAGGAACTGGTGAAGATGCTGCTCGCCTATGCGCGCCAGCAGACTTTCAAGCGCGAGATCTTCGCGGTGCCGGACTTCCTCAGCGAATTCTCGATCCTCCTGCGCCAGTTGCTGGACGAGCGGATCGAGCTGGAAGTCGTGCATGGTCGCGATGTGCCGCACATCAAGGCCGACAAGAACCAGCTGGAAAACGCGATCCTCAACCTCGCCACCAATGCGCGCGATGCGATGCTGAGCCACAAGAATGGCGGCAAGCTGACGATCCGCACCGCGCGGGCGACCGGCGCCGATGCCCACGCCAAGGGCTTCAAGTTCGTCGAGGACGGCGAGTACATGCTGATCGAGGTGGAAGACACAGGCCACGGCATGTCGAAGGATGTGATGGAAAAGATCTTCCAGCCCTTCTTCACCACCAAGGAAGCCGGCGTCGGCACGGGGCTCGGCCTTGCCACCGTCTACGGCATCATCAAACAGTCCGGCGGTTATGTCTGTACGACGTCGACTGTCGGCAAAGGCACGACCTTCCACATCTACCTGCCGGCCCTGAAGGCAGAAGAAGTGCCGGCCCCGGTCGAGGCAACGGCTGCCGACAAGGCGGCGGCCCGCCCGATGGATATTTCCGGACGCGGACGGATCCTCCTCATCGAGGACGAGGACGGCGTGCGTGGCATCGCGGCCTCTCTGCTGCGCTCGCGCGGCTATGAAGTCGAAGAGGCCTGCGATGGCGAGGAAGCCATGGAGATCCTCGAAGACAATCCGCAAAGCTTCGACCTGGTCATCTCCGACGTGGTCATGCCGGGCAAGGATGGGCCGACCCTCATCCGTGAGGCGAAAGACCTGCTGGGTCATGCCCGCGTGATCTTCATCTCCGGCTATGCCGAGCGCGATATCGCCCAGCAGCTGGACGACGACCGCGCCGTCTCCTTTCTGCCGAAGCCCTTCACAGTTCGTCAGCTGGCTGAACGCGTGAAGCAGGAACTCGGCAGCCCCAGCAAGGAAGCCGCCTGAAAGGAAGCCGAGGAGGAGAGGGTGACATGAGCCAGGCTTTCACCCTCCGCCCGATCGGTACGGTTTCTTCCACGCGCGACACGCCAATCGATGATGACTGGGATGCCATTCCGGCCCATATCGATCTCGATCCCGAGCAGTTTGATGAAGAGGCCCTGATGGGCCTCGACGCCTTTTCGCACTGCGAGATCCTCTTCCTGTTCGACCGGGTGCCGGACGAGAAGATCGAGACCGGCGCGCGCCACCCGCGGGGCAGGGCGGACTCGCCCCGCATCGGCATCTTCGCCCAGCGCGGCAAGAACCGGCCGAACCGGATCGGCCTCACCACCTGCCGCATCGTCTCCGTCGACGGGCTGCGCCTGACGCTGACTGGCCTCGACGCCATCGACGGTACGCCGGTGCTGGATATCAAGCCCGTCATGTCCGGCTTTGCGCCGCGCGGAGACGTGCGCGAACCGGACTGGGCAAAGGAAATCATGGCCGGCTACTGGTAGTCACGCTATCGGGAGCGCCATTGACGATCGTCCGGACGAGGCGCATCGTTTGATACCTGTTGAAAACAGGTGCCGATATGAAACTGAATCCAAACAGATTATTCGTCGCCGTTGCCATAGCCATTGCGGTTGCGTGGCTGATCTGCACGGCGCTGGTCGGGATCGCCCCGGGCGGCATGATGTCCCTCAGCGGGCACATGATGCACACAAACTTCCAGGGCATGGCGTGGTCGATGAACCCCACCGGAATCATTGCCGGGCTCTTTGTGTGGAGTCTTTCGGGCGGCGCACTCGCCTGGCTGATCGCGACGCTCTACAATTATTTCGGCCGGAGTGACGGCTGAAGTCTTTGCCAGCACGTGCGGCGCCCGTGACGGCACTTTGTGTGCAGGCTGAATTATCCGGAAGAGGTCCCGCGTCAGGTTTTGGGCAGGGGCAGGTTTGCGGCAAGAGCTGGCCGGCCTGGATTTTGCGGCAGGATCAGATGGCTGAAGTGGTGGATGGCTTTCCGCCATCGGGCGTGACGCCTGAGGGGGATACCGCATGACCAAACCGGACCGCGCCATGATCATGGACAACGACCCATGATCATACCGGACTATAACGGACTAAACCGGATCAGCCCTTCGCCCAGAGCGCTTTCAGGACGCCTGCAAACTGCTCGGCCCGTTCAGCACAGGCCCAGTGGCCCGCGCCATTTTCGACATGGAGCGGGACATTGTGGTTCTTCGAGAACCGTTCGGCGACGGAGAGGTCGACATAGGGGTCGGTCTCTCCCCAGAAGAGCTGGCCGGGACTGGGCAGGTTCGCAAGGTCGCTGACCCATGGGCCCGAGAAGCGCAGGCCAATGGCGGAGCGGTAGAGCTTCAGGATCGACTGGCGCATCGTCTTGTCTATCAGCGGCACTTCCTCCTTCGCGAGGTCTGCCGGCATGCCGCCCTGGACGAGAGAGGCTTCGAGGCGCGGTTTGTTGCGCATGTTCAGCATGACAAATTCGCCCATCAGGGGCGTTGCCCACATGCGCGCTGTCTGGTGGCCGCGATACTCCGGGTCGATCACGGCATTGGTGACACACCATGTGCGGATCAGGTCCGGCCGGAGGCTGGCGATGCGCAGCGAGAGGAGCGCGCCCCAGTCGTGGCCGACAAGGTCAATCTTCTGCCCTAGCTTCTCGATCTCTCCGATCAGGTGCGCGGTATAGGCATCCTTGGTACAGGAAAAGCCCTTCGGCAGGGGTGTGCCGAAGCCGGGCAGGGCAGGCGCGAAATACTCAGACGGCTGAAGGCCGAGCGCCGCGACGAGCGGCTTCCAGAGGTGGGGCGTATCCGGCACGCCGTGGATGAAGACTTTCATGGCCTATTCCTCTGCAGGTGGAGGAGCAGGCGGGGGCGCCCAGTCCGTTTCGGGCGGGAACACCTCTTCCATCGATCCGGCCAGCGACGGGCCGTAAACCGGGTTCGGCAGGATGAACCAGCCATTGCCCCACATCGGGTCGAAGGCCGGGGCGGCGGTCAGCGCCTTGCGCTCCGGCGGGGTGAGCGCCTTGTCATTGAAGAGGTCGGCGATGTCGCCCAGCTGGTCACCCGCCAGGGCGATGACGCAGTAATCGTCAGAGATCATGTAGCGGCGCCCGTCCTTGCCGCTGCCTCCGGGGGCGTCGCCGCGCAGGTAAAGTGTCCGGCCGTGGGCGAACTCGCCGAGGCCGGCGGATTTCAGCGTGTCGGCGGAGCCCTGGATATTGGTGTTGGAGCGGTTCGTGTTGACGATGATCTCCACCCCGGCATCACGGATGCGCTTGAAAGCATCCTTCACGCCGGGAATGGCGACCGCCTTGCCCGAGCCGGTTTTTTCCCATTCGTCCCAGATGGCGGGATCGAAGCCGACACCGATCCGGGTGAAATAGCCCATGGAGCCGAGGTTCCAGATCAGCGTCTCGTCGGCATCGAAGACGGCGGCGAGCGGCTGGTCGGCATCGCAGGCGAGGAAGTCGGCGGCCTCGGCCGTCGCGCCAGGCGCCAGCACGACGCTGGTATTCGGGCGGTTCGCGGCCTTCGCCTGGACATAGGACGCGATGGCGTTCCAGTCCTGCTTCAGCGCGATGCGGGATTCCGCCGAGCCATAGAGCCATTGCTGGCCCTGGGTGGGGGCGGCAGGGGCCGGTTCCGGGGCCGTCTCGATCACCTTTACGATGACCTTTTCCGTTGGGGCAGGCTCCGGCGGAGCGGTCTGGCAGGCGGCGAGAAAGGCGATGGTACTGAGGAGAATGCGATGTTTCATGGCGCATTTGTCCTTCAATCCGGCGGAGAAGTCTATCGCACTCTCGCGACAATGGGCCGGGAAGGTTCCCTTTCGTCACTCTTGCCGGGGCGGGCCCGTTCGGCCATGGATATTGGCAAACCGTGACCGGAGGAGACGATCCATGAAAACCAAGATCACTGAAATGTTCGGCATCGAACGCCCCATCGTCCAGGGCGGCATGCACTATGTCGGCTTTGCCGAAATGGCAGCCGCTGTGTCCAATGCCGGCGGCCTCGGCATCATCACCGCGCTGACGCAGAAGACCCCGGCGGACCTCGCCAACGAGATCGCCCGCTGCAAGGACATGACCGACAAGCCGTTCGGCGTGAACATCACCTTCCTGCCGTCGACCACGCCGCCGGACTATCCGGGCATCGTCGAGGCCGTGATCAAGGGCGGCGTCAAAGTGGTTGAGACGGCTGGCAACAACCCCTCCGCCGTTCTGCCCGCGCTTCAGGGCGCCGGCATCAAGGTGATCCACAAATGTACCGCCGTGCGCCACGCGCTGAAGGCCCAGTCGATTGGCTGTGATGCCGTGTCAGTGGATGGCTTCGAGTGCGGCGGCCACCCGGGCGAAGACGATGTGCCGAACTTCATCCTGCTGCCGCGCGCAGCCGATGAGCTGGAAATCCCGTTCATCTCTTCCGGCGGCATGGCCGATGGCCGCTCGTTGGTCGCTTCGCTCGCCATGGGCGCGCAGGGCATGAACATGGGCACGCGCTTCATCGCCACGAAAGAAGCGCCGGTGCACGAGAACGTGAAACAGGCCATCGTTGCCGCGTCCGAGCTCGACACGCGCCTCGTCATGCGCCCGCTGCGCAACACCGAACGTGTGCTGAACAATGCCGGCGTCGAGCGACTGCTGGCAAAAGAGAAGGAACTCGGTTCCAACATCAAGTTCGAGGATATCATCGCCGAAGTCGCCGGTGTCTATCCGAAGATCATGGTGGAAGGCGAAATGGATGCCGGTGCGTGGAGCTGCGGCATGGTCGCAGGCCTGATCCACGACATCCCGACTGTCCAGGAACTGATGGACCGGATCATGAAGGAAGCCGAAGACATCATCTCCGGCACGCTCGTCGGCATGCTGGCAGGCAAGGTTCCGGCCTGATCCGCATGGGGTGGGGAAAATTGAAAACATCCGCCAGCCTGTTGGCCGGGCTCGCACTTGCGGCCTGTGCCAGCACGCCGGTGGAGGAACCGGCCAGGCAGACAGACAACGTGCTTGCCATCTGTCAGAAGATGACCGCGGATGATGTGGGCCTGACCGAGCGATTGGCCCGGGGCGGCGCTGACCTCGATGATTTCTGCGCCTGCTTCGTCACCGTAGAGGCCGGTCTCGACGGGGAAACGCGTCTCCATACAATTGCGCTGATGACGAAGATCATCGAGATGCGGGACGGGACAGATCTCACCACCGAGGATGTCGCCGAACTGATTGAGGATGATCGGGACGGCAGCCTCTATGGCTTTCCGGAAGAATTCCTGAAACAGGGCGCTCAACCGCTTGAGGATTCGCTGACCAAGGCGAGGCGAAACCCGGAGAGTTGCCGCGCGTCCTAGACGACGCTCACGCCCGGTGCGCCACCTTCTACCCGCCCGACAATGGCGGCGCCGTCATGGCCGTGGCGGGCGAAGAGGGCGAGCACATCGTCTGCCGTATCCGGCGCGCAGGAGACGAGCAGGCCGCCGCTTGTCTGCGGGTCGCAGAGCAGGTCGCGCTCGGTCTCTGACATCTCGCCGCTGACCATGTGTTTCACTGAGTCCCAGTTGCGGTCCGAGGCGCCGGTCTTCACGCCGTCTTCGGCAAGTTTCCGCGCGCCGTCGAACATGGGTACCTTCGCCTTCTCGATCACCAGCGACACGCCTGCGCCGCGCGCCATTTCGCTGCCATGGCCGAGGAGGCCGAAGCCCGTCACGTCCGTGGCGGCGTGCACGCCGTCCATGGCGGAAAGGTCCGTACCCGGCGTGTTGAGGCGTGTCGTTGAGGCGATCATTTCCTCATAGTGCGCGGGTTCCAGGATCTCCCGCTTCAGGGCCGCGGAATAGATGCCGATGCCGAGCGGCTTGCCGAGGATCAGCACGTCACCTGCTTTTGCATTCGAGTTCATCAGGATGCGGGCCGGGTCGACAAGTCCCATGGCGACGAGGCCATAAATCGGTTCGGCCGCGTCGATGGAATGCCCGCCCGCGATAGGCGCGCCGGCCGTCTCAGCAACGGACTGCCCACCTGCGAGGATGGCGCGGATCGTCTCCGGTGAGATCTGCCCGATGGGCATACCGACAATGGCGAGCGAAAAGATCGGTTTGGCCCCCATTGCGAACACATCAGAGAGCGCATTCGTGGCGGCGATACGCCCGAACGTGTGCGGGTCGTCCACGATGGGGGTGAAGAAGTCCGTCGTCGCGACGAGCGCTGTCGTCTCGTTGATCTTGTAGACGGCCGCATCATCGCTGGTGCCTGCGTCCACCAGCAAATCCTTCGAGCCGATGGCGAGCGGCATTTCGGAGAGGATGTCGGCCAGCACGTTGGGCGCGAGCTTGCAGCCGCACCCGCCGCCATGGGCGAGGGAGGTGAGGCGGGGCTCAACAAGTGTATCGGCCATTCTGTTTTCTCCTGCTTTCCTAGCACTCTAGCGCTCTGGTGCGCCGGGGAAAACCTGATAGGTCTGTGACCGATGCCCTATCTCGAAACCGTCTCCGATCTCAGCCCGGAAAACCTGGCCCGCTATGACGACATCGTGGATGTGCGTTCGCCGGCCGAATTCGCGGACGACCACATGCCAGGCGCGATCAGCCTGCCTGTGCTGTCGAATGACGAGCGGGCGAAGGTCGGCACGATCTACAAGCAGGAGAGCCCGTTCCGGGCGAACCGCGTGGGCGGCGCCATTGTGGCCCGAAATATCGCCCAGCATCTGGAAACGGCGCTGGCCGACAAGCCGAAAAGCTGGCGGCCGCTCATCTATTGCTGGCGCGGCGGCATGCGGTCGAACGCGATGGCGACGATCCTGTCTTCGGTCGGCTGGCCGACGGGCGTGGTGAAGGGCGGCTACCGCACCTGGCGCCGGGAAGTGGTCGAAGGGCTCGATTGCGACGAACCGCTCTTGCCGGTGCACCTCATCGACGGGCAGACCGGCACGGGAAAGACGGCGCTGCTTCATGCGCTGGCGGAGCAGGGCGGGCAGGTGCTGGACCTTGAAGGCATCGCCAATCATCGCGGCTCCGCCTTCGGCGATGTGGACGGGGCACAGCCTGCCCAACGCTTGTTTGAGACGGAGATCTGGGATGCACTCCGCCGGATGGACCTGACGAAACCGGTCTTTGTGGAAGCGGAGTCGGCCCTTGTCGGCCGCCGCCGCGTGCCAAGGCGCCTGTGGCGCTCCATGCTGGCCGCGCCGCGCATCGAGATGCATATGAGTCTCGACGTGCGGGCGGATTATCTTGTTCGAACGTATGCGGACATTATCGCGGAGGCACCGCGACTCTCAGCGGCCATCGGTAAACTGAAGGGCATCCAGTCCAAGGAAACCATTGAGGACTGGCTGGCGCTTGCAGCGCAGAAGAACTTCACCGAACTCGCACGCCAGCTGATGCAGCAGCATTACGACCCGCTCTACGCCCGCAGCCGCAAGCGGCGGGAGGACAAGCCGGAAACGGTGATCGAGATGGCGGGAACCGGCAAGGAAGATTTCAGCGCCGCCGCCGCGCAATTGCTGGCGTGATTAAAAGATCCCGGGTCAGCCTGATTTCAACGCCGATACCTGGGCCGTGGCCCGGCGCAGGACAGTGAGGCCGCTGCCAAGGGCGATGACAAGCAGGGCGATCTGCAGGCTCTCGCCCTGCCAGTTCCAGAAAGGCTCAATCGCGGAGACGGCAAGGGCCGCACACAAAAGGGCCATGCGGTGCTGTTTGGCCATCGGTCCGCGATAGTCCGCAGGCGCGCCGACGGCCCGGCCAAGTTCGCGGACATAGGCGGTGGCGATGGCGAGCGCGGCGGCCGCCCAGCCGAGCGCGAGACTGCCAGCTGCGTATCCTGCTGCGACGAGGATGAGGGTGTCAGACACACGGTCCGGGAATTCGTTCCAGAACGGGCCGTCCTTTGCGGCCAGGCCACCTTCAATCGCCACCATCCCGTCAAAGAGATTGCACAGCAGGCGGCCCTGGCAGGCCACAATAGCGCCAATCAGCAATCCGGCCCGCAGACCGCCCAGCGTGTGGGCCGCGCCGTAAAGCAGGGCGGCGGCCAGCGCTGCGCAGACCATGCTGGCGACGGAAATCTGGTTTGGCGTCACGCCGGTGCGGGCCAGCCAGGCGGCGGTGCGCTTGGACCAGGCGGCGTCTCGTGAGGCGATTGGCCTGCGGGCGTCCGGTTCAGTCATGATTCCTGGGTCTCCTGGCGCCACAATCCGAACGTGTATAGGCACGCATAGGTGAATGCTACGCTAAATGGAACGGCGATCGTCGCAGCGATTTCGGGCGTTCCGGCCGCCACATGGCAGCCGATCAGCACGGACAAGGAAACGGCGCAGACGGTGAGCGGCGGAGCGATCAGCGCCAATATTCTGTTGTTATTGCGGAAAAAACAGGAAGACAGCGCTTCCAGGGACTTCTTCATGACCAGGGTGATGGTCGCGGAAAGGGTACCCTGAACCACGCCGGCGATCAGGGGATCTGGAAAGGCATGAGTGCGATTGGCGAACACGGCCCAACTTCCCATTGCAAGGAATGCGAAACCAACATGCACTAGCGTGTGGCTGAAAATGGATGGTCTGACGGACATGGTTGGCACTTGCCTTGCTAAGTAAGTTAGTGTTTACTCACATCCATATGCAAGAGATACGGTGATGTTGTCAACTCTGCCTTTGCCCCTGACCGTCGGATTTGCCGGCCTGCTTGTCCTGCTCGTACTGGGCAGTGTCGCGGCGATCGTGCTGCCTCGCATCAAGCCCGGTAAATGGGATGACCTGGTGCCCCGCATGCGCAGCTGGTGGGTCATCTGCCTGCTGGTCGGGGGGGCGCTTATCCTTGGCTGGCAGGTCTTCACCATCCTGTTTGCCTTCATCAGCTTCATTGCGTTGAAGGAGTTCATGACCCTCGCCCCGACGCGGCGGGAAGACCGGCTTGTCGTCCTGTTTGCCTATATTGCGCTGGTGGCGAGCTATTTCGCCGTCTGGATCAACAATTACGCCTATTTCCTCGTCACAATCCCGGTTTACGTCTTCCTGCTGACGGCTTTGCTGCTCACCTTGTCAGGCCGGACGGAAGGCTTCCTCGCGACGGCGGGGATCATGCAGTGGGCAATGGTGGTCTGTGTCTTCAATTTGGGACATGTCGCATTCCTGATGCGCGTTCCGGCAGAGGAAGTGCCGCAGGCCGGCCCGGCGGGCCTGGTCTTCCTGCTGATCCTGATCACGCAGCTCAACGATGTGACCCAGTATGTCTGGGGAAAACTGCTCGGCCGGCACAAGATCAGTCCACGCATCAGCCCCAACAAGACATGGGAAGGGGCGATCGGTGGCTTCCTGACAACGGCGCTCGTGTTCGTCTGCCTTGCGCCTTACTTCACACCGCTGACCCTGTGGCCCAGCATCTGGGTTGGCCTGACCCTGCCGGTGTTCGGCTTCTTCGGTGACATCACCATGTCGGCGATCAAGCGGGACCTGGGCGTCAAGGATACGAGCCGCCTGATCCCCGGCCATGGCGGCGCGCTGGACCGGCTGGACAGCCTGATGTTCACGGCGCCCTGGTATTTCCACATGCTCGCTTACTTTGCCCTGGAGCGCTTCTGATGATCCAGTTACTGCGCCGTCTCGTCCTTGTGCTGATTGCAAAGCCGTTTGCGCGGCTGGTCATCGGTCTTGATGTCCATGGTGAGGAGAACCTGCCGAAAAATGGTCCGGCCATCATTGCGGCCAATCACAACAGCCACATCGATACACTGATCCTGATCTGCCTGTTCCATTCCCGTCTGTTGCCGAAGATCCGGCCGGTGGCCGCGGCCGATCATTTCCTGTCCACACCGGTCTCGAGCTGGTTCTACAGGAAAGTCGTCGGCATTCTGCCGGTGAACCGCAAGGGCGGTGGGCGCGGTGAAGACGTGCTGGCCGGCTGCAAGGAGGCGCTCGCCCGGGGCGAGATCCTGATCATTTTCCCGGAAGGCTCCCGCGGCAAGGCAGAAGAGATGGGCGCGTTCAAGTCTGGCGTTGCGCGGCTTGCCGAGACCTTTCCGGAAGTGCCGGTCGTGCCGGTCTACATTCAGGGCGCAGGCAGGGTGCTGCCGCGCGGCGCGAAAGTCCTCGTGCCGTTCAATTGCAGTGCAATTGTCGGATCGGCCTTCAAATGGTCCGGCAACAAGGCGGGTTTCATGGACCAGCTGAGATCCACAGTGGAGACTTTGCGGTCCGACGCACCGCCGCTTCGCTGGCTCTAGCGGCCGCGGGCTTCTTCGGTACCGCGGCGGGCGAGTTCGTCAGCCTTTTCGTTGCCGGGGTCGCCGTCATGGCCCTTCACCCATTTCCAGGTAATATCGTGGCGCTGGCAGGCTTCGTCCATCGCCATCCAGAGGTCCTGGTTCTTGACCGGCTTCTTGGCAGCCGTCTTCCAACCATTGCGTTTCCAGCCATGGATCCATTTGGTCAGGCCGTCTTTCACATAAGTGGAATCGACGTGCAGCGTGATCTTTGACGGCTTCTTCAGCGCGTTCAGCGCCTCGATCACGGCCTGCATTTCCATCCGGTTATTGGTGGTGGCGCTGTCGCCGCCCCACAGTTCTTTCTCATGGCCGTTCCAGCGCATCAGCGCGCCCCAGCCGCCGGGGCCGGGATTGCCGCTGCAGGCGCCATCGGTCCAGATTTCGATGATATCGGTCATGGCTTTTCAGGTGGTTGGCTTCGGGACAGGCGTCAAGCGTCAGAAGACGTCGATGTCCACATCGGCAAGCTGGTTGGCGGGTTTCACGATGGCGTAGAAAAGCAGGCCGCAGAGCGCGCCTGCTATGGCACCGATAAAGGCGCCGCCAAGGAGGGCGCCGGTGCCGCTGACAAAGCCCGCCAGGAAACCGAACAGGCTTGTCGTGCCGCCGACAAGAATCGCACCCCAGATACTGCCCCAGCGGACGTAAGGCTTGCGGTGCATAATGCCGCGATAGGGCAGGCGACCGATGGAGAGGCCGAGCGCCAGCCAGGCGGCTGGCACGTTGATAAAAAAGAGCAGGAAATTATAGCTCGCCAGCTGGAACGCGCCGCTCATCCCGCCGAGAAAGCCACCGCCGCTCAGCATGCTGTAATTGGTCGCCGCGCCGGTGATGCCCATAGCCAGCATCAGAATGCGTGTGCAGACGACGCCTATAAGGGTGACGAACAGGCAGGCCGCCATCGAAGACAGGAACAGGGCGAGCTTGATGCGCCTGAAGCTGCGCCGCGCAGCCGGTCCGGCATAGCTGGGAAGCTCGGCGGGTTCGGGCGCCGGTGTCATGGCGCCGGGATTCGGCCGGGTAGGCGGATCAGCCAGAACAGGCTCGCAGCGAGGAAGCCAGTCAGCGGCCCGGACATTAGAAGCGGGCCGACATCCAGCGCCCGCAACGGATCCTGCAAGCTGCCCGTGGCAAGGAGATAGATCAGCATGGTGATTGTTCCGACGCCGAGGCCGATCAAGGCGTAGGGCATCCAGTCCGTCCGGCCCTTGCGAATCAGCCAGGCATGCACTGGCAGGCCGCCAAGGATCATGGCAGGCCAGCCGAGGACAATGCCAAGCGCCCCACCAATGGCACCGAAGCCGAACAGGCTGGCCATGATTTCGGGAGCCGTGGCCGGGCGGTAAGTTGCGGAATTGATCTCGGTCTGGAACACGAGTTCAGGCACCATGATCATAGCGAGGAGCGCCGCGACGAGGCCTGCAGCGAGGATGGGGGCAAACAGGACGGCGAGGGTGAGCCTAAGCCACTGTTTCCAGTCTCGTGTCATGCACCATAGCCTTCCGCCGTTTCCACTTTGCGATGGAAGGCGAGGCGTCCGGCATATTCGAGGGGGTTTTTGGGCTTTACGAGGGCACCTTCCGGTGTCGACGACCAGTCGACGAGACGGGTGAGGAAGAAGCGCAGCGCCGCGCCGCGGGCTAGCACGGGCAGGGCATCGCGCTCCGAGGCCTCCAGCGGGCGCACGCTTTCGTAGCCGGCGATCAGGGCCGCGCCCTTGGAGAAATTATAGTCGAGCGAGGCGCCGCCGCCATCTTCGAACGCCCAGGCATTGAGGCAGATGGCGAGGTCATAGGCGAGGGCATCGGTGCAGGCGAAGTAGAAGTCGATGGCGCCGGAAAACGTATCGCCGAGGAAGAAGGCATTGTCGGGGAAGAGATCGGCATGGATCGTGCCGCGTGGCAGGTCCAGCGAAGCGGGCTTCGCCGCGGCGGTGGCGGCAAGGTCGCCTGCGATGGCGTCCGCGAGACCGGGCTGCAATGCGTCGGCATCGGCTTCGCGTCCAGCCCAGAGCCGCGGCCAGGATGCCGGGCCAAGGCTGTTTGCGCGCTCCATGTCAAAGTCAGCGAGGGCGAGGTGCATGCGCGCCATGCCGGCGCCGAGTTCGCGGCACTGGGAGACGTTCGGTCTGCGGGGAGAGAGACCATCGATGAAGGTGACGACCAGCGCCGGGCGGCCTTCCAGTTCGCGCAGGGCCTTTCCGTCCCGCGCGGTGATGGGCGAGGGGCAGGGATAGCCCTTGGCGGCAAGGTGCTGTTTCAGAGCGACGAAATAAGGCAGCTCGTCCGCATTCACCCGCTTCTCGAACAGGGTGAGGATGTAGCGGCCTTTTTCGGTCTCAAGATAATAGTTGGAGTTCTCGACGCCCTCCGCGATCCCTTTGAAGGAAAGCGGGGCGCCGAGATCGTATTCGGTCAGGAAGGCGGCGAGCGCCTCGTCGGAAACCTGAGTGTAGACAGCCATACAGCCGGATTAAGCTGCCCGAGTGATCATGTCACGCTGGAGTGTCTTGCCGGCCCACAGATAATGCAGGGCCGCCCAGCCATACAGCGTGGCGAAGATGATGATCGACCATTGCAGGCCGCGGGCATTGGCGCTGTTGCAGGCCGCTGCCTGGGCGTCCGGCAGGCCGGTGACGTCCTTGCAGATTTCCAGCGTCAGGCCGAGATCGTGCCCGCCCAGCATCATCGTCTTCAGGACAGTCGACAGGATTCCGATCAGGGTCGGGCCGAGGCCGATGCCGATCAGGTTCACGGCAAACAGGGTGAGGGCGACGGCCGTGGCCCGGGTGCGGGCGTCAGCCACGCCGGTGGACACCGCATACATCGGGCCGAGATAGAAATAGTGCAGCGTTGCAGCCGCCATCAGCGGCGGCAGCATCAGCGGCACGGTCGGGGCAAGGTAGCCCAGCCAGTAAAGCGGGACGGACAAGCCCATGCCGAGCGCCGGCATCCAGGACAGGGCCTTCGGATGGCGCACCGACATCTTGTCGGCCAGGAAACCGGACAGGAAGACGCCGATGGCCGCCATCAGACCGATGACGAGGCTGAAGATCAGCGCTGCTTCCGTCAGGCTGAGGCCGTGCGTACGGCGCAGGAAGGAGGTCGAGAACTGTGCGATGCCGTAGCCGGCGAAGGAGGCTATGGCCGCGCCGGCGACGACATGTACATAGGTCGGCTTCTTCATCAGCGTCTTGAAGGCAGATACGAAGCTTGAGCGCTCTGTCGGCATGCCGGAAGCGTTGGGCGGGTCTGTATAGCCGCGCGGCGGTTCCTTGATGGTGAAGCCGATGATCGCGGCGATCAGCACGCCCGGCAAGCCGACGGCGACAAAGGCGATGCGCCAGCCTTCCATGCTTTGCCAGTCGATGGCGTCACGCGCCCAGGTCCAGCCCCAGCCATCCAGCAGATTGTGGACATTGTGGCCGGTGACATAGTCGTTGATCGGACCACCGGCGAGGCCGGCGACCATGCCGCCCAGCGGCACGCCGAGGGCGTAGATGGAAGCCGCGGTCGCCCGGCTGGAGGGCTTGAAATAGTCGGCAATGACGGACTGGGCCGGCGGGGTGCAGCCCGCTTCGCCGACGCCCACCATGAGGCGGAACATGAACAGCGACATGAAGCCCATGGCAAAGCCGCACAGCACGGTCATCAGGCTCCACAGGGTGAGTGCCACCACGATGATGCCGATGCGGCTGCGCCGTTCGGCAAGGCGCGCAATTGGAATGCCGAGCGTAGTGTAGAAGATCGCAAAGGCGAGGCCGCCCAACACGCCCATGTGCCAGTCTTCCAGCTGCAGCGAAGTCTTCATCGGCTCGGTCAGGATCGCGAAGATCGACCGGTCAATGAAATTGAAGATGTAGACAACGAGCAGAGCGCTGAGGACATAGGCACGGTATCCGGAGGATCCGTATCCCGTTTCGTGTCCCGGTCGGGTCAAGGCGGCGTCAGTCATGGGCGTCTCCTGTTATTGGGCCGGGTTCGAAATCATCCTTGTCCGGAAGGTGCGGCCGGATCGTAGCGGTCCCGCATGAAGGTGCGAGCAGCAAGGAAATAGAATGCGGCTGCGATGATGAAGATCATGACCGTGGCGACCATGGAATGGCGCAGGCCTTCGGCATAGGCCGAGCAGAGGGCCGGGCCGTCCGCGCCGAGCTGGTCGACATTCACGCCGCAGAATTTTGGCTCGAAGGTAGCGAACTGGTCCGAAAGGCCCTGGGCCGCCAGGCTCGAAGACATGAAATGCGTGCTCATCCAGCCGGTGAACATGGGGCCGATGCCGTTGCCGATCAGGGCCACGATGAACAGCAGCACCGAAATGGTGGTTGCGCGGGCGCGCGGGCTGACGATGCCAGTGCCCACCGTGTACTGGGCGCCGAGATAGGCATAGTGCGTGACGGCCGCGATGACCCAGAAGAAGATCGCCAGGGTCAGCGACGAGGTCAGGAACGCGAAGGAATAGGCCGGCACAGCGATCAGCAGGCCGACACCGGGCAGCCATGCCGAAACGGCCGGGAATCGGTGTGACAGTTTTTCGGACAGGTAACCGCCAAGGAATGTCCCGCCTGCGGCAACTGCGGACAGCGGCGCGCCGAACTTCACGGCGGCATCATGCAGGCTGACCCCGTGCACGCGCATCAGGAACGGCGTCTGGAAGGCAAACAGGCCATAGCCGACAAAGGCCACAAAGGCGGCGCCGAGCGATAGCGTCCAGAAGGTCGGCTTGCGCCCGAATTCCTTGAAGGCCTCCAGAATGCCGGCCTTCTCAATATGGAGTGACGGCGCGTCGGAGTGTCCGCGCGGCGGCTCCCTCATCGTGAACCAGATCAGCGCTGCGATGAGGACGCCGGGCGTGCCGATGACGACAAAGGCAATGCGCCAGCCTTCAACCGTTTCCCAGTTCAGGTGGTCGAACATGAAGCCGAGGCCGAGGGAATGCAGCCAGTCGCCCATGTCGGGGCCCTTGATGGAGGCGATCGTGCCGCCGAACAGCTGCGCCAGGACGCCGCCGATGGTGACGCCCATTGAATAGATGCCGAGCGCGTTGGCGCGGCTCTTCGGCGGGTAGTAATCTGTGATCAGCGAGTTGGCAGGCGGCGTACAGCCGGCTTCACCGATAGCCACGCCAACGCGGAAGAGGAGCAGCCAGATAAAGCCCGCGGCCAGGCCACAAAGCGCCGTCATGATCGACCAGATGATGATGCAGAGACCGATGATGAACACGCGGTTGCCGCGGTCGGCCCACATGGCGATCGGAATGCCCATCAGGGCATAGAAGAGGGCAAAGGGCGGGCCGTTCAGCAGGCCCCATTGCGCGTCGCTGAGGCCGAAGGAATCCATGATCGGCTGGCCGACCACGCCGATCAGCGACCGGTCGATGAAGTTCAGCGTGTAAACCAGCATGAGCGACATCAGGACGTACGTCCTGTAGCCACGAGAGCCAAAACCGGTGATGTGGCCAGGCTGTGCTGCCTGGCCGGCTGTCGTATCGCTCATGTAGTCTCCTCCGATGCAGCGTTGCCCTTCTGATCGGAGCATTTGCTGGCGATGTCACCACGGTAGTGCCCCGCGCGCCCGCTGCAAGCCTTATCGTAAGGGAACGGTCATATCAGCCCGGCCGAGCGGAAGCTGGTCACACAGCCCATTCCGGCGATCAGATGATCATGAACCTCAATCTCGAAGGGAATGCGCGCGTCGATGATTTCGCGTGTCATGTCGATGTCGGCGCGGGAGAACGTCGTGTCACCCGAAGGGTGGTTGTGCACCAGGATCAGACTGGACGCCGCCAGCTCCAGCGCACGCCGGGCGATCTCGCGCTGATAGACCGGCGCATGGTCGATGTGTGCCCTGGCTCATCACCTCATCGGCAATCAGCTGATGTTTTCCATCGAGGAAAAGCACGCGGAACTGTTCGCGCGTTTCGTGCGGCATCTCGCGGCGGACATGTTCCAGCAGGGCAGACCAGGACGAGATCACCTCGCGCCTGCGGATTTCCTGAAGACTGGCGCGGCTCTGCAGTTCGGCAACGGCTTTCAGATAGGCGGCAACGGTCTCACCGCTCCCATCTACCTTGACGAGATCGGCAGCTGGCGCAGCAAGGACACCGGAGAGACTGCCAAATTTCGCTTCCGGCGCCTTGGCGATGGCTTCACGTCCCGCCGGGGGAGGAAGGCTATCAGCAGGACTTCGAGAATCTCATATGCGTCGAGCGCCGCGGCCCCGCGCGCCAGCAGCTTGCCACGCAGGCGCTCGCGATGGCCCTGCCAGTGAGGTTTGTCTGTTCCGGTTTTCATCCTTAGCGGAGAAACCACGAAAATTCGTTTCGACAAAGTGGGTTTGGCGCGCTTGCCGGAGCCGGAATCCTGTGGAAGCGTCAAGCGCATGGCACGCCAAGAGGCCTGTATAAAAGAGAAAAAGGGGACACCAGCATGAAACTGACAAATGCAATCCTGCCAGCACTGGCCTTTGGTCTCGCCGCCTGTGCACACGGCACCCACCCGCACACGCATGCGGATGATGATGCCATGACCATAACGGACCATGCCGACCATCCCGACAAGCTGGTCCGGGCCGCCACCGGCGAAATGGTCGACAATCCGTTCCATCCGATCCGGCTCCTGCTGTCGAACGAGGAATCGTCTGGCGAGGTGACGATCTACGAATTCCTGCTGCCGCCGAAGAGCCCGGGCTCGCCGCCGCACACCCATAGCTTGGAAGACGAGTATTTCTACGTCCTCTCCGGCACGCTCGACGTGCTGTCGAATGGTGAGACGCTGCGCCTCAATCCGGGGGACTTCGCCGCCCTGAACCGGGGGCATGCCCACATGTTCTGGAATGGCAGCGATACGCCGACCGAACTGATCATGACCACGACCGGCAGCTCGTTCGAAGCGTTCATGAAGACCGCCGCACCGCGCATCGCTGAAGCGAAGCCAGCCAATGCGGAAGAGGCCGGCGCCGTCATCGGCCAGCTCGCCGCAGAGCACGGCATCATCATATCAATGGAACAGATGCCCGCCGAGGCCGCGCCGTACTATGCGCCGCCGCCGCCGCCGCCTCCGCCGGAACAGGAATAGGGGCCTAGAGCACCACCTTGTGCGGCTGGTGCCAGCCTTTCGGGCTGGCCGTGAAGATCTCCACGCCGTCTTCGGTGACACCGACCGAATGCTCGTATTGGGCCGAGAGCTGGCGGTCGCGCGTCACGGCCGTCCAGCCGTCCGGCAGGATGGCCGCGTCCTTGCGGCCGAGGTTCAGCATCGGCTCGATCGTGAAGAACATGCCAGGCTTCAGTTCCGGGCCGGTATTGTAGTCGGCGGAGTGGATCACGTTCGGCTCGTCATGGAAGAGACGGCCAAGGCCGTGGCCGCAGAAATCCTCGACCACGGACATGCGGTTCTTGCGGGCGATTTCGCTGATCGCGCCGCCGATGTCGCCGAAGCGATTGCCCGGCTTCACCTGGGCGATGCCGGCCATCATGGCTTCATAGGTGACGTCCATCAGGCGCTCGGCCTTCCGCTTCACTTCGCCGACGCCGTACATGCGGGAATGGTCGCCGTGCCAGCCATCGATGATGAGGGTCACGTCGATATTGGCGATGTCGCCTTCCTTCAGCGGCTTCGGCCCTGGAATGCCGTGGCAGATGACGTGGTTCAGCGAGATGCAGGAGGCGTGGCGGTAGCCGCGATAACCGATCGTCGCGGAGGTCGCGCCATGGTCCAGCACGAAGTCGCGGATCAGGTTGTCGAGGTGCTCGGTCGTCACGCCCGGCTTCACCTCCGGCACCAGCATGTCGAGGCATTCCGCGACGAGGCGCCCGGCCTTGCGCATGCCTGCGAAGCCTTCAGCATCATGGATGCGGATTTCGCCCGTGCGCATGGGCAGGAGGAGGTTTGTATCGGTCATCAGGAAACTTTCTGCTTAAGCGCTGCAATGTGGCAGCAAACAGGGGAAATTTCCACCCTTGCTCAGCTGTCGAGCTTCATCTCGAGCGTGATGTCGATGGCGCCAAGCGCAACGGAGACGGGACATCCGGCCTTGGCCTTGCCAGCGATCGCGTCGAACACGTCGGATTCAATGCCCGGGACCTTCGCCTCAAGCCCAAGCTCGCTGCGCGTAATCTGGAAGCCGCCGCCATCCTTGGGCTCGACCGAGACGGTGGCCTCGGTAAGCAACCGTTCCGCCGGATGACCCGCCTCGGCCAGCAGGTGGGAGAGCTGCATGGCGAAACAGCCGGCATGTGCGGCGGCCAGCAATTCCTCCGGATTGGTGCCGGACTTGCCGCTTTCATCCTCGAACCGCGCCTTGAAGGAATAGGGGTGGTCGGCAAGGGCGCCGCTCTGCGTGCCGAGCGTGCCGGTGCCTTCGCGCAGGTTGCCTTTCCAGACGGCGGTGGCGGTGCGTTTCATGGGGATCTCCTTTCGTTGCAGGATCTGGGGAAACAATGCGTGACATGCCGCAACGTTCCGGCTTGGCGCGCGGCGTCCGATTTCTGTAGGGTGCCCGCAACCAAGGAAAAAAGTCTCCGATGAGGGGCTGGGAGGAGCATCCTGTGAACTGGCGTCCAAGTGTCTTTCTGTCGTCTCTGGCCATTTTGAGCCTGACGGCCTGTCCCACCGCCGGGGCGGAGGAACCGGACGCCATCACGTTTGGCCAGCTGGAGGCAACGGAATCTCCAGCCGGATTTTCCGCCAGCGGACTGGCCGAGCTGGATGGCGCCATGCGTCAGGCGGTTGATGACGGGATGGTGCGGGGCGTTTCCACCCTGCTGGTGAAGGATGGACAGGTCATCAATTACGACCAGTACGGCATCCGGCGGGCCGCCGACGAGGCGCCGATTACCGAGGACACGATCTTCCGGATCTATTCCATGTCGAAGCCGGTCACCGGCGTGGCGCTGATGACGCTCTATGATGACGGCGCGTTCAGCCTGGATGATCCGATCACGAAATTCATTCCCGAACTGGCCAGCCTGAAAGTGTTCGAAGGTTTCGATGAGGCCGGGGAGCCTATCCTCGTCAATGCCGACCGGCCGGCAACGATGCGTGAACTGATGAGCCACACGGCGGGGTTCGCCTATGGCCTGTTCAGCGACGACCCGGTCAATAACATGTTCGCGGAGGCGGACGTGCTGGGGTCGCCGGATCTTGAGACCTACATCTCGCGGCTCGCCACCGTGCCGCTGCTCTACCAGCCAGGCACCAACTGGGCCTACAGCACGGCCGTCGATGTGCAGGGCTATATCGTCCAGAAGCTGAGCGGGAAGCCGCTGGGCCAATACCTTCAGGATGAAGTCTTTGCGCCGCTCGGTATGGTGGATACCGGCTTCTATGTGCCGGAGGAGAAACGCGACCGCTTCTCCGAAGTCTTCACGCCGGATGATGAGACCGGCAAGCTGGTGCCGCTGGAGGCGCCGGGCTTCGCATTCCGGGAAGGCGAGATCGGCATGGAAAAAGGCGGGCATGGCCTCGTCTCGACCATGGGTGACTATGCCCGTTTCTGCCAGATGCTGGTCAATGACGGCGAGTTGAACGGCGCCCGTATCCTGAAGCCGGAGACGGTGAAGCTGATGCGCACCGATGTCCTGCCGGATGGTGTGAGCCTGTTTTCCGATGGCGTCAGCCCCAATCCGGATATGGCCGGGATTGGATTCGGGCTGGACTTTGCCGTCTTTGTCGACCCGTCGCTGACCGGGGCAAGCCAGCCGCAGGGCGTCTATTACTGGGGCGGCGCGGCCGGGACGTGGTTCTGGATCGATCCGGAAAACGACCTCTTTTTTATCGGCATGATCCAGCGGTTTCCGGGCGGTCTCGACCGGTCCATGCGGGCGCAATCGGCGGATCTCGTTTATCGCGCGCTTGCAGAGTGACGCTGCTTGGGAGATGGAATGGCATGACTGAGCATAGTTCCCCCACCGCCGCCGTCCTCCTGATCGGAGATGAAATCCTGTCCGGGCGTACCCGCGACATCAATCTCCAGCAGATCGCGACCTATCTGGCCCCGCTCGGCATCCCGGTGCGGGAAAGCCGCACGGTGGGCGATACCGAAGAGGAAATCGTTGCGGCGGTGAACGAGCTGCGGGTGAAATACACCTATGTCTTCACCACGGGCGGGATCGGCCCGACGCATGATGACATCACGGCGGACGCCATCGCCAAGGCTTTCGGGGTCGGCATTTCGGAGCATCCGGAAGTCACCGCCATGCTGGCCGAACGCTACAAGGCCATGGGCACCGAATACACGCCGGCCCGTCGGCGCATGGCGCGCATCCCGCACGGGGCGTCGGTCGTTGCCAATCCGGTGTCCGGCGCGCCTGGCTTCCAGACAGGCAATGTGTTCACGCTGGCCGGCGTCCCGCAAGTGGCCCGCGCCATGCTGGAAGACATCGGCCCTCGCCTCGAAACCGGCGCGGTCGTCCACAAGGTCACGATCCGCGGCACGGGCCTCAGGGAAGGGGACATTGCCGAGCCGCTGGGCGCGCTGGCCAAGGAAATGCCGCAGGTCTCCTTCGGCTCCTATCCCTGGTTCCGGACCGTTGGCGACAATGGGGTCCACCTCGTTGCCTCCACCCTCCATGAAGAGCTGATTGAAGAGGTCGCCGCGAAACTGTCGGCGATCATCGAACAAGTGGGCGTAAGACCCGAACGGCTGGAGGATGCCAATACATGACACAATTCCTGAAGAGAACACCGGTCATCTGGACGCTGTTCGTCCTGATGCTCGCGATCGGTGCCGGATTCGGTGTGTTCAAGGAGGCCGTCGGCGGCACCTATCTCGACATGTCGTCATCCGCCGTGCAGGCGCGCGAGATCGTGGCGGGCATGACCGCAGAACAGCGCGATGTGCATTTCTGGGTGACCGTGTTGCTGGATACGGCTTACCCGCTGGCCTATGGCGGCTTCCTTGCCGGAATGGCGCTGCGTTTCTTCGGCAGCCTTGGTACCGCCGCCGCCATGCCGGCCTTTGCGACCATCATTGTGGACTTGACCGAAAACACGGTGCAGGCGCTGGCCCTGAAAGGCTCTGCCGACGTGCTGGACGCCAAGGAGTGGCTGACGCCGCTGAAGTTCGGTCTATTCTTCCTGGCTGCGGCGATAGCGCTCGTTGCCCTGATCATCGCCATCGTGAACCTGTTTCGCCGGAAGCAGGCCTGAATATTCCTAGACTGACGAACAAAGGAGGCCATCTTGGCTGACGACATCATTCTTGTTGAGCGCGACGGACCGGTTGCGCTCGTGACCCTCAACCGGCCGGACGCGTTGAATGCGCTCAGCCGCGCGCTGCGCGCCGAAATCGTGCGCGTGTTCACCGAGCTGAAGGACGATCCGGAGATCCGCGCTGTCGTGCTGACCGGTGCTGGCCGGGCCTTCACCGCGGGCGTCGACCTGAAAGAGGCTGGCCAGACCGGCTTCGCCCTTGGCGCGGATGAAGACTCCAAGGCGATCAATATCCTCGCTGCCATGGAAGCCTATCCGTGGCCAATCATTGGCGCGATCAACGGCTTTGCCATCACCGGCGGATTTGAACTCGCCTTGATGTGTGACGTGCTGCTCGCCTCCGAGAATGCGAAATTCGCTGACACGCATGCCCGCGTCGGCATCGTGCCGGGCTGGGGCCTGTCGCAGAAACTCTCGCGCCTCATCGGCATCAGCCGCGCCAAGGAACTCTCCTTCACCGGCAATTTCATCGATGCGGAAATGTCGGAACGCTGGGGCCTCGTCAACCGCGTCTACAAGGCAGACGAACTCGTGCCGGCGGCGATGAAGCTCGCCCATGAGATGTGCGGCACGCAGCCGGTGCTGCTGAAGAAATACAAAGCGCTGATCGATGACGGCTTCGGCATGCCGTTCGCTGATGCGATGAAGGAAGAAGTGCGCCGCTCGATCGAGCACGCAAATTCCGTCACCGCCGATTCCGTTGAAGAAGCCCGTAAACAGGTCACCGCCCGTGGCCGCGACCAGCAAGGATAGTTCCGATGAGAGACGTTGTAATCTGTGAGCCCGTACGTACCGCGGTCGGCGGCTTTGGCGGCAGCTTCAAGACCGTGCATGCCCATGAGATGGCGAGCCATGTCATCAGCGAGCTGATGAAGCGCACCGGCCTGCCGGCAGAGGCGGTCGAAGACTGCATTTTTGCGCAATGCTACCCGACCATGGAGGCCCCGGCCTTCGGGCGCATGGTGGCGCTGGACGCTGGTCTCACCACGACGACTGGCGGCTACCAGATCGACCGTCGCTGCGGATCAGGCCTGCAGGCGGTGATCAATGCGATCATGCAGGTCGGGTCCGGCGCAAACGACCTCGTCATCGCGGGCGGGGCAGAGAGCATGTCGAATGCGCCCTTCTTCTCCATTGATATGCGCTGGGACATCAAGGGCGACGGCCTGATGCTGCATGACGGCCTTTCCCGCGGGCGTTACACTGCGGGCGGCAAGTACCACCCTGTGCCGGGCGGCATGATCGAGACGGCAGAGAACCTGCGCCGTGACTACCAGATCACCCGCGAAGCACAGGACGAGTTCGCCTACAACTCGCACCAGAAAGCCGCCGCCGCTCAGGCCGCTGGAAAGTTCGATGACGAGATCATTCCGTTCACGGTGAAAGGTCGCAAGTCCGATACGGTGGTGGACAAGGATGAGCATATCCGCGCCGATTCCACGCTGGAAAAACTTTCCTCTCTCCGCGCCATTCGCGGCAAGGCAGATCCGGACGCTACGGTCACGGCAGGTAACGCTTCCGGCCAGAACGATGGCGCGGCGGCCTGTATCGTCTGCACGCGCGAAGCGGCCGACAAGTATGGCCTGAAGCCGCTCGGCCGGATGCTGTCCTGGCAGGTAGCCGGTGTCGGTCCGGAAGTCATGGGCATTGGCCCGGTTCCGTCTTCTGAGAAAGCCATGGCGCGCGCCGGGCTGGAACTGAAGGACATCGACCTGTTCGAACTGAATGAAGCCTTCGCATCGCAGGTGCTCGCCTGCACCAAGGCGCTGAACTTCAGTGACGACGACATGACCCGCCTGAACGTCAACGGCTCCGGTATCTCGCTGGGCCACCCGGTTGGCTGTACGGGCGTGCGCATCCTGACCACGCTGCTGCGTGAGATGGACCGCCGCGAAGCCCGCTATGGTGTTGAGACCATGTGTATCGGCGGCGGGCAGGGACTGGCTGCTGTCTTCGAGCGCGTCGTCTAGAATATATCCTCAAGGCGTTCGTGGCGCGTGTTCAGCGCCACGATCAGCGCCAGGATGAAGACAATGCCGGCCAGCAGGCTGGCAAGGCCGCTGGCGGTGTAAGCAAAGCCGGCGGCCGTCATGTCTCCCGTGCCGGACAGGTATCGGTTGCGCTCCAGCGTGCCGACCGTCTGGCCAACATAAGCGGCGCTCGCCAGGAAGAAATGGCTGTAGCCGACAATCGCCACGGACAGCGAAGGCCGCGTGCGCAGGATTAGCAGATAGACCAGTGCCATGCCGATCGTGCTGACGGTTGTGATAAGGACTGTGGACGCGGCGCTGATCAGCATTGTGCCCATGGCGTCTCCGCCCGCCATGCGTGCCACGAACAGCTGCGCGGCTGCGCCTAATGCTGCGAGCAGGAACCACAGGAAGGGCAGGGCTTTGAGCATCGTCTCCTCCGGCCGGTGGGGTGCGGCGTTCTTCGCGCAGCATCGCCCGGCAAGGTCCGCCAAGTCTACCCCGGCGGGAAGGATTCCTTGACGGTGCGATGAAGCGGCCGGATTGACCTGTGGAAGCTGAATTTTGCGGGGATTATCCGGGCTTTGTCATTCTGAGACATGCTCAAAGTTCATGATGACACATGGTGTTGTCGCGGATTGGGCGTGTATGCCAGAAAGGCAACCACAAGGGTTCGCGCGCTTGGTGGAATGGTAGACACAGGGGACTTAAAATCC